>Ga0308168_1000001_pt1 | contig 1663316 bp, 1540 predicted proteins | sample PhyCR2_FD_202133 | JGI IMG/M metagenome (GOLD analysis project Ga0308168, IMG submission 202133) | Phyllosphere microbial communities from UC Gill Tract Community Farm, Albany, California, United States - DLSLRC.R2 | ecosystem: Host-associated > Plants > Phyllosphere > Unclassified | place... | reverse complement strand
GTCACCTGCTTACCCCGCGGATGCGCGGCCACCGCCGCAATAATCTGCGCGGCGGTTTCACTGGCCGGAGAGACGGCGCTGGGTGAATGGATGATCATCAGCGCATCCAGTTCATGGCTGTCGAGCAGCTGTGTTACGCAGGCCACGTACAGCGCGGGCGTCGCATGATCTTTCAAATCCAGCGGATTACCGCGCCCGATGCCCTCCGGCAGCAGGGCCGCCAGCGCCTGCAGCGTGGGCTCATCCAGCGTCGCCAGCTTGCCGTTACGCGCATAGAGTTCATCTAACGCCAGCGCTGCCGGGGCGGCGCCGTTGCTGATAATCATCAGGCGCTCACCGCGCAGCGGGCGCATGTGGCTGAGCGACTCCACGGCGGAAAATAGCTCATGCGTGTCCTGCACGCGCAGCAGACCGGCGCGCTGAATGGCGGCATCCCAGGCAGCATCCAGCCCGCTGGCGGTGCCGATCATCGCCTGTGCCTGATGGCTGCGACCGCTTTTGATCACCAGAATCGGTTTATTACGCGCTGCGCTACGCGAGGCAGAAACGAAGCGCCGGGCATCGCTCAGGTGTTCCAGGTAGAGCAAAATGGCGCTGGTTTTGCCATCGCGTGCAAGAAAATCCAGCAGGTCGTCGACGTCAATATCCAGGCTGTCGCCCAGGGCGATAAACCACGAAAAGCCCAGGTTACGCTGTTGCGCCCAGTCGAGAATGGTGTTGGACACCGCCGCCGATTGCGAAATAAAGGCGATGCGGCCCTTTGCAATCGGTACCGGTGAGAAGCTGGCATTGAGCCCCTGCCAGGGGGCTAACAGGCCCAGACTGTTGGGGCCCAGCAGGCGCATCTGCCACTGGCTGGCACAGGCTTTCAGCGCCTCCAGCTGGCTGGCCGGCGCGGAGAGAATAATGCAGGCTTTACAGCCTTTTTCTCCCAGCTGCTGTAACAGTTCCAGATTGCGTCTGGCGTGGGTGCAGATAATCGCCAGGTCGGGGGCGAAGGGCAGGCTGGCCACGTCCGGCCAGGCCAGCACGCCGCTGACCGCCTTGTATTTGGGCGTGACCGGCAACACCGGACCGCCAAAGCCGCCCGCCAGCAGGTTGCGCATCATCAGATAGCCAGCGCGGCCCGGTTTTACCGACGCACCCAGCACCGCAATTGATTTCGGTCGTAACAGCGCTTCCAGTCCACGTTGGCTCATCATTCGCTCCTGCTCTCGGGATTGGCATGATTGTAAACGCTTTTACGCCGGTTGCCGATTTGTCGATGTCAGGCTGCGAGCCAGCTTCAGAAATTATCTGCTTGCGCGTGTATCGGATGGTGGGGCTTGCCGGCCAGATAGGCCTGACGAAAGCGTTCAAAGTGCTGCTGCAACGCCTGCGCCGCCGGGACGTCACCTGCCTGTTCCAGTAGCGCGGCGGCCACTTCGGCGGTGCAGTGCTGGCCCGGCGCATGGGCTTCGCGCAGCGTGTAGCGCGACGGCGTCGCCACATTCAGTGACATCACCGGAAAGCTATCCAGCCACGGACTTTTGCGGAACATTTTGCGCGCTTCGGTCCAGGTACCGTCGAGCATAATAAACAGCGGGGGCTTGCCGCCGGAGGGCGGCGTGGTCAGCACCTGGCGATCGGCATCGGCGTAGGCACCGGGAAACACCACCATCGGCTGATAATCGGCCGTCTGCACCGCCGCCAGCAGCGCGGCGTCGGGCTCGGTGCGCGACCAGCCAAAGGCCTGGGTTTCCGGCAGAATGTCGGCAATCAGCCGGCCGGTATTACTGGGTTTCATTGGTTCAGTATCAAACATCACCAGACAAAACCGGCTGCGCGCCTGTTGCGGCTGCAGGGTCGCGCACAGACAGTTTTTATGCGGCAGCAGGCAGCGCTGACAGCGCAGCACGCGGTTGCCTCGGGCAAGAAACGGGCGCGTGGCACGCGCTAAACGCTGCGCACGCAGGCGCAGGACGGCATTATCAGACATAGCATCGCGGACAGGGAAAAACGCCAGTGTAATAGAAGGGCAAAAACAAGGCCAGCGCGTGGCTGGCCCTGGGGGATTAGAGTGATTCGTCGAGCCATTCGTTGAATGGCGCTTTCGGCATCGCACCGTTCAGCATGTCCACCATCTCCCCATTTTTGAAGAGCATAATGGTTGGGATGCTGCGGATGCGAAAACGCGTGCTGAGCGCAGGTTCCGCCTCAGTGTTCACTTTCACGAAGCGCACTTTGCCGCGCCGCTCGTCAGCGACGTCTTTAAACACCGGCGCGAAGTTCACGCACGGGCCGCACCATGGCGCCCAGAAGTCGACCACGACCGGCAGATCGTCCTGCAGGTATTTATCCAGCGTGGCCGCCGTGGCATTCACCACTTCACCGCTAAACAGCGCATCGCCGCAGCGACCGCATTTGGCTCCGTCGGCCAGACGTTCCTCGGGAACGCGGTTAGTTGCCTGACAGGAGGCACATACAGTATTCATCGTCACCTCAAACCGGACCTGTAAATCTTAGGATTGGTGAACATTATGAAAAGGTTGAATGCTATGCTCAATCTGGATTAAGCAATAGGTTCAATAGTTGATAGCTAAGCGCCGACACATCAGGTAATCTTCGCGCTCTCAATGCTGGAGGAACAGATGAACGACGAATTTAAAGGCAAAAGCGGCAAGGTAAAAGTGATGTACGTACGTGATGAGGAGGGCGGTCAGAAGCCAAATCCCCGTACCGGCAAAGGCGGCCGTCCTGCTGCGCGCCAGGAAGAGAATCGTCGCTCTGGTCCTCGCAGCACCCGTAATAATGAAGAGAGCGGTCGTCCGCGCACCGCCCGTGGCGATGATGCCGGGCGTTCGCGTGGTCCACGTGACGATGCTGGCCGTTCGCGCGGTCCGCGTGACGATAGCGCGCGCGGTCGCCGCAGCGATCGGGACGATCGCGGCTTCAGTGATTCACCGTGGCGCACCGTGTCACGTCCGCCTGTCGCCGCTGAAGCGGATGCGGGTGACGAAGCGGCCAGCAGCAAGCCGGTTATCGACCCGGAACTGATTCGCCGTCAGCGTCAGGAAGAGACGCGCGTGTATGGCGAAAACGCCTGCCAGGCGCTGTTCCAGAGCCGTCCCGAAAGCATCGTCCGTGCCTGGTTCGTGCAAAGCGTCACGCCGCGCTTCCGCGAAACCCTGCGCTGGCTGGCAGCAAACCGCAAAGCCTATCACGTGGTGGACGACGCCGAGCTGGCGAAAGCGTCCGGGACTGAACACCACGGCGGCGTGTGCTTCATTATTAAGAAGCGCATGGGCATGCCGGTGGCGGAATGGCTGCAGCAGGCGCAGAGCAAAGACTGCGTACTGGCGCTGGAAGATGTCAGCAACCCGCACAACCTTGGTGGTATCATGCGCAGCTGCGCGCACTTTGGCGTCAAAGGTTTGCTGGTCAATGATGCCTCGCTGCTGGAGTCGGGTGCCGCAGTCCGCACGGCTGAAGGTGGTGCAGAGCACGTTCAGGCGATCAGCGGCGAAAGCTTTGCTGCGGGTCTGGAAGCATTCCGCAAAGCCGGTTACACCATCGTGACCACATCCAGCCACGCCGGTACGCCGCTGGCGCAGGCGGCGCTGCCAGCCAAAATGGTACTGGTGCTGGGTCAGGAGCGTGAAGGTCTGTCAGACAGCGCATTCCAGCAGGGCGATATCAGCCTGTCGATTGGCGGTACCGGCAACGTTGAAAGCCTCAACGTTTCGGTCGCGACCGGCATTCTGCTCGCCGAATGGTGGCGTCAGAACGCATAAATAAAAAACGGGCCGCTGTGGCCCGTTTTTGTTTCTGTCACTCAGTGCGCGCCACCGCCGCCACCGCCTGCGCCAAACGGCGGACGGGCAAACCACACCAGAACCAGCAGGACCAAAAACACCCCCGCCGATGCCCAGAAGATCTCGTTAGCCGAGATAATCAGGCCCTGATTAGTAATTTGCTGGGCGATATAAGCCGATGCCTGCTGCTGCGTCATGCCCATGCTTTGCAGCTGGTCATACATTTGCTGCGAATTCGGATTGAATGGATTAACCGATTCCGACAGGTAGCTGTGGTGCATCGATTCGCGGTCTGTCCACATGGTGGTGGTGATCGACGTTCCGATTGAACCCGCCAGCGTACGCACAAAGTTCGACAGGCTGGAGGCCGCCGCCATACGCTCTGGCGGCAAGCCGGACAGCGTAATGGTGGTCAGTGGCATAAAGAAGCAGGCCACCGCGAACCCCTGGATAAACTGCGGCCACGCGGAGGCACCGAAATCCATCCCCGGCTCAAACGTATACGCACGCCAGTAGAAGCACACCGCGTACATGATAAAACTAAAGGTTACCAGCCGCCGCATATCGAGCTTATGGGCGAAGCGACCAATGATCGGCGACAGAATCACCGGAATGATCCCCACCGGCGCCGATGCCAGCCCTGCCCAGGTGGCGGTATAGCCGTATACCTCCTGGAGCAGCTGCGGCAGCAGGACGATCGAGCCGAAGTACAGCATGTAAGCCAGACTGATCGACAGACAGCCGATGGTGAAATTTCGCTTCTTAAACAGCGACAAATCGACAATCGGGTGATCGTCGGTCAGCTCCCACACCAGCAGCACGGCCAGCGACACCACCGCGACCACCGTCAGCACGATGATTTCGGTTGAGCCAAACCAGTCGAGTTCTTTACCGCGGTCAAGCATCACCTGCAGAGAACCAATCCCCACCACCAGCAGCACCAGACCGACCATATCGATCGGGCGGATCTCAGTTTTGGTTTCGCGCCCGCGCAGGGTTTGCAGCGTCAGCATCACCACCACCACGCCAATCGGCACGTTGATGAAGAAGATCCAGCCCCAGTGATAGTTGTCGCTGATCCAGCCACCGAGAATCGGACCGCAGATCGGCGCAACGATCACCGTCATCGCCCACAGCGACAGCGCCACGCTGCGCTTGGCCGGCGGGTAGTTGTTCAGCAGCAAACTTTGCGACAGCGGAATCAGCGGACCGGCCACTACGCCCTGAATCACGCGGAAGAAGATCAGCATTTCCAGGCTTTCGGACATGCCGCACGCCCATGAGGCCAGCGCGAACAGAATGGTCGACCAGGTGAACAGCTTCACTTCACCGACGCGCTTTGCCAGCCAGCCGGTGATCGGGATCGAGATGGCATTCGCCACCCCGAACGAGGTGATCACCCAGGTGCCCTGCGAGTTGGACGCCCCGAGGTTACCGGCGATGGTCGGGATCGCCACGTTAGCGATGGTGGAGTCGAGTACCTGCATGAACGTCGCCAGCGACAGGGCGATGGTCATCAGAACTAACGGCGCACCTTCAAGCGGCTTTTGTGCCATAACAGCCTCCCGCGAGGTTATTGCGCGTTGGCACGGACAATGTCAGCGATCAGCTGGTTAACCGGCGCAAGGTCGATTGCCAGCGCGTTACTTTCATACGCGGCCTGGGTGCGGACATTGCTGGCCAGCGCGGCGCCATCTTTGTTCTGGGTATCTACTTTCACCAGCGTGGAGAGGCCGATACGCAGCGGATGTTGCGCCACTTGCTGCGGATCGAGTTCGATACGCACCGGCAGGCGCTGTACCACTTTGATCCAGTTACCGGTGGCGTTCTGCGCAGGCAGCAGCGAGAAGGCGCTACCGGTGCCCATATCCAGACCAACCACTTTGCCGTGATACTCCACATCATCGCCGTAGATATCACTGATTACCGTGGCGGGCTGACCGATGCGCACGCCTGCCAGCTGCGTCTCTTTAAAGTTGGCGTCAACCCACAGGTTGGTGGCCGGCACCACCGCCAGCAGCGGTGTGCTGGTGGAGATCTGTGAACCGACCTGCACGCTGCGACGCGAGACATAGCCGTCCATCGGACTGCGGATGTCGGTGCGCTGCAGCGCCAGCCAGGCATCGCGCAGCTCAGCGGCGCTCTGTTTTACCGCCGGCTGGTTTTCGAGGTCGGTATTCAGGATCATCGCCTGGTTCGCGTTGTACTGCTGAATCGCCACGTCCAGCTGGGCTTTCGCCGTGGCCACGGCATCACGCGCGTGCTGCAGCTCTTCGCGACCAATCAGATTGGCGGCACCGAGCGGCTCGCGACGTTTCAGGTCGGATTCGGCCTGATCCAGCGCGGTCTGTTGCAGCTTGATGGTGGCCTGATACTGTTTGCCGTTGATCATCAACTGGTGCGTCTGGCGCACGCTGGTGGCCAGCGCGGTCTGCGCTTTCTCAAATGCCTGCTGCGCATCGGTTTTATCCAGCGACACCAGAATGTCACCTTTTTTCACCCGATCCGTATCCTCGAACCACACTTTATTCACGCTGCCGGAAACCTGGGCCATCACCTGCACCTGGTTGCCTGCAACATAGGCGTCATCGGTTTCCTGGAAGTGGCGCAGCACCAGATACCAGTAAGCCAGATAACCCACACCAATCACGATAAACACGATAGCCAGCAGGATCAGCGCACCTTTGCGCGTCTTCTTTTTGTTCGCGGGCTGTTGCGGGCTTTGAGCTTCCGCTGTCGCACTCATGTCGTTCTCCACGTTTGCCATTTAGTCGGGGGTGTGTTGATCCATCAACACGGTCGCCCGAGTCGAAAAAGCCAGCGTTTGCAACGCTGGCCGGATAAAAGGGGATTAAAATAGCGATTTCGGTGGGTGATTGTGTCGCAGTTCTTGCTATTAACGCGACAGGGAAGCGATAACCTGATCTTCGTCCATTTTATCGAGACGGTTAAGCAACTTACGCGTGATGGCTTCCAGCTGCTCCTGCTCGGTATCAGTCAGCGAGGACCACAGATACTGCAGGCTCTGATGCTGTGGTGGCAGCAGCTGACGTAAGAATTCGTTACCTTTTTCCGTCAGGTGCAGGTGCAGGCAACGGCGATCGTTGTCGCTCTCACGACGCTCGATCCAGCCGCGCTTTTCCAGTTCATCAGCGATACGCGTCGCGTTGGTGCGGGAAGAACCCAGCGCCGAGCTCAGCTCAGAAGGCTGAATGCTCTGGTTTTCCTGCGCGTCCAGCGTAATCAGCGCCATGAATAAAGTTTCGTTAATTCCCTGCGCCTTCAACATTTTGTTGCGATTATCCAGCAGCTTACCCTGCATGTGCATGCACAGACGGGTCAGGATGATCTCCTGCAGCGGAAAATCTTTGTGGCGATTAGCACGGATGTTTAGCATCTGCTCAATGGGAGTAAACGAGCTTTCCATTAAAAACCTCTTAGTTGCAACAAATATAATAATGAGGGTGACAGATTAAGCGTAGTCATATTTTCCGCCTGTGATTGTTTGCACCGTCACACTGTCAGCACCTGGCGTTCCAGGTCGGTCCATAACCCTGGGCTCTGCGCCCTGACCAGCCGCTTTGCAGACAAAGCCGCCATCGTCATCAATTCGCTAAGCGAAACCTTCAGTGGATTGAATAATTTCGCGAGTAAAAATAACTTAGGTGAATAACTGTGTGGCTAACCATAACAAAGCCAATCATTAATGAACAGTATCGCTCACCACTTTGCATTGATCTTTACGTTTTCTAAACACTTTTCCCGGCCGGCTTTGCTGGAGTAAATCAATGGGTTAATCGATAAGGCACCAGTTAATCCGGGTAACGCGCCAGCATCAGCGGCGTGATGAATTCCGTTCGTCGTCTGCGGTATAACCGGCACGTGGCAGGGTGAATGCCAGCGATAACGCAGACTCATCCTGGCGCGGCCGACCCGATGCGGGCGGTGGAAAGGAGACACAGCTGGTGGGAAAAGCGGGTAAATAATCATATGTGGGTAATAGTAACCCAAAAAATTATTTCAATGTTGTGTTAATTAACAGGACGTACCAGTGCGCTATAGCGCACGCTTCGCTTACTGACAGGGCGGGAGGGCGGAAAATGGCGGCACCACGTGGCTGAGACGAGGTGCCGCGTGAGCTTATTTCGCCGCCGCCATGGCGTCGCTGACCCATTTATCAAATTCCGCCTGATGAGCTTTGATCCAGCCGTCAACGTGGCCGTTGATGTCCGCTTCTGAGGCGTGACCGGCATGCATCGCGGCGTTCTCGGCATTGATGTCGCCAATCGGCAGCTTCATTTCAGCAAACAGTTTTGCCGCCGCCGGATTCTTCTCTGCCCAGGCTTTGTTGGCCACGATATGCATGGTGTTCACCGGGAAGCCATAGTTGGCGCCGTTGGCCAGTCTGGTATCCACTTTGCTCTGCGCGCCTGGCAGTGAGGAGAACGGCACCTGCAGCCACACCACATCTTTCCCTGGCTTCAATACGTCGCTGACCCAGTATGGCGTCCAGGTGTAATAGAGAATCGGTTTACCCTGTTTGAAGCGCGTAATGGTGTCGGCAATCATCGCCGAGTAGTTACCCTGGTTGTGCACCACGGTATCGCTCAGTTTGTAGGCCTCAATCTGATGGTTAATCACCGCCTCACAGCCCCAGCCAGGCGTACAGCCGGTCAGGTCTGCTTTGCCATCGCCATTGGTATCAAACAGTCTGGCCAGCTTCGGATCCTTCAGCTGCTCGATGTTGGTGATGTGGTACTGATCGGCGGTTTTCTTGTCGATCAGGTAACCCTGCGCGGCACCGCTGACGTAGGTGCCCTGGCGATAAAATTTATTATCACCGCCGGCGGCTTTGTACATGTCGTCATGCAGCGGTTGCCAGTTGGTGGCGATAAACGTGGCATCACCGCCGGCAATAGTGGTGTAAGCCACGTTGTAATCCACTTCACTCGGCTTCTCAACGGTGTAGCCGAGCTTCTCCAGCGCGCGGCTCACCAGCAGCGTCTGGAAGGTCTCTTCGGAAATGGTACTCTGAGCCGGTTTAACGGTAATGCCTTTGCCCGGAAGGTCGGCGGCGGACACGTGCGTCGCGGCAACCGTGGTCAGGACGGCGGCGAATAGAGCTGTCTTGCGCATAGTCATTCCTTATTTTACGTGTGACGTCGGAGACGGGCGACCGCAGCGGGCCGCCCAAAGAAATCAGGCTTTTTTACTGAATGGACGCAGCAACAAACCCAGCGGCCCGCTGCTGTACCAGTGGCGGCTGCCACGGCTGCGGCTGTCGCGACCTACTGACTGTGTCAGGCGGTCGAGAATGATGGCGAGGATCACGATACCGACGCCGCCCACGCTGGCGAGACCCATATCGAGGCGACCAATACCGCGCAGCACCATCTGGCCCAGACCGCCAACGGCAATCATCGAGGCGATGACCACCATCGACAGCGCCAGCATCAGCGTCTGATTGACGCCAGCCATAATGGTCGGCATCGCCAGCGGCAGCTGGACCTTGAACAGCATCTGGCGCGGGCTGGCACCGAAAGATTCACTGGCTTCGATCAGGTCAGCCGGCACCTGCTTAATACCGAGTATGGTGAGACGCACCACCGGCGGCAGGGCAAAGATAATCGTCACCACCACGCCCGGCACGTTGCCGATACCAAACAGCATGACGATGGGCACCAGATAGACGAACGCCGGCGTGGTTTGCATTGCATCCAGCAGGGGCCGTACGATGCGCGCCGCGCGCTCACTGCGCGCCAGCCAGATGCCAAGCGGCAGGCCAATCAGTACGCAGAACAGCAGGGCGGTGAGGACCAGCGCCAGCGTCACCATCGCCTGGGACCAGGCGCCGATCATGCCAATCAGCACCAGCGATATCAGCGTGGCGAGGCCCATCGCCGGGCTGGCAATCTGCCAGGCAATCAGTGCGAACACGATGATCGCTACCGGCGCAGGCAGGCCCATCAGCAGTTGCTGGAAAGCGCTGAGGATATAATCCACCGGCACGCGAATGCCCTGAAACAGCGGGCGAAAGTGGGTAACTACCCAGTCGATGCCTTCGGTGACCCAGCGATCCAGCGGAATCAGCGTGGTGTGGAACGGATCCAGCAGGCTGAAGTGCTCCGGCGCCGCGGCCGGTGCGCTGCTCAGCCAGTCGCTGCTGCTGACGGCGCTGCTGACGGCATCGTGTCCACCACTGCTGGCGGCATCCGATGTACTGCCGGCGGCGTTGCCCCAGGCATCGGCGGCGCTGGCGCTGCTGTCAGCCGGTGTGCTGCTGCCTGTCGCGGACCAGGGATCGCTGCTGGCTGCGGCGGCGTTGCTGGTGGCGGGTGGTGCGCTGGTCTGGCTGGCGCTTTCCCATGGATTGGCGTTTTGTGCACTCATGGCTGGGCTCCTTCACGATCTAAAGCGCGTAACAGCGTGCTTTTGGAAATGATACCGACGTACTGCTGATCTTCGCCGATCACCGGCACCGCACAGGGTGCCTGCGCGACGTGAGAGAGCAAATCGTTGAGCGAGGTATTGGCAGGAACCGCCAGCGGTGCGTCGAGCAGCGCGTTATCCAGCCCTTCACCGGCGGCAAGTGCCGCTTTCAGCGAATCCGTGGAGACGACGCCGATGAATTTCTGTTTCTCCAGCACGTAGCCATATTCGCGGTCTTCATCCTGCAGCAGTTTGATCGCCGACCGTGGACCGAAACCGGCGGCCTTACGAATCAGCGCGCCGGCACTGCGGCGGGCGATATCTTTGGCGCTGAAGACGTGACTGATATCCACGCCGCGGAAGAAGGTGCGCACATAATCGTTGGCCGGATTATTAAGGATTTCATCCGGCGTGCCGACCTGCACCACTTCGCCGCCCTGCATGATGGCGATGCGGTCGCCAATACGCATCGCTTCATCCAGATCGTGGGAAATAAACACGATGGTGCGCTGATGTTTCGCCTGCAGTTTTACCAGTTCATCCTGCATTTCCGTGCGAATTAATGGATCAAGTGCGGAAAAGGCTTCGTCCATTAGCAATATATCCGGATTAATCGCCAGTGCACGGGCTAATCCAACACGCTGACGCATTCCGCCGGAGAGTTCATCGGGCCAGGCGTGAGCATAATTTTCCAGTCCAACCTGACGCAGCGCGTCGAGCGCTTTTTCCTGCCGCTCCTGCAGCGCCACGCCAGCTAATTCCATGCCGAACGCGGTATTATTTAGTACCGTCATGTGCGGCATCAGTGCGAATGACTGGAATACCATGCTGATTTTATTTCTGCGCACATCACGCAATTCTGCGTCGGATATTTTGGCAATATCGACGCCATCAATAATCACCTGGCCGCGTGTCGGCTCGATCAGACGATTGAGAAGGCGAACCATAGTGGACTTGCCGGAGCCGGACAGCCCCATAATGACAAAGATCTCGCCTTCTTCAATGGCCAGACTGGCATTTTTGACGCCGAGTGAGAGGCCGGTTTTCGCCAGAATACTCTCTTTACTCTCGCCTTTTTCAATCAGCTTAAATGCCTTTTCGGGATGATCGCCAAATACCTTATATAAATTCTTTACTTCGAGTTTAATTGCCATGCAGTAATGAAATTCCTGGTTGAATGTCTGACTATTTCTTGTTGTACCCTGCGTAAATTTAAGCGCCTATACCGTAGCATAGTGAGATTATCTGACAACCCTTGACGGAAATATCTGGCGTGACACGTATGGCGCGACAGTGGCTAATTCCAGTGCCTGCAAGGGGTGAGACGGGATAAATTTTTTCTGAATTTTTTGTGAAATTAAACCGGTTTCGGCCAGAATTATTGCCGGAAGGCGGATAAATCACGCTTAGTCAGGTGAAATATTCCGGCGATGAATGACGCTAAATAAGTAAAATAATCACGCGCGGAATTAACGTTATTTCGGGGGGATGGCGAGAATGCTGGAAAGGAAAATGAATGGTCGGAGCGTGGTGGAATCGGCATGAAATTAACCTGGTCGGATCAGTGCCGACCCTACAGATGCATCATCAATATAACCGCCGGGGCGCGTTCCGGTCGGCATCAATGCCGACCCTACAGATGCATCAACCTAACCGCTGGGTGCATTTCAGGCGACATGATTAACCCAACCGTAGGGTGCGCATTGATGCGCACCGCTTACAGTGCAAATGCGCAACCCCTTACCGCGCACCGCACGCGACTAAAAATTCCAGTCCTCGTCCTCGGTTTCAACCGCTTTGCCCATCACATACGATGAACCGGAACCCGAAAAGAAATCGTGGTTTTCATCGGCGTTGGGCGACAGCGCCGACAGAATCGCCGGATTCACCGCCGTCAGCTCCGCCGGGAACAGCGCTTCGTAACCCAGGTTCATCAGCGCCTTGTTGGCATTGTAATGCAGGAAGGTTTTCACCTCTTCAGCCCAGCCCACGTCGGCATACAGCGCTTCGGTGTACACCACCTCGTTTTCATACAGCGCCAGCAGTAAATTGATGGCGAACTGCTGCAGCTCAGCGCGGCGCGCGTCGTCAACGGTTTCCAGCGCTTTCTGGTACTTATAGCCGATGTAATAACCGTGCACCGCTTCATCACGGATAATCAGCCGAATCAGATCGGCGGTGTTGGTCAGCTTGCCGCGGCTTGACCAGTACATCGGCAGCCAGAAGCCGGAGTAAAACAGGAACGACTCCAGAAACACGCTGGCGATTTTCTTCTTCAGCGGATCGCTGGCGCGGTAGTGATCCAGCACGATTTTCGCCTTGTTCTGCAGGGCGGCATTCTCCTCACTCCAGCGGTAGGCGGCATCCACGTCGGCGGTGTTACACAGCGTGGAGAAGATCGAACTGTAAGAGCGCGCATGTACCGCTTCCATAAAGCTGATGTTCGACAGCACCGCCTCTTCGTGCGGCGTCAGCGCATCTTCCATCAGTCCCGGTGCGCCAATGACGTTCTGAATGGTGTCGAGCAGCGTCAGACCGGTAAACACCCGAATCGTCAGCTGCTGCTGCTGCGGGTCGAGCGACTGCCATGCCGGCAGATCGTTGGACAACGGCACCTTCTCCGGCAGCCAGAAGTTGCTGGTAAGACGGTTCCACACTTCGAGATCTTTCTCGTCCTGGATGCGGTTCCAGTTAATCGCCTGAATCTGTTTAAGTTGCATAGTCATCATCACAGTGCACAGGAAACGCAGCCCTGTACCTCCGTGCCTTGTAGCGCCATCTGACGCAGTCGAATGTAATAGAGGGTTTTGATGCCTTTCTTCCAGGCGTAGATCTGCGCTTTGTTGATATCGCGCGTCGTGACGTCATCGCGGAAAAACAGCGTCAGCGACAGTCCCTGATCGACGTGCCGGGTGGCTTCGGCGTAAGTATCAATAATCGCTTCGGGACCAATCTGGTAAGCATCCTGATACAGCTCAAGGTTGTCATTGGTCATAAACGGAGCCGGGTAATACACGCGGCCGGTTTTGCCCTCTTTACGGATCTCAATGCGCGACACAATCGGGTGGATGCTCGACGTGGCGTGGTTGATGTAAGAGATGGAACCGGTCGGCGGAATCGCCTGCAGGTTCTGGTTATACAAACCGTGCTGCATTACCGACGCACGCAGCGCCTGCCAGTCCGCCTGATCGGGCAGGGCGATGCCGGCATCGGCAAAAATCTGCGCCACCCGGGCAGTGCGCGGCTGCCAGCTGTGTTGGGTATATTTGTCGAAATAGGCACCGCTGGCGTACTGCGACTGCGCAAAGCCGTCAAAGCGCGCGCCGCGCTCCTGCGCCAGCAGGTTGGAGGTACGCAGGGCGTGATACGTCACGCAGTAGAAATAGAGGTTGGTGAAATCCAGCGCCTCTGGCGAACCGTAAGCCATGCCTTCACGCGCCAGATAGCCGTGCAGGTTCATTTGCCCGAGACCGATAGCGTGTGAACGGCGATTGCCTTCCGCCACCGACGGCACGGAGGTGATGTCACTCATCTCGGAAACCGCCGTCAGCGCGCGCACCGCCACTTCCACGGTTTGCGCCAGATTACGCGAGTCCATGGCGTGGGCGATATTCAGGGAGCCGAGGTTACAGGAGATATCTTTGCCGACGCGGCGATAGCTCAGGTCGTCGTGATACTCGCTGGCGCTGTTAACCTGCAGGATCTCCGAACACAGGTTACTCATGTTGATGCGACCGGCAATCGGGTTGCTGCGGTTCACGCTGTCCTCATACATGATGTAGGGATAGCCGGACTCAAACTGAATTTCCGCCAGCGTCTGGAAGAAGTCGCGCGGCTTGATGAAGGTTTTACGGATGCGATCGTCGGCCAGCATTGCCTCGTAGTGCTCGCTGATGCTGATATCAGCAAACGCCTTGCCATAAATACGCTCAACATCGTAAGGCGAAAACAGCGCCATATCGCGGTTCTCTTTGGCCAGCTGGAAGGTGATATCCGGAATCACCACGCCGAGCGACAGCGTTTTGATACGGATCTTCTCGTCAGCGTTTTCACGTTTGGTATCGAGGAAGCGCAGGATATCCGGATGGTGCGCATTCAGCCACACCGCGCCCGCGCCCTGACGCGCACCAAGCTGATTGGCGTAGGAGAACGCATCTTCCAGCATCTTCATCACCGGAATTACGCCGGACGACTGATTTTCAATGCGCTTGATCGGCGCGCCGGATTCACGCAGGTTGGAGAGCAGAAACGCCACGCCGCCACCGCGCTTCGACAGCTGCAGCGCCGAATTCACCGCGCGGCCAATCGACTCCATATTGTCTTCAATGCGCAGCAGGAAGCAGGAGACCAGCTCGCCGCGCTGCTGTTTACCGCAGTTGAGGAAGGTGGGCGTAGCCGGCTGGAAGCGACCGCTCAGCATCTCGGCCAGCAGTTCCCGCGCCAGCGTTTCATTGCCGCGCGCCAGCGTCAGCGCCACCATGCAGGCGCGCTGCTCAAAGGTTTCCAGATAGCGTTTGCCGTCGAAGGTTTTCAGCGTGTAGCTGGTATAAAACTTCCACGCACCGAGGAAGGTGTGAAAACGGAAGCCCCAGGCGTCAGCCTCTTCGTGCAGCTGGCACAGGAAGGCGAAATCGTACTGGTTCAGCACCCCGGCTTCATAATAGCCTTCGGCCACCAGATAGCGCAGACGTTCGCCGTGCGAGTCGAATGGCACGCTGTTGGGCTGGACGTGCTGCAGGAAAAACTGGCGTGTGGCTTCATGATCTTTGCTGAACTGGATGCGGCCATCGGCGTCATACAGGTTCAGCATCGCGTTGAGCGCGTGGTAGTCCAGCTGTGTGCTGTTCAGGGTGTCTGTCGTTGCCAAAATTGGGTCACTCCCGCTTTAACATGGGCAATATCGTCGGCGGTTCCCATCAGTTCAAAGCGGTAGAGATAAGGAACCTGACATTTCTGCGCAATGATGTCGCCGGCCAGGCAGAAGCCCGCGCCAAAGTTGCGATTGCCCGCAGCAATCACACCGCGAATACCGCGCCGGTTGGCGTCATCATTAAGGAACTGAATCACCTGTTTCGGCACTGCGCCACGCGCGCTGCCGCCGCCGTAGCTCGGCACCACTAAAATATAGGGCTGGTCGATGTGCAGGCGCTGCGTGGCGTCGAGCGGAATACGCCGCGCAGGCAGGCCGAGACGGGTGATAAACCGGTGCGTGTTTTCCGACTGGCTGGAAAAATAGACCAGTGGAAACATCGCTTTATCCCCCGACGGCAGCGAGCTGGCGCAGGCCGGCGATTTTGTCGGGACGGAAGCCGCTCCAGTGGTCGTTGTGCGTCATCACCACGGGCACCTGGCGATAGCCAAGCGATTTGAGCTGATCGATGGCTTCCGGCTGGCTATCGAGGTTAATCAGCTGATAGTCGATGCCACTGCGATCCATGGCATTTTTGGTCGCGTCACACTGGACACACTGGCTCTTAGTGTAAATAATAATGCGCATGATTCGTATTTCCCTCTGGTTATGGTCAGGTTGCGAGATACGAAGCAAAAACCCTTTTGCTGCGAACGTCGTCCCTGCTGACATCTGGTAGCGAGTTGATGTGTTGAATACTAGATGTAGTGGTATTGATGGTCAAGCCCACCAGATATAGGGTTTTGTGATTTAAGCAGTCAGATTAGGGCGAATGCCAGCGATGGTGCGCCCTGGCGCAGGGAAAAAATTTTTGTAAAGGGTTTTGCGGCAATTTTAACCAGCCTGACAGCAGCCGGATCGGCGCGCTAATGCGGATTGACGCGCAAAAAAAAAGCCCCGCATACGCGAGGCTCCTGATGATTTTTTAGCGATTTAGCGGCGTGACATCAGCAGCGCGCCCAGCACCAGACCGACGGCGGCACCGACACCCACGCCGTACCACGGTTTGTCATGCACGTAAGCATCCACCTGATAACCCGCATCGCGCGCGGCCTGAGTCACGCGGTTGCCACTGCCGTTGAGTTTAGCGCGCGTCTGTTTCAGCAGGGCCTGCGCCTGGCTGCGTGCGCTATCCACTTCATCTTTGGCTTCGCTGCCGTAAGATTTCAGTAAGGCTTCCAGCGAATCGGCCAGTTCGTTTACATCCTGATTGATATCAATGTCATCGTTTTTGCTGGTTCGATTAAACATTTTTCGCTCCCTTTGACTTAAAACGTAATACTAAGTGTAGACGAAACGTGACTAAACGCAGCCGTGTGCCAGGCTTTAGGGAAATTCCGAATGTCCTGTGCTGTCGTGCTGATGTAAGGTTGCGGGGCTGTGAGAAGAGAGGAGCAAGCATGTATTTACGTCCGGATGAGGTAGCGCGCGTACTGGAAAAAGCAGGATTCGAAATGGACGTCCTGACACCCAAAACTTATGGTTATCGCCGTGGCGAAAACTACGTCTATGTGAATCGCGAAGCCCGCATGGGGCGCACAGCGTTGATCATTCATCCCACCCTGAAAGAAAAAAGTCAGCACTTCGCTGAACCCGCATCAGAGATGAAAACCTGCGACCACTACACGCAGTTCCCTCTCTACCTGATGGGAGATTCGCAGGAGCACTACGGTATTCCCCACGGCTTTAGCTCGCGCATGGCGCTTGAGCGTTATCTGCAGGGCGTCTTCGGCGCCTGACTGGTGTGCCCCGTCGCGGCGGGGCCGCACACGCTTTCCCAATCCTTACCCTTTCCCACGTTGCAAATTGCCGCGCGGATGCGTATAACTCTGTGTCCATATAGAAGTTTAGACGTCCATATGGATATAAAGAATGCAAACTGAACCGACGCCTTCGCAGGCAAACTTCAAGCGCAGCATGAAGGTGCGGCATCTGGTGATGCTGTCGCTCGGCGGCGTGATTGGCACCGGGCTGTTTTTCAACACCGGCTACATCATCTCCACCACCGGCGCAGCGGGCACGCTGCTGGCCTATCTGATTGGTGCGCTGGTGGTATGGCTGGTGATGGTGTGTCTTGGCGAGCTGGCGGTAGCGATGCCGGAAACCGGCGCGTTTCACGTCTACGCCGCGCGCTACCTCAGTCCGGCGACCGGTTACACCGTGGCCTGGCTCTACTGGCTCACCTGGACGGTGGCGCTCGGCTCCAGCCTGACCGCCGCCGGTTTCTGCATGCAGTACTGGTTCCCGACGGTGCCGGTGTGGCTGTGGTGCCTGGTGTTCTGTGTCGCCATCTATCTGCTGAATAGTGTCTCGACGCGCTTCTTTGCCGAAGGAGAGTTTTGGTTCTCTATCATCAAAGTGATCACCATCATTGCCTTTATCGTGCTGGGCGCGGCGGCGATGCTGGGGTTCATCCCGATGAAAGACGGCAGCGCGGCGCCGGGATTACATAACCTGACGGCTTCCGGCTGGCTGCCGCACGGTACGCTGCCGATTCTGATGACCATGGTGGCGGTCAATTTTGCCTTCTCCGGGACCGAGCTGATCGGCATTGCGGCGGGTGAAACCGAGCAGCCGCAGAAAGCGCTGCCGCTGGCGATTCGCACCACCGTGGCGCGCCTGATCATCTTCTTTATCGGCACGGTGTTTGTGCTGGCCGCACTGATCCCGATGGAGCAGGCGGGCATCGTTAAAAGTCCGTTCGTACTGGTGTTCGAGAAGATCGGCATCCCGTACGCGGCGGATATTTTCAACTTCGTGATCCTCACCGCGATCCTGTCAGCGGCGAACTCCGGACTGTACGCCTCGGGACGGATGCTGTGGTCGCTGGCCAATGAAAACACGCTGCCGCGCTGCTTTGCCCGGGTCAACCGGCGTGGCATTCCGCAGCTGGCCATCACCGTCAGTATGCTCGGTGGCCTGCTGGCGCTGTTTTCCAGCGTGATCGCGCCGGATACGGTGTTTGTGGCGCTGTCAGCGATTTCCGGCTTTGCCGTGGTGGCGGTGTGGCTGAGCATTTGCGCCTCACACTACATGTTCCGTCGTCGCTATCTGCAGGCGGGCAATGCGCCGCAGCAGCTGGCGTACCGCGCGCCGTTCTATCCGCTGGTGCCGATCCTCGGATTTACCCTGTGTCTGCTGGCGTGCATCGGGCTGGCCTTTGACCCGTCACAGCGCATCGCGCTATGGTGCGGCATTCCTTTTGTACTGTTCTGCTACGCTGCTTATTATCTGACGCAAAAACGCCAACACGCTTTCAACATTAAGGAGACCGATGATGTCGCGTAACCCCATCGCTGCGGCCCTGACTCACACTGATACCCTGATTCTGGATGGCGCGCTGGCGACAGAGCTGGAGGCGCGCGGCTGTAATCTGGCCGATACGCTGTGGTCAGCCAAAGTGCTGATGGAAAATCCCGAGCTGATTTATCAGGTGCACTATGACTACTTCGCCGCCGGCGCTAACGTGGCGATCACCGCCAGCTATCAGGCGACGCCGCTGGGCTTTGCAGCCCGCGGACTGGATAGCGGCCAGGCCAGCGCGCTGATTCGCCAGAGCGTGACGCTGGCCCAGCGGGCGCGCGACGATTATCGTGCTGCTTCTGGCAGCGAGGCACCGCTGCTGGTGGCCGGATCGGTCGGTCCTTATGGCGCTTATCTGGCCAACGGCGCGGAATATCGCGGCGACTACGCCTTACCGGCTGCTGAAATGAAAGATTTCCACCGTCCGCGCGTGGCGGCGCTGCTGGAGGCGGGCGTGGATTTGCTGGCGTGTGAAACGCTGCCGTCGTTTGGTGAAATTCAGGCGCTGATTAGCCTGCTGGCGGAGTTCCCGCACAGCAGCGCGTGGTTCTCCTTCACGCTGCGCGATGCGCAACACCTGAGTGACGGCACGCCGCTGAGCAAGGTGGCGGAAGTCATCAATGCCGCGCCGCAGGTGGTCGCTGTCGGCCTCAACTGCGTGGCGCTGGAGAGCGTGACGCCGGCGCTGCAAACGCTACAGGCGCTGACGGACAAGCCGCTGCTGGTCTATCCTAACTCCGGCGAGCAGTATGATGCGGTCAGCAAAAGCTGGCACTCGGCGCCGTCTGGCTGCACGCTGCACGATAAGTTCCCCGAGTGGCAACAGGCGGGCGCACGGCTGATTGGCGGCTGCTGCCGCACCACGCCGCAGGATATCGCGGCGATTGCTGCCTGTTGTCAACCGTAATAAAGCGCAGAAAAGCGCCACTGATAGCGCGATTGAGGCGAGTGAAAAGGCAGAGAGGGCAGTTTAGACTGTCCTTTCTGATTCTGAAGCGGACCTGCTATGAACCTGCGACATCTTCTTCCCGCCTGTGCGCTGCTGCTGAGCGGCTGTGCCACCATTGTTGGCACCGAAACGCAACCGGTAAAAATTGACTCTGTGCCGCAGGGCGCGCGTTTCACCGTGCAGGATGAAACCGGCCGCGCGGTGGCGCAGGGCTATACGCCGCAGACGGTGGATCTGGCGAAATCCAATGGCACCTATTTCGGTAAGAAACATTATCAGGTGATGCTGGAGAGTCCGGGCTATGTACCGCTGACGCTGCCCATCGAAGCCAGTGCCAACCTGTGGTACGTGCTGGGCAATATTCCGCTGCTCGGTTTCCCCGGCTGGCTGGTGGTCGATCCGTTTTATGGCGGCATGTATGACCTGAAGCCAGCGCACCCGCAGCCGCATCTCAACGTGGTCGGCGCACGCGGCGGTTAACGCGCTGTCATGATGCCAGGTCGCCATGAATGGCGACCCTACAGACCTGAGCCACACTCACGTGGTGCGTTTCACCGTTTTTCGTAGGGTGCGCCTTCAGGCGCACCGTTTCATGACGGGCACTGACTTATTGCGCGGTAGGTTTCACCATCGAATTACCGGATTTATGCTGCGCCAGGTACTGCTGAATAATATAAAAATTCAAAGCCAACTATAAACTGACTTTTAACACCCGAATAACTTTCATACTGAGCCAATTTCTTAATTGATATATTAATTATGCTTCTTGAACTCACTGGTGAATTTTTGAGCTATATATTTAGCTGAGCTATCAGTTTGAGGGAAGACAGTGCTTTCGTTAATGTTAAGAAGGTCTAGTTCTTTTAATATTGAGTGTTTGTTTTTAATAGTGATCCTCTGAATGTGAATTTCATTAATTCCCTCTTCATCAAAAGATACTTGGTGGCCAAAAAGGAAAAATGCACCAGATTGGGATGTTATTCTTGTATTGTTTTTTATTCCTTTTATGCAAACAATCCCATTAATTGTACTGGGAGAGATCCTATTTTCAAAGTGAGCTTTTTCTTCTCTCACTAATCCAACTAACTTTTTGATAACTAACTGATCATTGAAGTTTTCAGTGTTTTTATTAAAGCTTATACTTCTTTTGTCTCTGATTGACAGTTTTGCAAGATTTGATAAACAACTAGCAGAATCGGAGTCATAATATTTTATTATTTCTTTTTTAACTTTAAAGATTATAACTTCTCCGTTATTATCTAGCTCAGTTTGATTTGTGTTTTTACATGAAAAGTAAAGGGCGATGAGAGGATTTGATGTGATATCAAGTAATCTTGTTGGAAGTGAAAAATGTTGCATCTTAATAAGCTTTTCAATCGTATGTTTAGAAGATGCAAATTCTTCAGGGTGGGAAATTATCATTTCTCTAAATAATATATCTTCTGTGGTTTCCCATTTATATTGACCATTTTCATTTTTTCTAAAGACCGAGGGCTCAAGTTTGTAATGCTTGTTAGCGTGACCTCTGAAAAAATAATCGTATTGTTCGTCATTTTCGTTATCCAGTATTATTCCTATAAAACCACGCAGTGTAGTTATCTCTTTATTTTTCATTTTATTATTTTTCCTGATCATTTAGTTGATTGTTATGATACAAAAACAAGGGGATCTCAATCATTTCTAGTTTCTCAAAATTAAAGTAGAGTTTATCACCCAAATAATTCTCGATTCTTATGAACGTCTGTTCATCTTCAAATTGTTCAACCAAGTCAAGAATGCAGTTTTCATTTATTATAATCTTGGTTTTCTTGCCATCAGTGTGATGAATTATGCTTTCATATATTAACTCTTTGTAATTATCGCTATTAAGGTTATATTCATTTATTATTGCCGAAATGACTTCTCGAGCTTTTTCAGAAGTATTGTCCAAAAACGAATCTGGATCATAATCGTTTAGATCAAAATGTTCATGTAGTAAGTTATATATTTCACCGCAACCAAGACCCTGATAATCATCCCAGTCTATTTCCCAATCGTCAGTACCATCAGAAGCATCGTCCAATGTACGTAGTAGTTTTATCGATTTTTTGCGGATTAATAGTAGCCGATTATTTAACGTCTCTAAAGATAACGATAGTGAATCACTGACGAGGGCATCTTCAATCTTTACTTTTTCGTAAGCTGAGATAGGATACCACTTTGTGTAGTTTGATTGGTTTAATATTATTCCTGCATGTCCCCAGAAACCATCCATTACGCCTTGTGTTATCCAATAATGAGCAGATGTAGTAACTATCCTTCCTGTATTGTTTTTTAGATGAAATACACTTGTTCCAAAAATCAAGGCCATATCCCGATAATATTTAAGCTCGGGTTCGGATTTATTATTTATCCAAGCGTTTACTTCTTTTTCATCAACACCAATCATTCTTGATAAGTCATTGACTGTGTAGTTAAAAGCCTGGCATAACTCCTTGAGTATTTCCATGTGTTTATTCCATAAATAATCTGAATACATTTTCAAAATTATCGGCAGGTTCAAATCTTAGCCTGCGACTTATATTAAACCTATTGCGCGGTAGGTTTCACCATCGCATTACCGGATTTATGCTGCGCCAGGTACTGCTGCTGGAAAATGCACATGCGGATAGTGTTGCGGTACTCGCCGTTGATGAAAAACTCGTGCTTCAGCACGCCTTCCACCTCGAAACCGAGCTTGGTGTAGATATGAATCGCCTTCTCGTTCTCCTGATCGACAATCAGATACAGCTTGTAGAGATTGAGCACCGAAAAGCCGTAATCCATCGCCAGCTTTGCCGCTCTGCTGGCTAAGCCCTTGCCCTGATGCGCCGGGTCGATGATGATCTGAAACTCCGCCCGGCGATGCACGTGGTTGATCTCCACCAGCTCCACCAGCCCGGCTTTTTGCCCGTCGTGTTCCACCACAAAGCGCCGCTCGGTCTGATCGTGGATGTGCTTGTCATACAGGTCAGAAAGCTCCACAAACGCTTCGTACGGCTCTTCAAACCAGTAGCGCATCACGCTGGCATTGTTATCCAGCTGATGGACAAAGTGCAGATCTTCCCGCTCCAGCGGACGTAATTTTACCGTCATACGGTGTTCCTTTAGATGACTGAATGGCTGTTGGGCGGCGGCGCAATCGACCTTCAGGATAAACTGCGCCGCGTTGCGCTCATGCCATGCTAACCAACAATCCGGCCCTGCGCCATGCGCGCGGCGCGATCGCACATATGATCGATCACGTCAGGATCGTGGCTGACCAGCACCATCGTCAGGCCATCATTCTGTTTGAGATCGTTAAGCAGATTCAGGATCTCGGCCTGCACAGACATATCCAGCGCCGACGTAGGCTCATCCAGCAGCAGGATCTTAGGCTCCAGCAGCAGGGCGCGCACGATGGCCACGCGCTGACGCTGTCCGCCGGACAGCTGATGCGGATAGCGATCCGCCAGCGCCGGATCCAGCCCGACATGGCGGAAGCCCGCGTTGATGCGATCGTCGATGTTATCGCGTCGCAGCAGCTTAAGCGGTTCCGCCAGCGTGCGGCGCAGCCGGTGGCGCGGATGCAGCGAAGCGTAGGGATCCTGAAACACCATCTGCACATCGCGCCGCAGCTGGCCGGTAAAGGGTTTGCCCGGCTGCACGGCGGTATTCGCCAGCGTCATCTGACCGCGCCAGTGCGGATTTAGTCCGGCCATCACCCACAGCAGCGACGATTTACCGCAGCCGGAAGGCCCCACCAGACCGAAACATTCGCCGGCCGCCACCTGCAGGTTCACATCGTGCACCACGGTGCGCAGTTCATAACCCTGTTTGTGCGAGACACTCAGGTTGGCTAATTCAATCATGCATCTTCTCCAGCGCCGCGCGATCCAGCACCGGCAGGCGTTCGCCGTGCGTCGCTTTACCCGGACGGCAGGCCCACAGCGTGCGGGTATAAGGATGGCTGGCGTCCGACAGCTGCGCCGCCGGCAGCGTGTCCAGCAGGCGGCCTTTGTACATCACCATTACCCGCTGACAGTGCTCGGAGACCTGTTGCAGATCGTGACTGATCAGCAGCAGGCCCATATTGCGCTGCTCCACCAGGCGACGAATCAGCGCCAGCACCTGATCGCGCATGGCGTGATCGAGCGCCGAGGTGGGCTCATCGGCAATCAGCAGAGCGGGATCGGTAATCAGCGCGATCGCCAGCATCACGCGCTGGCCCATGCCGCCGGAGAGCTGATGCGGATAGCGCTTCATCAGCTGGCGCGGCTCGGGCAGGCCCACCGCGTCCAGCATCTCGCACACTTTCTCTTTGCGCTCGGCGCGGCTCAGCTTGCGGTGCAGCACCAGCGGCTCTTCAACCTGCCAGCCAATGGTGCGCGTCGGGTTGAGCGCGTATTTCGGATCCTGCATGACCATCGCCACTTTGCCGCCGCGCAGGCCGATCCAGTCGCGCTCGCGAAGGTGCAGGGCGTCTGCGCCCGCCACCTGCAGCTGGTCAGCCTGCAGCTGCAGCGCGGGCGACAGCAGGCCCATCAGCGCACGCGCGGTCAGGGATTTGCCCGAGCCGGATTCACCGACCAGCGCCACGCGTTCGCGGCCAAGGGTAAAGCTGATGTTATCCACCAGCAGCGCGTCGTGGCTGCGAATCGTCAGCCCCTGCGCATCAATTAACAGATCATTTGGCATGGCGGGTATCCAGTCGGTCACGCAGGCCGTCGCCTGTCAGGTTAAACGCCAGGCTGGCGAACAGAATGGCTGCGCCGGGCGCTGCCGCCACCCACCATTGGTCGAAAATCACTTTACTGCCTTCTGCTACCATCGAGCCCCATTCGGCGGTTGGCGGCTGCACGCCCATGCCGAGGAAGCCCAGTCCGGCGGCAGAAAGAATAATCCCGCCGAGGCTCAGCGCGGCACGCACCACGGCGGTCGGCAGGCAGAGCGGCAGAATGTGGCCAAACATCAGGCGCAGGCCGGTAATACCCTGCATGCGCGCGGCGGCGAGGTAATCGCTGCGGCGCAATGCCAGGGTTTCCGCGCGTGCCTGCCGGGCAAACGGCGGCCAGCTGGTGAGCGCCAGCGCCAGTGCGCCGTTCATCAGGCCCGGACCCAGCATTGCCACCAGCGCCAGCGCAATCACCAGGTTGGGCAGCGACAGAAAAATATCGGTGATGCGCATCAGCACGCGTTCGGTCCAGCCGCCGACGTAGCCGGCGGTGATGCCGACTAACAGGCCAACCGGGATGGTCAGCACCAGGATCAGCGACACCAGCAGCAGCGTCGGACGTGCGCCGTAAATCACGCGCGACAATAAATCGCGCCCGAAGCCGTCGGTGCCGAACCAGTGCAGCGCCGACGGTGCCAGCAGACGCTGTTCAATCACCTGCGCGTTAGGATCAAACGGCGCCAGCAGCGGCGCCAGCAGCGCCATGGCCACCAGCACGATCACCAGCGTCAGGCCGATGGTCAGCGAAGTGATACGCGCCCGGCGCCGGCGCGGGCGCACGGTTTCCAGTTCATGAAGTTGTTGAGTCATCGGGTTCTCGGATCGGTTAACCAGGTGAGGGCGTCGGCCACGGCATTGAGCAGGATAAAGCAGCTGCCAATCAGCAACGTAGCGCCGAGAATCGCCGGAACATCCGCGGAAAACAGCGCGTTGGTCATATAGCGACCGACGCCCGGCCAGGCGAATACGGTTTCCGTCAGCACGGACCCTTCCAGCAGCGTAGCGTAGGAGAGGGCGATAACGGTGATCAGCGTGCCCAGCACGTTGGGGAAAATATGACGCAGCAGAATGCGCGCCCGTCCAGCGCCTTTGGCGCGCGCCAGCACCACATACTCTTTGCTGCTCTCTTCCAGCAGTGCCGCGCGCAGCAGGCGCGTAATGCCTGCCATCGCCAGCAGGCCGAGAATCACCACCGGCAGCCACAGATGCGCAATCGCGTTACGGAACATTTCCGCATCGCCGGAGAGCCAGCTATCAATCAGTACAAAGCCGGTCTTCGGTTCGAGGGTATAAATCCAGATATCATCCAGCTGGCCCGGACCGGCGGACCAGTGCAGCACGGCGTAAAACAGCAGCAGGCCCAGCAGGCCGAGCCAGAACACCGGCACCGAGTAGCCCAGCAGCGAGATAAAGCGCGCCACGTTATCAATGACGCTGCCCGGTTTCCACGCCGCCAGCAGCGCGAGCGTCACGCCGAACACCGCAGCGAATATCATCGAACAGGTCGCCAGCTCAAGCGTGGCGGGGAAGGTGCGCATCAGGTCGGCGCTGACCGGCTGATTGGTCAGGTGCGACAGGCCGAGATTGCCCTGCGCCAGATGGCTGATATAGCGCCAGAACTGCACCAGCACCGGCTGATCCAGCCCAAGGTCGTGACGCACCTGAGCATAGGTGGCTTCGCTGGCGTGATCGCCGGCGATTTGCTGCACCGGGTCGACTGGCGACAGGTGCGACAGCATGAAAGTAAACGCTAACAAACCCACCAGCGTTACCAGCAGCGACAGCAGACTGGTGACGAGGCGGCTGAAGCGCTGCCAGAGTGGCCGGGCGAACCCGGCCGATGACGCTGACGCTGCCATTACTTCGAAACCTGCGCGTAATACACCATGTCCGGGTTGATCCCCTGCACATAGCCCTGCAGATTGTCGCGCAGCGCAATCAGGTTACGCGCCTGCAGGCCAATCACGTACGGCGAGTTCTTCAGCACTTCGCGCTGCATCGCCTGATAAAGCGCAACGCGCTTATTGCTGTCGGCTTCGGCCGTCGCCGCCAGCGTCTGTTTGCTCAGCTCCGGGATGTGCCAGTCTGAACGGTAAGCAATGGTTTTGCTGCCATCTTCCGGGTTGTAAGCGAAGGACGCGGCGTTGGTGTTCGGGTCGAAGTAATCCGCGCCCCAGGCGTTGAGCGTAGCTTCATACTGATGCGCCTTCACGCGGGTGGAGACTTCAGAGCTTAAGCCCGGCTGCACTTCCACCTTCACGCCGCCTTTGGCGAAGCTGCCCTGCAGTGCCTGCGCGATATCAAGGTACGGGGGCTGATTGCTGGTGGAGAGCTTAAAGCTGACGTTGGTCAGACCGGCCTTCTGCAGAATCGCTTTGGCTTTCTCCGGATCGTAGCTGTAAGGCGTGTCGTTCAGCGCACCGAGGAAACCCTTCGGCAGGAAGGTCTGATGCACTTCAAACTGGCCTTTCAGCAGGTCATTGGCGATACCTTTGTAGTCGAACAGGTAACGTGCCGCTTCCCACAGCGCCGGGTTCTTCAGTACCGGATTGGCACCGACATTGAACTGAATGTAGTAGAGCGACGCCATCGGAATCGCTTCGGTCTTCACGCCGGCTTTGCCCTTCAGCGCAGCGATCTGGTCAGCACCGAGGTTACGCGCGATATCGACATCGCCCTGTTCCAGCAGCAGACGGCGCGCTGCCGGCTCCGGCACGTTTTTGATCAGAATGTTTTTCAGCTTCGGTGCACCGGCCGGTGAGGTCGGGTTGGCGCTGAGCAGTATCGCTTCATGCAGCACCACTTTGCGAATCTGGAACGGGCCGCTGCCGGCTGAGTGGGTGCCGAGCCACGCATGGCCGAAATCACCGTTTTTGGCGTTGGCCTGCGCGGTTTTTTCATCAACGATCGAGGAGACCGGCGCGGACAGCAGGCTCAGCACGTAGGCCGGGCTGACGTTGGCGCTCCAGCTAATCTGTACGTGGTCTTCATCGACCTTCTTCAGGAAGCTGTCAACGTTGTCTTTGTTCCAGCCGAGCTGGGTCAGAATAAAGGACGGATCGAGGTTGAGTTTCACCACGCGGCCCAGCGAGAAGATGACATCTTCCGGGCGCAGCGGATTACCGCTGGCAAACTTCGCGTCTTTGCGCAGCGCAAACGTCAGGCTGCGGTTATCGCTGCCCGGCTGCCACGACGTGGCCAGCGTTGGCTTAAGATCGGTTGGATTGGCCGGATCGGACTGCACCAGGCGCTGATAAATGTTAGTGAACGCTTGCACCGTGGTCAGTTCAAAGCCCTGGGCCGGATCAAAGCTGTCCGCATCATCCGTAGACTGCGCAATCACCAGCGTATCTTTCGGCGTGGCGGCCTGCGCGGAGAAGGCGGCTACCAGCGACAGCGCCAGCAGTGAGGGAATAATTTTTTTCATGTTGTTTCCTTGCCTTAAAAAAGTAACGCGAGTTTACGAGAGCGCTACAGTGAAGAATAGTCAATTTATGGCTATGCATATGCCGTAAGGTTCTAAGCGGTGCGCTTCAGTTATAAGCAAGAGGGCGTAATGCGATCGGATTAATCTGGCGCACCTTATATCCGCACGCTTTATCAACCAAATCGCAACGAAAATTAAATCAACCTGAACCCCGGAATAATTAACTTTACTTCGCTTTTCGCCCTCCTATAATAGCCGCAACTTCACACAGGAGAATTCAGTTGGACAGTCACCCTTATCGATGGCAATACAAGGCAAGCTGACGCGCGAATTCTTTTGTCGCTGCTTGCCAACATGGCGGGCAGCAATCCTCACCTGTTTCTGATGATTGTTCCCTGATAATGACACCACAGCGGGCTGATGCCCGTGGGAATAACATCATGCACATGATTTTAAACGCACTTTTTCCTCCGCCTCGATGCGCGCGCTGATCTTCAGCGTGCTGAGCTTCCCTGCGCGTTAAGCCGCTTCAGGCTGCTGCTGCGCGCAGCGTTATCCAGGATTATGTTATTTCACTCGTTATTCAGCGAGCGACTTTCTTCGCCCATTATTTCCGGGAGGTAATATGGACATTCCCGACAGGTTATTTTTAATTTAATCCGGTCACGCCGTGACAATTAATGTTTTCGACTTGTGCGCCTGGCGCGCAGGGATCGTTATTGCCGTAAAAAAATAAACGAGGAGTGTCATCATGACTGACATGAAACTCAACCAGGAAAAAAAAGCCTGGAACACCGTGCGTCCGGCACGTCAGAAAACCGCACGCTATCTGATTGAAGACGAAGCCGCTTTTACCGCCGACGAAACGCTGCTGCGCCTGCGCAGCGATGCGCTGGGGCTGGTCGAACGCGAAGCGGAAGCGCGGCTGCAGATTTATGGTCGCAATCAGGTGGAGCATGATAAAGCGCCACCGGCGCTGGTGCAGCTGATTCAGGCTTTCAATAATCCGTTCATCTATGTGCTGCTGGCGCTGGCGCTGGTGAGCTTTTTCACCGACTACTGGATGCCGCTGCGCCATGGCGAGGAGACCGATCTGACCGGTGTCATCATCATTGTGACGATGGTAACGCTCAGCGGTTTGCTGCGCTTCTGGCAGGAGTTCCGCACCAACAAAGCGGCACAGGCGCTGAAATCGATGGTGCGCACCACCGCCACCGTGCTGCGCCGGGAATCGGTACAGCAGGCGCCGCAGAAACAGGAAGTGGACATCACCAGCCTGGTGCCCGGCGATATCATCTATCTCTCGGCGGGCGATCTGGTGCCAGCCGATGTGCGGCTGCTCGACTCACGCGATCTGTTTATCAGCCAGGCGATTCTGACCGGCGAATCGCTGCCGGTGGAGAAATATGACGTCACCGGCCACGTGGCCAGCAAGCAGGCCAGCGCCAGCGACAAAGATGCGTCGCTGCTGGAACTGGGCAGCGTATGCCTGATGGGCACCAACGTCTCCAGCGGCAGCGCCAAAGCGGTGGTGGTGGCGACCGGCGGGGAAACTTACTTCGGCAGCCTGGCGAAATCGATTGTTGGTAACCGCACACAAACCGCTTTCGATCGCGGCGTGAACAGCGTCAGCTGGCTGCTGATTCGTTTCATGCTGGTGATGGTGCCGGTGGTGCTGCTGATTAATGGCCTGACCAAAGGTGACTGGCTGGATGCTGCGCTGTTCGCGCTGGCGGTGGCGGTGGGACTGACGCCGGAAATGCTGCCGATGATTGTCAGCTCGAATCTGGCCAAAGGGGCGATTGCCATGTCGCGCCGAAAAGTGATCGTCAAACGCCTGAACGCGATCCAGAACCTCGGCGCCATGGACATTCTGTGTACCGACAAAACCGGCACGCTGACGCAGGACAACATTATCCTCGAGCACCATCTCGACTGTGCCGGGGTAGAGAACTCGCGCGTCCTGATGCTCAGCTGGCTCAACAGCCATTACCAGAGCGGCACGCCTAACCTGATGGATCGCGCCATCCTGCGTTACGGCAAAGGACGCATCAGCGCGGACATGAGCGACTACTACAGCAAAGTGGATGAGCTGCCGTTTGATTTTGTGCGTCGGCGCGTTTCAGTGGTGGTGCGTGACCGCCGCCTCAACCAGCAGATGCTGATCTGTAAGGGCGCAGTCGAGGAGATGCTGAGCATTGCCAGCGCCGAACGCGAAGGCAAACTGATTCAGCCGCTCAATGAAACCCGTCGCGCGGAGCTGCTGGCGCTGGCGCATCAGTACAATCAGCAGGGCTTCCGCGTGCTGCTGGTGGCCAGCCGCGCGCTGGCGGAGCCGGGCCTGCAACAGGCGCTGAGCGTCGCGGATGAGCAGGGGCTGACTATCGAAGGGCTGCTGACCTTCCTCGATCCGCCGAAGGAGAGTGCGGCGAAGGCGATTACCGCGCTGAACGAGAACGGCGTAACGGTCAAAGTGCTGACCGGCGATAATCCGGTAGTGACGGCGCGCATCTGCCAGCAGGTGGGCATCGACTGTGGCGAGATCCTCACCGGCGAGGCGATAGCGGCGATGAGCGATGAACAACTGGCGCAGGCCGCGGCGCGCAGCTCGGTGTTTGCCAAACTGACGCCGCTGCAGAAGTCACGCATTCTGCGTGCGCTGCAGCAGCAGGGCCATACGGTGGGTTTTCTCGGTGACGGCATCAATGATGCGCCGGCGCTGCGTGACGCCGATGTGGGGATCTCGGTCGACAGCGCGGCGGACATCGCCAAAGAGTCTTCTGACATCATCCTGCTGGAAAAGGATTTAATGGTGCTGGAAGAGGGCGTGATGAAGGGACGCGAGACGTTCGGCAACATCATCAAGTACCTGAACATGACCGCCAGTTCCAACTTCGGCAATGTGTTCTCGGTGCTGGTGGCGAGCGCGTTCATTCCGTTCCTGCCGATGCTGGCGATTCACCTGCTGATTCAGAACCTGATGTACGATCTGTCACAGCTGGCGCTGCCGTGGGACAAAATGGATCGCGAGTTCCTGCGCAAACCACGCAAATGGGACGCGCGCAACATCAAACGCTTTATGCTGTGGATTGGGCCAACGTCGTCAATTTTTGACATCACCACTTTTGCGCTGATGTGGTACGTGTTCGCGGCGAATACCCCAGCGATGCAGTCACTGTTCCAGTCCGGCTGGTTTGTGGAAGGGCTGCTGTCGCAGACGCTGGTGGTGCACATGCTGCGCACGCGCAAGATTCCGTTTATCCAGAGCCGCGCGGCGCTGCCGGTGCTGCTGACCACCGCCTGCGTAATGATTGCCGGCATTCTGCTGCCGTTCTCGCCGCTCGGCGCGATGGTCGGCCTGGTGCCGCTGCCATGGAGCTATTTCCCGTGGCTGCTGGCCACGCTGCTCGGTTACTGCCTGGTAGCGCAGGGTATGAAAACGCTGTACATCAAGCGCTTTGGCCAGTGGTTCTGAGTGCAGGAGGCGCGATGAAGCAACGCAACCTGGATAAAACGGTGTGCCACCTGCTGATAATTATGGTGGTCATCGTCGTGCTAACGTTAGTGTTCCGGTAAGGACAACAGGGCAGGGTATCCTGCCCTTTTTCGTGGCACACTAACCAGCGAGAGACAGATGAGCCAACAACAGCGAGCATTGATTATTGGGGCGTCAAAAGGCATTGGCCTGGCCGTGGTGCAGCAACTACTGCAGGCGGGCTGGCAGGTGACCGCCACCTACCGTTCCACGGCGGTTTCGTTTCAGCATCCGCAGCTGCAGTGGCTGGCGCTGGACATCACCGATGGCGCGCAGCGTGACGCGCTGGTCCGGCAGCTCGGCGACGCACCCTTTGATTGCATCCTGATTAACGCCGGGATTCTCGGTCCGCACGCATCGCAGCTGCGCGACGTGGACGATGCGCAGCTCAGCGAGCTGTTCTTTACCAATGCGGTGGCGCCGGTGCGCCTGGCGGAGAGCCTGCTGCCGCTGCTGCGCGATAAACAGAGCGTGCTGGGCCTGACCACGTCGCGTCTCGCCAGCCTCAACGAGAACCGTGACGCGGCGATGCCGTTCTACTCAGCCAGCAAAGCGGCGCTGAATATGCTGAGCCGCGCGCTGGCGACGCAGATGCACCAGCAGGGCAGCACCTTGCTGTCACTGCATCCGGGCTGGGTAAAAACCGACATGGGCGGTGAGGGGGCGGATATCACCGTCACCGAGAGTGCGCAGGGCATGGTCACGCAGCTGCAGCAGTTTAGCGGGCGTGGCGGCCATCATTACGTGGATTACCGCGGCCAGCTGCTGAACTGGTAATGCTTAGCCTGCTGGTTAGCGCCAGCAGGTTTTTTTCTTACTCATCCGGCGAATAGTACTGCACGCCGATTTCGATACGTTCGCGACCGCTTGCTACGCGGTGGCGGTTGGTATCGCGCAGCGAATAGATGCAGCCGCAATACTCCTGCTGATAGAAGCGCTCGCGCTTGCTGATCTCAATCATGCGCGACGAACCGCCACCTTTACGCCAGTTAAACTCCCAGTACAGCATATCCGGATAGCGCGCCGCCGCGCGTACGCCGCAGTCGTTGATTTGCTGCATATTCTTCCAGCGCGAAATGCCGAGTGAACTGGTGATCACCGGGAAGCCGTGTTCATGCGCGTACAGCGCGGTGCGCTCGAAGCGCATGTCGAAACACATGGTGCAGCGCACGCCGCGCTCCGGCTCCCACTCCATGCCACGCGCGCGCTCGAACCAGTTGTCTTTGTCGTAATCCGCATCAACAAAAGGCACGCCAAACTGCTCGGCAAAGCGGATGTTCTCCTCTTTGCGCAGCTCGTACTCTTTCAGCGGATGGATGTTCGGGTTGTAGAAGAAGATGGTGTAATCGATGCCGGAAGCCAGCATCGCTTCCATCACTTCTCCCGAGCAGGGAGCGCAGCAGGAGTGCAGCAGCACTTTATTGTGGCCATTCGGCAAGGGCAGCGGCTGGCGTTGAAATGTATCGGACATAAAGTTAATTAATGGTTAAGGGCGATGCGGCAAGTGTAGGGGCAAAGGCCGGCCGATGCAAAGCGCCGGTGGCGTTTGAGGGTGGGGGCCTGTGGTACTGCGTGGCACCCGCTCGCCGGGGATGCTTAGCGGCGCGATTGATCGCGTAATACATTGCGCCGCTTGCAGGGTCAATGACCCACCTTCGCGCATCACTGCGCAGGCTGCGCGAGGTCAGGTCTCGTCGTGAATAGTGGTCGACGCACCGTTCTGCTGCACCGAACGGATGCCGTTTTCCGCCGCCTGTTTAGAGCTGTACATCTCGCTGGTGGCGATGGTTTCGCCGTTGCTGGCTTTAAGCACAAACCAGTATTTCTGCGGCGATGCTGTATCACTCTTACTCAGTACGTAATATCCCATGTGCTTTCTCCTTGTGCCGGCACCCGATGGCCGGTTCGCTTACTATTCGCGCAGCCTGCTCATTAATCAATCACTGATTAGGAATTTGCCCGAATCCAGGAGCGGGATCGCAGCGTTTTGTATCAATCCGGTTGCTGGCAGGCACAAAAAAGGCCGCATCGCGGCCTTTTGGAGTAATGAGTTGGTGTTTATCACGCGGGTAAAACCGTGATGTTCATGAATCGGGTAAATGCTTTACTGCGGGAGACACCTTTCGGATCGCTGAAAAAAGGCAGCTGGAATTTCGGTGACTCTTCCAGTTTCAGGCTCCAGATATAATCACCGATAAAACGAAACTGAAGTGAATGGTCACTGATATGCAATTGCTCAAATGTGCCGGAGTTATACTCATTGCCAATAGTGACAATTTCCTGAATGCCCTGAGAGGAATCAATCAGCACAATCGTTAGTGATTCCTCGTAGAGCACGTCATCCGTGACAAACAGGATATAGCGGTTATCAGTAATTTTGACTGCTGCCTCAAGGATTTTTCCGGGAATGATTATGCCGGTAGAACTACCGCTGAGTAATACCTCTGATTTCGCCTGTTCGCGGTCCGTTGCGTGTTGCACCTCAACCAAAGATACATCATTAACTATTTGCATCAGTGCCAAATCCATCCCATTTGCCATGCCGCGAGAGCAGCTCCTGCGAATGAAATTTAACTAAGTTCGCTGCGGATTAATATGCTTATGATGTAAAAACGCCTGATGCAGTGCACCAGGCGTTTTCGACTCAAATGAATGCAGAGCAATCGCTGTCTACATCAGAAGAAATTACTCAGAGACTTTCTTCTTCAGATCGCTGGCACCTTCTTTGGTTTTGTTCCAGCCTTTCTGCGCGCCTTCTTTAGTGGCGTCCCAACCTTTTTCAGTACCTTCTTTGGTGCTGTTCCAGGCTTTCTGTGAGTTTTCGCTCGCTTTGCTGGTCAGGCTATCGCTTTTGCCTTCGGCAGCATGTTTGGCTTTGAGCTGCTGCTCTTCACCCTGATGCTGCGCCTGATGCAGTTTCTCTTTCGCCGTATTGGCGCCCGCTTTGGCGTCAGCGACGGTTTCATCGGTTGCGTGTGTGGCGGCAAACGCCGTAGAAGTCAGAAGAATGGCGGATAACGCAATAATCGTCTTTTTCATAATATATTCCCTCATTAAGCATCATAAGTGTTATGAGCGTAGTTAAGAGTGGCACAGAGCGCAACGCAGGGCATTAGGAATAAACTGTAAGTGAATCGTACCGTTTCTGTGGGCGTTTCTGGCATAAATGCGCAACGGTGTGCCGTAGGGGCCAGCCATGCGCAATGCTCGCGCAGCGCAGAGGATAAAGAAACGATGTGTGCCAAATGCAATAGTCGGCTAGAGAAAAGGCGGGGCAGCAGCGCAAGCCTAAAAGTCGTGCGATTTTTTGTGCAGGTACTGGAAGTAAGACGTAAAAGACAGCTCGAATCTCGCCATAGCCGATCAGGCATGACTTTGATTGAGATTACCGAAGCCCTGAGCAGTAGGTTGATTGACTCAAAGCTTCAAATAATGCAGACAAGGTCATTATAATGTCTATCTGAGTCAGGCCAGGGAGGTAAGAATTATGGATGAAAAAACCAACAAGAAGTTGAAGAAGATTCAATCAAAAATTCGGGGTAATGATTTTAACAAGGCTGAGTTACTTAGTTTCAGAGCCGGTTATAAAGAGATAAATTCGGTTTTTACAAAGAAAATTACCTCGGATATTAACCTGCGTTCAGTCATCGCGATCTTGTCAAATGATGTGTCTTCAGTTGTCGTTATTTATCTCTATATTCTGATTCTTTTTACGGCGGCTTTTTGTTTTGTCGGTGAAACGGAAGGTGCAGGATTATTTTTTGGCATGATAGGTATTGCTGCGGTAGTGCATTTCATTTACACGGCCAGGAAAAATAAGTTAGGACTCTTCACCCAAGTGAAGCTGGTTAATCTCTATATTAGAAGTGTTTTCTAAAAATCCTTCTTGTAACCCCCTCTTCGGAAACGACAGACTCAAACAATTTATTGCCTGTTTGAGACGTCGTTAACCGTGAATGTTGACACAGCATTGTGCGAAAAATTAACTGCGCCACGCAGGCTCACCGGACAGGACTGAACGCTCGAGTGCGCGGGTTTCCCGAATATTTCGCGCTGGCGGTGAACCAAACAGCCGTGAATATTCACGGGTAAACTGCGTCACGCTCTCATATCCCACCGCATTAGCAGCAATACCGATCGCTGTCCCTTCCGTCAGCATCAGTCTCCGCGCTTCAAGCAGGCGCAGTTGTTTCTGGAATTGCAGCGGGGTGAGCGTGGTGACATGGCGGAAATGCGTATGAAACACCGAGAGGCTCATACCGGCGGCATCAGCGAGGGTTTTCATGCGCAGCGGTTGTGCATAATTGGCCCGAATGATCGCGACTGCCCGCGCAATCCGCCGGGCATGGCTGTCAGTGCTGCCGAGGGCGCGCAGCGCGCTGCCGTGCCGTCCTGACAATAGCCAGTAATGTAATTCCCGCACCAACTGGCTGCCCAGCACGGCGAGCGCGCGCGGTCTGCTGAGCATGTTTAACAGGCGCAAAGCGGCTTCTGCCACATCTTCTTCGATCTGATCAATGCTGACGGGCAAATCCGTGGCAGCCTCCAGCCCGACCATGTTTGCCATCAGTTCACTAATCACCGCGGCATCCAGTTCCACGACCAGAGAATAATAAGGGGTGTCGGCACTGGCGCTGATAACCTGACTCACGGTTGGCACGTCCATGGTGATTAGCAAGGATTCCCCCGCGCCAAAATCAAAACGATCGCTGCCCATGGTCACGCGTTTGCTGCCTTGCAGCACCATTGCGATCAACGGTTTAGTGATAGCGAATTGCAACGCGGTAGGCGCGGTCTCGCGCAGAATGAATACCCCATTAACTGGCGTTACGGCAACCCCCGCTCCGTTGTGGTGTTCATCAGCATAATGACTTGCCGCCTGCAGCAAAGCCGCCATCCTCCCGGCAGATTGAAACTCGTCGTCTCCAGCAGGACGTTCCTCATACGAGTGAAGATGCTTTTTCATATTATCAGGCAATTAATAAAAAATTTCAGATGCAACCATTCTAGTAAATACGGCATCAAAATAAAAATATAAAAATAATCAGGCAATAATTAAAAATTATTGGGCAACCCTGGAGGTCTGCCGATTGTTAGAATCACTCTCCCACTATTGAGGAGATATTTCATGACAACCCTTTCTCTTGTAACTGGCGCCAGCCGGGGTCTTGGCCGTAATACCGCACTGAGCATTGCCCGCCATGGTGGTGATGTCATCGTGACTTATCGTACGGGTAAAGAGGCGGCGGATGCCGTGGTGAATGAAATTCAGGCGCTTGGCCGTAAGGCAGTTGCGCTGCAACTGGACACCAGCAACGTATCGTCCTTCCCGGGTTTCGTCGCCGCCGTGGGCAATATCCTGAAAGGTGACTGGGGACGCGACACGTTCGACCATCTGATCAACAACGCCGGGCATGGGGAAATGGCCGACTTTAGCGCAACCACGGAAGAGCAGTTCGACGCGTTATTTAACGTACACGTCAAAGGAGTGTTTTTTCTGACGCAGTCGCTGCTGCCGCTGCTGGTCGATGGCGGACGCATCGTCAACTTCTCTTCGGGGCTGACCCGCGTGTCGTTTCCGGGTTTCTCGGCCTACTCGGCTGCCAAGGGCGCCGTTGAAATTCTTTCCGTGTATATGGCGAAAGAACTGGGCAGCCGCGGCATCACCGTGAATACCGTAGCCCCGGGAGCGATTGAGACCGACTTTCTGGGTGGCGCGGTGCGTGACATCCCCGATTACAACCAGGCGTTTGCTGGCATGACCGCGCTGGGTCGCGTGGGCCTGCCTGATGACATCGGTCCGATGATTGCCAGCCTGCTGGGACCGGACAACCGCTGGGTCACCGGTCAGCGTATTGAAGTCTCCGGTGGGCAGTCAATTTAGTTGCCCGATGATGGATTCCGCCCGGTGCGGAATCCATCCTGTTCCCCTGATGCAATGAGATATATTTGATGCCTAAAATGATCATTCATGCGCCAGCAGGTACCTTTGATGCGGCTGAGCGTCAACAGGTTGCCAGAGATCTGACGCAGTTAGGACTTAATTGCGAGGCGCTGCCAGACTCCCCACTGGTTCGCAGTACGGTATGGACCTACTTTGCCGAATACTCTTCTGCTGCCGTCTTTATGGGAGAAAAACCCGCATGGTTGCCGGTTGTGTCCCTTCAGATATATGTCATCAAAGGTGGCCTGGATGAGGTAGCAAAGAAGAAGTTGATTGAGGGAGCGACCGCGATTCTGGATCGTCGTCCGTCAGGCACTTCTGTCGCGCCTGTCTATGTGGTGATACAGGAAATTGAAGAAGCAAACTGGGGCATATTCGGTCAGCAGGCCGATCTGGCAGCGCTTCGCGCCAGCGATGACAATGCTGAGGCGATTTGAAGGAAATATTTTTGATAGGGGTGGCAGGAAAGTCTCAGGGAATGGCGTGAAGATTACAGTGTTGCGGCTATTGAGTATGTCTGATGTTACTTACGCATGCTGAAGGAAAGATGTACATCAATATCAGATGTGATTGCCTGAGCTAAGCTGGCTGAGTTGACAATCGGCAGAGCATAAGAAGATAAGGGATAGAATGAAACAGGAATGGTAATTGCCCGGCCCTGGGTTTAAGATTTGACTCGTATAAAGCGAAAGGAGAAGGTAATGGATACCACCGAACAGCTAAATGGAACATACTTTTATGGTGGACTAACAAATCTCAGTGCGGGAGAATTATTCTTCTGGATTATGGTAGACGTAACCGCAGAACATTTCACTGGCGCGAAGGATGTTCTGGCGGCAGCAGCAATTTATAGCGGTCAGAACACTATAACCGTCAGAGGCAAGCTGGGTAATGCTACGCCCGGCACAAGTTATGCCTCAAAGTATTCAAGGAAACTGCTTAGGGATATTCAGCTCCCTTTCCGCTTACCTACCTGGATTCAAAATCCCGCAAATCCTTTTGAAGTTAAAAGAATAATGACATCAAAGCTTTCGACGTTTGTAGGGCGTGCTATTCCTGTGATTGGCTGGGTGATCCTGGCGGGCGATGTGGCGCAAATAGGTTATCAGTCTATGGTACGTTACAATCGCATTGTTACAGAGGAAGATAAGATATGGTAAGGCAGGATATTGAGCAGGCAGTTTATTCACTTCTGGCCGAGTACAATGGTAGAAGCCTTCTTACCTTTCGACGTTATCCTTTAAAGCATTCTACTGATTTGAATAAAGATTTTCGTATGGATCCTCTTGATGCCTATGAGCTACTTGAAAGGTATTCTGAAAGGTTTGGCATTGATCCCAAATCAATTAATTTTCAGCGATACTTTCCAGATGATTTCAGCGAAGCGCATAAGCCACTTACTGTTCAGCTCCTGATCGATTCTGCTGAAGCCGGGCGATGGCTGGATAAATGATCGAATATCTTAAGGTGTTTCGTTGTTGTGAGCCCTGGACTCAGACATTGACTATTACCAATTGACGTAGCGGTGAGTTGATGCGCATTCTGCAAATCGCTTTCAGGTCTGAAGGCCGCTTTTGAGCTGGCGGAATCTGAACAAACACCGCAAACTCATGTATTTGGGTGTTATTATCTAATTCAACTTTGTTCCGTGTACCTAAACGTGTACCAATTATTGGATCTCATACCCCGGAACGGCTGCGTTAGGATACCGAATGCTCGGCGCTAAATCCAAAATAAAATGATTTTAAGGAAAAGTGTTCACACTGTTCACTTTTGATTTTTGTCCTTTAAATTCATGATTTTAGATGGTGAATGGTTTGAGGAGGGATGTACACTAGTGTGCACTAAGGGTGATCACCTTAGCCAAGATGATAAGCGAGCGAAGCCACTGTGCATGATGCAAATTTTTCAGGCGTTACACATTGACAATGGTTCGCCTCGTTCTAGGGCGGACGCTATCCATACAACAGAGTGTCAATCCATAGAGGAAAGGTCATCTTTTTTATTTATGTTCGACTCATGCATAGAAGTAAAATCATGGTATCTTTTTTTTACTGAGCCTTCATCTTCATTAGGAAAAGCACCACTATTCGCCATTTTTATTAGCTCTTCTTCATTTGGTTCTTTAAATCCATTTTTTATGCAATGGCGGTCTAGCCATATTTTAGATATTGTATAAAATTTAACTAGCTCATCAGACTGATAATTTTCGTCGACATCTTTCCACCACAGACATACTGAAGATATAATGCGCCTTTGCATATCTAATATATATGCGCTTGGAGTCTGAGCAACTTCTGAAAATATGCATTCAATAATAACGTGGAAATAGTAAAGCAAATATGGCAATCTACTATATAAGTATGACCATTGTGAAAGCTTACTATTCCAATCAGAAAATATGAAATTCACGTTAAGCTTTTCAGTCTTGATGGCTTTATGTTCAGTGAAAAGATGCATGGCTAAATTACATATTCCATCAAAATTATCTTCATTATTCTTATCATATCTTAGTCGTGCTATATAATCCGCACTAAACCTCGGATCATCTCCTAGCAATGTTACTATGTTAGAAATCCGCCGTATATGACTCTCAATTCCCCCGGCATTCTTGGGGCGGAGTGTTAGAGGGTTTTCTGATAGTGATTTTGAAAATTCAATGCCATCCATGAATAATGATTCAATCAAGTAAAGAGTTTCTTGAATTGGCTTTCTTATCAACATGTATGTAATATTTAACTTTCCTTTCTCTGAGCACTTAAGTGCTTCGTATATACAATGTAGTGCATCAGATAAAACGGCTCGAAGAACGGTCGCCCTTATTAATTTTACTTTATCTTGAGATCTATCTTTAGCATCTAACAAATCAAAGATATTATTAGATGATTTGAGGAATTCTTCATCTTCATGAGAGATTTTTAGGGAGGTATTAAAAATACCTGCGGTCTCTCCAGACTTCAACGCCTGTAGCATAATGTCATGTATTAAAAAACACAGGTTGTGAGCAGATTGATACTTATCAGGCATGACTGCTTTGAAATTCATTCCATTCTTAGTTAAACCCATGCTTATTTCCAGCCTTCATTAATTAGTTGTAAATAAAATGATCTATGACTCACTAAGAGAAAATACCACAAATTAAGTGCATTATTATTTGGATTGTGACAAAAAGAGCAGGCCACATAGAATATGTCCGCTTCGTGCCAGAAGCAACCAATGTATGGAACAATACCTGACTCGCTTTCGAATCAATATAACTTTTTGATATTGTGTGATATTTTATCATTAGGTAGGCCCATAGAAGGCAGTTACTTCCTCTTTAAGTATGTGCCATCTTTCCGCAATTTTTGTTAGTTCAGGATTTCTAGCCATTACTGTTTTTGCATCGGGAAACAACTTTACGTAGGAAAATATAAAGTGTGAAATCACCATGCACAGTATTTGGCGCGCTCCACCTGCCAGCATTGCTTGTTGCTCAATACTCCTTGCATCTCTAATTTGTATAGCACTTATAAAGCTTGCATGAGAATGACCGCTTAAGTGATTATAAATATCATTGAAGTATCGTTGATGAATATCGGTCTTGTTATTGATGGCGTGCCAACCTCCCTTTGGTTTCCAATTTCCTTTTTCAATTTCTTTTTTTTGTTCGCGGTTGTTTGTATGAAAGTGTGGGTCGCGAGATATATCATTATAAAGTTCTTTTATAGACTCGGCTTCCTGTGAAAGAACATGTTTACTCTCTGGAGTATTTGCTAATAACTTGCTTCTATCGATAAGTCCGCCTCGGCACCAAAGCTTATGTCGATAAATAGACAAGCTTTCTTCTTGATTCACAAATATATAGTTAAAGGCTAAATATGATTCGATGGCAGCCCTTACGACTACAGCCACTGAGGAGTGATCGATATGAGAAAAAACCTGCCCCATGCCAAAATCAAAGCTAATTCCTGCGCTAATCTGCTGAGCTGTTGCAATATGTCTAAAAATTTTTATACTCAAAATTTGAGCATCATTTTTCCATTCATCCCCTAGAGGGAGTTGCTCACCATTTTTGGATTCTATTAAAAGAAAACATAAGCGCATGAGTTCGGAAAGGTCGGCGTCGCCACTCATAATTCACCGATAATAGAAAATAAATTTAATTTTTGCATAATAAATAACTAGTTTGATTCAAATATTGGCATCTTTGCATGGACTTAATGCGTGCGTCAGGTAAATAATCAATCTTTTTGTTCTCTTCTGCTGCCAGGGAGTCTTGCAGGAGCAGACCGAAGGTGCGTCTTAAACGCTCTATTTCCTCTAGATACTACATTGCCATTATGATCAGTCGTGACAATAGTATCTTTAATTATGTTTTTGTATCCATTTTCTATTTTATATTCAAAGGAAACAACATCCGATTTGAATACCCATTTTTGAGAGCCAAGCGCTAAAAAGCTAAACTTTTCACCTTCGATCTCCAAAACATGGGAATGTAGTGCTCTAGTATTACCGCCTCGGCTTGGAGGTCGTGATGACTCCTTGAGAAACATACCATACGAAGTGATTTTTTTGCTTTCTACTCGAAACGTTTCCATGAGATTCCTCAGTTTACTGTTGGATAACCAGCCTGCTTGCGAGTAAAGTTTTAGCACACGGGTTTGTGAAACCATCCCGGCATACCGACCGCGGCTAACTGACAACAATTGGGCGGAAGCACTCGTTCAACCAGCTTCAAACTATAGCCTGTCAGGATAGACTATAGTTTATATTAACCTTGAATTGCTAGGCGCTCCCACTCTTTAATTCAGCTACAAAATATCATTTTTACATAGATCTAGCGTCCGCACTCGCTCAAATCTAACCTTAGCTGGCATTGGTAATTACATCAAATGTAAAAAACCGGCCTAAGCCGGTTTTTTTAAAATGATTAATCAGGCGCTGCATGCTGGCAGCCAATCGGCCTCGCTATCCTCATGCAACGTCAGATTGGTTTGAATGCCGTTATTCGTCCGGCGCTTGAGCAGCACGCGCTCGTACTCTTTCAGCGTCTGCGGCACCGCCTGTCCGAAAGCGGTCAGGCTTAGCGGGTGCTGATGTCCGCGCGATTCCATAAACGACAAATACGCATGGTAGAGATAGCGCTTTGGGTTAATCGGGCGAATGTTGGCGTTACCAATAAACAGCCCGTTCGGTGTGCTTAACGGCATCAAATAGCCACAGAAATCGACCAGCGGATCAGCCTGTCGCTTTATCTCCAGCGCTTCGCCAGATGACTGCTGGGTCTGCAACAACTCGCGGGCTTCATCAGGTGATACGAAGCGCTGCATCAGATGACGAACAATGACGGCCAGCTCGGCGCTGATTTTATCCAACAGCTGCGGGTCGCGCTCTTTCGCCGGTATCACCTCCGGGAACGTCAGGATTACCCGACGACGCGAAACGCCACCGCTGCGATCGCTGAAACGCATCGGATTGTTATTCACCGCCAGAATTACTGCCGGGATTTGTGTTGAGTAGGGATCGCGATATTTGGGATCGATGGCTACTGCATCGCCGCCGGTAATCGCCTTAATTCCCGCACCGTCGCCGCTCCACTTCTCCTGATCGGGCAGAATAATCAGCGAGAAGCCTACAACGCTGGCGCGTTCCCGCGATGATTCCAGCGTATCAATGGTGGCTGACGTGGTGTTATCGCGGCCAGCGAGCAGCGTGGCGATCGACGCTAAAACGCTTTTCCCGCTTCCACCTGGACCAGTCACCTCCAAAAACATCTGCCAGTCGTAACGGTTTGCCAGCACCATAAATAACGCCGCGAGGATACGATCCTCTTTGTCGTGATTATGCCCGGCGGACCGCGTCAATGAGCGCCGGAACGCCTGTGAGGTTTTCGCCCGAACACTGTGCGAACTAAACGTGCCGGTGGCAATATCGAACACGCCAATATGTCAGCCAGTCAGGCGGCGGGATTGTTCTCCCATTAGTGGCGCGATCAAGTTCGGCGTGAGGATGAATTGTTTACGTTCAACCTGGTACTCATTTTTCTTACGCCATAGCATGTACCAAACGTACAACAATTTCTCAGTATTCAGGCGGGTTATCCCGGAAGATTACAGACACAAAAAAGCCCGCAGGGCTTGCGCCGTGCGGGCTCTTAGGACTTCATCGGATGACTCTGGTAATCACCGATGGAGAATTTTGGTGGAGCTGGCGGGAGTTGAACCCGCGTCCGAAATTCCTACATCCTCGGTACTACATGCTTAGTCTGGTCTTTACATTCGCTTGCCAGCTGCGGACAGACACGCCACTAACAAACTAGCCTGATTAGTTTTAACGCTTCAACCCCAGGCAGGGCATCCACGCGATCTCTTTTAGGTTTGACCTCTCTTGATCCCCGTCCTAAGAGCGGAGGCTAGGGAGAGAGGGCTCTAAGCAGGTTATTAAGCTGCTAAAGCGTAGTTTTCGTCGTTTGCGACTATTTTTTTGCGGTTTTTTAGCGAGGCCTACCGCACCTCGGCATGCACCTTGGGTTTCGCGAATCCCGTCGAATCCAGAATCAGCCCCAAGACTTCTTACTCTAGCAAAAAATTATAAAAGATTCCAGTGGTTAGCGGCTGGCATTCTTCATAATTCGTGCTTTGTCCATCTTCCACTCGCGATCTTTAATGTCCGCGCGCTTGTCGTGTTCTTTCTTACCGCGTGCCACCCCAATCTTCAGTTTGGCCCAGGCGTTTTTCCAGTAAAGCGACAGCGCGACCACGGTGTAACCTTCGCGGTTAACACGGCCGTACAGGGAATCCAGTTCACGCTGGTTCAACAGCAGTTTGCGGTTGCGCGTGGGATCGCACACCACGTGGCTTGATGCCACCGCCAGCGGCTGAAAAGTGGAACCGAACAGATAGGCCTCGCCATCGCGCAGCAAAATATAGCTGTCGCTGATGTTGGCTTTACCGGCGCGCAGTGATTTGACTTCCCATCCTTGCAACGCCATGCCGGCCTCGAACTCCTCTTCAATGAAGTATTCATGGCGAGCGCGTTTGTTGAGGGCAATAGTGGCTGAACCGGGTTTGTGAGCTTTTTTCTTTGTCATAGTGCGGCGTAGTCTACATCACTCAGTCTGTGGGCGCATCCCCTGTCCTGCGGGGCGGTAAAAAACACACTATTTTAGCACAGCTGGCAAAGGCGTGAATTTTTGTTTGGTAGCTTAAAATGGTATAATTCAACGGTTTTGTGACCAACAGGAACCATTATGGCCCAGATTAGCCGTTCAGCGCTGGTCCCGTATAGCGCTGAGCAGATGTACCGGCTCGTGAATGATGTGGATGCTTATCCTGAATTTCTTCCGGGCTGTACCGGCAGCCGCGTGCTGGATAACAGCGGTAACCAGATGACCGCCGCGGTGGATGTCTCCAAAGCCGGCATCAGTAAAACCTTTACCACGCGTAACACCCTGACCGATAACCAGAGCATTCATATGCAGCTGGTCGATGGGCCGTTCCGCAAGCTGACCGGTGGCTGGAAATTTATCTCGCTCGGCGACGATGCCTGCAAGGTTGAGCTCAGCCTCGACTTTGAGTTCACCAACATGCTGGTCGAGATGGCGTTTGGACGCATCTTCAAAGAGCTGGCCAACAGCATGGTGCAGGCGTTTACCCAGCGCGCCAAAGAGGTTTACCGTGGCTGACATCAGCGTTGAAGTGGTGTACGCGCTACCGGATAAACAGTATCTGCGTGAGGTTAGCCTGGAAGAGGGCGCCACGGTTGAGCAGGCGATTCAGGCATCCGGACTGCTTACGCTGCGCAAAGATATTGACCTGAGCAGCAACAAGGTCGGCATTTTCAGCCGTCCGGTCAAGCTGGGCGATACGCTGCAGGATGGCGATCGGGTAGAGATTTATCGCCCGCTGATTGCCGATCCAAAAGAGATGCGCCGGCAGCGGGCAGAGCGCGCGGCAACGAAAAAGTAAATTACAGGCATTAAAAAAGGCGCTCAGGCGCCTTTTTTGTTGCGGCTCACTCAGTCTTCAGTGCCGGTGAGGCGCGGTTTGTTGTCGATGTTAGTCAGCGTACCGTTGCTGTCGAAGGTCAGCGTCAGCGTCTGCTGCTTCACGCTCTCATGACCTGGCTCCTGACGGAACACGTAATACCAGACGTTGCTGCCAAACGGGTCGTGCATCATCGGCGTACCGAGCGTGTAAGCAACCTGCTGCTGCGTCATGCCGGTGTGAATCTTCGAAACGTCGTTGGCGACCAGGTAATTCCCCTGATTGATATCCGGACGATACACAACGCGCTCAAGGGTGGAACATCCGGCGGTCATCATCAACATTACCACTGCCGCGGCAGTCAGCGTTTTACAGCGCATCTATACATTCCTTTTCTGGGGCCAAACGCCTTTCATCAGGCAGTTTTGTTGCCATCAAATTCTGAACTCTGCATACGGCAGGCTTTATTATGGCGATATGACTGCCGATGATAATAAACCTTTGAGCTATTGGAAACCTCTACAGAGCAAGCATATGACCACCAGGCCGCAAAAAAGTGCGGTGTCAGGCTGCTAAAAGTTCTTTTGCGTTCGCCAGCGTGTTGCGTGTGACTTCGCTGCCGCCAAGCAGGCGCGCCAGTTCCTGCAGACGCGCACGCTTATCCAGCGGCTGCATGTGGGTTTCGGTCATCGCACCGTCGGTCTCTTTGCTGACGAAGAAGTGCTGATGACCACAGCCCGCCACCTGCGGCAGGTGAGTCACGCACATTACCTGAGTCGATTCGCCCAGCTGGCGCAGCATCTGGCCAACAACAGCGGCCGTCGGACCGCTGATACCGACGTCAACCTCATCGAAAATCATCGCCGGAGTTTCCATTTTCTGTGCGGTGATCACCTGAATCGCCAGCGCAATACGTGACAGTTCACCCCCTGAGGCCACTTTACCCAGCGGCTGCAGCGGCTGGCCCGGGTTGGTGGTGACACGGAAATCAATGCGGCTGGCACCTTCAGCCGTCAGCTGATCGGCATTGAATTCCAGCATAATGGCAAACTCACCGTGTGGCATGGCGAGGGTGCGCATGCTTTGCGTAATCAACTGGCTCAGCTCCTGCGCCGAGGTGACGCGTTGCTGATGCAGGGCTTCAGCACAGGCCAGCGCGGCCTGATGATGAGCCACGACGTCGCTCTGCAGGCTTTCCTGATCGCTCTCCTGCTGCGACAGCTGTTCCGCTTCATCCAGCAGCTGCTGATACAGCACCGGCAGCGCTTCCGGTGAAACATGGTGCTTGCGTGCCAGCGCAATCTGCCGCGACAGACGCTGCTCCAGCTCGTACAGGCGATTAGGATCCAGGTCGAGCCGTTCACAGTAGTGGCGCAGCTCATCGCTGGCTTCACTCAGCTGAATCGCGGCTTCTTCCAGCAGGTTAAATACGCCGCTGACTTTATCGTCCAGCGAGACCAGCTCACTCAGCATATTACGCGCGCTGTAGAGCAGGCTTTGCAGGTTGGTGTCATCACTGTCGGCAAGAATTTGCAGCGCCTGCTGGCTGGTGGACAGCAGCTGACCGCTGTTCGCGAGGCGCTTGTACTCTTCATCAATCTGCTCAAACTCGCCTGGCTGCGGCGCAAATTCGTTGAGTTCTTTCAGCTGATACTGCAGCAGTTCGCGGCGGGCTTCACGCTCCTGCGACAGCTGCTGATGCTGTGCCAGCGTGCGGCAGCTGTGATGCCAGCGCTGATAGTGCTGACGCATCTCCGCCAGCCGATCGTCGTGTGCGGCGTAGGCATCCAGTAGGTGTTTCTGGTGATCGGTTTTGAGGAGCAGCTGATGCGCATGCTGACCGTGGATTTGAATCAGTAACTGACCGAGTTCGCGCAGCTGCGACAGCGGAACAGAGGTGCCGTTGATAAAGCCACGTGAGCGGCCATCGGCACTGATCACGCGGCGCAACAGGCATTCGTTGCCGTCGTCGAGCTGGTTCTCCGCCAGCCAGCGCTGGGCAGAGGGTGACGCTTTCAGCTGGAAGCGCGCGCAGATATCCGCGCGGCTGGCCCCCTGACGCACCATGTCTGCTTCAGCACGGCCGCCAAGGCACAGGCCCAGCGCATCAATCGCGATGGATTTCCCTGCGCCGGTTTCGCCGGTGATCGCTGTCATACCACGATGAAAGTCGATCTCCAGTTCACGAACGATTGCAAAATTACTGATGGTCAGTTGTGCCAGCATACAATCACCTGTATGTAAAAACAGATATGGTTTTTCATACAGTATAAACTGGTTTTTTATCCAGTAAAGTAGCCAGCAGGCCTTTTCAGAATAATTTTTTTGACCATCCGAGTTTTGAGCTTAAGGTGTTAAAATAATTATAATTTTTGGGATGAATTAAGTTGAGGTGATTGGCGCTGCGGCGAATCAGCACATCTTCCCCTTCCTGAATTGGCAGAGCGATCTGGCTGTCACAGCTGATCTCCAGGTCGCTGCGCAGCGAGGAAAAACGCAGGCGAATGGTGCTGCTACTGTTGATCACCAGCGGACGCGCCGACAGCGTGTGCGGGAACATCGGCACCAGCGCAATCGCATCGAGTGACGGCGTTAATATCGGCCCGCCCGCCGACAGCGAATAGGCAGTTGAACCGGTTGGCGTGGAAATAATCAGCCCGTCCGAGCGCTGAGAAAAGGCGAACACTTCGTCTATATAGACTTCAAATTCAATCATGTGCGCCACTTTGCCCGGATGCAGCACCACTTCATTGATGGCGCTGCCGATGCGCGGCGAACACTCTTCTTTGCATACCTGCGCTTCCAGCAAAAAGCGGCTTTCCACGAAATAATCGCCCTGCAGCACGTCATCCAGCTGCTGCTGCGCGTTATCCGGATCGAGGTCCGTGAGGAAGCCGAGATTGCCGCGGTTGATGCCAATCACTTTGATGTCGTAACGAGCCAGCACGCGCGCGGCGCCCAGCATGTTGCCATCGCCGCCGACCACCACCGCCAGATCGGCATACTGGCCGATGTCCGCCAGGCTGCCGGTACGCACATCCTGCAGGTTCAGCTCGCGGGCGATTTGCTGTTCCACGATCACGTCATAGCCTTTGTCAGTCAGCCAGCGCCAGAGCATTTCATGGGTGGTTAACGCAGTGGGGTGGCGTGGATGGCCGACGATCCCAATGCAGTTAAAGTGTTTGTTCATTTAGCGGGTGTTCCTCATAAGCCAAAACGGCCAGGCAATGTGATGGGTTCACTTGAAACCGTCAAACTGATCCCCATAATAAGCCAACCAGCGAGATGAATGTGCAAAACGCGGAGAAATTCATGAGTAGTAAAGAACAGAACACCCCAAACGAGCAAGTCTCAGACGAAATTCAACAGGAACAACAGCAGCCGGAAGCGGAGACAGCAACTGAGGTGGATCCGCGTGATGAGCGTATCGCCCAGCTGGAAGCGGAATTAGCGCAGGCGCAGGGTGGCGTGCGTGACGCCCAGCTGCGCGCGCAGGCTGAGATTGAAAACATCCGTCGCCGTGCCGAAATGGACGTGGAAAAAGCGCACAAGTTTGCGCTGGAAAAGTTTGCCAACGAACTGCTGCCGGTGATTGATAGCCTGGAGCGCGCGCTGGAAGTGGCGGATAAAGAGAACACCGAGCTGGCTTCGATGATTGAAGGCATCGAGCTGACGCTGAAATCACTGCTGGGTGCGGTGCGTAAGTTCGGCGTGGAAGTGGTGGGCGAAACTAATGTGCCGTTCAACCCGGATGTGCATCAGGCGATGTCGATGATGGAGTCTGAAGAAGTGGCGCCAAACCACGTGCTGATGGTGATGCAGCGCGGTTACACCCTCAACGGTCGCCTGCTGCGTCCGGCGATGGTTGCGGTATCGAAAGCCAAAGGCTAAGCCGCTCCCGTGCAACAACGGCCGCTGATGCGGCCGTTTGTGTTTTCAGGGCAGCACCGGCGTCCAGTCAATGGGCGTCTGGCCGGCCTGGCTCAGCAGCGCATTAGCTTTGGAAAAATGCTGACAGCCAAAAAAGCCGCGATGGGCCGAAAGCGGCGAAGGATGCGGTGCTTTCAGTACGTGATGACGCTGCGCATCAATGATGCTGCCTTTCTTCTGCGCGTGCGCTCCCCACAGCAGGAAAATCACCCCTTCGCGATGGGAGTTGATGGCGCTGATCACGTTATCGGTAAAGGTTTCCCAGCCGAAACGCGCGTGCGAATGCGCTTTGCCGGCTTCCACGGTTAACACCGTATTCAGCAGCAGCACACCCTGTTTCGCCCAGCTTTCAAGAAAGCCGTGCTGCGGACGCTGAAAGCCAGGAATGTCCTGTTCCAGCTCTTTGTACATATTCAGCAGCGACGGCGGAATGGCCACGCCCGGCAGGACCGAGAACGCCAGGCCATGCGCCTGATTCGGGCCGTGGTACGGATCCTGGCCGAGGATCACCACTTTGATATCGCCCAGTTCGGTGAGACGGAACGCGTTGAACACGTCCTTTTGCGGCGGATAGACCGTCACGCCCGCCGCACGCTCTTCGGCTACCGCTTTCAGCGTTTCCACGAAGTAAGGTTTTTCTTTCTCTTCAGCCAGCACATCGTGCCAGGTCAGCTTCTCAGCCATCATTGACTCCCTGCAAATTGATGCCTTTAGCTTAGCGTGTCCGGCGGGGCAGCAGAAGGGTAAAAATAAGTTGAACAATTGCAGAAAAAGTTAATGGTGAATGTTGTTATAAATCAATTTATTAGAGTAGAAGCAAAAATCATGGCCGGACGAAATTGATACAGGTCAAAACGAGCCGGTCAGCGCGGTGATATACCAGAGCATCACATAACCCGAAGAACCGCGCTGTGCTCCTGCCGCAGCGCTAAGCCCTGGAGGCCTCTATGATTACCGGTATTCAAATTACTCAGGCACAAAATCCGCAGCTGCTGAACTCGTTCTGGCTGCTGGACAATGAGAAAGCCGAAGCCCGCTGCCTGTGCGCAAAAGGTGATTTCACGGAAGATCAGGTTGTTGCAGTCAGCGACCTTGGCGAGATTGCTTACCGTGAAATTCCACTGGAGCAGAAACCGCAGGTGCGCGTTGAAGGCGGTCAGCACCTCAACGTTAACGTGCTGCGCCGTGAAACGCTGGAAGATGCGGTGAAGCATCCGGAAAAATATCCGCAGCTGACCATTCGCGTGTCGGGCTATGCGGTGCGCTTTAACGCACTGACGCCAGAACAGCAGCGTGACGTTATCACCCGTACCTTTACCGAAAGCCTGTAATTGATCGGCTGACGAAAACGCACACAGCAATACAGGCCGCGCCGGTGCTTACTGGCGCGGCTTTTTTTATTTCCTGAAGAGAGAAGAGGGCAGGTTGAGAGATTTTACGCCGCGAAAGTGCTTTTTCAGCAGGCCAGAAAGCAAAAAATCGCCTCAGGGAGGCGATTTAATTGCCGCGATGCTGTTTTATTCCGCACCGCTCTCCGGTGTGCTGCTGCCGCTTGGCTTGCGGCGTTTACCGATATTTTTAGTATCGCGGTGACGTTTCTTCACGCGCGGTTTCTCTTCTTCTTTCGCTTTCTTTTCTTTGCGCTTCTCAAGCGCCTTTTTCGACGGTTTACCGGTGACTTTAGCACTCGGTGCACGCGTTTCCGGACGCAGCTCATCGATTACGCGCGATTTCAGTGGCTCGTTGACGTAGCGGCTGATTTTACCCAGCAGCGGATGGTCATGTGCTTCTACCAGCGAGATTGCGGTACCTTTGCGTCCGGCGCGGCCGGTACGGCCAATGCGGTGCAGATAGACATCGGCGGTGCGCGGTAAGTCATAGTTGATGACGTGGGTGACGTTATCAATGTCGATACCGCGCGCGGCGACATCGGTCGCGACCAGCACGTTAACGCGACCGTCATTCAGGCGTTTGATCGCTTCGTTACGGTTAGCCTGCACCATTTCGCCTTCGAGGTAGCTGCTGCGCAGGCCGGCTTCGTGCATCCAGGTCACCAGCTCATGCAGGCGCTCACGTTTACGCACGAACACGATGGCGCGCTTCACTTCCGGCTGCTTCAGCAGATGCACCAGCAGTTTGGTTTTGTGCTCAAGGTTGTCGGCGCGGTAATACCACTGCTGAATCTTCTTGCGCTCGCTTTTGCTCGGATCGGCTTCAATCGCTACCGGATCGTTCAGCAGGCGCTCGGCGAAATCTTTAATGTTGTCGCCTTCCAGCGTGGCCGAGAACAGCAACGTCTGTTTGCGCCAGCGCGTTTCACCGGCAATGGTCTCGATATCCTGCGCAAAGCCCATGTCCAGCATGCGGTCGGCTTCGTCCAGAATCAGCGTTTCTACCGCGCGGCAGTCAAAGTTCTCTTCTTTGATGTACTGCAGCAGGCGGCCGGTGGTTGCGACCACGATGTCCTGATTTTCACTGAACACTTCCGCGTGGTTCATATAGGCCACGCCGCCGGTGATGGTGGCGATATCGAGATGGGTATGTTTGGCCAGCTCGCGCGCCTGGTCGGCAACCTGCATCGCCAGTTCACGCGTCGGCGTGAGGATCAGAATGCGCGGCGGCCCTGATTTTTTACGCGGGAAATCGAGCAGGTGCTGTAAAGCGGGCAGCAGGTAGGCTGCGGTTTTCCCCGTTCCGGTTGGTGCCGAACCCAGAACGTCACGGCCTTCCAGCGCGGCAGGAATGGCCTCAGCCTGAATGGCAGTCGGGCGCGTGAAGCCTTTATCCTGCAGGGCTTCCAGCAGGCTTTCGTCGAGTTCGAGTTCGGAGAATGTGGTTACGGTCATGGTCTACCTCAGTTTGGGGCGCTGATTATAGACAGTTCAGCCACAATCTTCATCTGTTTGTGTTGCACAGGTGAAGGTGAATTCACTTCGCGACCACGTTACACTTCCGGCAGGAGCAAATTCAATGGTCGTTAAGCATGTCTCAGCCGCAACCGCCAGCGCGGGCGATGTTAAGAAAAGATGGGTTCACGTTTAAGCAATTTTTTGTCGCGCACGATCGCTGTGCCATGAAGGTCGGCACCGATGGGGTGCTGCTCGGTGCCTGGGCGCCGGTGGCAGGCGTACGGCGCATACTGGATATTGGCTGCGGCAGCGGCCTGATTGCGCTGATGCTGGCGCAGCGCACGCCGGATGACGTCAGTATTGATGCCGTCGAACTGGAGCGCAGCGCCGCCGCGCAGGCGCAGGAGAACGTCGCCGCGTCGCCGTGGGCGCATCGTATCACGGTACACGCGCAGGACATCGTCAGCTGGAGTGAGCAGGCAGAAAAACGCTACTCGCTGATTGTCAGCAATCCGCCGTTTTTCACCCCGGGTATGGCCTCGGCCAGCGTCGAGCGCGATACCGCGCGCAGCACGGCAACGCTTGATCATCCCACCCTGCTGCGCTGTGCGGCACAGCTGATTGAAGAAGAGGGGCTGTTTTGCGTGGTGCTGCCCGCGGATGCTGGCGAAAACCTGATTGCACTGGCGCGCGCCGAAGGCTGGCATCTGCGTTATCGCTATGATGTGGCACCTTACGCGCAGCGACCGCCGAACCGGCTGGTGCTGGGCTTTTCACCCGCCGCAGGCGAACTCGTGCAGGAGCGTCTCGCCATTCGTGATGAAGATAAAAGCTACTCGGCGGACTGGCTGAGCCTGGTAACCGATTTCTATCTGTTCCGCTAGGCTACCGGCTGCAGCACCGTAGGCTGTGCCTCGGGCAGCGTATGCGGGTAGTCGCGGGTGAAGTGCAGCCCGCGGCTCTCTTTGCGCGCCAGCGCACAGCGCACCATCAGCTCTGCCACCTGTACCAGATTGCGCAGCTCCAGCAGATTGTTGGAGAGGCGAAAATGCGCATAGTATTCATCTATTTCCTGCTGTAGCAGCGTGATGCGGCGCAGGGCGCGCTCCAGCCGCTTGGTGGTACGCACGATGCCCATGTAGTCCCACATTAACAGCCGCAGCTCATGCCAGTTGTGCTGAATCACCACCCGTTCATCGGCATCGTCGACGCGGCTTTCATCCCACGCCGGCAGGTGATCGACGGCGTGCATCTGCGGCAGACGGCGCACAATATCTTCGGCCGCCGACCAGCCATACACCAGACACTCCAGCAGCGAGTTTGATGCCATGCGGTTAGCGCCGTGCAGGCCGGTGTAGCTGACCTCGCCAATCGCATACAGCCCGTCGACATCGGTGCGACCATGTTGATCCACCATCACGCCGCCGCAGGTGTAATGCGCGGCCGGCACAATCGGAATCGGCTGCTGTGTCAGATCGAGGCCAAACGTCAGCAGCTTGTCATAGATCATCGGAAAGTGGGCACGCACAAAGCTGGCCGGCTGATGGCTGATGTCGAGATACATGCAGTCGACGCCCAGGCGCTTCATTTCGTGATCGATAGCGCGCGCCACGATATCGCGCGGTGCCAGTTCGGCGCGCGCATCGAAATCCGGCATAAAGCGCGAACCGTCCGGGCGCAGTAGCCAGGCACCTTCGCCGCGCAGCGCTTCGGTCAGCAAAAAGTTTTGCGCCTGCGGATGAAACAGGCAGGTAGGGTGAAACTGATTGAATTCCAGATTGGCCACCCGGCAGCCGGCGCGCCACGCCATCGCGATGCCGTCGCCGGACGCGACATCCGGATTAGTGGTGTACTGATATACCTTCGCCGCACCGCCAGTGGCCAGCACCACGCTGCGGGCGCGGCAGGTTTCAACCTGTTCGCGATTGCGATTCCAGATCCATGCGCCCACCACGCGCCGCGTTCCGGGCAGGCCAATTTTATCAGAGAGGATTAAGTCCACCGCGTTGGCGCGTTCAATAACGCGAATATTGGGATGGCTGAGCGCCTGGCTGACCAGCGTGGTTTCGACCGCGCGCCCGGTGGCGTCGGCGCTGTGTAAAATACGGCGATGGCTGTGACCGCCTTCGCGCGTCAGGTGATAGCGCGCGTTACCGTTATCCTGGGGCTCGCGATCAAACGCCACGCCGTTATCGATCAGCCACTGTACGCACGGGCGCGCATTGCTGGCGATAAAATTCACCGTCTCGCGATCGCACAGGCCTGCGCCGGCAATCAGCGTATCTTCGACGTGCGATTCAATGCTGTCGTTCTCATCAAACACCGCCGCAATCCCGCCCTGCGCATACAGCGTGGAGCCTTCGCTAATCTGCGCTTTACTCAGCACCGTTACCTTATAGTGCGGTGCCAGCCGCAGCGCCAGAGATAAACCGGCCGCGCCGCTGCCAACAATCAGTACATCACAGCTATGATCGGGAATGGGGTTCATGATGTTTAATTTACTAAACAAAAGGTCCCCCGAGCATAAGCCCGGACGCCGCTGGTGTGAAGTATTTTGAACAAAAAACGCGGGAAAATTCGACGCAATAATCAGATTGTAATGCGATTTCAGTAAGTTATGTCTGAAAATAAGCGATTAGTGTTTTTTATACCAAACACGCTGAAAATTCAGGGAATAAAGGTGAAAAATGCGGCGTCATAGGGTACTCTGCCAGCGATTATCGGTGCCGCCAACGACACCACCAGTGCGGTAAGTCGCTACACTGAAAGACCATCAACAACAACGATGTCAGGGCACCGGTACAGAAAATATCAGGTCGTGGTGAACTTCAGGCCAGAACGGGACTCTAAGCGCATGCTTGCTCACAATAAATGAGATGTGCTGGCAGTTCACTTACGCATAAAAGAGATTTGGGGAGACATTACCTCGGATGAGCGAGCAGTTAACGGATCAGGTTCTCGTTGAGCGGGTTCAGAAAGGAGATCAAAAGTCATTTAATTTACTGGTGATCCGATACCAGCATAAAGTGGCGAGCCTGGTTTCACGTTATGTCCCGTCAGGCGATGTGCCTGATGTGGTTCAGGAATCTTTCATTAAAGCGTATCGCGCACTGGAGTCGTTCCGGGGTGATAGCGCCTTTTACACGTGGCTGTACCGCATTGCGGTCAACACCGCGAAGAATTATCTGGTGGCTCAGGGGCGCCGGCCGCCGTCCAGCGATGTGGACGCGATTGACGCGGAAAATTTCGAAAGTGCGGGTGCGCTAAAAGAAATTTCGAACCCTGAGAACTTAATGTTGTCAGACGAACTGAAACAAATTGTTTTTCGGACGATTGAGGCGTTGCCTGAAGATCTGCGTATGGCCATCACCCTGCGGGAACTGGATGGTCTGAGTTACGAAGAGATCGCCGCCATCATGGATTGTCCGGTAGGTACCGTACGTTCACGTATCTTCCGGGCCCGGGAAGCCATTGATAATAAAGTTCAACCGCTTATCCAACGTCAGTGATAACGGCTACTGGAAGGGTACCAAAACATGCAGAAAGAAAAACTTTCCGCTTTAATGGATGGTGAAACTTTAGATAACGAGCTGCTGGCGTCGTTATCGAAGGATGCAGATCTACAAAAAAGCTGGGAGAGCTACCATCTGATCCGCGACACCCTGCGGGGCGATGTGGGCGAAGTGCTGCATTTTGATATCTCCGCACGCGTTGCTGCCGCGATCGAAAACGAGCCGGTGCGCAAAGTGACTTCGTTGATCCCGGAAGCACAGCCGGAGCCGTCGCGCTGGCAGAAAATGCCGTTCTGGCGTCGCGGTGGCGGCTGGGTTGCTCAGGTCACGCAGATTGGTGTGGCGGCCTGTGTGTCGCTGGCGGTGATCGTCGGTGTGCAGCACTACAACAGCTCACCAGCGGGTAGTGCGACGGAAACCTCGGATGCACCAGCCTTTAATACCTTACCGATGATGGGTAAAGCGTCACCGGTCAGCCTGGGCGTGCCGTCTGATGCTTTTGACACCAACAGCTCAAATCAGCAGGTGCAGGAGCAGCGTCGCCGCGTGAATGCCATGCTGCAGGATTACGAACTGCAACGCCGTCTGCATGCCGATCAGGTGCAGTTTGAAAGCAATGCGCCGCAACAGGCGCAGGCTAACGTTCCCGGAACTCAGTCGTTAGGAACTCAACAGCAGTAATGAAGCAGCTTTGGTGTGCCGTTAGCCTGCTGGCAGGCAGCCTGCTTTGGTCATCTACCGCCCCGGCGCAGACATCTGCGTCCGGGGCGTTGTTACAGCAGATGGAGCAGGCCAGCCAGAACCTCAACTACGAATTCGCCTATATCAATGTCTCACGTCTGGGCATTGAATCCCTGCGTTACCGCCATGCGGTCATCGACAATCGCGTGTTCGCTCAGCTATTACAGATGGACGGACCGCGCCGTGAGGTGATCCAGCGCGGCAACGACATCAGCTATTTCGAACCGGGTCTCGATCCGTTCTCGCTACCGGGCAACCACATTATTGATGCGCTGCCGGCGCTGATGTTTGCTGACTTCTCGCGCCTCGGCGATGCCTACGATTTTATTCCGGTAGGGCGTTCCCGCATGGCCGATCAGATGTGCGAAGTGGTGCGCATCGTGTCGCGTGACGGCACGCGTTACAGCTACGTGGTGTGGCTGGACGTCGATACCAAATTGCCGCTGCGGATTGATTTGCTGGATCGCGACGGTGAGACGCTGGAGCAGTTCCGCGTCATCAGTTTTGCCGTTGATGAAGGCGTGCGCAATCTGATGCAGGGGCTGGAAAAAGCCAATCTGCCGCCGTCGCTGTCGTTACCGGCGGGCGACAAAGTGCAGCTCAGCTGGCAACCGGGCTGGCTACCGGCCGGCATGAAGCTGATTTCACAAAGCCGGCGCGACATTCCGGCGATGAACAAAACCGTAGAATCCCGTCTGTACAGCGATGGCCTGTTCAGCTTCGCTATTAACATCACGCCTGCCGATAAAAGCAGTTCGCCACAGTCATTGCGCACTGGGCGTCGTACGGTGCAGACCGAAGTGCGCGATAATCGTGAGATTACCGTGGTGGGCGAATTGCCGCCGACCACTGCCAAACGTATCGCGGACAGCATAGATTCAGGTGCCACAAAATGATGAGAGAATGGGCCACCGTGGTGGCATGGAAAGAGGGCGTCGCTACTCTGCATTCGGAAGCGAAAACCTCCTGCAACAGTTGTTCTGCGCGCAAAGGCTGCGGCAGCCATGCGCTCAACCAGCTGGGACCGAAAAACGCCCATGTAATGACCATCGCCAGTCCGGAGCCGCTGCAGCCGGGCCAGCGCATTGAGCTGGGCATTCGTGAAAGCAGCCTGCTCGGTTCTGCGCTGCTGGTGTATATGACGCCGCTGTTTGGTCTGTTCCTGGTCGCGGGCCTGTTTCAGATGCTGTTCCATAGCGACCTCGCGGCGGCCTGCGGTGCGCTGCTGGGTGGCGTTGGCGGCTTTATTGTTGCCAAAGGGGTTTCCAGCCGGTTTGGCGATCGCGAAGCGTTCCAGCCGGTGATTCTCAGCGTTGCGCTCCCGCCTGATGCGCTACGGGTGGAAAACCACAGTTGATCCCCGTTCAGGCCGCGTATTGCGCGGCCTTTTCATTTCGTCTTAATCGCTGAATTCTGTTGCGATTCCCCGCAGTTCCATTCTTTAACGCGCGGCGTTAACAGTGTAATATGCGTCGTCATTAATGAGGCTGACAGGGTTCCGGGTAAAGCTCACTTGCCTGAATGTGTCTGTGCTCACGTTTTCAACTGATTTTCTACGTGAAGATATTCATATAAATGAAGCACATACGAAATTTCTCCATTATCGCTCACATTGACCACGGCAAATCAACGCTCTCTGACCGTTTGATTCAGATTTGCGGTGGCCTGAGCGATCGTGAGATGGCGGCGCAGGTTCTGGATTCGATGGATCTGGAGCGCGAGCGCGGCATCACCATTAAAGCGCAGAGCGTTACGCTCGATTACCACGCGCCAAACGGTGAAACTTACCAGCTCAATTTTATCGACACCCCAGGCCATGTTGACTTCTCTTATGAAGTTTCCCGCTCGCTGGCGGCCTGTGAAGGGGCATTGCTGGTGGTTGATGCAGGTCAGGGCGTTGAAGCGCAGACCCTGGCGAACTGCTACACCGCCATGGAAATGGATCTGGAAGTGGTACCGGTACTGAACAAGATCGACCTGCCTGCGGCCGACCCGGAGCGCGTGGCGGAAGAGATTGAAGATATCGTCGGCATTGACGCCGCGGATGCGGTGCGTTGCTCGGCGAAAACCGGCGTCGGCGTACCGGATGTGCTGGAGCGTCTGGTGCGGGATATTCCGCCGCCGGAAGGTGATGCGGAAGGTCCGCTGCAGGCGCTGATCATCGACTCCTGGTTTGATAACTACCTCGGTGTGGTGTCGCTGATCCGTATTAAAAACGGCACGCTGCGTAAAGGCGATAAAGTGAAGGTAATGAGTACTGGCCAGGTGTACAACGCTGACCGTCTCGGTATTTTCACGCCAAAACAAATTGACCGTACCGAGCTGAAGTGTGGCGAGGTAGGCTGGCTGGTGTGCGCCATCAAAGACATCCTCGGCGCGCCGGTGGGCGATACCCTGACGCTGCAGCGCAACCCTGCGGATAAAGCGCTGCCGGGCTTCAAAAAAGTGAAGCCGCAGGTATATGCCGGTCTGTTCCCGGTAAGCTCCGACGACTACGAAGCTTTTCGTGATGCATTAGGCAAGCTGAGCCTGAACGACGCCTCGCTGTTCTATGAGCCAGAGAGTTCCACCGCGCTGGGCTTTGGCTTCCGCTGTGGCTTCCTCGGCCTGCTGCACATGGAGATCATCCAGGAGCGTCTGGAGCGTGAATACGATCTCGACCTGATCACCACCGCGCCAACGGTTGTGTACGAAGTGGAAACCACTGACGGAGAAGTGGTGTACGTCGACAGCCCATCGAAGCTGCCGCCGCTGAATAATATTGCTGAACTGCGCGAACCGATCGCTGAGTGTCATATGCTGCTGCCGCAGGAGTTTCTGGGCAACGTCATTACGCTGTGTATCGAAAAACGCGGTGTGCAGACTAACATGGTTTACCACGGCAAACAGGTTGCGCTGACCTATGAGATTCCGATGGCGGAAGTGGTACTCGACTTCTTCGACCGTCTGAAATCAACGTCGCGCGGCTATGCGTCGCTGGACTATAACTTCAAACGTTTCCAGACCTCTGACATGGTGCGCGTCGACGTCCTGATTAACTCAGAACGCGTTGATGCGCTGGCGCTGATTACGCACCGTGATAACTCACAGTATCGTGGCCGCGAGCTGGTGGAGAAGATGAAAGATCTGATCCCGCGCCAGCAGTTCGATATTGCGATTCAGGCAGCAATCGGCAACCACATTATCGCTCGCTCAACAGTGAAACAGCTGCGTAAAAACGTCCTGGCGAAATGCTATGGCGGTGACGTCAGCCGTAAGAAAAAGCTGTTGCAGAAGCAGAAAGAAGGTAAGAAGCGAATGAAGCAGGTCGGCAACGTTGAGCTGCCGCAGGAAGCATTCCTTGCCATTCTGCATGTCGGTAAAGACAGCAAATAAGGAACTTTAATGGCTAACATGTTCGCCCTGATTCTGGTGATTGCCACTCTGTTAACCGGCATCATCTGGTGTATCGATCGCTTTAAGTGGGCCCCGGCGCGCCGGGCAAAGCAGGCGGCGGCACAGGCTCAGGCAGGTAATTCGCTCGACAGCAAAACGCTGGCCAAAGTGGCCGCGCAGCCGGGCTGGGTTGAAACCGCAGCGTCGGTGTTCCCGGTGCTGGCAGTGGTACTGATCGTGCGCTCGTTTATCTTCGAACCGTTTCAGATCCCTTCTGGCTCGATGATGCCGACGCTGCTGATTGGCGACTTCATCCTGGTGGAGAAATTTGCTTACGGCATAAAAGATCCGATCACGCAAACCACGCTGATCCCGACCGGCCATCCGCAGCGCGGAGATGTCGCGGTGTTCAAGTACCCGAAAGATCCGAGCGTGGATTACATCAAGCGCGTGATCGGTCTGCCGGGCGACAAAGTGGTGTTTGATCCTTACAGCAAAACCCTGACCATCAACCCAGGCTGCGGCACGGGCAAGTGTGACACGGCGCTGCCGGTGACCTATACCAACATTGAGCCAAGCGATTTCATCCAGACCTTCAGCGGCTTTGATGGTAACGAAACCGGCAACGGTTTCTACCAGGTGCCGCAGGGCGAAACGCTGCGGGGCGGCCTGCGTCTTGGCACGCGCAAAGAGACGCTGGGCAACGTCACGCACGATATCCTGCTAGTGAACGAAGCGCAGAGCCAGGCGAGCATGTATTATCAGCAGCCGGGTCAGCCGCAGGCCACGTGGATTGTGCCGCAGGGGCAATACTTCATGATGGGCGATAACCGTGATAACAGCGCCGACAGCCGCTACTGGGGCTTTGTGCCCGAGAAGAATCTGGTCGGCAAAGCGGTTGCTATCTGGATGAGCTTTGAGAAACAGGAAGGACAGTGGCCGACCGGCGTGCGACTGAGTCGCATTGGCGGTATTCACTGATTTAAAAACGGTTGGCTTCCTGCGGGTCAGGGAGCCACTGCACACCAAACAGAACGTGCTGGACCTTCAGCCCTGTTTGGTATGCAGAGTCACAGACGCACAGAACAACTGGAATCGCATGAACCCCATCCTCATTAACAAGCTGCAGCGCAAACTGGGCTACACTTTTACTCATCCGGAATTACTGCAGCAGGCTCTGACTCACCGCAGCGCCAGCAGCAAACATAACGAGCGTCTTGAATTTCTTGGCGATTCTATCCTCAGCTATGTGATTGCCAACGCGCTGTATCACCGCTTCCCGCGCGTGGACGAAGGCGACATGAGCCGCATGCGTGCCACGCTGGTACGCGGCAACACGCTGGCCGAAATGGCGCGCGAGTTTGAGCTGGGCGAATGTCTGCGTCTGGGGCCGGGCGAGCTGAAAAGCGGCGGGTTCCGCCGGGAATCCATCCTCGCGGATACCGTCGAGGCGTTGATCGGTGGCATCTTCCTCGACAGCAACATTCAGACGGTCGAGAAGCTGATTCTCGACTGGTATCAGAATCGCCTTGAGCAGATCAGCCCGGGCGATAAGCAAAAAGATCCGAAAACGCGCCTGCAGGAGTATCTGCAGGGCCGTCATCTGCCGCTGCCGTCTTATCTGGTGGTACAGGTACGTGGCGAAGCGCACGATCAGGAATTTACCATTCACTGTCAGGTGAGTGGGATGGCTGAACCGGTGGTGGGCGTGGGCTCGAGCCGCCGTAAAGCAGAGCAGGCCGCCGCCGAACAGGCGTTAATCAAGCTCGGCCTCGAATAAATTGTCATTTCGCAGCCTCAGCAGTGAGGCTGCCCAATCAGGACCCGAATGAGCGAACTCGAAACATACAGCGGCTTTATCGCGATTGTCGGCCGGCCTAACGTCGGCAAATCCACCTTACTGAACCAGCTGCTGGGGCAGAAGGTGTCGATCACCTCGCGCAAGCCGCAAACCACGCGCCACCGCATCATGGGTATTCATACCGAAGGCGCTTATCAGGCGATCTATGTGGATACACCCGGCCTGCACATGGAAGAGAAGCGGGCGATCAACCGTCTGATGAACCGTGCTGCCAGCAGCTCCATCGGTGACGTTGAGCTGGTAATTTTTGTGGTGGAAGGCACGCGCTGGACGCCCGACGATGAGATGGTGCTGAACAAGCTGCGTGACGGCAAAGTGCCGGTGGTGCTGGCGGTAAACAAAGTCGACAACATCCAGGATAAAAGCATCCTGCTGCCGCACCTGCAGTTCCTCAGCCAGCAGATGAACTTCCTCGAGATCGTGCCGATCTCCGCGGAAACCGGTAAAAACGTGGATGCGATTGCGGAAATTGCCCGCAAGCGCCTGCCGCTGTCGGATCACCACTTCCCGGAAGACTACATCACCGATCGCTCGCAGCGTTTCATGGCTTCAGAAATCATCCGTGAAAAACTGATGCGCTTCCTCGGCGCCGAGTTACCGTATTCGGTAACTGTGGAGATCGAGCAGTTTGTCTCTAACGAGCGCGGCGGCTATGACATCAACGGTTTGATTCTGGTCGAGCGCGAAGGGCAGAAGAAGATGGTGATTGGCAACAAAGGTGCCAAAATCAAAACCATCGGTATCGAAGCGCGTAAAGATATGGAAGAGATGTTCGAGGCGAAAGTCCATCTCGAGCTGTGGGTCAAAGTGAAATCGGGCTGGGCGGACGACGAACGTGCGCTGCGCAGCCTGGGTTATACAGACGACTAATTGATGGAAGGCTGGCAACGCGCCTTTGTGCTGCATAGTCGCCCTTACAGCGAAACCAGCCTGCTGCTCGACCTGTTCAGCGAAAGTCAGGGACGCGTCCGCGTCCTTGCCAAAGGCGCACGCTCGCGCCGTTCCCAGCTTAAAGGCGCACTGCAACCCTTCACACCGCTACTGGTGCGCTGGGGCGGCCGTGGCGAAGTCAAAACCCTGCGTAACGCCGAAGCGGTGTCGCTGGCGCTGCCGCTCAGCGGCATCACGCTCTACTGTGGCCTGTATGTTAACGAGCTGCTGTCGCGGGTGCTGGAGCAGGAAATTCCCTTCTCCGAACTGTTCTTCGATTATCTCTCATGTATCCAGACGCTGGCGGCGGCCAACGGTTCGCCCGAGCCAGCGCTGCGCCGTTTTGAGCTGGCACTGCTGGGCCACCTGGGCTATGGCGTCGACTTTCTGCACTGCGCCGGCAGCGGCGAGGCGGTCGACGACGGCATGACCTACAGCTATCGCGAAGAGAAAGGCTTTATCGCCAGTCTGGTGGTCAATCAGCGCAGTTTCACCGGCCGCCAGCTGCGCGCGCTGTGGGAGCGCGAATTTCCCGACGCCGACACGCTGCGTGCCGCCAAACGCTTCACTCGCATCGCGCTGAAACCTTATCTGGGCGGTAAGCCGCTGAAGAGCCAGGAGCTGTTCCGTCAGTTTGTGCCGAAAAAACGACCGAACGTGGCAAACGACGAGCGCGGGTGATGCACCTGACAGGCTCCGCGCGTTACACTGCAAACATACTGAACACATTTAAGGATTGTCATGGCTGAGTTGCTGTTAGGGGTCAACATCGATCACATTGCCACCGTACGTAACGCGCGTGGCACAAACTATCCCGATCCGGTACAGGCCGCGTTTGTCGCGGAGCAGGCGGGCGCAGACGGCATTACAGTGCACCTGCGTGAAGATCGCCGTCACATCACCGATCGCGACGTGCGGATCCTGCGCGACACCATTCATACCCGCATGAATCTTGAGATGGCGGTCACCGACGAAATGGTGGGCATCGCCTGCGACATCAAACCGCATTTTGTCTGCCTGGTGCCGGAAAAGCGTCAGGAAGTGACCACGGAAGGCGGTCTTGATGTGGCCGGTCAGCAGGATAAAGTCAACGCGGCAGTCAAACAGCTGAGCGAGGCGGGCATTCTGGTGTCGCTGTTTATCGATGCCGATCAGCGCCAGATTGAAGCGGCGGTCGCCAGCGGTGCGCCTTACATTGAAATCCATACTGGCGCCTATGCTGAAGCAGCGGAAGGGCTGGCACGCGATGCCGAACTGGCGCGTATCGCCAGCGCTGCGACCTTTGCCGCCAGCCGCGGCCTGAAGGTGAATGCTGGCCACGGTCTGACGTATCACAACGTCCAGCCGATTGCTGCGCTGCCGGAAATGCATGAGCTGAACATTGGTCACGCGATTATCGGTCGTGCGCTGTTCAGCGGTCTTGCAGCGGCGGTCAGCGACATGAAGGCGCTGATGCGGGAAGCGCGCCGCTAATGGCCATTCTGGGGCTGGGCAGCGATATCGTCGAGATCGAGCGTATCGCCGGGGTGATTGAACGCTCCGGCGATCGTCTGGCGCGCCGCGTGCTGAGCGAAGCTGAGTGGCAGCAGTATCAGGCGCATCAGCAGCCGGTGCGCTTCCTCGCCAAACGTTTTGCGGTGAAAGAGGCGGCGGCAAAAGCCTTCGGCACCGGCATTCGCGGTGGTTTAGCGTTCAATCAGTTTGAAGTGTACAACGATGCGCTGGGGAAGCCTGGCCTGCGCTTCTTTGAACAGGCCAAAGTGATTGCCAGCCAGCTGGGCGTGCAGCATGTGCACGTCACGCTGGCCGACGAGCGCCACTATGCCTGCGCTACGGTGATTATCGAAGATTAAGCGTGCAGCATTACAAATTTCTCCCACAGCGCGTCGCGACTTTCCACGTGCTGCGGGTCTGAAAGAATAGTGTTATCAATCGGGCAGACGCTCTGACAGGTCGGCTCATCATAATGACCCACGCATTCAGTGCAGCGGTCAGCGTCGATCTGATAGATCGATTCACCCATGCTAATCGCCTGGTTCGGGCACTCAGGCTCGCACATGTCGCAGTTAATGCAGCGCTCAGTAATTATCAGTGCCATGGCATAAGCTCATCAGTTGCTTGTTTTCATTGCATGATTCTTGGTTAATTCCGCTCTCCGGCGCAAAACGCCTGCTGAAATAGCGCTTTGCAGTGTGATTTTTCAATCGATGCAGGCGTAAACCAGCGGGGCGATCCCCTGAGCGGCACGCATATTATCACGCCGGGTGGCGTTCAAAAAATGACTTAGCGTAGTATTCGGCCGCCAGCAGAACGTGGCGACGTGGCTGCGACCAGCCGATCTGATGTCGCGCCATAGCCAGTAAACCACGCAACGGTAAGCAGAGCCGTTGCGTGGTAAGCGAAATAGTGGCGGCGCTGGCCTTTATTTTACCGGTGCCAGCACGTGGGTGGCATCCAGCGTCAGACAGTCACCTGGACATTGATCGCTGCCGTAGATAACGGGCGCTTTTGGCAAGGAAAACTTCATCGCGTGCTCTTTTTTAATCGCGTCGGCCATACCGGCAAAGGTCCATGGCATACCCAGCGAAAGCGAACCGAACTCATCGTATTTTTTGGATTTTGCGACAGCAGGTAAGTTGTCGCTATCGATACGATAATAAAGCTGGCCAGAGTATTCTGCAGGCACGTTCTCTATGATTGCGTTGCTTAACAACTGATACTCGCGCTGCTGAGGCGTAGAGAAGCCTTTCTGAATATTCAGCATGCAAGAGAGCACCGCAATAACAAGGCAAACGATACTGGCAGACGTGGTTATCTTCAGCTTATTAAAGATCACGAATAAGCCAGCAATGAAGGCTGAGGTAGTGATTAACGACAGCGCGATAACCGTGCGATAGGCTGCCCAGTCTTCACTCACCAAAAGATTAGGAATGCCCGCCGCCAGCAGGAAAAATAGGAACAGAAAAGCTTTACGCGGTTTGAAATCGGGTGCCTTCACAATGCCCACGATAATCAGTGAGCAGGAGATGATAATACTGACAATCGAGCGCCCGGTATCAAAGTTGCACAGCGCATTTCTGAGCGGTTCAGCGATAAACCAGGTGATTTTTTTCAGCGGCGCTAAGGTGATATTGGTTCTGGCCAGTACTTCATTGAATAGCACGAGCGGCAGAACTTTCGCCAGTACAAGTGCCATCACCATGCCAAATCCCAGCATCAACATCAGCTTGATCACCGCGCTGCGCTGATAATTATTCCGGGTCATGCCCAGATCGAGCAGGGCAAAGAATAAAAAGCTCATGGCTGCGGGTTGGTAAATCGCAAAGGAAAGCGTCAGGCAAATAGCCGACAGTAGCACCCGGCCCAGGCCTTTGTTTTCCGCCAGCGTTGAATAACTGATGCCCGCCAGCAGCACGGACAGGACATAAGGAAAGCAGACTGTCCAGCCGACAAAAACCTGAAATGAAGGCAGCAAACAAATCAACGTGGCAAACGTCAGACGCTGGACCGCGCTGGCGAAAATGCTGCGACGCTCAAGGAAACGGATGATGTACCCGCCCAGTAAAATCAGGCTTAATAATGAGAGTACACGGAGCCAGGTCAAATCCTGCACGTCATCGATCAGGAAAGCGAAGAAGTAGCGGATAGCGCCATAAAAAGGTCGGCCCGATAAGATATCCCATTTGAAAATACTGAATGCATCGGTAGTGGATGCGTACAAATAGAACCAGTCGTCGGAAAATCCGTATGTTGATAAATAAACCGGGCTATAACCGATGAGTAAAGCGACGGCCAGTATCAGATACATGGCGGAGGGATGACGCTCAAAAACTGTTTTTTTCATTTCCTGCTCTTAATTACGTAGCGTGGTCTTTGTTTGGACTCAATGTAGATTCGGCCAATATATTCGCCCAGAACACCGATGCCGATAAGTTGCACTCCACCCAAAAACAGAATGGAAACCAGCAACGAAGGGTAACCCGCCACCGGATTGCCCCAGAGCAGTTTATCGATGATCATCCAGAATCCATAAAGAAAGGAGAGTAACGCGACGCTACCGCCGATGTAACTCCAGATGCGTAAGGGGAAGGTTGAAAAACTGGTTAATCCTTCTAATGCCAGATTCCACAATTTCCAGCCATTAAATTTCGACACCCCCGTGATGCGTTCAGCCCGATCATATTCCACAATCGCTGTTTTACCGCCAACCCAGGATAAAATGCCCTTCATGAACAGATTCCTTTCCGGCAGGCTTTTTATTTGTTCTACTGTCTCGCGCGACAGCAGACGAAAATCGCCAACGTTTTCCTCTATTTTCGGCGAGCTGATTTGGTTGTGGAAGTGATAAAACCACTCGGCTGTTTTACGTTTGACATGCCCATCGGCGCTGCGATCTTTCCGTTTAGCCAGAACCACATCGGCACCCGCTTGCCAGTGTTCAACCAGTTGATGGATAACGGCGATGGGATCCTGCAGATCAACATCAATCGGGATAACCGCGTCGCCGGTGGCATGCTCCAGTCCGGCAAATAACGCGGGCTCTTTGCCGAAATTGCGGGTAAATGACAGCGCAATGACCAGCGGATCCGAGATGGCCAGGGCATTGATGATGTTTTCGCTGCCATCGCTACTGCCGTCATTGATAAAAACAATTTCCACCTGATAGCCGGCTAATTCATGACGAACCGCCTGATAAAAGAGCGGAATGGTTTCCTCTTCATTGAAGACGGGCACGACGAGAGACAATTTCATTTTACTTCCCTGAAAACGATGTAATTAGAGTAGATGAAGCCGCAACCCAGGCTAATAAAGGAAAAGAGTATCAGGGTAATCACCGGGGAAAGCGTGCAGGCGTCTGCCATCCAGCCAACCAGCGCCGCCATGCCTCCCATAAAGCTGACATAAAGCAGGTAACGCAAGGGCGTGGCTGCAGAAGAGAAGGTCCAGCGGGCATTAGCAAAAAAGGAAAACGTCACCGCAACGCAGAATGCACCAAAGTTAGCCATAGCCTGGCCGGACTCGAACAGCTTGAGAATAAGCGCAAACACCGTCCAGTGAATCGCGGTGTTGATAACGCCAATTCCTGCATAACGGGAAATAAGTTTCAGCATGACGAGAGAGATGAGTAAATTTGCCCTGATCATATACATCGGAAATTATCCTGCAAGCCCGATGCTGAAAATGCGTTTAATCGGGCCGAAACAAGGATAGCGACAGGCAACAAAAGCATTGCCCCGCCCGATGATCAATTTCGGGTTAAGGCCGGGTGGGGAATACTCTGATCATGGGGCAATCAGACCAGCTTTTTCACCAGCTCCTCGCTGTGACGAATATGGCTGGAGGCGCGTTCCGGATCGTTCTGCACCAGCGCCATAAACAGCAGATCGGTCAGCGCCAGCTGGGCGCTGGTGGAGGAGATGGCCGCACTGCGCGTGCTCTGCTCCTCGGCGACGGTGTACAGGCAGACCGTCGCGCACTGCTGCAGCGAATTCGGGGTAAAGCCGGTGAACGCCAGCACATCGGCGCCAATGGCTGCGGCTTCCTGTGCCGCGAGGTTGATCTCGCGACGTTCGCCGGTGTAGGAGATTGCCAGCAGCACATCGCCGGGTGCCATCGCCTGAACGCTGGCCAGCAGCGCGTGCATGTCCTGCTCGGCGACGGCGTTGATGCCAATCTTCATCAGCTTCCACGAAAAATCTTTCGCCACCAGCCCGGAAGCGCCAATGCCGACCAGCAGAATGCGGTTGGCGTTTTTCAGCAGCTGCAGCGTTTCCGTGAGTTTCTCTTCGCTGTTGATATCCAGCGTGGCGCGAATCGCCGAAATTTTTTCCGTCAGCAGCTTTTCGCCGACAACTTTAAGCGGATCGTCACTCAGAATGTGGTTGTGCACGGTGATGGCATCGCGGTCGGCCAGCGACTCACTCAGCGCCAGCTTCAGCGCCGGAAAGCCTTTGTAACCCAGTTTCTGGGCGAACTTCACCACGCTCGACTGGCTGACGCCTGACTCTTCCGCCAGTTTTTGTGAACTCAGATGCCGTGCCCGATCAGGCTGCGACAGCAAAAAATCCGCCAGCCGACGCTCGTTCAGCGCCAGGCGTGGGTAGAGCTGGCGAATTCGCAGCAATGAACTCATGTCCGATCCTTAATCCATAGTCCCGCACACAGCTTAGCCGCTCGCGGAAGGAAATGTCTGGCCAGGAATGTCAGATGACATCGCGCCGACGCAGAGAATAAACTATTCAAATGGCATTGTAGCCATTGGAATTAAAAATGACAGCTTTCGCCCCGGCGCGCGATGCTGGCTACACTGTAGAGCAGGTATCGCCGCGTTTAGAAAAAGGAGTCGGGTTTGACAAAGGGTTCGCATCGCCGCGTGGTATTTTTTGACCTGGACGGCACGCTGCATCAGCAGGACATGTTTGGCACATTTATGCGTTATCTGCTGCGCCGCCAGCCGCTCAATCTGGTGCTGGTGGTGCCGCTGCTACCGGTCATCGGTATGGGTATGCTGATAAAGGGCCGCGCCGCGCGCTGGCCGATGAGCCTGCTGCTGTGGGCTATCACCTTTGGCCATCGTGAGGCCACGCTGCGCCAGCGTGAGGCCGAATTTGCCCGCTGGTTTCGCGAGCGCGTTACCGCGTTTCCGGTGGTGCAGCAGCGGCTGACTGACTACCTCAGTAGCGAAGACGCCGATGTCTGGCTGATTACCGGCTCGCCGCAGTCGCTGGTGGAGCAGGTCTATTTTGATTCCGCGTTTCTGCCGCGCGTGAAGCTGATCGCCAGCCAGATGAAGCCGGGCCGTGGTGGCCGGGTATTAGCCATGCGCTGTCTCGGCCATGAAAAAGTGGCGCAGCTCGAGGAAAAAATCGGTACGCCGCTACAGCTGTACAGCGGCTACAGCGACAGCAAGCAGGATAACCCGCTGCTGTTTTTCTGCCAGCATCGCTGGCGCGTGACGCCGCGCGGTGAACTGCAACAGCTGGAGTGAATCGCAGCTGGATTCCGTCTATAATGCGCCGCCTTGTTAATCCGCAGGAGTTGCCCGTTGAACCCACAAACTGATGAATACTGGATGCGCCACGCGCTTGAACTGGCGCGGCGTGCGTGGGAGCAGGGCGAAGTGCCGGTCGGTGCGGTACTGGTGCAGGGTGACCGAGTGATTGGCGAGGGCTGGAACCGGCCGATTAGCCAGTGCGATCCCACCGCACATGCCGAGATTATGGCGCTGCGTCAGGGCGGAAAAGTGATTGATAATTACCGGCTGCTCGACACCACCTTATACGTGACGCTGGAGCCGTGCGTGATGTGCGCCGGTGCCATGGTGCACAGCCGGATTACCCGTCTGGTCTATGGCGCGAAGGATGAGAAAACCGGTGCCGCCGGTTCGCTGCTGGATGTGATCGGCCATCCGGGCATGAATCATCAGATCGAGATTGCGCATGGCGTGCTGGCCGAGGAGTGCGCCACGCTGCTGAGCGACTTCTTCCGTATGCGCCGGGAACAGAAGCGCGCACAGCGGCAGGCGCTGCGCGCCGATTAGTTCATCGCAATCTTCGGTTCGACGGCTGGATAACCGGCACCGAGTTCCGCTTCCAGCGCCGACTGCTGCGCCAGCCGTTTCTCCTGCTCCTGCAGATAGCCTACCAGGCTGATCTGATACTTACGGATGTTCTCAACGTAGTTATAAGCTTCGTGGCCGCGCGCATAGCCGTAAGTGGTCTGCGCGTAATAGCGCTTCTGGCTCAGCATCGGCAGGCGCAGCTTAACGTCGGCCCAGCTGTCCGGATTGCCACCCTGTTTGAGGGTCAGCCGGCGTGCATCCAGCATATGTGCGTAGCCCATGTTATAGGCCGCCAGCGCAAACCAGATGCGTTCATCTTCCGGAATGGTCTCCGGCACTTTTTCCATCATGCGCCGCAGATATTCGCTGCCGCCGCGAATGCTCTGTTCCGGATCGAGACGATCGTTCACGTCGAGGCTGTCAGCGGTATTGCGCGTCAGCATCATCATGCCGCGCACGCCGGTGGGCGAGGTCGCCTGCGGATTCCAGTGCGACTCCTGATACGAGATCGCCGCCAGCAGGCGCCAGTCGATACTGGACGCGTACTTCTCAAACAGCGGCTTGATATCCGGCAGCGTGTTATCAATCGCCCGCAGGAAGGTGCGGGTATCGACATAATCAAAGGTGCCGACGTGGCCGAGATACTTCTCTTCCAGCCGCGCCATGGTGCCTTCTTCCCCCATCTGACTGTAGAAGTCGAGCATGGCGGCGTTCAGGCTATCGTCATCGTTACGTGGCAGATACCAGGTCACCGGCTCTTCATCGGTAATATCAAACGCCACCGCCAGCTGTGGATGGATGCGCTGCAGCAGGCCGATGGTCACCGAATCCCCCACGGTATAGTCAAGCTTGCCGTCGGCAACCGCTTCCAGCAGCGCTTTCTGGCCCATATCGGTGGAAATGGCCCAGTCGAGATCGGGATAGCTGTCCGCTTTGGCGGAACGTAACGTTGACAGATAGGCTGAACCGGACTGCACAATCAGCCGGCCTTTCAGATCACCAAGGTTTTTGGGCCGCGGCTTGTCGATGCGATACACCAGCTGCTGTGACACGGAATAGTAGCTCGGGCCACTCTGATAACGGCTGAGGCGCTCGCTGTTGTAGATCAGCCCGGCGGCCAGCAGGTCGGCTTTGCCGTCGTCGAGATCGTCAAACAGGTCGCCGAGGTTGGGCCGCACCGTGACTTCCAGCTTCACGCCAAGATAATCGGCGAAGCGCTTCGCCAGCTCGTAGTCCATACCGGCTGGTGCATTATTGATGGTGTAGTAAGTCAGCGGCGAGTTGACGGTACTGATGCGCAACACTCCCCGCGATTTGATCTGTGATAACGCGTCTTTTCCGCCCCCGTACCAGGGGATGGACGGCCACAGCGCCAGCGCAAGCAGCACGGTGATCAGACCGATAAAAAGATAATTTAATTTCAGGCGTTTCAAATAGTTGTCTCGTAATGGCTCACAGGCCTCTGTCTTTTAAAGGCAGTATTTATGTTGTTTTGCACTCCCAGAGCGAGGGGCATTTTGCGCAACAAAGCGCAACAGGGCAACTTATATAGCAAGATTTGCGCAAAATTCAGGCAAATCCTGAGGCTCAGTTTTTCTGCGCAAACGGTTTCGTAACCCGTGCCATTTCTCTATAATACCGCCCGTTTTCCCTGTTGCGCCCCATGAAGCGTCGCCCGGCGCTTCGAAGACGAGAGATCTTTAATGATGGAAATTCTGCGTGGTTCGCCCGCTCTGTCGGCATTTCGTGTAAACAAACTGCTGACCCGCTTTCAGGACGCTCATCTGCCGGTGAGTGATATTTACGCCGAGTACGTCCATTTCGCCGATGTCAGCGCACCGCTCAGCGCGGAACAGCAAGCCCGCCTGCAGCGTCTGCTGAAATACGGTCCTTCTCTCGCCGAACATGCGCCACAAGGGCGTCTGTTGCTGGTGACGCCGCGTCCCGGCACCATTTCTCCCTGGTCATCGAAAGCCACCGATATCGCCCACAACTGCGACCTGCCACAGGTATTGCGCCTGGAGCGCGGTCTGGCCTTCTATGTACAGGCACCGCAGCTGACTGACGCGCAGTGGCAGCAGCTGGCCAGCCTGCTGCACGACCGCATGATGGAAACCGTGTTCACGGAGCTCAGCGCGGCAGAACAGCTGTTCGCGCATCATGAGCCGCAGCCGCTGAAAAGCGTAGACGTGCTGGGCGGAGGGCGCGAGGCGCTGGAACAGGCTAACCGCACGCTCGGCCTGGCGCTGGCCGATGACGAAATTGATTACCTGCTCGATGCCTTCACCAGACTGGGCCGCAATCCGAACGACATCGAGCTCTATATGTTCGCTCAGGCGAACTCCGAGCACTGTCGTCACAAGATTTTCAACGCCGACTGGATTATCGACGGCGAAAAACAGCCGAAGTCGCTGTTTAAAATGATTAAAAACACCTTTGAGCAGCATCCGGAACACGTCCTGTCGGCGTATAAAGACAATGCCGCGGTGATGGAAGGCTCCGAGGTCGGGCGTTTCTACGCGGATGCGCAGCAGGGTGAATATGAGTTCCATCAGGAAGCCGCGCATATCCTGATGAAGGTGGAAACCCACAACCACCCGACGGCCATTTCGCCATGGCCGGGCGCCGCCACCGGTTCCGGCGGGGAAATCCGTGACGAAGGTGCCACCGGACGCGGCGCGAAGCCGAAAGCGGGTCTGGTCGGCTTCTCAGTTTCCAACCTGCGTATTCCCGGCTTTGAACAGCCGTGGGAAGAGGATTTCGGCAAGCCGGATCGCATTGTTACCGCGCTGGATATCATGACCGAAGGCCCGTTAGGCGGCGCCGCGTTTAACAACGAATTTGGTCGCCCGGCGCTGAACGGCTATTTCCGTACTTATGAAGAGCAGGTCAACAGCCACAACGGCGTTGAGCTGCGCGGCTATCACAAGCCGATCATGCTGGCCGGCGGCATTGGTAACATCCGCGCCGATCACGTGCAGAAGGGTGAGATCGTGGTTGGCGCGAAGCTGATCGTGCTGGGCGGTCCGGCGATGAATATCGGCCTTGGCGGCGGTGCGGCGTCCTCGATGGCGTCCGGCCAGTCGGATGCCGATCTTGACTTCGCCTCTGTGCAGCGTGACAACCCGGAGATGGAGCGTCGCTGTCAGGAAGTGATTGACCGCTGCTGGCAGCTGGGCGAAGCCAACCCGATTCTGTTTATTCACGACGTCGGTGCCGGTGGCCTGTCTAACGCCATGCCGGAGCTGGTGAGCGACGGTGGCCGCGGTGGCAACTTCAACCTGCGCGACATCCTCAGCGATGAACCAGGCATGAGCCCGCTGGAAGTGTGGTGTAACGAGTCGCAGGAGCGTTATGTGCTGGCGGTTGCGCCGGACAAACTGGCGCTGTTCGATGAGCTGTGCCAGCGCGAACGTGCGCCGTACGCGGTGATTGGTGAAGCGACCGAAGAGCAGCACCTGAACCTTGCCGACAGCCACTTCGATAACAAACCGATCGACATGCCGCTCGACGTGCTGCTGGGTAAAACGCCAAAAATGACGCGCGACGTGGCCAGCCAGCAGGCTAAAGGTGACGCGCTGGTGCGGGACGGCATTACCATTGCCGATGCGGTAAACCGCGTGCTGCACCTGCCAACCGTGGCGGAGAAAACCTTCCTGGTGACCATCGGTGACCGCAGCGTAACCGGCATGGTGGCGCGCGATCAGATGGTCGGGCCGTGGCAGATCCCGGTGGCGAACTGCGCCGTGACCACTGCCAGCCTTGACAGCTACCACGGTGAAGCGTTTGCCATGGGCGAACGTGCGCCGGTAGCGCTGCTTGATTTCGCTGCGTCCGGCCGCCTGGCGGTGGGCGAAGCGCTGACCAACCTGGCCGCGACCGCGATCGGTCCGCTGAAGCGCGTGAAGCTGTCGGCAAACTGGATGGCTGCAGCCGGTCACCCGGGCGAAGACGCAGGCCTGTACGCTGCGGTGAAAGCGGTGGGCGAAGAGCTGTGCCCGGCGCTGGGGATCACCATTCCGGTGGGTAAAGACTCCATGTCGATGAAAACCCGCTGGCAGCAGGGCACTGAACAGCGCGAAATGACCTCGCCGCTGTCGCTGGTCATTACGGCTTTTGCACGCGTTGAAGATGTGCGTCGCACCGTGACGCCACAGCTGCAGCCGGAAGGCGACAACCTGCTGCTGCTAGTGGATCTCGGCAACGGTGCTAACACCCTCGGCGCTACGGCGCTGTCGCAGGTGTATCGCCAGCTGGGCGACAAGCCGGCCGACGTGCGCGATGCCGCGCAGCTGGCTGGCTTCTTCAATGCAATTCAGACGCTGGTCAGCGAGCAGAAACTGCTGGCTTACCACGACCGCTCGGATGGCGGTCTGCTGGTCACGCTGGCTGAGATGGCCTTCACCGGCCACTGCGGTATTGAGGCGGATATCGCCGCGCTGGGCAGCGATGCGCTGGCAGCACTGTTTACGGAAGAGCTGGGCGCAGTACTGCAGATTAACGCTGCCGACCACGCGGCCGTGGAAAAAGTGTTTGCCGATCACGGTCTGAGCAGCAATGTTCACGTCATCGGTAAAGCGCTGCCGGGCGACCGTTTTGTTATCCGCTCCGGCGACAGCGCGGTGTACAGCGAAAGCCGTACCACCCTGCGTACCTGGTGGGCTGAAACCACCTGGCAGATGCAGCGCCTGCGCGATAACCCGGCCTGTGCCGATCAGGAACATGAAGCGAAGAAAGACGATAACGATCCTGGCCTGAACGTGCAGCTGACCTTCCGTCCGGAAGAGGATGTGGCGGCACCGATGATCGCCACTGGCGCGCGTCCGCGCGTTGCCGTGCTGCGCGAGCAGGGCGTAAACTCGCACGTTGAGATGGCCGCTGCCTTCCACCGCGCAGGCTTCACCGCGGTTGACGTGCACATGAGCGATCTGCTGGCGGGCCGTCGTGGTCTGGAGGAATTCCACGCGCTGGTCGCCTGTGGCGGCTTCTCCTACGGCGACGTGCTGGGTGCGGGCGAAGGCTGGGCGAAATCAATTCTGTTCAACAGCCGCGTGCGTGACGAGTTTGAAAACTTCTTCCATCGTCCGCAGACGCTGGCGCTGGGCGTGTGTAACGGCTGCCAGATGATGTCGAATCTGCGTGAACTGATTCCGGGCAGCGAGCTGTGGCCACGCTTTGTGCGTAACCAGTCCGAGCGCTTTGAAGCACGCTTCAGCCTGGTGGAAGTGGCCGCCAGCCCGTCACTGCTGCTGGACGGCATGGTCGGTTCTCGCATGCCGATTGCCGTCTCGCACGGTGAAGGTTTTGTTGAAGTGCGTGACGGTGCGCATCTGGCTGAGCTGGAAGCGAAAGGGCTGGTGGCGCTGCGCTTCGTCGATAACTTCGGTAAAGTCACCGAGACCTATCCGGCGAACCCGAACGGCTCACCAAACGGTATCACCGCCGTGACCAACGAAAGCGGTCGCGTCACTATCATGATGCCGCATCCGGAGCGCGTGTTCCGGACCGTCAGCAATTCGTGGCACCCGGCGGAGTGGGGCGAAGACAGCCCGTGGATGCGGATTTTCCGCAACGCGCGCAAGCAGCTGGGTTAAACCTGAATCCTGTCTCTTACCGGTGCCCATTCACGGGCACCGTGCAAAGGCCGCTCAACGCGGCCTTTTTTATTTTTTGTCGCGTGGGCACTGCTCTCGATCCGCTGTGATTCGCTGACATCTGTGGCATGTCGGAAAATGACGACAATCCCATAACTGAACTGTCGCTAAAAGGTGACATTTAAATCGTTGTTTTTTATGGGCGCGAAGTTAGCGCGTTAAAGCCGTTGCTAATCGGCGACACTTTTTCCAGACCAGCCGGTCCGAAAGCGTCGTTAATTCCCTCTCTGAGCTGGCAGTATGCTGATTAACAAGGCTATTTATTTTCTGGCACGATAGTTGCTATACTCATTACGTTGCTCATTCTCCTGTCTATGATTGCCCCGCACTGCGGTTGAGCTCATAAAATAACGAATGACGCACCAAACGGAGCCTGCCGTCCACCCAACCGATAATCGCTTGCTTTGCAACGTTATCAAGCACCGGACGCAACGTTGAGTTAGGCTCCACCTATTTTGCAGGCGATGCTGCGGCGTCGCTCTCACGGCAGGCCAAAAGGCCTGCCGTTTTCGTTTTCAGCCTTTCTAACCTTGCCGGACTTCGCTAGCATGCCTGCAACTCACCTCAAAGGAAGCGCGGTTGTGAAGAGATGGCGTCTGTTTCCCCGATCCCTGCGGCAACTGGTTTTAATGGCCTTTCTGCTGGTGCTGCTGCCGCTGCTGGTGCTGGCATGGCAGGCATGGGAAAGCCTGTCAGCGCTGAGTAATCAGGCGGCGGACACCAACCGCAACACCTTCACCGACGTGCGTCGCAGCGAGGCGATGGCGCGTACGGCGCTGGAACTGGAGCGTAGCTATCGCCAGTATTGCGTGCTGGGCGATGCCAGTCTGGCACGCCTGTATCAAACGCAGTGGAGTCGCTATGGCCAGATGCTCAGCAGCCATGCCGCCAGCCTGCCCGATTTGCCAACGTTCAAAATATTGCAGAGCGCGCTGCCGCAGCTGGAAAAGCTGCAGTGTGATAACGGCAATCTGCTGGCACCGGCGGCGAGCGCGCTGGAAGCATTCTCCGCCGCCAACACCCGCATGGTGCAGGCCACACGTGAAGTGGTGTTTTCACGCGGCCTGCAACTGCAGCGCGAAATTGCCGATCGCGGCCAGTTTTTTGGCTGGCAGGCGCTGATACTGTTTTTAATCAGTCTGGTGCTGGTACTGCTGTTCACCGGCATGATTATCGGCCCGGTTAAGCGCGTCGAACGCATGATCAACCGGCTGGGCGAGGGGAAAACACTGGGCAATAGCGTCAGTTTTCGCGGGCCGCGCGAAATTCGCTCGCTGGGACAGCGCATTGTCTGGCTCAGCGAACGTCTTAGCTGGCTGGAAGCGCAGCGGCATGAGTTTCTGCGCCACCTGTCGCACGAACTCAAAACGCCGCTGGCCAGCCTGCGCGAAGGCACCGAACTGCTGGCCGACCAGGTTGCCGGCCCGCTCAATGCGGAGCAGCAGGAGGTTGTCGCCATTCTCGACACCAGCAGCCGTCATCTGCAGCGGCTGATTGAACAACTGCTCGACTACAATCGCCGGCTGGCGGACAGCCCAATGCGGCTGGAACCGGTGGCTATCGACGCTATCATTGATAGCGTCGTCAGGGTGCACTCACTGCCCGCCAGCGCGCGCCAGATGCACACGCATATCGATCTGCAGGCCCGCTATTGTCTGGCGGAACCGACGCTGTTGCAGCGGGTGATTGATAACCTCTACTCGAACGCCGTGAACTACGGTAGCGAATCCGGTAACATCTGGCTGCAGAGCCAGCAGAAGGGCAACCAGGTGTGGATTGAGGTGGCCAACACCGGCACGCCGATTCCGGCTGAAGAGCAGGCGATGATCTTTGAGCCCTTTTATCAGGGGAGCCAGCAGCGCAAAGGGCCGGTGAAAGGCAGCGGGCTGGGATTAAGCATCGCCAAAGATTGCCTGCGCAGGATGCAGGGTGATTTGCAGTTGGTCACGCGCACGGACGCGGACGTCTGTTTTCGTATCATTTTGACTACCAGCGCCGGGAATGCCTGATTAATGAAACTCACATCCAGCCGATTTCTCGTCGGCGCACTGATCGCCATCGGCCTGAGCGCCTGTCAGGCGCCTCCCCAGAGCAGTACGCCGCGCGGTGCGGTGAACCTGCCGGAGCCGGACGTGCGCCTGGCGGATTATCTGGCCACCGATTGCCAGAATGTCTGGCAGATTGAAGCACCGGCGGCCATGAGCAATCCACTATACTGGCAGCGCGCTATCGACTGCGGTGAGCGGCTGTCGGCGGCCGAAGCGCGGGCGGAAGCGCGGCGCTGGCCGGTACAGAACTGGGCGCGCGCCTTTAAGCAGGGCATCCTGCTGGCGAACGGCAACGTGACGCCGGTGGAGCGCCGTCAGTACGTTGATACGCTCGACAGCTATAGCGCGGATTATCCGGCGGCGGTGCGTCCGCTGCTGCAGCTGTGGCGCAGTAACCAGGCCGCGCAGCTGGAGCTGAGCGAGGCGCGCGGCCGCTACGCCGCGCTGCAGCAAAGCAATGACGCCGAACTGGATCGCCTGCGTCAGCAGCAAACGCAACTGCGGCAAACGCTGGACGATACCCAGCGTAAATTGCAGCGACTGACTGACATCGAGCGTCAGCTGTCATCGCGCAAAGCGCCGGACAGCGGCGACAGCACACACGGTGCCAGCGATGCCCAAAGCGAGGAGCAGTAACCATGAAACAGGCCGCACGCTTACTGCTGGTGGATGACGATCCGGGCTTACTCAAGCTGCTCGGTATGCGTCTCAGCAGTGAAGGCTATCAGGTAGCGACCGCGGCCAGCGGGCCGGAAGCCCTGCGTCATCTGCAGAAAGAGAAAGTCGATTTGGTGATCAGCGATCTGCGCATGGATGAAATGGATGGCCTGGCGCTGTTTGCTGAAATCCAGAAGCGCCATACCGGACTGCCGGTCATCATCCTGACCGCGCACGGCTCGATTCCGGACGCGGTAGCCGCCACGCAGCAGGGCGTGTTCAGCTTTCTGACCAAACCGGTCGATCGCGATGCGCTATACAAAGCGATTGACGAAGCGCTGGCGCAGCGCGCGCCGGTCAGCGACGACGGCTGGCGCGAAGCGATCGTCACGCGTAATCCGCTGATGCTGCGGCTGCTGGAGCAGGCGCACATGGTGGCGCAATCTGACGTCAGTATATTGATTAACGGCCAGAGCGGCACCGGCAAAGAGGTGCTGGCGCAGGCGATTCATGCTGCCAGCCCTCGCGCCGGCAAACCTTTCATTGCCATCAACTGCGGCGCGCTGCCGGAACAGCTGCTGGAGTCGGAGCTGTTTGGCCACGCCAAAGGCGCCTTCACCGGTGCCGTAAGTGCGCGCGAAGGGCTGTTTCAGGCGGCGGAAGGCGGCACGCTGTTTCTCGATGAGATTGGCGACATGCCGCAGGCGCTGCAGGTAAAACTTCTCCGCGTGCTGCAGGAGCGCAAAGTGCGCCCGCTGGGCAGCAACCGCGATCTCGACATCAACGTGCGCATCATCTCTGCCACGCACCGCGATCTGCCGAAGGCGATGGAGAAGAAAAGCTTCCGCGAAGATCTCTACTATCGTCTCAACGTGGTGAATCTCAGGATCCCGGCACTGCACGAACGCGCCGAAGACATCCCGCTGCTGGCCAACCATCTGCTGCGCCAGTCGGCCGATCGCCACAAACCGTTTGTGCGCAGCTTCTCGGTCGATGCGATGAAACGGCTGGTGAGTGCCAGCTGGCCGGGAAATGTGCGCCAGCTGGTCAACGTGATTGAGCAGTGCGTGGCGCTTACTACGTCGCCGGTAATTAGTGACGCGCTGGTAGAGCAGGCGCTGGCTGGCGAGAACACGGCGCTACCGACCTTTGTCGAAGCACGCAACCAGTTTGAGCTTAACTATCTGCGCAAACTGCTGCAGATGACCAAAGGTAATGTGACGCATGCGGCGCGTCTGGCTGGACGCAACCGTACCGAGTTTTATAAGCTGCTGTCGCGCCACGAACTGGACGCCAGCGAATTTAAAGAGTAGCTTGCTGCGGCAGCGTCAGGAACACTTATACTCATAGTTACCCGTCCATCATGGAGGGAGCGAAAAAAGGATCTGTGATGAAAAAGATCGATGCAATTATCAAACCATTCAAACTCGATGATGTGCGTGAAGCCTTAGCGGAAGTGGGCATCACCGGGATGACGGTCAGCGAAGTGAAAGGCTTCGGACGTCAGAAAGGCCACACCGAGCTGTATCGCGGTGCCGAATACATGGTCGATTTTCTGCCAAAAGTGAAAATCGAGATGGTGGTGGGCGATGATATCGTCGATACCTGCGTAGAAACCATCATGAAAACCGCGCAGACCGGTAAAATCGGCGACGGCAAAATCTTTGTCTTTGACGTGGCGCGCGTCGTGCGTATTCGTACCGGCGAGGAAGACGAAGAGGCCATCTGAGCCCTTCGCTCCTCACCAGACACAAAGCCTGCCGCGTGCAGGCTTTTTCATTTACAGCACTTTGTGCGGACCGAACACTTCGTAGTGGATACGGTCGGCGCTGATGCCGGCATCAGTCAGCTGGCGCGCAACAAACTGCATGAACGCCAGCGGGCCGCAAATCCAGAACTCACCCTCGGGCTGGGTCAGTGCGGTTGAGACGGTGGCTAAATCCATCAGACCCTGCGCGTCGTAACGTCCCGCGTCGTCAGCTTGCGACTGGCGATACCAGACGTGGCGGCTAAAGCGCGGCAGTTGCGCGCCCAGCGCCGCGACCTCATCAGCAAACGCGTGCTGCGCGCCGTTTTCGGCGGCGTGCAGCCAGCATACCGCGGCCGAATGCTGCTGCTCCGCCAGGCTGGCCAGCATGGCTAACAGCGGCGTTTGCCCGACGCCTGCTGAGATCAGCGTCACCGGCGTCTGCGCTGCTGCCTGCAGGAAGAAATCCCCGGCCGGCGCGGCGCACTGCACGATATCGCCGACCTTCGCATGCTGATGCAGCCAGCCGGAGACGCTGCCCTGCGCTTCGTGCTTCACTGCAATGCGATAGGCTTTGCCATCCGGCAGATGCGTCAGCGAATACTGGCGGTGCTGAATGTAGTCGCTGTCCGCCGGGCGCAGACTGAGGGTCAGATACTGGCCGGGCAGGAAGTCCGCCACCGGCTCTCCATCATTCGGCACCAGCTCAATGCTTTTGATCACCGAGCTCTGCGCGGTAATCGCACGGATACGAAAATCGCGCGCGCCGCGCCAGCCGCCGACCTTTTCTTCCGACGCACGGTAAATCGCTGCTTCACGCTGGATAAACACCTCAGCCAGCACACCATAGGCTTTGCCCCACGCCGCCAGTACCTCATCGCCTGGATTGAGCAGCTCTTTAATCGTCGCCAGCAGGTTTTCCCCGACAATCGCGTACTGCGCCGGCTGAATATTCAGGCTGGCATGCTTCTGCGCAATTTTCTCCACCGCCGGCAGCAGCGCCTCAAGATTTTCCAGGTTGCTGCCGTACGCGCAGATCGCGTTAAACAGCGCTTCACGCTGATTGCCGCTGCGCTGGTTGTTCATGTTAAACACGTTCTTCAGCTCGGGATGCTGCGTCAGCATCCGCTGATAAAAGTGACCGGTCAGCTGCGGGCCGAGTTGAGCAATCGCGGGCAGGGTAGATTTCACGGTGGCGATGGTTTGTGCGTCAAGCATGGGCTGATCCTCAGAGTGATTTTAAACATGTATTTTAAATGCATGTTATGCCTGTTGCCGCGCACTGTAAATCCCCCGTTTTGTCTGGGGTGACGAGTGCCAATCTGCTGGCGGGCGCGCAAAGCTGAAAAATTTTCCCGCTGCTGATGAACAAATATCCGGTTTTCTTCCCCGGCTAAAAAGCGTAAAAATCCCGTGCCAGCGCCTTGCCAATCGTTTGCGTAAAAAGAGGGGATTGGCGCTACCGTCCCCTGGCAAAACCGTTTACACTGTTGGCCTTCGCCCCCAGCCGGGGCTTAAACTGCCGTTAAAAAGTTGCTGAGTCAGGAGATGCGGATGTTAAAGCGTGATATGAACATTGCCGATTATGATGCCGAGTTGTGGCAGGCTATGGAGCAGGAGAAGGTGCGTCAGGAAGAGCACATTGAACTGATTGCTTCGGAAAACTACACCAGCCCACGCGTTATGCAGGCGCAAGGTTCACAGCTCACCAACAAATATGCCGAAGGCTATCCGGGCAAACGCTACTACGGCGGATGTGAATATGTGGATATCGTTGAGCAGCTGGCGATCGATCGCGCCAAAGCGCTGTTCGGCGCGGATTACGCTAACGTGCAGCCGCACTCCGGCTCCCAGGCTAACTTCGCGGTGTATACCGCGCTGCTGCAGCCGGGCGACACCATTCTGGGCATGAACCTGGCACACGGTGGTCACCTGACCCACGGTTCGCCGGTCAACCTGTCCGGTAAACTGTACAACGTTATCCCTTACGGCATCGATGAAACCGGCAAAATCAATTACGAAGAGCTGGCCGAACTGGCGCAGACCCACAAGCCAAAAATGATCGTGGGCGGCTTCTCTGCTTACTCTGGCGTGTGCGACTGGGCCAAAATGCGTGAAATCGCCGACAGCATCGGCGCCTGGCTGTTTGTTGATATGGCCCACGTTGCCGGTCTGATCGCTGCTGATGTCTACCCGAACCCGGTACCGCACGCGCACATCGTGACCTCGACCACGCACAAAACGCTGGCCGGCCCGCGCGGTGGCCTGATCCTGGCGAAAAACGGCGACGAAGAGCTGTACAAGAAACTGAACTCCGCGGTGTTCCCGGGTGGTCAGGGCGGCCCGCTGATGCACGTTATCGCCGGCAAAGCCGTGGCGTTCAAAGAAGCCATGGAGCCGGAGTTCAAGGCTTATCAGCAGCAGGTCGCGAAGAACGCCAAAGCGATGGTGGAAGTGCTGCTGGAGCGCGGTTACAACATCGTCTCAGGCGGTACTTACAACCACCTGTTCCTGATCGATCTGGTGAGCAAAGGTCTGACCGGTAAAGAGGCGGATGCCGCTCTGGGCCGCGCTAACATCACCGTGAACAAAAACAGCGTACCTAACGATCCGAAGAGCCCGTTTGTCACCTCCGGTGTGCGTATCGGTACGCCAGCAGTGACCCGTCGCGGTTTCAAAGAAGCGGAAGTGCGCGAACTGGCGGGCTGGATCGCTGACGTTCTCGACAATATCAACGACGAAGCCACTATCGAGCGCACCAAACAGAAAGTGCTGGATATCTGTGCCCGTCTGCCGGTTTATGCCTGATAAGCGCTAAACCCGCAGTGTGAAGAAGGATGGCGCAAGCCATCCTTTTTTTATTCCCTTTCGCAGGCGGCTTTGAGAAAGTAACGGCCATTCCGCGCACGGCGGAGCGTCAACAGGAGGAAACATGACCATCGGATCGGCCAGGTGGCTGGGACTGAGCTACTTCACCTACTTTTTCTGCTATGGCATCTATCTGCCGTTCTGGAGCGTGTGGCTGAAAGGCAACGGGCTGGATGCGGAAAAAATTGGCCTGCTGCTCGGCTGTGGCATGGTGGCGCGCTTTGCCGGCAGCCTGTTGATTGCTTCGCAGGTGAAAAATCCAGCGCAGCTGATTGTTGCGCTGCGCCTGCTGGCGCTGGCGACCTGTCTGTTCGCGCTCGGTTTCTGGCTGGGCAGTCAGTGGCTGTGGCTGCTGCTGGTGATGATTGGTTTTAACCTGTTCTTCTCGCCGCTGGTGCCGCTGAGTGATGCGCTGGCGGCCACCTGGACACAGCAAATCGGGCTGGCCTATGGTCCGGTACGGCTGTGGGGCTCGCTGGCGTTTGTTATCAGCTCGGCGCTTACCGGTATGCTGGTCAGCGCCTGGTCATCGCAGGTGATTCTGCTACTGCTGAGCGCAGGCGCGCTGGCGATGCTGTCAGGCATGCTGCTGCCGCCACAAACCCGACCGCAGGGTGAGCTACGCCAGGGCGCGAGCGGTGGCTGGGCGGCGTGGCGCGACCTGCTGCGCGAGAACAGCGTCTGGCGTTTCATGCTGTGCGTAACGCTGATGCAGGGCGCACACGCCGCGTATTACAGCTTCAGCGCCATCTGGTGGCAGGAAGCGGGCTACTCCGCGTCGGTCGTGGGCTACCTGTGGTCGCTGGGCGTGGTGGCCGAAATCGTGATTTTTGCCCTGAGTAACCGGCTGTTTCGCCGCTGGAGCGCGCGCGATCTGCTGCTGCTATCCGGCGTGTGCGCGCTGGTGCGCTGGACGCTGCTGGGTGCCAGCACAACGCTACCGCTGTTGATTGTGGCGCAGATCCTGCACTGCGGCAGCTTTACCGTCTGCCATCTGGCGGCGATGCGCTTTATTGCCGCGCGCAAAGGCGCAGAAGTGATTCGTCTGCAGTCGCTCTATTCGGCGCTGGCAATGGGCGGCGGCATCGCGGTGATGACGATGGTGTGCGGCGTGCTGTTTACTCACCTGCACGGCCAGCTGTTCTGGGTGATGGCGCTGGTGGCGCTGCCGGCGCTATTCCTGCGGCCACGCGCGGCTTAAGACTCCAGCAGCTGACGAATGCGCTGCTGCTGGTGATCGCTCAGCGGCAGCTCAGCGTGGATAAGCGGCGGCGAGTAGAGCGGCAGGGCGGTGGCGTAGGGCGTCACCACCAGCGCCACATCGCGCGGTGCGCCCTCACGCTGAAAGTGCAGCATATCCTGATAGGTAATATTGATTGGCAGCAGCATCATTTCCCGCAGCTGCTGCTCCAGCAGCTGTTCCAGCGCCGCGTCAGCGCCGGTCAGTAACAGCACCTGTTTCTCCTGTAGCGCGCTCTCCTGCATCAGCCAGCCTCCAAACTGCACCGCCACCAGGCTCACTTCTTCCGCGCTAAACTGCGTGCCGAAATCGCTGCTGAAGTGCTGCAGCGCGCGCGCCGTGGTGCGCAGCAGGCGCGGATAGAGACGCGCCACGTCCAGCGCCACGCTGTTATCAATGCCGATGGCAAAGTGGCTGCGATCCAGCGCCTGCGCCAGGTGAGTATAGAGCTGTAGCTTCAGCTGCTGCTGATTTTTGATGCGCGTCTGCGCCAGTTGCTCAAAGCGGGCAATCAGCGCTTCCACCGCGGCCATCAGCTTGTGTGCCTGACTGTCCGCCAGCTGACTGCCGTCGGGCGCGTGAATCAGGCTGAACAGCAGCGTCCAGAAATCGGTTTCGCTGACGTCCGGTGCCAGATGGCAACGTTTCTGCCAGTGATGGATCACGTCATCCGCTGCGCTACGTTCAATCTTCGCCGCCAGCCAGGCGCGCTGGCGCTCGCTGAACAGCGCCGTCTGACGCTGACACAGCGCATATTTCATGAAGATTTGCAGAAACAGCCGGTCGCGCGGCGTGAAATCGCGCGCCAGCCGCAGGCTGCAGTGCTGTATCAGCGCCTGCAGATTGGTTTCATCCCACAGCGCTTTCTCGATTTTCAGCACCTTCAGCCGCTGGCGCAGTGCCGGCGCAAAATGGGTGCAGACGAAATCCTGCGACAGGCGCAGCGCGCGGCGCAGCCAGTGCAGCAGGCACAGGCGCCGGTCCAGTTCCGTGCCATGAATGCGAAAGCTGCCATCCACCATCTGGTGTAATTCCAGCTGGTGAAAGCGCTGTATCTCATCTCCGACATCCGCGATATCCTGTCGGGCGACAACAGGGTCCACGCCATTCAACTGGCAGAGCTTTTCAAGCGTTAACGCGGGAGCAGGCAGAAACAGCAGCAACAGCAGATGGCAACGACGCTGGGCGCGGCTGAAGAGGGGAGCAGTAGAATGCGCTGAACTCATCAATCGTGTTATCCGCAGGTCATTTTTCAGCTAAGAATAGCCAACTCCACGCGCTGACCCTGGCCTTTGTCATGACTTTTGTTCAGAGCTTCAGGGCGGGTCACAGTTTTTTCTGGCCCGGTATCCTTCTGACTTTAAAATTTGTTACTTTATAACATATGAAAATTGCGCTCGTTAGCTTTACGCTGTTGTTCAGCGGCGCCGTGTGGGCGCATCCACACAGCTTTATTGATATGCAGACCGAACTGCTCGGTAAGGACGATCATCTCAGCGCGATGAAGATGGTATGGACCATGGACGAGATCACCTCCGCCGATCTGCTGTACGATGCCGGCAACGCCAAACCCGGCGAGGTGGTGTGGAAAAAGCTGGCGGCACAGGTAATGGCCAATGTGCTGGGCCAGCACTATTTTACCGAAGTGTGGCAGGATAAAAATCGGGTGAAATTTCTCAACCTGCCGCAGGAGTATCAGCTGTCGCGCAAGGGCAACAAAGCAGTGCTGGAGTTCATTGTGCCGTTCGGTGAACCGCAGTCGTTAAGCGCCAGGCAGTACCGCATCCAGACCTTCGATCCCAGTTACTTTGTTGATATGTATTATGACAATCCGCAAGCCATCACCATGGATGAGACCGTGAAAGCCCATTGCCAGTTTGACTTACACACGCCCAAACCGAATGACTCGCTAAAACAGTACGCGTTGTCGCTGGATAAAGCTGACGCACCGCCCGAGGATATGGATCTCGGCCAGCAGTTTGCCCAGACGGTAACTCTGACATGTCGTTGATTTCACAGCCTGGCGCTTCCCGTCGCTGGTGGCCGCTGTGGCTGCTGGCTGCGCTGCTGATTTCTGCGGGCGGGATGGTGTGGCTGCACTGGCCGCAGATTCTGCTGCAAAGCGTACTGTGGCAGAAGGTTCTGCACCGTGAGATGACGCAGCTCCTGCAACAGGTGGCGCAGCAGCCGCAGCAGGCCGGTGTCACGCTGATGCTGTTTAGCCTTGCCTATGGCGTGCTGCATGCGCTGGGGCCGGGCCACGGCAAAGTGGTGATCAGCACATTTCTCGCCACCCATCCGGCGCAGCTGAAAACCAGCATGAAGCTGACGCTGCTGGCGGCGCTGTTGCAGGGCGCGGTGGCAATTGCTCTGGTGACGCTGATGCTGGTGGTGCTGCAAACCTCCTCGCGCCAGCTGCATCTCACCAGTTACTGGCTGGAGAAAGGCAGCTATTTGCTGGTGATGGCGCTCGGCGTCTGGGTGGGCTGGCGCGCGCTGCAGGGGTTACGCCGCGCGTTCCGTCCGGCGACCGGGCTCCAGATTCGCGCGGTACGGCCGCATCATCAGCACCATGCTGACTGCGGCTGCGGTCATGCCCACCTGCCGAGCGCGCAACAGTTGGCCGGTGCGGTGAGCGGCAAAACCCAGGCGCTGGTGGTGCTGTCGATGGGGCTGCGGCCCTGTTCCGGTGCCATCATGATGCTGTTGTTTGCCAAAGTGATTGGCGTATATGGCTGGGGCGTGGCCTCGGCGCTGACCATGGCGCTGGGCACCGCGCTCACCGTGTCGCTGCTGGGTTTGCTGGTGCAGCGCTCGCGCGTGCTGGCGGTGCGTCTCGGCAGGGTCAGCAGCAGAGGGGCAGCGCAATGGTTGTTGCCGGCCGTGATGCTGGCTGGCAGCCTGCTGTTGCTGCTGGCCGGCTTTATTTTATGGCACAGTGCTACGCCCGGCTTCGGTAGCGGTCTGCGTCCTTTTTAATTAATACGCTTTAAAAAATAAGCGCAGCATGTTCCCTGAATATGCTGCGTTTTTTTTTGCCCGCGACGCAGAGTTTAATTTCTCTTGCCCGACGATCTGGTGAAAAGAGTTTTCTCTGTCTACGCTAGATAATATCAAAAAGGACAGGGTGTGCTCTTATATGCGTTACTCTTTATCGTCAATGTTTGTGAGGAAATAAATATGCCTGAAACCTGGACTAATAATGGCAGCACGGAAACGGTGGTGGAAACGCACGGCGGTTTACCGTTGAAACGCATTTCCTGGAGTGCCGTATTTGCAGGGGTGATTGCGGCATTAATCATTCATATTTTACTGGGGCTGCTGGGAACCGCGATCGGCGCCACGACCATCGATCCCCAGCAGGAACAAAATCCGCTGGAACACCTGGGGACCGGGGCGCTGATTTGGACCGGGGCCAGCATGCTGATTGCGCTGGCGGTCGGTAGCTACGTTGCCGGACGGCTGGCTCAGCGCGAAGGTGCGCTGCACGGTCTGCTGATGTTTGGTGTCAGTACCCTGATTACGCTGTGGCTGGCGATTTCACTTGCCAGCGGTATTATCGGCGGTGCCTTTAATATTTTAGGCTCCGGTTTTAATGCCCTGGGTAACGGTATTTCTGCAGTAGCGCCATCGGTGACCAATATGGCGAAAGAGAAGCTGCAGGAAAATAATATCAACCTGGATGATTTGCAAAATGAATTGCAAACCACGCTGCGTCAGACCGGCAAACCGGAACTGCAGCCGGAAAATTTACAGCAGGATGTAAATAGCGAAGCGAATAATGCGCAAAACCAGGCGAAACAGACGGCACAGAATCCACAGAATGCCGACAATGATATTGCCAATTGGATCCGTGGTGTACTGAGTCGTCATGCCGATACGCTGCAGGCGGCAGACCGCGATGCGCTGAAAAACATTATTAAAGCGCGGACCGGAAAAAGCGATCAGGAAGCGGAGCAGATCGTTAATCAGACTGAGCAGAGCTATCAACAGGCGATGCAGAAATATCAGCAGCTGAAGCAGGAAGCGGAGCAGAAAGCGCGTGAAGCCGCAGAGAAAGCCGCGGCGGCAACGGCGAAAGCCAGCTGGTTTGCCTTCTTCATGATGCTGATCGAGGCGGTGCTGGCGGCGGTCCTCGGTGGTGTCGGTCGGCGTACCCAGCCGCGCACCGTGTTAACCCACGAGCGTCGGTAATAAAGTCGGTAATAAAAAAGGCGGCTGATTTAGCCGCCTTTTTTGCTTAGCGCTTCAGCGCTTCGCTCAGTTCTTCGCGCATGCTGGCCAGCATCGCCTTCACCACACGCGGGTTACCGGCCACCAGGTTGCCAGACAGCATATAGCCGTGGTTACCAGTGAAATCGGTCACCAGACCGCCCGCTTCACGCACCAGCAGTTCACCGGCAGCGAAATCCCATGGCTTCAGGCCAATCTCAAAGAAACCGTCAACGCGACCTGCGGCCACATAGGCCAAATCCAGCGCAGCAGAGCCGGTACGGCGGAAATCAGCGCACTGGGTAAACAGTTTTGCCACGATGTTGATGAACGGCGTGGCGTGCTGCTTCAGCTTGAACGGGAAGCCGGTAGCCAGAATGGTGCCGTCGAGGTCACGCGCCGTGCTGCCGCGCAGGCGATAGCCGTTAAGCTGCGCGCCCTGACCGCGTACAGCGGTGAACAGTTCGTTACGCATTGGATCGTAAACCACCGCCACTTCGGTGCGGCCTTTGATGCGCACGGCGATAGAAACAGCAAAGTGGGGCAGACGTTTGATGAAGTTGGTGGTGCCATCCAGTGGATCGATTACCCATTGAACATCCTGATCGTCGCCCGCCAGCTCACCGCTTTCTTCGGTGATGATGGTGTGTTGCGGGTAAGATTTGCGAATCACTTCGACAATCAGACGTTCTGCGTCGCGGTCAACATTGGTAACGAAGTCGTTGCTGCCTTTCTGGCTGGCTTCGACGGCGTCCGGGGTTTCATAATTCTTGGCAATTAAATTTCCGGCCTTGCGCGCTGCGCGCACGGCGATGTTGAGCATCGGATGCATCGGTATCTCTCACTGGATGTTAAAGAACGGGGTGAAAACGGCGCGGAGTATATCAGGGTGTTCAGCAAATGTCCTGTTTTTATGTTAGGATGCGCGCCATCATTTCCTTATCGCTATCTATTATGCTGCAAAATATCCGAATCGTACTGGTAGAAACCTCGCACACCGGCAACATGGGTTCCGTTGCCCGCGCCATGAAAACCATGGGCTTAAGCAACCTGTATCTGGTCAATCCGCTGGTGAAACCGGATTCGCAGGCCATTTCACTGGCTGCCGGTGCCAGCGATGTGATCGGTGAGGCGAAGATCGTCGATACGCTGGATGAGGCGATTGCCGGCTGTAGCCTGGTGGTGGGTACCAGCGCACGTTCGCGCTCGCTGCCGTGGCCGATGCTTGACTCGCGTGAATGCGGCATCAAAAGCGTGGAAGAGGGCCAGCAGGCGCCGGTGGCGCTGGTGTTTGGTCGCGAGCGCGTGGGCCTGACCAACGAAGAGCTGCAGAAGTGCCACTATCATGTCGCCATTCAGGCCAACCCGGAGTATAGCTCGCTTAACCTGGCGATGGCGGTGCAGATTATCGCCTATGAAGTGCGCATGGCGTGGCTGGACGCGCAGGATAAAGCCAGTCCGCAGCCGCAGTACGAAGCCTCGCCGTATCCGCTGGTTGACGATCTGGAGCGCTTCTATCAGCACATCGAGCAGATGATGCTAAACAGCGGCTTTATCCGCCAGGGCACACCGAGCCAGGTGATGAGCAAACTGCGTCGCCTCTATACCCGTGCGCGTCCGGAGCGCGACGAACTCAACATTCTGCGCGGCATGCTGTCGTCGTTTGAAAAACCCAAAAACGACAAGGGTAATAGTTGAGTAAAACACCAGGTTAAATAGTTGAGCGAAATACTCGGTTAAATAGTTGACCAAAATACTCGGGAATGTCAGACTGGCCTCCATTCTTCAGATAACCCGCCGACTCGCTGGCGGACGCTTACGAGGTTGTATGCTATGAGACTGACATCCAAAGGACGTTATGCCGTAACCGCTATGCTGGACGTTGCCCTGCACTCGCACGAGGGCCCGGTACCGCTGGCCGATATTTCAGAGCGTCAGGGCATTTCGCTCTCCTATCTGGAGCAGTTATTCTCGCGTCTGCGTAAGCACGGTCTGGTGGCCAGCGTGCGGGGTCCGGGTGGCGGTTATCTGTTAGGCAAAGACGCCGGCGCGATTGCAGTTGGTGCGGTGATCACCGCGGTGGACGAATCCGTTGACGCCACCAAATGCCAGGGTAAAGAGGGTTGCCAGGGCGGCGAGCGCTGCCTGACCCACGTTCTGTGGCGCGACCTGAGCGAGCGCATCAGCGATTTCCTCAACAACATCACGCTGGCGGAACTGGTTAATAACCAGGAGATCCTCGACGTGGCCGATCGCCAGAACAGCGTTGATAACCGTCGCTTCCAGCAGCATCGCGTGCAGGAAACCATCAACGTTAATCTGCGTGCCTGATCCTCTCTCGTTCAGCCTCCTCTGTTAACCCGGATGAGGCTGAATCGTGCTATAAAGACGTATGATTTTTTATACGGAGTTTTAGCGCAATGAAATTACCGATCTACCTGGATTACGCAGCGACAACGCCTGCGGATCCGCGTGTCGCCAGCAAAATGATGCAGTTCCTCACTTTGGATGGCACCTTCGGTAACCCCGCTTCCCGTTCCCACCGTTTTGGCTGGCAGGCTGAAGAGGCCGTTGACGTGGCGCGCAACCAGGTTGCCGAACTGATCAATGCCGATCCGCGCGAAATCGTGTTTACCTCCGGTGCCACCGAAGCCGACAACCTGGCGCTTAAAGGCGCGGCGCAGCAGCATCAGGCGCGCGGTAAACACATCATCACCAGTCAGACCGAACACAAAGCGGTGCTCGACAGCTGTGCTCAGCTGGCGCGCGAAGGCTTTGACGTCACCTTTCTGCAGCCCGGTGCGGACGGCATCGTCACGCCTGCGATGCTGGAAGCGGCACTGCGCGACGACACCGTGCTGGTGTCGCTGATGCACGTCAATAATGAAACCGGCGTGATTCAGGACATCGCCGCGCTGGGCGCGCTGTGTCACGCGCGCGGCATCCTGTTCCACGTGGACGCCACGCAAAGCGTGGGCAAACTGCCGCTCGACGTCAGCGCGCTGCCGGTGGATTTGATGTCGTTCTCAGCGCACAAGCTGTACGGGCCGAAAGGCATCGGCGCGCTGTGGGTGCGGCGTAAACCAAAACTGCAGATCGACGCGCAGATGCACGGCGGTGGTCACGAGCGCGGCATGCGTTCGGGGACCTTGCCGGTGCATCAGATTGTCGGCATGGGCGAAGCCTATCGCATCGCGCGCGAAGAGATGGCGGACGAGAGTGCGCGTCTGGCTACGCTGCGCCTCCGGCTGTGGCAGGGCATCAGCACGCTAAGCGACGTACAGCTCAACGGTTCACTCGAACAGGGCGCGCCGAACATCCTCAATATCAGTTTTGCCCACGTCGATGGCGAATCGCTGATCATGGCGCTGAAAGATCTGGCGCTGTCGTCGGGATCCGCCTGTACTTCTGCCAGCCTTGAACCTTCCTACGTTCTGCGCGCCATGGGCGTGGATCAGCAGCTGGCTTACAGCTCGCTGCGCTTTTCGCTGGGTCGCTTTACCACGCAGGAAGAGATCGATTATGCCATCGGGGTGGTACATAAGGCGGTAACGCGCTTACGGGCGCTGACGCCGGCCACTTCCCGCTAAATTTTCGCCCTGCGCCGGTCAGTGCGCAGGGATAACAAACGCAAACGGAGCCACGCGATGACAACACAACCCATGACGATTACGCTCAGCTCCCAGGCCGCCGACGCGCGCTGGGGCGAGAAAGCCTTGCTGAGCAGCAATGAAAGTGGCATGACCGTTCACCTGACCGGTGCCGATGCGCTGATGAGCATTCAACGTGCCGGACGCAAGCTGGACGGTCAGGGCATCCGCCACGTCGCGCTGAGCGGCGAAGGCTGGGATCTGGAGAAATGCTGGGCGTTCTGGCAGGGTTTCCGCAGCCCGAAAGGCCAGCGTCAGGTCGAATGGCCGACGCTGAGTGAGGCCGATCAGGCCGAATTCGATCGGCGCCTGAAGATCGTTGACTGGGTGCGCGACACCATCAACCTGCCTGCGGAAGATCTGAGCCCGGAGCAGCTGGCGCACAGCGCCATCGATCTGATCAGCGAAGTAGGCGCTGACGCGGTGAGCTATCGCATCATCAAAGGTGAGGATCTGCGTGAGCAAGGCTATGCCGGAATTCATACCGTAGGCCGCGGCTCGACGCGTCCGCCAGTGCTGCTGACGCTGGACTTCAACCCCGGCGGCGACGACAGCACACCGGTGTACGCCTGCCTGGTGGGCAAAGGCATCACCTTTGATACCGGCGGTTACAGCCTGAAGCAGAGCGCGTTTATGGATTCGATGAAATCCGATATGGGCGGCGCGGCAACGGTAACCGGTGCGCTGGCGCTGGCGATTGCGCGCGGCCTGGATAAGCGCGTGAAGCTGTTCCTGTGCTGCGCCGATAACATGGTAAGCGGCAACGCGTTCCGCCTTGGCGACATCATCCGCTATCGCAACGGGAAATCCGTTGAAGTGATGAACACCGACGCCGAAGGGCGTCTGGTACTGGCCGATGGACTGATCGACGCCAGCGAACAGCGTCCGCAGCTGCTGATTGATGCGGCCACGCTGACCGGTGCCGCGAAGACCGCGCTGGGCAACGATTACCATGCGCTGTTTACCTTTGACGACGTGCTGGCGGAGTCGCTGCTGGGCAGCGCCACCAGCGAGAATGAAGCCTTCTGGCGTCTGCCGCTGGCCGAGTTTCACCGCAACCACCTGCCGTCCAATTTCGCCGATCTGAATAACATCGCCAGCGCGGCACATGCAGCGGGCGCCAGCAGCGCGGCGGCGTTCCTCTCATGGTTCGTCAGCAACTATCAGCAGGGCTGGCTGCACATTGACTGCTCCGCGACCTATCGCAAAAGCGCGGTCGATCAGTGGTCCGCCGGTGCGACAGGCCTTGGCGTGCGTACCATTGCCAATCTGTTACTGAAATAATCCCGACAACGGCAGGCTGCAACCTGCCGTCTTTTTTGGAAGCCTATCCCTTATGAGTAACCGTCTTGAAGAGGTGCTGAAGCTGGCGGCCACCGAGCCTGCGCACCGTCCGGAATTTTTTCAGCTGTTGCTGGAGGCCGATGTCTGGGTGCCGGGCGAAAGTCCCGCAGAGCAGTTTGATGCCACCTCGCCGGTAGAATTACAGCACTGGGAGAAAGAGGGCGGCGGCAGCGTGATCCCTTTCTTTACCTCAGAAGCAGCGATGAGCGAAGCCATTCAGGGTGAGCAGCCGTATCTGCGTTTACCGACGCGCACGCTGTTTGAAATGACGCTGGGCGAAACGCTGTTCCTCAATCCAAAACTGCCGGCCGGCAAAGAGTTTTCACCCGGCGAGATCGCGCATCTGCTGGGCGAAGAGGGCAGTGCGCTGAGCCAGCAAACGGTGCTGGAGGGCGGTCATGCATTGCTGCTGTCCGAAGTGGCCGAGCCGCCAGCGCAGATGATCGATTCGCTGACCCAGCTGTTTGCGAAATACAAACAGGTGCGTCGCGCCTACGTTGCCAGCATTCGTGAGCGTGCCGATGAACAGGCGAATCTGTTGATTGGGATTGAAGCCGACAGCGATATTGATGCGATTATTCAGGCGGCCGGCAGCGTGGCGACCGATACGCTGCCCGATGACGCGCCAATTGATATCTGTGAAGTGGTCAGCAACGAGCAGGGTGTCAGCCATTTCTTCACCGCGCACATTACGCCGTTTTATGAGCGCCGCTGGGGCAGTTTCCTGCGCGATTTCAAAGGCAGCCAGCGGATTATTTAGTGCCGGTGCGCATCAGTGCGCCGGTAAATCGCACCGATTTCAACCAGGTGCGCATAAATGCGTCATCAAAATCGCACCGATTTCACCCAGGTGCGCATAAATGCGCACCCTACGTGTAGGGTCGCCGTTTACGGCGACCGGATAAATATGTGTAACATCCGACAACGCGCACCTTACGGCGACCGGATAAATGTGCAAAACATCCGACAACGCGCACCTTACGGCGACCGGATACACTTATTTCTCAATCGGTAAATCGTCGCGGCTGCCCCATTCTCCCCACGAACCGTCGTACAGCGTCACATCACGCACGCCCAGCGCGGTCAGCGCCAGAATCACCACCACCGCCGTCACGCCGGAGCCGCAGCTGGCGACAATTGGCTGATCCAGCTTAATGCCTGCCTTTGCAAACAGATCGCGCAGCTCGGCGGTCGGTTTCAGCTCGCCGTTGGCCACCAGATCGTTCCACGGCATATTTAGACTGTGAGGGATATGGCCGCGCAGCAGGCCGGGACGCGGCTCATCCACTTCGGCATTGAAACGGTTGGCCGCGCGCGCATCGACAATCTGCGCGCCGCCCTCGTGGCTGATCAGCAGGACATCGGTCAGGCGCTTTACCTGGCTGCTGTCGTACTGTGCGTCGAACTCGCCCTCAGGCAAATCAACCGGACCGGTAGCCAGGCTGAAGCCAGCGGCTTTCCAGCCCTGCAGGCCGCCCGCCAGAATCGACACCTGTTCACAGCCAAAGGCGCGCAGCATCCACCAGGCGCGCGGCGCGGAGAACAGATTGCCTTCGTCGTACACCACCAGATGCTTATCCTGGCTGATGCCGAGCTCGCGCATCGCCACGGCAAAGGTCTCTGCGCGCGGCATCATATGCGGATACGGACTGGTGTGATCGGACAGCGCTTCGATGTTGAAAAAAGGCGCATCCGGCAGATGCCCGGCCAGATACTCCGCCGTGATATCGCGCACCGCTTCCTGACCTGGCGGCAGCATGCGGGCATCCAGCACCTGCAAACGCTCTTCGTGGTAATGTTCATTCAACCAATCAGCGGACACAAACATGGCTGTCATAGCAACCTCTTCTCCATCAGCGGCAAAGGCCCAGTGTCCGGGAATGTGAAGGCTATCTCAAGGGTAACATTGCTAAAGTTGGCGGCTTGATGTGAAATTGCGCAGCACAACACGTTTAACCTTTTGGGGCTGGTGAGGGAATTACCATGGCAAGATGTGTAAAACGACTGCTGTTCAGCGTGCTGATCGGCGGCGCATTACTGGGCGGCGCGCAGCCGTCGCTGCAGGCGGCTGATACGCCTGCGCCGCAGGCCGCGACACGCGCTCTTGCGGTGATCGACCTGTCCGAGCTGCAGCTGGACGGCGCGGCGGCGCTGGTACTGACCTTTAACCGCGCGCTCGACGGCCAGCAGGATTTCAACCACTGGATCAGCCTCACCGATGACAGCAGCGGCAAGGTCGACGGAGGCTGGGAGCTGGCGCAGAACGGCAAAGTGCTGCGCTTCCGTCATCCGCAGCCGGCGCGCAAGCTCACCGTCACCGTCAATGCCGGCCTGAAGGCCGCGGATGGCAGTGCCTTAGCCAGCCCATTCAGCCAGACACTCACCACGCGCGACATCCAGCCGATGGTCGGTTTCGCCAGTCGTGGCTCGCTGCTGCCGCTGCGCCTGGCGCAGGGACTGCCGGTGCTGGCGCTCAACGTTAACCAGATCGATGTTGATTTCTTCCGGGTGAAAAATGCCTCACTGGCAGATTTTCTCGCCCAGTGGAATTACGGCAACAATTTGTCGTACTGGGAATCGCGCGATCTGCTGAAAAACGCCGATCTGGTTTACAGCGGCCGCTTCGATCTCAACCCGGCACGCAATACGCGGGAAAAAATGCAGCTGCCGCTCGGCGACGTCGCGGCGCTGAAACAGCCGGGTGTCTATCTGGCGGTGATGAAACAGGCCGGCACCTACAACTACACGCAACCGGCGACACTGTTCACGTTAAGTGACATTGGTTTGTCGCTGCATCGCTTCCCGGGCCAGCTCGAACTCTTTAGCCAAAGTCTTGCCAGTGGTGCGCCGTTAGAAGATGTCACCATTCAGCTACTGGATGAGAAAGGCCAACAGCTGGCGACTGGCAGCAGCGACAGCGAGGGGCATCTGCGTTTAGCGGCTAACGCCAAAGGCAAGCTGCTGCTGGCGACCAGTAAAGGCCAGACTTCGCTCATCGACCTTAATCGCCCGGCGCTGGATCTGGCCGAATTCCCGATTGATGGCCCGCAAGGCTACGACAAACAGTTCTTCATTTTTGGCCCGCGCGATCTCTATCGCCCTGGCGAAACGGTGATCGTTAATGCGCTGCTGCGCGATGCCGATGGCAAACCACTGCCGCCGCAGCCGGTGAAAGCTGAAGTGGTGCAGCCGAATGGTGAAGTGGCACAAACCTTCGTCTGGCAGCCAGAGAACGGCGTTTATCAACAACGTTTTGCCTTACCGGCCTCGGCGATGACCGGTAAATGGACGCTGCGTATTAACAGCGGTGACAACCAGCCGCGCACCTGGCCGTTCAATGTAGAGGATTTCCTGCCCGAACGGATGGCGCTGTCGCTTAAAAGCAACACTCATCCCCTGTCGCCAGATGCCGACGTCACCTTTGCTGTTGAAGGCCGCTATTTGTATGGCGCACCAGCGGCAGGCAACGAACTACAGGGCCAGCTGTTCCTGCGTCCGGCGCGTGAAGCGGTCGCTGCGTTGCCAGGTTACCAATTTGGCGACATCACTGAGGAACTGAAACGTAGCCTTGATGATGTGGATGAAAAGCTGGACGACAGCGGCAGGCTGCAGCTTAAGGTCGAAAGCAGCTGGGCGGAGAGCCACTCTCCGCTCAACCTGATTTTGCAGGCCAGCCTGCTGGAGACCGGCGGTCGTCCGGTAACGCGGCGTGCCACGCAAGCGATCTGGCCTGCGGCCGCGCTGCCGGGCATTCGTCCGTTGTTTAACAGCGAATCGGTGTACGACTATCGCACCGATCGTTATAACGATGAGCCAACCGTGCCGGAAAACAGCCTCGCCGAATTTGACGTGGTGTACGCCAATGCGCAGGGCGAAAAGCTGGCGGCGCAGGATCTTGATGTGCGTTTGATCCACGAACGTCGCGACTACTTCTGGAGCTTCTCCGACAGCGAAGGCTGGCAGTCACGTTACGATGAAAAAGATTTGCAGGAAGAGCAGCAGCGCATCAGCATTGCGGCGGGCGGCAGCCAGAAAGTCAGCTTCCCGGTGGAGTGGGGCACCTATCGTCTTGAAGTGCATGCCGGTGACAACATCGTCAGCAGCGTGCGTTTCCAGGCAGGCTACTGGTGGCAGGACAACACCAACGGCACCGGCGCGCTGCGTCCGGATCAGGTCAAACTGAAGATCGACAAAGCCGCCTATCAACCCGGCGATACCGCGCGTGTCACGGTGGAATCCCCGGCGGCCGGCAAAGGCTATTTGCTGGTGGAGTCGAGCAGCGGCACCTTGTGGTGGCAGCCGCTGGATGTGCCGGCGGGCGGTGCAACCATTAATGTGCCAGTCAGTGCGGAGTGGAAACGCCACGATCTGTATCTCAGCGCGATTGTGGTACGCGACGGCGACAAAGCGAACGGCACTACGCCAAAACGCGCGGTCGGCTTGTTGCATCTGCCGATGGCAACCGCCGCGCGCCGCCTGACGCTGGCGCTTGAGGCACCGGACAGGATTCGGCCGGAACAAACCGTGCAAGTCAAGGTTAAAGCCCGCCGCGAGGGCGGTGCGCTGCCGCAGCAGGTGCAGGTATTGTTGTCGGCGGTGGACAGCGGCGTGCTGAGCATTACCGACTATGCCACCCCCGATCCGTGGAACGGCTTCTTTGGCCGTAAGCGCTACAACGCCGATCAATATGACGTGTTCGGGCAGTTGATTGAGGGCGGTGGCAAACTGGCGGCGCTGCGTTTTGGCGGTGACGGGGATGATGCCGATGCGCTGTCGCGCGGCGGTAAAAAGCCGGTCACCGAGGCGCAGATTGTGGCGCAGCAGCTGCAGCCGGTGACGCTGGATGCCAGCGGCGAGGGCACGCTGGAACTGCCGGTACCGGCCTTCAACGGCGAGCTGCGGCTGATGGCGCAGGTGTGGAGCGAAGACAGTTTCGGCGCGGCGGATCGTAAAATGGTGGTCGCCGCACCGCTGGTAAGCGAACTGGCGACGCCGCGCTTTCTTGCCAGCGGCGATCAATCAACACTGGCGCTGGATTTGACCAACCTTACCGATCAACCTCAAACGTTGAACGTCGCGGTTAACACCAGCGGCTTGATTGCACTCAACGGCCAAATCCCGGCCAGGGTGCAGCTGGCGAAGGGGGCGCGAACCACGCTGGCGATTCCGGTTAAAGCGCAGGACGGTTTTGGTGAGGGCTACGTGCAGGTGACCGTTTCGGGGCTGAGCCTGCCGAACGAGACGCTGGCACCGAGCGTGCGCCGCTGGAAGATTGGCGTGCGTCCGGCTTATCCGGCGCAAACCCTGAGTTTCGATAACGTAATGAACAGCGGGCAGCGCTGGCAGGTGATGGCAAGCGCTTTCAACGGCCTCCAGGCTGGCACGCTGAGCGGCCAGCTGTCGCTGAGTTCTCAGCCGCCGCTGAATATCGCCAGCTACATCAGCCAGCTTTACGCTTATCCCTATGGCTGTCTGGAGCAGACCGCCAGCGGCATCTGGCCTTCACTCTTCACTAATCACGCCCAGCTCAGCGCGATGGGCATCAAAACCAGCAGTGATGAGGCGCGCCGCGCGGCAATTGACACCGGCATTGCGCGCCTGGCCGGCATGCAGCGCGGTAACGGCAGCTTTGGCCTGTGGAGCAAAGAGAGCAGCGAGGAGTTCTGGCTCACCGCTTACGTCACTGACTTCCTGCTGCGCGCCAGCGAAGCGGGTTACAGCGTGCCGGAGGGCGTGATTAATCGCGCCGACCAGCGCCTGCTGCGTTATTTGCAGGATCCGGCGCAAATCGAAACCAGCTGGAGCAGCGATGCCGATGCGCTGCGTTTTAGCGTGCAGGCCTACGCGGGGCTGGTACTGGCGCGTCAGCAGCAGGCGCCGCTCGGCGCGCTGCGGGCGCTGTATGACCAACGCGCCCAGGCGAAGTCCGGACTGGCGCTGGTGCAGCTTGGCGTGGCGCTGCAGCAGATGGGCGATACGCAGCGCGCGCAGCTGGCGCTGATGCAGGGCATCGCGCTGCAACGCCAGCCTGACATGTGGCTGGGCGATTACGGCAGTCCGCTGCGTGACCGCGCGCTAACGCTGGCGCTGCTGACGGAAAATCAGCTGCTGCCGGCGCAGCAGGGGCCATTGCTGATTGAACTGGCGCAAACGCTGCACGGGCAGCGCTGGTTCTCTACCCAGGAGAACAATGCGCTGTTCCTCGCCGCGCGGACGCTGCAGCAGCATCAGGGTGAGACCTGGCAGGCCACGCTGCAGGACCAGCCGCTGCGCAGCAATCGGCCGCTGAGTCTCGGGCTGAGCGCGCCGCAGTTGCAGCAGGGCCTGACGGTGACCAGCGACACGCCGTCGCCGCTGTACGGCACGCTCAATGTGGTCGGCTATCCGCGCACCGCGCCGTCACCGGTCAGCAACGTGCTCAGCATCAGTCGCGAATATTTCACGCTGGACGGCAAACCGGCCGATCTCAATAACCTTAAGAGCGGTGAGCTGCTGGTGGTGCGGCTGAAGGTGGGTGCCAGTCAGCGCGTCAGCGATGCGCTGGTGGTGGATCTGCTGCCGGCCGGACTGGAGCTGGAAAATCAAAACCTGAGCGACAGCAGCGCCAGCCTGGGCGACAGTGCCGATGCGCTGAAAGAGAGCATGATGGACATGCAGCAGGCAAACATTAAACATCTTGAGTTCCGCGACGACCGCTTTGTCGCCGCGCTGGCGCTGGATGGCTACACGCCCGGTACGCTGCTGTATCTGGCGCGCGCGGTGACGCCGGGCAGTTATCGTCTGCCGCCACCACAGGTGGAGTCGATGTATGTGCCCGCGTGGCGCGCCATCGGCACCACGCCGGAAAAACTTCATGTGCGTTAAGCGCCCGTGACGCTGCGCCACCGACGCCTGTGCGGGCTGGCGCTGCTGTTACTGCTGCTGGTGGGCGCACTATGGCTGCTGGACCGGCTCGATCCGCTGCCGCTGCGCCAGTTACAGCCGGCGCGGGTGGTGGTAGCGGAAGATGGCACGCCGCTGTGGCGCTTTGCCGATCGACAGGGCGTGTGGCGCTATCCGGTGACGCTGGACGAGGTGTCACCGGCCTATATCGAGGCGCTGCTGACCTACGAAGACCGCTGGTTCTGGCACCATCCCGGCATTAACCCGCTGGCGATAGTGCGCGCCGTCGGGCAAAACCTGCTGCAGCACGGCATTGTCTCCGGCGGCAGCACGCTGACTATGCAGGTGGCGCGGCTGATTGATCCGCAGCCGCGTACCCTGCGTGGCAAAGTGGTGCAGGCGTGGCGAGCGTTGCAGCTGGAGTGGCATCTGTCAAAGCGCGAGATCCTCACGCTGTATCTCAACCGCGCCCCGTTTGGTGGCACGGTTGAGGGCGTCGGCGCTGCCAGCTGGATGTGGCTGGGCAAACCGGCGTCGCAGCTTACCCGCGGCGAGGCGGCGCTGCTGGCGGTGCTGCCGCAGGCACCCAGCCGTTTGCGCCCGGACCGCTGGCCGCAGCGCGCTGAAGCTGCCCGCAATAAAGTGCTGGACCGCCTGGCGCAGTATCAGGTGTGGCCGGCGCAGACCGTCGCCGAAATCAAACAGGAGCCGGTATGGCTGCCGCCGCGCCAGCTGCCGCAGCTGGCACCGCTGCTGGCGCGCCGGCTGCTGTCGCTGTCGCCCGAAAGCAAAATTACCTCCACGCTGGATGTGTCGCTGCAGCGCGAACTGGAGAACCTCGCTGCGTCGCTGCAAACCCGGCTGCCGCCGCGCACCTCGCTGGCACTGCTGGTTGTCGACCACAGCACCATGAAGGTGCGCGGCTACGTCGGCTCGGTGTCTTTCAATGACGACAGCCGCTTTGGCCATGTGGATATGATTGCCAGCGTGCGTTCGCCGGGATCGCTGCTCAAGCCGTTTGTCTACGGCATGGCGCTGGATGATGGCCTGATTCATGGCGAATCGCTGCTGCAGGATGTGCCACGCCGCTTTGGTGACTATCGTCCCGGCAATTTCGACAGCGGCTTTCACGGCCCGGTCAGCGCCAGCGAAGCGCTGCAGCGTTCGCTCAATCTGCCGGCGGTGCAGCTGCTGGAGGCGCTTGGATCGAAAAACGTCGCCGCGCGGCTGCGCAACGTCGGCCTGAATCTGCGCTTTCCGGCGGGCGGTGAACCGAATCTGTCGCTGGTGCTGGGCGGCACCGGCGCGCGGCTGGACGACATTGTCGCCGCCTACAGCGCCTTTGCCCGCCACGGTAATGCTGCGCAGCTGCGCTGGCTGCCGCAGCAGCCGCTGCTGCAGCGCCCGTTACTGTCGCCCGGCGCGGCGTGGATTGTGCGCCGCATTCTCGCCGGTGAGGCGCAGCCTGCCGCCAGCGGGGCGGTCGCCGATATCGTGCCGCTGGCGTGGAAAACCGGCACCAGCTACGGCTATCGCGACGCCTGGAGCGTCGGTATCACGCCACGCTATCTGATTGGCGTCTGGGTGGGCAGGCCGGATGCCACGCCGGTTGCCGGCCAGTTCGGTTACGCGTCGGCGGTGCCGGTGATGCAGCAGGTTAATCACCTGCTGGCGGGACACCTGCCGGCGCGCGGCGTACCCGGCGATGCGCGCCCGGCGACGGTCAGCGCCGTCAGTATCTGCTGGCCCGGCGGCCAGCCATTGCCCGCCGGCGACGAGAACTGCCGGCAGCGGCGTTATAGCTGGGTGTTGAATCAGACCGTGCCGCCAACGTTGCTGGCGCCGGGTCAGGAGGGCGTCAATGGCTTACGCCAGCGCTTCTGGCAAAACAGCAAAGGACTGCGCGTGGCGGCGGATTGTCCGGATGCGCAAAGCCGGGAACGCATGATGTGGCCGCTGCCGCTTGAGCCGTGGCTGCCACCGGGCGAACGGCGGGCGCAGCGCCTGCCGCCGGTGGATGCGACCTGTCCGCCGCTGAATCAGGGGGACAGCGCGCCGCTGCTGGTGACCGGCGTGATCAATGGCCAGCGCGTGCAGCCGCTGCCCGGTAAGGTCGTATTGCTGCTGCCGGTGGCGGTACAGGGCGGGCAGGGTACGCAGCGCTGGTGGTTTTTAAACGGGCAGCCGGTGGAGCTTGCTGCGGGAAAAAGCAGCGCCTCGCTGGTGCTGCGCGAGCCCGGTCGTTATCAGCTGGTGGTGATGGATGAGGCCGGGCAGCTGGCTTCGGTGTCTTTCACGCGCGGCTAAACGCAGCGCTATGGCACATTTTTTGCGTGTTTGCCCCGACAGAAATCAATTATTTTCAATAATTCCTCTCTTCACTCATAGGCAAGGCGCGCCGATCTCCCTATAATCGGCGCGTTTTCTTACCGGGAGCGGGTTCCCGGTTTCTTCAGGATGCTAATCAGAGGTAATCATGGCAATCGAACGCACTTTCTCCATCATCAAACCAAACGCCGTCGCTAAGAACGTGATTGGTGCTATCTACAACCGTTTCGAAAGCGCTGGCTTCAAAATCGTTGGTGCGAAAATGCTGCACCTGACCAAAGAGCAGGCTGAAGGCTTCTACGCGGAGCACAAAGGCCGTCCGTTCTTTGATGGTCTGGTTGAGTTCATGACTTCTGGCCCGGTTGTGGTATCTGTTCTGGAAGGCGAAAACGCTATCCAGCGTCACCGCGATCTGATGGGTGCAACTAACCCGGACAACGCGCTGGCCGGTACGCTGCGTGCTGACTACGCAGACAGCTTCACCGAAAACGCCACCCACGGTTCTGACTCTGCAGAATCTGCGGCACGCGAAATCGCTTACTTCTTCGCAGAAAACGAAGTCTGCCCACGTACCCGCTAAGTGCGCGGTAGCGGATGCGGACAGGCGTCTTTACACCTTGTAACCGGTGGCTAAGACGTTCCCCTGGCATCACGCAGCAGATGTAGTACAATTATGCGCCCTTGTTGAGCCTGGCTCAGCGAGGGCGCTGTTTTTTTCCTATTCTTAACCAGAGCCGTAACGTGTAACAACGAGGCCAGAGAACATTATGTCCGAACAGATTGTGACGCCATCGTCCGCTTCCCCCGTGGTTGTTTCCCCGAAAAACGAAAAAATTAACCTGCTGGATCTTAACCGTCAGCAGATGCGCGAATTCTTTGTTGAGATGGGCGAAAAACCGTTCCGTGCCGATCAGGTCATGAAGTGGATGTACCACTACTGCTGCGATGATTTCGAGCAGATGACAGACATCAATAAAGTGCTGCGTGGCAAGCTGATGCAGCGCGCTGAAATTCGTGCGCCGGAAGTGGCGGAAGAGATGCGCTCCAGCGATGGCACCATCAAGTGGGCGATTCGCGTCGGCGATCAGCTGGTGGAAACCGTGTATATCCCGGAAGCCGACCGCGCCACGCTGTGCGTCTCCTCGCAGGTAGGCTGTGCGCTGGAGTGTAAATTCTGTTCGACCGCGCAGCAGGGCTTTAACCGTAACCTGCGCGTGTCTGAAATCATCGGTCAGGTATGGCGTGCGGCAAAAATTATCGGTGCCGCTAAAGTGACCGGCCAGCGTCCGATCACCAACGTGGTCATGATGGGCATGGGCGAGCCGCTGCTCAACCTTACCAACGTGGTGCCGGCGATGGAGATCATGCTGGATGACTTCGGTTTCGGCCTTTCCAAACGTCGCGTAACACTGTCGACCTCGGGCGTAGTGCCGGCGCTGGACAAGCTCGGCGATATGATCGACGTGGCACTGGCGATTTCGCTGCACGCACCGAATGACACCATCCGCGATGACATCGTGCCAATCAACAAAAAGTACAACATCGAAGCCTTCCTGGCGGCGGTGAAGCGCTACATTGGCAAATCCAACGCCAATCAGGGCCGCGTAACGATTGAGTACGTGATGCTGGATCACGTCAACGACAGCACCGAACACGCGCATGAGCTGGCGGCGCTGCTGAAAGAGACGCCGTGCAAGATCAACCTGATTCCGTGGAACCCCTTCCCGGGCGCGCCGTATGGCCGCAGCTCGAACAGCCGTATTGACCGCTTCTCCAAAGTGCTGATGGAGTACGGTTTCACCACCATCGTGCGTAAAACGCGCGGCGACGACATTGATGCCGCCTGTGGTCAGCTGGCCGGCGATGTTATCGACCGCACCAAGCGTACGCTGCGTAAAAAAATGGCCGGTGAAGCCATCTCTGTGAAGGCGCTCTGAAAGATCGCGCCCGCTGCTACGCATCGGGCGTCAGGCATGGCAGTCTCTGCGCTGAACTGACAGGGAGAGACTGAGATGCGTAAAGGATTACCCGCCGCGCTGCTGGCCGGCTTTGTTGTAACCGGGTGTGTCGAAGCACCGGCGCGGCACGGCGCGGCTGATATCCGGCTGCAGCTGGGATTGCACTATCTGGCGGTGAAGGATTATGCCGCGGCGCAGCGCAATTTGCTGCGCGCGCAGCAGGCCGCGCCGCGCGATTACCGGGTGCCGCTGGCGCTTGCGCGCGTCGCGCAGGCACAGCAGAATAACGCCCGGACGCGCCATTACTACCAGCGCGCGCAGCAGTTAGCGCCGCTGAATGGTTATGTGGCTAACAATTACGGTGCGTTTCTCTGCGGTTTGAGGCAGTATGACGAAGCGCATCAACAGTTTAAGCTGGCAACTGAAGCGCAGCACAGCGATGCCGCTCAGGATGCCCTGCTGTTTTCGGGCTATTGTTACCTGCAGGCGGGAGAGGATCGCGCCGCGCGCCAGCAGTTCGATCTCGCGCTGGATGCCGCACCGGAGCAGGGCAGTATGCTGCTGACGGAAGTGGAACGACGGCTTGAACAGCAGCAGTGGGCTTCAGTGCCGCTGCTTTTAGAAGTTTACCATCAGCATTTGCCGGCAACGGCAGAGAGTCTGGGGTTACAGATACGTTTCGCCGCGCAACAGGGAAACGCTGCTGACGTTACACGTTATGGCGACCGGTTGGCGCGAAGTTTTCCACAATCGATACAGTACCAGCGTTATTTAGCTAATGAATACTGAAGCCACTCAAGAGAATTCTGCAGTACATTCCACAGGTGAACGCCTGCGTCTGGCCCGTGAGCAGATGGGGCTGACCCAGCAAAACGTCGCTGAGCGCCTGTGCCTGAAACTTTCTACCGTGCGTGATATTGAAGAGGATAAATCCCCGGCGGATTTGGCCTCGACCTTCCTGCGCGGCTACATTCGCTCTTATGCGCGTCTGGTGCATGTACCTGAAGATGACCTGCTGCCGATGATGGCGAAGCAGGCTCCGGTGCGTGCGGCGAAAATTGAGCCGATGCAGAGCTTCTCACTGGGTAAGCGTCGTAAAAAGCGTGACGGCTGGTTGATGATCTTCACCTGGCTGGTGATTTTCGTGGTGGTCGGCCTGACCGGCGCCTGGTGGTGGCAGAACCATAAAGCCTCGCAGGCGGATCTGGTGTCGATGGCTGACCAGAACGGCAGCAGCAGCGACAACAGCCAGTCGATTCCGCTGGGTGACAACAGCACGGACAGCGCCGCTGACAGCGACACTAACGCGGCCGGTACGCCGATCGACACCGGTGCCGGTGCGGTCAGCACGCCAGACAACGCGGGCAGCACTAACTCTGCGCCAGCAGCGACCAGCAGCAACACGGCAACCAGTAGCGACAACGCAGTGGTGTCGCCGAGCCAGGCGCCGATTGATAACGCACCGCCAGCGGCCACCTCACCGGCGCCGGCCAACAGCGTGCCGGCAGGCTCAATGCCAACCGGTACCGCTGCCGTCAGCCAGCCCGCGGGCGATCCTAACGCCGTGGTGATGAACTTCAAAGCTGACTGCTGGCTGGAAGTCATCGATGCGACCGGTAAGAAGCTGTTCAGCGGATTGCAACGTAGCGGCGGTAAACTCAGCCTGTCCGGCACCGCTCCGTATCGTCTGAAAATTGGCGCTCCGGGTGCGGTTGACGTGCAATATCAGAATCAGCCCGTTGATTTAAGTCGTTTTATCCGTAATAACCAGGTTGCCCGTCTGACGCTGGGTGCGCAATAACGCGCAGCGCGCTTTCCGGGTAATTGTGGAGAGAGAATATGCATAACGAAGCACCCATTATCCGTCGCAAATCTACACGTATTTACGTCGGCAAGGTGCCGGTTGGCGATGGCGCGCCTATCGCCGTTCAGTCAATGACCAACACCCGTACCACGGACGTCGAAGCCACGGTGAATCAGATCCGTCAGCTGGAGCGCGTCGGCGTGGATATTGTGCGTGTGTCCGTGCCCACTATGGATGCGGCGGAAGCCTTCAAACTGATTAAGCAGCAGGTCAACGTGCCGCTGGTAGCGGACATTCACTTTGACTACCGCATCGCTCTGAAAGTGGCCGAGTACGGCGTTGATTGCCTGCGCATTAACCCGGGCAACATCGGTAACAACGAGCGTATTCGCCAGGTAGTGGACTGCGCCCGTGACCACAATATTCCGATCCGTATCGGCGTTAACGCCGGTTCGCTGGAAAAAGATCTGCAGGAAAAATACGGTGAGCCAACGCCGCAGGCGCTGCTCGAATCCGCGATGCGTCATGTTGATCACCTCGATCGCCTCAACTTTGACCAGTTCAAAGTGAGCGTCAAAGCCTCCGATGTGTTCCTGGCGGTGGAATCTTACCGTCTGCTGGCAAAAGCCATCGATCAGCCGTTGCACCTTGGCATCACCGAAGCCGGTGGCGCGCGTGCGGGAGCGGTGAAATCAGCGATCGGCCTTGGTCTGCTGCTGGCGGAAGGGATTGGCGATACGCTGCGCATTTCGCTGGCCGCCGACCCGGTTGAAGAGGTTAAAGTCGGCTACGACATCCTGAAATCACTGCGCATCCGCTCACGCGGCATCAACTTCATCGCCTGCCCGACCTGTTCGCGCCAGGAGTTTGACGTCATTGGCACGGTGAACGCGCTGGAAGAGCGGCTGGAAGACATCATCACGCCGATGGACGTCTCGATCATTGGCTGCGTGGTGAACGGTCCCGGCGAAGCCACGGTCTCGACGCTCGGCGTCACCGGCGGCAACAAGAAAAGCGGTTTCTACGAAGATGGCGTGCGCCAGCGCGATCGCCTCGACAACAACGACATGATCGATCAGCTGGAAGCGCGCATCCGTGCGAAAGCCACCATGCTGGACGAGAGCCGCCGCATTAACGTGCAGCAGCTGGAAAAATAAAGGACGGTGTGCGCCCGGCGCACGCCAGTTGTGATTGAACCTGTGCGGTTTCATCCTCATAAGGTATGATGCCGGACAGGTTTTTTTGTATTAAGAGATTCTAACGTGGCGAAGAATATTCAAGCGATTCGCGGGATGAACGATTACCTGCCGGCAGATACCGCCATCTGGCAGCGTATTGAGGGCACCCTGAAGCAGGTGCTGGCCAGCTACGGCTACAGTGAAATCCGTCTGCCAATCGTCGAGCAAACCCCACTATTCAGCCGCGCGATCGGTGAAGTCACCGACGTGGTTGAAAAAGAGATGTACACCTTTGAAGACCGCAACGGCGAAAGCCTGACGCTGCGTCCGGAAGGCACCGCAGGCTGCGTGCGCGCCGGTATCGAACATGGTCTGCTGTACAATCAGGAGCAGCGCCTGTGGTACATCGGTCCGATGTTCCGCTACGAGCGTCCGCAGAAGGGGCGCTATCGCCAGTTCCACCAGATGGGTGTCGAAGTGTTTGGCCTGCAGGGGCCGGACGTGGACGCCGAGCTGATCATGCTGACCCATCGCTGGTGGAAAGCGCTGGGTATTGCTGACCACGTTGAGCTGGAACTGAACTCCATCGGTTCACTGGATGCGCGCGCCAACTACCGCAGCGCGCTGGTGGCCTTCCTCGAACAGCATAAAGAGGTGCTGGACGAAGATTGCAAACGCCGCATGTATACCAATCCGCTGCGCGTGCTGGACAGCAAAAATCCGGATATTCAGACGCTGCTGAACGACGCGCCGACGCTGGGTGAATTCCTCGACGAGGAGTCACGTGAACACTTCAGCGGCCTGTGCGCGCTGCTCGACGATGCCGGCATCAAATACCGCATCAATCAGCGCCTGGTGCGCGGCCTCGATTACTACAACCGCACCGTGTTCGAATGGGTGACCAGCAGCCTCGGCTCGCAGGGCACCGTGTGCGGCGGCGGTCGCTATGATGGTCTGGTGGAGCAACTGGGCGGCCGCGCGACGCCGGCGGTCGGTTTTGCCATGGGGCTCGAGCGTCTGGTGCTGCTGGTGCAGGCGGTGAATCCGGAATTTGAACCGACGCGCATTGTTGATGTCTATGTTATCGCTTCGGGGCAGGGCGTGCAGTCCGCCGCGATGCAACTGGCGGAAAAACTGCGTGATGCCGACCCGGCGCTGAAGCTGATGACCAACTTCGGCGGCGGTAACTTCAAGAAGCAGTTTGCCCGTGCAGACAAGTGGGGCGCACGCATTGCGCTGGTGCTGGGCGAAGACGAAGTGAAAGCGGGCCAGGTGGTGATTAAAGACCTGCGCACCGGCGATCAGCAGACGCTGGCGCAGAGCGACGCCGCCGCGACGCTGCACACGCTGCTGCAGTAAGCGCAGCACTGCAACAGGCATTTTAAGGAGAGGGATTGCGTGGAAGTTTACAGCAACGAAAACGAACAGGTTGATGCGCTGCGTCGCTTCTTTGCCAATAATGGCAAAGCGCTGGCGGTCGGGGTCATCGTCGGTATCGCTGCGCTGGGTGGCTGGCGTTTCTGGAGCAGCCATCAGGAAGGAGCGGACAAAGCCGCGTCGGCGCAGTATCAGCAGCTGACCAGCGCCATGCAGGCAGACAAGCCGCAGACGCTGGAAGCGGTCGCCAGCTTCGCCAGCGAGAACAACAACACCTACGGTGCGCTGGCCGCGCTGGATCTGGCTAAACAGTACGTTGCCGCCAACCAGTTAGACAAAGCCATCACGCTGTTACAGAGCGGGCTGAAAGACACCAAAGATGCCAATCTGCAGGCGGTGATCAACCTGCGTCTGGCACGCATTCAACTGCAGCAAAATCAGGCCGATGCCGCCCTTACTACCCTGAACAATGTGAAGGGTGATGGCTGGACAGCCATTGTGGCGGACATTCGTGGCGAAGCACTGCTGAGCAAAGGCGATAAGCAGGGCGCCCGCGATGCCTGGAGCAAAGGTGCGGAATCGCAGGCTTCTCCTGCGCTGAAGCAGATGCTGCAGATGAAGATGAATAACTTAAGTTAAGCCAGTCAAGAGAGCGCACATGGAATTACGTAAATACCTGCTGCCAGGGCTGATGTCAGTCACTCTGCTCAGCGGTTGCTCGCTGTTCAGCGGCGAAGAAGATGTAGTGAAAATGGCCCCGCTGCCGAAGGTTGAAAACCAGTTCACGCCGGAAACCGCGTGGAGCACCTCGGTCGGTGACGGCGTGGGTGATTTCTACTCCAATCTGCATCCCGCCTGGCAGGACGGCACCGTGTATGCCGCCGACCGCTTCGGTATCGTGAAAGCGCTCGACGCCAGCAACGGCAAAGAGAAGTGGAAAGTGAACCTCTCTGAGAAGACCGGCTTCTTCTCGAAAAACATTTCGGCACTGCTGTCTGGCGGTATCACGGCCAATGGCGATCGCCTCTACATCGGTAGCGAGCGGGGGCAGGTATTTGCCCTGAACAGCAGCGACGGCAGCATTGCCTGGCAGACCAAAGTGGCCGGTGAAGCACTGTCGCGTCCGGTGGTCAGCGATGGTCTGGTACTGATTCACACCAGCAACGGTATGCTGCAGGGGCTCGATCAGAGCAGCGGCGCGGTGAAATGGAGCGTGAATCTGGATATGCCAGCGCTGTCGCTGCGCGGTGAATCGGCGCCGGCAGTAGCGTTCGGCGGCGCGATTGTTGGCGGCGATAACGGCCGCGTCAGCGCGGTGATCATGAACCAGGGCCAGCTGATCTGGCAGCAGCGTATCTCCCAGCCAAGCGGCGCGACCGAGATCGATCGTCTTAACGATGTCGACACCACGCCGGTGATCGTTAATGGCGTGGTCTATGCGCTGGCCTACAACGGTAACCTGACGGCGCTGGATCTGCGTTCCGGTCAGATTCTGTGGAAGCGTGAAATCGGCGGCGTCAAAGATCTGATCGTCGATGCCGGTCGCATCTATCTGGTGGATCAGGATGACCGCGTGATTGCGCTCAACGCCGATGGCGGCGTGGCGATCTGGCGTCAGAGCGATCTGCTGCACCGTAACCTGACGTCTCCGGTGCTGTTCAACGGTTACCTGGTGGTCGCCGATAGCGAAGGCTACGTGCACTGGATCAACACCCTGGACGGCCGCTTTGTGGCGCAGCAGAAACTGGACAGCGACGGCTTCCAGACCGAGCCGGTCGTGGCCGGTGACAAGCTGCTGATCCAGGCGAAAGGCGGTGAGGTCTACGCCATCACCCGTTAAGGCGATGGCCCGACGGGCAGCGTTTCGCACGCATTGATACGGCTCCTGATTCGTCAGGGGCCGTTCTGTTTTTAGTCAGGCATGATATTCTTGGCGCCTGCGGCCTGAACCTGACGGCAAATGCCGTTATAATCACGCCATTCGGGCGATTTATTTTTAAAACTGAGGCAAGTGTTATGGTACCTGTGGTCGCGCTGGTTGGGCGTCCCAATGTGGGGAAATCCACGCTGTTTAACCGCTTAACGCGCACACGTGATGCGTTAGTGGCCGATTTCCCTGGACTGACTCGCGATCGCAAATATGGTCGCGCCGAAGTGGAAGGGCGCGAATTTATTGTTATCGATACCGGCGGTATTGATGGCACCGAGGAAGGCGTGGAAAACCGCATGGCGGAGCAGTCGCTGCTGGCGATTGAAGAGGCCGATGTGGTGCTGTTTTTAGTTGATGCGCGTGCTGGCGTCATGCCGGCGGATCAGCAGATCGCCAATCATCTGCGTTCGCGCGATAAAGCGACGTTCCTCGTTGCCAACAAAACCGATGGTCTCGATCCGGATGCTGCGGTGCTGGACTTCTACGCGCTCGGCCTGGGTGAGATTCACCCGATTGCCGCGTCGCACGGTCGTGGCGTCACCAGCCTGCTGGAAACCGCGCTGCTGCCGTGGATGGATGACATCGCGCCGCGGGAAGTCAGCGAAGAGGACGAAAACGAAGCTTACTGGGCCGCGTTAGCCGCCGAAGAGAACGGTGAAGCGCTGGAGGAAGAAGAGGAAGAAGCCTTCGATCCGACCGGTCTGCCGATCAAACTGGCGATTGTCGGGCGTCCCAACGTAGGTAAGTCAACGCTTACCAACCGTATCCTCGGTGAAGACCGTGTGGTGGTGTACGACATGCCGGGCACCACGCGCGACAGCATCTACATTCCGATGGAGCGAGATGACCGCGAGTACATTCTGATTGATACCGCGGGCGTGCGTAAGCGCGGCAAAATCACTGATACGGTGGAAAAATTCTCCGTCATCAAAACGCTGCAGGCGATTGAAGATGCCAACGTGGTGATGCTGGTGATTGACGCGCGCGCGGGCATTTCCGATCAGGACCTGTCGCTGCTCGGCTTTATCCTGAATAGTGGGCGCTCACTGGTGATTGTGGTCAACAAGTGGGATGGCCTGTCGCAGGAGATTAAAGATGAAGTGAAAGAGACGCTGGACTTCCGTCTCGGCTTTATCGACTTCGCGCGCGTGCACTTTATCTCGGCACTGCACGGCAGCGGCGTGGGCAACCTGTTCGAATCCGTGACCGAAGCGTACGACTGCTCGACCAAACGCGTAAATACCTCCATGCTGACGCGTATCATGAACATGGCTGCTGACGACCATCAGCCGCCGCTGGTGCGTGGTCGCCGCGTGAAACTCAAATACGCGCATGCCGGTGGTTATAACCCGCCGATTGTGGTGATTCACGGTAATCAGGTGAAGGATCTGCCGGATTCCTACAAGCGTTACCTGATGAACTACTTCCGCCGCTCGCTGAACGTGATGGGAACGCCGATTCGCATCCAGTTTAAAGAGGGCGATAACCCGTATGCGGGCAAACGCAACCTGCTGACGCCAACCCAGCAGCGTAAGCGTAAGCGTCTGATATCGCATCTGAAGAAAAACAAACGCTAAACATGATGAGGGCCCGGATGGGCCCTCTTTTTTTGGCGTAACATCCGGTTTATCACGATCCTCAGCCACGATTCCGGAGTCATCATGCTCACCCCATGCCCTCACTGTCAGCAACCGCTCACTTACAGCGAACAGCGCTTCGATTGCCCGCACTGCCAGCGTCATTTCACCGCGCTGGCCTGCTGTCCCGACTGCCAGCAGCCGCTGCAGGTGCTGAAGGCGTGCGGTGCCATAGATTATTTCTGTACCCACGGTCACGGCCTGATCTCCAGCAGGCGCGTGCATTATCGCCCGGAAGACGTCATGGAATGAGGGTTTGCGATAGCGCGAAGTGGCGCTGGCTGCTCGCTTCGCGCTGCGTTTGTAGCAAAAATGCTATTGCCCAGTAACTACCGCGTTATGGATGTTCACTTTTAATTGTACCGGATGGTACAATCCTGCCCGCCTTGTCGCGAATGCCAGCGGATATTGATCCTGCGGCCTCGCTCACAAGCGCTGCATAACGGGCGTAGCTCCCGTACCAACAGATATAAAATAAAGCGTAACGGATAACTTCCTGTCCCTGCTCAGCCAGGAAGACATTGATCGGCTGCTCCCGCATTCCGGCCGCCACGCGTTATTTTTTCAGGAGAGTTTGTGTTATGGCAGAAAATTCCGCTCGTCCCGGTAAAGGGTTGAGTCTCTGGTCCGTGTTATTCGGGCTGGTCCTGCTGGCGATCGGCCTGTTCTTCGCGATCGGTGGCGGTAAACTGGTGGCCCTGGGCGGCAGCTGGTACTTCCTCATTGCCGGTATCGTCATGTTACTGTCGGCGATTCAGTTCTTTCGCCGTAAATCCTCGGCGGTTACGCTGTTCATTCTGGTCTTCGCCGGCACGCTGATCTGGGCGCTGTACGATGCTGGCTGGCAGTTCTGGCCGCTGGTGTCGCGCCTGATGGTGCCGGCCGGCCTGATGGTGCTGGCATTTATTACCTGGCCGGCGCTGCGTAAGCGTGAAGGCAAGGCCTCGCTGGCGAAGCTTTCATATGCGCTGTCAGCGGTGATTGCCGTTGGTATGGTGGTCACCTTTGTCCAGATGTTCCAGCCGCATCCGACTGTGGCTTTCACCGGCAAGCAGCTGCCGCTGATCCCGGTAGATAAAAGCAAACCGCAGCAGGACTGGAGCAGCTACGGCCGTACGCCGCAGGGTGACCGTTTTGCCGCTATCGACCAGATTACCCGCGACAACGTGAAAGACTTGCAGGTTGCCTGGACGTTCCATACCGGCGACACGCCGATCAGCCCGACCGGTAACGGTGCAGAAGATCAGGAAACGCCACTGCAGGTGGGTAACACCCTGTATCTGTGTACGCCGCACAACAACGTGATTGCGGTGGAAGCTGACAGCGGTAAGCAGATCTGGAAGCGCGAAATCAATGCGCAGGCGCAGGTGTGGAACCGCTGCCGTGGTCTGGCGTACTTTGATGCCACCAAACCGGTACAGCAGCCAACGCAGCCGGGCTCCACGCCGGTGCCAGCGGTAACGCTGGCGGCGGGCGATAGCTGCCAGCGTCGCATCCTGATGAACACCATCGATGCACGTCTGATTGCCATCAATGCCGATAACGGTGAACTGTGTGAAAACTTCGGTAACCACGGTGTGGTCGATCTGAAGCAAGGTCTCGGCAGCGCGCCGGACCCGCAGTATCAGCTGACCTCGCCGCCGCAGGTGGCGGGCACCACGGTCGTGGTAGGCGGTCGCGTTGCGGATAACGTACAGACAGACATGCCTGGCGGCGTTCTGCGTGGCTTCGACGTCATCACCGGCCAGATGCGCTGGGCGTTTGACCCGGGCAATGAAGATCCGAATGCTGTACTGATGCCGGGTAAAGATTACACCCGCAGCACGCCAAACTCGTGGGCACCAATCTCTTACGATCCGGCGATGAACACCGTGTTCCTGCCGATGGGCAGCTCATCGGTGGACCTGTGGGGTGCTAACCGTACCGCGCTGGATCACAAATATGGTGCGTCGGTGCTGGCGCTGGATGCCACCACCGGTAAAGAGAAGTGGGTGTATCAGACGGTCCACAATGACCTGTGGGACTTCGACCTGCCAATGCAGCCGAGCCTGGTGGACTTCCCGATGAAGGACGGCACCACCAAACCTGCGGTGGTGATCGGCGGGAAAACCGGCATGATCTGGGTGCTGGATCGCCTGACCGGCAAGCCTTTGACCAAAGTTGAAGAGCTGCCGATGCCGCAGGGCCATATCCCGAACGAGCAGTACACCAAAACTCAGCCGCACTCGGTAGAAATGCCAAACATTGGCAATCAGAAACTGACCGAGTCAGACATGTGGGGTGCTACGCCGTTTGACCAGCTGGCTTGCCGTATTGCTTTTAAAGGCATGCGTTATGACGGCCTGTTCACCGTGCCGGACACCGATGTTTCGCTCAGCTTCCCGGGCTCGCTCGGTGGCATGAACTGGGGCAGCATCTCGTTCGATCCGAACAACCAGTACATGTTCGTCAACGATATGCGCCTTGGCCTGTGGGTGCAGATGATTCCGCAGGACACCACCAAATCGGCTGCCAGCAACGGCGGTGAAGCCATCAACACCGGCATGGGTGCGGTACCGCTGAAAGGCACGCCGTACGCAGTAAACAAAAACCGCTTTATGTCACCGCTGGGCATTCCATGCCAGGCACCGCCGTTCGGTACGCTGTCGGCCATCGACATGAAGACCCGTCAGATTGTGTGGCAGGTGCCGGTGGGTACGGTGCAGGATACCGGTCCGTTTGGTATCAAAATGCATGCGCAGATGCCGGTCGGTATGCCGACGCTGGGCGGTACGCTCGCAACGCAGGGCGGTCTGGTATTTATTGCCGGCACCCAGGATTACTACCTGCGCGCCTTCGACAGCTCAACCGGTAAAGAAGTGTGGAAAGCACGTCTGCCGGTGGGCAGCCAGGGCGGACCGATCAGCTATGTTTCGCCGAAAACCGGCAAACAGTACATCCTGATCTCCGCAGGCGGTGCGCGTCAGTCGCCGGATCGCGGTGATTACGTGATTGCTTACGCGCTGCCCGACAGCAAGTAAGCCGCAGTAAAAGAAAGGCCGACATCATGATGTCGGCCTTTTTTATTAACCTTCCGTGGCGTACTCCTTCCTGTAAGGATCCTTACTTACTTCTGCTTAGAGGGGCGACGGCTTTTTTGACCTCCTTTTCTTCCAGCTTCCCTGGCTCTCTCAGGATCGTTCCTGAAATTGCCCCCACTGACTTTGCCGCCCGCGCTACCGGCTTCCCTGGCGCGCTCCGGGTCCTCTGCAAAGTTCCCGGCACCGCCTCGTTGCTTGGTTTGTGTCATAGCAGAGACCTCATCTAAGGGTATTTTCTTTGATGTGGACTAGCTAGCCACGTTATCCAGTATAGTCAGTTAGTTACGGCGATGCTGTGGGAACTGTCTAAGTTATTCTTCGCCATCGCGCCACAGCGCCTGCAGTTCAGGAGGCGCAACGTTTTCCGGAATCAGAATCACAATCGTTCCGGCTTCGCGGTGGGTCGCGTAGCTTATCTGGATGCGAAAATAGCGCTGGTCGCCGCGCCCGATACTGGCGGCCTGTTCCTCCGGCTCGCCGAGCGGCAGCGCCTGCTCCAGCACGTTGCACACGCGCTGCTTTTGCGGTTCCGGCAGCTGCGCCAGCGCAAATCGCCGCTCGCTGCGCAGGCCGGGGATAAATGCAATGCCGCCTTCACGCGCCAGCTCAATGATGGCGTCATCGGTCAGCTGAATATTCACCTTACACCTACCTCGTGCCACGCGGACTGGATCGCCTGTGCCACCGTATTATCAAAACGTTTTGCGGCATGCTGTACGGTAAAGCGCGCAAAGGTGCTGAAGTCGGCATCCTGCGGCAGTTCCTTGTCGCACAGCGTGTCGTACCATGCCTGGCCGGCCCGTTCCCAGGCAAAGCCGCCCAGCGCGGTCGCTGCCAGATAGAAGGCGCGATTGGGTATGCCGGAGTTAAGATGCACGCCGCCGTTGTCTTCGCGCGTGTCGATATAGTGATCCATATCGGCAGGCTGCGGATCTTTGCCGAGCAGCGGATCATCATAGGCGGTACCGGGCGCGGACATAGAGCGCAGGCCGCTGCCCTTAATACCCGCCGCCAGCAGCCCTTCGCCGATGATCCAGTCGGCCTGATCGGCGCTTTGCTTAAGGTGATACTGCTTCACCAGCGAGCCGAACACATCGGACATCGATTCGTTGAGCGCACCCGCCTGCTGAAAGTAAATCAGCCCGGCTTCGGTTTCGGTCACGCCGTGCGTCAGCTCGTGCGCGACCACATCAATGGCAATGGTAAAGCGATTGAAGATCTCACCGTCGCCGTCGCCAAATACCATCTGCTGGCCATTCCAGAAGGCGTTCTGGTACTCCTTGCCGTAATGCACGGTGCCATCCAGTTTCAGGCCTTTATTGTCCAGCGAGTTGCGCTGGTAGATCTGCCAGTAGAAATCATAGGTGATGCCGAGATAGTTCCACGCTTCGTCGGCGGCGACGTCACCGTTACCGGGCTGGCCTTCCTCACGGATCAGGGTGCCGGGCAGATTTTGCGTATTACCCGCGTCGTAGATAGCACGCAAAACACTGCCGGGCTGCGCGGTGCTGGCTGCGCTGGCGGTGTGAGGATGTTCCGCCATCAGCTGTTGCACGTGGGTGAGAGTACGCCGCGCGTAATCCTGCTGTGCGCCGGAACAGTTATCGATGATGTTTCGCAGAATATACGGAGGAATAACGCTGTAAGGCATGTCGGACTCCCTGACGGATGGGTATGTCAGAAAGTATAGACCCGCTTATCAATCGCGCGCCGCTGCGTCTGCAGCACGCGCGATTTACGGGGGGTTATCAACCATTTATGCGGCTGAAAAGATTATCACGCCTTACGGCTGCGCGTCTTCTGTGGTTGTAACGCCGTCACCTGACTCTCCACCCAGCCATCATCCAGCCGGGTACGCAGCAGATCGCCGGCATGCAGCTGACGGGTCTTTTTCACCACCTGGCCCTGAGCATCGGTGGTGACGCTAAAGCCACGCGCCAGCGTCGCCAGCGGACTTACGCCTTCCAGCTGTGCTGCCAGCGTACCAAAACGCTGCCGGCTGTGATTGAGCTGTTTTTCCATGCCCTGCTGCAGACGGTAGTGCCACTGCTGTAACTGCTGCTGAGCGCGCAGAATACGTCCCTGCGGCTGCTGGGATTGCAGGCGCTGCAGCAGGCGGTCCTGCTGGCGATGCGCCAGGCGCAGCCGCTGATCGGCCGCTTCCTGCAGACGACGCTGCAGTTGAATCAGCGTGGTTTGCTGCCGTGCCAGGCGCAGCTGCGGATGCTGCTGTTGCAGACGATGCTGCAGCCGGGTGAAGCGGCGCTGCTGCTGCGCCACGTAATAGTCCATCGCCATCTCCATGCGCTGCTGCTGAGACTGCAAACGGCGCAGCAGCTCGATCTGGTTGCGGCTCACCAGTTCGGCAGCGGCAGAAGGCGTCGGCGCGCGCAGATCGGCAACAAAGTCGGCGATGGTGACATCGGTTTCATGCCCAACGGCGCTGACGATCGGCAGGCGGCTGGCAAAGATGGCCCGCGCCACGCGCTCGTCGTTGAAGCTCCACAGATCTTCCAGTGAACCGCCGCCGCGCCCGACGATCAGCACGTCGCACTCGTCACGCTGGTTGGCCAGCTCGATGGCGCGCACGATGGCGGCGGGCGCATCAACGCCTTGCACTGCGGTCGGATAGATCACCACCGGCAGCGAGGGATCGCGGCGATGCAGCACGCGCAGCACATCGTGCAATGCCGCGCCGGTGGCAGAGGTGATCACGCCCACCTGGCGCGCCGGCTCCGGCAGCGGCTGTTTAAACTGCTGGTCGAACAGCCCCTCCGCCGCCAGCCGGGCTTTCAGCTGCTCAAACTGTTGCTGCAGCAGCCCTTCACCGGCCGGATGCATGCTTTCGATAATCAACTGATAGTCGCCGCGCGGCTCATACAGCGTGATGCTGGCACGCACCAGCACCTGCTGACCGTGCTGCGGGCGAAAGCTGACGCGTCGATTGCTGTTGCGGAACATGGCACAGCGCACCTGCGCGCCATCGTCCTTCAGGGTGAAGTACCAGTGACCGGAAGCGGGCTGAGTGAAATTGGAAATTTCAGCGCTGAGCCACACCAGGCCCATCTCATTTTCCAGCAGTTGACGCACCGTGGTGTTCAGGCGGCTGACAGTAAAAATATTGGCGGTTGGCGGTAGCGACATGTGATGAGGATCAAATTTCAAATCAGAGGGTTAATTAACCGATACTACATGCCTGCCCCGGAGGATCAAGACTTTTTCCGAAAAAACACTGGAGGCAACCGATTTCGGCCTGTATAATGCCGCGGCAATATTTTATCTGTTTTAAACGCCCCAGGTGGAGATATTGCAATGTTAAGAATCGCGAAAGAAGCCCTCACATTTGACGACGTCCTGCTCGTTCCCGCTCACTCCACTGTTTTACCCAACACGGCCGATCTCAGCACCCAGCTGACCAAAAACATCCGTCTCAACATTCCTATGCTGTCTGCAGCGATGGACACCGTAACCGAAGCCGGTCTGGCGATTGCGCTGGCGCAGGAAGGCGGTCTGGGCTTTATCCACAAAAACATGTCGATTGAGCGCCAGGCGGATGAAGTTCGCAAGGTGAAAAAACACGAAAGCGGCGTCGTAACGGAGCCACAGACCGTGCTGCCAACCACCACGCTGGCCGAGGTGAAAGAGCTGACCGAACGTAACGGCTTCGCCGGTTACCCAGTGGTCAACGCCGACAACGAGCTGGTGGGCATCATTACCGGTCGTGACGTGCGCTTCGTGACCGATATGACGCTGCCGGTGACCGCGGTCATGACGCCGAAAGAGCGCCTGGTGACGGTGAAAGAGGGTGAAGCGCGTGAAGTCGTGCTGCAGAAAATGCACGAAAAACGCGTCGAGAAAGCGCTGGTTGTTGACGACAGCTTCCACCTGCTGGGCATGATTACCGTTAAAGATTTCCAGAAAGCCGAGCGTAAACCTAACGCCTGTAAAGATGCGCAGGGTCGTCTGCGCGTCGGTGCCGCAGTGGGTGCCGGTGCCGGCAACGAAGAGCGCGTTGATGCGCTGGTCGCTGCGGGCGTTGACGTGCTGCTGATCGACTCCTCGCACGGCCACTCTGAAGGCGTGCTGCAGCGTATCCGTGAAACCCGCGCAAAATATCCGGACCTCGAAATCATCGGCGGCAACGTGGCGACCGGTGCAGGCGCACTGGCGCTGGCTAACGCGGGCGTGAGCGCGGTGAAAGTGGGCATCGGCCCGGGTTCCATCTGTACTACCCGTATCGTTACCGGCGTTGGCGTACCGCAGATCACGGCAGTATCCGACGCGGTTGAAGCGCTGGAAGGTACCGGTATTCCGGTCATCGCTGACGGCGGTATCCGTTTCTCTGGCGACATCGCCAAAGCCATCGCCGCGGGTGCGTCGGCGGTAATGGTTGGCTCCATGCTGGCCGGTACCGAAGAATCGCCGGGCGAAATCGAGCTCTACCAGGGCCGTGCGTTCAAATCCTACCGCGGGATGGGTTCACTGGGCGCGATGTCCAAAGGCTCGTCTGACCGTTACTTCCAGAGCGATAACGCCGCCGACAAACTGGTGCCGGAAGGTATCGAAGGGCGCGTTGCCTATAAAGGCCGCCTGAAAGAGATCGTGCACCAGCAGATGGGCGGCCTGCGCTCCTGCATGGGCCTGACCGGTTGCCCGACCATCGACGATCTGCGCACCAAAGCCGAGTTCGTGCGCATCAGCGGCGCCGGCATCAACGAAAGCCACGTGCACGATGTGACCATTACCAAAGAGTCACCGAACTACCGCATGGGTTCATAATCCCGTAAGATTTCCCGCCCGGCTCCAGCCGGGCGCTTTTATTATTAAGTCCATCCCAATGGAAACGCCTCAATGACGACTGAAAATATTCATAAACATCGTATTTTGATCCTCGATTTTGGTTCTCAGTATACGCAGCTGGTCGCGCGCCGCGTGCGTGAGCTGGGCGTCTACTGCGAACTCTGGGCGTGGGATGTCACCGAAGAGCAAATCCGCCAGTTCAACCCGAACGGCATCATCCTCTCCGGTGGCCCGGAAAGCACCACCGAGCACAACAGCCCGCGCGCGCCGGAATATGTGTTCAACGCCGGTGTGCCGGTGCTGGGCGTGTGCTATGGCATGCAGACCATGGCGATGCAGCTGGGCGGTAAGGTTGAAGGCTCGAACGAGCGTGAATTTGGTTATGCGCAGGTTGAAGTGACAACCCCGAGCGCGCTGGTGCGTGATATCGAAGATGCCATCAGCGCGGCGGGCAAACCGCTGCTCGACGTGTGGATGAGCCACGGTGACAAAGTCACGGCGATCCCGGCAGACTTCGTGACGGTTGCCAGCACCGAAAGCTGCCCGTTTGCCATCATGGCCAACGAAGAGAAGCGTTTCTACGGCGTGCAGTTCCACCCGGAAGTGACGCACACCCGTCAGGGCCTGCGCATGCTGGAGCGTTTTGTGCGCGACATCTGCGGCTGTGAAGCGCTGTGGACGCCAGCCAAAATCATCGAAGATGCGGTAGAGCGCATCCGTGAACAGGTAGGTGAAGACCGCGTGATTCTCGGCCTGTCCGGCGGCGTGGACTCGTCCGTGACCGCGATGCTGCTGCACCGCGCGATTGGTGAGCGCCTGACCTGTGTGTTCGTCGATAACGGACTGCTGCGTCTGAATGAAGCTGAGCAGGTGATGGACATGTTCGGCGACCACTTTGGTCTGAACATCGTGCATGTTGCGGCAGAAGGGCGCTTCCTCGACGCGCTGGCGGGCGAGAACGATCCGGAAGCCAAACGTAAAATCATCGGCCGCGTGTTCGTGGAAGTGTTCGACGAAGAAGCACTGAAGCTGACCGACGTGAAGTGGCTGGCGCAGGGCACCATCTATCCGGACGTGATTGAGTCGGCGGCTTCAGCTACCGGTAAAGCGCACGTGATCAAATCGCACCACAACGTGGGCGGTCTGCCGAAAGAGATGAAGATGGGCCTGGTTGAGCCGCTGAAAGAGCTGTTCAAAGATGAAGTGCGTAAAATCGGTCTGGAACTCGGCCTGCCTTACGACATGCTGTACCGCCATCCCTTCCCGGGCCCGGGTCTGGGCGTGCGCGTACTGGGTGAAGTGAAGAAAGAGTACTGCGACCTGCTGCGCCGTGCCGATGCCATCTTTATCGAAGAGCTGCGTAAAGCCGATCTGTACAACAAAGTCAGCCAGGCCTTTACCGTGTTCCTGCCGGTGCGCTCCGTTGGCGTGATGGGCGATGGCCGTAAATACGATTGGGTGGTTTCCCTGCGTGCTGTCGAAACCATCGACTTCATGACGGCCCACTGGGCGCACCTGCCGTACGACTTCCTCGGCCGCGTCTCCAACCGCATCATCAACGAAGTGAACGGCATCTCACGCGTGGTTTATGACATTTCAGGTAAACCGCCTGCGACGATTGAGTGGGAGTAACGCCCGCACTGGCAACCGCCAGCACCTGAAGCCTCAAAGCCCGCGTAACTGCGGGCTTTTTTATCCTGCCATCTTTCGCATCGCCCGATCCGCGCAGAATTCAGATACAGCGCCTACAGCCGCGCCGCCTGTTGTTCAATAAATTCCCTGAACCACTGCTGGGCGGGATGCGCGTCGCTGCGCCGGTGCCAGATCAGGTTGAACACCATTTCGGGCAACGACAGCGGTGGAGGGAACAGCACCAGCTGGCGACTGGCCTGCGCATGCAGCGCCACGCGCTTCATCACGGTCGCCGTCATGTGGGTTTGCGCCACGATAGACGGCACCGTAAACATCTGCTGGACCGTCAGCCCCAGCCGGCGCTTTTTACCCTGCTGCGCCAGCACCTGATCAACCAGGCCGTACAGTTCACCTTCCGGCGAGACCAGAATATGCGGCAGCGCCAGGTAGCTCTCCATGTCCATGCCGCGTCTGGCCGCCGGATGGTTGCTGGCGACGATGGTGACGAATTCATCGCGCAATACTGGCCGGGAGATGATGCGGCTATCGCTGTGGGTGGGCAGGACGCCGATGGCGACATCAATCGCGCCGGCATCTAACAAATCGACCGCGTGATCGCGGTTGGTAAACGCCTGCACATTCAATGACACGCCGGGGGCGACGTCCTGTAGCGTCTGCATTAACGAAGGCAGCAACACGAAAGCCGGATACTCCGACACGCCCAGTTTGAAGTTTATTTGCGCTTTTTCCGCTGCAAACGCGGGCTTTGCCACCAGCGTCGCTTCGAGCTGGCGCAACGCCCCGGCGATGGGGCCGGACAGATCGCGTGCACGCGCGGTCGGCAGTAAACCCTCCGCGCTGCGCATGAACAGCGGGTCACCGAACAGGGTGCGTAATCGCGACAAAGCGGCACTCATCGCCGGCTGGCTGACGCCCACCTGGGTTGCCGCCCGCGTGACGTTGCGCTCGTTCATCAGCGCGTCAAAAGCCACTAACAGATTGAGATCGATGCCATGAAAATCCATACGGCAAATAATCACTCATATTGAATATTTGTTGGACGAATTGTAGGGCGCTGCGCAAAATTCCACAACCAACCCTCACCTGAAAGTGAATAACGATGGATCCAGCAGCAGAATACGTACAACGGCTCAAAATTGAACGACAGGCGGTAGAGACGCTCTATCAGGCCTTCAGCGACAACAACCCCGATCTGGTCGATAGCGTGCTGGCACCGTCATGGGAAGACATTCCGCTGGCGCCAGGACAAGTTGCCGGACCGGAAGGCATCAAGCCGATCATTCGCATGCTGGCGCAGGCTTTTCCGGACGTGCAGATCGTGGTGCATGACATGATTCAGGAACCTGGCCGCATCGCGGCGCGGGCGGAAATCAGCGGCACCCATCTCGGCGAAATTTTCGGTATCGCGCCGACTGGTAAGAAAGTGAGCTTCCGTCTGCATGAGTTCCATGCGCTGGAGGACGGCCGTCTGATCACCACCTGGCACATGGAGGATTGGTTTGGCCTGTTCCTCCAGCTTGGCCAGTTTCCGCCACAAGCCTGAATCAGACCGGAGAGTTGATAATGAAAGCAGCATTGATTGATACGTTTGGCACCGCCGATGTGCTGACGATTGGCGAACGTCAATTACGCGCCGCCAGTCCGGATGAGGTGACGGTGCAGGTTGAAGCGGCGAGCGTTAACCCGCTGGATGTGAAAATCATCTCAGGGCACATGCAGCAGGTTTTCCCGGTGGACCTGCCTTACGTGCCGGGCATGGATTTCTGCGGCGTGATTACAGCGGTTGGCGAGCGCGTGAGCCATTTAAACGCGGGCGATCGCGTATTCGGGCGCACGCCACCTGGCGCAGGCGGGGCTTTTGCCCAAAGCCTGGTGATCGCCGCCGATGACGTATGCCTTGTCCCGGCAGCGATGAGCGCCGAACAGGCCGCGGCGCTGCCTACCGCGTTTGGCTCCGCGCAGCAGGCATTGTTCGATGTGGGCCAGCTGCAGCGCGGCGAGCGCGTGCTGATTCACGCCGCAGCGGGTGGCGTCGGCAGCATGGCCGTCCAGCTGGCGCATCAGGCGGGCGCTTATGTCATCGCCACGGCGTCGGCGAAAAACCATGCGCTGGTGACCAGTCTGGGCGCCGATGAGGTGATTGACTACCGCACGCAGGACTTTGCAGCAACGCGCGATATCGACCTGGTGATAGACAGCGTCGGCGGCGAAACGCTGAGCCGCTCCTGGTCCGTGCTGCGCGCCGGCGGGCGCATTGCCACGCTGGTAGAGTTTGGCATCACACCCGTCGGCGGCCAGCACGGCGAGTTTGTCTTCTTCGCCAGCGCGACGCCGTATCTTGCCCGGGCGAGCAGCCTGTTCCAGGCCGGGCAGTTACAGGTCATCACCGACGCTATCTTTTCGCTGGATGATGCACGTTCCGCACTGGAGAAGGTGGCGACCGGCCATGCGCGCGGCAAAGTGATTATCCGCGCCAACCCTTAACGCCTGGCGTCATGTCGCAGTAAAAACGCGCCCGCTACCCCGCGGGCGTTTGTTTACCGGTCTGTCGCAGGGGATAAGGATGTGTTAATAATCTGGCGTTAACGGCAGAGGCTTCAGGAGGAAACGTGCTGTTTAATTTCAGAGCCGCGGGCAAGCGCGCACCACCTGGCAAACGCTCGCTGACATCCATCATCATTCTCTATCTTGCGATGCTGTGCGGTACGGCTTTTCTCGCGTTTCTGCCGCTGATCTGCGCGATGGGCGCCGGATATGTCGCCAGTCTGGCAGGCTGCCAGCTGGACGAAGGCAACGTGCATCCCTGTTACATCCTGGGAGAAGATCGCGGCCAGTTGCTGTATGAATTAGGCGTCATGGGCTGGTTCCTGCTCGGCACCATTCCCCTGGGTGGGATACTATTTTTACTCGCGACCCTCACCTTCATCGTTCAGCTGGTGGGCTATTACCGGCAAACACGCGCTGAGGCTAATCGGTAATTTGCGTCAGTGCTGTTCCGCACAAATCTCCAGGCAGAACCCGAGAAATGCCTCCACCGCCGCCGGGGCCAGACGGCGCGAAGGCCGGGTGATAAACAGCGGATAGGTTTCGTCAGGCCAGTCGGGGAAAAGTTCGACCAGTTCACCGCTGGCGATCAGATGTTGCACGCTCAGTGCCAGCACCTGGGCTACGCCGGCACCGCCGACGCACGCCTGTACCATTAAATCCGGATCGGTGGTGGTCAGATGGCCGTGGGTGGCGACCGTCAGCCGCTGCGTGCCACGATGAAACTCCCAGCTAAAGGGCTTATTGCTGCGCGGATCGATGTATTGCAGACAATTGTGCTCAGTCAGCTGCTGCGGCTGCGTCGGGCGGCCACAGCGTACCAGATAGTCCGGGGCGGCCACCGTCAGGACGCGCGTTTGTAACAGCAGGCGTGAGGTCATGGTGGACGGCGGCTGTGGCCCGAAACGCACCGCAACATCAATACCTTCTGCTACCAGATCGCCCACATCGGGCTGCTGCAAAATCGTCAGTTCCAGATGCGGATAACGGGCACGCAGCAGCGGCAGCTTTGCCGCCAGCACATAGCGGGAAAACAGCGGATTGAGGCTCACGCGCAGCTTACCACGCACCGTCACGGCGGCGCCGGAGACGTAGTTTGCTGCTTCTTCAATCCCTTCCAGATGCGGCGCCGCCCGCTCATACAGGCTGGCACCTTCGCTGGTGAGATGCAGGGTGCGGGTGGTGCGATCGAGCAGGCGCACGCCGAGACGCTGTTCCAGTCGTGAAATCGCCCGGCTGACGCCCGAGGCGGACAACCCCAGCACTTCGCCGGCGCGGCTGAAGCTGCCGGCTTCAACCACGGCTGCCAGCACGCTCATGCCGGATAATAGTCGGCCATCAAAACTCATCCTGTTCTCCATCTTTGATTTTTAGCAAAGATCATTTGCCTGAGCCTACCTTTATCAAAAATGCGCTGCAACTTATTGTGTGCCCCGAAACGCGACCGGCACTGACCGCCGGATTCCTGATCCCTTTTGAGGAGAATGTTATGACTGTACGGCGCACCCTTTTTAAAGGCGGCACTATCCTGACGCTGGACGCCAGCGTGCCCGACCTCGTCTGTGGCGATGTGCTGATTGAGGACGATCGTATTGCCGCCGTGGGGGAAAACCTTTCCGCCGACGATGCGCAGGTGATTGATGCCCGCGGCCATATCGTGATGCCGGGCCTGGTGGATGCGCATCACCATATGTGGCTCGGTGCGATGCGCCGCCTGATGCCCAACGTTGACGACCTGTTTGTCTATATCGATGTGGTGGCAGAAACGCTCGGCGCGCATTACCGTCCGCTGGATATGTACCTGAGTACCCGGCTGACGGCGCTGGCATGCCTGGATGCCGGCATCACCACGGTGATTGATGCCTGCCACAGTTCACGCAGTCCGGCGCATACCGATGCGGCGCTCGACGCGCTGCAGGAGAGCGGTATTCGTGCGCTGCACATGGTTGGCGCAGCAATGGATAAGCAGGCTTCCAGCGATCATCTTCCGGGCGATCTGGCCCGTCTCGCCAGCCGCTGGAACCACGCCGGCAGTCGCGTGCAGGTTGGCCTGTTTGGCCAGCTCAACCTGGCGTGGTGGCGCGTGGCGCGCGAGCTGGATATGCGCATTCTCACCGAGTTTATTGGTGACCTGGCGCAGCTGCCGGCGGAGTTTGCCGAACCCGGCTTGCTGGGTCCGCACAACATTTTCAACCACTGTACGCGCGTACCGGCGCACACCTGGCAGCAGCTGGCGGACGCGGGCGTCAACATTACCGTGAATCCGCGTTCGGATGCGCTGTTTGGTTTCGACGACGACAGCTTTGCCTGGCAGCAGGCGGTCGATCGCGGAATGACGCCGGCGCTCGGTATCGATCTCGATACCGCCTTCGGCAGCGATCTGTTCGGTGAAATGCAGGCGCTGTTTAACCAGCAGCGCTCAGCGATGCGCTATCGCCGCTTCCGGGGCGAAAGCGACGTACCGGCACCGATTAGCGTGGAAGCCGTACTGCGGTCGGCAACGATTAACGGTGCGCGTGCGGCCGGGCTGGAGCAGCAAACGGGCACGCTCACGCCAGGTAAACAGGCTGACGTTATTATGCTGCGCACCGATGGTATCGGCGTTTTCCCGCTGACCAGCGTGACGGCAACGGTGGTGCAGGCGGTGCAACGCGCCGATGTTGATACCGTGATGGTGGCGGGTGAACTGCGTAAACGTCATGGTCAGTTGCTCAACGTCGATGTGGCACAGCTGAACGCGGAAATCACCGCTTCGCGCGACTATCTGCTGAATGCCAGCGGCTATCACCATCCTTTGTTTGCCTGATTTTCCGCAGCGCGGCGGCCTGCCGCGCTGTCTGTTCATTTATGGAGGCTGTTATGTCTGCATTAAGCGCGCAGGCTGAAGCTGCGCATTTGTCGCGACCGGCGACCGGCGTGATTGCCGCGCTGTTTTGCGGTTATCTGGCGGTCGGCTTGCCGCTGCCGGTAATCCCGCTGTTTATCCATCAGCATCTCGGTTTCAGCAACCTGTGGGTCGGGCTGGTGATCGGGATACAGTTTGTTGCCACCGTGCTGACGCGCGGTTACGCCGGTCAACTGACCGATCGCGTTGGCGGTAAGCGCTCGGCGCTGCAGGGCGCGGCGGTGTGTGCGCTGGCTGGCGTGCTCTACTGGCTGGCCGCGCTGCCGGGCTTTTCACCGGCGGTCAGTCTGGCGCTGGTGATTGCCGGACGGCTGGCGGCGGGTATGGGCGAAAGCCAGTTCGTCACCGGCTGCGTGGCCTGGTCAATCGCCTCGGTCGGGCCACAGCGTGCCGGTCTGTCGATGTCCTGGACCGGTATCGCCATGTTTGCTGCGCTGTCGCTCGGTGCCCCTGCCGGCATGATGCTGTATCAGCATGTCGGCTTAGCGGCGGCGATGCTGGCCTGCATCGCGGCTCCGCTGCTGGCGGCGCTCATCGCCACGGCTGCCAGCGGTTATCGCGTGGTCGGGGGAACACGTTTGCCGTTCTATCGGGTGATTGGCCGCATCTGGCGTGAAGGCTGTGGCCTGATGCTGCAGGGCGTCGGACTGGCCGGCCTGACGGCCTTCGCCTCGCTCTACTTCGCCGCGCGTCACTGGCAGCTCGCCGGCTGGGTGATGACCGCGTTTGGCGTTGGTTTTATCGCCGTGCGCCTGGTGCTGGGACATCTGCCGGATCGCATTGGTGGCTACCGCGTGGCGGCTTATTCACTGCTGGTGGAGGCGCTGGGGCAGATGCTGCTGTGGTTTGCGCCTGACGAAACGCTGGCACTCACCGGCGCTCTGATTACCGGTCTTGGCTGTGCGCTGATCTTTCCCGCCCTCGGCGTGGAAGCGCTGAAGCGCGTGCCGCCGGCCAGTCGCGGCAGCGCCATGGGCGCCTTCGTTGCTTTTCTCGACATCGCTTATGGTATTTCCGGACCGATTGCCGGTGCCATCGCCAGCCACTTCAGCTATGCCGCCGTCTATCTGTTTGGTGCGGCCTGTGCGCTGCTCGGTGCGCTGCTGGCGCTGACATCGCGCGCCGCTTCACTTCACGCTTAAGGAGTTTTCCATGTCACGTATTTTTATTTCCGGTTCATCCACCGGCCTCGGGCTGATGGCGGCTGAACTGCTGGTTGAGCAGGGCCATCAGGTGGTGCTGCACGGACGCAACGCCGCGCGTGCCCGCGCCGCGCAGGAAGCGCTACCGCAGGCTGAAGCCGTGGTCAGCGGCGACATGATAACCATCGCCGGCGCCCGCAGTGTGGCGCAGCAGGTTAATGCGCTCGGCAGATTTGATGCGGTGATCCACAACGTGGCGGTTGGCTATCGCGAGCCTTATCAGTTAACCGCAGATGGCCTGCCGCATCTGTTCGCCATCAACACGCTGGCACCCTATATTCTTACGGCGCTGATTGAACGGCCGCAGCGGCTGATTTACCTCAGCTCCGGCATGCATCATCATGCCGAAGCTAACCTGGATGATATTTTGTGGCAGCGGCGGCGCTGGCACGCTTCACAGGCTTATGCTGAGAGTAAACTGCATGATGCCATACTGGCGTTTGCCATCGCCCGGCGCTGGCCGCAGGTATACAGCAACGCGCTGGAGCCTGGCTGGGTGCCGACCAAAATGGGCGGTGCCGGGGCACCCGACGATCTTGATCAGGCGCATCGTACCCAGGTGTGGTTAGCCACCGCCGATGAGGCGCGGGTCAGCGGAGAGTACTTTTATCACCGTCAGGCGCTGGCGGCTAATCCGCAGGCGCGCAATCCACGGCTGCAGCAGCAGTTGCTGGCGATATGCGCCGATATCAGCGGTATCGCCCTGCCTGACTAAGGAAAAATCAGCTGACCGGGCACCGCAACGCATATTTTGTCCACCGCATAGTTGGTGAATACAGACGCTGCCGTTTCGGCGCATCATGGCGGGAGCGTTTTTTCACCACCGGGATGTCCATGCATGTTGCCTGTTAAAGCGGTTTTACTCTCTTTTCTCTGTGTGGTGTTACTGTCGCTGGCGGCCAGCCTGGCGCAGGCGACGCGCAGCGGTGAGTTCACCACCGAACGCGGCGGCTGGGCGACGGCGCGCCGTGATTCGGCCGGGCTGGCACCGGATCCGCAGCGCTTCGCCAGTGAGGCAATTGTGCAGGTGTATGCTGCGCCGACCTACGGCTGGAAAGGCGCGGTGGCCGTGCATCCGTGGATTATCTTTAAGCGCGCCGGAGAAACCCGCTATAACCGTTATGAGGTGATCAGCTGGGGCAGCGGCGATAAAGTGCGGCGCAACAGCAATCTGCCGGACGGCTACTGGTACGGTGCGCGTCCGCGTTTGCTGGTGTCACATCGTGGTGCGGCTGCGCAGGCGATGATCCCGCAGATTGAAGCGGCGATTCAATCCTATCCGTGGCCCAACACCTATCATGCGTGGCCGGGGCCCAACAGCAACACCTTCCTCGCTCACATTGGCCGTGAAGTGCCGGCGCTGAAGCTTGATTTGCCCGCCAATGCTATCGGTAAGGATTTCCGTTCGCTGCTGCATCCGCTTGGCCTGCCGCCATCCGGGCGCGGCGTGCAGCTGTCGCTGCTCGGCGTGCTGGGCGTCACGCTGGGTGCGGAAGAGGGCGTGGAGGTGAATCTGCTGGGACTGAATCTGGGGCTGGATTTCACCCCGCTGCGTCTGCGGCTGCCGTTTATCGGCGGGGTGGGGCAGGATAATTTACAGAAGGATAAGCCCTGAGACGGCGCCGCGCCGCGACAGCATCGGTTCGCGGGCGGCGCGGGCTCGCAGCCGTTAACAGACGCCGAAATCCCCGTCTTCATGATAGAGATTGACGCTGTCGGCCTTCACCTCGATCTCTTTTTTGATCGGATCGTCAACGCGGGCGCACCACAGCGTATCGCCCGCAACGCGCAGCACCTGCATTTTTGGACCACCGGTTTTCGCCTGCACAAAATCATCCACGTTAAACATCACTGCTCTCCAGCTGATTAGGGATCAACGCTGATTGTAGCTGCGCTTTAGTGGCCGTGCAGCAGAAACAGCGTGGCCAGACCGAGGAAGATAAAGAAGCCGCCGGTATCAGTGATGGCGGTGATCAGCACGCTGGAGCCGACCGCCGGGTCGCGTTTGAGTTTGGTCATAATCAGCGGAATCAGCACGCCCATTAGCGCCGCCAGCAGCAGATTCAGCACCATCGCCAGCATCATCACGCCGCCCAGTTGCAGGTTGTCGTACATCAGCCAGGTCACGCCGCCCATGATGCCGCCCCAGAACAGGCCGTTAAGCAGCGCCACGCCCAGTTCGCGCGCAATCAGAAACGAAAAGTTGCCGGGTTCAACCTGATGCAGCGCGAGTGCGCGTACGATCATGGTGATGGTCTGATTGCCGGTGTTACCGCCAATGCCGGCAACAATCGGCATCAGCGTGGCCAGCGCCACCAGCTGCGAAATGGTGTCCTCAAACAGGCCGATGACGCGCGAGGCGATAAACGCCGTACACAGGTTGACGGCCAGCCAGGTCCAGCGCTTTCTTACCGCTTTGCGCACCGGTGCAAACACGTCTTCACCCTGGCTGATGCCGCCCATCTTGCGGATGTTGCTTTCGTTCTCTTCGTTCACCAGGTCAATCACATCTTCCACGGTGATACGGCCAATCAGCTTGCCTTTGGCATCGGTCACCGCAGCAGAGATCAGGTTATAGCGTTCGAAGGCGCTGGCGGCCTCTTCCGCTTTGTCATCCAGCTGGAAAGTGGTGGGGCGCGCGTTCATCACCTCAGCCACCAGAGTTTTAGGTTTGTTGAGCAGGATATCGGTCAGCGCCAGTTCACCCAGCAGCTGATTGTGTTCGTCGGTGATGAAGATTTTATCGGTGCCGTCCGGCATGCTTTTGCGCTTGCGCAGAAAGCGTTGCACCGTCGCCAGCGTCACGTCTGAGCGCACGGTCAGGATATTGAAGTCCATCACCTGGCCGACGCGATCGCGATCCAGCTCAATCACGTCCAGCAGCCGGGCGCGCAGGCTGGGATCGAGCGTGGTGAGCAGGCGGCCGGTGAGATCGCGCGGCAGATAACGCGCCAGATAGACCTGATCGTCAATATCCAGCGGCTCGATGGCGCGCAGGATTTCGCGGTCGGTCATCTCTTCCGTCAGGCTGGCCCATACGGTTTCGGAGGCCTCCACCAGCACGCGACCGCGCTGCTCGTAGGGCACCAGCCGCCACAGCGCCAGACGCTCCTCTTCCGGCAGCGCTTCGAGAATGTCCGCAAGGTCGGCCGCGTGCAGCTGCGGCAGTTCATGCTCCAGCTGCTGACGCCAGCCGGTGATTTTGCGCAGTTCGGCGGCGTTGAGGTCGACGGATTTATCCAGCAGCACATCGACTAAATCGTGCTCGCTGAGCAGAAGGTGCAGAATTCGCTGGCGGGTTTCTGATAGTTGTTGTGCGTGCGAAGCAGACATAACGCGTCCTTTGTGTCTGTAAAGTCAGGTCAAAGTGTAGCGCGTTGCGGGTAAAGTGGGCGTAACAAGCAGCATTGCCGCGGCGGACAATGTGATGGCAGAGCGACGATGACCCGCAAATTCCTTAGCGCGTCTCGCTGGTGCTCAGTGTGACCGGTTCAGGTGCGGCTTTCTTTTGCTGATGATGCTCGATGGCACCGGGGATAATGAAAATCAGACGGCCAACCAAAATAAAGAAACTGATCAGCAAAACAATGCGGGTCATGGTACCGGTTTTGGGACGTCTTCGTGCAGAGATGGCGCTATTCACGCGGGGTGGTTCCTGTCAAAGCCCGGCTGGGCGGTGGCAACATTTAGTCACAACCCGACCGGGAGGTCAACCGCTGCGTGAAAAATGAGCAGAAAAGGTTAAGGTTGCTTTGATCGATATCAGCCGGCGGGCGAAGCGTGCGTCATCGACTCAGCAGGGGCGTCATTTATGACGACCGAAAGCCGCATGATGTAACGCTTGCCAGTTAACCTTTGATTTTATTTAAAAAGAGGCAATTTTCGTAGCGGCGCAATTTATTGAGCGATGAATCGCGCCGCTACGATAGGGTGCGGCTTGCGTTTTCGTCACCGAACGGCATTACGCCATTGATGGCGACCAAAAACCGCATGATGTAACGCTTGCCAGTTAACCTTTGAATTTATTCAAAAAAGAGGCACTTTTCGTAGCGGCGCAATTTATTGCGCGATGAATCGCGCCGCTACGATAGGGTGCGGCTTGCGTTTTCGTCACCGAACGGCATTACGCCATTGATGGCGACCAGAACCCGCATACTTTCACCAACCGCACTAATCCGTTGTAGGGTCGCCATTCATGGCGACCAGACCATCATGATGCCAGACATCAGTAGCTGGCTTTCTGCGCCAGCAGGGTAGCGAAGCGATACTTAATGCGCTGACCGTGTTCATCGCGGCGATGCAGTTCACCGACCTCTTCGTTGTACTTCACGATGTGCCAGTTACGGTAATAATGGCTCAGCTCGCCCGATTTAAAGGTAAACGGGAAGTTTTGCGTGTTGGGATAATCGTCGGTGTTCATCGCCGCCACAATCAGGTTGTAACCGTACTTGCGCGTGCTGGCCTGCATATCGGCGATCAGCTGCGGAATGGTCGCCGGCTGCAGGAACATCATCACCACGGTGGAAAACACAAACTGATAATCACCGTTGAAACGCACCTGATTCAGGTCGCACTGTTCGGTATGTATCTGCTGCAGTTGCTCTTCCGCGATGATGCTGTTAAGGCGTTCCAGACTCTGCGGATTGTTGTCCCAGGCGGTAACAGTAAAACCGTGCTGATTAAGCAGCAGGCTGTTGCGGCCCTGGCCGCAGCCGAGGTCCAGCGCGTTACCCACTGCCAGTTTTGGCAGCGCGGCCAGCACTTCGGAGTGGGGCGGCGTCAGGCCGTATTTCTCCGCAAAATAGTTATCGGGGCGTGTTGTCATAGTGCGATTGCGGGCCTGAAGCCCGCGTTACTCCTCTTCCAGCATCAGTTTCCAGCCGGTGACGTCATTCCAGTAAGCCTGCTCCCGCTCCAGATCCAGCTGAACCAGCGTGTTCTGGCTCAGGAAACCGGCCGGGAAGGTCAGCGTCCAGTGACCATCGTCGGTGCTCAGCTTCAGCGTGTCGGGGCGCGTGGTGGCCTGACGCTGATTGTTCAGCAGGGTGCCGAGCCGCAGCAGGAAGATCATCGGCAGGAACTGTTTCTTTTTAAACAAGGTGAAACGCGGCATCTCATCCTGCTTCACCGCTTTACGGTGGAAGCGTACCAGCGTGGCCAGCAGCATCTGTTGATCCTGATTAAAGCCCGGCATATTGGAGTTCTGCAGGATGTAGGCCGAATGGCGCTGCATACCGCTGTGGTTGATGGTCAGCCCGACTTCATGCAGCAGCGCTGCCCACTTCATCAGCGCCGTCAGCTGGGGATTGGCCAGCTTCGGGTTCTGCTCCAGCCACTGGCTGTACAGCTGTTCGGTGGTTTCCAGCACGCGGCGTGCCTGGTCGCTGTCGATGGCGTAATGATTTGCCAGGCTCTGCGCGGTGCGGCTGCGGATATCCTGATGGCGGAAGCGGCCCTCCATCTCATACAGCACGCCCTCACGCAGCGCGCCATCCGACAGGCGCAGCTCGCGAATGGCCAGCGCGTCAAACACGCCACACAGAATCGCCAGCCCCGGCACAAACACCGCCTTGCGCTCATCCGACAGGCCCGGCAGGCTCAGGGCAGCAAAGGATTTGTGCTTCAGCACTTCGCTAACCAGCATGTCGAGGTTTTCCGGCGTCACGCGCTTCTCTTTCTCGCCCATCGCCATCAGCACTTCACAGGCCGCTTTGATACTGCCGGACGCGCCCAGCGCATACTGCCAGCCCTGCAGACGGTACTGCCACGCCAGCGTTTCCAGCTTTTGCGCGGCGGCCAGCCGGGCGCGGCGGAAATTCTCCTGGCTGATTTCGCCTTTCGGGAAGTAGAGGTTGGCGAAGCTGACGCAACCCATGCGGCGACTCTCCACCAGCTGCGGCTCAAAATCTTCGCCGATCACCAACTCGGTTGAACCGCCGCCGATATCAATCACCAGCTTGCGGCCTTTCTCCGGCTGCGTGTGCTCAACGCCCATAAAGATCAGGCGCGCCTCTTCATTGCCGGAGATCACCTCGATCGGATACGGGATGACTTCCGCGGCGCGCTGCAGAAACTCTTCCGCGTTGGACGCGATGCGCAGCGTGTGCGTACCGACGATGGTGACGTTGGCGGCACTGAACCCCTGCAGGCGCTCGGCAAATAGCGCAAGGCAGCTCAGCCCGCGCTCCATCGCCTCTTCGCTCAGGCGATTTTGCGCATCCAGCCCGTCGGCGAGGTGCACGCGCTGTTTCAGGCGTCCCAGCACCTGCATGGCGCCATCCACCACACGGGCAATCACCATGTGGAAGCTGTTCGAGCCGAGATCGATGGCGGCGAATTCCTGCGGTTTCGGCGTACTTTTATGGGAGATTGGCATAGGCGTTATTCGGGTTGTTCCAGTTTCTTGATGTAATCGTAAATCGCCAGCTGCGAGCGCACCTTCTTGCGATTGCCGCGCGGAACATAACGGTTACTCAATTCTTTGTCTACGATGCGGGCTTTTACCGTATCACTTAACAGAATGGCAATGATATCCAGTATGCGCTGTTTCAGGCGCGGATCGAGCACCGACACCGCCACTTCGATACGATAATCGATGTTGCGCGTCATCCAGTCCGCCGACGACAGGAATACTTTTTTATCGCCGCCGCTTTCAAAAATATAGACGCGGTCGTGCTCGAGGTAGCGGTCAACGATACTGGTGATGCGAATATTTTCACTGATGCCCGGCAAATCGGGGATCAGCGAGCACATGCCGCGCACCAGCAGGTTGATCTTCACGCCAGCCGATGAGGCGGCATACAGCCGATCCACCAGACCATTGTCCACCAGGTTGTTGATTTTCAGCGTAATGCCGGAAGGATTGCCCTGCTGCGCGTTGGCAATCTCGTTATCAATCAGCTGATACAGCATGGCGCGCGAGTTTTGCGGCGACACCATCAGGTGTTCGAACGTTACCGGGCGATACGGGTTTTCGATAAAGTTAAATACGCGCCGGACTTCATTGGTGATGCGCGCATCGGCGGTCAGCAGCGAATAGTCAGTGTAAATACGCGCGGTTTTTTCGTTGAAGTTGCCGGTACCGATGTGGGCGTAACGCACCACTTCCTCACCCTCGCGGCGGGAGATCAGGAACAGCTTGGCGTGAATCTTCAGGCCGGGCGCTGAGAAAATCACATGCACGCCCGCTTCGGTCAGCCGCTTCGCCCAGCGAATGTTGGCTTCTTCATCAAAGCGCGCCTGCAACTCGACCACCACCGTGACCTTTTTACCGTTGTAGGCGGCGTGGATCATCGCATCCATAATGCGCGAATTCTTGGCCACGCGGTAAATGTTGATCTTGATGGCCAGCACGTTCGGGTCAAACGACGCCTGACGCAGCAGCTCCAGCACGTGCTCAAAGGTGTGGTACGGATAGTAAAGCAGCACATCGCGGTTGCGGATGGCATCAAAGCCGTTGCGGAAGCCATCAAAACCGATATGACGAATCTGCGGCAGCGGACGATTTTCCAGATTGGCTTTGCCCACGTTCGGGAAGCCGATGAAATCTTTGAAGTTATGATAACGGCCGCCCGGCACAATCGAGTCGTAGCTGGAGATCGACAGCTTATGGCGCAGCATTTCCACCATCGCATCGGGCATATCGCGCTGATAGACAAAGCGCACCGGCTCGGCGGTCAGGCGCTGTTTCAGGCTGGAGGACATCAGCTCCAGCAGGCTGGATTCCATCTCCGTGACCAGGTCGTATTCGGCGTCGCGCGTCATTTTCATTGAGTAGGCGTTCAGCGCGTCGTAATCAAAGAAGCCTTTAAAAATCTCATCAAGGCAGTAGCGCAGAATGTTATCCAGCAGAATCATGGGTTTGCGACGGCGCGGCGATTCTGCCGGCAGATTCACAAAGCGCGGCACTTTATCGGACGGGATCTCCAGCAGGGCGTAACGGATTTCTTCGCCGCGGATAATCTCCACCGCCAGATAGGTGTAGTCGTCTTTCAGGAACTCAATCAGGTCGGTGTCGTGGTTGATCAGAATGGGCGTGACGTGCTGGCGCAGCTGATGCTTGAAGTAGTAGCGCAGCCACTCCTGCTGATTGGGTGACAGCTGGCGCTCGTTGATCAGGAAAATCTGGTTGCGCGCCATCTCCAGCAGCAGGTCGTTATACAGCGCATCGAACTCCTGATCCGATTTCTGTACCCGCAGCTGAATCTTTTTCAGCAAATGGCGCAGGGTGGTGGGCGTCCCCTGTTCTTCGCCAATCAGAATGCGGCGCTTGAGATCGGCAAAGCGCACTTTATAAAACTCTTCCAGGTTATTGGAATAGATGCCGAGAAAACGCATGCGCTCAATGAGCGGATTGCTTTTATCAGCGGCTTCCTGCAGCACGCGTTCGTTAAAGGTTAACCAGCTTAGTTCTTTTTCTATATACAGCTTTTCCTGACCCATTCTGACTCCGTGATGCTGTTGCTGGACGGAATGTCCGGCGGAATAAACGCAAAATTGCGGTTCCGCTCAGTGTCCTCCACCATTATGGCGAGAGTATGGCAGCCTTGTCCAACCTCAACAGTTGTCTTATCAATCAGCTACGGGCAACATAGCGGCATAACTTCAAGGGTAACTCTGGCCTGCATGAGCATAAATCGTATTCCTGTCCACTTTAGTGACCGTCGTCGACGCGCCATCGATCAGTTCGTGCGCCGCATCGTCACGGCCTGCGGTGTGGGAATTTTACTGCTGATGCTGCTGCTGTTCTTCTGGCTGATTTGGGTGGTGATGCCGCTGTTCAGCGCGCCGGGCATGCAGCCGACGCTCAGTCAGCAGCTGTGGGACAAAGCCCCGGCGCTGGCGCTGGGCAGCGAAGGCCAGCTCGGCTGGCGCATCAGCCGCAACGAAGCGCGCTTTATTCCGCTCGACGGCCAGCCAGCGGGCGACGCGCTGGCGCTGAACGGCCAGCCGCAGGCGGCGGTGACCAGCAGTGACGGCAGCAGCGTATTGCTCAATATGCAGGGCGATCTGTTGCTGATGCAACCGCTCATCCACGGCCAGCACGGTGAATGGTATTTCCCGCTGGGCGATCGGCCGCTGCATCTGCCGCAGGGCGCGGTCAGCCAGATGGCGCTGGCAGTGCCGGGCGATCACCAGTGGCGCATCGCCGCACAAACGCCGGCCGGTATCAGTCTGCTGACCTTTGCCGACCAGAAACGCGTCGACCAGATTGTATTGCCCGGTGAGCAGGCCGACCTGATGCGGTTGTCGCCGGACGGCACGCTGCTGTACACCAGTGCCGGACGGCTGTTGCGGGTGTGGCAGATTACGTCGCAGGGCGCGCAGCTGCGGGAAACCCAGACGCTGACTCAGCAACCGCGCAGCCTGCAACTGCTGGCGGGCGGGCGCAGCTTACTGATTCAGGATGCGCGTGGCATTCAGCAATGGTTTGCCATCACCGGCGACCACGGGCCAAGGCTGCAGCAGATTCACACCTTCACGCACAGCGCGGGTGCGCTCGGCATCGTGCCTGAGGCCCAGCGGCGCGTTTTTGCCAGCTTTGACGCGCAGGGCGTGGTGCGCCTGTTCGCCAGCAAGCAGGCGGGCCCGATTGTCACGCGCCAGCTGGCCGCGGACATCAGCGCGCTGGCGTTGTCTCCGCACGGCGATAGCCTGATCGTCGAACGTGCCGGACAGTGGCAGCAGTTCGCGCTGGATAATCCGTGGCCCGATTTCAGCTGGCGCAATCTGTGGCAGAAAATCTGGTATGAAAACTATCCGCAGCCGGACTGGGTATGGCAGTCCACCGCCGCTGGCGACAGCTATCAGGCCAAATTCAGCCTGATGCCGCTGGTGATCGGCACGCTGAAAGCGGCGTCGCTGGCGCTGCTGTTTGCCACGCCGCTGGCGCTGGCGGCGGCGATGTATACCGCATGGTTTATGTCGCCGGGCCTGCGCCGCTGGGTCAAGCCGGGCATTGAAATGATGGGCGCGTTGCCAAGCGTGGTGATTGGCCTGATCGCTGGCGTGTGGCTGGCGCCGCACATCAGTCGCGCGCTGCCCGGCGTGATGCTGCTGCCGCTGGTGCTGGCCGCCACGCTGCTGGTGTGCGGCGTGCTCAGTCCGCGTTTGCCGGCGCGCTGGCGGCGGCCCGGTTTTGAAGTGCTGCTGCTGATGCCGCTGCTGTTACTGGTGACGTTACTGACGCTGTGGCTGCCGACACTGTGGTGGCCGCAGATGGGCGAACAGCTGGCGCACTATGAGCAGCGTAACCTGCTGGTGGCGGCGCTGGCGATGGGCTTTGCGCTGGTGCCGCTGATCTTTACCCTGGCGGAAGATGCGCTGTTTAGCGTGCCGGTGGCACTGGGGCAGGGCTCGCTGGCGCTGGGCGCGACACCGTGGCAAACCCTGACGCGCGTGGTGCTGCCGGGCGCGTCGGCAGGTATTTTTGCTGCATTGATGATCGGCTTTGGCCGTGCGGTGGGCGAAACCATGATCGTACTGATGGCCACCGGCAACACGCCGGTGAGCGAAGGCGGACTGTTTGCCGGGCTGCGCGCGCTGTCGGCCAATATCGCCATTGAAATGCCGGAAGCCGCGGCGGGCAGCGCCCATTATCGCATCCTGTTTCTCAGTGCGTTGCTGCTGCTGATATTCACGCTGGCGATCAACACCGTGGCGGAACTGATTCGTCAGCGGCTGCGCCAGCGCTACAGTCAGCATGAGGGGCAGGCATGAGCGCGCTGCGTCAAAACGATCACTGGCGCTGGCTGACTGCCGGTGCGGTCGCCGTCTGCCTGCTGGCATTTACCTTATTAATCGGCCTGCTGGGCTGGCAGGGCGTCAGGGCGTTCTGGCCGCAGCCGGTCGATCAGTATCAGTTCCAGCCGCCGCAGGGGGCTCCGCTGATGGTGCTGGGTGAAACGCTGGATCGCCAGCAGCAGGGCGATCGCTGGCGCTACGTAGTGAAAACCGGTAACCGCGATTTTGCCGCGCCGGATTTCCGCGTCATCGTCAGTCAGGGCGAAGCGCAAACCCGACGCCCGGCAGAAGTGCTGGTGCTACAGCGACGCAGTGGCGGCAATGCCTACGGCTGGCTGGTGGAGCTGCGTGAGGACAACGAGGTGCTGACCGCGCGCGACCGCGATGCACTGCTGCAGCAGCGGCTGAAGCAGGTGCATGAGCAGCTGCGCCAGGCGAGCAACATCCGGCGTATCGAGATGGCGCGCCTTAACGCGCAGCTGGAGAGTCTGCAACAGCAGGCTGACGAGCAGCGGCGCGGTGGTCACTTCAGCCTGCAGGATCAGTCAGAACTGGATGCCAACAGCGCAGCGCTGCATAAACGCTTCGGCGCGCTGGCGCAGCAGCTGGCGCATCTGCAGCATGAAAGCCAGCGCGATACGCTGGTGCTGCGCGACGTGCAGGGCGACGATCATCTGATTCCGCTGGCGCAGGTGGTGGCCGCCTGGTATCCAAACAGCCTGAGCCTCGGGCAGAAAATCGGGCATTTCCTCAGTCAGATCTGGCAGTTTGTCAGTGACTCGCCCACCTCGGGTGGCAGTGAAAATGGCGCGCTGCCGGCGATTTTTGGCACTGTGCTGATGGTGCTGCTGATGTCGGTGATTGTCATGCCGCTGGGCGTGGTGGCCGCCGTCTGGCTGCACGAATACGCCGGGCGCAACGCGCTCACCCGGCTGGTGCGCATTGCGGTGGTGAATCTGGCTGGCGTGCCGTCGATTGTGTATGGCGTGTTTGGCCTCGGCTTTTTTGTCTGGCTGATTGGCGGTACCCTCGATCAGCTGTTCTTCTCCCGCTCGCTGCCCAATCCTACCTTCGGCACGCCTGGCCTGCTGTGGGCGGCGCTGACGCTGGCGCTGCTGACGCTGCCGGTAGTGATTGTCGCCACCGAAGAGGGGCTGTCGCGTATTCCGGACAATCTGCGTCAGGGCTCGCTGGCGCTGGGCGCAACCCAGGCGGAAACCCTGTGGCGCGTGGTGCTGCCGCTGGCGGTACCGGCGATGCTCACCGGCCTGATTCTGGCGGTGGCGCGCGCCGCCGGCGAAACCGCACCGCTGATGCTGGTGGGCGTGGTCAAAATGGTGCCTGAGCTGCCGGTCGATGCGGTGTTTCCTTACCTGCATCTTGACCGTAAATTTATGCATCTCGGTTTTCAGATTTACGATCTGGCCTTCCAGAGCCCGAACATCGACGCCGACCGACCGCTGGTGTATGCCACGGCACTGCTGCTGGTGGCGATCATTCTGTCGCTTAACCTGCTGGCGATGGTGCTGCGCCATCGGCTGCGCGAGCGCTACCGGCTTATGACGCACTAATAAGGTTTACACATGACGCCCGATTACGCTATTGCGCTCACCGTTAATCAGCTGTCGCTGTGGTACGGCGAACGCCAGGCGCTGAATAACATTGATTTGCAGATCCCGAAGCATCGCATCACGGCGCTGATTGGGCCCTCCGGCTGCGGTAAATCGACGCTGCTGCGCTGCTTCAATCGCATGAACGACGTGATTGATGGCTGCCGCATCGAAGGCGAGATTCTGCTCGATAGCCACGCGGTGATGCAGGCGAACCAGGACCTGCCGGCGCTGCGGCGGCGCATCGGCATGGTGTTCCAGCGCCCGAATCCGTTCCCCAAGTCGATCTATGAGAATGTGGTTTACGGTCTGCGTTTGCAGGGCGTGCGCGATCGTCGCGTGCTGAATGAGGCCTGCGAGCGCGCGCTGCGGGCGGCGGCGCTGTGGGGCGAAGTGAAAGATCAGCTGGGGCAGAATGCGCTAACGCTGTCGAGCGGTCAGCAGCAGCGTCTGGTGATTGCGCGCGCCATCGCCATCGAGCCGGAAGTGCTGCTGCTGGATGAACCCACCTCGGCGCTGGATCCGATCTCGACGCTGGTGATTGAAGAGTTGATGACCACGCTGAAGCAGCATTTCACGCTAGTGCTGGTGACGCACAACATGCAGCAGGCCGCGCGCGTATCCGATTACACCGCGTTTATGCATAACGGGCAGCTGGTGGAGTTTGACGAAACCGACCGGATTTTCACCGCACCGCAGGCGCGGCGTACCGAGGATTATATTACCGGCCGGTTTGGGTAGAGAGGGGCGTTGTTCTCGTGGTCGCCGTGAATGGCGATCTCACGAGCTGCCCCGTAGGGTGCGCATTCATGCGCACCTGGTCAATCAATCGTGCGCATAACCTTCCGGCGGCAGCGGTTCGCCATCTAACCACGCTTTTCCCGCGCGCATCTGCAAGCGTCCTTCGACAAACCAGCTGATCACCAGCGGATAAATCGCGTGCTCCTGATGCTGCACGCGGGCGCTGATCTCAGCTTCGTCATCGTCAGCAAATACCGGCACGCGCGCCTGCAGAATGATCGGTCCACCGTCCAGCTCGTCAGTCACAAAATGCACCGACGTACCGTGTTCCGCGTCCCCGTTCGCCAGCGCCTGGCGATGCGTATGCAAACCGGGATATTTCGGCAGCAGCGACGGATGAATATTCAGCAGACGATCGTGATAGTGCGCGACAAACGCCGGGCTCAGAATGCGCATATAACCGGCCAGCACCACCAGATCCGGCGCATAAGCGTCGATCTGCTGCATCAGCTGGCGGTCAAAGGCGTCGCGATCGGCGAAATCCTGCGCGGACAGCGCGTGAGCAGGCACGCTGGCCTGCTGCGCCCGCGTCAGACCATAGGCCGAGGCTTTATTACTGAAAACGGCAGCCACGCTGCCGTTGATACGCCCGCTCTCGCAGGCGTCTAGGATGGACTGAAGATTGCTGCCGTTGCCGGAGATCAGTACAACCAGTTTCTTCATGGGTTGATAACCACACGCTCTTCGGCATCTGACGCGTTAATCACGCCAATTTTCCACGCCTGCTCGCCAGCCGCGGTCATCAGCTGGACCGCTTTGTCGGCATCGGCCGGGCTCAGCGCAATCACCATGCCCACGCCGCAGTTGAAGGTGCGGTACATCTCGTGACGGCTGACGTTACCGGCCTGCTGCAGCCAGCTGAATACCGCCGGCCACTGCCAGCTTTTCTCGTCAATCACCGCCTGGGTGTTATCCGGCAGGACGCGCGGAATATTTTCCCAGAAGCCGCCGCCGGTCAGGTGGGCGATAGCATGCACGTCCACCTGCTCAATCAGGCTGAGGATATTTTTCACGTAGATGCGGGTCGGGGCCAGCAGGTGATCGGCCAGCGGTTTGCCTTCCAGCTGTTTGGTGGTGGGATCGGTCTGGCTGACTTCGAGGATTTTACGCACCAGCGAGTAGCCGTTAGAGTGCGGACCGCTGGAGCCCAGCGCGATCAGCACGTCGCCATCCTGCACTTTGCTGCCGTCGATGATCTCGGACTTTTCCACCACGCCGACGCAGAAACCGGCCACGTCGTAATCTTCGCCGTGATACATGCCCGGCATTTCAGCGGTTTCACCGCCGACCAGCGCACAGCCCGACTGCAGACAGCCTTCGGCGATACCGGTGATCACCGCGGAGGCGGTATCCACATCCAGCTTGCCGGTGGCGTAATAGTCGAGGAAGAACAGCGGCTCAGCGCCCTGTACCACCAGATCATTCACGCACATCGCGACCAGATCGATGCCGATGCTGTCGTGGCGTTTGAGATCCATCGCCAGACGCAGCTTGGTGCCGACGCCATCAGTTCCGGAGACCAGCACCGGCTCGCGGTATTTCTGCGGCAGCGCACACAGCGCGCCAAAGCCACCCAGTCCACCCATCACTTCCGGGCGGCGGGTTTTCTTTACTACGCCTTTAATACGGTCAACCAGATCGTTACCAGCATCAATATCAACACCGGCGTCTTTGTAGCTGAGAGAGGTTTTGTCGGTCACTGCGGAATCCCCACGCGATTGCGGTTGGTGGCAAAAATTAAGCGCGGCAATTCTACCAGCGCAGGCAAACGTTTGCGAGTCCCATCTCAGGGCACCTTTGCAGCGTGCTGATTTTTCGCTAATCCTTATTCTCAGGCGATTTGTGCACGTTACCTGACCAATCACCGGTGGCGCGGCGGTAAAAAGGCGGTATAATCCGGCGATTTTTTTTTAGCTCAACTCAATTCCGGGAGAATAATCATGAAGATCGTGGAAGTCAGACACCCGCTGGTCAAACATAAACTGGGCCTGATGCGTGAGCATGATATCAGCACCAAGCGCTTCCGCGAGCTGGCCTCGGAAGTGGGCAGCTTACTGACCTATGAAGCCACCGCCGATCTCGAAACCGAGCGCGTGACCATTGAAGGCTGGAACGGTCCGGTCGACGTCGATCAAATCAAAGGCAAAAAAATTACCGTCGTCCCGATTCTGCGTGCTGGCCTTGGCATGATGGAAGGTGTGCTGGAACACGTACCGAGCGCGCGCATCAGCGTGGTGGGCGTTTACCGTGACGAAGAGACGCTGGAGCCGGTGCCTTACTTCCAGAAGCTGGTGTCAAACATCGAAGAGCGTATGGCGCTGGTGGTTGACCCGATGCTGGCGACCGGCGGCTCGATGATCGCCACCATCGATCTGCTGAAGAAAGCCGGCTGCAACAGCATTAAAGTGCTGGTGCTGGTGGCCGCGCCGGAAGGCATTGCCGCGCTGGAGAAAGCGCATCCGGACGTTGAGCTGTACACCGCGTCAATCGATCAGGGCCTGAACGAGAAGGGGTACATTATCCCGGGCCTCGGCGATGCCGGCGACAAGATTTTCGGAACCAAATAAATAAACCAGCCGGCCAGAGAGTCGGCTTTTTTTTGGCAAAAATACCGTTCAGTCAGACACCGTATCGACAGGATGCACATTTTGTAGCGGCGCGATTTATCGCGCTGATGCCGGGCAAGCTATGGCGCCCGTCCGGACAAGGCGCAATGAATTGCGCCACTACGATAAGGTGCGGTGTTGACGAACGAGCATAAAAATAAACGTATAGGGGATAAATGATGACTCGCAGAGCCATAGGCGTTAGCGAACGCCCGCCACTGTTGCAAACCATTCCGCTCAGCCTGCAGCACCTGTTCGCCATGTTCGGCGCCACCGTGCTGGTGCCGATTCTGTTCCACATCAACCCGGCCACCGTGCTGCTGTTCAACGGTGTCGGCACGCTGCTGTATTTGTTTATCTGTAAAGGCAAAATTCCGGCCTATCTTGGCTCCAGCTTTGCCTTTATCTCGCCGGTGTTGCTGCTGCTGCCGCTCGGTTATGAAGTGGCGCTTGGCGGCTTTATCCTGTGCGGCGCACTGTTCTGCATCGTGGCGCTGATTGTGAAGAAGGCCGGCACCGGCTGGCTCGATGTCATGTTCCCACCGGCGGCGATGGGAGCCATCGTGGCGGTTATCGGTCTCGAACTGGCGGGCGTGGCGGCGAATATGGCCGGGCTGCTGCCCGCTGACGGCACCACCGCGGACAGTAAAACCATCATCATTTCACTGGTGACGCTGGCGGTGACGGTGTTTGGCTCGGTGCTGTTCCGTGGCTTCTTCGCCATTATCCCGATCCTGATTGGCGTGCTGGTTGGCTACGCGCTGTCGTCGGCCATGGGTATCGTTGACTGGAGCGCGGTGGAAAACGCGCCGTGGTTTGCGCTGCCGACCTTCTACACGCCGCGCTTTGAGTGGGCCGCGATGCTGACCATCCTGCCCGCAGCGCTGGTGGTGATTGCCGAGCACGTGGGCCATTTGGTGGTCACCGCCAACATCGTGAAGAAGGATCTGATTCGCGATCCCGGCCTGCATCGCTCGATGTTCGCCAACGGCCTGTCGACCATGATCTCCGGCTTCTTTGGTTCCACGCCGAATACCACCTACGGCGAAAACATTGGCGTCATGGCGATCACCCGCGTTTACAGCACCTGGGTGATCGGCGGTGCGGCAATCTTCGCTATTCTGCTCTCCTGCGTCGGTAAACTGGCTGCCGCCATTCAGGCGATCCCGGTACCGGTGATGGGCGGGGTGTCGCTGCTGCTGTATGGCGTGATCGGCGCTTCCGGTATTCGCGTGCTGATTGAATCCAAAGTCGACTACAACAAAGCGCAGAATTTGATCCTCACCTCGGTGATCCTGATCATTGGCGTCAGCGGCGCGAAAGTGCACGTGGGTGCCGCCGAGCTGAAGGGCATGGCGCTGGCCACCATCGTCGGCGTTGGCCTGGCGCTGATTTTCCGCGTAATCAGTCTGTTACGTCCGGAAGAAGTGGTGCTGGACGCGGAAGAAAAACGCGAGCTTTAAAGGATCCTGCGGGCAGGGAAGCCCGGTTCATCTCTGCGGAGGATCGTGATAAACTTGCCCGGTTTTCTGCCCGCTCATCCGTTGAGGTACTTCTGAACACGCCGGCACAGCTTTCACTGCCACTCTATCTACCCGATGATGAAACCTTTGCCAGTTTCTGGCCGGGGGAAAATCCGTCACTGCTGGCGGCGCTGCAGGGCGCGCTGGCGCAACAGCACGGCAGCTATCTCTACTTCTGGTCACGCGAAGGCGGCGGCCGCAGCCATTTGCTGCATGCAGCCTGCGCCGAAATGTCCGCGCGCGGCGAAGCGGTGGGTTATGTGCCGCTCGATAAGCGCACCTGGTTCGTGCCGGAAGTGCTGGAAGGCATGGAGAATCTGGCGCTGGTGTGCATTGATAACATTGAGTGCATCGCCGGCGAAGCCGAGTGGGAGATGGCGATCTTCGATCTCTACAACCGCATTCTGGAAACCGGCAAAACCCGCCTGCTGATCACCGGCGATCGCCCCCCGCGTCAGCTCAATCTGGGCCTGCCGGATCTGGCGTCACGTCTCGACTGGGGACAAATTTACCGCTTACAGCCGCTGTCCGACGAGGACAAACTGCAGGCGATGCAGCTGCGTGCCGGCCTGCGCGGCTTTGAGTTGCCGGAAGACGTTGGGCGTTTCCTGCTGAAACGCCTCGACCGCGAAATGCGCACGCTGTTTGACACGCTTGATCGTCTTGATCGCGCCTCGATCAGCGCACAGCGCAAGCTGACCATTCCCTTCGTGAAAGAGGCTCTGGGGCTTTAGAGAATCTCCAGCACCGCTTCCGGCGGACGACCAATGCGGGCGCGGTCGCCCTGAATCACAATCGGCCGCTCGATTAGTTTTGGATGCTCCGCCATCGCCTGTAACAGCTGTTTTTCGCTGAGATCGTTACTGGCCAACCCCAGCGTTTTATAGATTTCCTCGCCGCGGCGCATCAGCTCGCGCGCGCTGTGCATGCCCAGCTGTTGCAGCAGCGTTTTTAGCGTATCGATGTCCGGCGGCGTGTCGAGATACAGCACCACCTGCGGTTCAATGCCCTGTTGCTGCAGTAGCGCGAGGGTTTCGCGGCTCTTGCTGCAGCGCGGATTGTGATAAATACGGACCATGTTTTTTTATCCTGCGTAATCCATTGTTGCCAGGTGCGCATGAATGCGCACCGAAATCCTGCCTGCCATCCACTCGCGTAACCGGCTATTTACCCTTTTGCATACTGCTTAAAACGCCGCTGTAACTCGCGGAACTGGTCGATACGCGCATCGTAACGCGCCTGCTTCAGGCTGCCGAGCGGCACCTGGGCGCTGGCGCTGCTCAGGGTGGTGATGGCCTGATCAAGCTGGCCGTTCAGCGCCAGACTTTCAGCCCGTGCCGAAAGCTCCTCATCGCGCAGCCCCTGCGCGGCTGAGGCCTGCGCCAGTAAATCCCATGCGTTGAGATCGTCAGGGTGCGCAAAGGTATAGCGGTTCAGGATGCGGCTGGCGTTGGCCGGCTGCTTCGCCTCGACGTAGGCGTTGGCCAGGTTAAGCTGCAGCACCGGACTGGTCTGGCTGCCGCGGGCGGCGTTCAGCATGCTGATGGCCTGCTGCGGCTGGTTCAGACCGATGTCGATATCGGTCATGATATCAAGGAACCACAGGTTATCCGGCTGCTTCGCCAGCAGCGGCGCGATGATCTTTTTCGCGTTGGCAAAATCTTTCGCCTGCAGGAACTGCACCGCTTTGCCGTACTGCGCCGCCTGCTGTTCCCGCGTGTTGCCTTTGGCGTACTCATTCAGCAAATCGTCAGTCAGCTGATTGCGGCCGGTGGCGTACATACCCAGCGCGCGCACCTTCGCCATATAGAAATCCTGCGACGACTGCACCACCACCGGACGCATCTGGTTGGCGCGGTTACGCGCGTCGGCCAGGCGGCTATCGGGCAGCGGGTGCGTCAGCAAAATTTCCGGTGGTTTTGACGAGAAGCGGCTTTGATCGGCCAGCTTTTGCAGAAACGCGGGCATCGCCTGCGGATCGAAACCGGCGCGCTGCAGCACCTGAATGCCGATGCGATCTGCTTCCTGCTCGTTGCCCTGGGTAAAGCTGATAATACCCTGCTGCGTACCGGCCAGCGTACCGGTCAGTGCCGCCATCCCGGCCTGCGGGCTGGCCAGCGCCAGCAGAATCGAACCCAGCGCGCCGACCCAGGTGAGCGGGGCGCTGCGCTTTTGCTCTTCCATGGCGCGCGCCAGATGGCGCTGCGTCACGTGCGAAATTTCGTGCGCCATCACCGAGGCCAGCTGGCTTTCGTTATCGGTATAGCGGAACAGCGACGAGTGCAGCACCACATTGCCGCCAAAGAAGGCGAAAGCGTTGAGCTCGTCATTCTGAATCAGGAAAAAGTGAAACGGCGTGCGCACTGAATGGGCGTGTGCCACCAGCCGCTGGCCGAGTTCATTGATGTACTGATTAAGCAGCGGATCGTTGATCAGTGGCGCGCTGGCGCGCAGCTGGCGCACGTAGAAGTCGCCAATCTGCAGCTCCTGATTAATGGAGAGCGTGGAGCCTGCCGTGGTGCCCATGTCGGGCAAATTGTCGCTCAGATCGGCGCGGACACCGACCGCAGGCGTGAGCAGCAGCGCAGGAATAAGGGCCGCGAGCACTGATTTTTTCAACCGGTTAAACATGCCTTGATCCTGTAAAAGTCTCCTGCCATTGGACAGGAAAGTCATGCCAATGTTCTGTGGCGGCGTTTCCTTTTCTGCCGCGGCTCTATCTTAACCACAGTGAGGATACAAGCAAATGCCGCCGTCACATTGACGTGATGGCAAAGAATGGCTGACTGACGCGAAATTTGTAGCAAAAAATTGAATAGCGAAAAGGCAAAAGAAAACGGCGCAGCGCACTGATGAAATTAAAGTTACGTAAAGTTGCTCAAAATAATTGAACCTGGCATGGTTTTTTCCAGGTTTACTCTGAAAAACACGCCTGAAAACCCACGGTTGGCCCGCTTTATCCATCAGTGATTTTTATCGTGCTGCTCTGGCCGTGCATCACCAGCCCAGAAATGAATGGTCAGGTTTTACTCACTGGTCAACTGGCGGCGCGCGATGACAGTATTAACCCGCACGATGAGGCGCTGTCATTTGCCATGCATCCCTCTGCCTGGTGACTGCCGGTATTTCCGGCCAGCTATTTTTCAACTCGCCCGCACGGCTCAATCAACAGCCTTATTCAATCAGCTGGCGCAATGATTTCTGCTGGCAGCCAAACGCCGGACAGCCCGCCAGTACAGGCGTTTTGCTCGCCGCGCGCTGTGGTATAGATAAAGCACTTTTTCAAACGGACTGTGAATTAACGCGCAGTGCATGCCGGAGAGTTTCTATGCGTTCTGTTGTTTCCTATGCCCTGATTGCCATCGTGGGTGGGATGGTCGGTGCCGCCGTAATCAAAAGCGATGACTTGTATCAGCGCATCGCGGGCCATTTTTCCGCCGAACCTGCCGATCCGGACGGGTTCTGGAGCACGCCGGCGGTCGCGGGCTACGGCAAAATTCATTATGAAGCCGACGCCGCGTTTAAACCGGCGGTGGGGCTGAGCAACAAAGTGGTATTCCAGCTGACCCGCAATGAAGGCGATATCAAACGACCTAACCTCGGGCTGGAGCGCGTGGCGCGTGTGGTTAATCTGTACATCGCCGCTGGCGTACCGGCCGAACAGCTGCAGTTTGTGGTGTCGATAACCGGCGATGCCACGCCCGCCACGCTGGATAACGCGCATTTTAAGCAGTTTTACGGCGTCGATAACCCCAACCTCGCGCTGATTGGCGCGCTGAACAAGCTGGGCGTCAAAGTCTCGGTGTGCGATCAGTCGGTGGCGTTCCATCACTATCCGCGCGACTGGATCGACCGGTCGGTGATTCATGCATTATCCAGCCCGACCACGGTGTCGACGCTGGAAAATCAGGGCTATGCCTTTTTACAGATGTAATCGCGTCTTTGGTTAAGGAGAAGTGTCATGCGTCCAGCATCCTATATTGTTATCGCCGCGCTGGCGGGCTTTGTCGGCGGAAATGTGCTGCAGCTGCCGGAACTGGTGGATAAAGTCAGCGGCAAATTCGCTGACCAGAAAACCGAACCGGCGGATTTCTGGAGCACGCCGGCGATTGCCGGTTACGGTAAAATTCACTTTGTTAACACACCGGATTACAACCCGGCCAACACACCCGGGCTGAGCAATAAGATTGTGTTTCAGATCAACCGCAGCGAAGGGGATATCCATCAGCCAAACCTCGGCCTTGAGCGCGTGGCACGCGTCACCAACCTCTATTACGCGGCCGGCGTGCCGCTGAATCAGCTCAACTTTGTGGTGTCGATCAATAGCGATGCGGTGCCGGCCGCGCTCAATAACGATCAATTCCGTAAAGCGTACGGCAGCGATAACCCTAACCTGAAGCTGATTGATGAGCTGAAGAAAGCCGGGGTGAAAGTGACCATTTGCGACCAGTCGGTGGCCTTCCATCAGCTGGAGCGCGACTGGATTGATACCCGCGTCACGCATACGCTCTCCAGCGGCACCACCGTCGCGTCGCTGCAAAATGAAGGGTACGCCTTCCTGATGCTGTAATCCTGCCGACAGCAGTGCAGGCTGCTGTCATCTTTTCGTCATCCCTTCGCGATGTCACTGTCACAGTTCGCCGTTAGTTTAGGCGTCAATGAGATCGATCTCATCGGCACTTTACGAGGCGAATATGTCCGATTTACTCACGGTGGCAAAGCTGGCAGGCGTTTCACGCGCCACGGCCGCGCGCGCCTTTTCCGATCCCCATCTGCTGCGGCACGACACGCTGGAGAGAGTGCTGGCGGCGTCGGAGCAGCTCGGCTTTCGTCCTAACCACATCGCGCGCCAGCTGCGCACGCAGCACTCCACCACCTTCGGCGTGCTGCTGCCCTCGCTGCTTAACCCGATCTTCTCCTGCCAGCTGCAGGCGATGGAGCGCCAGGCGCGCGACGCCGGCTATGGCCTGCTGGTGGCCACCAGCGATTACCAGCCCGAGCGCGAAGCCGCCATCGTTGAACATATGCTGCGCCAGCGCGTGGCGGGCCTGGTCCTGACGGTGGCCGACGCGGATAACAGCGCAGTGCTCAGCACGCTGCAGGCGGCTGGCCTGCCGTTTGTGCTGGCGCATAACGTGCCGCAGCACAGCCACTGGCCGGCGGTGTGCGTGGATAACCGCCAGGCGATGCGCGAAGCCACCGCACAGCTGCTGGCGCTTGGTCATCGCCGCATTGCCATGGTCGCCGGACCGATGCTGCAGTCAGACCGTGCACGCCTGCGCTATCAGGGCTATTGCGACGCCATGCAGCACGCGGGCCTGACGGCGCTGCCGGTGATTGAGATGGCCAGCCACACCCAATCAGACTTTACGCTGCTGGCCCCGATGCTCGGCGGTGCCACCCCGCTCAGCGCCGTGATCTGCACCAACGACCTGCTGGCCATCAGCCTGATTGGCGCGGCGGCGCGCGCGGGCGTGCCTGTGCCACAGCAGCTGGCGGTGATGGGCTTTGACGGGATTGCGATGGGGGCACAAATGGCCCCGTCGCTGGCCAGCGTAGCGCAGCCCGCCGAACGGCTCGGCGCCTGCGCCATCGATATGTTGTTGCATAACGTCAGCCGCGGCACCCGCGTGCTGCCACACCAGTTGCGGAGCGGTGAGAGTGTTGCTGCCCCCGCGTTTATTGCCACCACCAGGGAACCTCATGATGCTGCATAAAAAAGTAAAAATTTACGCTGGCGCCATCGCGCTCAGCGCCAGCGCGTTGTTTACCAGCCTGACGCAGGCGGCGGAAACCGCCATCTGTTACAACTGCCCGCCCGAGTGGGCCGACTGGGGCACTCAGCTCAAAGCGATTGCCAGAGACACCGGCATTCAGGTGCCGCAGGACAACAAAAACTCCGGCCAGGCGCTGGCGCAGCTGGTGGCGGAGCAGGGCAATCCGGTGGCCGACGTGGTCTATTACGGCGTCAGCTTCGGCATTCAGGCCGACAGCGCCGGCGTGATCGCCAGTTACAAACCGGCGCACTGGGATGACATTCCTGCCGGCATGAAAGACAGCAACGGCAAATGGGTGGCGCTGCACTCGGGCACCATGGGCTTTATGGTCAATGTCGATGCGCTGGGCGGCGCGCCGGTACCGCAATCCTGGGACGACCTGCTGAAGCCGGAATACAAAGGCATGATTGGTTATCTCGATCCGGCCAGCGCCTTTGTCGGTTACGTGGCGGCGGTGGCCGTCAACCAGGCGAAGGGCGGCAACATGCAGGACTTCACGCCGGCGCTGAACTGGTTCAAAAAGCTGCAGGCGAATCAGCCTATCGTACCTAAGCAGACCGCGTATGCGCGCCTGATTTCCGGCGAGATCCCGATTCTGCTCGACTATGACTTCAATGCTTACCGCGCCCGCTACAAAGATCACGCTAACGTCGCCTTTGTTATTCCCAAAGAGGGCACGGTAACGGTGCCGTACGTCATTAGCCTGGTGAAGAATGCACCGCACGCGGCGAACGGCAAAAAAGTGATCGACTATGTGCTGTCGGACAAAGGGCAGGCTATCTGGGCCAGCGCATTCCTGCGTCCGGTGCGCACGGCGACCATGAGCGCAGACGCGAAAAAGTACTTCCTGCCGGACAGCGACTATGCGCGTGCGCAAACCGTTGACTATCAGCAGATGGCGGCAGCGCAGAAAGCGTTCTCGGCGCGCTATCTGAGTGAGATTCGCTGATGGCGATGACGGACACCCTGGCGGCTTCGTGCCGCCGGACACCGCGCCTGGCCGGCAGCCGCTGGCTATGGCTGACGCTGCCGGCGCTGCTGTTCTTCTGCGCCTTCTGGCTGCTGCCGTTTGTCCGGCTGCTGCAGATGGCAATGCAGGACGACCGCAGCACCCGGCACAGCGGCTACTGGACGGTACTGACGCAGCCGCACTACCTGCTCAGCCTGCTGAACACCGTGCTGCTGTCGCTCGCCGTCACGCTGGTGACGCTGGCCATCGCCGCGACAGTCGGCTGCTTTCTGGCACGCCAGCGCTTCAGCGGACGCAGCACGCTGCTGGCGCTGCTGACGTTTCCGCTGGCCTTTCCGGGCGTGGTGGTGGGATTTCTGGTGGTGATGCTGGCGGGCCGTCAGGGACTGCTGGCGCAAATCAGCCTGGCGCTGTTTCACGAGCGCTGGATGCTGGCCTATTCGTTTACCGGCCTGTTTATTGGCTATCTCTATTTTTCACTGCCGCGCGCCATCATCACGCTGGTGGCGGCGAGTGAAAAACTCGACCGTTCTCTCGAAGAGGCGGCGCGTTCGCTGGGCGCCAGTCAGTGGCGCATCACCTGGGATGTGATTGTGCCGGGGCTGCAGCCGGCGCTGCTCTCCACCGGCGCGCTCTGTTTTGCCACCAGCATGGGTGCCTTCGGTACTGCGTTTACCCTGGGCACCGATCTGGCGGTGCTGCCGCTGACCATTTACGGCGAATTCACCAACTACGCCAATTTCGCCACCGCCGCCGCGCTGTCGGTGGTGATGGGCGGCGTCGCCTGGCTGGCACTGATGCTGGCGCGCCGACTGGCTCACCAGGAGGTGACATGAGACGTCGCGGCCTGTTCAGCCTGCAACTGCTGGTCACCGTGCTCACCGCGCTGTTCATGATCGTGCCGGTGGTGCTGTCGATGCTGGCCGGCGTGACCAACAACTACTTTACCGGCCTGCGCAGCGGCCTGACGCTGAAGTGGGTGACCCAGGTATGGCAGCTTTACGCCGACACCTTCTGGCTGTCACTGCTGATTGCGCTGGCCTGCCTGCTGATCACGCTGCTGATCGGCGTGCCGGCAGCGTGGGGACTGTTAAAAGCGCCGCGGCGCTGGGCGGCGCGCATCGAAGAGTGCCTGATGCTGCCGGTCGCGCTGCCGGGCCTCGCCACCGCGCTGGGCATCATCCTGCTGTACGGTCAGTTCTCCGGCCTGCGCGATAGCTGGCTGTTCATTCTGATCGGTCACGTGCTGTTTACCTTGCCGTTTATGCTGCGCCCGGTGCTGGCGGTAATGCAGGCGGTGGAGATGCCGCGGCTGGAAGAGGCGGCGGCCAGTCTCGGTGCCAGCCTTTGGCAGCGCTTTTTTACCGTGGTGGTGCCCAACTGTCGCAACGGCATTCTCGCCGGAGCGTTTATGGTGATCACCCTGTCGGTGGGTGAGTTCAACATCACCTGGATGCTGCATACGCCGCTGACAAAAACGCTGCCGGTGGGGCTGGCAGACAGCTATGCCTCAATGCGACTGGAAGTGGGATCGGCCTACACGCTGATCTTTATTCTGCTGATTCTGCCGCTGCTGCTGATGCTCAACGCGGTCAATCACTGGCTCAACCGTACGCTCACGCGTGCTAATAAGGAGGCGGCATGAACCCTGCGGCCGTAACCGTTACGCTGCGCCACTGTGCGCGGCACTTTAATCACCAGCTGGCGCTGCAGCCGCTCGATCTGACGGTGCAGCCTGGCGAAACCCTGGTGCTGCTCGGTCCGTCCGGCTGTGGCAAAACCACCACGCTGCGCATCATCAGTGGCCTGGAGCGCTGTGACGACGGCGGCGAAGTGTGGTTTGACGATCGTAACGTGACAGCGCTGCCGATCGAGAAACGCAACGTGGGCATGGTGTTCCAGAACTACGCGCTGTTTCCTCATCTCAACGTGGCGCAGAACGTCGCCTACGGCCTGAAAGTGCAGGGCGTGGCGCGCGCCGAACGCGACGCGCGCGTGCAGGAGATGCTGGCCCTGGTGGATCTCAGCGCGCTGGCGCAGCGCAGCATCGACAAGCTGTCGGGCGGTCAAAAGCAGCGCGTAGCGCTGGCTCGTGCGCTGGCGGCGCGTCCGAAGGTGCTGCTGTTTGATGAGCCGCTGGCGGCGCTGGATGCGCGCCTGCGCGACCGGCTGCGGCTGGAGATTGGCGCGCTGCTGAAACAGCTGGCGATCACCGCCGTCTACGTCACGCACGATCAGCAGGAAGCGATGGCGCTGGGCGATCGCATTGCGGTGATGGAGCAGGGGCGTCTGGTGCAGATCGATACGCCGCAAAATATTTACCAGCGCCCGGCGTCACAGTTTGTCGCGGATTTTGTCGGCGCGATTAACTGTGTCGGGGTCGATGCGCGTGGCAATCCGCAGCATTTCTGCCGCCCGGAGGATGTGCTGCTGGCGGCGGACCAGCGCTACGCACGCCCCGGTTTCATCCTCGGCACCACCTTTCTCGGCGCAGCGCAGCGGCTGAGTATTGATATCGGGCTGGCGGCGCCGATCCAGGTTGATCGCCACGCGCGCGAAGCCTGGCACGCCGGCCAGCCGGTAAGCTGGACGCTGGCGCAGGATGCCGCGCTGCACTTTTCTGCCTGATAAGGAGCTGTTGTGACTGACGCAATGACGCTGATTGCGCAAATCAGCGATTTACACATCAAGGCCCATGGCCGTCTCTCCTATAAAAAAGTGGATACGCACGCTGCGCTGCTGCGGGTGATCGACACGCTGAATCAGCTGGTGCCGCGACCGGATACGGTGGTGATTACCGGCGACCTGGTGGATTTTGGCACTGCGGAAGAGTACCAGACGCTGCGCGAGGCGCTGCGCCATCTGCAGCTGCCGTTCCTGCTGATGCCGGGCAATCACGACGATCGCCAGCAACTGCGCGCCGCGTTTCCTGAGCATCATTACCTGCAGCACGGCGAAACGCTCAACTGGCAGATGCGTGTGAATCATCTGCAACTGCTGGCGCTCGACTCCAGCGTACCGCATCAGCCGTGGGGCTACGTCGATGACGCACAGCTGCAATGGCTGGCAGAGCAGCTGGCGCGTGAGCCTGATTTGCCGACGCTGGTGCTGCTGCATCATCCGCCGTTCCTGAGCGGCATTGGCCATATGGATCGGCAGCCGCTGCGCAATCCGGCGGCGCTGGCTGCCATCGTTGGTCAGCATCCCCAGGTGGAACGGGTGTTGAGCGGTCACCTGCACCGCTCGGTGCAGGCGCGTTTTGCCGGCACGCTGGCCTGCGTGGCGCCCGGTGTGTCGCATCAGGTGGCACTGGATTTGCGTGACCACGGTCCGGCGAACTTTGTGCTGGAACCGCCCGGTTTTCTGCTGCATCGCTGGCAGCCGCAGCAGGGGATGACTACGCATCTGTGCGCGATCGGCGATTATCCAGGACCGTGGCCGTTTTACGATGCGCAGGGTTTAATTGATTAGCACCAGTAATAGCACAATAAAAAAGCGTTCCTGAGGGTCTGCGTCGTAGTCAATTTGGCTCAGAGGTGTACAATTGTCTGTTACCTCACCAGGGTAAACACCTCCAATTATAACAAGATAGTCAGGCACGCTAACTTATGAAGCTACTCACCAGGGCGGTTGCGCCATGTTAACGCGCATCCGGCCAAAAACTGATCTGCGCACGCTGATTGCGCTGCTGGCGATCACCAGTATCGTCATCACACTGGCTAATACGCTGTACGCCACCTGGCGCGTACAGCGTATGGTGCTGATCGAAAGCACTCTTGAAGCCAATCGCGCTTACGCCACCAAGCTGGCGGCCACCACCGAAGTGTTTTTCCAGCTGGCGCAGTCGCAGCTGCACTACAGCGCCAATCAGCTGGGTAAAGATTTCGACAATCCCGAACTGCTGCAGCAGGAAGTGAACCGACTGCGCGAACAGACCAGCAGTTTTAACTCGGTGGCGATTGTCGACAGCAACGGCGTGATTAAAGCCATTTCGCCGGAATCGCTGATGCTGAAAGGCATGCAGCTCACCAGCCAGTCTTCGCGCGAAGCGCTGGCGCAGCGTCAGCCGATGGTCAGCCGGCCCACCATTTCTGCCACCAATAACCTGCTGGTGTTTGTTTCCTGGCCGGTATGGAGCACCGATGGGCGCTATCTTGGCTACGTAGGCGGCACTATTTATCTGAAGAAAAAGAGCATTCTCAACGTGCTGCTCGGCGAGCAGTACTATCGTGACGGCACCCATGTTTACGTGCTGGATCGCGACAACCGCGTGCTGTATCACCAGAACAATCAGCTGATTGGCAAAAACGTGCCGGGCATCGTCAGCGATCGTCAGCGCCAGGAGCACAGCAATGGCGAAGTTCAGCTGACGGAAGAGGGTACGGCGAAGCTGGCGGGCTACGCTGTGGTGCCCACCACCGGCTGGATGGTGGTGGCGCTCAAGCCGACAAACGTCACGCTGGCGCCGCTCTCCGGGCTGCTGCTCCAGGTGCTGAAGAATTCGGTGCCGTTTGCGCTGCTGACGCTGCTGGTGGCGGTGATTCTGGCCCGGCTGATTGCCTTGCCACTGTGGCAGCTGGCGCGCAAAGCCAGCCAGATGGATACCCAGGGCGTTTCCGGGGAAATTGGCGTGATCCGCGCCTGGTACTTTGAAGCGGCGCAGGTGAAGCGCGCACTGCTCACCGGCATTGGTCTGGTGCAGGATAAAATCGGCCGGCTCAAGTCAGAGGTGCAGAGCGATCCCATGACCAGCCTGCTCAATCGCCGCGGCCTGAGCGCGGTGCTCGACTATTTCGATACCATGCAGCAGCCGTTTGCCGTGCTGGCGCTGGATATTGACCATTTCAAGCGGGTGAATGATAACTTCGGGCATGATGTTGGCGACGAGGTGATCAAACAGGTGGCGCGCACGCTGCGCCAGAGCGCGCGTCAGACCGACGTGGTGTGCCGGAACGGCGGCGAAGAGTTTCTGATGCTGCTTCCCGCCACCGCCCCTGATGAAGCGCGGGTGATTGCCGAGCGCGTGCGCACCAGCATTGCCGGCGGCTGGATTGATCCGGTCGGGCAGATCACGATTTCGATTGGTATCGCCAGCTGGCAGCCGACGCACGGCAGTCAGGAACAGATTCTGAAGCAGGCCGATGATGCGCTGTATCAGGCGAAAAACGCCGGACGGAACTGCGTGGTGATCGCCGGACAGGAAGCGCTGGCCAGCACGGTTTCGCGCTATTAACCGGGCAGCGGCAGATCAGGATAAAAAAACGGGTGCCTGGCGGGCACCCGTTGGTAATCAGGCTGATTTCAGGTAATCGAGCACGATATCGTGGTGGTTCGAGGTTTTAAAATCGTCGAACACCTTCTCCACTTTGCCATCGCCGCCAATCAGGAAGCTAATGCGGTGAATGCCGTCGTAGGTTTTCCCCATAAAGGTTTTCTCACCCCAGACGCCAAACTGCTCGCAAACCTGATGATCTTCATCCGACAGCAGGGTGAAGTTGAGCAATTCTTTCTCGACAAAGCGAGACAGTTTTTCCGGCTTGTCGGTGCTGATGCCCAGCACTTCCACGCCCGCCTTCTTTAAATCATCCATGTTATCGCGCAGACCACAGGCCTGCGTGGTGCAGCCCGGCGTCATGGCTTTCGGGTAGAAATAGACCAGAACGCGCTGTCCCTGGAAGTCGGCCAAATTTACTTGTTCGCCATCCTGATCGGGCAAGCTAAATTTCGGTGCGGTGTCACCGGCTTTCAGTGGATTCATCACAACTCTCCATTTTTTTCTTCATGCTGTGGGTAATACACCATCAGCGGCAAAAGCGCCAGGTGGAGTTTACCTCAGGGTTATTTCACTACACGGTATGCCAGCGCGGCAGAGTGTGTGGCGGAATAACCCGGAGCCTGATTCAGACGGCGCTGTGCGCGTCGTCGGTGACACTATAGAGGCGAATTGAACCTTGTGCATGCAGTTCTTCGCACAGCCGATGGAAAGCCTGCTCAAACGGTGCGCTGGCATGATTCGCCGGGCTGTGCGCGGTCATCTGAATATAGAGCACCGGCGGCGCGTCGTCCTGGGCGGGCGTAATGCGCGACACCAGCTCGGCGATGTTCATCTGATGTTTATCGAACAGATCGGTGAAGCGTTCGATGATATGCGGTGAATCCGGCACTTCCACCTGTACCCAGACGGTAGCGGGCATCGGCGGCGTCACGCGCGCGTTGGTGCGCTTCATCACGATCAGCAGCTCCAGCTCGGCACCCTTCATCGGCAGGGTCGATTCAATCAGGGTAATGGCGTTCCAGCTGCCGGAGAGCAGCATAATAAAGGTAAACTCGTCGCCCAGCATCGCCAGGCGGCTGTCTTCAATATTGCAACCGCAGCTGCTGACGTGGCGGGTAATAGTATTGACGATACCCGGACGATCAACGCCCAGAGCGGTGATCACCAGATGGTGCGGCTGTGACTGCGGCAAAATGGCGTTTCCTGTACGTTCGCTAATAACCATAAGGTAAACATAAAAAAAACTGCTGACAAGCGCGGTAATGGCGTGGCTCGCTTGCTTTTCTTTCGGCGGAAAACGTAACATGAGGCACTTGTTTGTCGAGGGGATAGCCCATGTTCACCGGAAGTATTGTTGCGCTCATTACGCCTTTGAATGAAAAAGGTGATGTCTGCCGCGCAAGTCTGAAAAAACTGATTGATTATCATGTCGCCAGCGGTACGGCGGCGATTGTTTCTGTTGGCACCACCGGCGAATCCGCGACCCTCAGCCATGAAGAGCATGGCGATGTGGTGATGCAAACCCTGGAGCTGGCCGATGGCCGCATTCCCGTGATTGCCGGGACCGGCGCGAATGCTACCGCCGAAGGGATCTCTCTGACAAAACGCTTCACCGGCACCGGCGTGGTCGGCTGCCTCACCGTGACCCCCTACTACAACCGTCCGACGCAGGAAGGTCTGTACCAGCACTTCAAAGCGATCGCCGAAAGCACCGATCTGCCACAGATGCTGTATAACGTCCCGTCACGTACCGGCTGTGACATGCTGCCGGAAACCGTTGCCCGCCTGGCTGAAATCAAAAATATTATCGGAATCAAAGAGGCCACCGGGAACTTATCGCGTATTTCGCAGATCCAACAGCTGGTTGGAGATGAGTTCATTATTGTCAGCGGTGATGACGCGACAGCGCTGGACTCCATGCAACTGGGCGGCAAAGGCGTTATTTCGGTCACGGCTAACATTGCAGCACGTGAAATGGTTGAACTCTGTGCGCTGGCACAAGAGGGCAAATTTGCCGAAGCGCGTCGCCTGAATCAGCGTCTGATGCACCTGCACCAGACGCTTTTCTGTGAACCGAATCCTATCCCGGTGAAATGGGCCGCGAAACAGCTAGGATTAATCGCCGATGACACGCTGCGCTTGCCGATGACGCCGCTGACCGAAGCCGGTCAGGCGAAAACCGCGCAGGCGCTGATCCAGGCGGGTCTGCGATAATTTAGGGAGAATCAATGAGTTATTCAGTTAAGCGCTCGACGCTGGCAACCGTGGTGGGCCTCTCCACCCTGATGCTGCTAACAGCTTGTTCCAGCGATCAGCGTTATAAGCGCCAGGTCAGCGGTGATGAATCTTACCTGCAGGCGCCTGAACTGCATGATTTAAAAGCCCCGGCGGGCATGATTCTGCCGCTGCAGAATGGTGATTACGATGTGCCGCACAGCGTGGCGAAAGGCGCGCTGGGTAAAGAGCTCGACATCCGTCCACCGGCGCAGCCGCTGGCGCTGATGAACGGCACCCGCGCGCAGTTCACCGGTAACACCGGCGTGCTGGCGGTTGACAGCAGCCGTGGCTCCATCTGGTCGCAGGTGGTGAACGTGGTGCAGTCGTACAAATTCCCGGTTGCCCAGCGTGATGATGCGGCGCAGCAGCTCACCACCGACTGGGTGCAGTGGAACCGTGCTGACGAAGATAACCAGTATCGCGGCCGTTACCAGATCAGCGTGCAGAACCAGGGCTATCAGCAGGTGCTGACCGTACGTCTGCTGGAACTGCAGCAGCAGGGCCAGACGGTTACCACGCCGGTCCAGGTTCAGCGCTATACCGGTCAGATGCTGAATGACATCAGCACCGGTCTGGATAAGATCGATACCGCCAGCCAGGATGCGGCTGCCGGACGTGCCAGCGGACAGATTGATGTCCAGAGCGGCGCGGACGACACCGGCCTGCCACTGCTGGTGCTGCGCTCACCGTTTAACGTCACCTGGCAGCGTCTGCCGGCGGCGCTGAAGCGTATGGGCATGGAAGTTACCGATGACAACCGCTCGCAGGGCAGTCTGAAAGTGACCTACAAGCAGCCGGGCAGCAGCGCGTTTGACGCCATCGGCGCGAAAGATCCGGAACTGCCAAACGGCGACTACAAGTTGCAGGTGGGCGATCTCGATAACCGCAGCAGCCTGCAGTTCATCGATCCGAAAGGACACGTACTCACCCAGGCGCAGAATGATGCGCTGGTGGCGGTCCTGCAGGGCGCGCTGAACAAATAAATGCAATAAAGGCCGGAGATTCTCCGGCCTTTTTGTTTTGGTTTTGGCATAATAGCGCCCGGCGAGGTAAACGATTGCGTCAGGCAGTCATCGCGCGGTGAAACACCGCTGAACACGGGTTCTTTCATGTTTGGAGTTAACAAGATGCAAAAGCGAGCTGAGTTGTATCGCGGTAAAGCGAAAACCGTATACAGCACCGACAATCCGGATCTGCTGGTACTTGAATTCCGCAACGATACGTCAGCAGGAGACGGTGCACGAATCGAGCAGTTTGATCGTAAAGGCATGGTGAACAACAAGTTCAACCATTTCATCATGACCAAACTGCAGGAAGCGGGCATTCCGACCCAGATGGAAGCGCTGCTTTCTGATAACGAAGCGCTGGTGAAAAAGCTGGAGATGGTGCCGGTAGAGTGCGTGGTGCGCAACCGGGCGGCCGGATCGCTGGTGAAACGTCTGGGCGTGGAAGAGGGCATGCTGCTCAATCCACCGCTGTTTGATCTCTTCCTGAAAGATGACGCCAAACACGACCCGATGGTCAACGAATCGTACTGCGAAACCTTTGGCTGGGTGAGCAAGGCTAACCTGGCGCGCATGCAGGAGCTGACCTTCAAAGCCAACGAAGTGCTGAGCAAACTGTTTGATGATGCCGGTCTGATTCTGGTGGACTTCAAGCTGGAGTTTGGTCTGTTCAAAGGTGAAGTGACGCTGGGCGACGAATTCTCGCCAGACGGCGCGCGTCTGTGGGACAAAGAGACCATGGACAAGATGGACAAAGACCGTTTCCGTCAGAGCCTCGGCGGCCTGATCGAAGCGTACGAAGAAGTGGCACACCGTCTGGGTGTCAAACTGGACTAAGCTTCTGCCGGTGTGCGTCACGGTATAACAGACGCAAACCTTTCAGCGCATGAAGGTCGCCCTGGCTGGCGGCCTTTTTTATTGTCTGTTTACGGCCTTCACGCTGCGCCCTGCGCGCAATCTCGCTCCGCTGGCATCGCATTGCTGGTACTAACCTCTGCCGCCAACTAAAATCATGCAAAAGTCATTGATAACAGGAGCAGGCCATGCGCTGGCAAGGGCGTCGTGAAAGCGACAATGTGGAAGATCGTCGCGGCGATTCGCCGGGTTTTAGTTCTGGCGGACGCCAGATTCGTCTGCCGCGCGGCAAGGGCGGCATTATTCTGCTGATTGTGGTCGCGGTCGCTGGCTATTACGGCTACGACCTCACCGCGCTGCTGGAAGGCGGCGCGCCGGTGTCGCAACAGCAGCAGCGTCAGGTCAATTCGGCGCAGGATAACGAGGCGGCCAAATTCACCTCGGTGATCCTCGCCACCACCGAAGATACCTGGGGCAAACTGTTCCAGCAGATGGGCAAACAATACGCGCCGCCAAAGCTGGTGATGTATCGCGGTGCGACGCGCACTAACTGCGGCACCGGCCAGTCGGCAATGGGGCCGTTCTACTGCCCGGCCGATCAGACGGTATATATCGATCTCTCTTTCTATGACGACATGAAAACCAAACTCGGAGCCGGGGGGGATTTTGCCCAGGGTTACGTCATCGCCCACGAAGTAGGGCATCACGTGCAGAAACTGCTGGGTATCGAACCGAAAGTGCGCCAGATGCAGCAGGGCGCCACGCAGGCGCAGGTGAACCAGCTGTCGGTGAAGATGGAGCTGCAGGCGGACTGCTTTGCTGGCGTCTGGGGTCACTATATGCAGCAGGAGAACATTCTTGAGGTGGGCGATTTACAGGAAGCGCTGAACGCCGCCGAGGCGATTGGCGACGATCGTCTGCAGCAGCAAAGTCAGGGGCGCGTAGTGCCGGACAGCTTCACTCACGGCACCTCACAGCAGCGCTACACCTGGTTCAAACGCGGTTTTGACAGCGGCAATCCGGGCCAGTGCAATACCTTCGCCAGTAACTGATGTTGCACGCTGAACTGACGGCGGCGATGCAGCAAGCCGGTATCCGCCGTCTGTGCGTAATAGCCGGTGAAGCTGGCTGGGCGCGCCATGAGGCGGCCACATGGCAGGCCGCACTGCCCGGTGACTGGTTAACGGTCAGCGACAGCGATGACTTCCCGCAGCGCGTCGCGCCTGCGGCGCTGCGTACCCTGCTGGGCCGGGAATTCCGGCATGCCATTTTCGATGCGCGCCACGGCTTTCATGCGGAAGCGTTCGCTGCGCTGGCCGGGACGCTGCGGGCCGGCAGCTGGCTGCTGTTACTGACGCCAGACTGGAACGCCTGGCCGGCGCAACCCGATCGCGACAGCCTGCGCTGGGCCGATGTCGACCAGCCCATCGCCACGCCGCATTTCATCCACCATCTGCAACAGCATATCCTGCAGGATGCGCAGGTGATGCTGCTGCGTCAGCACCAGACGCCGCGCCTGCCGGCGGCGCAGCCCTTCGCGCCGTGGCAGTGTCGCGCCCCCGAGCAGCAGGCGCAGATTGTCCGCCAGCTGTGCGCCATGCCACCCGGTGTCGCGGTGATCATCGCCCCGCGCGGTCGCGGTAAATCGGCGCTGGCGGGGATGCTGGCGCGCCAGACGCAAAGCGCGCTGGTGACGGCGCCGGCCAAAGCCGCGACGGACGTGCTGGCGCAGTTCGCCGCTGAGCAGTTTAGCTTTATGGCCCCGGATGCGATTCTCGCTCAGCCGCAGGAGGCTCAGCCGCTGGCAGAATGGCTGATTGTGGATGAGGCCGCGGCCATCCCCGCGCCGCTGTTACAGCAGCTGGTGCAGCGTTTTCCGCGCGTTTTGCTGACCACCACGGTGCAGGGCTACGAAGGTACCGGGCGCGGTTTCATGCTGCGCTTCTGCGCCACGCTGCCGCAGGTGCGCTACTTCCAGCTGGATGAGCCGCTGCGCTGGTCGGCGCAGGATCCGCTGGAGCAGTGGCTGAGCGCGGCGCTGCTGTTTGCTGAGGCCGAAGCCTGCGACGCACCCGCGCAGACAGCAATTTTTGCCGCTACGCCCGCGCAGCACGCCGGCGCCTTACAGGCCGGCTATCGTCTGCTGGCGAGCGCCCACTATCGCACCTCGCCTCTCGACCTGCGACGTATGCTGGATGCGCCCGGCATGCATTTCTGGCTGGCCGGGCAGCCGCAGCAGGTCACCGGCGCGCTGTGGCTGGTGGAAGAGGGCGGACTGGATGCTGCGCTGGCGCAGGCGGTGTGGGCCGGCTTACGTCGTCCGCGCGGCAATCTGGTGGCGCAGTCATTAGCGGCACATGCCGGTTTTACTGAAGCGGCGACGTTACGTTCGCTGCGCATCAGCCGCATCGCCGTACAGGCCGCGCAGCGCCAGCGCGGCATCGGTCGCGCGCTGGTGGCGACGGCGCGGCAGCAGGCGCAGGGCGCGGACTATCTGTCGGTGAGCTTTGGCTACACCGCAGCGCTGTGGCAGTTCTGGCGCGCCTGCGGCTTTACCCTGGTGCGTATCGGTTCACAGCGCGAAGCCAGTAGCGGTTGCTATGCGGCGATGGCGATTTGTGCGCTGACGCCAGCCGGTGAAGCCCTGCGGCAGCGCGCCGCGCAGCGTCTGGCGCGCGACTGGCCGTGGCTGCAAAAGCTGATCGCGGTGCCGCTGACCCTGTCGTCCGCCGACCATCAATCCCTCAGCGCCGACGACTGGCCGCTGCTGGCCGCGTTTGCCTGGGCGCAGCGGCCCTATGAAGCCAGCTATCCGGTGCTGCAGCGGCTGGCTAATGTCGCATCGCCACCGTTGCTGTGTGCCATACTGCAACAAAAACAAACGCTGAGTGAAGCGGCACGGCTGGCTGGCGTGAGCGGGCGTAAAGCGCTGATGCTCAGGCTGCGCGCGGAGGCGGCTGACGCACTCATCACGCTGGATGCCGCCGCCGCGCAGCACTGGCAGCAGCGCCTCGGCACATTGCAATAAATCCATTATCTCGTTCAAATTTTCCCAATATCACTTTGCCGTCAGCAGCGTATAGTGATTTGAGGAGGACGTTATGGCACTACGATATGTAATTGTTCAGCAACCGGATAACGCCGCGCAGCTGTTTCTGCTGTATCACGGCGTGAACGACAACCCCGATTCGATGGCGCAGATTGGCAGCTGGTTCGCGCAGGCGTTTCCGCAGGCGCAGGTGGTATCGGTGGGCGCACCTTATCCGGCCAGCGCGCCGCAGGGCCGCCAGTGGTATGCCGAGATACCGGAACACGACCGCTCGCAGCAGCAGGGCGTGGACGCGGTGATGCCGTCCTTTGTCGAGTCGGTGCGTCACTGGCAGCAGCAGAGCGGCGTGCGGCCGGAAGCCACCGCGCTGGTCGGTTTTTCGCAGGGCGGCACCATGGTGCTGGAAGGCGTAAAAGCCCAGCCGGATCTGGCGGGACGCGTGGTGGCCTTTAGCGGCCGCTACGTCACGCTGCCGGAGCAGGCCAGCACGCGCAACACTATCCACCTGATTCACGGCGATTATGACGAGCAGGTGCCGATGCAGCATGCGGAAGCGGCGATGCAGCGCTTAACTGCGCTGGGCGGCGATGTGACGCTGGATATCGTTGACGATCTGCCGCACGCAATTGATGAACGCAGCATGCAGCTGGCGCTGAATCACCTGCGCTATACCGTGCCGCGCCGCTATTTTGATGAGGCGCTGAGCGGGGCGAAGCCGGGCGACGATGATGTGGTGATGATGGTGTGAGACCGGCGCGCCATAAAACAAAGGTCGCCGTGCAGGGCGACCTTATACGCTAAACGATCAGCGGCGACTACTTCTTCTTCGGCCAGTCGTCGTCATCGTCCCACTTATCGTTGAAATCGCGATGCGGTGGCAGATCCGGTTTGTTATCCATATATTTTTTATGATCGATGCGCTTCAGGTCTTTGTAGACGTTCATCAGCACGCCCACCATCAGCAGAATCACAATCACCCACCAGTACTCTTTTAACCATTCCATGAGGTTTCTCCTTCAAGGTGCCATCAGGCGATCAGCTGTTCCATAATGCGCTGATACATCCGGCTCAGCAGCTGCAAATCCGAGGCTTTCACGCACTCATTGATCTTATGAATAGTGGCATTCACCGGGCCGAGCTCCACCACCTGTGCGCCCATGCGGGCAATAAAGCGCCCGTCAGAGGTGCCGCCGGTGGTTAACAGCTGCGGCTTGATCTCATTATAGTGCGCCACGGCGTTGACGACCGCATCCACCAGCTTGCCGCGTGAAGTCAGGAATGGCTGACCGGACACATTCCACTCCAGCGTATAGCGCAGCTGGTGGCGATCGAGTAGCGCCGCCACGCGATCTTTGATCATCTGATCGGTCAGTTCGGTGCTGAAGCGGAAGTTAAACTGCACGAAAAACTCGCCGGGGATCACATTGTTACTGCCGGTGCCGGCCTGCACGTTGGCGATCTGCATGCTGGTCGGCGGGAAGAACTCGTTGCCCTGATCCCACTCGGTCGCCACCAGCTCGTTGAGCGCCGGCATTGCGCGATGTACCGGGTTATCAGCCAGATGCGGATAAGCCACGTGGCCCTGTACGCCGTGAATGGTCAGATTGGCGGTCATGGAGCCGCGACGGCCATTCTTCACCACGTCGCCGACCACTTCGGTGCTCGACGGTTCACCGACGAGGCAGTAATCCATACGTTCATTGCGCGCCATCAGGCGCTCAACCACTTTTACCGTACCGTTGACGGCGCTGGCTTCTTCATCGGAAGTGATGAGAAACGCCAGCCGGCCAGCATGATTGGGATGGGCAGCAACGAAGCGCTCGGCCGCCACCACCATCGCCGCCAGCGAGCCTTTCATGTCTGCAGCGCCACGGCCAAACAGCATGCCGTCGCGAATCGACGGTTCAAACGGCGGGCTGATCCAGCGGTTGGCATCGCCCGGCGGCACCACATCGGTGTGCCCGGCAAAGGCCAGCGTTTCGCCCTGGCCGCGCGTGGCCCAGAAGTTAAGCGTATCGCCAATGTGCATCGGCTCGACGTGGAAACCAATCGCCTCCAGGCGCGCAATTAACATGGCCTGGCAACCGGCGTCATCCGGACTAAGCGAGGGGCGACGAATAAGCTGCTGAGCCAGCTCAATGACCGGACAGAACATGTTATGATTTCTCCTGGATAAAGGCGTGATAAACGGGTTCTTTGAAACCCACCAGCAATGTACCGTCTGGCGCCGCCAGCACCGGACGTTTGATCAGCGCCGGGTGCGCCAGCATCAGCGCTTTGGCGCTGGCCGCATCGCGGATGGCATCGCGCTCCGCTTCCGGCAGCTGACGCCAGGTGGTGCCGCGCGTGTTCAGCAGCACGTCATATCCCAGCTGGTCGATAAAGGATTGCAGCAGCGCCGCATCCAGCCCGTCAGCGCGATAATCATGAAAATGAAAGTCGATGCCGGAAGTGCTCAAATAGTTGCGTGCTTTTTTTATGGTGTCGCAATTCTTAATTCCGTACATCACCCACTGCGCTGTCATCGCGTATTCCCGTCCTGTGTTAAATAAAGCGCGAGTTTACCATAGCGCGCTGTGGGCTGTGAGGTCAGACGCGCAGCAGCGCTGTTTTTCATCTCGCCACGACGCCAATAAACGACGCTAATCAGGGCCAGTAAACGCTTTCACTTACCTGCGAAATTGTCGCCTGCGGCATCATTAGCGATCTAAGAATTATCTTAGGTGGTAAAAACGGGCCTGGCGGATTAAGTCCGCGCTTTTATGAGTCGCATTAACAGGTTGCTGAAATGTGCGTCAGTCCGCAGTTTCGGCAAATTCAAGCTTTCTGCGGTAGTTGCCGATAGTGATGAGAGGTGGAAACGTATTCACCTGTAGAAAAAAACGGCGTAAAATCGCCACTACAAGAAGAGAGGGTATTATGGTTGAACACGAACTGGGGAACTGGAAAGAATTTATCGAAGCGATGTTACGTAAGTAATTCGTGAAGAGAAAAGCAGGGCACTTCCCAACTTGCTGTTATTCTTACCGCACACATCAATAAAGCCGCCATTCATCATGGCGGCTTTTTATTTGCCCGGAGTTAGCCTCAGTCGTGCGGCTTTGCCCGCAGCGGGAAGCGGCGGCGCACCAGCACAAAGAACAGCGGCACAAAGAAGATCGCCAGCACCGTGGCGGAGATCATGCCGCCCATCACGCCAGTACCGACCGCATGCTGGCTGCCTGAACCGGCACCGCTGCTGATCGCCATCGGCAGCACGCCGAAAATAAAGGCCAGCGACGTCATCAGAATCGGCCGCAGGCGCTGCCGCGATGCCTCCAGCGTCGATTCCAGCAGCTCACGCCCCTTACTGTTGATCTCATTGGCGAACTCGACGATCAGGATCGCATTCTTCGCCGACAGGCCAATCACCGTCAGCAGGCCGACCTGAAAGTAGACGTCATTCTCCAGTCCGCGCAGCCAGGTGGCGACCAGCGCGCCCACCACGCCCAGCGGCACCACCAGCATCACCGAGAACGGAATCGACCAGCTCTCGTACAGCGCCGCGAGGCACAGGAACACTACCAGCAGCGAAATCGCATACAGCGCCGGTGCCTGCGAGCCGGAGAGACGTTCCTGATAGGAGGCACCGGTCCACTGGAAGCCAACGCCGAGCGGCAGCTGCGCCACCAGTTTCTCCATCTCATCCATCGCCGTGCCGCTGCTGACGCCGTTAGCCGCCTCGCCGACAATCTCCAGCGACGAATAGCCGTTATAGCGTTCAAGACGCGGTGAACCGTTCTCCCAGTGGCTGGTGGCGAAGGCGGAGAACGGCACCATGCCGCCGCTGTTGTTGCGCACATACCATTTGTTGATGTCGCCTGGCAGCATGCGGAATTCCGGTGCGGCCTGGACGTAGACCTTCTTCACGCGGCCGCGGTCGAGAAAATCATTCACATAGGTTGAGCCCCAGGCGGTGGTCAGGGTGTCATTGATGGTATCCAGCGACACGCCGAGCGCCTGCGCTTTACGCTGGTCGACATCAATCTGCAGCTGCGGGCTGTCGTCGAGTCCGTTGTGGCGCACGCGCGACAGCGCCGGATTGTTGTCGGCCAGCGCCAGCAGCCGATCGCGCATCGCCATCAGCTCGGTGTGCCCGATGCCGCCGTGATCCTGCAACTCCATATCAAAGCCGGAGGAGCTGCCCATGCCGGTGATTGCCGGTGGACTGCTGGCGATGACGCGTGCCTCTTTGATCTTTTTAAAGGCTGCGGTGGCGCGATCTATGATGGCAAACGAGGTACGATCGCGACCTGGCCGCTGCTCCCAGTCCTTCAGGCGCACAAACAGGCGTGCCACGTTTTGTCCGTTGCCGCCCGGACCGGCACCAATGGTGGAAAACACCGACAGCACATTCTCCTTCTCGGCAGTCAGGTAATAATCCTCAACCTTTGCCACCACCTGCGAGGTTTGCTGCAGCGTCGAGCCCGGCGGCAGTTGTACCTGAGTAAGAAATACGCCGCGATCTTCCAGCGGCAGGAAGGAGGTAGGCAGACGAATAAACAGGAATGCCATCACGCCGATAATCGCCAGGTAGAGCAGCAGCCAGCGGCCGCTCTTCAGCAGAATGCGCGCCACACCGCGCTCGTAGCGTTCGGCGCTGGCATTGAAGTGACGATTAAACCAGCCGAAAAATCCGCGCCGGCCATGGTGCTGGCCCTGCGCCAGCGGTTTGAGCAGCGTGGAGCACAGCGCGGGCGTCAGAATCATCGCCACCAGCACCGACAGCACCATCGCCGAGACAATGGTGATGGAGAACTGGCGATAGATAGCGCCCACGGTGCCGCCAAAGAACGCCATCGGCACAAACACCGCGGACAGCACCAGCGCGATGCCCACCAGCGCGCCCTGAATCTGCCCCATCGATTTACGCGTGGCGGCCCGCGGCGATAGTCCCTCTTCGCTCATGATGCGCTCGACATTCTCCACCACCACGATGGCATCATCCACCAGCAGCCCGATGGCCAGCACCATGGCGAACATGGTCAGGGTGTTAATACTGAAGCCGCAGGCGTACAGCACCGCAAAGGTGCCGAGCAGCACCACCGGCACAGCAATGGTGGGAATGAGCGTGGCGCGGAAATTTTGCAGGAACAGGTACATCACCAGAAACACCAGCAGAATCGCTTCCAGCAGCGTTTTCACCACGTCCTTAATGGAGGCTTTGACGAACGGCGTGGTTTCAAACGCCACTTTGGCTTCCAGCCCGTGCGGGAAGTATTGCGCCAGTTCGGCAACACGGGCGCGCACCAGCTTGTCGGTGTTCATCTCGTTAGCGCCGGAGGCCAGCTTGATGCCGAGACCGGAGGCTGGCTGGCCGTTATAGCGGCTCAGAAAGTCATACTTTTCGGCGCCCATGGCGATGGTGGCCACGTCGCCGAGCGTCACCACTGAACCGTCGGTGTTGGTTTTCAGCGTAATGGCGCGAAACTGCGCGGGCGTCTGTAGCATCGACTGGGCGTTAACCGTGGCGTTCAGCGCCTGTTTGTCCACCGACGGCAACCCGCCGACCTGGCCGACCGCCACCTGGGTGTTCTGCGATTCGATGGCGCTGACCACATCGTCGGTGGTCAGCGCGTAGTTAATCAGCTTGTTGGGATCGAGCCAGATGCGCATGGCGTATTGCGAGCCGTAGGCATCGACCTGGCCGACGCCGTCGATGCGGCTGAGCGGATCCTGTATGTTACTGGCGACGTAATCGGCAATATCCTGTTTATCCATACTGCCGTCGGTGGAGACAAAGGCGATCATCAGAATGTTGCTGTCGCCGGTTTTGTTTACCGTGACGCCCTGCGACTGCACCGCCGCCGGCAGCTTGCGCAGCGCGCTCTGCAGCTGATTCTGTACCTGTTGCCGCGCTTCATCCGGGTTAGTGCCGGCGGTAAAGGTGAGGGTGATCTGCGCCTGGCCGGTGTTGCTGCTGTTCGAGGACATGTACATCAGGTTATCGATCCCCGTCATATTCTGCTCGATAACCTGGGTGACGGTGTTTTCCAGCGTCTGCGCGGATGCGCCGGGATAGTTGGCGGTGATGCGCACGTTAGGCGGCGCGAGATCCGGATACTGTTCCACCGGCAGCGAGATAATGGCCAGCGTGCCACACAGGCACAGCAAAATAGCCAGCACCCAGGCAAAAATGGGGCGGTCGATAAAAAAGTTCGACATGAAACCGACACTCCTCAGCTGCGTACTTTGTACTTGTTATTAGTAAAAGCGTGCCGCACGCTGCGCTTCACGCTGGCGGAGTGCAAGGGCGATCCTGAAAACTCCGGCTGCTGCTTACTGTACGCGGGGCAAATTAGGGAATCGTGGATAAATTATGGAGAAAGTGTAAAAGTCGCAGCAGCTTTATGTGCGCACTCACACATTGCGGCTCTCCAGCCACAGCACCGTTGCCGCAACGCGGGAACGGACGTCGAGCTTACGCAGCAGGTTGCGGATGTGCACCTTTACCGTTTCTTCCGAAATGTGCAGCGTGGCGGCAATCTCTTTGTTGGATAAGCCGCGTGCTACTTCCTGCAACACATCCAGTTCGCGCTCGGTCAGCTGTCTGAACGGATTGACGCTGGGCTGGCGGGTCGCCAGATATTCTGCCACCACCTCACTGAATACGTTCTCGCCCTGTGCGCCGCGCATCACCTGCGCCAGCAGCAGTTCCGGTTCGCTGTCTTTAAGCAGATAGCCATCGGCACCGGCATCCACCATGGCGTAAATATCGCTGCGCGCGTCGGAGACCGTCAGCACCAGAATGCGTGCCGCGACGCCCTCGTGGCGCAGCGCCTTCAGCGTATCCAGCCCGGACATGCCCTTCATATTCAGGTCGAGCAGAATCACATCCGGTGCCAGACGGCGCGCTTCGGCCAGTGCTTCGGTACCGTTATTCGCCTCAGCCACCACTTCCAGACGCGGTTCCAGCGCCAGCAACTGGCGGATACCGCGACGCATCAGCGGATGATCGTCAACGATCATAATAGACAGGGAAGGGTGAGCCATAGGTTCTCCAGAGTTTCAATCCGTTTGCTAAGTGTAACGCGTTAAGCCAGCCGGTGCGCGGGGCGGGCGGGAAAACGCAGCGTGACGCAGGTGCCCTGCGCCTGCGGGGTAATCAGTAAGCTGCCGGCGAGACGCGCCGCGCGCTCGGCCATGATGGTCAGCCCGTAGTGGCCCGGCGGCTCTTCTACGCTGTTGATACCGCAGCCGTCATCTTCGATGGTCAGCAGGTGCTCATCATCAGCGACACGCTGATAGCGAATCTGAATCTGCTGCGCCTGCGCGTGACGAATTGCATTGAGCAGCGCCTCGCGCGCAATCTGCAGCACGTGCACCTGCTGCTGGGCATCCAGCGTTTGCAGGCCAGGCTGATAGTCAAAGGTAATCGCCGCCTGCGACTGCTCCTGCAGCGGGGCGATCATCGCCTGCATCGCCTGCACTAAATCGGCCTGTTCAATGCTCAGACGGAAGGTGGTGAGCAGTTCGCGCAGCTGCTGATACGCCTCGGCCAGCGCGCGATCAAAATCGGCGATGATCGCCTGTGCCTGCGGCTGGCTGCTATCAACTGTGCGCCGCAGCAGCGTCAGCTGGATACGCAGAAAAGAGAGCGACTGCGCCAGCGAATCGTGCAGCTCGCGCGCAATGGTGGCGCGCTCTTCAATCAGCAGCATCTGCTGATACTGCTTCTGCGTCTGCCAGATCCACAATGCACGCGCCAGCATGTTGGCCAGGCTGTGCATCAGCTCATCGGCCGGCGGCGCGCGGCGGGTTTGCCAGCACAGTTCGCCGAGGCGCTGCTCCTCCTGCTGCAGCGGCAGCCGCTGCCAGCTGAGATCGTCGGCGGGCACGCCAGCCTGAAAGGCGATATCCTCGCTGGCGATTTGCAGCACCTCCAGCGCTTCCCGCCGCTGCACCAGCCGCAGCAGGCCCTGAATCAGCTCGGGATTGAGCGGGCCGCCGGTGAGAATCTGCGAGCTTTCATACAGCAGCGACAGCGTGCGGTTGGCCTGGGTTAAATCTTCGGTTTTATTGCGCACCGCGCACTCCAGCAGGCGATAGTGCGAATGCAGCCGCTCCGCCATGGTGGTAAACGCCTGCGCCAGCACGCCCAGCTCGTTGGGCTGATGCACGGAAAGCGGCGGAAAACTGAAATTGGCCTGCTCGACGTATTGACTGGCGGTGACCAGCGAATCAAGCGGACGCACCACGTTGCGGCGAATAAAGCCAATGCTCCACAGCGCCAGCGCGACAATCGCCAGAAAGCCGAACAGGCTGCTGGCGGCCACCAGATGCATTTTCAGCTCGGCATAGTGCTGCACCGCCAGCACGAAGCGGTCAATCTCACTGACGTAGCCCGCCACGCGCTGCTGGTACACCTGCGCCCGCGCCGGCTGCAGCGTCTCCTGCAGTACCGGCCAGCTGTCGCGCAGATAGCGGTAGCGGCTGCTGACTTCAATCGGTACCCACGGACGCTCCAGATGCTGCAGCGCCGGTGACTCCAGCGTCTGCTGATATTGCTGCATATGGTGCGCCAGCTGCTGCGGATCGCGCGTGCTGTCCCACGCCAGCCGGTAGATTTGCATGCGCAGCGAGCCGGCGACATTCACCGCTTCGGCATCGCGCAAACTGCTGGAGAGCGTCATCAACGCCAGGCCGGTGGTTAACAGCGACAGCAGCACAATCGCGCTGAGCGCGCGGGCAATGGTGCGGGTAACGGGACGTTTCACTATCACAATAATAACCCTTACAAGAGCGGGGGATTATAAGTCAGCCGCAGCGCGGGTGCGAGCGCGAAATTGAAACATCTGGTTACTTTTACCAGAGAAACTCACCACTTTTTACGTTTCCCTGGATTAGTCGCGTTTGGCTGGCGAAATATTGAACGCTTTTACCGCCCGCGCAGCCTGGTTTGCACTGGCCCGACGATACTTTGACGCGTAACCCTTTCCCCGCACGACAACAGGAGCACCTCATGAAGACACGTTATGCCGTAATGACTGCTGCACTGCTTGCCAGCGCATCGTTTACTACCTTTGCCGCCTCGCCGTTGAGCGAGGCACAAACCCAGGACCTGCAAAGCAGCGGCACCGTTTCGGTGAGCGGCGTGCGCGGTTCGCTGGATGACGCCACCCGTCAGCTGTCGCAAAAAGCGGAAGAGATGGGCGCCAGCCACTATCGCGTCATTGGCATGCAGAATCCGGGCGATTCCAGCATGTGGAGCGGCAGCGCCGAGATTTACCGTTAATGCCCTTCATTATTCCCCTCTGGTAGTTTTTTCCTGTAGCCACCGATTACCGGCCACCCCACTGGCCGGTTTTTTTGTGCGTCGCGACGGATTATTACAAATCAACCCGTGCAGTCAGCCAGTATATTTTGCTTCGTTCATGCAGAACGGGTAGGATTCATCGCCGTAATTTCCCGGCTCGCCGCGCGGCATCGTTCCGCCGCTCAGGGGCCGGTTTTACCCCATTTCGCACTGCCCGGCGCAATCGATTGGTTACGCGGTGATTGATGGACAGGACAAACAGGAAAGCTATGAAATCTACTAAAAAAACGCCAGCCGAACAGCGTGCTGCGAGAAGGCGCTGGCTTAACTCTCACGACACGGGTTACCACAAAGCGATGGGTAACCGTCAGGTACAAATGATCGCCATTGGCGGCGCTATCGGTACCGGTCTGTTCCTCGGTGCCGGCGCGCGTCTGCAGATGGCCGGTCCGGCACTGGCACTGGTGTATCTGGTGTGCGGTATCTTCTCCTTCTTTATTCTCCGTGCGTTGGGCGAGCTGGTGTTGCATCGCCCTTCCAGCGGCAGCTTTGTTTCGTACGCGCGTGAATTCCTCGGGGAAAAAGCGTCCTACGTCGCGGGCTGGATGTATTTCGTTAACTGGGCGATGACCGGTATCGTCGATATCACCGCGGTGGCGCTTTACATGCATTACTGGGGCGCGTTTGGTGATGTGCCGCAGTGGGTATTTGCGCTCGGCGCGCTGGCGATTGTCGGCACCATGAACATGATCGGCGTGAAGTGGTTCGCCGAGATGGAGTTCTGGTTCGCGCTGGTGAAAGTGCTGGCCATCGTGGTGTTCCTGATTGTCGGCGTGGTGTTCCTCGGCAGCGGTAAACCGCTGGACGGCAACACCACCGGCTTCCATCTGATCACCGACAACGGCGGGCTGTTCCCGCACGGTCTGCTGCCGGCGCTGGTGCTGGTACAGGGCGTGGTGTTTGCCTTCGCCTCGATTGAGCTGGTGGGCACGGCGGCGGGCGAGTGTAAAGACCCGAAAACCATGCTGCCGAAAGCCATCAACAGCGTGATCTGGCGTATCGGTCTGTTCTATGTGGGTTCCGTGGTACTGCTGGTACTGCTGCTGCCGTGGAACGCCTATCAGGCCGGTCAAAGTCCGTTCGTCACCTTCTTCTCCAAACTGGGCGTGCCCTACATTGGCAGCGTGATGAACATCGTGGTGCTGAGCGCGGCGCTGTCGAGCCTGAACTCGGGCCTGTACTCTACCGGACGTATTCTGCGTTCAATGTCGATGGGCGGCTCGGCGCCGCAGTTCATGTCGAAGATGAGTAAGCAGCAGGTGCCGTACGCCGGTATCCTGGTGACCATCGGCGTGTACGTGATCGGCGTGGTGCTCAACTACTACGTTCCGTCGCAGGTGTTTGAGATCGTCCTGAACGTGGCGTCGCTGGGGATTATCTCCTCGTGGGCGTTCATCGTGGTGTGCCAGATGCGTCTGCGCAAAGCCATCAAAGAGGGCAAAGCGGAAGATGTCAGCTTCAAGCTGCCGTGGGCGCCGGTTACCTCGTGGCTGACGCTGCTGTTCCTGGTGAGCGTGCTGGTGCTGATGGCGTTTGACTACCCGAACGGCACTTACACCATTGCTTCAATTCCGCTGATTGCCGTGCTGCTGGTGCTCGGCTGGTTTGGCGTGCGTAAGCGCGTGCAGGCGGAAGCGATGAAAGAGCACGAGCATCATCATGACGATCAGGATGATGCGGCGCCTAAACTGGCGGAAGACAACGCGCGTTAATCGCAGCGATGCTCACCTGCGGGGGCCAGTCGGCCCCCGTTTTTATTTCAATTATCCTTCTCTTGATCCCGCATCGGGAATTACACCTTTCGGGTGATATAGCCCTTCATAACCTCAGGTTATTTTACGCACCATCTCTACATCCCCGCATTAAGGTGAGCCGATGGCGCTGTCGCGACGTGAACTCTTTACCGGGCAGCGCGTCATGCCTGCCGGCGGTATCGCGTTGCCGTGGTGGCGGGGAGAGAGCGGCTGTGACGGCTGCGCCCGCTGCGTACAAGCCTGCGAGAGCGGCATCATCCGCATCGCCGCTGGCGAAGCGCCGCAGCTCGACTTTCTGCAGGGGGAATGCACCTTTTGCGCCGCCTGTGCCGACGTCTGCCCGCAGCCGCTGTTTCAGCCGCGCGACACTGAACCTTTTAGCCAGCGCATCCGCATCGACAGCCGCTGTATCGCTTTTCTTGGCGTTAACTGTCGCAGCTGCCAGGAGAGTTGTGAGCAGCAGGCGATCCGTTTTCGCCTGATGCCCAACGGCATCGGCCAGCCGGAAATCCTTCCGCAACATTGCACCGGCTGTGGCGCCTGTATCGCGCCGTGTCCGGTTTCAGCCACAGGACTGCATCATGACGAATAACGACAGCTGGCACGTATGTGGCCTGGTGATCCAGGCACGTCCGACCGCGATCGCGGCGGTGCGGCAGGCGCTACTGAACTTTGCCGACAGCGACATCGCGGCAGAAGATGCCGCACGCGGCACGCTGGCGCTAACGCTGGGCGCGGCCGACAGCGCCACGCTGCTGAGCAACATTGAAGCCACCCGCAACATCCCGGATGTGCTGGCGGTATCGCTGGTTTATCACCAGCAAGACGAAATTGAAGAACCCTGTAAGGAAGCATCATGAACCTGAGTCGTCGTGATTTTATGAAGGCCAATGCGGCGGCTGCTGCTGCAACGGCTGCTGGTCTCACCATTCCGACCGTGACCAAAGCGGCCACCAGCCTGGCTGAGCCGATTCGCTGGGAAAAAGCGCCGTGCCGGTTTTGCGGCACCGGCTGTGGCGTGCTGGTCGGCACGCAGAATGGCCGCGTGGTCGCCTCGCAGGGCGATCCGCAGGCGGAGGTTAATCGCGGTCTGAACTGCATCAAAGGCTACTTCCTGCCGAAGATCATGTACGGCAAAGATCGTCTGACCCAGCCGCTGCTGCGCATGACCGACGGCAAATTCGATAAGAACGGCGAGTTCACCCCGGTAAGCTGGGATCAGGCGTTCGACATCATGGAAGCGAAGTTTAAGGCGGCGCTGAAAGCCAACGGCCCGGAATCGGTCGGCATGTTTGGCTCCGGCCAGTGGACCGTATGGGAAGGTTACGCTGCATCAAAGCTGATGAAAGCGGGCTTCCGCACCAACAACCTCGATCCGAACGCGCGCCACTGCATGGCGTCTGCGGTGGTGGGCTTTATGCGCACCTTCGGCATGGACGAACCGATGGGCTGCTACGATGACATCGAGCAGGCCGATGCGTTTGTGCTGTGGGGATCGAACATGGCCGAGATGCACCCGATTCTCTGGTCTCGCCTGACCGCGCGTCGTCTCAGCAATGACAACGTCAAAGTGGCGGTGCTGTCGACCTATCGCCACCGCAGCTTCGAGCTGGCCGATAACGCCATCGTCTTCACGCCGCAGAGCGATCTGGCGATCCTCAACTTCATCGCTAACTACATCATTCAGAACAACAAAGTCGATAAAACCTTCCTGCAGAATCATGTCACGCTGCGTAAAGGCGTGACTGATATCGGCTACGGTTTGCGCCCGACCAATCCGCTGCAGGCCGCCGCAAAAAATCCGGACAACGGCGAGTCGACGCCGATCAGCTTCGACGAGTATGCGCAGTTTGTCGCGGAATACACGGTGGAAAAAGCCAGCGCCATGAGCGGCGTAGAGCAGGATCAGCTGATCGCGCTGGCGGAGCTGTACGCCGATCCTAACGTGAAGGTGGTTTCTTACTGGACCATGGGCTTCAACCAGCACACGCGCGGCGTGTGGGCGAACAACCTGTGCTACAACATCCACCTGCTGACCGGCAAGATTTCCCGTCCGGGCACCGGACCGTTCTCGCTCACCGGCCAGCCATCGGCCTGTGGCACCGCGCGTGAAGTGGGCACGTTTGCGCACCGTCTGCCAGCCGACATGGTGGTGAACAATGACAAACACCGCGCTTTAGCTGAAAAACTGTGGAAGCTGCCGCAGGGCACGGTGCCAGCCAAAGTCGGTCTGCACGCCGTGGCGCAGGATCGCGCGCTGAAAGACGGCAAGCTGAATGCCTACTGGGTGATGTGTAACAACAACATGCAGGCCGGGCCGAACCTGACGCAGGAGCGCATGCCGGGCTGGCGCGATGCACGCAACTTTGTGGTGGTATCCGACCCGTATCCGACCGTCAGCGCCCTGTCTGCCGACCTGATTCTGCCAACGGCGATGTGGGTAGAGAAAGAGGGCGCCTACGGCAACGCCGAGCGCCGTACCCAGTTCTGGCATCAGCAGGTGAAAGCGCCGGGCGAGGCGAAATCGGATCTGTGGCAGCTGGTGACCTTTGCCAAACGCTTCCGCGTTGAGGACGTGTGGCCAGAGGCGCTGATTGCTCAGCAGCCTGAGCTGAAAGGCAAAACCCTGTACGACGTGCTGTATGCCAACGGCCAGGTGAATCAGTTCCCGCTGAGCGAAGTGGCCGACGATCGCCTCAACGATGAAGCGCGTGAGTTCGGCTTCTATATTCAGAAAGGCCTGTTCGAGGAGTATGCCAGCTTTGGCCGCGGCCACGGTCACGATCTCGCACCGTTCGATACTTATCACGAGGCGCGCGGTCTGCGCTGGCCGGTAGTGGACGGCAAAGAGACGCGCTGGCGCTATCGTGAAGGTTTCGACAGCTACGTGAAAGCCGGTGAGGGGGTACGTTTTTACGGTAAGCCGGACGGCAAAGCCACCATTTTTGCCCTGCCGTACGAGCCGCCAGCGGAAGCGCCGGATGCCGAATATGACCTGTGGTTCTGCACCGGTCGTGTGCTGGAGCACTGGCACACTGGCACCATGACGCGCCGCGTGCCGGAACTGCACCGCGCGGTGCCGCAGGCGCTGCTGTATATCCATCCGCTGGACGCCAAAGATCGCGGCTTCCGTCGCGGTGAGAAGGTGCGCGTGGTATCGCGTCGTGGCGAAACCCTCGCCACCGTGGAAACGCGCGGGCGTAATCAGCCGCCGCAGGGGCTGGTATTTATGCCGTTCTTCGATGCCGGCGTGCTGGCCAACAACATCACGCTGGACGCCACCGATCCGCTGTCGAAGCAGACCGATTACAAAAAATGCGCCGTTAAGCTGGTGAAAATCTGAGGCAGGATGCAATGAAACCTTTTATCACTCTTGTAACCGTTGCCGCCCTGATGCTGGGTGGTGTGGTGTACGCTAATAACGGCGTCGATCTCAATCAGTCACCGGAAGTGACGGCAACGCAGCAGGGCACCATTCATCAGCCCAAAGAGCAGAGCCGTAAGCCGCTGAATTATGTTAATCAGCCGCCGGTGATTCCGCACAGCGTGGAGGGCTACCAGGTGACGAAGAACGTGAACCGCTGCCTGCAGTGTCACGGCACCCAGAGCTATCTGACCACCGGCGCGCCGCGCGTCAGTCCGACGCACTTCACTGACCGCGACGGCGTAGTGAGCAGCACGGTATCGCCGCGTCGCTACTTCTGCCTGCAGTGTCACGTGCCGCAGACCGATGCCAAACCGGTGGTGGAAAACACCTTTAAGCCGGCTGACGGCTTTGGGCAGTGAGGTGGCGATGAAACAGAAACTTTTACGTATCTGGCGCTGGTGGCGACGCCCCAGCCGTCTGGCGCTCGGCACGCTGCTGATTCTTGGCTTTGCTGGCGGCATCATCTTTTGGGGTGGTTTTAACACCGCGATGGAGATGACCAACCGCGAGCAGTTCTGTATTGGCTGTCACGAAATGCGCAACAACGTCTATCAGGAATATATGCAGACGGTGCACTACAACAACCGCAGCGGCGTGCGCGCCACCTGTCCGGATTGTCACGTGCCGCACGAGTGGGGGCCGAAGATGATTCGTAAGATCCAGGCGAGTAAAGAGGTGTACGCCAAGATCTTCGGCCTGATTGATACGCCGCAGAAGTTTGAAGAGACGCGTATCGAGCTGGCGCAGAACGAGTGGCGCCGGATGAAGAACAACAATTCGCAGGAGTGTCGTAACTGCCACAACTTCGATTATATGGACTTCACCGCGCAGAAAACGGTCGCCGCCAAAATGCACAGCAAAGCGGTGCAGGACGGACAAACCTGTATCGACTGCCACAAAGGCATTGCCCACCATCTGCCGGATATGAAAGACCAGCCAAACGGTTTCTAATCGCGACCCTGGCCGCGCCTGCCGGTGCGGTATCAGGGTTTTCGTGCCGACCGGTTGAGGCAGCCGCAAACCACACAACATCGTAGCGGCGCAATTTATCACGCTAAGTTAATCACTGCACAGCTGTCCGGATGCGCAATGAATAGCGCCGCTACGATTCGTGCGGCATTTTATTTCTGCACCTTCATCCTGCACACATTGTAGCGGCGCGATTTATCGCGCTAAGTTAATCACTGCACAGCTGCCCGGATGCGCAATCAATTGCGCCGCTACGATTCGTGCGGCATTTTATTTCTGCACCCTCATCCTGCACACATCGTAGCAGCGCGATTTATCGCGCTAAGTTAATCACTGCACAGCTGCCCGGATGCGCAATGAATGGCGCCGCTACGACACGTGCCATGAGGGTTGAAAAGGCATAATGCTCAACTGACAGCTTTACGCCATCGCAGGCAACCTGTTCCACAATTCAGATAGTTTTCCCTGCGGCTTCGGCCTATTATCTCAGGCTCCCTCAGCTACGCAGTGGAGCGGCTATGTCGTTAAAGATCAACATCATCAAAGATAAGTTGTTGTCTGATAATTATTTCATTCTGCGCAACTACACCTACGAACTCACCCGCAGCAACGGCGACGTGGTACGTCACAAACGTGAAGTCTACGATCGCGGCAACGGCGCCACCATCCTGCTCTACAACCGTGAAAAAAACAGCGTGGTGCTGATTCGTCAGTTCCGCATCGCGACCTATGTTAACGACAACGCCAGCGGTGAGCTGATTGAAACCTGCGCCGGGCTGCTGGATAACGACACGCCGGAAGATTGCATCCGTAAAGAAGCGGTGGAAGAGACCGGCTATCAGGTTGGTAAGGTCGAAAAGCTGTTTGAGGCCTACATGTCGCCGGGCGGCGTGACTGAATTGCTGCACTTTTTCGCCGCTGAATACAGCGATGCGCAGCGCGCTAACGACGGCGGCGGCGTGGAAGATGAAGAGATCACCGTACTCGAGCTGCCGTTTCCTCAGGCGCTGGCGATGGTGAAAGAGGGGCGCATTCGCGACGGCAAAACCATTATGTTACTGCACTATGCGCAGCTGATGGGCTGGTTGCAGGCATAACCGCGGCGGTAATTCGCAGGGCCGGCACGAATGCCGACTCTGCAGATGCCAGGGCGCAATGCATTGCGCCACTACGCCATGTGCGTTATTTCCGGGGCATTTAACGGCGTCACTTCACACTCCGGATGAGCCTGCATGCGCGCCAGCGCTTCGGCGTAGGAGGGCATGGAATTGGCCGCGCCGGAACGCTCGACGCACAGCGAGGCAAACGCCGCCGCAAACAGCGCCGCCTGCGGTAACGCATCGCCGGACGCCAGGCGCGCCGCCAGCGCACCGTTGAAGGCATCGCCGGCACCGGTGGTGTCGAGCGGCTGGGCAGGAAACAGCGGAATACGCAGCTGCTGCTCCGCGCTGGAGAGCAGGGCGCCCGCGGTGCCAAGCGTAATAATCACCTGACGCGCGCCCTTACGGTGCAGCACTTCGGCGGCGCGCTGCGCGCTGGCAAAATCGGTCACTTTTATCCCGCTCAGCTGCATCGCTTCGGTGCTGTTGGGCGTTAACAGATCCACCTTAGCCAGCAGCGCATCGCTGACTTTCTGCCACGGTGCCGGATTCAGAATGACAAACGTGCCGCCGGCACGCGCGTTGTCGATCATGCGCTGAATGGCGCTGAGGTTGTTCTCCAGCTGCACCAGCAGAATATCGGCGGCAGCCACGGTGGGCTGACAGCGCGCCACTTCGGCCGCGGTCACGGTGGTATTTGCGCCGGGATAGACCGATATCATGTTCTCGGCATCATCGCCCGCCACGTAAATCAGCGCGTTGCCGGTGGGTTTCTCTTTACAGGTAAACAGCGTAATGGCGTCGAAACCGGTCTTCTCAAGATGGCGGCGGGCAAAGGTGCCAAAATCGTCATTACCTACTTTACCGATATAGTGCACGCGCGCCCCGGCGCGCAGCGCGGCGGTGGCCTGGTTGGCCCCTTTGCCGCCGGGCCCCATCATGCTGTTGTGCGCCGTGAGCGATTCGCCCGGCAGGGGGAAACGGTTCATCACCGCGACCACGTCGAGGTTGAACGAGCCAAACACACACACTTTTCCTTTCATTGCGCGCTCCTGAACAGCCGTTCTGCGGCGAGGCAGGCGCCGCGACAGCCGGTGTGATCGGTGGATTGACTGAAGATGATTTTCAAACCATCCCGCGTGGCCGGCGGCCGTAAATGCTGCTGAATCTGGCTGCGCAGCTGCGCCAGCGGGAAATCAGCCATCGCCAGCACGCCGCCGCCCAGAATCAGGTACTCCGGATCGAGAATGTTCATCTCGGTGGCGATCAGCTGCGCCAGCCGCTGCACAAACGCCTGCAGCGCCGGGTCAGAACCGTGATGGGTAAACAGCGCCGACATTGGCGTTTGCGCCGCATTGGCCTGCGCCCAGTGGCTCAACCAGTGGCCGGAGGTCACGGTTTCCGCGCAGCCGTGGTTGCCGCACGGGCAGGGCAGCGCGTTACCGGCCACCGGCACGTGGCCGAGTTCACCAGCTCCGCCATGCTGACCATGGTAGAAGCGGCCGTTGATCCACAGGCTGTTGCCCATGCCGGTGCCAGGATACAGACCTACCGCATTTTCCGGCAGCTGCTCCAGCTGCATTAAATCCCACAGCATCAGATGGTTAACATCTTTATCCATCGCCACCGGCACGCCCAGTCGTTCACTCAGCAGCGCCGCTACCGGCTGATGATCGAGCGCCTGAATGAACGGCAGTGAAATCACCTGCTGGCGATCGCGGCTGAGAATGCCCGGCAGGCCGAGCATCACACCGCTGACCGGCTGCTGCTCCAGCGTTTCCGCAATCAGCTGCCCGAGTGCGGCCAGCGCATCGGGCTGTTGCGCCCAGCTGGCGGTGGGCACTTTACGAAAGCTGCTCCAGATGCGGCCTGACTCCATCAACTGCAGACGAGTGCCGGTGCCGCCAATGTCGATACCGAGCCAGCGTGTTGTCATGCCGACACCTGCGCCAGGCCCTGCGCTTCATCAATGCTCTCACGCATCATGTTCCACGCGGTGGCGAGGTCTTCGTGAATGTTAAACAAGCCGGAGGTGCCGACAATCAGCACTTCGGCACCGGCACCGACCAGCGTGTTGTAAGTGCGCGTATTACAGGAACCGTCAATCTCAATCAGGTAGCGGTGGCCGTGCGCCTGTTTCAGCGCCTTCAGCTCCTGCACCTTCTGCACCATCTCCGGGATAAACGGCTGACCGGCATAGCCAGGATCCACCGTCATCACGGTGATTTTATCCAGCAGATGAATGTAATGATGGATAAAGGAGACCGGCGTGGCCGGGTTGAGCACCACGCCCACTTTTTTGCCGTAGCTGCGAATCAGGTTGATAACGCGGAACGCATCGCGGTTGATGGTTTCAGCGTGCGGGCAAATGTAATCGGCGCCGGCATTGGCCACCGCTTCAATAAAGTCGGTCGGCTCTTCCACCATCAGATGCACATCGATCGCCACCTGGGTATGCGGGCGGATCTGCTCAATAAAGAACGGCGACAGGGTGATGTTTTTAACGTAGTGACCGTCCATGATGTCGATATGCAGGAAGTCAGCGCGGGAGTCCAGCACGGCCAGCTGGTGCTTGATCTCCATCAGATTCATACACATCAACGACGGGGAGACTTGAATACGCATCATACTTCCTTTTTTTCGGTCAGAGGATTAAGCGCCGCGGCCAGTTTGCTGAGCCTGACGGCACGGTGATCGTTAAAGCGTGCTTTGAGTTGTTTGAAGGCCAGCACCACCACCAGCACGGCACCCCACATCGCCAGGCTGACATGCTGGCTGATGTTCATCAGGTTGAAGCCGGTGGAGAGCACCTGCAGCGCAATCAGCGCCAGCACCACGCCGGTCACGCGGCCAAAACCGCCGTTGGGATCGGTGCCGCCGAGAATAATGGCCAGTACGGTCAGCAGCAGGTAGGCATCGCCGTAACCCATGCGCGCCGAGTTAAAGCGCGCCATCATGATCAGACCGGCCAGCACGCACAGCAGGCTGGAGATGACATACACCAGCATCACCATACGGTGGGTATTGATGCCGCTGAACCAGGTGGCGTTGATGTTGCTGCCGCCCATGTAGATGCATTTACCGGCGCGGGTTTTGCCGAGGAACAGCGCCAGTAGCGCGGCGGCAACCAGGAATACCCACAGCGGCAGCGGCATGCCCAGCAGCGTGTCTGAGCCGAGCGACTGCACCACCGGCGGCATACCGCTCACCGCCGCACCTTTGGTCAGCCAGATGCCGATGCCGTTGAGCGTCATCATGGTGGCCAGCGTCACCAGAATCGGGTGCGCGCCGATGCGCGTTACCATCACGCCGGTGATCACGCCAATCACGGCGGCAATCACCATCGCGCCGACGATAGCGATAAACAGCCACAGCAGCTGCTGACCGGTACCGGCATCAGCGGGCAGGGCGCTCATCAGGGTCCAGGCGATGAACAGCGCCGTCAGGTTGGCGGTGGCGATGATGGCGAGGTTCAGGCCGCCGCTGAGGATGGCGATAAACATCGCCAGCGTTAACAGGCCGAGCTCCGGCAGCTGAAACGCCATGCTCATAAAGGTCGAGTCGGTGAGAAAGCGGCCTGGCAGCATGACGCTGAAGGTGGCCAGCGCCAGCGCAATTAACAGCATCAGGCCGATGTTGGTGCCGTCCGGCCGCAGCGCAGAGAGAGATTTCATGGTGATGGCTCCTCCCGTCAGACGAAACTGACGTCGGTTTCTTTACGTTTTTTGTAGTGGGTGACGGCAATCGCCACCATAATCGTGCCGCCGACCACAATGTTCATGAAGTAGTTGGAGACGCCGATCAGATTGAGGCCGTTTTTCAGGATGGCGATCAGGAATACGCCCATCAGCGTGCCGCTGACCGTGCCTTTGCCGCCCATCAGGCTGGCACCGCCCAGCACCGTCGCGGCCAGCACATCCAGCTCACCGCCGACCAGCGCGTTCGGCACCACTTCACCCATGCGGTACACCTGCACCAGCCCGCCAATCGCCGCCATCGCCCCGAGCCAGCCGTAGGCAAACACGTGAATCAATCCCACGCGGATGCCAATACGCCGCGCCGATTCCGCATCGCCACCCACCGCATACAGCTGACGGCCCAGATTGGTTTTGTTGAGCAGCAGCGCGGTGAGGGCGGCAATCACCAGCATGATCGCCAGCGGTAAGCCAATCTGAAAACTGTTGCCCTGTACGCTAAACGGCAGCACGCTGCGCAGGGTGATCCACCAGTCCGGCAGCGAGTAGAGGCTTTTGCCGCCGGTAACCCACATCAGCAGACCAAACAGCAACGACTGCATGCTGATGGTGATGATGATCGACACCACGCGCAGCGAGGTGATCAGCAGGGCGTTGATCACGCCAAACAGCGTGCCACAGACGATAGCCAGCAGAATGCTGAGCAGCGCGTTATCAAACTGGAACTGCACAAACAGCGAGGCGATCAGGTATTGCACCACCGACGCCACGGCGGCGAAGGAGATATCGATACCGCCGGTCACCAGCACCACAAACAGGCCGAGGGCGAAAATGCCGGTAACGGCATAGCTTTCCGCCAGATCCAGCAGGTTCTGCACCGTCAGGAACTGATCGCTGGCCAGCGAGAAGAACACCATGAAAGCCAGCAGCACCCAGGCGAGCCAGCCCTGGCTGGAGTGCGGACGTAAACGAGAGAAATCAGGCATTAATCACCTCCGCCAGCTGTTCCTGCGCCACGGTATCGGGTTGGTATTCGGCATGGATGGTGCCGTCGCGGAAGTGCAGAATGCGGTCGCAGTTGTACCAGACCTCCGGCACTTCGTCGGAAATCAGGATGATCGACAGTCCCTCTTTCGCCAGCTCATGGATCAGCTGATAGATGCTGGCCTTGGCACCGACATCCACGCCGACGGTCGGCGAGTCGAGGATCAGAATGCGCGGCTGGGTCAGCACCCATTTCGCCAGCACGATTTTTTGCTGGTTGCCGCCGGACAGGGTAGAGATCGCCAGGTTGGGATCGGCCACGCGCACGCCGAGCTGCTGAATCCACTGCAGGATCAGCTTGTTCTTGCGGTATTCGTCGATCAGGTGGAAACGGTTTTGCAGCTTATCGAGAATCGGCAGCACCATGTTGTCGGCCACCGACTGCTGCTGCACCAGGCCGAGCGTCAGGCGATCTTCCGAAACGTAGCCGATACCGGCTTTGATGGCGTCTTCGTGCCCGCGAAAACGCACCGGCTTGCTGTCGAGCCAGATTTTGCCGCTGTCCGGTTTGGTCATGCCAAACAGCGACAGCGCCAGTTCGGTGCGGCCGGAGCCGAGCAGGCCGCACAGGCCCAGCACTTCACCGGCGTAGAGTTTGAAATTGACGTCATGATACTGACCGGCGCGCGTCAGCTTCTCTACTTCGAGAATCGCCCGATCGGCGTTGCGCGTTGGCGCTTTTAACTGGTAGTCGAGCTTCAGGCCGGTCATCAGTTCGGTCAGGTGATGCGGCGTCATCTCCCTGGCTGGCCAGCAGCCCATCTTGCGGCCGTCGCGGATCACCGTCACGCGATCCGAAATCTCCAGCACTTCATCCAGCCGGTGACTGACAAACACCACACAGATGTTTTTGTCTTTCAGATAGCGCACGGTACGCAGCAGCTGATTGACCTCGGTACGCGTCAGCGACGCGGTGGGTTCGTCCATGATCACCAGTCGTGCATCGGCCACCAGCGCGCGGCAAATCGCCACCTGCTGGCGCTGGGCAATCGACAGCGCGGCGACTTTCTCATTCAGATCGAGATCGAATTTCAGCTCATCAATAATGCCGCGCGCGGTGTCGCGCAGCCGGGCCTGACGGTGCCAGCCGAGCAACCCGTTGAGGTTATGCTCAAAGGCGATGTTCTCCGCCACGCTCAAATTGGGGAACAGCGACAGATCCTGGTAAATCACCTGGATACCGAAGTCGCGCGCCTGACGGGTGGTCAGACGCGGGAAACTCTGGCCGTCGCCGAGGGTGATGCGGCTGCCACTGTCCGGGGCGTGCACCCCGGAAATGACTTTAATTAAGGTGCTCTTGCCACAGCCGTTGGTGCCAGCGAGACAGTGCACTTCGCCGGCCAGCAGGGTCAGCGAGATATCGCTCAGTGCGCGGTTGCCACCAAATGTTTTCGACAGGTTGTCGAGCGCAATCAGCGTCTGTGGAGTGACCTCTTGCATGTTACAGCCCCATTTTCACCAGTTTTGGCAGGTTCTCTTTATCGAGACTTTCGGTGTTGTTACCGAGAATGGTGTGCGTCGCCTCATCCACCTTCACTTTGCCCAGCCCTTCAATGGTCATGCCGTCGGTGATTGGCTCTTTCTTCTCCATCATGTCGGCGATACGCACAAATACTTCACCGGCGGTCTGCGGATTCCAGATATAGCCGCCCTTGATAGCACCGCGCTGTACCAGCGTCGCGCCCTGGCCCGGGCTGAAGGCGCCGATGACGCACACCTGATCGATCTTGTTGCGGTTCATGACCGCGCGGCCGGCGCCAATCGGTCCCTGTGAACCAAAGGCCATAATTCCTTTCAGATCCGGGTACTTAGACATCAGCTCGTTGGTGGTGCGGATGGAGTCATCCAGCGATTCGCCGACGCCGAATTTGTCGGTCACCAGCTGCATCTTCGGATAGTGCTGTTTCTGGTAGTTGAGCGCGGCGTCGGTCCACTCCTGATGCAGTGGCACCGTCAGGCTGCCGACATACATGGCGTATTTGCCTTCTTCATGCATGCATTTCGCCAGCGCTTTCATATGGTTGATGCCGTGGGTTGGCGCATCGACCAGCTCGAAATCCCAGTTGGCGTCTTTCTGGCCGGGCGATTCGTGAGTAATCACCATGATCCCGGCTTCACGTGCGCGCTTCAGCACTGGCTCAAGCACTTTCGGGTCGTTTGGCACCACGCCGATGATATCGACCTTCTGCGCAATCAAATCTTCAATCGCGCGCACCTGCAGCGCCGGGTCAGCGGCGGTTGGCCCGACCATCCACGCGTCGATGCCGCGTTTTGCCGCTTCACTTTTGATGCCCGCTTCCATGGCGTTGAACCACGGAATACCGCCAATTTTTACCACGATGCCCATGCGGATTTTGTCAGCGGCCTGCGCGCCAGCGGCGGCAAACAGGGCAAGCAGAGAACAGGCGATAAGATGTTTTTTCATAAAGACTCCGGATTAATTTTTTATTAGCTGCATCGAATGGCTGCGTTGCGAGCAATCAATAATATTGACGCCGTTCCACGCCAGTTCTTGTTCCAGCTCTTTGTCTTTTAATTGGTCAGTGATGAGAAAATCCACATCGCGGTAATGACAAATACGCGCGAATGAGGGGCGCAGAAATTTACTGCCGTCCAGCAGCAGATGTTTTCTTTCTGCCGCTAACAACATTTGCTGTTTTAAATGTGCGTTGTTTTCGTTACCTTCGCGTAAATAACCGTCATTGCCCAAACTGCTGCAGGAAAAAAAGATCTTATTGATCTGAAATTCCCGTAGCGGCTGCTCTGCGACGACGCCGTGGAAATCTTCATAACGGTCAGAATATTCTCCACCCAGGCAGATGGTGCGGATACTGCCGCGCGCTGCAAGGGTCTGGACGATTCTGATAGAATTGGTTAACACCGTTAATTCAATATCCGGTAGCTGTCGTGCCAGATACCAGCAGGTGGTACTACTGTCGAGTAATAAACAATCACCGGGGCTGATAAAATCGAGTGCTCGTTTGGCTATCGCCATCTTGGCCTCGACGTTTTCATTCATGCGCTGGCGAAAAGATAATTCATACTCGTTAATACCGCGTGTATTTCCCTGAATGTTGGCGGCCTGTCGTTTGGCTGGTACTGCACCACCGTGGCTGCGCTGTAATACGCCACGTTTCTCCAGCTGCGTTAAATCACGACGAATGGTTTCCTGCGAAACCTGACACAGCGTGACTAATTCAGCGACAATGACCCGACCATTTAAATTAAGCTCGTCAATAATTCGCTGCTGTCTTTCAATCGGCAACATGACTTCCCTCCGATGGCTATAAATTACTGGATGCCGGAATGTGAAAATGTGGGCTGGGCACGAGTCCGCAGCGACCAACTGGCCCGGCGACATTAAGGTGATTTTCATTGGATTTTTTATGTAAATGAGATCTCTTTATTTCAGATTTGAGTGATCGCATTCACATAAATGCGCGTTATTACGTGAGGGAATGAGAGAGTCCATGCACAGCGTTGACGCTCTGTCAGCACCATAGCATGACCGTTTATGACCGTTTGTGTGTATTTGACCGTTTTGTGAAGGGGGTAAAAATTGTCCGACGAATCCGATTGAGCAGAAATCAGCCGCACCGGATGATGGAGCTGTTGCGCTATTCCACACAGATCGCCCATAAGGCGACGGCTTTTTCAGCAGTTAACTTCGCTTTTCAGGCCACTTCACAGTTTCGGCCTGATGACCGCGCATGCATTGCGCTATCATTTTCTTTCCAGGAATCGGGGATCGTTTTTTTTCATGTCGTATTGGATGAAGTCGCTGCTTTTATTGCCCTTTCTGCTGATCGCCAGCGTACAGGCCGAGCCGCTGCAAAAGTCGTTTTCCGACTGGCAGATCACCTGCAACAACGCAGCGTTCTGTGTGGCACGCAGTTTTCCTGGCGATAATGGCCTGGTGATGACGATTTCGCGTCACGCCGGGGTCAACGATCGGCCGCTGCTGCGCATTGATTACGGCAGCGCCTACAGCGGTGCATTGCCGGGCGCGGCGCTTAAAGACAACCTGCTGCTCGACCAGCGCCGCCTCAATCCGGACCTCAAACACTGGACGGTGGAGCCGCATCATCTGGCCACCAGCAACGCCATCGCCATCGACGAATTTCTCGCCCAGACGCTGGATGCCAGCAATTTACAGCTCACCTATAAAGCCAGCGCCAGTATTCCGCTGCGCGGTATGAAAGCGGCGCTGCTGCTGATGGATGACGTGCAGGGGCGGGTTAACGGTGCCAGCGCCTGGGTAAAGCGCGGTGATCGCGTCCAGTGGGATGTGCCACCGCCGCCCGCCATCCCGCAGTTGCCGGCAGCGCTGCCCCCACCCGCGCCGCTGACGCAGCAGGAAACCACCGGCCTGATCGATTACGGAACCTGGCGCGTCAATACCGATAACTGCTCGCTCGATCCGCTGCGGCGGGAAGTCAGCGTTGCGCCACTCACCGACAGCAAAGCGCTGCTGCTGATAAGCTGCGAAACCGGGGCCTATAACGTGATCGATCTGGCGTTTGAAGTCACGCGCAGCCAGCCGTATGTGTCGCGCGGCATCACGCTCAACCTGCCGTTTACCCCGCCGTCGCGCACTGATAATCAGCTGGAGCTGGTGAACGCCGAGTTCGATGCCAGTAATGGCCAGCTGTATACCTTCAGTAAAGGGCGCGGTCTGGGCGACTGCGGTGTGGCCACACGCTGGCAGTTTGATGGTAATGCTTTCGTGCTGGCGGAGTATGCGGAGGAGAAGACTTGTGATGCATGGCATAGTAGTGATGACTGGCCCACCCTCTGGGTCACTCAGTAATCCCCGTCATCCTTCGCACTGCAGGGGCGTTGGCTGCGGCTGTACACCCCGGTCACTTACCTGAGTAAGCTCCCGGGGATGCCCATCCTTGCCGCCTTCCTGCAGCACGAATGATTTAGGGGAGGGTTCGCAGTAACTGCTCGCTATTTCTCACTCTTGCTACAATTAATTATCAAAGACTTAGCGAATATTACCGATCATCATCGGTGAGCCCGTCTGGTTGCCCACCAGCTCAGCCAGCATGTTGTTGACGCCATCGCTCATCGGGGTGAAGCGGGTCAGCGGCGAGCGCGTCACCACCACAAATACGCCGACGTTGTGCTGTGGCACCATCGCCATGTAGGTGATGAAGCCGCCGCCGCCGCCGGTTTTCTGAATGATGCCCGGATGGCCCGCCTTCGGTGCCATGTAAACCCAGCCCATGCCCAGCGCGTCGGCGCGTCCTGGCACGTCCATGCCTTCCACTTTAGTCAGCTGGTCGCGGCGATAAATCAGCGTTTGCAGCCGATCGATCTGCGGCGTGCGGTGATTCACCGCCGAGTTGAGGAACTGCTGCATCCAGCGCCCCATATCGTCCGGCGTGGAATACACGCCGCCGCTGCCGATGGCTGCCAGCGTGTTATTGCATGGGCTGGCCCCTTTTTCGGCAATCATCAGGCGCTGACACTGGTCCGGTGATGGCGTGAAGGTGGTGTCCTTCATGCCGAGCGGACGCGTCACCAGCTGCTGCAGCAGGGCCGGATAAGGCATACCGGCGGCTTTAGCCAGCGCGTCGCCCAGCAGATCGAAGGCGAGGTTGGAATAGGCTGCCTGCGTGCCTGGCGCGGCTTTTAGCTGCGCGCCGCGCAGCCACTGCCAGCGATCCGCTTTGGTTGGCCAGACAAACACCGGACGATGCGGTTTGCCGCCCGGCTGCTCGCGCGGCAGGCTGCTGGTGTGGGTGGCGAGATTGATCAGCCGAATCGGCTGGCCGTTGTAAGTCGGTACGCGGGCACCCGGCGGCGCGTATTTGCTCAGTGGATCGTCAAGGCGAATCTGGCCGCGCTCGGCCATCTTTACCATCACTTCGCTGGTCATCAGTTTGCTCAGCGAGGCGATACGGATCAGTGAGTCCTGCTGTGGGCGCACATTATTGCCGGGACGAGTTTCGCCAAAGCTGGCGAACACGCGCTGGTTACCGTCAATTGCCACCAGCGCCATGCCGGTCGCACCGCTGCCGTAAAAGATGTGTTCTGCATAGCGATCGACAATCTGCGAGGCCAGCAGCGGATCGGGCGATACCTGCGCCGCGCTGGTAAAGGGCAGCACGGCAACCATTAAGGCCAGTAAAAAAGGAGTACGTTTTTTCAACGGGAAAGCGTCCGCTATAGGAATCGGAGGAAAACCTATAGTAATCAGTTTGCGCAAAGCGGGAAGGGGGCGGGGCGGATTTTTTTCTGTATCAGGCTGTGAAATAAAACGGCCCTCTCCCGGTAGCGGGAAAGGGCCAGACACTCAGGCAGGCTTAAGCAGCGATTCGGCGTGGCTCACCACGTTCTCGACGGTAAAGCCAAAGGCCGGGAACAGCTTGCCGGCTGGCGCCGATTCGCCGAAGGTGGTCATGCCGACAATTTTGCCGTCGATGCCGACGTATTTGTACCAGTAGTCGGCAATACCGGCTTCAACCGCCACGCGCGCGCGCACGGTGGAAGGCAACACTGATTCACGATAGGCCACGTCCTGTTTATCAAACACGTCAGTGCTCGGCAGCGACACCACGCGCACCTTATGGCCGTCGGCGCTGAGTTTCGCTTCGGCGCCCAGCGTGATCTCCACTTCGGAACCGGTGGCAATCAGGATGACGTCCGGCGTGCCGTCACAATCCTTAAGGATGTAGCCACCGCGCGCGATGTTCTCTACCTGTTGCGCGCTGCGCTCCGGCTGCAGCAGGTTCTGACGCGACAGAATCAGCGCGGTCGGACCGTGATGGCGCTCAATCGCCGCTTTCCACGCCACGGCGGTCTCGACCTGATCGCACGGTCGCCAGGTGCTGAAGTTTGGCGTCACGCGCAGGCTGGCCAGCTGTTCAACCGGCTGGTGCGTCGGGCCATCTTCGCCCAGACCAATTGAGTCGTGGGTGTAGACCATAATCTGGCGCGCTTTCATCAGGGCGGCCATGCGCGCTGCGTTACGCGCGTATTCGACGAACATCAGGAAAGTGGCGGTATAAGGCACAAAGCCACCGTGATGCGCGATACCGTTGGCAATCGCCGTCATGCCAAATTCGCGTACGCCGTAATGAATGTAGTTACCGGCGTGATTCTCTTTGATCGGCTTCGAGCCGGACCAGATGGTGAGGTTGCTGGGCGCGAGGTCGGCGGAACCGCCGAGGAACTCCGGCAGCAGTTTACCGAAGGCTTCCAGCGTGTTCTGTGAGGCTTTGCGGCTGGCGATTTTCTGCGGGTTAGCCTGCAGATCGCGAATGAACTGGCTGGTTTTGTTTTCCCAGTCAGCCGGCATTTCGCCCTTCAGGCGACGGCTGAATTCGTCTGCCAGCTGCGGATGCGCCTGCTGATAAGCCGTGAACTTCTCTTCCCAGGATTTCTCCTGCGCGGCCCCGGCTTCTCTGGCATCCCACTGCTGATAAATATCCTGCGGGATTTCGAACGGACCGTAGTTCCAGCCGAGCTGTTTACGCGTCAGCGCTACTTCCTCTTCGCCCAGCGCGGCCCCGTGTGACTCTTCTTTACCGGCTTTGTTTGGCGAGCCAAAGCCGATCACCGTGCGGCAGATAATTAGCGAAGGCTTGTCGGTGACGCTCTGCGCTTCTTTGATGGCCGCCGCGATGGCGTCCGGATCGTGGCCATCGATGCCTTCGGCACTGCCCACCACATGCCAGTTATAAGCTTCAAACCGCTTGTGGGTGTCATCGGTGAACCAGCCTTCGGTTTCGCCATCGATAGAAATACCGTTGTGATCGTAGAAGCCAATCAGTTTGCCAAGCCCCAGCGTACCGGCCAGCGAACAGACTTCATGCGAGATGCCTTCCATCAGACAGCCGTCGCCCATAAATACATACGTAAAGTGATCGACGATATCATGGCCAGGCTGGTTAAACTGGGCCGCCAGCGTGCGCTCGGCAATCGCCAGACCTACAGCGTTGGCCAGCCCCTGGCCGAGCGGGCCGGTGGTGGTTTCAACGCCCGGCGTGTAGCCAATTTCCGGGTGGCCCGGCGTTTTTGAGTGCAGCTGGCGGAAGTTTTTCAGCTCTTCCAGCGGCAGATCATAGCCGGTGAGATGCAGCAGGCTATACAACAGCATCGAGCCGTGCCCGTTAGACAGAATGAAGCGATCGCGATCCGCCCAGGCCGGGTTGGTCGGGTTGTGCTTCAGGAAGTCGCGCCACAGCACTTCGGCGATGTCAGCCATGCCCATCGGCATACCTGGGTGGCCGGAATTTGCTTTCTGTACCGCATCCATGCTCAGGGCGCGGATCGCGTTAGCCAACTCTCTGCGTGAAGACATAGGGTTCTCCCTTGTAATTGGGCAAAAGCGGACGGGCCGCGACCCGTCCGGCAGAAGGTGAGTTCAGGGTTACAGGCGGGCGGCCAGCACGTCTTCCAGCTTCTGCTGGTCGACGGCAAACTGGCGGATACCGTCGGACAGTTTCTCCACCGCCATCGCATCCTGGTTATGCTCCCAGCGGAACTCTGCTTCGGAGAGCGGTGCCGGCTGGTGGAAGCCCTCGGTTGATGGCTCCAGTTTGCGCTCCACCGGCGCTTCGCTGTTGGCCAGCTCTTCCAGCAGGTTCGGGGAGATGGTCAGGCGATCGCAGCCAGCCAGCGCCACAATCTGCTCCACTTTACGGAAGCTGGCACCCATGATGACGGTGTTGTAACGGTGCTTTTTGTAGTAGTCGTAAATACGACGCACCGATTTAACGCCCGGATCTTCGTCGACCACATACGGGTCGAGCGGTTTGCGCGTGTTGTACCAGTCGTAGATTCGGCCGACAAACGGCGAAATCAGGAACACGCCGGCTTCGGCACAGGCGCGCGCCTGGGCGAAGGAGAACAGCAGCGTCAGGTTACAGTTGATGCCGTTCTTCTCCAGCTCTTCCGCCGCTTTGATGCCTTCCCAGGTGGACGCCAGTTTGATCAGAATACGTGAGCGGTCGATGCCGTTCTCTTCATACAGGCGGACCAGTTTCTCCGCTTTGGTCACACACATGCCACGATCGAAAGAGAGGCGCGCATCCACTTCGGTCGAAACACGGCCCGGTACGCTTTTCAGAATTTCCATACCGAGGTTGATCGCCACTTTATCGCTGGCGTTGATGATTTGCGTCTCTTTGCTGCCGCCCTGTTTTTTCGCGTACTCAATGGCGTCATCAATCAGGTGTTTGTAAGCGTCGAGGCCGGCAGCTTTGAGGATCAGGGATGGGTTAGTGGTGGCATCTTCCGGATGGTAATGGCGAATGGATTCGATATCGCCGCTGTCCGCCACCACGGTGGTGAACTGTTTTAATGCATCTAGCTGGTTCATCGCTTAACTCCTTGATTAGCAATAATGTGGGCAAAACAGGCACCCGGGCAGTCATCGTCTTAGGTGCGCCCTTATCGGGGAAGGGAGGTTCCACACAGTGCAACAGACGCCGGATGAAGAAAATGCGTTTTCTCTGATTGTGACGTCGGGGCGCGTTTCTGATAGTCAGGCCTGCCTGATCGGTTCAGCTCAGCGTTTTGCCACCCTTAAGCATAGCAGGCTGTCCCAAAGCCGCAGGCGAAGCCGTGGCAATCCGTGCCCTGGCGACTGTGCGTTCTTTGAGCGCCTTCACCCTCTTTTGCGCCGCGCGTTCTTATACTGAGGGCTTTTCAGCCGTGCAAAAGGATGTCTGATGGACGATCAACTCAAGCAAAGCGCGCTCGATTTTCACCAATATCCCACCCCCGGAAAAATTCAGGTGTCACCCACTAAGCCGCTGGCGACGCAGCGCGATCTGGCACTGGCCTATTCGCCCGGTGTGGCGGCACCCTGTCTGGAAATTGCCGCCGATCCGCTGGCCGCGCACAAATACACCGCGCGCGGCAATCTGGTGGCGGTGATCTCCAACGGCACGGCGGTGCTGGGGCTGGGTAATATTGGCGCGCTGGCCGGCAAGCCAGTGATGGAAGGCAAGGGCGTGCTGTTCAAAAAGTTTGCTGGCATTGATGTGTTCGACATCGAAATCGACGAGCACGATCCGGACAAGCTGATTGAGGTGATCGCCGCGCTGGAGCCGACGTTCGGCGGCATCAACCTTGAGGACATCAAAGCGCCGGAGTGTTTTTACATTGAGCAGCAGCTGCGGCAGCGCATGCAGATTCCGGTGTTTCATGACGATCAGCACGGCACCGCCATCATCTGTACCGCGGCAGTGCTTAACGGCCTGAGCATCGTGCATAAGGCGATTGCCGACGTGCGGCTGGTGGTGTCGGGCGCCGGCGCGTCAGCCATTGCCTGCCTCAATCTGCTGGTGGCGCTTGGCATGCAGCAGAAAAATATCGTGGTGTGTGATTCGAAAGGGGTGATTTACCGCGATCGCGAAGCGGATATGACGCCGACCAAAGCCGCCTATGCCGTGGAAGATAGCGGGGCACGCACGCTGGATGAGGTGATTGGCGGCGCGGATATTTTTCTCGGCTGCTCCGGTCCGAAAGCGCTGACGCCAGCGATGGTGCAGAAGATGGCGCCGAATCCGCTGATTCTGGCGCTGGCCAATCCGGAGCCGGAGATCATGCCGCCGCTGGCGAAGCAGGTGCGGCCGGATGCGATTATCTGTACCGGGCGCTCGGATTTCCCCAATCAGGTGAATAATGTGCTGTGCTTCCCGTTCATCTTCCGCGGCGCGCTGGACGTCGGTGCCACCGCCATCAACGAAGAGATGAAGCTGGCGGCGGTGCATGCGATTGCCGCCCTGGCGCAGGCGGAACAGAGCGACGTGGTGGCGTCGGCTTACGACGATCAGAATCTGAGCTTTGGCCCGGAATACCTGATTCCCAAACCGTTCGATCCGCGTTTGATTGTGCAGATAGCCCCGGCCGTCGCCAGAGCAGCGATGGATTCCGGCGTGGCGACGCGACCGATTGCTGACTTTGACGCCTACCGCGAGCAGCTCACCGAGTTCGTGTATAAAACCAATCTGTTCATGAAGCCGATCTTCTCGCAGGCGCGTAAAGCGCCGCAGCGCGTGGTGCTGGCGGAAGGCGAAGAGGTGCGGGTGCTGCACGCCACTCAGGAGCTGGTGTCGCTCGGGCTGGCGAAGCCGATCCTGATTGGCCGTCCCAACGTGATTGCCATGCGTTTACAGAAGCAGGGGCTGAAAATCGAGGCCGGGCGTGATTTTGAGATCGTGAACAACGAGTCCGACCCGCGCTTTAAGGAGTACTGGAATGAATATTATCAGCTGATGAAGCGTCGCGGCGTTACGCCGGAAACCGCCCAGCGCGCGGTGATTGGCAATCCCACGCTGATCGGCGCCATCATGGTGCATCGTGGCGAAGCGGACGCGATGATTTGCGGCACCATCGGCGACTACCGTGAACATTACGATGTGGTGGAGAAGGTGTTTGGCTTCCGCGATGACGTCAAGGTCGCCGGGGCGATGAACGCGCTGCTGCTGCCGAGCGGCAACACATTTATTGCCGATACTTATGTGAATGAGGATCCCAGCGCTGAGCAGCTGGCGGATATCACGCTGCTGGCGGCAGAAACCGTGCGGCGTTTCGGCATCGAACCGCGCGTGGCGCTGCTGTCGCACTCCAGTTTTGGCACTTCGAACGCACCCGGTGCGCGGAAGATGCGCGAGGCGCTGGCGCTGATTCAGCAGCGAGCGCCGGAACTGGAAATTGACGGCGAGATGCACGGCGATGCAGCGCTGGTGGAGAGTATTCGTCGCGAGCTGATGCCGGACAGCCCGCTGAAAGGTACCGCCAATCTGCTGATCATGCCGAACGTTGAGGCCGCACGCATCAGCTACAACCTGCTGCGCGTGTCCTGTTCGGAAGGGGTGACGGTGGGGCCGGTGCTGATGGGCATCCGCAAGCCGGTGCATGTGCTGACGCGCATCGCCTCGGTGCGGCGCATTGTTAACATGGTGGCGCTGGCGGTGGTGGAGGCGCAGACCGAGCCGTTGTGACCGGCAAGCTGGCCTGATACCCGGTCGCCCTGAAGGGCGACCCCACGGGGGCGCGTTTTACCGGGTTATTCCGCGGGGTGCGCATGAATGCGCACCTGGCTTATTTTTCCAGCCCCAGCCAGTCCTGCACCGGCAGGAAATCGCGGGTCAGCGCGGCTTCCGGGGAGTCGTCAGCGGGTTGATAATCATATTCCCAGCGCACCAGCGGCGGCATCGACATCAGAATCGATTCGGTGCGACCGCCGGTCTGTAATCCGAACAGCGTGCCGCGATCCCACACCAGATTGAACTCAACGTAGCGGCCCCGGCGGTAAAGCTGGAACTGACGCTCGCGCTCGCCCCAAGCCTGTTCTTTGCGCTTCGCTACAATCGGCTGATAGGCCTGCATGAAACCGTTGCCGACCGCCTGCATGAAATCAAAGCAGTGGTCAAAATCCGGCGTATTCAAATCATCAAAAAACAGTCCGCCAATGCCGCGCTGCTCGTTGCGGTGTTTCAGGTAGAAGTAGTCGTCACACCACTTTTTGTAGCGCGCATAGACATCATCGCCAAACGGCTGGCACAGGTTGAACGCGGTCTGATGCCAGTGCCGGGCATCCTCTGTGAAACCGTAATAAGGGGTGAGATCGAAACCGCCACCAAACCACCAGACCGGATCGGCGCCCGGCTTTTCGGCAATGAAAAAGCGCACGTTGGCGTGGCTGGTTGGCACATACGGATTTTCCGGATGTACCACCAGCGACACGCCCATCGCTTCGAAGCTGCGGCCCGCCAGCTCCGGGCGGTGCGCGGTGGCTGAGGCGGGCATCTGCTCGCCATACACATGGGAGAAATTAACCCCAGCCTGCTCGAACACCTTGCCATTACGCAGCACGCGGCTGCGTCCACCGCCGCCGCCGGGGCGTTGCCAGGTGTCTTCGGCAAAGCTGGCGCTGCCGTCTTCCGCCGCCAGACCGGCGCAAATATCATCCTGCAGCGCCAGCAGATAGGCTTTGACGCGCGAAATATCGGGATTGCTCATGGCTCACTCATTGCAAAAATTTGCCGCGATTCTAGCACAAAACGCTATCAGGCCTGGCGACGATCGTACTCATCAAAGTAATTGACGATACCGTCGGCAATCGCCCGGGCAATTTTCTGGCGAAACGCCGTGGTGCCCAACAGCTGTTCTTCACGCGGGTTGGTGATAAACGAGGTTTCCACCAGCACCGACGGAATCGACGGGGATTTTAGCACCGCGAACGCCGCCTGCTCGGTGTGCTGGCTGTGCAGGTGATGCACCGGCCGAATCTGGTCCAGCACGTGTTTACCCAGCGTCAGGCTGTTGCGGATGGTATCGGTCTGCACCAGGTCGAACAGGATCTGGTTAAGGTAATTATCTTTTTCCTGTACCGCCGCGCCGCCCACTTTATCGGCGTCGTTTTCGCGCTGCGACATATAGCGCGCCATGGCGCTGCTGGCACCGCGATTGGAGAGGGCAAACACCGATGCACCGTTGGCTTCCGGGCTGGTGTAGCCGTCGGCGTGAATCGACATAAACAGGTTGGCGCCGTGCTGATGCGCAATCTCCACGCGCTGGTAGAGCGGAATGAAGTGGTCGCTGTCGCGCGTCAGCCGCACTTCCACCTTCGGGTGGTTCTGCAGCAGCGTACGCACGGTATTGGCGATCTCCAGTACGATGTGCTTCTCTTCTGAGCCTTCCTGACCCACCGCGCCAGAATCAATGCCGCCGTGACCGGGATCGATCATCACGATGCGCTTGCCGCTGGTGGCCGGTTTCGGCGGTGTATGGCGTGCGCTGACGGGCAGTGCCGCGCGCGTTTCCTGCGCCTGGACCGCGCGCGGCGACAGCACCGCCAGCGCCAGGCCGGAGAGGATCAGCTGGCGGCGATTGGTCAGGCGCTGCAACAGTGAAATCTTGTTCATTAACATGTCCCTGAGAGTAAACCTGCCCCGTGTTATAGCCTAAGCGCCGTCCGGCGGCGACTGCCGAACCATTTCAGGACATTACTTTGTATTTCAGGCCGCGAATCGCTATTTAGCCGTTTTTTTCAGCCGTTGCGCCCTGCGAGGGTTGCGCCTGGCAAAGAATGCGTGATAATCAGCGAATTGTGCCTCATTGCAGGGTAACGCCGATGGAAATCCGCTCCTTCCGCCAGGAAGATTTTGAAGAAGTCATTACGCTCTGGGAGCGTTGCGATCTGTTACGGCCGTGGAACGATCCGGAACTCGACATCGAACGCAAAATGAACCATGACCCGGAGCTGTTTCTGGTGGCTGAGGTAGGCGGCGAGGTCGTGGGCACGCTGATGGGCGGCTACGATGGCCATCGCGGCTCCGCCTACTATCTGGCGGTGCATCCTGATTATCAGGGCCGGGGATTTGCCAATGCGCTGATGAACCGGCTGGAGAAAAAGCTGATTGCGCGCGGCTGCCCGAAAATCCATCTGATGGTGCGCGAAGAGAACGATCAGGTGGTGGCTTTCTACGAGAAGCTGGATTACGAGCCGGTCGACTCGCTGCTGCTGGGCAAACGCCTGATTGAAGACCGCGAATACTGATTCAACGCGGCGCGCGGCCGGGTTTCTGCCCGCCATGCAGCACAGCGAATAAACTTTTTGCCGGTTTGCGACTCCAACAGGCACGCCAGTCGGCACAAAAGAAAGGAGTTTGCATGAAAGTTGTTCGTCCCGCCCTGCTGGTCAGCGCCCTGGTGCTGGCCGGTTGCGCCAGTTCCGGTTCCTCTTCCCCTGCCAGCACCAGCGAAAGTCACTGGTACAATCCGCTCAGCTATCACTGGTCGGCGCTCAATCCGTTCAGCTGGTTTGGCAGTTCGCTCACCGTCACCGAGCAGGGCGTCGCCGGGCTGAACAGCAACACGGCAATGTCGGAGTCCGCCATTGGCGCCGCGCTGAACAATGATTATCAGCTGCGTCAGGGCATGCGCACGCAGAACGGGCAGGTGGTAGATTTCTGGCAGGCGCTGGATGACGGTAAGGTTAAGCTGGTGATCAATGGCCAGCGCAGCGTCGAGCGCATTGAAGTGCTCGATAGCGACGCACGCAGCGCCGACGGCAGTAAAATCGGTGATGCGTTCAGCGATAAATTCAGCAAAGCGTTTGATAACTGCAAAATGGTCGCCGGGCTGGATGTGCGCGATGTTAAGTGCCGCGCGCCGGGTAGTCAGCATATCGCCTATATCTACAGCGGCGAGTGGCACGGTCCGACCGGGCTGATGCCGTCGGATGATACATTAAAAAGCTGGAAAATCAGTAAGATCGTCTGGCAGCGTTAACTGGCGAAAAAATTGCGTTAACGCATCTTCTGCGCAGGGCTTTCCGGTATGATACCGGCGAAAAAACGCCGTTAACTTTTATGCCGGAGAGCATTGTCATGTCTCAGTTTCAGAGCGGGATCCTGCTGGAGCACCGCCGTTTCGCCATTTGGCTGGAAGCCCGCGCCACCGGCGACCTCGCTGCGCTGCGTCAGGGTTGCCACGCCTTTCTGCAACAGCTGGCTGCGCTGCAGCAGCAATTCCCGGACGCCGGTCTTGGTGCGGTCATCGCCTTTGGTGATGCGCTGTGGCGCGATCTGCAGGGCACCGATTCAGCTCCTGAACTCAAAGCTTTCACGCCGCTCGGCAAAGGTGCGGCACCGGCGACCCAGCGCGATCTGTTGATCCATATTCAGTCGCTGCGTCACGACGTGAACTTTTCGCTAGCGCAGGCGGCGCTGACGGCGTTTGCCGGCGCGGTCGCCATTGAAGAAGAGACGCACGGTTTCCGCTGGGTCGAGGATCGCGATCTTTCCGGTTTTGTTGATGGTACCGAAAACCCGCAGGGCGAGGCGCGCCAGCAGGTGGCGATCATTGCTGACGGCGCGGATGCCGGCGGCAGCTACGTGTTTACCCAGCGCTGGGAGCACAACCTGCCGCAGTTCAACCGGCTGGCGATTGATAAGCAGGAAGCGATTATTGGCCGCACCAAACAGGACAATGAAGAGCTGCCGGGCGATCAGCGGCCGGCGACGTCGCACCTGAGCCGCGTGGATTTGAAAGAAGCGGGCAAAGGCCTGAAGATTCTGCGCCAGAGCCTGCCGTACGGCACCGCCAGCGGTCGCCACGGTCTCTATTTTATTTCGTACTGTCATCGCCTGTATAACATTGAGCAGCAGCTGCTGAGCATGTTTGGCGAGCGCGACGGCAAGATGGATGCCATGTTACGGTTCACCAAACCGGTGAGCGGCAGCTACTTCTTTGCCCCTTCGCTGACGGCGCTGCAGGCGCTGTCACGTTAATCCATCGCGTTTTAACGGTGCGCCGCCGTGCGCACCACATCCCCGCTTGACGCGGCTCAGTTAATCCCGCCCTGCGCATAAACTCTGCCGCTGGCTTATGCCTTTTTAGACTTTGAAATCCCTAAACGATATATAAAACCGTTACAGCTTTCGCCAGAGTTATAAATACACTGACAGCATCTAATGGCATAGGCTCGAACTCCATTTCTCAGGGTGCAGCATGACACGTTCGGTTTCGAAAAAATGGCTTGGCGGTATAGCGCTGTCGCTGAGTTTAGCGGGCGCGGCACAGGCAACAGAGCTGCTCAATAGCTCTTACGATGTGTCACGTGAACTGTTTGTTGCCCTGAATGCGCCGTTTGAACAGCAGTGGGACGCGGCGCACCCTGACGACAAGCTGACCATTAAACAGTCACATGCGGGCTCCTCAAAACAGGCGCTGGCCATTCTGCAGGGGCTGCGTGCCGATGTCGTGACCTATAATCAGGTGACCGATGTGCAGGTGCTGCACGACAAAGGTAACCTGATCCCGGCCGACTGGCAGAGTCGTCTGCCCAACAGCAGCTCACCGTTTTATTCCACCATGGCCTTCCTGGTGCGCAAGGGGAATCCCAAGCAGATTCACGACTGGGCCGATCTGGCGCGCGATAACGTGAAACTGATTTTCCCGAATCCGAAAACCTCCGGTAACGGCCGTTACACCTATCTGGCCGCGTGGGGCGCTGCCGACCAGGCGGATGGCAAAGATCAGGCCAAAACCGAAGCGTTTATGACGAAGTTCCTGAAAAACGTCGAAGTGTTTGATACCGGCGGCCGTGGTGCCACCACCACCTTTGCCGAGCGCGGGCTGGGTGATGTGCTGATCAGCTTTGAGTCGGAAGTGAACAATATCCGTAACCAGTACGGTAAAGACCAATACGAAGTGATTGTGCCGAAAACCAACATCCTTGCTGAATTCCCGGTCGCGTGGGTCGATAAGAACGTCGAACACAATGGCACGGCGGAAGCGGCGAAAGCCTATCTTAACTACCTCTACACGCCGCAGGCGCAGAAAATCATCACCGGCTTTTACTATCGCGTGAATAACCCGCAGCTGATGGCGGAGCAGAAAGATCGCTTCCCGCAGACTGCGCTGTTCAATGTTAATGACGCGTTTGGCGGCTGGCCACAGGTGATGAAAACCCACTTCGCCAGCGGCGGTGAGCTGGATAAATTACTGGCAGCGGGGCGCGGCTGATGTTGGCTTCTGCACAGAAACGCGTTCTGCCCGGATTTGGTCTCAGCCTCGGCACCAGCCTGCTGTTTACCTGCCTGATTCTGCTGCTGCCGATCAGTGCGCTGATCATGCAGCTGTCGCAGATGACGCTGGCGCAGTACTGGCAGGTGATCAGCAATCCGCAACTGGTGGCGGCGTATAAAGTCACGCTGCTGTCAGCGGGCGTGGCCTCGCTGTTTAACGCGGTGTTTGGCATGCTGATGGCGTGGATCCTGACCCGCTATCGCTTTCCCGGCCGTACGCTGCTGGATGGCCTGATGGACCTGCCGTTTGCGCTGCCGACGGCGGTGGCCGGCCTGACGCTGGCCGGGCTGTTTTCGGTTAACGGCTGGTACGGTCAGTGGCTGGCACATTTTGATATCAAAGTGTCTTACACCTGGCTCGGTATCGCGGTAGCGATGGCTTTCACCAGCATTCCGTTTGTGGTGCGTACCGTGCAGCCGGTGCTGGAAGAGTTAGGCCCGGAGTATGAGGAAGCGGCGGAAACCCTCGGTGCCACGCCGTGGCAGAGTTTCCGGCGCGTGGTGCTGCCGGAAGTCGCGCCGGCGCTGCTGGCCGGGACCGCGCTGTCGTTTACCCGCAGCCTCGGTGAATTTGGCGCGGTGATCTTTATCGCCGGTAACATCGCCTGGAAAACTGAAGTGACCTCGCTGATGATTTTTGTTCGCCTGCAGGAGTTTGATTATCCGGCCGCCAGCGCCATCGCTTCGGTAATCCTCGCGGCGTCGTTGCTGCTGCTGTTTGCGATTAACACTCTGCAGAGCCGCTTTGGCCGCCGTCTGGGAGGTCACTGATGGCTGAGATTTCACAGATCAATCATGCCGAGCGTCAGCCGGTGAACTGGGGCAAATGGCTGCTGATCGGCATTGGCGTGCTGGTATCGATTGGCCTGCTGGTGGTGCCGATGGTCTCCATCTTCTGGGAGGCGCTGGGGCAGGGCATCGGCAAGGCCTTTAGCAACCTGCAGGATAGTGACATGCTGCATGCTATCTGGCTGACGGTGCTGGTGGCGCTGATTACCGTGCCGGTTAACCTGGTGTTCGGCACGCTGCTGGCCTGGCTGGTGACGCGCTTTACTTTCCCCGGTCGCCAGCTGCTGCTGACGCTGTTCGATATTCCGTTTGCCGTGTCGCCGGTGGTGGCCGGTCTGATGTATCTGCTGTTCTGGGGCGTGAATGGCCCGGCTGGCGGCTGGCTTGATGCGCACAACATCCAGGTGATGTTTGCCTGGCCGGGTATGGTGCTGGCGACGATTTTCGTTACCTGTCCGTTTGTGGTGCGCGAGCTGGTGCCGGTGATGCTGAGCCAGGGCAGCCACGAAGATGAAGCCGCCGTGCTGCTGGGCGCGTCTGGCTGGCAGATGTTCCGCCGCGTGACGCTGCCAAATATCCGCTGGGCGCTGCTGTACGGCGTGGTGCTGACCAACGCGCGCGCCATCGGCGAATTTGGAGCGGTATCGGTAGTGTCCGGCTCCATTCGCGGCGAAACCTATACCTTACCTTTACAGGTTGAATTACTGCATCAGGATTACAACACCGTGGGCGCTTTTACCGCCGCCGCGCTGCTGACCCTGATGGCAATTGTGACGCTGTTTCTGAAAAGCGTGGTGCAGTGGCGATTAGAGCATCAGCAGAAGCGCCAACAGGAGGAAAATCATGAGCATTGAGATTAAACACATTAATAAAGCATTTGGCCGCACGCCGGTGCTGAACGATATCTCTCTGGATATTCCTTCCGGCAAGATGGTGGCGCTGCTTGGACCGTCCGGTTCCGGTAAAACCACGCTGCTGCGCATTATCGCCGGGCTGGAGCACCAGAACAGCGGGCAGATCCATTTTCATGGCAAAGACGTCAGCCGCACGCACGCACGCGATCGTCAGGTCGGCTTTGTGTTTCAGCACTATGCGCTGTTCCGCCATATGACGGTGTTCGACAACATCGCCTTTGGTCTGACGGTGCTGCCGCGCCGCGAGCGTCCGAACAGCGCCGAAATTAAGCAGCGCGTTACCCGTCTGCTGGAGATGGTGCAGCTGGCACATCTGGCCAACCGCTACCCGGCTCAGCTCTCCGGTGGACAGAAACAGCGCGTGGCGCTGGCGCGTGCGCTGGCCGTTGAGCCGCAGATTCTGCTGCTGGACGAACCGTTTGGCGCGCTGGATGCCCAGGTGCGTAAAGAGCTGCGCCGCTGGCTGCGTCAGCTGCATGAAGAGCTGAAATTTACCAGCGTGTTTGTGACCCACGACCAGGAAGAAGCGATGGAAGTGGCGGATAGCGTGGTGGTAATGAGTCAGGGCAATATTGAGCAGGTGGGCGCACCGGATGACGTGTGGCGCGAACCTGCGACCCGCTTCGTGCTGGAGTTCCTCGGCGAAGTGAACCGCTTTGACGGCGAAGTGCACGGCTCGCAGTTCCATGTGGGCGCGCATCGCTGGCCGCTGGGCTATACGCCAGCGCATCAGGGCGACGTGGAGCTGTTCCTGCGTCCGTGGGAAGTGGACGTGTCACGCCAGAGTAGCCTGGAGACGCCGTTGCCGGTACAGGTGCTGGAGGTCAGTCCGCGTGGCCACTTCTGGCAGCTGGTGGTTCAGCCCGTCGGCTGGCAGAGCGAGCCAATCTCGGTGGTATTCGCCGGTGAACAGACGGCGCCGATCCGCGGCGAACGGCTGTTTGTTGGTCTGCAACAGGCACGTATCTACCAGGGCACCACGCCGCTGCGCCCGGTTGCCTTTGCCGAAAGCGCCTGATATTTTTGTCACTCCTTCGGGCGGGATTTTCCCGCCCGATTTATTTGTACTCCTTTCGGCTGGAATGACACCGTGACCACTCTGGAAAACACCATCGGCAATACGCCGCTGATTAAGTTGCAGCGCCTGACGCCGGATAACGGCAGCGAAATCTGGCTCAAGCTGGAAGGCAACAATCCGGCAGGTTCGGTGAAAGATCGCGCGGCCTGGTCGATGATCCACCACGCTGAGTTGCGGGGTGAAATCCAGCCCGGCGACACCCTGATCGAGGCCACCAGCGGCAATACTGGCATTGCGCTGGCGATGATTGCCGCGCTGAAAGGCTACCGGTTACGCCTGCTAATGCCGGAGAACATGAGCCAGGAGCGCCAGGATGCGATGCGCGCCTACGGGGCTGAGCTGGTTTTGGTGACCCGCGAGCAGGGCATGGAGGGCGCACGCGATCTGGCGCAGGCCATGGCGCAGCGCGGTGAAGGCAAAGTGCTGGATCAGTTTAATAATCCCGACAACCCGCTCGGCCATTATCTCACCACCGGTCCGGAGATCTGGCAGCAAAGCCACGGTCGTATGACGCATTTTGTCTCCAGCATGGGCACCACCGGCACCATCAGCGGCGTCGGGCGCTATCTGAAAGAGTTTGCCCCGGCGGTGAAAGTGATTGGTTTGCAGCCGCAGGAGGGCAGCAGTATTCCCGGTATTCGTCGCTGGCCGGCGGCCTATCTGCCGGGGATTTATCGTCCGGAACTGGTGGATGAAGTGATAGATATGGCGCAGCAGGAGGCAGAAGAGACCATGCGCGCGCTGGCGCAGCGCGAAGGCATTTTCTGCGGCGTCAGTTCAGGTGGGTCAGTGGCTGGCGCATTGCGCATCGCGACGGCGCAGCCGGGCAGTGTGGTTGTCGCCATTGTCTGCGATCGCGGCGATCGCTATCTCTCCACCGGTGTTTTTCACCGCTAGTTCCCCCCGCCTGTTTCTGGCTTCGTGCGCCCTGTGACGCGGCGTACGGGCCATTTTTGTCTATAGTCTCCCTAAGCATGTTCTGACGCGGTCACTGTAAGGATCGCGTAAAACCGGCTGCTTTCCCGCGGCACTCAGGACAAAATAGCGGCAATTTTGTACGAGAGAAAAAGATGAAAATCCTGCTTGTTGATGACGATGTTGAACTTGGCACCATGCTGAGCCAGTACCTGATTGCCGAAGGTTTTGAAACCCAGCTGGTGCTGACCGGCAGCGCCGGGATTGAAGGGGCGTTATCCGGACACTACACCGCGATGATTCTCGACATCATGCTGCCGGATATGAGCGGTATTGATGTGCTGCGTCAGGTGCGGCAGAACAGCCGCCTGCCGGTGATTATGCTGACGGCGAAGGGCGACAATATCGATCGCGTTATCGGCCTGGAGATGGGCGCGGACGACTACGTGCCCAAACCCTGCTATCCGCGCGAGCTGGTGGCGCGTCTGCGCGCGGTGCTGCGTCGCTTTGAAGATCAGGCACCGGTGCCGGACAAGAAAGAGGTCCTGCGCTGGGGCGATCTCAGCCTGAACCCGGCCACGCGTATCACGGAGTGGCAGGGCAAAGCTTTTGATCTCACCGCGTCGGAGTTCAATCTGCTGGATCTGCTGCTGCGCGCACCGGACCGCGTGGTGTCCAAAGATGAGCTGTCGGAGAAGGGGCTGGGCCGTCCGCGTGAAGCTTACGATCGCAGCGTCGACGTGCACATCAGCAATATCCGTCAGAAGCTGGCTGCGCTGACCGCAGACAGCGTGAATATTGAAACCGTGCGCAGCATTGGTTATCGCATTCGATGAAACACAGCTACCGTGGCCGCATGTTCTGGAAGATCCTGCTGGGCTTCTGGATTGTGTTTGTGATTATCAGCCAGCTGCTGTGGCTGGGCTTTACCTTGTCAGGAAACCGTCACGAGCCGCCGGAGATTGTGGCGGTACGCCGTATCGTCAATCTGCAAATGGCTTCGGCGGTATCGGTACTAGAGCGCGGCGGCCCCAGCTCGCTCGACGATATGATGGCCGACTGGGAGCCGAACGATCGCCAGTTTTTCTCGGTGATTCAGCACGCCAGACCGGCCACTACGCCGGACAATGCGCCGCCGGAGACCTTTAATCAGCCGTTTCACGGCCCGTTTCCGCAGGTGATTGTGCGCTGGGTGAAGGGTGCTGACGGTAAAGAGTACGAACTGCGCTATGACGTCAAAGGACTGCGCGAAGACAGTTCAATGGGTGGCGGAGGCCCGCGTCGTATTCTGAATATCCCCGAGCCGATGTTTACCTTTGCCGGCGCGCTGGGGCTGCTGTTCAGTCTGCTGCTGGCGTGGAACCTGACGCGGCCAATGCGTCAACTGCGGGAGGGGTTTGCCCGCGTGTCGCGCGGTGATTTGTCGGTGCGGCTCTATCCGGTGATGCGCCGCCGCCATGATGAGCTGTCGATTGTGGCCCAGGATTTTGATGCGATGGTGGAGCGGCTGGATACGCTGGTGAAAGCGCGTGAAGAGCTGCTGCACGATATCTCCCACGAGCTGCGCTCCCCGCTGGCGCGCCTGCAGTTAGCCACCGGTCTGGCGCGCCAGACGCCAGAGTCGGTAGCCTCCTCACTGAACCGCATCGACGAGGAGGCGCGCCGTCTGGATAAGATGATCGGCGAACTGCTGACGCTATCGCGCGCTGAACATGAGAGCATGCCTGGCGAGCAGTATTTTGACCTGACCGGTCTGCTGCATGCGGTGGTAACCGATGTGCGCTACGAAGCGCAGATCCCCGGCGTGCACGTAGATTTTCTGGTGGATGAGAACTCGGATTACACCGTGCGCGGTAATGCTGAGCTGATCCGCCGCGGCGTGGAGAATGTGCTGCGCAACGCGCTGCGTTTCTCGCATCAGGGGCAGCATATCAGCGTGCAGTTGCAGGCGGAGAATCAGTGGCTGGCGATTCGCGTGCGCGATCAGGGGCCGGGCGTGGATGATGAGAAGCTGTCGAGTATCTTCGATCCGTTCGTTCGGGTGAATTCACCGCTAATGGGCAAAGGCTACGGGCTGGGGCTGTCGATTGTGCGCAAAGTGGTTCTGGCCCATCACGGCGAAGTTCAGGCGGTGAACCGTCCGGAAGGCGGGCTGGAAGTGACGCTGCGGCTGCCGCGCTGGAAGCAGGCGTAAATCATCACGTCAGGCGCAGGCGGCCAGGACGACCGGACAGATCGCAAAGACGGCATAAACCGTCCCTGGGCCTCGGCCCGCGCCATCCATGGCGCGGGACACTTTGCTCCTCTGCCCGGTCGTCCCGCCCTCAAACAGGCACGGTGCGCTTTGCCAGAAGCGCTCGCCTGCAAATCATTCATCAGCGTGTGAAACAAACAAAAGCGGCACCCATTGGGTGCCGTTTTCACGCAATCAGCGCGGTTTACTTCCTGATGCGGATAACCGGCGTTTCGCCCACGGTAACCTGACCGGAGAGTTTCACCAGGTCTTTGATCTCATCCATATTCGAGATCACGACCGGGGTCAGCGTGGATTTAGCTTTCTCTTCCAGCAGCGGCAGATCAAACTCGATCACCACATCGCCTTTTTTCACTTTCTGGCCTTCTTCAGCGATGCGTTTGAAGCCTTCACCTTTCAGTTCTACCGTGTCGATACCGAAGTGCACGAACAGTTCGATGCCGTTATCAGACTCGATAGAAAACGCGTGGTTGGTTTCGAAAATCTTGCCGATAGTACCATCCACTGGTGCAACCATTTTGTTGCCAGTAGGTTTGATGGCGATACCATCACCGACGATTTTCTCTGCGAATACCACATCAGGTACGTCTTCGATATTCACGATTTCGCCTGACAGAGGCGCAACGATATCGATAGTCCCTGACGCGCTCTCTGATTTATCGCCAAAAAGTTTAGAAAACAAACCCATGATCTTCTCCTAAGCAGTAATTTGGGGCCAGCGTCTCGTGGATCAGCAGAGCGTTTTTTCTTTGATGAACTTGTTCACCAGGTTCATCAAATCTTCCGCTGTGGGTTGAGCCAGAGCCTGCTCTGCCAGTGCCTTCGCATCTTCGAAATTGGTATTGCGAATGATCTTCTTGATGCTTGGGATTGAAATGGCACTCATGCTGAATTCGTCCAGCCCCATTCCCAGTAACAGTAGTGTAGCACGTTCATCACCAGCCAGCTCACCACACATGCCGGTCCATTTCCCTTCGGCATGTGATGCGTCGATCACTTGCTTAATGAGGCCCAGTACAGATGGCGTCATTGGGTTATAGAGGTGTGAAATCAAATCATTACCACGATCGACCGCCAGAGTATACTGCGTCAGGTCATTTGTCCCAATACTAAAGAAGTCGACTTCTTTCGCCAGATGGCGGGCAATCACTGCTGAAGCCGGGGTTTCCACCATGATGCCCACTTCAATGGACTCATCAAAGGCTTTACCTTCTTCACGCAGTTGTGCCTTCAGCATCTCCAGCTCAGCCTTCAGGAAGCGCACTTCTTCCACCGAAATGATCATCGGGAACATGATGCGCAGTTTGCCGAAGGAAGACGCACGCAGAATGGCGCGCAGCTGGGCATGCAGAATCTCTTTGCGGTCCATGGCGATACGAATCGCACGCCAGCCGAGGAACGGGTTCTCTTCTTTTGGCAGGTTCATGTACGGCAGATCTTTGTCGCCGCCGATGTCCATGGTACGCACGATCACGGCCTGGGAACCCATCGCTTCCGCCACGGCTTTGTAAGCCTGGAACTGCTCTTCTTCGCTTGGCAGCGAATCGCGGTCCATGAACAGGAATTCAGTACGGTACAGACCTACACCTTCCGCGCCGTTGCGCTCAGCACCGGCGACATCTCGCACGGTACCGATGTTGGCGCACACTTCAACCTGATGGCCGTCCAGCGTAATCGCTGGCAGATCTTTCAGTTTCGCCAGCTCGTGCTTCTCAGACAGATACTGCGTCTGAATCGCTTTCAGCTCTTCCTGCACGTCGTCGGTCGGATTGACGTAAATCTTGTTGTTCACGCCATCGATAATCAGGAAATCACCGTTTTTCACGGTAGCGGTTACGTTGCCGGTGCCGACAATCGCAGGCAGTTCCAGCGAACGCGCCATGATCGAAGTGTGTGAAGTACGGCCACCCAGATCGGTAATAAAGCCCAGCACCTTTTTCAGGTTCAGCTGTGCGGTTTCGGATGGCGTCAGATCTTTCGCCACCAGAATGGATTCGTCAGCAATGGCGCTCAGGTCAACGATATGCAGACCCAAAATGTTCTGCAGCAGACGCTTGCCGATGTCACGAACGTCAGCCGCGCGCTCTTTCAGATATTCGTCGTCGAGCTCTTCCAGCGCTTTCGCCTGGCCTTCAACCACAGAGTGGGCGGCGGCGTCAGCGGTTACGTGATCTTTTTTAATCAGGTCGATGATTTCCTGCTCAAGCTCTTCGTCTTCGAGCAGCATGATGTGACCTTCAAAGATCGCCGCTTTCTCTTCACCGAAGGTTTCACCGGCTTTCACACGGATGGCTTCAAGCTGCCCGGCTGCTTTGCTGCGACCGTCGAGGAAGCGCTGAACTTCCTGCTCAACCTGGTCGTCAGTAATCTTTTTACGGCTGATGACGATCTCGTCTTCCTTCAGCAGCAGTGCTTTGCCGAAAGCGATACCCGGTGATGCTAAAATGCCTGAAATCATAACCCTACCTTTTAATCACGATGGCTCATTGACCCAATGCGTTGCCACTGTCGCGGAGCAGTACTCTAAGGAAGCAATAACGCGGACAGGTTGTCCGCGATCAACATAATTGCACTCAATGGGGCAAAGGAGTCGGTTTAATGGCTTACCGGAGCGGAATTACTCCAGTTCAGCCATCAGTTTGACCAGATGCTCAACCGCCTGCTGCTCGTCTTCACCTTCTGCAGAAAGCGTAACAACCGTACCCTGAGTCAGACCCAGAGTCTGCAGTTTGAACAGGCTTTTCGCGCTGGCAGATTTGCCGTTAGAAGTAACGGTGATTTCAGACTGGAAAGCCTTCGCTTCTTTCACAAACTGAGCTGCAGGACGGGTATGGAGGCCGTTAGGTGCGGTAATGGTAACTTCTTGCTGGAACATTCTATTTCCCCAACTTTATCAGGTTTGGTGTTATGGATCTAAAGTCTAGCCTGGAGCCGTAACTTTAGCCTGTGTAGGTGCGCTGGTACGGCATCACGCTGACCAAAAAATGCGCTTGAATGAAAAAGTCATTTTTTCGATGACGGATCAAAACTGCTGCAATACGTCACTCTGCTTATTATGCCGTGATTCGCCGTTTCACCAAATCAGTAAATCGATTCAGCTTGATCCACTTCAAAGGCAGATTAATTTCAGGCACCGAAATAATTGGCTGCTTAAATACCAGAGCCGCATCACTGAAATCAATCTGCCCGGTGGTAAAAGTGAGATCTGCGCCACAAAAAAGCACCCATTTGGGTGCTTTTTTCATCATTTTCAGACTCTGTCGTTTACTGTTGCAGCTCTTTTTCGGTGAACAGATCGGCAAACAGTGCGGTACTGAGATAGCGTTCGCCGGAAGAGGGCAGAATCACCACGATATTTTTATTGGCGAAGGCTTCATCTTCCTGCAGCTTAAGGGCAGCCGCCACCGCTGCACCGGAAGAGATACCGGCCAGAATGCCTTCCTCTTCCATCAGCTGACGCGCGGTGCTGATCGCTTCTTCATTGGTGATGGCCACCACGCGGTCAATCAGTTTCAGGTCAAGGTTGCCCGGAATAAAACCGGCACCGATGCCCTGAATCTTATGTGGACCCGGTTTAATCTCCTCTCCCGCCAGCGCCTGCGCGATGACCGGGGAATCCGTAGGCTCAACGGCCACGGTGATCAAATCCTGCTTGCCTTTGGTGTTCTTGATGTAGCGGCTCACGCCGGTCAGCGTACCACCGGTGCCCACACCGGCAATGAAGACGTCTACGGCGCCGTCAGTGTCTTCCCAGATCTCCGGGCCAGTAGTCTTTTCGTGAATTTCCGGGTTGGCCGGGTTGCTGAACTGCTGCAGCAGCACATATTTGTCCGGATCGCTGGCAACAATCTCTTCTGCCTTGGCGATGGCACCCTTCATGCCTTTTGGCCCTTCGGTCAGCACCAGATTGGCGCCCAGCGCTTTCAGCAGCTTGCGACGTTCAATCGACATGGTCTCAGGCATGGTCAGCGTCAGCTTGTAGCCGCGCGCAGCGGCGACATAGGCCAGCGCAATGCCGGTGTTGCCGCTGGTTGGCTCTACCAGCTCAACGCCCGGTTTCAGAATACCGCGTTTTTCTGCGTCCCAAATCATATTGGCACCGATACGGCATTTAACGCTGAAGCTCGGGTTACGCGACTCGACCTTCGCCAGAATGCGTCCATTACCGATGCGGTTCAGTCGAACCAGCGGCGTATGACCAATTGTCAGAGAGTTGTCTTCATAGATCTTACTCATAGCCCGTCCTTAACTGTATGAAATATTGGGAACCCTCAGAGCATACCTGTTCTGACCCCCGGCGGAAGGAAAGAAATCGTATATCTATATAGCCTGCGACCATAAGCCTGATGCAAAAATGCATAAGGCTTTTTGATGCATTATAGATGACGCGCATGCTGGCTGCGGTAGCGATCGACCCACATGGCGGTCGCGCCGCATACCGCGACCGGCATGATGGCGAGATTGAGGACCGGAATCATGGTGAACAGGCTGACCAGCGCGCCAAACTGCATATTGGCGGTTTTATGCTGACGCAGCGCGTTACGCATCTGAGGAAAACTGACTTTGTGGTTGTCGAACGGATAGTCGCAATATTGTATCGATAGCATCCAGGCGCTAAACAGAAACCACAACACCGGCGCCACGGTCTGGCCAAAGCCGGGGATAAAATAGAGCAGCAGCAGGCCCAGTGCGCGCGGCAAATAGTAGCCGAGCTTCTGTAACTCGCGCTTCATGATGCGCGGGATGTCTTTCATCATGCCGAGCCAGCCACTGTCCGGCAGGGGTTTCCCGGTCAGACGTCCTTCAAGCTGCTCCGCCAGCAGGCCGCAAAACGGCGCGGCAATCCAGTTGGCGATGGTGGAGAAGAAATAGCTGAATACCAGCACAATCGAAATTACCGCCAGCGGCCACAGCAGATAGCTCAGCCACTGCAGCCAGTCCGGCACGTGCGACATCAGCCGGGGAATCCACTGGCCGAGGCGCTGAAACAGCCAGATAAACGCACCGCCCAGCAGCACAATGTTCACCAGCAGCGGGATGATGACGTAGCGGCGGATACCGGGCAGACGCACCAGTTTCCAGCCCTGGGCAAAATAATGAATACCATTCATGGATGAGACCGAATTCTCAGCGGGCATAGCGAGCCTTTCTCCTTTATGTAGCGGCGCCAACATCATAACCTGGCTTTTTATCGGTGACAGGCGCACTTTGCGCGAAAAAACAGCAAAAAAGCGTGGGGCAGCTATCTTATTTGTCAGAAAATACTGCACAGACTTGCACTTGTGTAGCTGGGCAAATACAGTTAGAGGATAAAGTTTGCCGTGGTGGCAAGGTATTGGAACAACAGAGAATACAATGATGCAGGATTTGCGTCTGATATTAATCGTTGTTGGCGCGATCGCCATAATAGCGCTGCTTCTTCACGGACTGTGGACCAGCCGTAAAGAGCGCTCTTCCGTGTTTCGCGATCGCCCGCACAAACGTCTGAAACAGCGTGAAGAAGCGGATGACGATGATCTGCTGAACAGCGAAGACGATGGCGTCGGCGAAGTACGCGTGCGTCGTCAGCGTGATACCGAAGACGAGCCGCAGTTCGATGCGCCGGTCACCAAACCTGCTGCTCCGCGTGCGCCGGAACCGGTGCGTCAGCCGTTCCCACGCCATGAAACGCCGTTAAGCGGCGATCCGCTGCTGGACGATGAGCCGGTACGTCAGCCTGCACCTGTGCCACAACCGCAGGCGCCGGTGGCGCAGCCTGTGCCGCAGCCACAACCGATTCAGGCCGATCCGCTGCTGGATAATGAACCGCTGTCCGCCACCCAGCCGGCTCCGGAGTTTACCGCCGCCGAGCCTGAGGTTAAACAACCTGAACCTGCGCCTGTGCAGGAAGCTGCACCGCAACCCGCTGCGCCGGGCAGTAAAAAAGAAGCGGTGCTGGTGTTGCACGTTGCCGCGCATGCCGGTGGCGCACTGAACGGTGAAGCGCTGCTGCAGGGCATTCTGCAGGCCGGCTTCCAGTTTGGTGAAATGAACATTTTCCATCGCCATCTCAGCCCGGCCGGCAGCGGTCCGGTGCTGTTCAGCCTGGCAAACATGGTTAAACCGGGTTCGTTTAATCCGGATGAAATGGGCGATTTCACCACGCCGGGCGTCTCGATCTTTATGATGGTGCCGTCCTACGGTGACGCCAATCAGAACTTTAAGCTGATGCTGCAATCGGCACAGCGCATCGCCGATGATGTCGGTGGCGTGGTGCTGGATGATGAGCGTCGCATGATGACACCACAAAAGCTGGAAACCTATAAATCACGCATCCGCGAGGTTATTGGCTAAGCGCCGCCAGCAGTATCACCCTTTAACTAAATAACCCCCGCTTGCCGGGGGTTTTTTATCGGACGAGAGAATATGACATCGGTTCAGGAGCAGATCACCGCGCTGCGCACCACGTTACGCCACCACGAATACCTCTATCACGTGATGGATACGCCGGAAATCCCGGATGCAGAATATGACCGATTGATGCGCGAACTGCGTGAGCTGGAGAGCGCGCATCCCGATTTAATCACCCCGGATTCTCCCACCCAGCGCGTGGGCGCGGCACCGCTTGCCACCTTTGAACAGGTGCGCCACGAAGTGCCGATGCTGTCGCTCGATAACACCTTTGATGAAGCCGGATTTCTTGCCTTCAATAAGCGCGTGCAGGATCGCCTGAAAAGCACTGACGATCTCACCTATTGCTGTGAGCTGAAGCTGGATGGTCTGGCGGTAAGTTTACTGTATGAAAACGGCCTGCTGGTGCGTGCCGCCACGCGCGGCGATGGCACCACCGGTGAAAACATCACGGCGAACGTGCGCACCATTCACGCCATTCCGCTGCGCCTGCACGGCGACAATATTCCGGCGCGGGTAGAAGTGCGCGGCGAAGTATTCATGACCGAAAGCGGCTTTGAGAAGCTGAATGAGGAAGCACGACGCACCGGCGGCAAAGTGTTTGCCAACCCGCGTAATGCGGCGGCCGGCTCGCTGCGCCAGCTCGATCCGCGTATCACCGCGAAACGTCCGCTGACCTTCTTCTGCTACGGCTTTGGCCTGCTGGAGGGCGGCGAAATGCCTGCCAGCCACTGGCAGCGTCTGCAACAGTTTAAGGCCTGGGGATTACCGGTCAGCGAGCGGATTCGCCTGGTGCACACCGCGGATGAAGTGCTGGCGTTTTATCGCCAGGTTGAGCAGGACCGTCCGTCACTCGGCTTTGATATTGACGGCGTGGTGATCAAAGTCGACTCGCAGGCGCTGCAGGAGCAGCTGGGCTTTGTGGCGCGCGCACCGCGCTGGGCGGTGGCATTCAAGTTCCCGGCGCAGGAGCAGATGACGATCGTGCGCGACGTCGAGTTTCAGGTTGGACGTACCGGCGCGATTACGCCGGTGGCGCGCCTCGAACCGGTGCAGGTCGCGGGCGTGATAGTCAGTAATGCAACGCTGCACAACGCCGATGAAATCGCCCGGCTGGGGCTACGTATCGGTGACAAAGTGGTGATTCGTCGCGCCGGTGACGTGATTCCGCAGGTGGTTAACGTGGTGGAATCTGAGCGTCCGGCGGATGCGCGCGAGATTGTGTTTCCCAGCCACTGTCCGGTTTGCGGCTCTGACGTAGAGCGTGTGGAAGGCGAAGCCGTAACGCGCTGTACCGGCGGGCTGATTTGCGGCGCGCAGCGTAAAGAAGCGCTGAAGCACTTTGTCTCACGCCGTGCGATGGACGTGGACGGCATGGGCGATAAAATCATCGACCAGCTGGTGGAAAAAGAGTACGTCAAAACCCCGGCCGACCTGTTCCGTCTCACCGCCGGCAAGCTGACCGGACTGGACCGCATGGGGCCCAAATCGGCGCAAAACGTGGTGGATGCGCTGGAAAAAGCCAAATTCACCACGCTGCCGCGCTTCCTGTATGCGCTCGGCATCCGCGAAGTGGGCGAGGCGACGGCGGCCAACCTGGCGAACCACTTTGGCGAGCTGGAAAAGGTCATGAACGCCGATCTCGATGCGCTAATCGCGGTACAGGACGTCGGCAAAGTGGTGGCAGCGCACGTGCGCAACTTCATGGAAGAGGAGAGCAACCGTGAAGTGATCCGCCAGCTGACGGAGGAGGTGGGCGTGCACTGGCCGGCGGTGGTAGTGGTCAAAGCCGAAGAGATCGACAGCCCGTTTGCCGGAAAAACCGTGGTACTGACTGGCTCGCTGTCGCAGATGAACCGTGACGATGCCAAAGCGCGGCTGACGGCGCTGGGGGCCAAAGTCAGCGGCAGCGTATCGAAAAAAACCGATCTGCTGATCGCCGGTGAGGCCGCCGGTTCCAAGCTGGCAAAAGCGCAGGAGCTGGGGATTGCGGTGATCGATGAAGCCGAAATGATTCGGTTACTGGGCGCCTGAGATGGATAAGCAGCAGCTGGTTGAGATTGCCAATACCGCGATGCCGTTTGGCAAATACAAAGGGCGGATGCTGATCGATGTGCCGGAAGAGTATCTGCTGTGGTTTGCGCGTAAAAATGAGTTTCCCGCCGGCAAACTGGGTGAGCTGATGCAGCTGACGCTGGCGATCAAAATCGAAGGCTTACAGGGCTTAGTTAAACCGCTCAAGCGCAGTGAATAAGTGACAGGCCCGCAATTGCGGGCCTGATGTTTTATGACTTCTGCGCTTCAATCTGTTGCTTCGCCAGCTTCTTCTCATTGCCGGCTTTATAGCGCTGGGCAATGAACGAGCACACCATCAGCTGGACCTGATGGAAGATCATCAGCGGCAGGACAATAATCCCCACTGCGCTGGCCGGGAACAGGATGTTGGCCATTGGTACACCGTTTGCCAGGCTCTTTTTCGAGCCGCAAAACAGCACCACAATCTCATCCGCACGGCTAAAGCCAAACAGCCGGGAAGCGCCAAGGTTGATGGCCAGTGCGACGAACAGAATCAGCAGGCTGCCAGCCAGAATCCACAGCAGGGTATCAACGCCGACGCGATGCCAGATGCCGTTAACCACCGCTTCACTGAACGCCGAATAGACCACCAGCAGAATCGAGGTTTGATCGGTTTTGCCAATCAGGCTGCGATGCTTCTCCACCCAGCCACCAATCCAGCGGCGTGCCAGGTGGCCCAGCACAAAGGGCACCAGCAGCTGCAGCATGATTTTACCAATCTGCTCCAGACCGTTACCCGGCGCATCGCTGTGCACATTCATCACCAGGTTAACCAGCAGCGGCGAAATAAAGACGCCCAGCAGACTGGAGGCGGAGGCAGCACACACCGCCGCGGCAACGTTACCGCCCGCCATGGAGGTGAAAGCAATCGCGGACTGCACCGTCGCCGGCAGGATACACAGGTAGAGGAAACCGGTGTAGATCTCCGCGCCGACGTTAACCGGATGCCACCACACCAGCAGCAGGCCAAGGATCGGGAAAATCACGAAGGTGCTGCACATAATCCACAGATGCAGCCGCCAGTGGCTGCTGCCGGCGATGATCTTCTCGCGCGACAGTTTGGCACCGTGCATGAAGAACAGTAGGGCGATGGCCGCGGTGGTCAGATATTCAAAGAAATCGACAAACCCGCCTTTGGCCGGGAAGAAGCTGGCCAGCAGCACGGTGATGATGAGTTTGACCATCATCGGGTCAAGTCGTAAAAAGCCCATTGTTACAATCCGGTTAAATGTAATAAATGATGCTGCTGATTGTGCGTCAGACGCTTTTAGAAATAAAATTGATTTATTGCATTAATCTATGAGCGTAATCGATGAATTACACCTTACGACAGCTGCGCACCTTCGTGGCGGTGGCGCAGCACGGCAGTTTCAGCCAGGCAGGGCAGGCGATTGGGCTGAGCCAGTCGGCGGTCAGTCATAGCATTAAAGAGCTGGAAGCGGAGATGGGCGTACGGCTGCTGGATCGCACCACGCGCGAGGTGTTACTGAGCGAAGCCGGACAGCAACTGGCAACGCGGCTGGAACGACTGCTGGAGGAGCTCAATACCACTCTGCTCGATGTGCGCAGCTATGGCGAGCAGCGCAGCGGCACGGTGCGCGTGGCGGCCAGCCAGACGCCCTCGGCGCATCTTATGCCGCAATGTCTGGCCAGCAGCCAGCTGCGCTACCCCGACATTCGGGTGATTCTGCACGACCGCGTGCAGCAGTGGGTATTGCAGAGCGTGCGCAATGCGGAAGTCGATTTTGGCATCGTCATCGGTCCGCTGCAGGATGCGGATTTCGATAGCGAGGAGATTCTGCAGGAGCCGTTTTTACTGTTGTGCCATCAGGATGATGCGCTGGCGCAGGTGCCGCAGGCCCAGTGGTCAATGCTGGCTGGTCGCGCTATGGTGCTGCAGGATTACGCGTCGGGCAGCCGTTTGCTGGTCGATGCCGCATTGCAGCGGCTGGCGCTGAACGTGCAGGTGGTGCAGGAGATTGGCCATCCGGCCACGCTTTATCCGATGGTGGAAGCGGGCATTGGCATCAGTATCTTACCGGCACTGGCGCTGCCGCTGCCGTCTGGTCGTAAGCTGACGGTGCGCCGGCTCTATCCGGAGATCAATCGCAGCCTGATGCTGATTAAACGCAAAAATCGGTCACTCACCCCGGCAGCGGAGGCTATCTGGCAGGAAGTGCGTCAGCAGGCGGCGCTGCTGACGCAGGATCGCGCGCTTAATCCGGCGTTTTAAACATAAACGTCAAGTTGGTTGCTGTCGGTTGGGCGGTTGATGCCATCCGCTTTCACTGCAGTAACCTCCTGTTTCTCCTGCTTCTGCTCCGCTTTCTCCTTTTCCTGCTTCTGCAACTGCTGGATTTGCGCCTGCAGCAGCTGAATCTGCGCGTTAATCGTCTCCTGCTTATCCTTTCTTTGCTTCTCGGTCAGGCTTTTGTCCTTCGCGATGTCTTTCAGTTCATCGTTCAGGCTGGCGATTTGTTTGGTCAGGCTGGCGATTTTCGAGGCGCTATCGCTACTGCCGGATGCGCTTCCGGATCCCGAAGTATTGCTGCTGCCAATATTGGTATTGGTCGAAATGGTGGTCATAACGTTCTCCTTGCAAATGTGCCCTTTCGTTATCGGAACGCAGCCGCTGCGGCTTGAGGGTGAGAGGTGTTAAATTTGCGAAAAGGTTTCGTCAGGAACGAGGGCGGAAGGGAATAGGGCGGGCACGGCCTCAGGCTGAGCGGGTTCTTTCTTCACAGCTGAAGCGAAAAAGCGCCCTGAGAATGTAAGAGCGGTCAGATATGGCAACCGCAAGTCGCACACCATTTGTAGCGGCGCGATTCATCGCGCAATAAATTGCGCTGCTACCAAACGTGCAACCGTAGTTGAATGCAGTTTCAGCTTAACTGGCAGCCTGGGAAGTGAGATATGAAGAAACGAAAAAAGCGCCCTAATGGCGTAAGGGCAACCAGGTAAGGCAACCGCAAATCGCACCCTATTCGTAGCGGCGCGATTCATCGCGCAATAAATTGCGCCGCTACCAAACGTGCAACCGTGGTTGAATGCAGTTGCAGCTTAGCTGGCAGTTTGGGAAGTGGGATGTAAAGAAACGAAAAAAGCGCCCTGAGGGCGCTTTTTCCTGAATTTGGTGGGTCGTGCAGGATATGCCTCGGCCCATCCGGGGCCTCGCCCTGCGGGTGATGCTGGCGCATCAGCCTGAATCGCTCCCGGCGATTCAGTCGAACCTGCAGCAGGTTCTCATCCTGCACGTTGAGCATCGGCGCACAGAAACGAAAAAAGCGCCCTGAGGGCGCTCTTTTCTGAATTTGGTGGGTCGTGCAGGATTCGAACCTGCGACCAATTGATTAAAAGTCAACTGCTCTACCAACTGAGCTAACGACCCGAAGTGGTGGGTGATGACGGGCTCGAACCGCCGACCCCCTCCTTGTAAGGGAGATGCTCTACCAACTGAGCTAATCACCCACTTCGGTACTGCTTAACAAGAGTGTCATCTGACTAAGATATGGTGGGTGATGACGGGCTCGAACCGCCGACCCCCTCCTTGTAAGGGAGATGCTCTACCAACTGAGCTAATCACCCATATCTTATCTCTTGTTCACTGCGGGCCATCTCATTAAGAGTGGTGGGTGATGACGGGCTCGAACCGCCGACCCCCTCCTTGTAAGGGAGATGCTCTACCAACTGAGCTAATCACCCCCGCTGTGTGGAGTCGCATTATAGGGATCCTTCGAAGTGAGTCAACGCTTTTTAAAACATAAATGTGCGTTCGCTTTAAATTTAGACATCATGCAGCGCTTTTAGCCAATGTGCTGGTTTTATTAGCAGAAAAACGCACTTCTGCCCGCGCCGCCAGCGTGACAGTGATTGAGGAATCAGCCTCACCTGCTAGAATATGCGCACTGTTTTTCCGCGTTAACCCGTTTTTTTGTCATCCAGACAACGAAACCTGCGCATTTAAGGCAATGCTGAATGAAAATCAAAACTCGCTTCGCACCCAGCCCGACGGGCTACCTGCACGTCGGTGGTGCGCGTACTGCGCTTTACTCATGGCTTTATGCTCGCCATAACCAGGGCGAATTCGTCCTGCGTATCGAAGATACCGACCTGGAGCGCTCCACGCCGGAAGCGATCGAAGCCATTATGGATGGGATGAACTGGCTGAATCTCGACTGGGATGAGGGCCCGTACTACCAGACCAAACGTTTCGACCGTTATAACGACGTTATCGACGAAATGCTGGAAGCCGGTACTGCTTATAAATGCTATTGCTCGAAAGAGCGTCTGGAAGCGCTGCGTGAAGAGCAGATGGAAAAAGGCGAGAAGCCCCGTTATGACGGCCGCTGCCGCGACAGCCATGAACATCATGCTGTCGATGAGCCGTGCGTGGTGCGCTTCCGCAACCCGCAGGACGGTTCGGTGATTTTTGACGATCAGATTCGTGGTCCGATCGAATTCAGCAACCAGGAACTGGATGATCTGATCATCCGCCGTACCGACGGTTCACCGACCTACAACTTCTGTGTGGTGGTCGACGACTGGGATATGGGCATCACGCACGTTATTCGTGGTGAAGACCATATCAACAACACGCCGCGTCAGATCAACATCCTGAAAGCGATTGGTGCGGAAGTGCCAACTTATGCGCACGTATCCATGATCCTTGGCGATGACGGTAAAAAGCTGTCCAAGCGTCACGGCGCAGTGGGCGTCATGCAGTATCGCGACGACGGCTACCTGCCGGAAGCGCTGCTTAATTATCTGGTGCGCCTCGGCTGGTCACATGGCGATCAGGAGATTTTCAGCGTGGCGGAAATGACTGAACTGTTCACCCTCGATGCGGTGAGCAAGTCGGCCAGCGCCTTCAACACCGAGAAACTGCAGTGGCTCAACCACCATTACATTAATACGCTGCCGCCGGAATATGTCGCGACCCAGCTGCAGTGGCACATCGAGCAGCAGAATATCGATACCCGCACCGGACCGGAGCTGGCGAAGCTGGTGACGCTGCTGGGTGAGCGCTGCAAAACGCTGGTCGAAATCGCCGCGTCCTGCCGCTACTTCTATGAAGAGTTTGACGCGTTTGATGCGGATGCAGCGAAAAAGCATCTGCGTCCGGTGGCGCGTCAGCCGCTGGAAGTGGTACGCGACAAGCTGGCGGCCATCAGCGACAGCGACTGGAATGCGGAAAACGTGCATCACGCCATTCAGGCTGCTGCGGATGAACTTGAGCTCGGCATGGGCAAAGTTGGTATGCCGCTGCGCGTTGCCGTAACCGGTGCCGGTCAGTCGCCTGGGCTCGACGTGACAGTGGAAGCCATCGGCCGCAGCCGCAGCGTGGCGCGTATCGAAAAAGCGCTGGCATTCATCGCGGAGCGTGAAGCACAGGCCTGATTGAGCTGAACAGCGGCCTGTCAGGCTGCTGTGATGAGGCAGGCAACAAAAAAGCCGGAAGCATCTCACTGCTTCCGGCTTTTCTATTCTTCCTGGATTCCTAACCGCTGTAATACGCCCCTGATCCCTTCCCGCAATAACAGCGCCGCCAGTTGTTCCTGTTCGGTGGCCGTCATTTGCTGGACAGAATTTATTAATAACGCAGGTAACGTATTTTGCTGAGCGCCGTAATTCGCCGCCGGTTCGTTTGCATGGCGGGTGGACTGAATGAAGCTTTTGACACGCTCATCAATGTGGATTAATCGCGCCTTACCGCCCTGTACACCGGGCTTGGGCGTGGTCGTCCAGTTTTCACGCTTGATCCATTTATTCACCGTCTGCCGACTGTAGCCCGTTTCCAGCGCGAGCTCTTCGGGAGTGAGCCATTCCTTTTTCACGATGCTGTCCCTGTTAAATACATTAGCTCTACATATTACAACAAAACGTTACGGGGAAAAGTAATCAAGGCAGAAAATGCCTTTTGCTGTGCGACAAAAGGCAAAATCGGTTTACTGCGCTTCGCTGACCGCCGCCTGTGCCGGACGGAAGGCGAGGAAATAGGTGAGGCCGACAAAGATCGCACCGCCCACACCATTGCCTAAAAATACCGCAACCACGTTAGGTGCAAATTCTGCCCAGCTCATCTGACCGGCAAAAATTGCGGCAGGCACGATAAACATGTTGGCCACCACGTGCTGGAAACCGATTGCCACGAAGGCCATCACCGGGAACCACATGCCGAAGATTTTGCCGACCATATCTTTACTGGCGAAGGCCAGCCACACCGCCAGACACACCAGCCAGTTACAGCCGATGCCAGAGATGAACGCGTGCATGAAATCTGCGTTCACTTTGGCATGGGCGATCGCCACGGTTTTCTTCAGATAGTCGCCTTCGGTCATGCCGAGCAGATGGCCGAAGAACCATGCTACCGCAACGCTGCCAATAAAATTGGCGATGGTGACCCAAAACCAGTTACGCAGCACGCTGAAACCGCTAATGCGGCGCGCGAACCAGGCGATGGGCAGCGTCATCATGTTGCCGGTCAGCAGCTCGCCGCCCGCCAGCACGGTCAGAATCAGTCCGACCGGGAATACCGCCGCACCGAGGAAGCCGGCAAACGAGCCCCATTCAGCAGGCAGCTGGTTAATAACGTGCAGATCGAGCAGGAAGCCGGTCGCGATAAACGCGCCAGCCATAAAGCCAAGAATTAATAAGGTGGAAACCGGCAGACGGCTTTTAGCCACGCCGGCCTGAATCGCCAGTTGCGCGATCTCTTTAGGTGTATGCAGCGACATAGTTCACTTTTCTTTTATTAAACAAGGAGGACGTGCTGGCCGGTTAGCGAGTGAATACCCTGGACGGCTAACCGGTTAATTAGCGCGCTAAGTTTTACACGCACCATTAACGAAAACAAGCCTGACGCTAACATCTTTAACCTAAAGTTAACCTCGGCGTGGTGCACCGTTGAGGCGGCGTTGAGATAACGGCTGAGGGCAGGGATGACGAGTACGCGCTGCGCTGAAAAAAAAGCCACGGCGACACAGGGTTGCCGCCTTTTTCAGCGATCGCACGCAGAACGAGAATTTGCCGTTGACACTCAAACAGCGGTCTCATATTATGCCGTCCGTCGAGGTAACTCGGCGGTTTTTTCGGTACGGGGCTATAGCTCAGCTGGGAGAGCGCTTGCATGGCATGCAAGAGGTCAGCGGTTCGATCCCGCTTAGCTCCACCAAACCGCTCCCAACGGTTTGCACTGAAAAAACGAATTCCAGATGTGGGGGTATAGCTCAGCTGGGAGAGCGCTTGCATGGCATGCAAGAGGTCAGCGGTTCGATCCCGCTTATCTCCACCAATTCTCTGTTCGTTCAGAACAAACGTATTCAAAACCCGATAATAATACTGCCCGTTTGCGCAGTGTGACGTTGCATTCGCCGACTGGCTGCGCGCAATGGCGCTGACCTGCAGCGCCTTTCCGTGTTAAACCGTCACAGCCTGTGGCTGCAGCTGCAGCACGCGAAAACCGTGGGTACCGTCGCGATCCAGTTGCGCCACCAGACCATATTCCCAGTCGAGATAGGCCTGCATCACGTCCGGTTCAATATCGGTGCCTTCGTACGGGCGGCGATAACGATCGATGGGCGGCGAGAGCAGGCGCTGCTCGCCCTGTTCGATGGGCAGACCGGCGGCACGCCAGGCTGCATTGCCTCCCGCCAGCACCCGCACCGGTTTGCCGGTCAGCGTGGCAATTTGCTCCACGGCATAGCTGGCCAGCAGGCTGCTGCCGCAGGTCAGCACATAGCGGCCTGCATCGGGCAGTAGTGCCTTGCCCTGCTGCTGCAGGGTGGAGCGCAGCAGCCAGGCCGCACCGGGAATATGGCTGTTGCGGTAATTGGCGAGCGTGGTGAAATCCAGCACCTGCGTGTCGCCAGCCGCCAGCCACTCGGCCAGCTGCGCGGGGGAGATCGATTCCGGCGCAGCAACCGGCGCGACCTGCGGCTGCCAGCTGCCGACAGCGCTGAAATCGCTGGCCTGCAATGCGTCAAGCACCGCCACCTGCCAGCCAAGCTGCGCCAGCCAGGAGCCGGTCATATTGGCGCGGACACCATCATCATCCACCAGCACGATACGCGCACCGCGCACGCTGGCGTAATGATCGGTCTCCTGTACCAGCTGGCCGCCTGCCACGTGGCGGCTGCCCGGCAGATGACCGGCGGCGTACTCTTCGGCATCACGCACGTCAAACAGGTAGGTGGTGCGTGCTTCCTGCTGCCAGCGCGTCAGCGTCGCCAGAGGAATGCGCGTCACGCCAGCGCGATCGGCAATGGCGCGGGCCTGGCTCGCGGCCTGACGTTGCGCGGTTTCGCTGGCGTTGCCATAGCGGCGGCTCTGCCCATGCTCCAGCGCATGACCGGCCAGCGTCCAGCCAATGGTGCCGTTGCGCAGCGCGAATACCGGATTACGAATACCGGCATTGACCAGCGACTGCGTGCCAATAATGCTGCGCGTGCGTCCGGCGCAATTCACAATCACCGTGGTGCGCGGTGAGGGGGCTAAATCGCGCACGCGCAGCACCAGTTCGCCGCCGGGTACGCTGGTGGCGCCCGGAATGCTCATGGTGTGATATTCATCGAAGCGCCGCGCATCCAAAACCACCACGTCGGCATCATCGCTAATCAGCGCCTGTACCTCATCGGCGGAGAGCGAAGGCGTGCGGGCATGATGTTCCACCAGTTCGCCAAACGCTTTGCTGGGTGAATTGACATCGATAAACAGCTCACCGCCAGACGCCTGCCAGCCGGCTAAATCATCGGCCAGTAGCGTGACCTGCTGATAACCCAGCGCGGCGAGACGTTCAGCAGCGGTCTGCGCCAGGCCTTCGCCGTTGTCATACAGCGTAATGGCGGTGTGACGTTGGGGAATGCGGTCCAGCAGCTCCAGCTCCAGCTTTGACAGCGGAATGTTGACGGCAAACAGCGGATGCCCGGTGGCAAACAGCGCCTCATCGCGCACGTCAATGATCGCCACTTCCTGTTGCTGACGCAGCGCTGTCAGCAGTTCCGCCGCCTGGCGAAACGGGAAAACCGGTTTAGTCATGTGAAAGGTCCCAAATGTTAGGTAGATAATGGTTGCTGTAGCCGGAAATAAAGCGTTTTTCGTGGCCGTCGGCGGTGTAGACCGCGCGCTCAACCGCGCCGATATTCGCGCCATATACGTGGATACTGACAGAGACGCGATCGTCAAAGGCGTTGCTGACGCGATGGATATCACCGACCGTTGGCGACACCGCCTCCACGTTGCCGGGTTCAAGCCGCACCGGCGCACCTTCTGCCTGTAAACCGTGCGGGCCCGGCTGCCACGATTGTGAAATCTCGGCGCCGCGCAGCATGCCAATCAGGCCCCAGACGCGGTGATCGTGAATCGGCGTCTGCTGACCCGGCCCCCAGACAAAACTCACCACGGAAAAGCGCTGCTGCGCATCGGCATACAGCAGATATTGCTGATAGTGCTGCGGATGGGGCTGGGTAAACGCCTCATCCAGCCAGTCATCGTGGCGAATCAGTTCGGCCAGCCAGCCGCTGCCCTGCCGCAAAATGGTCGCTTCGTCCGGCTGGCTGTCGAGCAGAGTGGCCAGCCGGGCGACGAAGGTGCGCAGGCGATGGTGCTGATAATCACTCATGATTTGTCTCCCGGCGCGTGCTGGGCGATGCGGTTAGCGGCGGCTGACAGACTGAAGTCAAACGCCTGGCTGACATCGACCTGCTTTGGCAACACCTGATAACGATGGAAAAAGTCGGCGGATTTCTGCAGCGTGGCAATCAGGTGCGTGTCAAACACCAGCGGGCGGATGCGCGCATCGTCAATCCAGCTGCGGGTAATGGCGGGGGGCATATTCAGGGTTTGGCTCAGCACGCCGGCGAATTCCTGCGGATGGTGTTGCGCCCAGATTTGCGCCTTCGCCAGTCGCGCCAGCAGATCAGCAATCGCTTCCCGCTTGCCGGCGTCCTGCAACGCTTCATTGCGGGCCAGCGCGTAGGAGTAACCGGACATAATGCCTTTACCCCCGCCGTCCGGCACGCGCACCGTGCCGTCGATGGCGGTCGAGGTGGCAATATAAGGCTCCCACGGCGCCCAGGCCGCGACCGCACCGGACGTCAGCGCCGCGCGACCATCCACCGGTCCGAGGAAGCGCAGCGTGACATCCTGCGGCGTCAGGCCAGCGCGCTCCAGCAAGCCCAGCAGCAGATAGTGTCCCCAGCCGCCGCGGTTGACCGCGATCTGCTTACCTTTCAAATCCTGCAGCCGGTGAATGCCGGCGTCGGGGCGGGTCAGCAGGGCGATGCTGTCCGGGTTATTCTGCCAGGCACCCACGGCTTTCACCGGCGCGCCTGCCGCATAGACAAACAGAAACGGCAAATCACCGGTAAAGCCAACGTCGAGCGCCCCGGCATTGAGCGCTTCCTGCACCGGCGCGCCGGAGTCAAAGGCGGTGAGCTTAAGATCGTAAGGCAGATTGTTCAGTTCGCCCGAGGCTTTCAGGGCGGCAAAACGATCGCCTTTAACATCGCCGAGGCGCAGCGTGACTTTATCGGCCGCCAGCAGCGGCTGGAGTGACGCGAGGGCCAGCGCAACACCGGCAAACAGAGCGGCGAGACGCATCAGGCGCTCCTTTTTTCAGTTGCGCTGAGCGCAGCCACTTTTTCACGCGTCAGCGGCAGCAGTTCACGGCCGTATTCCACCGCGTCATTCAGCGGGTCAAATCCGCGAATCAGCACGCTATGAATGCCGAGGCGATAGTAATCCAGCAGCGCCTCAGAAACCTGATCCGGCGTGCCGACCAGCGCGGTGGAGTTGTAGCCGCCCTGCACCAGTTTTGCCACGCCGGTCCACAACACTTTGTCGTGGCGTTCGCTCTCATGCGCCGCCGCCAGCAGACGCTGCGCACCGACACTCTGCGGCTTCGGCAAACCAAAGGTATAGCCGGTCTCCGCCAGCTGCTTCTCTGCGGTGGCGCGGATATGTTCGGCGCGCTCCCAGGCTTCTTTTTCGGTGTTACCCAGAATAGGCCGGAAGGAGATGTTAAACGCAATCTGGCGCCCCTGCGCGGCCGCCGCCGCACGCACATTACGTACCGTCTCGGCCGCGCCTTTTAACGGTTCGCCCCACAGCGCGAAGACATCGGCATGCCGCGCCGCCACGTCAATCGCCTCCGGTGACGATCCGCCGAAATAGATCGGCAGCTTATGTTGCAGCGGTTTGATGGCAGAGAAAGCCTGCTCAGCCTGGTAAAACCGGCCCTGATGATCGTAAGGCTGCGGCGATTCAAGGCTCTGTTTCAGCACGCTGAGAAATTCGTCGGTGCGCGCATAGCGTTCAGCCTTGCTGAGAAAATCACCGTCGCGGCGCTGTTCGCTGTCGCTGCCGCCGCTGATAATGTGCACGGCCAGGCGGCCGTCGGTGAGATGGTCGAGCGAAGCCAGCTTGCGGGCCGCCAGCGTGGGCGCGACAAACCCCGGACGGTGCGCCAGCAGGAATTTAATCTTCTGGGTATGCGCCGCTGCGTGAGCGGTGACCAGAAAGCCATCGGGTTGATCGGACCAGTAGCCGACAAGGATGCGGTCGAAACCGGCCGCTTCATGGGCGCGGGCAAAGCGGGCAATGTAATCTTTATCGAACAACGTGCCGGATGCGGGAATGATTTCTGAGGCAAGCCGGTGGCCAATCATGCCAAGGAACTGAATGCTCATGCGATTCTCCTGAGGTGAGGTCAGAAGGAAAAGCTACGGGCGCAGACGGCAACAACGGAAATTCGATATTGTGCAAAGGGTTTGCGGGAAACGGTGAAGCAGGGCGTGACGCGGCGGCAGGCTGACTGGCGCGGGATATAACGCTTAGGTATATAAAAGAAGAGAAGGGCGAGCCGCAGCCCGCCCTGTACATCAAAAGCCCAGCACCAGACCAGCGATGGCGGCGGAGAGCACGCTCACCAGCGTCGAGCCGTACAGCAGTTTCAGGCCGAAACGTGATACCACGTTACCCTGCTCTTCATGCAGACCTTTGATCGCGCCTGCGACAATGCCGATGGAAGAGAAGTTGGCGAAGGAGACCAGGAACACCGAAAGAATGCCTTCCGCATGCGGCGACAGCTGACCGGCGATTTTCTGCAGGTCCATCATTGCAACGAACTCGTTAGAAACCAGCTTGGTCGCCATGATGCTGCCCACCTGCAGCGCTTCGCTGGATGGCACGCCCATTACCCAGGCAAACGGATAGAACACATAGCCCAGCACGCCCTGGAAGCTGATGCCGAAGATGGTATCAAACAGCGCGTTGAGGCCGGAGATCAGCGCGATAAAACCAATCAGCATCGCCGCAACGATAATCGCCACCTTGAAACCGGCCAGAATGTATTCACCCAGCATCTCAAAGAAGCTCTGACCTTTATGCAGATCCTGCAGCTGCAGGTCTTCTTCGCTTTCCACGCGGTACGGGTTAATCAGCGACAGCACGATAAAGGTACTGAACATGTTGAGCACCAGCGCGGCCACCACGTACTTTGGCTGCAGCATCGTCATATAGGCGCCCACAATCGACATCGACACTGTCGACATCGCGGTGGCTGCCATGGTGTACATGCGGCGCTGTGACATTTTGCCGAGGATATCCTTATAGGCGATAAAGTTTTCTGACTGTCCCAGAATCAGAGAGCTGACGGCGTTAAAGGATTCCAGTTTGCCCATGCCGTTGATCTTCGACAGCACGGTACCGATAGCGCGAATCACCCACGGCAGGATGCGGAAATGCTGCAAAATACCGATCAGGGCCGAGATGAAGACGATAGGGCACAAAACATTGAGGAAGAAGAAGGCCAGACCTTTCTCGTTCATGTTACCGAACACGAAATTTGTACCCTCTGCTGCATATTTGAGCAGATGATCAAACAGCCCGGCGAAACCTTTAACAAAGCCAAGGCCTGCTTCGGAGTTAAGGAAGAACCACGCCAGCAGCACTTCAATCACCAGCAACTGAACGATATAGCGAATCCGGATACTCTTACGATCGTGACTGACGAGTAACGCCAGCACGGCTACCACCACCAATGCTAAAAGGAAGTGCAAAATATGGGACATATCGGCTCCAAATTTGAGGAGGGTTGTATTTTGCTGCGTATTCTATGTAACGCGTTACTTAAAAACGAGATCAAAACCACAATATAAGTATTCGGTATCGCTTTATTTCTCAGATTAGTCTCACCGCTCACAACTTGTTTACAAATCGATCACAAGAAATATCCACAAAGAGATTGTCTATAATTTGACCCGGGAGTAGAGTGAAACCTGTTGCATAATTTTTAGCAAGCGCTAACTTTACCTTGTGTTATAGCAATGGCTATACTTTATAGCACCATCTATCAATGCGATAACTATAACCAAATTTCACTTGCCTTGAATGCCCCGTAAGCTGGATGGGTCAGACAAGCGTTAGGACAGGGTCAAAACTATGTCAGAAAGTCGCACCGCCGAGCGCGCCGCTCGCGGAGCCAGAAAGATCAAGCTCGCGCTGCTGGGACCGGCCTTCATCGCGGCCATTGGTTATATCGATCCCGGCAACTTTGCCACCAACATCCAGGCGGGGGCCGCGTACGGCTACAAACTGCTGTGGGTGGTGGTATGGGCCAACATCATGGCGATGCTGATCCAGCTGATGTCTGCCAAGCTGGGTATTGCCACCGGTAAAAACCTCGCCGAGCATATTCGCGATCGCTTCCCGCGCCCGGCGGTATGGTTCTACTGGGTACAGGCGGAGATCATCGCCATGGCCACCGATCTGGCGGAATTCATCGGGGCTGCGCTCGGCTTTAAGCTGCTGCTCGGCATCTCGCTGCTGCAGGGCGCGGTGTTAACCGGTATCGCCACGTTCCTGATTCTGATGCTGCAGAACCGTGGACAGAAGCCGCTGGAGCTGGTGATTGGCGGGCTGCTGCTGTTTGTCGCCGCTGCTTATATCGTTGAGCTGTTCTTCTCGCAGCCGCGCGTCAGCGATCTGGTGGTGGGCATGGCGCTGCCGAGCCTGCCTACTTCGGACGCGGTATTCCTCGCGGCTGGCGTGCTGGGCGCGACCATTATGCCGCACGTCATTTATCTGCACTCGGCGCTGACGCAGTACGGTAATAAAGGCAGCAAGGCGGAGCGCTACTCCTCCACCAAGCTCGACGTGGCGATCGCCATGACCATCGCCGGTTTCGTTAACCTGGCGATGATGGCCACCGCAGCGGCCGCGTTCCACTTTAGCGGTCACACCAGCATTGTCGATCTCGACCAGGCCTATCTGACGCTGCAGCCGCTGCTGGGTCACGCGGCGGCGATTGTGTTCGGGCTGAGTCTGGTAGCGGCTGGTCTATCTTCTACCGTGGTGGGCACGCTGGCCGGCCAGGTGGTGATGCAGGGCTTTATCCGCTTCCACATTCCGCTGTGGTTCCGTCGCACCATTACCATGCTGCCGTCCTTTATTGTTATCTGGGCGGGCTGGGATCCGACGCGCATTCTGGTGATGAGCCAGGTGCTGCTGAGCTTCGGTATTGCGCTAGCGCTGATTCCGCTGCTGTCGTTCACCGGTAACCGTGACATCATGGGCGATGAACTGGTGAACTCACGCCTGATGCAAAATGCCGGTCGTCTGATTGTGGTGCTGGTGGTGGCACTGAATATCTATCTGCTGGTGGGCGAAGCGCTCGGCTGGTAAGCAAATGACTGAATAAAAAAATCCCGGCTGCGTCTGCGCCGGGATTTTTTTTAATGGTGATGATGGTCGTGGCGGTCATGCCGATCGTGTCGGTGATCGTGACGCCAGTGTTCGCGACGTTCGCGCTCGTGCCAGCGGCGCTCACGTTCACGCTCCCAGGCTCGATGGCGTTTCCACTCTTCGTGACGCCACCAGCGATGATCGTTGTACTGATAGCGATCGTGCCACCAGCGCGGTTCACGCCAGCGACCGCCGTCCCAGTAGTAGCCGCGACGATCGCGATCGCCGAGATGCAGCGTGACGCCAGGGGCCAGATTGATGGTAGCGCTACTGGCTTCAGCTGTGTGCAGCGCCAGAGGGGATAACGTTGCCAGCAAAGCGGCAAACAAAATTGCACGTTTCATACTTTCTCCTCATCGATAGCATCGAGGCTACCGTGGCGCTAGTGTGCCATATCGGACCAGACACGCCTTGAGATTTAGTCTGAAAAAGTGCCAGCGAAAGGTTGCGCAGCGTTTTCTGCTAAGGACAGCGCCCGGAAAAGTCCGGGCGGGTAAACGGTTACACCAAAATTTGCTCAATGGCGGCGATCTCGTCCGCCGTTAATTCAGGCTGGCTCAGCATGTCGACGGCATCATCAATCTGCGCGGTTTTACTGGCACCAATCAGCACCGACGTGACGCGCGTGTCGCGCAGCACCCAGCGCAGCGCCATTTGCGCCAGCTTTTGACCGCGCTGCTGTGCCAGCGCCTGCAGTTGCTGCACCTTTGCCATCTTCTCTGGCGTTAGCTGGTTTTCGTTGAGGAATTTGCTGCCGCTGGCGATGCGCGAATCCTGCGGAATGCCCTGCAGATAGCGGTCGGTCAGCACGCCACCGGCCAGCGGCGAGAAAGCAATACAGCCGACGCCATTGTCACCCAGCACGTCCAGCAGACCCTGTTCCGGCGTGCGTTCGAACATCGAATAGCGCGGCTGGTGGATCAGGCAGGGGGTGCCGAGATCGCGCAGCATGGCGATAGCGGCGGCGGCTTTATCCGCCGGGTAGTTCGAAATCGCCGCGTACAGCGCTTTACCCTGACGCACCACCTGATCGAGCGCGCGCATGGTCTCTTCCAGCGGCGTTTCCGGATCCGGACGATGGTGATAAAAGATATCCACGTACTCCAGCCCCATGCGCTTCAGGCTTTGATCGAGACTGGAAATCAGGTATTTGCGTGAGCCCCAGTCGCCGTACGGACCGTCCCACATGGTGTAACCCGCTTTGGTGGAGATCACCAGCTCGTCGCGCAGGCCGTGAAAATCTTCGCGCAGAATGCGGCCAAAGTTGCTCTCCGCAGAACCGGGCGGCGGCCCGTAGTTATTGGCCAGATCAAAATGGGTTATACCGCGATCGAACGCGTGACGCAGCAGCGCGCGGCTGTTGTCGACGCGCGTGCTGTCGCCAAAGTTGTGCCATAGACCCAGCGAAATCGCCGGCAGCTTCAGGCCGCTGCGGCCGCTGCGGCGATACTGCATCTGGTGATAACGTTCGGCGTGGGGAAAAGTACTCATGCAGCGTTCCTGTCTCAGGTGGGAGAAAGTGGCATCAGCATAGCAGTGTATGCGTTTACACTACGTCGTAACGCGGCAAAGATCGCAACTTACAGAATTTTCTGTCGTCGTAACGAATGCTTGCCATGCATGACAGCGCGATGATGGTGAAAATCTCGCCAGTTCAGCCACATCGCTAATACTCCTGATCATTCCCCCTCACAGGAGCGGTCGATGAACACTCTTAACGTTGGCGACTATTTACTGCATCGTTTGCACCAGGCGGGTATCCGCCATCTGTTCGGCGTACCCGGCGACTACAACCTGCAATTTCTCGACAGCGTCATTGACCATCCCGGTATTACCTGGGTCGGCTGCGCTAATGAACTCAATGCCGCCTATGCGGCCGATGGTTACGGTCGCTGCAACGGCGCGGCCGCGCTGCTGACCACCTTTGGCGTCGGTGAACTCAGTGCGATTAACGGCATCGCCGGCAGCTACGCCGAATATGTGCCGGTGATTCACATTGTCGGCGCTCCCGCCAGCCACGCCCAGCAGCAGGGCGACTGCGTGCATCATTCGCTCGGCGACGGCGATTTCGGCCATTTTCTGCGCATGGCCCAGGAAGTCAGTGCCGCCAGCGCGGTGCTGAGCGCCGACAACGCCGTAGCTGAAATTGATCGGGTCATCGCTGGCGCACTGCAGCAGCACCGTCCGGGCTATCTGCTGCTGGCGGTGGATGTCGCCGCCGCCACGGTAACGCTGCCGTCCGCCAGCGCCAGCCCGGCACCGGCTGAAAACCGCGACGTGGCGCAGGCGTTTGCCGCAGCGGCGGAACGCCTGCTGGCACCGGCGCAGCGCGTGGCGCTGCTGGCTGATTTTCTCGCTGCCCGCTGGCAGCTGCAGGCGCCGCTGGCTGAGTTGCGTGCGCTGCGCGCCATTCCGGCAGCCACGCTACTGATGGGCAAGGGCGTGCTGGATGAGCAGCAACCGGGCTTCGTCGGCACCTACGCCGCCAGCGGCAGCCGCGAAACCGTGCGCGCGGCAATTGAAGACACCGATGTCACCCTGTGCGTCGGCGTGCGTTTTACCGACACCCTGACCGCCGGGTTTACCCAGCAGCTGTCGGCGCAGCGGGTGATTGATCTGCAGCCGTTTCATGCCAGCGTCGCCGGAGAAACCTTCGCACCGCTGAGCATGGCGCAGGCGCTGGCCGCGCTGCTGCCGGTTTATCAGCGCCACTGCGCGCACTGGGCCACGGGCGTGGCCGACATGCCGGACGATGCACCGCCCGCTGCTGCCGCCGTAATCAGTCAGCAGGCTTTCTGGCAGGCGATGCAGCGTTTCCTGCAGCCCGGTGATATTATCCTTGCCGATCAGGGCACGGCGGCGTTTGGCGCTGCCGCGCTACGTTTACCGCATGATGCGCAGCTGCTGGTACAACCTTTATGGGGTTCCATTGGCTATACTTTACCCGCCACCTTTGGTGCCCAGACGGCGCAGCCCGACCGCCGCGTCATTCTGATCATCGGCGATGGATCGGCGCAGCTGACCATTCAGGAACTGGGATCGATCCAGCGCGACGGCTTAAGCCCGATCATTTTTCTGCTGAATAATGAGGGATACACTGTCGAACGCGCGATCCATGGAGCGGAACAGCGCTACAACGACATCGCGCAGTGGAACTGGACCGCGCTGCCGCAGGCGATGAGCCTGAATTGTGCGGCTCAGAGCTGGCGCATCAGTGAAACGGCGCAGCTCGACGCCGTGATGGCGCTGCTCAGCCAGGCGCGTTGCCTGTCACTGATTGAAGTGGTGATGGAGAAACAGGATTTGCCGCCGCTGCTGCGCACCGTCACGGCGGCGCTGCACCAGCGCAATAGCCACAAAGTTTAGGACAGTTGCCTCTGTACAGTTGGGCTGGCGACAGTCAGGCTGTGCGTCGCACTGAATGACCAACGCTCATCGTGCAAGGTGAGCGTTGTTGTTTTATTGGCAGGCTTTTATAGTGTCCTGCACTTGTTTATGACCCAAGCGGAGCAGCAGAAGAATGACAAAATACGCCCTGGTCGGCGATGTGGGTGGCACTAACGCTCGTCTCGCCTTGTGTGAGGTGGAGACCGGCGCCATCTCCCAGGCCAAAACATTCTCAACATCAGACTACGACAACCTTGAAGCAGTTATCCGTCACTATCTGGATGAGCAAAAACAGGACATTACCGACGGCTGCATCGCCATCGCCTGTCCGATTACCGGCGACTGGGTGGAAATGACCAACCACGACTGGGCTTTCTCAACGCGTCAGATGAAGGAAAGTCTGGGCTTTGCGACGCTGGAAATCATCAACGATTTCACCGCGGTTTCCATGGCGATTCCGATGCTGACGGCGCAGGACGTCCTGCAGTTCGGCGGCAAATCGCCGGTGCAGGATAAACCGATTGCCATCTACGGTGCTGGCACCGGGCTCGGCGTCAGCCATCTGGTGCACGTTGATAAGCGCTGGGTCAGCCTGCCGGGTGAGGGCGGTCACGTTGACTTCGCGCCAAACAGTGAAGAAGAGGATGCGATTCTCGAAGTGCTGCGCGCCGAACTGGGTCACGTTTCTGCCGAGCGCGTGCTGTCGGGTTCCGGACTGGTTAACCTGTATCGGGCGATTGTGAAATCCGATCAGCGCGAGCCGGAAAACCTCAAGCCAAAAGATGTCACCGAGCGGGCACTGCAGGATAGCTGTATTGACTGCCGCCGCGCGCTGACGCTGTTCTGCGTCATCATGGGACGGTTTGGCGGCAACCTGGCGCTGAACCTCGGCACCTTTGGCGGCGTCTATATTGCCGGTGGCATCGTGCCGCGCTTCCTCGAGTTCTTTAAAGCGTCCGGCTTCCGCGCGGCGTTTGAAGACAAAGGCCGCTTCCGCGATTATCTCATTGATATCCCGGTCTACATGATTACTCACGACCAGCCGGGCCTGCTTGGCGCCGGTGCCCATCTGCGCCAGGCGCTGGGGCGCGTGCTGTAATCTGACGGGCGAACGGCTTCCCGTGCCGTTCGCCTTCAAAGATGCATCAGCTGGCGAAACGCCTTTACCTTGCTGCGACTCACCGGCACCTGCGCATCCATATCGCGCAGCTTCACCAGATAGGTGTTATTAAACCACGGTTCGATCTCGCCAATCTTGCTCAGATTAACGCAGTAGGAACGGTGGCAGCGAAAGAACATCGACTCAGGCAAACGGCTGCAAAACTCGCTGATCGCCATCGACATCACATAGGCTTCGCGCCGCGTGTAGACAAACGTCAGCTTCTCATGCGCTTCAACGTAATAGATATCGTTGATATCGGTCACGATAATGCGCTCATCTTTAACTAAATTCACCGTTTGCGGCGCGCTGGCTGCCGGATTGTGCTGCTGCGCCTGCTGCTGTTGTGCGCTGGCCTCCAGCTTGTTCAGCATGGTGATGATGCGCGACTCGTGATACGGCTTGAGGATGTAGTCAAACGCCTGCAGTTCGAAGGCCTCGACCGCGTGCTCTTTCCACGCGGTGATAAACACAATCAGCGGCTTATGGATAAACTGGTTGATGTTCTGCGCCAGCAACATGCCGTCCAGTGACGGGATGTTGATATCGAGAAAAATCACGTCCACCCGATGAGTCTGCAGATATTTCAGCACTTCCAGCCCATCATCAAAGCAGGCTTCGATGCTGATCTGGCTATGCTGCTGGATCATCCAGCTTAGCTCCTGCTGCGCCAGGAATTCGTCTTCGACAATAATGGCTTTCACGCTGAGGTTTCCGCTAACGGGGTGAGCGGGCCGGACAGCCGCTGACCACTTTTGCTGAGGGTAAAGGCGATTTCCGTACCGGGCTGATGACGGGTGATGGTTAAGCCGTGGCCGGAAAGCAGTTTCACCCGATGATGCACATTCAGCAGGCCAATTTTGTTGCCCGGCATTTCGTTGCGCGCTACCCGGCTGACCACCTCTGCGCTGATGCCGGCACCGGTATCGCGCACCGCCACGCGCACGCGATCGCCCAGATCTTTCACGCTTAGCGTGACCACGCCTTTGCCACGGCAGGGCTGAATACCGTGCACGATGGCATTCTCCACCAGCGGCTGGATCAGCAGGCTGGGCAGCGAAAAGTGCAGATCCTCATCGATGTCGTAAATCATCGACAGCTTGTCGCCAAACCGCGCCTGTTCAATGGCGATGTAATCTTTCACCTGCCACAGCTCTTTTTTGATGTCGATGGGTTCATCGTCGTTGAGTTCCAGGTTGTAACGCAGGTAGCGCGACAGATTAATCACCAGCTGGCGCGCCGTGTCCGGATTCAGGCGAATCGATGAGGAGATGGCATTCAGCGCGTTAAACAGGAAGTGCGGGTTGATTTTGCTTTGCAGCGCGCGCAGTTCCGCTTTATTGGCCATCTCGCGTAACTGCTCGGCACGCGAGACTTCCAGCTGCGTCGAGATGATTTGCGACAGACCGACCGCCATCTCTTTCAGTGAACCAGTAATACGATGGGCGCGGCGATAGTAGATTTTCAGCGTGCCGGTCACTTCCCCTTTTTCCCAAAGGGGAATCACCAGCATCGAGTGAATATCTTTGGTGCGGTGTGCCTCATCATTATTCTTAATGATAATTTTTCCGCTGGCGATCGCCTGCGCGGTGGTCGGACTGATGCCGTCGTCGCCGTTGTGGTAGTTCTGCTCGCCGTAGCCGACGTAAGCCAGAATCTGTTTGGTGTTAGTGATCGCCACCGCATCGGCATGGATGTCGCTGCGAATGATGGCGCAAACTTTGCGCAGCGAGTCGCTATTAACCTGACGAAACAGCGGCAGGGTTTTGTTGGCAATCTCCAGCGCCAGCTTGGCCTGACGCGCGGCAATCGCCTCTTTTTCCCCTTCGACGCTCTGCACCAGCAGCACAATCAAACCAATGCTCGACGCGCCGAGAATCATCGGCAGCGCAATTTCCGACACGATGGTTAAACCAAGTGACATCGGTTTCGCCCACAGCACGATCAGCAGCATGGTCAGGCTTTCACACAGCATGCCGCCGAGGATGCCGGCGCGCCAGCGCTGCTCTTTGCTGACGAAGCGGTTGATGGCACCGGCGGCGATACCGGCGATGATGCTGGTAATCAGACAGGGCACCGAGGTGATGCCGTCGATATCAATCAGGAAGCGGTGCACGCCGGCAATCACACCGGTTGCAATGCCGACCCACGGCCCGAACAGAATGCCGCCCGCCATGACCGCAATCACCCGGACGTTGAGCAATGAGCCGTCAACATTGATGCCGGACCAGGTGCTGAACAGCGCAAACAGCGAGAAGATGGCGGTCACCACGGCTTTTTCGCCGATTGAGTGTTCATCTTTTTGCAGTAGCTGACGAAATACGCGGGTGCGGGTCAGGAAGAACAGGCAGATCAGCATCAGCGCGGCGCGGTCAAACACCGCCAGCAGCATGTCGAAATGGGAAGGCACGGTGTTCTCCGGAGCAGGCAAGGTTGCGGACATGATAAAAAATGTGATCGCGATCCGCCAGCATCCCGGCAAGCTGCAGACGTTTCTCATAGCCTGGATCAATTTTTAAGGTGCGCGCTGCCGGTGCGCATCAATGCGCACCCTACAGGACCGCAGATGCATTGCAGGGGCGCCATTTATGGCGACCAGATCCGCCCGTAACACCCGTCCCTGAAAGGAAGCAAGGCAGATTATCCGCTATGAAACCTGAAAAGAGGAAATCCCGAGTGCCAAAAAGAGGATTGCTCAAAGCGTGCAGCGGTCACTGGTTGTCACGGATGCGGTTTGCTATGTTGCCGTAAGCACAACAGCGGAGCGTGGCCATGCAATTACTCACCCCTCGTTTGTCCCTCAGCCGGTTACAGCCGGAAGACTGGCAGATTTTCAAAGCGGTACATGAAGATGCCGCGACCATGACCTGGGTGAGCGAGATCCCCGATGAAAACGATATCCGCCAGCGCTTTAACGAGCGGCTGGCACCGTGGCAACCCAGCAGTTTTCACATGCTGTGCCTGGTGGCGCGCCTGCGCGACAGCGGTGAAGCGATTGGCCTGTTTGGCTGCAGCGCCGAGTGGCATCCGTATCGTCAGGCCGAAGTGGGTTACATGCTGCGTCACGCCTGTACCGGTCAGGGCTACGGCAGCGAAGCGTTGCAGGCATTGTGCACGTTCCTGCTGCAGGCCGACTTCCACAAACTCAAAGCGCTGGTGATTGAGGGCAACTGGCCGTCGCGGCGCATTCTGGAAAAGAACGGTTTCGCGCTGGAAGGCACGCTACGCGATAATTACCGGCTCAACGGCCAGTGGGTAAACGATTGGGTGTTTGGGCGCTTAAACGAAGCAGGCTAAGAAAATTTGCCGTCCCCCCTCGACAATATTGTTATCAGCGCGTTATGTTCTTGTTTCGGTCACCGCAGTGACCAGCGTCGCTCGGACGGTCCGGGCGCTAACGTAATCCAGAGGACATCATGGCTGATAACAGCACACCCCGTCGTTTCTCGCGTATTGAACGTCTGCCCCCTTATGTATTTAACATCACGGCTGAATTGAAGATGGCTGCGCGCCGGCGCGGCGAAGACATCATCGATTTCTCCATGGGCAACCCGGATGGCGCGACACCGCCGCACATCGTGGAAAAGCTCTGTCAGGTGGCACAGCGTGAAGACACGCACGGCTACTCTACCTCCAAAGGGATTCCGCGCCTGCGCCGCGCCATTTCGCGCTGGTACGCCGAGCGTTACCAGGTGGATATCGATCCGGAATCTGAAGCCATCGTTACCATCGGCTCGAAAGAGGGCCTGGCGCACCTGATGCTGGCGACGCTCGATCACGGCGACACCGTGCTGGTGCCCAATCCCAGCTACCCGATTCACATCTACGGTGCGGTGATAGCCGGCGCGCAGGTGCGCTCGGTGCCGCTGGTCGCGGGCGTCGATTTCTTCAATGAGCTGGAACGCGCCATCCGCGAAAGCTACCCGAAACCGAAGATGATGATCCTCGGCTTTCCGTCCAACCCGACATCGCAGTGCGTAGAGCTGGACTTCTTCGAGCGCGTCATCGCGCTGGCGAAGCACTACAACGTGCTGGTCATCCACGATCTGGCCTACGCTGACATCACCTATGACGGCTGGAAAGCGCCGTCGATTATGCAGGTGCCGGGCGCGCGCGATGTGGCGGTGGAATTCTTTACCCTGTCAAAAAGCTACAACATGGCGGGCTGGCGCATCGGCTTTATGGTCGGCAACAAAGAGCTGGTGGCGGCACTGGCACGCATCAAAAGCTATCACGATTACGGCACCTTCACACCGCTGCAGGTGGCAGCGATTGCGGCACTGGAGGGCGATCAGCAGTGCGTGCGTGATATCGCCGAGCAGTATAAACGCCGGCGCGATGTACTGGTGAAAGGGCTGCATGAAGCGGGCTGGATGGTCGATCTGCCGAAAGCGTCCATGTACGTCTGGGCGAAAATTCCCGATCACTATGCGCATCTGGGCTCACTGGAATTTGCCAAGCTGCTGCTGCAGGAGGCGAAAGTGTGCGTCTCGCCGGGCATTGGCTTTGGTGACTACGGCGATACCCACGTGCGTTTTGCCCTGATTGAAAACAGCGATCGTATTCGTCAGGCGGTGCGTGGCATTAAAGCGATGTTCCGCGCCGACGGTATTTTGCCGGGAACGGTAAAAGCGGTGGAAGAAGCAGAGTAACCACAAATCGGGGCGACTGAGCGGTCGCCCCGGCTGGCGTCTTTACAGCATCAGCACGAAGGTGCCGACCCAAAGTAAGACGAAGAAAGAGATTCCCATCAAGGCGTATTTCACAAAACAACTCCTCTGAGCGGTTACAATGATGGCGATCCCAAACCAGCGTAACCCGAACAGAATAAGAGAAAGGTGGAGTTCATCATCGCTACACGCTTTCTACTCAGGTCGCTTCGGGCTGCCCCGAAACAGGATCGAGCGCTAATTTACGCGGAATCGATCCGAAAATAAATAGGTCACTTCTGAGAAGTTGCTCACATTTTCATCGGGTCTCAATCTGCGGAATCGCCGACATGCCGACACGTAATTGCGCCAGATCGCTTTGATGCGGATCCAGCACAATTTTCACCGGCAAACGCTGAACCACTTTAGTGTAGTTGCCGGTGGCGTTATCGGGGGCAATCGCGGAAAACGTGGCGCCGGTAGCGGGCGCGATACTGTCAACGTGACCGGTGAAGGTCTTGCCTGGCAATGCATCAATCTTCACCACCACTCTCTGGCCCGGGCGCACATCCGCCAGCTGCGTCTCCAGATAATTGGCGGTGATGTAAGTCTGCTGTAGCGGCACCACGGCCAGCAGACGCGTACCCGCGCTGACCCAGGCTCCTACGCGCACCGAACGCTGACCCACCATGCCATCCACCGGCGCAATAATACGCGTGTAAGAGAGATTCAGCCCGGCCTGATCGACGCTGGCCTGCGCCGCCGCGACATCAGCCTCCGCCTGACGCAGCGCGGCCTCAAGCACCTTCACCTGTTGTTCGGCCGCCGCCAGCGCCGCTGCGCTCTGGCGCACCGTAGCAGCGGCGGAACGCTGGGTTGAGCTGGCTTTCTGCTGATCGTCAGCGGCTATGGTGCCGCTCTTGTACAGCTGGTTATAGCGCGCCGCGCTCTGTCCGGCATACTGCGCCGATGCCTGACTGGCGGCCAGCGTGGCACGGGCCTCGGCAATGGTGGACTGCTGCTGGTCGAGCTGCGCCTGCGCGCTCAGCCGTTTGGCATCGCTGACCTGCAGATTGGCCCGCGCGGTCTCCAGCGCCACGCGATAGTCGCGGTCGTCGAGCGTCGCCAGCACGTCGCCAGCCCGCACGCGCTGGTTATCCTGCACGTTGACGTGGGCGATATAGCCGGACACCTTGGGAGCCACCAGCGTGTAGTCGGCATTCACCCAGGCATCATCAGTGCGATGGTCGTTACCGGTCATGGCTGACCACAGCCAGAACGCCATCGCCAGCAAAACCAGCAGCAGGGCGCTCAGCAGGATTGTTCGTTTCATAGCAAAAGCGTGCATAACAGTTATTCCGGAGTGTTGGTAACAGGTTGAATCAGGGTTTGCGGTGGCCAGACGCGTTTCGCCAGGCACAGCGTCAGCACTAACAGCCCGACAGCGAAGGCGATCAGCATCAGATACGCATCGCTCAGGCTCAGCACCATGGCCTGATGCTTCAGCAGGGTGGCGAAGCCGCTGAGATTGGCCGCGCTGCTGGCGCTGCCGTCGGCCAACAGCGGCAGGCTGCTGCTGGCCTGCTGGCTATCCGCTGCGGTCATCAGCCAGCTGCGACTGGCAGCCTGATCGACCAGCACGCTGGAGTGAAACTGCTCGCGATGGCTGATATACCACTCCACCAGCGTGCTGGCGGCGATGCTGGCAAAGCCGCGTACGGTATTGAACATGGCAGAGGCGAACGGTCCTTCCGGCGGCGCGACCACGCTGGTGGCGCTCATCAGCACCGGCAGAATCACCATCGGCTGACCAAACGCCTGCAAGACCTGCATCAGCCAGAAGTTTTGCCGCGCCCAGTCGGTGGTGATCTGCATGCCGAGCAGGCAGGCGGTCGCCAGCAGCAGCACACCGGCGCTCAGCACCCAGCGGCAGTCAATCCAGCGGATATTCAGCAGGCTGGCGACCAGCGGTGCAATCAGCAGCTGTGGCAGGCCGATGGTCAACGCCAGCGGCGCGAACTGCAGCGTGCGAAACCCCTCCACCTGACCAAAATAGGCCGACGGCAGCGCCGAACCGGACAGCGCCAGAATCAGTACACCCGCCAGCGCCAGCAAACCGTGCGACAAATTACGGCGGCGCAGCATCTGCAACTTAAACAGCGGCAGCGGGTGAAACCATTCATTAATAAAGAACACAATCAGCAACGCCAGCGCGCTGAATAATAGGGCGACAAACAGCGGCGAGCTGAGCCAGTCGAGACGCTCACCCTGCGTCAGCGCCAGAATCAGCAGCGCCATGCCCGAGCAGCCGCTCAGCATGCCGAACAGGTCAATCTGTTTAAATCGCTCAGTGCGCAGCGGATCCTGCGGCAGGCCCCAGCCGATCAGCAGCATGGCGATCAGCATGGCCGGCACCACCTGCCAGAACACAAACATCCAGCTGACGTCATCGGTCCAGAACGCCGCCAGCGACGCCGCCAGATTCGGGCCAAACGTGGCGGTGAGGGCGTAAGCACTCAGCCCATAAAGTTTGATCGGCGGTGGCAGAAAGCGCAGCGCCACCGTCATCAGCAGCGGCGGCAGGGCGCCGCCAAACAGTCCCTGCACCACGCGCAGCGCAATAAACAGCGGAGCCGTGGGCATAAAGGGCAGCAGAACACCGCACACCATGAAACCGGCCGACACCGCCAGCGCGAAGCGGCGCAGCGAAAAGGTGACGGCGAACCACGGTGCAATCATCATCGCGGCGACTTCCGCTGCCTGATAGGCCGAGATAATCCAGCTGCCGTCATCGTAGCTAATGCCGACTGCGGCACGGATATCGGCCAGCGCGATGTCGGTAACGCGATCGTTTAATCCGGAGGTCAGCGCGGCGATCAGCACCCCCACCAGCCCCAGCGCGAGGCGCAGGGTAAAAGGATGCGGTGCCGGTGCCGCGACGGGCTGGGCATTCATAGCAGGTGTCTCGTTATTGGTTGATGCAGTGTATTGCGATGTGATACAGCTCGCATCTTACATTTCGATATGGTGTATTGCAATGTGATACAGGGTGTAAAAGTGCGATCGTTCGCGCTAAAGTAGGGCAGGCCAAAAAGGAACGTATCATGGTAGAACCTCCCTCAAGCCGTGAGGATGAAAAAGCGGGTGGCATTCAGGTCATTGCGCGTGCGGCAAAAATTTTAAATGCGCTCGGTGAGCATCCGGGCGGCATGAGTCTGGGTGAAATTGCGCAGGTGGTCGATCTGCCGCGCTCGACGGTGCAGCGCATCGTGGCGGCGCTGGATAGCGCGCAGCTGGTGCGCAGCGGCGGGGCAGGCGGGCTGCGCCTCGGTCCGGCGTTGCTGAAGCTGATCTCCAGCGTGCACAGTGACGTGGTGGAAATTGTCCGGCCGTTCCTCGAACAACTCTCGGCGGAAATCAATGAAACGGTATCGCTGGCGCGGGCCAGCGGGACGCAGCTGGCGATTGTCCATTACGTGGTGGCCACGCGTGAGCTGCGCGTGGTGCCACACATCGGCCTGAATCTGCCGCTCTACAGTACGTCCGGTGGTCGGGCGCTACTGGCGCTGGAGAGCGACGAAGATGTGCGGGTGATGGTCGGCGAAGCCTATGCGGAACTGACGGAAATGACGGTAAAAACGCTGCCGCAGTTGCTGACGCTGATTGCGGAGGTGCGCGCCAGCGGACTGGCTATCGATCGCGGCGAAACGCTGGAGGGCATTTCCACCATGGCGGTAGCGATTGATACGCTGTTCGGGCGCTTCTCGATCTCACTGCTGGTGCCGACGGCACGTTTTCACCGCCAGGAAGCGCATTACCGGACAGCGCTGATAAAGTGTAAAGAGGCGCTGATTCGCGAAATTGGCAAAATAACTGCTGCGGAAGGATAACCGACTGATGAAAACCTTGCTGATGGCCATTGATAACTCACCGGTGGCGGAAAAAGTGATCGCCCTGACCATTGAACAGGCGCTGGCGCAACAGGCGCAGGTCACCGTGCTGTGCTGTGTCGATCCGGCTTATTCGTCGTGCAATCAGCCGATTGAGATCGACGCCGGGGAAGATCCGGACGATTTTCTCGTGGCGCAGGATGAACAAAACACGGCTGAAATGGTGGTACGCCATGCGCTGGCACCGCTGCTGCGCGCTGGCATTGACGCACGCGGGCTGATTCTGGCCGGTGAAGCGGCGGAAACCATTGTGGCGCAGTCTGAGGCGTTGCAGGCCAGTATGATTATAATGGGCCGTCGTCACCTGTCGCCGCTCAACCGCCTGCTGAAAGGCTCGATAAGCGCAGCAGTGATTGAACGCGCCAGCTGTCCGGTTTTAATTGACGTTCGCAAGGATTAATGTCGCTCCATGTTCTCGCTTTTCCCCCTCACGCTGGCCGCTTTTGTGCTGCTGGCGATCATCATCGTGGTACTACTGCGCACCACCGCGCTGCGCGTCTGGCAGGGTGTCCTGCTGTTTTTGCTGCCTGTGCTGCTGGCCAATCTGCTGTGGTTTAGCTGGTTGCATCCGCGTCAGGAGCGCGAGGCGCTGGCGGCGCAGGTGGCTACCCAACTGAGCGACGCGCCGGGTTATCGCGTGCTGAAAGTGCAGGAGCCGGCGCTGTGGCAACTGCTGAATCGCGAGTTGCAGCACAAGCTGGCAGAGGGCGTACCTGCGGAGCAGGCGCTGGGCGATATGCGCGGCTGGCTGATGGATTTGGTGAATCAGCGCATGGCACGCGCCAGCGATGCGGCGATCATCAACTACATCCGCGTTTCGGTGCAGGAGATGCAGGCGCTACAGCAGCAGGATACGCAGCGCTGCTTCCGTTTCCTCTATCCGCAGGTCAGCGGTGGCGTCAATCTGCAACAGGTGCTGTCGCCGGAGCTTAATCAGCGCGATGGTGAAGCGCTCGAGGCACTGCTGCAAAACAGTACCGGCGATGAGCTGGCGGTGGATCAGCCTCAGGCGCAGCGCGATCTGCAGCGCGTGGTGGAAAAACTGTATGGCAAGTGGGGCGATAAGCTGCAGCAGCTGAATATGCCGGCGGATACGGCGGTGGATCGCGGCACGATGTGTGCGATGTCGATTGATCTTTACAGCGGAATTCTCGCATTGCCGGACAAACAAGCGGCCAATCTTTTGCGTAAGATGGTCAGCCTTACCGGATAACGGGCGAAAAAAAGCCCGCTCAGCACGGGCATAAAGGTCACTTTCAGTATGTCTTTTTGTGGGTATCACCTGGTGTGGTGCAGACTTCATTTTGTCTGAAGTCATCTTCTCACTGCTGATGTGATAAGGAAAACCGTTTGGTTTTATTGATTTGATTGGCGAAAGCTTTGCATTAATCGGACATTTCGCGTCTTTTTCCTATAGAGGCGTGTGGCGTTGCCTTTTACACTGCAACGTCTGATGAGGACACCCTAATGAATAAAATGCTTATTAGCGCGTTAGCGCTTTTTATGCTGGCCGGTTGTAGTGTCAGCAAACCCGGGGGTTTTGAGCGCGTGGATGAAGATGCCCGTTCAAATACCGTACAGTATCGTTACGATCCACAGAAGCTGGATAAAGATGCGCTGGAACTTGATCTGGCGAATTACTGTAACCAGCGCGGCTTCGATAAAGTCGAATCGCTTCCGGCGCAGGACAGCAATTTGCCTGGCCTGAAGAAAGTCTGGTATCAATGTAATTACGCGGTGAAAAGCTAAAAAATAAGGGCGGGATTGATTCCCGCCCTTTCTTTATTCATTTTTTATTATGTGCTGTGTGTGCTTTGCCCAATTACCAGTGACGATAGCCGCCATGGCCGTGATGCCAGCCGCCGCCGTGCCCGTGGCCCCAGCCGGGACCGCGTCCATGGTCGTGCTCGATAATACACCCGCTTAGCATGGTCATCATCGCCACCACCGAAGCGACTTTTATTAACTTCTTCATGGAGAGTCCTCCTCTTTTCCAATGAGGCCAGATTAACCGGGAAAAGTGGAGTGAAGATGCAGTGAATGTAGAGTTATTTCCGTAATTATTACCAGATATGTCAATTAAAAGCTAAAAGTGACAGGGCGGGAAATAAACCAATCGGAATAAGCTGAATAGCGCCTGATAATAACCCGATTACTCTGAAATGCAAGGTTAAATAACAGTCATTCTCAACGCGTGATCAATTCTGTGGTTATCAGTAAAAAGCCTGCCGTGCATTTACACGGCAGGGTGGGTGAATTAATTATGCAATACCGGCGCGACCAGGTTTTGACGATTTGGCAGACGGATACTGAGCGACAGCACCAGCGAGATCACCAGCAGCGTCATAATCAGACTGAAGGTCACGGTGAAGCCGCCGAACACCGAAGCCACCAGCGAGCCAAGCACGCTACCGATGCCGAAGCCAAGATAGATCAGGCCATAGTTTTTGGTCAGGTTGTTAAGGCCGAAGAAATCACTGACCAGTGACGGAAAGACGGTGATGGTGCCGCCAAAGCTGAACGCCACGCAGGCCAGCGACAGGAAGAAGGTGGTTTCATTCATGTGGGTGAACAGCAGGATGCTCATGCCGCTCAGCGAAACCAGCTGTGCCAGCGAAATGACCCGGATGCGCGCCATTTTGTCCGACAGCACGCCGAGAATCAGTCGTCCGCTCAGGTTGGCAATGGCAATTATCGTCACCGCATTGGCCGCCGTTTGCGTAGTCAGGTGCACCAGGCCTTCACCAATGTCTTTCGCGACGCCAATCACATACAAACCACTCATGCAGGCCGTCAGGAACATCAGCGCCAGCATCCAGTACTGCGGCAGGCGCACCGACTGCGCCAGCGTAAACTCCTGTGTGGCCTGTTGCTGACGTGAGCCAGCCTGCTGCAGCGGCGCATCGCGCATCATCAGTGCCCCGGCAATAATCATCGTCATCGCCAGCACACCCCAAATCACAAAGGTATTTTCCAGCCCCTGAGTGCTGAGCAGCGCGCCACAGATAAATTTAAAGCCGAGACTGCCGAGGCCGTAAGCGCCGATCGAACAGGCCGAAATCAGCCCTTTGCGCTCCGGAAACCACTTCACGCAGTTAGAGAGCGTCATCAGATAACCCGCGCCATCGGCCAGTCCAACCAGAATGCCGGCGCTCAGGTACAGCATCATCAGGTTGTCAGCATGAGCGGTCAGCCAGAAGCCAATCGCCATCAGAATGCCTGCACCGATGGTGACATTGCGCACGCCAAAGCGCTCCTGCAGCTTGCCGGCCAGCGAGGAGGCAATCGCCAGACCAAGACTGAGCAGACCAAAGGAAAAAGCCACCTGGCTGACTGGCGCATCCAGTTTCTGCGCCAGCTGGCCGTTAAACAGGCTCCAGGTATAAACCGAGCCGAGCGCGAACTGGGTAATGATGGTGCCTGCGAGGGTAAGGATACGGACACGCTGATGATTAGGGGTAATGGCTGTTGTCATTTTTCTCTCTCCCATCCGGGAATACGGAATCTGCAGCGATAATAAGCCTCACGCGGGCGCGGGTGGTGCGGACGGGCGTGAACGGAGCGGGAGACGGAATGAAATGCTGTGAAAACGGTATGAATGGCATTGCGCCTTTGCTTAAGCGCAGCGCGGATGTCGTCACATGAACAGGCATTGCGACAGGTGAGCATGTGTAACAGGGTGTTTTAAGCGCAGCATCTGCGCGGCAAAACGCAGGAACTTTGCCAGGCTTAAAGTTCATTCAACAGGAGGAAATATGAAAGACCGGGCATATGAATCCGTATCCAGCGGGGATGAGGTTTGCTGCATCATCGGTCAGGCGGTTATCGAGTTAAGCGATGAACAGCAGCCTGTGACCAGGTCCACCCTGTCGCTGAAATTACTGGCGATGGCCGACCGCGACAGAGATGATGAACGCGTTCTGCTTTACTGGATTGCCAGAAAAGCCATTAACCAACCTCACCAGCTCAACATCGGCGTCGGGGGCTGGCGCTAGAGGAGTGAAAGAGCGGGCGTCATGCCCGCTCTTGCTTCACGCCAGACGTAACCGGCGATGAGCCGGCCAGCGCACGAACATCACCATATTCCCTGCCAGAATCATCACCAGCCCGACGATGGCATTGCTATGCCACTGATAGCCTTCATACAGCGTCGAAAGCGTCAGCGCCACCAGTGGAAACAGCAGGGTGCTGTAAGCCGCCTGGCTGGCACCGATGCGCCCCACCAGCGTGAAGTAGGCACCAAAGCCCAGCACCGAGCCAAACAAAGCCAGATAGCTCATCGCCCCCAGCCACTGCAGATTAAGTGCCGGTGCCAGCGCGTCGCCATTCACCAGCGCCAGCACGGCCATGATCAGCGCACCGTACAGCATGGCGTAGCTGTTGGTGGTCAGCACGTCGCGCTGACGACGCTGATGGCGGGTAGAAATCATATTGCCGAAGGAGAAACCGAGCGTGCCCAGCGCGCTCAGCCCCACGCCCCACAGCAGCTGCGGCGCAACATGGGCTGACTGAATATCCTGCCAGAACAGCGCAACAATTCCGCCGAGACCCAGCGCGGCGGCGGGCAGCAGGCGGAAAGGCGGGCGCTGGCGGAAAAAGATCCAGCTGTTGAGCGCGTTATACAGCACCGCCATCGAAAAAATCACCGACTCCAGTCCGGTGCTGATCATCGCTGCCGCATGGTAAAAGCAGACAAAATTAAAACCGAATACGCAGCCGCCCTGTAACAGACAAAACAGGTGGTCACGCGCATCCAGCGTACGCAGACGTTTCAACAGCCGGAGAAGCACCAGCATGGTCAACGAGGCGAACAGGAAGCGCCAGAATACCGCCACCAGTACCGGCGTATCGGCGGCCTGCTGCTGCAGAAAAATCGCAATCCAGGTGGTGCCCCAAATCAGCACCACCGCGAGGTATAACATCAGGTTCATCAGAAACTCTCCGGCGGAATCAGGCTCGCAGTGTGCCTGAGCGACAGGAGCGCGGCTTGCATGACTTTGCGCAGCACTTGCAAATTCTTGCGCTTTTTCCCGCCTGGTCCGGCATTGGCCTGTTTTCTGTCCGGTCAGTTGCGTAAACTACAGGACATCAACCCAGAGAGCGATGTCAGACCATGCCGGAATATCAGACGTTTACTATGCTTCAGCGTCACAAAGCGCAGCTGCGCGATAGCGTGCAGCTGAGCGGCGGCATTCGGCTGGCGGCCTGGTTCAACAGTGGCGATCGCGTGACCAACCTCAGCGATCACCATACGCTTAGCCTTTATGTGGCTGACGGTTACGATACCTGGCACAAAACGCCGCACGGCTGGCGCAACGGCGGCGCGCCGGATCGCTTTTGCCTGATGCCGTCTGGCACCGAGTCGACCTGGGATCTGCGCGCGGATTTATCCTTCGTGCATCTCTACTGCACCGATGCGCATTTGCGTCACCTCGGTGAGCAGGTGTGGGATCGCAGTCCGGCGCAGCTTAACCTGCATGAGAAGATTTTTGCCGACGATGATCGCATCACCCAGCTGTATCGCCATTTTCTGCTGAGCGCCGACTGGCAGCAGCCGGCTAACCAGCTGATGCTGAGCAGCGCCTCAACACTGCTGATGACCCATCTGCTGCAGCGCTACAGTCAGATACAGTGGCAGCTGCCGCAGGTGCGCGGCGGACTGGCGCCGGCGGTATTGCGCCGCGTGATGGCGCTGATCGATACGCAGCTGGATCAGCCGTTAACGCTGGCCCAACTGGCGGCAGAGGCGGCGCTCAGCGAATACCATTTTGCACGTATGTTCCGCAGCAGCACCGGCGAAGCGCCACACCAGTATGTGATGCGCCGCCGTATGGAAGCCGCGCAGCAGTTGCTGCAATTCAGCACGCTGTCGCTCACTGAGATTGCCCTGCGCTGCGGTTTCCACTCCTCCAGCCATTTCAGCAACCGCTTCCGCCAGCTGCACGGCATGGCACCCTCGGCATGGCGTCAGCGCTGACGGGGCAGTTGCATTGAATTTTGCGAGAATTGCATTACTGATTACGCTACAGCGGGTAAATGCGGCTGCACATCCCTATGTGCCTGCTTAAACCAGTCAGGTGTTGCCTGGTGAAATACAGCACTTAATACTCAGGATAGTACCAACATTGTCCCGCAGATGGATATTCGCTCAAATACCTGGGAATGATGTAGTACAAGGCTTGCGTCGATCTTTTTAACAGGGAGGTTTAACAGCATCACATTATCGTCCTGTATAAAAATGCACGCTGCTGCTATCCGAAAATTTTATCTTTTTATGTCATTTCATCTGACGAAAATAATTAAACCCCGTTTATTTGAACGAAAAGAAATGTTGGAATTTGAAAAAGTGGTCTGTTTTTCACATGCTCAGTCACGTCCGGCCTCTCATTTTTGAACAAAGTACAAAATCAGATATTTCTCTTGATTGATGGCATTTTGAACAGAATCACGCCCTAAGCCAAATTGATCTCTCGTTGCATGTCCTTATCCCACAGGGCCTGAAGGGGTAATGCAAGAAAATTCTTATTAATCATGAAGATGATCTGGAGATGTTAAAATCGGGGTTTGTAATATTTTTTTACATTTTTCCGTTTCCGGTCAGACAGGGAACGTTCTTACACTGCGGCTATTGGGTTTTATCCGAAATTTTTCATTTCAGAAAAATGCCTAAAAAATAGTGTCGATATGCTGGTGAATGGAATGCACTCGCTTTTAATTCCGGATTTTTTATTCCCGTCGGAGGACGTGAACCGGGACGTTGTTCTGGCTGGGTTTGCCTTTCTTACTAATTTCTCACTGGCATTGACCGTTTCTATCATTCCATAGAACAGGGACAGCCATGTCTAACTCTTCCTTTCAGTCCGAAATCCCGAAAGCGCGTATTAACTTAAAACTTGACCTGCATACCGGAGGCGCAAGCAAGAAAACCGAGCTTCCGCTGAAATTACTGGTGGCGGGCGACTTCAGTCATGGTCAGGCAACTGCACCATTATCAGAGCGAGCCAAGGTTAATCTGAATAAAAATAATTTTGACGCAGTGCTTTCCGAATATTCGCCCAAAGTCACGGTTGCCGTTAAAAATACGCTGGCCGATGACGGCAGCGAAGACAGCATCAGTCTGACTTTCCAGAGCATGAAAGATTTCTCTCCGGAACAGGTCTCCCGGCAAATACCTCAGCTGAAGGCCATGCTTTCCATGCGTAATTTACTGCGTGATTTAAAAGCCAACCTGCTGGATAACCAGGCCTTCCGAAAGGAGCTGGAAAAAATTCTGCTGGACCCGGCGTTAAGCGCAGAACTGCGCGCTGAGCTCTCAACTCTGGCACCAAAACAGCCATAACCATCACGATGATTTAACGGATTAATAAGGAAGATGCTGATGTCTGTAAATAATGAGAATGCGACGGGTGGCGAGAGCGTGGTGCTGGAACGTCCGGCAACCGATGGGGTTTATGCCACCCTGTTTGAAAAAATCAATCTTAACCCGGTTTCTGAGCTGAGCGCGCTGGATATCTGGCAGGATGCGCAGGCGATGTCGGATGCAACGGCGGATGAGCGTTTAACCGCCGGCATGCAGGTATTTCTGGAATGCCTGAAAAAATCAGGCGCAAAAGTTGAAAAACTCGACAAAAACCTGATTGACCATCATATCGCCACGCTGGATCACCAGATCAGTCGTCAGCTGGATGCGGTCATGCACAGCGAAGAGTTCCAGGCAGTGGAGAGCCTGTGGCGCGGCGTGAAATCGCTGGTTGATAAAACCGATTTCCGCCAGAACGTGAAAGTCGAACTGCTGGATATGTCTAAAGAAGATCTGCGTCAGGACTTCGAGGACAGCCCGGAAATTATCCAGAGCGGCCTGTATAAACACACCTACATTGATGAGTATGACACACCAGGCGGCGAGCCGATTGCGGCGCTGATTTCCGCTTATGAGTTTGATGCGTCTGCGCAGGATGTTGCCCTGCTGCGCAATATTTCAAAAGTGTCTGCCGCGGCGCATATGCCGTTTATCGGCTCTGCCGGCCCGCAATTCTTCCTCAAGGATTCAATGGAAGACGTGGCGGCCATCAAAGATATCGGTAACTATTTTGACCGCGCTGAATACATCAAGTGGAAATCCTTCCGCGAGACGGACGATTCGCGCTACATCGGTCTGGTGATGCCGCGCGTACTGGGTCGCCTGCCGTATGGCCCTGACACCGTACCGGTGCGCAGTTTTAACTACGTTGAAGAAGTCAAAGGTCCGGATCACGACAAATACCTGTGGACCAACGCCTCGTTTGCCTTCGCATCCAACATGGTGCGCAGCTTCATCAACAATGGCTGGTGCGTGCAAATCCGTGGCCCACAGGCCGGTGGTGCGGTGCAGGATCTGCCGATTCATCTGTACGATCTGGGCACCGGTAATCAGGTGAAGATCCCGAGTGAGGTAATGATCCCGGAAACCCGCGAATTTGAGTTCGCCAATCTCGGTTTCATTCCGCTGTCCTACTACAAAAACCGCGACTACAGCTGCTTCTTCTCAGCCAACTCCACCCAGAAACCCGCGTTGTATGACACTGCGGATGCCACCGCCAACAGCCGCATTAACGCCCGTCTGCCGTATATCTTCCTGCTGTCGCGTATCGCGCATTATCTGAAGCTGATTCAGCGTGAAAACATCGGCACCACCAAGGATCGGCGTCTGCTGGAACTGGAGTTAAACACCTGGGTGCGCAGTTTGGTGACCGAAATGACCGATCCGGGCGATGAGCTGCAGGCTTCTCACCCGCTGCGCGACGCGAAGGTGGTAGTGGAAGATATCGACGACAACCCGGGCTTCTTCCGCGTCAGGCTGTACGCCATCCCACACTTCCAGGTAGAGGGTATGGACGTCAACCTGTCACTGGTTTCCCAGATGCCGAAGGCGAAATCGTAAGCGAAGGCAGGAAGCCAATGAAAACGGAACAACCGTTATGGGGCAGGGGCGTTATGGTCTCTCCCCAGCACTTCCAGCAACAGGTCGCCTATGCGGCCTGGTCTGCGGAATGCATCGCCCGGCTGGGCCTCTCCCATCCCTGGGGGATGATTGCTGCCACCTTCGAACCTGATGCACTGAAGCTGGGCCGCCTGCAGGCCCGTCATCTGCACATCCGTTTCCCCGATGGCACGCTTATCGACACCGATAATGCCGATGACCTGCCACCGGTGCTGATGCTTGAGGGCGAATCACAGGACGTGGTGGTGGTGCTGGCGCTTCCGCTGCTGCGCGCAAATGGCGGCAACTGTCTTAAACCCGATGAGGTGGCCGAGCGCCCTGTGCGTTATCGCCAGCGCTGGCGGGATGTCCGCAACACCTTCGGCGACGATACCCGACAGATTGCAGTGATGCAGCCAGAGCTGACGCTGCGTTTTGCCCATCAGAACAACAGTGATTATCTGACCTGTCCGGTCGCCCGTCTGCAGCAGGATTCACAGGGCAGCTGGGCACTCGATGAAACCTGGCTTCCGCCACTGCTGGCTCTGCAGGGCAGCCGCTGGCTGGTAACCCAGCTGGAACAATTGATGACGCAACTGCGTGCCCGTCTGAGTCGACTAATGGCCATGCGGCGTGAAAGTAACGAGCGCATGGCCGACTTTGCCGTGGCTGATGTGTCGTTGTTCTGGCTGCTCAATGCCCTGAACAGCGCAGAACCGGTGCTCGGCCAGTTTCAGCGTAACCTGCAAAGCCCACCGGAGCGTTTGTACCCGGAACTGGCGCGGCTTGCGGGCAGCCTGCTGACTTTCTCGCTGGAACATCAGGTGAGTGCTATTCCGGTCTGGCAGCATGAACAGCTGAATAACGTCTTCCCGCCGCTGTTTGACTTACTGGGCGATCTGCTGGAAGCCAGCCTGCCGTCACGGGTGGTGGCGATTGAGCTTGAGCACGATGCCCGGCTGCACGTCTGGCAGGCCCGTCTGCATGACTCCCGTCTGCGCGAAGGGGCGGATTACTACCTTTCCGTGCGTTCACCGATGCCGGTGGCACAACTGCAGGAGCAGTTCCCGCGACAGTGCAAGATCGGCAGTCCCGATCATGTCAGGAGTATCGTCAATTCCTCACGGGTGGGCGTGCCACTGACGCCACTGCGCCATGTGCCGGCAGCCATTCCGCTGCGTCTGGAAAACCAGTATTTCAGCCTTGATGTCTCGCATCCTCTGGCCAGCGAAATGCTTCAGAGCGGCACCTGTATGTTTTACGTTCCGGGCATGCTCGGCGAGCCTGAACTTGAACTTTTTGCGGTACTGAGAACATGAGTGAGCCTAAACGCAGTACTGCTGCGCCCATTGATATTGATGCTCTGCTGCAGGATACCTGGCTGCAGGTCATCAGCCTGCGTCACGGTCCGACGTTTCAGGATGGAGAGGGGCGCACGTTGTGGGAGCGTTGCATTGCCGATGTCGAACATGTGCAGCGTGAGCTGAAAGCGAGCGAACTCGATGAATTCAGCTGTCAGCATATTCTCACCGCACAGTGTGCGCTGCTTGATGAGGCGGTCAAAGGTCGTGGTGTGGAGGATGACGCCTGCGTGCAGTGGTATGACATTCCCCTGCAGGGGCACTTTCTCGGCACCATGGATGCCGGTGATACGCTGTGCGATCGCATGCGTGATGTGCTGCGTGAACCGGCGCCTGACCAGGCTGTTATGACCTGCTTTCAGCGGGTCATGATGCTGGGGTTCCTCGGCAGTTTCCGCTCTCTTAACGATCCGGAGCGCCAGAAACTCGTCAACGCGCTCAGCGAACATGTCACGCCGTTCAGCTATCTACCAACCCATCCGGTTCTGGCGGAAAGCCGTACCGGACGAGAAATGGGCGGCTGGCTGGCGTCATGGCCCGTGCGTATTGGCCTGAGCGTGGTGGTAGTGGCTGCGCTGTGGTGGGGACTGAGCCACTGGCTGGATCAGATGCTGGTGACCCTGCTGCCGGGAGCCGTGAAATGAGTCCTGCACAGCAGCGCGGGCTTGCGCTGTGGGCCGCCCTGCTGAGTGCCGTGGTTTGCCTGAGTTTCCTGCCGGTATCGCGACTGGTTTCGGTGCTCTTTCTGCTTGCGGTGCTGGGGCTTATCCTGGCGTTGTGGATTGTCGCCAGGCGTCGTGCGGAGCATGACGTCGTCCTAAGTCTGGATGACCTCCCGGAAGCCACTTACCGTCAGCCTGTAGTGCTGGTCTGTGGCGATCTGCCGCTGGCATGTATGCAGCAGTCATCGGTGCTTACAGTGACACAGGGATGCTGGATCCGCGTGGAGGAACATCAGGATCTGCAACAGGTTGCCTGTCAGATTCTGCGGTTGCGTCCTGACTGGGGCCGCCAGTTGTCGGTGATGGTCAGCGTCTGTCCGCAAAAACACGCCGACAGCGAGCGGCTTACCCGTCGTCTGCTGGCCCTGCGCTGGCAAATCAGCCAGCTGCGTAAAGAAACCGGGCATTCTGTGCCGCTGGTTCTGAATGGTCAGGTTGGCAGTGCGATGACCAATGATCTGCTCTGGCAGGCGGCTATCCCGGGGGAAGGGGTGAGAGTCTGGCGTGCGTCTTCAGCGCCGGGCTCAGTCGCTGCATGGGTTACCACCGGTGGCGCGCCTGCGATGCAGCAACAGGTGCTGATGAACAGCCTGATGAGCTGGTTCCGGTTGCACGTTAAAGCGGTCTTCATTGATGAAAGCCCAGATGTTCCGGTCATTGCACCGGTTGCGGTGCTGTGGGGATTGGGACCGATCCTGGCCGGAAGTCTGGCCACATCGGTCTGGACGGCATGGCTGTCCCGTCATACTGCGATGCAACAGGTAGCGGGCTGGCAGCCGGTGGGAACGGACAGTACGGTTATTGCCGCGTTGCCGGATTTTATCCTGCCGCTGCTGCCGGAAGGGCGAGGCCTGACGCCGCGTGGGCAAGCCTTCCGTTATGCGCTCGCGATTTTCACGCTGGCGGCCATGGCTGCACTGCTCAGCAGTGGCTGGAACAATCGCCAGTTGCTGCAGCGTGTCAGCTTCGATATTGCCCGTTATGAACGCATCCCGATGCAGGATTTCGCACCCAAAGCCGACGCTGTTGCTGTCCTGCGTGACGATGCGGCCGGGCTGGATGACCAGGCGCGCAATGGCGTACCGATGCGGATGGGCCTTGGTCTGTATCAGGGCGAGCGTCTGCGAATGCCTGTGCTGGATGCGATCCGTTCGTATGTGCCCCCGCCACCGCCGCCAAAACCGCAGCCGAAACCGGTGCCGAAAATTGTTCGCCTCGACAGCATGTCGCTGTTCGATTCCGGCAAATCCACGCTGAAAGCCGGGTCCACCAAAATGCTGGTGAACTCACTGGTCGGCATCAAAGCGAAGCCGGGCTGGCTGATTGTGGTCGCCGGCCACACCGATAACACCGGTAACCCGCAACTGAACCAGACGCTCTCTCTGAAACGTGCCGAAGCGGTGCGCGACTGGATGCGTGACACCGGTGATGTACCGGAAAGCTGTTTTGCGGTGCAGGGCTATGGCGAAAGCCGCCCAATCGCAACCAATGACACGACGGATGGGCGTGCGCTTAACCGTCGCGTCGAAATCAGTCTGGTACCGCAGGCTGATGCCTGCCAGATACCGGGCAACCCCCAGACGTCATCGCAGGATGATGACGTATCACAACACAACGGAGAGTAATCCATGGCAATCCCTGTTTATCTTTGGCTGAAAGACGACGGTGGTGCGGACATTAAAGGTTCTGTGGACGTTCAGGATCGCGAAGGCAGCATCGAAGTGGTGGCACAGCAGCATAACCTGTACATCCCGACCGACAACAACACTGGCAAGCTGACCGGTACCCGTATCCACACCCCGTTCCTGTTCACTAAGGAAATCGACTCCTCCAGTCCTTACCTGTACAAGGCGGTGACCACCGGCCAGACCCTCAAGTCTGCGGAATTCAAGTGGTACAAAATCAACGACGCGGGCCAGGAAGTGGAGTACTTCAACACCAAACTGGAAAACGTGAAAGTCGTGAAAGTGAATCCGGTGATGCATGACATCAAAAATCCTTCTTTCGAGAAGCACAACCACCTTGAGCAGATCGAACTGCGCTACGAAAAAATCACCTGGACCTATAAAGACGGCAACATCATTCATTCAGATAGCTGGAACGAACGCGCCACCGCCTGATTACGCGTCATATTTCGTGCCGCAGGTGCGTTGGCCGCACTCGTCCGCCCCGGTCACATAGTTATCTATGCTCCCGGGGCGGATGAGCTTGCCGCCTTCCTGCGACATGAACTATTTAGCGTAATCGACTGTGTGATGGCGTCGTGGGGGCGGCATTCTGGCCGCCCAAATTCGGCCGTGTTGCCTTGTTCGCGACCGTGATACGCATTCTGTCAGATGTCTGGTGATTTCATCCGCGGCGGGTGAAATCACAAGTCATTTCCTTCTTTCCTGCTGCCTTATGCGCTTTGGTTTACAGCGATGGGCGGTAGCGTACCCCCAATCAGGAGATTTTTGCTATGGACAGTCAGCCAGCCGCGCTTCTGCGTCGTCTTAACCCATTCTGCGCGCAGGCACTGGAAGCCGCCGCCTCCCTGTGTCAGACTCGCGCCCATGCGGAAATTTTGCCTGAGCACTGGCTTCTGAAGCTGCTCGAACAGGGGGAAGGAGACCTGACGGTGCTGGCACGCCGCTATGAGTGGGATATGGATATGCTATGGCAGGATTTGCTTGCCTGGCTGGATAAACTGCCGCGTTCAGTCCGTCAGCGTCCGCAATTGTCTGACACTCTTCAGACGCTGATGCAGGAAGCCTGGTTGATTGCTTCTCTCAACGGTGAGGAACAGATCCGCAGCGTCCATTTGCTGATGGCGCTGGTTGATAAACAGAAACTGGTGCGCTGTGACGGGCTGTGGCCGCTGCTGACGCTGGGCCGCAGTCAGCTGGAGCGTCTGCGCCCGCTGCTTGATGGGCAGTCGGAGGAACGCCCGGAGCGGCAACAGGCAGCGGAACTCGCGCAGAGTCATGGTGGTGAGGTGGAATTTGTCGGGCGCCCGGTCGGCGCGGCCATAAAGGAAGGCGAACTCAATCCGGCGCTGCAGAACGCACTCGATAAATTCACGCTCGACGTTACTGCCAAAGCCACAGAAGGCAAAATCGACCCGGTTTTTGGGCGCGATACGGCGATCCGCCAGATGGTGGATATTCTCTCGCGTCGCCGCAAGAACAACCCGATTCTGGTCGGTGAACCAGGCGTCGGTAAAACCGCGCTGGTGGAAGGCCTGGCTTTACGTATCGCCGAAGGCAACGTTCCGGAAAGCCTGAAGCCGGTTATTCTGCGCAGCCTCGACCTCGGCCTGTTGCAGGCGGGCGCAGGCGTGAAGGGCGAATTCGAACAGCGCCTGAAAAACGTGATTGATGCGGTGCAGCAGTCCCCGGTACCGATTCTGCTGTTTATCGATGAAGCGCACACCATCATTGGCGCCGGCAACCAGGCCGGCGGCGCGGATGCCGCCAACCTGCTGAAACCGGCACTCGCCCGTGGCGAACTGCGTACTATTGCCGCCACTACCTGGTCTGAATACAAGCAATACTTCGAACGCGATGCCGCGCTGGAGCGCCGCTTCCAGATGGTGAAAGTGGACGAGCCGGACGACGAGACCGCCTGCCTGATGCTGCGCGGTCTCAAATCCCGCTACGCCGAACACCACAACGTGCATATCACTGATGATGCTGTACGCGCAGCCGTCACGCTTTCCCGCCGCTATCTGACTGGCCGCCAGCTGCCGGACAAGGCGGTTGACCTGCTGGATACCGCGGCCGCACGTGTACGGATGAGTCTCGACACGGTGCCAGAACAAATTGTACGCCTGAAAGCGCAACTGACCGCGCTGGCACTGGAAGCGCAGGCGCTTTGCGAAGATATCGCCGCCGGCAGCAACCGTCATGATGACCGCCTGGGTGCCATTGAGCAGCAGCGCAATGAACTGGAGATGCGCATCGAAGAGCAGGAAGCGCGTTTCAGCCATGAAAAGGCGCTGGCACAGCAATTGATGGCCAGCCGTCAGGACCTCACCCAGCAGGCTGAGATTTCCGACCTGCAACAGCGGCTCGAACAGGCGCAGCAGGGCGATGTGCTGGTTCAGGTGGATGTGGACACCCGCAGCGTCGCGAATGTAATTGCCGACTGGACCGGTGTCCCGCTGTCTTCGCTGATGAAAGACGAGCAAACCGAACTGCTGACGCTGGAAAACGAAATCGGCCAGCGTGTGGTCGGGCAGGACGTGGCGCTGACCGCCATCGCCCGGCGCCTGCGCGCGGCGAAGACCGGACTCACGTCAGAGAACGGCCCGCAGGGCGTGTTCCTGCTGGTCGGTCCGAGCGGCGTCGGTAAAACCGAAACCGCGCTGGCGTTGGCGGATGTGCTGTACGGCGGTGAAAAATCGCTGATTACCATCAACCTGTCCGAGTACCAGGAGCCGCACACTGTTTCCCAGTTGAAAGGTTCACCGCCGGGCTACGTGGGTTACGGTCAGGGTGGCATTCTCACCGAAGCTATACGTAAGCGCCCGTACAGCGTGGTACTTCTCGATGAGGTGGAAAAGGCGCACCGCGACGTCATGAACCTGTTCTACCAGGTGTTTGATCGCGGCTTTATGCGCGACGGCGAAGGGCGTGAAATCGATTTCCGCAACACCGTGATCCTGATGACCTCCAACCTCGGCAGCGACCATCTGATGCAGTTGCTGGACGAACAGCCGGAGGCCAGCGAAGGCAATCTCCACGAGCTGCTGCGCCCGATATTGCGCGACCACTTCCAGCCGGCGCTGCTGGCCCGCTTCCAGACGGTGATTTACCGCCCGCTGGCAGAAGCGGCGATGCGCACCATCGTGGAAATGAAGCTGTCACAGGTCAGCAAACGCTTACATCGTCACTACGGTTTGACCACGCAGATTGATGAGAGCCTGTATGGCGCGCTGACCGCCGCCTGCCTGCTGCCGGATACCGGCGCGCGCAACGTTGACAGCCTGCTCAATCAGCAGATTCTGCCGGTGCTGAGTCAGCAACTGCTGAGCCACATGGCCGCCAGACAGAAACCACAGTCGCTATGGCTGAGCTGGAGCGAGGAAGAGGGGATCGGGCTGGAGTTTGACCGGACTGAAGGAGATAACGCATGAACTCCCGTCTCCCGATCAGATTCAGCCACAGCCATCACCAGTTGTCGGTGAAAGGATGTGAAGCCGGGCTCGATGTACTGGCGTTTGACGGCGATGAGGCGCTCAGCCGGCCGTTCAGCTACCGTATTGAATTCACCAGCTCTGACCATGCCATCAGCAAAGAGATGATGCTGATGAAAGCAGCCTCCCTGACGCTGCAGGCCCCGGTTGACCAGGGTTACGGCATCAAAATGCAGCAGGCGGTGCGCACCCTTCAGGGCGTGGTGAGCGGCTTTGAACGCCTCGGTACATCAAAAGATGAAACTCATTATGCCCTGACGCTGCAGCCACGCCTGGCGCTGCTCGACCGTTCACACCAGAACGCCATTTATCAGGACATGTCGGTGCCGCAGATTGTGGAAAAAATCCTGCGCGAGCGTCACAACCTGCACGGTCAGGATTTTCTGTTCTCGCTCTCAAAAGAGTACCCGCGCCGGGAGCAGGTGATGCAGTACGGCGAGGATGACCTGCGCTTCATTACCCGCCTGCTGGGTGAGGCGGGTATCTGGTTCCGCTTTACCACGGATACGCGTCTGAACATCGACGTGGTGGAGTTTTACGACGGTCAGCAGGGGTATGAAAAAGGCCTGACGCTGCCCTCAGTGCCGCCGTCGGGCCAGCATTCAGACGGAGTGGACGCGGTGTGGGGGATGGAGAGCCATCATAACGTGGTGCAGAAGCAGGTCAGCACCCGCGACTACAACTACCGCCAGGCCACGGATGACATGAATACCGAGGTTGATGTGACCCGCGGGGATGCCACCACCTGTGGAGATGCCTACCACTGGGGGGACAACTACCTTACCCAGGGTAATGCGTACGACCGCAATCCGGCTGCGGAGTCGGGGGCATTCTATGCCCGCATTCGTCATGAGCGCTACCTGAATGGCCAGACCCGGACCCATGCCATCACCAGCTGCCCGACCCTCTATCCCGGTCAGGTGCTCAACGTCACCGGTGGGTATGAAGTGGCCGAGGTGTTTGCTCAGGGCGTGGTCATCACGGCGATGCGCAGCCATGCGCGGCGTGACCGGGATTTTGAAGTGCATTTTGACGGGATCCCGGACAGCACGGATTTTAGTTTCCGTCCTAAGCCAGGCTCGCGCCCGGTGATGGCCGGCACATTACCGGCCCGCGTAACCAGCACCACCGAGAACGACACTTACGGCCACATCGATAAAGACGGCCGCTATCGCGTCAATATGCTGTTTGACCGGGATAACCGGGAAACCGGGTTCGAGAGCCTGTGGGTGCGCCAGTCCCGCCCGTATGCCGGCGATACTTACGGTCTGCACCTGCCACTGCTGGCGGGCACCGAAGTGGCGATTGGCTTTGAGGACGGTAACCCGGACCGGCCGTACATCGCCGGCGTGCTGCACGACTCGGCGCACGGCGACCACGTCACCATCCGCAACTACAAACGCAACGTGCTGCGAACCCCGGCGAACAACAAAATCCGCCTCGACGACGAGCGCGGAAAAGAGCATGTCAAGGTCAGCACCGAGTACGGCGGCAAGAGTCAGCTGAATCTGGGGCACCTGGTCGACGGCGAAAAGCAGAAGCGTGGAGAGGGTTTCGAGCTCAGAACCGACAGCTGGGGCGCCATCCGGGCACAGAAAGGGATGTTTATCAGCGCTGATGGCCAGACGAAAGCACAGGGCCAGGTGCTGGAGATGCAGCCGGCGGTCAGTCTGCTAAAAGGAGCGTTGAATCAGGTAACTGGATGGGGAACGATTACGCAGACTCACCACAACATAACGCCTGATTCTGAGCCGTTAAGAGCATTTGTTTCCGCTGCCAGTGAGCTTAAAGAGCCTGCGCTGCTGCTGTCTTCACCTAAAGGTATTGCCGCCGTTACGCCGGAAACGACTCTGATGCACAGCGGGAAAGGGTTGTACCTGCAGAGCCTGGGAGAAGTCAATATCACCGCAGCACAGCGCTATTCGGTGAACGCAAGTCAGGCGGTTTCGCTGCTAGCCCTACAGGAAGGAATGCGGCTGGTATCTGCCAAAGGTGCACTGGAGATTGAATCACATAGTGATGTGCTGTCGCTGACTTCCCTGAAGGATGTCACCGTCCAGTCAACGCAGGGACACCTGCAGCTGACGGCAAAGAATGGGATCACGCTCGCCTGCGGTGGCGCTTACATCAAGCTCACGCCACAGGGCGAAATCAACGTGCATGGTCCAGGCCTGTTAAGCCTCAAGGGGCAACATAAATTACAGGGCCCGGCGAGTGAGGATTATCCGCTACCTGAATTGCCTTCATCAGTATGCAAAGAGTGTCTGAAAAAGGCGCAGCGGCTGGCACAGGGCTTTGTGCCAAGGGAGGCATAAATGAACACGACCCATATCACTGACTGGGTGAATCTGCTTCAGCAAACCTGCGCTGATATAAATCTGACTCACCTTGATTTTATTCTCGACCAGTGCGGTATTGATTTTTCCGTCATTCCGGTACTGCACGATTTTTCACCACCTTTGGTATGGCAGTCTCTCTATCAGGGCTTGCCGGAAGATGCCCTGCCAGAAGAGTCGCCGCTGTTGATCAGGATCTCTTTGAACGATCCGCTTCAGAAACAGTGGTTGATTGAGCTGGCTCAGAAAGTACAAAAGACTGCTCCACTACTGGTGCTCTGTTCTCCCTGGACTTTCGCGACACTGGCGGAATGGTTAACAACCTGCACCGATGCGACACATGAAGGACGGGCGGGGCTGTTCAGATACTTTGATGCCCGTATTTTTCCTTATTTGTTCTCTCATATTCTGGAACCTGATCAGCAGGCCCAGTTGCAGCGCCCGGCGCTGTTCTGGAGCTGGCTGGATCCTGACGAGAAGCCGGGGTTGCTGATGGGGCAGGGAGCACAGCCCGCCATCAACGAGAAGTGCCAAAACATCGCTTTGAGCGATAGCCAGTTTGAAGCTCTGATGTGCATCTGCGATGCCAGGCTGATGCTTCGCTATCGGGACGTTCCCGATACGGGATTTGCTTCGCAGGCTGAACGGTTTACGGCCTGTTTCAACGGCATGCTTTCAGCCACCGCCAAAGGGATGATACTGGATAAAGAGCGCGAGGATTGGGTGATTAAGACCCTGATCGGACGGTCCTCAGCAGAAATCTGAAAGTGGGTTCATGAGGCAGTTCGCCTTCCGGAGAGGCTGCAATACAAGGAATGTAAAATGAAAATACGACATTACGTCGTGGTACTGGGTGCCCTGCTGCTGGCGGGCTGTGGTCAGCCTGCGGCGAACGCGGAAAGCCGGGGGGGCGGCGGAACCATAGAGGCAATTAATCACACCAGATGGGCAATCAACCATTTCAGCGTCGACGGTCAGTCGGGGATAGACATTATCGGGCCGTACCAGGGCGGCGGTGGCGGCTGCTGCTATGGCGTGCCGGCGAAGTGGCGGCCGGGTATGACGGTCAAAATAGACTGGGAAACAGGAGTTGGATACTCAATGGATTTTCCGGGTTATGCCGATGAACAAAAATTTTTATCCTGGGCAAAAAAAATAAAAGCCCAGAATAAGCAGCACAGAGCGGTGGTACCGGTTCCGGACTATACGGGGCAGGAAATCTGCGGGATAACCGTGCATTTTCTGCCCTGTGATGAGGTGAAAGTGACGACCAGTTGTGCCAACTATGGCCATCCGGAACATCCGATTAAAGAGCCCCTTAAGATGCCGGAGCCAAAAGTATGTCCAAAATAATCACCGATCTGGCGTGGTTCCCGCCGGCGTTTCCGGCTCAGGGGCGTTTACCCACTCAGGCTGCGCTGGTTGGCGCAAACTGCGCGCAGCAGGACAGCTACGAGCTTACCTGGCGGCAGGACTGGGCATATCAGTCTGTTTTTCGACAGCACCGGCAATAACCTTAATCACGATCTGGCTTTTATTCCCCTTCAGTAATGCTCAGCCATGCCATCCCGAAAAGTCATGGCTGAGCAAGACGCACGTCATCCGTTTCTTCATCAAAGGAATGCAAAATGAAAATACGATATTCCCTCGTGGTACTGGGTGCACTGCTGCTGGCGGGCTGTAGCCAGCCGGTGGCAAAGGCGGAAAACCGGAGCGGCGGCGGAACTATAGAGGCAATCAATCACACCAGATGGGCAATCAACCATTTCAGCGTCGACGGTCAGTCGGGGATAGACATTATCGGGCCGTACCAGGGCGGCGGCGGTGGCTGCTGCTATGGCGTGCCGGCGAAGTGGCGGCCGGGTATGACGGTCAAAATCGACTGGGAAACTGGAGTGGGCGATATGGATGGCTTTCCAGGTTTTGACAGATGGGATGAGTATCTTGCCTGGGAAAAAAAATGAAGGCTCAGAATCGTCAGCACAGCGCGGTGGTACCGGTTCCGGACTATACGGGGCAGGAAATCTGCGGGATCACGGTGCATTTTCTGCCCTGTGATGAGGTGAAAGTGACGACCAGTTGTGCCAACTATGGCCATCCGGAACATCCGATCAAAGAGCCCCTTAAGATGCCGGAGCCAAAAGTATGTCCAAAATAATTACCGATCTGGCGTGGTTCCCGCCAGCGTTCCCGGCTCAGGGGCGTTTACCCACCAAGGCTGCGCTGGTTGGCAAAAACTGCGCGCAGCAGGACAACCACGAGCTTACCTGGCGGCAGGGCTGTGCATATCAGCCTGTTCTTCGACGGCAGCGGCAATAACCCTAATCACGATCTGGCCTTTATTCCTCTTCAGTAATGCTCAGCCATGCCATCCCGAAAAGTCATGGCTGAGCAAGACGGACGTCATCCGTTTCTTCATCAAAGGAATGCAAAATGAAAATACGACATTACCTCATGGTACTGGGTGCCCTGCTGCTGGCGGGCTGTAGCCAGCCGGTGGCAAAGGCGGAAAACCGGAGCGGCTGCGGTGGGATTATTGTCGCCATCAACCATACCAAATGGGCGATTAACCATTTCAGCGTCGACGGTCAGTCGGGCATCGATGCTATTGGTCCGTATCAGGGCGGCGGCGGGGGATGCTGCTATGGCGTGCCGGCGAAATGGCGACCGGGTATGAGGGTTAAGGTTGACTGGGAAAGCGGAGAAGCCTCAATGAAAGGTTTTCCTGGGTTTGCGGATACAGCTAAGTATCGGGCTTGGGAAAAAAAAATGAGTGCTAATAACCGCCAGCATAGCAAGGTTGTCCCAGTGCCGGACTATACGGGGCAAAAAACCTGCGGGATCACGGTGCACTTTCTGCCCTGTGATGAGGTGAAGGTGACCACCAGCTGCGTGAGCCCCGGCCGGCCGGACTACCCAATCAACGAGCCCCTTAAGATGCCGGAGCCGAAAGTATGTCCAAAATAATTACCGATCTGGCATGGTTCCCGCCAGCGTTTCCGGCTCAGGGGCGTTTACCCACCAGGGCTGCGCTGGTTGGCGCAAACTGCGCGCAGCAGGACAGCTACGAGCTTACCTGGCGGCAGGACTGGGCATATCAGCCTGTTTTTCGACGGCACCGGCAATAGCCTTAATCACAAACTGGCCCTTATTCCTCTTCAGTAATGCTCAGCCATGCCATCCCGAAAAGTCATGGCTGAGCAATACGGACGTCATCCGTTTCTTCATCAAAGGAATGCAAAATGAAAATACAACATTACCTCGTGGTACTGGGCGCCCTGCTGCTGACGGGCTGTAGCCAGCCGGTGGCGAAAGCCAAAACCCGGAGCGGCGGCGGTGGGATTATTGTCGCCATCAACCACACCAAATGGGCGATCAACCATTTCAGCGTCGACGGTCAGTCTGGCATCGATGCTATTGGTCCGTACCAGGGCGGCGGCGGGGGGTGCTGCTATGGCGTGCCGGCGAAATGGCGACCGGGTATGACGGTGAAAGTCGACTGGGAAACGGGGGTGGGCGGCTCAAAAGGTTTTCCCGGCTTTGCAGATAGAGAGAAGTTCAAAAAATGGAAAAAAGATATGCAGGCCCAGAATAAGCAGCACAGCGCGGTGGTACCGGTTCCGGACTATACGGGACAAGAAATCTGCGGGATAACGCTGCATTTTCTGCCCTGTGATGAGGTGAGAGTGACGACCAGTTGCGCCAACTATGGCCATCCGGAACATCCGATCAAAGAGCCCCTTAAGATGCCGGAGCCAAAAGTATGTCCAAAATAATCACCGATCTGGCGTGGTTCCCGCCGGCATTTCCGGCTCAGGGGCGTCTACCCATCAGGGCTGCGCTGGTTGGTGCAAACTGCGCGCTGCAGGACAGCGATGAACTGGCCTGGCGGCAGAAGCTGTGCCTGGCCGCCAGGCGGCGCGCGGAGCCTCCCTGCTGTAAAACTTTACACATCAGCCTGTTTTTTGACGGCACCGGCAATAACCTTAATCACGTTCTGGCCTTTATTCCCCTTCAGTAATGCTCAGCCATGCCATCCCGGAAAGTCATGGCTGAGCAAGACGGACGTCATCCGTTTCTTTATCAAAGGAATGCAAAATGAAAATACGACATTACCTCGTGGTACTGGGTGCCCTGCTGCTGGCGGGCTGTAATCAGCCTGCGGCGAACGCGGAAAGCCGGGGCGGCGGCGGAACCATAGAAGCCATCAATCACACCAGATGGGCAATCAACCATTTCAGCGTCGACGGTCAGTCGGGGATAGACATTATCGGGCCGTACCAGGGCGGCGGCGGTGGCTGCTGCTATGGCGTGCCGGCGAAGTGGCGGCCGGGTATGACGGTCAAAATCGACTGGGAAACTGGAGTGGGCGATATGGATGGCTTTCCAGGTTTTGACAGATGGGATGAGTATCTTGCCTGGGAAAAAAAAATGAAGGCTCAGAATCGTCAGCACAGCATCGTGGTACCAGTTCCAGATTATACGGGGCAGGAAATCTGCGGGATCACGGTGCATTTTCTGCCCTGTGATGAGGTGAAAGTGACGACCAGCTGTGCCAACTATGGCCATCCGGAACATCCGATCAAAGAGCCCCTTAAGATGCCGGAGCCAAAAGTATGTCCAAAATAATCACCGATCTGGCATGGTTCCCGCCGGCGTTTCCGGCTCAGGGGCGTTTACCCACCAGGGCTGCGCTGGTTGGCGCAAACTGCGCGCTGCAGGACAGCGATGAACTGTCCTGGCGGCAGAAGCTGTGCCTGGCCGCCAGACGGCGCGTGGAGCCTCCCTGCTGTAAAACTGTACATATCAGCCTGTTTTTCGACGGCACCGGCAATAACCTTAATCACGACTTATATATTGCTGACCCGAAGCATCCCACCAATATTGCCCGTCTGTTTCGCGCCACCATCGGGCAGGGGACTGCCGGGGGGGTAGCAAAAGGGGAGGAGCTGCTGGATGCTGACGGCAGCGGCGATGACAAATACTACAAATATTATATTCCCGGCGTCGGGACGCCTTTTCCCGAGGTGAACGATCTGGATTTCAGCATGATGGGGCTGGCGACAGCGACCCACGGGGAGGACAGAATCAACTGGGGTCTGCTGCGAATTATCGATGCCCTGAAGCGGACGACAACCAGGAAGAGTCTGTCGAACAGTGCGAGCTGGAGCGCGGTGGATAAAATGGCCACCTCAATGGCGTCCTTTGGGCTGACCGGCGCTGCCAACCGTTTTGAGACCTTCCAGAGCCTGCTGAAAGATATGGCACCAGAGCTGCAAAAGGCTTTGGTACCCACCGAGCCCGGAAAGGCGAAGTTATTAAGTATCAAGCTGTACGTTTACGGCTTTTCGCGTGGGGCAGCGGCAGCGCGGACCTATGTTAACTGGCTCACCGGGTTGCTGCCAAAGCCTGAAGAGGGAAAGGACAAGCCTGAGCAGTGCCTGGCGGTGGGCGAGCTGAAAATTCCGCTCAGCGTCGAGTTCCTGGGCCTGCTGGATACGGTGGCCTCGGTGGGCGTGGCGCATATCGCCCCGGTGGCGGAAGGGCATATGGGCTGGGCGGACGGGAGCCAGGAGCTGCCGGCAGAGAAGATCTACGGCGGGTTGATTAAAAAGTGCGTCCATCTGGTCTCTTCCCATGAGCAGCGGCTGTGTTTCCCGCTGGATTCGATCCGCCGCCCGGATGGTAAATATCCAGCTAATAGTGTGGAGGTTGTTTATCCGGGGATGCATTCGGATTTAGGCGGGGGTTATCCACCAGGGGATCAGGGAAAGGCCAATGCAGACAACGACGGTTATTTGTTGTCACAAATAGCGCTGCATGAAATGTATGCCTCTGCCTTTGAGTCTGGAGCTCCTTTAAAAGTACCAAAAGGTACATTGCCCACTGATTTAGCACAGGATCTTTGGAGAACAATGTCCTTTGAGCTGGGGATAGAATTCGCGACTGCACCTGAATTAATCAATCGTTTCAACGCCTGGCGCGAATTAACCCTCGGCCTGGCAACTCTCGATAAACCCATTTCACCCGGACAAGCCGCAATATACGATCCGCCGCGCGCGCCGGTCAGCCTGGAGAAAGCCCTTGAAGATCAGATGGGCTGGATCACCGCCTGGCGTATTAACCGTTATGCCGGAGGAACCTACAAGACCCAGCGCTTCTATGTCGATTCGGCGGCAAATGGGCTGGATAAAGACAGCGATCCGCTGGTCAGAAAGCAGGCTGAGGATGACTGGAAAGAAGCACAGAAAAAAGTTGACGATGCTCGTAAGGAAAAAATTGCCGAACATAAACCTGAAGATGGCTTCCTGATGCTCCCGCCGGGGCCAAAGGATTTCGACGCCGCGCTGGGGCAAACCCAGCTGCGTCAGGCCGCAGAGGAGTTCAGAGAGGATTACCACGGCCTCTCCCGCTCGGGTACCGGGAACTGGATTTTTACAGCCGTTGATTCAATGAGTAACGCCATCTTCCTGCTGAATAACGATAATGAGTATGGCGAATGGCTCAGCATGAAAAACGCCGGAGACGATCGTGTAAAAGTGCTTTTCCCGGCGGCCGGCGAAGCGAGTAACGCCACTGAACCTGGCGGGCTGGTGCGGGCACTGTTTGACGATCAGATCCACGATTCCCGCGCGTGGTTTATGCACAACGCCTTCGGCTCCCGCGAACCCTGGGGCAGCTATTTCCTTTACCGGATGATCTATTTCGGCAGCTGCAGCAGTAAGCCAATGACGCCGTTGATGATTGCCGGAGCGGTAGTGGGCGTTGCGACCCTTGCCGCAGGCGCGGCCGTTATCATCAGACAGAAAAGCGCGAAGGGCAAACTTGCGGGGCTTGCCGGTACCGTGGGTGCCGTTTACCTCGAAACGCAGGCCATCGATCTGCTTTCCGGCAAACCGCTGCCAATGCTGCCCAACGCTGCACAGCTGCAGGCGCCAACGATGGAGCCAGGCACAGTGGTGGCACAGCAAACGCAGCTCATCAGCGATCAGCGGCTGGCACTGGCAAAAACGATGATTGAGTCCAGCTGGGCGGAAAATCTTAAGGCGACCGTAACGGCCTGATTCAGGGAGGGATGAAGGATGAAAGCAGTGATACGCGAGGGCGATACCCTGCAGGAGTACGGTGGGAAAGTGCTGGGCGGGCATTATCTTTGCTTCGGTAAAGGGATCGCCTGTAAAGGCGATGCAGTGAAGTGCAATAAACATGGCATCACGGTCATTAGCGAAGGCAGTTCGTTATCGGAAGTGGACGGACAGCCGGTGGCGCTGCATGGTCATCGTTGTGCCTGTGGCTGCACGCTGGTGAGCTCCTTTCCCGATTGCGGCATTGAGCTGTGAGGCCATTACCGGAGTATCCACCCTACCGGGTGGCGCGCGCCCCTGACGGCAAGCGATGGCTGTCAGCAGGGGCGCTGATGGTGTTGCTGTGCGGGGGAGGCGGCGCGCTGCTTCATCCTGCCGGGAGCGGTGCCGGACTGGTGATAAAAGGAATGGCTGGCGCGGTGGTTCTGATGGGCGTGCTCTGGTTAATACGCCTGCTGTATTACCGGACGTCGGCCCATAACGCCCGGTACTACAAACAACTGGTTGAGCAGCAGCAGCAGGCCTGGTGGGAGCAGCATCAACATCGTTTCGCGCTTAGTGAAATGGTGCTGCTGGGCCCGGCCGGGACCGATACGCCACACTGGCTGCGGCTGCTAAAGCGGGAGCATCGGGTTCCTGAGATAAAAAATGAGTCGAGCGGGAAAGCGCTGCGTATCGGTCGAACGCTGGTCGATACGGTGGCTGAGCGCGAGGCTTTGCTGGCAAAAATGCTGGTGCTGCAATGGCGGACGCAGCGCGCAGATTCCTCTCTGCCACACTTATGGCGCTGCCACTGGCAGGGTTCTCTGGATGCCTGGCATGCATTCTGTAGCCAAATGCAGATTTCATTTCCGGACGTGGCGCTTCCTGAAAAACCAGAGACATGGCAAGGCGAAGAGACGTTGTCTGCACTTGCCGCAACGGCTCAAACGCTCCCTGAAACAGAGGCCATTCTGGTCGCCGGGTGTCATTCGATAGCTGCCTCGTTTAATTCTGCGCAGCCTGCCGGTGAGTCCGCTGCACTGTGTCTGGTCGCGCAGAAAGGGCTGGTCAGCCTCACCCGGGGGGAAGTTTACGATATCGCCGGGAAAGAGGTTTTAACCGCAGTCTGCGAACGAGCGGAGCAGCAAAGCGACCTCGAAACGCCGCATGACACCTGCATGCTGTTCTCACAGCCGATGCTGCCCGCCCTGGCGCAAAGCGGCTGGAATGTGACCCATCACGTTCAGGACCTCAACTGGGGGAACCCCGGTGATATGGAAATGCTTATCGTGCTGATTCTGGCGGCTCTTTACGCAAATAATTATCAACAACCCTGCGGCTGGATAGCCAAAGATCCTCTACATACTCTCGCTCTTGGAATTATTAAACCTTATGGTGAAGGAAAATAAACCCGCTGAATTTTCGGTGTTTGCCACGGCGGTGTTGTTTGTTGCTACTGTCACGCTACTTGTGCTGGCAGGTGGGTTACTGTGGTGGTATTGGGGGGAAGATCTCTCCACGGAATGGGACGTGATACGTCGAATCATGACGGCCTGTTTTGTTGTCTGGGGAATGTCGCTCTGCTTACTGGTGCTGGGGTTTATCGCTTTTCATTTAATGATTCGGGAAAAAGTGATGGGAGAGGCTTCTTCCAGACCGGTCAAAAAGAAAAGAACGCTCCGTCTGCCGCTCAGGGCGGACATCAGAAACCATCTCCGTCGTCGTTATAGCCTCTTCTGGCGAAGTAAAGTCCGCCTGCTGTTAGTCACAGGCGATGAAAACGCCATCGCTCAGTTGGTGCCCAATCTGCAAGCCCGCCAGTGGCTGGAAGGCAACCGCACGGTCTTGATTTATGGCGGCAGCCTGACTGCTGAACCCGATAAGGAAAAATACACCGCGCTGCGTAAACTGCGCCGCGGGCGCCCGCTGGACGGGATTGTCCGCGTCATGCCGCAGTCGTTTAATCTGACTCCGCAAATCAGTGACAACGATTTACGCGGCCTGGAAAAAATCAGCGAACTGCTGCGCTATTCCGCCCCGGTTTATTTGTGGCAGCTGTGCGACAGCGCCTGGTCGCAGGCAAAGCGCACTGAACAGACGGTAGGGGCTACTTTTCCCCTGCGTGCTGAGCCTGACGATATTTGTCGTCAGCTTGAACGGATGCTGCCGGACCTGCGGACGCAGGGGGTGAGCCAGGTCGCTGAGAACAACAGCCACGACTTCCTGCTGCGTCTGGGTCAGCATCTCAAAGACGGCGGTATCGCCCGCTGGGCTCAGCAACTGGTGCCATGGCTAACAGCCTCCCAGCAGCGCGTTCCGCTGCGTGGTCTGATGTTCAGCCTGCCGGACAGTCACTCTATTCATCCGACAGAGGGAACAGCCGACGCTGAGAAATATATCCTGCAATCACAACGCTATGCGCTGACTTTGCCGGTGACCTGGCAGGGTATCGTGGACGACTGTACCCGTGTTCGTGGCCGCCGTGTCGGTATGGCGTGGGAACAGACGCTTGCCTGGACGCTGATGGCCATCATGGGTATCTGGGGCGCGGGAACGCTGCTGTCGTTCGCGGTCAACCGTCAGCAGATCGTTTCTGTTGCTGAGCAGGCCCATGCCCTGGTGGAGCATCCTGCGGTATCGGATGAGCAGCTGACGGCGCTGCATACGCTGCGTAATCATGCCGGCCGCCTGCAGCACCGTATTCAGGAAGGCGCTCCCTGGTATCAGCGCTTTGGCCTGGACCATAACCCGCAGCTGCTCGAGGCATTGCTGGCCTGGTATGGCGTGGCAAACAATCGCCTGATCCGCGATCCGGCCAGTGCTGCGCTGACAAAAAAACTCAATGCGCTGGTGAATTCCGAACCGAACAGCGATCGGCGCGCTCAGCTGGCGACGCTGGGCTATGACCAGCTGAAGGCCTGGCTGATGATGGCGCGTCCGGATAAAGCCGACGGCGCGTATTACGCCCAGACCATGGAAGCTGTGCAGCCGACGCGAAAGGGCATGTCAACCGGCCTGTGGCAAAGCCTGGCACCAGATTTGTGGGCTTTCTACATTAACGAACTGCCCGGGCAACCACAGTGGAAAATCACCCCGGATGCGCAGCTGGTGAGCCAGAGCCGCCAGGTGCTGTTGCAGCAAATTGGCCGGCGTAACGCCGAAAGCACGCTGTATGAAAACATGCTCACATCGGTGCGGCGTAACTTTGCTGATGTGTCGCTGGAAGACATGACCAGCGGTACTGATGCCCGCCGCCTGTTCACCACTGATGAAGTGGTACCGGGCATGTTCACCCGTCAGGCGTGGGAGGGCGGTATTCAGCAGGCTATCGAAAAGGCCGCCAACTCTCGCCGGGATGAAATTGACTGGGTGCTGAGTGACAGCCGGAAAGCGGTCTCCTCAGATTTGTCGCCGGAGGCCCTGAAAGCACGTCTGACGCAACGTTACTTCACCGACTTTGCCGGTAGCTGGCTGAGCTTCCTTAACAGTCTGCGACTTAATCCTGCGAACAACATCGCAGACGTTACCGACCAGCTGACGCTGATGAGCGATGTCCGCCAGTCGCCACTGATTGCCCTGATGAACACGATTGCCTGGCAGGGGCAGACCGGCCAGCACAGCGAAAGTCTGTCGGATTCCATTATCAAATCGGCTAAAGATCTCGTAAGTGGACAGGACAAGCCAGCGATTGACCAGTCTGCATCAGGGCCGCAGGGCCCGCTGGATGACACCTTTGGCCCACTGCTTCAACTTTTAGGTAAAAACAAAGGCAGCAACGTTATGTCGGCGGACACTTCACTGAGCCTGCAGACGTATCTGACCCGCATCACCCGCGTGCGTCTGCGCCTGCAGCAGGTGGCCAGCGCCTCTGATCCGCAGGCAATGATGCAGACTCTGGCGCAGACCGTGTTCCAGGGCAAAAGTGTGGATCTGACCGACACCCAGCAGTACGGCAGTCTGATTTCGGCAAGCCTGGGCGAAGAGTGGAGTGGTTTTGGCAGCACAATGTTTGTCCAGCCCCTGACTCAGGCCTGGGAGACCGTGCTTCAGCCGTCGGCGGCGAGCCTGAATGATAAATGGAGCCGCTCGATTGTCGCCAACTGGCAAACTGCCTTTGACGGACGTTTCCCGTTTGCCGCCAGCAAAAGTGATGCCTCTTTACCCATGCTGGCTGAATTTGTGCGCAAGGACAGCGGGCGTATCGAGCGCTTCCTGACCACAGAGCTCAACGGGGTGCTGCACAAAGAGGGCAGCCAGTGGGTGCCGGATAAGGTCAACAGCCAGGGGCTGAGCTTTAACCCGGCGGTGCTGCGGGCGATTAATCAACTGAGCCAGCTGTCAGACATTTTGTTCACCGATGGCAGCCAGGGCATCAGCTTTGAGTTGCAGGCGCGTCCTGTACCGCAGGTAGTGGAAACCCAGTTGATTATTGATGGACAAAAGCTGCACTACTTCAATCAGATGGCCGACTGGCAGAGCTTCCGCTGGCCGGGTGACACTTACAAGCCGGGGACGATGCTGACCTGGACCTCAGTCAACGCCGGTGCGCGTCTGTTCGGAGATTACAGCGGAACCTGGGGCTTTATTCGCTGGCTGGACCAGGGCAAACGCCAGCAGCTTGACCGCAGCCAGTGGATGATGAGCTTTACTGCCCCGGACGGTCGCACTTTGCAGTGGGTGCTGCGCTCACAACTCGGGAAAGGTCCGCTGGCGTTGCTGGATCTGCGTGGCTTCACGCTGCCGGATCAGATATTCAGTGTCGACAGCGCAGCCACCGCGCAGGCGCTGATGGCTGACACCGCAAACAGTGACATGGAAGAGGTCGAAGAATGAGCACACTGCAGAATCTGGTCACCGCCTGTCAGGCTCAAGAAACTCAGCTGCGGCAGCAGGCGCAGGTACGCACGGAAAACTGGCTGCCCTGGCTTGTGCCGGTAAGTGGCGCCAGTCCGACCGGTGAAGACCCGGGCTATGATGATGATTTTCAGCGTATCCGCGAAGAGGTCAATAAGCTCTCCGGCATTGATACCGGGTTGATTTGTACGCTTGCCGAAAAACTGCTGACCACTGCGGCCAAAGATATCCGCGTTGCAACTTATTACTGCTGGGCGCGCCTGCACCAGGACGGCGAAGCCGGTTTTGCCGAAGGACTTGAACTGCTGGCGGGATTGCTACAGCGCTATGGCACGCAGCTTCATCCTCAGCGCGAGCGGAGCCGTAAACCGGCGCTGGAGTGGCTCGCAGGCTCCCGTGTTCTGGACAGCTTGTCACTCTGGCCGGAAGTGGTTCGCGACGATGCACTACGCACTGCCGGTGCGTTGCTGCTGCTGCGCGACAGTCTGGACACAGAGCCGGAAGCGTCGCGGCCAGAGCTGAATGCCCTGTACAGCGCGCTGGAATCCCGCCTGATAAAGGCCGGAGGTGTGGATGCCGTGGTACCGCAGAACGCAGGTGATAAGGCTCCGTCACAGTTCTCCACGCCTGTGACGGAGCCAGATGCGCCAGTGCTGAGCCGCATCACCTCCGGTCAGGATTTGCTGGCCCAGGCCCGCACCCTGACCGGATATCTGCGTGAGCAACCCGATGGCTGGCTTGCCGCACACCGGCTGATGAAAAGCCTGCGTCATGACACGTTGCACAGCATTCCTGCCCCGGATGCACAAGGCAAAACCCGCATAGATCCGCCTCGCGCAGACCAGCGTGCCATGCTCAAACGTCTGTATCTGCAGCAGAGCTGGGGCGAAATACTGGAGCAGGCAGACAGCGCCTTTTCGCGTGGCGCTAATCACCTCTGGCTGGATTTGCAGTGGTATATCCATCAGGCGCTGATGAAATCGGGGCAGGAGGTGCTTGCCGGGATCATCGCCGCCGACCTGAAAGGACTGCTGCGTCGCCTTACCGGGCTTGAAACCCTGGCCTTTAATGACGGTACGCCGTTTGCCGATGAGGTCACGCTGAACTGGATAAACCAGAGCGTACTGGACGACATCTCTGGCTGGCGGGATGAGCCAGTCAGCGCCGCCGGTGAAACAGATAACGATATCCTGGCTCTCGAGCCGGAAGCGATGGATAAAGCCGACACCGACGGTCTGGATGCCACGCTTCACTGGCTACAGACACGCCCGGGCACCGACTCGACAAAAGACAGATGGTTGCTGCGTTTGCTGATGGCCCGCGTGGCCGAGCAGAAGGGCAAAAATGAACTGGCGCTGCATCTGCTGGGAGAGCTCGACAGTGCTGCACAGTCCATCACCCTCACACAGTGGACACCGGCACTGCTGTTTGAAGTGAAATCGCGCCGCCTCAGACTGCTGCGCATGAAAGCCACACGCAGTGAAACCGATAAATCACGGTTACAGCCAGAGATGGACCAGCTTCTGGCGGGTCTGATTGCGCTCGATCCGGCGAGCAGCGCAGTGCTTTGCGGTTAAAACGCCAGGCATACCTTTAAAACACACATATTCAGGTTTTTATGGATGACTTAACCCTGCGTTATTACGACGCTGAAATGCGCTACCTGCTGGAAGCAGGTGAAGAGTTTGCGCGTGCTCATCCCGAGCAGGCGGCAATGCTCAATCTCGATAAAGCGGGGGCGCGCGACCCGTACGTGGAGCGACTGTTCGAGGGCTTTGCCTTCCTGATGGGCCGGCTGCGCGAGAAGCTCGATGACGACTTGCCCGAATTAACCGAAGGGCTGGTCAGTCTGCTGTGGCCACATTACCTGCGTACCATTCCGTCCATGTCGGTGGTCGAGTTCACCCCTGACTGGCGCGAGATGAAAGAGCCGATGCGCATCGTCAAAGGTTTTGAGGTGAACTCGCGGCCGATCGGCGAGAAGGGCACGCGCTGCCGGTATACCACCACCAGAGAGATGACGCTTCAGCCGTTGTCGCTGGAACATGCCCGTCTGTCGACTGACCCTGACGGGCGTTCGGTTATTACTCTGCGTTTTCACTGCAGTGACCTGGCTGACTGGACGCGCATCGACCTGAGCTGTATTGCGCTGTATTTCAACGCCGACGCGCCGCTGGCCTGTGCCATGCATGAAGCCTTCACCATGAATGTCGCCCGCCTGTGGCTGCGCCTGCCGGGTGACATGGACAGAAGACCGCTCGACGGGTATTTCACCGCGCTGGGCTTTGGCGATAACGACGACCTGTGGCCGAAGGGCAGCAGCAGTTTCAGCGGCTATCAGCTGTTGCTGGAGTATTTCACCTTCCGCGAGAAATTCATGTTCACGGGCCTGCGTGGGCTGGAGACCGTGGTCTTTCCGGCTGAACTCCCCTGGTTTGAAATCGACGTGGTGCTGGCGGAGCGCTGGGAACATGACTTCAGCTTTACCGAAAAGCATCTGCGCCTGAACTGTGTGCCGGTGATTAATCTGTTCCCGCTGGAATCTGACCCGCTGACGCTCAACTCCCTGCAGACCGAATATATGCTGCGCCCGATGCGCGTGCAGGATGGCCATACCGAGATTTATGCGGTGGATTCGGTGATGTCATCCAGCCAGCATAGCTACGTGCCGTTTTCGAGCTTTCGCCATAAAGGCGGCATGATGCGCCATCAGGCCCCGGAATATTACTACCACACTCGCGTACGTCGCGGTCCGTCCGGACTGCATAACACCTGGCTTATCCTTGGCGGTGAAGCGTTTGATAACCACACGGTGCCGGAAGACGAGAGCCTGTCGCTGACGCTCACTGGCACCAATGGCCAACTGCCACGACGTGCTCTGCAGAGCACGGTGCTTGATACGGTGATGAAAACCACCTCAGCCAGTATCGCCGTGCGTAACCTGTGTGCGCCGACACTACCCTGTTATCCACCGGCGCAGGACCGTTTCCACTGGCGCGTGCTGAGCCATCTCGGCAGCGGATTCCTGTCGATGATGGACAATGCCGACGTGCTGCGCGGGACGCTGGCGCTGTACGAATGGACCGACAGTGAGATGAACCGCCGTCGGCTGGAAGCCATCATTGACGTGAAGCACAGCGAAACCGAGCGTTTCGAACAGGGCTATCTGGTACGTGGTGTGCAGATTGAGGTGACGCTGGACAGTCACGGCTTTGCCGGGCGCGGCGATGTCTGCCTGTTCGGCGAGATGCTGAGCCGCTTCTTCGCGCTCTACACCGACATCTATTTGTTCAACCGCCTGATTATCATCCTGCAACCGACCGGAGAGCGCCTGGAATGGGAAGAGAAGCACAACCGCCGCATTCCCGGCTGACCCCGCGGCTGGAAGCCGACCTTCACCGCATCAACTTTTACCGCTTATGCCAGCTGCTGGAGAAGCGTAACCCTGGCAGGCCGCTGATGGGTTCGACCAGCCACCCGGCGGATGACCCGGTGCGGTTTGCGCCACATCCGGGGATGGGATTTCCGGCCAGCGAAATAAAGACTGTCGAATATGACGAGGAGGATGATAGCAAGCCACCGCTCATCCGCACGACCTTTATGGGGATGTACGGTGTCGATTCTCCTTTGCCCACAGCGTACCTTGACGACATCACCCAGCGCCGCGAAGGGCATGAGGCGCTGCAGGGCTTCCTGGATATCTTCAGCCACCGCATCCTGACCCAGTTTTACCGTATCTGGCGTAAATACTCCTACCCGGCCACATTTGAGCCCGGCGGTACTGACACTATCTCGCAGTCGCTGCTGGGTCTGGTAGGACTCGGTATACCGGGCACCGCAGAGCACATCGCCACCCCGGTCTCCCGATTTCTGGCGCTGCTGGGTGTACTGCAGCAGCCAGGTAAAACTCAGGAGGGGATGCAGGCCCTGGTGAGCCTGCTGGCACCCGACACAACGGTGCAGGTGAGCCCGTATTGCCTGCGTCCGGTGGCTGTCAGCCAGCCGCTGGGCTTTTACGGTAATGATGATTTTTTGCTGGATGGCAACACGCCGCTGGGCGAAGAGGCGATAGATGCCAACAGCCAGTTGCTGATTGCTCTGTCCACCGATAACGAGCAGGAATCACAGGGCTGGAAACCGGACGGCCTGCTGTATCAGGACTTTCTGGTGATGCTGCGTGTGTATCTCGGCTGGCGCTTTAAAGCAAAAATCACCCTGACCACCCGAACCCGCCTGCTGGTTGCGCCGCCGCTCGGCGAAGGCCCATTCTGGCTGGGGATGAATGGTGTACTGGGCGCGCAAGATGAAGATCTCCCGGAGGATATTCCGCAGACCTTTACCACGGAACTGGGTTATTACGCCGGGCTGGAGCCTGCATCATCACAACAAGGAAACCGACGTGTTACGTACAAGTTTGATTAAATCCGCATGCTGGCTACCTGCGCTACTGGTGTTCAGCCTGACGGGGTGTGGAGTGACGCAGGGGATCACCGATGGCACCAAATCGGCATTTAACGCCGTGTTTTACAAAAAGATTAAGGTGCTGCACCTGGATTTTACCGCCCGTGAGGCGCTGAACACCGATTCCCGCGAAAGTAACTCGCTGTCTGAGCCGGTGGTTATTCGGGTCTGGCAGCTGAAAGACCGTAAAACCTTCGACAAAACGGTCTATCAGCAGCTCCTCAGGGATGGCGACACGATCCTGAAAGCCGATCTGCTGGCGACCCGGGATGTGGTGGTAAAACCTGGCGGTGATGCGAACCTCGATATGCCAATGGAAGAAGATGCGCAGTTTGTCGCCGTGGCAGGGCTGTTCCGCCATCCGGATAGGGTTAACAATACCTGGAAGCTGGTGATAGGGCGTGAAGACCTTGACCCGGATAAGCCGCGCATTCTGGAAGCCGGTAACAACCATCTGACGCTACAACCGCTCAAGGACGACTGATGCCCCAGGGACATAACACACCTTCGCTGTATGAAATGCTCACCGGCAACTTCACCGGCGGCCTCGACCTGCATCAGGTCAGCGAACAGAATCAGGTGATTTTGTCCGTGCTCGATAACATGCAGCGCATCCTCAACTGCCGCGCCGGCACGCTGGCGCATCTGCCGGACTATGGTCTGCCTGATATGACCAAAATCCTGCAGGGCATGCCGGGTACTGCCCATGAGCTGATTGGCACCCTGTCTGCTGTTCTGCTCAGGTATGAGCCGCGCCTGAAAAGCATCAGAGTGGTGCTGCTGGAGCAGGCGCAGCCCGGCGAATTGCGCTACGCGATTGATGCGGAACTGAAGGGATTCGGTCTGGTGCGGTACGGCACTGAATTTATGCCGGAGGGGCGCGTTCTGTTGCGGCATCTCAGGCAGCAGCAATATCTTGATGGTAAAGCGCAAATCTAAGCGGCATTATTACAAACAAGGCTGAATGATCGATGAATAATAAATAACACATGGATTTGAATATGAAAAAATTGATACCCCTGTTGGTTTTTAGCTTATTAGTGACTCTGCAGGCTGAAGCGGCCAGAGGCAGAAAACCCTGTTCTGGTGCAAAGGGTGGTATTGCACACTGTACCTCAGATGGACGTTTTGTTTGTAATGACGGAAGTCTGAGTCAGTCGAAGAAATTTTGCTCCAGGTTTGATTCGTCAGAAAACACGCAGCAGGTAAAATCACCGCTTAACAGCGGCAAAACGCAGACCAAAAAGATCGTTACATCAAAGAAACAGCCACAGTCCGTGACTCAGCATCAGGATCAGACCGAATTGCAACCACGAAAACCAACCTGCGCCCCGCTTTATATGGCCAGCAAACCCGGCTATAAGAATTTACCTATTTGCACCGGTAATCAATATTAATCGGCAATGGGAGAGGTTTCACCCGTTGCACAGATTAAATAATCAGGATTGTTAGAGAAAAGGAAATAAAAACATGGCTCGAAGGAAAAAAGATGACAATGCGGCAGGTGTCATCCTTGTTATTATTGGCGTAATCGCCTGGGCTGTTTATGTCGCAGTAAGAGCGTTAATCAATATCAATGAACGGTTTATTGAATCTGTTTCTAATCCGGCTGGAATCATCGCTCTGTTCTTTGGTTTAGTGGCTGCTGTTACACTGATGCTAAGGGTTTTTATTTATCGGGGCTTCCGAAAGAAAAAAGCCGAGCTTGAACAGGCCGTCTCGGACCTTACACAGAAAGAGAAAGCCTTTGAGGAAACTGTCAGTACTGAAGTGGCTCGCGGCCTGTATCAGGAAAAGAAAAAGCTTTCGGGGCAGTGGGATGACTTTCACAATGCCAGAAATAAAGCCTCCCGCGCGCTGCAGCGTATTGTGGACTCAGCGTATAAATTCAAAGTCAAAACACTGCTTTCCGGCACCACAGTAAATAACTGGCAAGGCAAGTATGACCAACTCAGGAAGGAAAGAGAGGCCTACACAGCCATCAGCGAGAAAATTAGATTTTTGGAACTTGAAGATAATGCCGACTGGGAGGGCGTAAAACAGCAATTTCTGGATAAAGTCGCTCTGCTGGAAAAAGCACAGGAAGAAAAAGAATATCAGGCAGAGCTTAAACGTCAGATGCGGGAAGAAAAACAGCGCCAGGATGAACTGGACCAGCAGCAGCGCGAAGCGGAAGAAGAGGAGCGGCGCCTTACTGAACAGCAGCGGTTACTGGAGGAAGCCCTGCTCGCCGCTGAGGGAGCCCACAGGGAAGAGCTGGAAAGACAGCGTCTGGAGCTGGAACAGAGAATTCAGGACGTGCATCAGCAGTATGAACGCGCTAAATCCATGGCTCAGCTTACAAAGCAGGGACATGTGTATGTGATTTCGAATATCGGTTCTTTCGGTGAAAACGTCTTCAAAATTGGTATGACCCGACGACTTGAGCCCATGGAGCGCGTGAAAGAACTGAGTGGAGCTGCCGTACCCTTCGATTTTGACGTCCACGCCATGATTTCCTGTGATGATGCTCCTGCGCTGGAAAAAACACTGCATGACCATCTGGAAAGCTACCGTATCAACAGGGTTAATCTGCGTAAGGAGTTTTTCCGGATTGAGCTCAGCCGTATTATCGATGAGGTGGAGCGTCATCATGGCCTGGTTGAATATATTGCTGACCCGGTGGCTTTACAGTACCTGCAGAGCCAGGAATACGCAGAAAGTGAAGCCGCATAAACAATAATTGCTTCAAAGCAATAAATACGTCAGGTGAATATCTGGTCATGAATGACATTACCCAACGTGAAATAAAAACTGGTAGTGATCCAAGATCGTTACCGAATTATGCCGTCCTGCGCGATGAACTTGGTAAGCTGAAGCATCCAGCACGTCCGGATGTGAACTGGAACCAGGTTGAAGCGTTATCGCTTTCTCTTTTCGAAATTAATGGTGTGGAGCTGCAGACAGGCGCCTGGTATACCCTGGCGCGCTGCCACAAGGCACGCATTATTGGCTTGAATGAAGGGCTAACGATCATCAATGCGCTGATGAGCCATCAGTGGAAGCTGCTCTGGCCACATCCGGTACATGCCCGCGTTGAAATTCTGAGCGGGTTGTTTCAGCGTTTGCAGAAAATTTTTCGCACCTTTTCGCTTAATCATGATGATTTACCGTCTCTGTTGCAGACCGAAAAGCTGTTGGATGGGTTCAGGGACATTCTTGCATGTCATAAGCTGAAACATGCCTGCCAGATGGAGCCGCTAATGCAGCAGGTTCGCAGTGCGCTTACCCGACTGGAAAAAGCACCGCCACAAAACAGTGTATCAACCGATGTTGCACTTCCTTCTCAGGCTTTTACTTCAACGCCAATTGAGGGTGCTATACCGCTTGTCAGCCGCCTTGTTTACGTTATTCGCCCTGAGCCCGAGGTAAATGTTGACGTTGTTCATAAAAAAATACCTCTACCGAAGCGCTGGCCTGTATTTATCGCTGGGGTTTGCTCGGCGCTGATAGTGGGGGCCGTTGCGCTCTGGGGCTGGCATTATGCACATCGCATTGATGAGGCTTCTCAGGCATTAACGGGTTCGGTTACTGCTTTACCCCAGTTGCTCAACGCTGAGCAAATCCGTACTCTACGTCTGGCTACAAGGCTTAAACCTGATGCTGCCGACTGGCTAAAGCAGGCGGATTCCCGGCTCAATACGCTGGCTGCATTGCCTGCGGATTGGGCATTCCAGTATGGCAACTCATTGCTGAATCAGGCACAGACACTTTGGCCTGACAGATCGGATGTTGCTGAGATACGTAAGCAATGGCAGCAGCGCCTCGCGGCTAATGTGCTGCCCAGTAACTCACTGACAGGCTGGCATGAAGGGATGCAGCAGCTTCAGAGTCTTGCTGATAAACTTGATACGCTTGACGGTCAGAGAGGAAAATACATTACCGTCAGTGAGCTAAAATCGCAGGTCTATGGCGTGATGACAAGCCTCCGGCAGACCGCTCCGGTTGAAGAGCAGTTTCGGCAGTTGATATTGCTACCTGAGAGTTCACCACAACGGCAGCAGCTGATCCGGCAGGTCGAGCAGCATCTTCGTGCTCAAATCTACATGCTGAATCAGGAGAAGTACCGTAACCAGGTCAGGGGGATTTGGCATAGCGGATCAAACGAAGCGCCAGTGTATTACTGAACAGTGTGGGTGATCAGTCAGGCTTCTCAACTGGGATTAACCGAGCCGCGGATCAGGCTGCCAGATGACGATTGCGTATTATAAGAAAGATATTCTGAAAGTTGTGTTAAAGGTGTGCGGGAGAGAGGCTGTGCTATCGGACTTTCCCTGCCATAAAAAATCGGTCAAAATTTCCAGGATTAGGTTAGGCCAAAAGTAAAAATGATTAATCGCTTTTGGTATCGTTTTTAAACTTGCCCTTAACGATTTTATCCCAGGTCAAATAAGATTCATTGGATGGTAACATGGTCACAATTTTTGTTGATGGGGAGAATAAGACTCGCAACATCATCGACTGGAGTTTATGGACTGGAAAAGATGACGGAAGGGTTATGTTAACCTGTCACTTTCGAAGTGGTAAAAAATATACACGTCCACTTTCTGTCTGCCAGATAACGCCAACCTTAGTCCTGGAGAATGTTTTTCTCGAGCGTAGTGGACGTTCTGTAACATCCCAGGCTGAGCGGATTGTCATTTATGGCAATAAATATGCGGCAGTTTACTATCCTGGAAAAAATAAACCCTACATTATGAAAATGGACGGGCTTGATTTTCAGGCCTGTTCTGTATTTACTGAAGAGGCTGCTTTTAGCTATTTCTGTCACGTGGCTCAGGAACGTATTGCTCATGCCAGTGAAAGCGATAAAAATATTGCTGAGAATATTCTCAGGCAGATAAAAAGGATTCTTCCTCATTCGGATACTGCTTTGCATTCATACTGTACAGGACAGAGTAAAAAACGCGACTTGCCGGGGAGTTTGATTTTCCCCTTTGGTCTTAATGAAAGTCAGTTACAGGCAGTTGAACGAGCATTTTCCTCACAGATTTCGATTATTGAGGGGCCACCTGGAACGGGCAAAACGCAGACTATACTCAATATTGTTGCCAATATTTTGATTCAAAATAAAACCGTGGCAATTTTGTCTAATAACAACACTGCAGTCAGCAATGTATATGAGAAGATGGACAGGAAAGGGCTGGGATATCTGATTGCCCGGCTGGGAAGCACGGATAACAGAAAGCATTTTTTTGCCAATCCAGCTTCTCGGTCTATGGAAATACTTCCAGCTTCACCTTCTTTATCTACAATTGATGAGCTACTTCAGAAAGTCAAAAAAAATCTGAATATTATTAATCAGGTGGCTTTGCTGAAAGCAGAAATTGATGAGCTGAGTATTGAATATAATTATCTGCAAAAATGGCAGGCACGGTCCCTTCAAGTGAAAGTCAGTAGTTATCATTTTTCCTCTCGTAAAACAGCCGACCTGATGGCTTATCTCCATTATCTCTCCGATCGACGGGTTGGGCTTAAAAACAGAATTGATTTGCTGTTGAACTTTAGAATTCTAAGGGTGAAACCGCTGAAAAACAATGAGGAGAGGTTGGCGATTTTTACTTCCCTTCAATTGTCTTATTATGAAGAAGCCATAAGAGAAAAACAAAAAACTCTGTCCGAATATAAGAAAACATTAGATGAGGTTGATTTTGATGTTTTGATGGAGCAGCTAACATCATTATCAATGGTTTATTTGAAAAAATATTTGCAGGAAAATATTTCCACAGCAACATCATTTTCAGCTGAAACGTATCGGGATGATTTTGAGCGTTTCATTAAACGATTTCCTGTGATCGGTAGTAGCACGCATTCCATTATTAACTCCATCGGTAAAGGGGCGCTTCTTGATTATGTCATTATTGACGAAGCTTCGCAGCAGGACATAATTCCCGGTATCCTGGGGTTAGGATGTGCCCGTAATGTGATCATTGTAGGAGATCGCAAACAGCTCCCCCATGTTCCGGTAGTTCATCCAATTACAGCACCGGCCGATCACTATAACTGCGTGAAATATAGCCTGCTCGATTCTATTTGCATGCTATTCAGGGAAACAGCCCCGGTAACTCTTCTGAAAGAGCATTATCGCTGTCATCCTAAAATTATTCAGTTCTGTAATAAACAGTTTTATGATAATTCACTGATCCCGCTAACAACTGACTCAGGTGAGGCTTCATTATCTTTGGTTATAACGGCAAAAGGAAACCATACCCGTAATTTTTCAAATCTCAGGGAGCTTGAATCAATAGAAGGGCATTACTGGGATGAGCGCAGCAGCAGAGGATACATTGCACCTTACAACGCACAGGTTAACTTGTCTGAAACGGTATTGCCTGTAGACTTTGTGAAATCGACGGTACATAAATTTCAGGGGCGGGAGTGTGATGAAATCGTATTTTCCACCGTACTGGATAAAAAACGCAGTAGCCAGCTGAGTCGGAACATTATGTTCGTTGATGATCCTAATCTGGTGAACGTTGCTGTTTCCAGGGCTAGAAACAAATTTACGCTTGTCACGGGTAATGATGTTTTTGAAAAACACGGCAGACATATTGCCGCACTGATTCGTTACATCAAATATTATGCCGATGACAAAGAGATCATAGATAGCCCGGTGATATCCGCGTTCGATTTATTGTATACAGAGTTTGACGAGTCACTGGAGCGGCTGAATAGCCGGTTAAATCCTGATGATTCGCGTTTTAAGTCTGAACAAATTGCTGCCACTCTGTTGCGGGATATCCTGTCACAGAATAAATATCAGAGCATGATGTTCCATTCGCAGATAGCGCTGAATCAACTGGTGTCAATTGAAAAAGGAGACTTTTCACCGAGGGAATTATCTTTTATGCGTAACCGGGCCACCTGTGATTTTGTCATTTACTATAAGGTTGGGAAGGCCCCATTAGGGGTTATTGAAGTGGATGGTGGTTATCACCTGGAAAGTGCCCAGATTGAACGTGATGAACTTAAGAATAGTATATTGAAGAAATGTAATTTGCCGCTACTCAGACTACGTACAATAGATAGCGATACTGAAGGAAAACTGGATGTGTTCCTGTCAAATTTGTCGGCATCAGAGGCGAGTTTATGAGTTTTTATTGATAATGAATTATGGTTGAGATTTCAGCGAAAGTACTGGGATCTCAAAGTAATACAAGCGTTTCTCAATTTATGAAAAAAAAGTGCTATTTTAGCTCAGCCCTTAATGGGGGCTTTCATATTGCGGTATTAAACGATATGACTTTTTCTTTAGTTTGGCTGCGCCAATCTACTTTACAGCAAACATGCGGGCATAATTGCTTGGGTGATTTTCATTGTGCCCACAATATGCCCGCAAAATATCGGCGTTGTCGATTCGCCCCGGTTCGTGTCGGTTCGCAATGAGATGTGGTTAGGGCTGATTCTGTAAGGGATTTGTTCGTGTCGGTGCGGGCGGGTTCTTGATGATGTGGTGTCCCCTGCAGGAATCGAACCTGCAACTAGCCCTTAGGAGGGGCTCGTTATATCCATTTAACTAAGGAGACGTGCGGCGCGCAGTATAGCGCACCGTGCAGGGGATTTTAACCGTGGGCCGCCTGTTTGCTCAAAGTGTCAGCAATCAGGCGGTGGCGATCACGCTTTTTCCTGATCTTTCTGCTTTTCCTGCCTCTCTTTACGCTTCTGTTCGGCTCGCGCTTTGGCTTTAGCCGCTTCGCTCATGTCGTTACGGATCTGCGCGTGGCTGATCAGGGCAAAAATCAGTGTACCGCCGGTGATGTTGCCCAGCAGGGTGGGCAGTGCAAACGGCCACAAAAACTCCTGCCACGGCAGCGTGCCGGCAAACACCAGATACAGCACTTCAACCGATCCGACCACAATGTGGGCCAGATCGCCCAGCGCCACCAGCCAGGTCATCATTACAATCACCACAATTTTGGCGCCACCAGCGTAAGGAAACATCCATACCATGGTGGCGATGATCCAGCCTGAAATCACTGCGTTGGCAAACATTTCGCCCGGCGTATGCTCCATCACCTTTTCGCTGATGGCGGTGAAGGCCTGGCGCGTAGCGTCATCGAAAATCGGCATATGATTAAACGCCAGCGCGCCTAGCGCGGTACCAATTAAATTGCCGATCAGCACCACGCTCCACAGCCGCAGCAGCAGCATAAAATTGCCGCCGGTGGGTTTATGCATCACCGGCAGTACGGCGGTGACGGTATTCTCAGTAAACAGCTGCTGGCGCGCCATAATCACGATGACAAAACCAAAGGTGTAGCCGAGATTCTCCAGCAGATAGGCGCCGGGCACGCCAGCGAGGTGTACCTGAAAAATGCCTTTAGCCATCAGCGAGGCACCCATCGATAAGCCGGCGGCAATCGCTGACCACAGCAGCGCCATGCCGTCGCGTTCCAGCTCCTTTTCGCCGTCCTGTCGAATCTCTTCATGGATCGCCGCAGCCCGCGAGGGCAGGGCGTCTTCGTCCACTTCAATATCCGTTCCCTGTTCTTTTTCTTCACTGTCCACGTCATTGTCATGCGTGTTATTTGATGGCGATGGCTTCATTTTTTCTCCCGGTGATAATGCCAGTGCGTAATAAGCGTAGACGCTTTTAGCAAGGGCGAAATGTTACAAAGATTCAAATTAAGAGTAACAAGAGATTAGCAAAGGTGTTTTTTTGAGCACTTTCTTGATCTGATGCGCATGAATACCCCATTTGGGGGAAGGGGGAGCTTGCGCACAGACTTCGGCCCCTGGTTTGAGTGTGGTATTATTCCCGCCTCATTTATTGCTATGAATCTCCCTTCTATGCTCGAAGTGATTAATCTCGCTTGCGTTCGCGATGAGCGAACCCTGTTCCACGGACTGAGTTTTCAGGTGCAGGCGGGCGATGTGGTGCAAATCGAAGGGCCCAACGGCGCAGGCAAAACTTCACTGTTGCGACTGCTGACCGGGTTAAGCCGGCCAGAGCAGGGCGAAGTACGCTGGCAACAGCAGTCTATTCGCCGGCAGCGCGAAATATGGCAGCAAAACCTGCTGTATCTCGGCCATCATCCGGGCGTGAAATCGGTGCTGTCGCCGCGGGAAAATCTGCATTTCTGGCACGGCGATCGCAGTGAAGACTCGTTGTATGACGCGCTGGAGCAGGTCAATCTGCTGGGCTATGAAGAGGTGCCGGTGGCTCAGCTTTCTGCCGGGCAGCAGCGGCGCGTGGCGCTGGCGCGACTGTGGCTCAGCCCGGCTCCGGTGTGGATTCTGGATGAGCCGCTGACCGCCATCGACAAACACGGCGTGGAAAAATTAATGGCGCGCTTCGCCGATCATGCCGATAACGGTGGCGTGGTGATTCTGACGACCCATCAGGATCTGCCGGACAGCCATGCGCGCGTGCGCAAAATTCGTCTTACATCGGAGTGGGCGTGATGCTTGGCCGGGTTATTCAGCGTGAGTTAAAGATTGCCTTTCGCAGCGGCGCGGAAGTGGTTAATCCGCTGTGGTTTTTTCTCATCGTGATTACGCTGTTCCCGTTAGGCATTGGCCCAGAACCGCAGCAGCTGGCGCGCATCGCGCCTGGCGTCGCCTGGGTAGCCGCGCTGCTGGCATCGCTGCTGGCGCTGGAGCGGCTGTTTCGCGACGACTTTCTTGATGGATCGCTGGAGCAGCTGCTGTTGCTGCCGACGCCGCTGCCGATCACCGTGCTGGGCAAAGTGATTGCGCACTGGCTGATTACCGGGCTGCCGCTGATTTTACTCTCGCCGCTGGCGGCGCTGCTGCTGTCGCTGAATTTTGCTGGCTGGCGGGCAATGGCGTTAACGCTGCTGATCGGCACGCCAACCCTGAGTTTTCTCGGTGCGATTGGCACCGGCCTGACCGTCGGGCTGCGGCGCGGCGGCGTATTGCTGAGTTTACTGGTGTTGCCGCTGTCGATACCGGTACTGATTTTTGCCAGCGCGGCGATTGATGCGGCCGGTCAGGGGTTACCGATCGGCGGTTATCTGGCGATTCTCGGCGCCATGCTGGCGGTCAGCGCCACGCTGTCGCCGTTTGCGACCGCTGCCGCGCTGCGCATCAGTCTGCATTAAGGCGGGCCTCCGGCAGAGAGGCCGCTATCCGAATTCTTATTTAGTGTGAGCAATGTCAATGTGGAAATGGTTACACCAGTGGGCAAAGCCTGAGCGGCTTTACCAGCTATGCGGTCGCTTGATTCCCTGGTTCGCAATCCTGGGCGTCGGTGCGCTGCTGCTCGGCTGGATTTGGGGATTCGGCTTTGCGCCGGCGGATTATCAGCAGGGAAACAGCTTCCGTATCATGTACATTCACGTGCCGGCGGCGATGTGGTCGATGGGCGTCTATGCCTCGATGGCCATCGCCGCCTTCATCGGTCTGGTGTGGCAGATGAAAATGGCCGATCTGGCGGCTGCGGCGATGGCGCCAGTGGGGGCAGTATTTACCTTTATCGCACTGGTGACCGGCTCGGCGTGGGGCAAGCCGATGTGGGGCACCTGGTGGATTTGGGACGCGCGTCTGACTTCTGAACTGGTGCTGCTGTTCCTCTATATGGGCGTGATTGCGCTCTATCACTCTTTCGACGATCGCCGCACCGCCGGACGCGCGGCCGGCATCCTGATTCTGGTCGGCGTGGTTAACCTGCCGATTATTCACTTCTCCGTGCAGTGGTGGAACACGCTGCATCAGGGCTCGTCGGGCATTCTGCAACAGGCGATCGATCCCAGCATGCGCACGCCGCTGCGCTGGTCGATTCTCGGCTATCTGCTGGTGTTTGGTGCGCTCACCCTGATGCGTCTGCGCAATCTGATTCTGTTTACCGAGCGCCACCGCCCGTGGGCGATTGACGTGGCGCAGGGAGGACGCAAAGCATGACGCCTGCCTTCTCATCGTGGAGCGAGTTTTTCGCCATGGGCGGTTATGCCTTTTACGTCTGGCTGGCCGTGTGTTTTACGCTGATTCCACTGATCGGTCTGGTGCTGCACACCGTGTTGTTCCGTCGCCGCCTGCTGGCAGAGATTCGCCAGCGTCAGTCCCGCGAGCGCCGCATCCGCGCGGCAAAAGCTAAACAAGCTGCCAGTGAAGCAGCAGGAGAGTCCGTGTGAATATCCGTCGTCGTAACCGCCTGTATGTGGTGGTGGCGGTGCTGGTGGGCTTAGGCCTTGCCACGTCGCTGGTGATGTACGCGCTGCGTTCCAACATCGACCTGTTCTACACCCCGAGTGAAATTCTCTACGGCAAAGGTGAGGATCACCAGAAGCCAGAGGCCGGTCAGCGCCTGCGCGTCGGCGGCATGGTGATGCCCGGTAGCGTCAAACGCGATCCGAAAACGCTGGCGGTGTCGTTCAAACTGTATGATGCCAACGGCGTGGTCAGCGTCAGCTACGAAGGCATTCTGCCGGATCTGTTCCGTGAAGGGCAGGGCGTGGTGGCGCAGGGCGTGCTGGAGGACGGGAATCTGGTCAACGCCAAAGAGGTGCTGGCGAAGCACGATGAGAAGTACACGCCGCCGGAAATTCAGGACGCAATGAAGAAGAATCATAACGGACCGGCAGCGGCCTATCAGCAGGCGGGTACGCAATCATGATGCCGGAAATTGGCAGCTTTCTGTTGTGTCTGGCGCTGGGCTTAGCGCTGTTATTGAGTATTTATCCGCTGTGGGGCGCAGCGCGTCAGGATGGCCGACTGATGGCGCTGGCGCGTCCGCTCACCTGGGGCATGTTCCTGTGCATCGCCGCCGCGTTCCTCGTGCTGGTGCACGCGTTTGTGGTCAACGATTTTACCGTCGGCTACGTTGCCACCAACTCCAATTCGCTGCTGCCGGTGTATTACCGCATCGCCGCCACCTGGGGCGCGCATGAAGGATCGCTGCTGCTGTGGGTACTGCTGCTCAGCACCTGGACATTAGCGGTGGCGATTTTCAGCCGCGGCATGCCGCAGGATGCGCTGGCGCGCGTGCTGGCGGTGATGGGGATGATCAATCTCGGCTTCCTGTTGTTCATCATCCTCACCTCGAATCCGTTTACCCGCACGCTGCCGAACTTCCCGATTGATGGGCGCGACCTCAACCCGATGCTGCAGGATATCGGGCTGATCTTCCATCCGCCGCTGCTCTATATGGGCTATGTTGGCTTCTCGGTGGCGTTTGCCTTTGCCATCGCGTCGCTGATGGCGGGCCGGCTGGATACTGCCTGGGCGCGCTGGTCACGTCCGTGGACCACTGCGGCATGGGTATTTCTGACTATTGGTATCGTGCTCGGTTCCGCGTGGGCGTATTACGAACTCGGCTGGGGCGGCTGGTGGTTCTGGGATCCGGTCGAAAACGCGTCCTTTATGCCGTGGCTGGCCGGTACTGCGCTGATGCACTCATTGGCGGTGACAGAAAAACGCGGCAGCTTTAAGTCATGGACGGTGCTGCTGGCGATTACCGCGTTCTCATTAAGCCTGCTGGGCACCTTCCTGGTGCGTTCCGGCGTGCTGGTATCGGTGCACTCGTTCGCCTCGGATCCGGCGCGCGGGATGTTTATCCTCGCCTTCCTGGTGATTGTCATCGGCAGTTCGCTGCTGCTGTACGCTCTGAAAGGGGGCCAGGTGCGCAGCCGCGTGCAGAGCGAAGCATGGTCGCGCGAATCCTTCCTGCTCGGCAACAACGTGCTGCTGATTGCCGCAATGCTGGTGGTACTGCTCGGTACGCTGCTGCCGCTGGTGCATAAACAGCTCGGGCTGGGCAGCATTTCGGTTGGCGAGCCGTTCTTCAATACCATGTTCACCTGGCTGATGGCACCGTTCGCGCTGATGCTCGGCATCGGGCCGCTGGTGCGCTGGCGCCGCGATGAGCCGCAAAAGCTGTGGAAGCGGCTCGGCGTGGGTCTGCTGGTGACGCTGATCCTGTCGATCGTGCTGCCGTGGCTGTTGCAGGATCGCATTGAAGCGATGACGGTGATTGGCCTGCTGATGGCCATCTGGGTGATCCTGCTGACGCTGATGGAGCTGCACGAACGCGCTACCCATCGGCATCGTTTTCTGGCGGGATTGCGCCATCTGTCGCGCAGCCACTGGGGCATGGTGCTGGGCCATCTTGGCGTGGCGGTGACGGTGGTGGGCATTGCCTTCAGCACCCAATACAGCGTTGAGCGTGACGTGCGCATGAAGGCCGGCGACAGCGTGGATATCCACAACTATCACTTTATTTTCCGCGACGTGCACAATCTGCAGGGCCCTAACTATAGCGGTGGCGTGGCGATTATCGATGTCACACGCAACGGTAAGCCAGAAGCGGTGCTGCATGCAGAGAAGCGCTTCTATACCGCAGCGCGCACCATGATGACGGAAGCGGCGATCAGCGGCGGCTTCACGCGCGATCTCTACGCGGCGCTGGGCGAAGAGCTGGATGACGGTTCCTGGGCGGTGCGTATTTATTACAAACCCTTTGTGCGCTGGATCTGGTTCGGCGGCGTGTTTATGGCGGTGGGCGGCCTGCTGTGCCTGCTCGATCCGCGCTATCGCTCGCGCAAAAAAGCGCAGCGCGAGGAACTGGCATGAATAAAAAGATCCTGTTTATTCCTTTAGTCCTGTTTCTGCTGCTGGCGGCAGCGCTGCTGTGGCAGCTGACGCGCAACGCCAGCGGTGACGATCCTACGCGACTCGAATCGGCGCTGATCGGTAAACCGGTGCCGGTGTTTAAACTCGAAGCGCTGGATCAGCCGGGTAAAATCTATAACCAGCAGGTGCTGACCGATGGCAAACCGCTGCTGCTGAACGTCTGGGCCACCTGGTGCCCGACCTGCCGCGCCGAGCATCAATATCTCAACACGCTGGCGGAGCAGGGCATTCGCGTGGTTGGCCTCAACTACAAAGACGACCGCAGAAAAGCCGTCACCTGGCTTAACACGCTCGGCAATCCGTATGCGCTGAGCCTGTATGACGGCGACGGCATGCTCGGTCTGGATCTCGGCGTCTACGGCGCGCCGGAGACTTTCCTGATTGATGGCCACGGCATTATCCGTTACCGCCACGCCGGCGACATGAACGACCGGGTATGGAATGAAGAGGTGAAGCCGCTGTGGCAGAAATACAGCAAGGAGGCGGGCGTATGAAACAGCTGCTTATGCTGCTCGCGGGTCTGCTGCTGAGCACCAGCCTGTGGGCCGCGATCGATACTTATCAGTTCGATTCGGTCCAGCAGGAGGAGCAGTATCGTGAGCTCACCGCATCGCTGCGCTGTCCGAAGTGCCAGAACAACAGTATTGCCGACTCCAACGCGATGATTGCCGCCGACATGCGGCTGAAAGTGTATGAGCTGATGAAGCAGGGCCAGAGCCGCCAGCAGATCATTGATTACATGGTGGCGCGTTATGGCAACTTCGTCACGTATGAACCGCCGGTGACGCCGTCGACGCTGATTCTGTGGGTCGGACCGGCACTGTTTGTGGTGCTCGGCGGGCTGATTATTATTCTGCGCAGCCGACGCGGCAACGCGCGCAGCGAGCTGGATGACGATGAACAACAGCGCCTTGCGGCGATTCTGAAGCGTGACGGGAAGCCGTAATGACTGGATTCTGGATTACCCTGATTATTTTACTGGCGGCGGCGACGGCGCTGTTTGTCGGTGCCGGCTGGCGGCAGCGTCAGGCCAGCAGCGGCGATCGCGATCGTCTCAATACCGATTTTTATCAGCAGCGTCTGCGCGAGCTGGAGCATGATGAAGCCGAGGGCGTGGTCAGTGAACGTCCGGAGATGGTGCGCGAACTGCAGCAAACGCTGCTGACCGACGTGCCCGGCGACGCGGCGGCACGCGCGCATCACAGCAGCCGCTGGGTGCTGCTGCCGGGCGTGATCGTCCTGGTGCTGGTGTCGGTGGGCGTTTATCTGAAAACCGGTGGCCTCGCCCAGCTGGCGGGCTGGCAGAGTGTGCAGCAGGAGTACCCGGCGCTGCGCGCGCGGGTGATGGATCCCAATGCGCAGCCGCTGACCATGGAAGAGCTGGCGCGTCTGCAGCTCGGCCTGCGCACCTCGCTACAAAACGATCCGCAAAACCTCAATGACTGGGCGATGCTGGGCCGCCTCGGCATGGTGCTGAACAATGCCACCGATGCCAGCCAGGCCTTTGAGCACGCTTTGCAGCTGGCGCCGGACAACCTTGAACTGCAGCAGGATTATGCCGAAGTGCTGACGCGCTCCAGCGATCCGCAGGATAACCGCCAGGCCAATATGCTGCTGAAAGACCTGCTGAAGCGCGACCACAGCAACGTGCGCACCCTCAGTCTGCTGGCGTTCAATGCCTTTGAGCAGCAGCAGTATGGCGAAGCGATTGGCGCATGGCAGGTGATGCTGAAGCTGCTGCCGGCCGGCGATCGACGCATTACCATGATAGAGCGCAGCATTGAACAAGCGAAAACCGACGCGGGACAGCAAAATAGCCAGCTGGCATTGACGGTGAGCTTAACGCCAGAGGCAGAAAAAATGTTACCGCCGGGCGGAGTGTTGTATATTTCTGTGTCTGACGGTGTTTCACCGGTGCCTGTGGCTGTAAAGCGTTTACCGCTCAGCCACTTCCCGCTATCGCTTACGCTGGATGACAGCAACGCCATGATGCCGGATCGCCTGCTTTCGGCGCAGCATCAGGTGCAGGTCAGGGTGCGCATTTCGCGCGATGGTAGTGCTAATCCGCAGTCCGGCGACTGGTTTGGTTTAAGCGCGGTCACCCCCTGGGATGGTCACCAGCCGATGGCTGTTGAGGTCAATCAGCAGCAGCCCTGAAGCGATACACCTTTTATCTGCACAGGGAGAGAAGAATGAATAATCGCCTGACCGGCCTGGCGCTGGCCAGTTTACTGCTGGTGGGATGTGCCAGTTCCAAACCGGCCGACGAGACGACGCCTGCGCAGCGCAGCGATCCGCTCGAAGGGTTCAACCGCACGATGTTTAACTTCAACTACAACGTGCTGGATCCCTATGTGGTGCGCCCGGTGGCGGTTGCCTGGCGTGATTACGTGCCGGTGCCGGCTCGTACCGGGCTGAGCAACTTCCTCGGTAACCTTGATGAACCGGCCAGCATGGTGAACTCGATTCTGGTCGGCGAGCCGCGTCAGGCGGGCATTCACTTTACCCGTTTCTTCCTGAATACCGTGCTCGGCCTCGGCGGTTTCATCGACGTCGCCGGCAAAGCCAATCCCCAGCTGGCGCGTGAAGTGCCGCACCACTTTGGCAGCACGCTGGGCCGTTATGGCGTTGGCTACGGTCCGTACGTGGTACTGCCAGGTTACGGCAGCTTTACTGTGCGTCAGGATGGCGGCGACTACGTCGATACGCTTTATCCGGTGCTGAGCTGGCTCACCTGGCCGATGTCGATCGGTAAATGGACGCTGGAAGGGGTGGAAACGCGCGCGCAGCTGCTTGATTCCGACGGCCTGCTCAGACAGCAGCAGGATCCGTACGCCTTTATCCGCAACGCCTATTTCCAGCGTAACGATTTCCTCGCCAGCGGCGGCAAGCTGAAGCCGGAGGAGAACCCGAACGCCAGCGCGATTCAGGACGATTTAAAAGATATCGACTCCCAGTAAACAACAACGGCGACCAACAGGTCGCCGTTTTGTTTTCAGCTGGCGACCCGCATGGGCCGCTGCACTGATTATCAGAACTTGTAGTTAAAGTTAGCGCCGTACAGCCAGGCCTTACCTTCGGAATTAAAGGTATAAGGACCTTCTTTCACCGTCACGTGCTGACCGTGCATATAGGAAACCCCGACATCAACCGACGCATCCGGCGTGAAGGCGTAAGACGCACCGGCGCTCAGCCACAGGCGATCCTGATCCGGAATCGAGATAGAGCGTTTATCCGCCGGCACCGGGCTGTCATCAAACGCGATACCGGTACGGAACGTCCAGTTGTCGTCGTAGTTGTAGGTGGTACCTAACGCGATGCGATATGCATCACGGTAGCCTTCATCTTTATAGAACAGCGTCTGGCCGTTGCTGCCGGTGGCTTTCAGCTCCTGGAACTGGCTCCAGCTGGTATAAGCGAGGCTGTAGTGCACCGCCCACTGTGGCGCCACTTTATGCCAGCCGGACACTTCCCACATTTCCGGCAGGTTCAGCGTCAGCGAACCCGGAATGGTGGCGCCGCTGGTGCCATACGGCAGACCCAGCGCAATCGCCTGCGGCGTGCCGTTAAAGGCGCGCGGGATATTGCTCTTATAGTCGCCGTCGAAGTCGATCTTCACTTTGGAACGATAGGTGAAACCGAAGCGGTTGTTTTTATCCACTTCATACAGGATACCGGCGTTCCAGCCGTAGCCCCACTCGTCACCTTTCAGGTGCGCGACCTGGGTATCGGCCGGCAGACCGGCGCGGGCACCGGCTTCACCGGCGTAGCGCTCAATTTTCGCTTTGGCGTACACCGCGTCAAAGCCGACGCCGAAGCTGAAGTTATCATTTAAACGATAAGCGGTGCTGAGGTTGAAGTTGCCGGTCATCAGATCGGTTTTGCCACCAAAGCCGCCCGCGGTGTAGCCGTTATTAAATTCGGTGGCCAGACCGTAGTTCGAGGTGGCTGAGGCGCCAATCCACCACTGATCGTTAATCGGATGCACATAATGGATGTTCGGGATCCACTGGTTTGGCGCAATATTGCTGGCGTTGAGGCTGTTGCCGGTCGGGCTGTTACCGCTGATATCCACTTCCGGGTCGATATAGACGGCACCGATGGAGAAAGAAGGGCGGTCCATCAGGGCCATGGTGGCTGGGTTACGGCTGGCAGAGGCGGCGGTATCACCCATGGCGCCTTCACCGGAATAGGCGCGGCCCAGGCCGATTGCTGAGAATTCGTTAAGTTGAAAGCCTGCGGCGTAGACGTGAGAAGAGACGAGCGCCACTGCAGCTGCCACAGCTGACTTTGCAAACAGGTTCTTATGGTTCATGACCACAACCTCATCTAAATTATTATTAAACGTAGTTACGTCGCGTAACAAAGGACGGCGGATTGTAGGGACTGACGATACAGACACATATCAGACCAGTGCGACGAGTATAGGTCCGACCTGTGTATTTGTTGCAATATTGTTTTTAAAATATTTCTGCTTTGATCGATAAAATCAGATCTGCTTAACAAAATCCTTGCGGTTCTGCTCCAGCATAGCGAGTCAAATTTGTTTTGGATCAAATTTTAGTGTGATATTCGTCACTTAGCGGGCGGAAGATAGCCGCGACGTGGCATCCCGCGTACACTTTGCAGCAGAAAATGATCCAATAGTGTTGATTTATCGTCAGGAGAAAAACATGACTGATGCCATTAGAAACTGTAGTGCGAACGAAACGGCAGCCTGCTGCTGCGTTGACGTGGGCACCGTGATGGACAATACCGATTGCAGCGCCAGCTGGTCAGGCGTGTTCGCTGACCGTCAGGCGGCAGAAGCAATGCTGGCCGAGCTGAGCGCCAAAGCGCGCCAGGTCGAGTCCGATCCGTGCGAGATTCATTCGCGCTTTACCAACGAAGCAGACGGCGTGCGCCTGGACGTCGATTTCACCTTTGCCTGCCAGGCCGAAACCCTGATTTTCCAGCTCGGCTTACGTTAATCCCGCCGCTGCCGACCCGCTTTTTCGGCAGCGTTGCCTCTTTTTCGTGTTACTCCTCGCACTTTTTTTCTTCTGTTATTGGCGACTTAGCAACACCTGGTTAACACTGATGATCAGGTCAGACCTGTTGGGCAATGATGCTCAGGTCGTAAATTACAGGTGAGTGCAATGAGCAAAGCGCAGCCGCTGCTGACGCGTCAGGGCGAACGTATCGCCATTACCCACGGATTACGCACCCCGTTTGCCCGCCAGGCAAGCGACTTTCACGGCATTCCGGCGCTGGAGCTGGGGCGCATGGTGGTCAGCGAATTAATGGCGCGCAGCGAATTGCCGGTGGAGGTGATCGATCAGCTGGTGTTCGGCCAGGTGGTGCAGATGCCGGAAGCCCCCAATATCGCGCGTGAAATCGTGCTGAGCAGCGGACTGAGCGTGCACACCGATGCCTACAGCGTGAGCCGCGCCTGCGCCACCAGCTTTCAGGCGGTGGCCAACGTGGCGGAAAGCCTGATGGCCGGGACCATTGATGCAGGTATTGCCGGTGGCGCTGACTCCTCCTCGGTGCTGCCGATTGGCGTCAGCAAAACGCTGGCGCGCGCGCTGGTTGATCTCAACAAAGCCCGCACCCTGAGCAAAAAATTACACATCTTACGCCGCCTGCGCCCACGCGATCTGTTGCCGGTGCCGCCGGCAGTGGCGGAATACTCCACCGGTTTACGCATGGGCGACACCGCCGAGCAGATGGCCAAAACGCACGGTATTACGCGTGAGCAGCAGGACGCGCTGGCGCTGCGCTCGCACCAGCGTGCGGCCCAGGCCTGGCAATCCGGCGTGCTGGCGCAGGAAGTGATGCCGGCATTTGTGCCGCCGTGGAAAGCACCGATTGAGCAGGACAACAACATTCGCTTTAACGCCAGTGCGGCGGATTATGCAAAGCTGCGTCCGGCGTTTGACCGTCGCCACGGCTCGGTCACCGCGGCCAACAGCACGCCGCTGACCGATGGCGCGGCGGCGCTGATTCTGATGCGCGAAGGGCGCGCGCGTGAGCTGGGCATTACACCGCTCGGTTACCTGCGCAGCTATGCGTTTGCCGCGATTGATGTCTGGCAGGACATGTTGCTCGGACCGGCTTATGCATCACCGCTGGCGCTGGATCGCGCCGGCATTACCCTGGGCGATCTGACGCTGATCGACATGCATGAAGCCTTTGCCGCGCAGACGCTGGCTAACCTCAAACTATTTAACGATGAACGTTTTGCGCGCGAGGTGCTGAAGCGCGATCGCGCGCTGGGCGAAGTCGACGAGACGCGTTTCAACGTGCTGGGCGGATCCATCGCCTACGGCCATCCGTTCGCCGCCACCGGCGCGCGCATGATCACCCAGACGCTGCATGAATTACGGCGGCGCGGCGGTGGCTTAGGGCTGGTAACCGCCTGTGCCGCTGGCGGATTAGGCAGCGCGATGGTTCTGGAGGCCGAATAATGAGTGAATCTGCATTCCATTTACAGATGCGTCCGGATCACGTTGCGGTGATCACCATTGATGTTCCGGGCGAAAAGATGAACACCCTGAAAGCGGAGTTTGTGCCGCAAATCCGCGCGGTGCTGGCAGAGGCGCGCAGCAATGCGCAGCTGGCGGGCATCGTGCTGATTTCGGGCAAACGCGACAACTTCGTCGCCGGTGCGGACATCAGCATGATCGCCAGTTGTGAAACGGCGCAGCAGGCTGAAGCGCTGGCGCGGCAGGGACAGGAAGTAATGGCGGAGATCGCCGCGCTGCCGTTCCCGGTGGTCGCCGCCATTCACGGAGCCTGTCTTGGCGGCGGGCTGGAGCTGGCGCTGGCCTGCGATGCGCGCATCTGCTCGCTGGATGAGAAAACCCGTCTCGGCCTGCCGGAGGTGCAACTTGGCCTGCTGCCCGGTTCCGGCGGCACCCAGCGGTTGCCGCGTCTGATAGGTGTGCAGCAGGCGCTGCCGCTGATCCTCAGCGGCAAACAGCTGCGCGCTAAGCAGGCGCTAAAGCTTGGCCTGGTGGATGATGCGGTGCCGCAGGCGATACTGCTGGCAACCGCCGTGGCACGTGTACATAAAGGAAAGCACGCCGCACGCAGCCTGTCGCGCCGCGATCGCCTGCTGCAGGGGCCGCTGGCGCGTTCGCTGCTGTTTACGCTGGCCAAACGCCAGACCGACGGTAAAACCCACGGTAACTATCCGGCCACCGACCGCATTTTGCAGGTGGTACGCATCGGGCTGGAGCAGGGCAGCGCCGCCGGTCACGCCGCGGAAGCGCGCGCGTTTGGCGAGCTGGCGATGACCGCGCAGTCGGCCGCGCTGCGCAGCCTGTTTTTTGCGTCCACCGCCCTGAAGAAAGAGCCGATGGCGGATGCGCCGCCGCGCCCGCTGCAGCAGATTGGCGTGCTGGGCGGCGGGTTGATGGGCGGCGGGATTGCCAGCGTCACCGCGCTGAAAGCCGGTCTGCCGGTGCGAATCCGCGATATCAACCTTAACGGCGTTAACCACGCGCTGCAGTACAGCTGGGATTTGCTGAGCAAAAAGGTAAAACGGCGCCAGCTCAAGCCGGCGGAACGCCAGCAGCAGATGGCGCGCATCAGCGGCGGCACCGATTATCAGGGCTTCCGCCAGCGCGATCTGGTGATCGAAGCGGTGTTTGAGGATCTGGCGCTGAAGCAGCAAATGGTGGCCGAGATTGAAGAACACTGTCAGCCGCACACTATCTTTGCGTCTAACACCTCCTCGCTGCCGATTGCGCAGATCGCCGCCGGCGCGCAGCGCCCGGAGAATGTTATCGGCCTGCACTTCTTCAGCCCGGTAGACAAGATGCCGCTGGTCGAGGTGATTCCGCATAGCGGCACTTCAGCACAGACGCTGGCCACCACGGTGGATCTGGCGCGTCGTCAGGGCAAAACCGCCGTGGTAGTCGCCGACCGTCCCGGCTTTTATGTTAACCGCATTCTCGCGCCCTATATAAATGAAGCAATGCGCTGTCTGCTGGAGGGCGAGCCCATTGAACACATTGATAGCGCACTGGTGAAATTTGGTTTCCCGGTCGGCCCGCTGCAGCTGCTGGATGAAGTCGGTATTGATGTCGGCAGCAAAATCAGCCCGATTCTCGAACAGGCCTACGGTTCACGCTTCAGCGCGCCGCAGGCGGTGAGCGCTATCCTGGCCGACGATCGCAAAGGGCGCAAAAACCAGAAAGGTTTTTATGATTATCAGCGCACGCGCTGGCCGCGCAAACGTCAGGCCGATGCCAGTCTGTACCGCCTGCTGCAGTTAAAACCCCAGGCGAAACAGAGCGAGCAGCAGATCGCCACGCGCTGTGTGATGCTGATGCTTAACGAGGCGGTACGTTGTCTCGACGAAGCGGTGATCCGCAGCGCCCGCGACGGCGACATCGCGGCAGTGTTTGGCATCGGGTTTCCGCCGTTTCTCGGCGGGCCGTTCCGCTATATTGACCAGCGTGGTGCGGGCGAGATCGTCAATACATTACGTACATTAATGCAGCAATACGGCGAGCGTTTTACGCCCTGTGACGCGTTAGTGGCAATGTCAGAAGGGAAAACGAATTTTTACACTTCTGCACATTCATGAATAGCCGCACGGATTCAGCGGGTTAGAATCGGGGCCGCGCAGTGCCTGGCGCGGCACCATTCTGAGATATGCTTATTTAATAAACAACCGGTTGACTATACTCAAGCCATTGGGGTAAAACACAGCGTTCATTCGCAGAATGAAGCGTCTGGTGCTGTGGTACCCGGCGATATCGACAAACAACAGCGGTGCTTTATGCAAGTTTTTATCATGCGTCACGGCGACGCAGCTCTGGAAGCAGCGAGTGATGCGGTTCGTCCTCTCACCCTGTGTGGCTGCGACGAATCACGTCAGATGGCGAGCTGGCTGAATGGTCAGACGCCGGGAATCGATAAGGTGCTGGTCAGCCCTTATCTGCGCGCCGGGCAAACGCTCGCCACGGTACGTGAAGCGCTGAAACTGCCGGAAGGGCAGGAAGTGCTGCCAGAACTGACGCCAGGCGGCGATCCGGGCATGGTCGCCTGTCATTTACAGGCGCTGGCAGTGCAGGGTGCGCACGCGGTGCTGGTGATTTCGCATCTGCCGCTGGTCGGCTATCTGGTTTCCGAACTCTGCCCGCAGGAAGCGCCACCGATGTTCGCCACCTCCGCCATTGCCTGCGTGGAGTTCGATGCCGACGCCTGTGAAGGCAAGCTGGCGTGGCAGGTGAGTCCGGCCAAATTAGCCAAAGCCATGTAATTCCCCTTCATACTTCAGGCTGCAGCTGCGTTGGCTGCGTCAATTCACCCCAGTCACTTACTAGTGTAAGCTCCTGGGGATTCATTTCCTTGCCGCCTTGCTGCAACCTGAATTATTTTGGGGAATGATGTGCGCTTAAGCCGCAGCTGCGTTAGCTGCGTCAATTCACCCCAGTCACTTATTCACATAAGCTCCTGGGGATTCCCCGTCATATTTCAGGCCGCAGCGGCGTTGGCTGCGTTAATTCACCCCAGTCACTTACTAGTGTAAGCTCCTGGGGATTCATTTCCTTGCCGCCTTGCTGCAACCTGAATTATTTTGGGGAATATTGAGCGCAATATTCCTTAATCCTGGCCGGTCAGGGTAATTCCGGCGGCTGCCACTCTTCGACTTCAATCAATACCAGCAGCGCGGCGTCGCCGCCAAACAGTTTGGGTGCCTGGTGAAACGCCATCACGTGCGGATGCTGTGCCAGCCACAGCGGGGTTTGCTGCTTGAGAATGTGCTTGCCGTGGCCGGTCATCACGCTGGCACAGAAAATATGCTCGCGGCGGCAGGCGGCAATCAGCGCGCCGAGTTCCTGTTTGGCCTGAAGCTGGGTTAACCCGTGCAGATCGAGAAAAATCTCTGGCGTGTAATCGCCACGCCGTAATTTTTTCAGCTCGTAATGGCTGACGTCGGCGCGTACATAGCGCGTCGGCCCGTCGCTGGAGAGCAGGGGCTGAAACTCGTCGGAGAAATAATGGCTGTTATCGGCCTGCTCAGACAGCAGCCGCTTCAGCGGCACTTCACGGCTTTTCACTGCCGGTTTGTGCACAATCGTATCCTGTTTCAGCTGGCGCGTACCGCTCATTAGCTGGCGGAACAGCGCCTGGTCGTCCTGGCTTAGCGGCGTCTTTTTACTCATGTCTCAGTGAATCATCAGAAATGGCGGGTGTCTGGCCGTTACCTTACCGCTAAGCGTCAACAAATGTCAGCTTTTTCACCTCGCTGCGCTGAATTCTGCCCGGCTTCATGGCACACTATCGGCCGATTGATTTTATGGCCTGCGGAGGGCTACGTGGACAAGATTTTCGTCGATGAGGCAGTGAACGAACTGCACACCATTCAGGATATGCTGCGCTGGGCAGTAAGCCGCTTTTCGGCGGCGGGCATCTGGTACGGCCACGGCACGGACAATCCCTGGGACGAAGCGGTCCAACTGGTGCTGCCGACGCTCTGGCTGCCGCTGGATATTCCGGAAGACATGCGCCACGCGCGCCTGACCGCCAGCGAACGTCACCGCATCGTGGAACGCGTAATCCGTCGCGTTAACGAGCGCATTCCGGTGGCCTATCTCACCAACAAAGCCTGGTTCTGCGGCCATGAATTCTTCGTCGATGAGCGCGTGCTGGTGCCGCGTTCACCGATTGGCGAGCTGATCGAAAACCGCTTTGCCGGCCTGATCGACGGCGCGCCGCGCCACATTCTCGATATGTGCACCGGCAGCGGCTGTATCGCCATCGCCTGTGCGTACGCCTTCCCGGAAGCGGAAGTGGATGCCGTCGATATCTCCACCGACGCGCTGGCCGTGGCTGAACAGAATATTGAAGAGCACGGTCTGCTGCATCACGTCACGCCGATTCGCGCCGACCTGTTCCGCAATCTGCCGCAGGTTAAATATGATCTGATCGTCACCAACCCGCCGTACGTCGATGCCGAAGACATGGACGACCTGCCGAACGAATATCGCCACGAGCCGGAGCTCGGTCTGGCCGCGGGCAGCGACGGCCTGAAGCTGGTGCGCCGCATCCTGGCCTGCGCGCCGGACTACCTCAGCGAGCAGGGCGTGCTGATTTGCGAAGTCGGTAACAGCATGGTGCACATGATGGAGCAGTATCCGGACGTGCCTTTTACCTGGCTGGAGTTTGATAACGGCGGTGACGGCGTGTTCATGCTGACGCGCGATCAAATCGTCGCGGCGCAGTCGCACTTCTCATTCTATAAAGACTAAAAATCGGGGCGAGCGCTCGCCCGCAACATCGCAACAAGGAACCCCCATGGCCGGAAACAGCATCGGACAACTTTTTCGCGTTACCACCTTTGGCGAGTCGCACGGTATTGCGCTTGGCTGCATTGTTGATGGCGTGCCGCCCGGCATCCCGCTGACCGAAGCCGATATTCAGCACGATCTCGATCGTCGTCGTCCCGGCACTTCGCGCTATACCACCCAGCGCCGCGAGCCGGATCAGGTGAAGATTTTGTCCGGCGTGTTTGAAGGCGTCACCACCGGCACCTCCATCGGTCTGCTGATTGAAAACACCGACCAGCGTTCGCAGGATTACAGCGCGATTAAAGATCTGTTCCGTCCCGGCCATGCGGATTACACCTACGAACAGAAATATGGTCTGCGCGACTATCGCGGCGGCGGCCGCTCCTCGGCCCGCGAAACCGCCATGCGCGTGGCGGCCGGTGCCATTGCTAAAAAGTATCTGCAGATGAAGCACGGCATCGTGGTGCGCGGCTATCTGGCGCAGATTGGCGACATCGCCTGCGAACTGAAAGACTGGAGTATCGTGGAAGATAACCCGTTTTTCTGCCCCGATGCCGACCAACTCGATGCGCTGGACGAACTGATGCGCGCGCTGAAAAAAGAGGGCGACTCCATCGGTGCCAAAGTCACGGTGATGGCCGAAAACGTGCCGCCGGGCCTCGGTGAGCCGGTGTTCGATCGCCTCGACGCCGACCTGGCGCACGCGCTGATGAGCATCAACGCGGTGAAAGGCGTGGAGATCGGTGATGGTTTCGCGGTAATCAACCAGCGCGGCAGTCAGCACCGTGATGAAATCCGCAGCAACGGGTTTCAAAGCAACCATGCCGGCGGCATTCTCGGCGGGATCAGCAGCGGCCAGACCATTAGCGCCAACCTGGCGATGAAGCCCACTTCCAGCATCACCGTGCCGGGCAACACCATCACCCGCGACGGCGCGGAAGTGGAGATGATCACCAAAGGCCGTCACGATCCCTGTGTTGGCATCCGCGCGGTACCGATCGCGGAAGCGATGATGGCGATTGTGCTGATGGATCACCTGCTGCGCCAGCGTGGGCAGAACGCTGACGTTAACAGCAGCGTCCCGCGCTGGTAAGCCGCATGATGCGCCGCCTGCTTCTCTCCCTTGCCGCGCTGCTGTGCAGTGCGGCCAGCCTGGCTGCCACCCCGTGGCAGCAAATCCATCAACCGATTGCCGGCAGCCCGCAGTCCATCGGCAGCTTCGCCAACGGCTGTATCGTCGGGGCGCAGCAGCTGCCGCTCAACTCGCCCAACTATCAGGTGATGCGTCAGGATCAGCGTCGTTATTACGGCCATCCGGACCTGATCGCCTTTATCCAGCGCCTCAGCACCCAGGCGCATCAGCTGCAGCTGGGCCAGGTGCTGATTGGTGATATGGGCATGGCCGCCGGTGGACGTTTTAGCAGCGGCCACGCCAGCCATCAGACCGGTCTCGACGTGGATATCTGGCTGCAGCTGCCGCAGAGCCGCTGGACGGCACAGCAGCTGCTGAAGCCGCAGCCGCTCGATCTGGTTGGGCCGGACGACCGTCAGGTGATCGCGCGTCACTGGCAGCCGCAGATCGACAGTCTCATCAAGCTGGCGGCGAAAGATGACGACGTCACGCGCATCTTCGTCAATCCGGCGATTAAAAAGCAGCTTTGTGCCGATGCCGGTAGCGATCGTGCGTGGCTCCACAAAGTGCGGCCGTGGTTCGCCCACCGGGCACACATGCACGTGCGCCTGCGCTGTCCGCCGGGCAGCCTGGAGTGTGAAGATCAGGCGCCACCGCCGCCGGGTGATGGCTGCGGCGCAGAGCTGGAGAGCTGGTTCCTGCCGAAGAAGCCGGGCACTACGCCGCCGGTGAAGAAGTCGCCGCCGCCGTTGCCGCCTTCCTGCCAGGCGTTACTTGATAAGCATCTACTGTAGGAACCTGAGATGGATCTGTTTGTTGTCAGTCCGATCGTGCTTGGCGTGCTGTTTCTGGTCGCGGTGCTGGCGGCCTTTATTGATTCCATCGCCGGCGGTGGCGGTCTGCTGACCGTGCCGTCGCTGCTGGCGGCCGGTCTTTCGCCGGCGCAGGCGCTGGCGACCAACAAGCTGCAATCGGTCGGCGGCTCCTTCTCGGCCAGCCTCTATTTTGTGCGGCGCGGCGCGGTGAAACTGCGCGAGCAGCGGCTGAATATCGCCATGACCTTTCTCGGCGCGATTGGCGGAACGCTGCTGATTCAGCATATTCAGGCTGAGATACTGCGCCAGATACTGCCGCTGCTGCTGATCAGCATCGGGCTGTGGTTCCTGCTGATGCCGCGTCTTGGCGAGGCCGATCGCGAGCAGCGTCTGCACGGCCTGGCGTTTGCGCTGGTGGGCGGCGGCTGCGTCGGCTTTTACGATGGCTTCTTCGGCCCGGGTGCCGGCTCGTTCTATGCGCTGGCCTTCGTCACGCTTTGCGGCTTCAATCTGGCCAAAGCCACCGCCCACGCCAAAATCCTAAATTTCACCTCCAACTTCGCCAGTCTGCTGTTCTTTATGTTCGGCGGCAAGGTGGTGTGGGGCACCGGCGTGATTATGCTGCTGGGGGCGTTTATTGGCGCACGCCTCGGCGCCAGGCTGGTGCTGAGCCGCGGTCAGAAGCTGATTCGCCCGATGGTGGTGACGGTGTCTGCCGTGATGAGCGCTAAGCTGTTGTGGGACAGCCACGGCAGTGTCATTCTCGCCTGGTTTGCCGCACTGTAATCCGCACTCGTCAAAACCGGCCGCCAGTGCGACAATGGCGGCGGTTTGTTTAAAGATTAAAATATTATGAGTAAAGAGCACCATTATCAGCAGCTGGTGGAGATTTTTGACGGCTGCTTTGCTGAGGATTTTCAGACGCGTCTAATTAAAGGCGATGATGAACCTATTTATCTTCCAGCGGATGACACCTCACCGTGGCACCGCGTGGTGTTTGCCCATGGCTTTTACGCCAGCGCGCTGCACGAAATTTCGCACTGGTGTATTGCCGGTGAAGCGCGGCGCAAGCTGGTGGATTTTGGTTACTGGTACTGCCCGGACGGGCGCGATGCGCAAACGCAGGGCCAGTTTGAAGCGGTGGAGATTAAGCCGCAGGCGCTGGAGTGGCTGTTCTGTGTGGCAGCCGGCTTTCCCTTCAACGTCAGCTGTGACAATCTCGACGGCGATTGTGAACCGGATCGCATCGCGTTTCAGCGCAAGGTGCATGCGCAGGTAATGCATTATCTGCAGCACGGCATTCCGGCGCGTCCGGCGCGCTTTATTGATGCGTTAGCCAGCTATTATGGTACGCCTGCACTGACGGCGGCACAGTTTCCGTGGCCGGAAGATCTGTGAGCCGCACTCCGATAAATGAAGGATGATGAGAAGATGATCGTAGAATTCGAGTCCCGCATTCTGGCGCTGATTGACGATATGGTCGAACACGCCAGCGACGACGAACTGTTTGCCAGCGGTTATCTGCGTGGCCATCTGACGCTGGCAGTAGCGGAAATTGAGCAGAGCGGCGAACACACGCCGGAAGCGCTGCAGATTCAGGTCACCAACAGCCTGCAAAACGCCATCGCCGCCGGTGAACTGTCGCCGCGCGACCAGGCGCTGGTGGTGGGCATGTGGGATAACCTGTTTACCCAGGCGCGCCTCACTGCCTGACTGGCCGGGGCGATCGCTCGCCCCGCGCTTTAGCGTCCTGCCTTTTTCCCTTTCAGCAATTTGCGCACCCAGTAACGGTTGGGATGCAGCGCCGCCAGCGTGCTGCTGTCCAGCGGCTGCGGCTCGCCGCTCATTTGCGCCGCCAGCACTTCTGCTGCCAGCGGCGCGCTGCACAATCCGCGCGACCCCAGTGCGCCGAGCACGAACAGGCCGGGATGCACCGGCGCTTCCGCAATCTGCTCGCCGCGCGCGCGCTGCGCCGGTAAATCCGCATACTCACTGAGCGTCGCCGCGTAATCCGGCACGCTGCCGCTCATCGGCAGGTGATCGCGCGTGGCGCAGCGCACGCCGCTGCGCGCTTCATCAGCGCTGACGTCAACCTGTGTCGGCCAGCTGACCTGCGGCAGACAGTTAATCAGCCGCTGGCGATTCTCCTGCTGATCGTCGGCGCGGAAAGCGGTTGCCGTTTCACCGCGATGGTAGCTGGCACCGATGCAGTGCGTGGCAAAATTCGGGCTGACCGGGGTGAGATAGCCGTCGTAACACAGCACGGTGCGTAGCGGATTCAGCGCCGCGTTGGTCGGCACATGGCTGACCTGACCGGCCACCGCATACACCGGCAAATCGCGGCTTTGACCGATCGCCTGCAGCGCATGGCCGTTGGCCAGCACCACCTGCTGATGGTTTACCGCAGGCTGTTGGGCGAACTGCAGCGTCCAGCCTGCCTGCTGGCGGACCAGCTGCGTCACGCGATGCAGCCAGTGCATGCGCAGCCCCTGAGTCTGGGCATACTCCAGCAGATTGCTGGTGAGCTGCGACGGCGACAGCCAGCCGCCCTGCGGATAGAAAATGCCGCCGCAGTCGAGATCGACGCCGGCCAGCTGCTGCGCCTGCTGCGGGCTGACGCCGTGCGCCAGCTCGTGCGGCAGATCCATGCTCAGCATCTGCGCTATCTTCTCCGCGCTTTTGGCATCCCAGCCGAGCTGCAGCACGCCGCTCCACTGATGTTCGAACATCACCGGCAGCGCATCGTACAGGCGGCGGGCAAAGCTGAATGCCGCCGGGAAAAACGTGGCGAGCGCCGGATCGTGCTGGTTGAGCAGCGGGTAGAGCGCGCCCTGACGGTTACCCGATGCGCCGAGCGCCGGGGCGGCATCGGCGCAGTACAGCGTAACCTGCCAGCCACGCCGCAGCAGCGCCAGCGCCAGCACCGCGCTGGCCACGCCGCCGCCAATCAGCGCCACCTCGCGGCTGGTGGCCTGCGGACGCGCATACCACGGCTGAGCCGCTAGCTGCCCGGGGGCGCTGTCCAGCACGCCGGTCAGCATTTCACGCTTGTGGCCGAAGCCTTTGCGCTTCGCCACGCTGAAGCCGGCCTGCTGTAAGCCCCGCCGCACAAAGCCCGCCGAGGTAAAGGTGGCGAAGGTGCCGCCGGGACGCGCCAGCCGCGCCATGGCGGCGAACAGTGCCGGTGTCCACATCTCCGGGTTTTTCGCCGGCGCGAAGCCATCTAAAAACCACGCGTCGACCTGGCCGTTGAGGCTGTCATCAAAAGTATTCATCAGCGCGTTAATATCACCCAGCCACAGATCCAGCGTCACCTCGCCGCCATTGAACAGCAGGCGCTGACAGCCGGGCAGGGCCAGCGGCCACTGCTGCTGTAGCTGTCCGGCCCACGGGGCCAGTTCCGGCCAGTGCGCGTGCGCGCTCACCAGATCGGCGTGGGTCAGCGGGTATTTTTCGCAGCTGATGAAGTGCAGGCGGCGCAAGCCGGCTTGCGGATGGGCGGCGCGGAAGCGATCGAACGCCTGCCACAGGGTAAGAAAGTTGAGTCCGGTGCCAAAACCGCTCTCGGCAACGATGAACAGATCGCGCGGATGTGCGGCAAATCGCTGCGGAAGATGGTTACCGTCGAGGAACACATAGCGCGTCTCCTCCAGTCCGTTGTCGTTGGAGAAATAGACGTCGTCGAACGCTCGGGAAACAGGTGTACCCTGATCGTTCCAGTTTAATTGCGCGTGTTCAACCGGGGATAACTTCACGGGAAAGGCTCATTTTTCAGGCAGTGGCGCGATTTTAGCGAGTGGCGTCACATGACGCAAATTTACAAAAGGAAATGGCTGATCGGACTTGTTCGGCGTACAACTGTAAGCTAGAGTGCACGTCAATCCAAAAGAAGTGGAATGAGGACTATTGAATGAAACGTGCAGTGATTACTGGCCTGGGTATCGTTTCCAGTATTGGTAATAACCAGCAGGAAGTGCTGGCTTCCCTGCGTGAAGGCCGTTCCGGAATCACTTTCTCCGAAGAGATGAAAGATGCCGGCATGCGCAGCCATGTATGGGGTAACGTCAAACTGGACACTAACGGGCTCATCGATCGCAAAATCGTGCGTTTCATGAGTGATGCCTCAATCTATGCCTATCTGTCGATGGCAGAAGCAATCAAAGATTCCGGCCTGACGGATGAGCAGTACCAGAACAACCCGCGTGTTGGTCTGATTGCCGGTTCCGGTGGCGGTTCCCCGCGTTATCAGGTGTTCGGTGCCGACGCGATGCGTGGCCCGCGCGGTCTGAAAGGCGTTGGCCCGTACGTGGTGACCAAAGCGATGGCGTCTGGCGTCTCTGCCTGCCTGGCCACGCCGTTCAAAATCCACGGCGTCAACTACTCCATCAGTTCGGCGTGCGCGACGTCAGCACACTGCATCGGCAACGCGGTGGAGCAGATTCAGCTGGGCAAACAGGATGTGGTATTTGCTGGCGGCGGCGAAGAGCTGAGCTGGGAAATGGCCTGTGAGTTCGACGCCATGGGCGCGCTCTCGACTAAATACAACGAAACCCCGGAAAAAGCGTCGCGTACTTACGATGCCAGCCGTGACGGTTTCGTGATCGCCGGCGGCGGCGGTATGGTGGTAGTGGAAGAGCTGGAGCATGCGCTGGCGCGTGGTGCCCACATCTACGCTGAGATCGTCGGCTACGGCGCAACCTCTGACGGCGCTGACATGGTGGCACCGTCAGGCGAAGGCGCGGTGCGTTGCATGAAGATGGCGATGCAGGGTCTGGATACGCCAATCGACTACCTCAACACCCACGGCACGTCAACGCCAGTCGGCGACGTGAAAGAGCTGGGCGCGATTCGCGAAGTGTTTGGCGACAACACGCCATACATCTCTGCGACCAAAGCCATGACCGGTCACTCGCTGGGTGCGGCAGGTGTGCAGGAAGCGATTTACACTCTGCTGATGCTGGAGCACAGCTTCATCGCGCCAAGCATTAACGTGGAACAGCTGGATGACGCAGCGAAGGGCATGAACATTGTGACGCAGCCAACCGAAAAAGCGCTGACCACGGTGATGTCCAACAGCTTCGGCTTCGGTGGCACCAACGCCACGCTGACCCTGCGTAAATACCAGGCGTAACGCTTACGCTAATGCTCAAAGGCCGGTTAATCCGGCCTTTGTTGTTTTTGTCGCTGACGGATTCAGGTTGCCAGCAGCCTTACCAGCTTCGCGCAGGCGCGGTCAATTTCGCCGGGCGTCAACGCGGCAAAGCCGAGTATCCAGCCTTGCTGTTTCGATGCGCCGGCGTAAAGGGGTGACAGCGGCGGCAGCAGCAGACCGTCGGCCTGCGCCTGTTGCGTGAGCCGCGCCTCATCTCCCTGTAATAACTCAACTGTCAATTGCAACCCGCCTGTCGCCGGCAGCGGTCGCAGCCACGGCTGCAGGTGCTGTTCCAGCTGCGCCAGCAGCCGATCGCGCCGGCTATGATAGAGCTGACGCATCAGCCGCAGGTGGCTGGCGAAATAGCCTTGCTGGATAAATTCGGCGGTGATCGCCTGCGGCAGCAGGGCGCTGTGGCCGTCCAGTACGCTGCGTGCGCGACCCAGCGCCGTCACCAGCGCCGCGGGCACCACCATCCACGCCAGCCGCAGCGATGGAAACAGGGTTTTGGAAAAGGTACCCAGGCTAATTACCCGGCTATCGGCTTCCATCCCCTGCAGCGCCGGCGCCGGGCGACCGTCATAGTGAAATTCACTGTCGTAGTCATCCTCGATCAGCCAGCTGTCGTGCTGACGTGCCCACGCCAGCCACTGCAGCCGCCGCGCGAGGCTCATCGGTGTGCCGGTCGGATACTGGTGGCCGGGCGTCAGATACACCAGTTGCGCCCGGCCGCTGAGTGGCAGCGCGCCCTGATCGTCCAGCGGCATGGCACGGCAGCGGGCACCGGCGGCGAGAAAGGCGTTCCGTGCGCCACGGTAGCCCGGCTCCTCCAGCCACACTTCATCCTCTGCATCCAGAAACATCAGCGCCAGCAGCTGCAGCGCCTGCTGTGAACTGGTGAGCATGATGACCTGCTCAGCCGTACAGCGCACGCCGCGCGACAGCGCCAGATAATCCGCCACCGCCTGGCGCAGCGGCGCATAACCGAGCGGATCGCCATAGCCCATTACCTGACTGCCCAGCGCGCGCTGTACGCTGTGGCTCAGCCGCTGCCACTGGCGGTGCGGAAACGCGCGCAGTTCCGGTGATCCGGCGGCAAAGGCAAGGGGAAAAGGGGGATCCTGGCAGCCACCGGTCGCCAGCACCTGCGTGCCGCGCTGCGAAAAACGCGGTGCGCGCTGCGCTGTCGCCTTTTCCGCCGGTGGCGGCAGCGCGATGGCGACGAAGGTGCCGCGTCCGCTGTGCCGCTGCACGTAGCCTTCGCTCTCCAGCTGGCTGTAAGCGGCCTCGACCGTTACGCGTGACAGCGCCAGATCGGCAGCCAGCTGGCGGCTGGAGGGCAGCTTCTGCCCGAAGCGCAAATGGCCGCTGACAATGGCCTGGCGCAGCGTAGCGCACAGCCGCTGACGTAAGCCGCCCTGCGTCTGATGGCGAAACAGCGGCAAAAAGGCGTGGTGCATAATGGTCTTATTGTTCCGGTCAATGTGGTATCAGGATGCAGACCACTTTGCCGTACACTGCAGGGACATCACAACAGGAGAATGCCATGTCAGCCGTTTTGTTTTATCCGCCCGCCAGCCCGCAGCACAGCGTGGCTTATTTGCAGCACAAACTCAGCTATTACACCGATGCCTGGGATCTGGCGGCGGATTTGGCGCAGGGCGTCACGCAGATTGTGGTGATTGATGCCCGCAGCCGCGACGCGTATCAGGCCGGACATATCTGCGGTGCGCTGTCGTTGCCGCATCGCGAGATGGATGCAGCCAGCACCGCGCGGCTCGATCGTCACCGCGTCTATGTGACTTACTGCGACGGCATCGGCTGCAACGGTTCGACCAAAGCGGCGCTAAAGCTGGCTGAGCTGGGGTTTCAGGTTAAAGAGCTGATTGGCGGGCTGGATTTCTGGAAGCGCGACGGCCACCCGATGGCGTGGGGCGCGGCGGCAGGCGAGTGGCCCGCCGCGGCACCCGCGGCGGAGTGCGGCTGCTGAGCGCGATGGCTTAACTACAGCAGCAGCCAGAGCAAAAAGAAGAACAGCGCCAGGCCGAGCACCAGCGTCAGCGCCGGGCGCTGCGCCAGTGGACGCGGCAGAATTTCAACAAACGGTGCCCAGATTGGCTGCGGACGCAGCTCGCTGTCGGCCAGCGGCGTTTCGCTGTTGCGCTCGGCGCGGCGGCTGAACAGCAGCATCAGCAGATCCTGACTCTGCGCCGGTGTCAGCAACGTCTGCGGCGTGGCCTGGAAGCGCTGCAGGCTGTAATCCTCGAGCATACGCTGCTCGTCGTGGCTCAGCGGCTGTTTGAGCGAGCTTTCCAGCAGCTGCAGCGTCGGCGCGCTGTGCTGGCTCAGCGTCTGGCGCACCTGTAAAAACTGCGTCAGCAGCGGGAAGTGGCGCGACGGAACCGGGTCGCCACTCTTCAGATTGACCAGTTTCAGCGTGTCGGCCAGCACTTTTACCGGCGATTCCCCGGTCGCGGCGGCAAGGCGTGTGACCTGCTGGTTGAGCGCCTGCTGTTCGGCCGGTAACAGGGTGCGATCGGTGGTGCGCGTCTGCTGCGGCTGCGGGATCGCCATCTGACCGTTCTGCAGCATGGTCAGCACCTGACGCAGCTGATCCTGGCTCAGCGCGCTCAATACCGTCTGATTAAACTGCTGACGGATAAAGTCGCTCACCGCCTGACGATTGTTGCCCTGCGGCAGTTTTTCCAGCAGCTGCTGCAACAGCTGGCGCGTGGCGTGGCTGTTCTGCACTTGCGTCAGACGGCTGTTAAGATGCTGCTCGGCCGCCGGGAAGTGGCGCGACTGCAGCTCGGCGTCATTTTTTACGCCCACTTCATGACGGATGCCAGCCCACAGTTCGGGCGCTTTCAGCGTGCTGAGTGACATGATACGGACGATCAGGCGTTCCAGCGTGGTGCGCTGGGCCGGGGAGAGCGGCTGTTCACCTGCCGCAGCACCGGGGCGGCCTGCGCCGTTAGCCGGGTTAACAGATGAACGATCGCCCGCGGGCACACCGGGACCGCTGAGAGGTTGCATGGCGGAATCCTTGAAAAACGAGTCAGATCCGGGTGCGCCGGAAAAACGATGGCACATGATAGCAAAAGCCCCCGGGAAATCCACGGGGGCGGCAGGGAGAAAAACAATAAGACACGGATTTATTCTGCGGCGGCCAGCTTCATGCGCTTGCGACGCCAGCGCTTCCACAGCGGCGGCACCACCAGCACGGCGACAGCCAGCACCAGCAGCACTTTACAGATCAGGCTTTCCCACAGAATTGGCAGGTTGCCATTGCTGATTGACAGCGCGCGGCGCAGGTTCTGCTCCAGCATTTCGCCCAGCACAAAGCCGAGAATCAGCGGCGACATCGGGAAATCCATCTTACGCAGGATGTAGCCGAAAATACCCAGCCCGACCATCAGCAGCAGGTCAAACGTGGTGCTGTGCACCGCATACACGCCCACCGCCGAAATCGCGGCAATTGCCGGTACCAGGAACCACAGCGGAATGGTCAGCATGCGCGCAAAGATGTTAATCATCGGAATGTTCATGATCAGCAGCATCACGTTACCGATCAGCAGCGCGGCGATCAGGCCCCAGACGATGTCCGGCTGCTCGGTAAACATCGCCGGACCGGGCGTGATGTTGTACAGCGTCAGCGCGCCGACCATCACCGCCGTGGTGCCGGAGCCGGGAATGCCCAGCGTCAGCATCGGGATAAACGATCCGCAGGCTGAGGCGTTGTTCGCCGCTTCCGGCGCTGCCACGCCGCGAATGTCGCCCTTGCCAAACTGATCGCTGCCGCTGATTTTCTTCTCACTCATATAGGCAATGGCGCTGGCGATGGTGGCGCCGGCACCTGGCAGCACGCCGACAAAGAAGCCAATGAACGAGGCGCGCAGCGTCGCGCCGGTGGCCTGTGCCGCCTCTTTCATGTTGAACAGCATGCGGCCGCTGGCGCGCACCATCTTCTGGCCGCTGCTGGTGGACTCCAGCATCAGCAGAATTTCGCTCACCGAGAACAGGCCGATGACCACCACCACAAACTGGATGCCGTCTGAGAGATGCACGCTGTCAAAGGTAAAGCGATAGACGCCGGTATTCGCATCGACGCCCACCGTCGCCATGCCGAGGCCAATCAGCGCAGCGAGGAACGACTTCAGCGGGTTGTGGCTCATCATGCTGCCGAGACAGGCAATCGCGAACACCATCAGCGCGAAGTACTCTGCCGGACCAAACGCCAGCGACCAGTTGGCGAGGATTGGCGCAAACAGAATGATGCCGATGATGGCGATGGTAGAGCCGATGAATGAGCTGACCGCCGAGATCGACAGCGCCACGCCGGCTTTGCCCTGCTGCGCCATCGGATAGCCATCCAGCGCGGTCATGATCGCGCCGGCATCCCCCGGCACGTTAAGCAGAATCGACGAGATGCGCCCGCCATATTCGCAGCCGATGTACACCGTTGCCAGCAGGATCAGCGCGGATTCCGCCGGTAAGTGCAGCGCAAACGCCAGCGGCATCAGAATTGCGACGCCGTTAATCGGCCCAAGCCCCGGCAGCAGGCCGACGATGGTGCCGATAAAGCAGCCAATCAGGGCGATCATCAGGTTTTCCGGCGTCATGGCGACGGCGAAGCCCTGCATCAGAAAAGACCAGGTATCCATAAGTGACTCCCGTTAGCTCAGCCAGCTGCCGAAGGGCAGGGTGACATCCAGCAGATGATCGAAGGCGTAGAACAGTGAAATGCCCATTACCGCGCCGGAGAGCGCCGCCGCCCACCAGCGCGCACCAAACAGCATGCCGATGCCAAAGGTCAGCAGCGTGGTACACAGGGCAAAACCAAGACGCTCAAACAGCCAGCCGTAGACGATTAGCATCACGCACAGCGCCAGCAGCTTTTTCAGCGTTGAGGCCACCGGCCACTGCACGCTGTCCGGCTTGCGCAGCAGCATCATCACCGCGCAGATCGCCATCAGACCGAGCAGCAGCAGCGGGAAAGGACGCGGGCCAACCGGCTCGTAGCTGTACTCGCTTTGAATCTGCCAGGCGATAACCATCCCGACGATGCAGAGCACCAGCCACACCGCCGCAAAGATACGATCGCTCATCTGTGCCTCCGTTATTTCGCCAGGCCGAACGATTTCGCCTGTTCACGGTAATCTGCCACCTGTTTCTTGACGTAGGCGTCCAGCTCGCTACCAAACAGGTTGAACTCAAACAGGCCGCGCAGATCGCGCTGCTGCTGAAACTCTTTGGTGGTCACCAGTTTTTTAAACGTCTGTTCCCACCACTGATAATCGGCATCGCTGACTTTGGGGCCGAGGTAATAGCCACGAATAATCGGCCACTCGACGTTGAAGCCCTGCTCTTTGGCGGTCGGGATGTCAGCCAGCTCACCCGGCAGACGTTTATCGCTCATTACCGCCAGCACGCGCATCTTGCCGCCCTGCAGGTGCGGCACCATTTCACTCATGTCGCCTGATACCACCTGGATGTGGTTGCCGAGCAGCGCGGTAACCGGTTCGCCGCCGCCTTCAAACGCCACATAGCGCATTTTGCGCGGATCGATACCGGCTTCCCGCGCCAGTAGCGCGGTTTTCATCCAGTCCTGGCTGCCGATCGACGCGCCGGCGCCGACCACCACTTTGGTCGGATCCTGTTTCATCGCCTCCAGCAGCTCGCCCAGCGTTTTCCACGGCGCATCGGCGCGCACCGCCACCATGCCGTAGTCCGTACCAATGGCCGCCAGCCACTTCACGTCATCCACCGAGTAACGACCAAACTTGCCCTGCGACAGGTTCAGCAGCGACCCGCCGGAGAAGGCCACCAGCGTGCCTGCTTCGGCGGGCCGCTGCGCAATGATGGCGTTATAGGCCACGGCACCGACGCCGCCCGGCATGTAGGTGACGCGCATCGGCGTGGTGATCTGCCCGGTTTCCTGCAGCGAAACCTGGATCAGTTTACAGGTCAGATCAAAACCGCCGCCGGGTTTGGCCGGGGCGATACATTCGGTCCGCTCGGGTGCCGCAGCCTGTGCTGCAGAAAGAGAAAAAGCCAGCAGGGTCATGGCGAAGGCGGTGCGCATTGTTTTTTTCATCTGTCGCTCCATTGTTTCTTCCAGAGTGTGATTGCCACCGAACATTCGGGGTTGCTGAATTGTTAAAACAGCAACCTTTCATTTACCTTTCAGCCATCGGCAAAACTAACAGGATGTGATATGCGTCTCTTACTGGTGGAAGATACCGTCGAGCTGGCCAACTGGCTGCAGAAAGCGCTGACGCAAAAAGGCTTCGCCGTGGACTGGGTGGCCGACGGCGTGGCGGCGGATCATGTGCTGCAAAGCGAAGACTATGCGCTGGTGGTGCTGGATGTGTCGCTGCCGCGGCTCGATGGCCTTGCGGTGCTGGCGCGCCTGCGCAAGCGCGGGCAACGCGTGCCGGTGCTGCTGCTCACCGCACAGAGCGCGCTGCAACAGCGCGTACAAGGGCTGAATGCGGGCGCCGATGATTACCTCACCAAGCCGTTTGAGCTGGACGAGCTGGACGCGCGGCTGCGCGCGCTGCTGCGCCGCAGTCATGGGCAGGCCACGCAGACGCAAAGCCTCGGCCAGCTGGAGCGCGATGCGGAAGGCTATTTCCTGCTGAATCACAAGCCGCTGCCGCTGACGCCGCGCGAGGCCAGCGTGCTGTCGACGCTGATGCAGCGTCCGGGTCGGCCGGTGTCGCGCCAGCATCTGTACGAGCAGACGTTCACGCTGGCGGATGAGGCCAGCCCGGAGAGCATTGAGCTGTATGTGCATCGGGTGCGTAAAAAGCTGGCGGGCAGCGACGTGGCGATCGTCACACTGCGCGGCCTCGGCTACAGCCTGGAGTGCCAGCCGTGCGACTGATCCACTCGCTGCGCGGTGAACTGCTGGCGTGGCTGGGCGCGCCGCTGCTGCTGCTGTGGGGATTGTCGGTCTACACCCACTATCAGAGCGCGCTGCAGGCGGCGAATCAGGCTTACGATCGCTCGCTGCTGGCCTCGGCGCGCACCGTGGCCGAGCGGCTGGTGGTGCGTCATCAGCGCCTGGAGGTGGATGTGCCCTGGGTGGTGCTGGACAGCTTTGAGCGCAACATGAACGATCAGCTGTTCTATCAGGTGATTTCGCCAGAAGGTCGCACGCTGTCCGGCTACCCGGATTTACCGCTGGTGCCGGGCAACGCGCCGCTGTCCGATGTCTATCCGGCGCTGGTGCATTTCTACGATGCGCACTACCGCAAGCAGCCGATTCGCGTGGCCGCGCTGTGGCAGCCGGTGAACGAGGAAGGCGTACAGGGCATGGCGCTGGTGCTGGTGGCGGAAACGCTTAACTCACGTCACGCCTTTGCCGACAGTCTGCTGCGCACCGCGCTGATCAGCCAGAGTTTTCTGGTGCTGATTACGCTGCTGCTGGCCGGGCTGCTGCTGCGTAAAGTGCTTCGCCCGCTGCGCCGGCTGTCACGCATGATGCTGCGCCGCGCGCCGGGAGAACTGACACCGCTGCCGTCGCTGCTGCCGTGGTCAGAACTGCAGCCGCTGATCATCGCCTTCAACCGCCATCTGGAGCGGCTGCGCGGACTGCTGGCACGGCAGGAGCGTTTTAGCGCCGACGTGTCTCACCAGTTGCGCACGCCGCTCACCATCCTGAAAACCCAGGTCGGCGTCGCGCTCAGCAGCGACGATCCGCAGCAGTGGCGCGAAAGCCTGCAGGGCATGCGCCACACGCTGGACGACACCGTCCAGCTCACCGATCGCCTGCTGCAGCTGGCGCAAATCAGGGCGCGCCACGGCGAAGACAAGCCCTTCAGCAAGGTCAACCTGAGCGACATCGTGCAGCAGGCCTGTTTTAGCGGTTATGCGGCGGCGCGGCGTAAACAGATCGACCTGGGGTTTGAAGAGCAGGCGGCGAGCCAGGTGCAGGGCGATGCGCTGCTGCTGGCCGAGCTGTGCGCCAACCTGCTGGATAACGCCATCAAATACACGCCGCACGGCGGCACGGTGACTGCGCGGCTGCGGCAAAAGGTGCTGGAAATTGAAGACAGCGGGCCGGGCATCGCGGCGGATCAGCAGCGTCAGGCACTGCAGCCGTTTGGCCGGCTCGATCACGCCAGCCAGCCCGGCGCGGGCATTGGACTGGCGCTGGTGCAGGATATCTGCGCCTGGCACGGCGCTCAGCTGCAGCTGGACCGCAGCCCGCAGCTGGGCGGACTGCGGGTGACGGTTAGCTTTCGCTGATCGGCGGAGCCATCACGCGCGCTTTACGCAGCGGGGTTTTCAGCCGCTGCGCCAGGATCACCCCGACTAGCGTCAGACCGCCGCCAATCCAGTGATAAGCATGCAACTGTTCGTGCAGGAACAGCACGGCAATGATGGCGGTAAACACCGGCACCACGTTCATGAAAATACTGGTAGTGCTGGCGCCGAGGCGCTGCACGCCAAGGATCCACAGGAACGGCGCCACAATCGAGGCAAACAGCCCGGCGAACAGCACCAGCGGAATATTGTCGGCGTTCAGCGCCACCTCCGGCGCGTGCCAGAAGCCGGGCAGCAACAACAGCACGCCGAAGAAGATTTGCACGTACAGGCTTTGCCACGTCGGCAACGGGATTGCCCAGCGCTTCGTCAGTACGCCGTACAGCGCGTAGGAGGTTGAGGCCGCCAGCATCATCAGCTCGCCGTTGCCGAGGCGCTGGCTGAGCAGCTGCGCCGGGTTGCCGGCGCTCACCAGCCACACCAGCCCGGCAAACGACAGCAGGCCGCCAATCAGAATGCCGCGCGTCGGCGCAAGGCGCAGTACCACCAGACTGAGCAGGATAGTCAGCAGCGGAATGGTGGCGCCAAGAATCCCCATCATCACCGCCGAGACGCTGTGCGCCGCGTAATAGGCGAGGCTCTGATACAGCACCATGCCGAGCAGGCCCAGCACCAGCAGTCGCCACAGCTGGGTTTTGATGGTGTGACGATGGCGCCATACGCCCGGCAGGCAGAACGGCGTGAGTACCAGCAGCGCCAGCAACCAGCGGTAAAAAGAGATGGCAGCAGGATCGATGCTGCCGGCAGACAGCTTGCTGACGATGGTGTTGATCGACCAGATCAGCACCGCCACCAGCGGTAACAATAAGTTCATAGTACGGCTCCAAATGTAAATCGCGACTAGCTTACGTTTGACCGGTTTAAAGCAGATAGTTAAAATCGGACAAAATTCGTTAGTGACCGGACAGAATGAATCTTCAGGTTGAGTATCAGCCACCGCGCGACGCGCCGCTGCTGCGTTTTTTCATGCGCTATGAGCAAACCAACGCCAAAACCGAATACCTGCCGCACCAGCACGACTGGGGCCAGGCGATATTTGTCACCAGCCACGTGCTGGAGATGGAAGTGGAGGGCGAGCGGCTGCTGACGCCGGCCGAAATGCCGATCTGGATCCCGCCGGGCCAGCGCCACAGCAGCTACAACCACTGTCAGGCGCAGTTTCGCACCTTCAACCTTGCCGCGGATTTATGCGCCGGCATGCCAGAGAAAGCCTGCCTGCTGAGCGTGGACGCCATCGTGCACGCCATCATGAATGATTTTGCCCGCCGCGCGCTGGAGCAGCCGCAGAGCGACGCCGACTGGCGGCTGTGCGAAGTGCTGATTGATCGGCTGCGTCTTGCACCGGTGAACACCAGCTATCTGCCGATGTCCGACGATAAATTCCTCGCGCCGATTTTGCGCGCGCTGGAAGAGAATCCGGGTGATAACACCACGCTGGCACAATGGGCGAAGCGCGTGTTTACCACCGAGCGTACGCTGGCGCGGCGCTGTCAGCAGCAGTTGCAGATGTCATTCAGCGAGTGGCGCCAGCGTTTACGCTTTTTGCGCGCAATTGCGCTGCTGGAGCAGGGCTGCAGCGTGCAGGGCATCGCCCACGAGCTGGGCTACAGCTCCGCCTCCGCGCTGATCGTGATGTTTCAGCAGCAGGCCGGCACCACGCCGGATCGCTATCGCAGTCGGTTAGGTTAATCCCCGGCTTTGTGCCATGATATGCCCCGTTTATTTCAAGCAGACAGGACCGCCGCCGTGAAAATTCTCGTCGATGAAAATATGCCTTACGCCCGTGAACTGTTCAGCCGCACCGGAGAGGTGGTGGCGGTGCCGGGCCGCCCGCTGCCGGCAGCCGAACTGCAGGATGCCAGCGCGCTGATGGTGCGCTCCGTCACCAAAGTGGATGCCGCGCTGCTGGCCGGCACGCCGGTGAAGTTTGTCGGCACCGCCACTGCCGGCACCGATCATGTCGATGATGCCTCGCTGGCGGCGGCCGGGATCGGCTTCTCGGCCGCGCCGGGCTGTAACGCGATTGCGGTGGTGGAGTACGTGTTCTCCGCGCTGCTGCTGCTGGCCGAACGCGACGGCTTTGATCTGCGCGATCGCACCGTGGGCATCGTCGGCGTCGGTAACGTGGGCGGACGGCTGGCTAAACGCCTCGCCGCGTGGGGAGTAAAAACCCTGCTGTGCGATCCGCCGCGCGCCGATCGCGGCGATGACGAAGATTTTCACTCGCTCGACGCGCTGGTGGCACAGGCCGATATCCTGACCTTTCACACGCCGCTGTTTAAAGATGGCCGCTATAAAAGCTGGCATCTGGCCGATGCCGCACTGCTGATGGCGCTGCGCCCCAACACCATTCTGATCAATGCCTGCCGGGGTCCGGTGGTGGATAACGCCGCGCTGCTGGAGGTGCTCCGGCTGCGTAACGATCTCAGCGTGGTGCTGGACGTGTGGGAACCGGAGCCGGATCTCAACCTCGATCTGCTGGACAAGGTCGATATCGCCACTGCGCATATCGCCGGTTATACCCTTGAAGGGAAAGCGCGCGGCACCACTCAGGTGTTTGAGGCGTGGAGCGAATTTATTGGTCAGCCGCAGCAGGTGGCGCTGGACACGCTGCTGCCGCGCCCCGAGTTTGGCACCCTTACGCTGCACGGCAAGCTCGATCAGCCGACGCTGAAACGCCTGGTACATCTGGTGTATGATGTGCGCCGCGACGATGCGCCGCTGCGCAAAGTGGCCGCGCAGCCGGGCGAATTTGATCGCCTGCGCAAGCAGTATGTCGAGCGCCGTGAGTGGTCTTCGCTGCAGGTGATCTGTGATGAGGCGGAGAGCGCGGCGCTGCTCAATCAGCTTGGCTTCAGCGCCACGCTGCAGGCGAATCACTAATCTCTGATTTTTCTGAATTAATGGGCGATGCATGTCATCGCCTCTCTTTTTTATGTCATTGTCTGGAGTAAACCAACATGTCTGACGGCTGGAATATTGCGCTACTGGGCGCGACAGGCGCAGTAGGGAACGCTGTACTGGAACTGCTGGCGGAACGCCAGTTCCCGGTTGGTGAGTTGTATCTGCTGGCGAGTGAAAACAGCGCCGGTGAAAGCGTGCGCTTTGATGGCCGCTCGCTGCGCGTGCAGGACGCGGCGGAATTTGACTGGTCGCAGGCGCAGCTGGCGTTCTTTACCGCCGGTCGCGAGGCGTCGGCGCGTTATGCCGAAGAAGCCGCCAGCCAGGGCTGCCTGGTAATCGACAGCAGCGACCTGTTCGCGCTGGAGCCGGACGTGCCGCTGGTAGTGCCGGATGTCAATCCACAGGTGCTGGCGGATTACCGCAATCGCAATATCATTACCGTGGCCGATGCGCTGGTGAGCCAGCTGTTAAGCGCCATCAAACCGCTGGTGGAGACCGCCGGTTTAGGCCGTCTGCAGGTGACCAATCTGGTGTCGGTCTCCAGCCACGGTAAAGCAGCAGTTGATGGACTGGCCGGTGAGAGCGCGCGGCTGCTGAACGGCGTACCGGCCGATGAGCACTATTTTGGCCGCCAGCTGGCGTTCAACCTGCTGCCGCAGCAGGCGGACAGTGCCGGCAGCGTGGCGAGCGAGCGCCGACTGGTCGATCAGGTGCGTAAAGTGCTGCAGGACGAAGGATTACCGATTGCGGTGAGCAGCGTGCAGGCGCCGGTGTTCTACGGCAACGCGCAGATCGTCTATATCGAAAACCTGCGGCCGCTGTCGGCGGAGGAAGCGCGTGACGAACTGGCGCGCGCCGACGATATCAGCCTGAGCGACGACGGTGATTACCCGACGCCGGTCAGCGACGCTTCCGGCAGTGAAGCCCTGAGCATTGGCAGCGTGCGCAACGACTACGGCATCCCGGAGCTGCTGCAGTTCTGGTCGGTGGCCGACAACATCCGCTTCGGCGGCGCGCTGATGGCGGTGAAAACTGCAGAGAAGCTGGTGCAGGAGTATCTGTATTAATGCTGGAAGACGCGACCCCGTTTAAGCTGGCGCTCGGCATTGAGTATGACGGCAGCCGTTACTACGGCTGGCAGCGCCAGAATGAAGTACGCAGCGTGCAGGAAAAGCTGGAAAAAGCGCTGGCGAAAGTGGCCAATCACCCGGTGAACGTGTTTTGCGCCGGACGCACCGACGCGGGCGTGCACGGCACCGGCCAGGTGGTGCATTTTGAGACCACCTCCTCGCGTGCCGACAGCGCCTGGACGCTGGGCGTGAACGCCAACCTGCCGGACGATATTGCGGTGCGCTGGGTGAAAGCGGTGCCGGAAAGCTTTCACGCGCGCTTCAGCGCCACCGCGCGCCGTTATCGCTACGTGATCTACAACCAGCGGCTGCGTCCGGCAATTCTCGGCAACGGCATTACCCATTTTTACCATCCGCTGGATGCGGAAAAGATGCACCGCGCCGCCCAGGCTTTACTGGGCGAGAACGATTTTACTTCGTTCCGTGCGGTGCAGTGCCAGTCGCGCACGCCGTGGCGCAACGTGATGCATCTCAACGTCACGCGCCTGGGGCCGTACGTGATTGTGGATATCAAAGCCAATGCCTTTGTACATCATATGGTGCGCAATATCGTCGGCAGTCTGCTGGAGATTGGCTGCGGCAATCAGCCGGAAACGTGGATGGCCACGCTGCTGGCGGCAAAAGATCGCACGCTGGCGGCGGCAACGGCGAAAGCCGAAGGGCTGTATCTGGTGGCGGTGGATTACCCTGCTCAGTTTGCGTTACCTCAGCCTGCGCTGGGACCGTTGTTCCTCGCGGATTCATTTTAATCGGAAAGTGTCAGGGAGTTAGCTGTTATGGAGTTTATCCACTTTATCGTCGATTTCATTCTGCACATTGACGTGCATCTGGCCGAGCTGGTGGCGCAGTACGGCATCTGGATTTACGCCATTTTGTTCCTGATTCTGTTCTGTGAAACCGGGCTGGTGGTTACGCCGTTCCTGCCGGGTGATTCGCTGCTGTTCGTCGCCGGTGCGCTGGCGGCGCTGCCGGGCAACGACCTCAACGTGCACCTGATGGTGACGCTGCTGGTGATTGCCGCGATCCTCGGCGACGCGGTTAACTACACCATTGGCCGGCTGTTTGGCGAGAAGCTGTTCAGTAACCCGAACTCGAAAATTTTCCGCCGCAGCTACCTCGACAAAACCCACGCGTTTTACGATCGCCACGGCGGCAAAACCATTATACTTGCGCGCTTTGTGCCAATCGTGCGAACCTTTGCCCCCTTTGTGGCGGGAATGGGACACATGTCTTATCGCCACTTCGCGCTCTTTAACGTGACAGGCGCGCTGCTGTGGGTGCTGCTATTCTCCTATGCCGGTTACCTGTTTGGTGACCTGCCAGTGGTGCAGGAAAACCTTAAGTTGCTGATTGTCGGCATCATCATTGTCTCGGTACTGCCAGGCGTGATTGAAGTGTGGCGTCACCGCCGCCAAGCGCGTCAGCACAAGTCGCAGTAAGCCTGTTACCAGATTTTTATCCACAGCGTGAACGGGTTGTGGTTTAATGAGCGACATTTACGGCCTGCTGAAGGTGATTTCAGCAGTAACGACAAGACTGGACCAGGTCAGCATTAAACAGAAAGGTCATCAATGAGCTGGATTGAACGCATACTGAATAAAAGCACTACCACGCCTTCGCGCAAAGCCAGCATCCCGGAAGGGGTGTGGACCAAATGCGATAGCTGTGGTCAGGTGCTGTACCGCGCCGAGCTAGAGCGCAACCTTGAAGTCTGCCCGAAGTGCGACCACCACATGCGTATGCACGCGCGCGAGCGTCTGCATAGCCTGATGGATGAAGGTTCGATGACAGAGCTGGGTAGCGAGCTGGAACCGAAAGACCTGCTCAAGTTCCGCGACTCGAAGAAGTACAAAGATCGTCTGGTTGCGGCACAGAAAGAGACCGGCGAGAAAGATGCGCTGGTGGTAATGAAAGGCCAGCTGCACGGTATGCCGGTGGTGGCCGCCGCGTTTGAGTTCTCCTTTATGGGCGGCTCAATGGGCTCGGTGGTCGGCGCCCGTTTCGTGCGTGCGGTTGAGCAGGCGCTGGAAGACAACTGCCCGCTGATCTGCTTCTCCGCCTCAGGTGGTGCGCGTATGCAGGAAGCGCTGCAGTCGCTGATGCAGATGGCGAAAACCAGTGCGGCGCTGGCAAAAATGCAGGAGCGCGGTCTGCCGTATATTTCGGTACTGACTGACCCGACCATGGGTGGCGTCTCCGCCAGCTTCGCGATGCTGGGCGATTTAAACGTCGCAGAGCCAAAAGCGCTGATCGGCTTTGCCGGCCCACGCGTAATTGAACAGACGGTACGTGAAAAGCTGCCGCCGGGCTTCCAGCGCAGTGAGTTCCTGATCGAAAAAGGCGCGATCGACATGATCATTCGTCGTCCGGAAATGCGCTTTAAGCTGGCCAGCCTGCTGGCGAAAATGATGAACCTGCCGGCACCGCTGCAGGATGGTGATCGCCCGACTGCGGCTGAGCCGGAGAGCAACGAAGCCTGACAGGCAACCGAAAGGCGCAGAGTGATGCGCCTTTTTATTCATGCACCACATCGTAAAGAGCTAACAGGGCACATGGACACTCTTCACCTCCCGCAAGCCACGTCGCCTCTGGCCACGTGGCTTCATTATCTTGAGCATCTGCATTCTCAGGCTATCGATCTGGGCCTGGACCGTATTCAGCGCGTCGCCGCACGCCTCGACCTGCTAAAACCCGCTCCGTTTGTCTTCACCGTCGCCGGCACCAACGGCAAAGGCACTACCTGCCGTACGCTGGAAACCATGCTGATGGCTGCAGGCTATCGCGTTGGCGTCTACAGCTCGCCGCATCTGGTGCGTTACACCGAACGCGTGCGCGTGCAGGGCGCTGAGCTGGATGAAGCCCGGCACAGCGCCAGCTTTGCCGCCATTGAGGCCGGACGCGGCGATATTTCGCTCACCTACTTTGAGTTTGGCACGCTGTCCGCGCTCAATCTGTTCCGTGAAGCGCAGCTGGATGTCGTGATTCTGGAAGTGGGGCTGGGTGGCCGGCTGGATGCGACAAACATTGTCGACGCCGACGTGGCGGTGATCACCAGCATTGCGCTGGACCACACCGACTGGCTGGGGCCGGATCGCGCCAGCATCGGCCGCGAGAAGGCCGGCGTATTCCGCGGCGGTAAACCGGCGGTGGTCGGCGAGGCCGATATGCCCGACACCATTGCCCAGGTGGCCGCGGAGAAGGGTGCGCAGCTGTTACAAATTAACCGCGACTGGCAGTGGCAGCGCGAGGGCGACACTTGGACGCTGCAGGATGCCCAGGGTGAACTGCGCGATCTGCCGCTGCCCCAGGTGCCGCTCCCCAATGCGGCCACCGCCATTGCGGCGCTGCGCGCTTCCGGCCTGACGGTGAGCGAGACGCTGATTCGTCAGCATCTGCCGCTGGCGATTCTGCCGGGACGTTTCCAGACGGTCAGCACCGCGCCGCGCGTGATCCTTGATGTGGCACACAATCCGCATGCGGCTTATTATCTGGCTTCACGTCTCGCTGAGCTGCCGGTACACGGCACGGTGCATGCGGTGGTTGGCATGCTGCACGACAAGGATATCGCCGGGACGCTGGCCGCGCTGGCACCGCAGGTTAACCGCTGGTACTGCGCGCCGCTCGACGGCCCGCGCGGCGCGTCCGCTGATGAGCTGATGGCGCATCTGCAGGGCGGCAGCGCCTGGCAGAGCGTTGAAGCCGCGTGGCAGGCGGCGCGGCAGCAGGCTCAGCCCGACGATGTGATTCTGGTGTGCGGCTCGTTCCACACCGTGGCGCAGGTAATGCAATCGATGGCAGCGGAGAACGGCAGTGGCAAGTAAGTTTCAGAATCGTTTAGTGGGCACGGTGATTCTGGTGGCGATTGGCGTCATCGTGTTGCCGGGTCTGCTGGACGGTAAGAAAAAGCATTATAAAGAGGAGTTCGCGGCGATTCCGCTGGTGCCAAAGCCTGACGATCAGCAGGACAGCGAAATGGTGCCGCCGGTGACGCAGCCGCTGCCGTCGCAGCCGCCGGAAGGGGCAAGCGCGGCGCAGCAGGCGCCCGCCAGCAGCGCAACGCAGAGCAGTGCCGCCAGCGGCAGCACGCAGCCAGCGCAAAACAGCCAGCCCAGCGTCGTGACGCCGCCGCCGGTGCACCAGCAGCAGAAACCGGCAGAGCAGGTGAAGCCGAAGCCGGTGGAGCAGCCGAAGCCTAAACCGGTGGAGCAGCCGAAACCGAAGCCGGCAGAACAACCGAAAGCGACAGAACAGCCAAAAACTACAGAGCAACCTAAAGCGGCGGAAACGCCGAAGCAGAGCGAACCGGCCGCGCCAGCAGGACAGGCGTATGTGGTACAGCTCGGCGCGCTGAAGAACGCCGCCAAAGTGAATGAGATCGTGGCGCAGCTGCGGCTCTCCGGCTATCGCGCCTTTACCGTGCCGTCGACGCCGGTGCAGGGGCAGATCACCCGTATTTACGTGGGGCCGGATGCGTCCAAAGCGAAACTGCAGGGCGCACTCGGCGAGCTGAAAGGCATCTCCGGCCTCGGCGGCGTTGTGAAGCCGTACAGCACACGCTGATCAACTGATAAGCCGCGCCGATAGCAGAAACAGGCGCGGCTTTTGGCGTGTTTTTTAGCGAAGCGTTACTGAAAATTTATGGAATATCAGCAGGTTAAATGGCTGACATCAACAAGGGCGAGGAAAGTTTTTTTCATCGCCCTTTTTCTCGGGACAGAACCGGAAAACCCTACGCAAACGTTTTCTTTTTCTGTTAGAATGCGCCCCGAACTGGATGCAGGGGTGCAAATGCACTGTACTGGAAGCGTTCATGATCTGGATTGATTACGTCATTATTGCGGTAGTTGGTTTTTCGGCTCTGGTCAGCCTGATTCGCGGGTTTGTCCGGGAAGCCTTATCTCTTGTTACCTGGGGATGCGCGTTTTTTGTCGCCAGTCATTACTACGCCTACCTTGCAGTCTGGTTTACAGGTTTTGACGACGAACTGGTTCGCAACGGCATCGCCATCGCGGTGTTATTCGTTGCCACCCTGATTGTGGGTGCCATCGTGAACTATGTGATCGGCTCGCTGGTTGAGAAAACCGGCTTGTCGGGAACCGACAGGGTGTTGGGGGTCTGTTTCGGGGCGTTGCGTGGCGTGCTGATTGTATCCGCCATTCTCTTCTTCCTTGATACATTCACCGGCTTTTCAAAAAGTCCGGACTGGCAACAGTCTCAACTCATTCCCCAGTTCAGTTACATCATCAGGTGGTTTTTCGATTACCTGAAAAGCACGTCGAGTTTTTTACCCCGGTAACACCGGGAGTGCGGCTAATGAGGAAATGACAACATGTGCGGTATTGTTGGTATCACCGGTTTTATGCCAGTAAACCAGTCGATCTATGACGCGTTAACGGTGCTGCAGCACCGCGGGCAGGATGCCGCCGGCATTTGTACCATCGATGCGCTGAACTGCTTCCGTCTGCGTAAGGCCAATGGCCTGGTCAGCGACGTGTTTGAAGCGCGCCACATGCAGCGTTTGCAGGGAAATATGGGTATCGGCCACGTGCGTTATCCGACTGCCGGCAGCTCCAGCGCCTCTGAAGCGCAGCCCTTCTACGTGAACTCGCCGTACGGCATCACGCTGGCTCACAACGGTAACCTGACCAACGCCCATGAACTGCGCAAGCAGCTGTTCGAAGTCGGTCGCCGTCATGTGAATACCACCTCAGATTCCGAAATCCTGCTCAACATCTTTGCTCAGGAGCTGGATCGTTTTCAGCACTATCCGCTGGAAGCTGACAACATTTTTGCTGCCGTGGCGGCAGTGCATCAGCAGGTGCGCGGCGCTTACGCCGTGGTGGCGATGATTATCGGTCACGGCATGGTTGCGTTCCGCGATCCTAACGGTATCCGTCCGCTGGTACTGGGCAAGCGTGAGCTGGCCGATGGCCGCACCGAATACATGGTGGCTTCAGAGAGCGTGGCGCTGGATACGCTCGGCTTCGAATTTATTCGTGACGTTGCGCCAGGCGAAGCGGTGTACATCACCGAGCAGGGTCAGCTCTCGACGCGCCAGTGCGCAGAGAACCCGAAAAGCAATCCGTGCCTGTTCGAGTACGTTTATTTTGCGCGTCCGGACTCGTTCCTCGACAAGATCTCCGTCTACAGCGCACGCGTGCGCATGGGCACCAAGCTGGGCGAGAAAATTGCCCGCGAGTGGGAAGATCTTGATATTGACGTGGTGATCCCGATTCCGGAAACCTCGACCGATACCGCGCTGGAGATCGCCCGTATTCTTGATAAGCCGTACCGCCAGGGTTTTGTGAAAAACCGCTACGTGGGCCGTACCTTTATTATGCCGGGCCAGCAGCTGCGCCGCAGTGCGGTGCGCCGTAAGCTCAACGCCAACCGCGCTGAGTTCCGCGATAAAAACGTGCTGCTGGTGGATGACTCGATTGTGCGCGGCACCACCTCTGAGCAGATTATCGAGATGGCGCGTGAAGCGGGCGCGAAGCGCGTCTATCTGGCGTCGGCGGCACCGGAAATCCGCTTCCCTAACGTCTACGGCATTGATATGCCGAGCGCTACCGAGCTGATTGCGCACGGCCGTGAAGTGGAAGAGATTCGTCAGCTGATTAAAGCCGATGCGCTGATTTTCCAGGATCTGCAGGATCTGATCGACGCGGTGCGTGAAGAGAACCCGGATATTGCCCAGTTCGAATGCTCAGTGTTCAACGGCATCTACGTCACCAAAGACGTTGACCTGCAGTATCTGGAATATCTGCAGTCGCTGCGTAACGATGATGCTAAAGCGATTGCGCGTCAGAACGAAGTGGAGAATCTGGAACTGCATAACGAAGGTTAAGGTCAGTCGCAGGCAGACGAAACAGGGCGGGCGCAATCCCGCCCTGTTTGTTTTTGTATTTATGGCGGCGGAGCGGCTATTATTGGCGCACTCTTTTGCAGCAAGGCTGAATTATGAAACGACTCATCATTGGTATTTCCGGCGCCAGCGGCGCGATCTACGGCGTGCGTATGCTGCAGGTGCTGCAACCGTTAGCCGAAGTGGAAACCCATCTGGTGATGAGCCCGGCGGCGCGGCAAACGCTGGCGCTGGAGACTGACTACAGCCTGCGTGACGTGCAGGCGCTGGCCGATGTGGTGCACGATGTGCGCGATATCGCCGCCAGCATCTCGTCCGGCTCGTTCAAAACGCTGGGTATGGCAATTCTGCCGTGTTCCATGAAAACCCTGTCGGGCATTGTGCACAGCTACAGCGACAGTCTGCTGACGCGCGCCGCCGACGTGGTGCTGAAAGAGCAGCGCCGGCTGGTGCTGTGCGTGCGGGAAACCCCGCTGCATCTCGGTCATCTGCGCATGATGACCACCGCTGCCGAACTCGGCGCGCTGATTATGCCGCCGGTGCCGGCGTTTTATCACCGCCCGCAGCGCATCGACGATTTGATTGATCAGACGGTCAACCGCGTGCTGGATCAGTTTGATATCGAGCTGCCGGAAGATCTGTTTACCCGCTGGCAGGGTGCATGATGGTGCAATAATGCACTGAATGCGTGCAAAAGCGCGGGGCCGATCACTGTTCGTGCATCTTGTGCACCAAAAGTTAACAATCTCACTTTTTCTTCCTCACACCGCTGTTATATTTCCCTCACAAACTAAGTGCTTGCGTCGCAGATGGACGCGGTATTTAGTGCGCCTGCGCACAGTTTCGCCGATTTGCACAACTGGCATGAAACCTGCAAAACATTCAGCGCAAACACATCACGCACCACATAACAATAAGCACTTCACTTGAGGGTTACCTATGAAAAAGCGAGTTCTGGCTCTTTCTCTGATGCTGGCTATGTCCGGCGCTGCGAGCGTGTTCGCAGCGGTACCGCAGTCGCTGCGCATCGGGACCGATCCAACTTACCCGCCGTTTGAGTCCAAGAACGCGCAGGGCCAGCTGGTTGGCTTTGATATCGACCTGGCCAACGAGATCTGTAAGCGTATCAAGACCAAATGTACTTATGTGGAAAGTGATTTCGATGCGCTGATCCCGTCGCTGAAAGCGAAGAAGATCGACGCCATCATCTCTTCACTCTCAATCACCGAGAAACGTCAGGAAGAGATCGCCTTCTCGGAAAAACTGTATGCAGCGAACGCGCGTTTAGTGGCGCCGAAGGGGTCTAAACTGCAGCCGACCATTGAGTCGCTTAAGGGCAAGAACATTGGTCTGCTGCAGGGCACCACGCAGGAAACCTACGCCAATGAATACTGGCGTCCAAAAGGGGTGACCGTCACGCCGTATGCCAACCAGGATCTGGTGTATCAGGACCTGAATGCTGGCCGTATTGACGCGGCGTTCCAGGATGAAGTGCAGGCGAGCGAAGGCTTCCTTAAGCAGCCGGTCGGAAAAAACTACGCCTTCGCCGGTCCGGCGGTGAAAGATGACAAAATCTTTGGCGTCGGCACCGGTATGGGCCTGCGTAAAGATGACGCCGATCTGAAAGCTGCCATCGACAAAGCCTTTAACGACATGCGAAAAGACGGTACCTACGACAAGATTGCGAAGAAGTACTTTGATTTCAACGTTTACGGCGATTAAGACTCCTGTTCCTGAACGGGTGTATTGAGTCACGCTAACGTGGGTCATAACTATTCACTCCGGGCGCTTACTTATGTAAACTCCCGGAGTTCATACGCTTGCCACCATCCTTCCGTGATTCACATCCCTGGTCAGGACTGTCCGTGTGTTGTTGGACAGCGTTTGTTTATTTCCCTCACGACAGGATCGAACCCATGTTGTATGGCTATTCTGAAGTAATTCTCAAAGGCACGCTGGTGACCCTTGAGCTGGCGCTCAGCTCGGTGGTACTGGCCGTGGTGCTGGGCCTGATAGGGGCCGGCGCCAAACTCTCCCGCAATCGCCCGCTGGCGATGATTTTTGAAGGCTACACCACGCTAATCCGTGGCGTGCCCGATTTGGTGCTGATGCTGCTGATCTTTTACGGTCTGCAGATTGCCCTCAACGCCGTAACCGATGCGCTCGGCATGGCGCAGTTTGATATCGACCCGATGGTGGCCGGTATTATTACGCTCGGCTTCATCTACGGTGCTTACTTCACTGAAACCTTCCGTGGCGCGTTTCTCGCGGTGCCGAAAGGGCAGATTGAAGCCGCCACCGCCTTCGGCTTTACCGGCTCGCAAACTTTCCGTCGCATTCTGTTCCCGGCGATGATGCGCTTTGCGCTGCCCGGCATCGGCAACAACTGGCAGGTGATCCTCAAAGCCACCGCGCTGGTGTCGCTGCTCGGCCTTGAAGATGTGGTAAAAGCCACGCAGCTGGCCGGCAAAAGTACCTGGCAACCGTTCTACTTCGCGATTGTGGCCGGGGTGATTTATCTGGTGTTTACCACGCTGTCCAACGGCGTGCTGTGGTGGCTTGAACGTCGCTACTCGGTAGGGGTGAAAAGGGCAGAGTTATGATCGAGATTATTCAGGAGTACTGGAAACAACTGCTCTGGACCGACGGTTACCGTTTTACCGGCGTGGCCATCACGCTGTGGCTGCTGATTCTGTCCGTAGTGATTGGCGGCAGCCTTGCGGTGCTGCTGGCCATCGCGCGCGTCTCGCCAAATCGCTATATCTCCACGCCGGTGTGGCTGTTTACCTATGTGTTTCGCGGCACGCCGCTGTATGTGCAGCTGCTGGTGTTCTATTCCGGCATGTACACGCTGGAGGTGGTGAAAGGCTCCGAGCTGCTGAACGCCTTCTTCCGCAGCGGCCTGAACTGTACGCTGCTGGCATTTACCCTGAACACCTGTGCTTATACCACCGAGATTTTTGCCGGTGCCATTCGCGCCGTGCCACACGGTGAAATCGAAGCCGCGCGCGCCTATGGTTTCTCGCCGTTTAAACTCTACCGCTGCATCATTCTGCCGTCGGCGCTACGCACCGCGCTGCCCGCTTACAGCAATGAAGTGATTCTGATGCTGCACTCCACCGCGCTGGCGTTCACCGCCACCGTGCCGGATTTGCTAAAAATCGCGCGCGATATCAACTCGGCGACCTATCAGCCGTTCACCGCGTTCGGCATCGCTGCGGTGCTGTACCTGATTATCTCTTACGTGCTGATTAGCCTGTTCCGCCTCGCGGAGCGCCGCTTCCTCGCGCACGTGAAACCCTCTTCGTCGCACTGAGTATGACTATGGCTGAAAATAAATTAAGCGTTACCGAACTGCATAAGCGTTACGGTGAACATGAAGTTCTGAAGGGCGTGTCGCTGCAGGCCAACGCCGGCGATGTGATCAGCATTATTGGCTCGTCCGGTTCCGGGAAAAGTACCTTTTTACGCTGCATCAACTTCCTCGAAAAGCCGAGTGAAGGCACCATCGCGGTTAACAACGAGGCGATAAACCTGGTGCGCGACACCGATGGCCAGCTGAAAGTGGCCAACAAGGAGCAGCTGCGTTCGCTGCGTACCCGGCTGACCATGGTGTTCCAGCACTTCAATTTGTGGAGCCACATGACGGTGCTGGATAACGTCACTGAAGCACCGATTCAGGTGCTGGGGCTGAGCAAAGCCGAAGCGCGTGAGCGGGCAATTAAATACCTCGATAAAGTCGGTATTGATGCGCGCGCGCGTGCCAAATATCCGGTGCATCTGTCAGGCGGCCAGCAGCAGCGTGTCTCGATTGCCCGCGCGCTGGCGATGGAGCCGGAAGTGTTGCTGTTTGACGAACCCACCTCGGCGCTCGATCCGGAGCTGGTAGGCGAAGTGCTGCGCATCATGCAGAAGCTGGCCGAAGAGGGCAAAACCATGGTGGTAGTGACGCACGAGATGGAGTTCGCCCGTCACGTATCCAGCCACGTGATTTTTCTGCATCAGGGCAAAATCGAAGAGCAGGGCGCGCCAGACGAACTGTTCGGCAACCCGAAAAGTCCGCGCCTGCAGCAGTTTTTGAAGGGATCGTTGAAATAGGTTTCTGAACCGTTGCGGCGCAATGTATTGCGCGTTTCCCGGCGATGCGGCGGACAAATCCGCGCGATACATCGCGCCGCGACGAATCACAGAAATTTTTAATTAATCATGCAGCAGTTTCAGCGCGGTGTCTTCATCCGTCACCAGCCCGGAGATCCAGCCGCCGTGCAGCGCGGCGTGAATCGCTGCGTATTTGCGCGCGCTGCCGGCAAAGCCGATGATATTGCGCTGCGTCTGGCTCTCCAGCAGCACGCTGGTCAGCAGCTCGTCGGTTTCGCCGTATACCCGCTCTCCCTGCTGATTGAAAAAATGCCCCAGCATTTCACCCACCACGCCGCGCGCGTTGAGCGCTTCTACCTGCGCATCGGTGATAAAGCCTTCGGCATTGAGCGGGCAGCCCGGCATCACTTCGCCAATGCCGACAAACGCCACGTTCGCCTGCAGCGCACGCTGGGTGACGCGCTGATAGACCTGATGCTGCACCCACATCGTCTTATCCTGCGGCGTGTCAGCATACAGCGGCGCCGGAATGAAGAAATATTTGCCCTGCATCTTCTCCGCCATTTTCAGCGGTACGTCGTAGCGGGTACCGGAATCGTCACGCGCAATCGCACCGATCATCGACACACACTGATGCTGTGGCCGTTCAACCCACGGCAGCGCATCAATCATCGAGCGCAGCGTTTTACCGGAACCGATGCCAAACACCTGCGGTGTCTCTTCGTTGATAAACTGCGCCATCACCGCCGCACCTTCCACCGCCAGCATTTGCTGAATCGCCTCATCATCCAGCCCGGCTGACGGCACCACGCGGCACAGCGTCAGGCCAAACTTTTGTTCGATATCGCGCGCCAGATGCAGGCAGTGCGTGACCGGATGGTCGATCTTCACGCTGACCATGCCCATTTCACGTGCGCTGGAGACCAGCCGCTGCGCCACCTGCCGCGATAAGCCCAGCGCGCGCGCAATCTCCTGCTGCGTGACGCCCGCCACGTAATACATCCACGCTGCCCGCGCTGCCAGCTCCTGCTTCTTCTCTTCTCTGCTCATCGCCTTGTTCCGTTAAACTCCGATGCGCCAGTTTATCGCGTCTTGCCCCTGAAGCGTTAACTGAGCAAAAGCCCTAAAAAAGAGCAAAAGTATTAAATGTGATGGATCTCGCAGAACGATCGCCCCGGCGGCGACTATGCTACGCCTCATCGGGCAAATGCCCTCCATTGTGGCAAATGTTTATTTCGAGGCGACTATGACGATGAAATCAGTGTGGATGCATATCGGCGCAGGCTCTTTTCACCGCGCGCATCAGGCGTGGTATCTGCACCAGCTGCGCCAGCAGGGCGATGACAGCTGGAGCATCGCGCTCGGCAACATCCGCGGCGATGCGGTAGCGCTGCTCAACCAGCTGCAGGCGCAAAACGGCGAGTACGTACTGGAAACCGTGACGCCGGAGGGCGAGCGCGCGTATGAAACCATTACTTCGCTGCGCACCATCCTGCCGTGGGACGCGGAGATCAGTGCGCTGGTGGCACAGGGCGCCAGCGCTGAGACAAAAGTGATCGGTTTTACCGTGACCGAAGCCGGTTATTACCTGACGCCGGCGCATGAGCTCGATCTCAGCCAGGCGGATATCCAGGCCGATCTCCGTGGTGAGGCGCGCACTATTTACGGCGCGCTGACCCGCATTCTGCGCCAGCGCGTGGCCAGCGGCGGTGCGCCGGTCACGCTGCTCAACTGCGACAACCTGCGTCACAACGGCGAACGTTTCCGTCACGGCATGCTGGCGTTTCTCGCCGCGCAGGGCGACAGTGCGCTGGCCAGCTGGGTGCGCGATAACACCACTTCGCCAAACACCATGGTGGATCGCATCACGCCGCGCCCCACGCCGGATGTCGCCGAACGCGTCAAAGCGGCCACCGGCAAAGACGATGGCGCGGCGGTGATGGCGGAATCGTTTATCCAGTGGGTGATTGAGGATGATTTCATCGCCGGACGCCCGGCGCTGGAAAAGGTGGGCGTGGAGCTGGTGGCGTCGGTGCTGCCGTGGGAAGAGGCGAAAATCCGCATTCTCAATGCCACGCACGCAGCGATTGCCTGGGCCGGCACGCTCACCGGCCATGACTACATTGATGACAGCACGCGTCAGCCTGCGATTTATCAGCTGGCGTATGACTACATCACGCAGGACGTGATCCCGTCGCTGTCGCCCAGCCCGCTCGATCTGGCGGATTATCGCGACGTGGTGCTGGCGCGCTTTAGCAATCCCTATATCAAAGATACCAACCAGCGCGTTGGTGCCGATGGGCTATCGAAAATCCCCGGCATGGTGACGCCGACGCTGCGCGAATGCTATCAGCGCGGCGCAGAACCGACCGCTACCGCCGTGCTGCCGGCGCTGTTCTACCTGTTCCTGCAACGCTGGGCCAGCAACCAGCTGCCGTATGCGTATCAGGATGGCGTGCTCAATGCTGACGCGCTGCGCCAGCAGCTGAGCGGCGAGAATGCGCTACAAACCTTCCTCAGCGACCGCGCGCTGTTTGCCGAACTGGCCGATGACCGCGCTTTTCATGCGCTGGTGACGCGCAGCGTAGACGCCATTGAGCAGCAACTGCTGCAGCCGGCGACGGTGTAAGGAGCGCACAGCATGTATCTCGGCATTGATATTGGCACCTCAGAACTCAAAGCGCTGATCGTCAACCCGCAGGGCGAGATTGTGGCGTCGAATCACGCCACGCTCAGCGTGCAGCGCCCGCATCCGCACTGGGCGGAGCAGGACCCCGAGCGCTGGTGGCAGGCGTGTGGTCAGGCGATCGCCGGGCTGCGCCAGCAGGCACCGGACGCGTGGGCCGCGATTCGCGCCATCGGTCTCTCCGGTCAGATGCACGGCGCCGTGCTGCTGGATGCCGCCGGTGAGGTGCTGCGGCCGTGCATATTGTGGAACGACACGCGCAGCGCGGCGCAGTGTGATGCGCTGCGCCAGCACCATCCGCAGATGATGGAAATCGCCGCCAACCTGATTATGCCCGGCTTTACCGCGCCGAAACTGCACTGGGTGGCGGAACATGAGCCCGAAATCTTCCGCCGCATCGACAAGGTGTTGCTGCCCAAGGACTACCTGCGCTGGCGTCTGACCGGGCGCTTTGTCAGCGAGCCGTCGGACGCCGCCGGTACGCTGTGGCTCGACGTGGCGCAGCGCGACTGGTCTGACGCACTGCTGGCGATCAGCGGGCTGACGCGCGCACAGATGCCCGAACTGGTTGAGGGCAGCGCGGTCAGCGCCACGCTGCGCGCCGATCTGGCCAGCGAATGGGGCTTAGCCGCCACGGTGAGCGTGGCCGGCGGCGGCGGTGATAATGCCGCGTCGGCGGTGGGCGTCGGTGCGGTTAATGCGGGCGATGCCTTTATCTCGCTCGGCACGTCGGGCGTGATTTTTGTGGTTAACGATCGGCTGCGTGCCGATCCGCAATCCGGCGTGCACGCTTTCTGCCATGCGCTGCCGGGACGCTGGCACCAGATGAGCGTGATGCTCAGCGCCGCCAGCTGTCTGCGCTGGCTGTGCAATCTGCTGTCGGTCACCGAAAGCCAGCTGATGGATGAGATGGCACAGCTCAGCGCGGAACAGCTGCGTCAGGCACCGCTGTTTCTGCCGTATCTCTCCGGCGAACGCACGCCGCATAACGATCCGCAGGCGACCGGGGCATTTTTCCATCTGCGCCACGAAACGCCGCGCGCGCTGCTCGGCTATGCGGTGATTGAGGGCGTAGCGTTTGGCCTGGCGGATGGTCTGGCGGTGCTGGGCGATACGCAGCAGCAGATTCAGCAGTGCAGCCTGACCGGCGGCGGTGCGCGCAGCACGCTGTGGGCGCAGCTGATTGCCGACGTGCTGCAGCTGCCGATAGTGACCCATCCGGCCAGCGCCTCCGGCGCGCTGGGTGCGGCACGGCTGGCGTGGCTGGCCGACGGCGGCAGTGAAGCCGACGTGTGCCTGAAGCCGCCGGTGCAGGCGCGCTATCAGCCCGATGCGGCGCGCGGGGCCGTGCTGCAGCAGCGGCTGCGCCTGTTCCGTGAACTCTATGTACAACAACAGCAGGCGCGCGCGTTGCTGCCTGCCTGATCGGATTAGCGAACGGAAGGAAGATTGTCATGCAATCGAACGCATACTGGTTTGGCTTACCGAAAAAGATGTTCTGGGGCTTTCTGGCCATCGCCATTTTCATGGCCGGCGACGGCTTCGAAATGGCGTTTCTCTCGCGCCACATCACTGACATGGGCTTTTCGCCGGCCCAGTCGGCGGTGGTGTTTACGTTTTATGGTCTGGCCGCCGCGCTGGCGGCGTGGGCCTCCGGTGTGGTGGCGGAGCTGATTACGCCGCAGCGCGCCATGATGATTGGCTTTGTGCTGTGGATCGTCATGCATGCGCTGTTTATGTCGCTGGGGCTTGGGCTGCGTAACTATCCGCTGATGGTGCTGTTTTACGGCATTCGCGGCCTGGCCTATCCGCTGTTTATCTACTCGTTCATGATGATGCTGGTGCAGGTGCTGCCGCGTGACAAGCTGGCCGCCGCCACCGGCTGGTTCTGGGCGATGTATTCCGTGGGGATTGGCGTGGTGGGCAGCTATCTGCCGAGCCTGACCATCCCGATGCTGGGCGAAACCGGCACCTTATGGCTGGCGATTGTCTGGGTGGCGTGCGGCGGCGTGCTGGCCTACTTCAGCCTGCGCAACGTGCCGGTGGACCGTTCCCGCGTTAATCTGCCGCTGCGCGATAAGATGACGGAGATGTCGCGTGCCGTAACCATTCTGTTCACCAACCAGCATGTGTTTTATGCCTGCCTGATCCGCATCATCAATACGCTGTCGCTGTTTGGTTTTGCCATCATCATGCCGCTGCTGTTTGTCGATCGGCTCGGCTTTACCATCTCCGAATGGCTGCAGATTTGGGCGGTGTTTTTCTTCGTCACCATCTTTACCAATATTTTCTGGGGCATTACCGGTGAGAAGCTGGGCTGGATCCGTCAGGTGCGCTGGTTCGGCTGTCTCGGTATGGCGATCTCCAGCCTGGCGTTTTACTACCTGCCGCTGTATGCCGGGCATAACTTCTGGGTGGCGCTGATTCCGGCGATTATGCTGGGGATCTTTGTCGCTGCCTTTGTGCCGATGACCGCGGTGTTCCCGACGCTGGAACCGCATCATAAGGGCGCAGCGGTATCGATTTACAATCTGTCGGCCGGGCTGAGTAACTTTGTTGCCCCGGCAATTGCTTCACTGCTGCTGCCGTTCTTCGATATCGTCGGGGTGGTGTGGGCCTATACCGCGCTCTACCTGTTCGCCGGCGTGCTGACCTTTATCATTCGCGTGCCGCAGCCGGGACACACGCGGGAAGCGTCAGCGGTGAAGTCGTCGGTGGTGCAGCAGCGCAGCTAAAGCTGAGCCTGTCGCACCGGCAGCCGCCGCTGCCGGTGCTGACACGGCGCTATTCCAGCTTCTGTTTCACTTTCTTCACGTCGTCAGCGCTGACCGGTGCGGCGGCATTTCCCCAGCTGTTGCGGATGTAGCTCACCACCGCGGCGATCTCCTCATCACCCAGCGTGCCGGCAAAGGCCGGCATTGCCGGTGCCGTGGGGCGGGCATCGGTATCGACACCGCGACTGCCGGCGGCGACCACCCGAATCAGCGAGGTGGCATCATCCTGATTGAGCAACGGATTGTCCGCCAGCTGCGGGAAGATATTCTTCTCACCGCGACCGCCCGGGCTGTGGCAGGCTGAACACTTCGCCGCATAGATTTGCGCGCCCAGCTTCATGCGATCGTCCGTCGCGGCAAGTGCGGCGGGCGCTTGCTCATCACGCGATTCACCGCTTTTCAGGTACACCGCCACCGCCTGCAGATCTTCATCGCGCCAGTGCTGCGTGGAGTGACGCACCGCGTCGGCCATTGGACCGGAAGCGATATCGAAACGGTTCACGCCGGTACGCAGGTAGCTGACGATATCCTGCTGGCTCCATTTGCCCAGCCCGCTGTGCGGGTTCGCGGTGATGTCCGGCGCCATCCAGCCTTCGACCACTTCACCGCGCAGAAACGCGCCATTTTTATCGCCGCCGAGCAGGTTTTTCGGCGTGTGGCAGGTGCCGCAGTGGCCCGCGCCCTGCACCAGATACGCACCGCGATTCCACTGGGCGGATTGACGGGCGTCCGGCTGGAACGCGCCCTGGTCAAAGTTGATCCAGTTCCACACCATCAGGCTGGTGCGGATGTTGAAAGGGAAGGGCAGCTGATTGGTCTCGACCGGGTTGTGTATCGGCTGCAGCGTCTGCATCCATGCCCACAAATCCTGCAGATCCTTATCCGACATTTTGGTGTACGCGGTGAACGGCATCGCGCCGTACAGCCGCTTGCCGCCGTGGCCGATACCCTCGGTCATGGCGCGGCGAAAATCTTCATAGCGCCAGTTGCCGATGCCGGTTTCGCGGTCCGGCGTGATGTTAGCGCCGACCAGTGTACCAAACGGCGTCTGCAACCTGACGCCCCCGGCAAACGGCTGTTGCGGGTCGGCGGTGTGGCAGGCGGTGCAGTCCGCCAGCGTGGCGATATAGCTGCCGCGCGCGTACTGATCGTATTCCGGCTGGGCGTGAGACACAAAGCTGGTGAGCAGCAGCGCGGCAGCGCACAGAGAGAGGCGTGTTTTCATGCGGTAATCATCTCCCCGGGACGTTGCAGATAGTAGTGACGAATCGCATGCGCCGCTTTGAATGCCAGCGCGCCGACGGTGCCGGTCGGGTTATAGCCCGGGTTTTGCGGAAAGGCTGACGCGCCCACCACGAACAGGTTCGGTACATCCCACACCTGCAGATGTTTATTGACCGAGCTGGTTGAGGGATCGCTGCCCATGATAAAGCCGCCAACCACGTGCGACGACTGATACGGCACGCTGCTCCAGTGGCCGGTCATCGGTTTGACAATCATCTCGCGCGGGTTCATTGATTTAGCGATTTCCGCCACTTTACCCGTGCAGTACTGCGCCATTTTCAGATCGTTCGCCGCAAAGTCGAAAGTAATGCGCAGCAGCGGTCGGCCGTGCGGATCTTTGTAGTTGGGATCGAGCGACAGATAGTTGGTGCGCGTGGTGTAGCTGCTGGCCTCGCAGCCAATCGACATGGTGCTGAGGTAGTTGTCTTTCAGCGCGCGCTTCCACTTCGAGCCCCATTTGGGCGTGTTAGGCGGCAGCGGCCGGTAGCCAATCGGTGCCGAGCCGATGGGCGTCACGCGGATGCTGCCGCCGCCGAAGAAGCCCAGACCGCTGTGGTCAAAATTATCGTTATTGAATTCATCAATGCCCATGCCCACCGCGCCGGCACCGATAAACGGGTTAAAGTTTTTGTTGTCAAAAAACAGCGTGACGCCGTTGGCGGTCTGATAGGCGTAATTGCGGCCGGTGGTGCCTTTGTTGGTGACCGGATCATACGCCTGGCCAATGCCGGAGAGCAGCATCAGGCGCACGTTTTCAAAGGTAAAGGCGGCGACGATTACCAGATCGGCCGGCTGTTCCCACTTATCGCCGGAGGAGTCGATGTAGGTGACGCCGGTGGCCTGTTTGCCGCTGGCATCGGTCAGCACTTCCAGCACTTCGCAGTTGGTGTACGCGGTAAAGTTCTCTTTGCGCATCAGCGCCGGCAGCACGGTGGTGATGGCGCTGGCTTTCGAATAGTTGGCACAGCCGTAGTTGGTGCAGAAGCCGCAGAAGGTGCAGGGACCCATGGTGACGCCATAGGGATTGGTGTACGCCTCGGAGACCAGCGAGGAGGGCACCGGAAACGGCTGGTAGCCGAGATTTTTTGCTGCTTCGGCAAACAGCGTCGGACCATAGGGCTGGCGCAGCGGCGGCGTCGGATAGTCGGCCGAACGGGCTCCTTCGAACGGATTGCCGCCCGTGCGTTTCTCTCCCTGAATATTGCCGGCGTAACCCGAGGTGCCGGCTACGCGCTCAAACTGCATGTAGTGCGGCTCCATCTCTTCCCAGCTGGTGCCCCAGTCCTGCAGTACCAGCTCATCCGGAATGGCGCCGGCACCGTAGCGTTCGGTCAGGTGGCTTTTCAGGCGAAACTCTTCCGGCTGAAAGCGAAAGGTAATGCCGGCCCAGTGGTTGCCCGCGCCGCCGGTGCCGTTGCCCGGATGGAACGAGCCCCAGGTACGCATCGGCAGGGCGGTTTGCGACGGATTGTTGCGCATGGTGCAGGTGTTCTGCCGCGTACGCAGCATCAGCTCTTCGCGCATCACGTAGCGCAGTTCGTCGGTGACGGTGCCAATATTGAAGTCGCGCGCGGTGTCGCGCCATGGGCCGCGCTCAATGCCGATCACTTCCAGGCCTTCGTCGGCCAGTTCATTGGCGATAATCGATCCGGCCCAGCCGAGACCAATCACCACCACATCGGTTTTCGGTAATTTCTTCATCATCTATCCCCGTGCTTTCCATTGCGCAATGCTGATCGGCTCTAAGCCCAGATTTTCGTTGTGGCGCTCAACGTATTCGCGATAGTCATAGCGCGCGCCGGGAAAGCCCAGCATCTTCCACGACACCATGTCTTTGTTGCCGCCGTAGATCGGATCGGCAAAGAAGCCTTCCATGGTGTTGTTCAGCACCTCGAGAAACAGCGACTGCGCATCAAAGCCGCTGAAATGCACCTTTCCGGCTTCCATGTCTGCCAGCAGCGCGTCCTGCTGCGCCGGCGTCAGATCAACAAAGTTCTTTTGCGAGGTTTGTTGCACGTAGCGGTTGAGCGCCGCCAGCCCCTGGCGATAGCGCTGTTGCGGCACCAGCGGCGACTGGTCGCCCTGCTCGGTGGTGCCCTGCTGAAACGGGCCCTGCATGTAGAGGCGTTCGAAGGTGCCATAAAAGCCGTGCAGCTGGCGGTCGATAAAGACAGCGCAGCCGGCTTCTTTGCCGCCCACGCTCAGCTCGTCCGCCGGGATAATGCGGTCAACCATGGCTTCTACGGTGCGCGCTTCTTCCTCGGTGAAGAACAGCCAGCCCTGAGCCTGGAACTGTTCCGGTGGGTTATCGGCGAAGGGTGTCCAGCCGGGAGCCCCCTTGAGGGAGACGGCATCGGCGGCGCGGGTGACGCCAGCAGCAACGCCCAGCGTCGACCAGGTCAGTACCTGGCGTCGTGTGACACCGGGCAGGGTTTTGGCTCGTTTTTTCATTATCGCTTCCAGACAGAGTAACAAGATAAGGCGTAACCGGCCGGTGTGCGCGGCGACACAACGGGCCGGAATCTTCAGTTTTTGTAAATTTTTATGGCGAATGTTAACTGTAGACGGGCTGGGTGGTGGCGACCAATAACCGTACAAAAAAGTGCACTATTTGATAATCCGCCGGTTATTTCCTGAACTAAGCGCCACGTTAAATCTGCAGGCTTCGCTTGAACTCAGCGCGCTGGCTGCCAGGCTTAACCGTTTCAACCACGAAATAACCAGGAGGAAATATGTCGCGCTTTGCAGAGAAAGTGGTGGTGATTACCGGAGCCGGATCCGGCATTGGTGCCGCAGCGGCGCAGCGTTTCGCCAGTGAAGGCGCACAGGTCGTGCTGGTGGGCAGAACCCGTGACAAGCTGGAACAGGTGCTGAGCACGCTGAGCGGAGAAAATCATCTGGTGGCACCCTGCGACGTCGGCGATGCGGATCAGGTTAAACAGCTGGCAGAGCAGGTGCAGCAGCAGTATGGACGCGTGGATGTGCTGGTGAATAACGCCGGCAGCATCGTGCAGGGCAAAATTCACGAAGTGTCGATAGCGGACTGGAAATCGCTGATGAGCACTGACCTCGACGGTGTATTTTACTGCACCCACTTCTTTATGCCCGCGCTGCTCAACAGTAAAGGCAACGTGGTGAATACCTCGTCGGTATCCGGACTGGGCGGCGACTGGGGCATGAGTGTCTACAACGCCGCCAAGGGCGCGGTGACCAATTTTACCCGCGCGCTGGCGATGGATTATGGCACCGATGGCGTGCGTGTTAACGCCGTTTGCCCGGGCTTTACCTTTACCGATCTCACCGAAGAGATGAAAAACGATGAGGCGCTGCTTGCACGCTTCTATGACCGTATTCCGCTGGGCCGCGCCGGTGAACCGGAAGATATCGCCAGCGCGATTGCTTTCATCGCCAGCGACGACGCGCGTTATATCACCGGCGTTAACCTGCCGGTCGATGGCGGTTTGACGGCGTCGAACGGCCAGCCGAAACAGGCGTGAGTCATAGCAGGCGGAGAGTCAGGTGTACTGTCACCGTCAATCCGCCTGTTAGTCGGTCATGGCTCACCCGCTTCGCCATCGTCACTTGCTGACACATAGCTGGCCGTATAACCGCCGTTCGCTAACGCCACGATTCTGGCAAAGCCAGACGCGCCAAAATGCATGCCGGCAATCACCGTATTTTCCGCTGCCACCTGCTGCAAAATACGCTGGCGCGTCTCTCTGGCCATGACGGGATCGATATCGAAGGCAATGGAAACCTGCGGGCAGGCCAGCTGAACAGGCGGGTAATGCACAATATCACCCCAGATCAATAAATGCTCGCCGTCTGAATCAATGCGAAACCCGCAATGCCCCGGAGTATGACCGGGCAACGCCAGCGCACGGATTCCCGGGCTGATCTCCTCATCCGCCATCAGCTGCAGCCGCGGGCCATAAGCCTGCAGCGTGCGCCGCACCAGCGCCGCGTTTAACTGCGCGCGTTCACTCAGCTGGCTGATCGCCGCATCATCCTGCCAGAAGGCGGCTTCGCTGTGGCTGAGGCAGAGCCGGGCATGGCGAAAGACCGGCTGACCCGCGCTGTCCAGCAAGCCGCCAATATGATCGGGGTGCGCATGGGTTAATAACAGGGTATCGATGTCGTCCGGCGTCACCCCGGCCAGCTGCAGATGAGGCAGTAATTTGCCGCTCTGCGCATCGCGTTTTCCCATCCCGGTATCCACCAGAATCACGCGTCCCTGACCGCGAATCAGATAACAAAACACATGGATGTCGCCCGGCTGTGCTATGCCTGCCTGACGTTGCAGATCGACCGCATCGTCGTGGTGAATGTCCGTTAATAAACTCAGACTGGCTTGCATGGTGCCGTCGCTGATGGCGCTGACCTGATATTTCCCGGTGGTGTGTGAAAATATTGACTGGCTCATAATGATCTCAGTGCGCTAATTTACTCGTTCACGTTAAACAAAATAACGCTGCAATTTTTCGCGGCGGATTAGCGCGATGATAATGCCGCGTCAGTGGCTGTCAGCGCGATAATGACGCTAACACCGTTAAGGTGACCAGTGTCATTTTTGACAGAGTTGAGACCCGGATTGTCATGGACATAAAAATTTTGCGCGCCTTTGCCACTGTCGCGGCGCTGGAGCATATTGGTCAGGCTGCGGAACGGTTACATATTTCGCCGTCACCGCTTAGCCGGCAAATTCAGCAGCTGGAAAGCGAACTGGGCATGGTGCTGTTTCACCGTGAAAAGAAACGTCTGCGCCTGACGGACGAGGGTAAGCGCTTTCTCACCGAGGTGACGCCCTTTTTGCAGCATCACGAACGGCTAAAAGAGTATGCGCAGCATCTGCAGCAGGGTGACGTCGGGCGGCTGGATATTGGATATGTGGAGGCGGCTATTCACTCGCGCCTGCTGCCCGCAGCGCTGGCGCGGCTGGCACCGGGGGCGGGCATTGATGTCCGGCTGCATGCGTTACGTTCCGCACAGCAAATTGCCCGGTTAGAGGCGGGGGCGATCGATATTGCCATTGTGCATACGCTGCCGCACGACGACGCGGATTTTGTGTATAAGAAGATCGCGACCGAGCCGGTGCTGCTGGCGATGCCGGCCTCCAGTGCGCTGACCGCGCCCGTGGCGGCTGATTTGCACGGTCGGGCGTGGATTGCCGACCAGGAAAATCTCAACCCTGCCGCGCGGGCGCGATTGCTGGCAGCCTGCCAGCGCGCCGGCTTCCAGCCGGATATTCGTTTTGAAGTGAATGGTCCGCTGGCGGCCCTTGCCTGTGTCGAAGCCGGGCTGGGTTTCACCCTGATCCAGCACAGCCTGGCGCGCATCGTTCCGGATAACGTTGTGCTGATGCCGCTACCCGATCTGGCGCTGGAGATCGTGCTATATGCCGTCTGGCGCAGGCAGGATACCCGACCGTTAACGGCGCGTTTTCTGCAGCAGCTTTGCCTCACGCCCGCCGTGGCGCTGCGGTAAGCCTGAGCGGAGATGCGTCAGCCGGCGACATCCTGCAGCGCTTCCTGCAAATCGTACCAGCGGAAACCAAAGCCGGACTCCTCCAGCCGCTTCGGCAGCACGTGCTGCCCGCCCAGCACCAGCACGGCGGATTCTCCCATCATCAGTTTGATGGCGCTGGCCGGAGTGCGCATAAAGGCCGGACGATGCATCACCTCGCCCAGCGTGGCGGCGAACTGCTCGTTGCGCACCGCGTAAGGCGCCACCATGTTGAACGGGCCCTGCAACTGATCGTTATCGATCAACCACAGGATGGCGTTGACCAGATCGTCCACGTGGATCCACGGCAGGTACTGTTTGCCGCTGCCAATCGGTCCGCCGACGCCAAGTTTGAATGGCAGCTTCATTTTGCTCAGCGCGCCACCTTCGCGCGCCAGCACCACGCCGGTGCGCAGCAGGCACACGCGGGTGCGCTCGCTTTGCGCCTTCAGCGCCAGCTGCTCCCAGCGGGCGCACAGGGTGTGGGTAAACTCCTCGTGGCCCGGATCGTCCTCGGTCACCACCACATCGCCGGTATCACCATAAAAGCCGGTGGCCGAGCCGGAAATCAACAGGCGCGGCGGATTGCTGCTGGCGTGGATCAGCGAGACGATCTGTTCAGTGATTTGCCAGCGGCTTTCGCACAGGCGCTGCTTCTGCTGCTCGGTCCAGCGCTTGTCGGCAATCGGTTCTCCCGCCAGATTGATGACGCCGTCAATAGCATTGAGATCGGACTGCTGGTTAATGCCTGACCACAACATCACGCGCGCATCAAGTTTTTCCCGCGCGGCCGCCACGTCACGCGTCACCACATTCACCTGATGGCCCAGCTGCAGCAGGCGCGGAATTAAATGGCGACCTATCAAGCCGGTACCACCGGTAATAAGCAGGTGCATGTTTAGTCTCCCTGTCATTAATTATCTGCTCTGAATTGAGCATAGAAGAGAAGTGCCGCTGCGGCGTGACAGCGCTTACGCTTATGATGAAAAACCGCCAGTTTGCCGTGGTCCTGCGGCAAAACATCGGACCAGCGCGCCATTGCCTTAGCCGGCAAAAATCGGTAAACATGATGCACACCTGACGCTTAGCCGAGGCAGCTGATGAACTATCCCGCCATTACCTTGTGGTCCGATTTCTGTTTTTTTAGCCCGTATGCCATGTCAGTTTATGTTGCGCTTACCGAGAAGGGCATTCCCTTTACCGTCAGGCGCGTTGACCTGTCGCGCAATGCACAGCTTGACGAGGAATACCGCGGCCTGTCGCTGACCTGCCGTGTGCCCACGCTACAAATTGATGATGTCAGCCTGAATGAATCCTCGGCCATCGCCGAATACCTCGAAGAGCGTTTTCCGGCGCCGGAGTTTGAGCGCCTCTATCCGCGCGATCGCGAAAAACGTGCTCACGCGCGCGAAGTGCAGGCGTGGCTGCGCAGCGATTTACTGGCGCTGCGCACGGAGCGACCTACCGAAGTGCTGTTTGCTGCTGAACGCTTTGCTCCGCTCACGCCCGCTGGCGAACAGGCCGCCAGTAAACTGATTGCCGCGGTGCAGCGCCTGCTGCCGGACGGCCAGCAGAACCTGTTTGGCGAGTGGTCGATTGCCGACACCGACCTGGCGGTGATGATTAACCGGCTGGCGCTGCACGGCGATCCGCTGCCGGTGAAGCTGCAGCACTATGCAGAATTCCAGTGGCAGCGCGCCTCGGTGCAGCTGTGGCTGGCCGAGTCGGGTAAAGCACGCTAAAACCTTGCGGCGGCGAAAAGAACGCTTTACCTTAGCGCTCATTCTAATAAAGCATCGCAAACAGGCGCGTGCTGGGCACGCCGAAAACAGAGAAAGGGTTACCGGATGGTGGATCAAACGGCAGGTGACGGTATCGAGTGGGTGGATATCGTTAGCGAAGAAAACGAAGTGATTGCGCAGGCCAGCCGTGCGCAGATGCGTGCGCAATGTCTGCGCCATCGCGCTACCTATATTGTGGTGCACGACGGCATGGGCAAGATTCTGGTGCAACGCCGTACCGAGAGCAAAGATTTCATGCCGGGTATGCTGGATGCCACTGCGGGTGGCGTAGTGCAAAGCGGTGAAGACCTGCTGGAATCCGCCCGTCGTGAAGCGGAAGAGGAGCTCGGCATCGCCGATGTCCCGTTCGCCGAGCACGGCAAATTTTACTTCGAAGATCAGCACTGCCGCGTATGGGGTGGACTGTTCAGCTGCGTGTCGCACGGTCCGTTTGCCATGCAGGAAGAGGAAGTGGATGAAGTGTTCTGGATGACGCCGGAAGAGATCACCGCCCGCTGTGATGAATTCACCGATGATTCACTCAAAGCCCTGTCGCTGTGGCTGAGCCGCAACAGTGACGCGGTGCGCAGTAAGCAAAGCAGCGAAGCCTGATTCCTGCGCTTCCGCATTAAGGCACCCTAAGGGTGCCTTTTGTGTTTAATGCTGGCTGAGAATACGGGTGAGAATGTTCAGCGCTGTGCTGAACTGGGCGTCCGGAATGGTTAGCGGATAAAGAAAGCGGATCACGTTGCTGTGCACGCCGCAGGTCAGCAGGATCAATCCTTCGGCCAGCGCCTGCTGCTGAATCGCTTTGGCGATCTCCGCCGAGGGCCGGCCGCTGGCGTCATGGAATTCCGCCGCCATCATCGAGCCATAACCGCGTACCTCGGCCAGCGCACGGCATCCGGCGCCGTTCAACGCTTCCGCCAGCTGCGTACCGAGCCATTGCGCACGCTCGCACAAGTTTTCCTCACTGATAATATCCAGCACCGCATGCGCGGCGGCAATTGCTGGCGGATGGCCGGCATAGGTGCCGCCCAGACCGCCCGGCTCCGGTGCATCCATCACCGCGGCCCGGCCGCTCACCGCCGACAGCGGAAACCCGCCTGCCAGACTTTTCGCCAGTGTGATCAGATCCGGCTGCACCTCATAATATTCGCTGGCAAACAGCCTGCCGGTGCGCGCAAAACCGCTCTGTACTTCATCGGCGATCAGCAGGATGCCGTGGCGATCGCACAGCTGGCGCAGCGCCGTCACAAACTCTGGCGGCGCGACATAGAATCCGCCTTCGCCCTGAACCGGTTCAAAGATGATGGCCGCCACCTGCTGTGGCGCGATATCGCTGCGGAAAATCGTCTCCAGACTGTCGAGCGCATCGTGCACGCTGACGTTATGCAGCGCATTGGGGTAACGCGCGTGAAACACCGGGCTGGCAAACGGGCCGAAGCCGGTTTTGTAAGGCAGCACTTTGCCGGTCAGCGCCATGGTCATATTGGTGCGACCGTGGAACGCGCCGCTGAAGGCGATAATCCCCGGGCGACCGGTGGCTGCGCGCGCGATTTTCACCGCGTTCTCAACCGCCTCGGCGCCGGTAGAGAAGAAGGTGGTTTTCACGGCGCCTTCAATCGGCACCAGCGCATTCAGACGCTCCGCAAGGTGAATGTAGTTCTCATAGGGCACGATTTGAAACGCGGTATGGGTGAAGCACGTCAGCTGCTGCTGTACCGCCGCCAGCACTTTGGGATGCCGGTGGCCGGTATTGAGCACCGCAATGCCGGCGGCGAAATCAATATATTCCCGCCCCTGCTGGTCCCACAGCGTGGCGTTTTCGGCTTTCGCCGCAAAGAAATCACACATCACGCCCACGCCTCGCGGCGTGGCCTGTAACCGACGGCTGTGCACATCACTGTTGCTCATTGCTGACCTCGTAAGTCGCGGGAGAGTGTAATCAGTGTTAGCGCGCAGGCGGGATTTTGCCAGTGCGTTTATACGGGCAGGGTTGTGGCGCAGGATAAAAAAAAGCACGCCCGGGCGGGCGTGCTGATGCGGAGCGGGGAAGGGGATTAGCCTTCAGCCTGCTGCGACTGAATCGCCGTCAGCGCAATGGTGTAGACAATATCATCGACCAGCGCACCGCGTGACAGGTCGTTAACCGGTTTGCGCATGCCCTGCAGCATCGGCCCGATGGAGATCAGGTCGGCAGAACGCTGCACCGCTTTGTAAGTGGTGTTACCGGTGTTGAGATCCGGGAAGATAAATACCGTCGCACGTCCGGCCACCGCTGAGTTCGGTGCTTTAGACTTGGCGACGTCTTCCATGATTGCGGCGTCGTACTGCAGCGGGCCATCGATCACCAGATCCGGGCGTTTTTCCTGCGCAATGCGCGTTGCTTCACGCACTTTCTCTACGTCACTACCGGCACCGGAGTTACCGGTAGAGTAGGAGATCATCGCTACGCGTGGATCGATGCCGAAGGCTTTAGCGGAGTCGGCGGACTGAATCGCGATCTCGGCCAGCTGCTCCGGATTAGGATCCGGGTTGATGGCGCAGTCGCCGTATACCAGCACCTGCTCTGGCAGCAGCATGAAGAATACCGAGGAGACCAGCGAGCTGTTCGGCGCGGTTTTGATCAGCTGCAACGGCGGACGAATGGTATTGGCGGTGGTGTGAACCGCGCCCGAGACCAGACCGTCAACTTCGCCGCTCTCCAGCATCATGGTGCCCAGCACCACGTTATCTTCCAGCTGCTCCTGCGCGACCACTTCGGTCATGCCTTTGCTCTTACGCAGCTCAACCAGGCGCGGCACGTAGTTGTCACGCACCACCTGCGGATCGACAATTTCAATGCCTTTGCCGAGCTCAACGCCCTGCGCTGCGGCCACGCGCTGAATCTCATCCGGATTGCCCAGCAGCACACAGGTGGCGATGCCGCGCTCGGCACAAATCGCCGCCGCTTTAACGGTACGCGGTTCGTCGCCTTCCGGCAGGACGATGCGCTTGCCGGCTTTACGCGCCAGTTCGGTGAGCTGATAGCGGAATGCCGGCGGTGACAGACGACGGCTGCGTTCGGATGTGGCGGTCAGTGATTCAACCCAGTCAGCATTGATAAAGCCGGCCACATACTCCTGCACTTTTTCAATGCGCTGCGTGTCGTCAGCCGGCACTTCCAGGTTAAAGCTCTGCAGGCTGAGCGAGGTTTGCCAGGTGTTGGTTTTTACCATGAACACCGGCAGGCCGGTCTGGAAGGCGCGTTCGCACAGACGGGCGATCGGCGCTTCAATCTGATAGCCGCCGGTCAGCAGCACCGCACCAATTTCGATGCCATTCATCGCCGCCAGACAGGCCGCCACCAGCACGTCAGGACGGTCGGCTGAGGTCACCAGTAGCGAGCCCGGACGGAAGTGCTCCAGCATATGCGGGATGCTGCGCGCGCAGAAGGTGACGGATTTGACGCGACGCGTGTGGATTTCACCTTCGTTGATGATCTCCGCGTTGAGATGGCGGCACATATCAATGGCGCGCGTCGCGATCAGATCAAAGCTCCACGGCACGCAGCCCAGCACCGGCAGCGGGCTGTTAGCGAACAGCTGCTTAGGATCGATGTTGGCGATGCTGGCTTTCGAGGAGTCGTCGAAAATTTCTGACAGATCCGGACGGGTGCGGCCCTGCTCATCCACCGGCGCGTTGAGTTTGTTGATGATGACGCCGGTGATGTTTTTGTTTTTGCTGCCGCCGAAGCTGCTCTGCGTCAGTTCGATGCGCTCTTTCAGCTGTGCCGGTGAGTCGTTACCCAGCGACATGACGAAGACGATCTCCGCGTTCAGCGTTTTGGCAATTTCATAGTTCAGCGCCGAGGCAAACTGATGTTTGCGCGTCGGAACCAGGCCTTCCACCAGCACCACTTCCGCATCTTTGGCGTTGGCGTGGTAGTTGGCGATGATCTCTTCCATCAGCACATCCTGCTGGTTAGAACCCAGCAGCGACTCAACGCGGGACATCGGCAGCGGAACCGCGGCCGGAATAGCGGAGTTTTTGCGAATGATGGTGGTGGTCTGGTCTGGCGCATCGCCGCCAGCGCGCGGCTGGGCGATCGGTTTGAACACGCTCAGGCGCACGCCTTTGCGCTCCATGGCACGAATCACGCCAAGGCTGACGCTGGTCAGGCCGACGCTGGTGCCGGTAGGAATAAGCATAATTGTACGTGACACTATAGAAACCTCGCGGTGTTACAGGGTGTCAAAAACAACACCGTCAGCCGAAGCTGACGGAGAGAAACATTACGCGGTGAGGCGCGCGGCGTCCTGGGCGATAACCCACTCTTCATTGGTAGGAATCACCACCGCCGGGCGGGTACCTTCTTTATTGATGAAGCCGGACTTGCCGAAGCGTGCAGCCAGGTTGCGCTCGTGGTCAACCTCGAAGCCAAGCAGACCCAGTTTGTCCAGCGCCAGCTCACGTACCATCGCCGCGTTTTCACCGATACCGCCGGTAAACACTACCGCATCCAGACGGCCTTCCATCAGCGCGGTGTAGCTGCCGATGTACTTCGCCAGGCGGTGACAGAACACATCCATCGCGCGTTTGGCATCGTCTTTGGTGGCATAGTTATCTTCTACGTAACGGCAGTCGCTGGTGACTTCGGTCAGGCCGAGCAGGCCGGACTCTTTGGTCAGCAGTTTGTTGATCGCATCCACGCTCATGCCCAGCGTATCGTGCAGGAAGAAGACGATAGCCGGATCGATGTCACCGCTGCGGGTGCCCATCACCAGACCTTCCAGCGGCGTCAGACCCATTGAGGTATCTACGCACTGGCCGTTACGGATGGCCGCAACAGAACCGCCGTTGCCGAGATGGCAGGTGATGATGTTCAGCTCGCTGACCGGCTTGTTCAGCATTTTGGCGGCTTCCTGCGTCACATAGTAGTGACTGGTGCCATGCGCGCCGTAACGACGTACGCCGTGCTCTTTATACAGGTTGTACGGCAGGGCATAGAGATAGGACTCTTCCGGCATAGTCTGATGGAAGGCGGTGTCGAAAACGGCGACATTTTTATCCGACAGGTGCGGGAAGTTTTTCATCGCTTCGTCGATACCGATCAGGTGCGCCGGATTGTGCAGTGGCGCGAAGGACGACGCGTCTTTGATGCCCTGAATGACGGACTCGTCAATCACTACCGATTGCGTCAGCTGCTCGCCGCCGTGAACGATACGATGGCCGATTGCAGCGATTTGTGCCGAAAGCTCTGGTTTTTGTGCCAGAATAGTTTTAACGATGAAGTTCAGCGCTTCGCTGTGCGCTGCGCCCGCGCCGAGCGGGGCTTCCTGTTTACTGCCGTCCAGTTTCCACTTGATGCGCGCTTCCGGCAGGTGGAAACACTCCGCCAGACCGGAAAGGTATTCGTCACCGCTGGCTGGATTGAGAATGGCAAACTTAAGAGAGGAGCTGCCGCAGTTGAGGACCAGTACTAACTTCGTCGACATGGAAGTACCTATTTTGTTAAATAGTGGCTAAAAATAACGCAATCAGACTAACAGCGTAGCCTATGAAAGCTGGTAGATTAATGATTAACATCATGCGCTAGTCAAAAAAGAAACGACACGCAAAAAATTTCGGTAATTTTACGCAGATTTTTGAAATCCACGAAGCGAAACATGGCTCCAGCGCGCTCTTTTATTGAGCTGCGGCTTCCGGTAATGTTGCAAAAACGGCGTCAGAATACCCACTGTGACCCGCAAAGACAAAATCTTTTGAAGGATGTCACGTAAAGTTGTGTAGTTATAAAATTTTTTTAAATGTTGCAGTAATAGTTGAGGTCTACCATGGCGAATGACGCAGGCAATCCAGGCTGGTTCGGCTTATTTCAGCGCGGCCAGCACTACATGAAAACCTGGCCCGCCGACAAACGTCTGGCGCCGGTGTTTCCTGAGAACCGTGTGGTGACGGCAACCCGCTTTGCGATTCGCTTTATGCCACCGCTGGCCATTTTTACGCTGACGTGGCAAATCGCGCTCGGCGGGCAGCTCGGTCCGGCGATTGCCACCGCGCTGTTTGCCTGTAGCCTGCCGATGCAGGGATTATGGTGGCTGGGTAAACGTTCCGTCACGCCGCTGCCGCCAACGCTGCTGCACTGGTTCCACGAAGTGCGCGCCAAACTGGAAGAGGCCGGACAGGCCATTGCCCCCGTCGACGGCAAGCCGACTTACCAGGCGCTGGCGGATGTGCTCAAGCGTGCTTTTAAGCAGCTCGACCGTACTTTCCTCGACGATCTTTGATCAAATGGCGCTTTTCTCTGCCAGAGAATTTGCGCCCAATCCCGGTTCAAATCAAAGAATAGTGATGCGGACATACACGCATCGCTTTCGTTGTGTAATCATTTCTGCATTGTTTAAAACTTAAGCGGCCCTGCGGCCCGGGAGTAAACCATGGAAATGACCCATGCACAGCGACTGATTCTTTCTAATCAATACCAGATGATGGCGATGCTTGAGCCGGATAACGCCGAGCGCTATCGCCGCTATCAGACCATTATTGAACGCGGCTATGGACTGCAATTGCGCGAGCTGGACAAAGAGTTCGGCGAGCTGAGCGAGGCGACCTGCCGTACGCTGATCGACATTATGGAAATGCATCATGCGCTGCATGTTTCCTGGTCCAATCACAAAGCGCCGTGCAACATTGAAGAGCGTCGCCTGGCGTTTCTCGGCTTCGACGCGGCCACCGAAGCGCGTTACCTCGGCTATGTGCGCTTTATGGTTAATGTGGAAGGGCGCTATACCCATTTCGATTCCGGCACCCACGGCTTCAATGCGCAAACCCCGATGTGGGAAAAATACCAACGCATGCTGGCGGTGTGGCACACTTGTCCGCGTCAGTATCACCTCAGCGAGAATGAGATCGCGCAAATCCTCAATGCCTGAATAAGGAGCAACGTGTGAAGTACAGGGGTTTTCTGTTTGATTTAGACGGGACGCTGGTGGATTCACTGCCTGCCGTGAATCGCGCCTGGTCACGCTGGGGCGCGCGCCACGGCCTGGCCGCGCAGCAGGTGCTGGACTACATTCACGGCAAACCGGCGATCAACTCGCTGCGCCACTTTATGGCGGGCCAGTCTGAAGCAGCGATCCAGGCCGAATTTCGCTGGCTGGAGCAGCTGGAAGCAGAAGACACGGCAGGCGTGCAGGCGATTGCCGGTGCACACGCGTTGCTGACCACCCTGAACGCACTCGACATTCCCTGGGCGATTGTGACTTCGGGATCGATCCCGGTGGCGCATGCCCGTCACAAAGCGGCCGGTTTACCGCTGCCGGAGGTGTTTATTACCGCCGAGGACATTAAATTCGGTAAGCCCAATCCTGAACCTTATTTGCTGGGCGCTGAGCGGCTCGGGCTTTCTGCGCCAGAATGCGTGGTGGTGGAAGATGCACCGGCGGGCATTATCGCCGGGCTGGAAGCAGGCAGCGCGGTGGTGGCGGTCAATCCACCAGCCGATGCGCCACGCCTGAGTGAAGTGGCGCTGCAGGTGGAAAATCTGCAGCCGCTGCACATCAGTAAACAGCCGGACGGTTATTTCAGCGTGACGCTCCGCGCCTGAAACAGCCCACGCTGAGCGGCGCAGATTACAGCGGCGTATCCTGGGAAATTTCATCCAGCGACAGGCTGAAGCTGGGGATGAAGACTTCAACGAAGTAATCCATCTCCGGCGATCGCCGCTGCGCCAGCGTCTTCTCCAGACGGGCTTTGGCCAGCAGAAACTCGTTGTTGCCGGCCGACAGTTCTTCAAGGCACTTAAGGTAGGCGCACAGCGCATCAGCCTGTTTCACCACCGCCTGCTCGCTCTCGCTATGCAGGTGCTCATCCAGCAGCGGACGATACGCGTCCTGCAACTCAGGTGGCAGCATCTCAATCAGCTTGTGCTGCGCAATCTTTTCGATCTTCTTGTATTCATGGGCAATCTGCGCGTTGTAGTACTTCACCGGCGTGGGCAGATCGCCGGTCAGCACTTCGCTGGCATCGTGATACAGCGCCAGCATGGCGATGCGATCGGCATTCAGATTGCCGTTAAATTTTTTGTTTTTAATGATGGCCAGCGCGTGCGCCACCATGGCGACCTGCAGACTGTGCTCGGAGACATTTTCCGTGCGCACATTGCGCATCAGCGGCCAGCGGTTGATGAGTTTCAGGCGGGAGAGGTGGGCGAAAAAGTGGCTACGGGTCATGGACGGTTCCTGTTGCACGGCGGGGAGCTTGTGCGGCTCCCCGAAAGTCAAACAGTATACGCGTCACAGATTACTGGCGATAGCCTTGCAGGAAGCGACCAAACTTGTTGATGGCCATCTCGAGGTCGTCCACGCGCGGCAGGGTAACGATGCGCACGTGATCCGGCCACGGCCAGTTAAAGGCGGTGCCCTGCACCAGCAGAACTTTTTCCTGCAGCAGGAAATCCAGCACCATTTTCTGGTCGTCCATGATGTTGAATTTCTTCGCATCGATGCGCGGGAACATATAGAGCGCGCCCTGCGGCTTCACGCAGCTGACGCCGGGAATATCGTTAATCAGTTCCCAGGCGCGCTGGCGCTGCTCGAACAGCCGTCCACCCGGCGCGATAAACTCGCTGATGCTTTGATAGCCGCCCAGCGCAGTCTGAATGGCATGCTGCGCTGGCACGTTAGCGCACAGACGCATCGAGGCCAGCATCTCCAGACCTTCGATATAGCCTTTGGCGTGCTTCTTCGGTCCGTTCAGTACCATCCAGCCCTGGCGGAAACCGGCCACGCGGTAGGTTTTGGACAGCCCGTTGAAGGTCACGGTCAGCAGATCCGGTGCCAGCGCGGCAATCGAATGATGCTGGGCTTCGTCATACAGAATCTTGTCGTAGATCTCGTCGGCGAAGATGATCAGGTTATGCTGGCGGGCGATCTCCACGATCTCCAGCAGCAGCTCTTTGCTGTACACCGCACCGGTCGGGTTGTTGGGGTTGATGATCACGATCCCGCGGGTACGCGGTGTGATTTTGCTGCGGATATCATCCAGATCCGGGAACCAGCCCGCGGATTCGTCGCACAGATAGTGCACCGCTTTGCCGCTCGACAGCGAAACCGCCGCCGTCCACAGCGGATAATCTGGCGCGGGCACCAGCATCTCATCGCCGCTGTTCAGCAGCGCCTGCATCGCCTGCACGATCAGTTCAGACACACCGTTGCCAATATAGATATCTTCTACCGTAACGTCGCGCATGTCGCGCGCCTGGTAGTGCTGCATGATGGCTTTACGTGCTGAATAGAGACCTTTCGAGTCGCAATAGCCTTGCGCGCTCGGTAGGTTACGAATCACGTCTACCAGGATTTCATCAGGGGCTTCAAAACCAAACGGGGCAGGGTTGCCGATGTTGAGTTTGAGAACTTTGTTGCCTTCTTCTTCGAGACGTTTAGCTTCTTTCAGTACCGGGCCACGAATGTCGTAACAGACATTTTCCAGCTTGCCGGATTTATCAATTTGAAAATTCATCGTTACCGCCTTAATGGGCAGAGTCCTTTTAACCTGCCACTAAAATCAAACCTGCTCAATTTACTCCTCTCACCGTAACAAAAGAAGGGCAGCGCTGGGTTTTGGCGCGATAGCCAGGCTTTGCCGGATTCAGTGGCGCGAAACGCATTTTTAACTATTAAAACTGGTTTAATTATCTATTAAAATGGCAGGAATCAACATTAAATGCTTGCGCTGATCGGGTCGCCTGTAAACCGGGATATCCAGCCGCGCGCCGCGCCATTCAGCAATTTTTCATTTAACTGCGGTCTGAGGAATGGTTAGCGACTTGATGAAATAGTTAAAGGAATCTTGTTAGATGCCGAAAAAATGTGCAGCAATGATTAAGCACTATCTGGCATGAGGCGATGACGACGGTTATTTGCTTTGCCAGGCGGTTGAAACCAGGCCCCGTCAGCCGGGGATAAAACCGCGTGGCAGCGGCTTAAATAGCATTTACGCTGTCACTTTAACGCTTATCATTCAGTTTAAGAACCAGGTGGGTTAAAAAATCAGCAGCGTTGTGGCAGGATGTGCCGGAAATGGCTTTTGGTCAAAAATTACGATGTTTTGAACAAAAACATTTCCATTTATAGCGTAAAAATGATTAAGTATAATTTATTATTTGATGCACTTTATCGCTTCGCATCAGCATAACAAGATGTTATTCCTTTTTGCCCCGCAGGACAGTTTGGCGGGAAACCAGGCAACTACACAGCTTCCAGCAACGTTCTACTGACGTCCCTGGCCCAGGAAGTTGTTCTGACTTTTACGACGCCATTGCCCGTTTTGCGGTGATGTGTTCGTCGGCATCCGCCTGACTCGATTTTTTCATGAGCGCCTTCACACAGGGCGATCATTAAGCACCATTACCACTTATCTCTTTGATAAGTATGGTAATACACCAGGGTAGTAGTTTCAAAAAATCTTATAAGTGAAGAAATAACATGACTAATGCAAATCGTCCGATACTGAATCTCGACCTCGATCTGCTGCGTACTTTTGTCGCCGTTGCTGACCTGAATACCTTTGCAGCCGCTGCTGCAGCAGTATGCAGAACGCAATCAGCCGTAAGCCAGCAGATGCAACGTCTGGAACAATTGGTAGGTAAAGAGCTGTTTGCCAGACATGGACGTAACAAATTGCTGACTGAGCATGGCATTCAGCTGCTTGGCTACGCCAGGAAGATCCTGCGTTTCAACGATGAAGCCTGCACTTCTTTAATGTACAGCAATATCCAGGGCGTGCTGACGATTGGCGCGTCTGACGATACCTCTGATACCATTCTGCCGTTTCTGCTTAACCGCGTAACGTCAGTGTATCCGAAACTGGCAATCGACGTCCGCGTGAAGCGTAATCCGTTTATGATGGAGATGCTGAACCAGGGCGAAGTGGATCTGGTGGTGACCACCTCCAGTCCGGGTAACTTCACCTACCAGGTGCTGCGCACCTCGCCAACGCTGTGGTACTGCGCGGCAGATTACATTTTCCAGCGCGGTGAAGCCATTCCGCTGGTGCTGCTGGATGAGCCAAGCCCGTACCGTGACATGGCGATCGATCATCTCAACGAAGCGGGTATCCCGTGGCGTATCTCCTACGTGGCTTCCACGCTGGCAGCGGTACGCGCGGCGGTAAAAGCGGGGCTGGGTGTTACCGCGCGTCCGGTTGAAATGATGAGCCCGGAACTGCGCGTGATGGGTGCGGCAGAAGGCCTGCCGGTGCTGCCGGATACGCAATATCTGCTGTGCCGTAATCCGGACAGCGATAATGAGCTGGCACTGGCCATCTTCAACGCGATGCAGTCCACTAACGATCCTTACAATCTGAGCGCGAATCCGGACGGTACGCTGCTGCTGGATGATGAAGAGTAAGGTTGACCGTTACTGGTAATCCGTCACAACCGGCATGCCAGATAATTGTTAAAAGTTAGAGAAAAGAGCCTTAGCCTGATGAAAATCAGCTAAGGCTTTTTTTATGGCGGTTATTTCCGCTTTTTTAGCACAATTAGCACCTGATAATTTCACTAACTTCCTGAAAAGTGAAATGTGTTTCGTTTTCATCCTGCGCGGAATTTATTTATCATTTCGTGCCAATTTTATCTCCGTCTTTCGTCAGACCGCCTGCCGGTTTTTCCAGCAAAAAACGTCAATATGTGTTCTGGATCAAAAAAATACCCCCGATAAGGGGGGGGAAATCCGCGCAAGACCTGTCAAACTATGATTGTTAAACGCACGATCCATGCATGTGAATACCCGCTACACTGAAATTAACCGTACAAACTGAAGCGATTTAGCTGGCGCTCAGGGGTGCATATGTTAATAATATGATGCGGGTGTAAATTAATGTTTGGATACTTTTGTCAAAGTTGACAAAAGGTTATAGAAAGGAGTAAAAAACCCCATAAAATTGCTGCTTAATTGATAAAGACAGCAAAGTTTATAAGGTTTTTTATCCTTCCCTTGAATCGATGTGGTGTGTTTGCTGCGACAGTGCAGGATGCCATCGCCACTTTTGATGAGTAAGCAAAGAGTATGTCAACAACCACAGAAGTCATCGCTCATCACTGGGCGTTTATTGTTTTCATTGTTATCGCGTTTGGCCTGTGTGCCTTTATGTTAACCGGTGGCTGGTTGTTAGGTGGACGTGCACGCGCGCGCCATAAAGACACGCCGTTTGAATCCGGTATCGAATCCGTCGGTGATACCCATATCCGCCTCTCGGCAAAATTCTATCTGGTTGCGATGTTTTTCGTCATTTTCGACGTCGAAGCCCTCTATCTATACGCATGGTCGACCTCCATTCGCGAAAGCGGCTGGGTCGGCTTTGTCGAAGCCGCAATTTTCATTTTGGTGCTCCTGGCAGGCCTGGTTTATCTGGTGCGCATCGGTGCGCTGGATTGGGCGCCTGCGCGTCGTCGCGTAGTCGTCAAATCGAGCCCGGTCAGCCACAGTCACACCAACCCTCATAAGCAGTAAAAGCGAGGCAATAAGATGGACTACACGCTGACACGCGTAGACCCGAACGGGGGCGATAACGACCGTTATCCCCTGCAGAAACAGGAGATTGTTACCGATCCTCTGGAGCAGCACGTTCATCGCAGCGTCTATATGGGCAAGCTCGAGCACGCCCTGCATGACATGGTGAACTGGGGTCGTAAAAACTCTCTCTGGCCGTATAACTTCGGCCTTTCCTGTTGCTACGTGGAAATGACCACGTCATTCACCGCAGTACATGATGTGGCGCGTTTCGGTGCGGAAGTAATGCGCGCCTCGCCACGTCAGGCTGACTTTATGGTGATCGCCGGTACGCCGTTTACCAAAATGGCGCCGGTGATTCAGCGTTTGTATGATCAGATGCTGGAACCAAAATGGGTGATTTCGATGGGGGCCTGCGCCAATTCCGGCGGCATGTATGACATCTATTCGGTGGTGCAGGGTGTGGATAAATTCCTGCCGGTTGATGTGTATATCCCGGGTTGTCCGCCACGTCCGGAAGCTTACATGCAGGCGCTGCTGCTGCTGCGTGAGTCCATCGGCAAAGAACGTCGTCCACTCTCGTGGGTGGTTGGCGATCAGGGCGTGTATCGCGCCAATATGCAGTCTGAGCGTGAAAGAAAGCGCGGTGAGCGTATTGCCGTCACCAACCTGAGAACCCCAGACGAAGTTTAAGCACCCCGTACACGGATGGAGCCACGGCCGCAGCAGATAATGACAACGTAGTGTGTGCCGCCATCCTGACGCCTTCTTTTGAGTGCCTGATTACAGGCCGGAATGGTGAGTAACGTATGACAGATTTAACCACGCAAGATCTCGCTCAGCCTGCATGGCAAACCCGGGATCACCTGGATGATCCGGTGATCGGCGAGCTGCGTAACCGTTTTGGGCCGGATGCCTTTACCGTTCAGGCCACCCGCACCGGCATTCCGGTCGTCTGGGTGAAGCGTGAACAGCTACTGGAAATCATTGAATTCCTGCGTAAGCTGCCGAAGCCGTACGTCATGCTCTATGACCTGCACGGTTTCGATGAGCGTTTACGTACCCACCGCGCCGGTCTGCCCGCCGCGGATTTTTCCGTTTTCTATCACCTGCTGTCGATTGAACGCAACCGCGACATCATGCTCAAGGTGGCGCTGTCTGAAAACGATCTGAATGTGCCCACCATCACCAAAATCTTCGCTAACGCCAACTGGTACGAGCGCGAAACTTGGGAGATGTTCGGTATCACCTTCAACGGCCACCCACACCTGACGCGCATCATGATGCCGCAGACCTGGGAAGGGCATCCGCTGCGTAAAGACTACCCGGCGCGCGCCACCGAGTTCGATCCTTTCACGCTGACCAAGCAGAAAGAAGATCTGGAGATGGAGTCACTGACCTTCAAGCCGGAAGACTGGGGCATGAAGCGTGGCACCACCAATGAGGACTTCATGTTCCTCAACCTCGGTCCGAACCACCCTTCAGCGCACGGTGCCTTCCGCATCATTCTGCAGCTGGATGGCGAAGAGATTGTCGACTGCGTGCCGGACGTGGGTTACCACCATCGCGGCGCGGAGAAGATGGGCGAGCGTCAGTCGTGGCACAGCTATATTCCGTATACCGACCGTATCGAGTACCTCGGCGGCTGCGTAAACGAAATGCCGTACGTGCTGGCGGTGGAAAAGCTGGCGGGCATCACCGTACCGGATCGCGTGAATGTGATTCGCGTGATGCTGTCAGAGCTGTTCCGTATCAACAGCCACCTGCTGTACATCTCCACCTTTATTCAGGACGTCGGTGCCATGACGCCGGTGTTCTTTGCCTTTACCGACCGTCAGAAAATTTATGACGTGGTGGAAGCGATCACCGGTTTCCGTATGCACCCGGCGTGGTTCCGCATCGGCGGTGTGGCGCACGATCTGCCGAAAGGCTGGGAACGTCTGCTGCGCGAGTTCCTCGACTGGATGCCGAAGCGTCTGAAAGAGTACGACAAAGCTGCGCTGCGCAACACCGTGCTGATGGGCCGTTCGCAGGGTGTGGCCGCTTATAACATGGACGAAGCGCTGGCATGGGGCACCACCGGTGCCGGTCTGCGCGCCACCGGTCTGGACTTCGACGTGCGTAAATGGCGTCCCTACTCCGGCTATGAAAACTTCGACTTCGAGGTGCCGGTCGGCGCCGGCATCAGCGACGCTTACACCCGCGTGCAGCTGAAGATGGAAGAGATGTGGCAGTCGCTGCGTATCCTTGAGCAGTGCCTGAAGAACATGCCGGAAGGTCCGTTCAAGGCCGATCACCCGCTGACCACGCCGCCACCGAAAGAGCGCACGCTGCAGCACATTGAAACCCTGATCACGCACTTCCTGCAGGTTTCGTGGGGCCCGGTAATGCCGGCCAACGAATCGTTCCAGATGATTGAAGCGACGAAAGGGATCAACAGCTACTACCTGACCAGCGATGGCAGCACCATGAGCTACCGCACCCGCGTGCGTACGCCGAGCTTCCCGCATCTGCAGCAGATCCCTTCGGTGATCCGCGGCAGCCTGGTATCCGACCTGATCGTGTACCTCGGTAGTATCGATTTTGTTATGTCAGACGTGGACCGCTAATTATGCACGATCAAAAAATTGCCATTCAAACCATCGACCCGACTGAGGTCTTTGTGCTGAGCGAGGCCGAGCACCACGCTATTGAGCATGAAAAACATCACTATGAAGATGCGCGCGCGGCGTCGATTGAAGCGCTGAAGATCGTGCAGAAGCAGCGCGGCTGGGTGCCGGACGGTGCCATCAACGCGATTGCTGAGGTACTGGGCATTCCGGCCAGCGACGTAGAAGGTGTGGCGACGTTTTACAGCCAGATCTACCGTACGCCGGTTGGCCGCCACGTGATTCGCTACTGCGACAGCGTGGTGTGCCACATCACCGGTTACCAGGGCATTCAGGCGGCGCTGGAGCAGAACCTGAATATTAAGCCGGGACAAACCACGCCGGATGGCCGCTTTACGCTGCTGCCAACCTGCTGCCTCGGCAACTGTGACAAAGGCCCGACCATGATGGTGGATGAAGATACCCACGTTCACCTGACGCCGGAAGGCATCGCCAACCTGCTGGAGCAGTATCAATGACCATTAAACAGATCATTCGTACTGCGGAAACCCATCCGCTGACCTGGCGTCTGCGTGACGACAAACAGCCGGTATGGTTCGATGAATACCGCAGTAAAAACGGCTACGTTGGCGCCGATAAGGCGCTGAAGGGCATGAGCCAGGACGAGATCGTCGCCGCGGTGAAGGATTCCGGCCTGAAAGGGCGCGGCGGTGCGGGCTTCAGCACCGGCCTGAAATGGAGCCTGATGCCCAAAGATGAATCCATGAACATCCGTTACCTGCTGTGTAACGCTGATGAGATGGAGCCTGGCACTTATAAAGACCGCTTGCTGATGGAGCAGTTGCCGCACCAGCTGGTGGAAGGCATGCTGATTAGTGCGTTTGCGCTGAAAGCCTACCGTGGCTACATCTTCCTGCGCGGTGAATACATCGAAGCCGCGGAAAACCTGCGTCGTGCGATTGCCGAAGCTACTGCCGCGGGCTATCTCGGCAAAAACATTCTTGGTACCGGCTTCGATTTCGAGCTGTTTGTTCACACCGGTGCGGGCCGCTATATCTGTGGCGAAGAGACCGCGCTGATCAACTCGCTGGAAGGGCGCCGCGCTAACCCGCGTTCCAAGCCGCCGTTCCCGGCCAGTGCCGGCGTCTGGGGCAAACCGACCTGCGTCAACAACGTTGAGACGCTGTCCAACGTGCCGGCGATCTTCCTGAATGGCGTGGAGTGGTACAAAAACATCTCCAGCAGCGAAGACACCGGTACCAAGATGATGGGCTTCTCCGGCCGGGTGAAAAATCCGGGCGTATGGGAGCTGCCGTTTGGCACCACCGCGCGTGAAATCCTCGAGGATTATGCCGGCGGAATGCGCGATGGCCTGAAGTTCAAAGCCTGGCAGCCGGGCGGAGCCGGTACCGACTTCCTGACCGAGCAGCACCTCGACCTGCCGATGGAATTTGCCAGCATCGGCAAAGCCGGCAGCCGTCTGGGTACCGCGCTGGCGATGGCGGTCGACCACGAAATCAATATGGTGTCGCTGGTACGCAACCTCGAAGAGTTCTTTGCGCGCGAGTCGTGCGGCTGGTGTACGCCGTGCCGCGACGGTCTGCCGTGGAGCGTGAAGATCCTGCGTGCGCTGGAGCAGAAAAAAGGCCAGCCGGGGGATATCGAAACCCTGCTGCAGCTGTGCCGCCAGCTCGGTCCGGGCAAGACGTTCTGCGCCCACGCACCGGGTGCCGTTGAGCCACTGCAGAGCGCGATTAAATATTTCCGTGACGAGTTTGAAGCTGGCATTGCGCCGCAGGTGTTTGGCAATACCCGCGCCATTGGCGGGATTCAGCCTAACCTGCTGAAAGCGCGCTGGTAAGCCGCCGTCGTACACGGAATCGCCCGGGCCTGAGGCTGCGGGGCAGGAATTAGATGTTTAACGCTCGTCTGCGGACGAGCCTTACGGAAGCATGTTCACTATGGCTACAATCCATGTAGACGGTAAAGAATATGATGTGAACGGAGCGGACAACCTGCTGCAGGCGTGTCTGTCTCTGGGCCTTGATATTCCTTATTTTTGCTGGCATCCGGCGCTGGGAAGCGTGGGAGCCTGCCGCCAGTGCGCGGTGAAGCAATTCCAGAATGCCGAAGATACCCGTGGTCGCCTCGTCATGTCCTGCATGACGCCTGCGTCTGACGGCACCTTTATCTCCATCGACGATGGCGAAGCGAAAGAGTTTCGTGAAAGCGTGGTGGAGTGGCTGATGACCAACCACCCGCACGACTGTCCGGTGTGCGAAGAGGGCGGTAACTGTCACCTGCAGGATATGACGGTAATGACGGGACACAGCTTCCGTCGCTACCGTTTTACCAAGCGTACCCATCAGAATCAGGATCTCGGGCCGTTTATCTCGCATGAGATGAACCGCTGTATCGCCTGTTACCGCTGCGTGCGCTACTACAAAGATTACGCCGATGGCAAAGATCTTGGCGTGTACGGCGCGCATGACAACGTCTACTTTGGCCGTCCGGAAGATGGCACGCTGGAGAGCGAATTCTCCGGTAACCTGGTAGAAATCTGCCCGACCGGCGTGTTCACTGATAAAACCCACTCTGAACGCTATAACCGTAAGTGGGATATGCAGTTTGCGCCGAGCATCTGCCAGCAGTGCAGCGTGGGTTGTAACACCAGCCCGGGCGAGCGCTATGGCGAGCTGCGTCGTATCGAAAACCGCTACAACGGATCGGTGAACCACTACTTCCTGTGCGACCGTGGCCGTTTCGGCTATGGCTACGTGAACCGTAAAGATCGTCCGCGTCATCCGGAACAGCTGCGCGGCACTGACCGTATCACTTTGAACGCAGAACAGGCGGTTAATGCCGCCGCGGATATCCTGCGTCAGGCGAAGAAGGTGATCGGTATCGGTTCACCACGTGCCAGTATTGAAAGCAACTTCGCGCTGCGCGAACTGGTGGGCGCAGAAAACTTCTCAACCGGTATGCCGGCAGCTGAGCAGGCGCGGGTTGAGCTGATGCTGAAAGTGCTGCAGCAGGGCGGCATCTACACGCCATCGCTGCGTGAAATTGAAAGCTATGACGCCGTGCTGGTGCTGGGTGAAGATCTGACTCAGGTCGGTGCCCGCGTGGCGCTGTCGGTGCGTCAGGCCGTTAAAGGCAAAGCTCGCGAAATGGCCGCCGCTCAGAAAGTTGCGGACTGGCAGATCGCCGCCATCCTCAACATTGGTCAGCACGCCAAACATCCGCTGTTTGTCACTAACGTTGATGAAACCCGTCTCGATGATATTGCCGCGTGGAGCTATCGCGCACCGGTGGAAGATCAGGCACGCCTGGGCTTCGCCATCGCGCACGCGCTGGATGACAGCGCACCGGCGGTTAGCGACTTTGACAGCAGCCTGAACGGCAAGCTGGACGTGGTGGTTCAGGCGCTGGCCGGCGCGAAAAAACCGCTGATCATTTCCGGCACCCACTCGGGCAGCACGGCAATGATTGAAGCGGCAGCCAACGTGGCTAAAGCGCTGAAAGCGCGCGGTGCCGACGTCGGTATCACCTTCCTCGCCGGCGCGGCCAACAGCTTTGGTCTCGGCCTGATGGGCGGCCAGTCGCTGGACAGCGCGCTGGAGCAGCTGGATAAAGGCGAAGCGGAAGCGCTGGTGGTGCTGGAGAACGATCTCTACCGTCACGCGCCGAAAGCCACCGTCGATGCGGCACTGCACAACACCGCGCACGTGATTGTGGTTGACCATCAACGTACCGCCACGCTGGAGAAAGCCGGTCTGGTGCTCTCCACCGCCAGCTTTGCCGAGAGCGACGGCACCTCCATCAACCATGAAGGTCGCGCCCAGCGCTTCTTCCAGGTTTACGATCCGGCCTATTACGACGATAGCGTGGTGATGCTGGAGAGCTGGCGCTGGCTGCATTCGCTGCACAGCGCTGTAGAGAGCCGCCAGATTGACTGGACGCAGCTCGATCACGTGATTGATGCCGCGATTGTGGCGCTGCCGCAGCTGAAAGGGATTAAGGACGCGGCGCCGGACGCCAGCTTCCGCATCCGTGGTCAGAAACTGGCGCGTTCACCGCATCGTGCCAGTGGCCGTACCGCCGCGCGCGCCAACATCAGCGTGCACGAACCGCGTCAGCCGCAGGATAAAGACACTATGTTTGCCTTCTCCATGGAAGGTAACAACCAGCCGTCGGCACCGCGTTCGCAGATTCCTTTTGCCTGGGCACCAGGCTGGAACTCACCGCAGGCGTGGAACAAGTTCCAGGCGGAAGTGGGCGGTAAACTGCGTCATGGCGATCCGGGCGTGCGTCTGTTTGAAGCCAGCGAAAGTGCACTGGACTGGTTCAGCCAGGTTCCGGCACGCTTCGTGGGCGGCAGTCAGTATCGCGTGGCACCTTACTATCAGCTGTTTGGTAGTGAAGAGATGACTCAGCGTTCGCCAACCTTCCAGAAACGCATGGCAGCGGCCACGCTGGTGATCAACCCGGCAGATGCTGAGAAGCTGGGCGTTAATAACGGTGCGTCCGTGGAGCTGGTTTGCGCCGGTGAAACGCTGCGTCTGCCGGTGCGCTTCTCTGCGGCACTGCAGGCGGGGCAGGTGGGTCTGCCGCTCGGCATGCCGGGTGTACCGCCGTTCCTCGCGGGTGCGCAAATTGACAAACTGCAGGAGGCAGCGCAATGAGCTGGCTGACACCGGACGTTATTGACATCATCCTGCAGGTGGTGAAAGCCATTGTCATCCTGCTGGTGGTGGTGGCCTGTGGTGCCTTCATGAGCTTTGCCGAGCGTCGTCTGCTCGGCCTGTGGCAGAACCGTTATGGACCAAACCGTGTAGGCTGGGGCGGCTCGCTGCAGCTGGCGGCGGACATGATCAAAATGTTCTTTAAAGAGGACTGGGTTCCGCCGTTTACCGATCGCTTCATCTTTACCCTGGCACCGGTCATCGCCTTCGTTTCGCTGCTGCTGGCGTTTGCGATTGTGCCGGTTTCGCCGAGCTGGATGGTCACCGACCTGAACATCGGTCTGCTGTTCTTCCTGATGATGGCGGGTCTGGCGGTATACGCCGTACTGTTCGCGGGCTGGTCGAGTAACAACAAATACTCGCTGCTCGGTGCAATGCGTGCCTCCGCGCAGACCCTGAGCTATGAAGTGTTCCTCGGCCTGTCGCTGATGGGCGTGGTGGCGCAGGCGGGTTCCTTTAACCTGAACGCCATCGTTGAGAGCCAGACGCACCTGTGGAATATCATCCCGCAGTTCTTTGGCTTCGTGACCTTCTGTATTGCTGGCGTCGCGGTGTGCCACCGTCATCCGTTTGACCAGCCGGAAGCGGAACAGGAGCTGGCCGACGGTTACCACATCGAATATGCCGGGATGAAGTTCGGCCTGTTCTTTGTCGGTGAGTACGTGGCCATTACTACCGTTTCGGCGCTGATCGTCACCCTGTTCTTCGGTGGCTGGCACGGTCCGTTCCTGCCGCCGTTCATCTGGTTCGCCCTGAAAACGGCGTTCTTTATGGTGATGTTTATCCTGATTCGTGCTGCGCTGCCGCGTCCACGCTATGACCAGGTGCTGTCGTTCGGCTGGAAAGTATGTCTGCCGTTGACGTTATTGAACCTGCTGGCCACTGCCGCAGTGATTCTGTACAACGCGCAGTAAGGGGTTTTGAGATGACTTTAAAAGATATTGTCGTTGGCTTCGGCACGACAGTGCGCAGTATCTGGATGATTGGCATGCATGCCTTCGCCAAACGCGAAACCCAGATGTATCCGGAAGAGCCGGTTTATCTGCCGCCGCGCTACCGTGGCCGTATCGTGCTGACGCGCGATCCGGACGGCGAAGAGCGCTGCGTGGCCTGTAACCTGTGCGCCGTTGCCTGCCCGGTCGGCTGTATTTCGCTGCAGAAAGCGGAGATGCAGGATGGCCGCTGGTATCCGGAATTTTTCCGCATCAACTTCTCGCGCTGCATCTTCTGTGGTTTATGTGAAGAAGCCTGCCCGACCACCGCGATTCAGTTGACGCCGGACTTCGAACTCGGTGAGTTCAAGCGTCAGGATCTGGTGTATGAGAAGGAAGATCTGCTGATTTCCGGCCCGGGTAAATATCCGGAGTACAACTTCTACCGCATGGCAGGTATGGCGATCGACGGTAAAGACAAAGGCGACGCGGAAAACGAAGCCAAACCGATCGACGTTAAAGGCTTATTACCTTAAGGAGCCAGGTATGGAATTTGCGTTTTATCTTTGCGGACTGGTGGCGGTGCTGACGACATTGCGCGTCATCACCCACACCAATCCGGTACATGCGCTGCTGTACCTGATTGTTTCGCTGCTGTCGATTGCCGGCGTGTTCTTCTCAATGGGTGCCTATTTTGCCGGTGCACTGGAGATCATCGTCTATGCCGGTGCCATCATGGTGCTGTTTGTGTTCGTAGTGATGATGCTCAACCTGGGTAAAACCCAGCAGGATCAGGAGCGCGAATGGCTGAAGCCATCGCTGTGGATCGGTCCGGGCATTGTCTCGCTGCTGCTGCTGGTGGTGATGATCTACGCCATCCTGACCGCGACCGACCAGGGTATTGATGGCACCGTCATCGATGCCAAAGCGGTGGGCATCAGTCTGTTTGGCCCGTATGTTCTGGCGGTTGAGCTGGCGTCAATGCTGCTGCTGGCCGGTCTGGTGGTGGCGTTCCATATCGGACGTGAAGATCGTCAGGGCGAAGTGCTGAGCAACCGCGTGTCAGACGCGGCGGCCAATAAGGAGGAGCACGCATGATCCCGTTACAACACGGCCTGATTCTGGCTGCTGTGCTGTTTGTTCTCGGCCTGACCTCGCTGGTACTGCGCCGCAACCTGCTGTTTATGCTGATCGGTCTGGAGATCATGATCAACGCCGCGGCGCTGGCGCTGGTGGTGGCAGGCAGCTACTGGGGACAAGCCGACGGCCAGGTGATGTACATCCTGGCAATCAGCCTCGCGGCGGCGGAAGCCAGTATTGGTCTGGCGCTGCTGCTCCAGCTCTATCGTCGTCGTCAGACGCTGAACATTGACACAGTGAGCGAGATGCGCGGATGAATCTTCTCTATTTAACCGTATTATTTCCGCTGATTGGCTTCCTGCTATTGGCGTTTTCCCGTGGTCGCTGGTCGGAGAACCTGTCGGCTGCGGTGGGGATGGGGTCAGTGGGCCTTGCGGCGCTGACCACCGTATTTGTGGGTGTGGACTTCTTCAGTCAAGGCCAGCAGCCATTTACCCAGGCGCTGTGGACCTGGATGCACGTCGGTAACTTTGACATCAAAGTGAACCTGGTGCTGGACGGTCTGTCGCTGACCATGCTGTCGGTGGTCACTGGCGTCGGCTTCTTCATCCACATGTTCGCTTCGTGGTACATGCGCGGTGAAGAGGGCTATTCACGCTTCTTCGCCTACACCAACCTGTTCATCGCGAGCATGGTGGTGCTGGTGCTGGCCGATAACCTGATGCTGATGTACCTTGGCTGGGAAGGGGTAGGGCTGTGTTCCTACCTGCTGATTGGCTTCTACTACAGCAATCCGGAAAACGGCAAAGCGGCGATGAAAGCCTTCATCATCACCCGTGTCGGTGACGTGTTCCTCGCCTTTGCGTTGTTCATTCTCTACAACGAACTGGGTACGCTGAACTTCCGTGAGCTGATGGAGCTGGCCCCGGCGCACTTCGCGGCGGACAACCACATGCTGCAGTGGGCGACGCTGATGCTGCTGGGCGGTGCCGTGGGTAAATCGGCACAGCTGCCGTTGCAGACGTGGCTGGCCGATGCGATGGCCGGTCCGACGCCGGTCTCCGCGCTGATCCACGCTGCCACCATGGTAACCGCAGGCGTCTATCTGATTGCCCGCACCCACGATCTGTTCCTGCTGACGCCGGAAGTGCTGCATCTGGTGGGTATCGTTGGTGCGATTACGCTGGTGCTGGCGGGCTTCGCCGCGCTGGTGCAGACCGACATCAAACGCGTGCTGGCTTACTCCACCATGAGTCAGATCGGCTACATGTTCCTGGCGCTGGGCGTACAGGCGTGGGACGCCGCGATTTTCCACCTGATGACCCATGCGTTCTTCAAGGCGCTGCTGTTCCTCTCTTCCGGTTCCGTGATTCTGGCCTGTCACCACGAGCAGAATATTTTCAAAATGGGCGGTCTGCGTAAGAGCATCCCGCTGGTGTACGTCTGTTTCCTGGTGGGCGGTGCCGCGCTGGCTGCGCTGCCGCTGATTACCGCCGGCTTCTACAGTAAGGACGAGATTCTGTTCGGTGCGCTGGCTAACGGTCACATCAATCTGATGGTCGCCGGTCTGGTGGGTGCATTCCTTACCTCAATCTACACCTTCCGCATGATCTTCATCGTGTTCCACGGCGAAGAGAAAATTCATGCGCATGCCGGTAAAGGCATTACGCATCACCTGCCGCTGATTGTGCTGCTGGTGCTCTCGACCTTCGTTGGCGCGCTGATTACGCCTCCGCTGGCGGGCGTGCTGCCACAGAACGAGTTTGGTGAAACCGGCAAAGTGGCGCTGGAAATCACCTCGGGTGCCGTGGCGATTATCGGTATCCTGATTGCCGCCGCGCTGTGGCTGGGCAAACGTCAGCTGGTCACCCGCATCGCCAACAGCGCGCCGGGCCGTTTCTTCGGCACCTGGTGGTTTGCGGCCTGGGGCTTCGACTGGCTGTACGACAAGGTATTTGTTAAACCATACCTTGGCATTGCCTGGCTGCTGCAGCGCGATCCGCTCAATTCACTGATGAACCTGCCGGCGCTGCTGTCGCGCATCGGTAATAAAGGTCTGGTGGTGAGTGAGAACGGCTATCTGCGCTGGTATATCGCGTCGATGAGCGTCGGTGCCGTGGTGGTGCTGGCGCTGATGCTGGTGATTTAACGATTGATGAGCGGGGCGCGCGATGGTTTAGCGCCCCACGTAAGAATGTTCAAAATTGTCTGATGCACGGGTGAGATCAACGCAGTCAGTTTGGTATTCGCCAGCGCAGCAACCGGCGCGTAGTAATACGTGAACGTTGCCCGCGCGGGCGAGGCGAAACGGGCGCGTCCGATAGCCTGAACGAAGACGAAAATAGGGAATGTACGCCGTGTTATTACCTTGGCTAATAATTATACCCTTTGTTGGGGGCTTGCTTTGCTGGCTGGCTGAGCGCCTTGGCGCGAAGGTGCCGCGCTGGATTGCCCTGATCACCATGGGGCTGACGCTGGCGCTGGGCCTGCAGCTGTGGCTGCAGGGAGGCTATTCGCTGACGCAGGCTGCGGGCCTGCCGCAGTGGCAGTCGACTTTCCTGGTGTCGTGGATCCCACGCTTTGGCATTAATTTCCATCTGGCGCTGGATGGCCTGTCGCTGCTGATGGTGGTGCTGACCGGCCTGCTGGGTTTGATGGCGGTACTCTGCTCGTGGAATGAAATCGAAAAGTATCAGGGCTTCTTCCACCTCAATCTGATGTGGATTCTCGGCGGCGTGATCGGCGTGTTCCTCGCCATCGACATGTTCCTGTTCTTCTTCTTCTGGGAAATGATGCTGGTGCCGATGTACTTCCTCATCGCGCTCTGGGGTCACAAAGCGTCTGACGGGAAAACCCGTATCAGCGCGGCAACCAAATTCTTCATCTATACCCAGGCGTCAGGTCTGGTGATGCTGATTGCCATTCTGGCGCTGGTGTTCGTGCACTACAACGCCACTGGCGTCTGGACGTTCAGCTATGAAGAGCTGCTGAAAACGCCAATGTCACACACCGTTGAGTATCTGCTGATGCTCGGCTTCTTCATCGCCTTTGCGGTGAAAATGCCGGTGGTGCCGCTGCACGGCTGGCTGCCGGATGCCCACAGCCAGGCACCGACCGCTGGTTCGGTTGACCTTGCCGGTATCCTGCTGAAAACTGCGGCTTACGGCCTGCTGCGTTTTAGCCTGCCGCTGTTCCCGAATGCGTCGGCGGAGTTCGCGCCGATCGCCATGTGGCTCGGCATCATCGGTATCTTCTACGGCGCGTGGATGGCGTTCTCGCAGACCGATATCAAACGTCTGATCGCCTACACCTCGATTTCGCACATGGGCTTCGTGCTGATTGCCATCTACACCGGCAGCCAGCTGGCGTTCCAGGGCGCGGTGGTGCAGATGATTGCGCACGGCCTGTCGGCCGCGGCGCTGTTCATCCTGTGCGGTCAGCTGTATGAGCGTCTGCATACCCGTGACATGCGCCAGATGGGCGGCCTGTGGTCGCGCATCAAGTGGATTCCGGGCCTGTCGCTGTTCTTTGCCGTGGCCAACCTCGGTATGCCGGGCACCGGTAACTTTGTGGGTGAGTTCATGATTCTGACCGGCAGCTATCAGGTGGTGCCGTTGATTATCGTGATTGCCACCTTCGGCCTGGTATTTGCCTCGGTGTACTCGCTGATCATGATGCAGCGCGCTTACTACGGCGAAGCCAAATCAAAAGAGCCGCTGGCTGGAATGTCGCCGCGCGAATTCCTGACCATCGGTGTACTGGTCGTGCTGCTGGTGCTGCTGGGCGTTTATCCGCAGCCAATCCTCGACACGTCCCATGCTGCGATGAGCAATATTCAGCAGTGGTTTACCGCTTCAATTTCAACTACAAGGCCGTAATTCGCCATGACAATAACTCCTCAACAATTGATCGCGTTGCTACCGCTGTTAATCGTCGGATTGACGGTGGTGGTTGTGATGCTGTCCATTGCGTGGCGACGCAACCACTTTGTTAATGCCACGCTGACGGTCATCGGTCTTAACCTCGCGCTGTTGTCGCTGTGGTTTGTGGGCCACGTGGGCGCCATGGATGTCACGCCGCTGCTGCGCGTGGATGGCTATTCGATGTTCTATATCGCGCTGGTGATGCTGGCGAGTCTGGCAACCTGCACTTTTGCTTATCCGTGGCTGGCCGGTTTCCCGGACAACAAAGATGAGTTCTATCTGCTGGTGCTAATCGCGGCGCTGGGCGGAATCGTGCTGGCCAGCGCCAACCATCTGGCAGCGCTGTTCATCGGTATCGAACTGCTGTCGCTGCCGCTGTTTGGTCTTATCGGCTACGCCTTCCGTCAGAAGCGCTCGCTGGAAGCGGCGCTGAAGTACATGATTCTGTCGGCTGCGGCTTCTTCATTCCTGATCTTCGGTATTGCGCTGGTCTACGCCGATTCCGGCAGCCTGAGCTTTGTGCAGCTCGGCAAGAGCCTGAATGACAGCATGATTCAGCAGCCGCTGCTGCTGGTCGGGCTGGGCATGATGATCATCGGTCTTGGCTTTAAGCTGTCGCTGGTGCCGTTCCATCTGTGGACGCCAGACGTTTATCAGGGCGCGCCGGCTCCGGTCTCGACCTTCCTCGCCACCGCCAGCAAAATCGCTATCTTTGCGGTCATCATGCGTCTGTTCATGTACGCACCGGTAACCGACAGTGAAGCGGTGCGCACCGTGCTGGGTGTGATTGCCTTCGTCTCGATCCTGTTCGGTAACCTGATGGCGATTTCGCAGAGCAACATCAAGCGTCTGCTCGGCTATTCATCTATCGCGCATCTTGGCTATCTGCTGGTGGCGCTGATTGCGGTGAAAACCCATCAGCTGTCGCTGGAAACCGCCGGTGTCTATCTGGCCGGTTACCTGTTCAGCAGCCTGGGCGCCTTCGGTGTAGTCAGCCTGATGTCGAGCCCGTACCGTGGTCCGGATGCCGATACGCTTTACTCCTATCGCGGTCTGTTCTGGCATCGTCCGATTCTCTCCGCCGTGATGACGGTGATGATGCTGTCGCTGGCCGGTATCCCGATGACGCTGGGCTTTATCGGTAAGTTTTACGTCATCGCGTCTGGTGTTAACGCGCATCTGTGGTGGCTGACCGCGGCGGTTGTCGCCGGTAGCGCCATTGGTCTGTACTACTACCTGCGCGTTACGGTGAGCCTGTACCTCAGCCCGCCGGAACTGCACACCCGCGATACCCCGGCCAACTGGGCGTTCACCGCAGGTGGTGTGGTGGTGCTGATCTCCGCTATCCTCGTGTTGCTGCTCGGTGTTTATCCGCAGCCGCTCATCACGCTGGTGCAGCTGGCTCAGCCGCTGATGTAAACAGCGCGTCATCTTCACAATCAGGCCTGCGGGCCTGATTTTTTTTGCTCGCAATTTGAGAGTTTGATCACATTGCACCGCGTGACCTCTTCAGTCAGCTGCTGCCCCCTGCGTTTCACGCCTGCGCTGTGATAGGCTGTGAAGATCACTTTTTTCGCTCAGACAAGGAAGCACGATGGATATGCAATGGCTTGATTGCCACCACAGTGAACTGACCACGCAGCAGCTGTACACCGTGCTGGCGCTGCGTAATCAGGTGTTTATTGTCGAACAGGCCTGTCCGTATCAGGATATTGATGGCCTGGATTTGACGGCCGATAACCGCCATCTGCTGGGCTTTCTTGATGGCAAACTGCTGGCCTATGCGCGTCTGCTGACGCCGGCGCTGGCTTCCTCGCCGGTGACCATTGGCCGGGTGATTGTGTCAGAAGAGGCGCGCGGCCTGAAACTGGGCTATCGGCTGATGGAGCAGGCGCTGAACAGCTGCGAACAGCACTGGCCGCAGCGGGCGGTGTATCTGTCCGCGCAGGCGCATCTGGAAGGCTTTTATGGTCGCCTGGGCTTCCGGGCGGTCACGGACGTTTATCTGGAAGATAATATTCCGCACGTCGGCATGCAGAAAAACTAACGGCGAGGTGTTGGCCTCGCCGTGCAGGTTAGCCCGGCGTCATCTGCCGGTCGTCGGTGTACTTGCGCTGATCGGGCGGTGGCGGGAAATACTGATACAGCCAGGTTTCGCTCAGCGTCTCATCTTTGGTGCGCAGGAACAGGCGCATATCCACCGGTTTGGTTGAGTCGCTGTTCGGGTACCAGTCAAACAGGATACGGTAACCTTTCAGCGGTTCGACGTAGAGAATCTCCACCTGTTTGAAGGTGCCGGACGACACGGTGATCACCGGTTCGATACCTTTCGGCGCGGCCGCCTGCAGGTCGCCGCCAATGAAATCGATAGCAAAGCGGCGGCACCACTGGTCCGGGAAGTGTTCGCCCGGTGCCCAGCCTTCCGGGAAGCCACCAATACCGGTGCGCGTGGCATCAACGCGGGCCAGACCGCTGCGTACTGGCGGCAGCTGGCTCCAGTAGAGTTTGTACTGGAAATTAAATTCGCTGCCAGCTTTGACCGGCTCGGCCGGCTGCCAGAAGCAGACGATGTTATCCAGCGTTTCCCCGGTTGTCGGGATCTCCATCAGGTTGATGGCGCCTTTACCCCATTTACCGATCGGCTCTACCCACAGGCTGGGGCGTTTGTCATACCAGCCAATCACATCCTGATAATCTTTGAAATCATGATTCAGCTGCAGCAGACCGAAGCCGCGCGGGTTTTCATCCTGATAGGCATTGAACTGCAGGCGCTGTGGGTTATTCAGCGGACGGGCAATCCACTCGCCGCTACCGCTCCACATTGCCAGTCGATCGGAGTCATGAATCTGCGGATGATAGGTATTGCACATGCGGCGCTCGTTGGTACCGCAGCTGAACATGCTGGTCATTGGCGCAATACCGAGCTGACGAATCTCGTTGCGCGCAAACAGGTGGTTTTCCACCTCCATCACTACGCGTTTTTCTTCGCAGTGGATGGTGAACTTGTAGGCACCGGTGACGCTGGCCCCGTCCAGCAGTGCATACACCACAAAGGTGGTGTCTTCAGCTTTGGGTGTTTCGAACCAGAAGGCGGTGAAGTCGGGAAACTCTTCCTGGCCATTGCTGAAGGTGTTAACCGCGACGCCACGGGCTGACAGGCCATATTGGTAGGTTTCATCTACCGCGCGGAAGTAGCTGGCACCGAGGAAAGAAACGATGTCGCGTCGCGCCAGCTCCGGCTTTTTAAAGGCGCGGAAACCGGCAAAGCCGAGGTCGGTTTTACCCACCAGTTGCTGGGTATCCACGTTGGCGTTGTGATAATTAAACAGTTCCGGACGGAAGTGGATTTCCCGCGCCTCGCGGCTGGCGGCGTCCACGGAGAACATGCGAATGCGGCGCTTAAAGCCCATGCCAACGTGGAAGAACTGCACATCCAGCTCGCGGTCGGCGATGTTGTTCCACAGTGAGTGGTTAGCGTCGTACTGAATTTCGTTATACGCCTGCGGTGTCAGATTGGCCAGGGTCGCGGGCAGGGGGCCGGGCGCGCCGCCCCAGGGCTGTTTGGCCAGCGCCGCGGCTTTCTTTTTCAGCACATCGAAATCGAAGCGCACGGCGGTTCCGTCGGCGATGCCATCATCGGCCCAGGCGGACTGCGCAAACAGCGAGGAGAGCCCGGTCATGCCGCTAACGGCAGAGAGGGCCATGGACGCTTTCATAAATTTTCTACGATTCATGCCGGAAATCTTTTCCTTAGCTGCTCGGGTGTATTGAGGCTGTCGCAAGACATTAAGCGTCAGGCTACAGGGGGTTACGACAGTGGCGAAAATAAAAAATTCAGTCCGCTGAAAATTTATCAGATTAATCAAATAAACGAAGCACAATTCCGCGTGCAACGCCCCGGATGACATAACTTTGCGTTCAGCGCGGCAAAAAGCGCAGTCAGCGGATGACGGCGCGGCGCAAAAACGCAATTTATGACTATAGTTAATCGACACCGCATTTAAACATGGAGGATTGTGAACATGTCATCTACCGATCAATTTGAAACCCGTCTTGATGACGATCTGGCGCTGCTGACGGAAACGCTGGAAGAAGTGCTGCGCTCCTCGGGCGATCCGGCGGACCAGAAATATATCGAACTGAAGCAGAAAGCCGAGCAGGCGCTGGAAGACGTGAAGAATCGCGTGAGCCAGGCGTCCGACAGCTATTACTATCGTGCCAAACAGGCAGCGTATCGTGCCGACGATTACGTGCATGAAAAACCGTGGCAGGGCATTGGTATCGGTGCGGCTGCCGGTCTGTTTGTTGGCCTGCTGCTGGCGCGCCGTTAATCCCCGTGGGCGCGATGTCCGTCGCGCCCGATTCCTGCTTTCCCGCTGTTTCCTTTCCGCATCGCGATTAACCCGCTATTTCGCACCGGCGGCGATTGTGTTTCGCCTGCGCGCTCCCTACAGTGAAAGCCACAGGGATAAGGAGAAAAGATCGTGATACGTGTCGAAATGCTCTCAACGGGCGATGAAGTGTTACATGGGCAGATTGTCGATACCAACGCCGCGTGGCTGGCCGATGTGCTGTTTCAGCACGGCCTGCCGATGACCAGTCGCAGTACGGTCGGCGATGCGATGAGCTCGCTGGTTGAAGCGCTACAGAGTCGCAGTCAGATTGCCGACGTGCTGATTGTGAACGGCGGTCTCGGGCCGACCAGCGACGATCTCAGCGCCCAGGCAGCGGCCACCGCCAGCGGCAGCGAACTGGTGCTGCAGCAGGCGTGGCTGGAGAAGATGGAAGCCTGGTTTGCCAGCCGCGGGCGGCTCATGGCACCCAGTAATCGCAAGCAGGCGGAGATTCCGGCCAATGCCGAGTTGATCGATAACCCGGTCGGCACCGCCTGTGGGTTTGCCCTGCAGCTTAATCGCTGCTGGATATTCTTTACCCCCGGCGTGCCGTCAGAATTCAAAGTGATGGTTGAGCAGCAGATTATTCCGCGTCTTAAGGCGCGTTTTGCGTTGCCAGATCCCCCGCTGTGCCTGCGTCTGACCACCTTTGGCCGCGGCGAGAGCGATATTGCCGCCGAGCTTGAACCGCTGCCGCTGCCGGAAGGCGTAGTGATGGGCTACCGTTCGTCAATGCCCATTATTGAGATCAAACTGACCGGCCCGGCCAGCCAGCGCGTGGCGATGGAGCAGGTATGGCAGCAGGTTAAGTTACTGCTGGCCGAGTGCACTATTTTTGAAGGCTTTGAAGGATTGCCGGCCGTGCTGGCGCGGGAACTGCACGATCGCGGCTTCCGCCTTGCTCTGAGCGAACAATACACGGCCGGGTTGCTGCACTGGCAGCTGGCCGCCGCACAGGTGCCGCTTAGCGCCGCTGAGCTGCTGCCGGCACGTGAGGAGTCGCTGGAAGCGCAGGTTACGCGTACGCGTCAGTTAGCCGCTCAGCAGGGTACGGTGCTTGCCTTGTCGGTTGGTGATCTGCAGGAAGGGGAAGTGTCGATTGCGCTGCATACACCGGAAGCCAGCTGGGGCCAGCGGGTGAAATTTACCCACGGGCGGCACAATCTGGAAACCCGGCAGAAAGTGGTGGCGATGATGGCGATGAATATGCTGCGCCGCTGGCTGCACGGCAGTGAAGTCAGTACCGGTCACGGCTGGATTGATGTCCTGGAGACGGTAAAGAGCTGACGCTTTCCAGGCTTGTGATTGCTGATGCCATGGGATCAGCATCGCTTTGTGTTGGGTGCCGCGTCGTGAGAGGCATAGCCGCTTGCCGCACCGGCATAAACCCTTCCCTGGGGCCTGCCGCCGCGCCATCCATGGCGCGGAGGCTGCTGCAAGCGGCTATGCCTCCCACGCCCTGCTGGATTCGGTGGTCGCTGTTGTCGGGTGCCAGTTACAGCAGCACCAGAATTGAAAGGGAAGAGGGGGAAGCTGGGCTTAGCCGGACGTCACGCGGCAGGGATGCCGCGTGTCGAGGCCCGCAGGGAGCGGGTTTTGCCGTTCCGGCGTGCTCAGTTCCCCCTCTGACCATGCGGGATCTTAACGCGATAAAAGGAGATTCAGCAGTACGGCCGGCAGGTTACAGCTCGATCTCAATCTCCCCTCTGGCCTTACAACAGCAGGGCAGAATCTCGCCCTGCTGAATAAACGCCAGTGGGGTTTCCGCATAATCCACTTCGCCTTTCAGCAGACGCATGCGGCAGGAGCCGCAGTAGCCTTCGCGACACTGAAACTCGACGCACACATTGTGTGCTTCCAGCGTCGTCAGCAGATTAGGGTGTTCGTCTGCGCACTCCAGCCGGGAGCCGGAGCTGCGCAGGATTACCACGGAACGGCTCATGCTTACAGCTGGAAATCGTTGAAGTCGTCTTCGCCCACTTCGGAGTCGATCTGACCCACCAGATAGGAGCTCACTTCAACTTCCTGCGGCGCCACCTGCACGTTATCTGACACCAGCCACGAGTTAATCCATGGAATCGGGTTAGAACGCGTCTGGAACGGCAGATCAAGGCCCACCGCCTGCATGCGGATGTTGGTGATGTACTCAATGTACTGGCACAGAATGTCTTTGTTCAGACCAATCATTGAGCCGCCGCTGAACAGATACTCAGCCCACTCTTTTTCCTGCTCGGCCGCTTTCTTAAACAGGTCGAAGCACTCGTCGCGGCACTCGGCGGCGATCTCTTTCATTTCAGGATCGTCTTCACCGGTACGCATCAGGTTCAGCATATGCTGGGTGCCGGTCAGGTGCAGCGCTTCGTCACGGGCAATCAGACGAATAATCTTGGCGTTGCCTTCCATCAGTTCGCGCTCGGCGAAGGCGAACGAGCAGGCAAAGCTGACGTAGAAACGAATCGCTTCCAGCGCGTTAACGCTCATCAGGCAGATATACAGCTGCTTCTTCAGCGCACGCAGATTCACGGTCACGCTCTTGCCCGCCACCTGATGCGTGCCTTCACCCAGCAGATGCCAGTAGTTGGTCATCTCGATCAGATCATCGTAATACTTCGAGATATCCTGCGCGCGCGCCAGAATCTGCTCGTTAGTCACGATGTCATCAAATACCAGTGACGGATCGTTGACGATATTACGGATGATGTGGGTGTACGAGCGTGAGTGGATGGTCTCGGAGAACGCCCAGGTTTCTACCCAGGTTTCCAGTTCGGGAATCGAAATCAGCGGCAGCAGCGCTACGTTCGGGCTGCGGCCCTGAATGGAATCCAGCAGCGTCTGATACTTCAGGTTACTGATGAAGATGTGCTTCTCGTGCTCCGGCAGCGCCTGATAGTCGATGCGATCGCGCGAGACGTCAACCTCTTCCGGACGCCAGAAGAAAGAGAGCTGCTTCTCGATCAGCTTTTCAAAGATGTCGTATTTCTGCTGGTCGAAACGGGCAACGTTCACTGACTGGCCGAAGAACATCGGCTCTTTCAGCTGGTCATTTTTGTTCTGTGAGAAAGTAGTGTAAGCCATGACTAAGTCCAAAAGTGAAACGGGCCAGCCGCTGCTGGCCCAGACACGATAAGGCGCCCGCAGGCGCCTTTCGATCAAATTTTACAGGCGCCGCTTTCGCAGCCATCGTCCTGAATAGACGGCGCCAGATCGTCCTGCGCATCCTCGGCACCGTCACGGGTGTTTTGGTAGTACAGGGTCTTCACGCCAAATTTGTACGCGGTCAGCAGATCTTTCAGCAGCTGTTTCATCGGCACTTTGCCATTGGCGAAACGGCCTGGATCATAGTTGGTGTTCGATGAAATCGCCTGATCGATAAACTTCTGCATCACGCCAACCAGCTGCAGATAGCCGTCGTTTGATGGCATCTCCCACAGCAGTTCGTACTGATCTTTCAGACGCTCATACTCCGGTACTACCTGGCGCAGAATCCCGTCTTTCGACGCTTTGATACTGATGTGACCGCGCGGCGGCTCGATACCGTTGGTGGCGTTCGAAATCTGCGAAGAGGTCTCAGACGGCATCAGTGCAGACAGCGTGGAGTTGCGCAGGCCGTGGGTTTTAATCGACTCACGCAGCGCTTCCCAGTCAAGGTGCAGCGGCTCATTACATACGCTGTCGAGATCCTTTTTATAGGTATCGATCGGCAGAATGCCCTGCGAATAAGTGGTCTCTTTAAACCACGGGCAGGCACCTTGCTCTTTCGCCAGTTCGTTGGAGGCTTTCAGCAGCCAGTACTGAATGGCTTCAAAGGTTTTGTGCGTCAGGTTGTTGGCGCTGCCGTCAGAGTAGCGCACACCGTGTTTCGCCAGGTAATAGGCGTAGTTGATCACGCCAATACCCAGGGTACGGCGGCCCATTGCACCGCGTTTCGCCGCCGGAATCGGGTAATCCTGGTAATCGAGCAGGGCATCCAGCGCGCGTACTGCCAGCGTCGCCAGCTCTTCCAGATCGTCCAGGCTTTCAATCGCGCCGAGGTTAAAGGCGGACAGGGTGCACAGCGCGATCTCGCCGCTTTCGTCGTTGACGTCTTCCAGCGGTTTGGTCGGCAGCGCAATCTCCAGGCACAGGTTAGACTGACGCACTGGCGCAATGGCCGGATCGAACGGGCTGTGGGTGTTGCAGTGGTCAACGTTCTGCACGTAGATACGGCCGGTTGAGGCACGTTCCTGCATCATCAGCGAGAACAGGTCGACGGCTTTCACGCGCTGCTTGCGGATGCTGTCGTCCTTCTCATATTTGGTATACAGACGCTCAAACTCATCCTGATCGGCGAAGAACGCGTCATACAGGCCTGGCACGTCGGACGGGCTGAACAGGGTGATGTCTTCGCCTTTCAGCAGGCGGGTGTACATCAGCTTGTTGATCTGCACGCCGTAATCCATATGACGCACGCGGTTGCCTTCAACACCGCGGTTGTTTTTCAACACCAGCAGGCTTTCCACTTCCAGATGCCACATCGGGTAGAACAGCGTTGCCGCACCGCCGCGCACGCCGCCCTGCGAGCAGGATTTTACCGCCGTCTGGAAGTGCTTATAGAACGGGATACAGCCGGTGTGGAACGCTTCACCGCCGCGGATCGGGCTGCCGAGCGCACGAATGCGACCCGCGTTGATGCCGATGCCGGCACGCTGTGAAACATATTTCACGATAGCGCTGGAGGTGGCGTTGATGGAATCCAGGCTGTCGCCGCACTCAATCAGTACGCAGGAGCTGAACTGACGGGTCGGGGTGCGCACGCCGGACATGATAGGCGTAGGCAGCGAGATCTTGAACGTGGAGATCGCATCGTAGAAACGCTTGATGTAATCCATGCGCGTATCGCGCGGATAGCCGGAGAACAGGCAGGCGGCGACCAGAATATACAGGAACTGGGCACTCTCGTAGATTTCACCGCTGACGCGGTTCTGCACCAGATATTTGCCTTCCAGCTGCTTCACCGCCGCGTAGGAGAAGTTCATGTCGCGCCAGTGGTCGATGAAGCCGTCCATCTGCTCAAACTCTTCGGTGCTGTAGTCTTCCAGCAGATGGCGATCGTATTTGCCCATCTCGACCATTTTCACTACCTGGTCGTACAGCTTCGGTGGCTCAAACTGACCGTACGCTTTTTTACGCAGGTGGAAGATCGCCAGACGCGCGGCCAGGTACTGGTAATCAGGCGCGTCACGGGAGATCAAATCGGCAGCCGCTTTGATGATGGTCTCGTGAATATCCGAGGTTTTGATGCCATCGTAAAACTGGATGTGCGAACGCAACTCAACCTGCGAGACGGAGACATTGTTCAGCCCTTCAGCTGCCCAGTCCAGCACCCGGTGAATCTTATCGAGGTCGATGCGCTCCTGGCGGCCATCGCGTTTCGTAACGAGCAGACTTTGGTTCATGTCGCGTGTTTACCTGTCCATGAAATACAAAATTATCCCCCGTCTATTCACAGGCGGCTCATTGTGAGTAAGCCTGTGGATAAACACTATATATAGGGGGTGCGGAAAGTTTGAACAACAATATGGTGAGTATTCTAGTCAGCAATCGGATCATCACAAGAGTTGATTTTCACAAAATTTTACGCCCTGGGGGGTGGCGAAAATCCTGGATCCCCACGCCACAAGGCCTGCACCTGGTGTCAACGGATAACAGGTTTTTTTTCAATTTTTGATCGAGCGCGTGTTTATTGCTCAACCGCTGCGATTCGGGAAATTTCCCAGGCGAAAAAAGCCCGCGCCGCTCCGTCAGCAGCGAACTTATCTGCGTTTGCTTATGAATTTTTTATGACCTTTTCACCTTACAAAAAGCGCATCGCAGCGTCTAAAAGGAAATTGATCTGGATAGGGCCAGCGCGTGATAAACCGGGGGCGGTCGGAAGTGAAAGGAGGACTGGCGGCGTGCAGGACGTTATGCCGTTCAGTTGAGTAAATTGCCGGTCGTAGATTCCATAGCGGCGCGATTTCTCGCGTAATAAATCACGCCGCTACAACACCGCTGCCCACGGGCAGGCAGGCGAAACAGGTCGTTTACGCCTGACGGTGGGTATGCACCATATAATTGACGTCCACCCCGCGGCCAAGGCGGAACTGGTTAGTCAGCGGATTGTAGTGCAGGCCAGTCATATTGCGTTCACGCAGGGCGGTCTCGTCCACCCAGTTCAGCAGCTCGGCGGGACGAATGAATTTTTTCACGTCATGGGTACCGCGCGGCACCATGCGCAGCACGTATTCAGCACCAAACACCGCCAGCAGCCAGGCTTTGGGGTTACGGTTGATGGTGGAGAAGAACACCTCGCCGCCCGGTTTCACCAGCTGCGCGCAGGCCAGCACCACGGAACGCGGATCCGGCACGTGTTCCAGCATCTCCATACAGGTCACCACGTCGTACTGACCGGCATGGCTGGCCGCATGCGCTTCGACGGTCTGCTGCACATAGTTGATGCTTACGCCGCTCTCCAGCGCGTGCAGACGCGCCACTTCAAGCGGCTCGGCGCCCATATCCAGGCCGGTGACTTCCGCCCCTTCACGCGCCATGCTCTCGGCGAGAATGCCGCCGCCGCAGCCGACATCCAGCACTTTCTTACCGAACAGCCCATGGCTGTGCTGGGCAATCCAGCCAAGACGCAGGGGATTAATGCGGTGCAACGGCTTAAACTCACCCTCTAAATCCCACCAGCGTGATGCAACCGCCTCAAACTTAGCAATTTCGGCGTGGTCGACGTTCTGGCGGCTTTCCTGCGGTTGTTCATTCATTGAATCATGACTCCTGACAAAATATGCCACCAGTATAAACGCATAAACCCTGCGAGGCATCTCTCAGCGCAAAGGAAAAGCGCCACAAAACCCTGCTTTACGTTCACCGCACGCAAGCGATGTGATATACTTTCGCACCTTTAAAATCCGGGATTATGTAGAGGGATAGCGGCTCCATGAGCGACCTTGCGAGAGAAATTACACCGGTCAATATCGAAGAAGAGTTGAAAAACTCCTACCTCGATTACGCCATGTCGGTCATCGTTGGCCGAGCCTTACCCGATGTACGTGATGGCCTGAAGCCGGTGCATCGCCGTGTGCTTTTTGCCATGAGCGAACTGGGTAACGACTGGAACAAACCCTATAAAAAATCTGCCCGTGTGGTCGGTGACGTTATCGGTAAATATCACCCACACGGTGACTCCGCCGTGTACGAAAGTATCGTGCGCATGGCCCAGCCGTTCTCCCTGCGCTACATGCTGGTCGACGGTCAGGGTAACTTCGGTTCGGTCGACGGCGACTCCGCCGCAGCGATGCGTTATACCGAAGTGCGCATGGCGAAGATCTCCTCTGAACTGCTGGCTGACCTGGAAAAAGAGACGGTCGACTTTGTGCCGAACTATGACGGCACCGAGCAGATCCCAGAAGTCCTGCCGACCAAAATTCCTAACCTGCTGATCAACGGCTCCTCCGGTATTGCCGTCGGCATGGCGACCAACATTCCGCCTCACAACCTGACGGAAGTGATCAACGGCTGCCTGGCGTTCATCGAAGATGAAAACATCAGCGTCGAAGGGCTGATGGAGCACATTACCGGGCCGGATTTCCCGACCGCCGCCTTTATCAACGGTCGTCGTGGCATTGAAGAAGCCTACCGCACCGGGCGTGGTAAAATTTACATCCGCGCGCGCGGCGAGATCGAAACCGACGCCAAAACCGGTCGTGAAACCATCATCGTCAATGAAATCCCGTATCAGGTGAACAAAGCGCGCCTGATCGAGAAAATTGCCGAGCTGGTGAAAGAGAAGCGCGTTGAGGGCATCAGCGGCCTGCGTGACGAATCTGACAAAGACGGCATGCGTATCGTCATTGAAGTGAAACGCGATGCGGTCGGCGAAGTGGTGCTCAACAACCTCTACTCGCTGACGCAGCTGCAGGTCTCTTTCGGCATCAACATGGTTGCCCTGCATCAGGGCCAGCCGAAGATCATGACGCTGAAGGAGATCATTGAAGCCTTCGTTCGCCACCGCCGTGAAGTGGTGACGCGTCGTACCATCTTCGAACTGCGTAAAGCGCGCGATCGTGCGCACATCCTTGAAGGTCTGGCAATTGCGCTGGCCAACATCGATCCGATTATCGAGCTGATTCGTCGGGCTCCGACGCCAGCCGAAGCGAAAAGCGGCCTGCTGGCGCAGTCGTGGGATCTCGGCAACGTCGCCGCCATGCTGGAACGTGCCGGTGACGACGCCGCGCGTCCGGAGTGGCTGGAAGCGGAGTTTGGTATTCGCGATGGTCGCTACTACCTGACTGAGCAGCAGGCACAGGCCATTCTTGATCTGCGTCTGCAGAAACTGACCGGCCTTGAGCATGAAAAACTGCTCGACGAGTACAAAGAGCTGCTGGACCAGATCGCCGAACTGATTCACATCCTGCAGAGCGCCGAGCGCCTGATGGAAGTGATCCGTGAAGAGCTGGTGGCGATGCGCGATCAGTTTGGCGATGCGCGCCGTACGGAAATCACCGCTAACAGCGCTGACATCAACATCGAAGACCTGATCAACCAGGAAGATGTGGTGGTCACCCTGTCGCATCAGGGCTACGTCAAGTACCAGCCGCTGTCAGACTATGAAGCCCAGCGTCGCGGCGGTAAGGGCAAATCGGCGGCGCGCATTAAAGAAGAAGACTTTATCGATCGTCTGCTGGTGGCCAACACCCACGACACCATTCTGTGCTTCTCCAGCCGTGGCCGCCTCTACTGGATGAAGGTCTATCAGCTGCCGGAAGCCAGCCGTGGCGCGCGCGGTCGTCCAATCGTCAACCTGCTGCCGCTGGAAGCCAACGAGCGTATCACCGCGATTCTGCCAGTGCGCGAATACACCGAAGGCTTCAACATCTTCATGGCGACCGCAGACGGTACTGTGAAGAAAACGGCGCTGCAGGAGTTCAGCCGTCCGCGTAGTGCCGGCATCATTGCCATCAACCTGCGTGAAGACGATGAGCTGATTGGCGTGGCGCTGACCAACGGTAACGACGAAGCGATGCTGTTCTCTGCCGCCGGTAAAGTGGTGCGCTTCGCGGAGAGCGCGGTGCGCGCCATGGGCCGTTCGGCTTCGGGCGTACGCGGCATCAGGCTGGCCGAAGGCGACAAAGTGGTGTCGCTGATTGTGCCACGTGAAGAGGGCGCGATTCTCACCGTAACGCAGAACGGCTACGGCAAGCGTACTGCCAACAGCGAGTATCCGACCAAATCGCGCGCCACGCAGGGCGTGATCTCGATTAAAGTCACCGAGCGTAACGGGCCAGTGGTTGGCGCGGTACAGGTGGTGGATAGCGATCAGATCATGATGATCACCGATGCCGGTACGCTGGTGCGTACCCGCGTGTCGGAAGTCAGCGTGGTGGGCCGTAATACGCAGGGCGTGATCCTGATTCGTACCGCAGAAGATGAAAACGTGGTCGGCCTGCAGCGCGTCGCTGAACCGGTGGAAGAGGAAGAACTCGACGCCATCGACGGCAGCGTGGCAGAAGGCGAAGACGATATCGCGCCGGAAGTCGACAGCGACGACGACGCACCGGAAACAGACGACGAAGAGTAACCGTTCGTTGTCTGTCACAAGCGGCAGGTCAGGGCAACCGACCTGCCGTTTTTTTTGTCTGACTTTCACTCCCAAAGTCGCGTGCCAACTGGCTTTTTCGCCCTGATAAAGCTAGTGTATGAGAACTTTTCAACGTCCCGATAACCCTTGCCGCCAGTGAGTCTCTTTTGAAATATCTCGTCTCCTTTCGCACCACGCTTCGCATCTCGCGCTACCTGTTTCGTGCGCTGGCACTGCTGCTCTGGTCGCTGGGTGCACTGTTGACCACTTTCTACATCATCAATGTGCTGCACGAGAAAGAGAACGCGGTGCGCCAGGAGTTTGCCACCAATTATGGTCAGGCCGAATGGTATGTGCGCCACTCCGCGGATGTGATGCGCGAGCTGAAGTACATCACTGAGAATCGCCTGAGCAGCAGCGTCAACGGGCTGGATATGCTCAACGGCATGCCGGGCGGCAAAAGCACGCTGCCGCAGTTTACGCCGCTGTTTACCGACGGTGACTGCACGTCAATGAGCAACACCTGGCGTAACTCGCTCGATTCCCTTAGCTATTTCATTAACTACTGGAAAAGCAATTTTGCCTCAGCCTATGAACTCAATCGGGTGTTCTTTATTGGCGGCGAAAATCAGTGCCTGGCAGATTTCACCATCGGCAACAATAATCCGGTCGATCGCGAACGCAGCCTGAAGGCGCTGCGCGAAAACGTGCTGCACTACCGCAGCGGCAACGAGGAAGAGCGGCGTAATCCAATGTACTGGATTACCAACAGCAGCCAGCCAGGCATCGGCAACTTCTACATGGTGGTGCCGGTTTACGTCGCCAACAAACTGCAGGCGCTGCTCGGCGTGGAACAGAACATTCGCCTGGATGAATTTATTCAGCCCGGCGGGCTGCCGCTGGTGGCCACCATCACCGATGAAAACTATCGTCCGCTGATCAGCTCACGACGCGGCGGACCCGGTTATTCGCTGGACGATCTGCCGGACAACAGCACCTGGTTTGGTTATCTTGACGGCTATCGTCAGCTGGTGCTGAAAAAGCCGCTGCCGCCGTCCAGCCTCAATGTGGTGTGGTCGCTCTCGACCGATGTGCTGATGGATCAGCTCAAGCTGATGCTGATTAACGCGCTGCTGCTCAATATCCTCAGCGCGCTGATTCTGTTTACCCTGGCATGGGTGTTCGAACGCCGCATGTTCCTGCCGGCGGAAGACAATGCGCACCGGCTGGAGGAGCACGAGCAGTTCAACCGCAAGATTGTCGCGTCAGCGCCGGTCGGCATCTGTATTTTGCGTACCAGCGATGGCACCAACATCCTCAGTAATGAACTGGCGCATAACTATCTGACGCTGCTGACGCAGGAAGATCGCCTGCGGCTGAACGAAATCATCGGCGGCCAGCAGGTTAATTTTGTCGATATGCTGACCGGCAGTAACACTAACCTGCAAATCAGCTTTGTGCATTCGCGCTACCGCAACGAGAACGTGGCGATTTGCGTGCTGGTCGACGTCTCGGCGCGCGTGCGCATGGAGCAGTCGCTGCAGGAGATGGCGCACGCCGCCGAGCAGGCCAGCCAGTCCAAATCGATGTTCCTTGCTACCGTCAGTCACGAACTGCGTACGCCGCTGTACGGCATTATCGGTAACCTCGATCTGCTGCAGACCAAATCGCTGCCGAAGGGCGTGGATTCGCTGGTCACGGCGATGAACAACTCATCCAGCCTGTTGCTGAAAATCATCAGCGATATTCTCGACTTCTCGAAGATCGAGTCCGAGCAGCTGAAGATTGAGCCGCGTCCCTTCTCGCCGCGTGAGGTGGTTAACCATATTGCCAGCAACTATCTGTCGCTGGTGGTGCGCAAGCGCCTGACGCTGTATGTGTTCATCGAGAACGATGTGCCGCTGGCGCTGGATGGCGATCCGCTGCGCCTGCAGCAGGTGATCTCCAACCTGCTAAACAACGCCATCAAGTTCACCCACACCGGCTGCATTATCCTGCACGCCTATGTCAAAGAGGGATATCTGGCGTTTCGCGTGCGCGACACCGGCGTGGGAATCCCGGCGAAAGAGATCACGCGCCTGTTCGACCCGTTCTTCCAGGTCGGCTCCGGCGTGCAGCGTAATTTCCAGGGCACCGGGCTGGGACTGGCGATCTGTGAAAAGCTCATCAACATGATGGATGGCGACATCGAAGTCGACTCTGAACCGGGCATGGGCAGCCAGTTCGTGGTGCGTATTCCGATCTACGCCGGACAGCAACCCGCGCCGCCGCTGCTGGATGGTCTGCAGGAAAAAGCCATCTGGCTCGACCTGCGCAACGACTATCTGGCGGCCTTCCTGCTGCGTCTGCTCCAGCAGCAGGGCATCCAGGTTGCGCACTATCAGGGGCGGGCTGGGGCGGACGATGTGATGATCTGCGATCACCACGACGCGCCAGCGCAGACGGTACGCGCGCGCATCCGTATCTGCGGTGAACATATTGATATGCCGCAGGAAACGACGTCGGGACAGTGGGTGCACAGCAGCGCGACGCTGCACGATCTGCCGCTGCTGCTGGGCCGGATTTATCGCATTGCCATCGACAGCGAAACGGCGACCACGCTGGAGCTGCCGGTGCCGCAGCAGGCCTCCAGCTATGAAGACATCATGGTGCTGATCGTTGATGACCATCCGATTAACCGGATGCTGCTGTCTGAACAGCTCGGCACGCTGGGCTATCAGACCAAAACGGCGCAGGACGGCGTGGATGCGCTCAACGTGCTCAGCCGCAACCATATCGATATCGTGCTGAGCGATGTCAACATGCCAAACATGGACGGCTACCGGCTGACGCAGCGTCTGCGCCAGCTGGGGCATGCTTTCCCGGTGATTGGGGTGACCGCTAACGCACTGGCGGAAGAGAAACAGCGCTGTATGGATGCCGGCATGGATAACTGCCTGTCAAAACCGGTGACGCTGGATGTGCTGAAAACCACGCTGGCGCTGTATGCCGAACGTGTTCGCAAAAGCCGGGAAGGGTAAGCAGGGCAGAGGGGAGGCGGTGCCGAAGCACCGCCGCAGGGATTACTCTTTGTCGACCTGAGTGGCGCTGACGGAAGAGAGGTAGTTCAGCAGCGCGATATCGTTATCCACGCCCAGCTTCATCATTGCTGATTTCTTCTGGCTACTGATGGTTTTGATACTGCGGTTCAGCTTCTTGGCGATCTCGGTGACGAGGAAGCCTTCGGCGAACAGACGCAGCACTTCGCTCTCTTTCGGTGACAGACGTTTGTCGCCGTAGCCGCCGGCGCTGATTTTCTCCAGCAGTTTGGCCACGCTTTCTGGCGTGTACTTTTTGCCTTTCTGCAGGGCTGCCAGCGCTTTTGGCAGGTCAGTTGGTGCACCCTGTTTCAGCACGATGCCTTCGATATCCAGATCCAGTACCGCGCTCAGGATCGCTGGGTTATTGTTCATGGTCAGAACAATAATGGAGAGATCCGGATAGTGACGCTTGATGTACTTGATCAGCGTGATGCCGTCGCCGTATTTTTCGCCCGGCATCGACAGATCGGTAATCAGGACGTTGGCATCCAGTTTGGACAAGCTATTGATCAGTGCTGTTGAGTCTTCAAACTCACCTACCACATTCACCCATTCGATCTGTTCCAGAGATTTACGGATACCGAACAGAACGATTGGATGGTCATCGGCAATAATTACATTCAGGTTATTCATCTTATTGGTTACCTTGCTGCAGCAGTTGGTTGACGTACGCGTCAATTTCACTGGTGGTATTTTTAATGGTTAAATCGTCGCACAGTTTAATGTGCTGTTCTAACTCTTCACAAAGCTGTTTACCCGGCATTAAATTGAGCATGGCAAACACGCCTTTCAGGCGATGCGCTGTCTGAGCAAGCGAGGGATAGTCCTTCTCCGCCGACTCAGTATACAGTCTCTTCACATCTGGCGGTACTGTCTCCGTAAACAGCTGGAAATAGCCGCCGCTCAGCAGCGGCGTAGCAGCCTCATCGTCGTCGCTCTCCTCTATCGAATCGTGAGCCAGTTGCTTCTCAATCAGGGCCAGCAGCGCATCAAGCAGCGCATTGCTGAGATTGAAATTGACCCGGAATTGCTGGTCGTTGAGGGCGTGATGCCCCATTTCGTCGCCCGCCAGCAACAGCGCCCAGCCCTGCAGGCGCGCCGGATCGTCCGTCACCAGCACATCATGCTCCTGCCCGGACAAGCGTTCGTCCGAGGTCAGGCAATTTGCCCCCCAGTTCTCGAGGTGGCGGCAGACAATTTTGTGTACGTCTTCGACCGCGATATCCACCAGCGCCGTCACGCCTTCCAGCAGTTTCTCTTCCTGCTCGCTCTGCTGTTCCAGCGCCAGCGGCAGCTGAATGTTGTAGCGCGTGCCGATATCCGGTTTGGCGATAATCTCCAGCTGGCCGCCCATCTGTTTGCACAGCTGCTTACACAGGAAAAACGCCATGCCGGACGCCTGACCGTAACGATCCTGCGTGGTTTCGCCAAGGTAAGGGAAATCGACGTTGGCCAGCTCGTCGCCGGTCAGGCCTGAGCCGGTATCCACCAGCTGGAACAGCACGCTGTTGACTTTGCTGTCGCTGGCTTTGATATCGAGGGAAATCTTGCCCCACTGCGTGGTGGTGAGCGCGTAGTGCATCAGCGTGGTCAGGACTTTACGCAGCGCGCGGCGATCGCCAAAGCGCATCTCGTCGTTGGCCAGCTGATTGTTGACCACCAGCGTCAGCCCTTTGCGCCGCAGCAGCGGCAGGCTCTCCAGCGCAATCTCATCCAGCAGATCCTGCAGGTTAAACACGCCCGCATCCGGCGACCAGTCGTGGGCTTCCAGCCGGTTGAGCAGGACGATATCGTCCACCAGCCGCGCCAGACCCTGGCTCTCATCCAGCAGATCCAGCACGCTCTCGTCGTCATCGCGCTGGCTGAGCTGCACCAGCTGCGTCACCATGCTCTGCAGCGGACGATTAAGCGCATGGCCAAGATTCTGCATCAGCTGCTGGCGCATCTGGTGGTTGCGATCCAGCACCTGCTGCGCTTTTTGCAGCTTCTTATTCACCAGCAGCTCGCGATCCTGATCGCGCATCATAAACAGCTGGGTGTGCGGCGACAGCATGCTGCGCGCGTGGCGAATCTCATACACTTCGTTGTTAATGGTAGCCTGCAGCACGCCCTGATGCTGATCGGACATATTGATGATCTTCTGCAGATTGAGATGCGGCAGCAGATGCTCAGCGATTTTGTTGCTCAGCAGCGTGCGATTGGTACCAAAGTCATACACCAGCAGCCCGACCGGCAGGCTGGCGACGATCTCCTCATTCAGCATACGCAGCGAATCAAGCTCAGCGCTCTGGTTCTCATTCGGTCGCAGTGACTGCTGGCGCAGCAGCGTAATGCCGGCGATAGACAGCAGGAACAGTACCAGGTTGATCAGCAGCGGCCACATCAGGTTATGCAGGGTATCCATCGCCAGGCTGGCGAGCGGCACCCGGTATACCAGCTGGAGCGAGGTGCTGGGCAGCGTGGCGGCAATCTCCAGGTTCGGGTTAACCAGCGTCACCGTGGTGCTTTCGCTGCTGGCGTCATCGCTGGTGGCGCTGCCGGGCTGGCTGGCATCCTGACGCAGCTGGAAGTTCTCCAGCGGCATACTGCGTGGAATCAAATCGTTAACCGGCAGATCGAACGCCACCACCGTGGCTAAATGACCTGGCTGGTTAAACGTGGTGCGCAGCGTGAAGTAGTGATCGTTCTGCCAGGCAAAGTGGCGCAGCGGCGAGAAGCTTTCGCGTTCGTCGAGCGCATTGGCCTGCTGCAGCATTTCGGCGCGGCGGCTGTCCACCAGCGTATTGATGGCGCTCTCTTTATAGCGCGTCGCCATATCCTTGAGCGGCAGGGTCGAGATCATGATCAGGCTGTTGTCCTGACCATTGAGGAAGTACATCGACCACGCCGGATTTTCAGCGCCCCACAGCGTATCGAGATAATTGGACATGCGCAGCGTCATATCCAGCGTGCTGCTGTCGTGCGAGCCAAAAATCAGCGCTTCGGTCTTGCGGCGGGTTTTCTCCAGATAGTAAACATCCGGGCGCAGGCGCGTCTCCTGCAGGCTACTGCTCGGCGTCGAGCCCGCGGCGCTGGTGGCGAGATTTTCATAGATTTGCCAGGTGGCAAAGCGGTAAGCATCAATGCGTTTTTGCATCGCGCGCGCCAGGTCGGTCATGGCGTAGCGCTTTTCCATGATCCACGCATTCACACTGTTATGCACCATGGCACCGAGCGCGAGAAACAGCACCAGGTTAAACACCACGAAAAAGCGCGTTACGTTGCCGGAGGTCAGCGGAAATTTATAAGGCAGCATAGGTGTCTCAGGATCCTGCAATTAACGCGCGACCAGCCGGGCGCTGGCGGCAACCGCCAGCAGCAGCAGGGCGATAAGTAAAAACGCGCCGCTCAGGCTGAGCCACTGGGAAATAAAGCCGATTAAAGCCGGGCCTGAAAGAATACCCGCATAGCCAAGCGTTGTCATGGCGGAAATCGCCAGATTGGCCGGCATATCCTGTTGATTACCGGCGGCATTAAACAGCATCGGCACGGTATTGGCCAGGCCAAAGCCAACCAGCAAAAAGGCCAGCAGCGCCGCCTGCGGCCACGGCAGCAGCACCGCCAGCGTCATGCCGGCTGCCGCCGCCAGCGCACCGGTCAGCATCACCGGATAGCGGCCAAAGCGCTGAATCACTTTATCGCCCGTCAGGCGACCTATGGTCATGGCGATGGAGAAGATGGCGTACCCCAGACCGGCGTGCGCCACGCTCATGCCCGGACTTTGCAGCAGCAGCAGGGCGCTCCAGTCAAGTACCGCGCCTTCCGCAAGGAACAGAATAAAGCACAGGCAACCGAGGAAGGCGACCCAGCCGCGCGGGATCACCAGCCAGGGTTGATCGGGCTGATGCAGGCGCTCTGTCATCAGCGTCGGCAGGCTGCACAGCAACAGCAGCACCATCAGCAGCATGATAACGCCGACTGCCTGCAGCGGTGTCAGACCCGCACCAAGTAACAGGCTGACCGCGCCGGCGCCGAGAATACCGCCAAGGCTGAAGAAACCGTGGAAACCGGACATCATCGGCTTCGCCGCCGCTTTCTCAACCTCAACCGCCTGCACATTCATGGCCACATCCAGCATGCCGAGCCCGGCACCGAACACCATCAGCGTGGCGGCCATCAGCCACATCACATCCAGCGTCGCCAGCAGCGGCAGTACTGTCAGCACCACCAGCGTGGAGCACAACATAACGCGGCGGCAGCCAAAGCGTGCCACCAGCGCACCGGTCACCGGCATTGCCGCCAGTGAACCAATGCCGAGACACAGCAGCAGGCCGCCCAGCGACGCGCCCGTCAGCTGGAGACGCTGGCTGGCAAACGGCACCAGCGGCGCCCAGGCAGACATACTTAAACCGGCGATGAGAAAAACGAGGCGTGTTCCCAGATTGACACGCTGATGCAATTTGTTGGGCTGTGCGGCGTCCAGTGCTGTCATAAAAGTGTCGTTGTCATAAGTCGTTCGAGCGACGAAGTTTAGCATTAAAGCTGGCGCGGCACCGCTCAATGAAGGCGAAGAGCAGGGCAAAAATGGTCGCCAGAAAACAGCATATTACCGATCTTTTACCAGGCGCTGCGCTTTTCCAGACATTTCCTGGACTTCATAAGCTCTCTGGCTCTTAGTAAACCGACAGATTCAGTGAAAATTTGGCTTAAGTTGGGGTGAAAATCGATTACTGCGGCAACGCTAACTCACTGAATAGTGGTAAATAATATTCCGCAATCGGTTGGGGAAACGCATCGGATATATTTCCGTGCAACTTTATTACGCCCGGAAATTAACATTGCGCAATCATGGCTAAGTAATGAACAAAAAGTGCGAAAACGAACAAATAATGGCGTCCTGAGTGGCGGTTAATTTAACCTCAGTAAACAGGTTTACATAAAATTACAGAGCGGAAGAAAAATGGCAGGCAAAAAAATGCCGGACAATCATGTCCGGCGGGAATTAGGGTAAATCTCTCATTCGGGGTGAATGAAGGTAATAATGAAATAAATGATGATAGCGGGAGTAATTGTATGCGTTGAGTGGCGTTAAGTTTTATCATTCAGTGCGGCAGCTTATCTCATCTTATCCCTATGTATTTAAATGAATAAAATTCGGTTTATCAATTAGTGCGATATTTTTTGCCGATGTGTGCTGATTATTAGTTCCGCGAAATTTACATTTAGAAATAACTATTTAATACAATGAAACACTTTCGGAAATTTAGTATCATTTTCGTGATAGATTATTGCTCTCCATAAAATAACAATGGCTTGCCGGCTGAATTTTTAAGCATTCAGTTAGCAGTGGCACATATAAAAGGCACATTACAGAGGGTAATAAAATGAAACGTCGCGTTCTCTCCCTGATGATTCCTGCATTGCTGGTGGCAGGCTCAGCAAGCGCAGCTGAAATTTATAACAAAGATGGCAACAAATTAGACCTCTACGGCAAAGTAGACGGCCTGCACTATTTCTCGGACAACGATGGCCAGGACGGTGACCAGTCTTACCTGCGTTTTGGTTTTAAAGGTGAAACTCAGGTGACCGACCAGCTGACCGGCTACGGTCAGTGGGAGTACCAGGCAGCGCTGAACACCGCAGAATCGCAGGGTACCGCTAACAGCTACACCCGTGTCGGCTTCGCCGGTCTGAAATTCGGTGATGCGGGCTCGTTCGACTACGGCCGTAACTACGGCGTACTGTATGACATCGGCGCCTGGACTGACGTGCTGCCGGAGTTTGGTGGTGACACCTACGGCGCGGACAACTTCATGTTCCAGCGCAGCAACGGCCTGGCGACTTACCGCAATAGCAACTTCTTCGGCCTGGTGGATGGCTGGAACTTTGCCGTGCAGTATCAGGGCAAAAACGACAACCCAACCGAATCCTCTTCCGGTCGTGATGTCCTGGGTGAGAACGGCGACGGCTGGGGCCTGAGCACCACCTACGATCTGGGCTCCGGCTTCGGTCTGGGTGCGGCGATGTTCCAGTCTGACCGTACCAACAATCAGAACGGCAACGCGCCAGGCATTCTCGGTCGCGGTGATAAAGCCGAAGCCTACACCGGCGGTCTGAAATATGACGCTAACAACGTGTATCTGGCGGCAATGTACACCCGTTCTTACAACGCAACCCGCTTCGGCGCGGTGGATTCCGCTGCGTACGGCTATGCCAACAAAGCGGACAACTGGGAACTGGTGGCACAGTATCAGTTTGACTTCGGTCTGCGTCCGTCGCTGGCCTTCGTCTCCTCACGCGGCAGCGATATCGAAGGTTACGGCAGCCAGAACCTGAAAAAATATGTCGACGTGGGTGCGACCTATTACTTCAACAAAAACATGTCGACCTATGTTGATTACCAGATCAACCTGCTGGACGACAACAACTTCACCGATGCGGCCGGTATCAACACCGACGACATCGTTGCGCTGGGCCTGGTTTACCAGTTCTAAGCCGGAGAGCGTGGCCTGCGGGTCACGCTCTGCTCTCCAGCAGCGCGTTCAGCGCCGCCTGCAGCGTTGCCGTCACCTGCTGCGCCGCTTCCCCCATCTGAACCTGAACGATTGCGCCATCCACCAGCAACACGATCTGCCCGGTTTTATCCTGCTGCGCCGTGCTGAGTCTTTCGGCAATGGCGGCCGCCATCTCCCGCTTGTGCTGGCGAATCAGGGCGCTCGCTTCCGGCAGGGTATCAGCCAGTTCTGCCGCGCTATTAATAAACGCACAGCCGCGGAAATCCTCCTCCTGAAACCAGCTCAGTAACGCAGCCGGCAGCGCCACGTTGATGGCAGGCTGCTGCGCCAGCGCGCTGCGAAAGCCGCTCATCCAGCGCTGATGGCGCTGCTGCAGAAACGCCAGAATTAAGTCATTTTTGGCCGGAAAGTGGCGGTAGAAAGTCACTTTGGTCACGCCAGCCGCGGCAATCACTTTATCGATGCCGGTAGCACGGATGCCTTGCGCATAAAACAGCTGTTGCGCGCTGAGCAGGATGCGGTCACGCGCGCTGGCGCTGGCATCAAACAGCAGGGGGGCGAGCATAAGAAAAAATTCCTGTTTACGGGGGTAGACAGAATTGTCTACATACGGCAGGATGAATCAAGTAGACAGACCTGTCTACATCATCAGGAGATAAAAAATGCTCATCCCCCCGTTCGATCATCAAAGTGCCTTAGAAAAAGTGCGTATGGCGGAAGATGCCTGGAACAGCTGCGATCCGCAGCGCGTGTCGCAGGTTTACAGTGAAGATACCCGCTGGCGCAATCGCAGCGAATTCGTTAACGGCCGCGCGGACGTCGTGACCTTTCTGCAGCGTAAATGGGCCCGCGAGCTGGATTATCGGTTGATTAAAGAGTTGTGGGCGTGGCACCACGATAAGCTGGCGGTGCGTTTTGCCTATGAGTGGCGCGATGACAGCGGCAACTGGTTCCGCAGCTACGGCAATGAAAACTGGCACTTTGGTGCCGATGGTCTGATGATTCAGCGCTTCGCCTGCATCAACGATTTGCCGATCAGCGCTGAAGCGCGGCTGTTTCACTGGCCGGCTGGCAGACGCCCGGACGATCATCCGGGCCTGAGCGAGCTGGGTCTGTAATTTACGGCGCGTTGCGCCAGCGTCTGGCCTTTGCCGCCTGCTGCGGGGATGTAGTGGCAGGTGGCAGGCTGCCTTCCAGCGCCACGCCCGCCAGCGTAAAGGCGGAAAAGCTCAGCCAGCGCTGCCATTTATCCTGTTGTTCTGTTGCCTTACTCATCTTGCACCTCGCTGATGTTCAACCCACCATCAACGCTGCACAATTCATGCCATGCCACCGCTCTCAGCGCCACGCGCCCCGCGGCCGCTTTGTTACACTGCGCCAGCGCTGAAGCGGTGCAGGATGCACGACGCTGGTGCAATGCCTTAACGTCGGCGCGACGGATAGTGCTGAATCAGGCGGTGGCGATAGTGCTGCCAGCAACGGAAGCTTCCGTAAGCAAATAACCCGGCGGTAATAGCAAGAATCATATAAATCATCTGTCGCTCCTGTAAGGATTCTCGTGCAGGAACGCAGTATGCTGTGCCAGCCAGCGATCAACTTCAAGCAGCTTTAGACGGTTTTACAAGCGAGTTATGCTTTGTAATAGGCTGTAGTAATGAGTTACAGACGAGGAATTGATGAATTTTCAGAACATTCTGCTGACAGGCATGGTAGCACTGCTGCTGAGCGGGTGCGAGCAAAAAACGGCGCAGCAGGCGCTGGTGCTGGAAGGCAAAACCATGGGAACGGTGTGGCGCGTGAGTCTGGCGGGCGTGGATGCTCAGCGTAAGGCCGCGCTGCAGCAGGCGATTCAGCAGCAGCTCGATCGCGACGATGGCGAACTCTCCACCTGGAAAAAGGACTCAGTGCTGTCGCGCTTCAACCAGTATCAGGGACAGGATCCCCAGCCGGTCAGTGCCGATATGGCCGATATCGTCACCCGCGCGCTGCGCATCGGCCAGCTGACCGGCGGCGCGATGGACATTACCGTCGGACCGCTGGTGAATCTGTGGGGCTTTGGCCCGGCGCAGCAGCCGGCGCATACGCCATCGGATGCCGCCATCGCCGCCGCCAAAGCGCAGACCGGCCTGCAGCACCTGCGCGTGATTGAAACGGTGAACGGCCAGTGGCTGCAGAAAGATCTGCCTGGCCTGTATGTTGATCTCTCCACCATGGGCGAAGGCTACGCCACCGATCACCTGGCGCGGCTGATGGAGCAGCAGGGCATCACTAATTATCTGGTGTCGGTGGGCGGGGCGGTGCTGAGTCGCGGCCTGAATGCCAGCCAGCAGCCGTGGCGGGTCGCCATCCAGAAACCGACCGATCGCGAGAACGCGGTGGAGGCACGCGTCGATCTGCAGGGGCACGGAATCAGCACCTCCGGCAGCTATCGCAACTATTATGAACTGGATGGCAAACGCATCTCGCACGTGATCGACCCGGCCAGCGGCCGGCCCATCGATCACCGGCTGGTCTCAGCCACGGTGATTGCCACCACTGCGCTGGAAGCCGACGGCTGGGACACCGGGCTGATGGTGCTCGGCACCGAGCGTGCCAAAGCGCTGGCGCTGAAACAGCATCTGGCGGTGTATCTGATTACGAAGCAGGGCGACGGCTTCAGTCACTGGATGTCGCCACAGTTCAAATCGTTTCTTATCGATCAGCCCTGACCTGACAGGAGGTAACTGTGCTGGATCTATTTAGTGAAGACGCGCCATGGCAGGAGCCGCTGGCCGAGGGCGCGGTGATTCTGCGTCGCCGGGCGCGCGAGCAGGCCGATGCGCTGCTGGCGGCGATTCATGACGTCGCGGCCCTTAACCCGTTTGCCCATCGCATCACGCCGGGTGGACATCGCATGTCGGTCGCCATGACCAACTGCGGCGATTACGGCTGGTCGACCGATTCGCGCGGTTACCAGTACACCGAACAGGATGTCATCAGCGGTCGTAAATGGCCGCCGATGCCCGCGCTGTTCCGCACACTGGCGCAGCAGACCGCGCAGGAGGCCGGCTTTGTCGGTTTCAATCCGGATGCCTGCCTGATTAACCGCTATGAGCCCGGTGCCAAACTGACGCTGCATCAGGATAAGGATGAGAAAGACTTACGCCAGCCGATTGTCTCGGTATCGCTTGGCCTGCCGGCCGTTTTTCAGTTTGGCGGTTTCGAGCGCGGCGATGCGACGCAGCGCGTGCTGCTGGAGCACGGCGATATCGTGGTGTGGGGCGGTCCGTCGCGCCTGCGCTATCACGGCATTTTGCCGCTAAAAGCGGGCATCCATCCGCAGGCTGGCGCGTTCCGTTACAACCTGACATTCCGCCGCGCCCAGTAACCGTAAAACGGATGAGAATTATTCTTGCCTTCACCCGAGGCGCCATTAAACTGCAGGCTGCCTGGTTGACCTCTGGATAATTTTTAATGGCATTGCTTCAGGTTGTTTTTCGCCAGTACCGCTGGCCGTTTATTGGCGTGATTGTGCTGACGCTGCTCAGCGCCGCGCTGGGTATCGGGCTGATCGCCTACATCAATAATGAACTGATCGTGGCAGTTAATACCTCGCTCACCGTGCTGCCGGGCTTTCTCGCCCAGCTGTTTCTGCTGATGGCGGTGACGCTGGCATCGCAGCTGGCGCTGACTCAGCTCGGCCACCATTTTGTCTGGCGGCTGCGCGGTGAGTTTATCAAGCGTATTCTGGATACCCGGGTTGAACGCATTGAGCAGATTGGTAACGCTCAGCTGCTGGCCGGCCTGACCAGCGACGTGCGTGCCATCACTATCGCGTTTGTGCGCCTGCCGGAGCTGATTCAGGGCATCATTATTACGCTGGGTTCCGCGATCTATCTGGCATGGCTGTCACCGCAAATGCTGTTGATCACCACGCTATGGCTGGTGGTGACGCTGATCGGCGGCTGGCTGCTGGTGTCGCGCGTCTATCAGCACATGGCGAAGCTGCGCGACATCGAGGACGAGCTGTACCGCGATTTTCAGACCATCATTGAAGGGCGCAAAGAGCTGCAGCTTAACCGCGAGCGCGCCCGGCTGATTTACGACACCGTGTATCAGGAAAATGCCACGGATTATCGTCGTCACATTGTGCGCGCCGATACCTTCCATCTCAGCGCGGTGAACTGGTCGAACATTATGATGCTCGGCGCGATTGGTATTGTGTTCTTCATGGCCAACGGTCTGGGCTGGGCCAATACCGCTGTCGCCGCGACCTATTCGCTGACGCTGCTGTTCCTGCGCACGCCGCTGCTGGCGGCAGTAGGCGCGCTGCCGACGCTGCTCAGCGCACAGGTGGCGTTGCGGAAAATTAATACCTTCGATCTGGCCCCCTATAGCGCCGGTTTCAACGCGCTGCCGACGGTGAGCGACTGGCAGACGCTGGAGCTGCGCGACGTCTGTTTCCATTATGGCGAGCACGGTTTTGCCGTCGGGCCGATCAACCTGACGCTGCGCCGCGGAGAACTGGTGTTTCTGATTGGCGGTAACGGCAGCGGTAAATCCACGCTAGCGATGCTGCTGACCGGCCTGTATCAGCCGCATTCAGGCCGCCTGCTGCTGGACGGTAACGAGGTGGACTGGCATAACCTTGATGCTTATCGCCAGCACTTCTCGGCGGTGTTCACTGACGTGCACCTGTTTGACCGTTTGATTCGTCGCGGTGGTGAGCCGGCTAATCCGGCGCTGGTGCAGCAGTGGCTGGAACGGCTGAAAATGCAGGACAAGCTGAAGCTGGAAGGCAACCGGGTACTCAACCTGCAGCTGTCGAAAGGGCAGAGCAAGCGGCTTGCTCTGCTGCTGGCGGCGGCAGAGGAGCGCGATATCCTGCTGCTCGATGAGTGGGCGGCCGATCAGGACCCGCACTTCCGCCGCATCTTCTACCGCGAGCTGCTGCCGTGGCTTCAGGCGTCCGGCAAAACCGTGTTCGCCATCAGCCATGACGATCACTACTTTATTCATGCCGATCGGCTGCTGGAAATGCGCGATGGGCAGTTAAGCGAGCTGACCGGCCGCGAGCGCGAAATGGCCACGCTGGACGCCGTCAAACGCACCGATACTGGCCATTGACGGCTGGCAGCAAAGCTTAGCAAAAACCCTTATTGGGCAGGACGTTGTCAGCGGGATACAGTGAATGGCAGCAGAGATCCTCGTCTCTGCCTCCCTGGAACACTTCTGTCGTCTTGTGTTGTCACCGGCCCGGGCTCATTCCGCGCCGGTTTTTTATTGCGCGCAGGCCGGGTGAGTGAGCAGTGTGACCACGCGCGTCGGCTGCAGCCAGAAGCGTGCGTCCAGCACGGTGCTGCGGGTAAATTCCGCGCTGAAATCCTGACACAGCTGCAACCGCGCGCGCTGCTGCGGCAGGTCGAGATCGATCAGCGCAGCCTGATGAAACGCCATGGGCTGATGCAGCCGCGGCCATAGCGCCTTATAAAGACTCTCTTTCAGCGAAAACAGCAGCGTTGCTGCCTGCGCAAAGGGCAGCGGCTGGCCCTCCAGCAGCGCGCGCTCCTGCGCGTTCATCAGCAGTTCCGCCGTGTCCTGCGCGGTTTCCTCTGCCATCACCTGCTCAACATCAATGCCCACATACAATGCCTCGCGCGTCGCGGCCATCACCACGCAGTCATGGCTATGCGACAGCGAAGCACGGATGCCTGCCGGCCAGCACGGTGAGCGGTCCGGTGCGTTGTGCAGCACGAAATCGCTGATGCCCAGCTGCGCCAGCTGTTGCCGCACCAGCCAGCGGCTGGCGAGATATTCAATTTTGCGTTTGCTGGCTGCCTGCTGTAGTGCAGACGGCAGCGGCAGTTGCCACTGCGCAGGTAAAGCGGCGTGCCACTGTTGCCGATCAAAGCGGCACCACGCCAGCGACAGCGATTCAGCGGTGTGGCCAGCGGCGGTGATGAAACCACAAGCGGGCAGCGGCAGGGATGTTTCGGCTGAGAACATAACGAGTAACGGCTGATGGAAAAGCGTGTTTTACCAGTCAGCCGCGGGCAGAGCAAGCCGAAAAGGCTGCTGCGGGTTAGCGATTTGGCGGGATAGCGAAGCTCTTCATCTGCACCACAAAATGGTGGTGGCCTTTAGTAATGCGTGCACCACGGTCACACCAGTGGCTCGCCAGGCGGAAGAAATCATCGCTGCCAATATCATACGCCAGCTCCACTTTGCTGATGCCTGAGTGCAGGAGTTCTTCCGCATCCTGCAGGTTTTTTGCTTTGATGACCATAACGAGATTCCATCAAATAAACGGGAGCTTTAGGGTAGGGGAAATCTGTGACAGTTTTGTTTCACTTTAATGAAATGCTGTCACAAATCAGTAAAAACGTGATCCCGGTCCGCTTTACTGATTGCAGATAAGTGCCTGATTCGCAGCATGAATGAAGTGTGATGCGAGATTATGCTGCAGGATTTTGCACTCTGAACAGTAAGGTCAGGGCCTGTCGTAGTGGTGGCGAATAGCCGCGTCTGGCGCGGTAATGACGCGGTCATTTTCCATCTCTATCCTTCCTGTGGTGGCTGTATTATGAAGCCCATCACACATCGATAGCCGCTTCGTTTAACCGGGGTAAAGCGTGGGCGTAACATGCTGGTGGCTGACGAAAGAGGCTAAGGAGCGAACGATGCAAAAACTGGCTGGCATAATGTTACTGGGTTGCATGAGCGTAGGCGCTGCACAGGCAGCAGATCTCAGCTTCCAGAATGCGCAGGGCAATATTGAAATGGTGCCCGGCAAACCCACCTTTGTGCATAAACTGCACTACCGCAAGCTCTATGATGAAAAGCCGTTCCCGGATGCGGTGATTTATTACTACAGCAACGGGGTGTATAAAATCCTGTCGCAGGGCGAAAATCATTATGGCCTCTACGTGATGCAGGGCAGCGTTGAGGACCAGAGTTACACCATCCGCTATATTTCAGCGCCGTCAAAAGACTGGGGCAACAAAACCGCCTTCCATCAGCTCACCTTTGTGAATGGCGCGCAGGCAAAGGTATTTATTCAAAACGCGATTACCGATACCGGTGAGCAGATCGCCCAGCAAAACGGCGAGTTTTTGCTGCAGGATCACGATCCCGCGCACGCGGCGGCAGACCGCTGGGATGATGATTTAAAAATCAAACGCTGACGGTTTAGCCCTTCATCTGTGCCGCGATCGTCACGCGTTTGGTTGCGGCACCCGATGCGTTATCCACAGCAAAGATTTTCCCTATCCCAGCGAGAATTGTTTCCGGCTGGCAACGCGGCCAAAACTCGATAATTATCAGGGCATGACTAAATATCGTGTAAGAGTGGGTTTTCACAACCCCTCAGCCCTGACCTTCAGGCAGCTGGATGAAATCCTCGAACCGCAACGCTTCTGGCGCAGCGACACGCGCAGCGGTACGTTTCGCTACTTCATGGAGTATGAATATGAGTCGGAAGTGCGCGATATCTGCGAAGTGTGCGAGCTGGCTTATTCGCAGGCGTGTAAGGTGAAGAAATGCCCGCTGATTCTGGTGCAATCCTGCGAGACGGAAGTTCCGCTAACGTTTAACCCGTAGACGCGTGGCAGTCCGCGCGCTGAAAACCATCGCGCTCGGGGCGCGCCGGGTTTTACCCTCGCAAAATGCAGACAATAAAAAAGCAGCCGTAAAAGGCTGCTTTTCTTTGGGATTTTGGTCGGCACGAGAGGATTTGAACCTCCGACCCCTGACACCCCATGACAGTGCGCTACCAGGCTGCGCTACGTGCCGAACGTGGAGGGTTATACTACTGGTTCCGTTGGCGATTGCAATATGCCGGCAGCTTAACTGCCTCATAATTAATCAGTTTGCCGTAAACCGTTTCTCTTCCGTCAGCACCTGCAACAGCAGCGCCAGCTGAGGTTTATGATCTTTCAGCTCTTTGCCCCGGGCATCGTACGCGCTGTAGTTACCGTTGTTGCTGAGCACCAGCGTCACCGTTGGCGTGGTCACCACCAGTTTGCCATCTTCACTGCTGGCGACCCAGTTATGGCTGCGCTGCGCGGCAAACAGATCTTCACCCTGTGAATAGTTAACCGGATTGGTGCGCACGTGCAGCAGGCGCTGCATCAGCGTGGTCATCACATCCTGCTGATCGGTCAGGCGATCGATGCTCTGCGCCGGGGTATTCGGCCAGTGCACCACCAGCGGCACCTGCAGCGTGGCGCGGTTGCCCGGATTATCGCTGTTGTCGAAGGTAATGGCGCGCTGCGCCGTGATCACCACCACGGTATTCTTCAGCGCATCATTCTGCTGCAGCGTATGCAGCACCGTCGCGATTTGTTCATCCACGCCTGTCGCCTGGCGCATATAGCTGCGCTGGCGCGCTTTGGTGCTGTCGCCGGTTACCGTCACGCCGTTGAGCGCGATCCACGAGAACCAGGGCGCGCCGCCTTTCTGACCATTGAGCCAGTTCTGCCACTGTGTCACCGTGGTGCTGTTAGGCTGGGTATCGGCCTGCGGCAGGCTGTAATCCGCCAGCAGCGCCTGACGATACAGCGGCTGGCTAAAGCCATCGGAAGAGAACAGGCCGAACTGATAACCCTGGCTGTTCAGCGCGCCGAGCAGGGCAGAGGGCATGCGCGCCGCCAGCACGCCGTCCATGTAGCTGGAGGAGATACCATAGAACAGGCCGAACAGGCCTTTTTCCGGCTGCAGTCCGGCGCTGTAATGCTGGGTAAAGCGCACATTTTCACTGGCGAACTGATTGAGCGACGGCAGCGCTTTATCCACCGTGGCATTGTTCAGTCCGTCCACCGTCAGAATCAGCAGGTTGTGGCGCGTTCCGCCATCGCGGAACGTAATATCGCTGAGCGGATACTGCACCGACAGCGCTTCCGGATCGCCCTGTTGCACCAGACGGCGCTGATACTCCTGCGCATCCAGCAGGCCGTGTCGCTCCAGAAAGCGCCGTGCGGTCATCGGATAGGAGAGCGGCAGGTTGGCACGCTGCATGGTAATCGGCCGGTAGAAGTTGGCGTCGGCCCAGATATACAGCAGATGACTGGCAAAGAAGGCGCTGATAAACAGCGCGGCCAGCGGCTTGCCAAACGAACGCCGGTTAAGGCTGCGCAGCTTTTGCCAGCTCCAGGTGGCAAATAGCATCTCAACGAGGAAAATCAGCGGTACGCTGATAAACATCAGCTGCCAGTCGCGCGCCATCTCGCTTTGATCGGGGTTGACCACCAGTTCCCACACCACCGGATTGAGGTGCAGATGGAAACGGTTGAACACCGCGCTGTCGACCATAATAAGCGTCAGCCCGGCCGTGGCGACCACGGCGGAGAGCACGCGCAGCAACCGCTGCGACATGGCGACAAACGTCAGCGGGAAGATAATCAGCAGATAAGCGGCAAACACGATAAAGCTGAAATGGCCAATCCAGCTGGTAAACGCATAAATACGGCCGGCGAGGGAAGAGGGCCAGTCGGCGACCAACAGGTAGCGGCTGCCTAAAATAAGCGCAAACAGAATATTAAACAGGGCAAACCAGTGCCCCCAGCTGATCATCTGGGAGACTTTTTCACGGTAGCGCTGCCGGTTGGTTACCATATTTATGAGGTCAAATCTGCAATTTAGTGGGCGTTGTCATCGCGCACGGAAGACTGCAGCGCTTCCGCAAACGAGCGGGCGAGGCTGCGGCGCTGGGCCGGTGCGATGTCGGTGTTGATCAAATTGGTCACCATGTTCCCCAACACCATCAGGGAAAGATCGGTTGGCGCTTTGTCTTTTTCAAGAACCTGCGCCAGCTGCGCGAGAAGCTGTTCGACGCGCGCGTCGCTGTAACGGGATGATTGTGGCATATCGTCGACTAATCAAGTGTGAAAACGCGGTATATTACCGTAACAACGCACTTTTTTCCGCAATTTTATCGCAAGCAGAACGATCAGTTTGTGCGCGCAGTTGAAAGCGGCTGCGGGCGGTGTTTGAATACGCGCCTGAGCCAAAAGGAGAGTCTACCATGAGTCTGGATATCGACCAGATTGCCCTGCATCAGTTAGTCAAACGTGATGAAAACCAGCTGGAACTGGTGCTGCGCGATACTCTGTTACCTGCCACGCAGGCGGTGGAAGAGATGGCGGAAGAGTTACACCGCGTCTATAGCGCCAAAAGCAAGGCTTACGGCCTGTTTAATGAAGACAGCGAGCTGGCGGAAGCGCTGCGCAACTGCCGCAAAGGGCAGGATGACTTCCTGGCGTTCAGCCGTGCGGCTACCGGACGCCTGCGCGACGAGCTGAGCAAATACCCGTTCGCCGAAGGCGGCGTGGTGCTGTTTCTGCACTATCGCTATCTGGCGGTGGAGTATCTGCTGGTGGCGGTGCTGAACAGCCAGTCGAGCATGCGCGTTAATGAGCAGCTCGACATCAGCAGCACGCACTATCTGGATATCAACCATGCCGATATCGTGGCGCGTATCGATCTCACCGAGTGGGAAACCAACCCGGAATCCACGCGCTACCTGACCTTCCTGCGCGGACGCGTGGGGCGTAAAGTGGCCGATTTCTTCATGGATTTCCTCGGCGCCAGCGTCGGTCTGGACACCAAAGCACAGAACCGCGGGCTGCTGCAGGCGATAGATGATTACTGTGCCGAGTCCAGCCTGGATAAAAATGAGCGACAGAACTATCGCCAGCAGGTCTACAGCTACTGCAATGAACAGCTGCAGGCGGGCGAGGAGATTGCGCTGGAAGATCTCTCCAGCGAACTGCCGCCGCTGGGCGAAAAAACCTTTCAGGCGTTTACCCAGGAACAGGGTTATGAGCTGGAGGAACATTTCCCGGCTGACCGCAGCACCCTGCGTCAGCTGACGAAGTTTGCCGGTAGCGGCGGGGGATTAACGCTTAACTTTGATGCCATGCTGCTGGGCGAGCGCATTTTCTGGGATCCGGCCACCGATACGCTGACCATTAAAGGCACGCCGCCGAATCTGCGCGATCAGCTGCAGCGTCGTACCGGCGGTCAGTGATCGCCGGATTTGCGCCATAAAAAAACGCCGCAAATGCGGCGTTTTTTTCGTCAACCCGTTAGCGATTAAGCGCGAACGAAGTCGATGTGGTGCAGTTTTGGCTTGAACGGGTGACGCTGAACAGCCTGAACTTTAACTTTGGTTTCTTTACCGTCAACAACCAGAGTCAGCACGTCGCTGTAGAACTCAGGCTTAGCCTGCATGTTCATCACAGAGTCGTGGTCCAGTTCGATAGAAACCGCAGCGTCTTTACCGCCATAGATGATGGCCGGGAATTTGTTCGCTGCGCGCAGGCGGCGGCTCGCACCCTTACCCTGCTCTTTACGTACTTCTGCATTAATAGTGAACATCTTAAGATCTCTTCTATAGTTCCTGCTACAGGCGACCCAGCAACAGGACGGTTATTCAATACGCTTTTACGGATGCAAAAGCGGGCGGCATTATAGCCGGATTGCCACAGCGGGGCAAATGATTCCGCCGCTTAGCGCAGCTCGTTGGCGCGGCGATAGCGTCCCTGATAATCGAACATTTTTTCCCGCACCTGCCAGAAGTGGCCTTTGGCGCGCGCCACCACAAAATCGGGATGGCGCAGCAGCGGCTGCAGCGCCACCACATCGGCAGCGGTCTGCCAGCCGAGCTCCACGCCGGGCGCACGCTGATGTGGCCGCATAAACAGCTGCTCAAAGGCGGTGCGCTGCGCCGGGGTGCGCAGGCGAAAGAGCTCGCTGACGCTGGTGCCATCCTCATCAAAATAGGTGGCTTGCAGCCACTCGCCTTTATCATCGCGTCCGTGCGCCAGCGTCATACCACTGCAGCGTAGTACGCGCGCGTCTTTCAGCTTCAGCGCCGCTTTCAGCATATCATCGGGGTCGACCAGCACCTTGTCGCACTGCTGGCAGCGGCGCGCGGCGATATCATTTTCTGCACCGCAGTCCGGGCAGCTTTTAAAGCGGAAACGGTAGTCGCACTGCGCGCGATTGCCCTCGTCATCGTCGAGCACGCCCTGACAGCGGCGGCCAAAGTGCTCAATGACGTGGCCATCTTCGGTCGCCTTGCCCCAGAAGGTGTTGGCAAAGCCGCAGGCCGGACAAAACACCTGCACCGGCTGGTTATCGCTGGCGCCTTTCGGTGCGCCGACTTCGGGCGTAAAGAGATCGTGCGGGTTTCCGGCGTAATCAAGGATCAGGCAGTCGGTTTTGCCCGGTGCCAGCCGCAACCCGCGACCGACAATTTGCTGATACAGGCTGACCGATTCGGTCGGGCGCAGAATGGCGATCAAATCGACGTGCGGCGCGTCGAAGCCGGTGGTCAGCACCGCCACGTTAACCAGAAACTTAAGCTGTTGCGCTTTGAACTGCTGAATCAGCCGGTCACGCTCTTTCACCGGGGTTTCCGCCGACACCAGCGCACTGTTTTCCGGCAGCAGGCTGAGGATTTCCCGCGCGTGTTCAACGGTCGCGGCAAACACCATCACGCCGCGGCGCGTCTCAGCGAACTCGATGATCTGTCGCATGATCTGCGGCGTGACGCGCTGCTGCTGTTTCAGTTCGCGGTTAAGATCGGCCTCACTGAACAGGCCATTATTCTGCGGGATCAGCCGACTGAAATCATACTGCACCACCGGCATATCCAGCCGCTCGGGCGGCACCAGAAAGCCATGTTTGATCATATAGCGCAGCGGCAATTCGTAGATGCAGTCGCGGAACAGCGCGTTATCGTCGCCGCGCACCATACCGTGATAGTGGTACTGGTAAATCCAGCCTTTGCCCAGACGGAATGGCGTGGCGGTCAGCCCCAGCAGACGCAGTTGCGGATTGTGCTGGCGCAGATGGGCGAACAACTGCTGATACTGGCTCTCCTCGTTGTCGCTGATGCGATGGCACTCATCGACGATCACCAGCGAAAAGGCGCTGTCAAAACTGGCCAGATTGCGCGCCACCGATTGCACGCTGCCGAATACCACTTTACCGTCGCTCTGCTTGCGCTGCAGGCCCGCGGCGAAGATATCCGCCTGCAGGCCATACGCCTGATATTTACTGTGGTTCTGCTCCACCAGTTCTTTGACGTGAGCCAGCACCAGCACGCGACCGCGCGCCAGCCGCGCCAGTTCAGCGATCACCAGGCTTTTGCCGGCGCCGGTCGGCAGCACAATCACCGCTGGCGTGGCGTGGCGGCGAAAATGGGCAACGGTGGCATCAACGGCTTCTTGCTGATAGGGGCGCAGGGTAAACGACATGGGAACCGGCTTTTTCTGGAACGGACGCGCATTATGCCATGAAAGTGGCTGAAACGCAGGATCGGCACTATTAGCAGGCGAAGGTTCAGGCTATACTGCCCACACTTTTTCAACGGTTAACCCTGCGCTCAATTATGCCGTGGCCGCCGCGCTACGCTGTAAATGATTTACCGGGCAAACGCCGTTTCAGTTCCCCTCCGCAGTAACAGGCAAAAAAGCGAATTCATGCGACTCGACAAATTCATATCTCAGCAACTGGAAGTTAGCCGTGCCATCGCCGGCCGTGAAATACGTGGCAGAAAGATCACCATCAATGGCGAAGTGGTGCGCGACACCGCGTATAAAGTCCTGCCGGACGATGCCGTAGAGTACGACGGCAATCCGCTGACGGTGCAGCAGGGCCCGCGCTATTTCATGCTGAATAAACCACAGGGCTATGTCTGCTCCACCGACGATCCGGATCATCCCACCATTCTCTATTTCATTGAGGAGCCGGCGGCGTTCAAACTGCACGCGGCAGGGCGGCTGGATATTGATACCACCGGGCTGGTGCTGCTGACCGATGATGGTCAGTGGTCGCATCGCATTACCTCTCCGCGCCATCACCTGGAGAAAACCTACCTGGTGGAACTGGAGCAGCCGCTTGACGCGGGGCTGATCGAAAAATTTGCTGCCGGCATTCAGCTGCACAACGAGAAAGATCTGACCAAACCGGCGCAGCTGGAAATCCTCGATGAGAAAGCCGCGCGCCTCACCCTCAGTGAAGGGCGCTATCACCAGGTGAAACGCATGTTTGCGGCGATGGGCAATCACGTCACGGCGCTGCATCGCGAAAGCATCGGTGAGATTGTGCTGGATGAGGAGCTCGGTGAAGGCGAATACCGTGAACTGACCGAGGCGGAAATCAACAGCATCGGCCTGCCGGACGAACTGAAACAGCGCAAATAGCGGGAGACAGTGGTGCGTAAGGAAAAAAATTCACCGGTGGGATTAGTGGTGATTCTGGGATTGCTGGCGATGCTGATGCCGCTCTCCATTGATATGTATCTGCCGGCAATGCCGCAAATCGCCCGTGAATTCGCGGTGTCGGCCGGCAGCGTACAGATGACGCTGAATCTCTACATCCTCGGCTTCGCCATTGGTCAGCTGGTGTATGGCCCGCTGGCGGACAGCTACGGACGTAAACCGGTGATTGTGCTCGGCACGCTGATTTTTGCCTGCGCGGCGGCAGCCTGTGCGCTGTCGCAATCCATTGACCAGCTGATTCTGATGCGTTTCCTGCACGGGCTCTCCGCCGCCGCGGCCAGCGTGGTGATTAACGCCCTGATGCGCGACAGTTATTCGAAAGAAGATTTCTCGCGCATGATGTCGTTTGTCATGCTGATCACCACCATTGCGCCGCTGCTGGCCCCGATCATCGGCGGCTGGCTGCTGCTGCTGTGGAACTGGCACGCCATCTTCTGGACGCTGGCATTGGCCGCACTGATTACCACCGTGCTGGTGGTAACGCAGATCCGCGAAACGCTTAAGCCCGAGCAGCGGCAGCGTTTTCACCTGCGCACCACGCTGAGCAATTTTGTCGCGCTGGTGCGGCACAAACGCGCCTTCAGCTATATGCTGGCAAGCGGCTTCTCGTTTGCCGGGCTGTTTACCTTTCTTAATGCCGGGCCGTTTGTTTACATTGAAGTGAACCATGTGTCGCCGCAGAATTTCGGCTACTACTTTGGCCTCAACGTGGTGTTTCTGTTTGTCATGACGCTGATTAACAGCCGCGCGGTGCGCCGTTTCGGACCGCTGGCGATGTTCCGCCTCGGTCTGCTGATTCAGTTTGCCATGGGCATCTGGCTGCTGATTGTCAGCGCGCTCAACCTCGGTTTCCTGCCGCTGGTGTTTGGCGTGGCAATGTTTATTGGCTGCGTATCGACCGTCTCCTCCAATGCGATGGCGGTGATCCTCGACGAATTTCCCCATATGGCCGGCACCGCATCCTCGCTGGCCGGTACGCTGCGCTTTGGCGTCGGTGCTCTGGTTGGCGCGCTGCTGTCGCTGGTCAGCGTCAACAGCGCCTGGCCGATGGTCGCCACCATCGCGCTGTGCGCTACCGTCTCAATCGTGCTGTTCAGCTACGCCGCCCGTCCGCGCCACACCGCGTGATGGCGGCGGGTCGATCCTTAGCCTGCTGTTATTTCACCTCTTGATTTGCCCCTCTCCGCACTCTCGCTCTGCTTAATGTTTCCATATTGTGAAAATTAATTGATAAAAAAGTAACGACATTACGTCTAAAATGATTGTTAAGCGCCGCGTAACGCGGTAAACATAGGCATAAATGCGAGAAAGCTCGCAAATAATAAAGTTGCATCACGCTTTGTGCTTAAAACGAGAAGGCTATCCTTGACGTCCGTATGCTGAGCTTGCCAGGTGGGGATTCACCGCGATGAAGCCGTCCGTTGTGAATAACGTTACTGTCTCTGGGAACCGAAACACTATGCTGCAACTCTCGGTTGTGCATCGTTTACCACAACTTTACCGCTGGTCGCTGGAACATGCCGGCGCCATTGAACGCCAGGAAGCAGCGAACGGCGCGCACGACGGGGATCTGGTCGCGCTGCGCCTGCTAAGCCATGACGGCCATCCGGCGCTGGAGATCCTGCAACAGCTTAAGGAAACGCTGGCGCAGATTCAGGTCGAGTGCAAAATTGCCGAATGTGAAGGGCAGCCGTGTTTGCTGATTCAGCGCGGCGACGAGAGCGCCACTAACTGCTGCCTGAAAAATCAGGGCGTGGCGATTGCTGAAACCTTTGACGGTCACTGAGATAAGGTTTCGCCCTGCGCGGAGGCCAGCAGCTGACGCGTATACGCCGTAGCCGGTGCGTTAAACAGCGCTTCGCATTCACCCTGTTCCACCACTTCACCCTGGCGCAACACCACCAGCTGATGACACAGCGCGCGCACCACCTGCAAATCGTGACTGATAAACAGATACGCCAGCTGATGCTGCTGCTGTAAACGGCGCAGCAGGGTAAGGAGCTGCTTTTGCACCGAGCGGTCCAGCGACGAGGTGGGTTCATCCAGCACGATCAGCTGCGGCTGCAGGATCAGCGCGCGGGCAATGGCGATACGCTGGCGCTGACCGCCAGAGAATTCCGCCGGGTAGCGGCTGCGGCTCGCTGCCTCCAGGCCAACCTCTTCCATCACCGCAATGACTCTGGCTTCCTGTTCGGCAGCGCTGAGCTGCGGCTGGTGCACCGCCAGCCCTTCGGCAATCACCTGCTGTACCGTCATGCGCGGATTGAGTGAAGAGTTGGGATCCTGAAACACCACCTGAATGCGCTGGCGCAGCGGCAGTAGCTGCTTCGCGCTCAGCTGATGCAGCGGCTGGCCGTCGAACCAGATCTCGCCGCGCGCAGCAATCAGGCGCAGCAGCGCCAGGCCGGTGGTGCTTTTGCCTGACCCGGATTCGCCGACTAACCCGAGGCTTTCGCCGCGCCGCAGGGTAAAACTGAGATTGTGTAGCGCAGTTTTTTCCGCCACGGTGCGCTTCAGCAGTCCACGGCGAATTGGGAAACCCACCTGCAAATTAGTTACCTGCAACATCGGCGGCGCGTCGATCAGCGGTACCGGCGCGCCGTCCGGCTCGGCGGCCAGCAGCTCGCGGGTATAAGGCTGCTGTGGCTGGCGAAACAGTGCGTCACAGCGGTTGTGTTCCACCTCGCGGCCGTTGCGCATCACCGTCACGCTGTGGGCCAGCTGACGCACAATGTTCAGGTTGTGGGTAATGAACAGCATGCCCATGTTCAGTTCACGCTGCAGTTCGCGCAGCAGCTGTAAAATCTGTGCCTGCACCGTGACGTCCAGCGCCGTAGTAGGCTCATCGGCAATCAGCAGTTTGGGCTGCGTCAGCAAGGCCATGGCGATCATCACGCGCTGGCGCTCGCCGCCGGACAGCTGGTGCGGAAAATCCTGCAGGCGCGTCGCGGCCCGGCGAATGCCTACGCGATCGAGGCAGCTGAGAATCTCAGCGCGCGCCGCTTCACGCCGCATGCCACGGTGCAGCGACAGCACTTCATACAGCTGCTTTTCCACGCTGTGCAGCGGATTGAGTGACACCATCGGCTCCTGAAAAATCATCGCCATCTGGTTGCCACGCAGCCCGCGCATCTCACGTTCGCTGGCCTGTAACACATCGCGCCCGTCAAACAGGATCTCGCCCTGCGGATAACTCACCGGCGGCTGCGGCAGCAGACGCATAATCGACAGCGCCGTCACGCTCTTGCCCGATCCCGATTCTCCCACCAGCGCCAGCGTTTCGCCGGCGTCGATGCGCAGCGAGATATCTTCCACCACGCGGCGCGGCCCGAACGCTACCGCCAGATGATTCACCGTTAACAAACTCATTTAGCGCCCCCGGCTCGGATCAAAGGCATCGCGCACCGCTTCACCGATAAAAATCAGCAGCGACAGCAGCAGGGCGAGGGCGAAGAAGCTGGAAAGGCCAAGCCACGGTGCCTGTAAATTGTTTTTTCCCTGCAGCAGCAGTTCGCCCAGCGACGGCGAGCCCACCGGCAGGCCGAAGCCGAGAAAATCCAGTGAGGTCAACGTGGTGATCGAACCGCACAGGATAAACGGCAGAAAGGTGAGCGTGGCAACCATGGCGTTGGGCAACATGTGGCGCAGCATGATGCGGCTATCGCTCACGCCCAGCGCGCGTGCGGCGCGGATATAGTCAAAGTTACGCGTGCGCAGGAACTCGGCGCGCACGACGCTCACCAGGCTCATCCAGCCGAAGATCACTGTCAGCAGTAACAGCCACCAGAAATTGGGCTGAATCACGCTGGAGAGCAGAATCAGCATGAACAGCGTCGGCATGCCGGACCACACTTCAATCAATCGCTGGCCGATGAGGTCAACGCGGCCGCCAAAGTAGCCCTGCAGGGCACCCACCACAATGCCAATCACGCTGGAGAACAGCGTTAACAGCAAACCGAACAGCAGCGAGATGCGCGTGCCGTACAGCAGACGCGCCAGTACATCGCCACCGTCAGCATCGGTACCCAGCCAGTTTTGCGCGGACGGCGGTGACGGGAAGGGCACGTCGGTGGCGAAATGAATGGTGCTGTCGCTGAAGCGGATGGGAGCCCACAGCGCCCAGCCCTGCTGGTCAATACGTTGCTTCAGCCACGGATCCTGGTAATCGGCCGCCGTGGCAAACTGGCCGCCAAAATCGCTCTCGCTGTAGTTAAACAGCAGCGGTGCGTACCAGCGCTGCTGGTAATGCACCAGCAGCGGTTTGTCATTGGCTAATAATTCCGCGCCCAGCGACAGCACAAAAATGAGCAGAAACAGCCACAGCGACCAGTAGCCGCGCCGGTTGTGACGAAAGCGCTGCCAGCGCTGCTGGTTAACGGGAGATAAACGCATCAGCGGCCCTCAAAATCAATGCGTGGATCGACCAGCGTATAGGTCAGATCGCTGAGAATATTCATCAGCAGGCCAATCAGCGTAAAGATATACAGCGTGCCGAACATCACCGGATAGTCGCGCTGAATGGTGGCATCATAGCCGAGCAGCCCCATGCCGTTAAGTGAGAACATCACCTCAATCAGCACCGAGCTGGTGAAAAACATACTGATAAAGGTGGCGGGAAACCCGGCGATCACCAGCAGCATGGCGTTGCGAAACACGTGGCCGTACAGGATGCGCTTCTCATCCAGACCCTTGGCGCGCGCCGTGACCACGTACTGTTTGCGCACCTCATCAAGGAACGAATTTTTCGTCAGCATGGTCAGGGTGGCAAAGCCGCCAATTACCGTAGCCAGCACCGGCAGGGTGATATGCCACAGGTAATCGCTGATTTTGCTGTACCACGGCAGCGTGTCAAACTGCGGCGAAGTGAGGCCACGGAGCGGGAACCAGTCGAGATAGCTGCCGCCGGCAAACAGAACAATCAGCATGATGGCAAACAAAAACGCCGGAATAGAGTAGCCGATGATAATAAAGATGCTGCTCCAGATATCAAACGCACTGCCGTTGCGCACCGCTTTTTTGATGCCCAGCGGAATCGACACCAGATAGATGATCAGCGTGCTCCACAACCCGAGGCTGATCGACACCGGCAGGCTCTCTTTAATCAATTGCAGCACCGAGGCGTTACGAAACAGGCTGTCGCCAAAGTCAAAACGCAGGTAATTCCACAGCATTTCGCCATAGCGCTGCAGCAGTGGCTTATCGAAGCCGTAGCGATGGGTTATTTCTGCCACCACTTCCGGATCCAGCCCGCGCGCGCCGCGGTACTGGCTGTCGCCGGGATTGTCGCGCACCAGCGCACCGCGCGCGCCGCTGTCACTGCCGCCGCTGCCAGGCAGACCGGTACTATGACCAAACTGGATGTTGGCCAGCGCCTGATCAACCGGACCGCCCGGCGCAATCTGTACGATAAAGAAATTCAGGGTGATGATGGCCCACAGCGTGGGAATAATCAGCAACAGCCTGCGCAGGAAATAAGCACCCAAACCGCTCTCCTCAGCGTCGATCGGCCGGTAAACGACCGGCTTTGTTCACATCGTACCACCAGTTTTCCAGCCCGGTTGCAAACGCCGGTTTAATCTGCGGATGGGAAAACTTGTCCCACCAGGCCAGCCGCTGCTCGGCGTTGTACCACATCGGAATCATGTAGGCGTTCCACAGCAGCAGGCGATCCAGCGCCTGACCGAGCGGCAGCAGCGCTTTCTCATCGCCCTGATGCGCCACGATCTGCTGCACGAAATGGTCGACCAGCGGATCTTTTACCCGCGCGGTGTTCCACGAGGAGCTGATGTAATCCGACTGCCAGACATACTGCAGGCTGGTGGAGGGCCACGGCATCGCCTGATAAAGCGACGGGATCATGTCGTAATCGCCTTCGCGCAGCCGGCGCAGATATTGCGAACTGTCCACCTGACGTAGCGTCATCGTAATGCCAAGCCGTGCCAGGCTGTGCTGGAACGGCAGCGCCCAGTCGTTCAGAGAACCGCTGCGCAGCAACAGTTCAAACTGAAACGGCTGGCCGGTTTTCACGTTCACCAGCTGCTGATTTTTGATCTGCCAGCCGGCCTGCTTCAGCAGCGCCATCGCCCGCAGCAGATTGTTGCGGTCAAAGCCGCTACCGTCAGAGTGCGGCGGCGCGTAGGCATTGTTAAAGACTTCGGCAGGCAGCTGCGCCTTGTAGGGCGCGAGCAGGACCAGCTGATCGGCGTCAGGATAGCCTTTGGCGGCGTAAGCGGTGTTCTGGAAGTAGCTGTCGGTCCGCTTGTAAGCGCCGTAGAACAGCGCTTTGTTCATCCACTCAAAATCAAACGCCAGCGTTAGCGCCTCGCGCACGCGGCGGTCGGCAAACAAGGCTTTCTCGTTATTGAACGCCAGCCAGCGCGTGTCGGTGGCGACGTCATTCGGCGTGGTGGCTTTCACAATGGCGTGGCTGATGAAGTTGCGCCCGCGATATTGTGTGGCCCATTTCTTCGCCGAACTCTCCTCGCGCAGGTCATAGGCACCGGCCTTAAACGCTTCAAAAGCCACGTTGTCATCAAGATAGTAGTCGTAGCGCAGGGTATCAAAATTAAAGCGACCGCGGTTCACCGGCAGATCGGCCGCCCAGTAGTTCTTCACCCGGCTATATTGGATGAACTGGCCGGATTTGTACGAAGTGACGCGGTAAGGCCCGCTGGCGAGCGGCGGATAGCCAATCGGCTCATTGAATTTTTTGTTCTGCCAGAATTTTTCCGGCAGCACCGGCAGCGTGATCCAGCTCAGCACCAGGTCTTTATCTGGTTTGGGCATCTCAATGCGCACCGTCAGCCGGTTCAGCGCTTTCACCTGCACGCCACGAAACGCCACGCGAAACTGCGGCACGCCTTCGGTCATGAATTTGCCGAAGGTGAAGGCGACATCCTGTGCGGTGATCGGCGTACCGTCCTGAAACTGCGCGTGCGGATTGATCGACACCTCCATCCAGTGATAATCGCTGGGATAGCGTGCTGATTCGGCGATCAGCGGATAGTAGCTGCCGGGCTCATCGTCTGAGGTGGTAAACAGGCCGTCGTACAGCGTGTCAGTGCCGATACCGGGGTTGCCGCGCGACGCATAGCGGTTGAAGTTGTCGTAAGTGCCTACCACGGCGAGGGTGATCTTGCCGCCTTTTGGCGCCGCCGGATTGGCGTAATCATAATGGCTGAAGTTGACCGCGTATTTCGGTTCGCCCAGCTTCGCAAAGGCATAGCTTTCATGGATAGTGACCGCGTGCACCGGCGCAATGGCGCTGCACATCAGTAGTGCTGTGGCAAGACGAAGCAGCATAAGTGGGGCGCTCTCCTGTGGTAATCCGCACTGTATGGTAGCAGTTTCATGCGCGGTACGTGACGTTAACCCAAACTGGCCTGGCTCTGATAGTAGCTGATCAGCTTTTCCGGACGCAGCGGGCGGCTAAACAGATACCCCTGCAGATGCGTGACGCCCCGGTTAACCAGCCAGGCCGCCTGGTCGCCGGTTTCCACCCCTTCCGCCACGGTTTTCAGGTTGAGTTTCTTTGCCAGCAGCAACACGGTGTCAAGCACCGGCGAGGTTACGGTTTCGGTGCCGATACTCTGCACAAAGCCGCGATCGATTTTCAGGTAGTCGAACGGATATTTTTCCAGATAGATCAGCGCGCTATGGCCAGTGCCAAAATCATCGATGGCAATCTTGAAATTGTGTTCATGCAGCCAGGCGAAGATTTCGCCGGCGTTCTTCTCCCGCACCATGGTGCGCTCGGTGATTTCAAATACATAGTTAAAATGATCGGCGGGCATACTGGCGATCCACGCCTGCACGTCGCGGCGAAAACTGGCCGATGCCAGATGCTGCGGTGACATATTCAGACTGAGACGGGTGCCGCGCGGCAGTTGCTGACAGAGAAAACGCGCGTCGCGCGCTACCAGGCTGAACAGATGTTGGGTCAGAGGAATAATCAGGTTTTGCGCTTCGGCGTGGCTGATAAATACATCGGGGGGGATCATGCCTTCAACCGGGTGAGTCCAGCGCAGCAGCGCTTCAACGCCATAGGGTTTGCCGTTGTGTGCCGTTACCAGCGGCTGATACTCAACGTGAAACTGACCGCGCCGGATGCCGAGCAGGATTTCACGTCCCGGTCGCTGATGCAGCGACAGCAGCAGCCAGCTGATTGCGGCAACCAGCAGCGCCAGCAGCAGGCCGGTCAGCAACGCCAGCGTGTAATCGCGTGAGGCCAGCGTGCTGCCGTAAAGCACAAAGCGCATGCTGCCGTCATCAAGCGTCAGGTCGGTGAGGGCGGGCGGCAAATCGCGGCTGCGCACCACCTGGCTGGTGCCGCTGAGCAGCGCGCTGTCGCCTGCCACCAGCGCCATGCGCGTGATTTCGGGATGGTAAGAGGCCAGCAGCTGGTAAGGCGTCATACTGAGGTTCATGGTGGCGAGGATGCCGGTTTCGTTCGCTCCCGGACTTTTCAGCCATAGCGCCAGCGCTGGTTTGGCGGGCTGCAGCGGTGTGCCGGGCAGCAGGCGGACGTCACGGTCGCGCTCCAGCTCTGAATCGGGTGAAATGGCGCTGGCGGCCAGCAGAAATGCGCCGGTGGCCGAAGAGCAGTAAGCGTTGCCGTCGCGTACCAGTAATATCGCGCGAATGTTGCCGGCAAAGGCGGCGCGAGAGGTCAGCTCACGGTTGACGCTGTTGCAGCTGAGTTGAGTGTATTGCTGCAGTGGATAAAGGCTCTCGACCAGGGTTGACATCACCTGTTGCAGATCGTCACGGCTGTGAGCCAGCAGCTGCTGGTGTTGCTGGACGCGTTTTTGCCAGGTCAGCGTGAGCAGGACGGTGACAAACAGGATAAAAAACGCGACCCCAATAATTACGCTACTCCAGGCAATGCGCCGCGAGTAGCTGGCATGACGATTTAACGTCCCCGACAGTGGCATGGAGTTGGTTCCCCTGATCTTGCCCTTTTTATTATAAAAACGCATACAACTGTGCTGGTTCAAGGCAACGAGAATATAACGAGGCTGCGCGAAAAGTCTCGTTATATTTTTGATTCACAATTACTTTTTCCGCCATGGATTTGGCTTAAGCAACCGCAGACGAAAAAAAACGCTGCCGGGGCAGCGTTTTCAGATTCTCTGGCTGAGAACATCAGGAAGGAAGGGGGTTAACTGGGGTTTTTTGCCAGTACCCGACGCGCTTCGCGGTAGCGGTTTTTCCAGTAACTGTCGTTAAGGCTGGAAATCATCACGCCGCTGCTGGTAGACGCGTGTACAAAATTGTCGTTGCCGAGATAGATGCCGACGTGGCGACCGGTGGAGCCGGCGCGGAACAGCACTAAATCACCCGGACGCAGTTTACTGCGTGAAATCTCTTTACCGCTGTCCTGCTGTTCCGATGTGGAACGCGGCAGCTCTAAACCAAACTGTTCGCGAAAGGTGCGCTGAACAAAAGCAGAACAGTCAATGCCGCGTTTGGTGTCGCCGCCTAAGCGATAACGCACACCTTTCCAGTCACTGTACTGCTCCATGATGCGGGACTTAACGTCCACGTTCTGCACCATTTGTTCAAATTCGTCCTGAGACGCCTGAAGTAAAAAACCATTCTGGTTGTTAACTTCATGATTCTCGTTATTCGCGTTCTGACCGTTATGGGTACTGCTACATGCCGATAAGAGGGTTGCTAATGCTACTGCGGGAATAATCCGCCTGAGGTATCTCAGAATTGGTTGAGACTTGACCATTGTACGTGTTTTCCTTCGATGTCCTTACGACAGAATGTCGCCAGCCAGATGACAAAACGGGTTGAGATTAATAAGTGCGACCCTCTAAGACAATTCCTTAATTACTAAAATGTGTTAATGCACACATTTTTGTTGCTTAAGGTACCGAATTTTATGCTGCACGGTAGTAATCGGAGTTGAGGTTAACCGATTACAGACCGCGTGGCGAGTGCTTTTATATAAATTTTTATAGGTTTTTTTGATGTGAAATCAATCTGTAACACAACGGTTACTTTATCAACAACTGGTAGCGATTTAAGCGTCAATTAACGGCAGGAACAGCGGCTAATTCTGGCGCTAAGGGAGATTTTAAGAGGGTTCTGACTGGACAGGCCAGGAATAACGCCATTGTCAGACGATTTGACGCATAGGTTTTTCTTTTATCAGAAAACGCTTAGTTCGCTAATAATTTATTGCAGGATTAAATAAGCGCAGGCGATCTTAAAAACAGGAAACAATCGCCCGCGCTAAACTATTACGCTTGGGGTTTATATTTTCCGGGCAGCGAACGATAGAGCCAGTTCACCAGTTTGTCGCTGGCCGGTGTTAATAACCACCAGCTCAGGCCCACCAGCACCACCGACAGCGAACCGACCGCGATATCGGTAAACCAGTGTGCGCCTGCCATTACGCGCGGTAGGGAAAAGAGCACCACAATCAGCAGGCCCATCAGGAAGGCGCGGAAGCCGAAATAGCGCCACATAAAGCAGGCGAAGATAATCAGCATCATGCCGTGGTCGCCGGGGAAGCTGTCTCTGGACGCATCTTTTGCCGGAATGCCGGTCAGTTCGCTGACGCGATGCACGTTATCAAAGAACAGCGTCGGGCTGGCATGCTTAACCGGCAGCAGATGGCCCAGCTGGTTAAGAATCACCGCCGTCAGCAGCATGGTGATACCAATCGCCAGCATACGACGTCGGCCCTGCGGCGTTTCGCGGCGCCAGAACCACAGATAGAGCAGGCCCATCGCCAGCAGCGACACCGCGTCAAAACCGCGGAAATTGGTGATCGCCACCAGCAGCGCAAAGCCGTGATGGTCGACCATCTGGTCGTTAAAGCCAAAAAAGATGCCTTTGTCGAGAGCGAACCAGAACCCGTGCTCCGGCGGCAGATACCACGACATAAATAGCATCACACCCAGCGCATTCAGCAGCAGGATGGTGATCAAACGAGTAGTGCGCATAAAAGTAACTCAAAAAGAAAAAAATAACGGGCAAACCTACCGCAGCTAATTTAAACGAATCTTCAACAGGGCAGTCTGCAAGGCGTTCCAGTCGGCGGCCTGATGGTGGATCAATTCGATACGGCTATCGGGTGGCGTGACCGGGCGCGTTTCAATGAACAGGTCTTCGCCCTGACGGTTAATGCTGACCAGACCGTCAGCGGTACGCAGCACGCCTTTCACGCGATCCACCGGCGCAAGCCGCGCCCACTCTAAAGCCGGAATGGTATCGAACACCGTGTCACCATCAAAAATCCAGCCACAGGAAGCATAGCCCTGACCTTCATTTAACGCACGACGCCAGCGCGCTGCGCCTTCCAGTTTCAGCGCCGCCAGTCCCTGCGGGCGTGACGAATGATGATGATGCGCGGCATCGGGTACCGCACGATCCGCCAATGCCGGCTGACTCAGCAACGCCGGATCAATATTGCCCCAGCTGGCTTCCACCAGTTGACGGTCGCCCAGATGCTGCTGCTGCCAGCTCGCCAGCCGCTGGCGATCATCCGCATCCCATTTGTCGCTCTTGTTGGCGATGATGATGTCTGCGGCGATCAGCTGGTCGCGAAAGTTTTCATTCTCCGTGACGCGCGTATCGGCTAACTGACGCGGATCGAGCAGCGTCAGCGTGGCGTCCACGCGGATCCACGGCTGATAGACCGCTGCGCGCAGCATATTCAGTAACTGTTTGGGATGGCCAAGGCCGGTGGGTTCGATAATCAGACGGTCCGGCTGAGTCTGCTTCAGCAGCATATTCAGCCCGACCTGCAGCGGCAGGCCGTTAACACAGCACATGCAGCCGCCGGGGATCTCTTTCAGCGTGGCGCCGCGGTCGGCGAGCAGGGCGCCGTCAATGCCGATCTCGCCAAACTCGTTGACCAGAATGGCCCACTTTTCATTGGCCGGTTTGTGCGCCAGCAGATGTAACAGGGTGGTGGTTTTACCGCTACCGAGAAAACCGGTAATCAGGTTCACGCGCGTCATGATTTACTCCGTTAAAATAGCCGCGCCGGACAACCGCATCCGGCGCGCAGGCTGTTGTTATACTATAACAATCAACCGCCGCCGGAGAAAATCGTGCGCTTAATCGGCGCGTCCCATATAACGACGCTCGGCAATATGGATACGGATGCGATCGCCATTGCTCAGGTACTCCGGCACCTGAATCGACAGCCCGGTGCTCATGCCCGCCGGTTTGGTGCGCGCACTGGCGGATGCCCCTTTGATGCCGGGTGAGGTATCAACGATCTCCATGTCTACCGTCTGCGGCAGTTCCAGCGCCAGCACCTGGCCATCCATGGTGAGCACCTGGATACCGGGAATGCCGCCTTCCGGAATAAACAGCAGCTCTTCTTCGATCTGATCTTTTTTAAAGCTGTACGGCGTGTAATCTTCGTCATCCATAAACACGTATTCGTCGCCATCAATGTATGAGAAGGTCACCGCGCGGCGGCTGAGCTGGATGGCATCAATAATGTCGTCACCCTTGAAGCGCTCTTCAACTTTCAGGCCGGTGCGTACATCGGTGAAACGCATCTTGTACAGCGTGGCGGCACCGCGCGCGCTCGGGCTCTGGACATCGATATCCTTCACCAGCAACAGTTTACCGTTCCAGGTGACGGCCATTCCTTTTTTGATTTCGTTTGCCTTTGGCATAATGCTTGACTCGCTATAACCAGGTAGATGCGCGCCAACTTACTCGCGCGTTGAAAAACAGGCAAGTGAGGCCGGTGAAAATTGTTGGTCGCACATAGAATTCCGCGGTGCAGACTGCTATTGTCGGCCGCTAATCTTTGCAGGAGCGCATGATGTTATGTCGAGACCAGTGCGGTGCCTGCTGCACAGCCCCCTCCATCTCTTCCCCCATTCCCGGTATGCCTGACGGCAAACCGGCCAATACCCGTTGCGTTCAGCTCGACGAACAGCAGCGCTGCAAAATCTTTGGCTCGCCGTTGCGTCCGGCGGTGTGTGCCGGTTTACAGCCACAGGCGGAGATGTGTGGCAGCAGCCGCGCCGACGCCATGATCTACCTGCTGCAGCTGGAAGCCGATACCGCGCCCTGAGTTTAAGCTGACGCGAGCTGAACAGCACGCTCGTCGCAGGTGCCGCGTTACAGCAACGCGTCAGCGCGCCCGCTGTGAAAAATCCTAAATCCGCCGCGAAGTGTGCGGAGCATCAAAAATCTGCTACGCCGATTGCGCATTTTCTTGCCTGTAACCGGGTGCTGTACCATATTCCCTGAAACGTTTCAGCGTTGTCCTCCCGGCTAAGTCCGTGTCGCACAGCGTATTTTTTCGCCATCAGGCTGAAACGATTCACTTTCAGCAAGCGAGGAGAAATATGTTCCAGCTCGAAGTTCAGGCCATTCACACCGGCGCCAGCGCGTCCGATAAAGAACAGGCCATTCGTCAGGTTGCCGCTGCGCTTACCGCAGCCGGAAATGTGGCCGAAGGCTACGTCGACGGCATGCTGGCGCGCGAACAGCAAACCACCACCTTTCTCGGCAACGGCATCGCCATTCCGCACGGCACCACCGATACCCGCGATCTGGTGCTGAAAACCGGCGTGCAGGTTTATCAGTTCCCGCAGGGCGTGGACTGGGGCGATGGCCAGACAGCATACGTCGCCATCGGCATTGCCGCCAAATCTGACGAGCACCTCGCGCTGCTGCGCCAGCTGACCCACGTATTAAGCGATGACAGCATCGCGGAGCAGCTGAAATCTGCCTCTGCTGAAGAGCTGCGCGCGCTGCTGATGGGTGAAAAGCAGGCCGCTGAATTCCAGTTCGATACGTCGCTGATCGCCACTGACGTGGCCGCCAGCGATCTGATGACGCTGCAGGCGCTGAACGCCGGTCGTCTGCAGGCGGCCGGTGCCGTCGACGCCAGCTTTGTCGCGGACGTCGTCTCGCACGCACCGCTCAGCCTCGGTCAGGGCATCTGGCTGAGCGACAGCACGCACGGCAACCTCAACAGCGCGGTGGCAGTGAGCCGCAGCGCGACGCCGCTGACGCATCAGGGCGAACCGGTAGCGCTGCTGCTGACGGTCGCCGCCACCGATCAGCGCCCGCTTGAGGTGCTGGGCTACCTCAGCAATCTGCTGCTGAACAAGCAGGCTGAACGCCTGCTGAAGGCGGACGCGGCAGGCATTCTCGCGCTGCTGACCAGCGAAGTGGATGAAGCTGCGGACGTCTTAACCGCGGAATTCACCATCCGCAACGAGCACGGTCTGCATGCGCGTCCGGGCACCGCGCTGGTGAGTGTGATCAAGCAGTTCAACAGCGATATCACCGTCACCAATCTCGACGGCAGCGGTAAGCCGGCTAACGGGCGCAGCCTGATGAAGGTGGTCGCGCTGGGCGTGAAGAAAGGCCATCGTCTGCGTTTCACCGCCAGCGGTGACGATGCGCAGCAGGCACTGCACGCTATCGAAGAAGCCATTAATAGCGGTCTGGGCGAGGGGGCAGCATGAGTCGTCGCGTTGCCACTATCACCCTGAACCCGGCGTACGATCTGGTCGGCTACACGCCGGAGATCGAGCGCGGCGAAGTTAACCTGGTCAAAACCACCGGGCTGCACGCTGCGGGTAAAGGCATCAATGTCGCCAAAGTGCTGAAAGATCTCGGTATCGACGTCACCGTCGGCGGCTTCCTCGGCAAAGAGAATCAGGACGGCTTTCAGCAGCTGTTCAGCGAACTCGGCATCGCTAACCGTTTTCAGGTGGTGCAGGGCCGTACCCGCATTAACGTTAAGCTGACGGAAAAAGACGGCGACGTCACCGACCTCAATTTCTCGGGCTTTGACGTCACGCCCCAGGACTGGGACCGCTTCACCGCCGACTCGCTGACCTGGCTGGGCCAGTTCGATATGGTGTGCGTCAGCGGCAGCCTGCCAGCCGGCGTTGCGCCGGACGCGTTCACCAAATGGATGAGCGATCTGCGCACCCACTGCCCATGCATCATTTTTGACAGCAGCCGTGAAGCGCTGGTGGCCGGTCTGAAAGCGGCACCGTGGCTGGTAAAACCCAATCGCCGCGAGCTGGAGATCTGGGCCGGCCGCAAGCTGCCGACGCTGCAGGATGTGATTGACGCCGCGCACCAGCTGCGCGAGCAGGGCATTGCCCACGTGGTGATCTCCCTCGGTGCGGAAGGCGCGCTGTGGGTCAATGCCTCTGGCGAATGGATCGCCAAACCGCCTGCGTGTGAAGTGGTCAGCACCGTAGGCGCCGGAGATTCGATGGTTGGCGGCCTGATTTATGGCCTGCTGATGCGGGAATCCAGTGAACACACGCTGCGTCTGGCGACGGCGGTGGCGGCCATGGCCGTCAGCCAGAGCAACGTCGGCGTGACCGATCGTACCCAGTTGGCCGCGATGATGGCGCGCGTCGACTTACAACCCGTTAACTAACAGCAGGAGAGCGATAATGAAAACGCTGCTGATAAAAGATTCTTCACTCGGCCTGGCATCAGGCCATTTAGCCTCGGAACGTCTGCAGGCGGCGGCAGGGCAGGCGGGACTGACGCTGGTCGACAGCGCCGCGGATGCCGAACTGGTGCTGGTGATTGGCCAGCAGGTTACCGACAACGCGCAGCTCGCCGGCAAGTCCGTTGCCCTCGTGGACGTGCAGCAGGCGCTGCGCGATCCGCAGGCCGCGCTGGCGCTGGCTAAAGATGCGGCGCAACCTTGGCAGCCGGCTGCGGCAACCCCGGCGGCAAGTGCACCGGCGCAGAGCACCGGGCAGAAACGTATTGTGGCCGTCACTGCCTGTCCGACCGGCGTGGCGCACACCTTCATGGCAGCCGAGGCGATTGAGGCGGAAGCCAGCAAGCGTGGCTGGTGGGTAAAAGTGGAAACCCGCGGCTCAGTCGGCGCCGGCAACCCGATCACCCCGGAAGAAGTGGCGGCGGCCGATCTGGTGATCGTTGCGGCGGATATCGACGTTGACCTGGCGAAATTTGCCGGCAAACCGATGTACCGCACCTCCACCAGTCTGGCGCTGAAGAAAACCGCACAGGAGCTGGATAAAGCGCAGGCGGAAGCCAAAGTCTGGCAGCCTTCCGGCAACCAGGCGGCAGCCAGCCAGAGCGACAGCAAAGAGAAAGCCGGTGCCTATCGGCATCTGCTGACCGGCGTATCTTATATGCTGCCGATGGTGGTCGCCGGTGGTCTGAGCATTGCGCTGTCATTTGCCTTTGGGATTACCGCGTTTAAAGAGCAGGGCACCTTAGCCGCAGCGCTGATGCAGATCGGTGGCGGCAGCGCCTTTGCGCTGATGGTGCCGGTGCTGGCGGGCTTTATCGCCTTCTCGATTGCTGACCGTCCGGGCCTGACGCCGGGTCTGATTGGCGGCATGATCGCCACCAGCATCAACGCCGGTTTCCTTGGCGGCATCATCGCCGGTTTCATCGCCGGTTACGCCGCCAAACTGCTGAGCAGCAAAGTGAAGCTGCCGCAAAGTATGGAAGCGCTGAAGCCGATTCTGATCATTCCGCTGGTGGCCAGTCTGATTACCGGCCTGCTGATGATTTACGTGGTAGGCAAACCGGTTGCCGGCATCATGAGCGGCCTGACCAGCTGGCTGGCGAACATGGGCACCGCTAACGCGGTCCTGCTGGGTGCGATTCTGGGCGGCATGATGTGTACCGACATGGGCGGTCCGGTGAACAAAGTGGCTTACGCGTTTGGTGTTGGTCTGTTGAGTTCGCAAACCTACGCGCCGATGGCCGCGATCATGGCGGCCGGTATGGTGCCACCGCTGGCGATGGGGCTGGCAACGCTGGTAGCGCGTCGTAAGTTCAATAAAGGTCAGCAGGAAGGCGGTAAAGCCGCGCTGGTACTCGGCCTGTGCTTTATCTCCGAAGGTGCCATTCCGTTTGCGGCGCGTGATCCGATGCGCGTGCTGCCATGCTGTATCGTGGGTGGCGCAGTGACCGGTGCGATCTCCATGGCGATGGGGGCCAAACTGATGGCGCCGCACGGCGGGCTGTTCGTCCTGCTGATTCCAGGCGCCATTACGCCGGTACTGGGTTACCTGCTGGCGATTGTGATTGGTACGCTGATTGCGGGTCTGGGCTATGCGATTCTGAAACGTCCGGAAGAAGAACTGGCCAAAGCCGCGTAACGGCAGCCAGGAACAACAAAGGGAGCCGCGGCTCCCTTTTTTATTGGCGACAGGCCCCGGTGAAACCCGTTACGCCTGCTGCTCTGCTTTCAGCCAGGCAATTTCATCCTTCCAGATATCCGGATTGATGGTTTCGAGAATCATCGGGATACCGTCAAAACGTGCATCCTTCATCAGCCAGCTAAACGCGGTCTTGCCAATGTTGCCCTCGCCGAGGCTGTGATGGCGATCCACGCGGCTGCCGAGCGTGCTTTTGGCATCGTTGAGGTGCATACCGCGCAGATACTGAAAGCCCACCACGCGCTCAAACTCGGCAAAGGTGGCTTCACAGGCGGCTTCGCTGCGTAAATCATATCCGCCAGCGAAGGCGTGGCAGGTGTCGATGCATACGCCGACGCGCGATTTATCCTCGACGTGGTCAATAATCGCCGCGAGGTGTTCAAAGCGGAAACCGAGGTTGCTGCCCTGGCCGGCGGTATTCTCAATCACCGCTACCACGTTGTGGGTTTTATCCAGCGCAATGTTGATCGACTCGGCGATGCGCTTCAGGCAGGCATCTTCATCAATCTGCTGCAGGTGGCTGCCGGGATGGAAGTTGAGCAGCGTCAGACCAAGCTGTTCGGCGCGCTGCATCTCATCGATAAACGCCTCGCGCGATTTCTCCAGCGCGTCCATCACCGGGTGGCCGAGGTTAATCAGATAGCTGTCGTGCGGCAGGATTTGCGAGGCGCTAAAGTTGTATTGATCGCAGGCGGTTTTAAAGGCGTCGATCACCTGCGCAGAGAGCGGCGCGGCTTTCCACTGGCGCTGATTTTTAGTGAACAGCGCAAAGGCTGTGGCTTCGATTTCATGGGCACGGATCACTGCCTGGTCTACGCCGCCGGATGCGCTTACGTGTGCGCCGATATATTTCATGCCGCTCTCCTGAATGGGCGATTGCTGATGCAAAACGCCCATGATAGCGGATGCGCTTACGCCATGAAATGTTGCACCAGCACATTCAGTGCGCCGCCGCCGAGAATCAGCCAGATAAACATCAGCAGACCAAGCAGCAGCGGTTTGACGCCCGCCTGCTTCAGCGCGCCGAAACGGGTGGTTAAGCCCAGCGCCGCCATCGCCATCGCCAGCAGCAGATTCGCCAGCTGATTCAGTCCCGCTACCACCGGCGGTGGCAGCAGATGCAGCGAGTTAAACAGCGCCACCACAATAAACAACAGAGCAAACCACGGAAAGCGGATCGGCTGCTGTGCCTGACGCTGGTGGCTGCGCTGGCGCTGCAGCCAGCTGCCGAGGATCAGCAGAAACGGTGCCAGCATCATCACCCGCAGCATCTTGGCGATCACCGCCGTGTTCTCCGTTTCAGCGCCCATCGCATGGCCAGCCGCCACCACCTGCGCCACTTCGTGCAGCGTCGAGCCGGTAAAGACGCCAAAGTGCTGCGCGCTGACCTGCGGCAGCAGCGTCCAGATAAACGGGTACAGCACAATGCCGACGGTGCCAAACAGCACCACGGTGGCCACCGCGACCGCCACTTTCGACGGTGCGGCTTTGATCACCGGTTCACTTGCCAGCACCGCTGCCGCACCGCAGATGCTGCTGCCGGCACCAATCAGCCACACGGTTTCGCGATCCATTTTCAGTACACGGATGCCGATCAGGCAGGTGATCAGAAAGGTTGAGCTTAGCACCAGCACATCAATCAGCACGCCGCTGACGCCGACATCGGCGATCTGCTGCACGGTGATGCGGAAGCCGTAAAGAATGATGCCGAGTCGCAGCAGTCGCTGTTTGGCCAGCAGCACCCCACTGTCGCACGGGGTCGCAAAGCGGGGATATAGGCTATTACCCAGCACGATGCCGATAATGATGGCCAGCGTCAGCGCGCCGAATCCCGCGCCCGCCAGCCACGGCTGACTGGCCAGCCACGCGGCACCTGCGGCGATGGCGGCGGTCAGCAGCAGTCCCGGCAGCCAGCGATGAACATGAAAAGGGGTTTTGTTGACGCTTAGTTCAGCCATAATACGCTTCTCCTCAGTGAGGCTTTAGCGTGCGCCTGGCTGGCTTAAAAGTGAAATTGATTATATATTTATAATCAACCGGAATAAGTGATAAGGAAGGGCAACAATGTTCATGCGCTTGCGCCGCTGGGCGAAGCTCATCAAACGGGACGTGCTGACGCTGTGGTTTGCCTGTCGCGATCCGCGTACGCCGTGGTGGTTTAAGCTGCTGGCGTTTGGCATCGTCGCTTATGCGCTCAGCCCCATCGATCTGATTCCGGACTTCATCCCGATTATTGGCCTGCTGGATGACGCGATTATCATCCCGCTTGGCGTGATGATCCTGCTGCGTCTGCTGCCGCGCGACGTGCGCATCAGCAGCGCCGAACGCGCCGAGGTGCAACGGGCGCGCGGCAAAAAGATCGTCAGCTGGAGCGGCCTGATTCTGATGCTGCTGATCTGGCTGGCGGTGGTGATCTATCTGGTGAAGCGGTACGCCATGTAAGGAGCACGCATGCACATTACGCTGCGTCAGATTGAAGTGTTTACCGAGGTGCTGAAAAGCGGCTCCACCACGCAGGCCTCACAGGTGCTGGCGCTGTCGCAGTCGGCGGTCAGCGCGGCCCTGGCCGATCTGGAAAGTCAGCTCGGCGTGCAGCTGTTTGACCGCGTCGGCAAACGGCTGGTGCTCAACGAGCACGGCCGGTTGCTCTATCCGCGTGCGGTCGGGCTGCTGGAGCAGGCGATTGAGATCGAACAGCTGTTTAAAGAAGACAACGGAGCGATTCGCCTGTTTGCCAGCAGCACCATCGGCAACTATCTGCTGCCGGGGATGATCGCCGCGTATCGTCGCGATTTTCCCACGCTGCCGCTGGAGCTGAGCGTTGGCAACAGCCAGGACGCCATCAATGCGGTGGCCGATTTTCGCGTCGACATTGGCCTGATTGAAGGGCCGTGCCATGAGCCGGATATCATCAGCGAACCGTGGCTGGAAGATGAACTGGTGGTGTTCGCCGCGCCGGATGCGCCGCTGTTACAGCAGCCGGTGACACTGGAGTCGCTGGCCGCTGCGCCGTGGATCCTGCGCGAGCGCGGTTCCGGTACGCGTGAGATTGTCGATTACCTGCTGCTGTCGCACCTGCCGCAGTTTCAGCTGGGGATGGAGTTAGGCAATTCGGAGGCGATTAAACACGCGGTGCGCCACGGCATGGGCATCAGCTGCTTATCGCGCCGGGTGATTACCGATCTGCTTGAGGCGGGCACGCTGACGGAAGTGCCGGTGCCGCTGCCGCGCCTGACGCGCACCCTGTATCGCATCCATCACCGGCAGAAACATCTGTCGAAAGCGCTGAGCCGCTTCCTCGCCTATTGCCGGGAATAGCCGCGGTCTGCCCTGTGCTGTGGCTAATAATTCCCGGCCGATTATGAAGGTAACTAATAACCCGAGGCGAATGCTATACAGTGCAGGCTTTGCTGCTACAATCGCGCCTTATTTTTATCCAGCATAGCGTTTACACATGCATAATGACTCAAAAACAACACAACAACCTGGGCTGCGCCGTGAATTAAAAGCGCGCCATCTCACCATGATCGCCATTGGCGGTTCTATCGGCACTGGCCTGTTTGTCGCCTCGGGTGCCACTATCTCTCAGGCGGGTCCTGGCGGTGCGTTACTCTCCTATGCGCTGATTGGCCTGATGGTCTACTTCCTGATGACCAGCCTCGGCGAACTGGCGGCGTTTATGCCGGTCTCCGGTTCCTTTGCCACCTACGGCGCCAAATATGTCGAAGAGGGCTTTGGCTTCGCGCTGGGCTGGAACTACTGGTACAACTGGGCGGTGACCATCGCTGTTGACCTCGTCGCCTCACAGCTGGTGATGAACTACTGGTTCCCGGACACGCCGGGCTGGATCTGGAGCGCGCTGTTCCTCGGTCTGATGTTCCTGCTCAACTATATTTCGGTCAAAGGCTTCGGCGAGGCGGAATACTGGTTCTCACTGATCAAAGTCGCCACCGTTATCATCTTTATTGTGGTCGGTGTGCTGATGATTACCGGCATCCTGCGCGGCGCAGAAAATGCTGGCTGGCACAACTGGAAGGTGGGAGATGCGCCGTTTGCCGGCGGGTTTGCGGCGATGATTGGCGTGGCGATGATTGTCGGCTTCTCCTTCCAGGGCACCGAACTAATCGGGATTGCCGCCGGTGAATCAGAAGACCCGGCGAAGAATATCCCGCGCGCGGTGCGCCAGGTGTTCTGGCGTATTCTGCTGTTCTATGTGTTCGCGATCCTGATCATCAGCCTGATTCTGCCGTATACCGATCCGCAGCTGTTGCATAACGATGTCACTGATATCAGCGTCAGCCCGTTCACGCTGGTGTTCCAGAATGCCGGTCTGCTGTCCGCGGCGGCGGTGATGAACGCGGTGATCCTGACGGCGGTGCTGTCGGCGGGTAACTCCGGCATGTACGCCTCAACGCGTATGCTGTTTAACCTGGCGCAGGAAGGAAAGGCACCGCGCATTTTTGCGAAGCTGTCGAAAGGCGGCGTACCGCGCAATGCCCTGCTGGCGACCACGGTGGTGGCAGCGCTGTGCTTCCTGACCTCGAAATTTGGCAATCAGGAAGTGTACCTGTGGCTGCTGAATACGTCAGGGATGACCGGCTTTATCGCCTGGCTCGGCATTGCTATCAGCCATTATCGCTTCCGCCGCGGCTATGTGGCGCAGGGGCTGAATCTGGCCGATCTGCCTTACCGCTCCGGCTTCTTCCCGCTGGGTCCGATGTTTGCGTTCGCGCTGTGTCTGGTCATTACGCTGGGGCAGAATTATCAGGCATTCCTCGCCGATCGCATCGACTGGTACGGCGTAGCCGCAACCTATATCGGCATTCCGCTGTTCCTGGTGATCTGGCTGGGCTATAAGCTGACGCGCGGCACCCGCTTCGTGAAATACAGCGAGATGGAATTCCCTTCCTTTAAGCAGTAATGCCTGACAACGCTGCCTGGCCGCGTTTTTGCGCGATGAATCGCGCCGCTACAAACCGGTGTAACCTCCTGTAGCGGCGCAATTTATTGCGCTGGCAAACAGGCAGTAATGCCTGACAACGCGGCCTGGAGGCGTTTTTGCGCGATGAATCGCGCCGCTACAAACCGTTGTAACCTTCTGTAGCGGCGCAATTTATTGCGCTGGCAAACAGGCAGTAATACCTGACAACGCGGCCCCGGCCGCGTTTTTTTTTGCGATTTATTACGCTATGCAAACCTGGCGCAAACCATTCGGGCTTTGTTACAGAGACAGCATTGATAATTATTATCACCTGCTCTATTGTGGCAGCCGTTATAAGGCGACAGGAAACAGGTAGAACAATGCGTAGTACGGACTCCGCGCTGGTGGCGGAACATGGCACCGAAGCCGATACCCTGACCCGTTATCGTCAGGTTCTGCGTCAGCGACTGCTGCTGATTGGTGTGCTGGTGCTGGCGATCCTCGCTTCAGTTATCCTCGATTTCACCCTTGGCCCGGCCGGCCTGACGCTCGACACGCTGTGGCAAACGCTGCTCCATCCCGCAGCGGTGGACGCCGGCACGCGCGTGATCGTCTGGGACATCCGTCTGCCGTATGCGCTGATGGCAGTGGTGGTCGGCTTCTCACTCGGCCTCGCCGGCGCTGAAATGCAGACCATCCTCAATAACCCGCTGGCCAGCCCGTTTACGCTCGGCGTCTCGTCGGCAGCGGCGTTTGGTGCCGCGCTGGCAATCATTCTCGGCATCGGTATTCCCGGCGTGCCGGACCAGTGGCTGATCTCCGCCAATGCCTTTGTCTTCGCCTTGTTTGCCGCGCTGATGCTGGATGGCATCACGCGCTGGACCAAAGTCTCAACCTCCGGCGTGGTGCTGTTTGGCATCGCGCTGGTGTTCACCTTTAACGCCCTGGTTTCGATGATGCAGTTCATCGCCAGCGAAGATACGCTGCAGGGCCTGGTGTTCTGGACCATGGGCAGTCTGGCGCGTGCCTCATGGGAAAAACTGGGCGTGCTGAGCGCCGCCTTTGCCATCCTGCTGCCGTTCTCGATGCTCAGCAGCTGGAAACTCACGGCGCTGCGCCTGGGTGAAGATCGCGCGGTGAGCTTCGGCATTGATGTGCGGCGTCTGCGGCTGGCGACGCTGTTGCGCATCAGCATTCTCTCAGCGCTGGCGGTGGCATTCGTCGGCCCGATCGGCTTTATCGGCCTGGTCGCGCCGCACATTGCGCGCATGATGTTTGGTGAAGATCACCGCTACTATCTGCCGGCCAGTGCGCTGACCGGCGCGCTGGTGCTGTCGCTGGCGTCGGTGGCCTCGAAAAACCTCATCCCCGGCGTCATCATTCCGGTCGGCATCGTCACCTCGCTGGTGGGCGTGCCGTTCTTTCTCAGCATTATTCTGCGGCATCGGGGGACAGTGTGATGGAGCAGGGCTTACGCGTCAGCCACTTTTACGCCGGTTACCCGAAGCGGAACGTCATCGACGATCTCAATGTCACGCAGCTGCCACGCGGCAAAATCACCGTGCTGCTGGGGCCCAACGGCTGCGGCAAATCGACGCTGCTGCGCGCGCTGGCCGGTCTGAGCAAAGGGCAGGGCGAGCTGTGGCTCAACGGTGAAGAGCTGATGAGCCAGCCGTTTGCCCGGCGCGCGCAGCGCGTGGTCTATCTGCCGCAGACGCTGCCAGCCGGTGTGCATCTGCACGTGCTGGAGTCGATCATCGTGGCGCAGCGTGCCTCCGGTGGATTACACAGCGCCGCCAGTGAAGCGGAAATCATGCACCTGCTGGAGCAGCTGGGCATTGCCCACCTGGCGATGCGTTATCTCGATCAGCTGTCCGGTGGCCAGAAGCAGCTGGTCGGGCTGGCGCAGTCGCTGATTCGCCGTCCGGAACTGCTGCTGCTGGATGAACCGCTCAGCGCGCTGGATTTGAATTATCAGTTCCACGTGATGGATTTGGTGCGGCGCGAAACCCGGCTGCGCAACATGGTGACGGTGGTGGTGGTGCATGACATCAATATCGCGCTGCGTCATGCCGATCACGCGCTGATGCTGAAGCAGGGGCAACTGCTGGCCGACGGTGTGCCGTCGCAGGTGATTACGCCGGAGACGCTGGCGCAGGTGTATGGCGTGCGCGGCCGCATTGAGCACTGCTCACAGGGCATGCCGCAGGTAATGATTGATGGGCTGGTGGCGGAATCGCTGGCCTGACGCCAGACACGTTCTGCCCCTCAGCATCAGAGGGGCAGAAAAGTGCACTACGCCAGTAAATGCTGCGCGTGGAACCGCAGATGGTCCTCCACAAAGCTGGCGATAAAGAAGTAGCTGTGGTCATACCCCGGCTGGATACGCAGCTCCAGCGGGAAGTTCTGCTCGCGCGCCACTGCTTCCAGCCGCTCCGGGCGTAGCTGATCGGCGAGGAACTGATCGCTATCGCCCTGATCGATCAGCACCGGCAGGCGATGTTCAGCGTTCTGCATCAGCAGGCAGCTATCCCACTCGCGCCACGTCTGGCGATCGTCGCCCAGATAGGCGGCAAAGGCTTTCTGTCCCCACGGCACTTCGGTCGGATTGACGATTGGCGCAAACGCGGACGCCGACGCAAAGCGCCCGCCGAGGCGCAGCGCCAGCACCAGCGCGCCGTGGCCGCCCATCGAATGCCCCATTACCGACTGGCGATCGCTCAGCTTGAAGTTATCCGCCACCAGTGCCGGCAGCTCCTCGCTGAGATAATCGAACATGCGATAATGTGCCGCCCACGGTTGCTGCGTGGCGTTGAGATAAAACCCGGCACCCTGGCCCAGATCGTACCCGCTGTCATTGGCCACTGCATCGCCGCGCGGACTGGTGTCCGGCATAATCAGCACCAGACCGAGTTCGGCCGCCACGCGCTGCGCACCGGCTTTGGTGGTGAAGTTCTCATCGTTGCAGGTCAGCCCGGCGAGAAACCACACCATCGGCGGCGGCGCGTCGTCGCGCGGCGGTGGCAGAAAAATGCTGAACGTCATCGGGCAGTTGAGCACGGCCGACTGATGACGCCAGCGCTGCTGCCAGCCGCCAAAAATACGGTGTTCTTCCAGCAGCTCCAGAGTGGATGCCATGTCGCCTCCTGCTTACTTATTAAAATGCACCACGGAACGGATCGATTTGCCTTCATGCATCAGCTCAAATGCCTCGTTGATCTCTTCCAGCGGCATGGTGTGGGTGATGAAATCATTCAGCGCAAACTTACCGTCGAGGTAATCCTGCACGATGCCTGGCAGCTGAGTGCGTCCTTTCACGCCGCCAAACGCCGACCCGCGCCATACGCGACCGGTAACCAGCTGGAACGGCCGGGTAGAAATCTCTTCGCCGGCACCGGCAACGCCGATAATCACTGATTCGCCCCAGCCTTTATGGCAGCACTCCAGCGCGGAGCGCATCACGTTGACGTTACCGATACACTCAAACGAGAAGTCCACGCCGCCGTCGGTCATCTCGACGATAACCTCCTGAATTGGCTTGGAAAAATCTTTCGGATTAACCAGGTCGGTCGCGCCCAGTTTGCGCGCCAGGTCAAACTTGCTGGTATTGATATCAATACCGATGATGCGACCGGCCTTCGCCATTTTCGCCCCAATGATCGCCGACAGGCCAATACCGCCGAGGCCGAAAATCGCCACGGTGTCGCCTTCTTTCACTTTGGCGGTATTCATCACCGCGCCCATGCCGGTGGTTACGCCACAGCCGAGCAGGCACACTTCTTCCAGCGGCGCTTCTTTGCTGATTTTCGCCAGGGAGATTTCCGGTACGACGGTGTACTCAGAGAAGGTCGAGGTGCCCATGTAATGGAAGATTGGCTTGCCGTCTTTGAAGAAGCGGGTGGTGCCGTCGGGCATCAGCCCTTTGCCCTGCGTGGTGCGGATTGCCTGACACAGGTTGGTTTTGCCGGAGAGACAGAATTTACACTTGCCGCACTCTGGCGTGTACAGCGGGATCACGTGATCGCCGACCGCCACGCTGGTAACGCCTTCGCCCACCGCTTCAACCACGCCGCCACCTTCGTGACCGAGGATCGCCGGGAATACGCCTTCCGGATCTTTACCTGACAGGGTGTAAGCATCGGTATGGCACACGCCGGTGGCAACGATGCGCACCAGCACTTCCCCTTTCTGTGGCGGCATCAGATCCACTTCTTCAATCTTCAGCGGTTCGCCAGCAGCCCAGGCCACGGCCGCGCGGGTTTTAATCATGTTCATGCAATCCCTCTTCCTGTGATGTCGTGATTGGATAAAAAATAACGCTTACTCAGCGGCCTGCAGCGGATGCAGCAGTTCATCGTTGAGCGGGCGGTCATCAAACATTTCAATAATCAGATACTTCAGCGCCTCAACGTTGGGCGTAAAGGCGTCGCGGCGCCACATCAGCCAGGTGGCCGTGTCGCGCCAGGTCGGCGGCAGGCTGTGCTGCTGCACGCGCGCGCGGGCCGGCATCTGCGCCAGCACCGAGGCGGGAATCATTGCCACGCCGCCACCACCGGCTACGCAGGCGACCATGGCGTGATAAGACTGAATCTCCATAACGCTGTGCGGTGCGCTCTGGCTGTCGCGATACCAGGACTCCAGCCGGGTGCGGTACGAGCAGCTGTTGCCAAAGGCAAACAGCGTATCGCCCTGCGTATCGCGGGCGCTGTGAATCGGCGCGTGTTCGAGGCTGGTGATCAGCACCATCTCTTCACGAAAGGCGATGCAGCCATTCAGGTCGTCATGACTGGCCGGACCGTCCACCAGCGCCGCCGCCAGCGTGCCGGCGCGCACTTTATCGATGATATCGCCTGAGGTGCCGGTCACCAGCGACAGCGCGACGTTGGGGAAGCGCTGATGATAGGCGGCCAGCAATCCCGGCAGGCGGGTGGCGGCGGTGCTCTCCATCGAACCGAAGGCAAAGTTACCACCGGGTTCACCGGCGCGCGCCATGTTCAGCGCCTCGTCGCTCAATGCCAGAATACGCTGCGCATAATTGAGGAAATTGTGGCCCATCGGCGACAAACGAATGCGCTGCTTCTCACGAATAAACAGATCGACGCCGATTTCTTCTTCCAGCTGTCGCAGTCGCGTGGTGAGATTAGACGGCACGCGATGCAGCATTTCGGCGGCGCGCGCCAGTGAGCCGGTTTCGGCCACGGAACAGAACATGCGGAGCTGTACTAAATCCATATTCTCTTCTCGTAAACAACTTGGTTAATATTATTCACTTTTCGTGAGTCTAAACGTCATGCATGCTGCTGACAAGTGATAATCCAATCGATCCGGAGTCAGAATGGCGTGGCGAGTCGCGCTTAGCGCGTTTTTAAGTTTAGTGGTTGCAATGGGGATTGGGCGATTTGCGTTTACCCCGCAGGTGCCGCTGATGATTCACGACGATCAGCTCACGCTCGCCAGCGCCAGCCTGGTCGCGGCGCTGAACTATCTCGGTTATCTGGCCGGATCGTTTGACGCGATGCGCGCGCAGCGGCGCGTGGAGTGGCGGCTGCAGCTGGGTGTCTGGGGTGCCGTCGCGCTGACGTTGCTGTCCGCCTGTATCAGCGGGCCGTGGCTGCATGCGGTGGTGCGTTTTCTGATCGGCGTCGCCAGCGGCTGGGCAATGGTGCTGGTGGCAGCATGGAGCAATGAGCAACTGCTGCATCACGGCCGGCCGGGCCTGTCGGCAGCGGTGTTTGCCGGTCCCGGCACCGGCATCTTCATCAGCGGCATGCTGGCGGTACTGCTGCACGCCAGCGGCGTGAGCGCGGCGTTTGCCTGGGCGGCATATGGTGTGCTGGCGCTTCTGCTAATTGCCGCGATTGCGCGTTTCCTGCCGCGCAGCGGACAGCTGCATCGTCCGCAACAGGCCGCCGCACCGCTGCTGCTGACGCGTGACCTGAAGCGCCTGATCCTCAGCTACAGCCTCGCTGGCTTTGGCTATATTCTGCCCGCCACCTTCCTGTCGCAAATGGCGGCGGCGCGCTTCCCTGATAGCGCTTTTGCGCAGTTTGTCTGGCCGGTGTTTGGCGGGGCGGCGGTGATCGGCATCGTGCTGGGGATCGTGACGCGCCACTGGGGCAGCAGCCATCGGCGGCTGGCGCTGGTGCTGTGGGCGCAGGCGCTGGGCGTGATCGCGGCCATTGTACTGCCGGGCATTAACGGTCTGCTGCTGGCGGCGCTGCTGATTGGCGGCGGCTTTCTCTGCGTGGTGCAACTGTCGCTGCAGTACAGCCGGGAGCTGGCACCGCACCACGCGCGCTATCTCGCCGGCCTGCTCACGACCGGTTATGCCATCGGACAGCTCGGTGGGCCGCTGCTGTCCTGGATTTCCAGCCTGCTGTGGCACCGGCTCGATCCGGCGCTGTGGGTGGCCGGAGGCGGTTTGCTGCTGGCGGGAGCGCTGGTGATGCGGCGATCGCCCACCTGAAACGCTTTCATTTCCAATCGGATTGATTGCTGGATTAAGCGCGCGTTGTGTTTCACAATACGCGCTCAGAATTTCCCCCGCAGGCGCAGACCTGCGGGCGCATCACCTGCCGGAGAAGAGTACGATGAGCACCTTAAGTCAGGAAGCCGCCCTGGTTCACGAAGCACTGCTGGCGCGTGGCCTGGAAACGCCATTACGCGCCCCGGTGCGCGACATGGACGACGCGTCACGCAAGCGCGAGATCGCCGGCCACATGACCCAGATTATGCAGCTGCTGAATCTGGACCTGGAAGACGACAGCCTGATGGAGACGCCGCACCGCATCGCCAAGATGTACGTCGACGAAATCTTTTCAGGTCTGGACTACGCCAACTTCCCGAAAATCACCGTCATCGAAAACAAGATGAAGGTGGATGAAATGGTCACCGTGCGTGATATCACCCTGACCAGCACCTGTGAACACCACTTCGTGATCATCGACGGCAAAGCCACCGTGGCCTATATCCCTAAAGACAAGGTGATTGGTCTGTCGAAGATTAACCGTATCGTACAGTTCTTCGCCCAGCGTCCGCAGGTGCAGGAGCGTTTAACCCAGCAGGTGCTGGTGGCGCTGCAAACCCTGCTGGGCACCAATAACGTGGCGGTGTCGATCGATGCGGTGCACTATTGCGTGAAAGCGCGCGGCGTCAAAGATGCGACCAGCGCGACCACCACCACTTCACTTGGCGGATTGTTCAAATCGAGCCAGAACACGCGTCAGGAGTTTCTGCGCGCGGTACGCCACAGCTAAGCAGCGCGGGCGGCGTCGTTGCCGCCCGTGTTCCTCTCACCGTCAGGGCACTCGATGCAACGCTATCTCGCGCTGGATTTCATTCGTGGTTGCGCCATTCTCGGCATATTGCTGCTGAATATCGTCGGCTTTGGTCTGCCCTCGGCGGCCTATCTCAATCCGGCCTGGCAGGGTGAAGCCTCCGTTTCTGATGCCTGGACCTGGGCAATCATGGATGGTCTGGCGCAGCTAAAATTCCTGACGCTGTTTGCGCTGCTGTTTGGTGCCGGACTGGCCCTGCAGGTGCCGCGCGGCAGCCGCTGGATCTCCTCACGCTTAACGCTGCTGGTCTTCATCGGGTTCATCCACGCGGTGTTCCTGTGGGAAGGTGACATCCTGCTGGATTATGGCCTGATTGGGTTGATTGTCTGGCGCATGCTGCGTGACGTGCCATCGGAGCGGGCGCTATTACATACCGGGGTGCTGCTCTATCTGGTGGGCTGTGCCGTGCTGCTGGTGTTTGGCGTCATCTCCAGTCCGCAGCCGACGCGCTCATGGCTGCCGGGCGCGGCAGATCTGGAGTATGAGAGCTACTGGAAACTGGTCGGCGGCTGGGAAGCGGTGCAGAATCGCCTCGAACACCTGTCATCCGGCCTGATGGCGCTGGCTTCGCAGTATGGCTGGCAGCTGGCCGGGCTGATGCTGATCGGTGCCGCGCTGATGCGCAGCGGCTGGCTCAGCGGCCAGTTTAGTCTGCAACACTACCGACGCGCGGCGGCGCTGTTACTGACCATCGGCTGGCTGATTGCCATACCCGGCGTGCTGGCACAATGGCTGCTACAGTGGGAATTTCGCTGGAGCGGCTTTTTCCTGCAGGTGCCACGCGATCTCGCCAGTCCGTTTATCAGCCTTGGCTACGCTTCGCTCTGTCTCGGTTACTGGCCGGCCATCGCCGCCACGCGGTTCAGTTACGCCATTCAGTGCGTCGGCCGCATGGCGCTGAGCAATTATCTGCTGCAGACGCTAATCTGCACCACGCTGTTCTACCGCTTCGATCTGTTCCTCAAATTTGACCGCCTGCAACTACTGGCTTTTGTACCGGCTATCTGGCTGGTCAATATTCTGTTCTCCGTGCTGTGGCTGCGCGTCTTCCCGCAGGGACCGATGGAGTGGCTCTGGCGCCGGCTGACGCAGCTCGCCGCCGGAAAAGCGGATAACGCGTCCGCCGGCAGATAATGATGTTCATCACAAAGGTTGCATAATTGTATGTAACCGTTTTCATCTGTGTGACGTAATTCACGCAGCTGTTTCCGATGCCCTGACAGAATAGCGCCGTTACGCGCCAGTCGCGCCTTTTCTCCTCTGTGGAACAACTGCATGATAACGATTCGTGATGTCGCCCGTCAGGCCGGGGTTTCCGTTGCCACCGTGTCGCGGGTGCTCAATAACAGCAGTGCAGTCACCTCTGATACCCGCGAAGCCGTGCTGCAGGCGGTTGAATCGCTCGGCTACCGGCCGAATGCTAACGCGCAGGCGCTGGCTACCCAGGTGAGCGATACCATCGGCGTGGTAGTCATGGACGTTTCCGATCCCTTCTTTGGTGCGCTGGTTAAAGCGGTGGATACCGTGGCGCAGCGCATGCACAAGCATGTGCTCATCAGCAATTCCTGGCATCAGGAAGAGAAAGAGCGCCATGCCATTGAGGTGCTGATTCGCCAGCGCTGCAACGCGCTGGTGGTGCACGCGAAAACGCTTACAGACGCGGAACTGGCCCGGTTTATGGACCAGGTTCCCGGTATGGTCCTGATTAATCGTACTATTCCGGGATATGAGCACCGCTGCGTCTGCCTCGACAATGTTACCGGGGCGCAGGTAGCGACGCGCATGCTGTTACAGCAGGGCCATCAGCGCATTGGTTACCTCAGCTCCAGCCATCCGATTGAGGACGTGGCGCAGCGCCGCGATGGCTGGCTGCAGGCGCTGGCGGAGCAGGGCATCCGCCCGCCGGAGGGCTGGATTGCGCATGCCGAACCGGACATGCAGGGCGGTGAAGCCGCGATGGTGGAACTGCTGGGGCGCAATCTGCACCTCACTGCGGTGTTCTCCTATAACGATGGCATGGCGGCCGGTGCGCTCACCGCGCTGAAAGATAACGGTATTCAGGTGCCGCAGCATTTCTCTGTCATCGGCTTCGATGACATCCCCATTTCCCGTTACACCGACCCGCAACTGACCACGGTGCGCTATCCCATTGTTTCTATGGCGAAACTGGCGACTGAGCTGGCCCTGCAGGGCGCAGCAGGCACGCTCGATCCGCACGCCGCGCACTGCTTCATGCCTACACTGGTGCGGCGCCATTCGGTGGCGCAGCGGCAAATTGTGGAGTCGGTCACTAATTCAGGCGATAGCGCCGTGTAACCGTTTCCAATCTGTGATTGTATTCACAGTTAATTAACATGGCGCTCACTATGATGGCAGCGTCTTACCGGACTGAAACATTATGTAACGCCGGGCTTTCCTTCCCCGGTCTGGTTTCAGTAGCCGATTGAAATGGTTCACAACACACTTCAGGAAGCGTTTACCTACAGGGAAGTCAGGATAGCGATGGTGGTCCGGCTTGGTAGCAGCGCCTGCCCCATAAAAAATAGCGTTTCAACCGACTGCGCTGTCTGCCCGCAGGCAATACGGCGCGATGAAATACCCTGCATAAAAAAACCGGAGATACCATGAATAAGAAGGTTTTCACGCTCACAGCACTGGTTGCCAGCATGATGTTTGGTGCAACTGCGCACGCCGCCGATACCCGCATTGGCGTGACAATTTATAAATATGACGACAACTTCATGTCGATGGTGCGCAAAGACATCGAAAAAGAGGCGAAAGCCGTTGGCGGCATTCAGCTGCTGATGAACGACTCACAGAACGACCAATCCAAACAGAACGACCAGATTGACGTGCTGATGGCGAAAGGCGTGAAAGCGCTGGCCATCAACCTGGTGGATCCGGCTGCTGCGGCAGTGGTGATCGACAAAGCGCGCGCGAATGACGTGCCGGTGGTGTTCTTCAACAAAGAGCCTAACGCGAAAGTGCTGGCCAGCTACGACAAAGCTTACTATGTCGGTACCGACTCCAAAGAGTCCGGCATCAAGCAGGGTGAGCTGATCGAGAAACACTGGAAAGCCACACCAGCCTGGGATCTGAACAAAGATGGTCAGATTCAGTTCGTGCTGCTGAAAGGTGAACCGGGCCATCCGGATGCTGAAGCGCGTACCAAATACGTTATCGAAACCCTGAACAAAGACGGCATCAAAACCCAGCAGCTGGCGATGGATACCGCAATGTGGGATACCGCGCAGGCGAAAGACAAAGTTGACGCCTGGCTGTCTGGCCCGAACGCCAACAAAATTGAAGTGATCATTGCGAACAACGATGCGATGGCGATGGGTGCGGTTGAAGCGCTGAAGGCGCACAACAAAACCAGCATTCCGGTATTTGGTGTTGACGCCCTGCCAGAAGCGCTGGCGCTGGTGAAATCCGGTGCGATGGCCGGTACCGTGCTGAACGATGCGGAAAACCAGGCGAAAGCCACGCTGGACATTGCTAACAACCTGGCCAATGGCAAAGAGCCAACCGCAGGTACCAACTTCAAGATGGATGGCAAAGTCGTACGCGTACCGTACGTACCGGTTGATAAAGAAAACCTGTCGCAGTTTGTGAAGTAATTCGTCCCGGGCGCGGCTTTTCTGCCGCGCCTTATTGCATCTGACCAACGCTTTTTTTAGCCAGGTAAATTATGGCCAGTGAGAATCCGACCACACAGCGAGAATATCTGCTGGAGATGACGAATGTCTCGAAATCATTTCCAGGGGTGAAAGCCTTAGATAATGTGAATTTAAAAGTGCGGCCGCACTCCGTCCATGCCTTAATGGGTGAAAACGGCGCCGGTAAATCCACTTTATTAAAATGCCTGTTTGGGATTTATAAAAAGGATACGGGGAGCATCCTGTTTCAGGGTGAGGAAATAGATTACAAATCCTCCAAAGAGGCGCTGGAAAATGGCGTTTCAATGGTGCATCAGGAATTAAATCTGGTGCTGCAGCGCAACGTGATGGACAACATGTGGCTGGGGCGCTATCCGCGCAAAGGTCCGTTTGTCGATCAGGATAAAATGTATCGTGATACCAAAGCGATCTTTGATGAATTAGATATTGATATCGATCCGCGCGATAAAGTCGCGACGCTTTCGGTATCGCAAATGCAGATGATTGAAATCGCCAAGGCGTTTTCCTATGACGCGAAAATCGTCATTATGGATGAGCCCACGTCATCGCTGACCGAAAAAGAAGTTAACCACCTGTTCACCATTATCCGTAAGCTGAAAGATCGCGGCTGCGGTATTGTTTATATTTCGCATAAAATGGAAGAGATTTTCCAGCTGTGCGATGAGATCACCATTCTGCGTGACGGCCAGTGGATTGCCACTCAGCCGCTGGAAGGGCTGGACATGGACAAGATCATCGCCATGATGGTCGGCCGTTCACTCAACCAGCGCTTCCCGGACAAAACTAACGTGCCGGGTGAAGTGATTCTTGAGGTGCGCAATCTGACCTCGTTGCGCCAGCCATCGATCCGTGATATCTCGTTTGACCTGCACAAAGGCGAGATTCTCGGGATTGCCGGTCTGGTGGGCGCCAAGCGTACTGACATTGTGGAAACCTTATTTGGTATCCGTGAGAAGTCGGGCGGCACCATTAAACTGCACGGCAAAGCGATTAATAACCACAGCGCCAACGAGGCCATCAACCATGGTTTTGCGCTGGTGACGGAAGAGCGGCGTTCCACCGGGATTTATGCCTACCTGGATATTGGTTTTAACTCGCTCATTTCCAATATCAAGAAATATAAATCCAGTATGGGTCTGCTGGATAATAAACGCATGAAAAGCGATACCCAGTGGGTCATTGATGCCATGCGGGTGAAAACGCCCGGCCATCATACCCAAATTGGATCGCTCTCCGGCGGTAACCAGCAAAAAGTCATTATTGGTCGCTGGTTATTGACGCAGCCGGAAATACTGATGCTTGATGAACCGACGCGCGGTATTGACGTCGGCGCTAAATTCGAGATTTATCAGCTGATCTCGGAGCTGGCGAAAAAAGAAAAGGGCATCATTATTATCTCTTCTGAAATGCCAGAGCTGCTGGGCATTACCGACCGTATTTTGGTAATGAGTAATGGTCAGGTAGCGGGCATTGTCGATACTAAAACGACCTCGCAGAATGAAATCCTGCGTTTAGCGTCATTACACCTTTAATGAAGCAAGGGCTTTAACATGAAAGCGACTACTAAAAAGAATGCGCTAACCTGGTTAAAAGAGGGCGGCATTTATGTTGTCCTGTTGGTACTGCTGGCGATTATTATTTTCCAGGATCCGACCTTTTTAAGCCTGATGAACCTGAGTAACATTCTGACTCAGTCATCGGTCCGTATTATTATCGCACTCGGCGTAGCCGGTCTGATCGTGACTCAGGGCACCGACCTGTCGGCAGGGCGCCAGGTGGGTCTGGCGGCGGTGGTGGCGGCAACGCTGCTGCAGTCGATGGATAACGCCAACAAGGTGTTCCCGCATCTGGAAACCGTGCCGATTCCGCTGGTGATTCTGACCGTGTGCATCATCGGTGGCGTGATTGGTCTGGTTAACGGCGTGATCATCGCTTACCTGAAGGTGACGCCGTTTATCACCACGCTGGGCACCATGATCATCGTTTACGGCATCAACTCGCTGTACTACGACTTCGTGGGCGCTTCACCGATTGCCGGATTTGACGCTGGCTTCTCGAAGTTTGCCCAGGGCTTCCTGCGCTTCGGCGACTTCAAGCTGTCGTTTATCACCTTCTACGCGATTATCGCTATCGTGTTCGTCTGGATCCTGTGGAATAAAACCCGCTTCGGCAAAAACATTTTTGCTATCGGCGGTAATCCAGAAGCGGCGAAAGTCTCTGGTGTTAACGTTCCGCTTAACCTGATCCTGGTGTATGCGCTGTCCGGCGTGTTCTATGCCTTCGGCGGGATGCTCGAAGCGGGCCGTATCGGCAGCGCCACTAACAACCTCGGCTTTATGTATGAGCTGGATGCGATTGCGGCCTGCGTGGTGGGCGGCGTGTCGTTTGCCGGCGGGGTAGGTACCGTCGCGGGTGTGGTGACCGGTGTGATCATCTTCACCGTCATCAACTACGGTCTGACCTACATCGGCGTGAACCCGTACTGGCAGTACATCATTAAGGGCGGCATCATCATCTTCGCCGTGGCGCTTGATTCGCTGAAATACGCGCGCAAGAAATAGCAAAGAACCAGGTCAACCATCAGGGCTGCGGCAACGCGGCCCTTGTTGTTTTTGTTGTACATTGAGAATAGCGGTGAGACTTGCAGGGGATGGCCGGTATTTTGTAGGGTGCGCATTGATGCGCACCGGCAGCATCGCCGCGATCCTGCTTAACTCGCCAACGTCAGATCCAGCTGCTGGCCTCTCGCCGATTATTTCCGTAGCTTCTCTTCCAGCTCGAGCAACTGTTCCGGTGTGACCGCCGGGTAGCTCTGCGCATCTTCCGGCACTTCATGCACCGCCGGAATCGGCACCAGCGGGCCAAGGAAACGCGGCTCGCGCTTCATCAGATAGAGATCCGCCAGCGCACCGAGGCGCGCACCCACCTCGCGGAACCGCACCGATAGCATATTCTTGGGCGACGGCACGGCGTAGCACTGCGCCTGAATGCCAAGGTGCTGGGCGATATACAGTGCGCGTTCGCAATGGAAGCGCTGGGTAATGATGATGAAGTCGTTGGTGTCGAAGACTTTGCGTGTGCGCACAATCGAATCCAGCGTACGGAAACCGGCATAATCCAGCACGATGTCTGAGGGATCGACGCCGGCTTTGATTAAATCACGTCGCATGGTCATCGGCTCGTTGTAGCTCTGCAGCGCATTATCGCCGCTCAGCAGCAGATAATTCACCTTGCCGCTGTTGTAAGCGTTGAGCGCGCCCTGAATGCGATACAGGTAATACTGATTGATGACGCCGGTGCGGTAATACTTGGCGGTGCCCAGCACCACGCCGACCTGACGATGCGGCAGCGAAGCGACATCTTCATAAATAAACGGCGCGGTTCGCCAGCTAATCCAGCGATCGAGGCCGAGCGCGGTCGCCATCACCAGTAATATGATGATAAACAGAGCAAAGAAAACGCGTTTAAGTATGCGCACGGGCACTCGGTTGACGAAAATTCAGATGGGTCAAGGCTACTTGAGGCGGCACGGCTAAGCAAGTTCGCGCCGGTCGGCTGGCGTTTTTTTAAGCGCTGCCGCACCTGAAGCGTGCGGCAGCGTCGGTCTGCAATTAAATCGAGGTACGGCGGTAGTGACGATACTGCGGCAGCCAGAAGTTGTTGTTGATGGCTTTCGACAGCACGTCCTCGGATGTGACCACCGCCACACCCGCCAGCTGCGCCGCTTTGCCCACTTCCATGGCGATCACTTTGGAGACGCCCTGGATGTCCTTAATCTCTGGCAGCACCGGACCTTCACCGTCGTTAACCAGCGGTGAGCAGTCAGCCAGCGCGCGGCTGGCGGTCATCAGCATCGAATCCGTTACGCGGGTGGCACCGGCAGCGATCACGCCGAGACCGATACCCGGGAAGATATAGGAGTTGTTGCACTGGGCAATCGGGTAGGTTTTGCCTTTCCAGGTGACCGGTGCAAACGGGCTGCCGGTGGCGACCAGCGCGTCACCGTCGGTCCAGGCGATGATATCTGCCGGCGTTGCTTCCACGCGTGAGGTCGGGTTCGAGAGCGGCATCACGATCGGGCGTTTGCAGTGCTTGTGCATCTCGCGAATGATCTCTTCGGTGAACAGTCCCGGCTGGCCGGAAACGCCGATCAGGATATCCGGCTGGGCATTGCGCACCACGTCGAGCAGTGAAATCGAATCGCTGGTGACGTCCCAGTCTTTCAGATTGTCGCTCTTCTGCACCAGCTTGCTCTGGAAATCGAGCAGGTTAGGCAATTTGTCAGTGAGCAGGCCGAAACGGTCTACCATCATCACGCGCGCGCGCGCTTCATCATCGCTCAGGCCTTCGGATTTCATCTGTGCGACGATCTGCTCGGCGATACCGCAGCCGGCGGAACCGGCACCGAGGAACACCACTTTCTGCTCGCACAGACGGCTGCCTGCGGCGCGGCTGGCAGCGATCAGCGTGCCCACCGTGACAGCGGCCGTGCCCTGAATATCGTCATTGAAGCAGCAGATCTCATCGCGGTAACGCTCCAGCAGCGGCATGGCGTTTTTCTGCGCGAAATCTTCAAACTGCAGCAGCACGTTTGGCCAGCGGCGCTTCACCGCCTGAATGAATTCATCAACGAAGGCTTCATACTCTTCGCCGGTGATGCGCGGATGGCGCCAGCCCATGTAGAGCGGATCGTTCAGCAGTTGCTGATTATTGGTGCCGACATCCAGCACCACCGGCAGGGTGTAGGCCGGGCTGATGCCACCACACGCGGTGTACAGCGACAGCTTACCGATAGGAATGCCCATGCCGCCGATGCCCAGATCGCCGAGGCCGAGAATACGCTCGCCGTCGGTGACCACGATAACTTTGACATTCTGCTTGGTGGCGTTTTGCAGCATGTCTTCAATGCGGTCGCGGTTGTTATAGGAGATAAACACCCCGCGCGCGCGACGATAAATTTCTGAGAAGTGCTCGCAGGCCGCGCCAACCGTTGGGGTGTAGATGATCGGCATCATCTCTTCCAGGTGGTTGTCCAGCAAGCGATAGAATAGCGTTTCGTTGGTGTCCTGGATGTTGCGCAGGTAGACGTGCTTGTCGTTATTGTTTTTGAAGTCCAGGAACTGACGCCAGGCGCGCTCGGCCTGCTCTTCGATGGTTTCTACGGCGTCTGGCAGCAGGCCATTGAGGTTAAATTCGTTACGTTCTTCCAGCGAGAAGGCGCTGCCTTTGTTCAACAGCGGAAATTCCAGCAGGATCGGACCCGCGTAAGGAATATACAGCGGACGTTTACTTTCGTACTCGAGTTCCATGCAGTGTTTGCTCCGGTTGCAGTGTTTTCTGACGTGTCGCCAGCAAGAAGGTAACGCCAGACCCGTTTATTGTGAAGTTCTGGCGCCCGATCCTATGAAAATTCCTGCAGATGTACAGCTTTTGTTAATAGAAGGTCACAAAAGCGGTAAAAGGATCACTAAACTGTTGGTTTCGAAACTAAAGTAACTGAAAAATTGCTGCAGCCGAGCGCGGCGAGGGTGGTGCGGGTGGCATCAAACTGGCTCAGCGTGGCGTCGGCGCTTTCTGCTAGCACCGCCTGCTGAATCTCCTCCAGCGCTTCGTTGTGCATATTCATCAGAATCAACGCGGCCTGTAATGGCGGCAGGCTCGGGTTAAAGGCGGCATTTTCGGCATAGCGCCCGGTGTAAATCTGGCCGCTGCGGCTCTGCAACGCCACGCCGCTATAACTCTGGCTGTAAGGTGCATGGCTGCGGCTGGCGGCATCAATCGCGGCCTGCTGCAGCGCATCGCCCTGCGGCAGGAAACCGTGGTCGACGGGGGTCAGCAGCCGTTCGCTGATATTGAGATCGGCCGGGCCAAAGGCATCCGGTAAATAATCGGCCAGCGTGCTGACCGCGCGGCCCGGCAGGCTGATGCGAATCGCCGTACCGCTATTCAGTTCATTCATAAACTGGCGGCAGTGCCCGCACGGCGTGTAGTTGACGGTAATGGTCGCCAGCTGCGCTTCGCCCCGCAGCCAGGCATGCGTGACTGCGCTCTGCTCGGCGTGGACCGTTTGCTGCAGCGGCGCATGTAAGAACTCCATGTTGGCACCGAAATACCAGTGGCCACTGATGCCGCGCGCAATAGCGCCCACGTTAAAGTGCGAAACCGGTGCCACGGCACAACAGGCGGCAATCGGCAGCAGTGCGAGTGCCAGCGCATCATCATCCAGACCGGTTGCCTGTTGCAGCTGAGTCACCTCCTGCGGTCGCAGCACGCCGTGAAAATCAGCGGCGTCCAGCAGCGGCTGGAGCGCGCTCTGCAGCGCAGCGGGCAGGGCAGAGAAAGCGGAAGTGAATCGTGCATGCATGATGTTATGGCCTCATTTACTCGTGAGCGGCGAAGCGCCGCCTCAAGGTTTATATGTGATCCATGTCGCTATGACAATGCAAGCTGATTGGCTTGTTTCAACTTTGCGAGATCTCTCGCAAGTTTTACCCCAGCCAGCGCATCAGCAAAGGAAAAATGAAGGGCGCCAGTAACGAAGTGATGATGCCGCAGATTACCAGCGCCAGTGAGCTGAAAGCGCCTTCCTGATAGTCAATCTCCGCGGCGCGCGCGGTGCCGAGCGCATGTGACGCGTTGCCAATCGCCAGTCCGCGTGAGGACTTGCTGCGCACTTTAAACAGATTCAGCAGCATGTGACCAAACACCGCACCCAGTACGCCAGCAATCAACACGCAAATGGCGCTGATGGCCGGAATACCGTGTAGCGAGCCAGACACTGCCATGGCGATGGGCGTGGTCACCGACTTCGGCAGGATGGTGGCCGCGATTTCCGGCGTCGCTCCCATCCACAGCGCGATCGCCGTGCCGGACACCATGGCGGTAATGCTGCCGATAAAACAGACGCTGATGATGGTTTTCCAACGCGCGCGAATCTGGTGCATCTGCTCATACAGCGGCAGCGCCAGCGCCACCACGGCGGGCTGCAGCAGCTGATTAAGCAGCGCGCTGCCGGCGAAATAGCGCGCGTAGGGCAGGTGCGTCAGCAGCAGCAGTGGAATAATGATCGCCATGGCTACCAGCAGCGGGTTGACGATGGAGAGGTTGATTCTGGCTGCCAGACGGCGTGCCAGCAGATACGCCACCACAGTAAGCGGCAGTGACCACCAGGCGTCACTCATGGCCAGACTCCTTCGGACGCTGCAGGCGCTCGGCGCTCAGGCCGACAATCAGTAATACCAGCAGGGTGCTGACCATGCAGGAGACGACAATCGGGCCAAACTGTGCGCTGAGGATATCGGTGTAGCCCATCACGCCAACGCTGATCGGTACAAACAGCAGCGCCATGTAGCGGATCAACAGCTGACAGCCGGGTTTCACCCACGTTACCGGGATAATCTGCAGCGCCAGCAGGGCAAACAGCAACAGCATGCCAAGGATGCTGCCGGGAATGGTGAATGGCAGCAGGGCGGTAAGGCCGTTGCCGGCATACAGCGCGGCATAGACGATGGCAAAGGCGCGCAGATAGCGCCAGCAGGCAGATAGCACGGTGGGCATGTCAGGCTCCTGTTTTCGTGGCGCTTCATCATACGCATTAAGCGCTTAGCGTGCTAGCGATCACACTGGAATGCAGATTCAGGATTTCAACACCTTTGCTTTGAAGATGCGCAAAGCGGCGTAAGCTGGTGGGCAGAGCGAAGGAGCAGCGATGAACCACACCGTGCAACCGCAGCGCGCGCTGCGAAAGGCGATGCCGCAAGCGGAGCAAAAACTATGGCGCTATTTACGCAACCGAAATGTATGTGGCGCGAAGTTTCGCCGCCAGCATCCAATAGGAGGGTACATCGTTGATTTTGCTTGTGTTGAGCAATCGCTGATCGTGGAACTGGATGGTGGACAGCACAATGCGCCTGAAGATCAGGCTTACGATGCCCGGCGCACGGCATATTTACAGCGCAGCGGCTGGCGCGTAATTCGCTTCTGGAATCATCAGGTGTTTAATGAATTTGAGGCGGTAATGGCGGAGATTTATCGCTGTCTGATGTTGGCGCGATAAGCGCGGTGCGGTTTTCCCCTCACCCCAGCCCTCTCCCGCAGGCGGGAGAGGGAGTATTCTTGTGCGGGGTTTTGCTATGTGCAGGCCTGGCTCTGAACCCAGACCCCCGCACTCAGTGGTTCTCTCTCCCGCACGCGGGAGAGGGGGTAGTCTTATGTGGTGTTTTGCTATGTGCAGGCATGGCTCTGAACCCAAACCCCGCACTCAGCGGTTCCCTCTCCCGCAAGCGGGAGAGGGTTAGGGTGAGGGCCAGAGCGCACCAACCCTTACTTCACCGGCATACCCGGCTGGGCACCGCTATCCACGGACAGCACAAACAGATCTTTGCCGCCAGGGCCGGCAGACAGCACCATGCCTTCGGACACGCCAAAACGCATTTTGCGCGGCGCCAGGTTGGCGACGATGATGGTCATCTTGCCCACCAGCACCGACGGATCCGGATAAGCGGCGCGAATGCCAGAGAAAATCTGGCGCTTCTCGCCACCCAGATCCAGCTGCAGACGCAGTAGCTTATCGGAACCTTCTACCAGCTCAGCCTGCTCGATCAGCGCCACGCGCATGTCGACTTTGGCGAAGTCATCAATGGTGATGGTCTCGCCAATCGGTGCATCGGCCAGTGGACCGCTTGCCGCCGGCTGGTTCGCCGCCGCTGCGTCCTCTTTCGAAGCCGCAATCAGCGCCTCCACTTTTGCCATCTCAATACGACCATACAGCGCTTTAAACGGCGCTACGCTGTGGTTGAGCAGCGGCTGCGCAATGCCATCCCAGCTCAGTTCGCTTTGCAGGAAGGCTTCTGTGCGCTCGCTCAGCGACGGCAGCACCGGCTTCAGCCAGGTCATCAGCACGCGGAACAGGTTGATGCCCATGGAGCAAATCGCCTGCAGGTCGGCATCGCGGCCTTCCTGTTTCGCCACCACCCACGGTGCCTGCTCGTCAACGTAGCGGTTGGCCAGGTCGGCCAGCGCCATGATCTCGCGGATCGCACGGTTGTATTCGCGGCTGGCCCAGGCTTCACCGATCTTCTCTGACGCATCAACAAAGGTCTGATACAGCGCCGGATCTGCCAGTTCGCTTGCCAGCTGGCCGTTAAAGCGTTTGGTGATAAAGCCAGCGTTGCGCGAGGCGAGGTTCACCACCTTGTTGACGATGTCAGCGTTCACGCGCTGAACGAAATCTTCCAGATTAAGGTCAATATCGTCGATGCGCGAAGAGAGCTTGGCCGCGTAATAGTAGCGCAGGCTGTCGGCATCAAGATGCTGCAGCCAGGTGCTGGCTTTGATAAAGGTGCCGCGCGATTTCGACATCTTCGCGCCGTTCACCGTGACATAACCATGCACAAACAGGTTGGTCGGCTTGCGGAAATTGCTGCCTTCCAGCATCGCTGGCCAGAACAGGCTGTGGAAATAGACGATGTCTTTGCCGATGAAGTGATACAGCTCGGTGCTGGAATCTTTCTTCCAGAACTCGTCGAAATCGATGTCGCCGCGTTTGTCACACAGGTTCTTGAACGACCCCATGTAGCCGATGGGCGCATCCAGCCAGACGTAGAAGTATTTGCCCGGCGCGCCAGGGATTTCGAAGCCGAAGTACGGCGCATCGCGGGAGATATCCCACTGTTGCAGACCGGCTTCAAACCACTCCTGCATCTTGTTCGCTACCTGCTCCTGCAGCGCGCCAGAGCGCGTCCACGCCTGCAGCATCGCGCTGAAGGACGGTAGATCGAAGAAGAAGTGTTCAGAATCGCGCATCACCGGCGTTGCACCTGACACCACCGATTTCGGCTCAATCAGCTCGGTCGGGCTGTAGGTCGCGCCGCACACTTCGCAGTTATCGCCGTACTGATCGGGTGATTTACATTTCGGACAGGTGCCTTTGACGAAGCGATCAGGCAGGAACATGCCTTTTTCCGGATCGTATAGCTGCGAAATGGTGCGGTTTTTAATGAAACCGTTCTCTTTCAGGCGCGTGTAAATCAGCTCAGACAGCTGGCGGTTTTCGTCGCCGTGCGTGGAGTGGTAATTGTCGTAGCTGATGTTGAAACCTGCGAAATCGGTCTCATGCTCCTGCTTCATTTCCGCAATCATCTGCTCCGGCGCGATACCCAGCTGCTGGGCTTTCAGCATGATCGGCGTGCCGTGGGCGTCGTCCGCACAGATGAAGAACACCTGATTGCCACGCATTCGCTGGTAACGGACCCACACGTCAGCCTGAATGTGTTCAAGCATGTGACCTAAGTGGATAGAGCCGTTTGCGTACGGCAGGGCGCACGTTACCAGTAGTTTTTTAGCGACTTGAGTCATAATTTGCGTAGCATTCCGTGAATAAAAAATCGGGCTTAGATGTTAACCGAAGCACCCTCTGGCGTAAACACAGCAGCTCGGCCACGTCACTTTTAGCGCCTATCTGATATGATTGATGGCACACCGCCATCGTCTGGCGTCATGACTAAATAAGGAGTTGGGATGACCGCACAATCCCGGGACCATCATTCACCTGAAGCGTTGCGCGCCGTGGTTATCGGCGTGCTGAGCGAGTTTGAGCATCCGACGCTGCAACACAATCTGACTACCCTCAAAGCGCTGCGCCATGTGGCGCTGCTCGACGACAAGCTGCACATTGAACTGGTGATGCCATTTGCCTGGGCCAGCGCGTTTGAGGCGCTGAAAGCCCAGACCAGCGCGGAACTGCTGCGCCTGACCAACACGCGCGCCATCGACTGGCGGCTGCGTCATGACATCGCCACCCTGAAACGCGTGAAAAATCAGCCGGGCGTCAACGGCGTGAAAAACATCGTCGCCGTCAGCTCCGGTAAAGGTGGCGTGGGCAAATCCAGCACCGCCGTGAATATGGCGCTGGCGCTGGCGGCCGAAGGGGCGCGCGTCGGTATTCTCGATGCGGATATTTACGGCCCGTCGATCCCGGACATGCTCGGCACCGAAAAGCAGCGCCCCACCTCGCCGGATGGCACGCACATGGCGCCGATCATGGCGCACGGCCTGGCAACCAACTCTATCGGCTATCTGGTGACCGACGATAACGCCATGGTGTGGCGCGGACCGATGGCCAGCAAGGCGCTGATGCAGCTGCTGAACGAAACGCTGTGGCCGGATCTCGATTACCTGATTCTGGATATGCCGCCGGGCACCGGTGACATTCAGCTGACGCTGGCGCAGAACGTGCCGGTGACCGGCGCGCTGGTGGTGACCACGCCGCAGGACATTGCGCTGATTGATGCGCGCAAGGGCATGGTGATGTTCGAAAAAGTCAGCGTGCCGGTGCTGGGCGTGGTGGAAAACATGAGCATGCACATCTGCAGCGAATGCGGCCATCACGAGCCGATTTTTGGTACCGGCGGTGCGCAGAAGCTGGCTGAGGATTATCACACCCGCCTGCTGGCTCAGCTGCCGCTGCACATTAATCTGCGCGAAGATCTCGACGATGGTGAACCGACCGTGATTCGCCGTCCGGAGAGTGAATTCACCGCGCTGTATCGTGAACTTGCGGGCCGGGTTGCCGCCCAGCTTTACTGGCAGGGTGAAGTGATTCCGGGCGACATCGCCTTCCGCGCGGTTTAAGCCTTAGCTGCCGCTGGTGCGCGACGCCAGCGGCAGGTGCATCAACACGTACTGGCCCTGTTCGCTCTCTCCCAGCGCTTCGCGCTGCCAGCCGTGCTGCTGATAAAACTGCAGCGCCGCTTCGTTCTGAAGCAGACATTTCAGCGCGCCGGTGGAGGTAAAACGCTGCTGCACCGCGTTCAGCAGCGCACTGCCGACGCCCTGGCCCTGAAAGGCCGGATCGACATACAAACTGTGCAAAAAATTATCGTTATCCATCACGCCGGCAAAGCCTGCGCGGTGGCCGTCGAGCTCCGCCACCAGTACCGTTTCACCGGGAATAATCGCGTCGAAATCTTCAAGCTGCCAGTCGTCGCCGGCCAGCCATGTCCAGCTATGACGGCGCGCCGCGAGATACAGCGTGCGTAAAAAAGGGCGGTCGGCTTCTTCAAAAAGACGAATTTTCACTTCCAGACTCCATGATGAGTAAGCGGGCACGTTTTGTAGCGGCGTTGTGCACGCAGTTGAATCGTGCAGCAAAGATGATTGAATGTTTATAAAAAAATAGCAGTTGCCGCGCGTAAAGATAAAGCCTGTTAACTCTGCGGCTTTTCTGTGTAGAATGCCGCGGCAAGCCGCATCAAATCTGGCGTCGGCACTTTGATAGCTTTTGATTATCTGATTGATAACGTCTGCATATTAGAAGTTGGCCCGAAAATTATGTAGCCTGCATCACATCTTTTTAACGGAGGTCACCCATGTCTATCATCAATACCAAAATCAAACCGTTCAAAAACGCTGCATTCAAAAACGGCGAATTCATCGACGTAACCGAGAAAGACGTTGAAGGTAAATGGAGTGTTTTCTTCTTCTACCCGGCTGACTTCACCTTTGTATGCCCGACTGAACTGGGTGACGTGGCAGACCACTACGAAGAGTTCCAGAAACTGGGCGTAGACATCTACTCCGTTTCAACTGACACGCACTTTACCCACAAAGCCTGGCACGGTTCTTCAGACACCATCGCGAAAATTCAGTATGCGATGATCGGCGACCCGACCGGTGCTCTGACCCGTAACTTCGAAATCATGCGTGAAGCAGAAGGTCTGGCTGACCGCGGTACCTTCATCGTTGACCCGGAAGGCATCATCCAGGCCATCGAAATCACTGCAGAAGGCATCGGCCGTGACGCATCTGACCTGCTGCGTAAAGTGAAAGCGGCTCAGTATGTGGCTTCTCACCCAGGTGAAGTTTGCCCGGCTAAATGGAAAGAAGGCGACGCAACACTGGCTCCATCACTGGACCTGGTTGGCAAAATCTAAGTCACCTAAGCCCTTTGATCTTTCTTCCATCGGGTGCTGCGGCACCCGATTTTCTTCACAGGAACTCACTATGCTCGACACCAATTTAAAAACCCAGCTCAAGGCCTACCTTGAGAAACTAACGAAACCGGTTGAGTTGATTGCCACACTGGACGATGGCGCCAAATCCGCAGAGATCCGTACTCTGCTGACCGATATCGCGAGTCTGTCTGATAAAGTCAGCTTCCGTGAAGAGAACGATCAACCGGTACGTAAGCCATCATTCCTGATTACTAACCCAGGCAGCCACAGCGGTCCGCGCTTTGCCGGTTCGCCAATGGGCCACGAATTTACTTCACTGGTGCTGGCACTGCTGCAGACCGGTGGACATCCGTCGAAAGAGGCGCAGAGCCTGCTGGATCAGGTTGTTGCGCTGGACAGCGACCTGCATTTCGAAACCTATTATTCTCTGTCGTGCCACAACTGTCCTGACGTGGTACAGGCGCTGAACCTGATGGCGGTGCTCAATCCGCGCATCCGTCATACCGCCATCGACGGTGGCATGTTCCAGAACGAGATCACCGAACGCAACGTCATGGGCGTGCCGGCGGTTTACCTCAACGGTAAAGAGTTTGGTCAGGGTCGCATGAGCCTGGCAGAAATCGTCGGTAAGGTAGACACCAACGCGGATAAGCGTGCGGCTGAAGAGCTGAACAAGCGTGACGCCTATGAAGTGCTGATTGTCGGCAGCGGCCCGGCGGGCGCTGCGGCGGCCATCTACTCTGCGCGTAAAGGCATCCGTACCGGCCTGATGGGCGAGCGCTTTGGCGGCCAGGTGCTTGACACCGTTGACATTGAAAACTACATCTCCGTGCCGAAAACCGAAGGGGCGAAGCTCGCCGGTTCCCTGCGTGCGCACGTTGATGACTATGACGTTGACGTGATCGACACCCAGAGCGCCATCAAGCTGATTCCGGCAGCGAAAGAGGGCGGCCTGCACGCCATCGAAACCGCTTCCGGCGCAGTGCTGAAATCACGCAGCATCATCATTGCTACCGGCGCACGCTGGCGCAACATGGGCGTTCCAGGCGAAGAGCAATATCGCACCAAAGGTGTGACCTACTGCCCGCACTGTGACGGCCCGCTGTTTAAAGGCAAACGCACGGCGGTGATCGGCGGCGGTAACTCCGGCGTTGAAGCGGCCATCGATCTGGCCGGTATTGTCGAGCACGTTACGCTGCTGGAGTTCGCCAGCGAAATGCGCGCCGATAAAGTGCTGCAGGATAAACTGCGCAGCCTGAAAAATGTCGATGTGATCCTCAACGCGCAGACCACCGAAGTAAAAGGTGACGGCAGTAAAGTTACCGGTCTGACCTACATCGACCGCAATAACCAGACCAGCCACGAACTGGCGCTGAGCGGTATCTTCGTTCAGATTGGTCTGCTGCCCAACACCAACTGGCTGGAAGGCGCGGTAGAGCGCAACCGCATGGGCGAGATCCTGATCGACGCCAAAGGCGAAACCAGCCTGAAAGGCGTATTTGCCGCCGGCGACTGCACCACGGTGCCGTACAAGCAGATCATCATTGCCAGCGGGGAAGGGGCTAAAGCGTCACTGAGCGCGTTTGATTACCTGATCCGCACCAAACCGGCTGAATAAGTTTTGCGATAGCCACGCAAGCGCCCTGCAACCTGTGTTGCGGGGCTTTTTTTTATCCCAGCCAGCGACGCGCCTGTTCATCGCTGATATCGCGATAATAAATTTTATGGATGCGCTCGCCGCAGCGTTTGCATTCGGCTTCGAGGTACGTGGAGTACCGGTAACGGCCGCCGGGTGCAACGGCGCCTTGACGGGAAATGGTGATATTGTGCCAGTGATGCGCGTGCGGAAGAAAACTGAATAAAGTCATTAGCGATTCCGGGTGAAGGTGAAACAGCGGTCTTCAAATCCGGAAGGGAATTAGGCCGTGTTACGCCGCCGGCCGGTTTGATATTAATCAAGTTGCGCGCTTTCTTCTGTTTATTTCCCGCATACTGCCCCGGCAGATTAAATTAACTATCCTGATGAATTTTAGGGCTTTTGGGAAAATTGATCTCCGTCGAATTGTTTATATTTTCCTGATGATCAAAAAATTATGAAAATTGATGGCGCACGTATTTTTGCTTATCGTTGTCCGGCAAAAAAAGTGCCCCTGCCGCAGGATTTACAACTTTAAGCTGACCCTTTATGCTGTGAAGGCACGTCTGACACGGACGTGCATGACTCGGGGTGCCCTTCTTTGTGAAGGCTGAGAAATACCCGTAATACCTGATCTGGATAATGCCAGCGTAGGGAAGTCAGATGCCTGACCGCATTCGCCTTCCTGATTGCCGGTTGGGAGCCTTATGACACAGCCTGACCCTCTTTCCCCGGCGCAACTCGCGCACTCTCTGCAACTGCTGCGGCAGCAGGCACCACTGGTGCACTGTATGACCAATGACGTGGTGCAAACTTTTACCGCCAACGTGCTGCTGGCACTGCAGGCTTCGCCCGCGATGGTGATTGATGGCGATGAAGCGGCGCATTTTGCCGGTTTCGCCGATGCGCTGCTGATCAACGTCGGTACGTTAACCCGTGAGCGCCGCGATGCGATGCTGGCGGCGGTACAGGCCGCTAACCAGGCCGGCACACCGTGGACACTCGATCCGGTGGCGGTAGGCGCGCTAACCCTGCGTACGGAATTCTGTCAGCAGCTGCTGAGCCTGCGACCGGCGGCCATTCGCGGCAACGCTTCAGAGATCCTCGCCTTAGCCCACCAGGCCACGGGCGGACGCGGCGTGGATAGCGTGCATCAGGCCGATGCCGCACTGAGTGCCGCGCAGCAGCTGGCGCAACGCTGCACGACTATCGTCGCGGTAACCGGCGAAGTCGATTACGTCACCGATGGCCGCCAGACGCTGGCAATTCCCGGCGGCAGCCCGCTGATGACGCGCGTGGTCGGCACCGGTTGTGCGCTATCCGCCGTCGTCGCGGCGTGCAGCAGCCTGCCGGGCGAGCGCATCCAGCACGTGGCAGCGGCCTGCCGCGTAATGTCACTGGCGGGAGAGCAGGCCGCGCGCAGCGTGGCAGGGCCGGGCAGCTTCGTCGCCGCTTTTCTCGATGCGCTGTGGACGCTGGAGGTGGCGGCATGAAACGCATCAATGTAATGACCATTGCCGGCACCGACCCCAGCGGCGGCGCGGGTATCCAGGCCGATCTGAAAGCGTTTTCCGCGCTCGGCGCGTACGGCACCAGCGTGATTACCGCGCTGGTGGCACAGAACACCCGCGGCGTGCAGTCGGTGTATCGCATCGAACCGGCATTTGTCGCGGCGCAGCTCGACTCGGTGCTGGACGACGTGCGCATTGACGCCGCCAAAATCGGCATGCTGGCGGAGACGTCGATCGTTGAGGTGGTGGCAGAGAAGCTGAAACGCGCCAGCCTGCCGTTTGTGGTGCTGGATACGGTGATGATTGCCAAAAGCGGCGATGCGCTGCTGTCGCCCGATGCGGTAGCCAGCATTCGTGAACGGCTGCTGCCGCAGGTATCGCTGATCACGCCCAACCTGCCGGAAGCCGCGGCGCTGCTGGGTTGCCGCATGGCGCAGGACGAGGCGAGTATGCTGCAGCAGGGCGATGCGCTGCTGGAACTGGGCTGCGAAGCGGTGCTGATGAAGGGCGGTCATCTCAGCGATGCGGAAAGCCCGGACTGGCTGATCACCCGCACCGGCCGCCAGCGCTTTACCGCACCGCGCGTTAACACCCGTCATACGCACGGCACCGGCTGCACGCTGTCGGCGGCGCTGGCGGCATTGCGACCGCGCCATGCGGACTGGGCGGGCACCGTAGCGGAGGCCAAGGCCTGGCTGCAGCAGGCGCTGCTGCACGCCGATTCGCTGGAGGTCGGCCACGGCATTGGGCCGGTGCATCATTTCCATCAGTGGTGGTAGGGCGTAACGCCAGATTGCCGTTTTTTCACTGCGTATCCGTCTGAAAAATGGAGTCAGCAATTTGCCAGCCTGGCGCGTTTCGGTCCAGGCTGTGGGGGCGAATCGGCAGGTGCCGGTTCTTTTCCAGCCATTTATCAGGAGCGAACATGACGGACATCGTACAGTTATTGGGTAAAGAAGCGGATACGCTTCTTCAACATCGCTGCATGACCATTCCAGCGGATAGCCTTTATTTGCCGGGCGCGGATTATGTCGATCGCGTGATGATTGATAACAATCGTTCTCCTGCGGTTCTGCGCAATATGCAGACGCTCTACAACACCGGCCGTCTGGCGGGTACCGGCTATCTGTCGATCCTGCCGGTGGATCAGGGCGTGGAACACTCTGCTGGCGCCTCGTTCGCTGCCAATCCGGCCTATTTCGACCCGAAGAATATCGTCGAGCTGGCGATTGAAGCCGGCTGTAACTGTGTGGCGTCAACCTATGGCGTGCTGGCCTCCGTGTCACGTCGCTACGCGCACCGTATCCCGTTTATGGTCAAGCTGAACCATAACGAAACCCTGAGCTATCCCACGCAGTATGACCAGACGCTGTACGCCAGCGTCGAGCAGGCATTCAACATGGGCGCGGTTGCGGTTGGCGCCACCATCTATTTTGGTTCTGAGCAGTCACGCCGGCAGATCGAGGAAATTGCAGTGGCCTTCGAGCGCGCGCACGAGCTGGGCATGGTGACGGTGCTGTGGGCTTATCTGCGCAACAACGATTTCAAGAAGGATGGGGTGGATTATCACGCCAGCGCCGATTTGACCGGTCAGGCTAACCATCTGGCGGCCACCATTGGTGCCGACATTGTGAAGCAGAAAATGGCGGAGAATAACGGCGGTTATAACGCGGTGAAGTTTGGCCACACCGATGAGCGCGTGTACAGCAAGCTGACCAGTGAGAATCCGATCGATCTGGTGCGCTACCAGCTGGCCAACTGCTATATGGGCCGCGCCGGGCTGATTAACTCCGGCGGTGCTTCAGCCGGTGCGACCGATGTGGCGGAGTCGGTGCGTACGGCGGTGATCAATAAACGCGCCGGCGGCATGGGGCTGATTCTCGGGCGCAAGGCGTTTAAGAAGTCGCTGAAAGAGGGCGTGGCGCTGATTAATGCGGTGCAGGATGTGTATCTGGCGAAGGATGTGACGATTGCCTGATGGGGTGAGTGGCGTTTTTCCCCCTCACCCTAACCCTCTCCCGCAGGCGGGAGAGGGGACTGTTTTGTGCGGTTTTTTAATGTATTAATTCTCTGACAGCTTACTGGAACAGCTCCCTCTCCCGGTGGGAGAGGGCCGGGGTGAGGGCATCACACCGCACTGCATCACACCGCACCCCACCGCAAGCTCACCCCACAGCACTACGGCCCTTCAAACCATTCGCTGTTGCGCTCGGCAATCGGTGTAATGGTCAGAATCATCTCCTGCAGATGTCGCCGCATCGCCTTCTCCGCCGCATCGGCATCTTGCGCTTTCAGCGCGGCAAAAATCTCTTCGTGCTGCTGAATCAGGCTCTCCGGCGGCGACACTTCGCTCAGCGTCAGAAAGCGCACGCGGTCCATCGTCGCTTTAATGTTCTCCACCGTCTCCCACGCCAGCAGGCAGTCTATGCCTTCGGCAATCAACCGGTGAAACTCATCATCGAGCGCCAGAAACGCCTGGCTGTCGTGGCGTTCCGCTGCCAGACGCTGCAGCTGCAGATTGTGTTCCAGCGCCATCAGTCCGGTGGCAGCGATCTCCAGCGCGGCGCGACGAACCACGGCGATCTCCACCGCTTCACGGATGAAACGGCCGTCGGCGACGCGCTGGGCGGAGATTTTGCGCACGAAGGTGCCGCGCTGCGGCAGAACCTGCACCAGGCCGGCTTCCGCCAGTTTGATAAAGGCTTCCCGCACCGGCTGCCGCGACACGTTGAAGCGCGCCGACACTTCTTTCTCCGACAGCAACGAGCCCGGATGGATCACGCAGGTCACGATATCCTTCCGCAGATAGCGATAAATTTGCTGATTTACCGGTTCGCTGGTGGTTATGGTATAGGCAATCGACATGCAGCAATATCCGTATTACGGCTGGCCGCCGCCAGCCCGATGAGAAAGCGTCAGTCTAATCAGCACGCTGCGTCTGCGCTACACATTTGTGCAGGCGGCTTAGCCTTCTGTGACCAGCGCCTGCACCGTGGCGCGTGCACCGGTAAGCCGCAGCTGCTGATACAGCTCGGTAAGCCGCGTAACAAACACCGAGTGATAACGTAAGTCGTCGCCGAACACTGCCTGCAGGCGCAGTAAGGCCTCAACGCGCTGCGGGCCATCCTCGCTATTGGTAACAATGCTGGCCAGCTGCGCGCTGAGCGGATCGCGAACCTCAATCGCCGCGCCCTGCTCATCGACGCCGCTGATATAGCGCATCCAGCCTGCTACGCCCAGCAGCAGATAATCACAGGCCGTCCCGTTACGCAGATGCCAGCGCACGCTATCCAGCAGGCGCTGTGGCAGCTTCTGTGTACCGTCGGTGGCGATTTGATAAGTGCGATGTTTAATCGCCCGGTTTTCGTAACGGGCGATCAGCGAGTCGGCATAGGCGACCAAATCGACATCCTGCGTGCGCAGCGTGGGTGCCTGATCCTGCAGCATCAGCGCGCGCGCCGCCTGACGAAAATTGGCGTTGGCCATGCAATCGCTGATGTGCTGATACCCGGCCAGGTAGCCGAGATAAGCCAGGAAGGAGTGGCTGCCGTTGAGCATGCGCAGCTTCATCTCTTCGTACGGCAGCACATCACGCACCAGCTCCGCACCGGCCTGTTCCCACGCCGGGCGGCCGCTGACGAAGTTATCTTCAATCACCCACTGGAAAAAAGGTTCGGCTTCCACCGCCACCGGATCGCGACTGCCCAGCCGCGCTTCCAGCGTCGCGAAAGCCTCATCGGTCATCGCCGGTACGATGCGATCCACCATGGTTGAGGGAAAGGTGAGGTGGGTCTGAATATAATCCGCCAGCGCCGGGCTGCGACGCTGCGCCAGCTGGGTTATCACATTGCGCGTAACGTGGCCGTTCTCCGGCATGTTGTCACACGACATCACGCTGAACGGCGGCAGATCGCGCTGGCGACGGCGTTCAATCGCCGCCAGGATCACGCCGGGCAGCGAGCGCGGCGCGTCAGGGTGCGCCACATCGTGCACGATGTCCGGATGCGTCAGGTCGAGCTGGCCGCTTGACGGCAGCGAACAGTAGCCTTTTTCCGTGACCGTCATCGACACGATGGCGATTTCTGGCTGGCTCATCGCTTCAATCACCGACTCTATACCGTCACTTTTCGCGTGCAGCGCCTGGGTAATTACGCCAACAATGCGCGTGTGCAGGCTGTCGTCGGCCATTTCGGTCACGCTGTACAGCAAATCCTGCTGGCGCAGAGCGGCGATCAGCGCGCCGCTGTTGAGATTCACTTCGCAGTAGCCCCAGTCGCTGCCGTACTGCGCCAGTTGGTCAGTGGCCAGCGCCTGATGCGCGCGGTGAAAGGCACCAAAACCGATGTGCACCATGCGGGTTTTCAGCTGGCTGCGGTCGTAACGGGGGCGCTGTACGTCAGCGGGAAGGCGATCGGGTTGTAACATGCATAATCCTTGTGGCAAACGGGGCGCGCGGCGCCCCGGCAGAGTCATTCGATTAAACGGAAACCGGTTTGTCGCTGGCTTTCGGGCTGCGAATCACAAACAGCACCAGCAGCGCGCCAAGAGCCGCCACCACGCCCGCCAGCACAAAGGCGCTGTCAAATTTGCCGGTGTGCTGCACGATGAAGCCGGTAACGATCGGGCCGATAATGCCGGACAGGCTGCCAATCAGGTGGATAAAGCCGCTAATGCTGCCGACGCGGCTCTTGTGCACCACATCCTGAATAATCGCCCAGTAAATGGCACCGGTGATGTAAAGGAAGAAGATGGAGATCGACATCATGATCACCGCCGAATTCACCTCTTTGATGGTGCCCGCCAGCGCCACACATATCGCTGCCGCCAGTAGCGACACTACCAGCACAATCTTGCGCGATAGCAGCAGCTTACCGGTGATATTAAAGATTTTATCGGAAATCCAGCCGCCCAGCGCCAGGCCAACGAAGCCGACAATCCACGGGATCATGGTAGTGATGCTCATGGCTTTGATATCCAGCCCGTGCGCCTGCACCAGATAGGCCGGGAACCAGCTCAGGAAGAAGAACAGAATGTAGTTGTAGCAGAAGAAGGCGAATGCGGTAACGAGGATAATCGGCTGACGCAGATAGTAGCCCATGCCGTGCGCTTTGCCGTCCGCGTCGATGATATCTGCCGGCTCTTCCGCTTTCAGTTTCTCTACCAGCGCGCGCTCCTGCGCAGAAACGCGCTTACTGCGCGCCGGATTATCGGCGGCGAAGAAGAACCACAGCGCCATCCACACCAGACCAATCAGGCAGATCACCACAAACGCCGGACGCCAGCCGAAGGAGAGCGCCAGGTAGCCGACAATCGGCCCGGCGACCGCGCCGCCGAGCGGGGAGCCGGCGCTCAGCAGGCCCATGGCGGTGGCAGCCTGCTTTTTCGGGAACCAGCCGTTGATGGCTTTGTTGGCCGAGGCGCAAATCGGACCTTCCGCCATGCCGAACAGCACGCGCAGAATCATCATCGACCAGAAACCGGTCGCCAGCGCGGTCATGCCGCAGAACAGCGACCACATGCCGACGGCGGTGCCGAGCACAATCGTCGGGCCAAATTTATCGGTGGCTAAACCGCCAATAAAGTTGAACAGCGCGTAGCCGAAGAAGAAGCTGCCGAAGATCAGGCCGAACTGCTCGGCATTGATCATCAGATCTTTTTCCACCAGCGGCACGGTGAGCGACAGGGCAATACGATCGAGGTAATTGATCATATAAACCAGGAACAGCAGCAGTACGAGGGTCCAGCGTAGATTCTTCAGCATAGAAACTCCGTTTCCCTGTTCTTCTTCAGGCTGCAGCGTCACGGGGAGATGACCTTGATGACCGCGGCGCTGCGCCTGATTTATGCAGGGGATTATTGTTGTGGCCGGCGGGTACGCACCGGTATCAGGGACATCTGGTGTGGCGCATCATTCAATCCATTTGCAGGATCACTTTGCAGCAGGTGCGCGGGTCTTGTTCAAATAGCGTCATGGCGCGCTCGATCTGCGCCAGCGGGAAATAGTGGGTGACCAGTTTCTCCGGCTTGATCAGCCCCTGTTCCAGCCACGCAATCACCTGCGGGAAGCGGTTGCTGTTCAGGCGCGAGGTAAACAGCGACAGCTCTTTGCTGGTCAACGCCTGCTGCGTCAGGCTGCACGGCTCAGCAGAAAACCCGAGCAGGCCGATGCGCGCCGCCGGCGAGGCCAGCGCAGCCGCTTCAGCGAGGATCGCCGGATGGCAGGCGGCGTCGATAATCAGCGTCGGCTGAACGCCTTCCAGCTGCGCCGCCAGCGGGATCTCGCTGTTGTTGAACAGGCGATCGGCACCGTTTTGCTGCGCCAGCGCCAGCCGCTCCGGCAGGCGGTCGACCACCAGCACCTGCTGTACACCGTACACGCCTTTCAGCACCTGAATGGCGGTCAGCCCCATCGGACCGGCACCGTAAATCAGCGCCACATCCTGTGGCTGCGGTTTGAGGAACGCCGTGATATTCGCGGCAATGGTGAAGGGCTCAACCAGGCTGGCGAGTTGGTCGGGAATGCTCGCCGGCAGGCGATGAGCATTTTGGGCTGGCGCCACCGCATACTCGCTGAAGCCGCCGTCGCGGTGGACGCCAATCACCTGCAACGACTGACAGACATTAGGACGGCCAACGGAGCAGGGATAGCAGTGGCCGCAGCTCACCACCGGATCGACCGCCACGCGCTCGCCCAGCCGGCTGGCATCAACGTCCTGTCCGACCGCGTCAATCACGCCAAAGAACTCATGGCCGATGACGCGCGGATAGCGGGCAAATGGATTGTGACCGTGCCAGATGTGCACATCAGAGCCACAGATGCTGGCAAATTTCACTTTTACCCGTACTTCATCAGCGGCGGGCTGCGGCAGCGCGCGCTCGGCCAGCAGCAGTTTACCCGGTTGTTCAATCACCACACTTTTCATCATTCACTCCTGGCTGGTGGCCTGAAGGCGCGACACACCAGTAATAACGCGACAGTAATGACGAAAAAATACGCGCAATAATACTACCATACAAGTTGCTGTTGCAGAGTTGTGAACGCAATCACAGAGCGGATGGGGTAGTTGCAAAGAGAGTTTTAAGAATGGCGTTGCGGTGCGCATCACTGCGCACCCTGTAAGGTCATTAGCCAGTTTGCAGGCTCGCCATTTATGGCAACCGGGAGAAACGCAGCAAAATGACAGGCCTGCTGCGATCGACGGCACGCTCGCCGCGTAACATCACGGCCGCTGTAACGTCACCGCGCTGAGCGTGCGCCACAATAACTCTTTATCCTGCGGTGACACGTTACGCTGCTGAATGTCGCGCATAAATTCGGCCTTCTGTGGTGCCTGCAGCGTCGCGCCCTGTTTCAACTGCGCGGCAAGCTGCGTCAGAATCGCGTCGCTGTAATGACCAATGCTTTTGCGCACCTCATCCAGCGGACGCGGCTGCCAGTGCGGCTCCGGCGTTGCCAGCCAGTCGGCGCGATAGCGATACTGCACCGCTTTCGCCACATCCATCTGTGCCTGAATAAACGGCTGCACCGTGGCATCATCCAGACCCAGCTGACGCGCTTCCGCCAGGGCTTTGTCCAGCACCTTGCGCTCCTGACCCAAATCTTCAATCGGCTGATGATGCTGCGCTTTATAACCCGCCACATCCTTCATGTAAGACAAACGCGTGTTAATAAGCTGGCCCGGCGAAGGACTGCTGAGTTCTGCCGCGGCGGCGGAACAGCTGCAAATCAGCAGCGCTAACGTGGCCGATCGTAACTGCATTTCCATACTGATGCTCCCAATGTTCAACCCAGGCGCTGGATCTGCGCGAGGCTCAGGCTAAGACAAAATAATGACATGACAAAGTACAGGGTGAAAAATTATCTTGTTTTTTAATCTACCAACTAGTAGGTTTGTTTTCCAGCGCCTTTTGCCGCAATGTTATTGCGCTTCAGGTTGAATGATTTCAGGCACAGGGCTGCCGCTGAGGCAGCGCTTATCATCAAAAGGAACACTCCATGACGGTCTTATCACATTACAAACGCCTTTCACTGCTGATTGCCGGTTCACTGCTGGCCGGCGCCACGCTGTCGCCGGCGATGGCGGCAGAGATGGCAGGGCAAAAAGTGCAGGTACGTGGCGTTGTTGAATCGGTAAACGGGCAGCAGCTCACTATCAAGTCACGCGAAGGATCGGAGGTCAGCGTGGCCATGAAGCCAGGCGCGATGGTGTCCGCGGTGGCGAAGGCCAGCATCAGCGACATTAAAAAGGGCGATTACGTGGGCATTGCCTCGCTGCCGAAAGCAGGCGGCGGAGATGGCGCGCTCGAAGTGCTGATTTTCCCGGCGCAGCTGAAAGGCGCAGGCGAGGGCAACTTCAGCTGGGATCTGAAGCCGGGCAGCTCAATGACCAACGCCACGGTCGCCAATAGCGTCACCTCGGTGGACAACAGCGAAGTGACGGTGAGCTATCACGGCCATCAGAAAAAAATTGCTATTCCGGCCGGTACGCCGGTGGTGACGTTGGCGGCGGCCACCCCGGATGACCTGAAACCCGGCACCACGGTGTTTGTTCCTGCCGAGAAGGGCGCCGACGGTAAGCTCACCGCAGGCAATATCATTGTCGGCAAAAACGGCGTAGTGCCGCCGATGTAATCCGGCTCCAGCCAGGCCTCGCCTGGCTGGTAAGGGGCTTGATGATGCAACAGCCTTCACCTTCCCGCAGTAAAACGCTAATCCGTCGTCATTCGCTGCTGGTGCGCGTGACGCACTGGGTCAACGCCCTGTGTTTTGCTGTACTGCTGATGAGCGGACTGCAAATCTTTAATGCGCATCCGCGTCTGTATGTCGGCCTGTATGGCGCGGACCATGAGCAGCCGGTGTTTGAAATCGGCAATCGTCAGCAGCAGGGATTTGTCCGGCTCGGCTCGCTGCAACTTAATACCACCGGCGTGCTCGGTATCTCGAAGCTGGAGGGCACGCTGACGGCGCGCGCCTTCCCCGGCTGGCTGACGCTGCCGTCGTGGCAGGATTTGGGAGCCGGTCGCCACTGGCACTTCTTTTTTGCCTGGCTGCTGCTGTTCAACGGCGTGATTTATCTGCTGCACGGTTTCTGGCACCGGCACTTTCGCCGCGATCTGTTGCCCGACCGTCAGCAACTGGGCGCCCGTCATTTGTGGCAGGAGATTTGCGACCACGCCCGGCTGCGCTTCGCCCGCGGTGAAGCGGCGCGGCGCTATAACGCGCTGCAGAAACTCAGCTATCTGCTGGTGATCTTCATACTGCTGCCGCTGATGCTGCTCAGTGGATTAACCCTGTCGCCAGCGCTGGATGCGGCACTGCCGTTTTTACCCGATCTGTTTGGCGGCCGTCCGACGGCGCGCACGGTGCACTTTGTCACCGCCACGCTGCTGGTGCTGTTTGTGCTGGTGCATGTGGTGATGGTGCTGGTGTCAGGCGTGTTCAATAACCTGCGTTCGATGATCACCGGCCGTTACGCGATCGACAAAGAGGATACCCCATCATGAAAATCGAGCTGTCGCGTCGCCGCCTGCTGCTGGGCGCGCTGTCCGGCGCCGGCGCGGCGCTGCTGAGCGGTTGCGATCAACTGACGCAAAATGACACGGTCAGCGGCTGGCTCAATCAGACCGAGCGGCTGACGCGTGCCAGCCAGCGCCTGCTGGGCGGCCAGCGGCTGGCACCGGAGTTCAGCGAGGCCGATATTTCGCCGCTGTTCCGCGCCAACGGCACGCAAATGCCCGACTCCGACGAGTATGCGCGTTTGCTGGCGAACGGGTTTGCCGACTGGCGGCTGCGCGTCACCGGGCTGGTGCAACAGCCGCTGAGTTTATCGCTCAGCGATCTGCAGCGGTTTCCCAGTCGCACACAGATTACCCGGCACGACTGCGTGGAGGGCTGGAGCGCGATTGGCAAATGGCAGGGCGTACCGCTCGGACTGGTGCTGGATGCGGCGCGCCTGCGGCCAGGTGCCCGCTATGTGGTATTCCTGTGTGCCGACGAACTGGAGCAGACGCTGGACGGCAGCGGGCGCTACTACGAAAGTATCGATCTGCAGGATGCTTGGCATCCGCAAACGCTGCTGGCCTACCGTATGAACGATCAGCCGCTGCCGGTCGCGCACGGCGCGCCGCTGCGTCTCAGGGTCGAGCGCCAGCTCGGTTATAAGCACGCCAAGTACCTGATGGAAATTAAAGTGGTGGATTCGTTTGCCCAGCTGTGGGGCGGACGCGGCGGCTACTGGGAAGATCGCGGCTACGAGTGGTATGGCGGTATCTAACCGGCAGAACGCAGAAAAGCAAAAAGCCTGCTCTAAAAGCAGGCTTTTCTAAATCTGGCTCCTCTGACTGGACTCGAACCAGTGACATACGGATTAACAGTCCGCCGTTCTACCGACTGAACTACAGAGGAATCGTTTGGAACGGGGCGCATATTATCGGGCAGGCTGTGGCTTGTCAAAGCTCTTTTTCACAATTTTTTCTGACTGCTGAATAAAGCGTCAATTGCCCGACGCGGGCCCGCGCGATGGCGCGAATTAGCGCCAGCACTGCGCCTGATTGTGAGAGATGTCACCAATGCTATGCAAAATTACATTCTGATTTGTCGCTTCTGTCAGATACCTCGCATGTATGATCACAGATATTTCATTTCGCCGTTGTCGCCACCCAAAACGAAACATATATTCCGGGAAACTCATCCCCGTGAACCGCAGGTGCAGCATGAACAAAGTCAGAATCGGTATGATTGGCAGTGGATATATTGGGCGTTGTCACGCGATTGCCTACGCGCAGGCACCCACGGTGTTTGCCCTGAAGGGCGAGATTGTGCGCGAGATGCTGGCAGAGGTGAATCCGGCACTGGCGGCGCAGCAGGCGGCGACGTTTGGCTTTGCCCGTTCGACGGGCGACTGGCGCGAGCTGGTGCGCGATCCGCACATCGACGTGGTCGATATCTGCGCGCCCAATTTCCTGCACAAAGAGATGGCGCTGGAGGCGATTCGCCACGGCAAGCACGTCTACTCCGAAAAGCCACTGTCGCTCTCGGTGGCGGATGCCGAAGAGATGGTGCAGGCGGCAGAGCAGGCGGGGGTGAAAACCCTGGTAGGCTTCAACTACATGAAAAACCCTACCAGCCAGCTGGCGCGGGAGATTATTGCGCGCGGTGAGATCGGCGAAGTGGTGCACTTTTACGGCACCCATAACGAAGATTACCTGGCGCGCGCGGAGACGCCGCTCGACTGGCACTGCCAGAAAGCGCTGGCCGGTCTCGGCGCGCTTGGCGATCTGGCGGCGCATATCGTCAACATGGCGCACTATCTGGTCGGTGATATTGATGAGGTGAGCGGTAACATGATGACGGTGATCAAACAGCGACCGGATCCGAAGGCGCCGTCACGAATGTTGCCGGTGGAAAATGAAGATCAGGCCAGCGCGCTGCTGCGCTTTAAAAATGGCGCGCACGGCGTGATTGAAACCTCGCGTATCGCCTGCGGCAGCAAGATGGGGCTGACTTATGTGGTGACCGGCACCAAAGGCACGCTGCGCTACACGCAGGAGCGCATGGCTGAGCTTGAACTGTATCTGCACGACGATCCGGCCGGTCGTCAGGGCTTTAAAACCATTCTCACCGGTCCGGCGCACCCGGATTACGCCAGCTTCTGTGTCTCGGCCGGTCACGGCATCGGTTTTAACGATCAGAAAACGGTCGAGATTCGCGATCTGATCAACGGCATTGCCGCCGGCGATCGCATGTGGCCGGATTTTGCCGAGGGGCTGCAGGTGCAGAAGGTGCTGGAAGCGGTGGCGATTTCCGCCGTGGAGCGCCGCTGGATGAAGGTGTGACGCAGAGCGTCAGCCGCAGACGCACGTAACCGGTCGCCATGAATGGCGACCCTACACGGTGCGTGCAGGGATGGCGAGCCTCTTAGGGTGCGCATTTATGCGCACCGGGATAATGCAGGAATTTTCCAAAGATTACGCCAGCAACGCACACTGCGGCGGCAGGCGGCAGCTCAGCGCGCCGGGCTGCACCTCAATCACAAACTCGCTGCCGGACAGCGGCTCGCCGTCGAGGTTAAAGGTCATCTCATGCGGTGAACGGATGGTCAGTGACGTCAGCTGTGCCGCGACAATGTTCGGGTTTTCGTCGTCGCGCGTCAGCGAGTGCAGCAGCGTTGGCAGCAGCTCCTGGGCGGTTACGATGCTGAGATTAAGTTGTCCGTCATTGATCAGCGCTTCCGGACACAACCGCTGTCCGCCACCGGCCTGACGGCCATTGCCAATGCCAATCACCAGCGCGTCACCCTGCCAGTGAAAGCCCGGTCCGCTGATTTCGCAGCTGTCCGGCTTCAGCGCATCAACGCGCATCAGGCCATGAATAAAATAGGAGACGCCGCCCAGCGCCGATTTCAGTTTCTCCGGCGTTTCCGTAGTGATGCGTGTGCCAAAACCGCCGGTCGCCATGTTGATGAAGTAACGGTCGCCGTTCACCCGCGCCAGATCGATGGCCGTGGCTTTGCCCAGCACCGCCAGCCGCAGTGCCGCTTCCATTTCTGCCGGGATACCGGCGCTGGTAGCAAAATCGTTGGCAGTGCCAAGCGGTAAAATCCCCAGCACCGGCCGCTGCGCTGGCGGCAGGGCGGCCAGCGCGGTGGCAATCTCATTGATGGTGCCATCGCCGCCGCCAGCCACTACGGTTTCCGCCTGCAACTGCAGCGCTTCCTGCACGTAGCGGTCACCGTCGCCTTTTTCCCAGGTCACGCGCACCGCCAGGTTAAAGCCTTCGTCGCGCAGGGTATTCACGGCGGCGCGCAACTCTTCATTGCCTGCGCCTTTTCCATTCAGAATCAGCAAAGTGAGGGGTTTATTTTGCATTATCGCTTCCCTGATGAGTAAGACAGAGCTGTGGTTATAGCATAGCTGCGGCGGGAACTTTATCGGCGAACGATGAAAAAAAGAAAACCCGCACGGGGGAGCCGGGCGGGTGAATGAGGTGGTTCCTGGTACTACCTGCTGTTTGTTGTTACTCGTTAGCAGCAGGCGCGATTCTAAAGCGCGGCGAAGCGGCGGTCTGTGATCCTGTTCTAACTTCGCCGTTTTCTTTTCATTTAGTGCGATTTTTACCGTGCGGATCGTAAGTGCTGTTACCATCGGTAAAATTGCGCAGCAGCAGCGCATAGGCCAGATCGACCCCCTCCGGCACGCTGATCCAGACGCGATGACCATCTCCCGGAGCCACCTCAACCGCGGCACCCTTGTCATTCTGCATCGCCTGCAGCGTGCAGTTGAGATTGCCGTCCGGCGTCATGATCTCTACGCTATCGCCCAGCATGAACTTGTTCTTCACCGCCACCTGCGCCCATGTACCGCGCCGTTCACCGGTAAATTCACCGACAAACTGCTGACGCTCCGAAATGGAAAAACCCTGCTCGTAGTTTTGATAGCTGTCATGGGTGTGGCGACGCAAAAAACCTTCGGTATAGCCGCGGTGCGCCAGCCCTTCCAGCGTCTCCAGCAGTGCCGGATCGAAAGGTTTGCCGGCGGCTGCATCGTCGATTGCGCGGCGGTACACCTGCGCGGTGCGCGCACAGTAGTAGAACGATTTGGTGCGGCCCTCAATTTTCAGCGAATGCACGCCCATCTGGCTCAGGCGTTCGACGTGCGCCACCGCGCGCAGATCTTTCGAGTTCATGATGTAAGTGCCGTGCTCATCTTCGAACGCGCTCATCACCTCGCCTGGCTTCATCTTCTCTTCCAGCAGGAATACCCGGTCGGTGGGCTGACCGACGCCGAGCGTCGCGGGCTGCACCGCAACCGGCTGATGGAAGCCAACAATGTTGCCGACCTCATCCTGCTGGCCTTCGGCCACGTTATATTCCCAGCGGCAGGCGTTGGTACAGGTGCCCTGATTGGGATCGCGCTTATTCAGATAGCCAGAGAGCAGGCAGCGGCCGGAGTAGGCCATGCACAGCGCGCCGTGAACAAAGATTTCAATCTCCATCTCCGGCACCTGCTGGCGAATTTCGGCGATCTCCTCCAGCGACAGCTCGCGCGACAGAATCACGCGCGTCAGCCCCATCTGCTGCCAGAACTTCACCGTGGCCCAGTTCACCGCGTTAGCCTGCACCGACAGGTGAATCGGCATCTGCGGGAAGGCGTCGCGCACCAGCATGATCAGGCCGGGATCGGACATGATCAGCGCATCCGGCTGCATCTCAACCACCGGCGTCAGATCGCGGATAAAGGTTTTCAGCTTGGCGTTGTGCGGGGCAATGTTCACCACCACGTAAAACTTCTTGCCGAGCGCGTGCGCCTCGCTGATGCCTTTGGCGAGGTTTTCATGGGTGAATTCGTTGTTGCGCACGCGCAGGCTGTAGCGCGGCTGGCCGGCATATACCGCGTCGGCGCCGTAGGCAAAGGCATAACGCATATTTTTCAGCGTGCCTGCCGGCGAAAGCAGTTCGGGTTTAAGCATGGGAAGTTCTCACTGATGTCAGGTCAGCATGCCATCACGAATGGCACGTGCAGCGGCCGCGTCAGGCGACCCTGCAAAAGGTGTGGAATTGTAGGCAGGGCGACTCCCGATGTAAATTGACCTGGATCAATCTAAGCGGTTACAGCAGGCGGCCCACATCCGCTTCCCAGCGATATCCCATGCCGTACACGGCGCGAATAAACGGCTGTTCGGCATCAAGGTTCTCCAGCTTGCGCCGCAGGTTCTTGATGTGGCTGTCAATGGTGCGATCGGTGACCACGCGATAGTCGTCATACAAATGGTTCAGCAGTTGCTCGCGCGAAAACACTTTGCCCGGCTCCAGCGCCAGGGTTTTCAGCAGGCGGAACTCGGCGGGCGTCAGCTCCAGCGGCTGTTCGCGCCAGCTGGCCTGAAAACGCCCTTCGTCGATCAGCAGATGCGAGGCCAGCTGCGCCTCTTCTGGCGAACGTTTCACCCGGCGCAGAATGGTTTTCACCCGCGCCACCACTTCACGCGGGCTGAAGGGTTTGCAGATATAGTCGTCAGCGCCAATCTCCAGCCCGAGCAGGCGATCAATCTCTTCCGTGCGTGCGGTCACCATGATAATCGGCAGCTCGGAGAAGCGGCGAATTTCCCGACACAGCGTCAGGCCGTCACGGCCCGGCAGCATCAAATCCAGCAGCATCAGGTCTGGCGGCGTTTGTTGCACATAACTCAGTAGCGCGTTGCCATCGGCGAGATGGTGCGTGCGGTAGTTTGACGCCTGCAGATAATCAATCATCAGCTGCGCCAGTTTGGGTTCGTCTTCCACAACAAGAATCAGGGGATCGCTATTTTCCGTGCTCATAAAGGGTGTCTAGTGAGGAACATACGGCAAGTTTAGCGTGATTTTCAGCCCACCTAAATCAGAGTCGGCCGCATTAATGCTGCCGTCATGCGCCTCAACAATATTCTTGCAGATCGCCAGACCGAGCCCGGAGCCGCCGCTGGCGCGATTGCGCGAGCTTTCGGCGCGGAAGAAGCGCTCAAACAGCTGTGCCTGCTGCTGGCGCTCGACGCCCGGTGCGCTGTCGGCAAACTGCAGCTGCCACTGCTCGCCGCTGAGCTGCATACTGAGCTGCACCGTGCCGCCGGCATCGGTGTAACGCAGGCTGTTTTCCAGCAGGTTAGTAAACAGCTGCATCAGCCGGTCCGGATCGCCAAAGCTGCTGGCCTGCGCCGGCAGCATCAGGCTGAGCGTCAACCCCCGGCTGCGATAGCGTTCGCCAAAACTGCCCGCCACCACCTCCAGCAGACTGACCAGATCCACTGGCTGTTTGCGGTAGGCGAGGGCACCCGCGTCGGAGAGCGACAGCTGGTGCAGGTCTTCCACCAGCTGGGTCAGCAGCGCGACTTCGCTCTGAAGCGAACTAATGGCGTCGGGCGTCAGCTTGCGTACGCCATCCTGCATCGCCTCCAGCTCACCGCGCAAAATCGCCAGCGGCGTACGCAGCTCATGGGAAATATCGGCCATAAAGGCGCGCCGGTTGCTCTCGTTTTTCTCCAGCGAGCGCGCCAGCTGGTTGAAGTCGCGCGCCAGCTGGCCAATTTCGTCGCTGCTGCCAACCTCCACCCGGGTGGTAAATTTGCCCGCCGCCAGCTGATGGGTGCCGTCCACCAGCCGTTTCACCGGTGCCAGCAGGCCGCGCGCCAGCAGCCAGGTGACCAGTGCGGCCAGCAGCGTGGTGAGGCCGACAATCAGCCAGCTGGTCTGGCGCTGCTGATGGTCAAAGTTGATATCGGTGCTGCGCGTCAGTCGCTCGGCGGGCGAGGCAATCACCCAGCCAACAATCTTGCCGTTGCTGGTGGTGATATTACGGCGCGAGCCTTCCGGCGGCACCGGCGAGCGCGGGCCGGACAGTATTTTGTACTGCTGATCGATAATCCAGAACTGGGTGCGCCAGCCGTGCGGCGGCAGCTGCGTGCCGCTGCCGGGATTCTGTTCCAGCGAGCGCAGAATGGTGAAAATCAGCCGGTCGTTGTTACGCAAAAAATCCCAGCTACCGTGCTGTTCGTATTGATCGGCCAGCGCATCGCTCAGCAGCGTCAGGCGCTGCTCGTTGCCCTTTTTGATGTAATCGACAAAGCCATGCTCAAAGCTGAGGCGCACGCCCCAGTGCATGGTGATGATCACCAGCATGCAGGTGGAAAAAATCGCCATAAACAGTTTGGCGCTGATGCCGAGTTTTACCGGCTGCTTCATCCTTTTCTCCTGCCTCTCAGGTCCACGTTTTTACTCACATCGGCGGGTACGCGCCAGAACACCAGTGCCGGCAGCGCAATCACCAGCGCCATGCACAAATAGGTGTACATAAAGGTTTGATGGGTCGCGGCGCTGTCGCTCACCGCGCCATGGCCGAAAGCGCCGAGCAGCAGACCGGCCACGGTGACGCCGATACTCATGGACAGCTGCATGATCATCGACAGCAGGCTGTTGCCGCTCGAGGCCAGCTCGTCCGGCAGCTCTTTCAGCGTCAGGGTATTCATGGACGAAAAGCGGATGGCATTGACCATGCCCTGCAACAGCAGCACCACGGGCAGCAGCCAGATCCAGCCGAGCAGCGCCACCACGGGAAACAGCAGCACCACCAGCGCCAGCGCCAGGGTGCCGCCCACCAGCGCGTTACGATAGCCAAACAGATTTACGATGCGCACCACCACGCGTTTGATGCCCATGTTGCCCAGCACCATCGGGATCATCATCAGACCCGCGTGGAACGGGCTAAAGCCGAGGCCCACCTGCAGAAAAATCGGCGTCATGAACGGCAGCATGCCGCTGCCGATGCGGCCGGTGAAGCTGCCGAGCAGGCCGATGGCGTAAATGCGGTTATCAAACAGCTTCAGGCTAAACAGCGCGTTATCGTTGTTGCGGCCGTGCATCAGGTAGAACAGCAGGGAAAACACCCCCAGCAGAATCAGCAGGCACAGCAGCAGCGGTGAGCCGCCGGCGCTGCGCTGGCCGTCGAGCGCCAGCGTCAGCGTAGCCATGCCCACCGCCAGCAGCACAAAACCAAGGAAGTCAAAGCGTCGCGTCTGCATGGTGTAGTTCGGCATCAGCAGAAGCGTGGCAATGGCACCGATGATGCCGACCGGAATGTTGATCAGGAAGATCCAGTGCCAGCTGGCATACTCCACCAGAATGCCGCCCAGCGCCGGGCCGAGCAGCGGGCCAATCTGGCCGGGCAGGGTGACAAAGGTCATGGCCGACATGTACTGCTCACGCGGCACGATCTTCATCACCGTCAGCCGGCCGACCGGCACCATCATCGCGCCGCCAATGCCCTGGACCACGCGCGCCATCACCAACTGGTCAAGTGACGTGGCGAAGGCACACAGCAGCGAACCGAGACTAAACAGCACGATGGCGCAGAAGAAGATGTTGCGCACGCCAAAGCGGTCCGCCAGCCAGCCGCTGAGCGGCAGCGTGACCGCCACGGTGAGCACGTAGGAGACAATCACCGAGTGCATATGCAGCGGGCTGACGTTGAGATCGTGGGCCATCGCCGGTATCGCGGTGTTCACAATCGTGGTATCCAGCGTCTGCATAAAAAAGCCGAAGGCCACAATCCACAGTTGCCAGCGGACAGTGGCGGTTTGTGCGTTCATGGTCATCCCGTGTTAACAGTTTCATCAACCGCAGGTCGCGTAGCGGCGCGATTTATCGCGCGTTGAATTGCGCCGCTACGGTTAGTGCAGGTATGGCGTTATGGCTCCGTTATCAACCGCGGCTGCTTTTTCCGTCGGCGCAGTTTATCCATCATCAGATACACCACCGGTGTGGTGTACAGCGTCAGCAGCTGGCTCATCACCAGCCCACCGGCAATGGTGATGCCCAGCGGCTGGCGCAGCTCTGCGCCGTCCCCGCTGGTCAGCACCAGCGGCAGCGCACCAAACAGCGCCGCCAGCGTGGTCATCAGAATCGGGCGGAAACGCAGCTGGCACGCCTGGAAAATGGCGTCGCGCGCCGACAGGTTGCCGTTGCGTTCCGCCTCCAGCGCGAAATCCACCATCATGATGGCGTTCTTTTTCACGATACCGATCAGCAGCAGGATGCCGATCAGCGCAATCAGGCTGAACGGTGTATTAAACAGCTGCAGCGCCAGCAGCGCGCCGACGCCCGCCGAGGGCAGGGTAGAGAGAATCGTCAGGGGGTGCACGTAGCTCTCATACAGAATGCCGAGCACGATATACACCGCGGCAATCGCCGCCAGCATCAGCCACAGCTGGTTCGACTGCGAATCCTGAAATACCTGCGCGGTACCGGCAAAGCTGCCGCGCACGCTGGACGGCACGCCAATCGCCGTGATGGTGCGGTCAATGGCCTCCGATGCCTGCGACAGCGAGACCCCTTCCGGCAGGTTAAACGAGATGGTCGAGGCCGCCGACAGCCCCTGATGGTTGACCGAAAGCGGCGCGTTGGCCGGCTGCCATTTGGCAAACCAGCTCAGCGGAATCGCTTTGCCGTCGCTGTTGATCACGAACATCTGATCCAGCGCGCTGACATCCTGGGTATAGCGCGGATCCACCTCCATCACCACTTTGTACTGATTCAGTGGCTGGTAGATGGTGGAGATTTGCCGCTGGCCGAAGGCGTTATTCAGCAGCGCATTGGCCGCTGACACGTCGATGCCGAGGCGCGCCATACTTTCGCGATCGTAAGTCAGCGCCATTTCGCTGCCGTTATCCTGCTGATCCGAGTTCACATCGGCCAGCTCTGGCAGCGCGGCAAACGCCTGGCGGATTTTCGGCTCCCACTCACGTAAATCGGCGAGGTTATCCGACAGCAGGCTGTACTGATAGCTGGCGTTCGATTCACGTCCGCCGACGCGAATATCCTGTACCGCATTGAGGTACAGGTTGGCACCCGGTTCTTTCGCCAGCTTCACACGCAGGCGGGCGATCACTTCCTGCGCGCTTTCGCTGCGTTCTGACAGCGGCTTGAGTGACACAAACATCGAGCCGCTGTTGGTGCGCGAGCCGCCGGTGAAGCCGGTGACGTTATCGACCGCCGGGTCAGCCTTGATGATGTTCATGAAATCCTGCAGCTTACCGCGCATCGCCTGGAACGAAATGCTCTGATCGGCGGAGATAAAGCCGTTGAGACGGCCGGTGTCCTGCTCGGGCATAAAGGTTTTCGGGATGGCGATAAACAGCCAGATGGTCAGCCCGACGGTGCCGAGCAGCAGCAACAGTACCCAGATCGCGTGGTTCAGCACCCAGCCCAGCGAGCGCGCATAGCCCTGCTGCACCGCCAGCAGCACGCGGCCAAATCCGCGCGTACGCGGCTGGCTGCGCTTCGCCTGCGGTTTCAGCAGATACGCGCACATCATCGGCGTCAGGGTAATAGAGATAAACAGCGAGATGAGAATCGCCACCGACAGCGTGATGGCAAACTCCGAGAAGAAGCGGCCAATAATACCGCCAATCATCAGCAGCGGCAGGAACACCGCAATCAGCGACAGGCTCATCGACAGCACGGTAAAGCCCACCTCGCGCACCCCGGTGAGTGCCGCCTGCAGCGGCTTCATCCCAGCTTCGACGTGGCGCGCGATGTTTTCCAGCACCACAATGGCGTCATCCACCACAAAGCCGGTGGCGATGGTCAGCGCCATCAGCGACAGGTTATTAAGGCTGAAGCCGCACAGGTACATGGCGGCGAAGGTACCAATCAGCGATACCGGTACCGCCGCCGCCGGAATCAGCGTGGCGCGGCCGTCGCGCAGGAAGAAAAACACCACCAGAATTACCAGCGCCACGGCGATTACCAGTGACTGCTCCACTTCGTGCAGCGAGGCGCGGATAGTGGGCGAGCGGTCCTGGGCGATTTGCAGGTCGATAGCCGCCGGGATCACCTCATGCAGCTCCGGCATTTCCGCCCGGATGCGGTCGACGGTATCAATAATGTTGGCGTCCGGCGACTTGCGCACCACCAGCAGCACCGCTGGTTTACCGTTGGTCATCCCGGCGTTGCGCACGTCCTGTACCGAATCCTGCACGTTCGCCACATCGCTCAGCCGTACCGCCGCGCCGTTGTTGTAGTGCACCACCAGCGGCTGGTAGACGCTGGCGGTTTGCAGCTCATCGTTGGTCCGTACCTGCCAGCGCTGCTGGGTATCGTCGATGGCGCCCTGCGGACGGCGCTGGTTGGCGTTGCTGATGGCGGTGCGCACCGCATCCAGCGACACGCCCTGATTAAACAGCGCCTGCGGATTGAGGTCGACGCGCACCGCCGGCAGCGAACTGCCGCCTACCGTGACATCGCCAACGCCATCAATCTGCGACAGCTTCTGTGCCAGTTGCGTCGACGCGTAATCATACAGCTGACCGGGATTATAAATATCCGAGGTCATGGTGAGGATCATGATCGGCGCATCAGACGGGTTGGCTTTGCGGTAGGTTGGACGATTAGGCATACCGGTCGGCAGCAGGCTCTGGGCGGCATTGATCGCCGCCTGCACGTCGCGCGCCGCGCCGTTGATGTCGCGGTCGAAATCAAACACCAGGATAATGCGCGTGCTGCCCAGCGAGCTGGTGGACGTCATTTCACTGACGCCGGCAATGCGGCCCAGCGAGCGCTCCAGCGGCGTGGCGACCGAGGCCGCCATGGTTTCCGGCGACGCGCCGGGCAGCGAGGCCGAGATCAGAATCACCGGGAAATCCAGCTGCGGCAGCGGCGCCACCGGCAGCAGACGGAAGCCAAGAATGCCCGCCAGCGCAATCGCCAGCGTCAGCAGCGTGGTGGCAACCGGCCGATGGATAAACAGGGCGAAAAACTTCACGACTGCGCCTCCGTGCCTTTCAGACGCCGGCGCGTGGCGTGGGCAAGGCGATCAAATAGCAGATAGATCACCGGAGTGGTAAACAGCGTCAGCACCTGGCTCAGCACCAGGCCACCGACCATGGCGATGCCGAGCGGACGACGCAGCTCCGCGCCGACGCCGGTGCTGAGCATCAGCGGCAGCGCGCCAAGCAGCGCCGCCAGCGTGGTCATCAGAATCGGCCGGAAGCGCAGCAGACAGGCCTGATAGATCGCCTCACGCGGCGCCATGCCCTGTTCACGCTCGGCGGCCAGTGCGAAGTCGATCATCATGATGGCGTTCTTCTTCACGATACCGATCAGCAAAATGATGCCGATGATGGCGATGATATCCAGCTCGTTGCCGCTCAGCATCAGCGCCAGCAGCGCGCCAACGCCGGCGGTGGGCAGCGTCGACAGAATGGTAATCGGGTGGATGAAGCTCTCATACAGCACGCCGAGTACGATATACATCGCCACTACCGCTGCGACGATCAGCCAGATGGTGCTGGTCAGCGCCGCTTCAAACGCCAGCGTGCTGCCCTGGAACTGCGTCATCATCTCTGCCGGCATGCCGACCTGATCTTCCGCCGTGGTGATCGCCTGCAGCGCATCGCCGAGCGAGTAGCCGTGCGCCACGTCAAACGAGAAGGTGGCCGACGGGAACTGGTCGAGATGATTAATGCTCAGCGCAGCGTGGCGCTCTTCGACTTGCGCAATGGCGCTGAGCGGCACGCTGCCGCCGTCGCTGCTGTTCAGGCGAATCGCGTCGAGGCTGGCCAGACCGGGGGTTTCCGTGTTGTCCTGCTCCAGCACCACGCGATACTGGTTGGCCTGGGTGTAAATCGTTGAGATCAGGCGCTGACCAAAGGCGTTGTACAGCGCGTTATCAATGTCGGCCATGCTGATGCCGAGCCGGCTGGCGCTGTCGCGATCGACGCGTACAAAGGCTTCCAGCCCCTGATCCTGCCAGTCGCTGCTGACATTGCGCAGCTGTGGCAAGGTGTTGAGCTGTGCCAGCAGTTTCGGCACCCAGCTGCCCAGCGACTCCAGCGAACCCGACTGCAGGGTAAACTGGTATGGCGTGCGGCTCGCCTGGGTATCAATGGTCAGATCCTGTACCGGCTGCAGCCACAGCGACACGCCGGGCAGGCGATCGATCGCCTGCTGCAGCCGCTGCTGCACTGCCGGAATACGATCGTCACGCTGGTCCAGCGGTTTCAGGTTGATTTGCAGCCGCGCGCTGTTGAGCGCCGCGTTGGTGCCATCCACGCCGACGAACGAGGTCAGGCTCTGCACCGCCGGATCTTTCATAATGATCGACGCCACGTCGCGGGTGCGCTGCGCCATACTGGCGTAAGAGACCGACTGCGGCGCCTGCAGCGTGCCCTGAATGATGCCGTTGTCCTGCTGCGGGAAGAAGCCCTTCGGAATCACCACCCACAGCAGCACCGTCAGCAGCAGCGTGCCAAGCGCCACCGACAGCGTCAGCCACGGATGGCGCAGCACGCGCGTCAGCCAGCGGCCATAGCCGGCAATCACCTTATCGAACATCGCCTCGCTGGCGCGGGAGAAACGGTTCTGCCTGCGCAGCGATTCGGCGCTCAGCATGCGCGCGCACATCATCGGCGTCAGCGTCAGCGAGACCACCGCCGAGATCAGAATCGCCACCGCCAGCGTCACGGCGAACTCGCGGAACAAACGGCCAATCACGTCGCCCATGAACAGCAGCGGAATCAGCACCGCGATCAGCGAGAAGGTAAGGGAGATAATGGTGAAGCCAATCTCACCGGCACCTTTCAGCGCGGCGGTCATCGGCTTTTCGCCTTTTTCGATGTAGCGCGAGATGTTCTCGATTACCACGATGGCGTCATCGACCACAAAGCCGGTGGCGATGGTCAGCGCCATCAGCGTCAGGTTATTGATCGAAAAGCCAAGGAAATACATGGCGGCAAAGGTGCCGACCAGCGACAGCGGCACCGCAACTGCCGGAATAATGGTGGCCGGGACGTTCCGCAGAAACAGATAGATGATCATCACCACCAGCCCGATGGCCAGCATCAGCTCATGCTGGGTATCCGCTACCGAGGCGCGAATGTTGGTGGTGCGATCGGTAAGCAGTTTGACGTCAACCGACTTCGGCAGCGTGGCGGTCAGCGACGGCAGCAGCGCGCGGATGCTGTCAGCGGTGGCGATAATATTGGCGCCCGGCTGGCGCTGCACGTTCAGCACAATCGCCGGCTCACGGTTGGCCCAGGCGCCCAGCCAGCTGTTCTCTGCGCCCTGTTCAACCGTGGCGACGTCGCCCAGCCGCACCGGCGCGCCGTTGCTGTAGCTGACGATCAGCTTGCGGTAATCCTCCGCGGAGGTCATCTGATCATTGGCCGACAGCGTGATAGAGCGCGTTGGACCATCAAGGCTGCCTTTCGCCGAATTGACGTTGGCGTTGCTGATGGCGGTGCGCACCGTCTCGCTGGTGAGGCCGAGGGCCGCCAGCGCCTGTGCGTTCATCTTCACCCGCACCGCCGGACGCTGGCCGCCGGAGAGCGTGACCAGACCGACGCCGGAGACCTGGGAAATCTTCTGCGCCACCCGCGTCTCCACCATATCCTGCACCTGCGTCAGCAGCATGCTGGTGGTGGTAACGGCCAGCGTCATGATTGGCGGATCGGCCGGATTGACTTTGCTGTACACCGGCGGATTCGGCAGATCGCCAGGCAGCAGGTTAGTGGCAGAGTTGATCGCCGCCTGCACTTCCTGTTCGGCAACGTCGAGCGCCAGCGTCAGCTGGAACTGCAGCGTGATCACCGAGGCACCGCCGGAGCTTTGCGACGCCATTTGCTTCAGGCCGGACATCTGCCCGAACTGGCGCTCGAGCGGCGCGGTAATCGACGAGGTCACCACATCCGGGCTGGCGCCGGGATAGAGCGTGACGACCTGAATGGTCGGGTAATCGACTTCCGGCAGCGCGGAAACTGGCAGGAAGCGATAGCCCAGCACGCCGGCCAGCAAAATCGCGATCATCAGCAGCGTGGTGGCCACAGGGCGCAGAATAAACTGGCGTGACGGGCCGCCGCTGGCGTCGGGAGGCATCACCTGCATTATTGACGTTCTCCGCGAGCCGGTTGCGCCGCGCGCGTGCTGTGCGTGGCGGTACTCTGTGCGGCGACAATTTCCACCGTGGCGCCTTCGGTCAGGCGGTCGAGACCGTCAGTGACCACGCGCTGACCGGCCTGCAGCCCGGCATCAATCACCACTTTCTGGCTATCCTGCAGCCCGGCGGTGACGCGTTTCTTACTCACTTTGTTATCGCTGTTCACCACCCAGACAAAGTGGCCGTCGTTGCTCATTTGCAGCGCGGCAGTCGGGATCACCACCGCGTTTTGCAGCGTATCCACCTTCAGCCGGGCATTAACAAACTGATTGGGAAACAGGGCGTCGTCCTGATTGCTGAAGCGCGCCTTGAGTTTAATGGTGCCGGTGGTGACATCGATCTGGTTATCAATGCTCAGCAGCGCACCCGTGGTCAGCAGGGTTTTATTGCTGCGATCCCAGGCTTCAACCGGCAGCGGCTGGCCGCTTTTCTGGGCTTTCAGGATCTGGCTGATGTTGTTCTCGGCAACGCTGAACACCACGTCAATCGGGTGCGTCTGGGTGATCACCACCAGACCATTGGTATCGCCGGCGGTAATGTAGTTGCCGACATCCACCTGCTTCAGCCCGACGCGTCCGGCAATCGGCGCGGTGATGCGGCTGTAGGTCAGATTGAGCTGCGCGCTGGCAACATTGCCTTCGTCGGCTTTGATGGTGCCGAGGGTTTCACTGACCAGCGAGCGCTGGGTATCCAGCTCCTGCTGCGACACCAGCGAGGTTTTCGCCAGCTTTTCATAACGGCTGAGGTCGCGGCGCGCGTTAGCCAGCGTCGCCTGATCTTTGGCCAGCTGGCCCTGCGCCTGGGTGAGCGCTACCTGCCATGGGCGGGGATCGATTTCTGCCAGCAGCGCGCCGGCCTCCACCTGCTGACCTTCCGTGAAGTGCAGCGCCATCAGCTGGCCATCGACCCGGCTGCGCACCGTAACGGTGTTGGCCGCGGTGACGGTGCCGAGTCCGCTGAGGTAATAGGGCACGCTTTTGGTGGTCGCGGTTGCGGCCTGCACCGGTGCCAGCGGACGGCGTCCGCCGCTGTTGTTGCCACCGCGTCCGTGATGCGGCTGGCCATCAGCCTGGTTAGCCTGTGCTGGCTCGGCCGGATGCTGCCACCAGTAGTAAGCGCCCGCCAGCGCAGCCAGTACCACCACGCTAATCAGGCCTGTTTTTAATCGTTTAATCATTGCTCTGTGTGCTCTCCGGCGGTTTCGTTTTCCCCACATGCGCGCGCAAACGAACCGCGGCGCAAACGAAATGATTGTAGTCGCCCGGGCCGGGCAAAAATTGAAGGAATTAAGAATATCGCCCCGGGCACGCTAAGTATTCATATTCAGTAAATATTTTGGCAGCAATACGCATAAGCGTGACTTTTTCCTTTGCTAAGCTGAATGACAGACCAGTCTCGTTTCACTAAGGAGGATCACATGCGTCAACACAAAACCCGTCAGCTGGGCGACAGCGGTATCAGCGTGCCGCTGCTGACGTTTGGCGGCAACGTTTTTGGCTGGACGGTCGATGAAAAAACCTCGTTTTCACTGCTCGACGCGCTGGTGGAAAAGGGGCTGTTCTTCATTGATACCGCAGACGTTTACTCACGCTGGGCGCCGGGCAACGCCGGCGGTGAATCGGAAACCATCATCGGTAAGTGGCTGAAAAAAAGCGGTAAGCGCGACAGTATCGTGCTCGCCACCAAGGTAGGCATGGAGCTGACGCCGGAGAAAACCGGGCTGAAACCGGCCTATATCCGCCAGGCCGTGGAAGATTCGCTGCGCCGCCTGCAGACGGATGTCATCGATCTGTACCAGGCGCACCGTGATGACGACAGCACGCCGCTGGTGGAGACGCTGAAAGCCTTCGACTCGCTGATCAAAGAGGGCAAAGTGCGGGCTATTGGTGCGTCCAACTACAGCGCGCAGCGCCTGCAGGAAGCGCTCGACATCAGTAAGCAGGAGGGACTGGCGCGCTATGAAACTCTGCAGCCGGAGTACAACCTGTACGATCGTCAGGAGTATGAAAGCGGACTGGAGCAGGTGGCGGTGAAAAACGGTCTCGGCGTGATTAACTACTACTCGCTGGCCAGCGGTTTCCTGAGCGGGAAATACAAAAAGCCGGAAGACGCCAGCAAAAGCGCGCGCGGCCAGGGCATTGTAGAAAAATACCTCAACGATCGCGGTAAGCGCATCATTGAAGCGCTGGAAGATGTCGCGGCCTCGCACGACGCCTCTGCTACCCAGGTGGCACTGGCGTGGCAAATTGCGCGACCGAGCATCACGGCACCGATTGTCAGCGCCACCTCGCTGCAGCAGCTGGATGAGCTGGTGAAAGCCACCGAGCTGGAGCTTAGCAAGCAGGAGATTGAAGAGCTGGCCAGCGCCAGCAAGCCGTAACGCGAAGCGGGACGCTGCGGCGTCCCGTCACGTAATAATTTTTTCGCCACGCAAAAAATGCCTTTTTCCTCCAGAACATATCCATTCATCGATCGCTGTCACAATTGCGTTAAGTCACTGTCACCTTTGCACTCACTGCGCACAGATTTGCAAAAATTGACATAACCTCAGCATTATTCTCTGCCCGTTCCTCTCCGGAAATTCACAGAAGAATAATCATCATGAACAGAAAAAAAGCAGTGCAGCATATGCCTCGCCTGGCAGCGGGCACCCTGATGTTTGCCATGTTGAGTGCGTCGGCGGTGGCAGCCGATGCGTTCAGCTACGATTCCCCCTACATGTTTGGCGACTGGGGCGGTAACCGAACGCAGCTGGAAAACGACGGCGTGAAGTTCGACGTTAACTACACCATGGAAAGTGCCTCGAACCTGGGCGGCGGTGCCGATACCAACACCTCGATGCGCTACAGCGATCAGTGGGCGTTTGGCCTGAATCTTGACCTGCAAAAACTGCTCGACTGGCAGGATGCGCAGTTCCAGATGACCATTACCGACCGTAACGGTCGCAATATCTCCGATCAGGTGGCAGACCGCCGTACCGGCATGCTGTCATCGGTGCAGGAAGTGTACGGACGTGGCCAGACCTGGCGTCTGACGCAGTTCTGGCTCAGCAAAGGGGTGTTTGATAACACCGTCAACCTGAAAGCCGGTCGCGTCACCGTCGGGGAAGATTTCGACAACTTCGACAGCAAGTTCCAGAACCTCGCATTCGGCAGCGGCCAGGCGGGTAACTGGCGCGGCGACCGCTGGTTTAACTGGCCGGTTTCCCAGTGGGGCGGCCGCGTGAAGGTTAACTTCACGCCGGAAGTGTTCTTCCAGGTGGGCTTCTACAACCAGAACAGTGCCAACTACGATCGCGGTGACGGTTTCCGTCTGGATACCAGCAACTCCGAAGGCAATCTGGTGCCGGTGGAACTGGGCTGGAAGCCGACCTTCGGGCCGGCCAACCTGCCGGGTAACTATCGCATTGGTTACTACTACTCGTCGGCCAACGGCGATAACTATGGCAGCTGGCGCGATGGCGCTTATCAGAGCAAGGACCACGCCTACGGCGGCTACGTGCTGTTACAGCAGCAGCTGACCGCACAGGGCGGCGATGCCAGCCGGGGTCTTGGCGTGACGGTGCAGGCGGTGATGAACGATCACAAAACCTCAAAAACCGACAACTATCAGTCGATCAGCTTTACCTGGAAAGGGCCGTTTGATGCGCGTCCGCAGGATGAGATTGGCGTCGGCGCGGCGCGTATTCACGTCAACAGCGCGTATACCCGTTCGCTGCGTCAGCAGAATGATGCCAACGGCGAAACTGATTTCGACAGCCCAACCTATCTGCCGATTCAGGATGGTTCCGAGTACAACTACGAGGTTTATTACAATGCGCAGCTGACCAAATGGCTGCAGCTGCGTCCAAACCTGCAATACGTGGTGGCACCGGGTGCGGTGAGCGAAGTGAAAGATGCGTTTGTGGGTGGGATCAGTGCGAACGTGAATTTCTAATCTGGCAGAATGTATGACTTTTCCCTCTCCCTTTGGGAGAGGGCAGGGTGAGGGGAAAATCGCACGGAGCTGTCTGGCCCTCACCCTAACCCTCTCCCGCAAGCGGGAGAGGGAATTATCTGAACATCACTTCGGCCCAGCGCGCCAGGCCGGCGGTGACCGAGCCGAAATCATCGCCGCTGGCGATGGGCGTGTCGGGTAGTGCCTGCTGCAGCGCGGCGCGCAGGATCGGCGAACGGGCGCTGCCGCCGGTGAGGTAAATCACCTCCGGACGAGTGTCACAACTGGCCAGCGCCAGCTGCACCTGCTCAAGAATGCGCGCCAGCGGCTGATTGATCGCCTCTTCCAGCTGCGCGGCGCTGATCTCTGCCTGCAGCGTTTGCGCAATAAACGCCAGCGAGGCCGCAGTCTCGCGCTGATCGGAGAGCGCAATCTTGCTCTCTTCCGCCGCGCGCACCAGCCGGTAGCTCAGCTTCTGCTGCCATACTTTCAGCAGATGCGCGACTTTATCGCCCTGTTCGGCATCACGCACCAGATCGCGCAGCAACTTACCGCTGGCGGCTGAGTAGAAGTCGCTTTGTGCCGGCACATCGTTAATTGCCACCGCGTTCCACCACGGCAGGGCGGGCAGGGCAGTGCCCTTCAGCGTGTTACCGCCCAGACCCAGCAGCGGCATCAGCGTTTTGAACGCCAGCATAATATCGAGGTCGTTACCGCCGACGCGGCAGCCGCTGTGGCCAAGCAGGCTGGCACGGCGATCGGACTGATTACGCCACTGCGGCCCCATCAGCAGCATGGAGCAGTCGGTGGTTCCGCCACCGATATCCACCACCAGCACGCGTGTCTCCTGCTGCAGCGTGGCTTCAAACTCCAGACCGGCGGCAACCGGCTCGAACTGAAACTCGACGTCGCGGAATCCGGCACGCTGTGCGGCACGCAGCAGAATGCCCTGCGCCTGCTGGTTGGCGTCTTCACCGCCCAGCCCCTGGAAGTTGATTGGCCGGCCAATCACGGCCTGGTCAATCGGTTGGTCGAGCTGGGTTTCACCCTGCTGGCGAATGTGCAGCATCATGGCGCACACCAGATCTTCAAAGAAGGCGATCTGCTGGGGTTTCAGGCCGCTGGCGCCGAGGAACGACTTCGGCGATTTGACGAACCACACCTCTTCCGGATCAACCATATAGTGCTGCAGCGCGGTCAGACCAAACTGCACACTGGCGGGCGTTACCTCGATATCCTCTTCGCGGTTATAACGCAGCGCGCGCTGCAGCAGCGCGGTGCTTTCGCTGTCTGGCGTGGGGACCTGATGGTGGCGGTGCAGCCATTCACTGATGGCTTCGCGCGTGGGCGCGCAAATCATGGAGGGAAGCAGGCGCTGACCGTTTTCCAGTGTCAGTAACCGCGGTGTGCCGCTATCCGTTACCGCGATGGAACAGTTAGCCGTGCCGTAGTCGAATCCGATAAACATTGTATCCCCCATGCCAGAAAAAAGGGGGCGACTTTAGCGCAGCCAACGCGGGCTGGCAATGGGCAGCGCCGCAGTTTATCCCTGAACTTCCTGGTAAACCTGATACTGGCCGCGCCCGGCGTGTTTGGCGCTGTAACAGGCGACATCGGCCTGCGACATCACCACATTGCTGATGCAGTTATGCTGATCGATTTGCGTGATACCGGCGCTGGCGCCGACGTGATACGGCCGGTCCTGCCAGATAAAGGTAAAGTCATGCACCGCGCTGACGATGCCCTGCACCACCTCGCGCACCTGGTCAACATTGCTGTAGGGCAGCAGCAGGCCAAATTCGTCACCGCCGAGGCGCGCCAGCACATCGCTATTGCGCAGGTGCTGTTGCATGAGATCGGCCAGTGCGCGCAGCAGCGCATCGCCAGCGGCATGGCCGGCGGTATCGTTGACCGCTTTAAACTTATCCAGATCGATAAACACCAGCACGTGCTCACTGTGATGCGCGGCGGCGTCATTCACCAGTCGCTTCAGCTGCTGTTCAAAGCTGTGACGGTTCGGCAGGCGCGTCAGCATATCGTGAGAGGCGCTATAGCTCAGGCGTTTCATCATGCGGCGCGACTCGCTGACGTCATGAATGACCATTACGGCACCAATGTCGCTGCCGGTCAGGGTTTTCAGCGGCGTGATGCTGTAGTGAATCTCGACCTGGGCACCATCCGGGGTATGCAACACCAGCTCTTCTTCCAGGTCCGGTGTGGTTTTGCTGGCGGGCAGGCTGCACAGCAACAGATTCTCCACGCGCGGCCCCTGCGCACCGCGCGTAATCGTCAGCAGTTCGCTCAGCGCCACGCCAGCCGCTTTCGCCTGCGGCCAGCCGCTCAGCGTCTCGGCCACCGGATTCATGAAGGTCACCCGCATCTCATCGTCAGTACAAATCACCGCTTCACCGATCGAGTCGAGGGTGATCGCCATACGTTCCTTCTCCTGGAACAGCGCTTCATTCAGCGTACGCAGCGAGGTGATGTCCTGACAAATGCCGAGCATGCGTTCGATCTGCCCATCCTTGCTGATGATGCTATTGGCCTCGGAGCGCACGTAGCGCACGCCCTGCGGCAGATTGATGCGGTACTCCAGCTGGAAGGCGCTGCGGCGTTCAATCGCCTGCTGAATGGTGAGCGCGGCCGCTTCACGTTCCTGAACATCGACCAGATGCAGCCACAGGTCGTAGCTCGGCACCCGGTGCGGCTCCAGCGCAAATAACTCGTACATGCGCTTGTCCCATAACATCTCGCCGTTTAGCAGGTTCCACTCCCACACGCCGATGCCGCCCGCTTCGTTCGCCAGCGTGATGCGCTCCATCAGCCGCTGGTTGACCTGCTCGCTCTGCTTCAGCTCGGAGATATCCACAATCTGCGCGATAAAGTAGAGCGGTTGCAGCCGCGCATCACGCACCATCGAGACCGTGAGGCGCGCCCAGACGATCTCGCCATCTTTGCGGAAATAGCGCTTCTCCAGGGTATAGGTCAGGATCTCACCGGCGATCAGCCGCTCCAGCTGTTGCAGGTCGCTGTTGAGATCGTCCGGATGGGTGATCTGCTGGAAGGTAAGTTTTTTCAGCTCTTCCGCCGCGAAGCCCAGCGTGCGGCACAGCGACTGGTTGACCTGCTGCCAGCCGCCTTCCGGTGATACCAGCGCCATGCCGATGGCGGAATACTCCATGGCGTTGCGGAAGCGGGTTTCGCTTTCGCTGATGTGGTGCTTTTCACGCTGGAAGGCATCCATCACCAGCGACATTACGTGGCTCGGCAGCAGCACCAGCAGAAACGGCAGCCAGGTGCTGACCTGGCCGAGCAGCAGGTCGTTGCGCGCCAGGTTGACCCAGTCGAGCGCCAGCAGCAGCGAGATAAAGCTGGCGTTGAGGAAAAACAGCAGAAAGGCTTCGAATTTGGGCAGGCGCACCGCGCACCAGAACAGAATCACCACGATAAAGGTAAACGGCCACGGCAGGAAGCGCAGCGCCAGATAGCTGGCCAGCAGCGTGACGAGCAGCGTGAGCAGCGTCTCCAGCTGACGTTCCGGCGTGATCAGCTGGCGCAGCGGTTTATCAGGCCACAGCAGCAGCACCGGACCGAAGGCCAGCACGCCAATCACTTCAGAGATCACCCAGGTGGAGAAAAACGGCAGCGAGGCGTGGCCGTCGACGTGCAGCATCCATAGCGCCACCACGCCGCCCAGCAGCGGCGCGATCAGGCCCGCAGCCAGCGCAAAGCGTATCCAGTCGGCCAGTGAGTTGAGCGGGGCTTTGCGGTCGAGCAGCGCGCGCAGCATCAGCCCGCCGAGGATGGCCTGCACCATATTAAGGATGGCGAATTTGACATTGCTCAGGGCCGGGCCGATCACCAGCAGATTGGCCAGCGCCGTGCCGAGCACGCAGCTGGCCAGCAGCAGCGGTACCTGTCGCGAGGGCGCGCGGAACACCACGACGGTCATTAACGCGGTGGAGTACCAGAGCGGGGAAATGCGGCCGCTGACGACAATCAGTTCCAGACAGAACAGCGTCAGTAAAAATGCCAGCGCGCAAAGCAGCAGGGCGCTGAGCCACTTTTTTTGCGGATTATCCTGCGAGGTTACTATCTCAAGAGTCATGCACGAATCCAGCAGCGCGCATTGATTACTCGAAGAAAAATGCGCCAGTCAATCTCTTAATCCATGCTAGCACATCTGTCAGATATCTTTGTGCGGAAATGTTTTTTTGCGGCCTGCATCCAGGTGCGCATGAATGCGCACCCTACAAAACCGGTGAAATCTGCTGGCAGTATCGCGCCTGTTGGATCTGCAGGGATTCAGGTAAGGACACGACAAATTGCACAATTTTGTAGCGGCGCGATTTATCGCGCAATAAATTGCGCCGCTCCCGTATGTGCAATCATTTGTGGAACGTGTTCAAAACGTAATTGACAGACCTTACACCCTTTACCGCGCAACACACTCAGCGGAACAAATCGGCGCGGGTGAAGGGCTTTTCCAGCCCGGCGAGGTCAGCGGAAAAACGCTCGAGGAACTGCTGGGTGGTGGCGACGCGGCCGTGGCCCATCAGTAACAGCGGAATCAGAAATGCCACCGCCACCTGCACCACGCTAAACCCCTTCAGCGCGGTGCGGCGCTGGCTCAGCAGGAACGCGCTGCTCAGGGTAAAGCCCAGCATCAGTCCGGCCAGCACTTCACTCACCGAGTGCGCGTGGATCACCAGGCGCGATAATCCCACCATCAGCGGAATCAGATAGCCGATACCGATGGTCAGGGCACGCCAGAACGTGGGCCAGCGGCCGGAAATCAGCCACATCATCACCGGCCACAGCGTCGCTGACATCGCGCTATGGCCGCTGAAACCGGTAAAGTTATAACGCGCGCTGCCAATGCCGAAGCCGAGAAACATAATTTTTGAGATGCTGACCAGCAGGCCCGCCAGGCCAAACGCCAGCAGCCAGTACCAGACGGTGCGACGGTTGTCGCTTTTCCACGGCAGCACCAGTGCGATGATCACCGCAGTGGGGATCAGCAACATACTGTCGCCGAAATAGGTCAGGGTTCTCCAGCTCATACTTTTCCTTGCAACGACTATCGGGCTCCCGCCAGTCACACGGCGGGCAGAGAAACAGTGTATCGATTAAGCCGCTGGCTGCAAAACGGGATAGTCTGAAAAGGCGGCGCGCCGGTTTTCACTGGCATCAACCCGGTGAAATCCCTATAATTGCCGCCAACTAACCCTCTCAATCGGCCTGTTTTTGTGCAGACAGAAACCGGCTCCAGTTATCAGGTCTTAAAAAAGTATGACTGACAAGTCTCATCAGTGCGTGATCGTTGGCATTGCAGGTGCATCCGCATCCGGAAAAAGTCTTATTGCCAGCACGCTCTATCGTGAAATCCGTGACCAGGTCGGTGACGAGCATATCGGTGTGATCCCCGAAGATGCCTACTATAAAGATCAAAGCCACCTCACCATGGAAGAGAGGGTGAAAACCAACTACGACCATCCGAGCGCGATGGACCACGATTTGCTGCTGCAGCATCTGCGCGCACTGAAGGCCGGCGAAGATATCGACCTGCCGGTTTACAGCTACGTTGAGCACACCCGCACCGATGAGTGTATTCATCTGAAGCCGAAGAAAGTGATTATTCTGGAAGGGATTTTGCTGCTGACCGATGCACGGCTGCGCCAGGAGCTTAACTTCTCGATCTTCGTTGATACCCCGCTGGATATCTGCCTGATGCGCCGTATGAAGCGCGACGTCAACGAGCGCGGGCGCTCAATGGACTCGGTGATGAGCCAGTACCAAAAGACCGTGCGCCCGATGTTCCTGCAGTTTATTGAGCCTTCCAAGCAGTATGCCGACATCATTGTGCCGCGCGGTGGTAAAAACCGCATCGCCATTGATATCCTCAAGGCCAAAATTAACCAGTATCTTTGACGACGCCCGTCCGGTTCAGCGGGACCGGAACGGGACACCGTGCGTCCGGATGGACGTGACGCGAACGGTTTGTCACAACCTGACCACCTTTCGCTACACTTAAATCATGGAGTTTCTGCGATGAGATTATGCGATCGCGATATTGAAAGCTGGCTGGACAGCGGCAAGCTGGCCATCGATCCCCGTCCGCCGGTTGAGCGCATCAACGGTGCTACCGTGGATGTGCGCCTCGGTAACCAGTTCCGTACCTTTAGCGGCCACACCGCACCGTTTATAGATTTGAGTGGTCCAAAGCATGAAGTGAGCGCGGCGCTGGATCGCGTGATGAGCGATGAGATTGTGCTGCCGGAAGGCGAAGCGTTCTTTTTGCATCCGGGCGAACTGGCACTGGCGGTGACGCTGGAATCCGTCACCATTCCCGACGATCTGGTGGGCTGGCTGGATGGCCGTTCGTCACTGGCGCGCCTCGGGCTGATGGTGCACGTTACCGCGCACCGCATCGATCCGGGCTGGCAGGGCCGCATCGTGCTGGAGTTTTACAACTCCGGTAAGCTGCCGCTGGCGCTGCGTCCCGGCATGCTGATTGGCGCACTGAGCTTTGAACCGCTGTCCGGGCCGGCGGCGCGTCCTTACAATCGCCGCGAAGACGCCAAATATCGCGGGCAGCAGGGCGCTGACGCCAGCCGTATTGATAAAGACTAACGTTTCTCCTGGAGTGATTTCGCGCCAGCGGCCTGAAATCTGACGGTGATGAGGATGCAATGAGAAGACTGATAACCACGCTGGCCATCCTGTTAGTGGTGGTCGTAGCGGGCATGACGGCACTGGTGTTGCTGGTCAATCCCAACGACTTTCGTACCTATATGGTACAGCAGGTAAAACAGCGCAGTGGTTATCAGCTTGAGGTGAGCGGCGACCTGCGCTGGCACGTCTGGCCGCAGCTCAGCATTCTGGCGGGCCGCATGAGCCTGACCGCGCCCGGCGCCAGCCAGCCGATGGTGACCGCCGATAATATGCGCCTGGACGTCAATCTGTGGCCGCTGCTGTCGCATCAGCTGAGCGTCAGTCAGGTGATGCTGAAAAACGCGATTATTCGCGCCACGCCAGACAGTGCGGTGCAGAAACCGCAGGGCGCGCCGATTGAGCCGGGCGACAGTGAACCGGCTATCGCCGCCAGCAACGGCTGGACCTTTAACATCAGTAAACTGCGCATTGCCGATAGTCTGCTCATCTGGCAGCAGTCGGGCGGTGATGAGTACAACTTCCGCGATCTCAACCTCAATCTGAATCAGGACGATAACCGGCAGGCCAGCGTTGAGCTGGCGACACGCGTGTCGCGCAATCAGCGCAATCTCAGCCTGAACCTGAAAGGGCAGATGGACGTGGCGCACTATCCGCACCGTATCAGCGGCCAGCTGGATGAACTGGAGTACACGCTGGACGGCGCGAACCTGCCGCCGCAGGGCATTAAAGGGACGCTGAGCGGGCAGGCGCAGTGGGATGGCGACCAGCAGCAGTTTGCGCTGAACAAGCTGCAGTTAACCGCGAACGACAGCGCCCTCGAGGGCAGCGCTGAGGGCCGGCTGGCCCTGCCGCAGCAGCTCAACCTCGCGCTGCACGCGACCTCGCTCAATCTGGATAACCTGATGGCCAGCGCGCCCGCCAGCGATAACAGCACCACGCAGCAGGCTAACGTGATGCGCACGCCGGTGATCGCTGAGCCGCGCGCGCACAATAATGCCGACTCGCCGCTCAACAGCATGGATTTGCAGCTGACGCTCGACGCTGACAGCAGCGTGTGGCGCGGTCTGACGCTCAGCAATCTGCAAATTGACGCCCGCAATCAGCGCGGGCTGCTGACGCTCAACAAGCTGCAGGGCAAATTTGGTGACGGCCACTTTTCCATTCCCGGCTCGGTGGATATCCGTCAGCCGGTCACGCAGGTGGCGTTTCAGCCGGAGCTGAGCAGCATTGCCATCGCGCCGCTGCTTAAAGCGCTGGAACTGCCAGCTTCGCTGCAGGGCACGGTCTCGCTCAAGGGCGACATTAGCGGTGCCGGGCTGAGCGTGGCAGAGGCGAAACAGAACTGGCAGGGCAATGCAGAACTGGAAGCGACTAATCTGCAGCTGGCGCAGCTGAATCTGCAGCAGATGGTGCGCCGCGCCGTGGCGCGCGTCAGCAATCGCGTCAGTAACGATCAGCCGGATGATCAGGGAATTGAACAGTTAAGCGGGCGCATCAGCCTGAAGCAGGGCAACGTCACGCTGCCGGATCTGCAGGGCGGCAGCAGCCGGCTGGCGCTGCAAACCCACGGCAACGTGGATGTGGTCAAGCAGCAGCTGGATGTCACCATTAATATGATTCTGCGCGGCTGGCAGGGCGACGACCGGCTGGCGAAAGTCCTCAACGGCCAGCCGATTCCGCTGCGCATGTACGGCAGCTGGGGCAATCTGCAGTATTCGCTGCCGGTGGATGACGTGGTGCGCCAGCAGTTACAGGGCGAAGCCAAAACGCGCCTCAATCAGTGGCTGGATAGCCAGAAGTCTGCACCGCGGCAATAAAAGGACCAGTGCGACGTTATTAAGTTATTCATCTCGCGATGATTCGCGCCGCGACCCCGCGTTGCACTGACGAGTAGCGGCGCAATTTATTGCGCAATGTAAAACGGTGCGGATGTCAGACATGCGCGATAAATCGCGCCGCTACAAATCGCAACACAGGTGGCCGGACACGCATAATAAATCACCCCCCGGCACCGGGTTAAATAAACGGTGCGGGCGCGACCGGCACAATCTCGACTTTTTGCACCCGATGGTTCTCCACCTGCAGGGTGCGCAGCAGATAATCCCCGACGCGCAACTCCTCACCTTCGGCCGGCACGTGCTGCAGGCTATCCATCAGCAATCCCGCCAGCGTATGGTAATTGCGCCTCTCGTCGAGCGGCAGTGCCACATACAGCGCTAAATCTTCCAGCGGCATATGGCCGTTGGCGATCCAGCCGCCATGCTCTGCGGGCTGAATATCGTAACGGGCATCAATCTCTTCCCCTTCATTGGGCAGGTTGCCGGCGATGGTCTCCATCACGTCGCTCAGCGTTACCACGCCTTCCACCGAACCAAACTCATCCACCACAAAGGCAAAATGGGTGCGCGCATGGCGAAACTGCTCCAGCGCCTGCAGCAGGGTGACGCGCTCGGGAAACACCAGCGGCTGGCGAATCAGCGCACGCAAATCCAGCGATTTACTGTGCAGCGACTGATGCAGCAGATCGATCACATGCACCACGCCCAGCGGCTCGCGTCCCTGTTCGGTGATCAGCAGGCGCGTATGCTGGTTGCGGTCGAGTTTATCCATGATCGACTGCGGGTCTTCGCTCAGATCGATGTGCTCGACGTCATGGCGTGACGTCATGATGCTGTTGATCTGGCGCTGACCCAGGCCCAGCACGCGCATGATCATGCGCCGCTCCTGACGGTTAAACAGCGCTGCGCCCTGGTTATCGCTCAGCAGCGATGCCGTGTCGGCATCCAGATCGGCGCGCTGCGCTTCACCGCGCAGAATGCGCAACACGGCTTCGGCAGTGCGCTGGCGCAGCGGCCGTCCGGCGGTAAGAAAACGGCGGCGATTAAACAGCGCCAGCTGATTAAAGATCTCAATCACAATCGAGAAGCCAATGGCCGCGTACAAATAGCCTTTCGGGATGACGAAGCCGAAACCCTCTGCCACCAGACTAAAGCCGATCATCAGCAGAAAGCTCAGGCAGAGAATCACAATGGTAGGATGGCCGTTAACGAAGCGCGTCAGCGGCTTGCTGGCCAGCAGCATTAACAGGATGGCGATGGTCACGGCGATCATCATCACCGGCAGGTCGTTGACCATACCGACGGCGGTAATGACGGCATCAAGTGAAAAGATGGCGTCCAGCACCACGATTTGCGCCACCACCGGCCAGAATTTAGCACCGCTGTTATTTTGACCCGATTCCTCGTCGCTGCCCTCCAGCCGGGCGTTCAGCTCGGTGGTGGCTTTAAACAACAGGAAGATACCGCCGCCCAGCAGCAGCAGGTCGCGTGCGCTGAAGCTGTGCTGGAAGAGGGTGAACAGCGGTTGGGTCAGCGTAACCAGCCACGACAGCGACGCCAGCAGCACCAGCCGTGATACCAACGCCAGCAGCAGGCCGAACACCCGCGCGCGGTCGCGCAGCGTCGGCGGCAGCTTCTCCACCAGGATGGCGATGAAAACCAGGTTATCAATACCCAGCACCAGCTCAAGAACGATTAGCGTGACTAATCCTGCCCAGAGCGACGGATCGATGATCCACTCCCACATACTTTCATCACCATAATGTCTAAAAATGAGCTTAGTCTGATGATAGTTAATCGTCAGACAGGGTACAAATACGCCCCGGCCGCGCGGATGTCGCGGGCTGGCGGCTTATTAGGATTAATCTTACCTTGTTCAGCCGGGCGATAAGTGAAAAGTATGGATAAACATCCTGTGTGGATGAAGACCACTATTTATTCTTATCCAGCGGCAAAAGCGTACGTTTTTAATGCGACTAATCTGAAGGCGGGTATCGAATTATTCTGAATTTTGGCGTGAAATTGCCTGGCGGGGCTGGCATCAATACTTATGGCTGGTAGTCTTTTTCCTAAAATAGTGCAGGGAAGACGGGGCCTACTTGTAAACAAGCCAGTAATAACTAGTATAGCAACGTGTTAGTAAATGTCTGCGCCAATGTTGTTAATAGCGCGCTGTTTAGCTTCTTAATGTTGTGAATTGTGATCGTGCACGGGTTAAGGCGGGTATTTCCCGGCGTGGCGACAAAGCGCGGACAAAAAATAGGGTGTTGTAAGCGGTATTGGCAGCGACAGCCAAGGGCGGTAGCGTGCCTGACGTGTTTTCACAGGTTAAGAATTGTCTGGCCTTGCGGCAAAAGGAAGTCAGACTAATCTGTTGGTATTTATCACAATTTTCTTGCTTAACTGGAAAGAGAATTGGCCTAAATGCCGGGGAATTCGCCGCAGTTTGTCTCGCTGGTTTAGTTAGTGCATCGCTCATTAATTACTCAGGCTTAGGCGTTAGGGATTAAGGGAAATAAAATAAAAGAGTCAAATATGCGCGATAATGAATTTACATATAAAAGTCTTCTGACAAAAATTTTACTGGCGTGCTCGGATTTAATTTGTTTCAACGCGGCATTGTTTATTGCACTCGCGCTGATTAATTCGTTCGCCGATTCTCCACTGGCAGATATTTCTGAAAAAGACCTCAACTTAAAAATCGCCACCCATGTCTGTCTGTCCTTAATTTGTACAGGCTGGTTCTGGGTTCGCCTGCGTCATTATACCTATCGCAAACCCTTCTGGTTTGAGCTGAAAGAGATCTTTCGTACCATTCTCATTTTCTCTGTCATCGATTTGTCAATTTCAGCATTATCACAATGGCAGATGTCCCGTTTTGTCTGGGTATTAACGTGGATTTTAGCGCTGGTGTTGATTCCGCTGGCGCGCGCTATTTCCAAACGCGTACTGAATCATTTCGGTATGTGGAAAAAGCAAACCATTATTATTGGCAGCAACCGTAACGCGCAGGAAGCCTGGCAGGCGCTGCAGAGCGAAGAGGTGATGGGCTTTGATGTGATCGCCTTCTTCGACGTCGATGGCAGTTGCCCGCAGGCCAGCATCTCCGGTGTACCGGTGCTGCATAACGAGCAGGAGCTATGGCAGCTGACCAACAGCGAAACCCAGTTTATCGTTGCGGTTGAGTTTGAGCAGAGTCAGCACCGCGACCGCTGGCTGAAAATGCTGGCGATGCATAACTGTCGCTCGGTCTCGGTTATCCCGACGTTGCGCGGCGTACCGCTGTACGGCACCGATATGGCTTATATCTTCAGCCATGAAGTGATGATTCTGCGTGTGAATAACAACCTGGCGAAACGCACCTCGCGTGTCCTGAAGCGGGCATTCGATATCGTCGGCGCGCTCAGCATCATCATCGCGCTGTCACCTGCGCTGCTGGTACTCGGCTTCATGGTTGGCCGTGATGGCGGACCACCGATTTACGGTCACGAACGTGTGGGTCTCAATGGCCGCAAGTTCAAGTGCCTGAAGTTCCGCTCGATGGTAATTAACTCGAAAGAGGTGCTGGAGGAGGTGCTGCGCACCGACCCGGTAGCCCGCGCCGAGTGGGACAAAGATTTCAAACTGAAAAACGATCCACGTATTACCAAAGTCGGTCATTTCATCCGTAAAACCAGCCTGGATGAGCTACCGCAGCTGTGGAACGTCGTGCGCGGTGACATGAGCCTCGTTGGCCCGCGCCCGGTGATTGAAGATGAACTCTGCCGTTATGCCGGTGATGTTGATTATTACCTGATGGCAAAGCCAGGCATGACGGGATTGTGGCAGGTCAGCGGTCGTAACGACGTTGACTATGAGACGCGCGTCTATTTCGATTCGTGGTATGTCAAAAACTGGTCGCTGTGGAATGACATCGCGATTCTGTTTAAGACGGTCGGCGTGGTACTCAAACGCGACGGCGCTTATTGATAGACAGCAAGGGCAGGGGACGAAATAACGTTCCCGCCTGATAACTGCCGGTGCTGGGAGTGTCTGTAACTGATAACTGCCATTATCGAGCCCGAACAGAGCGGGTTATTAAGCCGCTTAACGATAACCCACTTTAATTGAAGTCGTCTGCAATCAGGATGACAACATAAACCAGGGAGCTAATGATAATGAACCTCAGTTTCAGTGTTTAATTCCTTGCCTTTATTTTTGTTAGACGCTTACACAGCGGCGTTTTCGCCTCTATCAATCATTAACTGATAGCGAAGAACCAGATGATAATGAAAACTAAATTGATACCGTTACTGGTATCCGCGACTTTCCTCTCCGGGTGCACCATCGAACCAGGTTCGCACCTTTCCACTAGCGGAAAAGATGTCATTGAGCAACAGGATAGCAATTTTGACATCGACAAATACGTTAACGTCTTCCCTCTGACGCCGCGTCTGGTTGAACAGATGCGTCCGAAGCCGCTGGTTGCTCAGGCTAACCCGCTGCTGCAGAACGAGATTCAGAGCTATCAATACCGCGTTGGCATCGGCGACGTACTGAACGTCACCGTATGGGATCACCCTGAGCTGACCACGCCGGCCGGTCAGTACCGTAGCGCCAGTGACACCGGTAACTGGGTGCAGGCAGACGGTACCATCTTCTATCCGTACATCGGTAAAGTGCGCGTTGCAGGCCGCACCGTGACGGAAATCCGCAGTGAAATCGCGCGTCGTCTGGCGCAGTTCATTGAAAGTCCGCAGGTGGATGTCAATGTGGCCGCGTTCCGTTCGCAGAAAGCCTACGTGACCGGTTCGGTCACCACCTCCGGCCAGCAGCCGATCACCAACGTGCCGCTGACCGTGCTGGATGCGGTGAACGCCGCGGGTGGCCTTGCCGCCGACGCCGACTGGCGCAACGTGGTGCTGACGCATAACGGCCGCGAGCAGCGCATTTCGCTGCAGGCGCTGATGCAAAACGGCGACCTGAGCCAGAACCATCTGCTTTATCCGGGCGACATCCTTTACGTACCGCGTAACGACGATCTGAAGATCTTCGTGATGGGCGAAGTGAAACAGCAGACCACGCTGAAGATGGACCGCAGCGGCATGACGCTGGCTGAAGCGCTGGGTAACGCACAGGGCATGGATCAAACCACCTCTGACGCCACCGGCGTATTCGTCATTCGTCCGATTCGCGGTGCTAACCGCACCAAGATCGCCAACATCTATCAGCTGAACACCAAAGATGCGGCGTCGATGGTGATGGGCACCGAATTCCAACTGGAGCCGTACGACATTGTCTACGTCACCGCAACACCAATCACCCGCTGGAACCGCGTGATTTCCGGACTGCTGCCGACCATCGTGGGTATCGACGATGCAAGCTCCGCAGCGCTGCGTTTCCGCAACTGGTCGGACTAAGGTTTTACCATGATTAAGTCAGTGTTAGTCGTCTGCGTCGGCAACATTTGCCGCTCCCCCACCGGGGAGCGTCTGTTCAAACGCGCACTTCCGCATACCCGTATCGCCTCTGCCGGTCTTGGCGCCCTGAAGGGCCATCCGGCGGATAAGACGGCCAGCGCCGTCGCCGCTGAACATGGCGTCTCGCTGGACGGTCATGAGGCTCAGCAGTTAACGGCCAGCATGTGCCGTGACTTTGACCTGATTCTGGTAATGGAGAAGCGCCACGTTGAGCAGGTGAATCGCATCGATCCGGCCGCGCGGGGGAAGACCATGCTGCTGGGCCACTGGCTTAACCAACAGGAAATTGCGGATCCGTACAAAAAAAGCCGTGAGGCCTTTGAAGAGGTTTACGGGTTACTGGAAAACGCTACCCAGAAATGGGTTAACGTACTAAGCCGATAGTTGGGAATATCCATGAATATCAAAAACAAGGTTATGACTGCGCCAAAAGAAGATTCGAATGGATGGGATCTGGCGCATCTTGTGGGACAGCTGATCGATCATCGCTGGATCATCGTGGCGGTCACCGCTTTCTTTATGCTGATGGCAACGCTCTACACACTGTTTGCTACGCCAATCTATAGCGCGGACGCTATGGTGCAGGTGGAGCAGAAAAACACCGCCTCGGTGCTGAACGAATTACAGGATGTGATTCCGACCACGCCAGCATCAGACACCGAGATTCAGATCATCGAATCCCGCATGGTGATTGGTAAAACCGTTAACGACCTCGGTCTGGACACGGTCATTCAGCAAAACTACTTCCCGGTAATCGGTAAAGGTCTGTCGCGCCTGATGGGCAACAAGCCGGCGCAGATTGCCATTTCACGCCTGGAAATTCCGCGCAGCATCGACAAACGTACCGTTGAGCTGGAAGTCACCGGTCCGCAGACCTATACCGTGAGCAAAGACGGCGACGAGCTGTTCAAAGGCCGCGTCGGCCAGCTGGAGCAGCACGGCGACGTCACCATGCTGGTTAGCGGCATTCAGGCTGACGAAGGCACCAGCTTCAGCGTTACCAAGCTGAGCGACCTGCAGGCGATTAAAACTGTGCTGGGCGCGCTGACCGTCGCCGATAAAGGCAAAACCACCGGCGTGCTGGGCCTGGAGTTCCAGGATGAAGATCAGGAGCAGGCGAGCCGCGTGCTGAACCAGATCGTCAACAACTATCTGCTGCAGAACGTTGAGCGCAAGTCTGAGCAGGCGGAGAAGAGCCTCGAATTCCTGCGCACCCAGCTGCCTAACGTGCGTGCCAAGCTGGACGATGCGGAAGACAAGCTGAACACCTTCCGTCGTCAGAACGAGTCGGTCGACATGTCGCTGGAAGCCAAATCGGCGCTCGACTCGTCCGTTAGCGTCCAGAGCCAGCTGAACGAGCTGACCTTCCGTGAAGCCGAAGTTTCCCAGCTGTTCACCAAAGACCACCCGACCTACCGCGCGCTGCTGGAAAAACGCAAAACGCTGGAAGCGGAACAGGCGCAGCTGAACAAGAAAATCTCGGCCATGCCGCAGACCCAGCAGGAGATTCTGCGTCTGACGCGTGACGTGCAGGCCGGTCAGGAAATCTACATGCAGCTGCTGAACCGTCAGCAGGAACTGGGCATCAGCAAGGCCAGCACCGTGGGTGATGTGCGCATCATCGACCGTGCTGAAACCAGCACCAGCCCGGTGGCACCGAAGAAACTGCTGATTATTGTTGCGGGCCTGATTGTTGGTCTGATGCTGTCGGTTGGTCTGGTGCTGCTGAAAGCGCTGTTCCACCACGGTATCGACAATCCGGAGCAGCTGGAAGAGCTGGGCATGAACGTCTATGCCAGCGTACCGCTCTCCGAGTGGCAGCGTAAGAAAGACACCGAAGCGCTGGCGCGACGCGGCAGCAAAGAGAAGTCGGATCCGCACAACACCCTGCTGGCGCTGGGTAACCCGACTGACCTCTCCATTGAAGCGATTCGTAGCCTGCGCACCAGCCTGCACTTCGCCATGATGGAAGCGAAAAACAATATCCTGATGATCACCGGTGCCAGCCCGGGTATTGGTAAAACCTTTATCTGTGCCAACCTGGCGACGCTGGTATCCAAAGCAGGTCAGCGCGTACTGTTCATCGATGGTGATATGCGCCGCGGCTATACCCACGAGCTGCTGGGTGCGGATAACAAGACCGGCCTGTCTAACGTACTGTCAGGCAAGAGCGAGTTCTCGCCGGCGATGATTCAGAAGGGCGTGTACGGTTTTGACTTCCTGCCGCGCGGTCAGGTGCCACCGAACCCGTCTGAGCTGCTGATGCATCGTCGCATGCAGGAGCTGCTGGACTGGGCGAGCAAGAACTATGACCTGGTGCTGATCGATACGCCGCCGATTCTGGCTGTGACCGACGCTTCCATCATCGGTAAGCTGGCCGGTACCTCGCTGATGGTGGCGCGTTTCGAAACCAACACCACCAAAGAGCTGGATGTGAGCTACAAGCGCTTCGCCCAGAACGGTATCGAGATTAAAGGCGTCATCCTCAACGCCGTGGTCCGTAAAGCGTCGAATGCCTATGGTTATGGCTACGACTATTACAACTACGAATACGGCAAAGAGAGCAAAAGCTAAGCAACATCGGGGGCGGATTTTCCGCCCCTTTTTATGGCGCGTCTCTGGCTAAGCGCCATGCCTTGTGCCTCTGCAAAACATGCGGATACACCGCAGAGTATTGTAGCGGCGCGATTTATCGCGCAATAAATTGCGCCGCTACGGAACGTGCGGTGATTAATCGCAGAAAACTGCGGCGGTGAAATTGATACCGCGAACATAATAACGGTTTTTTCGGTGCGTTTTGCACCATCAAACATACACACAGCACAATCTTAGGTATTTCCGTGACGGTACGAAAAGTCTTATTGAAAAAGAATACTAACGGCATGATTTTTCAGAACAAAGCCGATTCCTTTCTACAGGCCGCTCGCGTTACCGTTGAATCTGGAACAGCTGTTTAAGAGGTGCTGGCAATGCAGGACATCCGCTTCTCAATTGTAATTCCCGCTTATAACGCGTCGAAATCGATTGTCACGACGCTGGATTGCGTCAAAGCGCAAACCTATCGCAACTTTGAAGTCATCATCGTGGATGACAAATCCGCCGATGCCGCGGAACTGGCGCAGGTGGTGCGCGGTGAGCGCTATCAGGATCTGGACATCAAACTGGAACTGTCTGAGGTCAAACTCAACGGTGCCGGCGCGCGCAACAAAGGTATTGAACTGGCGCAGGGCGACTTCATCAGCTTCCTCGATGCCGACGACGAGTGGCACGCGGACAAGCTGCTGGAAGTGTGCGATACCATCCGCAAGCTGGAAGCGCAGGGTAAATCGCGCTATGTCATCTTCAGCCAGGTCAATATTCATCAGGACGGCAGCTTCCTCAAAGTGATGCCGATGCAGCCGCCGGGTAAGAACGAGACCGTGGCGGAGTACCTGTTTGGCTGTTACGGCTTTATCCAGACCAGTACCATCGTGCTGAAACGCGAAGATGCCGCCAGAATCCAGTTTGATGCGCGCTATATTCGCCATCAGGATTATGACTTCTGCATCCGCGCCGACCGCATGGGCTATGAATTTGTGATGATCGCCAAACCGCTGGCGACCTACCATCTGGTGACCAAATTTGGTTCCAAACACAAAGGCGAGTCGGTGAAGTACTCCTTCTTCTGGCTCGACACCATGAAGCCGCACCTGACGGCGCGCGATATCCATACCTACAAAGCGTTCAAGCTGCCGCTGCGCTACAAAATGGATGGCAATTCGCTGCTGGCCAGCGTCAGTTTTGCGCGCTACTTCTTCCTCACCAACCGTGATAACCGCGCCTACTTCATCAATCGCCTGGTCGATAAGCTGAAGTCGCGCTTCACGGGGCGAAGAGCGGTTTCCTGATCGATTTATGACTTTCACTTGCTCCCGCAGCGGGAGCATTTTTTCGGTTCCTGACACTCCGGGTATACAAATGACAAATCATGTTGGCACCATCGGTATCGTGATGCCGATGTACAACGCGCGCAACACCGTGCTGCGTGCGGTTGAGTCGATCGTGAATCAGACCTACAGCGACTGGCATCTCTACCTGGTCAATGATAAATCCACCGATGATTCACTCGCTTTTGTGCGCGAGCACTGCCAGGACGCGCGCATCACTATCCTCAGCAACGAGGTCAACCTCGGCGCGGCGGAAACGCGCAACGTGGGCCTGCGCGCGGCCAAAGAGGAGATCATTGCGTTTCTCGACAGCGATGACGAATGGCACGCGGAGAAACTGGCCGAGCAGGCCGCGGCGCTGGCCGCCGGTGACGACTTTGTGATCACCCATTATCACTACAAAACCAAAACCGCCGATCACGACATCAATTACAACAAACCTTATCTGCAGCAGGAAAACTTCGTGAAGAAGCAGTATCGCGTCTGCTTCTCCTCGGTGTGTTTCCGTCGTCCGCCACAGGGTATCTTCTTCCAGCGTAAAGGCCATGAAGACTTCCTGTTCCTCTATGAGCTGTTCCTCCGCTACAAACAAGCCCGGGTGATCCAGAAGACGCTGGTCAACTACTACGAGCTGGGCGATTCGCTGTCGCGTAACAAAAATAAAGCGGCGAAATGGCACCTCGAATTATTAAGAATTATCTATAAAAACAATCCTTTAAAAATCTATTACTATTACGGCTGGTATATGGTGAATGGGGTTCTTTTCACCCTTAAACATCGCTAAGACCCTGTGTCCTTCGCGCTGCCGCTACGTTGGCTGCGCACGTCCATCCCGGTCACTTACTTGAGTAAGCTCCCGGGAATGAACGCACTTGCCGCCTTGCGGCAACGCAAATGACTTGGGTCTGGATTTGAGCAATTTGAGGTGAAAAGTATCAGATGAAAAAGATTGTTTTGGTTATTAAGGATGCCTACTCCTACGCAGGCACGGAGAACATCTGCAACTTCATGTCGGAGTGCCTCGGTGAAGAGCATGCCGTCACCATTTACTCGCTGGAAGGGCACGGCAAAACCTTTTACCCGTTTGAGCGGGTGAAAGAGATTGTCAGCTTCGAAGGCCACAGCAACCCGATTAAAAGTGCCGTGGCGCGCATCCATCAGGAGGGCTTCGACAGCGTATTCCTGATCAGTATGGGGCGCCTGAGCGTGATGTTTGCCTTCTGGAACCTGATGGCAATGAAGAAAAAAACCTTCAAAGCCTACGCCTGCGAGCACATCGCCATCAACTCGTTCAGCAAGCCGATCAAACTGCTGAAGTGGCTGCTGCTGCGCTACTACGACCAGGTGATCGTGCTGACTGACAAAGACCATCAGGTCTTCACCCGCTGGCATATCCCCAGCCAGCAAATTCCTAATCCGGTGGTGTACAAATCCTGGCAGCGCGAGACGCGCAGCCGTCAGGCGCTGGCGGTAGGCCGCCTCGATAACCAGAAGGGCTTTGACCTGCTGCTGGATATCTGGGCCGACTTCAGCAAAAAACACCCGGAGTGGAAGCTGGTGATCGCCGGTGACGGCGAACTGCGCCAGCAGCTGCACGATCAGGCCGCGGCGCTGGGCATCACCGGCAGCGTTAACTTTGTCGGCAAAGTCAGCAATATCAATGATTACTACCGCGACAGCGACATGGCGCTGATGACCTCACGTTATGAAGGATTGCCGCTGGTACTGCTGGAAGCCAAATCCTGGTCGCTGCCGGTGGTGGCCTATGACTGTCCGACCGGACCGCAGGAGATCATCAATCACGGCGAAGATGGCTTCCTGGTGCCAATGAACGACAAAGCCACTTTCCTGGCGCGCATGGAGCAGCTGGCCAGCGACGATCGCCTGTTCTTTGCCATGAGCGAAAAGACCAAAGAGACGGCGCTGAAGTTTGACGGTAATCAGATCAAACAGAGCTGGCTGGCGCTGGTGTAACCACTTTTATCGTGCCTCGGGGATACCTTTTCGGCCGCCATGCGGCCCCATGACCACGGGATTGTTAGCATGAAAAGAAGAGAAGTCTTGCAAACTGCAGCCTCCTCCATTGTTGCCGCGCTGTCGGTGAGCGCGTTTTCCAGTTACGCCGCCAAAAGTGGTCAGCCGGCGCTGAAAGCGGTTGATGCCTCCAGCGTCCCGCCGGGCGATGTGCCGATTCTGACGCCGGAAAATGTCTATACCATGCCACCGCAGTTCTGGCAGAACTTTGAGGGCAAACTGTGGATTGGCGCAGCAGGCAAAGATGCCAGCCAGGCCGGCAACCAGATTCCGGTGTATCTGCGCGACGCCAGCGGTAAGGTTTCCCAGGTGAGCCAGCCCATTGCGCTCAATAAAGGCAACTTTGCCCAGTTCATTCACGATAACGCCGCGTTAATCGCCAATCCTGCGCACTCGATGGTGGTGGAAGATAACCAGGGCAATACGCTGTTTTCCATCAGCGACGTGTCGCGCCCGAACGCCAGCAACTTCAGCCAGCGCCTGGCGCAGCCGAACGGCTATCAGCTGATCGGCGAAATTCCGTCGGTGGAAGAGCTGCGTAAAACCCGACCGCTGTTTGCCGGGGCGAAAATCAAGCTGAAAAGCTGGCACGAAGGGCTGGAAGTGGGCGGCGGCGAGTTCGTCGGCGTGTATGGCGAAGGCGAAGATGATGGCGGCGTGATTTTCAGCGGCAGCGGGTTCTACTGGCGCCGCGTGGTGGAAGATTTCAACCGCCTGACGCTGTTTGACTTCGGCGCCATCGCCGATGGCAAAACCGATACGGCACCGGCGATCAAAGCCATGTATCAGTGGTCGCTTAAGGCTAACCAGCAGATCTGCGTGCAGTTTCCGGCAGGCACCTTCTTCGTGACCGGCTGTGACTTTGGCGATCAGCAGCAACGCTTCTTCCGCATTTCCGGCGCGATGGTTAACTTCGGCTATTTCCCGGCGACCACGCTGGTATCTGACGGTCGTTCCGAATTCCTGTTCCAGGTGAATGCGCGCTGGACCGAAATCTCCAACCTGATCTTCAACGGTCAGAACGACAAGCGGCCAAACAAACAGGGGCTGTTCCGCAACACCTGTCCGGGCGGCCAGTTCTTCCGCGGTGCCTGCCTGCGCTTCAACCGCGTCGGCGGCACCTCAATCAGCCTGCTGGATACGCTGGATTGCAAAATCGACCAGTGGTACGCCGACACCTGTACCGGTGACGTGATCAAAGCCAGCTGGTCCGGACAGAAGCAGGGTGCATGGGACCACAGTACGGCGATTGAACTGTCGAACTTTAACGCCCAGCGCTGTACCGGCGGCATGGTGCTCAACCTGCCGCGCTGTAGCCAGTCGATTATTCATAACGGCTGGATTGAGCACAGTGAGCACCCCGGCGACATCTCGAACGGCCAGTGGATTATTGATGCGCTGAGCCTGGAAGATTGCAAAAACCCGCTGAACGCGCGCAATTCCCGCCTCAATATGCGCCAGACCAATCTGCAGTCTGGCAGCTGGATCGATAACTCGCTGGAAGGTGAGCGCTGGCTGAATATCTGGGAGATGGGCTCAACGCGGGTGGAGTCTTACGGCGTGGCCATCGACGGCAGCCTGAAATACAACTACATCACGTCGCGTTTCCGTCTGACCAACAACACCAATCAGGCCACCTGGTTCGAGCTGGGGAATTTTTACTCGCCAACCGTGGGTGACAGCTGGGAGATCGAGCTGTTTGGTCAGTCGCAGTTCAGCAACGGCAGCGATAAACAGCCGCTGCTCGACGTGATGGGCGGTAAACAGACCGGCGGTCGCGCAGTGATTCATCTGCAGCGCAAAACCAGCAAGGCGGAAGCCAGCTGGTCTGCGGAAGGCAGTTCGCCGGTGCTGGAGGTGCGCGTCGATGCGCGCAGCGATACCGATAGCAAAGTGTTCGTCAAACTGGCGGGCTGGACGCCGACGGCGGTGGTGCTGATTAAGAGCACCGCCAAAGACCGGTTCCTCACCGGCCGCTGTGCGCGCGTTGACGCCACCATGGCGCAGGGCACTCCGACCAGCGGCAGCCAGCCGGCCCCGCAGCGGTTTAGCCTGCACAACGGTAAAGCCGGCATCGGCGGCAACGAGCAGGGCGATTTGCTGCTGGCGTCGCGCGCGCTGAAGCCCGAAGAGGTGGATACGCGCCAGCCGAAGGGGTTTGTTTCAGTGGTGATCAACGGCGAGCAGGTGGCGCTGCCGTATTTTGCGCTGAAGTCGTGAGGATTTAACGCAGGTAACGGTGCAATTTATCGCGGAGGCCACAACGGCACCGAGCGAGGACGGGCAAAGCGCAATAAATTGCGCCGCTACGGTTTGTGCAGAGGTGATTTCTGCACTGACCCTTTGCACAGTCTGTAGCGGCGCGATTTATCGCGCATGTAACACCTGTCGCAGGTATCAATTACGTCACAACAGGCAGTCGTTAATTTCGGGCCGCTGGCCCATTAGCAGTTTTTTCTTACAGAGTTCACTTAGCCAGTATGGAACTGGCGGCTTGTAAAAAATTACAAAAATTTATCTGGAGTTTTTATGAAGATTTTATTGGTGGGTAACCATACCTGTGGAAATCGTGGGGATGGCGCGATTTTACGTGGACTGATTGATTCATTGCAGGCCGCGCGTGGGGATCTGGATATCGATGTCATCAGCCGCTATCCAACCAGCTCCGGATATTTACTGCAGCAGCACATCCAGCAGGATTCGCTGTTTCTGCACAACAGTAAGGCGCCAAAAGGGCTGGTCAGCAGCCTGAAGCGCAAAGTCGCCAACCGTCTGATGCCGGACATCATGATGGCGCACCTTGGCAAAGGTGGCGTGTATAAATCCTTCTCGGTGCCGCCGCATCTGGCGGAATTCACCCGCAGCCTGGCGAAATATGATGCCATCATTCAGGTCGGCGGCTCGTTCTTCGTCGATCTGTACGGCGTCACCCAGTTCGATCACGCGCTGTGCGCGCTGATGGCGAAGAAGCCGCTGCACATGATTGGTCACTCGGTGGGCCCGTTCGAAAACCCGCGCGTCAATGCGCTGGCGAACTTTGTTTTTGACCGCGTCGACAGCCTGGTGCTGCGCGAAGAGGTCAGCCTCGATCGCCTGAAGCAGGATGGCGTGACCACCAGCCGGGTGAAGAAGGGCGTGGACACCGCGTTCCTGGTGCAGGCGCGCGAGGTGGAAAATCCGAGCCACAACCTGCTGCACTGGCAGAACATCATTCAGTCGCGCAAAACCATCGCCATCACCGTGCGTGAGCTGGCACCGTTCGACAAACGCCTTGGCGTTACGCAGAAAGAGTATGAAGCCGCGTTTGGCCGGGTGATCAACGCCATGATCGCCGAAGGTTATCAGGTGGTGGCGTTCTCCACCTGTACCGGCATCGACAGCTATGCCAAAGATGACCGTATGGTGGCGCTGACGCTGCGCGACCACGTTGAGCAGCCGGAGCACTACCATGTGATCATGGACGAATTCAACGACCTGGAGCTCGGCATCCTGCTCAGCCACTGCCATCTCACCATCGGCACGCGCCTGCACTCGGCAATCATCTCCATGAACTTTGGCACGCCAGCCGTGGCCATCAACTACGAGCACAAATCACTCGGCGTGATGAACCAGCTGGGTCTGCCGCAGATGGCCACCGATGTGCAGAGCCTGATGGACGGCTCGCTGATCGACAAAGTGCAGACGGTGCTGGCGGACTACGACAACGTGAAGCAAAAAGTGAACACCGCGGTGGCGCAGGAGCGTGAAATCGGCAACCGCATCACCGAAGAAATTCTCAACGTCCTGGGGTAAGTGATGAAGCTAACCTTTTTCACCATGCGTTTTCCGGTTGCCTCTGAGACGTTTGTCCTCAATCAGGTGACGCATTTCATCGATGCCGGCTATGACGTCGAGATCATCTCGGTGTTTCCGGGCGACATGATCAACCGTCATGCCGCGTTCGATGAGTACAATCTGGCGGCGAAAACCCACTATCTGCTGCCGGAAGAGAAGGTATCAAACCTCGACAAACTGACCCAGCGCATCGGGCTGATGCTGCCCAAAATCGCCAAGCCGGCGCTGCTGAAGTCGCTTAACGTTGGCCGCTACGGTGCGCAGGCGAAAAAACTGCTGCTGCCAGCCATTGTCGCAAATGCCCGGCAGACCTTTACCGCCGATGTGTTCCTGGTGCACTTCGGCTATGCCGGTGCGCTGGCGAATAAACTGCGCGAGTTGGGGGTGCTGAAGGGCAAGCAGGCGACGGTGTTCCACGGTGCGGACATCTCGCGTCGCCACATTCTTGAAGAGCACAAACAGGATTACATCAACCTGTTCAGACAGAGCGAACTGATGCTGCCGATCAGCCATCTTTGGGAGAACAAGCTGATTGAGATGGGCTGTCCGCGCGAGAAAGTGCACGTCACGCGTATGGGTATCGAGCCGGAGAAGTTTAACTTCCAGCCACGCGACGCGTTCCACAAACCGCTGCGCATCGTTTCGGTGGCGCGCCTGACCGAGAAAAAAGGGCTGGACGTGGCGGTGAAAGCCAGTGAAATCCTGCGCGATAACGGCGGTCAGTTCCAGTTCACCATCATTGGTAACGGCGAGCAGGACGGCATGATGCGCGAGCACATCGCGCGTGCCGGCCTGGAAGATATGGTGACCATGCCGGGCTTCAAGCCGCAGGAGGAGATTCGTCAGGCGCTGAGCGAGGCCGATATCTTCCTGCTGCCGTCGAAAACCGCCGCCGATGGCGATATGGAAGGCATTCCGGTGGCGCTGATGGAAGCGATGGCGGTCGGCTTACCGGTGGTGTCCACCTACCACAGCGGTATCCCGGAGCTGATTCAGAATAACGTCAGCGGCTGGCTGGTGTCGGAAAATGATGCCGATGAGCTGGCGGACACGCTGCTGCGCCTGTCGCGCGGCGACGTTGACGTTGCACCGGTGGTGGCCGCAGCGCGCCATAAAGTGGAAACCGAGTTCAATCAGCACATCGCTTACGGTGAGCTGGCGAAAATTCTGGAGCGCATGGTGTGAGTGGATTAAAAAAACAGGCGGTGTGGCTGTTTGGCAGCACCTGCTTTGCCGCGCTGCTGCAGGTGCTGCAGCTGGCGGTGCTGGCGCGCAAGCTGGAAGCGCACGAGCTGGGTTTGCTGGCGATCATCAACGCCATTCTGGCGGTGGCTACCGTGCTGCAGGACATGGGCATGAGCAGCTACATCGTGCATCGTCAGGAGATTACACGTCGTGAGCAGAGCACCATTTACTGGGTTAACGTCTCGCTGAGCTTCTGTACCGGTCTGATCATGCTGGCCATCGCCTGGCCGGTGGCGTGGTTCTACCATCTGCCGGAGCTGACGGCGCTGATTATGCTGACCAGCCTCAACTTCCTCGTGCTCGGTCACCTGTCGCAGTATCAGGCGCACTATGTCAAAACCAAACGCATGGTGACGCTGGCGAAGATTGAGATGGGCACCAAGCTGTTTGCCTTCCTGTGTACGGTGGCGATGCTCTATTTCACCTCGCTGACGGTGGCGGCGGCGATTCTCGGGCTGTTCATCAACGCCTTCACGCGCATTCTCTGCATGATCTACTTTGGCGAGAAGTCGTGGCGGCCAACGTGGGAGTTCGACGGCAAAACCTTTGTCAGCGCGGTGCGTTACGGTATCTATCAGCTGGGTTCGCAGACCATTAACCAGCTGCGTACCCAGGCCGATGCGCTGATCGTCGGTAAAGTGATGGGTGCCGAAATGCTGGGGATTTACTCGCTGGCGAAAGAGCTGATTCTGCAGCCGCTGAAGCTGGTGTCGCCGGTGATTAACCGCCTGGCGCTGCCGCGCTTCGCCGAGAAGCAGCACGATCCCGAGCAGCTGAAAAAACTCTTCCTTAAGGGCACCTTCGTCATCATGCTGTTCAGCAGTGCGATGTACCTGGCGATTGGTATTCTCTCTCCGGTGATTGTGCGTGTGCTGTACGGCGCTTCGCACGAGCAGGTGTATCACCTGATCCCGCTGATGCTGCTGTTCGGTATGCTGCGCCCGATGGGCGGCCTGACCGGCGCGATCTCCCAGGCGAACGGACGCACCAACGTCGAGTTCTACTGGAATATCGTCGCCAGCCTGGTGGTGGTGGTGGTGCTGGCCACTACGTGGATCTGGCCGAACGTGATTTACGTGGCGCTGACGCTGTCGATTTCACAGGTACTGATCTCCGCCTTCGCGCATCCGTTCTTCATCAAACCGGTGATTGGCATCCGCTTTATGCCGTATGCGCGCCAGTGGGTGTCGGTGTCGGTGGTGTTTGTCGGCCTGATGCTGCTGGTGAATCATTTCAACCTGTTCGTGATGCCCGAGTGGTTTGAGGGCTGGCTGTAAGCGGTGATGACGGGAGTGGTCGTTGGCAACGGCGACCGCCCGGCATCATCAGATGTGATCGGTGACTGACGTGCAACCGCCGGTGCGCATCAATGCGCACCCTACAAAAACCTGCTGTGATCCTGTAGGGGCGCCATTCATGGCGACCTTCCAAAAATACGCTTCCATCTTCGCCCCAATGATGTTTCCGCAATGCCGGTCTGAACGCTCAACAATCACTGGCCTCACTAGTTATCGCCTTGCACTCTGCCTTCCACTGTTTTTCAGCCATTTAGCCGCTTTTTTTTCCCACCTCATCGCTGACTGGCAGATGGACTTTTTGACGATTTTTTATGTGTTGACAGAGAGTTAGTGCCGGTTTTTCAGATAAAGATTATACTTGCTCAATCGGCCGATCCTGCATAATCGACCCCACGTATTCACTTCATGAAATGGAATAAATATGACCAAGCTTAAAGCAGTAATCCCGGTTGCGGGTCTCGGTATGCATATGCTCCCTGCGACTAAAGCCATTCCGAAAGAGATGCTGCCTATCGTCGATAAACCAATGATTCAGTACATTGTCGACGAGTGCGTGGCGGCGGGCATCAAGGAGATTGTGCTGGTCACCCATGCTTCCAAAAATGCAGTGGAAAACCACTTCGATACCACCTACGAGCTGGAAGCGTTGCTAGAAGCGCGCGTGAAACGCCAGCTGCTGAGCGAAGTGCAGTCAATCTGCCCGCCGGGCGTGACTATCATGAACGTGCGTCAGGCGAACCCGCTGGGTCTTGGCCACTCGGTACTGTGCGCCCGTCCGATGATTGGCGACAACCCATTTGTGGTGGTACTGCCAGACGTGCTGCTGGATGACTCCACCGCTGACCACCTGCGTTACAACCTTGCCGCGATGGTGGCACGCTTCGAAGAGACCGGCCGCAGCCAGGTTCTGGCGAAACACATGCCGGGCGAAGACCTGTCTGAGTATGGCGTGCTGACCACCGAGCAGCCGCTGGATAACCCGGGCGATATCAGCACCATCACCAACTTCGTGGAAAAACCTGAGCATCCGTCCGAGCTGAACTCAGACCTGACCGCCGTGGGCCGTTACGTGCTTTCTGCGGATATCTGGGGTGAACTGGAGCGCACGGAGCCAGGTGCCTGGGGCCGTATCCAGCTGACCGATGCCATCGCCTCCCTGAGCCAGAAAAAACCGGTTGATGCCCAGCTGCTGACCGGCACCAGCTTCGACTGCGGTCGTAAACTCGGCTACATGCAGGCCTTCGTCTCTTACGGTCTGCGCAACAACACCCAGGGCCGCGATTTCCGCGAAGCAATCCAAAAAATTCTGGCAAAATAATCTCTTTCCCCGCCGCGCAGGTTGCGCGGTTTTAAAGGAGTACACATGGCTATTTTGGTAACGGGCGGAGCAGGGTACATCGGCTCCCATACGGTGCTGGCGCTGTTAGAGCGCGGCGACGACGTTGTAGTCCTGGATAACCTTTGCAATGCCTCGCGCGAAGCAATCAATCGCGTTGAGAAGCTGGCCGGTAAGAAAGCGGTCTTCGTTGAAGGCGACATCCGCGACCGCGCCTGCCTGCGCGATCTGTTTGCCAGCAATGACATCTCGGCAGTCATCCACTTCGCCGCGCTGAAAGCGGTCGGCGAATCCACGCGCATGCCGCTGGAATATTACGAGAACAATGTCGCCGGGACCGTGGTGCTGCTGGAAGAGATGCGCGCCGCCGGCGTGTGGAACTTCATCTTCAGCTCATCCGCCACCGTATATGGCGCTGACGCACCCGTTCCGTACGTTGAAACGACGCCGATTGGTGGCACCACAAGTCCGTACGGCACCTCCAAGCTGATGATTGAGTTCGTGATGCGCGACTTCGCCAAAGCCGAGCCGAACTTCAAAGCCATCGCGCTGCGCTACTTCAACCCGGTCGGCGCGCATGAATCCGGAGAGATTGGCGAAGACCCAACCGGTATTCCGAACAACCTGCTGCCGTACATTGCGCAGGTGGCGATTGGGCGTCTGGAGAAGCTGGGCGTATTTGGCGATGACTATGCGACGCCAGATGGCACCTGCCAGCGCGACTACATTCACGTTGTCGACCTGGCGGAAGGGCACCTGAAAGCGCTGGATCACCTGCCAAAAGTTGAAGGCTACAAAGCTTACAACCTCGGCGGCGGCAAAGGCTTCTCGGTGCTGGAGATGATCAAGGCGTTTGAGCAGGCATCCGGTAAACAGATTCCGTTCGAGTTCAAGCCACGTCGCGACGGCGATCTGCCAGCGTTCTGGGCGGATGCCAGCCTGGCCAACAAAGAGCTCGACTGGCGCGTCACGCGCGGTATCGATGCGATGATGCGGGATACCTGGAACTGGCAGTCGAAGAACCCGAATGGCTTTAAGTGATTAAGCAGGTAATGAGTAAAAACCCGGCATATGCCGGGTTTTTTTATGGGCAAATAATTTACTTTGGTGTTTTTTTGTTCAGGCATTCATTTGCGGGATGCAGAAAAATCCTAATCAGCGCCAGACCAATGCATCAAGTTCACAACTCATCATATTGATTTAGTGAAACCCCGCTACAGCCTTTCATTCTGCGAATCGCCAGCTATATTCTTTCCGACTCAGTAGCTTGCAGTTAACCGCAACGATGAAAAGAAATTAAGATTCGCCGCGCCGGCATCAGACAATAACCATGTTAATTCGGCAGCACAAAATGTATTATTTGCGATGGTCTCAGACAAAGCGGTTGATGCTGCAATATTGACCATAATTAGCCGAGACGGAAAGCACAGGATTGACTTGTTACACAGCATATTGGTTGCTGCAAGCCAAGGGCGGTAGCGTGGCTATTTTTTGTTTTGCTGAAAAATTGTCCCGCTGGAAATGATAGAGCAGTCTAAAAGACACATTAGAGGTTGTGGAATGTTACTTCCCGTAATCATGGCCGGAGGAACCGGCAGTCGTTTGTGGCCCCTTTCACGTGAATTGTATCCAAAACAGTTCATCAGCTTGCACGGACAGCACTCGATGCTGCAGGAGACTGTCAACCGCCTGACCGGTGTCGAAGCGCGAGCTCCGCTGGTCATCTGCAACGAAGAGCACCGTTTCCTCGTCGCTGAACAGCTTCGTCAGATCAACAAACTTTCCCATAACATCATCCTTGAACCGGTTGGTCGCAACACGGCGCCGGCGATTGCTCTGGCAGCGATTAACGCGATTGAGCAAGGCGATGATCCGGTACTGTTAGTGTTAGCCGCCGACCATGTCATTGAGAACCGCGCGGCATTCCACCAGGCCATCACCACCGCAACGAAATATGCCAAGCAGGGGCATCTGGTCACCTTCGGCATCGTGCCCACCGGACCTGAAACCGGGTACGGCTATATTCATCGCGGTGAGCAGCTGGCGGGTGAAGAACATGCGCCGTTTAGCGTGCAGCGTTTTGTTGAGAAGCCTAATCTGAAAACGGCTCAGGATTACCTGGCTTCCGGTGAATATTACTGGAACAGCGGGATGTTTATGTTCCGCGCCAAACGTTATCTGCAGGAACTGGAAAAATTCCGTCCTGATATTCTGGATGCCTGCCGCCGTGCGATGGCGAACGTGGCAGAAGGTAACGACTTCATCAGCATTGATAAAGACGATTTCATTGCCTGCCCGGATGAGTCAGTTGACTATGCCGTGATGGAGCAAACGGACGCAGCCGTTGTGGTGCCGCTGGATGCGGGCTGGAGCGATGTCGGATCCTGGTCCGCGCTGTGGGAAGTGAATGAAAAAGATGCAGCCGGTAACTCGCTGAAAGGCGATACCTTCCTGCACAACACTAAAAATTGCTACATCAACAGCGAAGATCAGTTAGTGGCAGCTATCGGTGTGGAAAATCTGGTGATTGTTAACACCAAAGATGCCGTGCTGGTGGCGCGCAAAGATCAGGTTCAGGACGTCAAACGCGTGGTGGAGTTCCTGAAGAGCGAATGCCGTACGGAATATCGTCGTCATCGTGAAACTTACTGGCCATGGGGACGCTGCGATCTGGTGGTCAATACCGGCCGTTTTAATGTAAATCGTATCACCGTTAAACCGGGTGAACGTTTCGAATTACAGATGCATTATCACCGAACTGAACACTGGGTGATCTTATCCGGCACTGCCAAAGTGACTATTCAGGATAAAACCTTATTGCTGACGGAAAACCAATCGACCTTTATTCCGATTGGCCATCAGCACACGTTAGAAAATCCAGGCAAGATTCCGTTAGAGCTGCTGGAAATTCAGTCAGGCTCCTATCTGGGCGATGACGATTTAATTCTGATTAAAGAACAATTTGCAAGTAAGTAAGGACAGACGAGATCATGGCAGCATTGACCTGTTTTAAAGCTTATGACATTCGCGGTGAGCTTGGCGCGGAATTAAATGAAGAAATTGCATATCGTATTGGTCGCGCTTATGGCGAATTTTTAAAGCCGGAAACGATTGTTGTGGGCGGCGATGTTCGGCTGACCAGCGAAAGCCTGAAAATGGCCCTGGCCAATGGTTTAATGGATGCGGGTACCAATGTACTTGATATCGGCTTAAGCGGCACGGAAGAGATTTATTTCGCCACCTTCCATTTAGGCATTGATGGTGGCATTGAAGTGACGGCAAGCCATAATCCGATGAACTATAACGGCATGAAGCTGGTGCGTGAAGGTTCCCGTCCGATCAGTGGCGATACAGGCTTACGTGATGTTCAGCGTCTGGCTGAAGCTAACGATTTTGCGCCGGTCGTTGCAGCTAAGCGTGGCAGCTATAAACAGATCTCGGTATTGGATGCCTATGTCGATCACCTGATGGGCTACATTGATCTGTCAAATTTCACCAAACCCATGACGCTGGTCATCAACTCGGGTAATGGCGCTGCCGGTCACGTTATCGATGAGATCGAAAAGCGCTTCCAGCTGGCGAATGCACCGGTCACCTTCATTAAAGTTCATCATGAAGCGAATGGTCATTTCCCTAACGGTATTCCTAATCCATTACTGCCAGAGTGCCGGAAAGATACCTCCGATGCGGTGAAAGCGAACAAAGCCGACATGGGCATCGCATTTGATGGCGACTTTGATCGCTGCTTCCTGTTTGACGAGAACGCAGAGTTCATCGAAGGTTATTACATTGTTGGCCTGCTGGCCGAAGCGTTCCTCAAGAAAGAGCCTGGCGCGAAGATCATTCACGATCCCCGTTTGACCTGGAACACCATCGACGTCGTCACTAAAGCGGGTGGCATACCTGTTATGTCTAAAACAGGTCATGCGTTTATTAAAGAGCGCATGCGTGAAGAAGATGCAGTGTACGGCGGCGAAATGAGCGCACACCATTACTTCCGGGATTTTGCTTATTGCGATAGCGGAATGATTCCGTGGCTGCTGGTAGCAGAGTTGCTGGCGGTGAAAGGAATGACGCTGTCTGAACTGGTTTCGGAACGTATGAAAGCGTTTCCGTGCAGTGGCGAGATTAACTATAAAGTTAATGATGCAAAAAAAATTCTTGAAAATTTAAAAAGTGAATTTGGATTGGATGCTTTTAAATCAGATACTATTGATGGCTTGAGCTTTGAATTTACTGATTGGAGATTCAATGTTAGAACATCAAATACTGAGCCATTACTAAGATTGAACGTTGAATCAAGATCAAATGATGGTTTAGTGAAAGAAAAGCTTGAGGCTATCTCTTATTTAATTAAGGCGCAGGAATGAATCTATCTCTTTTTAAATCCTTATGGGGTTATCGTGGGTTCGTTTTAGGTAATGTTAAGCGAGAATTTCAAGCGAAATATCAAAACTCACTATTAGGTGCGCTGTGGAATATACTTAACCCACTATCCATGATAGTGGTTTACACAGTTATATTTTCTCAAGTGATGCATTCGAGGATGCCTGGAGTTACTAATAGCTTTGGCTATAGCATTTACCTTTGCTCCGGTATTTTGACTTGGGGACTTTTCGCTGAAGTCGTCGGTAGAGGCCAGAATGTATTCCTTGAATATGCTAATCTACTTAAAAAAATTAGCTTTCCGCGCTTATGTTTGCCAGTGACAATTATATGTAATGCTTTATTAAACTTCTCAATAGTTTTTAGCTTATTTACACTATTTTTGTTGGTTTCTGGCAACTTTCCGGGGTTGAGTTATTTTTACTTAATTCCAGTGCTTTTAGTATTAATGGTCTTTGCAATTGGCTTGGGTATCACATTAGGTGTATTGAATGTTTTTTTTCGAGATGTTGGGCAATTTTTCGGAATAGCTCTCCAGTTTTGGTTCTGGCTAACTCCGATCATATATCCTGCAGACATATTGCCTGCTAAGGCTCAGCAATACCTATCATACAATCCCATGTATGGAGTAATTACTGCAGCGCAGAATATTCTGGTCAAAAGCGAATCGCCTCAACTGCACCAGTTAATACCTACGTTATTTATCGGGATTATTCTATGCGTTATTGGCTTGAAGTTGTTTCGCAAGCATTCCGGTGAAATGGTGGATGAATTGTAATGGGTAAGATAACAGTTAATAATGTTGGAAAAGCATATAAGCAGTATCCCACAAGGTGGAGTCGTTTAGCGGAATGGTTTCTACCAGGTAAAAGAAAACGCCATAAGCTAAAATGGGTATTAGAAAATATTTCCTTCGAGGTCCATCCTGGAGAAGCGCTGGGTATTATAGGGATTAACGGCGCAGGTAAAAGCACACTTCTAAAAATGATTACTGGTACCACGCAACCAACTACTGGAAAAATTAGTTTAGAAGGTAGGGTTGCAGCTATGCTGGAATTAGGGATGGGATTCCATCCAGATTTTACAGGTAGACAAAATGTAATTATGTCTGGACAGCTTTTAGGATTTAGTCTTGAAGAAATTTATCAGCTGATGCCGGGGATAGAGGAGTTTGCAGAGATCGGAGCATATATAGATCAGCCTGTTCGAGTGTATTCGAGCGGGATGCAAATGAGACTAGCTTTTTCAGTCGCTACAGCTGTTAGACCAGATATTCTTATTGTTGATGAAGCACTCTCTGTTGGTGATGCTTATTTTCAGCATAAAAGCTTCAATAGAATCAGAGAATTCAGTCGTGCAGGCACGACTCTCCTTATAGTTTCGCATGATAAACAATCCATCCAGAGTATTTGTGATAAAGCCATCTTATTAAACAGGGGCAAGCTGGAGATGGAAGGAGATCCTGAGTCTGTAATGGATTACTATAATGCTCTGCTGGCTGATAAACAGAATCAGAAAATAGAACAAGTTGAGCTTGCTGATGGTAGTATCCAAACTGTATCGGGCAGTGGAGAAGCAACTGTCAAAGATATTCGGATATTAAATCAGAAAGGAGACAGCATTGAATTTATCGATGTAGGTGAAGCTGTTACACTCAAAATAACAGTGGTTGTTAATGAAAATCTGCCGAGACTTGTGTTGGGTTACGGTATTAAAGACAGACTGGGACAAGTAATATACGGAACCAATACTGACTTAAAAAAACAAGCCATAATTGAGGCCAGAAAAGGGTCAGAGTATGTGTTCAACATTAGATTTAACGCTAACTTAGGTCCTGGTAGCTACTCAATTCAAACAGCATTAGTCAGTACGGATACTCACTTAGTTAACAATTACGAGTGGCGAGACTTGGCGATGGTTTTTAACATCATTAACATTAATAAACCACACTTTGCCGGATGCGCATGGATTGATCCAGATATAGAGATAAATTGAAATGCCGATAGTAAGTTTCGCTCAAAACTTTGAAGACGTGATGTTGTGGCGTTCTTTAAAAGATATAAGTAATGGATTCTATATTGATATTGGTGCTAATGACCCGCTAATCGATTCTGTTACCAATCTTTTTTACCTAAATGGATGGAGTGGGATAAATATAGAACCACTCAAAAAACATTACGATGCATTAGTTGAAAATAGAGAACGAGATATAAATCTGAACTGTGCTATATCAAATTGCACAAGCGAATTAGATATTTGGGAATCTGATATTAGAGGGTGGGCGACACTGGATAAAAGTGTTGTCGAGCAACATGAGTTAAATGGATTTAAGGGCGTTTGGAGAAAAACGCCAGTAAAAACTCTTAAACAAACAATCGAAGAATCGTTGCCAGCTAATATTACTGATATACATTTTCTGAAAATTGATGTTGAAGGAGTTGAAGAGCAAGTCGTCATGAGTAACGATTGGTCAAAGTATCGACCCTGGATTCTTGTTATTGAATCGACAGCACCAAACTCACAAAATGAAAGTCATACTAGTTGGGAAGAGATATTGCTTGCTAACGATTATATATTTTCATACTTTGATGGTTTGAATAGATTTTATATTAGCAAAGAGCATGAGGAATTACTTCCTAATTTTAAAAACCCACCTAATGTTTTTGACGAATTTATTACTTATGCTGAACATTTGAATAAAGAAGTTATCGCGGAGCTTCAAGATAATCTTCAAGTAATGAATGACGAGGTTAGCTCTCTGAATGAGCTTTTAGTAGACAAGAATGAAGAGTTGCGTATTTTTTTGGATGAAAATATGATCTTGAAAAATAAATTGAGTGAAGTTTACAGCAGCCACTCATGGAAGCTAACATCTCCTTTTAGACGTGTTTCAGCATTTTTAAGAAGGAAATAAATATAATGAAAAACATCCTTTTTTTGAGCACTTATCCATTTGCCAAACCAAGACATGGCGGTCAGATCAGACTTAGCCAGTTAGTCAAGAAGTTCGAGCGAAATGGTTGGAAAACCAGGTCCATCGCAGTATATGAGGAAGAAAGTTTTTTGGGTGACGAACTTGGTCCCTATGATATCCCATTTCCTGTTGATTCCTTATTTAGATCTTACAAGGGACGACACGTTCCACTAATTAATGATCTTTTAACTGGCGCATATGCTACTTCAGATGAAGGAGGGTTCAGTAAAATTTTAGCTAACCTCCCGACAGAAATTGACGTAATTCACGTTGAACAATGTTGGCTCTGGAATCTGGTCGAAAAAATAAAGAGCATTCCAAAATATAAAAACGCGATCGTAGTTTTTGGTTCTCAAAATATAGAGTTTTTATTAAAGAATGATATATTAGAACAATATAATATTGCAGACCGAGACGATGTAATTGAAGACATCAAGCATCTGGAAATGAGAGCCGTACATGAAGCAGATGTAGTAGCTGCGGTGACAAAAAATGATGTTAAGTCTATGCAAGGTTGGGGCCGTGAATCCATTACGTTAGCAGCAAATGGTATTGAACCATGGAAAACGGATACTTTGACCAGTAAATGGGAAAGTAAATTACCTAAATCCCCATGGATGCTCTATGTTGCCAGTGCTCATCCACCTAACTTTACCAGTTTTAATAAAATTATTGGGGAGAGTTTAGCTTGTATTCCGCCTGATAGTAAGCTTGTTATTGCTGGTAGTGTTTGTGAACATATTTATAAAGAAGTTTTAAAATCGAAATGGGCTAGCATTAATATCAGCCGTCTAGAGTTTTTGTATGTGTTAGATGATGATGACTTAGCGGAAGTTAAGAATAGAACACATGCATATTTTTTACCTATTGAACATGGTGGTGGTTCAAATCTTAAAACCGCTGAAGCTCTTTACTCAGGCAAGCCAGTAATAGGCACTCTATCAGCTTTTAGAGGTTTCGAAGAATTTTGTGATAGCTCTCGTATCAATATTATTAATAATCCTGAAGAATTCTTTTCAGCAACCAGGCAAGTTTTGACAAGAATTTCACCAATTTTAGATTCCAAAGAGCTTTCCAGCTTAGAAAAGTTAACATGGGACAAAACATTGGATAGTTTGATTCTCGAGGTGGAAAAAGAATATGAGGCTAGTCTAAATGCATAATATTTGGATTGATGTCACAACAATTTTAGGATGGCATAGATCTGCTGTTGGTATTGTCAGAACAGAAGTTGAATGCGCCACGTATGCCTTAAAGATGAATTCATCAGCCTCTGTTAAATTCTGCGCATATAATCCATCAAAAGGTTATTGTGAGGTAGAGAAAGGAGTTGTCGAAGAAACAATCAAGCGGATAAATGGACATATTAAAAAGAAAGAAACTTTAATTGCTCAGCCGGGACCGTCAACGATTAATTATAAAGCAAAATTCAAAAGTTTCATTCTTAATTTAATTCGTAAGTTACCAACGAGCTTACAGAGAAGAGTTTTAAACTACCTTCTGCCACGGCGTATTGCGGCTAGTAGTTTGTTAGCTTCTTTAAGATATGCAAAGTTAGCTTTACAGCAGTTGTTAAAACCTAATTCAACTCCCGTAAACGTCCAGCAGCTAGGACATAGGGCTTCTGATAATGTGAATTCACCTTTTAGCCAGGGTGATGAATACATATCAATGGGACTGGATTGGGATCAAAAAGATTTTCAGTATTTATATAGATTAAAAAAAGAACTTAATCTTAAAGTTAAGCTTTTCTGTTACGATGTGATTCCTGTAAAATTACCTCATCTTTGTGTGGGGGACGTTGCTGGAAAATTTTCACATTATTTTTCCGATGTTGCTTGGTGTGCTGATGAAATATTTTGTATTTCTAAATGCTCCAGGGATGATTTGAAAGAATTGTTAGAGCAACTTGGAACGCCTATCCAAAAGTTAACTATCGTTAAGTTAGGTTGTGAAATTAGTGAAGTTGATACGCAACCAGAAATCTCTAATGAAGTACAATTTTTATTGGGCAAAAAATATTTATTATTTGTTTCTACGATTGAAAGAAGAAAGAATCATGAGGTATTATACAAAGCCTATACAAGACTAGTGGATAGCAAGGTCCATGATCTGCCATTACTTGTATTTGTTGGCATGCCAGGTTGGGGTATGAATGATTTTATTACCGATTTGAATCTGGATCCAAGGGTGAAAGGTAATATTATTCAATTGAATAATGTTTCCGATCCAGAATTAACACTGCTCTATAAAAATTGTTGGTTTACAGTTTATCCGTCATTATATGAAGGTTGGGGATTGCCTGTTGCTGAGAGTTTAGCGTTTGGAAAATACTGCCTGGCTTCTTCAGCAGCATCTATCCCAGAAATCGCTGGGGATTTGCTCGATTATGTGGATCCCTGGGATGTGCCTGCATGGTCAAATAATATTAAGTATCTTATTGAAAATCCGGATGTTATAAGGCAGAAAGAGTTAAGAATCAGTAAGGAATATAGTTCGACCAAATGGTCTGATACCGCTGAATCTATATTAGTAAAGTAAAACTGTATTTATGTTTAACCAAAAAAGTGGAATTTCTTATGAGTAACAAGGTTGCAATCGTAACTGGTATCACTGGACAAGATGGTGCTTATCTTGCAGAGCTTCTCTTACAGAAAAATTATACAGTTTATGGCACATATCGTCGTACTAGCTCCGTGAACTTCTGGCGTATTGAAGAGTTGGGAATTAAAAACAACCCAAGCTTGCATCTGATCGAATATGATTTGACTGATCTATCAGCAAGTATTCGCCTTCTTCAAACTAGCGGTGCAACTGAAGTTTACAACTTAGCGGCTCAGAGCTTTGTTGGTGTCTCATTCGAACAACCATTGACGACTGCCGAAATAACAGGTGTAGGCCCTGTAAATTTGCTTGAAGCCATCCGAATTGTTAATCCATCAATTCGGTTCTATCAGGCTTCTACGTCCGAAATGTTTGGGAAAGTTCAGGCTATCCCTCAAAAAGAAGACACACCATTCTATCCAAGAAGCCCATATGGCGTGGCTAAGTTGTATGCGCACTGGATGACGATTAACTACCGTGAAAGCTATAACATTTTTGCTTCAAGCGGAATTTTGTTTAACCATGAATCCCCGCTGCGTGGTCAGGAATTTGTTACTCGCAAAATCACTGATTCAGTTGCAAAAATTAAACTTGGTAAGCTTGATGTACTTGAACTGGGCAACCTTGATGCGAAACGCGACTGGGGCTTTGCTAAAGAGTATGTAGAAGGAATGTGGTTGATGCTTCAGGCAGATGAACCGGATACCTTTGTACTTGCTACCAACCGAACAGAAACTGTACGTGACTTCGTATCGATGGCATTTAAAGCTGCTGGTATTGAATTACGTTTCGAAGGTAAAGACGAACAGGAAGTAGCAATTGACGTGGCAACAAATAAAGTTGTTGTAAAAGTGAATCCGAAATTCTACCGTCCAGCCGAAGTTGAATTACTGATCGGTAATCCCCAGCGTGCTAAGGATATTCTTGGATGGGAACCTAAAACTACTCTTGAAGAGTTATGTGCTATGATGGTTAAAGAAGACCTTCGCCGTAACGAACAAGGATTCTCTTTCTAATATGACTAATGGCAAAAAAGCATTGATCACCGGGATCAAGGGCTTTACCGGCCATTATATGGCAGCGGAACTTTCCGCTGCTGGATATGATGTTTATGGCCTGGGTTCAGCTTCCTCGGATAATATCGATAATTATTTTCAAGTAGATCTCACAGATAATATTCAAGTTAAAAACGCAGTAGATTGTATAAGTCCCGATGTGGTCGTTCATTTGGCAGCAATTGCTTTTGTTGGTCACTCAAATCCGAACGCATTCTATGATGTCAACCTTTCCGGCACGCGCAACTTGCTATCTGCGTTAACAGAAACAAAGAAAAAGCCCGAAGCCGTATTAGTGGCAAGTAGCGCAAACGTTTATGGAAATAATATTGCTGGTAAGCTTGATGAATCAACGCTTCCGAATCCTGCCAATGATTATGCCGTTAGCAAACTTGCTATGGAATACATGGCTAACCTGTTTAAAGATAAGTTGCCATTAATTATTACCCGTCCTTTTAACTATACGGGAGTAGGGCAAGCTGAGAATTTTTTAATTCCTAAAATTGTCAAACATTTCCGCGAACGCAAAGACGTTATTGAACTTGGTAATATAGATGTATGGCGTGACTTCTCAGATGTACGAGATTTAGTTAAATGCTATGCTGAATTACTAAAGTGTAAAGCTTTTGGGGAAGTGGTCAATGTTGCTACTGGAGAGATGCATTCACTTAGAGATGTTATTAGCCTTTGTGAAGATATTACCGGTCACTCCATAACCATTGAGGTAAATCCTGGTTTTGTTAGACCAAATGAAATCAAAGAGTTGTGCGGTGATATTTCGTTGCTGAATAGTCTGATTGGCCATGAAATGCAAAAAGTACCACTTAGGGAAACTCTGAAATGGATGCTGGAAACAAAAAGCTAGAGGTTGTTTTCTCGACGGATTGCATAAAATACCCTTTAACGGGTATCGGGCGTTATGCTTTTGAACTGGCGAAACAACTTCAGCAACGGGAAGATAAACTTTCACTTACTTTTTTGCATGGAACAAGAATAAGAGATTCATTGGCGGTTGCAAGTGAATCTTCGCAATCCGTTCAGTCGCTTAAGCGAGAGTTACAAAAAAGCAAAATAGTTAGTGAAGTTTATCGCCTTGTTTTTCCTCATTTAAAGTCCCGGGCACTTAAAAAATTCAAAGAATACATTTACCATAGTCCTAATTATTATCTCCCTCCGCGTGTTAAAAATTGCGTTGCGACTTTTCACGATCTGTCAGTATTTCATTGGCCACAGTTCCATCCTGCTGGGAGAGTACATCTCATGCAGAAAGAGTTGCGTAACACTGTAAAGCGTGCTTCGGTATTGATAACGGATTCGTATTATACAAAAAATGAGTTGATGGAATTTTTTTCGTTGGATGAGAAGAAAATTTCAGTTGCACCATTGGCGTGTAATCACCAATTTCATTCGCGAACTCAAGAGGATGTTCACGCAGTATTGGATAAGTATCATTTAAAATGGCGTCGCTTCTTTCTTTATACTGGTACAATCGAACCCAGAAAAAATATTTTAACGCTTCTACGTGCATATGATCGCTTGTCATTACAAGAGAAGAACAATTTCCCGCTCGTTATTAGCGGGTATAAAGGCTGGGAAAATGAAGAGCTCTTTCGTCTTTTTGATAAAGGCGAGCGGGAAGGCTGGTTGAAATATTTAGGCTTTGTGCCAGGTAACGATTTACCCATGCTCTTTAGTGCTGCTAACAGTTTCCTCTTTCCTTCGATTTATGAAGGGTTTGGATTACCAGTTTTGGAGGCTATGTCATCTGGCACTCCCGTTATTTGTTCAAATGCAACGTCATTACCTGAAGTTGTTGGAGATGCCGCGCTAATGCATGAACCGGAAGACATAGAATTGCTCACGCATTATCTGAAAATGATGATTAATGATGAGGATTTGAAACAGAAAATGATCCAGGTTGGTCTTAGTCAAGCCCAAAATTATTCGTGGTCATTCTGTGCCGATAAAACGATAGAAGCGTATGATCAGGTTTCTAAATTAATATGATAAAAGTCCTTCACTGCTATAAAACATATTACCCGGATACTTTTGGTGGGATTGAGCAAGTTATTTATCAGCTCGCTGAAGGCGGTGTGAAAGAAAATATCCAATCAACGGTTTTTACGCATAGTCCTGATTTTGATGATGCTATTTCAATGTTGGATCATCATACTATTCATCGTGTTAAAACATTATTTGAGTATGCTTCTACGCCAATTTCATTTACTGCTATTGCTGAGTTTAAAAAGCTAGCAACACAGGCAGACATTATTCATTATCATTTTCCCTATCCGTTTATGGATGTCCTGCATTTCTCAAATTTTACAAAAAAGCCGTCGATCGTAAGCTATCATTCCGATATTGTTAAACAAAAGGCTTTGCTAAAACTTTATACACCATTGATGAATAGGTTCCTTTCCAGTGTAGATTGCATTGTTGCTGCATCACCAAATTATGTCGAAAGTAGCCCGATTCTGCAAAAATTTAAAGATAAAGTTAAGGTCATTCCCTATGGTCTGAATGAAAGTTTTTATCAAAACAATGATCCCCAGGTTTTAGAAAAGTGGTCCCAGCGATTCCCTAACGGCTTTTTTCTTTTCATTGGGACTTTTCGTTACTATAAAGGGCTTCACATACTCATCGATGCTGTCGCTGGTAGTGATTATCCTGTTGTCATTGTTGGTGCGGGACCCATCGAATCTGAACTGAAAGCGCAAGCCCAGTCGTTGGGTATCGACAATATTCATTTCCTTGGTGCATTACAGGATGACGATAAATCTGCGTTATTACAGCTTTGCACTTGCTTAGTTTTTCCTTCACATCTTCGTTCAGAAGCTTTTGGTATTTCTTTGCTTGAAGGGGCTTTGTACTCAAAACCACTGATTTCAAGCGAAATTGGAACCGGTACTACTTTCATCAATATTGACGGTCTTACCGGTCTGGTTGTCCCGCCTTCAGACCCCAGGGCTTTACGCGAAGCTATGGATGAGATCTGGTTCAACCCAGAGAAGGCTCATACCTTTGGCCAGGCTGCTCAACAACGATTCGAAAAACTTTTTACAGCGGACAAGATGATTGAAAGTTATGCAGGTTTATATATGTCTCTGTTAAATAAGTAAATTTTATCACTCGCTGCATTTCTCAAAAAGCATCAATAATTACCTCTTATCACCTCTCATGAGTTAACATATTGGTCACTTACTGAATGGTGTTACTGGTAACACCTAGCGAGACCACAGACAGGAGTATGTAATGTCCAAGCAACAGATCGGCGTTGTAGGTATGGCAGTGATGGGGCGCAACCTTGCTCTTAACATCGAAAGCCGCGGTTACACAGTCTCAATCTTTAACCGTTCACGTGAAAAGACTGATGAAGTTATCGCTGAAAATCAGGGCAAAAAACTTGCTCCTTATTACTCCGTGGAAGAATTTGTCGAGTCGTTAGAAAAACCCCGCCGCATCCTTCTAATGGTACAGGCAGGTGAAGCGACAGACAAAACCATCGCTTCACTGACGCCACACCTCGATAAGGGCGACATTCTGATTGATGGTGGTAACACCTTCTATAAAGACACTATCCGTCGTAATAAAGAACTGTCTGATCAGGGCTTCAACTTCATCGGTACCGGTGTCTCCGGCGGCGAAGAGGGCGCACTGAAAGGCCCATCGATCATGCCTGGCGGTCAGAAAGAAGCGTATGAACTGGTAGCGCCAATTCTGGATAAAATTGCTGCGCGTGCAGAAGACGGTGAAGCCTGCGTTACTTACATCGGTCCGGACGGTGCTGGTCACTATGTGAAGATGGTTCACAACGGTATCGAGTATGGCGATATGCAGCTGATTGCAGAAGCATATGCTTTACTGAAAGGCGCACTCGGTCTGAACAATGAAGAGCTGGCTAAAACCTTCACTGACTGGAACAACGGTGAGCTGAGCAGCTACCTGATCGACATCACCAAAGATATCTTCACCAAAAAAGATGAAGACGGTAAATACCTGGTTGATGTGATTCTGGATGAGGCAGCCAACAAAGGTACTGGTAAATGGACCAGCCAGAGCTCCCTGGACCTTGGCGAGCCACTTTCTCTGATCACTGAGTCAGTATTTGCTCGTTACCTCTCTTCACTCAAGTCACAGCGTGTTGCAGCTTCTAAAGTGCTGAGCGGCCCTCAGGCGCAAGCCTTCACCGGTGACAAAGCTGAGTTCATTGAGAAAGTGCGCCGTGCATTGTATCTGGGTAAGATCGTTTCTTATGCTCAGGGCTTCTCTCAGCTGCGTGCGGCTTCAGAAGAGAACAACTGGGATCTGCATTACGGTGAAATCGCGAAGATCTTCCGTGCTGGTTGCATCATCCGTGCACAGTTCCTGCAGAAAATTACTGATGCTTATGCGACCGATGCTAACATCGCAAACCTGTTGCTGGATCCCTACTTCAAAAACATCGCTGATGAATATCAGCAGGCGCTGCGTGATGTTGTCTCTTATGCCATCCAGAACGGTATTCCAACGCCAACCTTCTCAGCGGCAATTGCATACTACGATAGCTATCGCTCAGAAGTGCTGCCTGCCAACCTGATTCAGGCGCAGCGCGACTACTTTGGTGCGCACACTTATAAGCGTATTGATAAAGACGGTGTGTTCCATACTGAATGGCTAGTTTGATCATTTATCTTTAGTAAAAAATCCCAGCTTGCTGGGATTTTTTGTTTTCTTTTATTATTCAATTAAATTATCTCGGGATTTAAAAAGTGAAACTTATTATTCAAATGCCATGTTTCAATGAGGCTGGAACTTTAGCAATTGCTTTGGCAGCGTTACCCCGTCATGTCAAGGGGTTTGATAAAGTCGAATGGCTTATAATTGATGATGGCAGTACGGACAATACTGTTGAAGTCGCTAAGGAATGCGGTGTTGATCATATTGTTCAACATATGGGTAATAAAGGATTAGCAGTAGCTTTTATGACGGGTATAGATAACTGTCTAAAATTAGGTGCTGATGTAATAATTAACACTGATGCAGATAATCAATACAATGCTGATAATATTCCTGATTTAGTAACTCCAATTCTTGAACAAAAAGCTGAAATGGTTATCGGTGCCAGACCAATAGCAACCATTGAACATTTTTCACCTGCAAAAAAGTTTCTGCAAAAATTGGGTAGTTGGGTTGTAAGGGGAGCAAGTAAAACAAATATTCCTGACGCACCTAGTGGGTTTCGAGCAATAAGCCGAAGCGCCGCACAGAAATTGATCGTTTTTAGCGAATATACTTACACATTAGAAACCATAATTCAGGCGGGACAAAAAGATATTTCAATCTGCTCTGTACCTGTTGACGTTAATGATGACCTTCGCCCATCAAGGCTAGTAAAAAGTATTCCCTCATATATTCAAAGAAGTATATTTACTATTATAAGAATATTTGTCATCTATAGACCATTCAGATTCTTTTTAACAATTGGTTCTTTATTGATGTCAGTCGGGGTTTTGATTAGTATAAGATATTTATATTTTTACTTTTTCCGTGATGGTGAAGGGCATATTCAGTCGCTGATTCTTTCCGCCATTTTAATCATGATGGGATTCCAAACGATATTAGTCTCATTTTTGGCTGATTTGTTATCCGCCAACCGGAAATTATTAGAAGATATTCGTGTTAAGACAAATAAGATATTACATGATGAAAAAGAGTGATTCGGTATTTTATTAGGGTGTGGATGAGATGAACGGTAAAATACCTGTAAGCAATAGCACAAGTGTAAGTGCTAATAAAAAAAATTACGCAAAAGCGTTGAATTTTATTGGTGGCCTTATTGCAATACTGAGCATTATCTTTGTAGCATTGCGTTTGAATAGCTATCTTACAAGTGAGAGCTTGTCGTTTTTTAATTTGAAGCATGTTCTCATTGTGTTGATACTGATTGTTCTTTATGGACTTGGTAGTCTATTGTTAGGATGCGCTTGGAAAAACATTTTGGCAATGTCTGGTTCTGAGAAAAAGCTTAAGTGGGCAATTTCAACTTATGGTCTAGCCCAAATTGGAAAATATATACCTGGCAATATATTTCATTTGGCAGGCCGTCAGGCATTAGGTTTGAAAGATGGCGTATCAGGAGTAGCCCTTGCTAAGTCCACTGTTTGGGAGCTTGGTTTGTTAGCAATAAGTGGAGCAGTTTTTCTGATAATTGCAGCCCCCGCTTATTTTAATCTTCCTGAAATAGCGACAGTATTATCTTTGCCGGTTTTTTTAGTAACAACAGTCGTTTTCTATTACTTTTTATCTGTTTTTTTTAATGAGTTGTTAGGTAAAGCTTTTATACAACAAGTTATATTTCTAACCTTGTCAGGATTTATCTTTTATTTCCTTATTTGCATTGTAAGTGAACAGGGTTTTCTTGATTTTAGTAAAATGCATTCCCTATTTTTCGTGCCTGCAGCCTTTGTTACAGCCTGGTTAATAGGACTGGTTACCCCTGGAGCTCCGGCAGGAATGGGAATTAGAGAGGTTGTGCTTATTTACTTATTGGGCGGATTATACGATAAGGATATTATAATTTTAACAGTATTGATCTCCAGGATAGTCACTGTGTTAGGTGATGTATTTTTTTATACTATTTCTTTTTATATTCGGAGAATCAACTAAGATGATGGTTGGTGATGTTAAATTCTCTTCTGGGAATTTTGTTTTCTGTGCTATATGCTTACTATTGGCATTAATAATCAACAATGTCATACCTTTTTTATCACTGCCTACAATGGGACAGGCACTGTGGGCTATGGGTTATGCGAAATCTCTATCTAACGAAGGTTTTTTCAATTTATATGCTTATGATATAGGGTTCCCACACCCTGCCGCTATCGCATTTGGATTATCCGCTGTTTTACCATTAAGTTGGTTAATTAAGTTCGGCGTTTTGCCCGAGGCTGCTTATAGCTTAGTTTTTGCTTTATATATTGGCTTGGCATTCTTTGGATGCTATAAAATCAGTAGGTTATTTCATGCAAGCCAAAATATCGCATCTATTTTTTCATTACTTTGGCTTATCACACCAGTTATCGGACGCCACTCAGGCTATTCGATGTTAATGCTTGGAATAGCTCTCATTCCATTTTATTGTTGGATAACCTATGTTTTCTTTCAGGCATCTGAATATGATTTCAGACAGCTTTCATTAAAATTTTTAGTCTTTCTTAGTTCTGTAATTATATCCGTTTTTATGGATGGCTATACATTTATTATGTTTGCGGTAGCAGCATCTGCAATAGCCTTATTCTCATTCCTTCAATCAGCCGATAAAAAGTCATTCTTTCTGAAGAAATTAATTGGCTATTCAGTGGCTTTTTGCTGTGCTTATCTTCTGTATTCTTGTTTCATAGGGAAAAGTTCTTATCAGCCAGAGTCTTTAGATTTTTTTAGAGGCTGGGGGTTAGATTTAAGCTTTTTGTTTATTCCTACTCAAGGTGTGTTTTGGTTTTATGATCTATTAGCTTTGTCGAAGCATCGAACAGCATCACATTTTTTTGGTGATGCCTCAGTATGGAATACGAGCTTTATTTTGCCATTTTTATTGTTAGGTGTAATTGGATGGTATCAAAACAAGAGAAAAAGTATCTGGTTTTATTGTGTTTTTATTTTGGGTGTTTTTTCTGTTTATATGGCGTTAGGACCATCAATAAAGTTTTTCTCATTTAAACCTGATGATTACATGGCGCCATCTGATATGGCTAATACTATGCTAATGCCTGAGAAGTATGCATTAGGTCCAACTGGTAATTCTTTTATATCGCAATACCTTCCTGGCTTCAATGTTATGCGAGCCTCATATAGGTGGATCGCTTTGGCATCCTTTTGCTTTTGGGTCCTAACTTTAAGTATGTTGGTAAGAGTAAGTAAAAAGAGGCAATATATATTTTCAATTCTACTGGTCGCTCTATTTCTTCCTCATTTATCTAAGGCCTGGAACTATGGAAGAGCTAATTTTTTATCCGTAGCGGATATTAACAAGAAAATGGTCGACAATCTTAAAATTGATATCGATCGTTCGTCTCGAGTGGCATTCATTCCATGGAATAATGATTTCTTTGCTAATTATTTAGCGCCTTATTCTAATTTCAAAACCTTTAATATAGGTGGTGATAAGAATTTAGATGTGGCTAAATTGCATTGGCCGCCGGTTATGCTTAATCTACAAGGGGCAGTTTCTGACGCTCAAATTCCTTATATAACTCAGTTGTTATTAAATAAAAACGTTGATTATATCATAATTCCTTTTGTTAACATGTTATGGTCTGCTCATTATTGGGAATGCCCTGAGGATACACTACTGCCTTTATCATCAGAAAAACGGATTTCACTTAAAAATGATCTGGATTTCAAATGTCCCGCTGTTATAAAAAAGAATTATTCGTCTTTACTTTATAAATTAGATGAGATTCCATTCTTCAATGTTAAAGAAAGAGATTACTATGCTGTTATTAGTTTAGATGAAAAGAAATATACCGAATATCTTAACTCTGAAAATATCCATTATCCTTTTGTTATAAATGATACAGATTTCAATCTTGACTTCGTACTTGATGATGGATGGTATTATAGGGAACCGGGTCATGTTTGGTCAAAAGATAAGGCAGTTTTACAACTTCCAGTGCCAAATGATTCGTCGAATTTTTTTGTGCTTAAATATAATGTTTTATTATCAAAAGTGAGAAATTCGGTTGATATAGAGTTTAAAACTTCACAAAATAATCAGATTGTTACAGAGGAAGTTACATCCAAAACCAATGATGCTTCGATTGTTTTAATTCCAATCGATCATTCTCAGAAGGTCCAAAAAATAGAGTTGTTTGTAAAGGACGCTAAATCGCCAGCTGAGTTAGGTCTTGGTACGGATAACAGAATGTTAGGACTTTCTTTACAGGAAGTATCTATAAAACATTAATCTTTAACGGCCTTTAAATAGGCCGTTTTTTTCCTATACCAGCAAATCCCCTCTGCGTCCCGCATTTTCCCCCGCAAGCCTCACCACCAGCATCCCGGCCGTGACAAACTTGGTCAGGTTTCGTGCATACAGCACGCCGCCAAACTCAGCCACCAGCGGTGTCACGTAGTCATTGATCGGGTCGACAACCTCCGCCACCACTTCGCCCGCTTTTATCCACTCGCCTAACTTTCTGCGGTTCAGTAGCAGTCCGGAGTGAGGTGCGTGGATGTACTCACAGCCCGCCAGTTGCGTTGGTGCATGGATCAGGGCAGGGGAGTCTCCGATTTCTCCGGCAATATATCCCCCTTCAATCAGCGCATTGATAATCGCATCCGCATCTTTCTCCGCCTGTTCCGGCGATACATCGGCTACGCCGCGCAGTTCCAGCGTCACCGGCAGCAGGCCGCGCGGCATCGGGTAGTCCTTGCCAAAACGCTCAGCCAGTGTTAGCCAGGGTTCGCAGCAGGCTTCATCAAAAGGCTCTCCGCCGGAGATCTGCGCCAGTAGCTGCACTTCACTGCCAAGCCAGCGCGCCAGCGGCTCAATCTCCGGCCAGGCGTGCGGTGTGGTGTAAAGATGCGGCAAGGCATCCCAGTCGCAGTGCAGGTCAATCATCAGGTCTGCCTGGCTGGCCATGCGCATCAGGGTGAAGCGCTGGGCCTCCAGTTCGGTTTTGGCGATGCGGTCGCGGTAGTGACGATCGATGGCGTCGCGAATCAGTCGTTTGTTTTCATATTCACTCTGTGTCAGCGATCCCGCCAGTTCAGCCGCCAGCGTATCGCCCAGCGCCGGGAAGCGACGGTTAAAATCCTGACCAGAAAGAGTATGAAAACGTCCGAGGTGAGTGCCGTGCCAGTGCTGACCCAGCGCGAGCGGATTCGCGACCGGCACCAAAGTGACTTTGGCTTTCAGCTTGCCCGCCGACTCCAGCGCCAGCAGCTTCTGCTTGAGATACCACGCCACCGCCATGCCCGGCAGCTCATCGCCGTGCAGCGCCGCCTGAATATACACCCGCTGCTGTGAGTCGGTGCCGAAGTGGAAGCTGACAATTTCCCGCTGGGTGCCCAGCGTCGCGCTTAACAAAGGATGATGTTGTTGTTGCATAACGCAGTCGATGTCCTGTGTCTGGGGCACGCTCGTGGCCGCGCCGCATGAAATTGATGAAGGGAATTATAGTTCTGCTGGAAAAAGGGCGGCAAATGCGCCGCCCCATCGATCACTGCTTAATAGAGATATCCGTCGCAAAATACTTCTTCTGCAAGGTATCAAAGGTACCGTTCTTTTTGATTTCCGCGAAGGCGTTATCCAGCGCGGTTTTTAATTCGGTGTCGCCTTTGCGCAGGCCGATGGCGGTGCCAGGGCCGATAATCGGATCCTGCACAATCGGGCCAGCCAGCTCGAAATCTTTGCCCTGCGGATGTTTCAGGAAGCCGTTCGCGGCCTGTGCGGCATCGGTGAACACCACGTCAAGGCGTCCGGAAATCAGGTCGCTCTCAACCTGTGCCTGATCGCCATACGGCACCACGTTCACGCCGTGCGGCTGCCATTTCGCCAGCGCGTAGCGCTCCTGCACGGTGCCCTGTTCCACGCCCACGGTTTTGCCTTTCAGCGATTCCGCGGTGGGCAGCAGGCCGGAGCCTTTACGCGCAATCAGCTGAGTGTGGGTGTCATACAGCGGCACGGTGAAGTCGATCTGCTTCAGACGCTCTTCGGTGATACCCATATCCGACAGGATGGCGTCAAACTTACGCGCCTTCAGCGCCGGGATCATGCCGTCGAACTGGCTCTCGACCCACACGCATTTGGCCTGCATCTGCGCGCACAGCGCATTGCCGAGGTCGATGTCAAACCCGACTAACTTGCCCTGCGGCGTTTTGGATTCAAAAGGGGGATAGGTAGGATCAACGGCGAAACGCACCTGATCGATTTTTGCCTGAGCGCCGAACGCGCAGCCTGCCAGCACAGCCAGTGCCAGCGTCTGGCGCAGACGGGCGGTAAAACGGGAACTTGCCATAGTTGCGGTCTTCTTTTGTCGTGATGATAAGTCATCGAGAGTACCGCTCAGCGTGGTGTATGGCAATTAGAGTATTATTTTCATCACGTTACCATTATGCAGTGCGCGGTAATCCTCCACCTGCAGTACCACCGACTTCTCCAGCAGCCCGGCGTTAAAGGCAATTTCGTCGTAGCGCTCGAACAGCAGCGGGTCGACCACCAGCTGTAAATCCGCATGAAAGCTAAACGGCGGAATCGCGCCAAACACGCAGCCGGTCAGCGCATCCACTTCAGCCGGCGAGGCCAGCGAGGCGCGACGGCCACCTACGGCGGCTGCCACTTTACTCAGGTCGGCCTGCTGGTCGGCTGGCAGCACTGCCAGCACATGCTGTTTGATGCCGTTGCCCTTGACGTGACACACCAGCGCTTTGGCACCTTGTCCCACTTCCGTGCCACGAATCGCGGCCACGGCTTCACATTTACCGGTCGCTTCATGCTCCATGAGTCGGTAACGGGCGTTGTGCTGATCGAGCAGGGCGAGCAGTTTTTCATGCGTGGTCATGGAGGTTTCCATTCTGATGAAGCGCAATTGATCGCACTCTTTTGCGAAGTATGCTGCTCAAAATCGAGCCAGAAAGCCCGTTTTGAGCAGCATGGCGCACAATTGTTACTTATGGCGTGCGCGCAGGTTGTTGATGATGGTGCTGAGATCCAGCTCCTGATCCTGCAGCAGCACCAGCAGATGGTACAGCAGGTCGGAGGCTTCGTTAGTCAGTTCGTGGCGGTCATTGACGGTAGCAGCCAGCGCGGTCTCAACACCTTCTTCTCCCACCTTCTGTGCGATGCGCTTGGTGCCGCTGGCGTACAGCTTCGCCGTATAGGAGCTGGCCGGATCGGCGCTTTTACGCGAGGCCAGCAGTTGCTCCAGCTGATACAGGAACGTCCAGTCCGGTGCGGCAGGCGAAAAGCAGCTCGAGGTACCGAGATGGCAGGTGGGGCCAATCGGATTGGCCAGCACCAGCAGCGTGTCGTTATCGCAATCCGGCGTGATGCTGACCACTTTGAGGAAGTGACCCGACGTTTCGCCTTTGGTCCATAAACGGTTTTTGGTGCGGGAGAAGAAGGTGACGTTGCCGTCGGCCAGCGTCTTGTGCAGCGCGTCCTCGTTCATATAACCGTGCATCAGCACTTCGCCGGAGACGTTGTGCTGGACGATGACGGGCATCATGCCCGCGGTTTTGGCCCAGTCCAGTCTGGCCAGTTGTTCTGCAGTTAACACGCGCGAATCTCCACACCGTTGTCGATCAGGAAGTTTTTCAACTCGCCGATATTGATAATTTGTTTGTGAAACACCGAAGCCGCCAGCGCGCCGTCGACGTTTGCCTGCTCAAAGGCTTCGAGGAAGTGCGCCATGGTTCCTGCGCCGCCGGAGGCGATCAGCGGCACCTTACACACGTCACGCACCTTCTTCAGCTGCACCAGGTCGTAGCCGTTACGCACGCCGTCCTGATTCATCATATTCAGTACGATCTCGCCAGCGCCCAGCTTCTGCACTTCCTCTACCCAGTCCAGCGTTTCCCACTGGGTAACGCGGGTGCGCGCTTCGTCGCCGGTATACTGATTAACGTGATACTTGCCGCTGGCTTCATCAAACCAGGTATCGATGCCGACCACGATGCACTGCACGCCGAAGCGGTCCGCCAGCCGGGTAATCAGCGTCGGATCGGCCAGCGCGGGTGAGTTGATGGAGATCTTATCTGCGCCAAACTGCAGAATGCGCGCCGCATCTTCCGGGGTTTTAATGCCCCCGGCGACGCAGAACGGAATATCGATCACTTCCGCCACGCGCGATACCCAGCTTTTATCCACCACGCGGCCGTCGGAAGAGGCGGTGATATCGTAAAACACCAGTTCGTCAGCGCCTTCCTGGGCGTAGCGCTGCGCCAGCGGGACGATGTCGCCAATGATTTCGTGGTTGCGGAACTGCACGCCTTTCACTACTTGCCCGTCACGCACGTCCAGACAGGGGATTATCCGTTTTGCCAGCATGCAATTGCCTCCGCTACCGTAAATTTATCTTCCAGCAGGGCGCGACCGACAATCACACCCTGTGCACCGCTGCCGCGCAGGGCAGCGATATCGTCCAGTGAACCGATGCCGCCGGAAGACTGGAACGCGATGTCCGGAAACGCCTGGGATACTTCCTGATACAGCGCCACATTGGAACCGCTCAGCGTGCCGTCGCGCGAAATATCGGTGCACAGCACATGTTTCAGGCCCACCGGCTGATACCAGTCAATCACCTCTTCCAGCGTCACGCCTGCCGCTTCCTGCCAGCCGCTGATCGCCACGTCTTTGCGATTGCTGGCGTCAATGCGCACGTCAAGCGCCAGCACAATGGCGTCGGCACCGAATTCGCTGAACCAGCTTTTCACTTCTTCCGGCTGCTTCACTGCGGTGGAGCCAACCACCACGCGCGTGGCACCGGCTGCCAGCAGGGCGGCCACATCGTCACGATGACGAATACCGCCGCCAACCTGCACCGGCACGCTGACGCCGCGTAAAAGCGTGGTTAGCAGCGGGATCTGGCGCTTTGCCGGATCTTTCGCCCCGGTCAAATCCACCAGATGTAACACTTCCGCGCCCTGGCGTTCATAATCCTGCAGGCGCGGCAGGGGATCGTTACCGTAATCGCGCTGCTGGCCGTAGTCGCCCTGATGCAGGCGCACCACTTTGCCGTCGATCAAATCTAATGCGGGGATAATCATCACATCTCCAGGAAGTTTTTCAGCAGCTGCGCGCCGGCTTTACCCGAGCGCTCCGGATGGAACTGCACGCCGAAGAAGTTATCTTTCTGCAGGGCGGCGGTGAACGGCAGGCCATAGTCGCACTGGGCGATGGTGGCGGCATTCACCGGCATGGCGTAGCTGTGCACAAAGTAGAAGTAGCTGCCGTCCGGAATGTTGCGGAACAGGTGATTGCCGGCCTGCGCGGTGATCTGGTTCCAGCCCATGTGCGGCAGCGGTAAACCCCGGGTATCCATCAGCGATACCGGCTCATCAACGATGCCCAGCGTGCTGACGCCGCCGTTCTCATCGCTGCCGCGTCCGAGCAGCTGCATGCCGAGACAGATGCCGAGCACCGGCTGGGTGCAGGCTTTCACCAGCTCGATCAGCTCGCGCTCCTGCAGCTGGTCCATCGCCGCCCGCGCGGTACCGACGCCGGGCAGAAACAGTTTGTCGGCGCGCAGCACCACGTCCGGATCGCGGCTCACCGCGGGCGTGTAGCCAAGGCGCTCAATCGCCCACTTAACCGAAGAGAGGTTGGCGCAGCCGGTATCAAGAATCACCACGTTCATTACAGCACTCCTTTCGAGCTCGGCAGGGTGTTGCCCTCAACGCGAATCGCCTGACGCAGTGTGCGGCCAAAGGCTTTGAACAGGCTTTCCACGCGGTGATGATCGTTGCGGCCTTTGGTTTTCAGGTGCAGCGTGCTCATCATGGCGTACGACAGCGAGCGGAAGAAGTGCTCGACCATTTCGGTGCTCAGGTCGCCAACGCGCTGGTAGCTGAACTCGGCTTTGTATTCGAGGTGCGGACGGCCGGAGATATCCAGCGCGCAGCGCGCCAGGCACTCATCCATCGGCAATACGAAGCCGAAGCGGCCGATGCCGCGCTTGTCGCCCAGCGCCTTCAGCAGTGCTTCGCCCAGCGCCAGGCCGGTGTCTTCTACCGTGTGGTGATCGTCGATATACAGGTCGCCTTTCACCTCAATGTTCATGCGGAAGCCGCCGTGCACGGCGATCTGATCCAGCATGTGATCAAAGAAGCCGACGCCGGTGTTGATTTTGCTGCCGCCTTCGCGATCCAGCCACACTTCCACTTTAATCTGCGTCTCTTTGGTATTGCGGTTCACCAGCGCGTGACGATCGCGTTTGGTCAGGCGCGCCTGAATCGCGTCCCAGTCTTCGCCTTCCGCACCGTAGCGCAGGCCCTGAATGCCCATGTTCTGCGCCAGCTGGATGTCGGTCAGACGGTCGCCAATCACATAGCTGTTGGCGGTATCCAGCGCGCCGTCGGCCAGCCAGGCTTCGACCATTTTGGTCTTTGGCTTGCGGCAGTCGCAGTTCTCTTCCGGCAGATGCGGGCAGATCAGGATGTCGCTGAAGTTCACGCCCTGGGAGCGCAGGATCTGCATCATCAGGTTGTGCGGGCCGTCAAAATCGGCCTGTGGGAAGCGCTCAGTGCCCAGGCCGTCCTGGTTGGTGATCATCACCAACTGATAACCCGCCTCCTGCAGCGCCAGCAGGGCCGGGATGGCGTTCTTCTCAAACGCCAGCTTCTCCATACGGTCCACCTGAAAATCCGTCGGCGGCTCAGAGATGAGGGTGCCATCGCGGTCGATAAAAAGGATCTTCTGACTCATGCTTGCTCCACAGATAAGGCTTGCAGCGCGGCGATCAGGCGCTCGCACTCTTCACGGGTGCCAATGGAGATGCGCAGACATCCCGCCAGGCCAGGGTTTTTGTTTTGGTCGCGCAGAATAATGCCCTGATCCCACAGCGTTTTAAACACTTTTGGCGAGTCGATGAAGCGCGCCAGAATATAGTTGGTTTCGCTCGGGAAAACCTGCTGCACTACGCTCAGCTGTGGCAGCTGTTCGCACAGCCAGGCGCGGTTGTCGTTAAGCTGCTGCGCGTGCTGACGCATCAGCGCGATGCCTTGCTCGCTCAGCGCCTGCGCCGCCACGTCGGCCACCGGCGTCGCCAGCGGGTAAGGTGCAATCACCTTCAGCAGCAGATCGATCACCGGCTTGTTGGCCAGGGTAAAGCCGCAGCGCAGGCCAGCCAGCGCAAAGGCTTTCGACAACGTGCGCAGAATCACCAGGTGCGGGAATTCCTGCAGCCAGCCGGCCAGCGTTGCTTGCGGGCAGAACTCAATATAGGCTTCGTCGGCCACCACCAGCGCTTTGCCGGCGGTCATCGCCAGCAGCTGGCGAATGTCATCCTGATCAATCAGATTGCCGGTCGGGTTGTTCGGGCTGCACATGTACACCACTTTCACGCCGTCCAACTGGTCCGCGATGGCGGGCAGGTTGAGCTGCCAGTTGTCCAGTGCCGGCACGGTGCGGTACTCAATGCCGATGGTTTCGGCGCTGACGCTGTACATGCCGTAGGTCGGCGGGCAGAACAGAATGGCGTCTTTGCCCGGTTCGCAGAAGGCGCGCATCAGCAGCTCAATCCCTTCATCCGCCCCGCGGCTCACCAGCACCTGCTCCGGCTGAACGCCGGCATAGGCGGCATAGCGCGAAATGACTAATTTTGGCTGGCACTCCGGATAGCGGTTCAGCGTCTGCTGCGACAGTTCAAACGGCACCGGCAGCGGAAATTCGTTCGCATTCAGCCATACGTCACCGTTGCCACCGAGGCGACGAGCAGACTGATAGGGCGTCAGCGCGCGCACATTGGCGCGGGCTAAATCTTCAACGTTGTTGCTCATGCTTGCTCCTTCAGGGCGGCGACGCGCAGGGTCACGGCATTTTTGTGCGCGTCCAGCTGTTCCGCGGCGGCGAGGGTTTCAATGGTGGCGGCGAGGTTGAGGAAGCCCTGCGGCGTCAGCTCCTGTACCGTCATGCGTTTCTGGAAATCGGCCAGCCCAAGGCTGGAGCAGGTCGCGGTGTAGCCATAGGTCGGCAGCACGTGGTTAGTGCCGGAGGCATAATCACCGGCGGATTCCGGCGACCAGTCGCCGAGGAACACCGAACCGGCGCTGGTGATCTCCTCAACCAGCGCGCGCGGCTGGCGCGTCTGAATAATCAGGTGCTCCGGGCCGTACTGATTGGAGATTTCCACGCACTGCGCCAGATCCTGCGCCACGATCAGGCGGCTGCTCTCCAGCGCCTGACGGGCCGTAGCGGCACGCGGCAGCTGCGCCAGCTGTTGTTCAACCGCCAGCGCCACGCCTTCGGCCAGCTGCAGTGAAGGCGTCAGCAGGATTACCTGGGAATCCGGACCGTGTTCGGCCTGCGACAGCAAATCGGAGGCGACAAACGCCGGCGTCGCGCCTTCGTCGGCAATCACCAGCACTTCAGACGGACCGGCAGGCATGTCGATCGCTGCGCCGTCGAGACGCTGGCTGACCTGGCGTTTTGCTTCGGTCACGTACGCGTTGCCCGGGCCAAAAATCTTGTCTACTTTCGGTACGCTTTCTGTGCCGAAGGCGAGGGCGGCAATCGCCTGCGCGCCGCCGACCTGAAACACTTCCTGCACGCCGCACAGCTGCGCCGCGTAGAGAATTTCATCGGCAATTGGCGGCGGCGAGCACAGCACCACGCGGCCACAGCCGGCGATGCGCGCTGGCGTTGCCAGCATCAGCACGGTGGAGAACAGCGGCGCCGAGCCGCCAGGAATATACAGGCCGACCGATTTCACCGGACGGGTGATCTGCTGGCAGCGCACGCCCGGCTGGGTTTCCACGTCCACCGGCGGCAGAATCTGCGCGTTGTGGAAGGTTTCGATATTCGCCATGGCGTCTGCCATCGCCTGCTTTAAATTGTCGCTCAGCCGCTCGCCGGCCGCCTGCATCTCAGCGGCGGACACGCGCAGATTCTCCACCTGAGCTTTGTCGAAGCGCGCGCTGAACGCCCGCAGTGCCGCGTCGCCCTGCTGTTTTACCTGCACCAGCACGTCCTGCACGGTGGCGCTGATGCTGGCCGATGCCGAGATTGCCGGACGCTGCAGCAGCGCCTGCTGCTGTTCGGCACTGCACGCCTGCCAGTCGATAGGTTGCATGATTGCGCTCATCGGTTACTCCAGCATTTTTTCAATTGGCAGCACGAGGATCGAACTGGCGCCCAGCGCCTTCAGTTTTTCCATGGTTTCCCAGAACAGCGTTTCGCTGCTCACCATGTGCATCGCTACGCGGCTCACTTCACCGGCCAGTGGCAGCACGGTAGGGCGCTCGGCACCCGGCAGCAGGGCGATAACTTCTTCCAGCCGCTCGCTCGGCGCGTGCAGCATGATGTATTTGGATTCACGCGCTTTAATCACGCCCTGAATACGCGTCATCAGCGTATCCACCAGCTGCTGTTTCGCCGCCGGCAGTTCGCCGTCGCGCTGAATCAGCACCGCTTTGGAGCGGTAAATCACCTCGACTTCACGCAGGCCGTTAGCTTCCAGCGTGGCGCCGGTAGACACCAGGTCGCAAATGGCATCGGCCAGACCGGCGCGTGGTGCCACTTCAACGGAACCGTTCAGCAGGCAGGATTTAAACGCGATGCCATGTTTATCAAGGTATTTCTTAAGCAGGTGCGGGTAAGAGGTGGCGATACGGGCATTATTCAGGCATTGCGGACCGGTGTACTCGGCATCGACTGGCATTGCCAGTGACAGGCGGCAACCGCCGAAATCGAGGCGGCGTAGCGTAAAGTAGCGCGGGTCTTCGCCCTGCGCGCGGCGCGTCAGCAGCTCCTCTTCCAGCACGTTTTCGCCAACGATACCGAGGTCGACCACGCCATCCATTACCAGGCCAGGGATATCGTCATCGCGCACGCGCAGGATGTCGATCGGCATGTTCTCCGCAAACGCAATCAGACGCTGCTGCTGAAGGTTAATTTTAATACCGCAGCGTGCCAGCAGTTCGCGTGATTCATCACTTAAACGGCCGGATTTCTGCATAGCTATGCGTAAACGGGTGTTATCTAACATGGTTCCTGTCCTCTTATTCAATCCTGTCTGAAGCGTTTTTGGTTGCGTTCGCCCATAAAAAAACCCCCGGAAGGTGATCTTCCGGGGGCTCTCTTTGCGCTCGCACCACTGGAAGATCCTAAACGTCTTCCAGCACACATCGCCTGAAAGACTAGTCAGGGTGATGGTGATGATGGTGGTTGAACTGAACGCGTGTCATAAAAAATTCCGTTGCTGAATGAGTATTCATTTGCGTGCTGATTAACCTAACGAAGATGGCGGCGCTTGGCAACCCTTTTTTAACGTCAGTTTTCGCAACCTTCGGCAACAGTTTGCGCTGGTCTGGCTGGCGCGCTGGCACTAAGATGGGGTGTCTTAGCGCGGGAGAGCAGGAGTCGATATGAAAAAGGTGGCGATTGTAGGTCTGGGATGGCTGGGAATGCCGCTGGCGATGGCGCTGTCAGCGCGCGGCTGGCAGGTGACCGGCAGCAAAACTTCACCGGATGGCGTCGATGCGGCGCGCCGCTGTGGTATTGATGCGTTTCAGCTGGTGCTGTCACCGGAGCTGGAGTGTGAAGCAGACGATTTGGCCGCGCTGATGGCGGTGGATGCGCTGGTGGTGACGCTGCCCGCCAGCCGCACCGTGCAGGGCGGCGAAGATTACATGCAGGCGGTGCAGAACGTGGTCGATACCGCGCTGGCGAATAAAGTGCCGCGCATCATCTTTACCAGCTCTACCTCGGTATACGGCAGCGGCGACGGCGTGAGAAAAGAGAGCAGCGCGTTGCAGCCGGAGACGGTGGCGGGCAAAACGCTGGTAGAGCTGGAGAACTGGCTGCATGACCTGCCGGGCACCAGCGTCGATATCGTGCGTCTCGCCGGACTGGTCGGCCCGAATCGTCATCCGGGGCGTTTCCTCGCCGGTAAAACCAACCTGGAAAACGGCGCGCACGCGGTGAACCTGGTGCATCTTGATGATGTGGTCGACGCGATTGTGCTGCTGCTGCAAACTCCGAAGGGCGGGCATGTTTACAACCTGTGCGCCCCGAAACATCCGTCACGCGACAGCTTTTACCCGAGCGTGTCGAAGCAGTTAGGCCTGGTGCCACCGACGTTTGTTGCCGAGCCGGTGCGCGCCAGCGGCAAGGTGATTGACGGTTCGAAGATTTGTCACGAACTGGGGTTTGAGTACAGCTACGATGACCCGATGAAGATGCCGCTGGAGTAGGGGCGGTGCGGGGTTGCCCTCACCCTAACCCTCTCCCGCCCGCGGGAGAGGGAACCGCCCGAGCACGCATTCCTGTTACTGCTCCCGGCTTAAATAAAGGCACCGTCCTTCTCCCTCTCCATACAGATGAACGCACCATCTTTCTCCCTCTCCCCGTGGGAGAGGGCCGGGGTGAGGGCAGCAAACCGCACCCACCTAAACCCCCAGCCGATCCCTTAACGCATACCAGGCCGCACCCATTGCCGTCAGTGGCACCTTAAAGCGTCTTCCGCCGGGAAACGGCAGGTGCGGCAGCTTTGCAAACGCATCAAACCGCTCTGCATGGCCGCGCAGCACTTCGGCAATCAGCTTGCCGGAGAGGTGCGTGCAGGTCACACCGTGTCCGCTATCGCCCTGCATAAAGAACACATTCTTCTCCAGCTGACCAAACTGAGGCATGCGCGACAGCGTCAGCAGGAAGTTACCGCTCCAGCGATGGCTGATCTTCACGTCGCGCAACTGCGGAAAGGTGCGCAGCAGCTTGGGCCGGATCAACGCCTCGATGTCTTCCGGTTCGCGCGCCCCATACACCACGCCGCCGCCGTACAGCAGGCGGTTGTCGGCAGTCAGGCGGAAGTAATCCAGCAGATAGTTACAATCTTCCACGCAGTGGTTATTTGGCATCAGCCCCAGCGCCTGATCGCGGCTCAGTGGCTCGGTGGTGACGATCTGCGAGCCGCACGGCATGCTTTTGCGCCCCAGTCGCGGTTCCAGTTGCGACGGCAGATAGGCGTTGCCGGCAAAAATCACAAAGGTGGCGCTGACTTCACCCTGTGCGGTTTTGACCCGGTTGGGTGCGCCGTAGGTCACTGCCAGCGCCGCCGATTGCTCATAAATACGGCCGCCGTGCCGGCGGATTGCCTCGGCTTCACCTAACGCCAGATTGAGCGGGTGCAGATGGCCACCGCGCCGGTCCAGCAGGCCGCCGACGTAACGGTCGGTGGCCACTTCACGGCGGATACCGCGCTCGTCCAGCAGCTCCAGATCGCTGTTGCCGTAACGCGCCCAGCTGGCCTGCTGGCTGCGCAGATGCCCCATCTGGCGCTGATTGAGCGCAGCAAAAATGCCGCCGGGACGGTAGTCGCAGGCAATGGCGTAACGATCGATGCGGTCGCGGATAATCTCCGCCCCTTCAAACATCATGCTGCCCAGCATCTGCGCAGTCTGTTTGCCGTAGCGCTGCTCAATCACATCGACATCGCGGCTGTAAGAATTCACCACCTGGCCGCCGTTGCGGCCGCTGGCGCCAAAGCCGACGCGGGCCGCTTCCAGCACCACCACATCGTAACCGGCTTCGGTGAGAAACAGCGCGGAAGAGAGCCCGGTAAACCCGCCGCCGATGATGCAGACGTCACACTGAATGCTCTCCTGCAGCTGCGGCCACGGCGCGTGCGCGTTGGCGGTCGCGGCGTAATAACTTTGCACGTGGTGCATCATAACCTCCTGTAGCGCGTGAACTCAGAAATTGGCGGGCGTATGCGCGCTGACAATGCGACACGGCTGATCTGACGTATTGGTAAAACTGTGCGGCAAACCGGTATCAATCACGTAGCTTTCGCCGCGGTTAAGGTGATAACTCTGACCGTTCACCACCAGGGTGATTTCCCCCTCCAGCACCGTGCCGGTCTCTTCTCCCGGATGGCGCAGCTTTTCACCGGTGCTGGCCCCCGGCTCGTAGCGCTCCAGCAGCATGGCCAGCGCGCGCTTCGCCGCACCGTTATCAATCAGCTGTAAAGAAACACCGAGGCTGCCGATCTCAACGCAATCATCCGGGCGCACGATGATGCGCGGCGTGGCATTCACTTTCGGCTCTGAGAAAAACTCCGACAGCGACAGCCCATACACTTTGAGTAGCTTTTGTAACGTGCTGACTGCCGGGCTGACTTTATCCTGCTCAATGGTGCTGATAGCGCTGTGTGTTAAACCTGACAACTCAGCGACGCGACGCTGAGACAATCCCAACTCCTGCCGGATTTGCGATAAGCGTCGTCCGGGCGCCAGAGTGGCATCATTCATGGCTGCTTTTCCTTGTGATAACGTGCTGCGGCGTGGATAAAGGCCTCGAATAAACGGCGCGAGACCGGATCGCGATCGGATTGCCACTCCGGATGCCATTGCACCGCCAGCGCAAACGGATGCTGGCGCAGGCTGACGGCTTCGATCAGGCCATCCGGCGCGCGGGCTTCAATGCGTAACTGCGGGCCAGGCTCGCGGATGCCCTGGCCGTGCAGCGAATTGACCGCGAAAGCAGCAGCGCTGCCCAGCAGCTGGCTCAGCAGGCCGTCGGGTTCGGGCTGCACCAGATGCGCCGGCGCGTACTGCTGCTCCAGCGGCTGGCTGTCATCTTCGCGGTGCTCCTGAAACAGATGCGTCTGATGCAGCTGGCGATGCAGCGCGCCGCCGTTGGCGACCACCAGCTCCTGCAAACCGCGGCAGATGCCCAGCATCGGCATTTTTTTCCCGCTGGCGTGGGTGATAAGCGCAAAGGACAAGCGGTCACGCGACGGATCGGCATGCGCCTCATGGCCCTCTTCACCATAATGCCAGGGTTCAATATTGCTTGGACTGCCGGTGAGCAAAATGCCATCCAGCAGCGTCATACTGTTTTCTAATAGCTGCGGCGTGTGCATCAGCTGATGCGGTAAAGGCAGCGGCACGCCACCAGCGAGCACCACGGCGTCGAGGTATTTGTTATGCACGGTCTGCCCAACGTGGTTGCCGATGGGGTTCTGGCACATCACTACGCCAATCAAAGGCTTGTCAAAAATAATGCCCATTACGTCTCCACGCTGCTGTTCAATATTTTCGCCGGTTTTGCGCGCTAAGTAGAAAAAGTGTGCAATATATTGTCAATCTAGCAACCGTCTGGTTGTTCTTCAAACAGAATTGTTACATTTGCACACCATTTGCGTTAGAGCTATGTTAGAGGTGTGGCTGTTATTTTGAGCATGTGCAAACCATCTTAAACGGTATAGGGCGGGTGGGAAGATGACGAACCTCGTGGAAGTAGAAGACTTCACGCGACACAGTGAAGAAAAACGAACCAGCGCGTTCCAGCTGGAGGTGAAAACCTGGCTGGAACGCCATCCGGAAACGCAGTATGTCGATATTCTGTTAAACGATCTCAACGGGGTATTTCGCGGTAAACGCATTCCCGTCTCCGCGTTAGCTAAGCTGGAAAAAGGGTGTTATTTTCCGGCCTCGGTTTTCGCCATGGACATTCTCGGTAATACCGTCGAGGAAGCCGGCCTCGGACAGGCGCTCGGCGAACCTGATAACCTCTGCATACCGGTCCCCGGGACCTTAATTCCTTCCGCCTCTGACCCGCAACGCATCGCCCAGCTGCTGCTGACCATGTGCGACCAAGATGGCACTCCCTTTGACGTTGAACCCCGAAACGTGCTGAACCGGCTGTGGCAACAGCTGCGCAATCGCGGTCTGTTTCCGGTGGTAGCGGTAGAGCTGGAGTTCTATCTGGTGGACAAAAAGCGCGATGCCGAAGGCTATATTCAGCCGCCGTGTGCGCCGGGTAGCGAAGAGCGCAACATGCAGAGTCAGGTGTATTCGCTGGATAATCTCGACCATTTCGCCGACGTACTGCGCGATATCGACGCGCTGGCGAAACTGCAGAATATCCCCGCCGACGGCGCGCTGGCGGAAGCCTCGCCGGGCCAGTTCGAAATCAACCTGCACCATACGCGCGATATCCTCAAAGCCTGCGACGACGCCATTCTGCTGAAGCGGCTGGTGCGTCAGGTGGCAGAAAACCACGGCATGACCGCCACGTTTATGGCCAAGCCGTATGAGGAGTATGCGGGCAGCGGCATGCACGTACACATCAGTATGCTGGATGCCGCCGACCACAACGCCTTTGCGCTGGATGATGGCAGCGATTCGCCGCTGCTGAAGCGGGCGCTGGCTGGCATGATCGATCTGATGCCGGCATCAATGGCGCTGCTGGCACCCAACGTCAACGCGTTTCGTCGTTTCCTGCCGGAGGCGTTTGTGCCGCTGCAGGCGTCATGGGGACACAATAACCGCACGGTGGCGCTGCGCATTCCCTGCGGCGATGTAGAAAACCATCGCGTCGAGTACCGTGTGGCGGGTGCCGATGCCAATCCGTATCTGGTGGTGTCAGCAATTATTGCCGGTATCTTGCACGGTCTGGATAATCAGCTACCCTTACCGCATCCGGTGAAGGGCAATGGCCACGAGGCGGAAGGGCTGGAACTGCCGATTCGCCAGAGCGATGCGCTGTATGAGTTTGAAAACAGCTATCCGCTGCAAAAGCTGCTCGGCGAGCGTTTCAGCGGCGTGTGGCACAGCTGCAAACAGTATGAGCTGCGCGAGTTTGAACGGCTGATCACCGCCACGGAAATTGACTGGATGTTAAAGAACGCCTGACCGACAGAAGAATTGATCCAACATCTTGTGTCGATGGCCTAAGTTGGGGCAAAATACGCGCCCTGCAAAAGACAAAACATAACCGACGCTTATTACGTCGGTTATTTTTTTGCATGGTGCTTTCACTACATGAACGAGGCCGGACACGCATCCGGATAGATAGACACTGAAACACGCTTGTGCGTGAGATTTGAGGAACAAAGATGGGACTGTTTACAATTGCACCAGCGCAGGCTGGTTCTCGCTTCCGTGATGATTATGGCGCGGCGACAATCGCAAACACTAATATCACTTCTCACTGCAGCACATTGCGCAGTATCCCTGTGGTACAACTGAACTCAGTTGTTGCTGTAGGGGGCCTGAACAATGTCGCTTAATACCTCTGCCGCACCACAGCGTGCACATCTGAAAAAATCTCTGACTCTGATCCCGGTCGTCATGATGGGCCTGGCGTATATGCAGCCAATGACCCTGTTTGATACCTTCGGCATCGTGTCAGGCCTCACCGACGGTCACGTCGCCACCGCTTATGCTTTCGCGCTGATCGCGATACTGTTTACTGCCGTGAGCTACGGCAAGCTGGTACGCCGCTTCCCATCTGCGGGCTCCGCTTACACCTATGCTCAGAAGGCTATCAGTCCGCACGTCGGCTTTATGGTGGGCTGGTCATCACTGCTGGACTATCTGTTCATGCCGATGATCAACATCCTGCTGGCGAAAAGCTACTTTGAGTCGCTGGTGCCGGGCATTCCGTCGTGGATTTTCGTGGTGCTGCTGGTGGCGTTTATGACCATCTCCAACCTGCGTGGGATCAAAACCGTGGCCAACTTCAACAGCGTCATTGTGGTGCTGCAGGTAGTGGTGATGGCTGTGATCACCGGTATGGTGGTGTATGGTGTGGCACACGGTATTGGCGCCGGTACGCTGACCAGTACGAAGCCGTTCTGGTCTGAAAATGCGCAGGTGGTGCCGATGATTACCGGTGCTACCATTCTGTGCTTCTCGTTCCTTGGCTTTGACGGTATCAGCTCGCTGTCGGAAGAGACCAAAGATGCCGAGCGCACCATTCCACGCGCGATTTTCCTGACCGCGCTGATTGGTGGGGTGATCTTTATTGGCGTCTCGTACTTCCTGCAGCTGTACTTCCCGGATATCTCGCGTTTCCAGAATCCGGACTCTTCACAGCCGGAAATCATGCTGTTCGTGGCGGGTAAAGCGCTGCAGATCGGCATTCTGATTTTCTCGGTGGTGACGGTGCTGGCCAGCGGCATGGCGGCACACGCCGGCGTTTCGCGTCTGATGTACGTGATGGGCCGTGACGGCGTATTCCCGCAGCGTTTCTTTGGCTTCGTGCATCCGAAATTCCGCACGCCGTCGCTGAACGTGCTGCTGGTTGGTGCGGTAGCGCTGCTGGCGATCAACTTCGACCTGGTCACCGCAACAGCGCTGATTAACTTCGGTGCGCTGGTGGCGTTCACCTTTGTGAACCTGTCGGTGATTGCCCAGTTCTGGATTCGTGAGAAGCGTAATAAAACGCTGAAAGATCACCTCAACTATCTGGTGCTGCCCATCATGGGTGCGCTGACGGTGGGTGCGTTGTGGATCAACCTGGAAGAGACCTCGATGGTGCTCGGCCTGGTGTGGGCGGCGATTGGTATTGTTTACCTGGCGTTTGTGACCCGCACGTTCCGCAATCCGGTACCGCAGTTTAGCGAAGAGGTGTAAGGCTTTTCCCTCACCCTAACCCTCTCCCGCCCGCGGGAGAGGGAACCGTCCGAGCGTGTTTCAGGTATCAGCCCAGTAGCTGTACCAGAACGCACTCTACCTCTCCCTCTCCCCGTGGGAGAGGGCCGGGGTGAGGGCACCAGAACGCACCATACCTCCCCCTCTCCCCGTGGGAGAGGGCCGGGGTGAGGGCATCAGCCCGCACGAAACCCTGCTACGACACCAGCTCCTGCGCATACAAATACAGCGCTTTCAGCTGCGCCATCTTCTCTGCATCGCCCTCATGTAAACTGGCCAGCGACTCCAGCTCCAGCAAAAACGCCTGTACCCGCTCCGCATTAAGCTGCTCGCGGCGATGCTGCAGCCAGCGCTGCTGCTCTTTATCATCCAGCGTGCCGGGGAAGTTGCGGGCGCGATAGCGGAACAGCAGCTTCGCGATACGTTTATCCTCAAAGGTCAAATCCAGCGCCGGCAGGTTTTGCGGCGGCGTCTGACGCAGGATGTTCATGCCGGCGCGATCGGCGTCGCTGAAGAAGCCGTCATACAGCTGCGCATCGACATCCTCCGACGGCGTGAACGGCTCCGCTTCGGCAAACAGCGTCACCACATTTTCCCGCACTTCGGCATGCTGGCGCAGCAGGGCCAGATTCGCCAGACAGTGCTGACGATCAATACCCAGTCGTTCGGCATCTTCCGGGCGCAATGTATTGGCCGGGGCCAGCACCGGGCACTTATTGATGTGCACCAGCTTGATCGGCACCGCCGGCAAATCGCCCAGATCGCTGTGTCGCGTATACAGCCGCTCGCGCAACTCATCCGGCGACAGCGTCAGCAGCGGCGTCATGTCGCCGGCCAGATCGGCCACGATCAGCGCGTTTTTGTTATCCGGATGCCACGCCAGCGGCACAATCCAGCTGGTATTGCCGCGCGCCGCGCCGAACATGCCGGAAACGTGCACCAGCGGCTTCATCTGCGGAATATCAATCAGCGTCATCAGTTTCTGCTTGTTGCGATGGGTAAACAGAAACTCAAACAGCTTCGGCTGCTTCTCCTGTACCAGCTTTGCCATCGCCAGCGTGGCGTACACATCGGACATCGCATCGTGCGCCTGTTCGTGTGCCACGCCGTTAGCCTGGGTGAGATGCTCCAGCTTAAAGCTCGGGAAACCGTCATCGTTCTCCGGCCAGACGATGCCTTCCGGGCGCAGCGCATAACAGGCGCGCATCACGTCGAGCAGATCCCAGCGCGAATTGCCGTTCTGCCAGCTCCAGCCATACGGGTCGATAAAGTTGCGGTAGAAGATATTGCGCGTCACTTCGTCATCGAAGCGCACGTTGTTGTAACCGATCACACAGGTCTGCGGTTCGCTGAACAGCGCGTGAATGCGCTGAGCAAACTCCACTTCCGGCACGCCGCGCGCGTTGGCCACCTGCGGCGTGATACCGGTGATCATTACCGCTTCCGGCTGCGGCAGGTAATCGTCCGCGAGCTGGCAGTAAAACACCTGCGGTTCGCCCACGGCGTTAAAGGCTTTGTCGGTGCGCAGGCCTGCAAATTGCGCCGGACGATCCAGCGACGGGCTTTTGCCGAAGGTTTCATAATCGTGGAACAGAAAAGTGAACTCAGAGGCGGGCACGGCGTTATCCTGGCTATGGAAAATCAACGCACAGAATAGTCGTCAGCCCGGTACAGCACAACCTCGATCGCCATCGCTGCGAGCGGGCGCGCAGCATTTGTCCGCGGTTCATACTTTTTTTCAATTTATTCAGATATCAAAGCGCTATTTGCCGTAAAACGTGCGGCGGTAAATTCATTTATTTGATGTTGAGGAAGAAGTGTTGAAAAGGCGTCTGTTGGTAACTGTATCTGGAATGATTATTTGGGCATCGCTGGCGCACGCGGATGACAGCATGCCGTTTCCCCTGACGCCGCCGGCCATTGATGCCGCGTCCTGGGTGCTGATGGACGCCACCACCGGGCAGATCCTCACCGCAGGCAACCCGGATGCGGAGCGCAACCCGGCCAGCCTGACCAAACTGATGACCGGTTATGTCGTCGACCGCGCGGTCGATCAGAAGAAAATCACCCGCGACGATGTGGTCACGGTGGGTAAAGACGCGTGGGCCGCCGGCAATCCGGTGTTTAAAGGCTCGTCGCTGATGTTTCTTAAGCCGGGCGATAAAGTCACCGTGCGCGATCTGATGCGCGGCGTGATCATCGATTCCGGCAACGACGCCTGCGTGGCGCTGGCCGACTATGTGGCCGGCAGTCAGGAGAGCTTCGTCAACATGATGAACAGCTACGTGCAGAAGCTCGGTCTGACGCACACCCACTTCGAAACCGTGCACGGTCTTGATGCGCCGGGGCAGCACACCACCGCGCGCGATCTGGCGGTGCTGTCGCGCGCTATCATCAACGGTGAGCAGGATTTCTACGCCATGTACAGCGAGAAAACCCTCAGCTTCAATGGCATTACCCAGAACAACCGTAACGGCCTGCTGTGGGATCAGAATCTGCACGTCGACGGCATGAAAACCGGCCACACCGAGAGCGCCGGGTTTAACATCGTCGCCTCGAACATCGTCGGTCGCCATCGTCTGATTGCGGTGATCATGGGCGGGAAAAGTTCAAAGGGACGTGAAGAGCAGGCGCGTAAACTGCTGGTGTGGGGACAGAACAACTTCGACACCGTGCAGCTGTTCCACGCCGGGAAAAAGATCGGCAGCGAAAACGTCTGGTACGGCAACCCGCACAAAGTGGACGTCGGTACCACCGAAGATATCTATCTGTCACTGCCGCGCAGCGAAGTGTCGAACGTGATGGCGAAGTATGTGATCAATCGTAAAGACCTCGAAGCGCCACTCAAAGCCGGCGAGCAGGTGGGCGAAATTCAGGTGCTGGATAAAGACAAGCAGCTGGCCAGCTATCCGCTGTACGCGCTGCAGTCGGTCGATGAAGCAGGCATCATCACGCGCATCAGCGATTACGTGAAACAGAAACTGTAAGCCGTCGGGCGATAAGCAAACGCTGCGTTACATCCTTGTGTGCACTGAGAAAACAAGATGTAGCGCAGTTGTATTATTGCGCAAAAAGTTGCGCCAGCCCCTCAATGTTCGTGCTGCGCCAGGATAACATAGCGCGCAAATTTTTATCGCACCCGGACCACCATGTTACGCGCTGACAAGCCCATCTCTCCGATTGAGTTCTGGTTTTACCGCCACTACCGCGCCGTGCACGGCGTACGCATCGCTATCGCCTTTGTGCTGTGCTTCCTGTTTGTCCGTCTCACCGATATTCCGGAAGGCACCTGGCCGCTGATTACGCTGGTGGTGGTGATGGGACCGATCTCCACCTGGGGCAATGTTTTGCCGCGCGTGGTGCAGCGTATCAGCGGTACCTTTGCCGGGCTGATATCAGGGCTGATCGCGCTGAAGCTGGAGCTGCTGTCACTGCCGCTGATGCTGGTGTGGTGCTTTATCGTGATGATCGTCTGCGGCTATCTGACGCTGGGCAAACACCCGTATATGGCACTGCTGATCGGCATCACGCTCGGCGTCGTGGTCGGCGCGCCGGCCGGCGATTTCACCGTGGCGCTGTGGCGCGGCGGCGATGTGATTCTCGGCTCGCTGATGGCCCTGCTGTTCAGCGCCATCTGGGCGCAGCGCGCCTATACTCACTGGCGCATTCAGCTGTCGGACGCCTTTATCAACATGGCGAAGATTCATCACGCCGGCTTTTCTGCCAATCTGGTGGAGAAGCCGCGCCTCAATCCGCGCTTCCAGAAGCTGCTCACCAGCGTGATCAAAATGCGCGCGCTGCTGGAGCCGGCGAGCAAAGAGACGCGCATCCCTAAATCGGTGTTTGAAGCCATTCAGACCATTAACCGTAATATGGTTAACACCATGCAGATGCAGATTGAAGCCTGGTGGGCATCGCGCGAAAGCCATCTGATTTTACTTAACGCGCCGACGCTGCGCCGCACGCAGCAGATGACCGAGAACACCCTGAACGCGCTGTCAGCGCTGATGGTGAAAGGCGAGACTGAACAGGTGATTGCCAACAGCCACGAGCTGGAAGCCATCACCCAGGAGCTGGAAGCGCTGATCGCCAACGGCAGCGCGCGGCTGGAGACCACCGCGATTTACGGTTACGTCTGGCTGAGTCTGGAGCAGGCGCGTCAGCTGGAGCGCATGACAGACCTGGTGCGTCTGGCGCTGCGCAAATAGTTTTCTCAGGCAATGACTTAGTGCGAATTGCCCTTTCTTTGCGCTAAGATAAGTGCCAGTCCGAATTTAGCGGTGAAAATTGCGAACCCGGCTTATAAGCCGCTAAGCTAAATGTCTTCCCGGTTTATGACTATTTTGCCTGCCGCGGCAGGCCACAAGAAAGGTGCCAACATGGAAAATGCCAAGCAATCATTTCAGGACGTACTGGAGTTTGTGCGTATGTTTCGTCGTAAAAACAAACTGCAGCGCGAAATTACGGACAACGAAAAGAAAATCCGTGATAACCAGAAACGTGTGTTGCTGCTGGACAACCTGAGCGAGTACATCAAACCAGGTATGAGCGTGGAAGCGATTCAGGAAATCATCGCCAGCATGCGCGTGGATTATGAAGATCGCGTAGATGAGTACATCATCAAAAACGCCGATCTGTCGAAAGAGCGTCGCGAGCTGTCGAAAAAGCTCAAAGCGATGGGCGAACCGAAAGGGCAGTAAGCTTCACGGGCTCGATAGCCGCGTTTTGTTCCAGGGTCGCCCTTTACGGCGACCTTTTTAATGCCCGCGCCAGCTGCTGTAACTGCTGCGCAATCTCCGCCACATCCACCTGCTGCTGCAACGGCGCCGCCGTGGTGGCGCGCAGGATCAGCTCGGTCTCCAGCGGCTGACTGTCCGGCATCTCTCCCTCCAGCTGCGCCAGCAGACGATCGACGCTCACTGTGCCTAACTGCTGTAAATCCTGCCGCACCGTGGTCAGCGGTGGCTGATACCACGCGCTCTCCGCCGTATCGTCGTAACCGATGATCGACATCTCCGCCGGAATTTGTACGCCATGCTGATGCAGCGCGCGCATCGCGCCCAGCGCCATTTGATCGTTAGCCACCAGCAGCGCCTGCGGCAGCTGGTCGGGCAGCAGTGTCAGTAGCGCCTGATAGCCGGACGCTGCGCTCCAGTCGCCGCTCAGTACGCAGTCTGGCACCAGCTGATGACGCGCCAGCGCCTGTTGCCAGGCGCTAAATCGCGCCCGCGCTGACGCGGAGCTGGCAGGCCCGTTCAGCACGCCAATCTGCCGGTGGCCGAGCGCCACCAGATGATCCACCGCCTGCTGCGCACCGCTGGTGCTCCGGTACTGACACTGCGCCACGGCCGCGCTGCGCTCCACATCCAGAAACAGCGTCGGTTTGCTGCCGCATTGCTGCTGAATCTGCGCCGCCTGCGCGGCATCCAGCGGCAGATTGATCAGCAGAGCATCGACGCGCTGCGCCAGCAATTCATGCACCGTGTCCTGCGCGTGGCTGGTGGCATTGGCCATGGCGATCACCAGATGATAGCCCTGCGCCGCCGCGCGCTGCTGAATCGCCGAAGCAATCTGCGCTGGCGCCATCAGCGCCAGATCGCTGGTCGCCAGCCCGAGCGTGCGCGTGGCCTTGCCGGCCAGCTGCTGCGCGACCCGGTTTGGCACGTAGCTGAGCTGCTGCATCGCGGCTTCCACCCGCGCGCGGGTGCGGGGTGACACCTGCGCGGAATGGTTCAGCACCCGGGAAACCGTTTGATAGGAGACGCCAGCCAGCCGGGCGACATCGTCAAGCGTTACGGAACGCGCTGTCATTGATCCCTCCTGATGAGAATGCGGCGAGTGTAGCAAATTTTTCCCTGCCGTCGCGGTATTAAGGCGTTACACTGCCAGTGATAACGCAAGGAGAAAGTGATGCAGCTCAATGACCATCAAATTCAGGATATCAACACCATTGCCGCCTGGCTGGCGCTCGATCAGCTGCCAAAGGACGGTACGCTGGAGGTCGATTTAGCCATACTTGCCGGACATGCGGTGCTGCCGAACGTCGAAGCGGTGATTGCGCTGGCGAAGAAATATCAGCTGCCGTTGCTGATCAGCGGCGGCATCGGTCACTCAACCGCGCTGCTGGCCGCGATGATTGCCAGCCATCCGCTCTATCGCCAGATCGATACCGCTGGCAAGGGCGAAGCACAGCTGCTGGGCGAGATGGCGCGCGTGTTCGCTGAGCTGCCTGACGATCAGCTGCTGCTGGAAACCGCCTCACGCAACTGTGGCGAAAACGCCGCCCTGAGCCAGCGCCTGCTGGATGAGCAGCAGTGGCAGCCGCAGCGCGTGCTGCTGGTGCAGGATCCGTTGATGCAGCGCCGCAGCTGGGAAACCTTCCGCTGGCAGTGGCGCGATCGCGAGCATGCGCCGGAATTCATCAGCTGGCCGGTGTTTGTGCCGCAGGTGATGATGGATGCGGGCATGCTGCGCATCGTTGGCGCGCCGCCGCAGGGGTTGTGGTCAGTGGAGCGTTTTCTGTCGCTGCTGATGGGCGAGGTGCAGCGCCTGCGTGACGACGCCAGCGGCTACGGCCCGAACGGCAAGGGGTTCTTCGGTCACGTTGATGTACCCGACGCGGTCGAAGCAGCCTGGCAGCGCCTGATGCAGCTGCCCGGCGTGCAGTCGCGGTTGGGTTAAGCCGTCACCAAAAGCATATGTGATTGAGTAAAGAAAATATTTTGCCTTATCCGTAGCGGCGCAATTTATTGCGCAACCGGCCGCGGTGCGGAAATGCACATTGCGCGATAAATCGCGCCGCTACGGTTTGTGCGACTGGCTGGTGCCGCAATAACATGGCGCACAAATCACAGGGGGCGCATTCATGCGCACCTGGCACGCCACGCACCGGACTAATCACCGCGTCTGCAAATACACCTGCAAATTCACATACACCGCGTTCAGCAGCGGCGTCGCCACCGCATGGCGCGCGCCGCGCGCCAGCAAATCGCCGATGATCTGATCGGCTTCGATATCATAGCCCTGGGTTAAATCGCGGTACATGGATGAGGTCATCGCCGCATCAGGATTGTTCAGCGTCTCATAAATCTTCGCCGTCACGGCTGGACGCTGTTGGTAGCCATCGGCGGTGATCACCGCCAGCACCTCGGCGAAAATGCCCTGTAGCAGCGCTTCACCACCGGCTGAACGCAGGATGTGCTGTGTATTGCCGCGCGCCAGACAGCACACGGCACCCAGCGTGCTCAGCAGCAGCCACTTCTCCCACAGCTCACTGATAATGTTATCGGCGAACACGCTATCAAACTGCGCATCACGCAGCGCGGCATCCACGCGCGCCAGACGGGCATCGTTGTTGCCGTCCAGCGCGCCGTAGTAAAGCACGTGCAGCGGCGACAGCTGCATCACTTCGCCGTGCTCGCCCAGCGTGGCGTGAATCTTACACAGCCCGCCAATCACCTTGTCACCGAAACGTGCGCGCAGCGTATCAATGTGACGCATACCATTGAGGATCGGCATGATCAGCGTCTGCGCGCCGACCGCCGGGGCGATGTCTTCCATCGCCTGTTCCAGCGCAAAGCTTTTCACCGTCAGGATAATCAGATCGTAATCACCGATCAGCGTCGAGGCCAGCGCCAGCTGCGGTTGCAGCACCGTGCTGCCTTCCGGCGTTTGCAGCACCAGACCAGTCTGTTGCAACTGCTGCTGCCGGCGCTCGCGCACCAGAAAGGTCACATCACGGCCGGCCTGCGCCAGGCGCGCGCCAAAGTACCCGCCGGTGGCACCGGCTCCCACAATCAGAATACGCATGGACTGTTTTCCCGTTAAGCATGAAAGCCTTACCTTAAAGCGCTGCGCTTCACTGCGCCACACCGCAAATGCGGAAAACCGTGACAATCTCAGCGATGAGCAAAAAAAGCTCAAACTGTTCGTATTCATTCGTACAATGGGGTTATGCTGGGGCACAGCGGCGGGCAATGGTGCCTGCCGGTTTTTTTCGTTAACAGACTAAGGACGCATCATGCCCCGACCCCTCCCCATCGAACGTTATCGCAACATCGGCATCTCCGCGCACATCGATGCCGGTAAAACCACCACCACTGAGCGCATCCTGTTTTACACCGGAATGAGCCACAAGCTGGGTGAAGTGCACGATGGCGCGGCAACCACCGACTGGATGGCGCAGGAGCAGGAGCGCGGCATTACCATCACCTCGGCGGCGGTCAGCTGCTACTGGCCGGGCATGGACGGCAGCTTCACGCCGCACCGTATCAACATCATTGATACTCCCGGACACGTTGACTTCACCATTGAAGTGGAGCGCTCAATGCGCGTGCTGGATGGTGCCGTGATGGTGTACGACGCGGTCGGTGGCGTTCAGCCGCAGTCAGAAACCGTCTGGCGGCAGGCGAATAAATACCACGTGCCGCGCATTGCGTTCGTCAACAAGATGGACCGCCAGGGCGCGGACTTTTTCCGCGTGGTGCAGATGATGAAAGATCGCCTGCAGGCGCATCCGGTGCCGATTGTCATTCCCATCGGTGCTGAAGAGCAGTTCAGCGGGGTCATCGATCTCAACAAAATGCGCGCCATCTACTGGGACGACGCCAGCCAGGGCATGAGCTTTAGCTATGCGCCGATTCCGGACGCGCTGCAGGCGCAGGCGACGGAGTGGCGGGAAAACATGGTGGCAGCAGCGGCAGAAGCCAGCGAAGCGCTGATGGATCGCTATCTGGAGCAGGGCGATCTCAGTGAAGACGAGGTGATTGCCGGGCTGCGGCAACGCACGCTGGCGGGCGAAATCCAGCCGATGCTGTGCGGCAGCGCGTTTAAAAACAAAGGGGTGCAGCGCATGCTCGATGCGGTCATCGAACTGATGCCTTCACCGCTCGACGTGCCGCCGGTCGCCGGCATCAACGAGCGCGGCGAACACGACGAACGCCATGCTGACGATGAGGAACCTTTCTCGGCGCTGGCGTTCAAGCTGATGAGCGATCCTTACGTCGGTCAGCTTACCTTTGTGCGCGTCTATTCTGGCGTGCTGCGCAAGGGTGACAGCGTGTGGAACGCGGTGAAAGGGCGTAAAGAGCGCATTGGCCGCATCGTGCAGATGCAGGCTAACGATCGCATCGAGATTGATGAGATCCGCGCCGGCGATATTGCCGCCTGCGTCGGGCTGAAAGAGGTCACCACCGGCGAAACGCTGTGCGATCCTAATGCGGTAATCACGCTGGAGCGCATGGAGTTTCCCGATCCGGTGATTTCGCTGTCGATTGAGCCAAAGACCAAAGGCGATCAGGAAAAAATGGGGCTGGCGCTGCAGCGGCTGGCGGCAGAGGATCCGTCGTTCCGGCTGCACACCGATGAGGAGTCCGGTCAGACCATCATCTCCGGCATGGGTGAACTGCATCTGGAGATTATCGTCGACCGTCTGAAACGCGAGTTTGGCGTGGAAGCCAATATTGGCCGGCCGCAGGTAACTTACCGCGAGACCATCCGCAAAACGGTGCGCGAGGTAGAAGGGAAATTTGTACGTCAGTCGGGCGGTAAAGGCCAGTATGGTCACGTGGTGCTGACGCTGGAGCCGCAGGCGGCCGGAAGCGGTTTCGCCTTTGAAGACGCGACCAAAGGCGGCGTGGTGCCGCGCGAATTCATTCCTTCGGTGGAGAAGGGCATTCGCGAAGCGCTCAACAGCGGCGTGCTGGCCGGTTATCCGGTGGTCGACATCAAAGCCACGCTGACGTTTGGCTCTTATCACGACGTTGACTCGTCCGAGATGGCGTTCCGCATGGCGGCGATCTTTGGCTTCAAAGCGGCAGCGAAACAGGCCGATCCGGTGATACTTGAGCCGGTGATGCAGGTGGAAGTGGAGACGCCGGAAGAGTATGCCGGCGGCGTGATGGGCGATTTGTCATCCCGGCGCGGCACGCTGCAGGGCATGGACGAGCGTTTCGGCGCGCGCATTATCCGTGCTGAAGTGCCGCTGGCCGAGATGTTTGGCTACGCCACCACGCTACGCTCGATGTCGCAGGGCCGCGCCACGTACAGCATGGAGTTTGCCCACTACGCCGAAGCACCGCGTAACGTCGCAGAGGCGATTATCGCAGCTCGCGCACAGTAAGCCCGCTGGCGGCAGGGATGCTGCCGCCGGTTAGTGCTTTATTTACAGCGCCGTCACGCCCAGCGCGGCGGCGTCGTCTTCCCAGCGTTTAACCTCGTCAAACCAGTCGCGCTGCGGCACAGAAAAGCCCGCCAGCAGGTTGGCCTTCATCACATCCTTGTAGTCCTCCACGTTGGCCAGCTCAAATAGCGTGCTGCGCAGCTTTTCCAGCAGCAGACTGTCGGTTTTCGCTGAGGTTATCAGCGGCAGCGCGGCACACAGCGGGGTTTCGCCGATGATGGCTAAGCCCTGCAGCTCCTGCGGCCGGTATTTGCGCAGCAGCGCCCAGGTGATGCAATCAATGGCGGCGAGGTCGGCCTGTCCGGCGCGCAGCGCGGCCAGCGACTGGCGGTGGCTGCCGCTGAACCGGGTAGTGGCGAAGAATTTGCCGTCCTGGGCCAGCGGCGCGACCACGTAGCGCAGCGAATTGTATCCGGAGTGTGAGTCATTGCTGTTGCACACTGCGCGACGGCCGCGGAAATCGGCGAGGCTCAGGTTCTCATCTTCCTGCCGCGCCACCAGCCAGCTGCGATAGCGCAGGTCATGGCAGCCAGGCGCATTGGACTGAAACGTGCCCACCAGTTGCACGTCAGGCAATAGCGCGACCAGCGGATAGCCGCAGGTCTGACTCAGCAGCAGATTGTCATCACGCCAGTGTGGCAGCAGGTCGTCGTGCCACTGTACCTCAGCCTGCACGCCGCGCTTCGCCAGCAGCCGCGTCAGCACTGAGGTCATGGCCAGCGTGCTCGGGTGGTCGATGTCGTACATCGGTAAAGAGATGATGTGCATTCTGTGCGTCCTTGTGGTGTCCCGGGTGGGCGTTAACGTCGATCGGCTGACGCCAGAAGCGCTTCATCCATTCGCCGTAACCGGCAACGCGAAAACCCTGATTACGCTGATAGTAGCCGTCGCGGTAGAGCAAATAGACTTTGCGCAGACCGTACCAGGGTAAACCGGGCAGATCGTGATGTACAGAATGATAGTTGAGATTCAGGAACAGCAGGCGCCAGGGCCAGGCCGCTTCGTTATTCACCGAGCGCGCCAGCGGCGCCTCATCGGCACGATGTTCGTAAAATGAGCGCACCTTGGTCAGCATCAGCGCCGGATAGCTCACCGCCAGCACCAGCCACAACGGGGAAAAGCCGCGCAGGCTGATCCAGTAAAACAGTCCGGCCAGCAGTAGCAGGTGCACCAGCCACATCATCATCGCCGGCACGTCGCGCTGCACCACGCTTTGCGTCAGCGCGCGCAGCGTGGCGAGGATATCCAGCAGCGGTCCCAGCAGCAGACGACCCGGAAAGGTATTACGCAGATGGATAACGCGCTGTTGCCAGGGTTTGAGCCGAGCCCAGTGCGCCGGCGACAGATAATAGGTTTCCGGATCATCATGCGGATCGGTCAGGGTGTGGTTGCGGTGATGCGCCAGGTGCGAATCCCGGTAGAGACCATACGGATACCACACCGCCAGCGGCAGCGTGCCAAACAGCTGATTAAGGCGCGGCAGGCGCGTCGGATGGCCATGAATCAGTTCATGCTGCAGCGACAAATACCAGGTGGTGAACAGGATCAGCAGCAGCGTGGCGAGGGGCAGGCCCAGCGTTTGCCAGTACAGCACGCTGGCGAACCAGCCGCTATAAACGGTAATGATTAACAGCCAGGTCGGCAATTCGCTGCGCCAGAGCCAGCTGCGCGCCAGCTGGTGCACCACTTCGCGCTGTTGGGTACTGAGGTAGGCGGAGGTTCCTTTGACCATGTTCATGAATTCAGTCAGCGAGACGGGAAAAGATGCGCTCACGATGCGCGATACGCGTGATAAACACAAAGACGGAAAATTGCTTTGTTATGCAAAAAAGTTGAAGAAGCGCGCGAAAACTATTGGCTATCAGTCCTCTTCGCACAGGCGTAACCTTACCTCATCGAATTCTGATTGATGACGCCGGCGCCGTTCTGGCCCGCGAGGAGCATTTAGCATGAAAAAAATTGGCTTTTTATCTTTCGGTCACTGGACCCCGTCACCACACTCGGCCACCCGTTCGGCGCAGGATGTGCTGCTGCAGTCGATTGACCTGGCCGTCGCCGCCGAAGAACTGGGTGCCGACGGTGCCTATTTCCGCGTACACCACTTTGCCCGCCAGCTGAGTTCACCGTTTCCGCTGCTGGCGGCGGTCGGTGCCAAAACCAGCCGCATCGAGATTGGTACCGGTGTGATCGACATGCGTTACGAAAATCCGCTGTATATGGCGGAGGACGCCGGAGCAGCGGACCTGATCGCCAACGGCCGTTTGCAGCTCGGCCTGAGCCGTGGCTCGCCGGAGCAGGTGATTGAAGGCTACCGCTACTTTGGCTTCAATCCGCGCGAAGGGGAAACCGATGCGGATATGGGACGTCGTCACACCGAAGAGTTGCTGGAAGTGCTGCGTGGCGAAGGGTTTGCCAAACCCAATCCGCAGCCGATGTTCCCGAATCCACCGGGGCTGCTGCGCCTCGAGCCGTATTCCGAAGGTCTGCGCGAGCGTATCTGGTGGGGCTCCGGCTCGAACGCCACATCGATCTGGGCAGCCCAGATGGGGATGAATTTGCAGAGTTCGACGCTGAAGGATGACGAGACTGGCGAACCGTTCCATGTGCAGCAGGCGAAGCAGATTCGCGCCTATAAAGAAGCCTGGCAGGCGGCAGGGCATCAGCGTGCGCCGCGCGTGTCGGTCAGCCGCAGTATTTTTGCCCTGATGAACGACACCGACCGCGCTTACTTTGGTCGCGGCGGACAGGAGCAGGATTCCGTCGGCTTCCTCGATGAGAAAACCCGCGCCATCTTTGGGCGTAGCTATGCCGCAGAGCCGGAGCAGCTGATCAAACAGCTGGCACAGGATGAAGCGATTGCGGAAGCCGATACCCTGTTACTGACCATCCCTAATCAGCTTGGCGTGGATTATTGTGCGCACGTAATCGACAGCATTCTGACCCACGTCGCGCCAGAGCTCGGCTGGCGTTAAGCCACAGTGCGCAGGGAAGCGCACAATTATTGCGCGATAAATCGCGCCGCTACCAGGTGCGCATAAATGCGCACCCTGGGAAATGCGGCAAGGTCTTTTGACGCGTATTAGATTCTGCAGGTTCGCCATTGATGGCGACCAACCATTGCGCGATAAATCGCGCCGCGACCAGCCATTAATCCGCGCCCAGCTCCCACCACAGCTTATCCAGCGCGTAATAACGGTCGCGCTGCGCCTCTGGCTGGTTCAGGTCGCGCTTCCACGGTTTGGCGAGAATGTAGTGCAGATTCTTCACCTCATCGTCATGCCATAAGCCGGCATGCTGGAACGGCAGGGTTTTCAGCGCGTTATAAATGTACGGCAGCGGCAGCCAGCGTCCGGCAAACACTTCATTGAGCAAATCCTGTTCAGAGAACGGATAGCGGCGCAGGTCTTCAATCTCAGCCACTTTCTGCTGCAGCCAGTCGAATACCGCCTGATCCGGCTGCAGCACCAGAAAGCCGCCGTTGAGATAGTTATCAAGATCGGCGGGAGGCGTTTCACCGCGCGCCTGCCAGGTGTAGTGACAATGCTCCGGCTGCCAGCTGTCGGGATAGCTGGCGATTTGATTCGGATTGCAGCGGCAGGCGTGACAGGCCGCCAGCGCATGCTTGCCGAGGTCAAGCGTAAACAGCTCATCCATGTTGCGCAGCACCAGCATATCGGCATCAAGAAACACCACGCGCTCGCAGCCGGTCAGCTCCCAGGCGCGCAGCTTGCTCCACACTTCACCAAACTGTGCCGAGGCATAATGTTGCTCCAGCGCGGCGTCCGGCATCAGCGGCTGGACCGGATGGATCACACAGCCCAGCGCCTGTAATGCTTCGCGCATGCTCAGGTCGATGGCATCGGTGACCATCACAATTAGCGGCCAGCGCGTTTCGCTGCGTTTGAGTGAGCGATGCAGCGCTTTCACCCCGACATAATATTCCGGCTGCGTTAACAGCGTTACCCAGGCGTACATAGATTCTCCCCATCAAACTCAATCAAACAAAGCCGTGACATAGTCATTGCTAAAGCGGTGCGTCGGATCTAGCTGTTCACGCACTGCACGAAACGCATCCCATTGCGGATAGATGGCGCGCCACTGATAGCGCTGCGGATCGTAATATTTACCCCAGTGCGGACGTCCGCCTTCCGCCGCCAGCAGTTTTTCCACTTCGGTGAGGAAATGCAGTCCGTCCTGCGACAGTGAGCCGTCATCCGCGTAATACACCACGAAACCAAAAAAGCAGGTTGGTTGCTGATGCGCCGGGCTCATCCACGCCTGTGAAGCGCCGGTGCAGCGCAGGATGATGGGATAGTGCATGTGCGGACGATTCTGTGCGTACCAGGCTTTGATCTTGCTGATAATTTCCGGCGTTTTGGCCAGCGGCACGCCAATCTCGACGTTGATCTGCGGTACGGCGATGCCACGACAAAACAGCTGGTAAATATCGCCGCTGATGTCGGTGAAATCACGGAAGCGGGTGACGGTGCGAAACTGTTTGCCGCCTTTGCCGTGAATCTGCGTGTCGCGATGCATGTGTTCCAGCGTCTGATCGATGGTGTCGTTGAGGCTGCTGTCGGCCTGATCGCCATGCTCAATCACCTCGCGCTGATGGTCGTGCCACGCCTGGCTGTCTTCCGCACTGGCGACATCGGCGTTCCAGACATGCATCAGGTTGTCATCGACAAACCACCAGGCTTTGCTGAGTTCGTGCTGCTCATTCCACGTCAGCAAATCCTGTTCCAGTGAATCGGCAGACGCCGCGAATTTATGGCAGGTAAACAGGCGAAATGGCTGAGTACGCAACGTAATGGCGGTGACGATGCCGAGCGCGCCAAGTGACACCATTGCCGCCGGGAAATCGGCGTCGCCACGCTGAAACTCGCGCACGCTGCCATCGGCCAGCACCATGCGGATATGCAGCGCTTCGTCCGCCAGCGAACTCTGTGCCAGGCCCTGACCGTGGGTGCCGGTTGCCAGCGCACCGGCCAGCGTCTGCACCGCTATCACGCCGGGCGAGGAGGCGAGCATGCGATCCATCTTTGTCAGGCTGTCATACACCTGCTGCAGCGGCGTGCCCGCGGCAAACGTGACGCTCTCTTCATCCTGAGCGAGGATGCCGCGCAGCGCACTGAGATCCAGCAGTACGTCCTGCGGCTGTACGCACAGCATGCGACCGGGCGACAAACGGCTGCCGAGCAGGCGCACTTTGCCGTGCGAGTCACGCAACAGCTGTTGCAACTCAGCTTCACTGCGCGGCTGATGCAACTGCTGGCGCTGGCCAACTACCGAATTTTGCGCCCAGTTCCAGAGCGCAGGCGTGTCATCGGTATTTTGCGTGTTGCGTAACGGATAGAGGAGAGCATCTTTCTTCACTACAGCGTTCCTTAATCTGAGGTCTGTCACGGTCCCGTTTATTTGATCAAGCGTAGACCATCACAGCGAACCCGCAGATTACGGGGCTTTGCGGATATAGCGCAGCGTGGCCGTCACCGCCAGCTGACGGTTGCGGCGAATACTGTCCTCTTCACTGTCGTGGGGGGTAAACAGCGTGTGGAAGGTGTAGCGGTTGGAGACGTGATGCACACAAATACTGCTGAGCAGGCGGTGTACGTCCACGGTATCCAGGCCGTCGATAAAGATGCCCTGACGCTGGCCGCGAGACAGGATGTCATCCAGCAAATCGAGGGTACTTTTGTTCATCGCTTTGATGCGCTCAGACTGCATGATGTAACGCCCGCGCAGCAGGTTTTCTGTACACACCAGGCGCATAAAATCGGGATGCGTGACGTGATAGTCAAAACTGGCTTCCACCAGTTTTATCATCGCCTCTTCCGGCTCCAGCGTAGTAAGATTCAGGCCGGTTTCATGCTGGCGGATCGCCTGATACACCTGCTCCAGCACCTCAATATACAGCTTCTCTTTGTTGATGAAGTGATACACCACCATGCGCTTGGTGGTCTGTGCCAGTTCAGCAATCTGCTCCATTCGTGCGCCCTGCATACCGTATTCGGCGAAGGTTTGCAGCGCACCCGCGAGGATGCGTTTTTTCAACCCTTCCGGGTCATTTTTACGTTTGGGTGTGGTATCCGACATAGCGCTCAATAACGGTCAATCAAACAGGCATGGTAGCACAGCCGCCCGGGGCCTTTTGGCGCGACGAGCGGCGGCATGGCTTTATTCATTTCAGGAATAGCATTCCCGGATAAATCATAATGCTGGAATAAGCAACTGCGTATACTGCGCGTATCTGTCGATCACGGCAGCTTATTTTGACTCGCGTAATAATAACACTCAGGAAATAATTTATGCACACACGCTTCGCATCAGCCCAAAAGAAATTGTTGTTAACCGTCGGCGCGTTACTGGTTGCCGGCAGCGTGGTCGCGCCGTTTTCTTTGGCGCAGGCGGCGGATAAAACCGCGGTGAAGGTCGGTATCATGAGCGGCGAGGACGAAGACGTCTGGCGTGAAGTGATCAAGCAGGCCGCCGCGAAAGGGCTGACGGTGAAGACCGTGATTTTCAATGATTATAATCAGCCCAACGAAGCGTTACAGAATGGTGAAGTGGATGCCAATGCCTTCCAGCATCAGCCGTTCCTGAATAATCAAATCAAGGTCAATCATTACGATATCGTGCGCGTCGGCGATACCGCCGTCTGGCCGATCGGTCTCTATTCGAAGAAAGTGAAAAGCGCCGCCGCTCTGAAAGACGGAGCGGTAATTGGCGTGCCTAATGATCCGTCGAACGAGGCGCGCGGTCTGGTGCTGCTGCAGCAGCAAGGGCTGATCAAACTCAAACCGGGCGTCGGCATTGCCGCCACCACGGCCGACATCACAGACAATCCCCATCACCTGAAAATCAAAGAGCTGGATTCCGGCATCATTGGTCGCTCGGTGCCGGATCTTGATGCAGCAGTGGTCAATACCGACTGGGCGCTGAAAAGCGGCCTGACCGCGGCGGATCGTATCGCGCAGGAGCCGGTGAAAGACAACCCGTACAACAACTTTATCGCGGTGAAAAAAGAGAACGCCAGCGCCCCGTGGGTGAAAACCCTGGTGGCATCGTACCAGAACGATGCCGTCAAAACGGTGTTTGACAAGGTCTACAAAGGCACGGGCGAAACCGCCTGGTAAGGAACCCATCCATGACGCTATTTTCCGAGGCCACCGTGCCCCTGACCGCCGTGGCGCGCGGCGTGATCGAAGAGACAACAGTACGCGATCGCGTGGCGCAGCACAGCAACGTGGTGCGTTTGCAGGGCGTGTCGCGCCGTTTCGGCCAGACACAGGCGCTGCGCAATGTCTCACTGACGGTGCAAAAAGGCGAAATCCTTGGCCTGATCGGGCGCAGCGGCGCCGGAAAATCGACGCTGATTCGCTGTCTCAACGGGCTGGAGCAGCCCGACGAAGGCGTAATCGAGATTGAAGGGCGGCGTATTACCGGTCTGTCGGAACAGCAGCTGCAGGCGGTGCGCAGTCGCGTCGGCATGGTGTTTCAGCACTTCAATCTGTTGTCGGCAAAAACCGTGGCGCAGAATGTGGCGCTGCCGCTGAAAATAGCTGGCATGGAAAAGACACAGCGCAACCAGCGCGTAGCGGAACTGCTGGCGCTGGTGGGGTTGAGCGACAAGGCCGGACACTATCCGGCGGCGCTCTCCGGTGGACAAAAACAGCGCGTCGGCATTGCCCGCGCGCTGGCCGCCAGCCCGGCGCTGCTGCTGTGTGACGAAGCCACGTCGGCGCTCGATCCGGAAACCACCCGTTCGATTCTCGCGCTGCTGAAATCGCTCAATCAGCAGCTTGGTATCACCATTCTGCTGATCACGCATGAGATGGAGGTGATCAAATCCGTGGCGCATCGCGTGGCCGTCATCGACGCCGGGGAGATTGTCGAGCAGGGCCCGGTGTGGCAGGTGTTCGCCCATCCGCAATCCGCGCTGACGCGCACGCTGCTGCGCGGACTGCTGCCGCAACTGCCGGAGAGTCTCGCAGCGCGGCTCAGCGAACAGCGTGAAGGTGAGGCGATCTATAGCGTTCACTTTGCTGGTGTGGCGGCGCAGGGGGATTTGCTGACGCAGTTTGCCAGCGCTCTGCCGGGTAAATTTCGCCTGCTGCAGGGGGGCATCGACCACATTCAGCACTACGCGGTAGTGCGTTTCTTTATTGCGCTCCCGGCCGCCAACGCGGCCGATGAGTATCAGGTTCTCAGCTGGCTGCGTGCGCAGCAGGCACAGGTGGAGTTGGTCGGTTATGTCGCCAGTGATGATTGATTTACTGCTCAGTGCGTTGGGTGAAACGCTGCTGATGACGGCGGTGGCCGGCCTGTTTTCGCTGCTGGCCGGATTACCGCTGGGACTGATTCTGGTGACCACCAGCCCCGGCGGCATTGCTGAAAACCGGAGCATCAATCGTCTGCTGGGCGTAGTGATCAACGGCTTTCGCTCGCTGCCGTTCATTATTCTGCTGGTGGCGCTGATTCCCTTTACCCGTCTGCTGGTCGGCACCTCCCTGGGCACCTGGGCAGCAATTGTGCCGTTATCGATCACCGCCACGCCGTATTTTGCCCGGGTAGCGGAAGTTTCACTGCGCGATGTCGATCGCGGGCTGATTGATGCAGTGCGTGCCATGGGCGCCAGCAAATTACGTATTGTCTGGGAGGTGCTGATTCCGGAAGCGCTGCCGGGCATTCTTTCCGGTTTTGTCGTCACGCTGGTGGCGCTGATCGGCGCCTCGGCAATGGCGGGTGCCATCGGGGCGGGCGGTCTGGGCGATCTGGCAATTCGCTACGGTTATCAGCGTTTTGACACGGCGGTGATGGTGGCGGTGATCGCCGTACTGATCGTGCTGGTGTGCGGTATCCAGTGGCTCGGCGATCGGCTGGTGCAGCGCATTGACAGGCGGCACTGAGAAAAATGTCTGCGCCAGTACGCTCTCCTGCAGACAAATGCTTCGCATCAGGCGCTGGCGGTGAATATTGTAAAAAAACTCAACAGGCCCCTGTTAAAGGGGCCTATGGGTTAATCAGCAATTCATCCATCCTGGGCAGCAGGTAAAGACAGTTAATTCTGATGGAATGAATGATTAAAAGTCGTATTGCAAACTCAAACGATTCTGCCAGAAATGTGAATCGTACAGAGGCGATGTCTGCACGCCTGCAAAATCGGTCACGCTTAATCCTTTTAATACACCGCTAAACGCCCAGGTGAAATACACCAGATATTCCGACTGATTAATGCTGGCAGACTGTGCCGAGGGTTTTAAATCCATAAACGAATATTGTGTACCCAGAGAAAGATGCTCATTGAGCACGTAGTTCAGGTTGGTCATATATGCATTGCCACTGCCAAGATCCTGGGTACTGGTGAAAAACGGCTGGGCGAAATAGGGACCCGATGAACTGTTGTGGGCATAAGGCACCACCAGTGAACCGTTACCCCAGCTATTGGGGCTGGCAGCAATATGGTCGTAGCCCAATTTCCAGTTCAATGCAGGGGTGAAACTCAGCGCGAGCTGAGCACCGTAAGAGGTGCTATTGACCTCTCCGGCCAGCGCTTTCCCTAAGCTGGTACCGCGAATAAACTGCAGAGCCACATCCGGCTGCAACAATGTATCCTGCCACTGCATATGACTTTCGCCATAGACAACGCGGGAATAATCAGCATATTCCTGATACCACACTTGTCCGGTAAGTTTTTTGTTATCCCACTGGGTGCCCTGTCCGCCACCAATCGCCCACATGCCGTTAGTGCGCTCATCGATATCCGAATAGGCCGTGGTATCCAGGAACTGATCGTCGCCCCAGGGCTTGTAGCGCCAGACTTTGGTAGCATGCAAATACTGGGTGCTGTCGCCATAATTGGCATCAACGCCCCTGAAGAGTATCGGTGTAATACGCCAGTCATAGTCACCGACGAAGGGAATGTTAATGCGTTGATCGCCGGCAGTAATTTTAAAATCATCCTGTTGCCAGCTTAAATAAGCTTCCCCGATATTGGTCTGATTATCACCAATGTCGCTGATGGTATGCGCTTCATCCGGGTGATCAATCCCCCGCAAAAAGATGGCGCTCACGCCAGCGCGAAAACCATACGCGGGAGCCGTTTCATATTTCACACTGCCGCCGTAACTGGTGGTGTCCTGATTAAAGCCTTTGGAAAAATAGGCATTGTGTGTGGAGTAGTAGAGCGTACGTAAACTGCCGCTAACGGTACCGCAGGTGAATATATCGCTGAAGCTGTCTACACCGCTGGCATCGTAATGACAGTCGCTGATATTACTTTGTGTCGCAGCCAGTGTTGCTGGCGCGAAGGGGAAAAACAGCGCAAGTAAACTGACACGTTTTAGTGCTCTCATTGCATGATCCCTGAATAAACACACCCGTTGAGGAAAGCGTAACGATGCCAGCCGGGTGAGAGGATCACCCGGCGGTGAGTTATGCCGTAAATAAAAAGTGATGATCAATTAACGCCGGGAATATGTACCGCCGGCAAGGTTTCACGTACTTCCCAGCCACGTAGCTTGCCGGGGTTTAATAAGTTGTAAGGATCGCAGGCGGATTTTAGGGCAACCACATCAGGCCGCACCATACCTTGTTTGCCATCCTCAATATGAATGACATGCGGATTATTTATTTTCACATTATGGCTACGATAAATATCCATAATGGCGTTGAGCCGTTCCGGGCTGCTGTAACGGATTAATGGCAGGCCGCTACAGGTGAGCGCACCGTTCATGTCGCGCAGAAATTCAATATGTGACATCACCTCATCCGATAATTCAGCTTCCATTGCCAGCACCTGTTGATGGTAATTATCCACGGCATAAGCGGTTTGCAGGTAAGTCAGGGTTTTATCAACCTTCAATGCCTGCAGGGTGGTGTGGTTCCAGCAATATTCAATCAGGGAATGGCCGCTATTTTCCCCTTCGGCAAAGTGCAATGCATTACGGCCGTTGTGTTGTGCGAGGATGGCGGGCAGCAGGCCATCACTCTCGCTTCCCGTCACTGAAATGACACCGTGTTGAGCCCGAATCTGCGCCTCCGCTAAATCGCTGAAATAATCCAGCACCGGTGCGGCAAATACCGCGATTTGACGTTTAACAATGCCAGGTGAACGCGCCAGCGCATCGGCATAAGCCATCGCGGAGGGGAAATCGGCGAAGGTATCCAGGCGCTCTATCCAGTCGTGGCAGGGTGCCAGTGCCAACTCGATCTCCAGCACGATGCCATTGCTGCCGTAAGCATGATGCAACAGCAGGGCATCCGGTGCCTGCAACGTAATGATGCGCGGTGTCTCTTCCATCGTCATCATACGAATTGACAGCACGTTGCCTGGCGCGGCCAGCGGACCGTAGTTAATCGATCCTACTCCGCCAAAACCGCCGCCAAACAAACCACCCAGCGTGGCAAGTTTCCAGGTTGAGGGCATGCAACGCAGCTCCCAGCCATGCGGGCGAGTATGTGCTTCGAGATCGCCCAGACGAATGCCAGCCTGCGCGCGCACCGTACCGGTACCCATGGCGGTGACGCTGTTCAGGCGTGTCATGTCGACCATGACACCGCCCTCCAGCGGAATCAGCTGGCCGTAGTTGCCGGTGCCGCCTCCCCGGAGATTCAGTGGGATACGGGCTTTTGCACAGGCTGCCACAACGGCAAGCAGTTCGTTCTCATCGCGTGGACGAACAGCCAGCTCGGCGAACTTCTCTTCCAGCTGGTGTTTAAGCACCGGGCTAAACCAGTGAAAGTCACGTGACAGACGTTTTACTTTCGGCGCTTCTTTAATCCAGTCAAATTCCGGCAACGCCGCGACCAGCGCCGCCAGTGCAGACTGGCGATCGGGTTCAGACATGTATAGCTCCTGTCAGTCGAAGAGGTGATGGGCGGTTGATGATCCGCCCGTGTTGCATTAACTCGGGCTCAATTCACTCTCATGCCATGCTGCCAGTACGCGGCGCGTGAGCCATGACATCAGTGCAAAGAGCAGGAAGCCGGCCAGGGAAATCAGTAACAATGCGGCAAACATCAGCGGAATATTGAGTTGATAGCCAGCCTGTAGGATCTGATAGGCCAGCCCGGTATCCGTGCCGCCGGTGCCTGCAACAAATTCCGCGACCACCGCGCCAATCAGCGACAAGCCACTGGAGATGCGCAACGCACCAAAGAAGTAGGGCAACGCCGATGGAATGCGCAGGCGTATTAAAATCTGCAGGCGGGATGCATGGTTTAGCCTGAAATAGCTAAGTAGCCCCGGAGACACGCTACGTAAACCTTGTGTGGTGTTTGAAATGATCGGGAACACCGCCATCAGGGTGGCGCACACCACCAGGGACAACGTGGTGTCTTTCACCCAAATAATGATCAGCGGCGCAATGGCGACAATCGGCGTTACCTGCAGAAAGACAATATAAGGAAATAACGCCGTCTCGATAAACCGATTCTGCACCAGTAAAAACGCAATGATGGAGCCAATAACCGTCGCCAGCACAAACGAGATCACCGTGATTTTCAGCGTGTAAAGTAAAGACATAAACAACGCCGGAAAGTTTTGCGCCAGACTTTGCGCCACGACGAGTGGAGAAGGGACCAGAAAGGCGGGCACCTTAAACGCGGTGACCAGAAACTGCCACAGTAACAGCATGGCAATGGCGACCACCGCCGGAAACAGCCATTGTTGAAATTTACGGTTTGCTGCAAGCGGTTTCATGCTTTGCTCTCCTGACTGGCTGCGAGCAGGCCGCGCTGCAACAGCTGCGCATAATGGGTAAACGGCTGACTGACACGAAACGCATCATCACGCGGCAGGCTGGTTTCAATGCGAATATCATCAACAACGCGACCCGGTCGCGCGGCCATCATAATCACACGCTGCGACAGGAATACGGCTTCCTGAATCGAGTGGGTCACAAAAACTACTGTAAGCTTTTGCTCCTGCCACAAATCGAGCAGGTCGCTGTCCAGTTTGTTGCGGGTGATTTCGTCCAGCGCGCCAAAGGGCTCATCCATTAACAGCACCCGGGGACGCGTCACTAAACCACGGGCAATTGACACCCGCATCTGCATGCCACCGGAAAGCTCGCGTGGCAGTACATGACCAAACTGACCCAGACCAACCAGTGCCAGAATCTCGCGCACCCGGGTGTCGGCTTCACCGCGTGGTACCCCCGCCAGATCCAACGGCAGGCGTACATTCTTATGCACGGTGCTCCACGGCATCAGGGTGGCTTCCTGAAACACAAAGGAAAGCGGCAGATCGCGTTGATTCTCCCGACGATCGCGACGAAATAGCATCAGTTTGCCATCACTGGGTTCAATTATGCCGGCAATCATTTTCAGCAAGGTACTTTTGCCACAGCCGGAAGGGCCGAGCAGTGAAACAAACTCGCCCTGGCGCACGGTCAGTTCCACCGGCAGCAGTGCCCGCGTCCCGTTGGGATAGATTTTCTCCGCGGAGAGCACCTCAATCGCCGGCGGCGCTGCAGGCCGTGGCTGGCTGTCCGGATTGATCGGCGTTATGTTGCTGGCGGTGTTCATGGCATGACCTTAACGTCTTTGATGAACTGCAGCGTGTAGCTACCCGCAAACGGCACTTTGGCCGGATCGATTAGCTTGTTATCCACCAGCAGCTGCCATGTCTGTTTTAGCCGTGGCTCGGTAATAATACCGATACCCGCTGTTTGCGCGTCGCCGCCCGTCACCATCTGGTATTTCTTCATCTGGGCGATACCGAAGGCGATCTGCTCCTCGCTCATCTGGGGATTCTCTTTCCTGATGAGAACGTTGCCAGCGCTCGGATCCTGCAGATAGTTTTTCCAGCCCTGCATTGAGGCTTTGACGAATGCGGCTACCGCCTGCGGACGTTTTTCAATGGTTGATTTCATGCACACAATGCTGTTGCCGTAGGGCGGGTAACCCCATTCGCTGATCGGGTAGACATTGGCTTGCGCATGGGCTTTCTGCACAGCAAAAGGTTCCGAGGTGATATAACCCTGCTGCACCAGCGTTTTGTCTGCGAGGAATGGCTGGATGCTGAACGTGTACGGGCGCACGCGCGCATTCTTCAGGCTGAGCGCACTCTGCGCCCATGGCCAGTAGGAGGTATAAGCTTCCGCCGCCAGCAGGAAGGTTTTACCCTGCAGATCCGCTTTATCTTTCACATCAGGATGGGTGAGAAAAGCAATTGCCGAGTGCTGGAACGTAGTGGCAACGGGCACGGCTTCAACACCCTGCTGCCAGGATTCAAGCGCCTGCATGTTATCGCTGATGATGCAGTCTGCCTGACCCGCCGCCATCAACTGCATGGTGTGAACCTGGGGGCCACCCATTTTAATGGTGACGTCCAGCCCGGCATCTTTATACAGGTTCTGCGCCAGTGCCTGATAAAAACCGCCATGCTCTGCTTGCGCATACCAGTTGGTCATAAAGGTGAATTTCTCCGCCGCCATGCTGTGGGCCGACAGCGCCAGCGACAGTGCGGCAATCATGCTTAATTTTTTATTCATCGTGATCCCCCGGTTAGCGCGGTGTTAAGAGTGATGCAGCGTCGTTGTGGTCTAATACTTTGCCCTGCCAGTGACCTGTGCCCCATGCCGGTTCAGCGCGGGTTACCCAGCTCATTTGATGCATTTCGGTGATTACCTGTGCCCAACTTTCCGCCAGCGAATCCAGAATCGCCGCGCCTTGTTCGGGCGTGGACGGCAGTGGATCGCCAATCACGCCGCTGGGGCCGAAATCATATGAAGCCCATGCCGCCATGGGTTTACTGGTCGAGAGTGTCGGGCAGGGGAAGGCAGGCGGATAATTCGCCACGGCTTTGCTCATCTGCACGGTGTCGGGGGCGAGTGCCAGCATCAGTGCGGTTTCCGCATGACCGGCATGCATCGCCATTTGACGCTCTTTGTCGTCCATAAAACTTTCGGCACAGTTGGGCACTTTGAAGGTGTCTTGCATGATGATGATCATGTCACCGTGTCGCAAACGGAGTTCGCGTGCGGCCATCTGCAGCGGCTGTGGCTGCCCGCCATGGCCATTCACCATTAAAAACTTGCGGAAACCGGCGCGATAAAGGGATTCACCAATCTCCAGAATGGTATGTAACAAAGTTTCCCCGGTCAGTGTCAGCGTGCCGGGAAAGTGCAGGTGCTCATCGGATTTACCATAGGTGATCGGCGGAATGGCGTAAGCCGGGATGTCCGCGGGTAAACGTGCCAGGGCATGCCCGACCACGCCCGATGAAATGACGCTGTCTACGGCACACGGCAGATGGGGACCATGCTGTTCGATGGCGCCGGTCGGTAACACAATCACCGTGTTGGCTTTATTATCCAGTGTGGCGATGTCGGTCCAGCTCAGGTACGGCAAAAAGCGGTTTGCCGGGATATAACCATGCAACATACTGTTTCCTCGCGTTATTGTGGCAACCACGCCGTGGCTTCAACTTCAATTAGTACGTCCGGACTCGGCAGCATTTCACTGACCTGCACCACCGTTGACACCGGCGGTTCGTCCGGGAAGAACTGCTTGCGCACCCGGCTGTAGTGCGGGAAATGGTCCAGATTGCGAAAGTACTGCACCAGTTTGAAAACATCACTCATCTGCCCACCAGCGCTTTCAAGGGTGGTGCGGATGCTCTGCAGCACATACCAGCTTTGTGCCAGGATTGGACCTTCTTTGAAATCGGTAGAAAATTCACCACTGCGTCCCAGCAGCCGTTGCGCTGCTTCGGGGATATCGCTGTAACCGCGCACGATCGTCGCGGTTTGCGGATTCACCGGAATAATGCCCGAGAGAAAAATAAAGTCGCCGACGCGTCGCCACGCCGCATATTTCGCCAGCGGCTTACCCGCCCCTTCATCTAGCGTCATCAGTTTCTTCTCCATAACGCACGCCTTGTTTAAGCCGATAGCGCTGGCGCTGGCGCAGCGGCCAGCTTGCTGTATCGGCATGCGGAAAAATCACCATATCGTTGTGACGGAAAGCGTCGGGCTGGCAGATGAGCTGAGAGGCTTCATCAAAGGCAGCTCCCAACTGCAGGCTCAATACCCCACTGAACAGGGTATCGAGGGGGTCGTAACTGCCGAGGGGGCAGAAGGCGTCCTGCACGTTATCAGCGCCCAGCAGCAGTGAAATTCCACGCGCCTGCGCTTCTTTCACCAGCGTTAATCCACGCTGACGCGGTGTGCGATGGGGCACGGCGTCCTGTAACAGCAGGTTGGTCAGGGGCAGAGCGATCAGCGTCACCTGGTGCAGGGCCAGTCGATCAAGAATCTGCAGCGCATCTTCCTGTTGCGACAGCGCGCAGCTGTGGCTGCAGGTAATATGACCACTGAACGGATGTTGTTGCAGGTAGTTCGCCAGCCAGCGCATGCCCTGGGCATCAGCATTCAACTCTTCATCAATGTGCAGGTCGATATCGAGCTGCCACTGTTCGGCAGCTTGCAGAAGATGTGAGAAGGCTTGCGCATCCCAGTTGCTGCTGTGAATGAAACCACCCAGAAGTGCGCCCGGACCGCTGATGGCCACCTGAGCGGCAATATGCTGCGCATCATCCGCGCTGGCGAAAAAACTCAGCGGGGCGAGGGCCACGCGTTCGATACGACATAAAGGATGCTGTAACTCACCAATAACCTGCCACGCCAGCGGCGCCTGCGCGCTGAACCAATCGACGTGGGTGCGCAATAAACCCACGCCACTCTCCACCGCCCATTGCAATGCCTGATGCGCGCGCTGATGCAGGTCTGCACGGCTCCAGTGCACGCGATCCTGGTGCATCGCGGTAATCGCAGCCAGCAAACCGGGCTGGCGTGCCGGGCTGCGCTCGAAGGTGAACGTTTTGTCCAGATGCGCATGCGGTTCGATCAGGGCGGGAAGCACCAGAGCGCCATTGAGGGGCAAATAATCAGCATACGCTCCTTCACAGGGCGCGAACTGCAGCCCGTCAGCGTGAAAATGTAACGTCGCCAGCTGCGGCTGATTGTCCTGCTGCGGCCAGCTGTCTGGCAGGAGCCAGCGGGGTAAACGTGCGCCGGTTGCGCCTGGATAGATGTTCATAAGTCCAGCACCAGAAGCGGAGTGCGTGCGCGTGAGCAGCACAGGACGATGCAGTCATTTGCGGCACGCTCTTTTGGGCTTAACACCTCGTCGCGGTGATCGGGTTCACCCGACAAAACGCCCGTAATGCAGGCACCACACATGCCTTGCTCACAGGAGAGTTCGATATCGATACCCGCCGCTTCCAGCACCCCGGCAATGCTTTGTGCCTGTCCAACGGTATAACGCGCGCCGGAGGAGGCAATCTCCACGTCGAAGCTGTCGCCTGCGGTGATCAGGGAGGCTGCAGGATTGAAACGTTCGCTGTGCCATTGATCTGGCTGCCAGCCGCGTTCCAGCGCTTGCTGCTGCAGGTGGTGCATGAAGCCAGCTGGTCCGCAGGCAACCAGCGCGCTGTTGGCTGATGTTTCCAGATCGTCAGGTATCCGGGTGCGCAGGCTGTCGCCTTCGCTACTGTAGTGAATGACGACACGCTCACCGAGTTGCGCCAGACGTCTCGCAAACGCCAGTTCATCATGGTGTTTGAGAAAGATATGCAGCATGAATTCAGCCTGCCGCCCGGCCAGCGCTTCTGCCATGACCAGCAGTGGCGTCAGGCCAATACCGGCAGCCAATAATAAGGTGCGCGGTGCATCCGGTAGCGGAAAGTGGTTACGCGGTGCCGACAGGGTTAACGCATCGCCGACATTCAGCTGTTGATGCAGCCAGCGGGAACCGCCTGTCGAGGCGGGATCAAGACGCACGCAGATTTCATAACCAGCGGCACTGGCTGGCGAACACAGTGAGTATTGACGTACCCCTCCCGCCGGCAGGTGGACATCAATGTGCGCGCCCGGTGTAAAAGGCGGCAGCGGTTGGTCGCTGGCACTCTCCAGCGTCAGTAACAGATTGCCAGCACCGTTGGACTGCTTTGCGATGACGGTGACAGCCAGGTGTGTTGATTTCATAATCAGCCTGTCTTTGCAGGGCTGTCATCAGCGTTAGCGCCGCGCATACCCTTGTCTTTATCATGGATGCGATTATTATTTTGCCGTTGTGTAAGCGTCCATCTGTTTAATTCGCATGATGCGTTGCAAAAAAGAGAGCACCCACTATGTTTGCCTTCTCACGTTTTCTGATTTATTTCACCGAAGTGGCACGCCAGGGTTCGCTACGTAAGGCTTCCGAGGTGTTGCACGTCTCTGCCTCCTCTATCGATCGGCAGATTTTGCGCGTGGAGGAACAGCTGGATATGCCGTTGTTTGAACGCCATCCATCAGGTTTATGTATGACTGCCGCTGGCGAAATCCTGTTTAATGCGGCCAAAAACTGGCAACGTGATTTTGGTCGTGTTTGTACCCAATTAGAGGATCTGCGTGGCTTGCGACATGGCCATGTGCATATCGCCACCATTGATGCCATTAACCGCGGTTTTTTCTCCTCAATCCTGCAGCGTATCCGTGAAGACTATCCGGGCATTTCGTTTACCCTCACCACCATGAGCAATATCCATATCGCGAATGCGCTGACCGCCGGTGATGCGGATTTTGGCATCATGCTCAACCCACAAAGCTCGCGTGAACTGCTGGTGAAATCCTTTGCCGATCTGCGTCTGGGGATTGTGGTTAGCCGACATCATCCCCTGGCAACGCTGGAATCTATTCGCTTCAGCCATTGCGAACCCTGGCCGTTTATTGTGCCCGCCGCGCCATTAATGCTGGCCGATCCGCTGGAAGCGCTCATTAACAGTTCTGGCATTCGCCTGAAGGAAGTGGGGCGCACCAATAACATTCATATGCTGCGATCGTTAGTGCGTGATGATGTTGGCATCAGCCTGATGTGCTGGCTGGATATTGTTGATGAATATCGCCGGGGAGAACTGAAATTCATTCCGCTGATCGACACGGTATTAAAACCCTTTACTCTGTCACTGTGCGTGGCACCACAACGCCAGTTATCGGTGGCCGCGTCGATGATGCTCGGGCAGCTCGAGTTATTCTTTGCAATGATAGAGAGTGAAGAAGCGCTGGCAGGCAAGGAAGAGAAGCATATCGGGTAAACGCCGGACTTGCCCGCCAGATGTTGCAGCGGGTGGTGATGAACAACACCTATTGTAGATGTAAGGTCAGTCTGGTAGCGGCACAGCAGCCTCCTTTAATACAGGTATCACGATGGTGAAGATTGAACACGCAGACCCGCGCTCGGCGGAATCACAGTGGCTGATTGAAAAACTCTCCGCAGAGCTTGCGGCTATCACTGGCGATGGCGGAAACAGCCGCGCCAGCGTTGACACCTTTCAGGGTGAAGGCGCGTTGTGGGTGATCGCGAGAGACGCGCAGGGCACGGCCGTCGGCTGCGGCGCGTTACGGCCGGTGGCTGCCGGGATCGCTGAACTGAAAAGGATGTTCTCCGACCGCAGTTTGCCGGGCATCGGCTGCGCCTTGCTCTGCGCTCTGGAAGCCGCGGCAAAAACCCTGGGATATCGTGAACTGTGGCTGGAAACCCGGCATGTTAATCAGCGCGCCGTGGATTTTTATATCAGGCAGGGTTACCGGCAGAGAGAAAATTACGGACCCTACCGCGGCCGGGAAGAGGCCATTTGCCTGGGCAAAACGTTATAAAATAAAAGGGTGGCTGACATCAGTCCGGCGGGTTTGATTTAGCGGCCCGTATCATCTTCCATCGCCCAGCAAACTCACCACAACAAAAAGCCCGCTCAGGTTTCCCTGAGCGGGATTCTTTAAATCTGGCTCCTCTGACTGGACTCGAACCAGTGACATACGGATTAACAGTCCGCCGTTCTACCGACTGAACTACAGAGGAATCGTTGGAACGAGGCGAATATTAGCGATGCCGATCCCCGTTGTCAAAGCCCGATCGCACACTTCTGGTTTAAGTGCGCGTAAAAGCAGCGGATTGCTGCTTTTCTGCCTTGAATGGGCAGATTTCAAACTGCCAGCAAGATCTCACTTTAAACGCATTTCCTTTAAGATGTTAGATGCGTGTCAAAGTTTTGTTATTTGCCGATTTTAAAACAATCATTTCAGTGCTTTTATGATGAAAATTTCAAAAGAAGAAATGATGAAACAAATGAACTGCTTATCATCACGCCCGAAAGGAGTTTTGTCCGCTCAACGCTTCTTGCGAAAGTAACATATTGATAAGGAAGATGTTGAAAAAAGGAGCAGCACGGTACCGATAGCGTCAGACCAGAAGCCTTACCTCTACGAACAGAAAAAAAACGCCAGCGACGTTGAGTGAATGTAAAAGATATTTTTCATTCGCGGACTCAGCCAACCTGAGCACGTTAACAAATAAGAAGGGTTACCTATGAAATTCAAAAAAGCGTTAGTGACTTCCCTGTTAGCTTGCATGTTACCTGCCGCTGTGATGGCAAAAGATATCCAGCTGGGCGTTTCTATGGCGCTGTTTGATGACAACTTCCTCACCATCCTGCGCACAGCCATGCAGAAAGAGATGCAAAAAGACAATATCAAAGGCCAGGTTGAAGACGCCAAAGGCGACGTGGCCCAGCAGCTGCAGCAGGTGCAGAACTTCATTGGTCAGGGTGTTGACGCCATCATCGTGAACCCGGTTGATACCAACGCGGTGAAACCACTGGTGGATGCCGCCGCTAAGGCCGGCGTGCCGCTGGTGTTCGTCAACCGCAAACCATCGGGTGAGCTGAAAGACAAAATGGCGTTTGTCGGTTCGGATTCTGAACTGGCAGGCCGTCTGCAGATGGAAGCGCTGGCGAAAAAGATGAACGGCAAAGGCAACGTGGCGATTCTGCTGGGTGACCTGGCTAACGAATCAACCCGTGAACGCACCAAAGGCGTGGAAGCGGTGGTCGCCAAATATCCGGGCATTAAAGTGGTACAGAAACAGACCGCCAAATTTACCCGTAATGATGCGGTGGACGTAGTGAGTAACTGGCTGACCGCCGGCGATGACATTCAGGCCATTGCCTCTAACAACGATGAAATGGCGATCGGTGCGCTGCAGGCGCTGGGTAAAAACCCGAATCACATTCTGGTCGCGGGTGTGGATGGTACCCCGGATGCACTGCAGATGATCAAGAACGACAAAATGGTCGCCACGGTCTTCCAGGATGCGAAAGGTCAGGGTGAAGGCGCGGTACAGACGGCGGTCAAGCTGATTAACGGCGAGAAAGTGCAGAAAGTGGTCGATATCCCGTTCCAGCTGATCACCAAAGATAACTACGAAAAATTTGCCAGTCAGAATCAGAAATAAACCGTAACCGACTTAGCCGTACGGAGGTGATGTATGACCGCTTTTGCGCTTGAAGCCGAAGGCATCAGCAAGTTCTTCCCCGGAGTGAAGGCACTCGACAATGTCTCACTGCGTATTAAGCCGGGGTCGGTACATGCCCTGATGGGTGAAAATGGCGCGGGCAAATCCACTTTAATGAAATGCCTTATCGGGATGTATCGTCCCGATAAGGGCACCATCCGCATTAAAGGGGAGCCAGTGCAGTTTCAGGACACCATGGACGCGCTGCGTTCCGGCATTTCCATGATTCACCAGGAGCTTAATCTGGTGCCTTACATGACCGTGGCGGAGAATATCTGGCTCGGTCGTGAACCGATGAAATACGGCTTTGTCGATCACGGCAAGCTCAATCAGCAGACGCAGGAACTGCTTAACAAACTGAATATCCGTCTGAAAGCCGATCGGCTGGTCGGCGAGCTCAGCATTGCGTCCCAGCAGATGGTGGAAATTGCCAAAGCGGTGTCGTGGAACTCCGACATCGTGATTATGGATGAACCGACCTCGGCGCTGACGGAAACTGAAGTGGCGCATCTGTTCACCATCATCCGCGACCTGCGTGCCCAGGGCAAAGCCATCATCTATATCAGCCATAAAATGGATGAAATTTTCGCCATCACCGATGAGATCAGCATCTTCCGCGACGGCACCTGGGTCGGCAGTAATAGCACCACCGCCTTTACCCGTCAGTCGCTGATCACCCAGATGGTGGGACGCGAACTGACGCAGCTGTTCCCTAAATTCAACAGTGCCATCGGCGAAGAAGTGCTGACGGTGCGCAATCTGACCTGCAAAGATCGCTTTACCGATGTCAGCTTCAGCGTGCGCAAAGGCGAAATCCTCGGCGTGGCCGGGCTGGTGGGTGCCGGACGCAGCGAGGTGATGGAGAGCCTGTTCGGCATGGAAAGCTTCGACAGCGGTGAAGTGCTGATTGATGGTGTGCCGGTGAAAATCGATTCGCCGTCAACGGCGATTGAGAAGGGCATGGCATTTCTCACCGAGGACCGCAAAAAGTCCGGGCTGTTTCTGGTGTTGTCGGTGCTGGAGAACATGAGCATCGTCAATATGCCCGATTACATCGGCAAAAGCGGTTTCGTTAGCCACATGAAGATGGCGCAGGACTGCATGGAGCAGATCCGCAAACTCAATATTAAAACGCCGACCATGGATCAGATCATCAATAACCTCAGCGGCGGTAATCAGCAGAAGGTGCTGATTGCGCGCTGGCTGCTGGCGCAACCGAAGATTCTGATCCTCGATGAACCAACCCGCGGCATTGATGTTGGCGCCAAAGCCGAAATCTACCGCCTGATCAGTGAACTGGCTAACCGTGGCGTGGCCATCATCATGGTCTCCTCTGAGCTGCCGGAGATTCTCGGCATGAGCGACCGGGTGATGGTGATGCACGGCGGACGTATAACCGGCATCCTCGATAAAGAAGAGGCCGACCAGGAAACCATTTTGTCGTTGGCATCCGAGTGAGGCACGAGACCCCTATGAGTAACGTAAAAATAACGGCCCCGCAGGCCACCGAACAGAGTTCTTTCTTCGGCAATCTGCGCCATAAACTGCCGAAAGACACCGGCATCTTTGTCGTGATGTTAGGCATTGCGCTGATCTTTGAAATAGCCGGCTGGTACGTGCGTGACCAGTCATTTCTGCTCAACACCAACCGTTTAGTGCTGATTGTGCTGCAGGTGGCGATCATCGGTATCATCGCCGTCGGCGTCACCCAGGTCATTATTACTACCGGTATCGACCTGTCGTCCGGTTCGGTTATCGCCCTGACGGCGGTGGTCGCCGCCAGCCTGGCACAGACGTCTGACAGCCTGTCGCCGATGTATCCGTCACTGGTCAATCTGCCCGCCGCCATCCCGATCGTCGCGGGCATCGGCGTCGGCCTGCTGTGCGGCGTGGTCAACGGCGTATTGATCACCAAAACCGGTATTCCGCCGTTTATCGCCACGCTCGGTATGATGGTGTCGGCGCGCGGTCTGGCACAATATTATACCCAGGGCAACCCGATCAGCTTCCTGTCGGACGGTTTCACCTCCATCGGTCAGGGCGCGATGCCGGTGATTATCTTCCTGGTGGTCGCCTTCCTGTTCCACATCGCACTCAAACACACCCGCTACGGCAAATATGTCTATGCGATTGGCGGCAACATGACCTCCGCCAAAGTGTCGGGCATCAACGTTAATAAATATCTGATCATCGTGTATACCATCGCCGGGGCGCTCTCGGGTCTGGCGGGGGTGGTGCTGGCGGCGCGCGTCAGCAGCGGCCAGTCGAGCATGGGCATGGCGTATGAACTCGACGCCATCGCCGCCGCAGTTATCGGTGGCAGCAGCCTGATGGGCGGCGTCGGGCGGATTACCGGCACGCTGATCGGCGCAGTGATCCTCGGTTTAATCAAAAGTGGCTTTACCTTTGTTGGCGTCGATGCTTACGTGCAGGACATCATTAAAGGGATGATCATCGTCGCAGCGGTTTCAATTGATATGCACCGCAACCGCAAAAAACGCTAACCCGTTCTGCTCCTCTCTTCCGGGAGAGGAGCAGGGTAAAGGCGGTAATTGCACGCTGCCAGGCTGCCGGCATCGTCAGACGCAATAAGTTTTCCCACTGATAGCCACCGCGCAATTTCTCTTTATTCTCCTTTCTGCCCCCGCAATCCGTGCATTTTCTGCCCGTTTTGCACCACAGCAGCACGCGCAGTCATCACTTTTTTGCACATCTGCCTCGCAAATGTTGCACCATCAGGGTGCGTCATCACCAGCGGATAAACGTTATGGGTCATGTGCGGCACTTATTAACCCATTCGGGGTAATCAGAAACGCTTATTTTCCCGTTCGTTAGGAAAATTCTGGTCAGTGCCCGCCGGGTAAAGATCAAACCTGGCCTGCATATTGCAATTTCTTTGTCACAAGCCAGCAGGCTGAGAACTCATCATTTGGGCATTCGGGGATCCGTGACGGAGGCAATATGAACTTAAGACGACTGAAATACTTTGTAAAAATCGTCGATATCGGCAGCCTGACGCAGGCAGCAGAAGTCCTGCATATCGCACAACCTGCACTCAGCCAACAGGTGGCGACGCTGGAGAACGAACTCGACCAGCAGTTGCTGATCCGCACCAAGCGCGGCGTAACGCCAACCGAAGCCGGTAAAATTCTTTATGCTCACGCACGCACCATTCTGCGCCAGTGCGAACAGGCGCAGACAGCGGTAATCAACGCTGGCCAGGCGCTCAATGGTCAGGTATCGATTGGCCTCGCGCCGGGCACGGCAGCCTCTTCGCTCACCATGCCGCTGCTGCAAACGGTGCGCGAGCAATATCCTGATGTGCTGGTCTATCTGCACGAGAACAGCGGCACTTCACTCAATGAGAAAGTGATGAATGGCCAGCTGGATATGGCCGTGCTGTACGATCGCGCGCCGACTGCCGGCATCAACAGCATTCCGCTGATGAAAGAGGAGCTGTATCTGGTAGGGGCGACGGCCTGTCCGGGTGCTACGGTGGATCTGGCTGACGTGGCACAGATGAACCTGTTCCTGCCGCGTGACTACAGCGCCGTGCGCAAACGCGTGGACGAAGCGTTCTCGCTGCGTCGCCTGAGTGCGAAAATCATCGGTGAAATTGAGTCGATCTCAACTTTAACCGCGGCGGTGTCGAGCGGCATGGGCGTTACCGTACTGCCGGAATCGGCGGCACGCGCGCTGGTGAGTTCAACGCATGCGTGGATGGCACGCATTAACAGTCCGTCGCTGAATCTGCCGCTGTCGCTGAACGTCTCAGCGCGCCTGCCGCTGTCGCCATCGGCGCAGGCGGTCAAAAATATTCTGCTGTCGCTGCTGAATAAGCCGATGGTGGAAGAGCGCGAGCTGATGTTAGTGGGGTGATAGAGAGAGGTTTTTCCCCTCACCCTAACCCTCTCCCGCCCGCGGGAGAGGGAACCGTCTGGCACGGCCATCCATCCCGGTACGCCATCTGAATATCGCGCGATCCTCTCCCTCTCCCTATGGTAGAGGGCCGGGGTGAGGGCGGCAAAGCGCACTCCTCCCCAACCCCACGCTTATTACTATTCCGCATAACACACCGTTTTTTATTATTTGTTGCAATCACACCAACTTCATAACATGGACGAAACAGGGGCAGGAAACAGGAGAAAAGGGTGTGAATTTCCAGCAACTTAAAATTATACGCGAAGCGGCCCGTTGCGAATTCAACCTGACAGAAGTCGCCAATACGTTGTTTACCTCGCAATCGGGGGTGAGCCGGCATATTCGCGATCTGGAAGATGAACTGGGCGTGGAAATCTTCATTCGTCGTGGCAAGCGGCTGTTAGGCATGACTGAACCGGGCAAAGCGCTGCTGACCATTGCTGAACGCATCCTCGATGAGGCCGGCAAAGTGCGCCGCCTTGCGGATGTGTTTACCAATGAGACCAGCGGCGTGCTGACCATCGCCACCACGCACACCCAGGCGCGCTATAGCCTGCCGCGCGTCATCAAAGCGTTTCGCCAGCTCTATCCCAACGTGCGGCTGGAACTCAATCAGGGTTCACCGCAGGAGATCGTCGCCATGCTGCTGGCCGGTGAGGCCGATGTCGGCATCGCCTCGGAGCAGCTGGTGAATAACACCAGCCTGGCGGCATTCCCGTGGTTCAGCTGGCACCACTCGCTGCTGGTGCCGCACGATCACGAGCTGCTGGCGAATCAGCCGGTCACGCTCGCCAGCCTCAGCCGCCATCCGCTGATCACCTATCGTCAGGGGATTACCGGTCGCTCGCGCGTGGACCGTGCATTCCAGGCGGCTGGCCTCCGCCCGGATATCGTGCTCAGCGCGCAGGATTCTGACGTGGTGAAAACCTATGTCGAACTCGGGCTGGGCGTCGGTATCCTCGCCGATCAGGCGTGCGATATTTACGATGGCGAAGACCTGGTGAAGATCGATGCTCACCATCTGTTTGATGCCAACACCGTGTGGCTCGGGCTGAAGCGCGGCCAGCTCCAGCGCAACTACGTCTGGCAGTTCCTTGAACTGTGTAACGCTAACCTGTCACTGGAAGAGATCAAACGGCAGGCGCTCTCTTACGAAACCGACGACGAACCCGCCATCGATTTCCAAATCTGAGTTTCCTCTCTGGCCCGGTGCGGGCCTTTTTTATTTGCTTCCCCATACGGACATGGCAAGCTGGCGGGCACAATGTTTTTCAGGGAGAACCGCATGAATACGATATTGCGCGCCATGACCCTCACGGACGCCGAAGCGGGTTATCGCCTGACTCAGCAACTGGGCTGGGCGCACCGCCGCGAAGACTGGCAGCAGCTCATCGCCCTGGGTGAAGGCGTGGTGGTTGAGGCGCAGGGCGACTATCTCGGCGGGGCGATTGGCTGGCGCTGGGGGCCGGATGCCGCCACTATTGGTCTGGTGATTGTGAGCGAACAGGCGCGCGGACGCGGTATTGGCCGCCAGGTGATGCAGGCAATGCTGGAAAAATTCTCCGGCTGCAACATGCGGCTGCACGCCACCGATATGGGGCAGGTGCTGTATGAGAAGCTCGGCTTCCAGGCCTGCGATCGCGTGGCGCAGCATCAGACGCGCGCGCTGGCGCAGCAGCCTGCGGTAATCGTACCGGATGGCCTGACGCTGCGGCCGGCCGTTGAAGCGGATGCCGCCGCCATCGACGGACTGGATTATCAGGCGAACGGGCTGCGGCGCACGCGTCTGCATCAGCAGCTGCTGGCGCAAAGCGTGGTGCTGCAGGATGCACAGGGCAGGTTGCAGGGGTTTGCCAGTCGCCGCCGCTTTGGACACGGCTGGACCATCGGCCCGGTGATTGCTGACGATGTTGCGGCGGCGCATGCGCTGGTGTCGCAGCTGATGCAGGATCTGACGCAGCAGTTTGTCCGGCTGGACACGCCCGATGCCCGGCTCGGCGCGTGGCTGCTCAACCTTGGGCTGGCGCAGGTCGATGCGCCTTATGCGATGGTACACGGCACACCGTGGCGGGTGGCACCGAACGGGCCGCAGACCTTTGCGCTGGTCTCGCCTGCGCTGGGTTAACTAAGCGTAACGGCGGTGATTTCTAAGCCAGACGCGGCGAACGTCGCCGAACAGGCGTTATCTGTCACATTCCATTTCGTCGGCTACCCTTAACGTTTATTGCAAACGTCTAAGGGAGAGCCCGTCATGAGCAAGAAAACCAGCGATTTCTTTGTTGAACGCCTGCAGGCATGGGGCGTCACGCGCATTTATGGCTATCCGGGCGATGGCATCAACGGCGTGCTGGGCGCTATCCAGCGGGCCAATAAAGCCGGTGCAGGCATCGAATTTATTCAGGTGCGACATGAAGAGATGGCGGCCTTTATGGCTGCCGGTCACGCCAAATTTACCGGGGAGCTCGGCGTCTGTCTGTCGACCGGCGGCCCCGGTGCCACCCATCTGCTCACCGGCCTGTATGATGCCAAAATGGATCACGCGCCGGTGCTGGCGATTGCCGGCCAGGCGGAAACCACCGCGCGCGGCGCCAGCTACCAGCAGGAGATGAATCTGGACCGCATCTTCGCCGATGTGGCGAACTTTGTGCAGGAAGCGGCAGCCCCGGCGCAGGTCCAGCATCTGGTCGATCGCGGCGTGCGCATTGCCAAAGCGCAGAACGGCGTCGCGGTGATCATCCTGCCGAAAGATCTGCAGGATGAGAACTGGCAGCCGCCGCAGCATGCGCACGGATTTACCCATTCCGGGCCGGGCTATCAGCGGCCAAAGATTGTGCCCTACGACGAGGATTTGCGCCGTGCCGCAGAAGTGCTTAACGCCGGCAAAAAAGTCGCGGTACTGATCGGTGCTGGTGCGCGCGGTGCTGCGGTTGAAGTGGTGCAGATTGCCAATGTGCTCGGCGCGGGCGTGGCCAAAGCGCTGCTGGGCAAAGACGTGCTGCCGGACGATGCGCCTTTTGTCACCGGTTCGATCGGCCTGCTCGGCACCAAACCGTCGTGGGAGCTGATGCAGAACTGCGACACTTTACTGATGATTGGCAGCGGTTTTCCGTGGACCGAATTTCTGCCGCCGGAAGGTAAAGTGCGCGCGGTACAAATCGATATCGATCCGGCGATGCTGGGGCTGCGCTATCCGTGCGAGGTCAACCTGCACGGCGACGCGGCAGAGACCCTGCGCGCGCTGCTGCCGTTACTGACGCATAAAGCGGATCGCCACTGGCAGGAGGAGATCGCGGTGCAGGTGCGCGACTGGTGGGCGTTGATGGAACAGCGCGCTATGGCGCCCGCCAATCCGGTCAATCCGCAGCGCGTGGTGTGGGAGATGTCCCCGCAGCTGCCGGAAGATGCGATTGTCACCTCGGACTCGGGCTCCTGCGCCAACTGGTTTGCGCGCGATTATCGGGTGAAGCAGGGCCAGCGCGCCACGCTGTCGGGTGGGCTGGCTTGCATGGGCGCTGCCGTCCCGTTTGCCATCGCCGCGAAATTTGCCTTTCCCACTCAGCCAGTGGTGGCGCTGGTGGGCGACGGGGCGATGCAGATGAACAACCTGGCCGAGCTGATCACCATTCAGAAATACTGGCAGCAGTGGGCCGATCCGCGCCTGATTGTCTGCGTGTTCAATAATCAGGATCTCAATCAGGTCACCTGGGAACAGCGGGTAATGGAAGGCAACCCACGCTTTGAAGCTTCGCAGCAGCTGCCGGACGTGCAATATGCGCGCTTTGCCGATAGCCTCGGTTTGCAGGGCATCTATGTCGACCGGCCGGAGGATCTGGCGGCGGCGTGGCAGCAGGCGCTCAGCGCCACCCGACCGGTGTTGCTGGAGGTGAAAACCGATCCGGAAGTGGCCCCGCTGCCGCCGCATATCACGCTTAAGCAGGCCAAAGCTTTTATGTCGTCAATGGCGAAGGGCGACCGCGGCATGACGCAGGTGATTAGCGACACCGCCAGCCAGTTGCTGCACAGCAAGGGTTAGCGCGCCGTCCTGTTTATGCCCGGGATAACGCCGGGCTAAATATTTACTGTTTCACTGTAGGGTGCGCGTTAATGCGCACCTGAAATATACAATCGGTCTGATTCCCACTGTTTTGCATTATCTATAATATATTGCCGTATATGCAGTAATTCGTTTTCATTGCGGATAACACGATCGTAGAAGCTGCGTTGCCAGATTTTATATCCTACCTGGCGCGTGATGCCGCCTTTGAATAAATTAATTATTTGATTGATGGGGCGTTCATTACGTTCCTGTAACCACAGGATGGCATGGAAGTGATTGGGCATCAGCGCAAATGTATCAAGCGTGGCGAAACGCGTCCGGCGCGGAACCTCGTTCCAGGCGGAGATAACGATATTCCCTAAAGGCGAGGCTATCATTATGCCATGATGTATATCGCCAAATAAGGAGCGACGCTGATGACACACCAGCGTTAAAAAATAGGCGCCTGCCGAACGATAATTATAACGCTTCAGGCGGGGATATTTGCGATTTTTCATTATGACCTCCTTGTGCAAAAAGAATGTGCTCCTTTTATTTGCGTAAAGCCATTAGAAGAGGGGAACGTTGGGAGTTGCATTCCAGATATTCAGAGCGCGATGAATGGGTTATTTTTAGATGAGTGCGGGGTTTTACCAGGTCGCCATAAATGGCGCCCCTACAGGGTTGGGATTGTGTTTGGTCGACGTAATTGGCAAAACCACAGGACGGTACAAGGTTTTGTAGGGTACGCATTTATGCGCACCAGGATAATTTTAGATGAGTGCGGGTTTTTACCAGGTCGCCATAAATGGCGCCCCTACAGGGTTGGGATTGTGTTTGTTTGCCGTAAATGGCAAACCCACAGGACGGTACAAGATTTTGTAGGGTGCGCATTTATGCGCACCAGGACAAAAACAAACAAATTGAACGCCGTACTCCCCTCACACCATCCGCTCAATCTCGCTCAACGGCACCGCGCGGCTGAACAAATATCCCTGCAGCTCATTACACCCGGCATCAGCCAGCGCGTTTTTCTGGCCCTCGGTTTCGACGCCTTCGGCGGTGACGGTCAGGCCCATGGCGTGGCCGAGGCGTACCACGGATTCAACAATCGCGGTGGAGTTTTCCGCCACGCCCAGCGACTGGGTAAACGACCGGTCGATTTTAATCTTGTCGACCGGAAACGTGCTGAGATAATTCAGGCTCGAATAACCGGTGCCGAAATCATCCAGCGCGATACGGAACCCGGCGTCGCGCAGCGCGATGATACTGTTGCGCGCTTCGTGTTCATCCTCAATCAACACGCCTTCGGTGATTTCCAGCTCCAGCCGCTGCGGATCGGCTCCTTCCGACTGCACAATCTCAATCATGCGTTCGACAAACCCGCTGGCGCGGAACTGCACCGGCGAAACGTTCACCGCCACAATCACCTGCGGTAACTTCAGGGCGGTTTTGCAGGCCTCGCGCAGCACCCATTCGCCCAGCGGAATAATCATGCCGGTCTCTTCGGCGATGGCGATAAAGTCGGCAGGCGAGACATCGCCGCGCTGCGGATGATGCCAGCGCAGCAGCGCTTCCAGTCCGACAATCCGCTGACCGCTGATCTCCATCAGCGGCTGATACCACACCGCCAGACCGTCGTACGTGACCAGCGCCTGACGCAGATCCGCCGCTATCTGCTGGCGCGTGCGCAGCGATTCATCCATCACCTTTTCAAACTGGCGATACTGGCCGCGTCCGCCATTTTTCGCCTCGTACAGCGCAATGTCGGCTTTGCGCATCAGCTCCAGCCGGTCAATACCATCGCGGGGTGCCAGCGCCAGGCCAATGCTGACGCCAACCCACAGTTCGTTGCCCACCAGCTGATACGGCTCGCCCAGCGCGGCGATGATGCGCTGCGCCAGCGCCTGCACCTGACCGATATTCTCTACTTCCGGCATCACGATGATAAATTCATCGCCGCCAATACGCCCGACGGTATCGCTGGCGCGCACCAGGTGACTCAGGCGGCGCGCCACCTCAATAATCAGGTCATCGCCGGCGTGATGGCCCCAGGTATCGTTAATGATTTTGAAGCGATCCAGATCCAGCAGCAGCAACGCCACGCGCTGGTCGTGACGGGTCGCGGCGGCCAGTGCCTGAGTCAGCCGATCTTCAACCAGCGCCCGGTTCGGCAGCCCGGTCAGCACATCGTGAAACGCCAGATGCTGCGCCTGCGCCTCGCTGGCCCCGAGCTTCAGCAGCGACTGCGATAAATCGAGCGAGGAAGTCCAGATGCGCCGCACCATAAACAGACACAGCAGGGTGATCAGCAGCACCGAAATCAGCGTGGAAGGGCCGAGGGTACGCAACATCTGCGCGCCCGGCTTGTCCGGATCCCAGCTGAGGTAGCCGACGATATCGCCCTGACGCGAGGTCAGCGGATAGCGCGCTTTGTGTTCGTTCTGCGGTACGCCATCGCTAAAAAAGAGCTGCCGCAGCTGACTGCGTTCAGACAGGTTGCGCAGATAGCCATCATCAAGAAACTTAATACTCACCAGCCGGTAGCGCCCGGCCTCGCGCGTGCTGCTGATATCGCCCACCGCCAGCGCTGCCGCACGCTGGCCGATGCGCACAAAATCCGCGCGGTCGGCCGGACCGGGTACCTCATCACTGCTTTGCACCAGTGGCGTCTGCAACAGATCGCGCAGGTACGGCCCGATGCGCAGATCCGCCACCGGCTGACCGTTGCGCCACACGGCGGTCGGCTGATTGGTGCGGTCAAGCAGCACAATCAGCTGATGATCAAACATATCGTACAGCCAGCTACCGACGTTTTGATTCAGCCAGTCGCTGTCCGTCTGCGGCTGCGCCAGTTGATCGGCGAGTGGGGACCAGCGCGTCAGGCTGCGCAGCTGGCGCAGATGTTCACTCAGGCTCTGATTGAACGAGGCGGCGATCATCCGCTGCTGCTGCTCGCGCGCCTCATGGTTGGTGGCCGAGGTGCTCCAGAACAGGCCAAAACCGGCACCGAGAAAAGTCAGCAGCAAAATCGCCACCAGCGGCAGGATCACTTCGCGCAAAAAATTGCGGCGAAAACCGTGCGAAAGTTTGAAGGTGTTTATCATTTTAAGGTTTCGCGCTCCGGGCAGGGCTTACTGAATAAATTAGCAGAATTTACGCAGCCTGCATCCGATAAGGGAAGCGTTAAAGGCGTGAAACTGCACGCGATTTTTTTGCGCATAGTCACAAAGGTAACAGTTAAGTGGATTTTATTGAATTGGTCGCCGTCTGGCTGCCATCCTGCTGCCTTAAAGCAAATTCATCCGCACGTCACTGAGCCGTCACGGCACTGTCATCTGTCTCCCGCACTGTAGTCGCCATTCCGCAGCCTCTTCCGCTGCGCCCCTTAACCTGAAGCGAATGAGGTATTGAGCGTGATGGAGATATCCAGACATCCGACCACTGTCTATCAGGCGGTTGCCGCCCAGCTGGAGCAGGCGCTGCAGGAGCGCTATCGCTGCGGCGATTATCTGCCGTCAGAACAGCAGCTGGCCGATCACTATGCCGTCAATCGCCACACGCTGCGCCGGGCCGTAGATGAGCTGGTGAACAAAGGCCTGCTGCAGCGGCGCCATGGCGTCGGCATCCTGGTGCTGATGCGCCCGTACGACTACCCGCTGCATGCCCAGGCGCGCTTTAGCCAGAACCTGCTGGAGCAGGGCAGTCATCCCACCAGCGAACGGCTGCTGGCGGTACTGCGTCCGGCCAGCAGCGACGTGGCCGCCGCGCTGGGCAGTGACGAGGGCACCAGCGTCATTCATTTACGCACCCTGCGCCGCGTCAACGGCGTGCCGGTGTGCGTGATCAACCACTATCTGGCCGACCTGCGCTGGTGGCCGGCGCTGCAAACGTTCCAGCACGGTTCCCTGCACGACTTCATGCAGCAGCAGCTCGGCCTGCAGCTGAGCCGCCGTCAGACCCGCATCAGTACCCGCCGCGCACAGGCCAAAGAGTGCAAACAGCTGGAGATTACGCTGCACGCGCCGCTGCTGTGCGTGCGCACCCTGAACACACAGCCGGACGGTCAGGTGGCGGAGTACTCCGTCAGCCTGACGCGTGGCGACATGATTGAACTCACCCTGGAGCACCAATGAAACAGCAAACCGCCCGTCAGCACTGGCTTTCGGTGCTGGCGCACAGTGAAGCCAGCGCGCTGACCAGCCACTGGCAGTCGCTACAGCTTACACCCGCCTTCGAGCGCCTGCGCCCGGCGGAAACCGGTTTAACCCGTCTGCAGGCGCGCATGGGCGGCAGCGGGAAACGCTTCGTCATGGGCGATGCCACCGTCACCCGCGCGGTGATCAGACTGCACGATGGCACGCTGGGTTTTAGCTATGTGCTGGGGCGCGATAAGGCGCATGCCGAACGCTGCGCGCTGATTGATGCGCTGCTGCAACAGCCGGAAACCCAGGCGCTGCTGCAGGAAAAAATTATTGCCCCGCTGGCGGCACTGCGTGAAGAGCAGCGCCAGCTGCGCGCGCGGGAAATCGCCAGCTCCAAAGTGGATTTCTTTACGCTGGTTCGCGGAGATAACGAATGACATTACTGGCAAGTTTTAACCATCCGGTTGCCGACGCCCAGCGCGCCTTCCGCCGCATTCTCAAAGCGATGAGCGAGCCGGGCGTGATGGTCTCGCTGCCGCTGGCGCAGGGTTGGGGCGATCTCTCCCCGGCAGCAACGGCGGTGCTGCTGACGCTGGTCGATCAGGAGAGCGCGCTGTGGCTGGATCGCCGTGTGGACAGTGATATCGTGCGCAGCAACCTGCGCTTTCACACCGGCGTACCGATTGTCGATGAGCGCGATGCCCCATTTGCGCTGACCCACGCGGCGGCCAATCCCGATCCCGCCTGCTTCGCCGCCGGTGACAATCTGTCCCCTGAGAAGAGCACCACGCTGATTGTCGAAGTGCCGTCGCTCAACGGCGGGTTGACGCTGCGCCTCTCCGGGCCCGGCCTGCGTGAGCCGCGCGCCATCGCGCCGCAACTGCCGGCCGCCATTCTGACCTATCTGCGCGAGCGCCCGCATCCGTTCCCGCAGGGGGTGGATCTGATTTTCACCTGCGGTGAAGCGATGATGGCGCTGCCACGCACCACCGACGTGGAGGTGTGCTGATGTATGTAGCCGTGAAAGGGGGCGAAAAGGCGATTGCCAGCGCCCATCAGCTGCAGGCCGATCTGCGCCGTGGCGATCGCAGCGTGGCGGAGCTGGGCTGCGACCAGGTGGCGCAACAGCTGGGGCTGGCGGTGGACCGGGTGATGACCGAAGGCGGCATCTTTGACACACAGCTGGCGGCCTTAGCCATCAAACAGGCCAGTGGTGATTTGGTCGAGGCGATTTTCCTGCTGCGCGCCTACCGCACCACGCTGCCGCGCCTCGCGGACAGCCTGGCGCTGGAAACCGCGGAAATGCGCATCGAGCGCCGCATCTCGGCGGTTTACAAAGATCTGCCCGGTGGCCAGGTGCTGGGCCCGACCTATGACTACAGCCACCGCCTGCTGGATTTTACCCTGCTGGCCAACGGCGAAACGCCGGCCGCCGCGCGTGACGATCAGGCGCTGGCGCAGCGTTGCCCGCATGTGTTCAGCATGATGACGCGTGAAGGGCTGGCTGCGCGTGAAGAGGATGACGGCAGCGAGCCGTGTGACATCACGCGCCAGCCGCCCGGTTATCCGGCATCACGCGCTGCCCGCTTACAGCAGCTGGTGCGCGGCGACGAGGGGTTTTTGCTGGCGCTTGGCTATTCGACCCAGCGCGGCTATGGCCGCAACCACCCGTTTGCCGGTGAAATCCGCACCGGCTATCTCAGCGTGTCGATCTGCCCCGAAGAGCTGGGTTTTGAGATTGAAATTGGCGAGATCCTGCTGACCGAATGCGAAATGGTCAACGGCTTCACCACCCAGGGCGACAGCGCCCCCCACTTTACCCGCGGCTATGGTCTGGTGTTCGGACGCGCAGAGCGTAAGGCGATGGCGATGGCGCTGGTGGACCGTGCGCTGCAGGCACCCGAGTATCAGGAGCGCATTGCCGGGCCGGCGCAGGACGAAGAGTTCGTGCTGTCGCACGCCGATAACGTCGAAGCCGCTGGCTTTGTCTCGCATCTGAAACTGCCGCACTACGTGGATTTCCAGGCGGAGCTGGAGCTGCTGCAGCGGCTGCGCCAACAGCATCAGGAGCAGAATGATGAGTGAGTTAACCGGCTACAACAACGGCTACCTGGATGAGCAGACCAAACGCACCATCCGCCGCGCCATTCTGAAAGCGGTCGCGATCCCCGGCTATCAGGTGCCGTTTGCCGGCCGCGAAATGCCGATGCCGTATGGCTGGGGTACCGGCGGCATCCAGATCACCGCCAGCATTATTGGCGACAGCGACGTGCTGAAAGTGATCGATCAGGGCGCGGATGACACCACCAACGCGGTCTCTATCCGGCGCTTCTTCCAGCGCGTCAGCGGGGCGGCAACCACCGAAGCCACCAAAGACGCCACGCTGATCCAGACGCGGCACCGCATTCCGGAGACGCCGCTTGAAGAGGATCAGGTGCTGATTTTCCAGGTGCCGATCCCGGAGCCGCTGCGCTTTATTGAGCCGCGCGAGACCGAAACCCGCACCATGCACGCGCTGGAGGAGTACGGCATCATGCAGGTCAAGCTGTATGAAGATATCGCTCGCTACGGCCATATCGCCACCACCTATGCCTATCCGGTGAAGGTTAACGATCGCTACGTGATGGATCCGTCGCCGATTCCCAAATTCGACAACCCGAAGATGCACATGATGCCGGCGCTGCAGCTGTTTGGTGCCGGACGTGAAAAACGCATTTATGCGCTGCCGCCCTACACCAAAGTGGAAAGTCTTGATTTCGACGATCACCCGTTCAGCGTGCAGAGCTGGGAACAACCCTGTGCGCTGTGCGGTTCGCGCCACAGCTATCTCGACGAAGTGGTGATGGATGATGCCGGTACGCGCATGTTTGTCTGCTCCGATACCGATTTTTGCCACCAGCAGCAGGAACAACAGCATGCACAGTGAACAGCCGCTGCTCGCGGTCAATAACCTGACGCACCTCTACGCGCCGGGCAAAGGTTTTGAAGACGTCAGTTTTGCGCTCTATCCCGGAGAAGTGCTGGGGATTGTCGGTGAATCCGGCTCGGGGAAAACCACGCTGCTGCGCAGCCTGTCGGCGCGTCTGGCGCCCCAGCAGGGCAACATTCTTTACCGCGGCCGCGATCTGTATCAGCTCAGCGAGAGCGAGCGCCGGCGGCTGCTGCGCACCGAGTGGGGCGTGGTGCATCAGCATCCGCTGGATGGCCTGCGTCCGCAGGTGACGGCGGGCGGCAATATTGGTGAGCGTCTGATGGCGATTGGACAGCGTCATTACGGCGACATCCGTAACGAGGCGCTGCGCTGGCTGCAGGACGTCGAAATTCCGGCCAACCGCATCGACGATCTGCCCACCACCTTTTCCGGCGGCATGCAGCAGCGTCTGCAGATTGCGCGCAACCTGGTGACGCAGCCGACGCTGGTGTTTATGGATGAGCCGACCGGCGGGCTGGATGTCTCGGTGCAGGCGCGCCTGCTGGATCTGCTGCGCACGCTGGTGCGCGAGCTGAATCTGGCGGTGATTATCGTCACCCACGATCTGGGCGTCGCGCGTCTGCTGGCGCACCGCCTGCTGGTAATGAAGCAGGGCAAAGTGGTGGAGAGCGGACTCACCGACCGGGTACTTGACGATCCGCACCATCCGTACACCCAGCTGCTGGTTTCATCGGTGCTGGCATAGAACACGCTGGCGGTGCGCATTAATGCGCACTACTCACGAGGTGTGCACCAATCGTAGCGGCGCAATTTATTGCGCTCAGTTGAACAGCGAGCGTTGCTGTTAAATGCGCGATAAATCGCGCCGCTACGGTTACGTGCGGCTGCACGAATCATTATCAGGACATCAACATGCAACCCATTTTGCGCGTAGAGAATCTCAGCAAAACCTTTGTGCTGCACAACCAGAACAGCGCCGAGCTGCCGGTGCTGCAGCACGCGAGCCTTGAGGTGGCCGCCGGCGAATGCGTGGTGCTGCACGGGCGCTCCGGCAGCGGTAAATCCACGCTGCTGCGTGCGCTGTACGGTAACTATCAGGCCAACAGCGGTCACATCTGGCTGCAGCATCACGGCCAGTGGGTCGATCTGGCACAGGCACCGGCGCGTCAGATGCTGGCGATCCGCCGTGACACCGTCGGCTGGGTCAGCCAGTTTCTGCGCGTGATTCCGCGCGTACCGACGCTGGAGATCGTCATGCAGCCGCTGCTGGAGCGCGGCGTCGAACGCGCCCGCTGTGAACAGCGCGCCCGCGAACTGCTGACGCGTCTTAACGTGCCGCAGCGCCTGTGGTCGCTGGCCCCCTCGACCTTCTCCGGCGGGGAACAGCAGCGCGTCAACATCGCACGCGGCTTTATCGCTGACTATCCGGTGCTGCTGCTGGATGAACCCACGGCGTCACTCGACAGCGCTAACAGCGCGGCGGTGGTGGAGCTGATTGAACAGGCGCGCGCCCGCGGCGCCGCTATCGTAGGTATTTTCCATGACGAAGCGGTGCGCGCCCGGGTGGCCGACCGCCTGCACGTCATGCAGCCGCTGCACACAGGAGAACAGGCATGATCGTGAATAATGTCCGGCTGGTGCTGGAAAATGAGGTCGTCAGCGGATCGCTGGAGATGCGCGGCGACCGGATCGCCAGCTTCAGCGACAGCGGCAGTCAGCAGCCAGGCGCGCTGGACGGCGGGAACGCGTTTTTGCTGCCGGGGCTGGTCGAGCTGCATACCGACAACCTCGATAAATTCTTTACGCCACGGCCCAAAGTCGACTGGCCAGCGCATTCGGCGATGAGCAGTCACGATGCACTGATGGTCGCCAGCGGCATCACTACGGTGCTGGACGCCATCGGCGTCGGTGACGTGCGCGACGGCGGTCATCGCCTCGAAAACCTGAGCAAAATGATTACGGCGATTCAGGACAGCAACCGCAAGGGCATCAACCGCGCCGACCACCAGCTGCACCTGCGCTGTGAGCTGCCGCACCACACCACGCTGCCGCTGTTTGAAGCGCTGATGAGCACCCCGGAGCTGTCGCTGGTGTCGCTGATGGATCATTCACCCGGCCAGCGCCAGTATGCGTCGCTGGAGATGTATCGCACTTACTATCAGGGCAAATATCAGCTCAACGATGAGCAGATGGATCAGTTTGAGCGCGAACAGCTGGCGCTGGCTGCCGAATTTTCCACGCCGAACCGCAACGCTATCGCTGGCCTGTGCCAGGCGCGCGGTATTCCGGTTGCCAGCCACGATGATGCCACGGCGGCGCACGTCGCGGAGTCACACGCTGTTGGCAGCGCCATTGCCGAGTTTCCCACCACGCTGGAAGCGGCTCGCGCCTCACGCGAATGCGGCATGCGGGTGCTGATGGGCGCGCCTAACATTGTGCGCGGTGGATCGCACTCCGGCAATGTCGCGGCGTGGCAGCTGGCCAGCCACGGCCTGCTGGACATCCTCTCGTCAGATTACTATCCGGCCAGCCTGCTGGATGCGGTATTCCGCCTGGTGGCCGACGAGCGTAATGCGCTGACGCTACCGCAGGCGGCGGCGCTGGTCACGCGTAACCCGGCACAGGCGATTGGCCTGCACGATCGCGGCACGATTGCGGAAGGGCTGCGCGCCGATCTGGTGCTGGCACACACCGATCACGGTCATGTGCACATTCGCCACGTCTGGTCACAGGGCAGGCTGGTGTTCTGATGGCGCGCCTCATCTGGCTGACCGGGCCCTCGGGCTCGGGTAAAGACAGCCTGCTGAACGCGCTGCGCGAGGCGCCGCCGGACAAGCTGGTGATCGCCCATCGCTATATCACGCGGCCTGCCGATGCCGGTGGTGAAAACCACGTGGCGCTGAGTGAAGCCGAATTCCGCCGGCGCGAAGCACTCGGCCTGTTCGCCATCAGCTGGCGCGCACACGGCCTGAGCTACGCGCTCGGCGAGGAGATTGATCACTGGCTGGCGCGCGATCTTAACGTGCTGGTCAACGGTTCACGTCTGCATTTGCCAGTCGTGCGTCAGCACTACGGCGAACAGCTGCTGCCGCTGGTACTGCAGGTCTCGCCGGCCGTACTGGCGGCACGGCTGCGCCAGCGCGGGCGCGAAAGTGAAGCCGACATTCAGCGACGGCTGGCGCGCGCAGCAGAACCGCTGCCCGCCCACTGCCACGCGCTCAACAACGACGGTGCGCTGATCGACACGCTCCATCAGCTGCGCCAGTTACTGGAGCATCCGCCATGAATCTGACCTTTCTCGGTACGGGCGGCGTGCAGGCCGCGCCGCTGTTTGGCTGCGACTGTCGCGCCTGTGAACGCGCCCGGCAGCAGCCGCGCTATGCGCGTCACGCCACCAGCGCGCTGATCGACACCGGTCGCGAGCGCATCCTGCTCGATGCCGGTCTGCCCGATCTGCATCAGCGCTTCCAGCCCGGTGAGTTGAGCCGCATTCTGCTGACGCATTTCCACATGGATCACGTGGCCGGCCTGTTCAGCCTGCGCTGGGGCCGGGGCGCGCCGATTCCGGTGTGGGCGCCGCCTGATGAAAAGGGCTGCGACGATCTGTTTAAGCATCCCGGCCTGCTGGCGTTTCGCCCGGCGCTCACGCCTTTTGTCGCGCACAGCTTCGGCAGCCTGCAGGTGACGGCGCTGCCACTGCAGCATTCGCGGCTGACTTACGGCTACCTGTTCGACTGGCATGGCACGCGGCTGGCGTGGCTGTGCGACACCTGTGGTTTGCCACCGGACACCGCCGATTTCCTGCAGGGCCAGCCGCTCGATCAGCTGGTGATTGACTGCAACGATGCGCCGCGCGCCGCGGTGGGTAATCACAACGACGTTACCCGCGCACTGGACATCGTGGCCCGGCTGGCTCCGCGCCAGGCATGGCTGGTGCACCTGTCACATGAGATGGATAACTGGTTGCTGGACAATGGGTTACCGGAAAACGTCAGCGTACCGTTCGATGGCCAGCAGATTGCTGTCGGTTTGCGCGACGCTGTCACCGTTTAATCATGGTTCTGTCATCAGACCTTCATCGCCAGTGTCCGTAATAACGGGCAATCAACACCTCAGAAGAGATGGAGCGCAACATGGCACAGGCACTACTCAAAACCGTCGTCGACAATGCACATCCTGCCCAGCGCCATGGCGACAAGGTGCTGTCGGTGCAGGGGCTGTGCAAAGCCTTCGGTGATAACCGCGTGCTGGATGATGTCAGTTTCGATCTGCATGCGGGCGAGCTGGTGGCGGTAATCGGCCGCTCGGGCGCAGGCAAATCGACCCTGCTGCATATGCTGAACGGCACCATTGCCAGCAGCGAAGGCGCGATTCTCAGCATGCGTCACGGCGAGGCGGACCGCGATGTGGTGACGCTCAACAGCCGGCAGATGCGCGAATGGCGCAGCGAGTGCGGCATGATCTTTCAGGACTTCTGCCTGGTGCCGCGCCTCGACGTGCTGACCAACGTGCTGCTGGGCCGGCTCAGCCAGACCTCAACGCTGAAATCCTTTTTCAAAATCTTTTCCGACACCGACCGTGCGCAGGCCATTGAACTGCTGCAGTGGATGAACATGCTGCCGCAGGCGCTGCAGCGGGCGGAGAATCTGTCCGGCGGCCAGATGCAGCGCGTCGCCATCTGCCGCGCGCTGATGCAGCGCCCGAAAATCCTGCTGGCCGACGAGCCGGTGGCGTCGCTCGATCCCAAAAATACCAAACGCATCATGGATGTGCTGCGCCAGGTGAGCGAGCAGGGCATCAGCGTGATGGTCAACCTGCACTCGATTGAACTGGTGCAGCAGTATTGCACCCGGGTGATCGGCATCCAGCGCGGCAAAGTGCTGTTTGACGGCCATCCCGCTCAGTTGACCGACAGCCTGCTGCATGCGCTGTACGGCGACGAAATTAACCAGCTCCACTAACTCCCACGGCAAGAGAAAATCTCACAATGAAACTGACTGCTTTAGCTTTACTGACAGGCGCTCTGATGGCTTTTGGCGTTAACGCAGCGGATGCACCGAAACAGCTGAACCTGGGAATTCTGGGCGGGCAGAACGCCACCCAGCAGATTGGCGATAACCAGTGTGTGAAAACCTTCTTCGACAAAGAGCTGGGCGTGGATACGCAGCTGCGCAACTCGTCTGACTATGCCGGCGTGATTCAGGGGCTGCTGGGCAATAAGATCGATATGGTGCTGAGCATGTCGCCAGCGTCTTACGCCTCGGTCTATCTGCAAAACCCGAAGGCCGTGGATATCGTCGGTATCGTGGTGGACGACAAAGATGGCTCGAAAGGTTACCACTCGGTGGTGATCGTCAAAGCCGACAGCCCGTATAAGAAGCTGGAAGATCTGAAAGGTAAATCGTTTGGCATGGCCGATCCGGATTCCACCTCCGGCTTCCTGATGCCGAATCAGGCCTTTAAGAAAGAGTTTGGCGGTACGGTGGATGATAAGTACAACAACACTTTCTCCAGCGTGACGTTTTCCGGTGGCCACGAGCAGGACATCCTCGGCGTGCTGAACGGCCAGTTCGACGGCGCGGTGACCTGGACGTCGCTGATTGGCGATTACAACAGTGGCTACACCTCGGGGGCCTTTGGTCGTCTGATTCGTATGGATCACCCGGATCTGATGAAGCAGATCCGCATCATCTGGCAGTCGCCGCTGATTCCTAACGGCCCGATTCTGGTGAGTAATAACCTGCCCGCTGACTTCAAAGCGAAAGTGGTGGCCGCTATCAAGAAGTTGGATAAAGAAGATCACAGCTGCTTTGTTAAAGCGGTGGGCGGTGCCCAGCACATCGGCGCCGCCAGCGTCGCGGATTACCAGAATATCATCGATATGAAGCGCGACCTGATGAAGGGTGCACGCGGGTAACGAGCGGGTGGCTTCGTGCGGTTTTTCCCTCACCCCAGCCCTCTCCCGGGGGAAGAGGGGGCCGCACGAGCTACCGGACAATTCCCTCGCCGCTGGCAGGAGAGGGGGCCGCACGAGCCGGCATTGTTTACCGGACAATTTCCTCGCCGCTGGCGGGAGATGATGGGGTACGGGCCTGCATCATACTGCTGGACAATTCCCTCTCCCGCTGGCGGGAGAGGGTTAGGGTGAGGGCAATCCCTCGCCATCAACAAAGGATCTCTCCCTTGACCGATTTCGAACACTACTACCAACGTATTCGCCGCCAGCAAAAGCGCGACACGCTGCTGTGGTCGCTGCTGCTGGTGGCGCTTTATCTCGCGGCCGGCAACGTGGCGGAATTCAACCTGGTCACGGTCTGGCAATCGCTGCCACACTTTTTTGACTACATCGGCGAAACGCTGCCGGTGCTGCACCTGCCGCTGCTGTTCGCGGACGTCAAAACCGAAGGTTCGCTGGCTTACTGGGGCTACCGCCTGCACTTTCAGCTGCCGCTGATCTGGGAAACCCTGCAGCTGGCGCTGTCCTCCACCCTGATTGCAGTGCTGATCGCCGCCGTGCTGGCGTTTTTCGCCGCTGATAACACCCAGACGCCGCGCAGCCTGCGCATGGCGATTCGCGCCTTTGTTGCCTTCCTGCGCACCATGCCGGAGCTGGCGTGGGCGGTAATGTTCGTGATGGCGTTCGGCATTGGCGCTATCCCCGGCTTTCTGGCGCTGGCACTGCACACCATCGGCAGCCTGACCAAACTGTTCTACGAATCGATTGAGAGCGCCTCCGACAAACCGGTGCGCGGTCTCGCCGCCTGTGGTGCCAGCAAGCTGCAGCGTATGCGCTTCGCCTTCTGGCCGCAGGTGAAACCGACCTTTCTCTCCTACAGCTTTATGCGGCTGGAAATTAACTTCCGCTCCTCCACCATCCTCGGGCTGGTGGGCGCGGGCGGCATCGGTCAGGAGCTGATGACCAACATCAAACTGGATCGTTACGATCAGGTCAGCATGACGCTGCTGCTGATCATCGTGGTGGTGTCGCTGCTGGATACGCTATCCGGCTGGCTGCGCCGCCGTGTGGTTGAAGGAGACGTAAAATGATCGCCTTAGCGCCCGACGTGGCGAAACTGAAACAGCAGCACGCTGCACTGTTTGCCGAGCAAAACCGTTATCTGCGGCGCATCGCGCTGATTGCGCTGGCGCTGGTGCTCTACTATCTGTTCTTCTTCAGCGTGTTTGGCATCGACTGGCAGCGCTTTGTCATCGGCTGCCAGCAGCTCGGACGCTATTTCCTGCGCATGTTCGTCTGGCAGGATTTCGTCAACTGGCCGTTTGGCTACTATTTCTCGCAGGTCGGCATCACGCTGGCTATCGTGTTTGCCGGCACGCTCACCGCCACCGTCATCGCGCTGCCGGTCTCCTTTCTGGCGGCGCGCAATGTGATGCACGATCCGCTGACGCGGCCGATATCGCTGCTGGTGCGCCGGCTGCTGGATGTGCTGCGCGGCATCGACATGGCCATCTGGGGATTGATCTTCGTGCGGGCGGTAGGCATGGGGCCGTTGGCCGGGGTGCTGGCGATTGTGATGCAGGACATCGGCCTGCTGGGCAAGCTGTATGCCGAAGGGCATGAAGCGGTTGAACGCTCACCCAGTCGCGGCCTGAGCGCAGTGGGGGCCAACAGCCTGCAAAAACACCGTTACGGCATTTTTACCCAATCATTTCCCACCTTTCTCGCGCTGAGTCTGTATCAGATTGAGTCCAACACCCGCTCGGCGGCGGTGCTGGGCTTTGTCGGCGCTGGTGGCGTCGGGCTGGTCTACGCCGAAAACATGCGCCTGTGGAACTGGGATGTGGTGATGTTCCTCACTGTGATTCTGGTGGTGGTGGTGATGGTGATGGACGCCATCTCCAGCCGGCTGCGTAAACGCTACATCACCGGGAAAGGAGTGCCGCTGTGGCAGCCTGCCGCGCGCGACTGAGCCGTTCGCTGCGCTGCCAGGCGCGCTCCAGCGCCTGCACCAGCTGCGCCTGCTGCCAGGGTTTCGCCAGCCGTTCACACAGCGGTAGCGTCACCGGCGTCTGGCGCAGATCCTGACCGCTGATCAGCAGGGTGGCCAGCTGTGGCCACTGCTGCTGCGCCTGACGAATCACATCCGCACCGTTCAGGGCACCCGGCAGCATCAGGTCACTGATCAGCAGATCGATATCCGGCGTCTGGCGCAGCAGCGTCAGTGCACTCTCGCCATTAGCACACTCCAGCGTCAGATAACCCAGCTGATGCAGATGTTCGCACAGCGTCTGGCGCACCGCCGGCTCGTCATCCAGCACCAGTATCAGGCGATCGCGGCTGGCACGCGGTGTCAGCACCGGCGCGCTCACCAGCGGCTGCGCGGCTTCCGGCGCGCGCGGCAGCAGCAGACGCACCGTGGTGCCCTGGCCCGGCGCGGTCTCCAGTTCGATCTGTCCGCCGGACTGGCGCACAAATCCGTACACCATCGACAGCCCCAGCCCGCTGCCGCTGCCGGTGGCTTTGGTGGTAAAGAAGGGTTCAAACACCTGTTCCCGCACCTCGGCGGACATGCCGCAGCCGTGGTCAATCACTTCAATGGTGACGCGGTCGCGCTTGCCATCGGCCTCCTGAATCCGCTGATTCCAGATGCGCAGGCGGATCTCGCCGCTCTGGCGCTCCATGGCATCGCGCGCGTTCACCACCAGATTCATCAGGGCGTTCTCCAGCTGGCCGGCATCAATCCACGCCGGCCAGCCGGGGCGCTGCGCATCCACCACCAGATGCTGGCCGGGCAGCAGGGAGTGCTGCAGCAGCGACTGCAGATTTTCCACCAGTTCCACCACCGCAACGGCACGCGGATAAAGTGCCTGTTTGCGTGAGAAGGCCAGCAGGCGCTGCGTCAGCTGTGCGGCGCGATCGGCGGCCAGCCGCGCGCGCTCAATGCGGCTGGCCAGCGTGCCGGGCGGCAGCTGATCGACGGTCAGCGCCAGGCTGCCGATGATCACCGCCAGCAAATTATTGAAATCGTGCGCCAGGCCGCCGGTCAGTTGACCGACCGCTTTCATCTTCTGGCTGTGCAGCAGCGCTGCTTCCAGCGCTTTACGCGAGGTGCGCTCCAGCACCGTGTTGACCATGCCGCGCCGCGGTACCGGGCTGAAGCGCAGTTCCAGCGTGCGGCCATCCGGTAACCGGACTTCCTGCGCGTCGTGCAGGCTGCTGAGCTGCACATCGACGCGATCGAGCAAACGCTGATAATGCATGCCGCGATGCAGCTCGCGCGGCGCGAAGCCCAGCAGTTCGGCGTACTGCGCATTCCACACCACCAGCTGACCGCTGTTATCAAACAGCGCGAAGCCGTCGCGCATGGCGAGGAAGGTCGATTCCAGCTGGTTACTTTTCTCTTTCAGTAGCTGCGAGGTGTGCGCCAGCGAAGCGGTGTTGCGGGCGAACACGTTAAAGGCGCGCGCCAGATCGCCCAGCTCATCGCGCCGTGCCAGGCCGGGCACGCTGACGCTTTTCTCCCCCTGCGCCAGCCGCGTCATGGCGTGCGCGATGGCGGTAAGGCTGGAGCCAAGATTGCGGTAGATGTAGTAACCGGCGTAACCGGTAATCAGCAGCGCCAGCAGCATAAACAGACCGATGAAACCGATGATTGAATCCAGTTCCTGATGGGCGGTGGCGCTGCGCGCATCGCTCTGCTGCGCTACCAGCTCAACGTAGTGAGTGATGTCTTCGTTGAGCATCGCCACCAGCGCCTTGATGCGATACGTGGCGTAGGCGATGGCGATGTCACTCTGTTCCAGCTGACCGGCCACCGGCAGCAGCTGCTGGCTGGTGCTGACCAGCCGCGCGCGCTGCATCGCCAGCACGCCCTGCAGCGGCAGCGCAGACCAGATCGGCAGCACGCTGTTGAGCTGTTGCACTGCGGCCTGCGGCGTGGCGGACTGAATTGCCACCGTTAACAGCGCGGCCGTCTGCTGGCGCAGCGGCAGAAACGCGCCGTCACTGGCCAGCAGGTCGATACGGTTGAGCAGCAGCTGCGCCTGCCACAGGCCGCTGAGCATCACGTTACGCTGTAAATGGCGCTGATGCCCCTCCAGCAGCAGCTGGCTGATGCTTTGCTCCAGCATCTGGCTGCGCTCGCGGATGCGTGCCAGCAGCGCCGGCTGCTGTGCCGCCAGCGGCGCGCTGGCCAGCTGACTCAGCGACTGCTGCAGCGCCTGCTGGGTCTGTTGCAGACGCGCCGACTCGCTCTGGTATTCGAGCGCGCCCACCACCTGCGCCAGCCGCACCGCAGCGATGGCGACATTGGCCGTATCACGCGCCAGCGCCAGGCTGCCGTTCATATCGGCCAGCGTTTGTGCCTGCGCCTGCTCCTGAATGTGACCGGCGTGGCGAAAACCGAAAATAGCCACCAGGCTCACCGCCAGCGTAACGCTCACCACCAGCAGGTTAAACATCAGCAGGCGCCCGCGCGCGCCGGCGTGCCAGTGCAGACTGTGACTCATTGCTGCCGCTCCTTACCGCTCAACTCCGGCGAGTATAGAAGCGCGGCCGGAGCGCAATATGACAAATATGAACGGCGTCTGACATTTTCCATTTATCTGGCGTTGCTTAACTCGCGGCTATCCACTGGCAGCAGGAGCCTGAAGATGGCGGCGACACCGATATTAGAAATGCGGGCAATTACCCGGCGCTTCGGCAGCTTCTATGCGCTGAAAGGCGTCGACCTGACCGTCTGGCCGGGTGAAGTACACGCGCTGATGGGCGAAAACGGTGCCGGTAAAAGTACCTTAATGAAGATTCTGGCCGGCGCGTATACCGCCAGCAGCGGGGAAATTCTTATCGATGGTCAACCCTATACCATCAGGGGCCCGAAAGAGGCGCTGGCGGCAGGGATCACCCTGATTTATCAGGAAATTAACCTGGCACCGAATCTGACGGTGGCAGAGAACATCTTTCTCGGCAGTGAAATTTCCCGTGGCGGGCTGGTGAAGCGTCGCCAGATGGCGGAAGAAGCGCAGCAGGTGATTAACCGCCTTGGCGCGCAGTTCAGCGCCACCGATCTGGTGAGCCGCCTGAGCATCGCCGAGCAGCAGCAGGTGGAAATTGCCCGCGCGCTGCATCGCAACAGCCGCATCCTGGTGATGGACGAACCCACCGCTGCGCTCTCGAATCGCGAAACCGAACAGCTGTTTGCGCTGATCAAACGCCTGCGCAGCGAAGGCATGGCGATCATCTACATCAGCCACCGCATGGCGGAAGTGTATGAACTCTCCGATCGCGTCAGCGTGCTGCGCGACGGCCAATACGTCGGCAGCCTGACGCGCGAACAGCTGAACGCCAGCGAACTGGTGCGCATGATGGTTGGCCGTCCGCTCAGCGATCTGTTCAACAAAGATCGCGCCATTAGCTTCGGCGAAATTCGCCTGGCGGTAAATCATCTGACTGACAACCGCAAAGTGCATCCCAGCAGCCTCGCGGTGCGCGCCGGGGAGATCGTCGGACTGGCCGGACTGGTCGGTGCCGGCCGCAGCGAGCTGGCGCAGCTGATTTTTGGTGTGCATCAGCCAGCCGGCGGGGAAATCTGGATCGACGGTGAAAAAGTGCAGATTCACTCGCCGCGAGACGCCATTGCGCGCGGCATCGGTTTCCTGACCGAAAACCGCAAAGAGCAGGGGCTGTTTCTGGAACTGGCGGCGCAGGAAAACATCGTGATGGCCACACTTGAGCGCGATGCCAGCTACGGCCTGCTTAACCGGCGCAAAGGGCAGAAAATCGCCAGCGAGGCGATTCAATCACTGAATATCCGCGTGCCGCACGCCCAGGTGCGCGCTGGCGGTTTATCCGGCGGCAACCAGCAGAAGCTGCTGATTTCGCGCTGGGTATCGATAGCGCCGCGCATCCTGATTCTGGATGAGCCGACGCGCGGCGTGGATGTCGGCGCCAAGAGTGAAATCTACCGCATGATGAACCAGATGGCGCAGCAGGGCGTGGCGATTTTGATGATCTCCAGCGAGCTGCCGGAAGTGGTGGGCATGAGCGACCGGGTGTACGTGATGCGCGAAGGCACCATCGCCGGCGAGCTGAGCGGCGAGCAGATTAGCCAGGAAAACATAATGACACTGGCCACCGGCGCGCAGCCGGTCCAGGCCTGAGGAGACGGGAATGACCAGTGAAACCGCACGCGTAAAAAGTCCAACGCTAAAACGTGCGTTGATGAGTGACCTGCTGCAAACCGTGGGTATCTTGCCGATTCTGATCCTGATCGTGGCGGTATTTGGCTTTGTCGCCCCGAACTTTTTTACCGAAGCTAACCTGCTGAATATCACGCGTCAGGCCTCCATCAACATTGTGCTGGCGGCGGGCATGACGTTTGTCATTCTCACCGGCGGTATTGACCTGTCGGTTGGCTCAATGCTGGGTACCACGGCGGTGGTGGCGATGGTGGTGTCGCTCGATCCGGCGTTTGCCGGGCTGACCATCCCGGCCGCGCTGGGAGCCGGGCTGATCATGGGGCTGTTCAACGGCATTCTGGTCGCCTGGGCGGGCCTGCCACCGTTTATCGTCACGCTGGGCACCTATACCGCGCTGCGCGGGGCGGCCTATCTGCTGGCTAACGGCACCACGGTGATTAACTCGGATATCAACTTTGAGTGGATAGGCAACGGTTATCTCGGCCCGATCCCGTGGCTGATTATCATTGCCTTTGCGGTGATTGCGCTGTGCTGGTTTATTTTGCGCCGCACCACGCTTGGCGTGCACATCTATGCGGTGGGCGGCAACATGCAGGCAGCGCGCCTGACCGGCATCAAAGTGGGTGCGGTGCTGGTGTTTGTCTACGCCATGAGCGGCCTGCTGTCCGGGCTGGGTGGCCTGATGAGCGCATCGCGGTTGTACAGCGCTAACGGCAACCTTGGCGTGGGCTATGAGCTGGACGCGATCGCCGCGGTGATTCTGGGCGGGACCAGCTTTGTCGGCGGCATTGGCACCATTACCGGCACGCTGATTGGCGCGCTGATTATCGCCACGCTGAACAACGGCATGACGCTGATGGGCGTGTCGTACTTCTGGCAGCTGGTGATTAAGGGCGGGGTGATCATTATTGCGGTGCTGATCGATAAGTACCGTACGCGGCATCACGTGGGGTGAGGGGGCGGGCGCTGGCTTTGGCCCTCACCCCAACCCTCTCCCGCTTGCGGGAGAGGGGGCAGCCCGGAGCGAAGAGGTAACTAACGTGCTTCACCTGAACATCATGCAGAACGGTTCCCTCTCTCGATCGCGGGAGAGGGGGCAGTCCGGAGAGAAGATTTAGAAAACAAGTGCTTCACCTGAACACCATGCAGAACGGTTCCCTCTCTCGCTCGCGGGAGAGGGGGCGGCTCGGTGAGAAGAGGTAACTAACGTACTTCACCTGAACACCATGCAGAACGGTTCCCTCTCCCGCGGGCGGGAGAGGGCCAGTGTGAGGGCAAAGGCAATCAGGGCATAAAACCAAAAAAGCAGGAGAACATCGACTATGCGTTTTAATCCGATTATCACCGGACTGCTGGCCGCGACGCTGTTCAGTGCGCCATTTGTGCAGGCCAAAGAACTGAAATCCATCGGCGTTACGGTGGGCGATCTGGCTAACCCGTTCTTCGTCCAGATCACCAAAGGGGCGGAGCTCAAGGCGCGTCAGCTGGCGGGCGATAAGGTCAACGTGACGCTGGTCTCCAGCGGCTACGATCTTGGCCAGCAGGTGGCGCAGATTGACAACTTCATTGCCGCTAAAGTGGACATGATCATCCTCAACGCTGCCGACTCCAAAGGCATCGCGCCGGCGGTGAAGCGTGCGCGTGATGCCGGCATCGTGGTAGTGGCGGTGGACGTGGCCGCGGACGGTGCCAATGCCACCATCACCTCTGACAACACCCAGGCCGGGGCCATGGCCTGTAAATACATCTCCGACCGCCTGAAAGCCAAAGGCAACGTGGTCATCATCAACGGACCACCGGTGTCAGCGGTGCAGAACCGCGTGGAAGGCTGCATGAATGAGCTGAAAACCCACCCGGATATCAAACTGCTCTCTTACAACCAGAACGCCAAAGGCAGTCGCGAAGGCGGACTGGAAGTGATGACCGGTCTGCTGTCGGCCAATCCGAAGATTGATGCCGTGTTCGCCATCAACGATCCTACCGCTATCGGTGCCGATCTGGCGGCGAAACAGGCGCAGCGTAGCGAATTCTTTATTGTCGGCGTCGATGGATCGCCAGACGGCGAAGAGGCGCTGAAGCGCAAAGGCTCGCTGTTTGTCGCAACGCCAGCCCAGGATCCGCAGGTGATGGCGGCTAAAGCAGTTGAGATTGGCTATGACATCCTGCAGGGCAAGCCAGCGCCGGATAAGCCGGTGCTGATTCCGGTAACGCTGATCGATCGTAACAATGTCAGCAGCTACAAAGGCTGGACGGTGAAATAAGCCACACGGGCGTCGCGGTGCACATGCGCGCCGCGACGCCCGCCGGAGATGCAGCTATGCAACGTTCCGAAGTTAACGCGATTTTGCAACTGACCCGTGAATTCTTTCTGCGGCAGGATGTGCATCTGCCGCCGTGGGCCGATTACGGTCTCAGCCAGTGGCGTGCGCTGGACACCTCAGCCGCTGCCGAACTGCTGGCGCTGCACCTCGGCTGGGATGTCACCAGTTTTGGTGCCGATGATTTCAGCCAGACCGGCCTGACGCTGTTTACCCTGCGCAACGGTTCACGCGGCGGACAGCCGTGGGGCAAACCGTATGCGGAGAAGATCATGCACGTGCGCGAAGGGCAGGTGACGCCGATGCATTATCATCCGCAAAAAATGGAAGACATTATCAACCGCGGCGGTGGCAACCTGATTGTCACGCTACACAATCGCGACGGCGATCGGCTGGCGGATTCGCCGGTACAGGTCACGCTCGATGGCATCTGCCAGACCCATGCCGCCGGCTCCCAGCTGCGGCTGTCACCCGGCGAAAGCGTCACGTTACTGCCCGGTGTCTGGCACAGCTTCTGGGGCGAAACCGGCTACGGCGATGTGCTGGTGGGCGAAGTCTCCATGCCCAATGACGATGAGCACGACAACGTCTTTCTTACCCCGCTGGCGCGCTTTAATCCGATTGATGAGGATGAAGCGCCGCGCTGGCTGCTGTGTAACGAATATCACCGCTGGCTGGCATAACAGGAGTGTTCCATGGCACTGATCTCTCTGGCGCAGGGCCTCGCCCATGCGCAGCAGCACGGTTACGCGCTCGGCGCGTTCAACGTTCTCGACACCCACTTTCTGCGCGCGCTGTTCCATGCGGCGGAGCAGCAGCGTTCGCCGTTTATCATCAACATTGCCGAGGTGCATTTTAAATACGTCAGCCTGGAACCGCTAATCGCCGCTATCCGTGCCGAAGCGGCGCTACACGCCATCCCGGTGGTGCTCAACCTTGATCATGGCCTGCATTATGATGCGGTGATGCAGGCGATTCGCCTCGGCTTCACCTCGGTAATGTTCGATGGTTCAACCCTGAGCTATGACGAGAACATTCGCCAGACGCGGGAAGTGGTGAAGATGTGCCACGCGCTGGGCATTTCGGTCGAGGCCGAGCTGGGCGCCGTGGGCGGCGATGAGGGTGGCGCGCTGTTTGGCGAAGCGGACAGCAATAAATTCACCGACCCGGCGCTGGCGGCGGAATTTGTCCAGGCAACCGGCATCGACTGCCTCGCAGTGGCCATCGGCAACGCGCACGGCAAATACAAAGGCGAGCCAAAGCTTGATTTTGACCGTCTGGCGGCGATTCGCGCAGCGGCCGGCATTCCGCTGGTACTGCACGGCGGTTCCGGCATCAGCGACGCCGATTTCCGTCGCGCCATCAGCCTCGGCATCCACAAAATCAACTTCTACACCGGGATGTCGCAGGCGGCGCTCGGGGCGATTGAAACGCAAATCACCCAGCGCGACGCGCGCTACGACTCGTTCGCCGAACTGTTAATGGCGGTTGAACGCGACATCGCCAGCGTTGTTGCCCAGCAGATGCAGGTGTTTGGCAGCGCCGGGAGGGCCTGACATGGCAGCACGCAACGGCATTCTGGCGGCGGGTAACATGCTGGTGGATCACGTGCAGCGCATCAGCCACTGGCCAGAACAGGGCTGGCTGGCGGAGATTAACCATAGCGAGAAATGCAGCGGCGGTGCGGCGCTGAATGTGCTGTTTACCCTGGCGCGCATGCAGGTCGGTCTGCCGCTGGCCGCCGTGGGGATGCTGGGCGAGGACAGCGACGGCGATTACCTGCTGCAGCTGCTGGATGAACATCATGTGGATCGTCAGCACGTACAGCGCACCGGTGCGGTAGCCACGGCAATGACGCAGGTGATGACCGCGCCGGACGGTCAGCGCACCTTTTTTCATGCGCGCGGGGCCAATGCGCAGCTCGATGTGGCGCACTTCGCTCACCTCGCCACCGCGCACCGCATCTTCCACCTCGGCTATCTGCTGTTACTGGATAAGCTCGACCAGCCCGATGCGCAGTACGGTACCCGCAGTGCCCGGCTGCTGGCGGAGATGCAGCAGCGCGGCTATCTCACCTCGCTCGATCTGGTTTCGCGCGCCGGCGAGTATCAGGCGCTGGTGAAGCCGGCACTGCGCTGGCTCGATTATCTGGTGATTAACGAACTGGAAGCGCAGGCGCTCACCGGCATCGAGCTGCGCAGCAGTGGTACGCTGGCGTCACCGGCGGCGTTTGCTGCGGCGGCACGCTGGCTGCTGGCGCAGGGTGTGCGCCAGCGCGTGGTGATTCATGCACCGGAAGGCGCCTGGGGCCAGCAGCCCGAGGGCGACGGCCTGTGGCAGCCCGCCTGGTGCTTAGCGGCAGAGGAGATTGTTGGCAGCGTCGGGGCGGGCGATGCCTTCTGCGCCGGCGTGCTGTACGCCAGCCATCAAAACTACAGCCTGCAGCAGACGTTAAAGCTGGCCCATACCTGCGCCAGCTTTAATCTGCATGCGGCCAACGCGCTGGACGGCATCCGGCCACTGAGCGAGATGCAGCGCTGGATGGATCAGGCGATTTGCGTTTCGCGCGCCGCGGCGGACGGACGCATCACATCGGCGGAAAAAACATAGCCCAGTCCGCGAATGGTGCGGATCAGCATCGGCTGATGCGGATTAGCCTCGATTTTGCGTCTGAGGCGCATAATCAGCACATCAATGGTGCGATCGAACACGTCGAGGCTCTCGCTGTGGGTCAGCTCCAGCAGCTGGTCGCGCGTCAGGACTTTACGCGCGTGGCCGACCAGCGCGCGCAGCAGACTGTATTCGCCCTGAGTGAGCGGCACGCTTTCACGCTTTGGATTGAACAGCTGACAACGCACATCATCCAGCCGCCAGCCATTAAACTGCCAGCCCTCATCAATCACCGTTTCCGGCTGCGCCAGTCGCCCGCAGCGGCGTAGCGCCGCACGGGCCCGCGCCACCACCACGCGGGGATTAAAGGGTTTGGCGATATAGTCGTCGGCACCCATCTCCAGTCCAACCACCATATCGGCTTCCGATCCCATGCCGGTCAGCATGATCACCAGCAGCTCAGGGCGCTGACGCTGCATCTGCTGTAATACCAGCAGGCCGTTGGTATCGGGCAGCATCATATCCAGCATCACCAGGGAGATTTCCGGATGCTGCGCCAGCAGCGCCAGGGCGTCGCGCCCCTGATGACAGCTATAAACGGTAAACACATGTTCGCTCAGCACATCGTGCAGCAATTCGCAGATGGCACGATCATCATCAACGACCAGAATCGCGGGCTTCATTGCACTGCCTCTTTTGTTGCGAAAGGGTTAAACGCAGTGTAACCCGGCGTTTTTAAGCTGCTGAAACGCGCAGCAGAAACGTGAGCGCCATCGCCTGGCAGAGTGTGAAAGCGTGCGTTACCGCAATATTTCACCCCCGGCTGCGCACGGCGGGAAAACGTTTGCGCGCAGGTGGTGCAATGCACCATAATCGCGCCTCGTTCTGGTTCAGAATTTTCTTAGCCGCAACGGCACGCTGAAACGGAAACGATTGCGTCATGGAGTGGCATAGCAATTGCTATGTGGACAGGGGATAGCACACGACGTTCTGCTGCCAGCGGTGGCAAAACGCCGGCATAAAAAAATAATTTTCCTCACTTTTTCCGCGTCAGCTTAGCCACCACGCGCGGAATAGCGGGAAAACGCCTTGGCAAGAGAGAGCAGGCCTGCGGGCCGTCTCCGCTGATGAGAGATGATGATGTTAGAAAAACTTTTTAAGTTAAAAGCACACCACACCACGGTGCGCACCGAAATCATTGCCGGTATTACGACCTTTCTGGCAATGGCCTACATCCTGTTTGTGAACCCCAGCATCCTGGGTGCGACCGGTATGGATAAAGGCTCGGTGTTTGTCGCCACCTGTCTGGCTGCAGCCATCGGTTCGATTCTGATGGGCCTGATCGCCAACTATCCGATCGCGCTGGCACCGGGCATGGGCCTGAACGCCTTCTTCACCTACACCGTGGTGTTGCATATGGGCTACACCTGGCAGATCGCGCTGGGTGCGGTGTTCCTTTCGGCGGTGATCTTCTTTGCGCTGTCGATTTTTAAAATTCGCGAATGGATTATCGCCAGCATTCCGCTGCCGCTGCGTGCCGGGATTGCAGCAGGCATTGGCCTGTTCCTCGCACTGATTGCGCTGGAAGGAGCGGGCATCGTGGTGGATAACCCGGCTACGCTGGTCGGTCTGGGCGACCTGACCAAACCGGGTCCGCTGCTGGCGCTGCTGGGCTTCTTTATCATTGTGGTGCTGGAAGCGCGTCGCGTGACCGGAGCCGTACTGATCGGCATTTTGGTTGTTACCTTTATCTCGATGGGCATTGGCCTGACGCCGTTCGCGGGCGTGTTCTCTGCGCCGCCGTCGATTGCGCCGACCTTTATGCAGCTGGATATCGCCGGCGCGTTCAACGTTGGCCTGGTGAGCGTGATCTTTGCGTTCCTGTTTGTCGACGTGTTTGATAACACCGGCACGCTGCTGGGCGTGACGAAACGCGCCGGTCTGGCCGATGAGCAGGGCAACGTGCCGAAAATGGGCCGTGCGCTGATCGCCGATAGCGCCGCTGCGCTGTTCGGTTCACTGCTGGGTACCTCAACCACCACCAGCTATGTGGAGTCCGCTGCGGGCGTCAGCGCCGGCGGTCGTACCGGTCTGACGGCGATTGTGGTCGCCATTCTGTTCCTGCTCAGCCTGTTCTTCTCGCCACTGGCGGGTAGCGTGCCGGTCTACGCCACGGCGCCAGCGCTGCTGTTCGTCGCGGTGCTGATGGCTTCCGGTCTGGCAGAAATTGACTGGAAAGATGTCACCACGGCGGCACCGGTCACCGTGACCGCGCTGACCATGCCATTGACTTACTCAATCGCCAACGGTATCGCCTTTGGTTTTATTACCTGGACGGTGGTGAAACTGCTGAGTGGCCGCACCAAAGAGGTCAATGCGGCGCTGGTGATTCTGTCGATTCTGTTTGTGATTAAACTCGGCTGGCTGAGTGCCTGATGCTGTGTTACGGAAGCCCGCCCGGGCTTCCGTGTAAGTTGTTACATTCGCGCAATCATTGTTTGCGTGATGTCTCGCAATTCCTGCCCGTCGCCACTTTTCTCTTTCAGGCCTGTTGTTTACTGTCTCTCCGTAAATTCTGCCATGCGCAAATTTTTTGCCTGCAGTGGCGGGATCGTGGAATGTTTAATCGCTGCCGCTCTGCTTAAATAGCGGTGGAGTGACGCGATGACACAAGGTTGCTGAAGAAGGACAAGATAATGGATTATCCCGTTTGCACGCTGCCGCATCGGTTGCCGCCTCGCCTTCTGGCGTTAAGAAATCAGGGAGCACCGCTAATGGTACGATTAACCCAACACGTGGAACAGCTGGCGAACACCACCCAGCTGTTACAGCAGGATGTCGCGGTCCTGACCGCGCGTTTTGAAAACCTTGCCACCAGAGCGGACGTGGAACGCGTGCGTACCGAACAGGGGCTGATGTGCAATCAACTGATGAATGAGATCGGTCAGGTGGAGAAGCGCATCGATAAAAAGTTCGAACAATTAAATGACAGGCTGATCTGGACCCTCATGCTGCCGGCTCTCCTCGCCGTACTGGCATGGTTGGTAAAAGTGGCGGTGCTGAAAATTTAAGGTTGCCAGCAGAAATCCGGCCCGTCCATGGGCCGGAACAGCGGATTTAGCGGAAGGGCGGTTCGTTGAAGGTACGTAGTTTCCTGGAGTGCAGTTTGTCACCCTCGGCGCGCAGCAGCTCAACGGCGCAGATGCCAATCTGCAGATGTTCCGAGATCGCGCCCTCATAGAAACGGTTGGCCTGGCCGGGCAGCTTGATTTCACCGTGCAGCGGTTTATCCGAGACGCACAGCAGGGTGCCGTACGGTACGCGGAAACGATAACCCTGTGCGGCAATGGTGGCGCTCTCCATATCCACCGCCACCGCGCGGCTCAGGTTGAAGCGTAACGCAGATGCGGAGTAGCGCAGCTCCCAGTTGCGGTCGTCCGTGGTGACAACCGTACCGGTGCGCAGGCGCTGCTTCACCTCTTCGCCGGGCATACCGCTGACCGCTTTGGTGGCGTCGTACAGGGCACGCTGCACCTCCGCAATGCTCGGGATCGGGATATCCGGTGGTAATACGCTGTCCAGCACGTGGTCGTCACGCAGATAGGCGTGCGCCAGCACGTAATCGCCGATGCTCTGGCTTTCACGCAGGCCACCGCAGTGACCAATCATCAGCCACGCATGTGGGCGCACCACCGCGAGGTGGTCGCAGATGGTTTTGGCGTTCGACGGACCGACGCCAATATTCACCAGCGTGATGCCGCGACGATTGGGCGAGGTTAAATGCCAGGCGGGCATCTGATGCTTCTTCCACGCCAGATCCGACATCATCGCCGTTGGGTCCTGCGTTTCCGCCGTGATCACCACATCGCCGGCGCAGGCGAGACTGTCGTAAGGCGTGCTGGGGTCCTGCACCTGCTCAATCGCCCAGCGCACGAACTCATCGACGTAGCGCGTGTAGTTAGTGAACAGTACAAACGGCTGGAAGTGTTCTACCGCGGTGCCGGTGTAGTGACGCAGGCGCGCCAGGGAGAAATCGGTGCGCAGCGCGTCGAAATGCGACAGCGGGAACAGCGCGTCGGCGTTGAACAGGCCATCAGCGGTTTCATCGCCAATCTGCGACAGTTCGGTCGTCGGGAAATGGCGCGCAATACTGGCGCTCATGGAGCGGTCCAGCGACAGGTCGGAGCCATCAATCACATAGGGATAAGGGATTTCCTGCTGTGACGGACCCACCTCAATCAGCACGTCGTACTCTTTTTCGATCATCTGCAGCTGTTCGCTGAGATAGTGACGCAGCAGCGCCGGGCGCGTGATGGTGGTGCTGTAGCGACCGGTGTGGGTAAAACGTCCCCAGGCGCGGGTGCGATTTTGCTGCGGGCCTTCACCCTGCCAGGTGATGCGCAGCTCCGGATAGACAAACAGCCCCTGCTGGCGCAGCCCGGCGTCCGGCAGTGTGCCGCTGGCAGTGAATGTGCGAATGGCGTTGCGCAGCGCTTCAACCGCGTCGTCATACATACGCTCCAGTTGATCCAGCGCCTGTTCGGTGGTCAATCCGTTCCGTTGCGTATTCATAGATTCTCCTTCAGCAATTTGGACCGATTTGACCAGAGCATAGCGGATAAACCTCTCATCACGATGAAGAATCTGTGATCGACCGCATTCTGCACCATCACGGTGCTGGTAGGCGGCAAAAGGCTGGCTATGTTTATCAGGTGCAGGGAGGCCACATCGCACGTTTTCCGCCCGGCTGCGATGCCACCGCAAAAAAATTGTCACCGATTGTCTTCTCTGGCGAGCTTTTTGCTTAAATTTCAACCGTGGTCGCGCTGACCACACTGCTCTCGAAGTGTTTCAGATTGATTTCTCCCAGGCCGTGGTATGGCTCCGTTCCTGACCCGTTGAGGATTGAAAGCATGTCTTTGAAATTCATAAAACACCCATTGAAGGTGGTGATGGCAGGTTGTTTAAGCATGGCGTTCTACGCGCAGGCTGACATAAAGATTGGCGTGGCCGGTCCGTTTACCGGACCGAATGCTACGTACGGTACGCAATACTGGAAGGGCGCCAGCCAGGCCGCGGCGGACATTAACGCTGCGGGCGGCATAAACGGTGAAAAAATTGTGCTGGTGCAGGGCGATGACGCCTGCGAACCCAAGCAGGCGGTGGCTGTTGCCAACCGGCTGGTGGATCAGGACAAAGTGATGGCGGTGGTGGGCCATTTCTGCTCATCCTCGACCATGCCAGCCTCAGAGGTGTATGACGAGGCGGGCGTACTGGCGATTACGCCCGGTTCAACCAATCCACAAATCACCGAGCGCGGCATGAAAACCCTGTTCCGCATGTGCGGGCGTGATGACCAGCAGGGAACTATCGCCGCGAACTATATTCTCGATACGCTGAAAGCGAAGAAAGTGGCGGTGATTCACGACAAAGACACCTACGGTCAGGGGCTGGCGGATGCCACCAAAGCGGCGCTGGAGAAACGCGGCGTCAAAGAAGTGCTGTATGAGGGGCTGTCGCGCGGTGAAAAAGACTTCAACGCGCTGGTCACCAAAATCGGCGCGGTGAAACCGGATGTGGTCTATTTCGGTGGCTGTCATCCGGAGGCGGGTCCGCTGGTGCGGCAGATGCGTGAGCAGGGCGTCAATGCGGCCTTCTTCTCCGGCGACTGCATCGTGACGGAAGAACTGGTGACTGCCGCCGGCGGTCCGCAGTTCACTAAAGGCGTGTACATGACCTTCGGCAATGACCCGCGCACCATCGCGGATGGCAAAGCGGTGATTGAAAAATTCCGCGCCAGCGGTTTTGAGCCGGAAGGGTATACGCTGTACGCCTACGCCTCCATTCAGGCTCTGGCCGCCGCCTACAAAGCGGCAGGTAAAGACAATGCCAAAGCCAGCGACTGGCTGAAGGCCAACAGCGTTGACACCGTGATGGGCAAGAAGGCGTGGGACGAAAAAGGCGACCTTAAAGTCTCGGATTACGTGGTCTATCAGTGGGATGACAAAGGCAAATATCACCAGCTGTAATTCGCTCTGCGGCCCCGCGCGCAGCGGGGCCGTTCGCATCTGAGCGTGTCCTGTGCACGCCTTCTACCTGCGAGAGACAATATGGACGCCTTTTTTATACAGCAGCTGATTAACGGCCTGACGCTGGGCGCGGTCTACGGGCTGATCGCCATCGGCTACACCATGGTTTACGGCATTATCGGCATGATCAACTTCGCCCACGGCGAGGTGTACATGATCTCTGCTTATCTGTGTGCGATCGGGCTGGCGCTGCTCAGCTACTTCGGCATTCACTCCTTTCCGCTGCTGATCTTTGGCACGCTGTTGTTCACCATTGTGGTCACCGCCGCTTACGGCTGGGCCATTGAGCGCATTGCCTATCGCCCGCTGCGCAATTCCACCCGGCTGGCACCGCTGATCTCTGCCATTGGCATGTCGCTGATCCTGCAAAACTATGTGCAGCTCAGCCAGGGACCGAATCAGCAGGGCATTCCCACCTTGCTCAGTGGCGTGCTGCGTATGGAGATCGACGGCGGCGTGGTGCAAATCACCTGGACCAAAGTGTTTATCCTGGTGGCAGCGCTGTGCGGGATGGCGCTGCTGACCTGGATTATCCAGTACACCAAACTGGGCCGTATCTGCCGTGCGGTCCAGCAGGATCGGCGCATGGCGTCGATTCTCGGTATCAATACCGACCGGGTGATTTCGCTGGTGTTTGTCATCGGCGCGGCGATGGCCGGGCTGGCCGGGGTGCTGGTTACCATGAACTACGGCACGTTTGATTTCTACGCCGGCTTCATTATCGGCATCAAAGCCTTCACCGCGGCGGTGCTGGGGGGCATCGGTTCGCTGCCCGGCGCGATGCTGGGCGGTTTGCTGCTGGGCGTGGCCGAAGCGCAGTTCGCCGGGCTGGTGAACTCTGATTACAAAGATGTGTTCTCGTTTTCGCTGCTGGTGGTGATTTTAATCTTCCGTCCGCAGGGACTGCTGGGCCGGCCGCTGGTCGCCAAAGTGTGAGGAAGCCAGAATGAATGCAATGACGCAAACAAGCGGCATCCGTCAGGTGCTGCTCGACACGCTGCTGGCCGGTGCCGTCGCGCTGGTGGTGTTCGGCCCGGTAGTAGGCGTGGTACTCAGCGGCTACAGTTTTACGCTGTCGCCGCTGCGCGTGGCGCTGCTGGTGGCGGTGGTGATGGCAGGACGTTTGCTGCTGGGGCTGTTTCTGTATACCGCCGTGGGGCGCCGGTTTCTGCGCAAGTTTGAGGGCAACGATGACGGCGTATATGTGCGTGAACCCGGGTACCGCTCGCGCCTGCGCTGGATAATACCGCTGCTGCTGGTTGTGGCCCTGGCGTTTCCGTTTCTCTCCAGCAAGTATCTGCTGACGGTGGCGATTCTCGGGCTGATCTATGTGCTGCTGGGACTCGGGCTCAATATCGTGGTCGGCCTCGCCGGGCTGCTCGATCTGGGCTATGTGGCATTTTACGCCATTGGTGCCTACGGGCTGGCGCTGGGCTATCAGTATCTCGGGCTGGGTTTCTGGAGCATGATCCCCATTGCTGCGCTGCTGGCGGCATTGGCCGGTGCGCTGCTTGGTTTTCCGGTGCTGCGCATGCACGGTGACTATCTGGCCATCGTCACGCTCGGCTTCGGTGAAATTATCCGGCTGGTGCTGAATAACTGGCTGTCGTTCACCGGAGGCCCGAACGGCGTCTCGGTGCCGTCACCGACCTTTCTCGGCCTTGAATTCGCGCGCCGGGCAAAAGAGGGCGGCATACCGTACCACCAGTTTCTGCATCTCGATTACAACCCCAACATGAAATTCATCTTTATCTACGTCGTGCTGGTGCTGGTAGTGCTGCTGGTGCTGTTTATCAAGCACCGGCTGACGCGCATGCCGATTGGCCGGGCGTGGGAAGCGTTGCGTGAAGATGAAATCGCCTGTCGCGCCATGGGGCTGAATCACGTGCTGGTTAAGCTGTCGGCCTTTATGCTCGGCGCCTCAACCGCCGGTATTGCCGGAGTGTTTTTTGCCAGTTACCAGGGGTTCGTTAATCCCACCTCGTTCACCTTTTTTGAGTCCGCGCTGATTCTGGCCATCGTGGTGCTGGGCGGGATGGGCTCGACGCTTGGCGTAGTGCTGGCCGCGTTTGTGCTGACGGTGGCGCCCGAGCTGCTGCGCAGCTTTGCCGAGTACCGCGTGCTGCTGTTTGGCATGTTAATGGTGCTGATGATGATCTGGCGTCCGCGCGGCCTGGTGCGCACCGCACGCGTCGGTGTGCCGCTGAGAAAAGGAGTACGCCATGAGTGATGCCATCCTGCAGGTTGATAACCTGATGATGCGCTTTGGCGGCATCAAAGCGCTGAATGATGTCAGCCTGCGCGTGGAGCGCGGCTCGGTCACCGCGCTGATTGGCCCCAACGGCGCGGGCAAAACCACGGTATTTAACTGCCTGACGGGATTTTATCGCGCCAGCGGCGGGCGCATTGTGCTCAATGCCCATCAGCGCAGCACCGATGTGATCCAGGTGCTGGGCCAGAAGATTCAGCCGGGTGACTGGCTGCGGCCGGCGCGGCTGGGCTCGCGCATCTGGTACAAGATGTTTGGCGGTGCACATCTGGTCAACCGCGCCGGTCTGGCGCGCACCTTTCAGAACATCCGCCTGTTTCGCGAGATGTCGGTGGTGGAGAACCTGCTGGTGGCGCAGCATATGCAGGTCAACCGTCAGCTGCTGGCCGGCATTCTCAATACCCGCGGCTATCGGGCTGCGGAGAGTCGCGCGCTCGATCGCGCATTTTACTGGCTGGAGCGCGTCGATCTGGTCAGCAGCGCCAACCGGCTGGCCGGTACGCTCTCTTACGGCCAGCAGCGCCGGCTGGAGATTGCGCGCGCCATGTGCACCCGGCCTGAGCTGATCTGCCTGGATGAGCCCGCAGCGGGGCTTAATCCGGTCGAAACCGAGGCGCTGAGCCAGATTCTGCATCAGCTGCGCGCCGATCACCGCATCAGCGTGCTGTTGATTGAACACGATATGCCGATGGTGATGCGCATTTCCGATCACATCGTGGTGCTGGATCACGGTGACGTGATCGCCCAGGGCACGCCGCAGCAGATTCGACACGATGCGAAGGTGATCGCCGCTTATCTCGGCGCGGAAGAGGAGAGCGAGCATGGCTGAAGCAATGCTGGCGTTTGAACAGGTGGATGTGTTTTACGGCCCGGTGCAGGCGCTGAAGCAGGTGTCGCTGACCGTGGCGGAAGGGGAAACCGTGGCGCTGATTGGAGCCAACGGTGCGGGAAAATCCACGCTGCTGATGTCGATTTTTGGTCAGCCGCGCATTGCCAGCGGTGAAATTCGCCTGCGCGGAGAAGCCATCAGCCAGCGGTCGACCCATTTTATCGCCGCCAGCGGTATTGCCCAGGCGCCGGAAGGACGGCGCATCTTTCCGGATATGACGGTGGAAGAGAACCTGCTGATGGGCACCATCGCTATCGGCGAGCGCTACATGAAGCAGGATAAAGAACGCATGTACACGCTGTTTCCACGCCTGCTGGAGCGGCGGAAACAGCGGGCAATGACGCTCTCCGGCGGCGAGCAGCAAATGCTGGCGATCGCCCGCGCGCTGATGAGCCGGCCGCGTCTGCTGCTGCTGGATGAACCCAGCCTCGGGCTGGCCCCGCTGGTGGTAAAGCAGATTTTCAGCATCCTGCGCGAGCTGACGCAGCAGGGCATGACGCTGTTTCTGGTGGAGCAGAACGCGCGCCACGCGCTGCAACTGGCGGATCGCGGGTATGTGATGGTCAATGGCGAAATTCGTCTGAGCGGCAGCGGCAGCGAACTGTTGCACAACGAAGAGGTGCGCAGCGCCTATCTGGGCGGCAGCGTCGGCGCGGGCGGGGAGTCAGCAAAAAGTTTGTAATAATGATTAAATGGTGACGGGAAACACTTTGCATAATCGTTAGCAGCCTATCATCATTATTACTCTACTTCTTAACCAAAGTGATTTGGTATTCCCTTGCAAAATCCTGGCGTAGCAGTAATGCGGGCGATCAGAAACACGGCGTGGTATCCCAAACGCCGTGCTTATCGCACGCTGTTGTGGCGTGAAATCACCCCACTGGCGGTGCCCATCTTTATTGAGAATCTGTGCGTGATGCTGATGGGGGTTCTCAGTACTTTTCTGGTGAGCTGGCTGGGCAAAGAGGCGATGGCGGGCGTTGGGCTGGCCGACAGCTTCAACATGGTGATCATCTCCTTTTTTGCCGCCATCGATCTCGGTACCACGGTGGTGGTGGCGTTCAGCCTGGCCAAACGCAACGGCAAGCGTGCGCGTGCGGCGACGCGGCAGTCGCTGGGATTGATGACGGTGCTGGCGTTTGTGCTGGTCATCGCCATCGAGTTCTGGGGGCATCTGATTGTTGACGTGATTGCCGGCAACGCCGAGCCGCAGGTAAAAGAGCTGGCGCTCAGCTATCTGCAAACCTCCGCGTGGAGCTACCCGGCAGCGGCGATTGCGCTGATAGGCAGCGGCGCGTTACGCGGTGCCGGCAACACTAAAATTCCGATGCTGATTAACGGCGGCATGAATATCCTGAATATCATCATCAGTAGCGTGCTGATCTACGGTGCGCTCGGCTGGGAAGGGATGGGATTTGTCGGTGCCGGGCTGGGATTAACCATTTCACGCTATATCGGCGCGGCGGCGGCCATTTACGTGCTGTATCGCGGCATCAGTCCGGCGCTGAAAATCACGCTGGCCAGCTATTTCCGCCGCTGGGATCGCAACATCCTGATGGAAGTGCTGGGGATTGGCGTACCGGCCAGTATCGAATCGGTGTTGTTTAACGGCGGTAAACTGCTGACGCAGATTTTTGTCGCTGGCATGGGCACCAATGAAATCGCCGGTAATTTTATTGCCTTCTCCATCGCCACGCTAATCAACCTGCCGGGCAACGCGCTGGGGTCGGCGTCGACCATTATCACCGGCAGGCGCTTAGGGAAAAATCAGGTGATGCAGGCGGAGCGGCAGATCAAGCACGTATTCTGGCTGGCGATGATTGGGCTATGTACGCTGGCGTTTATCACCGTGCCGCTGGCGGGCACGCTGGCGCGATTCTACACCCGCGATCCGCAGGTGATTGAGGTAACCAAACACCTGATCTGGCTGAATGCCGCTTTTATGCCTATCTGGACCGCCTCCTGGGTGCTGCCGGCCGGGCTAAAAGGCGCGCGCGACGCACGATACACCATGTATGTATCGATGTTCAGTATGTGGGGCGCGCGCGTGGTGGCCGGTTATCTGCTCGGCATTGTGCTGGGCATGGGGGTGATTGGCGTCTGGCTCGGCATGTTCCTCGACTGGACGGTGCGCGGTATCTGTTTCTGGTGGCGTTTGACCAGCGGCAAATGGCTGAACAATTACCGCAAAATGCTCGCGAAGAGTAGTGGCCCGTAGGCTGAGGAATTCCCACAAATAAAGACAGGCACAGGGTTTTATGATCGGCTTATTGCGCCAGCAAAAACAGATCGTACCCTATGCCTGCCATACCCGGCCCCGCCTCAAGCCGCACGGCTATTTTCGGACTGACCGCTGCCTTTCCGCTGGCAACCTAACTCAGCGCTTTCGTGAATTCGATCGTGATGCGACAACTGTGCACCTTGCCACGCATACGCAGGCGGGCCGGGCAGTACAGTACACAAAGCTTGCCTTCGTCGTGGCGGTTCTACATCCAGCTGCGATGATTCAGCGCGAGTGAAACGATCGATGGCTGTAACGCTGGCGCAGCCCGAACAAGGTGCCGGCACCGGCTCGTTACCCTGCTGATCCCTTGCCAGTAAACCTAAAAAATTTTTTTATTTTCCTTAAGAATCGTCTTTATTGCGCCGTCCTGAAAATGAGAGCTTTCTTAGTGCGATGGGTGTAGAGATGATGGCAGTCAACTGGCAGACGATAGATAAGGTTGTATACATCAACCTGAACAAACGCAAGGATCGCAGGGTACGTATCGCTCGTCAATTAAAAGCAATTGGCGTACCACGTGAAAAGATTGTCCGCTTTGAGGCTATTGAAGAAACGCCAGGCTATATCGGCTGTATTAAATCACATATTCTCGTGCTGCAAATGGCTCAGCAAAACGGCTGGAAAAATGTATTGATTCTGGAAGACGATATGGTTTTCCATGATGATATTCAGACCAAACAGCGAATTGATCTATTTCTCTCCTCTTTACAGCAGATCAACTGGCATGTCGCGCTGCTCGCTGCCCACTATGATAACGTCGTGCCGTTAAAAAGTGTGGATTATATTGTTAAGCCGCAATATGCATGGTGCGCTTGCGCTTACATTGTGAACGGTGATTACTACTCCACTCTCATTGATAATTATGCAGAAAGCTTGCAGGGGTTGCTGGCGGGTGGCGTTCCTCAGTGCTGGGCTTTAGATGTACGCTGGAATAGTTTGATAAAACGTGACCGCTGGTTGGGTATCTTTCCCAATGCGGGCTATCAGGCCGCTGATAAAAGTGATATTGAAAACCAACCTGTTGATTATCGAGCTCATTTCGCTAAAAAATTAGAAGAAATAGTCTGGCCAGCCTATCAACCTGGCGAAGAAAAGATAAAAGTGGATATCTTTTTCCAGTGGGCCCCCGGCTGGACTAACTTTGAGTCGGTATATCGCGCTATGCAGGCCAAACCGCATTTTGATTGCCAGATTATCCTTGCGCCCTATTTCAGTCGGGGCACAAAAGCACCGGATTACACTGCACAGCGTGATTTATTAAATGATAAGGGTATCCGGTATACCGAGTATCACGAGTATGAGATTACGGCGCGTAAGCCCCATGTGGTTTTTTTACAAAATCCTTATGATGATGCACGTCCCAATGAACTGCAAAGTTTGACGCTTAATCGACGCAATATTTCTATCGCCTATATTCCTTATGGGTTAGATATGGGTGATGGCGAGAGAAACCGTGTTTATCAGTACAATCTTCCCTGTCAAAATGTTGCCAGGTGGGTATTCGTTCGCTCTCAGCGGCATAAAGATGAGTTTGCTAAATATTGCGGAAATGGCAATCATCACGTCTATGTTAGCGGACATCCAAAGCTAGATAACTATCCATCACGCTTTGGCGTCCAGACGGATGGCAAAGTTAATAAAGGCAAGCCAACGCTATTATGGGCGCCGCATTTCGTCATGCCTGATGATGAAAAGATGTGGTCTACGTTTAATTTATATACACAGGCAATGCTTGATATCATCAAACGTGATGACGTCAATTTGATTATTCGGCCACATCCGCTTTTTAAACAATTTCTGGATATTCGTAAAGAGCGCGGAACACACAACGAAACTGCTCAAAACTGGCAAATGCTGCGCGAATACTCTCATCTCAAATCACATGTGGAGTGGGATTTTTCTGCAGATTATCGCTACGCCTTTTCACAATCAGATGCGCTGATGGCAGATGCAGGATCGTTTTTGCTGGAGTATTTACCTTCGCGTAAGCCAATCCTTTTCCTGACTCATGAAAATTGCCTCGGTATTAACAGTAGCGCTGAATTTATTTATGACGCTTATGACGTTGCGAATGAATCCGCAGATATTAAAACTTTCGTTGATAATCTTGTTTCAGGCAAGGATCCCATGCGTGATAAGCGACTGCAGGTTTTACGTGATGAACTTCATATGCCAGAGCAGGGCGCAGGCAGTGAGATTGTAAAAATCATTGAAAAAACCCTTATGCCCGCTGGAGTTCATCACAATGTCTTCTAAACGCGCCGCAATATTACTGGTTGCTGGTCAGGGAACGAGAATGGGGCATTTGACCCTAAATTATCCTAAATGCTTGCTACCGGTCGGTGAAATCACCGTGCTGGATACGTTGCTGACTGAGCTGTTAAAATGCGGCGAGCGTGAAATTGTACTGGTTACCGGTCATCAGTCATCAGTTGTAGCACGCTGGATTAAAGATAATTATGCTGATGCTAATATTAAGTTAGCGCACAATGATAATTATAAAAATGATGTCAACATATTATCCGTTGAAAAAGGTGTCAGCGCGCTTAATCATCCTGAATATGGCTATACAATTATCGAAACGGATGTTCTGCTGGATCCACGTGTATGGCCGCGGTTAATGCAAGCTGAAATGGGCAGTGACAGTTTTTGGCTCACCCATGGTTATTACACCTCTTGCCTTACTGGCGGTATTGTCGAAGCCAGTAAAGCTGAACCTGCTATAAAGAAAATTGCCTATGTGCCCGATTACGACTCCGCATTTGATGGCTGGATGAAAATGGTCGGCTTGCTAAGTGTCTCTCCGGAACAGGTGGAAAACGATCGACGCCTGCGGCAGACGTTTTTACAGACAAGCACTCAGCAATATTACATGGCACCCTGGATTGTACACCGCTCTTGCTTACCCTGCCGTGCTGTAGATATTACGGATTTGTTTGCAAGATCTTTCAACGAAGAAGTCGATTACCGGCAGGCGGTTGCGGATTATCATTTATTATTAGAAAATTTTGAGGCACTAAAATGAATGTAGAGTTTTTTGAACCACAAAAATTGCGTCATATTGAAAAATTCAGTTCACGTCGCGTTGAATGGTTGCGTAATAAAATTATTCAGGAAGGCGTATGGGTAAAACCTCTGGCGCTTGATCTACACCATAATCTGGTACTGGACGGCCAGCACCGTATGGAAGTCGCGCTCAGTCTGGGACTAAAAAGAGTACCGGTCGTACGATTTGATTACGCCTCGGTGCCATTAAGATCGTTGCGCGAAAATCATCAATTTGACTGGCAGGAAGTGGCGAGGCGTGCATTAATCAATGACATCTACCCTTATAAAACGGTAAAGCATGATTTCGTTGTACCCATGCCGGTATGTCAATTTTCGCTGCAGGAGTTAGGCTATCATGGTTGAAAATGCCATCATTCTGGCCGCCGGCAGAAGCCTGCAACTGGATGGTAAAAATAAAGTTTTAATTCGCCATCCCAAAACGCGGAAAACGATTCTAGACTATGCTATTGATGCCTTTCATGGGAAAAAAATCACCGTAGTGATTGGCTTTGGTGCGTTACAGATTATGGAGTCCTACCCTGATCTCAATTACGTTATTAATGACAACTGGGCAACGACTAATAATGCAATGAGTCTGGGGTTGGCCCTGAATCAGATTAATAGCCCCACGTACGTTGTCTCGGGAGATATGTTTTTTTCTCCTCAGCTTATCCATGAAATGGATCACGCTGAGGGAAATCTCGTTTTGACTCACCAGCGGCATAATCGCATGCTGACCTCCATTCATTGTGACGTTAATCGCCAGGGCATCGTGGAGGAGACGTATCTGGGACCGATACGCGCCGCAGAGCACCCTGAGGCTATGGGTCTGTTTAAAGTCAGTGACATGGCACTCCTGAGTCAGTGGCATAAGCAATGCCTGCGTTATGGTAATTTGTATGTCGCCCAAACGTTACCGTGTCAGAAAACGACAGCACTCTACGCTCACGACCTGGGGGAGCATGCATTTAATGAAATTAATACGCTGGCAGATTACTGGCGTCTGATGCAGGAGGATCACGGTTAATGATACGAGCTATTACGCTGGGCTTGCCTTACTCCGCTATTTCCGACGGGCATTCTGAGTCACGTTTACATCACTTTCGCACGTTAGTGATTGATAAACTCCAGTCTCGTCGTTGGCCACTGCGAACATTACGTTTAACCCTGCCACCATTGAATGATCGTGATGAAGATGAGATTTATACCCTGCCAGCACGAATAAATTCAATCAATGCGTTGGCTGAAAGACTTGATATTCGTTGGTTTTGCTTACCGCTGGACTTAACGCATGGCGATAATTACCGCGGACGGTTAGATGCCGCGTTTGCTTTACTCTTCAGGCAACCGCGTATGTTTCTGAATCTGATGGTTGCCGATGAGCAGGGTATAAATATTCGAGCCAGCCATGACGTTGCCCGTTTCATGTTACAGGTAGCACATCGCAGTAATAATGGCTTTGATAATTTTCGCCTGGGTGCCTCATTGCGTTGTCCGCCAAATGCCCCGTTTTTTCCCTTTTCCCGGCATGAAGGTGAGACACTGAAGTTTAGTTTTGCCCTCGAAACTACCGATATTGCTTTGGAATTGAGTGAGCAGGTGCGGGAAGGCAACATGCTGCTGGCGGACTTTGCTGACCAGTTTATTCTTCGACTCTGCGCACGCTTACGCGAAATTGATGCATTCGGTCATGAGCTGGCGTCTGATTCAGGGCTTGACTATGCCGGTCTGGATGCCTCACTGGCGCCTTTTCCGGATGGCAGTATTTCTGTCGGCAGGTTAGTTGAAAATCTTGGTGCGCGTCCTGGTGGCGTTCAGGGATCACTCTTTATAACCAGTATTCTGACGAATGCGATTAAAAGCGCAGTCGCAATCAGTGGTGCTCGCGCAACGGGTTTCAATGGCGTCATGTTCTCAGTACTGGAAGATGATGCCCTGGCGAGTACCAATAATCGTCGTGCATTAAGCATTGATACGCTTAATGCATGGTCAACTGTTTGTGGTTGTGGATTAGATATGCTTCCGGTGCCAGGTTCGACTCTGCCTGAAGATATAGCCGCGATTATTCTTGATACGGCTGCACTCGCGGTGCGGTTAACGAAACCGCTCGGTGTACGTTTATTACCTATTCCTGGCGGAGAGGTAAATGAATTTACACGCTTTAATTATGACTTCCTCTGCAACAGCCGCATTATGAGTGTCGCGAAAAGTGATGTTGATTTTTCTGCTGATAATGAACGCTGGACGTATCGCTAAAATCAGGCTTAATGAAATGTTAGATGCAAAAAAAGTGAAGAATTTTTGGGATCGTCGAGCGGATAATTACAATAAATTATCGTTAGAAAGTTTAGCAAACCTGGAAAACGATCCACAATTTCTCGATATTAAAATTCGCACAGAGATGCAAAAAGTTTTTGCCTGGTTGCCTGACCTGACAGGGAAAACGGTACTTGATCTCGGCGCCGGGGTCGGGCAGTGGGCTTTTCGTTTTCAGCATGAGGGCGCAAAAAAAATCACCGCTGTAGAGTTTTCAGCTGCAATGATTGAAGTGGGTAAGCTTGAAGCCAGCAAACGCAATATTAATAATGTCGATTTCATTCTTTCATCTGCCGAGAATTATTGTAGCTCAGAGCAGTACGATGTCATTTTCATATCTGGCCTGATGATCTACCTTAATGATGAGCAAGCTGAAAAAATGTTAAGTAATTTGCGTGCTTACAGTAAACCAGAAAGCACTATATTATTGCGTGATGGTACGGGTGTCGGTGAAAGATTCGAAATCAATAACCGCTATTCTGCGAATCTGCAAGCAGAGTATTCCGCTACATATCGAACCGCTGAGCAATACGAAGACCTATTTGCGCGGCATGGTTTCAGCTTAATCAGGAGTGAAAATATGTTCCCTGAAGGTCATATGCTTAATAAGTATCCTGAAACCCGATTACGCCTTTATCACTTTGAGCAAAAAAATGGTTAATATCTCACCTCTCTATGACGATGTTAGCTGGCCGGCAGATGAAGGTGTTTTAGGCGTCGTGGGCGTAGCCCCCTGGGCAACACTGGATTTTTGCCAGCAGCTGTATGGCCTGGTTCAGGCAGATAAAGAGTGGCAATATCCGCGACTTATTATTGATAATAATAGTAAAATTCCCAGCCGTGGGCGTCATTTGCAACTGGGTGAACGTGATCCTTCTCCCTGGATTCACGCAACTATTACAGAACTCGCTGCTGCGGGTGCGACGGTTGCCGTTGTGCCTTGTAATACCGCTCACCTCCTTTGGTCGCGCTGGAGCAAGGACGCAGCTATTCCGGTTATTAATATTATTGATGCCACACTTGAGCATATTGCGCCTCAGGGCAAGCGGGTTGTTGTGCTCGGTTCGCAAATGTTGTACCAGAGCAGGCTGTATCAGAATGCGCTTACGCAACAGCACGCCGAGATCGTCAATGTCGCTTCATCCACCCAACAGCTTTTGACACGCTGCATTAACGAGATAAAAGCGACAAAAAGCGTGTCTGAACTCTCAATGCGGCAGTTAGCGGACGCCGTAAGTAGCTGGAAGCAACAGGGCGCTACGCACATTATTCTGGCTTGCACAGAGTTGAGTTTGTTAAAACACAGCGCGATCTGGCAGGAAATGACGTTAATTGATTCGAGCGAAGCTCTCGCGCGTGCCGCTTTGCGCGCCATATCATTTCGCCGCCTGCGTGATTAAGGCGGACGAATTATTTCCACGACGAAGGGCCACTTATCTCATCAATTTTCCCGCCCCCGGGCCTGTGAAAATCCTGCTTTGATTTTCCCCCGGGCGGGGTAAACATCAATTTGTATCACACTGTATCTCCCGCCACACAGCACACACGCCGTTGCATAACCCGCCAGTCTGTACATATCCGCTATACATCGCCGTGGTCTTCTGTACGCATCAACCGAATGCATGGAGATACCACGATGTTAACCCGACTGTTTATTTCAACGTTACTGATGGGCGCCTCTGCGACCTGCGCCTGGGCGGAGCGACTGAGCGCTGCTGACGTGCTCGGCCCGGCGGCCGTGGCGCCACTGGATCATCCCCAGCCGCCTGCGCGATTAATTGTGGATGCGCCGCTGGCCGGACCGCTGCGCAAGGGCGCGGTGTTTATCCAGTACCGGGCAGAAAATCTGCGCATCGAGCCCGTGTTTGGCCAGGAAGCGCTGAAAATCACGCCGCGCATCGGCCACATTCACGTCATCGTGGATGACAACCCGTGGCACTGGGCGGACACCAGCGGTGAGCCGGTGATTCTGGTCGGTCTGCCTGTCGGGCCGCACAAGGTCACCCTTATTCTTGCCGATCCTACGCATAAACCGATCGACAGCAAAACCATCACCTTTAACGTGCCCGTACAGATTGCACCGCACTGATGACCCGGAGATAAATTATGAAAACACTGTTACGTCAGACTCTGTTGGCAACGCTGGTTCTCACGGCGGCAGGCACCGCGTTTGCCGCCACCCCGGCCTCACACGATTACGCCGCTGACTTCAGCCACGTGCAGCAGATCAACGCGGGCGTGCTGAACACCGGCTATGTGGACATCGGTCCGCGTGATGGTCAGGCGGTGATCCTGCTGCACGGCTGGCCGTACGATATCCAGAGCTATGCTCAGGTGGCACCGGCGCTGGCGGCAAAAGGGTATCGGGTGATCGTGCCGTATCTGCGCGGCTTCGGCAGCACGCGCTTCCTGTCGGATAAAACGCCGCGTAACGGTCAGCCTTCGGCAATGGCAGCGGACGTCGTGGCGCTGATGGATGCGCTCAATATCAAACAGGCCGTGCTGGGCGGCTTTGACTGGGGCGCACGCACGGCGGACATCGTCGCGGCGCTATGGCCAGAACGGGTAAAATCGCTGGTGTCGGTCAGCGGCTATCTGATCAGTAGCCAGCAGCTGGGTAAAAAACCGCTGCCGCCACAGGCCGAACAGCAGTGGTGGTATCAGTTCTATTTCGCCACTGAGCGCGGTCAGCAGGGGTATGCCGCCCATACACACGACTTTGCGAAACTGATCTGGCAGCAGGCATCGCCAGGCTGGAAATTCAGCGATGCCACCTTTAACCAGAGCGCCAAAGCGCTGGATAATCCGGATCAGGTGGCGATCACTATCAGCAACTACCGCTGGCGCCTGGGCCTGGAAAAAGGCGAGCAAAAATATGCCGCTTATGAGAAAACATTAGCCACGTTACCGACAATTCGCGTCCCCACCATCACCATCGAAGGGGATAATAACGGGGCGCCGCACCCGGCACCGGAGACGTACCGCACCAGGTTCAGCGCCAGGTACCAGCATCGCACCTTCACGGGCAATATCGGACACAATCCGCCAGCGGAAGCACCGCAGGCGTTTGTGCAAGCCGTTGAGGATGCGGCCGCACTGTAGCGGAGTAATTCACGACCCGGACCGGCCATCGCGTGCCGGTCTTTTTTGCATAAGTGGCTGACAGGAGGCTGTTTTGGAGCACGTTGATCACATTCTGGTGGTGGATGATGACCGGGATATCCGCGAACTGATAACCGACTATCTGATTAAGTCCGGTTACCGCGCCACTGGTGCGGCCAATGGCCGCGAGATGCGCGCCGTGCTGAGCAGCAGCCTGGTGGATCTGGTGGTGCTGGATATCATGATGCCGGGTGATGATGGCCTGACGCTGTGCCGTCAGCTGCGCAGCGATCCCCGGCAGAACCTGCCGGTACTGATGCTTACTGCCCGCAGCGAAGAGACCGATCGCATTCTCGGGCTGGAGATGGGGGCGGATGATTACCTGATCAAACCCTTTGTCGCGCGTGAGCTGCTGGCGCGCATCAAAGCGATCCTGCGCCGTACCCGGGCGCTGCCGCCAAATTTACATATTACCGGGGCCGGCCGCATCATTGCCTTTGGCGAGTGGCAGCTGGATACCTCCGCGCGCCACCTGCTGGATAGCGACGGCGTGATTGTGGCGCTGAGTGGCGCAGAGTACCGCCTGCTGCGCGTGTTTCTCGACCATCCGCAGCGCGTGCTGAATCGCGATCAGCTGCTCAACCTGACGCAGGGCCGCGACGCAGAGCTGTTTGAACGCTCGATCGATCTGCTGGTTAGCCGGCTGCGCCAGCGGTTACGCGAAGATGCCCGTGAACCGGCCTACATCAAAACGGTCCGCAGCGAAGGTTACGTACTGGCGAGCACGGTGGTGATCAAAGAGGCGCATCAATGAGGCTATGGCCGCGATCGCTGCTGTCACGCCTGCTGATTATCGTGTTGGGCGGGCTGCTGCTGGCAAATACTCTCACGCTGGCAAGCCTGCTGATTGAGCGCATGAGCAGCGCTAAAAGCGTGATGCTGGGCAACCTGGAGTACGATGTGGCGACCAGCGTGGCAATCCTCGATCGTCTGCCGGCGGACGAGCGTCCGGGCTGGCTGGCGAAGCTGGCGCGCGGCAACTATCGCTACAGTCTGTCGCCGGGCGAAGCGGGGCCGTATCCCTCCAGCTGGCGCACGCGCGACGCGGTACGCTCACTGCAGGAGACGCTTGGCGGGCGCTATCAGATGAGCATTCATGCGATTCCGGGGCCGCGGGAGCATATTCAGGTGCATCTGACGCTGCATGACGGCGCGCCGCTCACGCTCAATCTCTGGCCGCGCATGCCGGCGATTGCGCGCTGGCTGCCGCTGGTACTAATGGGTCAGCTGCTGCTGTTGCTGTGCTGCGCATGGCTGGCGGTGCGGCAGGTAGTGCGGCCGTTTGTGCGCTTTACCCAGGCGGTGGATGCGCTCAAACCGGCCGCCAGCCACGCACAGCTGATGGCAGAGAATGGCCCGGATGAAGTGCAGCAGGCGGCGCGTGCGTTTAACGCTATGCAGCTGCGGATTCAGGATCACCTCAAAGCGCGTGCGCAAATCCTCGCGGCCATCTCCCACGATCTGCAAACCCCGATCACGCGCATGAAGCTGCGAGTGGAGATGGCGGAGCAGCCTGAGCTGCGCGACAAACTGCTGAGCGATCTCGATAACATGAGCCGTCTGGTGCGCGAGGGCATCGCCTATGCACGCTCATCGGAAGTGCTGGAGGAGAAGCGCCAGAGCGTCAGCCTCAACGCGCTGCTGGATAGCGTCGTCTGTGACTATCAGGATGTCGGTAAAGCGGTGAACTTTGTGCCGTGCACAGGCCATGACACCTTCGCCGTGCGGCCGCAGGCACTACGGCGCATCATGACCAACCTGATCGACAATGCGCTTAAGTTTGGCGGCGAAGCGGAGGTTGAACTCTGTTCACCCCAGGGTGACAGCGTAGAGATTCGGGTGCGTGATAACGGGCCCGGCATCCCGGAGGAGGCGTTACAGGCGGTGCTGGAGCCCTTCTACCGCGTGGAGAGTTCACGCAATCGCCACACCGGCGGGACCGGGCTCGGCCTGGCGATCGCCACCCAGCTGGTGAGCCAGATGGCGGGCAGCCTGCAGTTGCGTAACCGGGCAGCTGGCGGGCTGGAAGCGTGCATCATCCTGCAGCAGCAGGATGTGTAACCTGATGTATCTGCCCGCCCGCTACACACATAACCCGACAAAACGGCGTTTCCCCGACACAGCCTGAACACATGCGGTGGATGTAATAGACGTACTGCCGGACGCGCAGACGTTTATCCACCGTATGAGGTTCTTTATGACACTGCTTATCGCTTTTCTCGCCGGGATGCTGACGCTGCTCAGCCCCTGTACCTTACCGATTATTCCTTTTGTATTTGCCAGCGTCCGCGGCCGACGCGGACAGCTGCTGGCGCTGCTGAGCGGCATGGTCCTGATGTTCACGCTGGTGGCACTGCTGGTATCGCTTACCAGCCACTGGGTCAGTCAGGTCACCAGCATTGGTCGCGACCTGGCGCTGCTGTTCCTGGCGATAGCCGCACTGACGTTAATCTCCACGCGCATCGCCCAACGCGTTACCCGGCCGTTTGTCGCGCTGGGTAACCGCCTCAACGATGCCAGCCAGCGACGTAGCGGGGTGCTCGCCGCGCTGCTGGCGGGCCTGGCAACCGGTCTGCTGTGGTCGCCCTGTGCCGGACCGGTGCTGGGCGCGATCCTCAGCCTGGCCGTCGTGGGCGATCATCCACTGTCGGTTGGCGTGTTGCTGCTGGCGTATGGCAGCGGTGCCGCGCTGATGCTGACGCTGCTCTATTTCGCCGGACGATCGCTGGTGGCGCGACTGCGTCCGGGGCTGGCGATGAGTGCGCGGCTGCGTCAGGCGGCGGGCGTGCTGATGCTCGCCTCGGTGGGCGTGATTGTTACCGGCTCACAGAGCCAGCTGCAGGCAGCGCCCGCTTTTGCCCTGAAGCTGGAGCAGCAACTGAGCCAGTGGCTGACCACGCCGGCACCCAAAGTACGCCTGGAGCCGGTTAGCCTGCCGCAAACCAGCAGCGCGTTGCCGTCGCTGGAGGGGGGCACAGCGTGGCTGAACGGGGCGCCGGTGACGCCTGCCACGTTAAAGGGCAAAGTGGTACTGGTCGATTTCTGGACCTGGGATTGTATTAACTGCCAGCATACGCTGCCATACGTGCGCGACTGGGCCAGTAAGTATCAACGTGACGGGCTGGTCGTTGTGGGTGTGCACACGCCGGAGTACCCGTGGGAGCGCGATGAAAAGGCGCTGAAGCGCGCGATTACGCGCTGGCAGCTGCCCTACACCGTAGTGGCGGATAACAATTACAGCATCTGGAACCGTTTTGGTAATCAGTACTGGCCCGCGCACTACATCTTTGATGCACATGGCCAGCTGCGCTACACCGCGTTTGGTGAAGGCAACTATGAAGAGCAGGAGAGGGTAATTCAGCAGTTGCTGAAAGAGGCGCGTGCATGACAGGTCTGGCGGCCCGCCCGGGCCGCCACTGCTTCTCATTTAGGTTGTGGTTCGCGGGGTATGACTTTGAAAACCGGGGGCTTCACAGGGACTATCAGGTAAACAGCGTGCGGCATTGCCGGGGGCCTCCCAGCCCGCAGGGTCACTCTTCATTGTGACAGTCATGGCGCAGCCACCGTTGCCACCCCGATATGCAAAATGCAGTAATCCTACGCATAACTTGTCGTTTGGTTTCGCGTTCGGGCTGGGGTTTACTGTCAGCGTTAACCTTTTATGGAGAAGCTGACAATGAAGAAGATCCTGCAGCAGTGGCTGGCGCGTCTGGCAGCCAGCAAAACCGCCACCCCTGTCGGGCGAGAATTCGACCCCGGTGAGCATATCGATCTGCTGATCCCGATCAGCCAGCTGTACGGTGTGGAGTTTCATCCTTCCGTGTATCGCTATTATGAACGATAACCGCCGCCACCAGCGCATGCGCTATTGCTACTGGAATGAACTGTGCACGCCAGACTAAAAACCCGCTCACGCCGAGCGGGTTTTTTTATGCTGTTTGCCCGCCTGATGAAAAAATTGCCGTAACCACCCGCCGTTTTGTTCAATTGTATTGATTTCGTAATTTTAACGTAAAGAAAAGTATTCCCAAGCGGCAGTGTGCGTGTAAGAATATAAAGGTAAATGATAACCATTGGCGTTATCATTTAGGTGTTGTCTGGGAAAACCGTGTTGATTCAGTGCTATGCCTGAATGGCAGGTGCGGTTAAGACAATGAGTGCGTTAATAACGATAAGAAACTCACCTTTTAACATGGATAAAAATCGCCAGCTGCCGTTTGGTAGCTTCAATTCGCTGACCCTGTTCACCGGGCTTTGTATTGGTATTTCGCCGGCTGCGGCGCTGGGGGCCGATAACTCCGGCAAAAAATCTGATGATACGCTGGTGGTTGAAGCGCGCACGCCTTCGCTGTACGCGCCAAATGCCTCGGCCGATCCCAAATTTACCCGTCCGCTGGTGGATACCACCCGCACCATGACGGTAATTCCGGATCAGGTCATTAAAGATCAGGGCGTCACCAATCTGACCGACGCGCTGAAAAACGTGCCGGGCGTCGGGGCGTTTTATGCCGGGGAAAACGGCAGCTCAACCACCGGCGATGCGGTGTACATGCGCGGTGTCGATACCTCTAATAGCATTTACGTGGATGGCATTCGCGACATCGCCAGCGTCACGCGTGACACCTTCAACACGCAGCAGGTGGAAGTGATCAAAGGGCCTTCCGGCACCGACTATGGTCGCAGCGCGCCATCCGGCTCGATCAATATGATCAGCAAACAACCGCGGCTGGATACCGGGCTTGACGCGTCAGTCAGCGCCGGCAGCGCGTGGATGCGCCGCGGCACGCTCGATTACAACCAGGCAATCAACGACAATGCGGCGTTTCGCCTTAATCTGATGGGTGAAAAAACCCATGATGCGGCGCGTGACAATATCCAGAACGAGCGTTATGGCGTCGCGCCTTCGCTGGCGCTGGGGCTGGACACCGCAACGCGGCTGTACGTCAACTATTTACACGTCCACCAGAACAACACACCGGACGGCGGTATTCCGACCGTTGGCCTGCCAGGCTATTCGGCACCGTCTGCCGCGTATGCTGCGCTGAACAATTCCGGCAAGGTCGCCACCAGCAACTACTACGGCACCGATTCTGATTTCGACAAATCGACTACCGACAGTGCCACGCTGCGCTTTGAACACGATTTGAGCGATAACACCACGCTGCGCAACACCACGCGCTGGTCGCGGGTGAAGCAGGAGTATCTGCTGACGGCGGTGATGGGCGGAGCCAGTAACATTACTGCACCCAACCCGAACGATGTTGGCAGCTGGCGCTGGTCGCGCCTGGCAAACACCAAAGATATCAGCAACCGTATTCTCACCAACCAGACCAATATCACCTCGAAATTTACCACCGGTTCCGTCGGGCATGATGTGAGTGCGGGCGTAGAGTTCACACGTGAAAATCAGACCACCTATGGCGTCAACGCGCTGACCCCGCCTGCGGTGAATATCTACCATCCCATCAGCAGCATTTCGATTGGCGGTCTGGACCGCAACGGTGCGAACGCTAACGGGCAGACTGACACGTTTGGCATCTATGCATTTGATACGCTGGCGATTACCTCTGACTTTGAGCTGAACGGCGGCATTCGTCTCGACAACTATCACACCGAGTACGACAGCGCGACGGCCTGTGGCGGCACCGGACGCGGCGCGCTGGCTTGTCCGGCGGGCGTGGCGCGTAATACGCCGGTGACCACGGTGGACACGGCGAAATCCGGCAATCTGGTGAACTGGAAAGCGGGGGCGCTCTATCGTCTGACCGAACAGGGCAACCTGTATGTGAACTACGCCATTTCCCAGCAGCCGCCGGGTGGCAGCAGCTTCGCGCTGGCGGCGGGTGGCAGCGGCAACAGCGCCAACCGTACCGATTTTAAACCGCAGAAGGCCAAATCCAGCGAAGTGGGCACCAAGTGGCAGGTGCTGGACAAGCGGCTGCTGCTGAACGCCGCGCTGTTCCGCACCGACATCGAAAATGAGGTCGATGCCAATGATGACGGCACTTACTCGCAAACCGGCAAGAAGCGCGTGGAAGGCTATGAACTCTCAGCAACCGGCAACATAACGCCAGACTGGGAAATCATTGCCGGTTACACCATGCAGCACGCGTCGGTGCGTGAAGGTGCCAGCGTGGCGCAGGATGGCTCATCCGCGCTGGCCTATACGCCGAAGCACGCCTTCACGTTGTGGACCAACTATCAGGCCACTGATGCGTTGTCGGTGGGCGCGGGCGCACGTTACGTTGGCAGCCTGCGTCGCGGCAGCGATGGGGCCGTGGGCACGCCGGATCACACCGAGGGCTACTGGGTGGCTGACGCGAAGCTCGGGTATAAGGTCAACAATAACCTCGACCTGCAGCTCAACGTGTATAACCTGTTTGATACTAACTATGTGGCATCGATCAACAAGAGTGGCTACCGCTATCATCCGGGCGAGCCGCGTACCTTCCTGTTGACGGCTAACGTGCATTTCTGATGGTCAACCGTGGGGCGTTCGCGCTCCACGCTTAATGGCGAGAACTCCGCGATGATGTATCACATTCCTGCCGTGCTTGACGCTGAACAGCTGGCGCACTTTACCGCACAGCTGCAGCAGGCTGACTGGGTTGACGGACGGGCGACGGTCGGCAGCCAGGGCGCGACCGTAAAAAATAACCAGCAGATTGACACCGGCACGCCACTCTATGATCGGCTGCAGGCTACAGTGCTTCAGGCACTGAATAGCCATCCGCTCTTCTTTGCCGCCGCGCTGCCGCGCACGCTTTCTGCGCCGCTGTTCAACCGTTATCAGCAGGGGGAAACCTACGGTTTTCACGTTGATGGTGCGGTACGCCACAATGGCGCGGCCGGCTGGATGCGTACCGATCTCTCCGCCACGCTGTTTCTGTGTGAACCCGACAGCTACGAGGGCGGGGAACTGGTGATCGAGGATACTTACGGTCAGCACCGCGTAAAACTGCCGGCCGGCGACCTGGTGCTTTATCCCTCCAGCAGCCTGCACTGCGTCACGCCGGTCACGCGCGGCGCGCGGGTCGCCTCGTTTTTATGGATTCAGTCGATGGTGCGCGATGATAAGCAACGCGCGATGCTGTTTGAACTGGACCGCAACATTCAAAGCCTGAAAGCGCGCCACGGTGACAGCGAAGAACTGCTGTCGCTGCTGAATATGTACCACAACCTGCTGCGCGGCTGGACGGAAGTTTAGCCGTCACGCAACAACAAAAAGCCCGCTCAGGTTTCCCTGAGCGGGCTTCTTTAAATCTGGCTCCTCTGACTGGACTCGAACCAGTGACATACGGATTAACAGTCCGCCGTTCTACCGACTGAACTACAGAGGAATCGTTGGAACGAGGCGAATATTAATGGCAGCCCCTGTGGGTGTCAACCGCTAAAAACACATTTGTATTCAACTGGCTAGCAAAGCGGCAAAGCGATCGTGATTTAAGCAGATTCCGGTGCCTGCTGCGCCAGACGCGCCAGCGGATCCTGATGGTAAAACTGCTGCAGGTGGCGATACATGGTCGGAAAACGGCTGGCGAGCAGGTCGGGGGCGCTGAAAAAGTACTCCGACAGCACGGCAAAACATTCCGCCGGATCGCTGGCGGCATAAGGATCGAGGGTCGCGGCCTGTTCACCCACCAGCTCCACTTCCGCTTCAATCTCGGCCATCGCCTGCAGTAAATCTTTCTCCCAGCTGGCCACATCGCGCAGCGCGATAGCCGGGATGCCGCTGGTGTAACCGCTGCCGCGCGCGTCGAGCTTGTGCGCCACTTCGTGGATCACCAGGTTGTAACCAGAGAGATCGTATGAGTCCTGGATGTCCAGTGCGTTTAGCACCACCGGTCCCTGCGTCCAGCTCTGGCCGGCATGCACGGCCGGCGCGTGGTGCACCAGGCCGCTGTCGTCCTCCCAGCGATCGTCAACGCTGAACGGCTCCGGGTAGATCAGCACTTCGTGGAAGCCGTCAAGCCATTCCAGACCCAGCTTCAATACCGGCAGGCAAAACAGCAACGACAGGCGAGTCAGGCGCAGCTCGCTGAGTTCCAGACCCTGCAGCGGGGTGATTTTTTTCTGCAGCAGGAAGCGTTGCGCCAGCGCTACCAGCGCCTGCTGTTCGTCGCTGTTCAGCAGAGAAAAGATCGGCTGCCCCAGCGCCTGTTGCCAGGGCAGGGCAGTCACGGCAGCATCTTTTTGTGCACGCCACGGCCATTTGATCATTGCGTCACTCACTCTGCAGGGCGGAAATCATATCCTGACGCGGCAGACGATAAATTGCCAGCGTGGAATCAAAGCCGCTTATTCAACCTGTTAGCGGCGGATTTGTCTGTGACAGGGATTGCAAACTGGCAAGGTGGGAAAGGGGCGCGCTGTGCCGCCGGTGAGGGGGGCAAGGGCTGGTGATTCACTGAATCGCGCAAAAGATGACGCCCTCATCCGTGCGGAAGAGGGCAAACGGTTAGCCTTCACGCTCCACACGCTGGAATGCGATGACCCAAACCCAGGGATTCACCTCCCAGCTGGTGGCGCCGTACTGCTTCTGCCACGCCTTGCGGTAAGCTTCTTTCGGCGATTCTGAATTCATGTTCATCGTGAAGAAATTATTGAGGAAGTGCGAATCGGTCTGCACGCCTTCCGCCATGATGTCGTCTTCGCTGATGTCCTGAATTTTCTCCGCGCGTACCGCCGTGATTTCCAGATCGATGCGGCTGGCCCAGCGCGGCATATGGATGGCGGTCTGCCAGCCAAACTGCTCGGCGACCTGCTGATTTTCTTCCTGTTGTCCAAGTTCATGGCTGTCGGCGCGATACTGGCAAAATGCCGGATTGCGGAACGGCAGCGGATCGCGCTCGTATTCCGCCAGCTGCGCCTCAGGCACAATCGGACCCCGCCAGGTTTCACGCACCCACAGGCGATCGCCGACCTGGCCAAACGGGCACTGGGCGCCAATGTCCGCCATAGACATCAGCTTATAGCCGTGCAGATGATTAGCGCTGACATCAAACGCGTGCACGCCTTCATGATGATCCTGTCCCGGGCCAAACGCCTGAGTTTTCATAATGCGCCGGGTCTGAGTTTGCTGGCCAACCAGCAGGGCGCGCACCCGCTGTTCGGAAAAAAGAATCGGCCGTTCTTTCATTATGTACCTCATGTTGTATCACGTACCCGGAGAACTTCGACGAAACATCCGTATCCTCGGATGAGAGCATTAGCATAATGGGTTTGAATCAATTTGCTTAATAATTTGTCGCCTTATTATCGGGCAATAACTGCCGCTTCCGGTATTAAAAATGGCTCATAAGCAAACAGTGTGCTGACGAAGGCTTCGGGTACAGGTGAGAGCCGTAAATTTCCCCTATACAGTACGTTATAACGGTCGCAATGGGAATCTTTTCAGATTATGTCGCTATGCAAAGGGGCATTTTAATGCTGGGGTTGCGACAGGCTAAACTGGACCTTTGGCGATGCTGAAAATTCACCCAGCGGGAAATGCATCACCGAAATTAAACAGAGTGGCTTAACTAAAACAGGTTAAGGAAATACTGAAAACCGTATCGCGACTGGGCAAGCGGCTTTAACAGCGCTATAACATGATCGGGATCGCATTTTTTTGCGCTGGACATCCGGGAAGGGTGTAAAGAAAGTGTCATCACCGGGCCGCTATGATGGGCGTAAGCCGTACCCGGTGCGAAATAATAGCAATAACAGGAGAAGCACGATGTCACTGACCCATTGGCAACACCGTTACGAAAGCTGGCTTCAGCTGAACTGGCTGCACGATGATAAAGCCCATGATATCGCGCACCTGCGCCGCGTCTGGATGAGCGCGGCCCGCATTATGCAAAACACCAATGCCGATCCGCTGGTGGTGCTGACCGCCTGCTATTTCCACGATGTGGTGAACCTGCCGAAAAACCATCCGGAACGCCATCTGGCTTCGACTTACGCGGCGGAAGAGACGCGCCGCATTCTGCAACAGGATTTTCCGGACTTCCCCTCAGCGCTGCTGGACAGCGTGGCGCATGCGGTGCAGGCCCACAGTTTCAGCGCCCGCATTACGCCAAAAACGTTAGAAGCGAAGATCGTTCAGGACGCCGATCGTCTCGAATCATTAGGCGCGATTGGCCTTGCGCGCGTTTTCTATACCGCGGGTGCGCTGGGACGTCCTTTGTTCGACAGCGACGATCCGCTGGGTAAAGATCGTGAACTGGATGACGTCAAGTGGACGCTGGATCATTTCCAGAAGAAACTACTGAGCCTGCCGCAGACCATGCAGACGGAAACCGGCCGTCTGCTGGCGGAACACAACGCCGATTTTCTCGTCCGCTATATGGCGAAGCTGTGCGCCGAACTGCAGGGGAATCTGACCGATATTGATGAGTCCGTGTTACGCGATTTCAGTCCCATTCCGGCACAATATTAAATTTTTATGACAGTCTGTTAACTTTCATCTGCTTCCGCTACGTTGTTGTAAATCAAGAGGGAGTGTGAAGATGACCGAGACCGTTAACTTAACCATTAAAATTGACCCGGCGCTGAAAGAGCACATTAAACAGTTAGCCGCTGATAACCAAATCTCCATGAGTCAGGAGATCGTTAACCGCCTGCAGGCCAGTTTAGATGCCGTTGAGCCACCGGCCGTCGACAGCCTGCATACCGAAGAGGCGGGCGATCAACTGAGCGCCGCCGAGCTGAAGCAGGTGCGTGCACTGCTGAAGAAAAGTAAGAAAAAGAAATAACACCAAAACCCGTCGCTGACGGGTTTTTTCTTTCTGCACCTTAGCTAACGCGGAACTGCTGCGCGCGCTGCGTCAGTCGCGCTGAAAGTTCACTCAACTGCGCCGCTGCCTGCACCTGCTGGTCAGTCAGAGCTTCGTTTTGCTGGAGCTGAAGACTCATTTCCACCACTTCCCGGGCAATTTTGCTCACGCGATGGCTCTGCGCCGTACTGTTATCCTGCAGCTCATTCAGCTGGCTGACCACGCCCGATACCGCCTGGCCAATCCGCGCAAACAGCACTTCCAGCGCCTGCACCTTCGCAAAGCCATCCTGCACGTGCTGCTGCGTGTGCTGGATTAAACCGTCGATCTGCCGCGTGGATGCGCCGCTCTGCTGCGACAGCAATCCCATCTCTTTGGCGACGACCGAAAAACTGCGCCCGTAAGCGCCAGCATGCGCAGACTCTATCGCCGCATTAAGCGACAGCAGACGCGTCTGCATCGACAGGCTATCCAGCATGCCGACGATGCCAGCGATATCGCCAGCGGCCGCAACGATCTGCTGCATCTGGTGATCCATATTGTCGACTTCATGGGCGCAGTGACGCATCAGCGCATCCGCGGACTGCGCGTCATGCGTCGCCTGTTGCGAGAAGTGTGCACCTTTTTCCACCTCTTCTGACACGCGATGCAGCCGCTGCGACAGATGATGGAAGCTGGCATTTTGCGCCTGATGCTGCTGCATCACCTGCTGATTATGCTGCTGCATCTCGTCAGCGCCGGCCGCCACCCGGGTTGCTACCGTCGTGATGTCGCTGACGATCTGCTGCAAACCCTGACGCATGGTATCGATGGACAGGAGCAGCTGGCGCGTTTCCAGCGACTGACGGCGCGTCGGTGCCGGGCTGGCGACCAGATCGCCCGTCGCGATTTGTGCCAGCTGGGCGTTGGCGTGACGCAGCGGCAGCAACACGCCGCGCATCAGCAGCGCGGCGGCCAGCAGCAGCAGCGCCATTAATAACGCGGCGATCGCCAGCGCCAGATTGCGGCTCTGCTTGAGCGTGCTGAGCGAATGCTGGTTAACGCTGCCGAGCTGCTGATTGGCCTGTTCGATTTCGCTAAACCAGGCATCGTTGAACTGCTGCTGGAAAGCCTGCATCGGCACCATAAAAAATGCGTTGATATCATTGGCTGCCAGCCCTTTCAGCTGCTCCTGCAGCCCGCTGGCCAGTAGCACGAATCCCTGTGCCAGCGGGCTATCGCTTTTCGCCTGATAGGCAGCAAAAAGCTGCTGCGCCTGCTGCAATGAGGTAGTGGCTGCCGCCGCCAGGCTTTTCCAGCTGTCGACCGAACCGCTCTGCTGGTCCTGCATCAGATAAATACCGGCACGATGGCTGTTGTCGCTGGCGGTGAGTAGCTCAATGCGTGCTTTATCCAGCAGGGCCAGCCGTTCGCGCAGCTGGCTGGCCTGCTGCAATGAGTGTTGCGTCTGATTCACGTGCTGGTTGAGCAACAGCACCCCGGCAAACTGCAGCAGACAAAACAGCACAATAAACAGCATGAACTGGCTGCGCAGGCTGGAGAGCCAGACGGGCAGACGCAGGGTAAAACGAGGTCGCAGCCGCAGCGGCAGGGAAATTACAGACAGGAGAGACATCAAACAGCTCCGCAAAAAATAAAACGCAGTATTGGTTTGATGCGTGACAGTCCGGTGACAGTGCGCGCGATGTGCAGCAAAACAGCACATCGCGCGTTACTAAAGCAAATTGCGGGGCGGAAAACCGGGGCGTGAAGCGCGGCTGCGTTTTAGCGGCGCTGACGCGCGTGCTGCTCAATCAGCGGCAGCAGCAGTTTCGCTACGGCGGCGAACACCGGCACCACCACCGAGTTACCAAACTGTTTGTAGGCTTGTGTGTCGGAGACCGGAATGCGGAAGCGCGCTTCGCCCGGCGCTTCAAAGCCCATCAGGCGGGCACATTCACGCGGCGTCAGGCGGCGCGGGCGGCGCGCCATGTTCGCGGCCTGCTGAAAATCCTGCTCACCCAGCGCGTGATCCCAGCCGCGATCGATCAGGATTTCCGACCCGTCTTTATAGTAGCGCGCTGACAGCGTGCGCACGCAGCAGTGCGGATTGCGCGGATCGTTGAGTCCAAAGCCAAAACCGTTGCCTTTGGCTTTATGCTTCTTCGCATACTGGTAGAGATAGTGCCACAGCGTGGGCGACAGGGTATATTTTGCCGGCGGCTGCGGCTCCAGCAGGCTGTGCAGCGGCGGAACTTCAGGCGGATAGAGCGCCGCCAGCGCGCGCAGCGAAAAACCCTCGCTCAGGCCGGTATCGCGCCGGATCCCCACCAGCACGATGCGCTCGCGGTGCTGTGGCAGGAAGTGACGCGCATCGACCACTTTGGCATCCGGCGATGAGTCGTCAGCCGCGTCAGCGACGTCGTAACCCAGCTCATCCAGCGTGGCCATAATAATGGCAAAGGTGCGGCCTTTATCATGGCTCTTGAGGTTCTTCACATTCTCCAGCACGAAAAACGGCGGTTTTTTGGCGGCGAGGATGCGCGCCACATCAAAAAACAGCGTGCCCTGGGCTTCACATTCAAAACCGTGGGCGCGACCCAGCGCATTCTTCTTGCTGACGCCGGCCAGCGAAAAGGGCTGACAGGGAAAGCCGGCCAGCAGCACCTGATGGTCGGGAATCGTCTTATCGATATGCTGATAAATCGCCTGCTCATCCGGCAAACCGGCCGGCTGGGTAATCAGCCGGATATCACTGTTGAACTGATGCCGGGCGGGATCGCTGTAGTGATTGGCTTTATAGGTGCGCACCGCTTCTTTATTCCACTCGCTGGTGAATACGCACTGGCCACCAATCTGCTCAAAGCCGCGGCGAATACCCCCGATGCCGGCAAACAGATCGATAAACTGAAAGCGGGGATTGTCATAATGCGCCGGTCGCGACGGCAGCAGTGCCTGCAAACGGGCAACCTCCGCCGCGGACAGCGCGGGCGCGGCACTTTTTCCCGCGCGAATACGGTTAAGCTGCGTGATACTCCAGTCGCGGCCGCCGGCCTCGCTCAGGATGACCACCAGATCGCGGGCCGCGTAGATATCCAGTACCTGCAGCAGTAACGCGGTGGCGTCAGCATCAGCGGAGTGCGGGGAGGGCGAAGCCGTCGCGGCGGGATCGAGTGCAAGCATGCGTTTTTCCTTAACAGTGAAGCGGCTATGCTACCACTCCTGGCGCGGCGTGGAAATTACGATGGCTGCGTAGCGTCTCGCAATCTGCTCCGCACAAACTTTCGCTTTCGCCTCAACGCGCTAAAGTTGAAGAAGCCCGCAAAAAAGGAGACGCCATGGCAGACGTCCACTCGCATGATATTCGCAGCAAAAATATGCGCGCCATTCGCAATCAGGATACGGCGATTGAGCAGCGTATTGCGCTGCTGCTGAAAGATCGCGGCTTTAGCTTTCGTGTACAGGATAAAGCGCTGCCGGGCCGGCCGGATTTTGTGCTGCCGCAGCACAAAGCCATTATCTTTGTGCACGGCTGTTTCTGGCATCGTCACCACTGTTATCTGTTCAAAATGCCGGCCACGCGTACCGAATTCTGGAGCGGCAAAATCAACAGTAACGTGGAGCGTGACCGGCGCTATGTGCAGCAGCTGCAGGAAAGCGGCTGGAAGGTGCTGATCGTCTGGGAATGCGCGCTGCGCGGCAAACTGCGGCTGGAAGATGAAGCGCTGGTGGAGCGGCTGGAAGAGTGGTTGCTGGCTGCCACGCACAGCAGCGAGATCGATCATCAGGGATTGCATCACTATCGGGCGGATTAAGGCAGGGTGATTGCTTTTACCTGCCATAACAGTTTAGATCAGCGTTTTCTCTGGGACGCGGAACACCAGCATGAGCAGCATCAAACTGACGGTCAGACGCCTGTATCAACTGCGCGACGAGCGCATGGTCAATGCCCATGCCACGGCGCGCATTTACCTGGACGATACGCTGGTGGCCACCGAGGAGATAAGCGGCATGACAGAAAGTCCGGTGAGCAAGTATCTGCACGCCGACGATCTGCACGGGAAAACGTTACGCGTCGAATGGGACTGTGCGGGCATCGCCGATATGACGGTGACGGCGATTGAGCGGTGCCCCTGTTGTCAGGATCACGAACCGGAATAAGGAATGACATTTTGGCAGGAACCAGCTTACTGACTCTTCTGGATGATATTGCCACGCTGCTCGACGACATTTCCGTCATGGGCAAAGTGGCGGCAAAAAAGACCGCCGGCGTGCTGGGCGATGACCTGTCGCTCAATGCACAGCAGGTGACGGGCGTGAAGGCCAATCGTGAGCTCCCGGTGGTGTGGGGCGTGGCGAAAGGCTCGTTTATCAACAAACTGATCCTGGTGCCGCTGGCGCTGCTGATTTCCGCATTTGCGCCCTGGCTGATTACGCCGCTGCTGATGATTGGCGGCGCCTATCTGTGCTTTGAAGGAGTGGAAAAAGTGCTGCACAGCCTGCACCACGACAAAGCGGAGAAGAGCCCGGAAGCGCGGCAAAAGCGCCTGGATAATCTGGCGCAGCAGGACCCGCGCCAGTTCGAAAAAGATAAGGTTAAAGGCGCAGTGCGCACCGACTTCATTCTGTCGGCTGAAATCGTGGCGATTACCCTGGGCATTGTTTCGGATGCGCCGCTGCTCAATCAGGTGTTAATCCTCGCCGGTATTGCCATTCTGGTGACCATCGGCGTGTACGGTATTGTGGCGATGATCGTTAAGATTGACGATCTCGGCTACTGGCTGCGTGAGAAGTCTTCCACGCTGGCGCAGGCCACCGGCGGCGCGCTGCTGGCGCTGGCACCGTGGCTGATGAAAATCCTGTCGGTGGTTGGCACCGTCGCGATGTTCCTGGTGGGTGGCGGCATTATCGTGCACGGTATCGCGCCGCTGCATCATGCCATTGAAGAGTACAGCAGCGGCTTTCCAGGTGTGGTTTCCATGCTGCTGAGCAACGGCGCGAATCTGGTGCTGGGCTTTATCGTTGGGTCGATTGTGCTGTTAGTGGTAAATCTGGTTGCGAAGCTGCGCGGTAAATCGGTATAAAGCGCAGGAAATTTCTAATCACGGGTCAGGAGAACGATGATGAACGACGATATGTTTGAATTTGATATCGATGCACAGCTGGAGCAGGCGGAAGCCAAAGCGGCAGAAAAAGCCAGCGAAGTGCCGGCGGATATCAGCGACGAAGCCGACTGCGAAGGTTGCAAAATCTGATTTTCCACCCGGGAAAATCGTTCAAAGCCGATAATAACTTTTATCGGCTTTGTTTATTTACGGCATTTTTCACTGCTTATTCCGAATTTGTCACAGTAATAGCAATATCCTATAGGCAAAAAACGCGCACAGCTGCTATACCTTAATCCGTTCATTCAACGGTGAGAAGGGAGGGCGCGGTATGACCTTTGCAATCAGTGACGAAGTTCAGCACAAACAGGGCGGACCCACCATGGTGGTGACCGGCTATGCCAGCGGAATGGTAGAGTGTCGTTGGTATGATGGCTACAGTGTACGCCGCGAAGCGTTCCGCAGTGATGAGCTGACGCATCTGTCGGCCGCGCGCCAGCTGGCCAGCTGAAGTCCCTCGGGACGGTCAGCGCGCCGTCCCGATGTCATTGTCACTTTTCACGTTTTTCCTGATCTCTGCCTGTACGCCGTTTTCCCGCCTGACTACACTTCTTCAATTCGTTGTTATCCGGAGCCTGGCTACTGATGCCAATCTCGCCACTGCCATCACGCCGCATGACGCCTGCGCTGCGCGTGCATCTCTGTTTTCTGGCGGTCTTTCTCTTTTCACTTTTTCTCACCGTCCATGAAGCGCTGGAATTAAAAAATAACTATCAGCAGCGGCAGCGCGCCCAGCTGTCGGAGATCCAGCGCAGCCTCGATAGCCGCTTTCAGGAGAGTCTGGACGAGCTTAATTACTATCAGCGGATGCTCAGCTACGCGCTGACGCACCCGCTAAATGCCGATTATGGTCAGCACGCCCTGCAGCGTTTTCAGCAGTTGCGCCATCAGCCGGTGTGGCAGTTGCAGATCGCTAACCTGCGCAGCATGCCGATTAACGGCGTCAGCGACGAATGGCTGCAGCGTGATGCGCTGCTGCAACGCGATGTTACTTATCTGCTGCCCGAGCTGCGCGCTGCGCTGGAGTTCAGCTTTATCATGCAGTTCAGCGATGAGGCGCAGGACTTTCATTCACGCTTCTGGTACACCTCGCGCGCGGGCTATTACATCAGCTCACGTCCGCCGCGCGACGCGCAGGAGCTGGCGCAAAGTTACGCCACCATGACGCAGCGACCCTATTTTCGCGACCAGCAGCCGGGCCGGGCGCCGCAGACGCGATGGCACTGGACCGAAGCCTATCAGGGGGAGTTCAACGAGGGGTTGATGCTGACGGTGAGCGCACCGGTGGTCGCCCATCAGCACTGGTACGGCGTGTTGTCGATGGACTTCACCCAGCAGCGGATAAATGCATTGCTGCACCAGTCGCGTCATAGCGTGCTGCAGGGCAAGCTGGTGCTCGAAGATCGCGCTCTCAACGAGATCACCCGGCTGCCGGCACCGCACGATGTGGCATTGACCCCCGCGCAGCGCGGCCAGCTGATGCAGGCGATTCACCAGCAGCCGGCCGGAACACTGTGGCTCGGCAGTCAGCTGGCCAGCTGGGTTAAGTTAAAAAATGTCGATGCCTGGCTAATCAACGTGCAGAGCCTGCGCCAGGGGCTGGCGCAGGAGCTGGGGCGGGTAGCGCTGTTTCTGTTGGGCATGTGGCTGCTATTCGTGCTGTTACTGGCGCTGGCGCATCAGGTGATTTTCCGCCTGGTACGACGGCTGGAGGATCTCTCGGCGCGACTGGCCTGGCGCGCTAATTATGACGGCCTGACGCGCCTGCTTAATCGCAGCGCCTTTTTCGACCAGTTTATCGCGCTGGCGCGGCGCTGCGAACAGCAGCAGCAGCCGCTGGCGGTGATCCAGCTCGATATCGATCATTTTAAAAAGGTCAATGATAGTTGGGGCCATCACGCGGGCGATCAGGCGCTGATGCGCGTGGCCGGCGTCATCAAACATACGCTGCGCCCTTACGACGTAGCCGGACGCATCGGCGGCGAGGAGTTTTGTATCGTGCTGCCGCACACCACGCTGGCTGAGGCGCAGGGCGTGGCGGAGCGTATCCGCAGCCGGCTGGCGGCCAAAACCATTCTGGTCAACGCCAGCACCACCTTTAGCGTTACGTTGTCAGCAGGTGTCAGCTGCAGTACTGAGCAGGGCAGTTACCATGCAGAGAGCCTGCAGGCGGTAGCGGACCGCCGCCTGTATCTGGCGAAAAGCGGCGGTCGCAATCGGGTGTGCGCGGCCGGTTAGACTTTGCCCTCGTTATCCTCTTCTACCGCCTGATAGATGCGCTGCAGGATATCGGGGAACGCCGACTGCACGCGGCTCCAGCTGGGGATAAACGGTTTCTCGTTTGGCCGCTCGATGAACGACTGGCCGGCGTCGAGAATCGCCTGAGTGAACATCTCGACCGCCGCTTCTTCAATGTGCTGATCAAACTTCAGCCCGTTCATGGTGGCTTCGTGGTTGTAGATCTCCATCATGTCGAGCGCGTTGCGATAATAGGTGGCCTTCAGCACGCGGAACGAGTCGCTGGTGAGCGGCACGCCCATTGTCGCCAGCTTACGCAGCAGCGACTGCACGATATCGTTACTCATGCGTTTCAGGCCACCGGTGCCGTCCTCTTCCGCCAGCGGCTGATGCTTATGATCGTAGTTGTCCGCGATTTCCACCTGGCAGGTCTGCCGCGTGGTGTAATTGCGATAAATCTCTGACAGCACGCCAATCTCCAGCCCCCAGTCGCCAGGGATTTTGATGCCATTCAGCACGTGGGTGCGCATGGCAAACTCGCCGGACAGCGGATAGCGGAAACTGGTGAGATAGTCGAGATACTCCGAATGGCCGTAGACTTTCTGCAGCGAGCGCAGCAGCGGGCCCACCAGCAGACGTCCGACGCGGCCATTAAGCTTGCCGTCCGCAACGCGCGCATAGAAACCTTTGCAGAATTCATACTGAAATGCCGGGTTGGCCAGCGGATAGAGCAGACGTGCCAGCATGCCGCGCTCATAGGTCACGATGTCGCAGTCATGCAGCGCCACGCACTGCGAGCGGTCGGAGGCCAGCGTGTAGCCGGTGCAGAACCACACGTTGCGCCCCTTGCCTGGCTGGCTGGGCGACAGGCCCTCTTTATCCAGCTCGGCGTCCAGCGCTTTCAGCCGCGGGCCATCGTTCCACAAAATGCGGTGGCGCTGCGGCAGGCGCGAAAAAAATTCGCGCGCGAAAAGAAACTGATCGCGATCGGCACGATCGAGGCCAATCACAATCTCCTCCAGATAGGGCACTTTCGCCAGTTCGTTGACGATATTATCCAGCGCCGGGCCTTCCAGCTCGGAAAACAGCGAGGGCAGAATCAGCCCCATTTTGCGCTTGCGCGCAAAGCGCACCATCTCTTTTTCCAGCGACTCCACGTTGCGGTGGGTGAGATTATGAAAGTTGGTAATTACGCCGTTCTGGTAAAAATCACTCATCGTCTCATCCTTCTGGTCAGCTGCCGTCATTCAGGTTGGGCAAGAAAGTAATCCAGACCTTCGCGCCAGCCCTCAGGGCCAACGTGAGCGGTGTGGTAAACGTTGTGATGATCGCTGCGTTGCAGCACCACCGGGTTTTTACTGAAACCTTTAATCACCACGGCATAATCGACGCGCTCCAGCATCGGCGCATCGTTAGGGCCATCGCCCAGACCAATCGTGGTGCGCTTCGTGCCTTCCTGCTGCTGCAACTGCTGCAATAACTGTTCCAGCGCCACGCCTTTACCGCTGCCCGCCGGCATCACGTGCCAGAAACGTCCGCCCTGCGTCAGGGCCAGCTGATGCTGCGCCAGCGCCGCGCGGAAGGCGTCGAGCCGCGTTTCATCATCGCGCCATACGATGACTTCAGACGCATCGCGCAGTCGGCTCTGGCTGGCTTCCGTCAACGTCAGCCCGGTGAAACGGGCCACTTCTGCGTCGCTAAAGTCATGAAAGCCGGTGAAGCGAAAATCCGCCTGCAGGGTGCTGAGCGTGGCACAGAGCGCAAGATAATCGGCACCGGGCTCTTCGGCGATCTGCGCTTCCCCGGCAAAGGCGACGCGGGCACCGTTTTCCGCGATAAAGGGCGCACCGGCGATGCCCAGCCGCTTCTGCAGCGGAATGATTTCGGCTGCGGTTTTACTCGAACAAATCACCAGCGGAATCTGTTGCTGCTTAAGACGCGCCAGCCACTCGCTGGCGGCCTGCCAGTTATAGTCATGATGATCGAGCAGCGAACCATCGAGATCGGTCACGATCAGCAGGGAGGAATCTAACGGGATCATCAATACACTCCTTACGCCCAAAGGCATCCGTAAAGCGACGTGTAATCAGTATAATAGCGTAATCACGATCACACTTTTCCTTGCCGCCGGCGCGGCCACTATCCAGGATAATTCTTAAAACACCGCCCGGATACCGAAGCGGCTGCACGTTTTGTGCATGCAGAATGTCAGCCGTAGCGCGATGTTTTCGGTAACAGCAGTGCATGATTATGCAGATTTGTTCGAATTGCGTGCAGAATTGAGACTTGTCTTACTTCAGCTAAGGCGTACTCTGAAGCGGTGTTAAGATTTTCCTGGTGTAACGAATTTATTCTTTTTTCAACCCGGCCAGCGTGCCGGGTCTTTTTTTGAAATCGATTTCAGCGGTTCACTTCGGTGATGGTGAAATCACGAATATCGAGTTCAAACGCCTCGGCCAGTTCGGTGTAAGAGTCAAACGCTTCGCCATTCACCTTCACACGATGCGCATCTTCAGCCTGCATAAACTCCTGCACTTCACCTGACGTTTTTTTCTGAATCGCTTCCAGCAGCGCGTCCACGTCGATGTTCACTTCGCGCTGCACGTTATCGCTGTACTCTTTTGCTGTAGCCATGACAGCCTCCCGGAGGCAAACGGATTCCTGACAAGTATAGACGGTGACAGCGGGCGAGGGACGTGGACGGGAAACGGGCAAAAAAAAGCCCGCGCTGCGCGGGCAAAAATCCTTGTTACTTTTAGGTTGACTGCCCCTTTGGGGTTGGTGCAGTGATGACAAGTGTACGAGGGTGCCGCGTCAAAAGTCTTTCCGGGAAACGTTAAGAAAGTGAAAAGCCCGGCTTTGACACTTCTTTACCCGCTGCATTCCCCATTCTGGCGTAAAGCAGCTATGCTTACAGCTGGTTGATTATTATGGTTATCAGGGAGTTAGTATGGATTTAATTCGGATCATTATTGCCATTCTGTTGCCACCGCTGGGCGTGTTTTTACAGGTCGGCTTTGGCGGCGCCTTCTGGCTCAACATTCTGCTGACGCTGTGTGGTTACATCCCCGGCATCGTGCATGCGGTGTGGGTAATCGCCCGACGCTGATCGCGATCAGGCAGCGCTGACTATCTTCCGTTACACTATGCGCAGGACTGTTTCTGGAGAGAAATCAATGAAGGTCAATGACCGGGTAACGGTAAAAACCGACGGCGGCCCACGTCGCGTCGGTACTGTGCTGGCTGTGGAAGGCTTTAATGAGGGCACCATGTATCTGGTGGCGCTGGAGGATTACCCGCTGGGGATCTGGTTCTTTAATGAGAGCGATCACGCCGAAGGCGTGTTTGTCGAGCCGTATGCGGGGGAAGGGTAGTCTGGTTCTGCGTTCAGATTGCCCTCAGGTCGCTCTCAGGTTGCCCTCACCCTAACCCTCTCCCGCTTGCGGGAGAGGGAACCGTTCAGTGCTCCTGCTCGCAGGAGAGGGAACCGTTCAGCGCCGACGCTTAGTAATAAGTTGTTCCTGAAGCGTTATGTGAAAACCCTACTCAACAGCCGCACGGACGGCCCCCTCTCCCGCAAGCGGGAGAGGGATGGGGTGAGGGAAAAATACCGCACCCCACCTCACTCCTCTTAAAACGTCTCCCAGTTATCATTGCCCGCTGCAGCCAGCGTCGGACGTGGAGCGAGCGCTGGCGCTTTCAGCGCTGGCTGCGGCGCAGCAGCCACCAGCGAAGCCGGCGTATCATTCAGGCGGAACACCGCCACCGCCTGCGTCAGTTTACCGGCCTGATCTTCCAGCGAAGCCGCGGCTGAAGAGGCTTCCTCCACCAGCGAAGCGTTCTGCTGCGTCACGTTATCCATCTCGGTCACTGCCAGGCTGACCTGCTGAATGCCACGGCTCTGCTCATCAGACGCTGCCGCAATCTCGGCCATAATGTCGGTAACGCGGCGCACCGCTTCGACAATCTCGCCCATGGTGCTGCCGGCTTCGCCGACCTGATGCGAGCCATTGCTGATCAAATCCACCGACTCGGCAATAAGCGACTCAATCTCTTTCGCTGCCTGCGCACTGCGCTGCGCCAGATTGCGTACTTCACTGGCGACCACGGCGAAGCCACGGCCCTGTTCCCCGGCGCGTGCAGCTTCTACCGCAGCGTTGAGCGCCAGGATATTGGTCTGGAAGGCGATACTGTTAATGACGTTGGTAATCTCGGCGATTTTCTTCGAGCTGCCGGAGATGTTATTCATGGTTTTCACCACGCCGCTCACCAGTTCACCACCGCTGCGCGCTTTGCCAGACGCATCGGCGGCCAGCTGGCTGGCGTGATGGGCGTTTTCGGCGTTCTGCTTCACCGTGGCGGTGAGCTGCTCCATGCTGGCGGCAGTTTGCTCCAGCGCAGAAGCCTGCTGCTCGGTGCGTGATGACAGATCGGTGTTACCTGCGGAGATCTCGCTGGAGCCCTGATAAATCGCCACCGCGCCTTCACGGACAGTGCCAACGGTGCGCACCAGCGACGCCTGCATCAGCTGCAGGTTGTGCAGCAGGCTGCCAATTTCGTTGCGACCATAGGCCTGTTCGGGGGCGGTGAGATCGCCCTGCGCGATGCGCTCAATGCGACCCACCGACAGGCGCAGCGGATTGATCACCACGCGGCGCAGGAACACGAAGGTGAGCAGCACCAGCAGCAGCGCGGCGGCAAAAGCCGCAGCCATCGCGATAAAACCGACGCGCGACTGATGCGCCGCTTCGGCGTTAATCGCTTCGGCGCGCTCGGTGCGGATCTTAATCGCCTTCAGCAGCACGGCATTATAGGCATCATCCAGCTTGCGGGTGACATCGGTCTCCTGCGCGACAATCCCTTCAAAGCTGCCCTGTTTCGCCGACTCGATCATCGGCTTCAGGCCTTTATCAATATAGGCGTTGAAGCTGGTGGTGAGCGGACCGTCGAGCGCCAGGTCAGCCGGCGTCTTCATTTTGCGATCCATATAAATTTTGAAGCCCTCGCGCGCCTGCTTAATGCGCGTTTCGGTGCGCGCCAGATCGGCACGATAGCCATCCATTTCACCGATGCGCGCCGCCGCGCCCGACTGCAGTACATTAAGGCGTGCGGTTCGCAGATGGTTTGAGCTGTTAGAAATGCCCATGCGCACCTGAATCTCATCGGTGGCGTCATTGAGGGAATTATTGCTCTGAATCAGAAAGTAGCTGGCGAGTCCAATGCACAGGGCAAAAAGCAGCAGAATGCCACCAAAGATCATGCTGAACAGAGGCATCAGGCGTAGGTTTTGCCAGATGCTGAGCTTATGTTGCTCATCTATCGATGCTGTTTTCATTTCCTTGCTCTCATAGTGGTAAGGGGTTCTGAAAACAAGCATCGGCAGCAGGGGATAAAGGCTTAGCGGGGAAGTGGGATCGCGCTCGCAAAACGCTCAAAAATAATCAAGGCCAGTCGCGGGGACTGGCCTTGACCACAAAGCGTATTATCGGTGGGTGAAATTATCGCACGTTGACATAAATGCCCGAGGTAACATTATCTGTCAGGCGCACCACATGATAAATAACCTGTTTATTGTGCGTTTTAATTTTGCGTTTAATATTGCCTTTATGTGACGAAACAGTTTTCGCTTTGATTTGCATCTTATCCGAAATCTGAATGGTGTCATGACCTGACATCCACATTTTCAGCATATTTGATTCAGTCTGGCTCAATGTCAGTGGATGAATATCCAGCCCGGCAGAAATGCGCGGTGACGCATTGAGTTTCTTTTGCAGGTAGGTGCCCAGCAGGGAGTCCAGCGTCGATGTTTTTATCGATTTTGACGTAATAATCAGGTTCTTACGAACGTAGAGGTATTCCTCAAAATGGATATTCGAGATCGCCATAAAAATAAAGAATAGCGTATCCGGATGCTGCATGATAATAGAACGAATGCGATCGCTGGAATCGGATTCATGAATAAAGCATTCTTCGTTAATAAATACTACGCCCGGTTTTAATTGCTCACACCGTTGTTGCAATTGTTCGATGTCAGATACGGAAGTAATATTTTTCTTTTTGACTCCTTTTGCCGACATATAGTCTGACAAACCCAGGCGTGTGTAGTTACATGAATCCATAATAATCGTTGGCATTATAGCGACCCTCACCAATTTGTTATCCGTTTAAATCAACGATGAATACGCGTTTGCGGTACGAGAGAGATTTCCAAAGACACTTTTTTATTCTGCTCGGCAGACTGGCGTAATGCATTCCTGCGCCATCTTGACTCGTCCCTGACCCGTTCTGCGAAGTTTATTGTGTTACTTCCACGTCACTCTTGTCCCCGCGATAGTGGGAATCGCCGGGAATTTGGTTTATGTGTTTCTTTCGCTCTGTTTTGAGAGCCCTGTCACTATCGCGCAAGTCACAGACAAATCTGATAGGACAATTCTTAAAAACATTTGAATCGCGAAAGTGTGACGTTTCAGCGAGTGTTGACAATGCCGGAAAAAAGGGATTTAGACAAGAAAAATCGCTGTAATATTTTTTTTGTTTAAAAACAGCCCTTTGAGCATTTTATCAACCGATTCACCGGCTTAACCGGCTTAGGAATCGTCTGACTAAAATACGCGAAGCGCCGTTTAATAAGAATAATTTTCACCATAAATGCGCATTTATCAGAATATCCTCAGTTGATTTCTGAAAAATATGGTTCGAAAAATGCACAGAATGTTTTTGATTACTTAACTATCGTATAAGAAGGTTAACAGTATCGTTAATCAACGGGCAGGGGAAAGTTCTGATACAAACTGCGCGAGTAAATCAAAGACTTCACCGAACAGATGTTCACAGAAAGGTGCAAGCAACGGCATCATCATACCCAGACTCAGGATCCCTACCGTTAAGGTGATTGGGAAGCCGATGGCGAAAACCGACAGCTGAGGTGAAACGCGGTTTAACAAACCTAGTGCCAGGTTTAGCGTGAGGAGCAGAATTATTAAGGGTAGCGCTAACATCATGCCATTAAGGAAAATTAAGCTGGCGGCTTTGGTCAGCGCCATGAAGGCGTTGGCGTTGAGTGGCTGATCGTTAATCGGCAACGTGTGAAAACTGTCCACCAGTAACGAGATCAACCACAGGTGACCGTTGAAGGTCAGGAACAGCAGCATCGCCAGCATGTCGAGAAAACGGGCCAGCAGCGGCATGTTGATCCGGCTGTTCGGGTCGAGCAGGGTGGCAAAAGAGAGACCCATCTGCAGACCAATCATCTCACCGGCCAGCCGCACGGCAGAAAAAGCCAGCTGCATGGTCAGACCAATCCCCACGCCAATCAGCAACTGCTGCACCAGCATCCAGAAACCGGCCGGGGTAAACAGCGTTACTTCGACCGGCGGCAGCAGCGGCATCAGAATCCAGGTGGTGACTACCGCCAGTCCAATTTTGACCCGTTTCGGAATCGAACGTTCATTCAGCAGCGGCGCGCTGGCAAACAGCGCCAGCAAACGCACCATCGGCCAGAAGAATTGCGCCACCCAGTGCACCAGCTGGCTGCTGTCGAGGGTGACCATTAGCCGATGATATAAGGCAGGTTGCTGAACAGGGTACGGATGTAGTCCAGCATCAGGTTGAGCATCCACGGTCCGGCCACCACGGCGGTGGCCGCAACGGCAAGAATTTTCGGGATAAACGACAGTGTCTGTTCGTTAATCTGCGTTGCTGCCTGCAGAATACTGATCAGCAAACCGCTCACCATCGCCACCAGCAGCAGCGGAGCGGCCATCATCAGGGCGATACGCATCGCTTCCTGGCCCATTACCATTACCGATTCCGGTGTCATGTTGCGCTCCTGTCGAGAGAAAGGTGAGGGCGGAAAGCCACTCAGGAGTAAAAACTTTGCGCCAGCGATCCCACCAGCAGCTGCCAGCCATCCACCAGCACAAACAGCATCAGCTTAAACGGCAGCGAAATCGTGGCCGGCGGCACCATCATCATCCCCAGCGCCATCAGTACGCTGGCGACCACCAGGTCGATGATCAGAAACGGAATAAAGACGGTAAAACCAATCTGGAAAGCGGTTTTCAGCTCGCTGGTGACATAGGCGGGCAGCAGAATGCGCATCGGCACCGCTTCCGGACCCTGAATCGGCGCGCTGTTGGCGAGACGGGCGAACAGGGCCAGGTCGGCTTCACGCGTCTGGCGCAGCATGAACTCACGCAGCGGCTGGGCACCTTTGTCGATCGCCACGTCCATGCTGATTTTGTCCTGGCTGAACGGCAGATAGGCATCGGTGTAAATCTTGTCGAAGGTCGGCGCCATGATAAAGAAGGTCAGGAATAGCGCGAGACCCAGCATCACCTGATTCGGCGGCGCGGATGGCGTGCCCAGTGCGTTACGCAGCAGACCAAACACAATAATGATGCGGGTGAAACTGGTCATCATCAGCAACACCGCCGGAATAAAGGTCAGCGAGGTAATGAAGACCAGCGTTTGCACCGGCAGCGACCAGCTCTGGCCGCCATTGGCCAGCGGCTGGCTGATCAAACCCGGCAGCTGCGCATGGGCAGCCGGTGCCAGCAGCATCAGCAGCGGCAGAAGAGGGAGCAATCGACGCATCATTGGGGTTTTCCGGGACGTTTAACCAGGTTCTGAAACAGCTGACGAAAATCCTGCGGCGCCGCGCTGACGGGCAGGGACGCTTCCGGTGGCAGCGGCGGCAGCGAGTGCAGATGGGTGATCTGCTGAGCGGTGACGCCCAGCACTAAACGCGCATCGGCGGTATCAACAATCACCACCCGCTCCTGACGGCCAACCTGCACGCTGGCGCTGACTTTCAGCGCCTGGCCACTCACCGCTTTCGGCGCAAAGCCGAGGCGTTTTGCCAGCCAGCCGCAGGCCAGAATCAGCAGCACGATCACCGCCAGCACGCTACTGACTTGCCCAACAACCGAACTGGTTGATACCACCGGCTGGGTGTGAGCGGGCTGAACGGTTTGCGCGTTTTTTAACATGATTAGCGGCTCAGACGACGCATACGTTCGGACGGGGTAATAATGTCGGTGATGCGCACGCCATATTTGTCGTTCACCACTACCACTTCACCCTGCGCGATCAGATAGCCGTTGATCAGAATGTCCAGCGGCTCGCCGGCCAGGCCGTCAAGCGCCACCACCGAACCCTGCGTCAGGCGCAGCAGCTCTTTGATGGTCATCTTGGTACGGCCCAGTTCCACGGTCAGTTTGACCGGGATATCCATGATCAGATCGATGTCCTGCAGCGAGCCGCTGGCGGCGCTGGCCTCAAGCGACTTAAATACGTTATCGCCTGGCTCCGCCGCACTGCTGGTCGCCGCCTGCTCGTTCATCGCTTCAGCCCACAGATCGTCCGCAGAGATATCATCGGACGGTTTTTTGCTGTCACTCATTGGGCTGTTCCTCATTCAGCGAATTCAAAATCGGGTTAATCAGATGTTCTACACGCAGTGCATACTGGCCGTTGAGCGTGCCATATTGGCTCGTCAGTACCGGTACGCCGTCGACGTGGGCAATGATGCGGTCCGGCTTCTCAATGGGCAGGACGTCACCAGGTTTCAGTTGCAAAATACGTGACAGACGCAGCGACGTTTCAGCGAAGTGGGCAATCAGCTCCAGCTCCGAGTGCTGCACCTGTTTCACCAGATTGTCGCGCCAGTGGTTATCTTCCTGACGCGAGTTCTCCAGCGGTGGATTGACCAGCAGCTCGCGCAGCGGCTCAATCATCGAAAACGGAATACAGATATTGAACTCACCCACCAGGTTGCCAATCTCCACCTGGAACGGCGTGTTGACCACGATATCGTTCGGTGAGGTGGTGATGTTGGTGAACTTCACCTGCATTTCAGAACGCACGTATTCCACTTCCAGCGGATAAATGGCTTTCCATGCGTCGCTGTAGCCTTCCAGCGCCAGCTTGAGCATGCGACGAATCACGCGCTGCTCGGTGTGGGTGAACTCACGGCCTTCCACTTTGGTCGGAAAACGACCGTCGCCGCCAAACAGGTTATCCACGGCGATAAACACCAGGCTCGGCGAGAACACCACCAGCGCAGTCCCCCGCAGCGGCTGCAGGTGAATCAGGTTCAGGTTGGTTGGCACCGGCAGGTTGCGGGCAAACTCATGGTACGGCTGAATCTTGATTGCCCCAACGCTGATATCCGGGCTGCGGCGCAGCAGGTTGAACAGCGCCATACGAAAATGACGGGCAAAACGCTCATTGATGATCTCCAGCGCCTGCAGACGCTCGCGCACCACGCGACGCTGGGTATTGGGATCATAGGGGCGGATATCGCCATCGGCCCCTTTGGAACTGTTCTCTACTTCCGCACTGTCACTGTCGCCATTGAGCAGCGCGTCAATCTCAGCCTGGGAGAGAATGCTATCGCCCATTAAGTCACCTCAAAATGAAGGCGGTAAACAGCACGTCACTGACTACCTGCGCAGGTTGACCTTTTACCAGCGGTGGCGCCAGCACCTGTTTGATCTGTTCAACCAGGGCCTGTTTGCCTTGCTCGGTTGCCAGCGCGCTGGCGCTCTGACGTGAAAGAAGCAGCAGCAAGCGGCTGCGCACCTCAGGCAGGTAGTCATTCAGCCGACGACGGGTATCCTCATCCGGCAGACGCAGGGTAAAGCCTACGTACAGCACGCGATCGGGATCGTTGTCGGGATTGACCAGGTTAACCGTAAACGTATCCATTGCAAAAAATACCGGGGCGGGCGGCGGCTCCACTTTGGCAGCCTCCGGCTTGTCACCCTCGTGTTTATTCATCATTCGCCAGACTGCATAGCCTGCCACGCTGCAAGCGGCCAGCGTTACAATCAGTAACACCGGAATTAGTAATGAACGTTTGCGGCCTTTAGCTTTCGCGTTATCAGACATGTTTGCAGTTACTTCCTGTGAATTATGGGCAAGCCTCTCGGCTTACCTGGACAGATTATCCCGCGTCTTAAGTCAAACAATGGGAAGAAAAGACGCGGGTTTTACGCTTACCTTCAGCGTTTAGTCGCTGTCAGGCAAAGATATCGACAGCGCCGTTGCCGGTCGCGCGCGCCTGGAGGGCTGCCGGGACGGCAATAGGCGTTATCTCGTTGTCACTGTCCTGGGTGAGGGTAAAGCTGCCGTACTGGCCGTCGCGACGTCCTTCCTGCTGGCCCTGATAACTCTGGCCCTGTGCGAAGGCGTCGCTGTTGACGTTACTCTGTCCCAGGTTAATGCCGCTCTCCGCCAGCGCCGTACGCAGCTGTGGGAGCGCCGCTTCCAGCGCGGCCCTCACATGGCTGTGGCTGGAAACCATTGTTAACTGTGCCTGATCTTTATCCAGCGTCAGGCTGATCTGTATCGCGCCGAGGTCTTCCGGATGCAGACGTAATTCGGCGTTCTGCTGGCCGTTACGGCTGAACATCACAATCTGCTGGCTCAGCGCCTGCTGCCACTCGTTGCTGCCCAGTTGCGCATTCAGCATCGGCGTGGAAGGCGCGCTGCTGGTGCTGGCCGTGGTGCTGACCAGCGGACTGGTACTGCTCAGCGGGCTGCTGATGGCCGGCGCGCTGCTGTCATGGCTGCTGAGCATCTCGCGCCGCTCTTCCGGTTTGCTCAGCGTGCTCAGCACCTGCTGAAAACTCTCATCCAGCGTCATACCGCTGTTGCTGGCCGGCGTGCCGCTGGCGGCCGCGCTCTGCACCGGGCTATGGCTGACACCGGTCAGGCTGGTCAGCGCATCGCCGCCTTTGGATGGCTGGCCATCCGGCTTCGCCTGTTCCTCTTTCAGCGCACTTTGCAGCGAACTGTTAAGTAACGCAGCGTTTAGGCTGGTGCGCGCCTCACCCCGGGTTTCCAGCGCGGTGCTGTTATCCGCTGGCGGACTGCTGCGGTTTTCAACCACCGCTGGCAACATGGCAAATAGCGCCTGCACATTCTGTAAGTCGCTGGCAGTTAACGAACTTGCTGCGCGCTTGTCATTATCATCGGCTGATTTCAGTCCGGCTTTAGTGTTTTCCGGCTGTAAAAGTGCGTTTAACGCCTCTGGTTTGTCCAGTGCCTGCAGCAGGGCGCTTAATGACGCTTTTGTGACGTTTTTCGCGTCAATTTCTGCCGCCAGATCAGCGGATTGCGCGCCATTTCCCTGCTGCTTAACCAGCGTCAGCAGGCGGTTGCCCAGCTCGGTAATAAATCCCTGCGGCAGGGTGTCAGCAGCGGACAGATTGTCCACTGCCGCTGAAGGTTGCGCTTTGCCGGTTTTGGCAAGCTGTGTCAGCAGTGTTGGCAGCGTGTTCATTCGCCTTTCCTCAATGCGGCCCGTTGGGCAAATTCATCCATCCGTTTCTGATCGAGACGGCTTTCCTGTCGTAATGCGTTCTCTTCCGCGCGGGTAATCAGCGTCTGATAGGCATTCAGCTTCTTATGCTTTTCACGCCAGTTGCTCAGCGCCTGTTCCAGCCGCTGGTTCCACTGATTAAGCTGCTGGCGATGCTGTTCGATGGCTTTTTCCAGTGTCTGAATAAACTGGTGATAATTGCTCCAGCGCGTGCTGGCGATGCCGCCGGACATATCCTGATTGAGCTTATTACGGTACTCATCCTGGTAATCGAGCAGCATGCTGAGCTGCTGATCGGCCTGCTGCTGACCGCGACGCATGTCGCCGAGGTGGATCACCGCCTGTTCCAAATCCTGCTCCGCCAGGTCGCGCAGCGTATCAATCGCATTGGCTGTCTTCATCGCGTTACCTCAAGTCGGGCGGCGTTAGCCGAACATCGCCTGCAGGTGCAGGCAGGCATCGTCATAATCGCTGCGTTCAAAAATGCCCTGCTGCAGGAAAGCTTCCATCTGCGGATAGAGCTTAATGGCCCGGTCCAGCATCGGATCGCTGCCTGCGGCATAAGCGCCGACGCTCACCAGATCGCGGTTACGCTGAAAGCTGGAGAGCAACTGCTTGAACTGGCGCACGCGCGCATAGTGGGTTTCATCAATCAGCGAGGTCATGGCACGGCTGATCGACGCTTCAATATCAATGGCCGGATAGTGACCGGCCTCCGCCAGGCGACGCGACAGCACGATGTGGCCGTCGAGAATGGCGCGCGCCGAGTCGGCAATCGGGTCCTGCTGGTCGTCGCCTTCGGTCAGTACGGTATAGAACGCAGTGATTGAACCGCCGCCGTGAATGCCGTTGCCGGCGCGTTCTACCAGCGCCGGCAGCTTCGCGAACACCGATGGCGGATAGCCTTTGGTGGCCGGCGGCTCGCCGATTGCCAGCGCGATCTCACGCTGCGCCATGGCGTAGCGGGTGAGGGAGTCCATAATCAGCAGCACGTGCTGACCGCGATCGCGGAAATCTTCGGCGATGCGCGTGGCATAAGCGGCCCCCTGCATACGCAACAGCGGCGAAACGTCGGCCGGCGCGGCGATCACCACCGAGCGCGCGCGCCCTTCGGCGCCAAGAATGTTCTCGATAAACTCTTTGACTTCGCGGCCACGTTCACCAATCAGGCCCACCACGATGACGTCGGCTTTGGTGTAACGCGCCATCATGCCGAGCAGCACCGATTTCCCCACGCCGGAGCCGGCAAACAGCCCCATACGCTGGCCGCGGCCCACGGTGAGCAGGGCGTTGATCGCCCGCACGCCGGTATCCAGCACATCGTGGATCGGCGTACGCTGCAGCGGATTGAACGGCGCGGTGATCAGCGGCGCGCGGTAGCCGGTTTCCGGCGCGGGCAGGCCATCCAGCGGTTTGCCGCTGCCGTCCAGCACGCGGCCGAGTAGCTCCGGCCCCAGCAGCAGCTGTTTACCGCTGTGATCGCCGTGCACGCGGGCATACACGCGCGCGCCGGGCAGAATGCCATCGACCTCTTCCAGCGGCATCAGAAACAGTTTCTGGCCGTTGAAGCCGACCACTTCACTTTCCACTTCGGTAATCGTGCCGTTGTCGTGGCGCTCAATAATGCAGGTGGCGCCCAGCGGCAGCTGCAGGCCGGTGGCTTCCAGCACCAGACCGGTGGCGCGCGTCAGGCGGCCGTAGCGGCGCACCGTCTGCACCTGACTGATGCGGTCTTCAAAACTGTCGAGCGCGCCCAGCCAGCGCGAAAGGCGTGACGTCATCAGAATGCTCCCGGTGCCGCCAGACGGCACAGCTCCTGCCAGCGCGTGGCGACGCTGGCATCCAGATCGCCGTCTTCGGCGCTGAGTTTACAGCCGCCGGGATGCAGCGAACTGTCGGCCAGCAACCGCCAGCCGTGTAAATCGAGCGTTGGGCCCAGCGTCTGCTCAACGCGCTGCAGATCGTCCGGGTGCACGCGCAGCTGCGGTTTGCCGCTGAACATTGGCTCCTGCTGAATCAGCTGCTGGATCTGGCGCAGCAGGGCGCTGCCATCCACCTGCGTCGCCTGGCCAATCACCGTGCGCGCCGCTTCCAGCGCCAGCTGCATCAGGCGCGACGCAATCACGCTATCCAGCGCTTCCAGCGTGTGATGGAACTCGGTGACCAGCTGCTGCATACGCGCCTGTAACGGAGCCTGCTGCTGCTGGGCATCAGCCAGTCCCTGCTGGAACCCGGCGTCATAGCCGTTTTGCTGCGCTTCCGCGAAGCCTTTCTGATAACCTTCGCTGTAGCCCTGCGTCTGCGCATCTTTACGCATCTGCTGCTGCAGACGTTCCAGCTGCTGCTGCTGTTCATCTTCCTCGCTCAGCACGAGGTCGCTGTCCGGCTCCTCTGCCAGCAGCAGTTCAGGCTCAGGCGGCTGCGGCGCGCCTAAATCTTCAGGCTGCCAGCGCTGCCATGCACGGGCGGAAAAGGCATCAGACATAGGTTTCCTCGCCACCACCAATTACCATCTCGCCTGCTTCCGCCAGACGGCGCACGATAAGCAGGATCGCTTTCTGTTCGTTCTCCACCGCGGACATACGCACCGGGCCACGGTTGGCGAGGTCGTCGCGCAGGATATCGGCGGCGCGCGCCGACATGTTTTTGAGGAATTTCTCGCGCAGCGGCTGCTCGGCGCCTTTCAGGGCAATCAGCAGCTGCTCGGACTCCACTTCCTGCAGCAGGCGCTGGATGCTGCGGTCGTCCACTTCCACCAGGTTTTCGAACAGGAACATCTCGTCGATGATCTTCTGCGCCAGCTCGCCATCGAAGTCGCGTACTGCTTCGATAACCGCTTCTTCCTGCTGGGTTTTCATCAGGTTGATGATTTCCGCTGCGGTTCTCACGCCGCCCATCTTCGCGCGTTTGAGGTTGGTGCCATCCAGCAGGCCATTGAGCACTTCGGTCAGCTCTGCCAGCGCCGCTGGCTGTACGCCGCCGAAGGTGGCGATACGCAGCATCACATCGTGGCGCAGACGCTCGTCGAACAGCGCCAGAATATCCGCCGCCTGGCCGCGCTTCAGGTGTACCAGAATGGTGGCGATAATCTGCGGGTGCTCGTCGCGGATCAGATCCGCCGCCGCCTGCGGCTCCATAAAGTTGAGGGTTTCCATGCCGCTGGTGGTTTCGCGCGTTTCGAGGATATCTTCCAGCAGGCTGGAGGCGCGCTCTTCGCCCAGCGCCTTGATCAACACCGAACGCAGGTAGTCGTTGGAGTTGAGGCTCAGCGCAGCAAACTGTTCGGCATCGGTTTCGAACTCGCGCAGCACTTCGGTCAGCTGCTTGTGCGAAATCTGTTTCATGCTGGCCATCGCGGCGCTGAGGTGCTGAACCTCACGCTGGTTGAGGTGTTTAAACACCTCGGCCGCACGCTCTTCGCCAATGGTCATCATCAGAATGGCGCTCTTTTCAGTACCGGTCAGACTCATAGTTCGTTACTCATCCATTCGCGGATAACCAGCGCCACAACGCGCGGATCGTTTTCAGACATATCGCGGATGCGCTGGCTCATCACCTCGGCGCTCATGCGGTTGTTAGATTTGCGCTCCTGGTCCAGCTCGTCTTTATTGATCTGGACGCTGTAAGCGGCTTCTTCTTCACGCGCGGCAGCACGGGCAGCGGCGGCTTCGGCGGCGGCTTTCTCGGCTTCGCGTTTACGCAGCAGCTGCGGACGCACCATTTTGCGGTAGAGGATGAAGGCAACCAGTGCCACCAGCAGCCAGCGACCGGCGGTCATCAGCTGATCAAAGAACGACTGCTGCTGCCAGAAGGGCAGGTCGCCGCCGGTCGGCTCGGTGGTGTTGAACTGCGAGTTCACCACGTTGACGCTGTCGCCACGTGTTTGCGAATAGCCCATCGCTTCGCGGGTCAGATCTTCAATCTGCTTGATCTGCTGATCGTTTAGCGCCACCGCTTTGCCTTTGCCGTCATCGCGGTAGTTGACCACCACGGCGACCGACAGGCGCTGCACGTCACCGACGTTGAGTTTGGTGTGACGAATGGTGCGATCCAGCTCGTAGTTCACCGTATCGTTGCGGCTGGAGCTGCTCGGGCCGCTGCTCTGCGCGGTGCTGGTCGAGGTGCCGGCATTCTGCGCGTTGTTGTTGTTCTGCTGACCGTTAGTGTTGTTATTGTTCTGCTGCTGCGGGTTGGTGACCGGCGCGGTATTGGCTGGCGCAGGCTGATTCGACAGCGCACCCGGTACGCCGCCCGGATATGGGCTGCCGTTCTGATCGTTGGTGCTGGTCTGGCGTGAGCGAATCGCCGTGTTATTCGGGTTCGCGTTCGGCTGATACTTCTCATCCGTCTGCTCGCTGCGGTCAAAGTTAATCTGCGCGGTCACCTGCGCATGCACATTACCCTGACCGAGAATCGGATTCAGAATGGCTTCAATGCGCTGCTGATAGCGTGCTTCCACTTCGGAGGCATATTTCAGCTGGGCATCGTTAAGATCGCGGCCTTCGCTGTCGGAGCGCGTCAGCAGGCGACCCGCCTGATCGACCACGGTTACATTGCCCGGTGGCAGACCGGCTACGCTGCTGGAGACCATGTGCTGAATCGCCTGAATCTGGCCCTCATCCAGCGCACGGCCCGGTTGCAGGTTCAGCGTTACTGAGGCAGACGGGGATTTTTGCTCGCGCACGAACAGCGTCGGTTTTGGCATCGCCAGATGCACGCGCGCGCTCTTCACCGGTCCGAGCGTTTCGATGGTGCGCGCCAGCTCACCTTCCAGCGCACGCTGGTAGTTAATCTGCTCACTGAATTGGCTGATACCAAACTTCTCTTTATCCATCAGCTCAAAGCCTACCGAACCCCCTTTCGGCAGTCCCTGCTGGGCAAGGCGCAGACGCAGCTCATGCACTTTATCGGCGGGCACCATCAGGGCGCCGCCGTTTTCAGCGAACTGGTAAGGGATGTTCATCTGGGTGAGCTGGGTAACAATCGCGCCGCCATCCTCATCAGAGAGGTTGTTATAGAGAACGCGATAGTCGGGCGCTTTGGCCCACAGCACCAGCGCCAGAACCACGGCGATAGCGGCCGCGGCAGCAACGATTAATGGAATACGCGGATTTGCGCGCAGGCGGGCGAGAAGGTCATTAAAGCCTTTCTTTGCTGTATCCTGTGTGGCGGCTGCACTCGCATTCATGACCAATTCCTGCCTGACATAATTGACCGGGTGTATGTAGGTGACAAAACTGACTCCCTGATACGCATCCCCGCCCGTTGATGCCGTGTAGCTGGCCGACGGGGTAGGGGAAAAAATGAAATTCCAATCTAATGCCTGGCATTATTTGATGAATCGTGTCACTTCGATGGCTGGATAAGCCGGGTTTTTTGCAGTCATTTAGCGCCTTTGTCCTATTGACAGTGTGTTAACTTTTCCTCCGTGAAAAAAAGAACCCTTCATCTATGAGGTACAGGCAATGTCAATTCAGGCAATAGATGGCGTACTGCAGCAGCTGCAGCTGACGTCACTGCAGGCCAGTGGCAAACCGACCGAGTCCGCCAGTCAGCTCGATTTTGGTGCCACCATGAAAGCCGCGCTGGATAAAATCAGCGCCACCCAGACGGCTGCGCGCAGTCAGGCGCAGGATTTTGAGCTGGGTAAACCGGGCATCCAGTTGAATGATGTGATGGTCGATCTGCAGAAATCGTCGATTTCGATGCAGATGGGGATTCAGGTGCGTAACAAGCTGGTGAATGCCTACAGCGAGATCATGAGCATGCAGGTCTAGCGGCGCGCAATAAAAAACCGCCTGAGAGAGGCGGTTTCGTCAGGGTCAGGGCAGTGACAGTTTTTCGCTGATCGTCCTGTAGCCCTGTTCAGCGAAGCGTTGCTTGCTGATGGCATCGTTTTTGGTGGGTTCAAACCAGGCACCTTCTCCACTGGTTGAGAAAAACCAGACTTCTGGCTGTTCTGCGCCGCGCTGCACCCAATAAAATCCTTCCTGCATTATCATGTCCTCCTCACAGGAATATAGTTCAGCTACGCTGCGCTTAACAGCGTAACTGACAATATTCTCACCTGCAGACGAAAACCTAAGCAGATTGCACCTCTTCCGGTGGCATCAGTTTGCCACTGAGAAGTTTAAAACCGGCAGATTTAAAACGAGGCAGAGAAAGCGGTATCGGCTCCATCGGGCGATAAAAACCGCGTCCAGCATCCCAGTACCATACCTCAGGCTCAGTTGTGCTGCTGCCTACCCAGTAAAAACCCGTATCCATCAGTGCTCTCCAGAAATGAATGAAGGCACGCCTTCTCTAATTTCCGCAAAATAATGTCTTAATTAAACTCAATGATCAATCTCGGTTGCCGCTTCGCTTATTAACGCCAGCAGTCAGCGGCCACGAAAATAACATCCGGTGGGTCGGTCCAGATATCATCGAAGGTATTTTACTGATCCTGATAAGGATCTTTTTTGTCATCCTGACTGTCATCGCGTGTACGCGGGATTTCGCCGTGCTCACGAGCATCATCATGGGCTGGATGATCATCTTCCTCATAAGCATTACCTGCATGCGGCGCGGCTTCCGGTAAACCCTTGTGTACCTCGCCCTCGTTTTTACGCTCCTTGTTGGTTTCGTGTTGTTTCATCTTTCTCTCCAGCAGGGGTTTTGTTGTGATGAATTTTAGCTGATCGCTGGCCGTTTCTGGCGGCCGTAATCGTTTTCACACTCTACACGCAGAACGGCTAAATTGTACAGTTTTGCAAAGTTGTACAAGTTTATGGGGGCTGTATAGAAGTGCACGCGTCAGCAAGGAGTAAAAATAATTTTGTTGAGCAGAAAGAGAGGCTTAGCACAGCGCCTGATATTTTATTCAGGTTAACTGCATGATTTTTCCTGCGAAAATGGTGATTTATTGTTGAAGAGAATGGCAAAATTATTGTGCAAATCTCCTCTGACCACACGAAATGCTAACTAAATTGTTGTACAAGTTTTCCATCTTTGTATAACTTCTCGCTTGTGGCAGTCAGTCACACGTAACGAATGATGCTTTGCATCGCCTCTGAAGGTGTTGTGGATTTCCACTTTCAGAGGCTGCTTTTTTACCTGTGCTGATTCAAAAATTTAACCTGAGTAACCGATTAATCACTGCAGTTTGCACTGCAGCTTACCCGATGAGGCTTGTTATGAAACAGAATGCATCGACGTCAGCAGAGTCTCAATTGTCAGAATATTTCCAGCACGCGGGTTCAGAATATGCCAGTGAAAAAGAGGTCATCGCGCTGATTTACAAACAGCTGGCGGCGGTGAAACTGCGTGTGAGCAATAAAGATATTATTCTGGCCCTGCTGGAGCGATTAGAGTCTGAACATGACGTGGTTCAGCTGGATATTTATCGCCAGGCACTGGAACTTATTGTTCAGCGCACGCCTGACGATATCGCTTCCTGAAACCTGTGTCTGTCGTACTCCACTCCATTGCCGAAACACGGACGTTTAGTTGCCTGTTTGTTTCGCCCCTTAGCTTAGGGGCATTTATTCTCTTCGCGTCTCGTTTCCTGCCTGAATAAGCCCAGCGTGAAATGCACAATTGCCTCTATTCTCTGCTACAGTATTTAGCTGGAGTAAGCTTTCATGCAAGCAGGGTTACTCATTACGCCAGAGGGCGTATCACTTTATCAGGCACGCATGAATGTCTGATTCGCGGCGCAGGCCGCTGGGCAAACCTATGAATGATGGTTATTACTGGATTAAAGATGGCGAGCGTTATCCGGAAGTGTGGCTGTACCAGAAGCAGTTTGGCTGGTTTCGCCCGTGCAGCGCGGTGCCAATGACGCAGCGTACCTTTGAGATGATGAAATACGTAGTGCTGAGTGAACGGCTGGAAGAACCGGCGCGTGAGACTGAGTGTTAAGCCTGTGACCGCCGTTACGGCGGTCAGCTTTGCCGGTTACTTAATCTCCGGCCAGGCTACTGCCGGGAAACCATTAAACTGTGGGCGGGCAAACAGATAGCCCTGGAATTGACTGACACCGACCGCTTCCAGCCACATCCACTCCTCGGCTTTCTCCACGCCTTCAGCAATCACCGCGATCTCCAGCGAAGCGCAGCACTTAATAATGGCATGCACAATCGCCTGTTTTGGGCCGCTTTTGTGCACGTCACTGATGATTTCCCGATCGATTTTGATCTTATCCGGCTGGAATTTAGACAGCAGCGACAACCCCGCAAACCCGGCACCAAAGTCATCCAGCGCCAGGCTGATACCGGCCGCCTTAAGTTTTCTTACTTCTGCCGTAAATTCTTCAGCACGCGAGATGATTTCATTCTCCGTCACTTCCACCACGATCTGCTCCGGTACCAGACCGTTGGCCGCGATTTCCTGTAGCAGGAAATCCACCGCATTCGGGACGGTGACCAGCGACATCGGCAGCAGATTGATGGTCAGCGTCTGCTCGCCGAGGCCGAGATTTTTCGCCAGGTTGAAGGCCAGACTCTTGGACTGAATATCGGCGTGGTAAATCGCATCGCCGCCAAACGCAGAGAAGTACTCCTGCGGTGAACCGCCGTCCGGCGTGCGAATCAGCGCTTCATAGGCCGTAATACGCCGCGAGAAGGGATCAACAATCGGCTGAAACGCAAACCGGCAATCCTGTACATAGTGCTGCAGACTCTCCAGCTGACGCTGACTTTCCGCATCAGTAATAAATTCCCAGGTATTGGCCGGCGGGATCTCGAAATAGTTCTCTTTTTCCCGCGCCTCAACGAAGGTGCGCAGGAACTGCAGTGCACGGTCGTCATAGGTGAGCTGGTAACGCGAAGTGCCTTTATCCAGCACCGCCTGTAGCACGCTGGATTTGTCATGCTCGCGCAGGTCAAACAGCTCCATACCGACGTTACCAAAACGGCGGGCTGGCGCGAAATCATGCATCAGTTCCACCAGATTGTGATGACGGGCGTCGCGGCAGATACGGTCGTAAATGCCCTGAACGGCCTGATCGGGCCCTTCAAGCAGCTGGAAGAAATGTCGCCCATCAAACAACAGAATGCCGGTGACATCTGAAACTTCGTTTTTCTTATTGGCTTTGCCAACCATATCCTCCAGCGTTTTGATGGGAACGTGATCATAGAGATGGCTGCGGTAAAGGATGGTAGTCAGCATGAGATTGTCCGGCGCTATCGTTATTTTGCCTTACATTAACAGCCAGACGGCAGGATCTGTCCAGCGCTGAGACGCGTGATCGTTAACTATTTTATTAAATTCCACTTAACCGAAGCGGCTGGCGGGGCACGTCAGGTGGAATTTTAACTCAACCGCTGGCCAGCGAGGTTAACGATAAATAAATTCGATTGAAAGGATAAATGAAAAGCGTATCGTTAGCCGGGTTAACCGGAGGTGATAAAGATGTTGCGTGATTATTTGAAGATTGATGAAAGCGATCGTTTAGTTGAGCAGAGCTTGTTACGCCTGCATAACCGGGGACAGGAAGATGTCACCGAATGGCATATCGTCGGTGCCAACGGTGAGCACAAGGGCAGCGTGGCGCTGTTCGATAAACTGAGTAACCGTCGCTCTTATCGCGTTAGTTACCGTATAACGCAAACCGATCCCGAGGGAAGGGTGATCGTCGATCATCTCACCGACACGTTGTGATTTTTGCCGTAGTCTTTTGTTGGATTTGACCCGCCGCGTGGCGGGTTTTTTGCCTGCTTCAGCGGCTGCCGCGCCGCCGCATTTCCACCAGCGTGCCAATCAGTTCCAGCGTACTTTTCTGACTCTGCTGCACGGGAAAATCTTCGTTCAGCGGCCGTAACGAGAAAATTTGCTCGTCGTGCATCCGAATAATTCGCACCATCGCGACGTCGTCAACCCGCGCCAGCACCACATCGCCCGGCTGGGGCACGCGTTGCGGATCAAAGATCAATCGGTCGCCGGCGCGATACGCCGGGTTCATGGCGTCATCTTCCAGCGTAACCGCCAGCGCACTGTCGCTCAGCGCTTCGTCACTGTAAAGAAAGCGGACAGCCTGCTGCTGCCACTGCAGTCGCTGCTCATCCAGCCAGTCCGCGGCCTGCACCAGCGTGACCAGCGGCACGGCAGTGAGAGCGGGGGAAGTGTGCGTACTGGCAAACGGCTGGCCGTCGCCATCAATAATCCACGCCGCGCTACACTGCAGCAACTCCGCCAGCCGCAGCAGATGCTCACCGCGCGGCACCGTCTCTTCTTTCTCCCACTGCGAAACCGCAACGTGCGACACGCCAATGCCATTGGCCAGCGCCTGCTGCGTTAATTTCAGTGCCTTACGGCGCTGGCGAATGCGCTCACCACCAGATTCTTTTTTCATCATCTTGACAACTCCTCCAGGCTTGACTTAAGTATACTTAAAATTATTATTTAAAGTAAACTTAAATATGCCGCTGGCCGTGATACTGGCGAGGGAGGTCAGCGGGTTTTCCGGCTCACCCTCGCCAGGTGAGAGAGGTAGGGCATGGAGAGTAGTTTGATCACCAGCGTAGGCGCACTGCTGCTTGGCGGTGGCGCGGCAGCGGTGTTCTGGAAACCCCTGATGGCGGGGATCGCGTCAATCGTCACCAGCAATCGCGCGGGGGGCGAGATCATCACCAGCTACAAAGAGCAGGTGCTGCTTCTCAAGGAGAGCCATGCGCTGATGCGCCAGGAAAACGATGAACTGCGTATCCGTCACGACAAAAACCTGCGGCGTATCTCATCGCTGGAGACCGATCTGCGTTTGATCAAGAACGCACTCGGTATCCTGCTGGCGACCACCGAAGCCGAGCACAGCGATAAGTTTCGCAGCCAGATTAATCAATTGATCACCACTCTGGAGGAGAACCGCGATGGTGCAGATAAACAGTGAACTGCTGGTGCGAAGCCACCGCCGTCATTTGATGCTGGGTGGCCTGCTGATGCTGTTATCGCTGCTGTGTGTGGCGATGACCATTCTGTTTCTTTACGTCAATAACGACGCCAACCGGCGCGTGGAGGAGATTCGCCAGCAGTACCGGGCGATCTCCGATCGACGCGAAGCAAAGGTCGCCGAACTGACCAGCCAGCTGGTTGAGCTGCAGAAAAAGCTGGATGCCCAGCCGCCGCGCAGCGCCAGCCATACCTCAACGCCCTCCACGCCGCCGGCCGGTCAGCAAACCGCGCCACAGCCGCGGCGCTAAGGAGGACCTGATGCGAATTACCGAGCGGATCGCAGTCCGTTTGCAGCAACTGCGGTCTTTATTTAGCAATAAGGAGAAAATTATGAGCGATCAAACTGTCATCAACCCAACCAGCGCTGCGGCGCAACAGGAATTGTCACCGCTGGAGAGTTTTGCCAACGAAACGGCCAGCGCGCCGGCTGCCGCTAACAGCGCAGCTGATAGCGTTGCCCAGCCAGCAACGCCAGCTGCGCAACCGGCAGCGTCCGCCAGCGCTGAGCAACCGTTTCATGCGGATGCTCCGGTCGATCTCGATCAGCAGCTGGCAACGCAGGATACGCTGGCGAACGGCTCGGCCAGCGCAGGCGCCTCGGCGGCAGCCACGCCTGGCGTGCGCAATGCGCAGGCCGCCGCACCGGTTGCTGTCCCCGACGCGCCGGCTGCTGCTGCGACCGCCGCCAGCGATGCGGTGGCGCAGGATATCAGCGCCGGGGTGAAGGACTTTGTCCAGGCTTTCAGCTTTGTTGAACAGGGCGTGCTGAAGCTGGGCAGCGCCGCGAAGGATGAACTTATTGCGCTGGCGAAGAAGTATCTGTAATTCAGACGGGCACAACAAAGGGACCGGGACGTCCCTTTTCCCTGCGGCTCTATACTTCGGATAATTCTGCAGGCGGCTTCGCTATTATCTGCTAACTTTAATTGCTGAGGCGTTATTTTAACTGGCTTTATCAGCAAAAAGGAAAATAGCATGAGTGATACAGAGGCAATCAAAACCAAAACTGACTACCTGCGTGATGTCACCTCACAGCTAAAAGAGATGCGTCACTATGCGCAGACCAACACTGAGACGCTTTCCAGCCACTGGCTGGCCTTTGATGCCGGGGAGTATAAGGATAAAGAGTACGCCACGCGTTTTGATACGCTGATCAACAAGCAGGGACAGCTGCTGGATGATATCGATCAGGCGATTCAGGATCTGGAAATCGCCATCAATCACAGCGAGCAGGAAAGCTAAGCGCGGCTGCTGGTGGCCTAATCGGCCACCAGCCACATCTCGGCTTCATCGAACATCTCTTCAACAATACGCGCAATCGTCGCCTTGTCGTTTTTACTCATATCGGTTTCGATGGCGTTACGCTCCATCGGCTTAACCCGCACCTCCAGATCCGGAAAGACGCGCTGCACGCGCTTCTCCAGCTCCTGCAAAATCATTTCGCGCGCGCCCGGTAATCCGGCTACGTTGCGCTTGTCGTAAATCAGCTCCACAAACATCAGGGCATTCCAGTAATCAAAGTGGGAGCGTCATATTACTGTAAATAAAACCAGTGACAAGCGGCAGGGCGGCAATTATTTTCATACGGGTGAAACAGCGCGGCGTGAAGATGCAACGACAGGGGAGTAAAGCGGGCAAAAGCAGAGGGCGCACGCAAAAAATCGAACCTCTGGAGGTGGAAATCCAGCAACACCTCCAGAGGCGGTGCAACAGCACCTTTCGTTCAAGGACAATCGACGACAGTCGTCGTGAGTATTAAGTTATACAACTTTTCCAATCTTGTACAACTTTTTCCCCGGAAATTTCTCTCCGATCGCCTTTTTATCAGTACATCGCTTATAACTCGTTCTTAATACAGAACTCTTCCCACGTCATACCCAGTGCTTCCGCGTGAGATTTCAGATAGGTTTCAATCGCTTGTGCAGCAACCGCTTTATCCGGTTCCGCCAGCTGGATGGAGAACAGCATGCCGTCGAGCTTCTTCTGCCGCAGAAACGCGGCATAGATGCGCTCGGCGTGCCACGCGCGCAGTTCACGCAGGGACATATTGGCGGCGCGCGCATCACTCTCACTCAGTTCATCCAGCGCGGACTGAAAATCAGGGTGGGCGGTGAAAAACAGGCTGCGGGCCAGGGCGTAATACTCTTCAGGGGTTTTCATTCGGGGGTTCCTGCCGGTCAAATTGCGCGTTAGTGTAACCCGCACACGGCGACTTGTCAGGAACCCCGAATGTTTACTGCTGTGCGGCCTGCAGGCGCGTCACGTCCTGCTGATTTTTTTCCAGCGTTTGGTCCACCGTCAGCTTGCCCTGCAGCAGCGCCGCCAGATTCTGCCCGACGGCGTTACCCATCTGATCAAAGCCAGCAATACTGACGTACTGCACACCGGTGTAAGGTACGGTGTTCAATGTCGGTTGATCGACGGTGGCGGATTCAATCGCGCTGCGCACCTGAGCGGCGTAAGGCGCCAGGCGCTGGTAGTTTGGCTGCTGGTAGGTGGAGTTGCGGCTGCCGGGTGGCACCGCTCCCCAGCCGACGGTATCCGCGACCTGCTGAATATACTGCCGCGAGGTCGCCCAACTGATGAAGTCCACGGCGGCGGCGCGCTGCGGTGAGTTAGCCGGTACCGCCAGCGCCCACGACCACAGCCAGTGCGAGCCGTTGCGCGTAATGCCGCCCGGCGCCGGGGCAAACGCCAGCTTGTCCGCCACCAGCGAGATCTGCGGGTTAATCAGCAGCCCGGCGGCGACGGTACTGTCGATCCACATCGCGCATTTTCCCTGTGCGGTAAGACGCAGGATCTGGCCAAAGCTATTGCTGGCCGTATCCGGCGGACCGTCCTGCTTCACCATCGCCAGATAATCGGTCAACACCTCACGCCACTCTGGCGAATTCAGCGTCGGCTGCCAGCGATCGTCAAACCACTGCGCGCCATAGGCGTTGGCCATGGTAGTCAGCAGGGCCACGTTATCGCCCCAGCCGGGCTGGCCGCGCAGGCACAGGCCGTAGATACCGTGCTGAGGATCGGTGAGTTTCGCCGCGAAATTTTTGATGTCGGTCCAGTCGGGATCGTCCGGCATGGTCAGCCCTTTCGCCGCAAACAGATCTTTGCGGTAATAGGTCATGCTGCTTTCCCCGTAAAACGGTAGCGCGTACAGCGTTTGCTGCCAGGACAGTGCTTTGCGCACCGGCGTCAGCAGATCGTCGCTGTCATACTCTGGCGGCAGGTTATTGAGCGGCGCCAGCCAGCCTTTTTTACCCCACAGCGGCGCTTCATAGGTACCCACGGTAATCACATCAAATTTTGCGTCACCGCTGTTCATGGCTGCCAGCACCGCCTGGCGCAGGACGCCATCATCCATCACGTGCCATTGAAGTTTAACGTCCGGATGCTGCTGTTCGTAACGGCTCGACAGCTGCTGCATGATAGTCATGTCACCATTGGCAATGGTGGCGATATTGAGCGTGGTGGCGGCCTGGCTGAGCAGCGGCAGCGCGGCCAGCAGCGCGATTATGGTACGCTTCATGGCGGCTCCTTATGGCTGCTGCAGGCGGAAGAATGCCATTTTTTCCACCAGCAAACCGGCATGCTGGCTCACCGTCTGGCTGGCCGCGCTGGCCTGCTGCACCAGCGATGCATTCTGCTGGGTGGCGCCGTCCATCTGGATTACCGCGGTGTTCACCTGCTCAATGCCGCTGGATTGCTGGCGGCTGGCCACGGCGATCTCGCCAACGATATCCACCATGCGCGCCACGCCGTGATTAATGTCGTTGAGCATCTCGCCAGAGCGCTGCACCAGCGCGCTGCCGGCTTCGACTTTACCTACGCTGGCATCGATTAGCGCCTTGATCTCCTGTGCGGCACCGGCCGAACGCTGCGCCAGCTGTCGCACCTCTGACGCCACCACCGCGAAGCCGCGTCCCTGTTCCCCGGCGCGCGCCGCTTCTACCGCCGCATTCAGCGCCAGCAGGTTGGTCTGGAAGGCGATTTCATCAATCACGCGGTTGATATCCGCGATGCGCTTGCTGGAGGATTCAATCTCCTCCATCGCACTCACCGCGTCGCGCAGAACACCGCTGCCGCGCTCGGCCTGATGGCGCACATCGCTTGCCAGCTCGTTGGCCTGCGCGGCGTTGTCCGCGTTGTGTTTCACCGTGGCGGTCATCTGCTCCATACTGGCCGCAGTCTGCTCAAGCGAACTGGCCTGCGCATGGGTGCGCTCCGACAGATCGTCGTTGCCATCCGCCATCTGGCCTGCCGCATCGCTCAGTGCATGGGCACTTTCGCCCACCTCGCGCACGATCTCCGCCAGCCGCACATCCATGCGCAGCAGCGCCTGCATCAGTTCACCCATCTCATCGCGCGTTACCGTACCGATACGGTGATTGAGCTCGCCGCCGGCAATGGCATCCGCCAGTTCGCGCGCCTGGGCGATGGAACGGTTAATCGAGCGGATCAGCAGCCAGCCGGAGACCAGCGCCAGACTCAGACCCAACAGCAGGATGGCGATCAGGCTATTGCGTGCCAGCAGGTAGTCGCGGTTGCCCTGTTGCCAGGCCGTCTGCGCATGCTGCCGCATCAGCGTATCCAGCTGGTCAATGTCCTGTTGCAGCAACTGGCTACCGCTGCGCAGGCGGGTTTCAATGACCACCAGTGCGGCGGACGGGTTACCGCCTTTCAGCAGCTCACCGGCTTCATGCAGCGCACCCTGCCAGCCGTCGAGATGGGTCAGGAAGCGCTGGCTCAGCGGTTTGGTCTGCGCATCAAACGCCAGCTGCTGCCAGGTATGGCGATCGGCGTTGATTTGCTGACCGTACTGCGCAATGCGCGCCAGGCGTTTTTCCACTTCACTGCTGTCGGTCCAGTAGCGCAGCGCATCGAACAGGGTAGCGGATTGCTCCTGCACCATGCGGTACAGGCGTGAAGAGTATTGCAGCGGGAGCAGCTCGTTCTGATAGGCATTTTGCGCGCGCTGATCGGCAGCGCGCAGGCCGATAATTCCCCAGACGGCAGCAATAATCAGTAACAGGCACAGCAGGCTGACAATCGCAGCCAGACGTGCACGAAGGGTCAATCGCATAACAGCGTTCTCCGAAACCAGGGTGAGTAAGTCGTCAATATTGTTATTGGTGCAGGTGCTTTAGACTTCACAACAGGTTATCGGCGAAGAGTTGAACAGCTTGAGGGCGCCGGAGAAAGAGAAGGGGGATTCCACCGCAGATACCTTGCGTCACGCCGGGAAAACATTATAACGTAGCCGCCATTGATGCGAGTGTAGGGACCGAAGATGAAAAAGTGGATGGTACTGGCCGCGCTGGCGCTGAGCGGCTGTGCGCAAATCAACAGTTATGACGAAGCGGTAAAAACCCCGGCACCGCTGGAACTGCAGGGTAACTGGCAGACGATGGGGCCGCAGAGCAAGCTGATCAGCAGCGAGGCTATGGCCAGCCTGATCGTCAGCGCTGATGGCACTACCCTTGACTGCCGCCAGTGGCAGCGGGTGATTGCCAAACCGGGCAAGCTGACGCGCCTGGATGATGACTGGGTTAACGTTAACCGTCAGGCGCGCGTGATGCCGCTCTCGCTGGAGAACGGTGAGCTGCACTACGATGGCCTGACGCTGCGTAAAGTGGAACGCCCAACCGTCGAGTGCCAGCAGGCGCTGGACGAAGTGGCAAAGCGCCCTGGCGATGCGGTGATTCAGGATATTGAGCCGCAGATTCTCAGGCCGGTCACGGCAGAGAAATAATCCGATTGCGCGGGTAAGGCCACAGTGCCGTTACCCGCGCAATCTGTGGATTAAAGGTTCCCCGGGTAGAGTACCTTGTTAGAAAAGCGGCCATAGGCTGAGGTGACTTTTTGTTGTTGCGACGTTGTTTGTACCAGCGATCGCAGTTCATCCATGCGCTGAGTCAGTAAGGTTTTTATCTCGCTTTCATTATCCAGTACCTGTTTCAGCATCGGACGGATCTGTAAGCGTAATCCGGAAGACAAAGCACTGGTATCCTGATCGCGCGTCACGCTCTCTACATTTCGCAGATAAGTCATCTCACAAGCGATCAAGTCATCCCACTGGCCACCTCTGGCCTGCGCGAGCATCGCGTTACTGAGCTGCAGCAGTTGCTGATAGCCCTGAAGTAAATCAACGTGTGTCGACATTAATACGAGTCCTGCTGTTGGTTAGGGCCGATTTGCTTCCACGCCTCTGCAATGTTGCTCAACAGCGCTTCGACTTCTGCAATCGCTTGCGGATCGTTACGCAGATTGGCCTCCAGCAGACGGCGCGTCATGTATTCATACAGATCGTCAAGATTGGCAGATAATTCGCCACCAATTTCATGGTTCAGGCCAGCTCGCAGTCCGTTAGTAATGATGTTTATCGCTTTCGTCAGCGCCTGACCCTTACCGGGAATATCACCCTGATCCATCAGAATGGTGGCTTTCTTCATGGCGCTGAGCGCGCCATCAAACAGCATTACCACCAGCTGATGTGGGCTGGCGCTCAACACGGCACTCTCTAAACCGACCTGTGCGTAGGCCTGAATGCCCGATTTGGCGTACATATTTAACTCCTGTTAACTGCTCATGTTCGCGAACTGCTGCGTCAGATAGTTCTGCGTCTGGGTCATGGATGAGACCAGTGTGTTCAGATTGGTAAACTGTGTCTTATAGCGCGCCATGGTGGCGGTAATCTGTGCGTTTACGCGGTCATAATCGTCAGACAGTTTCTTCAGCGTCTTATTGATGCCATCGGTAGCGTTCTGCACGGAACCATTGGTGCCCAGAATCTGATCGAGGTAATTGCTGGTCTGGGTAGCAAAGCCGGTGGTTTTGCCGTCACCTGACAGGAACGTCACCACATCAGCAGACTTTTCATCCAGCGCTTTGTTCAGTTTGGTGCTGTCGACGGTCAGCTTGCCATTCACGTCCTGGGTAATGCCGATCTGTGACAGCAGTGAAATGCTGCCACCGCTCTGGGCACTGCTAGATAGCTTGGAGCGCAGGCTGGTCTGGATATTACGCAGCGTGCCATCGCCTATCAGATCGCCATTGCTCGAGTCCTGCGAGGTACTGCCCTGATCCACAGCGGTGTACTTGGTCTGATTACCAATGGTGGTTTGCAGCGAGTTATACGCGTCCACGTAAGCCTGCACTGCGGCGATCATCGGTGCGTTATCCTTGGTGACGGATAAGGTCTCCGGGCTGCCGGTATTGGTTTTGGTCAGGCTCAGCGTAACGCCTTCTGGCGCATCAGTAATAGTGTTGCTGCTGCGGGTGATGGCGACGCCATTGATGCTCAGTTTGGCATCGGCGGCTTCCACCTGCTCCGTCATGCCATTGCTGCTGCCACCTCTGGAAAAACCAATGTACTGCGCCAGGGCGCTGTCATCGGTAGACACCGTCATCTCGTTGGTGGTACCGGTATCGCGCGAGGTCAGTGCCAGATAATAGGTGTTGTCATCAGACTTGATAATGCTGGCAGTGACGCTGCCCTGCTGCTTGTTTATCGCATCTTTGATGTCCGTCAGGCTGGTTTGATCTTTGCTCAGCGTGATGGTCATTGGGGTTTTCTGACCTGGCTGCGTAATGGTGATGGTGCGCGAGGCGAGGCTGGCATCGCCTAAATCGCCATCTTTACTGGTTGCGCTTTTCGACAGCAGCGACTGCGCTTTAGCGAGTTGGGTAACTTCAATCGAATAAGTACCAGATGTTGCATCGTTAGCCAGTGTTGCCGTGAAAGCACTATTAGTGCTGCTAACTTTGGTCGAGGCGATAGCGGAAGTGTCTTTTAATGCCGCCGCCGCAGACTGCACTTTTTGCAGTGCAGTCTGCACGATGCCCCATGCTGAAAGCTTGGCTTTATAAGAAGTCTGTTGTGTTGTAATCGGCGTCAGGTTAGCCTGCTCCGCCGTTTGCAGCTGGTCATATAAATCGCTTAAGCCGAGGTTCGTTCCAGCGTTCAGGTTACTTACACTTGCCATGGTTCAATCCTTAGTTGATGGACAATCACTGGAAGCAGTATCGGCAGCGATGCAAAAATCTTAATCCCTCAGCAAAAAAACAATAGCCAGATAAAAACCCCTTCTTTATTGCACTTCGGCCTTTTGCGCTTTTTTAAATTTTCGCTGAATTTTTTCTAAAGGTTGGTTAGGGGCTGACGATAATCAGGTTGACGGTGATGAAGCCGCAGGCCAAATGCCGAAACCTAACCCATTTAATTTGAAGGATAAATATCATGGCTGTTATCAACACTAACACCCTGTCCCTGGTGACGCAGAACAACCTGAGCAAATCTCAGTCTTCACTGGGCACCGCGATCGAGCGTCTCTCATCTGGTCTGCGTATCAACAGCGCGAAAGATGATGCTGCTGGTCAGGCGATTGCTAACCGCTTCACCTCTAACATCAACGGCCTGACCGTTGCTGCCCGTAACGCTAACGACGGTATCTCACTGGCGCAGACCGCTGAAGGCGCGCTGTCAGAAATCAACAACAACTTACAGCGTATCCGTGACCTGACCGTTCAGGCACAGAACAGCTCAAACTCTGCATCAGACATCGACTCTATCCAGGCTGAAGTTAACCAGCGTATGGAAGAAATTGACCGTGTTACTACTCAGACTGACTTTAACGGCAAAAAAGTTCTGAACAACACCGGATCAGCTGCGAAATCTTATGATTTCCAGGTAGGTTCAAAAGACGGTGAAACCATTTCTATTAAAATCAATGGTGCAGCTGGCTGGAACCTGGCTTCTGCTGGTACTGATGGGACAACATCTGCTGCTGCCAGCGGTGTATATGCAAATACCGTGGCTGCATCTAGCCTGGCTGCAATTGATGGCGATGCTCGTAAAGTAGATGCTGTAGGTTTTGATGTTAAGAGCGGCAAAGTAACGGGTACTGCTCTGGGTTCAGGCAAACCGTTAGAAGATATTGATGCTGCAATTAAAGCGGTTGATGAACAGCGTAGCTCACTCGGTGCTTCTCAGAACCGTTTTGAATCAACGATCACCAACCTGAACAATACTGTGAACAACCTGTCAGCTGCGCGCAGCCGTATTCAGGATTCTGACTACGCAACTGAAGTATCTAACATGTCTCGCGCACAGATTCTGCAGCAGGCTGGCTCTTCTGTATTGGCCCAGGCTAACCAGGTACCACAGACAATGCTGTCTCTCCTGCGTTAATTTTAATCCGCTAATCCTCAAAATTAGCAGTAAAAATAACGGGTACTTCACCCGTTATTTTTTTTTGTATTTTTTACACTAATGAAAACAGGCAAGTGCTGATTATTATCATGATTGGCAAACCACTAATTTCATTGAGGAAAGTGTAAAAATGAAAGATTCTTACCTGCAGCTCAAGACTGCAAACCGAAGCCATGGGTCTACTCGGGGTTCTCACCTGGATAAGCAGCTCGTAAGATTACTCGATGATCAGCCTCAGCTTGCATTAACTAAAGTCAAAAAACTCATTGAAAAAGCGCAGAATGATGCTGAATTATGGGAGTTTGCTGGACGCGCTCACCATAAACTTGGCGATTTCAGCTCTGCAGAAAAAGCCTTCAACAAAGCATTGGAAATAAAACCTGAGCATCATAAGGCGTTATATTCCAAGGCTGGGTTACTATACGCATTAGAGCGTTATGATGAAGCAGAAAAGTGCATACGGCATTCTATGTACATATTAAGCGATAAACAATCGCTTCCAATGAAGTCATTATTAGCTAATACACTTCAAAAGCAAAAAAAATATCAGCAATCGATTGATTGCTTTGAAGAGTTGATTGTGCTTGATCCAGGTAATTGGTCTAACTGGAGTTATCTTGCACTGATTTATCAAGAGATGGCAAATTTCGATAAAATGCATGATGCTTATTCTCGTGCGAAAAAGCTAGCAACTTCAAATCCGCTCCCCTATTTTAATCACATTGTAAGTTCACATTACGATCCAAGTTTAAGCGTGGAGGATATTCATCAACTTTGTCAGGAGTGGCAAAAGAAATATAAGCCCATAAAAAGAACCAGTCGTGCGACAGCTAACAATAAATCAAAAAATAAAAAGTTACGAATTGGTATGATTTCAGATGGCTTCAGATCTCATCCAGTTGGGATGATGATAGCGATGGGTTTGTCCCATGTTCAACAACATGAAATTGAATTTCATGCATATAGCACCACATCAGTATCGGATCACATTACTCAACGCATCCAAAGAATCACTAGTAAATGGACGCAGGTTGAAAATATGCCAGATTCAGAGTTGGATGTTTTGCTACGCGAACATGAAATTGACATACTTTTTGACCTCAACGGCTATAATGCTAATAGCCGTATGCAGACTTTGCAGCTTAAACCTGCTCCAATTATGATTAAATGGGTGGGGGGGCTAATCAGTAGCACGGGCCTTGATGGTATGGATTATTTGCTCAGTGACAATATTGAAACTCCAGAGGGAGTTGATGGCTATTATTCGGAGAAACTGATCCGGCTTCCTGTTGATTACATTTGCTATGATCCACCAGCTTATTTGCCGCCGGTGAAGGCCTTACCTTGTGAAATCAAGGGGTTTGTTACCTTCGGTTGTTTTAACAATGCAGCAAAAATCAATGACGATTTATTAGAGCAATGGGCCATTTTACTTAATGAAGTGCCTGATTCCCAGCTCTATTTAAAAAGTTTTAATTTTAAAGACGAATCTCTCTGTGAGCGTGTTTATATCACTCTTGAAAATCATGGTATTAAGCGCGACAGGATTATTCTTGAAGGAGCATCTCCTCACAAAGAGTTACTTGAAAGTTACAATCATGTTGATATTGCACTTGATCCCTGGCCTTATTCTGGTGGATTGACAACCTGTGAGGCAATGGTAATGGGTGTGCCGGTAATAACATTGCCGGGACCAACATTTGCTGGGCGTCATTCCGCTTCACACCTTGTACACGCGGGAATGCCAGAATTAGTCGCAAAAGACTGGGAAGATTACCGAAAAATTGCTAAAGAGCTTGCTAATGATTCAGAAAACCTTGCTCTGATTCGATGCCATTTGCGAGAGATTCTTTTATCATCACCTGTATGTGATGGTAAACGTTTCGCACGTCACTTTTCTGATGCTATGCGCGCTGTATGGCAGCGCTATGCCGAGAACAAGTTACCTGAGTCGTTGTCATTTGATGAAAATGAAGATGTTTATTTTAAAGGGGAAGAAAGCTCAGTTATTCTAAACCGACCAATGAAAATGGACACCTCATCTTTCTGTGATAATGAATCAGGTTTTGCGTTCAATCTTGACGGACAGGTTAAGGCACTAGACTATGGTGGTATACTTGCTCGACAAGATAAATTCAAAGCGATAATGGCTACGAATGGCACTTTCATGATCATCATTGACCCTCTCGGCATGGTCGAAGATCATTACCTTCCTTTAAAAAGAAATTCATTGCAGAAAATACAAATGCAATTACTTGGTGATGGGAATGATACCCAGCTATATATGTGTCTTGATGCCAAATATAGTAGCGATCTACCTGCAATCAGCGTAACTTCACAGCAAGAATGGTATCCTCAAAAAGTACTTGCCAGTATAAAGGCCGCATCGTTAAAGCTCGATGAAATCCATGGCCTTGATAATATTGATTGGCTAATTTTGGATAATAGATTTAATCTTGGATTGCTTTTCGCACATGGAGTTAGGCTATTAAAATCCTGCCTTTTTGTCGCTGTGTATTATCGCTTTGAAGATACACATGTAGGACAGTTGTCATTTAGTGAAATATGCGTTCATTTAAAAAACGCTGGGCTAGATTTTCATTCTTTTATAAATATTGAGTATGCTCAGACCGTAGGGTTCGAGGGAGCCGAACCATTCGCCTCTTCACAAATGATAGCAGCAGAAGCTATCTTCATTGTAACACCAAGTCGCAGAAATGATCTTAGTGCTCAGCAATGTGAAAAATTAGCATTCATTCTTCATTCCGGCTATGGTCTTTATGATGTAGTGGCCCCTTTACTGCAACTTCATTCAACTAAAAGGCTTGGAAATTATTTAAAAGAAGTTGCTTTTGATAAAAATGTTCCAGTTTCCAGAGTCAATAAAAATAAACCACATTCTTTGCCACAAAAGCTTATTGTAAGCTTAACATCATACGATAAGCGTTTTGGTATTCTTCATTTAACGCTTGACTGCATTTTTAAGCAAACTGTAAAAGCAGACAGGGTTATTTTGTGGGTTGCAGAGTCAGAAAAAGGCCTGCTTCCTGAGAGTGTTCTTGCATTTAAAGAATATGGTTTGGAAATAAAGGCGTGCGAGGATTTAAAATCCTACAAAAAAATCATTCCTTTGCTTAAAGAGGATTCTAATTCCTTTATAGTTACTGCAGATGATGATTTATATTATCCTGATAACTGGCTGAATGATTTGATTGGTGCATGGAATGGAAACTATAAAACGGTTGTAGCCCATCGCGCTCATAAAATCCTTCTTAACCAGGATGGTATGCCGGTTCCTTACAGTAAATGGGAATGGGAGTATAATTTATCTACAGATGAGTCGTCATTAGTTTTTCCAACATCTGGAGCGGGTGTGCTTTATCCACCACATTGTTTCTATCGTGACGTGATAAATGAAAATCTTTTCTCTAAGCTTTCACCTGGAGCGGATGATGTCTGGCTTTACTGGATGTGCCGTATGAATGGAGTGAAATTTAAAGTCGTGGGCAAGAAAATGGAACTCCTTGAATGGGAGGGTATTACAGAAAAACCATTATGGCATGAAAACCTGTTAAATGGTGGGAACGATAGTAATATTAATAAGATGATTGCTCACTACGGTTTGAAAACAAACGATGATGAACAAGGTTATGATGGTTCTTTTGAGGATATTTTCTCGTTTAGTTGTGAAAATCAGCTTGTGCGCATGCATCTTCCAAATAAAAACGATTATATACAAAATGTAATCAAGTCAACTGGGACCTTCTATGAACCTGAGATGCTTTTGGATATCTCAAACAGAGTCAAAAAAGGAAGCACTATTCTCGATGTAGGCGCTAACATAGGTAATCATACTCTTTACTTTTCCTTGTTTTGCGGGGCAAATAAAGTGATTTCTTTCGAACCTCAGAAAAACGTTTATGATACCTTATGTGAAAACATCAAGCTTAATTTCCTTGAAGAGAAAATTGTGGCTTACCAAATAGGTTTAGGAAGCTACGAAACTACAGCTAATCTTGGTGCGGTTGATGAAAAAAACATCGGCATGACAAAGCTAGATATTAATAGTTCTGGAGATGTGAGAATTGCCACGCTCGACTCTGTAGTCGAAAAAGAGCCATTAAATTCAATATCTGTAATTAAGCTTGACGTTGAAGGGATGGAAATGGAAGTTCTGCGTGGTGCAATTCAAACCTTTGAGCGGCATCAGCCTGTGCTCTATGTAGAGGCAGCATCCAAAAAGGAGTTTGATGAAGTTTCTGCATTTTTGCTGAGTTTTAATTACATTCCAACCAGAAGATTTAATGCAACAGCGACATATCTTTTTGAGAAGAAAATTTAAGCATTAAGTCATTTCAGGAATCACGCCCTTTTAACAAAGGGCGTTTTTACCCATCATAGTCGAAAAGTCATTGCAACATTTAAAAGGTAACTCTCATAAGTGGCTTTATCAAAAATGATCATAATGCGCTAATAACTTAGATAAAAAGTTAATTTTAAAAGATATTACTGCTTGCCTAAGCTAAATTTTTAGGTCATACAACAGACGATTTCCCCTTGCGCATCATAACCTCAAAAAAGTAACCATCCTGTTACAGCCCAGGTCAGAACTGCCGATAACCCTCTTCAGAATCATTCCAATTTTTACGCTCTATTTTTCCTGTTTCTGGGGTGTCTATGCGCTTCAATTATGACTTGTTACCGGGTGAGCAACTGACCTTCGATGAGATCGCGCTGCGCTATGCGCAGCAGCATCCGGAGGAGAAGGAGCTCACCGCCCGCGGGTTGCTCAGCCCGTCAACCAGCTACCGCAGCCTGGTGATCCGCGCACTGTTTGCGCAGGAGGAGCTGAACAGTCCGCTGGAGGATCTGCTGTTCGTCTCGGACGATAACGAGCGCAAAAACTACCTGCGCCGCTTCGAGCACTACCTGAAAAACCAGCAGGCGTTTCTCTATTTTCGTCGTAACGATGAAGCGCGTAAAAGCGGACGCTGGAAAGTGATCGGCGAAACCCGGGTGTATGCGATGCTCGATCCCCGCTCGGCGGAAGCGCAAAACCTGCTCAACAGCCGCGGTTTTAAGCTGGTGCTGATGCGCCAGACCGAAGAGGAAGAGTACTGGCAGCTGTTTGATCCGCAGGCGCACCCGTGTTTCCCGCTGTCGCGCAAGATCCAGTTTTTAGTGGTGCTCAGCACGCCACAGCAGAAAATGCCCAGCGCGGTAATGCCGGGTACTGAAGTGGGGCGGCGCGTCAAGGCGAAAGTGTTCCAGCGCGCCAGCCAGGCGGAGTTCAGCGCGGCGGTGAAAGCGCGCTATGGTGCCTGCATTATTACCGGCACGCGCTTAACCGAGCGCCACAGCTGGCCGTGGGTGGAAGCCTGCCATATCGACACCCAGGAGAATGAAGAGGGCTTTCTGGCGGATAACAGCGTCGACAATGGCCTGTTCCTGCGCAGCGACCTGCAGCGGCTGTTTATCAATAAAATGATTAGCATTGACGCAGAAACCGGTCAGGTGCTGTTTAATTCCGCGCTGGAATGCGACGAGTCCATTAGCCCTTTTTATCAGGCGCTTGAGGGCAAAACCTGTGCGCTGTGGGACGCCGTCCCGCCTGGCACAAGGCAGCGGCTGCGTAATCTGCGCTGAACCTGCGCACAATGGCGGTGCGATCCACCGCCATCCATAACAAATTTGAAATAACCTCGCTTTTGCCTGCCTATTCTGCCAATCGAAACCGCTACAGAATTGGATAATCATGCCGATAACTTTATTAACGCAGGGTAGTCAACGTGAACGATCTCTATACCGCCGATGGCGTGATGGATAAACATTCGCTCTGGCAGCGCTACGTTCCTCTGGTGCGGCATGAAGCGCTGCGCCTGCAGGTGCGTTTGCCAGCCAGCGTTGAGCTTGACGATCTGCTGCAGGCCGGTGGTATTGGCTTACTGAATGCCGTGGAGCGCTATGACGCGCTGCAGGGCACCGCCTTTACCACCTACGCCGTGCAGCGTATCCGGGGCGCAATGCTGGATGAGCTGCGCAGCCGCGACTGGGCACCACGCAGCGTACGTCGTAATGCGCGCGAGGTGGCCGGCGCTATGCATCAGGTAGAGCAAGCGTTGGGGCGCGCGGCTACCGAGCAGGAAGTGGCTGAGCGGTTGAATGTTTCGCTGGAAGAGTACCGGCAGATTCTGCTGGATACCAATAACAGCCAGCTTTTCTCGTACGACGAGTATCGGGAAGAACACGGCGACAGTGCGGAACTGGTCACGGAGGGGCATGAGGAAGCCAACCCGTTGCATCAGTTAATGGAAGGAAACCTGCGTGAACGCGTGATTGAAGCGATTGAGGCGTTGCCTGAACGCGAAAAATTGGTGCTCACACTGTACTACCAGGAAGAACTGAACCTGAAAGAGATTGGCGCGGTGCTGGAAGTGGGGGAATCCCGCGTCAGCCAGTTGCACAGTCAGGCGATCAAACGCCTGCGGGCCCGTTTGACGGGAGCGCGCTAACAGACTCAGTTCCTGGGGAACCAAAAATAAAAAAACCGGGGACTCAGCAATGGGAGCCAAAGTTAAAGCCAGACCGTTAAGTCGCTACCTTAAAGACTACAAACACAGCCAAAGCAACTGTTCACACTGTGGCAAAGTTTTAGACCGTATGGCGTTAGTGTTCCGCGGCCAGATCATCAATAAAGAGGCCATCGCACGCATGGACCAGATGATTGACGATCAGGTATGGATGAAACTCCAGCCGGAACTGACGGCGCTGTGCCGTTTCTGCAGCGATATTTTTTGTAATACCCATCCGAATTACTTCGATATCATGGCGTTCAAACAATATCTGTTTGAGCAGACCGAGATGAGTCACAGTACCATTCGTGAATATGTGGTGCGTCTGCGTCGTCTTGATGACATGCTGAAAGCGAAAAATTTCCCGGCAGAAAGGTTACGGGGCAACAGCTGGCATGAGTGTCTGCAAAACGATCTGCCCGATGCGGGCAACAATAACTACCGTATTGCACTGCGCAAATATGACCAGTTCTTAGGCTGGCAGCGCGGCTAAGGGTGATTCAGCCCCGGTTACTGGTGAGCATGCCAGCAACCGGGGCGCGTCGCGATCAATTCCGGATGCGACTTTTCTCATCTTCTGCAACACTGTAGGGATAACTGCACATTGCCCGAATGGAGGCTGCATTGTCCTTACATCTTCTGCACCAGTTTCCCCGTCTTGAACTGCTTGGCGCACCGACGCCGTTAGAGCATTTGCCACGCCTGTCTGATTACCTCGGACGCGATATCTTTATTAAACGTGATGACGTCACGCCGGTGGCGCTGGGCGGTAACAAGCTGCGTAAACTGGAGTTTCTCGCTGCCGATGCGCTGCGGGAAGGCGCCGATGTGCTGCTGACCGCCGGCGCGATCCAGTCCAACCACGTGCGCCAGACGGCAGCCGTGGCGGCGCGCCTGGGCCTGAAGTGCGTGGCGCTACTGGAGAACCCGATTGGCACCGACGCCGCCAACTACCTGAGCAACGGCAACCGCCTGCTGCTGGACCTGATGGATGTCGAGGTCGTAATGGTTGATGCGCTGCACAATCCGCCGCAGCAGCTGGCAGAGCAGGCAGAACGGCTGGAAGCGCAGGGCTTCCGGCCTTACATTGTGCCGGTGGGCGGCTCGAATGCGCTTGGCGCGCTCGGCTACGTCGAATGCGCGCAGGAGATCGCCCATCAAAGCGAAGGCGTGGTGGATTTCGCTGCGGTGGTGGTGGCGTCGGGCAGTGCCGGGACGCATGCCGGGCTGGCGGTCGGTCTGGAACAGCTGCTGCCGAATAGCGAGCTGGTGGGCGTGACGGTGTCGCGCAAGGTCGAGGCGCAGCTGCCGGTGGTGGAGCGCATTCGCAGCGCGCTGGCACAGCAGCTGGAGCTGGAAGCGCGTGCGCCGGTAACCCTGTGGGATGACTATTTTGCGCCGCGCTACGGCGAACCCAATGACGAAGGCATGGAAGCGGTGCGCCTGCTGGCGCGGCTGGAGGGCATCATGCTTGACCCGGTCTACACCGGCAAAGCGATGGCGGGTCTGATCGATGGCATCAGCCAGAACCGTTTCCGCCGGGAAGGGCCGCTGCTGTTCGTGCATACCGGCGGCGCACCGGCGTTATTTGCTTATCATCCTTCGGTATGAGACAGCAGCAAAAAAAGGTTTATAATCCAGCGGTTATTACAAAGAGCACATGCCGGAGCGGCACCCTTTATTGCGAGATAAAGCGCCGCGCCCAAAATGAGCGTTAATTAACCATAAGCACACAACACATCACAATAATGGGGTAAACATGGCTTTCTCTCCGATTCGTCGCCAGCTGGTGATGGGAATGATGGCGGTCGCACTGGTGGCGGGCGTGAACGTAAAAAGCTTTGCGGCAGAAGATTTGCTGGCGCAGGTCAAGAGCAAAGGTGAGCTGCGCGTCGGGCTGGAAGGCACCTATCCGCCGTTCAGTTTCCAGGATGAAAACGGCAAGCTGACCGGTTTTGAAGTCGAGTTTGCCCAGGAGCTGGCAAAACACCTCGGCGTGAAAGCGGATCTCAAACCGACCAAATGGGACGGTATGCTGGCCTCGCTGGATTCCAAACGTATCGACGTGGTGATCAACCAGGTGACCATCTCCGACGAGCGCAAGAAGAAGTATGACTTCTCCACGCCGTACACCATCTCCGGTGTGCAGGCGCTGACGCTGAAGAAGAACGCGGGCTCCATCACCAAACCGGAAGATCTGTCCGGCAAGAAAGTCGGCGTGGGTCTCGGTTCTAACTATGAGCAGTGGCTGCGCGACAACGTCAAAGGCGTCGATATCCGTACCTATGACGATGACCCAACCAAATATCAGGATCTGCGTTCAGGCCGCGTTGATGCCATTCTGGTTGACCGCTTAGCCGCGCTGGATCTGGTGAAGAAAACCGGCAATACCATGGCGGTGGCTGGCCCGGCGTTCTCCCGTCTGGAAGCGGGCGTGGCGCTGCGCAAAGGCAATGAATCGCTGCTGAAAGCGATTGATGGTGCGATTGCCGACATGCAGAAAGATGGCTCGCTGAGCAAGCTGTCTGAGAAGTGGTTCGGCGCGGACGTCACGAAATAATGCAGGAAAGTTTACAGCTGGTGCTGGATTCAGCACCTTTTCTGCTGAAGGGCGCGCTGTTCACGCTGCAGCTGAGTATCGGCGGAATGTTCTTCGGCCTGATACTCGGCTTCGTGCTGGCGCTGATGCGCCTGTCACGCTTCTGGCCGGTTAACTGGCTGGCGCGTTTCTATGTGTCGATCTTTCGCGGCACGCCGCTGATTGCCCAGCTGTTTATGATCTACTACGGTCTGCCGCAGTTTGGCATTGAGCTCGACCCGATTCCGTCGGCGATGATTGGTTTGTCGCTCAACACCGCGGCCTATGCCTCGGAATCGCTGCGTGGCGCGATTGCGGCTATTGAGCGCGGTCAGTGGGAAGCGGCCGCCAGCATCGGCATGACGCCGTGGCAGACGCTGCGTCGCGTTATTCTGCCGCAGGCGGCGCGCACCGCGCTGCCGCCGCTCGGTAACAGCTTTATCAGCCTGGTGAAAGATACCTCGCTGGCGGCCACCATTCAGGTGCCGGAGCTGTTCCGGCAGGCGCAGCTGATCACCTCGCGCACGCTGGAAGTGTTCACCATGTATCTGGCGGCCTCGCTGATTTACTGGGTGATGGCCACGGTGCTGTCGGCGCTGCAAAACCGGCTGGAAGCGCACGTCAATCGTCAGGATCGGGAGGCAAGATGAGTGCAATTGAAGTCCGTCAGCTGGTGAAACAGTTTCACGGCCAGACGGTGCTGCACGGTATCGACCTCGATGTCGCGCCCGGCGAAGTGGTGGCGATCATCGGTCCGAGCGGCTCGGGCAAAACCACGCTGCTGCGCAGTATTAATCTGCTGGAAGTGCCGGAAAGCGGCCAGGTCAAAGTCGGTGACATTAGCATCGACGCCAGCCTCGGCCTGCACAAGCAGAAGGATAAAGTGCGGCAGCTGCGCCAGCAGGTCGGCTTTGTGTTCCAGAACTTCAATCTGTTCCCGCACCGTTCGGTGCTGGAGAACATCATTGAAGGGCCGGTGATCGTCAAAGGCGAAGCGAAGGCGGAAGCCATTGCGCGCGCACGCACGCTGCTGGAGAAGGTCGGTCTGCACGGTAAGGAAGAGAGTTTCCCGCGCCGGCTTTCCGGCGGTCAGCAGCAGCGCGTCGCAATTGCCCGGGCGCTGGCGATGCGTCCACAGGTGATTCTGTTTGATGAGCCAACCTCGGCGCTGGATCCAGAACTGGTGGGCGAGGTGCTCAGCACCATCCGCGCGCTGGCGCAGGAGAAACGCACCATGGTGATCGTCACGCATGAGATGAGCTTCGCGCGTGACGTCGCCGATCGCGCCATCTTTATGGATCAGGGGCGCATTGTGGAGCAGGGCCCGGCTAAAGCGCTGTTCAGCAATCCGCAGCAGGCACGCACCCGGCAATTTCTCGACAAGTTTCTCAATCAATAATCTCTCCGGGCCGGTTCGCTGGCCCGAATTATTTTCCCTTTAGCAAAATATTAAATACCGCGCTTACCCTTTTGACGCATTAATAAATTTATTTCCCGGCGATATAATTAATGCTGGTTTACTCCGCTGCGGAATGTTCTTAATTTCCGTGCGGCAATACGTGCGCGGCGCACCTTCAAATTATGCCATGAATGCTTAAATAACAGCTATTCACGGCTAACCCGCCGGGCGGTCAATTTATCTCTGGTACTGTAAAGTATTGTTATATCAGGACCAGCGAAAAAGTTTTAGGAGTTTCGCTAGAGTCAGTCCCTGCTGCTTGTTGAATAATCGTTGAATAACCATAAAGGCTTCACTGCCTGATTCTTCATTCTTCTCCTTTAAGACCTACACCGCAGCAGGAGTCAAAAATATGAATAACGCCAGGAAAGAAGATATTGCATGGGTGAATACCCTGAAAGGGGTGTGCATATTGCTGGTGGTGCTGTATCACACCGTATTACCGGGCTTTGAAGGCACGGTTAAATATCTCAGCGCCGGCTGGATCCCGGCGGAAATATGGGTGCAGTTTAATACGGTGTTATCACCGCTGCGTATGCCCGCCTTTTTCTTCGTCTCCGGCCTGCTTGCCACCAACGGCATTCTCAACCGGCCGTGGAAACAGGTATTTACCAGCCGCATTACCAATCTGTTCTATCTCTATGTGCTGTGGGGCTTTATTCAGTGGTGGTCGATTGTCGGCATTTCGACTGAAATCACCGGCCAGCGTATCTCGCAGAACCTCAACGCGGCTTACGCCGGTTCGCTGCTGGAGTTCCTTAAGCTGACCTTCCTGGCGATGAGCACCTCGTGGTACCTGTACGGTCTGGCGATCTACTTCCTGTGCGCCAAAATCTTCCGTCAGCACAAAGTGGCGCTGCTGGTGGCGGCAGTGGTGCTGAATTATCTGGCGGTGGAGAAGATCATTCCCTACTGGGGACCGCAGAGCGTGGCACAGTATTTCCTGTTCTTCCTGCTGGGCGCGTTCTGGAGCCCGCTGATGTTGCGCCTGAGTCAGCTGCGCCGCGAGAACCTTCTGCCGTGGGCCGCGCTGGCCGCACTGTCCGGCCTGCACGTGATTTTTGGCCTCGATAAGAGCCTGTTCATGTGCATCATCGCGGTGCTGGTGAGCGTGGCGGCATGCCGCTGGCTCAACGCGCACTTCAGCATGCGTTACTTCAACTGGATTGGCCGCAACACGCTACAGATCTACGTTATCCACCGCATTTTTATTGAGTTCTTCGGCATGTCAGCGATTCTGTTTGCGCAGCGCCATCATCTGTTTGAGCAGGCGTGGTTTGCGCTGCTGTGGGCGTGCTTCTATCCGCTGGCGATTGTCGGCATCTGTTCGCTGTGTTCGGTGGCGGTGTGGTCGCTGACCAACCGCGGGCTGGGGCAGTCGCTGTTTGTGTTCCCGACGCTGATTGGTTTGAAACGCAGTGAGTCGGTGGCGTGATGTGCGCTGGTAAGGTTTAAAGTGGTACAAAAACGAGGGCACGTTTCGAAGCGGCGCGATTCATCGCACAATGAATAGCGCCGCTACGGCCTTATTGCAACTTGCGCTGTCCTTCACCGATCCCTATTACGCCATCCATGGCGATCCTGCTTTACTTAACCGATAGTCATCAGGCTGGCGTTGCCGCCGGCGGCAGCGGTATTGACGCTCAGCGAGCGCTCAATCAGCAGACGTTCCAGTAGCAGATTGGTCTCGCCGCGGGCAAAGCCCTGCACTGACACAATCGCGCCTTCGCGGGCGGCAATCTGTTCGCACAGGCTGCGCAGTTGATCGGCATCGCCGTGATAGATCACCGCATCAAACTCCGCCGCCAGCACATCTTTCGCCAGCGTGATGCGCGCCTGCACCGCGGCCGGCAGCGACTGGCGCAGCGTCCGGTGCAGCTCGTCATCCTGCCACAGTGCCTGGCTACCGACGCTGGTGACCGCCGCCAGCTGAATCAGCGCATCCTGCTGGTTATCTGCGATACACAGCACCCGATCGCGCGGCAGCAGCGTAAAGGTGTTGCGCTCACCGGTCGGGCCTGGCAGCAGTCGCACGGTTCCGGCCTGGCTCAGCGCATCGTAACGCTGACACAGCGCCAGCAGCTCCGGCTTATCCTGTGCCCAGCTCTGCAATGCCTGATGCGCGCTCAGCAGCGTGGTGCGCACGCTGCTGTCCACTGGCCGTTCGGCATCCTGACGATCAAAGGTGATGCGCAGGGCGCCATCCGGACGATGGGCCAGCAGGCGGTAGAGATAGAGCGGACCGCCGGCTTTCGGACCGGTGCCCGACAGGCCTTCGCCGCCGAACGGCTGCACGCCGACCACCGCGCCCACCATGTTACGGTTAACGTACAGGTTGCCGACTTTCGCCCCGGCTGTTACCTGCGCAATGGTTTCATCGATACGGGTATGCACGCCAAGCGTCAGGCCATAGCCCGAGGCGTTGATCTGCTCAATCAGCTGCGGCAGGTTGTTGCGCGCAAAGCGCACTACGTGCAGCACCGGACCGAACACCTCTTTATCCAGATCGCTGACCTGATCGAGCTCAATCAGCGTCGGTTTGATAAAGGTGCCGCTGTGCCACTCTTTGCTGTCCTGCGGATGCTCCTGCACCGCCTGATACACAGTAAAGCCTTTATTGCGCATCGCCTGGATATGGCGCTCGATGTTGGCTTTGGCTTCAGCGTCGATCACCGGACCGACGTCGGTCGACAGACGCTCCGGATTGCCCATGCGGCATTCGGCCATGGCACCACGCAGCATCTTCAGCGTGTGGTCAGCCACATCGTCCTGGATGCACAGCAGACGCAGCGCCGAGCAGCGCTGACCGGCGCTGTCAAACGCGGACGCCACGATATCCACCACCACCTGTTCGGTGAGCGCTGAAGAGTCGACGATCATGGCGTTCATGCCGCCGGTCTCGGCGATCAGCGGCGTCGGGCGACCCTGCGGATCGAGGCGGCCAGCCAGGTTGCGCTGCAGCAGGGTGGCGACTGCGGTTGAGCCGGTGAACATCACGCCGCGCACCCGCTCGTCGCCGGTCAGCTGCGCACCCACCGTTTCGCCCTGACCGGGCAGCAGTTGCAGCACGCCGGCCGGTACGCCGGCATCCAGCATAATCTGCACCGCCTGTGCGGCAATCAGCGGCGTTTGCTCGGCGGGTTTCGCCAGCACGCTGTTGCCGGCGGCCAGGGCGGCGGCAATCTGGCCGGTGAAAATCGCCAGCGGGAAGTTCCACGGGCTGATGCACACTACCGGACCGAGCGGGCGATGGGTTTCGTTATCGAAATCGTCACGCACCATGCCGGCGTAGTAGTAGAGGAAGTCCACCGCTTCGCGCACTTCGGCAATGGCGTTGTTGTAGGTTTTACCCGCCTCACGCACCAGCAAACCAATCAGCTGCTGCATCTGGTCTTCCATCGTCTGGGCGGCACGTTCGAGGATCGCGGCGCGCTCCTGTGGCGGCGTGGCGAACCAGATCGGTCCGGCATTCACCGCGGCATCCAGCGCACAGGAGACCTCTTCAGGAGTGGTTTCCCGCACGCTACCGACGATATCCGCCGGCGTGGCCGGGTTGATCACCGCGCGGCTGCTGCCGCTACCCAGCTCGCCATCAATGATCGGCTGAGCCTGCCACGGCTGGCTGGCGCTGGAGAGCAGGGCGCTGGAGAGCGACGCCAGGCGGTGTTCGTTGGCCAGATCCAGACCGGCAGAGTTAACACGCTTGTCGCCATACAGATCGCGCGGCAGCGGAATCTTCGGATGCGGCAGGCCAATTGCGCCTTCTGCGACACCCATTTTTTCCACTGCAGCCACCGGATCGGCCACCAGCTCGTCAATCGGCAGCGTGTTGTCAGCGATGCGGTTAACGAACGAGGTATTGGCGCCGTTTTCCAGCAGGCGACGCACCAGGTAGGCCAGCAGCGTTTCGTGGGTACCGACCGGCGCATAAATCCGGCACGGTCGGTTCAGCTTGCCATCGGCCACTTTGCCCACCACCTGCTCGTACAGCGGTTCGCCCATGCCGTGCAGGCACTGGAATTCGTACTGGCCAGGATAGTAGTTGTTGCCCGCCAGCTGGTAGATCGCCGCCAGCGTGTGGGCGTTGTGGGTGGCAAACTGCGGATAAATCAGGTTAGGCACCGCCAGCAGTTTACGCGCACAGGCGAGGTAGGAGATGTCGGTGTACACCTTGCGGGTGTAAACCGGATAGCCTTCAAGGCCTTCCATCTGCGCGCGCTTGATTTCGCTATCCCAGTAAGCGCCTTTCACCAGACGGATCATCAGACGACGGCGGCTGCGCTGCGCCAGATCCACCAGCGCATCAATCACAAACGGACAGCGCTTCTGATAAGCCTGAATCACGAAACCGATGCCGTTCCAGCCTTCCAGCTCCGGCTCAAAACAGAGTTTTTCCAGCAGATCGAGCGACAGCTCCAGGCGATCGGCTTCTTCGGCATCGATGTTGATGCCGATGTCATACGAGCGCGCCAGCAGCGTCAGCGATTTCAGGATCGGGTAAAGTTCTTCCATCACCCGCTCATACTGCGCGCGGCTGTAGCGCGGATGCAGCGCCGACAGCTTGATGGAAATGCCCGGACCTTCATAAATGCCGCGCCCGTTGGAGGCTTTACCAATAGCGTGGATCGCCTGCTGATAGGAGATCAGATAGGCTTTGGCATCGCTGGCGGTGAGTGCCGCTTCGCCCAGCATGTCATACGAGTAGCGGAAGCCTTTCTCTTCCAGCTTGCGCGCGTTGGCCAGCGCCTCGGCGATGGTTTCGCCAGTGACAAACTGTTCGCCCATCAGGCGCATCGCCATATCCACGCCTTTGCGGATCAGCGGTTCGCCGCTCTTGCCGATGATGCGGTTCAGCGATTTAGACAGGTTAGCTTCATTGTGCGTGGAGACCAGACGACCGGTAAACAGCAGGCCCCAGGTGGCGGCGTTGACGAACATCGACGGGCTGCGGCCCAGATGGGACTGCCAGTTGCCGTTGCTGATTTTATCGCGGATCAGCGCATCGCGGGTGGGCTTGTCAGGAATACGCAGTAGCGCTTCCGCCAGGCACATCAGCGCCACGCCTTCCTGCGACGAGAGCGAGAACTCCTGCAGCAGGCTTTGCACCATGCCGGCGCGTCCGGTTGCCCCTTTTTGGTGCCGTAGCTTGTCCGCCAGGCTGTATGCCAGCTGGTGGGTTTTCTCTGCCAGCGGGGCAGGGAGACGCGCCTGCTCCAGCAGCATCGGCACCGCATCGGTCTCCGGACGACGCCACGCAGCGGTGATGGCCGAGCGGCTGACCGACTGCGGCAAAATGTGTTCGGCGAAGTCGAGGAAAGGCTGGAAGCTCTCTTCCGGCACACGCTCATCGTCTGCGGCATCATTCAGCTGCAGCGGGATCTCCGCCAGCGTTTCTCCCGCTTCCAGCTGGCCGAGATAGTTAAAAATTGCCTGCTTGATCAGCCAGTGCGGCGTGCGGTCAATCTTTTGCGCCGCCAGTTTAATGCGATCGCGGGTGGCTTCATCCAGCTTCACCCCCATGGTGGTGGTTCCCATGATTTCCTCGTCCTCAAAATGTGAATCAACTTCAGCGTGGGCTGCACTATCACTCATGTTGCAACTTTGTGCAACCGTGTTAAATGTGACCTCGGCTGCACGTTTTTAACCGGCTTTTTTGTTAACGCAGCAAAAGCGGCACAGAACTTGCTGCAAGAATCTCGCCAGAGTTGCAACCCACCGCAACAAAACGCCTCCTGGCTGATATCAGGTGCAACTTAAAATGTGAACAGGCGCAACCTGTGAGCATGAAAAATGCAAAGTCAGGTGAAACCCAGGTAACAGCTGTGTTAAATGCATTGTGCGCGTCGCACCTTTGCGGCAGGATACCGCGCCTTATGAGAAATCGCTTTCTCTGGATGCGGTAAAGCCCTGACGTTATCCCGTTCCGGTAACGCAGGAAAAAGATTTCTCTTAAGAGATCAAATAATAAGTGGAGAGACAGATGACAGTAAGTACACCGATGCTGGTGACATTTATCATTTACATCCTCGGGATGGTGTTGATTGGTTTTATCGCGTACCGCTCAACCAAAAACTTTGACGACTATATTCTGGGCGGTCGCAGCCTGGGCAGCGTGGTGACCGCGCTGTCGGCCGGGGCCTCGGACATGAGCGGCTGGCTGCTGATGGGACTGCCGGGCGCGATTTTTCTCTCCGGGATCTCTGAGAGCTGGATTGCCATCGGCCTGACCATTGGCGCGTGGCTGAACTGGAAAATTGTTGCGGGTCGCCTGCGTGTGCAGACCGAGCATCACAATAACGCCTTAACCCTGCCAGACTTTTTCACCAGCCGCTTCGAAGACCACAGCAAAATTTTGCGCGTCATCTCGGCACTGGTAATCCTGATCTTCTTCACCATTTACTGTGCCTCGGGCGTGGTGGCGGGTGCGCGCCTGTTTGAAAGCACCTTCGGCATGAGTTATGAAACCGCACTGTGGGCTGGCGCGGCAGCAACCATTCTATATACGCTGGTGGGCGGTTTCCTGGCGGTGAGCTGGACCGATACCGTGCAGGCCAGCCTGATGATTTTTGCCCTGATCCTGACGCCGGTGATTGTGATTATCGCCGTCGGTGGCCTGGATGATTCGCTGGCCGTGATTGAAGCGAAAAGCCTGGAAAACCTCGATATGCTGAAGGGCCTGAACTTCGTGGCGGTGATTTCACTGCTCGGCTGGGGCCTTGGCTACTTCGGCCAGCCGCATATTCTGGCGCGCTTCATGGCGGCAGACTCGCACCGTTCTATTCGTACCGCACGCCGCATCGGCATGGCCTGGATGATCCTGTGCCTGGCCGGTGCCGTCGCGGTGGGCTTCTTCGGCATCGCCTATTTCCAGAACCATCCGGATCAGGCGGCGGGCGTGAGCGAAAACGGCGAGCGCGTGTTTATCGAGCTGGCACGTATTCTGTTCAACCCGTGGATCGCCGGTATTCTGCTGTCAGCCATTCTGGCGGCGGTGATGTCGACCCTGAGCTGTCAGCTGCTGGTGTGCTCGAGCGCACTGACCGAAGACCTGTATAAAGGTTTCCTGCGTAAAAATGCCAGCCAGAAAGAGCTGGTGTGGGTTGGCCGTTTAATGGTGCTGGTGATTGCGCTGGTGGCAATTGCGCTGGCCTCCAACCCGGAGAACCGCGTGCTGGGGCTGGTAAGCTACGCCTGGGCAGGTTTTGGTGCCGCATTCGGTCCGGTGGTGCTGTTCGGCGTGTGCTGGAAGCGTATGACGCGCAACGGCGCGCTGGCCGGCATGATTATCGGTGCCGCTACGGTGCTGATCTGGAAGCAGTACGCCTGGCTCAACCTGTATGAAATCATCCCGGGCTTCCTGTTTGCCAGCATCGCGATTGTGGTGGTGAGCCTGGCTGGCCGCGAACCGTCGGCTGAAGCGCAGCAGCGTTTCGATGCCGCCGAAGCGGAATACAACACCAAATAACGGTGATGGTCTGAGTAAAGTGGGGAGCGCGAGTGCCGTGCTCCCCGCAGTTTTCGTGTCTCGTCCTCTGCGCACGATTTATCGCGCAATCTGTCCCCCCGTCCTGACTTTCCCGCATCGCTACCTGGTCTGCAAAAGCAAAATTAATTTCGCGCGGTGACTTGTATTTTCATCCGCGATAATGATAATCGATATCGTTCGCACTTTACGTATTTTTACCTTAGGTTTACCCTCCTTAACATTCAAGAGGTTGGTGATGTTCGTTCCCTTTCTCATTATGCTGCGCGAAGGTCTCGAGGCAGCGCTCATCGTCAGCCTGATTGCCAGCTATCTCAAACGCACCCAGCGCAGCCAGTGGTTCCCCGCGATGTGGGCCGGCGTGTTTATTGCTGCGGCGCTGTGCCTCGCGCTCGGTATTTTCATCAACGAAACCACCGGTGAATTCCCGCAGAAACAGCAGGAGCTGTTCGAGGGCATCGTGGCGGTGATTGCCGTGGTGATCCTCACCTCAATGGTGTTCTGGATGCGCAAGGTGTCGCGCAATATCAAAGCCACGCTGGAAAAATCCGTCGATCAGGCGCTGCAGAAGCCGGGCGGCAGCGGGTTGCCGCTGGTGCTGATGGTGTTCCTCGCCGTGGCGCGGGAAGGGCTGGAGTCGGTGTTCTTTCTGCTGGCGGCGTTTACCCAGGATGTTGGCTATGCGCCACCGATTGGCGCGGTGCTGGGTCTGGCGACCGCCATCGTGCTGGGCATGCTGATTTACTACGGCGGCGTGCGTCTTAACATGGCGCACTTCTTCCGCTGGACCAGCCTGTTCATCCTGCTGGTGGCGGCCGGACTGGCGGCGGGGGCGATCCGCGCCTTCCACGAGGCGGGACTGTGGAACCACTTCCAGGCGACCGCGTTTGACTTCAGCAACACGCTCTCTACCCATTCGATCTTTGGCACGCTGCTGGAAGGCATTCTGGGTTATCAGGAAGCGCCGAGCGTCAGCGAAGTCGCGGTATGGCTGATTTATCTGATCCCGGCGCTGCTGCTGTTTTTCTTCCCGGCGCGTCCGGCACCCAGCGCCGCACGGTCGGTGCGCTAACTTTTCGCAGGCGCGCGTGCGCCTGTACCTTCATGTAACAGGGATATGACTATGACGATTCGCTTCCGCCGTAAGGCGCTGTTGCTCTCCATGCTGGCGCTGTCCGGTGCCGCTTCTGCCGCTGCCGTACCGCAGGTCACGGTGACGGTCACTGACAAGCAGTGCGAGCCGATGTCGCTCAACGTGCAGGCCGGTAAAACCCAGTTCATCATCAAAAACAACAGCCAGAAAGCGCTGGAGTGGGAAATCCTCAAAGGCGTGATGGTGGTGGAAGAGCGCGAAAACATCGCGCCCGGCTTCAGCCAGAAGCTCACCGCCAACCTGGAAGCGGGTGAATATGACATGACCTGCGGCCTGCTCACCAATCCAAAAGGCAAGCTGGTGGTCAGCGGTGACAGCCAAACCGCCAGCAGCGGCAAGCCAGACGTGCTGCAGCTGGTCGGGCCGATTGCCGATTACAAAGTCTACGTGATGGCAGAAGTGAGCGCGCTGGTGGCCGGCACCAAAGCCTTTACCGACGCGGTAAAAGCCGGTGACGTGGAAAAAGCCAAAGCGCTGTATGCGCCGACGCGTGTGCACTATGAGCGCATCGAGCCGATTGCCGAACTGTTCTCTGACCTCGACGGCAGTATTGACGCGCGTGAAGATGACTTCGAGAAAAAAGCGGAAGACCCGAAATTTACCGGCTTCCACCGGCTGGAAAAACTGCTGTTCGCCGACAACACCACCAAAGGCGCGGACGCGTTCGCTGACCAGCTGTATAAGGATGTGCAGGATCTGCAAACCCGCGTCAGCGAGCTGGCCTTCCCGCCAGCGAAAGTGGTCGGTGGCGCGGCAGGCCTGATTGAAGAGGTAGCGTCCAGCAAAATCTCCGGTGAGGAAGATCGTTACAGCCGTACCGATCTGTCCGATTTTCAGGCCAACATCGACGGCGCACAGAAAATCGTTGATCTGCTGCGTCCTCTGCTGCAAAAAGCCAATCCGCAGCTGCTGGCGAAAGTGGACGCGAACTTTAAGAAGGTGGATGGCATTCTCAGCAAATACCGCACCAAAGACGGTTTTGCCTCCTATGAAAAGCTGACCACCAGCGACCGTAATGCGCTGAAAGGGCCCATCACCACGCTGGCGGAAGATCTCTCCCTGCTGCGCGGCACTTTAGGTCTTGATTAATCATGAGTAAAAAAAATGACGCGGCGCAACCGTCGCGTCGTCGTCTGTTACAGGGATTGGGCATGCTGGGGGGCGCGGCGGCACTGGGCGGCGGCTGTCCGTTCCATGCCGCCAGCGCGGCAGAGAGTTTCTCACCCGGCACAGTTGCACCCGACGCGCGCCAGCAGGCGCAACCGTTTTACGGCGCTCATCAGGCCGGCATCCTGACGCCGCAGCAGGCATCTATGATGCTGGTGGCGTTTGATGTGCTGGCCGGTGATAAAGCCGAACTGGAACGCCTGCTGCGGCTGCTGACGCAGCGCTTTGCCTTTCTCACCCACGGCGGACCGGCGCCGGCGGTGCCCAATCCGCAGCTGCCGCCGCTCGACTCCGGCATCCTGGGGGCGGACATTGCGCCCGATAACCTGACCCTGACGCTGTCGGTGGGTGATTCACTGTTCGACGAGCGCTTCGGGCTGGCCGCGCATAAGCCCAGCCAGCTGCAGACGATGACACGCTTTCCCAACGACTCGCTCGACGCCGCACAGTGTCATGGCGACCTGCTGATTCAGATCTGCGCCAATACCCAGGATACGGTGATTCACGCGCTGCGCGATATCATCAAGCACACGCCGGATCTGCTGGCGGTGCGCTGGCGGCGCGACGGCTTTATCGCCGATCACGCTGCACGCAGCAATGGGCGCGAAACGCCGATTAACCTGCTGGGTTTCAAGGATGGCACCGCCAATCCGGATACGCATAATGCGCAGTTGATGGACCAGCTGCTGTGGGTGACACCAGAACAGCAGGAACCGGCGTGGACACACGGCGGCAGCTATCAGGCGGTACGCATCATCCGTTTTCACGTTGAAATGTGGGACCGCACGCCGCTGGGCGAGCAGCAAACCATTTTTGGTCGTGAGAAGTTGTCCGGCGCGCCGCTGGGGATGCAGCACGAGCACGACGTGCCGGATTACGCCCGCGATCCGGACGGCGAGATCATCGCGCTGGATGCGCATATCCGGCTCGCCAATCCGCGCACGCCGCAAACCGACAGCAGCCTGATGCTGCGGCGCGGCTACAGCTATTCCTCGGGGATTACCGGGGCAGGACAGCTGGATATGGGGCTGCTGTTCGTCTGTTATCAGCACGATTTAAGCAAAGGCTTTATTACCGTGCAGAAACGGCTGAACGGCGAAGCGCTGGAAGAATATATTCGTCCCATCGGCGGCGGATACTTTTTTGTTTTGCCCGGCGTGGCGGACAAAAATCATTATCTGGGGCAGCCGTTGCTCGAAGTCTGATTAATTAATGTACAGCGCTTGTCCGCCGTTAGCGGTGCCGGGCGCTGCTGTTAAGCCCGCCTTAAATTTCTCCTGTCTCGCTGTGACGTCCGAATTTTCTGAAACAGTTTGTTAAGTGCTGAATTACCTATCCTACTGAATATTATTATTAATTTAATTTAAGCGCACCGGACTAAGGCAGCACCGCGCGGGTTTTCTTTGCCGTAAAGTAAAAATAGTGTTGCAAATCGGCGGAAATATGATGAACTTTAGTCATAGCGTCGTCAGTTGTGTGGCTAAGTCCACTGGAGTTCGCGCATGGCCCGGTCCTTATACGGACAGTTAAATACACTTCAGCTAGCGCAGTACGCTGCGGGGGATTGCCTCCCGCGTGAGAATCCTCTTCACTTTTCTTTCATCACCTTCAAATTCTTTTCCGATGTTTACCGGTGCGCGGCAGCGTTTCGGCGCTGTTGCACACTTTTCTCACTGGCTCGATACGGCTTACAAGGAAGCCAACAAAACCTCTAAAGCGTTCAAATCATCGCCGCGGGTGATCCGCCGCGATAAATGAAACCAACTGTAAGGTGCCACTATGGGAAGACAGAAAGCAGTGATCAAAGCGCGTCGTGAAGCCCGCCGAGTGCTTCGCAGTGACTCTCGCAGTCATCGTCAGCGTGAAGAAGAATCGGTCACTTCGCTGGTGCAGATGGGTGGGCTGGATGCAATTGGCATGGCGCGCGATGTGCGTGACCGGTCACCAATTGAGGCCAGAAACGATGCTCAGGCGCACTATCTTAACGCCATAGAAACGAAACAGCTGATATTCGCGACCGGTGAAGCCGGCTGCGGTAAAACCTGGATCAGCGCTGCGAAAGCAGCCGAGGCCCTGATCAATAAGGACATCGAAAGGATCATTGTGACGCGCCCGGTTTTACAGGCGGATGAAGATCTCGGTTTCCTGCCAGGAGACATCTCCGAGAAATTCGCCCCCTATTTCCGACCGGTTTACGACGTTCTGGTTAAACGTCTCGGCGCTTCCTTTATGCAGTACTGCCTGCGACCCGAAATCGCCAAGGTAGAGATCGCGCCCTTCGCTTATATGCGCGGACGTACCTTTGAGAATGCGGTGGTGATTCTGGATGAGGCGCAAAACGTCACCGCTGCGCAGATGAAGATGTTCCTGACCCGCCTGGGCGAAAACGTCACCGTGATTGTCAACGGTGATGTCACCCAGTGCGACCTGCCCGCCAGCGTCAAATCTGGCCTTGCCGATGCGCTGGCGCGCTTCGAAGAGGATGAGATGATTGGCGTGGTGCGTTTCGGTAAAGACGACTGCGTTCGCTCGGCACTGTGCCAGCGCACGCTGCATGCTTACAGTTAACCTTGAAAAAATAGCTAATCTCAACCCGGCTGCGGCCGGGTTTTTCATTGCTATGCTTACGGGAAGAAAAAGGGCGGAAACGATGAGCGGAGAAAGTCATGCACTCTCTTGATGTGCAGGTGGTAAGGATGGCGCAGCAGTGGGCGAAAGCGCAGCCGGTGTGGCTGTGTACCGTGCTCAGCACGTACGGCTCATCGCCGCGCCCGCCGGGCGCGATGATGGTGATTCGCGCCGATGGGCGCTACAGCGGTTCCCTTTCCGGCGGCTGCGTCGAGGAGAATTTTATCACCCGCGTTCAGCAGCAGGCGTTCTCTGCCGCCAGTCAACGGGTGCGTTACGGTGAGGGGGGCGACACGCCTGACCGCGCGCTGCCGTGCGGCGGCGTACTGGATATTCTGGTCGAATGGTTGCCTGCAGGTGCCGCCACGCTGCGCTACTTACAGCAGCTGGAGGATGCGCTGACCGGCGCGCGAGCCATCACCAAACGCCTGACGCTGCCGCAGCCGTGTCACGCGCTCGAACCGGCGCCTTATACCCGGCGCACCCGTACCCAGGTCACTGACAGCGAAATCGTTCTGACCCTGAGTGCCGCGCCGCGCCTGATCCTTGCCGGACTCTCCAGCGTCGCCGTTTACTGTGCCAACTTCGCGCTGGCGCTGGGATTCGAAACCATCGTCTGTGAACACCGTGAAGAGGTGCTGAGCAATATGGCGGCCGAACTGGCGCCGGACGTCAAACTGGTGCAGCAGTTTCCGGCAGTGTATCTGGAACGCGAGGGCTGTCATGCCGCCACGGCGATCCTCTCGCTGACGCATGATGCGCGTATTGATGATCTCACCATGATGGAAGCGGTCAATCTGCCGGCATTTTATCTCGGTGCGATGGGCTCGCAGCGCAACAGCGCAAAACGCAAAGCGCGCCTGAGCGCGATTGCGGAGCTGACGCCGGCGCAGTTGCAGCGCATTCACGCACCGGTTGGGCTGGATATCGGCAGCAAAACCCCGGCGGAAATCGCGCTGGCAATCATGGCGGATATTGTGCGTCACAAAAATGGGTTAGCGGCAACGGATGCGGTCAGCCCGGTGCACGCAGCGTCTGAAGGATAATATCACTCACCCCACGAAAAACCCGGATGCACCGGTACGCCAGCAGACTGGCAAACGGCTATGCCAAATTTTCGCGCCGCAAATAATCAATAAGCTGTGCTTTATGTTTCATGATGTGATCAACGCTTGCGCTTTACCGGTAACATCTTATCTTCAGAGAAGCGTGTACAAACACCTGAACTGAGAAGGGGTATTTATGGCTAAGCGTCATTGGATTAAATCAATTGAAATTACAGCAATTATTGTCTTCACGCTGGTGATCGCCTGGCTGGCCGTCACAGGCATCCTGTCATCAACCGGCCTCGATCATGCGTGGCCTTATCCACATCAATAACTGACTCCGGCACCAGGGAAATCAATTACGCTTAAATATAAACAGAATAAATTATCTAACCTGCACACCCGTATCAACGGCGACACCGTGTCAGCACACAGGGTTTTGGTGTCAGATTTGCCGCGTATAAATCAGCGACGTTCGTGAAACGCGTTATGCTGTTATTCAAAGTCCGCATGGCGGCTGAACATGCTCTCGCTGGTTTCACCGCACTGATGCATGATTTCAAGCACCATGGCGTCACAGGTAATGAAGCAGAGTTGCTCAAAGGCCGAGCCCATTGGCTGCGAGAATCGTCCGGCGCTGCGTGCGTTATCGGTTTTAACGTTGCCGGGTAATACCAACACGCATTTGGCCAGTCTGCCGATGCCCGAATCTGCTTTCAGGGTAATCAGCGCCACATCGACACCGCGCTCAACGGCGTTCAGCGCCAGCGCTTTCAGGCTCGCGGTTTCGCCACTGCCAGAACCAATAATCAATAAATCGCCAGGTCTGGAGTGGGGTGACGAGATTTCACCGACCAGGCTGACCGAGAAACCCAGATGCAACAGACGGTTAGCGAACGCGCGAATAGCAATGCCGCTGCGCCCGGCGCCCTGCAGGAAAATGTGTTTCGCGCTGCGAATATGTGCGATCAATGCCTGCGCCTGGCTCTCGTCTATCTGCCGGGCGTTGTGCGCGAGTTCGTTAAGAATATGGGATACGTTTGACTGAACGGCCATGTTAACGCTCTCCCGTCAGGCGATCGTTCGTCCGTCTCATTAAACAGCGAAGAGAGTGGCCGGAACATGGCCGGTGCTTTTTCAGTCTGGTCATCGCGCATTCCCTCTGAATTCAGTGACATCATCAGTGGATGAAAAGGATATCCTGCAGAATTTCCGGTAAGAGTACACGGTCCGCTGCCCACGCGATATTGCAGCGAAAGGGGATCTTTCGATTATGCGTCCTGTGGCACAAAAGCGATGAGTGTGCAGAGTTGGTGGGCAGATTTGTGATGGATTGTGGCATCAAATGGGGTAGCGCAGTCACCAGATCGCCGGGTCGGTGCTGCAAGGAGAATAAAAGTGAAAAAGCTTCTGTCGATAGTCAGAGGCTTTCATGGCATCAAAGTGCACGTGCATTTCACGTGCATTTTTTTGCTGATTTTGTAGGTCTGTGTCTCTGTAATCAATTCACAAGCGGTTTTGTCCGCCTGAAGTCTTGTTACAAATGGTAGAGGGGATTGATGAGCTTCGCTCACCCTGCGGGCAGCGTCGCAGGCTCCGCTGTCCAACTGGCATGCGCCAGTTGTCGAACCCCCAATCGGGGATTCTCATCCCCCCACGCCTGGAGAATATAAAAGAAAAAAGCCCGTACTTGCGTACAGGCTCTTCTCTGAATAATGGCGGTGAGGGGGGATACGAACCTGCGTTTATTCCTTCGTAAATAATTGATATTAAATGATTTCACAAAAGGATCTTTTTTCACGTGCACTACACGTGCATTTTTCTGAAAATCACACCGTTATTCGCTGCCGGTTTTGATCGTCGGCCTTGACAGGTGCCCATCGTAGTCATCTGCGCAGTTACAGTTACGGGTTCGTAACCATTACAAATGGCGGCTGCAACTGCCCTTGATAATGATTCTGGAGAAACTATGACCCCGGCAAAAGAGATAGGCAAATGCCTGATTACAGTGGGTGAGGATGACTATTTCTTAAGACCGTCATTTGCAAACATGATGCGAATCTGCGACCCGCAGGAGATAGTTTAGGCCTTCTTCGACCTGCATAATGATGAGCAATCATCACTGGTGAGGCGCTCTGTCGCTGCTTTTGGCGGTATTCCTGCCTGGCGAGTTATCTGAGCCGCCCGCAGTCCAGTAAGCAGGTTGTATACGCTGCTATGAATGTGCTGACGGCGTGCTGCGATGAAGATATCAGCACCCTGATTGGCGAGTTAAGGCCGGGAAAGTCCGGTAAGTGGCTATTCGTCTACCGTAAAGGCTTGATGCCAGTCACTGGTATGGTGCTGATTGCATAGTCACTCATACAGCATGGAATCATCAGCAAGGCTAAGGTAAGGAAACTGCAGCGCCATGAAGGAGGTCAGGCGTCATCTGAATTCAATGCTTTCGAGTACATCAACGCAGCGCGAACCCACCTCGGCATGAGGCGCGAGGAGGCGGAGCAGCTGACCATGACAGAGTTTCAGATGCTGCTTGCTGCGAAGTTTCCTGAGCCGAAGGGCTTTACGAAAGAAGAGTATGACGCTGTGGCTGATGACTATATAAATAGGAAGGGTAAGCGAGAAATAATTTACAATCGCACCATATAACAATGTATGTAAATTATATTTAGCGTGGTATAGTTTTCGGCATCAAAAAGGAGATTTTTATGCATTTAAATAATGTTTTTGGTGTCTCAAAAGATCCGGTAGCCAGTTATATTGAACGTGACGCGGTTGATCAGGCTCTGTCTGATGCACTAGCAACAACAAAGCAAATTGTTATTTATGGCTCATCTAAACAAGGTAAGACTGCCCTATTACAAAGGCATTTATCTGAGGAGCAGAGGTCAACCTACCACTGTGGACCTACCAGCAGCGCAGAAGATATTTACAGAGCGTTTCTGCGTGGGTTCGGCATTGAGATTACTACAGAAAAGTCTACAACCAATTCTAAAGAAGCTACCGCATCAGCTAAAACAACATTTTCGGCTATTTTACCTTTCTTGGCGAAAGCAGATGTTGAGCTAGGTGGGGAGGGTAAGGCTGGTAGAGAAACTCAAACTACCACAAGGCCAATTGAGTTCAATTTAACTGCGGCGCAGGATGTTGGAGAGTTGCTTTTATCTGTAGGTGGCGGTGAAAAGTTTTTAGTTTTGGAAAATTTTCATTATCTTTCTGTTGAGGTTCAAGGGCAACTGGCATTTGATTTGCGCACCTTTGAAGAGATGGGTATACGTTTCATAATACTTGGCGTTTGGCGTGAGAACAACAGACTAATACAATTCAATGGTGATTTGCAGGATCGTATGGCCGAAGTTCCAGTGGAGCCATGGGAAGAAACAGATTTTGCTAGAATTGCGGAGGCTGGGGAAAAAGCTCTAAATATTGCTATTGATGACACCATTAAGAATAAAATCTTTCATCAGGCTCATGGTAGTGTCGCTGTGGTGCAAGAGTTACTCAAGAAATTTTGTGAGTTGTCAGGAGTTAAAAGTGTACTCTTGGAATTTGAAGAGTTAACAGATGAAGAAATTTTAAAGTCAGCTATATTTGCAAAAGTTGCTGAGTATTCATCTAGACATGTCAGAAGCCTTGAGTCAATTGCTGCTGGCAGCAGGAGTAGAAGGCCTAGCGAAGATGCAGTAGCTTTGTATCTACAGTATTATCTCGTACAAGTTCTTTTAAGTCGTAGTTATGTAGAACTAAAAGACGGAATCGAAAGGAAAACACTTCAGGAATTAATAAGAGAGATTCATTCTCATCCTGAAAATGTTAGGACGTCCGACGTTACAGGTACCTTAAAAAGGCTATCTATCCTACAAACCAATCAAAATATCGTCCCTCCGCTTTTTGATTATGACCAAGGAACTAGGCGTTTAAAAATTGTGGATTCAACTCTTTACTTTTTCATCGACAATTGCGACGCTGATGAAGTAATGGACGAGATACCTCACCCTGATTCCCTAGCTGGTTCGTGAAATTATACCTCTCATACCTGTAAAGTTGAGCGGTTTGCGTTTACTCCATGCTACGATTTCCCCACTGTTACTTATGGGGATAGGGATATGAAGCTTCAGGGTTTTGCTCCTCAAAAGGTCGCATGGTTCAGAGATTGGGTGCTGAAAAAGAACTTCTTAGAAGTCGTCGATTTGCACTTTACCCTAACCGGGGCTGTTAAAACGCATTACCGACTGCGTGGTGATGAAAAGCATCTAAGGATTGCAATCAGCGCCTGTGAATACATGGTCAGCATTTCGGACATCGTGATGGATGCTTTGATTGCGCAGGCCCATTACCAGATTTACGAATACGAGCAGATCATTGGCCCGTATCCTCATCCCAGAACTTTCGTCAGACCAACGAATGTCGGCTATGACCAATTAGGTGTTCTATTACGGCGTTATAAGCAGGCCGAAAGAGATACTACCCTGAAAGAGAAAATGCTCTCTGAAGGTTGGAAGGGAGGGACGATAAACCTTTCCGAAGTCAAAGGTCGATACTTCTTACATCAAAAAGGATAAGGATATGAAGAAACTGATTTTGGGTGCAATGGCCATAGTTGCGGTCATTACAGCGGCCAACAAGCCCCCTTACAAGTTTCACGTACCGTCAGATTGATTCGCTTCGCTCACCCTGCGGGCAGCGTCGCAGGCTCCGCTGTCCAACTGGCATGCGCCAGTTGTCGAACCCCCAATCGGGGATTCTCATCCCCCCACGGCTGGAGAATATAAAAGAAAAAAGCCCGTACTTGCGTACAGGCTCTTCTCTGAATGATGGCGGTGAGGGGGGGATTGATTCGCTTCGCTCACCCTGCGGGCAGCGTCGCAGGCTCCGCTGTCCAACGGGCATGCGCCAGTTGTCGAACCCCCAATCGGGGATTCTCATCCCCCCACGTCTGGAGAATATAAAAGAAAAAAGCCCGTACTTGCGTACAGGCTCTTCTCTGAATGATGGCGGTGAGGGGGGGATTCGAACCCCCGATACGTTGCCGTATACACACTTTCCAGGCGTGCTCCTTCAGCCACTCGGACACCTCACCACATTTTGTTTGCTGACCGCACTGGGTCAACGGGGCGCTACTATAGGGAGTTCAGCGATAAGGGTCAAGGGCTATTTTCTCCTTTTTTTCTATTCGCTTAACCTCTGCGCAGATTGCCTTAAGCCTCTCCACTTTGCCGCTTTTGTCATCAAAACATTCCTTAACTGACACAAAAGTGTCACCGCACTGTCGCAGACTTGTCGGCGGAAACATTTGGTTATATCTACGGATAAGGATGCTGATAAATGAAACGCTTGCCTCTTTTTACGCTCTCTCTGCTGGCTTCACTCACCACCCCGTCCGCGCTGGCAGAGAGCACCAGCTATCAACGCGCAGCCACTGGCGATATTACCCAGCACGGCGGCGCGCGTCGCCTGAGCGGCGACCAAACCGAAGCGCTGAAAGCCTCATTGAGCAATAGCACGGCGAAGAATGTCATCCTGCTGATTGGCGATGGCATGGGCGATTCCGAAATCACCGCGGCGCGCAATCAGGCAATGGGGGCCGGCGGTTTCTTTCCCGGTATTGATGCGCTGCCGCTCACCGGCCAGTACACCCATTACTCGCTGGACAAGAAAACGCATAAGCCAAACTACGTAACGGATTCTGCCGCGTCGGCCACCGCCTGGGCCACCGGCACGAAAACTTATAACGGCGCGATAGGTGTCGATGTCAACGGCACAGATCAGGTCACGCTGCTTGAGCTGGCCAAAGCAGCCGGTAAAGCCACCGGCAACGTCTCGACTGCAGAACTGCAGGATGCCACGCCGGCCGCGCTAATGGCGCACGTTACCTCGCGCAAATGCTACGGCCCGGAAAAAACCAGCGAGCTGTGTCCGGGTAACGCGCTGGAGCAGGGCGGGAAAGGATCGATCAGCGAGCAGCTGCTGCAAACCCGTCCCGACGTCACGCTGGGCGGCGGTGCCAAATCTTTCGCTGAGCGGGCTAAAGCGGGCGACTATCAGGGCAAAACCCTGCGCGAGCAGGCCGAAATACGGGGGTTCCAGCTGGTCGATAATCTCGCCGCGCTGAATGCGGTACAGCAGGCGAATCAACAGACGCCACTGCTGGGGCTGTTCTCGGAGGGCAACATGCCGGTGCGCTGGCAGGGGCCGAAAGCCAGCTATCACGGCAATCTGGATAAGCCGGTGGTGACCTGTGAGGTCAATAAAGATCGTCCGGCATCAATGCCAACCCTGGCGCAGATGACGCAAAAAGCCATCGACCTGCTCAGTCACAACGACAACGGCTTCTTCCTGCAGGTGGAGGGCGCGTCGATTGACAAGCAGGATCACGCTGCTAACCCGTGCGGTCAGATTGGTGAAACCGTCGATTTAGATGAGGCGGTGCAGGTGGCGCTGGCGTATGCGCGCGAGCATGGCGATACGCTGGTGGTGGTCACCGCCGATCACGCGCACAGCAGCCAGATCGTCGAAAACGGCACTAAAGCGCCGGGTCTGACTCAGGCGCTCAACACCAAAGATGGCGCAGTGATGACCATCAGCTACGGTAACTCGGAAGAGGATTCCCAGGAGCACACCGGCACCCAGCTGCGCATCGCGGCCTACGGTCCGCACGCGGCGAATGTGGTCGGCCTGACCGATCAGACCGACCTGTTCTTCACGCTAAAGCAGGCGATGGCATTGAAGTAAGCGCGTCAGTGCGGGCGGATGCGCAGCACCAGCAGCCCGCCCAGCACCAGTCCGCCAGCAGCCAGCAGCAGCGCAGGGTGCAGGGAAGCAAAAATCTGCACGCTGGCGGCGGAGATCAGCGGCCCGATCAGCTGGCCAGTGGCATAGCCTGACGTCAATATCGCCACGGTTTTTGCCACGCTGATATTGGAGACGGCGCGCGCCAGCTGCATCGACAGCTGCATAATCGAAAGAAACCCCAGCCCGACCATCACCGTTGAGATCAGCAGCCCGTTCACGCCCGGGATGAGCACGCCGCTGGCCACGCCCAACCCCTGCAGGATCATAATCCACGCCAGGCTGAGGCGCGTATTCAGGCGCGCTGAAAACAGCATAATTAGCACCACACCAGCCACTGCGCAAAGTCCAAACAGCGGCCAGAAAAGCGCTGCCAGCTGACCCTGAGCAAACAGGCTGTGCGCCATTTGTGACAGAAACGTCGCGGGCAAAATGTAGCCGAAACCGGCCAGCGTATAGGCCAGCCATAGCCGTTTCACCTCGCGACCCGGTGTCGCCGACGCACTTTCCCGCTGCCGGGCGGGGAGCGACGCTGGCAGCGCGCGCCACACCAGCAGCACGCCAGCCAGCGCTACCACGCCATAGCATTGCCAGGCGCGATCGTCATTCAGGTGTAACCGGGTGATAAGCCACGCCAGCACGCCGCTCAGGGTGATGCCGGCTCCCGGGCCGGCAAATACCGCGGCGGACATGCGCGGAGCCTGCTGCTGTGCCAGCACCATCTGCGTCCAGGAGGTGACGATAATCAGGGCCCAGGCACCACCGATACCCGCCACCACACGGAACAGGCACTGCAGCACCCAGGCATGACTAAAGCCGGAGAGCAGAGTCACCAGCGCGGTGGCCAGCAAACCGGCCTTCAGGTAGCGCGCGTGATGGGCGGTGATGCGGCTCACGTGCAGTGCGCCCAGCAGATAGCCGATGTAATTCATCGCCGCCAGCACACCAGCGCTGGAGAGCGTCAGGTGACCGTTGGCGATCATCAGCGGGATCTGCGGCGTGAGTGAAAAGCGGCCGATACCCATTACCACAATCAGGGTCACCATGCCGGTGAGCATGGTGATCAGGCTCACCCGGGTGTGCCGGACTGTTTGCCGTCCGGCGGAAACTGAATCTGCTGACATACTTTGCTTTACTCCGCTGAGATACCTTACTCTGTCCGGTGATAGTAAATGTCAATCAGTCAGTGAAAAATGGGGTGGTTTATCCTATGACTACAGGTCATACCCAGGCCGTAAAATCGCGTGGTGAAGATGTGAAAAACTTCCTTACCCGCCAGCGCGCGCGTATTGATCCGCAGATCTATGGCTTCAGCCGGCAAAACCGGCGCGTCAGCGGACTGCGGCGCGAAGAAGTGGCACAGCTGGCGGCGGTTAGCGTCAGCTGGTACACCTGGCTCGAGCAGGGTCGCGACATCAGTATTTCGCCCGCTGCGCTGCAGCGCATCGGCAAAGTGCTACAGCTCTCGGTCACCGAGCAGGAGTATCTTGAAGCGCTGGTGTTTGGTAACGCACATTCGCAACCTTTCAGTCATGAATTGCCGCCTGAGGTGAGGGCGATGGTGGATGCGCTGGACCCACATCCGGCGTTTGTGCGCCGCGCCAACATGGATATTGTCTACTGGAATCCGGCAGCGCAGTCGCTGATTGTCGACTGGGCGGCCCTGCCTCCGGCGGATCGCAACTCGCTCAAGCTAATGTTCATCAGTGAAGCCTACCAGCAGCGCATTCATGGCTGGGAAGAGGCGGCGCGCCATACGCTGTCGGCGTTTCGCGCCGGTTATGCCGCCAGCAATCAGGCGCAGGAATTCGAGGTGGTGATCGAGGATTTGCTGGCGCGCAGTGCTGGGTTTCGCACGCTGTGGAATGACCATGATGTGGGGAAAATCGGCGCGGGCAATAAAACCCTGATTGATGTCGAAGGGAGGATGCAGACATACACCTTTACCTCACTGCAAATTGAGCAGGCACCGGGAATGCATCTGATCTTCTATCTGGCGCATTAGCGCGGCGCGCGCAGGTCGGGCGCACGCCGCCGGGGAGGTTACAGACCGCGCTGTGCCATCAGGCGTGCGAGGTCAACCAGACGGTTGGAGAAGCCCCATTCGTTATCGTACCAGGCAAGGATCTTCACCAGGTTGCCACCAATCACCAGCGTCGATAAGCCGTCGATAATCGATGAGCGCGCATCGCCCTGATAATCGCTGGAGACCAGCGGCTCATCGCTGTAGCCGAGGATACCCTGCAGCGGACCCGCAGCAGCAGCGGCTTTAAAGGCGTCATTCACCTCTTCGGCCGTCACGTCGCGTTTCAGCGTCACCGTCAGATCCACCACCGACACCACCGGCACCGGCACGCGCAGCGAGTAACCGGTTAAGCGGCCTTCCAGTTCCGGAATCACCCGGCCGAGCGCTTTAGCTGCGCCGCTGGAGTAGGGCACAATCGACAGCGCCGCCGCACGCGCGCCGCGCAGATCTTTCTCTGGCTGGTCATGCAGCGCCTGGCTGTTGGTATAGGCATGGGTGGTGTTCATCAGACCGTGCTCAATACCAAACGCCTGATGCAGCACCTGCGCGGCGGGCGCCAGGCCGTTAGTGGTACAGCTGCCGTTGCTCACTACAAAGTGCTGTTGCGGATCGTAGCGCTGGTCGTTGACGCCCATCACAATCGTCAAATCATCATTTTTGCCCGGCGCAGAGATGATCACGCGTTTGGCGCCGCCGTGCGTGATATGCACCGCGGCCTTGTCACGCTCGGTAAAAAAGCCGGTGGCTTCGATAACGATATCCACGCCCACGTCACGCCAGCGAATATTGGCCGGATCGCGCTCGCTGAACACCCGCACTGGTTTGCCATCAATGCGCAGCTCGCCGTCGCCAGCGCTGACTTCTGCCGGCAGCCGACCCAGCAGGGAGTCGTGCTTCAGCAGATGCGCCAGCGTTTTGCTGTCGGTGAGATCGTTAATCGCCACAATATCGATGTCGCTGCTGCCCAGCGCGGCGCGGAATACGTTACGTCCGATACGGCCAAAACCGTTAATGCCTACCTTGATCATGACTGACTCCTTAGTGAAGTTACTGCAGTCACTGTAGGCCGGAGGCGCGCTGGCGTAAACGACAAAAAAGGATCACTTTACGCCATTTTGCGGCTGTGAAAGCGCTGGCGATATGCGTTAGGCGTGAGATGCAGCTGGCGCTCGAAGCTGCGCCGCAGGTTAATGCTGCTGCCAAAGCCGGTGGCGATGGCGATGCGTTCCAGCGTCTCGCGCGTCTGCTCCAGCCGCTCGCGCGCCGCCGCCAGCCGCGCTTCTGCCACATAGCGCGCCGGTGAAACGCCGGTTTCGCGGCTGAACACGCGGGTAAAGTTACGCGGGCTCATCGCCACCTGGGCCGCCAGTTTCTCCACCGACAGGTCTTCCGCCAGATGGGCGGCGATCCAGCTCTGCAGCTGAGCAATCGGCCCCGACTCGCTGACGGACTGCAGGTGAAAGCGGCTGAACTGCATCTGGCCGCCGGGACGACGCAGATACATCACCATATCCTGTGCGATGTCGCGCGCCACGCTGAAACCAAAATCTTCTTCTACCAGCGCCAGCGTCAGATCGAAGCCGGAGCTGACGCCGCCGGAGGTCCAGATTGGGCCATCCTGGATATACAGCGGACCGCCTTCAACCTGCACGCGCGGATAGCTGGCCTGCAGCGTGTCCAGCAGACGCCAGTGGCTGGTGGCGCGCCGGCCATCCAGCAATCCCGCCTCCGCCAGCAGCATCGCCGCCCCGCAAATCGACACCACGCGGCGCGCCTGTGGGGCAGCCAGCTTAATCCAGTCCACCACCATGTTGCGTTCTTCGGGGTTATCACCGCGGCCGGTAATCATGATGGTGTCCCAGCGTTCGCGCGGATCGAGTTCAGCCAGTTTGAGGTCGGCGAGCAGATTGAGGCCGGACTGGCCGTGGATCACCTGGTGCGGCTGCGTGGTTGCAATGCTGATACGATAGCGTGCGCCAGCCACGCCCACCGGCAGGTGCAGGTTGGCGTGCATGAGGATGTCGGCGATACCCGCCGCTTCGAACAGCATGCCGCCGTCCGGGACAATAATCAGAAAGGTTTTCATGGCGTAAAATGTACCTGCGCCACGAAAGAAGTCAATGTACTATGGGCGATCAGGCGCGCGAGCTGAATACCCGGCCGCGGCCATCAGACGGGGCGCTTCCGGCCTGTTGGTTCAGGCGCTATATTTATATAAAATCATGATGTCGCAAATGATCTTATATCCATCATCGTGCAGTTAAAAATATCTGCAGACTGAAGCGTTGAATGCCAGATTAATCAGGTGTCTGTTATTTTGGAAGTGAAATGCCAGGATGGGTTAAGAGAAACACTGTTTTATAAAGCATTCCTTTGCCAGTCAGTGATAATGACTAGGATAATGAGCAGCTGAGTAAATCAGACTTAAAACCATCAATTATATTCTACCTGCAGAAAAGTCAAACCACGCTCACGGATAATGCGCGCGGTGCCCAGCGCGTAAGGTAATTCACGCGCGGCACTATTAACCTGCAGGGTTTCGCTCTTTTTAATCCCTTCGCGCGTGCAGTTCAGCGAGACGCTGCGCGTCACCGCATAATCACAGGAGGGTTCAACGATCGCGCCGACGAAAGTGATTTGACCGTCGGCGGCAAGGGTAGCGTGGCTGGTAAGTAAAGCTATCATCGGTAACAGCAATCTTTTCATCACAGAGGCCCTTTGAGAAGTCGGGAATTACCCGGTTAATGTCGTCTTAATGACTAATAGCGCGCCACAGTTGAATATTGCTTAAACCGCGGCGTTTCCGTGTTAAGGCATATTATTACGATGGCTTAGCCAGTGCGTCGTCATGTTTTACGCAATCGCCTCAGCAGTAAACGCTTATGCCTGCATTAAGCGCAGCTATTATATTAGTAAGCAACCAGGATTAATCGGGTGAGCAGGGCGGTGAAATAAGCGTATTAAACCGGATAGATTTATTAGCGCGATAACGTCAGGGCAGGAAACGGGCAGATATAGTGGTGGCGCAAGCTGCTGAGGGAGAGAAAAGCGGGCTGTGGTGAAGTTAAGCAGGCGCACCCGACATCGGTGCGCTCTTGCTTTTATCAGCTGCGGGAAATCTGCGCCAGCGTCACGTCGGCTGACGCAGCGCCTGCGGCGACACCATCGATAAACAGCGCACGCTGCTCACCGGCGGGCAGGGCAATCTGCAACGTTTGCCATGCCGGCTGATAGTCACCCTTGCGCCGTAACCTGAGGTGAATAGCTGTGGCTTCGCAGCGCATTTCCCACTGCAGCCACAGCGCATTGCCCTGCTGATAACCCCAGGACTCGCCATCATCTTCGAACAGTTCGCCGTGGCTAACACCTTTGCCCTGCAATGGATAAAGCTGCAGCGTGCGACGGTCGTCTGCGGCGGCGTCGACGTGAGCAATACGCTCGCTGAGTGGCAGTGCCGCACCTGCGCGCACCAGCAGCGGCTGCGTTTCCAGGGGTGCAGGCAAGGTGATCCACTGACCCCCGCTGTACCACTGCTGCGTGGCGAAATCATACCAGCCGGTCTGGTTGTCGGGCAGCCACAGGCGGCGTTCACGCTGGCCGGGTTCCACTACGCTGGCGACCAGCAGATCGCGCCCGAGCAGGAATTCATCACACTCAGCAAAGGTCTGGGCATCGTGTTCATGATCGAGGAACGTCGGGCGCAGCATCGGTTCATCGTCCGCATGCGCCTGCCACAGCAGCGTGTAGAGATACGGCAGCAGGCGATAGCGCAGCGCGATGGCCGCCCGAATCGCGGGCGTGACCGAAGGATACATCCACGGCTCATTCACGGTGTGATCGTCATTCCACGAATGAATGGTGAAGCGCGGATGCATGACGCCATTCTGCACCCAGCGCACAAACAGTTCTGCGTCGGGTTTATCGCCCGAGAAACCGCCGACGTCGTGACCGACGTTATACAAGCCGGACAGGCTCATGCCGAGGCCCATGCGAATGTTGTAGCGCAGCGAGGTCCAGTTGGTGCGGTTATCGCCGCTCCAGGTTTGCACGTAGCGCTGCATCCCGGCGCAGCCGGAGCGCGAAATCAGAAACGGTCGCTGTTCGGGGGCAAAGCGCTGTTGCGCTTCCATCGAGGCGCGCATCATCAGCAGCGGCATCACCGGGCGAATGTGCTTGATGGCAATTGGTGTGCCGAAGCCGTGACAGCGCGCTTCGCCGTCCCAGACTTCATACTCATTGTTATCATTCCAGGTGGCGTCGATGCCTTTTTCCAGCAGCTGACGGGTGACGTTCTCCTGCCACCAGGCCACCGTTTGCGGATGAGTGAAATCGAGGTGCGATCCTTCATCATCCCAGAACACCGAGCGCTCTGGCACATCCTCTTCCGAATCGCGGATAAACAGTCCCTGAGCCGCGACTTCTTCATAGCGCGGGTGATCCTGCAGCAGGCAGGGTTTGATGTTGGCCGCCAGGCGCAGCCCGGCATCGTGAAATGCCTCGCTCATCGCTTCCGGCTGCGGCACTTTGTCGTAGTTCCAGTTGAACACATAACGCTTGTTATTGATCGAGGTATAACCCGAAGAGAGCTGGAAGGAGTCGCACGGAATAGCGTGCTCCTCACACAGGCGGATGAAGTTCATCAGCTGGTTTTGCGCGTCCGGCGCATCGGTGTAGTGCATGGTCGAGCCGCTGTAGCCCAGACTCCATTTGGGGCCGAACAGCGTTTTGCCGGTCAGGCGCACGAAGGTTTTGGTGATATCCAGCACCCGCTTACCGACAAACAGGTAGTAATCTATATCGCCACTCTCCGCCTGCCAGCGGCGATACGGCTGGTGATAGTTATCCAGCTCGTTACCCAGATCGAACCAGCTGGTGCTGAGGTTATCGTAGAACAGGCCAAAGCTGACGTCGTTACGCCGCGTGAGGGTGAAGGGCACATGTTTGTACAGCGGATCGGTGGAGGAGGCGTTGTAACCCATAGCATCCAGATTACGCATCTCAAAGCGTTTGCCGTTGCGTTGCAGATCGCCAGTTTTTTCGCCCAGACCGTAGTAGCGGTCGTCCGCCATGCGGCGCTGATAGTGCGCCACGCCGTCGCCGTGTGCGTTGATCTGATAGGCGCTGGTGGGGCGATCGCCGGTCAGCAGTTGCCAGTCGCCTGCGGCATCACGGTACTGCCACTCCAGCGCCAGCGGCTGACGCACTATCACGCGCAGCGTGTCGGTACTGATGGTCAGACAATTGGCTTCTTCCTCCAGCGTAAAACCGGGCAGGCTAAACCCGGCCAGGCTGTCGCGCGGACGCCCTTCCCATGGAACATCCTGTTCCGGCGCAATGCTCCATGTGCGGTCCAGACTGTAGTTGCCGTGGCGCTTGATCACCACGCGGAACAGACCTTTTTCCAGCACGTACAGGCACAGATGGTGTTTGCCATCGACGTTAAGCACCACATGGTGACGATCAGAATGGGCTAAAGACCAGTTTTTTAAGGTTTTCATCGTTACCTACTTCATTGGGTCGCTGAACGACGCTCAGCAATAAACGCAATCAGGAAGACTGCACCGATCAGGTCAAAAAAGCCCATGGCGACAAACAGCGGGTTAAAGCCGATTTTGTCAGCCGTCACGCCAATCACCAGCGAAAACAGGAAGCTGGAGATCCAGGCAAATGAGCCGCGCATGCCATTCACCGTGGCCATCTGGCCCTTATCGAATTTTTCCACCACCAGCGCACTTAACATGCAGGAGATGATCTGATGACCAAAACCGCCAATTGAGATCAGGGCAATCGCGACATAGGGGTCTTTGGTCATCGCCACCAGTGCCAGCGACAGCATCAGAAAGGCGCCGGTGACCGAGCTGGCGACAACGGAATTTACCTGCCTGAAGCCAAACAGCCGGGTATAGATGCGCGTCAGGTAGCCGCTGGCTGCACTGCCGAGATCCGCCGCGAGGAACGGCAGCCAGGCGAACATGGCAATCTGTTTCAGGTCCATTCCCAGGTCTTTTGCCAGATAGAGCGGTACCCAGAAGCTCAGCACGCCCCATGCCGGTTCAGCCATAAAAGCGGGAATGGCGATACCGTAAAAACGCTTGTTTCTGGAGACGGTTTTCAGGGCTTTGAAAAAGGGCAGTTTGACCGCCGGTGGCTCATTATCCTGACGAATAAAGGCCAGCTCATCGCTGCTGAGATTCGGGTTACGTTCCGGATCGCGATACAACAGCCACCACAGCACCACCCAGCCCAGAGCCAGACAGCCGGTAAACAGGAATGCGCCCTGCCAGCCGAACGAGGCGTGGGCAAAGTAGATGATGGGAGGTGCGAGCATGGCGCCAATCGAGAAGCCGACGCCGGCCCAGCCGGCCGCAATTGGACGCTCTTTTTTTGGGAACCATTCACCAATCACTTTGGCGTTAGCCGGCGTGGCGGCCGCTTCAGCTCCGCCCATGACAAAGCGCAAGATGGCCAGGTGCAACCAGCTGGCGGCGCCGGCATGGAACAGACAGGCCAGCGCCCAGATGGTGGCGCAGATCAAGAAGCCGAGTTTGAGGCCAATGACGTCAATCAGCCAGCCGCAGATCGGTTGAAAGAAGGTATAAGCCAGCTGAAAAGCGCCGACTATCCATGAATATTGTTCTGTGGTGATGCCGAGACTGGTTTTCAGCTCGGGGGCCAGAATGCCTAACGAGTTACGGGTAATGTAGTTGACGGTGACGCCGGCGAGAAACAGCACCAGCACCCACCAGCGCAGATGACGGATGACGCGTTTCGTGCCGGTTGCGGCAATCCCTGGGTTCAAACTGCGGTTCATCGGATTCTCCATTCATTATTAACAGCATGTGTGAGCAACGTCTGTGACTGCCTGGCCGGAGGTGGAGTCCATACCGGCCAGCGCATAACCCCTGGCCCTTGATTGCCGGGCGTGGCGTGATGCGTCCTGTTTTAACTATCCGCCGGGAGTGAACCACAGTTAGGGCAGGTGGTCGCCAGCCTGATGCGGTATTTGTGATCTGGTTAACCAAAATCATTTATCAGGTTGACTTCCGCCGGTGAAAAGCTGAATTTGACGCTGCGCAGGCACTTTTTACGACTCAGAAAGCGCTTCGCTTGTAAAATTGGTCAACCAAAATGGAAGGGCTTTGAGAGTGATGCTCAGGCCCGCAGGAGAGAACGACATGAAGCAGACCTGGCGCTGGTATGGCCCTGACGATCCCGTTTCACTCGCCGATGCCCGACAGGCGGGCGCTACCGGCATTGTGACTGCCCTGCATCACATCCCTAACGGCGAGGTGTGGCCGGTGGAGGAGATTTTGCAGCGCAAAGCGATGATTGAGGCGGCCGGGCTGGTCTGGTCGGTAGTGGAGAGTGTGCCGATCCATGAGGAGATCAAAACCGGCAGCGGGCAGTGCCAGCAGTGGATCAGCAACTATCAGCAGTCGCTGCGCAATCTGGCGCAGTGCGGCATCCACACCGTGTGCTACAACTTCATGCCGATTCTGGACTGGACGCGCACCGACCTGGCGTTCGAGCTGCCGGATGGCGCGAAAGCGCTGCGCTTCGATCAGATTGAATTTGCGGTATTTGAGCTGCATATCCTGCAGCGTCAGGGAGCAGAAAATGATTACAGCGCTGACGAGATAGCCCAGGCCGCTGCGCGCTTCGCCAGCATGAGCGAAGAGCACAAGCTGCGGCTGACGCGTAACATCATCGCCGGATTACCTGGCGCGGAAGAGGGCTACACGCTGGCGCAGTTCCGTGCTCAGCTGGCGCGTTATGACGGCATCGACAAAGCCCGGCTGCGCGAAAACTTCGCCACGTTTCTGCGCGGCATTATCCCGGTCGCTGAAGAGGTCGGTATCCGCATGGCGGTACATCCGGACGATCCGCCGCGCCCGATTCTCGGCCTGCCGCGTATCGTCTCCAATGCCGACGACCTGCAGTGGATGATCGACACCATCGACAGCCCGGCCAACGGCTTCACGATGTGTACCGGCTCCTACGGCGTGCTGGCGGAAAATGATTTAGCCGGCATGGTGAAACGTTTTGGGCCGCGTATCTATTTTGCCCATCTGCGCTCAACCCGGCGTGAAGCCAACCCCAAAACCTTTCATGAAGCCGCGCACCTTGGCGGCGATGTCGATATGTTTGCGGTGATCAAAGCGATTGCCGAAGAGGAGCAGCGCCGTCGTAATGCGGGGCAGGAAGACCTGATCCCGATGCGGCCCGACCACGGGCATCAGATGCTGGACGATCTGCATAAGAAAACTAACCCGGGTTATTCCGCGATTGGCCGGCTGAAAGGTCTGGCTGAGATTCGTGGCGTTGAGCTGGCGATACACCGCGCCTTTTTCTGACGCCGGTCGTCCTGTACCGCTTGCCCGGCGGACGCGCAGTCGCGCCGGACACTGAGGAGTTCACATGCAACACAACCTTGCCGACGCCAGCATTAAGGTGGCGCGGCCCGCATGGCAGCAGCAGCGGCTGGTGCCGCGCATCGTGCACATCGGCTGCGGCGCGTTTCATCGCGCGCATCAGGCGCTCTATCAGCACCATCTGCTGGAGATAAGCGACAGCGACTGGGGCATTTGCGAGGTCAATCTGATGTCGGCCAGCGGCAGACAGCTGGTGGAACAATTGCGCGCGCAGAATTTGCTCTACAGCGTCACCGAGCAAGGTGCGACGCGTCATGACGTCAAAATCATTGGTTCCGTACACTCCGCGCTGCACCCGGCGCTGGACGGTTGTGACGGCATTCTCAACGCGCTTGCCCGCGCGGAAACCGCCATCGTCTCGCTGACGGTAACCGAAAAAGGCTACTGCACTCATGGCGCAACCGGGGAACTGGACAGCACCCATCCGCTGATCGTGCACGATCTGGCCCATCCCCGGCAGCCGAAATCCGCCATTGGCTTTATCGTTGAGGCGCTGCGCTTGCGGCGTGAAGCCGGGTTAGCGCCTTTTACCGTGCTGTCATGCGACAATCTGCGTGATAACGGCCACGTCGCGCGGGCTGCGGTCATCGGTCTGGCACAACGGCAGGATGCGGCGCTGGCGGCATGGATTGAGCAACAGGTCACGTTTCCCTGCACCATGGTTGACCGCATCGTGCCGGCCGTGACGGAAGAGACGCAGCGTGAGATTACCGGGCTGCTGGGCATCGCCGATCCCTGTGGTGTCGCCTGCGAACCGTTTCGTCAGTGGGTGATCGAAGATAACTTCGTGGCGGGACGTCCCGACTGGCAGCGCGTTGGTGCGCAATTTGTTCCGGATGTCGCCCCCTACGAATTGATGAAACTGCGTCTGCTGAATGGCACGCACTCGTTTCTGGCGTATCTTGGCTACCTCGGCGGTTGTGAAACTATCGCAGATACTATGCAGCTGCCCGCTTACCGTCAGGCTGCGCTGTCGCTGATGCTGACTGAACAGCGTGCCACGTTGACGATGCCGGCAGGCAGCGATCTGAACGCGTATGCGCATCAACTGCTTGAGCGCTTCAGTAATCCGTCGCTGCGCCATCGCACGGCGCAAATTGCCAGCGATGGCAGTCAGAAGCTGCCACAGCGCATGCTGGATTCGCTGCGCTATCATCTGCATCACGGCAGTGACTGCCGGCATCTGCTGCTCGGCATCGCGGGCTGGATGCGTTATATCCTCGGTGAAGACGAAAAGGGCGAGCGCTACCCGGTGGCTGATCCGCTGGTCGCTAAGTTTGAGCGGATTAATCAGCAGTTCCCTTCAGGTCCCGCCCGCGTGCAGGCGCTGCTGGGCATTAACGAGATCTTCGCGGACGACTTACCCGCCAATCCGGCCTTTGTTGCCGCCCTGCAACACACCTATGACCGCCTGTGCCAGCAGGGTGCCAGAGCCGCGGTTGCATCCCTCAATCCGGAGGCCAAATGAAGCGTTTTATGGATGACGATTTTCTGTTGCACAGCGAGGTGGCGCGTCGCCTGTATCACGACGTGGCGGCGGGGATGCCGATCTATGATTACCACTGCCACCTCAATCCGCAGGAGATTGCAGAAGATCGACAGTTTGCCAACCTCGGGCAAATCTGGCTGGAGGGCGATCACTACAAATGGCGCGCACTGCGCGCGGCGGGCGTAGAGGAATCATTGATCACCGGTAACACCACCAGCGATTACGATAAATATCTGGCCTGGGCGCAGACCGTGCCAAAAACGCTCGGCAATCCGCTCTATCACTGGACGCATCTGGAGCTGCGCCGGCCGTTCGGTATCACTGACACGCTGTTTGGACCGGAAACCGCACCGCGCATCTGGCATGAGTGTGCGGAGAAGCTGGCCACGCCTGAATTTTCCGCGCGCGGCATTATGCGCCAGATGAAGGTACGCATGGTGGGCACCACCGACGATCCGGTTGATTCCCTGCAGTATCATCGTCAGATAGCTGAAGACAGCAGCTTTGATATTGGGGTGGCTCCGAGCTGGCGTCCGGACCGGGTGTTTAAGATAGAACTGGAAGGATTCAGCGATTACCTGACCCGGCTGGAAGCCGCCGCGGATGTCAGTATCGACAGCTTTGATGCGCTGCGTGTGGCGTTACTGCGCCGACTGGACCACTTTTCCGCCCATGGCTGCCGTGCCGCCGACCACGGCATTGAAACGCTGCGCTATGCTGCGGTGCCAGCCGACAGCGTGCTGGATGGCATTCTCGCCAGACGCCGCAGCGGTGCGGCGCTGAGCGAGCTGGAGATTGCGCAGTTCAGTACCGCTGTGCTGGTGTGGCTGGGCGCGGAGTATGCCCGCCGTGGCTGGGCGATGCAGTTACATATCGGTGCGATCCGCAATAACAGCACGCGCATGTTCCGTCAACTCGGCCCGGACAGCGGTTTCGATTCCATCGGCGATCATCCTGTTGCCTGGCCGCTGGCGCGCCTGCTGGACGCGATGGACACCAATGACCAGCTGCCAAAAACCATTCTTTACTGCCTCAATCCGCGTGACAACGAAGTGCTGGCTACCATGGCGGGTAACTTTCAGGGCGCGGGGATGGCGGGCAAGATGCAGTTCGGCTCTGGCTGGTGGTTCAACGATCAGCGTGACGGGATGCTGCGGCAACTGGAGCAGCTGGCGCAGATGGGGCTGCTCAGTCAGTTCGTTGGCATGCTGACCGATTCGCGCAGTTTTCTCTCTTATACGCGGCACGAATACTTCCGCCGCATTCTGTGCAATCTGTTTGGCGAATGGGTGCGTGACGGCATTGTGCCGCACGATGAAGCCGCGCTGGGTGCGATGTTGCAGGATATCTGCTTCCATAACGCCCGACGCTACTTCAGCCTTAACCCACGGTGAAAATCACGCCCTGTGTTATAGTGCAGGGTAGAAAATTTGGCGGCCTAATGTCTGAACCAGCAGAAAAGAGCGTTATGAAACCACAAGCTTCAGCACAGCGACCCTATCAGGAAGTGGGCGAGATGCTTCGCAACATGATTACGCAGAAACAGTACGCGATTGGCGAGCGGTTGCCGCCGGAGCGTGAACTGGCGATGCTGCTGAACGTCACGCGCACGCTGGTGCGTGAGGCGCTGATTATGCTGGAGCTGGAAGGGTTGATTGAAGTGCGGCGTGGCGCAGGCATTTATGTGATCAACGACACGCCGGCACCGCGTGCCGCTGCGCAAACCGCCTGCAATGCGGCCGGTCCGTTTGAGATGCTGCAGGCCCGCCAGCTGCTGGAAAGTAATATCGCCGAATTCGCTGCGTTACAGGCGACGCGCGAGGACATCATCAAAATGCGCCAGGCGCTGGCGCTGGAAGAACGCGAGCTAGGGTCAGGCGCAGTGAACGACAGCGAAAACGGCGACCGCAATTTCCATCTGGCGATAGCCGAAGCCACGCATAACAGCATGCTGGTGGAGCTGTTCAAACAATCCTGGCAGTGGCGCGAAGACAATGTGATGTGGAGCCAGCTGCACCGGCATCTGATCAATACCAACTACCGCAAAAAGTGGCTCGACGATCATAAAAAGATCCTCGCCGCCTTAATCAAGAAAGACGCGCGCGCCGCGAAACAGGCGATGTGGCAGCACCTGGAAAACGTCAAGCAGCTGCTGCTGGAGTTCTCCGATGTGGACGATATTGATTTCGACGGCTACCTGTTTGAGTCATGGCCGCTGTATGCCACTAACGGATCGGATAATTAGCCTGGCGACAGGGCTTTAGCTATAAAAAAATCCACGCTATTGCGTGGATTTTATTTTTTCCGGGTTCATGAGATAAGTGGAACCTCATGACACCCTGGAAGCCAATCAGACGTTAAACAGGAAGTTCATCACATCGCCATCTTTCACGATGTACTCTTTACCTTCTGAACGCATTTTGCCGGCTTCTTTCGCGCCCTGTTCACCTTTGTATGTGATGAAATCTTCGAACGCGATGGTCTGAGCGCGGATAAAGCCTTTCTCGAAGTCGGTGTGGATTTTACCGGCTGCCTGCGGTGCGGTGGCGCCAACCGGGATGGTCCAGGCACGCACTTCTTTCACGCCTGCGGTGAAGTAAGTCTGCAGGTTGAGCAGGGCGTAACCAGCGCGGATCACGCGGTTGAGGCCCGGCTCTTCCAGGCCCAGTTCGGCCATGAATTCGTCGCGCTCTTCATCTTCCAGCTCGGCGATATCCGATTCCACTGCCGCACAGACCGGCACCACCACTGAGCCTTCGGCTTCAGCAATCGCGCGCACCTGGTCGAGATACGGGTTGTTCTCGAAACCGTCTTCATTGACGTTGGCGATGTACATGGTCGGCTTCAGCGTCAGGAAGCTGAGATAGCGGATCGCCGCTTTCTCATCGGCGTCCAGCGCCAGCGAGCGCAGCATACCGGCGTTTTCCAGATGCGGCAGGCACTTCTCCAGCGCGGCCAGTTCGGCTTTAGCATCTTTGTCGCCGCCTTTAGCTTTCTTCTGGCAGCGCTGGATGGCACGTTCGCAGGTGTCGAGATCCGACAGCGCCAGCTCGGTGTTGATGACATCAATATCTTCCGCCGGGTTTACTTTACCGGAGACGTGGATGATGTTGTCGTTTTCAAAGCAGCGCACTACGTGGCCGATAGCTTCAGTTTCGCGGATGTTGGTCAGGAACTGGTTGCCCAGGCCTTCCCCTTTGGACGCGCCTTTTACCAGACCGGCGATGTCCACGAACTCCATGGTGGTTGGCACCACGCGCTGTGGCTTAACAATCTCGCTCAGCTGATCGAGGCGCAGGTCAGGCATCGGCACCACGCCGGTGTTGGGCTCGATGGTGCAGAACGGAAAGTTGGCTGCTTCGATACCCGCTTTGGTCAGCGCGTTGAACAGGGTGGATTTACCGACGTTCGGCAGGCCCACAATACCGCATTTAAATCCCATGATCTTACCTTTCTCACTGAGTGTGCAGCGCTGGCAGACAGCGCCGACTGATTCAAAAATTTTCGCGCATTATACACAGAATTCCCTGCGGCGGCGCGGGAATTGGCTTAGCTGGCTTTGAAGGCGTGCAGGCGGTTCATCGCCTTGATCTTGTCTTCTTTTAGCCACAGTTCGGTGCAGCGCACCGCTTCGTCGACCGCCTCGTCAATCAGCTTCTGCTCGCTGGCCGGTGCCTTGCCGAGCACAAATCCGGTGACCTTGTTACGATCGCCCGGATGGCCGATACCGACGCGCAGGCGATGAAAATTGTTGTTATTACCGAGCTTGCTGATGATGTCTTTCAGGCCGTTATGACCGCCATGGCCGCCGCCCTGTTTGAATTTCGCCACGCCTGGCGGCAGGTCCATTTCATCGTGTGCCACCAGAATCTCTTCCGGCGTAATGCGATAGAACGTTGCCATCGCCGCCACCGCTTTGCCGCTCAGGTTCATAAAGGTAGTGGGCACCAACAGGCGCACATCCTCGCCGGCCAGCGACAGGCGCGCGGTGTAGCCGAAAAACTTCGGCTCCTCTTTGAGGGACTGATTATGGCGCGAGCAAAGTAAATCCACATACCAGGCGCCAGCGTTATGGCGCGTTGCCGCGTATTCAGCGCCGGGATTGGCCAGCCCCACAATCAGTTTAATGCTGCTCACGATGTTTATCCTGTCTCGCTGCGAAAGGGCGATAGTTTACTGCCTGCCGGCAGGGATGACAAAGGACGCAATGACAGATTAATGACCAAAGGTGACTAATCAATTTCTATCGAAATCAAGGTGCTGGCGGTAAAGTTTTGTCAGACATTGTGAAGGATGTGTGATCCTGTACGCATCTTAACCGCCAGCCATTGCCTAAACTTATGGCCAGTTAACCAAACGTGCTGTTTTCTGCGTTGCTGAAAAGGATGGAGGTGAATCATGAAACGTCAACACTGCCGCACCGTCGGTAATGGTTTGATGTGTCTCGGCTTGTTAACCATGGTGCTCGGGGTGGGTTATTCCATCATTAACCAGCTGCCGTCGGTCAACCTGCCACAGTTCCTCGCGCATGGAGCGATGTTCAGTATTTTCGTGGGTGCGCTACTGTGGCTGGTCGGCGCACGCGTCAGCGGGCGGGAGAGGGTGGAAGACCGCTATTACTGGCTGCGTCACTACGGTGACAAACGCTGCCGTCGCGATCACCACTCAACGCACTAACCGGCTTCCGCCATTGCCGCCTGCGGCGTCTGATAACCTTCGACGCGGTTACGTCCGGCGGCTTTAGCGCGATACAAAGCCTCATCAGCCAGCGCCAGCAGGGCGGGAAACGCCTGATGCCGCTGGCTGGCAGTGGCAAAGCCAATGCTCACCGTATAACCGATGTCGTTGGGTAGCGACAGCTGTGTCGCCAGTCGGATACGCTCACATATGCGCTGCGCCTGCTCACTGTCGCCAGGAAGCAACGCGGCAAACTCCTCACCGCCCAGCCGGGCAAACTGACCCTCAACCGGCATTAACGCTTTCACCACCTGACAAAAATCGACCAGCACCCGATCCCCCTGTTGATGGCCATAGCGATCGTTAATGCTTTTGAAATGATCGAGGTCGAACAGCACTGCACTGTAAATATAGGGCTGCGGCAAACGTGCGTGGCGCAGCAGCAGTTTTTCCGCGGCTTCAAACAGTGCGCGCCGGTTCCAGACGCCGGTGAGCGGATCGTGCAGCGATGCCAGCTTATGGGCGATCTGCGTACGCTCATTGACCATCGCCAGGATAGTGAAGGTCAGGCCGATGACGAAGAGGATCGACTCCAGAATCACATACACCGAAAAGCCGGAACCGCCAATGGCACCCGGTACCGGGGTAGCCACCGCATCGTCAAGGAAAATGCGTGCCAGATGGAACAGTAAGTGGATCCACAGCAGTATCTGTGCGGGCCAGAAAGTGACGGTCAGCGTGGCGCGCGCCTGCCACAGCAGACGAATCAGCGCGGCAGTAAAGATGATGCACAGCAGGCACATGACCAGCACGCGTTTCGGCTGGCCGTGATAGAACTGCGGAAAGGCACAAAGCAGGGCCCAAAGTAGCGCGCCAGTGATCCAGCAAAAACCGAGCGGAAGGCGGCAAAAAGTACGAAAGGCGTTGAGCAGGGTGCCGTAGGCCAGCAGCATGATGACATTCCCGACCGCCACCGGCAAAAAGTGCAAACCGGCGCTGCGCAGGCTGCTGAGCAGCACGGCGGCAAGCGTCAGTATTAGCGTCAGGGTGGTAAAACCCAGCACCCGGTCGTACTGCGCCCCGACCCAGGCAAAAATCAAAATAATGCTCAGAAACCCCAGCACGTAGAGCTCGCAAATAAACAACGTATAAATGTCGAGTGGCATGGTGGTCGGAGTTCTCAGCAAAAGTGTGGTGAAAAATATCACTAATCACTGGACCGCTAAAGCCCGGATGCGCTTGTCTGATAAAAAGAGTGGAAGGCGAGGAGATTGGCGGATTTTGAGGCCATTTATCGCGCAAATAGTGGCGGCGGAAGCGGCTTTATCGGGATGTTACTCCGCGCACAGGCAATAAAAAACCGGGCAGGGCGCCCGGTTTTTCGCGAACAATTAATGTTCGAACATCGCCGAAATCGATTCTTCGTTGCTGATACGACGAATGGCTTCGGCCAGCATGCCAGACAGCGTCAGCGTACGCACGTTTGGCAGTGACTTCATCTCTTCCGACAGCGGAATGGTGTCGCAAACAATCACCTGATCAATCACTGATTTGCGCAGATTTTCCACCGCGTTGCCAGAGAAGATTGGGTGGGTAGCGTAAGCGAACACGCGTTTCGCGCCGCGCTCCTTTAGTGCTTCAGCCGCTTTGCACAGCGTACCGCCGGTGTCGATCATATCGTCGACCAGTACGCAGTCACGACCGGCAACGTCACCGATGATGTGCATCACCTGCGACACGTTCGCACGCGGGCGACGTTTGTCGATGATGGCCATGTCGGTGTCGTTGAGCAGTTTGGCGATAGCGCGAGCGCGCACTACGCCACCGATGTCCGGCGAAACCACAATTGGGTTTTCCAGACCAATCTGCAGCATATCTTCCAGCAGAATCGGGCTACCGAACACGTTATCCACCGGGACATCAAAGAAGCCCTGGATCTGTTCAGCGTGCAGGTCAACCGTCAGTACACGGTCCACGCCGACGCTGGAGAGGAAATCAGCCACAACTTTGGCAGTAATTGGCACGCGGGCAGAACGCACGCGGCGGTCCTGACGGGCATAGCCAAAGTAAGGGATTACAGCAGTAATACGACCAGCAGAAGCCCGACGCAGCGCGTCGACCATCACAACCAGCTCCATCAAGTTATCATTGGTGGGGGCACAGGTGGACTGGATGATGAAAATATCACCACCGCGTACATTTTCATTAATCTGTACACTTACTTCGCCATCGCTGAAACGGCCGACAGCGGCGTCTCCGAGGCTGGTGTAAAGGCGGTTGGCAATACGTTGTGCTAGTTCCGGGGTGGCGTTACCAGCAAATAGCTTCATATCAGGCACGAGAAGAACCTCAGGCTTGGCGTCCAGAGAATGAACCGCTCAAAAATAACCGGCGAATACATTTGAGCCTGTTCATACGGGTGTGTTAATGCGTCACGTGCAGTGTCTGGAACAGGGTGACACTGTCACGTTTACGCTTAGAGCCCGGAAAGGGTACGCTGTAACGGCGAGAGATTAAGCCCACGCGCCACAAATCCGCACATCCATTTCGGGGCAAGCTCCAGCACCTGACGAGCAGCGGACTCGGTGTCAAATTCAGCAAACACACAAGCGCCGGTCCCTGTCAGGCGCGACGGCGCGTATTCTAGCAGCCAGGAAAGCAGCGCATCAACCTCACGAAAACGTTTTCTTGCTACCGCTTCACAATCATTGTGAAAAGGACGCTGCAACAGTTCATCTAATGTGCGTATTGGTGAATCGCGCGTCAGTTCAGGATCGCGAAACAGATCCGGGGTGGCGATGCTGACGCCAGGATGGGCCACCAGATACCATTTTTCCGCCGGAAACGCGGGCTGCAATTGCTCGCCGACCCCTTCGGCAAACGCCGCGTGGCCGCGCACGAATACCGGCACATCAGCACCGAGACGCACGCCAAGCGTAGCCAGCTCATCCACGCTGAGCTGGGTGCGCCACAGATGGTTCAGCGCCACCAGCACCGTCGCGGCATCAGACGAGCCACCGCCCAGACCACCGCCCATCGGCAGGCGCTTCTCCAGCGCGATCCGGGCACCGGCCTGCGGCGGCAGCGTGCCTTTGTCCGCCGCTGCGGCGCGCAGCGCCAGCGCCGCCCGCACGATCAGGTTGTCTTCATCGGCCACGCCGTCGAGCGGCGTCAGCAGGGTGATACTGCCGCTGTTATCCGGGGTAATCTCCAGGGTGTCGCCAACGTCGAGAAACTGAAACAGCGTCTGCAAATTGTGGTAGCCGTCTGCACGACGGCCGGTAATGTAGAGAAACAGGTTGAGCTTTGCCGGCGCGGGCCAGGTGGTGATCATTGTGTGGTCCAGCTATCCATGCGCAGTTTGATGCGCTGACCGCCTTCGGTCAGTTCGAGGTTGGCCGGCAGCGGCGGGTTCACCTTGCTGTCGTAATCGCTGATATTCACCTTCCACTGCTGGCCGTTGCGGCTGTAGGTCAGGCTTTGCAGCTGATAATTGTTGTTCAGCTGATAGTCGCTGGCGTCGCCTGGCAGCCCCATCATCCACTGACGCAAATTCGCCAGCGGAATATCCATGCCGGTGAGCTGGGAAATCATCTTCTCCGCGTCGTTGCTGACGTAGCGTTTGCCTTTGTTATCGACAATCTGCACCACCGAACCCTGCGCGTCGAGCTGCAGTTCTGTGCTGCCGAGCGGGTTAGTCAGCAGCAGACGGTAACGGTCTGCAGCAGTTTGCTGCCAGTTAAAACGGGCATAAACCTTCTGCTTATCCGACAGATAGGCAAACGCGCCGCGCGTCTGGTACTGGGTAATTTTCGCTACCGCCTGCTGGTGTTGCTGCCACTGCGGCGATGTCGTGCTGGGACCGGGACCTTGCTGGGGTTTGTTGATGCTACAGGCAGCCAGCAACACGCTGGCAAGGGGCAAAAGGCGCAACAGCTGGCGCGGGGGCAAATGCATCACGTGGTCGTCTCCTCAGACACGTTTTTACGTCGTAACCGGTAACGCTAACCATCCGTCTCTGTGCCGTCAATGGCGATGTCAGGATAATTGCGCACGATCAGTTTAATCTTATTACAGTCATAGGCTTTGTATGGCTTTTCTTGATCTGTTGCATCTTGTAGAATGCGCAGCACAAAACCTGACAATTATTGGGACTTCCCAACCCGAATCACCATGACGCTGCTTGCTCTCGGAATCAACCACAAAACCGCACCTGTTGCGCTGCGCGAACGTGTTTCGTTCACGCCAGACACGCTGGACCAGGCGCTGAACAGCTTGCTGTCTCAGCCGATGGTGCAGAGCGGGGTGGTGCTTTCTACCTGTAACCGGACGGAACTCTACCTCAGCGTAGAGCAGCAGACCGATCTGCAGGAGCAGCTGGTGCGCTGGTTGTGCGAGTATCACGACTTACGTGAAGAGGACGTGCGCAACAGCCTGTACTGGCATCAGGACAACGCGGCAGTCAGCCACCTGATGCGCGTGGCCAGCGGGCTGGATTCGCTGGTGCTCGGCGAGCCTCAGATTCTCGGTCAGGTTAAAAAAGCCCACGCGGATTCGTCCCGCGACCATGCGCTGACCAGCGAGCTGGAACGCATGTTCCAGAAAACCTTCTCGGTGGCCAAGCGTGTGCGCACCGAAACCGAAATCGGCGCCAGCGCCGTCTCGGTTGCCTTTGCTGCCTGCTCCTTAGCCCGTCAGATTTTCGAATCACTCAGCAGCGTTAACGTGCTGCTGGTCGGTGCCGGTGAAACCATCGAACTGGTGGCGCGTCACCTGCGCGAACACAGCGTGCGCAAACTAATGATCGCCAACCGCACGCGCGAACGCGCGCAGCTGCTGGCGGACGAAGTCGGCGCCGAAGTGATCGGCCTTGCCGATATCGAAACCCGCCTGGCCGATGCCGATATCATTATCTCCTCCACCGCCAGTCCGCTGCCGATTATTGGTAAAGGCATGGTGGAACGGGCGCTGAAGGCGCGCCGCAACCAGCCTATGCTGCTGGTCGATATCGCCGTGCCGCGCGATGTCGAGCCGGAAGTGGGCAAGCTGGCTAACGCCTACCTGTACAGCGTGGATGATCTGCAGGCGATCATCGAGCAGAACATGGCGCAGCGCAAAGCGGCGGCGGTGCAGGCGGAAAGCATTGTGGTGCAGGAGAGCGGTGAATTCATGGCCTGGCTGCGCGCGCAAAGCGCCGGAGAGACCATCCGCGAATACCGCGCGCAGGCCGACGACGTGCGTGCTGAGCTGCAGGAGCGCGCGCTGGCGGCGTTGCGTCAGGGTGCTGATGCCGAAAAAGTCTTGCAGGAGCTGGCACACAAGCTCACCAACCGTTTAATTCATGCACCAACCAAATCACTGCAGCAGGCCGCGCGCGACGGCGACAGCGAACGCCTGCAGATCTTACGTGACAGCCTCGGTTTAGAGTAATCTGGTCTGTCACGACCTATCACTGGGATACCCTCTATTAGATGAAGAGCTCGATTGTTGCCAAGCTGGAAGCGCTGCAGGAACGCCATGAAGAAGTTGAAGCGTTACTGGGCGATGCCGGCGTAATTGGCGATCAGGACCGTTTCCGCGCGTTATCACGTGAATATGCCCAGCTGAGCGACGTCACCCGTTGTTTCCGCGAATGGCAGCAGGTGCAGGAAGATGTCGAAACGGCTGAAATGCTGCTCGACGATGCGGAAATGCGCGACATGGCGCAGGAAGAGTTGAAACTATCGCGCGAAAAGCGCGAGGTGCTGGAACAGCAGCTTCAGGTGCTGCTGCTGCCGAAGGATCCCGACGATGAACGTCCGTGCTTTATCGAAGTGCGCGCCGGCACCGGTGGCGACGAAGCGGCGATTTTCGCCGGCGATCTGTTCCGTATGTACAGCCGTTATGCCGAAGCGCGCCGCTGGCAGGTGGAGATCATGAGCGCCAACGATGGCGAGCATGGCGGCTACAAAGAAGTCATTGCGCGTATCACCGGTGACGGGGCTTACGGTCGCATGAAGTTTGAATCCGGCGGTCATCGCGTGCAGCGCGTGCCGGAAACCGAATCGCAGGGGCGCATTCACACTTCCGCCTGTACCGTGGCGGTGATGCCGGAGCTGCCGGAAGCCGAACTACCGGACATCAATCCGGGCGATCTGAAAATTGATACCTTCCGCTCTTCTGGCGCGGGCGGTCAGCACGTTAACACCACCGATTCGGCGATCCGTATCACCCACCTGCCAACCGGCATCGTGGTGGAGTGCCAGGATGAGCGCTCGCAGCACAAAAACAAAGCCAAAGCGCTGGCGGTGCTGGGTGCACGCATTCACGCAGCGGAAATGGCGAAGCGCCAGGCGGCGGAAGCCTCAACGCGGCGTAACCTGCTGGGCAGCGGCGACCGTTCCGACCGAATCCGTACCTATAACTTCCCGCAGGGGCGCGTCACCGATCACCGCATTAACCTGACGCTCTACCGCCTCGACGAAACCATGGAAGGCAAGCTGGATACGCTGATCGAGCCGATTGTGCAGGAGTATCAGGCTGACCAGCTGGCCGCACTGGCCGGGCAGGAGTGATGAACGTCCGGCGCTGGCTGCAGCAGGCGCAGGCTGCGTTGTGCGGAGGCGATAGCCCGAAGCGCGACGCGGAGATTCTGCTGGGTTTTGTCACCGGCAAGTCGCGCAGCTGGCTGGTTGCGTTTGATGACAGCCCGCTCGATGATGCGCAACTGGCACAGCTGGAGACGTTACTGGCACGCCGCGTGCGCGGTGAGCCGATTGCGCATCTGGTGGGCGAACGCGAGTTCTGGTCGCTGCCGCTGCGCGTCAGTGATGCCACGCTGATTCCGCGTCCGGATACTGAAGTGCTGGTGGAGCAGGCGCTGCTGCGGCTGCCCCCGACGCCGTCCGCGGTGCTTGACCTCGGCACCGGCACCGGCGCCATTGCGCTGGCGCTGGCCAGCGAGCGGCCCGATTGTCAGATTACCGGCTGCGATCGCATCGCCGCCGCGGTTGCGCTGGCGCAGGACAACGCCCAGCGCCTGCACCTCACCAACGCCGGATTTGTGCTCAGCCACTGGTTCGACGATCTGCCCGCCCAACGTTTCGATCTGATTGTCAGCAATCCGCCTTACATTGATGCCGCCGATGAACATCTGCAGCAGGGCGACGTGCGTTTTGAGCCGCTCAGCGCGCTGGTGGCGGAGGAGGCCGGGCTGGCCGATTTACGATTAATCATTGAACGCGCGCCGCACTGGTTGCAGCCGCAGGGTTGGCTGCTGCTGGAACACGGCTGGCAGCAGAGCGAGGCTGTACGCGCGCTGTTAACCCGTAATGGCTTTCAGGCGGTTACTACCGTTGAGGATTACGGCGGCAATCCGCGCGTCACGCTTGGACAACTTACTTAAGGAAGCACTATGGCCAGCTGGTATCCGCTGATTAAAAATTTCCATCTGCTGACAGTCGCGATCACCATCACACTGTTTCTGCTGCGTTTTTACTGGCTGACCACCGGATCTGCCCTGCTGCAGCGCCGCTGGGTGCGCATTGCGCCGCACGTCAACGATACATTCCTGCTGCTCAGCGGTGCACTGCTGGTGCTGATTACCCACTTTTATCCGTTTACCCCACAAGGAAGCTGGCTGACGGAGAAGCTGTTAGCGGTTATCATCTACATCGCCTTAGGTTCCGTGGCATTGAGTCGTCGCCCGCGCAGCATGGCGACCCGCTGGGTCGCCTGTTTAGTCGCCGTGGTCGCATTGTTGCTGGTGATTAAACTGGCGATGACCAAAATGCCGTTATTGGGGATAGTATGACCTCGCCAGTGCAACTTGATTACAGTGAAACACCGTTAAGTGAAGCGGTGATCGGCGCGACCTGCGCCATACGCAATGATTTTTCCGCGCCTTCCGTCCAGCAGCAGCTGGCTGACCTGGTTGAAGAGGCGCGGCGCTATGTCAGTAGCGAACAGGATGCGGATCTGCAGCTGGAGAAGCTGCTCGATCTGTTTTACCAGCAGTGGGGCTTTGGCGGTGCCAGTGGCGTCTACAATCTGTCAGACGCGCTGTGGATCGATAAAGTGCTGAAGAGCCGGCAGGGGACGGCGGTATCGCTCGGCGTGATTCTGCTGCACATTGCGGATGAGCTAGAGCTGCCGCTGATGCCGGTGATTTTCCCGACGCAGCTGATCCTGCGTGCCGACTGGCTCGACGGTGAAATGTGGCTGATCAATCCGTTTAACGGTGAGACGCTCGACACCCATACGCTGGAAGTGTGGCTGAAGGGCAACATCAGCCCGACGGCAAAGCTCTACTCTGACGACCTCGACGAAGCGAAAACCGTCAGCGTGATGCGCAAAATGCTCGACACGCTGAAAGCGGCGCTGATGGATGAGAAGCAGATGGAGCTGGCGCTCAATGTCAGCCAGGTGCTGCTGCAAATCGACCCGGACGATCCCTATGAGATTCGCGACCGCGGTTTGATTTACGCCCAGCTGGAGTGCGAGCATATCGCACTGACCGATTTGACCTATTTCGTTGAACAGTGTCCTGAAGACCCGGTCAGCGAGATGATTAAAGTGCAGATCCACGCAATTGAACAGAAACAGGTGACGCTGCACTAAGCGTCCCCCGACATTTAAGGAAAGGGCATGACACAGAAAGTAGTGAGTATCGGCGATATCAAGGTCGCAAACGATCTGCCATTTGTTCTCTTCGGCGGCATGAACGTGCTGGAATCCCAGGATCTCGCCATGCGCATCTGCGAACATTACGTGAAGGTAACCGACAAGCTCGGCATTCCGTACGTGTTCAAAGCCTCTTTTGACAAAGCCAACCGCTCTTCCATCAAGTCTTACCGTGGCCCTGGCCTCGACGAAGGCATGAAAATTTTCCAGGCGCTGAAGCAGGCGTTCGGCGTGAAAATTATCACTGACGTGCACGAAAGCTGGCAGGCGCAGCCGGTCGCCGACGTGGTGGATGTGATTCAGCTGCCGGCCTTCCTGGCGCGTCAGACCGATCTGGTGGAAGCGATGGCGAAAACCGGTGCCGTGATTAACGTGAAGAAGCCGCAGTTCGTCAGCCCGGGCCAGATGGGCAATATCGTCGATAAGTTTGCCGAAGGCGGCAACGACAAGGTGATTCTGTGCGATCGCGGCAGCAACTTCGGGTATGACAACCTGGTGGTTGATATGCTCGGTTTCAACGTGATGAAGAAAGTCACTAACAACAGCCCGGTGATTTTTGACGTCACCCATGCGCTGCAGACACGCGATCCATTTGGCGCGGCCTCTGGCGGTCGTCGTGCGCAGGTTGCCGAACTGGCGCGTGCGGGTATGGCGGTAGGCATCGCCGGTCTGTTCATCGAAGCGCACCCGGAGCCGAACAGCGCCAAATGCGACGGCCCGTCCGCGCTGCCGCTTGATAAGCTGGAACCGTTCCTCGCGCAGATGAAAGCGATTGACGATCTGGTTAAAAGCTTCCCGGAGCTGGATACCAGTAACTGATTGTTATCAATCAGCAAGATGACGTTGAAACCATCCCCGTCATTGAGCCGTTAAGATATCCCTATCCAGGTGCGCATAAATGCGCACCCAACATTGTACGGTCGCCGTTCATGACGACCGATTCACCTGATGCACATGAATGCGCACCCTGCGCTGTAGGGTCGCCATTCATGGCGACCACTTCATTTAACATCACAGCATAATCGTCAGCAGATAGCCGGCAAACAGGGCCAGATGCGCTGCGCCGTTGAGCACGTTGGTGCGGCCAGTGGAGAACGAGATGTGGCACAAAATCAGCACCGCGCTCATCACCACCATATGCGGCGGCTCAAGGCCGAAAATCAATTGCTGACCGGTCAGGGTGGCAATAATGGTCACCGTCGGCACCGTCAATGAAATGGTGGCCAGCACCGAACCGAAAAACAGGTTCATCGCGCGCTGCACCTGATTCATCAGCACCGCCTTGATTGCGCCCAGACCTTCCGGCGACAGAATCAGCAGCGCGACGAGGAAACCGGTAAACTGCTCCGGCGCGTTCATTTCAGTGAGCAGCATTTCCAGCGAGTTGGCGTTCATCTTGGTCACGCTGATCACCGCAATCAGATGCACAATCAGCCACGCGGTGTGCCACAGCGAGCTGTGCGCGGAAGGCTTACCGTGGTGCGGGTCGCCATCATCGCTCTCGTCTTCATGCTCGTAAACAAACAGGCTCTGGTGGGTTTTGGTCTGAATCAGCAGGAACACGCCGTACATCGCCGCAGAGATCGCCGCAATGATCAGCGCCTGCGCGGTGGTGAAATTGCCGCCGGGCAGGGCATTGGGAAACACCAGCACCAGAATCGCCAGCGGGAAAATGGCGATCATGTACTGCTTCACGCCGGCCAGGTTAACGTACTGGGTGGCAAATTTACGCCCGCCAAGCAGCAGGGCACAGCCCACCAGTCCGGCGGTAACGATCATGATGATGGAGTAGAGCGTATCGCGCATCAGCGCGGGCGCTGCATCGCCGGTCGCCATCAGCGCCGAAATCAGGCTCACTTCCAGAATTACCACTGACAGGCTGAGGATCAGCGAGCCGTAAGGTTCACCTAACCGGTGCGCCAGAACGTCGGCGTGACGTACTACGCTGAAGGCGCTGCTTAAAATCGCTACCAGCGCCAGCAGATTGATGCCGATTACCGGCAGAAGCGCTGTCTGGCCGCCAAAAAAGCTCAGCACCGCCAGCGCCAGAATCGGGAAAATCAGCGAATACTCGCTGTGTCGGGTCTTCTCATGTCCAGCCATGCGCCATCCTCTTCGGCAAAAAGAACAAAAACAGGCAATTGCTGCCTGATAAATATAGTGACTCATCTGACGAAGCGCAGTGTAACTTTTCACCACTGCTCACGCAGATTTTTTACGCGTTTTTACTTTTTGTCATTTTTCTCTGAACGAAGAGAAATTCGCGTTAATCAGCAAATTAGCCCTTTTCATCAGCAGGTTAATAGTGCGTGTTTCTCATCTATCCTGCGTGAAAGGAGGAAGAACAGAACTGAATCATCTGGCCTTATCCTCACTACTCGCCTTTTTTGCTGGCAGAAGTATGAAATAGCAGGTTTGCGTTTTTGCCGTTCTCTTCCAGACTTATACAGGGAACCTGAAACAGGAGGAACTATGCCTTATTCATCGAACCGGGAACTGCCGGACAGCGTGCGCCACGTGCTGCCGGGCCATGCGCAAACCATCTACCAAAAGGCGTTTAACAGCGCCTGGGATCAGTATAAAGATGAAGACGATCGTCGCGGTGATGAATCGCGCGAGCAGGTGGCACACAAAGTCGCCTGGGCGGCGGTCAAAAAAGAGTACGCCAAAGGCGAGGACGACAAGTGGCATCCTAAACACTAGCTCCCGCGCGGGCCACTGCGGCCCGCTTCACACTTCTCCGCGCTTCGTTCAAGAATCCTGCCAGGCAGCCGATGCTATTTACAGATAATTTCCCCTTTGTGATCGGGGTCAATCTTGAAACGTTTATGGCAAATGCATTACTGTCTTGTCTTAAGTCGACGCCGCGGGCGCCGCCTGTAAAATCGCAGATTCAGGGAGCTATAACGACAGGAAGGTCAGCGCAGTAGAGGAGATCGCAGTGTTAACCCGGGAATTCTTACTAAAAGCGGATTGCAAAACTTCATTTGGTGATATTGACGAAGCGCTGCTGTGGAGCTGTGAGAAGCGCGCCGCGTCGCTCTGCGCCACGCTTGCCTGTCGTCCCGATCAAAGCCCGGTGTGGATCTTCGGCTACGGTTCCCTGATGTGGAACCCGGTCTTTGAAGCGGAAGAGGTGGCGACCGGACGGCTTGAGGGCTGGCATCGTGCTTTTTGCCTGCGGCTGACCGCCGGACGCGGCACCGTTGCCACACCGGGACGGATGCTGGCGCTGAAAGAGGGCGGTTCTACCAGTGGTCTGGCGTTTCGCCTGCCGGAAGCGCGCCTGCATGAAGAGCTTGAGCTACTGTGGAAACGGGAAATGATCACCGGCTGCTATCTGCCCACCTGGTGTGAACTGACGCTGGAGGATGGCCGCACGGTTACGGCGCTGGTGTTTATCATGGATCCGCGTCATCCGCTGTATGAAGCCGACTCCTGCCGCAGCACCATTGCTCCGCTGATCGCTCAGGCCAGTGGTCCGCTTGGCAGCAACGCGCAGTATCTGTTCTCGCTGGAACAGGAGCTGGGCAAACGCGGCATGCAGGAAGAGGCGTTAACGCGCCTTGCGGCCGAAGTGCGCGCGCTGCAGCAGAGCGCCGCGCGCGGCTAACCTCAATTACCCGGATTAATCAGCCAGGTGCCCGGCTGGTTAATCGTCAGCATCTGGCTGCGCACCTGGCTGCCGTGATGCACTTCAATACGATAGCTGCCTGCCGCCAGATTCAGCGAGGCGAAACCGCTGCTGGCGGGTTTCACATCCTTCGCTTCGCCGTTCAGCACGATATTTTCCCCTGCCTGCAACTGCAGATAAACCGTCGCCATGGTTGGTGCGCTGCTGGCGGGCGCGCTGCCCGCTGTTGGCGTCGCCGCCGGGGCGCTGCTGGCCGCCACCGGCGGTGCGTCGCTCGGGCGATTGGCTTTCCACACCACGACCACCACGGCAAGCAAGGCCACGGCAGCGGCGGCGAGCAGGGCACGCGACAAACGGCGCACATTGCGTGGCGTCACCGGTTCAATCGCGGCGGCGGCATGATTAACCGCCATTACCTGCGGTTCCGGCACGGCCGCTACCGGCTCCGGCACGGGCTGGCTCTCCGCGGTCACCGGGAAGGTCGTCACCAGCGCTTCGACATCGCTCACCGGCAGATCGATCAGCCGGGCAAAAGCATCAATACTCTGTGGCCGGTCTTCCGGCTTCATCGCCAGCGCGCAGTCGATCGCGTGCAGCAGCGGCAGCGAATACCCCTCAGGCTTGCGCTCCACCAGCGGCTGGTAGTTATCTTCAATGCAGCGCACCACGCTGACCGGCGGCGCGTGGCCGGTGATCAGCGTATGCAGCACCGCGCCCAGCGCGTAGATATCGGTCCACGGTCCCTGTTCGACTTCTCCCTCTTCGCTGTACTGCTCAATCGGCGCGAAGCCCGGCTTGAGCATGATCTCGGTTTCATCCGACAGGTTGCCAATCTCTTTGCGCGCCGAGCCAAAGTCGAGCAGCACCGGCAGCTGATTTTCCTGAATCTGAATGTTATCGAGCGAAATATCACGATGCAGGTAACCGGCGGTGTGAATGGTGTTGATGGCACCAAACAGCGGCGGTAACAGACGGCGAATCCACGCTTCGTCAATGCTGTCCGGGCTGGTGAGCTGCCACTCTTTCAGCGTCATGCCGCTGTAGTAGAGCGTGCCCATGTAAGCCGTGCCGTTCTCTTCCCAGAAGCGCAGGACATGCAGCAGACCGGGATGATTGAAGCGCGCCAGCAGCCGTGCCTCCTGAATAAAGCTGTTGCGTCCGGCATTAAACAGTTTCTGGAAGCGCTCGCCGCGCAGTTCCAGCGCCAGATCCGCACCGCGTACCGCCAGTGACACCGGCATGTACTCTTTGATGGCGATGGTGCGTTCCAGCTGATGATCCCAGGCGCGATAAACAATGCCAAAGCCGCCGCCGCCGATCACTTCCTTGATTTCAAACTCGTTAAACCGGTAGCCCGCAGGCAGGGCATTGGGGGTATGATTTTCGTTTGCCGACATAGTGAGCTCTCTGAACACGTCCTGTAGCGCCCCGTCACGCCGGTGACGGTGGGCAACAACCGCTAATTAATTAATGTTACGCCAGGCACCAATTGCCGGATCGGCCAGATCGGCGTGCAGGGTGTCAATCAGTAACACAGTCACTTTTTGCTGTGGCATAAACTGCGGCGACCAGATGCCGCGTAAGCTATCAACCCGCGATTTCACCGCTTCGCTACCCGTGCCGGTGTTTTTATCCATTTTAATCAGCAGCGTGCCGCTGAAGCGCCAGACGTGCTGCTGAGCATCAAACGGCAGCACCAGCCAGCTATCGCTGGCATCGGGCCGCGCGACAATCATGCGCTGTTTGTTCACCGCTACCACCTCCAGCGGCGTGCGGGTCAGCGTAAGATCGGCGATAGGATAACCCTGCAGGAAGGTTACCGTCTGGCTGCGCGTTTTGCCGTCACTCAGCAGCGTCATCGCCGCCGGACCTTCCAGCCAGCCCTCGGTTGAGCAATGCTGCTGCGGGTTCTCAGGGATAAACAGCGAACCGCCGTTTTCATCCCACCAGGTACGGAAATGGCAGCCGCCGGGCAGGGCGAAGTGCTGCAGCGGCGTGCTGTCGGCCGGACGCGATAAATCCAGCGGCGCTGCGGTATTGGCGCTGGCGCTGGCGGTCGCGTCGTTGAGGATGATCGGCCGCCAGTTCTGCAGTTTTGCCGCGCTGCCGTTAGCCAGCACGCTGCCCTCTTTGCTGGTCATCTGCCAGGGGATCTCATCCAGCAGGCCGCACTGGTTCGCCAGCAGCGTGCCGACGCGGGGCAGAAAGCTGGTAAGAATGCTGGTGTCGCTGCTTTTACCGGATACGATGCGCAGCGGCAGCGTCTCTTTACACCAGTCGTCGGGCGCATTACTGGCAACGTTATCGATATAGACTTCCAGCGAAAGGCTGGGCGAGTAGACCACCCGGTAATCTTCCGCCTGCGCATTCAGGGCCAGTAACAGGGCGGCAACGCCCGGCAACCACAGTTTCATAATGATCCTTGCAATCAATAACGTGACGGCAAAAAACGTGCCGCATCAGCCTGGGAATAAAGCAGCGTCGCGTCCTGCGGTTCGCCAATCCAGATTGCCAGAGCGCTGAGATTGTCGCTTTTAACACTGCGGTTTACGGCCTGTTCCATCAATGCCAGCCACTCTTCGCAGGCGTTTACCATGCGCAGTGCCTGTTCCATTTCGTCGGTCGTGAGGTTGAGCCAGAAACCGTCGGTACAGACCAGAAATGCGTCACCATCGGTCAGCTCAATCACCTCGCTGAAGGTGGCCGGTCGGGCCGGCTCAATACCCAGCGCATTATAAAGTAAATTACTGTTAATGCCGGTATTTTCATAGCCGGCTTCGCGCAGCTGCTGCGCCAGACTGTGGTCACGCGTCACCTGATGCAGCACCCCGTGGCGGAAGTGATAAACCCGGCTATCACCAGCGTGCGCCCACCATGCGCGCTGCGTTGTGCGGTCAATAAACAGGGCAGCAAGGGTGGTACTCATGCGCGAAAAATTCGGATTGTTCCCCTGGGCGCTGACCAGCGTTTGCTGACACTTTTCTATCGCCGCGCGCGTACTCTCCGGCGTGAACGTGTCGCTTTGCTGCAGCTGCGTCAGCAGGGTATCGCGCACCAGCTGGGCGGCATAATCGCCGCCGGGCAGACCGGCCACGCCGTCGCACACCAGAAAACAGGCTTTCTGTTCGTCGACTTCGGCACCGGTGCGATCCTGGTTTTCGTCACGCATACCCTGCTGGCAGCGGCTGGCAAACTTCATCTTCATGCGTCTTCGGTCCGCGTCTGGGAATCTTTGTACTGATTCACTTCCATGTCGTAGGCATGCAGAAAGGCTTCACCAAACAAGGTGTGGAAGTCATCTTCAATCTCGCCCGCGGTGCGCTGATAGTGGCGGAGAAAATAGTCCCACAGCGCCGCTTTGCGTCCGCCGCTGAACGGCATCTTAGGCAGCACGCCGTCTTTGCGCGCTTCCTCTTCCAGACGCTGCGGATTAAACGACTGCAGCATCGCGGCAATGATGGCGCGAATGCCGGCAATCATCCCCAGCTGATGCGCCTGTAAATCCACCAGCGCATCGCGCACCGCTGCTTCCGGTGGCATAAAGCCAGGCATCTGGCTCTGGTACATCTGCATCAGCACGGTTTTGCCGGAAGGCAGAATTTTAAACGGGTTGTTGGCTTCGTTAAGGATCATCGTCATGTCGGCTTTCACGCCGCGCTTGAGGATGGAGCGCGAAGAGAGCAGGGCAACCGTACCCTGCGAAAACAGGCTTAGCATGCGGCCAGTGACGCGCATCTGCTCTTCGGTGATCGGCGTCTGGTGACCATTATTCAGGCCCATGCCTTCCAGCAGCGCGGCGATCAGTTTGTCCTGATCGGCGCCCGGCAGCACGGCTGGCACTACGGGCGCATCGCTTTGCGGATCGATCGCCAGGCGCGCGTCCGGGCGGCGTTCGTGACGCGGACTGTCGCTCTGCGGCAGCACTTCCGGTTCCGGCACGTTTTCGTCCTGCTGCATACCCAGCGGATCGGCGGCGCTGTCAGCAAAAAACGCCAGCGGATCATCCTGCGGTGCGTTCTGACACGCCGGGTCGCGCACTTCCAGGCCATATTCGCCAATCTGCAGCGTATCGCCGTGGCGCAGCCGCACCTGCGAGCCGCGCTGTAGCGCCACGCCGTTCAGCACCACTGAAGTGACGCTGCCCTGGTTGGTCAGGCGGCACTCGCCGTCTGGCGACAGGTGCACCAGCGCCTGCAGGCGCGAGATGGCGCGCGATTCGTCAGGCAGCACCAGGTCGTTATCCTGGCTGCGGCCGATGGTCCCGCCGGGCGGGCTAAACGCGACGGTTTTGGCGGGCACATCCGTATTGCACTGCACAATGGTAAATTGCATGAGTCATCCCGTTAACAAGGCAAGCGCACTGGCCTATTCAAACATCGGTGGATAGAGGCCATTACGTCCCGGCTGGGCACCCGCCGCCGGGTTAAACAATAACGAAAAAAGTTGCGCGGTGAGCGGGCCACTGTGTTTATGCGTGGCGTGGGCAAAGCCGTCACTGCGATTACTCCACCAGTAGCTAATGTGCTGTTGGGGATCAAAACGATCGGCCACTTCACGCCAGCTCAGGGTGCAGGGCAAATCGTCAAAACCAATCACATCCATGATGTCGCTGCGCTGCTTATCCGGCAGCAGCAGCGGAGCCAGCTGCTGAATCTGCGTCTCCAGCGCGTCCGGGCTGTGGCGATCGCGCACCGCCTGCCACAGCAGCGCGCCGAGTTCCTGATACCAGTCGCCGGAGATCGCCAGTTGTGAAGCATGCCACGCGCTGAGCGGAATGCTGTGCAGCGCCAGCAGCGGCCACGCACGGCCGACGCGATCGCACGAGGGCAGCAGACAGCCCAACTGCACCTGCTGGCGCAGCGGCGATAGCGGCAGGACAAAATTCCATACCGGCGCGCGTAAAAACTGTTGCGTACTGGCCTCTTCCTGCTGATGCCAGTGGATTAAGCCTTGTTGAAACCAGTGGCTCCACGGCGTCACCGTGGCTTCACTGAGCCGCTGGCGCAGAAAATCACCGGTGGCCGGTAATTTGCCATACCAGCCCGGCGCGGTGTAACTCGCCATGGTTACCTCACCATTACTCACTGTGTCCGGTCAATCGCTGCGATACGGTGTGTGGCGCAACCGCCAGCATACGGCCATTCTGACCGGCATTTTTCAGATTTTCCGCAAGCTTACGCATCATCAGCGCATTGTCGCGCGCATAAGGCGAAGACTGAATCTGCTGATCGAGCAGCTGGCTAAGGTGCCAGTCAAGCTGCTGCAGATCGCGCGCGCTGACGTTGTCCGGCAGCGTGCGCTGCAGATTTTGCATCAGCCAGCCGCGCAGAAATTCGCCGTCGTAGTTACGCGGCTGATACAGCATCTGATAAGCGCGCAGCGCATTGCGGCTGTAGTCATTGTCGGTGCCGGGATCGTCACGCAGCAGGTTGGTAATTTGCTGGGCCACGCGCGGCAGCAGTAAAGACTTAAGCGCATTTTGATAAAGCACCCATGCGGCATCGCTCACCTGGTTACCGCGATACAGTCCAGCGCGCATGGTAAGCGGTGGATTGTCGAGAGAAAAATGCGCCGACAGCGGCAGTTTCACCAGGTTATTTAAGAAGGGTAGCAGATCAAAAATATTATCGGCTGGCTGATGAATAACCTGCTGACTTTGCGCGGTAATCGGCCCGATACGCGCCGCGACCTGATCGAGATAACGCTGATTCTGCACGTAGCTGGTGAGCCACAAACCGGAGAGCAGCACCAGCGCGCCGGTGAGCGCGCCGTAACCGATCCAGTGCAGCAGCCGGTTACGATACTCCCAGTGACGGTTGCTGCCGGCGAGGCCGCTTTCGCGGAACACCAGGTCGCTTAACAGGTCGCGAATAAAGAAGCTCTGGCCTTTGGTACCCGGAATCGGATTGCTGCGGTTAACGCTGTCCCACGCGGCAAGGCTCGACTCGCCGGTGTGTGGCAGCTGTAGCTTACGGTTGAGTTCGCCCATGATGCGGTCAAACGGCAGGCCTTCCTGGGTACCGCTGGTGAAGAACAGGCCGCGCGCCGACCAGGCAATCTCATCCTCATGGCGGGAAAACACCACGTCGAGATATTCGTTGAGTAACGGACGCAGCGAACTGAACTCCTGCGGGAACAGGAAGCTGTCGGCGCGCTGGGTGAGATCGCGCTCGCCGGCCATCACGTCGGCCAGCTGCTGCTGCAGACGCTGCTCCAGCTGCTGAAAGCGCTCGCTAAAGCTGCGGTGCCAGTCATCTTTATGCGGCTTGCCCGGTTCCCACGGGAAGGTGAAGCCCCAGATGGCATCGCGCTGTGGCTTACTCAGGTTGCCGTAAAAGCTCATAAACCCTTTCAGCAGGTCGGTTTTGGTGACCATCACATACACCGGGAAGTGAATGCCGGTTTGCTGATGCAGCTCAACCATGCGGCTGCGCAGCGCGCTGGCCTGGGCGTGACGTGCCTCAGCGGAATCGGTCAGCAGGTCGGCCACGCTGATGGTCATGATCACGCCGTTGATCGGCTGGCGCGTGCGGTAGCGCTTTAGCAATTTAATGAAGTTATGCCACTCGGCACCGTCGCGCGCGCGCTGGCTCTCCTGCAGTGCGTAACGGCCCGCGGTGTCGATTAAGACTGCGCTGTCGGTGAACCACCAGTCGCAGTGACGCGTGCCGCCGACGCCGCGTACCGACTCTTTGCCGAGGCTGTCGGTTAACGGAAACTCCAGGCCAGCATTCAGCAGCGCGGTGGTTTTACCGGCGCCGGGCGCGCCTATCATCACGTACCACGGCAACTGATACAGATAGTGACTCTGAAAACGCGCCAGCCAGCTTTTCTGATGCCGGCGACCAAACTGGGTGCGTTTCAGCCGCAGCGCCGCTTCACTGAAGCGCTGGGTCAGCAGCGTCTCGGTCGCCTGGCGATCGGACGCTTCTTCGTGACTCATCTCCTGCAGGCGATTGAGCAGCTTGCTGTTAAACCAGCCGCGCCAGATGGCGGGAATAAACTGGAACAGCACCCAGCAGAAATAGAGCAGGCCGACCGCCAGCTGGCGCGGGAATACCGGCTCCAGTGGACGGGTGTCACCCCAGCTCCACAGCGGACCGAGCATCCACAGCACGCAGCTCAGTGCCGTGACGCCAATCAGGCCCCACAGCAGGCGATGGGTTAACAGATGTTGGAGTGATGCGCGCATCACTGGCCTCCCTGATGGTTGCCGAGGGTTTCCGGTGCCGCAAACAGGGTGATCTCCACCCGGCGATTGCGGGCGCGGTTTTCATTGCTGTCATTGGGTAACAGCGGATTGCTGTCACCGCGGCCTTCGGCTTTAACGCTGTGACCGTCCGCCAGCTGCGTATTCAGCAGTTGCGTAACGGCACGGGCGCGGGCGAAGGAGAATTCATAGCTGGAGGCGAAACGGCCATCCACCGGACGATTATCGGTATAGACCGATACCAGCACCGTGCCTTTTACCGTCTTCATCGCGCTGGCCACATGCGCCAGCAGCGCGCGGCCAACCTGGTTTACCACCGTACCGTCCGGCGCAAACAGCTTGTCCGCAGGGATGATCACTTTGCTGCCAAAGGCACCATCGCTCACTTCCAGCTGGCCTGCGGCAATCACGTCGTTAAGACGCTGATGCAGATCGAGCAGCGCCTGCGGTGAGGTGGGGCGGCGGCCCGGCATGATTTGCGGCAGCGGGGTTTGATAGATGGCGCGCAGCAGCGGTTCGGCCGCATTGCCCAGCCGCCAGTTGAGCCCGCTGTAGATCAGACAGGCAATGAGCGTAGCCAGCGTGACGCAGGCCCACAGTGGCACCATTGGCCGCGTCAGGGTGCTGACCAGCGGATGTACTTCCACCAGCGGCGCGCGCGGTGGTGTCGCCGGGCGGGTTTCCGTAATCAGCTGCGCCAGCCGTTTACGGATGCCTTCACACTGTGCGCGTCCGCTGTCGCTGCCGCGATAGCGCCCTTCGTAGCCCAGCAGCAGGCAGTAGTGAATCACTTCCAGCAGCCATAAATGCTGCTGCGGGCTTTGCGACACGCGCGACAGCAGCTGGAACACTTTTTCGCCGCCCCAGCTTTCGTTATGAAAGGTCACCAGCATGCCGTTGCCGGACCAGACGCCGCGCGTGCCCCAGGGGGTTTGCGCCGCCGCTTCGTCCAGCACGCTACACAGGCAGTAGCGTGCACCGATGATCATCTCAAATGGCAAACCCGCCTGCTTGCAGCGTTGCTCGAACTGGCGGATCTCTTCAATTAGCAGCTGACGCAGGCCGGCGGGATCGTCGTGCGTCGCCGCCTGCCGTATACGCACGACGGCATTCAGAATCGGTGCTGCGGCATTCAGCAAAAGGTTATCGTTGCCCGCGACAATGCCATCGCGGGCAAGGGAGTCCTGAGTCATTAAATCTCGATTATCCTGGCAATAACGGAACGGTTAGCCCGCAAAGCAGCGGTGTGCTGCGGGCAATATGCGCCGGATTGCATCATCAGTCTAAGATCCAGGTCGCGGTATCATTGGTGCGGCATGCTTTACTGGCGCCGCCCACGGCCACGCAGACCTGTTTAGTACGACGGGGACGCGGCCGGTCGCTGCGCAGCGTGGCATCATAGCGGCTGCTCTCCACGCCAGCTTTGGGGGGCACGTAGCCAATCAGCTGACCGCTGGGTTCTTCTGCAATCGCCAGCCAGTTGTGCTCGACGCGACCCAGCACCTCAAAGGTTTGGGCGTTATCCAGATAACGGACCACTTTGCCGCCGTAATCCGGCAGGGTCATCACAGAGGCGGCATACAGCGCGCGAAAGCTCTCATTCACCGGGGTAAATTCACCGGGTGCTGCCACTGCATGACGATGAACCAGTTTTACGCCGTTCACTTCGCTGGTGACCAGGGTGTCATCCGTCACGGGCGGTGGAGGCGCTTTACATCCCGCCAGCGTTAAAGCCGCCAGCAGCGTTAGCAAGAGACTCTTATTCACCATGATCCTCAAATTTTCATCAGTGTCGCTGCAGAGTTGTATCCGGCACGCACTCAGCGGGCGGGCAGATTATGCAGTGAGAAGGCCACTAAAAAACAGTCAAATTACAGAAAGATAGTGCTGACTTAAGTCTACCTAAGACTTTTGAGAATTCAAACCATTGCACCGCGGCAAATCCCGTGCTACCGGGCGAAAAAACGCCTTAACGGCACGCCGCGATAGTTCTGGCTGGGACGATAGATAAGCTGCATTAATTTATTTGCGTAAGCAAGCGCGGCTGGTGTGCGGCGCGACATTTGCCCCCTGATGGTGCTTAAGGGAATTGGTAAATAAGATTTATCTATTTTTTCAGATAAAAAAAGATTGCGCGGCGAAACAATTTTATGATTTTCGGAATTTCCGGGCGCAGCCGCGTCTGTAACCCAGCCAGTCCGGCACGGCTTTTGCTTGCTCCACCACTTAACCCGTATTGCGCAGCAAAGTCGCGGAACCGTTCGCTGGTGATTGGCCCGCACCAGGTTAGCGCAGGTCCTGATTTCACTTATGGCTAAATAAACCCATCTTTTTCTCGCTTAATCCGCGCTTTAGACCCGAAGGGTTTTGGCATCCTATGCTCAGAATTCCTGCCAGCTGAGGTATGTCGTGGCTGAAGAGAGCAACGAGGACAAAACAGAATCGCCCACCCCCCACCGACTTGAGAAAGCACGGCAGGAGGGGCAGATTCCGCGTTCGCGCGAGCTGACTTCGGTACTGATGCTGCTGGCCGGGCTGCTGATCATCTGGCTGGGCGGCCACAATATGGCGCAACGGCTGGCCAGCATGGTGGCCACCGGCTTCCGCTTCGACCACGGCATGGTCAACGACGATAAAATTATCGTCTCGCACATCGGCAACCTGGTGATGCAGGCGGTGATCGCGCTGCTGCCGCTGATGGCCGGGCTGGTGATCGTTGCCATCGCCGCGCCGATGATTCTGGGCGGAATCAACATCAGCGGAAAATCCATCAAATTCGATTTCAAAAAGCTCAACCCGTTACCGGGCATTGCGCGCATGTTCTCCGGTCAGACGTGGGCGGAACTGGTGAAGGCGATCCTCAAAGCGGTGCTGGTGGCGCTGGTGGCTGGCTGGTATCTGTGGAGTCACTGGCAGGAGATGCTGCGCCTGATGAGCGAATCGCCTGTGAATGCGCTGCAGCATGGCCTGTCGATGACCGCCATCAGCTGCGCGCTGGTGATGCTGGGTCTGATCCCGATGGTTGGCTTTGATGTGTTCTGGCAGCTCTACAGCTACTTCAAAAAGCTGCGCATGACGCGCCAGGAAATTCGCGATGAACACAAGCAGAACGAAGGCGACCCGCACGTTAAAGGGCGTATCCGCCAGGCGATGCGTGCCGCCGCCCGCCGCCGCATGATGGCCGACGTACCGAAGGCGGACGTCATCGTGACTAACCCGACGCACTACTCGGTGGCGCTGCAGTATCAGGAAGGCAAGATGAGCGCGCCGAAAGTGATTGCCAAAGGCGCCGGTGACATTGCCCTGCGCATTCGTGAAATCGCTAAAGAGCACCGCGTACCGATTCTGGAAGCGCCGCCGCTGGCGCGTGCGCTCTATCGTCATACGGAAATTGGCCAGTTTATTCCCGGCGCGCTCTATGCCGCCGTGGCCGAAGTGCTGGCGTGGGTCTGGCAGCTGCGACGCTGGAAGCGTGAAGGCGGCCTGATTCCAAACAAACCAAAACATCTGCCGGTCCCGGCAGAGATGGACTTTGCAGGAGAGAACACCAACCATGGCTAATCTGGCCGAAAAGCTGCGTTTACCGGGCAATTTTAAAGACACGCAATGGCAGGTGCTGGCTGGTCCGGTGCTGATCATGCTGATCCTGTCGATGATGGTATTGCCGCTGCCGGCGTTCATCCTTGACCTGCTGTTTACCTTCAACATTGCGCTGTCCATCATGGTGCTGCTGGTGGCAATGTTCACCCAGCGCACGCTGGAATTCGCTGCCTTCCCGACCATTTTGCTGTTCTCAACGCTGCTGCGTCTGGCGCTGAACGTCGCCTCAACGCGTATCATCCTGCTGGAAGGGCATACGGGGGCTGATGCCGCCGGGCGCGTGGTTGAAGCCTTTGGTCACTTCCTCGTCGGCGGTAATTTCGCCATTGGTATCGTGGTGTTCATCATCCTGGTGATCATCAACTTCATGGTCATTACCAAAGGTGCCGGACGTATCGCCGAAGTGGGCGCGCGTTTCGTGCTGGATGGAATGCCCGGCAAGCAGATGGCAATAGATGCCGATTTGAACGCCGGCCTGATTGGTGAAGACGAAGCCAAACGCCGGCGCACCGAGGTGACCCAGGAAGCGGACTTCTACGGCTCAATGGACGGTGCCAGTAAGTTTGTGCGCGGCGACGCCATCGCCGGCATCCTGATCATGGTGATCAACGTGATCGGCGGCCTGCTGGTGGGCGTGGTGCAGCACGGTATGGATCTCGGCCACGCCGGGGAAACCTATACGCTGCTGACCATCGGTGACGGCCTGGTGGCGCAGATCCCGGCGCTGGTGATCTCTACCGCTGCCGGTGTCATCGTTACCCGCGTCAGCACCGATCAGGACGTCGGCGAACAGATGGTGGGCCAGCTGTTTAACAATCCGCGCGTGCTGATGCTGAGTGCCGGCGTGATTGGCCTGCTGGGCCTGGTGCCCGGCATGCCGAACTTTGTGTTCCTGCTGTTCACCGCGGCGCTGCTCGGCCTGGCCTGGTGGCTGCGCGGCCGCGAAATGCAGCCGAAGAAGCAAAGTGAAGCCTCCAGCGTGGTGAAAACGCAGGAGACGCCGGCAACGGTCGAAGCCTCGTGGACCGACGTCCAGCTGGAAGATTCGCTTGGCATGGAAGTGGGCTATCGCCTGATTCCGATGGTCGATCATCTGCAAAACGGCGAGCTGCTCGGGCGTATCCGCAGTATCCGTAAAAAGGTGGCGCAGGAGGTCGGCTTCCTGCCGCCGGTGGTGCACATTCGTGACAACATGGAGCTGCCGCCGGCGCGCTATCGCATCCTGATGAAGGGCGTGGAGATTGGCAGCGGCGATGCTTATCCGGGACGCTGGATGGCGATTAACCCGGGCACGGCGGCGGGCACGCTGCCGGGTGAAGCGACGGTGGACCCGGCGTTTGGCCTCGCGGCCATCTGGATCGACAGCGCGCTGAAAGAGCAGGCACAGATTCAGGGCTACACCGTAGTGGAAGCCAGTACCGTGGTGGCTACCCACCTTAATCACCTGATCGGCCAGTACGCCAGCGAGCTGTTTGGGCGTCAGGAAGCGCAGCAGCTGCTGGACCGTGTCACCCAGGAGATGCCAAAGCTGACGGAAGATCTGGTGCCGGGCGTGATTACCCTGACCACGCTGCACAAAGTGCTGCAAAATCTGCTGACCGAGCGCGTCTCGATCCGCGACATGCGCACCATTATCGAAACGCTGGCCGAACATGCGCCGGTGCAGAACGATCCGCAGGAACTGACCAGCGTGGTGCGCGTCGCGCTGGGCCGCGCGATTACCCAGCAGTGGTTCCCGGGCAACGGCGAAGTGCAGGTGATTGGACTGGATGCCACACTGGAACGTCTGCTATTGCAGGCGCTGCAGGGCGGTGGCGGTCTGGAACCGGGTCTTGCCGATCGACTGCTGATGCAGGCGCAGGCCGCGCTGCAGCAGCAGGAGATGACCGGTGCGCCGCCGGTGCTGCTGGTTAACCATCCGCTGCGGGCGCTGCTGGCGCGCTTCCTGCGCCGCAACCTGCCGCAGCTGGTGGTGCTGTCTAATATGGAGCTGACCGATAACCGGCAAATCCGCATGACTGCAACCATAGGCGGCAAATAATGCGCGGCGTGACGCTCTCATGGCTGCTGGCAGCGCTGCTGACGCTGCCGCTAACGGGCAAAGCCGCCAGCGGTGCGTGGCAGGCCAGCGCCAGCGGCCCGAGCCTTGGCGTGCGCGGCAACTGGCTGCTGTCGCCGGCGCTTAAAGCGCCCTCGGCGGCTCCAGGGACTATTTCGGTGGTGAACTGGCGCTACACGCTGAGCCGACCTGCGCCATCCGGTCTGGTGGTGCGGCTGTGCGCCAGTCAGCGCTGCGTGGAGCTGGACGGCGCAAGCGGCAGCACGCGCGGCCTCGCCAACGTGGCAGCCGATGAAACGCTGCATCTGGCTTTCGGATTTCAGGGGCAGGGCGCGTTGCCGCCCGGCCTGCGGGTGGTGAGCAGTGAAGTGATGGTCAATTACCAATAGCAAATAGCCAATAGCCAATAAAAAACCCGCCGCAGCGGGTTTTTTTAGGCTTACATTCGCTCGACGGTTTTGATGCCCAGCGTATCCAGCCCCTGCTTCAGGGTTTTCGCCGTCAGCGCAGCCAGCTGCAGACGGCTGTTGCGTACGTTTTCCTCTTCGGCGGAGAGAATCGGGCAGTGCTCATAGAAGCCCGAGAACAGACCGGCCAGATCGTACAGATAAGCACACATCACGTGCGGCGTGCCATCGCGCGCAACCTGGGTGATGGTCTCTTCAAACTGCAGCAGACGGGTCGCCAGCAGCGCTTCGCGCTCGTCAGTCAGGATGATATCACCGTGCAGGCTGTCTGCCTCAATGCCCGCTTTACGGAATACCGAGAGCACACGCGTGTAGGCATACTGCATGTACGGCGCGGTGTTGCCTTCAAACGCCAGCATGTTGTCCCAGTCAAAGATGTAATCGGTGGTGCGGCTTTTCGACAGGTCGGCGTATTTCACCGCGCCAATACCGACCACTTCCGCCAGCTCTTTCAGCTCTGCCGCGCTCATCTCCGGATTCTTCTCGCTCACCAGCGCATGGGCGCGCTCAACGGCTTCATCCAGCAGATCGGAGAGTTTGATGGTGCCACCGCTGCGTGTCTTAAACGGACGGCCATCTTTACCCAGCATCATGCCGAACGCATGGTGCTCCAGCGGCACTGACTCCGGCACGTAGCCCGCTTTGCGCACGATGGTCCACGCCTGCTGCAGATGCTGATGCTGGCGGGAATCGATGTAGTACAGCACGCGATCGGCATGCAGCGTTTCATAGCGATATTTGGCGCAGGCGATATCGGTGGTGGTGTAGAGATAGCCGCCATCCTTCTTCTGGATGATCACGCCCATCGGTTCACCTTCCTTGTTTTTAAACTCATCAAGGAAGACCACGGTGGCGCCTTCGCTGGTCACCGCCAGCCCTTTTTCGCGCAGATCGGCGACAATGCCCGGCAGCATGTCGTTATACAGGCTTTCACCCATCACATCCTTACGCGTCAGGGTGACGTTAAGGCGGTCATACACCTGCTGGTTCTGACTCATGGTGATATCCACCAGCTTTTTCCACATGGCGCGGCAATATTCGTCGCCACCCTGCAGTTTCACCACGTAACCGCGGGCGCGCTCGGCGAAGGCTTCGTCTTCGTCATAGGTGCGTTTCGCTTCGCGGTAGAAGGCTTCAAGGTCAGCCAGCGCGATATCTTCATGGTGCTCGTTCTGCTGCTTCTCCAGATAGGCTATCAGCATGCCAAACTGTGTGCCCCAGTCACCGACGTGGTTAGCGCGGATGACGTGATGACCGAGAAACTCCTGGGTGCGCACTGCGGCATCACCGATGATGGTGGATCGCACGTGACCGACGTGCATCTCTTTCGCCACGTTAGGCGCCGAGTAGTCAATCACGATAGTCTGAGGTGTCACTTCGCTGACGCCCAGGCGTGGCAGCTGCAGCGCCTGCGCGGCCTGCTGTGCCAGCCACTGGCGGTCGAGGAAGATGTTGATAAAGCCGGGACCGGCGATGTCGACTTTGCTGGCGATACCAGCCAGATCCAGATGCTGAACTACCTGTTCAGCCAGCTGGCGCGGCACCTGACCGAGCTTTTTCGCCACGGCCATGATACCGTTCGCCTGGTAATCGCCGAACTGCACTTTTGCAGACTGACGAACCTGCGGTTCGCAATCGGCCGGTGCGCCTGCCGCCACCATCGCCTGACTGACTTTATCGGAAAGAAGAGCCTGAATATTCACCGCGTTACCTTCATATGCTGAAAAGGCCCGCCAGCTGAGGGCGAGCCGATGTCGTCATCCCGCGTGCGTGTCGGGACGGAAAAAATAAGAGGGGAAGTATACGTGAAATGTTGGGGTGCGTCAGCAATCGGTTATGGCTGCCGGTGGACGCAGGCCCGCGCGCCGGTTAACGGCGGCGCGGGTGGCGACGGGGATTTTTAACGCTTTTGTCTTCACGCACCTTCCAGTGGCGGGAAATTGCAAATCCCATCAAGGCTATCAGGACCGCGACAACAATGAGCATAGACATAGGGCCATTCCTTGTAGTTGTGAAACCCAAATTTATAAGAAAGGGTCAGCTACTGCAATTGATTGGCGGGTAAATAAGAGTTATCTCATTGTATTAACTATTATTAATAATAACAGTTGGTTAAGGCGCTTTTATAAAGTAACGTGTGGACCTGATTACGCGATTAATCCGAAAGAGAGGGGCGATTTATGCGGTTTTTGAAGGTTTTTGGCGTGAAATCGGATGAATCCGAGCATTTTGTCAAGCGAAAGCTGCGGCAGCCCTGTTTTTTTATTGATTAAAAGATCTGAACTGAGTTTGAGGTATTCAACGTATGAATCTGGATTTTCCTTCAGAACTGAGTGACTTAAAACAAGACCTGTCCCGATTTGAACAGGCTTTGCAACACTTTGCGGCACGCCTCGGTCTTGACCTCACGCAGCACGAGGCGGACCACGTGGCGGTGCGCTGTCACCAGTTCGCGACGGCAGAACGCTGGAAAGCCGGGTTATTGCAAATCGGCGAGCAGTTTTCCGAAGCGATGATCAACGGACGGCCGATCTGCCTGTTTAAGCTGCATCAGCCGCTGCGCATCGCGGGCTGGCAGGTGGATGTGATCGAGCTGCCGTGGCCCGGTGAGAAGCTGTATCGCCACGAAGGCTGGGAGCATGTGGAAATTGTGTTGCGCGGCGAGCCGGAAACGCTGGGCATGCGTGCGATGGCGTTGCTGGCAGATGAGGCGCTGACGCAGCCGGGCATCGCGTTTAAAACCAGCACGCCGCAGGGCGAAAATGAACGTCTGCCCAATCCGACCTTAGCGGTGACGGACGGGCAAACTACCATCAAGTTTCATCCGTGGCGACTGGAGGAGATCGTTGCCAGCGAACAGGCTTAGCGCCGTGCAGCCACCGCCTGCAGCAGGCGCGATACCGCCTGCTGCAGGGTGGCGTGCGTGCAGCCAAAGTTGAAGCGCACGAAGCGATCGTCGCCGAAATCACGGCCCGGCGAGAAACCGAGACCGTGTTTTTCGAAATACAGCGCCGGGCTGGCGACATCCAGCTGGCTGGCGTCAATCCAGCCGAGGTAGCTGGCCTCTGGCGCGACCATGCTGAGTTCCGGCAGCGCATTCACCTGCTGCACCAGCCAGTCACGATTGGTGCGCAGGTAAACCAGCTGGTCCGCCAGCCATGCATCACCGCCGCGCCATGCGGCTTCCGCTGCTACCAGCGCCAGAATATCCACACCCGGTACGATGCCTTCACGCACCTGCTTAAAGCGTTTCCGCAGTTCGGGATGAGGGATAATGGCCATGGACGCACCCAGCCCGGCGATGTTGAAGGTTTTAGACGGCGAAATCAGGGTAATGCTGCGCTGGGCGGCGTCTTCGCTCAGCGAGGCAAACGGAATGTGCTGTACGCCAGGCGTTAACAGCAGGTCACAATGGATTTCATCAGAGCACACCAGCAAATCGTGGCGTTGGGCAAAGGCCAGCTGCGCCTCCAGCTCATCACGGCGGTAGACGGTGCCGCCCGGATTCTGCGGATTGCACAGCATGAGCAGGCGCTCGTTGCCCTGCATCTGGCTGTCATCCAGCTGCATCACCCAGCGATCCTGCTGTAACTGCAATGGCAGATTGACCTGAGCGCGCTGCGCCAGCCGCGCCGCCGCGCGAAACGGCGGATAAATCGGCGTCGGTGCCACGGTGCTCTGCGACGACTCGGTAAATGCCCGGACCGATAAATTCAGTCCGCTCACCACGCCCGGCAGCAACACAATCCATTCCGGCTCAATCTGCCAGCCATAGCGCTGGGCTAAGCGGGAAATAGTGATATCAATCAAACCGTGCGGCGTCGCGCCATAGCCGAAAACACCGTGGTCGGCACGCTGTTTAATGGCCTCAATGATGCACGGCGGCGAGCGAAAATCGGTGTCGGCAACCCACAAAGGCAGCACATCGCGATCACCATATTTGTGCCATTTCAAACTATCGCTGTGACGACGGTCTATCCCTTGATCAAAATCGAATGCCATAGTGCGCTTTCCACGTAAACTGTCTGAATGAGCAGACTAACTGATGCACTCCTCCCGAGCCAGCAGTCATGAAAAGGAGCAAGGTATGACGAAACTGGAAATTTGTTGCTATGGCATCGACTGCGCAATGACTGCGCAGGCGTCCGGTGCCGATCGCGTGGAGCTGTGCAGTGCTCCGCGTGAAGGCGGACTGACACCTTCGGCGGGTATGCTGGAAGCCGCACAACGTGAACTGACCATTCCGGTCCACCCGATCGTGCGGCCGCGCGGCGGCGATTTTTGTTACACCGCACGCGAATTTGAGGTGATGAAATCGGACGTGGCGCGTATTCGCGAGCTGGGTTTTCCTGGCCTGGTGATTGGCATGCTGGACGAAGATGCGCACGTCGACACGGTACGCATGCAGCAGATTATGGCGCTGTGCGACGGCATGGCGGTGACTTTCCATCGCGCCTTTGATTTGTGCCACAGCCCGAAGCGTTCGCTGGAGGTGCTGACTGATTTAGGGATCGCCCGCATTCTGACTTCCGGTCAGCAGCAGAGCGCTGAAACCGGAATTGCATTATTACGGGAACTAAATGAATACAGCACCGGTCCAATCATTATGGCAGGGGCAGGCGTGCGCCTCAGCAATCTGCAAAAGTTCCTCGACAGCGGATTGCAGGAAGTCCACAGCTCCGCCAGCCGTGCCGTCGCGTCACCCATGCGCTACCGTAAAGCCGGTGTCTCGATGTGTTCTGAAGCGGAAACCGATGAATTCAGCCGCTCCTGTGTCGATGGCGATGTCGTCGAAGCCATGAAGAGCATGATGCAGATGAGCGTTGACCGGGTCGCCTGACCCGTACCAATTTTGCCGCGCAGCACGCCGAAAACCTGACGTGATGTTTGCAAGTACCAAACCCCAGTTCCTTGCTGGGGTTCTTTTTGTCTGCCGCTTCGCCATGAATAGCGCATTGGTGAAAAAGATGCTTTGATTACTCTATGGCTTAACGCGCGGATAACGCTGATGAAATCCCTCCCTTATGCTGTTGTGATTCTGCTGTTCCCCGTTGCCGGCGCGGCGCTGGCCGCCAGCAGCACCTGCCCGCCGCTGAGCAAAAACATCACCAGCAGCAACAACTGGATTATGCTGGGCGGCGACGCCAAAGGCGCGGTGCGCCAGGTGGTGGCCGGGGAGTTTGGTAAAGACGTCAACTCGCAGAAGCGCGTGCTCGGGCAGTTTGACCAGTGCGGCGATCTGATGGTGGCTGACATCACCTATGACAAAAGCGAAGGTAACGTGGTGCTGAGCATGGAGCAGCATATCGCGCGCGTGCAGCGCGGCTGGGTGGCTGACTATGCTTATCTGGTTAAAGTGACCCGCGCGGGCAAAGAGGAAGTGGTGGATAACCGGCAGGGCACCATCAGCTGGCAGATGGGGCAACACGGCAACATCATCAGCGCCTCGGACAAATTTACCAGCATGGGGAAAGAGGGCTTTACCGATACCACTTACCGCTACGATAAACACTTCCGGCTGGAAAAAAGTATTGCGCGCGGCAGCGATGAACTGACTAACGGCGAGAATACCTGGCGCTGGAATCCGCAGGGGCTGGTGGTGGCATCCACCAGCGCGCGCAGTAAAGATACTTACAGCTACGATAATCAGTGGCGCGAACTGCGGCTGCACGGCACCTCGAGCACGCCGGTCAGCACTTTGCGCTCGGTGGATGAGTGCCAGTTGTGGGACGAGGTGGGCAATTGCACGCTGAGCTATTTGCATGAGACCGAAGTGTTTGCCAAAGGCACCATCGAGCGGCATCTGAGTTCGGCCTACAAATATCAGTACTGGGATCGTCCGGCGACGGACAATTGATGCGCTGTCGCGTATGCTGTTCTGTGCACAACCCGGGAGCCCATCATGACACTGATTATTTCATTCCTTTTCGCCATTACCCTGCTTACGCTGACGCCCGGCTTCGATACCGCGCTGGTGCTGCGTTCAGCGGCTGCGCAGGGCTGGCAGCGTGCCTCAGCGACAGCATTGGGCGTTACCCTCGGCTGTCTGGTGTGGGGCGTGGCGGTCGGGCTGGGCTTAGGCGCGCTGCTGCTTGCTTCGGAAATGGCTTATAACCTGCTGAAAGGCATCGGTGCTGTGTACCTGCTGTATCTCGGCGTCAGACTGCTGCTTAACCCGCGCAGCACGGTGGCCAGCGGGCAGGAGGGGCAAAAGCGGGAAGAGCGCTATCTGACCTGCTTCGCGCGTGGCCTGACCGGTAACCTGCTCAATCCGAAAGTCGGGGTTTTTTACGTCACTTTTCTGCCGCAGTTTATCCCGGCCGGCGGATCGGTGGCGCTGTGGTGCACACTGATGGCGCTCACCCACATGATGATTGGCTTAGTGTGGAACGCGGTATTGATTAGCGGCAGCCAGTACTTTGCTGGTCATCTGCGCCGTCCGGCAGTGTTAAAAGTGATGGATCGCCTGACCGGCTGCGTGTTTATTGGTTTCGCCGCGAAGCTGGCGCTGTCGCGGCGTTAAGCGTTACGGTTTGCGCGCCACCAGCACGGCACGCAGCGGGGCGGGATAGCCTTCAATCGTTTTGCTGCTGTCGTGCGGATCGAGGAACTCCGCCAGCGATTCGCTGGTCATCCAGTCGGTGCGACGCTGCTCTTCCACCGAGGTGATGGCGTAATCGGCGATGCGCACATCGACAAAACCGCACTTCTCCAGCCAGTTTTTCAGCGCCGCCGCAGACGGAATAAAGTAAACGTTGCGCATCTGCGCATAGCGTTCACCCGGTACCAGCACCGCGTTTTCATCGCCTTCAATCACCAGCGTTTCCAGTACCAGTTCGCCGTCGCTGACCAGCTGATTTTTCAGCTGCAGCAGATGGTCGAGCGGCGAACGCCGGTGATAGAGCACGCCCATGGAGAACACGGTATCGAACGCCTGCAGCGCCGGTAGCTGCTCAATGCCCAGCGGCAGCAGGTGCGCACGGCGATCATCACCCAGCAGCTTACGCACCGCTTCGAACTGGCACAGGAACAGCTGCATCGGATCGATACCGACCACCAGCTGCGCGCCGGCACCAATCATACGCCACATGTGATAACCGCTGCCGCAGCCCACATCCAGCACGGTTCGACCGGCCAGCGAAGAGATATGCGGCAGCACGCGGTCCCACTTCCAGTCGGAGCGCCATTCGGTGTCGATGTCGCAGCCGTAGAGCGAAAACGGTCCTTTGCGCCACGGCATCAGGTTACGCAGCAGCTTTTCGATGCCGGCGCGCTGGCGATCGGTTAACGCGTCATGCTGCGCGCTGACGCTGTGCAGCAGATCGAGCTGCTGCGGCACCAGCAGCGGCAGATTGTCGACCGACTTCTCCCAGTTGCGAAAATGTCCGTGCAGGTTTTCACGCTGCCAGGCGGCGACCTGCGCCGGCAACACTTCCAGCCAGCTGGCGAGCGGGCCGGTGGCGATTTGCTGATAAAAACGGCCAAAATCAATCATTTCAACGCCACCAGTGAGCCAAAGTTAAAGCACTGGAACCACAGCTCGGCGTGGGCAAAGCCAGCGCTTTTCAGACGGGCTTTATGCGTTTCCACGCTGTCCGTCAGCATCACGTTCTCCAGCATGCTGCGCTTCTGGCTGATCTCCAGCTCGCTGTAGCCGTTGGCGCGCTTAAAGTCGTGGTGCATGTTGAACAGCAGTTCGCCGACGTCGGCATCTTCAAAGCTGAACTTTTCCGACAGCACCAGCGCACCGCCCGGATTGAGGCCGGCGGCGATTTTCTGCAGCAGCGTCAGGCGCGCGTCCGGCTCAAGGAACTGCAGGGTAAAGTTGAGCACCACCAGTGAGGCGTTTTCGATGTGGATATCGCGGATATCCGCTTCCAGCACCTGCACCGGCGTAGCGGCGCGGAAGGCGTCGATGTGACGGCGGCAGCGTTCCACCATCGCCGGCGAATTATCGACGGCAATAATCTGGCAACCCGGTGCCTGAATATTGCGGCGCACCGCCAGCGTGGCCGCGCCCAGCGAGCAGCCGAGATCGTAAACCTGGCTGTTGGGCTGCACAAAGCGTTCTGCCAGCATGCCAATCATCGAAATGATGTTGGAGTAACCCGGCACCGAGCGCTGAATCATATCGGGAAAGACTTCAGCCACGCGCTCGTCAAAGGTCCAGTCGCCCAGTTTATCGATGGGCGCGGAGAATAGCGTATCGCGGTCAGACATAATGAATTATCCGGAGAGAAAACGGAAAGGGCGCTATTCTGGCAGAAACTGCCGCAGGCTGCACCCGTTTCCCTGCGTTTAGAACAGGCTGGATTGCTGTGGCCAGGCGGGCAGCGGGCGCAGCGTCGGCTCCAGCTGTTGCAGCTGCGGCCACAGCGCCTGTAGCAGCGGAAACACCGCGCCCATATCCGGCGTGTGGATGAACAGCAGCGGGTCGCTGTCGTGCTGCCAGTCCGCCAGTTTTTGCTGCCAGACATCAAACAGCGGCAGGCTCTCCTCCACGCTGTCGCTGCCGATAAAGCGCACCATCGGCTGTCCGGCAGTGCGCACCGCATGCGTCGGCACGCGCGGCTTTTGCGCGCGCGCATGCACGGCGGCCGGGCTGAGCGAGGCAGAGGCGTGCACCGGACGGCTGTCGAGAATCACCCGATTAACCCCGCGCTGATGCAGGCCGCGATTCAGCGCGCGCTCGGCCTCGCCTTTGGCAAAAAAGGCCGCATGGCGCACTTCAACGCCATAGTGAAAGCTGCGCGGCAGGCGATCGAGAAACGCCCATAAATCTGTCAGCTGCGCCGGTGAAAAGGCGGCGGGCAGCTGCAGCCAGTACTGGCCGATGCGCTGGCTGAGCGGATCCAGCAGGCGCAGAAATTCATTCACCAGCTCATCGCAGTTCTTCAGCGCCGCTTTGTGGCTGATGGTGTCAGGAAATTTAAAGCAGAAGCGAAAGGCGTCGTCAGTCATGTCATACCAGCGCTGCACCACTTCGGGTTTAGGCAGCGCGTAAAGCGTGGTGTTGCCTTCAACGCAGCCGAACAGCCGGGCGTAATCCGCCAGGGTTTCGATACCCACTACTTTCCAGTTGGCGTGCTGCCATTGTGGTAATCCAATACGAAGTGTCAAAACTGCTCCTGCCTGCTGTGGCGCGGAAAATGCGCCGTACATTACCTGGTTTTGCCACGGGCAGGAACCGATCGCGCGGCAAACGCTGACGATTTGTCCGCTTTGCGCGGGATCTGCTTATCCTGCCTGCCATTTTCCATTATAATAGCCGCCTTTTTTGCGGCAGCATCTCAGAAGGTTACGCGGCCTGATGCTGTCTGGCAGCAGCGGCGAAGTTAAAAGGATACGTTATGCGTACAGAATATTGCGGACAGCTCAATCTGTCTCATGTGGGTCAGCAAGTTACACTCTGCGGCTGGGTCAATCGCCGTCGCGATCTCGGCAGCCTGATTTTTATCGATATGCGTGACCGCGAAGGCATCGCGCAGGTGTTTTTCGATGCCGATCATCAGCAGGCTTTCCAGCTGGCGTCTGAACTGCGTAATGAATTCTGTATCCAGATCACCGGTACTGTGCGTGCGCGTGAAGAGAAAAACCGCAACAGCGACATGGCAACCGGTGACATCGAAGTGTTCGCCCATGAGCTGAACATCATTAACCGCGCAGAACCGCTGCCGCTGGATTCTAACCAGACCAACAGCGAAGAAGCGCGTCTGACCTATCGCTACCTCGACCTGCGTCGTCCGGAAATGGCGCAGCGTCTGAAAACCCGTGCCAGAATTACCAGCTTCGTGCGCCGCTTTATGGACGGTGAAGGCTTCCTCGACATCGAAACCCCGATGCTGACCAAAGCCACGCCGGAAGGCGCGCGTGACTATCTGGTGCCGAGCCGGGTGCACAAAGGTAAATTCTACGCGCTGCCGCAGTCACCGCAGCTGTTTAAACAGCTGCTGATGATGTCTGGTTTTGACCGCTACTATCAGATCGTCAAATGCTTCCGTGACGAAGACCTGCGCGCAGACCGTCAGCCGGAGTTCACCCAGATCGACGTGGAAACCTCGTTCATGAGCGCCGAGCAGGTGCGCAGCGTGATGGAGCAGATGATCCGTGAACTGTGGCTGGACATCAAAGGCGTCGACCTCGGTGACTTCCCGCAAATGACCTTCGCCGAAGCGATGAACCGCTATGGTTCCGATAAGCCAGACCTGCGTAACCCGATGGAGCTGGTGGACGTTGCTGACCTGCTGAAAAACGTCGAATTCCAGGTGTTCGCCGGCCCGGCAAACGACCCGAAAGGGCGCGTTGCGGCGCTGCGCGTGCCGGGCGGTGCCGCCCTGACGCGTAAGCAAATCGACGAATACGGCAGCTTTGTCGGCATTTACGGTGCCAAAGGTCTGGCGTGGATGAAGATCAATGCGCGCGCCAGCGGTTTCGACGGCGTACAGAGCCCGGTGGCCAAATTCCTGACGCCGGAGATCGTTGAAGCTATTCTGCAGCGTACCGACGCGCAGGACGGCGACCTGATCTTCTTCGGCGCCGACCGCGCCAAAGTGGTGGCGGATGCGCTGGGTGCACTGCGCCTGAAAGTGGGCCGTGATCTGCAAATCACCAATGATAAAGCCTGGGCCCCGCTGTGGGTGGTCGACTTCCCGATGTTCGAAGAGGACGACGAGGGCGGCCTGGCGGCGATGCACCATCCTTTCACCTCGCCAAAAGCGCTGACGGCGGAACAGCTGGCGGCCGATCCGACGCAGGCGGTGGCTAACGCCTACGATATGGTGATCAACGGTTATGAAGTGGGCGGCGGTTCGGTGCGTATCCACAGCGGTAATATGCAGCAGACGGTGTTTAGCATTCTGGGCATCAGCGAAGAAGAGCAGCGTGAGAAGTTTGGCTTCCTGCTCGATGCGCTGAAGTTCGGTACCCCGCCGCACGCAGGTCTGGCATTCGGTCTTGACCGTCTGACCATGCTGTTGACCGGCACCGACAATATCCGCGATGTGATTGCGTTCCCGAAAACCACCGCGGCGGCCTGTCTGATGACCGAAGCACCAAGCGAAGCCAATCCGGCGGCGCTGGCGGACCTCGGTATCCAGATCGCGCCGAAGAAAGTCACTCCAGAGACGAAATAATGGGCTATAAACACCCGGTATCGGTGCTGGTGGTGATTTTTGCGCAAGATACCGGCCGGGTGTTAATGCTGCAGCGGCGCGATGACCCCAGCTTCTGGCAGTCGGTTACCGGCAGCCTGGAGCCGGGTGAAACGCCGGCGCAAACGGCGCAGCGCGAAGTGGCTGAAGAGCTGGCGATTGATATCGCCGCAGAGGGGCTGGTGCTGGAAGATTGCCACAAACAGATTGAGTTTGAGATCTTTCCGCACTATCGCCATCGTTATGCGCCGGGCATCACGCATAACCGGGAACACTGGTTCCGGCTGGCGCTGCCCGCCGAACGCCAGCCACTGCTGAGCGAGCACCTCGCCGCACAGTGGCTGACACCGGCCGCCGCCGCCGCACTAACCCGCTCGTGGAGTAATCGTCAGGCAATCGACGAATTTATCTGAATGCCCGCCACCGCGCGTTTTTCCGGTGGTTTTATCGTTAAATTACAGACATACGGTGTAAGTCGAAAGATTTGCACCGCTAAAATAGAACAGTCAGGCGTCATCGGCGCAGCAAGGTTGTTCACCGCCAGCGCACAGCAACCGGAGCGTACATGAGTACGTGAGGATTGCGCGCACTGCCGGGGAATAAGATTGCCAGCAAGATAGCCTGCACCCTGTTAAAGATCGGAGAATATGTAAGATGGCTGGACACAGTAAATGGGCGAATACAAAGCACCGCAAAGCGGCTCAGGACGCCAAGCGCGGTAAAATCTTCACCAAAATCATTCGCGAGCTGGTGACAGCGGCCAAGCTGGGCGGTGGCGATGCCGGCTCCAACCCGCGTCTGCGCGCAGCGATGGACAAAGCCCTGTCCAACAACATGACGCGTGACACCATGAACCGTGCTATCGCGCGCGGCGTCGGCGGTGAAGATGACAGCAACATGGAAACCATCATCTATGAAGGTTACGGTCCGGGCGGCTCTGCGGTCATGGTGGAGTGTCTGAGTGATAACCGTAACCGTACCGTGGGCGAAGTGCGTCACGCCTTCAGCAAAACCGGCGGTAACCTCGGCACCGACGGTTCGGTCTCTTACCTGTTCAGCAAGAAGGGTGTGATCTCCTTCGCGCCAGGCCAGGACGAAGATGCCGTGATGGAAGCGGCGCTGGAAGCCGGTGCAGAAGATGTCGTGAGCTATGACGATGGCGCGATTGACGTCTTTACCGCGTGGGAAGAGCTGGGCAGCGTGCGCGATGCACTGGAAGCCACTGGTCTGAAAGCCGACAGTGCTGAAGTGTCGATGATTCCATCAACCAAAGCGGAGCTGGATGCCGAGACGGCTCCTAAACTGCTGCGTCTGATCGACATGCTGGAAGATTGTGATGATGTGCAGGAAGTTTACCATAACGGTGAAATTTCTGATGAGGTAGCGGAAACGCTGTAATGGCGTTACGCAAACCCCTGCAATACGGAGACGCGCTATGGCGATAATACTCGGGATTGACCCCGGCTCGCGCGTCACCGGCTACGGTGTCATCCGCCAGACCGGCCGCCAGCTCAGCTATCTGGGCAGCGGCTGCATCCGCACTAACGTCACCGATCTGCCTTCCCGCCTCAAACTGATTTACGCTGGCGTCAGCGAAATCATTACCCAGTTCGCGCCGGATTACTTCGCCATTGAGCAGGTATTTATGGCGAAGAATGCGGATTCGGCGCTCAAGCTGGGGCAGGCGCGTGGCGCGGCGATTGTCGCAGCAGTCAACCTTGATCTGCCGGTGTTTGAGTATGCGGCCCGTCAGGTGAAGCAGACGGTAACCGGCATCGGTAGCGCGGAAAAAAGCCAGGTGCAGCACATGGTGCGCACGCTGCTCAAACTGCCGGCCAATCCGCAGGCGGATGCCGCCGATGCGCTGGCCATCGCCATCACCCATTGCCACGTCAGCCAGAATGCGGCGCGCATGAGCGACAGCAAACTGGTGCTGACGCGCGGACGTTTGCGATCCGGTTAGCAAAAGCGTGGCCATTCAATAGGCTGGATATGCATCCAGCCTTTTTTATGATATACATAGCCGACATTTTACCTCCAGCAGGCGCGCGGTTGAGCGCGGTGTGGCAGGAGGCCGATGATTCAGACGCTTATACATACACTAAGGAATTGCTCAGGTGATTGGTCGTTTACGAGGCATTATTCTGGAAAAACAGCCGCCGCTGGTGCTGATTGAGGCGCACGGTGTGGGTTACGAAGTGCACCTGCCAATGACCTGCTTTTACGAGCTGCCGGACATCAATCAGGAAGCGATTATCTTCACCCAGTTTGTGGTGCGGGAAGATGCACAGCTGCTGTTCGGGTTTAACAGTAAGCAGGAGCGGGCGCTGTTCCGTGAGCTGATCAAAGTCAACGGCGTCGGGCCCAAACTGGCGCTGGCGATTCTCTCCGGCATGTCGGCGCAGCAGTTTGTCACGGCGGTGGAGCGCGAAGAGATCGCCTCGCTGGTGAAGTTGCCGGGCGTGGGCAAGAAAACCGCTGAGCGTCTGGTGGTTGAGATGAAAGATCGCTTCAAAGGCATGCACGGCGACCTGTTTGGTGGCGACTCGGCGTTTACCCTGACCACACCGTCGGCACAGCAGGATAACAATGACGCCGAGGCTGAAGCAGTTGCGGCGCTGGTAGCGCTGGGTTATAAACCGCAGGAAGCCAGCCGTATGGTCAGCAAGGTTGGCAAACCAGATGCGGATTGTGAAACCCTGATTCGCGAAGCCCTGCGCGCTGCTATTTGAGGTAATGCATGATTGAAGCCGACCGCCTGGTCTCGGGCAGTTCTTTCACTGAGGAAGAGAGCCTCGACCGCGCTATTCGCCCCAAACTGCTGACGGAGTATGTCGGGCAGCCGCAGGTGCGCGAGCAGATGGAGATTTTCATCCAGGCCGCCAAACTGCGCGGCGATGCGCTGGACCACCTGCTGATCTTTGGTCCGCCCGGGCTGGGTAAAACCACACTGGCCAACATCGTAGCCAATGAGATGGGCGTCAATCTGCGCACCACCTCCGGTCCGGTGCTGGAAAAGGCCGGTGACCTGGCGGCGATGCTCACCAACCTTGAACCGCACGACGTCTTGTTTATCGATGAAATTCATCGCCTGTCGCCGGTAGTGGAAGAGGTGCTGTATCCAGCGATGGAAGATTATCAGCTGGATATCATGATCGGTGACGGACCTGCAGCGCGCTCGATCAAACTGGATTTGCCGCCGTTCACCCTGATTGGCGCTACCACCCGCGCAGGCTCGCTCACCTCACCGCTGCGCGATCGCTTTGGGATTGTGCAGCGCCTGGAGTTCTACAATGTGCCGGATCTGCAGCACATCGTCGGACGCAGTGCCGCCTGCCTGGGGCTAACGCTGAGCGAAGAGGGCGCGCTGGAAGTGGCGCGTCGCGCGCGCGGCACACCGCGTATCGCTAACCGCCTGCTGCGCCGTGTACGTGACTTCGCCGAAGTGCGCGCCAGCGGCAACATGAGTGGCGAAGTGGCCGCCAGCGCGCTGGATATGCTCAATGTGGACAATCAGGGCTTCGACTATATGGACCGCAAGCTGCTGCTGGCGATCATTGACAAGTTCATGGGCGGTCCGGTGGGGCTGGATAATCTGGCGGCGGCGATTGGTGAGGAGCGTGAAACCATCGAGGACGTTATCGAACCCTTCCTGATCCAGCAGGGCTTTATTCAGCGCACTCCACGCGGCCGGATGGCCACGCAGCACGCCTATAAGCATTTCGGCATCAGCCGCGAAGAGTAACCGGCGTCACGCCGCCGGTTTTTTTGCCATGCTGATAATGAACAGTACCGCAGCACACAGCACCACCGACGGACCGGCCGGAGTGTCGTAGCTGGCAGAGAAAGTCAGGCCACCAGTGACGGCAATGATGCCGATGAGCACCGCAAAGCCGGCCATCTGTTCTGGCGAACGCGAGAAGCGTCGCGCCGTGGCGGCCGGGATGATCAGCAGTGAAGTAATGATTAGCGCGCCAACAAATTTCATCGCCACACCAATGGTCAGCGCGGTTACCAGCATCAGCATCAGGCGGGTACGCTGTATGTTTACGCCGTCCACCTGCGCCAGCTCCGGACTGATGGTCATCGACAGTAGCGAACGCCATTGCCACGCCATCACCACCAGCACGATTGCCACGCCGCCCGCCATCAGCGACAAATCATCCGGGGTGATCGCCAGCAAATCGCCAAACAGATAGGCCATCAAATCAACGCGAACGCTCTGCATCAGACTGACCACCACCAGACCCAGCGACAGCGCGCTGTGCGCCATAATCCCTAACAGCGTATCGATCGCCAGATGCGGGCGTCGCTCCAGCCACACCAGCCCGAGCGCCAGACAGACGGTGACCAGAATCACCGCATAATAGGGGTTCACATTCAGCAGCAGACCAAACGCCACGCCGAGCAATGACGCGTGGGCGAGCGTATCGCCAAAATAGGACATGCGGCGCCAGACGACAAAAGAGCCGAGCGGACCGGCCGCCAGGGCCAGCAATACGCCGCCCAGCCAGCCGGGTAATAACAGTTCAATCATGACGGACCGTTTCCTTTGCGCAGAACAATGCGTCCCTGTAAATCGTGACGGTGATTATGGTGATGACGGTAAATTGCCAGCTGCTGTGCGCCGCGCGGGCCAAACATGGCGATAAATTCCGGGTGCTGCGAGACGGCTTCCGGCGTGCCGGAACAGCAGATGTGATGGTTGAGGCACAGCACTTCGTCGGTCTTTGCCATCACCAGATGCAGGTCGTGCGACACCATCAGCACGCCGCAGTTGAGCTCGCGTCGCAGTTGATCGATCAAGTCGTAGAGCGCCACCTGGCCGTTAACATCCACGCCCTGCGTCGGTTCGTCCAGCACCAGCAGCTGCGGCTGGTTGAGCAGGGCGCGCGCCAGCAGCACGCGCTGCGTTTCTCCACCAGACAGTTTTTGCAGCGGTGACTGCAGCAGATGGCCGGCCTGCACCCGCTTCAGCGCCGGCAGAATATCGTCACGGCGACTGCCGCGCGTCAGACGCATAAAGCGCTCAACGCTGATCGGCAGCGTCGGATCAATGTGCAGCTTTTGCGGCACATAGCCAATACGCAGCCCCGGCGCGCGGCGGACGCTGCCGCTGTCTGGCGTGAGCAGGCCGAGTACCGTGCGCACCAGCGTGGACTTGCCGGCTCCGTTGGGACCCAGCAGGGTGAGAATTTTGCCCGGCTGCAGCGACAGGCTGATGCCTGCCAGTACCGCACGCTGGCCAAACTTCACCGAAATGTTTTCGAGTGTAACAAGTGACGACATGATATTTACGGGTTGCATTGAATTTCGAATGTTATAATATCACATTCCATCACCTGGTCACGATGGAATGACGCATTATGTTACACAATAAAAAGCGCCTGGCTTTTACCCTTTCTGCGGCGGCGATCGGCCTCGCAACCACGTTTTCCGCGCAGTCTGCGGTGGTGGCTTCAATCAAGCCTCTCGGATTTATCGCAGCCGCCATTGCCGATGGCATTACGCCGGTTGAAGTATTGCTGCCGGACGGTGCCTCAGAGCACGATTATGCCTTACGGCCATCCGATGTAAAACGTATTAAAAACGCTGACTTAGTAGTATGGACCGGTCCGGAGATGGAAGCCTTTCTGACGAAGTCCGCCGGGGAGTTACCGGCCAGTAAGAACCTCGAAATTGCCGCCTTGCCTGGCGTAAAACCGCTATTGATTAGCGGTGGTGAAGATGAGGACGAACATGAGCACGGTCACGATCACGACCATGACTCAGACAATTCTGAGAACCAGGACCCGTCTCATACTCATCACCACCACGGCGAGTTTAATATGCACCTGTGGATGTCGCCGGAGATTGCGAAACAATCTGCTGTTGCAATCCACGGAAAATTATTGGAACTTATGCCGCAAAGCAAAGCCAAACTTGACGCCAACCTGCAGCAGTTTGAGGCACAATTGGCGGACACAGACAAACGGATTGGCGCACAACTCGCGCCGGTACGGAACAAGGGTTATTTCGTTTTTCACGACGCTTACAGCTACTTTGAGAAACATTACGGTTTATCACCATTAGGTCATTTTACCGTCAATCCTGAAATCCAGCCGGGCGCCCAGCGTTTACATCAAATACGAACACAGTTGGTTGAGCAGAAAGCAGTCTGCGTTTTTGCTGAACCACAATTCAGGCCGGCGGTCATCGATGCCGTGTCTCGCGGAACCAGCGTGCGTAAAGGCACCCTCGACCCGTTAGGCATGGGAATCAGCTTAACCAAAGACAGCTACGTGAAATTCCTCTCACAGCTGTCAAGCCAGTATGCGAGCTGCCTGAATGGAGCATAGAGGAATAGGTAAAAGTGCAGCAGATAGCCCGCTCTGTCGCCCTCGCATTTAATAATTTGCCGCGCCCCCACCGCGTTATGCTGGGGTCACTCACCGTTGTTACACTGGCCGTCGCTGTCTGGCGGCCTTACGTCTATCATCCCCGCGATGTTGCGCCCATCGTGAAAGACATCACGCTGGACAAAAACGAGCTGCGCACGCTGCTGCCGGAAGCCAGTGAACCGATCGATCAAACCACGGCGGAACCGGAAGACGAAATCCCGTCGGATGACATCGACAAAGACGTGCCGGTCAATCCCGATCAGCATGATTACACCGTATCCTCAGGCGATACGTTGAGCAGCGCGCTTAATCAGTACGGTATCGATCTCGGTGACATCAACGCGCTGGTCAGCAGCGACAAGAGTTTGCGTAATCTGCGCGTGGGGCAGCAGCTGAGCTGGACGCTGGATGCTGATGGCGCGCTGCAGGATTTCACCTGGGAAATCGATCGGCGTGAAACCCGCACCTATGCGCGTCAGCCGAACGGCAGCTTTAAGATGCAGCAGGAGATGCAGAAAGGTGAATGGCAGAACAGCGTCCTGAAAGGCGAAGTGCGCGGCAGTTTCGCCGCCAGCGCCCAGCGCGCCGGCCTGACCAGCGCCGAAACCAGCAGCGTGATTAAAGCCATGCAGTGGCAGATGGATTTCCGCAAACTGCGCGCCGGTGATGATTTCAGCGTACTGATGTCGCGCGAGATGCTGGACGGTAAAAGTGCGCAGAGCCAGCTGCTCGGCGTGCGGCTGCGCACCGGCGGTAAAGATTACTACGCGTTCCGCGCGGAAGACGGCAAGTTCTACGACCGCAACGGCTCCGGTCTTGCGCGTGGCTTCATGCGCTTCCCGACGGTCAAGCAGTATCGCGTCTCGTCAAACTTCAATCCGCGCCGCCTCAATCCGGTGACCGGGCGCATCGCGCCGCACAAAGGCGTCGATTTTGCGCTGCCGATTGGTACGCCTGTACTGGCCGTCGGCGATGGCGAAGTGGTGATCGCGAAAAACGGCGGAGCCGCCGGTAACTACGTCGCGATCCGTCACGGTCGCCAGTACATGACCCGCTACATGCATCTGAGCAAAGCGCTGGTGAAACCGGGACAGAAAGTGAAACGCGGCGATCGCATCGCGCTTTCCGGTAACACCGGTCGCTCCACCGGACCGCATCTGCATTATGAAGTGTGGATCAACAACCAGGCGGTCAACCCGCTGACGGCGAAGCTGCCGCGCATGGAAGGGCTAACTGGTAAAGATCGCAGCACCTATCTGGCGCAGGTGAAGAGTTATCTGCCACAGCTGACGCTGAAATAACGTTAATTTCCGGGCAAACGCGCAAAAACCGACGGATTCTTCGTCGGTTTTTTGCTATCTGGCCTGTGAAGATTGCAAAATTACCTGCCGTCACTATTATTGAGCCGTCATTGTCAGAGGCGAGTGCATGGAAACCCGAAAAAAAAATAACAGTGAGTTTATTCCCGTTTTTCAACGTTCTTTTTTAAAGCCGAAATACTGGGGCAGCTGGCTGGCGATTGGTGCGCTGGCCGGTATGGCGATGCTGCCGGCCAAGGTGCGCGATCCGGTGCTGGGCGGGCTGGGTAAGTTTGCCGGCAAGCTGGCGAAAAGTGCGCGCCGCCGTGCGCTGATCAATCTCTACTATTGCCTGCCGGAGCTCAGCGAAGCGCAGCGCGAAGAGATTGCTGATCGTATGTTTGCCACCGCGCCGCAGGCGATGGTGATGATGGCCGAGCTGGGGATGCGTAATCCTGAACGCGTGCGCCAGCGCGTTGAGTGGCACGGCCGCGAGATCATCACGGCGCTGCAGGAGAATCATGAGAACGTGATTTTCCTCGTGCCACACGGCTGGGGCGTGGATATTCCGGCGATGCTGCTGGCCTCGGAAGGGCAGATGATGGCGGCGATGTTCCACAATCAAAGCGATCCGCTGATGGATTATATCTGGAACACCGTCCGTCGCCGTTTTGGTGGCCGCATGCACGCGCGCAACGACGGCATAAAACCGTTTATCGCCTCGGTGCGTCAGGGCTATTACGGCTACTATCTGCCGGACCAGGACCACGGTGCTGAGCACAGCGAGTTTGTCGATTTCTTTGCTACCTATAAAGCGACATTGCCGGCGGTCGGGCGTCTGATGAAAGTGTGCCGTGCGCGCGTAGTGCCGCTGTTCCCGGTGTATAACAGCGAGACGCACAAGCTGGAGATTTATGTGCGCCCGCCGATGGACGATTTGCTGGATGCCGATGACACCACGCTGGCGCGGCGCATGAACGAAGAGGTGGAAATCTTCGTGCGCCCGCATCCGGAGCAGTACACATGGATTCTCAAACTGCTGAAGACGCGTAAAGAAGGGGATATTGAGCCTTACGCGCGAAAGGATTTATACCCGCGTAAATAGCTAACGCGTGCTGAACCGTGCCGCCCGGCACGGTTCATCATCACTTATTCTACGCTCGTCAGGCGACTGCGCCGCTTGCGCTCGCGCAGGAACAGCGTCACCAGGCCAAACCACAACACGCCGGCGACGAAGTTGATCGCGCTGAACCACGGCGTACCGCCGCTGAAATAACCGCTTTTTGCCACTTCAATCCCTGCCGCCAGCGTCAGAATGCTGATCATCCCCAGCATGGCGGCGATGCTGCCTTTGCCTTCGCTGCTGGAATAGAGCGTCAACCGGTACAGCCCGGCGTTGACCATCCCGGCACCAAACGCATACAGGCTAAGGCCGGCGGTGAGCAGCAGGTAACTGTGGCTGTTGAGCAGGTTCGCCACCAGCGCGATGCTCAGGCCGAGCAGAATCGGCCAGGCGGCAAATTTTACCGGTTGCTCGATGGCCACGCGTCCCGCCAGTTTACCCAGCGTCAGGTTACCGGCAATCATCGCCAGAAACACCGGTAATTGCAGCAATGCATACTGCAGGCGGGATAAGCCCTCTTCATGCATCAGAATCACCGGCGACAGCGCCACCCAGGTAAGAATCGGGATGAACACCAGACCGATAGCGAAGGAGCCGTACATCACCTGCTTATCGCGCGCCAGCCGTCCGTAGCCGCGCGCCAGGTTTGGTAACGCAATGGAGTGGCTGCGATCGCCGGCGGTTTCCGGCATGATGCGCCACAGCACCACAAACGCCAGCAGGCTGCAAACCGCAAACAGCCAGAACATGCTGCGCCATTCGCCCACCGTGAGCCAGGCGGCACCGGCCAGCGGACCCGCCAGCGGTGCCAGCAGCGCCACGTTAGCCATCAGCGCCATCATGCGAACAGCTAACGCCTCGTCAAATGCCTCCTGCACTGCGGCATAGCTTACTGCGCCAATGAAGCACAGGCTGATGCCCTGGATAAAACGCAGCGTAACGAACTGCTCGATGTTGCTCACCCAGGTGGTGAGAACACAGGCGGCGGCAAAGAACAGAATGCCGAACAGCAACACCGGACGCCGGCCATATTTATCCGACAGCGGACCGAGCAGCCACTGCAGCACCACGCCGCCCATCAGATAGGCAGTGAGTGAGGTGGATACCCATTCCGGACCGACGTTAAACTCGGCGGTGACCAGCAGCATGCCGGGCTGAATCATGTCATGGGCGATGTAGGTCGCGAACTCAAACAGCACCAGCGCGAGCGGAAACAGCAGCACGCGCCCGGTGAGTTGACTGATGGGTTGATAGCGGGCCATCTGGCCTCCTTGTCAGTGAAAAATAAAACGCGACTGCCAGGCAGTCGCGTTTGTCCATGTTGTTACAGCCGCTGTCAGGAGGTGCGTAAAACTCAGTCTACGCGCAGGACACGGCTGGTGTTGGTGGTGCCGGTGGTCGCCATCACGTCGCCCTGGGTGACAATCACCAGATCGCCGGAGACGAGGAACCCTTTGTCGCGCAGCAGATTAACCGCATCGTGCGCGGCGGCGACACCATCATTGTTGCTGTCAAAGAACACCGGCGTCACGCCACGGTACAGCGCGGTCAGGTTCAGGGTACGTTCATGACGTGACATTGCGAAGATCGGCAGACCCGAAGTGATGCGCGACGTCATCAGTGCGGTACGACCAGATTCGGTCATGGTAATGATGGCCGACACGCCCTGCAAATGGTTGGCGGCGTACATTGCCGACATGGCAATCGCTTCTTCGATGTTGTCGAACTGCACGTCCAGGCGGTGTTTGGATACGTTCACGCTTGGAATTTTTTCCGCGCCGAGACACACCTTCGCCATCGCTGACACGGTTTCCGCCGGATACTGACCGGCCGCCGTTTCCGCCGACAGCATCACCGCATCGGTGCCGTCCAGCACGGCGTTTGCCACATCCATCACTTCCGCGCGGGTCGGCATCGGATTAGTGATCATCGACTCCATCATCTGGGTAGCAGTAATGATGGTGCGGTTCAGCTGACGCGCACGACGAATCAATGCTTTCTGAATGCCCACCAGCTCCGGATCGCCAATTTCCACGCCGAGATCGCCACGGGCCACCATCACCACGTCGGAGGCGAGGATGATGTCGTCCATCGCTTCCTGCGTTGCCACCGCTTCAGCGCGCTCCACTTTCGCCACCAGTTTGGCGTCGCAGCCGGCATCGCGTGCCAGACGGCGCGCGTAGTTCATGTCTTCGCCGTTACGCGGGAACGAGACCGCCAGATAGTCGACGCCAATTTTCGCCGCGGTAATGATATCCAGCTTATCTTTTTCAGTCAGCGCTTCGGCTGACAGGCCGCCGCCGAGCTTGTTGATGCCTTTATTGTTGGAGAGCGGGCCGCCGACAGTCACTTCGGTGAAGACTTTCACCCCCTGAACTTCCAGCACCTTCAGCTGCACACGACCGTCGTCCAGCAGCAGGATATCGCCCGGCACCACATCTTCCGGCAGGCCTTTATAGTCGATACCGACTTTCTCTTTGTCGCCTTCGCCTTTGCTCAGGTTGGCATCCAGCAGGAAGCGGTCACCGACATTGAGGAAAACTTTGCCTTCTTTGAAGGTTGATACGCGAATTTTAGGGCCTTGCAGATCGCCGAGAATGGCGACGTGACGACCGAGTTTGGCCGCAATCTGCCGCACTTTATCGGCGCGCAGTTGATGATCTTCCGGGGTGCCGTGGGAGAAATTGAGTCGCACAACGTTAGCGCCCGCCGCGATGATTTTTTCGAGGTTGTTGTCGCGATCGGTGGCGGGGCCGAGGGTTGTAACGATCTTGGTTCTTCTGAGACGTCTGGACATGAAGGACTCCGTTGACAAAGTATCGTGTCGATCACAAGTGACACGCAATGGTCACTCATTCTATATGATCGAGGGGCTGTGATTCGACTCACATTGTGAATGTGATGTTAATTATTTTGCTGTGCACGTGATTCGGGTGCCGGCTTTTCGAGGCGCGACGCTTTCAGCGCCTCTTTTACCCGCTTAAGATTCTCACGGAAAGCCGTACCGCGCTCCAGGGTAAAACCGGTTGCCAGCACGTCAACCACGGTGAGCTGCGCCAGGCGGGAAACCATCGGCAGATAGATGTCGGTATCTTCCGGTACATCCAGCGTCAGCGCCAGCGTGGCTTCCTCAGCCAGCGGCGATCCAGGCGAGGTGATAGCCAGCACGGTGGAAGCGTTTACACGCGCCAGGCGAGCCAGTTCTATCATATTTTTGGTGCGGCCAGTATGCGATATCAGAACAAACACGTCATTTGGTCCACTATTTATGCAACTCATGCGCTGGATCACAATATCCTCGGACCAGATGACCGGCAGATTAAACCGCAGAAATTTATTGGTGGCATCATGCGCCACTACCGCCGAGGCGCCAAGGCCAAAGAAGGCCACTTTATGCGCCTGCGACAATGCCTGTACCGCCTGAGCCACCACCTGCATATCCAGTTGCTGACGCACGCGGCTGAGTCCCGCCAGCGCGGAATCGAAAATCTTGTGGCTGTAGCGTTCTACGCTGTCATTTTCTTCGACATCGCGACTGACCCAGCTCGGTCCTTTGGCCAGACTCTGTGCCAGCTGCAGCTTGAAATCGGGAAAGCCGCGCGTGCCCATGCGGTGACAGAAGCGGTTCACCGTCGGTTCGCTGACCTGCGCCGCCTGTGCCAGCGTGGCAATGCTCGAGTGCATCGCCTGCTGCGGCGCGGCCAGAATCTGTTCTGCCACTTTGCGTTCTGATTTGCTCAGCGCGGCCAGCTGCGCCTGTATTTGATCCAGCATGTTGTTAACCCGATGACCATCAATCACTTTTTTGCGTTCACCCGTGCGTGAAATCGCTGCCAATTATGCGGAATATACCGTGTAATAGCCTGACGTACGCAGCGGCGGACAAATGTAACCGCGCTTTTTTTGTCATACTTTGATCGCTGCCGGGTTTTCGCCCGACAAACATCGAAACAGAAAAAGGCGCGTTAGCGCACTTCGCAACACGTTAAATGCGCCCCGGCGGTGCAGGATAATCACCTGTAACCGACCGCAGCCGGGTTGTCCTGGCGCGGTGAAAAAAGTACATTGTGCTGTAAGAAAATTACAATAAGGACCCGGCAGGATGAGGACGCTCAGGCCGGGTATATCCTGCAACGAGGAGAGGAAAATGGCGGTAACACAAACAGCCCAGGCATGCGATCTGGTGATTTTCGGTGCCAAAGGCGATCTTGCACGCCGGAAACTGTTGCCTTCACTGTATCAGCTGGAGAAAGCCGGTCAGATTCACGATACCACGCGCATTATTGGCGTGGGTCGCGCGGAGTGGGACAAAGAGGCCTACACCAAAGTGGTGCGTGAAGCGCTGGAAACCTTCATGAAGGAGAAGATTGACGAAGCGCTGTGGGACAAACTCAGCGGCCGTCTCGACTTCTGCAACCTCGACGTTAACGACACCTCGCACTTCTCGAAACTGGGCAAGATGCTGGATCAGAAAAACCGCGTCACCATCAACTACTTTGCCATGCCGCCGAGCACCTTTGGCGCCATCTGTGAAGGCCTGGGCGCCGCTAAACTCAACGCCAAACCAGCGCGCGTGGTGATGGAGAAGCCGCTCGGCACCTCGCTGGAGACCTCGCAGGAGATCAACGACAGCGTCGGTAAATTCTTCGATGAAAGTCAGGTGTTCCGTATCGACCATTATCTTGGTAAAGAGACGGTGCTCAACCTGCTGGCGCTGCGTTTTGCCAACTCGATTTTCGTCAATAACTGGGACAACCGCACCATTGACCACGTGCAGATTACCGTGGCGGAAGAGGTGGGTATCGAAGGCCGCTGGGGTTACTTCGACAAAGCCGGCCAGATGCGTGACATGATCCAGAACCACCTGCTGCAGATCCTGACCATGATCGCCATGTCGCCGCCGTCCGATCTCAGTGCTGACGCGATTCGTGATGAGAAGGTGAAAGTGCTGCGCTCGCTGCGCCGCATTGACCAGACCAACGTGCGCGAGAAAACCGTACGCGGTCAGTACACTGCCGGTTTTGTGCAGGGCAAAAAAGTGCCGGGCTACCTGGAAGAAGAGGGGGCTAACAAGCAGAGCAGCACCGAAACCTTCGTCGCCATCCGCGTGGATATCGATAACTGGCGCTGGGCGGGCGTGCCTTTCTACCTGCGCACCGGTAAGCGTCTGCCGACCAAGTGCTCAGAAGTGGTGGTGTACTTCAAAAACCCGGAAATGAACCTGTTTAAGGACTCTTACGCCGAACTGCCGCAGAACAAGCTGACGATTCGTCTGCAGCCGGACGAGGGCGTGGATATTGAGATCCTCAACAAGGTGCCGGGTCTCGATCACAAGCACAAGCTGCAGACCACCAAGCTGGATCTGAGCTACTCCGAAACCTTCAATCAGTCGCATCTGGCGGATGCCTACGAGCGTCTGCTGCTGGAAACCATGCGCGGCATTCAGGCACTGTTTGTGCGCCGCGATGAAGTTGAAGCGGCGTGGACCTATGTCGATTCGATTATTGAAGCGTGGAATGCGGATGGCGACGCCTCCAAACCGTATCAGGCCGGCACCTGGGGCCCGGTCGCCTCGGTGGCGATGATCACCCGCGACGGCCGTTCGTGGAACGAGTTTGAATAACCGCTCCTGCATCGCTGACTGAGAAGTTTATGATAACGCCCCTGTGCTGCTCGCCAGGGGCGTTTTGTTTTTAGCCAGCGAAGGATTTACCCATGGTCGCCATGAATGGCGACTCTGCAGACGGATGCGGAATGATGCGCACCAGGCAATCATTCAAAAATGAACCGTGGTTTCAAAAATTGATGATATCCAATAGACGTCCGTCCGGCCGATCTTGTATGGTAGGGCTCTCTTTCTGACAGCCGGACCGCGCGTCGGGCTGTCTCTCCTGAGGAAACGTAATGAAGAACTGGAAAACGAGTGCGGAACAGATCCTGACTACCGGCCCGGTTGTGCCGGTGATTGTCGTCAACAAGCTGGAACATGCGGTGCCGATGGCCAAAGCGCTGGTCGCAGGTGGCGTACGCGTGCTGGAAGTGACGCTGCGCACGCCGGTGGCGATGGATGCGCTGCGGGCAATGATCAAAGAAGTCCCGGAAGCGATTGTGGGTGCCGGCACGGTGATCAATACCCAGCAGCTGAAAGAAGTGACCGACGCCGGTGCGCAGTTTGTCATTAGCCCGGGGCTCACTGAGCCACTGCTCAAGGCGGCGGTGGAAGGCCCGGTGCCGCTGATTCCAGGCATCAGCACCGTGTCGGAACTGATGGTCGGCATGGATTATGGTTTGCGCGAGTTCAAGTTCTTCCCGGCAGAGGCTAACGGTGGCGTCAAAGCGCTGGCGGCGATTGGTGGTCCATTCCCGCAGGTGCGTTTCTGCCCGACCGGCGGTATTTCCCCGGCCAACTATCATGACTATCTGGCGCTGAAAAGCGTGCTGTGTATTGGCGGTTCGTGGCTGGTGCCAAACGATGCGCTGGAGAGCGGCGACTGGGATCGCATTACGCAGCTGGCGCGTGAGGCTGTGGCAGGTGCGGCTTCACCCCGCTGATCGCGAATAGCGCTGCCGCGCAACTGCTACGCGGCAGCGGTCAATTTTTGCGGGTGGTGATGGCGCTGCGTCACCACCCGGTCAATCAGCCCTGAACCTGCACGGCCGCGGCGCTGGCAATGGCGCGGGCCACGGCATCATCGGTGCTGTCACCGGTCGCCAGCGCGACACCCAGACGGCGCTGCCCGGCAATTTCCGGCTTACCAAACAGACGCAGCTGCAAACCGGCGCCAAGTGCGGCTTCCACATTCACAAACTGCACGTTGTGGCTATCGAGCTGTGGCAGGATCACCGCCGAAGCAGCCGGACCGTACTGGCGAATGCCGCCAATCGGCAGGCCGAGGAAGGCGCGCACGTGCAGCGCGAACTCAGAGAGATCCTGCGAAATCAGCGTCACCATACCGGTATCGTGCGGACGTGGAGAGACTTCGCTGAACACCACCTCGTCGCCGCACACAAACAGCTCCACGCCAAACAGGCCGTAACCGCCGAGCGCTTTCACCACGTTAGCGGCGATATCCTGCGCGCGCTGCAGGGCCAGTTCGCTCATCTGCTGCGGCTGCCAGGATTCCCGGTAATCGCCATCTTCCTGACGATGACCAATTGGCGCGCAGAAGTGGATGCCGTCCACCGCGCTGATGGTCAGCAGGGTGATTTCAAAATCGAACTTCACGACGCCCTCAACGATCACCCGGCCCGCGCCCGCGCGTCCGCCTTGCTGCGCGTAATCCCAGGCGTGATCCAGCTGGCTGGCTTCGCGAATGAAACTCTGGCCTTTACCGGAGGAGCTCATTACCGGTTTCACGATGCAGGGAAAACCGATCTCGTGCGCGGCCGCGACGAAACGCGCTTTGCTGTCCGCAAACTGATAGGTTGAAGTCGGTAACGCCAGCTCTTCTGCCGCCAGACGGCGAATGCCTTCGCGGTTCATGGTCAGACGTGCGGCACGGGCCGTCGGCACCACTTTCTGCCCCTGTACTTCCAGCTCCAGCAGTTTTTCGGTGGCGATAGCTTCAATTTCCGGCACCACAAAGTGGGGCTGCTCCTGCGCAATCAGCGCCGCCAGTGCGTCACCGTCCAGCATGTTAATGACGTGGCTGCGATGCGCAACGTGCATCGCCGGGGCATCGGCATAGCGATCGACGGCGATCACTTCCACCCCGAGACGCTGACACTCCAGCGCCACCTCTTTGCCTAATTCACCTGAACCTAACAGCATGACACGCGTTGCGGCAGGACGCAGCGCGGTTCCGAGAGTCGTCATAATTTCACCTTAGCAGTCAAAATGCGCGCGCAGTATAAACGAAAACGTTTGCGTACTCACGCATTGCGCACGTCCGGCTTTGCCATACTTTGCCGGCTCTGACGTTAACTGACATAGCGTGCGGCAGCATAGTGAGCGGAAACTTAAACAGGAGTTAAACGATGAGTAACTGGCTGCAGCAAATTCAATCGGTTCTGGCAAAGAAGGGCGGTGACGGCAAATCAGGCGGCCTGAGCGATATGCTGGCACCCGGCGCGCTGGGTGGCCTGGCGGGTTTACTGGTTGCCAGCAAATCGTCGCGCAAGCTGTTAACCAAATACGGCGGCACCGCGCTGCTGGTCGGCGGCGGGGCGGCGGCAGGCGCGGTGCTGTGGAATAAATACAAGCAGCGCGTGCGGGAAACTCATCAGGATGAGCCTGCGTTTGGCCAGTTGCAGACGCCGCTCGACCAGCGCGCGGAGCGACTGGTAACCGCGCTGGTGTTTGCTGCGAAAAGCGACGGGCACATTGACGATCGCGAGCGCACGGCCATCGAGCAGAATATCCATCAGGCCGGTTACGGTGCGCAGGCGGAAGCGCTGATTCAGCAGGCAATGAACCGTCCGCTCGATCCGCAGTGGCTGGCCGCCGACGTGAAAAATGAAGAGGAAGCGCTGGAACTCTATTTCCTTAGCTGTGCGGCGATCGATGTCGATCATTTCATGGAACGCAGTTACCTCTCTGCGCTCGGCGATGCGCTAAAAATTCCGCAGGACGTGCGCGACGGTATTCAGCGCGACATCGCGGCGGAAAAAGCGGCCTGAGTCACGCCGGAGGCGGTTGCGGCGGCCTCCGGTTACACTTCGCGTGCGTTTCCGGCTTGGCTTCCTCTGCCAGAAGTGCCACGCTTGCAGGATGTCGTCTTTCAGGGAGAAACTCTGTAATGAATCAGCCGCAAGCGAAAAAAATCCCCCACCACATGACGTTACACGGCGAAACGCGTACCGATAACTATTTCTGGCTGCGTGATGATGACCGGCAAAACCCCGAGGTACTGGCTTATCTGGAGGCGGAAAACCGCTACGGTAAAGCGATGATGGCTTCTCAGGATGCGTTGCAGGATCGGGTATTGAAAGAGATCATCGATCGGCTGCCGGCGCAGGACCATTCGGTACCGTACGTTAAACGCGGCTATCGCTATCAAAGCCGTTACGAAGCCGGCAATGAGTACGCAGCCTATTTCCGCCAGCCGGTGGATGCGCCCGCCGACCAGCCGTGGCAGCTGCTGTTAGATGGCAACCAGCGCGCCGCACATAGTGATTTTTACACCATGGGCACGCTGGATATCAGCCCGGATAACCAGGTGATGGCGCTGGCGGAAGATTTTTTATCGCGCCGCCAGTACGGCATCCGCTTTCGTAATCTCAACAGCGGCAGCTGGTATCCGGAGGTGCTGCGCGACGCGTCCTCCAGCGTGGCGTGGGCCAACGACTCACGCACCCTCTACTACGTACGCAAGCATCCGAAAACGCTGCTGGCTTATCAGGTGTGGCGTCACGAACTGGGGCATCCGCAGTCGGAAGATCAGCTGGTGTATGAAGAGCAGGATGAGTCTTTCCACCTCAGCGTGCATAAAACCACCTCGGAACACTTCATCCTGATCGCGCTGTTCAGCACAACTACCAGTGAAATTCTGCTGATTGACGCGGAATATCCGGACGCACAGCCGCAGGTGTTTTGTCCGCGGCGGCGCGATCATGAATACAGCATCGATCACTATGATCACCAATTCTTCATTCGCTCCAACCGCGACGGCAAAAATTTCGGCCTGTACCGCAGCGCGTGGCTGGCTGAAGATCGCTGGCAAACCCTGATTCCGCCGCGCGACCACGTAGTGATGGAAGATTTCCAGCTGTTTCGTAACTGGCTGGTGGTCGAAGAGCGCCAGCGCGGAGTAAATACGCTGCGCCAGATTAACTGGGCGAGCGGCGAGAGTTACGGTATTGCCTTTGACGATCCGGCCTACGTCACCTGGCTGGCCTACAACCCCACGCCGGAAAGTGACACGCTGCGCTACGGCTACTCGTCGATGACGACGCCGACCACGCTGTTCGAACTGAACATGGAGACCGGCGAGCGGCGCATTCTCAAGCAAACCCCGGTGCCGGGCTTTGACTCTGCCGACTACAAAAGTGAACACCTGTGGATCACGGTGCGCGACGGCACGGAAGTGCCGGTCTCACTGGTTTATCACCGTAAACACTTCCAGCGCGGCGCCAATCCGCTGCTGGCGTACGGCTACGGCGCGTATGGCAGCAGCATGGAGGCCAGCTTCGGCACCAGCCGCATCAGTTTGCTGGAGCGCGGTTTCATCTACGCGATTATCCACGTGCGCGGCGGCGGCGAACTGGGCCAGCAGTGGTATGACGATGGCCGGCTGCAACATAAAATGAACAGCTTCACCGACTTCATTGATGTCACTGAAGCGCTGGTGGCGAAAGGCTACGGTAACCCGCAGCAGCTATACGCGATGGGCGGCAGTGCCGGGGGCTTGCTGATGGGCGGCGTGCTGAATATGGCGCCGCAGCTGTTTCACGGCGTGATCGCTCAGGTGCCGTTTGTCGATGTGGTCACGACCATGCTCGATCCGTCGATTCCGCTGACCACCGGTGAATATGATGAGTGGGGCAATCCGGAGCAGGCGGAATTCTATCGCTACATCCGCCAGTACAGCCCGTATGACAACGTGACGGCGCAGGCGTATCCGCACCTGCTGGTGACCACCGGGCTGCACGATTCGCAGGTACAGTACTGGGAACCGGCGAAGTGGGTGGCAAAGCTGCGTGAGCTGCGCACCAACGATGCGCTGCTGTTACTCTGCACCGATATGGATTCCGGCCACGGCGGCAAATCAGGACGTTATAAATCCTATGAAGGCGTGGCGCAGGAGTTCACTTTCCTGATCGCCCTGGCGCAGGGCACGCTGCCGCCGCGCAGCGATTACTGAGTGTCCTTAACGTATTTGCGCAGCGTCTGCCGCAGCGGCGCGCGCAAATCACGTACGTTTTCCAGTACCCAGCGCAGATAGCCCGGATCTTTACGCGCGATGCTGCCGATGCTCTGACCGCGATACTTACCAAACGGGAACACCTCGTCGCTGACCGGCGCCGGCTGGCAGCGACTCACCATCTCGCTGGCGCTCCAGCCGGAGGTTTCCATAATGCGGATCAGCAGCGCGGCGGTGACGTAGCAATCGTACAGCGCGCGGTGCGCGTGCAGATCATCCGGCGGCGACACCTCAAGTTTGAGGCTGTGGCGCAGCGCCTGATTACCGTATTTAATGCCCGGCCACAGCTGGCGCGCCAGCGTCATGGTGCAGATCCATTCGCCCGGCATCGTCGGCAGCATGCGCCGGTCAAAGCTGGCGTTATGCGCCACATAGTGCGGGCTACCGTGATAGCGGCCAATCGCCTCTTCGATGGTCGGTTTGCCTACCACCATGGCTTCAGTGATGCGGTGCACCGCCATCGCCTGACGACTGATGGGCCGATCCGGGCAGATCAGATCGCTCATCGGATTGACGATCTGGCCGTCAATGACATCCACTGACGCCACTTCCACCACGCCGCCCTGCAGGCCACAGGTTTCCGTATCGATTACGCGTAACATAAATTATTTCTGCTTAGGTTCGTAGGGCAGGCGGGAGAGGCTGAGCGATGCCTGGCGATAGGCCATCAGGCGCTGACGGAACCAGTCGCGCAGCGCTTCCGGCTGCTCGCGCTCCACCATCTCGGCGATCACCGGCATGTTGTAGCGCTCTTTAAACGCCACGCCAGCGGCGGCGAGATCGACGTTTACTTTGTCTTTCTCTTCCTGCGACAGCAGGGCAAGGTTTTGGCTCATGCTTTTCTCCTGATAAACAGGGGCAAAAATAATGGTTTCGCCCTGCTGGATCAAGGGAATTGGATCGCACCGCAAGTCTCGACAGCCTAAAAGCAGCGGCGTATCCTGCTGCCACATTTGCGGCGCAGTGCCGCAGTTAAAAGGGAAGACGTGATGATGAAAACTGCATCCAGGCGCGTTATCGCGCTACTGCTGGCGGGCGCGACGCTGGGCTTCAGCCAGCTGGCTCTGGCACATGCCCACCTGAAAGCCCCGGTGCCGGCGGACAACGCCGTGGTGGAGCGCGCGCCGCAGCAACTCACCCTGACATTCACCGAAGATATTGAACCGGCATTCAGCGGCGTGGAAATGATCAACGCGCAGCAGCAACCGGTGGCGCTGGAGAAAGCCCAGCTGAATCCGCAGCAGCACGATCAGCTGATTGTGCCGATCGCCCAGCCGCTGGCGTCGGGTCATTATCAGGTCAACTGGCACGTGCTGTCAGTGGACGGCCACAAAACCAAAGGTAGCTACAGCTTCAGCGTGAAGTAATGAGTCTTAGCGCGTTCTGGATCGGCCTGCGGGCGCTGCATTTTCTGGCGCTGTTTCTGCTGACCGGCAGTGCATTTTATACCGCGCTGCTGGCGCCGGCGCGCTACCGACCGGTGCTGGCACAGCGCTGGCGATGGCTGATGGGATACAGCGCCGTGCTGAGTTTACTCAGTGCGCTGTTGATGCTGGCAACGCAGACCGGGCTGATGAGCGGCGACTGGCGCAGTATCGCCAGCATCGACGTCTGGCTGGCGGTGCTGGGCACGCGCTTCGGCGCGGTGTGGCGCTGGGTTATCCTGTTTGCCCTGCTCAGCACGCTGGCGCTGCGCCTGCGTGGTAATCTGCGCCAGCAGGCGTTACTGGCGACTGCGCTGTTGCAGCTGGTGGCACTGGCGGGCGTCGGCCATGCGGCGATGCGCGACGGCATGCCGGGACTGCTGCAGCAGGGGAATCATGCGCTGCACCTGATCGCGGCCGCCTTCTGGGCCGGTGGTCTGCTGCCGCTACTGCTATTGATGCGCGAGGCGCGTAACATTGCCTGGCGCACCGATGCCATTCGCAGCATGATGCGCTTTTCACGCTATGGTCATCTGGCCGTGGCGCTGGCGATTGTTACCGGCACGGTCAACAGCCTGCTAATTGCCGGTACGCCGCTCAACTGGACCGCCACGCTGTGGAGCGAGCTGCTGGTGAGCAAAGCGTTGCTGGTGGCACTGATGGTGCTGATTGCGCTGCTTAATCGCTATCTGCTGGTGCCGCGTTTTCGCCTGGCCGCCAGCCGGGCACCGAAACTTTTTATCCGTCTGACGCAGCTCGAGCTGCTGCTGGCGTTGATTGTTATCGGGCTGGTGAGCGTGTTTGCTACGCTTTCGCCGGCCTGAATCTGTTAAAAGATGAGATGAGGTCGAGATTTTGCTGAAGAAACTGATTCCAGCTGGGTTATTGATGGCGTTGTGCAGCCAGGCGTTCGCCGGGCAGATTATCACCGTCAGCCGTTTTGAAATTGGCAAAGATAAGTGGCCGTTCACCCGTGAAGAGGTGATGCTGACCTGCGAGAAAGATGGCGCGCTGTTTGCCATCAACCCCAGTACGCTGCTGCAGTATCCGCTTAATGATAAAGCGCTGGCGCGCGGCAATGCCGGGCAGGGCACATTGCAATCCATCGATACCATCCTTGCCGCCGATAAAGCGCATCCCGGACAAAAGATGAGCCTGCAGCCGATCGTCGATCGCGCCCAGCAACTGTGCGGTAAATAATCCCTGCATTTTCAGGCGTAGCGCACATTTTTGCCGCTGCGCCTGCCAGCCGTTAGTGCCAGCGCGATCACAGAGTTGGCAGCTTTTGCCGGCGGCGTAGCCCGCTGGCTGGAAAATCACCGATGCTGGTCTACCTTTAAAAGGCAAGGCGTCCTCGCCTGCAAAAATGCCAACTTTTAGCGCACGGCTCTCAACGAGCCATTTCCCTGGACCCGATACAGGAATCGTATTGGGTCTTTTTTTGTCTCTTTTTCGGCTTACTCTTTACCCGGCGAAATGGCAGTTGTGGCCGCAGTAAAATAATTATTTTAAATGCCTGAGGCTTTCAGAGATTAAAATAGTGACTGATTCTATCCACTTAAAACTTTAAACGCGGAGCGTTCACCGTTTCGTTACGCCTTTAATTGGCCATTAAATTTTATTACCCCTTGTGTTTACCCGCCAGACGTGCGTTAATGCATCTCCGGTCTGATAAGCAGACAGTCCCATAGTTAGTTCGTTTTGTATCTCTCATCTGTGTTAGTGCCTTTCCTGTGCCTTTCTCTTTGAGTTTTATCTCAGGTTCTGATGTGTCGCTGCGGTTCAGCCTCTAATGCCATATGGCTCATTATCAAGGTATAAACATGTCAAATAAAATGCTCGGTACAGTAAAATGGTTCAACGCTGAGAAAGGTTTCGGCTTCATTTCTCCGGAAGACGGTAGCAAAGACGTTTTCGTCCATTTCTCTGCCATTCAGGGAACTGATTTCCGCTCACTCGATGACGGTCAGAAAGTTGAATTCTCTGTAGAAAACGGCCCTAAAGGTCCGTCAGCTGTTAACGTTACAGGTCTCTGATTATTATAGTAATTAATGCTATGAGATGCCCACAATGTCAGGGCTCTCAATATCGCCAGTCCGTTTTTGACAGGAACAGGCAAAATCCACTCGGCGCAAAATGTATTTTTTGTAAGTCGATTATGATTGCCATCGCCTCGTCGTTGTATGTGATGAAAGAAGCGAATTAATTCAGTTGTGTTATTCATGTGGCGAAATAAATTAATAACCACACCTGATGACTAACGCAGCGAGTACCCTATTATTGGTCACCTTCGGGTGGCCTTTTTTGTTTATCGCGTTAGCCGAGGGCAGGCGATAAGCAAAGCGTTAACCCATAACTAATTTACTTCTTACGCTTAATTCACAGATGCGTGATAAACCCGCCGGGCTGAAGGATAACGCAACTAAAATAGTTATTACCCAATGTGGGGTATGGAGGTGCTTATGTCAGAACGACCCGATGATGTCACTCCGCTGCCTGATGATGCGCAGGTGCCCGGCGAAGAGCCGCTTGATGACGATGATGATACCGGCACCGGATTGCCTGAAGACGATGGGCAAAAACCGATCTAATCGATAAACCTCCCGCGGGAGGTTTTTTTATCGTGTGGGTATTGGCTGTGGTGGAATCAATAGCTTCCCCAATCATCCACATTACCATTCAGCACGGTGGTTTATGCTGTTCACGTTGAGGCGTTTTTCTTCGCGCGCCGGGTACGCAGATATTCTTCCAGATAAGGCAGCAGTTCAAACACCACGATTGCGCACAGTACGCCAATAATATAACCCTGCGGCAGCGGATCGGCACGTAGCGTTAGAGTAAACCGGGGCGCTTCATTGCCGGCCCCAAATAGCGCGAGAAATTGCGGCCAGTGACGGGAGATCACCAGTAGCAGCGCCATCAGCGGCACCATTTCGAGAAAACTGTGGATGTGTTGTTCGACCGGCGTCACTTTTCTGCTTTTCACCGCATAGCTGACGTCCCATAACGCAGTGGCTTCATGACAAAAAAACAGCACGATCATTAGCGCAATAATCAGCGCATTCACCTCAAGAAATAATGCCAGCAGCAGCGGAGTGCCCATCTCCAGAAACATTAAAATATGTATCCACGTTTCTTTAACGCCGGAGGTATGCTCTATTTCGGTTGCGCGATGACAAAGCCAGTCGGCAAAGCCAGCAATAAGCCAAACCGGTAAGACAAAATAGAGTAACAGCAACATTTGTGGATCAAGACTGTGCATCAGCATATCCTTTATTTCAGCGTAATAACCAAGCATAGCCATGAAAATTTAATCAGGGTAATGGTGGTGGGCGTTAATTAAGCCAGACGTAAAAATGCCGCCGGTAATAATACCCGGCGGCAATGAGGACAATAAATTTTCAGGGCAGGGCGCGGTAAGTACTGATGCCGCTAACGGTCAGGCCTGCGGCTGGCCTACCGGTCCTTTACTCATTGGACCGCCGGGCACCGGTTGTTCTGCAGGGACATTAGGGCGTCCGTCCGGGCCAATTGGCCGTTCAGGTTGCTGACAGCCAGCCAGCGCGGTCAGGGTGGAGAGGATTAACAGACTGGCAAACAGGCTCTTCATGCGATGATTTCCTGAGAATCGAAAGATAATGTCCGCCGCACGCGCGACGGCGGACCGGACGATAACGCATTAAGGTTCTTCGATACGTGCAACATCCACACGGGTATTTTCGCCACGGCCATACACTTTGCCGCTCACCCGGACCTGATCCTCGGCGTTATAGGTTTTGCCTTTGAAGGTATCGGCTGCAGCCTTAATGGTCACGGTGCCGGTGCTGTCACGAAACTGATAATTATCACCGCTTAACTTTTTAACGATATAACCTTCCAGCGTGACATAGCCGCCCTGACGAAAATCCCGAATCTGTTCGATATGCGTCTGGCCGGTGTCTTCAGAACCTTTATAACCGGCGTCCTGTTGTTTCTGCGGCGGCGGGGTTTTACCGCCCTCAAAGCCGCCCTGTTCAGCGATAGCGCCCAGACTAAACACCATCAGCAGTGACGCCAGTACCGTTTTTTTCATCATAATCATTCCCTCTTGATTGCAACATTCCACAATGACTTAAGCCTGGCACAGGATCGCGCATCGCGGGAGCCGTTACGCTGAATCGTTATTTAGCACGCTGGCCGGAATGTCGATGCGATCGCCCAGCGACCAGCGTTTCTGCCCTAGCACGCGCTGCGGCGTGGTGTCCGGTACGTTGAAATAGTAACCGGCGGCGCCGTTATCGTCGGGCTGCGCTTCGAACAGCGTGTCCGGACGGATGCCCATCTCATTGAGGTCGTCGTCGCTTAACGCAAGGTAGGTGGCTAATGCAGACTGGCTCATGGCTTTCCTCCTGTCTTATGGGTACGTATTCAGTTAAGCATCGATTGGTATTTATGCCATCGGCTGCGCTTAATGCAGGCGGTGATGATTTGACGAACGCCAGATGCTGTTCTTGACTGAGTCGTACAGGCATTAAATTGAGGTCGCTACCATGACTGAGCTATTCCATATTATTTCCGTCGGTACCCTTGTTGCCGGACTTTATTTGCTCAATTAGCGCATTTATTAAGCGCAATAACATTCCGTGAGATAATACGCAAGTGACGTTGTCACATGTGATGCATTGTTATGCTGAACGCAACACAGCGGATATTTGCAGCAGCCAGCCATAGCGAAAAATGGTATAACAGGGCGCATTGATTGATGGCCGCTTAACAGGATTTCGCATGGCAGCAAATACACACTATCTTCTCTGGGTAATGATTGGCACGCTCACCATTCTGAGCATTTTTATCGGCGCGATTGTCGGTCAGGCCAAAACGCCGCGCACCGGTTTGCTGACCTTTGCCGGTTTGTTTGTCGGTTTTATGCTGGCGATCTTTTTAATCACGCGTTAGCCGGGAATTCGCCATAGCAAATCTCTGATTTTCAGCTGCGCCGTTACCAACTGCTGCCGTTGCGAATATGGCCCCAGCGCGGGGTGATATTCTGCTCCAGCTGATATATCAGCGCCAGAATCAGGTTGAGGTTATAGCGGGTCACCTCATTATGTTGCGTGATACAGGGTGATGACGATTCAATCAGATTGAAATTACTGTATTTTTCCAGCAGCCCGAGGTGCGGTAACACTTCCTGCTCGCGCTGATGATCGGCCAGAGCAGTAAACAGATAAATATTTTTCTGTGTCTGGCGATCGCGTCGCAGGGCATTGGGCAGGTATTTATTTAGCAACGCGACCGCAGCCGGGCTTATCTCTCCCATCATCGCTTTCCCCACACTGGGCCAAATCTGGCTTGCATAGTCACCGAGAAAAAACTGCGGTACTGCAGTAATAATGTTTCTGATGTTGTGGCGGATACCAAAGTAGAGCGCGGCACTGCCGCCTTTCGACGCGCCGAGAATGGTCACGTCAGAAGGTTGGGTTAGCTCAATCACCGCCCGGATGAGCTGGCTGACGCCGTGCTCGATGTTGAACTGAAGATTGTTACACAGGTAATACGCTGGCAAACCGTTGAAATCGTCTTTGATCCATAACACGGCTGCGCGGGTGTGCTCCAGCAAAGTAAAATCATACACGGTAGGATCGGGCAGGTTAAACCCGGACATGACAATCAACAGATGCTGATTATCCAGACTGGCCGGTTTATAGCGGTAGTGCTCATCCAGGCCATTCAGATAGTTAAAGGTGTAGTCAGTGATCATGCGGGCTCCTGTGGGATTCAGCAGACAGAAGCGACACAAACGCAACGGGCATTAACAGCGCGCCAGATCAATAGTTGAGAATGATAGTTAATATCATTTAACTTGTTCGGAATAATCTTAAGCGTTACAGTAGGTGCCGTCCCTTACAGAGCTAACACCTTGATTGAGTGCCGGAGATAAGCGCCGGGGGGAATTTTCACAGGGCTGCAGGATGCAGCCACTGCTGAAAACCTTACAGCGGCCTGCGCGCCGCCAGCAAAAACAGCATCGGACGCTCGCGCTCTTCGTCCAGCGCCGGATTCTCCGCTACCTGCTGTACATCCGGACCCCACTCATCCAGCCGTTCAATCACCAGACCGGCGGCAATCAGCGCGTTTATCCACGTTGCCAGCTTGCGGTGCTGCTTCTTCACGCCAGCGGCAAACCAGTTGCTGACCCGTTCCCCTTCCTGCTGATACTGATTGACTGGCCAGCTGCGCTGCCCGGCATCATCAATGAACCACTCCTGCTGACGCGGAGCGGTATAAATTGGGTGCTCGCATGAAAACACCAGCGCGCCGCCGGGACGTAACGCATGAAAGATCGTGGCAAACAGGGCGTCGATATGGCTGAGATAGTGCAGCGCCAGCGAACTGTACACCACATCAAAGGTGCTGCTGAGCTGCAGGGTTTCGAGATCAGCGCGCTGGTAAGTGATGCCAGGCCGATCGGTCATGGCAGCGGCCTGCGCCAGCATTTTTTCTGACACATCCAGCCCCAGCACTTCACGCGCGCCTTGCTGTTGCGCGTAACGACAAAACCAGCCGTAGCCGCAGCCCAAATCCAGCACGCGCTGGTCACGCAGTTCAGGCAGCATGGCCCGCAGCGCGGGCCACTCGGGTGCGCCGTCCAGTCCGTTGACCGAACGCGGCAGGGTGGCGTAGCCAGCAAAAAAATCGGGGTTATCGTAGATATTCTGACTCATGGCGACTCCTTTCAATAAGACCCAAAGGAGTGTAAGCGTTTAGCGCGGTATGAAACACCGCTCAGCCAACAAAAAGCAGATGCACCAGGCGCGCGAGCGACTCCAGCAGCAGCAGGCTGCCAATAAAAATCATCACGAGGATGCCAACAAACTGTTTCCGACTGCTCACGCTGATGCCTCCGCGGCTACCCCTCACCGGACTATACTTTATGCCGGGTTTACTAAACTTCCAGTCAACCGGGGCAGATTACATGTTTTATCAGACGCTGCGTGCAAATAACTGGCGCAATATTTGGGTGGTCGGTGATTTGCACGGCTGCCGCGCGCAGCTTGATGCGCAGCTGCTGCGGCAGAGCTTTGATCGGCAACAGGATCTGCTGCTATCGGTCGGGGATTTAATCGACCGCGGGCCGGACAGCCTTGGCTGTCTGCAACTGCTGGAAGAGCCGTGGTTCCGCTGCGTGCGCGGTAATCACGAGCAGATGGCGCTCGATGCGCTGCAGGGCGACGATCCGATGCTGTGGATGATGAACGGCGGGGACTGGTTCTGGCAGCTGAGCGGTGCGCGGCTGATTGCCGCGCGTCATGCGCTGAAGCGCTGTGCCGAACTGCCGCTGATTTTACATCTGCAATTTGAGGAGCGCGTCATTGTCATTGCTCATGCCGACTATCCTGCCAGTGCCTACGCACTGGGACAGGATGTCGACTGGCATCAGGTCGTCTGGAGCCGCGACCGGCTCGCTCGCCATCAGCGCGGCCTCTCGCAGCCGATCGCCGGCGCCAGTGCGTTCTACTTTGGCCATACGCCGCTGGAGCAGCCGCTTAACGCCGCGAATCAGCATTACATTGATACCGGCGCGGTATTTGGCAACCGGCTGACGCTGGTGCAATTGCAGTAATGGTTGTTAACGGAACAGCCGGCCGTCGCGCACCAGTTCACGCGGATAGCTGTTTTTGATGCGGCTTCCGACGCGTTTCGCCAGGCCCAGCGGCTGCTGCTGGTAAGTGACAATCACCTCATCGCGCACGGGCGGCGTGTCGGGATGAATATCCTGACCGCGATACCAGCTTTCCGCCTGCGCTTCGTCCAGTTCGAACGCCAGCGCGCTGTCCGGTTGCGCCAGCGCCACCACCGCTTCATGCTGCCAGCGAAAACCTTTCGGGAAGGTTTCTGCCAGTTTGAGACCGATACGCGAGAAACGCACTTTGCTGAGCCAGCTCTCCAGCGCCGCCGGGAACAGCCACAGCTCTTTGTCGCGCTGCCACAGTGTCAGGCTCTCATCCCAGTGCAGTCCCACCTTGTGCGCGGCCTGCGCCACCTCCGCCACCAGCTTGCGGCTGGCGGGCGAGAAGGGCAGCTTGCCGAGTTTGTAGGTCGGCGCTGGCAATGGCGGCACGCTGGCAGTTTTGCGCAGCCGCGCGACGAAAAAGCCTTCGCTGTCGAAGATATGCGGAAACACGTGCAGGAAGCCTTCCGGCGTCAGCGCGCGTTCGGCGCCAGCGAACAGATCATTGAGCGGCACAATTTCCAGCGCCTGCGGATAGCGCTGCTGCAGCCAGGCAATCACCTGCTGGTTTTCGATGGTATTGAGCGTACAGGTCGAGTAAATCAGCGTGCCGCCCGGTTGCAGCGCGTGAAAAGCGCTGTCGAGTAAATCGCGCTGGGTGGCGGCGATGGCCTCGGTGCTGGCCAGCGTCCAGTTGCGCAGCGCGTCAGCATCTTTCCGTACCACGCCTTCGCCGGAGCAGGGCGCATCCAGCAGTATGGCATCGAACTGTTCCGGCAGCGCGGCACCAAAGACGCGCCCGTCAAAATGGGTCAGCGCCACATTGCTGACGCCGCAGCGGCTGATATTGGCATGCAGCACTTTCACCCGGCTGGCGGAGTATTCATTGGCGAGGATCGCGCCCTGATTGCGCATCAGTGCGGCCATCTGCGTGGTTTTAGAGCCTGGCGCAGCGGCCACATCCATCACCTGGCGGGCATCCGGCGCGGCGTCAAACAGCGCGCTGACCGGCAGCATTGAGCTGGCTTCCTGAATATAGAACAGACCGCTGAGGTGTTCCGCGACGCTGCCGAGCGGCAGCGATTCGTCATCACGCGCAATCCAGAAGCCTTCCCGACACCACGGAATCGGCGTCAGCTGCCAGCCGTAGCCCGCCACGCGCGTGAGAAAATCCTCCACGCTGATTTTCAGCGTATTGACGCGCAGACTGCGGCGTAGCGGCTGCTGACTGATGGCGAGAAAGCGTTCGAGTTCGGCCTCGTCGGCCAGGCTGGCGCGCATCAGCGCGAGAAAATCTTCAGGAAAACGATCGGACACGGATATCTACCGGACTAACAAAGTGAGGGCGAAGTGTAACGCTGAGCCCGGCTCAGGTACAGCCGTGCGCAATATCCCTGACGCAAATAAGTCGGGCAGCCCGCAGGCTGCCCGTTGTCTTAGTTTGGCGACGGAATCGCCGTGCCCCAGTTGCGCCACTCTTTTGGCGCTTCATCCTGCAGCAGGAAGTGCTTGTCGGCACCGGCCTGTGGTGCCAGCGGCACCGTCGGTGGTGTGGCAAACTGGATGCCGCCGCGAATGAACTGCTGGAAGGTGCCGGTTTTCACCACGCCGCCAATCAGGCCAAAGTCGAGGTTATAACCGGAGGCCAGCCAGAACACCGAGTTGTTACGCACCAGATGCTGATACTTTTTGCTGATGCGCAGCGCGATTTGCACGCGATCGGCCATGTTACCCAGCGAAGTGCCGGTTACCGTGCCGACTTCTACACCGCGGAACAGCACCGGCGTGCCAATCGACAGCGATCCGGCTTCGGTGGTATCCACATAGATGTTCAGCCCGTTAAGGTAACGCGAGTCGGTAATGGTGCTCTCCTGCAGCTCAAAGCTGCGCGCCAGCGCGCCTTTGCCCGGATCCACGTTCACATACGGCTGCAGCAGCGTTTCCAGGTGATTGACGCCGGCGGGCGAAATCTCCGGCGAGACGACAGAGAAGCGGCTGCCGATGCGCGCGAAGTCCTGCACATACTCCGGATAGAGCACCGCTTTCGCCACCACCTGGTTGTTATCCTGGCTCAGCGCCAATGACTCCACCTGACCGACGTTGATGCCGAGGTAGCGGATTGGCATGCCGGCCGACAGTTTGCTGGCATCAAAGGTGTGCAGGGTAATCTGGCTGCCGACTGCACGCGCGGCGGTCTCTGACGGATAGAGTACGCGCTTAACGCCTTTCGCTGCCTGCGCGCCCGTCAGGTTATCAAAGCTGATTGCGCCTTTCAGCGCGCGGTTCAGCGGCGAAGCCTGCACGGTCAGACCGCTGCCGTTAAGCTGGACTTTGGCACCGCCTTCGGCCCAGAACACGCTTTCGCTGGTCAGCAGCTTGCGATACTGCGGCTGGATATGGACCGAAATCTCAAACGCATCGGCGCGCGGCACCACATCCACCACTTCACCGACCTGGAACTTGCGGTACAGCACCACCGAGCCGGCCTGCACATCCGGCAGGCTGTTGGCGGTCAGTTTGAGCGTGGTCGGCGGCTGATCGCCGGTAATGCCTTCTGCCGCGCGCTCTGAGTCGGCGTACAGCGGATAGCGGCTGGACGGCTGACCTTTCGCACCCGGCACCAGCCGGATACCGCCGTCGACCCATTCGCGTGCGCTGGCGCCCAGCACCTGCATGCCGTCGAGGCCAAATTTAACGTCGAGACGGCTGTTAACGATGAACTTGCTGTCGGCGTGCACCAGCTGGCGGTGCTCCGGATTGATGGCTGCCACAAAGCTGATGCCGTTTTCATCCAGCCGGCGCGAAATTACCTGGCCGATCTTCACGCCATACAGCATCACCGGCTGCCCGGCGTCGATACCGTAGGTTTCCGGCGCGCTGAGCTGAACGGTGAGCACATCCGGCTTCTGCAACAGCGTTTCGCTGGCCGGCAGCACGCTGAAGTGATCCTGCGGCTCACCTTCGCCCGGGACCAGTTCCAGCGTATTGCCGGTCAGCAGGCTGCTCAGGCTGGTGTCGGTCAGGCTGAGTTTCGGCGCGCGCATCTCAATCCGCGTGCCGCTGCGCATCAGGCCGGTAACGGAGGGATCGATCGTCAGCTCGCCGGACACTTTACCGCCCGGCAGCAGCGTCAGTTTGGTCAGAGTGCCCACTTCCAGCCCCTGATACATCAGCGGTGTGCTGTCGGCTTTCAGGTTGTCGCCGTTGGGCAGATCGAGCGAAATCAGCACGCCGCGCTGGCTGTGTGCCAGATCCGAATAGAGCTGATAGTTTTGATCGCTGTTGGCCTGTTCGCCGCTGTCCGGCGAGTCAAAGGCAATCGCGCCATTCACCAGCGCGGCCAGGCTCTCCAGCTTCACTTTGGCGCCGCTCAGGCTGACATCGGCGTCAACGCCCGAGACATTCCAGAAGCGGCTCTGTTTTTTCACCAGGTTGGTAAAGCGCCGCTCAATCAGCACATCGATGGTCACGCCATCGGTATTACCGTTGATGCTGTAGTCATAGACGCGGCCGACCGGAATTTTACGGTAATAGACAAGCGAACCGGTGTTGAGCGAGCCGAGATCGGGCGCGTGCAGGTGAATCAGCAGTTCGCCGGTGTTTACCCGGTATTTTGGCTGGGTGTCCAGCGCGGTGAAGTGATCGCGCTCTTTGCCGTCGCCGGGCATCATGCCGATGTAGTTACCGCCCACCAGCGCATCCAGCCCGGAGACGCCCGCCAGCGAGGCTTTTGGCGTCACCAGCCAGAACTGGGTGTTCTCCCGTAGCGCATCGCGCATGTCGCTCTTGATGCTGGCTTTGATCTGAATGCTGCGGTAGTCATCGCTCAGCACAATGCCCTGCACGGTGCCCACTTCCACGCCCTGATAGCGAATCGGCGTGCGGCCCGGCACGATGCCGTCCGCGGTCTGGAAGTTGATGGTGATGGTGGTGCCGCGCTCCTGATAATTGGTCCATAACAGCCAGCCGGCAATCAGCAGGGCGATAATGGGCAAAAGCCAGAACGGCGAAATCTTGCGTTTATTACGCAGATTAGCGCTAGTCGGTGTAGTCGGCGTTTCCTGTTGCATGTGCATCCCAGATCAGGCGGCTATCGAGCCACTCAACGGCCATAATGGTCAGGATGACTGCCGCGCCAAAGTAGAAGGCGGCAGGTCCCATGGTAAAAGCCAGCAACTGGTCACGATTGACCAGCGACATGGTTAAAGCAATGACGAACAGATCCAGCATCGACCAGCGGCCCACCCAGGTGACGGCACGCAGCAGACGGATGCGGGTTTTCAAACCCTGTTCACACTTAAAATGGATGCTGAGCAACAGCGTCAGCATCACTAACACCTTGGTAAACGGCACCAGAATACTGGCGATAAACACCACTGCCGCCACCGGCACGTTACCGGAGGCGAGGCCAAGAATCCCGGAGAAAATGGTGTCTTCGCGCCGCGCACCGTTGACGTAGACCACCGAAATCGGCAGCAGGTTAGCCGGGATCAGCAGCACAATCGAGGCGATCAGCGCCGCCCAGGATTTTTGCAGGCTGTGGCGGCGGCGAAAATCGAGCGGCGTATGGCAGCGCGTGCAGCGTCCGCGTTCATCGGGCATACCGGTATGGTGGCAGTTCAGGCAAACCTGCCACCGCTCGGGCGGTTCGTGCGGCACCGACTGCGGGTAATAATGTTCCCACAGCTCCTCCACGTTGAGATGAATCAGCGTCAGCAGGCTCATGATGGTCAGCGCGATATAGGCGACCAGCCCGTAGCCGACTTCCAGCGCGGCATAATCCTGCACCTTAATCGATGCCACCGCCACGCCGACCAGATAGATATCCAGCATGACCCACTCTTTGAGCTTCTCCAGCATCAGCAGGACCGGGCGCAGGTTCATGCCGAGCGCGTGGCCAATCCACAAATAGCAAATGCCAGCCACCAGCGTCACCGGCGCGCCAATCGTGCAAAACGCCACCATGGCGGCCGTCAATACGTTGCCCTGTTGCGCCATCTGCAGCACGCCCTCCAGCAGGCTGGCGTTGATGCGCATGCCAAGCAGGCGGATATCCACCAGCGGCAGGCTGAAGGCGAACGGCATTAGTACGATCATCGTGACGGCCATGGCGGTGAGCCGCGTCATTGACCAGTCGCGACCGTTCTGAATACGGGCATGACAGCGCGGGCAATAAGCCGACTGATGCGATTTCACATCCGGTAAGGAAAAAAGGGTATCGCATTGCGGGCAACGCTGATAACGTGCGTGGGGCAACGTCTGGCTGATGGCGTGAATTTTCATAAATGACGCAAGGGGCCCATTGTTCGTTACAGTTACCGGCATGCGGAGCAGAGCACGTCTGTCTGCATCAATCTATGGTACGAGAATAGTCTCAAGCATAGCGTGCTAAGGGTATAGTAACTAACACAATGATTCACCTTGTGGGGTTGGATTATTAGTGCTTATTTTAACAACTGAGTGACAACAAGGTCACGCCAGTGATGAGTTATGGTTAAACAATGAACAAAAAAGCCTTTTACGAGGATTTAAATCGCGATGTCCGCGCACTGTTAGCGGGCGAAACTTCTTTCCTGGCGGCGCTGGGCAACTGCAGTGCGCTGCTGTTTGAACGCCTGGAAGGGGTTAACTGGGCAGGCTTCTATCTGCTGACCGAGCCGGAGACGCTGGTGCTGGGGCCGTTCCAGGGCAAAATCGCCTGCGTACGCATTCCGGTGGGTAAAGGAGTATGTGGCACCGCGGTTGCGGAGGATAGCGTGCAGCGGGTTGAAGACGTACACGCTTTCCCGGGGCACATTGCCTGCGACGCCGCCAGTAACGCGGAAATCGTGATTCCTCTGAAAGTGAATGGCACGATGGTCGGTGTTCTCGACATCGACAGTACGGTTTATTCTCGCTTCGATAGCGAGGATGAAGCGGGGCTGGTAGCCCTTACCGACGGGCTTTGTGCAGTGCTGGCGAACAGCGACATTGAAAAATTTCTTCAGCTGACGCGCAGCTAATCGACTGGATCACATAGCATTTGGCGATGTTGTCATTATAATGTCGCCTGTTCATGCCTGCTCTGGTCGGCAAACCCGTTGTAATCAGGAAATTTCATGGAAAATCAACCTAAGTTGAACAGCAGTAAAGAAGTCATCGCCTTTCTGGCGCAGCGTTTTCCGCACTGCTTTAGCGCCGAAGGTGAAGCGCGTCCGCTCAAAATCGGTATCTTTCAGGATCTGGTGGAGCGCGTTCAGGGCGAAAACAGCCTGAGCAAGACGCAACTGCGTTCGGCCTTACGCCTTTATACCTCAAGCTGGCGTTATCTTTACGGCATTAAAGCCGGTGCCACCCGTGTCGATCTCGACGGCAACGCCTGTGGCGTGCTGGATGAGCAGCACGTAGAACATGCGCGCAAGCAGCTGGAAGAAGCCAAAGCGCGCGTGCAGGCGCAGCGCGAGCAGCAAAAAGCGAAAAAACGTGAAGCCGGTGAAGAGACCGCTGAGCGCCGTCCGCGCAAGCCTGCTGCCCGTAAAGCGGCGGAGGGCGACGCACCGCGCAAGCCACGTCCACAGGCACCGCGTGCTGCGGCCGGTGAGCGTCAGGCTGCTCCGCGTCCACCGCGGGCAAAACCCGTCACTGACACTTCAACGTTGCAAGCGGGTCAAAACATCAAAGTCAAAGCAGGCAAAAGTGCAATGGACGCTACCATCCTGGAAATTACCAAAGATGGCGTCCGGGTCCAGCTCGCTTCCGGCCTGGCAATGATTGTGCGCGCAGAACACTTGCAGTTCTGAAACGGAGGCCCGACCCTGGCATGAACAGCATTTTTAAGATCGGTATGATCGCGGGCCTGCTGCTGGCAGGCCCCACCTTTGGCGCGGACAACATTACCCGCGCCGACCAGATTCCCCAGTTACACGAAGAAGCACAGCATCCCACCGTCAGTGAACGCGTCACCTCGCGTTTCACCCGCTCTCACTATCGTCAGTTCGATCTGAATCAGGATTTTTCGGCGAAAATTTTTGACCGCTACCTGAATCTGCTCGACTACAGCCATAACGTGCTGCTGGCGTCGGACGTGGCACAATTCGCCGACAAGAAAACCACGCTCGGTGATGAGTTGCGCAGCGGCAAGCTGGATGTGTTTTACGATCTTTATAATCTGGCGCAGAAGCGCCGCTTCGAGCGCTATCAGTATGCGCTCAGCGTGCTGAACCGCCCGATGAACTTCACCGGCAATGACACCATCGATATCGATCGTGCCAAAGCACCGTGGCCGAAAAGCACAGATGAGCTAAACGCGCTGTGGGATGCCAAGGTGAAGTATGACGAGCTGAGCCTGAAGCTGGCCGGGAAAGATGATAAAGAGATTCGCGAGACGCTGACCAAGCGCTACAACTTTGCCATCCGTCGTCTGGCACAAAGCAACAGCGAAGATGTGTTCCAGCTGGCGATGACCGCGTTCGCGCATGAAATCGACCCGCATACGAACTATCTGTCACCGCGTAACACCGAGCAGTTCAATACCGAAATGAGCCTGTCGCTGGAAGGTATTGGTGCCGTGCTGCAGATGGATGATGACTACACGGTGATCAACTCGATGGTGGCTGGTGGTCCGGCGGCCAAGAGCAAATCCATCAGCGTGGGCGACCGCATTGTGGGCGTCGGCCAGCCGGGCAAGCCAATGGAAGATGTGATTGGCTGGCGTCTGGATGATGTGGTGTCCAAAATCAAAGGGCCGAAGGGCAGCAAAGTGCGCCTCGAGATCCTGCCAGCCGGCAAGGGCACCAAAACCCGTACCGTGACGCTGACGCGTGAGAAAATCCGTCTGGAAGATCGCGCGGTGAAGGGCACCGTGCACAACGTCGGCAAAGAGAAAGTCGGCGTGCTGGATATCCCGGGCTTCTACGTTGGCCTGACCGATGATGTGAAAGTGCAGCTGCAGAAACTGCAGAAGCAGAACGTCGACAGCATCGTCATCGATCTGCGTACCAACGGCGGCGGCGCGCTGACCGAAGCGGTATCGCTCTCCGGCCTGTTTATTCCGAGTGGTCCGGTGGTGCAGGTGCGTGACAATAATGGTCGCGTGCGTGAGGACAGCGACAACGACGGCATCGTTTACTACAAAGGTCCGCTGGTAGTGCTGGTCGATCGCTTCAGCGCCTCGGCGTCGGAAATCTTTGCCGCGGCGATGCAGGATTACGGCCGCGCCCTGATTGTCGGCGAACCGACCTTTGGTAAGGGCACGGTGCAGCAGTATCGCTCACTCAACCGCATCTACGATCAGATGCTGCGTCCGGAATGGCCGGCGCTGGGCTCAGTCCAGTACACCATTCAGAAGTTCTACCGCATCAACGGTGGCAGTACTCAGCGGAAAGGCGTCACGCCAGACCTGCTGATGCCGACCGGTGTGGAAGCGGCAGAGACCGGCGAGAAATTTGAGGATAACGCGCTGCCGTGGGACAGCATCAACGCAGCGACCTACACCAAAACCGGCGATATCACGCCGCTGGTGCCGCAGCTGACCAAAGAGCACGCCGATCGCATCGCCAAAGATCGCGAGTTCCAGTACATCATGAAAGACATCGCGCGTTTCAACGCGATGAAGGACAAGCGTAACATCGTGTCGCTCAATCTGGCCCAGCGCGAGAAAGAGAACCACGAAGAAGATGCGCTGCGTCTGGAACGCATCAATGCGCGCTACCAGGCGGAAGGCAAAGCGCCGCTGAAGAGCCTGGACGATCTGCCGAAAGACTACAAAGAGCCGGATCCGTATCTGGATGAAACGGTGAAAATCGCTAACGATTTGGCCCAGCTGGAAAAAGATCAGCCAGCGCCGGCGGCAGCGAAGTAACCCTTCGGCCTGAAATCACAGCACCGCTGCGGCGGTGCTTTTTTTTGCCTGCAAATCGTCGCCCGGCAGGCTGTACCTGCTACCATTACCAAATGTAAAGTTATGTCTTTTTAGGCACTTAAAGATTAAGGTCGCTTGAAAAGCGCCACAATGGACATAGGATGTATATCCGCGCATGAGCGCGAGCACAACTGAGGAAGATTAACGTTTATGATGCGTATTGCGCTTTTCCTGGTCACCAACCTGGCGGTGATGTTGGTATTCGGACTGATTCTGAGTCTGACAGGAATCCAGTCAAGCAGTGTTCAGGGTCTGATGATTATGGCAGGTCTGTTTGGCTTTGGCGGTGCGTTTGTTTCACTGCTGATGTCCAAATGGATGGCGTTACGCTCGGTCGGCGGTGAAGTGATTGAACAACCCCGTAACGAGACGGAACGCTGGCTGATGGAAACCGTCGGCCGCCAGGCTCAGCAGGTCGGCATTGCGATGCCGCAGGTGGCGATTTACCACGCGCCCGATATCAACGCCTTTGCCACCGGCGCACGCCGTGACGCCTCGCTGGTAGCGGTCTCCACCGGTTTGCTGCAGAACATGAGCCGCGACGAAGCGGAGGCGGTGCTGGCGCACGAGATCGCCCACATCGCGAACGGTGACATGGTCACCATGACACTGATTCAGGGTATCGTGAACACCTTCGTGATCTTCATTTCGCGTATCATTGCGCAGGTGGCGTCTGGCTTCCTGTCCGGCAACCGCGACGGCGAAGAGAGCAGCAACGGCAATCCGCTGGTCTATTTTGCCGTGGCGACGGTGCTGGAACTGGTGTTTGGTATTCTCGCCAGCATCATTACCATGTGGTTCTCGCGCCATCGCGAATTCCACGCCGACGCCGGCTCTGCGAAGCTGGTGGGTCGTGAAAAGATGATTGCCGCGCTGCAGCGCCTGAAAACCAGCTACGAACCGCAGGAACCCAGCAGCATGATGGCGTTCTGTATTAACGGTAAAGGTAAGTCGCTGAGCGAGCTGTTTATGTCGCACCCGCCGCTCGACAAGCGTATCGAAGCGCTGCGCAGCGGTGCCTACCTTAAGTAAGCCACATAGAAAATGAACAGGGCGCCTGCGGGCGCCCTTTTTTTATGACTCTGCCGGCTGACGGCTTTGCGTCATGCGCAGCATACTGACGATCGCCGCCACGCTGGCAAAGGTTCCGGCCAGCAGCAGCGAGGCATGCGTGCCGCTGTCGTTGAACAGGTTAAACATCAGCGCCACCAGCGCGGCACCGGTGCTTTGCCCGACCAGTCGTGCGGTGCCGAGCATGCCGCTGGCACCGCCGCTGCGCTGGCGCGGAGCCGACGAGATGATGGTGTGATTGTTGGGTGACTGGAACAGCCCGAAGCCGGCACCGCACAGCATCATACGCCAGATAATATCGGCATCCGTGGGTTGTGCAGGCAGCAGCGCCAGCAGAAACAGCCCGGCAGCAAACAGCGCCAGCCCCAGCCCACCCAGCAGCCCGGCATGAAACTTCTCGATCAGGCGGCCGGCAATTGGTGCTATCACCATGGTAGCCAGCGGCCACGGCGTCAGCAGCAGGCCGGTCGCGACCTCATCCCGGCCCAGTACGTTTTGCAGGAAAAACGGCAGCGACACCATCGCCAGCATTTGTGCGCAGAAAGAACAGATCGAGGTGCCGATCGACAACGAAAACACCGGAATGCGCAGCAAATCCACCGGCAACAGCGGCACCGGCATCGCCAGCTGACGCCGCACAAACACCACGCCGATCAGCAGCAGCGCCAGCAGCATACCCGCAATCAGCCAGCCATTTTCTCCCTGCGCGAAGCCGGTCAGCGCTGAAATCAGCAGGCCAAAAAACAGTGCATTCATGATGGCGCTCGGCACATCAAATTTCTGCTGCTTCGCTTTCTGCGTGTTATCCGGCAGGAAGCGCAGCGCCAGCCACAGCGCCACCACACCGAGCGGCACGTTAATCAGGAACAGCCATTTCCAGCTGGCGATGGAGAGAATCGCGGCCGCCACCGTGGGACCGGCGGCGCTGGAGACGGCCACGATCAGCGAGTTGATGGCCATGCCGCGTCCCAGAAAGCGCTGCGGGTAAATAATACGGATTAGCGCAGTGTTGACGCTCATCAGCGCCGCACCGCCGAAGCCCTGCAGCACGCGCGCCACGGTGAGCATATTCAGCGAAGAGGAAAGGGCGCAGAACAGCGAGGTGAATACAAACAGCACCAGCCCGACCTGATAGACGCGCCGGTAGCCGAACATATCGCCAAGAAACGACAGCGACAGCAGCGAAATCACGATAGCGATTTGATAGGCGTTGACGATCCAGATCGATTCCGCCGGGCTGGCGTTCAGCTCACGCGCAATGGTCGGCAGCGCCACGTTGGCAATCGCGCCGTCCAGCACCGCCATCATGATGCCAAGCGCAATGGTAATTATTGCGCCGTAGCGCTGTGGAACGGGTAATCCATCCTGAGACACGGTAGGAGACATAAACAGGGAGAAGTGAAGTAAGTGAATATCATCATGCTAATCAATTTTCTGCCTGAAATCACCGCATTAATGGACAAAAATTACAAGTGGATGTGTCGTTGCCGCCGTCCGGCTGTAACCTCTATACTGGCGTTTTTTGCAAAAGCGTTAAGGAAGTCCCGCATGGCGAGCCGCGATAACGATAAACAGCCGGATGCCGTATCATCAGTGATGAAAGTGTTTGGCATTCTGCAGGCGCTGGGCGAAGAGCGCGATCACGGCATCACCGAGCTTTCGCAGCGGGTTATGATGTCGAAAAGCACGGTCTACCGCTTTCTGCAGACCATGAAATCGCTCGGCTACGTGGCGCAGGAGGGCGAGAGCGAAAAATATTCACTGACGCTCAAGCTGTTTGAACTTGGCGCGCACGCGCTGCAGAACGTGGATTTGATTCGCAGCGCCGATGTGGAGATGCGCGAACTGTCGCGCCAGACCAAAGAGACCATTCATCTCGGCGCGCTGGAAGAGGACAGCATCGTCTATATCCACAAGATTGACTCGCTGTATAACCTGCGCATGTATTCGCGCATCGGCCGGCGTAATCCGCTGCACAGTACCGCCATCGGCAAAGTGCTGCTGGCGTGGCGTGAGCGCGCGGAGGTGAACGACATTCTGCGTGAAGTGGAATTTCGTCGCAGCACCGCTAACACTATCGTCAGCGCGCAGGCGCTACTGCCGGTGCTGGAGCAGGTCAGGCAACAGGGCTTTGGTGAGGATAATGAAGAGCAGGAAGCGGGAATTCGCTGTCTGGCGGTACCGGTGTTTGATCGCTTCGGCATGGTGATTGCCGGCATGAGCCTCTCTTTTCCGACGGTGCGCTTCTCCGAACCGGCAAAAAAAGAGTATGTGGCGATGCTGCACCGTGCTGCGCGCAAGGTGTCGGAGCAAATGGGCTATTACGACTATCCGTTCTGAATTCTGCCGGGCTGACGCGCAGCCCGGCAGGCGGCTTAACTTAGTTGTCGACCACTTCGCCGCTTTTCTTCAGCAGCGGACAATCGGTAACGCCAACAATGCCGCTGTCGGTGTGCAGATACTGTGCGGTAATCATGCCGCGCGCGGTCAGGTAGCTACACTGTAAGCCCAGCCCGGCTGCGTTTTTATTGCTGCCGGTTAACACGCCGTAGCCGGTAAACAGCATCGCCAGCCACAAGACAGCCAGCACCATCACCGCACGAATCAGTAGTTTCATTTTTATCTCCTTGTGTTACATAACGCAGCTGTTCCCGCATTGCTGCGAACTCTATAGTAGCAGCATGCCTCGCTTTTCTCGCCGGATCGATCAGAGATAACTGAAAGCGGCACGCAGGCGGGATAATCTGCTTTATCTCCGCCACCATATCTTTTCCGCACGCAACGAGTAGAATCAGCGGCGATGTACCTGAATGATGTTTGAGGATTGATGCAGTTATGAACGAATTAGCCGCCAGTACCGGTCCGCTGTTTAACTATGGCGTGCTGGCCATCATTGTGATTGTGGCCTTTATTGCCTGGTTTTTTGTTAACCGGGCCAGCGTGCGCGCCAGTGAACAGCTTCAGCTGCTGGAAGCGCTGCTGGAAGAGCAAAAGAAACAGAACGCACTGCTGCGCCGTATCGCTGAGGCGCAGCCGGTGGCCGAAAAAGCGCAGGATGAGCAGGATGCCGGGGATAAGCGCGACTTTATTCGCCTGATTCCGGAACGTTAAGCACACAACGGAGAGGCCATGGCCTGGCAAAATCCCTGGTATGACGCTTCGCTGGCCCATCATACGCCGCACGGCTTTCGTAACCCGGAAGAGGAGTTACGTCAGCCTGGCGATCTACAGCGCTGGCGGCGCGAGCGTAAGCAGCAGAATCTGCCGCTGCCACCGCAGTCCGGCTATGCGGCCTTTACCGCCAGCTGGAGCCAGCAGGCCGACCTGAGCGGTGAAGATGACCGTGTCTGGTGGCTGGGCCATGCCGCGCTGCTGCTGCGTCTCAATCAGCGCTATATTCTGATCGACCCGGCGCTGTCGACACGCGCTTCGCCGCTGCCGTTTGCCGGGCCGCAGCGTAAAACCCCGGCGCCGATCAGCGTGGCGCAGCTGCCGCATCTTGATTATGTGCTGATCTCGCATAACCATTACGATCACCTTGATCGGCCTACGGTAAAACGCATCGCCCGCCGCTTTCCTGCCGCGCACTTTCTGGTGCCGCTGGGGATGGCCGACTGGTGTCGCCGGCGTGGCGTGCGCACCGTCACCGAACTGGACTGGTGGCAGCAGGTGCACCTGGACGACATCAGCTTCACAGCCGTTCCCGCGCGCCACTGGAGCATGCGCACCTTCTGGGATCGCAACCGATCGCTGTGGTGCGGCTGGGTCGTGCGTAATGCGCAGCTCAATTTCTGGTTCTCCGGCGATAGCGGCTACAGCGATAATCTCTCAGCCATCGCGCAGCGGCTGGGGCCGTTTAATCTGGCTGCGTTGCCAATAGGTGCCTATGCACCAAAATGGTTCATGCGCGGCCAGCACATGGACCCGGATCAGGCGGTACAGCTCTGGCAGCAGATAGGGCGACCGCTGGCGATTCCCATTCACTGGGGCGTATTTGAGCTGGCGGACGAGTCGCTTGACGATCCGCCGACGGTGCTGGCGCAAGCATTGCAGCAGGCGGGCGAGGTCGATGCGCCTTTTGCCCCATGGCGAATTGGCGAGAGCCGCAGCCTGATGAATTACGATTAAGATTTATCCTAAGCCATTTTTGTTAAATGCCAGCGCCTTCCGCGCTTTTTAACATTTAATTGTTGGGTGTTTAGAAAAAAATGAGATAAATGCCAGCGTGCAGTCTGCCTATATTTGGGGCAACGGCGATTATATTTTCCTGATTTTGGTGCAAAACTATTTTTAACTTGTACTGTCAGGAATTTATTGTACAAGATTTGAACGCTGCGCAGTTATGTCGCTCATTGCACAACGGCCAGTGAAATAGCTTATCTGTGCCATATTAATGCAATATTTTTTGCCTAAACTTATTCGGTTTAAATGTGAAAAAGCAGCGTTTAGCGCTGCGCTTGACGAAACGCGAGTCTGGCGCTAACTATACTGACGCATAGACTTTTTTGCACACGCTGAGGCGTTGCTGTCAATAACGTTATCCACCTTTCGCTGCCGGTTTCAGGCAATTATGTGCGGCATGTCGATCACTGTTTAAAAATGGCTTGCCATTAATTAGCGGATATGTGATAACGAATCGTGGGTCAAACGAGGTACAGTTCTGTTTATGTATGGCATCTTCAGTAAAGAAGTTACGAGTAAAGACGTTGACGTTGAATACCGCTTCCTTGCCGAACCTTAAATTAGTGCCTCATTCAGTAATGTCTCTGGTTTCTCTGTAAGACTGCCTGCGGGCAATATAAACACTCTAAGGAATTTGCAAAAATGGCAAAGATTAAAGGTCAGGTTAAGTGGTTCAACGAGTCTAAAGGTTTTGGTTTTATTACTCCTGCTGACGGCAGCAAAGACGTGTTCGTTCACTTCTCTGCTATCCAGGGCAACGGTTTTAAAACCCTGGCCGAAGGTCAACAAGTTGAGTTTGAAATTCAGGACGGCCAGAAAGGCCCGGCAGCAGTTAACGTTACTGCTATCTGATTTCGCTCTCAGGCTCGGTGTCATGCACCGCTGAATCGAATCTTAAAAGCCCTGCTCAATGAGCGGGGCTTTTCTTTATCCTTTCTGTTACCGGATGATCAGGGTAAACTGCGCCGCGAATCGCTAACCCGGAGTTATCTATGTCGTTGATTTGTCCACTTTGCCACCTCGCTTTGCACCTGCACGCCAGCAGTTATCGCTGTGCGTCCGGTCATCAGTTCGATCGGGCGAAAGAGGGGTACGTCAACCTGCTGCCGGTGCAGCACAAAGGTTCACGGGAACCGGGCGACAGCGCAGAGATGCTTCAGGCGCGCCGGGCCTTTCTGGATGCCGGACACTATCAGCCGCTGCGCGATCGGGTGGCGCAATGTCTGGCTCAGCCGCTCACGAACCGGCCCGCGCAGCTGCTGGATATCGGCTGTGGCGAAGGTTATTACACCGCCGCCCTGGCTGCCGCGTTGCCCGACAGCCATCTGTACGGTCTGGATGTGGCCAAAGCCGCGGTGCGCATGGCGGCAAAGCGCTATCGCGCGGTTAACTTTTGTGTCGCCTCCAGCCAGCGCCTGCCGTTTGCCGATGGTTCACTGGACGCCATCGTGCGCATTTACGCGCCCTGTAACGAGCAGGAGCTGAGCCGCGTTATCAGGCCCGGCGGCTATTTGCTGACGGTGACGCCGGGGCCGCACCATCTGCAGCAGTTTAAAGCGTTGATCTATCGTGAAGTGCAGCTGCATACGGCGGAAGAGAAAAACTATGCGGGATTTGAGCAGATCGATCAGCAAAACCTCCACTACACGATGACGCTGAACGGGGCGGAAGCGGTGAGCCTGCTGCAGATGACCCCCTTTGCCTGGCATGCGCGTGAAGCGGTGTGGCAGCAGCTGGCCTCCAGCGCCACCTTCAGCTGTGACGCGGATTTCACCCTGACGCTGTGGCAGCGCGTTTAACGCGCCTCCACCAGCGTATGATAGATTTTCTCCAGGTCGTCGAGCTGTTTCACCGCAATCAGCAGGCGACGCTGCTCCAGCTGCATCACCAGAATGCCATCCTCTGACAGGTTCATACTCTGAATACGCCGGTAATCGATCCACACGCTGGCAAAAAACAGGCCGTCATTTTTCATCAGCAGCCGCGGGCTGCGGATCCAGAACAGCCAGATAGCCATAAAGCACAGCACCATTAGCAAAGTGGTGGTGAGCTGCGGGCCATGATGGCTGACGTTGTTCCACAGCAGAATCAGTAGCAGCACGATAAAGATGCCGCTGTCGATTTTATGGCGGCGGCGCAGGGTGACGCGCAGTCGGGTCGGTCCATTGCGGCGGGGCAGGATGACATCGTCGTAAATCGCAAACAGGGCGAGAGCGGCGATCAGCAGGGCAATCAGGGCGTCAGTCAGTGACATACAGGCTTCTTCCTCAACCGAAGTGACCTCAGCGTTGGCGCTCAGGTCACGCCGTTCAAAAAACGCCGGGAGTCTGACTCCCGGCGGTGAGATTACAGACCGAGCAGGCCGATCCAGTAACCAAAGATACCGATGGCAAAGAAGCCAACGATGATCCACAGCGCGTTAACTTTACGGCGCAGCAGCCACATACAGCCAAAGGTCAGCAGCAGTGGAATCAGGCCGGGCATCAGTTGGTCGAGAATCGACTGCACGGTGGTGACCGTGGTTTTGCCGGTCTGGTCGGTGATGCGGGATACCACCAGCGGCACGTTGACGTGTGTCCACTTGTTGACCAGCGCCCCCATGACAAACAGGCCGAGTATCGATGCCCCCTCGGTGAGTTTTTGCAGGAAGCCGCCGCCCATATCGCTGACGATATCCACCCCTTTGCGATAGCCATAAGCCACGCCGTAATAGCGGGTCAGCATGCGCGCAATGTTAAACAGGAAGAAGAACAGCAGCGGACCAAGCAGGCTGCCGCTCATCGCGATACCGGCACCCAGTGCGGCGAACACCGGACGCACGGTCCCCCAGAAAATCGGGTCGCCCACGCCAGCCAGCGGCCCCATCAGGCCCACTTTGATCCCGTTAATGGCACCGTCATCGATCGCCGCACCGTTGGCGCGCTGCTCTTCCATGGCCATGGTCACGCCGAGCACTGGCGCGGCCACGTATGGATGGGTGTTGAAGAACTCGAGGTGACGCTTAATCGCCTGCTTGCGCTCGTCGTTGTTTTCAGGATACAGGCGACGGATCACCGGCACCATTGAGAAGCAGAAGCCCAGCGCCTGCATGCGTTCAAAGTTCCACGAACCCTGAAACAGGTTGGAGCGCAGGAACACACCGCGCACGTCACCGGGGGTGAGTTTCTTTGGAGTATTGGTTGTATCTACCATGATGTCACCTGTTCCTAGTCGAGTTCGTTGTCGAGGTCGTTGTTAGCCGGGCCCGCCGAGGCAGCGCCTGCGACGCGGTTGTATTTTGGCGCCAGCTGGATGTACAGCACCGCCATTACCACGCCAATCACGCCCAGCGCCACCAGGTTGAAGTTGGTGAACGCGGCGGTGACAAAGCCAAGATAGAAGAACGGCATCAGGTAACCGGCACGCATCATGTTGATGACCATCGCGTAACCGACCACCACGATCATGCCGCCGGCGATGTTCAGACCATTGGTGACCACTTCCGGAATCGAACTCAGCAGGCTGTGTACCGCGCTGGTACCGACCGAGACCGCCACAATCAGCGCCGGGATAGCGATACGCATCGCCTGCAGCAGCAGGGCAGAGACGTGGATCCATGAAATCGCCGTCAGATTGCCTTTCTCCGCAGCTTTATCCGCGGCGTGCTGGAAGGCGACAGTGATGGTACGCACGATGATGGTCAGCACCTGACCAGCTGCGGCCAGCGGGATGGCCAGCGCAATACCGGCACCGACGCTTTGACCGCCGGCAATGACCAGAATCGTAGAGATGATGGAAGCCAGCGCCGCATCTGGCGCCACAGCCGCACCGATGTTCATCCAGCCCAGCGCGATCATCTCCAGCGTACCGCCGATGATGATGCCGGTTTTCATATCACCCAGCACTGCACCAATCAGGGTACAGGCCACCAGCGGCCGGTGGAACTGGAACTCATCAAGAATCGATCCCATCCCGGCAATACAGGCCACAATAAATATCAACACTATTTGTAGCGAGGTTATTTCCATTGCATTTTTCCTCAGCAAGATCAGAACTTTTTGCCCACGCGCGCAGGCACAGGCGAATCAGGCATTGACCTTCGCAATCAGGTCCATCATTTTCAGTTTCGGGTCGTTGGAGACTTTACGCACTTCCAGTTCGATACCGCGCTCATTCAGCTTGCGGAAGGCAGCGATGTCCTTCTCATCCACCGACACCGCGTTATTAACCTGCGTTTTCCCCTGACGGAAGGCCATGCCGCCGATATTCACCGACTTGATATCCACGCCTTGCTCCACCACGCGCTCAACATCGGTCGGATTGGTAAACAGCAGCATCACGCGATCGGAACCGTACTTCGGGTTGTTCCACACGCGGATCATCTTGGCGATATCCACCACGTGGGCGGTCACGCCCGGCGGCGCCACCTGAGTCAGCAGGGTTTTGCGAACGTGATCGTTGGCCACTTCATCACTAACGACGATGATGCGCGTCACGTTGGTCTCTTTGGTCCAGCGCGTGGCCACCTGGCCGTGGATCAGACGGTCATCGATACGGGCCAGGCCAATTTTCATGTGCTCGCCCGGTGCCAGCGGCTTCTGCGGCTGGGCAGGGGCTTTCGGGGCCGGTGCGGCCGCTGCCGGCGCGGCGGATTCGGTTTTGAGCGCTTTCACCCCCTCGCGGCCGGCCTCGACGGCGATGTGGATCAGCTCTTCCAGCGATGGATCGTCATCGCGCCCCATCAGGGTTTCCACCAGCATGGGAATGTTGACCCCGGCAATAACGTCATAGCCCGGTTTATCCACCACGATGCGGCTGGCGGCGTTAAACGGGCTGCCGCCCCAGGTGTCCACCAGAAACAGCACGCCTTTCGACGTGTCGAGTCGGGCGAGCTGCGCCTGATATTTTTCGATTAGCGTTTCTGCATTCTCGCCGGGCACGAAATCAATCCAACCGACATTTTCCTGCTCGCCCAACAGCATTTCTGCTGTTTTCAGCAGCTGTTCTGCCGCCCAGCCATGTGTACCAATTACAAGCGCAATGGTCACTTGCTACCTCCGTTCGCATGAGAGTTCCCGACCATGGCCGGGAATCATTGAGAATTACCGTTGTTATTTTCTGTGGATCGCCCGGGACTAAATTGAAGAAAGTCATCAGGAAAAGGCCCAAAACATTCCGCGATACAGCAGTAAGGTCGCGATTTATTTTAGTGAGCGAAAAAATAAAATATGTGACGTTGCTCTGCTATTCAGAGCGTACCGGCGGCAACGGGCATTTTTATGGCAGTTTCTTGCGCTGGCGCAGTTATTTGTAAATGTAAGAAAATTTTTTGACGTTGTTGATGTAACTGATACATTAGCTTTCTGTTTATTACTCAGGAGTACCGGGCTTTAGCTCACTTATATGGACCGTCACCGACGTCGCTTCACTTGTTCCCCGCGCTGCTCAGCACGCACCCTGACACCTGCCGGTGTTGCCTCATCCGTTAACGCTCTCTCGTCTCGCCTTCCGGCGCAGGCTCAGTTGCGTTCGCCCTTACGTTTAGCAAGGAGTCATTGATGGAATTTCTCTTCGACCCCTCAATCTGGGCGGGTTTACTGACGCTGATCGTGCTGGAGATTGTGCTCGGCATCGACAACCTGGTGTTTATCGCCATTCTTGCCGACAAGCTGCCACCGAAACAGCGCGATAAAGCGCGCCTGATTGGTCTGTCGCTGGCGCTGGTGATGCGCCTCGGCCTGCTGTCGCTGATCTCCTGGATGGTGACGCTGACGCGACCCCTATTCAGCGTAGGCGATTTCAGCTTTTCCGGACGAGATTTAATTCTGTTGATTGGTGGTTTGTTCCTGTTGTTTAAGGCCACCATGGAACTGCACGAGCGGCTGGAAAACCGTGGCATGGAGCATCAGGGCAATAAAGCCTATGCCAGCTTCTGGGCGGTCGTGACGCAGATTGTGGTGCTGGACGCGGTGTTCTCCCTGGATGCGGTGATTACCGCCGTCGGTATGGTGAACCATCTGCCGGTGATGATGACGGCGGTGGTGATTGCCATGGGCGTGATGCTGCTGGCCTCAAAACCGCTGACCCGCTTCGTCAACGCGCACCCAACGGTGGTGGTGCTGTGTCTGAGCTTCCTGCTGATGATCGGTCTGTCGCTGGTGGCGGAAGGCTTTGGTTTCCATATTCCGAAGGGTTATCTGTACGCGGCAATTGGCTTCTCGATTCTGATCGAGCTGTTCAACCAGATTGCGCGCCGGAACTTTATCCGTCATCAGGCGCACCGCCCGATGCGTGAACGTACCGCCGAAGCGATTCTGCGTCTGATGGGCGGGCGTCAGCGTAACCAGCCGGTGCATACTGAAGAAGCGTCGCTGACCGAAGCGATGCCGCAGGAAGCGTTTAAAGACGAAGAGCGTTACATGATTAACGGCGTGCTGACGCTGTCACAGCGTTCGATTCGCAGCATCATGACGCCGCGCGGCGATATCTCATGGGTTGACGTCTCGCGTCCGCTGGATGAGATCCGCATTCAGCTGCTGGATACGCCTCACAGTCTGTTCCCGGTGTGTCGTGGCGAGCTGGATGAGATCATCGGCGTGGTGCGCGCGAAAGAGCTGCTGGTGGCGCTGGAGCACGGTATGGATGTCGCGACCTTCGCGGCCAACACGCCGCCGATTGTGGTGCCGGAAACGCTGGATCCGATCAACCTGCTGGGCGTATTGCGTCGCGCTAAAGGGAGCTTCGTCATCGTTACCAACGAATTTGGTGTGGTGCAGGGCCTGATTACGCCGCTGGACGTGCTGGAAGCGATTGCCGGTGAGTTCCCGGACGAAGACGAAACGCCGGATGTGGTGGCGGATGGCGACGGCTGGCTGGTGAAGGGCGGTACCGATCTGCACTCGCTGCAGCAGCTGCTCGACCACCATGAGCTGGTCGATCCGGATGAAGATCACGCGTCGCTGGCCGGCCTGCTGATTGAGCAGAAGGGGCAGCTGCCGCTGCCGGGCGAGATTATCGATTTGCCACCGCTGCACTTCCAGATTATCGAAGCCACGGATTACCGTATCGATCTGGTGCGCGTCACCAAAGACAAGCCGCACCATGACGAGGAGGAGGGCGACGCCTGATGTCGTCCGGCATCAGGCGCCCAGCTGCGCCTGATGCTGCGCCAGCCATTGCGGGAAGTCCTCAATCGGCATCGGGCGCGCATAGTAGTAACCCTGCAGATGATCCACGCCGCGCTCGCGCAGATAATGCGCCTGCTCGGCGGTTTCCACGCCCTCCGCGACCAGCGCGATATTCAGCCGCTGCGCCAGTGAAATCACCATATCGGTCACCGTGGCGTTGATCGCGTCAGTACCAATCGCGGCGGTAAAAATTTTATCGATTTTCAGTACGTCCGGCTTCAGGTCCTTCAGATAGGCCAGCGAACTGTGGCCGGTGCCGAAATCGTCAATCGCCAGCCGCACGCCAATTTCATGCAGCTGCGCCACGACCGTCTGGTCGATAACTGGCAGCGCATCGCGCTCGGTGAGCTCCACCACCAGTTTCGGCAGGGGATTGGCGGGCCACCAGTAGCGCTGTAAATCTTCAACAATCAGGCGATCGCGGAAGTGGCTGGCCGCGACGTTAATCGCGATATGAAATGCCGGGCACTGTGGCAGATTAGGCAACTCCGCGACGACTCTGGCAATCACAAAGCGCGTCAGCGGTGCAATCAGGTTCTGGCGTTCGGCCAGCGGAATAAATACGTCCGGTGCAATCCAGCCCTGGCGCGGATTGTGCCAGCGCAGCAGCAGCTCGATACCATCGCAGTCGCCGCTGCGGGCATTGATCAGCGGCTGGCAGTAGACCATAAATTCGTTAGCGGTGATGCCATAGCTGATTTGCCAGCTCAGGCTCATGCGATTGGCGGTGGCCAGCCAGACGATATAGCCCAGCAGCAGGCTGAGCAGTACCGCCAGCGGCAGCTGAGACGGCAGAGTGTTGAGCGCCAGTCGCGCCGGGGACGGGCCGTACAGCGTAATGCTGTAGGGATAACGCAGCGAGGCCTGATCGTACGCCACTTCGTCATCGGACGGCACGGTATGCTCGATCAGCGGATTACCGTACTCGAGGCTCTGTCCACCTACGTTAAAGATCGCGCGTTCCACCCACGGCAGCTGCGGCTCCAGCAGATAGTTGGTCATCAGTTCAATGTTGATGATTTGCAGCAGGCCGTCCTGGTTATCCAGCGATTTTGGCGTCCACAACAGCAGCACCGGTGAACCTTTTAGCAGGTAGTCGTCGGTGGACAGCATCATGCGCTGGTTGTTGATCGCCAGCTCGGGATAGGTCTGGCTGAACGAGATGTGGCGCGGGCCATAAATACTCGAACAGTAGATGGTATCGTCCTGCACCAGCAGCACGGTACGCACGGTTTGCAGCGCCGCGATCTTCTCAATCAGCGGATAGCGCACCTGCGTGCAGGGCACGCCCACCAGCCCCAGCGTGTTGTTGGCGGAGACGTCCAGCGGCGAAAACATGCGGTCAAAGCGCTCAATCGCGCGGGTGGCAAAGTTAAGGGACTGCTGCTCAATGCGTGACTTCTCTTCGATGTAGCGAAAAGTCAGCGTAAGAATGAGAACCAGCGACGCGATCACCAACGCAATAAGCAGGCGCTTACGGCGAAATTGACCCACAAATTGCTGGGGAAGGAGCATCAGTAACCACCTTGCTAAGACAAAGAATGAGGCCAAATTAACGTGAAGGTTATCGGCATGGCGGCGGCCAAATTTAGCGCGGCTGGAGAAAAAAAGCGGCACTAAAAAATCGCGCGACCGGTAGAGGTCGCGCGCAAAAATAATGTATCTGGTTTGATAACGCGGAGGTAGAGGCCATTGCAGAAATAATGGCCGATCGCTGCAATTGTCAGCAGCGAAACGCGACGTTGCCGGTCAGTCGCACTGCACCTTGATCGCCAGACCGCCGCGCGAGGTCTCACGATATTTAGCGTTCATATCTTTGCCGGTCTCGTACATCGTCTCGATCACCTTATCCAGCGATACGCGCGGCTCGCTGGTGCGGCGCAGCGCCATCCGCGCGGCGTTGATCGCTTTCACCGAAGCAATGGCGTTACGCTCAATGCACGGCACCTGTACCTGACCGGCGACCGGATCGCAGGTCAGTCCGAGGTTGTGTTCCATGCCGATTTCAGCGGCAACACACACCTGCTCCGGGCTGGCTCCCAGCAGTTCAGCGAGGCCAGCGGCGGCCATTGAGCAGGCCACGCCTACTTCGCCCTGGCAGCCGACTTCGGCACCGGAAATCGAAGCGTTCATTTTGTACAACACGCCAATCGCGCCCGAGGCGAGGAAGTAGCGGATAAAGATATCCGGCGTGACCGTTTCGATGAAGTGATCGTAATACGCCAGCACCGCCGGCACGATGCCGCAGGCACCGTTGGTCGGTGCGGTGACCACACGACCACCGGCCGCATTCTCTTCATTCACCGCCAGCGCAAACATATTGACCCAGTCGATGACGTTCATCGGATCGTTGGAGTGTTTGGTCGAGGAGACCAGCAGACGTCGCAGCGACGCCGCCCGACGCGGCACGCGCAGCGGGCCCGGCAAAACGCCTTCGGTATTCAGGCCACGATCGATACACGCCTGCATGGTTTGCCAGATGTTGCCAAAATAGGCGTAAATCTCGTCACGGTTGTGCAGCGCCAGCTCGTTTTTCATCACCAGCCCGGAAAGCGACATGCCGGTATCGCGGCAATGACTGAGCAACTCTTTGGCTGAATGGAACGGGTAGGGTACGGCGACCTCATCCAGCACTGACTGACCAAAGTGCGCTTCGTCGACAATAAAGCCACCGCCAATCGAGTAATAGGTTTTGCGCTCAAGCAGACGATCGCCGGCAAAAGCGTACAGGGTCATGCCGTTTTCATGCAGCGACAGGTTTTCGCTGCGGAAGACCATGCCGCCGTCACGCGGGAAGTCGACCTCGCGCGCGCCCTGTGCCAGCAGCAGGCGCTCACGCGTTTCGACATCTTTGATAAACGCCGGAATGCTGTCGATGTCGACGCTGGCAGGCTCAAAGCCGGCCAGCCCCATAATGATGGCAATGTCAGTGTGGTGTCCTTTCCCGGTGAGCGACAGTGAGCCGTAGACGTCCACCGCCACGCGCGTCACGTCCTGCAGCTTGCCCTGTTCGATCAGCAGGTCAACAAACTGTTTGCCCGCTTTCATCGGGCCAACGGTATGCGAACTGGACGGGCCGATACCCACTTTGAACATGTCAAAAACACTTATCACCGGTGACGCTCCTCACAAATCTTCTTTTCTACGGCGCAGGCCGTTAATGCGGCTAATAGTAATCGCCAGCGGGCGGCAGCGAGCAGCTTTTCGCATGAAATAAACTAATTATAAACCACAGAAATAGTTATCCGTATCCCCGGACGTGAACGGGATCAATTTTTCGGGCAGGGTGAAACGGGACGGGGGATCAGGGCAGGGCGATCTGCTGGCCGAGCGCGCGCAGGATACCGGCGGTCATGCCCCAGATAAAATAATCTTCATACCACGACAGCCACACCTGGTGCTGGCGATGACCGCGGCGCAGCGTCAGTCCGCTGTAGCGTCCCAGCCGCAGCGCCTCTGCGAGCGGCATGGAAAAGGCGCTTTCAACTTCATCCGGGTTAAGCAGCAGCGGCAGGTGCGGCGGAATGATGCCGACCACGGGCGTGACGGCGAAACCGGTACTGCTGGTGACCGGCGGTAGCACGCCGACCACCCGCACCTGCTGCGGTGCGATGCCCACTTCTTCCTGCGCTTCACGCAGCGCGGTGGCGATCAGCGAATCGTCAGTGGCATCCATCATGCCGCCGGGGAACGCCACCTGCCCGGCATGTTTGCGCAGCAGCGCGGAGCGGCGGGTCAGCAGCAGTTCGGGCTGGTCGCCATCAATCACCGGTACCAGCACCGCGGCACGGCGTCCGCTGATCACGCTGTGCGCGCTCGCCAGCGGCGGCTGCAGCACAAAGCGACTGAGAAACTGCGCCAGCGTCAGCTCCATATCACGCCTCATCACGCAGACAGGGCAGAATACGGTTGAGCTTGTGCAGCGTCTCCTGATATTCCGCCTCAGCATCGCTGTCAGCCACCAGACCGCCACCCGCCGCGCAGTACAGCTGCTGGTTTTCGGCAATCAGCGTGCGGATGGTGATGCTGCTGTCCATGCGCCCGCACAGGCTGATGTAGCCGATACTGCCGCACCACGCATTGCGCCGCTGCGGTTCGAGTTCTTCGATAATCTCCATGGCGCGGATCTTGGGCGCGCCGGTAATGGAGCCACCGGGGAAACAGGCGCGCAGCAAATCGGTAGCGGAGAGCGCGTCCGGCAGCCTGGCCCGCACCGTGCTCACCAGGTGATGCACCGCCGGGAACGGCTCCACTACAAATAGCTCCGGCACGCTGACGCTGCCCGGCTCGGCGACGCGGCCAATATCATTACGCAGCAGGTCCACAATCATCAGATTTTCCGCCCGATCTTTTTCGGCGCTGGCCAGTTTCTCCGCCTGCAGCCGATCGGCCTGCGGATCGGCCAGGCGCGGCAGCGTGCCTTTAATTGGCCGGGTTTCAATCTGCTGCTGCTGCAGCGAGAGAAAACGTTCCGGCGACAGACTCAGCACGGCACTGTGCGGCAGACGAAGGAAGGCGCTGAACGGCGCGCGGTTGGCGCGGTTGAGACGTAAAAACGCCTGCCACTCATCGCCGCGATAGCTGGCCTGAAAACGCTGCGCCAGATTAACCTGGTAGCAGTCGCCCGCCTGAATGTAAGCCTGCACTGCCTGGAAGCGCGCGGCGTACTGCGCATAGCTCATATTGGCCTGCCAGTCGCTGGTCAGGGTAAAAGGTTTGGGCTGCGGCACCGCCAGCGCCTGTAGCCACTGCCAGCGCTGCTCCGCGTCGTGCAGGGCAATCAGCGTCAGCGTCTGGCGATGGTGATCGGCAATCAGCGCCCAGTCATAAATGCCGACCGCCATATCCGGCGTGTGTAAATCCTGCTGCGCCCGCTGCGGCAGCGTTTCGAAACGGCGACCGAGGTCATAACCAAACAGACCCAGCGCGCCGCCCTGAAACGGCAGATTTGCATCAAACGCCGGCCGGATGCCCAGCGCGTCCAGCTGTTGCTGCACCAGCTGCAGCGGATCGGCGTTAGAGTGGCTGATGCCGGTGCCGTCGTCGATGGCGGTACTGTCACCGCGCGTCGTCAGGGTCACCCGCGGGTCGGCGGTGAGGATATCGAAACGGTTATCCGCGTGCTCGGCGTGACCAGAGGTCAGCAGCATCGCCCACGGGCGGTGCGCCAGCGTGGAAAAACGGTGTAAAAGTGTATCGGGCGTATACTGTAGCGAGAGGGTTTTCACGTTCGTTTGGCTAAATCAGTTCAGCAGGCAGGCGCGTAGCCTGGCATATTTTTTTGCTGCTGGCACCTGTTTGTTCAGCGTGGAATAATGCGTCCCCCCATTACAGGAGTGCATCATGTTTTCAGGTCTTCCGGCTTTATCGCACGAACAGCAGCAGCAGGCAGTGGAACGTATTCAGGAACTGATGGCCGGCGGCATGTCCAGCGGGCAGGCGATTGCGCAGGTGGCGCAGGAAATTCGCCAGAACCATCAGGGCGAAGCGATTCGGGCGCGCTTCGAAGAGGACGAAGACGACGAATAGCGCCCGGCGAGCGTTATAGCGCGGCGATGATTTTGATTTCCACCTTATAGCGCGGATTCATCAGGCCGGCCTGCACCGTGCAGCGTACCGGCGCATTACCCGGCGAGACCCACGCATCCCAGGCGCGGTTCATCGCGGCAAAGTCCTCTTTGTCCACCAGGAAAATGGTGGCGTCGAGAATTTTGCTTTTATCCGAACCCACGCGCGTCAGGATGCGGTCAATCACCGCCAGCGCGTTGGCGGTCTGTGCTTCCGCATCGTCATCCAGATTCTCCGGCACGCTGGTGTAATACACGGTCTGGTCATGTACGACCGCTTCGGACATGCGGTGCTCGGCATCAATACGCGTAATGGTCATGCTGTTCTCCTTTATTTTTGCTGCGTTAGCCTGCCATATCCCATGGCCGGCTGTCATCTGTTGTGGTCGCCTGCGGTGAATCCTGACATAATTACAGGTGTTTTAAGAGCAATCGGTGAGGATGTGTGGCAGACGATTTTGCAGCGGATGGCGCGTTAGCGCAGGCGATTCCCGGCTTTAAGCCGCGCGCGGCACAGCGCGAAATGGCGCAGGCAGTGAGCGAAGCGGTGCAGCAGGCGGGCGAGCTGGTGGTCGAGGCCGGCACCGGCACCGGTAAAACTTATGCTTATCTGGCACCGGCGTTGCGGGCGAAGAAAAAAGTCATTGTGTCGACCGGTTCCAAAGCGTTGCAGGATCAGCTCTACAACCGCGATCTGCCGACCATTGCCCGCGCCCTGGCGTTCAGCGGCAAAACTGCGCTGCTGAAAGGGCGCTCCAACTATCTGTGCCTGGAACGGCTGGAGCAGCAAAATCAGACCGGCGGCGATCTCAGCGTGCAGGCGCTCGGCGATCTGATTAACGTGCGCAGCTGGTCATCGGAGACCGTTGATGGCGACGTCAGCAGCTGCGCTGGCGTCGCGGAAGACAGCCCGATCTGGCCTTACGTCACCAGCACCAACGATAACTGCCTCGGCAGCGATTGCCCGCTGTATAAAGATTGCTTCGTGGTGAAGGCGCGCAAAAAAGCGATGGATGCGGATGTGGTGGTGGTGAACCATCACCTGTTTCTCGCTGACCTGGTGGTCAAAGAGGGGGGATTTGGCGAGCTGATCCCGGAAGCCGACGTGATGATCTTCGATGAAGCGCACCAGCTGCCGGATATTGCCAGCCAGTATTTTGGCCAGCAGCTGTCGAGCCGGCAACTGCAGGATCTCGCCAAAGACATTATACTTGCCTACCGCACCGAGGTGCGCGATGTGCAGCAGCTGCAGAAATCCGCCGACCGGCTGGCGCAGTGCGCACAGGATTTCCGCCTGACGCTGGGCGAGCCCGGTTTTCGCGGCAATCTGCGTGACCTGCTGAGCGACAACAACATCATGCGCATGTTTACGCTGCTGGATGATGCGCTCGAGCTGTGTTACGACGTGATTAAGCTGTCGCTGGGCCGTTCCGCGCTGCTGGACGCCGCCTTCGAGCGTGCCGCGCTGTATCGCACCCGGCTCAAGCGTTTACGCGCGATTGATGAACCGGGCTTCAGCTACTGGTACGAATGCAGCAGCCGGCACTTTACGCTGGCGCTGACGCCGCTGTCGGTCGCGGAGCGCTTCCGCGAAGTGATGGACGGACGCAAAGCGGCGTGGGTGTTTACCTCAGCGACGCTGGCGGTCAACGAACAGATGAGCCACTTCGCCAGCCGGCTCGGCGTGGATAATGCCCGCACCCTGATCCTCGAAAGTCCGTTTAATTATGCGCAGCAGGCCTTGCTGTGCGTGCCGCGCAACATGCCGGAACCCAACTATCCTGGCGGTGCGCGTCAGCTGGCACGCATGATGAAACCGCTGATTGAAGCCAACAAAGGGCGCTGTTTCTTCCTGTGCACCTCGCACAAAATGATGCGTGAGCTGGCGGCGGAGTTCCGCGCCTCCATGACCCTGCCGGTGCTGTTGCAGGGCGAAACCAGCAAAGGGCAGCTGCTCAAACAGTTTCTTGATGCCGGCAATGCACTGCTGGTGGCCACCAGCAGCTTCTGGGAAGGCGTTGACGTGCGCGGTGATGCGCTGTCGCTAGTGATCATCGACAAGCTGCCGTTTACCTCGCCGGAAGATCCGCTGCTGAAGGCGCGCATGGAGGATTGCCGTCTGCGCGGCGGCGATCCGTTCAACGATGTGCAGCTGCCGGACGCAGTGATCACCCTCAAGCAGGGCGTGGGCCGTCTGATTCGCGATACCGACGATCGCGGCGTGCTGGTGATTTGTGACCAGCGGCTGGTGTCGCGTCCGTATGGCGGACTGTTCCTTAATAGCTTGCCGCCGACACCGCGCACCCGCGATTTACAACGTGCGATTGACTTTGTGCGTCCGCCAGAGCAGCACTAATTTGTGCCAGGCTATGGTAAGATGCGCGCCATTTTGATTCTCTGAGGTTGTTATGTCCGCCCGAATTTTAGCCCTGGACACCGCGACAGAAGCCTGTTCTGCCGCGCTGCTGAATCAGCAGCAGATCGATGCCCGCTTCGAAATCGCGCCCCGCGATCATACTCAACGTATTCTGCCGCTGGTGCAGGAATTGCTGCAGGCGCAGTCGCTGGCGCTGGACGCGCTGGACGCGCTGGCGTTTGGCCGCGGGCCTGGCAGTTTTACCGGCGTGCGCATCGGCATTGGCATCGCGCAGGGCCTGGCGCTGGGCGCAAATCTGCCGATGATTGGCGTATCCTCGCTGGCCACCATGGCGCAGGGCGCCTGGCGTTTGACCGGGGCAACGCGCGTGCTGGCGGCGATTGATGCGCGCATGGGTGAAGTCTACTGGGCAGAGTATCAGCGTGATGAGCAGGGCGAGTGGCAGGGCGCTGAGAGCGAAGCCGTACTCAAGCCGGAAGCGGCACAGGCGCGCATCGCGCATCTGAGCGGCGAGTGGGCCACCGTCGGCACCGGCTGGCAGGCTTATCCGCAGCTGCTGGCTGGAACGAGCGGGGCACAACTGCTGACCACCACGGTCACGCTGCCTGCTGCAGAAGATATGCTGCCGCTGGCGCTCAGCGCCTGGCAGCGCGGCGACAGCGTGGCAGTGGAAAATGCTGAGCCGGTTTATCTGCGCAATGAAGTGGCATGGAAAAAATTGCCGGGACGCTAGGCGCCCACGCAACTTATTTTTGCGCCTTCAGTCTAACGGAGAAATAACAGGAGAAGTGCTATGCCAATTAGTCGTAAAGGGATGTCTGGCGCTCTGTTAGCCTGTGCGCTGTTGCTCAGCGGCTGCGTGTCAGTGCCGGATGCCATTAAAGGGAGTTCTCAGCTTCCACAGCAGGATTTATTACGCGTGATGAATGCGCCGCAGCTGTATGTCGGCCAGGAGTCGCGCTTCGGCGGCAAAGTCGTGAAGGTGACCAACCTCAACGGCCTGACCCGGCTGGAAATTGCTACTCAGCCGCTGGATGACAGCGCGCGACCGCGCCTCGGTGCTGCCTCAATTGGCCGCATTTATGCGGACATTCATGGTTTTGTTGATCCGATCGACGTCAATAATCAGTACGTCACGGTGCTGGGCAACATCAAAGGCACCGAGAAAGGAGAAATTGGCAAAGCCAGTTACAACTTTGTGGTGATTGATGTGCGCGGTTATCAGCGCTGGCATTTGACTCAGCAGGTGATGACGCCGCCGCAGCCGATCGATCCGTGGATTTGGTACGGGCCGACGCGTCGCCATCCCGGCTATTGGGGGCCTAACCCCTACTGGGGCATGAATACCGGCGGTCCGGCGCAGGTCGAGACCATTCTTACCGAATAGCGCTAAACAGGTTTTTTTACGGCCCGGTCGCGGTGCTCGCGAACGGGCCTTTTTATTGGGCGCGCAACCGATGCGCGAAATTTAGTGATGCGCCTCGCAACCTGAAAATGCCGGAACAGGCAAACTGGTACAATCAGTTAAAATATTGTTAACAACACTGATTGCAGAGGCAGCGATGGCTACGCAACAAGAATATCGGGGTGAATCTTTGAACAAGGTTTGGCTGAAACGCTATCCGCCAGATGTACCAGCGGAAATTAACGCAGACCGTTATCCCTCTTTGGTCGATCTTTTCGAACACGCAGCGCAACGTTATGCCGATCAGGTGGCTTTCATTAACATGGGCCAGCCAATGACTTACCGCCAGCTGGAGCAGCAGAGCCGTGCTTTTGCGGCCTGGCTGCAACAGGGATTAGGCTTGCAGCAGGGCGATCGCGTCGCGCTGATGATGCCGAATCTGCTGCAGTATCCGGTGGCGCTGTTTGGCGTCCTGCGTGCCGGTATGGTGGTGGTGAATGTTAACCCGTTGTACACGCCGCGCGAGCTGAAGCACCAGCTTAACGACAGCGGTGCCAGTGCGATTGTCATTGTCTCCAACTTCGCCCATACGCTGGAAAAAGTGGTCGCGGAAACCCCGGTTAAGCACGTGATGCTGACGCGCATGGGCGATCAGCTGGCGCCGATGAAAGCCACGCTGGTGAACTTTGTCGTTAAATACGTGAAAAAGCTGGTACCGAAATACCATCTGCCAGGGGCGGTACCGTTCCGTCATGCGCTGCAGCAGGGCGAGCAGATGAGCTATCATCGTCCTGTGATCAGTAATCAGGATCTGGCATTTCTGCAGTACACCGGTGGCACCACCGGCGTGGCGAAAGGTGCCATGCTGACCCACGGCAACATGCAGGCTAATCTGGAGCAGACCAAAGCCACCTACGGTAAACTGCTGCGCGCCGGTCAGGAGCAGGTGGTGACCGCGCTGCCGCTTTATCACATCTTTGCCCTGACGGTGAACTGTCTGCTGTTCCTCGACCTGGGCGGCACCAACCTGCTGATTACCAACCCGCGCGATATTCCCGGCTTCGTTAAAGAGCTGAGTAAATTTCCTTTTACCGCCATCACCGGTGTTAATACGTTGTTCAACGCCCTGCTGAACGATGCCAATTTTAACCAGCTGGATTTCTCCACGCTGCGTCTGTCTGCCGGTGGCGGCATGGCGGTGCAGAAAGCGGTGGCCGAGCGCTGGGAGAAACTCACCGGGCACTATCTGCTGGAGGGCTACGGACTCACCGAATGCTCACCGCTGGTGTCGGTTAATCCGTATGATATTACCTGCCACACCGGCAGCATCGGTTTGCCGGTTCCGTCGACGGACGTGCGTATTGTCGATGATGAAGATCGCGACGTACCGCCAGGCGAACCGGGTGAACTGTGCATCCGCGGGCCGCAGGTCATGATTGGCTACTGGCAGCGACCGGATGCCAGCGAGGAAGTGCTGAAAAATGGCTGGCTGCACACCGGTGATATTGTTACCGTGGACGCGGAAGGGTTTATCCGCATCGTCGATCGTAAAAAAGACATGATTCTGGTGTCCGGCTTTAACGTGTATCCTAACGAAATCGAAGATGTGCTGATGCAGCACGCCAAGGTGCGCGAAGCGGCGGCCATTGGCGTGCCGAGCGATCTCTCCGGCGAAGCGGTGAAAGTGTGCATCGTGAAAAAAGATCCGTCACTGACGAAAGAGGAAGTGCTGGATCATTGTCGCCGTCAGCTCACCGGCTATAAAGTGCCGAAGATTATCGAGTTTCGTGATGAGCTGCCGAAGACCAACGTCGGTAAAATTTTACGTCGCGAATTGCGCGACGAGGCGAAGCGCGAAGCGTAGTACTGGCTTCCGCTGAATGCTCAGGTTAACGCCGGCACCGTCCGGCGTTTTTATTGCTTTTAACATGGAGCGCTGTGCGAGGTTTGTCGCAGCGAGAAAGACAACGTGAATTACACCCTGATCGACCACAATGACCAGCTGGCCGCCGTATGCCAGCAGGCCCGTCAGCATCGCGCCGTGGCGCTGGATACCGAATTCGTGCGCACCCGCACGTACTATCCGCAGCTTGGCCTGATCCAGCTCTTCGATGGCGAGCAACTGGTTCTGATCGATCCGTTAACCATCAGCGACTGGGCACCGTTTATTGCGCTGCTGCAGGATCGTCAGCTGACTAAGTTCCTGCACGCCGGCGGGGAAGACCTCGAAGTCTTCCTGCATCGTTTCGGCTGCCTGCCGGAGCCGATGATCGATACGCAGATTCTGGCCGCTTTTGCCGGGCAGCCGCTGTCGTGGGGCTTTGCCGCGATGGTCAATCATTTCAACCAGATTGAGCTGGATAAGAGCGAAGCGCGCACCGACTGGCTGGCGCGTCCGCTTACCGAGCGGCAGTGCCAGTACGCTGCGGCCGATGTGGCTTATCTGCTGCCGATCGCCCATCAGCTGGTGGCGCAAACCGAAGCGGCAGGCAACATGGCGGCGGCGCTGAGTGAGTGCGCTACGCTGTGTCAGCGCCGTCTGGACGTGCTGCAGCCGGAAGAGGCGTGGCGCGATATCACCAACGCGTGGCAGCTGCGTCCGCGCCAGCTGGCGGTGCTGCAGCGTCTGGCCGCGTGGCGTCTCAATCTTGCCCGGCAGAAAGACATGGCGGTGAATTTTGTGGTGCGCGAAGAGAACCTGTGGAAAGTCGCGCGCTTTATGCCCGGCAGCCTTGGCGAGCTGGATCATCTCGGCCTGAACGGTCACGAAATCCGCTTCCACGGTAAGGCGCTGGTGGCGATGGTGGCAGAGGCGCAGGCGCTGGATGAGGCCGCATTACCGCCGCCGTTGCCTAATCTGATTGACCACGCGCATTACAAGCAGGCGTTTAAAGCGATTAAAGCGCTGGTACAGCAGGTGAGTGAGCAGACCGGTTACAGTCAGGAGCTGTTAGCATCACGGCGCCAGATTAACCAGGTGCTGAGCGTGCACTGGGGACTGAAAAGCGCCACGCGTCCGCCGGAACTGCTGGCAGGCTGGCGGGGTGAGGTGTTGAAAGCCGGTATCGACGAGATTTTACACACGCTGTAAGCGGAACGTTTTCCCCTGCGCAACCACGCAGGGGAAAATCAGGAACCCGCTACAATCATTTAGGAACGTCTTCCGTCTCCGGCAGCGTCACGTTGAGCTCGAGGATAGAGATGTCATCCCCTTTCTGATCCAGCTGCACCGTGACCATGTCCGGGTCAATTTTCACGTATTTACAGATCACTTCCAGGATATCGCGCTTCAGCTGCGGCAGATAGTGGGGCTCACTGTCGCCCCTTCTGCGTTCGGCCACGATAATCTGCAGCCTTTCCTTGGCTATGTTGGCTGTGTTCTTCTTACGGGATAAAAAGAAATCAAGTAATGCCATTGGTTATCCCCCGAACAGGCGTTTCAGGAAACCCTTCTTCTCTTCTTCGATAAAGCGGAAGGGGCGTTCTTCGCCAAGCAGGCGATCTACGGTATCAGCGTAAGCTTTACCGGCGTCAGAGTTTGCATCGAGGATCACGGGCTCACCCTGGTTAGACGCGCGCAGCACCGACTGGTCTTCCGGAATCACGCCGACCAGAGGAATGCGCAGGATTTCCAGCACGTCTTCCATGCTCAGCATGTCGCCACGCGTTACGCGTCCCGGGTTATAGCGGGTCAGTAACAGGTGCTCTTTTACCGGCTCTTCGCTGTTTTCAGCGCGACGCGATTTCGACGAGATGATGCCGAGAATACGGTCTGAGTCACGCACGGAAGAGACTTCCGGGTTGGTGGTAATGATCGCTTCATCCGCGAAGTACAGCGCCATCAGCGCACCGGTTTCAATACCGGCCGGCGAGTCGCAGACGATAAAATCGAAGTCCATTGCCGCCAGGTCGTTCAGCACTTTTTCCACGCCTTCGCGGGTCAGGGCATCTTTATCACGGGTTTGTGACGCGGGCAGAATATAAAGCTGCTCGGTGCGCTTGTCGCGAATCAGTGCCTGATTCAGCGTCGCATCGCCCTGAATAACGTTGACAAAGTCATACACCACGCGGCGTTCACAGCCCATGATCAGATCGAGGTTACGCAGACCGATATCGAAATCGATCACCACGGTTTTTTTGCCTTTCTGCGCTAACCCTGTGGCGATGGCCGCGCTTGACGTGGTCTTGCCAACGCCCCCTTTACCCGATGTAACTACAATGATGCGTGCCATAAATGTTGATTTCCTTAACGAAAGAAAAGGGGCCTAATTAAGTGTCTGGATGGTGAGCGCGCCCTCTTTAAGGCACAGGCGCGCAGCTTTACCAAAGAATTCCGCCGGGATCTGGTCCATGATCCAGTATTCGCCGGCAATGGAGACCAACTCTGCTGACAGGTTGGTGCAAAAAATCTGGCAGTCGCGATCGCCGCTGGCACCGGCCAGCGCGCGGCCGCGCATCATGCCGTAAATATGAATGTTGCCGTCTGCCACCAGTTCGGCACCGGCGCTGACGCTGCTGGTGACGATCAAATCGGCGTTGCGCGCGTAAATCTGCTGACCGGAACGCACTGGCGTATTGATGATACGCGTTTTGCTGGCCGGTTCGCTGACCGGCGGCGCGACCGCTTCCGGCTCCGGCGCGGGCGCATCAGCGCGTTTGCGGTTCTCTTTACCCTCTGACAGCACCGGCAGGCCAGCGCGGGCAATCATCTTTTTCAGGGCTTCATCTTTACAGCCGCTCACGCCCACAATGCGTAAGCCGGTGGCACTGACGGCCTGCTGCATCTGCTTCCAGTTGATGTCACCGTTCAGGGCTGACACGTTCAGCACCACCGGCGCGTTGTGCAAAAAAGCCGGGGCCTGGTCGATTTTGTCCTGCAGCGCCTGACGAATCACCTCGGGTTGCGAATGGTGCAGATGAACAACTGACAGGGTAAAACTGCTGCCCTTGAATTCGATTGGCGATTGCGACATCTGTCCTGACTCAGTCCTGTTTTACGACCCTGAAGTAAACGCCGATAAAATCGTCATTAACATCCGCGGGTCAATATTCGAAGTTCTGCAAGCATGTTATAGTTACTGCTATATTCAGGCAAGTGACGCCCTTAGTTAATTCGAGTAAAAAATATGTTTTGTGTGATCTATAGAAGCCCGCAACGTGACCAGACTTATCTGTATGTAGAAAAAAAAGACGATTTTTCGCGCGTCCCGGAAGAACTGCTGCGCGGCTTTGGCAAACCGCAGCTGGCGATGGTGCTGTCCCTCGACCAGCGCGACAGGCTGGCCAACGCTGACATCAATAAAGTGAAGCAGGGTTTAAGCGAACAAGGTTATTATTTGCAGATCCCACCGCCGGTTGAAAGTCTGCTCAACATTCATCTTGAACAGGGTAAAAAAGTTTAATTCAGATTCATCTGTAAAAATATATCCTGTAAATATAATCAGTGCTTCGGCATTAATTTAATTGCTCACCTTAACCCATTATTGTGGGCAATAATCGTTGTCTTAAGCGGCGGACCTGATGAACAGGGGAACGGCTTTTGCCGCTTTCCGTCACGTGCGCCGCGATAAACCCGCTAATATAGTGCTCAGCAGCCTGCCACGTTCCGGCGGCTGATGAGACATCTTCGCCAGCGCGGCTGGCACCTAACACAACTCAAGCAGGGGATTAGCATGTATCAGCATCGTAACTGGCAGGGCGCGCTGTTGGATTATCCGGTCAGCAAAGTGGTGTGCGTCGGCAGCAACTATGCAAAGCATATTAAAGAGATGGGCAGCGCCACCCCGAGTGAGCCGGTGGTGTTTATCAAACCGGAAACCGCGGTGTGCGATTTGCGGCAGCCACTGTCGATCCCGGCCAGCTTTGGTGAGGTGCATCATGAAGTGGAGCTGGCGGTGCTGATTGGCGCTACCCTGAAGCAGGCCAGTGAAGAGCACGTGGCGAAAGCGATTGCCGGTTATGGCGTCGCGCTGGATTTAACGCTGCGCGATTTGCAGGCCGGGTTTAAGAAAGCCGGTCAGCCATGGGAGCGCGCCAAGAGTTTCGATAACTCCTGTCCGCTGTCAGGGTTTATCCCGGCGGCTGAATTCAGCGTCGATCCGCAGGATGCCGAACTCAAACTGGTCATTAACGGCGAGGTGCGCCAGCACGGCACTACGGCAGATATGATCCACAAAGTTCTGCCGCTGATTGCTTACATGAGCCAGTACTTTACGCTGCGCGCCGGTGACGTGGTGCTGACCGGTACGCCTGAAGGCGTGGGCCCGCTGCGCTCCGGCGATAAGCTGGAAGTGTCGCTGGCTGGTCACGGTATCAGCACCCGCGTACTGTAATACTTGCATCACCGCACCTGAAGCTTTATAAGGTGCGGTCTTGTTGCTCAACCCGGACCGCTATCATGACCGACCAACCTTTCTGGCAGACCAAACGCCTGGACCAAATGAACGACGCAGAGTGGGAATCGCTGTGCGACGGCTGTGGACAGTGCTGTCTGAATAAGTTGCAGGATGCGGATACCGATGAGATTTACTTTACCAACGTCGCCTGCAATCAGCTCAACATTAAGACCTGTCAGTGCCGCAATTATGAGCGTCGCTTCGAGTACGAAGAAGATTGCATTAAGCTGACGCGCGAGAATCTCACCACCTTTAACTGGCTGCCGCGCACCTGCGCTTACCGGCTGTTGGGGGAGGGTAAAACGCTGCCAGCGTGGCACCCGCTGATTGCCGGGTCGAAGAAGGCGATGCATGCTCAGCGTATTTCGGTGCGATACATCGCGGTGCGCGAGAGTGAAGTGCGCGACTGGGAAGAACACATTATTGACCGGCCGGATCGGAACGGCTGATAACGCAACAGGCAGCCGCGGCTGCCTGTTTTGTCTGAGACTTAGTTTGACTGGGAATCAGCGACCAAACAGATCGCGACGTTTTGCTTTGAACGGTTGCGCAATCAGCACCAGAATGCCCACCAGCAGATAAGCGGCAAAAATCACGATCATCCACTGCGGCATGCTCCAGGTCAGGAAAGTCCATCCGCGTTCGGCGCAGTCACCGCTGGCGACAAATACCGCCGGCAGCCATTTATCCAGCGGCAGCCAGCTCGGGAAGCGAGCAGCAAAATCGCAGGTCACAAACGGGTTGGGATGCAGCTGAATCATGGTGTGCTCATAAGAGAGGCGTACCCCTTCATAAGCGCTGTAGAGCCAGATGGCAATGCCTGCCCAGCGCAGCGGCGTTTTAGGCGCAATTGCACCCACCAGGCCGGCGCCCATGACGCCAAACAGCGCACAACGCTCATAGATACACATTACGCAGGGTTGCAGTCCCATCACGTGCTGAAAGAACAGCGCAACCAGTTCAAAAACCAGGGCGGTCAGGGCCATTAATAACCAGGCACCGCGTCCGCGTGAGCATTGATTCAAGTATCGCAACATATTGCTTTTCCCGTAGCCGTTAATGCATCGCAGTGTAAACCAAAAGCGTACCCGTGCCAGCCAGGCAGGGGGAAAAAATCATGTATAAAAATGACTTATCCCTGATCCACGCCAAAAAATCGTGGCTTTTAGCACACGGCATCAAAAGCGCCCACGCAAGCGCAGCGTAACCCACGGCTTTTTTCGCTGCGCAGCGGCTGAATTTTGCGCCAGCGCGCGCTTTTAATCCGCTGGCAGGCTATTTCCGCTATGACCCCTCTGGTATGATGAGTGCCATTACGACAAAGAAAGCAACGAGAAATAAATGCTATGGTGATTAAGGCACAGAGCCCTGCAGGATTCGCTGAAGAGTACATAATTGAAAGCATCTGGAACAGCCGTTTTCCGCCGGGATCGATTCTTCCTGCTGAACGTGAGCTTTCTGAACTGATCGGCGTGACCCGCACCACTCTGCGTGAAGTGCTGCAGCGGCTGGCTCGTGATGGCTGGCTGACCATTCAGCATGGTAAACCCACCCGCGTCAATGATTTCTGGGAAACGTCTGGTCTTAATATCCTCGAAACGCTCGCCCGTCTTGACCACGACAGTGTGCCGCAGTTAATTGATAACCTGCTGTCAGTGCGCACCAATATCGCGTCGATCTTTATCAGTCGCGCGCTGCGCCATCATCCGGATAAGGCGCGTGAAGTGCTGGAGAGTGCGCTGAGCGAGGAAGATCAGGCTGAAGCCTATACCGAGCTGGATTACCGCGTGTTTCGCGGCCTGGCCTTTGCTTCCGGCAACCCGATTTACGGCCTGATTCTCAACGGTCTGAAAGGGCTGTACACCCGCGTTGGCCGCCATTACTTCTCAAATCCGGAAGCGCGTGAACTGGCGCGTAACTTTTATCGTCAGCTGGCGGATCTGTGTGGCAAACAGCCGACGCAGGATCAGATCGTCGACAGCGTGCGTAACTACGGCCGCCGCAGCGGTGAAATCTGGCACAGTATGCAGAAAAGCATGCCGGATGATTTGAGCAGTAAGCGTTAAGTTTGCCCTGCCAGGTACGGTTTTAGCCGGGCACAATTTTGACTGACCTGACGCGTCGGCTGATGCAAGGGCAATCCGCAGCGCTGAGGCTTTTACGTTGCGCCAGGAGATTCCCGTGGGAAGCGGGAATCAGGCCGGGCCGGTCAGGATGACCGATACCGGCCGGTCCGTAAGGCGTAACGTAAACGCCGCAGGTACCGCGTAGCGGCGCGAGGACCTGGCCCGGCAGCAGCCGATGCGGCAGGTCCAGCGCAACCCTGCGCGTTTTATCTTCCTCTCAAAGCGCCGGTCCGCGCGCCGGACAGCGATCCAGCAGCTCCACGCTGCCATCTTCGTTCTGCTGTTCCAGATTGACATCAAAACCCCACAGCCGATGCACATGCTTCAGCACATCGCGACGGCTCTTATCGAGCGGGGCGCGCTGCTGCGGCACATAGCGCAGCGTCAGCGAACGGTCACCGCGCAGGTCAACGTTGTACACCTGGATATTCGGCTCCAGATTGCTCAGATTGTACTGCGCCGACAGCTGCTGACGAATCGCACGATATCCCGCCTCATCATGAATGGCGGCAATCTCAAGATAGTTATTGCGATCGTCGTCCATCACCGTAAACAGACGGAAATCCCGCATCACTTTCGGCGACAGGAACTGACTGATGAAGCTCTCGTCTTTAAATTCGCGCATGGCGAAATGTAGCGTCTTCAGCCAGTCGGAGCCGGCGATGTCCGGGAACCAGTAGCGATCTTCCTCGGTTGGCGACTGACAGATGCGCTTGATGTCCTGGAACATGGCAAAGCCCAGCGCATACGGGTTGATACCGTTATACCACTGGCTGCTATACGGCGGCTGATACACCACGTTGGTATGACTGTGCAGGAACTCCATCATAAAGCGTTCCGACACTTTGCCCTCATCGTACAGGTGATTCAGGATGGTGTAGTGCCAGAAGGTCGCCCAGCCTTCATTCATCACCTGGGTCTGTTTCTGCGGGTAAAAATACTGGCTGACTTTACGCACAATGCGCAGCACTTCACGCTGCCACGACTCCAGCAGTGGCGCGTTCTTTTCCATAAAGTACAGCAGGTTTTCCTGCGGCTCAGAGGGATAGCGCGCCGCCTCGACCTGAGTAAACTCTTTCTCTTTGCGTGGCAGGGTGCGCCACAGCGTATTGACCTGGCTCTGCAGATACTCTTCCCGGCTTTTCTGCCGCGCTTTCTCTTCCTGCAGCGAAATCTTTTGCGGGCGTTTATAGCGATCGACGCCATAGTTCATCAGCGCATGACAGGAGTCCAGCAGCCGCTCGACCTCTTCCACGCCATAACGCTCTTCGCAATCAGAAATGTAGTTACGCGCGAACAGCAGGTAATCGACAATCGAGCTGGCATCGGTCCAGCTGCGGAACAGGTAGTTGTTTTTGAAGAAAGAGTTGTGGCCATAGCAGGCGTGCGCCATCACCAGCGCCTGCATGGTCATGGTGTTCTCTTCCATCAGGTAAGCGATACAGGGATTCGAGTTAATGACGATTTCATACGCCAGTCCCTGCTGACCGTGTTTGTAGCGCTGCTCGGTTTCGATGAACTTCTTGCCGAACGACCAGTGGGCATAATTGATGGGCATCCCCACGCTGGAGTACGCATCCATCATCTGCTCGGAGGTGATCACTTCAATTTGGTGCGGGTAGGTATCGAGCCCATAGCTTTTGGCCACGCGGTCGATCTCCGCCAGGTAGACATCAAGCAGTTCAAAGGTCCAGTCGGGACCGTCACTGAGTCGTTTGCTGTTGCGGGTTGGCTCGTCAAACATTGTCGTCATAGCGCACCTCTGTTTTGCAAGCGGCAGGCAACAGAGTGTCACCTGTCACGATCGTTTAAGGCTTCATCCTGAGAAAGACAGCCCAAAAAAACTGAGCGAACACTTCAATGATAGTCCACTGTCGCTTATCCGATGCGGGAACTCAATCGAATTCTTTTGGTACAAAATCATCATAATAGGCGTGCTTTGGTAGCTAATAAGGTTATGTGTTATATGGGTGATAAATTGCAGCATTAAATCCTGTTTATAAGCGCGCGATATGACCGCGGCGCTTTCTCCTGAAAAAAGTGAGATGCTCTGCCTTTCGCATAATAATTCGCTGGTTAACGCTTTTAAGGCACAAAAAACTCTGATTTTGGCGCGAGAGCATGATTTCAGTGTGCAGTTAAGTGAAAAACATGTGAAATGAAAGGGTCGAATGTAATATCAGTTCAGCCATCGGGTTATGCTAAACCCGATGGCGATACCAGTTAATTATGCTTTTCGCGATGAGGGGCTTATGCGCGTAGTCATTCTGGGTAGTGGTGTCGTAGGGGTAGCCAGTGCGTGGTATCTGGCGCAGGCGGGGCATGACGTCACCGTAATCGATCGCCAGCCCGGTGCGGCGCTGGAAACCAGTGCCGGCAATGCCGGGCAGATTTCGCCCGGCTATGCGGCACCCTGGGCGGCGCCCGGCGTGCCACTCAAGGCGGTAAAATGGATGTTTCAAAAACACGCACCGCTGGCGGTGCGACTTGACGGCAGCAGGTTCCAGCTGGAGTGGATGTGGAATATGCTGCGCAACTGCGACATGCGTCACTACCAGGAAAACAAGGGCCGTATGGTGCGCATCGCCGAATACAGCCGCGACTGCCTGAAGGCACTGCGCAGCAGCACCGGCATCGCCTATGAAGGGCGCCAGGGCGGCACTTTGCAGCTGTTCCGCACGCAGCAACAGTTTGACAGCGCCAGCAAAGACATCGCGGTACTGCGTGAAGCGGGTGTGCCTTACGAGCTGCTGGAAGCGCATCAGCTGCACAGCGTGGAGCCGGCGCTGGCGGGTACCGCGCACAAGCTGACCGGCGGCCTGCGCCTGCCGAATGACGAAACCGGTGACTGCCAGCTGTTTACCCAGCGTCTGGCGGCGATGGCAGCCGCAGCCGGCGTCACTTTCCGTTATGACACGTCGGTGGATCAGCTGTTGCGCGAAGGCAATCGCATCTATGGCGTGAAGTGCGGCGATGAGGTCATTAAAGCCGATGCTTACGTCGTGGCGTTTGGCTCTTACTCCACGGCGCTGCTGAAAGACATCGTGTCGATTCCGGTCTATCCGCTGAAAGGCTATTCCCTGACTATCCCGATAAAAGATCCGCAGGGCGCGCCGGTCTCCACCATCCTGGATGAGACCTATAAAGTGGCGGTGACACGCTTCGATGACCGCATTCGCGTCGGTGGCATGGCAGAAATCGTTGGTTTTAACACCAAACTGTTGCCGGCACGACGTGAAACGCTGGAGATGGTGGTCCGCGATCTCTATCCTGAAGGCGGGTATGTTGAACAGGCTACGTTCTGGACCGGACTGCGCCCGATGACGCCGGATGGCACGCCAATTGTCGGGCGCACGCCGCTGACCAATCTCTGGCTGAACACCGGGCACGGTACGCTGGGCTGGACGATGGCCTGTGGTTCCGGCCAGTTGCTGGCCGATCTGATTTCGGGACGTAAACCGGCCATCGCCGCCGACGACTTGTCGGTGCTGCGTTACCTGCCGGGCTTTGCGGCCCCGGCATCGCCGCTGCGTAATGCCAGCGCGACGCGCTGATACTTCAGGGAGAGTAAAAACATGTCACGTCCTACGGGTGCCACCATTAATCAACAGGCGCTGCGCCACAATCTGGCGATTGTGCGTCAGGCGGCACCGCACGCGCGCGTCTGGTCGGTGGTGAAGGCCAATGCCTACGGCCACGGCATTGCCCGCGTATGGCAGAGTCTGGCGGAGACCGACGGTTTCGCGCTGCTGAATATGGAAGAGGCGATCCTGCTGCGCGAGCAGGGCTGGAAAAAGCCAATTCTGCTGCTGGAAGGCTTCTTTCACGCCGATGACCTGACGCTGATCGATCGCTATCGCCTGACCACCAGCGTACATAGTAACTGGCAGATTCAGGCGCTGGCGAAGGCGCAGCTGTCGGCGCCAGTCGATGTTTATCTGAAGATCAACAGCGGCATGAACCGTCTCGGTTTTCGTCCGGAACAGGCGCAGGCGGCCTGGCACAAGCTGCGTGCGTTGCCCAACGTGGGGGAAATGACGCTGATGGCGCACTTTGCCGATGCGGAAAACCCGCAGGGGCTGGTGGAACCGATGCAGCGCGTGGAACAGGCGGCGGAAGGACTGAACTGCCCGCGTTCGCTTGCCAACTCCGCGACCACGCTGTGGCATCCGCAGGCGCATTTTGACTGGGTGCGGCCCGGCATTATTCTCTACGGCGCGTCACCGAGTGGCGACTGGCAGGATATCGCCAGTACCGGTCTGCAGCCGGTAATGACACTCAGCAGTGAAATTATTGGCGTACAGCAGATCGGTGCCGGCGAGGGCGTTGGCTACGGTTATCGCTACCACGCGGCCGCGCCGCAGCGTATCGGTATTGTGGCCTGTGGCTATGCTGACGGCTATCCGCGCCATGCGCCGACCGGTACGCCGGTCAGCGTTGACGGCATCCGCACGCAAACGCTTGGGGCGATCTCGATGGACATGATGATGATTGACCTCGAACCCTGCCCGCAGGCGGGTATCGGTTCGCGCGTGGAGCTGTGGGGCAACGAGGTGAAAATTGATGAGGTGGCGAAAGCCGCCGGAACGGTAGGCTACGAGCTGATGTGTGCACTCGCGCCGCGCGTCCCGGTCACGCTTAGTTAAGCGCCGTCACTGTACCACGCATGTTCTTACTGCAGCGCCAGGCGATCAGCGCCAGCGCTGCACCCACCAGCATCATCAGCGCTAACGCTGATTTCTCTGCCACCGGCAGCGCCACCATCGCCAGGCTGCCACCCGCACCGCCCGCCATCTGAATAAATCCCTGCAGCGCCGCCGCCACACCCGCCTGCTGCTGATACGGCTCCAGCGCATAGCTGGTGGCCGGCCCGACGGTGAAGGCCAGGCCGGCTACCGAGATCGCCACCGGAATCATGTACAGCGACCAGTGGGTTTGCCAGGCCGCAGGTAACAGCGTCATCCCCGCCACCAGCAGCAGCGCACCGAGCAGCATGGTGACAAACCCCATGGCGAGACAAAATGGGCGGCCCGCCTTGCGAATGGTTTTATTAACAAAGGCACTCACCAGCATGATCCAGAAACCATTGGCACCAAAGGCAAAGGAGAACTGCAGCGGCGTCAGGCCACCTTCGGTCATCAACACGTGCGGCGCCAGCGAAACGTAGGTCAGCACCATGCCGAGCGCGCCCGCGTTGGCAAAGGCGAAAGCGAGAAAGCGCGGCTGCCGGGCGATGGCAGCATACTGCGCCAGCGGCAGCCCTTTAACGCGCAGCGTGTCCGCCGGACGCGTTTCCGGCAGCGCGACTACCACAATAATGGCAATCACCAGCGCATAACCGCACAGGAACCAGAAGGGCGCACGCCAGCCATAGGCTTCCGCCAGAATACCGCCGAGCAGCGGTGCCAGCGCCGGCACGATGTTCAGCGCGCCATTGAGGAAACCATAAGCGCGCGCCGCGGCATCGCCGCTCAGCCGATCGCGCACGCCGCTAAATGCCACCACCGCGCTACAGCATACCGCGCAGCCCTGAATCAGGCGCGCCAGGAAGAACACTGGCCAGACGGTGGCGGTTGCAGCCACTGCGCTGCCGATGATGTAGAGCGCGAGGCCGATCAGCGCGATCGGCTTACGGCCAAAATTATCCACCAGCGGACCGGTGACCAGCTGACCGATACCCATCACCAGCAAAAACAGCGGAATGGTGGTCTGGATCAGACTGACCGGGCTATGAAGACCGTCGGCAATCTGCGGCAGCGTCGGGAGGTAGAGATCAATGCCCAGCGGTGCCAGCAGCACCAGGCTCAAAAGGAGTAGGGTAAACTTTTGCATTACGAACCAGTAACGTCCTGTTAAACAGGCGAGAAGGGTAATGAGTCTGCGGCCAAAAAGAAAGGGCTAAAACGAAAAGGCGATGTCTGCCGGGACGGCGCAGACATCGCGTCGAGGGTATCAGTAAGCACCGTCGCGGCGCAGCACCACGCCAGCGGTTTTGAACAGAATGGCGATGTCGGTCCACAGCGCCCAGTTCTTCACGTACCAGGAGTCAAAATAGACGCGCGTGTCGTAGTCGATATCGTTACGCCCGCTGACCTGCCACAGGCCGGTCATGCCCGGTTTGGCCATCAGATAGTAGTCGACATCGCCCGCGTAGCGTTCCAGCTCAGCTTCAATCACCGGACGCGGTCCCACCAGACTCATTTCGCCGCGAATCACGTTCCACAGCTGGGGCAGTTCATCCAGGCTGGTTTTCCGCAGGAAGCCACCGATTTTGGTGATGCGCGGATCATTCTTCAGTTTGAAATCACGATCCCACTCAGCGCGCGCTTCGGCACTGGTGGCCAGCAGATTCTGCAGCACTTCCTGCGAGTTGGTCACCATTGAACGGAACTTCAGGCACTTAAATTTCACGCCATCCTGACCGACGCGTTCGTGGCCATAAATAGCGTTACCGCCGTCGCGCTTCACCATCCAGCACAGCAGGCCGAACACCGGGGCAAGAAACAGCAGCAGCAGGGAGGCAACCACCACGTCGAAAGTGCGCTTGAGGAAACGCGAGGAGCGTTTCGCCAGGTTGTTACTGACGCGCAGGATCATCACTTCATGGCTGAAGATAAACGACATATCGGTGCCATACAGCGGCACACCGCGCAGCGTAGGGATAACCGAAATTGAGCGGCATTTCATCTTGGACAGAAACTTCAGCCATTTATCGCGCACCACCTGCTGTTCAAATTCGGTGGCGACGATAAATTGCGTGTTGTCACGGTCCATGGTTTGCCAGTTGATGTCTTTCCAGGTAATAACCGGCACGCCGTTAACACTTTCCTGGTGAGGCTCATCATCCAGCGAGATAAACGCCTGCACGTTGTAGCCCAGAATCTCCTCGCTCTGCAGCGCTGCGTAGGCTTCCATGGCGTTTTTACCGGAGCCGATGATAATGGTCTCTTTTTGCCACTGACCAGCACGGTTGATAGCACGCTTCACGCCGGCGCGCATTAGCGGCAGCAGCAGCAGGGCATAGGTCCAGCTAAATACCCACACCATGCGCGAGAAGTCCCATTTGGAAAAGGCAATCAGCGCCAGATCCAGCAGCGAAAACACAAACAGCGTTTTGACGATTTCTTTCAGCTCAAACCAGAACGGTTTGCGGTAGGTGTAGTGGCGCATACGCACCCAGAACCAGGCTGTGCACAGCACTGACAGACCTAACTGTGCGACAAAGCGGTATTCAATTTGCTGCGGCGGAATAAAACTGTCCAGTTCTCCCCAAATACCCTGGACGGTGGCCGCGGATAAAAATAATGCCAGGTTCAGTGCAATTAAATCCGAAAAGCTGAGTGCCACTTTCGCGATGAGATTTTTGCGCAGTCCGCTCCACGAGCGGGTTGCATCGTTCATTACCAATGTACTTGCCATAAAACCTGCTCTCTTTTCTTAAGTAAAAGATGGCCTGACCAGAATCAAGTACGCGCTCAGGAGTCGTCCGCTGAAAGCAGAAATAAAATAATATTCAGCGAGATATGAGTCAGTGCTGCCATAAGCGCTGCATGGAAAGGGCCGTTTGAGACGTGATTTACGTCACAAAAAGCTGCAGCAACGTTTAAGAGTATGCAGGAGTTATTTGACAGAGTTAATATGGAAAGAGTCTGAAAAAACAATATTTGATTAAAGTACAGGTCAGCTAATTTATTGAAAAATAATAATAAAAGTAAAAGGTGCCATGAAATAACAGACTATTTTAAGACTACTTTTCGGAATGACCGCCAGTCAAAGTGAATGGCGGTGAGGAAAATATCAGGCCGGTTTTTTCAATACCCAGCGGTCTTGCTGCTTGTCATAGTGGCCGATCTGCAGATCGACCGGTTCGCCATCAATCCACGCCGGTACGCTGGTTTCATGATCCCAGCCGTCGAGCTGATAACTCAGGCCGGGGTTGGTATGGCAGGGAATGCCGACGGTATCCAGCTTCTCCACATCCATTACTGCATCGACGATCTCGTAACGACCAATCTTCACCACGTGTCCCATCATCTTCTCCCGTTTGCTGGGTGGAATAGTGATCATAGACGCTGACACGCAGTTTACGAGCGATACGGCCTCGGATTATTCCTTCTCTTCCCGCACGCGCACCCCGATTTTCACGATTTGGTTATCCTCTTTTTCCGCCACCGTCCACGTCAGTTGGTTCCACTCGACCTGATCTCCTACCACCGGCGTGCTGCCGAGCAGACCCATAATCAACTGGCCGAGCGACTGCTGATCGTTGGTCTCTTCATCAAGCTCGAGGCCATAGATCTGCGCGACATCGCGCAGGCGCGCCTCGGCATCAAGGATAAAGTCACCAAAGAAGCGCTGATCCAGCGCCACCGGCGGCGTCTGGCTGAACATCTTGCCCAGCGCCGGCAAATCGCGCTCACGGCCAATAACGCACAGCACGTCACCCTCTTTCAGACGCGTATTGCCGTTGGGGTGCATCAGCGCGTTATCGCGGAACAGGGCGGCAATGCGCGTTTCGCGCGGCATTTGCAAATCGCGCAGCGCCGCACCAACACACCATTTGTCGGCGCTGAGCTGGTAAACGAACTGCTCCCACGGATTTTCCGGATGGATATCCAGCCCGACGCGGCTGATCGGCGACGCGGTCGGCGGTACCACCACCTTAGCCCGTTTAGCGGCATAGCCCAGCGACGTGCCCTGCAGCATCAGTGATACCAGTACCACGAAGAAGGCGATATTGAAGTAGAGTTTAGAATTCTCCAGCCCGGCCATCATCGGGAACACCGCGAGGATGATCGGCACCGCACCGCGCAGGCCTACCCAGCTGATAAAGATGCGTTCACGTCCGGTAAAGCCTTTAAACGGCAGCAGCCCGACTAGAATCGACAGCGGACGCGCCACCAGAATCAGCCACAGCGAGAGAATCATCGCCGGCAGCGCGATATGCCACAGGTCAGAAGGCGTCACCAGCAGGCCGAGCACGATAAACATACCAATCTGGCTCAGCCAGGCCATGCCGTCGAAAGTTTGCAGAATGCCGTGTCGGTTACGAATCGGGCTGTTGCCCAGCAGGAAACCACACAGATAGACCGCCAGAATGCCGCTGCCTTCCATCACCGTGGTCAGGGCGAACACGATAATGCCGCCGCTCAGCGCCAGCAGCGGATAGAGCCCTTGTGCCAGACTGATGCGGTTGATCAGTTGCTGCAGCGCCCAACCGCCGCCCAGTCCGAGCACAATGCCCAGGCCGAACTGCTGCACCAGATGCACCACAAACATCCAGCTCAGACCGCTCTGCCCCTGCTGGATCATGTCGATCAGCGTAATGGTAAGAAACACCGCCATCGGATCGTTACTGCCTGATTCAATCTCCAGCGTGGAACTGACACGCTCGTTAAGCCCTTTGTCGCCCAGCAGTGAAAACACCGCTGCGGCGTCGGTCGAGCCGATAATGGCGCCAATCAGGAAGCCCTGCATCAGATCGAGCTTAAACAGCCAGGCGGCAGCCAGACCGGTGAGGCCGGCGGTAATCATCACGCCAACGGTGGCCAGCGACAGCGCCGGACCAAGCGCCACCTTGAACGAGCTGGCCTTGGTGCGCATGCCGCCGTCGAGCAGAATGATGGCCAGCGCCAGGTTGGACACCAGATAGGCCACCGGATAGTTATCAAAGGCAATACCGCCGATGCCGTCCACGCCGGTCAGCATCCCCAGCGCCAGGAAGATCACCAGAATCGGGATACCGAGACGCGACGAGAAGGAACTCAGCAGAATACTTGCTGCGACCAGCACGGAACCAATAATGAACAAACTGTAAATCATGCTGGCATTCAACGGCGTTCTCCTGCGGCGGGGCATAAAAAAGCAAATTGCGGGCAATTCACACAGACAAGGTGAAAAGATAATGCCTTATCAATAGCTTGTCAGCGGTTAATTGCACATTTTTTCATTCTGTGGCGTGCTATCCCATAGAAGGTTAAATCCGCACAGAAAAACAGCAGGGTTTTCAGAGGGGTTAAGCCGGGCGGGGTAAAGAAAAAGCCGGTCGGTGACCGGCTGGTAAACTCAGGCTTCAGCGACCTGTTTGTGGAAAAGCTCACGAAATACCGGGTAGATGTCTTCCGGCTCGCGGATGTGCTGAATGGCAAAGTTATCAAACATCGCCTGCAGATGCTCATACTCGCGCCACAGGGTTTGGTGCGCCCGTCGGGTAATCTCAATGTAGCTGTAGTAGCGCACCACCGGCAGAATATGCTTCGCCAGAATTTCATGACACAACGGTGAGTCATCCGCCCAGTTATCGCCGTCCGAGGCCTGCGCCGCATAGATATTCCACTGCGACGGGTCATAACGCTCTTTCACCACTTCGTCCATCAGCTTAAGCGCGCTGGAGACGATAGTGCCGCCGGTCTCCTGCGAGTAGAAGAACTCCTGTTCATCGACTTCTTTCGCCTGAGTATGGTGACGGATATACACCACATCGACGTTTTTGTAAGTCCGGCTGAGGAACAGATAGAGCAGGATATAAAAGCGTTTCGCCATATCCTTGGTCGCCTGGTCCATCGAGCCGGAAACGTCCATTAAGCAGAACATTACCGCCTGGCTGGACGGTTCAGGCCGCTTCTCGAAATTCTTGTAACGCAGGTCAAAGGTGTCGATAAACGGCACGCGCTCAATGCGCGCCCGCAGTTCCGCAATCTCTTTACGCAGCCGCTCCTCTTCCAGCAGTTGCGCCGGCTCGCTGTTTTCGACTTCGCTCAGTGTGGCTTCAAGTTCGTGCAGCATACGACGCTTGCCTGCGGTCATGGCGGTTCTTCGCGCCAGCGAGTTTTGCAGCGAGCGCACCACGCTGATATTGGCCGGCACGCCATTCGAGGTGAAGCCCGCGCGGTGAGTTTTGTACTCATTGAGCTGGCGATGCTGATTTTTGCGCAGGTTAGGCAGCGCTAAGTCTTCAAACAGCAGATCGAGGTACTCATCCTTCGATATCTGAAACACGAACTCGTCCTGACCTTCTCCGTCCTGGCTGGCATTGCCCTGACCGCTGCCGCCACCACCGCCGCCCTGCGGCCGCTCAATGCGGTCGTTTTGCACAAAGTGGTCGTTCCCCGGATGCACGCGATGACGACTGCCGCCGCGCCCCTGATGGAAAATCGGCTCGTTGATGTCGTCAACAGGAATCGACACCGATTCGCCACTCTCCACGTCGGTGACCGAACGCTTGTTGATGGCCTCGGAGATCGACTGTTTGATTTGCGACTTATAACGGCGCAAAAAGCGCTGCCGGTTGACCGCACTTTTATTCTTGCCGTTAAGACGCCGATCGATGAAATAGGCCATAAATTCCCCCAAACTACGCTGTAAGCCAGGCCGGAACGGATCCGGCCTCCTCAGGCGGCATGTGGATGCCGCGTAGCTTACCGCTGTCGATTATGACGATTTGCGCACGCGCAGATACCATTCACACAGCAGACGCACCTGCTTGCGGGTATAGCCTTTTTCCATCATGCGATCGACAAAATCGTCGTGTTTTTTCTGTTCGTCCGTGGATGTTTTGGTGTTGAACGAAATCACCGGCAACAACTCCTCGGTGTTGGAGAACATTTTCTTCTCGATCACCGTGCGCAGTTTTTCGTAGCTGGTCCAGTTTGGATTGCGTCCGTTATTCTGCGCCCGTGCGCGCAGCACAAAGTTGACAATCTCATTACGGAAATCTTTCGGGTTACTGATCCCGGCAGGTTTCTCGATCTTTTCCAGCTCGGCATTGAGTGATTCACGATCGAACAGCTGGCCGGTATCGGGATCGCGGTACTCCTGATCCTGAATCCAGAAATCCGCGTAAGTGACGTAGCGGTCAAAGATGTTCTGACCATACTCCGAATAGGATTCGAGGTAAGCGGTCTGAATCTCTTTGCCAATGAACTCCGCATATTTCGGGATCAGATAGCCTTTCAGGTGTTCCAGATACTTCTCCGCCTGATCCTGCGGGAACTGCTCGCGCTCAATCTGCTGCTCCAGCACGTAAAACAGGTGCACCGGGTTAGCCGCTACTTCGGCATGGTCGAAGTTAAACACGCGTGACAGAATCTTAAACGCGAAGCGGGTCGACAGGCCGTTCATGCCTTCATCCACACCGGCGTAATCGTGATACTCCTGCCACGATTTCGCCTTTGGATCGGTGTCTTTCAGGCTTTCACCGTCATAGACGCGCATCTTCGAGTAGATGCTGGAGTTTTCCGGCTCTTTCAGGCGCGACAGAATCGAGAAACGCGCCAGCGTTTCCAGCGTGCCGGGTGCGCAAGGCGCGGTGGTCAGCTCACTGTGGTTGAGCAGTTTTTCATAAATTTTGATCTCCTCGGACACGCGCAGGCAGTAAGGCACCTTCACGATGTATACGCGGTCAAGGAAAGCTTCGTTGTTCTTGTTGTTACGGAATGTCACCCACTCTGATTCATTGGAGTGCGCCAGAATGATGCCGTTAAACGGCAGGGCGGAAATCCCTTCGGTACCGTTATAGTTACCTTCCTGAGTGGCGGTCAGCAGCGGATGCAGCACTTTAATGGGTGCTTTAAACATCTCCACGAATTCCATGATGCCCTGGTTGGCGCGGCACAGCGCACCCGAATAGCCGTAGGCATCCGGATCGTTCTGCGCGTGGTTTTCCAGCTTACGGATATCCACTTTACCCACCAGCGCTGAAATATCCTGGTTGTTCTCATCACCCGGTTCGGTTTTGGCGATAGCCAGCTGTTCCAGAATCGACGGCCACACTTTCACCACTTTGAAGCGGGTGATGTCGCCGCCAAAGTCATGCAACCGTTTTGCCGCCCACGGCGACATAATGGTGCCAAGGTAACGCCGCGGCACGCCGTACTCTTTTTCCAGAATATTGGCGTCTTCCTGCGGATTAAACAGGCACAGCGGATGGTCATTGACCGGGCTGCGTTCACCGTCGGCACTCAGCACATAGATTGGCACGCGCTGCATGAGCGCTTTAAGCCGTTCGGCCAGCGAGGATTTACCGCCGCCCACCGGGCCGAGCAGGTACAGAATCTGTTTCTTCTCCTCCAGCCCCTGTGCGGCGTGTTTCAGGTAGGAGACGATCTGCTCAATCGCTTCCTCCATACCGTAAAACTCTTCAAAGGCCGGGTAGCGTCCGATGACGCGGTTCGAGAAGATACGGGAAAGGCGAGGCTCCTGGGCAGTATCGACCATCACAGGCTCACCGATGGCCATCAATAGTCGTTCTGCCGCGTTGGCGTATGCACTGCGATCCTGCTTACAGATGGTGAGGAATTCCTGCAGTGTGAACTCTTCGTCCTTGGCAGCTTCATAACGCTGACGATAGTGATCGAATATATTCATAGCGATGCCCGTCCTTTCGTTTTTAGCACAGGTAAAGGAGCGTAATAAGATGCTCTTGCAGCTCCCGGAAGATATTCTTTATTGAGTACAGCAACCCTTATGCCAACCTGACGATTTTTTATCGGGATTCACAATTCTTATGGTTACTCTGCTCGTACAAAAAATTCTCGTCTTACTTTTACTGTAGAAGGCAATCAGAAAAATTGCTCCGTCTTTTCTCCTTATTTAGCGATATATCAATAACAAAGTCTCATAAGCGCTAAGGCCGTCACGCCCTTGCGGCAACAGGTGCGCTGCGTCTCAGACGCGTCTGACAGGATAAAAAGGAAATCAACATTAAAAGTTAAACCAGTGGCAAAATTTGGTTAGACTCTGCGTGTGATTGTTATATTAATGGAATGAATAAATTGTGAACCATTTCAAACTTAAAGCGCTTGCTCTGATGTGTCCTTGCTATTTTGCGGCGTTCAGCACTTACGCTGAACCCGTGTCACTTGGGGCTTCGGTTATTTATGCCCAGTCGCCGTACCGCGGCGGCCAGGACCGTTATCTGCCGATCCCGGTCATCAATTATGAGGGAGAAAACTTTTGGTTCCGCAGCCTGCAGGGCGGTTATTACCTGTGGAAAGACCCGCAGAATCAGCTGTCGTTAACGCTGCTGGGCTCGCCGCAGCAGTATGACCCGAAAGATAACGATCTGGGCGACATGAAAGGGCTGGACAAGCGTCGCATGACGCTGATGGCCGGCGCGACTTATCGTCACGTTGCCGACTGGGGGATTGTGCGTACCGCGCTGCTGGGCGATGTGCTGAATAACAGCAACGGCATGATTTGGGACCTGACCTACCTGTACCGCTTTGATTTCGGCGCGTTCAGCCTGACACCGGGCATTGGCGCAATGTGGAACAGTGCCAACCAAAACCGCTATTACTACGGCGTTTCCGGCCACGAAAGCGCGCGTACCGGCATTGATCGCTATCACCCGGACGACAGCTGGTCGCCTTACGTCGAGATGAACGCCAGCTATCAGATTAGCGAGAGCTGGAACGCCAGCCTGTCAGGCCGTTACACCCGCTTCGCCAGCGAAATCAAAGACAGTCCAATGGTAGATAAAGACGGTCAGTTTACGCTGTGGACCGGCGTTAGCTACAGCTTCTGATGACCGTACGAACGCCTCATAATGAGGCGTTTTTGTTACCCTGCACCAATATTGCGCCCCGTAATGGCGCAACGGGAGGTGGGATGAAGACAATTCAGTTTAATGACGATACGCCGTTAGCGGCTATCGGCCAGGGCACCTGGTATATGGGCGAAAATCCGGCACAGCGGGCGCAGGAAATCGCTGCGCTGCAGGCTGGACTGGACGCCGGACTGAAACTGATCGATACCGCTGAGATGTATGCCGAAGGCGGCGCGGAAGAGGTGGTCGGCGCAGCGCTGCGCGGACGGCGCGATCAAGCCTGGCTGGTATCAAAAGTTTACCCGTGGAACGCCGGTGAGGTCGATGCGATTGACGCCTGTGAGCGCAGTCTGCGCCGTCTGCAGACGGACTATCTCGATCTTTATCTGCTGCACTGGCGCGGTAATGTGCCGCTGGAGGAGACCGTGCGCGCCATGCAAACGCTGCAGCAGCAGGGCAAAATCCGCCACTGGGGCGTCTCCAATTTTGATAGCGACGATCTGCAGGAGTTGTGGAGTGAAGCCGGAGGGATGGGCTGCGCGACTAATCAGGTGCTGTACCATCTGGCTTCACGCGGTATTGAATTCGATTTACTGCCGCTCTGTCAGCAGCACCATACGCCCGTCATGGCTTACTGTCCGCTGGCGCAGGCCGGACGGCTGCGTCAGGCGCTGTTTGACGATGCGACTTTGCAGCAGATTGCACAACAGAAGAGCATCAGCATCGCTCAGTTGCTGTTGAGCTGGGTGATTCGCCAGCCGGGCGTAATGGCCATTCCAAAGGCGGGCAGCGTGGCGCACGTGCAGGAGAATGCGGCGGCCCTGAATATCATCCTGACCAGCGATGAGCTGGCGCTGCTGGATCGCGCCTTTCCGCCGCCGCAGCATAAACTGGCGCTGGATGTGGTGTAAACGGCGCGTGCGCGCCGTTCAGCATTACTTATTACGGATTCTCAGCGTGACGCCAAGGCGGGCAGGGGTTTCTCCGGCACTTTTCATCGGCTTGTTAATCCGCGCCGTCTCCACGCACACCATCGTTTTATAACCATCATTAGGCATATCGGCCATGCTGCAGGACAGCGCCGGGCCAGGATTCCAGGTGACAACGTCACTTTGATAATGGTGGTAGACTTCAATCTGGCGCTTACCGGCGCGATCGTGAATCACACTGCAGTCTTCCGCTGCGGTATGAATGCGATCAACCCGATCGGGATAGGTTTGTTTACCGTCCGCTGCGCTGCCGATGGCATTGTCCTGCACCTTATCGATATAGCTGTTGCCGAGCCCGCTGACTTCAACCTGCGCAATGTCCGCCACCTGAAAATAGCTGTGCAGCGCGGCAGTAGCTTCATAATCGCCCCAGGCTTCCAGCTCAATCTCACAGTGTTCAGCAATGCGGAAGCGCGCCAGCAGCGTGAAATCGTGCGGCCACAGTTTTTTCGTTTGTGCATTACTTTCCAGCGTGAACGTCAGCATGACCGCATCTTCGTTCTCATCATGCGCCGTCAGCGTCCATGGCTGATTACGGGCAAAGCCATGTGCAGGTTCACCTGCCGGACCAAACCACGGCCAGCAGACCGGCACACCGCCGCGAATGGCTTTGCCGCTGACAAACGGCGTCTTGTCGCTAAGCCAGATGGCGGGCTGCTGACCGGCCGGCTGCCATGCCAGCAGATGCGCGCCCTGCAGCGCAATGGCCGCGCGCACTTTCGGATGGCTGATCACCAGAATCGGCAATTCACCCATCTGACGCTGCGACAGGTAAGGGGTGATCTGCGTCACCACGGGCAAGTTAAAGAGCGAATTGTGCATTGTCAGACCTTCTCTCATCCAATCGAAAAAAAAGGGGCGACCGAAGTCACCCCTTGTCTGTTTAGCCGGTTAGCTTACTTAGCAGCAACCAGTGCAATCAGATCCAGAACCTTGTTGGAGTAACCGGTTTCGTTATCGTACCAGGAAACCAGTTTCACAAAGTTGTCGTTCAGAGCGATACCGGCTTTCGCGTCGAACACGGAAGTCAGGGTTTCGCCGTTGAAGTCGGTAGAAACCACGTCGTCTTCGATGTAGCCCAGCACGTCTTTCATGTCACCTTCAGCAGCGGCTTTGATGGCTGCACAGATGTCTTTATAAGACGCTGGTTTTTCCAGACGAACGGTCAGGTCAACCACAGACACGTTTGGCGTTGGTACGCGGAACGCCATACCGGTCAGTTTACCGTTCAGCTCTGGCAGAACTTTGCCTACTGCTTTTGCTGCGCCGGTAGAAGATGGGATGATGTTCTGCGCTGCACCGCGGCCGCCGCGCCAGTCTTTGTGAGACGGGCCATCAACGGTTTTCTGAGTGGCGGTGGTGGCGTGAACAGTGGTCATCAGACCTTCAACGATACCGAACTTATCGTTGATTACTTTAGCCAGCGGCGCCAGGCAGTTGGTGGTGCAGGAAGCGTTAGACACGATGTCCTGGCCGGCATATTTGTCGAAGTTGGCACCACGAACGAACATTGGGGTGTCATCTTTAGACGGGCCAGTCAGAACCACTTTCTTCGCGCCGGCAGTGATGTGTTTACGTGCGGTTTCGTCGGTCAGGAAGATACCGGTTGCTTCAGCAACAACGTCAACGCCCACTTCGTCCCATTTCAGGTTAGCCGGGTCTTTCTCAGCGGTAACACGGATTTTTTTACCGTTAACGATCAGCGCGCCATCTTTCACTTCTACGGTGCCGTCGAAACGACCGTGTGTAGAGTCATACTTCAGCATGTAAGCCATGTAATCGGCGTCGAGCAGGTCGTTGATCGCGACGATTTCGATGTCAGAACGCTGCTGAGCAGCACGGAAAACGATGCGACCGATACGGCCAAAACCGTTGATACCTACTTTGATAGTCATATATTCCACCAGCTATTTGTTAGTGAATAAAAGGTTGGCTGTAAAATTACAAAAACCTTACCAGGCGTCAAGCGGAATCGTGTCAATTGTTGCGACAGGTCAATTCCAGCGCCAGGAATAATTGGGTACGCAAACGCTTGCGCAGCGCCCTTATTGCGCACCTATCTTACGCCGAATGCAGACTAAAAAGGGATGACTGTTGCAAAGAGTGATCGTCATCACAAAATTGCGCAGTGCTGGTCGGGGCAAAAGCATCCGCACGAAAAAAGACCCGGAAGATGTTGTTCGTTTGTTAGAATACTAGACGATTTTTACAGAATGACACTCCGGAACTCAAAATGGCTAAAGACACCGCACCCGAGGCAAAAATTGCCCAGCTGTCGGAAATGCAGCGCTACGTCACTCAGCATCGTGGAACCGAACCGCCTTTCACCGGCGCGCTGTTGCACAACAAGCAGGAGGGTATCTATCACTGCCTGGTCTGCAACGCACCGCTGTTTCTCTCCGAAACCAAGTATGACTCCGGCTGCGGCTGGCCGAGCTTTTATCAGCCGTATAACGATGAAGCTATCCGCTATCTGGAAGATGACTCGCACGGTATGCACCGCGTCGAAATCCGCTGCGGTAACTGCGACGCCCATCTGGGCCACGTCTTCCCGGATGGCCCGCAGCCAACCGGTGAGCGCTATTGTGTCAACTCAGCGTCGCTGAACTTTACCGACGAGCAGGGCAATCAGCACGAGGGCTGAGCATGAAGCAGGAACTGGAAGCAATGCTGGCGGCGATGACGCCGGAAGTCTACGAGCGCCTCGCCACAGCGGTGGAAACCGGCAAGTGGCCAGACGGCGTGGCGCTGACGCAGGATCAGAAAGATAACTGCCTGCAGCTGGTGATGCTGTGGCAGGCGCGGCACAACGACGAACCGCAGCACATGACCATCGGTAAAGGCGGCGAGATGGTGATGAAGTCGAAAAAACAGCTGAAGGAAGAGTGGGGAATCGAGTCCGACGTGACGCGCATCAACCTGCATTAACCGGCTGCAGGGCTGGAGAGTTCCAGCCCTGATTTTCAGATAATGACCGCACCCTGCGCCTGCATCTGCGCGATCGCGATCTCGCTGTCGTCCGGATTGAGATTAACGCCACGGCAACCTTCCTGCACCACCTCAACGTGATATCCCAGTTCCAGCGCATCCAGCACGCTGTACTTGACGCAGTAATCGGTCGCCAGACCCAGCATCACCAGGTCGGTAATGCCGCGCTCGCGCAGCCAGCTGTCGAGCTCGGTTTTGCGGCGGTGCCCGTTATCGAAAAAGGCGCTGTAGCTATCCACATCCACATCGCCGCCTTTATGGAACACCGCATCAATCAGGCTGCGATCGAGATCCGGATGGAAATCCGCGCCGTGTGAATGCTGCACGCCGTGATCCGGCCACCAGATCTGCGCCAGGCCATTCAGTTCACCGAGCGTATACACCGGCTCGCCAGAGACCGAGGCAAAGCTGCCGTGATTGGCCGGATGCCAGTCCTGCAACGCCACCACGCATTCACCGCGCGCGCGGAATTCGCGTGCATAGCGATTAGCAACGGCAACCGTCTGGTCACCTTCACGCACGGCCATCGGGCCGCCGGGGCAAAAATCGTTCTGAATATCGATGATTATCAATGCCCGCTTCATGGGATTTTGCTCCGTATCAGTCTTCGGTCAGTTCGCCACGTAAATTCTGCTGCATTTTGGCACGAATTTCAGCGCTGGTGAGGTTCTGGCTTAACAAAAAGTGCAGTTTAGTCAGGGTGGCCTCGACGGTCAGATCAAAACCACTGATCACGCCGGCGTGTTCCAGTGCGTTGCCGGTGGCGTAACCGCCCATATTGACCTTGCCGGACATGCACTGCGTCAGGTTCACCACCACAATGCCGCGCTCGCTGGCCTGCTGCAGTTCGGCAAGAAACTCGGCGTTTTGTGGCGCGTTGCCCACACCGTAAGAGCGCAGAATCAGCGCTTTCACCGGCTGACGCAGGAAATTGCGCACCACGTCGGCAGAGATGCCCGGATAAATGGTCACCACGCCAATCGGCTGAGGAGTGATCGGATGGACGATCAGCTCACCGCTGCCGCGCGGTGCCGGCGGCGTATTGAGACGGCGAATGTGGATGCCTGCTTCCAGCAGCGGCGACAGGTTCGGTGACGCAAACGCATTAAAGCCGTCGGCGTGGGCTTTGGTGGTGCGGTTACCGCGAAACAGTGTGTTGTTGAAGAACAGTGCCACTTCATTAATCGGATAGTTGGCCGCGACATACAGCGAGTTCAGCAAATTTTGCTGACCGTCTGAGCGCAGCTCGGCCAGCGGGATCTGCGACCCGGTGACGATCACCGGCTTGGCCAGGTTCTCCAGCATGAACGACAGCGCCGACGCGGTGAACGCCATGGTATCGGTGCCATGCAGAATGACGAAACCGTCATAGCGATCGTAGTTCAGCTGGATGTCGTCAGCGATTGACTGCCAGTCCTGCGGCGTCATATCCGAGGAGTCAATCAGCGGATGGTATTCGTGGATGGTAAAATCCGGCATTTCCGGACGGTGAAACTCTGGCATCATCGCCAGCTGCTGCTGCAGATGGCCAGAGACCGGAATGTAACCCTGCGCGGAGCGTTGCATACCGATGGTCCCGCCCGTGTAGGCTACATAGATATTTTTCTTTTGCATGAATGAACTCAGACTTGCCGTAAAACGCGCAGTATAAGGGGATTAGCGGGGAAAAGCAGCCCGACCAGCGGCCGGGCTGTAAAGATTAGCGTACGTTGCCGCAGGTCAGGCAGAACGCGTAACGGTTTTGCGGATCGTTGAGATTATTCATCAGGCCCGGCTGCGCCTGCAGCGCGCCCATCACTTCGCTGACCGGAGCCGGCAGCCACACTTTCAGCGCGGCCGGCAGCACGGCCTGTGCCGACGCATTCATCTGGTTAAGCAGCAGGTCGATCATCCCCGGATCGTCCTGATACCAGCTCAGTTCAGGTTTCGCGACCTTCGCCAGCTCGGCGGCTTTAGCCACCGCATCGTCGAAGTCGCCCAGCGCATCCACCAGCCCATTGGCTTTGGCATCGCTACCGGTCCAGACGTGACCCTGCGCAATGGCATCAATCTGCTGTGGCGTTTTATGGCGTGACGCCGCGACCAGACCGACAAAGTTGCGATAACCGTTTTCAATGGTCAGCTGCATCAGCTGCTGCACTTCAGTCGGCAGCGCTTTGGTGGTCGACACATCCGCCAGCGGCGAGGTGGCAACGCCATCGCTGTGCACGCCGATGCTGCTCAGGCTGTTCTCCACCGTATTGATCACGCCAAAGATGCCGATCGACCCGGTCAGGGTGCTCGGCGCAGCAACGATGTAGTCGGCCGGCGTGGAGATCCAGTAGCCGCCCGATGCCGCCATGCCGCCCATTGAAACCACCACCGGCTTACCGGCGTCGTGCGCCGCCGCCAGCTCTTCGCGGATGGCTTCAGAGGCCGTTACGCTGCCGCCCGGGCTGTTGACGCGCAGCACGATGGCTTTGATTTTGTCGTCGAGGCGGGCGTCGCGGATCTGTGCAGCGGTAGTATCGCCACCGACGTTGCCGGCACTCTCTTCGCCGTCCATGATGGCGCCGCTGGCGAGAATCACCGCAATGTTGCCATCCTGCTGCGTCGGTTGTTTGACGTTGTAGTCATAGATGCTGACGTTGCGGTAGTCGTTGCTGGCTTTATCCCAGCCAAAGGTTTTTACCAGCTCGCGATCGGCGGCAGCGCGCGAATCCAGCACATCCACCAGTTTGTTATCCAGGGCATATTTAGCGGTATCGCCCTGAACGGCCTGCAGACCGCTGATGATGCCCGCCGCCCCCGGGAACAGCTGCTGCGGCGTGATTTGCCGGTTGGCGGACACCGTGTTGAGGTAGTTCTGCCACAGCTGGCCGACCCAGCGGCCATCAGCATCGCGCGCTTCCGGCGACATATCATCACGCAGGAAAGGCTCAACCGCGGACTTATAGGTGCCGACACGGAACACATGTGAGCTGACTTTCAGCTTATCCAGCAGGGATTTGTAATAGAGGCCGTTGGTGGCGAAACCGTGCAGATCGACCGTGCCCTGCGGCGACAGATACACCTTCGTGGCGTAGCTGGCGAGATAGTATTGCGCCTGGCTATAGCTGTCGCCGAGGGCAAAAATGGGTTTGCCCGCGTCGCGGAATTCGCGCAGCGCCTTACCCACGTACTGCAGCGAAGGCTGATCGCCGCCGGCAAAATCGCGCAGATCCAGCACCATGCCGGTGATATTTTTATCGCTCTTTGCCTGACGAATGGCATCGACCACATCAAACAACGAGTTTTCCTGCAAACGATCGCTGCTGGCACCCAGTAGCTGGCGGCTGATACGGCTCAGACGATTGCTGACCGACGGTTTGTCCACCAGCACGCCGCTCAGATCGACTTTCAGCGCACCCTGCTGCACCGGTTCACTGCTGCTGGCGCTGGATAGCTGCAGCCAGATGCCGACGCCGGCCAGAATTAACACAATCAGGAACAGATTCAGGATAAATTCCCGGATAAAATTCAGCACCCGCCAGCTCCAGCGGAACAGGCCAGCAATAATTCGCCACAATGTGCGCATAAACTCTCCATATTCACGTAGCCAGGGCAGCCGGTATGCGGTCTGCCCCGATGTCGGGTTCATCCTAAAGAGCAGCGTGCGAAAAGTCAGCAGGAAATCGCGCCAGACTGTTACAAAAGATCGCGCTGTGCCAGGATTAGCCCACGCTTTGTTAATCACGGGAGAATCAAGATGGATGCACTGGAATTACTGGTAAACCGTCGTTCAGCGTCGCGCCTGACCGAGCCGGCACCGGCCGGTGAGGTGCTGCAGAATATTCTGCACGCGGGTATGCGCGCACCGGATCACGGCACGCTGCAGCCGTGGCGCTTCATCATCATTGAAAATGAGGGGCGCGAACGCTTTAGCCATCTGCTGGAGCAGGCCGCACGCGACAGCCAGCTGGATGACAAAGCCATTGAGAAGGCCCGGACGTCACCGTTCCGCGCGCCGATGATCATTACCGTTGTCGCGCACTGCGAAGCCTCCGCCAAAGTGCCGCGCTGGGAGCAGGTCGTGTCCGCGGGCTGCGCGGTGATGGCGATGCAAATGGCGGCCGTCGCGCAGGGCTTTAACGGCATCTGGCGCAGCGGGCCATGGACCGATCATCCGCAGGTACGCGCCGCCTTTGGCTGCCGCGAACAGGATGCGATTGTGGGTTTCCTCTACCTCGGTACGCCGCAGCTGAAAGCCAATACCACCGTGGTTGCGCCCGACAGCGAGGCGTTTGTCAGTTATTTCTGACAGACAGCAGCGGGTTTCTGCGGCAAGGTGCATGCAACGACACTGATTGCACAGTCGCTGTGCGAAAGATCGCGCTTAGCGGCGACAGCGCTTACCAGCAGCGGGCAGCCAGGCTAACATAGCCCTCTCTGTTCAGCGCACAAGGAACCCGCCATGAGCGAACCGCTTCGTTTGACGCAATACAGCCACGGCGCTGGCTGCGGCTGTAAAATTTCACCTCAGGTGCTTGAGACCATTCTGCACAGCGAACTGGCTGCCTTTCACGATCCGCAACTGCTGGTCGGCAATGAAACCCGTGACGATGCTGCCGTGTACGATCTTGGCAACGGCACGGCGGTGGTCAGCACCACTGACTTCTTTATGCCCATCGTTGACGATCCGCACACCTTTGGCCGTATCGCGGCCACTAACGCCATCAGTGATATTTACGCCATGGGCGGCAAACCGATCATGGCCATCGCTATTCTCGGCTGGCCGGTTAATGTGCTGGACGCGAAAGTGGCACAGCAGGTGATTGAAGGCGGTCGCGCGGCCTGCCAGGCGGCTGGCATCGCGCTGGCGGGTGGTCACTCAATCGATGCGCCGGAGCCGATTTTTGGCCTTGCCGTTACCGGCATCGTTGACGTGGCGCGCGTGAAAAAGAACAGCGCTGCGCAGGCGGGCTGCGAGCTGTTCCTCACCAAACCGCTGGGCATCGGAATTCTGACTACCGCAGAGAAAAAAGGGCTGCTGCGTGCGGAGCATCAGACGCTGGCGGCGCAGGTGATGTGCCAGCTCAATAGCGCAGGGGCGGAATTTGCTAAACTGCCCGGCGTCAGCGCCATGACCGATGTCACCGGCTTTGGTCTGCTGGGGCATCTGAGTGAAATCTGTCTGGGCTCCGGCCTGCGTGCGCACGTGCAAGCCGCACAGGTACCACGTCTGCCCGGCGTGGACCAGTACATTGCGGCCGGCGCGGTGCCGGGCGGCACCAGCCGCAACTTCGCCAGCTACGGCGAGCACATTTCTGCCATGGATGAGGCCACGCGCGCACTGCTGTGCGATCCGCAAACTTCCGGCGGGCTGCTGGTGGCGGTGCAGCCTGACGCTATTGCGGCGTTTCACGCGTGCGCCGCGCAGGCTGGCGTTGAGGCCACGGCGATTGGCACACTGCTGCCGGCCGACCGCGCCCATCCACTGATTACTGTAGTCACCTGACGTAAAGGAACGACGCCATTCATGCGTTTGTTTATTGCTGAAAAACCCAGTCTGGCACGCGCCATCGCCGATGTGCTACCCAAACCGCATCGACGTGGCGACGGCTATATTGCCTGTGGTAATGACCAGGTTGTGACCTGGTGTGTCGGGCATCTGCTGGAGCAGGCGCAGCCTGACAGCTATGACAGCCGCTATGCGCGCTGGAATCTGGCGGATTTACCCATCATCCCGGATAAATGGCGCCTGCAGCCGCGCCCGTCGGTGGCGAAGCAGCTCAAAGTGATCGAGGGCTTACTGCAGCAGGCCAGCGTGGTGGTGCACGCCGGTGACCCGGATCGCGAAGGACAACTGCTGGTCGACGAAGTGCTCGATTATCTGCAGCTGCCGGCTGAAAAGCGCCAGCAGGTGCAGCGCTGCCTGATTAACGACCTCAACCCTGCGGCGGTCGAGCGCGCGGTGAGCCGTCTGCGCGAGAACCGTGAATTCATTCCATTGTGTGTCTCGGCGCTGGCCCGGGCGCGCGCTGACTGGCTGTATGGCATCAACATGACGCGCGCCTGGACGCTGCTGGGCCGCAACGCCGGTTACGACGGCGTGCTCTCGGTGGGACGCGTTCAGACGCCGGTGCTGGGGCTGGTGGTGAGGCGCGATGAAGAGATCGAAAACTTTGTGCCGAAGGATTACTTCGAAGTCAAAGCGCACATCGTCACCCCGAAAGAGGAGCGCTTCGTTGCCAGCTGGATCCCCAGCGATGCCTGTGAACCGTGGCAGGATGACGAGGGCCGTTTGCTGCATCGTCCTCTCGCCGACCACGTGCTTGAACGTATCAACGGCAAACCGGCGTGGGTTACCGGCTACAACGATAAGCGGGAGTCAGAAACGGCGCCGCTGCCATTTTCCCTCTCCAGCCTGCAAATCGAGGCGGCGAAGCGTTTTGGCCTGAGTGCCCAGACGGTACTGGACTGCTGTCAGCGTTTGTATGAAACCCATAAGCTGATTACGTATCCGCGTTCGGACAGCCGCTATCTGCCGGATGAACATTTTGCCGGACGTCATGCGGTGCTGAACGCCATTCAGGCGCATCAGCCGGACGTGTCGCTACCAGCGGATTTCAATGCGGATCAGAAAAATCGCTGCTGGGACGATAAAAAAGTGGATGCGCACCATGCCATCGTTCCTACGGCGCGCGCCAGCAAGGTGAACCTGAGCGACAATGAAGCCAATATTTACGGTCTGATTGCGCGCCAGTATCTGATGCAGTTTTGTCCTGACGCGGTATTTCGCAAATGCGTCATCGACCTCGATATCGGCGGTGGCAGGTTCGTTGCCAAAGCACGTTTTCTTGCCGAAGCCGGCTGGCGTGCGCTGCTGGGCAGTAAAGAGCGCGATGAAGAGAATGATGGCACGCCGCTGCCGGTGGTGAGTAAAGGCGATGAGCTGTTGTGTGAGCGTGGTGAGGTGCTGGCGAAGCAGACTCAGCCGCCGCGGCCGTTCACCGACGCCACGCTGCTGTCGGCCATGACCGGTATTGCCCGCTTTGTGCAGGATAAAGAATTAAAGAAAGTGCTGCGTGCGACCGATGGTTTAGGAACGGAAGCGACGCGCGCCGGCATCATAGAATTGCTGTTCCGCCGTACATTTCTGGTGAAAAAAGGTCGCTATATTCACTCAACCGAGGCGGGCAGGGCGCTGATTCATGCGTTACCTGAGATGGCCGCGCGGCCGGATATGACGGCGCACTGGGAGTCAACGCTTACCCGCATCAGTGAAAAAGCCTGTCGCTATGATGAGTTTATGCAGCCGCTGGTCAGTACCTTAATTGGTTTGATTGGTGAGGCGCGCCAGAGGCCGTCGCTGCAGGCTTTTCGTGGATTAGCCGCGACCGGAGCGAAGACGCGCAGTAAAGGCAAAACGCCCCGGCGCAAAACGAAGGAGACGGAATAATGCGTTACGCAACGCTGTTGCTGAGTGGGCTGCTGCTGTGCAGCCATGCCGCGCTGGCTAATCGCCAGCCGGAGCCCGCGCGAATGGGCAATACCGATGTGGTGGTGGATATGCCGCCGGAAGTGTGGACGCAGGGGCAGAATCGCCAGCAGAACAACTGCCTGCAGTGCTGTATCTATGAAAACCGCAGCTACTCCGAAGGCGCTGTGGTGAAAGCGGAAGGCGTACTGCTGCAGTGTGCGCGTGACGAAAAAGTACTGGGCACCAATCCGCTGATTTGGAAAATCATTAAGTAAGCGGGCGTGGCGCGCAGGCGCCACGCTGTTCAGTTACAGCCTGAAACTGGACCACACCGGCGCGTGATCGGACGGTTTGTCCATACTGCGAATAGCGTAGTCGATGCCGCTGTCGATGCAGCGTGATGCCAGCGGTGGGCTGGCCAGCAGCAGATCGATGCGCAGACCGCGGTTGTCATCAAATCCTTTGGAGCGATAGTCGAACCACGAGAAGCGATCTGCGGTTTCCGGGTTTTTCTCACGCCACGTATCAACCAGTCCCCACTGCAGCAAACGGTCCATCCACTCGCGCTCTTCCGGCAGGAAAGAGCATTTGCCGGTGCGCAGCCAGCGCTTGCGGTTCTCTTCACCAATACCAATGTCCAGGTCGGTACTGCTGATGTTCATATCGCCCATGATCAGCACCGGCTTGTCGGCCGCCAGTTGCTGCTCGAGATAGGTTTGCAGGTCGCGATAAAACTTCTCTTTGGCCGGGAACTTGATGGGATGGTCACGGCTTTCCCCCTGCGGGAAGTAACCGTTGATGACGGTGATATCGCCAATCGGGCTGGGAATTTCTGCCATGATCAGACGTCGCTGGGAATCTTCGCCGTCATCAGGAAAACCGCGTCGAACTGCCACCGGCTGCGTTTTGGTCAGCAGCGCCACGCCGTAATGGCCTTTCTGGCCGTGATAGAACACGTTGTAACCGAGCTTGCTGACCTCTTCCAGCGGGAACATATCATCGTGCACTTTGGTTTCCTGCAGGCCGATGACATCCGGTTGATGCTGTTCAACCAGCGCCGCCAGCTGATGAGGACGTGCGCGCAAACCGTTGATGTTAAAAGAGACAAATTTCATTTCGCTGCCATTTTTCGTCGCAAAAGGTTGCGGCGATGGTAACCAGGTTTGCAGCAAAAGTCATGGCTTGCGTCATAAGAGCGTGCCGATAAGAGCAAGAGGCAGCACGCAGGTGATTTGTGGTGGGAGACGCAGGAGAGCGGGGTAAGGAAGGCGATGCCGTTCAGCTGGGGGCGTTGATGTGAATATCCAGGTGCGCATTAATGCGCACCCTACAATCCGGGCGACAACTGGGACGATGAGAATATAAACCGGTCACATGGGTAACACTTGAGTCCGTATCACTGTAGGGGCGCCATTGATGCCGGCCTGGCATCGCGTAAATTCAGATGTCGGTCTGGTGAAAAGTGCAGCATGAAAGGGTGGCGGGAGAAGGATTATTCGCCGCAAGCGGCTCACCCTGCGGGCCGCGCTGACGCGCGTTGTCTCACTGCGTTCGACCCGAACCTTCGGTCGAAGTTTCTCATCCTTCTCCAGGTGTTATTAACTGGCTTTATTGACTGGCTGGAAGAGGAGTGCAGCATGAAATGGTGGCGGGAGAAGGATTATTCGCCGCAAGCGGCTCACCCTGCGGGCCGCGCTGCGCGCGTTGTCTCACTGCGTTCGACCCGAACCTTCGGTCGAAGCTTCTCATCCTTCTCCAGGTGTTATTAACTGGCTTTATTGACTGGCTGAAAGAAGAGTGCAGCATGAGATGGTGGCGGGAGAAGGATTCGAACCTTCGAAGTCGATGACGGCAGATTTACAGTCTGCTCCCTTTGGCCGCTCGGGAATCCCGCCAGGGATATGAAGCTCAGAAGATTCAGGCACAGAATGGATTCAGATGGTGGCGGGAGAAGGATTCGAACCTTCGAAGTCGATGACGGCAGATTTACAGTCTGCTCCCTTTGGCCGCTCGGGAATCCCGCCACTGGCCTGAATCTTTATGCCTGAAAGCGGGGCGCATCATACCAAATGCGTTCAGTCTGTAAAGCGCCCGCAGTAAAAAACTCAATCGTTTGCCCACTTTTTACGCGTGGCGCTGAAGAGTTGCGCAAATCAGCGCCGCAGTGGTTAAAGAATGATCGTGCGGTTGCCGTAAACAAACACGCGCTGGCCCAGCACTTTATACAGCGCGCGGCTTAGTACATTCTTTTCCACGTCGCGTCCGGCACGCATCATCTCTTCAGCGGTATAGCTGTGATCGACGTTAATCACGTCCTGCATGATGATCGGGCCTTCATCCAGGTTGTCGTTCACGTAGTGCGCGGTGGCACCGATGATCTTCACGCCGCGCTCATAGGCCTGATGATAAGGACGGGCGCCAATAAAGGCTGGCAGGAACGAGTGGTGAATATTAATGATCTGGTTGGGATAACGCTGCACAAACGCCGGCGTCAGCACGCGCATGTATTTCGCCAGCACCACGTAATCCGGCTGATAGCGATCGATCTCATCCGCCATGCGGTTATCGTGCTCTTCGCGCGTCAGGCCTTCATGGCTGACCAGCACGAACGGGATGTCAAAACGCTCGACCAGCGAACGCAGCGTTTCATGGTTACCAATAACGGCGGCGATTTCCATGTCCAGACCACCAAAGGCACTCTTCATCAGCAGATCGCCCAGGCAATGCGCCTCTTTGGTGACCAGAATCACCACGCGGCGACGTCCGGCGCTGTGCAGCTCACGTACCGAACCGGTCGGCAGCGCGCTGTCGAGGTCAGCCAGCAGCGTGTTGTCGTTGAAAATGCCTTCCAGCTCTGTGCGCATGAAAAAGCGCCCGGTACGGTGATCGACGAACTCATTGTTCTGCACAATGTTCAGTTCGTGCTTGTAGCAAATGTTGGTGATCTTGGCGATCAGACCTTTGGCATCGGGGCAAATGGTCCGTAAAACTTTTCGTTGCATGGTTTGCGCTTGCATCTCGATCAGAGTCCTGTCAAAGCGATGAATGGTGAAGCTGTTGGGCATCTGTCCAGATTAGCCACAACATTTTTTGTATTTTTTATCGGAGCCACAAGGACAGCGATCGTTACGCCCTAACTCCGGCGTTGTTCCGTCGACATAGTACCAGCGTTGATCCTCGCGAAGAAAGCGTGAACATTCATACAGGCTGCAGGTACGGCCTTTTTCGAGATAACGCGCAAAAAAAGTCACGAAGGCTTCATTCTCATGGCTTCCGTGATTACAACGGGTTACATTCAGGCCAAGCCATTCTGTGGTGGCGAAACTTTCGGATAATAGCGTCTCCAGTCCGGCCACGCGCTGGCTGGGATGCCAGGTTTCCACCAGCCAGGCGGCGTTTTGCTTAACGTAAGCGCTGTAACGCGAGCGCATTAACTGTTCAGCGCGCTGTGGCGTTTGTTGCCCGTTCAGAAAGGGCTGACAACATAGGCTATACTGCTCTCCGCTGCAGCAGGGGCACTTTTCGGACACATCATCTCCTGAGAGTGATTAAAGTTAATGAAAGTGTGCGCTATGTTAGCCGACTGGCCAGCGTGAAGCTACGCATCAGGTTGATCACGAGGTGAGATGAGAAAAGTCAGGATTGGGCTGGCCCTGGGATCGGGCGCTGCCAAAGGCTGGGCGCATATCGGTGTCATTAACGCGCTGGAGCGCGCCGGTATTGAGGTGGATGTCGTTGCCGGCTGTTCCGTCGGCGCACTGGTGGGTTCTGCCTACGTCAACGGCCGTCTGGCGTTGATGGAGAAGTGGGTCAGCGCATTTCGCTACTGGGATGTTATCCGTCTGATGGACCTCTCATGGCAGCGTGGCGGCCTGCTGCGCGGCGACCGGGTGTTTAGCCATATCCGTCAGCTGATCCCTAACGAGCTCATCGAAGACGCGGATAAGCGCTTTGGCGTGGTGGCAACCAACCTCAGCACCGGACGCGAGCTGTGGCTGACCGAAGGTGATTTGCACCAGGCGGTGCGTGCATCGTGTAGTATGCCAGGCTTATTGCCTCCGGTTGGCTACAATGGTTATTGGCTGGTGGATGGTGCGGTGGTCAACCCGGTGCCGATTTCGCTGACCCGCGCGCTGGGCGCTGACATTGTGATTGCCGTTGACCTGCAACATGATGCGCACCTGATGCAGCAGGACCTGCTGTCGGTCACGCCGCAGAGCGGTGAAGAGGCGGCAGCGGCAGAAGCGCTGAGCTGGGGCAAAAAACTGCGCCAGCGTCTGATGGGGTTGACCCATCGGCGCGCCAGCCAGTCTCCAGGCGCGATGGAAATTATGTCTACGTCAATCCAGGTTTTGGAAAATCGCCTGAAACGTAATCGTATGGCAGGCGATCCGCCGGATGTGCTGATTCAGCCTTTTTGTCCGCAGATTTCAACGCTGGACTTTCATCGGGCTGAAGAGGCCATTGCGGCAGGCAAGGCCGCCGTGGAGAAAAAAATGGATGAACTATTACCGCTGGTCCGTAGCAGATAATCAGTTGTTCATTCACGGGGGTTGTGACTTCAGCCAATTCTGAAAGGCGCAACGGCGTTTTATGAACCACTATTGAAATATCTGGTACGCAGGGGGAGAGAATGGAAAAACCGCTAATCGGCAAAAAGATACTCATTGTCGAAGATGAGGTCGTTTTCCGTTCATTGCTGGACACATTGTTAACTGGCCTCGGAGCCAGCACGTTCGAAGCGGGCGACGGACTCGACGGCCTGAATTTACTCGCCGCGCAGTCGGTGGACCTGGTCATTTGCGATCTGGAAATGCCGCGCATGGGCGGTATTGAGTTTGTCGAGCGAATTCGTACACGCGGTAATAGCGTGCCCATCCTGATCATCTCCGCCACGCAGAACATGGCCGACATCGCCCACGTGCTGCGCCTTGGCGTGCAGGACGTGCTGCTCAAGCCGCTAAAAAACCTGGAACGTTTCCGTGAAGCGGTGTTTGAGTGCCTCTATCCTTCGATGTTCACCTCGAAAGTGGAAGAAGATGAACAGCTGTTTCAGGACTGGGATGCCCTGGTGCGCGATCCGCTCGCTGCCGCCAAGCTGCTCAAACAACTGCAACCGCCAGTCCAGCAAACCATCGCCAGCTGCCGCATAAACTACCGTCAACTCACCATGGCGGAACAGCCGGGGCTGGTGCTGGATATTGCCGCGCTGTCGGACAAAGATCTGGCGTTTTATTGCCTGGACGTGACGCGTGCCGGCGACAACGGCGTGCTGGCTGCATTATTGCTCAGAGCACTGTTTAACGGTTTATTGCAGGAGCAACTGTCCGGGCAAAAGCAGCGTCTGCCGGAACTCAATGGTCTGCTACGCCAGGTGAATATGCTGTTGCGTCAGGCCAACCTGAACGGTCAGTTCCCGCTGCTGGTGGGCTACTACCATCGTCAGTTGAAAAATCTGATTCTGGTTTCAGCCGGCCTGAATGCCACACTGCACATCAATACTCAGCAAATCCAGCTCAGTAACGGCGTGCCGCTTGGCACTATGGGCAGCACCCATCTTAATCAAATCAGCCAGCGCGCCGATGCCTGGCAATGTCACGTCTGGGGAGCCGGCGGCCGGCTTCGCCTGATGTTATCGTCCGAAGAATAGCCACTCAGATTTATATTTTCCGCGGGTTAAAGACAGGGCCAAAGCTTAGCTTTACACTTGGGTAATAGTCTTAAATTCCGCGGATTAACTCCATCCAGGATAAATCCGTCTGACACTAACTGATATACTCATTTCGTTTTTAAACCGACATATCAAGTATTAACTTGAACGGCCTATTAAGAGAGGTATTTGATGTCTGCCTATAAGTCTAAAGTAAAAAAAGCGGTAATCCCGGTTGCAGGTCTGGGTACGCGTATGCTGCCTGCCACCAAAGCTATTCCAAAAGAGATGTTACCGCTGGTCGATAAGCCGTTGATCCAGTATGTCGTGAACGAATGTATTGCTGCGGGTATTAATGAGATCGTGCTGGTTACGCACTCCTCTAAAAACTCCATCGAAAACCATTTTGATACCAGTTTCGAACTGGAAGCGATGCTGGAAAAACGCGTGAAGCGTCAGCTGCTGGATGAAATCCAGTCAATCTGCCCGCCACACGTCACCATCATGCAGGTACGTCAGGGTATCGCCAAGGGCCTCGGTCACGCCGTGATGTGTGCTCATCCGCTGGTTGGTGATGAGCCAGTCGCGGTGATTCTGCCAGACGTGATCATTGATGAGTACGAATCTAACCCAACCAAAGATAACCTGGCAGAAATGCTGACGCGCTTCGAAGAGAGCGGTCGCAGCCAGATCATGGTTGAGCCAGTTGCCGATGTCACCGCTTACGGCGTGGTTGACTGCCAGGGCGCAGAGCTGGCACCGGGCCAGAGCGCACCAATGGTGGGCGTGGTTGAGAAGCCAAAAGCCTCGGAAGCGCCATCTAACCTGGCGGTAGTCGGTCGTTACGTGCTGTCTGCGGACATCTGGCCTCTGCTGGCGAAAACCCCTCCGGGTGCTGGCGGCGAAGTACAGCTGACCGACTCCATCGCCATGCTGATGGAAAAAGAGACCGTAGAAGCTTACCACCTGACCGGCGTGAGCCACGACTGCGGTAACAAACTGGGTTATATGCAAGCTTTTGTTGAGTATGGCGTGCGTCATCCGGTGCTGGGCAAAGATTTCGCTCAGTGGCTCGACGGCGTTGCAGGCAACAAAAAGTAATTCATTAAGCACAGGATAATTCAATGAAAGTCACTGTATTTGGTATCGGCTATGTCGGTCTGGTTCAGGCTGCGGTGTTAGCCGAAGTCGGACATGACGTTCTCTGTATTGATGTCGACGAAAAGAAAGTCGAAAACCTGAAAAAGGGCATCATCCCAATTTTTGAACCGGGCCTGACGCCGCTGGTTATGTCGAACTATGAAGCGGGGCGTCTGAAATTCAGCACCAACGCAGAAGAGGGCGTAAACCATGGCGTAATGCAGTTTATTGCTGTGGGCACGCCGCCGGATGAGGATGGCTCTGCCGACCTGAAATATGTGACTGCGGTTGCGCGTACTATCGCGCAGCACATGAACGATCACAAAGTCGTCATCGACAAATCTACCGTACCGGTAGGCACCGCTGACCGCGTGCGCGCGGTGATGAGCGAAACGCTGAAGCAGCGTGATGCCAATATCGCGTTCGATGTGGTCTCCAACCCGGAGTTCCTGAAAGAGGGCGCCGCAGTTAACGATTGCATGCGTCCGGAACGTATCGTGGTGGGCACCGACAATGATGAGGTGGTCGAACTGCTGCGTGAACTGTACGAGCCGTTTAACCGTAATCACGATCGCATGATTCTGATGGATATCCGCAGTGCAGAGCTGACCAAATATGCAGCTAACTGCATGCTGGCAACCAAAATCAGCTTCATGAACGAGATTTCCAACCTTGCGGAACGCCTGGGTGCTGACGTGGAAAAAGTACGTCAGGGCATCGGTTCTGATTCACGCATCGGTTATCACTTTATTTATCCGGGCTGTGGTTACGGCGGTTCCTGCTTCCCGAAAGACGTGCAGGCGCTGATTCGCACTGCAGAGTCAATCGGCTACACCCCGCGCCTGTTGCAGGCGGTAGAAGACGTCAACGATTCGCAGAAGAACAAGCTGCCGACGTTTATTAAACGTCACTTTGGCGACGATCTGCGTGGCAAGACGTTTGCGCTGTGGGGTCTGGCGTTCAAACCGAACACCGACGACATGCGTGAAGCCTCAAGCCGCGTGCTGATGGAAGCACTGTGGCAGGCGGGCGCAACGGTGCAGGCGTTTGATCCGGAAGCGATGGAAGAAGCCCAGCGCATCTACGGCCATCGTGACGATCTGAAGCTGTGCGGCACTAAAGAAGCTGCGCTGCAGGGCGCTGATGGTCTGGTGATCTGCACCGAGTGGCAGAACTTCCGTGCTCCGGATTTCGACGTGATTAAATCCTCGTTAAAACAACCCGTGATTTTTGATGGTCGTAACCTGTATGATCCGGAGCGTATCAGCAAACGCGGTTTCGTTTATTATGCAATCGGCCGCGGAGCGTCTATTCAAATTGTGTAATAAATGAGGGATGTATGAATTTTCTGGTCACCGGCGCGGCAGGATTTATTGGTTTTCACGTTAGTCAGCGTTTGCTGGCTGCCGGTCACCAGGTTGTTGGTATCGATAACCTGAATGATTACTACGATGTCAGCCTGAAACAGGCGCGCCTCGACCAGATTACCGCACATCCCGCGTTTACTTTCCTTAAAATGGACCTGGCGGATCGCCAGGCCATTTCTTCCCTGTTTGAACAGCATGCTTTTGCGCGCGTGATCCATTTAGGCGCACAGGCAGGGGTTCGCTATTCCATCGAGAATCCGCACGCCTACGCTGATGCCAACCTGATTGGTCACTTAAATATTCTGGAAGGTTGCCGTCATCATAAGATTGGCCACCTGCTGTATGCTTCATCGAGTTCGGTTTATGGCCTGAACCGTAAAATGCCGTTCTCCACGGATGATTCCGTTGATCATCCGGTATCACTTTATGCTGCGACGAAAAAAGCCAACGAATTAATGTCGCATACCTATTCACACCTTTACCAATTACCCACCACCGGATTGCGTTTCTTTACCGTTTATGGTCCGTGGGGCCGTCCTGATATGGCGCTGTTTAAGTTCACCCGCGCGATGCTGGCCGGTGACGCGATCGATGTGTATAACCGCGGCCAGATGACACGTGACTTTACCTATATTGATGATATTGCCGAAGCGATTGTGCGTTTGCAGGACGTGATTCCGCAGGCAGATGAAAACTGGACGGTGGAAAACGGCTCGCCTGCCACCAGTTCGGCACCGTATCGTGTCTACAATATTGGCAATAGTCAGCCTACCAGCCTGATGACTTACATTGAGTCGCTGGAAAAAGCGCTGGGGATTGAGGCGAAGAAAAATATGCTGCCGATGCAGCCCGGCGATGTATTAGGCACCAGTGCAGACACCCAGCCGCTGTATGACGCGATAAATTTCCGCCCGCAGACCAGCGTAGAGCAGGGCGTGCAGCGTTTTGTTGACTGGTACCGCGACTTCTATCAGCAATAAATCGCGATAAAAAAAGGAAGCCAGCGGCTTCCTTTTTTCTTACCCGGTGTAAAACAGAGCACAGCGCCAGGCCTGGCATGCTGCGAAGCACTGGTTCCTTACAGCAGGAAATCGTCCAGTTGTTTACCTTGTTCTTCAATCGCTTTTTTAATCACGGCTGGCGTACGTCCCTGGCCGGTCCAGGTACGGTTCTCACCGTTCTCGTCGACGTAACCATACTTCGCCGGACGTGCCGCACGTTTGGCTTTACCTGGCGCTTTGGTTTCCGCTAATGCCTGCAGCAGTTCGTTTGGATCAATACCGTCTGCCATCAGCATTTCACGATATTGTTCCAGCTTACGGCTGCGCTCGGCATTTTCCGCCTGGGCAAGAGATTCTTCTTCACGACGTTCATTCACCACAACCTCAAGTTTTTCCAGCATCTCTTCCAGTGTTTCCAGAGAGCATTCCCGAGCCTGCGCGCGCAATGTACGGATATTATTAAGAATTTTAAGTGCTTCGCTCATTGTCCTAATCTCAAAATATAATAAATGGAGTTGTTCTGCCGCCTCATAATAGTGGCGGCGAAAAATAACTGCAATAGCCAGATTAAAAAGCAAAACGTAAAGTTAATGTTGTTAAGCTTTTTAAGTCGCTATTTATTATTCTTTTTATAGATTTGATAGCACAGGTTTTGCAGGGATAAATACCGCTGCGCGCCTTTCGCCGGGGCATCAGCGCTATTAATACTGAATAAAATTGCTGCATGATGGCGGCTTTGACATAACGTGCGAATGTTGATCACGATGCCGCTGATCTATGACGATGGCGTTAATTTGAGCAGTTGATAAAAATAATGCATCGCAACAGTGCAGCAGCTTTATGATAGACTCACGCGCAACAGTTTCGGGCAGTGACAAGAGATATTTTATGGCGCAACTCTATTTTTATTACTCAGCGATGAACGCGGGAAAATCCACCGCACTGCTGCAGTCATCCTACAATTACCATGAGCGCGGCATGCGTACGCTGGTGTATACCGCGGAAATTGACGACCGCTTCGGCGCTGGAAAAGTCAGCTCGCGTATTGGTCTTTCGTCTCCGGCTTTTTTATATAACGCGCAGACCAGCCTGGAAAGTGAAATAGCGGAACAGCACGCGAAGCAAACGGTTCACTGTGTACTGGTGGATGAGAGCCAGTTTCTGACGCGGGAGCAGGTGAAAGCCCTGTCGGACGTGGTAGATAATCTGGATATTCCGGTGCTGTGTTATGGTCTGCGTACCGACTTTCGCGGTGAGTTATTTACCGGCAGTCAGTATTTACTGGCCTGGGCCGATAAGCTGGTGGAATTGAAAACCGTGTGTCACTGTGGACGCAAAGCCAGCATGGTGTTAAGGCTGGATGCGCAGGGTAAACCGTTCAGCGAAGGGGAGCAGGTGGTGATCGGTGGTAATGAGCGCTATATCTCTGTGTGCCGCAAGCACTATAAACAGGCGATTAATGACGGCTCGCTAAACGCCATTTACGGTTCACAACTGCCTCACGCCTGAATAGCCGCAGCATAAAAAAACCCGCCGCAGCGGGTTTTTTTGTATCAGGCCAGTCAGGCCTTTTTGGTTTTCTTCTCACTCTTTACGGCTTTAGCTTCACCCTCAGTTGCAACACTGTTATCTGCTTCTGAGAACTCACGTCCATAGAAGGTATCCAGCATGATTTGTTTCAGTTCAGCAATCAGCGGATAGCGTGGGTTAGCGCCGGTACACTGGTCATCGAACGCATCATCCGCCAGCTTGTCGACTTTCGCCAGGAAGTCAGCTTCCTGCACGCCCGCTTCGCGGATAGAAGTTGGGATGCCCAGCTGAGTTTTCATCTCTTCCAGCCATGCCAGCAGTTTTTCAATTTTCTGCGCGGTACGGTCACCGGCAGCGCTCAGACCGAGATGGTCAGCAATCTCAGCATAGCGGCGGCGTGCCTGCGGACGGTCGTACTGGCTGAAGGCAGTCTGCTTGGTTGGATTGTCATTCGCGTTGTAGCGAATCACGTTACAAATCAGCAGGGCGTTGGCCAGACCGTGTGGAATGTGGAACTCAGAGCCCAGTTTATGCGCCATGGAGTGACACACGCCGAGGAAGGCGTTGGCGAAAGCGATACCGGCAATGGTCGCCGCATTGTGAACACGCTCACGCGCCACAGGATTTTTCGCGCCGTCACGGTAGCTGGCAGGCAGATTCTCTTTCAGCAGCTTCAGTGCCTGCAGCGCCTGACCGTCAGAGTATTCGTTGGCCAGTACCGATACGTAGGCTTCCAGCGCATGGGTGACGGCATCCAGACCCCCAAAGGCGCACAGCGAACGCGGCATCTCCATTACGAGGTTGGCATCGACAATCGCCATATCCGGCGTCAGGGCATAGTCTGCCAGCGGATATTTCTGGCCGGTGGCATCGTCAGTCACTACCGCAAACGGCGTAACTTCTGAACCGGTACCGGAAGTGGTGGTAATGGCCACCATGCGCGCTTTGACACCCATTTTCGGGAACTTGTAGATACGTTTACGGATGTCCATAAAGCGCAGCGCCAGTTCTTCAAAGTGGGTTTCCGGATGCTCGTACATTACCCACATAATCTTGGCCGCATCCATCGGTGAACCGCCGCCCAGGGCGATGATCACGTCAGGTTTAAAGCTGTTCATCTGCTCGGCACCTTTACGCACGATGCTCAGCGTTGGGTCTGCTTCTACTTCAAAGAACACTTCGGTTTCGATTCCGTGTGATTTCAGCACGCGGGTGACCTGGTCAGCATAACCGTTGTTGAACAGGAAGCGGTCGGTGACGATAAAGGCGCGTTTCGCACCGTCAGTCGCCACTTCTTCCAGCGCAATTGGCAGAGAACCGCGGCGGAAGTAGATAGACTTCGGAAGTTTATGCCACAACATATTTTCAGCTCGCTTGGCCACGGTTTTCTTGTTGATCAGGTGTTTTGGACCCACGTTTTCAGAGATAGAGTTACCACCCCATGAACCGCAGCCCAGCGTGAGTGAAGGGGCCAGCTTGAAGTTATACAGGTCACCGATCCCGCCCTGTGAAGCCGGGGTGTTGATCAGGATGCGCGCGGTTTTCATTTTGTCGCCGAAGAAGTTTACGCGCTCGCGCTGGTTGTCCTGGTCGGTATAAAGACAGGAGGTGTGGCCGATACCGCCCATTGCCACCAGTTTTTCTGCTTTATCCACCGCATCGTAATAATCTTTCGCGCGGTACATGGCCAGCGTTGGCGAGAGCTTCTCATGGGCGAATGGCTCAGACTCATCCACCAGTTTCACTTCACCAATCAGAATTTTGGTGCTTACCGGCACGCTAATCCCTGCCAGTTCAGCAATTTTGTAAGCCGGCTGACCGACAATCGCCGCGTTCAGCGCGCCATTTTTCAGGATGATATCCTGCACCGCTTTCAGCTCTTTGCCCTGCAGCAGGTAGCCACCGTGGCTGGCGAAGCGCTCGCGCACGGCATCATAGACAGAGTCCACGACAATCACTGACTGTTCAGACGCGCAAATCACGCCGTTGTCGAAGGTTTTTGACATCAGGATCGAGGCAACCGCGCGTTTGATATCGGCCGTTTCGTCAATTACCACCGGGGTGTTACCTGCGCCCACACCAATCGCTGGTTTGCCGGAGCTGTAAGCCGCTTTCACCATGCCCGGACCACCGGTGGCGAGAATCAGGTTGATATCCGGGTGATGCATCAGCTGGTTAGAGAGCTCAACCGATGGCGCATCAATCCAGCCAATAATGTCTTTTGGCGCGCCGGCCGCGATAGCAGCCTGCAGTACGATGTCAGCCGCTTTGTTGGTGGCATCTTTGGCACGTGGATGAGGAGAGAAGATGATACCGTTACGGGTTTTCAGGCTAATCAGGGCCTTGAAGATGGCGGTAGAGGTCGGGTTGGTGGTGGGCACGATGCCACAAATCAGGCCAATCGGCTCAGCGATGGTGATGGTGCCAAAGGTATCATCGGTGTCCAGCACGCCACAGGTTTTTTCGTCTTTGTAAGCGTTATAGATATATTCGGAAGCGAAGTGGTTTTTGATGACTTTATCTTCAACGATACCCATGCCGGATTCGGCAACGGCCATTTTGGCGAGAGGGATACGGGCATCGGCAGCGGCGAGGGCGGCCGCACGGAAAATGGTATCAACTTGTTCCTGACTAAAATTGGCGTATTCGCGCTGTGCCTTTTTAACACGTTCTACCAGTGCGTTAAGCTCGGCAACATTAGTAACGGCCATAATACTCTCCTAAGGAAGTTAAACTTTTTTAGTAAACAAGCCTGAATCCAGAAGTATAGTCTCGTTACGCTTATGGATAGGTTAGGATGGCGATGTCCGTGCCGTTGCTTACTAAAAAGGTTTTTCCGCCAGGATGACCTGTGTCACAGGGTTGAGTTCCGATGGGCTAAGATTACCCCTGATGGGGTAGGCGATTTATGATGCAGATCAATTTAACTATCAGCTGACACCTTTCAGCGCTCACTTTTGCAAGTAAAGTTAGCGTCGACAGCTACAGAAGCCGATCTGACCGGCTGCAGGCCGATAACATCGCGCTAACAGTAGCGGAATAAACTGGGATAGTGCTTTAAGTGCAGCATTTATTTCTGCGTTAGCCTCTGGTGTTTCGCCAGGCTTTTGCACTACATTAAGCGCGATTTTTTTCGCCATCACCTGGAGCCCACCGTGACCCCTGCGCTACTCGATCTTTCTGGCTACATTAAATTTTTTGTGGGTTTGTTCGCGCTGGTTAACCCGGTCGGCATTATTCCGGTATTTATCAGCATGACCAGCTACCAGGCGGTGGCGGAGCGCAATAAAACTAACCTGACCGCGAACCTGGCGGTGGCGATTATCCTCTGGACCTCGCTATTCCTTGGCGACGGTATCCTGCATCTGTTTGGTATCTCGATTGACTCTTTCCGCATCGCCGGTGGCATTCTGGTGGTCACCATCGCCATGTCGATGATTAGCGGCAAGCTGGGTGAAGACAAACAGAACAAGCAGGAGAAGTCAGAAACGGCGATTCGTGAAAGCATCGGCGTGGTGCCGCTGGCGCTGCCGCTGATGGCAGGGCCGGGCGCGATCAGCTCGACCATTGTCTGGAGCTCGCGTTATCACAGCTGGCCAAATCTGCTGGGCTTTACCCTGGCGATTGCGATATTTGCCTTCTGCTGCTGGTTATTGTTCCGGGCCGCACCGCTGATGGTGCGCGTATTGGGACAAACCGGTATCAACGTCATTACGCGTATCATGGGGCTGCTGCTCATGGCGCTGGGCATTGAATTTGTCGTGACCGGAATGAAAGCCCTGTTTCCAGGATTACTGAATTAACGGCGGTTATTTTTTATCGCTAAGCGCTTTGTGAACCAGAATGGTGCAAATAAATGAAATATTGCACCAATATAGTGATTTTATTTGTCGCGCTTAATATCGGCCCGACCGCATCAGTTTTACTACTGGTGTTATCCCGCACACAGCCTGAGCCTCAAAATACTGTGATAATCGTCACAGTATATCCCGCTACTCTGTAAATCATCCGCAGTATCATTCTATAGCTTGCGCTGTAAATCCGAATAAATATCCGGGCTTCAGCATTAAAAGCAGCAATATTCGTAAATATTATAAAGTTAGTTGATTAACGAATAATTAACGTGCAAATCAGGCTGAAATTCATTGTTTATCAGTGGATTAATCGATAATTCTGCTCAAGAATTAACACTTTTCCTGTGCGCGGCAACGTGATAAAAGAGAATCAGCTAACATTTTTGTGGTTTAGCTTTGGCGTGCGGGCAACGCTTCTGATAATTTTCGGCTCACCGCAAAATTTTTTATCTGCTAGCAACAAATGTGTACGCTTCTTGCTTACTGCTATCAGGTTTATGTTGAAGGTTGATATTGGTTGATGAAAAGCATGGTAGCGAAAACGGCAGCGCGCACGTTTCTGGCGCTTTGCCTCTCCAGTGCGCTGGCGCAAAGTCAGGCCGCTGAGATCCCAGCCGGGATATCATTAGCGGATACGCAACGCATCGTTATTAACAATGGCAGCGAAGTGTCCTCGCTTGATCCACAAAAAGTCGAGGGCGTGCCGGAATCCAATGTGATTCGCAATCTGCTGGAAGGACTGGTTGAGACCGACAATAACGGTCAACTGGTGCCTGGCGTGGCGCAGCAGTGGCAAAACCAGCAGGGCCGTATCTGGACCTTCACGCTGCGTAACGATGCCCGCTGGAGCAATGGCGAACCGGTTACCGCGCATGACTTCGTGTACAGCTGGCAGCGTCTGGCCAATCCCCGCACCGCCTCGCCGTACGCCAGCTATTTGCAGGCTGCGCACATCAGCAACATTGATGCCATTCTGGCTGGTAAAGCTGCGCCTTCCCAGCTGGGCGTGAAAGCGCTGGACGACCATCATTTGCAGGTTACGCTCTCTGAACCGGTACCGTATTTTGTTGATATGCTGGCTCATACCTCGATGAAACCGGTGTATCGTCCGGCGGTAGAGCAGTGGGGCGATGCCTGGACACAGCCGCAGCACTACGTGGGTAATGGCGCTTACACGCTGGCGGACTGGGTGGTGAATGAGCAGATCGTGGTGAAGCGTAATCCGCACTACTGGGACAATGCCCATACCACGCTGGACGAAGGCGTGTTTCTGGCACTCACCTCTGAGAATAGCGATATAAACCGCTATCGCAGTGGCGGCACCGACATGACCAACAGCGTGGTGCCGCCCGATATGTTCAAAAAACTGCAGCAGGCGCTGGGAGATGAAGTAAAAGTCAGCCCGCTACTGTGCACCTTCTATTACGAAATCAATAACAAGAAAGCGCCGTTTGACGACGTCCGCGTACGCAGCGCGCTGAAGTTAACGCTCGACCGCGACATCATCGCGCAGAAAATTATGGGGCAGGGACAGATCCCGGCCTACGGCCTGACGCCGCCCTTTATTCACGGTATTTCTCTCAATACGCCAGCGTGGGCGCAGCAGACACAGGCGCAACGTAACGCGGCAGCGAAGCAGCTGCTGGCGGAAGCTGGCTTCAATGCCCAGCATCCGCTGCGTTTTACTCTGCTGTATAACACCTCAGAACAGAACAAGCGTCAGGCGATTGCGGCTGCCTCGATGTGGCAAAAGAATCTCGGTGCGCAGGTCACGCTGCAAAATCAGGAGTGGAAAACGCTACTGGAGACCCGTCATCAGGCACAGTTTGATGTAGTGCGCGCCACCTGGTGTGCGGATTACAACGAGCCATCCAGCTTCCTCAATCTGCTACTGAGTGGCTCCTCCATCAACACCGCGTTTTATCACAGCGCCGCATTTGATGCGCTGATGGCGCAAACGCTCAACACCGCTGATGACGCGCAGCGCGCGCAGCTCTATCAGCAGGCGGAACAACAGCTGGATCAGGATTCACCGATCATCCCGGTTTACTACCGCGTTAGCGTGCGGCTGGTGAAGCCGTGGGTGGGCGGTTTCAGCGGCAAAGATCCGCAGGATATGCTGGCGCTGAAATACTATTACATAAAGAAACATTGAGTAATGTGACGATCCGGCGCTACAGTCGGGCGTCACGTTGCCGTGGTAACCCTGCAGGGTGGTAGTGATCTTCGCGCAGACAGGCGGAGATCTCCCGGAAACGGGGTACGCCGGGCGGTCAGCCGACCCGGTGACGATAATAAAACTGGAGCGTAATAATGAACAACATCACGAAAAAAAGCCTGATCGCCGCAGGCGTACTGGCGGCCATCGGCGCGCTGGCAGGGAATGCTGCACTGGCGGCCAACGTACCGGCGGGTACCGAATTGGCAGCGAAACAGGAACTGGTGCGCGGCAATGGCGATGAAGTGCAGTCGCTGGATCCGCACAAAATCGAAGGCGTGCCGGAAGATAATATCGCCCGTGACCTGTATGAAGGTCTGATCGTGAGCGACAGCAACGGCAAACCGGTGCCGGGCGTCGCGGAAAGCTGGGAAAACAAAGACTACAAAGTCTGGACTTTCCATCTGCGTAAAAATGCCAAATGGTCAAACGGCGAGCCGGTCACCGCGCAGGACTTCGTCTACAGCTGGCAGCGTCTGGTCGATCCAAAAACCGCCTCGCCCTATGCGAGCTACCCGCAGTATGGCCACATCCTCAACGTGGATGACATCATCGCCGGCAAAAAACCGACCTCCGATCTCGGCGTGAAGGCACTGGATGACCACACGCTGGAAGTGACGCTGAGCGAGCCGGTACCGTACTTCGATAAGCTGCTGATCAACGCGGTGATGTCACCGGTGTATAAGCCCGCCATTGAGAAGTTTGGCGACCAGTGGACGCAGCCGCAGAACTGGGTCGGCAACGGTGCATTTAAACTGGAATCTCACGTGATCAACGAACGCGTGACGCTGGTGCGTAACCCGGAATACTGGGACAACGAACATACCGTACTGAATAAAGTCACCTTCCTGCCAATCAACTCCGAAGTCAGCGATGTGAACCGTTATTTCTCCGAGAACGGCAGCGACATCACTTACAACAACATGCCGATCGAGCTGTTTAAAAAACTGCAGCGTGATAACGGTAAAGAGCTGATGGTGAAACCGTATCTGTGCACCTACTACTATGAAATCAACAACCAGAAAGCACCGTTTACCGATGTCCGCGTGCGTACCGCGCTGAAGCTGGGTCTGGATCGCGACATCATGGTGAACAAAGTGCTGGCGCAGGGTCAACAGCCGGCCTACAGCTTCACACCGCCAGCCACTGACGGCATGGAACTGCTGCCGCCGGACTGGTACAAGTGGGATCAGAACAAGCGTAACGAAGAAGCGAAGAAACTGCTGGCCGAAGCCGGTTATACCGCCGACAAACCGCTGACCTTCAATCTGCTGTACAACACCTCCGATCTGCACAAAAAACTGGCGATTGCCGCCTCGTCCATCTGGAAAAAGAACATCGGCGTCAACATTAAGCTGGAAAACCAGGAGTGGAAAACCTTCCTGGATACCCGTCATCAGGGCAACTTCGATGTCTCCCGCGCGGCATGGTGTGCCGACTATAACGAACCGACTTCCTTCCTGAACATCATGCTGTCGGACAGCAGCAGTAACACCTCGCACTATAAGAGCGCGGACTTCGACAAAGTGATTCACGATGCGGTGAAAGCGGCGGATGACAAAGCGCGCGTGGCCGATTATCAGAAAGCAGAGCAGATCCTGGATAAAGACAGCACCATCGTGCCCGTTTACTACTACGTGAACGCGCGTCTGGTGAAACCGTACGTTGGCGGCTACACCGGCAACGATCCGCTGGATAAAACCCTGGATAAGAACCTGTACATCATTAAGCATTAATAGCACTCAGGCTATCGACAGTGGCGGTGCTGCGGCGCCGCCTTTTTGACTTTGTGAAGCAACAGCCTGGTAGGTACGGCAATGTTAAAATTCATCCTGCGTCGGCTCCTTGAAGCCATCCCGACGCTATTCATTCTGATCACCATCTCCTTCTTTATGATGCGACTGGCACCCGGCAGTCCGTTCACCGGCGAGCGTGCGCTGGCGCCGGAAGTCATGGCCAACATTGAGGCCAAATATCATCTCAACGATCCGATCGGCAAACAGTATCTCAGCTACCTGGTGCAGCTGGCACACGGTGATTTCGGGCCGTCGTTTAAATATAAAGACTACTCGGTTAACTACCTGGTCGGTCATGCGTTTCCGGTATCGGCCAAACTGGGGCTGGCAGCCTTCTTCCTTGCGGTGGTGCTGGGCGTCACGGCGGGGGTTATCGCCGCGCTGAAGCAAAACAGTTTGTGGGATTATGCGGTCATGGGGGTGGCGATGACCGGGGTGGTCATTCCCAGCTTCGTGGTGGCACCGCTGCTGGTACTGATCTTTGCCATCACCCTACGCTGGCTGCCGGGCGGCGGCTGGAATGGCGGGCAGTGGAACTACATGCTGCTGCCGATGGTGGCGCTGTCACTGGCTTACATCGCCAGTATCGCCCGTATCACCCGCGGCTCGATGATTGAAGTGATGCACTCCAACTTCATCCGCACCGCGCGTGCGAAAGGGCTGCCGCTGCGCCGTATTGTGCTGCGCCACGCGCTGAAGCCAGCGCTGCTGCCGGTGCTCTCCTATATGGGGCCGGCGTTTGTTGGCATCATCACCGGTTCGATGGTAATCGAATCAATTTACGGTCTGCCGGGCATCGGTCAGCTATTTGTCAACGGCGCACTGAACCGTGACTACTCGCTGGTGATGAGCCTGACCATTCTGGTCGGCGTGCTGACCATCCTGTTCAACGCGATCGTTGACGTGCTGTACGCCGTTATCGATCCGAAAATTCGTTACTGATGGTGGAGCTCGCTCATGATGTTAAGTAAGAAAAATAGCGAAGCTCTGGACGCGTTCAGTGAAAAGCTGGAAGTGGAAGGGCGCAGCCTGTGGCAGGACGCACGTCGCCGCTTTATTCATAACCGTGCGGCCCTTATCAGCCTGCTGGTGCTGCTGGTGATTGCGCTGTTCGTGGTGTTCGCCCCGATGCTGGCGCAGTTCAAATATGATGATACCGACTGGGCGATGATGTCTGCACCGCCGGACACCACCTCAGGCCACTGGTTTGGCACCGACTCCTCGGGACGTGACCTGCTGGTGCGCGTGGCGATTGGCGGCCGTATCTCGCTGATGGTCGGCATCGCTTCAGCGCTGATCGCGGTGCTGGTGGGCACGCTGTACGGTTCGCTGGCCGGCTACCTCGGCGGCAAGATTGACTCGGTGATGATGCGTATCCTGGAAATCCTCAACTCGTTCCCGTTTATGTTCTTCGTCATCCTGCTGGTGACCTTCTTTGGCCGCAATATCCTGCTAATCTTCGTTGCCATTGGCATGGTGTCATGGCTGGATATGGCGCGTATCGTGCGCGGCCAGACGCTGGGACTGAAGCGCAAAGAGTTCATCGAAGCGGCGCAGGTCGGCGGTGTTTCTACCGGCAATATCGTGCTGCGCCACATCGTGCCGAACGTGCTGGGTGTGGTGGTGGTGTATGCCTCGCTGCTGGTGCCAAGCATGATCCTGTTTGAATCCTTCCTGAGTTTCCTCGGCCTCGGCACCCAGGAGCCACTGAGCAGCTGGGGCGCGCTGTTGAGCGACGGCGCTAACTCGATGGAAGTATCACCGTGGCTGCTGATGTTCCCGGCGGGCTTCCTGGTGGTGACGTTGTTCTGTTTCAACTTTATCGGCGATGGCCTGCGTGACGCCCTCGACCCGAAAGATCGTTAAGGAGTTTCCCGATGACCCATCATGATACTCAGCAGCCGCTGGCGGCTGCACCTGCGGGAAACGCTAACCTGCTGCTGGACGTTAAAGATCTGCGCGTCACCTTCAGTACTCACGACGGCGACGTGACCGCTGTGAACGACCTCAACTTTTCCCTGCGCGCCGGTGAAACGCTGGGCATTGTCGGTGAATCCGGCTCCGGAAAATCGCAAACCGCGTTTGCGCTGATGGGGCTGCTGGCGAAAAATGGTCGCATTGGCGGCTCGGCGCAGTTCAACGGCAGCGAAATCCTCAATCTGCCGGAAAGTAAGCTGAACAAGCTGCGCGCGGAACAGATTGCGATGATTTTCCAGGACCCGATGACATCGCTCAATCCGTACATGCGCGTCGGCGAACAGCTGATGGAGGTGCTGAAACTGCACAAAGGCATGAGTAGCGCCCAGGCGTTTGAAGAGTCGGTGCGCATGCTGGACGCGGTGAAAATGCCGGAAGCGCGCAAGCGCATGAAGATGTTCCCGCACGAGTTTTCCGGTGGCATGCGTCAGCGCGTGATGATCGCCATGGCGCTGCTGTGCCGGCCAAAGCTGCTGATTGCCGATGAGCCAACCACCGCGCTGGATGTCACCGTGCAGGCGCAGATCATGACGCTGCTGAATGAGCTGAAGCGTGAATTTAACACCGCCATCATCATGATCACTCACGATCTTGGCGTTGTTGCCGGGATCTGTGACAAGGTGCTGGTGATGTATGCCGGGCGCACCATGGAATATGGCCGTGCGCGCGATGTGTTCTACCAGCCGGCCCATCCGTACTCGATCGGTTTGCTGAGCGCGGTGCCGCGTCTTGACGCGGAGGGAGAGTCGCTGACCACCATTCCCGGCAACCCGCCCAACCTGTTGCGTCTGCCGCAGGGCTGTCCGTTCCAGCCGCGCTGCGCATATGCCATGGATATTTGTGCCAAATCACCGCCGCTTGAACCGTTTGCCGAAGGGCGCCTGCGTGCCTGCTTCAAACCGGTGGAGGAGTTAGTATGAGCACCGTAACTGAAGAGAAAAAAGTGTTGCTGGAAATCGCCGACCTCAAGGTGCATTTCGATATCAAAGACGGCAAGCAGTGGTTCTGGCAGCCGCCGAAAACCCTGAAAGCGGTGGATGGTGTCAGTCTGCGTCTGTATGAAGGCGAAACCCTCGGCGTGGTCGGTGAATCCGGCTGCGGCAAATCCACGCTGGCGCGCGCCATTATCGGTCTGGTGAAAGCCACCGACGGGCGCGTGGCGTGGCTGGGGCGCGATCTGCTGGGCCAGAGCCAGGAAGAGTGGCGTCAGGCGCGCAGTGACATTCAGATGATCTTCCAGGACCCGCTGGCCTCGCTCAACCCGCGTATGACCATTGGTGACATCATTGCCGAACCGCTGCGCACCTACTATCCAAAGATGCCGCGTCAGGAAGTGAAGGATAAGGTTAAAACCATGATGATGAAGGTCGGTCTGCTGCCGAACCTCATCAACCGCTATCCGCACGAGTTCTCCGGTGGCCAGTGCCAGCGTATCGGTATCGCCCGTGCACTGATTCTTGAGCCGAAGCTGATTATCTGTGATGAGCCGGTGTCGGCGCTCGACGTGTCGATTCAGGCGCAGGTGGTCAACCTGCTGCAGAAACTGCAGCGTGAAATGGGCCTGTCGCTGATCTTCATCGCGCATGACCTGGCGGTGGTGAAGCACATCTCTGATCGCGTACTGGTGATGTATCTCGGCCACGCGGTTGAGCTGGGTACCTATGATGCGGTGTATAACGATCCACAGCATCCGTACACCAAAGCGCTGATGTCGGCGGTGCCGATTCCTGATCCGGACCTGGAGAAGAATAAGCAGATTCAGCTGCTGGAAGGGGAACTGCCGTCGCCGATCAATCCGCCATCAGGCTGCGTATTCCGTACCCGCTGCCCGATTGCCGGCCCGGAGTGCGCCAAAACCCGACCGCTACTCGAAGGCAGTTTCCGCCATGCGGTGTCCTGTCTGAAGGTTGATCCGCTATAAGAGCGGTGCCATAAACAACAACGCCGGGCAGTGCCCGGCGTTTTTTTATGCGCTGCGGCTTATTCACGCCACAGAATATGACACAGCTTGTGGTCTTTTTCACGGCACAGCAGGATGCGCGCGAACACATCGGTAATCGGTTCGCCGTCCGCTTCACCAAGGCCGATCACCACTTCTGAGAAGAAGTCAGGGTTGAGATCGAAATCCACATGTTCCTGCCAGTCTTCGGATGGATCAAACAGCTCGGCGCCGCCGCGCTCTTCAAATTGCAGATTGAACAGAATGATGTCTGCCGGATCGAGGTTATCGCCTGCCAGCTCAAGAAAAATATCGTAAGCCTGTTCCAGCGTTTCATCTTCAGTAAGGCGATTATTTAAATCCATGGTCATTCCTGCTTGCCCTGAGGCGGTAATATTTTCGCTCGTTTTACAGTAAAGGGCTAAAGAAGTAAAACAGTCGTTCGACGATGCGCTGCCACCAGGCACGTTTTGCCCAGCGCGCGCCGTCCAGCAGACGCGAACGGGCGATATAATCATCCTGGACGGTGGCGAGATCGCTACCAAAGCCGTCATCATCCACCACCAGCGTGATCTCGAAGTTGAGCCACAGGCTGCGCATATCCAGGTTCACCGTGCCCACCAGGCTGAGCTGACCGTCCACCAGCACACTCTTGGTGTGCAACAGGCCATCTTCAAACTGATAGATTTTCACCCCGGCTTCCAGCAGTTCAGTGAAGAAGGCGCGGCTGGCCCAGCCGACCAGCAGCGAGTCATTGTGGCGCGGTACAACAATGCTCACCTCAACGCCACGCAGCGCGGCGGTACAGATGGCGTGCAGTAAGTCGTCGCTCGGCACGAAGTAGGGCGTGGTCATGATCAGCTGCTCGCGCGCAGAATATACCGCCGTCAGCAGCGCCTGATGAATCATGTCCTCCGGGAAGCCCGGACCTGAGGCGATCACCTGAATGGTGTGACCGCTCTCCTGCTCAAACGGCATCACATTGCCGTCCGGGGCCGGCGGCAGAATACGTTTGCCGGTTTCGATTTCCCAGTCGCAGGCGTAGACGATGCCCATGGTGGTGGCCACCGGGCCCTCCATGCGCGCCATCAGATCAATCCATTGACCCACGCCAGCATCCTGTTTAAAGAAGCGCGGATCCACCAGATTCATGCTGCCGGTATAGGCAATGTAGTTATCGATCAGCACTACTTTGCGGTGCTGACGCAAATCCATGCGGCGCAGGAACACACGCCACAGGCTAACCTGCAATGCCTCGACCACATCAATACCGGCGTTGCGCATCATGCCCACCCACGGACTGCGGAAGAACGCCACGCTGCCGGCGGAGTCCAGCATCAGGCGGCAGTGCACGCCGCGCCGTGAGGCAGCCATCAGCGATTCCGCCACATCATCAGCCAGGCCACCCGGCTGCCAGATGTAAAACACCATCTCAATATTATGGCGCGCCAGCTGGATATCGCGGATCAGCGCCTGCATCACGTCATCGGCGCTGGTCAGCAGCTGCAGCTGATTGCCTTTAACGCCGGCAATACCCTGACGATGACGGCACAGCTCGAACAGGGAACGCGCCACGTCGCTGTGTTCAGTCGCGAAGATGTGACGACACTGTTTCAGGTCGTTGAGCCATTTGGCGGTCGAGGGCCACATGGTGCGGGCGCGTTCTGCGCGACGTTTACCTAAATGCAGTTCGCCAAACGACAGATAGGCGATAATACCCACCAGCGGCAGAATGTAGATGATCAGCAGCCAGGCCATCGCTGAGGTCACCGCACGCCGCTTCATCAGGATGCGCAGCGTAACCCCGGCAATCAGCAGCCAGTAGCCAAACAGCAGCAACCAACTGATAAGGGTATAAAATGTGGTCATAAAGTGGACGTCCCGTTCGCGCTTTGATGGGCAAAGTTTACGTGTTGATCTGCGCCAGCGAAACCTTTAATCGTTGATGACGTTTCGATGAAGGTTTCGATTTGGCATTTTTAGCCAGATCACTATAATGCGTCGCGGGTTTAGCCAGTCAGAGAGGATGTGATGAGACGCAGCAGAAATGAAGTGGCCCGCTGGAGAATGTTACGCCAGGCGCATCGCCGTCGTGCCCGCTGGCTGGAAGGGCAGTCACGTCGTTATAAGCGCATCCATGCGATTCGTCATCAGGTAGCGCAGCAGCAGCGCCGCTCCATCCTGTTTATCACGCAGAATACCTGAGCATTGAACGCGGTCGTCAGTGGCCGCGTAATACCAGTGAAACATTCACTATCTGCAGGGCAGCCGCCAGTACCACCAGCATGACGATGTGCTGGCGCGCCTGACGCCAGCCCTGACGGCGCCACAGCCACAGCGCACGACCAATCAGCAGCAGCACCAGCACTAACAGCAGAAGGGGCTGCCACTGCATCAGAACACCCGTTTAAACGGTTTAACCGTGACTTTGTCGTACACGCCAGCGGCGATATACGGATCGTCATTGGCCCACGACTGGGCCGTTTCCAGCGATGAGAACTCGGCAACAATCACAGAACCGGTGAAACCAGCCGGGCCCGGCTCATTACTGTCGACGGCAGGCAGAGGACCGGCGACAATCAGACGCCCCTCATCCTGCAGCAGCTGCAGACGCGCCAGGTGTGCCGGGCGCACAGAGTTACGTTTTTCCAGTGAATCTGCGGTATCTTCCGCATAAATGACGTAAAGCACGATGGGATACTCCCGTTAGACTTGCCGAATTTGCGAGACACGTTAAGTGATCGCTAAACAGAGTGCAAACGAAAGATAATGGGCGCGCGCTGCAACGCAGGCAGGGTTAAAAAGCGCCTTTCTTTTGGCCTTCAGTAGCGTGCTTATTGAAACTGATTGCTATTTGCATTTAAAATCAGCGCTTCACTCAATGAACATGACTGATATGACGACGTTGACTACGCCTTTTCCAACCCGAACGCCTGTGTCCGTGATTTTGTCCGTGCTCCTTCACGGTTCGGTAATCGCCGGCATTCTTTATGCTTCATTTCATCAGACCATTGAGGTTCCTAAAGCGTCTCAGCCTATCAGCATTAGCATGGTAGCCCCCGAAGTGCAGCCTGAACCGGCACCGGCAGCCGTAACCCCGCCGCCGCCGCCCGAACCGGAACCCGAGCCGGAAGTCGCGCCAGAGCCACCAAAAGCCGAGCCGGTGCCGATCCCTAAGCCGGAACCTAAACCGAAGCCAAAACCGAAACCGAAGCCAAAGGTGGAGAAAAAGGCAGAGCCGAAGCCGCGCCAGCAGGTGAAGCCGCAGGAGAATCCGTTTAAACAGGACGCGCCAGCCGCGCAAACGCGCCCCTCTACGGCACCGAAGAGTAACCCGGCCCCAACGCAGACGGTGTCGGATGGACCGAAAGCGATGAGCGTCAGCAAGCCGGCCTATCCGGCGCGTGCGTTCGCGCTGCGCGTTGAAGGGCGGGTGCGGGTGAAGTTTGACGTGGACAGCGATGGGCGCGTCGATAATGTCGAGATTTTGTCCGCTGAGCCGCGCAACATGTTTGAGCGCGAAGTGAAGCAGGCGATGAAGAAGTGGCGCTATCAGCCAGGGCGGCCGGGCAAAGGGCTGACGATGAACATCGTGTTCCGCATTAACGGCGGCGCGAACATCGAGTAAAGCCAGACAGGCAAAGAAAAAGCGGCCATTCCGGGCCGCTTTTTTTATACGCTTAATTGCTCAGATTGGCCTGGCCTTCCGGCAGCGGGCGGGATTTCCCGCTGTTATCGACCGCCACATAAACAAACACCGCTTCGGTGGCGCAGTAAGTCTGGCCGATCGGTTCGGACGACACTTTTTTAATCCACACTTCCACGTTAATGGTCATCGAGCTATTGCCGGTGCGGATGCAGCGCGCGTAGCAGCTCACCACATCGCCGACGGCGACGGGCTTGAGGAAGGTCATACCATCCACGCGCACCGTTACCACGCGGCCTTTGGCAATCTCTTTAGCCAGTATCGCGCCGCCCATATCCATCTGCGACATCAGCCAGCCGCCGAAGATATCACCGTTGGCATTGGTATCTGCCGGCATCGCCAGGGTACGCGAGACCATCTCGCCTTGCGGCAACTTATGTTTTTCGTCCATTGCTCAGTTCTTCTGCAGGTGAAGACAAGCCCGGCGGAGACCGGGCTGCATCGATTATTTTTGTTCTTGTTGCGGCATCTGTCGCCAGATGTACAGGCCGCTTAACAGCGTAAACAGCAGGGTCAGGCCGGTAAGACCGAACACTTTAAAGTTAACCCAAAACGCCTGGGATAACCAAAACGCGACATAAATATTCGCCAGGCCGCAGGCCAGGAAGAACAGGGCCCAGGCGATATTCAGCCGACGCCATACCGCACCCGGCAGCTGCAGCTCTTTGCCAAGCATGGTCTGGATCAGCGGTTGCTGCATAAACCACTGGCTGTACAGCAGCGCCAGCGCGAACAGCGAGTAAATCACCGTGACTTTCCATTTGATGAATTCATCGTTGTGGAACACATAGGTCAGGGTGCCGAACACCGCAACCAGCACAAAGGTGAAAATGGTCATCTTTTCCAGCTTGCGGTACAGCACCCAGCTGACCACCAGCGCAATACCGGTCGCCACCACCAGCGCGCCGGAGGCGACGAAAATGTCGTACAGCTTGTAGAAAATAAAGAAAACTACCAGGGGAAGAAAATCGAGTAACTGCTTCATAGCGTTTCCAGTCAGGGGCAGGAGCGTTGAGTTACGGCGCCGCAGCGGGCGCCGTAACGCTTAACGTAACAGCATATACAGCCGGTACAAATAGATAATCAGAATGGCTGATACCAGGTTGCCCAGCGCGTTGAGCACCACCGAAGCGATATTGGCAGGCAGCACGGTCAGCGAGGAGAAGAAGAACATCAGCGCAATTTTCGCCAGCAGCCACAAAATAATCGCCGGGGCGATCACCTTAATGTTCTTCCAGGCCAGACGCATACTGGCGCGCATCGCACTGAAAATGCCCATTTTTTCACTTGCCAGCATCACCGGCGCCAGCGACAGCAGAATCGCCAGAATCACACCCGGCACCATCAGTACCATAAAGCCCAGCTGAACCAGCAGGGTGATCAGGAAGGTCTGCACCAGCAGTTTCGGCAGCAGCGGCGCAGAGGCGCCAATCGCGCGCAGCGCGCTGACGCGCTGTCCACTGGATACCATCGGCAACAGGCACAGCATGCCGCCCAGCAGCAGCGTGTTGCCAATCAGGGCAGCGAAAGTGCCGGCGGCAGAGGCGCGCAGCAGAATGCGTTGCTGATCCGGTGACATGTTCTGGACGATTTCAAACAGCGAAGAGGCGCTGCTGTCGGTCTGGCTGAGCAGGGATAACTGATCCTCGCCCGGCGTCAGGGCGTGGCCAACAATCACGGTAATAAACGAGGTCAGTAACGCCATCAGCACGATGGTGACCAGCTGATGGCGCAGAAAATTTCCTGTGTCACGGTATAACGAGCTTGCCGTGATAGACATGTACACTCCTTGAAGGAACCGGGTTAATTAACCCGGCGATTGTACATGTTCTGCAGGCAGGCTGGCACCCGGAATCCCATAACTTTCTGTCATCTCAGGTAAAGAAGGGTGAAAAAGCGCGGGTAAACCATAGCGCGCCCGGGCGCGATCGCAGGCGTCATTCGGCACGCCATTTTCGCCGGACATGGCGAATTCCCGGCACGGTGACGGCCGCTGCGCATAAATCCCACAGGAAACACAGCCGCCAATTTCACCCTGCAGCGCCACGCAGCGCGGGGCACGATCGTTGGTGCCGCGCATGTTGCGCATCATCAGGCTCAGGGGTTCTGTCAGTTCAACCGGCACCGCGCCACCGCCGTCGTCGGCTTCGGCCCAGTAAAAAGAAACGCGAAAATGGGCGCAGCAGGCGCCACAGGTCATACAGGGGTTAAGTAAATCGCTCATCTGATCGCCCGCCACTCCTGAGGCTTCGAACCAAAATCACAAAAGGGGAATAGCAACATAATCACGCCGTGTCATGGCGGCAACAGGATTTTTATGTCCGCTTGTAAAGGCAAAATTGATCTGAATCAATTCATTGTTTTATAAGTGATTAATTTGAATTGATGCTGATGATCTTTTCGCAAAAAAGGGGTAAATCTTGTGCCGCGATTAACCTCAATACCCTGTTTTCCGGCAAAGGAGTGATTATGAAACTGGCTAAATGCGCGCTGCTGCTGGCGCTGGCGATCCCGCAACTGGCACTGGCTCACCAGGCCGGTGATTTTTTTGTGCGCGCCGGTAGCGCGACCGTTCGTCCGACCGAAGGCTCTGATAATGTGCTGGGTATGGGCGGCTTCAGCGTCAGTAATGATACCCAGCTGGGTCTGACGTTTACCTGGATGGCGACCGACAATATCGGCGTTGAGCTGCTGGCGGCCACGCCGTTCCGCCACAAAGTGGGACTTGGCCCGACCGGTAACCTCGCTACCGTGCGTCAGCTGCCGCCCACCCTGATGGCGCAGTACTACTTTTTCGACAGCCAAAGCGCGCTGCGCCCTTACGTTGGTGTCGGGATCAACTACACCACCTTCTACGATGCGAAGTTCAACCAGACCGGGCAGGATGCGCAGCTGAGCGATTTGAGCGTGAAAGACTCTTGGGGCGTGGCGGGTCAGGTCGGGCTGGATTATCAGATCAACCGCGACTGGATGCTCAACGCGTCATTGTGGTACATGGACATCGATACCGAGGTGAAATTCAAAGCGGCGGGCGAACAGCAGAATATCAATACCCGCATCGATCCGTGGGTGTTCTTCTTTGGCGCGGGCTACCGTTTCTGATTTTTACACCAGAAAGAAAAAGGGCGACCCGCAGGTCGCCCGTTTAGTTACTTAATCTGCATATTGTTGACGACGGATTTTACCCCCGCCACGTTACGCGTTACCGCAACCGCACGGTTGGCCATCTGCGGCGAGCTGACAAAGCCGCTCAGCTGTACTTTCCCTTTGAAGGTCTCAACGTTAATTTCTGTCGATTTCAGCGCCTCGTCATTCAGCAGCTGTGCCTTCACTTTGGTGGTAATGACCGTGTCATCGATGTAACCGCCGGTCCCTTCCTTTGTTGCTGTTGGTGCACAGGCACTTAAGGTGAGCGCCATCACTGCAGCCACTAAAAAACCCGCAACGACTTTGAACAATTTCATTGGTTATCTCCCTGTCATAGATGGTGGTGCACCGTAACGTGACGGCACGCTTAAGTGTGGGCCGTGCCTCGCATTTCGGCAACTCAGGCGCGATGAAAAAGTTTGTCGCAGGGGAGAAAAAAGGGGTAAGAAGTAAGAAGGGCCCCGCAGCCAGTGCAGGGCCGTGCCAACTTAGCGGGTAGCCGCTTTGAGATCGCTGACGAACGTTTGCAGTTCGCTGAGCAGCGCCGTTGGGTCGTTCTGATTACGCTCGATGATTTTCACGATGGCCGAGCCGGAGATGGCTCCGGCGGCTCCGGCGGCAACGGCCTCTTTCACCTGACCCGGCTCAGAAATGCCGAAGCCCTGCAGCGGCGGCGCAGCATGATATTCGCGCAGCTTCTCGATCAGATGGTGCAGCGGCAGGCTGGCGCGATTTTCCGCACCGGTAACGCCGGCGCGTGACAGCAGATAGGTGTAGCCACGGCCGTGCGAGGCGATTTCGCGCAGCAGATCGTCATCCGCGTTGGGCGGACAGATAAAGATCGGCGCAATGTTGTGACGCATCGCCGCCTGGCGGAACGGGGCCGACTCTTCCACCGGCACGTCAGCCACCAGCACCGAGTCAACGCCCACCGCAGCGCACTGCGCGTAGAAGTTGTCGATACCTCTGCTGAACACCAGGTTGGCGTACATCAGCAGCCCAATCGGCAGATCGGGGTATTTCTGGCGCACGGTGGCCAGCATTTCAAAACACTGCGCCACGGTGGTGCCGGCGGCAAAGGCGCGCAGCGTAGCGCCCTGAATGGTCGGTCCATCGGCCAGCGGATCGGAGAACGGAATGCCCAGCTCCAGCGCATCCGCACCGCCCGCGACCAGCGCATCAATAATTTTCAGCGACAGCGCCGGCGACGGATCGCCAAGGGTGACGAAGGGCACAAACGCGCCTTCCTGTTTCGCGGACAGACGTTGAAACAGCTGATTATAACGCTCCATCAGATCTCTCCCTTAGCTTTCAGAATATCGTGAACGGTAAAGATGTCTTTGTCACCGCGGCCGGAAAGGTTCACCACCAGCAGCTGTTCTTTGTCCGGATTTTCGCGGATCATCTTCAGCGCATACGCCAGCGCGTGTGATGACTCCAGTGCCGGAATGATGCCTTCGGCACGACACAGCGTTTTAAAGGCATCCAGCGCTTCATCATCCGTGATTGACACGTAGTCAGCGCGGCCGGTGCTGTTCAGGTGCGCATGCTGCGGACCGACCGACGGGAAATCGAGACCGGCAGAGATGGAGTAGGACTCTTCGATTTGTCCCTCTTCGGTCTGCATCATCGGCGCCTTCATGCCGAAATAGATGCCGACGCGACCGTGCTTGAGCGGCGCACCGTGCTCGCCGGTGTCAATACCGTGACCCGCAGGCTCCACACCGATCAGGCGCACGCTGCTCTCTTCGATGAAATCCGCAAACATGCCGATGGCGTTAGAACCGCCGCCGACACACGCCAGTACCGCATCCGGCAGGCGACCCTCTTTTTCCAGAATCTGCGCTTTGGTCTCTTCGCCAATCATGCGCTGGAATTCACGCACAATGGTCGGGAACGGGTGCGGACCTGCGGCAGTGCCGAGCATGTAGTGCGCGGTTTCGTAGCTGCCGGACCAGTCGCGCAGCGCCTCGTTACAGGCATCTTTCAGCGTGGCCGAGCCGCTGTGTACCGGAATCACCTCTGCGCCCATCAGCCGCATACGGAACACGTTGGGTGACTGACGCTCAACGTCTTTCGCGCCCATGTAAATACGGCATTTCATGCCGAGCAGGGCACACGCCAGTGCCGACGCCACACCGTGCTGACCGGCGCCGGTTTCCGCGATGATCTCGTTTTTGCCCATGCGTTTTGCCAGCAGCGCCTGGCCCAGCACCTGGTTAGTTTTGTGTGCGCCGCCGTGCAGCAGGTCTTCGCGCTTTAGGTACAGGCGGGTTTTGCTGCCTTTGGTCAGGTTGCTGCACAGCGTCAGGGCCGTCGGGCGACCGGCGTAGTTTTTCAGCAGGTCAGTAAATTCTGCCTGAAACGCCGGATCGCGCTGTGCTTCAACAAAGGCCGTTTCCAGCTGACGCAGTGCTGGCATCAAAATCTGCGGCACATATTGGCCGCCGAACTCGCCAAAGTAGGGATTAAGTAATGTCGTCATCGTGTCCTCTTCCTTATCCGGCCCGCCCGCAGGCGGGCAGACGCAATTAATAGGCGCGCAGCGTGCGGAATACCGCCGCGACTTTGCTGGCATCTTTGATGCCCGGCGCGGATTCCACACCGGAGTTGAAGTCGAGACCGGCGCAGCCGAGCTGAGCGGCTTCGACGCAGTTATCGGCGCTCAGGCCACCGGCCAGCAGCACATCAGCCAGGTCTTCACCCTGCAGCAGCGACCAGTCAAAGCGCTGACCGCTGCCACCCTGGCCATTATCCAGCACGTAGCGATCAACGTGCGGCCAGTCGCGTGGCGGCAACCGATCTTTAATGCTCAGCGCCTTCCAGATGCGCACGCTGGCTGGCAGCGCCTGGCGCAGTTCCGCGACGTAGGCTTTGTCTTCATCGCCGTGCAGCTGGACGGCCGCAAGCGATAAACGCGTGGCTAACGTGACAACGTCACTGATAGCCTGATTGCGGAACACGCCGACATACTTCAGCGGCGCAGCGGCGATCACCGCCTGCGCCTGCGCCTCGTTAACCTGGCGCGGCGAACCGGCGGCAAAGATCACGCCGCCATACAGCGCGCCAGCCTGATGCGCGGCTTGCGCGTCTTCCGGGCGGGTCAGGCCGCACACCTTGTTATCGCCCAGCAGCACGCGGCGCACACCGGCGTCGAGGTCGTGCTCTTCCATCAGCGCCGAGCCAATTAAAAAGCCGTTAGCAAAATGGCTCAGCTCGCGCACCTGGGCGTAATTATGGATGCCGGACTCGCTGATTACGGTGACGCCATGGCTGAGACGCGGGGCCAGCTGACGCGTGCGATTCAGGTCAATCGACAAATCACGCAGATCGCGGTTGTTGATGCCGACCACTTTAGCTTCCAGCGCGATAGCGCGCTCCAGCTCTTCTTCATTACTGACTTCGGTCAGCACGCCCATTTTCAGGCTATGCGCCACCGCAGCCAGCTGACGGTACTGCTCATCATCCAGTACGGACAGCATCAGCAGAATGGCATCGGCCTGATAATGGCGCGCCAGGTAAATCTGGTAGGGATCAATAATAAAGTCTTTGCACAGCACCGGCTGCGTGATGGCGGCGCTGACCACCGGCAGGAAATCAAAGCTGCCCTGGAAATATTTCTCATCGGTCAGCACTGACACCGCAGAGGCGTAATGGCGGTAGATCCCGGCGATAGTCGCGGGATCAAAATCGGCGCGAATCAGCCCTTTCGACGGGGAGGCTTTTTTACACTCCAGAATGAAGACGGTGCGCGTGCCACGCAGCGCCTCGTAAAAATGACGCTCCGCCGGCTGCAGACCGTTCTGGAAGGAGGCCAGCGGCTGCTGCGATTTACGTGCTTCAACCCACAGGGCTTTATCCTGCACAATTTTCTCTAATACGGTGCCCTTGATACTCATTTCATCCTCTCGCTGCCAGTGCCACAACGCGCTCGTACGCCTGACCGCTGCGAATGGCAGCCATGGCGCGCTCAGCGTTATCGCGCAAATCTTCATTTCCGAATACTTTCAGCAACATTGCGACATTTACCGCAACGGCCTGCTCGTGGGCGGGCTGGCCTTTACCCTGGAGCAAACGCGTCAGAATGTCACGGTTTTCTTCCGGTGTGCCGCCGGCCAGTGCCTCTTTCGGCTGGAAGCTGAAGCCAAAGTCTTCCGGCGTCAGCTGGTAACTGGTGATCTCACCGTCACGCAGCTCAGCGACCTGGGTCGCACTGTGCAGCGCCACTTCATCCATGCCGCCACCGTGCACCACGGCAGCACGCTGGTAGCCCAGCACTTTCAGCGTCTGGGCGATGGGCAGCACCAGTTCCGGACTGTAGACGCCAATCACCGCCAGCGGTGGGCGCGCCGGGTTGATCAGCGGACCCAGCACGTTAAACAGCGTGCGGGTTTTCAGCTGCTGGCGCACCGGCATCGCGTGGCGGAAACCGCTGTGATATTGCGGCGCAAACAGGAAACAGACGTTGAGATCGTCCAGCGCCTGCCGTGCCTGCTGCGCCGGCATGTCGAGATTGATACCGAAAGCGGCCAGCAGATCGGAAGATCCGGATTTGCTGGAGACGCTGCGGTTGCCGTGCTTGGCCACTTTCAGCCCGCAGGTGGCGGCGACAAAGGCGCTGGCCGTTGAAATATTAATGCTGTTGCTGCCGTCACCGCCGGTGCCAACGATATCAGCAAAGGTATAGTCCGGACGCGGGAACGGTCTGGCATCGGCCAGCAGCGCGGAGGCGGCACCGGCGATCTCTTCCGGGCGCTCGCCACGCACTTTCATGGCGATCAGCGCCGCTGCCAGCTGCGTCGGCTCCAGCTGTCCGGTAATAATCGCGCTGAACAGCTGGTGGCTCTCGGCCTGGCTCAGCGTTTGCGCCTGATACAGTTTTTCCAGAATAGTTTGCATCATCATCTCCCTGTTATTTCGCCAGCGCCCAGGCCAGTGTTTGCTCCAGCAGACGTGCGCCCTGCGTGGTGAGAATCGACTCGGGATGGAACTGGAAGCCGCACACGCGGTCCGTTTCATGACGCACCGCCATCACCATGCCGTTGTAGCTGGCGTTAACCGTCAGTTCCGCCGGCGTGTTGCTGCCCACCAGCGAGTGGTAGCGCGCCACCGGCAGCGGGTTGCTGAGGCCGGTAAACATCGCCTCGCCATCATGGGTAATGGCGGAGGCTTTGCCGTGCAGAATTTCGCCCGCCTGGCCGACGTGCCCGCCGTAAGCTTCGACGATGGCCTGATGGCCGAGACAGATACCAATGATCGGCAGCTGACCGCGCAGCGCCTGTAACAGCTGCGGCATGCAGCCGGCATCTTTGGGTGCGCCAGGGCCGGGTGAGAGCATCAGCACCGGGTTTTCCATCTGCTGCAGGCGCTCGATCAGCACTTCTGCCGGGACGTTGTTGCGGTAAATCACCACGTTGTGGCCAAAGGTACGCAGCTGATCAACGAGGTTGTAGGTAAAGGAGTCGATATTATCGAGCAGCAGGATATCGGCCATCAGAAAATCTCCTTGCAGTGATGGGCAGTAGCGATGGCGCGCAATACCGCGCGGGCTTTGTTGCGGCTCTCATCCGCTTCAGCCTGAGGCTGAGAATCCAGCACCACGCCGGCACCAGCCTGCACGGTGGCGACGCCACCTTCCACCCAGGCGGAGCGGATGACGATGCAGGTATCAAGGTCGCCGCTGGCGGTGAAGTAGCCGACCGCGCCGCCGTAGCTGCCGCGCCGCGTGCCTTCTTTTTCCGCAATCAGCTGCATCGCACGCACTTTCGGTGCACCACTTAGCGTGCCCATGTTCATGCAGGCGCGATAGGCGTGCAGCACATCAAGATCGTTGCGCAGCGTGCCTACCACGCGGGATACCAGGTGCATCACAAACGAGTAGCGGTCCACTTTGGTTAAATCCGCCACGTAACGGCTGCCGGGCACACAGATACGCGCCAGGTCGTTGCGCGCCAGATCCACCAGCATCAGGTGCTCAGCCAGCTCTTTATGATCGGTGCGCATTTCCAGTTCAATACGGCTATCCAGGTCGCGATCCAGCGAGCCATCCGCATGGCGACCGCGCGGACGCGTACCGGCAATCGGGTAGATTTCGATCTGGCGTGAGCTTGCGTCATACTTCAGCGAGCTCTCCGGCGAAGCGCCGAACAGCGCAAAATCCTGATCCTGCATAAAGAACATGTACGGGCTGGGGTTGCTGTTTTTCAGCGTATCGTAAGCCGCCAGCGGTGACGGGCACGGCAGTGAGAAGCGGCGCGATGGTACCACCTGGAAAATTTCACCGATGCGAATGGCCTGCTGCAGTTCGCTCACCACATTGCAGTAAGCCTCATCGCTCTGGCTGGTGCTCAGCGTCATCTGCTCGACGCGCTGCACCGGCAGCGCAGGTGCTGGCTGCGTCATCTGACCGTGCAGCTGTTCAATACGGCTCTGCAGACGCTGAAACTCGCTGGTGGACGGTGCAAACAGGCTGGCCTGCAGACGGGCGCTGCGCTGCTGGTGATCGATCACCAGTAACGTTTCGGCGAGGTAGAAGCAGTAGTCCGGGCAGCTTTGGTCATTGCGCAGCGGCGGCAGATCTTCAAATCCCGCCACCAAATCGTAGGCAAAGAGGCCGCCCAGCAGCATGGCTTCACGTTCTTCGGCCGGGCTGTTCACCAGATGCGGAATCAGACGCAGCGCATCGAACACCGACAGCGCCTTCAGGCGCGAGTCTTCATCGTGCAGACCCTCAACCGGCGTGAAATGCAGCTCACGTCCGTCCGGGCGCACGGCGATGCGCACCTCGGGCGGCAGCGCTTCGTCCAGCAGCGGCAGCAGCGCGCGGCCATTTTCCGACAGCGCCTGCAGGGTAACAACATTGCCCAGTGCGCTGATGCGCAGCGCGCTGTCGACAATCAGCAGGCTTTTCAGGTTCTGCTTGCTGTCGATATCGGCAGATTCAAGCAGCAGAGTTGCCGGACGTGCGCCGCATAATTGATGAAACACTGCGGCCGGATCTTCGCGGTAGGGCGCGGTACCGGTAATCAACTTCAATGTAGGTTTCGCATTAGCCATAATGGATTCTCTGAATTTCGCTCAAAAAAAAGCCCGCTCGGTGGCGGGCTCAGGTATCTGCACTGCGGTTACGCAAAATGTGCATGACGACGTCGCCCGTGAAAGGGATCATCGCGCCACCAACCATTAACATGCGTACCGATAAGAGCCATGATTAAATACCCGTTACGTGTGAACTTGTGTACTAGTTAACTGGTTCGGGTGAAAAAAGTCAATACCCTTTTTCAGTTACGGGCAAAATCGTTATCATGCCAGCCGGTTTAATGCAGTCGCTGGAGTGACCTTGTCAGATATCGCCCGTTTTCCACTTTATGATTTACACAGCCATACCCAGGCTTCTGACGGTTTGCTGACGCCGACCGCGCTGGTGCAGCGCGCCGTTGAGATGCACGTCGGCGTGCTGGCGATTACCGATCACGACAGCGTGGCGGGCGTTGCCGAAGCGCAGGCGGCGGTGCAGCAGCTTCAGCTACCGCTGCGGGTACTGGCCGGTGTGGAAGCGTCTACGCTGTGGGAAAATCACGAAATTCATATTGTCGGACTCAACGTTGATACGCAGCATCCGGCGTTAACTGCTTTTCTGGCGCAGCAGCACCAGTGCCGTATGGCACGTGCAGAACTGATTGCCGAACGGCTGGAGCGCGCGCGCATTCCTGACGCACTGGCCGGCGCTCAGCGTCTGGCGCAGGGCGGGGTGATTACCCGCGGGCATTTTGCCCGCTATCTGGTAGAGCTGGGCAAAGCCGATAACATGGCGCAGGTATTTAAAAACTATCTGGCGCGCGGCAAAACCGGCTACGTGCCGCCACAATGGTGTACAATTAAACAAGCCATTGATGCTATTCATCATTCTGGCGGCGTGGCGGTGCTGGCCCATCCTGCGCGCTACGGGCTGTCGGCCAAATGGCTGAAGCGACTGATTGCGCATTTTGCCGCAGAAGGCGGCGATGCGATGGAAGTGGCGCAGTGTCAGCAGGCACCGAATGAACGTACCCAGCTGGCGAGCTATGCGCGCGATAATCAGCTGGCGGCCTCACAGGGGTCCGATTTTCACCAACCCTGTCCGTGGATTGAACTGGGGCGCAAGCTATGGCTGCCGGGCGGCGTGGAGCCGGTCTGGGAGCGTTTTCCCGCTTTAGCGCCGGTCAGATTGCACGTTGATGGGTGATATGAGGTTTTTATGAGTCAACTTTTTCACATTCATCCGGAAAATCCGCAGCCGCGTCTGGTTAATCAGGCGGTGGATTATCTCAATAAAGGCAGCGTTATTGTCTATCCGACCGATTCCGGCTACGCGCTGGGATGCCGTCTGGAAGAGAAGAATGCCATGGAGCGCATCTGCCGCATTCGTCAGCTCGATGGTAACCATAACTTTACCCTGATGTGTCGCGATCTCTCTGAGCTGTCGACCTATTCGCAGGTGGATAACAGCGCGTTTCGCATTCTGAAAAACAACACGCCAGGCAATTACACCTTCATTCTGAAGGCCACCAAAGAAGTGCCGCGTCGTCTGATGAACGATAAACGTAAAACCATCGGCCTGCGCGTACCGTCAAATCCGGTGGCGCTGGCGCTGCTGGAACGCCTCAATGAGCCGATGATGTCGACCTCACTGATGCTGCCAGGCAATGATTTCACTGAATCCGATCCGGAAGAGATCCAGCACAGCATCGGCAAGCTGGTGGATTTAATTATCGATGGTGGCACGCTGGGCCAGCAGCCAACCACCGTGATCGATCTCACCAGCGATGCGCCCGTCATCGTGCGTGAAGGGGCAGGCGATACCCGCCCGTTCCTGTAATTACGCCGGGCCGGGCGCTGTTTGTGGCGTCTGGCCGATATTGGCTTCCAGCCAGCGTTTGAAATCGCCGTACGGAATGTACAGCGAGACATCTTTTAAGATGACTTTTTTGCTGCGTACGTTAGCAATTTCATGGCTGTAACCCACAATCACTCCGCTGATGGTCTGGTCGGCATTATAGACAGCGCCGCCTGACATCCCCTGAACGACACCGGCATCGGAAGCCATTGCCATACAGGGTTTTTTATTCCAGCGATTATTAATGGCGGTGCGCGCCAGATTAACGCCGCTCGACTCCACCGGCATCGCGGAAATAAAACTGTAGCCATACATTTTAATTGGCTCGCCCACCGCGCTGCTGCGGAATTTCGCCAGCGTATCCGGACTGTTTTTATGATAAATAATTGCGACGTCGCAATAGGGGTGATAAGCCTTCACGCGCTGCACGGCGGTTTTGGCCACGTGCGCGGCAGTCAGACTGTATTCCGGCGTTAACGGAATGGTTGTACCGAGGATGCCCAAACCCAGTACCGTCGGGATGCCGGTCACGCTCATATCCACGTGCTGCAGCGCCGTACGACTGTACTCAGTATGGCCCACGGAACAGCCGCTCAGTACCAGCGCTGCAAGCGCCGGCCAAAGCAGGGAGGTTCTCATGATGGCGGTCTTCATTTAATGTCCGTCAGCAAAATCCCTGGTGAAGACTTTCGACAGACAAATTAAATTCAATCCGTGAAACGATTAGCGCGCCATTTCCTGAGCGCGCCGGATTATATTATCAGGCTAGCTGTACCATTATTTGTTAATGGCTTGTTGTTTGAAAGCTTATAAAAAGTAATTAAAATAATTTCTGATACTGCTTAGCCGAATTCAGGATTAAATTTTACACAGTTTTCGCGGCAGAACAATTCATCATATTTAATGTTTATCAAATAAAAACGAAAATACAGACTTAATCCAACCTGCAGCGCCAATCCGCTGTATGGCTGGGGCTGCTGGCTGCAATAAGCTTTACTAACACCACTATTTAGTTCTTTATGCTGATTTTGGTGTTTTGCGCCGATTTTCTGTTTGCACAACTGCAGCCTGGCCGGGAACGCTGCGGGTAACAGACTGGTGAGTCTCTTTAATCTATTGCGGCACTAATCGGCGCAACATTAAATAAATAAACGGTCTCAGGCAAAACGACGTAATTTCAGCGGGTTGCGCAGGCTATCATCACGCTCTTTACGCAAATCAATCAGAAATCTGAATCAATGACCTTGCTGCCCGCTTCAGCCTCCGGATCACAGGCGCTTTATTATCGGCAGAAAAGGAAAAGGTGTTAACGAAACTGTAGCTGGTGTAAAATCTCCGGCCGTCCGCGCTGGCACCTGGCGCGAAGCGGTCACAGATTCTGATACGGGACCTGGTAACGCCGGTATCTTACCTCTTCATTACCACGACGCCTGGGAAGAACTTACACAGGTTTCGAAAAATCAATAGGTTACGATTTCCTTGTTTGTTAAATAATTGATTTTACAACAACAAGGTGAACATCATGGGCAACACATCGGTGTACAACAAAAGTCGAAACGTGAGCAACACACCCAAATACACTACGAAGCGCGGAGAAACTTTCTACATCAATTTCCGCTTACCCTCAGGCAAATTCTTTCGCCAATCCTTAGCTACTGACTCACTCAAAACTGCGCAAGCAACAATGTCACGATTGACTGCTTACATTCCTCTTGTTCAATCAGGGCAGATGAGCGAGGAAGATTTCAGACTTAAGATTGTTGACCTCAAGGCACTTACTAAACGTGATCTTGATAGTCTGCTCTATAGGATGCTTGAGTCCGACTTGAACGAGGCTGAGCGTATACCTCAACTTGGTTCAATTATCCGGGCTTCTGGCCTTGAGATAGCCAATCCGGCTGGGGAGTCAGAAACGGCTAAGGGTTATGCAGATGCTATTACAGATGATTTGATCAGTGGTGATCCGTTTACTGAGAACCTCCTGAAGTTATTTTTGAAAAGAGATGGGTTTGATCCTGATTCACTCCCTTTTGAAATCTCAGCGGCAGCAAGCCGTGTGAACATGAGCAGGGCGCAACTGTACGAGGCATACCAAGCGTTTTACGCTAAAGACCTGCACAGGTATCAGCAAATCATTCAGGGGCTTAAACAGGCGCTTCCTGTTGTTCCTGAAGTGGCTGCAACTGAAGCTGTTGAAGAAGATGAAAGTGAATCTATCAAGCTGTCAGAAGCTTGGGCAATGTTCACAATAGATAGGGGTAGCCACTGGCCTAAACCAATCGAAAGAGAGAATAAGAGGATATTTGAAGTCTTGCTGCACGTTGTTGGTGATGTGCCTGTTACCTCGATCACCAAGCAAGACATCAGGAAGACGCTGGAAGTTGTCACCTTATTACCTAAACGTTTTGGACACCCCTACAAGACGATGACTTTGCAAGAGTGCATTGATTATGATGTGCCTGATGTAGATTTGATTAGCGGTGAAACAGTTAAGAAGCATCTCAAGATCTACAGTTCCTTCTTCAAAGTCTTCCTTAAAGATGAAAAGGACGTTCTTACCCTGGCTCCAACTGAGGGAATAAAGTATCAGGTTAAGGAAAACCGAGGCGGGAGCTTCTCCTATGCTGAAATGAAGCGGTTAGTGGCTTATTTGGATGGCTTGCCAGAGGATGACTGGCGTAAAGTTTACTTCCTGACTCTATGCTACACAGGTGCAAGACGAAGTGAAATTGCTGATCTCAAAGTGGGTCAACTGCGAATCGATGAACAGACAGGACGTAAATATCTTTTCATAGAAGGCGGGAAGACAGAACACGCACAGCGGCAAATACCAGTCCATAAGGACATTGAAGCCATGCTAACGAAGCTGGCAGAAGGTAAAGCCATCACTGGCAGGCTCTTCCCTAAGTTCCCGTATTACACACAGATAACAGAAGCTTGGGTGGAGATTATGCATAAATGTAACGCTCCTGATTTTAACGAGAAGGGGCAGAAGCGTCGAGTGCACTCGATTCGTCACTCATTCATTACCAAAGCGCTCACCCACGCACGGCCAGTACAGGTGCAATTGGTTGTTGGTCATAGCTTGACGGAGTCATTGGGCATTACAGCCAGATACACGCATGAGCCAACGCTTGAAGAGTTACTCCCTGTTGTTGATGGCATCAACTGGCGTTCGGCAAGCCGTTGCTAAATCTTTTATAAAGTAGTGACAATTAATGCCGATAATACCTTGGATTTTCCAATTGTAGGTATAAAAAATGTCTAATGTAATTTTAATTATTCCTTTGCTTGCTTTTTATTTTGTTCCCACTATCGCTGCATTTTGTTCACAGAAAAAGAATGCCCCTGCAATACTGGCCCTCAACCTGCTGACAGGGTGGACATTTATTGGTTGGGTTGTATCTCTTGTGTGGGCTATAGCTTCAGAGCATTTACCTGAAAGTTCTGTAAAAGAAAGTGCTGAAAGAAATTCAGATGTCTCCAAAAAATACTTCGTAGTTAGTAATGAAACTAATGAAAGGATTCAGGGCTTCTATACAGATGATGGTGCTTTAAAATGCATTGATGAGTGTGGGCTGTCCGTTACAAAAGTAAATAAAAATAGCGAAGGTGGTATGGATTTTATTGTAACCTCTTCAAGATAGTATTTACTTCCCTGAAAGGTGGTAGTTGGGAATCCTAACCAGATCGGGAAAGTGCCTGGCTCTGCCACGGTTTCAGCCACCGGACTGTAACGGCTACCTGATAAGAGAATGAGTGAAAGCAGAACACAGATGACGCCCACGGCGCTGATCGGTTAGTACCTCATCACGGTGTCATAGATACTCCTACGCTCTAGAAAATTTGGGTTAACACAGCGCCAGTCTCACAAATAAATTTGAAGTTTAGAAAGTGTGATTAATCTGATGAAAGTAGGGCTTGAATAGGTAGAAATTTCGTCAGATTATGGGGGCTTACTGAATTTTAAAAGGATTATTAACATGAACGCACCAAAGGTATTCGTGAGTCACGCGAGCGAAGATAAAGATCGATTTGTGATGGGCTTTGCTACTAAGTTACGTCAGAAAGGCGTAGATGCTTGGGTTGATAAATGGGAAATCAAAGTAGGTGACAGTCTTGTAAAAAAAATTTTTGATGAGGGATTAACAAGTAGTGATGCAATCATTATTATTTTGTCTTCTATCAGCGTAGAAAAACCTTGGGTAAAAGAAGAGTTAGATTTTTCAGTTGTAAGGAAAATTACCGAAGGTACCAGAATCATACCAGTTGTTATAGACAAATGTAATATTCCTGCCGCCCTTAGATCAACTAAGTGGGTAAAGGTTGAAGATCTAAATACTTACGATGATACGATTGATGAAATCATTTCCACTATCTTTGGCGCTAACGACAAACCACCTATTGGTAAGCCCCCTGTATATATATCCTCCTTAACCTCAAACAGTGGTGTTGGTAACCATAATAATATCGACAGTTATGTCACAAAACTCATTTGTCAAAAAGCTATTGAAATCGGTCATCACATGGTTGGTGAACTTCCTTTCATTAAAGACGGCCAATTAGTATTGCCGAAGGAGCAGCTCCGTGATTCTTTAGAGTATCTTTATGAAGTCGGGACAATAAGATGGCAAAAAGATTTGTCAGGTTCATTTTTTGGCATTCAAATAAGCGTTTCAGGTTTTGAAATGTATGCCAAAGAATACATTGAAGGCTATAACGAATTAAAACTTGAAATTATCTCGCTAATAGTAAATCAAGAAATTACTAACAATGTTCAGATTCGCGCATTGTTGGATTGTCAGCAGTTTTTAGTGGATCATGTACTTAGATTATTAGAAAGCCAAGGAAAAATAAAGGTTATGTGGTTTCTCGGTGGACAGTGCTTGATTAGTCATGTTTCAGCTTCATTTAAAAGATCATTGCGTTAAAATTTTATCTAGTAATCTGCGTGAAAATTATTTTATTGTGACAGGGTGCTGACTTTGCCCTGTTTAAGGAGAGAGGTCATGAGAGGAATTTGTAAGTTATGTCTTCAAGTAAATGAATTACAACAATCACACATCATTCCTAAAAGCTATTTTAAAAGATTAAAGCAGCATGGGAAACTGGTGATGGTGCGTGATGGCAAGCACAGCCTTGAAGGTAATCTTGATCCCAAAGAACCTTTGCTTTGCAGAGATTGCGAACAGTACTTGAACACTACCTTTGAGCATTACGGGATAGATGTGTTAAGGAACCGCAGCAAAGTCACCAAAAATCATGACCACATCGTCTTTAGCGCATTTAATTATGATAAATATTACCTTTATTTGTTAAGTATCCTCTGGCGAGCATCAATAGCAAAACATGCGCATTACAATACGGTGCAGGGAGAAGAAAAGTTAGATGATGCTTTGCGTTACTGCATCTATCAAAACAATCCGAGATTCAATAGATTCAGCAGAGTTCGTATTGATGACTTTATCAAAATTTGTTTATTCCGGATCGTTGATAAAACGGGATTTTTCAAGGATGAAACAATTAGGGCTGTACTTAGCAATATTAGTCAAATGAACGAAGGCAGTGTCAATGGATTAGTTTGGTATTTTATCGCAGATGGTTTCCTAATCTTATATGTATTTTCTCCTGGCAACAATTATTACGACATGAAAACTAAAAGATTCAAATCTCAGTTAGGTAAGGGCAGCCATCAGAAGGTTTTGAAAATTGAAATTACAGAAACGCCCTTGCTTATTAACGCTTTTGGAAATCTCGTTAACGCAGTAGATAATGCTAAGAATCAGTCTTGAAAGACATAGCCGCCTTACAATTTTGGCTTGCTGGTACTTCAACAGTGCTGGTTATGTTATGCCCTGAGTAACCTGCACGGCTGATGCCTTAGCCACAACCAAGCACAATAGAATGACGTTTCTTAGTCTATTCATAGTTTAATCCATAGACCTGATAGGTATGATAACTGTGGACATACGAAGAAATTGCTACACTCCATTTGTTGGTAGTACCATTAACGGGGCTTTATGGCTATTATTGTATAAATTTTATGGCTGTCTACAGAGATTACAATGTTTAATAGAATTCGAAAACATAGCACTATAGTTACAGCGATTTGCAGTTTCGTAGTTGGATGTGTAACTGGAGCAAGCGGCTTTTTAGACGGGCTAAATAAGATTCCTGAATCTTACTCACAGTTCAAGCAAGTTTATCTTTACGATTCTGAATTTTTGAAAGGGAATTGGTCAACAAATGCGCAATATGTAGCTAACTCTCATGACTTAGGTTTAGATGTTGAACAGCCTAAAATTGTCATGAACATGGAGCCGGAGAAAGATGGCAGCATTTCAGGCGAGATAATGAGTGAAAAAATCTGTGATGCATTGCCGTTAACATGGTATATTAATTTTCAAAGTGAAACTCCTTCATTGGTCAATCTTTTCATTGATAGAAATTTTTTTATTACCCAGCTACATAATGGAGAGACTGAAACTGTAGCAACCTTAAAGTTGATTGATGAAAACAAAAAATTTGGAGCTGTGACATTCCAGGTAATCGACGACAAAACCGAAATGCTTCCTGATAAAATTACATTTGGAAAAGACCTGCCTGAGTATAAAAACGACTACAAACACTTTCAGGATTATTGTGGTGACTCCCCTCGAAAATTCTGGAGTCAGTATCTTGGAAGAGAAATTCCTAAGATGCCAAAAAAAGACTAATTAAAAGTTTTCGTATAGTGGCAGGGCGTGGACCTTGCTACTTTTACCGATTCGCTACGCTGTGCATTCTCATACACACATAGCTTTCCATCTGACACTTCCACTTCATCAGAGAGTATTAACGTAATCGGCACGGCTGACGCCTTAGCCGCTACCAGGCATAATAAAATCGTGGCTAATTTTTTATTCATCTCAAACTTCCCCGCCGTGGACAAATCCTGAAGGCTATACCTTCATTCTAGAGGTGCTTGAAGAAAATATCCTATTTCAGTCTCACCACTGCTTAACAGGCCGCTAACCCCATCTTTAGGTTATTACAGAGATTCTAAAATATCATTTATATGATTTTAAAAGGTTTTTCATGCAATGACGAACGTTATAGGCTTCAATGCCTGCTTGCATGGTTCAGGGGGAGATAATTTAGTAAAAAAGAGGGGTTTTTAACATAATGAGTGTTGCGCGCCCTGCGAAATCAGCACTCGTCCATAAATTAGCATGAAAGGGCTATTTTACTGACTTTTCAACCTCCAATCTGTCAAATCCGCATAACAACATTTCATTAACATTTACTCGATCTGAGTGTTCAGTCAAATTCTGCATTAAACCTTCATTTCTCACAATCTTCTTACCGCTAAACGGCTGATCGGCACAATCAAGAAGGTGAGAGTATGCCTTGCACGAATTCACATGTAAGTGATAATCATTATCATTAAATGACTGGTTGCATATACGGTGATATTTTCATCAAATTTCTATTGTATTTATCAAAAATAGTTTAATTCTTAACATAAGAAGAGGGGAGAAAACTTTGTTAAGCAAAACATCACGCAGTACAGAAGCATATTAGACCAGCTCAATCCTACTGGTGCAAGCGCTGGCATAATGTTAAAAGTAAAATCATAGTGACTTTCAAAGTAAGATTGTCATTGTTGGTTAGTCTCTGAAGATTCCTGACAGGCAGATTTAACTATGAATTACTCTGCCTTTATCCCTGAATAAACATTGAATATTGAAGGCGCAAACTAGAGCACCCGGCAGTAGCTAAACTAATCAGTGGCAAAACACCTCTATTAGCTTAATACAGGTAGGGTACATTAATTTAATAGAGGTGGGGTATATCACAATGATATAGGGGATGTATTACTGTAATAAGGGTAGGGTATATTACTATAATAGGGGGGGTTATATTACCGTGATATACTATAAGAATAATATAAGATTAATAGATAAGATTAGTTATAAGATCAGTAGATATAATCCTTTCTTCTTTTGTTCTGCTGTTGTTAATACATATTGTGGGCTACTACATACGTAGTCACCGGATTAGCCCACAGTAATGATCGATGGACGTCCGTCCAGCGCTCTCGCTACGCTCACCGCTTAACCTTGTGCAAGCTGTTCCCATGGAACTAATCGCAATGCACATGTGTAACAGTTCTGACCTGTACCGATAAACCCGATACATGCCAGACCTTAACACTCCTAACAAACTAACCAAGAGAAGATAAACAATTTCTCTTACTTAGTTTTACTCGTGCTATCTCTGTAAGCAGCTATCAGCGTTGTGTTATCACTCCACTTGATACCATGCAAACATTCGTTAAACCAATCAGACAAGAGAATTAAAGATTTCTTTTATCTTCTTGGACTCATGCAGGTATATATAAATGCCTGCCATCGGCTGAGCCTCTTTAAAGCATACCTATCATCAGAACAGGCTTCACAGAATCCATTTTAAGGCACTTTCAGACATTAGGTAGTGCCGTTCTATAGGTAAGAGCATAAAATCGCTTAGAATCGCTTACAGAGCCTTTTAGAGGTATCTACAGCTTTCTACAGCTTTCTAGAGTTAACACTATGTGCTAGATCTTCTGATTGCTGCTTCTTTGTTTAAATAGTGCTTGCTTTCCACCTTGCAAATTGATATATTTGATAAATGATCAGAAGTCCGTCTATAAAGAGCTTGACAAGCCGTTGTAATTCCTGTAATATGAGTAAAAGAAACAATTCTATTTACAGGAGGCTGTATCAAACCCAAGTCGCAAATGGGCGAGCTTGAGACTGACTTTATTTCTGCACTGTTGGATGGTAAATATACAAGGAAGAAACTTCAAGATTTTATCTGCCAGAACCCTACCGCACTTACAGTCTCAAAGATAAACTACGCTCTCAAAGTCCATAAAATTCTTATTGCTGCTCAGGCATTAAATGCTGGAGAAAGCGATGAGTAAGAATAAAGAATCTAACCTTCAAATATTCTTTGGTCAGCTTATCAGGCGTGAATACATTCTTGAAGAGCTACAGCAAAGACTTGATAACCCTAACCTGAATAGTCCAGAGATAAAAAACAGTCTCAAAATGGCGATACAGGCTTATAAACGACTTTATAAGTCGCATAGCCGTTCCTGACGAAAGGAGAAAGGCAATGAAATTAACTTTAAAGCCGCGCATTCTTGCTGAAATTAGTTCTCAGGCACATCAGCGCGGAGAGTCAGCAGCAAAGTATATAAATTCAATCCTTGAAGCCGTAGCAACAGGAGAGTTAACTTACCCACAAAAAGAGGGAACCAATGGAAAAGAAAGACAATAAAAAAGCACGACCACATTTGCAAGTCGATACCGGCATTTTGCAATTAACAGTAAAAGATAAAGATGGTAAAGAAATTGTTAATGCTAAGACATTCTCAGCTAAAATAGTATACGCATACCTTTTAGGATGGCTAAACAGTTCTGATGAAGTTTTTCCAGGTGCTAAGCGCATCGCTAAAGATACTGGCGTAGGCACGAACCAAGTTGCAGCAAGATGCGTTGATGATTTAGAGAAATGGGGTTGGATTAGCATAGAAAGACGCCGCGGCTATTCTCATAGGTACACAATTAAACCTCTTCAGGAAGTTATCAGAATCAACGACCAAAAGGGTGATAAGCAGCCGGTAATCAATGAACCTGTTTCAGAACCTGTTGAGGTAGTGCCAGAACCAGCACAACACTGTGTTACTCGCAATTTTCCCAGCTATGATGGTTTGTTTGATGATCGTGATCAGGTACCATGCTGGGACGCAAAACCTAAGCAGACTATACCTCACGCTACGCCTTCAGTTAAGAATAAATACTTCCCTGGAGATATAGATTTATTCGGTTCTGACGATAAGCCAACATTTACGCCTCCAGAGCCTAAGAAAACTACAATAGTAAAGGATGAAGAGGTTAAGTATCTCGGCTTAATGAGAACTTTTATGTGCTATTGGAATGACGGAAAGTTTGAAGGCATATCTGATTTTAAGAAGGGTATGGAAATATTTAAACCTTTAGTTGAGAAATCCTTAAACAAACCAATAACAATACCAGAAGAATTTTATGAGTGCTTGACCAATTTCAACGATGACGTTGCAGACAAGTGGGGGACACCATTCTGATGCTAACCGTAATGTTACTAGCTATATTGCTAGATTTTACACTCACAACAAAACCCTAATAGGGCCGCAAGGTAAAGCCAAGCGGCCCTTTTTATTACCTGAATCTGATGGAGGACTATTTGTCTTATGTAACACAAGCAAGCTATAAATCAGCAGAGCTATATGCAGTAAAGCCACAAAAGAAAGCTAAAGCATTGCCAGAACCCTACGCAATAATCCTTAAATACTTCGAACCAGCACCTTTGAGCGATGCAGAACAAGTAATCATAAATGATATCGTATCAAGCTGCCCCGGAGTCTATTTCAAACCTCGGAAGCAAGCGAAAACAATAATCATCGGAGAGCCAGAGAAATGGCAGGCGCTGGGGTTTGAATCAGAACTTGAATATTACACCAGATTTAACCTGCAAGAAGATACAACACACTATAATGGATATGAATTGCAACTCGCTGTGTTTGGTGACCAAATAGATGAATAACGAATTAACACCCCTGACACGCTGGCGAAACTGGAGACAGATAATTGACTGCTATCTACAATTCAGATCGGTATCGGTATTATCTCGCAGGTTTAAACTTCCACATTCAGAGGCAACAGCGATTGCAGCAGTTATAACAGAGATGGAAAACAATATTAATGATGAATAATAATGAGGTTATAAAAGTATGGAAATGATCCATCAAAAAATTAAGTCAGAGTTTGAAATTGTTGAAAGTATTATTCAAAGTCTATGCTTGGACGAGTACCTATCACCCGATGCATACTTTAAAAATTTCTCACTTATTCAAGAACGTTATTTATCGCTGTCAGAACTGGCTGACTTAGAATTCCTTGAATGGCTTACAGAACGTGACCCAGACCTGTACATGGGCTTAGTTCGATGGGCATCAACTTTTTCGGCTATTGCTGGATGTCTTGCGAATCTATACCCGGAAGAGAAAAAACACGCCCTTATGCATTAAGTTGCATAAAAATGCACGTAATACGGATAAATATGTTGACTTGGGTAAACAAGATGATGTATATTAGTAATAGGAGAGAAATATTTTTCAGCGGATATTACTCTTACCTTGTGCATATTTTTCATTATCTATTTTGCACCCCTCGTGCCGCTCTGTGCGAGCCTCCAAAACTGGCTGATTACCCAGAAGAGCATCTTCTCTAAAGTTGACCGCAAAGCGGTTTAATTGCGTCAAGCATTTAACTCACATAATGAGCGATAGTTATTTCCTTAATCAATAGTCATTCTCCGATGACTATTTCTTATATTGTTTCCTACTAGATAATATAACAAATATTGATTAACTGATTTACTCTCAAGGCAGCATTTCATATTAAATGCTGCTTTATTTTTATGGAAAGTATAATGAACAATAAAATTCCAATTACACTATTTGTTAACTCTCCAGAAATAGCCAATGATCTCTACCTTCTTGCAAAGCAAGCAGGCGTTGAAGCTATTAATTCTGAAAGTGAGTTAAATAAATCGAATAATATTACTTCAGCACATAAAATCATGCTTATGAAAGCTAAGGCGCTGGAGGGAACTAATATTTCTAAAAGCAAAAATTCAACTGTAGAACTGTCATACGGCGAGATGCTTGCACAGAACTACCTCAATAAAAATAAATAATGGAGCCTCTTACCTATGGCACTGATTAAATATGAATCTCAACCGTATTCTATTACGGATGTTATATCTCACGAGCTAACCAGCTTCAGCCGAAAGGTAGTTACTGTGAATCTAACGCAAGATGTTGAGCCAGGTTCAGTTATTGATAATGCTGGCGCTATCGTCACTTCTGCAAGCACATCGGCCAACGTAGTGCTTGAGTATAAAGAAGCGGGCAACGCTGTTCCTGTTCTTTGTGCAGCTACTAATGTTTGGCTGAAAAAGTTTAGCCTGAAATGTGATGATGTAGAGAAAGCGATAGAACTGCTAAGTGCTGATCCCGCTGTTCGTTTCTCTGATGCCGATGTTACCGGCCTTCCTACAACCTAATTGACCGTATAACGGTTTAAATGCGTAAAGCATTTAACTCACTATGTGAGTAACCTAATAATTATAAAAGGATAAAATATGGCCTTTAACTATTCTGCATTTAAAATGGCGGATTTAATGCCTCTCTTTGAGGTAATGCCGCAAGAAAATTACCTGCTTCAGTCACTAAACATTTTTGATAAGGTTGGTTCTGGGTCTATTAAAGTATCCCTCGATACTATGGCTGAAGATAATCGCACACTTATCAACGACCCTAAAAAGCGTTATAGCTTTGAGCACAATTCAACAGCACGCGATAAAGCGAGCAATTACCTGATTGAAATTCCCCATTTCCATCGTGAAGATGTGGTGTCAGCTGCTGACTTCCAGCAAGGAAATCGCAAAGCAGGTACTGATCGTGAAGAAACCTTGGTTGATATTGTGAGTGAATACGTTTCTAAGCATTCAAAAGCACATAAGCGCACTGTTGAGGCTGCTTACGCCCGTGCATTGTTTACCGGCACTGTGAATACTCCATTTACTGATGAAGCGCCTGTGATTTCTTATGCACAGTCCTTTGATGCCCCATTCATGGTTGATAGTCTTGACCTGACTGATAATTCTATTGATGTTCTGGAAATCTTTGATTCTTATCTGTCAAGTGTATCCGATGCAACACAGGGTTTATATTCTGATGTTCGCCGCGTGATCGTCTTTGCAGGTGCGGATGCATTTAGCAAGCTGCGTTTTCACGAGAGCATGAAGAGCGCATTCACTTATGTTTCCCCTCTGGATGAAGGGAATGTAATTACTCAGCGCCGTGAGATTCTGCCAAACGTGCAATCCTTCACAATGCCGGGGATCGCGGTAGATGTTGTAAAAATTACTGACCCGCTTCTGACGCCGTTCATTGGCAAGAATGAAATGATTATGCTTCCTGTGTTTACTGCTGGTACTGGTGCATATAAACATATTTATGGTCCTGCTTCAGTAGATACTAACCTGGCTCGACTGGCTGGCCCTCAAGAGGTCTTCAGTTATCAGTACGAGAAGCCACGCGGTGAAGTTGAGATTGTATCTGAAGCTGGGATCTTGCCCGTTAACCATTGCACCGCCTTTACTCTGAAGGTAACAGCAACCGTCTAATGCATAGGTTATTTATTGTGCTGATCTTGCTTACTCTGGAAGCGGCACTTTATAGCGGATTGATTGCGGGAATGTCCGATTATTTTCCGCTTCATATTTTTATCCCTATGTTAATTAAAGGTGAATGAAATGGCTTATCTAAAAATTATTGGTGATGACGGCGACACTGTAGAGATAGAGTGTCCTGAAGATGACATTTTTCAGTTTCTGGATATGACAGCCCTCGCACGCGAACATGGCCTATCAAAGCAAGTTCTTTGTAACCGTCTGGCCCGCAGATGGCCGATCACGGTAGCGCTAAAAACATCAGTAAGAAGCTATATACAGAAGAACTGATCATCAAGTCTAACTAGCCCTGTCCCTTTTAGGGATGGGGCTTTTTTATGTGCGTAGCTGACCAGACAGCAGAGGCAGCTTAGTTAATCAAGCAACAAAAACTACATATAGTGTTACTAGTGTGATGTGGCGTCAAGATGTGGGATTTATGTCTTGACGCCGTTACGTTTGCTATCTAGGATTTTCCTTAGAGGGTAAGCACTGTGCTTGCTCCAATGCCTGAAGGGGGCGTTATGCCAAGAAAAATTGGTCGTGATGCGAAAACAGGAGAGTTTATTCCTGTTGAGAAAGCCAAGAAAAACCCCGGTACAACAGTTGTGGAGACACTTCCAACCCCTAAGAAAAAAGGTAAGTAGTCTGAAGCTGTTTTAATCGTCAACCTCTGGAGATACACATGGCAGACAATTTAAGCATTAGACAGCCAGTCGATAAGCGTTTCATCAATCTTCACGAATCGTGGGAAGTTGAATACTGGACTAAAACGTTTGGCGTCACTGTTGCTCAATTGCGTGAAGCAGTTGCAAAAGTGGGTAACGGCACTGAGAAAGTCAGACAATTTCTTGGTAAGTAAAATGTGACAACCCTTAAACCCCTCTTTGAGGGGTTTTTTATTGCCTTAGGATGGGTAACACCTTGTACAACAAAGGAGATTACATTGTGTTGTACATCCTGTATAATGGCAACAACAGGTGAATCTAACCTTTTGATTTATAAGTATTAAGCTATTCCAATCCGACGCCTGGGAAGGCGACAACGAGGCAGCTCCATGAGCGAGAAATTACAAAAAGTATTAGCGCGCGCCGGACACGGTTCGCGCCGTGAAATCGAAGCAATGATTTCAGCCGGACGCATCAGCGTCGATGGCAAACTGGCGACGCTGGGCGATCGCATCGAAAATGACAAAACCCTGAAAATCCGTATTGATGGCCATCTGGTATCGATTGCTGAATCGGCCACCGAGGTGTGTCGCGTACTGGCGTATTACAAACCGGAAGGTGAGCTGTGCACGCGCAACGATCCTGAAGGGCGCCCAACGGTATTTGATCGCCTGCCGCGCCTGCGCGGTTCACGCTGGATTGCCGTCGGCCGTCTGGACGTGAACACCTGCGGTCTGATGTTGTTCACCACCGACGGTGAGCTGGCCAACCGCCTGATGCACCCAAGCCGCGAAGTTGAGCGTGAATACGCAGTGCGCGTATTCGGTGAAGTGGATGACGAAAAAGTGCGTCAGCTGAGCAAGGGCGTGCAGCTGGAAGACGGCCCGGCAGCGTTCAAAACCATCAAATTCGCCGGCGGTGAAGGCATTAACCAGTGGTACAACGTCACCCTGACGGAAGGGCGTAACCGTGAGGTGCGTCGTCTGTGGGAAGCGGTTGGCGTGCAGGTAAGCCGTCTGATGCGCGTGCGCTACGGCGATATTCAGCTGCCAAAAGGTCTGCCGCGCGGCGGCTGGATGGAGATGGAACTGCCGGCGGTCAATTACCTGCGTAAGCTGGTGGGACTGCCGGAAGAGACGGTGACCAAAGTGGCCGTCGAGAAAGATCGTCGCCGCACCAAAGCGAACCAAATCCGCCGGGCGGTGAAACGTCATAGCGCGGTAAGCAATAACAGCCCGCGTCGCAACAACACCAAACGCGGTTCCTGATGCTCCCCGACGCCGCGCCTGCGGCGTCAGTTTTACCAGTCGATTCCCTGCTGTGCCTGAATTCCGGCATCAAACGCATGCTTCACCGGACGCATTTCGCTGACGGTATCCGCCAGTTCCAGTAGCGTGCGGTGACAGCCGCGCCCGGTAATGATCACACTTTGCTGCGGCGGACGCTGCTTCAATGCAGCAATCAGCTCATCCAGATCGAGATAATCCATACTCACCATGTAGGTGATTTCATCGAGGATCACCAGATCCAGCGACGCGTCTTGCAGCATGCGTCTGGCCTGTTGCCATACTTGCTGGCAGGCGGCCGTATCGCTGGCACGGTTTTGCGTCTCCCAGGTAAAACCGGTGGCCATCACCTGAAACTCCACGCCGTGCTGCGCCAGCAGATTACGTTCACCATTGGGCCATTCGCCCTTAATAAACTGCACGGCAGCCACGTTTTTACCGTGGCCGCAGGCGCGCAGCGCGGTGCCAAAAGCGGCGGTGGTTTTACCTTTGCCGTTGCCGGTAAACACCATCAGGATGCCGCGCGTTTCGGTGGCGGCGGCGATGCGGGCGTCAACCTGTTCTTTCAGCCGCTGCTGGCGTTGCTGGTGACGATCGCTCATGCGCTGGCCGGTCCCGGCTTGCGCCCCGGTTGTGCATCGTAGCTGATGCCGGTTTTACGGCGGCTGTCATCGCCCATCAGATAGAGGTAGAGCGGCATCAGGTCGGCCGGGGTTTTCAGCAGGCTGGCATTCTCCTCCGGGAAGGCGCTGGCGCGCATTTTGGTGCGCGTGCCGCCGGGATTGATGCAGTTCACCCGCAGATGGCGGTTTTTATACTCATCGGCCAGCACCTGCATCATGCCTTCGGTGGCGAATTTCGACACGGCATAGGCGCCCCAGCCTGCGCGGCCGGTGCGGCCCACGCTGGAGGTGGTGAACACCAGCGAACCGGCGTCGGATTTCAGCAGCAGCGGCAGCAGCGCCTGCGTTAAATAGAAGGTGGCGTCGAGATTGATTTGCATCACCTGCTGCCAGACCGCCGGATCGAGTTCCGCCAGCGGCACGATCTCACCGAGAATGCCGGCGTTATGCAGCACGCCATCCAGCCGCGGCACCAGCGCGGCAACCTGTTGTGCCAGCTGCTGGCAGCTTTCCGGTGTGGCGTGCGCCAGATCCAGCAGCAGCGTAGCCGCGGGCTGTTTATTGAGCTGATTAATCGCCTCAGCGGTTTGCTGCAGCGTGGTGGCATTGCGGCCGAGCAGAATCACGCGCGCACCGTAGCGCGCATAGGTCAGGGCGGCTTCACGGCCGATGCCGTCGGAAGCACCGGTCACGAGAATGATGCGATTGTCCAGCAGGTCGCTTTTCGGTTGATAATGCACAGCGATGTCCTTTGCAGGTCAGAGGGTTTTTTGGCTTTATGCCTCAATTTGGCGCAAGGTGCAATCGCCGCAACGCGCATTCTGTGCCGCCTGCCGGCATTTCAGGCGACGAATGGCATCAAAGCGGGTAAACTCAGGGTTTGACTGTAATTCACTGTTTAATAAGGCGGCAGAATGGATTTACTCTCCAGCTATGGATTATTTCTGGCCAAGGCCGTCACCGTCGTGGTGGCGATCGCAGCTATTGTACTGATTGTGCTCAATGCCGCGCTGCGTAAACGTCACAGCGGCGGTCAGCTGCGCTTAACCCATCTCGACGAAGCCTATCGTGAGATGAAAGAGGACCTGCAGCTGGCGAAGATGAAGCCGCAGGCGCAAAAAGTCTGGCTGAAGCAGCATAAGAAAGAAGAGAAACAGAAAGCCAAAGCCGAAAAGCGCAATGCCAAAGCCGGTGTAACTGACGCGGCGAAGCCGACTCTCTATGTGCTGGAGTTCAAAGGCAGTATGGACGCCGGTGAAGTCAGCTCGCTGCGCGAAGAGATCTCCGCAGTGCTGGCGGTGGCGCAGCCGGGTGATGAAGTGCTGCTGCGGCTGGAAAGTCCCGGTGGCGTGGTGCACGGTTATGGCCTGGCCGCGTCGCAGCTACAACGTCTGCGTGATGCGGGTCTGCAGCTGACGGCGGTAGTGGATAAAGTTGCCGCCAGCGGTGGCTACATGATGGCCTGCGTTGCGGATCGCATCGTGGCGGCGCCATTCTCCATCATTGGTTCCATCGGCGTGGTGGCACAAATCCCTAACTTTAACCGGCTGCTGAAGCGTAACGACATTGATGTGGAGCTGCACACTGCCGGCCAGTACAAGCGTACGCTGACACTGTTTGGTGAGAATACCGAGGAAGGGCGGGAGAAATTTCAGGAAGACCTGAATGAAACCCATCAGCTGTTTAAAGATTTTGTGCATCAGATGCGTCCGGCGCTGGATCTGGACAAAGTGGCGACGGGCGAACACTGGTATGGCCGTCAGGCGCTGGATCTGGGGCTGATTGATGAGATTGGTACCAGCGATGCGCTGATCATTGCGCGCATGGACCGTTTTAGCGTGCTGGGCGTGCACTTCGCGCGCAAGAAAAAAATGATTGATCGCGTGACCCACAGTGCCAGCGTGGCAGCCGAGCGGCTGATTCTGAAAATCTGGCAGCGCGGTGATAAACCGCTGTTGTGAACCAACCCGGCGCAGGCCGGGTTTTTTTATGCCAGGTGATACTGCGCGGAGAGCACCACGGCAAGGTGCTTAAACACGTTAAACACCGCTGTGGTTTTGGCGGTCGGCAACCCTTCATCGTCGAGGAACCACGGGCCGCGAAACACCAGAACCTCGCCCTGCTGAATCACCTCAGTGGCTTCCATCCCGGCAAAATATTCATTGTGCTGCTGAATGAGCTGATTAGCGATTTCCAGTAGCGCCTGGTGTGAAATGGATTCCGTTTCTGCTGACATTTTTCACCTCTTTTTTGACAGCGAATTTTCTCCTTCTATATTACTTGCCTGTCGGTGCGTTCAGCAAATCAGCGTTCGGTCAGAAAACTGGCGAGAAATTAAACAGAATGCTAATTAAGTTGCGTAACAGATTTTATCAGGTAGAGTGTGGGCGATTCAGCTTTCAGGGAGATCACACCAGGATGTGTGATACCGTCAGACGGAAAACTCACTCTTAATCATCAAGTTGCAAATGCCGATGCAATCTGACCAGAGATTGTCCCCGCTGGCTTGAAAAGCAAAAAGTCAGCAGCAATATTGAACCCATTGGGTTTTGGGGCTGCCAATCCTCTCCCGTTTATCAGGACGTTTCAATTAGGTAAAGGTACATATGGGTAAAGCACTCGTCATCGTTGAGTCCCCGGCAAAGGCCAAAACAATCAATAAATACCTCGGTAATGACTACGTGGTGAAATCCAGCGTCGGTCATATCCGTGATTTGCCGACCAGTGGTTCAACGGCCCGTAAAAGTGCCGACGGGGAAAAGGCGAAAACCGGCAAGAAAGTAAAGAAAGATGAAAAGGCCGCGCTGGTTAACCGCATGGGCGTTGACCCGTGGCACGGCTGGGAAGCGGATTATCAGATTCTGCCCGGCAAGGAAAAAGTCGTCTCCGAACTGAAGAACCTGGCTGCCGATGCCGACCACATCTATCTCGCAACCGACCTTGACCGCGAAGGGGAAGCCATTGCCTGGCATCTGCGGGAAGTGATCGGTGGCGATGACAAACGCTTCAGCCGCGTGGTGTTTAACGAAATCACCAAAAATGCGATTCGTCAGGCGTTCGAGAAGCCGGGCGAACTGAATATTGAGCGCGTCAATGCGCAGCAGGCGCGTCGTTTTATGGACCGCGTGGTGGGCTATATGGTCTCGCCGCTGCTGTGGAAAAAAATTGCCCGTGGCCTGTCGGCCGGACGCGTGCAGTCGGTTGCTGTGCGTCTGGTGGTGGAGCGCGAGCGCGAAATCAAAGCCTTCGTACCGGAAGAGTACTGGGAAATTGACGCCGATCTGTCGACGCCGAAAGGCGATGCGCTGGCGGTCAGGGTGACGCATCAGGGCGACAAAGCGTTCCGCCCGGTGAACCGCGAGCAAACCGAAGCGGCGGTGGCCATCCTGGAAAAGGCGCGTTACGCGGTTCTGGATCGTGAAGACAAGCCGACCAGCAGCAAACCGTCTGCGCCGTTTATCACCTCGACGCTGCAGCAGGCGGCAAGCACCCGCCTTGGTTTTGGCGTGAAGAAAACCATGATGATGGCGCAGCGTTTGTATGAAGCCGGTCACATCACCTATATGCGTACCGATTCCACCAACCTGAGTCAGGATGCGGTGGCGATGGCGCGTGGCTACGTGGAGAAAAAATTCGGTAAGAACTACCTGCCGGATGCGCCCAACACCTACGCCAGCAAAGAGAATTCACAGGAAGCGCACGAAGCGATTCGTCCTTCTGATGTCAACGTTGCCGCCGAGCAGCTGAAGGATATGGAAGCGGATGCGCAGAAGCTGTATCAGCTGATCTGGCGCCAGTTCGTGGCCTGCCAGATGGTGCCCGCGCAATATGATTCCACCACGCTGACCGTCGGCGCGGCAGATTTCAAACTGAAAGCGAAAGGGCGTACGCTGCGTTTCGACGGCTGGACCAAAGTGATGCCGGCGCTGCGTAAAAATGATGAAGATTTGACGCTGCCGCCGGTGAACGTAGGCGACACGCTGGATCTGAAATCCCTGCTGCCTGGCCAGCACTTTACCAAGCCACCGGCGCGCTTCAGCGAAGCTTCGCTGGTACGCGAGCTGGAGAAGCGTGGCATTGGCCGCCCGTCTACCTATGCTTCGATCATTTCCACCATTCAGGATCGCGGTTACGTGCGGGTGGAAAACCGCCGTTTCTACGCCGAGAAGATGGGTGAGATTGTTACCGATCGTTTGGAAGAGAACTTCCGTGAGCTGATGAATTATGATTTCACCGCGCACATGGAAGACAGTCTCGACCAGGTTGCGAATAACGAAGCGCAATGGAAAGCGGTGCTGGATTCATTCTTCAGTGATTTCAGCCAGCAGCTGGAGCAGGCGGAGAAAGATCCGGAAGAGGGCGGCATGCAGCCGAACCAGATGGTGCTGACCTCGATCGACTGCCCAACCTGCGGACGCAAAATGGGTATTCGCACCGCCAGCACCGGCGTGTTCCTGGGCTGTTCCGGTTATGCACTGCCGCCGAAAGAGCGCTGCAAGCAGACCATTAACCTGATCCCGGAAAACGAAGTGCTTAACGTGCTGGAAGGCGATGATGCCGAAACCAACGCGCTGCGCGCCCGTCGTCGCTGCCAGAAGTGCGGCACCGCGATGGACAGCTACCTGATCGATAACGGCCGTAAACTGCACGTCTGTGGTAATAACCCGGAGTGTGACGGTTATGAAATCGAGCAGGGTGAATTCCGTATTAAAGGTTATGACGGTCCGATTGTTGAGTGCGAAAAATGTGGCTCTGAAATGCACCTGAAGATGGGGCGTTTTGGTAAGTACATGGCCTGTACCAACGACGAGTGTAAAAATACCCGTAAGATTCTGCGTAACGGCGAAGTCGCGCCGCCGAAAGAAGATCCGGTACCGCTGCCGGAGCTGCCGTGCGAAAAATCGGATGCGTATTTCGTGCTGCGTGACGGAGCTGCGGGCGTGTTCCTGGCCGCTAACACCTTCCCGAAATCGCGTGAAACCCGTGCGCCGCTGGTGGAAGAGCTGCAGCGCTTTGCTGACCGCCTGCCGGAGAAACTGAAATATCTGGCCGAAGCGCCGGCAGTGGATCCGGAAGGCAATAAAACGCTGGTGCGTTTTAGCCGTAAGACCAAACAGCAGTATGTTGCCTCAGAAAAAGAGGGCAAAGCGACCGGCTGGTCGGTTTTCTACATCGACGGTAAGTGGCAGGAAGCCAAGAAGTAATCTCCCTGGAGGCCAGCGTTCGCTGGCCTTTTTCCCATCCTTATAGCTAATCGTTCTACATTCTTACGTTAACTGATATAGTAGTTATAGCTTATTGCATTTTGCTGACTCGCTTTCCCTCATTATTACGCCATCAGGGCGGATACACGCCTGCAGGGAATGCACCTCTGTCGCTATCGGGAAGATATAACTATGAAATTGCAGCAGTTGCGTTACATCGTTGAAGTCGTTAACCACAACCTCAATGTCTCCTCCACGGCAGAGGGGCTGTATACCTCGCAACCGGGCATCAGTAAGCAGGTGCGCATGCTGGAAGATGAGCTGGGCGTGCAGATTTTTGCCCGCAGCGGCAAACATCTGACGCAGGTGACGCCAGCAGGTGAAGAGATTATCCGTATTGCCCGCGAAGTTTTATCCAAAGTGGATGCGATCAAATCGGTTGCCGGTGAACACACCTGGCCAGATAAAGGATCGCTGTACGTGGCCACGACCCACACTCAGGCGCGTTATGCACTGCCTGGCGTAATCAAAGGCTTTATTGAACGCTATCCGCGCGTTTCCCTGCATATGCATCAGGGCTCGCCCACACAAATTGCTGAGGCGGTCTCCAAAGGCAATGCCGATTTCGCCATTGCCACCGAAGCGCTGCACCTGTACGACGACTTAATTATGCTGCCGTGCTATCACTGGAACCGTGCCATTGTGGTCACGCCGGATCATCCGCTGGCGGGGAAATCCAATGTGTCGATTGAGGAGCTGGCTGATTTCCCGCTGGTGACTTACACCTTTGGTTTTACCGGCCGCTCAGAACTGGATACTGCGTTTAACCGTGCCGGATTAACGCCGCGTATTGTTTTTACCGCAACCGATGCCGACGTGATCAAAACCTATGTGCGTTTAGGCCTGGGGGTTGGGGTGATTGCCAGCATGGCGGTGGACCCGGTTTCCGATCCGGATCTGGTGCGCATTGAAGCTTCAGAAATCTTCACCAATAGCACCACCAAGATTGGTTTCCGGCGCAGCACCTTCCTGCGCAGCTATATGTATGATTTCATTCAGCGCTTCGCACCGCATCTGACGCGAGACGTGGTGGACGCCGCTGTGGCGCTGCGCTCAAACGAAGATATCGAAGCGATGTTCCGCGATATCAAGCTTCCTTTCAGGTAATCACCTAACCCATTATTTTTGCGGGATGTCCAGCGACTTCCCGCACACTTCCCGCCGCTTAGCACCAGCAGAACCTCAAAAAATTCCATTATTTTTTTGTAAATGAAACATGCGTCACATGTTTTTTCATTGTTATTTATTAAATGCGAATCAGTACACAATTTTTACTTTGCCGCTTTGCGGACTGCCAGGAATATTCCCATACTCCAGTTAAGAGCTGATGAGAAAGGGCTTTTTAACTGGCTCGTTAAATTAAACTCAAATTTAGAGTGGATCTAATTTTGGTTTAAGCCAAATTTACAATGTAACTATTAAATTAATAGTTTGCAGCGTGCTTAAATTTATCTCATCAGTTTTGGCGGTTTTGATAAATAGCGTTAATCGTTGTGCTCAATAAAAATAACTGGATTTTTGGACTTAACAAGTTTAGGATTCGTCCTAAATCTTCATCGTTGTTATCAATCGTTTTATTGAGAGTGATTATCAAAAACTATGACTACGAGATTAACTGTACAACCGGACTTCCGGGCTAAAAGCACCAAGGTAGAGCGTTCAGGTAACATCCGTCGCAAAGCCTGGTTGACTGTCTTCGCTGCTTCAGCACTGTTCTGGGTAGTGGTGGCGTTAATGATTTGGCGTATGTGGGGTTAAGCCATGTGGGCAAATACACTCAGTCGTAAATATCCGGTCGCTGCGCGTCAGCCTAAAGCACCGGTGTGCAAAGCCAAAGAAGCGCCTGCTGAACCGCAAGTGGCAATCCCGGCTTCCTGGGAACTGAGTGAACAGCAGCGCAGCTTTATTGAATCATTCATGGATCCGAAGTCTAAATAACGCAGTCTGCGTCCAATTCTTATTAAGACATACTGTCGCGCATTTTACCGGACTCTCCGGTGGGCACGTTAAAAGCCCGTCCTTTAACACTCAGCATCTAAAAAAACGGTGTCATCAGTACAACGCTGAAGACGATGGCTTTTTGTTGCCCGCGATCCGGGAGGAGTGACAGATGAATACCACAACTTTTTCATGGCTCAGCGTTTATGCCTTCTCAATGGCCTTTTGGGCTGCGGCCGTCTGGGCCGTGCTGTAATTCGCTAATCCTGCCAGTTAACGCTTTCTGAATGCCCTGACTTTTGTCAGGGCATTTTTCGTTGCGGTTTTGTGTGTCAATTCGTGTTGTTATCAAAACGTTAACGAAAATGTGGTCTATCTTTAAGCTAAACCTTGCACTCTCTGAGGTTTAGCAGAAGAGCCCATAAAAGGAGGAGTTATGTCGTTAACGTTACGTGAGCAGAGTCAGGATGCGCTGGAAGTAGGGGCAAAAAAATATCATTACCACAGCTTGCCGAAAGCCGCTCAGCAGGTCGGTGATATCGATCGCTTACCAAAATCCCTCAAGGTTCTGCTGGAAAACCTGCTGCGCTGGCAGGATGAAGATTCCGTAACGGCAGCAGATATTCAGGCGCTGGTGGCGTGGCAGCAAACTGCACATGCCGATCGCGAAATTGCTTATCGTCCGGCGCGCGTATTAATGCAGGATTTCACCGGCGTACCGGCCGTGGTTGACCTGGCGGCGATGCGAGAGGCCGTTAAGCGGCTGGGCGGTGATGTGGCGAAAGTTAACCCGTTGTCACCGGTCGATCTGGTGATTGACCACTCGGTTACGGTCGACCATTTTGGCGATGACGATGCGTTTGAAGAAAACGTGCGCCTGGAGATGGAACGCAACCACGAACGCTACGTTTTCCTGCGCTGGGGGCAAAAAGCCTTTAACCGTTTCCGCGTCGTGCCGCCGGGCACTGGTATCTGTCATCAGGTCAATCTGGAGTACCTCGGTAAAGCCATCTGGCATGAAACGCTGGACGGCAAAGAAGTGGCTTATCCGGATACGCTGGTCGGCACCGATTCCCATACCACCATGATTAACGCCCTGGGCGTACTTGGCTGGGGCGTGGGCGGCATTGAAGCTGAGGCCGCCATGCTGGGCCAGCCGGTTTCGATGCTGATTCCCGATGTGGTGGGTTTCAAGCTGACCGGCAAACTGCGCCCCGGTATCACCGCCACCGACCTGGTATTAACCGTGACGCAGATGCTGCGTAAACATGGGGTGGTCGGTAAGTTTGTCGAATTCTACGGTGACGGACTGGCCGATCTGCCGCTGGCGGATCGTGCAACCATCGCCAACATGGCACCGGAATATGGCGCAACCTGCGGTTTCTTCCCGATTGATGAAGTAACGCTCAGCTACATGACGCTCACCGGGCGCGATGCGCAGCAGGTTGAGCTGGTGGAAGCCTATGCAAAACAGCAGGGGCTGTGGCGTAAACCGGGCGATGAACCCATCTTCACCAGCACGCTGGCGCTGGATATGGCTGAAGTAGAGTCGAGCCTCGCCGGTCCGAAGCGTCCACAAGATCGCGTCTCCCTCGGCGACGTACCGGCGGCCTTTGACGCCAGTAACGAGCTGGAAGTGAATCACGCGCAGAAGCCGCACAAAACGGTCAGCTATCTGGACAGTGAAACCGGCGACCGCATCCAGCTGGATGATGGTGCCGTGGTGATTTCGGCGATTACGTCCTGTACCAACACCTCCAACCCCAGCGTATTGATGGCGGCTGGCCTGCTGGCGAAAAAAGCCGTCGAGCGCGGGCTGATGCGCAAACCCTGGGTAAAAGCCTCGCTGGCGCCGGGATCAAAAGTGGTATCTGACTATCTCGCCGTGGCGCAGCTGACCCCGTATCTTGATGAGCTGGGCTTTAACCTGGTGGGTTACGGCTGCACCACCTGCATCGGTAACTCCGGCCCGCTGCCGGATGAGATCGAAAGCGCGATCAAAGAGGGCGATTTGACGGTGGGTGCCGTGTTGTCCGGCAACCGCAACTTCGAAGGGCGCATCCATCCGCTGGTGAAAACCAACTGGCTGGCGTCTCCACCGCTGGTGGTGGCGTATGCGCTGGCGGGCAACATGAAGATCAACCTGCAGACTGATCCGATCGGTCAGGATCAGCAGGGCAATGACGTCTATCTGAAGGATATCTGGCCATCGCCGGAAGAGATTGCCGCATCGGTGCAGAAAGTTACCAGCGACATGTTCCATAAAGAGTACGCCGAGGTGTTCGACGGCACGCCCGAGTGGCAGCAGATCAAAGTCAGCGAAGCAGCTACCTATGACTGGGACGAAGGCTCCACCTATATTCGTCTGTCTCCGTTCTTTGACGATATGGAAAAAACGCCGCAGCCGGTGCAGGACATTCACGGCGCGCGCATCCTGGCGATGCTCGGTGATTCGGTGACGACCGACCACATCTCTCCGGCTGGCAGCATTAAAGCGGAAAGTCCGGCGGGGCGTTATCTGCTGGCGCACGGCGTTGAGCGTAACGACTTCAACTCCTATGGTTCACGACGCGGCAACCACGAAGTCATGATGCGCGGTACGTTTGCCAACATCCGTATTCGCAACGAAATGGTGCCTGGCGTCGAGGGCGGTTATACCCGGCACTATCCGAGCCAGGAACAGCTGGCCATCTACGATGCGGCGATGAAGTATCAGGAGGAGGGCGTACCGCTGGCGGTGATCGCCGGGAAAGAGTACGGCTCCGGCTCCAGCCGCGACTGGGCGGCGAAAGGTCCGCGCCTGCAGGGCGTGCGCGTGGTGATTGCCGAATCGTTCGAGCGTATTCACCGCTCTAACCTGATCGGCATGGGCATTTTACCGCTGGAATTCCCGGCGGGCGTAACGCGTAAGACGCTGCAGCTGACCGGGGAAGAGCGTATCGACGTGGCAAATCTGGCGCAGCTGCAGCCCGGCTGCCGCGTCCCGGTAACGCTGACACGGGCTGACGGCAGTCAGCAGACGCTGGAAACCCGCTGTCGTATCGATACCGGTAATGAGCTGACCTATTACCAGAACGACGGCATCCTGCATTACGTGATACGCAATATGCTCAACTAAAAAATAAAGCCGGGCATGCCCGGCTTTATTATTGACGCAGAAAGTGCATGACGCGAGAGCGCACCGCCGCGTTACGATTTCGGCAGCAGATGTCCCATCTTCTCGGCTTTCGTATCGAGATAGTGCGCATTTTTTGGGTTACGGCCAACGATCAGCGGCACGCGCTCAACGATATTGATACCCGCTTCTGACAGGATCTCCACTTTGCGCGGATTGTTGGTCAGCAAACGCACTTCATTAATGCCCAGCAGTTTAAACATGTCGGCGCACAGGGTGAAGTCACGCTCATCGGCGGCAAAGCCCAGCTGATGGTTCGCTTCCACCGTGTCGTAGCCTTTGTCCTGCAACGCATAGGCGCGAATTTTGTTCAGCAGCCCGATGTTACGGCCTTCCTGACGATGGTACAGCAGCACGCCGCGTCCTTCTTCCGCAATGGCGGTCAGCGCTGCCTCCAGCTGGAAGCCGCAGTCGCAGCGCAGGCTGAACAGCGCATCGCCGGTGAGACATTCGGAGTGGACGCGCGCCAGCACCGGATTGTGATCGCTAATATCACCATAAACCAGCGCGACGTGGTCGTGGCCGGTTGCCAGTTCTTCAAAACCAACCATCAGGAAATCTCCCCATGGCGTGGGCAGTTTGGCTTCTGCTACCCGTTTCAGCTGCATGTGACTCTCCAGAACCTTCAGAGGATGCGCTATCATCATGATAACGCACGGGCCCGACTGGCCCGACGAAACTGCCGATATTGTGCCACAACCTGAACCAGGGCCGCTAATCAGTCAGAGTGATTGTAGTGATAAAGCACAATTATCTAAGCCGCAACGGGTATGTTATTCTTTTTTCAACTAAAGTTATGCAATACGCCTGTCAGGTCGTGAAAGAATAAAGGGACGAGATGTTAAAAATTGTGCAACGCACCACGCTGGGCGCGTTTTTATTACTGCTGATGCCGCTGGGCGTATGGCTTTCCGGCTGGCAGTGGCAACCGGGGGAGAGCGGGCATCTGTTGCGCGTGCTGTTCTGGATCACCGAAACCGTCACCAGTCCGTGGGGCACGCTGACCAGCCTGATTCTGAGCGGCTGGGTGTTGTGGTGCCTGCGCTTTCGCCTCCGGCCGGCCATTCTGTTGTTGATTATCATGAACGGCGCGATTCTCGCCGGTCAGTCGACCAAAACCTTTATCAAAGAGCAGGTACAGGAGCCGCGGCCGTATGTGGTCTGGCTTGAGCACAGCCACGGCGTCAACGAACAGCAGTTTTATCAGCTGAAACGGCAGCAGCGCGGCGAAATGGTGTCCGCCTTGCTCGCCAATGACACAAAGCTGCCCGCCTGGTTAAAAAATCACTGGGCGTTTGAGACGGGCTTTGCTTTTCCGTCTGGCCACACCATGTTTGCCGCCAGCTGGGCGCTGCTGGTGATTGGCCTGTTATGGCCGCGCCGGCATATTGTTACGGTGGTGGTGCTGTTTGTCTGGGCTACGCTGGTCATGGGCAGCCGGCTGGTACTGGGCATGCACTGGCCGCGCGATCTGGTGGTCGCGACGCTGATCTCGTGGCTGCTGGTGACGCTGGCAACCTGGCTGGCACAGCGCTTTTGTGGCCCGCTCAGCGTGCCGCCGGAAGAGCAGCGTGAGATTGCCGGGCGCGATGACGGATTGTAATTTCTCCCTTTGCCCCCATATGATTGATTGTACTTGCAGAAAGGGCACTAACTGCTGCGCGGATAAGCAGCAACAGCGGCACTTTTTTGGCATACTCTACCGGATAACCTCACGACAGGACGCATTGTGAAATATTTGCTGATTTTTCTCGTGGTTTTGGTCATATTCATCATCTCCGTCACGCTCGGAGCGCATAATGACCAGATTGTCACCTTCAACTATCTGCTGGCGCAGGGCGAATTCCGCATTTCAACCTTGCTGGCCTGCCTGTTTGGTGCCGGATTTTTGCTGGGCTGGGCGATCTGTGGCCTGTTCTGGCTGCGCATTCGTGTTTCGCTGGCGCATGCACAGCGCAAACTGAAACGTATGCAGGCGCAAAATGAACAATCTGCTGCGGTAAATAGCACCTCCACTGCAGTGCGTCGGGATTAATGTTCGATGCTTGAATTGCTGTTTCTGCTTCTTCCTGTCGCGGCGGCGTACGGCTGGTATATGGGCCGCCGCAGTGCGCAACAGGATAAGCAACAGGAAGCTAACCGTCTGTCACGCGAATACGTGGCAGGGGTCAACTTTCTCCTTTCTAATCAGCAGGATAAAGCGGTCGATCTGTTCCTCGATATGCTTAAAGAGGACAGCGGCACCGTTGAAGCCCACCTGACGCTCGGTAACTTGTTCCGTTCGCGCGGCGAAGTCGACCGCGCCATCCGCATCCACCAGTCGTTAATGGAAAGCGCGTCGCTGACCTACGATCAACGTTTGCTGGCCATTCAGCAGCTGGGACGCGACTACATGGCTGCCGGCTTGTACGATCGCGCCGAAGACATGTTCAGTCAGTTGATCGATGAAACCGATTTTCGCATCAGCGCGCTGCAGCAGCTGCTGCTGATTCATCAGGCGACCAGCGACTGGCAGAAAGCCATCGAAGTGGCGGAGCGGCTGGTCAAACTCGGCAAAGATAAGCAAAAGGGCGAAATCGCCCATTTCTACTGCGAGCTGGCGCTGCAGGCGCTGAGCAGTGATGACCTCGATCGTGCCATGAGCCTGTTGAAAAAGGGTGAAGCGGCCGACCACCAAAGCGCGCGCGTTTCCATCATGATGGGACGTATCCTGATGGAGCAGGGCGAGTACGCGAAAGCGGCGCAGCGGCTGCAGCGCGTGCTGGAACAGGACAAAGAACTGGTGAGCGAAACGCTGCCGATGCTGGAAACCTGCTATCAGCGACTGGAGCAGCCTGACAGCTGGGCGCAGTTCCTGCAACGCTGCGTTGAAGAGAACACCGGTGCCGCGGCGGAACTCTATCTGGCAGACATTCTGGAGCAGCAGCAGGGGCCGGAAGCGGCACAGCTCTACATTAACCGTCAGCTGCAGCGTCATCCCACCATGCGCGTGTTCCATCGTCTGATGGATTTCCACCTGCATGAGGCAGAAGATGGCCGCGCCAAAGAGAGTCTGATGGTGCTGCGGGATATGGTCGGCGAGCAGATTCGTACTAAACCACGCTACCGCTGCCAGAAGTGCGGCTTTACCGCGCACGCGCTCTACTGGCACTGCCCATCGTGCCGCGCCTGGTCTTCCGTTAAACCGATTCGCGGACTGGACGGCCAGTAAGCTGGCCGCGTTCGGTGATTATTCATAACGCATAGTAGTTACAACATACTTATAGAGAAATTATCATCCACGCTTCAGCACTGTGCATCGCCTCGTCAAACAGCAAGGCAATCGCCGTCGCAACGTTGTCGTGGCCGGGTTGCACGGGTAGAATGCTTGCCGTTTGTCCATCGCGCCTGCGGGTGCCAGCCTCTGAGGAAACGTTATGCCTGTTACTCACTCACCGATTCTGGTGGCACTCGACTATCATGATCTCAATAGCGCACTGCAGTTCGTTGACCGTATCGATCCGGGCCAGTGCCGTCTGAAAGTGGGTAAAGAGATGTTTACCCTGTTTGGACCGTCGCTGGTGAAGACGTTGCAGGCGCGCGGTTTCGAGGTATTCCTCGATCTCAAATTTCATGACATCCCGAACACGACGGCACATGCGGTCGCGGCGGCAGCGGATCTCGGCGTATGGATGGTCAACGTGCATGCCAGCGGCGGGGCGCGGATGATGAATGCGGCGCGCGAAGCGCTGCTGCCGTTTGGCAGTGATGCGCCCTTGCTGATTGCGGTTACGGTGCTGACCAGCATGGACGAAGACGATCTTAAAGGTCTTGGCATCACCTTATCGCCGGCGCAACAGGCTGAGCGTCTGGCACGGCTGACACGCGAATGTGGTCTTGATGGCGTGGTGTGCTCGGCGCAGGAAGCCGCGCACTTCAAACAGGTTATTGGGCAGGATTTCGCGCTGGTCACGCCGGGTATTCGCCCGGCGGGTAGCGAGGCCGGCGATCAGCGTCGTATCATGACGCCGCAGCAGGCACAACAGGCCGGCGTGGATTACATGGTGATTGGGCGACCGATCACCCAATCTGCCGATCCGGCGCAGACGCTGCAGCAAATCCTGCACAGTTTACAGGAGGGCTAATGGCTCAGGACAATCCGCTGGTTTACTCCACCGAAACCGGCCGTATTACACATAGCGAAGAGAAACCGCAGCGACCGAAAGGCGATGGCATCGTGCGCATTCAGCGCCAGACCAGCGGGCGTAAAGGTAAAGGCGTGTGCCTGATTACCGGCATCGATCTCGATGATGACGCGCTGACAAAGCTGGCGGCCGAGCTTAAGAAGAAGTGCGGCTGCGGCGGGGCGCTGAAAGAGGGCGTGATTGAGATTCAGGGCGATAAGCGCGATTTGCTTAAAACGCTGCTGGAAGCCAAAGGCATGAAGGTTAAACTGGCGGGCGGTTAATAAAAGCGGGCCACGCAAGGTGGCCCGATGTGACGTAGATGCGCTGCGTAGCCTGCTACAATATTATTATTAATCAACCTGATGGCCAATAATGCCGCCCACCGCAGCGCCACCGACGGTACCCAGCGCGCTGCCGTTGGTGAGCACCGATCCACCAATAGCACCGGCACCGGCGCCAATCGCCGTGTTGCGGTCACGTTTCGACCAGTTGGAACAGCCGCTCAGGGCCACCACTAACGTCGTTGCCAGCACGGCAACCGTCACGCGTTTCATTGTTGTAGTCATGGACATCTCCTTGATGGTTTGCTCAGAGGCAACTCGTTAAGTATAGATGTTACGCCCTGAAGTTGTTCGCCCGATGCACTCAGGCGGTGCTTTTCCTTCAGCCTGCACGCTGGCGCGCAACCACTTGCGCACGTTGTTCACGCTGCTGGCAAAAATCATTTTGGTACCGCCGCAGGCTTGAGATAATTCTAGGCGTAAGCGGATGTGTATGCGGAAAGAAAACTCTGAAATCCCGACGCGGTGTCCGAATCCGGATCCCGTATCAAACCCCACACTTTGCCCGCTTTAGCCACTTTCCGCTGCTAATCCAGCTATTCCCTCCATAACGTTTTTAGCGGTGGCTCCGCACAATTCAGTAATGACTGTATGGCGGAGAAAACACAATGCTGGAAGCGCTGAAACAGCAGGTTCTGGAGGCCAATCTCGACCTGCCGCGTTACAACCTGGTGACCTTTACGTGGGGCAATGTCAGTGCGGTAGACCGCGAGCGCGGGCTGCTGGTGATCAAACCCTCGGGCGTTAAATATGAGCAGATGCAGCGCGACGACATGGTGGTGGTCGAACTGGAAAGCGGCAATGTCGTGGAGGGCCAGTTGCGGCCATCCTCGGATACCGCGACGCACCGCGCACTGTATCTGGCGTGGCCGGAGATTGGCGGCATCGTGCATACCCATTCACGCCACGCCACCATCTGGGCGCAGGCAGGCAGGGACATCCCGGCGTGGGGCACCACGCACGCTGACGATTTCTATGGCACCATTCCCTGCACCCGCGCGATGCAACGGTCAGAGATTGAGCAGGAATATGAATGGCACACCGGCCAGGTCATCATTGAAACCTTTGCGCAGCGCGGCATCGAGCCCGGCGCGATTCCTGCTGCGCTGGTGAACTCCCACGGGCCGTTTGCCTGGGGTAAAGACGCACATAGCGCGGTGCACAGTGCGGTGGTGCTGGAAGAGGTGGCCTATATGGCACTGCACACTGAGCAGCTGCGCGCGGAGCTACCGCCTATCGCTCAGACCCTGCTTGACCTGCACTATCTGCGCAAGCACGGGAAGAACGCCTGGTACGGGCAAGGCTGAGCGCGTGATGTTTTCTCAAGGCACCGGTGGGTGCCTTTTTTATTTAAGGGGATTGTGTGCCCGGACGAGACGGGTGGGTGTTGATGCTGACGTTTATTCACCATGCGTTAAGCGTTTTTATGCGCTTGCCGGCTGTTGCGCCGTCATTAAGTAAGCCCGCTAATCTTTCCTCAGGCAGGGGCTCGGGGATCTCTCTGGATTTTACGTTATAAATCAAACTCTCATTTGGTCTGGCCTCACTCTGCATTACGCTGATGTGGCGTTTAACGCATCACATAAATAGAGGATGAGACGATGACAGTAATTAACCAACCAACCTGCCGCCTGTTTACCGAAGTCGGCCAAACCACACAGCTCGCCGCCTATTATGAGGAAGGTCGACATACCATGTGGATGATGCTGCGCGCTCAGCCGCGCCCCAGTTTCAACCACGAATTAATTGAGGAGATCATGAACCTGAGCTACGCAGCCCAGCGTTCCGGTCTGCCGATTGATTTCTGGGTGACCGGATCGCTGGTGCCGCAGATGTTTAACGCCGGGGGCGATTTGCGTTTCTTTGTTGAATGCATTCGCAACAACCGCCGTGAAGCACTGCGCGCCTACGCCCGCGCCTGTGTTGACTGCATCCATTCGGCGGCCCGTGGGTTTGATACCGGCGCAGTGACGCTGGCGATGATTGAGGGCAGTGCCTTGGGCGGCGGTTTTGAAGCAGCGCTGGCGCACCACTTCATTCTGGCGCAGAACAGTGCGCGTATGGGCTTCCCGGAAATTGCCTTCAACCTGTTCCCCGGCATGGGCGGCTACTCGCTGGTCGCGCGCCGCTCCGGGATGAAGCTGGCCGAAGAGCTGATCTGTGAAGGGGAGTCGCACAGCGCAGAGTGGTATGAAACCCGTGGTCTGGTCGACAAAGTGTTCCAGCCCGGTGACAGCTACCGCACCACGCGTACCTTCATCGATACGCTGCGGCCAAAACTGAATGGAGTCCGTGCCATGCTGAAAGCGCGACAGCGCGTGCTGCAGCTGTCACGGGCAGAACTGATGGATATTACTGAGGATTGGGTCGACTATGCTTTCACGCTGGAACCGAAAGATATTGCCTACATGGAACGTCTGGTACAGCTGCAAAATCGTCACAGCGCATCACTGCGTAAAGCCGGTTAGCAGTACGCTAAGACGTTAAACGCGGGCAGGATGCTTAGCCAGCCAATGCCCGAGCTGCTCTGCGGGCATTGGTTTTGCATAATAATAACCCTGACGCCCATCGACACCGTTGGTCAGCACAAACTTCTCTTCGGCTTTGGTTTCGATGCCTTCGGCAATGACCTGTAAATCCAAGGCTTTCGCCACGGCAACGATCGCGCGCACCAGCGACTGCGATACCGGTTGCTTGTTGATATTGCGCACAAAACTTTGATCCAGCTTAATCGCATCGATCGGCACGCGCGCCAGCTGGGAAAGCGAGGAGTAGCCCGTGCCGAAATCATCCAGATGCACCTGTGCACCTAACTCCTGAAACTGTTTCATCAGCTTCAGCGCACCGGCCTCATTCTCGATCAGGCAGCTTTCCGTCAGCTCGATGTCTATCGGGCACTCACTGATGCCCGCTTCGCTCAGCGCCTGTTTCAGGTCGCTGTAGATGCTCTGGTCGATCAGCTGTTTGGCGGAAACGTTCACTGCGACGCGCAGATAAATGCCTTCGCTGCGCCATTTAACGATTTGCTGCAGCACGTTCAGCATCACCCAGCGCCCGAGCGGCACTATCAGTCCGGACTCTTCCGCGTAAGAGATGAAATCGCCAGGCGGCACCAGGCCGCGTTCAGGTGAATTCCAGCGTACCAGCGCCTCGGCACTGCGCACTTCGCCGTCGCGATCGATCTTCGGCTGATAGTGCACCACCAGATGATCCTGCTCCAGCGCTTTGCGCAGATTGGTATCCAGCCACAGATATTCGAATACGCGCTGGTTCATCTCGCTGGCGAACACGCAGAATTTGCCGCGCCCGTTCTCTTTAGCGTGGTACATCGCGGTATCGGCGTTACGAATCAGACTTTCGCGATCTTCACCATGCAGCGGGGCGAGGGCGATACCAATCGAGCAGCCGCTGTAGACTTCGATCAGCCCGATACGGAACGGCTGACGCAGCCGCTCCAGAATGCGTGAGGCCATCGCCTCCAGCGCCGCCTGGCTGGTGTGCTCAGCCAGTACCACAAATTCATCACCGCCGAGGCGCGCCAGCGTCTGGTCCTTGCCGAGACAGCTGAGGATCGCCAGCGACACCGCCTGCAGCAGCTGGTCGCCAAACATATGGCCGTAGGCATCGTTTACCTTTTTAAAATTGTCGAGATCGAGGTAAACCACGCCGGTCTGGCTGCCGTTAGCCAGCTCCAGTGCCAGGCTAATTTGCTGATGGATAGCGTTGCGATTCGGCAGGCCCGTCACCGTGTCGGTATTGGCCATAACGCGTAAGCGCTCCTGCGCCCGACGCTCTTCTGTGATGTCGGTTCCGGAACAGATGAGGAAAATTTCATTTTTTCCGCTACCGCTGTGGACGAACTTATTACGAAACAGAAACAGTCGCTGACCTTTTCGGGTTTTAACCCAGCGCTCCACTTCGTAGGAGTTGCCGTCGCGAAAGAACCCGGCGATGTTGCGGCGCGACGCCTGCGCTTCCTGCTTGGTCATAAACAGCTGAAACACATTGCGGCCAATCACTTCCTGCTCTTTCAGGCCGGTGTACTCTTCGCTCAGGCGGTTAAAACGCTGAATGTTGCCGCGCTGATCGAGGATGACGATCACCGAATTCGCTTCTGACACCACCTGTTCGGCGAAGGAGAGGCCAAGGGTTAAATCGCGCGCCACCGACGAGGTATCGCCCCAGGCGGATGCGGTACCGGCCCAGGTGGACTGATTCACTTTACGGCCGACAAAGTGCATCGGCACCGGCGAGCCATGCAGTGAAAGGGTCAGGTTGATGCTGGAAGTAATTACCGTCATGGCACGCAGCAGACTGGCCTGAGCCGGCGTCAGGGGCACCGCCATATTGGTATTGGCATTTTCATCTTCGGCAAAATGCAGCGCATCGCTATCTGAAGTTAAACGCCAATGAGGGCTGGTTGTGCCAAACAAGGTATATAGCAACGTTTGCCCTTGTTCATCGGTCATGGAAACTTCCTCCGGAGGAATGCGCAGCAGGGGTATCTCATTATTTTAGCAACAGTATTCAACCTCCTGCGCCAGCACAAGATGCAAACTGAATATATTTTTGTTTTTATTAAAGAATGGCACGAAAAAGCCCCGGATTCCGGGGCTGAAAGGTTAGCACGGGCACTTGCCGAGTTTGCCCGCCTGGCTGGGAAAACGCGCCTCCAGGCAGTAACGATGGAAGGCGCGCTCATCCATAGGGGTCTGTTCCGGATGTTTTTCGCGCATATGCTTCAGATAAGTTTGATAGTCGTGCACGCCCACCATTAACCGGAAGCTCTGCTGTAATCCCTGCCACAGACGCTGCCAGCGTGAGCACGGCGCGGCAGGGGCGCGTGCAGCGAGCGGTAAGCACTGCTGAATTTGCCAGCCCGCGTGCGGCTTTTTCCAGCGTAAAATGGCCTCAGACATTTCGCACCTCCTGACGCAGTGACACGTCCGACTCATGGGTGGTCGGCACTGAACTGCGCAGCGCGCGCCGGATCACGAAGAACGCCGCAATCAGCATGGTAACTGCGACCAGCATGAAAAAGCCGCACAGCGCCGCGTTGATCTGGTTGCTGAACACGATGGTTTGCATGTCGGCCACGGTTTTCGCCGGTGCGATAATCACGCCCTCATCGAGACCTTTACGAAACTTACTGGCCTGCGCGAGGAAACCAATTGACGGTTTCTCATGGAAAATTTTCTGCCAGCCGGCGGTCATAGAGGTGATAAACAGCCAGGCGGTGGGCACAATCGTCACCCAGGCGTAACGCTGCTTTTTCATTTTGAACAGCACCACGGTACCGAGGATCAGCGCCATCGACGCCAGCATCTGGTTACCAATACCGAACAGCGGCCACAGGGTGTTGATGCCGCCGAGCGGATCGACCACGCCCTGATACACGAAGAAACCCCAGCCGGCCACTGCCACAGTGGTACCGGCCATGTTCCCGAGCCACGAGCGGTTGTTAGCCAGCGAAGGTACCACGGTCCCGACCAGATCCTGCACCATAAAACGGCAGGCGCGTGTACCGGCATCCACGGCGGTGAGGATAAACAGCGCCTCAAACAGAATGGCGAAGTGATACCAGAACGCCATCATTGCGCGGCTGTTAAACACCTCGGTGATGATATGCGCCATCCCGACGGCAAACGTCGGTGCGCCACCGGCGCGGGAGAGAATGGTGCTTTCGCCCACTTCGCCGGCGATACCGCTCAGCATCTCCGGCGTCACCACAAAGCCCCAGCCGTTAATTACCTGAGACGCGTTCTCCACCGTGGTGCCAATCAGCGCCGCCGGTGAGTTCATGGCAAAGTAGACGCCAGGATCGAGCACCGAGGCACAAATCAGCGCCATGATCGCCACAAAGGACTCCATCAGCATGGCGCCATAGCCGATGAAGCGAATATGGCTTTCGCGCTCCACCAGTTTTGGCGTGGTACCGCTCGACACCAGCGCGTGGAAGCCGGAGATTGCGCCGCAGGCGATGGTGATAAACAGGAACGGGAACAGCGCACCGGAGAACACCGGCCCCGTGCCGTCGATAAAGCGCGTCACCGCCGGCATCTTCAGTTCCGGCATGGCGAACAGAATGCCCACCGCCAGCCCGATGATCACGCCGATTTTTAAAAAGGTGGAGAGGTAATCACGCGGTGCCAGCAGCAGCCACACCGGCAGCGACGAGGCAACAAAACCGTAGATCACCAGCACCCACGTCAGCTCGGTGCCTTTCAGGGTAAAAATCGGTCCCCAGTACGGATCGGCCGCCACGTCACCGCCGTAAATGATCGCCGCCATCATCAGCACAAAGCCGATGATCGACACTTCGGCGATTTTACCCGGACGCAGAAAGCGCATATACACGCCCATGAACAGGGCAATCGGAATGGTGGCGGCGATAGTAAACAGCCCCCACGGACTGTTAGCCAGCGCTTTCACCACCACCAGCGCCAGCGCGGAGAGAATAATGATCATCACACCGAGCGCACCGAGCATGGTGACCACGCCGGCGAACGAGCCCAGTTCCTGGCGCGCCATCTCACCCAGCGAACGACCGTCCCGGCGCGTGGAGATAAACAGCACCAGAAAATCCTGCACCGCGCCGGCCAGCATCACGCCGACCAGAATCCAGATGGTGCCGGGCAGAAAACCCATCTGCGCCGCCAGGATCGGCCCGACCAGCGGACCGGCACCGGCGATCGCGGCAAAGTGGTGGCCAAACAGCACCCATTTGTTGGTAGGAACATAGTCCAGCCCGTCATTGAAGCGCTCTGCCGGCGTGCGGCGCCGGTCGTCCAGCTCAAAAATGCGCCTGGCGATAAACAGGCTGTAGAAGCGATACGCGATGCTATAGCAGGCGACGGAGGCGATCACCAGCCAGACGGCATTAACGTGCTCGCCGCGACTGAGCGCCAGCATGGCGAACGCAGCCGCACCAATTAACGCCACCGCTAACCAGATCAATCCGGTTCTGACGTTGTTCATGAGTTAACTCCTTGTAGGGACCGGGAAAAAGGCGATCGGAATACAACAAGTTAAAAGTAATGTAATGAATTGTTAACGACAGGGAATCGGATCAGAAGTGTGAAGCGGGAAACAAATTTAACAACTGCTGGGGCGGGCGGGGAAAAATGCGGGATAACGGCTGTTATCCCGCACGATTTCATGCTCAGGCGGCCGGACGGGCCACCACGCTGCGTGTTTCCATGCGCACTTCGGCGATGGTCACATCAATCACATCGGTCACGCGATAGGCCACTTCACCTTTGATCTGCACGGTGCCGCTCTCCTGCGAGCACACCAGTTCGTCACGCACGGCGTGAATGAACGGGGCAGGGATAAAGGCGACCGCACCGTTCTCCAGCAGGCGCACGCGCATGCCGCCGCGCGAAACGTCGATGATCTCCGCGCTGAATTTACGGTCAGTGCCGGCAAACGGCGCGAGGAAGCGCGCGTACAGCCAGTCACCGACATCACGCTCGGCCATACGGTTGAGACGGCGACGCTCACTCATGATCAGGGTCACGTCATCCTGTGGCCGCGCAATGCTTTCGCCGCGCACGATAGCCTTCAGCAGACGATGGTTGATCATGTCGCCGAATTTACGAATCGGTGACGTCCAGGTCGCGTAGGCGTCGAGGCCGAGGCCAAAGTGCGGGCCCGGTTCGGTGCTGATTTCGGCGAAACTCTGGAAACGACGAATGCGGCTGTCGAGATACTGGGTTGGCTGCGCATCAAGCTGACGACGCAGCTGACGGAAGCCTTCCAGCGTGGTAATGGCCTGCGGATCAACCGTGATACCGTGACCAGCCAGCACCCCAGCCGCCTGTTCCGCGTTCGCCTGGTCGAAACCGGTGTGCAGGTTGTAGATACCGAAGCCAAGCTTCTCCTGCAGCACTTTAGCGGCGCAGACGTTGGCGAGGATCATCGCTTCTTCCACGATGCGGTTAGCGATGCGGCGCGGTTCCGCAATAATATCCAGCACTTCGCCTTTCTCTCCCAGCACGAAGCGGTAGTCAGGGCGATCTTTAAATACCAGCGCGTGCGTCTGACGCCACTCGCCGCGCGCCAGGCACAGGCGATGCAGCAGGCGAATCTGCTGCGCGATGGTGTCATTTTCCGGCTGCCAGCTGCCGCTGTTCTCCAGCCAGTCCGACACTTCGTCGTACACCAGCTTGGCTTTGGATTCGATCCACGCGGCAAAGAAGTGGGCATCGTCAGCCAGGCTGCCATCCGGCAGCACAGTGACGCGACACACCAGCGCCGGACGCCTGACGTTAGGGCGCAGCGAGCAGACATCATCTGACAGTTCGCGCGGCAGCATCGGGATGTTAAAGCCCGGCAGATAGTTGGTGAAGGCGCGTCTGGAGGCCAGCTGGTCGAGTTCGCTGCCAGCAGCAACGTAAGCGGTCGGGTCGGCAATGGCGATGGTCAGCGCCAGCTTGCCTTCTGCCAGCTCTTCAACATACAGCGCATCGTCCATATCTTCGGTGCTGGCGCTGTCGATGGTGACAAAGTTCAGCGCGGTGAGATCTTCACGCTGCAGCTGTTCGTCCAGCATCTCGCCAAAGCCCACTTCCGGCGCTTCGCGCTCCAGATTGTGGCGCGACAGCGTGACCCACCACGGCGCGAGGTGATCGTCCGCGGTGACAACAAATTCGGTCAGTTCGGCATAGAACCCGCGATCGCCTTTCAGCGGATGGCGGCGCATCTCTGCCACGGCCCAGTCACCGTTCTGGAAATCGTGGGTCAGGCCACGCACCGCACGGCACTGAATCGCGTCTTTCAGCAGCGGATGATCCGGCACGATAGACAGGCGGTCATCTTTTTTCTGCACGCGGCCGACAAAGCGCGTCAGGAACGGCTCAATCAGGGTTTCCGGCTCCGCGCTCTCGCGGTCTTTATCAGTGTGGATCACGGCGGAAATGCGGTCGCCGTGCATCACTTTCTTCATCTGCGGAGGGGGAATGAAGTAGCTTTTCTGAGCGTCAACTTCGAGGAAGCCAAAGCCTTTTTCCGTGCCTTTCACAACACCTTCGGCGCGCGGGGTCTGCGCGTGAAGCTTCTCTTTCAGCTGCGCGAGCAGCGGGTTATCCTGGAACATAATATATTTAGTTTCGTGGCCTAAGAGCGGTGGACAGTTTTACGCGAATCAGGTCCGCGCGGCAAGGCTAAAACAGGCGAAAAAGCCGCTTTACGCGGCTTTTTACTTTCTGGTAACGCACAGAACTCAGGCGATACGCTGGGTAGGCGCGGCGGCGGTCAGCGCCAGCTTCACCGGTACCGATTTGGAGGTGGGCGTGCCGCTGCCGTCACCGTAGCTGGAGAGCGGTACCAGCGGATTGGTCTCCGGATAGTAGGCGGCGAGGTTACCACGCGGAATATTATACGGCACCAGCTTAAAGCCGCTGACGCGACGCGTCAGACCGTCATTCCACAGGGTTTCAATATCAACAAGCTGCCCTTCACTGAAACCGAGCGACGCCATGTCGTCCGGGTGGATAAACACCACTTCACGCTGACCGTATACGCCGCGATAGCGGTCATCCAGGCCATAAATGGTGGTGTTGTACTGGTCATGTGAGCGCAGCGTCTGCAACGTGAACGGCACTTCAACGTCATTGCCCAGCTGCGGGAACAGCGAGGTCGGCAGTGCCGCCGCGCTGAATTCTGCCTGACGCGATGGCGTATTGAAGCGCAGTTCTGCGGCAGCGTTACCGAGGTAAAAGCCGCCGGGAATATCACACTGACGGTTAAAATCAGCGAAGCCGGGGATGGTCGCCGCAATGTGATCGCGAATGATGTTGTAATCAGCGGCCATGCCGAGCCAGTCGATGTGGTCGCTGCCCAGCGTTGCGTGCGCGATACCGGCCACAATGGCTGTTTCCGAACGCTGCGTCTCCGCCAGCGGAATACCGACACCTTCTGAGGCATGCACCATGCTGAACGAATCTTCCACGGTGATGAACTGGTTGCCGCTGGCCTGGCGATCGCGCTCGGTACGGCCCAGCGTCGGCAGAATCAGGCCTTCGTGGCCCGGTACCAGATGGCTGCGGTTCAGCTTGGTGCTGATGTGCACCGTCAGACCACAGTGCTGCAGCGCTTCTTCGGTAACCGGTGAGTCCGGCGCCGCCGCGGCGAGGTTACCGCCCAGCGCAATCAGCACTTTGACTTCATCACGCAGCATGGCGTTGAGCGCTTCAACCGTGTTATGACCGTGCTCGCGCGGCGGTTCAAAAGCAAAATGTGCGCCCAGTGCATCGAGGAACGCTTTCGACGGTTTCTCGTCGATGCCCATGGTGCGGTTGCCCTGCACGTTACTGTGGCCGCGCACCGGACACAGACCCGCGCCTTGTTTGCCGAGCTGGCCAAACAGCAGCTGCAGGTTAACGATTTCCCGTACGGTATCGACCGAGTGTTTGTGCTGAGTAATGCCCATCGCCCAGGTGATGATCACCCGTTCGGCGCTCTGGTAAATGGCGGCGGCTTCGCGAATCTGCGCTTCGCTCAGGCCCGACTGCTGCACAATCTGCTCCCAGCGGGTCTCGTCCACAGCCGCCAGATACTGCTCAACGCCCTGGGTGTTGGCGTCAATAAAGGGCTGATCGAAAATGCCTTTTTCACCGGCGGCCAGCCGTTTACGCTGCTCCTCCAGTAGCGCTTTGACCATGCCGCGCACCGCCGCCATATCGCCGCCGAGGTTGGGCTGATAATAGGCAGAACTGATGTTGCCGGCCATCGACGTCACCACTTCCAGCGGCTTCTGCGGATCGGCAAAACGTTCCAGGCCGCGCTCGCGCAGGGTATTGAAGGTCACGATTCTGGCGCCGTGATCGGCGGCGTGACGCAGGCTGTGCAACATGCGCGGATGGTTGGTGCCGGGATTCTGGCCAAAGACAAAAATCGCATCAGCGTGGTCGAAATCGTCCAGGCGAATGGTGCCTTTACCGACGCCAATGCTGCGTTTCAGTCCGGTGCCGCTGGCTTCGTGACACATGTTGGAGCAGTCAGGGAAATTGTTGGTGCCCAGCACGCGGCCAAACAGCTGGTACAGCCACGAGGCTTCATTGCTGGCGCGACCGGAAGTGTACAGCTCGAGCTGATCCGGATGATCCATTGCCTGCAAATGCTGCGCGATCAGCGCAAAGGCGTCATCCCAGCTAATCGGCTCATAGTGATCGGTCGCGCTGTTGTAGCGCATCGGGTGGGTCAGGCGGCCCTGATACTCGAGGAAATAGTCGCTCTGCTGATACAGGGTGCTGACGCTGTGTTGGGCAAAAAATTCTGGCTCGACGACGCGGCGTGTCGCTTCCCAGGTCACGGCTTTCGCGCCGTTTTCACAGAAGCTGAAAGTGCTCTTGTTATCATCGCCCCAGGCACAGCCCGGGCAGTCAAAGCCGCGCGCTTTGTTCATGCGCATCAGGTTACGCATGTTTTTCAGGGCGGCTTTACTGTCAAGGACAAAACGGGTGGTGGCTTCCAGCGAGCCCCAGCCGCCCGCAGCGGCGCGATAGGGCTGAATCTTACGTTTAAATTTCATGATAGTCGCAGGCTTATTGTTTATGAATTGTTATCAGAATATGACTTCTGTTGGTGAGAAGTGTGCGACTGACGGCAAAAGTTGTCTAATTGATTGACTTAATGGTGCGATAGTTAACGTTTATCGCGCGGCAGGGGTAAAAGCGTGATCGGCATCATAAATTATCGGCTGCCGCGCGCCGGCGGGTAAGTGTGCGGCCAAATAGTGGCTAATAATTGCTCTTTCCGTTAGCAAAAGGGCGCGCTCCATGAAGCAACTTGCCAGTCAGGTTCACGCATTCGGCAAAGCCTTAATGATGCCGATCTCCGTCATTGCTGCCGCCGGTATTTTTCTCGGTCTGGCCGCCGCGTTGCAGAATCCGGCGATCACCGGTGAAGCATTTGCCAGTTTGCAGGTGCCGCAGTTGATCATCGGTTTTATTCGTAAAGTGGCGGGCGCGCTGTTTGCCAACCTGCCGGTATTTTTTGCCGTCGCCAGCGCGATTGGGCTGGCCAAAGCGGAGAAACCCACCGCCGCGTTTGCGGCAGTGATTGGCTATATCGCCATGAATGTGGGGATCAGCGCCACGCTGGCGGCGAAAGGGCTGACGGCGGCCACCACCACGCCCGAGGCGCTGCAGCAGGCGGGTATGGACCAGACCAGCGCCATGATGACGTCAGCCGAGTACATAGACATGCTCGGCATTTTTACCTACAACATGAGCGTGCTGGGCGGGGTGATTGCCGGCCTGCTCACTGTGATGCTGCACAACCGCTTCTATACCCAGCAGTTACCCACGGCGATCAGCTTTTTTGGCGGGCGTCGCTTTGTGCCCATCGTGACGGTGGTGGTGCTGCCGCTGACGGGCGTGCTGCTGGCGCTAATCTGGCCAACCATCGGTCAGGGCATTGCGTGGGTCGGCCAGATGATCGGTAAAAGCGGTCAGTACGGTGCCTTTTTGCTCGGCGCCTGCGAGCGCCTGCTGATCCCAACCGGCCTGCATCACATCCTCAATGAAACCGTGCGCTTTACGCCGATTGGCGGCATGGCGACGGTGGACGGCCAGACCATCGTCGGCGCGCTGAATATTTTCAACACCTCGCTGACCCATCCCGGCGCGATTCCGGACGACACCGTGCGTACCGCTACGCAGTTTCTCGCCCAGGGCAAAATCCCGGTGATGATGTTCGGTCTGCCCGCCGCCGCGCTGGCCATCTATCACACCGCCAAACCTGAACATAAACAGCGGGTCAAAGCGCTGGTGCTGGCCGGTGCGCTGACCTCGTTTACCACCGGCATCACTGAACCGCTGGAGTTCTGCTTCATCTTCGTCTCGCCGGTGCTGTACGTGATGCACGCGCTGCTGACCGGCCTGTCATTTATGCTGATGTCGATGCTGCACCTGATGATCGGTAACGTGCAGGGCGGCGCGATTGATCTGCTGGTGTTTGGCATTCTCGGCGGCAGCAAAACCCACTGGTGGTGGACGCTGGTGCTGGGCGCCATTTACGCGCCGGTTTATTACTGGGGCTTTCGCCTGGTGATTACCCGGATGCAGGTGGAAACGCCGGGGCGCGAATCCGAAGAGGAAGCCAAACCGCAGCAGGTGGCGGCGGATGAACGCACCCGCGTGATCATCAGCGGGCTAGGCGGAGAGGCCAATATAGAGGACGTCGATTGCTGCTTCACACGCCTGCGCGTGCGGGTCAAAGAGATGAAAGAAGTGGTGGATCAAACGCTGCTGTCGACCGGTGCCAACGGCGTCAACCGCGTCAGCGAGCACGATGTGCAGGTAATTTACGGGCCGCAGGTCGAGAAGATCGCCAATGAGGTGAAAAGTGCGCTCGGCGTCGCCTGATGCCGGGCGGTACCGTTAATCATGCGGGTCGTGATCGGTGGCGACCCGCCGCGTCTCCGCGCATGCATCACCCGCTATCCGCCTGAGCAATCCGCCTGACAACGCAGAAATTTCTTCGCTAAGTGCGCGTTGGGGCGCGACGAGTTTTGCTACCATAACGCGATAAAAATTCGACGGCGGATAAGAAAATCGACATCAAACAATTGATCTATCTGTGCAATCTGGAACGCGAGCGCCATTTTGGCCGCGCGGCGGAGGCCAGCTTCGTCAGCCAGCCCACGCTCTCGATGCGGCTTAAAAACCTTGAGCGCGAGCTGGGGCTGTCGCTGATCAATCGCAGCAACAACTTTGACGGCTTCACCCCAGAAGGGGAACGCGTGCTGACGTGGGCGCGCGAAATTGTTTCGGTGTATCAGGGACTGAAGCTGGAAGTGGAGTCGCTCAAACACGGCGTCAACGGCACGCTGCGGCTGGGTGTGATGCCACAGTGCAGCGTAGCGCTGCCGGCGTTACTGAAAGCGGTGGAAGCGCGCTATCCGCAGCTCGACTATCGCGTTTCTGCCATGAGCGCCGATCAACTGCTGGAAGCGCTTAACAGCCACACCGTGGACGGCGGTATCGGCTTTTTTGAGCTGACGTCACTGCGGGAACTGCATTTCCAGACCGCGCTGCTCAACGATCGCGGTGTCGAAGCGATTTTCCATCCCGATCACTTCCCGGCGCTGCTGCAGCATGAGCGGCTATCGCTGTACACGCTGGCGAGCCAGCCGCTGTGCCTGGCCGAGCCCACGCGCTATTTCCGGCGTTACCTCGACGGACATCTGCGTGAAACCGGCGTGCTGCCGCGGGTGATTGTGGAAAGCGCCTCGGTGATGCAGCTGATTCAGAGTGCGCAGGTTGGTCTGGGCGTCATGGTGTCGCCCTGCGGCCATCTGCTACCGGAAATGCTGCACCATCTGGCGCGCCGGCCAATTGATATCGCGCCGATGGGACGTCAGGCGGCGCTGGTGATTGCTGAGCCGGGCAGGGCGTCGCCGCTGTCGCAGCACTTCTTTGACGAAGCACGCCGCCACCTGGCAGATTAGCGCGCTTCGCCCAGCGCCATCAGCAGTCGATCCTGCCAGCTGGCAAATGCCACCGCCTGCATCAGCGTGAACAGGCGCTCGCTGCCCCAGCCCGCGTTTAACAGCGGCTGCAGATGTGCGGCACTGAAGCGCTCCGGCAGCCGGGTAAGCTGGGCGCTCAGCGCGATCACCTGCTGCGTCAGGCTGTCATCGCTGGCCTGATCCACATCGTGCAGCAAACGCGTGCGCCAGCCGTTCGCCAGCTGCGCGAACTGGCGTCGGCAGCCCAGTACGCGCGCGCTGACTGCCTGCGCCAGCTGTTCCTCTTCCCCACCATAAGCCTCAAGCCGCTGACGCAGCGTCGCCCAGCCATACAGCGCCTGGGCATCGTGCACCAGCAGCCAGACAGCGTCGTCGAGTCCGGCCATACCCTGACAAAAGGTCACCGCCGCCAGCTGGTCAGCGCTGGCATAGCGCAGCTCAACCGGCTTGAGGGCGTGCTGCCAGGCAGCAGCCTGACTGAACAGCACCGCATCGGCGTCGTTGGGCGGCGTGACGCCAGGGATCCAGCGCACCGGCAGGCCCATCATCGCCTGAAGCGCGGCGACCACGCGCGCCTGATAGCTGACGTAGCCTACTAGCTGGTTGAGCGTAACGATATCGGGTTCAGTCAGGCCTACCGCATCCAGCGCGCTGATGCTGCTGGCGGTAATCAGCTCCGGCTGCATCGCCAGCTGGCGCGCATACTGCGTGATTTGCGTCAGGCGATTATTGCTTTCGCGCGAAGAATCCGGTCCCGGCAGCGGATTAAGCCGCGCCGAGTAGTGATTGCACAGCCGCTGCACGCCAGCCACCTGTGCCACCGTGAGTGCGGTGCTGAGACGATCGTACAGCGTTAGCGTGTGGGTCAGCGAGGTGCTGACCGCATCAGGCAGCAGGGTATGGCTCAGGTCGCGTGCCGCCTGTAGCACTGGCTGAAAGCGCTGCAGCAGCGGCTGCAGTGCGCTGGCTTCCTGCTGCAGGCCGAGCAGAAAACGGTCATCAATATGAGCGGCTTCGGGAACCAGGGGAGCAGCAGCGGACGTATGCGGGCGAGTCTGGCTTTCATAAAACCAGTGGTCATGGCCGGGAGAACGGCGGTGTTCCATGGTCATTCCTTTCGCAAAAAACGGACTGAGTGCACAACGGGCAAATCTGAAAAGCGCATCGCCACTCAAGGGCTAGCTTATCGTCGCTGAACGGCTGTCCACGGCAAAAGAATGATGGGGAATAATTAATAGCGTGTGGCTATAAGGCGGGGGAGAGAAAAGAAAAAGGGCGAGCACCTGGCTCGCCCGCAGAACTTATTTCAGTTCCAGCTCGTTCATCGCGGCAATGCTGAAGCCGCCATCCACGTGCACCACTTCACCGGTGATACCACCCGCCAGGTCTGAGCACAGGAAGGCCGCAGAGTTACCCACGTCTTCGATGGTGACGGTACGACGAATCGGGGTTACCGCTTCGCAGTGTGCCAGCATCTTACGGAAATCTTTGATGCCTGATGCGGCCAGGGTACGGATTGGACCAGCAGACACGGCGTTAACACGCACGCCTTCCGGACCCATCGCATTCGCCATGTAACGCACGTTGGCTTCCAGCGACGCTTTCGCCAGACCCATCACGTTGTAGTTCGGGATAGCGCGCTCTGCACCCAGGTAAGAGAGGGTCAGCAGTGCTGCGTTCGGGTTCAGCATCGCGCGGCACTCTTTGGCCATCGCCACAAAGCTGTAGGCGCTGATGTCGTGCGCGATTTTGAAGCCTTCACGGGTAACGGCGTTCACATAGTCGCCATCCAGCTGGTCGCCCGGGGCGAAGCCGATGGAGTGAACAAAGCCGTCAAATTTCGGCCAGGTTTTTGCCAGTTCAGTGAACAGGGCAGTGATGCTCTCGTCTTCTGCCACATCGCACGGCAGAACAATGTCTGAACCCAGTTCTTTAGCGAACTCTTCCACGCGACCTTTCAGTTTGTCGTTCTGGTAGGTGAAAGCCAGTTCTGCGCCCTGTTTGTGCATCGCCTGCGCAATACCGTAGGCGATGGAAAGTTTACTGGCAACGCCAGTAATCAGAATGCGCTTACCGGAAAGAAAACCCATAGCTGTAATCCTTATGGTCATTGTTGTTGGCGGTCGCGATGATTAAAAATTGTGCGACCGACGTTAATCGACGTGCGGATTCTAGCACAAAGCTACAATCTCTGCTAAAGACTTGTTTCAAACCTCAATTGATTATGATAAAAGATTCTAATCAATCGAAAGAAGCCATAATTATTGTAATATTCGGTTGAACAGTCACTAAATTAAAGCCAAAACTAATTTACCATCCCTGAGGTTAAAAATGGAATTACATGCCTACACGCGAACTATATCTGATGTTTTTTCACAGAAAAGGAAGTACGTTGTTCCAAGATTTCAGCGACCTTATTCATGGGTAAAAGATCAAGTCAGAGAGCTAGTGGATGACATTCTTAATAATATTGAAGTAGAAGATGGTAGATACATCAATCAAGAGTATTTTATCGGTTCAATGGTTCTTATCGGGGATGATAAAGATCTGTCTATGCAGATTGTAGATGGTCAACAGAGGCTAACTACCCTTACTATTCTACTCTCAGCCTTATGTCAAAAATTTATTGATGTGGGCCACGAACCATTAGCAGACTCAATTTATAAAAACTATATTTCTGGAGTTGATGATAACGCCCAGCCCTATTTCAAGCTGGAAAATGAGAACCCCAAACCATTTTTCCAAAATGAAATTCAACATATAACTAAAAAGAGAAAGACCTTAGCTATATCTGAAGAAGAAAAAACTCTAGAAAATAGCTACAACCTTTGCTTGCAACTTCTTTCTGATGTATCTCTCTCCAAAAAATTCAACTTTAAGAAATCAGATAAAGAATTTTATAAAAAGACGCTGGTGAGTGTGAGAGATCAAATAGTAAATAACCTAAAGGTTATTTATATCACAGTAAAAGAGGAAGAGGAAGCTTACACAATTTTTGAAACGCTAAATGCAAGAGGAATGAACCTTAGCTTTGTAGACTTGATAAAAAATAAAATCTTTAAATCTTTAAAAGAACTTCATCCAGATGATGATGCTAAAACATATTGGAATAATATTAAAAGAGAACTGACTAAGCGTGATGGTGCCAATGTTGATATGGAACAGTTTATTAGACATTGGTGGATATCTAAATATTCATATGCTAGTAAGGAAAATATTTATCCCGCTTTTAAGAAAGAGTCTTCTAAGCCCGGTTTTTCAGCGCATGACTTCATTGAAGATCTTTTGGATGGAGCTCGGTTATATACAAAGCTTTTTTCTCCTATTGCTAGCGACTTCCCTCAGCAACAAGATAAGAAGCTGTTTACCAGTTTGGTTTCTATAAGAAATTTTAATATTACACAAAATCGGCCGCTAATAATGTCTCTTTTTGATGCTCAAGCCAAAGGGAATTTGAAGCATACAGATTTAAATGCCACCCTTGAAAAAATTGAAAGATTTCACTTTGCTTTCAACTCAATCTGTTCAATGCGTCCTTCCGGTATAGAGGGTAGTTATTCCAAAGCTGCACGTGGTTTAAGAACAGCTAAGAACAAGCGTGAGGTTTCAGCGATAATTAAGGAGTTAAACCAAAATTTATCCTCGTGGATGCCTGAAAAAGAACTCTTTGTAGAAGGTTTTTTAAAGCTAAAATTTTCTGATCAAATAACCAAAGATAAAAAAATAATACAATATATTTTCTTGAAAATTGAACGCGACAATACCTTTACGGATGAATTTGAACCTTCTAATATTACTATTGAACATATTGCCTCCCAAAGCGATGAATCCATTGATAATCGATATGATATCGGTAATCTTTTGCCGTTGGGTGCTAATATTAATAGTCGAATAGGTAATAAGAAACTTGACGTAAAAATAAAAAGTTATGCCAAATCAGAATACTATATGGTAAGCGATTTTTTAAAGCTATATGCAACAAAAAAAACCTGGGGGCAGAAAGAAATAGCTGAGAGAGGTAAAAATCTAGCTAATCACTTCTACGATAAGTTTTTAGTCTGGTAAATATTTTAGAGGAGGGATTTCCCTCCTCTAAGGTTTCGAAAAATTTAACGCTCGCGCCGCCACGCCTCGGCGGTTAACGCTTCGCCAAAATGACTGGCAATCAGCCGTTTGGTTAAGTCGTGCAGCGGCGAGGCCAGCACGTCAGCGGTGCCGCCGCGCTCCACCACTTCGCCCTGATGCATCACCAGCACCTGGTCGCTGATGTGCTTCATCATGCCAAGATGCTGAGTGACATAAATATAGGCGATGCCGTGTTTCTCCTGCAGCTCCAGCATCAGGTTCACCAGCTGCGAACGCATGGTCATGTCCAGCGAGGCGAGGGCTTCATCGGCGACAATCACCTTCGGCTGCAGAATCAGCGCGCGCGCCAGCGCCAGACGCTGCTTCTGGCCGGGCGCCAGCATGTGCGGATAGTAGCCGGCATGGTCGCGCAGCAGCCCGACCTGACGCAGCGTGGCAATGATGCGCTTTTCGCGTGCTTCATCATCAAGATCGGTATTCAGCCGCAGCGGAAAATCAAGGATCTGGCTGACGCGCTGGCGCGGATTGAGCGACGTCGACGGATCCTGAAAAATCATGCGAATCCGCTGGCTGCGGTAGCCGTAATCGCCGTAGCTAAGCGGGTGATCGTCAATCAGCATCTCGCCTTCGCTTGGCGCCACCATGCCGCTCAGCATCTTCGCCAGCGTGGATTTGCCCGAACCGTTCTCGCCGATAATGGCCAGCGTCTGCTTTTCGCGCAGGGTAAAACTGACGTTTTTCACCGCTTCAACATGCTGGCGCCGGAACAGCCCGGTGCGGTAGCGGTAGGTTTTGCTCAGGTTGCGCACTTCCAGCAGGGTTTCCATTATTGGCTCTCCATATTCAGCGGGAAGTGACAGGCGTAAAGATGCGCTTTGCTGCCGCTCAGGCGCGGCGTTTCGATGCATTTACGCTGCGCGTAAGGGCAGCGCGGACCGAGACGGCAGCCAATCGGCAGATGTTCCAGCGACGGTATCGCGCCGGACAGCGTATTCAGGCGGCTTTTATGCGGCAGCGCGCGGCCAAAGTCGGGCATGGCGCGGATCAGCGCCTGCGTATACGGATGGTGCGGCGTTTCCATCAGATCGTCACTCTGCGCGGTTTCCACCGTTTGTCCGCAGTACATCACGTTAATGCGGTCCGCCCACTGACTCATGGTGCGCAGGTCATGGCTGATCAGCAAAATCGTGGTGTTGTTATTCTGATTGAGGCGGCTCAGCAGACGGAAAATCTGCGCCTGGGTGGTGGGCTCCATGGCATTGGTCGGCTCATCAGCAATCAGCAGGCGCGGCTGATTGGCCAGCGCGATGGCGATCATCACCTTCTGACATTCGCCTTCGGTCAGCTCATACGGGAAGCTGCGCATAATGTCTTTGTGATCTTTGATGCCGACGCGATGCAGCAGCTCAATGGCGCGCTCTTTGCGCCAGAACCACAGGCGCTGATACCAGCGGCCTTTAAAGGTCCAGCGTGGAATGGCCTGCATCAGCTGGCGGCCGACACTTTCAGAAGGATCGAGACAGGATTGCGGCTCCTGAAAAATCATCGACACGTTATGGCCAACGATGCGCCGCCGTTCGCGCGGCGACAGGCGCAGCAGATCGATATCATCAAACACCATGCGGTCGGCGGTGACGCGCCAGTTATCTTTGGTCACGCCGCAGATGGCTTTCGCCACCAGACTTTTCCCCGAGCCGGATTCGCCCACCAGGCCACGCACTTCGCCCTCGTTTAGCGTCAGATTGATGCGATCGACCGCTTTCACCGGACCTTCAGCGGTCATGAATTCAATGGTCAGATTTCGGATGTCCAGTAACGGCATTATTCCACTCCCGCAGCGACGGCGCGACGGATGCCATCGCCCAGCAGGTTAACAATCAATACGCTTACCATCAGCGCGGCACCCGGCAGCATCACCGTCCACGGCGCCACGTAAATCAGCTCCAGCGCGTCACCCAGCATCGCACCCCATTCGGGCGAGGGCAGCTGCGCGCCGAGGTCGAGAAAGCCGAGCGCGGCGATGTCGAGGATCGCCATCGACAGCGAGCGGGTAAATTCACTGACCAGCAGCGGCAGGACGTTTGGCAGCACCGCATTCCACAGAATATTCAGGTTGCGCGCACCATCCAGCCGCAGCGCCACCACATACTCTTTTTCCATCTCATCATGCACCGCCGTGTAGATTTCGCGCACCAGACGCGGGATCAGCGCCAGCAGTACCGCCAGCATTGCATGCTCCAGCCGCGGGCCAAGAAAGGCCACCACGATAATCGCCAGCAGCAGAGAGGGAATCGACAGCAGCGTATCCAGCACGTGATTCATCACCGCCGAGCGCAAACCGTGGGTAATTCCCGCCAGCACGCCCAGCAGCAGCGCGCAGATTGCTGCCAGCACCGTAACCAGCAGCGCAGAGCCAACCGTCGGCGCCACGCCGCTCAGTAAACGGCTTAGCACATCGCGCCCGAGATCGTCAGTGCCGAGAAAGAAGGAGACATCGCCGTAGCGCGACCACGACGGCGGCAACAGCTGATAGCCGAGAAACTGCTGGTCGATACCGTAAGGGGACAGCAGCCCGCCGAACAGGCAGAGAAACAGCAGGATGCCGAAGCCGTACAGGCCAATCATGGCGCTGGTATCGCGATAAAAGCGCTGCCAGCTGAGGCGAAACGCACTCGGCAGCCGCTTCTCGGCGTAGATGTTATCTGAGGGCATACCACTCCTTGTGTTTCAGCGGATTGAGCGCCGCACCGATAATATCCGACAGTACGCTGACCAGAATTACCAGCCCGCCAACCACCATCACGCCCGCGGAGATCGCCGCGTAATCCTGCTGACGGATGGCGTTAATCAGCCAGCGTCCCAGTCCGGGCCAGTTGAACACCACTTCGGTGATCATCGCCAGCGTCAGCATGGTGGAGAATTGCAGGCCAAGACGCGGGATCACCGGCGGCAGTGCGTTGTGCAACACGTGACGGCGAATCACGGTGAAGCGCGACAAGCCGCGCGTTGCCGCTGCCTTGACGTAATTTTTATCCATCACGTCGCTGGTGCTGTTGCGCAGCAGGCGAATCACTTCGGTGGTCGGTGCCACAGCCAGCACGATCACCGGCAGAATCAGGTGCGTCAGCGCACTGACCAGCATTTCGTGCCGCCACGGTGAAGGGCTAAGCCAGGCGTCAATCAGGGCAAAACCAGTAATGTTCTGCACCGGATAGAGCAGGTCGAAACGGCCGGAAACCGGCAGCCAGCCCAGCGTCAGCGAAAACAGCAGGGTAAACAGCAGCGCCAGCCAGAACACTGGCATTGAGAAGCCCAGCAGCGCCAGCGCGCTGATGGCTTTATCCTGCCATTTATTGCGCATTACGCCGGCGCAGATGCCGAGCGGAATACCAACCAGCAGCGCCAGCATAAACGCCAGCACGCACAGTTCCAGCGTGGCGGGAAACACCTCGCGCAGCTGTATATCAATTGCCTGACCGTTGGTACTGGAGACACCGAAATCAAACTGCAGCAGCCCTTTAAACCAGAACCACCAGGCATCGAACAGCGAGGCGCCTTCCAGCGGCGCGTTAGGCGTGAAATAGCTCAGGCTGAAACTCACCAGCGAGAGTAAGAACAGAGTGATGATCAACAACAGCAGGCGCCGCAACAGATAGATGATCATGCTTACTCCTCGCCGTGCTCATCGCGGTAAACCCCGGCGAACGAGGCATTACCGAAGGGACTCAGCACCAGGCCTTTAATATCGTGCCGGTAAGCCTGCAGGCGCAGCGATGACGCCAGCGGCAGCACCGGCAGCGCCTGCGCCAGCATCTGCTGGGCGCGATCGTAGCTGTCGATACGCGCCGACAGCTGCTGCGACAGCAGCGCGCGCTGCAGCGCCTCATCAAACGCGGGCGAACACCAGTGCGCGTAGTTGGTCTGCGAACGAATCGCCGCGCAACTCAGCAACGGGCGGAAGAAACTGTCCGGATCGTTACTGTCGGTGGCCCAGCCGGTCAGGGTTAAATCGTGATTCATGGCCATCAGCTGTGCTTCCTGAAAACGCCCCTCGACTGGCGCGATGGTGACGCGCACGCCCACCTGCGCCAGATCCGCCTGCAACAGCTCGGCGGTTTTAAGCGGGCTGGGGTTCCACGACATCGAGGTGGTCGGCACCACCAGGCGCAGATGCAAATCTTCAATGCCCAGCGCTTTTAATGCTTCACGCGCTTTTGCCGGATTGTATTCCGTCACGCGCGCATCATTATCGTAAGCCCACGAGGCGCGCGGCAGAATAGAGGCTGCGGTTTCCGCCGTGCCGTAATAAATCGACTCCATCAGCCGCTCGTTGTTGATTGCCAGCGCCAGCGCGTGGCGCACTTCCGGCCGGTCGAGCGGCGGTTTGCGGGTGTTAAACGCCAGATAGGCGATGTTCATGCCAGGACGCAGCGTCATGCGCAGGCGCGGATCGTCGCGCAGAATCGACAGCTGGCTGGCGGCCGGGTAGGCCAGTACGTCACATTCGCCGGTCAGCAATTTCGACAGGCGGCCAGTGCCGCCCACGCCGAGGTCGATCACCACCTGTTGCAGACGCGGCACGCCTTTCCAGTAGTGCGGATTGCGCGCCAGACGCAGATATTGCCCGGTGCGGTACTCACTCAGCTGGAACGGGCCGGTGCCCACCGGCTGGCGATCCAGCTGTTCCTGCTGGCCTGCCGCGCTCAGCTGGCTGGCGTACTCCTGCGACAACACCGGCGCGTAGTGGGTGGCGATATGCCACAGGAACGAAGCGTCCGGGCTGTTGAGGCGGATCTCTACCGTGTCGTTATCCAGCTTCTTCACGCTCTGCACCGAGTCGGCAAACTGCAGGCTGTCGAAGTAGGGATAGCTGCCGCCGTTGACGTTATGCCACGGATGCTGGCGATCGAACATGCGGGCAAAGCTGAAGACCACGTCGTCGGCGTTCATTTTGCGCGTCGGCGTAAACCAGTTGGTATGCTGGAACGAAACATCTTTGCGCAAGTGGAAGCGGTAAGTCGCGCCGTTATCGCGCACTTCCCAGCTCTGCGCCAGATCGGGGATCAGGCGATAGGTATAAGGGTCGACGTCGAGCAGGCGGTCATACAACTGTGCCGCCAGCGTATCGACCACCAGCCCGCTGCTGACCATCTGCGGGTTGAAGGTGTTAACCGTGCCGTTCACGCAATAAACAAAGCCGCTGTGGCGGATAGAGTCCGCGGGCGCGGCGAGCGCAGAGGCACTCAGGACGCTGAGACCAAGCAGCAGCGCGGGGAATAATTTTGGCATAGAACTCAACGATTCTCGGGCAATAGCGAGAGTGTATCGCAAAGCAAGCGTACTCCCCAAATCCGCCGCGTATCTGCGCTTTTTTTACCCAGCGGGCAACGGTGGTAAGCACAACCTTAGTGTGGAAATGAGAAAAATTCTCAATTAGAGCTTTACAGATGATAATAGGAATGATTATTATTCTTCTGCGCTTCGACGGTGGCTCTACCGAAGAAGAGCACGACATTGCTCACATTGCTTCCAGTATTACGTTGCCCGCACCTCGTGTTGCGGGCTTTTTTTTGCGCCATCGTCAGCCGCGCATCGTTATGTTCCTTCCGGCAATCCTCATGCGAAATCGGCATCGGTCATTTGTTACGCGCAGGGTAGTCTGGGCTTTTCATCTGCAGAGAAATGATAATGAAAAGAGTGACTTTAACGATGCTGTTACTGGCCAGCGGCAGCGTCGCGGCGCACGGCGTTACCCTGCGCATTGCCGATCAAAAGGGCAACATGCGCGCCGAGCTGGAAGCAGCGCAGCAGCTCAACGATCTCTCCTACCGTATCGAATGGGCGGAATTTCCGGCCGCCGCTCCGCTGGCCGAAGCCCTGAATGCCGGGGCGGTTGATGCCGGTATTATTGGTGATGCGCCGCTGCTGTTCTCGCTGGCCGCAGGTTCGCAGGTTAAAGCGGTGGCCGTCAGCAAATCCACCCCGGCCGGGCTGGCGGTGCTGGTTGCGCCGGACTCACTCATCAAAACGCCGCGGGATCTGCGCGGTAAACGTATCGCTACCGGGCGCGGGTCGATCGGTCATTTTATCGCGCTGAAAGCGCTGGAAAGTGCCGGGCTGAGCGATAAAGCAGTCAGCTGGCGCTTTCTCACGCCTGCCGATGCGCGCATTGCGCTGGCGAGTGGCTCCGTCGATGCGTGGGCAACCTGGGATCCTTACACCGCGCTGGCAGAAGTGACGCATACCGGGCGCGTGCTAATCAACGGCGTGGGGCTCTCCAGCGGCAACAGCTTCCTCGCCGCCACCGATGCGGCACTGAGTGACGCCAGTAAACGTGCGGCGCTGCAGGATTATATTAACCGGCTGGCGGCCGCTGACCGCTGGGCCAATCGCCACGTTGAGGCGTATTCCGCCAGGCTGGCGAAAATCATCGGTTTTCCTCAGGAGGCTGCCGCCAAATCTTTTGCCCGACGTCAGTCACACTGGCAGAGCATTGACGACCACACCGTACAACAGCAGCAGGAAACCGCCGACTTTTATCAAAAGTACGGCCTGATTACTCAGCCACTCGATGTCAAGCCGACCTTTTATCGCGGTCTGCAGGTGGCACAACAGTAACCCTTTGTGCGCCGGTATTTGGCGAACAGGCGGGATGCGCGTAGCATGGCGGCATCAAATCCGTGGCGGATAACCCAATGTTAATCAAAACCTTTGATGGTCATAATGACCTGTTGCTCAACCTGTGGTTGCATCATCGCGACGATCCGGCCACTGCCTTCTTTACCGGTATCGAAAAAGGACACCTCGATTTTCCGCGCATGCAGCAGGGCGGCTTTTCCGGCGGATTGTTTGCGCTGTTTGTGCCGCCGCAGCGCTACGTCAGCGAAGTAGCACCTCAGCTGGCCGGTGAAGCGTGGCAGCCGCTGGAGATCCTGTGGCAGCAGCTGGAGATTCTGAAAACGCTGGTTGCCCGTTCTGACGGCCGGGCGCGCCTGTGCCTCAGCACCGCCGATATCGCCGCCTGCCGGCGCGATGGCATACTGGCAATGGTGGCGCACATTGAGGGCGCGGACGGTTTTGACGGCGACGGCGCCGATCTTGCCGCCTTCTGGCAGGCGGGCGTGCGTAGCATCGGTCCGTTCTGGAATCTGGAAAATCGCTTTGGCGCTGGCGTCACCGGCGCATTTCCCGGTTCGCCGGATAGCGGTCCGGGGCTGACTGCCGACGGCGAGCGGCTGATCGCGCTGGCGAATCAGCAGCGCATGATGATCGACGTGTCGCACATGAATGAAAAAGCATTCTGGGACACGGCCCGGCTCTCATCCGCGCCGCTGGTCGCCAGCCACTCGAATGCGCACGCGCTGTGCGCGCAGCCGCGCAACCTTACCGATGACCAGTTGCGGGCGATTCGCGATAGCGGTGGCGTGGTCGGCATTAACTTCGGCAACGCCTTTCTGCGCGCCGACGGTAAGCGCGACGATGATGGCGGCTTGATCGAAATTGTTAAACACTGTGAGCATCTGATGACTATTATGGGAAGCGATCACGTCGCGCTGGGGTCGGATTTTGACGGCATCAGCGTGCCCGCAGAGCTTAAAGATGTCACCGGTTTGCCGCGGCTGTATGCGCTGATGCGCAGTCTCAACTATGATCAGGCATTGCTGGAACAACTTGCCTGGGGCAACTGGCAGCGGGTATTGCACCAAATCTGGCAGGCCTAAGTGTATTTCCTTACGCAATCAGGGTTGATCTGCTCGCTACATTGGCGCAACATCGCCCCGCGTTATCCATTGCTGGCGGAAGCTTTGTTTCTGTCGCAATGTTTTTAGCAGAGCCTGCTCTGCGTTTTAAGACTATGAGGAAGAATATTATGTGGAAAAAACCTGAGTTTGTTGACCTGCGTCTGGGCCTGGAAGTAACGCTGTACATCTCCAACCGCTAAGACGTCCTGCCCGCCGTTCGTGCGGGCATTTTCTTTTCCTGCTTCGGTCCTTCACATGTTTATTAAAGTCCTCGGTTCGGCGGCTGGCGGTGGCTTTCCGCAGTGGAACTGTAACTGCGCCAACTGCAGCGGGCTGCGTAACGGCACGCTCCAGGCGCAGGCGCGCACCCAATCCTCAATCATTGTCAGCGATAACGGTACCGACTGGGTGTTGTGCAACGCTTCGCCGGACATCAGCCAGCAAATCGCCCGCACGCCGGAACTGGTGAAACACGGCGTGCTGCGCGGAACGGCGATTGGCAGCATTATTTTGACCGACAGCCAGATCGATCACACCACCGGTCTGCTGAGCCTGCGTGAGGGCTGCCCGCATCAGGTATGGTGCACGCCGGAAGTGCATGCCGACCTCACCAGCGGCTTCCCGATTTTTACCATGCTGCAGCACTGGAACGGCGGCCTGCAGCATCGTGCGCTTACGCCGCTTGAGCCGTTTCGCGTTGACGTCTGCGCCAGTCTGCAATTCACCGCCATTCCGATTCTCAGCAATGCGCCACCGTATTCGCCGTATCGCGATCGTCCGCTGCCGGGACATAACGTGGCGCTGTTTATCGAAAACACCGCCAGCGGACAGACGCTGCTGTATGCGCCAGGCCTCGGCGAACCGGATGCGGTGATTATGCCGTGGCTGCAAAAAGCCGACTGCCTGCTGATCGACGGCACCGTGTGGCAGGATGATGAGCTGCTGACCACCGGCGTCGGCAAAAATACCGGCAAAGCTATGGGCCATCTGGCGCTGGCGGAAGAGCAGGGGCTGATGGCGCTGCTGGCCGCGCTGCCGGCCAGACGCAAAATTCTGATTCACATTAACAATACCAATCCGATTCTCAACGAGCATTCGCCGCAGCGCCAGTTCCTGACGCAGCAGGGCATTGAAGTGAGCTGGGACGGCATGGCGATCCATTTGCAGGAGTCCGCATCGTGATCATTACCGAGGCGTTGTCACCCGAAGCCTTTGAACAGGCGCTGCGTGCCAAAGGCGCGTATTACCATATTCATCATCCTTACCATATCGCGATGCACAACGGTACCGCGACGCGCGAGCAGATTCAGGGCTGGGTGGCGAACCGTTTTTACTATCAGACCAATATTCCGCTGAAAGATGCGGCGATCATGGCCAACTGTCCGGATCCGGCAACGCGCCGTAAATGGGTACAGCGTATCCTCGATCACGACGGCCGTAACGGCGAGGAAGGAGGCATTGAAGCCTGGCTGCAGCTGGGAGAAGCGGTCGGACTCGATCGCAAAGTCTTGCTGTCAGAGAAGCTGGTGTTGCCAGGCGTACGGTTTGCCGTTGATGCCTATGTCAACTTTGCGCGTCGCGCCAACTGGCAGGAAGCAGCGTGCAGCTCGCTCACCGAGCTGTTTGCCCCGCAGATTCATCAGTCGCGCCTCGACAGCTGGCCGCAGCACTATCCGTGGATCAAAGAGGAAGGCTATTTCTACTTCCGCAGCCGCCTGAGCCAGGCGAACCGCGATGTGGAACATGGCCTGGCGCTGGCACTGGAAGTCTTTACCAGCGCTGAGCAGCAGAACCGTATGCTGGAGATCCTGCAGTTTAAACTCGACATTCTCTGGACCATGCTGGATGCCATGACCATGGCATACGCGCTGCAGCGTCCGCCGTACCACACGGTGACCGATCAGGTCGCCTGGCACAGTACAAGACTGGTGTAATCACATGAAAGAGACTCTGATTCCGGCGTTTCGCCGCGGCTATCGTCTGCAGTGGGAAGCCGCGCAGGACAGCCACGTGGTGCTTTACCCGGAAGGGATGGCGAAGCTGAATGAAACCGCTGCCGCCATTCTGGAACTGGTAACCGGCAAGCAGGATGTGGCGGCCATTATCGCCACGCTCAATGCGCGTTTTCCGGAAGCGGGCGGCGTCGATGATGACGTCAAAGACTTCCTGCAATCGGCCATTGAACAGAAGTGGATCCAGTGTCGTGAACCCGAATAAACCTGGCGTGAATGCGCCGCTGTGGCTGCTGGCGGAGCTGACTTATCGCTGCCCGCTGCAGTGTCCTTACTGCTCGAACCCACTGGATTTTTCGCAGCAGGAACAAGAGCTGAGCACCGAACAGTGGATCGAGGTGTTCCGCCAGGCACGCGCCATGGGCAGCGTGCAGCTGGGCTTTTCCGGTGGTGAACCGCTGACGCGCAAAGATCTGCCGGAGCTGATTCGCGCCGCGCGCGATCTGGGCTTTTACACCAACCTGATCACCTCCGGCATTGGCCTGACGGAGAAAAAGCTTGATGCCTTCGCCGACGCCGGGCTGGATCACATCCAGATCAGTTTCCAGGCGAGTGATGAAACGCTGAACGCCGCGCTGGCCGGTTCGCAGAAGGCGTTTCAGCAGAAGCTGGCGATGGCAAAAGCGGTGAAAAAGCACGGCTACCCGATGGTGCTGAACTTCGTGCTGCACCGCCATAACATCGACCAGATCGATAAAATCATCGATCTGTGTATTGAGCTGGAGGCGGATGATGTCGAGCTGGCCACCTGTCAGTTCTACGGCTGGGCGCATCTTAACCGCCAGGGGTTGCTGCCAACGCGCGAGCAGATTGCCCGCGCCGAAGCGGTGGTTGCGCGCTACCGTGAGCGCATGGGCAGCAGCGGCAATCTCACCAATCTGTTGTTCGTCACGCCGGATTACTACGAAGAGCGGCCCAAACCCTGTATGGGCGGTTGGGGATCGATATTTCTCAGCGTGACGCCGGAAGGTACGGCGTTACCCTGTCACAGCGCTCGCCAGCTGCCGGTGCAGTTCCCCTCAGTGCTGGAGCAGAGCCTGGAGGATATCTGGTACAACTCGTTTGGCTTCAATCGCTATCGCGGCTTCGACTGGATGCCAGAACCGTGCCGCTCATGCGATGAGAAAGAGAAAGATTTCGGCGGTTGCCGCTGCCAGGCATACATGCTGACCGGCGATGCCGACAACACCGACCCGGTATGCAGCAAGTCGCCGCATCACGGAAAAATTCTTGAGGCACGCCGCGAAGCCAGCTGCAGCGATATCAAAATCGCCCAGCTGCAGTTCCGCAACCGCAGCAATTCTGAGCTGATTTTCAAACAGCGGGTCACCTGATGTGCGAACGCAGCCTGACGCTGGCTAACGGTCTGCGCTGTCATCTGTCGCACCAGCCCGACGCGCGGGAAAGCGCGGCGCTGGTGCGCGTCGGCGCGGGCAGCCTGCACGAACCCGATCGCTGGCCCGGCCTGGCGCATCTGCTGGAACATCTGCTGTTTTGCGGCAGCGCTGGCTTTACCGGCGATGAGCGCCTGATGCCGTGGCTGCAGCAACAGGGTGGTCAGGTGAATGCCACCACGCAACTCAGCCGCAGTGCCTGGTTCTTCCAGCTGCCGGCGCAGGCGCTGGCGGCGGGCGTGGCAAGGCTGGCAGATATGCTGGCTGCGCCACTGCTAACCGGTACGGCGATTACGCAGGAAGCGGCGGTCATTGAGGCAGAATATCAACTGCTGCGGCATCATGCCGAAACGCTGAGTGAAGCAGCGCTGCTCGACGCGGCCGGTGGCGCACTGCGCCGCTTTCGCGTCGGGAGTGCAGCGTGTTTTGGTGACAACGTAACGGAACTGCAGCAGGCGCTGAGGCTGTTTCATCAGCAGCATTTTGTCGCCGCCAACCAGCAGCTGTGGCTGAGCGGACCGCAATCGCTGGATGAATTACAGCAGCTGGCCGAGGCGTTTGCTGTTCGCCAGTCAGGCGGTGCGGCGCACTCCTTATTGCCAGCCATTTCCGCGCCGGAGCCAGTTGAAACGCTCATCCAGCTTGCCGATGAAGAGTCATTCTGGCTTAGCCTGTTTATCAACGGCGAAGAAAGCGCTTTGCGTGACAACGTCACATTGCTGGAGGCTTTCTGGCAGGATGAAGCCCCTGGCAGCCTGATGGCGCAGCTGCGCAGCGAGCAACTGTGCGCATCGCTGCAGTGTGAATGGCTGTGGCAGAGCGCCGATCATAGCTGGCTGGCGTTGCGCTTCAGTGCGCCAGCGCTGTCAGCGTCGGCGGCAAGACGCATTGAACAGCTCTTCTGGCAGCATCTGCGTGCGGTGCGCGCCGCCACGCCAGCGCAACATCGCCACTATTTGCAACTGGCACAGCAGGATTTCGCTGCGCTGTCGCCGCTGACGCAGCTGCGCGGACGGGCGCTGGGATCGGCGCCATCAGCTGACGTTCCCGCAGATTTCACCGGTTTTATCGCCGCACTGCCACAGGCCTCGTGTACGCGGCTGCTGACGCAGCGACAGCTGTCCGCCGCGCCTTATACCACGCAGGGATTCTGTCTGCAGCGCGCGCCATGGCCACAGACGGCGGCTGGCCCGGTCGCGCCGGTTAACTGGTCATTTTATCCGTGCGCTGACGTCCTGCATTTGCCGGAACTCCCGGTAAATTGCCCGCCGTTGCTGCGCGTAAGTCCGGTGCAGCCGCGGGAAACGCTGCTGGTGCGCCCGGCGTTTTATCACACCCTGAGTGACGAGGCGGCGCTAAGCTGGCAGCAGCAGCTGCGCCCACGGCTGGCTGCGCTGCGCCATGCCGGTGGCAGCGGACGCTGGCAGCAGCAGCAGGGCGTCTGGCAACTGGTGATTGATCTGCCTGACGATGCAATGCCCGCGCTGCAACAGCTGCCTGGCGTGCTGGCGGCGCTGAATGCGCCGGTGCTGCCGCAACCGCACCGTGCTGCACAAAGTATTGTGATTCGTCAGTTGCTGGAAGCGCTACCGCAGCAACTGCTGGCCCCGGCTGCGCATCCTGCATGGCAGGCCGCCTGGTGCGGCCACAGCGAAAGCGTCAGTCTGCAAGCCGCGCATTGGCTGAGCGAGGTGGTCCGGACTCAGCCTGCGCCGGCGCGCGCGGCTGCGCTGCAGCACGGCGTCAGCGCGCTGCGCTGTGCGGCGAACGAGCAGGCCTTGTTGCTGTTTATTCCGCTGCCCGCTGCCGATGATGCCAGCCTCGCGGCGCTGCGTGCGCTGGCGCTGATGTTTGAACCTCGCTTCTTTCAGCGCCTGCGGGTCGGGCAACAGATTGGCTACGTGGTGTCAGCGCGCTACCAGCGCGTGGCGGATGTGGATGGACTGCAGCTGGCGCTGCAATCACCGTCCATTGGCTGGCGCACGCTGCTGCAACACTGCAAAGCGTTTTTGCGCGACATGGTGAGTGAACTCGCCGCCATCAACGATGAAACGCTACAGGGCTGGCAGGCGACTCTGCTGACGCAGTGCCAGCCACACCAGAACGCCGACGCCGCCACTGAGGCACTGCGAAAACAGCAGGGACTGCCGGTGCTTACGCCAGAAGCGGTCGCCGCGCTCACGTTACCCCAGCTGCAGCGGCTGCATCAGCGCCTGCTGCGCGAACGCCGCCGCTGGCGCTTGCTGATTAATCAACGTAAATAATTTCTCCCTCTCTGCAGTCAGCACGATCCCGCTGGCATAAAGACAAAAGTTTACACAGCAGGGGTTGGTGTTTCTGCTGCTTTTGCATAAACTGGCCGCACTTTTCTCTGAGGCTGTGGCATGACGATATCGCCCCAACGCGCAAAATGGATTCTGGCACTGGTTTGTCTGGTGCTGGCATTTTGTCTCGTCCAGCGCAGCTTCAATCTCCCGACCCAGCCTGTCGTTAGCATTACTGCTCACAGCGCCGCCGTTGATGACGGTGCCAGCAGTGATAAACCCTGTGCGCTGGGCGCTAAGTCACTCAGCGGCAGCGCGCCGCTGCTCGATACCGCGCTGCCATTCCTCGTACTGCTGCTGGCGTTGATCGCCACGCTCTTCCAGCCCTCGTCTGCCACTGTCTGGCGGCGTGAACCGCTGTTTGTGCCGCTGCGACGGCGCCATCTCACGCTCTGCGTCTTCCGGGAATAACACTACGCGATCCACCGCGTAAACCCTGTTATTCACCGGAGAAACGATTATGACATTCCTGATCAGGAGCCTGCTGCTCCTCGTGGCGAGCTGCGCGCTGAGCGTGCAAGCCGCCGATACCGGCTGGCTGCGCAATGCGCAAAACAGCCACGCCGAAGTGCGCCTGCGCGCCGCGCCGCAGGGCGATCACCTGCAACTGCTGCTGGATATTCGCCTGCAGCCGGGCTGGAAAACCTACTGGCGCTCGCCGGGCGAAGGCGGCGTCGCGCCGGAAATCCGCTGGCAAACGCCGGATGTCAACGCCCGCTGGTCGTGGCCAGTGCCAGCGCGCTTTGACGTCAGCGGCCTCACCACGCAGGGCTACAAAGGCAACGTTACGCTGCCCATCGTGCTCGAATCTGCCCCGCAGGGCACGCTGGCCGGCACGCTGACGCTGTCCACCTGTAGCGACGTCTGCATCCTGACGGATTTTCCGTTCCAGCTCGATCTTTCGCAGCCCGCCAGTCCGGATTTTGCACGTGACTTCGCCCAGGCGATGGGGCAGATCCCGGCTGACAGCGGGCTGACCGATCAGCTTGATGCCAGCTTCGTTGATGGCACGCTGCAAATCCGGGCGCAGCGTCAGCAGGGCTGGCAGCAGCCGGAACTGTTCTTTGATTATCCGCAGGGCAGCATGCTGGCGGCGCCGCAAATCAGCGTGCAGGGCGAGACGCTGACTGCTCGCGTGGCGGTGACCGATGAATGGGGCGAGGCTGCGCCGGACCTGCGCGGTGAAGCGCTGTCGCTGGTTATCGCTGACACCGGTATCGCTCAGCAAAGCCAGCTGACCCTTGGTCATCAGCCGCTGTTTTCTCCCTCTGCCGGAAACGCCACGCTGTGGTCGGTAGTGCTGCTGGCGCTGCTCGGCGGGCTGATTCTCAACCTGATGCCCTGCGTGCTGCCGGTGCTGGCGATCAAACTGAGCAGTCTGGTGCAGCAGCAGGGACAGACGCAACGCCAGACGCGTCAGCAGTTTCTCGCGTCCAGCGCCGGTATTCTGTTCTCTTTCCTGCTGCTGGCGCTGCTGATGACCGTGCTACGGCTCAGCGGTCAGGCGCTGGGCTGGGGCATTCAGTTTCAGAGCAGCGGCTTTCTGCTGGTGATGGTGCTGGTGATGTTCCTGTTCAGCGCCAGTCTGTTCGATCTGCTGCATTTCCGCCTGCCTTCCGGCCTGACTACCCGGCTGGCGACGCACGGCGGTGCCGGTCTGGCAGGGCATTTTGGCCAGGGGGCCTTTGCTACGCTGCTGGCGACGCCGTGCAGCGCACCGTTTCTTGGCACCGCCGTCGCCTATGCGCTGACCGCGCCGCTGCCACAGCTGTGGCTGCTGTTTGTCGCGCTCGGCGTCGGCATGAGTCTGCCGTGGCTGCTGGTTGCGGCGCTGCCGGGCATGGCGCGCTGCCTGCCGCGTCCGGGGCGCTGGATGCTACATCTGCGCACGCTGCTGGGGCTGCTGATGCTGCTGGCAACGCTGTGGCTGGTGACGCTGCTGATTCCCCACTGGGGCAGCACCGTCGCCATTCTGCTGGCGGCCATCCTGCTGCTGGCGCTGACGGGCTGGCTAATCGCACGCCGCGCGCTGCCGCAGGCAGGTCTGGTGTTCATTACCGTGACGCTGGCGGGCGCGCTGTTACTGCTGACGCGCCTCTCCCCGGAAGAAGAATCGCTGGTGTGGCAACCGCTGACCGAAGCCGCCATCAATCAGGCGCTGGAGCAGGATAAGCGCGTCTTTGTCGATGTCACCGCTGACTGGTGCATCACCTGCAAAGTGAATAAATCGCGGGTGCTGAATCAGCCTGACGTGCGTGCCGCCCTCGGCGCAGAGGATGTGGTGCTGCTGCGCGGTGACTGGACTCAACCGGATCCGGCCATCGGCGAGTTCTTGCGCCGCCGCGATCGCGTAGCGATCCCCTTTAACCAGATTTATGGCCCGGCACTGCCGCACGGCCAGATTTTATCGCCGTTATTAAGTCGTGATGCGGTGATTTCAACACTCTCTGAGGCAAAAAAATGATGAAAAAATCCCTGTTACTTTCGCTGATGTTACTGGCGGCACCCGCCCTGGCCGCCGCGCCATTTACCCCTGAGCAGGAGGCGCGCATCAAACAGCTGATTCGCGAAACCCTGTTGCAAAATCCGGCGATTCTGGCGGAAGCCGCCGACGCATTTGATAAAGAAGCCGCGCGCCAGCAGCAAAACGTGGTCGCGCAGATGGTAGAGAAAAACCGCGCGGCGCTGTTTAACGATGCCGGCTCACCGCGCATCGGCGCCAAAAAACCGGCACTGACGCTGGTCTATTTCACCGACTACAACTGCGTCTTTTGCAAAAAGTTTGAGGCGGATATCGAAAAACTGCTGCACAACTATCCGCAGGTGGCCGTGGTACTGAAGCCGCTGCCGTACCGCGCTGAAAGCTCGCTCAGTTCGGCGCGTCTGGCGCTGACGGTGTGGGAGCAGCAGCCGAATAACTTTCTTAAGCTGCATGAACGGCTGATGGCAAAGAAAGGCAACCATGATGAAGCCAGCATCGCCGCCGCGCTCGACAAAAGTGGCATCAGCTTATCGGCGCCGAGCACCGCCAGCCTCGACACCATCAACCTCAACCTGACGCTGGCGCAGCAGCTCGGTGTGCAGGGTACGCCCGCCACGCTGGTGGGCAATCAGCTGATCAGCGGGGCAGTGCCTTATGCACAGCTGGAAGCCGCGGTGAAAGGTGCGCTGCAGGCTCAGCCATGAGCCGGGTAACGCGCTGGCTGCGCGAAGGCGTGCTGTTGTTGCTGATGGCAGCGGCGCTGCTGCTGGCCATGGACTGGCTGCGTGCACCGCAGCTGCCCGCGGATGTAGCCCGGCAGCCGCTCAGCGCGCTGCAGGGCGAGGTGAACCTGGCGACGCTGAGCCAGCAGCGGCCGGTGCTGGTTTACGTCTGGGCCAGCTGGTGTGGCGTGTGCAAACTCACCACACCGACGGTGGCCGCGCTCAGTCAGCACGGCACGCAGGTGGTCAGTGTGGCTCTGCGATCCGGCAGCGATTCGCGCGTTGCCACCTGGCTGGATAAAAAAGGAGTACGGGGATTCGCCGTCAATGATGAAAGCGGGGCGCTGGGACAGCGCTGGCAAATCAGCGCCACGCCGACGTTCATCGTGCTGCATCAGGGCAAGGTGGTCAGCACCAGCAGCGGCTGGACCAGCAGCTGGGGGCTGAAGCTGCGCCTGTGGTGGGCGGCACGCGCTGCCTGATTAATCATTAACGGTTAACCGACCGCGATAAATAACCGTAGCGTGAATAACCTTGCGCTGCGGTTATTTTTTTTGCTGATGAAAAATCCGCATCCAATATTTCAATGCATTGAAATTAAACAAGTAATAAATAAAGCGATAAATGAATTCTTCTGGTTTATTTGCAATTAGCATCATCATGGCACATATATGTTAAATCACTTTTTTATTTATTCATTTAATAAAGGCGCGCTCGCGCCATTTTATTTTGGGGGAGAACAATGCGAATTCATCACCTCAACTGTGGCTGCATGTGCCCGCTCGGTGGCGCGTTATTCGATGGTTTCAGCAAAGGTCCGTTTGCTGAACTGGTGTGCCACTGCTTACTGCTGGAAACTGACCGTCACGGTTTAATCCTCGTGGATACCGGTCTGGGCACGCAGGACATGCGCCATCCTGACCGCCGCCTGTCGGGCTTTTTTCGCGCGCTGAATAATATTCGCTATAACGAGCAGCTCAGCGCGCTGGCACAGATTCAGCTACTGGGTTTTCGCCCGGAAGATGTGCGCCACATTATTCTGACCCACCTCGATTTTGACCACGCCGGCGGCATCAGTGATTTTCCGGCCGCCCGCATTCATCTGCTGCAGCGTGAACTGGATACCGTAACCCAGGCGGGCGATAGCAGCTGGCTGGCGCGTCAGCGGTTTCGCCCGCAGCAGTGGACAGCGCACGATGGCTGGCGCGGTTACGCCAGCGGCGGCGAGCGCTGGTATGGCTTTGATGCGGTGAAGGCGGTCGACGATCTCAGCGATGAGATTCTGCTGGTGCCGCTGCCGGGACATACGCTGGGCCATGCGGGCGTGGCGATTCGTCACCAGGGCGGCTGGCTGCTGCATGGCGGCGACGCCTGGTTTTATCGCGGTGAAATGTACCACAGCCAGCGCCACTGTACGCCGGGCCTGCGCGCCTATCAGCGCCTGATGTGCAGCGACCGCGACGCCTGGCACAGCAATCAGCAGCGGCTACGTGAACTGTCACTGCAGCACGCGCAAGAGGTGCAACTGTTCTGCAGTCACGACGCGCAGGAACTGAACCAGTTCCGTCGGCACGGTTAACTTTTTGTGCGGGCTGTGCGCATGACTCTTTATCTTTACTAATATTTCTCAGGCGTGCGAAGCGATGCCTGGCCGGATCGCTCTCGCCTGGAAAAACTGTGATAGGGAGAGTGCGATGTACCATACCTCGGGACGCTCGGTTGTTGGCGTGACGCTGTTTACCCTGCTTGAGCCGTTGCCGCTGGGCTTTTTCTTTGCTGCCTGGCTGTTTGATATTATCTATCTGCAAACCTTCATCGTCATGTGGACCAAAGCCGCCAGCTGGCTGATAGCCATCGGGCTGGTGCTGGCGATTGTGCCGCGACTAATCAGCCTGATTCATTTATTCCGTGGCGCACCTGCCGCAGAGAAGACCCATTTCTGGCTGTCGCTGCTGGCGATCGTGCTGGCCATCGTCAACGCATTCATTCACAGCCGCGATGCCTATGCGGTGGTGCCGATGGGCGTGACGCTCTCCACGCTGGTGGTGGTGGTGTTGCTGATAGCGAATCTGCAGCTGGCGCTGCGTGAGCGTCGTTTACAGGGAGGTCGCCCATGAAATTTCGTGTAATGAGTGCGCTGGGAATTGCGGTACTGCTGAGCGCCTGCGACAGCGGATCGGACCTCGATCCGCAACGGCAAATCGGCCCTGATCCGCAGCTGCCGCAGGCCAAAAACTTCTTTATGCCGCCGATGCAGGTGCCGGAAGGCACCGCGTGGAAAGAGGGCGAGACACCAAAAGTGGCCGACGGCCTGAAGATCGAGAAAATCCCGGCCAGCCTGATGCACCCGCGTCAGCTGTATGTGCTGCCGAATGGCGACGTGCTGGTGGCAGAAGCCAACGGGGTGAAAAACCCGGTCACGGCACCGAAAGAATTGATCATGAGCCTGGTGCAGAAATCTTCCGGCAAAGGTGGCCCGGGCGGCAACCGCATCACGCTGCTGCGCAACGTTAACGGCAAGTGGGAACAGCACCGGTTCATCGAAAACCTCAATGCGCCGTTTGGCATGCAGCTGATTGGCAATACGCTGTATGTGGCTAACGCCGACAGCCTGGTGAAATTCCCTTACCAGACCGGCGAAACCGAAATCCGCACGCCGCCGGAAGAGGTGACGTCACTGCCGGGCGGTGAGCTGAATCATCACTGGACCAAAGCGCTGCTCGCCAGTCCGGACGGCAGCAAACTGTACGTTGGTGTCGGCTCCAACAGTAACATCACCGAGAACGGCATCGGCGCAGAGTATGGCCGCGCGGCGGTGTGGGAAGTGGACGCCGCAACCGGTGCCAGCCGCATCTATGCCAGCGGCATCCGCAATCCTACCGGTCTGCAGTGGGAGCCGCAAAGCGGCAAGCTGTGGGCCATCGCCAACGAGCGTGACGAAATCGGGTCGGATCTGGTGCCGGATTACCTGACCTCCGTGCAGGACAAAGGTTTCTACGGCTGGCCGTACAGCTACTTTGGTCAGCACGTCGACGAGCGCGCGCAGCCGCAGCGGCCGGATCTGGTCGCGAAAGCCATCAAGCCGGACTATGCGCTGAGCTCACACGTGGCACCGCTCGGCCTGCTGTTCTACGGCGCGGATAATATGCCGCAGTACCGCGGCGGCGCGTTCATCAGTGAACACGGCAGCTGGAACCGCACGCCGCTCAACGGCTATAAAGTGATTTGGGTGAAATTCGAAAACGGCAAACCGGTCGGGCAACCGCAGACGGTGGTGTCAGGATTCCTCACCGACGATCAGAAGCAGGTACGCGGTTTGCCGGTAGGACTGGCGACGGATAATCAGGGCGGGGTGTTGGTTGCCGACGATGCCGGCAACGCGATCTGGCGTATCAGCGCCGCACAGTAGGGTCATCGCAGGCACTAAAAAAGGATTTGGCCAGGTCGCCAAATCCTTTTTTTATGTTCGTCACCCGGCTGGTAACCGCGCTCGGAACGGGGTGCTCAGCACTCCTCACAAAAGGAATGATAAAATGTGCAGCGAAAGATTTCAAGTTTCGCTAAAATACTGTATGGTTATACAGGTGTTGAGCGCGGCGGATGCTTATTGTTTTCTGATGACTCCAGGGGCGCGGATAGTCAAACCCCGGCAGGTTTCAGGTGGTGCTGGCCTGTGGCTTTCACAATGAGTGCCGCTCAGCGCTCCTCACAGATGTGCTTAGGCGGTCGGCGGGTAGAGTCAGGGCCCCGAAAGCTGAACAGCGCGCTCCTGTCAGAGGAGAAGGAAAGTGATGGAACTTGTTCGATTACTCCTGGACCTGGTCCGGGTGATCCTGCAAATCATCGTTGCCCTTTTGCAACTGACCGGTCAGGCGCACTGACCGGAACTTGAAACAAGGCGGAGCTCACCCCTCCGCCTTTTTTCGTACGCCCGCGTCACGCACCCGGGCGGCTTTGCTGTTGCATCGCCTGTCTGAGCGCCGCAACAAACACGCTGACGCGCGCCGGCAGGTGGCGCGTGGTGGGAAACAGCGCCCACACGCCCAGCATCTGCGGCTGCGCGTCCTCCAGCTCCAGCGCCACCAGTTCGCCGGATGCCAGCTCTTCCCGCACATCCCACTCGGAAAGCTGAGCGATGCCGCTGCCGGCCACGCACAGCGCACGCACCCCTTCGACATTGCTGCCGCTGAAGCGCCCGTCAACGCTCAGGCTGGAGAGATGACCGTCCACCATAAAACTCCACTGCACCACATTCGACAGGCGCAGACAGTGGTGTTGATGCAGATCCGCCAGATGACGCGGCGTGCCGAAGCGTTGCAGATAGCCCGGAGCCGCACACAGCCGGCGCGGGTTATCGGCCAGGCGGTGTGCCACCAGGCGGGAATCGCGCAGCGGGGCGATGCGAATCGCGACATCAAAGCCCAGCCCGACAATGTCCGTGACATCGTCGCTGAGCTGAAACTCAACGCGCAGCCCGGGGTTTTGCTCCATCAGTGACGGCAGCAGTGGAATGATGGTGCGGCGGCCAAACCCCGTAGGCGCGGTGATGCGCAGCTGGCCGGTGGCCCCCTGTTTATCGGGCGCGAACAGGTTGCGTGCGCTCTGTTCGGTCTCGGCCAGCGTTCTGGCATAGGGAAGAAACTCTTCGCCTTCATCGGTAAGGGCAATGGCGCGCGTGGTGCGATGCAGCAGCCGTACGCCGAGATCCTCCTCCAGTGAGGCCAGCCGGCGCGACACGGTCATAGTAGTGGTGCCGAGCCGCCGCGCCGCCTGCGTCAGGCTGCGGGTTTGCGACACCATCAGAAAAACATCAATATCCCGGGAGTTCATTGTAACGGTTTCCGTTAAGCAGACGTATCATAATCGGTCATTTTTGCCACAATAGCGACTCACTATAATGGCTCCTGATGATAATTTACCTCAGAGCGCCAAATGTCCGACAAACACCTGTTTCAGAGCAGTACGCTTAACCACCTCGATTTAACCAATCGCCTGATGGTGGCACCGATGACGCGCATTTCCGCCAGTGTGGATGGGGTCCCGGGCGAGCGTATGCAGCAGTACTACACGCGTTTTGCCCGCGGTGGCTTTGGCGCGATAATCACCGAAGGTCTCTACATCGATGAAGCCTGGTCACAGACTTACGCTTTTCAGGCCGGGCTGGTCAATCGCCAGCAGATCGCCGGCTGGCGGGCCATCACCAACAGCGTGCACCAGCACGGCAGCAAAATCATTGCACAGCTGATGCACGCCGGTGCGATATCGCAGGGCAATATTTACCGGCGCGATACGCTGGCGCCTTCGGCGATCCCGCCACGTGGCGAACAACTGCGGTTTTATCATGGTCACGGCGCTTATCCGTTGCCGCGCGCCATGAGTGATGCGCAAATTGAGCAGGTGATTGACGCCTTTGCTGACAGCGCGGCGCGCGCCATTGAGGCAGCCGGTTTTGACGGCATTGAAATTCACGCGGCCAACGGTTATCTGCTCGATCAGTTCTTTACCGATTACACCAACCAGCGCAGCGACCGCTGGGGCGGCGATATTATCGCAAGACTGACGCTGACGCGGGAGGTGATTGCCGCGGTGCGACAGCGCATCGGTGCCAACGTCACGCTGGGCGTGCGGATTTCTCAGGGGAAAGTGAATGATTTTACGCATAAATGGCAGGAGGGCGCTGCCGGAGCGCGCCAGGTGTTTGCGCTGCTGGCTGAATCAGGTATCGATTATCTGCACCTGACCGAGCATGATGCGTTGCAGCCAGCGTTCTCGGACGCGGCAGAGTCGCTGCTGCAGCTGGCGCGCCAGGCTGCGCCACAGTTGCCGGTGGTGATCAACGGATCGCTGTCAGATGCCGAACGTGCCGGCATGGCGTTGTATCAGGGCGCAGATTATGTGGCGCTGGGCAAAAGCGCGCTGGCCAACCCGGACTGGCCACTGCGCGTTCGCCACGGCCAGCCGCTGCGCGCCTTCGATCAAAACCTGCTGGCACCGTCCGCGGATGTTAAAAACAGCGAGCTGGTATAACCGCCGTTTTCGGTTGCCATCCATGGCGACCCTGCCACAACGGCTCAAAACACATGCCCGCGCACCAGCAGCAATGGTGTGGGGTTTTGTCGGGTGCGCATTGATGCGCACCAGCAGCAATAGTGTGTAATTTTGTAGGGTGCGCAGTGATGCGCACCTGGATAAACCCAACACTACCCAGCCCGCTTAACGTTTAAACGCCCAGCTCAGCTTACCGTTATCGGCGCTTAACTTGTGCAGCGCCTTCTGGTTCACCGCGTCTCTGGCACCGAGCGCCTGCGCCGTCAGCGGACCATTATCACTCTGCGCAATCACCGTGTCCTTCGGTACGCTCACCATCTTCTCCGCCACCTTTTTCACCGCTGCGGCGTAGCCGTCGCGGTCGCGCAGGTTGAACGCTTTCAGCGGCAGTTCCCGGCTCAGCCACTGTCCCCAGAAGAACTCCAGGAACGGCGGCGGGTTGTCTGGCTTATCGAAGCCGATATCGCGCACAAAGTAGATCAGCGAACGATACTCATCATCCTGCATATGCTGGCGACCCAGCTCCTGCGGCAGCGCTTCGGGGGCGATTTTACCGTTTGGCGTCTCCAGCCACACCAGATGTGCCGCCGCCATTTTCTGCCAGAAAGCAGCCTGGCTTTTCAGCGGGCGGAAATCATCGGTAATGCGCACCTGCACCGGCGTTGACAGGCCGGCCATGTCAGCAAAGTTGCTGAACGTGTGGTGACCATCAGTCAGGTACAGTTGATTATCCGGACCGATCACCGCGGTTTTCATCGGGCCGGACTCGCTGCCGACCGGCGCCTTACAGCTGAAACTGGCCGGATCGCGCAGGGTGGAGCGCGGCGTGAAACTTTTCACCCCTTTTTGTCCCATGCTTTCGCAATAGTCATCGAACAGCTTTTCCGGATCGGCCTGATAACGATGCTGCTTGTAATCCAGCTGGCGATAACCAATGGCGGCCTGAGTGGGATGCAGCTGCGCCAGTTCGACCTGCACAATTTCTCCGGCTTTGATGTCGGGCGGCAGGGCGGCAAAGGCGGGTGCGGTACTGAATAGCAAGGCTAATAACGGCAGGGACGCTTTCATTCCATTTTCTCCTGAAGATCTCCCGGTGGAGCAACACGATAGCATTCCTGTCATCTTCCCGCTCTAGTGTTGTGGCTCGCGGTTGCGTTGAGGCAACCACTTATCCAGACATCTGACCACAACGGAGCACCTGCTTTATGATTTCTGCCACCCAGCCTCCCGCTAAACTGCAACACACCGCGATCGATCCCAGCGTCCGTCTGCGCGACACGCAGATTGGCCAGCAGTGTGAAATTCTGGCGCACAGTTATCTGGAATACAGCGAACTGGGTGATTTTTCCTACCTTGGGGAACACTGCTGCGTGGCGGATGCACAGATTGGCCGCTTCACGGCCATCGCCAATCAGGTGCGTATCGGGGCACCGAATCATCCGATGGACCGCGCCTCACAGCATCGCTTCACTTACTGCCCGGAGTATTACGACAGCCGCGCGCAGCGTGATGCCGGTTTCTTCGCCGGACGCCGTGCCGATCGGGTGATCATTGGTCACGATGTGTGGATCGGTCACGGCGTGATTGTCCTGCCTGGCGTGACGGTCGGTGACGGCGCCGTGCTGGCGGCCGGGGCGGTGGTGAGTAAAGATGTGCCGCCTTACACCATTGTCGGAGGTGTGCCGGCGAAACCGATTCGCGCCCGTTTCAGCACTGACATCGCGGCGCAGCTAGAGGCGATTGCCTGGTGGAACTGGCCGCTGGAGAAGCTGATGGCGCACCTGGCGGATTTTCAGTCGCCGGATATCGCCGCCTTCTGCCAGCGGCACGGGCGATAACCCTTACACAGCCTGCTGCGCGGCGGCTGGCGGCGCATCGGCTTGCAGGCGTTTCTCCGGCTGCAGCAGCGTCATGGCCAGCATGCTGCCAAAGGCGATACAGGCGGTGACGGTAAACATGGCGTTATAACCGTAGTACTGCGCCAGCCAGCCGCACAGCATCGGTGAAATGATCGACGCGAGGTTGGCGATGGCCAGCGTCATGCCGCTGAAGGTACCAACCGATGCCTTTGGCGTCACGTCAATCACGACCGACCAGTAGACGTTATTCACCAGCGCATTGAGCGCATTGCCGAGCGTCATCAGCGCGATAATCCCGGCAGCAGATCCGACCCAGGGAATGGCCATAAAGCAGCAGGCGGTGGCGCACAGCGTCACGGCGGCAAACAGGTTGCGCGCCAGCCGCAGATTGTTAAAGCGCGCCAGCAGGCGATCGGCGATGCGCCCGCCCAGCAGCACCGTCAGGCAGGCACCGCTCCACGGGATCATCGCCACATACCACAGCGAGTGCAGGTCATAGTGGAAATTATCCTGCAGATATTTCGGCAGCCAGGTCACCAGGGTAAAGGTGATGTAGAGGAAACTGAAATAGCCCAGCGCGTTGCACACCAGCGTGCGGCTGGTGAAGAAGCGCCACCACGGCAGCGCGCCTTCGTCCTGCGGCTGCTGGCGTTGCCCGGCAATGATCAGCTGACGCTCGACGGCATTGGCACGGGGATGCTGCTGTGGCGTATCAGTAAAGTGGCGGGCAAACAGCAGCATCGCCAGCAGTGAAAACGCGCCGAGCAGCATAAACATCATGCGCCAGTCGTTGGTGAGCAGCAGCAGTCCGACGGCAATCGGTGCGGTCAGCAGCGAGCCCACCTGGGTGCTCAGCAGGCCAATTCCCAGCGCGAAACCGCGTTCGTTATCCGGTGCCCAGTGGGCGATGGTTTTGTTCATCAACGCGTAGGCCGGCCCTTCGCTGAAGCCAAACAGCACGCGCAGTGCAGCAAACCCCATGATCGCCGAGCCGCCAAACAGCGCCATGCCCAGCTCTCCGGCCCAGGCGGTGGCGATCTCCAGCAGCGACCACAGAATGCCAGCCATCAGCCAGACCTTTTTGGTGCCCAGCCGGTCGGCAAGGAAGCCGCCGCACAGCGACCCGAACAGATAGCCAAAGCCAAAGTAGCCCAGCACGGCACCGAGTTGCACTTTACTGAAGTGAAATTCCTGCGAGATGGCGTTGGCGGCGAACGACAGCGCACCGCGGTCGATGTAGTTAATCAGTGCGATGAGAAACAGCAGCGAGAAAATGGTGTAGCGGGTTGAGGACGCTTTCATCATGCGACTCCTGAAAATGAACACAGGAATCATTAAGCAAAGGTAATGCCAGATTGCTAAGGCTGCTAACTAATTAGTGTCCGCCATGGCATAAGTGCCCGCGCCGCCGCAGTCGAAACCATCGCGCTGGCTAATAAATACTCGCTATCTGAGCGTGCTGCACCAAACCGATCGCCGGCACGATCGGTTACGGTGCGCTGCATCACACTATCGGCTGCGTGACCACTGCGGCACTGCGCAGTGGCTCCTGACCTAAGCCAACGTGCAGCAGAATCTGGCTGCGGTAATGCGCATCCGCTTCATGCTGCTCGTCACTCTGTAATAAACCGACCTCATTCACATTTTTCCCCGCGACCTGCACCTTGGTGCGTGCCGCGCTGCGCATCCACTCATACTCAATATCGATATGGCCGGTATCAATGCAGCGAATACCGTGCTGACTGAGGTCGTAAGCCAGCACGGTTGCCGTCGGGCCAAGGGAGATCAATACCATGTCGAACTCGCGCGCGTGCGCCAGCACATTACTGTATAGCTCGTTATAAACCGAAAACGCGTTACGGTTGAGGGTGGTAATGCGCCGGATCTGCCGCGCGCCATCCAGCAGATCGTTCCCGAGACCAAGGCGCGTGCCGCTACCCTCAACAATCAGAATTTTTTTATCGTGAAACAGCTGTTTAAATTTGGCAAAAATACGTGCCGCCGGCTGTTTATCTTTATAATCATGATAAGGTCGCGTTACCGACGTATTACCATAGCGATAGCCTTTCTTTAATAAATGCTCATAGTGGCGAAAGAAAAACGCTTTATGAAAAAACCAGAAAAGCGCTGAGCCAAAACGCATATTCCCGGTGCCGCGAAAGGCATCAGGCATACACAGCAGACAGCGATTATCGCTCTGCGTGCCACGGCGCATGATCTCTTTCAGGCGAATGGAAAGGCGTTCATCAAAAGACTGAAAGCCAATATTCTTAAATAGCGTCATTTCCAGTTCCCCATCCCCATAGCGGCACACTGAGAGCCGGTCATCGCTGAGCAGCAGATCGATGGTCTGTTCTGCTGACAGGACCTGGTATTGCCGGGCGTGCGCATTAGCCACGGGAAATTTAATGGCAGCATGTGTGAGTTTAAATGGAAAACGTAATTTGCGATAAAAAGCGTCTGCGCTGATCATAATAACCTTCTTTTTATAAGCGGCTTTGCCGCAGAGCAGTCAGATAATATATATCACCGATTAATTTGGCAGACAGGCTAAGGAAACTCTCAAAATAATAAATACGCTATTTCATTTATCAATGTCACCGCGCCGGAAAGACGCTATTTTTAGGGCAAAGCGCAGCGTTGCCTGCTTTTTTACCATCAGGTTCTGACATGACCAGGACAAATCGCATTTGTACGCCACTAATCAATTAAATAATTTCACCAGAAATACGTACGCCGACAAATTGCAGGCTGCCCGGCAGCACGCCTGTCGCGCCCTTCGTCATATCGCACGCTGCGTTATCAAAAAATGCGGATTTTCCTGATGATTGATTAATTTCCTCCAACAAAATTGAAACGTGATTTCACTCACACTACGAGCGAAGCGGGGCGCAGCATGAAGGAGCAGAGCTACATTGATAAGCGGCACTAACGACACGCCGCCAGGCAGATTTTTAACTAACGGTTACGTAAGTTAAGATTTTGTTGAGTTTATGTGTCTTTAGTTTGGGGTGGTTAATAATGATGAGCGTTGAGGGATTCGCATGATAAACAAACTGACCAGTCTCGTGCTGGCGATTCTGGGTGTTGCGCTGCTCTATATGGGCGGCAAGCTGCTGATGATGGGCGGCAGCGCATTTTACGCATTGATGGCGGTGGGATTACTGATCACCGCCATTTTACTGTTCCGCAATCAGCGCAGCGCGCTGAGCCTGTATGCGGTGCTGATGTGGATCACGCTGGCATGGATGATCTGGGAAGTCGGCTTCGACAAGTGGCAGTGGATCCCGCGCGGCGATCTGTTTGGCGTGATCGGCCTGTGGCTGGCGATGCCGTGGGTGGTCAAACCGCTGTATCAGGGACAGCGTCGCTTCCACGGCCTGCTCGGCAGCACGGTGGCCATCATGATTGTGCTGGTAATTGGATTGTGCTTTTACGATCCGCTGCCGCAGGCCGGCACCATCACCAATGCGCGTGAACAAAACAGCGAGCAGGGCGCGAGCGCTGACTGGACCGCCTACGGCGGTACCGCCGACGGCCTGCGTTTCTCCGCCCTGAATCAGATCACCAAAGAGAACGTGCGCAATCTCGAAGTGGCCTGGACCTATCACACCGGCGATCTGCGTCAGGATAACGATGCCACCGAATACACCTTCGAAGCCACGCCGCTGAAAGCCAACGGCATGCTCTATTTCTGTACGCCGCACAATGAGGTCCACGCGCTTGATCCGCAGAGTGGTGCAGTGAAGTGGAAATACACGCCGGCGAAAGATCGTTCTTATCTGCAGCAGCATCAGACCTGCCGTGGCGTCAGCTATTACGCGGGCGCACCGGTTGCCGCACAGGACACGGCCGCGACGCCGGCGATGTGCCGCAAGCGCATCTTTAACGCCACCACTGACGCCCGGCTGATTGCGCTGGATGCCGACAGCGGCAAACCGTGCGCCGATTTTGGCAACAACGGTGTAGTGGATCTGCATGCCAATATGGGTGAGGTTCGTCCACACGCGCTGATGCAGACCGCCGCGCCGCTGGTCGCGGGCAATCTGGTGATTGTCGGCGGCTCGGTTATGGATAACGGCTTCAACAGCGGTAACCCCTCTGGCGTAATTCGCGCCTATGATGTGCAGAGTGGTCGTCTGGTGTGGAACTTTGATCCGGCTAATCCACAGAATACCGCGCCGATAGCTGCTGGCCAGACCTATCCGCAGGATACGCCGGTGGCCTGGGGTACGCTGAGCGCCGACCTGAAAAACGGCCTGGTGTATGTGCCATTTGGCAACGCCTCGCCGGATGAACTGGGCATTGAGCGCGATGCCAATAGCAACACTGAAAAATTCCGTGATGCGCTAGTGGCGCTCGATCTGCAGACCGGTGCATTCAAATGGCGCTATCAGAGCTCCCATCACGATCTGTGGGACCGCGATAATCCGTCACAGCCGTCGCTGGTCGATATCGATTATCAGGGCCAGAAACAGCCGGTGGTGATCCTGCCGACCAAAACCGGCAACCTGTTTGTGCTCAATCGCCTGACCGGCCAGCCGGTTTATCCGGTTAACGACGTGAAGGTTTCGACGGAAGGCGGCGTGCCGGGCGAGAAATTCGCCGCCACCCAGCCGGTATCCAGCCTGAACTTTATTCCGCAGCCGCTGACTGAGAAGTCAATGTGGGGCATCACGCCGTTTGATCAAATGGCCTGCCGTATGGATTTCCGTAGCCTGCGCTATGACGGCAATCCGTGGACGCCAGCCACAGAAGGCGGCTCGCTGGTGTTCCCGGGCAATATCGGGGTGTTTAACTGGGGATCGGTGGCGGTTGATCCGCAGCGTCAGATGCTGATTGCCGCACCGGTGCGCCTCGCCTACAAATACAACCTGATCAAGCGTACGCCCGCCACGGCGACGGAGCGCCTGTTCACCAAAGATGGCCAGCCTTACTGGAACGAAAACTTCCACGGTGATTACGCCATCCACATCCAGCAGCTGGCCTCTGGTCTCGGCATTCCGTGCATTGCACCGCCGTGGGGCCGCATGGTCGGCGTGGATTTGAAAACCGGCAAAACCGAATGGCTGCGTCGCGTTGGCACCACGAAAAACCTGAAAACCAGCTTCCTGCCGGGCCGCTTCCCGATTGGCTTCCCGATGGGCATGGTGGCGCACGGCGGGCCACTGCTGACGGCCGGCGATCTGGTGTTCCACGGTGCGACCGCAGACAACTTCATTCGTGCCTATGACAGCACCACCGGCGAACTGCTGTGGCAGCAGGAGCTTAGCGCCGGCGCACAGGCGACACCATCCACTTATATGGGCAGCGACGGTAAGCAGTACGTGGTGATTGCTGCGGGCGGTCACGGTTCGCTCGGCACCAAAGCCGGCGACAGCGTGGTGGCGTTCCGTCTGAAATAATCCTGTCGATGCAATAAAGGCGCCCGCGGGCGCCTTTTTATATTTATAAATCAGCTGATTAACGCTTGGCGCGCTCGGTTTGTACCCGCTGGGCAATGCGATCGCCAATCGTCTGGTCGATGTTGCGCCAGTACTCAAACGCGCGCGACAGCACCGGCTCCTCCACGCCGTTGAGCAGATGACCGCTGACGTTATTTACCAGGCGATCACGTGCCGCCTCATCCAGTACTTTATTGACCAGCGTATTGGCCTGGCCAAAGTCATCATCATCCTGACGCAGCGTGTAGGGCGCGCGCACCATGTTGCCGTGCGCTTCCCAGGTGGAATCCGTCGGGTAGCGCTCGCCGTCCGCCGCCGGACCGCCTTTCGAGTTCGGCGCGTAGACCGGATCGCTGACCGGATTGATGCGCATCGCGCCATCCTTGCTGTAGCTGTGCACCGGTGCCTGCGGGGCGTTGACCGGAATCTGCTTGTAGTTAACGCCCAGACGAGCGCGGTGGGCGTCAGCATAGGCAAACACCCGGCCAATCAGCATCTTATCCGGGCTCAGCCCGATGCCGGGTACCAGGTTGTTTGGTTCAAACGCCGCCTGTTCAATCTGCGCGTGGTTGTCGGTCGGGTTGCGGTTCAGCATCAGTTTGCCGACTTTAATCAGTGGATAATCGCTGTGTGGCCAAACTTTAGTCAGATCAAACGGGTTGAAGCGGTAGGTTTCCGCCTCGGCAAACGGCATGATCTGCATGTACAGCGTCCAGCTGGGGAAATCACCATTTTTGATGGCGGTAAACAGATCGCGCGTGTGGTAATCACCGTCCTGGCCGGCCAGCAGATCGGCGTTATCCTGCGTCAGGAACTCCACACCCTGATCGGTTTTGAAGTGGTATTTAACCCAGAACTTTTCCCCGGAGGCGTTAACCCACATATAGGTATGGCTCGAGTAACCGTTCATGTGGCGCCAGCTTTTCGGAATGCCGCGGTCGCCCATCAGCCAGGTGACCTGGTGCGCCGACTCTGGCGACAGCGTCCAGAAATCCCACTGCATATCGTTATCGCGCAGATTGTTGTCGGCACGGCGCTTCTGCGAACGGATAAAGTGCTGGAACTTCATCGGGTCACGAATAAAGAACACCGGCGTGTTATTGCCCACCATGTCGTAGTTGCCTTCGCTGGTGTAAAACTTGATCGCGAAGCCGCGCGGATCGCGCCAGGTGTCCGGGCTGCCACGCTCGCCGGCCACGGTGGAGAAGCGCATTACCACATCGGTTTTGGTGCCGGGCTGAAAAACCGCCGCTTTGGTGTAACGGCTGACATCTTCTGTCACCTGAAAATAGCCAAACGCACCGCTGCCTTTGGCGTGCGGTTGACGCTCTGGAATACGTTCGCGGTTGAAGTTAGCCATCTGCTCAATCAGGTAGTGATCGTGCAGCATCAGCGGGCCGTCAGGACCGACGGACAAAGAATGTTCGTCGCTGGCTACCGGAATGCCAGCATCCGTGGTGGTCGGCTTGCGATCGTCATTGCTCATAATATCTCCAGCTTTTGTAAGGTTAATCCAACCACTAAGCGTAGCAGCGAGGCGCAGGCTTGCCCGAATAATTGCGCCGTCTCATCTGGTTGCCGCATTAAGCGATGCGGCACAGCTCGCAAATTTGTTTTTTATTTCTGCTGCAGGCTAAGCAGATTTTCCGTGCCGGTAAAAGCGCCATTCTGCGAATGGGATCGGAAAAGAAAAATTAATTCGCCAGTCTTTTAAGACAGGTCGCAAAGGATTTTTCCATTTAAGTAAAAACAGACATCGAATTAATCAATCATCTTATAACTTCATGTAAAATATCACTTTTTAATTTAATGATATTGATCAAAAAGAACCACAATCCGCTTATTTATGCTCTCGCTGCGTCAAAGGCAATCCCGTTGTAATTAATGAATGGACATAATAAGAGAGATAAATATGGTGATGCATAAGGCTAAAACCGCGCGCCTGGCGCTGGCTATCGCGGGGATGATGGTGGGTGGCAGTGCAGCGGCACAGTCATTAACGCTGGAGCAGCGTCTGGCCCAGCTGGAAGAGAAAATCGCGCGCGATGAGCAGCAGCAAAAGGAGGCGAGCGCCGGAACAACCAACACGTTCCGCTTTTCCGGGTACGCCCGTTCCGGCCTGCTGGTTAATGATAAAGGGCGCGGCGGACGTGCCGGACCTGCTATTTCGCCTGCCAGTTCGATCGGCGGCGATGCGCATATTGGCCGGTTAGGTAATGAAAAAGATCACTACATCGAGCTGGGCTTTCATAACCAAACCCGGTTCAGTAATGGTTCGTGGGCCAATTTCAAAGCGCTGCTGGCAGATGGCTCATCCAGTCCGGACCCGTGGGTGCAGAATAACGACAACAACCTGAATATCCGCCAGGTGTATGTCGAAATGGGAGATCTGCCCAGCTTTGGGGGCGCCGCGCAACATGCCTCGCTGTGGGCAGGTAAACGCTTTGACGGCGACAATTTTGATCTGCACTTCACCGATACCGATATCGTCTTTCTTGGCGGCACCGGCGGCGGCATCAGCAACCTGCAATGGAACGAGCAATGGCGCAGCGATTTCTCCATTTATGGCCGCAGTTTTGGCGACCTGGGCAGCAGCCGCTACGACGATAACAACGTGCAAAACCTGCTGCTGACCTCGAACCAGTTTTACGGTAACTGGCAGTGGATGCTGACCGGCATGAGCGCAAACGGCAACGACGAGCTGAAAGGGCGCGCATCGACCACCGGCAGCTATGCGCTGCGCAGTGACGATACGGCAAAGCATGGCGTATTTACCATGCTGGCCTGGCACGATAAAAACCGCTTCTACGGACTGGCACCGGGCAGCAGCACTCACGCCATTCAGTGGGGGAAAGGGCTGGGCGCAGAAACCCGGCAGATCGGTGGCGACGGCGACTTAACGCGCAACGCCAGCGCGCTGCGACTGGCCACCTTTGGCGTGATGCCACTCAGCGATCGCTGGTCAGTCGCTCCGTCGCTGCTGGCGCAGCACAGCGAGGATCGCTACCGCAAAGGCGATCGCTATGACTGGGCAACCATCAACCTGCGCGCCTCCCAGGCGATTACGGAAAACTTTGCGCTGCAGTATGAAGCGTCGTGGCTGTATATGGACCTCAAACCCAATGGCCGCAGCTATCAGGATGGCGGCAGCATCGCGACGTACAACGCGGTGAAGGGCGATGTGTATAAGCTGACCTTTGCGCCAACGTTTAAAGTCGGCAACATCAACGATATGCTGGTGCGGCCGGAGATTCGCCTGTTCGCGACCTGGATGAACTGGTCTAAAGCGCTGGACAACTATGCGCTGAACGATGATTTCGGCAGCGCGGGCTTTACCGCTGGCGGTAGCTGGAACTTTGGCGTACAGGCAGAAGTGTGGTTCTGAGATCGCACTTCGCGCTGACCGGCTGAAGGAAGGTTGCACGGTGCGAGGCGTTGAAAAATGCCTCGCACCGCATCCGGCGAAGCCTGCCAGCCAGCGGTAAAGCTGCATTCCGTCACCGATTATGGCTATAGTGCAACGTACTGAACCTGAAGCGATAAGGAATCGTTGTGACCATTGCCTGCCTGCATACCGCCGCCAGTAATATTGCTATTTTTGATGACGCCGCGCAGTCGCTCGGCATTCCGCCTCAGCAAATCAGCCATCTGGTGATGCCACATCTGCTGGCAGAAGCAGAGCTCAGCGGTGGCATGACGCCGGTCCAGCAGCAGCGTCTGGAGCAGCTGTTACTCAGCCTGACGCCGTGGTTCGACGCGATACTGATTACCTGCTCTACCTTAGGTGCCGCCGCAGACAGCTTTCGCGATCCACAACAGCGCTGTGCGGTTTATCGCACTGACCGTATGCTGGCGGACGAAGTGCATCGCCGTGGCGCACCCGCGCTGGTGCTGTGTGCCGCAGAGTCTACGCTGCACAGCACACGCCAGCTGTTTTGCCCGGAGAGTCTGGCACCCGACCAGCGTCCGCAAGTCAGGCTTATCCCGGATGCCTGGGCCGCATTCAAAGCTGGCCGGCTGGACGACTATTACACGCTGATCGCCGATGCCGTCACTCAGGGACAGCAGCAGGGCGCGGTTCAGGTGGCGTTAGCGCAGGTGTCGATGGCCGGCGCCGCGTCGCGTTTTCCTGCGCCACAGCGGCCACTCACCAGCCCGCACCTGGCGCTCAGCTTCGTACTGCAGCTGACTAAAGGCGCGGACGAAGGTCATTCAAAACCACTGATTTAAGCCAACAAAAAGACCTACTGTTACGCAATTTTGCAGCCTTTATGATGGTCATCAGAACCTGATTTTTAAGGAAGCCACTGATGAACGTGATTAAAGCGCAGCGTGACCAGCTGTTTGAATACGGTCCCTTTACCATTCGCCGGCAGCGGCCGGGAGAACCACTGGGCACGCTGGCGATTGTCGACCAGATGACGCTGAAGCCCGGCGCGGTGGTACCGATGCGCCGCCATCAGGATGATGAGATTTTCAGCTATGTCTGGCGCGGCTCGGTGCAGTACCGCCGCGAGGAGGGAGAGACTCTCGCCCTCAACGGCAAACGCGCACTGCTGGTGAACGCGGGCAGTGGGGTACGTCATGAAGAGTCAGCACCGCTGATTGAAAGCGAAATGCTGCAGGCGTACATCCGCCCGGCAACCGGCGGCGGTGAAGGGCAGGTGCAGAGCGTGTACCGGGCAGAAGGGGCGGCGCTCAACCAGTGGACGCTGCTGGCCGGTCCGCAACACAGTGAGGCGCCGCTGACGCTGCGTCAGGCCGTTTACATCTATGACGTCAGGCTGGATCGTGGAGCACAGATCGAGGTGCCGCATTTGCCGGGTTATGCCAGCTGGGTCACGGTGCTGGAGGGTATTGCACGCACCGGGGATGTGCGACTGCAAAAGGGCGATGCGGTAAGCGATAGCGCTGCCTTGCCGGCTATCCACGGTGAACGCGACGCCCTGCTGGTCGCCTTTCTGGTGCAGCAGGATGCGCCTGCGGTGCTGAGCGGTACGCTAAGCGGCAGTTAAAACACCGGCTATGACACGGCTGGCACGCACCAAAGTGGCCAGTCGTGTCAGCGTGCCGCTGGCGATGTCACGCACTCAGGCGCTGCCGGCTCTGCAACTCAGCACCCGATAACCTCTTATTTCGCGTGTGACACCTGTTCGTAGTAACCGATCTTCTCCACTTTGGCGGTCGAACCGCCACCTTCAAACTCGGATGCCAGCCAGGCGTTAACGATGTTTTTCGCCAGCTCCGGTCCGATTACGCGTGAGCCCATGGTCATGATCTGGGCATTATTACTTTTGCGCGCGCGCTCGGCGGAGAAGGTGTCATGACACTGCGCGGCGCGCACGCCTTCCACTTTATTGGCAACAATCGCGACGCCAATGCCGGTGCCACACAGCAAAATGCCGCGCTCAAACTGCTTTTGCTGCACCGCCGTAGCGAGCGCAAACGCCACGTCCGGATACATCGGGCGGTCATTTTGCGCGTCGTTACTGTAATCAGTTACCTGATAATCCTGCTCTTCCAGCAGCTTTTTAATGATGTTTTTCAAATCGATAGCCGCATCATCGGCACCAATAGCGATAGTTTTCATCACGTCTCTCCAGTGATACAGGGTCTGACACCTGCACATATGTTCGTCAGGTGATTAGATGTTCACTGACAGCCTGCCACAAAATCAAGCATATGTTCAATACATGTTCATATGATTTAGCGATCGGCCACGCAAAATCTCGCGCACCCCCTGATGTAACGATCGCGCAGCGCCGCTCTGCTGCGAAAAATCCTGAAAATGTCGCTGAAATCAAATCTCATGCGCACTGTCACACTTTCGCCAACTGCGCTTGAGGAGTGAGCAAATATCCGTGTAGTGTTCATTTGTTCGCATGACCCTATCCATGTACAAGAAGACCCATTGAGGACTCGAACATGTGTCATTTGCTTCTTACCTCGCATTTTGTCTGTCGCCAGCGCCGGTTTTGCGCCTGGCCAACACCGTCTCACTGCGCACGTTTCGGAGGTGCGTTATGAATCACTCTGCTGTCAGCGCGGTTGAGCAGACCGCAATCCGCAAAATCTCCTGGCGCCTGGTACCGTTTGTGGCGCTGATGTTCTTTATCAACTTCCTCGATCGCACCGCCATTTCCTTTGCCGGCCCAAACGGCATGACGCAGGACCTCGGCCTCAGTGCGCTGCAGTTTGGTCTCGCCTCCGGCATCTTCTTTATTGGTTACATCCTGCTGGAAGTGCCCAGCAACCTGGCGCTGCATAAGTTCGGCGCGCGGCGCTGGCTGGCGCGCATCATGATCAGCTGGGGCATCGTCTCGCTGCTGTTTACCTGGGTCAGCAGTGTCGAAGGGCTGTACACGCTGCGCCTGCTGCTGGGGATTGCCGAGGCCGGTTTCTTCCCGGGCGCCATCCTTTATCTCAGCCTGTGGGTGCCGGCGCGCCACCGCAGCAAAATTCTCTCGCTGTTCTACCTGGCACAACCGCTGACGGTGGTATTTGGCGCACCGCTGGCTGCCTCGCTGATTGAGCAGCACGGGCTGTTTGGCCTGGAGGGCTGGCGCGTAATGTTTATGGGCGTATCGCTGCCAGCAATCCTCATCGGGATTGTGGCGCTGTTCTGGCTGGTGGACTCGCCGCGTCAGGCGAAGTGGCTGAATGACGACGAGAAAAACTGGCTGATAGCCGAACTGGAGGCGGAACATCAGCACAAGCAGGGCCAGCACCCGCACAGCGTGCGTTCGGTGATGGGCAACAGCCGCGTGTGGATGCTGTGCCTGATCTACTTCGGCTTTATTTACGGCCTGTACGCGCTGGCGTTCTTCCTGCCGACCATTATCGCCGGCTTCCAGCAGCAGTTTGGCACCACCTTCAATGTGATGCAGAAAGGGCTGATCACCGGCGTGCCGTACCTGATCGCCGCCGTCGTGATGTTTTTCTGGTCGCGGGATGCCGCGCGGCGCGGCTGTAAAACCTGGCACATCGCGATTCCTGCGGTCGCGGGCGGCCTCAGCGTACCGCTGGCGCTCTACATGGATTCACCGTTTACCACCATCCTGGTGATCGCCGTAACGGCCAGCGCCATCTTCGCCGCATTGCCCAATTTCTGGACGCTGCCAACGCAGTTCCTGACCGGCGCATCGGCAGCGGCGGCGATTGCGCTGATTAACACCCTGGGCAACGTGGCGGGTTTTTCCGCCGGTTACATCACCGGCGCACTGCATGATGCCACTCACAGTTATGTGTTACCGATGTTCGTGGTCGGCGGTTTTATGCTGCTCTCCGCTGTATTGATGCTGTTCCTCAATCGCCGTCGCGCGCAGCCTCTGCCAGCCTCATTTGTACAGGAGCAATAACATGACGTACCTGTTTAACCAGCCATCCGCGTTTGCCGCGGAACTGATCGAAGGCTTTGTGGCCGCCAACGCCGATAAAGTACGCCAGGTGAGCGGTGGCGTGGTGCGCAGCACGCGCAGCCAGCCGGATACCGTGGCGGTGATTGTCGGTGGCGGTTCCGGTCACTATCCCGCCTTTGCCGGATTGGTCGGCCAGGGCCTGGCGCACGGGGCGGCAATGGGCAATCTGTTCGCTTCGCCGTCGGCGCAGCAAATCTATAACGTCGCGCGCGCGGCGCATAACGGCGCGGGTGTGCTGTTGCTGTTTGGAAACTATGCCGGTGACGTGCTGCATTTTGGTCAGGCGTGCGAGCGGCTGCGCGCTGAAGGTATTGCCTGTGAGGTGCTGGCGGTAACGGATGATGTGTCCAGCGCCAGCCACGATGAGCGTCTGAAGCGACGCGGCGTCGCCGGCGATCTGTGTGTGTTTAAAGTGGCGGCGGCCGCGGCAGAAGCGGGTGACGATCTGGCTACAGTGCTGAAAAAAGCGCAGCACGCCAACGATCGCACCCGCACCTTCGGTGTGGCCTTTTCCGGCTGCACACTGCCGGGCGCTTCGCATCCGCTGTTTGAGGTAGAGAAAGGGCGCATGGCGCTCGGGCTGGGCATCCACGGTGAGCCAGGCATCAGCGAAACGGCGGTGCCGCGCGCCGACGAGCTGGCAGAAATCTTTGTCGACCGGCTGCTGAGTGAGCGGCCAGCGGATGTGGCGCAGGTGGCGGGACAGCGCGTGGCGGTAATCCTCAACGGTCTCGGTTCAGTCAAGTATGAAGAGCTGTTTGTGGTGTATCGCCGCATCGCCCAGCTGCTGTCGGCGGCGCAGTTGCAGGTGGTGGAGCCGGATGTCGGCGAATTCGTTACCAGTTTTAACATGGCGGGCGTCTCGCTGACGCTGATGTGGCTTGATGATGAACTGGAAACGCTGTGGCGCGCGCCGGCCAATACGCCAGCCTACCGCAAAGGCAGCGTCCTGATTGCCGAACCGCTCAGCGCCGCCGAGTGCGAAGAGATCAGTGAAGAGACGTTACCGCAGGCCAGCACTGCATCACAACACAGCGCCCGGCGCGTTCTTGAACTGCTGGAAGCAGTGGCGGTGATGATTCAGCGTCATGCCGGCCAGCTGGGCGACATTGATGCGGTAGCGGGCGACGGCGATCACGGCATTGGTATGGAGCGCGGCGTACTCGGCGCGGTGGAAAAGGCGCGTGAGGTGGCCGCGCGTGGCGCCGGCGCTGGCAGTCTGCTGTGTCGCGCCGCCGATGCCTGGGCGGATAAAGCGGGCGGCACGTCCGGAGCACTGTGGGGCGTGGCACTGACCGCGCTCGGCACCGCGCTGGGCGACAGCGCGGCAGCGGATGCACCACGCGTCGCTGCCGGCGTCCGGGACGCTAAAGAGGGCATTATGCACTTCGGCAAAGCGCGCGTCGGTGATAAAACCATGGTTGACGTGCTGGTTCCGTTTAGCGACACGCTGAGCGCTGCGGTCGCGCAGGGCGCATCACTCACCGAAGCCTGGTTACGTGCGGCAGCGGTGGCGGAGCAGGCCGCGCAGGCCACCGCACAGCTGGTACCGAAAGTGGGGCGTGCACGGCCGCTGGCAGAAAAAAGCGTTGGCACGCCGGACGCCGGTGCGGTTTCACTGGCGATGATCGTCAACACCGTTGGCAATCTGTTAAAAGAACACAGTGCATCTGAACAGGGAGCGTAATTATGGCTCAGCCTAAAATCTGGCTTGGCGTCAGCCTGAAAATGTATTTCGGCTATCAGCAAACGCTGGCGTGGTGTCGCGAGGTTGCGACGCTGGCGCAGCATCCGGCGGTGCAGCGCGGTGATGTCGGGCTGTTTGTGCTGCCCGCTTATCCGGCCATCCCGGCGGTAACAGAGATCTTTGCCGGCACGCCGGTGCGCGTCGGCGCGCAGGACGTGTGTCAGGCGGAAAACGGCGCCTGGACCGGTGAGGTCAGCGCCAGCATGCTGCAGGAGCTGGGGTGCTCACTGGCAGAGATCGGCCACGCCGAACGCCGTCGCCATTTTCATGAAGATAAAACGCAGATTGCCGCCAAAGTGGCGATGGCGCTGCGTTATCGCCTGACCCCGGTGCTGTGCATCGGTGAACCGCAGCAGGGCACGCCTGAGCAGGCGATTGCGCTGTGTCAGCAGCAGCTGCAGGAGGCGCTGGCGGAGGCCGCGCAACACGCGCTCAGCGGTGAGGTGTTGTTTGCTTACGAGCCGCAGTGGGCAATTGGTGCGCCGCAGCCGGCGCCGGACAGCTACATCCGCGCGGTGTGCAGCGGGCTACAGCAGCTGACGACGCCAGACGGCATCACGCTGCGGGTGATTTACGGCGGCAGCGCCGGGCCGGGTCTGATTCAGCGCCTCGGCGGCCACGTCAACGGCCTGTTCCTCGGCCGCTTTGCCCACGATCCGCAGGCGCTGGCGCAGATCGTGCAGGAAGCCAGTAAGCTGGCTGAGGAGCTGCCGTCATGAGCCGCATCGGACTCAGTACCTATGCGTTTTTCTGGCGTATGTCGCCCCAGGTGCCACAGCCGCTCACGCTGGCGCAGATGCTGCAGCAGACTGCCGATCTCGACGTGTCAGTATTCCAGATTTGCGACTACCCGGCGATTGAGCAGTGGTCAGATGAACAGCTGCTGGCGCTGCGTCAGCAGGCGGATGCGCTTGGCATCACGCTGGAGCTGGGCACGCGTGGTCTCGGCAGCGCGCATCTGCGCCGCTATCTGCATATCGCCGCTATTCTCGACGCGCGCGTGGTGCGCTCAATGTTCAACACCGCCGATCACCGGCCATCGCTGGATGAAGCGGCCAATCTGATTGCTGCCGTGCTGCCGGATTTTGCCCGCCAGCAGGTGCGGCTGTGCCTGGAAACCTACGAGCAGGTCAGCAGCGCGGCGATGATGTCGGTGATCAACCGCTTTCTCTCGCCGTGGCTGTGCGTCTGTCTCGATCCGGCCAACTGCGTCGCCGGACTGGAACTGCAGGAGCAGGTGATCGCCAATACCGCTGCGCGCGTCGGCAATCTGCACATCAAAGATTTCGCCTTTACCCGCCGTGCCGGCTGGGTCGGTTTTACCCTGGCCGGCTGTCCGATGGGCGAAGGGAAGCTGGATTATGACCGGCTGATCGCCAGCGTGCGGCCAGCCGATCGCGACATCAACCAAATCATCGAACACTGGTTGCCGTGGCAGGACGATGCCGCGCAGACCTGCGCGCGGGAAGCCGAATGGACCCGCCGCGCCGTTGAATTCCTACGCAGTAAACAAGATCAGGAGTCGTTAACATGAGCAAGGCATTGAAAACCATCACCGTGATCGGCGCAGGCGGCAAAATGGGCATGCGTATTTCCGCTAATTTGCAGCACAGCGCTTATCAGGTGTTTTACTGCGAGAATTCACCGCAGGCGCAGCAGCAGGTGATTGCACAGGGACGCGAGCTGTCGGATGCCGCGTCGGTGGTGCCGCTGAGTGACGTGGTGATCCTCGCCGTGCCGGATATCGTACTGGGCAAAGTCTCGCAAAGCGTGGTGCCACAGATGCAAAGCGGTGCGGTGCTGCTGACGCTCGATCCGGCCGCGGCCTACGCCAACCTGATCGCCCAGCGTGACGGCATTGAATACGCGGTCGCGCACCCGTGCCATCCGTCGGTATTTCTTGCCCGCTACACCAAAGAGGAGCACGCCGATGCGTTTGGTGGCGTTGCTGCCGTCCAGCACGTCGCGGCAGCCTGGGAAAGCGGCAGCGCTGAACAGAAGGCAGAGCTGAGTAAGGTGATTAGCGTGATGTACGGCCCGGTTGATCAGGTGCACTGGGTCACGGTGACGCAGCTGGCGTATCTGGAACCGACGCTGGTCGAAACCGTCGCCTGCATGGTCGGTGCCTTCATGAAAGAGGCGCTGGATGAAACGGTGAAACACAGCGGCGTCCCGGAAGAGGCAGCGAAGGCCATGCTGTACGGCCATATTCAGATTGCGCTGGCGGTGGCTTTCCGCGCCACCAACCCGTTCTCGGACGCCTGCATGATCGCCATGGAGTATGGCCGCGAGAAGATCATCAAGCCGGACTGGAAACAGATCTTCGATCAGCAAGAGCTGGATAAGGTTATTGCCTGCATGCTGAAAATTGACGCCATTCAGCGTTAAGCGTGACAGCAGCGGCGACTCGCGGCGTTGCTGGCTGGCGAAGCGAGTCGCATCAATGATATAACTCCCTGCTGAGCACTCCGCACGACGATACAAGACAGGTAACGGATGGAAAAAAACACGCTTTCTCAGGACTCCGAGCTGCTGACGGAAATTGCCGTCGCCTACTATCAGGACGAAATCACCCAGGAGGAGATTGCGCGTAAGTTTGGGATTTCCCGTATCAAGGTGGGGCGACTGCTGAAACGCGCGCGTGAAGAGGGCATCGTCGAGATCAATGTGCGCTACCATCCGGTGTTCAGTACGCGGCTGGAACAGCAGTTGCAGACGCGCTTTCCTCATCTGCAGCGCGCGCTGATTGCCCTCGATTCGCCAGACAGCGACGAGCAGCGGCGTCAGGTGGCGGCGCTGGTGTCGGCGCATCTCGCGCAGTCGCTGAAAGACAACGCCATTGTCGCCGTGGGCCAGGGGCGCAACGTGGCGGCCGTCGCCGATTATCCCGGTCAGGTGCCGACGCGCAACTGCCTGTTTATCAGCGGCATCGGCGGCACCCATCGTCCGGGGGATGCCATCAACGCGGACCACATCAGCCGCCGGCTGGCCAAAAAGTTTGGCGGCATCAGCGAAACCCTGTACGCCCCGGCTTACGTCGAAAACCGGGCGCTGCGCGACGCTTTCATGCAAAACGGCACCATCAAAGAGACGCTCGACCGCGCGCGCAAAGCGGATGTGGCACTGGTGGGCATCGGCGACATGAACGAAAACAGCTATATGGTGAAGCTCGGCTGGTTCACACCGCATGAGATCATTGATGCCAGCGTCAATCAGGGCGTGACCGGTGATGTGGCCGGCTATGATTTTTTCAACGCCCAGGGCCAGCACGTGGATACGGTGATGAACGACCGGGTAATTGGCCTGAGTATCGACGAGCTGCGTAAAATTCCCTGCGTGATTGCCATTGCCGCTGAAAACACCAAAGCCATGGCGATCCTCGGCGCGCTGCGCACCGGCGCTATCGACATCATTGCCACCACGGCGCAGAACATCCGCACCATTCTGAGCATGTCGCAGTAACGCATAAACGCCTGCCCGGCGCGGCCTGCGGGCGTGCCGGGTGAGGGGGATGCTGCGCCAGGTCGCCGCCCATCACCCAACCATCACGTCAGCGCCATAAATCTTTCATCCGCCTCAGCTAGCTTACCGCCATTCTGATTTCAGGACTGCGGATGCATGAGCCATCTCTCGCTGCAACACATCACCAAAACCTGGGGCGATAAAATCGCGCTGCAGGATATCAGCTTCGACGTGGCGCAAGGCAGTTTCGTCGCACTGCTGGGGCCTTCAGGCTGCGGTAAATCGACGCTGTTGCGCACCCTCGCCGGGCTGGAAACGGCCGACAGCGGCCGCATTTATTTCAATCACACCGACGTCACGCCTCTGCCACCGGCGCAGCGCAAGCTTTCGATGGTGTTTCAGTCTTACGCGCTGTTTCCTCACCTGAGCGTGCGGGAAAACCTGCTGTTTGGCCTGAAGGCGCGCGGTGAAGATAAGCAACAGTTTGCCGCCCGGCTGGCGCAGGTCAGCGCGTTACTCGAACTGGAACCGCTGCTGGCGCGACTACCCGCGCAGCTTTCCGGCGGGCAGCAGCAGCGCGTAGCATTGGGCAGGGCGGTGATCGCCAACAATACGCTGTGCCTGATGGATGAGCCGTTATCCAACCTGGATGCCAAACTGCGCCAGAGCATGCGGCGCGAAATCCGCGCGCTGCAAAAGCAGTTCGGGCTGACCATGTTGTACGTCACCCACGATCAGACCGAAGCGATGAGCATGGCCGATCACATCATTCTGCTCAACGATGGCCGCATTGAGCAGCACGGCACGCCAGACCAGCTCTACAACCAGCCGGCGAGCTGTTTTGCCGCGCAGTTTATTGGCGCACCGCCAATGAATATCCTGCCACTGCACAGCAAAGGCGCGCATCACTACCTCAGCCATCTCAGCACACCGCTGCTGAGCTATGCCGGCGAAACGGCGCTGAGTCTGGGCCTGCGCGCGGAGGATATCCAGCTGGTCGCCCCGCAGCAGGCCGCGCTGAGTGCGCGGGTAGTGAGCTACGAATACATGGGCGCGGATACGCTGCTGGTATGTCGGTTGCCCGGCATCACGGAATCACTGACCGTCAAAGTGCCCGGCCTGCAGCGCTTCACGGATGACAGTCTGGTCGGCCTGCAGTGGTCCACCAGCCGGCAATACCTGTTTTCCACCACCAGCGGCCAGCGCTGTGTCGCTGCAGAACACCCGATGTTGCTCGCTGAGAAAAAATACGCTGTTTAACCGTTGTCGTTTATTCAAGGGAAAATCATGTCTGCGATCCGTTTCTCGCCTCTGGCTTGTGTCGTTATGCTGTGTGCCTCCGCGTCAGTGTTTGCTGCTGAGCCGGTGAAGTTACAGATGTACTATCCGATTGCGGTCGGCGGTAAAGTCAGCCACACCGTGGAAGCCCTGGTGGCGGATTTTGAAAAACAGCACCCTGAGATCAGCATTCAGCCGGTCTACACCGGCGATTACGCCACCACCGTGACCAAAGCGCTGACGGCGTTTCGCGGCGGTAACGCACCGCAACTGGCGGTGATGGGCGATATTGAAGCCTGGTCGCTGATGGATGCCGGTGCCATCGTCGCCGCCAGCGATTTAGCCACGGGTGAAGAGGGCAAACAGTGGATCGACAGCTTCTATCCGGCCTTTTTGCGTCGCATTGAGGGCAAAGTGTGGGGCGTGCCTTTTCAGCGCTCAACCGTGGTGATGTACTGGAACAAACAGGCATTTGAGAAAGCCGGCCTCGATCCGAATACACCGCCCGCCACCTGGCAGCAGGTGGTGGCATTCAGCAAAAAACTGACGCTGAAACAGGCCAGCGGCGTCAGCCAGTGGGGCATTGAGATCCCTTCCACGCCGAACGGCTACTGGAATTTCCAGGGGCTGGCTGCCACCAATGGCGGACGGCTGGATAACGGCAAGGGAAACGCCGTGTATTTCAACACGCCGGGCAACGTGGAAACCCTGCAGTGGCTGACCGACCTCGGCCAGAAAGAGGAAGTCTCGCCGAAAGGCGCAATCGCCTGGGGCACCACGCCGCAGGACTTTATCAGTGGTAAAACGGCCATGATGGTCACCACCACCGGTAACCTGACCAACGTGCACGACAACGCGACCTTCCCGTTTGGCGTCGCCATGCTGCCGGAGAAAACCCAGCGCGGCAGCCCGACCGGTGGCGGCAACCTGTACGTGTTCAAAAGCGCCTCACCGGCGCAGCAGCAGGCGGCGATGCGCTTCATCCGCTGGGTCACCGCACCGGAACAGGCCGCGCGCTGGAGTATCGCTACCGGCTATGTCGCCACCTCGCCGGCAGCGTGGGACACGGCGGCAATGAAAGCCTATGTGCAGCAGGTGCCTCAGGCACTGGTGGCGCGTGAGCAGCTGAAATATGCTCAGCCGGAACTCTCGACCTACAACAGCGTACAGATTCAGGACGCGCTCAATCACGCCATTGAAGCAGCGGTGACGCAGAGCAAAACCCCGGCCCAGGCGCTGGCCGATGCGCAGAAACAGGCTGACCGCCTGCTGAAAAACTATCAGTGATGGCCGCGTGATGAGCTCATTCTCTGGCAACGCCGCCACGCTGCGCACGCGCGGGTGGACACTGCAGCTCAGCGGCTATTTGCTGCTGCTGCCCGCGCTCAGCTTCCTGCTGCTGTTTACCCATTATCCGGCGCTGGCCACGCTGTGGCAGAGCCTATTCAGCGCCGCGCGCGCTTCGCATCCGGCCCATTTTATCGGGCTGGATAACTATCGCGCGCTGCTGGATGACGACATTTTTATGCAGTCGCTGTGGAATAACCTGCTGTATGCGCTGATCACCATTCCGCTGGCGGTGACGCTGGCGCTGCTGATGGCGCTGGCGGTCAATCGTCGGCTGCGCGGCAACGCGCTGGTGCGTGCGGCCTTCTTCATTCCGTCGCTGCTGCCGATGATCGCCATCGCCAACCTGTGGCTGTTTTTCTACACGCCGCAGCTTGGCATCCTGAATAGCCTGCTGGCATGGTTTTCGCTACCGGCGGTTAACTGGCTCGGCGAGCCGGATACCACGCTGTACTGCCTGATGGCGGTTTCGGTATGGCGCGAGGCGGGATTTTTCATGATCTTTTACCTCGCCGCCCTGCAGCAGATCGATCCGCGCCTCAGCGAAGCCGCCGCCATTGAAGGCGCATCGCGCGGTTACTTTTTCCGCCGCGTGCAGTGGCCGCTGCTGTTGCCAACCACGCTGTTTGTGCTGATCAACGCCTCGATGAACGCCTTCCGCATTGTCGATCAGGTGATTGCCATGACCAACGGCGGCCCGAACAACAGCAGTAGCCTGCTGCTGTTTTATATCTATCGTACCGCGTTCAGTTTCTGGGACATGCCAGCCGCGTCGGCCATGACGGTGGTGCTGCTGGTGATCCTCGGATCGATTGCGTTGATCAAATTTCATCTGCTGGATAAGCGAGCCCATTATCAATGAAAGCTGCATCCTCTCCGGGCGGTTTTGCGCTCAACCTGCTGATTTGGCTGGCCGCGCTGCTGTGGAGCTTGCCGATGCTGGTGGCGCTGTGGATTGCCATTCATCCGGCCGCCGGACAGGGGCACTTTTCGCTGCTGGCACCGCTGACGCTGGAGAACTTCATCAATGCCTGGCACGCGGCACCGTTTGCCTGCTACTTCCTCAATACCACGCTGCTGGTGCTGATGATTGTGGTAGTCCAGCTGGTGCTGGCCACGCTGGCCGCTTATGCCCTGGTGCGGTTCCGCCTGAAATTTTCCGGTTTCCTCTTCGCGCTGATTCTGCTGCAGCTGATGATCAGCCCGGATGTGCTGATTCTGAATAATTACCGCACCATCAGCGCGCTCGGGCTGCGCGATACCCTGACCGGCATTGCGCTGCCGTACTTCGCCTCGGCGTTCGCCATCTTTCTGCTGCGGCAGACGTTCAAAAGCATTCCGCTGGTGCTGGAAGAGGCGGCAACCGTTGAAGGAGCCAGCCGGTTTTACATTCTGCGCCACATCTACATTCCGCTGGCGAAGCCAATCTATGTGGCGTTCGCGCTGGTCTCGATCAGCTTCCACTGGAACGATTTTCTCTGGCCGCTGGTGATCACCGACTCGGTTCAGGTGCGTCCGTTAACCGTCGGGCTGCAGCTGTTTTCTGCGCCGGAGCAGGGCGTGCAGTGGGCGCTGATTGGGGCGGCAACGCTGATGACCACCTTGCCGTTGCTGCTGCTGTTTTTGCTGTTCCAGCGGCAGTTTATTCAGTCATTCATGCGTGCCGGTATTCGCTAGGGAGAGCCACAGATGGGATATGCCCATGCACTAACCGCAGCGCAACGCCAGCGGCTGGGTGATGTCGCTGAGCTGTATCAGTTACCGGATTTACGCGCGGCACCGCTCGACGGCACGCTGCGCTTCGGGCTGCTGGCCGATCCGCAATATGCTGACGTTGAGGCGGATGTCCCGGCGAATCTCTACTATCGTCATGCGCTGCATAAGCTGCCGCAGGCGATAACCGCGCTCAATCAGCAGCCGCTGGATTTTGTCGTTACGCTCGGCGATCTGGTGGATCGCCACTGGGCCAGCTATGCCACGCTGCTGCCGCTCTATGATCGGCTACTCCATCCGCATGCCGTGGTGCTGGGGAATCACGACGCCCAGACCATCGCGCAGCACTTTGATGACGCGCTGCCGCTGCCAAAAAGTTACTATGCCTTTCAGCTGCCGGGCTGGCGCTTTATTGTCTACGACGGCAACGATATCAGCCTGTACTGCAATCAACACAACGGCGACGATCGCCAGCGCGCGGCCGCACTGCTGGCTGATTTACAGGCGCGCCAGCAACCGCAGGCGCAGCCGTGGAATGGCGCGGTCGGTGCGACGCAGCTGGCATGGCTGGAAACGCAGCTTATCGAGGCCCGCGCCTGCGGCCAGCAGGTGGTGGTGTTCGGCCATTATCCGCTGGCACCGGGCTACAGCCACAGTCTGCTCAACGGTGCGCAGCTGGCAGAACTGTTCTGCCGCTATGGCGTGCGCGCCTGTTTTGCCGGCCACGATCACCGTGGCGGCTATCATCGCCGCGCGGATACCGTGTTTATAACCCTGCAGGGGATGCTGGATGGCCCGTCGCGCGTGCCCTTTGCGGTGGTGGAACTGACGGGCGAGACGTTGCGGCTGCGGGGATGGGGCGGCGAAATCAGCCGCGAAGAGGTATACGGTGCCGCGCCGATGGCTAGCCGGCCAGGTTAAAACTGTTGTCAATGCGCAACAAAACCTCGGCCGTCGGGACTGATCCATCCAGACAAAGGGTGACCCAATGCTTTTTGTTCATATGGTAGCCCGGGAAATATACCTCGCCATCGACCAGCGAAGCGATGGCCTGCGGCGAGACTTTAATATTGACGATTTCAATCAGGCTATCATCCGGTCGGCCCAGCTTGCTGCTGTGAATCGTCAACAGCGCGCCGAACCACTTTTGATTATCTTTGCGGCGAAAGATGGCGTTTTCAGGAAAGCGCGGCCATAAGAATTCCAGCTCAGTCTGATACTGCTGTTTCAGGTGCTGAACGATCGCATCGGCCTGCGTTGTTTTGAAATGCTTTTGCGGGAAACATTTTTCTGCGATATCCAGCAAGATAGCGTCATGTTCTTCACGAACCTGTCCCACAAAGGCACCGGTGGCAGAAGTAATACGGTGAAGAATGTAATCTTCTCCTGTGACTTTATCGATAATGGTGGCGGCAATGTCACCCTGGGTGGTGATGTTTACCTGCAGGGTGAACTGCTTATTCATCACATCACAGCGGTAGCCGTAATCCTGCCCGTCCTTGCGGAAACCGTAAGCCAGCAGCTTTTTCACATTCATTTCCCGGCTGACGAAAAGATGATCTACGTTGTACATTTTCATGCCTGGTTAACGGTGAGGTGTTCACAATACCCGGAGTTTAATCAGGGGCTAGCGGGCTATTTTAACCGACAGGTGGGATTTTTATGTGCCATAAATCGCTATGACACCCGGCACCGCTTTTTCGCCATATCACACCGCAAAGAACAACCGCCACCGGACGCTTAACCCAGCCTTACGCAACGCGCGCACATGCTGTATAGTCCGTTTCTTTTCGGAGGAACCATGCTGCCCAACTCATCCACGCGCCTGAATAAATACATCAGCGAGAGCGGAATCTGCTCGCGCCGTGACGCCGATCGTTACATCGAACAAGGCAACGTTTTCATTAACGGCAAACGCGCCAGCGTCGGTGCGCAGGTGTTCGCCGGGGATGAGGTCAAAGTCAACGGGCGGCTGATTGAACCGCGCAACGAAGACGATCTGGTATTAATTGCCCTCAACAAGCCGGTGGGCATTGTCACCACCATGGAAGAGGGCGAGCGTGACAACATTGGTGACTTCGTCAACCACAGCAAGCGCGTGTTTCCGATTGGCCGGCTGGATAAAGACTCGCAGGGGCTGATTTTCCTCACCAATCACGGCGATCTGGTGAATAAAATCCTGCGCGCCGGTAACAATCACGAAAAGGAGTACGTGGTCACGGTGGATAAGCCGATCACCGACGAGTTTATTGCCGGTATGGCGGCGGGCGTACCGATGCTCGGCACAGTGACGAAAAAATGCAAAGTGAAGCGGGAGTCGACCTTTGTATTCCGTATTATCCTGGTGCAGGGACTGAACCGGCAGATTCGCCGCATGGCCAAACACTTTGGCTATGAAGTGACGAAGCTGGAGCGCACGCGGATCATGAACGTGAGCCTGAAAGGTATCCCGCTCGGTGAGTGGCGCGATCTGACGGACGATGAACTGATCGACCTGTTTAAGCTGATTGAGGATTCGTCGTCAGAAGATCAAAAAACGCAGCAGGCACAGGCGAAGAAAAAAGCGGCAACGCCCGCCGCGAAAAAACCGGCCGTCAGCGCACCGAAACAGAGTGACAAAGCGGGTCAGGGCGCGAACCGCAAGCGCTTTACCCAGCCGGGACGCAAGAAAAAAGGGCGTTAAAATCACACCCGCGGCGCCCGCGACCATCACGTATCTTTAGCGCCGCACGCCTTCATTCCAGCCACGTTTTTATTATTTATAACCGGGCGTCAGAATATCTGCGCCCGGTCATGCTTTTTCACGCAATCAATATGCAAATCCGCTGCATATCCAAAGGAGAAAATGGCATTAGGGATAAATAGTGACTGTGATAATTTTCAGCTATACGCCGGATAGCAGGCGTCACTCACCTTATTTAGCTGAACCTTTTCCAGGGATATAAACAATGCATAAACACCGCCTGGCCGGACTATTACTGGCCTCTGCATCGCTGCTCGCCGGCTTGTCGCTGCACGCTCGCGCCGCTGACGCATCCATTCCCTCACTGGCCGGTAAACGTATCGGTATTACCGTGGCCGGTACCGATCACTACTGGGATCTGAAAGCCTATCAGGGACAAATTGATGAAGTAAAGCGGCTGGGTGGCACGCCTATCGCCCTGGATGGCGGACGCAAAGAGTCACAGCAGATCGCGCAAATTCAAACGCTGATTGCACAAAAACCGGATGCCATTATTGAAACGCTGGGCACCGCCTCAGTGCTGGAACCCTGGCTGAAAAAAATTCGCGACGCCGGCATTCCCTTATTTACCGTAGATACCGCCAGCCCATCCAGTATTAACGTCACAACCTCCGATAACTTTTATATTGGCGAGCAGCTGGCATTAAAACTGGTCAATGATCTGCGCGGCGAAGGCAATATTCTGGTGTTTAATGGTTTTTATGGCGTGCCGGTGGTGGCGATGCGCTATGACCAGTTAAAAGCCGTGCTGAAATGGTATCCGAAAATTAAAATCATTCAGCCCGAACTGCGCGACGTCATTCCCAATACCGTGCAGGATGCCTATGCGCAGATTAGTCAGCTGCTTAACAAGTATCCGCAAGGGTCAGTACAGGCTATCTGGGCGGCATGGGACGTACCGCAGATTGGTGCCACTCAGGCGGTTGATGCTGCCGGTCGCAGTGAAATCAAAACTTACGCCGTGGACGGCAGCCCGGACGTGGTCTCGCTGGTGAAAGATCCGAAATCCAGCGCGGCGGCGGTGGTGGCGCAGCAACCCTATCTGATCGGACAGACTGCGGTACAAAATGTGGCGAAATACCTTGCCGGCGATCGTTCACTTCCGCCTGCCACCTATGTTCCGGCCATTCTGGTCACCAAAGAGAATGCGGCGCAGGCGCAGCAAACGCTGGGCCAGAGCGATGATAAATAAGACAGTGCGACTGCAACTGCGCCAGATCAGTAAAGCCTTTGACGGCATTCCCGCGCTGCAGGCGGTATCGCTTGATGTCCACGCCGGCGAAGTGCATGGGCTGATTGGGCATAACGGAGCCGGAAAATCGACGCTGATCAAAGTGCTGGGCGGCATCCACGCTGCCGATGAGGGCAGCGTGACGCTGGAAGGCCGGCCACTGGTGTTGACCAGTCCGGCTCAGGCACAACAGCAGGGCATCGCCATTGTTCATCAGGAGCGGCTATTGCCAGGCACGCTGACGGTGGCGGAAGCGCTGCTGCTCGGTAATGAGCCACGGATTGGCAGCACACCGTTTATCGATCGCCGGCGTATGCGGCAGCAGGCGCGGCAGCTACTGCAACAGCACTTCGATCTGCAGATCGATCCCGATGCGCTGATCGCCGGGTTAAGTGTGGCGGAACAGCAACTGGTGCAGATCTGTCGCGTATTACAGCGCGCGCCGCGCGTGGTGGTACTGGATGAACCGACCGCCGCGCTGGCGCGCCACGAGGTGCAGGCGCTGTTTCGCGTTATTGAACGTATGCGTCAGCAGGGGATCGCACTGATCTACGTTTCTCACTATCTCGATGAAATCCAGGCACTGTGCCAGCGGGTTACGGTGCTGCGCGATGGTAAAGACGTCGCGCATTTTACCGGCGACGCCCTTTCTCCGCATGCGCTGATTAATGCCATGATCGGTGAGACGCAGCAGGCGATTGCACCGCGCGGTCTGCCACCTGACGGCGAGCCGGTGCTGACCGTAGACGCCCTGAGCGCGCCGGGTCGCTTTCACAATGTTTGTTTCAGCGCACGACGTGGCGAGATCGTTGGCATTACCGGCCTGCTGGGCTCCGGAGGGAAGGCGTTAATCAGCGCACTGTTTGGTCTGGAACGTGGCGTGAGCGGGACGCTGCGCGTAGGTGAGACGCACGGCGTACCGGCTTCGCCACATGCCGCGGTGAAACGTGGCATCGCGCTGGTGCCGGAAGATCGCCGCGCCAACGGCATCGCGCTCGATGTGAGCCTGCGCGACAACATCACCCTGACGACCGTGCAGCGCCTGCTGCGCTGGGGCGGCGTCTCCGCAACCGCCGAGACCGCGCTAGTGGCGGACAACATCCGCCAGCTGGCGATCCGCACACCGGGCCAGCTGGCACCGCTGCGTCAGCTGTCCGGCGGAAATCAGCAAAAAGCGGTACTGGCGAAATGGCTCAACACCCACGCCACGCTCTATCTGCTGGATGAGCCCACGGTTGGCGTCGACATTGCCGCCAAGGCCGCCATTTATCAAACCCTGCAGCAGCTGGCGGCCGCCGGTGCGGTGATTATCCTGTTTTCCACCGATCTGCTGGAACTGCAAACGCTCGCCGACCGCATTATTGTGCTGGCGCGCGGCGAGCAGGTCGCCACGCTGTCCGCCCGGCACACCAGTCATCAGGAGATTCTGTCCCTGGCTTCCGGCACGGGCGCATTGACGGAGCAAATCCTATGAGTGAACTGAGCCAACCGGCGGTGGTGACGGCGGCAGGCAAACCGCAGGGGCAGCCGTGGCTGCAGCACGTCGCGCTGCTGATTATTGTACTGGTGCTGGCGGTATTTGCCTGGCTGTCGCCTATTTTCCTCAGCGTGATCAACCTTGGTAACGTATTGCAGCAAACGGCGGTGGTGGGAACGCTGGCGCTGGGTCTGACGCTGGTGCTAAGCGGTGGCGGTGTTCAGGGGATTAGCGGCGGCATTGATTTATCCATTGCCGCTAATATGGGGTTGTGTGCCGCGGTATTCGCGGCGCAGATCGCTGAGCAACACTCTGTCACTTATGCGCTGCTGCTCACGCTGCTCACCGGCATCGCCGTGGGGATATTCAATGCCCTGGCGATTGTCTGGCTTGGTATTTTGCCCCTGCTGGCGACGCTGACCAGCATGAACATCGCCATGGGACTGGAGATGGTACTGAGCGGAAACGCGTCGATTTCAGCCAGCAGCGCGCTGCAAAACCTGCTGATAGCCAGCGGACCACTGGGCGTTTCCTGGCTCGGCTGGGGATTTCTGCTGCTGGCGTTGAGTGCACTCGCGCTCAGTCGTTTCACCGCGTTTGGCCTGCGCCTGCAGGCGGTGGGTAGCCATCCGCAGGCCGCCAACGCGGCGGGCATTAGCGTGGCGCGCTATCAAAGTCTGAGTTATGTGCTGTGCGGCTTCAGCGCTGCACTGGCAGCCATTGCCTCGGTGGCGCTGCTCAGCGGCAGTTCGCCGGGCGCTAACGACAATCTGCTGATGGTGATTGCCGCCGCGCTGCTCGGCGTGGTGTTTTCGCGTCGCCTGGTGCCGACCCTGGGCGGTGCACTGATCAGCGCGCTGTTTCTGAGTCTGATAGCCAACGGCTTTCAGTTGGTTAACGTCTCAAGTTACTGGATTAACGGCGTCGAGGGTGTGCTCATCCTGCTGGTTGTGGCGCTGACCGCGCTACTGCGGCGCCGTCAGGCGGGGAGGGCATCTCATGTCTGAACTGAGCCTGAGCGGTAAAAAAGTGCCGGGGCTGTTGCGCAGCCTGATGGTGCTGACCTTTGTTGCGCTGCTGCTGTTTTTCATCATCGCCGCGCCCGCGTTTGCCACTGTCGCCAACATTCGTAGCGTGCTGCTGAATAATGTCGCACCGCTGGCGATTGTGGCGCTGGCCATGACGCTGGTCACGCGTATCGGCGCGATCGATCTGTCCGTCGGTACGGCGATTGATGTCGCCTGCCTGGTGCTGGTGACGCTGGTACTGCATCAGGTCGCGCTGCCGCTGGCGCTGTTGGGTGCGCTAACGGCGGCACTGCTGGTAGGCGTGTTCAACGCTTTTCTGGTGACACAACTCGGCGTTGAGCCGTTTCTCGCCACGCTTGGCACGCTGTTTATTGGTCAGAGCGTACAGCAACTGTCGTCCAACGGTGGGCAGCCGGTCTATCTGCTAAGCCAGACGCTGCCGGCGGGTTTTACCGCTATTGGTCACGGCACGCTACTTGGCGTTCCACTGCCGCTCTGGCTGTTGCTGGGCGTGGCGCTGGTGCTGTATCAACTGTTGCACCGCAGCGCCAGCGGTCGCGCACTGCGCATGATGGGTGAACAGCTCAGCGTAGCGCATCATTCTGGCGTGGCGGTCAAACGTCTCACCGCGCTGGCATTCATATTCAGTGCACTGGTCGCCGGCATCGTCGGGTTAATTCTCGCCGCCAATGTCAAAGCCTGGGTACCGTTATCGGGCAATGCCTATCTGCTGAATGCCATCGGTGCCAGCTTTATTGGCGCGACCTTCGCGCCTTCGCGCCGCCCGAATGTACCGGGTACGCTGCTGGGTGTCGTGCTGCTGAGTTTCATCGCCAACGGACTGTTGCTGGTCGGCTGGAACTTTTACTGGCAGCAGGTGGCAACCGGCGCACTGATCTTTGTGGTACTGACCGTGGGTGCGCTGCGTGCGCGTCGCCCTGTCTGAGGAGGGTAACGGATGCCTTCACCGTTTTTGCTGTTTGCGTTCATGATGAATGTCCCTGGTCATCTCTCTGCCGGATTGTGGCGACATCCCCAGGATCAGGCGCACCGCTATACCGAGCTGGATTACTGGACGACCCTCGCGCAGCAGCTTGATACCGCAGGTTTTGATGCGCTGTTCATTGCTGATGCGCTGGGACAACTGGATGTATGGCAGGGCAAGCCGGACGCGGCGTTGCGCCTGGCCGCTCAGATGCCGGTGAACGATCCGCTGCTGCTGGTCTCCGCCATGGCGGCCGTCACGCAGCACCTCGGTTTCGGTATTACGGTCTCTGCCACCTACGAACATCCTTATTTGCTGGCGCGCAAGTTCACGACGCTTGATCATCTCACCCGCGGGCGTATCGCCTGGAACGTGGTGACTTCCATGCTTGATTCCGCGGCGCGCAATCTGGGTTTGACCCGGCAGCTGCCGCATGATGAGCGTTACGATCGCGCACAGGAGTTTCTGGATGTGACCGCGAAGCTTTGGGAAGGCTCATGGGAGGAAGATGCGGTTAGCCGTGATAAAGCCAACAGCCTGTATAGCGATCCGCAAAAAGTGCACGCTATTCAGCATCATGGTCGCTGGTATCAGGTGCCGGATGCACATCTCAGTGAGCCCAGCCCACAGCGCACCCCGGTGCTGTTTCAGGCTGGCACTTCGGCACGCGGTGCGCAGTTTGCTGCCCGTAACGCAGAAGTCATTTTCCTCGGTGGCGTCACCGCGCAGGCGATTGCCAGCGATATTCAGCGCATTCGTCAGCTGGCCGTGGCAGAAGGGCGCGATCCGGCGTCGCTGCGTTTTGTCACAGCCATCACGGTGATCACGGCCGAAGATGATGCCGCCGCCCGGGCCAAACTTGAGGATTATCAGCAATACATCAGTGAAGAGGCTGCGCTGGCGCTCTTCTCGGCGTGGACCGGTATCGACTGGTCGCAGGAGGATCCGGACATGCCGCTGGCCTTTCGCGAAACCGACGCCTGCCGTTCGGCGCTGGCCAGCCTGACGCGAATTGACGATCAAAAACGCTGGACGCTGCGTGAGGCAGCACGCTACATCGGTATCGGTGGTCTGCATCCGTTGCTGGTGGGCGGCGGCGAAACCATTGCCGATCGGCTGGATCAGTTTGCGGCAGAATCGGGCGTGGACGGCTTTAATCTGGGCTGGGCTATTAGCCCGGGCAGCTTCAACGATTTCATTGCCTGGGTCATGCCGGTGCTGCGCCAGCGCGGGCGGGTGCGTCCTCAGCCAGCACAGCCGTTAACCTTGCGTGAACGTCTCACGGGTCAGCCGCGCCTGGCAGCTGACCATCCGGCAACGCGCTTCCGCCGCCCTTAGCTCCACGCATGGCGCGGCGGCGGCGTGCCGTTGAGATAATAATTACCCACGTGGTAATACTTCCAGCGCACCGGATCGTGCAGCGTATGGGTGCGCGCGTTGCGCCAGTGGCGGTCCAGATTAAACTCCTGCAGCGTGGCGCGGGTGCCAGCCAGCTCAAACAGTTTGTTACCGGCAAGCAGAGCGATCTCCGTCGTCAGCACTTTGGCCTCGGCGGTGGCCACGGTCGCGCGTGCCACGCTGGTCTCATCGGGCTGCGTCAGCGCGGCGTCAATCGCTGCACCGGCCTGCCACAGCAGCGCTTCGGCAGCGTGCAGGCGGATTTTCAAATCACCGACTGCCGCCAGCGTGAAGTGGTCATCGGCAGCGCGCGCCTGGCCACTGTCAATCCACGGCCGCGAGCGTTCGCGAACAAATTGCAGGGTGTCTTCAATGGTGCCGCGCGCAATACCGACATCCACCGCCGCCTGAATGATCTGTGAAATCGGCCCGGCAGCGGTTGGCCGCTCAAACGCCTGCCAGGTTGGAATAACGCGCGACAGCGGGGCGCGGACATTCTCCAGCAGTACGGTACCGGAGGCCGTCGTGCGCTGACCAAAGGCCGACCAGTTATTAATGACGCTGATGCCTGGCGTGTCGCGATCGAGCACAATCAGATGCGCCCGGTCCTGCTCGTCCAGCGCCACGGCATGGATTCGATGCGCCAGCAGCGCGCCAGTGGCATAAAATTTTTCCCCGTTAATCACCACCTCATCACCGTCACGCCGAAAGCGCGTCTGAAAATCGGCGACCGTGCGGCCATGCTTCTCCGAGAAGGCGTTACCCCAGCGCAGCCCGGCCAGTACCTCGCTCAGCAGTACCTGTTTTTGTGCTTCGCTACCGTCTTCCAGCAGATGGGCCACACCGGCCAGATGGTTTTGCGGCAGCTGACCGAGCGCCGGATCGGCAGCTGAAATGATGGCGATCACCCTGGCCACGGTGGTCCACGACACGCCCGCTCCGCCCCAGGCTTTGGGGATGGCCATTGCCCACAGGCCGCTTTGCGAGAACGCATCCAGCTCTTTGAGGGGCAGAATGCCCTCACGATCGCGCAGTGCCGCCTCGCGCGCGAAGCTGGCCGCCAACTGATGGGCTACGGCGATAGCTTCCGCATCGTCGCGAATGATATGCGCGGCGCCAGCCGGTAATGGCACCGGTGCTTCCGCCTGTTGCGTATTGACTTTACGCGGCAGCGCCGCGGAGTCGGCTAAGGTCAGCGACATAATGACTTCTCCGGTAGAAGAGGATAAAGGAGGGCATCATCGCATGCGCACGCGGAGGGCTTATATCTCAATAGTGGTTAAGCAAAGCGCAAAAAAGCCTTAGTGCTCGCACACTGAGGCCGGATTTACAGTCGGGGAGAGAACCGCTGGCTACGCCACTTTCACCACGGTTTTGCCGAAGTTTTTGCCTTTCAGCATGTCAATAAACGCCTGCGGCGCATGCTCCAGCCCTTCTACCATGTGTTCGCGGTACAACACTTTTTGTTGCTCGACCAGCGGCGTCATCGCCTGCAGGAATTCCGGATAGCGATCGCCATAATCCTGGAAGATGATGAAGCCCTGCATACGGATGCGGCGTTTCAGAATCCCGCCCATGATCAGCGGCGTGCGATCGGGGCCGGGCGGCAGTTCACGACTGCTGTAGCCCGACACCAGGCCGCACACCGGCACGCGCGCGGCGGTGTTGAGCAGCGGGAAGACGGCATCGAATACTTTGCCGCCGACGTTTTCAAAATAGATGTCGATACCGTCCGGGCAGGCGGCCGCCAGCTGTTCTGCGAAATCGTCACGATGATGATCGATACAGGCGGAAAAACCGAGGGTGTCAATCGCGTAGCGGCACTTCTCCTCACCGCCGGCCACGCCGACGACGCGGCAGCCATTCAGCTTACCGAGCTGACCGACCGTGGCACCCACCGGTCCGGTGGCGGCGGCGACAACCAGCGTTTCACCGGCTTTGGGCTGACCGATATCCATCAGGCCCATGTAGGCGGTAAAGCCCGGCATACCCAGAATACCCAGCGCCCAGGACGGATGGGGCAGATGACCGATTTTAGTCACGCCAGTGCCATCGGACAGGGCATAGCTCTGCCAGCCGCTGGCCGCCAGCACCCAGTCGCCGGCGCTGAAGTCCGGATGCTGCGATTCCGCCACCTGGCATACGGTGCCGCCGACCATCGGCTGGTCGAGTTGCGCCGGCGGCGCGTAGGATTTGCTGTCATCCATGCGGCCACGCATATATGGGTCGAGCGACAGATAGTGGGTGCGCAGCAGCATCTGTCCCGCCTGCACCTGCGGCAGCGGTTGTTCGACAAAGCGGAAGTTCTCTTTCACCGGCTCGCCGTCCGGGCGTGACGCCAGCAGCCAGGCGTGATTGAGTGAAGCGTGTTGAGTCATAGCATTTCCTTGTTTCTGCGCGGGTAAAACAGCAAGTGTAGCCAATGATCGGGCATGGAATGGATGATTGATGCGGGGCCGGATGTGCCATCTCGCCATAAGAGACTTTCTTCTGAGCAGTTTCTGTGGGTCGCCATGCCCGCTATTTTGCTGGTAGCCGTGGATTAAGCAGTGCAAAGTTTTTCTTGCTTTCCTGCCTGAAAGGAAACAGCATTGTCCTGCGTCCCGGGACATAGGACAGGGTGAGGTTAGCCGATATGAAAGGTCAAGACATTTTATTGCTGCTAAAACTGGTATCGCTGCAGCGCCAGGAAAAAAATTTAAACGATAGTGAAGGCCTCAAAACGGACGTACTATCGTGGCAGGACTGGGAAATCACGGAAGAAGATGAGTTGAAGCAACAAGGCATCATTGAGTCAGGGGGAATTGAAGCTTATCGGGAAAGCCTTTATACCGTTCGTGGCCTGGAAAGAACCACGGGTATAAGCAAAACCCAAATCGCCGATTCAATCAGGCGATGTACAGATATTGGTCTGGTCCGTAAAGACCGTAAATATGGCGTGCCGAGAACCAATAAGAAATCCCTGCTGGAATTTTTTATCTACGGAATCAAATATGTTTTCCCTGTTAAGATGGGAGAGTTGACACGCGGAATAGCCACCTCTTTCTCTGCACCAGTGTTGAATGAAAAATTATTCAGCGCAGGTGAACTGGTGGCTGTCTGGCCTGATGAACGTGCAAAAAGCAAAGGTTTAAAAGTAACACCTTTATTTCATTCCGTGCCCTATGCTGTCAGGCAGGACGGTGACCTCTATGCAATGCTTGCACTCGTGGATGCTATCCGGCTTGGAAATCCACGAGAAGCGGGGGTTGCCGCCAAAATGCTGGAAAATATGTTTACGGAGATGTGATCATGGAAGCTACCCAACAACATCGTATGCTGGTAGAAGTGGCTCGTGCTCTGGGTGCTGATTTGGTAAATCAGGTCACTTTTGTCGGGGGATGCACTACGGCGCTTTTACTGACAGATGAAGTTACGGCAGAGCAGGTACGGCATACAGACGATGTGGATTTAATTGTTCATGTAATTAGTTATACAAAATATTATGCTCTTCAGGAGGAGTTACAAAGAAGAGGATTTAAAATAACGGCACCGGATCCAGATGAAAACATTCCCATTTGTGCAATGCAACTCAATGAACTGCGTGTGGATATTATGCCGGATGATGAATCTATCCTTGGATTCAGCAACAGATGGTATAAAAAAGCCATGCAAAACGCCATTGATTATAGGTTATGTGAAGATATCACCATAAAGCTCGTTTCCCCGGATTATTTTGTTGCCACCAAACTCGAAGCCTGGCTTGGCAGGGGTAAGGGAGATGCATTGACCAGTCGCGATATTGAGGACATCATCAATTTGATTGATGGCCGTGAGGAACTTATCGATGAACTGAGCAATACCGCAGATGCAGTTAAAGCATTTATCTCCGAACAATTTAGCCGACTACTGGAAGATAGTAATTTTGAATATGCAGTAAGCAGCCAAAGCAATATTAACCCTCAGCGTGAGCGTATTATATTTGAACGCATTGAAGAAATAGTTGCCAGGACTTCATGCTAATGCAAATTTCATGGAAAAGTCAGCAAGGCGTCTCTCGTAGTGATAATAATGATTATGTCGCCATCAGTGCTAGTGACGGCCGCTTTATTGCAGTTATCGTCGATGCATTAGATAAAGGTAGGGCGCCTCGTCGCCTGGCTGAATATTGGGCGAAAGCACTATCAAGGCAGTATACAAAGCACAAACATGCATCAGTTGTGTCGCTTCTGAAAGAGATTCACCGCACACTCATTCCTGACTATCTTACCGAAAGTGCCAGCTATACACTTATTGATTTAGACATAGAAGGGCGAAGCGGAAAGGTCATTTATGTCGGCGATTGCAGGTTAGGTATAAGCAATAATAGCAAAACTAACTGGGTGAATGAGCCCCATATTATGGTTAACACTTTCCCTGGGCTGGGTGACGGCTATGCTAACATTCTCACCCGCGTGCTAAAAGCACGGCGCTTTACATTACCAGATCAGATAAGTTTTGAATGGCGAGATGGAGAGATGCTACTGCTTTGTACCGATGGTTACTGGCGCTCCGAAAGCGATAATCAAGAATTCGCTCATGATGATACCAGTGTGCTTATAGTGAGGCCTGAAAATTCAGATTTAACCATTACTATTGATTCGGATTGTGACAACTTTTCAGTGATCGATTAAAGCTGAAAGCCAGTTGCATTGACCGTTAGTAATTCCCGCTCCTCGTTCGCCAACAGAGCAGATGAGCCAGCCTAAACCCGCAGGAATTGATGCGGCTTGCGTTTACATCAGAATGATACCAAACCGCTTCAGCAACAGCGCCCATAGGGCGAACAGCACCACGGTAATCACGCAGGAGAGTAACAACGTGAGCCAGAAGCCGGCGCGCTGGTAAAAAAACGGAAACAGGATAAACATCGGCAGTGTCGGCACCACATACCAGAACGTATACCATGCGTGAGCGGCAATTTTTTCCTGCGTTTGTCCCTCTATTTTCATCCAGATAAGCACCAGCAGGGTGACCAGCGGTAAAGCGGCGAGCAGGCCGCCCAGACGATCGCTGCGTTTCGCGGCTTCTGAGATCAGTACCACCATAAAGGCGGTTAACGCGTATTTTGAGATTAGCCAGAGCATCGTTGTTCCCGATAATTATCATTAAGCCGACTGCGTGCCTGAGGTTCTATTTCAGGTAAGAACGAATGACCGCGACGATCTCTTCCAGATCCTCACTTCGCGCCTGCGGCGTAGCCTCTGCGTTCATCAAATGTTCGCGTATATGGCCTTCGAGCAATTCGCTCATCAGGCCATTAATAGCGCCGCGCACTGCCGCGACCTGCTGCAGTACCTTGATGCACTCTTCACCCGATTCGACGGCGGTTTCCAGCGACGCCGCCTGACCTTTTATACGTCGAATGCGGGTGAGCAAGCTTTTCTGATTTCTCAGGGTATGGGCCATTACTGCCTCCGGTTGATCATGTTCTATACTGGGGTATAGTATATAACTCACTTTACGGCGCTTTCGGGCCGCCTGCAACTGATTACCCCGACATTGACATCCAAATCCCAGGAGGCTGGATATGGCCGCAAAATCGCCGTGCATCGATCTCTGTGTGTTTGATACGAAAACCGGCTGGTGCGAAGGATGCGGACGCACCCGTGGGGAAACCCAAAGCTGGCGTAAGCTTTCGCCTTATCATCGCAAAGCGACAGAGCGGGCGCTTCCGGCGCGCCTGAAAGCGCTTAAAACCCGAGAGGCGTAGTCTTGTTCGTCAGGTCGAGGCGACACACATTGAGGGTGACGCTGCTGCCGGGGAATGAAACCTGACGGTGTAGCAGGACATTTGTGATTAACATCTTACTTACATCATTAACATCCCCTTTTTGCTGGCTATCGGTTATGCGGTGAATCTATAGTCAATTTACTATGTAAAACTGTGTTTTATCTGGTGCAACTCATGGTTTAGCCGATGAGGCATGCCAGCAGCGTTTCAGACCTGATTTAAATCAGGCAGTTAAGAGGGGATACTATGGAGATTGTTAACGCACCGCATCTGCCAGTCAGAGAGCACTGGCTGGCACTGCATCGTGAACCCGCTTTGATGCCCGACCTGCCGATGGTCGATGCGCATCATCACTTATGGGACCGCCAGTCAGGGCGTTATCTGGCGCCTGAATTCAGCCACGATATCGAAACGTCCGGCCACCGGATACTCTCCACCGTCTACATTCAATGCCGTTCAATGCTGCGCCGTAACGGACCGGAGGCCTTCAAACCCGTCGGTGAGGTGGAGTTTGCCAGCGGCGTTGCGGCAATGTTTGACAGCGGCCATTACGGCGCGGCGGCAGGCTGTGAAGCGATTGTCGGCGGTGCCAGCCTGTTGGCTGGCGATGACCTGCTGCCGGTGATTGAAAGCATGACGGAACGTTCAGGGGGACGGTTACGCGGGATGCGTAATCCGCTGGCCTGGCACGATGACCCGCGCGTGGTATCCAGTCCCGCGACGCCGCCCGCCGGTCTGGCGGCCAGTGCCGCATTCCGGCGCGGTGCCGCATGCCTGGCCCGCAAAGGACTGTCGCTGGATGTCTGGGTTTATCACACCCAACTCGATGAAATCGCTGAGCTGGCACGGGCGCTACCCGAACTGCACATTATTGTGGACCATTGCGGCGGGCCGATCGGTAGCGGGCCGTATGCCGACAAACGGGATGCCACCTTCCATGAATGGAAAAAGGCCATCATTGCGCTGGCGGCGTTGCCAAACGTGAGCATCAAAATCAGCGGTTTCGGCATGACCGTCATGGGCTACTCCTTCGCCCAGCACGCCACGCCACCGGACTCCCTGACACTCTCGCAGGCCTGGCGGCCGCAGTTTGAAACCCTGGTTGACGCGTTTGGCGTCGGGCGCTGTATGTTTGCCAGCAACTTCCCTGTCGACAAAGGGATGTTCAGCTACGGCGTATTCTGGAATGCCTGTAAAAGGCTGGCTGAGCACGCTTCGCCGACCGAAAGAGAACAGCTGTTCTGGCGCACCGCGGCTGCACGCTATCGCTTATCCTCCCTGGAGAATATGGATGAATATCAAATCAAGACTGCATGAAGCGCCTCCCCTGGCGCAGGATGCGTCCGCTGCAGCGATCTCGTATACATCGGCAGAAAAAAGGACGCTGGCGCTGGGCGGGTTAGGGTGGACGTTTGAAAGCTATGACTCGTTTTTGCTCTCGCTGTTACTACCGGTACTGGGCGTGGTATTTGATGTCAGCAAAACGGAACTTGGCGTGTTTATCAGCACCACGGCAGGCGGGCAGATTATTGGTGGCATTCTGTTTGGGCTGGTTGCCGATAAGATCGGACGCGTCAGAACGGCCTTTATCTGTATCGCCATCTATTCACTTGTCTCCGGACTGCTGGCGTTCTCCCACAATCCTCAGGCGTTTGCTGCGCTGCGATTCTGCGGTGCGCTGGGTATGGGCGGCATGTGGACGTCAGGAGCGGCACTGATCGCCGAAACATGGCGTCCGGAACGTCGTGCACTCGGTGGCGCGCTGATGCAAATGGGGTTACCGGTGGGGGCGATCTTGGCGATTGGCCTGACGGCGCTGGTGACGGCCCTGACCGGCGGGCTGGAAAACGGCGGCTGGCGCTACCTTTTCATGATTGGCGCACTGCCGGTGTTTATCATGATGGTCATTGCTTATATCACGCCTGAATCACCTGTCTGGCTGGCGCGCCAGCAGGAACGCGCTCACCGCCAGAACAAAACGGCAGGTACCGGCAAAATCAACCTCAAAGGATTGCTGCTGGCATTTACCTTTATCTTTTTCATTCAGTACCTGTTCTGGGGCGTATTCACCTGGACGCCAACCTATCTTCGTGAAGTTAAGCATCTCGATTTCCTTCACAGCCTGAAATTTGTGCTGGCCCTGCAAACCGGTGCCATTGCTGGCTTCCTGGTGTTCTCACTGCTGGCCGATAAGTGGGGGCGCAGGCCGATGTTTCTGCTCTACCTGTTTATCGGTGCGGTGGCGGTCGGCATGTATCTGGCGACCACTCAGCCGCTGATTCTGATGGTCGCGATCTTTATGGCAGGTTTTGGCGTAAACGGTATTTTTGCCGGCTCCGGTCCTTTCCTCGCCGAGATCATTGGCGACACGCAGTCACGCGGCTTTTTAATGGGGCTGGCGTATAACGGCGGGCGCCTGGGCGGCTTTATCGCGCCGCTGCTGATTGGCTTTGTGGCCAGCGTTGGAGGATTCACCGCCGGGCTGGCCACCACGGTGATCGCCTTTCTTGCCGCGATGGTGGTGGTCTGGTTAGCGCCAGAAACCAAAGGCGTGAAGTTGCAGTAAGCTTTGCGCCTGTCGCGCAATCGGCAGGTTAAAACCTGTGACACGGTTGAACACCTGACGCGCTGTCAGGTGTTCAACCAGTTGTGTGGTATACCCACCGTAGCCAGAATCATCACCGCAAAATCCTGCACCACATCGCGGCCACGCCAGGTGAGCCCGCGCACAAACCCGGACAAAACATCAGGTTCGCCGGCGCGCTAATTACCTGATTAGCCTGGCTTGCTGGAGAAGTGCCCAGGTGACGTCGGGCAATCTCACATAACAGGCCCGTGCTTTACTGCGTATAACCGGGTCTGATTACCCCTCATCAAGGAGAACACCATGATAAACAGCCTGCGCACCGTTACGCTGCTGGCGGCAATGACGGTGAGCGCGCCACTGCTGGCGCAGACCTTTGTGTACGTATCCGCCGCCGACGACGGCACCATCGCGCGCTATACGCTGGACGCACGCAGCGGCGCTTTGCAGCTGCTTGGCCACACTGAGGCCGGGGGCAAAGTGATGCCGATGGCGCTCAGTGCGGATCACAAAACGCTGTACGCGGCGATTCGCAGTAAACCGCTGCAGCTGGCGAGCTGGCAGATTGACTCGCAGAGCGGCGAGCTGAACAACCGGCACACCGTGCCGGCTGCGGCCAGTTACCCCTACATCAGCACTGAGCGTCAGGGACGCTTTCTGCTGGGGGCCTCATATGACGGCGACGTGGTGCAGGTTTACCGCCTGACAGCCAGCGGCACCATCGCTACGCCGCCGGTCGGCAGCTATAAAACCGGTCATGCGGCACATTCGGTGATTGTCGATGCCAGCGGTCGTCACGCTTATGTGGGCAATCTTGGCACCGATCGCGTGCTGCAGCTCCGGCTGGGCGCAGACGGCACGCTCAGCGCCCTTGGTAAGGGCGGGGTAGCAACCGCCGCCGACAACGGTCCGCGCCACTCAGTGTTATCGCCGGATAATCGCTATCTGTACAACATTGGTGAAATGGGCGGCATCATTACCCAGTTCCGGCGCGAAACCAGCGGCGAACTGGTGAAAGTGGCGGAAACGCCTAACGCGGTGGCGGCGCAGTATCATCTGCAACATGGGCGTGAACGGCCGCCGGGTTACAGCGACAGCACCCCGCGCATCTGGTCAGCGGATATCCAGCTGACGCCGGACGGGCGTTTTCTGTATGTCAGCGAACGCACCAGCAGTACCGTGAGCGGTTATCGTGTTAACCAGCAGGATGGCAAACTTACGCTGATCGGCAGCTGGCCGGTGGAGAAACAGCCGCGCGGCATGGCGATCAGCGCCGATGGTCGCTGGCTGGTGGTGAGCGGTGAGAAGAGTGCGGTTATTGGCAGCTACGCGATTGAGGCGCGCAGCGGGGCGTTGCAGCGGGTCGGCGAGGCGCCAGCCGGCCGGGACGCGAACTGGGTGACCATCGTCAGCTATTAAAATGATCGGGCGCAGGAAACTGCGCCTTATTGCGCGAAATTATTTTATGGATAGCATCGTCCGGCAGCAAAGTGTGATCTGCGACACATTTCTGCCGCTGAAGGCAGATTGCTGCTTTCTGCGGCAGTGACAGCGCAGATATCCCGCCGGCGACCCGCCGATTGCTGCGTTCGATTAGTTTCTTTAAAGCATTCTGTGCCTGATGTCAGGCGTGTATGAACACCGTTTTCGATTACGAAACAATTTGTCGTAGTTATCGGGATGAGTGCCCGCCAGATTCTGGCAGGATACGCCGCACTTAGCGCCTTCTGGTCTCCGTGACATGCAGTGGTTTTCGAAAAACGCCGTTTTTTTTGCCGTAAAAACCTGTCTGGCCGCCTTTCTGGCATTGTATCTGGCTCTTGAACTGAATGTTGATCGTCCCGCCTGGGCGCTGACCACGGTGTTTGTGGCATCGCAGCTTTATTCGGCCGCCACCATCTCCAAATCGCTGTTCCGCCTGCTCGGCACGCTGCTCGGTGGCGTCTTCATCTTTTTTATCTTTCCGCTCACCGTGGCGCATCCGCTGCTGTTCAGCCTGTGTATCTCACTGTGGGTGAGCCTGTGTCTCTATCTGTCGCTGCACGACCGCACGCCGAAAAGCTATGTCTTTATGCTGGCGGGCTACAGCGCCGCGATTATGGGTTTCCCGGAAGTGACGACGCCGCTCGGTATCACCAGCACCGTGCTGTCGCGCATTGAGGAAATTACTTTAGGCATTGTGTGTAGCAGCCTGGTGCACGCGCTGTTGTTTCCGGTCTCGATGCGCAGTCTGCTGGAGCAGAGCGTCAGCCAGTGGTATCTCAACGGGCGCAAGCTGTGCCGCGATTTACTCTCTGGCATTTCCGCTGACCGATCGCCAGAACGCGACGAAATCCTGACCCGCATGGCCACTAATCCGCAGCAGGTCGAGATCCTGATTACCCATTGCGTGTACGAGGGCGACGCGGCCCGGCGGCTGATTCGCCTGGTCAGCACGCAGTATCAGCATCTTTCATACTTAATCCCCACGCTGACGGCGATTGAGATGCGACTGCAGCGGCTGGCGGCGCGCCAGATTGCCTTTCCTGCCTGGGTTGAGCAGACCCTGCAGCAGTTCCTGCTGTGGCTGAATGACGGCGAAGCGGTGGGCGATGTCATTGGCATTCAGCTGGAACTGAGCCTTTGTCAGGATCGGCTGAATGCGGCGTGGCGCAACGGCGAATTGTCTACCGAACACTGTCTGCTGTTTACCGGTCTGCTGGAGCGGCTGGTGGATTTTGTGCGTATCGCCGGGGCTTACCAGAGTGTGGGCGGGCTGGTCAGCGATCTGTCAGGCGACACCACGCCGGCGCGCGGCAAACGCACGCATCGCTTTTTCGACAAAGGGCTGATTCGGCTGTCGGCGCTGACGGCATTTTGCGCCACCTTTGGCTCCTGTCTGTTGTGGATGGCGACCGGCTGGCGCGACGGGGCATCAGCGCCAGTGATGGCCGCGATTCTCAGTTCCTTCTTCGCCAGCCTCGATACGCCGCTGACCTCAATGAAGCTGTTTATTCGTGGGGTGATCGTGGCGATCTTTATCAGCGTGATTTATGTCGCGCTGCTGCTGCCGCAGGCAACCTCGTTCGAGGCGCTGATCCTCTGCCTGGCTCCGGGTTTGCTGCTGCTCGGGCTGATGATTGCGCGACCGGCCAGCAACATGATCGGTCTGAGCGTGGCGATTCAGATCCCCGGCTTTATCGGCCTCGGACATCATCTGAAACCCGATCTGGTGCTGCTGGTGAATAACGCGATTGCTTCAATGGCCGGCGTGCTGTTTGCGGTGATCCTGACCGCGCTGATGCGCAATAAGCGGCCATCGTGGACCGCGCGCCGCGCCGTGCGTCACGGCCTGCGTGAACTGCTGCGTTTTATCAAGGAGATTGAGCGCAACGGTTCATCACTGCTGGGACGCCAGCGTTTTATTGGTCTGATGCTGGATAAGGTCAACGTGGTGCTGCCACGCCTGCACCTTGATCCGCAGTCCGATATGGCGCCGGCGGGAATGCTGCTGACCGAGGTGTGGCTGGGGGTCAATAGCTTTGACTACTACGCACGCCATCAGGCGCTGCTGAGCCGTTATCAGCTGGACAGCGGGCAGATGTTTCACGAACTGGGACTGTTTCTCAAGCGCAGGCTGAAGTCGCTGCAGACGCCACCGCATGAAGATTTGCAGGAGGAGCTCGATGTGCTGCTGATGCAGCTGGAACAGCTGGCGCAGCGTGACGAGGCGCTGCTGCTGCCGCTGTTTCATCTGTTCAGCATCCGGTTATACCTGTTTCCGCAACTTAGCTGGCCGGTGGCCACACCGCGTCAGGCCGAACGCCTGCAGCAGCATCGTTACCGCCTGCAGGCTTAGCCATACCAGCTATAACCTTTCGGCACGCGGGAAAAGCCGATGGCTTTCAGGGCCGGTAGCAGCGATGACTGGCTGGCCGGCTGATCGTCTACCCGTTCGAGGATGAAGCTATGGGTTTTCTCCCGGCGTAAGGCCTGGCCCAGCGTCACGATGGCGGCCTGGCGTTGCTCCTCACTCATGTCGCCAAAAGTTAACAGCTCTTTACCACCCGGCGGCAGCCACAACATAACGCGCCCATTGCCAATCACCACCAGTGCGCCGCTGCGGCGGGTAGGCCGCACGCCACCGACGCTGAGCGGCCACGCCAGCTGCACGCCAAAGGGATTGGCGGGATCCAGCACTGCCAGCGCCACCGGCGGATGCGTGGCCTGCGCACTGCCGAGCTGGCGCAGCCGATCGATGGCCGGATTTTCAGCAAGCTGCGCGCCACCCATGCCAGCAACAAAGCGGCCGCGCAGCAGCCGTCCGGCATCCTCCATACCGCGCAAGAGCGGCTGCAGCGCCGGAAAGCCACCGGGAATCTGCTCTGCCACGGCGGCACCGCGCGTGATCACGCCAAAGCGGTCGAGCATATTTTCAGTCAGCGCCAGGGCGCGTTCGGTATCGGCCAGCGGCTGCCGCACAATCAGCGACCAGCGTCCGGCCATGCTGTTGAGCGAGGGCTGCGCAGCAGCACTGCGGCTGGCCGAGAAACTGGCCCGACTGTGGCGACTGCGCGCAGGACGGGCCGGGCGTGGACGCGGCGTGTGGCTGGTGGTGCTGAGCTGGCGCAGCGCGGCCCAGGTATCCATGGTCAGATAGCCGCGCCATACCAGCTCCCACATCGCGGCAAAGACTTCGCCGGGATCGACAGCATGTTCAGGCTGCGCCATCACGCGCGGCAGTAGCTCGCGGGCGAACCAGCCGCCGCCGTCCTGTAACTGCGCCACAATCGCCTGCTGCAAAGGTGACAATGTCACATTATTGCCCTCATCAGGCACAGGTAACGTTTCACTGGCAAACTCGCTCAGGTGCAGTGAGACCAGTCCGTCCTGCGCGCCAGGTGCCCGCTGGCCACTCCAGATGACTTCACCGGAAGAGAGCAGCTCATCCAGCATCGCTGGCTGATAATCACGCACCCGCGCCGGCAAAATCTGGCTTTCCCACAGCGAAACCGGCAGCGCCACGCCAGCCAGCTGTTCAATCACCCGCACCACGCCGTTGATACCGGCAAAGGCGCCCTGTGCCGCAGCTGCCGCGACGTCGCTCAGCAATCCCTGACGCTCAAGCAGAAAAGCCACGTACGCCGGCGCTTCGACCGGTCGGGTGGCCTCACGCGCCGCCTGCAGCGATCGCACGCGCAAACGACGAAATACGCTTTCCGCTACCCACTGCGTTGACGCATCGACTGCAGGCGAGAGGAAATCGCCTTTCAGTACGCGTTGCTGCTGACGCAGCTCTTCCAGCGTATCGTCGACCACGGCGCGGCCCAGGCCAAAGCGGGCAGCGATTTGCAGACTGGTGGCGACAGCGTGGGTGCGCAGATAGCGATTAAGTAAGTCATGCAGCGGACGGGCCACCGGCGCGAGCAGCCCGGCGGGCAGATCAGCTGGCAGCGGCGTGCCCAGCGCGTCGCGCAGCCGCACGCCATCTTCGGCGACAGCCCAGCGCGCCTCTGCCGCAATCGTAACCTGAATGATGCGTTGCGCCTGTTGCAGCGTGGTTAGCAGCGGCATCAGCGCCGCCTCGCCGTTGTAGCGCGCCGTGATTTCCGGCACAGTAAGCGGCCCCAGCTCGCGCAGCAGATCAACCACGGCTTCCTGAGTGCTGGCCTGATAATCGGGGACGGTGCGCTGAAGCTCCTGCTCAATGCGTACCACCACCTCGGGCGCCAGCAGCTCGTGCATCTCAACCTGGCCCAGCAGATCGCTCAGCAGCGTGCTGTCGAGCGCCAGCATTGACGCGCGCCGCTCCGCCTGCGGCGCATCGCTGGCATACATGAATTCGGCGACATAGCCAAACAGCAGCGGTGCAGCAAACGGCGAGGGCGTATCGGTAGTAACTTCAGTCAGCTTAACCTCGCCCTGTTGCATACGCGCCATCAGCTGATGCAGCGCCGGCAGGTCATACACGTCCTGCAGACATTCACGCGCGGTTTCGATCAAAATCGGGAAATCGTCGAACTGCCGCGCTACTTCCAGCAGCTGCCCGGCACGCAGCCGCTGCTGCCACAGCGGAGAACGTTTACCGGGATTGCGGCGCGGCAGCAGCAGGGCGCGCGCGGCGCATTCGCGGAAGCGGGCGGCAAACAGCGCAGACTGTCCCACCGCAGCCGTCACCTGTCGCTGGAGTTCGTCCGGCGCAAACAAAAACAGTTCAGCGCCTGGCACCCGGCCTTCGCTGTCAGGGAAGCGCGCGACAATCCCATCATCGCTGGCGACCACGGCCGGATCGAGCCCCATCTGGCGGCCAATCCGCTCAGCGATGGCCAGCGCCCACGGCGCATGCACGCGCTGACCATAAGGGGAATGCAAAATCACGCGCCAGTCGCCGGTTTCATCGCGACAGCGCTCAATCAGCAAATTGCGATCGTCAGGCACCAGGCCTGTGGCGGCAAACTGTTCGTCGATGAGCGCACGAATGTTGTGTCGGGCATTGGCGTCAAGGTTGTCGCTGCCGGGCAACACTCCGCTGGCGGCATGTCGCAAATAGCGGCCAATGGCTTCGCCGAGTGTCGCCGAACGCCCGAGACTGTCGCCGTGCCAGAAGGGCAGGCGCGCCGAGCGACCGGGTGCCGGCACCACTACCACCTGATCGTGCGTAATTTGCTGGATGCGCCACGAGGTGGCGCCAAGCGTGATGATGTCGTTAATCCGCGACTCATACACCATCTCCTCATCCAGTTCACCGACCCGGCGCGCTCCGGACTGTTCTTCGCCCTCCGGCAGCATCACACTGAACATCCCGCGGTCCGGAATGGTGCCACCGCTGGTGACGGCCAGATGCTGCGCGCCCGGGCGACCGCTTAAGGTTTGCTGTTGTCGATCCCAGATGATGCGCGGGCGCAGGTTAGCAAACTCGTCCGAAGGGTAGCGGCCAGACAGCATGTCCAGCACCGCATCGAAGGCGTTACGCGGTAACGTTTTGAACGGATCGGCACGACGTACCTGTTGATACCACGCCTCGACTGACAGGGTGTCCATGGCCGCCGCCGCCACCGTATGCTGAGCGAGAATATCGAGCGGATTGTGTGGCAAAGCGATAGCATCCAGTTCGCCTGCCAGCATCGCGTCTACCGTCACGGCCGCATCAACCAGATCGCGGCGCGTGCGCGGCCAGATAATGCCTTTCGGCGTACCGCCGACCTGGTGACCGGCACGGCCAATACGCTGCAGCGCGCTGGCCACCGAAGGCGGTGCCCCGACCTGAATCACCAGATCGATATCGCCCATGTCGATTCCCAGTTCAAGACTGGATGTCGCCACCACGCAGCGCAGTTCGCCGGCTTTCAGGGCGTTCTCAATCTCCAGCCGCTGCTCTTTCGACACCGAGCCATGATGCGAACGGGCAATATACGCTTCAGCAGGCGTGGCGCGTTTTTCGGTTCCGCCGCTAAAAGAGCCATAGGCGAGGGCGGGCTCTGTTACGCCATGCTCTGGCGCGGCGCGTCGCGCATACAGTTCGTTGAGCCGTGCGGTGAGTTTCTCCGCCAGCCCACGCGAATTGGTAAACACCAGAGTCGCGCGATGGCGCAATACCTCATCCAGAATGCCGGCTTCAATATGCGGCCAGATGGAACCGGCGGCGAGGCTGCTCTCCTGCGCGGCGCGCGCATCGGGACGCTGCTGGATGTCCGTCATGTCCTCTACCGGCACGGTAATTGTCAGCTGCAGCGGCCGCTGCGCCGGCGGGTTGACGATGCGCGTAGCGCCCGCGCCACCGAGAAAAGCTGCCACCGCTTCTGGCGGTCGCACAGTGGCCGACAGGCCAATGCGCTGAGCAGGCTGCGCCAGCAATACATCGAGCCGTTCCAGGCTGAGCGCCAGGTGGGCGCCGCGTTTACTTCCGGCCACCGCGTGCACTTCGTCAATAATCACGGTCGAGATGCCACGCAGCGTTTCGCGGGCTTTTGACGTCAGCAGCAGGAAAAGCGATTCCGGGGTAGTAATCAGGATGTCCGGCGGCCGGCGCTGCAGCTTTGCCCGTTCGGCGCTGAGCGTGTCGCCTGAGCGCATGCCGACCTCCAGCGTGATATCCGCCTCACCCAATTCCGCGCGCTGAGCGGCAACGCCCGCCAGCGGTAGCGCCAGGTTACGCTGCACGTCAGCCGCAAGCGCTTTAACCGGTGAAATATACAGAATGCGCGTCTTATGACTGCGCGCTACGGGTTCGTCGCGGCTACGCTCGCGAAACAGCGCGTCGATCGCATGCAGAAATGCCGCCAGCGTTTTGCCGGAGCCGGTCGGGGCAATCACCAGGCAGTGTTGTCCGCTGGCGATGGCGCGCCAGGCTTCCTGTTGTACGGTGGTCGCCGCCGGAAAAGTGCGGCGAAACCACTGTTGCGTGGCCGGGGTGAACAGTGAAAGCGCTGAGGCTGGCATCCATGACTCCTGCATTCTCGAAAGGGCGATCAGCAGTGTAGCGTGCCGCAGCGTTTACGGCATTATCAGGATATTGCCGATGAGGGCGGCGCGAAAACACGCGCCGCAGCACTAATATGTGACAACGTCACTGAGGATAAACCGAGTCGGCCAGTTTCCCGCGTCGATCAAAGCGACGTGCGGCCAGCCACAGCAGCGCGGTAACAAACCAGCCGATGATCCATGACACATCGTTGCCGGCAAAAATCCACGTCAGGGAACCATGATGCAGCGGGTTATCAATGAACGGCAGCTGTACCAGCACCCCGAGGAAGTAAATGATAATGCCGGCCCAGTTCCAGCGACCGTAGCGGCCATCCGGTTGCGACAGCGCGGGCACATCGACTTTCCCTTTGGTAATCAGATAAAAATCGGTCAGGCTGATGGCGCTCCACGGCACAAAAAAGGCCAGCAGGAAAAGCAGGAAGTGGGTAAATGATTTGAGAAACGCCGGTTCGCTGAGCAGCGCAATGATGCAGGAGAGCGTCACCATCAACACCACAAACAGGATGCGTCCGCCACGGCTAATCGCGGTTTGCTGGCGAAAACCGGAGACAATGGTGGTCAGCGACATAAAGCTGCCGTAGGCATTGAGCGTGGTGAAGGTGATTTTGCCAAAGCAGATGGCGAAGTAGATAACCATCGCCATGGTGGCGCTGCTGCCCAGCCCGACGATGTAGCCCACTTCATTACCGGAAAACGCTTTACCCGCAATTGCAGCCACAATGACGCCCAGCGTCATGGATGTCTGCGTGCCCAGCACGGTGCCAAAAAACACCGAACTGAACAGCTTTTTCGCGGAGACATCCACCGGCAGATAGCGCGAGTAGTCCGACACATAAGGGCAAAACGCAATCTGCCATGACGAGGAGAGCGATACCGCCAGCAGAAAACTGGCAACGCTGAAGTGCTGATTTTGCCAGACGGCCGCTAAATCGTGGCTGGAGAGTAGGGTGATGAACAGGTAAACAAACGCCAGCACGCCGATGACGCTGGCCACTTTGCCGAGTTTATGAATCACCCGATAGCCTAGCACCGCAATCACAATGATGATGGCGCTGAAGATGATCATGCCGGCTGCATTGCTGACGTTGACCAGCTTCGCCAGCGCCTGGCCGGCCAGTACCGTGCCGCTGGCCGAGAAGCCCACATACATAATGCACACCAGCACCAGCGGGATCACCGCGCCAAACACGCCAAACTGCATACGGCTGGTGATCATCTGCGGCAGGCCAAGGCGCGGGCCCTGAATCGCGTGCAGCGACATGATGGCCGCGCCGACGATCTGTCCCACCAGTAAACCGACAATCGACCACACCACATCGCCGCCCAGTACCACCGCCAGCGCACCGGTAACAATGGCGGTAATCTGCAAATTGCCACCAAACCACAACGTGAACTGGCTAAACGGATGCCCGTGACGCTCGCTGAGCGGGATGTAATCAATGGAACGTGTTTCTGACAGGCGCTGTTTCTCTGCACCTGAATAATCTGCGGCAGGTATCTGAGCGGACATAGTTTCCTCGCTGGAACGGCTAAAGGTGGTTAGTCATTGATTTTTCTTGTTAGTCAGTGGTAAATGTCACGAAACATACATGTATATACATGTAGCGATATTGTCACGAGGTTGATGAGGTTACAAGCTGACCGGTCATTGGAAATTGTGATGACGCTGGCAATGTTGTCCGTTAATGTCAGGAGATTGTCCGGTAACGGACGCGCACAAAGGCGATGATGCGCTAACTACAGACCCATTAACTGTGGCGATCAGGACAACCCGGGGAGGGAATCATGCAGGCAGTGATTGAAACAGAACGCTTACGACTGGAACCCTTTGCGCTAAGCCACCTCGCCGGCTTGCGCGCGATGGATGATGACCCGGAAATCATGCGTTATATCAATGAGGGGCAGGTGAAGAGCGAGGACGAGACGCTGGCGACCATTGAGCGCGTGCAGCAACGCTGGCAGCGCTATGGTTTTTCCTGGTGGGCGCTGCGCGAGAAGAGCAGCGATGACATCGTCGGTGCGGCTTGTCTGCAGCATCTGGCCCATCAGGAACAGGCGCCGCTGGAAATTGGTTGGCGACTGTTGCGCAGCAGTCAGGGGAAAGGATATGCCACCGAAGCCGCCACGGCGATTGTGCAGTTTGCTACCGGGCAGATTGGCGTGGATTATCTGGTGGCGGTGGCACATCCGGAAAACCTTGCATCCCATCGGGTGATGCAGCGGCTGGGTATGCGCTATCGCGGTATCGAGCAGCATTACGACCAGCCCTGTGTGGTTTATGAACTGGATATGAAGAGTGCCCCAGCGCATTCGTGAGGCAGGGCGCGCACCTCTGGTAGCGGCGCGATTTATCACGCAATAAATTGCGCCGCTATCAAACATGCACCCGGTAAGGGTGCGCTCAATACCCTGGTACGTGCGCGGCTTTCATGATCAGATTTGCCACCGCCTGCGGCTGGGAAATCAGCGACACATGGCTGGCCTTGAGTTCGATGGTCTGCGCATGCATGCGTTTCGCCATAAAGCGCTGCAGATCCGGATTGATAGTGCGATCCTCTGTCGACACCGCATACCAGCTCGGTTTGCTATGCCAGGCCGCCACGCTGGTTTTCGCCTGGGTAATGGCTTTACCCATCGGCTGCTGAACGGCGTAATAAGCCCGCGCTTCGCTTTCTGGCAGATCGCCGGCAAAGTCGTGGATAAACGCCTGTTCACTGAGCTCGCCAAAACCGTCGTCACGCCACTTCAGGCCAGCGGCAACCGGTGCTGCAGGGAACTTTTTGGTGAGCGCCGGATAATCTTCACCGGCCTCCGGCGCGCGCGCTGCGATGTACACCAGCCCCTTCACTTCAGGTTCATCGCCCGCCTGGCTGATAACCATGCCGCCGTAGGAGTGCGCAACCAGAATCACCGGTCCGTCCTGCTGTGCCAGCGCGCGTTTCACCGCCGCCACGTCATCATTCAGCGACGTCGTTGGGTTTTGCACCGCGGTGACGTGCAGACCTTTCGCCTGCAACAGTGGGATGACTTTGCTCCAGCTGGATCCATCAGCGTACAGGCCATGGACCAGCACAATATTTTTTACTTCCTGCGGCGCGGCAGCGCTGTCGGCATGCGCCAGTCCGGCACTCAGGGCAGAGATTACCAGCGCCGTCAGCGCCGTGATTTTGCGTAATGTCATGATCGGTCCTCATAATTAGTCGGGGTTCATGCACCACTGTAAGCGCCGGGGACCAACATTCCGCTGACGTGGAAATGACAAAAAAATGACAGCGACACGATGTGGCAGCAGAGGATTTAAAAGTAATAAAAGCAGAGGATTAGCCGTGAGTCGGAGCATAGCCGCTATGCTTGATAAGGATGAGACCCGACCAACCCGAGAATCTCTCAAAGGAGTGCTGAATAGATTATGCTGTTGCGCAAGAAGAAAATCCGCTCTCACAGCGAAGATCGCCTGCTGGCGTTAACGCTGGCCACCACGGCCGGTATCCTCAACGCCATGGCGTTTGGCGCATTCGGTTTTTTCCCTTCCCATATGACCGGCAATACCTCGCAAATTTCGGCAGAGGTGAATGGTTCTGACCTGCACGATCTGCTATTTCTGGCCGTGCTGATTTTTGCTTTTGTCTGCGGTGCCATGCTGGCGCGTTTGACGGTAGCTTACGGCCTGAAGCGGAATCTGCGCACCATTTACTGTCAGGTGCTGCTGGCCGAGGGTATTTTCCTGCTGCTGACCTCCCTGGTAGAAATCCTGTGGTATTCCGAACGAAACAACGGCGAAATTCTGGTTACGCTGAGTTTGCTGATGGGCATTCATAACTCAACCTCGACCCAGCTTTCCTCCGGTCGCGTTCGCTCCACGCACGTGACCGGCACACTGACCGACGCCGGCATCGCACTGGGATCCTGGCTACGCGCATCCTTCAGTCAAAGCGAGGCCGCCGATCGCGATGGCCATCGAACCGTGCTTTTTACTCATCTGGTTACGATCTTCTCATTTCTGTCCGGCTGCGTTGTCGGTTATCTGCTGTTCAGACACCTTGGATTTGAAGCGATGGCGGGGTTGGGCATTGTGCTGGCGCTGATCGCCGTCGGTGGCATCGCCAGGACCCTGCATTTAACCGGCATGCGATTTTGGTAACACCGACGAAGAGTTTTCCGATTTGAAGCAGGCGGATTAAGTGCACACGAATACTACTTTTTACTGGTGTTCATGTGCACTTGAAAGTGCTGGGCAAATCATGTACACATGAATACTCTATAAATGTGGTTTTCCCGTAGACTTATATGAACAAAATGACGGCAATCGAGCGGCTTAATGCGTTTGACAGGCAGGGGCGCTATGTCTTTGCTGTTCGTGATTTAGCCAAAGTCTTTTATGACGACAGTGACAAGGCTTTCAATGCTGGCCTGAACCGTCTGGTGAAGGACGGCATTCTGCAGCGCGCCAGCCGTGGCGTCTATGTTTACGCCTATGCGAGAAGTAAAGACGCTTACACGCTGGAAAGAATCGTACAGACGTTGCGCAGAGGAGAATACAGCTACCTGAGCCTGGAATCGGCGTTATCGGCTTACGGTGTAATTTCACAAATCCCGATGGGGCGTCTTACCGTTATGACCACGGGCCGTTCTGAAGAACACATTACGCCTTATGGCGTGATCGAATTCACGCATACCAAACGATCGCCTGAACAAATTTTGCAGGACACCATTTTGGGCGAGTCACCTTTGCGCCTGGCAACTAAAAAAGCCGCACTGCGCGATTTACGTCGGGTGGGGCGTAATACGCATCTGATTGATGAGGCGGAAACGAACGATGAATCAGAAAGTCAGTTTCACTGAACTGGTCGCTAAGGCCATGGCTTCAGCGCAACTCGAGGGTATGCGTAACGTAGTGGAAAAAGAGCTTTTACACTACGACATCCTTTACTGTCTGGATAAAGCGGGTCTGCTGCAAAATCTGACGTTTCAGGGCGGTACCTCTTTGCGGCTATGTTATGACGGCAATCGGTTTAGCGAGGACCTGGATTTCGCCGGCGGCATCAACTTTTCCGGTGCAGATTTAAAAAACATGAAGGTCTGTATCGAAGACTATCTCGGCACGCGTTACGGTTTAGAAGTTACGGTCAAAGAGCCCGCAGAACTTCGCCGCCAGCCGGGCTATGAAGAGATTAGGGTCGATAAATGGCAGGTCTCCGTGACGACGGCACCCGAAAAGCGCGATATGCCTAAGCAACGCATCAAAGTCGAAGTTGCTAATATTCCCGCTTACAGTCGCAAACCGTTGCCGCTGAGCCGCAATTATCCGGTGTTGCCGGATGGCTACAGCGATACGCTGGTGATGTGTGAAAGTCTCGACGAGATCATGAGTGATAAGCTTATTTCTCTGGTTGCGACCACCAAATATCTTCGTTACCGCGATGTCTGGGATTTACCCTGGCTGATGCAGCAAGGCGCTGCGTATGATGTGGGCTGGATTCGGCAAAAAATCGAGGATTACCGGATTCCTGACTATGAAAAGTTATTAAAACAGCGGCTGGCTGGTATCGAAAACATCGTCAAAGACGGACATTTTTACAACGAGATGCGCCGTTTCATACCCCAGCAGGTATTTGCCAGAACGCTGGGACGGGCAGAATTTACCGATTACATCGCCGAACGTTTGACCTCACTGTTGCAAAGATTGCAGCGAGATTTAGCAGGAAAACGACCAGATGACGCCTTCAGAATGTAACAGCGACAGTTGGCCCGGCGTGCAGAGGAGATAAAAGAGCAGGGGGACGGGCGCTGTCAAGCCGGCTGCACGCTCAGGAAGCGGATTTTTTTGTTAATTTGCCGTCTGGTTTTCTCACAGGCGCTATAACTTACTATTCCTGCTTCAACAAACTGCTGATGAGGTAAAACAATGGATAACACCATGATAACGGATGAATTTTCCAAAGATTTGTCTGCGTTTATCGGGACGCATTTCGTTTATACCTATGATAATGGCTGGAAATATGAGTGGTACGCGCGCAACGCGACGACCTGTGATTATCGTATCCATCAGGGATTGGTTGGTGGCCGTTGGGTGACCAATCAAAGCATGAATGCGGTGCAGTTCGCACCGGGCATTTATAAAGTCGACTGGCACGAGCCGACCGGCACCTGCGTCAGTCTGCTGTTTGATATCAACCGCAAGGTGATTCACGGCACCATCTTTTTCCCGCAGTGGATTGCCGGCGAAGGACAGCATCCGGAAAAAACCATCTGCTATCAGAATGAATTTATCGAAGATATGCATCGTTTCCGTGATGAAGGGCCAGCGTATCCGTACGTGGTGATTCCTGAGTTTGCCAAAGTGACCTACATGAAGAATGAAGGTCCGGATAATGATGCCGTAATCAACATGCCGCCGGGACAAATGCCGGAAGATTATTTTAAAGATAAATGAGGGTGGCAATCCGCTGACGGCGCCGGGTTCGGTCGCCATGAATGGCGCCCCTGCGATTGTGCAGTGCGGAGTGGCATTGCAGGGTGCGCATTGATGCGCACCTGGATGACATCGTGATATTCAGCAAACAGACCGATCGCGCTACATGAAATCTGACAAAAGCGCTGAGGGATAACCGGGAAGTTTTCGCGTAGCGTTGTCATGCTGGATGAGCTAAAAACATGGAAAGCCACCGGGCGAAGCTAACCGGGCAGTCAGCTGTAGGGTGCGCATTGATGCGCACCAGGATAACGTCGTGGTGTCGCGAGATTCGTTGTCATTGTGGATGAGCGAAAGAGATAGCTGAAGCTAACCGGGCAGTCTGTTGTAGGGTGCGCATTGATGCGCACCAGGATATCGCCGTGGTGTCCATCAAACAGACCGGTGGGATAGGTGGAATGCGTTGTGGGCCTGGTAAGAGGCGTGAAGGGCGAAACGAAGGATTGCGCTACCTGACGGGATATCATATTTAACATAATATACATTATACGCCATTTGATGATGCCGGCTAAATCGAGATGTCCGCCGGTCTTTTGACTCGTCACAATCCCCAGGTCCTCATACCATTACCTGACAACCACATCGCTCAACGGATCTGCGCTTACCTGCAAAAGCATCCGGTTCTGATGATTGCAGTCAACGCGCTGTCGCGGCAAATTCATCCCCCCTCAGTGATAGCTGATCGTGAACATCGCCTTGCTATTTGCTTTACCCGGCGTAACAGTTGTGCCGGTCTGGATATAGCGTGCCTGTAAAGGAATGAGCTGTGTACCGGGACTCGAGCTCTTCACGTTCATCACGTAGCTGGAATTCAAATTGAAAGGCGCTGGTGATGGATTTGTAGTCTCGCCGGTGGCCAATTGGATACCGATACCACTCGCTGTATTCTCTTCATTACTTAGATTGATTATGCCCAGTTGAGCATTATTAGCACCAAACGTAGGCGAAACCTGTAGATTGAAACTGTTTTGTGATAGCGCACCTGTATTATTATCCCCTCCCACGTTGAAAAGCGGTGGATCAGCTTCGCTGGTATAAGTGCCATAAAAAGATGGGCAGTTAGTCAGTAAAATATTAAAGGGACGCCAGGGTGTTGCTGTCACCTGTCCATTAAAATACTTACTGGTATCATAACTACCCATTGGCACTATCACATCAGGGGTTTTACAGGTGCCTGATGTTACATTGATACGGCCACTGAAGTTTTCTTTATAAACCACAGTGGGCAATCCAACTACTGGGACTGAACCTTTTGCAGTCAAAATCAGTGTGGGCAGGAGTGCACCATCAATAGCACCGGCGCTAATCACACCTGTTTTGATAAATACTAATGAAAATCGATTACCCACATAAGCAAAATATATTTTATTAATTTCATAGGACCATTTTTTTAATGGTGTGCTGTTAATTGCATTACCCAACATATCTCCATCATCATTGACCAGGGCTACACCAATCCCTGGTACCGATGTCTGATAGACTGAGCCAGCATATCTTCCAGTCCAGCCTGGAATAAGTGCTGGAGTATTGATTAGATTAAGATATTGCTCTACGTAAAAGGGAACGGCCTCATCATGAGGTGCACATCTAAGCCATGAGCGGGAAGATTCCAAAATATCGACTTTTTGCCGATGGATAATATCTCCCACCGCAACATCCGCACCTACGGTAATATTCGTAGTTATAAGGGGGATTGTCATATTTTTAGGCCCCTGTCCTGGAGGATATTCACAGGTATTCTCAGCGCCCTGCGCCATCCCACTCAATAATCCACTCGCCAGGCTGAGGCTAAGCGTTAATAAGATCTTTTTCATTGTCGGTCGTCTGGAAAGGTTTGCAATGAAAATGTCACACCTGCACCTTCGCATGAATCAGACACGCCGCCACAGGCTGTAGGAACAGGACGACAGGATAGACATCCCTCCCCGGCTCGCTATATAGTAAGCGCGCATCTCACTTCTGACTTGCCGTAGGCGTTACCGTCATCCAACGCGCCCTGAACCGGAATGGGCCTCTGCGCAGAGGAAAACCGGAACAGCGCCACGGCATCGTTCACGCTTTCTACGCATCCTGTTTCACGGGATCGCTAGCAGTGCATCACTGCACGTGGCCTTTCATTCTCTGACTGACAAGGCACACTATGAAACTGACCAACAACACCCTGCTCATCACCGGCGCAACCAGCGGTATTGGCCGCCGCATGGCCGAGGTTTTTCACGATCGCGGTAACCGCGTCATTATCACCGGCAGACGTCAGGCGCTGCTCGATGAGATCACCGCCCAGCGCCCGGCCATTACCGGCTTTGCTCTGGACGTTAATGACACCACCGCCCTCGCCCGCTGTTCTGCGGCGATTCACGCGCAGTTCCCGCATATCAACGTGCTGATCGCCAACGCCGGTATCTCGCAGCCGGAAACGGTGACGACAGACGAATGGACCAGTGATATTGCTGAGCAAATCGTGATGACCAACATCCTCGGTGTGATTCGCGTCACCGCCGCGTTTTTGCCGCTGCTGCGCCGTCAGCCGCAGGCCACGCTGATGGCAACCAGTTCCGCGCTGGCCTTCATGCCGCTGGCCAGTTTTCCCACCTACTGCGCCAGCAAAGCCTTTCTGCATTCCTGGCTGGTTTCGCTGCGTCATCAGCTGCGTAATACCTCGGTTGAGGTGCTGGAAATGCTGCCGCCATATCTACAGACGGCGCTGACCGGAGATCACCAGCTCAGCGATCCCCGTGCCATGCCGCTGGAAGACTATATCGCGCAGATTCTGCAGATGCTGGAAAATGGTCCGGTCGCGCGCGGCGAACTGCTGCTGGAGCGCGACTATACGCGGCGCTGGGCCGAACGCGACGGCAATTTTGACGCCATATTTGACATGATGAACCCGCGCTAATCTGCTTTGAACCGGTGCGCCCGGCAGCGTACCGGATCTATCACGAAGTACGCAAAGGCGCGCCGTGGCTGAAGTGCGCCAGCAGCCGTTCTACCGCCGGATTGGCCTGCGCCTGAACCGCATAGCAAATGCCGACACGCCGCATCAGCGGCTGACCGGGTAAAGCGCGCCAGGCCAGGCGATGCCGCGCGGCAACCAGCGGCGCCGGCGCAATGGTGACGCCAAAGCCGGCTTCCGCCAGATCCAGCGCCAGCGCGTAGCTGCCGGCGTTGGCCGCGGCCGCACCCGTACCGTAAAACGGCAGCAGCCGCTGATGTGACTCATCAGTCGGCACCATCACCCACGGCAGCGGATGCAACTGGTCATGGGTCAGCGTTTCCAGCTGATTTAGCGCATGACTGGCGGGATACGCCAGCACGTAGTGCTCTTCAAACAGCGGCATAAACAGCTCGTCTTCGCAGCGCAGGCTTTCACACGCCAGCCGGATATCGCCCACGCAGCCGGGCTCGACGCTAAGCAGCACCGTGGGAAAATGTTGTCGGATGGCCGTCAGCAGTTGCGCCAGCTGGGCGGGCGCGACATCCCCTTCGACACCAATCTTCAGCGGCAGACAATCCGACGGCTGCCGAAAGCGTGTGACCAGCGCCTGCATATCGCTGAGCATCTTGCGCGCCTGCGGATACAGGACGCGAGCGTCCTCCGTGACCTCCACGCCGCGCGGCCTGCGGATAAAAAGCGTGGTGGCCAGCTCCTCTTCCAGCAGTTTGATCGTGGCCGAGAGCGCGGGCTGCGTCAGATTGAGTAACTGTGCGGCGCGCGTGATGTTGCGCTCCTCAAACACGCAGATAAAAGCTTTTAGCTGTCGCTTATCCATAGAAAATCATTATATCGGCGAAAGAAATAAACCATTTTTCACCAATTTCTGCGCGATTTAAAGTGCACGCCTCAGCTTCGCCATTAATTTTATCTATGAGGAAGTCATTATGACCCAGAATGTTAAACCTTTAATCGTCATCACCGGTGCCAGCTCCGGTATCGGTCTTGCCACGGCAAAGCTGCTTTCGGCGCGTGGACATGCCCTGCTGCTGCTGGCTCGCCGTATCGATCGTATGACGGCACTGAACCTGCCCAATACCCTGTGCCGCGCGGTTGATGTGACCGATCGCCACGCATTTACCGCCGCAGTGCAAGATGCTGAGCAGCAGTTTGGCCCGGTCGATGCGCTGATTAACAATGCGGGCGTGATGCTGCTCGGCGCGATTGAACAACAGGATGCCGGCGAATGGGATAAGATGTTCGACGTCAACGTGAAAGGCCTGCTCAATGGCGTGCAGGCGGTCACCGCAGGCATGATTGACCGTAAAAGCGGCACGATCATTAATATCAGCTCAGTGGCCGGACGGAAGACGTTTCCTAATCACACAGTGTATGTTGGCACTAAATTCGCTGTGCATGGCATGTCAGAGAACCTGCGCGAAGAGCTGTCGCCGCACAATGTACGCGTGATCGTTATCGCACCCGGCGCTGTTGAAACCGAGCTGTTGAGTCACACCACCAGCGAAGCAATCAAGGACGGTTATCACGCGTGGAAAGCCGAAATGGGCGGCAAAGTGCTCAGCGCAGACGATGTGGCCAGCGCCATCGATTACGCCTATTCACAGCCGCAGTCGGTATGCGTGCGGGAAATCGTGCTGGCGGCCACCCGCCAGGGCGCATAAACCTCAGTGACCCGGCAGCGCTGCGCCGGGTTCCATCTCTTCGGCTAAGGCCGTCAGCGCCGCGCGGTTACCGATCGCATAACCCCCCTGCTGCTTACGCAGCACTCCTTCTGCGCTGAACTGCGCAAACACATACAGCAGGTGGCGATAGGTCACGCCAAGGTACTCCGCTACCTGCGTATGCTTCTCTTTATACACATCGTCATGCTGAGTCAGCAGGATAAAGGCCGCCAGCCGGTTAACCAGCGGAAACGCCTGATTGCGCGTTGAGGTGACAATATTGCGGAAATTCTTTTTCACCAGGCCAAGGCAGGCGTGGCGCAGGAACTGCGCATCATTTAATAATAGCGTGCGGCAGGTTTTCACCGGCAGCGCCAGGCACCAGCAGGCTTCGATCGCCTGCACCGCGCGTGAAGCATGCGTTTCATCCAGCACTTCAATCTCGCCAATAAAACAGGGCGCATTAAAGAAATCCACCAGCGAAATACGGCCATTGGCCAGCGTGACATACAGTTTGGTGCGACCGCGCGCCAGATAAAACATATACGCCGGCAGAGCCCCCTCGCGCACAATATAGTCCCCGGCAAGAATATGAAATAAATGTGTGTGCGGGATCACATCGGCTGAAAATTTATCGCAATAGCCGGACGCCATTATTAACTGCTGCTTTAGCGCGTCATTATTTATTTCTTTCATCATTCGATGTCCACTATGAGATTTCTCATACTCTGGCGTGTCACGCCGCTGCTAAGGTGAAGGCCTCTACCCTACCGCACCGGAAAATTTCTGCAATGAAATTAAGGTGATAAATAAAGAAGCTGAGGAGTAAACCATGACAGCACGTAAAATTATTCTGGACTGTGATCCCGGTCATGATGATGCCATCGCCATCATGCTGGCCGCGAAACATCCTTCGATTGAACTGCTCGGTATCAGTATCGTGGCGGGCAATCAAATTCTGGACAAAACGCTGGTCAACGGCCTGAACGTTTGCCAGATGCTGAATATTGACACGCCAGTTTATGCCGGCATGCCGCAGCCGATTATGCGCCAGCAGATCGTCGCCGATAATATTCACGGCGAAACCGGTCTTGACGGCCCGGTGTTCGGCCCGCTGACGCGTAAGGCGGAAACAAAGCACGCGGTGAACTTTATTATCGATACGCTGATGAACAGCGACGGGGATATCACGCTGGTGCCGGTCGGCCCGCTCACTAATATTGCAGTAGCGATGCGCATGCAGCCGAAAATCATTCCTAAAATCCGTGAAATTGTGCTGATGGGCGGCGCTTACGGCACCGGTAATTTTACCCCGTCGGCGGAGTTTAATATTTTTGCCGACCCGGAAGCCGCGCGCGTGGTATTTACCGCCGGCGCCCCGCTGGTGATGATGGGGCTCGACTTAACGCACCAGACGGTGTGCACGCCGGACATCATTACCCGCATGGAAAAGGCCGGCGGCCCGGCCGGAAAGCTGTTCAGCGACATGATGAATTTTACGCTGAAAACCCAGCACGATAATTACGGTCTGGCGGGCGGCCCGGTGCATGACGCCACCTGTGTCGCCTATCTGATCAATCCGGATGCCTTCAACGTTCAGCCGATGTTTGTCGAAATCGATGTTAACAGCGGTCCCTGCTATGGCCGCACGGTGTGTGATGCGCTGGGCGTGCTGGGGAAACCGGCAAACACCAAAGTGGGCATCACGCTGGATACCGCATGGTTCTGGGATTTAGTCGAAGACTGCGTGCGCAGGTACCGCTAATCATTTAACCCCACAATATGGGCAGAAAGTGGTCGCCCATACCGCTATGCAACCTCACCAGGCTGACATCAGGAAATATCATGATGGATATAATGAGAAGTGTTCTGGGTATGGTGGTATTACTGGCGATCGCGTTTCTGCTGTCAGTAAATAAAAAGCACATCAGTCTGCGCACCACCGGTGCCGCGTTACTGATTCAGATTGCCCTCGGCGGCGCGATCCTCTATTTGCCGCCGGGCAAATGGCTGGCGGAAAAAGTCGCCAGCGGCGTGCATCAGGCGCTGGCTTACAGTGATGCGGGCAGCGCGTTTCTATTTGGCGCGCTGGCCGGACCACAAATGGACAAGGTGTTTAACGGCGCCGGCTTTGTGTTTGCTTTTCACGTTCTGCCGGCCATCATCTTTATCACCGCGCTGGTTAGCGTGCTCTACTATATTGGCGTGATGGGCGCCATCATTCGCCTGCTGGGCGGCATCTTTCAGCGCGCGCTTAATATCAGTAAGATCGAATCCTTCGTGGCGGTCACCACCATTTTCCTCGGCCAGAATGAGATCCCGGCCATCGTCAAACCCTTCGTCAACCGTCTCAATCGCAACGAACTGTTCACCGCCATCTGCAGCGGCATGGCTTCGATAGCCGGTTCCACAATGCTCGGCTATGCCGGGCTGGGGGTACCAATTGAATATCTGCTGGCCGCCTCGCTGATGGCTATTCCCGGCGGCATTCTGTTCGCCCGGCTGCTCAGTCCGGCAACGGAAGCGTCGCAGGTGACTTTTACCCACCTGTCGTTTAGCGACACGCCGGCACGCAGCCTGATTGAAGCCGCCGCCAGCGGAGCGATTACCGGGATGAAAATAGCCGCTGGTCTGGCGACGGTGGTGATGGCGTTTGTCGGTATTATCGCGATGCTCAACGGCATACTCGGCGGCATCGGCGGCTGGTTTGGTCACGGCGACATCAGCCTGCAGGGAATACTCGGCTTCGCGCTGGCCCCGCTGGCGTGGCTGATGGGCGTGGCGTGGCACGATGCGGCGCTGGCGGGCAGCCTGATAGGTCAGAAACTGGTGGTGAACGAGTTTGTCGCCTACATCAGCTTTTCACCTTATCTGCATCAGGCGGGCGCGCTCGACGGCAAAACCATCGCCATCGTCTCGTTCGCCCTGTGCGGCTTTGCTAACTTTGGTTCGATTGGCGTGGTGGTCGGCGCCTTTTCTGCCGTCGCACCAGAGCGCACCCCGGAAATCGCGCGGCTGGGCCTGCGCGCGCTGATCGCCGCAACGCTCTCCAATCTGATGAGCGCCACCATTGCCGGCTTCTTCATCGGCCTTGGCTAAGGCGCAAACCGGGCATTACGCCTCTGTGCGTCCCTGCCCGGTTTTCATCGGTGCCACCACCACATTCACCCCCAGCTCCTGCAGGCGACGCAGCACCGGCACCGGCGTGCCCTGATTAACAATCACCACATCAAACTCGCTCAGGTGAGCAAAGCGATGCAGCGCGCGCCGCTCAAACTTGGTGTTATCCATCATCAGGATGCGCTTCTGCGCTGCCTCGAACATCGCGCGCTTGGTTTCCACCGTCTCGGCCGACTGGTGAAACACCGCATCATCAATAATCGCCGACATGCTGACAAAAAACACATCGGCGCGCAGGCTGGCGATTTCGTCTCGCGTCATGCGCCCCATAAAGGCGTTACACCAGTGATGAAACTGGCCGCCAAGCCCCATCAGGGTGATATCGCGACCGTTGCGTAATTCATTCATTAACGTCAGCGAATTGGTGATCACCGTGAGCGGCGCTTTGGCCGGCAGCAGCCGCGCCATCTGCAGCACGGTGGTGGAATCATCCAGAAACAGCGCCTGGCCGGGTTCAAGGTAGCCAGCGGCCACTTCGGCAATCGCCTGCTTCTCTTCCAGCTGGCGCGTGGCACGGTAGAGATCGCTGGATTCCACCAGGCTGGTTGGTGTGGCGGAGACCACGCCGCGTGATTTATGCAGCAGCCCGCGCTCGACCATCTCATCAATATCGCGATGGGCGGTCATCAGGCTGATCCCGAAGCGCTCAGTAATATCTTCGATACGCACCGCGCCTTCGGCCATCACGGCTTCGGCTATGAGCTGGCGTCGTGCCAGCTGACGCGCCTGACGGCTGTCGCCCGGTAAGGTTTCATTCAGGAAGTGACCAGCGGAGGTCTCTTGCGGGTTATGCGCCATGTTTCGTCCGGAAAGTGAAGCGGAAATGCAGTTTCGGCTTTGATTACAGCGCGTAAACGTTTCTTTTGCAAATCAGGCGCGCAGCAGGCAACCGATGACGGCCAGAATGCCGCCATCGGTAATCTGACTTACTGCTTCAGGACAAACGGCGAAACGAAATCACCGGCGTTGTCTTTGGTGATCAGGATACAGTCAAACAGCTGCTTCTCCTGTGCTACCCCGGTTTTGCCGGTTTTGAGGAAGGTGTCCGCCTGCTCTACCGCCTTCTGCGCAAACTGCGCTACCGGCTGCATCACGGTATAGGCCAGCGTACCGGCTTTAACCGCGTCGACCGCATCCGGTGAACCGTCAAACCCACCCACTTTCACCTGACTGAGTTTGCCGGCTTCCTTCAGGGCGGCGATAGCACCCAGCGCCATCTCATCGTTACCGCTGATCACCCCTTTGATGTTCGGATTAGCCTGCAGCAGTGACTGCATTTTATTGAAGCCCTGGGTGCGATCCCAGTTCGCCACTTCCTGGCCGACTTTCTTCAGCGTCGGGTACTGAGACAGCACGGTATCGAAACCGTTGGCGCGCGTGGCGGCGTTGTTATCCGACGGCGGTCCCACCAGCTCGACATAGCTGGCACTGTCACCCACCTGCTTCACCCACTCCATCGCGCCTACTGCCGCGCCCTGCGCGTTATTCGACACCAGCTGCGCTTTAGCCAGCCCGCTCTGGTTCAGTTCGGCATTGATCACGAACACCGGAATATTGGCGGCAATGGCTTTCTTCACCGAGCCAATCGAGCCGTCGGCGTTAGCCGGATCGAGAATGATCGCCTTCGATTTATTGGTGATCGCCGTATCAATCAGCTGGCTTTCGGTGTTGGTATCCCCTTTGTGCGCGCTGACTTTGGCACTGTAGCCCAGCTTCTCCGCCGCCTTCTGCGCGACCTGGCCCTCAGTCAGCCAGTATGGGTTGGAGGGATCGTTGACGATGATGGTCATCAGGCCGTTGTTGGCCCAGCTGGGTAAGGCAAAGGTGGAGATGGCCATCGCGGCGGCGGCGATAAACAGACGTTTAGTGAACATAGGTGCTCCGTTATTATTAGGGTACAGGTTTGTTTTACGGTTACTCGCGCGCCAGCCGGCCAGCGCGCACAGGGTTAGCGACCGCGCCGGCCGTATTGCAGGGTGTTGAGCAATACCGCCAGTACAATCACGGCGCCAGTGAACACCGTCTGCCAGTAGGCAGAAACGCCGATAATCACCAAGCCATCAGAGAGAAAGCCAATCACGAACGCGCCCAGCAGCGTGCCGCGCACGTTACCGCGTCCTCCGGTCAGTGCCGCACCGCCAATCACCACCGCAGCAATGGCGGTCAGCTCGTAGGTGGTGCCTGCGGTCGGACCGGCGGAGGTCAGCTGCGAAGAGAGCACCAGCCCGGCCATCGCCGCGCAGATACCCGACAGCACGTAGACGCTGATTTTGATGCGTTTTACCGGCACGCCGGAGAGATCGGCGGCGCGCTCGTTACCGCCCGAGGCATACAGCCAGCGGCCAAACGCCGAGCGACTCAACAGGAAGCCGCAGGCCAGCGCCACTGCGCCGAGCACCAGCACGCCGACCGGGATGTTGAACAGGCGGTTAAAACCGAGCCAGTCGAAACCGGTATTGCCCAGCGCGTCGCTGCCGGAGAGTTTGTTGTAGGTCAGACCGTTGGTGATCAGCAGCGCGATACCGCGCGCCACATACATGGTGCCGAGCGTGGCGACAAACGCCGGGACGCGAAAAATCGCAATCAGCACGCCGTTGACCAGCCCTACCAGTGCACCCAGCACCAGCGTCAGAATTGCCACCGCCCACACCGGCAGATAGAGCACCACGCCCAGCGCTTCAAGGTTGATGCCCTGCATCATAAAGCCGGCCATCACTCCGGCCAGTCCCAGCGTCGAGCCGACTGACAAATCAATCCCGCCGTTAAGGATCACCAGCAGCATGCCGATCGCCGGCAAACCGAAGATGGCCACATGCGACGCCATGGTGAGGAAGTTCGCGCCGGTAAAGTAGTTGGGCGATAGCAGGGAGAAAGTTGCGATAATCACCAGCAGCGCGATAAAGGCACGCCCTTCCAGCAGCAGCCGCGCCAGATTGAGGCGCTTGCCGCTGGCCGGTTTCGCCACCCGCGGCGCGCTATCCAGCGTTTGGGTTCTGTCAGTCATACCGTTTGCTCCGTTTTTCATGTCATGCCACCAGAGACTCGCCCGAAGCGGCCATAATGCGTTCTTTACTCACGCTGGCGTCGAAGATGGCCGAGATGCGCCCTTTGCTCATCACCACGATGCGGTGCGCGATACTCAGGCACTCGCCCACTTCCGAGGTGGTGTAAACCACCGCCAGCCCTTTGCTGGCGTTCTCCGCCAGCAGACGAAACACTTCGGCTTTGGCCCCGATATCGATGCCGCGGCTCGGTTCATCCAGCAGAATCACTTTGGGTCGGGTGGCGAGCATTTTGCCGATCACCACCTTTTGCTGATTGCCGCCGGACAAGGAACCGATAGCCGCCTCACCGCCGGCAGTCTTGACCGTCACGTTACGAATGCTGTCACTGATCAGCTGTTTCTCCCGTCGCGTTGACAGCACCAGCCCGCGCACAAACTCGCTGATGCTGGCCAGCGACAGGTTTTCGCCCACCGTCATGGTCTGAACCAGCCCGTCGCGCTGGCGATCCTCCGGCACCAGCGCCAGCCCCATTTTGATGCGCTGCGACAGCGACAGCGCGGAGATCTCGGTATCCTGCAGCAGGATGTGCCCGCTGCTCTGCTTCAGCCGTCCGGCGAGACACTCCAGCAGCTCGGTGCGCCCCGCGCCCATCAGGCCATAAATGCAGACAATCTCGCCGGCCTGCACCGTCAGCGACAGCTGATCCACCAGCCGGATGCCGGTTTTGCTTTTCACGGTTAACGCCTGCACCGTCAGCGCGTCACCGCCGAAGGCATAGCCGCCGGGCGGTGAACCGAGGTCGAAGTGCTCTCCCACCATGTTGCGCACGATCCATTCGAGGTCGATCTCGTCGCGCCGGGCGTAGGCGGTCATCACGCCGTCACGCAGCACCACTGCGCGATCGGTGATCTCCAGAGCTTCCTCCAGATGGTGTGAGATATACACAATCGCCACGCCCTGACTGGTCAGATCGCGAATGACCTGAAACAGCACCGCCACTTCCGCTGCGCTAAGCGCCGAGGTCGGTTCATCCATGATCAGGATTTGTGAATTCACCGACAGCGCGCGGGCGATTTCCACAATCTGCTGCTGCCCGAGACGCAGGTTCTCCACCGGCGTCAGCGGATCAATATCCTCCTCCAGCGCCGCCATCAGATGGCGGGTCAGCCGCGCCTCTTCGGCGTAATCCACCCCGCCGGGCCGCATGATTTCGCGCCCCATAAAAATGTTGTCGCGCACGTTCATGTTGGGCGCGAGATTCAGCTCCTGATGAATAATCGAGATACCACAGTCGCGCGCCTCGGTGGCCGAACGGAACACCTTTGCTTCGCCGTTTAACAGAATTTCCCCGGATGTTGGCGTAATCACGCCAGAAAGAATTTTCATCAGCGTCGATTTACCGGCGCCGTTTTCACCAAACAGCGTGGTAACTTCGCCGCGGCGGATTTCAAAATTGACGCCTTTCAGCGCATGGGTGGAGCCATATACTTTGCTGACGTTGCGCGCCTGCAGAATCACTTCTCCTTTCAGCAGCGCCGGGTTGACGTTGAACGGTTTCATTGCACCTCCACGCGCACCGGCGTAATCAGCCAGTTGGTCGGACTGAGCAGGCGGAACACGCCGACCACCTGCACGGTTTTGCCCGGCAGCGCGTCGCGGTCCAGTTTCTCCAGCACCGCCGCTTTCATGGCGCGGTTAATCGCCGCCCCGGCGTTCTGGTATTCGATCTGATTAGTAAAATCACCAAACTGAATTTTGCCGCTGGCATCACGCAAATCGGTGCCGGTAATCGCCGGGCCGGTTTGCAACCGCAGCTGCGTACCCGCCGGCAGACCGGCGACCTGTAACGGGAAAACACCCATCTGCCCCGGCTGCACCACGCCCTGCAGTTTGACCGGCAGCACCGGCAGCGGCGAGCCGACACCGTATCTGGCCACCGCCTGCTGCCGATCGCTGTTCAGTGCGGCCGCCAGCGTGGCGGCATCCACCGCGCGCGCTTCGACATCCTGCTGGATGCCGGGAAAGGTTTTCTGCCCGTAGCTGTCTGCGGAGAAGCCCTGCTGACGCGCGTCGTCCGCCGAACCGATGCGCACCACTTTGGTATCCAGCGCCATGGCAGCCACCAACGCCACGATCACCACGCCGCTGAGCGTGTAGCGCCGCCGACGTTTGCGTGCCAGCTGCTGCGTTAAGATTGAGACCTCGGACATAACGTGACCTCTCTGGATGAACAGCGACGATATTCATCGCCGTGCAATGTTATAAATGTGATAACTTGTGTGATGAGAATTGTGCTGTTGTGACTAAATTGTCAACAGGTGGCGCGCAATTTTTCGCACAGCGCGATCTGGATCGCTTATTTGCCTGCAATCACCCCAAATCCGTTTAAAAACCCCTTTAATACAATCATTAAAAACCTTTCACAGTGTTTAGGCGCATCCGCAACCTCCACTGATTTTGTGATCGGACTCGCCATCCGGAGTGAAATTTATTCTTTTTTGGGAAAAATAATACATCAGATATGTTATCTCCATGAGAAGTGGTGTAAGACAGTATTTAGCAAAATCATCACAGCTCATTAACAAGGCTGCGGATAAACCAAATAGGGGTTCCCGCTCCGGGAGCAGCGAACGGAGGTGTATGTGGAGAGTGGCGATATCATTCTGGGTCTGGATTCCGGCACCTCGGTGGTTAAAGCGGTGGCGTTTGATCTGGAAGGTAACCAGCTGGCGTGCGCGTCGGCGCGCAATCGCTATTACCGCAGCGCAGGCGGTGCCGCCCAGCAGTCAATGACGCAAACCTGGCAAGATGCGGTCAGTGCGATTCACAAGCTCGGCGATCGGGTGGAGAATCTGGCGGCGCGCGTGGTGGCCGTGGCGGTGACCGCCCAGGGCGACGGCAGCTGGCTGGTCGGTGCTGATAATCAGCCGGTGGACGATGCGTGGATCTGGCTGGATGCCCGCGCCGCCGCCACGGTGGAAAAACTCAATCAGCAGCCGCTGGCCGCCGCACGCTTTCAGGCCACCGGCACCGGTCTTAACACCTGCCAGCAGGGTGCGCAGCTGGCGCACATGGACCAGCACTATCCCGAACTGCTGGCGCGCACCGAAGTGGCATTGCACTGCAAGGACTGGCTCTATCTCAATCTGACCGGTGTGCGCGCCACCGACCCGTCTGAAGCCAGCTTTACCTTTGGCAACTATCGCCACCAGCGCTACGACGATACGGTGATTGACGCGCTGGGGCTTAACCACCGGCGCCACCTGCTGCCGGAGATTATCGACGGCACGCAAATCACCCATGGCCTGACCGCTGACGCCGCCCGGCAAACCGGCCTGCTGGCTGGCACGCCGGTGTGTCTCGGCTATGTCGATATGGCGATGACCGCGCTCGGTGCCGGGGTGCACACCGGTGAAGCCAATACCGCCTGTTCGATTGTCGGCTCAACCGGCGTGCATCTGCGCAGCGTCACCATTGACGAGGTATGGCTCAACCCGGCGCAAACCGGCTACGTGATCCCGCTGCCGTGGCCAGGTTATGTCACTCAGGTACAAACCAACATGGCCTCCACGCTCAATCTCGACTGGCTGCTGAACGTGGCCAGCGATCTGCTGAGCAGCTTTGGTTGTGAAACCGATCATGCGCGGCTGGTGCAGCAGATCGATCGCTGGCTCAACGACGCGCAGCCGGGCACCCTGCTGTTCCATCCTTACATTTCACTGGCCGGTGAACGCGGACCGTTTGTCAACGCCGACGCGCGCGCCAGTTTCACCGGCCTTAACTACCAGCACAACTTTGGCGACCTGGTGCGCGGCGTGATTGAAGGCATCGGCATGGCAGCTCGCGACTGTTATCAGGCGATGGGCGCCACGCTGCCGGGAGAAATTCGCCTTACCGGCGGTGCGGTGCGATCGCAGCCGCTGCGGCAGATCCTCTCAGCCTGTATCGGCGCGCCGGTGCGCATCAGCCAGCGCGAGGAAGCCGGCGCAGCGGGTGCGGCCATGATGGCAGCGGTGGCGATTGGCGCGTATCCGGACATGGCGCAGTGCGTTGAACGCTGGGTGCGCCCGCTGCTGGACGACGCCGAAGCGCCATCGCCTGCGCTGATGCAGCGCTACCAGCAGCTGTTCCCTCAATATCAGCAGATCCGCCGCGATCTTCCTGCCGCCTGGCAGGCATTAAACAGTTTTAAGGAGTAACGCATGAATGACAACACGTTGGATCTGTTTGTGATCGGCGGTGGCATTAACGGTGCCGGTATCGCGCGCGATGCCGCCGGGCGCGGGCTGTCGGTGATGATGTGTGAAAAGGACGATCTTGCCGCAGGCACCTCCTCGCGCTCCGGTAAACTGGTGCACGGCGGCCTGCGCTATCTGGAGTACTACGAATTCCGTCTGGTGCGCGAGGCGCTGATTGAACGCGAGGTGCTGCTGAACGCGGCGCCGCACATTATCTGGCCGATGCGCTTTGTGCTGCCGCACAGCCCGTCCGATCGCCCGGCGTGGCTGGTGCGGCTGGGCCTGTTTCTGTATGACCACCTTGGCGGACGCAAAAAACTGCCGGGCACGCGCGTGCTCGATCTGACGCGCGATCCTGAAGGCGCACCGCTGCTGGACAGCTACCAGAAAGGCTTTGAGTATTCCGATTGCTGGGTGGACGATGCCCGGCTGGTGACGCTCAATGCGCTGGATGCCGCCGAGCGCGGCGCCACCATTCTGCCGCGCACCCGCTGCGTGGCAGCGCAGCGTCTGCCGGGCAAATGGCAGATTACCCTGCAGGATCAGGCCAGCGGCGCGCAGCGCACGGTGTTCGCCCGCGCGCTGGTAAATGCCGCCGGGCCGTGGGTGCTGGATATCGTCAACCAGGTTAGCCACACGCAAAGCCAGCGCAGCGTGCGGCTGGTGAAAGGCTCGCACCTCATCGTGCCGAAATTCTGGGAGGGCCAGCAGGCCTATCTGGTGCAAAACACCGACAAGCGGGTGATTTTTATCAATCCCTATGAGGGTGATAAAGCGTTAATCGGCACCACCGACATTCCCTGGCAGGGCAAAGCGGAAGATGTCAGTGCGGATGATAGCGAGCAGCAGTATCTGATTGACGTGGTGAATCGCTACTTCAAGGTTAAGCTGCGCGCCAGCGATGTGATTACCCGCTTTTCCGGCGTACGTCCGCTGTTTGACGACGGCAAAGGCAACCCCTCGGCGGTGACGCGGGATTATGTATTCGACCTGGATAATCAACAGGATGCGCCGCTGCTGCACGTGTTCGGCGGCAAAATTACCACGTTCCGCAAACTGGCCGAGCATGCGCTGCAACAGCTGGCACCGTTTTTCCCCAACATGGGCGCGGACTGGACGCGCAGCGCCACGCTGCCGGGCGGCGAGATCGCCCATGCCGATTTTGACAGCTTCCTGGAGGAGATCAAAGCGCGCTGGCCGTGGCTGCCGCAGCCGTTGCGCAAGCACTATGCGCGACTGTACGGTGCGCGTATGAGCACGCTGCTGGGCACCGCCGGTTCGCTGAGCGATCTCGGTGAGCATTTTGGCGGCCAGCTGTACGAGGCCGAGGTGCGCTACCTGGTGCAGTACGAATGGGCGCAGCAGCCGGAAGACATTCTCTGGCGTCGCACCAAACATCAGCTGCACCTGAGCGCTGCACAGCGCACCGCGTTCAGCCAGTGGTTCGAACAGACTTTCCACCCTGCCGCGCCGCTGCGCGCCCACGCTGGCTGAGAGGTGCCGCATGCCATTAACGCTTTCGCTGAATACCAATCCGCTGGTGAACCGCTTCGCCGATCCCGGCGATTTAATTCACACCGTGGCTCAGCAGATCCGCATCCGCGATCTGCAGCTGACGCATGAGTTTATCAATCCCGGCTGGCCGGCTGCCACGCTCACCCACATGACGCGCCGCATGCAGCAGGCGCTGCGTGCCACCGGCGTGCGCGTCACCTCCGGCATGACCGGGCCGTATGGCCGCCTCAACCATTTTGGTCATCCGGATGCGGCGGTACGTCGCTACTACATTGACTGGTTTAAAACCTTTGCCGACATCACCGCGGAACTGGGCGGCGTCGCGGTGGGCTCGCAGTTTGCCATCTTCACCCAGCGGGATTTTAACGATGTGGCGCGACGTGAAGCGCTGATTGCCATCGCCATTGACTGCTGGGCGGAAGTGGCGGAACACGCCAAAGCGGCCGGTCTGCGTTACCTGTTCTGGGAACCGATGAGCGTCGGGCGCGAATTTGGCGAAACCATTCCCGCCTGTGTGGCACTGCAGCAGCGGCTGAGCGCGGCACAGTTTGCCCTGCCGATGTGGATGATGGCGGATATCGATCATGGCGATGTCACCTCTGCCGATCCGCGTGACTACGACCCTTACGCCTGGGCTGAAGCGGTGCCGCGCTTTTCGCCCATCATCCATATAAAGCAGAGCATGATGGATAAAGGCGGGCACAGGCCCTTTACATTGCAGTACAATGCCGGCGGTCGCATTCAGCCGCAGCCGCTGCTCGAGGCGCTGGCGCGCGGCGGCGCGCAGGATAACGAGATTTGCCTCGAGCTGAGCTTCAAAGAGCGCGAACCCACCGACAGCAATGTGGTGGCGGAGATTGCTGAAAGCGTGGCGTTCTGGGCCGACCATATTGATACCGGGGTGCAGGATTTGCATCTCGCGTGAGCATGCCGTGCTGAGGGCTTTCGTCAGCCCGCAGCACCTCTCAACCAGACAGGGACAACCCGATGAAATCCGCACCGACTTCCGCTGAACGCGATGACTCTCTGGCCCTGCGGGCGGCCTGGCTGCACTATGTCGGCGGCCTGACGCAGGCTGAAGTAGCCAAACGGCTCGGCCTGCCGTCGGTGAAAACCCATCGGCTGATTGCGCGCATGGTGGCCGAAGGCGCGGTGAAAGTCACCATCGACGGCGCGATTGTCGCCTGCGTGACGCTGGAAGAGCAGTTGCGCAGCCGCTACGGCCTGAACTTTTGTCAGGTGGCACCCGATCTCGGTGAAGAAGGCCTGCCGGTGCGCGCGCTGGGCATGGCCGGTGCCGACTATTTACGTAATCTGCTGGCCTCCACGCCGGCGATCACGCTGGGTCTCGGCCACGGCCGGACGCTGTCGGCAGCAATTCACCAGCTGGCACGTATCGACGCGCCGCACCTGCGCTTTGTCTCCCTGCTCGGCTGCCTGACGCGCAACTACGCGCTCAATCCGCATGACGTGATGCATCGCATCGCCGAAAAAACCGGTGCGCAGGCCTACATGATGCCGGTACCGTTTTTTGCCAACACCGAAGAGGATCGCGATGTGCTGCTGGCGCAGCGTGGTGTCAGCGAAGTGTTCAGCATGGCCGCGCACAGTGAAGTGAAGCTGGTGGGCATTGGCACCGTGGAACCTGCCGCCCAGCTGGTGGAAGCCGGGATGATCGATGCAGCCGAGATCCGCGCCCTGTCGGAAGCCGGCGCGGTGGGCGAACTGCTGGGGCACTTTTTTGCCGCCGACGGGCAGATGATTCACAATTCGCTGACGGCACGCACGCTGTCGGTACCGCTGGATCTGGCGCAGCGCGCAGAGATCGTGGCGCTGACCGGCGGACCGAGTAAAGTGGCGGCGATCCGCGCGGTGCTGGCCAGCGGACTCGTCACCGGTTTGATCACCGACGAGCTGACGGCGCAGGCGCTGCTAACTTCATGAATCGTCAGCTCACTCAACCTTATTAAGCGGTTTAGCGCTTGCGCGCCGTCCAGCCATGTATCAGCAGCGACTGAAAGAAGCGCTGCGGCGGCGTGAACCCGGCCTGCGCCATCAGCGCTTCGGTCTGGGCTGCAGGCAGTAACAGCAGGCGCTGCGTCAGCATCTGCTTCATCTCATCCAGATTTTGCGCCCTGCCGCTGGCGCTCTCATGCATGGTTTTCCAGAACAGCAGTTGTTCATCAAAGCCGGTATCCTGCACATCGCCGGCAATTTCTGCCGTCACTAAGCGTCCACCCGGTTTCAGCTGCTGCTGCATCTGCTGATAAATGCCCGCCCGCTGCGGATGCTGGATAAAATGCGTCACCAGCAGGCAAAGCACCACATCGTAATCGGCGGTAACCGGTACGTCATTAAGGTAGCCCTGATGCAGCTGGCAGCGCGCCCGTATCCCGGCGGCGCTGAGTTTTTCTGTGCAGACCGCCAGCATGTCCGGTGAAGGATCGACACCGGTAAACTGCCATTCCGGGTGCTGCTGCGCCAGCCGGATAATTTCGCTGCCGGTCCCGACGCCCACACACAGCACCCGCGCCTGCGGCGGCGCGTTGTCCAGCACCAGTGAAATCAGCAGATGCAGATTATCGGCGATTGGCTGATGTTTGCCGTTATACGCGTCGTACTGCCGCGCAAACTCCTCGTTGAAGATATCGTTGGTATTTTGCGTCATCATTGTCCCGATCGGTTGCCATCATGTAACTTTATTTATTACATGAATAGTGCACCGATGCAATCAATGGCTGATAACGCTATGCCTGAGGGAGAGATTGAACGCAATAAAGGTTAAACCAGACTGAGCTGCAGCGACTGCGCACGCAGCTGCTGCTGCCAGCCTGCGGCGAGTTCCGCGTCGGTGATCACCTGCTTAAACGGCTGTAGCGGCGCCAGCGCATAGGGATGAATCTGACCAAATTTGGAGGAGTCAGTCAGCGCGACGGTGTGGGTGGGTTTTTCCATGATGGCGTTCACCACATCGCAGCGCAGCATGTCGCGGCTGGTGAAACCGGTCGCCTCATCCCAGCCGTCAATGCCAATAAACGCCTTATGGAAGTTGAGGTGCTGAATGCACAGCCGCGTTAACGGCCCGACTACCGACTCACTGCTTTTCTGAAACAGTCCGCCGAGGATAATCACATCGCCGCCCTGCTCACGCAGCAGTCCGGCGATGTAATGGCTGACGGTGATGATGGTGATGTCCTGCCGATGGCTGAGCTCTCGCGCCAGCAGCGCATTGGTGCTGCCGCCTTCAATAAACACCGTTTCGCCGGGATTAACCAGCCCGGCGGCGTACTCCGCCAGGCGTTTTTTCACCGCAAAACGGGTTTGCATGCGCGCGCCTACGTCATCACTTTCCGGTGCCACGGCGGAACCGTGCACGCGGCGCAGAAAGCCGCCCTTCTCCAGCAGGTTCAGATCCTGACGCACCGTCACCTCCGAAACGCCGGTGGTTTGCGCCAGTTCATTGACGCTGACGCTGCCGCGCTCGCTGACCAGTTGAATGATGTGCTGATGACGTGCGTTCATAGAGCCTGCTGTAAAAAAGTTTTTGCCCAGCTTAGCAGAAATCACGCTAATCCCAGACTGCGCCGGCCGTTTTCATTCAGATCCTGCGGCGTAAAACGGCCGCGCCAGCTGGCTTCGTAATCCTCTTTAGGGAAATCGCCCGGTGAGACACCGGTCACCAGCGCCTGCGCCACCTGCTGCGCATAGTCGGCGTTTTTATCGCACATCGGCGCGGCGGGAATGTACATCACGTTGCCCCAGCCCTGCTGATTTTCTACCGGCGCCACCGCATGAATCACATCGCAGTGCCACCACACCGAATCGCCCGCCTGCAGCGCCGGGATCGAACACAGGCCGGCAATTAATTCCGGATGCCAGCGCTCCGATACCGGCAGCACTTTGCCGGGCGCCACGCCGCACAGTTCCTCTTCCGGCACATCCTTCAGTAACGGACGCAGCAGCAGATAAGCCATGGCTTCCGGCACCGGCACCACGTGCAGCAGTCCCTGACCGGGCTGCATATCAGAGAGTGCGGTCCAGCCCTGGAAAGTGCGGAACACCGAACATTTGGTGGTGGTGCCAGACTGGTACTCCTGCACGGCCGTGCGGTGCGCCGCGTCCCACGGATCGTATTGATCGAACTGGTTAGAAAAGATCTTGCTGAACACCTGCTGATAGGCCGGCAACAGCCAGCGCTCCAGCGCGCCGGAGTCGGTGTGCGCGCCCAGCCCTTTTGAGGTGGTGCCCGGCAGCCGGCGCCGGATGCGATCCGGATAGATGATGCTCACGTCTGGATCAAACCAGCGCGTACCGGCGGATTCGAATTTCCACAGGCGATTGAGGAACGCCTGGGTTTGCGCCATGGCCTCGCTCTGGCGGGCCGACATCTGCGCATCGCTCCAGTAAATGGGATAGATCTCCGGCCGCGAGGCATCGAGGTTGCCAAAGAAGTTGTCGCCCGGCCCCTGATAGACACGGTCGAAGTCATTGTCGTCGAGGTAGTTAAGCATGTCAGCATCCCACGCCAGCGCCTGCTCACGGCTGAAGGTTTGCTTCACCACCACGCAGCCGCGGCGGCGGATGTGATTTTTGGTCTGTTCGCTGATGCGGCCAGCGGCCAGATCCGCGAAGCTGACCTGCGGCCACGCCGTACCGTGCTGCTTCTCTTCGGCGCGCGCGGCCGCGATTTCACTGACAATCTTACTTCTGACCTGCTCAAACAGGCCTTCGACATCGCCAATCTGTGCTCTGAGCGCCTGCTTCATCAGGCGCACATGCTGTTTAAAATCGTCGGGTTGTTGTTCTGAGGTAAAAGTGGTGTTCATCTCGCACTCCGTCTGTTTACGCTTAAGTTTCATTCGAAACACATTACATATTCATTCATAACATCGAGCGAACAAAAAGACAGCACGCAGGCAAAAAATAGCGAGCATGGTCACAGTTATTTATCTGAGGGATTTTCGTTTGAAAGGGTTCAGGGAGCGAAACGGTGAGATGAATAACGCAAGCGTGTCTCGATCAGGCACGCGGGGGCCGCCCTCCATGGCAGCCCGGGAAAATTACGGCTGATTGAACAAATGTCGGTACTGCACAAAGTCGGTTTGTTGCGCCAGCCGATCGTACAGCGCCCGCGCGTGGCTATTAGACGCCTGCGTCAGCCAGTAAACGCGCGAACAGCCGAGCTTCTCTGCCTGTTCATAGACCGCCAGAATCAGCGCCTTGCCGGCACCCAGACCGCGCGCGGCTTCGCTGACGTAGAGGTCCTGCAAATAGCAGTAGTCGCCCTGAGTCCAGGTTGAGCGATGGGTAAGAAAATGCACCAGCCCGACTATCGCGCCGTCCTGCTCGGCCACCAGACAGTGCATGGGTTCCGCGCGGGACAGCAAGCGGCGAAAGCTCTCGCCGGTGGTGTTATCGTCAATGGTAGTCTGATAAAAGCGCTGATAGCCCTGCCACAGCGCCAGCCACGGCATAAAATCTTCTGCGCGCAGCGCTCTGATGGTGATCATTCGCCCTTCCCGATGTTGCTGATGATTTTTTCCGCAGCCACCACCCGATCGTCATTCGGGAACCACTTATTTGCCAGCATAATCAGCGCAACCCGCTGCGACGGGATAAATACCGCGTAGGTGGCGAATCCGTTGGTGGAGCCGGTTTTGTTGTACCACGCCTGCTGCGGCGCAGCCTGCGGCGGCGTAATCCGCGTGGCTTTCATGCCCTTCATGATGCGCGCGCCGCTGTTGCCGTCCACCAGCTGCTGCGTGGTCACCGGCAGCGGGTAATATTCCCACATCATCGCCTGAGTAAAAGCGGTCTCGGTGTGGTAATAGCCCTGATGCGTCGCGGCCACCGCCTGTTGCCATGCGGGCGCGACCGGCTGTTGCTGCAGCTGAATGGCCAGCCAGCGAATCAGATCGGCAGAGGTGGATTTCAGGCCATAGGATTCCGCATCCAGCGGGCCTGGCGTGACCCGCACCGGGCGATCCTGCTTGTTATAACCCTGGGCGTAGCGCCCCATCTGTGATGCAGGCACCTGCACATAGCTGTGCGTCATGCCCATCGCCGGCAGCAGCTGCTTTTCCATCGCGCTGATGAACGGCTGATGCAGACTTTTAGCCGCAATCATGCCGAGCATACCGATACCGAGGTTGGAATAAACGCGCACCGTGCCCGGCTGGGCCTCTGGCTGCCACTGTTTGTACCAGCGCATCAGCTCGCGGGTATTGGTCACGTCATCCGGTACGAACAGCGGCGTGCCGCTGGTGTGCGTCGCCAGATTCAGCAGCGAGACGCGATCAAAAGCGCTGCCTTTCAGTTCCGGCAGCCACTGGCTGGCCGCGTCGCTGAAATTCAGTTTGTTCTGCTGCGCCGCATAGCTGGCTAAGGTGGCGGTAAACGTTTTACTCAGCGAACCGATTTCAAACAGCGTCTGCTCGTTGATCGGCTGTCCGCTCTCTTTCGATGCCACGCCGTAGTTATAAAATTCGGTTTTGCCGTCGTGCAGAATCGCCACCGCCATACCGGGGATCTGATACTGCTGCATCAGCGGTTTGATGATGCTGTCTGGTGATGTCGTTGCCAGCGCACTGCCGCTGACCAGCAGCGCAAGTGCGCTTAATCGGGCCCATGAAAACATGAAAATTCCTTTTCCTGCAGGTTAACCATGATGTCTGACCGGCAGTATATCGTTACCCCTGCCAGGCTTCCCGACAATTCTCATTGGTAGTGAACAAAATCACATCCTGTATGACCTGATTTGCCGTTTGCTGCGCCCGCTCCTATACCTTTGACAAGTAAGCGTTCATCGCAAGGAGCTGAGAATGGAACAGGTTTTGACCCGCGAACAACGGCTTAGCCGCCTGCGCGCGCGCAGTTCGCTGCCGGTGCTGATCGTCGGCGGCGGCATCAACGGCATCAGTACTTTTCGTGAGCTGGCATTACAGGGCATTCCTGCGGTGCTGGTGGAGAAAGGTGACTGGTGCCAGGCGGCCAGCGGCGCGCTGTCGCGCATGATCCACGGCGGCCTGCGCTATCTGGAGACCGGCGAGTTTGGCCTGGTGAAGGAGTCGGTGATGGAGCGCGATCGCCTGCTGAAAAACGCCGCGCACTATGTGTTTCCGCTGCGCACCACCGTACCGATCGATAATCTCGGCGGTGGACTGGTTAACGCCACGCGACGTTTCCTGCGCCTGAGTGATAAGCCCACCCGGCGCGGCGCGCTGCTGATCAAAACCGGTCTGAGCCTGTACGACCTCTACACGCGACAGTACGGCGCTATGCCGCGCCACCAGCTGCGTAACGAAGCCGCCACGCGCGATCGCTGGCCTGGCTTCGCGCCCTGGGTGAAATACAGCGCCAGCTACTACGATGCGTGGATCAGCGCGCCGGAGCGACTCGGGTTTGAGCTGATTGAAGATGCGGAACGCGCCTGCCCGGAGGCGCTGGCGCTCAATTATCTGCGGGTGGTCAGCGCCAGCGACGAGACGGTGCTGCTGGAAGATACGCTGAGCGGTGAGCGCTTTAGCCTGCAGCCGCACGTGCTGGTGAATGCCGGCGGCGCGTGGATCGACCAGCTGAATCAGCAGCTGGCCGTGCATTCGCAGCCGACCAGACTGATAGGCGGCACCAAAGGGTCGCATCTGATCCTCGATCATCCCCAGCTGTTACAGATGCTGGACGGTGAAATGGTCTATTTCGAAAATCAGGAAGGCCGGGTGTGCATCATGTTTCCCTGGTTCGGCAAAGTGCTGGTGGGCTCCACCGATATCCGCGTTGATGACCCTGAGGGCGTGGTGTGCGAAGCCGAAGAGCAGGCTTACATTCTTGAGTCGCTGCGCTTTGTATTTCCTGACATTGTGGTGCCAGCTTCCGCAGTGGTTTACACCTTCTGCGGCGTGCGCCCGCTGCCGGCCAGCGAGGCCAAAGTGAATGGCCAGATTTCACGTAACCATTCGCTGGTGCTGCTGCCGCCTGACCACGCGCGTGCCTGGAGCACGCTGTGTCTGGTCGGCGGTAAATGGACCACCTTCCGCCGCTTCGGGGAAGAGGCCGCCGACCGCGTGTTGCGCCTGCTGGGAGAAAAGCGTCGCGTCTCCAGCAGCGACCTGCCGATTGGCGGCGGCCGGGATTTTCCGGCGCCGTCCGCCCAGCCCGCCTGGCTCAGTGCGCTGGCGCAGCAATATGACCTTCCGCTGGCACGCGTGACGCAACTGGCGAAACGCTACGGCAGCCGGGCCCTGCCGCTGCTGCAGCAGATTCAGCAGCACGGCGAACAGCCGCTGCAGCATCATGCCGGTTACAGCGCCACCGAACTGCGCTATCTGATTGAGCATGAACAGGTGTGCCAGCTGGAAGATGTGCTGGTGCGCCGCACGTCACTGGCTATCTGCGGTGAATTAACGCCGCCGCTCATGCAGGAAATTTCGCAGCTGCTGGCCGACTCGCTCGGCTGGCAGGACAGCCAGCGCGCTAAACATCTGCAGCACACCGCAATCAGCCTGGCGCAGCGCCATGGGCTGCACGCGCTCGCATCCGCGTTTTCACAGGAGGAAGTTCAGGATGTCACTCACCCCTAAAGTTCGCCTCAACCGGTTATTTCACCACGGCAAGTGCCTGGATGTGGCGATCGATCACGGCATCGCCAACGAGCCCGATTTTCTGCTGGGGCTGGAAGATATTGAAAGCGTGATGCGCAACCTGATTGCCGCACAGCCGGATGCGATCCAGGTCAATTATGGTCAGGCCGATCTGCTGCAGTGCGTTGCCGGGCGCAAACCGGCGCTGGTGATGCGCACCGACGTCGGCAATGCCTATAACGCGGCGCGCCATCGCGAGATGTGGGCGGTGCTGCACAATCCGGAGGCACCGATTCTTGCCGCGCTGCAGATGGATGCCGCCGCCGTGGTGGTCAATCTCTACCAGATCCCGGATGAACCGGGCATTTTTCGCATGTGCGTGGAGAACATTGGCCGCCTGCGCCAGGCCTGCGATCGCTATGCCATGCCGCTGATGGTGGAGCCGCTGGTGATGGCCCCCGCCGGCCAGGGCGCGGCGTACGGCTCGCTGGGTGACGTCAGACAAATCGTGCCGCTGGTGCGGCTGGCGCGGGAGCTGGGCGCCGACATCATTAAAGCCGACCCCACGGATAACGTAGAGGATTTCCATCGTGTGGTGGAGGCGGCGCGCTGTCCGACGCTGGTGCGCGGCGGCGGCAAAGGGGAACTGGGCGCGGTGCTGGCGAAAAGCGCCGCGCTGATGGCGCAGGGTGCCAGCGGCATGGTGTATGGCCGCAACGTTTATCAACATGATAATCCGTCACGCGTGGTCAGCGCGCTGATGGCGATTATTCATCAGGGTGTCAGCGGCGCGGATGCGCTGGACATCTACCAGCAGGGTTAAGCGTGACCTGCACCGGCGCTTAAGCGGTGCGCCGTCTTCGCCTGAAACGGAGTCGGATATGAGCCAGATTCTCGGCATCGATGCCGGAAATACCATGATCAAAGCGGTACTGTTTGACCTGAGCGGCCGCGTGCTGTCGGTAGCGGAGTGCGCCGGCGAAACGCATCAGCCGCAGGAAGGCTATGCTGAACGGCCAGTTGAAGATATCTGGCGCGGCGTCAGCAACGCGGTGAGTCGCTGCCTGCAGCAAGCCGGCACGCGCGGCAGCGAAGTGATTGCCGTCGGTGCCGCCGGACACGGCAACGGGTTGTATGCGCTGGATCGTCAGCAGCGCCCGCTGTTTGGCATCCAGTCGATTGATCATCGCGCCAGCGCCACGGTGCAGGCGCTGGAATCCAGCGGTGCGGCGCAGCAGATTTACGCGCTGTCGTTGCAAAAACCGTGGCCCGCCGCCACGCCGGTGCTGATCAGCTGGATACGTCAGCATCAGCCGGAACGCTGGGCGCAGATCGGCCATCTGCTGTGTGCCAAAGATGTCATCGCCCATTTTCTGTGCGGCAACGTCAGCGCGGACTATTCGGATGCCGCCGGTGCCGGGCTGATTGATTACCGCCAGCGCGGCTACAGTGGCGAATTGCTGGCGCTGTACGGCATCGAAGAGGCGCTCGCCCTGCTGCCACCGCTGCGTGAATCCTGCGAGGTCACCGGCGTGGTCTCGGCCCGGGCGGCACAGCTGACCGGTTTACCGGCCGGCATCCCGGTGGTGGCCGGCATGTTTGACGTGGTTGCCAGCGCGGTCGGCTCGGGCGTAGTGAACTGCGGTGAGGCCTCCATTGTCGCCGGTACCTGGAGCATCAATCAGGTGGTGGTCGACAAACCTGATTATCTGCGCCCGGTGTTTATGAATTCGATCATCGAACGCGACCGCTACATGGCGATCGAGGCCAGCGCCACTTCTGCCGCCAATCTTGACTGGTTCCTGCGTGAATTTGATGATGGCCGCGCCGGCCAGGGCGCGGCGCGCAGCAGCGACAGCGTGGCACAGGTCAGGCCTGACGCGCAGCTGCCGCTGTATCACCCTTACCTCTACTCAGGGCGGAAAGCCGAACCCGCCAAAGCCGGCTTTTACGGCCTCGGCGGCTGGCATACGCGCGCTGACATGCTGTTTGCCCTGTTTGAAGGCGTGACCTTTGCCCACCGGGCGCACATTGACCGGCTGCGCGCGGCCGGCATTACGGTCAACCAGGCCACGCTCTCCGGCGGCGCGACGCGCAGCAGTGTCTGGCCGCAAATGTTTGCGGATGTGCTGGGGATGCCGATTCGCGTCGCAACCTGCCACGAAACCGGGGCGCTGGGCGCGGCCCTGTGTGCGGGCGTGGGCGTGGGTCAGTGGCCGAATCTGGCTGCCGCCGTGCAGCAGGCGGTCACCCTTGCGCCGGAGGCGCTGCAGCCCCGCGCGGCGCGCTTCGCGTTCCATGACACACGCTACCGGCTGTTTAAAAAACTTGAGCTGGCGATGAGCGACATCTGGCGCACCGCCAGTTAATGGCGGTGCGGCGTGAACAAACCATGACACCGGTGGGCAAATGCTGTACACTTGATGCATAAAAATGTTCACATGAACATTATCAGGAGGTTGTGATGTCCACCGCATCGGCTTTTAATCCCACCAGCGGATCACGCATCTTTGATCCGTCGCTGATTCAGCACGCCCGCCCCTCTTTTATGGATCAGATGGGGCTGCCGCGTAATCGGCTTAAGGCGCATAAGTTGATCACCGACGGCATGGATGTCGGCATTGTCGAACGCGCCGCCACGATTCTGAAAGCGACGCCGATCGACATCGCGCAAATGGTCTCGATTGACCGCAACACCTACCGGCGCCGCGAGAAGTCTGGATCGCAGCTTTCGGTCGAACAGGGTGCACGCATCTATCAGGTGTTTGAAGTGCTGGATGCGGTGATCCAGCTGTTCGCTGGCGATCCGGAAGTGGCGATGCACTGGATGTATCAGCCTGCACTGGCGCTCGACAACGCGCAGCCGATTAACATGCTCAGTACGCCCGCCGGCTGCGATGCGGTGCTGACGCTGATTGGCCGCCTTGAGCACGGAGTGATTGTCTGATGACACGACGGAAGGATCCGGCCGCACCCGTCAGGGTGTTCTATCGAATTGTCAAAGCGGAGTACGCCAGCCAGGCGTTTAACGGTGCTGGCGCAGAAAAATGGGGTGGCCGCTGGAATCCGCCCGGGATGAAAGCGGTTTACCTCAGCAGCTCTAAAGCGCTGGCGACGCTGGAACTGGTGGTGCACGCCGGGAAAACGCTGCTGGAGCAAAGCCGCTTTGTGGTGTTTACCGTGGCGGTACCGGAGTCCGACATCATCGCCCTCGACAGCAGTAAACTGCCGGCCGGCTGGGAAAAATATCAGCAGCAGGAGGAGACGCAGGCCATCGGCGCGGCGTTTCTCGATCCGCACAACGGCTTTCCCCTGCTGATGACGGTGCCCAGCATCCTCACCGGCGAAGATAATGCGCTGTTTAACCCCGATCACCCGGGCGCGGCCGCGCTGATTGCCACAGCGACCTCCGCTCCCTTCGCCATCGATCGCCGCATCAAAGACGATCCGTAAACGCTCTAGCGGCACTGGCTGGCACAGTTTTGTACGCAAATCTGCGCCAGCGAGCCACAGCCGCCGCCGTTGTCATTCTTGCACTGTGATTGCTGCACGTAACAGTTCTGCTGACAGGAAGAGACATCACACTTCGCTGCTACCGGCGTGAGCTGCGGCAAATCCCCTTTTCTCTCTGGCTGCCACGGTGTTTGCGCCGCTGCGCTCAGGCTGCCCAGCAGCAATAACATCATTATCCACTTCATCATTCAGTCCTCGCAGGATGGATGTAGAGAGTATGAACGCTGGCCGGATGATTGCCAGCGTGAAACCTTTGGTTCACCTTCCGCCTGATGATGCCCTGTTAAGGTGCAGCATCTGCGCCCACTGCTGAAGCATCGCCTGACCAAAACAGAATATAAGTCATTACTTTCAATAAGTTAAGTCACCATCATTCTGACCCTGCAAGATGGTACAAAAGTTGCAGGGTTTAGGGTGCACAGTAAAGGAGACGGTAATGAAAGCGATTGTGATTGGAGCGGGTATCGGCGGCATGAGCGCGGCGCTGGCGCTGGAAAAAGCGGATTTCAGCACCGCAGTGTATGAAGCGGTGAAAGAGATGAAACCGGTCGGCGCGGCCATCTCTATCTGGCCTAACGGCGTGAAGTGCCTCAATGCGCTGGGTCTCAAGGCACAGCTGCGCGCGCTCGGCGGCAATATGGCGTTTATGGCTTACAACGATGGCCACAGCGGCAGCACCCTGACCCGCTTCAGTTTGTCACCGCTGGTGCAGCAGGTCGGCGAGTATCCTTATCCGGTCGCACGCGCAGAGTTACAGGCGCTGCTGATCGACAGCTACGGCCGCGAACGCATCCGCTTTGGCAAACGCGTTGAACGGGTGGAGCAGCATGCCAGCGGCGTGACCGCCTGGTTTGATGACGGCAGCCAGGCTGAAGGGGATTTTATGGTGGCCGCCGACGGCACCCACTCGGTGATTCGCCATCACGTGCTGGGCGAACACGTCGAGCGCCGCTACGCAGGCTACGTCAACTGGAATGGCCTGGTCACTATCGATGAAAGCATCGCGCCCGCCGATCAGTGGACCACGTTTGTCGGCGAGGGCAAGCGCGTCTCGCTGATGCCGGTGAGCGGTAACCGCTTCTACTTTTTCTTTGATGTCCCGCTGCCGAAAGGGCTGGCGCAGGATCGCGCAACGGTGAAAGACGATCTGCGCGGCTATTTTGCCGGCTGGGCCGAACCGGTCCAGCGGCTGATCGCCAGCATTGACGCACAAACCACCAATCGCGTGGAGATTCATGATATCGAACCCTTCAGCCGCTTTGTCAGAGGGCGTGTGGCGCTGCTGGGGGATGCGGCACACAGCACCACGCCGGATATCGGTCAGGGCGGCTGTGCGGCCATGGAAGATGCGGTGGTACTGGCGCAAACCCTGACTGCACATTCGCTGGGCATTGAGGACGGCCTGCTGCGCTATGAGGCGCGGCGCGTCGAGCGCACCCGTGATTTGGTGCTGAAAGCGCGCAAGCGTTGTGATGTCACCCACGCCAAAGATGCGGCGGTCACCGCGGAATGGTATGCCGGACTGAAAGAGGAAACCGGCGAGCGCGTGCTGGCCGGCATGTGTGACACCATTGAAGGCGGTCCGCTGGGATAAGCGTGCAGGCCAGCCAGCTGCACTGCTGGCTGGTCCTTCGGTTACGGCGCGTTACGCCTCGTCGAGGCCGCGGTGTTTCAGCATCGGCCCGATGTCCGGCGCTTTACCGCGCCAGGCCAGCCACAGATGCTGCAGATCGCTGCTGTTACCGCGCGACAGAATCTGCTCACGGAAGCGCTGACCATTTTCGCGCGTCAGACCGCCCCGCTCGACAAACGCCTGATAGCCATCGTCGGCCAGCATCTGCGTCCAGATATAGGCGTAATACCCGGCCGCATAGCCGCCACCCCAGATATGACGGAAGTAGCTGGAGCGATAGCGCGGCGGCACGGCACTCAGGGCAATATTCTCCGCCGCCAGCGCCTGCTGCTCAAAATGGCTGACATCCTGCGGATTATCGTGCGGTGACAGCGAGTGCCACTGCAAATCAAGCAGTGCCGCCGCCAGCAGTTCGGTCATGTCATAGCCTTTGTTGAATTTCGCGGCGCGCACCATTTTGTCGCGCAGCGCAGCGGGCATCGCTTCACCGGTCTGATAATGACGTGCATAGTGGGCAAACACCTGATCCTGACTGGCCCAGTGTTCGTTGATTTGCGATGGAAACTCGACAAAATCACGCGGTGTGGCGGTGCCGGACAGGCTGGCATAGCGCTGGGTGGCGAACAGGCCGTGCAGCGTGTGGCCAAACTCATGGAAAAGCGTGATCACCTCATCCCAGCTGAGCAGTGCCGGCTGACCGGGCTGCGGCTTGCTGTAATTGCAGACGTTGTAAATCACCGGCCGGCTTTCCAGCAGCGTCGACTGGTCGACGAAATTGCCCATCCATGCGCCACCGCTCTTGTTATCCCGCATGAAGAAATCGGTGTAGAACAGCGCTAACGGTGCACCGTCGGCATCGAAAATCTCATAAACATTGACGTCCGGATGGTAGACCGGCAGATCGTGGCGCTGTTCAAATCGAATGCCATACAGCTGGCTGGCACACCAGAACACGCCTTTTTCCAGTACAGTGTTGAGCTCAAAATAGGGGCGGATTTGCCCTTCGTCCAGCGCGTATTGCGCGGTGCGTACCTGCTCCGCGTAGTAATTCCAGTCCCAGGCGCGCAGCGGGAAGCTGTGGTTTTGGTCGGCGATCAGCTGCTGAATATCCGCCGCTTCTCGCCCGGCGCGCGCCGTCGCGGCGGGCACGATGTTGCGCATAAAGGACTGGGCGGCTTCCGGCGTTTTCGCCATCTGATCCTGCAGGCTCCATGCTGCGAAGCTGTCGAAGCCCAGCAGACTGGCCTGCTGCGCACGCAGTTGCGCCATGCGCGACACGATGGCGCGCGTGTCGTTGTCGTCACCCTGCTCGCTGCGCGTCAGCGCCTGCTGAAACAGCGCTTCGCGCGTGGCGCGCACCGTCAGCGACTGCAGCACCGGCTGCTGGGTGGTATTTTGCAGAGGGATTAGCCATGCGTCGTGCAGCCCGCGCGCCTCAGCGGCGTCCTTCGCCTGTGCCAGCGCCGCCGGCGACAGGCCGTCCAGCGCCGCCGCGCTGCTGACGGTATAAGCGGCGGCGTTAGTTGCCGCCAGCAGCCGGTTACCGAAACGCGTGCCCAGACTGGCCAGCTCCTGATTACAGGCGCGCAGTTGCGCTTTATCGCTCTCACTCAGGCTGGCGCCGGCCAGCTGAAAGCGCTGCCAGGTGACTTCTACCAGACGCATCGCTTCGGCATCCGGGCACTGCGAACCGCGCTGCTGATAGACGCTGTCGAGCCGCGCAAACAGCGCCGGGTTAAGGTAGATTTCGTCATTGAGCGCCGTCAGCTGCGGGGTGATCAGCTCATCAACCTGCTGGAGCTGCTCGCTGGTATTGGCTGAGGTCATCGCGGCAAAAACGGGGTACACCCGATTTAGCAGGCTACCGCTGCGCTCCAGCGCTTCATAGGTATTGGCAAAGGTTGCCGGCTCGGGGTTGCCGGCGATGGCCGCCACTTCCTGGCGCTTTTCGGCGATTCCGGCTTCCAGCGCCGGCAGGAAATGCGCTTCGTCGATCAGATCAAACGGCGGTGCATGGTACGGCAACGGGCTGACGTTAAAAAACGGATTGGCACGTGAAGTCATTATCGCTCCTGATAATCAGCAACGCCGCAGCCACCTGCGGCGGGATGCTTTTATCCTGGCAGTTTCGTCGCCTGGCAACAACCTTGCGCGTGCGTATGGCTTTCCCGCTGCCACACGCACTTACCGTTGACCCAGGTTTGCGCGATGTTACGGTCATCACCCAGCGTCATCAGGACAAACAAACGTTGATGGATATCGTCGCTGTTGGCCATGCGCAGCTGCTGCAGCGGTGATACGGCAGGATCGATCACCACAAAATCTGCCTCTTTACCGGGGTTGAAGTTGCCGATTTTGTCATCAAGATCCAGCGCATGGGCGCCGCCCAGCGTGGCGTGGTAAATCGCTTCTGCGGCACTGAGTTTGTACTGCTGCAGCTGCCCCACCTTATAGGCTTCACCCAGCGTCTGCAGCATATTGAAGGTGGTGCCGGCGCCGACATCGGTGCCCATGCCCATGCGCACGCGCTGCTGCCAGCGGCGTTTAAGATTGAACAGTCCGCTGCCGAGGAACAGGTTGGAGGTCGGACAGAAGGCCATCGCCGAGTCGGTGTCGTGCAGGCACTGCCATTCGCGATCCTCCAGATGCAGGCAGTGGGCAAATACGCTGCGTTTGCCGGTGAGCTGATGCTGGTGATACACATCAAGATAGCCGTCATGGGCGGGAAACAGCGTTTTTACCCAGGCGATCTCCTGCTGATTTTCGCTGAGATGGGTATGCAGCCAGGTGTCGGGAAACTCGTTTTTCAGCTGCTGCACTTTCTCCAGCAGCTGCGGCGATGAGGTCGGCGCAAAGCGCGGCGTCAGCGCATAACCGAGACGCCCGCGCTGGTGCCAGCGCTGAATCAGCTCACGCGTCTGCTGATAACTTTGCGCCGGCGTTTCGGTCAGTTCCGGCGGTGCGTGACGATCCATCATTACCTTGCCGGCGATCAGCCGCATCTCCAGCTGTTCGGCGGCGCTGAACAGCGCGTCTACCGATTGCGGATGCACCGTACCAAACACCAGCGCAGTCGTGGTGCCGTTGGCCAGCAGCTGTTGCAGGAAAAACGCTGACATGCGCGCCGCGTGCGCCGCACAGTGATACTGGCTCTCGACCGGAAAAGTGTACTGATTGAGCCACTCCAGCAGCTGTTCACCGAATGCGCCGATCATTTCGGTCTGCGGATAGTGAATATGGGTATCCACAAACCCCGGCAGGATCAGCTTGCCGCGCAGATCGATCACCTGCGTTGATTCCAGGTGTTGATGTGCCGGCTGCCAGCGCTCCAGACTCACCACTTTACCGTCGCGCAGCGTCAGCAGACCGTCTTCAATATAGCGTGCCTGGTCGGCGAAACCATCGGGCTGGTCAGCCAGCGCGGGGAAATCAAAAAAACTGGCGCGCAGGCGGATTACAACAGAGTCAGACATGACGCTTCCTTCAGGGTGTAATGCAGGTTTCAGAGAGATATAGCAAAGATATTGCAAACCGCATGCCAGGCAAGCCCACCCAACAATCACTTTAAATTCAGATAAATACCCAATTTCAGCGCGATTATCGTCGCAAAAATTGCAGGCAATCGTATGCGTAACCGATTGCCTGTTCGTGGTATTGCGCTTGCGCATTGCGCTGGCGTTATACGCCGGGAAAATGTGCCTGATCGGGCACGCTCATGGTGCAGGGCCGCACCGAAAACGTGCAGGAAAGATTCTGCAACACGCCGCTCACGCTTTTCATGAGCGCCGCTGCGGGGTTAATGCTAAGGTGTGGCAGAGAACCTGAAATCGTATAAGGAACAGTGAGATGATTATTTTTGTTACCGGTGCGACCGCCGGTTTTGGTCAAAGTATCACCCGCCGCTTCATTGCTAAAGGTCACAAAGTGATCGCCAGCGGACGCCGTGCTGAGCGTTTGCAGGAATTAAAACAGGAACTGGGCGACAACCTGTACACCGTGCAGCTGGATGTGCGTAACCGCGCGGCTATCGAAGAAGCCATCGCCGCCCTGCCCGCCGAATGGCGTGATATCGATGTGCTGGTTAACAATGCCGGGCTGGCGCTGGGCGTCGAACCGGCGCATAAAGCCAGCGTTGAAGACTGGGAAAATATGATCGACACCAACAACAAAGGGCTGGTGTATATGACGCGCGCCGTGCTGCCTGCCATGGTAGAGCGCAACGTCGGTCACATCGTCAATATTGGCTCGATAGCCGGCAGCTGGCCGTACGCCGGTGGCAACGTGTACGGGGCAACCAAGGCGTTTGTGCGCCAGTTCAGCCTCAACCTGCGCACCGACCTGCACGGCACCGCGCTGCGCGTTACCGATATCGAGCCTGGCCTGGTGGGCGGCACCGAGTTTTCGAACGTGCGCTTCAAAGGTGACGATGGCCGCGCGGATGCGGTGTATGAAGGCACCACCGCGCTGACGGCGGAAGACGTGACGGAAGCGGTCTATTGGGTGACCACGCTGCCGAAGCACGTCAACATCAACACGCTGGAAATTATGCCGGTGACGCAAACCACCGCCGGACTGAAAGTGTTTAAAGGATAAGCAAGCTGCGCGTGGCGGCCCGTCGGGTCGCCCTGCACGGCCGGTTCAGGCCTTGCCCCAGCCGATAACGATAATCAGCATGCCGCTGAACGCCACCAGCGCACCGACCCAATCCCACGCACTCAGTTTGACGCCATCGACCAGCCGCAGCCAGATTAGCGCCGTTAACACATACACGCCGCCATAAGCCGCATACACCCGGCCACTGGCTGCCGGATGCAGGGTCAGCAGCCAGACAAACAGCGCCAGGCTGGCTGCGGCCGGTAATAATAGCCAGGCGCTCATGCCGCGCTTCAGCCACAGCCACGGCAGAAAACAGCCGGTGATCTCGGCAATCGCAGTGATAAAAAACAGCAGCGCGGTTTTCACCAGCATACAAAGTCTCTCTGATCGTTAAACAAACCGCTCACCGCTGGTGAGCAAAGAAGCAGCGATGATATACTGGCAGACAGTGTTGTGACAGCCGCCCTGCGCGCTGTGCTGGAGTTAACGAAAGGAAATGACGATGAAAAAACTGTTTTCCGCCCTGCTGGCTACCACGCTGACCGCCAGCGTAATGCTGACTGCGCCGCTGGCTGTCGCTAAGACGGATCGCCTGATTATTGAAGATGGCAACAACGCGGCCAGTAACGAGGCGGCGCGTCAGAGCAAAGAGCAGTGGAACGATACGCGCAACCTGCGTAACAAGGTGAATACCCGCGTGGAGAAAGAGTTCGATAAGGCAGACCGGGCCTTTGATACCCGCGACGCCTGCGAAAAAAGCTACAACGTTAATGCGTACTGGGAACCGAACACCCTGCGCTGCCTCGATCGCCGCACCGGCCGTCCGCTGGCGCCGTAATGCGCGCCAGCTGCTATAGTTTTCACGGGAATGACGCAACAAGGAGTGAGTGATGAAAAAACGTAATGCAGTTGTGTTGCTAATGGCGCTGGCGCTACCGCTGGCGGTGCAGGCGTCCTGCGAAAGCGTGCGCGCCGACATCAGCAAAAAGATCATCAACAATGGCGTGGCGGAATCGGATTTTACGCTGGATATCGTGCCGAACGATCAGGTTGATCAGGCAGGCGGTCAGGTCGTTGGCCACTGTGAAAACGACACGCAGAAAATCGTTTACAAGAAAAACGGCCGCGATGCGGATAGCAGCGTGCCGGACAGCGCGGGCAGCTCGCAGGATGCTCCCGCACAGTAATCTCTTCGGGCGGCTGGTCGGCCGCCCTGCTTTATTCCGCCTCCGGCCGCTGACGCGGCATCAGCCACGCAATCCACAACGTCAGCAGCGCAATCAGCAATGCCACCACAAATACCCAGTGCAGCGAACTGGCAATCTGCCCGGTCCAGAAGTGTAACTGCTCCTGCGGCAGCGACTGACGGCTCTCCGGTGCCATAATTTTCTGCATCGGATCGCTGGCCTGCGGCAGCCGCAGCGACAGGTTGAGATTGAGCACCGCGCCCATTATCGCCGTGCCGATGGCTGAACCCAGCATGCGGCTGAACATAATTGAGGCGGTGCAGATGCCACGAATTTCATAGTGCGCATGATTTTGTACCGACACCAGAAAGGTGGTGCTGGTCATGCCCATCCCGGTGCCAATAACAAACGCCGTCAGCCCGGCCTGCATGATGCTGCTGTCGGCGCGCAGCAGCAGTAATAGCGCGCTGCCGGCAATCAGTAAAAACGCGCCGAGCTGCGCGGTAAAGCGATACGAGGTGATCAGCATCAGGCGCCCGCTGAGCGTACTGGCCAGCGGCCAGCCAATTGACATCATCGCCAGCGCGCTGCCCGCCTGCAGTGGCGTGCCGCCAGTAATGCCCTGAATCCACGTCGGCAGAAACGCGCTGATGCCCATCATGGTGGCCCCGATAATCAGGTTCCCGGCATTACCGGCCACAATCAGGCGGCTGCGCCACAGCGCCAGCGGAAACAGCGGCGCATCGGCGCGCTGCTCGTGATGTTTCAGCCGCCAGCCGGCCAGCAGCGCCAGCGCCAGGAACGGCACCAGCCAGAACCCCAGCGCTTCTGCCTGTAACAGCGCCACCAGCAGTGCGGTGACGCTGATCATCAACCAGCAGCTGCCGGTCAGATTCAGCGCTGCACCCTGATGCTGTTCGCGCGCCGGCAGAAAACGCGCCAGCAGCAGCATGGAGAGCAGACCAATCGGCACGTTTACCCAGAAAATCACCGACCAGTTAAAGTGCTGAACCAGCCAGGCACCGCTCAGCGGACCGATGACGGCCGCGACGCCCCAGACGCTGGAGAGCCAGCCCTGCACGCTGGCGCGCTCGCGCGGCGAGTAAATGTCCGCCACGATGGTGGTGGTCAGCGGCATGATCGCCCCGGCCCCCAGGCCCTGAAAGGCACGAAACACAATCAGCCACGTCATGCTATGGGCAAAACCGCACAGCACCGAGCCCAGCAAAAACAGCGTTACGCCGATGAAAAATAATCGTTTGCGGCCCCAGATATCCGCCAGTCTGCCGTACAACGGTACGCTTACCGCCTGCGTCAGCAGATATATAGAAAATACCCAGCCAAACTGCGCGAAACCGCCAAGATCGGCAATGATGGTTGGCATGGCCGTGGCCACAATGGTGACCTCAATGGCAGCCATAAACATCGCCAGCATGCAGGCAATCAGAATCCAGTGGCGATGTTCCGTTTGTAATTGTGCACTTTCAGTCATACGTCTCCCTTTTTCTTACAAGGCTAGTCGAAATTTCGCCGACTCAGTTTCCTCTGCGTGCGCCTGCTTGTGACAACGTCACATATCTTGATGAAAATTTTTTATTGTCGAGCGACACCTTATTTCATGCGGGTTTCGCTTAGTTTTACTGCTTTTGTATCTACCTGATTTTGCCGTGAAAACTGGCAATGATCATTAAGCGTTGCTATAGCTCTAAAGGCAGTTTCTGGTTTTTCACTGTGAAAAAGCCGGGAAACAGTCATTTTAACTGCAATTTGACAGCGTGCTGGATTTTCGTCTGTGTATGGCACCGCATAACGCCGGTACGCTGAAAATAACGTCATAAAATCAATCGATTTTTTCAATCAGGGAGACGCACGCTATGCACAATGCATCGCTCGCCCGACGTGCCGGGCTGGCACTGCTCGCCATCGTGGTGGTGATAGCCCTGCTGGTGTGGGGATTAGGGCTGGATACGCTGCGCGACCGCAAGGTGGATTTACTTTACCTTGGGCAGCAACACCTGTACTTAGTGTTCTGGTCGATGTTATGCGCTTTACTGGTTGGCATCCCGAGCGGGATTTTGCTCAGCCGTCCCTTCGCCCGTCGCTGGGCTGAATATGTGATGCAAATCTTCAACGTCGGTAACACGCTGCCGCCGCTGGCCGTGCTGGCGCTGGCGATGGTGATTGTCGGCATTGGCGATCGCCCGGCGCTGATCGCCTTGTTCCTCGCCTCGCTGCTGCCAATTGTGCGCAACACCTATGCCGGTCTGAGCGCGGTGCCGCCGTCGCTGATTGAAGCTGCCAACGGTATCGGCATGACCAAACTGCAGCGGCTGCGCCGGGTTGAACTGCCGAATGCGCTGCCGGTGATCCTCGCCGGGGTGCGCATCGCGACCGCGATTAACGTCGGCACCGCGCCGCTGGCCTTCCTAATTGGTGCCAGCAGCTACGGCGAGCTGATCTTCCCTGGTATTTATCTCAACGACTTCCCGACGCTGATCCTCGGCGCAGTGGCCACCGCCCTGTTTGCCCTGATCCTCGACATGCTGCTGGCAGCATTGGGACGCGTCCTCAGCCCGCACTCTGCGGCTTAACCCGGAGCATGTAATCATGGCCACTGCTAATCTGCTGGCGCGCTGGGTCAAACGCACCGCGCTGGCCCTGACCGCCACCTTAACCCTCAGTCACGGCGCGCTCGCCGCCGCGCCCATCGTGATGGCGACCAAAAGTTTTACCGAGCAGCATATCCTGTCTGCGATGACGGTGATGTGGCTGCAAAAGAAAGGTTTTCAGGTCATCCCGAAAACCAACATCGCCACCACCATCGGGCGCAATGCGATGATCAACAAGCAGATTGATATGACGTGGGAATATACCGGCACCTCGCTGATTATTTTCAACCATATCAACAAGCCGATGTCGTCTGAAGAGGCGTACAAAACCGTTAAACAGCTGGACGCGAAGCTGGGACTGGTGTGGCTCAATCCTGCCCCGATGAACAACACCTACGCGTTTGCCATGCAGCGCCAGCGCGCTGACGCCGAAGGCATCAGCACCATGTCGCAGCTGGTGGCGAAGCTGGAACAGGTACGCAACACCGATCCGGATCATAACTGGAAACTCGGTCTCGATCTGGAATTTGCTGGCCGCTCGGATGGTCTGAAACCGCTGCAGAAAGCCTACAACATGCCGCTGGATCGCCCGCAGATTCGTCAGATGGACCCCGGCCTCGTGTATAACGCGGTGCGCGACGGCTTTGTCGACGCCGGACTGATTTACACCACCGATGGCCGGGTAAAAGGCTTTGATTTGAAAGTACTGGAGGATGATAAGCACTTCTTCCCAAGTTACAACGTCACGCCGGTAGTGCGTCAGGATGTGCTGGAAGGCCATCCCGGCCTTGAGGCCGCGCTGAATGCGCTGTCGCCGCTGATCACCGATGAAGCCATCACCGAGATGAACAAGCGCGTCGATATCGATCATCAGTCGCCGCAGCAGGTGGCGCGTGATTTCCTCAAATCCAAAAACATGCTGTAAGGAGGCGCAATGGATACCCTGCATTACATCATGGATAACTGGAACACGCTGCTGGCGCTGACCTGGCAGCACACCTGGCTGGTGCTGGTGGCGGTGGGTTTTGCCATCCTCGTCGGCGTGCCGCTGGGCATTCTGATTGTCCGCTTCAAATGGCTGGCAACACCGGTGCTGGGCATCGCCACCATCGTGCTGACCATCCCGACCATTGCGCTGTTTGGCCTGATGATTCCGCTGTTTTCACTGATCGGTCAGGGGATTGGTGCCCTGCCGGCGATTACCGCGGTGTTTCTCTATTCACTGCTGCCGATTGTGCGTAATACCCATACCGCGCTGGAAAATCTGCCGCCCGGGCTGCGCGAAGCCGGTCGCGGTATCGGCATGACCTTCTGGCAGCGTCTGCGCTGGGTGGAAATTCCGATGGCGCTGCCGGTGATTTTTGGCGGTATCCGTACCGCCGTGGTGATGAACGTCGGCGTGATGGCCATTGCGGCGGTGATCGGTGCCGGCGGCCTGGGCCTGCAACTGCTGGACGGCATCAGCGGCAGCGATGTGCGTATGCTGATAGCCGGCGCACTAATGATCTGTTTACTGGCGATTATTCTTGACTGGCTGCTGCATCGTCTGCAGTCGGCGCTGACTCCTAAGGGGATTCGATAATGATAAAACTGGAAAACCTGACGAAAACCTTTACGCAAAAAAACGGCACCACGTTCAATGCCGTTGACAACGTCAGCCTGGAAGTGCCTGCCGGGGAGATGTGTGTGCTGCTGGGCCCGTCCGGCTGCGGCAAAACCACCACGCTGAAGATGATTAATCGTCTGATCCCCGCCAGCAGCGGGCGGATTTTAATTAATGGCGAAGACACCAGCGGCCAGGATACTGTCACGCTGCGCCGCAACATCGGCTATGTGATTCAGCAGATTGGTCTGTTCCCGAACATGACCATTGAAGAGAACATTACCGTGGTGCCGCGCATGCTGGGCTGGGACAAAAAACGCTGCCGGGAACGGGCGACGGAGCTGATGAGCATGGTGGCGCTTGACCCGACGAAGTTTCTGCATCGCTACCCGCGTGAGATGTCGGGCGGCCAGCAGCAGCGCATCGGCGTGATCCGCGCGCTGGCGGCGGATCCACCGGTACTGCTGATGGATGAACCGTTCGGTGCCGTCGACCCGATCAACCGCGAGGTTATTCAGAACGAGTTTCTCGATATGCAGCGCCAGCTGAAGAAAACCGTGATGCTGGTGAGCCACGATATTGATGAGGCGCTGAAACTCGGTGACCGCATCGCGGTGTTTGGCCAGGGCAAAATCGTACAGTGTGCCAGCCCGGACGAACTGCTGGCGCAGCCGGCCAACGAATTTGTCGGCTCGTTCGTCGGTCAGGACCGTACGCTGAAGCGTCTGCTGCTGGTGCAGGCGGGCGACGTCACCGATCAGCAGCCGACCATCACCGTGCAGCGCAGTACCCCGCTGCAGGAGGCGTTCGCGACCATGGACGACAACGACATGCGTTCGGTCACGGTGGTCGACGAAGATGGCAAACCGCTGGGCTTTGTCAAACGTCGTGAAGCGCGCGGCGCCACTGGCCGCTGCGAGGAGATGCTGCACACCTTTAAGGTCACCGGCAAAGCGGAGGAGAACCTGCGCGTGGTGCTGTCAAAGCTGTATGAACACAACACGGTATGGATGCCGATTGTCGATGAGGAAGGTCGCTACAGCGGCGAAATTTCGCAGGATTACATCGCGGATTACCTCAGCTCCGGCCGTACACGCCGTCGTCTCAACCCGTAACCCCGACCGAACCGCGCCACGGAGGGCGCGATTCTGAAGGTAAATTGTGCGTCAGTGGCTCTCTTCGACCGCGCTGACCGCCGCAACCGTTTTAGCTTCATTCGGCAGCACCACGTTCAGCAGCATAGCGAGAATCCCCCCGGTGGTGACTGCATGACCAAACAGGTTGCTGACCAGCGCCGGGAACTGTTTCAGCACGTCCGGAACCGCCTCCACCCCGAGGCCAATGCCAAACGACACCGCCACAATCAGCATCTCACGCCGCCCCAGCGGGGCCTGCGTCATCACGCGAATACCGGCGGCGACCACGCTGCCAAACATCACCAGCGTTGCCCCGCCCAGTACCGGCGGCGGAATCTGCTGTAGCAGGTTGCCGACCAGCGGGAAGATGCCCAGCAGCACCAGCATCAGGCCAATCACCATCCCCACGTAGCGACTGGCGACGCCGGTCATCTGAATCACCCCGTTGTTCTGCGCAAAGGTGGTATTGGGAAACGCCGAGAACAATGCCGCCAGCAGACAGCTGAGGCCATCGGCCAGAATCCCGCCCTGCAGCCGACGCTGAAACCCGTCGCCTTCCAGCGGCTGGCGTGAAATCAGACAGTTGGCGGTCAGATCGCCCACCGCCTCAATCACACAGATCACCGAGACCAGCGCGATCGGCACAAACAGCGTCCAGCTAAAATCAAAGCCAAAATGCAGCAGCGAAGGCAGCACCAGCCAGTGCGTCTCCGCCATCGGCTTCAGCGGCAGATGACCGCTCAGCGCCGCCGCGATGCAGCCCGCACCAATGCCGGCGACCACCGCCACCAGCCGCGCCCAGCGCGAGTGGGAACGGTTAAGCACGATAATCACCAGCAGGGTCAGCGCCCCCAGCGCCAGATTACCCGGCGCACCAAAATCGCGGGCGTTATGCCCGCCCGCCCAGTCGGTAATACTGACTTTTATCAGGCTGATACCAATCAGGGTGATCACCGTACCGGTCACCACCGGGGTCAGCACTTTTCGCAGCGGTGTGATGCAGCGGCTAATCAGCATCGGAATCAGCGCCGCCACCAGATTGCAGCCAAAAATCATGGCGAGGATCGCCTGCGGTGAACCGCCCTGCGCTTTCACCGTCATCCCCGCCGAGAGAATGACGCCGAGAAAGGCGAAGCTGGTGCCCTGCAGACAGATCATGCCTGCGCCAATGCCGCAGAAACGGCGCGCCTGCAGAAAGGTACCGAGTCCGGAAACCAGCAGCGACATGCTGATGAGATACGGAATCCAGGCCTGTAACCCCAGCACGGAACCGATAATCAGCGGCGGCGTGATGATACCGACCACGCTGGCCAGCACGTGCTGCAGGGCGGCAAAGAACGCCGGTGCAGGACCGATGCGGGCATCGAGCCCGTACAACAAACCTTTCTCTTCTTCTGGGTGCGACATAGCAGGGCTCCGGCAAACGATTTATCAGTTTGCCTGATGCATGAAACGCGCCAGGGCGACAGCGGGCAGGAAGAATTCAGGACAGATGATTGAATATAAACAGGTTTAAGGCATAAAAAAAAGCAGCCGCTCCTGAAACTTCGGATTCAGCTGCGTGCGATATGCCGCATTTTGTTTCATCAGGCGGCGGGCTTTGCACTCTCGCTGTGCAGCGCATCCCCCCCGAGTAACGTAATATCCAGATAACCACTCAAATCACGCTGTTCGGCGCGCGGCAGATAAGGCAATTCACCCAACAGCGGCGCGTTCAGCTTATCGCGCAGAACATCAATGATTTCAGCATAGTGCGCCAGACCGGGATTGATGCGATTAGCGACCCAGCCCGCCAGAGTCAGGCCATCGGCGGCAATCGCTTCGGCGGTCAGTAAAGCGTGGCTAATGCAACCCTCTTTAATGCCCACCACCAGCACCACCGGCAGTTGCGCCTGCTGTACCCACTGCGACAGCGGCCGTAAGTCGTTCATCAGGCTGCGCCAGCCGCCCGTGCCTTCCACCACCACGCGTGCGGCGCGATCCTGTAAGCCAGCCAGCCCGCGATTGAGTAACGGATAATCAATGCGCTGCGCCGGGCTGGTGCTGATTTCATCCTCTTCCAGCGTCACGGGATTGACGTCGCTGTAGTTCAGCGTGAGGCCGGATGCCTGCTGCAGCAGTTCGGCATCTTTATTACGGAGCCCTTCCGGCGTGTGCTGCGCGCTTTTGGCAACCGGCTTGTAGCCAGCGGCACACAGATTCGCTTTGGCAAAGCACTGTAACAGTGCGCGGGAAACCACGGTCTTACCCACCGCGGTGTCGGTACCGGTGACAAAAATCGTTTTCACCTTTCTCCTCCTTCATTAAAGCGATGTGTAACCTGCAAAGGAGGCAGTTTAAGGATTTGTCCCAGGCGAGAGCTTGCGTTAGCGCAAACTTAAGGCGGGCTGGCGTTAGCCCTGCAACAGTTTTATCAGTAAATGGCCGCTATAGAGCGCGTCTTTGATCAGCGCCGCGCCGCCCAGCGTGCCGGGATCGTTGAAGGCTGCAGGGGTTAGCTGGATAGCGTGACTATACGCCGGCAGCGCCTGCTGGCGAATGGTGCTGCTGACTGCCGGGAACAGCACGTCCGCCGCCTGGTTAAGCGGTGAACCGATAAGAATTTGTTGAGGATTAAAGATGTTGACCATCATCGCCAGCATGCGCCCGATATGATGACCGACGCCGGCAATGACGTCCCGCGCCAGCCGGTCGCCCTGCTGCGCAGCGGCACACAGCGAGGCCAGCGTCAGCGGCTGCTGGTGCAGCTGGCTGTCCGGCTGCGATGATAAACGCTGTGCCGCCAGCTGCAGCAGGCTGCCGGTGCTGGCCACCGTTTCCAGACAGCCATGGTTGCCGCAGTAACACTGCTGGCCGTAAGGATCGATCTGCGTATGACCGATCTCCACCAGCGCGCGTCCGCTTTTGTGCAGCAGCTGGCCACCGCTGATCACCCCGGCGCCCACCGTTTCGTCAATGACAATCTGAATCACGTCCTGCGCACCCCGCGAGGCACCAAACAGCGCCTCTGCCAGCGTCCATGCGGAGATATCGTGCTGGACGAATACCGGCAGCCCGGTGCGCTGCGCCAGGGTTTCGCCCAGCGGCATATCCTGTACGTCATAGCCCGGCATACGGTGCACCACGCCGGAGGCGGCGTTGATCAGTCCCGGCAGGGTAATGGCGATAGCGGTGAGACGCTCAAGTTTTTGCTGATGGCGAATGAAAAAGGCGTTGACCAGCTCCTGCAGCGTCTGCAGCAGCGGCGTGTCGGCGCTGGCGGGCAGCGGCAGGCGATCTTCCTGTAGTGCGCGGCTGCTGAGATCGCGCAGCGTCAGGGTGATGAACCCCGGCTGAAGGCGAACAGCCAGATAGTGCCAGGCCAGGGTATCGAGGATCAGCCCTATCGCCGGCCGTCCGCGACTGCCCGGCTCCTGAAACTCGGTCTCCTGCACCAGATGCGCATCCAGCATTTCGCGCACAATTTTGGTGATGCTGGCCGGGGCCAGCTGGGCACGTTTCGACAGCTCAATCCGCGAAATCGGACCGTAATGGTCAATCAGACGATACACTGCACCGGCATTGGTCTGTTTTATTTGGTCAATATGGCCAGGCTGACTGTCCAGATTCACGCCCTGCTCCCGGATATTTTCGCGCTTCTAAATAAACAGCAGCTATGGTGATGCAGATTGGCGCGCAGCGTCAAATATTTGATTAGAAATGTGATTTATCGCACACAAAGGACGCGGTTTTCTGTACCCGTGGGTTCACTCCTCGGCATTGTGCAGCAGTAGCGCCATCATATTGCTCATCTGCGCACTCGGCTGGCGCAGCGCTGACCACACCAGCCACACCTCAGAAATGGCATCACTTTCCTGTAGCGGAATCCAGGCGACTTCCGCCAGTCGCGCGCGGGCAAACGAGGCGGGTAAAATCGACACGCCAAGGCCGGTTGCCACCAGACCGAGTATCGTCATGGCTTCACCCACTTCCTGGGTAATGTAAGGTTTGATTTGGTAGCGATGCAGCAGCGCCAGAATTTCACCGTACAGGGCCGTGCCGCCCTGCGCATCAAAGAAAACAAAAGGTTCGCTGGCTAACGCCTGGATGCTAATCGACGTCGTCTGTGCCAGCGGATGGGCGTGGTGCACCACTGCGCACAGTGGTTCACGCAGCAACAGGCGGTGCTGAAGATCCTCCGGCAACGGCGTATTGCGCATGACGCCCAGGTCGAGTCGCCCTTCGTGCAGCGGCGCCAGCTGCTGCCGCGTGTTGTACTCCTGCATCTGAATATGCACGTCCGGCCAGCGCTGCCGATAGTGATACAGCGCATCCGACACCAGTCCGGTAAACGGCGCCGAGGAGGTAAAGCCGATGCGCAGCTCTCCCTGCTGACCGTGATGAATGCGCGCCGCGCGCCCGGCCGCCTGTTCCACCTGCAATAAAACCGCGCGCGCATCCTGTAAAAACGACTGGCCGGCCGGCGTGAGCTGTACGCTGCGATTAGTGCGGGTGAACAGCTGCGCGTCCAGCGCCTGTTCCAGCTGCAGAATCTGCTGACTGAGCGGCGGCTGAGAAATGTGCAGCCGCTGTGCGGCGCGGCCAAAGTGCAGCTCTTCCGCAACGGCAATAAAGTAGCGCAGATGGCGCAGCTCAATCATCATATCTTAAACGTCTCATTTGAGATTATTAATATATTGTACAACCTATTTAGCCTTTCCTACAGTATTCAGACATTTGCTGAATTGAGGAAGTACTGTGAGTCGCTCTTCCCAGGCTGTGACGCTTGATGAGGACAGCTTGTCCACGAAGCCTGTCACCGCCGATACCGCTACTGAATGGATTGAACGTGGATCGCCGCAGTTTATGCGCGTGACGCTGGCGCTGTTCTCTGCCGGTCTTGCCACTTTCGCCCTGCTCTATTGCGTACAACCGATCCTGCCGGTGCTGTCACAGCAGTTTGGCGTGACGCCTGCCGAAAGCAGTATTTCGCTGTCGCTCTCCACCGGGCTGATGGCGCTGGGCCTGCTGTTCACCGGCCCGCTGTCAGATGCGATTGGGCGTAAATCGGTGATGGTGACCGCGCTGATGCTGGCGGCGATTTGTACGCTGATCTCCGCCACCATGAGCAGCTGGCAGGGGATTCTGCTGATGCGCGCGCTGACCGGTCTGTCGCTCAGTGGCGTCGCGGCGGTGGGCATGACTTACCTGAGCGAAGAGATGCATCCGCGGGTCATCGCCTTCTCCATGGGGCTGTACATTAGCGGCAACTCGATTGGCGGCATGAGCGGTCGTTTACTCTCCGGTGTGCTGACCGACTTTTTCTCGTGGCGTATTGCCATTGGCGTCATTGGCTGCTGCGCGCTGGCTGGCGCGCTGATGTTCTGGAAAATTCTGCCTGCGTCGCGCCATTTTCGCCCTGCCTCACTGCGGCCACGCAGTCTGCTGATCAACTTCCGCCTGCACTGGCGCGACAAAGGGTTGCCGCTGCTGTTTGCCGAAGGCTTTCTGCTGATGGGCGCGTTTGTCACGCTGTTTAACTACATCGGCTACCGTTTACTGAGCGCGCCGTGGTCACTGAGCCAGGCGGTGGTCGGGCTGATGTCCGTGGTGTATCTCACCGGTTCGTGGAGTTCGCCGAAAGCCGGCGCGATGACCAGCCGCTTTGGTCGCGGTCCGGTGATGACGGGCGCTACGGCGATCATGCTGGCCGGTCTGCTGCTGACCGCCTTTAATTCGCTGTGGCTGATTCTGCCGGGCATGATGTTGTTCACTGCCGGCTTCTTTGCCGCCCATTCGGTGGCCAGCGGCTGGATTGGACCGCGCGCGCGCCGGGCGAAAGGCCAGGCATCATCACTTTACCTGTTCAGCTACTACGTGGGCTCCAGCGTGGCCGGCACCCTCGGCGGCGTATTCTGGCACCGCTACGGCTGGCCGGGCGTGACCCTGTTTATCAGCGCCCTGCTGGTGCTGGCACTGCTGGTTGGCCTGAGTTTACAGGGCCGCAAACTGTAATACCCTTCATCGTTAGCGCGGGACCTCAGCGTCCCGCCTGCTCCGCTGGATTCGAATAATAAGGCATTCGCACCGTACCACTTAAAACAAAATAGCAATTCATCGCTATAATTCGTTCTATTCCAATAATACATAGACTTATTTTTTACACAGCAATGAGGTAGTCAGATGGAGCTTTACTATTATGTCGATAAGCATGCCGGTTATAACGACAATCATGTGGTGCATGCGAAGGGCTGTCCGTTCCTGCCATCCGACGGCGGTCGTCGTTTTCTGGGGACTTTTTACACGCCCGGGGCCGCAATCCAGCAGGCGCGTAAATTTTACGCCACTGCGTTGGGCTGCGAACAGTGCTGCCCGGTGGGCGTAAAAAAAAATCCGACCCACAACTTTAGCGTGGCACTAAAGCATATGGCGTGACTCTGATAATCCTGGTCTGAACCGCACCCGTCTACACGGTACCCGCCCTCAGCACGGCTAAGCGATTTTTCTATTACAGAAACACCTGACTTAGCCTGTGCTGGTACGGCAGACTCGCGGGCCGGCAGCACGCTGGCGCAGCAGTTCCCCATAACCGCAGGCTATATACCACGCTCAGCGCGATAAGAAATATTCAGTGATAAAACCCCGGTTAACGGTTTTCATCGGCTGACTAATGCTCCACAATAGCGGAAATTTGTGATCGAGGTCACTTTACCGGGCGCGTTCCTGCCCCCTCACTCGTCGTTTAGCCGATTTGAATTCAATGCAATCAACAACCGTTTCCCGTAAAACAGCCTGGCTGCGCGTGGTGCTGCTGGCTATCGCTGCTTTTGTCTTCAATACCACCGAATTTGTGCCGGTTGGCTTGCTTTCGGACATCGCCAGCAGCTTTGCAATGAAAACCGCTGATGTCGGTATCATGCTGACCATCTACGCCTGGGTCGTGGCGCTGTTATCGCTGCCGTTAATGCTGCTGACGCGCAACGTCGAGCGCCGCCTGCTGCTGGCCATCCTGTTTATTCTGTTTGTTGCCAGCCACCTGTTATCGGCCGTAGCGTGGGATTTCACGTCGCTGGTGCTGTCGCGCATTGGCATTGCACTGGCGCACGCGGTGTTCTGGTCGATCACCGCCTCGCTGGCGATTCGCGTTGCGCCGGCCGGCAAGAAAACCCAGGCGTTAAGTATGCTGGCCACGGGCACGGCGCTGGCGATGGTGCTGGGCGTGCCGATTGGTCGTATTGTGGGTCAGTATCTGGGCTGGCGTACCACCTTTGGTATGATCGGCCTGTCAGCACTGGTACTGCTGATTATGCTGGTGCGGATACTGCCGCGCCTGCCGAGTGAGCACACCGGTTCACTCAGCAGCGTGCCGATGCTGTTTCGCCGTCCCGCGCTGGTGGCGATGTACATTCTGGTCACCGTCGTGGTGACCGCGCACTACACCGCTTACAGCTATATCGAGCCGTTTATGCAGGTAGTGGCCAGCGCCGATGAGAACTTCACCACCCTGTTACTGCTGCTGTTCGGCTCAGCCGGCATTCTGGGCAGCATTCTGTTCAGCACGCTGGGCAATAAATTCCCGTCCGCGCTGCTGATCGCCGCCATTGCGCTGATTACCCTGTGTATGGGTCTGCTGGTGTTTGCTGCGGTACGCCCGGCAGCGATTACCGTGCTGTGTATTATCTGGGGAATGGCAATGATGATGATCGGCCTGGCGATGCAGGTGCGCGTGCTATCGCTGGCACCGGACGCCACCGACGTCGCCATGTCGCTGTTTTCCGGTATTTATAACATCGGTATTGGCGCAGGCGCGCTACTCGGTAACCAGGTCAGTCTGCATCTGCAGATGGCAGACGTGGGTAACGTGGGCGCCATCATTGGCCTGGCGGGACTGTTCTGGTGCATCGCCATTTTCCGCCGTTATCCGCAGCTGCGCTCCAACGGCTAATGCGTTTGGCAGGCAGCGGCGCCCCTGGCGGCACCGCTGCTGACATGGCCGGCTAAGGCAGGAAAAACATCGGCTGCAGTGTTTTGCTCACCGGGCTGTTGTCAGGATTTGATGGCATCAGGTCACGCATTGACGCCCACCAGCGCTGACACACCTCAGTTTGCGCTACAGCCTGCCAGCGCGCTTCGGATTCAATCTCGACGCTGGCAAACAGCAGGTTGCGTTCAGCATCCAGCCAGATCGCGTAGTTATGGGCGCCATGCGCTTTCAGCGTCCGTTCCAGCTCCGGCCAGATTGGCGTGTGACGGCGCTGATACTCCGCATGGCAGTGTGCATAGACCTGCATGACGAACGCTTTACGCAACATCACTGCGCTCCGCCTGCAGCGCCGCCGGCCACGGCTTCACGTTAAAGCGCTCGCCCAGCGCAATCAGCTGTTCAGTGGTGATGCTCTGACGAATGCCGCCCATCGACAGCGCCATGACCACCACCTGCGATGACTTCTCAGCGGTATCAATCAGACCAAAGGTTTCGTCGAGCGTCGGTCCGGCGCCAAAGATTCCGTGGAAAGGCCACATCACCAGGCTATGGCTGGCCATCGCTTCTGCCGTCGCCTGACCAATGCCATCGGTACCCGGTACCATCCAGGGCAAAATGCCGACGCCATCGGGGAACACCACCAGGCACTCGGTGCTGCCCTCCCACAGCAGGCGGGTAAAGCGCGCCGCATCCAGATCCACCACATAGCTGAGCGCCATAAAGTGGGTGGCGTGACAGTGCATAATCACCCGGTCCGCGCCGTGGTTCAGTGCCTTGCGTACGCTGTGTGACTGAAAGTGCGCCGCCAGCTCGGACGTTGGCAGCCCTCCGTTGCTGAGCCCCCAGTGAATTTTGTACGACAGCCCTTTGTCATCCACCTGCAGCAGCACCAGACTGTCTGCCGGATCGAGCTGCACGTTGCGAAAGAATTTCCCGGAGCCGGTCACCAGGAACCAGTCGTTGGCCAGCGCGGGCGCCGGCTTGCTCAGTTCAATACAGCGCGGTGCCGGATAAAAATCGCTGGCATACGCGCTGACCTCTTCCGGCAACAGACGCAGACTGACGTTGCCGCCGTTACGTTCATCCCAGCCTTTCAGCCACATGTCACTGGTGGCTTTAACCATGTCGCGCACAAACCACGCGGAGAGAATTGTTTGCATGAATCGATTCCTTAACGTTGACGCAGCACGTGTTGTTCGTAGTGACGGACTTCGCTTAGCCAGCTGGCATCGGCTGGCACATCGTGGCGCAGGCACCACGCTTCCCATACCGCCTGCCACGGCAGCGATTTCTGCTCTTCAAGCAGCGCCAGCCGGGCGGTGAAATCCCCATCACGTTCCCGCTGACGCAGCTGTTCGCCCGGCTCCAGCAGCGCCCGCAACAGGGCTTTTTGGGTATTGCGCGTGCCGATCACCCAGGCGGCAATGCGGTTGATCGAGGCATCGAAGAAGTCGAGACCGATGTGCACCCTGTCGAACAACTTTTGACGGGCGATCTCACTGGCAATCGCCTGGGTTTCATCATCCAGCAGCACCACGTGATCGCTGTCCCAGCGGACCGGACGGCTGACGTGCAACAGCAGGCGCGGCACAAACAGCATGGCGCTGGAGATTTTGTCGGAGATCACTTCGGTAGGATGGAAGTGGCCGGCATCCAGCGTCAGCGCGGTCTGGCGGCTGGTGGCGTAACCGAGGCAGAACTCACTGGAACCCACGGTGTAACTCTCCGCGCCAATGCCAAACAGTTTGCTTTCCACCGCATCAATGTGGTGCTGCGGATTCAGCGGTTCACGGATGATCTCATCCAGCGCGCTGGCGAGACGCTGGCGCGGCGCGAGGCGATCGACGGTGAGATCTTTCATGCCGTCCGGCACCCAGATATTCATGACTGACGGCGTGCCCAGCTGCTCGCCAAACCAGGCAGAAATACGGCGGCTGGCGGTGCAGTGGTCAATCCAGAACTGGCGAATGCCCGGATCGGCATGCGACAGCGTAAACCCGTCTGCGCTGAGCGCATGAGAAAAACAGGTTGGGTTAAAATCCAGCCCCAGCTGCCTGCTTTTCGCCCACTCCAGCCAGTTGCTGAAGTGCTGCGGTTCAATCGCATCACGTTCCACCGGGCGGTCGCTCTCAAGGTAGATGGCATGCAGGTTGAGGCGTTTCGCACCGGGAATCAGCGACATCGCTTTGTCGAGATCGGCACGCAGTTCAACCGCGTTGCGCGCCCGCCCCGGATAGTTGCCGGTCGCCTGAATGCCGCCGGTGAGCGCCCCCTGCGGATTCTCAAACCCACGTACATCGTCGCCCTGCCAGCAGTGCATCGACACCGGAATGGTATCCAGTTGTGCCATCACCTGTTCCACATCCACCCCAATGGCGGCGTAGCGTTGTCTGGCCAGTTCAAAGGCCTGTTCAATCAGCTTTGTCATATGCAAGTTCCTTAGCAGGTAGGCTCAGCGCCGCAAAGCGAGCCTGATGGGCCGCAAAGACGCTGTGATTCAGCGGGATAAATTTTTCTAACGGGAAATTGTGGCGAATGCAGCGGCGTAAATCGGCCACGTCGCGCAACTCACCCAGCGCGATCAGCTGGCAGCCGATGTTGCCCAGCGTCGAGGCTTCCACCGGGCCGGCAAACACCGGCAGCTGGCAGGCATCGGCACACAGCTGATTAAGCAGCGGATTCTGGCAGCCGCCACCGACGATATGTAACTGCCGCAGCGCAGTGCCGCGCAGGTGGCTAAGCTCCTGCAGCGTCTGCGAATAGAGCAGCGCCAGGCTGTCAAAGATGGTGCGCGCCAGTGCCGCCGGGCTGTGCGGCACGGGCATCGCCTGTTCGGCGCAGGCGTTCTGGATCTCCTGCACCATACTGGCCGGATTAATGAAACGGTGATGATTAGGGTGAATCAGGGCGCGGCAGGCCGGTTCCCGCGCGGCGTCGGCAATCAGCGCAGTGAGATCGCTGATGTGCAGTTCGCTGCACACCCGCTGCAACAGCCACAGGCCCATGATGTTTTTCAGCACCCGATAGCCTTCCGCACCGCCTTCATTGGTCAGATTAGCCTGCAGCGCCGCCTCGCTGACGCAGGGCTGCAGGCTTTCGATGCCGATCAGCGACCAGGTGCCGGAGCTCAGATAGGCAGCATCGTCCTGCTCCAGCGGCGTGGCCAGCACCGCGCTGGCGGTATCATGGGTGGCGACGGCGATCACCGGAATGCGCTGGCCGCTGGCGTTGCGCCAGTAACCGACGGTATTGCCCGGTGCACGCGGCGTGCCGAACCAGCTGGCGTCTGCGCCCGCCCAGGCCAGCAGTTCACGATCCCATTCGCCGCTGTGAATGTTAAGCAGCTGGGTGGTGGTGGCGTTGGTGTATTCCCAGTTGAGTTCACCGGTCAGGCGATAGTGCAGATAATCCGGAATCATCAGCGCGTGCTTTACCTGCACCTGCCAGTCCGGCTGCTGCAGATGCAGTGCGCGCAGCTGATACAGCGTGTTGAACGGCAGAAACTGAATGCCGGTGCGCTGATAGAGCGCCGGTTTCCCGAGTTCACGCATCGCCTGGGCCATCAGGCCGTCGGTGCGTTTATCACGGTAGCTGACCGCTTCGCCTACCCGCTCGCCGTGCGCGTCCAGCAACACCAGATCCACGCCCCAGGTATCAATACCAAGGCTGTCCGGCACAATGCCCTCCTCATCCAGCTGCTGCAGTCCGGCGCGGATCTCCTGCTCCAGCCGGTCCAAATCCCAGCAGTCATAATCGCCGCGCTGCACGCGCGGGTTGGCGAAACGCCGCACTTCGCGCAGGCTGAGCTGCTGACGGTCAGCCTGCCAGCTGGCCAGCATGACGCGGCCACTGGATGCGCCTAAATCGATGGCAACAATATTACGCAGACTCATGGCGAGTACTCCCTGTGAAGACATGGCGACAGAGTAGAAATCCTGCGCCGCAGACACCTTCCCGCGAGTGCCAGCGGGTCATCACCGCTGGCAGGTTTGCAAAGGTGTTCGTGAGAGAGCTCACAGAACCGCATAACGGCAGAGTTGTGAGCCTTGCCGCAATTCCATCAATCACTTAGGCGATCTTGAATAATTGGCGATTTTCCTGCGCTGCCCGGTGCAAAATTCAAGGTAAGGTGGCAGGTGGCTGCGTAGACTCGGTTACGGTTTTGTTAACTGAGGGCGCATGATGACGGTATTACACAGTGCTGATTTCTTTCCGGCCGGCGATTACACGATAGCCATTGAGCCACGTGTGCCGCAGTCGGCGTTTCCGGAGCATCACCATGATTTTCACGAAATTGTGCTGGTGGAACAGGGCTCGGGCATCCACGTATTTAATGGTCAGCCGCAGGCGCTCAGCGCCGGCTGCGTCTGTTTTGTGCGCGATCACGATCGCCATCTGTACGAGCAAACCGACAATCTGTGCCTGACGAATGTGTTGTATCGCAGTCCGGCGGCGTTCCGCTTTCTGTCCGGCCTGCAGGCGCTGCTGCCGCGCGAACAGGACGGCCAGTATGTTTCACACTGGCGGATCAACCATAAAGTGATGGCGCAGGCGCTGCAGCTGGTGACGCAGATGAAGCAGCCGGCCAGCTGGTCGCTGGAACGTCAGGCGCAGCAGGAACAGCACTTTTTGCAGCTGCTGGTGCTGCTGCGCGAGGCGGCGCACAACGATCAGGCGCAGGACCAGGATGCCCGCCTGCACCGCTTGCTGGACTGGCTGAATGCGCACTACAGTGAGGAGATTGCGTGGGAAGCGCTGGCCGATCGCTTCTGTTTGTCGCTGCGTACCCTGCATCGCCAGATGAAGCAGCAGACCGGCAGCACGCCGCAGCGCTATCTCAATCGGCTGCGTTTATTGCAGGCGCGGCACCTGTTGCGCCACAGCGAGATGCGCATCACGGACATCGCCTATCAGTGTGGGTTTGGTGACAGTAATCACTTCTCCACCCTGTTCCGGCGGGAATTTGGCTGCGCGCCGCGCATGGCGCGCCAGCAGATGGGGTAACCGGAGGGCTGACATGCCGCTGTTACTGACGCGCGAGGATTACTTCCCGGCCAGCAATTTGCCCATAGCCGTGGCAGAACGCATGCCGCAGCCCTCTTTCCCACCGCACCGGCATGAGTTCAGCGAGATTGTGATTGTCTGGCGCGGTAATGGCCTGCATATCCTCAACGATCGGCCGTGGCTGATCACCTGCGGCGATGTGTTTTACATTCGTGACAGTGATTGCCACAGCTTTGATAGCGTCAACGAACTGGCGCTCGACAATATTCTCTACTGCCGCGATCGCTTCAGCCTGGCGCTCGACTGGCAGCAGCTGCTGCCGCCACAGGATGAAGAGACACCCGCCAGCTGGCGTCTGACCACGCGCGGCATGGCGCTGGCGCGCGGCGTCATCAGCCAGCTGGAGCGCGAAAGTCGCAAAAGCGATTCGCTATCGATTCAGCTGTCGGAAGCGCTGTTTTTGCAGCTGACACTGATATTGCGCCGTCACGGCTATGCCGCCGATCGCCCGTGGGTGCTGCCGGAGGGCGAACAGCTCGATCTGCTAATGTCGGCGCTGCTCGGCGATATCAGCCGCCCCTTCGATCTGCCCCATTTCTGCCAGCAAAATCAGCTCAGCGAACGGTCGCTGAAACAGCTGTTCCGTCAGCAAACCGGCATGACCATCGGCCACTACCTGCGTCAGCTGCAGCTTTGTCAGGCAAAATATCTGTTGCGCACGCAGGCATGTCTGATTAGCGAAGTGGCGGCGCGCTGCGGGTTTGATGACAGCAACTACTTTTCCGTGGTGTTTACGCGCGAAACCGGGTTAACGCCCAGCGCATGGCGTCAGCGTTTTTTGTCGCCGCGCGAACCGATGGCAGACAAAGAAAAAGCCTGACGCGCGCAGAGACGCGTCAGGCGGTGCGGTGTTAAGCGTTATCAGGCGGCCATACCGAGACCGACAATGTTTGCCGCGATAATGATTACCACGCAGCCAATCGACAACACGCTCACCGGTCGACGCCCCACCGATTTCCACTCCTTCAGCACCAGTCCCACCAGGCCGCCGCACAGCACATACAGGCTCATGTGCAGCATCCAGCTTACGAAGTCGTACTGCGGAGGAATTTTTGCGTGGCCCCAGGCATAAAAGAAGAACTGCAGATACCACATGGTTCCCCCCAGCACGGCGAAGGCGATGTTGGCGATCAGCAGCGGTTTTGCCACGGAAAAGTCGCGGCGCAGCGAAAGCTCCGGCTTCACCGCCAGGCGGATAAAGCAGTACGCGAGGTTGATCAGCGCGCCACCGCCCATAATCACCACGTAACTCGGCAACGCCACATACAGCGGATTGATGCCCAGACTGGCAGCGGCTTCATGCATCGGCTTCGCCGCATCCATGGCAAATGACATGCCGGCAGAGAAGATGCCGCACAGCACCGCCAGCACCAGGCCTTTCTTCAGGTTAAAATCTTCGGCGTTGATCCCCAGCGCCCGCTCCTTTAGCAGTCCGGCACGTGACACAATCGCCACACCCAGCAGCGCAACCAGCACGCCCAGCAGCGTCATCCGGCCACCGGCGGAGCTGAACAGTTCAACGAATCGGCCCTGCAACAGCGGCGTCATCAGCGTCCCCACCACCAGCGTAATGCCAATGGCGATACCAATCCCCATCGACATCCCCAGATAGCGCATGGTGAGGCCATAGTTGATGTTGCCGATGCCCCACATGGCACCGAACAGAAACACCGGCAGCAGCTGCGATAAACTGAAACTGCTGTAGTACGCCCAGAAGTTCGGTAACAGCGCGGCACTGACTGCCCAGGGCAGAATCAGCCACGACATCACGCCGCCGACCGACCACATGGTTTCCCATGACCACTTTTTAACCTGTTTAAACGGAGCATAAAAACAGGCGGCGCTGGCGGCACCCACCAGATGCCAGAAGATACCTGCAAGAATGGCACTGTTCATTGTTATTCCTTCGTAAGGTTGAGGCCAGACGGAAACACCTGCGGTTTCCGATTAGTGGCAGTCTATGGCGCACTGCGTGGACTCAGCCTTTGGATGGTTGCCGTAAAGCCAGGCTGACTGGCAAAATCGGGTGGGTATGCAACATAAGGATCACAAATTCGAATTTGCCGCTGTTATGCCGAGAAAACTCTTTAAGTTGCTTATTATTCGGCATATTTTTGATTTATGTTGTGTTGATCGGCACAGTTTTTCATCTGTTGCCAGCGCGCCGCTTAACATGGCACTCACACAAAGCTGCGCGAAGCACTTCCCCCGACGGGGTTAAATCCGTATAACGTGGGAAAAATCATCGGAACCAGGGATTGAGATGAAGAGCAAACGGTTAACGCTGGTGCTGTCGCAGGCGGTGAGCCGCGTGATGCTGGATGACATCCGCGCCATCGTGCCGCCCGAGGCGCTGAATGTGTTCATTAATGGCTTAGATAGCTGCCACTACGCCACGCTGGACTGCGTGCAGAGCGAAGAGAACTGCGCGCTGCTGGCGTCAGCCATTGTGGTGTGGCGTCAGCTCGGCCATGTGCATCAGATTCAGTATCAGAAAGGCGAACATCTGCGTCAGGTCGATGACGCGACACAATTTCAGCTATTCAGTATGATGAAAACACACCGCGCGCTAATCCAGCTCGCCTAACGCTCAGGATGCATATGAAAATCGGTCTGCTGTTCCCCATCGCCATTATCGTTGCCGGTGTCAGTTTTCTGGTCTGGTTTATTGCCAGCGGCGCCATGATGCCCGGTTCCTGAAAAGGTCCACTGACGCAGAATGCTGCGTCGGTCGCGTGATTCTTACCGCTATTGCCAGCGCCCTGCTGGTGCTGGCAGTGATAAAAAGGTCGCCAGCGTTCATCTGCTTCACTCTTTCTTCACATCAGTTTAACAAAACCGAGCGTGGAGCCCCTTCACATGACCCTTCATCATCAACACTACATTAATGGCGCGTTTGTCGAGGCGCATAACGATAGCTGGATTGAAGTGATTAACCCGGCGACGGAAACCCTGCTATCACGCGTGCCCCAGGGCAGCAAACAGCAGGCAGCGGCAGCCATTGCCGCCGCAGAAGCCGCTCAGCCCGGTTGGGAAGCGTTACCGGCGGTGACGCGCGGCGACTGGCTGCACCGCATCGCCACGGCTATTCGCCAGCGCGAGCCTGAGCTGAGCGCCACCCTCGTCGCGGAGGGCGGCAAAACCCAGGCGCTGGCGCAAACCGAAGTGCTGTTTACCGCTGACTACCTCGACTATATGGCGGAATGGGCGCGACGCTACGAAGGGGAAATCGTCAACAGCGATCGCCCAAACGAAAACATCTTTGTGTTTAAGAAAGCGATTGGCGTGACCACCGGCATTCTGCCGTGGAATTTTCCCTTCTTCCTGATTGCGCGCAAAGCGGCACCGGCGCTGATCACCGGCAACACTATCGTGCTGAAGCCGAGTGAGATCACCCCGAATAACGCCGCCCTGTTCGCCGCCATTATCGACGACATCGGCCTGCCGCCCGGGGTAATTAACATCGTTTACGGCTATGGCCCGGAGGTGGGACAGGAACTGGCCGCCAACCCGAAAGTCGGGTTAGTGAGCCTGACCGGCAGCGTCAACGCCGGCATCGCCACCATGGCCGCCGCGGCACCGAATGTGACCAAAGTGTCGCTGGAGTTGGGCGGTAAAGCACCTGCAATTGTCATGGACGACGCCGACCTCGATCTGGCCGTCAGGGCTATCGTCAGTTCGCGCATTATTAACAGCGGTCAGGTGTGTAACTGCGCCGAGCGCGTGTATGTGCAAGACGGCATTTACGATCGCTTTATCAGCGCCCTGACCGGGGCGATGCAGCAGGTGAAATTTGGCGATCCGGCGCTGCAGGCCGATGTGGATATGGGGCCGCTGATTAGCGCAGCCGCGTGCGACCGCGTCGGGCAAAAGGTCGCCAGCGCCGTTGCGCAGGGCGGCAAGGTGGTGCTGGGTGGCAAACGCGCCGGTGAACGTGGTTTTTATTTTGAACCGACCATCATCACCGGGGTACGTCAGGAGATGGCGATCATGCGTGAGGAGATTTTTGGCCCGGTGCTGCCGGTGATGCGCTTTACCACGCTGGATGAAGCCATTGCGCTGGCTAACGACTGCGACTATGGCCTGACCTCATCGCTCTATACCCGCGATCTGAACACCGCGATGATCGCGCTGCGCCGGCTGAAATTCGGGGAAACCTACATTAACCGCGAAAATTTTGAAGCGATGCAGGGATTCCATGCCGGCTGGCGCAAATCCGGCATCGGCGGTGCCGATGGCCGCCACGGGCTGGAGGAGTATCTGCAAACGCACGTCGCCTATCTGCAGTTTGCCTGATGCGTAAACACCGGTGCGCAGCGCGCGCACCGGTTGCCACTTAGCGTATCCGTTTCTGACTGCGCAGCAGCGCTATCCCGCTTAAGAGCGACATCGCCATCAGGTAGTAGCCCGGCGCCAGACTGGTGCCGGTGGCACTGATCAGCAGCGTGCAAATCAGCGGTGCAAAACCGCCAAACACCGTAACCGCAATATTATAGCTGATGGCCATGCCGCTGGCGCGCGTACCAATCGGGAACAGATCCGCCATCACCGAGGGTACGGTAGAAAAATAGATCGATTTCAGCAGCGCCATCCAGCACACCAGCACGATCAGCGTGGCCGGCGTGGTGTGATTGACCACCAGCCGAAAGGCCGGATAGATGGTGACCATCAGCAGTATGAGCGATCCCCACATCAGCGGCAGGCGGCCAATGCGCTCCGCCCACCATCCCATCAGCGGCGTCACCACCGTCAGAATCACCCCGGCCAGCAGCGTGGCAGTAAAGGCCACCGAGCCCGGCAGATGCAGGTTTTTGGTTGCGTAGGTCGGCACGTAGTTGAGCATGTAGTTGACCGCCGTGGAGATCACCATCAGGCCAATCGCCAGCAGCATCAGCGCTTTTTGCCGGCCAAACAGCCGTTTCAGCGGGGCCGCTTCCGGCGTCTGTGCGGCAAAGCTGGCGGGCTCATGCACGTGGCGGCGGATATACAGCCCGAGCGGGCCAATCAGCAGGCCGAAGGCAAACGGAATACGCCAGCCCCACGCCTGAATCTGGCTTTCGCTCAGGATCTGCGTCAGACCGAGACCAAACGCCGAAGCCATTAGCGTGCTGGCGCCCTGGGTGGCGAACTGCCAGCTGGCGATAAAGGCTTTGCGCTCGGGAAAATGCTCGACCAGAAACGCCGTGGAGCTGCCAAACTCGCCACCGGCAGAAAAGCCCTGCACCAGGCGCGCCAGCAGGATCAGCAGCGGTGCGAGCAGGCCGATGCTGTCGTAGCCCGGCATAAACGTGATGATGGCTCCGCCAAGCATCATCAGGTTGATGGAGAGCAGCAGCGCTTTTTTACGCCCGTGGCGATCGGCATAGTTGCCCAGCACCACCGCACCCAGCGGGCGAATCAGAAAGGAGACGCCGAAGCTGCCAAAGGTCAGCAGCAGCGAGACCGACGCATCGCTGGTGGGAAAGAAGGCGTGGGCGATATAGCTGGCGAAGAAGCCATATACCGCAATGTCGAACCACTCCAGCGCATTACCAATGCAGGTCGCAAACAGCGTTTTGTGCAGGTTTGGCTTCACCCCGCTCAGCGGCGCGCTATGGCTGAGGCTGCTCATGCGCCACCTCCGGCATAGGCGCGGTGTTGCGCCAGCCATTCCGTGCCCTGCTCGCCCAGCTCCCACAGCAGCTGCGTCATGATCTGCAGCCCTTCGCGGGCAATCGATTTCAGCATGTGCTCATTCACGCCATGTTGACCGCAGGCGGGATACGAATGTGGCACCCACAGCGTTGGCAGGCCCAGAATCTCCGCGAACACCTCATTTGGCAGCGATCCACCAAGGTTGGGCAGCAGCGCCGGTTTTTTGCCGCTGGTTGCCGCCATGCTGTTCAGCACCCAGTGCACCAGCGGATCGTCAGGATCCAGACGCGTGGCGGGTGAACCGCGCAAAAATTCAACCTCAACATCCTGGAAGCCGTGCTGCGCCAGATGCGCGCTGACATGCTGCGCCAGCCGCTGCCAGTCGGTACCGACCACAAAACGCAGCTGGCACACCGCCGTCGCGCTGCCGGGAATGGCATTCATCGGGCGCGCCGGGTTACCGGTGAGAAACGACAGCACTTCCAGCGTGTTCCAGCCGTAGAGGCGTTCGGCAGGCGTCAGGCCTGGCTCGCCCCAGTTGGTGTCAATCGCGGGATCGCCTGGCATGCCACCCACCTCGATATCGCTGAGAATGGCGCGCACCTGCGGCGTCAGCGAATCGGGCCGCAGCGCCTCCACCTGCAGCACGCCCTGCGCGTCCACCAGCGTGGCGATGGCGCTGGCCAGTCGGGTGCCGGGATTGCTTAGCAGTCCGCCCCAGTTGCCGGAGTGATAAGCATTGTCACGCGCGTTGATGGTCAGGCGGAAATTTACCGCACCGCGCGAACCGAGGAACAGCGTCGGCCGCACGGCGTTGAGCCGCGGACCGTCTGAGGCAATGAACAGGTCAGCCTGCAACAGTTCCGCCTGCTGCTGACACAGCTGCGCCAGCCCCGGCGAGCTGATCTCTTCGCCCATCTCAAACAGCCATTTGCAGTTAAAGCCGAGACGGCCGCCGCGCGCCTGATACACCTGCTCCAGCGCCGCAAGATTGACGCAGTGCTGACCTTTGTTGTCGGCGCTGCCGCGTCCGTACCAGCGATCGCCCTCTTCGGTCAGCTGCCACGGCGACAGCCCGCTGCGCCAGTTTTCGTCATCGCCGAATACCACATCACCGTGCCCGTAGCTCAGCAAGGTCGGTAAGGCGGGATCTTCCATGCGCACCGCCACGAGGAATGGCCGGCCGGCGGCGTGCGGGTTATCGATGAACTGTAGCGTGAAGCCCAGCGCCTGCAGTTGCGGCACAATCTCCTGCTGCAAATAGTCCTGTAGCGCCGCATCGCGATCGTCGCGCTGGCTCTCGGTGCGCCACGCCACGCGGCGCGCCAGGATACGTTGAAATTCCCCGCTGTCGAAATATGCGGTGGCCTGCTGAACCGCCTGTTGTGCTGTCATGTTTGCCCTGTCTGTTATAGGTCTGCTGTTTTTTCATCTTTGCGGAAAGGCAGCTTTGCCACAATTATCAATTTATCGAGTAAGATTTGCCTTTAAAGCAAAGCTGCGTTGCCCGATTTCGAGGCAGGCACAGACGGAGGCCATGGCATGTTAAGCACGGAAATGCGTTATTTTCTCGCGGTAGCCGATTGCGGTTCGCTCAGCGCGGCCAGCGCCCAGCTGTTTGTGGCGGTCTCTGCCATCAGCCGTCAAATTCAGCGGCTGGAGCAGCAGCTGGGCGTGACGCTGTTTGCCCGTCATGCGCGCGGGATGGTGCTGACCGAGGCCGGCGAGATTTTTGCCCATCACGTGCGTAAAAATCTGCTGGATATGGAGTATGCGCTGGCGGAGATTAAAGGCCTGAAGGCGGTGCGGCGCACGCTGATTCGTGTCGCCTGCACCGACGGGCTGGCGTTTACCCTGCTGCCCCGGCTGATTGCCGCCTTTCGCCGCGATCATCCCGGCGTGCTGTTTGACGTCCGGGTGGCGAGCGCACAGGGCGTGGCTGAACTGTTGCGCAGCGGCGAGTGCGATGTGGCATTGCAGTTCAGCCTGCACGCGGAACGTGCTGTTGAGGTGGTGGGCTCATGGCCGGCGCCAGTGCTGCTGGTGATGCATGACAGCCATCCGCTGGCGGGCGTGCCGCAGGTGGCGCTGGCCGATCTTAGCCACTATCCGCTGGCGCTACCGCAGCAAAACACCACGGTACGCCAGCTGTTTGAGCTGGCCAGCCACATGAGTGGCCACCTGATTGAACCGGTACTGACCTGCGACAACTTCTCCACCCTGTTCCATTTTTTACTGCGCACGCCGCTGGCGGTGACCATTTGCAGCAGTTTTACCCTTGAGGAAGCGCAGCAGCAGGGTCTGGTGATGCGCGCGGTCAATATCGATCAGCTGAGCCAGCGTACGCTGCAGCTGCAGACGCAGTCAGGGCGACCCCGCAGCGCCGCCCTGACTCTGTTTCTGACCTTTCTGCAACAGCAGCTCAGCGCGCTGTCCGCTGCGATTAAGGCGTGATATCCACCGGATAGAAGATGTGCTTGCCGAACGGATCCACCTGGTAGCCGCTGACCGATTTACGCACCGGCTCGAAAATCGTTGAGTGCGCAATCATGACCGCCGGCATCTGGTCATGCATCATCTGCTGCGCCTCGCGGTATAACGCCACGCGCTTGTCGTGATTTTGTTCGGCGCGCGCCTCGGTGATGATTTTCTCAAACGGCGCATAGCACCATTTGGACGAGTTGGAGCCGCCGTTCGCCGAGGTGCAGCTGTACAATGGCCCGAAGAAGTTATCCGGATCGCCGGTGGCGGTGGTCCAGCCCATCAGCGCCGCCTGATGCTCGCCGCCCTTGACGCGCTTGAGGTATTCGCCCCACTCATAGCTGACGATGTTGGCTTTGATGCCCACTTTTGCCCAGTCGGCCTGAATCATCTCGGCCATGCGGCGGGCGTTGGGGTTATACGGCCGCTGGACCGGCATCGCCCACAGCGAAATTTCGGTGCCCGGCTGAATGCCGGCCTGCTGCAGCAACGCTTTGGCCTGTTGCGGATCGTAGGCGTAATCCTGCAGATCTTTATCTGCACTCCACACATCCGGCGGCAGAATATTTTTCGCCACCGTGCCGGTACCTTTGAAGATGGCATCAATGATCGCCTGCTTATTGATGGCCATCGCCAGCGCCTGGCGCACTTTCACGTTATCCAGCGGGGCTTTGGTGGTGTTGAACGACAGGAAACCGGTGTTGAGGCCAGACTTCTGTTCCAGCGTAATGTTCGGGTTGTGGCGCATGTTGTCGAGATCGGCCGGATTAGGGAACGGCATTACCTGGCACTCATTTTTCTCCAGTTTGGCATAGCGCACCGAGGCGTCCGGGGTAATGGAAAACACCAGACGATCGATTTTGGCCTTGCCCTGCCAGTACTGCGGGAAGGCTTTGTAGAGAATGCGGGAATCTTTTTGATACTGCACCAGCTGAAACGGTCCGGTGCCAATCGGCTGCATGTCCACTTTCTCTGGCGTACCGGCTTTCAGCATCTGGTCGGCATATTCCGCCGAGTGAATCGAGGCGAAATACCACGCCAGATCGGCGAGAAACGGCGCTTCGGCATGGGCCAGCGTAATCCGCACTGTCAGATCATCCACCTTATCGATACGGGTGATCAGTTTTGCCAGCTCGAGGCTTTCAAAGTTGGCATAGTTACCGCCCGAAACGGTGTGATACGGGTTTTTCGTATCCAGCTGGCGCATAAACGAGAAGATCACGTCATCGGCGTTGAGATCGCGCGACGGCGTAAACAGTTTATTGCTCTGGAACTTAACCCCTTTGCGCAGATGGAAGGTATACACCTTGCCGTCCGGGCTGATCTCCCAGCGCTCCGCCAGGCTGGGCACCAGCTCGGTGGTGCCCGGTTTGAAATCCACCAGGCGGTTAAAAATCGGCACGGCGCTGGCGTCCACGCTGGTACCGGAGGTGTAGAGCTGCGGATTGAAGTTTTCCGGCGAGCCTTCAGAACAGTAAACCAGCGTCTTCGCCGAGACGCCGCCTGCAACCGCTAACCCCAGTGCGCTAAGCGCCAGTTTTCCTATCATCTTTTTCATCGTCTTCTCGCTTTTTATTGACTTCCATGAGCCAGCATCGGTATTTATTTCATAAATAACATGATTTAGCCGTCTGGCGTATCTCCAGTGGCGCAAAGCTAATAAGGAATTGTGATGACAGACCAACTTGCCCGTCAGCTGACCCAGCGTTTTTACCGTTATCTGGCGGTCTCCAGCCAGAGCGATGCCAAATCCAGCACTCTGCCCAGTACGCCGTCGCAACACGCCATGGCGGAACTGCTGGCGCAGGAGCTGCGCGATCTCGGTCTGCAGGATGTGGTGATTGATCAGCATGCCACGGTGACCGCCGTGAAACCGGGCAACCGGCCTGGCGCGCCGCGCGTGGGCTTTATCACCCATATTGATACCGTGGATGTCGGGCTATCCCCGGATATCCATCCGCAAACCCTGCGCTTTGAGGGCGCGGATCTGTGTCTGAATGCGCAGCAGGACATCTGGCTGCGGGTGGCGGAGCATCCGGAAATCCTGCCGTATGTCGGTCAGGAGATTGTGTTCAGCGACGGCACCAGCGTGCTGGGGGCCGACAACAAAGCGGCAGTCAGCGTGGTGATGACGCTGGTGGAGAACCTGCGTGGCGAGCACGGTGATGTGGTGGTGGCGTTTGTGCCGGATGAAGAGATCGGCCTGCGCGGCGCCAAGGCGCTGGACCTGGAGACGCGCTTTAACGTCGATTTCGCCTGGACCATCGACTGCTGCGAGCTGGGCGAAGTGGTGTATGAGTGCTTCAACGGCGCCTCCGCTGAAATTACCTTCACCGGCGTGCCGGCGCATCCCATGTCGGGCAAAGGCGTGCTGGTGAATCCGCTGCTAATGGCGCACGACTTCATCGCCCGCTTCGACCGGCTTGCCACGCCCGAGCATACCGCCGGGCGCGAAGGCTATATCTGGTTCAATGATATGCAGGCCAATGCCAGCCAGGCGGTATTGAAAGCGTCGATTCGCGATTTCGATTTAAAGGGTTTTGATGCGAAGAAGCAGCAGCTGGTGGAAGTCGCCGATCAGATCGCCGCGCACTATCCGACTGGTCACGTCGCGCTGAAGATCAATGATATCTATAGCAACATCAGTAACGCGATAGGTGAGGACCGGCGGGCAATCGATCTGATTTTTGCTGCGCTGCAGCAGGTGGGCGTGGAACCTAAAGTGATTCCGATGCGCGGCGGCACCGATGGGTCTGCGCTGTCGGCCAAAGGGTTACTGACGCCGAATTTCTTCACCGGCGCGCACAATTTCCATTCGCGTTTTGAATTCCTGCCGATCCCGTCATTTGTGAAGTCGTATCAGGTGGCGGAAGCGCTGTGTTATCTGGCAGCCCGATAAGCGCGGTTGCAGAGAAATGTTGAGACAGCCTGACCGGCGATTGCCGATCAGGCTGACACCCGCTTACTTGCTGACGCTGACGTCAATGCCCGGGAAGAATTTCGCCGCCAGTTTAGTCACGGTGCCGTCGGCCTGGACTTTGGCGATGGCCGCATCCAGTTCCCCTTTCAGCTTGCTATCGCCTTTGCGCAGACCGAAACCAATGCCGGAACCGAGAATGGTGTCGTCTTCCACCGGCTTACCGGCGAAGGCGAAACCTTTGCCCTGCGGCTTATCGAGGAAACCAGACTGACCGGCGGCGGACATCACCAGCGTACCGTCAAGACGGCCAGCGACCATGTCGTTGTACACCTGGTTCTGATCCTGATACGACGTCACCGTCACGCCCTGGGATTCCCAGTGCTTTTTAGCGTAGGTTTCCTGAATCGAGCCCTGCAGCACGCCGATATTTTTTCCTTTCAGCGACGCCGCCGTCGGCTCGAGTTTCTCGCCCTGCTTCACAATCAGCATGGTAGGAATGCGGTAGATCGGGTTGGTGAAGTCGATACTTTTCGCCCGCGCCTCGGTGATGTTCATCGCCGAGTTAATCGCATCGAATTTTTTCGCCTGCAGCGCCGGGATCAGCGCATCAAAGCTGCTCTCAACCCATTTGCAGTCAAAATGGCCGACCTGGCAGATGGCTTTGCCCAGTTCGATGTCAAAACCCTCCAGCTCGCCCTGCGCGTTGCGGCTTTCAAATGGCGGATATTGCGACTCCAGACCGTAGCGCAGGCTCTCCTGCGCCAGCGCCTGCACGGAGGTGATCATGCCCAGTGCGATAAACAGTGCGTTCAGTTTTTTCATTATTTTCCCCTAATTACCCTTTAACCCGGCACAGCGCCTGCGCGCCGGCTTCGAGCGTTGCGTCGTCTTTAGCAAAAGAAAGGCGGATTAATTTATTGTCAGTGCCATCCATATAAAACGCCGACAGCGGAATGGTGGCCACACCGTGATCGACGATGAGACGTTTTACCATTTCACTGTCGCTTTCGTCACTGAAATGTCCGTAGCTGGCCAACATAAAGAACGAACCGGCGCTCGGTAACAGCCTGAACGGTGAATCCTGCAGCAGCGTCTGCAGCCGATCGCGCTTCGCCTGATAAAACGACGACAGCTGCAGATAGTTTTGCGGGTTCTGCAGATACTGCGCGAAGCCAACCTGCATTGGCGTATCGGCGGCGTACATCATGAACTGATGCACCTTGACGATCTCCGCCATCAGCGCAGCAGGCGCCAGCGCATAGCCGACGCGCCAGCCGGTGACGTGGAAGGTTTTACCGAAGGAGGACACCACCACGCTGCGCTGTGCCAGTTCCGCGTGCGTGGCCATGCCGCAGTGCGTCTGGCCGTCAAACACGATGTGTTCGTAGACTTCATCAGACAACACCACGATGTCGGTATTACGCGTCAGGGCCGCCAGCTGGTCGAGATCGGCGGCATTCAGTACCTGTCCGCTCGGGTTATGTGGCGTATTGATGATAATCATGCGCGTACGCGGCGTGATCGCGGCACGCAGTTCGTCCCAGTCAATCGCAAAATCCGGCACCTGCAGCTTGAGGCCGATCGGCGTCGCGCCCTGTAACCGCACCACCGGCGCGTAGCTGTCAAAGGCTGGCTCAAAGAAGATCACTTCATCACCCGGATGCACCAGCGCCGAAATCGCCATGTAGATGCCCTGACTGGCACTGCCGGTGATCAGGACTTCGCTGGCGGCATCGTACTGCTGGCCATACAGGCGGTGCACCTTCTCCGCCAGCGCTTCACGCAGCGCCGGTAAACCGGTCATGGCGGCGTACTGATTATGGCCGTCGCGCATCGCCTGGCTGACCAGCTCAACCAGCTGCGGGTCACACGGGAAATTGGGTGCGCCCTGAGAGAGATTAACGGCCTGGTGCTGTGCGGACAGCTGGCCGATCACGCTAAAAATGGTGGTGCCGACGTCCGGCTGTTTGGAGGAGAGCTTCACGCTGCTGTTCAGGGTCATCATTGCTCCACAGGTTGCATAACCACGTATCGGAAGTAGATTTCTATTCAACGGCGCGACGCTTGAGTCGACAAGCGAATTGTTGTCATAATAGCCATGATAAAAAATCATAGCTCGAGGCCGTTATGTCCCGCTCTGCTCTGCCACTCAACGCTATTCATGCCTTTCTGGTCACCGCCCGTCATCTCAACCTGACGCGCGCCGCCAGCGAACTGTGCATCACTCAGGGCGCGGTGAGCCGCAAAATTGCGGCGCTGGAGAGCTGGCTGGGATTTGCCCTGTTTGAACGCCACGCGCGCGGTCTGCATCTCACCGATCAGGGCGCGGCGCTACTGCCGGAGCTGCAACAGGGATTCAATCTGCTGGTCAATGCCACAGAGAAAGCCAGCCGCAGCAATGCCTCGATTCGGCTGAAAGCCCCGACCTGCGCTATGCGCTGGCTGGTGCCGCGTCTGGTGGCGCTGGAGCAGCAGCGGCCAGACATCCACGTGGCGCTCACCACCACGCTTGATCACGCGTCGCAGCTGGAAAACTTTGATGCGGCGATTGTATTCGGCACGCCGCCTGCCGGTGCCATTCCGCTGTTTGCCGAGCGCCTGACGCCGGTGCTGGCCAGCAGCGTGCCGGCGCCGCGTCATGTCAGCGAACTGGCCAAATTCACCTTCCTGCACCCGACCGGCGATACGCGCGACTGGCAGCTGTGGCTGTCCGGCCAGGCGGAGCAGCTGCCGATGGCGCGCAATCAGCATTTCGCCACCATGGATTTGGCGATCAGCGCGGCGATTCAGGGATTTGGCGTGACGGTGGCGGATATTACGCTGGTGGAGAATGATTTGGCGAATGGGCGGTTAATCGCCCCGTTTGCCGCGAGTGTGGCAACCGGGGCGAGCTACAGCCTGTTACAGCGGGCGGAAAAAGATGCGCCACCGTTTTTGCCGCAGCTGGTGGCGTGGTTGTGTCAGCCTCAGAATGAAACCCACTCTTCACTGCTGGCGGGTTTACCCTGAGCGCCTGCGGCGGCAGATAACACCGGCCGGCGCAGCGCAGGCGCAGGCGCAGCAGCGGATGCCACAGCCTGCGCGCGCGGTGCGCTGTCGGACAGACGGAACTTCGCCACCGACGCCTGCAGCTCTTCGGTCTGACGCTCCAGCGCGCTGGCCGCCGCCGACACCTGCTCCACCAGCGACGCGTTCTGCTGGGTGACGCTGTCCATTTCGGTGACGGCGGTACCGACCTGCGAAATCCCTTTGCTCTGCTCTTCCGACGCGGCAGCGATGTGCTTCATGATCTCATTCACATCCTGCACCGACTTCAGAATGTCATGCATGGTGCTGCCAGCGCTGCTGACCAGCTCCGAGCCCTTTTCAACGCGTGACACCGAATCTTCAATCAGCGTGGCGATCTCTTTTGCGGCGCCGGCGCTGCGTTGCGCCAGGTTGCGCACTTCGCTGGCAACCACGGCAAAGCCGCGCCCCTGCTCACCGGCACGCGCCGCTTCGACTGCCGCGTTGAGCGCCAGGATGTTGGTCTGGAAAGCGATGCCGTTGATCACGCTGGTGATTTCGGCAATCTTTTTCGAACTGCCGGAAATGCCCTGCATGGTGGTCACCACTTCGCCAACCAGACGGCCGCCCTGCTGCGCGGTGCCGGTGGCGGTCTCCGCCAGCGCGCTGGCCTGACGTGCGTTGTCGGCGTTGAATTTCACCGTGGCGGTCAGTTGCTCCATGCTGGCTGCGGTCTGTTCCAGCGCGGCCGCCTGCTCTTCGGTGCGCGATGAAAGATCGTTATTGCCGGCTGAAATTTCTGCCGCGCCGCGGTAGATGTTCTCCGTGCCGCTGCGGATGGCGCTGACTGCTTCACGCAGGCTGTCCTGCATCGCCCGCAGCAGTGGCACCAGTTTGCCGACGCAGTTGCGGCCAAATTCTTCCACCGGCTGGCTGAGATCGCCCTGTGCAATCACGGTAAAATGGTTACGGATGCGATCCAGTGGTTTCACCAGCATCGTCACCAGGTAACGGTCAGTGAACAGCAGAATCAATAAGCCGAACACCACCGCCGACACAATAATCACTTTGGTCATGCTGGTAAGCGTGTCCACGGTCACGCGGGTCTCATCCAACTTGCTGCTGGCGGCCTGATTAAACGCTTCTGCGCTGGCACCAAACGCCCGGCTCAGCGGCGGCGTGACATTGTTGGCCTGCGCGCGCCATGCATCCAGTGAAGCCTGCTGCGCCAGCGCCACCTGTGGCGCGATACCCTCATCCAGCAGTTTCTGCCAGCTGCTGATCACATTGTTCACCGTCTCACTGTCCATCGGACCCGGCGCCATGGCTTTGAACTGGGTTAACTGCTGTTTCATGTTATCCAGTGCCTGCTGCACCGGCGCGAACGCTTCTGCGGTCGGCGCGTTACCGGCGGTGCGGCCTTCCATTACCCGCGACAGACGCGTGACCACGCGGAAATATTGATCGTTGCCTTTGCTGAGCGCCGTCATCTGGTTTACCAGCTGACGATCAATCTCGTTACCCTCGCCGAGCGCATTCAGCGAGTGGACGCTGAACAGCCCTACGCCACACCATAACAGGCAGAAAAGCCCGAGAATGGTCAGCATAACGGCGCGAATCGTGAAGTTTTTTAACATACCCATACATAATCCCCTGGTGTGAACGCTGGCAGCCCGGATAAAACAGGGCTTAGGGTATTTATCGGCAGCGAACCGGGAAAAGATAAATGTTTTGTAAGCTAATTAATTGCAGGATGAGGTGCCGCGCGGAGCGGCTGAGCGGTCGTAAAATCAGGCAGATAGCGGCCAATTTGCCTTAAAAAAACATTGATGTTTTTACATGATTAGCAGGCTTATTAAAGTTTAACGTGGCTGCGCATCATCAGGCGAAACAGACGCAGACGGCCGCGCATAAATCGCGCCTTCAGCACCGATTCCGCTTTACCGTCGTGGCCAAAGGCGAGAGTCAAATCTTCCCCTGGCCGCCATACCGGCCAGTCAGGTTCTCCGTCGAGCCGCAGCCGATGGCTGAACTCACTGGCATCCCGTGCAAAGGCCACCCACCAGGCGCTGACGCGACCGGCAAAGGCGATATCGCTGGCGCTGTAATGCCAGTCACCCGGCGGCGGCAGCGTCGCGAGCGTATTGAAGACATAAGGAATTTCGTTGCCGTGCCAGGTGCCGTGCGGGTAGAGATGACGCGCGTTTTCTGACACATAATCAAACCAGTAACGCCATGCAGGCATGCCGATGCTGTGCTGCGACTGTGCCACCAGCAACGGCATGACGGTAAACGCCATGTCGCGCGCCACCGCGCGTCCCAGCAGGCTGTCATCATGGATATCGTACAGCCACTTCAGCAGGCGATAACTCAGGCGACTTTTGCTGCGCAGCTGTTGTAACACGCTGCGGGCATCCACGCCGAAGTAGTCCAGCACGCTGGCTTCGTCGCTGTTGCTGCCAATCATCAACGGCACGCGATGCTGTTTACCCGCCATAAAGGTGTCGAGCATCGGTCTGGGTAGCACCGCATCGCCGCTGATGGCCACCGGCCCCAGCGCCAGCGGTCGCTCCAGCGGCCAGAAACTGTCGGCCGGCAGTGCGCGCAGCTGCTCCGCACTGGCATCCGCGGCCAGATTGAAATGCGCTGCCACCTTCAGGCCTGTTTGCTGCGCCTGCTTATGCGGCACGTCCGGCAGGCTGTAGGCACTTTGCACGATGCCCTTATGAAACAGCCCTTCGGCCAGCGGCGAGCAGCACAGCGACAATACGCTGCGCGCGCCGGACGATTCGCCAAACAGCGTGACGTTATGGCGATCACCGCCAAATGCCGGGATGTTACGCTGAATCCACTGCAGCGCGGCAATCTGATCCAGCAGCGCAAAATTATTGACCACCTTGCCCGGCGGATACTGGGCGTCGAGCGCCGGATGCGCAAAAAAGCCGAAATGGCCAAGGCGGTAATTGAGTGTCACCACCACCACGCCCTGCGCTGCCAGCGCTTTGCCGCGATAGGGATCAAGGCTGCCGGCGCCGATGCTGAAGCCGCCGCCGTGCAGCCATACCATCACCGGTAACGGCGTAACGGGTTCGACATCAGGCGTCCAGACATTCAGATAGAGGCAGTCTTCGCTGAAGCGGCCCGGATCGCCGCCGCCGGCCGCCACGCAGTAGTCACGATTTTGCCAGCTGGCATCGCCCCACGCGGTGGCATCGCGCAGCGTTTGCCACGGTGCCACCGGCTGCGGCGGACGCCAGCGCAGTGCGCCAACCGGCGGCGCTGCATAAGGTATTCCTTTAAAGGTAAACAGTTCATCATCCATCAGGCCTCTGAGTTCACCTTCTGCCGTCATGATCCTCAGACGTCGTTCATTTTTCATTGCGGGTTCCTGGTAAAGCCTGATTCCATTATTTGCAGGCCTCAGTGGAATGTCTATGTTCTGCAAGCATTTGCAGATTAAGCCGAATAAGCGACCGATTCATTGAACAACTTCATCAAATTTTTTGGTTAACTGCAGCGACGCATTCTGTTTTATGGTTGCAAGTTAACCTGGCGTGACGGAGAGACGCGATGTTTGCTGGCATCAATCAGCTGTTCACCCGGATGAGCGATCACCCGGATTTCGGTAAATTGCTGTTACGCTTAACCTTCGGCGGGCTGTTGCTGTTTCATGGCGAGTTTAAGGCGATTCATGGCGTCGGCTGGATCGCCCATCTGCTCAGCGTCAAAGGCATGCCAGGTTTCATCGCTTACGGTGCTTACATCGGGGAAATTGTGGCACCCATCATGGTCATCGTTGGCCTGCTGACGCGCCCGGCGGCCTTTATCATTGCCGTTAACATGGTAGTCGCAACGCTGCTGGTGAAAATGGGCGCACTCTGGCATCGCACCGATGTCGGCGCCTGGTCGCTGGAAACGGAAGCGCTTTACCTGCTGGGCGCGCTGGCCATCCTGTTCCTGGGTGCCGGAAAATATACGCTGGTGCGCGACGCACGCCTGCAATAATCATTAGAAAGAAAACCAGCCGGCCTGTAAAAGTGATCCTGTCACTTTTCAGGCCGCTTTTTTACGCCCTACTCCTGCACGCCGCAGCGCGCCAGACTGCGCTGTTGCGTCTGCTGATACAGCACCATCTCATCCTGCACGGCGGCACCGAGCGCGGCTTCAAAATCAGCACGACTGGCATTGCCGGCGCTGCGCGCCTGAGTCTGGTTGCCCAGATTAGACTGGAAGATGCCGGCCGCGCTCACCGGCAGAAAATCTTCGTAGACAATCGGTTCCGCCTGTAAACGTCCGGTGGCCAGCAGCTGCGCCACGGTTTCCCCGGCGCGCGGCGGCTGATGCTCGCCCTGCGGCGTCAGACGGTAGCGGAACCACGCCAGCTCCTGCTCGCGCAGCGTCTGTTCATCATCAGGAAAATCACGAAACACTGCGCTGAGGTGCTGCTGATGCTGCTGGTTATCGCTGCCGGTACCGGCCTGCGCCAGCAGCCGGTCGTACAGCGCGCGGCCTTTAGGCGTAAGCGCCGCGCCGCGCTGCTCAATTTCACCAAAGCGCGCGGTATGGGTGCCAGGCGTGCCATCATTAAAATGCACCGCCTCTTCCAGCGCTTTGAAGCTGGTCTGGCGCAGCAGAATCGGCACCGCGCGCGGCGGCGGCCCTTCAATCAGGATTTTCGGTTCGATGCCGCGCGAAGGCATCAGCGCCTGCACGCGATCGATGTCCAGCGTGCGTGGCGTCAGGTGATTAATGTGGCAGCCGCGGAAGCACACGACGTCGGCAATCAGGCGATGCTGCTGGCTCAGCGCGCGGTAGGTGGCGCTGTCCACCGTGGTGTGCGCATGCCAGCGAAAGGTTTCCAGCGCCTCCTGAACAAAGCGGGCGGCATCGGCAGCATTGAGACCGCCCTGCTGCTGATGCTGCGCGATCAGTGCCCGGCAGCCAGGCGTGAAGATGTCGCGCGCCGCCAGGATAGCCGCGGCTTTGTCGCGCAGTGCGGCATCGTCGATCAGATCCAGCCGCAGCAGCGAGGTGAAAACGCGGAAGGGATTGCGCCGCAGCGCGCTGTCGCTGACCGGGCGAAAGGCAGTAGAGTGCACCGGCACGCCCGCCTGTGACAGATCGTAATAGCCCACCGGCTCCATCCCCATCACGGCAAACATCTGCCGCAGCGTGCTGAGCTCTGCGGCAGTGCCGACGCGAATAGCACCGTGACGCTCCACGCCGAGCCGGCTCAGCTCATCGGCGGCGGCCAGACGGTTTTTCAGCGCCGGCTGCGCTTCTAAGGTGCGTTCGTTAACGGCGGTAACCAGCTGCGTCAGGGTACCATACTGCGGCACCTCCTGCTGGTACATGGCCGACATGGCCTGAGAGAACAGCGTGCGGATGGCATCGCGGGTGAGAAAGTTATCCATGGTCATCACCTTGGGCTAAAGGATTGCTGCTACTGTAGATCAACCCTTTAGCGGCGGGTAACATTTTCGCGGAACTGTGATCGCCCTGTCACTCGGTGGCGCGCGGCTGGTCACCAAAGCGACATTTCAGTACCAGCATCAGCGTGGTTAGCGCCGCCGGCAACGCCAGCAGCAGAAAGATCTGGCTAAACGACCAGCCGAGGGACAGCAGCTCAGCGCCGACGAAGGCGCTGATGATCGCGCCGATGCGGCCGACGCCGTGCATCCAGCTGGAGCCGGTCGCGCGGGCATGGGTGGGATAGTAACTGGCCGAGAGTGCATTCATGCCGGTGTTGGCACCGTTAAAACAGAAGCCGCTGCAGAAGGCGATGGCGCTCATCAACCCGACCTGCGCCGGGGAAAACCCGAGCGCCACAATGGCGATGCCGCCGCAAAAGTAAATAATGGCCAGCGCCAGATTGGCGTTGATGCGGTCCATCAGCCAGCCGGCAAACAGTGAGCCAACGGTGCCGCCCGCCTGATACATGGCGGTGACGATGGCCGCTTCGGTGACAGACATGCCCAGCGTGTTAATCAGCGATGGCAGCCAGCTGCCGATCAGGTAGACCAGAAACAGCCCCATAAAGTAGCCGCCCCACAGCATCAGGCTGCCAAACAGGTAACGGCGTGAGACGACGGTGGCCACTGCACCGTGGCGCGCGGCCAGCGGTTCACTGCTTTGAAAATGGCTGTCAGGCCGGACGCTGCCCGGCAGCATGCGCGCCAGAATAGCGTGAATGCGCGCAGCGGGCGCGCGCTGGCTGATGAGAAAGCGCACCGACTCCGGCAGGCCGCGCAGCAGAAACGGCAGCACCAGCAGCGGCAGCACGCCGCCCATCAGCATCACCGAATGCCAGTCATAGCGCGGCAGCAGCCACGAGGCGGCAAAACCGCCGGAGGCCGCGCCAAAGGTGAAGCCGCAGAACACCACGGTGATAATAAACGAGCGACGCCGCTCGGGCGCGTATTCGGCCACCAGCGTGCCGACGTTGGGCATCGCCGCTCCCAGCCCCAGACCGGTGAGGAAGCGGAACAGCATCATCTGTTCGATGTTTTGCGCCATGGCGGTCGCCAGCGTCCAGAGGCCAAAAAACAGCACGCTGAGCAGAATCATCACGCGGCGGCCATAGCGATCGGCCAGCGGTCCAGCCACCATAGCACCCAGCGCCAGGCCAATCAGCGCCGCGCTGATCACCATCCCCAACTGATGATTGGTCACGCCCCAGCTGGCTTTCAGCGTCGGCGCGATAAAGCCCATTAGCGCGATATCCATGCCATCCAGCGCCACCACGACAAAGCACAGCGCAATTAAACGCTTCTGCCAGCTGCTTAACGCGCTCTGGTTGATGAGCTGGCGGACGTCAATGGCTTCAGCGCTGGTCACGGTACCACTCCTGCAGGATTATCACGAATAGGTCATCAGTTTTGGTAAAAAAAACGGCGCTTATGATAGCGCATCGTTAACAATAACGGGCAGGATTTTTAAGTGAAATTGAGAATTATTCAACATTTTACCCGCTAAGCTACTGATAACGCTGAGTACAGAAACGCCCCTGGATACCCGGTTATTTATAAAGCCAACCAATACAGCCACTTACTAAAACTTCTCACGCTGACTGTTTTTGTTAATATAATTTTGCAGGTAAGTTAACAGAATCTCGGTCAGCCACTTGCCGCTGACCACTCTGACTCATTACGCTGGCGTTTATGGACAAAAATCATCTCTTTAATCAGCGCATTCGTCTGCGCCATTTACACACCTTTGTGGCAGTCGCGCAACAGGGCACGCTGGGCCGCGCGGCGGAAACCCTGAATCTGAGTCAGCCGGCGCTGTCTAAGACGCTGAATGAGCTGGAGGAACTGGCGGGTGCACGTCTGTTTGAGCGCGGTCGCCTCGGTGCTCAGCTGACGACACTGGGAGAACAGTTCCTGACCCACGCGGTGAAAGTACTGGATGCGCTTAACCACGCCGGACAAAGTTTCAACTCGCCGGTTTCCGGACGCCCGATCGTGATCCGCCTTGGCGCCCTCACCACCGCCGCCATGGGGATGCTGCCGCAGATCCTGGATCGCTTCCATGAACAGCAGCCGAACACCACGGTACAGGTAGCCACGCTGCACAATAATGTGCTGCTGGCTGGCCTGCGCGCCGGGGAGTTTGATATTGGCATTGGCCGTATGGCGGACAGCGAAATGATGACCGGCCTGACCTACGAATTGCTGTTTCTCGAATCGCTCAAGCTGGTGGTGCGACCGGAGCACCCGCTGTTAAGTGACAATGTCACACTTTCCCGCGCTATGCAGTGGCCGGTAGTGATTTCGCCTGAAGGCACCGCGCCGCGGCGTATTGCCCAGCACATGCTGGATGAACAAGGCTGCTCGCTGCCGGGCAACTGTGTCGAAACCTCTTCCACCTCGCTGGCCCGCCAGCTGGCGCTGCGTTATGACTATGTGTGGTTTGTACCATCCGGCGCGGTGAAGGAAGATTTAAGTCACAATGCGCTCAGCGCACTGCCAATCGCATCGCCCGGCCCCGGCGAGCCGGTGGGCATTATTACCCGCAGTGGCCACTCGCTCTCGCTAAGCGCGGAAGTGCTGATGGCCACCATCCGCAAATTTCACAGTTAACGGCTGCGTTTGGCGTGGCGTTCGCGATTGTCGAGGCGCGCGCGATCGGTTTTGCGCAGCCCGACATAAACTGCACCGCTGCCACCGTGCTGCGGTTGCGCGCTGCAGAAGGTCTGAACGTCGTCAAATTGCCGCAGCCAGCGTGCCACGTAGCTGCGGACAATATTGGCGTGCGCTTCATCATCCCGCCCTTTGCCATGAATAATCAGCAGATTGCGCAGGCCCTGTTTGCGCGCTTCCAGCATAAAGCTAAACAGCGATTGCCGGCAGGTCTCTACCGGCTGGCGTAACAGATTAAGACTGGCGTCCAGCGTATATTTGCCCAGCCGCAGCTTATCGAGCACGCCCTGCTGAATGCCATCGGCTTTATATTCCAGTGGCGTGTCGCGCGGGATAATCTCAAGGAAGCCGCGCGTCAGGAAGTTTTCCGGTGCGTCGTCATGCGGCTGCTGGCGCGGCGCTTTGGTAGACGGCGCGCGCAGCCACTGGGTGTTGGCGCAATCTTTTAACGGGGTTACATCACCCATGGCATCGCGGAAAAGGTCTTCATCATCAAGGTTCATGGTGTTTTCCTCACGCCTGGTGGTGAATCGGGCGCAACATGCCACCCGAAAGCAAAATAGTAGCAAAGGTTATCGGCTATCACATCCGTCACTTTCTGCGCGTGATCAGGTTGTGTCCGGATGTAAATATGGAAAGAAAACGTTCCAGATCAAAAACCGGCTGGTAATTTGCAGACATCAAAGCCGCGAATACCCAGCATTTGTGCGGTTTTGATCATTATTACTGCTCGGATGAGTTCACATGACAAAGAAAAATGTTAAAATTGACGACAGTCAATAATCATCGAGCGTACCTATATGATCCCGGAAAAACGCAGCATTCGACGTATTCAGTCTGGCGGTTGTGCCATCCACTGTCAGGATTGCAGTATCAGCCAGTTGTGTATTCCCTTCACGCTGAACGAACATGAACTGGATCAGCTGGACAATATTATTGAACGCAAAAAGCCGATTCAGAAAGGCCAGACGCTGTTCAAAGCCGGTGATGAACTGAAATCCCTTTATGCTATCCGCTCCGGCACCATTAAAAGTTACACCATTACCGAACAGGGTGATGAACAGATCACCGGTTTCCATCTGGCGGGCGATCTGGTGGGCTTTGATGCCATCGTCAGTGCGCATCATCCGAGCTTCGCTCAGGCGCTGGAAACAGCCATGGTCTGTGAAATCCCGTTTGAAACCCTCGACGATCTGTCCGGTAAAATGCCGGCGCTGCGTCAGCAGATGATGCGTCTGATGAGCGGCGAGATCAAAGGCGATCAGGATATGATCCTGCTGTTATCGAAAAAGAACGCGGAAGAGCGTCTGGCGGCGTTTATCTGGAACCTGTCGCGTCGCTTCGGCCAGCGCGGTTTCTCACAGCGTGAATTCCGCCTGACCATGACGCGCGGCGACATCGGTAACTATCTGGGACTCACCGTCGAAACCATCAGCCGTCTGCTGGGACGTTTCCAGAAAAGCGGCATGCTGGCGGTGAAAGGCAAATATATCACTATCGAAAACCATGCGCTGCTGGCTGAACTGGCCGGTCAGACCGATCAGGCAGCGTAACCGCCTGCCGGGTCGATAAATGTTATTTTATTGATCCGGCAACAACTTTTCCGCTTCTGCCCTGCGCCATCTTAGGCTATCTTTAATCCAACTTCGCTTTGGTTTGAGGAGAGTGCCTTATGTCCCGGTATCAGCATATTCTGGTGGCGATTGATGCTCAGCAGGACGACCAGCCGGCGCTGCGGCGTGCGGTGTATCTCAATCAACGTATCGGCGGAAAAATCAAAGCTTTCCTGCCTATCTACGACTTCTCCTACGAAATGACCACCCTGCTGTCGCCCGACGAGCGCGTCAACATGCGCAAAGGGGTGATTAGCCAGCGTACCGAATGGATCCGCGAACAGGCGCAGGCCTATCTGGAAGCCGGCGTGGATATCGAGATCAAAGTGGTGTGGCATAACCGGCCGTACGAAGCCATCATTCAGGAAGTGCTGGCGCATCAACATGATTTGGTCCTGAAGATGGCGCACCAGCACGATCGTCTGGAAGCAGTGATTTTCACCCCCACCGACTGGCACCTGCTGCGTAAGTGCCCGTGCCCGGTATGGATGGTCAAAGACCAGCCGTGGCCGGAAGGCGGCAAAGCGGTGGTGGCGGTAAATCTTGCCAGCGAGGAACCGCATCATGATGAGCTTAATCAAAAACTGATCCGCGAGACCACACGACTGGCCGAAATGGTGAATCACACCGAGGTGCATCTGGTGGGCGCTTATCCTGTCACGCCGATTAACATTGCCATCGAACTGCCGGATTTTGATCCCAGCGTCTATAACGATGCGATTCGCGGCCAGCACCTGGTGGCGATGAAAGCGCTGCGCCAGAAATTCTCCATCGGCGAGGAGTTCACTCACGTGGCGAAGGGCCTGCCGGAAGAAGTCATCCCGGATATCGCTTCGCATCTCGACGCCGGGATTGTGGTGCTGGGCACCATCGGTCGTACCGGTCTGTCAGCTGCGTTTCTCGGCAATACCGCTGAACAGGTGATCGATCACCTGCGCTGTGATTTGCTGGCGATCAAGCCGGATGATTTTAAATCGCCGATTGACCTCGACGATGAGGAAGATGAAGAGGATTAAATAACGCAGGGCGGCCATCCTGCGCCGCCCCGGTTTGAGCTTTTCAGGGCGGTGACATCACCGCCCTTTTCGTTTCCTACAGCGCGCGCAGAATGCCTTCGACGCTGGCTTTGGCATCACCAAACAGCATCTGGGTGTTCTCTTTAAAGAACAGCGGGTTCTGCACCCCGGCATAGCCGGTGTTCATCGAGCGTTTGAACACGATGACGTTTTGCGCTTTCCACACTTCCAGCACCGGCATACCGGCAATCGGGCTGCGCGGATCGTCCTGGGCCGCCGGGTTGACGGTGTCGTTGGCACCGATAACCAGCACGGTGTCGGTATCGCTGAAATCATCGTTGATCTCATCCATCTCCAGCACCACATCGTACGGCACTTTGGCTTCCGCCAGCAGCACGTTCATGTGCCCCGGCAAACGACCGGCTACCGGGTGAATACCGAAACGCACCTTAATACCGCGTGCGCGCAGCTTCTCGGTGATCTCTGCCACCGGATACTGCGCCTGGGCGACCGCCATCCCGTAGCCCGGCGTGATGATCACTGAGGTCGAGTTTTTCAGCAGTTCTGCCGTCTCTTCCGCGCTGATTTCACGGTGTTCACCCGCTTCTTCTCCCGCGTCTGCACCGCTCACGTCAGTGCCGAACCCGCCGGCAATCACGCTGATAAAGGAACGGTTCATCGCTTTACACATAATGTACGACAGGATGGCACCGGAGGAGCCCACCAGCGCACCGGTGACGATCAGCAGGTCGTTGCTCAGCATAAAGCCCGCCGCCGCCGCCGCCCAGCCCGAATAGGAGTTGAGCATCGAGACCACCACCGGCATATCCGCACCGCCAATCGACGCCACCAGATGCCAGCCGAACACCAGCGCAATCACCGTCATAAGGAGCAGCGCAACGACCTGTGCAGCGGTGCTGTCGGTACGCACAAACCACAGCATCAGCAGGAATGAGACCACCAGCGCCGCCAGGTTCATTTTATGGCGATGCGGCAGCATCAGCGCTTTTGAGGAGATCTTGCCGCGCAGTTTGCCAAACGCCACCACCGAACCGGTGAAGGTCACCGCGCCGATAAAGATGCCGAGGAACACTTCGGTCAGATGGATATTTTCCATCACCGCTGACAGTCCTGGCGCGTGATCAAGGTAGCTGTTGAACCCGACCAGCACCGCCGCCAGACCGACAAAGCTGTGCAAAATCGCCACCAGCTCCGGCATTTCGGTCATTTCGACTTTCTTCGCCAGACGCACGCCAATCGCACCGCCGATCACCATCGCCAGCAGAATCCACGCCACGTTGCTGCTGTGCGGACCAAAAATGGTGGCGAGCAGCGCCAGCGCCATGCCGCTGATACCAAAGATATTGCCCTGCTTTGAGGTCTCATGCTTCGAGAGCCCGGCCAGGCTGAAAATAAACAGAATTGCGGCAACAATGTATGCTGCAGTCACTAATCCGCCAGACATGTTGTTACCCCTTAATTCTTACGAAACATTTTCAGCATGCGCTGGGTGACGGTGAAACCACCGAAGATATTGATGCTGGCAATCAGGACGGCGATAAACGCCAGGAAGGTGACCCAACCGCCATGGCCCATCTGCAGCACCGCGCCCACCACAATAATGCCGGAGATGGCGTTGGTGACGGACATTAACGGCGTATGCAGCGCGTGACTGACGTTCCACACCACGTAATACCCGACGACGCAGGCAAGCGCGAACACGGTAAAGTGCGACAGGAATTCCGCTGGCGCGACGTTGGCCAGGCAGCCGAACAGCACTACCGCCAGCGCCAGCAGCAGATATTTGCGCCACGGCGCAGCGGGCTTCTCTGCCGCTTTCGCCTGCGGCTGTGCGGCAGGTTTTGCGGCCTGTGGCGCAGCAGAGACCTGAATCGGTGGCGCAGGCCAGGTCACTTCTCCGTCACGAATCACTGTGACGCCGCGCACCACGACATCGTCAAAATCAACCACGATCTCGCCGTTTTTCTCTTTACACAGCAGCTTCAGCAGGTTCACCAGGTTGGTGCCGTACAGCTGCGAGGACTGCGTTGGCAGCCGGCTCGGCAGATCGGTGTAGCCGATGATTTTGACGCCGTTGTCGCTCAGCGTGACGCGGTCGGCGACGGTCAGATCGCAGTTACCGCCGGTGGCTGCCGCCAGATCAACAATCACGCTGCCCGGCTTCATGCTGGCTACCATCTCTGCGGTGATCAGCTTGGGTGCCGGTTTGCCCGGGATTAGCGCGGTGGTGACGATAATGTCCACTTCCTGCGCCTGCGCCGCGAACAGCGCCATCTCCGCCTTGATAAAGGCCTCGGACATCACTTTGGCGTAACCGTCGCCGCTGCCCGCTTCCTCTTCAAAGTCGAGTTCAAGGAACTCGGCGCCCATACTCTGCACCTGCTCCTTCACTTCCGGACGGGTGTCGAAGGCGCGCACGATAGCGCCGAGGCTGCCCGCCGCGCCAATCGCCGCCAGACCGGCCACGCCAGCCCCGATGACCATCACTTTTGCCGGTGGCACTTTACCGGCGGCGGTGATTTGCCCGGTGAAGAAGCGGCCAAACTCATGGGCTGCTTCGACGATGGCCCGGTAACCGGCGATGTTCGCCATCGAGCTGAGCGCATCGAGCGACTGCGCGCGTGAAATACGCGGTACGGAATCCATCGCCATCACGGTGATGTTGCGTGCGGCTAATTTCTCCAGTAGCGCCGGGTTCTGCGCTGGCCAGATAAAGCTCACCAGCGTGCTGCCCGCGCGCATCAGGGCGATCTCGCTGTCGTCTGGCGCGTTCACCTTCAGCACGATGTCGGACTGCCAGACATCCTGCGGATGACTGATGCTGGCACCGGCAGCGATAAAACTGTCATCATCAAAGCTGGCGCGCAAACCGGCGCCCTGCTCAACGGTGACGCTGAATCCCAGCTTAATGAGCTGCTCAACGGTCTTTGGCGTCGCTGCGACGCGGGACTCATTGGCTAACCGCTCTTTGGGTATCCCAATTAACATACTGTTTCCTTTCCATGATTAAAGGATGAGGTTCTGTAAGGGGCACATGCTTAAAAGCCGAAACGCTGTTTCAGCTTTTTATGAGCGAAATGCACTATGTAACAAAGTCTTTATAACCTACTGAAAATGCCCAGGACGATCTAGCGCCATAACGCACACTTATGACATTCCCACAGATATTCAGATGCCAGCGATGAATACCGCGGGATGCGACCAGGTTTGCGGCATTATGGAAAATAATCTGCTGCGCCTAATCGTGTCATGACGAATTAACTGTTTTTAAAAACCTATATTTAACAATGCGTTAACTATTATGGTACTAAGCGATACCGGTTAAAGCGGTAAGCTGACCAAAAAAAAGCCATAACAGCGAAAGATGACAGGCCGATGAATAAAATGCTGGGATTGTCAATGTTATGCGCATAAATTGGCTGAGACAGGCCGATTATTACATGCAATAATCAGCGGCTAATCTGTTATACATCAAGAGTCCAGCACGTTTTCGTACTCAATTTGCGTAAGGCGAAGGATCATTTTTATGAAGCTGAAGAACACCATTCTGGCGTCGACCCTGTTATCACTGCTGGCAGCTAATGCGTTTGCTGCCAAAGAGTTAACGCCAGAACAAGCGGCCGCGTTAAAACCATTCGAACGTATCAATATTAGCGGCCGTTTTAATGCAATTGGCGATGCAACAGACGCCGTGTCTAAAGCCGCCGACGCCAAAGGCGCGGACTCTTTCTACGTGCAGGGCATCAACGACAGCAACGGTAACGGTGGCAACTGGCGCGTTACCGCCGATCTGTACAAAGCCAATGCAGCGAAAGTGGAACAAAGCACGCAATACCGGATGTTCAACGGCGTGAAAGAGCTGCCGAAGGCGGAAGCATATCGCCTTGAGCCGTTTGACACCGTCTCCGTCAGCGGCTTCTTCTCCAGCCAGCCGGACGTGAACGAAGCCATCGCCAAAGCGGCGAAAAACAAAGGCGCGGCCTCCTTCTTTATTGTGCGTCAGGTGGATGCTAACAACGGTGGCAACCAGTACGTAACCGCCTACGTGTATAAAGCCGATGCCAAAGCGCGCGTGGTGCAGGATACGTCTGACTCCATTCCGGCTGACTCAGAAGCCGGCAAAGCGGCACTGGCCGCCGGTGGCGCAGCCGCGAAGAAAGTGGCAATCCCGGGCGTTGCTTCCTCAGATACGCCAAGCACCAGCGTGGGTCGTTTCTTTGAAACCCAAAGCTCTACCGGTCAGCGTTATACTGTGACGCAGCCGGATGGCCGCAGCGTGCAGGAAGTCAATGCTATCACGGCCGCACAGATGCAGCCGTTTGACACCATCTCCTTCTCCGATCACTTCGGCACGCCAACCGAGATCTCAGAAGCCGTGGGCAAACGCGCCATCGCCAAAGGCGCGAAGTACTATCACATTACGCGCCAGTGGCAGAACCAGAGCGGCGGCAACCTGACCGTTACCGCTGACCTGTTTAAATAATCCCCGCGCAGGGCGGCGCCCGTCGCCCTGCCGTTTGCATAATCCGTGTGCAAATCTGCATAGTCTTGCATTGCCTTCACCGTTCGCTCTCCGTAAAATCTGCCGCCTGTTTTCAGGGTATTCCGTTTTAAACGGGACTGATTGCCACGTTACACTCTGGCTGAACAACTACTACCCAGCACACTCTGCTGCTCAGGAATGGCGTTTTGGATAAAAAATTAGGTCTTAGCGCGCTCACTGCGCTGGTGCTCAGCTCGATGCTCGGCGCGGGCGTATTTAGCCTGCCACAAAATATGGCGGCGGTTGCCGGTCCGGCGGCGCTGCTGATCGGCTGGCTGATCACCGGTGTCGGTATCCTCTTTCTGTCGCTGGCGATGTTGCTGCTGACGCGTCTGCGCCCGGAACTGGATGGCGGCATCTTCACTTACGCGCGCGCCGGCTTCGGCGAGCTGACCGGCTTCTGTTCGGCATGGGGTTACTGGCTGTGCGCGGTGATTGCCAACGTCTCGTATCTGGTAATTGTGTTTTCAGCGCTGAGCTTCTTTACCGATACGCCGGATCGCATCGTTTTTGGCGATGGCAATACCTGGCAGGCGATGCTTGGCGCTTCCGTGCTGCTGTGGCTGGTGCACTGGCTGGTGCTGCGCGGCGTACAGACGGCGGCCAGCATCAACCTGCTGGCGACGCTGGGCAAACTGGTGCCGCTGCTGCTGTTCGTGGTGCTGGCGCTGCTGGCGTTTAATTACGATCGCTTCCGTTTTGACTTTGACGGCGCGGCGCTCGGCCAGCCGCTGTGGCAGCAGGTCAAACAGACCATGCTGATTACTCTGTGGGTATTTATTGGCGTGGAAGGCGCGGTGGTAGTTTCTGCCCGCGCGCGCCACAAGAAAGATGTCGGGCGCGCCACGCTGCTGGCGGTGCTGGCCGCGCTGCTGGTCTATCTGCTGGTGACGCTGCTGTCGCTTGGCGTGGTGCCGCGTGCGGAACTGGCGCAGATGCGCAATCCATCAATGGCTGGCCTGATGGAGCGACTGATGGGCCATTGGGGCGATGCGGTGATTGCGGTCGGCCTGATTATCTCGGTATGCGGTGCCTACCTCAGCTGGACCATCATGGCGGCGGAAGTCCCGTTCCTTGCCGCGCAGCAGGGCGCGTTTCCGCGCAGCATTGCCCGGCAGAACCGCCATAACGCGCCGGCGGCGTCGCTGTGGCTGACTAACGGCAGCGTGCAGGTGTGCCTGATTCTGATTGCGGTTACCGGCGCGGATTACAACACGCTGCTGACTATCGCCTCAGAAATGATCCTCGTGCCCTATCTGCTGGTCGGTCTGTATCTGGTCAAAGTGGTACGCGGTCAGCACAAACCGCTGGCCCTGTTGACCGGTCTCGGTGCCAGCGCCTATGGACTCTGGCTGCTCTACGCCTCGGGGCCGCTGCATCTGCTGTTGTCAGTGGTGCTTTACGCGCCGGGTCTGCTGCTGTTCCTGTATGCACGACGCGGCGGCCGCGGCGATCAACCGCTGTTTGCGCTGGAGCGCATCGCCATCGTGCTATTAATTGCCGCCTCACTGCCCGCGCTGTGGCAGCTGACGCGCTAATCAGTGTGGTTGTAAAGGAATGGAAACGCACAGCAGATCGTTCTGCTGTGTCAGATTGAGCGGCTTGCGGTATTCCAGATGGATGGCGTCAAGCTGCTCAGCGGACAGCGGATAAGGCAGCTGGATATCGAAGCGGCTGATGTGCTGCTGTTCGGCCAGAGTGATCAGTCGGGCGATGTTAATTTCGTCGCTGACCTGGGTTGAAATGATTTGTAATGCTAATTCTTTCAGATGGTCGTCGCTGGCCTGTAAACTGTGCCCGGACTTGCGCGTCACCATGCCAAAAATTGGCATCACGCCGTAAATGGCATCGACAAAGCTCCAGCGTTTTTTGCAGGAAGCGGAAAGGAAGTCACTGTAGTTGAAGCAGATGCGGTCACTGTATCCGGCTGAAGCCAGCTCTTTATCAGACACCCTCGCACTCCTCCTGTTTTCAGTACGATTCCGAACCTTGCGCCAGAACGCGCCGGTAATAATGGCACATTTCACGGTGTACATACCAGTAAGACAAGGATAATTCGTGCGGTAGCGTAGAGCTCAGGACCAGGAAAAGCTATGCTGCTGACATTCTCAGCCATGACAGAGCATTATGAACAAAATTGTCTATGTGGAAGATGAGCCGGAAGTCGGCGAACTGATTGCGGCTTATCTTGGCCGCCACGATATTGAGGTGCTGGTTGAGACGCGCGGCGATCGCGCGGAAGCGACCATTCTCGCCGCCGATCCGGATCTGGTATTACTGGATATCATGCTGCCGGGCAAAGATGGCATGACGCTGTGCCGCGATTTGCGTGCGCACTGGCAGGGACCGATTGTGCTGCTGACCTCGCTCGACAGCGACATGAACCACATTCTGGCGCTGGAGATGGGCGCCAATGACTATATTCTGAAAACCACGCCGCCGGCGGTGCTGCTGGCGCGTCTGCGCCTGCATCTGCGCCAGGCGCACGTGGCCAAACCGGAAGCCGCACCCGCCGTGCAGAGCTCGCAAAAGGTGCTGCGGTTTGGTTCGCTCACCATTGATGCGCTCAACCGCCAGGTGATCCTGTTCGACGAACCCATAACCCTTTCGACCGCCGATTTTGATCTGCTGTGGGAGCTGGCGAGCCACGCCGGAGAAATTCTCGACCGTGACGCGCTGCTGAAAACCCTGCGCGGCGTGAGCTATGACGGCATGGATCGCAGCATCGACGTCGCCATTTCACGCCTGCGCAAGAAACTGTACGACAGCGCCACCGAGCCGTTCCGCATCAAAACCATCCGTAACAAAGGCTATCTGTTCGCGCCGCAGGCCTGGGATACCCGCTCCTGATGAGAAAGCTCTTCATTCAGTTCTATCTGCTGCTGTTCGTCTGCTTCCTGGTGATGACGCTGCTGGTGGGTCTGGTGTACAAATTCACCGCCGAGCGCGCCGGACGCCAGTCGATGAACGACCTGATGGCCAGCTCGCTGTTTCTGATGCGCAGCGAACTGCGTGAGATCCCGCCGCGCGACTGGAATAAAACCATCCGCAACCTCGATCTCGATTTATCCTTTGAGCTGCACATCGAACCGATGAGCAAGTATCAGCTGGACGAAGCCGACATGAAGCGGCTGCGCGCCGGTGAAATCGTCGCCCTCGACGATCAGTACACCTTCCTGCAGCACATCCCGCGCAGCCACTATGTGCTGTCGGTCGGACCGATTCCTTACCTGTTTTATCTGCACCAGATGCGCATCCTTGATATCGCCCTGCTGGCGTTTATTGGCATGTCGCTGGCGCTGCCGGTGTTCATCTGGTTGCGACCGCACTGGCAGGAGATGCAGCGGCTGGAGAAAGCGGCTCAGCGCTTTGGTCGCGGCGAGCTTGACGTGCGCACCCATTTTGAAAACACCTCCAGCCTGCACAGCCTTGGCGTGGCGTTCAACCAGATGGCGGACAACATCAATACCCTGGTGGCGAGTAAAAAACAGCTGATTGACGGTATCGCGCACGAGCTGCGCACGCCGCTGGTCCGGCTGCGTTACCGGCTGGAGATGAGTGAAAACCTCAGCGCGGCAGAATCCGCGGCGCTGAACCGTGATGTCGGCCAGTTGGAGAGCCTGATTGAGGAGCTGCTGACCTATGCGCGCCTCGACCGGCCGCGCGTTGACCTCAATCTGCAATCTTTCGATCTGGCCCAGTGGCTGCGCGTGCACATCGCTGACGTGCAGACCATGAATCCGCAAACGCACATTACGCTGGATATTCCGCAGCTGGAAAACATTGGCGCGGCAGATACGCGCCTGATGGAGCGGGTGCTGGATAACCTCGTGAATAACGCCCTGCGCTATGCGCAGCAGCGGCTGCGCGTCAGCCTGTGGTTTGACGGCGCCATCGGCAATCTGCAGGTTGAAGATGATGGTCCGGGCATTCCGCCGGATGAACGCCAGCGGGTATTCGAGCCTTTCGTACGGCTCGATCCCAGCCGCGATCGCGCCACCGGCGGCTGCGGCCTCGGTCTGGCGATTGTGCACTCTATTGCGCAGGCGCTGCAGGGCCAGGTCTCGATTGAGAGCAGTCCGCTGGGCGGCGCCTGCGTGCGCTTCTGCTGGCCGGTTGATCTCCCCCTGCGCGACGTGACGCCGCGCTTACCTTCATAAGGAGCTTGTTACATGACTGCAGCTTATCAGGAACTTAGCCGCACTTTTCAGCGCCTGGCGCGTTTTGGCCATCTGGGCGCGATTGCCGGCGTGGATATGCAAACCACCATGCCGCCGGGCGGCAGCCAGGCGCGTGGAGAAGCGATGGCGGAGCTGAGCGTATTTATGCACGAGCTGCTGACCGACAAGCGCCTCGGCGGGCTGTTTGACGCCGCCGGACAGGAGTCGCTGAACGATGTGGAGCAGGCCAATCTGGGCGAAATGCAGCGCGCGTGGCGCCAGGCAACGCTGCTGCCGGCCTCGCTGGTGGAAGCCAAATCGCTGGCCGGCTCGCGCTGTGAACACGCGTGGCGCAGTCAGCGTCCGGCCAATGACTGGCAGGGCTTCAGCGCTAACCTGAAAGAAGTGGTGAGGCTGAGCCGCGAAGAGGCACAGCTGCGCGCCGATGCGCTCGGCGTATCACGCTACGATGCGCTGCTTGATGTGTTTGAGCCAGGCATGACCAGCGCGCAGCTCGACAGCACCTTTGGCGATCTGAAAAGCTGGCTGCCGGATCTGCTGCAAAAAGCGGTAGCCCGCCAGCAGGCAACGCCGATTGCCCAGCCGGTCGGCCCCTTCGCCATCGAATCACAAAAGCAGCTCGGCCTGAGCGTGATGGCAACGTTAGGGTTTGATTTTAATCACGGCCGGCTGGACGTGAGCGCGCACCCGTTCTGCGGCGGCGTACCGGAAGATGTGCGTATCACCACACGCTACAACGAAAACGATTTTCTCAGCGCGCTGATGGGCGTGATCCACGAAACCGGCCATGCGCGCTATGAACAGAATCTGCCACAGCAGTGGCGCGGACAGCCGGTAGCGCTGGCGCGCTCGACCGCGATGCATGAATCGCAGAGCCTGTTTATGGAGATGCAGCTGGGGCGCAGTCATGCCTTCCTGCAGCATATTCATCCCCAGGTGGTGGCGCTGATGGGCGACCAGCCGGCGCTGGAGCGCAACAACTTTATTCGGCTGACCCAGCGCGTGAAGCCGGGCTTCATTCGCGTTGATGCCGACGAGCTGAGCTATCCGGCCCACGTGATTTTACGTTACGAAATCGAGCGGGCGCTGATTGAAGGCGAGATTGAAGTCGAAGATATTCCGGCGCTGTGGGATGAAAAAATGCAGCAGTCGCTGGGGATCGATACGCGCGGCAACTACCGCGACGGCTGTATGCAGGATATTCACTGGACCGACGGCGCCTTCGGCTACTTCCCGACCTACACGCTGGGCGCGATGTACGCTGCTCAGCTGTTCCAGGCGGTAAAACGCGCCATTCCGCAGGTGGACGAATTGATTCAGCAGGGTGAACTGCAACCGGTGTTTGACTGGCTGCAGCAGAACATCTGGCAGCACGGCAGCCGCTTCCCAACGCAGCAGCTGCTGGTCAACGCCACTGGCGAAGCGCTCAACCCACACTATTTCCGTCAGCATCTGGAACAGCGTTATCTCTCTGCATAACCGTGCGGCGGCCGGGCTGGCCGCCGTTTTTTACCCGTACAGTCGCCCGCGATTGCAGCGCCCTCGCCCGGTTTTCCTGCTTTGTACAATCCGTTACACGCCGATACCATTCCCTCACTGAAGGCACGAATTGTTTTACATATAGTGCATTCACCGGCCCCGCAGTGGGCTACACATGAAAAAATAGTTCGAGGGTTTTGCAATGAAAAAATTATTTGCGCTGGTGATCGCCGCTGCTATGGGTCTGTCTTCTGTAGCCTTCGCTGCTGAGACAACAACTGCTGCTCCTGCTGCTGCTGCAACTACCGCTGCACCGGCTAAGCACAAAGCTGTTCACCACAAAAAAGCCGCTGCTCAGAAAGCGCAGGCTGCCAAAAAGCACAAGAAAGTAGAGAAGAAAGCACCAGCGGCTCAGAAAGCGCAGGCGGCTAAAAAGCACCACAAGAAAGCCACCAAACCAGCTGCTCAGAAAGCCCAGGCCGCTAAAAAGCACCACAAGAAAGCCACCAAGCCAGCTGCTCAGAAAGCCCAGGCTGCTAAAAAACACCACAAAGCCACCAAGCCAGCTGCACAGAAAGCTCAGGCGGCTAAAAAGCACCACAAAAAAGTAACCAAACCTGCTGCTCAGAAAGCTCAGGCTGCTAAAAAGCACCACAAAGCGAAAAAAGCTGCTAAATAAGGTTGCCTTGCGCGCCAACACCGCATTAATGATTGAAAACACCCGGTTCTGCCGGGTGTTTATTTACTGGAGTAGCGAAAAATGGTGCGTCGCTATCGCTTCGAAATTATCCTGATTGTCATGATTCTGTGCGGCATTATTGCGGCCAGCTTTTTTATCTAGTCGTTGTAGCGTGCTGATTACTCCAATATTTCTCCCTTTTTTACCGCTCACCGACTATAGTTATCGCTCAAGCGTGATGACCATAACCTCTATTTATTCTCGCCATTGAGAGAACTATGCGCCTGGCTATCCTGTTATTTGTAGGTCTTTTTAGCTTTAACCTCACAGCCCATGCCGATGATGAAGACGGCCCCAGCCCGGAAGAGATTAAGACCCTGTTCTTCGGCAAAGATCATCGTAAAGCCATTACCGACGTCAGTGCGGCGCCGTGGGATGCCATTGGTCAGTTAGAGACGGAAAGCGGCAATCTGTGCAGTGCCACGTTGATTTCGGCCCATCTGGCGCTGACGGCCGGACACTGCTTACTGACGCCCCCGGGCAAATTCGACAAGCCGGTCGCGCTGCGCTTTATGGCGGGTGCCAAAGGCTGGCGCTACGAAATTCATGATATTGACGCGCGCGTAGAGCCTTCGCTGGCGCGGCGTCTGCAGGCGGATGGTGAAGGCTGGATCGTGCCGCCAGACGCGGCACCTTACGATTACGGCCTGGTGATTCTGCACAATCCGCCGTCCGGTATCGTGCCGATTCCGCTGTTTGACGGTTCGCGCAGCGATTTAACCGCCGCGCTGAAAACCACCGACCGCAAAGTGACACAGGCCGGTTATCCCGCTGACCATCTGGATACGCTCTACTCGCACAGCGATTGCCTGATCACCGGCTGGGCGCAGCGTGCCGTGCTGTCGCACCAGTGCGACACCCTGCCCGGCGACAGCGGCTCTCCGCTGCTGCTGAAGCGCGACGGCGAGTGGCAGCTGATTGCGGTACAGAGCTCGGCGCCGGCACCGGCCGATCGCTATCGCGCCGATAACCGCGCCATTGCCGTTACATCCTTTAAAGACAAGCTGGAAGCGCTGGCGCAATAAGTCAGCCCAGCTGCTCCATCGCCTGCAGGATACGTTTGTCGGAGATGGGATACGGCGTGCCCAGCTGCTGCGCAAAATAACTGATGCGCAGCTCTTCCAGCATCCAGCGAATCGCCTGTACCTCTTCATCGTCCTGACGCTGCGGCGGCAGCTTGTTACGCCAGCTTTGCCACGCCTGCTCCACCGCCTGCACTTTCAGCATCCGCGCCCGATCGCTGTGCGGATCAACCGGCAGCTTCTCCAGCCGGCGCTCAATACCGTGCAGATAGCGCAGTGTGTCGCCCAGCCGCTGATAGCCGTTGCCGGTGACAAAACCGCGATACACCAGGCCGCTCAGCTGCGTTTTGATATCCGCCAGCGCCAGTGCCAGCGTCATGTCCACCCGTCCCTTAAGGAACTTGTTGATGTTGAACACGCTGGTGAGAATCTGCTCGACCTGGCTGGCGATGGTCACCACCGTGTCGTTCAGTTCAGCGCGTACTTTATCGCGCAGCTGCTCGAAGTTTTCCTGCTGCCACGCCGGGCCACCGGCGTCCGCCATCAGCTTGTCCACGCCGCAGGCGATACAGTCATCAATCAGCTCCAGCACTTTGCCGTACGGATTGAAATAGAGTCCGAGCTTGGCTTTGTTTGGCAGCTTCTCGTGCAGATACTTGATCGGCGAAGGGATGTTCAGCAGCAATAACCGCCGCTGGCCGCGCCACATCATCTTCTGCTGCTCGCGTTCACTGTCAAACAGGCGAATCGCGACGCTGTCTTTTTCATCCACCAGCGCCGGCCAGGCTTTGACCTGATAGTTGCCGCGCTTCTGCTCGTAGCTTTGCGGCAAATCACCGAAGCTCCACAGATGCAGCCCGCGCTGTTCCAGCCCGTCATCCGCCACGTTGGACAGCGTCTCCTGCACCTTGCCTTTCAGCACCTGCTTCAGCTGATGCAGGTCTTTGCCTTCCTGCAGCTTCCGGTTGTGCTCATCCACCACGCGGAAGGTCATTTTCAGGTGATCGGGCACCTGATCCCACTGCCAGGCGTCGCGCTCAATGGTGACGCCAGACATGCGGCGGAACTCACGCTCCAGCGCATCCAGCAGCGGCTGTTCCAGCGCCGTCACGCGGCCAAGGAAGGCTTCGGCATAGTTGGGCGCCGGCACAAAGTTGCGTCGCACCGGCTTGGGCAGCGACTTGATTAGCGCGATGATCAGCTCGCGGCGCACGCCGGGGATCTGCCACTCGAAACCGGCTTCGTCGACCTGGTTGAGCAGCGGCAGCGGGATGTGCACCGTTACACCATCCGCATCGGCCCCCGGTTCGAACTGGTAGCTGAGCTTCAGTTTCAGGTTGCCCTGATGCCAGAAATTCGGGTAATCCAGCTGGCTGACCTTCTCTGCGCCGTCTTTGATCAGCATCTGCTTATCAAAGCTCAGCAGATCCGGATTGTCCTTACTGGCCTGTTTCCACCAGCTGTCAAAGTGCCGCGCTGAGACCACCTCGCTGCCAATGCGGCGATCGTAAAACGCAAACAGCGTCTCGTCATCGACTAAAATGTCGCGCCGCCGCGATTTGTGCTCCAGATCCTCGATTTCACTGCGCAGTTTCAGGTTATTGCGGAAGAAGGCGTGACGCGTCTGCCAGTCGCCTTCCACCAGCGCATGACGGATAAACAGCTCCCGGCTGAGTTGCGGATCGATGCGGCTGTAATTGACCTTACGCGCCTGCACAATCGGCAGCCCGTACAGCGTAACTTTCTCGGTGGCCATGACTGCGCCCTGCGCTTTCTCCCAGTGCGGTTCACTATAGCTACGCTTCAGCAGATGCTGGGCCAGCGGTTCGATCCACTCCGGATCGATGCGCGCCGCAACGCGGCCCCACAGGCGGCTGGTTTCCACCAGTTCCGCCACCACGGTCCATTTAGGCGGCTTCTTAAACAGCCCGGAACCGGGGAAAATAGCGAAACGCGCGTTGCGTGCGCCGGTAAACTCCTGCTTTTCCGCATCTTTCTGACCGATGTGTGACAGTAAACCGGTGAGCAGCGCGCAGTGTACTTCACGGTACGGTGCCGGCTCGCTGTTGAGCGGCATGCCCAGTTCCCGCACCACCTGACGCAGCTGGGTGTAGATGTCCTGCCATTCGCGCACGCGCAGGTAATTGAGATAATCGCTTTTACACTGGCGGCGGAACTGATTGCCGGACAGCGCTTTCTGCTGTTCCTGCAGGTAGTTCCACAGATTAACGAAAGCGAGAAAGTCTGACTCTTTGTCGGCAAAACGCCGGTGTTTCTCGTCAGATGCCTGCTGTTTCTCCACCGGACGCTCGCGCGGATCCTGAATCGACAGCGCAGCGGCAATAATCATCACTTCGCGCACGCAGCCAAATTTCTGCGCTTCCAGCACCATGCGCGCCAGCCGCGGATCGACCGGCAGCTGCGCCAGGCTGCGGCCGGACGGCGTCAGTTTGTACGCACCTTCCTCGCTCAGGGTAATCGCGCCGAGCTCCTCCAGCAGGCGCACGCCGTCCTGAATGTTGCGCTTATCCGGCGCTTCAACGAACGGGAATGCGGCGATGTCGCCCAGTCCAAGTGCCGTCATCTGCAAAATCACCGACGCCAGGTTGGTACGCAGAATTTCCGGGTCAGTAAACGCCGGGCGGCTGAGGAAATCATCCTCCGAATAGAGGCGGATACAGATCCCTTCCGATACGCGGCCGCAGCGCCCTTTGCGCTGGTTAGCCGACGCCTGCGAGATCGGCTCGATCGGCAGACGCTGCACTTTGGTACGGTAGCTGTAACGGCTGATGCGAGCGGTGCCCGGATCGATGACATATTTAATGCCCGGCACGGTGAGCGAGGTCTCGGCGACGTTGGTCGCCAGCACAATGCGGCGGCCGCTGTGCGCCTGGAACACCCGGTTCTGTTCGGCGTTGGACAGGCGCGCATAGAGCGGCAGAATCTCGGTGTGCGGTAAATCGCGCTTCATCAGTGCATCGGCGGTATCGCGAATTTCGCGCTCACCGCTCATGAAGATCAGGATATCGCCGCGCCCTTCGCTGCTCAGTTCGTCAACCGCATCGAAAATTGCCTGTAGCTGATCGCGTTCGGTGTCCTCGGCATCTTCCACCACCGGACGATAGCGTACATCGACCGGATACGTGCGGCCCGAAACCTCGATCACCGGGGCATTATTGAAGTGGCGCGAGAAGCGCTGCGGATCGATGGTCGCTGAGGTAATGATCACTTTCAGATCGGGACGACGCGGCAGCAGTTCGCGCAGGTAACCCAGCAGGAAATCGATGTTCAGGCTGCGTTCGTGCGCTTCATCGATGATGATGGTGTCATACTGCAGCAGCAGACGATCCTGCTGAATTTCCGCCAGCAGAATACCGTCGGTCATCAGTTTGACCTGAGTGGTTTCGCTGACCTGATCGTTAAACCGCACCTTATAACCGACGGTGCCGCCGGGCGTGGTTTCCAGCTCTTCGGCAATGCGGTTCGCCACGGTGCGTGCCGCCAGGCGACGCGGCTGCGTATGCCCAATCAGCCCTTTCACACCGCGCCCGAGCGCCAGACAGATCTTTGGCAGCTGGGTGGTTTTACCTGAGCCGGTCTCACCGGCGACAATCACTACCTGATGATCGCGAATCGCGTCGGCGATGTCCTGCTGCTTCTGGCTGACCGGCAGATTGTCCGGAAACGTAATGCGCGGCGTCGCGGCGGCGCGCTGCGCCACGCGCTGTTCCGCCGCGGCGAACACCGGCTCCAGCTCAGCCATAATTTCCTGCTGCGCCGCGGGATTTTTCACCTTTGCCGCACCGTGCAGACGACGCTGCAGCGCTTTGCGGTCGCGCAGCATCAGGTTATCGAGCCGCGACCAGAGTGGGGCCAGAGGTGACGTAACGGATGATGACATAGTGATGAATTACCTGTTGTTGCAGTGAGCCGGCACTCGCGGCTCGGCGCCGGGCAGAATTTTCCGGCGGATTCAATCGATTAATGCCCGCCATCTTAGCACAGATTGGAACATCTCACCTGACCGGTCGTGCCACCTTATTCAATAATTTCGAACATAGGCCTCGAAATATTGCGCTTTTACCTGCCGGACGAACTCCGTAGAGTGTAACGCATTGAGCGGTAAGCCAACCGCGTAACGTACAGGAAAATACCATGAGCAAAGTTTTAGTTCTGAAATCAAGCATCCTTGCCGGTTACTCACAGTCTAACCAGCTGGCAGACTTCTACGCTGATGAAGCCCGCGCCAAAGGCGACGAAGTCACGGTACGCGATCTGGCTGCCCAGCCGATTCCGGTACTGGACGGTGAACTGGTTGGCGCCCTGCGTCCTTCAGACGCGCCGCTGTCGCCACGTCAGCAGGACGCGCTGGCCCTGTCCGATGAACTGATTGCTGAACTGCAGGCGCACGATACCGTGGTTATCGCCGCTCCGATGTACAACTTCAACATTCCTACTCAGCTGAAAAACTACTTTGACCTGATTGCCCGTGCCGGCGTCACCTTCCGCTACACCGAAGCAGGCCCGGAAGGTCTGGTGAAAGGCAAACGTGCGGTGATCCTCTCCAGCCGTGGCGGCATTCACAAAGACACCCCGACTGATCTGCTGACCCCGTACGTGAAACTGTTCCTCGGCTTCATCGGCATCACCGACGTTGACTTCGTGTTCGCCGAAGGTATTGCCTACGGTCCGGAAGTGGCAACCAAAGCCGCCAGCGATGCCAAAGACGCCATCAAACAGATTGTTGCTGCGTAATCATCATTAAAACAATGCTATCTGTCTTGCCGGGCCTGAGTGCCCGGCTTTTTTATGCCTGCGCTGTCGTGGAAGCAGCTATTTCTGCACCCACTGACCATTTATCCCGCGCACATATTCGCCGCTGCCGGCACGGTTAACCAACTTCTCGCCGGCGATGCGCGCCACCTCGGCGGTGGTGAGATGGTTCTGCTGCGCCACGCGCTGATACTGCTGGCTGCGGCCGTCATTGATGCGCTTAACCAGCGCCAGCGTCTCGTCATCCTGCTGACGGGCGGCGATGTAACCGCTCAGCGTTTCGCCCACGCGCCCCTGCTGGCGCGCCTGATCCAGCGTCAGCGCCCAGGCCGACGGCACCAGCAAAAACGCCAGCAACAGCGCTATCCCCTTGCGTTTCATCGAGCCTCTCCTCAAAACAGTCCGCTCTGATTCTTCAGCAGCGCTTCGACGTCTTTATCCACCTTGATGTGGATTTCATGTTCGATTTTTACGTTCATGTTGATGGTGATTGGCTCTTTGGGTGCGGCGACTTCGATGCGCGGCACACAGCCCAGCAGCGGCAGTCCCGCTGTCAGCACCAGTAATGCCCTCAGGCTCATGGTTTCGGGTCCTTGTTGGATGGCAGGGTGGCGTTTTGCTCCACCCAGGATTGCAAATTATCGCCAAAGCGCAGGCTGCGCCACAGCTGGAACAGGTTTTCCTGATGACGGTAATTAAGATTGACGGACTGGCGGCGGTTACTGAACTGGCTGGTGCCTTTCACCTCGCTTTGCAGAATCAGGTTACCGAAGTTATCCAGATCCAGCGTCGCCCACGAACGGGCAATCTCCATGTAGCGCAGCCAGTCCATCGCCGCCCCGGCGGCCACGTTATTGCTGACAATCGCATCCGCCATGTCTTTGTCCATGCGGAATGTCAGCGGGCCGCTGTTGGCGATCCAGCCCTTTTCGATCAGCCAGTGCGGATTGTTCACCCACAGCGGCAATTCGCCATTCACTTTACCGGACATGGCAAACTGCTTCGGTTTGAGCGCCGTCACCAGCCGGCTGAGATCAATGTCACGCAGCGAAATCCGGGCAGGCTGATGCTGCGGTAAACGCAATGCTGGCATGCTGACGTGCCCGCCGAGCAGATCGAGATTGACGTTGCTGAGCGTCAGCGGCTGGCGCTCCTGCCACGGATAGTGGCCCTGCAGATCCGCGGTAATGTTCTGCAGCGCAAACTGGTTTTTCACTTCGGCGATGCGCAGCGACACCGGCCCGCGGCGCCCCAGCTGCCACTGATGATCTTTCAGGCGGAACGGCAGGGTAAAATCGATGCCGTTGATTTCGCTGTCCGGCATCCACACGCTGCCCTGTTTCACCGCCCAGAAACCGCCCGCCTCAAACCCCTGGCCACTGGCGGCAGAAAAGGCCATCTGCGCGCGCAGTTCGCCAGACTGAATACGCATCTTCAGATCGCTGCTCAGCAGCGGCTGAAATACGCTAAGCGACTGCGCAGGCCACCAGGCTTCGCCGCGCAGCCGCTCGCCGTCCCAGCGGCCATGCACGCGCAGCGGTCCGATGTCTTCAGCGGTGAGCTGACCGCGCCACAGAAAATGCCCTGGATCGCGCCCTTTGGCATCGAAACGGAGTTCGGACGGCGGCAGCCAGCCACCGTAGCTGAAGCGCGTCTGGCCGGAACGCAGCGCAAACCCGCCATTAAACGCCGGCTGTGCCACATCGCGCTGCCAGCGCACCGGCGCGGTCAGCGTCAGGCGCGGCTTATCCACCTGCACCATGCCGTACGCCAGCTGATCAAACCCGGTGTTCAGCGTATCGAGGCTGATCAGGGTGTCGTGCCAGCTACCGGTGCCCTTCACATCCCATTTGGCGCTAAGCGGCGCCATCACGCCTTCGCCCCAGTAACGCCAGTTCCAGCGTCCGCTGTCTGGCCAGAAGTCGCTGGCGCGCCCGTCGAGATGCAGCCTGAAGCGGCCGAAACTGGGGTCGTGCGCGTTAAGAATCGCCTGTAACCGGCCGTTGATGCCGCGCGAGGCCACGCTGACGCCGGCCAGCGGCCAGCGCGCTTCATCCACTTCCAGCGTCGAGAGTAAGCGTCCGCGCAGGCGCAGCAGTGCGCCCGGCTGCAGGCTGAGCTGCGGATCGCTGAGCATGCCATGTAATTGTCCGGGAATGGTGCCGTACAGCTGCAGGTCGGCAAACTTGCTTTCGCCGGTTAACTGGAACGGCAGTGCGCTGTCAGTCAGGCTCAGTTTGCCCGGCCCAACGCTCAGTACCAGGTTGCCTTTCCCGCCGCGTCCGGCGGTCAGTAAATTGAAGCGGCCGCGGATCTGCGTCTGTTCCAGCCCCTGCTGCCAGTCATCCAGCGTCAGCGCCACGCCGCCCGACAGCGGCTGCGACCCGAATGGCCAGCGCCAGTGACCGGCAGTGATGCGGATTTGCTGTGCATCGACCTGCCACGGCAGTTGCAACAACGGCTGTGGTTCCTGTTGCTGGCGCACCACCAGTTCGCCCTGCTGCTGCTGCCAGTTGAGCGTCAGCGCCAGCGGCTGCGGCCACTGCGTCAGGTTAAGCGCACCGCTGAGCTCACCCGCCACCGGCAGGCCATCGGCAAACGTTGGCAGCGTCAGATTGCCATGCAGTTCGACCGGTTGCGGCAGAATGGGATGGCTGAGCTGCAGCTGATCAATGTGCAGCTGCTGCCCCTGCAGGCGTGCGGCGACGCGCAGGTTGTCGCCCTGATAACGCAGCTGCTGAAAGTCTTTGTCTAAGGTCAGATCGAAGCGGCCGGCATATTGCTGCCATGGCAAAATACTGAGCTGTTGCAGATGGATATCCGCGCCGGGCAGCATCTGCTGCCACTCTGCGAGGCTGCGCGGCGCATCGCGCGTGGCACTGTGCGGCAGCGCCTGCAGACAATCGCTGTTGAGCGCCACCTCGCGCGCATCAAGCTGCCAGCGCTGTTGCGTCCGGCCAAGCGCCACGTCGGCGACCTGCGCCAGCAGGCAGTCGCCGGCCAGATAGCGCACATCAGGAAACACCAGCCGGCCCTGCTGCCAGTGCGGCGCGCCGTGTAGCTCGACGCGGGTATTTTCCGGCAGCCAGATACCTGCCAGCCGCGGCAGCCAGTGCGTCAGCGTCAGCAGCAATCCCAGCAGCAGCAGTATCAGCGCCAGTAGCGCAGCAAGTAGTCGACGGAGGCCCCGCGTCATGGCTGTTAACGTTCCTGTTCTTTACCCAATCCTGACAGAGATGATGGCATGTTACGCCCGGCAAATGAAGGCGTTACCGCTTTAGTCTGGCTGAAGAACAGCAAAATGACGCGGAAAACGTTATCCTGATGTGATACCGACGTAACATTTTTCAGGAGCGAAACAATGAAAGTTGCGGTTTACAGCACCAAGCATTACGACCAAAAATACCTCGAGCACGTTAACGAAAGCTACGGATTTGAGCTGCAGTTTTTTGACTTCCTGCTGAGCGAAACCACGGCGAAAAACGCCGCTGGCTGTGATGCGGTCTGTATCTTCGTTAACGATGACGGGAGCAAAGCGGTGCTGGCGGAGCTGGCGGCGCTGGGCGTGAAATATATCGCGCTGCGCTGTGCTGGTTTCAACAACGTCGACCTCGACGCCGCCGCCGCGCTGGGACTGCAGGTGGTGCGCGTGCCCGCTTACTCGCCGGAAGCGGTAGCGGAACACGCGGTAGGTCTGATGATGACGCTTAACCGTCGCATTCACCGCGCTTACCAGCGCACGCGCGATGCCAACTTCTCGCTGGACGGCCTGACCGGCTTCAACATGCACAATAAAACCGCTGGCGTGGTCGGCACCGGCAAGATTGGTGTGGCGACGATGCGCATCCTGAAAGGTTTTGGTATGCGTCTGCTGGCGTACGATCCGTACCCAAGTGACGCCGCGCTGGCGCTCGGGGCGGAATATGTTGATTTGAAAACGCTGCTGGCGGAGTCCGATGTCATCACCCTGCACTGTCCGCTGACGCCGGAAAACCACCATCTGCTCAATGCGCAGGCGTTTAGCCAGATGAAAGATGGGGTGATGATTATCAATACCAGCCGCGGTGGGCTGATTGATTCACAGGCGGCGATTGAGGCGCTGAAACAGCAGAAAATCGGCTCGCTCGGCATGGACGTGTATGAGAACGAACGCGACCTGTTTTTTGAAGACAAGTCGAATGACGTGATTCAGGACGACGTGTTCCGCCGCCTGTCGGCCTGTCACAACGTGTTATTTACCGGCCATCAGGCCTTTCTCACCGCCGAAGCGCTGACGGCGATTTCAGAAACCACGCTCAGCAATTTACAGCAGCTGGCGCGCGGGGAAACCTGTGCAAATCAGGTGAAGGCGTAACGTTCTGCGCCTGCGTTAGCGGGCGCAGGCACCGCCGATCAGTGCCTGTTCATCGCAGCGACGACCGTTAGCCAGCTGACACATCCCGATGCGTGAACCGTCTAACTGACGCGAGAACGCCAGTGTGCCGCCTGCGCTGTTGCAGTTGGCTTCTGCCATGGACGACATCACGACGTGCGGCTGCACGTGCGCGGCGGTGGCCTGTTGCGGCGGTTCATTGTCGCTGTTGCTGCTGCAGGCAGAGAGTAACAGCGCTGCGCCGGCCAGCAGTAAAGTTGCGGCTTTCATCGGTCGGGCTCCGGGAGTGTGAGCGGAAAAGTCGCACCAGCATATGTCAGCAGCGGTGCGCGATCGATAGGCGACACAGCTTTTTACAAAATTTAATATCGTCGTTGGCAAGCAGAATTATCCTGATTGCAGCGTTTTGCCTCTTTTCTCTGCCTGTTCATACGCAACATCAATCAATAAGGAGGAAGGATGTTAGCCGATATGCTCATCCGCATCGCGTTAGCCGGAATACTGGGCGGACTGATTGGCCTGGAGCGACAGATGCGCGCTAAAGAAGCGGGCCTGCGTACTCACATTCTGGTCGGCATTGGCAGCGCCATGTTCATGCTGGTGTCAAAATATGGCTTTGCCGATATGCTGACTAACGACCATGTGGCGCTGGATCCCAGCCGTATTGCGGCGCAGGTGGTCAGCGGCATGGGCTTCCTTGGCGCTGGCACCATCATCATACAAAAGCAGATTGTGAAAGGCCTGACGACCGCCGCTGGCCTGTGGGTGACCGCCGCGATTGGCCTGGTGATCGGTAGCGGCATGTACGAAATCGGTATTTACGGCACGGTGCTGGCGCTGGTGGTACTGGAAACGTTCCGCCGTATCAGCCACTGGCTGATTGGCCGCCATCACACCCTTATCGTCCATCTCAAAGCCAAAAGCGTACCGCTGGTGTTGCTGGTACTGCAGCGCGAAAATTTGCGCTATGGCCACATCGCTGTGGTCAATCGTAACGAAGAGAGCGGGCTGTGCGAGCTGAGCGTTGAGGTGACATTGTCACGCAGATTTCCTATGCACAGCATTTATGACAAAGTGATGGAAATCAAAGGCGTGCAGTCGCTGGAAATGGTTTGACTGCGCTGGCGCTGGCGGGTTAATCGCTGCGGTGGATGGAAGATAAAAAGCCCGGCGCTGAAGGCCGGGCGGCTGGGTTAGCAGGGTTTGAGTTGTCCAATCGCCATTTCAACGGCGCGGTTAGGCGCGCCGGTTAATTCCCGATAACGCAGTTGCAGGTTACGCAACTCGCTGGCCAGCACCTCTTTTTCGGTAGCGGCACCGCGCTGCGCCAGTTCCAGATAGCATTGCCCCACCAGCCGGCACGCCTCCTCAAACACCATATCGTACGTTTGCATTGTCCTCTCCTCACCTTTAAAAACTAAAAAAAGCGCTGAATCCATCCTGTCAGCGCAGTGAGAAGAAATCTTTACCCAGATCAATAAATATGCAGTTACCGCTGGCAAAATGTGCGCAATGGTAGCCGACTGCGGCGCTGCGCGATTAGAACGGGTCCTTTTTATCGTCATCGCTGGCGCTGCTCACACCGGTAATACCTTCCAGCGCCTGCTGGTTGATGACATCATCGGCGCTGTCAACCGCACGCGAAATCGTCAACAGATCCTGAAACTCGCTCAGCAAAATAGCGGCGTCCGACTTCAGCATATCGTCAGCCTCGGCTGACTCAATCACCATGTTGATGGCTTTGTTGGCGCTTTCAATAACTTCAGTGACGCCGCCTTTCTTACTGACGGCCAGTACCAGCGCACCGATCAGCAGCGACTGAGCCTCAACGCGCGCGGTCAACTGCTTGGTGGTGGCATCAATTTGTGAAATCTTCGCCAGCATGCTTAACACAACATTTTTCATCGCTTATTCCTCCCTGGGGAAGCAGGCAGTGTACCGCTTGCCAAATCCGCGACAAACTAAAAATTGTGAATAGCGCAACAGGTCTCTGACCGCGATCGCGCGGCGCACAGAGCGCATCACCGGCAAACCCATAAATCGTGCTGGAATTTGGCGCTGTAATCCGTACCATACGCCACAGACTTTTCCTGCTGACTGCGGTCAGCCGGCACCCATAAAGGCCAGCGCAGCGACCCGCAGCGTGCGCGGACACGGTTGATGCAGGCCTGGCGAGGGCCGCATCAACGCGACATCCGCAGCTGACCAGCGATCACCGAGACCGAAATTCATGTCTGAACATCAAGAAGTTAATAAAAAAGAGCAGTACAACCTGAACAAACTGCAGAAGCGCCTGCGCCGTAACGTCGGTGAAGCGATTGCGGATTTCAACATGATTGAGGAAGGCGATCGCATCATGGTGTGCCTGTCCGGCGGTAAAGACAGCTACACCATGCTGGAAATTCTGCGTAACCTGCAGCAGAGCGCGCCGGTCAACTTTTCGCTGGTGGCGGTGAATCTTGACCAGAAACAGCCGGGATTCCCGGCACACGTGCTGCCGGCTTACCTCGACACGCTGGGCGTGGAGTACCAGATCGTCAACGAAGACACTTACTCCATCGTTAAAGAAAAAATTCCGGAGGGCAAAACCACCTGCTCGCTCTGTTCACGCCTGCGTCGCGGTATTCTTTACCGTACCGCCACTGAACTGGGCTGCACTAAGATTGCCTTAGGTCACCACCGCGATGACATCCTGCAGACGCTATTCCTCAACATGTTTTACGGCGGCAAGATGAAAGGCATGCCGCCAAAACTGATGAGCGACGACGGTAAACATATCGTAATCCGCCCGCTGGCCTACTGCCGCGAAAAAGATATCGTGCGGTTTGCCGAAGCGCGCCAGTACCCTATCATTCCGTGCAACCTGTGTGGTTCACAGCCGAACCTGCAGCGCCAGGTGGTTGCCGATATGCTGCGTGACTGGGACAAGCGCTATCCGGGCCGCATTGAAACCATGTTCAGCGCCATGCAAAACATCGTGCCATCGCATATGGCTGATATTAATCTGTTTGATTTTAAAGGCATTAAGCATGGTGATGCGGTGGTTGACGGCGGGGACATCGGTTTTGATCGCGAATCGCTGCCAGCGCAGCCGGTTGGCTGGCAGGCTGACGAGGACGATCAGCCGGACCTGAGCGCTCGCCTAGACGTGCTGGAAATTAAATAACGCGGTGACTTTGCAGCATGAAGGCGCGTCGCTCCGGCAACGCGCCTTTTTTATTAGCGGTGCGGCGGAGGATCGCTAATCGGCGGAAATTCAGGATCGTGCGGCGGCTCAGGCTCGGGAATCGGCTGCGGTTGCGGCACGGGTTCGGGAATCGGTGGCGGATCGGTCGGGATAGGTTCGCTGGCGTGAATCATGCGCATGCCGTTCTCCTGTTCGCTGAATGTCTGTTAAGCATAGGAAAGGATGCGGCAGCAAGCCAAACGGCAAAAAAAAGCCGGCGGATAAGCCGGCGTCGTACGAATCAAATGTGCTATGCAGTAATTCAAAAAAAGGAAGTAAGACAATATGGAGCGCAACGCCCATCGCTTGACGTTGCATTCACCTGCGGGAGAGAGTTTGCCCCGGTTGGGCTATGCGCTTATTGATGTCGATCAGGTTTTTTCCGCTTTTCTCCCCTGCACCGCCACAATTACCCGTTCATGACCTGCAGATAACTCCGTAGTAACATCACAGCCAGTTGCGGCGTTTCAGCCACAGCGCGACCCCCAGCACCATCACCAGTAACAACCCGCAGAACATGGTAAAGCCGTGCGGCCAGCTGCCACCGGGAATGCCTCCGAGATTGACGCCAAACAGCCCGGTGAGAAACGTGGCAGGCAGGAAAATCATCGCCATCAGCGACATGGTGTAAGTGCGCCGGTTCATGGATTCCGCCAGCAGCGACGCCACTTCATCCGCCAGAATACCGGTACGCGCCACGCCCGCATTGAGGTCATCCAGCCCGCGCCCCAGCCGGTCCGCAACATCCTGCATGCGGCGGCGATCGTCATCGCTCATCCACGGCAGTTTCTCGCTTGCCAGCCGCGCATAGACATCACGCTGTGGCGCCATATAGCGGCGCATCACGATCAGCTGTTTGCGCAGCAGCGCCAGCTCTCCGCGCGCCGGGACCTGCTGATCCATTAGCGCATCTTCCAGCGCGATAATTTTATCGTGCATCTCTTCAATGAATTCGCTGGCGTGATCGGTGAGCGCATCGCAGACGTCCACCAGCCAGCTGCCGCCGTCCACCGGGCCGTTGCCGTTTTGCAGATCGGTCAGCACTTCATCAATGGCATACACTTTGCGACGGCGGGTAGAAACAATCAGCTTGTCATTGATAAATACCCGCATCGCCACCAGCTGGTCCGGGCGCGAATCGGCGTTATGATTCACGCTGCGCAGCACAATCATAAAGCCGTCACCGAGGCGCGTCACGCGCGGTCGCATGCTGTCACCGGCCAGCGCATCCCGCACCGCATCGGGGATCAGCGGCGTGTGCTGCAACCAGTCGGCGCTTTGCCGCTGGGTGTAGTTCAGGTGGAGCCAGCAGTGACGCTCGCAGTTGATGACATCTTTATCTTCAATGGCGATAACGCCACCCTTGCCGTCGAACTGGCAGGCGACAATCGCATCCGACACCTGCAGCGCTTTTCCTTCAATGACGTTCACGTACTCGCCTCACTAGCAAAAACAATACGATACAGTCTAGCGCGGCGCGGGACAGTTGCAATTACCATGGTGTGAGTAAAAATGACAGCGCAACCGGGTCGTTCACCGCCCTCCGTGGCGGTTCAGCGTCAGTGCTTCTCAATCCACAATTCCCGGCTGTAGGCAACGTCTTCCGGATTAGTGATGGGATAGCCCTTGACCCACGGCTTGATCAGCCGCCCGTTGGTGTACTGGTAGATCGGTGCAATCGGCGCCTGGTCAGCGATGATCTGCTCGGCTTTGTTGTAATCGGCATTGCGCGCCGCCACGCTGGTTTCATTGCTGGCCTTACTCAACACCGCATCATATTCCGCGTTGCTGAAGCGGGAAATATTGCCGCTGTGGCTGGCGGTCAGCAGGCTGAGGAAGGTCGATGGCTCATTGTAATCGCCCACCCAGGAAGCGCGAATCACATCGAAATTACCGCTGTTGCGGCTGTCGATATAGGTTTTCCACTCCTGGTTCTGCAATGTCACGTCAACGCCGAGATTCTTTTTCCACATCGAGGCCACCGCAATCGCAATTTTCTGGTGACTTTCAGAGGTGTTATACAGCAGCGTCAGGTGCAGCGGTTTAGCCGGGCCGTAACCGGCGGCGGTCAGTAGGGCTTTGGCCTGCGCATTCAGTTCCTGCTGGCTGTGCTGCTGCAGATAGCTCTGCTGCGGCGTGAAGCCGGCAGTGACGTCCGGTGTGAAGTGCCAGGCCGGTTTCTCGCCGGTGCCCAGCACTTTTTCCGCGATAATGCGGCGGTCAATGCTCCATGACAGCGCCTTACGCACCCGCACATCCGCCGTCGGCCCTTTCTGGGTATTAAACGCGTAGTAGTAGGTGCCAAGCTGATCCGGCGTATACACCTGCCCCGGCAGCTCTTTTTTCAACAGGCCGTACATATTTTTCGGGAAGGATTCCGTGATATCGATATCCCCGGCGCGGTAACGCTTGGTAGCGCTGGATTCTTCATTGATGGGAATAAAGGTCACTTTCGTCAGTACCGAATGGGCGTTATCCCAGTAGTGCGGGTTACGCACCAGCACAATCTTTTCGTTAACCACGCGCTCCTGCAATTGATAAGCGCCATTGCCCACCAGTTTACCCGGCGCAGTCCAGCCATCGCCGTTTTGCGCGATGACCTTTTGCGGCACCGGGAACATGGCCACGTTAGCCACCATGCTGGGGAACCACGGTAGCGGACGTGACAATGTCACCTTGAGGTGCGTTTCATCGGTAGCCACCACGCCCAGCTTGTCCGGGCTCATCTGCCCTTTGGTGATGGCTTCAGCATTATCAATGCCGCTCAGCGCAGCAAACCAGGCGAAAGGCGAACTGTTTTTAGGATCGACCAGACGTTGCCAGCTATAGACAAAATCCTGTGCGGTCACCGGCTGGCCATTAGACCAGCGTGCGTCTTTGCGCAGCGTAAACAGCCAGGTTTTGTTGTCGTTGCTGCTCCAGCTCTGCGCAACGCCCGGCACGATTTTGCCCTGCGCGTCCTGGTTAGTCAGCCCTTCAAACAGATCGCGTAGCACCTGAATCTCCGGCAGACCGACCGCTTTGAGCGGATCAAGCGAGGCCGGTTCATCTTTGATATGGCGCACGATTTCCTGGCTGCTGGCCAGTTGCGCCCCGGCAGGCACACTGGCGGCATAGGCGGATGAGAGAGCGCTGCTGATGATGAGCGCGGCCAGCGTGGTGCGGAAAGTTAGTTTCATCACGACTCCTTGACCCGAAAAAAGGGCGACGGCCAAACCAATGCGTCGCCAGCAACTTTTCGCACTTTATCGCAAATCGCTGATTGATAAATAGCTATTTCCCCGTCTGCTGTTTACCGTTATGTTGAGGCTGGATGGCAGCTCACAATTTTTGCGGCTGAACGCGATGCATGACAGAGAGGAAAGTTATGTCGACACACCACCCGCGCCCGCTGCGCGGTAAGCTGGACGCCGTCTGGCAACAGTATGGACATTCGGTGCTGGGTGCGCCGCTGCTGTGGTTTCCGGCACCGGCGGCCGACGAGGACAGCGGACTGATTATCGCCGGCACCCACGGCGATGAAAACGCGGCGGTGGCCACGCTCTCTGCCGCCATGCGCACGCTGCCGGACACGCTGCGGCGTCATCATGTGATTCTTGCGGTCAATCCGGATGGCTGCCAGCTCGGGCTGCGCGCCAATGTCAACGGTGTCGATCTCAACCGCAACTTCCCTGCCGCCAACTGGCAAGCGGGCGATACCGTCTATCGCTGGAACAGCGTGGCCGACGCGCGCGATGTGTTGCTCTCAACCGGAAACGCGCCGGCGTCAGAGCCGGAAACCGCCGCACTATGCCAGCTGATTCATCGTATCCGGCCGCGCTGGGTCGTCTCCTGGCACGAACCGCTGGCCTGTATTGATGATCCGCACCATAGCCCGCTGGCCAGCTGGCTGGCGGAACAAACCGGTCTGCCGGTGGTGAGCAGCGTCGGCTACGCCACGCCGGGCTCGTTTGGCAGCTGGTGCGCCGATCTCAGTCTGCCCTGCATCACCGCCGAAATGCCCGCCATCTCGGTGGACGAAGCCACCGAGGTGTATCTCGATGCGATGATCAACCTGCTGCGCTGGCAGCCGTCGTCTTAAGCACGCCGTGCGAGAAGTGCAGCGACGGTTCCACATCGGCCGCCAGCCACGTCGGACCGTCGAGATCAGCAAACGTGGCCTGCGGCGTTAACGGTAGCGCGGCACGAATGGCGCGCGAGGTACACAACATACAGCCCAGCATGATGGCAAATCCCTGCGCGCGCGCGGCCGTGGCCAGCGCCAGCGCTTCGGTCAGCCCACCGGTTTTATCCAGTTTGATATTCACCATGTCGTAGCGCCCGTGCAGGGCTGCCAGACTGTCGCGCGTGTGGCAGCTCTCATCCGCACAGATCGGTAGCGGATGGATAAAATGGGCCAGCGCCGCATCCTGCGCGGCAGGCAGCGGCTGCTCCAGCATCGCCACCTGCAAATCCGCCAGCAGCTGGCAGCGCGCCGCCAGCCCTTCAGCCTGCCAGGACTCATTGGCATCGACGATCAGCGTGGCGTCCGGCACCGCACTGCGGATCGCCACCAGCCGTTCGCTGATCAGATGGTTATCCAGCTTAATTTTCAGCAGGCGCGCGCCGTGCTGCCACAGCGCCAGCGCGCTGCTGGCCATCGCTTCTGGCGTATCAATGCTGACGGTATGCGCCGTGACGATCTCCTGTGCCGGCACCGCCTCACACAGCGCCGCCAGGCTGGTACGCTGCTGCTGGCGCTCCAGATCCCACAGCGCGCAATCAATCGCGTTGCGCGCGGCACCGGCCGGCAACGCCTGTTGCAGCGCCGCCCGCGTCATGCCGTTTTGTAACGCACCGAGCTGTGAAGCAATCTGCTGCAGCACCGAAGCCTCACTTTCGCCATAGCGCGCATAGGGCGTGGCCTCGCCAATCCCTTTGAGGCCATCCTGCTCAATCTCCACCACCACCACGTGCGCCTCGGTGCGGCTGCCGCGCGAAATAACAAACGGCGAGTGCAGCGGCCAGGCTTCCGGATAACTTTTCACTGTTCTCATACTGACTCCTCAAATCCATGACGTCATAACGTGCTGGTGCAGCTCCACGTTGAATTAGGCTCGTAAACCCTTAAAATTTATGTCATAAACAAACGCTATACCTGTTCTGGTGGGGTTAACGCCAGATATTTCATCGTTAAAAGGAAATTGTATGTCGCAGAATGTTCACTTTCAGGGCAATCCGGTGCCGGTTGCCGGCCACTTCCCGCAGGCTGGCGAGCAGGCAAAACCGTTCAACCTGGTAGCGAAAGATCTCAGTGATGTGTCCCTTTCTCAGTATGCAGGCAAACGCAAAGTTCTGAACATTTTCCCAAGCATTGATACCGGCGTGTGCGCCGCGTCGGTGCGCAAATTCAACGAGCGTTCTGGCGAAGCTGACAACACCGTGGTGCTGTGCATCTCTGCCGATCTGCCGTTTGCGCAGTCGCGCTTCTGCGGCGCCGAGAACGTTAACAACGTAGTGACGCTGTCTACGCTGCGCGGTGCAGAATTTATTGAAAATTACGGCGTCGCGATCGCCGATGGCCCGCTGAAAGGCCTGACCGCCCGCGCGGTGGTGGTGCTGGATGAGAACGACAAGGTGCTGTACAGCGAGCTGGTGAATGAAATCACCGAAGAGCCGAACTATGAAGCGGCACTGGCAGCGCTGAAGTAAGGTCACTGCTGATAAAAAAGCCGTCTGTCACAGACGGCTTGTTGATGCAGAACGCGGATTATTCGCCTTCGCTGCGTTTCTGGCCGAGGCCATATTCGCGCAGCTTGTTGGCGATCGCGGTGTGTGACACCCCAAGGCGTTTCGCCAGTTTACGCGTGCTGGGATACGACAGATAGAGACGAGTCAGCACGGAACGCTCGAAACGGCTGGTGATTTCATCCAGCGACCCTTCCATTGCCTCTTCGCCCAGCGACACATCCAGCGCCTGCTCCGGCAGCACGATATCCTGCGGACGCAGTTCATAACCTTCCAGCTGCGTGAGCGCGCGATACAGCGCATTTTTCAACTGGCGCACGTTGCCCGGCCAGTTATAGCGCGTCAGGAACGGCGTCAGCTGCGGTGACAAACGTGGGCGCGGCAGCCCCTGCTCATCCGCGAAGCGCGCCACAAACATTTCGGTAAGCGGCAGAATATCCAGCGGACGTTCGCGCAGCGGCGGCAGATTCAGCGTCAGCACGTTCAGACGATAGAACAGGTCTTCGCGGAACTCACCGCGCTGCACCAGCTCAATCAGGTTCTTTTGCGTGGCGCAGATCACGCGCACATCCACGTGCACTTCATGATCCTCGCCGACGCGGCGGAAGGTGCCATCGTTCAGGAAACGTAGCAGTTTAGTCTGCATGCGCGGCGACATCTCGCCGATTTCATCCAGCAGCACCGAGCCGCCGTTCGCCTGCTCAAAGAAGCCCTTCTTCCCTTCCAGCGCGTTGGGATACGCGCCCGCCGCGTGACCAAACAGCTCGCTCTCAGCGACGTCATCCGGGATCGAGCCGCAGTTGAGCGCCAGGAACGGTTTTTTACCGCGTGCACTGCGCAGGTGGCAGGCGCGCGCCAGCATATCTTTACCGGTGCCGGTGTCGCCGACAATCAGCAGCGGCGCATCGTGCATCGCCAGTTTGCGCGCCTGGTCGATCACCTGACGCATTTTCGGCGTCACCGCCACGATGTGATCGAATTCGGAGTCATCGGTGACGCTGAGGTTCTGCAACTGCCGCCCCATGCGTGCGGTGGATTTCAGGGTGATCATCGCGCCTACCGGCTGGTCGTTCTGCTCATCTTCCTGCGCCAGATAGATCGGGCGCGCTTCCATGAGAAAATCACGCCCCTGGATCACCACATGCTGCGCCTGCGCGTCAACACGTTCACTCTCCAGCCAGCGCTGGAAATTAAAGCCGGCAATCAGCGTGCCGGCGTTCTGGTTACGGATCTTCTGTTCGTCGAGGTTAAACAGGTTCTGCGCCGCCGGATTCGCCAGTTCGACTTTACCTTTCAGGTCGAGGGAGAACACCGGCTCGGGCATCGCCACCAGCAGCGCGCTCAGCGCGCGATGTTCACGCTCAGACGGCATAAAGGACACGGTGCGGACATCTGTCACGCCCGGTGTACGGCGAATCTCCGCCATCAGGTTGCTGAATGCGTCAAATTCCAGCGCAGAAAAGTTGAGGTAGATGCGGCCCAGCGAGGCAATTTCAATGCCACGCAGGTCAATATTACGGGCAACCAGCAGGTCGAGTAGCTCGCGCGCCAGACCGATACGGTCCTGGCAGAAAACTTCCAAACGCATTGCGATGAGCCTTAGTCAGGTTTTGATTTTAGAGATAATACGCTAACTTGCAGCGCCTCAGAAGGGTTCTGTCATGAAAAGTTGACACTCTGAGGCAGGTGACGAAGAGAAGTGTAGCGGAACAACCAACAATAATCCCGCCAGAAATCACTCTGAGCACAGATAATTTTACCTTTCACGCCATCGGCAGCGTGAAAGGCAGACAAGGTGAGATTATTTAGCAGCCTGACCTGCTTTATCACCACTTTTGGCCAGCGATTCTTTAAGCTGTCCCACCAGTTCACGGCGGAAATCGCCGAGCCGCGGTTTGTCCTCCACCAGCCACGGCAGCGGACGGCATAATTCCATGGCTTTGATCCCCAGTCGGGCGGTGAGCAGCCCGGCACCGATGCCCTGCGCCGCACGCGCCGAGAGACGGGCGGCGATGTCCTGCGACATCCAGTCCATACCAACTTCGCGCACCAGCTCTGACGCCCCGGCAAACGCCATATTCAGTAATACCAGCCGGAACAGCCGGATGCGACTGAAGTAGCCGAGCTCAATGCCGTAGATGGCCGCGATGCGGTTCACCAGCCGCAGGTTACGCCAGGCGATAAACGCCATGTCCACCAGCGCCAGCGGGCTGACGGCAATCATCAGCGTCGATTCTGCCGCGTGGCGGCTGATTTCGCGCCGCGCCTGCCGGTCCAGCACCGGCTGCACCAGCTGGGCATACAGCGTGACAATTTCGCGGTCGTTATGGGTTTCGTGCAGCGCCGCGTGCCAGCGCTGCAGTGCCGGATGCGACTGATCCAACTGCGCCTGGCGCGCCAGCTTTTCACAGAACGCCCGGCCTTTGCCGATACCGTGGCTGGCCAGGAGTTCACGGCCCACGTCCCGCTCTTCCGCCCGCTGACGCAGACGATACAGCCGACGCCATTCGCCAATCAGCGCGCCCGCGCCGGCGGCGACAATCAGCCCACCGGCCACGCCGCTGCCCAGCGCAAACCAGTCGCGCGTCAGCCAGGCATCGTGCAGCCACTGGGCGCCCTGCGCCACCACGCTGATGCCAAAGATACCCAGCCCGACGCCCACCATTTTGCGCCACAGGCTGCGCTTTGGCCGCAGCGCGGCTTCCACCACTTTCTCGCCGGCGCCCTCTTCCAGCGGCTCCGCGTCAGGCGTCACCAGAAACCCCTGTTGCGCGTCGCTGCTAAAGGTGTGTGCCGCGCGCAGGGTCGGCTCCACAGGCTCCTGCAACGGGCGGGCAAAATCTATCCGTGGTTTGAGTGGCGTTTCATCGCTCATCGCAATTTATCTCCCAGTAAAAATTCCAGCGCAGCATCCATGCGGATATGCGGCAACGGCCGGTCGACATCCAGCTGCTGCGGCCGGAACTGTTCAAACTGAAACCCCTGCTGCTGCCAGAAGCTGTTGCCCGGCAGGCGCGGCGGTACTTCGCCCGGGTAAAAGGTCAGCGGTTCACCGTCGGCGAGGCGATGACCGCGCAGCGCCGGTAATTTGTCTCCGCGATGATCCACCAGCCCGCTCTCGGTCGCCTGCACCGACGCCAGCCCCAGACAATCCATGCTGATGCCTTCAAACGCGGCGTTCTGCCACGCGTCCTGCACCAGCTGCTGCAGCAGAGACACCATATTGGCGTGCTGATCGGCAGTGATGTGATCGGCCTTGGTGGCGGCAAACAGCAACTTATCGATGACCGGCGAGAACAGACGGCGGAACAGCGTGCGCTGGCCATAGTGAAAACTTTGCATCAGCTGGGTCAGCGCCAGCCGCATGTCGTTGAACGCCTGCGGTCCACTGTTGAGCGGCTGCAGGCAATCGACCAGCACGATCTGGCGATCGAAGCGCAGGAAGTGATTTTTATAAAACCCTTTCACCACATGCTGACAATAGTAGTGAAAACGCTGCTGCAGCATGGCGAAATTGCTGCCGGCCGGAGCCTGCAGCAGCTTGCCGGCCTGCTGTTCATCGACGTTGGGCCACGGGAAAAACTGCAGTGCCGGCGCGCCAGCCATGTCACCCGGCAACACAAAACGTCCCGGCTGGATGAAGTGCAATCCTTCGGTTTTGCACTGATGCAGGTAGTCGGTCCAGGCGGCGGCGATCTCCGCCAGGCGGCTTTCATCGGCGGGCGCGAACGGGTCGAGATCGGCGCTCAGGCTGTGCCAGCGCGCGGCCCACTGCTGACGATCGCCCTGCAGCAGGCCGACCATCTGGCGTGACCAGCTGAGATAATCCTGCGCCAGCATCGGCAGATCGAGCAGCCACTCGCCGGGATAATCGACAATTTCGAGGTAAAGGGTGGCGGTATCTTTGAAATGACGCAGCAGAGACTGATCCGGCCGGTAGCGCAGCGCCAGGCGCATCTCGCTGACGCCGCGCGTCGGGGTTGGCCACATCGGCGGTGTGCCGTACAGCTGGGCCAGCCCTTCGTCATAGGTAAAGCGCGGCGTACCCAGCTCACGCTGGGGCACGCGCTTCACGCCCAGCAGCCGCTCTTCACGCACCACGGAAAACAGCGGCAGACGCGCGCCGCTGTGGACATTGAGCAGCTGGTTAACCAGCGAGGTGATAAAGGCGGTTTTGCCGCTGCGGCTCAGGCCGGTGACGGCGAGGCGCAGATGACGATCCACGCCGCGGTTCATCAGCCCCATCAACTCATTTTGCAGTCTTTTCATCGCTCTCCCTGATGAAACGTGCCGACAGGCGGTTAAACGCCTTACTCAGCAACGGTTCCAGGGCGGCCGCCAGCAACAGGCGCAGCGGACGGCGCGCCACCGATTTCACTGCCCAGCCGGCCAGGCCGCCGGGCGCATAGGTTACTGCACTGATGATGATGAATTTTCCCGCCGACTTCAACGCAGGCGTTGCGCGGCGGCGCAGAGCAGTTAAACGTTGCGTATGCATAGCGCCTCTCTTAGAGCAGCGGACCCGCTGACGGGCCCGCGACAGGGATTAAATCTGGCGGAAACGGCTGCGTACGCTGAAGGTTTCTGAGGTCACGTAACGCTCAATATCGCGTACGTTACGCTCATCCGCGGTGAGCGTATTTTCCAGCTCATCCAGCAGTTCGCGCGCCGTTGGTGTGCGCTCAGAGGGTGCGTCCAGCGGTTTTTCATCCAGCACGTAGCCGAGGATAAAATAGGCGGTCACGGTGATCATAAACAGACCGAAAAACAGCGACAGCACCACAATCACACGCAGCAGCCGCACCGGAATATCCAGGTACTCGGCCAGCCCGGCACACACGCCGCGCACTTTGCCCTGCTGCGGAATACGCCACAGTTTGCGTCCGTTCATCATGGCTGCCTCCAGTTCGGGTGTTCGGCATCGAGGATCGCTTCCAGCGCCTCGACCCGGTCACGCATGCGGCGCGCTTCCTGCGTCAACTGCTGCAGGCGCTGCAGGTCACCGGACGAAAGCGCCCCGCCGTTGCGTTTGTTGCTGTAGTGCAGCCATAACCAGATCGGTGCCACAAACAGCACGAAGATCGTTAACGGTATGGCCAGTAATAGTGCGCTCATTGACTCTCCTTTTTCAGTACACCCGGCAATCCGGGCCCGTTAGCAGGCCCGGGGCGATCACTCGCTGCGGTTCATTTTGGCTTTCAGCGCAGCCAGCTGCTGGCTGATTTCGTCATCGGCTTTCAGATCGGCAAACTGCTGGTCCAGCGTTTTGCTTTTACCGAAGCGCTGGCTTTCCGCTTCTGCTTCCATGTGATCGATGCGGCGCTCAAAAGATTCGAAGCGTGCTATCGCCTCATCCAGCTTGCCGCTGTCGAGCTGACGACGCACATCGCGTGACGATGAAGCCGCCTGGTGACGCAGCGTCAGGGCCTGCTGACGGGCGCGGGTTTCGCTGAGTTTTTTCTCCAGCTCGCCAATCTCGCCTTTCATGCGATCCAGTGTCTCTTCAACGTGGCTGGCTTCCTGCTGCAGCGCAGCGATCAGGTCGGTCAGCTTCTGTTTCTCAATCAGCGCCGAACGGGCTAAATCTTCTTTCTCTTTACTCAGCGCCAGCTCAGCTTTTTCCTGCCATTCGGCCTGCTGAGTTTCGGCCTGCTCAATACGGCGCAGCAGCTGTTTCTTTTCTGCCAGCGCGCGGGCCGAGGTGGAACGCACTTCCACCAGCGTGTCTTCCATTTCCTGAATCATCAGGCGTACCAGTTTCTGCGGATCTTCGGCACGCTCCAGCAGCGAGTTGATGTTAGCGTTCACGATATCGGCGAAACGAGAAAAAATACCCATAATGATGTTCCTCTGGTTGTCATGTCTTTACGCTCATGACTAATACAAGATGCGTGCCAGTTTTTAATATGCTGATTTTACTGGGTTTGACTGTTTTACACGCGCGGCGCAATCCGTTAAGGTAGTGAAATTAATTAATCAGTGGTGAATTTCATCATGGCAAACGGTAAAGACAATCTGCTGGGCGAGTCGAATAACTTTTTAGAGGTGCTGGAACAGGTATCGAAACTGGCGCCGCTGGAGAAACCGGTGCTGGTGACTGGCGAACGCGGTACCGGTAAAGAGCTGATTGCCAGCCGCCTGCACTACCTCTCCGACCGCTGGCAGGGGCCGTTTATTTCGCTCAACTGCGCCGCGCTGAATGAAAACCTGCTGGATTCCGAGCTGTTCGGCCATGAAGCCGGTGCCTTTACCGGCGCCCAGAAGCGCCACCTTGGCCGCTTTGAGCGCGCCGATGGTGGCACGCTGTTTCTGGATGAGCTTGCCACTGCGCCGATGCTGGTGCAGGAGAAACTGCTGCGCGTGATTGAGTATGGCCAGCTGGAACGCGTTGGCGGCAATCAGTCGCTGCAGGTTAACGTGCGGCTGGTGTGCGCCACCAACGAGGATCTGCCCGCATTGGCCGCCGCCGGCCGTTTTCGCGCCGACCTGCTCGATCGCCTGGCGTTCGATGTCGTCCAGCTGCCGCCGCTGCGCGAGCGCCGCAGCGATATCCTGGTGATGGCCGAGCATTTTGCCATTCAGATGTGCCGCGAGCTGGGCCTGGCGCTGTTTCCCGGCTTTAGCGAGCGCGCTCAGCTCACCCTGTTGCAGCACAGCTGGCCGGGCAACGTGCGTGAACTGAAAAATGTGGTGGAGCGCTCGGTGTACCGTCATCACAGCACCGAACAGGCGCTCGACACCATCATCATCAATCCGTTTGCGCCACGCAGCGCTCCTGCGGTAACTGAAGCGGAAGCAGAACAGCGTGAAAACGCCCTGCCGGCGCTGCCGCTGGATTTACGCCAGTGGCAAAACCAGCAGGAGCGCGCACTGGTCGAAGCCAGTCTGCAACAGGCGCGATACAACCAGCGCCGCGCCGCTGAACTGTTGCGCGTCACTTATCATCAGCTGCGCGCGATGATGAAAAAACACGGGATCGAAGCACAGTAGGGTTTAACTGACGGGTATCGCTGCGGCAGCTGTCAGTTTTGCACTCCGGGTTGTCAGCTATGCGTGAGCCGCGTCCGGCAGGTTACTGCAGACTACAGGCAGACCTCAAGGAGACCCCCATGCTGACTCAACCTGCTGAAAAATATCGTCCGTGGCCTGTCATCAATCTGGCGGATCGCCAGTGGCCGTCACGCCAGATCACCCGCACGCCGCGCTGGCTCTCAACCGATTTGCGCGATGGCAATCAGGCGCTGGCTACGCCGATGGACAGCGCGCGCAAATTAGCATTCTGGCAACTGCTGCTGCGCTGCGGCTTTAAAGAGATTGAAGTAGCGTTTCCCGCCGCCTCGCAAACCGATTATGACTTTGTGCGCCTGCTGATTGAACAGCAGCACATCCCTCACGACGTCACTATTCAGGTATTAACCCAGGCGCGCGGCGATTTAATCGATCGCACCTTTGCAGCGCTGCGTGACGCGCCGCAGGCGATTATCCATTTGTATAACGCCACCGCCCCGCTGTTCCGTGAGCGCGTATTTCGTCAAAGCAAAGCTGAAATTGTCGAGCTGGCCTGCGCCGCCGCGCGGCAAATCCGCGCACGCTGTGCGGCGCAGCCCGCCACGCGCTGGACCTTTCAGTACTCGCCGGAAACCTTCTGCTTTACCGAGCCGGAATTTGCGCTGGAAATCTGTGAAGCGGTCGCCGCCATCTGGCAGCCGGGACCGCAGCGGCCGATGATCATCAACCTGCCCGCCACGGTGGAAGTCAACACGCCCAACGTGTATGCCGACCAGATCGAGTATTTCTGTCGCCACTTCAGCCAGCGCTCGCAGGTGGCCATCAGTGTCCATCCGCATAACGATCGCGGCACCGGCACCGCCTGCGCCGAGCTGGCGCTGCTGGCCGGGGCCGATCGCGTTGAAGGCTGTCTGTTTGGTAACGGCGAGCGCACCGGCAACGTCGATCTGGTGACGCTGGCGCTGAATCTCTATACCCGGGGCGTGACGCCTGAACTGGACTTTAGCGATATGCGCGAGGTGCTGGAAGTGGTGACGCGCTGTAACCAGCTGCCGGTGCATCCACGCCATCCTTACGCCGGCGAACTGGTGTTTACCGCCTTCTCCGGCTCGCATCAGGATGCCATTCGCAAAGGCTTTGCCGAACGCAGCGCGCGTAATGAAGTGGTATGGCAAATGCCCTACCTGCCGCTCGATCCGCTGGACATCGGCTGCAGCTATGAAGCAGTGATCCGCGTGAACAGCCAGTCCGGTAAAGGCGGTGCCGCCTGGCTGCTGGAACAAAATCACGGTCTGCAACTGCCGCGCGGCCTGCAGCAGGATTTCAGCCGCTGCGTGCAGCAGCAGACCGATGCTCACGGCCAGGAGATGACGCACCACGCGCTGTGGCAGCTGTTCTGTCAGCAGTACGGCCTGCAACAGCCGCGGTGTCGCCTGCTGCAGGCGGAGAGCCATAGCGATGATCAGGGCGAGACGCGGATTAAAGCGCGCCTGCAGCAGGGTCCGCTGCAGCTGACCCTGGAAGGCCGCGGCAACGGACTGCTGTCAGCAGCGGTCGCCGCGCTGCGTCAGCGCTACGATCTGGCCGTAACCATTGAAGATTACCATGAACACACGCTGGGCAAACGCAGCGACAGCCGTTCGGTGTGCTATATCAGCTGCATCACGCCGCGTGGCGAGCGTGCGTGGGGGGTGGGTATTGATAATGACGTGACGCGCGCCTCGCTCCAGGCATTGCTTAACGCGGCGGGCGCTTTTCTGCCGCCGGAAAGTAGTTCGCTGGCGTAACGCCCAGCACGCGACGAAACATGGCGCTGAAGGCGCTCGGGCTGTCGTAGCCGAGGTCGAGCGCCACGGCCAGCACCGTATCGCCATGTGCCAGCCGGGTCAGCGCCACGCTCAGCCGGGCACGCCGCAGCCAGTCGCTAAACTGCAAACCGGTTTCGCGACTGAAATGGCGCGCCAGCGTGCGTTCCGCCACACACAGCTGCGCTGCCGCGCGCGCCAGCGTCCAGCTCTCGCCCGGCGCCTGCTGAATCTGCTGGCACAGCGCCAGCAGCCGGTCGCTGTGCGGCAGTGGCAGGCCAAACGGCAGCACGTCCATCACGCGAATTTCATCGAGAATCAGCTCGTAAATGCGCTCGGCGCGACTGCCAGACGCGTAATGCTTCGGCAGCGTGAGCGCGCTGACAATCAGCTCCCGCAGCAGCGGCGATATCTGCACCACCTGACAGCTGGCGGGCAGATCGGCGCGCGCCAGCGGATCGACAAACAGCGTGCGCGCCGCCACGCTGCCAACGATGTGCAGCGCATGACGCGTGCCGGCCGGCAGCCACACGCCGCGGCTGGGCGGCACAATCCAGCTGCCGTGTTGCGTTTCCACTTTCACCACGCCGCTCAGGGTATGTATCAGCTGCGCGCAGTGGTGATAATGCCACGGCTCCGCATCGCCGTGCGCGTAATCATGCGCATACGGCACCAGCGGACGCTGCGAGAAGTCAAAGTCGAGCCGCTGACTCATTTAGCGTTTCAGGTACTGATAAACCGCCGCCAGATCCTGCTCGCCGTAACCGGCATCGACCGCCTGCTGCCAGACATCGACGATGTTTTCCAGCGCCGGCAGAGAAGCGTCGCCAGCGGCGTCCAGCGCCAGCCGCGCATCCTTCAGCGCCCAGACCAGATGCATCTGCGGCGTAAAGTCGCCGCTGGCAATCATGCCGAGTTTCATTTTGGCGTACGGCGCTGCCAGCGGACCGCCCTCCAGCACCTGCCAGAGATCGTCGGTAGTGAAACCAAACTGCTCTGCCAGCCGGGTGCTTTCGGCAAGACTCTGCATCAGGCCAATCAACCAGCTGTTCACCACCAGCTTCATGCGCGAGCTGGCACCGGCGGCACCCAGCCACTGCGTCCCTTTACCAATCGCGGCAAACACCTGCTCCGCCGCCTGGGCGCGCTGCCGGTCGCCGCTGGCCATCACCAGAATCTGCGCGTTCTCAGCTGGCGCTTTGGTACCGGAGACCGGCGCATCAATAAACACCACGTCCGGCCGTGCGGCCGCCAGCCCGGCGATCAGCGCGTCGGTCGCTTCAACGCCGATGGTGCCCATCTGCGCCACGGTAGCCCCCTGCTGCAGCGTGTTCTGCACCTGGTTTAGCGTGGCGCGCGTGGTAGCGCCGTCCGCCAGCATAGTAATCACCACGTCTGCGCCTTCCACAGCCTGCGCGGCGCTGTCGCTCAGCGTCAGGCCTGCGGCCACCAGATCTTCACCTTTGGCACGGGTGCGGTTCCAGCCGCGCACGGTAAAGCCCTTCTTCAACAGATTGGCGGCAAATGCGTGTCCCATCGCGCCTAATCCCAGTACCGCCACTACAGGTTGCTGACTCATGTTTTCTCCTTCTTCTTACCGCAGGCAAAACGATCACACTGACAGAAATTGGGGCTGACAGCCAGGCCAGAGGTGCGGTGAAAGGACATTTTTCACGCCACACTTAACAGGGTTCTGCCCTACTATTAACGCTTTTCAAACCCGCGCTAAAACGATTAACATACGCGCGATAAATGTCCCGATTGGTTCATTTCACGTCTTTTACGGTTATTAAAATGAAAATTGCTCTTTTGCGACAGGCACCGTTGCTGATGCTGCCTGCACTCCTGCCGCTGCCGCTATTGGCGGCGGACAATGCCAGCAATACCCTGGTAGTAAGCGCCGCGCCCGCGGCCAGTGGACTCTCTGAGCTGGATACCCCGGCGGCGGTCAGCGTCGTCAGCGGCGACGATATGCGCCACGCCGCACCGCGCGTTAACCTGTCTGAAAACCTCACCAGCGTGCCCGGTCTGCAAATTCAAAACAGGCAAAATTATGCGCAGGATCTGCAGATTTCAGTGCGCGGCTTTGGTTCGCGTTCCACCTTCGGCCTGCGCGGCATTCGCCTGTACGTTGACGGCATTCCGGCCAGCATGCCGGATGGCCAGGGGCAAACCTCGAATATCGATATCGGTTCCATCGATCGCGTGGAAGTGCTGCGCGGCCCTTTTTCCGCGCTGTACGGCAACGCATCGGGCGGCGTAATCAATGTGGAAACCCAGCGCGGCCAGCAGCCGACCACGCTGGAAGCCAGCAGCTGGTACGGCAGCTACGGCAGCTGGCGCAACAGTGTGAAAGCGAGCGGTGCCACCGGTGATGGCAGCCACGCCGGTGATGTTAACTATACGGTGTCGGCATCGCGCTTCACCACCCACGGCTATCGCGACCACAGCGCCGCGCAGAAAAACCTCGGCAATGCCAGGCTTGGCGTGCGCATTGACGATGTCAGCACCCTGACGCTGCTGTTCAACAGCGTTCACGTTGAGGCGCAGGATCCGGGCGGCCTGACGCCGGATCAGTGGCGTAATAATCCGCGCCAGGTGGCCAGCAACGTCACGCTGTACAACGCGCGTAAAACCGTCGACCAGACCCAGGCGGGCCTGCACTACCAGCGCCAGATGAGCGACAACGACGATCTCAGCGTGATGCTCTATGCCGGTGAGCGCGAAACCACCCAGTATCAGTCCATCCCGCTGGCGACCCAGCTGAAAGCCGGCTATCCCGGTGGTGTTATTTCACTGGCGCGCCACTACCAGGGCATTGATACCCGCTGGACGCACCGCGCGACGCTGTTGACGCTGCCGGTGACCCTGACCGGCGGCCTCGACTATGAAACCATGAGCGAGAAGCGCAAAGGCTATCAGAACTTCACCCGCAGTGACGGCGCCACCGACTACGGCGTGCAGGGTGATCTGCGCCGCAACGAGCGCAACCTGATGTGGAACCTCGATCCCTATCTGCAGACCGCGTGGCAGCTGAGCGATCGCTGGTCGCTGGACGCCGGCGTGCGCTTCAGCACGGTCAATTTCGATGCTAACGACTATTACGTGACCGCCAGCGACCCGGATGACAGCGGCAATCGCCGCTACCACCGCTGGCTGCCTGCGGCCTCGCTCAAATACGCGATTGATGATGGCTGGAACGCCTATGTTTCCGCCGGTCGCGGCTTTGAAACGCCGACGCTCAATGAACTCTCCTACCGCGCGGCGGATCAGGCCGGGCTCAATCTCAACCTGCAGCCGGCCACCAGCAATACCGTGGAGCTCGGCAGCAAAAAACGCCTCGGCAACGGCCTGCTGACCGCTGCGCTGTTTCAGACCGATACCAAAAACGAGATCGTGTCAGACAGCAGTTACGAAGGCCGCACCAGCTACAAAAACGCCGGTGAGACGCGCCGCCGTGGCCTGGAACTCGGGCTCGATCAGCAGTTTGGCTATGACTGGCACCTGAAAGCCGCGTGGACGCTGCTCGACGCGCGCTACCGCAGTAACGCCTGCGGCAGCGACAGCTGTGACGGCAAGCGCATCCCCGGTATTGCGCGCAATATGGCCTACGCCGGACTGGCCTACGCGCCGGAGCAAGGCTGGTATGCTGGCGGCGACCTGCGCTACCTGAGCGACATTGCGGCCAACGACCAGAATGATGTCAAAGCGCCGGCGTATACGGTGGTGGGACTGAACAGCGGCTATAAATGGCTGGTGCAGAACTGGACGCTGGATCTGTTTGGTCGCGTGGATAATCTGCTCGATCGCCACTATATCGGCTCAGTCATCGTTAATGAGAGCAATGGCCGGTATTACGAACCCGCACCGGGGCGTAATTACAGCGTCGGCCTGACGCTGAGCTACGCTTTCCAGTAATCTAAAGCGGGCACCGGCGCACGTCGGTGCCTTATTCAGGTGCGATAACGTGCTGAACCGACAAATTTCGAAAATTGCTCACTCCAGATTTGCACGGCGCAATATTCCTGCGGATCGATGCCTTCCGGCAGTGATTTAATAAAATCACCAAAGTTATTTAAATCGCCAATTAACGCCGACTGATGCTTTATTTGCAGAAATGAATGCTGATCAAACGCCTGAGTTTTGGTGAGGTAAATTTTATAGTGTGGCCCGGGGGCAATTTCCCCCTCAAAAGCGATGACGTTTTCATTGAGATAGACCTTGCCGCTGGCCCAGTACAGCGCATCACTGCCCGGCTGATGGCGATCAAACTCGCCGCTATATAGCGCCTGCTGTTTCGCCAGATCAACCTCCTTTTGCGTGGCATTCACTTCCGCGGTAATTAACGGTGACAACACCAGACCTAAGGTAATACCGGTGCCCAGAAAAAACAGGCTGGCGATTAGATAAAGCACGTTTAATTTTTTTAGCATCCCTACCTCCCTGCAGCAGAATAGCGCTGTACTGCTCTGCCCGATCCTGCTGCTCACTGGTGTTAATAAAAACGTAAAGTCAGGCTAAATATTGGTTATCGTGTTGCTGTGCATACTGTGACAGTAACCAGCGCTGTTACAACCAACTCTCAACGGCGGCAGGGAAAGCGAGGCGCAGCAGAATAACCCGCGGCAGCGAGCAGCAAAGATAAGGGCCGGCAGCGCCAGCCCTGGAGGGAAAAGATCAGTTCAGCAGCGCGAGGATTTCGTCAGTGGTGCCGGTTTCACCGAGGCGCGGGAAGATGCGCTCAATGCTGTTGTGGTGGGTTTCGGCGTTCAGGCAGCTCATCGCATCGGTCGCCAGCGTGACATTGTAGCCCAGCTCGTACGCCTGACGCGCCGTGGATTCCACGCCGATACTGGTGGCAATCCCGCACACCACCACCTGCGTCACGCCACGCTGCTGCAGCTGCTGGTGCAGGTCGGTATTGTGGAACGCGCCCCAGGTTTTTTTCGTTACGCTGATATCGCCCGGCTGCGGTGTCATTTCCGGCACCAGCACCGCCCAGTCTGCTGGCAGAGCAGCATCGTGACGCGGCTGCTGATTGCGGCCCGGCGCGCCGCCCGCCACGTTCACCAGCACCACCGGTAGCTGTTTCGCGCGAAACACCTGCGTCAGCTGCGTGGCGCGTGCAATCACTTCATCCGGATGGCGCGGCGTAACCGGCAGGCGGACGATGCCGTGCTGCAGGTCGATGACAATCAGGGCGGTTTGGGCATCTAACGTGGTGACAGCCATGGTGAGTCCTCTCAAATTAGTGGTCAGCGAGTCGTTGCAGTAAGGGAATGGCGGCCAGCAGTGTTTGCTGTTCCTGCGGGCTGAGCAGGCTGCTGATGCTGTGCAGTAGCCAGTCGTCACGCTGGGCGCGATTGCTGGCGACGAGCTGCAGGCAGGCAGCGGTAGGCTGATAACGGGTTTTGCGGCCATCCTGAGCATCGGCCACGCCCTGTACCAGGCCCAGCGTCTGCAGGCTGGCGACCGTGGCACTCATCGACTGGCTGCGCACCCCTTCGCGCGCGGCCAGCTCGGTCACCGTCATTGCGCCGTCGCGCACCAGATAACCCAGCACGGAAACCTGCGGCCAGGTGAGATCGCCCGGCGGGGCCGATTCACGCAGGCGTCGCATCAGTTTGCCATTGATGCTGCGTAACGCGGCAGCGGCGCTAATCAGCTCGCTCATCGCCCTTCTCCTTTACTGATGAGACCGCAGTATATAAATACGCAGGTAAACTGTGTAGTTTGCCTTCGTATCAATTTGTAATTGCGCATCCCGCCGCTCAGCTGCGCTGCAAATAGTGAATCAGGCTATGAAAGCGCAACGGGCTGGCCAGCGGATTGCGGTAGCTGTGCGGCTGATCGGCGGCGAACTGGCTGGCTTCTCCGGCCTGCAGGCGACGCCAGCTGCCCGCCATGCCCAGCAACAGCTCACCTTCCAGCACCACCACCTGCTCAATCACCCCGCTTTCGTGCGCTGACGAATCGCTTTGCGCGCCCGCCGCCAGCGTCACTTCCAGTAGATCGAAGCGCAAACGCGCGTCATACAGCAGCAGCGGCTTCACCTGCATTTGTGCATTGGGCTGGCTGAAGGTCGCCACATCGCCCGACGGCTGCGCCCCGCTCTGCACAAAAAAGGAGAACGGCACATTAAAGCCGGTGGCGATTTTCCATAGCGTGGCGATCGTTGGACTCGACTCGCCGCGCTCAATCTGACCGAGCATGGCTTTACTCACGCCGGTGCGCGCCGCCGCCAGCGTCAGGCTCCAGCCATTGGCCTGACGCAGCTGCTTCAGCGCCTGGCTGAGATGTTGATGCAGATTTTCCATGAATTCTCCTGAAAAGCGGGCGCGCAGTGTACCACTTGTGCGCGCCATACCGCGCGTGCCACAATGTGCGTTATAACGCACAACAGGATGTGATTCCATGACCACTGCGACTGTTCGTCCGGCTTTCTCCTTTCCGATGCTGATTTCCGGCCTAATCGCCGTGCTGGTCGGCTACAGCAGCACCGCGGCGCTGATCTTCCAGGCGGCGCAGGCCGCAGGCGCCTCACCGGCGCAGATTGGCGGCTGGCTGTCGATGCTGGGTATGGGCATGGGACTGGCGTCACTCGGCCTGTCGCTGTGGACGCGGATGCCAGTGCTCGCCGCCTGGTCGACGCCGGGTGCCGCGCTGCTGGCCACCAGCGTGCACGGCCTGACGCTGAATGAAGTGGTCGGGGTGTTTGTCGCGACCAATCTGCTGATTGTGCTGAGCGGCGTGACCGGCCTGTTTGCCCGGCTGATGAACCATATTCCCCAGTCGCTGGCGGCCGCGATGCTGGCGGGAATTCTGCTGCGTTTTGGCATCGGCACCTTCAGCGGCTTACAGGATCATTTTGCCCTGTGCGGCAGCATGTGTCTGGTATGGCTGCTGGGCCGCCGCTGGCTGCCGCGTTATGCCATTCTGCTGGCGCTGGTGACAGGCGTACTGGTGGCGCTGGGTCAGCGCGCCATCCACTTTCCGCCTCATGCGCTAACGCTGAGCGTGCCGGAATTTATCATGCCGCACTTTAATCCTGCCGCGCTGATTGGCGTCGGCTTGCCCTACTTCCTGGTGACCATGGCGTCGCAGAATGCGCCCGGTATTGCCACGCTGCAGGCGCATGGTTACCGGCCGCCGGTCTCCGCGCTCACCGGCTGGACCGGCCTGATCGCGCTACTGCTGTCGCCGTTCGGTGGCTTTTCGGTGTGTATTGCGGCGATCACCGCCGCGATCTGTATGGGCGATGATGTCGATCCGGACCCGGCGCGCCGCTGGGTGGCTTCCGCGCTGGCGGGCGTGTTCTATCTGCTGACCGGCTTTACCGGCGCGCTGATCGCCGTGATGCTCAGCGCCTTGCCGCCGGTACTGATCGCCACGCTGGCCGGTCTGGCACTGCTGGCCACGCTGGCGGGCAGCCTGCAGCGCGCGCTGGCGGAACCGGCGCAGCGCGACAGCGCCATCGTGGCATTCCTGATCACCGCCAGCGGCATCTCCCTGCTCGGCGTCGGCTCGGCGTTCTGGGGCCTGATCGGGGGCGTCCTCACCCATTTGCTGCTCAGCCCACGCCGGAACGGTTAACATTTCACCACCCCGCGTACCGTGGGGGGAATAACGCCCTGTTTTCCCCCCTTTTTCCCCCGTTTGATTGCGGCGCATTTGGCTTAAGATCACTACCATCGCCCATCACACCCGATGTTTGGCTTCAGATAACCACCGATAAGGGCCCAACGAGTGGCAAAAACTTTTCTGCGCAGCGGTAATCTCGACGCGTTACTGGCACTGGGGGAGAACGGCCAGCCGGTCTGGGCTTCTGCCCTGCAAATTCGCGAAACGTTACGTTTGCGCCGCCAGACGACACTGGCCAACTGCCTCGCGATCCCGCAGGCCAACGAGCGCGGTGACCGCCTTGACTGGTACGCGCCATTCAGCGGCAAAGTGAAATCCTGGCTGGCGGCCAGCGATCGCGAAAAGCGTCAGGCGCTGGATCAGCTCACCCTTAATCAGCAGGATTTGCAGGCGCTCAGCCTGCGCGCCCGGGATGCCGACAATCCGGCGATGCGCCTGTTTGGGGCGCTGCTGGCAAAGACGCTGCAGTTTCCCGATCAGCAATACGTCTATCTGGTGGATGGCAAGCCGGTGATCACCTTCTGGGGCTTTGTCGACCCGCAGGCGCGCACGCGTGATGATGCGCTGGCCTGCCTGCGCGACAGCCTTGATGAAGAACTGCCGCCGCTGGTGGTGCCCGCGCCGGAGCCAGAAAGGGCTGCCGCGCCTGAGCCGGTTGCGGCCCCCGTTATGCCGGAGCCCGAGCCGGAACTGCTGGCGGAACCCGAACCACAGCCCGAACCCGCACCGCTGAGCGTTGTCGCCGACGCGCCCGCGCGGAAGAAATCCGCACTGCGCCCGCTGCTGCTGGTGCTGCCTCTGGCCGCTGCTGCTGCAGCGGGCGTGGCCTTCTGGTTACACGACGCGCCGGTCCGGCCGGCAGAAACCGAAACCGCGCCTGTGGTTAGCGCCGCGCCTGCGCTTGCCCCGGCGATGCTGGCGAAAGCACAGACGCTGGCCGCCACGCTGCCGCACAGCAGTGCGACGGTGACGCCTGCACCGGCACCGGCTGCCCCACCGGCACCGCCGGAGGTCGTAGCGGAACATACCGAACCGGCCAAAGCGGACGATCTGGTGATGACGGCCGATGACGCTCGCCTCGGCTCGGTGAAATTTATCAATGGTACCTGGCGCGTGACGCTGCGTCAGACCAATCTGCCGACCGGAAAGCCGCCGAGCCTGCGCTATCAGATCCGCAACGGTAAAGGCAGCGCAGTGATTACCCAGGGCGACAATATTCGCTGTAAAGCCGATGTCACCGCCGCCATGACCAGCGCCGGCACCATGGTAGTGCGCAGCCGCTATACTGCCAGCTGCAGCGATAAATCACGCTATCGCATGCCGGAGCTGGTGTGCAAAGCCGGTGATGGCATTGCCAGCTGTACGGCGCAGTATGGCGCCGATCAGGTGTTCCCGTTGACGATTAAGCGTGAGAGTAAGTAACCATGTTGGCTCCCCTGATTGATGACAAACAGAAAATCACGCTGATCGAAGACAGCGGTGTGCAGTTTCTTGATTTTGGTCTGCGCCTGCCCGCGCTACAGGCGCGGCGGCAGTTTGTGCGCCAGACCGCCAATGGTCCGCTGCTGCGTCTCAACGTTGATGGCAACAGCGGCAAGTTTCTGCTCTATCCGCAGGATGGCGGCGCCGCTGAGGTGGTGCGCCCGGAAACCGATATCGCGCTGGCCGATTCCCTGACGCTGCTGGCCGGGCAGTGGCTGCCGCTGCCGGTGCTGCGCTGTTCCAGCGGCCGTCGTTTCATCGGTGGCCCGGATAACTGGGCGCGTCTGCGCCTTGCGCCGCTCAGCCAGCCCGACGCGGCGGGCAATACCCATCGCATCACCCTCGCCTTTGATACGCGCCTGGTGGCCGACACGGACGGCGGTGAGCAGCTGGGGTTGAGCAAAGCCGATGCGCAGAACGGCGTCAGCTTTGCGCTGGCGTGGCACAACTATGAACTGGGCGAGTTCCTCGACCTCACCTGGGTTGACGGCTGGCTGCGCGAGACGTTCAGCCAGCAGGTGTATGCGCTGGAATCACGCCGTGAGCAGGAAGTGAACCAGGCGCTGCGCGAATTTGAATATCAGGCGCACTATCTCAACGTGCTGGAACTGCTGGGCGAACAGCTCGATCTGGCAGAAATCACTATCCAGGCGGCCTCACCGCAAACGCCGGCGGTCAACGTGGATATCATTCTCGACGTCGGCAACTCGCACACCTGCGGCATTCTGGTGGAAGATCACCCCGAAGAGAGCAACGGCCTGCGCCAGACCTATGAGCTGCAGCTGCGCGATCTGTCGCAGCCGCACCAGGTCTACAACGAGCTGTTCGATAGCCGACTGGAGTTTGCCGAAACGCACTTTGGCAAAGCCAACTTCTCGCTGGAGAGCGGCCGCGAAAACGCGTTTATGTGGCCCTCGCTGACCCGCGTCGGTCGCGAAGCCAGCCGCCTGGCGCTGCAGCGCGCCGGCACCGAGGGCAGCACCGGCCTCTCCAGCCCGCGCCGCTACTTATGGGACGAAGCGCGTTATCAGCCCGGCTGGCGCTTCAACGCCAGCGGCGGCAGCGACGAGCCGCAGGCCACCGCGCTGCCGTTTACCCTGTTGCTCAACGATGAGGGGCAGCCGCTGCATGCCCTGCCGGAAGATGACCGCCTGCCGGTGTTTTCTGCCAGCTACAGCCGCAGCTCGCTGATGACCTTTATGCTGTGTGAGCTGCTGGCGCAGGCCATGATGCAGATGAACAGCGTGGCCCAGCGCCAGCGTATGCCGCAAAGCCAGGCGCCGCGCCAGCTGCGTCATGTGATCCTGACGCTGCCGTCAGCCATGCCGAAGCCGGAGCGGGAAATTTTCCGTCGCCGCATGCAGGAAGCCATCGCGCTGGTGTGGAAAGCCGAAGGCTGGCATCCGTCCGACGCCGCGTTTGATGCCGCCAGCCAGGCGCACAGCCTGCGGCCGGTACCGGATGTGCAGATGGAGTGGGATGAAGCCACCTGCGGTCAGATGGTGTGGCTATTCAACGAAACCCAGGTGAACTTTGCCGGTCGCGCGGAAGATTTCTTCAGCAGCATGGCGCGCCCGGATCGCCCGCGCGAAGCGGATGAGCTGCCGGGCAAAAGCCTGCGCATCGCCTCGATTGATATCGGCGGCGGCACCACCGACCTCGCCATCACCCAGTATCGTCTGGATGATGGTCAGGGCAACAACGTGAAAATCACCCCGCGCCTGCTGTTTCGGGAAGGGTTTAAAGTGGCCGGCGATGACATTCTGCTGGACGTGATTCAGCTGTGGGTCCTGCCCGCGCTACAGCAGAGTCTGCAAAAAGCCGGCCTGGCGCTGGCGGAACCGCTGATGAACAAGCTGTTTGGACACGACAGCCGCATGGACGGTCAGGCCACGTTGCGCCAGCAGGTCACCCTGCAGCTGTTTATTCCGCTGGCGCAGGCGGTGCTGGAGCGCTATGAAAACTGGAATCCGCTCGACAGCCACAGCGAAATTAACGCGCTGTTTGGCGAGCTGGTGCCGCAGAAGCCAGCCAGCAGCGTGCTGGCGTTTGTCAACGGAGAGATTCAGCGCACGCTCGGCGGCGATAGCCGTTTCGATCTGCTTGACGTGCCGCTGGTGGTGAGCATGGCGCAGCTGCATGCTGAGTTTCTGCAACACCGGATGGCGATCATCCCGGCGCTACGCGCCATGTGCGAAGTGGTTTCTCTCTATCAGTGCGATGTGCTGCTGCTGACCGGTCGCCCGTCGCGCTTCCCCGGCATTCAGGCGCTGGTGCGTCATTTGCAGCCGCTGCCGGGCAGCCGCATTTTGTCGCTGGAGGGGTATCACACCAGCGACTGGTATCCGTTCAACAAACAGGGACGCATTGATAACCCGAAATCCACCGCGGCGGTCGGTGCCATGCTGTGTCTGCTGGCACTCGATCTGCGTCTCAGCAGCTTCTGGTTCCGCGCCGGCGATTTTGAACCCTACTCGACCATTCGCTACCTTGGCGTGCTGGATGAAAACGCCACGCTGAGCGATGACAATCTGTGCTACAGCGAGATTGATCTCGACAGCCACAGCTTCGCGCTGGACCGTAAAAGCAGCTTCCGCATTCGCGGTAACGTCTGCCTCGGTTTCCGCCAGCTGGAGAACGACCGCTGGCCGGCGACACCGCTCTACAGCCTGAGCATTACCGATCCGCAGCTGGCGCGCCAGGTAGCGGGCGAAAGCGTGCTGCGCATCAGGCTGGCGGTACAACCGGGCCCGGATAACCTCGGCCCGGAGCGGCTGGTGCTGAGCGAGGCGCGCATGGACGATGGCACGCGCGTGCCGCTGGAGCAACTGAGTCTGAAACTGAATACGCTGTCGGCCACCGGCAACGCCAATGCGCAATACTGGATCGACAGCGGGAGCGTGTGTAAACGATGAGAACTGCCAAAAAAGCTACGCCGGCGACGCCTGCTAAACGCCTGGGCCTGCTGCAGGAGACGGTTGACGGCGCGCTGAACTGGGTGGAGAGCCACCAGGCGCACTCGCCGCGTCTCGCGCTGGAAGCCGATACGCTGCGGCTCCAGCTGCGTCGCGCCCGCGTTGAGAGCCACGCGCTGGCGCGACAGCTGGCGCGACCGGTCACCCTGGCGCTGTTTGGTCAGTCGCAGGCGGGTAAAGCCTGGCTGTTGAGTGAAATGGTCGGCGACGCGCAGGGCCAGCTGATCGCCCGTCTCGGCGACAAAACCCTGAACTATTTTCAGCACATCAATCCCGGCAATCTCGATTTTGCCATCGCCACCCGTTTCAGCCATCAGCGTGAAGCGCAGTCCGGTGCGTGGCCGCTGGAGATGACGCTGCTGAGCGAAGCCGAGCTGATTCGTCTGATGCTGGCCGGTGCCAGCGCGGACACCCAGCCGGACAGCGCGGCGATTGATGCCGCGCTGCAGCGCCTGCAGCGCCATCGCCAGAGCGAGATGCAGCCCGGCCTCGACAGCGACGCGCTGGTGACGCTGTGGGCGTGGCATCGCCGCCAGCCCGACCACGCCGAGGTGCTGGACCGTCATTTCTGGCCGCAGGCGATTGAGCTGGCACCGTGGCTCAACGTGGACGACCGCGTGCAGCTGTTTGCGCTGCTGTGGCCGCAGCGCCCAGCGCTGAATGAAACCCTGCGCAGCCTGCTGCATCTGCGCCATCAGCTGCGGCATGCGCCGCGCGTGCTGGCACCGCTCAGCCTGCTGGTGGATGACGCCTCGCTGCCCGCTGAAAAGCTCATCGGCCATGACGCCGACCTGAATGAATTGATTGAAGTGTGTCCGGTTGTCGCCAACCGCGTGGGCAAACCGCAGTCGGTACCGCTCGGCTGGCTGGCGCTGCTGACGCTGGAAATCACCCTGCCGCTCAGTTCGACGCCGCGTCAGGCGCTGTATGACGAAGCCGATATGCTGGAGCTGCCCGCACCGGGCACGCCCGCCGACCGCGATCAGCAGGACGAGCGCGCAAGGTTGCAGGCGCGTGATGCGCTGCGCGCCAGTCTGCTGGAACACAAACGTGCCCTGCTGCCGGGCTTCTATGCCGCCCGTCAGGGCATCGATTTAATGCTGATTTGTACCGCCGCCAGCCAGCGTCAGGATGCAGATCTCGCCGCCAGCGCGCTGCGCGAGTGGCAATTGCAGCAGAGCGCGACGGCCAGCGCAGACAAGCCGCGCCTGATTTGGGCGATTACGCCGCACGATGCGCGCTATCAGCAGTCGCAAATCAACGTCGATGAAGCGGTACAGCGGCAGATTGGTCAGCCTGGCCAGAGCTGGGGTTCCATGCTGGCGCGCGATCGCGCCGGCGTCGACCGCATGAGCAGTTGGCTGCAGGATGAGATGCAGCCGGAGGCACGGCGCGACCGGCTGGCGCTACAGCTCAGCACGCTGCAGCAGAAACTGGTGGAGCGTCTGCAGCCGTGGACCGAAGCCAGCGCCACGCCGGAACAGGCGGCGCGGAAACAGGCCATCGCCGATACGCTGCTGAAGTGTTTACAGCATCGCACCGGCCTGCATGGCGAGCTGCTTGAGCGTCTGCAGCCGTCGCGCGAAGCGGTGCGCCAGCTGTGGCTGAGTCAGAGCCACGGCAGCACGCCGTCCACCGGCGGTCAGCCGGCCGCGGTGGAGCAGAGCTATTTTGGTATTGGTTTTGAGTTTGACCTGTTTAACGATGAGCCGGTAACCACCGCCGAACCGCGCAGCAGCAGCGGCCAGCGCGATCAGCAGTTTCCTCAGCAGGTGTTCGCGCTGTGGCTGGCGCACCTGCGTCAGCTGCCGGAGAGCCAGAGCCTGCTGGCGCTGCTCAACGTGGACAAGCCAACGCTGGAACTGCTGGTGGAGGAGCTGATTACCGCCAGCTTCCGTCTGCAGGTGCTGAGCAAACTGCAAAGCGCGCTCAACGAAACAGAGACGCAGGTCAGTGCCCATGAAGCGCGCACCGATCGCCAGGTGTCGCGTGCCATGACGGTGCTGGGTGACTTTGTCGCCTGGCTCGGCTTCCTGCAGCGGGATGAATGTGAACGGCCGCAGAGTCGCGTCAATCGCGGCAGCCCGATTTTCGCCCGCCCGCCGGCGCCCAGCGTCAGCTTTTCGTCAGGCCAGCGTCTGACGCGGCTGTCTGCCGCGCCGGCTAACCACACCGCCTATTACATTTATGACTGGCTGGTGGGGTTAAATTCGCTGATCGTCGAAAATAACGGCTACACCGGCGGCGGCGATTTGCCGGCCAGCGCACGCCAGACGCTGGCGATTATGCTGCTGCCGCTGCACGCGTAGTCAGTGGCTAATCAGGCGCAGCTCGCCCGCCAGCTGCTGCGCCGCCTCTTCCAGCAGCGCCATCACCGGGGCAAACTCCGCGCTGGTGCTGACCTCGGCGACATGCTGCAGATGCAGCGTTGCCGGCAGCGCCATACCGCCGGTCAGCCAGTCCCACAGCGCATCCAGATTGTAACCAAAGCATTCACCGCAGCCGCTCTGTTCGACCAGCGCCTGATAAAAGGCCTGGCGCGTGCCCAGCGTGCGAAAATCAAAATGGAGTGTCAGCATAGTCAGGGTACCGGCGTGAAGCTTCGATAGTGATCGGTGGTGAGAAAGATCAGCCCATCAGAAGAGTAAAGCAGACGATCGGCATCGCGGTGGCCGCAGTCGTAATTGACGTCCGCTTCATACCACTGACGCCCTGCCCGCATCGGCAGCCGCCGTTCGCGGTTACTGAAGCGATCGCCGCCAATCGCCCGCCCCGGCAACACCTCACACAGATTACCCTGCGCCGGGTTCCAGCCCTGACGACGTGCCGCGCTTTTGCTAAGATAAAAATCAGGCAAACGGTGATGCTGATGCAGCCAGCGCGCCACGCGATGTGCATCGGTCAGTTGCGCAATATCCGTCTGTTTTTCTGGTGCAGTACCGCTCAGATGGGGCTTCAGCCCGATCCAGCAAACCACCAGCGCAAATAGTAATCCAATCCAGAGTTTTTTCGACATAGTGACATCCTGAAAAGCAGGACGCCGATAATAGCAGGTTTCAGGCGGGGAAAAACGCGGGCCAGCATGGCTGGCCCTGGCGGAGGTTTACTGCTGCATCGCGCTCGGGGTGTGCGCGGCGTGACGACGCCATGCGCCCGGTGCCACGCCATACTGGCGCTTGAAGCTGCGGTTAAACGACTGCTGTGAATCGAAGCCCAGCGAAATGGCCACGTTGAGGATCGGTTCGTTGGTGGTTGTCAGGCGGTCGGCCGATTTTTTCAGCTTCTTAGCCCGGATGTACTCACCCAGCGGATAGCCGGTGTGCTCTTTGAACATACGCTGCAGGTGCCACTTCGAATAGCCGGCGCGCCCCGCTACAGTGTCCAGATCCAGACGTGCTTCAATGTTGTTATCAATCCAGTCGATCAGATCGTGAATAAAAGCGTCGCTCATCATCCCATTCTCTCCCGTCGCCATGGCGAACAGTATCAGTATCAGTTGCAATTACACTTTAAGGGTGACTGACTATCGCCCTTAATGCAAGTTTTATTATTGCATTAAATGCCGCACTCGCCGTAGGGGCTTTCGCTACCTGTTACGAATTGATCAAAACCGCACATAAAGTGTATCAGATATTCTTGCAGATGCAGTTCGCCCAAGCCTACACTCCTGTGGTTTTAATGCAATCTTAAAAGTTGCAGATTTTTCGTACGTCTCCTTTCTTTTTCACCAACGCGGAATAACAACAATGCATCTGCAAACATATGGGGTTCGTCGGGCCGTAAGCCTGTCAGGAGTGATGTTGCTGGGAAGCCTGCTGGCCGGTTGTGATCGCGGTGTGGCGCAAAACGCGCCGCCGCCTCCGCCCGAAGTGAGTGTCGCGCAGGTGGTGCAACAAAAAGTCAGCCAGTGGGATAGCTTCAATGGCCGCATTGAAGCGGTGCAGAGCGTGCAGCTGCGTCCGCGCGTCTCGGGCTACATCGATCAGGTTAACTATCGCGAAGGCGATGAGGTGAAGAAAGGTCAGGTGCTGTTTACCATTGATGACCGCACCTACCGCGCCACGCTGGAGCAGGCGCAGGCCGAACTGGCCAGCGCGCGGAGCCAGGCGGCGCTGGCCCGCAGCGAGTCGGCCCGTACCGACAAACTGATCGGCACCCAGGTGGTGTCGCGCGAAGAGTGGGAACAGCGGCGTTCGACCGCCAGTCAGGCACAGGCCAGCGTGCTGGCCGCCCAGGCGGCAGTCGATATGGCGCAGCTGAACCTCGACTTTACCCGCGTCACCGCGCCGATTGATGGTCGCGCCAGTCGGGCGATGATCACCACCGGTAACCTGGTGACCGCCGGCGACAGCGCCAGCGTTCTCACCACGCTGGTGTCGCAGGACCGCATGTATGTCTACTTTGACGTCGACGAAGCAATTTACCTGCAGTACCAGGCGATGGCGCGTCAGGGCCAGAACCGCGGTTCGCTGCCGGTAGAGATTGCGCTGACCGGCGAACAGGGCTATCCGCACCGCGGCACCGTTGATTTTCTCGATAACCAGCTGACCGCCAGCACCGGCACCATTCGCATGCGCGCCACGCTCGACAATCAGCAGCGTCAGTTTACCCCAGGCCTGTTTGCCCGCGTGCGGCTGCCGGGCAGCGCAGAATTCAACGCGCTGCTGGTCGACGACCGCGCGGTACTGACCGACCAGGATCGTAAATACGTTTACGTGGTTGATGCGCAGGGCAAAGCCGAACGCCGCGATGTTCAGCTGGGCGATCTGGCTAACGGCCTGCGTATTGTGCAGCAGGGTCTGAAGCCAGGCGACAAGGTGATTGTCAACGGTCTGCAGAAAGTGTTCATGCCCGGTATGCCGGTAAAAGCGCAGCCGGTGGCCATGCGCTCCGCTCAATAATAATCGAGACTGCCCGTTATGGATTTCTCCCGCTTTTTTATCGACCGACCGATTTTCGCCGCGGTGCTGTCGATTTTGATATTTACCACCGGACTGATCGCCATTCCGCTGTTGCCGATCAGTGAATACCCCAACGTGGTACCACCCAGCGTGCAGGTGCGCGCAGAATATCCCGGTGCCAACCCCAAAGTGATTGCTGATTCGGTGGCAACGCCGCTGGAAGAAGCGATCAACGGGGTGGAAAACATGATGTACATGAAGTCGGTGGCCGGCTCAGATGGCGTGCTGGTTACCACCGTGACCTTCCGCCCGGGAACCGATCCCGATCAGGCGCAGGTCCAGGTGCAAAACCGCGTGGCGCAGGCTGAAGCGCGTCTGCCGGAAGAGGTGCGTCAGCTCGGCCTGACCACCCAGAAGCAGTCACCTACCCTGACGCTGGTGGTGCATCTGTTCTCGCCCCACGGCAAGTACGATTCGCTCTATCTGCGTAACTACGCCACGCTGAAGGTGAAAGATGAGCTGGCGCGCCTGCCGGGCGTCGGCCAGATTCAGATCTTCGGTGCCGGTGATTACGCGATGCGCGTCTGGCTCGACCCGAACAAAGTGGCGGCGCGCGGCATGACCGCCGGCGACGTGGTCAGCGCCATGCAGGAGCAGAACGTGCAGGTTTCTGCCGGGCAACTGGGCGCTGAGCCGACTAAGAAAGAGAGCGATTTCCTGCTGTCGATCAACACCCAGGGGCGGCTGGAAGATGAGGCGCAGTTTGGCAACATCATCCTGAAAACCGCCGACGACGGCACGCTGGTGCGCCTGCGTGACGTGGCGCGCATCGAGATGGGCTCCGGCAGCTATGCCCTGCGTTCGCAGCTGAACAACAAGGATGCGGTCGGTATCGGTATCTTCCAGTCACCGGGCGCAAACGCCATCGACCTGTCGAATGCGGTACGCGCCAAGATGGCCGAGCTGGCAACGCGCTTCCCGGATGACGTGCAGTGGGCCGCGCCTTATGACCCGACGGTGTTCGTGCGTGACTCGATCCGCGCCGTGGTCCAGACGCTGTTCGAAGCCATCGTGCTGGTGGTGCTGGTGGTGATTCTGTTCCTGCAGACGTGGCGCGCCTCGATCATCCCGCTGCTGGCCGTGCCGGTGTCGGTGGTCGGTACCTTCAGCGTGCTCTATCTGCTGGGCTTTTCGCTCAATACCCTGAGTCTGTTCGGGCTGGTGCTGGCGATTGGTATCGTGGTCGATGACGCCATCGTGGTGGTGGAGAACGTCGAACGTAACATTGAGCAGGGCTTAACACCGGTGGCGGCGGCTCACCAGGCGATGCGCGAGGTCTCCGGGCCGATTATCGCCATCGCGCTGGTGCTGTGTGCGGTATTTGTGCCGATGGCCTTCCTCTCGGGCGTAACCGGTCAGTTCTATAAGCAGTTTGCCGTGACCATTGCCATTTCGACGGTGATTTCGGCGATTAACTCGCTGACGCTCTCTCCGGCGCTGGCGGCGAAACTGCTGAAGGCGCACGGTGCGCCGAAGGACCTGCCGACGCGCCTGATCGATCGTCTGCTGGGCTGGGTGTTCCGGCCGTTTAACCGCTTCTTCCAGCGCAGCTCAGACGGCTATGAATCGATGGTCGGCAAAACCCTGCGCCGGCGCGGTGCGGTGTTTGGCGTGTACGTGCTGCTGCTGGCCGGTGCCGGCTTCATGTTCCACACCGTGCCAGGCGGCTTTATTCCGACGCAGGATAAGCTGTACCTGATTGGTGGCGTGAAGATGCCGGAAGGCTCATCGCTGGCGCGTACCGATGAAGTGATTCGCAAGATGAGCGAAATCGGCATGAACACCGAAGGCGTGGCCTACTCCGTCGCCTTCCCCGGCCTGAATGCGCTGCAGTTCACCAATACGCCGAATACCGGCACGGTGTTCTTCGGTCTCAAGCCGTTCAGCGAGCGCAGCCGCACTGCGGCGGAAATCAATGCTGAGATCAACGCGAAAATTTCCAAAATCCAGCAGGGCTTCGGATTCTCCATCATGCCACCGCCGATCCTCGGTCTGGGCCAGGGATCGGGCTATTCGCTGTATGTGCAGGACCGTGCGGGCCTGGGCTATGGCGCACTGCAAACCGCGATTAATACCCTGTCCGGTGCGGTGATGCAGACACCTGGCATGATGTTCCCAATCTCCTCCTATCAGGCCAACGTGCCGCAGCTGGATGTGCAGGTCGATCGCGACAAAGCCAAAGCACAGGGGGTATCGCTGACCGATCTGTTCACGACGCTGCAGGTGTATCTGGGTTCTTCTTACGTCAACGATTTCAATAAGTTTGGCCGTACCTGGCGCGTGATGGCGCAGGCCGACGGGGATTTCCGCGACAGCGTGCAGGATATCGCAAACCTGCGCACCCGTAACGATCGCGGTGAGATGGTGCCGATTGGCAGCATGGTGAACATCACCACCACCTACGGTCCGGACCCGGTGATTCGCTATAACGGCTATCCGGCGGCCGACCTGATTGGCGATGCCGATCCGCGCGTGCTCTCTTCTGCGCAGGCGATGGAAAAACTCGAGGCGATGTCCAGCCAGGTGCTGCCGAACGGCATGAATATCGAATGGACCGATCTGAGTTATCAGCAGGCAACCCAGGGCAACACCGCGTTTATCGTGTTCCCGGTGGCGGTGCTGCTGGCGTTCCTGGTACTGGCGGCGCTGTATGAGAGCTGGACGCTGCCGCTGGCGGTGATACTGATCGTACCGGTGACGATGCTCTCCGCACTGGTCGGCGTGTGGCTGACCGGCGGCGATAACAACGTGTTTGTCCAGGTTGGTCTGGTGGTGCTGATGGGGCTGGCATGTAAGAACGCCATCCTGATCGTCGAGTTCGCCCGCGAACTGGAGATGCAGGGCAAAGGGATTGTGGAGTCGGCGCTGGAAGCCTGTCGCCTGCGTCTGCGCCCCATCGTCATGACCTCCATCGCCTTTATCGCCGGCACCGTGCCGCTGATTCTGGGCGAAGGTGCGGGCGCCGAAGTGCGTGGCGTCACCGGCATCACCGTGTTCTCGGGCATGCTGGGGGTTACGCTGTTTGGCCTTTTCCTGACGCCAGTGTTCTACGTGACGCTGCGTAAGCTGGTGACGCGCAAGCAGCAACCGGCGGTGGAAACGCAGACGGTGTAAACGCTAAGGAGTAAAACCCATCCGGGCCATCGTGCCCGGATTTTTTTTGCCTGTCGCGGCATGACGATGTTACACAGCAACAGCGCGCCTGTGCGCCAGAGCACAGCAGCGGGATTTCACAGGATTTACAGGGGTAGATTGAGCATGCAGCAGCGGAATGGAAAGGTGCGCATCAGCGATGCGCACGGGAGGTTAGCGGTCTTTTTTGCAGAGTTCGGCGATTTCGAGGTCAGGCAGCGGTTCGCAGTTGCTGGTATCGTGCTTTTTCAGCTCGTTAAGGGCATCGGCGACGGTGCGGGTTTCCAGCACTTTAAGCGACGCCTCTTCCGCTTGCTCCGCGATCGATTTGAAGTACCAGCACAGGTTGGCGCTGACCAGGCAGCGCGGTGCGACATCGGGGCGCGACGCCCACAGTTTTTTGTCTTCAATCACTGAGGTGTAGATATCGCGCAGCGTGATCTCAGCGGCCGGACGACCCAGATGGATCGAGCCGGTACGGCCAAGCGTCGAGACAATGATGCCATCGCGCGTTAACGGAACCATGAGTTTCCGAATGAAACTGGGGTTCGCTTCAAGACCGTACGCCAGAATGGCACTGGTCGAGCGTTTACCCAATTGCTCCGCCATCGCTACGCTCAAAACCATCTGCAAAGCTGTCGGGAAGCGGTAATCTAGCATTTCTGTTTCCTGAGTTGCGGCCTATCTTCTTGTTTTCATACCGCGGCAGTGAATAATCAATGAGCAATAAATATAACAAACACTGTTGCTTTTTAGAATACCGAAAATGCTTTCCACCCGTGACTAACCTGCGCTATTACCCGCCTTGATATCGATTCAAGATATTGAATTAAAATAAAAAAATGTCATCATGGCATGCCGCTGACCGCTTTAGCACTCTGAGCCTTGCGCAACAATATGAGCGATGTGTCACTTTTTTGCCCCCACCGCTGTAGCTGCGGGCTGGCAAAGGATGTTGTGACAAAGGGACGATTATTTCTGCACGGGTGTCGCGCCGTGTGCGCAACCGACCTTCAGACAAGCCATTGTTTCTGTGTAAGAAACAAAAACACCCCGGCGAAGGGGGCTGCGTCAGGGTCGATAAACCGGCTTCTGAAAGGAATAATATTGATCCGGGTCATGATTCCCTTGCTATTTTTTGCACAAAATGCGCGCCGTTACTATTTTCGAGGCGCGAAATAATGTCTGTATTATCCCCGGTCGTCGGCGCATTATTGCTGACCGTTCTCCCGCTGACGGTGGGCATCATCACGGCGGCAACCAGCTGCCTGAATGCGCCAACCTTATGGCAATGCGTACGGATGGCACCGCTGCCTTTCGTTGTCTCGGCTGGCTGCACTCTGCTGTTAAGCGCGTTGTGTTGCCTGCTGCAATATCTGACGGATCGCCACTAAAGCGCAGCAGCGGCCATCTCTGACCGCTAGCCGTCAGTGGCGATTTCAACCTGCGGATTCCGGAGCGCCTGCCGGCAATTTCCGCTTCAGCACCACCACCAAAAGCACGTTGATCAGCGCCAGCGCACATAACAGCCACAGCGTAGCCTGCGCGCCGGAATGCTGGAAAATATAGCCGCCAATCAGCGGTGTGAGCGCCTGACCAATCAGCGCCGGTCGCGCCATGCGGCCAACCACAATGGCGTACTCTTCCGGTTTTACCATCGCCAGCGGCAGCGTACCGCGCACGATAGCCCGCAAGCCATTTCCTGCACCGTACAGCACCATACTCACCAGCGCCCACGCGGGATAACAGGCCAGCAGCAGTAATCCCAGCGCCACCAGCCCGACCGAGAAGAAAGTGGTCCAGATGGGATGGCCGCGTTTGAACGCCATATCGACAATGCGCGACGCCACCTGGCACGGCCCCAGCAGCGTGCTGATCGCCAGCGCGGCGCTCAGCGAATGCCCGCTCGCCTGCAGCAGGGTAATCAGCTGCACCGATATCGCCGTCATGATCACCGACGCGAGGGTAAAGATGCTGCACAGCAGCCAGAACAGCGTGGGGGCCAGCGAATTCTGTGCGGTATGCTGTTGCGTGGCTTTTGGTCTGGATGGCGTGCGCGGCGCTGGCAGCGCATACAGGTAAGCCGGCAGCACCGCCAGGCACAGCAGCGCGGCAATGGCCAGACAGGCGCCGCGCCACTCCAGCCAGTGGATCAGCAGCGCGATGCCGGGCCACACCAGCGAGGTGCAGAATCCTGAAATCAGCGTAATACCGGTAATCGCGCCACGCGCCTGGCCGCCATATAAGGTGCCCAGCGTGGCGAACAGCGCGTCATACAGGCCCATCGCCATGCCCGCGCCGATAATCAGCCAGGCGAACAGAAACAGCGGCAAACTGTGACTCAGCGCCATGATCACCAGCCCGAGCGCCATCACCGCCCCGCTCGCCGCCAGCAGCCGGCGACCGTGTGCGCGGGCAATCAGCCGGCCGCACAAAGGTGCCAGCAGGCCGGAGACCAGAATGCCGAGCGAAAGTGCGCCATACACCCACTGCTGCGACCAGCCGGTTTCCGCGATGATCGGGTTAGCCATCACGGCCATCAGATAAAACGATCCGCCCCATGACAGGATCTGCACGGCGCCGAGCGTGACGATAGCGGGCGCGCCCGGTTTTGGCTGATACTCCACAGCTGATATCCGTTAACAGGTAAATCACGGTTATAACATGTTCATCCGACAGGAAAAATGCCCGCACGCCCTGTCGAGCCAAATTCCACGCCGGGGCTTCAGCGACTGGATGGATAAACTTTATTTTCAGTATGTTGTAACTAGTATGCCTGCTTGCTCGCCGCGTCATTCAGTGTCACCCTTTGGTATGTTGTAACTATGGAGAAACGCGATGGCTCGCTATGATTTGGTGGCTGATTTACACGAATGCGTGAACACGCTGGAGCGCGAACTCACTGCGCTGCGGGCGTCGGTTGAACAGCAGCCGCTGTTGCTGGCGCGCGTATTCAGCCTGCCGGAGATCGAGAAAGGCAAAGAGCATGATGAAATCAACCGCATCGCGGTGACCCAGCATCTCGGTAAACGCGCGCGCGAGATGGCCCTCGCCCACTATTGTCGCCTGTTTATGCAGCATCAGTCAGAAAAACTCAGCACCAAAGCGGCGGTGCGTCTGCCTGGCGCCCTCTGTATTGAAGCGGATGAGGCGGCCAGCCAGCGTCTGGAGCAGCAGGTCACGACCATCAACACCCTCAAGCAGCGGCTGGAGCAATTGATTACCGTCGACTCCGGCCTGCCAAGCGAGGCGCGTTTTGAGTTTGTGCACCAGCATCTGCGTGGCCTGATCACCCTCAACGCCTACCGCAGCGTCACGCTACTGCAGGCGCCGGATACGCTGCGTTTTGGCTGGGCGAATAAAAACATCATCAAGAAGGTGACGCGCGAGGCCATCGTCGGGCAGCTGGAGCGCAGCCTGAAGGCGAACCGCGCGCAGGCGCCGTGGACGCGCGAACAGTGGGCTGAGAAAGTGCAGCAGGAGCTGGAGCGGGTGCGGTCATTGCCGGACGGCGCGCAGCTGAAGATCAAGCGGCCGGTCAAAGTGCAACCTATCGCGCGGCTGTGGCGCGCCAGCGAGAAAAAACAGCTGCAGCTGGCCTGCCCTTCGCCGCTGCTGGTGTTGTGCCGCGATCGTACGCAGGTGCCGACGCTGGGTGAATTGCTGGATTACGATGCTGAAAACATCGCGCACCGTTACAAGCCGCTGGCGCAGCCGCTGCATCTGATCATCCCGCGGCTGCATTTATGGAGTGACCGTCTGTAAGGCAAAAAAACAGCGCGACAAGTCGCGCTGTAGTGTCCGGCAGTAAAGCTATTGCTTCATGCTGCCAACCATCTCTTCCGGCCGCACCCATTCGTCAAACTGCGCTTCGGTCAGGTAGCCGAGCTGCAGCGCCGAGGCTTTCAGCGTCAGCCCCTGTTTGTGCGCCTGCTTGGCAATTTCCGCCGCTTTGTCATAGCCGATATGAGTATTCAGCGCGGTAACCAGCATCAGCGACTCGTTGAGCAGCTGATCGATGCGCTCGCGGTTGGGCTCAATGCCCACCGCGCAATGGTGATTGAAGCTGTCCATGCCGTCGGCCAGCAGCCGTACCGACTGCAGGAAGTTGTGGATCACCATTGGCCGGTAGACGTTGAGTTCGAAGTTACCGGACGCACCGCCCATGTTCACCGCCACGTCATTGCCCATCACCTGGCAGCACAGCATGGTCAGCGCTTCACACTGGGTAGGATTGACTTTGCCTGGCATGATCGAGCTGCCGGGCTCATTTTCCGGGATGCTGATTTCACCGATGCCGCAGCGCGGACCGGACGACAGCCAGCGCACATCGTTAGCGATTTTCATCAGCGACGCGGCCAGTCCTTTCAGCGCGCCGTGCGCATGCACCAGCGCATCGCAGGTCGCCAGCGCTTCAAACTTGTTGGGCGCAGTGACAAAGGGTTGCTGCGTCAGGTCGGCCAGCGCTTTCGCCACGCGCACCGCATATTCCGGATGGGTATTCAGGCCGGTACCGACTGCGGTACCGCCCAGCGCCAGTTCGGCGACGTGCGGAATACTGTGTTCGATGTGCTTCAGATTGTGCTCCAGCATGGCAACCCAGCCGGAAATCTCCTGGCCGAGCGTCAGCGGTGTGGCGTCCTGCAGGTGGGTACGACCAATTTTAACGATGTCTTTAAACGCGGCGGACTTCTCGCTCAGGGTATTTTTCAGCACTTCAATTTGCGGAATTAGCTGTTCGCGCAGCGCAATCACCGCGGCAACGTGCATCGCCGTCGGGAACACATCGTTGGAGCTCTGGCTCTTGTTAACATCATCATTCGGATGCACTTTGCGCGACATGCCGCGCTCGCCGCCCAGCAGTTCGCTGGCGCGGTTAGCCAGCACTTCATTCATGTTCATGTTGGTCTGGGTGCCGGAGCCGGTCTGCCAGATGGCCAGCGGGAACTCGTCGCTGTGCTGGTCGGCCAGCACCTCGTCAGCGGCGTCGATAATCGCCCCGGCCCGTTCAGCCGGCAGCAGCCCCAGATCGCGGTTAACCTGGGCGGCGGCGCGCTTGGTCAGCGCCAGCGCGTGCACCAGCGCCACGGGCATCTTCTCGGTGGAGATACGGAAGTGCTCCAGCGAACGCTGCGTTTGTGCGCCCCACAACTTATCTGCCGGAACTTCGATCGGACCCATTGAATCTTTTTCAATGCGGTTGGCTGCCATGACTACGTCTCCTTAGCTCAGATTTTGAGGTTTCCGCCTAAGTCGTCTTCCCGCGACGCCTTAGAGCGAGCAAGATTGTCACATACAAGAAATTAACATTATGCGAGCCCATCGCGTTTATTGCACTTGTTCGTGTATTTTCTATGGCACTTTCTGCTTTAATACGCTTATTTACTTACCGTTATTAAGGGTAAACGATGCAAAAATTGAACAATTCGCTGCAAAATTATGCATGGGGCAGCAAAACCGCGCTGACCGAACTCTACGGCATCGAAAACCCGCAGGGATTGCCGATGGCGGAATTATGGATGGGCGCGCACCCCAAAAGCCCCTCTACCGTTGAAGTGAATGGCATCACCCGTTCGCTGCGTGACGTGATCAATGACGATCAGGTCGCGACGCTGGGGGCTGCGGTAGCGCAGCGTTTCGGTGAGCTGCCGTTTCTGTTTAAAGTGCTGTGCGCCGATCAGCCGTTATCGATTCAGGTGCATCCCAGTAAAACTGCCGCTGAAGCCGGTTTCGCGCGTGAAAACGCGGCGGGCATTCCGCTCAGCGCCGCCGAGCGCAACTATAAAGATGCTAACCACAAGCCCGAGCTGGTCTATGCCCTGACGCCGTTCCAGGCGATGAACGGCTTTCGCGAACTGCCTGAAATTGTCTCGCTGCTGGAGCCGGTCGCGGGCGCGCATCCGCAGATCGCCCATTTCCTCGAAAACGCCAGCGAAGCCGCGCTGGCTAAACTGTTCGCTACCCTGCTGTCGCTGAAAGACGAGAGCAAAACCCGCGCGCTCGGCGTGCTGAAATCCGCGCTGAACGCGCGCGAAGGCGAACCATGGCAGACCATTAAAACCATCGCCAGCGACTATCCGGACGATAATGGCCTGTTCTCACCGCTGCTGCTGAATGTCATCACCCTGCAACCGGGTGAGGCGATGTTCCTGTTCGCCGAAACGCCGCATGCCTATCTGAAAGGCGTGGCGCTGGAAGTGATGGCCAATTCGGATAACGTGCTGCGCGCCGGCCTGACGCCGAAATTCATTGATATTCCGGAACTGCTGGCCAACCTGAAGTTCGAGGCCAAACCGGTGGCGACGCTGCTCACGCAGCCGCAGACGCAGGGCGACAGCCTCAACTTCCCGATTCCGGTAGAGGATTTTGCCTTCGCCATCCACACGCTTTCGGCCACGCCGCAAACGCTGGCACAGCACAGTGCCGCCCTGCTGTTCTGCATTGAAGGCCAGGCGGTGATTGAAAAGGCCGGGCAGCAGCTGGTACTGCAACCGGGCGAATCCTGCTTTGTCGCAGCCAGCGAGTCGCCGGTGAGCGCGGCGGGGACCGGTCGTCTGGCGCGGGTGTACAACGCGCTGACGTGAGGCGGCTGACGCCTGCAGCATTAACTGCTATTATTTCAAACTATTAATTAAAAACGCCTGCGGGCGTTTTTCTTCACCCGTCGCGCGGCCCAACGGTATGCGCACGCAAGGATAAGGACGACTCAGCGATGAAAAAGACCAAGGTTGCCGTAGGTGTGATTGTGGCGCTCGGCGTAATCTGGACTGGCGCAGCGTGGTTTACCGGTAAACAGCTGGAAAGCCACATGGATGAGATGCTGCAAAATGCCAACAGCCAGATTAACGCGTACGCGCCGAATAGCCGTCTGACGCTCAGCTATCAGGATTACCAGCGTGGCGTATTCAGCAGCAAAACCAAACTGGTAATTCAGGCCAGTTCGCAGACCGAAGACAATCCGTTGCTGAAGCCGGGCCAAAGCATCGTGCTCAACGAAACCATCGACCACGGTCCTTTCCCGTTTGCTCAGCTGAAGCGCGGCAACCTGATCCCCAGCATGGCCTCGGTGCACACCGAACTGGAAAACACCGATGCGGTGAAGAAACTGTTTGAACTGACTCAGGGCAAATCGCTGGTTAATGCCGATACCCGCGTTGGTTACAGCGGCGCGACCGATACCGCGCTGCACCTGCTGCCGGTGGATTACAGCAATGCGCAGACCGGTGATCGTCTCGCCACCAACGGCGGCACGCTCAACGTCAGCGCGGACAGCAAAGGCGACAAAGTGAGTCTGCAGGGCGACTTCTCCAGCATCGCCGTCACCAGCAAAAACCAGCTGCAGCAGCCGGTGCTGTTTACCCTTAACGGTCTGAAGCTGGGCGGTGACACCCACCTGAGTCCGGAAGGCGTGCGCGTCGGCGACCAGACCATCACGCTGGATAAGCTCGACGCCAGCATCAACGGTCAGGAAGGCCTGACGCTGGAGAAGCTGGACGGGAAGTCCTCGTTCGACAACAAAGACGGCAAGATTGGCGGCCAGATTGATTATCAGGTCGATAACATCAGCCTGCAAAAACAGCCGTTCGGCGAAGCTAAACTGGCGATGAAATTTGCGCAGTTTGATGCTCAGGCGGTGAAAACCTTCTCTGACCAGTACAATGCGCAGATGCAGGATCTGCTGAACCAGCCTGGCGTGGTGGAGGATCCTATCCGCTACCAGGCCAGCGTGCAGACCATCCTGAGAAATAACCTGCCGACCCTGCTGAAAGGTTCGCCGACCGTAAGCGTGGCGCCGCTGAGCTGGAAAAATGACAAAGGCGAGAGCACGTTCAACCTTAACGTCGGTTTTAACGATCCGGCAACCGTCACCGGTGAACCGCAGAGCCTGGGTGCCGCCGTGGATCGCGTGCTGAAAACGCTCGACGGCAAGCTGAGCATCAATATGCCGATGGCGACCGAAGTGATGCGTCACGTCGGGCTGGCGGAAGGTTATCAGGGTGATGACGCGCAGAAGCTGGCCGATCAGCAGGTGAAAGGTCTGGCGGCGATGGGCCAGATGTTCCGTCTGACGCAGCAGCAGGACGATAACATCACCACCAGCCTGCAATACGCTAACGGTCAGGTCACCATGAATGGCGACAAAATGACGCTGGAGCAGTTCCTGTCGCGCTACATGTTAGGCGCGCCAACCAGCGAAGGCATGCCAGAGTAATCCCCGCGGCAGCCCGCTCCGGGCTGCCGTTTTCCCCCGGCAAAAAAATTTCACCCTTTTCTGCATCCGTTCAGCCGCACCGTACGTATATCCCTTTGTGAGCACCCTTCTGCTCCTTCAATGAGGATATATGATGAAAAAGTTAATCAGTTATGCCGTCCTGTCTGCCGCCCTGCTTGGCGCGAACGCTGCGATGGCGGCCATGCACACCGACTCGGTGATGGTGGGCGGTGCGGCAATGTATCCACAAAAAAACATTATTGAAAATGCCCTGAACTCGAAGGATCACACTACGCTGGTCGCTGCCGTTAAAGCCGCGGGTCTGGTCGATACTTTACAGGGTAAAGGTCCGTTCACCGTCTTTGCACCGACTAACGCCGCCTTTGCCAAACTGCCTGCCGGCACCGTTGATGCGTTACTCAAACCGGAAAACAAAGCCAAACTCACCAGCGTGCTGACCTACCATGTGGTCGCCGGTAAATATGATATGAAAGCGCTGGAGCAAAAAATTAAACAGGGTGGCGGTAAAGCCGAATTGAAAACGGTGAACGGTCAGCCGCTGTGGATTATGAACAACGGTCCGCACAATATTCAGCTGAAAGATGGTCAGGGTAATGTGGCGAATATCAGCACTTATGATGTTAACCAGAAAAATGGCGTGATTGATGTTATTGATACTGTTTTGATGCCTGAATAACTGTCTATACTCGGTAAGGTTAAATAAACCCGCCAGGAGTATTATGGACGCGTCTCAGGCTGAGCAACAAATAGCCTTAATACAGGCGGTCGCGAAGCGCGATCGCCTGGCTTTTGAACAGCTATACCGGCTGACTTCCCCGCATCTGTTTGCGGTAGCGCTGCGCATGTTACGCCAGCGGGCGTGGGCGGAAGAGATTCTGCACGAATGCTACATCACGGTCTGGCACAACGCCGCGTCATTTAACAGTGCGCTAAGTTCGCCGCTTACCTGGATGACGCACATTGTACGCAACCGCTGTATTGACTGGCTGCGCAGCGGCTATGCCAGACAATTCCATGCCGATGAAGCCTGGCTCGACGATTTAAGCAGCACGCCGGGTGACGTCAGTCTGGATGAGCAGCACGATCGCCAGGTTGCCCGCCTGCACCACTGTCTGCAGCATTTGAGCAGTGAACAGCGCCAGTCGATCGCGCTGGCCTATTATCAGGGCTTATCACATAGCGACATTGCCGGGTGGCTGCAGCAGCCGGTCGGCTCGGTTAAAAGCTGGATTCGACGTGGCCTGGACCATCTGCGGGAGTGTGTTAGACGATGAGTGACAAGGTGCAGCGGGATGACGCCCTGGCGGCGGAGTACGCCCTCGGCACGCTGCGCGGCAGCGCGCGATTGCGCTTTCAGCGCAGGCTGCAGGCCGAGCCGGTGCTGGCGGCGCAGGTCGCCCGCTGGCAGACGCTGCTGGCGGGTCTCGACCAGGTTCAGCCGCCCGTCACACCGCCGGAAACGCTGTGGAAAAAAATTGCCCTTTCCCTGCCGCCCGACAAGCGCGTCGCGCCCGCACGCCGGACGCTGCCGTGGCTGGCTGCCGCCTGCGTCGCGCTGGGCTTCGCGCTGTCGGCTTACTGGCTGCGCGAGCCGGTTATGACGCCGCTGGCCGTGCTGACCGATGCACAACACAGTCAGCAATGGGTGGTGAGCGCCAGCCGCCGGCAGGACGTGATCAGTCTGGCGCCGCTGCAGGTCAGCGCGGTCAGGGCGGATCAGAGTCTGGAACTGTGGCTGATTCCGCCTGGCCGGGCGCCAGTTTCACTCGGTCTGGTCACCGGAAGTGCGCCGCAGCAGTATCCGATTGAGAAACAGCAGTCGCTGGTTAAGGCTACGCTGGCGATCAGTCTCGAGCCGCACGGCGGTTCGCCAACCGGACGTCCTACTGGCCCGGTGCTGTACAGTGTGAATTTATAATCGGTGATGGTCACGGGTGAAATTAGCGTTAACACGGCAGCGTTTATTATTTGTTGACGCCCAGCGTGTTGCAGGCGGAGTGCTGTTAATCATTGCGGCGCGACTTAAGCTAAATTAACGGGCACTGAACGCTCAATTTCAGCAAACGGCAAAAACAATGAAAGTTTATTTATCCGCCGGCGAGCCTGGCTGCCGCGGCCCGGCGAAATAACCCTCGTATAAATTAATCTGGCGTGTCTTCGGGAAAGAAATATTTTATCGACGATTCATTTTCTTTTTCAGAATTCCCTGCCATGCTTAAAACGCTAAACCATAGTACGCGATATTATCGCGAACAATAAATAATAACGCTCGACACCATTGTGTCTTAAACGACACCGGGGAAACTCACCATGCAATTTCTTAAAAACTTCACCATTCGCCGGGTTGTGCAGTGCATCCTGGTCGCGGCGCTGCTGATTGTGGCGCTGGCCGGGATCTATGGCAGCACGGTGCTGCGCGACATGCATCAGCGCGAACTGCATAACGCCACCCTGACCAGCCAGCTGCTGTTTCTCAATCGCGCCAGTTTAGTGATGGCATCGGGAACCACGGCGGCGAAAGCGGCCGTAGCGGCCGATGCCCCGGCCGATAGCGACTGGGCAGCGCTGCGTGCCGCCCTCACCGCATCGCCAGTAGACTTTGCGGTGCCTGCGGCTGAGCGCCTGCAATTCCTGCAGCGCGACATCGCAGCGAATAACCATGCCGACCAGTCCGATCGCCAGCGTCTGCAAATGGCCTTTGGCATTGCTGCACTGCTGATGCTCGCGCTGCTGCTGTTCTGTGACCGGTTTCTGGTCACGCATCTGGTACGGCCGCTGGGTTCGCTGCGGGAACATTTCCACGGCATCGCCGCTGGCGATCTTACGCGGGAACCGCAGGATTTTGGCCGCAACTGTGTGGGTCAGCTGATTCCGCTGGTCAGGCTGATGCAGCAGAGCCTGCTGACCACGGTGCGTGCCGTGCATGACAACACCGACGTGCTACGCAAGGAGTCTGCGGATATCGCCAGCGGCAATGCCGATCTGTCCGACCGCACCACCCGCCAGGCGGCTGCGCTCGAGCAGACCTCGGCCAGCATGGAGCAGCTTAGCGCCACCGTAGAGAAAAATGCCCACAGCGCGGGCGAAGCGCGCGAGCTGGCTGAGGATGCGGCGCGCACCACGCGCGACGGCGAAGCGCTGGTCAAAAGCGTGTCAGCGATGATGGCCGATATCGCCGCCGAAGCCGATAAAATCCGTCAGTTTACCGCCACGGTTAACAGCATCGCGTTTCAGACCAATATTCTGGCACTGAACGCGGCTGTTGAAGCCGCCCGCGCCGGCGAGCAGGGACGCGGCTTCGCCGTGGTGGCCGCTGAAGTGCGCACGCTGGCACAACGCAGCGCCAGCGCCGCGAAGGAGATCGAAGGGCTGATTAATGGCACCGTGACGCGCGTTGGCGAGGGCGCGCAGACCGCGCAGCGCGCCGGCGCCATCATGGACAGCGCCACGCAAAGCGTTTCCGCCGTCACGTCGCTGATTGGCCAGATTGCGCTGGCGTCAGACGAACAGAGCAAAGGCATTGCCCAGGTTACGCTGGCCGTGACCGATCTGGATCGCGTCACCCAGCAGAATGCCGCCCTGGTGAAAGAGATTGCCGCCTCGGCCGGCAGCCTGAATGGCCGTACCGGAACGCTGGCTGCGGTGATCAGTCATTTTAACTTTTCTGACAGCCCGCTGGACAGCGCTCAGCCCGCCGGCCAGCGCCCCGTTTCAGCCACCGGCAGCTTCGCGACAGAAAAGCTTGCCGTCTCTGACCCGGCATAGCTCGCAGCCGATAATCATACCGCCAGGGACAGGCCACAGAAAGAGAAGAACTTATGAGCCATCAATCATTGCAGCACATCGTTCCGGTTCAGACTGATGTGCGTGACTTACGCATCGCCACGGGCATGACCCAACTGCACGCGGCTGAACGCTTCGACCTTAGCCTGCGGGTCTGGCAGATGAAGGAGTCCGCAGCAAAACCGTCGCCGCTCAGTCAGGGAGAATATGAGTTTTTGCTGCTGCTGGCAGGAAAACATCCTTATTTTAGTCTGACGGCCAGAACCCGTTAATACCGTGCGCGCTGGCCATTGCGTCAGCGCCACCGGCGATAACCGGGGATCCGCTTCCTCCACCCGGCGTGATTCATGCGTCAAGTCTCTTTAGCGCTGACGCCCGGGGCACGATTCACCTGTGCTGTCTGCTGATAAAAGGCGTCGAGACGGGCGCGAAAGCGCGCCGGATCGTGCTGGTCTTTAATTCTTTGCAGCGCCCGCGCCGAGCGGGTGCTGATCGCCTCGCGCTGCGCCATTATCTGCGTGATGATCTGTTTGAGCTGCGCAATAATTCTGGCCCTGATCGCCTGTTTCTCCTGCGCTGAAGCGATGGTGATTTCAAACATATCATTTAGCGGACAGTCAATAAGCCAGCCGGCCGAAGCCGGGTTTATTTCCGGCAGTGCGCGCACATTAGTGGTAATGACCGGACAGCCGCACGCCTGCATTTCCAGCACTGAAAAGCCGTAGGTATCCTGCCAGGTCGGTAATAATCCCACATCGGTCTGTTCGAGCATTTTCATCAGCCGATCATTTTGCAAAAATGTTTCATGCCTGAAGATTGCCTGCTGATTAATCAGGTCTTCAATCCGCTGATGAAATTGCGCGTCATCCTGCTGCGCGCCGTGCGCGATATTATAGCGATGCTTCAGGTTGCCCGTTAAATTCACCTGCACGCTGTCGGGGTGAATGATGCCTTCTGCCAGCAACTCGCTAAACGCCAGCACCACTTCCGCCCCACCTTTACGATAAAACTCATTGCCGACAAAGCTGAACGTCAGCTTCGCCTGATTCACCGGCCTGACCCGATCACAGATAATTGCCTGCGGCGGATGCAGCGTATGCAGTTTAGGCAAAATGGCTGCAGCCTGCTGCGGAAACGCCTGTAACAGCTTGATTTGAATCTTTTTCGTTGCGTCGGAAATGGCCAGCAGCGCCGTACATTGCGGTGCCGCGATCAGTTTGAGTTGTTTCTGCAATTGTGGATTATGCAGTTTGGCCATGCCCGGCACCGGCAGCACGCGCGGAATTTCGGTTTCAAATGTCGCCATCCAGCGTTTTTTCGTGCAAGCCACTTCATTAAAAAGATGGATGATTTGCGCATCGTCCGGCACCGAGAACGGTAGCGGCGCGAAAATAAACAACTTATTGGCTTTGCGGATTTTCTGCCTGACGGCGTTACGATAAAACCAGGTATTTTTATATTTCAGATTGAGATAATGGTGTGAATCGTTGACGATGATATTTCTCTTTTCCGGATAACCTTTCCCATTTACGATTATTTTCATACGTGCCCCGGCACAGGAAAAATAAGCATAGCTGGCAGTATATTCCTCGCCAGTCACAAATCCAGCGAGCAAGTAAACCCGCGCTAAACAATAAGAAAATACACATTTTGTGACAGGTAATAACATCAGCCAGCCTGAATAAAATACAGGCGCGGCCGGTAAAGAATATTAATCAATACAAAATTCGCGGAATTTATAAAAATGGCTAACGCGTTGATTTTCATTTAACGCTGGCCATATTATGACAGTTTCGTGTCAATATTTGATGTTGAAGCTTAATCTTTATTTTCTGCTGGCCCGCCATGCATAAGCAGAACGATGATCACAGGCCGGCTGAAAATCGGTAAGCAGCGGTAACAGAAACGTGGCGAGTAATGATCTGACGCCGGGCGGGCGACAGGCTTAGCGGCCCTGCACCAGCTGCGGCGGCACGATTAACGTCTGCACATCGGCCTGTGGCTGCGCCAGGCGCTGTAATATGCGTTCTGCCGCGCGCCGCCCGACGATGCGCGCTTCACTGCTGACAAACGTCAACGCCGGATCGTTCAGCTCAGGCTGCGGATCGTCATTGAAGCCGACCAGCGCCAGCTGCTGGGTGTAGTAACTGTCCACGGCATCTTCCCCGAGGGTGCGGCCGCTGCGCAGCGCGCCGAAATAGCAGCCGAGCGTGGTGCTGGCATTGTGGGCCAGGATAGCAGTAATACGCGGATGCTGATGCAGCAGCGCCTGCGTCAGCGCGGAGACGCTCTGCTGGCGATCGTCACATTCGATAATCCAGTCCGGGCGAAACGGCAAACCGTACTGCAGCAGCGTGGCGCAATAGCCGCCGATACGTTCGGCGCGCGTCAGTGACGAACCCAGACCGCCCACCCAGGCAATGCGCTGATGTCCCTGTTTGATCAGATACTCGGTGGCCATCCGCGCCGCCTGGCTGTTATCCGGACGCAGCGAATCGACTTTCTCCAGACTGCTGGCGCGCGCGGCGCAGATCAGCGCAATATTTTGCTCCTGCGCCTGCAGCCGCAGCGATTCCGCCTGCGCCACCGCGCCGCCCAGCACAATGCCATCGGCGCCCTGTGCCGCCAGCGAATCAAAACAGCGCTGCAGATGCTGGCCATGCTGGCCACTCTGCGTCAGCACCAGCACTTTGCCCTGCTGCTCCAGCACCTCGCTCAGCCCCGCCGTCATTGCTGCATAAAAGGGCTGGCTGAGATCGCGCACGATCAGGCCAATCACCCCGCTCTCACCGCCGCGCAGCATGGAGGCCGAGCGATTACGCACATAGCCGAGTTGCTCAATCGCCTGATTCACCCGCGCGGCGGTGGCGGGTGAAATGCGCCCTTTGCCGGACAGCACCAGCGATACCGTGCTGACCGATACGCCAGCGGCCTGCGCGACATCATGGATGGTGATTTTCTGCTGGGACATAGTGTGACGCTTTTCGTTGCCGGAAAATTCAAAGAGGTAAAACGTTACACTGATTCGCATAAAAATAAAGCCTGATGCTCGTCACGCTTTGTGATTATCACCACAAAAAGCCGTGATAAAACGTTTTATCATCCTCCACCACTTTACCCGCTTGTTACTTTTTAGCCAGGAGAGACTATGCCTCACAGCCAACCCAAAATGTCGCTCTGGGAATTTTTCCAGAGCCTGGGGAAAACCTTCATGCTACCCGTGGCGCTGCTGTCGTTTTGCGGCATCATGCTGGGGATCGGCAGTTCGCTCAGCAGCCATGATGTACTGACGTTGATTCCGCTGCTCGACCAGCCGTTCCTGCAATACCTGTTTATCTGGATGGCGAAAATCGGCTCATTTGCCTTTAGCTATTTGCCGGTGATGTTTGCCATCGCCATCCCGCTGGGCATGGCGCGCGAAAACAAAGGCGTGGCGGCGTTTGCCGGCTTCGTCGGCTTTGCGGTGCTCAATCTCAGCGTTAACTTCTGGCTGAACATCAACGGGATTCTGCCGACTACCGATGCGGCGGTGCTGAAAGCCAATAACGTGCAGAACATTCTCGGCATTCAGTCCATCGACACCGGTATTCTCGGCGCGGTGATTGTCGGCATTGTGGTGTTCTGGCTGCACGAGCGTTTTCACAATATTCGCCTGCCGGATGCGCTGGCATTCTTCGGCGGCACGCGCTTTGTGCCGATTATCACCACCGTGGTGATGGGCCTGCTGGGGCTGGTGGTACCGCTGATCTGGCCTTTCTTTGCGCGCGCGATCACCGGTCTTGGCTGGATGATCAACAGCGCGGGCGAATTCGGCCCGATGATCTTCGGCACCGGAGAACGTCTGCTGCTGCCGTTTGGCCTGCAGCATATTCTGGTGGCGATTATTCGCTTCACCGATGCCGGTGGCACCATGGAGGTGTGTGGTCACAGCGTCAGCGGCGCGCTGACCATCTTCCAGGCGCAGCTGGCGTGTCCGGAAACTCACGGCTTCGCGGAAAGCGCTACCCGCTTCCTGTCGCAGGGTAAAATGCCGGCATTCCTTGGCGGCCTGCCGGGGGCAGCGCTGGCGATTTATCACTGCGCGCGCCCGGAAAACCGACACAAAATTAAGGGCCTGCTGATTTCGGGCGTGGTTGCCTGCGTGGTCGGCGGCACCACCGAACCGATCGAGTTCCTGTTCCTGTTTGTCGCACCGGTACTGTATCTGATCCACGCGCTGCTGACCGGTCTCGGCTTCACCGTGATGGCGATGCTTGGCGTGACCATCGGTAATACCGACGGTAACGTGATCGACTTCTTCGTGTTTGGCGTGCTGCACGGCCTTTCTACCAAATGGTACTGGGTGCCGGTGATTGCCGCCGTGTGGTTTGTGGGTTACTACGCCATCTTCCGTTTCGCCATCACCCGCTTCAACATCAAAACACCTGGCCGCGAAGCAGAAACCAGCCGCGTTGAGCAGCAGGTCAGCCGCGCCGGCGTGGGCAAATCCGGCTACAACACGCCAGCGATTCTCGCGGCGCTGGGTGGCGTTGACAACATCACCTCGCTGGATAACTGCCTGACGCGCCTGCGCCTGTCGGTGGCCGACATGAGCAAGGTCGACGATGCCGCGCTAAAAGCCAACGGCGCCATCGGCGTGGTGCACCTCAATCAGACCAATCTGCAGGTAGTCATTGGCCCGCAGGTGCAGTCGGTCAAAGATGAAATGGCCCATCTGATGAGCGCGACGGTGTAAACATGCAGGCGTTTAATTTTGATCGGGTAGTGGATCGCCATGGCAGCTGGTGCACGCAGTGGGACTTTGTCGCCGACCGCTTTGGCGTGCCAGATCTGCTGCCCTTCACCATCTCGGACATGGATTTCGCCACCGCTCCCTGCATCATTGACGCGTTGCAGCAGCGGCTGAATCACGGCGTGCTGGGCTACAGCCGCTGGCAGCACGAGGATTTCCTCTCCGCCCTGCAGCACTGGATGCGCAGCCGCTTTGCCAGCGAGATCGCGGCAGAGTCGCTGGTGTATGGCCCGTCGGTGATTTATATGGTGGCGCAGCTGCTGCGCCACTGGACGCAGGCGGAGGATGAAGTGCTGATTCATACGCCCGCCTATGATGCGTTTTACCAGACAATCATCGGGAATCAGCGCAGGGTGCTGGAACTGCCGTTGCAGCGCACTGGCGACACATGGCGCTGTGATATGGCTCAGCTGGAAACCCTGCTGGCGCGGCCGCGCTGTAAAGTGATGCTGCTGTGTAGCCCGCACAATCCCACCGGCAAAGTGTGGCAGCGCGCAGAGCTGCAGCAGATGGCGGCACTGTGCGAACGGCATGGCGTGAGCGTGATCAGCGACGAAATCCATATGGATATGGTGCTGAGCGAGGCGCGCCACACGCCGTGGTGCGAGGTGGCACAAGGCCGCTGGGCGCTGTTTACCTCGGCCTCGAAGAGCTTCAATATTCCGGCGCTGACCGGCGCCTGGGGCATTATTCCGCACGCGGACGATCGCCGGGCGTGGTTTCACGCGCTGAAGCAGCAGGACGGGCTGTCGTCACCGGCGGTGATGGCGCTGGCTGCGACTATTGCCGCCTACCGTCACGGCGCACCCTGGCTCGACGCGCTGCGCGATTATCTGCGCGCCAATATGCAGCACATTGCGCAACGGCTCAACGCGGCGTTTGCCGGGCTCAACTGGCAACCGCCGCAGGCCACTTATCTGGCATGGATTGACACCGCGCCGCTGGCCATTGATGACGTCGCGCTGCAGCAGCGGCTGATCCAGCAGCATAAGGTGGCGATTATGCCAGGCAGCACTTACGGCAGCGCCAGCCGCAGCTATCTGCGTCTCAATGCTGGCTGCCCGCGCAGCAAGCTGGATGACGGCCTGGACCGGCTGATTGCCGCACTGCAATCGTTCTGAACGGGGGCGGATGCTGATTAATTCAGCATCCGCTGCCCGGTTTGCGCAAATCACTGGCGCGGTTGCGCAAGATGTTTTTATAATGGTCTGCACTTTACGTTAATTCAGCGAGTGCGACATGATTGATGCGAAACTTCCCCTCACCGACCTTCACCGCCACCTCGATGGCAATATCCGCGCCCAGACCATCCTTGATTTAGGTCGCCAGTTCAATCTTGCGCTGCCCGCCGATACGCTGGATACGCTGCGTCCGCACGTGCAGGTGACCGCCAACCAGCCGGACCTGGTGAGCTTCCTGCAGAAGCTTGACTGGGGCGTCAAAGTGCTGGGCGATCTCGATGCCTGCCGCCGCATTGCGCTGGAAAACGTCGCTGACGCCGCGCAGGCCGGTATCCATTATGCTGAGCTGCGCTTCTCACCGGGCTATATGGCGATGAACCATCAGCTGCCGATTGCTGGCGTGGTGGAAGCGGTGATTGATGGCGTGCGCGCGGGCGTGCAGCAGTACGGCGTTGATGTGAAGCTGATTGGCATCATGAGCCGCACCTTCGGCGAAGAAGCCTGCCTGCGCGAGCTGGAAGGTCTGCTGGCGCACCGCGACGGCATCACCGCCGTCGATCTGGCCGGTGACGAACTGGGCTTCCCGGGCAGCGAATTCCTCAGCCACTTTAACCGCGCCCGCGATGCCGGATTCCGCATCACCGTGCATGCCGGTGAAGCCGCCGGACCGGAGAGCATCTGGCAGGCGATCCGCGAGCTGGGCGCTGAGCGCATCGGTCACGGTGTCAAAGCGATTGAAGACCGCGCGCTGATGGATTTCCTCGCCGAACAGCGCATTGGCGTTGAATCCTGCCTGACGTCGAACATTCAGACCAGCACCGTGGCCTCGCTGGCCAGCCATCCGCTGAAGGCGTTCCTGCAGCACGGCATTCTGGCAACCATCAACACTGACGATCCGGCGGTACAGGGCATTGAGCTGGCGCATGAATATGAGGTCGCTGCGCCACAGGCGGGCCTGAGCGCCGCCGAGATTCGCCAGGCGCAGGAGAACGGCATCGCTATCGCCTTTTTAACCGAGGCGGAGAAAGCCGCGCTGCGCCAGCGCGTGGCGGCATAAGCCATAAAAAAGGAGCGCAGATTGCGCTCCTTGTTGATCGGCTGGCGATAACGCCGTCCGGTTTACTTCAGGGACAGTGTCTGGCGTTTCTCCGCCGACTGCAAGCCAAGCTCAATCAGCTCCATCACCTGAATCGCCTCTTCCGCCGTAACCGGGTTGGCACCGTTACCGGCAATGGCGTCGCGGATCGCCGCATAATAGGCCGGATAGTTGCCCGGCAGCGTCAGCAGCTCTTTCTCCACCATCACGTCGCCCTCGGCCAGCGTCAGCGTGCCGTTGCGCATGTCGTAGCCCCACTCTTCACGCGGCGGACGTTCACCCGCTTTCAGACGGTCCTCCTGCGGATCGAGCCCGTACTTAACGTAGCTGCCACGCGTGCCGTGCACCACAAAACGCGCCGATTCCGCGGCCACCAGCATGCTGGCGTGCAGCACCACGCGCCGGGTGGGATAAGTCAGCACCGCATGGAAGTAATCGGTGGTTTGCGCGCCCGGACGCAGTTCAGCCATGTCGACGTTGATCGCCACCGGCGGTCCAAACAGCTGCAACGCCTGGTCCAGCACGTGCGGTCCAAGATCGAACCAGATTCCGCTGCCCGGGCCTTTCATTTCGCGCCAGCGCTGACGCACTTCCGGACGGAAACGGTCAAAGTGCGACTCCAGATAGCGCACCTCGCCCAGCGTGCCGTCGTTCAGCAGCGTTTTCAGCGTCAGGAAATCGCTGTCCCAGCGGCGGTTGTGGAACACTGACAGCAGCAGCCCTTTGGCTTTGGCCAGCTGATCGAGCTCACGCGCCTGTGACAGTGTCACGGTAAACGGTTTATCGACCACCACATGCTTGCCGGCATTAAGTGCCGCTTTGGCGAGCGGGAAATGGGTGTCGTTCGGGGTAGGAATTACAATCAGGTGCAGCGTCGGGTCATCCAGCAGCGCCTGGGGATCGGCCACCACCTGCACCGACGGCCAGTCAGCGTGCACTTTACTGGCATCGCTGCTGGAGATCGCCGCCAGCTCAACGTCTGGCGTACCGGCGATCAGCGGCGCATGGAAGGTTTTGCTGGCAAATCCGTAGCCGATCAGGCCGACACGTAGTTTATCGCTCATTCTCATTCCTCTTGTTCGTGACCTGACTGATTTAAGACGAATCAGTCAGTAAGAACAAGGCGGAATCACCTGAAAGCTCAGGAGATCGCACTCCGTGCCGGTTGCCAGCTCTCCTGGGCCACCAGCGCGTCGTGCGCATCCTGACTGCGGCGGCGGAAATCGCTCGGACTGACGCCCACCCGCTTGCGGAAGACGCGCGAGAAGTAGAGCTGGTCGTCGTAGCCGACCTCGCGCCCCACCGAGGCGATCGGTTCCTGAGTGGTTTGCAACAGCAGCTTGGCGCGGATCACCCGCTGATCTTCGCGCCAGCGTAACAGGTTGATTCCCATCTGCTCGCGGAACAGGTGGGCCAGACGCGACGGCGACAGACAGACGTGGCGCGCCACTTCCTCGATTTTCACCTCGCTGGCCAGATGATTGGTGACGTACTGGCAGGCTTCAATCACGCGCGGGTCGCGAATTTGCTGATGGCTGCGCGGATCCTCTTCCACCGCGCGCAGCAGCAGGCGCTCCAGCAGGTTCATCGCCAGCTCTTCGGCAAAGCGACGCCCGGAGTTGTGCGTCTGTTCGATGCTGGCAAACAGGCGGTCAAATTCGGCGCGCAGCGCTTCCGGCAACCGCAGCCGGCCAACGCCCTGGTTCTGATCCTGCCACTGCAGCCAGTCGGTCCAGTAGGCGCGTGGACGGAAATAGACCCAGCGATGATGCCAGCACGGACTGTCCGGCGCGCGGCCATAGTAGTGCGGCGTTTTCGGCTGAAACAGCAGCAGGTCGCCTGGCTCGCAGTCAAAAGCTGACTCGCCGTCAAAGACCCGTCCCTGACCTTTGATGGTCAGATTGAGGATGTAACCTTTCATGCCGTGCGGGCGATCGATAAAAAAATCGAGCTGATCGCCGGCGTTGATCGGCGTCAGTCCGGCCACCAGCCAGGCGTTAAACGGATAGCCCGGCAGTAAAGGATTTTGCTGTTCACTCGGCGCTTCGCGGTGGTACATAAGGATCTCCCGGTTCGCGTGACGTTGGGGCGCAGCGTTGCGGCTGCGCCCGCGGGATCAGGCGGTTCTGCTTTTCTGTTTGTAGCGGTCAAAGATCACCGCCGCTAACAGTATCAAACCGCGCACCACATACTGTGAGAATGGCGAGATATTCAATAAATTCATCGCATTCTCGACGGTACCCAGAATCAATACCCCGGCGACCACGTAGGAGATCTTGCCAATACCGCCCTTCAGCGACACGCCGCCCAGCACGCAGGCGGAGATAACGATCAGCTCATAACCGAGCGAGGTCATCGGCTGACCGCTGGTCATGCGTGAAGCCAGGATAATGCCGGCCGCCGCTGATACCAGCCCGGAAAGGATAAAGATGATGATGCGCGTGCGCACCACCGGCACCCCGGCCAGCCGCGCCGCTTCCTCGTTGCCACCAATCGCCAGCGTGTTGCGGCCAAAGGTGGTTTTGTTCAGCAGGAAACCGAACACGATCATGGTGGCGATGGTCAGCCAGATCGGTGCCGGCACGCCCAGCCAGTTGGCGTAGCCGAGGGTGAAAAAACGTTCATCCTCAATCCCCACCGCTTTACCGTCGGAGAAGATATAGGCCAGGCCGCGCACAATCTGCATGGTCGCCAGCGTGGTAATCAGCGCGTTAATCTTCAGACGCGCAATCACGAAGCCGTTAACGAAACCGGTGGCCATACCGAGCAGCAGGCCGGCGGCGACGCCGATCCACAGGCTTTCGGTCATGTTAATCACCACGGCGGTGACGACGCCAGCGCAGGCAATCACCGACGCCACCGACAGGTCGAAATCGCCGGAGGCGAGGCAGAACAGCATGCCGCACGCCACCATGCCGGACATCGACATCGCCAGGCCCAGCCCTTTCATGTTGATAAAGGTGCCAAAATTAGGCACGAAGATGGCGCAGACGATAAACAGCAGCGCAAACACCACCAGCATGCCGAAGTTGTCCCAGATGCGCCCGAGCTGCAGGCCACTGCGCTGCACCGGTGGCGTATTGGACGTGGTAGATGAAGCCATTTTTACTCTCCTTTACCTCAGGCCACGGCGGCCGCTTGAGTGGTTTTCGGCATGGCCAGGCTCAGCGTCAGCTGCTCCGTGGCGGCGTCGTGGGGCAGTTCACCGGCAATCTCACCTTCGCGCATTACTACGATGCGGTCGGCCAGTCCCATCACTTCGGGCAGATCGCTGGAGGCAAACAGCACCGCGATCCCTTTGTTCGCCAGCTGATAAATCAGGTTGTAGATTTCATGTTTGGCGCCGACATCAATGCCGCGCGTCGGTTCGTCGAGCAGGATCACGTTCATCTCCTCCGACAGCCAGCGGCCCAGAATCGCCTTCTGCTGGTTGCCACCGGACAGATTCATGATCAGCTGATGCGCGCCCGGCGTTTTGATGTTCAGCGAGCGAATGTGGTGGTCCGCGTTTTTCGCTTCCCAGCCCGGCTTGATCAGACAGCCGGCACTCAGGTTGTGGCGGCGCGCGCTGATATTGATGTTCTCGCGCACCGAGTGCACCGGGATGATGCCTTCGGCTTTGCGATCTTCCGGGCACAGCATGATGCCGGCGCGGATGGCATCAATCGGTTCGCGGATGTTGAGCTGCTTACCGTCCAGCGTGACCGTGCCTGCGCGCAGCCGGGTGGCACCAAACAGCCCTTTCATCAGTTCGCTGCGGCCGGCACCGACCAGTCCAAACAGACCGACAATTTCTCCGGCGCGCACCGTCAGCGATATCGGCATCCGCACGCCTTTCGCTTCCACCTGTTCCAGCTGCAGACGCACGGGGCCCAGCTCACGTGGCGCGTAGCCATAGATATCTCCGAGGTTGCGTCCGACCATCGCCTCCACCAGATCGTCATGGTGGGTATTGGCCATATCCGTGAAGGTGCGCACGTAGCGCCCATCCTTAAACACCGTAATGGCATCGCTCAGCGCGAAAATTTCTTCCATGCGATGCGACACATACAGCACCACCCGGCCCTGCTCGCGCAGCTGGCGAATCACGCGGAACAGATGCTCAATTTCGCGCGCCGACAGCGAACTGGTCGGCTCATCAAAGGCGATGATGCGCGCGTTGCGCGCCAGCGCTTTGGCGATTTCGACCATCTGCCACTGACCGAGCGACAGGTATTTCAGCGGCATGTCGGGATCGATATCCATGCCAAGATTTTTCAGCTGCAGACCGGCTTCGTAGCGCAGCAGCTTGCGGTTAACCAGCCCGCGCTTGCGCGGCAGCTGGCCAAGATAGATGTTCTCCGCCACGCTCATCTCCGGTACCAGATGCAGCTCCTGGTAAATGATCGCTACACCGGCATCCAGCGCATCAACGGTATTGCTGAAGCTTTTCGCTGTGCCTTTGATGCGGATTTCGCCGCCGCTGGGCTGATAGCTGCCGCTGAGGATTTTCAGCAGCGTGGATTTTCCCGCGCCGTTTTCTCCCATCAGCGCGTGCACTTCCCCGGCGCGGCACTGAAAAGAGATATCCTGCAGCGCTTTCACGCCAGGGAAGGTTTTGCTGATGCCATGAAATGACAGAAATGCTGGATCCGTGTTCATGGGAACTCCTGAGCCTCTATATTTCGCACCGTAGCGGCGTTGGCTGCGCACATTTACCCCGGTCACTGACTTCAGTAAGCTCCCGGGGATAAACGTGCCTGCCGCCTTGCTACAGCACGAACTATGCCGGCTGCCTGTTAATTAACATCACATTGAGGACGGCTTAAAACCGACTTACATCAGCCCTTTCTTCGCCAGCTCGGTTTTGAAATTGTCGCGGGTGATCAGCACCACGTCGGTCACTTCGGTGAATTTCGCTGGCTCCTGCCCTTTGGTCACCCAGTTGTAGAGCATTTCGCTGCTCTTATAGCCGTGCACGTCCGGGCTCGGCAGCAGGGAACCGTAGAAGCCGGTTGGCGCGCCTTTTGACAGCTCGCTTACCGCATCCACGCCGTTGATGCCGATGCCGATCACGTCCGGTGCCTTGAAGCCCTGGCCTTCGGTGGCGCGCACGCCGCCCAGCACGGTGTTGTCGTTCATGCCGACAATCAGCCAGTGCTTCACTTCCGGATGCTGCACCAGCAGCGAGTTACCGGCGTCAAACGCGCCCGGGATATCGTTGGATTTGGTCGGCACCTGATAAATCTGTTTCTCCGGGAAGCCGGCGGCTTTCAGCGCGGCCATTGAGCCACCGGTGCGGCGGCGTGCGGTATCCAGTTCGTTAGCGGTAATCGCCATCACGGCGGTTTGCTTCACATCCCAGCCGCGTTTCTGCATCTCTTTGTACAGCTCCTGGCCCTGACGCTCGCCGATTTTGGTCGCCGCCATCATCACCAGCGGTACGGTATCCATTGGCTTGCCTTTGGCGGTGACAAACTGGTCGTCCACGGCAATCACTTTCAGGTCATAGCTGCGTGCTTTGGCGACGATAGCCGAGCCCAGCTTGGGATCCGGGGTACAGATGACAAAGCCTTTGGCGCCGCTCGCCGCCAGGCTATCGATAGCGTTCAGGGTTTTTTCACCGTCCGGCACGGCAATTTTGATCACTTCAAAGCCGAGATCTTTGCCGGCCTTATCGGCGAATTTCCACTCGGTCTGGAACCAGGGTTCCTCCGGCTGTTTGACGAGAAAACCGAGCTTCATGGTCTCGGCGATAGCGGATTGTGACATAAGCGCGGCGAGGCCTGCGGCCGCCAGTGCTTTAGTGAATTTATGCATGATGCTCTCCGGCACAATGGTGTTTTATCGCTGTTATCAACGAATCGGTGTAAACGCTACCAATCAGATTTCACGTTCGGGTACAGCGCAAAATCAGCGCGTTAGCTCAAAGGTTGTACAAAGGCTGTGCAAACGCTGGGCTAGTTGTAGCGGGAAAAGCGCGGAAAAATGTAGAGCGGTATCACATCCCAAAACGATGACTAAATCCTCCATATATTCAGCAAAATTAACCGGACATTAACTTTTGCTGTCGATCACACAACCCCGCCGATGACAGAAAAGTGCATATTCTCAGCCGCTGATGACTAACCGCCGCCCGCGCCCCATTCCAGGATAGAGCGAGACAACTCACACAGGAGAATCCCGATGAGCGCGGGTGCCATAACAATTGGGCTGGATTTCGGCAGTGACTCGGTACGGGCGCTGGCCGTGGAGTGCCACAGCGGTAAAGAGCTGGAAAAGGCGGTGGTCAACTATCCGCGCTGGGCAAAGGGTGAATTCTGCGATGCCCACGCCAACCGCTTTCGTCATCATCCTCAGGATTATATTGATGCGCTGGAGCAGGCGATCGTCAGCGTGGTGCAGGCGTTAAGTCCGGCGCAGCGCGCCGCGGTGGTGGGTATTGGCGTCGATTCTACCGGCTCGACGCCGGCCCCCATCGATCGCGACGGCAACGTCCTCGCGCTGCGTCCGGAATTCGCCAGCAATCCCAACGCCATGTTTGTGCTGTGGAAAGATCACACCGCCATAGAAGAAGCCGAAGAGATCAACCGCCTGTGCCGCAGCGGCCAGTTCACCGACTATACCCGCTACATCGGCGGCGTTTACTCCTCCGAATGGTTCTGGGCCAAAATTTTGCACGTGTCGCGTGCCGATGCCGCAGTGCGTGAGGCGGCGGTGTCGTGGGTAGAGCTGTGCGACTGGGTGCCCGCGCTGCTGAGCGGCACCACCGCACCGGCCGAACTGCGGCGCGGACGCTGCGCCGCGGGGCACAAATCACTGTGGCATCCGGAGTGGCAGGGTTTACCGCCGGCGGCGTTCTTTCGCGCGCTCGATCCCATGCTGGTGGAACAGCTCGATTCGCCGCTGTTCAGCGATACCTTTACCGCCGATGTGCCGGTCGGCACGCTGTCGGGCGAATGGGCGCAGCGTCTTGGCCTGTCAGAACAGGTGGTGCTGTCCGGTGGCGCCTTTGACTGCCACATGGGCGCGGTTGGCGCGGGCGCACAGCCGTACACGCTGGTGAAAGTCATCGGCACCTCGACCTGCGACATCCTGATCGCCGACAGCGAACAGGTGGGCGATCGCGCGATCAAAGGCATCTGCGGTCAGGTCGACGGCAGCGTAATGCCGGGCGCCATCGGCTGTGAAGCCGGACAATCGGCGTTCGGCGACATCTATGCCTGGTTCAGTCGCCTGCTCGGCTGGCCTTTGCAGCAGGCGGCGCAGCGCCATCCTGAATTACAGCCGCAGCTGGCCGCGCTGCAGCAGGATTTGATCCGCCAGCTGACCGACGCCTGGGCGGCAAATCCGCAACTCGATCACCTGCCGGTGGTGCTGGACTGGTTTAACGGTCGCCGCACGCCGGACGCCAACCAGCGCCTGAAAGGCGTGATTACCGACCTCAACCTCGGCACCGATGCGCCGGCGCTGTTCGGTGGCCTGATTGCCGCCACCGCCTTCGGCGCGCGCGCCATCATGGAGTGCTTCGAGCAGCAGCAGATTCCGGTGCAGAACATCCTGACGCTCGGCGGCATTGCGCGCAAATCCCCTGCCATCATGCAGGCCTGCTGCGATGTGATGAACCGGCCGCTGGACATTGTCGCTTCCGATGAGTGCTGCGCGCTGGGCGCGGCGATTTTTGCCGCCGTTGCCGCCGGCGTTTACCCCGATGTGCCGGCGGCGCAGCAGGTGATGGCCAGTCCGATTGCCGTCACCCTGCAGCCGGACAGCGCGCGCGTGGCGACTTATCAGCAGCTTTATCAACGTTATCAACACTGGTGCCAGGCGGCTGAACCGCAGTACGCCGCGCGCGCCGCATCCGCTAAGTAAAGGAGCGATGAATGGAACAGAAAGTCTGGTTTGTGATTGGTACACAGCATCTCTACGGAGCGGAAACCCTGCGCCAGGTTGAGCAGCATGCGCGCCAGGTGATGGACGGCCTGAACCAGGCCGGTACGCTGCCGGTGCCGCTTGAGCTGAAGCCGCTGGTGAAATCACCGGATGAAGCGCTGGCGCTGTGCCGCGAGGCCAATCACGACAGCCAGTGCGTCGGTATCATTACCTGGCTGCATACCTTTTCGCCGGCAAAAATGTGGATTGGCGGACTGAGTATTTTGCATAAGCCGCTGCTGCAGTTTCACACCCAGTTCAATGCGGAAATTCCGTGGGACAGCATGGACATGGACTTCATGAACCTGAACCAGACCGCGCACGGCGGCCGTGAGTTCGGCTTCATTGGCGCGCGCATGGGTCTGCAGCACAGCGTGGTGACCGGTCACTGGCAGGATAAAACCAGCCAGCAGCGTATTGCGCGCTGGATCAATGCCGCCCTGGCGAAGCAGGCCAGCCAGCAGCTGAAAGTGGCGCGCTTCGGTGACAATATGCGCGAAGTGGCGGTCACCGAAGGCGATAAAGTGGCAGCGCAGATTCAGTTTGGCTATGCGGTTAACGGCTGGGGCGTCGGCGATCTGGTTGAGGTGGTGAACAGCGTCAGCGACGGTGATGTCAACGCGCTGGTCGACGAATATGAGAGCCAGTATCTGTTCAGCGCGGCGGCGTCTGTAAACGGCGACAAGCGGCAGAATGTGCTGGATGCCGCACGCATTGAGCTGGGCCTGAAGCGCTTCCTCGATAGCGAAGGCTGTAAAGCCTTTACCACCAATTTCCAGACGCTGCACGGTATGACCCAGCTGCCCGGTCTGGCAGTTCAGCGCCTGATGGCTCAGGGCTACGGTTTCGCCGGTGAAGGCGACTGGAAAACCGCCGCGCTGCTGCACATCCTGAAAGTGCAGGCCGGCACGCGCGCCGGTGGCACCTCATTTATGGAGGATTACACCTACCACTTCGCGCCGGGCAACGAGCTGGTACTGGGCTCGCACATGCTGGAAGTGTGCCCGTCGATCGCCAAAGAGGAGAAGCCGCTGATTGATGTGCAGTTCCTCGGCATTGGCGGTAAAGCCGATCCGGCACGTCTGATTTTCTCGACGCCGGCGGGTCGCGCGGTGAACGCCAGCGTCATCGACATGGGCGACCGCTTCCGTCTGCTGGTCAACGTGGTCGATACCATTGAACAGCCGCAGGCGCTGCCGAAGTTGCCGGTGGCACGTGCGCTGTGGCGCGCGCAGCCGTCGCTGGCCACCGCTTCTGAAGCGTGGATCCTGGCGGGCGGCGCGCACCATACGGTGTTCAGCCAGGCGCTGGATGTTGAGGATATGTACCTGTACGGCGAACTGCACGGCATCGAAGTGCTGGTGATTGATGACGAGACGCGCCTGCCGGCCTTCAAAGATGCGCTGCGCTGGAACGACGCGTACTACCGCCTGAAACGTTAATTGCCTGAGATGTTGAAGTAAGCCGCGAGTGTATCGCGGCTTTTTTTTGGCTTAAAACGTGCGGTCCAGTCAACAAAGGCAGGCGTTATGTAAAGCCGGCGTGAATACCTCCCTGTAGCCTCGACCGCCGCATCCCTGCGGCGTACGCTTTACGCCACTGCCCGCCTTTATTTCCTTCATATCCGTGTGCTGCGAGTGGTCAGATTTAAACGCCGCGCAGCGCATTAATGACAGCGATGAACAACTTAACTGTCCCATCAAGACCAGCCCGAATAGCAAAGCGTCCGCGCCAGGGATGGCGCGGCCGATCGGCATGGATGCGGGGTTTCTTTGCGATCGGGCTGGCCTTGATGGGGCCGGGCACCCAATTAACAGCAACCCCACTAAACATCCACGAATCAGGGCATAAAAAAAGGTGCGCCAGTTTGCGCACCTCTTAACACACATGCGATCACGACTAAGAGGTTAAACGCTTAACCGGCGCGTTCTGCTGGCGGTCCCACATCACTGTCAGCAGACGCTGCAGCGCAATAAAGGCAAACAGCAGGATACCGATGGCGATTTTGGTCCACCACGAACTCAGCGTGCCGTCGAAGTTAATCCATGTCTGAATCAACCCCTGAATCAGCACCCCGAACAGCGTGCCCAGCACCGTACCGACGCCCCCCGACAGCAGCGTACCGCCAATCACCACCGAAGCAATGGCATCCAGCTCGACGCCCAGCCCGGCCAGCGCGTAGCCGGCCGAGGTGTAAATGGAAAATACGATGCCTGCCAGGGTCGCCAGCGTGGTCGACAGCATATAAATCTTAATCGTGGTGGCACGCGTCGACACGCCCATCAACTGAGCCGACGTCAGATTGCCGCCAATGGCGTACACCTGATTACCGAAGCGCGTACGGTGCGCCAGCAGAATGCCCCCCGCCACCACCACCAGCATAATCACCGCCAGCAGGCTGAGACGTCCGCCGCCGGGAATTTTCCACGCCAGGCTCGACAACGTGGTATACAGCGGATGATCGATAGGAATCGAGTTCTCCGACACCAGATAGCTGCAGCCGCGCAGGAAAAACATCCCGGCGAGCGTGATGATAAAGGCCGGGATTTTTAACGCATCAATCAGCCAGCCCATCATGGCACCAAACAGTGCGCCTGCCGCCAGAATCAGCGCAAAGGCCAGCAGCGGGTCAACATGGTAGTCGCCGATGATGCGCGCCAGGAACACGCCGGTGAAGGCGATCACCGCGCCAACGGACAGATCGATGCCGCCGGACAAAATCACAAACGTCATACCGACGGCGATGATGCCGAGAAACGCATTATCAGTGAGGATGTTGCAAATCACCCGCGTTGAGGCAAAGCCGGGAAACTGGCTGAGGCAGAACAGGTAACCCGCGACAAACACCAGCAGGGTAATCATTAACGGTAAATGACGCTTGATCATGGTTTACGTCTCCCCTTCAGCATGGCGATAAAGCGCGGCGACTGCAGCAGCAGAACGCACATCACCACCACCGCTTTCACCACCTGGTTCAGCTCCGGCGGAAAACCTGACAGCAGTATTCCGGTATTCATTGACTGGATAATCAGCGCGCCAACCAGCGACAGCACCAGGTTAAAACGCCCGCCCATCAGCGAGGCGCCACCAATCACCACCGCCAGAATGGCGTCCAGCTCCAGCCACAACCCGGCATTATTGGCATCGGCACCGCGAATATCGGCGGCGACAATCAGCCCGGCTACCGCCGCGCACACGCCGCTGATGGCATAGGTGGACATCACCACCAGCCAGCCGGTCACCCCGGCATTGCGCGCCGCGCGCAGGTTGATACCTACCGCTTCGATGAACAGGCCAAGCGCGGTTTTGCGCGTCAGCAGCCACACCGCCACGGCCACCAGCAGGGTAATCCACACCGGTACCGGCAGCAGCCACAGCGAACCGCTGCCAAACCACGCGAGACTGTCACTGTTAAAGGTGACGATCTGTCCCTGGGTAATCAGCTGCGCGATGCCGCGCCCGGCCACCATCAGAATCAGCGTGGCGACAAACGGCTGGATCTTCAGCAGCGCTACCAGCACGCCGTTCCACAGGCCGCACAGCAACCCGGTGCCGAGCGTGGCCAGAATAATAAAACTCAGGCTGTGCCCCGCCACCGTCAGCGTCGCCGCCGTCGCGCCGGCAATCGCCATTACCGCGCCCACCGACAAATCGATCCCGCCGGTGGCGATCACCAGCGTCATACCAATCGCCAGCAGCGCCACCGGCGCGGCGCGGTTGAGAATGTCAATCGGGCTGCCGAATAACCGCCCGTCCTGAATGTGAATAGCAAAAAAGTTATTCGCCACCAGGCTGTCGATCAGCAGCACCAGAATCAGCGCGACGATCTGCGGCATGCCCGGCGGCAGCTTCGGCTTCCGCCGTTCCGGTTTTTCGTGTGTCATAGGCGATTCAAGCATGTTGTGCTCCTCCGTCCGCGATGGCGTTGACGATCGACGCCACCGACAGCTGCTCCAGCGGAATTTCGGCGACCTGCTTCAGATCGCGCATGATCAGCACGCGATCGGCATAGCCCACCAGCTCTTCCAGTTCAGAGGAGATGACCAGCAGCGCCAGTCCGTCGGCGCACAGGGATTCTATCAGCCGAATGATCTCGGCGTGGGCGCCTACGTCGATACCGCGCGTCGGCTCATCCAGAATCAGAAACTGTGGTTTAGTCACCAGCCAGCGTGACAGCAGCACCTTCTGCTGGTTGCCACCCGACAGCAGCTCCACCGGCTGGTCGGCGTGCGGCGTGCGAATACCCAGGCTCTTGATAAAACGCTCGGCTATCGCCTGCTGCTCACGGCGTTTGATCGGCCGCAGCCAGCCACGTTGCGCCTGCAGCGCCAGAATGATGTTTTCCCGCACCGAGGCCGCGCCGATGATGCCGTCAGTTTTACGATCTTCCGGGCAGAAGCCCATGCCGAGACGCGAGGCTTTGGCCGGCGTGCGGATGTGCTGCACTTTGCCTTTGATGGTGGCGGTACCGCGATCGGCGCGGCGGATGCCAAACAGCACCTCGGCGGTCTCGGTGCGACCGGAGCCGAGCAGCCCGGCCAGCCCCACCACTTCGCCCGGCCGTACCTGCAGGCTGAACGGTTCAATGGTGCCTTTCTTGCCGTAATCCTCAAACGACACCACCGGCTGATTGCTGCGTAACGTGCTGCCCTGACGCTGCAGTGCGGTTTCCAGCAGCTCTCGCCCCAGCATCAGCTTGATCAGCTCAATCTGCGGCAGCGTAGCGGTGTCCCGCGTGGCGATAAACTGGCCGTTGCGCAGTACGGTAATCCGGTCGGTAATGCGGTACACCTGGTCGAGAAAGTGGGTGACAAAAATCAGGCTCATGCCTTTGGCTTTCAGCTGCGCCATCAGGGTAAACAGCATCTCCACTTCGCTGGCATCGAGGCTGGCAGTCGGTTCATCCAGAATCAGTACCTGCGCGGAGAGATCGACTGCTCGGCAGATCGCAATGATCTGCTGCATCGCCACCGAGTAGTGGCCGAGCGGACGCGTCACATCCAGCGCGAAGCCGTAGTTGCGCATCAGCGCATCGGCGTCGCGCACCATGCGCTTGCGATCGATCATGCCGAAGCGGCGCGGCTCGCGGCCAATGTAGAGGTTATCCGCCACCGACATATTCGGCAGCAGATTCACTTCCTGATAAACGGTGCCAATGCCCATCTGCTGCGCATCGGCGGTACTGTGCGGCGCAATTACCGCGCCGTTGAGGGTAATGGTGCCGGCATCCCGCGTGTAGACGCCGGTCAGCACTTTAATCAGGGTCGATTTCCCCGCGCCGTTCTCACCCAGCAGCGCCATAATTTCGCCCTTGCGGATGCTGAACGACACGTTATCCAGCGCTTTGACGCCGGGAAAGCCTTTGCTGATGCCGTTGAGGCTCAGCAGGGGTGTTTCATCGTAGCTGCTCATCAGATTCTGCCTCGCTTACGTCATAAAAACCGCCCCGAAGGGCGGTTGCGGGGATCAGTAACCCATGCCTTTTTTCTTATCCAGCTCCGCCTGAGCGTCAGCCGGTAAGAACAGTTTTGATTCGGTTTTGATGATTTTCGGCGGCAGCGTGCCGTCTTTTTTGAATTTCTCCAGCGCGTCAAATGCCGGGCCAGCCATGTCCGGCGTCAGCTCAACGTTGGCATTGGCCTCGCCGGCCAGCATCGCTTTATAGATATCCGGCACGCCATCAATCGAACCGGTGAGAATGTCTTTGCCCGGTTTCAGGCCGGCTTCTTTAATTGCCTGGATGGCGCCGATGGCCATGTCGTCGTTATGCGCATACACCATGCAGATGTTTTTGCCGTTGTTCTCGGCTTTGATGAAGCTCTCCATCACCTCTTTACCCTTACTGCGGGTAAAGTCACCGGACTGCGAGCGAATCACTTTGATGTTGTTGTGGCCGGCGATGGCTTCGGCAAAGCCTTTCTTACGGTCGATCGCTACGCTGGCACCAACGGTACCCTGCAGTTCCACCACGTTACACTGCTTGTCACCGACGGTTTTCACCAGCCAGTCACCAATCAGTTTGCCTTCCAGCACGTTGTCGGCCGTCACCACCGCCATGTACAGCGATTTATCTTTCACCACGATGGCGCGGTCCAGCAGGAACACCGGAATTTTGGCGTCTTTGGCCTCTTCCAGCACCGGTTCCCAGCCAGTCTGTACCACTGGCGCGATAAAGATGGCATCAACGCCCTGAGCGATGAACGAGCGCACCGCTTTGATCTGGTTCTCCTGCTTCTGCTGACCATCGGCAATTTTCAGGGTGATACCGCGCTTTTGCGCCTCACTTTTTGCCACGTTGGTTTCGGCTGAACGCCAGCCGGATTCAGAACCGACCTGTGAGAAGCCCACCGTCATGTCGGCAGCCAGAACCGATGTGCTGAGTGCGGCGCTGACCATGGTGGTCAAGAGTAAACGTTTCCACATAATTTTCATTCCTCTGAAGGGAGTGTGCTGTAGGGGTACAAACGCGCTTCAAGCCTGGCGCAATTGCGCTAAAACAAGCGCGACACACCTCACAAAACAGAATGAATTAAAGGGGTTACGCGTATCAGCGTGTCAGACAGCTGACTCAGCTTATGGACAAAACGCCTGAACTTTATGTCAGCGGAGGTTAAATAACTGTAATAAACAGAAGCGGTTATGACCGCAGGCACTGGAAACGATTACAACGGACGCGTAAAGAATGGTTATTCATACGCGCGGCAGGCAATGTTCTGTTTTGTGATAGTTCGCACACTTGCGATTTGACGTTTCATCACAGCTGCACCCTTGTGCGTCACCCGTTATCGATAAATCGCTTTTTCGCGCCTGCTGCGTTTCAAAATAAGCGTAACAAAAGTGCGAAAAATAGCGTCTGGAATACCGTTTAAGGCAGCTGTTAAATTTTCTCACCAGCCCCCGGTTAACGGGGCCAAAAACGCGCCTGACGCGCAGGAAAATGCGCGTTAAAAAAGATAAAAGCGTAAAAAAGTCCCTTTTGATGAGCGAATTAGCGCACGTTGTCTGAATTTTGAATTTTTTTAACCGCGGTGTCTGGACTCTGGCCGCGTGCTCCCTATACTTGAGCACTTCCCCGTTCTCTATCTTTTATGGCAATCATGACTGCGCTCGATTACCTGCTGAAATTTCGTAAAGTGAATAATCTTGAGAGTCTGGAAAAACTCTACGATCACCTCAATTATTCGCTCACTGATGATAACGAGATCATTAATATGTACCGCGCCGCCGATCACCGCCGTGCTGAACTCGCCTCAGGTGGCCGTCTGTATGACCTCGGCTGTGTGCCGAAATCCGTCTGGCGCTACGTGGTGTAAAGCGCGCTTATCTCTGTTTCTGCCCCTGGTGCGCTGTCCGAATCGGGCGTGACCCGTTTGGACATGGTACGCTCTGCCTCGTCTTTTTTCTTACATCAGGATGAACAACATGTCCGAATCGGTAAACCCGCCGCGTATTGCCGGCTGGCTGCTGCTGCCGCTGGCCTGGCTGATTATGACGATGCTGACCAGCGCGCTGGTGGTGGCGCTCTATCTGCGGCCGCTGTTTGACACGGAACTGCGCACCACGCTGTTTTCTCACGCCAGTATTTTAATGACGCAGTGGCTGGTGTCCTTACTCACCGCCGCCGCGGTGTGGCTGTACAGCATCTGGGTGTGCTGGATCTTTTGTCAGCGTTCGCGCCGTCTGCCACGTCACTACATTCTCTGGCTGCTGATGACCGTATTGCTGGCGCTGAAAACCTTCGCTTTTACGCCGGTGGCCGATGGGAAAGCGATCCAGACGCTGCTGCTGGCCCTGCTCTCGGCGGCGGTCTTTGTGCCCTACTTCAAACGCTCACAGCGGGTCAAACAGACCTTTATTCAGCCCTGATGACGCTCTTTTCGTCAGGAATTTAATTCTGAGTGCTCTCAGCCAGCGCACGAATCGCGCAAAGGTTGAGATGCACCTCTCAATTCCGGATAATAAACGCCTTTCGGCTTCCCAGGTTAAAAAATGACCGATTACTTACTGCTCTTTATTGGCACAGTGCTGGTGAACAACTTCGTGTTGGTCAAATTCCTCGGCCTTTGCCCTTTTATGGGCGTGTCAAAAAAACTGGAAACGGCCATTGGCATGGGACTTGCCACCACGTTCGTCATTACGCTGGCGTCGATTTGCGCCTGGCTGGTGAATCACCTGATTCTGCTGCCGCTTGATCTGGTGTACCTGCGTACCATGGCCTATATCCTGGTGATTGCGGTAGTGGTGCAGTTCACCGAAATGGTGGTGCGTAAAACCAGCCCGTCGCTGTATCGCCTGCTCGGTATCTTTTTGCCGCTGATCACCACCAACTGCGCGGTGCTGGGCGTGCCGCTGCTGAGCGTCAACCTCAACCACACGTTCCTGCAGGCGGCGCTGTACGGCTTCAGTGCGTCACTCGGCTTTTCGCTGGTGATGGTGCTGTTCGCTGGCATGCGTGAACGTCTGGTGCTGGCCAACGTGCCGGCACCGTTCAAAGGAAACTCCATCGCCCTGATCACCGCTGGCCTAATGGCGCTGGCGTTCATGGGCTTTACCGGTCTGGTGAAATTCTGATATGACCGCGATTTGGATTGCTATTGCTGTTCTGGCGGCGCTGGCACTGGTGTTTGGTGCCCTGCTGGGCTACGCCTCGCGCCGCTTTGAAGTAGAAGAAGACCCGATTGTTGAGCAGATCGATGCGATTCTGCCGCAGAGCCAGTGCGGCCAGTGTGGCTATCCCGGCTGCCGTCCGTACGCCGATGCGGTGGGCAATAACGGTGAAGCCATTAACAAATGTGCGCCGGGCGGCGAACAGACCATGCTGAAGCTGGCCGAACTGCTCAACGTTGAACCGCAGCCGCTGGACGGCGGCGCGGAAGTGCTGACGCCGGTTCGCACCGTGGCGTGGATTGACGAAGCCAACTGCATCGGCTGCACCAAATGTATTCAGGCCTGCCCGGTTGACGCCATCGTCGGTGCCACGCGCGCCATGCATACCGTGCTGAGCGATGTCTGCACTGGCTGCGACCTGTGCGTCGCGCCCTGTCCCACCGACTGTATTGAGATGCGCCCGGTTGCCACCACCACGGCCAACTGGAAGTGGGATCTTGACACCATACCTGTACGGGTGATCCCGGTAGAACATCATGCTTAATCTGTTATCACTGCTGCGCAAAGACAAGCTGTGGGATTTCGCAGGCGGCATTCACCCGCCGGAAATGAAAACTCAGTCCAGCGGCACGCCGCTCAGCCAGCTCCCGCTGCCTGAGCAGTTCATCATTCCGTTAAAACAGCATATTGGCCACGAAGGCGAAATCTGTGTCGCGCCGGGCGATAAGGTGCTGCGCGGCCAGCCGCTGACCTTTGGCAGCGGCCGGATGCTACCGGTGCACGCGCCCACTTCCGGCACCATTGAAGCCATCGCGCCACACATGACCGCGCACCCTTCCGGCCTGTCCGAGCTATGCGTTTTCCTGCGCGCCGATGGCGAAGACCGCTGGATGCCGCTTGATCCGCAGCCGGACTATCGCGCGCTGGGTCGGGACGCGGTAGTGAAACGCATCCACGATGCCGGTATTGCGGGCCTCGGCGGCGCAGGCTTCCCGACCGCCACCAAACTGCGCGGCGGACTGCGCGGCGTCAACACGCTGATCATCAACGCCGCCGAGTGCGAACCTTACATCACGGCGGACGACCGCCTGATGCAGGATTGTGCGGCGGAAGTGCTGGAAGGCTGCCGCATCCTCGCCTGGGTGCTGCAGGCGGAGCGCGTGCTGATTGGCATTGAAGACAATAAGCCGGAGGCAATTGCCGCGCTGAAACAGGCGCTGGCCGGTGACCGTGAGCTGCAGCTGCGGGTGATCCCAACCAAGTACCCTTCCGGCGGTGCCAAACAGCTGACCAAAATTCTCACCGGGCGGGAAGTGCCGCACGGCGGACGCTCCACCGACATTGGCGTGCTGATGCAGAACGTCGGCACCGCCTGGGCGGTGAAGCGCGCCATTGTCGATGGCGAACCGATTACGGAACGCGTGGTGACGCTGACTGGCGAGGCCATTGCCCGGCCGCGTAACGTCTGGGGCCGTCTCGGTACCCCGGTAAGCCATCTGCTGCAACAGGTCGGTTTCACGCCAGGCGCACGCCAGATGGTGATCATGGGCGGGCCGCTGATGGGCTTTACCCTGCCGTCCCTCAACGTGCCGGTGGTGAAGATCACCAACTGTATTCTGGCACCGTCGGCCAGCGAGATGGGGCAACCGCAGGAAGAACAGTCCTGCATCCGCTGCAGCGCCTGCGCTGACGCCTGCCCGGCAAAACTGCTGCCGCAGCAGCTGTACTGGTACAGCCAGGGTGGCGATCATGATAAAGCGCGCGCCCATCACATTGATGACTGCATTGAGTGCGGTGCCTGTGCGTATGTCTGTCCCAGCAATATTCCGCTGGTGCAGTATTACCGCCAGGAAAAAGCCGAACTGCGCGCCATCGATCTGGAGGCCAAACGCACCGCCGAAGCCAAAGCACGCTTTGAAGCGCGTCAGGCACGCCTTGAGCGGGAAAAACTGGCGCGGGAGGCGCGCCACGAGCAGGCCAAACAGCGAGTTGCGCGCAGCGACAAAGCAGAGCTCGAAGCAGCAACCGGGCGCGTGAAAGCGCGTCCGGCGAAGACGCCGGAGCAGGAAGCGGCAGAACGCGAAGCGCGCCATGCCCGGGCGCTGGCGCAGCAGGCTGAGAAGCAGGCTGAAACCGAACCGCTAAGCCGCCAGGCCATTGACCCGCGCAAGGCCGCCGTGGAAGCCGCCATTGCGCGTGCCAAAGCGAAAAAAGTAGCCGCGCCGGCACAGCCAGCCGCTGACACCACGACCGCAGAAAGCGATCCGCGCAAAGCGGCGGTTGAAGCCGCTATTGCGCGCGCCAAAGCGAAGAAAGCTGCCGCAGCGCAGACGCCGGCCGATGCTGAGCCGGCAGCCGAAGCGCCAGCAGCTGAAGTCGATCCGCGCAAAGCCGCAGTCGAAGCCGCTATTGCGCGCGCCAAAGCGAAGAAAGCGGCGGCGGCGCAGACGCCGGCCGACGCTGAGCCGGCAGCGGAAACGCCCGCAGCTGAGGTCGATCCGCGCAAAGCCGCAGTCGAAGCTGCTATCGCCCGTGCCAAAGCGAAGAAAGCCGCGGCCGCGCAGACGTCGGCCGACGCTGAGCCAGCAGCGGAAACACCCGCAGCTGAGGTCGATCCGCGCAAAGCCGCAGTCGAAGCCGCTATCGCCCGTGCCAAAGCGAAGAAAGCCGCGGCCGCAGCGCAGCAGACAGCCGACGCGCCCGCCGCATCCCCTGAAGTGGAGGCTGCTGCCTCTCCTGACTCCGCCGACCCACGCAAAGCGGCGATTGCCGCAGCGGTCGCCCGTGCCAAAGCGCGTAAAGCGCAGCAGCAGCCTTCGACGACTGAGGACTAAATGGCTTTTCGTATTGCAAGTTCGCCTTATACCCATAACCGCCGCAGCACCGGCAACATCATGCTGCTGGTGGTACTGGCCGCGCTGCCCGGCATGGCGGCACAGTGGTATTTCTTCGGCATCGGTTTCCTGATTCAGGTGCTGCTGGCAGTCGCTACCGCATGGATCACCGAGGGCGTGATTCTGCGCCTGCGTCACGCGCCGGTAGTGCCGACGCTGGCAGATAACTCTGCCCTGCTGACGGCGCTGCTGCTGGGCATCAGCCTGCCGCCGCTGGCGCCGTGGTGGCTGGTGGTGCTAGGTACCGTATTTGCTGTGGTTATCGCCAAGCAACTGTACGGCGGCCTCGGCCAGAATCCGTTCAATCCGGCCATGGTCGGTTATGTGGTACTGCTGATCTCCTTCCCGGTGCAGATGACCAGCTGGCTGCCGCCGGATGTCCTGCAGGCGATCAAACCTGGCCTGATGGACTCACTCAGTATGATTTTTACCGGCCACACGCTGGCCGGTGACACCATGCAGCAGTTGCAGCTGGGAGTGGATGGCGTGAGCCAGGCCACGCCGCTCGATACCTTTAAAACCGGCCTGCGCGCCGGACACAGCGCCGAACAGCTGGTGGCCCAGCCGATTTACGGCGGCGTACTGGCCGGCCTCGGCTGGCAGTGGGTCAATCTCGGCTATCTGCTCGGCGGCATGCTGCTGCTGGCGAAGAACGCCATTCGCTGGCATATCCCGTTCAGCTTTCTGCTGTCGCTGGCGCTGTGCGCCACGCTCGGCTGGCTGTTCGCGCCGCAGTCGCTGAACTCACCGCTGGTGCATCTGTTCTCCGGGGCGACCATGCTCGGTGCGTTCTTTATTGCCACCGATCCGGTCACCGCGTCCACCACCAACCGTGGCCGGCTGATTTACGGTGCGCTGATTGGCCTGCTGGTGTGGCTGATTCGCAGCTTCGGTGGCTATCCGGATGGCGTCGCCTTCGCGGTGCTGCTCGCCAACATCTGCGTGCCGCTGATTGACTACTACACGCAGCCACGCGTGTATGGACATCGCAGGGATTGATGATGATCGAAACCATTCGTAAAAACGCGTTCACGCTGGGCATGTTTGCCGTGATCACCACCGGCGTGACGGCGGTGGTCAACTATGTCACCAAACCGACGGTCGATCACCAGACTGCGCTGCAGCAGAAAAACCTGCTCGACCAGGTGGTGCCCACCGATTTGTACGACAACAATATTCAGCAGGAGTGTTTGCTGGTGACCGATGCCCGCGCGCTCGGCAACGACAAACCGCATCATCTGTATGTGGCGCGCAAAGGGGATCAACCGGTGGCCGCCGCACTTGAGACCACCGCCCCTGACGGCTATTCTGGCGCGATACAGATGCTGATCGGCGCCGATTTTCACGGCAAAGTGCTGGGCGTACGCGTAATTGAACATCATGAGACGCCGGGTCTGGGTGATAAAATCGAGCTGCGAATTTCCGACTGGATCAACAGTTTTAACGGCAAAGTGGTGCACGGTGCCGACGATAAAGCCTTTGCCGTGAAAAAAGACGGTGGCGAATTTGACCAGTTTACCGGCGCGACCATCACGCCGCGCGCGGTGGTCAACGCCACCAAACGCACGGCGCTGCTGATTGAAACGCTGCCAGCGAAGCTCGCTTCGCTGCCTGAATGTGGAGATGCACCATGAGTGAAGCGAAAAATTTACTGATTGGCGGACTGTGGAAGAATAACTCGGCGCTGGTGCAGCTACTGGGGCTCTGTCCGCTGCTGGCGGTGACCTCAACCGCCACTAACGCGCTGGGCCTTGGACTGGCAACCACGCTGGTACTGACCATCACCAACAGTGCGATTTCCGCTTCGCGCCGCTGGGTGCCGGGCGAAATTCGTATTCCGATCTACGTGATGATCATCGCTTCCGTGGTGAGCTGCGTGCAGATGCTGATCAACGCCTATGCCTATGGCCTGTATCAGTCGCTGGGCATTTTTATCCCGCTGATCGTCACCAACTGTATTGTGGTAGGACGTGCGGAAGCGGTGGCGTCGAAAAGCAGCATTCCGCTGGCTGCGCTGGATGGCTTTGCCATCGGCATGGGCGCCACCTGCGCCATGGTGACGCTGGGTTCGATACGTGAACTGATCGGCAACGGCACGCTGTTTAACGGCGCTGACCAGCTGCTGGGGCCGTGGGCCAAAGCACTGCGTATCGAAGTGGTGCACTTTGATTCGCCAATGCTGCTGGCGATGCTGCCGCCGGGTGCGTTTATCGGCCTCGGTATGCTGCTGGCCGGCAAATACCTGATCGATCAGAAAATGAAGCAGCGCGCCGCACGTCAGCTGGACGCTGCTGCTGCCGCGCCGCAGGGCGAAACCGGGAAGGCTGTGTGAATAAGGATAAACGCCTGCAGATCCTCACGCGACTGCGTGACGCCAATCCCCATCCGACCACCGAACTGAATTTCAGCTCACCGTTTGAGCTGCTGATCGCTGTGCTGCTGTCGGCACAGGCAACCGATGTCAGCGTCAATAAAGCCACCGCCCGACTCTATCCGGTGGCCAATACGCCAGCGGCAATGCTGGCGCTCGGCGTGGAAGGCGTTAAAGAGTACATCAAGACCATTGGCCTGTTTAACAGCAAAGCGGAAAACGTCATCAAAACCTGCCGCATTCTGCTGGAGCAGCACGGTGGTGTGGTGCCGGAAGACCGCGCGGCACTGGAAGCCCTGCCCGGCGTCGGGCGTAAAACCGCCAACGTGGTGCTCAATACCGCCTTTGGCTGGCCCACCATTGCCGTGGATACCCACATTTTCCGCGTCAGCAATCGCACCCGCTTTGCGCCGGGTAAAAACGTTGAGGAAGTGGAGCAGAAGCTGCTCAAAGTGGTGCCGGCCGACTTTAAGGTTGACTGCCATCACTGGCTGATTCTGCACGGTCGCTACACCTGCGTGGCGCGTAAACCGCGCTGCGGCTCCTGCCTGATTGAAGATTTGTGTGAGTTCACGGAAAAGACCGACTGATCGGTAACGGCGCGACGCTGCGCGCCGTAGATCGCTTATTAACCGTTATCGCGCCGCCTGCAGCCACGCCACGACCAGCGGCGACAGCCGGTTTTGTAACGCGGCGCGTTCAGACTGGAACAGTGTGGCGACAAAGAACGGATGATCGGTCAGCTCTACCCCGCGCACATCCCCCTGAAGATCCCATGAGGTAATACGCAGATTGCGCGTGACCAGCGCCTCGCTGAACTCAGCGTTAACGCCAAAGTTGCAGTGATAGCCTTCGTTACTCTGCAGCGCGCCGTAGGCCTGAGCTATACGCGAACCCGGCTCAAACGTGACCTCACCGCGCTGCTCGACCAGCGAACAGGCCAGTGGCGCAATCACCCAGCGCGCGTCAGGGTCGGTCTCGGCATGGCCAGCATCCTCCCAGCCCAGCACGTTGCGCGCATACTCCACTACCGCATACTGAAAGCCGGCGCACGAGCCTAAAAAGGGTTTACCGCTTTCGCGCGCCCAGCGAATGACGTCGAACACGCCGGCATCATTCAGGAAGGGACTGCCAGGCACCACCCAGACGGCATCATAGTCGTGCAGACGCGGCAGATCGATTTCCGGCGTCGCGATCCAGTCGGCGGTTACGTTAAGTGAGAGAGAGGTTGCGGCAAGCTGAACAGCGGGAGGAATAGCCTGGTGCGCGACGGCACTGGCACGGTAATCGCCCACGAGAGCGACACGAACGGACTGCTTCATGATGAGTTCCTTGCAGGGAAAAAACGAGGTTACAGCAATTTCTTCAGGCTGTCTAAGGGCTGGCGATCGGCTCTCCATCCTCCCCTGCCTGGCGCAACAGGTCGCTGCCGCCGGGGGCGTTGCAGAGCTTATACAATGAAAGCCGCGATTAAGTGGTGAAATTGTCGGCAAACGGAAGAGCGGCAATCGTTTTCTTTTTTTACATTTCTAATTAATTGATAATTTTGTGCGCAGGATCAACAAATTAGCCTGCGGCTAACCGTCAGCTGCGTATTGTGCTCAACAATCAGACAATTGCGCTTACTTCTTCGGCAAAAATCAGGGGAATCATCCAGCTTAATGGGCTGGATAATATTATGTCCTGCCCGGAGCAGGAAAAGCAGTTTATCTCAGGAAAATCCATCAACCGATCTGCAACAAGAACAATTATCCTGCTATAATGTCACGCAGTGATATTTAACACTGATTTACAAGTTATTATCCTGGTTATAACCCTGCCTGTAACAAGTATTTCAGCGTGCAGAAAATGCTTGCCCTGTTGGCCTGATTCAGCCAAATTAGGCGCCGTTTTTCCTTTCTAATAACAATGTTGCGCGGGATTACCCAGCCCGACGCAGACTTAATTCCTGTTGTAAAACAGGCGATGTATAAACTGAGGTATACGTGTCAACTGCAAACAAACACACTGATGAGGCGGTAAGCCTTAACGCCTTCCGTCAGCCGAAAGCGTTCTATTTGATCTTCTCCATCGAACTGTGGGAGCGTTTTGGCTACTACGGTCTGCAAGCCATCATGGCGGTCTATCTGGTGAAACAGCTGGGGATGTCCGAAGCGGACTCCATCACCCTGTTCACCTCGTTCAGCGCACTGGTTTACGGCCTGGTGGCCATTGGCGGCTGGCTGGGCGACAAAGTGCTCGGCACCAAACGCGTGATTATTCTCGGCGTCATTGTGCTGGCGCTGGGCTATGCGATGATTGCCTTCTCCGGTCATGACACCACCATGGTGTATGTCGGCATGGCGACCATTGCCGTGGGTAGCGGGCTGTTCAAGGCTAACCCTTCTTCACTGCTGTCGACCTGCTACGAGAAAGACGATCCGCGCATCGACGGTGCTTTCACCATGTTCTACATGTCGATCAACATCGGTTCGCTGTTCTCCATGATGCTGACTCCGTGGCTGGCGGCCAAATATGGCTGGGGCGCGGCGTTTTCGCTGTCGGTGGTCGGCCTGGTGATCACCCTGCTGAACTTCCTGTTCTGCCAGCGCCTGGTGAAGAATTACGGCTCCAAACCAGACTTTGCGCCGCTGCAGGTCGGTAAGCTGCTGATGACCCTTGTCGGCGTGGTTGCGCTGATCGCGCTGGCCACCTGGCTGCTGCATCATCAGAGCATTGCCCGCATGACGCTGGGCGTGATCGCGATCGGTATCGTGCTGGTGTTTGCCAAAGAAGCCTTTGCGCTGCACGGTGCGGCACGCCGCAAAATGATCGTCGCCTTCCTGCTGATGGTCGAAGCTATTGTGTTCTTCGTGCTGTACATGCAGATGCCAACCTCGCTGAACTTCTTCGCCATCCGTAACGTTGAGCACGCGATTCTCGGTATCACCTTTGAGCCGGAACAGTTCCAGGCGCTCAATCCGTTCTGGATCATGGTGGCCAGCCCGATTCTGGCGGCAGTCTATAACAAGCTTGGCGATAAGCTGCCGATGCCGCACAAGTTTGCCATTGGCATGGTGCTGTGCTCTGCAGCGTTCCTGGTGCTGCCGTTTGGCGCGAAATTCGCGAACCAGGCGGGTATCGTTTCGGTGAACTGGCTGATTCTGAGCTATGCGCTGCAAAGTATCGGTGAGCTGATGATCTCTGGTCTCGGCCTGGCGATGGTGGCGCAGCTGGTGCCGCAGCGTCTGATGGGCTTTATTATGGGCTCCTGGTTCCTCACCACCGCTGGCGCCGCGATGATTGCCGGTAAGGTAGCGAACCTGATGGCGGTGCCGGAAAACGTCACCGATCCTCACGCCTCACTGGCCGTGTATAGCCAGGTGTTCCAGCAGATTGGTATCGCCACTGGCGTAATCGCGCTGCTGATGCTGATTACCGCCCCGCTGCTCAACCGCATGACGCAGGATGACGCGCAGGCAGAACTGAAGCGCGCCAGCGCCAACCAGTAATCGTTTCTGAGCCGGGCTAAGCCCGGCTTTTTTTATCCCCCTTCACAACCCCCGCTTTCCGCTGTAGTTTAAGCAACACGCTTTTTATGCTCGCCTTGCACGGCTGAGATCGGGAATGGCTCATGGACAGATTTGACGAGCTGCAGGTGTTTGTTGCGGTGATTCAGCAGGGCAGCCTGGCTGGCGCGGCGCGCGTATTGCAGCGTTCGCCGCCGGTCATTACCCGCACGCTGAATGCGCTGGAAGCACGTTTCGGCACCACCCTGATTGAACGCACCACGCGCCAGCTGGCTCCCACCGAGAGCGGCTGGCAGCTGTTTGAGCAGGCGCAGCGCTTGCTTAACGATTACCAGAGCGCGCTCGACAGCGCCCACCACAGCGGACTGCACGGCCTGCTGCGCATTACCGCCCCGGTGATGTGTGGCCGTCGTCACGTGATGCCGCTGGTCAATGCCTTTCTGCAACAGCATCCGGAAATGCAAATCGAACTGATTCTAAGCGACAGCTATCAGGACCTGATTGAAAACGGGCTGGATATTGCGGTACGCATTGGCGAGCTGCAGGATTCGTCGATGGTGGCGCGCAACGTCGGCAGCGTACGCTCGATGCTGGTCGCCAGCCCGGACTACCTTCGCCAGGCCGGAATCCCGGCCCATCCGGCTGAGCTCAGCATGCATGCGCTGGTGGCCGGCGTGCGCCACACTCGTGAGTGGCGCTTCGCGCACGACCTGCGTGTGCGCATCACCCCACGCCTGCGCGTCAATGATATCGCCAGCCAGCTGGATGCATTGCGCAGTGGCCAGGGCATTGGCCGTCTGTTGTCTTATCAGGTGATAGATGAACTGCAGGCTGGCACGCTGATCCGCCTGCTGAGCGAGTGGGAGCCGGCACCGCTGCCGGTGCATCTGGTGGCGCAGCGGGTGAAAAACATGGCGCCCAAGGTACGCTGTTTCTGGGATTTCGCGCTCACGGCACTGCCGCCGCGACTGCAGGCGGCCGCTGAATTTCCCGCGCCCGCCCGCAATTCCTGATCGCTGTCACTGGTAAAAATTTCTGGCAGTTTTATGCTGCTGTCATCACAACAACTCATCAGGAGAGGCCATGATGAAACTCTATTGTAAGCCCGGTGCCTGTTCGCTCTCGCCGCATATCGTTGCGCGCGAATGCGGGCTGGATTTTACGCAGGTCAATGTCGATCTGCAGAAGAAAGTCACCGAGCGCGGAGAAGATTACTGGCAGATAAACCCCAAAGGACAGGTTCCCGCGCTGCAGTTTGATGACGGCAGCATACTGACGGAAGGCGTGGCGATTGTGCAGTATCTGGCGGATCTCAAGCCGGATCGCAACCTGCTGGCACCGACCGGCAGCCTGACGCGCTATCACACGCTGGAGTGGCTGAGCTACATCAGCTGCGAATTGCACAAAACCTTTTCCCCGCTGTTCCGTCCGGATACGCCGGAAGAGTACAAAGCCATAGTGCGTGCACAGCTGGAGCAAAAATTTCAGCGCGTTAACGACGCGCTGCAGGATAAACAGTGGCTGATGGGGTTACGCTTTACCGTCGCCGATGTCTATCTGTTTGTGGTTACGCGCTGGGCAAAAGCCATCAAACTGAATCTCGAAGGTTTGAGCGCGCTGGAGGCATGGTTTGCGCGGGTGGCCGCGCGGCCGGCGGTTCAGGCCGCACTGAAGGCTGAAGGTCTGGTCTGACGCCACAGGCCGGCATGCTGGCCGGCCTGTTAATTAACAGCGATTACAGCTGTTCTGCCGCAAAGTGCTGCGTGGGTTGCGCAATCGCATCCTGCGCCGCCACCAGTTGCAGTTCATACTCGCCCATTTCGTGGGTTTTCAGCATCACTTCATATACTGCCGCCGTGACATGTTCCAGCGCATCCTGCAGCGATTTGCCGTGCAGCAGGTCAACCAGCAACAGGCCACTGGTCAGATCGCCAACCCCCACCGGCTGACGCACACCAAAATCCACCAGCGGACGGCTGATGTGCCAGCACTGGTCGGCGGTGACCAGCAGCATTTCAAAGCGATCGCTACGGCGTCCGGCGCGCGCCAGATGTTTCACCAGCACCACGCGCGGCCCCTGCGCAATCAATGCGCGAGCGGCAACCACCGCCTGTTCCACGTTAGCGACCGTCTGGCCACTGAGCATCTCCAGCTCCAGCAGGTTCGGCGCGATAAGATCGCTGGCCGGCATCGCCTGCTTGCAGTGAAACTCCGCCACGCCGGGCGCGACGATGCAGCCTTTTTCCGGATGGCCCATCACCGGGTCACAGAAATACCAGGCGTCAGGATTCGCCGCCTTCACCATACGCACGATTTCCAGGATCTGTTCGCCCTGCTCCGCCGAGCCGAGATAGCCGCTCAGCACCGCATCGCAGGTTTTCAGACGATCGATGGCGGCGATCCCGCTGACGATATCGGTCAGATGGGTGGCAGGCATCACGGTGCCGGTCCAGTGACCATACTGGGTGTGATTGGAAAACTGCACGGTGTTTAACGGCCAGACATTGGCGCCCATGCGTCGCATCGGGAATTCGGCCGCGCTGTTACCGGCGTGGCCATAAACCACGTGAGACTGGATTGCGAGGATATTTTTCATTATTGCCCTGTACTGCTTGCCATAAAAAAGGGCCGGAGACCGGCCCTTGCACCTTACTGCCAGCTAATCAGGCAGTAGTGTTTTTTGCCGCGACGCAGCAGCGTGTAACGACCAAACAGTTTGTCGCTGTCGCTGAAACGATACTCGGCATCAGATTGTTTCTCACCGTTGACAGACACCGCGTTGGAGCCAATCATGGTGCGTGCCTGGCCGCGTGACGGCACCAGTTCCGCCGCCACCAGCGCCTGTTGCAGATCGTCGTCCGCATTCAGGCTAATGGTCGGCATGCCATCCTGTGCCAGCTGCTCAAAGTCCGCTTCGGTCATGTCGCTCAGGCTGCCGGAGAACAGGCTGTCGGTGATGCGCTTCGCCGCGCTCAGACCGCTTTCGCCGTGCACCAGACGCGTCACCTGCTCTGCCAGCACATACTGCGCGCGCGGCGCTTTGCCACTGGTTTTGTCTTCTTCTTCCAGCGCATTGATCTCTTCAATGCTCATGAAGGTGAAGAACTTCAGGAAGCGATAGACGTCGGCGTCGGCGGTGTTGATCCAGAACTGGTAGAACTTGTACGGACTGGTTTTCTTCGCATCCAGCCATACCGCGCCACCTTCGGTTTTACCAAATTTGGTGCCGTCCGACTTGGTGATCAGCGGCACAGTTAGTCCCCACGCCTGCTGCTGATGCAGACGACGCGTCAGATCGATGCCGGAGGTGATGTTACCCCATTGATCGGAGCCGCCAATCTGCAGCACCACGTCGTAGCGCTTGTTCAGTTCGGCAAAGTCGTAACCCTGCAGCAGGTTGTAGGAAAACTCGGTGTAGGAGATGCCCTGATCTTCACGGTTCAGGCGCATTTTCACCGCTTCACGGTTGATCATCTGGTTGACCGAGAAGTGCTTACCGATATCGCGCAGGAAGGTCAGCACGTTCATGCCGCCAAACCAGTCATAGTTGTTGGCCGCGATGGCGCTGTTGTCGCCGCAGTCAAAATCGAGGAAAGGCGCAACCTGTTTGCGGATCTTCTCTACCCACTCGTTAACGGTTTCCGTGGTATTGAGTTTACGTTCGGCCGCTTTAAAGCTGGGATCGCCGATCAGGCCGGTGGCACCGCCGACCAGGGCCACCGGCTTGTGGCCGGCATCCTGGAAACGTTTCAGGCACAGCAGCGGCACCAGATGGCCCAAGTGCAAGCTATCAGCGGTGGGATCAAAGCCGCAATAGAGTGCAATTGGCCCTTGCGCCAGCCGCTCTGCTAACGCTTCCTCGTCCGTTACCTGGGCTACTAAGCCTCTCTCTTGCAATTGTTGTATCAGGTTACTGCTGGTCATCACTGACTCCAAATTGATCAGACTGCACCTATGCTGGTACACAGCTGTCCGCTGACGTGCGGATACGAAAAAAATGAGGGCTATAGCATAAAGCGCTGACGAGCCGTGCGCCAGCGCTGAAAGGGGATAAAACGCAGTTTTACGGTGCTAAACGGTCGATTGTCCAGCCGCTGCCATCACGCTGATAAAGGAAGCGGTCATGCAGGCGATGTTCGCCGCCCTGCCAGAACTCCATGGTGTGGAATCTGACGCGGAATCCGCCCCAGAAACTCGGCAGCGGCACTTCCCCCTGCTGAAACTTCTGCTTGAGCTCAAGGAATTTGCCCTCGAGCACGCCGCGCGCGGAAATCCGGCTCGACTGTTTCGATACCCAGGCGCCGATCTGGCTGTCTCGCGGACGGCTGTGGAAGTACTTCAGCACTTCCAGCGGCGACAGTTTCTCCACTTCGCCCAGCACCATCACCTGACGCTCAAGGAAGTGCCAGGGGAAATGCAGGGAAATGCGCGGATTGTCCGCCAGCTGCAGCGCTTTACGGCTGCCGAGGTTGGTGTAAAACACCATGCCCTGCTCATCGTAGTGTTTAAGCAGGACGATGCGCTGATAGGGCTGGCCGCTGCTGTCCACCGTCGCCACCGTCATGGCGGTGGGATCAGGTAGCTGCGCGGCGCACGCCTGCTGCAGCCACTGCTCAAACAGCGCCAGAGGAGTATCTGGCAAATCTTTGCGCCGCAGCCCGCCGCGCGTGTACTCCCGACGCAGGTGGGCAATTTGTTGCAAGCTGTCACTGTCGCTCATGCTGGTATCCCGGTTCTCTCTTACTGTGCGGAGGCATCCGCGTTCTGCAGTTCACAATCATTAATCACGATTTTATCGTTGCGTTCAACAAAGGCGCCATTGCCTTTTGACCAGAAAACGTAGGTCCCATCGCTGTAGCGCGCGCCGGAGGCAGACACCGTCTGGGTCAGCGTGAGCGGTTTGCCGTCCAGAATAAAGCTCACCTGCTGCTTCGCGTTGTCCAGAGTGACCGTCAGCGGCAGCGTGCCGCACTGGTAATGTAACGTCTCTGGCGCGGGTGCGGGTTTATGCCAGATACCACAGCCACTGAGTAAGGTCAGGGTGCCGGCCAGCACGATCATCTTCTTCATGTTTGCTCCTTAACGTATTGCGTGGGAATTGGCGGGATAGATGGCGCCCAGCACGCTCATTTCGCGCGCGCCGGTCACCGCCGGCAGATTGCCCGGCAGCCCGGACAGGGTGCGGAACGCCAGCCAGGCAAAGGCCAGCGCCTCCATATCATCACCGCTGATACCGGCCTGATCGGTGGTGCCCACCTCAGTGCCGGACAGATGCGCGGCCAGCCGCGCCATCAGCAGCGGATTGCGACTGCCGCCGCCGCACACCAGCAGACGATCGCAGCCATCGTTGAGCTGAACCTGATGGGCAATGGTCAGCGCGGTCAGCTCGCACAGCGTTGCCTGCACATCCTGCGGGGCCAGCGCCGGGAAGCGCTGCAACTGCTGTTCCACCCAGCCCAGGTTAAAGTATTCCCGACCGGTGCTTTTGGGTGGCGGCAGCGCAAACCACGGATCGCCCAGCATCTGCTCCAGCAGCGCGGGCACGACCTGGCCACTGCGCGCCCAGCCGGCATCTTTATCAAACGGCAGGCCTTTGTGGCGCCAGATCCACGCATCCATCAGCATATTACCTGGTCCGGTATCAAAGCCGCGCACCGGCTGACCGGGGATCAGCAGCGACAGATTGGCGATGCCGCCAATATTCAGCACCATGCGCCGTTCAACACTGTCCATCAGCAGCGCCTGGTGAAAAGCCGGTACCAGCGGCGCGCCCTGGCCGCCCAGCGCCATGTCGCGGCGGCGAAAATCACCCACCACCGTAACGCCGGTCGCGGCAGCGATCTGGTTATTGTCGCCAATTTGCAGTGTATTCGGTGCCGCCGACTGCGGCTCGTGCCACACCGTCTGGCCGTGGCAGCCAATCGCCATGATATCGCTGGCTTCCAGCGCCTGCTGCTGCATCAGCGTCAGTACGGCTTCCGCAAACAGCTGGCCGAGCCGGGTATCAAGCTGACCGAGCTGCGACAGCGTCAGCGTCTGTCCCTGACATATTTCCAGCACCTGCTGACGCAGCGCCAGCGGGATGGGATGGCAGTAGCTGGCCTGTTGCGCCACCATATGCTGGTCGATCGCGGCCAGCACGACGTCTACGCCGTCCAGGCTGGTGCCGGACATCACGCCGATATAGCGTCCTGATTTCATAGCGCTTCCTTACCCGTTTGCGGGCCTGCAATGCATCTGTGTTTAGCCTGGCAAATTACCGGGGCTAATTCTATGATAAATTTCCGCTTTTCAACTGCGCTGCGACACGCATTCCGGCAGCAAACTATTTTCATCCGGCAATTGAATTTTTGTTGATGGGCGGTGGTCTATGCTTCGGCCCAGCCGCATATTGTTCGGACATCGCGTCAATTGACCATTTTCTGACTTATACTGTTGCAGTACAGGACGAGAATATGGCGTTTTTTTGCATTAAGGAGCTTTCTCATGATTAAGCGTTTCGTAGCCGTAGCCCTGGCGGGTATCACGCTGGCTGGCTGTGTTAATAACGATACCCTTTCCGGCGATGTTTACAGCGCCAGCGAAGCCAAGCAGGTTCAAAGCGTCTCATACGGTACGCTGGTATCCGTGCGTCCGGTAAAAATTCAGGGCGGCGATGACAGTAATGTGATCGGTGCCATTGGCGGTGCGGTGCTGGGTGGTTTCCTCGGTAACACCATCGGCGGCGGCGCGGGGCGCAGTCTGGCAACGGCCGGCGGTGCGGTACTGGGCGGCGTAGCCGGTCAGGGCGTGCAGGGTGCGCTCAACAAATCTGACGGCGTAGAGCTGGAGATCCGTAAGGATGACGGCAATACCATTATGGTGGTGCAGAAGCAGTCCGCCAGCCGTTATTCAGTCGGCCAGCGCGTGGTGATGGCCTCCAACGGCAGCCAGGTCACCGTCTCTCCGCGCTAAGCGCACAGATAAAAAAAACCGACGCCAGTGCGTCGGTTTTTTTATTTCTCGCGGTTCTGCAACTCGAGAATGTTTTTTTCCAGCCGGGCAATCAGCGTCACCATCTGATTGATCTCTTCGAGGCTGATGCCGGAGAGGATGTCGTCACGCGTCGCGTCGATCACGTTTTCGACCTGCTCAATGATCGGCTCAGCCTGACGGGTCAGCTTGATGCGCTTGGCGCGGCGATCGTTAGCGCAGGTGGCGCGGGTGATGAGCCCCTTCTCTTCCAGCTGATCCAGCGTACGCACCAGCGACGGCTGCTCAATACCGATGGCTTTCGCCAGCTGAATCTGCGACTGCTCTGGCGGGAGTTGATGAATATTGTGCAACGTCACCCAGTGGGTTTGTGTCAACTCAAGCGGCTTCAGACGCTGGTCGATCAACGCGCGCCAGATGCGCACCAGGCGAGACAGATCTGTTCCAAGCGGCGTATCCATTTCATCTCCTTATAATTAGCTTGCTAGCTATCAAGCCAGATTTTACACTATTCTGCGAGTTTACAGGACAAATTACAAATCCCGGGCCAGACGGCACGCCCGCTGTCTACACTTGATTTAACCGTGCCCGGGTAAAAAGGATGATGCCACGTGTCAATCTTCGCGCTCACCGCGACGGCGCCGCTGACCGATCTGGTATTCGGTGCCTCACTGTTCTTCCCGCCGCTGTTCAAAGCGGTGCTGCTGGGCTTCTTTTTCTGGCTGCTGATTCATCCGCTGCTGCGCGGCTGGATCTACTCCGGCGATGTCTGGCACCCCACCTTAATGGATCTCTCACTGTTTGTTCTGTGCGTGAGCGGCGCACTGTGGATACTGAGCCTCGGATAAATCACCATGAAATTCAACCCCTTTAAGTACTTTTCTACCCTTGTGGTGTTTACCCTGGCGCTGCTCGCAGGCTGGTGGATGTGGAACTACTACATGCAGGCCCCATGGACGCGCGATGGCAAAGTGCGCGCTGAACTGGTGGACGTGACGCCCGAGGTTTCCGGCCGTATCAGCACGCTGGCCGTGCGCGACAATCAGTTCGTGCATAAAGGCGAGGTGCTGCTGACGCTGGATCCGGTGCCGTGGCAGATTGCGCTGGCCAATGCGCAGGCCCAGCTGGCGAAGGCGCAGGCCGACCTCGCCAAAGCGCAGCATGAGGCGGATCGCCGAGCCAGCCTGCCGCGTAACGTGATCTCCGCTGAAGATATGGACGCGGCGCGCCTCAACGCGAATGCGGCGGCCGCCACGGCGAAAGCCGCACAGGCGATGCTCGATCAGGCGCGCTGGAACCTGCAGCAAACCACGGTGACGGCACCGACCGACGGCTGGGTCAGTAACCTGACGCTGCGTGCCGGCAATTACGCGACCGCCGGTACGCCACTGTTCGCGCTGGTCGACAGCCACTCTTACTATGTGATGGGCTATTTCGAAGAGACCAAACTGCGCCATATCCGGCCCGGCGCGGCGGCGCAAATCGTGCTGTATAGCAACGGCGCACGACTGCAGGGCCAGGTGGAGAGCATCGGGCGCGCCATTTACGATCAAAGCATCGCCAGCGACGGCGGTCTGGTGCCTGATATCAAACCCAACGTGCCCTGGGTCAGGCTGGCGCAGCGCGTCCCGGTGCGTATCCGGCTAAACGCGGTACCGGATAATGTGCCGCTGGTGGCCGGTACCACCTGCACCATCTCTGTCGCGCACTGAGGCCGGTATGAATCTGCAGTGGCTGGCCTGGCACAATCTGCCGTGGATAAAGGCAACCGGCGGCGAGTGGCGCTATGCGTTGCGTAACGCAATCGCGATGTGTCTGGCGCTCACCCTGGCGTATGCGCTGCAGCTGGATCAGCCTTACTGGGCCATGACGTCCGCCGCAGTGGTGAGTTTCCCCACCGTTGGCGGCGCCATCAGCAAAAGCCTGGGGCGCATCGTCGGCAGCCTGCTCGGTGCCAGCGCCGCGCTGCTGATTGCTGGCCATACGCTCAACGAACCGTGGCTGTTTGCCTTTTTCATGGCCGGCTGGCTGGCTCTCTGCACCTGGGTCGCCAGCCATTTTCAGAACAATGTGGCCTACGCCTTTTCACTGGCCGGTTACACCGCCGCGATTATCGCCTTCAGCAGCGTTAACGTTAGCGACGTCAGCCAGCTGTGGGACATCACCCAGGCGCGCGTGTGCGAAGTGATCGTCGGGATCCTCTGCGCCGGGCTGATGATGATGATCCTGCCCAGCACCTCGGACGGCAGCGCACTGATGCTATCGCTGCGCCAGATGCACACCCGCCTGCTTGACCACGCGGTGCTGCTGTTGCAGCAGAGCAGCACGGAAAATGTGCGCACCGCCCACGAAACGGTGATCAGCCAAATCCTCACCATGAATCTGCTGCGCATTCAGGCCTTCTGGAGCCACTATCGCTTCCGCCGGCAAAATAACGTGCTTAACTACGTGCTGCATCAGCAGCTGCGCCTGACCAGCGTGCTCTCCAGCCTGCGGCGCATGCTGCTTAACTGGCCCGACGCGCCGCCGGCGCTGTACAGCGCAATGCAACAGCTGCTGCACGAACTGGCGCAGCCGCAGTGTGATAAATACCGTCTGGCGCAGATTCTGCGCAGCATCACGCCGGACGTGCACGGTGATTTCCGCCAGCGTGCTTTTGTCCAGCGGCTGCGCTACTTCTGCTGGGTATGGCTGAATGTGGAGCGCTGGATTCGCCTGATTGAGCGCGCCGACGCTGACACCCGTTTCCAGCCGCCGTACGCGCCGGCACTGGCACGTGCCAGCGACAGTGCCGAAGCTGGCTGGAGTGCGCTGCGCACGTTTAGCGTGATCATGCTGGGCTGCGCGTTCTGGATCGGGACCCAGTGGGACGCTGGCGCCGCCGCGCTGACGCTTACCGCTATTGCCTGCGTACTCTACTCGTCATCGCCTTCGCCCGGCGGCAGCGTGTCGCTGCTGCTGAAAACGCTGCTGTGGCTGTCGCTGTTCAGCTTTGTGCTGCAGTTTGGTCTGATGGTGCAAATCAGCGCGCTGTGGCAGTTTTTGCTGCTGCTGTTCCCGCTGCTGCTGACGCTGCAACTGTTTAAGCTGCAACAGAAGAAACGCGCCGCGCTCTGGGGCCAGTTTATCGTGTTTATGGGATCGTTTATCGCGGTAAGTAATCCGCCAGACTGGGATTTCCAGAGCTTCCTTAACGATAACCTGGCAAAAGTGTGTGGCGTCCTGCTGGCGTGGCTGGCGTTTCAGGTGTTACAGCCGGGTTCTGATGCGCGCCGCAGCCGGCGCCATATCCGGGCGCTGCGCCACGCTTTTCTCGATCAGCTACGTCGCCAGCCGCGCCTGAGTGAAAGCCGGTTTGAATCGCAGATTTATCATCACATCAGCCAGCTGAGCCACAGCCGTGATGAGCAGGCGCGCCTGTGGCTGCTGCGCTGGGGCGTGGTGCTGCTGAACTGTTCGCACATTGTCTGGCAGCTGCGCGCCTGGCAACCCCGCTCACCGGCGCTGGCGCAGCTGCGCGACAGCAGTCTGCAGGATTTGCAGCGCATTATGAGTCTGCGCGGTGTGCGTCACGACTCGCTGCAGACCGCGCTGGATACGCTGCAGCATGCCATTGATCAGCTTCAGGGGCAGCCGGAGAGCGACGCGAATACCCTGGCGGGTATGTTGTGGCGCCTGCGCTGTTCGCTGGCGCAGCTGCGTCAGGCGGTGCCGGATTGATCATTCACAGTACTGGGTAAACTGCCGATCAAAGTCATCGTGCAGCTGCTGCAGGGTCTTCTGCCCTTCAAAGCGGGTTTTATCCTGCTCGGACATCGGTTCGATCACCAGCGCTTTCTCGTCCGACGAGTAGATAAAGCGCCGCGCCAGCGTGCTGCCGGTAAAACTGGTGCCCTGAATGCCGCCGCACACCACGGTGATGCTGTGACGGCGGATTTCGGTATGGGTGAAATTGGTTTCGGTGGCGCTGCGCAGGACATTCTGACAGCCTTTGGCTTGCAGCCGCTGCAGGGTATGCTGCGTCAGCCATTCGCGGCCGCGGGCAATATTTTCACAACTGGCGCGCAGCGGATTGGTATCTATATCTCGCTGCAGCTGACGGCTGGCCTCCAGTCGCAGCTGGGTATCATTCGGGCGATCGCAGCCCACCAGCGCTAAACACAACAGCAAAATCCCACGCGTTTTCATGCCTGCCCCTGAGCGGTTCCGTTCCTGAATCAACATCATAGGATGGAATGTTGCCGCTGAGTAGCAGGAAAATGGGTCAGAATTTTTCTGCGCGGCGGCGGCGGGTCAGGCCCGTCGCCGCCCGGTGGTCAGATCACGCCGCAGGCCAGACGTGCCCCGCCACCGCCAAGCGGTTGCGGATGGTCAGCATGGTTATCGCCGCCGACGTGCACCATCAACGCTTTGCCTTTGATCTCGCTTAGCGATTTCAGACGCGGCGCCACCACGGGATAGCTGGCTTTGCCGTCGTCGGTGACATACAGCGCGGGCAAATCGCCGAGGTGACCGTCAGCGTACGGACCGAGGTGCTTGCCGCTGTTTTGCGGATCGAGGTGACCGCCCGCCGCGCCGGCCGCCACGGTTTTGCCGGCGGATTCGCCGGGCTCACAGCTGCCTTTGGCGTGGACGTGGAAGCCATGAATGCCAGGTTTCAGCCCGCTCAGCGCCGGCGCGAACTGCAGGCCATACGGGGTTTCGCTGATGGTCACCTTACCGATCGACTCACCGATACCCTGCGCCGTCACCTGATGCAGCGTCACGTCTTCTGACGCCGCGTGTGCACCGGCAGCACACACCAGCGTCAGCACGGCCATAATGGTTTTTTTCATAACGTCTCCTTACGGTTCAGATTCCCTCTAAGCCTGGACCGCTTTTGCCCAGGCTGCCGTAGTTTGACGCAGATTTACGCTTCAGGGCACATCGTAGCCGAGTGCCGCCTTGCGAATGCGGAACCACTGCTGGCGATCCAGCGTCAGTTCACAGGCTTTCACCGCGTCGCTGACGCGCGCAGTTTTACCGGAACCGATAATCGGCAGCGGACGACTGGGCAGCTTCATTACCCAGGCATAGACCACCTGCTCGATATTGCTGGCACCGATCTCCTGACGCACCTGTTCCAGCTCATCGCGCAGCGGCTGGTAGTGCGGATCGTTAAACAGGCGGCCGCCACCGAGGCACGACCACGCCATCGGGCGCATACGCGTCTGCTGGCACTGGTCGAGCGTGCCGTCGAGCAGCGCCGACTGCTCCAGCGGTGAGATTTCCAGCTGATTGGTGACCAGGCTAAACGGCAGACGGGATTGCAGCAGCGTGAACTGCGCAGCGGTAAAGTTGGACACGCCAAAATAACGCACCTTGCCACTCTGATGCAGCTGCAGGAAGGCGTCGGCGATTTCATCCGCATCCATTAACGGATCCGGACGGTGAATCAACAGCAGATCGAGATAATCGGTGGCAAAGTGGCGCAGCGAATTTTCCGCACTGTGCAGGATGTGGCTGGCTTCGGTGATGTAGTGACCGATTTTATGTTCCGGTTTCGCGCGGGTGGCAATGCCGCACTTGGTGACGATTTGCAGTTGCTGACGCAGCTGCGGTGCCAGGCGCAGCGCTTCGCCGAACGCGGCTTCACAGCGATAGTCGCCGTAGATGTCGGCGTGGTCAACGGTGGTGATGCCCAATGCCAGATGATGCTCAATGAACTGCACCAGTTGCTGTGGCGTCATGCCCCACTCCATCAGCCGCCAGTAACCGGCGATCAGCGGCGAAAAAGCGGGTCCCTGTGGGGCAATAGCGTGCGGTTGTAACATGGTTAAACTCCCTTCTGCGCAATAGCGAAAGCGCGAGTATAACCAAATGCGCACGGCGCGTTTTCTTAAAACAGCTCCGGTTGCTGTGGATCAGGATTTTCATCCACTTTTTGCTGACGCTGCAGGCGCAACAGGCGCTGACGACACAGGCGCAGCACCTCGCGTTTTTGCGCATCGCTGAATTTCATCCAGTTGAAGCGCTCCTCCCGGCTGCGCAGACAGCCTCGGCAATAGCCGCGCGCATCGCTCTGGCAGATACCGCGACAGGGGCTCGGAACCGGAAAAAACTCTAATTGCTCAGCCACACCACCTCCGCAATGAACCTCTCCACTCTTATTGATAACAGCTTAGTGACATAGTGCAAGGCATAAACCGTTATTACTGGTACTGTACACGGCGACCACCACGCCAGCTTCCGTCACCGTGGCAATAGTCAGAGAATCAATCAGGTAAGGAGACGCGGTTAAGGTTTTCCTCATCTTCAATTCATACGATTGTCATATTCCGTTATTCCGATGAGTCTCCATGAAACTGACCTCTAAGTTACAGTGTCACGACAACAGCTTTAATTTACTGGCCGCGTTGTTCTTTGCCTTTGTCTTCAATGCCCTGTTTTTACTGCGCGCGTGGGAAATTATTCCCTACACCCGCGTGCATGATTACCTGTTCGCCGCCAGCATGCCGGTGGTGCTGGTCGCGGCGTTTTATCTGCTCTTCTCGCTACTGGCCTGGCCGTGGATACGCAAACCGCTGCTGATTGTGCTGATTCTCGCCAGCGCCGCCGCCAACTACTTTATGCACAGCTTTGGTACGGTCATCGACACCAACATGATTGAAAACGTGTTTGAGTCGAATGCGCAGGAAACCGGCGCGCTGATGAGCCGCAACTATGTCATCTGGATGCTGCTGATGGGCATTCTTCCGGTGGCGCTGGTGTGCAGCGTCCGTATCAGCAATCGCCAGCGCTGGTGGTGGAACCTGCTGCAGCGCCTCGCCAGTGCGCTCGGTGCCGTACTGGTGATTCTGCTGATGGCTGTGCTGTTCTACAAAGACTATGCTTCGCTGATCCGCAATAACAAAGGCCTGGTGAAGATGATCACCCCAGCCAATATTGTCAGCGGCACCGGCCATTATGTCGATCAGCGCTATCTGCAGGGCAGCCAGGCGCTGGTAAAGATTGGCGAAGATGCGCAGAAAGGACCGCTAATCACCGCCGAGCCGAAGAAGACGCTGGTGGTGCTGGTGGTGGGCGAAACTGCGCGCGCGGAGAACTTCTCCCTCGGCGGCTATGCGCGCGACACCAACCCACAGCTGAAAAAGCAGCAGGTGATTTATTATCCCAACGCCAGCTCTTGCGGCACGGAAACCGCCATTTCGGTGCCGTGCATGTTCTCGAATATGCCACGCGAGCATTATGACGCGAACCTCGCCCATCATCAGGAAGGCGTACTGGATGTGCTGGCCCATGCCGGAGTCAGTGTGCTTTGGCGCGAAAACGACGGCGGCTGCAAGGGTGCCTGTGACCGCGTGCCGCATACCGATATGACGCAATGGCAGCTGCCACAATACTGCCACGATGGCTTCTGCCTCGATGACGTTTTACTGCATCGCTTTGATAACTATGTCGACAGCCTGCACAATGACGGCATCATCGTACTGCACCAGATGGGCAGCCACGGTCCGGCTTACTTTAAGCGCTATCCGGCCGCGTTCCAGCGTTTTACGCCGACCTGCGACAGCAATCAGATTCAGGATTGCGATCACCAGGCGCTGGTTAACACCTACGATAACTCGCTGCTGTATACCGACGATATGCTGAGTCGCACCATCGATAAGCTGAAAGGCCTGAGCGATCGCTTTAACGTGGCGCTGGTGTACCTGTCCGACCATGGCGAATCGCTGGGCGAACACGGCATGTACCTGCACGGTGCGCCGTACCTGTTTGCGCCGTCGCAGCAGACACATATTCCGCTGCTGCTGTGGATGTCGCCGGGCTACGCCGCGGCATATCACATTGATCAGGCCTGTCTGCGCCAGCAGGCGGCAGAGACAGCGGTGTCGCAGGATAATCTGTTCCACACGGTGCTCGGCCTGTTCAACATCCAGACGCAGCAGTATCAGCCACAGCTGGATATGATCAAATCGTGCCAGAATCGCGCCTGAGGATTGCATTAGACCGACTGGTCTAATACTCTGCCTGCCATGAACAAGACAGTGCAACGCAACGAAACCCGTGAACATCTGCTCGCCACCGGCGAGCAGGTCTGCCTGCAGCGCGGTTTCACCGGCATGGGGTTGAGCGAAATGCTGGCGCTGGCGGAAGTGCCGAAAGGCTCGTTTTACCACTACTTCCGCTCGAAAGAAGCGTTCGGTGTGGCGCTGCTGGAGCGCTATTTCGTCAACTATCAGCAGCAGGTTGAACAGCAGCTGACCCAGCCCGGCGTTACTGCACGCGAACGCTTACTGCAGCATTTTCGCTACGCGGAACGGCTGTTTATTGAGCAGGGTCACATCGTCGGCTGTCTGGGCGTTAAGCTTTCCGGCGAAGTGTGCGATCTGTCAGAGCCGATGCGCGATGCGCTGCAGCGCGGGGCTACGGCCATCACGGCCGCTTACGCACGTTGTCTGACGGAGGTCGCAGCCGAACAGCCGCTGCCCTATGGGCAAAGCCCGCAGCAGCTGGCGCAACGCTGTTATCTGCTGTGGCTGGGAGCCAGCCTGCAGAGCAAGATTTCACGTGAGCCCGGGCCGATTAGCCTGGCGCTCGACACCATCGAACAGTGGCTTAATCACCGCTGATTTTTAAAAACGGCAATTTCTAGACGACCGGTCTATTACAGGAGTCATCATGGCGAGTAAACAGCTGTTCACCCCGCTGAAAGTGGGCGCGATTACCGTACCTAACCGTGTATTTATGGCGCCGCTGACGCGTCTGCGCAGCATTGAACCGGGCGATATTCCTACCCCGCTGATGGCGGAGTATTATCAGCAGCGCGCCAGCGCGGGTCTGATCATTACCGAAGCCACCCAGGTTTCGTTCCAGGCTAAAGGCTACGCCGGTGCGCCGGGTTTACACACCGCAGAGCAAATTGCTGCGTGGAAAATGATTAACGAAGGCATTCACGCCGCGCACGGTCACAGCGCCGTTCAGCTGTGGCACACCGGCCGCATCTCGCATAATAGCGTGCAGCCGGATGGCAAAGCGCCGGTCGCACCGTCCGCGATCGCCGCTGGCACCCGCACCTCGCTGCGCGCCGCCGACGGCAGCGTATACCGTGAAGATACCTCCATGCCGCGTGAACTGAGCGTGGCAGAGATTCAGCAGATCGTTAAAGACTTCGGTCAGGCGGCAGCCAATGCGCGCGACGCCAATTTTGATCTGCTGGAACTGCACTCTGCGCACGGCTATCTGATGCATCAGTTCCTCGCACCGGGTTCTAACCAGCGTACCGATGAATACGGCGGTTCGATTGAGAAGCGCGGCCGTTTCGCGCTGGAAGTGGTCGATGCGGCAATTGCTAACTGGTCAGCCGATCGCATCGGTATCCGCATCTCGCCAATCGGCGCCTTCCAGAATCTGGAAAACGGTCCGGATGAAGAAGAAGCGGCACTGTGGTACATCAGCGAACTGGGCAAGCGCGGCCTCGCCTACCTGCACCTGTCTGAGCCAGACTGGGCGGGCGGTAAGCCTTACACCGATGAGTTCCGTCAGAAAGTGCGTGCCGCCTTCCCGGGCGTGATTATCGGTGCCGGTGCCTATACCGTGGAAAAAGCGGACGATCTGATTGCGCGTGGCCTCATTGACGCCGTGGCCTTTGGCCGTGACTTCATCGCCAACCCGGATCTGGTAGCACGCCTGCAGCAGGACGCACCGCTTAACCCGCAGCGCCCGGAGAGCTTCTACGGCGGCGGCGCGGAAGGTTACACCGACTACCCGACACTGTAAGTCAAACGCGGCCGCAGCGGATGTGCGGCCGCGTGCTTTCTTCAGGGCATTCCCTCGCTATACTAAGCGGGTTCCCTGATGACTTTTAAAAAGAGGATGTTATGCGTTTACTTCACACTATGTTACGCGTTGGCGATCTGCAGCGCTCCATCGATTTTTACACCCGCGTGCTGGGCATGCGCGTGCTGCGTCAGAGCGAAAACACCGAATACAAATACACCCTGGCTTTCGTGGGTTACACCGAAGAGAGCGAAGGTGCGGTCATTGAGCTGACCTACAACTGGGGCGTGGATAAATACGACCTCGGCAATGCCTACGGCCACATCGCGCTGGGCGTGGATGATGTCGCGGCGACCTGCGACCGCATCCGTCAGGCGGGCGGTAACGTCACGCGTGAAGCCGGCCCGGTCAAAGGCGGCAGCACCATCATCGCTTTCGTGGAAGATCCGGACGGCTACAAAATCGAGCTGATCGAAAACAAACACGCCGGTCACGGCCTCGGCAACTAATGCCGTTAGTCAGCCTGCTAATTTGCGGGCTGACTTCCCTCTCCTGCTGCACCCTGCGCCGATTTTTGCCATAATGCGCGCTGCCCCATTTCCTGCAATGAGATCCTGATGTCTGAATCGAACGCCTTAAACGCTCTCCATCAACGCTTCCGTGGTTTTTATCCTGTGGTGATTGACGTTGAAACCGCCGGTTTTAATGCGCAAACCGATGCGCTGCTGGAAATCGCGGCCACTACGTTAAAAATGGATGAGGATGGCTGGCTGCACCGCGATGAAACCCTGCATTTCCACGTGGAGCCGTTCGAAGGGGCGATTCTCAATCCCGAAGCGCTGGCGTTTACCGGCATCGACCCCAGCAATCCGCTGCGCGGCGCGGTGAGTGAATATGAGGCGCTGCACGCCATTTTCAAAATGGTGCGTAAAGGTACCAAAGACAGCGGCTGTAACCGGGCGATTATCGTGGCGCACAATGCCACCTTTGATCATAATTTTATGATGGCGGCAGCAGAGCGCACCGGCATGAAGCGTAACCCATTCCACCCGTTCGCCACCTTTGACACCGCCGCGCTGAGCGGGCTGGTGCTGGGACAAACGGTGCTGGCGAAGGCCTGTAAAGCGGCGGGAATAGATTTTGACAGCACTCAGGCGCACTCGGCACTGTACGATACCGAACAGACCGCCACGCTATTTTGCGAACTGGTGAATCGCTGGAAACGCCTCGGCGGCTGGCCGCTGGCGGTGAGTGAAGAGCCGGCCGAAGACGATGCCTCCGCCTGAGGCCCGTCAGACCGCAGCCAAAAAAAAGGCCGACACTGCTGTCGGCCTTTTTCTTATTCTGCTTCTTTGTGCTTCTCAGCGGTCTCTTTGATCAGCGGTTGCAGTTCGCCGCGCTGGAACATCTCAACGATGATGTCACAGCCGCCGACCAGCTCGCCATCCACCCACAGCTGCGGGAAGGTTGGCCAGTTGGCGTATTTCGGTAACTCAGCGCGGATATCCGGATTTTGCAGAATGTCTACGTACGCAAAGCGCTCACCACAGGCAGACAGCGCCTGTACCGCCTGCGCAGAGAAACCGCAGCTTGGCAGTTTCGGCGAACCTTTCATGTACAGCAGGATCGGGTTTTCTGCGATCTGGCGCTGAATTTTTTCAACAGTACTCATTTTTGCCTTCCTTAATCCTTCACTTCGTGTTTGTTTATTGTAGCGACTTCGCCCCGCGACTGAAAACGGGATTTTGCCTTAGCCGGCGCATATCGCCATGTTTGTTAAGTTCGCGCGCCACGAATAACATTTTCATATCATTAATAAGCATTAATCAATTAATAATTAGCAATAATTCCGCTGGGTTAAACAGCTGAAATCGCTCATTTTTGCCCCACTTTCAGTACCGTGACAGATTAATGGAAAAAGACCTTACCTTTTGCAAAAAAAGTGGATTAGAATTGCCCCGGTGCTGATCGTCGATCAGATTTTTCTAACTTTACCGCGGTCTGGCTTCCTGCCGACGCCTTAACCTGTAACCGGACTATGCGTTTACTGATTACGCTTTTCATACTGGCTTTTGCCCAACTGTTCTTTAATGTGGCGGCGGCTTCTCCGCATGCGCCGGTTAATGCCAGTTTGCAGAAAGCGGAGAAAAAGAACGCGCGTGAAGATGAGCGTCGCAAACGACGCCCGGTGAAAACCACCAGCAAAAAGTCACGCCTGACGTCGGTACAGAAGTTCAGGCTGAAAAAACAGCAGAAAAGCGAAACGGTACTTCAGCACACCACCCAGCGCAAATCCTCACTTAAGCTCAGTGCGAAAAAATATGGTCATCAGCGGCTGGCGAAGAAATCGCGTGACGTTGCCGTTGATGATGAAGTGCAGCAGCTGAGCGGCATTAAAATGAGCAAAGCCCACCGCCTGCGCTATCAAAAAGCACGTGAAACCGCGATGACGAAATTGATGGGCCAGCTGGGTAAACCGTATCAGTGGGGAGGCACCTCACCGCACACCGGTTTCGACTGCAGTGGTTTAGTGTGGTACGCCTACAAAGACCTGGTGAAGTTTAAATTTCCCCGCACCGCCAATGAGATGTATCACCTGCGCGACGCCGCGCCGATCAAGCGCGAGATGCTGGAGAAAGGCGATCTGGTGTTCTTCCGCATCAACAACCGCGGTACCGCCGACCATGTCGGGGTTTATCTGGGCAATGGCAAATTTATTCAGTCTCCGCGCACCGGTAAGGATATTCAGATTAGCGCGCTGGGCGAGGATTACTGGCAGAAGCATTACGTTGGCGCACGCCGTATGATGACGCCGAAAACCGTGCGCTAACCTCAGCGTTGCGCAACAAAAAAGCCGGTGGCTGTTCAGCAGCACCGGCTTTTTTATTAATGCAGAATGGCGGTAAAGCTAAAGGCAATAATCATCAGCAGAGCAGCGGCGGTGGTGGTCAATGCCAGTTTCAAATCGGTACTCATCACAACTCCTTAGTCACACAGTTTGCAAGGTTAAATAATTTTCGCACAGTGATGGGCAAAAATCTCGTGTTATCCGCCCCGGCTTGCTAGAATCGCCGCCTTTCGTTGCGCAACAGATTTAGCGCATGCTGCATTGACAGCCTGCTGAAGGATGTTTCCCTGTCCGATTAAGCAGATTAGCCCTGATATTCAGGGCGCAAAACCATTAGCAGACGCAAACGTTTAACAATATACTTATCAGTAAGTTGCGATAAGCCCAGGAGTACCATTTTCATGGCAACCATTAAAGATGTGGCGAAACGCGCCGGGGTCTCAACCACCACGGTTTCGCATGTCATCAACAAAACGCGTTTTGTCGCGGAAGAGACGCGTAACGCCGTATGGGAAGCGATTAAAGCGCTGCACTACTCACCGAGCGCGGTGGCCCGCAGCCTGAAGGTGAATCATACCAAGACGCTGGGCCTGCTGGCGACCTCCAGCGAAGCGCCCTACTTCGCCGAAATTATTGAAGCCGTGGAGAATCACTGCTTTGAGCGTGGTTACACGCTGATTCTCGGCAACGCGCACAACGATCTGCAAAAACAGCGTGCCTATTTGTCGATGATGGCGCAAAAGCGCGTCGATGGCCTGCTGGTCATGTGCTCCGAATATCCCGACGATCTGCTGCAGATGCTGGAAGAGAACCGCAATATCCCGATGGTGGTCATGGACTGGGGCGAATCGCGCGGGGACTTTACCGATACCGTGCAGGACAATGCGTTCCACGGCGGTTACCTCGCCGGGCGTTACCTGATTGAGCGCGGCCATCGCGACATCGGTGCTATCCCCGGCCAGATGGAGCGCAACACCGGTGGCGGTCGTCATGCGGGTTTTCTGAAGGCGATGCAGGAAGCGGGCATCAGCGTCCGTCCCGAGTGGATTGTACAGGGTGACTTCGAACCGGAGTCAGGTTATCAGGCTATGCAGCAGATCCTTAACCAGAAACAGCGCCCGACGGCGGTGTTCTGCGGCGGCGATATCATGGCGATGGGCGCGATTTGCGCGGCCGACGAGATGGGACTGCGCGTGCCGCAGGACATTTCGGTAATTGGCTATGACAATGTGCGCAACGCGCGCTACTTCACCCCGGCGCTGACAACCGTGCACCAGCCGAAAGCACAGCTGGGGGAAAAGGCACTGGAGATGCTGCTGGACCGCATCACCAGCAAACGCGAAGAGCCGCAGACCATTGAAGTGCAGCCCACGCTGATTGAGCGCCGCTCCGTGGCCGATGGCCCGTTCCGCGATTACCGCCGTTAAGCCACCTTCTCGCTGAGCCACTCGTGGTTCAGCGTCTCCGCATCGCCCAGATATTCCAGTAACCACGCCAGCGCCGGTGACGCGCGCTGCTCAGACCAGCTGACGCAACACGGGCTGTCCGGAAATGGCTGCGGTAACGCCAGCTCCACCAGCGCGCCGCTGTCCAGCAGCGGGCGCGCCAGGTGGCCCGGCACCATGCCCACGCACAATCCGGCCTGCAGGCAATCCAGCCCGGTTTCCCACTCCGGCACCACCAGCCGCCGCTGGTTATCCAGCGTCCACGTCATGCGGCGCGGCAGCGCGCGCGACGTATCTTCCAGCACCAGCGACGGCCAGGCGCGCAGGGTTTCGTCGTCCAGCTGCGGACTGTGAGCCAGCGCATGCTGCGGACTCACCACGCAGCGCCAGTTGAGCGCGCCCATATCCTGAAAGGCGAAGCGGCCACCGACCGGAATGGCCTGGGTGGCGCCAATCGCCACATCGACACGACCATCAGCCAGCGCGTCCCACACGCCGTTAAATACTTCGTAGCTGATGATCAGCTCCATATCGGGGAAATGGCGGTAAAAATCCTTTACCAGCTGGCGGGTACGCTGCGGTTTGACGATGCAATCTACCGCGATACTGAGCTGACCGCGCCAGCCGTTGGCCAGCTGCTGACACTGACGGCGCGTGGCCAGCATTTTTTTGATAACAGAACGCCCTTCACGCACAAAATGCTCGCCTGCTGCCGTTAGCACCACTTCGCGATGCTGCCGCTCAAACAGCGGTACCGCCAGCCAGCCTTCCAGCTGGCGCACGGTATAGCTGATGGCAGAGGGCACGCGGTGCAGCTCCTGCGCCGCCGCGCTAAAACTGCCGGTGCGCGCTACCGCGTCCACCACTTCAAGCGCATATTCCGACCACATAGTTTTCCCATCAAAAATTTTAACAGCACCCTGCAAATATTAGCGTTTCACAAAGCCCGCTGCACCCTTTTACACTCCCCGCCGTTGAACCTGCCGAATGAGAAAAACCATGCTGTCATCTAAAGGATTTCTGCCTTACCTTGCCGTGCTGAGCATGCTCGGCTTTCTGGCCACCGATATGTATTTACCCGCCTTCGGCGCCATGCAGCGCGACTTTGCTTCCGCACCGGGCACCATCAGCGCCAGCCTGAGCCTGTTTCTGGGCGGCTTTGCCTGTGCGCAGGTGCTGTGGGGCGTGCTGTCGGACCGCTTCGGCCGCAAGCCGATTTTACTGGCTGGCCTGAGCGTGTTTGCGCTGAGCTGTCTCGGCATGCTGTGGGTGACTAACGTCTGGCTGATGCTGGCGCTGCGCTTTGTGCAGGCGGTAGGCGTGTGCGCCGCAGCGGTGAGCTGGCAGGCGCTGGTGGTTGATCGCTATCCGCAGGCCAAAGCCAACAAAGTATTTGCCACGATTATGCCGCTGGTGGCGCTGTCACCGGCGCTGGCGCCGCTGCTGGGTGCCTGGCTGATGGCCCATTTTCACTGGCGCGCCATTTTCCTGGCGCTCACGCTGGTGACGCTGGTGCTGCTGTTCGGCACGCTGAAACTGGCCAGCGCGCCGCGTGCGCGCCACGACAGCACGCCGCAGCCCAGCTGGCTCACGCTGCTGGCGACGCGTATTTACAGCGGTAACGTACTGATTTATGCCGCCTGCTCCGCCAGTTTCTTCGCCTGGCTGACCGGCTCGCCGTTTATCCTCGCCGCCGCGGGTCTGAGCCCGGCGGACATTGGCCTGAGCTATATTCCGCAGACCATCGCCTTCCTGCTGGGCGGATTTGGCTGTCGTGCACTGCTGAACCGTTTTCAGGGTGCGCAGCTGCTGCCGTGGTTGCTGATGATTTACAGCCTGAGCATTCTGGGCCTGTTTGCGGTGGCGCTGATGACTACGCCGCCGCTGGTGGCTCTGCTGCTGCCGTTCTGCGGCATGGCGCTGGCCAATGGCGCGATTTACCCGATTGTGGTGTCCAGCGCCCTTGCCCCGTTCCCGCAGGCCACCGGCAAAGCGGCCGGCCTGCAGAATCTGCTGCAGCTGGGCTTATGCTTCCTCGCCAGCCTTATTGTATCCGCCGGTCTGCAGCAGGCGCTGTTACATACCACGCTGGTCATGGTCGCCACGGTGATCCTCGCCTGGGCCGGTTTCCTGTGGCAGCGCAGCGCCAGCGCACAAAGTGATATTGCTCACGCTTCCCGTCCCTGCGAAGATAATTGCTAAGGCAACGATTATCGTTAGCAAACTAACGATAAGCCATTGAATACTGACCTGCGTGAGCATATACTCAGTGGGTCAGCATTTCTGCAACAAATCAATAACATAATGAGCGTATTTTTTAGCGACACTGTCGCTGGGATGGCGTCTGCACGATATTCACCTCCGGAGTTGTGGCAGACATCTCTATTCAGATTCATACCTCTGTAATACGTCGGCTATCTGGCGCACGGATTTTCCGTGAGTTCTCTCACAGGCCTGAGGAATTTGACTATTCTTTTTCTCAGGTTCAAATCGGAAAGGTGATGGAGAAGCTATGAGTTCATCGTGTATAGAAGAAGTGAGCCTTGAAGAAAACCAATGGTTTCGTATCGCCCATGAATTACTGGAGCAGGCGGACATTCACATCAACGGCACACGCCCCTGGGATATTCAGGTCAGACATGCGGATTTTTTCAAACGGGTCCTGCAGGAGGGATCGCTGGGCCTCGGTGAAAGCTACATGGACGGCTGGTGGGAGTGTGAACGTCTGGATATGTTCTTCCACCGCGTGCTGAAACATCATCTGGATAAGCAGTTACCGCACCATTTTAAAGATACGCTGCGCATTGCTGCGGCGCGCCTCACCAATCTGCAGTCAAAGAAACGCGCCTGGATTGTTGGTAAAGAGCACTACGATCTTGGCAACGACCTGTTTTCACTGATGCTCGATCCATTTATGCAGTACTCCTGCGGCTACTGGAAAAGCGCGGAAACGCTGGAGCAGGCACAGCAGGACAAGCTGGATATGATCTGCCGCAAGCTGCAGCTTGAGCCAGGCATGACGCTACTGGATATCGGCTGCGGCTGGGGCGGGCTGGCGGAATTTGCCGCGCGTCATTACGGGGTGAAAGTGCATGGCGTGACTATCTCTGCCGAGCAGCAGAAAATGGCGCAGCAGCGCTGTGCCGGTCTGGATGTGACCATTCTGCTGCAGGATTACCGTGATTTGAACCAGCAGTTTGACCGCATCGTGTCGGTGGGCATGTTCGAACACGTCGGGCCGAAAAACTATGCCACCTACTTCGATGTGGTTGATCGTAACCTGAAACCGGAAGGCCTGTTTTTGCTGCACACCATTGGGGCGATCAGAACCGACATGAACGTCGACCCGTGGATCGATAAATACATTTTCCCCAACGGCTGTTTACCGTCGGTACGGCAGATCGCCGATGCCAGCGAATCCCACTTCATCATGGAAGACTGGCACAACTTCGGCGCGGATTATGACACCACGCTGATGGCCTGGTACGAGCGATTTCAGGCGGCATGGCCGCAGCTGGCAGAGAAGTATGGCGAGCGTTTCGAACGGATGTTCAGCTATTACCTCAACGCCTGCGCCGGTGCGTTTCGCGCGCGGGATATTCAGCTATGGCAGGTAGTTTTCAGCCGCGGCGCCGAAGGCGGTTTGCGCGTGGCGCGTTGATTTCCGTGCAATGCTAAAAGGCGCTTAACGCGCCTTTTTATTCGCGATTACTCCGCGTCCGGCAGCGTTTGTGCCGCCAGCGCGGCCGCGGCATCACGCTGCGCCAGCACACGTTCAACGGTGTCAACAATCGCCTGGGTATGCGGATCGATTTCGATATTGACCCGGTGCCCCAGCTTCTTCGCGCCCAGCGTGGTGCGCTCCAGCGTTTCCGGGATCAGGTGCACGCAGAACTTACTTTTGGTGACATCACCGACTGTCAGGCTGATACCATCGATGCCGACGAATCCTTTATGCAGAATATATTTGATCTGCTCAGCGTCCTGTAATTTAAACCACACTTCGCGGTTATTCTCTGACTGGATAATTTTACAGATTTCGGCGGTGGTCATAATATGGCCGGACATCAGGTGTCCGCCAATTTCATCGCTGAATTTCGCGGCGCGCTCAATATTCACGATGTCACCAACCTGTAATTCACCAAGGTTGGTGATGCGCAGCGTCTCTTTGATGAGATCGAAGCTGACGCGATCGCCGTCAATGGCGGTCACCGTCAGGCAGCACCCGTTGTGCGCTACCGAGGCGCCCAGCGCCAGGCCGGGCAGCAGCTCAGCAGACAAGCGCACGGTGTGGGTGCGGAACAACTCTTTTTCTTCAATGGCGACAATTTCTGCCGTGCCCTGCACAATTCCGGTAAACATAATTTCAGCCTCTGCGAAGTTTGTGGCAGTTTATCACAGCTTGCGCCGCAAGGTTTAATTTGCCGGCGCGCAAACTTTACACAAATGGCGCAACCAAATGCGATCAATGTTTGGCGGAAGTGCGGGCTACCGCTACACTAGGTCGCGCATTCTTTGGGGATTTCACCCCGCTCTCTTCTTAAATTACGCAGGTGATACGTGCAGAAGTATTTAACAGAAGCGCGTCAATTGCTGGCCCTCGCGATCCCGGTCATCCTTGCTCAGGTGGCACAGACCGCGATGGGATTTGTGGATACCATAATGGCCGGTGCGGTGAGCGCCACGGATATGGCCGCCGTTGCTGTCGGCACCTCTATCTGGCTTCCCGCCATTTTGTTTGGTCATGGTCTGCTGCTGGCATTGACGCCAACCGTTGCGCAACTCAACGGATCCGGGCGACGCGAACGCATCGCAGAACAGGTGCGTCAGGGTTACTGGCTGGCGGCGGGCGTGGCGCTGCTGATTATGGTGGTGCTGTGGAACGCCGGCTACCTGATTCACACCATGCATGACATTGATCCTCAATTGGCGGCCAAAGCAGAAGGTTATCTGCACGCGCTGCTGTGGGGCGCACCGGGCTACCTGTTTTTCCAGGTGGCACGTAATCAGTGTGAAGGGCTGTCGAAGACCAAGCCGGCGATGCTGCTGGGTTTCCTCGGCCTGCTGACCAACATTCCGCTGAACTATGTGTTTATTTACGGCCATTTCGGTATGCCTGCGCTGGGCGGCGTGGGCTGTGGCGTCGCCACCGCGTCGGTTTACTGGGTGATGTATCTGGTGATGCGCTTCTGGCTGAAGCGCATGCCGGCCATGCGCGATATCCGCATGCATAGCCGCTGGTCGCCACCGTCGCGCGCCATTCTGACGCGCCTGTTCACGTTGGGATTACCGGTCGCGCTGGCGCTGTTCTTCGAGGTCACGCTGTTTGCCGTGGTGGCGCTGCTGGTATCGCCGCTCGGCATTGTGAAAGTCGCTGGTCATCAGATCGCGCTCAACTTTAGCTCGCTGATGTTTGTGCTGCCGCTGTCGCTCGGCGTCGCCACTACCATTCGCGTCGGCTACCGTCTGGGCCAGGGCTCGGCCGAACAGGCCCGCATCGCCGCGTGGACCGGTCAGGGCGTGGGTATCACCATGGCGGCGATCACCGCGCTGTTTACCGTGACCTTCCGCCACGATATTGCCGCGCTTTATACCGCTAACCCGGAAGTGATTACGCTGGCGGCACAGCTGATGCTGCTGGCGGCCATCTACCAGTTCTCGGATTCGATTCAGGTGATCGGCAGCGGTATCCTGCGCGGCTATAAGGACACGCGCTCGATCTTCTTTATTACCCTGATCGCCTACTGGGTGCTGGGACTGCCGGTGGGTTACGTGCTGGCGCTGACCGACTGGGTGGTGGCACCGCTGGGGCCGGCCGGTTTCTGGTGCGGATTTATCGTCGGTCTGACGTCGGCGGCGGTGATGATGATCTGGCGCATCCGTCGTCTGCAGCGTTTACCGGCGCAGGTGATTCTGGCACGCGCCGCGCGCTAAGTGGCTGAGCGGGCGTTTATTTGGCCCGCAATGGCGAAAAAAACGACGCATAGCACAGTTGCTGGTCAGTCGTCAGGAAAAATCACTTTTCCGCTTGCCAGCATCACGGCCTGCCGTTAATATTCGTCCCCGCTGTCGCCCTGACAGCGTGTTGCGCTCTTAGCTCAGTTGGTTAGAGCACCACCTTGACATGGTGGGGGTCGATGGTTCGAGTCCATTAGAGCGCACCAAGTGCGTCCGTAGCTCAGTTGGTTAGAGCACCACCTTGACATGGTGGGGGTCGGTGGTTCGAGTCCACTCGGACGCACCAGATTTCTGAAATGCGCTCTTAGCTCAGTTGGTTAGAGCACCACCTTGACATGGTGGGGGTCGATGGTTCGAGTCCATTAGAGCGCACCACTTTTGCTGTTATCTCCCTTGCGCAACTCGCCTTTCCTTGATCTGAGTCGGTTTTCTCCCTCTGCTTTTATATTGGTTTTCGCATACTTAGCGACTATACTATGCCGCGTTGTTCCACCTGAAAGGTTTCAGCGCTAACGTGCCTATGCCAGCCACTTACATCATTTGCGCAACGCCGTCGCTACGGTCTCTCCGCCCGGCGCATAACTTCTCTGCACGCTTAGCCGTCGTCACCTATTCTTACTTCTGTGTCAAACGTACCAACACCAAACAGATTTTTACTTCGGTGCCAGGCGCATCGAACCCCGACCTTTATCATCCATCACAACTTACAGAAATCTGACATGAAAAAGACCAAGATCGTTTGTACTATCGGTCCGAAAACCGAATCCGAAGAGATGCTGACTCAATTGCTGGAAGCGGGCATGAACGTCATGCGCCTGAACTTCTCTCACGGGGATTATGCCGAACATGGTCAGCGCATCACCAACATGCGTGCCGTCATGGAAAAAACCGGTCGCCAGGCCGCGATTCTGCTGGACACCAAAGGCCCGGAAATCCGTACCATGAAACTGGACGGTGGCAATGATGTGTCCCTGAAAGCTGGCCAGACCTTCACCTTCACCACCGATCAGTCAGTGATTGGTAACAGCGAGCGCGTTGCCGTTACTTACGCCGGTTTCACCGAAGACCTGAAAATTGGTAACACCGTGCTGGTCGACGATGGTCTGATCGGCATGGAAGTCACCGAAGTCACCGAAAACACCGTGGTGTGTAAAGTGCTGAACAATGGCGACCTTGGCGAAAACAAAGGCGTCAACCTGCCAGGCGTGTCCATTCAGCTGCCGGCACTGGCGGAAAAAGACAAGCGCGATCTGATCTTCGGCTGCGAGCAAGGCGTGGATTTTGTTGCGGCTTCCTTCATCCGTAAACGTTCTGACGTGCTGGAAATCCGTGAGCACCTGAAAGCCCACGGCGGTGAGCACATTCAGATCATCTCCAAGATCGAAAACCAGGAAGGCCTGAACAACTTCGATGAGATCCTGGAAGCCTCTGACGGCATCATGGTCGCGCGTGGTGACCTCGGTGTGGAAATCCCGGTTGAAGAAGTGATCTTCGCGCAGAAGATGATGATCAAGAAGTGTAATAAAGCGCGCAAAGTGGTGATCACCGCGACGCAGATGCTGGATTCGATGATCAAGAACCCGCGCCCTACCCGTGCTGAAGCCGGCGACGTGGCCAACGCCATCCTCGACGGTACCGACGCGGTGATGCTGTCCGGTGAGAGCGCCAAGGGTAAATACCCGCTGGAGTCGGTCACCATCATGGCGACTATCTGCGAGCGTACCGATCGCGTGATGAAATCGCGCATCGATTCCCTGCAGGATTCGCGCAAGCTGCGTATCACTGAAGCAGTGTGCCGTGGCGCCGTTGAGACCGCTGAGAAACTGGAAGCGCCGGTGATTGTGGTGGCGACCGAAGGCGGTAAGTCAGCTAAATCCGTGCGTAAATACTTCCCGGATGCCACCATTCTGGCCCTGACCACTAACCAGACCACTGCGCGTCAGCTGATCCTCAGCAAAGGGATTGAAACGCGTCTGGTGAGCGAAATCGCCTCGACCGATGATTTCTACCGCATCGGCAAAGAGATGGCGCTGCAGAGCGGCTACGCGCAGAAAGGCGATGTCGTGGTGATGGTTTCGGGTGCGCTGGTACCGAGCGGAACCACCAACACCGCGTCGGTGCACGTACTCTGATCGAGCCGGTGATGTTTATTTAAAAGAGCGCCTTTCGGGGCGCTTTTTTTATTCCGCGCCTGGGACAGAAAGCGGAAAATTCCAATCGATAATAACTATTCAATATCCCGCAGAATTAAGGTTAATCCGATTAAATCTCTCTGTTTTCGCTAAATATTTTCATCATGTTCTGCGAAACGCTGCTTCTTTGAGCGAACGATCAAATTTAAGCATGTTCTCATCAAAAATTTATTCTCAACTTAAAAAGCTTTGTGTAATACTTGTAACGCTACATGGAGATTAACTCAATCTAGAGGGTATAAATAATGAATCGTACTAAACTGGTACTGGGCGCGGTAATCCTGGGTTCAACTCTGCTGGCTGGTTGCTCAAGCAACGCTAAAATCGACCAGCTGTCTTCAGACGTTCAGACTCTGAACGCTAAAGTTGACCAGCTGAGCAACGACGTGAACGCAATCCGTTCTGACGTTCAGGCTGCTAAAGACGACGCAGCTCGCGCTAACCAGCGTCTGGACAACCAGGCTCACTCTTACCGTAAGTAAGAGTTCTGGTTTGAAAAATGGTGCCCTTGTGGCACCATTTTTTTTGTCCGGATTCTGCCGTCCGCTGGCCCTGAATCACGGTGTCGCAGCGGCTTCGCCCTGCGCCTGACTGATGGTGGCTTGCGCACCGCCTGTTGCCCCCTGCTGCGTCTGCAGCACTGCCGGCAGCGGCGTCGCCTCATTCACCGGTTCCCCACTGCTCACCAGCACCGGCATGCCTGAACGACGTTCAATCGCCGCCTTTATCAGCGCACTGTCGCTCTTCGCACTCTTTATAAAGGCTTTCAGCGGCGCACTCAGCGCAATTGGCATGGTCTGCGGATCGTCCTGTTCATTACGCGACAGCGGCTGGTGTACCTCAATGTAGCGTTTGCCGTCGGGCTCGATGGCATATTTGATCGGCTGGTTAATCACCTGTACGCGTGTACCCTGCGGCACGCTATTGAACAGCGCTTCGATATCGTCCGGGCGCAAACGAATACAGCCGGAGCTGACGCGCATCCCGATGCCGAAGTCGGCGTTGGTGCCGTGAATCAGATACTGGCCGCTGCCGCGCGCCAGACGCAACGCAAACAGCCCCATCGGGTTATCCGGCCCGGCAGGCACCATCGCGGGCAGCGTGATGCCCTCTTTGGCGTAGCGTTTGCGGATATTGACGGTGGGCGTCCAGGTGGGGTTAGGGATTTTCTGGCTGATACTTGTCACCATGCTCGGCGTGGCAGCACCCAACTGGCCGATGCCGATCGGATAAACCACGACGCGATTTTCCCCTTTGGGATAATAGTAGAGACGCAGTTCGGCCAGGTTGATCACGATGCCTTCACGCGGCGCATCCGGCAGCAGCATCTGCAGCGGCACGGTAAGCTGCGTTCCGGCTTTTGGCAGCCAGGGGTCGACGCCCGGGTTGGCTTCCAGCATGCCAAGCATGCCTATCTTATAACGCGCGGCAATGCTCTCCAGCGGCCGTTTGTCGTCCGGGACGGTGGTCAGGGTGTTTTCGCCAATCAAACGGCTATCAGCGGCTGGCAGGGGGTATTCCGTAGCAAACGCAGGTGCAGACAGTCCGAAACAGGACAACAGCAATGCACCGGCTAAACGAAGCGCAGGTTTCATGCAATTTTCTCTTTGTCGGATGGAACAGACCCCGGTCATGGCCGGGGTCTGGAGAGTGTAACTTAGCTGAGAGACTGTGCGTTATGCCGGATCGCGCGAATCATCGCTTCCAGCCCCTGCGAACGCGAAGGGGTAAGGTGTTGCGTCAGGGCCAGTTCGCCAAACCAGTGGGCGACATCCAGTGCCAGAATCTCTGGCGCTTTCAGCCCCTGATACAGGCTAAATACCACGGCAATCAAGCCCTTAACGATGGCGGCATCGCTGTCACCTTCAAAAGCAATGGTACCGTCTGCCTGTGGGGTCATGCGAATCCATACCTGACTCTGACAGCCGGAAATGACGTACTGCGGCTGATGCAAGCTTTCAGAGGATTCTGGTAATTTTGCCCCGAGTTCAATGATGTAGAGGTACTTCTCTTCCCAGTTGGCGCAACGATTGAAGTTGCGCACCAGTTTCTCTTTTTCTGGCAGGTTTGCCATGCATAACTCCTGAAATCTGCTCAACCGCCCAGCAGACGATGAATACGCGTCAGGCCAGCCGCCAGGCGATCGGCTTCCTCTTCGCTGTTGTAGAGCGCGAAAGAGGCGCGACACATCGCGGGCACCGCATAATGACGCATCAGCGGCATGGCACAGTGGTGGCCGGTGCGGATGGCAATGCCGTACTGGTCGAGGAAGCTGCCAACGTCAAACGCGTGGTGCTTACCGAGGTTAAACGCCACCACGCCGCTGCGCTCGGCCGGGCCGTAGATAACCAGGTCCGGCACCGACGCCAGCTTGTCCAGCGCGTAACGCATCAGCTGGCTCTCGCGCTGATGGATCGTCTCCAGACCGAGTTCGCTGATCCACGTCAGCGCTGCGCCAAGGCCAATGATGCCGCCGGTGTTCGGCGTGCCGGCCTCAAAGCGCCATGGTGCGCCATTCCAGGTGGTACCGGTGGGCAGCATGACCTGATCGATCATCGAACCGCCGCCTTCCCACGGCGGCATGATCTCCTGCAGCGCCTTACGCGCGTACAGCACGCCAATCCCGGTCGGCCCATAGATTTTATGGCCGGAGAACACGTAGAAATCGCAGCCGATATCCTGCACGTCAACCGGGTGGTGCATCACAGCCTGGGCACCGTCCACCAGCGTCACCACGCCCGCGGCTTTCGCCTGCGCCACGATGGCTTTCACCGGGTTAACCGTGCCGAGCACGTTGGAAACGTGCGTCACGGCCAGCAGGCGCGTACGGCTGTCGATCAGCCCCGCCAGCTGTTCCAGCGCCAGCTCGCCGTTGTCGTTAAGTGGCAGCACACGGATTTCCGCACCGGTACGCTGCGCCACCATTTGCCACGGCACGATATTGGCGTGGTGCTCCATCTCGGTGACGATCAGGTTATCGCCCGGCTGCAGCTGACTGCCGCCCCAGCTGTTGGCCACCAGATTAATGCCTTCGGTGGTGCCTTTCACGAAGATAATCTCTTCCGGCGCGGCAGCATGCAGAAAACGCGCCGCCTGGGCGCGCACGTTTTCCATATCGCTGGTCGCCTGCGCGCTCAGCGAGTGAATACCACGGTGCACGGCCGCATAGCCGTGCTGATAGAAGTGACTTTCCGCGTTGATCACCGCGAGCGGGCGCTGTGCGCTGGCCGCGCTGTCAAGGTAGGCCAGCGGATGTCCGTTGACCTCACGACTCAGAATCGGAAACTCCGCTCTGACTCGTTCGAGATCGAAACTCATGACTCAACTCCCGGGAAACGGTCGGTAATACGTTGCAGTACCACCTGGCGCAGCGCGTCATCTTCCAGCGCTTCCGTCAGTTCAGCGGCGAAAGCATGGATGATCATCTGCTGCGCCGCGTCTTCGGCGATGCCGCGCGAGCGCAGGTAGAACATCTGCTCATCGTCGATGCGACCAATAGTCGCGCCGTGGCTGCACTTGACGTCATCGGCGTAGATTTCCAGCTGCGGCTTGGTGTCCACTTCCGCCAGGCGACCGAGCAACAGGTTGTTGTTGGTCATCTGGCCGTCAGTTTTCAGCGCGTGCTGCGCCACTTTGATGTGGCCGTTAAACACCGAGCGCCCTTTATCACGCGAAATGGTTTTGTGCAGCTGGCGACTCAGGCAGTGGCCTTTGTTGTGCTCCAGATAGCTGCGCGTATCCGCCACTTCGCTGCCTACCGGCAGCACCAGGCTGTTCAGCGACAGCTGGGTGTTCTCACCGTTCAGCTGCACGCTGGTGTTGTGACGCGACAAACCGGCACCCAACAGGAAGCTGGTGCTGCTCACCTGCGCGTCACGGCCAATCACGATGTCGTTGTGCGCAAAGTGGTAGCTGCTGCTCTCTTCAAACGCCAGCTTGGTATGCTTCAGCTGCGCATTGTCGCCCACCGCAAAGGTAAAGCGCGCGCCAGTGAAGTGGGCGCTGCCATTCAGCGTCACGTAATGCTCGATCACCTGCGCTTCCGCGCCGGACTCCAGCTCCAGATGGTGACGATGATGCACCGTGTTGAGCGCATCCGCCTGGCCGCTGGTAATGTGCAGCAGATAGAGCGGCTGCGCCGCAGCTTTGCCGCGCGGCAGACGAATCGAGGTCACCTCTTCCGCCAGACTTTCCGTCAGGTGCAGGAACACCTCCGGCTGTACCGCGGCCGGTAACGGACGTCGCTCAGCGGCACGGCTGTGCTGCACGTCAAACAGACCGGTGTCACGCGCGCTCAGCTCAGGCTGGAAGCGACCGTCGACGAACACCAGGCAAATCGCGTCCAGCGGCAGCGCCAGCGCAGCCACCTGCTCAGCGCTCACGCCTGGCGCGTCCGCCTGCACGAACTGCTGTGCCAGCAGGCTGTCCAGCGCGGTGTATTTCCAGTTTTCATGCTTGCGCGTCGGCAGGCCAACACGCATCAGTTGCTGCCAGTGCTGCTGTGCCTGCAGCGAACGCTGTTCGCCGCGTGACTCAAACAGGTGATGCCACTGCTGCAGCGCGTTATCACTCCTGGTCGGTAAGCCAGCCATAGCCTTGCTCCTCCAGCTGTTTCACCAGCGTAAAGTCGCCAGACTTCACGATTTTGCCCTGATACAGCACGTGCACGTGATCTGGCTTGATGTAATCCAGGATGCGCTGGTAGTGCGTTACGATGATGAATGAGCGCTTGCCGTCGCGCAGGCTGTTCACGCCTTCTGCAACAATTTTCAGCGCATCGATATCCAGACCGGAGTCGGTTTCATCAAGGATGCACAGCTCAGGCTCCAGCGCCGCCATCTGCAGGATGTCATTACGCTTCTTCTCGCCGCCGGAGAAACCGACGTTGACGGAACGGGTCAGCAGATCTTCCGGCATCTTCAACAGCTTGATCTTGTCTTCGATGAAGTCCTGGAAGTCGAAACGGTCCAGCTCTTCCTGCTCACGGTATTTACGCACCGCATTGACCGAAGTCTGCAGGAAGAACTGGTTGCTGACGCCCGGGATCTCGACCGGGTACTGAAACGCCATGAAGATGCCTTCACCGGCACGCTCTTCCGGCTCCAGCTCCAGCAGGTCTTTGCCTTTAAAGGTCACGGAACCGCCGGTGATTTCATAATCTTCACGACCGGCCAGCGTGGCAGACAGGGTGCTCTTGCCGGAACCGTTCGGGCCCATGATGGCATGCACTTCGCCCGGCTTAACATCGAGGTTCAGACCGCGCAAAATCTCTTTGTCTTCAACGCTAACCTGTAAATCTTTAATGCTTAACATACTCTTTCCTTCACATTGCTTCCGGCAACGCGTGTGGCATCAGCCGACACTGTGCTCAAGGCTGATCGCTAACAGTTTTTGCGCTTCCACGGCGAATTCCAGTGGCAGCTCGGAGAAAACGTCTTTGCAGAAGCCGTTGACGATCATCGAGATCGCATCTTCTTCGCTAATGCCGCGCTGCAGGCAGTAGAACATCTGATCTTCACCGATGCGCGACGTCGTGGCTTCGTGCTCAAGCTGCGCGCTGTTGTTGCGCGTTTCCACATACGGAAAGGTGTGCGCACCGCAGTCCGGCCCAATCAGCATCGAGTCACACTGGGTGAAGTTACGCGCGTTAGTCGCGGTCGGCATGATTTTCACCAGGCCGCGGTAGGTGTTCTGGCTCTTACCGGCCGAGATACCTTTCGAGATGATGGTCGATTTGGTGTTTTTACCAATGTGAATCATCTTGGTACCGGTATCGGCCTGCTGGCGACCGCTGGTCAGCGCGACGGAGTAGAATTCGCCCACTGAGTAATCACCGCGCAGGATGCAGCTCGGGTATTTCCAGGTGATGGCTGAGCCGGTCTCGGACTGCGTCCACGACATCTTGCTGTGCTCGCCTTCACACAGCGCACGCTTGGTCACGAAGTTGAGGATACCGCCCTCGCCTTCTCCGCCCGGGAACCAGTTCTGCACCGTGGAGTATTTCACTTCGGCGTTTTTGTGGATGATCACTTCGACGACCGCTGCGTGCAGCTGGTAGGTGTCGCGCACCGGCGCTGAACAGCCTTCGATGTAGCTGACGTAGCTGTCTTCATCAGCAATCAGAATGGTACGTTCGAACTGGCCGGTTTTCGCGGCGTTGATGCGGAAATAGGTCGACAGCTCCATCGGGCAACGCACGCCTTTCGGGATGTAAACGAAGGTACCGTCGGACGCCACCGCCGAGTTGAGCGCAGCAAAGAAGTTATCGTTGTGCGGCACCACGGTGCCAAGATACTTCTGTACCAGCTCCGGATGATCGTGGATCGCTTCACCGAAGGAGCAGAAAATAATGCCCTGCTCAGCCAGCTTGTCGCGATAAGTGGTCGACACGGACACCGAGTCGAAAATGGCGTCCACCGCCACTTCTCTGCCTTCACGCACCGGCACGCCCAGCTGGTTAAACGCGTCTTCCACTTCTTTGGTCAGGTAATCGCTGGACGCGACGCTGCCGGACGTCTGGGTGGCACCCGGTTCAGAGGCACAGCTGTCATCGCAATTGCCGCAGGACGGCGCGGAATAGTAGCTGTAATCCTGATAATCGAGCTTGTCGTAGTGCGCTTTCAGCCAGTGTGGCTCTTCCATCTCCAGCCAGGCGCGAAACGCCTTGAGACGGAACTCCAGCATCCACTCGGGTTCGTTACGTTTGGCCGAAATGGCACGCACCACATCTTCATTGATGCCGTGTGCCAGTTCGTCGGTTTGCAGCTGGGTGAAGAAGCCTTCTTTATAGTTCAGGCTGCCTTCCCAGGTTTGTACATCGTCAGATGCTTCGCTGTGTCGTGACATATTTCACTTACTCGACGCCAAAGCTTTCACCGCACCCGCAGGCGTGCTGAGCTTTAGGGTTGTTGAATTTAAAAATCTGGTTCAGGCCTTCGCGGACATAATCCAGCTCGGTACCGTCAACAAACGGCATCGCCTGAAGCGGCACAAACAGTTTTGCGCCATATTGCTCGAACTGCAGGTCGTCATCGGCAGGCGCTTTCACCAGGTCCATAACGTACCCAAAACCGGCACAGCCGGACTGTTTCACACCCAGCTTCAGGCCCTTAACTTCCGGGTCCTGTTCCACCAGGCTGAGAATCTGTTTCGCTGCCGACTCGGTCAGCGTGAGCCCTTTCCAGACGAATTCGTCAGGTGAAAAAGACGCTGCATTTACTGATGACATAGTGCTACCTCGTAAGTCTGGGCCTTTTCAGGCTATCCCCCTATGGTAGTGATATCAGATATCACTTCAACCTCTTGTTTTGCAGGGATAATCATCTCGTGCTGTTTTTTACTGCTGCTTTATTAAGCATAGTCCCTTCCCACCAGCTTGTGCGCGCCATTCCCGCGCGCGCCGTCAGAACGTAACCTGTTCATAAGCCGTAAATTTTCCAGTTCGCTTTTTACGTTTATGCTCTGATTGATAGGTTACGCCTTTGCTGAATGTAAAGAGATTGTTATTGCCGATTTTTGTAACAGGCAAAGGAAATCAATAAAATTTCACGGCGGGAATTGCATTCCTGGCGCGGTTTAATATGATAATGATTATCATTAACCTACTTTGGGTGGCGACATGACGCTTTCCGTCTCAGCCTGGTTACAACACAAAATCGACGAATATAAGTTTTCGGTCCGCGATATCACCGTCGACTTCTATCTGGCTCAGGCAAAGCTCAACCGCACCGATTGTTCCATTGAACAACTGCGTCGTTTTAACGATACCTGTCTCGACATGGCCGAAATCTGCCAGCTGAACGGCGACGATCACAGCTACCTGCACGCGATGGGCAAACTGCACCACCGCTTAGTACAGGAGATGGGCAATGCCGATCGCGATCGCCTGTTCCGTATTCAGGCTTACCAGCTGGCGCGCCTGTCGCTGACCCGTTTGTGTCATCAACTGGCGCTCAGCGGCGACTGGGACCAGGCGACCCGCCTGCAAAGTGATTTCGTCCGCCACGCAGGCTGGATATTCTAATCCAGCTTTGTGACGGCTCCTACAATTTGTTTACATCAATTCCAGCAAAGCCTGTAGCGGATGGCGCATACCGTTGCCCTCGGCGCGTTTCACCTGGCTGCGGCAGGAGAAGCCGGTCGCCAGACAGCGCTGACGCGGCAGCTTCTGCAGTTGCGGATGCCACGACAGTTCATAAATGCCCAGCGAGTTGGCCAGATTTTTACTCTCGTGACCATAAGTGCCGGCCATGCCACAGCAGCCCACGTTGATGTTCTCCAGCTTCGCGCCAAAACGGGCAAAAATAGCCTGCCACTGATTGGGCGTTGACGGCAGCGCTGTGACCTCAGTGCAGTGGGCAAACAGATACCAGGCTTCGCCGCTGGCGATCTGTACCTCGCGCCCAGCCAGCGCGCCGTGCAGCCATTCATGCACCAGCTGCACACTGAACGTGCCGCGCTGCTCGCCCAGCACCTGCTGATATTCGTCGCGATAGCACAATACCGTGGCCGGATCGACACCGACCATCGGCACACCGAGCTGCGCCACCCGGTTGAGGAACTCAGCGGTTTTGCCGGCGGTGCGGGCAAAGCGCTGCAGAAAACCTTTCACGTGCTGCGCTTTCCCGTTAGGTGAGAACGGCAGCAGCACCGGCCGGTAGCCGAGTTTTTCAATCAGCCGGATGAAATCGGTCACCAGCTGCGCTTCGTAATAGCTGGTAAACGGATCCTGCACCACCAGCACGTGCTGCTCGCGCTGGACCGCATCCATCGCCTCCAGTTGCTCCAGCGTGACCCGCATCGCCGGGTGGCCGCTCAGCTGCTGCTTCAGGCTGGGCGAGGAGAGCAGCGGCAGATCGACCATGCCGATGTGGCGCTGGCTGAGGTCGCGCATCCACGGCTGTTTCAGGAAGAAGTTGAACACCCGCGGTGCTTTCGCCATCAGCGGCGCATAGCTTTCAACCGACGCCACCAGATGGTCGCTGACCGGGCGCAGATAGCGGGTGTGATAAAGCTGCAGGAAGCGCGAACGGAAGTTCGGCACATCGATTTTAATCGGGCACTGCGTCGAGCAGGCTTTACACGCCAGGCAGCCGGACATCGCCTCTTTCACTTCATGTGAGAAGTCATATTCGCCCTGCTTCGCATGCCACGAATTGCGCGTGCGCTGAATCAGACTGCGCAGGCTGGCGCCCTGTGCTGGCAAGGCCTGCTCCAGCTTAAGCGGGTCGACGCCCTGCTCCGCCAGCAGGCGCAGCCACTCACGCGTTAGCGTGGCGCGTCCTTTTGGCGAGTGGATACGGTTACGGGTGATTTTCATCGACGGGCACATCGGGCTGCGCACGTCAAAGTTAAAGCACAGTCCGTTGCCGTTACACTCCATCGCGCCGCGCCAGTCATTGCGTACCGTCAGCGGAATCTGGCGATCCCAGCTGCCGCGCGTTGCCGCATCGACCTGCATCATGGGTTCGTCGTTACCCAGCGGCGTACAGATTTTGCCGGGGTTGAGACGGTTATCCGGATCGAACGCCGCTTTGATGCGACGCAGCTCATTAAACAGCGTTTCGCCAAAGAACGCAGGACTGTACTGGGCGCGAAAGCCTTTGCCGTGCTCGCCCCACAGCAGACCGCCGTAGCGCGCGGTAAGCGCCACCACTTCGTCCGAGATCTGCTTCATCAGTATCTCCTGCTGCGGATCGCACATGTCCAGCGCCGGACGCACATGCAGCACGCCGGCATCCACGTGACCAAACATGCCGTAGCTCAGGCCGTGGCTGTCGAGCAGCGCACGAAAATCCACAATGTAATCCGCCAGATGCTCCGGCGGCACGGCGGTATCTTCCACGAACGGAATCGGTTTGGCGCGCCCTTTGGCGTTGCCGAGCAGACCCACCGCTTTTTTACGCATGTTATAGATGCGCTCAATGCCCGCCAGATCATCACACAGCTGATAGCCCATCACGCCGCCCTGCTGCTGCGCCATCAGCTCATCCAGCCGCGCGCACAGCGTGGTCACCTGCTGCGCAATCAGCGCCGCATCGTCGCCGGCAAACTCGACAATATTCAGGCCGAGCATCTCTTTGCCTGGCACATCGGTGATCAGCTCGCTGACTGAATGCCAGACAATATCCTCGCGCGCCAGGTTCAGCACTTTCGAATCCACCGTCTCCACCGACAGGGCCTGCGCCTCAACCATAAAAGGCGCATTGCGTAGTGCGGAATCGAACGAATCGTACTTAATGTTCACCAGCCGGCGCACTTTGGGAATGGGTGTGATATCCAGCCGGGCTTCGGTGATAAAGGCCAGCGTGCCTTCGGCGCCGCACAACAGGCGCGTCAGGTCGAAAGTTTGCAAATCATCACTGAACACATGACGCAGGTCATAACCGGTGAGGAAGCGGTTCAGTTTGGGGAATTTTGCCAGAATCAGTTCACGCTGCTCGCGGCAGCGGTTAAGCACTGCTTTATAGATGCGCCCTTCAGCGGTCGGCGTCGTGGCCAGCTGTTCCGCCAGCGCGGTCGGCATGGCGCGCGTATCAAGAATTTCGCCGCCCAGCAGCACGGCACGCAGGCCTTCGACGTGATCGGAGGTTTTGCCATACACCAGCGATCCCTGACCGGAGGCATCGGTATTGATCATGCCGCCCAGCGTGGCGCGGTTACTGGTCGACAGCTCCGGAGAGAAGAAAAAGCCGTACGGCCTGAGCCAGGCGTTGAGCTGGTCCTTCACCACGCCGGCTTCTACCCGCACCCAGCCCTGCTCGGTGTTGATCTCGAGGATGCGGTTCATGTAGCGCGACATGTCGACCACAATGCCCTGATTGAGCGACTGCCCGTTAGTACCGGTGCCGCCGCCGCGCGGGGTAAACACCAGGCTGTTGAAACGCGGCTCACCGGCCAGTCGGGCGATCAGCGCCACGTCCGCCGTTGAACGCGGAAACAGCGCTGCATCGGGCAGGAGCTGATAGATGCTGTTATCGGTGGAGAGCGTAAGGCGGTCGGCATAGCTGGTTGCGGTGTCGCCGGTAAAACCTTGTTCTTTCAGCGACTGCAGGAATGTCAGCACCAGTTGAACGAGGCCTGGCGCCTGAGAAATCTGTGGGATCATTATTTCGTGACCGGGATGTTGTAAACGTTTGCGTGGTTAATTTTTTTCAGCTCTTGGTTGTATCACATTTTTTTGCCGCCCGCTGTTTTTTCAGGAAAACGGCCGCGTCGCGCTGCTTTTCCTGTTTAATTTTCAGGAAATAGATCATCATTGTGAAGGCGCCGCGGAGCGCCCTCCTGAAGGATTACTGAGGTCTGTGTTGTGATGAAAAGCCTGCAACGCGGTGTGGATCTACCGCAAATGTTGTTCTCGCTGATGTTTATTTTGCTGATGATCATTGCCTGTCTGTGGGTGGTGCAGCCGTTCATTCTCGGCTTCGCCTGGGCCAGCATGGTGGTGATTGCCACCTGGCCGCTGATGATTCGTCTGCAGCAACTGCTGTGGGGTCGCCGTTCGCTGGCGGTGATCGCCATGACGATTCTGCTGTTGCTGCTGTTTATTATTCCTATCGCGCTGCTGGTCAGCAGCCTGATTGATAACAGCGCGCCGGTCATCGCCTGGGCGACCCAGCGCCATCTGGTACTGCCGGATCTCGCCTGGCTGCGCGATATTCCCTATGCCGGACGCAAACTCTATTCCAGCTACCATAAACTGATCGACGGCGGCGGCGCGGCGATCATGAGCCAGGTCCAGCCTTATATTGGCCGCACCACCGGCTTCTTTGTCGCCCAGGCCGGACACTTTGGCCGTTTCATGCTGCACCTTGCCCTGATGCTGCTGTTCAGCGTGCTGCTGTACTGGCGCGGTGAGCAGGTTGGTCTCGGCATCCGGCACTTTGCCTACCGCATGGGCGGACGGCGCGGTGACGCCGCCGTGCTGCTGGCCGGTCAGGCGATCCGCGCCGTGGCGCTCGGCGTGGTGGTGACTGCGCTGGTGCAGGGCGTGCTGGGCGGCATCGGCCTGGCGATTTCCGGCATTCCGTATGCCACGCTGCTGACCGTATTAATGATTCTTACCTGCCTGGTGCAGCTTGGACCGTTGATTGTGCTGGTGCCGGCAATTATCTGGCTCTACTGGAGCGGCGACACCACCTGGGGCACGGTGCTGTTAGTGTGGAGCTGCGTGGTCGGCACGCTGGATAACGTGCTGCGTCCGATGCTGATTCGCATGGGCGCCGATTTACCGATGATTCTGATACTTTCCGGCGTCATCGGCGGGCTGATCGCCTTCGGTATGATTGGACTGTTTATCGGTCCGGTCGTGCTGGCGGTCTCTTACCGGCTGGTTTCGGTGTGGATGCATGAAGCGCCGGCGCCGGATGACGATCCGGAAACGGCCATCGAAGCACTGGCTGAACACGAAGAACCGCAGCCGTAACGCGCTTCCGGCGCATAACCGGGCCCCAGGCCCGGTTTGCTTATCCGCTTTTCCCTCTCCGCACCCATCGCGATTTGCATTAGTCAGCCGTGGTTAACACTCATTAATCCGTACCACTTAATTTCGCGGCACAATAATTTTTTCCATTAGTGATTTTTAAGAAAAAACGCACTTTTCAGCGTTTAAGCCCGATCGCACCGATAAAATGATTATTTTTCGCACTGATTCCTGTGCCGGATGGGTCATAAAACGTAATGAAAGATTATCAGCTTTAAACTAATAAGAGGATTCTTAAAGACGCCAGCGGCGGCGGTGAATAACATGTTCACTATGTTTTAAATCAAGCCACTGATTTTTAAACAACCTTTTTCCCCTGAGTAAAGTGAAGAATTGCTGTGTGTAGTCTTTGCCCATCCCCTGTGATGGGCTTTTTTTTTGCCTGCAATTCAGCGATAAACAGAGCGGCCCGGCGGCGAACGCCGTCAGCGCTGGGTTTATGGCAATCTTATGTTGTGAAAAGTGGGATGGGATAAGGGACAGGTGCCCGACGGTTGCCGGGCACCAGGCAGGTGTAACAGATTACGCTTTGGCCGCGTCCAGCTCAGCCAGGCTCAGCCAGGTTTCCACCACGGTATCCGGGTTGAGCGACAGGCTGTCGATGCCCTGCTCCATAAGCCAGGCAGCAAAGTCCTGATGATCGGAAGGTCCCTGGCCGCAGATACCGACGTATTTACCCTGCTTCTTCGCCGCCTGAATCGACATCGACAGCAGCGCCTTCACCGCATCGTTGCGCTCATCAAACAGCGCCGACACCACGCCGGAGTCGCGATCCAGCCCCAGCGCCAGCTGCGTCATGTCGTTGGAGCCGATAGAGAAGCCGTCAAAATGCTGCAGGAACTGCTCTGCCAGCAGCGCGTTGGACGGGATCTCACACATCATGATCACCTTCAGTCCGTTCTCGCCGCGTTTCAGGCCCTGCTTCGCCAGCTCGGCCACCACGGCCTCGGCCTGATCGACGGTGCGTACAAACGGCACCATGATCTCAACGTTGGTCAGCCCCATGTCGTTGCGCACGCGCTTCACGGCTTCACACTCCAGCGCAAAGCAGTCGCGGAAGCTGTCGGCCACGTAGCGTCCGGCGCCGCGGAAGCCCAGCATCGGATTTTCCTCTTCCGGCTCGTAACGCTCGCCGCCGACCAGGTTGGCATACTCGTTGGTTTTGAAATCCGACAACCGCACGATCACCCGCTTCGGCGCGAAGGCCGCACCCAGCGTGGCGATCCCTTCGGTCAGGCGCGCGATGTAGAACTCCACCGGATCGTCAAAGCCTTTCATCATCTGACCAATCTGCGCCTGCAGTTCCGGCGTCTGCTGATCAAACTCCAGCAGGGCTTTCGGGTGCACGCCAATCATGCGGTTGATGATGAACTCCAGACGCGCCAGACCAACGCCCTCGTTGGGCAGGCAGGCAAAGTCAAACGCGCGATCCGGGTTACCGACGTTCATCATAATTTTCAGCGGCAGATCCGGCATGGTATCAACCTGCGAGCTGGTGACTTCAAAGTCCAGCAGATCGTTATACACATAGCCGGTATCGCCTTCGGCGCAGGACACCGTGACCTTATGACCGTCCTTCAGGTGCTCAGTGGCATCACCACAGCCCACCACCGCCGGAATGCCCAGCTCGCGCGCAATGATTGCCGCGTGACAGGTCCGGCCGCCACGGTTGGTGACGATCGCCGACGCCTTCTTCATGATCGGTTCCCAGTCCGGGTCGGTCATGTCGGTGACCAGCACATCGCCTTTTTCGATGCGGTGCATCTCGCTGATGTCGTGAATCACCTTCACTTCACCCGCACCGATGCGATGACCGATGGCCCGGCCTTCCACCAGCACGCTGCCTTTGCCCTGCAGGCTGTAGCGTTCCATCACCTGGCCGTTGGAACGCACCGTTTCCGGCCGCGCCTGCACGATGAACAGTTTGCCGGTGTGGCCATCTTTGGCCCACTCAATATCCATCGGACGCTTATAGTGCTGCTCAATCAGCACCGCCTGGCGCGCCAGCGCCTGCACTTCATCATCGGTCAGGCTAAAGCGGTCTCGCTGTTCCTGTTCCACGTCCTCAATGCGCACCTGTTCGCCGTGCTCCTGCGAATCGGCATACACCATGCGGATCTTCTTCGAGCCCAGGGTACGGCGCACAATCGCCGGGCGATTAGCGGCCAGCGTCGGTTTGTGCACGTAAAACTCATCCGGGTTGACCGCGCCCTGCACCACCATTTCGCCAAGACCGAACGCCGAGGTGATGAACACCACCTGGTCGAAGCCGGATTCGGTATCAATGGTGAACATCACGCCGGAGGAGGCGAGATCGGAACGTACCATGCGCTGCACACCGGCCGAGAGCGCCACGCCACGGTGGTCATAGCCCTGATGCACGCGGTATGAAATGGCGCGATCGTTAAACAGCGAGGCGAATACGTGCTTCACGGCCACCAGCACCGCGTCGAAGCCCTGCACGTTAAGGAAAGTTTCCTGCTGGCCGGCAAACGAGGCATCGGGCATATCCTCGGCGGTGGCCGAAGAGCGCACCGCAAAGGAGGCTTCGGCGTCATCAGCAGAAAGTTGTTCATAGGCGCTGCGGATCGCCGCTTCCAGCTCTGGCTGGAAAGGCGTATCCACCACCCATTGACGAATCTGTTTGCCGGCCTGCGCCAGCGCTGCAACATCATCAATATCCGTGTTGTCCAGCAATGCATAAATACGCTGGTTCAGTCCGCTTTGGTCGAGAAACTGATTAAAAGCGTAAGATGTCGTCGCGTAGCCGTTTGGCACGGATACCCCGAGCGACGACAAATTGGTAATCATTTCTCCCAGGGAAGCATTCTTGCCCCCTACCCGATCAACATCATGCATGCCAAGCTGGTTGTACCAGAGCACTAGCGACTGTTGGTCTTGATTGGACATTGAGATTATCCTTTTAAATGATTGGAGCACATGGAACATTTTGCTATTCGCCAAATCAGCCTGGCACAATCAATTAATAAAGACTAAGTGTTGAATCGTTAAAGCAGAAAATCAGCGTTAAAATCGGATTACTCCCCGAAAAGCGCCTTGTTGCGCAACACAGCTATTTTTTACCAACCTATTGGCAATGCGATATTTTTCACTTTTTCATGAGGTTAGCCGCGTTTTTTGTTGCGCAACGCTTGCCGTTTTTATTTTGCGTCCGCGCGGGCAAAAGCGAGAAATTAGCGCTGAACAACCTAGCATTTCATCTATGATGGGTAATCAGCGCAGCGTAAAAATAGATTATTCGCCGGCCAGATATGGATATTTCATTTTACCCTTAGTGAAAATGAAATATTTCAGGCGATAATGTTACGCAAAAGTAAACAAAAGCATGAGGTCAACCATGAGCACTGAACGCAGCGTATTCTATATCTCTGACGGCACCGCCATCACCGCGGAAGTGCTGGGCCACGCGGTGCTGTCACAGTTTCCGGTGAATACCAACAGCGTGACGCTGCCGTTCGTGGAGAATGTGCAGCGCGCCCAGGCGGTGAAAGCCCAGATCAATGCACTCTATCAGCAGAGCGGCGTGCGCCCGCTGGTGTTTTTCTCGATTGTCACGCCGGAGGTGCGCGACATCATTCTGGAGAGCGAAGGGTTCTGCCAGGACATCGTGCAGGCGCTGGTGGCACCGCTGCAGAGCGAACTGGGCGTAGCCTCCATGCCGGTGGCGCACCGTACCCACGGCCTGACCGCCAGTAACTTAGGCAAATACGATGCCCGTATCGCCGCGATTGATTACACCCTGGCGCACGATGACGGTATTTCGCTGCGCGGGCTGGAAGATGCGCAGGTGATTCTGCTGGGGGTATCGCGCTGCGGCAAAACCCCGACCAGTCTGTACCTGGCGATGCAGTTTGGCGTCCGCGCGGCTAACTATCCGTTCATCGCCGATGACATGGATAATCTGAAACTGCCGCCTGCGCTGCGCGCTCATCAGCACAAGCTGTTTGGCCTGACCATCGATCCGGAACGGCTGGCGGCGATTCGTCAGGAGCGCGCTGAAAATACCCGCTATGCGTCAATGCGTCAGTGCCGGCTGGAGGTCGGTGAAGTTGAAGCGCTGTTCCGCACCCATCAGATTCGCTATCTCAACAGCACCAATTACTCTGTCGAAGAGATCGCCACCAAAATCCTCGACATCATGGGCCTGCGCCGCAGCATGTACTGACCTCACCTGCCAGGTTGTAAAGCCTGGCTGCCGTCACTAATGAATAGCCTTTTGATTTAGCTGGTTGAATTCACGGGCTAATGGTTTATTGTGATCATCATCACTTCCCGGTATTTCACCGCTGCGAAGAACAGATTTTTGAGAATCCCAATGAACAAAACTGATGAACTGCGCACCGCGCGCATCGGCACGCTGCTGACGCCGGCCGCGCTGGCGCAACAACACCCCATTTCGGCGGCGATTGCCGCTAACGTTACCGCCGCGCGTCAGCGCATCGCGCGCATCCTGACCGGTGAAGATCCACGCCTGCTGGTGATTATCGGCCCCTGCTCGCTGCACGATCCGAAGGCCGCGCTGGAGTACGCAGAGCGTCTCAATCTGCTGCGTGAACAGCACAAGGACCGGCTGGAAATTGTGATGCGCGCCTACTTTGAGAAGCCGCGCACCGTGGTCGGCTGGAAGGGTCTGATTTCCGATCCGGATCTCGATGGCAGCTTCGACGTCAACCGCGGCATCGCTATCGCGCGCCAGCTGCTGCTGGATATCAACGCCATCGGCATGCCAACCGCCACGGAATTTCTCGATATGGTGATCGGCCAGTTTATTGCCGACCTGATCAGCTGGGGCGCGATTGGCGCGCGCACCACCGAGAGCCAGATTCACCGTGAAATGGCCTCGGCGCTCTCCTGCCCGGTGGGCTTCAAGAATGGCACCGACGGCAACGTGCAGATCGCGGTTGATGCGATTCGTGCCGCGCGCGTCAGCCATATGTTCCTGTCACCCGACAAAACCGGGCAGATGACGATTTATCAGACCAGCGGCAACCCGCACGGTCACGTGATCCTGCGCGGCGGGCGTCAGCCAAACTACCACGCTGAAGATGTCGCCGCTGCGGCCGCCAACCTGCGCGACTTCAACCTGCCGGAACAGCTGGTGATCGACTTCAGCCACGGCAACTGCCTGAAGCAGCATCGCCGCCAGCGCGATGTGGCGCAGGACGTGGCGGCGCAGATCCGTGCCGGTTCGCGGGCAGTGGCGGGAGTGATGATTGAGAGTTTCCTGCAGGAGGGTAATCAGAAAGTGGTGAGCGGCCAGCCGCTGACCTACGGCCAGTCGATTACCGATCCGTGCCTCAGCTGGGATGACAGCGCGGAGGTGCTGGCGCTGCTGGCGGCTTCCGTGGACAGCCGCTTCTGATGCCTGCTAGCTGGAGCAGCTTACCTCCAGCGTTTTTCCCCACTCCGGCGGCCGCTGGCGCAGTTCCGGGCTGATGGCCGCCTCGTTAAACGGCTGCTGCAGCGCCAGATGTAATCTGGCCAGCGCCGCCGTTTCCCCCTGCTCAACCTCATCGATCACCTGCTGGGCCAGATAGTTGCGCAACACCAGCGCCGGGTTAGCCGCTTTCATGACTGCCTGACGCTGCGCATCACTGACGCCGTCCTGCAGCAGGCGCTGACGATAGCCGTGATACCAGCGGTCAAAGGCGTCACGGTCGATAAACTCGTCGCGCAGCGGTGAACGCGTCTCTGCCTGCTGCGTCTCGCTCAGCAGGCGGAACGTCAGAGTGTAATCGCTGTGCTCTGCGGTCATCAGCGCCAGCAGGTCAGTGAGAATGGCGTTATCCCCCGCATCGGCGGTCAGCAGCCCGAGCTTCGCGCGCATTTTCTCGCCCCACACCCGCATCAGCTCGCTCTCGTAATGGCTGAGAGCTTGTTTCAACTGCTCAGTGCTCAGCAAACCGGACAGCGCATGCGCCAGGCGGTTGAGATTCCACAAGCCGATCATCGGCTGGTTGCTGAAGGCGTAGCGCCCCTGATAATCGCTGTGATTACAGATGAAATCCGCATCGTAGTCATCAAGGAAACCGTAAGGCCCGTAATCGAGCGTCAGGCCGAGGATCGACATATTATCGGTGTTCATCACGCCATGCGCGAAGCCGACGCTCTGCCACTGGGCAATCAGGCTGGCGGTGCGTTTGACGATATCGGTAAACCACAACAGGTAGCGATCGGCCTCCTGCTCCAGCTGCGGCCAGTGATGATGAATCGCGTAGTCCGCCAGCTGGCGCACTTTCTCCGGCTCGCCGCCGTAATAGAAATGCTCGAAGTGACCAAAGCGCAGATGGCTGTCGGCGATGCGCATCAGCATCGCGCCGCGCTCGCGGGTTTCACGCTGGACCGGTTCGTCGCCAATGGCCAGCGCCAGCGCGCGCGTGGTCGGGATGCCAAGATGGTGCAGCGCTTCCGAGGCGAGAAACTCGCGCACGCTGGAACGGATCACCGCGCGGCCATCGCCCATGCGTGAATAGGGGGTCAGGCCCGCGCCTTTCAGATGCCAGTCAAGTTTGCGGCCGTCGGCCAGTTGCTGTTCGCCCAGCAGCAGACCACGTCCGTCGCCCAGCTGGCCAGCCCACACGCCAAACTGGTGCCCGCTGTAGACCTGCGCCAGCGGCGACATGCCGGGAAGTAACGCTGCGCCATACCACACGCCGTGGCCTTTGCCAGCAAACAGCGCGGCATCCAGGCCCATCTCCTGCGCCAGCGCGGCATTGTGATAACACAGCCGCCCGCCGGCAAGCGGCGTTGGGTCCAGCGCGGTGTAGAATCCCGGCAACGTCTGCTGCCAGCTATTAATAAATTGCATCGACACTCCGGAAGGTGCGCAACGATGCGCCACCCGCATTGCGTTTAAAGATAAAGCGTAGTCTACCGTCGGGGTGACGGAGAAGACAGATGAAAGGTTACTGCTGTGAAGGCGTGGTGAGCGTGACGTGCGGATAGATGAGATCGCTTAACCGTTCCGCTTTAACCACCGGGAACAGGCTGCCCTGCAGCTGCGCGCCGCTCAGGGAACTGACTTTCTCCAGCAGGGCATTATCGTCAACGCCACAAATAATTATTTGCGGGGCGTAAGCGGAAAAATTATCGATAACAGTCTGAATAAATGGCGTAAATGAGGCACGTTTCGCCAGCGCATGAATAAACGCTTTGTCCATTTTTAACACGCTAAACAGATTTTCGTATACTGCCGTAGCCGGTGCTTTTCCTGCCCCAAATTGAGAAAGCGATAAGCGAAATTCCTGTTGCAGGCGTGCTAACAGCGGCTGCTTTTTGCCAGCAGATAATTGCGGAAACGTTTCACTGATATCCAAAACAATAAAGGGAAGTTGTTTAAATTTCCTTAAGAGAAACTCACTGGCCAATAGCGTCGTGGCCATAGATTCATCAATACGAACCAGCGCGATAATTTGATGTAACTCAAAAAAGTCACGGTACTTTTCCAGCAGCACTAACTGGCTCTGCAGCAAACGTAATTGCTGGGCATCGTCAAGCTGCGGCAACAGCAAGTCCTGCGGCAGCGTAATCGGCGCACTGTCATGAACAAACTGGGTGACCAGCTCAACCGCAGTCAGCTGGCCCGCCAGAGAATAGGCAGGATAAAACCAGGTTTCCGACTGATAGTCGGCAGATAAATGGACTTTCATTTTTTACAGCCAGATGCAGTGGCAATTGGCGCATCGTATATCAATGAAAACGGTCAGGCAATAGGACCAAACGTTAGAAGAGACGCCGTTTTCTGTCTAATTACCGACTTTTCTGCATCAAATAATACTTAAGCCAAATGATCCAGGTTAATGTCCATACTGATTAAATTCAGTGACGTCTATTTTTAGTCGCAAACCCGATTGCGGTAAAGTGCCATTTTAAATGAGAGTTATATCTGGCGGAAAAAAACAAATAAATCGGATCAAAACCCATCTGTTTATTACGCCTTTTTTTAACACTAATGGGTTAAGCGGATTAGATGCGACGCGCCTGCCAGAATACTTTGCGCCAGTAAACATTATCCAGCGAGGAGCGGATCACGCCCTGGCTGGTGGAGGCGTGAATGAAGGTATTGTCGGTGTCATAGATGCCCACGTGCAGGCCATTTTCACCGCTGCCGGTTTTGAAAAATACCAGGTCGCCTGGCAGCAGATCGCTTTTATCGATGCGCGTGCCGATATCAGTCTGATCAATCGTTGAGCGCGGCAGTTGCAGGTCAAAGCGGTCACGAAAGGTCAGGTAGACAAAGCCAGAGCAATCCACGCCACCACGGCTTAATCCGCCATAGCGATAAGGTGTACCGCGCCAGCGGCTGAGCTGATCGTTAAGTTGCGCAATTACGGTGATGGAGTCAGACAGACGGCCATTGGGCGGCGGCGCATGATGGCTACAGCCCGCCAGCAGCAACACGAGGAGAAACAGGGTCAGCCGCATCAGAATAGTCCTTAAAAACGTCGTCCGGCTGACACTGTAGCGACAAAGCGGCGCGGCGCGCAAGTCAGGGAAGATAAAGCAGCGGCCCCTGTGGCGTCTCCAGCTGCACGAATTCGGCCTGATAAAGCGGTGCCAGTCGCTCGGCGGTCAGCACCTCACGGGCCCTGCCCTGACTGACTACGCAGCCCTGATGCATCAGCCAGACGCGATCGGCATGGCGCAGACTGTGGTTGAGATCGTGTCCGCTGGCGACAATGGCGATGCCAGCCTCGCTGAGCTGCAACAGCAGCTTATCCACCGCGCGCTGCTGTGCGATGTCGAGCGCGGTGAGCGGCTCATCCAGAATCAGTAACGCACCGCGCGGATTAATTGCCGGATGGATCTGCAGCACCACCGCCGCCAGGCGCACCCGCTGCCACTCACCGCCGGAGAGCTGCGCCAGCGGACGCGTCAGCTTATCCTGCAAGCCAAGCTGCTGCAGCAGGTTAGTGAGCATCGCCTGCGCGTTATCGCCGCCCGGCGGGCTGTGCAGCCGCAGATAGTGCCACACCGGCAGCGCCGCAGGCGCCGGCTGCTGCTGCGGGAGCCAGGCGCGCTGCTGCGCCAGTGCGGCACCCGACCAGCTTCGCAGCGGCTGGCCGGCCAGCGTCAGTTGCCCTTCGGCGTCGAGCAGGCCAGCGAGCGCGGTCAGCAGCGTGCTCTTGCCGGCGCCGTTAGGGCCGACCACGTGCACGCGCTCACCGCGGCAGAGCGTCAGGTCCCCCGCGCTCAGCCGTCCGGGCACGCGCAGGCCGTGGCACTGCAGCAGCATTACGCCGCCAGAGCCTGCTCAATGCGTTTCAGAATGATCGGATCGTCCGGTGTCATGTCCGGCGAGAAGCGCGCGATCACCTCACCCTGTTTGTTGATGAGGAATTTTTCGAAATTCCACAGGATATCGCCCGGCGCTTTCGGCGCGCGGCCTTTGCTCTCCATGCGCTCAAGGAAACCGCTGCCTGCCGGGCGTTCGGCTTCCGGCTGCGCGGCGACCAGCTGACGGTACAGTGGATGCCGCTGCTCGCCGTTGACGTCCGTTTTGTCGAACAGCGGGAAGGTTACGCCGTACGTGGTGCTGCAGAAGGTTTTGATCTCTTCATTGCTGCCCGGTTCCTGCTCGAGAAACTGATTGCAGGGGAAGCCCAGCACGCTGAAATCTTTGTCCTGCCAGGCCTTCTGCAGCGACTCCAGCTGTTCATACTGCGGCGTCAGGCCGCATTTTGATGCTACGTTAACCACCAGCAGCACCTTGCCCTGATACTGTGCCAGCGTGGTTTTTTCACCGTCCAGCGTAACCAGTTCTGTCTGATAAAGGCTCATCGTCGATTCCCGTTGTTGATTGCACTGTGCCAGCCGCAGCTAGCGCGAAGACTTCACTAATAACATGATAAACAGTGGCGCGCCGAGCGTGGCAGTGACCACCCCAATTGGCAGCTCGGCCGAGGTAAGCACCAGACGTGCCAGAATGTCCGCCGCCAGCAGTACCGCCGCGCCCGCCAGCGCCGCGGCCGGCAGCAGGTAGCGATGATCGCTCAGACCGCTGAGGCGCAGCAGATGGGGGATAACCAGTCCGACAAATCCAATCGCACCGGCCATCGCCACGCTGACGCCCACCAGCCAGCCCATCGCCAGCACCAGCAGATTGCGCCACAGCAGCAGTGGCAGGCCGAGCTGCCGCGCCGACACCTCCCCCAGCGCCAGCAGATTAAGCGTTCGGGCGCTGGCCAGCAGCGCCAGCGTCACCGGCAGCAGCGCCAGCATCATCCAGCCGTAGCGCCAGTCGATACCGCTAAAGCCGCCCATCATCCAGTACATCAGCTGGCGCAGATCGAGGCTGGTGCTAAAGTACACCGCCCACGTCATGATGGCGCTACAGATAATGCCGAGCGCCACGCCGGTCAGCAGCAGACGGCTGGCCGACAGCTGGCGATGGGCAAAATGCAGCAGGATCAGCGTGATCAGCAGCGCGCCCGCCATCGCTGCCAGCGCCAGGCTCCACAGTGCGCCGTTACCCAGCAGCACCGCCAGCACCAGGCCAATGCCGGCACCGTTCGATACGCCCAGCAACCCGGGCTCCGCCAGCGGATTGTTGAACAGCGCCTGCATCACCACGCCGCAGACTGCCAGCGCCGCGCCCACCAGCAGCACCGCCAGGGTGCGCGGCAGGCGCAGTTGCCAGACGAACAGATCGCCGCTGGCAGAAAACCATTGCAGCGGAGATATCCAGCTGTCGCCCGTGCACAGACTGAGCACCAGCAGCAGCAGCACTGCGGCAGTAAGCGCGCCGAGCCAGCGCCGGCTGCGACGGTCGGCCTGTTGGGCCAGCTGATCCAGCAGAGTCATAAGTAAGATTGGCAGAGAAAACAGAGATTTGATTGTAGAGAGATTACGCTAAAAAGAAAGCCGCGCCTGCAGCGTGCTGCCGGGATTGCGCGCATAAAAAAGGCCGCTGAGCGGCCTTTTTGTCATACTGAAATCAGTCAGCATCCTTGGGTGACGCGTTCTCCACGCGACTTTTCAACTTCTGCCCCGGACGGAATGTCACCACGCGGCGGGCGGTGATTGGAATATCTTCCCCCGTCTTCGGGTTACGGCCCGGACGCTGGTTTTTGTCACGCAGATCAAAATTACCAAATCCGGACAGTTTTACCTGTTCTCCGTTTTCCAACGCGCGGCGAACTTCTTCGAAAAAAAGCTCTACCAACTCTTTGGCATCGCGTTTGCTCAACCCGAGTTTTTCAAACAGGTACTCTGACATTTCAGCTTTTGTAAGCGCCATAGGTTCAATCCCTCAAGGTTGCCTGGAATCGCTCTTTTAATGCTGCAACGCATTTGGCAACGGTCGCAGCAATCTCCTCTTCTTCGAGTGTCCGGCTGGTATCCTGCAAAATCAGGCTAATCGCGAGGCTCTTTTCACCCTCGTTTACGCCCTTACCACGGTACACGTCAAACAAGTTTACGCCAACTACCTGATTTACGCCAACTTTCTTACACTCCGCGATGATATCTGCTGCGGGCACATTTTCAGCCACTACCACAGCGATGTCACGGCGGTTTGCCGGGAAGCGTGAGATCTCGCGCGCGTCAGGCAGGACGCGGTCTGCGACCTTATTCCAAAGCAGTTCAAACACTAAGGTGCGGCCGTTAAGATCCAGCTTACGTTCCAGCTCCGGATGAACCACCCCGATAAATCCGATTCGTTCGCCGGCTAAATAAATGCCTGCACTCTGTCCCGGATGCAGCGCCGGATTGGCTTCTGCACGGAACGAAATCGCGTCGAGTTTACCGGTCAAATCCAGCAGCGACTCTAAATCGCCTTTCAAATCATAGAAGTCAACCGTCTGGCGCGCCAGATCCCAGTGCTCTTCGTAGCGGTTACCGCTCAGCACGCCCGCCAGCATAAGATCCTGACGGATGCCGAGATCGGCCTGCGTATCAGGCACAAAGCGTAAACCGCTCTCAAACAGGCGCACGCGGCTCTGCTGACGGTTCTGGTTATACACCACGGCGCCGAGCAGACCGGTCCACAGCGACAGGCGCATCGCCGACATATCGCTGGAAATCGGGCTGGGCAGAATCAGCGCTTCTTCGCCCGGATGCAGCAGCTGCTGCACTTTCGGATCGACAAAGCTGTAGGTAATCGCTTCCTGGTAGCCTTTATCCACCAGCAGGTTTTTGGCACGCTTCAGCGACAGATCGGCTTCACGGTGCTGGGTCATCAGCAGGCTGGCTTTCACCGGCACATCCGGAATATTGTTGTAGCCGTATACGCGCGCCACTTCTTCGACCAGGTCTTCTTCGATGGCCATATCGAAGCGCCAGCTCGGGGCGACGGCCTGCCATTCGCCGTTGCCGACGGTGACGTCACAGCCGAGACGGGTCAGGATATCGGTCACCTGCTCATCCGCAATGACGTGGCCAATCAGGCGGTCCAGCTTCTCACGGCGCAGCGTAATGGTAGCGCGCGCCGGCAGTTTGCTGGCATCGGTCTGATCGATAACCGGTCCGGCTTCGCCGCCGCAAATCGCCAGCAGCAGCTGAGTGGCGCGCTCCAGCGCCTTATGCTGCAGCGCTGGATCGACACCGCGCTCGTAGCGGTGGGAAGCATCGGTATGCAGACCATGACGACGCGCACGACCGGTGATCGCCAGCGGATCGAAGAACGCGCACTCAAACAGTACGTTCTGCGTCGCTTCGTTGACGCCGGAGTGCTCACCGCCGAAGATGCCACCCATCGCCAGCGCTTTGTGGTGATCAGCAATCACCAGCGTATCGCTGTGGAGGGTCGCTTCGCTGCCGTCGAGCAGCGTCAGGGTTTCCCCCTCTTTCGCCATGCGCACCACGATACCGCCGTCAATGCGGTCGAGATCGAAGGCGTGCATCGGCTGACCGAGCTCCAGCAGCACGTAGTTAGTGATATCCACTACTGGATCGATCGAGCGGATACCGCAGCGGCGCAGTTTTTCGCGCATCCACAGCGGCGTTTCAGCTTTCACGTTTACGCCTTTTACCACGCGGCCCAGGTAACGTGGGCAGGCATCGGTGGCGTCAACGCGAATCGGGAAGGTGTCGCTAATGGTGGCTTTAACCGGCTCGATGACCGGCGCCTGCAGCGGCAGGCCATTAATCACCGCCACGTCACGCGCGATACCGATGATGCCCAGACAGTCGGCACGGTTCGGCGTCACGCTGATTTCGATGGTGTTGTCATCCAGCTGCAGGTACTGGCGAATATCGGTGCCCACCGGCGCATCGGCTGGCAGCTCGATAATACCGTTGTGATCGTCAGAAATCCCCAGCTCGGAGAACGAGCACAGCATGCCTTCTGACGGCTCACCGCGCAGTTTTGCCGCTTTGATTTTGAAATCGCCTGGCAGCACGGCACCAACAGTCGCCACCGCCACTTTCAGGCCCTGACGGCAGTTTGGCGCGCCGCAGACGATATCCAGCAGGCGATCGCCACCGACGTTGATTTTGGTGACGCGCAGTTTGTCGGCGTTCGGGTGCTGGCCGCACTCCACCACTTCACCCACCACAACGCCATGAAACGCGCCTGCCACCGGGTCGACGCCGTCGACTTCCAGACCGGCCATGGTGATTTGCTCAGACAGCGCGGCGCTGTCCAGGGCTGGATTTACCCATTCGCGTAACCAGAGTTCACTGAATTTCATTGGATAACCTGCCCTTATTTAAATTGTTTGAGGAAACGTAAATCGTTTTCGAAGAAGGCGCGCAGATCGGTCACACCGTAGCGCAGCATGGTCAGACGCTCCATGCCCATACCGAAGGCGAAGCCGGAGTAGATTTCCGGATCGATGCCCACGTTGCGCAGTACGTTCGGATGCACCATGCCGCAACCCAGTACTTCCAGCCATTTGCCGTTTTTACCCATCACGTCCACTTCCGCTGACGGTTCGGTGAACGGGAAATAGGACGGGCGGAAGCGAATCTGCAGGTTCTCTTCGAAGAAGTTGTTCAGGAAGTCATGCAGCGTGCCTTTCAGATTGGTGAAGCTGATGTCTTTATCGACAATCAGACCTTCCATCTGATGGAACATCGGGGTGTGCGTCTGATCGTAATCGTTCCGGTAAACGCGGCCCGGCGCGATGATACGAATCGGCGGCTGCTGATTTTTCATGGTGCGGATCTGCACGCCGGAAGTCTGGGTGCGCAGCAGGCGCGTGGCATCGAACCAGAAGGTGTCGTGATCGGCGCGCGCCGGGTGATGCCCCGGAATATTCAGCGCATCAAAGTTGTGATAATCGTCTTCAATTTCCGGACCGGTCGCCACCGCGAAACCCAACTCGCCGAAAAAGGTTTCGATACGATCGATGGTGCGGGTCACCGGATGCAGACCGCCGTTCTCGATACGGCGTCCCGGCAGCGATACGTCAATAGTCTCTGCCGCCAGGCGGGCATTCAGCGCCGCGCTTTCCAGCGTATCTTTACGCGCGTTAAGACGATCCTGTACCTGCTGTTTGGCATCGTTGATGACCGCACCGGCCGCCGGGCGCTCTTCCGCCGGCAGTTCACGCAGGGTGGTCATTTGCAGCGTCAGGTGCCCTTTTTTACCCAGAAATTCGACGCGCACGGCGTCCAGGGCGGCGATATCCGACGCCTCGTCGATGGCGGCCGTGGCACGGGCCACCAGGTCTGCGAGTTGGGACATGATTTCCTCTTCTTCCAGCCGGGCTGGTCAGTTCTCGTTGGGATCGTGCGATCCGATTAAGTGTCGCCGGAAACAAAAAAGCCTCCACGAGGGAGGCTTTCAGCGCGATTTTTCGTTTCTTTTCTTATGCGCAAAAGCCCCTGACGATCAGGCGCTAAAGTAAAAAAAGAAACGGAAAATAGCAGCGTGCATGCTTGCGTTACCTTGTCTTGATAGAAACCGCACTATTGAAATGCCCTGCGGCTAAAATGTCAATCATTTGCGTGGGTTGCAGGCAATAAAAAAGGGAGCAAGCTCCCTTTTTTACCTGACTTACGCCAGAGCTGATTTTGCTTTTTCAACCAGTGCAGTGAATGCCACTTTGTCGAATACAGCGATGTCAGCGAGGATTTTACGGTCGATTTCAATGGACGCTTTTTTCAGGCCATTGATGAAACGGCTGTAAGAGATACCGTTCTGACGCGCCGCAGCGTTGATACGTGCGATCCACAGCTGACGGAACTGACGCTTACGCTGACGACGGTCGCGGTAAGCATACTGACCAGCTTTGATAACAGCCTGGAAGGCAACGCGGTAAACACGTGAACGTGCACCATAGTAGCCTTTAGCTTGTTTTAAGATTTTCTTGTGACGTGCGCGAGCAATTACACCACGTTTTACGCGAGCCATGTGAGCTCTCCTATATCATATTCTGTGATTTCCCCACCATCTCTCGTGCCGCAGTGGCGTTGGCTGCCTTCATTCATCCCAGTCACTTACTGATGTAAGCTCCAGGATTCATTCCGTTGCCGCCTGACTGCAACCCGAAATCTATCGGGGAATTAAAAAAGGGTTAACTTATGCGTACGGCAGGCAGGCAACAACCAGACCCAGATCGCCTTTAGACACCATGCCTTTTGGACGCAGGTGACGTTTACGCTTAGTAGACTTTTTAGTCAGAATATGACGCAGGTTTGCGTGCTTACGCTTGAAGCCGCCAGAAGCGGTCTTCTTGAAGCGCTTTGCGGCGCCACGTACAGTTTTAATCTTTGGCATTTTTACAAATATCCACTTCGCATTGTTAATAAAATGAACCAGACAGGCGAATAAAAATCCGCGCAGCGCGAACGCTACGCGGCATTATTACTTGAAAGCCTACTGTTTCTTCTTAGGTGCGAGCACCATAATCATCTGGCGGCCTTCGATCTTCGTCGGGAAGGATTCGACTACTGCCAGTTCATTCAGATCTTCTTTCACGCGGTTAAGCACTTCCATACCGATCTGTTGGTGCGCCATCTCACGACCACGGAAACGCAGCGTGATTTTGGCTTTATCGCCCTCTTCCAGAAAACGAATCAGGCTGCGGAGTTTTACCTGATAGTCGCCTTCATCGGTACCAGGACGGAATTTGATTTCCTTAACCTGGATAACTTTTTGCTTCTTCTTCTGTTCCTTAGAAGATTTGCTCTTTTCATAAAGGAACTTGCCGTAATCCATAATGCGGCAAACCGGCGGTTCGGCGTTCGGGCTAATTTCAACTAAATCTACGCCAGCTTCTTCTGCTTTCTCAATCGCTTCGCGCAGTGAGACAATGCCAAGTTGCTCGCCGTCTACGCCAGTTAAGCGCACTTCGGTGGCACGGATTTCGCCGTTGATACGGTTCGGACGCGTCGGTTGTACTCGTTTTCCGCCTTTAATAACCTTATTCCTCTAATTGGTGAAGATGTCGGCTGCGAATCTCTTGTTGCAGCTTCTCAACAAACACATCTACGTCCATGCTCCCGAGGTCTTTACCACGGCGGGTGCGCACGGCAACTTTGCCTGCTTCCACCTCTTTCTCACCGCAGACCAGCATGTAAGGGACGCGACGTAATGTGTGCTCGCGGATTTTAAAGCCTATCTTCTCGTTTCTCAAGTCTGCTTTGACACGAATGCCAGCATTCTGCAATTTCTTCGTCAATTCACTGACATATTCTGCCTGGCCGTCGGTGATATTCATCACCACTGCCTGTACCGGCGCCAGCCAGCTCGGGAAGAAACCGGCGAACTCTTCGGTCAGAATCCCGATGAAGCGCTCCATCGACCCCAGAATCGCACGGTGAATCATCACTGGCGTCTGACGATCGTTGGTTTCGCCCACGTAGGTGGCGTCCAGACGTTTCGGCAGGGAGAAGTCTAGCTGAACGGTGCCGCACTGCCAGGCGCGGTCGAGACAATCGTGCAGCGTAAACTCAATTTTCGGGCCGTAGAAGGCGCCTTCACCCGGCTGATATTCGAACGGAATGTTGTTCTCTTTCAGCGCTTCGGCGAGGTCCACTTCGGCACGATCCCATATCTCATCGCTGCCAATGCGCTTCTCAGGGCGCGTCGACAGTTTCACCACAATTTTTTCAAAACCGAAGGTGCTGTACATGTCATAGACCATGCGGATGCAGCTGTTCACTTCATCACGCACCTGATCTTCAGTACAGAAGATGTGGGCGTCATCCTGGGTAAAGCCGCGCACGCGCATCAGACCGTGCAGCGCACCTGACGGTTCGTTACGGTGACAGCTACCGAACTCCGCCATACGCAGCGGCAGGTCGCGGTACGATTTCAGACCCTGGTTAAAGATCTGCACGTGACCCGGACAGTTCATCGGTTTGATGCAGTATTCACGGTTCTCGGAAGAGGTGGTGAACATCGCTTCTTTGTAGTTGTCCCAGTGCCCGGTTTTTTCCCACAGCACGCGGTCCATCATGAACGGACCTTTCACTTCCTGGTAGTCGTACTCTTTCAGCTTGGTGCGCACAAACACTTCCAGCTCGCGGAAGATGGTCCAGCCGTCATTGTGCCAGAATACCATACCCGGTGCTTCTTCCTGCATATGGTAGAGATCGAGCTGCTTACCGATTTTACGGTGATCGCGCTTCGCGGCCTCTTCCAGACGCTGCAGATACGCCGCCAGCTGTTTCTTATCTGCCCAGGCCGTACCGTAAATACGCTGCAGCATTTTGTTGTCGCTGTTGCCGCGCCAGTAGGCTCCGGAGATTTTCTGCAGTTTAAAATGATGGCAGAAACGCATATTCGGCACGTGCGGACCGCGGCACATGTCGATGTATTCTTCATGGTGATACAGGCCAGGACGATCGTCATGGCTGATGTTTTCGTCGAGAATAGTGGTTTTGTAGCTCTCGCCCCGCGCGGCAAACACGTCACGCGCTTCCTGCCAGCTCACCTTCTTCTTCACAACGTCGTAATTGGTCTCAGCCAGCTGGTGCATGCGCTTTTCCAGCAGCTCAAGATCTTCCTGGGTCAGCGTATGGTCGAGATCGACATCATAATAGAAGCCGTTATCGATAACCGGACCGATGGCCATTTTGGTATTCGGCCACAGCTGTTTGATCGCATGCCCTAACAGGTGCGCACAGGAGTGACGAATAATTTCCAGACCGGCTTCATCTTTCGCGGTGATGATGGCGACCTGCGCATCGCTGGTGATCGGATCAACCGCATCCACCAGTTCGCCATTGACGCGACCGGCAATGCAGGCTTTCGCCAGACCCGGACCGATATCCAGCGCAATGTCCATCACGCTGACCGGACGGTCAAATACGCGCTGGCTGCCATCAGGAAGAGTAATTACTGGCATTTCATATCCTTAAATTGCAGTGGTAAGCCACACGAAAGCCTACATGCAACACTGAGTTTTGTTTGGTTTACCTGGCGCGATGTCAGACCCACACTGTCGGAATGACGCCAGGCGCGTAAAGCGGCAACGATGATAACAGCTTTCCGCAGTGAGCAAAACCCGCGAAGAAATGCGCTAAGCCAAAGAGAGATCAAAAAAAACCGCCGCGCGGCACAGGCCGGGCGACGGTGTAACAATGCGCTCTGGTTTACATCGCGTAAGAGAGCTGGACCGTGGTTTTGGTGTCGGTACGGTCTGGCGCAGATTCTGGCGGATTGTTATTCCAGGTGACGTTGTAGCCCAGTTTCAGCGCGAAGTGGTCGTTGATCGCCACCTGCAGTGCGGTTTCGGAGTTCAGCGTGGTGTCTTCACCAAAGCTGCTCAGCACCGACACACCCTGGATGAATTTGGTGGTGTCAGTCAGCTGCCACTGATAGCTCAGCGCGCCGTAGCCCAGTGCTTTGGTTTCGTGGCCGCCATCGTGGAAGTCATCGTAACGTACACCCGGACCGAATTCAGCACGCAGCGAGTGCACCGGACCGTTGAGGATCTGACGACCGTAACCGGCGGTCAGGACATCGCGTGAATCATAACCGTTCAGGCGGTCGCTCAGCCAGCTCGCCTGACCGAACAGGTAGTCAGCGCTGTTGAGGTTATAACGGCTACGGCCACCGATGTTATAGGTTTCCGACGAGCGCTCATCGTTGGATGAGGTATTCGCGGCGTTACCCCACAGGCTGTACGCCGTTGAGGTCTGATACCAGGTCATGCTGGTTGACGCGGTCAGCGATGAGCTGGTGGTATTACCGGTCTGTGCCAGGTAACCGGCTGACGCGGTGCCTTCAAACGGTTTTTTTGCCGTAGAAGGGTCATCCATTGAGGTGAAGACAGCGTTATCTGCAAAGGCCTGGTGACAAAATGCTCCGGCGGAGAGCAACAAAACAGCGGACAGCTTATTGAAGGCTTTCATTAAAAGGTAACCCGTACGACAGTTGAAAAAGAGATGAGTCTGGAGAATTTTCCCGGGCAATCAATGCAATTTACGGTAAGTTTTGTAAAAAAGTATGAAAGCACCAGAATCGCCAGGTTTTGCGCTGGCACCGCGTGTGGATTGGGAATCTTCCCATTTCCGGCGCGCATTATAGGCGGCAAATAACCAAATAACAGCTTAAATGCTACAAGAATTTTCTGCCGACCCTGACAGGACTTTACGCTGTGCGCCGCCGGGCGATTGTGCAGAATTCGCTCTATCGCAGGCGCTGGTCTACGCTGAAATCTGTTCGATAACAATGAGGTGAAAAGATGAGCGATCATGATCTCAAGCGTTACGTTGTCACCTTCCGTTATCAGGAAAGGGGTCTTGGCGATCTGCAGGCGCTGAATAGCGCGATGGTTAACGGTGGTTACAGCACCACGTTACACGATGCGGACGGCCATCCGCACGAGCTGGGCACCAACAGCTTTGGCATTGTCAGTGCGCTGGAGGAGCAGGCGCTGGCGGAACACGCCGCCGGGCTGGCGGCAGTGGCACTCGATCAGCAGCCGGACGCTGATGTCACCACGCTGGAAGCGTTTCTCAAAGCGCAAGCCTGACGCAATCCGCAAATTGCGCATTGCCGCTGGAGTTGTGCAAGTTTTGCGCGTTACAATCGACCTTACGCAGCGAATAAAGAGGATTACCCGATGTGGTCAGCCATTAGTCGTCTGTTAAGCGAGTACGCCGGCGATGCCGACATCACGGAACGTCATGAGTTGCCCGGTGGCGATATTCATCCGGCGTGGCGCCTGCGCTACGGTGAGCTGGAGGTGTTCGTCAAATGCAACACGCGCGACATGCTGACGCTGTTCAGCTGGGAAGCCGACCAGCTTGATCTGCTGGCGCGTACCCACACGGTGCGCGTGCCGAAGGTCTACGGCGTCGGTAACGATCGTGACACCAGCTTTCTGCTGCTGGAATACATTCCCCCGCAGCCACTCGACGCCCAAAGCGCATTCCAGCTCGGCCAGCAGCTGGCCCATCTGCACCAGTGGAGCGAGCAACCGCAGTTTGGTCTCGACTTCGACAACAATATTACCACCACGCCGCAACCCAACAGCTGGTTACGCAAATGGTCGGTGTTTTTCGCCGAACAGCGCATCGGCTGGCAGCTGCAGCTGGCGGCGGAGAAAGGCGTGCACTACGGTGACATGGAGTTGATCGTGGATTGCGTGCAGCGCAGCCTCGCTAATCACCATCCGCAACCGTCGTTACTGCATGGTGATTTGTGGCCAGCCAACTGCGCCGGCAGCGCCAGCGGGCCGTGGCTGTTCGATCCCGCCTGCTACTGGGGCGATCGCGAATGCGACCTGGCGATGCTCAGCTATTACGCCGATCTGCCGCGCCAGATTTACGAAGGGTATCATGCGGTGTGGCCGTTGCCGGAAGGCTTCTCGCAGCGTCAGCCGGTGTATCAGCTCTACTATCTGCTCAACCGCGCCAACGTCTTTGGCGGCAACTGGGCCGGCGAAGCGCAGTTCGCTATCGGCCAGTTGCTGGAGGAGGATGCGCTGGGCCAGCGCCAGGTCAGACCGGCCTGACGCTTTACAGCATACCGAGCAGTTTCAACACGAAGTAACCGGCCACGGCGATGATCACCGGTAGAATGTACAGCGGAAAAATCTGCAGCAAAATGGTGTGACGCGGCACATGGATTTTCTCTTCCAGCTGCGCGCGCGTGCGCCCTTCGCTGCCCTTCGCCTGTTCCAGGATCATCTGGTCTTCAATGCCTTCTTTGATATGGCGCGCCTGACGCCACATGCGTGCGCCCGAGGCCTGCAAAGCGATGCCCACGAATATCAGGATATAGATCAGCCAGAAGCCAATATTGGCCCCGCCGTTGAATTCCGGCACCGGCGAATTGTTCCAGAACACATTGAGAAACGGCGTGTTGAACTTAATCATATCCACCATCACATGCACGAAGTCGAGCATCACGGCGTCAATGCCGGGCTGCTTTTCGCTGTGTTTAAACATGAAGCCTAAGATGGAGATAAGGGTGGATAACAGCGCCGGAATAAAAATCACCCAGCCAGCCACTCGCTTGAGGATGGCGATGCGGCCAGCCTGTTGATACGTCATGGTGTCTTCCCTTCACAAACAGTAGTTTTGCCCTAAGTCTACCTGCACTACAGCAAATTTTCCTGAAAAATGCGTAACCTGCCGTAAGTCGGTTTTCGCCGCCGCCCATGTTAAGGTAGGGCAAACTGTCAATGGAGCTGTTGTATGACCTATCGTCGCCCTGTGCTGGCCGCTATTTTTGATATGGATGGCTTACTGATTGATTCTGAACCGCTATGGGATCGCGCCGAGCTGGAGGTGTTTGCCAGCCTGAATGTGGATATTAGCCGCCGCCACGAGCTGCCGGATACGCTCGGCCTGCGCATCGATCAAACCGTACGCATGTGGTACGAGGCGCTGCCGTGGAACGGACCGGATCAGGCCGAAGTCACTCAGCGCATTATTGCCCGCGCGCTGGCGCTGGTCGAAGAGACGCGGCCGCTATTGCCTGGCGTAGAGCAGGCGCTGCAGCTGTGTCAGCAACAGGGACTGGCGATTGCGCTGGCCTCGGCGTCCCCGCTGGCGATGCTGGAACGCGTGCTGGAGATGTTCAACCTGCGTCACTACTTTAGCGCCCTCGCCTCGGCTGAAGCGCTGCCTTACAGCAAACCGCATCCGCAGGTGTATCTGGATGCTGCGGCAAAGCTGGGGGTTGATCCGCTCAACTGCGTGGCGCTGGAAGACTCGTTCAACGGCATGATCGCCAGCAAAGCCGCGCGTATGCGGTCCATCGTGGTGCCTGCCGCCGAACATCGCCACGATGCGCGTTGGGCACTGGCCAATGTGCAACTGGAAAACCTGACGCAACTGCGGGCGGAACATCTGTTTAACTGATCGGTGTGCATCGCGCGTTACGCCTGGCTGATGTTTCGCCCGGTTGCAGGTGCAAAAGTAAGCCAGACCGTTAATTTCCCGCGCTTTTTTCAGGCGCGGGTTAGCAAAAAATTCACTCTTCGTTACAGCGTCACCGTTCTCATTTACTGGATAAATCCCTATACTGGATGCATCGACAGTTTTTGCAGCCAGGTTCCATCATGACGGCCGAAGGCCATATCATTTTTGCCATCGCCAGTGCGATATTTGCCAAACGCGCCGAACTGACGCCGGTGATGGCCAGTGCCGACTGGTGGCATCTGGTGCCGGCTGCGCTGCTGACCTGCCTGCTGCCGGATATCGATCACCCTAAATCGGTGCTGGGCCAGCGGCTAAAGTGGCTGTCGCAGCCAATAGCCCGCGCTTTTGGCCATCGCGGCTTTACCCATAGCCTGCTGGCGGTGGCGGTCAGCCTGTGGCTGTTTCAGATTAACGTGCCGGCCGACTGGTTCCTGCCAGCGGATGTCCTGCAGGGCATGACGCTCGGCTATCTGAGCCACATTGTCGCCGATATGCTGACGCCCGCCGGCGTGCCGCTGCTGTGGCCGTGCCGCTGGCGCTTTCGCCTGCCTATCCTCAACAGCCAGCAAGGCAACCAGCTGGAGCGCGCGCTTTGCCTCGCCCTGGTGGGTTATGCGCTGTGGTTTCCGCCCGGTATGCCGTCGTTTGGCGCTAACGGCTGGCCGGAGCAGCTGTTCAACAATCTGCAGAACGGCATTGGCCGGCTGGTGAACGGCAGTACGCGCTGATGTATTTTTCCTTCTGCCTGCGATTGCTGAAATAATCGCCTTAAATTCCATTTAGTTATAACCCAGACGATTTAGATATATTGTTCCCGCAGGGCCAACTGGTACCATGCCGCGACAGTTACAGAGGATCCCTCTGCTATTTTCGGTTACGCGGCGCGATCGCGTGGCGACCTTCAGGAGTTAACAATGAATATTCCTCTGATCATCAATATCGTGGCATTTGTCGCGCTGCTGATTGCGTTAAACCGCGTCGGCAACCAGAGCTGGAGCCTGTCGAAGCGTGTGCTGACCGGCCTGGTGCTGGGGGTGATCTTTGGCCTGGCACTGCAGGCCATTTATGGCGAAAACAGCCCGGTGGTGAAAGAGTCGATTGGCTGGTTCAACATCGTCGGTAACGGCTATGTTCAGCTGCTGCAGATGATTGTCATGCCACTGGTGTTTGCCTCGATCCTCAGTGCCGTGGCGCGGCTGCATAACGCCTCGTCGCTGGGCAAAATCAGCGTGCTGACCATCGGCGTGCTGTTGTTTACCACCGCCATTTCCGCGCTGGTGGGCGTGCTGGTGACCGGCCTGTTCCACCTCAGCGCCGAGGGACTGGTACAGGGCGCGCAGGAAACCGCGCGTCTGAGCGCCATTCAGAGCAACTACGTTGGTAAAGTCGCGGATCTCAGTACGCCGCAGCTGCTGCTCTCCTTTATCCCGAAAAACCCGTTTGCCGATCTGGCCGGTGCCAATCCGACGTCGATCATCAGCGTAGTGATTTTCGCCGCCTTCCTCGGCGTGGCGGCACTGCAGCTGCTGAAAGATGACAAAGCCAAAGGCGAGCGCGTGCTAGTGGCGATTGATACCCTGCAATCCTGGGTCATGAAGCTGGTGCGTCTGATCATGAAGCTGACGCCGTACGGCGTGCTGGCGCTGATGACCAAAGTGGTTGCCGGTTCCAACCTGCAGGACATTATCAAGCTGGGCGGTTTCGTGGTGGCGTCGTATCTCGGCCTCGCGATCATGTTTGGCGTTCACGCGCTGCTACTGTCAATCAACGGTATCAACCCGCTGCGCTTCTTCCGTAAAGTCTGGCCGGTGATTACTTTTGCCTTCACCAGCCGTTCCAGCGCCGCCAGTATTCCGCTGAACGTGGAGACACAGACGCGTCGTTTGGGCGTACCGGAATCCATCGCCAGCTTCTCGGCCTCGTTTGGCGCGACCATCGGCCAGAACGGCTGTGCCGGCCTCTATCCCACCATGCTGGCGGTGATGGTAGCGCCGACCGTGGGTATCAACCCGTTTGACCCGGTATGGATCGCCACGCTGGTCGGTATTGTCACGCTGAGCTCAGCCGGTGTGGCGGGCGTCGGTGGCGGCGCGACCTTTGCCGCGCTGATCGTCCTGCCGGCGATGGGACTGCCGGTCACGCTGGTGGCATTGCTGATCTCCATCGAACCGCTGATTGATATGGGCCGTACCGCGCTCAACGTTAACGGCTCGATGACCGCCGGTTCACTGACCAGCCGCTGGCTGGGTATGACCGACAAAAAAGTGCTGGAGAGCGACGAACACGCGGAACTGGCGCACCGCTAATTAACCCGTTTTCCCGTAACGGCAGGCCGCAAAGCCTGCCGTTTTTTTTGCCGTTTTCTGCACTTTTTTCCGCAATCATGGCGCTAACGTCAGGAAAACGTTAAGCATGGTAAACGGAGGCAAAATCGACGGTTTTTTGCTTGAGTTTGCGCGCTGAAAGGCGAATGCTGCGGGGAGTTACCGCAGGAGAACCCTCATGAGAAACGTTATCGCCTCAATGCTGGCGTTAACCCTGATAGCGCCAACCGTAAGTTTTGCTCATCCGTATGGCTGGGGTCCGGGCCCTGGCCCGCACTGGGGTGGTCCGGGACCCCGCTGGGGCCATCCCGGACCGCTGCGTTTTCTGCCGGAGGCCGCGACCGCCGTGCTGATTGGCGGACTGACCTACTACCTGCTGAACGGTAGCTACTACCAGCGGCAGGGCGACACCTACGTGGTGGTCCAGCCACCGGATGGCCCACCGGCCAGCGCCATGCGTGTTCTTGATTACAATGGCAAACGCTATTACGTGCAGGATGGTCACTACTATCAGCGCGAGATCAGCGGCAGCTACATTGAGGTGCCGCGGCCGTATGGGCTGTAAGCGCACAAAGAAAAACGGCCCGTCTGAGACGGGCCGTTTGTTATTCTGCTGCCGTTACTGCGCGGCTTGCGGATCGGTATCGTAATCCTTACAGCTCTGGAAGCCGTAGTTCATGACGCGACCGGTGTCGTTATAGCTCACAAAGTAAGTCTGCTGTTTGCCATCACGCTCACCAATCACGTAGGTCTGGCAGGTACCCCGTGCGTGAACCATGGTGATTTCGGTTGACGCCGGTCCGGCAATCTGGCGCACCTGTTCACGCGTCATGCCTTTTTTCACATCCTTCACCACAGGCTTAGTCACGTAGCTTTCCGCACGATCGTAAGTTGTACAACCAGACAGGGCTGCCAGCGTCATAGCGGCAGCGATACATCCCAGCACTTTATTCATCTTGTTGTTCCTCATACTTTGTCCATGTCCCACTAAGCCTGGAACATAATTCCAGATTTATCAACTCAATGGCGGTGCTTTCGGTCAGTTCTGAAGCGTCAGGATTACGTAAAGATGCTGTGTTGCCGTCACCGGCTCCGTATAATCGCGGCGCAAGATACATCTTAAAGCCAAAAATAACACAGAGGATCAATGACACCTGCACACCCTAACCGGCTGGTTTATGCCATCACGCTCGGCCTGCTCGCCGCGCTCGGGCCGCTTTGTATCGATCTCTATCTGCCTGCCCTGCCTGAACTGGCGCGCGACCTCGGTAGCGAAACCGCCACTGCCCAGCTAAGTCTGACCGCCGGTCTGCTGGGGCTGGGCGCCGGACAGCTGCTGTTTGGTCCGATGAGCGATAAGTTTGGCCGCATTCGTCCGCTGCTGCTGTCGCTGGCGCTGCTGTTCATCGCCTCGATTGGCTGTGCGCTGGCGAAGGATATTCACGCTCTGCTGGTGGCGCGCCTGTTTGAAGGGCTGGCCGGTGCCGGCGGCGCGGTGCTGTCGCGTGCCATTGCCCGCGATATGTATAGCGGCCATGAGCTGACGCGCTTTTTTGCCCTGCTGATGCTGGTGAATGGCCTGGCGCCGATTGGTGCGCCGGTGCTGGGCGGTGCGCTTATGACGGTGCTGAACTGGCGCGGCATCTTTGTAGTGCTGGGCGCGATTGCCGTGTTGCTGATTCTGCTGGCGCGCTGGAAGCTGCGCGAAACCCTGCCAGCCGAACGCCGTAGCCAGGGATCGATCCTCTCCGCCTGGGCGGCGCTCGGCCAGGTCATCACCCACCGGCCGTTTATGGGCTTCTGCCTGACGCAGGGCTTCATGATGTCCGGCATGTTTGCTTATATCGGCGCCTCGCCGTTTGTGCTGCAGCAGATTTACGGCCTGTCACCGCAGGCATTCAGCTTGTGCTTTGCGGCGAACGGTATTGGCCTGGTGATTGCTTCCCAGACCAGCGCCCGGCTCTGTCCGCTGTGGGGCGAATATCGCGTGCTTAAGGGCGGCCTGACGCTGGCGTTTGTCGCCTCCAGCTGCCTGCTGCTGGCCGGCGTGAGCGGCGCGCCGCTGCCGCTGGTGCTGGTGGCGCTATTCTTCACCATCGCCAGTAACGGCGTGATCGCCACCACCGCATCATCGCTGGCGATGCAGAGCCAGGGCCACCGCGCCGGCAGTGCCTCGGCGGTGATCGGCGTTGCGATGTTCTCGCTCGGCGCGCTCAGCGTACCGATCACCGGCCTCGGCGGCACCTCGGTAATCAGCATGACGGCCACCATCTTTGGCTGCTTTATGCTGGCCATCGTGATGTTCATGCTGCTGGCGCAGAAACCAAAAAGCGCCTGAATTGCCAACAGAAACACCGGACAACAAGCCGTTCGGCTTGTTGTTTTTCTGCGGAGGCGTTAGCTTTAGCACATGATTCGCATTGTGCCGTCAGGCTACCGACTTGAGGAGAGGTTCATGTCACTGCAGCAGGAAATCATTCAGGCCCTGGGTGTTAAACCGGTTATCGACCCGCAGCAGGAGATCCGCGTCAGCGTCGATTTTCTGAAGTCCTATCTGAAAGCCCATCCGTTTATCAAAACCCTGGTGCTCGGCATCAGCGGCGGTCAGGACTCAACGCTGACCGGCAAGCTGGCGCAGACTGCCATTACCGAACTGCGCGAAGAGACCGGCGATCACGACTACAGCTTTATCGCCGTGCGCCTGCCATATGGCGTGCAGGCTGACGAGCAGGATTGCCAGGATGCGCTGGCATTTATCCAGCCGGATCGCACGCTGGTGGTCAACATCAAAGAAGCGGTACTGGCCAGCGAGCGCGCGCTGCAGGAGGCGGGCATTGCCCTGTCGGATTTTGTGCGCGGCAACGAGAAAGCGCGCGAGCGCATGAAAGCCCAGTACAGCATTGCCGGCATGACCAAAGGCGTCGTGGTCGGCACCGATCACGCCGCAGAAGCAGTGACCGGCTTCTTTACCAAGTACGGCGACGGCGGCAGCGACATCAACCCGATTTTCCGCCTCAACAAAGGCCAGGGCAAACAGCTGCTGAAAGCGCTCGGCTGCCCGGAACACCTCTATCTCAAGCACCCCACCGCCGATCTGGAGGACGATCGTCCCGGTCTGCAGGATGAAGTAGCGCTGGGCGTGACCTATCAGCAGATTGATGATTTTCTCGAAGGCAAAACCATCGACGCCGACGCGGCGAAAATCATTGAAGGCTGGTATACAAAAACCGAGCATAAACGTCGTCCGCCGATCACCGTGTTCGACGATTTCTGGAAGAAGTAATCCCTGTGGCTTCCCGCTCCCCCGGCGGGAAGCCAGCCTCTTCACGTCCCCGCTGGCGGGAAAACGCGCACGCTGATATACTGTATGCACAACCAGTAAGCGGAGCGTTCTTTGGTCAGACGAGCAAACCGCCATCGCCTCGAATTTGATGCGGCGGCTATCTATCAATATCCCGAACATCTGCGTCAGTGGCTGGAAGGCTTGCCTAATCAGCCGGGCGTTTACACCTTCCACGGTGATAACGACAACCTGCCGCTGTACATCGGCAAGAGTATCAACCTGCGCAGCCGGGTGATGGCCCATTTTCGCACGTCGGATGAAGCCAGCATGCTGCGCCAGGCGCGACGCGTCAGCTGGATCCCCACCGCCGGGGACGTGGGCGCACAGCTGCTCGAAGCGCAGATGATCAAAACGCAGCAGCCGCTGTTTAATAAGCGCCTGCGCAAAAACCGCCAGCTGTGCTCGCTGCAGCTGGGCGACGGCGCACCGCAGGTGGTGTACGCGCGCGATCTCGATTTCTCCTCCTCGCCTGACCTGTACGGGCTATTCCGCAGCCGCTTTGCCGCCTTAGAGAAGCTGAAAAGCCTCGCCGACGAGCTGCGCCTGTGCCACGGCCTGCTGGGATTAGAGCGCCTGCAGCCGGGGCGCGGCTGTTTCCGCGCGGCGCTTAAACGCTGTGCCGGTGCCTGCTGCGGGGCGGAACCGCTGGCGGCGCATCAGGAGCGCCTGCTGGCAGGGCTGGAGCAGCTGCGCGTGGTGTGCTGGCCGTGGCAGGGCCCGGTGGGTATGGTGGAGCGCGGTACGGAGATGACGCAGATTCACGTCATCGATCACTGGTTCTGGCTGGGATCGGTCAGCAGTGAGCAGGAAGCGCGTCAGCTGCAGCGTGCGCGTCACGGCTTCGACCATGACGGCTACAAAATTCTCTGCCGACCGCTGCTGTCCGGCGTTTATCCGCTGATTGAGCTGTAACGCAAAACCGCCGACGCTGCCCAAAGCACAGTGTGCCATGGACAACGTCGGCGGTCTCAAACCGGTGAGCTAAACGGCTTATTCGCCATCAGCCGGCGGTGGCGGCATTTTACCGTCATGCGGGCCTTTTTCTGTCAGACGTTTCTCAAAGTTAGCGTTGTACTGCTTCTTCTGGTCTGGCGTCAGCACGTTATAGATCTTGTTCTGGGTTTCCAGCATCTTCAGCGCATGCTCTTTCGCGTTGGCGCTCATTTTGTCTGCCTGCGCTTCTGCTTTGGCACGGTCAAAGGTGTCGGATGCGATGATGCTGTGGTTAGCACGACGCTCTTCCAGCGATGGACGCTTCATGTCTTTGTGGCTGTCACGCAGGATGTCGCGAATCTGGGTTTTCTGCGCGTCGGTCAGGTTGAGGTCTTTGAACATCATGTCCATGCCGTGGTGGCGCATCGGCTTGTGCATCGGTTTTTCACTGCCCGCTGGCGGCGGCGTCAGGTTGTCAGCCGCAGCATGGACGATATTGGCGGCGCCGAAAGCCATTGCGGTAGCCAGAAACAGGGAGGTCAGTTTACGCATAATATTGTCCTTACTTTTCAGTTTAATGACGACAGCCTGTGTCGCGTCTTCGGAAACAAGCATACGACGCTGAACGTCAACTACTCAGAGGCTGAGTAAAGCCCTGCAAGCATAAAAGACAGATATCGGGCAATCATGGAGAGATTGCGAAGAAATGCGTGAGGAATTGCAAAAGAGTATGACGATCAAGGGGAAAGCGCAGGAATTAAGGAGGAGTGTAATGGCTTTGTCGGTTTTGCGGAAGGGAAAATGTCGTTAATTTGTTCACGTTCTCTGCTCACCCGTGACCTCTCCCGTCACAGGGAGAGGATGAATTGCCGGGTAAAGCTTTCGATTACAACTCCAGCGCCTGGGTCTGCTCACTCTCCTCCACCAGCATCAGCCCGGCGCGCAGGCCCGGCGCCACGTTGGGATTGGGGAACAGCACATATTCACGCGCCTGCTGCACGTAATAGCGCCGCTCACCCTCTTCTGCCAGCAGCGTGCCCTGCGGGAAAGCCGTGAAGTTGAGAGTTTCCGGACCCATATGCAGAACAAACTGCTCGCCGTGCCGGGTGATTTGCTGCGCCACGCGGTAATGGCGCGGCGTCTCGCGCACCGCCGGCAGCGCCTCACCGTACAGCAGCGCCGCCAGCGCACGCTGCACGCCGCTGAACTGAGTGAGATCGTTCTCGCCAAACGGCAGCGCCTTTCCCAGCTCCAGCGTACAGCTGGCTGCTGCGTAGTGTTCACAGCTGAAGTGGGTGAAGGTCCCGCCCGGCGCACGGTGGAACACCAGCGCTTCCAGTTCGGCCGCTGCCAGCCAGTGTAAAAAATCCGCAGGCCACGGCTGGCTGTTGAGCGGCATCACGCCAAAGCGCGTATGCCACGAACCGCGAATCGCGGTGTGCAAATCGAGATGCCAGCGAATTTCGTGATCGAGGCACTCGCACCAGAAGTTCTCCAGCGCCTGCTCCAGCTGGAGCGCGCGCTGCGCCTCCGGTACGTCGGCCACCTGTTGCCAGCGTCCACCGAACAGCCGGTTAATATCATAATGCTGGTAGCGTTTGCCGCTGCGCAGCGCTGCCGGGTTGCCGAGTATCACCAGCAGGCGCACGGCCAGCGGTTTTTCCCCCTGCAGCAGCGGCGTCAGCAACAGATTGAGGATCTCCACCGGGGCGGTCTCGTTGCCGTGAATCCCGGCGGAGAGAACCAGCGCCTGCTGCGTGGGCGTATGCGGTGTCAGGGATAGTATGCCCTCATCATGCCACTGCCAGTGCAGGTGGGCGTTACTGCCCTGCCGCTGCGCGGGCGGCCTGCCTGACAGGGTTTGCTGTAAAAAGTCCTGCATGTTCACTCCTTTCTGACACAGGGGGCAACACATTTGCCCCCGGCGTTAACGCTGAAACGCGTAGACACTGCCTAAGTCTAGCAGCTGTGTCAGCTCGTCCAGCGCGCTTCGCCCTTCGCTCAGCAGCTGCGGATCGGCCAGGTCGGCCTGCGTCAGGCGGTCGCGATAGTGACGATCCACCCAGTCATTCAGACGCGTAAACAGGCGATCGTTCATCAGCACCGCCGGATTGACGGCCTGACGCTCCGCCTCGGTTAACACCACGCGCAGACGCAGACAAGCCGGTCCGCCGCCGTTGCACATGCTCTCGCGCAGATCAAACACCTGCAGCTCACGAATCGGGCCGCCGCTCTCCACCAGCTCGCTCAGGTAGCGCCACACGCCGGCATGCTGACGCGACTCTTCCGGCAGCACCAGCCGCATGCCGCCGTCCGGATGCTGCAGCAGCTGGCTGTTAAACAGATAGGTGTTCACCGCATCAGCCACTGACACGCGATCGCGCGGCACCACAACCGGCTGGAAGCCCGGCACCTGATCCGCCAGCTGTTGCAGCAGCTGGGGCTGGTCGACAAACGCCTCTTCGTGGCAGAAAAACACCTGCTGATTGCTGACGGCGATTACGTCGTTGTGGAACACCCCCTGATCGATCACCGCCGGATTTTGCTGAGCAAACAGCGTGCGCGCGTCATCCAGCTGATGCAGTCTCGCCACCGCCGCGCTGGCTTCACGCGTCTGGCGCGCCGGATAGCGCGCCGGTGCGCTGCCCTGCTGCTGGCCGTCGCGGCCGTAAACAAACAGCTGAACGCCGGGCGCGCCATAGTCAGCGCCGAAGCGGTTATGGTTGGCTGCGCCTTCGTCACCAAACAGCGCCACCTGCGGCAGCGCGTCGTGTACGCTGAAGTGGCGGCCATCGCGGAAGATGGCGCGCAGCAGGTCGGCGGTTTCCGGCGCTTCAATCGCCCGGTGGAACTTATTGTTGAGGTTGGCAACGGTAAAATGCACTTTGCCGTCGGCGCTGTCGGCCGATGGCGAAACCGTGGCCGCATTGGCCACCCACATCGCCGACGCCGAACTGGCCGCTGACAGCAGCTGCGGTGCCTGCCGGGCTGCTTTGGCCAGCACCTGCGCATCGCTGCCGCTGAATCCCAGCTGGCGCAGCAGCGGCAGATTAGGCCGCTCGTGCGGAGGGATAACCCCCTGCACATAGCCCATGTCGGCCAGCGCCTTCATTTTCAGCAGCCCCTGTTTGGCCGCCAGCCGCGGATTGGAGGGCTGCAGCTGATTGCGCGTGGAGGCTTCGTTGCCAAACGACAGGCCAGCGTAGTGGTGCGTCAGGCCGACCAGACCATCAAAGTTTGCTTCAAACGCCTTCATGATGTCGCTCCTGAAGCAGCAAAATCGAGCCCCGGCGACAGGCTGCCCGGCAGCGCTAAGCTGCTGCTCTCCAGCGAGGCCATCGGCCAGGCGCAGTAATCCGCCGCGTACCAGGCGCTGGCACGGTGATTACCGGAGGCGCCCACGCCGCCAAAGGGTGCCGAACTGGCGGCGCCGGTCAGCGGTTTATTCCAGTTCACGATGCCGGCGCGCGCTTCCAGCAACAGCTGATCAAACTGGTCACGCTGTGGTGACACCAGCCCGCACGACAATCCGTAGCGCGTGTCATTGGCGAGGCGAATCGCCTGCGCATAATGGTCGTAGCGGATGACCTGCAGCAGCGGTCCGAACACCTCTTCGTCAGGCAGTCCGGCGACGCCGGTCATGTCGATGATGCCGGGCGTGATAATCGCGCTGTCGCGATCCGGCCAGCGCATCGCCAGCAGCACCTTGCCACCCAACTCAACCCGCTGCTGCCAGGCGGCGAAGATCTGCCCGGCGGCGGCGGGCGAAATCACGCTGCCCATAAACGGCTGCGGTTCGGCGTCCCACGCTGCCGGTTTGAGGCGCGCACTCACCTCGACCAGGCGCTGCAGGAAGGCATCACCCGCCGCACCGCGTTTCACCAGCAAGCGACGCGCGCAGGTGCAGCGCTGGCCGGCGGTAATGAACGCCGACTGAATGGCGATATGCACCGCGCCATCAATGTCGGCCGGATCTTCCACAATCAGCGCATTGTTGCCGCCCATCTCCAGCGCCAGCATTTTCTCCGGCTGTCCGGCGAACTGGCGATGCAGGTGATAGCCGGTGGCCGCGCTACCGGTAAACAGCAGGCCGTCAATCTGCTCCGCCTGCGCCAGCGCCTGGCCGGTATCACGTCCGCCCTGTAACAGCGCCAGCGTACCCGTCGGCAGGCCCGCCTCCTGCCACAGCTGCACGGTTTTCTCTGCGGTGGCGGGGGTCAGTTCGCTCGGTTTAAACAACACGCAGTTGCCCGCCAGCAGCGCCGGCACGATATGTCCGTTCGGCAGATGGCCGGGGAAGTTATACGGACCGAACACCGCCAGCACGCCGTGCGGCCGGTGGCGCAGTGAACTCTCACCTTCGGCCTGCTCGCCGGTGCGGGTGTGATAGGCCTTAATCGAAATGGCCACTTTATTGATCATCGCCTGCACTTCGGTCAGCGTTTCCCAGCGCGGCTTGCCGGTCTCACGTGCGATGATTGCCGCCAGCTCGGTTTTATCCCGCTCCAGCAGACGGGCAAAATCCTCTACCCGCGCCTGACGGGCAGCAAACGGCAGACGTGCCCATGCCGGGAACGCCGCGCGAGCCGCCTCACAGGCCGCCGCCACCTGCGCCGCAGAGGCGGCGTTGCCCTGCCATAAGATCTCGCCGCTCACCGGATTGTGTTTACTCAGCGTCTCCGCGCTGCCCGGCTGCCATTCACCGTTGATAAAATGCGTCATGCGTTATTCTCCTCGCGACCCAGGGTAACCACCCGCAGCGAATCGCCATAGTCGCAGCGCAGCGCGGTGCGCTGCTGCTGATTAATCAGAACCTGTCCGGATGCGATATCGACCGGCAGCAGCGCCACGCGGAACTGCTGATAGTCGCAGTTCGCCACCAGACACAGCGGCCAGTGCGCCTCAGCTTCGCCTTCGCTGGCGGTCAGCACTTTGCTCTTGCGGATGGCGCGGATGCGGTCGATCTCACACTCCAGCGTCGGGCCGCCGTCAAAGATGTCGATATAGTTGAGATAGCGGAAACCCTCGGCTTCCAGCACCGCGCGCGCCGGCGCGGTTTTCGGGTGGACTTCACCAATCACCTGCTGTGCCGCTTCCGACAGATAATGGATATACAGCGGATGCTTGGGCATCAGTTCTGCGATAAAGGCTTTTTGCCCGGTGCCGCTGAGAAAATCGGCCTGGCGAAACTCCATGGAGAAGAAACGGCTGCCCACGCTGTCCCAGAATGGCGAATGTCCCTGCTCGTCGCTGACGCCGCGCATCTCCGCGACCACGTGCTTCATGAAGCGCTCGCGGAAGTTCGCCATAAACAGAAAGCGCGACTTGGACAGCAGATGGCCGTTTTTACCGTCGCGGTAGTCAGGATCGAGGAACAGCGTGCACAGTTCGCTGCTGCCGGTGTGATCGTTACTCAGCGACAGCGTCGGCAAACTGGCGTAAACGTTCAGCTCTTTCGAGGCGTGCACCTGGGTACCGACGCGGAAGTTGTACCAGGGATCCTGCAAACCTACCGCCACTTCAATGGCGCAGATGCCGACGGCGCGATTGTCACTGCTATCCGCCAGCACAAACACGTAGCCCTGTTCAGCGCGCGGCAGCGCGTCCTGCCAGGTTTGCAGCGAGCGCTCAATGCGCGCCTTCAGCGTCTCGCTGTCAGCGGGCAGCGAGGTCAGACCGCCGCCGGTTTTCCCCGCCAGCGCCAGCAGCTGCGGCAGATCGTCACGTTCGACGGGGCGAATCACCATCATGATGTGGCTCCTTTGAGCACGCGTGCGCAGGCGCGTTCGAAGCGCGCCAGCCCTTCTTTTACTTCATGCTCGCTGATGTTCAGCGCCGGGGCAAAGCGCACCACGCTGGCACCGGCGATCAATACCATCACGCCCTCTTCCGCCGCCGTCAGGTTGAACTGTTTGGCTTTACCGGCAAAATCGTCATTCAGTACCGCGCCAATCAGCAGGCCCAGGCCACGAATCTCTTTAAACACCGGCAGCCGCTGGTTGATCTCCTGCAGCGCCGTGACAAACCACTGGTGCCGCTCGGCGACGCCAGCCATAAACTCAGGCTGATTGATCAGCTCCAGCACTTTACCGGCCACCGCACCGGCCAGCGGGTTGCCGCCGTAGGTGGTGCCGTGCGTGCCGACGCCCATCACCTGCGCCAGATCTTCACGCGTCAGCATCGCACCGATGGGGAAGCCGCCGCCCAGCGCCTTGGCGGTGCTCAGCACATCAGGCGTGACGCCGTAATGCATATAGGCATACAGCGAGCCGGTACGGCCGACGCCGCTCTGCACTTCATCAAAAATCAGCAGCGCCTGATGGCGGTCGCACAGTTCGCGCAGTCCGCGCAGAAACGCCGGATCGGCCGGTAATACACCGCCCTCGCCCTGAATCGGCTCGACGATGACCGCGCAGGTCTGGTCATTAATTAAGGCCGCCGCCGAGGCCAGATCGTTAAAGGTGGCATGCTGAATGGCTGGCGGTAACGGGGCGAAATCGCGCGAATAGGCGGGCTGTCCGCCGGCTGAAACGGTGAACAGGGTGCGGCCGTGGAAGGCATTGGTGAAGGCGACGATACCGTTTTTTTCGGCACCGAAACGGTCGTGCGCCACTTTACGCGCCAGCTTCAGCGCGGCCTCGTTGGCTTCCGCCCCGGAGTTACAGAAGAACACGCGGTCGGCAAAGGTGGCATCAATCAGCTGCTTCGCCAGGCGCAGAATCGGTTCGTTGGTGTAGCCGTTGCCGGTGTGCCACAGTTTACCGGCCTGCTCGGTCAGTGCCTGCTGCAGCGCGGGATGGGCATGGCCAAGCGCGTTCACCGCGATGCCACCGGCAAAATCGATGTACTCTTTGCCCTGCTGATCCCACAGCGTAGAACCTTCGGCACGCACCGGCACAAAAGCCGCAGGGGCATAAACCGGCATCATCCATTGATCGAAATCGTGACGTGAAACCTGCAGTGACATAGCCATTTCTCCTGCCTCACTTCGGGTGAAGCTTTTGTTTTAAAATTGTTAAAAGTTGCTGAGTTGCAGCTCGACTATAGAGTGCAGTTAACGTGCCAGCCAGAGGAAAAAATGCATAAATCAGGTTCAGCAACGAAATATCAATAAGTTACACCCTTTCGCTATGCACATTTAATGCATAAAAAGTGAATAACCATCCGATGACAGCGGCACCGTAGTAATTTGTTTAGCGGATTTATGCATTCGCAAAATGAAATATTGCTTTTGTGATCGCACAGCAGATATTTCGCCAAAATGAGGCGTCTGTTGCGCCATTTTGGGGCGCACTGCGCTTAGCGGGTGCAAGTGACAGCCCGGTTCAGGCATCGGCGTGGTGCATGTCGGCCGCTTATTAGTAACAACTGATTAACTTATTTTGGCTACCCTGTGCCAGGCTGGCCGGTAATTAAACGTATTAAAGATCGGGATATTATTTAGCCTGAAATAAACCGACACAGCGCGTCAATGCGGATAATTTACGGGGTGACTATCAGCCTGCTTTGATTCATAAGCATTGAACTTTAAGGCATAGGCTTGTGCTATTTAAGGCAATAAAACGCTATTTTTATTAAGTCATACCATTCTTAATTTAATCATTACTTATCAATAATATAAATATTAATCGTCGATTAAATGCTCACTTAATCATGATAAGTAAAAGCGATTTCCATTTCCGAATAATGGAATTGCCGTATGAAAATCGCACAAATAGCCAATAAGAAATTATTTGTTACAACTATTGCACTACTGATCTTTATCCTTTTGTGTCATTTTCTTGTCACCCCACCAGGGGCTTAAAAAATTAAAAAATAACACAGGGTAAAAATATAAATGATGAAGCGCACTTTACTGGCAGCGGTCATGCCATTGCTGCTGGGATTTTCTGTGGCTCAGGCCGCTGAAATCTATAATAAGGATGGTAACAAGCTGGATCTGGTCGGCAAAATCAACGTGTCGCACCTGTTCTCCGATGACACCACCAATGATGGTGATACCTCATCGTATGTCCGTATCGGTTTTAAGGGCGAAACCAAAATTACCGATCAGCTGACCGGCTACGGTTTCTGGCAATCGCAGTTCAGCCTGCGTAACACGGAAGGTGCCGATGCGCAGGCCGGTAACAAAACCCGCCTCGGCTATGCGGGTCTGAAGTTCGCGCAGTTTGGTTCGATCGACTATGGCCGTAACTATGGTCTGATTTATGACGTGCTGGGCTATACCGATATGCTGCCTTTCTTCGGCGGTGATTCCGGGTATGTCGATGCTTTCCTGTCCGGTCGCTCCACCGGCGTGCTGACCTGGCGTAACAAAGATTTCTTCGGTCTGGTTAAAGGCTGGAACGTCGCAGCGCAGTACGAAGGGAAAAACGAGCGCAGCGACAGCGCGGCAACGCCAAACCTGGCGGTACGCCGCTCTAACGGTGATGGTTTCGCCCTTTCCACCTCGTATGACACCGACTTTGGCCTGAGTGCGGTTGCCGCCTATGCCAGCCTCAATCGCGTCAGCGCGCAAAACCTTGCCACTTACGGCAGAGGTGAGAAAGCCGAACACTGGGAAACCGGGGTGAAATATGATGCTAACCAGCTCTATCTGGCGACCATCTACGGCGAATCCCACAACGCTACGCCAATCGGTAACAGCGGGTTCGCCAACAAAGCGGTGAATTTTGAAGCCGTGGCGCAGTATCAGTTCCTGAACGGTTTCCGTCCGTCGCTGGGCTACGTGAGCTCAAAGGGCAAAAATATTGAAAACGTCGGCGACGCCTGGCTGTTCAAATACGCGTCCGTGGGTGCCACCTACTACTTCAACAAGAACATGTCGGTCTACAGCGAATACCGCATCAACCTGCTGAAAGATGACAACGCGCTGCGCCTGAAAACCGACGATATTACCGCGGTAGGTCTGGTGTACCAGTTCTGATGATGATTTACCCTCATGGCATCCCGGCAAGTGTCGGCTGAGGATGCAGCAAAGGGCAGCTCCGGCTGCCCTTTTTCTCTGGTGCCACGCTGATTATGGTGCCAGCAGGTCGAAGCGGTTTTCGCCCCCCTGCTCCAGCATCACCGGCGGCTGCACCTGCAGCGTAATCCAGTTGGAAGTCACGCGATTTTGCTTGCTGTCCTCCAGCGTCACCGACAGGCGATAACTGTTGTTCGCCTCAGGCGACGCATCCCACGCCGGCATAATGATGCTCCAGCCCTGTGGATCGTTGGGATCGGCTCCCGGCGTCAGGCTCAGCGCCTGCGTATCGCCCTGCCAGCTGACTTTACTGATTGGATGAGCACTGCGGATCTGCAGTTTCAGCGGCAAACTCTCGCCCGCATTAAGCTGCCACGGCGGCGTGGCGAGGAATACCGACAGGGTTTTACGCTGGCGGAACTCCAGCACCGGCGTATTGCTGCGCGTGACCAAATCATAGCGGCTACCGCGCAGCGAACGCGCGGCGGCGACGTTATCCGGATTGAGCTGCTGACTGAGCGCCACGCCAAAGCGGTAATTAAGACGTAAGCCGAGCTGATCCTGGCTCTCGCCTTCATTACTGGTTTTGTGGCTGGCCGATACGGTAACCAGCGGCACCGGCGTATAGGAGACGCCCAGCGTCAGCGCTGAAGGATTGTGGTAGCTGTTGCCGGAATTAAACAGATCGACATTGTTGCCGAGATACTGCTGCCAGCTGACCGACACGCCCAGCTGGCGGTAAAACGGCAGATAGCCCTGGGTAGTGACATCATACCCACGCGCCAGCCGCTGCTGCTGGAACGGGTTGCGATTGCGCCAGCCGGACAGCGGCGTGTAGTAGTTGGCGGATAAGCGCAGGTAGTCGCTCCAGGCCTCGGTGCCCAGCGAAGCGCGCTGCAAGCCGCTGTCAAACAGCCGATCAACGAAGCCGTTATAGCCCAGCAGCCAGCTGCCGGCCACCCAGCGCTGTCCCAGCCCGGCATTGCCCACCAGCCCGTCATCGGTCTGGTGTACGCCCAGCTGGCTGAACGTGAGGTAATTGTAGCGATCGGCCCATGGCGTCAGCAGCGAAGCCCCGCTGCCGCTGAAGTTGCCCTCCATATCGACGTTGAGATCGATCTGTGCCTGGCCATAAGGCGACAGCAGCGACTGCCCTTCATCCGCCACCCGGGTAGCAACCTCATCACGAAAATGGTTAAACGCCCAGATTCCGGCCTGCTGACCCAGCGTGGTATCGCTGTCGCTGTTCTGGCTGGCCTCGCCGATGCTTTTGGCAATGCCCGCCAGCTTTTTACTGAACGCCGATGTATCGTCCTGATAGCCCAGCGCCGGTAATTCATCAGCGATTTTCTGGAAACGTGCCGGATCGGCAAACGGTGTTGCGGAGACGTCGCTGTTGTCGGTGAAGGCCTGCGCAGGCGCAACGGCCGCCAGTACAGGGGCCCCGAAGGCTACAGCAGCGAAAATTTTGCGGGTCAGAACCAATGGCAGCATAGCAAAAGAGTAGTCGTTTCAGTTTAGAATTTGAAGTAGCTCACAAAACTGTACGAGGTTACCTTAACATATCCTTGCGCCAACGTAGGACTTGTCTTGCTATGTTTCAGATTTTACGCCACCTAAGGGCATACAGGGCGATCAGACGGGAAAACACGTCGTGCGGTCCCCTCTCCCGGGCGGGAGAGGGTTCGGATGCGGGTTGAACACCCGATCAGCATTAAAAGCCTAAACTGTCCAGCAGGTCGTCAACCTGGTCCTGGCTGGAAACCACACCTGGCGCGTTAGCATGGATCTGCGGACCGTTCAGCAGGCTGTTGCCCTCTTTACGTGCCGCCGCATTGGCTTCCGGCATGTTCTCCAGCAGTACCATCAGCAGCTGACGTTCGATCTCCTGGATCACATCCATCATGCGCTTGATTACCTGACCGGTCAGGTCCTGGAAATCCTGCGCCATCATGATTTCCAGTAGTTGCTTGTTGGTGTACGCCGTGTGAGACGGAACGTCGTCAAGGAACTGGCGCGTATCCGAAACCAACTCGCGTGCATCCGCCAGCTCGATCGGGTTTTCAAACCAGGCATCCCAGCGGCCTTTCAGCTGGGTGGCGCCGGCTTCCATCTGGTCCTGGTGTGGCTGCGCCGCTTCCACACAGTTCAGCGCACGTTCCGCTGCCTGTGCGGTCATCTGCACCACATAATCCAGACGGTCACGCGCGTCCGGAATCGCTTCTGCCGCTTCGGCAATGGCCTGATCCAGCCCCAGTTCGCGCAGGCTGTCACGCAGCATACGTGTCAGAGAGCCAATCCGGGCAATAATCTCGTGTGCCGAAGCTTCTTCAGTTGGTTTCGGAAGGTCGCTCATCACATCTCCTTACATACCCAGTTTTTCGAAGATTTTGCCCAACTTCTCTTCCAGCGTGGCGGCGGTGAAAGGCTTCACCACGTAACCGCTGGCACCGGCCTGCGCGGCGGCGATGATGTTCTCTTTCTTGGCTTCGGCAGTGACCATCAGCACCGGCAGTTTGCCCAGCGTGGCGTCAGCGCGAATGGTCTGCAGCAGTTCCAGACCGTCCATGTTCGGCATGTTCCAGTCAGAGATAACGAAATCGAAGCCGCCTGCACGCAGTTTGGTCAGGGCGTCGACGCCATCCTCGGCCTCTTCCACGTTATTGAATCCCAGCTCTTTCAGCAGGTTACGGACGATACGACGCATCGTGTTGAAGTCGTCCACTACCAAAAAGCGCATGTTTTTATCAGCCATATCTACTCCTGTGTTGTCTTGTCCGGCAGGACCGGCTCGTTAAATTCGCAATGCCTGTCCGGCGCTAATTTTGGCCAGCATATGCTGGCTGATGTGGCCCAGATCGACCACTTCACTGGTGCCGCCCATCGCTATCGCTTCGCGCGGCATACCAAATACCACACAGCTGGCTTCATCCTGGGCGATGGTCCACGCGCCGGCGCGGTGCATTTCCAGCATCCCGGCCGCGCCGTCGTTGCCCATGCCGGTCAGAATGACCCCCACTGCATTTCGCCCGGCGTTGACCGCAACCGAGCGGAACAGGACGTCCACCGACGGTTTATGGCGGTTCACCGGCGGTCCGTCGTTCAGTTTCACCACGTAGTTGGCACCGCTGCGCGCTAGCTCCATGTGCATCGCGCCCGGCGCGATATAGGCGTGGCCGGGCAAAATACGCTCGCCGTCTTCCGCCTCTTTTACGGTAATCTGGCACAGCTTGTTCAGCCGCTCGGCAAACGAGCGGGTAAAACCGGGCGGCATATGCTGCGTAATCAGCAGCGCCGGGCTGGTGGCCGGCAGCGGCTGCAGCACATGGCGAATCGCCTCGGTGCCGCCGGTTGAAGAGCCGATGGCAATCAGCTTTTCACTGCTCAGCAGCGGTCCCGCTTTCAGCATCACCGGCTGCGGCGTGGCGGCACGCGCATGCAGTTTGGCGCGCGCGGCGGCGCGAATCTTGTCAGCGATCATCTGGCTGTAGGCCAGCATGCCTTCACGGATGCCGAGCTGCGGCTTGGTGACGAAATCCACCGCGCCTAACTCCAGCGCACGCAGCGTCACTTCCGATCCTTTACCGGTCAGCGACGAAACCATCACCACCGGCATCGGCCGCAGGCGCATCAGTTTTTCAAGGAAGTCGAGGCCATCCATACGCGGCATTTCGACATCCAGCGTCAGCACCTGCGGGTTGTACTGTTTGATCAAATCCCGCGCTACCAGCGGGTCCGGCGCCGTCGCGACCATCTCCATATCGGGATGGCTGTTGATGATCTCCGTCATCAACTGGCGCATCAGCGCGGAATCATCCACGCACATCACGGTGATTTTGCTCATCGTCTTTCCTTGGTCAGTCCATAGACAGTCTGTCCACGCAGCCAGAACTCTTTACTGATCTGACTGAAGTTTTCCGAATGCCCGGCAAACAGCAGACCGCCCGGCTTCAGCAGGGGGACAAAACGGCGCAGAATTTGTTCCTGCGTCTCTTTATCGAAATAGATCATCACGTTACGACAGAAAATCGCGTCGAACGGCCCCGGCAACGCCCAGTCGTGCGCCAGTAAATTGAGCTGCACATAGTTCACCATGTTGGCCAGCTCGCTGCGCACGCGCACCATACCGGCGTGCGGACCGGTGCCGCGCAGGAAGAAGCGCTGCAGCTGCGACTGCGATAAGGTGCGCAGCTCCTCCTGGCGATAAACGCCCGCTACCGCTTTCTCCAGCACCTGGGTATCAATATCACTGGCGTGGACGGAAAATTTCCCCGGTCCGGTGCCCAGCGTTTCCGCCAGCGTCATGGCAATCGAGTACGGCTCTTCACCGGTTGAGGCGGCGGTGCTCCACACGCTGTAGTTGCCGCTGCGTTTGCGCGCATGCTCTGCCAGAATCGGGAAGTGGTGCGCCTCACGGAAAAATGAGGTCAGGTTGGTGGTCAGTGCGTTAATAAACGCCTGCCACTCGGCACTGTTCGGGTCCTGCTCCAGCAGCGCCAGATAGCGACCAAAATCATCAATATTCAGCATGCGCAGCCGACGTACCAGACGGTTGTAAACCATCTCGCGTTTGTGGTCGGCCAGCACGATGCCCGCACGCTGATAGATCAGCTGGCTGATACGACGAAAATGTGTATCGGAAAGCGGCAGGCGCTGCACCATTTGTGAGAGCAGCGTCGTGGCTTCATTTTGATCCAATAACGTCGATTTCTTCATTTCGGGTCACCCGGCAACAAACTGATTAAATTGTGATACTGCGGTTGCTACTGTGCTGCCAGTGCACACCATTCACACGGGCCGCCCTGCGGCGGCCACAAGGGTTAAAAGGTTTCCCAGTTATCGTCAGCGCCACGAGCTCCTGCCGCTGGCGCCAGCGCCTGCGGTGCAGACGGACGCGCAATTTTTGGCGCTGTAGTTACGTTAACGGCCTGGGCGACAAATTCTTTACCAATATTGAACACCGCCACCGACTGTTTCAGTCGGCTGGCCTGATCTTCCAGCGCCGCTGCCGCCGTCGCGGACTCTTCCACCAGCGCGGCGTTCTGCTGGGTGACGCGGTCCATCTCGTTCACCGCCAGGCCAACCTGGTCGATACCGCGGCTCTGCTCATCGGAAGCCGAGGCGATTTCGCCCATGATGTCGGTCACGCGGGTCACCGCGTTGACGATCTCGCTCATGGTTTCGCCCGCGCTCTCTACCAGCACCGAGCCGGTATTGACGCGGCTGACCGAATCTTCAATCAGGCCTTTGATCTCCTTCGCCGCCTGCGCGCTGCGCTGGGCCAGACTGCGCACCTCGCCCGCGACCACGGCGAAACCACGCCCCTGCTCACCGGCGCGTGCCGCTTCCACCGCGGCGTTCAGCGCGAGGATATTGGTCTGGAAGGCGATACCGTCAATCACGCTGGTGATATCGGCAATCTTCTTCGAACTTCCGGCGATATCCTTCATGGTGCTGACCACGCCATCGACCACTTTGCCGCCCTGCTGCGCCGTTTCGGACGCGTTCAGCGCCAGCTGCGACGCCTGACGGGCGTTTTCCGCGTTCTGCTTCACGGTGGCGGTCAACTGCTCCATGCTGGCCGCGGTCTGCTCCAGCGATGCGGCCTGCTGTTCGGTACGCGAAGAGAGATCGTTGTTGCCCATGGCGATTTCGCTGGCGCCGGTGTAGATGGCGTCCGAACCGTCGCGCACGATGCGTACGGTGCGCGCCAGCTCCTGCTGCATGTGCTGCAGCGAACTGAGCAGGTCGCCCATTTCGTTGCGTACACTGAGATCGACCGGCTGCGTCAGATCGCCGCGCGCAATATGGCGGATGTGCTCAATGCTCTGCTGCAGCGGACGGATCAGCGCCGTACGCATGCCGCTCCACACCAGCGCAATCACCAGCAGCGTCACCAGCAGCGTGCCGACCACCAGCATAATCGCGTGTTGGTAAGCGCTCTCGTTGGCGTCAATGCCCTGTTTTGCCAGCACAATGTTGTAGGCGAGCCAGGCGTTGTAATCCTTTTCAAATTTGTCCTGAAAACCCTGCGTTGGCTGATCGACAAAGCCTTTAAAGTTACCGGCACTGAGAAAATCAATCAGCTCGGCCAGCGCCCCGCGAAACGCGTTGTAGTTGGCCTGCAGCGTCAGCACGTTCTCTGCGCTTTTGCCCTTTTCCGACAGGTTAGCGTTGAACTCGGCAAAGCTCTGATCGGCGGTTTTCAGCTCCGTATTGGCCAGCGCCACCAGATCTTTTACCGTGGCACCGGAGCCGGCCTGCTGACTATCCAGCAGATAGCGGATACCGGCACGGTTCAGCGTGTTACGCGCCTGTACCAGCGAAACCCATGAGGTGCCCATCGCCCGCTGCAGGGTGCTAAGACGTTGGTTGTACGCAAAATTATCTTTATCGGCTTTCACCGTTGAAAAAAACATTCCTCCGGAAAACAGCTGCAGTAAGGCAAATAACGCCAGCACGCACAGCAGGCCGGATACCACTCGAACACGACTAAACATAAACACCTCATTAATTGGCGGATCGCTGGTGTTATCGGCGCGCAGGCGCGGATCTTTATGTGAGGTGAAAGGGGTAAGACCAGCAGCAAACCGGGGAAGGGTCAGCCACGCGACCCTCTCCCGCGGCGGGAGAGGGTCGATTCAGGCAATGATTAAAACGTTTCCCAGTTTCCGTCACTCACCGGGGCCGCAGCGGCTTTGCGCACCGCCGGCGGTGTCGTGGTCAGCGAAGGACGCACAGGGGCCGCTGCCGACGCGCGCGGAATGCGGAACACCGCCACCGACTGGCTCAGGCGGCTGGCCTGTTCCTCCAGCGAGGCCGCGGCAGCGGCCGACTCTTCTACCAGCGAGGCGTTCTGCTGCGTGACGCGGTCCATCTCGGTCACCGCCTGGCCCACCTGGTCGATGCCACGGCTCTGCTCATCCGAGGCCGAAGCGATTTCGCCCATGATGTCAGTCACGCGCGTCACCGCACCGACGATATCCTGCATGGTGTCACCTGCGGTGCCGACCAGCTGCGAACCGGCGTTAACCCGGCTGACCGAATCGTCAATCAGTCCTTTGATCTCCTTCGCCGCCTGCGCGCTGCGCTGCGCCAGGTTGCGCACCTCGCCCGCTACCACGGCAAAACCACGGCCCTGCTCACCGGCGCGCGCCGCTTCGACCGCCGCGTTAAGCGCGAGGATGTTGGTCTGGAAGGCAATGCCGTCGATCACGCTGGTGATATCCGCGATCTTCTTCGAACTGCCGGCGATGTCATGCATGGTGCGCACCACGCCTTCGACCACGTCGCCACCTTTGCGTGCGGTCTCCGACGCGCTGAGCGCCAGCTGCGAGGCCTGCCGGGCATTCTCGGCGTTCTGCTTCACCGTGGCGGTGAGCTGCTCCATGCTGGCCGCGGTCTGCTCCAGCGACGCCGCCTGCTGTTCGGTACGCGCCGAGAGATCGTTGTTGCCGGCGGAAATTTCGCTGGCGCCGGTAAAGATGGCGTCCGAACCGTCGCGTACGTTGCCGACGGTGTGCACCAGCGACTGCTGCATTTCATGCAGACTGCTGGCCAGCTGGCTCATTTCGTTACGCCCTTCAACGGTGATGGTCTGCGTCAGATCGCCTGCGGCGATATGGCGAATGTGGCCGAGCAACTGATGCAGCGGCTGAATCAGCACCGTGCGCAGGCCAAACCAGCAGGCGACGATTACCGCGATCACCATTACTGCGACAATCGCCAGCAGCCACATCATGGTGTGGAAGGCACGCTGGTTCTGCGCCACGCCCTCAGCGGCTAAAGCACTCTGCGCGCTGCGCCACTCTTCATAGGTGGCTTTCATTTTGACCTGTTTGGCTTCGATGTTCTGATCAAACATGCCCTGCAGATCGTTGGCTTTCAGCCGGGCCAGCATCGCCTTCAGGCCGTTATTGAATGCGGCATAATCCGCTTCCAGCCGGTCGCGCAGCGCATCAGACAGTCCTGGCGTCGCGGGCAAATCGTAATAACGCTGATAGTGACCGGCCGCGGTGTCGAGCTGTTTCTCCGTCTGCGCGATCAGTGCGTTAAGCTGACCGCCGTTGGTCTGTGACGCCATGCTGCCCTGCATGCGCAGCATGGCGCGGTTGAGCACGGTACGGGTTTGATTGAGTTCAATCCAGGCATCGGACATGGCAGCGACGTTATTACTTGACGTTTGTGCCACAGCAAACGCCTCTTTATCTTTTTGTAATGCCGACCAGAACAGCCCGCCGGACAGTAATTGCATAGCACCGAACACCAGCAGGACGGCGATCAGGCTGGTGACGACGTTGATTCGTTTTAACATGGTGTCTCCAAAAAGGGGGTTACGCCCTGTTTATCGACCGCTGCGCTGAATATTTGAGAGGGTTTACCGGACTTTACGAGGGATAATGCTGAATTAAAGCTTTTTTACAGCGTTTTATAAGTAAAGAAAGCAGGCGATGAGGGAGCGGCGCGCTGTCCGCTCCCGTTTCAGCTTAGAACGTTTCCCAGTTGGCGTCGCTGACCGGCGCGGTCAGCGCTTTGCGTGGCGCACTGGCCTGCGGGGGAGCGATCTGCGGATGGCGCACACCCGTGCTGCTGGCAGGCTGAGCGCCACGTGGAATGCGGAACACCGCCACCGACTGGCTGAGACGGCTGGCCTGCTCCTCCAGCGAGGCCGCCGCCGCCGCCGACTCTTCCACCAGCGAGGCGTTCTGCTGCGTGACGCGGTCCATCTCGGTCACCGCCTGGCCGACCTGATCGATACCGCGACTCTGCTCGTCCGATGCCGAGGCGATCTCGCCCATGATGTCGGTGACGCGCGTCACCGCATTGACGATTTCGCCCATGGTATCGCCCGCCGTGCCGACCAGCTGTGAGCCGCTGTCAACGCGACGCACCGAGTCTTCAATCAGCCCTTTGATCTCCTTCGCCGCCTGCGCGCTGCGCTGGGCAAGGTTGCGCACTTCACCGGCCACCACCGCGAAGCCACGGCCCTGTTCCCCGGCGCGCGCCGCTTCGACTGCGGCGTTGAGCGCGAGGATGTTGGTCTGGAAAGCGATACCGTCAATCACGCTGGTAATGTCGGCAATCTTCTTCGAACTGCCGGCGATATCGTGCATGGTGCGCACCACGCCTTCCACCACTTCTCCGCCTTTCTGCGCGGTTTCCGATGCACTGAGCGCCAGCTGCGAGGCCTGCCGCGCGTTCTCGGCGTTCTGCTTCACCGTGGCGGTGAGCTGCTCCATGCTGGCCGCAGTTTGCTCCAGCGACGCCGCCTGCTGTTCGGTACGCGCCGAGAGATCGTTATTGCCGGCGGAGATTTCGCTGGCGCCGGTAAAAATGGCGTCCGAGCCGTCGCGCACGTTGCTGACGGTGCGCACCAGCGCCTGCTGCATCTCCTGCAGCTTGCTCGCCAGCTGGCTCATTTCATTACGTCCTTCGACGGTGATGGTCTGGGTTAAATCGCCCTGCGCAATGTGTTCAATGTGCTGGATGCTGTCGTTGAGCGGCTTAATCAGCACCTTGCGCAGGCCGAACCAGCACAGCACGATCACGCCCACCACCAGCGCCAGTACCAGCCCCAGCAGCCACATCATGTGTTCGTAAGCGGCGCTGTTCGCCGCCACGCCGGCCGCCGTCAGACGATCCTGATCGGCGCGCCACTGGGTGTAGTTTTCCAGAAAGGCACTTTGCGTCGGAGCCACCGGTACTTTGCCGGCTGCGGCGGTATCGTTGTGCTGCAGTACCTGCTGCATCTCAGCCAGCGCACTGGCGTAAGCTTTATAGGTTTGTTCCAGCTGCTGGTTGAGCTGCAGGTTCTGGCCCGGCGTGTCCGGCGTGTTTTTAAACAGGGTGAATTTGTCCTGCGCCGTCTGCTGGAACGTCCTGCTCTGCCCGAACAGCGTACTGATGTCAGCTTCGGCGCCGGTCAGTTTACTGGTGGCAATACGCAGCTGGATACGCGTCAGGATCACGCGGCTTTGGTTAAGGCTCATGTAAGCATCATTGATGGCGGCAATGTTTTTGCTCGCCAGCTGAGAGGTATTGAAACTTTTTTTGTCGTCACTCAGCGCTTTAAAAAACAGCGAGCCGGAAGCCAGCTGCAGTACGCCAAACACCAACAACACCAGCAACAGGCTGGTCACAACGCGGATTTTCGTAAACATAGTTTGCCCTGGGAAATGAAGAAAAATCGTGCAATACAGTTATCGACCTGGCGGCGGGAATATTGAGCGAGGGCAGGAAATATTTGTGGGCTTTGCTATTGATTTATAACGGTTTAATAAAGAATGTAATAGTCACGGGCCGCATCAGCGACCCGTGACTCTCTGCGAACGATTATGCGCTACGCAGCGTATCCACCAGCGCCATCTCTTCACTGCTCAGCAGTTTTTCGATGTCGACCAGAATCAGCATACGCTCGCCCAGCGCACCGAGACCGGTGAGGTACTCGGTCGACATGGTGACGGCAAATTCCGGTGCCGGACGGATCTGATCCTGCGTCAGCGACAGCACGTCAGACACGCCATCCACCACGATGCCGACCACGCGATGCTCAAGATTCAGCACGATCACCACGGTGTTTTCGTTGTACTCCACGTCCGGCTGCGAGAACTTCACGCGCAGGTCGATAATCGGCACAATCACACCACGCAGGTTAGTCACGCCCTTGATGAACTCCGGCGTGTTAGCGATACGCGTTACCTGATCGTAACCACGAATCTCCTGCACTTTAAGGATATCGATGCCGTACTCTTCGTCACCGAGGGTGAAAACCAGGAACTCCTGGCCGACGGTTTCGCCGGCGATTTTCGTCACGGTTGCCATGTCAGTCATTTTTTTACCCTTTCGTTATCTGTTACGCTGCGGCACCGGCCACACGCTTCTCACGGTTCAATGATTGCAGTGCCGATACGTCGACAATCAGCGCAACGCTGCCATCGCCGAGGATGGTGGCGGCGGAAATGCCCGGCACTTTGCGGTAGTTGCTTTCCAGGTTCTTCACCACCACCTGATGCTGACCAATCAGCTGATCGACCAGCAGCGCATAGCGACGTCCTGCACTCTGCAGGATCACCACGATGCCCTGCGTGGCGTCGGTTTTGGCGTTCTGCACGTCAAACACGTTCCACAGCTCAACCAGCGGCAGGTACTCGCCGCGCACTTCCAGTACGCGCTCGCCACCGGCCAGCGGTTTCAGCTCTTCAGCCGTGGGCTGCAGTGACTCCATCACCGCGTTCAGCGGCAGGATGAACACTTCGTCTGCCACGCGCACCGACATCCCGTCGAGGATCGCCAGCGTCAGCGGCAGCAGAATGCGAATGGTGGTGCCTTTGCCCTGCTTCGAGGAGATTTCGACGTGACCGCCCATCTCCTGGATATTACGTTTCACCACGTCCATGCCGACGCCGCGGCCTGATACGTCGGTCACCTGCTCGGCGGTCGAGAAGCCTGGCGCGAAGATCAGCATGCCGACTTCTTCATCGCTCATGCTGTCGCTGACCGGCAGGCCGGACGAGAGCGCTTTCGCCAGGATACGTTCACGGTTGAGGCCGGCACCGTCATCGATCACTTCAATGCAGATGTTGCCGCCCTGATGTTCCGCAGACAGCGTCAGATTGCCGACCGCCGTTTTGCTGGCGGCCAGCCGTTTTTCCGGGGTTTCGATGCCGTGGTCGAGGCTGTTACGCACCAGGTGCGTTAACGGATCGATGATGCGTTCAATCAGGCTCTTATCCAGTTCGGTTGAGCTACCGAGCAGCGTCAGTTCCACCTCTTTGCCCAGCTTGCTGGCCAGATCGCGCACCAGACGCGGGAAGCGGCTGAACACGTACTCCATCGGCATCATACGAATCGACATCACCGATTCCTGCAGGTCGCGGGCGTTACGCTCCAGCTGACCCATGCTGTTGAGCAGGTCACCATGTGCCACCGGATCCAGCGCACCGGAGCGCTGCGCCAGCATTGACTGGGTAATCACCAGCTCGCCGACCAGGTTGATCAGCTGGTCAACTTTTTCCACCGCCACGCGAATACTGCTGGATTCGCTGCTTTTGGCGGGCGCGGCGGCACGCTTGCTCTCACGCTTCACCGCCGGGGTAATGTCGGTGACGGTCGCCGTTTGCTGCACTGGCGCTTCGGCTTCGGCTTCTGCGACTGGCGCGGCGGCAACGGCGGCGGGTGCGGCGTCCTGCGGGAACTGAATCTGCGCTTCATCAATCACGAAACACAACACCGCCACGATATCGTCTTTGCCGACACCGTCGATGGTGGCTTCCAGCGAGCTGGCGCCTTTCACCACATCGGTCAGGGTGCCGAGGTTGCCCAGCTCTTCCAGCAGCAGATCCGGCTCTTTCTCTTTCAGATTGATCAGCTGCAGGCGCAGGCCGCTGCTGGCGGGCGCGGCAGGTGCTGCCACGTCGGCGAGCGCCACCACCGGTGCGGCGGCTTGCGGGGCTATTCCTTTGGCTTCCAGCGCCAGCTGGCGCAGGGCTTCACAGATGTAGTTAAAGCTTTCTGCGTTTGGCTCCTGCGCGGTTTTATAGGCATCGAGCTGTTCCTGCATAATATCTTTGGTTTCCAAAAACAGGTTGATGATGTCGGTGCTGAGCTGCATTTCGCCACGGCGCGCACCATCCAGAATGTTTTCCAGGATGTGGGTGGTTTCCTGTAAAACCGTAAAGCCAAACGTACCGGCTCCGCCCTTAATGGAGTGGGCGGCGCGGAAGATGGCATTCAACTGCTCGGAATCGGGCTCCTGGGGATCCAGTCCCAACAGGTGTTGCTCCATATCCGCTAACAGCTCATCGGCTTCATCAAAAAACGTCTGGTAAAAATCGCTGATGTCCATGCTCACGGGATCACCTCGGCTGTGAGGGTTGGTCTGGTGTCACCGCGCTGGCGGCGGGCGGTGCCGCTGCCGGCGGATTCGCCGCGGCTGCCGGTGTGGCCGGTGCTGCGGTAGAACCCGTGGGGGCAGTTGGCGCCGCCGGACCAGCCGGTGCGGTAATGCTAGGTAAAATCTGCGCCGGGTCACTCACCTGAACGGCATCGCTCTCGGCATTCTCTTTTTCAATCGCCGCTTCGGTGTCATGGTTCAACACCAGCAGGCTGATACGACGGTTCACCGCGTCGTTGGCGCCGCGGTTTTTCAGTTTCATGGTGTCGGCCATGCCGACCACGCGCAGCATTTTGCCGCCGTCCAGCCCGCCCGCCACCAGCTCACGGCGTGAGGCATTGGCACGATCCGCCGACAGTTCCCAGTTGCTGTAGCCGCGATCGCCGCTGGCGTACTGGAAGTCATCGGTATGGCCGGACAAACTGATTTTGTTAGGAATATCATTCAGCAGCGGCGCAATGGCGCGCAGGATATCGCGCATGTACGGCTCTACTTCGGCGCTGCCGGTTTTAAACATCGGGCGGTTCTGGCTATCGATAATCTGAATGCGCAGCCCCTCTTCCACCATGTTGATGATCAGATGCGGACGCAGCGCTTTCAGGCGCGGATCGGCCTCAATCAGCTGGTCGAGTTTTTCACGCAGCCGGTTCAGGCGAATGTCATCCAGCTGGCGCTTTTGCGCATCCATATCAACCTGTTTTTGCACTTCGCCTTTCTTCTGCGTCGGATCATCGCCGCCGCCGGGAATCGGACTTTCGCTGTCGCTGCTACGCTGACCGCCGGTCAGGGCGACCTTGAGCGGCGTTTTAAAATATTCGGCAATCTGCACCAGCTCCTGCGGATTGGCGATCGAGATCAGCCACATCACCATGAAGAACGCCATCATCGCCGTCATAAAGTCGGCATAGGCAATCTTCCATGAGCCATGGCTGCCTTCATGCTTTTTATGTTTGCGCCGTTTGACCAGCACAATCGGGCGATTACCGTGCTTCATGAAGGCGTATCCGAAGTCTGCTTAGCCGGGTTTTTCGCGTTACGCACGTGTTCTTCCAGCTCGGTAAAGGACGGACGCTCGGTGGAATACAGGGTTTTACGACCAAACTCGACGGCGATCTGCGGCGCATAACCGTTCAGGCTGGAGAGCAGCGTGACTTTGACGCACTGCATCATCTTGGTGGTTTCCGCGCACTTCTGGCGCAGCACGGATGCCAGCGGCGAAATGAAGCCGTAAGCCAGCAGAATACCGAGGAACGTTCCCACCATGGCGTGCGCAATCAGCGCGCCCAGTTCTGCCGCCGGGCGGTCCGCGGAGGCCAGCGCGTGCACCACGCCCATTACCGCGGCGACGATACCAAACGCCGGCAGGCCATCACCGACTGCCGCTAAGCTTTGTGCTGGTACTTCGCACTCGTGTTCATAGGTTTCGATCTCTTCATCCATCAGGGCTTCGATCTCGAAAGCATTCATATTTCCGCTCACCATCAGCCGTAAATAGTCGGTAATAAAATCCACTAAAGGTTTATCGGACAAAATACGCGGATAGTTAGCGAAAATTTCGCTCTGGCTGGGATCTTCAATATCGCGTTCCAGCGACAGCATGCCCTGCTGACGTGATTTCGCCATCAGGCGATACAGCAGCGCCATTAAATCCATGTATACGGCTTTGTTATATTTTGAGCCGCGCATTAACAAAGGCAGCGCTTTTAGCGTCTTTTTAATCGATTTGCCGTTGTTGCCCACCAGAAACGCACCAATGCCGGCGCCGCCAATAATCAGCAACTCCGACGGCTGGTAAAGCGCGCCCAGATGGCCGCCTACCATCATGTAACCGCCCAGCACGGAACCGAGGACTACGATATAACCCACAATAATCAGCACAAAAACATCCTTACGTCCGTAACGTGTTGGTGGAAGTTAAGCCAGAGAGCCGCAGGTGTTATTCACAGGGTGTGGGCAAAAAAAAAGCAGCGGTATTAACCGCTGCTGGATGCTTTCCACGATGCGAACAAACTTAAACGGCGCGTTTAACCTGTTCATCCAGCAGTTGTGGAAAGGTATCGGCAGAATCTGCAGAAAGTTTACGTCTTTTTACGGCACGTGATGGCGGCTGGCACAGGCTGCAAACAAAGCTGCCCGGCGGCTGATGCGCGTGGTTGATGAAGCTTCCGCCACAGCATTTACAGTCAGACAATTCCAGCATGCCACTTTCAACAAATCGCACCAGGGTCCAGGCGCGGGTCAGCGCCAACAGCGGGCCCTCGTCCGATTGCGGACACTGCTCAAGATACAGGCGATACGCTTTGATAACCGCCTCTACGCCACTGCTCAGCCGGGTTTTCAGCAGAAACTGCCAGGCGTTGCAGAACATCGACGCATGAATATTTTGTTCCCAGGTCATGAACCAGTCGGTAGAGAATGGCAGCATGCCTTTCGGTGGTGGTGCCCCACGCAGCTCTTTGTACAGTTTAATCAGGCGACCGCGGCTCAGCTGGGTTTCACTTTCCAGCATCTGCAGTCGTGCGCCCAGGGTAATCAGCTCCATTGCCAGCTGAATATCACGCGCTTCCTGAACGATACTTTTTTCGGTCATTACACCGCCCTCTTTTTAGCAGAGACATCATCTTTCGATGCGCTGCGCAATAAACGGCTGGATAATAAAATACCGGTGTGGATTTGCTGCAAATCATCCACACGTGATTCCTGCGTTAAACGGTTAATAAGATTGTGATCGGTAAAGCGGAACTGGCAAACCAGTTGATTGGTTTCCGCTAATTTTACCATCTCAGGTAAAGTCAATTGCTGCAATGCATCCGCCATTGGCTCATCGATACCTAAACGAAACATTGCTGAAGCTTTTTCCTGGTTTATCAAACGCTGTGCAAGCAATAAATATGACAGATTGATGTCATATATGTGTTTTAGTAATTCTGATGTACCCATTTTTTTCCATCCTGATAGACGCGACATATATACGGCCACAGAATTAAGTGTTCTATGGTTCGGGTTGCTGGTTGGTAAATCTAAAGATGGCAAAAAATAATCAGGCATAAGCCAACGCGTACTGAACTGTTTCACTTCCCACCGGGATATTGATCAGTAGTAGTCAAAACTCCAGGCCAATCTTTTCTTGAGTTGTAACCATCTTCCGTGACGTCTGCTTACAGTTTTTTAAGACTAATCCGAAAACAAGGCAAATCTATATCGTCTGATTTCGACATACAACGTGATTGGTATGAAATTTTAGATAAAGTGTGATCTGCATCACACTTTTAAGGCAAATTTTTCAAGTGAAGCTTCAGTAATGCTTTTCTGTTGTTCTTTTTTTGAGCGATTTTGAAACGTTTCGCTAATATTTCACAGGAAAAGTCTGAATTTTGAAGTGTGTCGCAGATCGCCGCCATGGGACGATCTTTTATCTGCTACGTTGGCTTTACGCAAAGACAAGACCCCGAAATAAACCAAAAAGGCAGCATAAAACACCAAAAATCGCCGTAATTATTCGCTTTTAAATTAATCACTTACAGGGAATATTGCCACGCAGGACTAATGCCGCTGTGCTAGCGAAGCGTGAAGAGTGGATGCAGCGCGCTTGTGGTGTGTAAAGAGTTTGTAGGGAGGGTTTAGCGAGTCACAAGGGATGTAACAGCACGTTACATTAGCAATATGAATGAATTGACTAACTAACACACTGATGTATTAGAACTATCGGCCTGGCGAGCCAAATCTTTAGGGTCGGAAGAAAAAATTCAGCGTTTCAGTGCTTAACTGGCTTAGTTTTAACCAATTCGTGCGTTTTTTGGTGCCGGGTCAGCGGGTTAGCGCTTAACAAAATGAAATCGATTTCATCCGGTAAGAGTATCGCGTGAAAACGCTACGCAGCACGGTCCTGCCTGCGTCGTCTGACGGATACCTCTCCCGCGAACGGGAGAGGCATTGCCTGAGGGGAAAATCGCGCCTTGCAGGGCTAATTACGCCAGCTTCTGAAACGTCGCGACCTTGTTATCGCTACCGTGGCTGGCGCTGCGTGCCGGCAGCGTGTTCAGATCGTTCAGGAAGCTTTCGCGCCAGTGCGAAATGTCCTGTTTACGCAGTACGGCCATCATGTCGTTATAGCGCGAGATACGCTCGGTGCGCGGCATGGTCAGTGCGCGGTCCAGCGCCGCCGCCACATCATCACGATCGTACGGGTTGACGATCAGCGCAGAAGTCAGCTCGTTAGCCGCTCCGGCAAAGCGCGACAGCACCAGCACGCCCGGGTCGTCCGGATCCTGCGCCGCGACATACTCTTTCGCCACCAGATTCATGCCGTCACGCAGCGGCGTAACCAGCCCCACGTCGGTCAGGCGGAAAATCTTCATCAGCAGGCGGCGATCAAAATGCTGGTTGAGATAGAAGAGCGGCGTCCAGCCCAGCGTGCCGTATTTACCGTTAATGCGCCCCGCTTCTGTTTCCAGCTGGTGACGAATATCCTGATAGGCCTGCACGTCGCCGCGCGAGGTCGGCGCAATCTGTGAATACCGGATTTTGCCGCGGTGCTGCGGGAAGTTTTCCAGCAGCGCTTCATAGGCAAGGAAACGCTCCGGCAAGCCTTTGGAATAGTCGAGACGTTCACAGGCGATAATGTTCTGCAAATCGCCCAGCTCACGCTTCATCGCGGCCATCTTCGGTGGCAGCGGCCCTTCCGCCATCTCTTTAATGCTGTCCGGCTCGATACCGATAGGATAAACCTCGGTCATAAAGGTGTTGCCAAAGGCGCGATGCTTCTTCTCGCCTTTATTCTGCAGCTGCGTCAGCTGGCTCAGGCTGTCGAGAAACGCCACGCGATCGGATTCTGTCTGGAAACCCAGCAGATCGTATTCACACAGCATTTCCAGCAGTTCCTGATGCGGCGGCAGCGCATTGAAAATTTCCGGCGTCGGGAACGGGATATGCAGAAAGAATCCGATTCGGTTATTAATGCCCTGTTTACGCAGTTCAGCGGCAAACGGCAGCAGGTGGTAATCGTGGATCCACAGGATATCGTCCGGCTTGATCAGCGGTTTCAGCCGCTGCGCCAGCAGGGTATTCACGCGGCAGTAGCCTTCCCAGGCTTCACGCTGGTACTGCACCAGATCGAGGCGATAATGGAACGCGGGCCAGATCACCGTGTTAGAAAACTGGCAGTAGTACTGATCGTAATCGTTTTGATTAAGGGGGAATGAGGCATAGGTAATGCCGTCTTGTTCGATCTGGGTAAGTTCCTCATCTTCTTCACCGGAAAACTCACTGATCTCTCCGTTCCAGCCAAACCACAATCCTCCGGTGGTCTGCAGCGCATCCAGAATGCCGACGGCGAGACCGCCTGCGTTGGTTTTGCTTCCATCAGGAATAGCGATACGGTTAGATACGACGACTAAACGACTCATAACCTAAACTCCTTACCGACGTTGTCATGTTCTAGTTGTAATAATAGTTGTTCCAGCCAGTGCCAGACCGCTGCCACATCGGGCAGACGATAGCGCGCCTGGCTTGGACCTTCACCGACCTTGACCGAGATGCCGTGCATGGCATTGACTGCAAGAAAGCCTTTCTCATCGGTCAGATCGTCGCCCACAAATACCGGAATGCGACCGGTAAATGGCGCTTCCTGCATAAATTCGCGTACCGCAGCACCTTTATCGATGCCCTGCGGTTTCAGTTCCACCACACATTTACCTGGCTGCAGCGCCAGCGCCGGAAAGCGGGTTACCGCCTCTTCGGCCAGCTGCATGATGGCGTTTTCATACTCTGGCGCGTTGCGGTAGTGCAGCGCAAAGGCCATACCTTTTACTTCCAGCAGCGTACCGGGCCACTGGTCAAGGGTCTGCTGCAGTTCAACCTGCAGCGTTTGCGCCACCTCATCGGGCAGCGACTGACGATGCAGATGTCCGCTGGCATCGCGGCGCTCAGCGCCGTGCACGCCCGCAGCCGGGGCTTCCAGCGGCGCGACCAGCTCATCCAGCTGGCTGATCGGACGGCCGGAAACCAGCGCCAGCGCGCCGTGACTTAAATTAGAAATTTGTTGCAGATGCTGGCGCACCGATGCGGGGATGGAAACCGACTCGGGCTGCGACTGAAGCGCGGCCAGCGTGCCGTCAACATCAAAAAAGAAGGCGTAAAGTCCGCCACTTAGCGACGGCAGGGTGCTGTTCTCATTAACCGCAGGGGTCACGTCTCCTCCTGTATCTGAACGTAAACGGGCAGTCTGTTCGCAGGCAGGCAGGAAGTGAGGAGGTTTTTCCGTAAAAACGGGAATCGAAAGGGTAACGCTCCAGAACTAAACGAAATTTTCATCAACACTGCAACCGCACTACGAACATCGGCAACATTAAGTGTAGACAACAATTGAAGTTTCGCCAGACGGGCGCACAGAGTGCTTAGCGAAGAGTGCACTTTTCAGCGGTTTGCGCGGCAAAAAACTGAATTCTGCTGTTTTTCATACGCTTCGCTTTTTTTACCGCAGGCAGACTTGATCATAGCAAAAACCGCCTGATACTGTATATAAAAACAGTATCTATGGAATGTTCGCTATGACGCGTTTCTTTTTGCCACAGCTTTCACCGCCTTCGCGCTCCCGCCCGCTATTCCTCGACGCGGTGCACGGCGGTTTCCCCTCGCCCGCTCAGGACTACATTGAGCGCCAGATTGATCTCAATGAGCTGCTGGTGACCCGCCCCAGCGCCACCTATTTTGTGCGCGTCGAAGGCGACTCGATGCGCGATGCCAATATCCGCGAAGGCGACCTGCTGGTGGTCGACAGCTCACTCAATGCCCGGCACGACGACATCGTGATCGCCGCCATTAACGGCGAGTTCACCGTCAAGCGGCTGCAGACGCATCCCTGCGTACAGCTGATGCCGATGAATCCGCGCTATCAGCCCATCCGGCTGCGTGAAGAGGAGGAGCTGGAAATTTTTGGCGTGGTGACGTTTATTATTTACGCCGCACGCGTCCAGCGTTAGCGCATCGTTTCGGCGCGGATCATCTCAATCAGCCGGCGTAAACCCGGGTGCAGCTGGCGACGGTCGGGGTAATACATCACCAGCGGTTCGTCTTCGCTGCACCAGTCCGTCAGCACGCGCACCAGCTGCCCGCTCGCCAGCTGTGCCTGTACGTAGCGCTCCGGGCAGTAGCCGAGACCGTAACCGCCGGCGACCGCATCAATAATCATGTCGCTCTCATTGAGCGTCAGCGTGCCCGGCACATCGACCTCATACGCCACCTTGCCCTGCGCCAGCGGCCACTTATACAGCGTGCCATTGCCAAGGCGCATGCGAATACAGCGATGGTTGCGCAGATCGTCCGGATGCTGCAACGGCGGCGCGTCGCGCAGGTAATCGGGTGACGCCACCACGATCCAGCGCAGTTTGGGCGTCAGCGGCATGGCGATCATATCTTTCGGTACGCTGGCACCGTAGCGGATCCCGGCGTCATAGCCGCTGCCGATGATATCCACCAGATTGTTATCCACCGTAATTTCCAGACTGAGCTCCGGATAGGTCGCCATAAAGCGCGCCAGGATCGGCCGAAACAGCAGCTGCCCGGCATCACGCGGGATGTTCAGCCGCAGGCGGCCGCTGGGTGATTCGCGATACAGGTGCAGATCGTTCAGCGCCAGCTCAATCTGCGCAAAGCCGGTTTCCAGATGGCGCAAAAAAGCGGCACCGGCGTCCGTCGGCACCACCGCCCGGCTGGTGCGATTGAGCAGGCGCACGCCAAGACGCGCTTCAAGACTGCGCAACGTGTGGCTGATGGCCGACGTGGTGACCCCCAGTTCCAGCGCGGCGAGGCGGAAGCTCTTGCGCCGGCAAATCAGCAGAAAAACATTCAGATCGGCCAGTTCATTACGTTGCAGGGCGGGCATTTTCGTGTCTCCTGACTCATTGCCTCGTTGAACCTGATTCAACTTCAGATGAGATATCATAGCGAAGCTGCCGTACCGGACGCTATGCGCGCGTGGCATGGCAGGCAAAACGTCACTTTTAACCCCGAGCTCATCATGCTGCCCGAAGACCGAAAAGACGCTATTTATCGCTACCTGTTTGCGAAACGATCGGCCACCATTCACGAACTGGCCACGCTGATGGCGGTGTCGGCGATGACCATCCGCCGCGATATTAAATTCCTGCAGGACGCCGGCCTGGTGGTTGGCATACACGGCGGCGCCAGGTTGCCTGCCGTGGTCCATCAGGCATTGCCGTATGTGGAGAAGGCACAGCTGAACGTGCACGCCAAACAAAGCCTTGGCCGTTATGCCGCATCGCTGGTACAGGATGGCCAGGTGGTCTACCTCGATGCCGGTACCACCAGCTATGGAATTGCGCGTGCGTTAGGCGATCAGGCAAGTCTCACCGTGCTGACTAACGACTTTACGATTGCCGCCTGGCTGATGCGTCACAGCCACATCACGCTATTTCATACGGGTGGCAAAGTCGATAAACGGCATATTGCCAGCGTGGGTGCCATGGCGGCGACCGCCCTTGCCGCGTTCAATATTGATCTGGCCTTCCTCAGCGCCAGCGCGTGGGATGTCACGCACGGCCTCTCGACACCCGACGAAGACACCTTGCTGGTGAATCAGGCGGTGCTGGCCGCCTCAGCGCAGCGTTATCTGGTGGCTGACAGCAGCAAATATGGTCGTTACAGCGTGTATTCCGTATGTAAGCTGCAGCAGCTGGACGGCGTGATCACCGATGACGATTGCCCCTGTGCTGCCGTTGAGGAGATGAAACAGCGTGGTATTCGTCTGCACCGGGTAAATCGCCGCGGCTGAGCGGCTCTCTGCGCATCCCGGTAAAGAGCATTAATTAAAAAGGAGGCGCGAACGCCTCCGGTGGCTACAGGGAAATCACATCAACTATTTATTATGGGGCACGGTTTACGGCGTAGGGGCGACTTTAGGATTGGAGCTGAACCAGCCGCGGCGATCCTGCCAGTTGCCATATTCATCCACAATCGCCCCTTTACTGTTGGCCATCAGGAAATGATAACTCTCCAGTTTTTTCAGCGACAGCGTTTCGCCCTGATGCTGAATGACGACATTGTGGCTTTGCACCGGACCAAAACTTTTCGGCGTCGGCGGAATATCCGCTGATGCGGCGCCAATTTCTGAGAAGTTATATACCCAGCCATCGAGGACGCGCCATGATTCATGTTTTGCCGGACGTGCCGGCGGCGCGCTAATTGGCATGTGTCGATGCTCCGGAATCATCTGATTCGGCAGCAGATACATGGTCATAGCGTAATAACCGTAATCCAGATTATTGACCCAGGTGATGCTGGCCAGACCAACATGCTGATAATCGCCCAGCCCGAAATCATTGACCCACAGCTGCTGGCGCATGGCCGGCGTCAGCGTATGGCCGTAAGAAGCGAGCAGTTGCGCTATTGCATCTTTCGCCACCTCTTTCTGGAAGACGCCATTTTTATAGAAATCTTTATTGGTATAAACGTGATGCGGCTGAGCCGCAACGGATGCGGTGGCATTGAGCGCCAGTAAGGCCGCAGCGAACGCCAGAGCAGGTTTTGTCATAATTCACCTCCTGTTTATGACAGCCATGTTGATGCAAATAAAAATTTCACCGGCCGGTAAAACGCAAGGGTGGCCAGCGCGGAGAACAGAGTTGCAGATGGCGATGCGGAGGGGAAATTCATTTAGAGAATCGGATCTATCTAATTATCAGATACGGCTGTGCTTTTTTGTGATTATTAACAAATAATCACAGGCTATTCTGCCCGGTAAAGCATCCAGCTGCTGGCGGGCGCAATTTATCTGCTGCTAAAGAAATTCTTAAAATGTTGGTTGCGCTCGCAATTGTGACAGGCGCGCGGCCAATTGTGTTTGACCTGCTTTTCACATCAATGCACACTGGCGGGCGTGAAAAACGGCAGATGAAGAGCCAAGAGATGTTGCAGAATTATAGTCAGCGCGTCCATTTCTATTACTGCATTCTGGTTGCGTTAAAACTCTATGTGAACAGCAAGAAGTCCGGCGGCGTACGCGGGAAAAATAACTTTTTGCTGAAGTGGTTACGCAACGCGCAAAACAACACCATCTTTCATCCTGATATCACCAGTGAAATTGAATGGCTGCGCGGCAAAATTATCAGCGCCGGACCGGATGCCGATTTAGAACCGATGCTGCAATACGTTTACGAGACAGCAAAACGCGCCGAAACGCTGCGTCTCGGGCCGTAATCGCACGGGCTGCGCATGGCATTACCCCTGTCTGCAGGCAAAAAAAGGGGGCAACGCGCCCCCAACCACTACAAAAATTTCATCCCTGACGCCCTGGTGCGGACTCCCTTCCGGCTGGCGCTAATTCTCTTCGTACTGGCTACGCGTTACAGGGTTAGCGCCAGCACGCTGATCAATAACCAGCAGCCCGCGCAAAATGCGCCCGCCGCCACCCAGGTTAACGCCCGGGTATTTAAATGACAGACATCGCGTTGCCAACGTTTAACCGGCTGCATAACCACTCCTGAAAATACATTCTCATTATGCCTGGCAGAGGATTGCCGTGAACTGAGGATAAGCTTGTCACGTATTAATATCCCTGACCATCGGATGTGCTTACCGATTGTGTAGGCGCAGGACTACATCCCATTAATTACCGCTTATATCGCCGTCGAGACGAAAAATGCCGCAGGTGTGCAGATCGCAATAGCGTCTTTTTCGCGCCGTTTGTCATCCGGAAATACGGTTTCGCATCGTTTAGTTTTCCTAAAAAACAGGCGCAGATTAAATCGTTTTTATTTATCCCCGCTCAGGGTTATTAATAAGCACACCGGACGCGATAATTTGCAGATGATAAAGGGATGTGGCGTGACCAGTCTCTTGATGCACGGCCAGACCGCGTTCAGTGCCCTTTCTCAGGTTGTAAATTACGTTAGCATTTAACTTTGGATTCAATCATCAATGAAAACCCGTCTGGCCGTTATGACCTCTGTTGCTGCGATATTATTTTCACAGCAGGCATTCGCCAAAAACCTGTGTACCCTGATTGTTGACGCTGAATCAGGCAAAGTCCTGCTGGAGAGTGGCAACGACTGCAGTAGAGAAGTCACACCCGCATCCACCTTTAAAATAGCCATCAGCCTGATGGGATTTGATGCCGGCGTGCTGAAAAATGAAAAGGAACCCGCCTGGGATTACCAACAAGGATACCCGGACTGGGGCGGTAAAAACTGGATGAATAAAATCGATCCTACGGCGTGGCTAAAATATTCGGTCTTCTGGTATTCGCAGCAGGTTGTTAAAAAAATCGGGCAACATCGCTTTGAAGACTATGTAAAGGCGTTTGCTTACGGAAACGAAGATGTTTCCGCCGTTGACGTCAGCGCCCCCGGTCAGAATGGGGTGTGGGTTATGTCATCCCTGCAGATTTCACCGGTTCAGCAGATTGGCTTTTTAAGGAAAGTCGTTAACCGTGAGCTGCATGTAAACAAGCATGCCTATGACATGACAGATAATATTACCCGCTACGACGTCAGCGTTAAGGGCTGGACGATGCACGGCAAAACAGGAACCGGCTCACCGGGGAAAAATAATCAATACGATCCGCACCATGCCTATGGCTGGTATGTCGGCTGGGCGACCAAAGGCAGGAAAAAAATTGTTTTTGCCAAACTGATTCAGGATGAACAGGTGTTAACGCCGAATGCTGGCCTGAGAGCACGTGACGAAGTGTTGAAGCAGATGTCGGCGGTCATTGCGCCCTGATGGCATAACACATGGATACCACGGATTTTTATTAACCTCCCGGTTTTCATGCGGCTGACAGATTGCGCCGAGGCCCTTCATTATGAAACTGACGGTTAGCCAGCAAATAAAGTGACCTCCGCACCGTGGCTTATCTTTCTTTACGCAGCGTCGTCAGCAGTGACTGCGCAGCAACAGAAGACTGACCGGATGGCGAACACACCAGACCAAACTGACGCTGAATCGCTGGCCTGTGCTAATGGCGTATATGGCACGGATCAATGCGCGCCCTGCTGTGCAGACGGCGTTGCTGGCAGAGGCGTCTGAGTGAGACTGGCAGACAGAGTTTTGTGCCGGCGATCAGGCTCTGTCTGCAAGGTTAGATGTCAGTGTTATTGTGACAACGGCGCGCAGAAAGTTATGCTGTGCGCGCCAGGCTATGAACCCCGCTACTGGGCCCGCGTGGCAACATCAACATCGAACCTGTGCTGTTTTGAGGACACTGACATGCCCCCTTTTTATCAGTTTTCGGCCACCAGCCTGACCGGTCAACCTATCTCTATGGCCGATTACGAAGGCAAGGTGGTTCTGGTGGTGAATACCGCCAGTCATTGCGGCTTCACGCCCCAGTACGCCGGCCTTGAAGCGCTCTATCAGAAATATGCCGCGCAGGGTCTGGTGGTGCTTGGCTATCCCTGCAATCAATTCGGTAAGCAGGAACCGGGAAACGCTGATGACATCTCACAAACCTGTCATGTTAATTACGGGGTGAGCTTCCCGATGTTCGGCAAAGTCGAGGTTAACGGCAGCGCAGCGCACCCGCTATTTCGCTATCTGAAAGCGGAACTCCCCGGCGTGCTGGGCGGACGGATTAAGTGGAATTTCACCAAGTTTCTCATCGGACGCGACGGCCAGCCGCTGAAACGCTTTGCACCGATCACGCCCCCGGAAAAAATGGAAGCCGCGATAATCGCTGCACTTTAAGGTGGAGCGTTGCCGGATTCGCAGCATTAATTTTAGAGCACGGCGGAAATTGATGGCATCCGGCGGGAGGCTGGTTAAGTCGGGCGCCTTTCCGCCCATTTCAGCATGGCATCAAGAGCAGGACAAAGTGCCTGTCCCCATTCAGTGAGTCGATATTCCACTTTGGGTGGCACCTGAGGATACACCATCCGCGACACTATACCGTCGGCTTCCAGCTGTCTCAGTTGTTGCGCCAGCATCTTCTGCGAAATACCGGGAATTAATTTTTCAAAATCTGAATAGCGCTGTACTTTGCCGTCGAAAAGATGAAAAAGGATGATTAATTTCCAGCGCCCTTCCAGCAGTTGAATAACATGCTCCACTCCGCTTGCGGCTGATTCCGGACTGTATAACTTACTCATCATTCAGTAACTCACTTTTTTGTGCGTACTTGTCAATTTAACAGTCTATGTGGAATATGACCGTACTGTAAACAAAGGGAGTACAGGTCTATGCCATTCATATTACCGCTCGCTATTTATGACGACTTCGCGCTCAGCAAGGGTGGCGATATTGCCAGCATTACTGATTATGGTACTGCCACTTCAACAGACCGGAGATTCTCCAATGCCATGTGATCTCGATTTCCACGGTAAACGCATATTGGTCACTGCGGGTACCAAAGGTGTGGGTAAAGCGGTAGTAGGGCTATTCAAACAGCTGGGTGCAACAGTATTAACAACCGCACGCCACGCATCCGCAGAATGTAGGGCAGACGCCTTCGTAACGGCAGACCTGACCACGGTTAAAGGGTGTAACTCAGTCGCGGAAGCCGTTCAGACACATCTGGGAGGCGTCGACATCATTGTTCATGTGGCCGGCGGTTCTACCGCACCCGGTGGTGGCTTTGCAGCATTGGGTGAAGAGGAGTGGCAACAGGAGCTCAATCTTAATCTGTTGCCCGCGGTACGTTTAGATCGTGCGTTGTTGCCTGCCATGCTGCAGCAGGGGGGCGGAGTGATCATCCATGTCACTTCTATCCAGCGAGAACTGCCCTTACCAGAATCAACCACGGGTTATGCAGCAGCAAAAGCGGCGCTGTCAGCCTACAGTAAAAGCCTGTCGAAAGAGGTTGCGTCGCAGGGGGTTCGGGTGGTTCGCGTGGCACCCGGCTGGATCGAAACCGAAGCTTCCGTGGCCATGGCGGAACGGCTGGCGCAGCAGGCAGGAACAGATTACGAAGGCGGTAAGCAGATCATCATGAAGGCACTTGGCGGTATTCCGCTGGGACGCCCTTCCCAACCCATTGAGGTAGCTAATCTCATTGTCTTCCTCGCATCTTCTTATGCTGCCGCGATCACCGGTACTGAATTTGTCATCGATGGCGGTACTATTCCAACGGTGTAGTCAGATATCCTCATCGACCCATTCGGGTAGCGATCCGGATATTTTATATACCTTAATAAGGCGCCAGCGGCTATGAGATCAAGCCATGTGCGATATCGACCTGGCCGCTGTGTGATATTCCCCGACTCTTTGTCGCTAATATCCGCTCCTCGCTCATGGCGAATACACAGTCTGCCTGGTGGCAGAAACGGACATGAATAGCGAAAACAAAGGATGATTATTGGCGCACAAATCAGGGCTTCTTTGGCCGTCCATTGAAAAACGTTTATGACGCTTTTTCATTTACCGTCATGATAAAGTTCAGCGTGTTTTCTCCCTGGTTTGCGTAGAAATGTGGAACATCGGTTTTGGCTGTAACGGAGGATCCCGCCGTTACCTGAAATACGCTCTCTTTCACGCCAAGCGTGAGGGTTCCGGATTTTACGTGCAGTAGCTCCAGCGTGCCTGAGGTATGCCCGGGTGATTCAAACTTTTCGCCTGGCCGCATTTCCCACAGCCACAGCTCAAGCATATCGGGTCCACCTGAGCCGGCCAGCAGCCTGGCGCTTCCCCCTTTGTCTCCTGTCCAGAGTTCAGGGATGTCCGTATCAGCGATGATGTGCACATCAGGCCTGGCGCTGACATCAACAAAATCCGCCACGGACACGCCCATGGCAGCAGCAAGCCGGCATAGCAGCGCAATGCTGGGATTAGCCTTGCACCCTTCTATCTCAACCAGCATCCCCTTACTGACACTGGCTTTGCGGGATAACTCATCGAGAGAAATTTTTCTTTGTTTACGAAACTGCTTAATCCGCAAGGATACGGCTTCATTAACCGTGTTGACATCTGCGCCGGCAAAGGTCACTAAATTGACTTTTTTGGTCATTGGTCGATATTATGAAATAAAATGGTCATTACAGGATTATCGCGTGTTAATCGTATCTGCGTCAATTTCCCCTGAAGTCTATCAAATCGCCCCCGGTTTTAGGGCGCTCAGCATCAGTGTACAGGCAGCGCCTGTGGTGAATCCGCACGTCGGGGTAACGGCACTCAAGGCGGCCTGTGAGGCGGTGCTGTCAGATTCCTCCGCCTGGGCTGAATCCCATCTGGCCGCATGGGCCGATGTGTTTCAGAGATTTGGTGCCAAACCCAAACGCACGCCCTGTTCTGCTGATGCGCTACGCAAACGCGTGCTTCGCGATGGCACCCTGCCCGCGCTCGATCCGGTCGTTGATCTTTATAACGCTGTCAGTCTGCGTTATGCCGTGCCCGTAGGGGGAGAAAATATTGCCGCGTACCAGGGTGCACCTCGCCTGACGGTGGCAACAGGCACGGAACCCTTTGATACCATGAAAGAAGGGGTTATGGCGGTGGAATATCCTGCGCCTGGCGAAGTCGTCTGGTGTGATGATGCCGGCGTAACCTGCCGTCGCTGGAACTGGCGGCAGGGAATCAGGACTCGCTTAAGCGTTGAAGCGCAACACATGTGGTTTATTCTGGAAAGTCTGCCGCAGATGCCGCCCGATCAGCTGCATGAAGCTGGAAAGATGCTCACCGACGGCCTTGAAGAAATGATGCCCGGACGGCAGTGTAACGTCACCCTCATCGGCGAGTAACGCCTATAACTCAGTTCTGGAGAATCTGCATGTTCACCGGCTTGTCTGCTTTCCCGTTAACGCCTGTCACCGCGCGTGGTGTCGATGAACAGGGATTCACGAAGATCCTGGCTCGCCTGACGGCAGCCCGTGTCGATTCTTTGGGTGTTCTGGGTTCAACCGGTAGCTATGCTTATCTGAGCAGGGAACAGCGCAAACGCAGCGCAACGCTGGCGTGTCAGGTTGCCGGGGAGATTCCCGTGATGGTTTGCGTGGGTGCTATCAGCACCGATGCCGTACTGCATCTGGCTGAAGATGCGCAGTCCGCAGGCGCGGATGCGCTGCTGCTGCCGGCGATGAGTTACCAGCCGCTGCGTAATGAAGAGGTGTATGCCCTCTTTGAGACGGTTACCCGCCATGCTTCAGTACCGGTTTGTGTTTATGACAACCCCGGAACCACGCATTTCCGCTTTACCGACGAACTGCTCGGGCAGCTGTCGTCACTAAAAGGGATTCGCTCAGTTAAAATTCCGGGAGTAGCGGATACCCCCATCGCTGCAGCTGAACGCGTCGCTGCACTGCGACAACATCTTCGTCCTGGCGTGACCCTGGGTATTAGTGGTGATGCCAGTGCCGGGCTGGGGCTGAACGCCGGTTGCGAAGTCTGGTATTCCGTTTGCGGCGGTATCTTCCCGGAAACCGCCAAACAAATTACGCAGGCCGCAGCCATTAACGACGCTGAACGCGTTACTGCCTTAACTCACCGCCTGAAACCTTTATGGGATCTGTTCCGTAAGCATGGCGGAAGTATCCGCGTGATCGCAGCGGCAGCAGGCATACTGCGGCTGACCGAAGCAGACTGTCTGCCTCGCCCCCTGTTACCCTTATCGGCCGCAGAGGTGGCAGAAGTAGCAGCAGTGATGGCCGCTCTGGACCTTAAGTAACGCGCCGGCGGAATCGGTCCTGCGCCGGGCAGTTGAATATCTGGCAGGACCATAACCTTGATGATGGTCTTTGATCATTACCGCTACTGGCCGGGTGGGTTTACTCACCCGCGCAACGCGTGAGGTTGTTATGACTGCTTCCCGCTCAAAGCGGAACCTTATCCTGCCAGCATATCTGCTTTATGACAGGCGCAGACGTTATTCATATTCCATCATTTCAGACAGAGAATTTTTTAGATAACGCTCCAGCAGACCTGCACAAATTCGCGTTTCATATGACATCATGCCAGCCGGTGGATGGAGCAACCAGGCATTAAAAGGCGGGATCGGATAGTGACTTAAAATGGGGATGAGCGAACCCTGTGCAATTTCATTTCTGCATACCGGAAATTGCAAAACACCCATGGCATGTCCTGCTAATAAATAGGAAAGCACACTTCTCCAGTGCGTGGACTGAAATTTAACGTTGACGGGAACATTAACGAGTTGGGCTTCAGAGGTGATCAATGGAATGCGATTACTGGCAAATACGCCAGAAACAGCAGCAAATGGATAATCAGCCAGCGCATCCGGAGAGCGTGGATAACCGATTTTAGTTAGCAAAGATGGAGAGGCCAGCAACACTCTGCGCACGCTACCAAGTGGACGTGCGACAAAAAATCCTTCTGAGATCTCTCCCAGCCTCAGGGATATATCCACCCCCTCAGTGACGGGATCGATGATACGGTCGTTAAAAATGACATCGATCTGCAGCTCCGGATGTTCGTTCTGAAGCTGTAATAACGCAGGCATCAGCAAGCTTTCTCCGGCAGAATAAGGCGCCGCGATACGGATTTTGCCTTGTAAAACCTGATTTTCTTCATTCACAGAAAGAGCGTGCTCTGCCGCCTGAATCGCCGTTTTACTTCGCTCATAAAACACATTACCGCTATGTGTCAGAGACATATTCCGCGTGTTGCGCCTCAGTAAACGCGTACCAAGATGTGCTTCCAGTTTTTCAATTCTTTCACTGACGGCAGGCTGGCCAATGCCGAGATCGCGGGCTGCAGCCGACATGCTGCCCCGCTCAACCACCCTGATGAATATGCGCATTGCAGAGAAGAGATCCATGTAGCGATTATATTGGTTTTGCCGATAAATGTAATTCGATACAGGTATCTACTGCTCTTCTACGAGATGATGAAAACTCATCGTTCAGGTAAGGATTCAGCAAATGTTGATCTATAAAATTGATTTTTAAATGGAATACAACCATGTCAGATATCAAACTTTTCATGTTCCAGTCAGGAACGCAGCAATGTAAATATCAGCATATTCGGATGAATCAGGGCGCAGGCGAACGTTATGAAATTCCGCTTCCCTGGTTTCTGCTGACCCATCCGGAGGGTTTTACCCTGATTGACGGTGGTCTGGCTGTAGCAGGATTGAAAAACCCTGCTGCCTATTGGGGAAAGGGTATAGAGCAGTTTAAACCGGTGATGTCAGAAGAACAGGGCTGTCTGGAACAGCTTAAAAGGCTTGGCATCGCTCCAGAGAAGATCCGCTATGTGGTGCTGTCCCATTTGCACGCTGATCACACTGGCGCAATCGGTCACTTCCCCCATGCCACTCATGTGGTTCAGAAGCGAGAGTTTGAATATGCCTTAGCTCCTGACTGGTTTACATCGGACGCCTATTGCCGACACGATTACGATCGTCCTGAACTCAACTGGCTTTTTCTCAACGGATTGCCTGAAGATAACTATGACCTTTACGGTGATGGCACGATAAAGTGTGTTTTCACGCCAGGGCATTCCCCGGGGCATCAATCTTTTCTTATCAGCTTACCCAGCGGTAAACATTTTATGCTGGCGATTGATGCGGCTTATACCTTAGATCATTACCATGAGAGGGCGCTCCCTGGACTGATGACGTCAGCCACGGATGTCGCTCAGTCCGTCCGAAAACTGCGTCAGCTAACCGAACGATTTAACGCGACATTAATACCCGGTCATGACCCTGAAGAGTGGGGAAAAATCAGGCTTGCTCCAGCCTGGTACAGTTGAATTATTGCTCACTCATTCTTTTACATATTAAACCCGGGTCCGCGATGCCCCCCCGATGAAGCAAGGGGGGCATTCAGCCTTTGGCATTTTCGTGCTGGCACCGGTGTTCTGCGCCAGCACGGCAGCCTCTAGGGTTGCAGCGGTTCCGCCAGCGTTATGATAAACAACTCACTGTCCGAGCTGGCTTTATCCAGCGGCTTCACGCTGATGGTGGTGGCAACCGGCTTATCATCTACCGTCAGCTTCCCCTGATCGTTGACCCGATAATCCTTGCGCTTCTTACCTTCCACCGGATTTTGCAGCACCATTTTCACGCCGAAGTCATTGTCATTGATGACCGCCAGTGTGTTGCTGTCGATCAGCGCCAGCCCTTCGGCCTTCTCCTGCTGCCAGCCGAGTTGACGCAGATCCACCACCCGCGTTTTCGTTGCCAGCACGATGCCGCGCTGCGCCAGCGTTTTTGCGTCATCAAACTCCGGGTAGTCACCGGCCTTATCGAATGTGGCCAGATCGGTGGCCTGACTGAGATCCACCTTATAGATAAGGTTACGCATCGCGTCGTCTTTGTCGCTGCCCTGCTCAATCAGCAGGATGTGCTGATTATCGATCGCCACGATATCGCCAATTTTCGCGTCGCTGTTTTTACTGTACGCCTCACTGTCGATAGGGTAACCATACATCGCGGTTTTCCCGGTGGCCGGATCGAAGCTCACCAGGCGGGTAAAGCGTGCCTGCTTTTTACTTTTCCCGTTGATATCCAGCGTACTCTGCACCGCGGCGATGATGCGTCCATCCGGCATGCGCGTGATCCCTTCAAAGCCACGATTTGGCTGGCGCCATTTAAGAACGTTCGGCAGGCCACCCGCGATCGATTTTTCCCCTTCCATGGCCTGCGGCCCGTGAATCGCCAGGATCCTGCCCTGCTTATCAACGTTAATCAGGAACGGACCATACTCATCACACAGCCAGTATCCGCCCTTCCCGTCCAGCGTAATGCCTTCCGTATCCAGACCCCGGTTATCGCCCTGCAGCACGTGCAACTTATCGCTTAGCGCGATCTCATTGGTTGACCCGATGACGTCATTCTGCAGCGGCAGGCCGTTAATATTGCCCTTTGCGTCGTGCAGCGGTCGGGCGTCCGTCGCCTGCGCTTTGCCGTTCTTCACCTGGATATTCATCAGCAGCGGCGCGAAGTCCGGCGTGACGAAAATTTTCGATTCCTGTTTACCCATGTCAGGCGAGTCGGCGTTCGGTCCGCGATCGGTGACGGTCACAAAGTTGAGCGTATCCCCCTGCCTGCCGGTAAACAGCAAACCGGAACCGATGCCTACCGGCAAACCCTCCGGAAACGCGCTGGCGAACGCACCGCTGTAGCTTACGCGCGTCCCCTGAGGAAAAGTGACGCTATAGTGTTCGGTTGGCGGCTGCGCCGCCAGCGTGGATAACGAGAGGGTACAACCGAGAACCAGGGGAAGCGTTTTTCTTTTCATATTATTCATGTCCATACAGAGGAGCTGACACCCTAAAGACTAAAAATGACAGGAAAATGAAATTGCAGAGCAACATGGGCGGCTGACATCATCCCGGGCGATCTCCCCGGTTCGCAACCGCACCGGTTTTGCTTCATTCATCAGAAACCAGCTTTCCTGTTGCCCCCCTGCAGCTCAGCCCTGCCAGACATTTCTCAGCCTTTTCCTACAACCTGACGCTGGCCGTCTGATATCGGCTCAGCGCGGTTTCCGTTCAAATGGGTTAACCGCGAGCACAGGAGGAAACAATGCTGAACATCTTCACTATGGATAGCGACCGCTGGATTACGGAAGGTCTGCGCCTCTACTTTTCCGGGCAGATGATAAGCTGCCTGACGCTCACCTCACCGGATGACCCGATCCCTACCGGACGCGGGCGTAACGTGGTGATCAGCGAACTGCATTTTGCCAGTAAAAACCTGGAAGAGACGCTGCGCAGCCTGCTGCTGATGCAGCTTAAAACACCGGGCGTCGAGCTGGTGATTCTCACCGACATCAGCGATGAAGCCGTGCTGAATTACGTCGCCCGCCACCTGAAGAAAGCGCTGATCCTGAGTAAAAAATGCCCGCTGGCGACGTTGGTCAGTGCGGTGCTGACGCCAGAAAACGTTGCCGCCGTCGCCGTACCGCACGGCAACGCCGATGTGCTGACCGAGCGCGAGTTCACGCTGCTGCGCTGGCTGGCGGGTCCGCGCCGCATGACGGAGATCGGGCATGCGCTGCACCTCAGCAATAAGACCATCAGCCACTACAAGAACACCATCTCACGCAAGCTGGGCTGTAAAAACCACATGGATTTTTACCACCGCCTCACCAGCTACGGCTTTTAATTCGCACCACCCGCCTCAATTCAGGATGTTCAGCCCGCTGGACATCCTGCGCCTGCCTCCTTTCCTGTTAAAAAATCAAGACATTCAGCCATCATCCTTACCGTAAAAGGGATGACACCCGGTTTGATTCGCGCATAATGACGGGTCACCTGTACGGGCAGGATGCCCGCTGACACCCCCACTCTGCCGTAACGCAGGATAAAACATAAAAACTGAAGGAAGACTGGCATGGAATTCACCATACGCAACGCGCAGCCTGATGATGCCGAACTGCTGCATCAGCTGGGGCGCATGACCTACAGCGCCCACTTCAAACATATGTGGGTATCCGAAGCCGAGCTGGATGAATTCATCGATAAAGAGTACGGCCTGGCCGAACTGCGCAGCAGCCTGGTGGCGCCCAACGAAAGCTGGCTGATTGCCGAAACCAACAAACCCATCGGCTTTGCCAAAGTGACCTGGAACACGCCGGTACCGGACTCCGGCATGAGTGGTGCCCAGCTGAATAAGCTCTACCTCAACCCGCAGGAAACCGGTAAAAACTATGGCCGGCGCATGTTCGAAAGCATTATCCACGCCGCACGCGATAAGCAGGAAGGCTATCTGTGGCTGGAAGTGATGGGCGAGAACGTGCGCGCACGCAAATTTTATGAAGCCTTTGGCATGCAGCACATCAAAGACATTCCTTTTATTACTGCTTCGCAGCAGAGCATCCTGCACATTTTAGGCATGGTTATTTAGCGTGGCTAACGGCGCCGGGTCAGCTGTCTGGCCCGGCCGATTGGGTGCACTGGAGTGTTTCATTTTATTACTTCACCGCCGCAAAAGTTTTAAATAAGCGCAGCGCCAGCGCAGAATTATTGTTATTTCAACAAACTAAGATAAAAAATAAAAACGCCCTTTTTATGCGCCGTCACGCTTGCAGAAATAGCACCAGCGATTAGTATTAAATACGCAACACGCACATGACAGCGCAACAACGTCATGTTATTTATTACTCATGAAGAGGATATATTATGACTCAGCATCGAGGCGGTTCAGGTAATTTCGCAGAAGATAAACAGAAAGCATCAGAAGCCGGTAAAAAAGGCGGACAGCACAGCGGCGGCAACTTTAAAAACGACCGCGAAAAAGCGTCCGAAGCCGGTAAAAAAGGCGGTCAGAGCAGCAATCGCGGCTCGTGATTAGCCGGCCAGCACAGGATGAGGCGGCCATGGCGCAGGGAGCGCGCCGTTACCCCCCGGATTATTGTCTTACCCTGCGCTGACTTTCCTCACGTTTAACAGATAACTCTGAAACCGCCTGAATCTGGCAGAAAACGTTATATGATCAATTAACTATTTATTGCCTTACAGGAACAGCCTGACGTGATATTGCGCTATTTTACCTCTTTTTTTTCCAGTCCGGAATCATTACTGCAGGTGATGAGCCGCCAGGATATTCGTGAATCCATTCAGGAAGGTGACCGAATTATTATTGACGAAGACGGTAACGCTTCGGTTAATCCCCTCAGTCCGCAGGTACAGCAGGACTTCGCCGATCATATTAAGCGCTTAAAGGATATCTGATGGGAACCGCGATATTTATGGTGCTGATGGTCTGCGGCTACTGGTACACCAGTCGCGATATGTCCAGCCGCCTGAAAATAAAACGCTCCTTTGGCTGGGACGTCTATTTTCTCATTGCGCTGTACGGCTGCATTTTTGTCGTTCAGGGCGTGGTCGCCACCGGCCTGGTCTGGCTGCTACTGCTGGCGGCCTCGGCCATCAATAACAGCCTGGCGCTGTCTGCCGATCTCCATGCGCGCTGGCACGTCGATTTCATGACATGGAGTTTTCTCGGCATTCAGGCACCGGTGGTGATCATGCTGGCGTTTGCCGTGCTGTTTTGTGTGTATCGTTCCAATTCCGGCAGCGCGCGGCTGACCGCCGGCAGTCGCAAAGAGCTATATCAGCGCCTGTCCCGCTCTAACGGTATTGAACAACTGCTGCTGCACTGCATGGAAGAAGGCGAACTGGCATGGGTCACGCTGAAATCGCGCCGTATCTACATCGGCATGATTCACGCTGCCACCTTTGAATATCCCAGCACCGCCAATATCGTGCTGATTCCGATGCTCAGCGGCTACCGCGATTCGCGCACGCTGAATCTGGCGATTGAGCATAACTACAGTCGCTGGTATCACCAGCACGAGATTAGCTTTGTCTCCAAACCCAAAAGCGCGCTGGAGTTCCGTAAGGTGCTGATGGTCGACCAGATTGAAAGCCTGTCGCTGTTCGATCCGGCCAGCGCCAGCGCACTGGCTATGGGGAAACCTCAGCACACAGAGAAGCGGCAGAATGTTCCGGGCTGAGCCGCGCAGCCACCCTTTACATCCGCGCAGCTGGCAACGGTGGCGCGGGTTCACATGGTAACCGTTAAGGAGTATACAATGACCGATCGTCCCGTTCACGGCGACCAGCCGGATTACGATCCGCGTAAAAAAAGCCCCGAGCCGAAGCCGAAAGATGACGAAACCAGCGCGCCTGAATCCGGGGATAAACAGGCCGAATAAACCATAAACCGCCTTCTCAGGCGGTTTTTTTTCGCCCGGCACGGATTAGCCCGGCCACAGCCAGTCACGCACTTCCGGCACGTCTTCACCGTATTCGCGCACGTAGCGATGGTGCTCCGCGATGCGCTGCTGCAGGTCGTCGAGCAGTTCAGGATGGCGATCGGCCAGGCCCGGCACGTGCAAAATTGCCGCCTGCGCCAGATGATAGCGGTCCAGTTCGTTGAGCACCGTCATATCAAACGGCGTGGTGGTGGTGCCCTCTTCGTTAAATCCGTGCACGTGGAAATTGGCGTGATTGCTGCGCTGATAAGTCAGACGATGAATCAGGCTGGGATAGCCATGAAAGGCGAAAATCACCGGTTTATCGCGGGTAAACAGCGCATCGAAATCCTCTTCCGACTTGCCGTGCGGGTGCTGCTGCTGCGTCTGCAGTGCCAGCAGATCCACCACGTTGACCACGCGAATGCGCAGCGTGGGCAGGTAGTTTCGCAGCAAATCCACCGCCGCCAGCGTCTCCATGGTGGGCACATCGCCGGCGCAGGCCATCACCACGTCCGGCTCGCCGTCATCGCTCGCCCAGCGCCATTCGCCCATACCCGCCTCACAGTGGGCAATGGCGCTGTCGATGTCCAGCCACTGCGGTGACGGCTGCTTGCCAGCGACAATCACGTTGATGCGATCCCAGGTGCGTAGACAGTGATCACCCACCCACAGCAGGGTGTTCGCGTCCGGTGGCAGATAGATGCGCACGATATCCGCCTTTTTGTTCGCCACGTGATCGATAAAACCGGGATCCTGATGGCTGTAACCGTTGTGATCCTGGCGCCAGACATGTGAAGACAACAGATAGTTGAGCGAGGAGATCGGCTGGCGCCAGCCCAGCTTGCGCGTCACCTTCAGCCATTTGGCGTGCTGATTGAACATCGAATCGATGATATGAATAAAGGCTTCATAGCAGTTGAACAGCCCGTGTCGTCCGGTGAGGAGATAGCCCTCCAGCCAGCCCTGACACTGATGCTCGCTGAGAATTTCCATCACCCGACCGTCACGCGCCAGCTGCTCATCATACGGTTCGATGTCTGCCATCCAGCTGCGGCTGGTGACGTCAAAGACCGGCGTCAGGCGATTCGAGGCGGTCTCATCTGGCCCGAACAGCCGGAAGTTATCGGCGTTGCGCTGAAAAATCGCGCTGAGGTAGTGGCCGAACTGCTTAGTGGCTTCGTCGCGCTGGCTGCCCGGCGCGCCGGTGTCGAGCGCAAACTCGCGGATGTCCGGTGTGTTGAGCGTGCGGCGCAGCCGTCCGCCGTTGGCATAGGGTGAGGCGCTCATGCGTTTATCCCCCTGCGGCGCCAGCGCACGCAGTTCCGGCCTGAGCTTACCCGCCTCGTCAAACAGATCCTCCGGCTGATAGCTGCGCAGCCACTGCTCTAACACCTGCCGATGCGACGCGTCTTCGCGACACGCCGCTACCGGCACCTGATGCGCACGCCAGAAATCTTCCACCTTTTTACCGTCCACCTCTTTTGGGCCGGTCCAGCCCTTCGGGCTGCGCAGCACAATCATCGGCCAGCGCGGGATCGCCTGCTCTGCCTGGCCGCTGCGCGCCTGCTGCTGATAAGCGGCAATCTTATCAAACGCGTTATCCAGCGCTGCCGCCATCTGCTGATGCATGTCGGCCGGCTCGTGCCCGCAGACAAACAGCGGCTCATAACCGTAACCGCTGAATAGCTGCTGCAGATCGTCATCACTGCTGCGCCCCAGCAGCGTCGGGTTGGCAATTTTGTAGCCGTTCAGATGCAGAATGGGTAGCACCGCACCATCACGCTGCGGATTGAGGAATTTAATGCCGTGCCAGCTGGCGGCAAGCGGCCCGGTTTCAGCTTCGCCGTCACCAATCACGCAGGGTACGATCAGCTGCGGATGATCGAAAACCGCGCCAAACGCGTGCGACAGCGAATAGCCCAGCTCGCCGCCTTCATTAATCGAGCCCGGCGTTTCCGGTGCCGCATGGCTGGGAATGCCGCCAGGAAATGAAAACTGCTTAAACAGGCGCTGCATGCCTGCAGCATCTTCACTGACGTGCGGATAGATTTCGCTGTAACTGCCTTCGAGCCAGCTATTCGCCACCATGCCCGGTCCGCCGTGCCCCGGACCGCAGACGTACAGCAGATCCACCTCGCGCTGGCGGATGATGCGGTTGAGGTGCGCATAGATAAAGTTCAGGCCGGGCGTCGTGCCCCAGTGGCCAAGCAGTCGCGGCTTGATATGCCCGGGCTGCAACGGTTCGCGTAACAGCGGGTTGGCCATCAGGTAGATTTGCCCGACGGACAGATAATTGGCGGCGCGCCAGTAGCGATCGATCAGCGCCAGTTCATCGGCGGCACTCGGATTGGTCATGCCCTCTTCTCCTTTGGTTAGCCATCAGTTAACCCTAATAGAGGATAGGCGATGCTGCGAGCCAGACGGTATTTCTGCACTGTCGCTATTAGCCGCTGCGCTTATTCAATCTTTCACGCAAATATAAGCGCAGCGGTAAAAGCTGTACACGTAAATATTTTTTTCATTTTGTGCACTATTTAATGGGTCGTGACCCGCAAAACTGGCGCTTTTTCACTTTTGGTCTATTGTGCCTTTTACAGGTAATACCAGTAGAAAATAGAAAAATAAAAGGATCCTAAAATGGACTATAAAATGTTCGCTAACCGACTGCAGCAGTGGCCGCAGTTACATTTTACGGCGATTGAACTGCAGCAACGCGAGATGACCTGCGAGATCTACGCCACGGCGGCTGAGCACCAGACCATGAGCCAGCTGTTTATTTGTCGCGCCAGTGACGAAAAAAATGCACAGGAATTAATCAGACAGTACCGCAGCTGGCTGCATAAATTTAACCTCGGTCGCAGCAGGCGCGATAATTCCCGCCCGCCGCGCAGCGTGTCGGTGAATGTACCGGGCGCAATAAGCGCAGCGCTAAAATAGAGTTATCGGCACGCTCAACCATTTTTTAGTTGCATGAATCTGCTACAGCAGCGTATTACTATTCGCGCAGCGTGATAACGCCTGGCAATCTGTCTGACGAATAACCTGTGCCATTTTCACTGACAGCAGAAAAAGGTGTTGGGTTGTTATCACCTGTGCAACACTGTACGGATATACAAGTCCCGGAGGTGACGTGAAACAAGTTAACCGTCCTGCACCGGATCTGTATGCGCTGATAGGCATCGCGGTGACGGAATTTATCAGGGAAGGTAGGGTGTTCAGGATACATGACGTGACGCAGGTGCTGCACACGATGAAAGCTGACGCGCGTGATGAGGATTTCCGGCATCGCTGCGATGCCGCAATAAGGCTACTGGCAGATCTTATGCACTGAACCGATCCCCGCCTGCGCGGGGACCTCTGCGTCAGGCGTCGTCTGGCGTATAACCCACTACAATTTCCAGCGTTCTGCGCAGCACACTTGCCTGCGCTTCATCCTGTGTCGCTTCCAGCGCCATAATCAGACAAAGAATGATGGATTTGTTACTGACGCGGCCTTCACTGGCCAGTACGCTACGAATGATATCATTCAGTACCGCGGCTTCTTCACTCAATGCCACTCCGGCATCGCGAAAATGCGCCGCCAGTTCCGTGTCCGGCAGCGCAGAATAGAGAGAGTGATTCTCCGACATCGTTCTTTTCCCGTACTGTGAGCAATACAGTCAGATCATAATTTAACGGTCAGTTAATGCTTGCGGCTGCCGCCAGCCTGACCGTTGTGGCCAAAAAGCGGATGCACGTTATCGCGATCCGGTTGTTCGCCACGCCGCTTTTGTCCAGCCGTCATGCTCGACCGGACTTCATCGATTGCCGTGCGAATCGCAGCCGCCTGCGCATCATCGCTGGCCTGTTGCTGCATAATGTGGAGCTCATCCAGCAACGCCTGGGTGGTGACCGGCCCGGAGCGCTGCAGCAGCGTTAACGCCGCTTCGCCGATGATCTCATCAATAAGAGTCTGATGTTCGCTTCTGTTCATATCATAATAAATCTCTGCATGCTGCCTGCCCCAACCGGGAACGCGACAGAAAAACAGCGCCGCTATCCCGCGGCGCGATACAGCCCGTCACAAGTCATACATGCAGTGATACGTTATCAGAATGGCGTTTTCGTGTGTACAACCTGGACGCTTTCGCTTCGCTCTCAGCTTTCGCGCTCAAACAGCAGGCCAATCAGCTGGTGATAGTGGTGCTCTTCTTCCGTAGTAGAAGCAAGCTCCAGACGACGCAGCAGTTTAGTACACAGCGATTTACGGTTCAGATTACGGCCTTCACGCAGGATTTCGACCACGACCTGGCCCAGCGTCTCCTGCTGCGAAGGCAGCGTGGCTTTGCTAAAATAGTTGGCAATCGCCTCGACTGAGTTCGGAGTGTATCCGTTCTGGCGCATAAGTGACTCCCGTTAACATTAAGTTGTCAGAAAAATGTTCTGGCTAAGTTGTACAAGTTTTTCAAAATCTGTACAAGAGGATAAACAACTGAATGGGGGATTTTTGTTGCAAAAAGTGCTACCGAAAAGTTATTAACCGGTGCATAAAGTGAAATTTTTTAACATCGCCGCTGCCCGATCAGGTCCACACTAATAATGAGTCGCTGGCGTATCGCGTCATTATCAGTGCTACCGAATCTGCCTGTCGCTTATTTCCTCTCGCGCTAATAACCGTTACTGGTGGTTGCAGCCGTTGCGCTTAATGGGCACTGCCGCATCTCATTCTTTAGTACCCTGCGGCGCGGCCGCTGATAATATAAAATGCGTGCGGCGCAATGGTTCACTCCCTGAATTGCGCCGCTGCGTTAGCGATATTAAGACTGCCTGCATGGCAGCTTAAGGATTACGCTGACTGCATTTACCTTAAAGAAGGCAGTTTAAGCTTCCGCCGCTGCGGTTTTGCCGCGGCGACTCACTTTTCCACCGCGCCTGCCCGCTTCTACTGCCCTTTCCGGACAGTTTTTAAAATTCCCGCTGCTGACGCTGCCGCCTTTTTTACCCGCTTCGCGAGCACGCTCGGTATTTTCTGCAAAATTACCTGCACCACCACGTCGTTGTGTCATATGTCACCCCATTGATTAAAATAATTAAGCAGTTAAACGACAGAATATCTCCACACAGAAACAATATGGATGGGATTGGAGATAAAACAACATTTAATATGCATATTTGCGCTGACAAAAAGCCATGCGCAAATGGTTATTTTCACCGCTGCGCTTATAGCGGGTTGCTTGTAAAGATTTTTTTTTCAAACTTGTACAAAATAATTTTAGTGGTATAAAATCAATTAATTAACAAAAGTGTGACCTCCATCACAAACAAGTATTGAGAGATTGTTGCTATTTTTCAGTTTTATCTGAATTTTCCGGGATGATGGAAATATGACCGCTCACTTCCAGCACCGCGTATTTAATTTGATCGATGCGTTCCAGTCCCTGACCTGAACGAGCGGCTTCGAGGATATCTTCCCGGCTGATGCCCGACATTTTTAGCCGCTGCGTTAATATCCGGCCATGCTCTACCAGAATCAGCGGCCCACCCTCCGCCATTTGTTCAAATAGCGGGAAGCGCGCTTTGAGTTTGCCCAGCACGATATCAATGGTGATTAAGGTAATGATGGTGAGGCTGGCACCGGTAACGGAAAAGTCATCACCCAGTAACGCCTGCTGTGTGGCTTCGCTAATAATCAGCAGCAGAATCAAATCGAATGAGGTCATTTGCAGCAGCGTGCGTCGACCGGCAATTTTAAATACCACCATTAACAACAGATAAATGGCGGCTGCGCGTAATACCGTTTCCATAACGCTCTCCTTTTATGGGTAAATCCACTGCGATACCTTTACCGGTACCTGATGATTGACGTGCACGCTCAGCGCCACGCGCCCCGCCGCCTGCGGCTGAATCCCCAGCCAGATCACATGGCCTTCTGCCGCCTCGCTGGCGTAAGTCAGCTGCAGCGTGTTATCCCGCGTGATGGCCTGCTGTGGCTGTGGCTGTAGCGTCTGGATCTGTAAATCGTCTAACGCGCCGCTGCCCAGCGTGACGGTGAAACGTTCGCCGCTCTGCGGTGCCACGCGAATCCGCAGGTTCATATTGCTGTCGATGCGACCAAAACGTTCATAGCGCAGGCTGACGGAACCATCAGCCGACTGCGCCTTGCCGTCACTTAATATGCCTTTGGAAAACAACCCGCAGGCACCCAGGATCACAATCACCATTAGCACGTATTCACCGATACGCTGTATAACGCTCTCCCTGCGTTGCCAGCGCATATCCTCCTGCACCGGATAATCACGGCTGGCTAACTCATCTTTCTTCATGGTGTTATTCCTCTTGCAGTTAATTAGCTGACATCATGTCGCTCCGGTTATTCCCTCTTCGTTCTGAGTTTTAAGCTTAGCGGTAAACGCCGGGAGCTTCGGTAACAGTTTAATTCGGCTGAGCAGCGGTGCAGAAATTACGCCTATAATTCGGATGCACGCCGCTGGCAATGCATATGAGCAGCGGCAGAGACGGCGTTTATTAATTTCACTCTGACAAGGGATACAGAATATGGATGAAGAACTGGTTAATTTAGCGACCGAAGTGGGTAATAAATTACTGGCCGCCGGCCTGAGCGTCACCACCGCCGAATCCTGCACCTCTGGCTGGGTCGGTTCCGCGCTGGCGGCCGCCAGCGACAGTAGCCGCTTTTACAGCAGCGGCTTTATTACTTACACCAATCAGGCGAAGCAGCGCGTGCTGGGCGTCAGCGCGGAGACGCTGGCGCGTGATACTGCCGTCAGTGAAGCCGCGGTACGGGAGATGGCCTGCGGCGCGAAAAAACTCTCCGGGGATACGCTGGCTATTGCCGTCAGTGGCTATGCCGGCCCGGACGGCGGTGAGGACGGCACGCCAGCCGGCACCGTGTGGTTTGCATGGTGCCTGGCAGATGGCAGCGTGCACACCAGCCGGCAGTGGTTTTCAGGTGAAGGTGAAGAAGTGGTGCGCAAAGCGACCCTTTTTAGTCTGGCGGAATTGAACCGTCTGCTCGACGCTATTTAGCGCCGCTTCGCCGTTCAATGATTAAACGTAAATAAATAAGCCGGGCGGATAGAATTTCCACCGAAGGAAAATGTGTTGAGCATAAATAATCATCAGGCAGGTTAAAAGCGAGACCGTAATATTGGCCGGCTCGCTAAAAATAGCGTGGTTATTTTACACCACAATCTCCAGTCTTCTCATCAATATAGCGTTAGCGAGGCGTGAAAAATATAGCCGTCGCGCTTGTCAGTGAGGCAGCCTGCATTAGTATTAAGTGTGCAAAACATGCATGGCGGCAGATGCGTCATGTTATTTATTACTCATCACGAGGTAATAGTATGACAGAGCATAGAGGCGGTTCAGGTAATTTCGCAGAAGACAAAGAGAAAGCATCTGAAGCGGGTAAAAAAGGCGGACAAAACAGCGGCGGTAATTTCAAAAACGACCGTGAGAAAGCGTCCGAAGCCGGCAAAAAAGGCGGACAGAATAGCCATCGCGATTCCTGATGCGCTGTAACGCAGAGTAAGGAATGTCTCGGAGCAGGGAATGCTCCGTCATCAACAGGATGACAGGGATTTATTGCTTCGTTTCATTCCCTCTCTTAATCGCGTTATCACTTAATGGCTTCAGCCTCCCGTTAATCACCGATTCGGAGAATATTCCATGAAAGTTAAATCGCTACTCGATCTTTTTATTCACGATCTTTCGGACGTTTACAGCGCGGAGAAACAGATCACCCGTGCGTTACCCAAACTGGTCCGGGCAGCCTCCGATGAAAGTTTAAAAAACGCTTTTCAGCAACATCTGGAAGAGACCCAGGGACAAATTGAGCGCCTCGATCAGGTCGTAGAGAGCCACGATGAGCTGCGCATCATGCGTATGAAGTGCCATGCACTGGAAGGCCTGGTAGAAGAAGCGCAGGAGCTGATTGAATCCACCGAAGCCGGCCCGGTGCGCGATGCTGGCCTGATCGGCGCAGCGCAGAAGGTTGAGCACTACGAAATTGCCACTTACGGCACGCTGGTGGCCATGGCGAAAAAGCTGGAGCTCAACCAGGCCGCAGAGTTGCTGGCTGCCACGCTGGCAGAAGAAAAATCCACCGATGAAAAACTCACGGATATCGCGGAAAAACAGTAACGCGACTGCCGTACAACGGAGGTAGATATGACGACCACATCCGCACTCTCGCATTATCACGACTGGCTGCGCGACGCTCACGCCATGGAAAAACAGGCCGAAACCATGCTCGAGCAGATGGCAAAACGCCTGGAAAACTACCCGCAGCTGCGGGCCCGCATTGAGCAGCATATCGAAGAAACCCGTCAGCAGCAGTCTCTGCTGGAATCCATTCTCGACCGCCACGGTATTTCCCACTCCAGCGTGAAAGACGTTATGGGGAAAATGGCCGCTATGGGCCAGGCCTTTGGCGGTACCTTCGCGGAAGACGAAGTGGTGAAAGGCGCTATCAGCGGCTACGTGTTCGAGAATGCCGAGATTGGCAGTTACACCAGCCTGATCAGCGCCGCCACGCGTGCCGGGGATCAGGAGAGCGTGGCCATTCTCAAACAGATCTGTGAGCAGGAGATCGCGATGGCGGACTGGATGTTAACGCACATGCCTGAACTGACCGATCAGTTCCTGCTGCGCAGCGAAGACCCGGACGCGAAAGCGAAACGCTGATTTTCTCTTTTCGTAAGAGACTTTTTGAGGTGAGCTATGTTTCGACACGTTAAGAAACTGCAGTACACGGTGCGCGTCAGTGCGCCGAACCCGGGCCTGGCCAATCTGCTGTTAGAGCAGTTTGGCGGTCCGCAGGGCGAACTGGCTGCGGCCATGCGCTATTTTACCCAGGGCCTCGGCGATGAGGATTTAGGACGCCGCGACCTGCTGATGGATATCGCTACCGAAGAGCTCAGCCATCTTGAGATTATCGGCTCGCTGGTTGGCATGCTTAATAAAGGTGCCAAAGGCAAGCTGGCCGAAGGCACTGAAGAGGAAGGCGAACTGTATCGCTCAATCACGGGTGCCGGTAACGATAGCCATCTGACTTCGATTCTTTATGGCGGTGGTCCGCCGCTGACCAACTCCGGCGGCGTGCCGTGGACCGCGGCTTACGTGGATACTATCGGGGAGGTGACGGCCGATCTGCGTTCAAATATCGCCGCCGAAGCGCGCGCCAAAATCATCTATGAACGCCTGATCAACGTCACTGACGATGTCGGCGTGAAGGATGCGTTAGGCTTCCTGATGACGCGTGAAGCCGCGCACCAGCTTTCGTTTGAGAAAGCGCTGTACTCCATTCGCGACAACTTCCCACCGGGCAAGCTGCCGCCAATTGAGCAGTATGCGCACAACTACTACAACATGTCAGAAGGTGATGACGTGCGCGGTAGCTGGAACTCCGATGACAACTTCGATTATGTGGCCGATCCGCAGCCGGCGGTGGATGGCGGCGATGGTCTGCCCTCCGTGACGCTGTCGCCGGATGAGCAGCGCGACATCGATGCGCTGGCCGCACGCACCGCGTCCGATCCGCTGATCGATCCGATCACCGGGGCGGAAGCGGGCAGCAAGAAGTCGCCCTGACGTTCAGTCAGACCAGGCAGTGACACGTTTTTTTCTCGCGCAGTAACTGGCCCCTGGCCCACGGCGTTTCCCTGATGGGAACGCCGTTTTTTTCGTCCTGCTGTCTGTAACCACTCTGTTCTTTTCCCCCATAAGCAACCTGGCCGGACAGATCGATTTCTGCTTCTCATTTTTCCTGCATCTGACCTATACTGTTTTTATATACAGTATTTTCAGGGTACCGATGATGTATGCATTGGTCGACGTAAACTCTTTCTACGCCAGCTGCGAAACCGTGTTTCGCCCGGATCTTCGCGGCAGGCCGATCGTGGTGCTGTCAAACAATGATGGCTGCATTATCTCGCTGAGCCGCGAAGCGAAGGCGCTCGGCATCAAAATGGGTGCGCCGTGGTTCAAACATCGCGACGAGCTGATGCGTCATCAGGTGGTGGTGTTTTCATCTAACTATGCGCTGTACGGCAACATGTCGGCGCGCGTGATGGAGACGCTCGAGCGGCTGGCGCCGCGCGTAGACGTCTATTCGATTGATGAGGCCTTTCTTGATGTCAGCGGAATTGAAGGCTACACCTCGCTGACACGCTTTGGACAGCAGGTACGTGACTGCCTGTGGAAAGAGACGCACCTGAAAGTGGGCGTCGGCATCGCGCCAACGAAAACCCTCGCCAAGCTGGCTAACTGGGCGGCCAAACGCTGGACCAAAGCCGAAAACGTCATGGACCTCTCTGATCCGGCACGCCAGCGCGGCCTGATGCAGCGGGTAGGCGTAGAGGAAGTGTGGGGCGTCGGCCGCCGTTTATCGAACAAGCTGAACCTGATGGGCATTCAAACCGCTCTGCAGCTGGCGGAGACGCCCACTGCGCTGATCCGCAAGCATTTCGGTGTGGTGCTGGAGCGCACCGTGCGCGAGCTGCGCGGCGAACCGTGCCTGGCGTTTGAAGAGGTGATTCCGCACCGGCAAAATATCCTCTGCTCGCGCTCGTTTGGCGATCGCATTACCGATTATCAGGATATGCGCGAAGCCATCGCCAGCTATGCGGCACGCGCAGCGGAGAAACTGCGCAGCGAGCGCCAGTATTGCCGCTACATCGGCACCTTTATCCGCACCAGCCCGCACGATCCGCATCAGCCCTACTATGCCAACGCCGCCAGCCAGACGCTGATTACCCCTACCGCCGACAGCCGCGACATCATTCAGGCCACGCTCAACTGCCTGGATCGCATCTGGATCCCCGGCAAGCGCTACCTGAAAGGCGGCGTAATGCTGGGCGACTTTTTCAGCGACGGGGTGGCGCAGCTTGATATGTTTGCTGACTATCAGCCGCGCCGTAACAGCGATCAGCTGATGGCGCTGATGGATAAGATCAACGCCCACCAGCGCGGTGCCCTGTGGTTTGCCGGTCAGGGCATTCAGAAACCCTGGGCGATGAAACGCGACATGCTGTCTCCGGCTTACACCACGCGTATTAGTGACGTGCCGCGCGTGAAGGCCAAATGATGCTGCATGCGATCAGCCCAGGCCGTTTACGCGTGATGAGCGAGCAGCGTCGGGCTAAGCCGCGCCAGGTTGCGCCAGAAATGTTAACAGAAAGCGGCTTGAATTCAGCGTGCTGAACCCCCACTCTAACGCTTTCGCCCTGACAGGAGTAAAACAATGGCAACCGAATATGCGATTATCGCGGGTGGCTGTTTCTGGTGCACCGAAGCAGTATTCAAAGATGTGATTGGCGTCGAGTCAGTCGAAAGTGGTTACACCGGCGGTGAACGTCCTAATCCCACCTACGAGCAGGTGTGCAGCGGTGCGACCGGCCACGCCGAAGCGATTCGCGTAGGCTTCGATCCGGAGAAAGTGAGCTACGGCGATCTGCTGGACATCAGCTTTGCCACCCACGATCCTACCCAGCTGAACCGTCAGGGTAATGATGTCGGCACCCAGTACCGTTCGGCGATTTTCCCGGCTAACGCGGAACAGGAAGCCGAAGCGATTGCGGCAATTGCCCGCGCGCAGGAAGATCACAGCGTGCCGGTGGTGACCACCATCGAGCCGCTGAAAGCCTGGTACCCGGCAGAAGATTATCATCAGGATTACTGGGACGGTGCCGGCCAGCGCAACGGTTACTGCCTGGCGGTGATCCCGCCGAAGCTGCAGAAACTGCGTAAAAGCTTCGCTAACCGGGTGAAACAGGGTTAACCCGCCCGCTCTCCCCCACGGAAGGTCGTCATCGCTGACGGCCTTCCTGCATTTAGCGCGACCCGCTGCGGATTATCCGTCATAATAGCCCCCCGTTTTCCGCAGAGCACGATCATGACCTCTCCACAGCAAGCCACGCCGGCGCGCAGGCGACCGATGAAGCTCAACACCCTGGTAACGCTGATGCTCAGCGCGGTGATTGTGCTGGTGCTGCTGAGCGTACACATGTTTTATTTCTTCCAGATTGGGGCCGCGACGCGCAGCCAGCTGGAGGATAAAGCCATGGCGGTGGCGCGCACGCTGGCGAAATCACCCGAAATTCAGCAGGCGCTGCGCCTGCCGCCCGACCGGGCCGCTATCCAGCCCATCGCCAAAGCGGTGGAAGAGAGCAACCATCTGCTGTTTATCAGCATCACCAACATGGATGGCATCCGCTACTCACACCGTAATCCGGAGCTGGTGGGCAAACACTTTATCGGCCCGGACATCGAACCGGCGCTGCGCGGCAACGAGAATGTCTCCGTGAATCAGGGCTCGCTGGCCAAATCGCTGCGCGTGTTTACCCCGGTGTACGACGCCCAGCAGCGGCAGATTGGCGTGGTGGCCATTGGCATCTCGCTGGAAGCGGTCACCGACCAGATCAACCAGAGTCGCTGGAGCATTCTGTGGACCATTCTGATCGGCACTTTTGCCGGCGCGGTTGGCACCTTCATTCTGGTGCGCGTGCTGAAGCGTATCCTGTTCGGCCTCGAGCCATACGAAATTTCCACCCTGTTTGAGCAGCGCCAGGCGATCCTTAACTCCGTCAAGGAAGGCGTGGTGGCGATGGACGATCAGGGCGAGGTGACGCTGGTCAATCAGGCGGCGCGCCAGCTGCTGAGCGATAAAATGGGCAGCAGCGTGGTGAGTACCGCGCGCATTTATGATGCTTCGGTGATCGACCAGCATCTGCAGGAAGTGCTCAACGGCGGTCGCGCACGGCGCGATGAGGAGCTCAACGTCAATGGCCGACTGCTGCTGAGCAACACCGTGCCGGTGCGCAGTCAGGGACGCATTATCGGCGCGGTCTGCACCTTCAGGGACAAGACCGAAATCAGCCAGCTGATGCAGCGTCTGACCGGCATGGTAAACTATGTTGATGCCCTGCGTGAGCGCTCGCACGAGTTCATGAATAAGCTGCACGTGATCCTCGGCCTGCTGCACATGAAAAATTATGCGCAGGTAGAAGCCTATATTCTGAAGACCGCTAATAACTATCAGACGGAAATCGGCTTCCTGCTGGAGAAGATCAAATCACCGGTGATTGCCGGTTTTCTGCTCAGCAAAATTAACCGCGCCTCTGATTGCGGCCATCGTCTCACCATCAGCGATGCCAGTTACCTGCCGGACAGCGGCAACGAGCAGCAGATGGCGGCGCTGATCACCGTGGTCGGCAACCTGGTGGAGAATGCGCTGGATGCGATGAGTGAGCAGACCGAGGGCGAAATCCACGTCATGCTGCACTATCAGAACGGCTGGCTGACCTGTGAAGTGAGCGATGACGGACCGGGTATTGCGCCGCAGCATCTGGCAACCGTGTTTGACAAGGGCTTCTCTACCAAAGGCGAGGATCGCGGGGTCGGCCTGTTCCTGCTGAAACAGCAGACGGAGCACCTCGGCGGCAGCGTCAGCGTGGAGTCCGAGCCCGGCGTGTTCACCCAATTTTTAGTCCAACTTCCGTGGGATGGAGGAACCAAACCGCATGATTAACGTGTTAGTGGTCGACGATGACGCCATGGTGGCCGAGCTGAACCGCAGCTTTATCGGCCAGGTGCCGGGCTTTCACTGCGTGGGTACCGCCGCGACGCTGCAGCAGGCGCGCGAGTTCCTGTTTAATAGCGAAACGCCGATCGACCTGGTGCTGCTGGATATCTATATGCAGCAGGAGAACGGGCTCGATCTGCTGCCAGAGCTGCGCCAGGCGCAGAGTTCAGTGGAAGTGATCATCATTTCGTCAGCGGCCGACGCGGAGAACATCAAAACCTCGCTGCACTACGGCGTAGTCGACTACCTGATCAAACCGTTCCAGTTCCCGCGTTTTGAAGAGGCGCTGACCGGCTGGCGGCAGAAAAAATCGCTGATGGACAACCAGCACTACTATCAGCAGTCGGACCTCGATCTGCTGATGCACGGCAGCCCGGCCACCCAGCACGACAACAAACGGCTGCCGAAAGGCTTAACGCCGCAGACGCTGCGCACGCTATGTCAGTGGATTGACGCCCATCCCGGCCATGAGTTTTCCACCGACGAGCTGGCGGCAGAGGTGAACATTTCGCGCGTTTCGTGTCGCAAATACCTGATCTGGCTGGCGCAGATTAATATCCTGTTTACCAGCATTCACTACGGTGCCACCGGCCGCCCGGTGTATCGCTATCGCCTGCAGCCGGAGTACCATTCGCTGCTGCAGCAGTACTGTCAGTGACGCAGCTGCCAGCTGAAATCCAGCTGGCTGAAGCGGAAATGGCGCGCCGGCGAGCAGATAATCTGCCGATCGCGGGTGACAAACACCGCGTCGATATCAGGCTGGCCGGCGAGATACGCCAGCCCCTGCTCTACGCCCATGCCGTACAGCAGCGTGGTATAGATATCGCCATCCAGCGAGCGATCGGCAATCACCGTCACGCTCAATAACTCATTGTCCAGCGGATAGCCGGTGCGCGGATCAAAGATGTGATGCCAGCAGCGGCCGTCGCGTTCAAAGTAGCGCTCATAAATCCCGGACGTCACCACCGATTTGCCCTGCACCTGCAGCGTACCCAGCAGTTCATCGTCCCGGCCAAACGGTTTTTTGAGCCCGATGCCCCAGCCCTGCGGCTGATGCGGCGGGCTGCCGAGCGTCTGCACATTGCCACCGAGATTAATCAGCGCCTGCGCAACACCCTGCTGACGCAGAAATGCCTGCACCACATCGGCGATGTAGCCTTTCGCAATGGCGCCCAGATCGATCTCCATGCCCGGCAGCGGCAGAAACACCGAGCGCTGTTCAGCATCGAGCACCACCTGATGCGGATCGGTCAGGCGCAGCAGCGCCTCAATCTCCGCTGCGGGCGGCACTTCACGCCCCTGAAAACCAATCTTCCAGCGTTTCACCACCGGACCGATGGTGAAGTTAAACGCGCTGTCCGGCAGGATGCTCACCGCGTGCGCCACGCTAATCAGCGCAAAAACCGGCGCGCTCACCACCACCGGATGGCGTCCGGCGGCCTGATTAATGGCCATCACTTCAGATTCGGCGCGGTTGACGGTAAACAGGTTTTCCTGCTGTTTGATCAGGCGAAAGACCTGGCTGGCCAGCGTGGGATTGTCTTCGAACAGTTTAAGCAGAATGGGCGAACCCATGAGGACGGCAGAATAGGAATGGACGCCAGCGTCGCTTGTCATTGTGGCCCCGCAAAAGAACGATGCCCGCGGGCGCGGGCATCGTGATAGCTTAGTTACCTAACGCCAGTTTAGCGGCATTACGGCCCGCTTTGATACCAAAGATAATGATATCGGCGACGGCGTTACCGCCGATGCGGTTCGCGCCGTGGATACCGCCGACCACTTCACCCGCCGCCCAGGCACCAGGAATTACCTGTTTCTGCGCGTCAAGCACTGCGGTCTCGGTATTGATGGTCACGCCGCCCATGGTGTGGTGCACGCCCGGTGCGATACGAATCGCGAAGAACGGCCCCTGATTGAGCGGATGACGCAGCGCGGTGGCACGGCCAAAGTCTTCGTCTTTCTGGTTAATCACAAACTCATTGTAACGGCCCAGCGTGCTTTGCAGCGTTTCCTGATCCATGTTGAGTTTCACCGCCAGCTCGTGTGGCGTTGGCGCGCTAATCACAAAGCCTTTGGCGATGTATTCGTCCGCCGCTTTGTTGTTGGCACGTACCTGCTCATCGAACACGATCCACGCGCTTTTTTCCGGCAACGCGATAATCTCGGCAGAAACTTTGTCACGGGTTTCCATTTCATTGTAGAAACGCTTACCGGCCTGGCTGACCAGAATCGCCCCGCCGCCGCGCATCGCTTCGGAAATCAGGTACGAGGTGGTCTGCTCAACGGTTGGGTGAATCTGGATTTCGCCCATGTCGACGGTCTCGGCGCCAATTTTCTGCAGCATGGCGATACCGCTACCGGTGGCGCCTTTGTGGTTGGTGGTGACGAAACCATCCAGCTCCGGACGGTATTTCACCACCATCTCGCGGTTGGCGCTGAAGCCACCGGTGGCCACAATCACGCTTTTCGCATTCAGGATGCGGCTGTCGTTGTACTCATCAACCACTTTCACGCCGGTCACCGCACCGTTTTCAAACAGGATCTCGGCCACTGAGGTTTCCAGCAGCACTTCGATGTTGCGCTGGTTAACGTTTTTCACCAGGCCACTAATCAGGAAGCCGCCCACCGCCGAGCGATCTTCCGGACGGTGCGTACGGTCAATGCTCATGCCGCCGGTGATGGTGATATCGCTCAGCTCAATGTCTTTCGCCGCCAGCCACTCAATGGCTTCTGGGGCACGCTCAACGAACTCACGCAGCAGCACCGGGTTGTTTTTGAATTTGCCGCCTTTCAGCGTTTCCTCGTAGAACAGCTCTTTGCTGTCTTCGATGCCTTTCAGTTTCTGATAACGGGTTTCCGCCGCGTTCATCCCCACCGACGCTTTGATGGTGTTACCGCCAATGGTGGGCATCTTCTCAATGATCACCACGCGCGCGCCGTCATCGTGCGCCTGAATAGCCGCCGCCAGACCGGCCCCGCCGGTACCCACCACCACCACATCGTAATTGACCGGCGCATTCGGGTTGCCGCCCTCTTCAATCACATACTCTTTGCTGGAGGTGGTCAGCGCGCGCGATACCGCTTTCTTCAGCGCCTCACTCTGCGTGGTAGCACCGGTGATGGCATCGACGTGCGGGCTGTTCGCCACCAGAATACGTTCACGCAGGCTTTCAAAGGTGCTGGTGAAATCGACGTCGAGGTTAGGATCCGGCACCAGCGAGATGTCGGTGATACGGTCGGTGTCGAGCGTCACGTTGATTTTCAGCTTCAGCGCTTCGGCTTCCACTTTCGCCTGGTAAACGCCGGCTTTGTACTTACGATGGCCATCGCTGACGTCACGGATCATCGCATCCACCAGCGAGAAGCGCCACAGCGGTTCCGGAATGGTCAGCGCTTCGCGTTTGGTGCTGTCGATGTACAGATCCATGTGCTCGTTTTTGATGATGCGATCGGCCCAGTCCGGATAGGCAATACAGGCTTTACCAATCGCCACCAGATCGAAGCCCGAGGCCAGCGCCAGTTCGGCATCCTCTTTGTTCACCACGCCGCCAACGCCAATCACCGGCACTTTCGCCAGCGTTGCCGAGCGCTGTTCAATGTATTTGCTGATTAACGGCGTCGGATCCTGGGTATCGACAATCGACGGACGCAGCAGCTGGCCGACAGAGAAGTGCACGTAATCCAGCCCGCGCGCCGCCAGTTTTTCCAGCAGGTACAGCGTGTCGTCCCAGCGGATACCGGGCACTTCCAGCTCTTCCGGCGAGAAGCGATAGCCGATGATGAAATCCGCTGCGGCGAAGCGCTCCGCCATTTTATGGGTGATTTCCAGCACTTCCAGCGGGAAGCGCGCGCGGTTGTCGCGGCTGCCGCCCCATTTGTCGTCGCGCTGGTTAGAGTTAGGCGAGTAGAACTGTTGAATCAGGTAGGTGTTAGCGCCGTGGATCTCCACGCCGTCGAAGCCGGCTTTGATGGCGCGGTTCACCGCATCACCAAACTTGGTGATCATCACCTCCACTTCTTCCGCCGTCAGCGCCTGCGGGGTGCTGGCACCTTCACGCGGCGCGGCGATAGCGCTGGGCGCGACCGGGGTTTTCCCGCCGATCAGCGCCGGCTCAACCATGCGGCCGCCGTGGTAAATCTGCAGAATGGCTTTGGAACCCTGGGACTTGATGGCGTGCGCGATTCTGGCCAGGCCAGGGATTTTGTTGTCGCTGTCGATGCCGATAGCGCCCGGGAACGCCGGACCGCGGTTATCGATAAAGGCGCACTCGACGATCACGGTGCCGATGCTGCCGGCACGCACGCGATAATACTCAACGAGATCGCTGGTCACGCCGCCGTCGTAATAGCCGGTACAGGTGGTCATCGGGGCCATCACCAGGCGGTTTTTCAGCACCGCCCCTTTCGGTAATGTCAGCGGATTAAGAATCGGGGTGAGCGTATTCATGATGAGCAACTCCAGAATTAAGAAATCGTGTATTCAATTCTTTGGCAGTTCGGAGGTCTTTATAATTAATTTAAGTGGTCCGACTTCATGGTATAAATATACCATTTTATTTATTTACATAACCCAGAATGTTAGTTATATAAGTTTTACGCGTGAAAATACTTTTTATTGCTCATTGCTGAAATCCGCGCTCCGCTAAGTTTTAACCAATACTTGACAAAAATCAACTTTTTCCTTACATTTAAAACAAATAACGTAATATCAAAGAGATAAAAAGCACCTTTCGCCCGATTCTGGCGGTATTTTTGCCGTTCCGTTCACTTTTAACACATATTTTACACCTGTTGGTTCATTTATTACGGCGCAAAACGTTAAAACAAAAAACCCGCTAATAATTTTATTGATCCAGATCAAAATAGATATTTTAATTAATCGCATCATAGCGTCATTCAATTGATAATTCGCGAAGCAAAATTGCAATAACGAAGATTCATGTAAAAGACACTTTAAAACGTCCCGGTTGATCTGCTACAAGCATTTCGTAACTAAAAAAATCAACCCGACCGGGCCGTCAATCGCATTCCCATAACTTGCAGACCAAAACTATGAATACACAAACAACCCAGAGTGAACCCCTAAAGGCGCCACCTGCCGCACCGGGGAAAAAGAACCGGCTCGTCATGTTGTGCCTGCCGATCGTGGTTGCCGTGCTGTTGCTGCTGGTACCTACCCCTGCCGGGCTGGAGCCGTATGCATGGCACTTCTTCGCCATCTTCGTCGGGGTGATTGTCGGCCTGATCTTCGAACCGCTGCCGGGCGCGGTCATCGGCCTGACCGGTGTGGTGATCATCGCGCTGTTCAGCCAGTACGTGCTGTTCAGCCCGGCAGAACTGGCCGATCCGAAGTTCAAAACGGCCGGACAGGCGTTTAAATGGGCGGTGAGCGGCTTCGGCAACTCCACCGTGTGGCTGATTTTCGGCGCCTTCATGTTTGCCGCCGGCTACGATAAAACCCAGTTCGGTCGCCGCCTGGCGCTGATTCTGGTGAAATATCTCGGCCGTCGCAGCCTGACGCTCGGCTATGCCATCACCTTTGCCGACCTGCTGCTGGCACCGTTTACGCCATCCAACACCGCGCGCAGCGGCGGGACGATCTATCCCATCATTGCCAACCTGCCGCCGCTGTACGGTTCTAAACCTAACGATCCAAGCGCACGCAAAATTGGTTCTTACCTGATGTGGGTTGCTATCACCGCCGCCTGTATCACCAGCTCAATGTTCCTCTCCGCGCTGGCCCCTAACCTGCTGGCGCTGGCGCTGGTAAAAAGCGTGGTTGGCTTTGATATCTCGTGGGGCATGTGGTTCCTCGCCTTCCTGCCGCTGGGTATCCTGCTGATTCTCACCATGCCGCTGCTGGCTTACTGGCTCTATCCACCAGAAGTGAAAGTGAATGACGAAGTGCCACGCTGGGCTAAAGCCGAGCTGGAGAAACTGGGTCCGCTGTCGCGCAATGAAATTCTGCTGCTGGTGTTCGTGGTCGCCGCGCTGATGATGTGGATCTTCGCCACTGCGTGGATTGAACCGGCGATGGCCGCCCTGCTGGTTATCGTGCTGATGCTGTGGACCGGCGTGCTGAACTGGAACGACATCACCAGCAACAAAGCCGCCTGGAACACCTTTGCCTGGTTTGCCACGCTGGTCGCGCTGGCTGATGGTCTGGCGCGCGTGGGCTTCATCGCCTGGCTGGGTAAAGAGGGTGCGCTGCTGCTGCACGGCTACGACCCGCAGGTGTCTGCGGTGGTGCTGCTGGTGGCCTTCTACCTGCTGCACTATCTGTTCGCCAGCACCACGGCGCACACCACCGCCCTGCTGCCTGCCATGCTGACCATTGCCGCCTCGATTCCGGGCATCAACATGCCGGTGTTCTGCCTGATGATGTGTACCTCACTGGGTGTGATGGGCATTATCACCCCGTACGGCACGGGCCCAAGCCCGATTTACTACGGTAGCGGCTACCTGCCAACCAAAGACTACTGGCGTCTCGGTACCATCTTTGGTGCCCTGTTCCTGGTGGCGCTGATGGTCATTGCCTACCCGTGGATGGTGATGATGTTCTGATGATGTTGCTTTGATGTTAAAAACGCAGCCGCGTAATAACGTTAAAGTGGTATGATACTCGCCAGTCAGCTCTTGCCGCGGACTGGCGAGAGAAAATCGAATAACAGATCGCCTAATTTGTCGCCCGTCATGCTGGCGGGCAACACGAAGCTAAGTGAGCCAACATGTCGAACAAACCCTTCTACTACCAGAATCCCTTTCCTCTCGCCAAAGATGATACCGAGTACTATCTGCTGAGCCGCGACCATGTTTCGGTGGCCAACTTTGACGGTGAAGAAGTCCTGAAAGTCGACCCGAAAGCGCTGACGCTGCTGGCGCAGCAGGCGTTCCACGATGCCTCTTTCATGCTGCGCGCGTCACATCAGCAGCAGGTGGCGTCGATTCTGGCGGACGATGAAGCCAGCCAGAACGACAAATACGTGGCGCTGCAGTTCCTGCGTAACTCAGAAATCGCCGCCAAGGGCGTGCTGCCGACCTGCCAGGACACCGGCACCGCCATCATCATGGGTAAAAAAGGCCAGCGCGTCTGGACCGGTGGCGGCGATGAAGCCGCGCTGTCTCAGGGCGTTTACAACACCTTTATCGAAGATAACCTGCGCTACTCGCAGAATGCGCCGCTCGATATGTACAAAGAGGTCAATACCGGCACCAACCTGCCGGCGCAGATCGATCTCTACAGCGTTGACGGCGACGAATACAAATTCCTGTGCATCGCCAAAGGTGGCGGTTCTGCTAACAAAACCTATCTGTATCAGGAAACCAAAGCGCTGATCACACCAGCGAAGCTGAAAAACTACCTGATTGATAAAATGATGTCGCTCGGCACGGCGGCCTGTCCGCCGTACCACATTGCATTTGTCATCGGCGGCACTTCCGCTGAGAGCACGCTGAAAACCGTGAAGCTGGCGTCTACCCACTATTACGATTCGCTGCCGACCGAAGGCAACGAACACGGTCAGGCGTTCCGTGACGTGCAGCTGGAACAGGAACTGCTGGAAGCCTCGCAGAAACTCGGCCTCGGCGCGCAGTTTGGCGGTAAATATTTTGCTCACGATATCCGCGTGGTGCGTCTGCCGCGTCACGGCGCATCCTGCCCGGTGGGCATGGGCGTTTCCTGCTCGGCTGACCGCAACATCAAAGCCAAAATTAACCGCGAAGGCATCTGGATCGAGAAGCTGGAAGACAACCCAGGCCGCTATATCCCGGAAGCGCTGCGTCAGCAGGGTGAAGGCGAAGTGGTCAGCGTCGATCTCAATCGCCCGATGAGCGAGATCCTCGCCCAGCTCTCCGCTTACCCGGTGGCAACGCGTCTGTCGCTCAACGGCACCATCATCGTGGCGCGTGATATTGCGCACGCCAAACTGAAAGAGCGCATCGACAACGGCGAAGGTCTGCCGCAGTACATCAAAGATCACCCGGTGTACTATGCAGGCCCGGCGAAAACGCCGGAAGGTTACGCGTCCGGTTCACTCGGTCCGACCACCGCCGGCCGCATGGACTCCTACGTCGATCTGCTGCAGGCTAACGGCGGCAGCATGGTGATGCTGGCCAAAGGTAACCGCAGCCAGCAGGTCACGGATGCCTGCCATAAACACGGCGGCTTCTATCTGGGCAGTATTGGCGGCCCGGCGGCGGTGCTGGCGCAGCAGAGCATTAAGAGTCTGGAGTGCGTGGAGTATGCCGAACTGGGCATGGAAGCGATCTGGAAAATTGAAGTGGAAAACTTCCCGGCGTTCATCCTGGTGGATGACAAAGGCAATGACTTCTTCCAGCAGATCCACAACCAGTGTGCTGCCTGCGTGAAATAAGCCGGCCAGCAATAAAAAATCCGCGGCGTAAAAGCTGCGGATTTTTTTTGTCTGCCAGCCCCTGCTGCGCTCACACACCGCGCAGCTGCACGTCCAGCAACAGATCGGCATCGTCGTCGTTCTGGCCAATCACGTAGATCGCCTGGCGGCCCGGCAGATTTACGGTAATGATATTCTCTTCGACCGCATCCAGCACTTCGTCGTGCTGCTCCTGAAAGTGGTACAGGGTGTTCATCTTCTCTCCTTAAAAACGGTGCGTTACTGTATAAACTCACGTCTCTTAATATCGACAAGACGCGTCTTAATAACAGGGGGAATAATCTGTTTTTTCTGTCAGCACTGTGACAGGGCTGTGTGACGTTGCCATGAAGGCGGCAGCGGCGCGCACCGCTGCCGGTTAAATCAGAAAAAGCCGAGAGGTTGCGTACTGTAGCTGACCAGCAAATTTTTGGTCTGCTGATAGTGATCGAGCATCATTTTGTGAGTTTCACGGCCAATACCGGATTTTTTATAGCCGCCAAACGCGGCGTGCGCTGGATAGAGGTGATAGCAGTTGGTCCAGACGCGACCGGCTTTAATCGCGCGACCTACGCGGTAAGCACGGTTAATATCGCGCGTCCACACGCCCGCACCGAGGCCGTAAATCGAATCGTTGGCGATAGCAATCGCTTCCGCTTCGTCTTTAAAGGTCAGCACGCCGACCACAGGTCCGAAAATCTCCTCCTGGAAGACGCGCATGCTGTTATCACCTTTCAGCAGCGTCGGCTGAATGTAGTAACCGCTGGCAAACGCTTCACCGATTTTCTCCACCCCGCCGCCGTGCAGCACCTGCGCGCCCTCCTGCTGCGCAATCTCCAGGTAAGAGAGAATTTTGTCGAACTGCTGCTGCGACGCCTGCGCGCCGATCATGGTCTCAGTGTCGAGCGGATCGCCACGCTTAATGGTCTGGATGCGCTTCATCACCGCCGCCATAAACGGCTCAAAAATCGACTCCTGCACCAGCGCGCGTGACGGACAGGTACAGACTTCGCCCTGATTAAGGAAGCCCAGCACCACGCCTTCGGCCGCTTTTTCGATGAAGCTCTCCTCCGCCTGCATGATGTCTTCAAAGAAAATATTGGGCGACTTGCCGCCCAGCTCGACGGTGGACGGGATCAGGCTTTTTGCCGCCAGCTCAAGAATGTGGCCGCCGGTGGCGGTCGATCCGGTAAAAGCGATTTTGGCGATACCCGGATGCGAAGCCAGCGCCTCGCCGGCCTCTTTGCCGTAGCCGTGCACCACGTTAATCACGCCCGGCGGCACCAGGTCTTTAATCAGCTCCATCAACAGGGTAATGGAGAGTGGCGTCTGTTCGGCGGGCTTCAGCACCACGCAGTTACCGGCACCCAGCGCCGGCGCCAGTTTCCACGCCGCCATCAGCAGCGGGAAGTTCCACGGGATAATTTGTCCGACAACCCCAAGCGGCTCATGAAAATGGTAGGCAGCGGTGAACTCGTCGATTTCTGCCGCAGTGCCTTCCTGGGCGCGCACGCAGCCGGCAAAGTAGCGGAAGTGGTCAACCGCCAGCGGCAAATCAGCCGCCAGGGTTTCACGCACCGGCTTACCGTTATCCCAGGTTTCATTGACCGCGATGGTTTCCAGATTGGCTTCCAGCCGGTCGGCAATTTTCAGCAGCAGCAGCGAACGCGCCTGCGGCGAGGTTTTGCCCCATGCGTCCGCAGCGGCCTGTGCGGCGGCCACGGCGTTGTCGATATCCTGTTTATCCGAGCGCGGGAATTCGCCGATGGTCGAGCCGTTGATCGGCGTGGTGTTAACAAAATAGTTACCGTTCACCGGCGGAACAAATTCGCCGTTGATGAAGTTGCCATAACGCGATTGCAGGTGGATGAGAGAACCGGTTTCTCCCGGAGCAGCGTAACGCATGGTGTTTCTCCTTGCGGGACAGAGTGGCGATTAACAACATTTAAACTTGTTATTAACATTGAGCGAACAATGCCAGCCTGTCAGATCGCTCAGCGGGAAACTGTGACCGCATCGAAGGAAAAGAGGGCATTAAGAAGCTGCCCTGCCGTCACGCCATAACCTGCGCCTGTCGCAGACAGATAATTCCGAGTTTGCCCATAAGCGTGATGAAAAGCGGAACATGTGCGATTTGTGCGGTCAATATGAAGCAGACCCGTGAACAGGAGAACAAGATGCTGGCTTCAGCCCTGATGGTAATGCGCGCCAAAGCGAACTTCGTTCAGCAATTTATCCGCAATCCGCGCAAAATGGGCAGCATCACGCCCTCTTCAGCCGCCCTGTGTCGCGCCATGTGTGAAACGGTCAACTGGGAGCACAGCCTGCGCATTGCCGAGCTGGGTGCCGGCGACGGCGTGCTGACCCGTCATCTGCTGGCACATATGGCACCGCAGGCGCAGCTGGATGTGTTTGAAATCAGTCCCGAACTGGTAAAAGGGTTACGCCGCTGGAACGATGCGCGCATGCAGGTGCGCGCCTGCTCCGCAGAGTATCTGTCCGGGGAGTACGACGTGATTTTTTCCGGCCTGCCGCTGCTGTCGCTGCCGCCCGCAACACGCGACGCCATTCTCAGCGCGGTACATGAAGGACTGGGACCGCGCGGCGTGTTTGTCCAGTTTCAGTACACCTCGCTGACCCAGCCCAGCCTGTCACGCTACTTCACCTGGCAGCGCCAGCGGGTGCTGAAGAATATGCCACCCGCGTGGGTTTATCGCTGCACGCGGCATTACGCGCCCTGAGCCTGCGCCTGCGGGCGCGTCTGCTGCCAGAAACGCTGCAGCAGCTCGCGCGCCCAGTCTTCGCCAGACAGCTGCGCGCCATCATCGCTGACGCCGGAAGGCAGACAGGCGGTCATGATGTTATGGTCGAATTCCGGATGGAACTGCACCGACAGCGCCTGCGGCGAGTAGCGCAGGATCTGGCAACCATCCAGCGCTGAACGCGCCAGCACCTGTGCCTGCGGCGGCGGTACCAGCACCGACTGGCGGTGCGACAACCACGCCGGGAAGGCCTCCGGCAACTGTGCCAGCCACGGATCGCGGTGCGGGGTGCGCGTCAGGGTTTTCAGCCCGCGCTCCCAGCCGTTCGGGTTATCGCCCACTTTACCGCCCAGCGCATAGGCCATCAGCTGATGACCATAGCAAACGCCGAGCAGCGGCAGTTGCGCGTCGATGGCCGCACGAATCCAGGCGGCGGTGCGCTCGCTCCAGTCGGCGTGATCGGTCACCATCGCCCACGAACCGCTGAAAATCGCACCGCTGATGCCAGAGAAAGCCGGCAGCTCTTCCCCGAGATGCGGCCGCACAATGACATAATCATCCGGCTGTAGCGCCAGGGCTTCAATAAACCACTGCGGTTGTTCACCAATTTTTGCCACCACCTGCGGCGGCGGCGTTTCGAGTTGAATCAAAGCAAGGGGTAAGGTGCGGGTCTGTGTCATGCCGAATACGGTCCTCAAATGATCGTGTTTCGGACATCCACTCTGACAGTAAATTTGCCCCCTGTCCTGGATTTTTCGGCATAAGCTAATGCCATTACGAAAAAAAGCGTCGCCCACGTGCGCCAACCGATCGCCTTCGTGCCATCATTAGACGGTGACAACATCGATAAAACAAAGGACAGCAGCGTGGCGGTGCGGCATTTTTTTCTGGTTCTGATGGTGGTGTGCATCTGGGCGTTCAATAACGTGGCGATAAAGTGGGGATTGCTGGAGCTTCCGCCACTGTTTCTGACCTGGATGCGCTTTGTGGTGGTGGCTATCGTACTGGTGCCGTTTTGCCGCATCACGCGCGCCCAGCTGCCGTGGCTGCTGACGCTGGCGTTTACTTTTGGCTTCATGCACTTTTCGCTGCTGTTTGTCGGCATGCGCTATACCGATGCCGGCACCGGGGCCATTGTGGTCCAGCTGGGCACGCCGATTGCCATGCTGCTGGCGATGGTGGTGCTGAAGGAGAAACTGCGGCTGGTGCAGCTGTGCGGTATCGCCATCTCGCTGGCCGGGGTGGTGGTGCTCTCCGGCAGCCCGACAATTCCGGCGTGGTGGGTGCTGTGTATTCTGCTGTGCAGCGCCACTGGCTGGGCGGTGAGCAACATGATTGTGAAAAAGTCACCGCCGATTAAACCGCTGACGCTCACCGGCTGGATCTCTTTCCTTGCGGTGCCGATTGTCGGCGCGGCCTCGTGGCTGACCGAATCGCAGCAGTTTACCGCGCTGAGCCACGCCGGCTGGCGCGGCTGGTTTGGCATCCTGTACAGCGCCCTCGCCTCGTCAATTGTCGCCTACACGCTGTGGTACGCGCTGCTGAAAAAATATAACGTCAACCTGATCATGCCCTACTCGCTGCTGACGCCGGTGCTGGCGGTACTGATGGGCGTGCTGGTGCTGGGCGACAGCATGAACAGCTTCAAAATTCTGGGTGCGTCGCTGGTGGTGCTGGGGACGGCGATTGCGGTGATTAACCTGCGTAACCTGCGCATGCATGCCCGCTTTCCGCGTCTGCGCCGCCGCTAATCCACTCTGCTATGCTTGAAGCTCGCGTGTTTTCCGGAGGTTTAGCATGGATTCTCAACGCGCTGCCGCATTGTGGCAGCAACTGTGGCAGGGATTGCGGGGTGCGGAACACGCGCCGACGATCCACTTTCTTCAGACCGACAGCTTCCCCTCGGCTTTTGCCGTTAGCGAACTCGCCGCCACCAGCATCGGCCTCGCCAGCCAGGCGCTGAGCGATCTGCTGGGGCGTCCGGCCCCGGTCAGCGTCAACGTCCGGCTGGCCTCGCGCTGGTTTCAGCACAGCCTGACGCCGCTAAACCGTCCGCCAGCCGCCCAGTGGGATGCGCTGGCCGGTGACTATCCGTGCGAGGATGGCTGGATCCGCCTGCACACCAACGCGCCGCATCATCGCGCCGCCATGGCACGCGTGCTGGGCGAGCACGCCGATCGGTCATCGCTGGCGGCGGTGGTGGCACGCTGGCAGGGACACGCGCTGGAGCAGGCCGTGGTTGATGCCGGCGGCTGTGCCGCCTGGATGCGTAGCGCCCAACAGTGGCAGCAGCACGCGCAGGGGCTGGCGGTAAGCGAAGAAGCGCTGATTGCCCAGCGGGCAACCGGTGAAGCGCCCACGCCGGGCTGGGCACTGCTGCCGGCGCGACCGCTGCTGGGCGTGCGGGTGCTGGATCTGACGCGCATCATTGCCGGACCGGTAGCGACCCGCTTTCTGGCCAGCCTCGGCGCGCAGGTGCTGCGCATCGATCCGCCCGGCTGGCGTGAACCGACGCTGGAAGAGGAGATCAACTGCGGCAAACGCTGCGCGCAGCTGGATATCACAACCCGCGCCGGGCGCGATCGGCTGATTACGCTGCTACAGCATGCGGATGTGCTGGTGCACGGCTACCGCGCAGACGCGCTGGAAAAGCTGGGGCTGGATGCGGAGAGCCGTCAGCGGCTGGCACCAGGGCTGGTGGATGTCAGCCTCAACGCCTGGGGCTGGCACGGGCCGTGGCGCAACCGGCGCGGTTTTGACAGCCTGGTGCAGATGGCCTGCGGCATCGCCGAACAGGGTATGCGCTGGCAGGCAGGCGTTAAACCGACGCCGCTGCCGGTGCAGGCGCTGGATCACGCCACCGGCTATATGATGGCGGCCGCGGTGCTGGAAGGATTACGCCAGCGCCGAATTAACGGCACCGGCTGGCAGGCGCGTTTGTCGCTGGCGCGTACCGCGCTGCTGCTTCAGCAGCACGGCGCAGCGCCACAAGGCGAACAGCGCGGCATTACGCCGCAGCCGCACGATGCGCTGAGCGCGCTGGAGATCAATCGCTGGGGGATTGGCGAGCGCCTGCGCGCCGCGGCTTATCTGCCCGGTACGCCGATGCTGTGCGCGGCACCGGCGCAGCTGCCCGGCAGCAGCCATCCCTGCTGGTGACGACTCAGGCGTCGTCGCCCTCTTCACGCAGTTCGTCATACATCGCCTGAATCGCCTCACGGCTCAGCGCCGCCAGCGTGCGATAAAACGCGGTGGTGGCGTGGGCTTCCACTTTACCGAGGAAGGCGCCGCACCACGGCAGCAGGTAGTCATCGAACAGCGCCAGCTGGGCCGCCGCCTCATCTTCCGCAGACTGATCTTCCAGCCAGGAGGCCGCCAGCAGCAGCACGCCAAAGTGATCGGCCGGCGACTCGCTCAGTGGCATACCGCGTGAGGTTAAAAACGCCCGCACCTCGGCTTCCTGCGGTCCGTTCGGCCACTGTGAGGCGTACGGCGGCACGCTGCAGTCGCTGCCGACGAACAGCGCGTTGTAATCCGCCGCCAGCGCCTGCGGATCGCTATTCTGCTGCAGCCGGGTCAGCAGTTCATCCTGCTCCAGCGGCCACTGTTCTTTCAGTTTGCCTTCGCGCAGCAGGGTGAACAGCGGCACCAGCAGCGGGTCCTGCGGCTGGCGATTAAACAGCGAGCCGATGACGCGGCAGAGAATGGAAAACTCATTCATGCAACAGAATTCCTTGAGGCAAAAAAGTTAAAAGTCGGCAAATTCCGCAATGTGTTTGCCGGTGCGCTGTTCGAGAAAGTCGAGCAGGCGACGCGGCGTGACATTTAACACGCGATCCTGCGGAAAATCCACTTCGCGCGTAATACGCAGGCAGTGTTCGAAATCACCGAGCGTAAAGGCGGTGTGCGAATCGGAGCCAAACGCCAGCCGGCCACCGGCGTCACGCACCGCTTCCGCAATCGCGCGGCAGTTAGGTTCACTGCCCGGACGCGAATGGGTAAACGACGAGTTGTTGATCTCCAGCGCCACATCGTAGTGCGCGGCGGCTTCCGCGATGGCACGAATATCCACCGGGAATTTCGGGTTGCCCGGATGACTGATGATGTGCACCAGTCCGCTGGCCATGGTGGCGATCATCGCTTCGGTGTGGTGGGCCTTGTCGCGCGGCGCATAGACCGGCTCATGGAAGCCGGCGACAATCAGATCCAGCGCATCCAGCATCGGCCCGCTGCAATCAATCTCACCCTGCTGATTTTTGATGTTGGCTTCAATGCCGCGCAGCACGCCGACGCCGTCAATCACGCGCGGCCAGATGCGCATATTCACAAAATGCCAGTAGTGCGGCGCATCGGCCATGTCCGGACCGTGATCGGTAATGGCGAACAGCTTCAGGCCGTTGTGTTTCGCCTGAGCGACGTAATCGTGCAGCGTGCTGTAAGCATGGGTGCTGGCCACGGTGTGCATATGTAAATCGACGGGATACATCCTCTTCTCCTCTGCTGAATTAATAGCCGCGCTGGCGATCGACCAGACCGCGCGGCTGTTGGCCCTGCTCCAGTGCCGTGATGGCACCGGCGATATAGTCCATCGCCTCATGCGGCAAGGTGGTGGCGGCATTATGCGGGGTAATCATGACACGCGGATGAGACCACAGCGGACTCGCGGCCGGCAGCGGTTCCACCTGGAATACGTCCAGCGCTGCGGCGGCCAGCTGACCGCTCTCCAGCGCCGCCAGCAGATCGGCCTCCACCACGTGCGCACCGCGCGCGAGATTGAGGAAACAGGCACCGCGCGGTAGCGCGCTAAGAAACGCGCTATCGATCAGATTGCTGGTTTCCGGCGTAGCGGGCAGCAAATCAATTAATACCTGACTGCCAGCGAGAAAATCCGCCAGCTGGTCGCGGCCGTGAAAGGTGGTGACACCGGCTATCTGCTTCGGCGAGCGGCTCCAGCAGCGCAGCGGAAAGCCCCACTGGCGCAGGCTCTCCAGCACGCTGCGGCCGAGCACGCCGGCCCCCAGCACGCCAATGGTAAAAGTAGCACGTTCGCGGTCCGGCAGCGGCTGCCATAGCGCCTGTCGCTGCTGCTGGTGATAGTCGGCGAAGCGGCGGAACCAGCCCAGCACGCACCAGTTCGCATACTCCTGCATCTGGCGTGCCATGCCGGTGTCTTCCAGCCGGTAGAGCGGCACCGCGTCAGCCAGCATCTCAGGGTGCGTGCGCAGCTGCCGCAAAATTTCGTCCACGCCGGCCCCCATGGCGAATACGCCACGCAACGCCCGTCCCGCCAGCATCTCCACCGGCGGCGATCGCACAATGGCGTAGTCGGCGGGCGCACTGTCGCCCGGCTGCCAGTGGCGGATGCGCACTTCCGGCAGTCGCTGGCGCATGCCGTCCAGCCACGGCTGCGGATTCAGCGACGGGTGATACCAGATGATCTCCATACTGCTCTCCTTTTTTTTCTTTCAGCCTCAGTCAAATAGCGGCGCAGGGCAAGTAAAAACCCGCGCGGCACCGCAATTTTCCGGCGATTAATCGCGAAGGCTTCACATTTCCGCCGCTGCAAAAGGCTAAGCGGCGCGTTAACGTCTAAAGTTGTTCGGGTGGTCAATGCGTTAGCGCACCACCTTTTCGGACAAGGAGAAAAACCGATGATAAAAAATGTAGTGTTTACGCCTGCGCGTCTTACCCTGTTGCTCAGCGCGGCGCTGCTGAGCGCGTCTGCTGTGCACGCTGAGGATAACAGCCGCATGCTCAGCGCCCAGCCGCAGCCGCCGGATGTGCGACTCGGCCCACTATTCAGTGCCGTGCAGCAGGCCAGATTTTATCCGGACCAGAAAACCTTTGCCGATGCGGTCCCCAAATATGATCCGGCGTCGATTCTCGCCGACTGGCAGATGCAGAAAAATCAGCGTAATTTCGATCTCAGGCGCTTCGTGGATACCAACTTCACCCTGCCCAAAGCGCAGGATAAATACGTGCCGCCCGCCGGCCAGAGCCTGCGCGCGCACATTAATGGCCTGTGGCCGGTGCTGACGCGCAGCACGCCAACGGCCAGCCAGTACGATTCGCTGCTGCCACTGCCGAAACCGTACGTGGTGCCGGGCGGGCGTTTCCGCGAAGTCTATTACTGGGACAGCTACTTCACCATGCTCGGGCTGGCAGAGAGCGGCCATTGGGATCGGGTGCAGGATATGGTGGACAACTTCGCCAGCGAGCTGGACAAGTACGGCCACATCCCTAACGGTAACCGCAGCTATTATCTCAGCCGCTCGCAGCCGCCGTTCTTCAGCCTGATGGTGGATTTGCTGGCCAGCCACAAGGGAGACGACGTCTACCGCCAGTATCTGCCACAGCTGCAAAAAGAGTATGACTACTGGATGGCGGACAGCGACAAGGTGGCTGCCGGCCAGGCGAGCAAGCGCGTGGTGAAGCTGAGCGACGGCACCCTGCTCAATCGCTACTGGGATGACCGTGACGTGCCGCGCACCGAATCCTGGCTGGACGATGTCAACACCGCGAAAAAAGCGCCTGAGCGCAATAAACAGCAGGTGTATCGCGATCTGCGCGCGGGCGCCGCCTCGGGCTGGGACTTCAGCTCACGCTGGTTCACCGATGCGCACAATCTGGCCTCGATTCGCACCACCCAGCTGGCCCCGGTTGACCTCAACAGCCTGCTGTTCCACCTGGAGCAGACGCTGGCGAAAGCCGCGAAGCTGGCAAAACAGAATGATAAAGCGCAGCAGTTTGCGGCGGATGCAGAGAAGCGCCAGGCAGCGATCAATCATTACCTGTGGGATGACAAACAGGGCTGGTATGCCGACTACGATGTCCAGAAAAAGCAGGTGCACAATCAGCTCACCGCCGCCACGCTGTTCCCGCTGTATATGCAGCTGGCGGGCGACAAACAGGCGGAACGCACCGCTGCTGCCGTGGAAAAACAGCTGCTGAAACCGGGCGGGCTGGTTACCACGACGGTAAACAACGGCCAGCAGTGGGATGCGCCTAACGGCTGGGCCCCGCTGCAGTGGGTAGCGGTCGAAGGTCTGGAGCACTACAAGCAGAACCAGCTGGCGCAGCAGATCGGTCAGCGCTTCCTGCAAAATGTGCAGCAAACTTACGATCGCGAGCACAAGCTGGTCGAGAAGTATGTGGTCGACGGCGCCCAGCTGGGCGGTGGTGGCGGCGGCGAGTATCCGCTGCAGGACGGCTTTGGCTGGACCAACGGCGTAACGCTGAAGCTGCTGGATAAGTATTGTCCGAAAGATAAAACCTGTAACAGCACGCGCGACATCCCCTCAATGCCGACGCTAAACGCGGCGAAATAACCCTGACGTCAGGTGCGCCGCCTTGCGCACCTGCTTCTCAGGCCCGATGCCACAGCCAGGCGATGACCACGCCCGGCGCTGCAGCATCCCCTGCGCATCACACTTTTCCATTACTTATCTTTTACATCTTGAAACACCCTTTACTAAAAGATAATAATTCTCAATCTTAAAATGACTCTTTTTCTCATCGTTAACCGCCGCGCTGGTGTGGTGCGGCTTTTATTCTCTGCCAAAGGAATCATTATGACCGCGCTGTTCCCCCTTAACCGTGGCCGGCTGCTGTGCGCGCTGGCGCTGGCGTTTCCGGCACTCGGCGTAGCCGAACCCTCTCTGGTGGTCACCGCACAGCCGCAGGAGAGCGCCACCTCGCCCACGGCGGGCTATCTCGCCACCCGCAGCGGCGCCACGAAAAGCGATCGTCCACTCCTCACCACGCCGCAGTCCATTTCCGTGGTGACGCGTCAGCAGATTGACGATCAGGGCGCGCAGGATCTGAACCAGGCGCTGGGCTATACCCCGGGGGTTTTCACCAACTTTGGTGGCGCGGCCACGCGTTACGACACCATTTCGCTGCGCGGTTTCCACGGCGGTGACGTCGACAACACCTTCCTTGACGGTCTGCGCGTGATGAGCGACGGCGGCAGCTTCAATATCCTGCAGGTGGATAACTGGTTCCTTGACCGCATCGACGTAATTAAAGGCCCCTCTTCTGCCCTTTATGGTCAGACGGTGCCGGGCGGACTGGTGAACATGGTCACGAAGCGGCCGCAGTTTGCTTCACAGGGCCATTTACGCTTCGCCACCGGCAGCAATGCCAGTAACAGCGCCGCCTTTGATTACACCGACGCGATTAACGATCAATGGGCGTACCGCCTGACCGGCATCACGCGCAACAGCGATACCCAGTACGACCACACGCGCGAAGAGAAATACGCGCTATCACCCCAGCTGCTGTGGCAGCCGGATGAAGATACCAGCCTGCTGCTGCGTGCTTATCTGCAAAAAGATCCCTCAGGCGGCTATCACGGCTCGGTGCCGGCGGAAGGCACGCTGTACAGCCACAATGGCCGCTGGCTGAGCGACGGCTTCTATGAGGGCGACAGCGCGCTGGATCAGTTCAAACGTCATGAGCAGATTTACGGCTACGACTTCTCGCACCGTTTCGATGAGGTATGGTCGGTGCACAGCACCGGCAGCTACAGCCATTCCAACGTGGCGCTTGATCAGGTGTACCAGATTGGCTGGAACAGCGACAATCCGGACCTGCTCAACCGCTACTACTCCGGTGAGCGCTCTTCGCTCAGCGCGTGGGCGACCGATAACCAGCTGCAGGCGGAGTTTGCCAGCGGTGCGCTGCAGCATCGCGTCACGCTCGGCGCGGAGTATCACCGCTACAAAAATGATTTGAGCGACGCCAGCGGTGCTGCCTCACCGCTGAATGCCTGGAGCGGCGAGGCCATCGGCAGCCAGCCGGATTACCTCTGGACAGCGCAGACGCGCCGCTATTACCAGACCGGCCTCTATCTGCAGGATGAGATGGCGTGGCAGCGCTGGCATCTGGATTTGTCTGGTCGCTATGACCGTATCGTGTCAGAGAATGGCAATAGTCGTCGTCAGGACGATCACGTCAGCGGCCGCGCCGCGCTGCTGTACGCCTTTGATAACGGCGTGTCGCCGTACGTCAGCTGGAGCCAGGCGATTACCCCGGCTTCGCTGACCGATCCCGACGGGAATCAGCTGAAACCGACCACCTCAGAGCAGTATGAAGCCGGGGTGAAATACCAGCCGAACGGCACGCGCGATCTCTACAGCGTGGCCCTGTACGATCTGACGCAGAACGATGTGGCCAACCGTAACGTGCAGGACGGCACCTACACCCCGTCCGGCAAAGTGCATGCGCAGGGCATTGAACTGGAGGCGCGCAGCCAGCTGACCGAACGGTTCAGCACCGTCGCCGGTTACACGCTCAACCATCTGCGCTTTAAGGATTCCGTGGACGGCAACGATGGCCATACGCCGTACGTCACGCCAAATAGCATGGCGTCGCTGTGGGGGCATTATCAGTTTGATTACGGCCTGAGCGCGGGTGCCGGGGTACGCTACATTGGCCGCCAGTGGGCCGATAACGAAAACACCACCCGTTTGCCGTCGGTGACGCTGTTTGACGCCTCGCTGCGCGCCGATCTGGGCGCGTGGCAGTCGAGCCTGAAAGGTGCCTGGCTGCAGCTGAATGCCCGCAATCTGACGGATAAAAAGTATCTGGCAGCCTGCTACGGCACCGGTTACTGCTATCGCGGCGCGGAGCGGACGCTGACCGCCACAATCGGCTACGATTTCTGACGACATAAAAAAATCCGCAGCCCCGGACGGGACTGCGGATCTTGTTGAATCGTGATTTGGCGTCAGCTGCGGACTTTACGGTAGATCCACAGCACCACAATGGCACCGATCACCGCGACCACAAAGCTGCCAAAGTTGAAGCCGTCGACCCGGCCAAAGCCGAACAGGGTACTGATCCAGCCGCCCACCACCGCACCGACAATCCCGAGTACTACGGTCAAAATAAATCCGCCGCCATCTTTACCTGGCATGATCCATTTAGCGATAATCCCGGCAATCAGACCAAAAATAATCCATGAAAGAATACCCATTTGCTGCTCCTTACGTTATGAATCAAGGTGTTCATCGCGCTAAGTATAGCCGGGAATTTTTTCTCTGCTACATCAACATCATGATGAATTCGTTCACGCCGGCTAAAGCTTTTACCGCCCCGGTCGATAACCGACGAAGAGCAGTGGCACTCGTAAAATAGCAATCGGACAGGTGGAGCAGGACGTGAAAGACGCCGATAAAGAACAATATCTCAAGCGCGGTACGCTGGCGGTGTTGAACGTGATGAAGGATTTGTTGCGTTATCAAACCCTGCTGATGGTCAATTTCTCCCGTGGTCAGTTCATCAGCCGGCTGCTGGCCGCGGATGAAGATCGGGTGATTTTTGATCTCGGCAGCAACGCGCTGGACAATGATTTGGCACTGCAGGGTGGCGAAGTGAATATTGCGGCCGAAACCCACGGTGCCAAAGTGGAGTTTGGGCTGCAGGGATTAACCCGCATCGATTATGACGGCCTGCCCGCCTTTGCCGCCGCGCTGCCCGACCTGGTGTGGCAGATTCAGCGCCGGGAGTTCTTTCGCGTCAACGCGCCGCTCGAACCAGTATTCTACTGCCACAGCCAGTGGCCGGACGGCAGCACCGCGCGCTTTCGCCTGCAGGATCTGTCGCTTGGCGGCGTCGGCGTGTTGCTGGATGAGGCGCTGCCGGAAGGTCTTAACCGTGGCGATACCTTCAAAAAGCTGCGCGTTGAGCTGGGCGAATATGGCCAGTTCGAAGTGACCGCACAGCTGCTGCACATCGGCGAGCGCAGCACCGTGACCAGCAAGAACGAAACCCGCATCACGCCGCGGCTTAGCTTCCGTTTTACCGCCATCGAACCGGTGCAGGAGCGTCAGCTGCAGCAGGTGATTTTTGCGCTGGAACGGCTGGCGCGCGACAAGGCCAATCGCTTCCAGTAAACCGCCGGCGTCCCGCGCGGCGCCAGCGTAGTCTATGCTTTCTCCTTGCACATTCTTTTCACCGGCTCCCAGCAAGGAGATTCTCCCCAATGGAAAACTGGCTTTCTGCCCATCGTTTACAACTTATCTTTCTCAATCAAAACTTCTGGATTAATAGCGCCATCATTGTGTTCGGCACGCTGATTGTTTACTGGCTGCTGCGCACCGTCATTCGTTTTGTCTCTAACCGTATCGCCCACTACAGTGAACAGCGCCACGTGCGCTTCACCGGCATTCTGGTGGAGATTCTGCGCAGCACCAGTCAGCTGCTGCTGCTGATCTTCTCGCTGCTGATCGCGCTGAAATTTGTCGACCTGCCGGACAGCTGGAGCGTCGCCATCGCCCACGGCTGGTTCCTGGCGCTGATTCTGCAGCTCACGCTGTGGATTGACGGCGGCATTCGCCTGTGGCTGCACTCGTTGCTGCGCGATCCGCTGCACGTGCGCAATCCGGTCACCACGGTGATCCTCGGTATTCTGCTGCGTGTCGTGGTGTGGGTGATGATGCTGCTGGCGATCCTCTCCAATATGGGGATCAACATCACCGCGCTGGTGGCCAGCCTCGGCGTCGGCGGTATCGCCATCGCGCTGGCGATTCAGACGGTACTGAGCGATGTGTTCGCTTCGCTGGCGATTGGCTTCGATAAGCCCTTTGAGCACGGCGACTTTATTGTGTTCGGCGGCATCGCCGGCTCCATTGAGCACATTGGCCTGAAAACCACCCGGCTGCGCAGTCTCGGCGGCGAACAGATTGTCTGCTCCAACACCATTCTGCTGCAGCAAACCATCCACAACTACAAACGCATGCAGCAGCGGCGCATCGTGTTTAAGTTCGGGATTAATTACGGCACGCCGGCGGAGAAAGTGCGGCAGATTGGCGGCATGGTGCAACGCATCATTGAAGGCGTGCCGGACACGCGTTTTGATCGCGCCCATTTCCTGTCGTTTGACGAATCGCAGCTGACGTTTGAGGTGGTCTATTTCGTGCTGAGCGCCGATTACAACAAATACATGGACATCCAGCAGGAGATTAACCTGCAACTGATGGCGCAGCTGGAGCAGAAACAGATTCGTTTCGCCTTCCCGATGCGCCGCGTGGAGTTCACCGGCGGCGTGCTGCCGCGCATTAACCTCAGTGATGCCTCAAATGAGGGCGCGGCAGAGCGCGCACAGCACTGAGCCCCGCCAGCGGCATTAGCCGATGGTGCGATAGGCGGTGGTGACTTTCCACAGGTAGCGCGGCGCCTGGGCAGCCGGATGCTTGTTCTGCACGTGCTGGTAGAACTCATCCGGCGTCATGGCGTTGATCATTGCAATGGCGCGATCGCGGTCGCGCGAGAAGGTACGTAGCAGCGCGCCGGCACCGTTGGCATAGGAAACAATGGTGGCATAGCGCAGCGTCAGCGGATCGCGAATGCCCGCCAGGGCGGAATCCTGCAGAATCCGGATATAGGCCGCGCCGATATCAATATTTTTCGCCGGGTCGCGCAGTTCGGAGTTACTCGGCTGGCCGTGGCGTCCCTGTGCGCGATACACCTCGCGTCCGGCGGTGGCGGCTTTGATCTGCATCAGCCCGACCGCGTTAGAACGGCTTACCACGGTTGGGTTGCCCCCGGATTCGACACTAATAATGGCGCTGATCAGCTTCTCATCAACGCCATAATGACTGGCGGCATCTTCGGTAAACAGTGACCATGCATCATTCACTTTCGACGGCGGCGCCTGGGTTAATGGCGTATTTCTCTCCGGCGTCACCGGTTTTTCCGGCTCGCTGGCACAGCCAGCCAGCAGCAAAGCAGACAGCATAAGTAATCGAATTTTCACTGATTTTTGGTTCCGCTATAAGATTGGCGCAAGCTATCATAACCATGACGGTAAAAGGTAAAATTACCGTTTATCCTAAATACGTAAAAAACCTTGTGCTACCGTGACTTCGGTAACGCATTTCGTCATCATCGGCAGGCCAACAGACAGCAGGATGGAAGTTATGCTCGCCCCTCGTTCAATACGCCTCATCGCCCCTTCCGGTTATTGCCACAATCAGGACGCCGCCCGGCGCGCGGTGGAGCGCCTGCAGGCGGAGGGCCATCAACTGCAAAACCCGGAAGCCATTACGCGCCGCTGGCAGCGTTTTGCCGGTGATGACGCGCAGCGCCTGCAGGATGTGAATGCGCTGGCGTCGCTGGCGTCGCTGCCGGATATCGTACTGGCGGTGCGCGGCGGCTATGGTGCCTCACGCCTGCTCGATCACCTCGACTATGTGGCGCTGCAGCGTCGCCTGCTTAATCAGCCTGTCGCGCTGTGCGGCCACAGTGATTTCACCGCTATTCAGCTGGCGCTGCTGGCGCAAACCGGGCTGATCACCTTCAGCGGACCGATGCTGGCCGGCAATTTTGGCGCGGAGGCTTTATCTGAATTTACCGTCAGCCACTTTTGGCAGGCGCTAACATCTCCTACAGTCAATCTGGCGTGGCACAGCGCCAGTCCGGATCGCGGCCGCTGGCAGGGCACGCTGTGGGGCGGCAATCTGGCGATGATCTGCTCCCTGATTGGCACGCCGTGGCTGCCGCAGATAGAAGACGGCATTCTGGTGATCGAGGATGTGAATGAGCATCCGTTCCGCATTGAGCGTATGCTGATTCAGCTGCAGCAGAGCGGTATTCTGGCGCGACAGCGAGCCATTGTCACCGGCAGCTTCACCAGCACCGCCCTGTCCGATTACGACAACGGCTTTGATTTCGCCACGGTATGGCAGCGGTTGCGTGATGAGTACCAGATTGCGGTAATCAGCGATCTGCCGTTTGGCCATGATGCCGATACCGTGACGCTGCCGCTCGGCGCCAGCGCCACGCTTGAGATTGACCAGGGCGCCGCGCGGTTAGCCTTTACCGGCCATCCGACGTTGCGCTGACGTGTTGCCGCAGGAGACCGCTATTGAAGCCGCTGTACGAAGACTTGTGGATCTCCACGCCGGAATTTCCCGCCGAAGAGACGGCTAATGATTTAATGATGCACGGGTTTATGCTGCGCCATCCGCGCGGCAACCTGTTGATTGGCCGCGTTGAGCAGCTGCTGGATCATGAAGTCCTCGCGGACGCGGGCGGCGTGATTCGCCACTATTTTACCCACTGGCACGAAGCCGCGCCGGGCGCGCGGGCCATTCAGCAGCGCTTCAATAGTGCGCTGTATTGCCACAGTCGCTCGCTCGGCCCGGTGAGCCTGGTGATTGAGCCGGACGAAACCTTCACGCATCAGGACGTGCACTTTGGCGACTTTCACCTGCTGCCCACGCCGGGCCACACGCCGGGCAGCTGCAGCTACTTGTATCACTCACCGCTCGGCCAGACCTACCTGTTTGTCGGCGACACCCTGACGCGGGATTACCATCGCTGGATTAGCGTGCTGGTGCCGGACAGTAATCCTGCGGAGCTGCAGCAGTCGCTGGAGCTGTACCGCTCGCTGCGTCCGGATGTGGTGCTGATGAGCACCACGCGCGGGCATCTCTCCTGGGCGAAGGTCGATTTACAGAGCTGGCTGGCCGCGATTGATGAAGCAGAACAGTCGCCGCTGGATCTGCGCCAGCAGCCACTGCTGTGATTACAGCGTCTTGCTCAGATAGTGACGCTGATGTTCGCGCGGATAGTGATCAAGGCTAAAACGTAGCGTATAGCCAAGCTTTTCATAAAACGGCCGCGCCTGAAAGCTGGCGGTATCCACCTGCGCGTAACGGCAGCCGCGTGCGCGGGCTTCCTGTTCGGCAGCCTGAATCAGCTGGCTGCCGGCGCCCTGCCCGCGTAACCCATCGCTGACCCACAGCATATCAATGCGTAACCAGTTGCCATAGGTTGAGCCCGTCAGTCCCGCCAGCTTTTTCCCGGCGCCGTCTTTAATGAACACACCGATGGCTTTCATCTCATTGATGTCAATAAAGCGGCTGTTGAAGGCGTTCAGGCCGAGGCGCATTTCATCCAGATCCTGATGCGTGACGCTATCCGTAACGCTTAATTGCATGGTCGGCTCCTTGTGGCGGCATTATGAAGAGGGGTGCTGGCGGTCGTCGTAGCGCTCCAGCGACAGAATATCAGCATCGCGTTTTTCCGTGCGGTTGCAGGGCAACAGCTTATCGCTGTCGGCGTAGACGAAAAAGGTTTCGCCGCTGTTTTTATTCACGATCAGCTGATCGCCATTGCGGAAACGGGTGATGGCGACCTTATCACCGTCCTGCAGACGCGTGCGCTGCTGCCCGGCGGCAATCTGGAAATGCCGGGTTGGCCACATCAGCGTGCTAAGCCCGTAAGCGGCACGCGATACCGTCATGGTGGGGCGGCCCGGGCAGGTGATCTGGAATTCGCTTTCGCTCCACGCGGGGGCAATCTGGCAGGCCATCAGGAGCGCGGCAAGGGTTATCGCCTTCATGGGGTTCTCCACTGAGGTTAGATTATGATTTTGCAGGAATTTAATTGGCCAGAGGGTAACATACAACCGCCGCCGGTGAGGTAATCTGCGACCGCAGGTCAGCCACTGCGGGCAGGAAGAACGCCTCCACATCACTGATTTTGTGAGGTTTTATATGATCGGGATATCTTTGTAACGAGTTAAGTAAAATGCGCTAAGATCGCGTCAGGAGGATGTTATGCGAGATGAACAGGCATTATTCGCGCGGCTGGCGCAATCGCCGTTTCGCCGCCGCTTCCATTTAGGCGCGAAAGAGCGGCAGTACTGTATTGAGAAAGGCCCGGCGGTGATCGACCAACACGCGGCCGATTTTATCCAGCAAAGACTGGCCGCAGCCGAACCAAAGAATGATGGCAAACAGACGCCAATGCGCGGCCATCCGGTGTTTATCGCCCAGCACGCCACGGCAACCTGCTGCCGCGGCTGTCTGGCAAAATGGCATGGCATTGCTGCGCATCAGCCGTTAACGGCAGAGCAGCAGCAATATATGGTGCGGGTGATTCACCGCTGGCTGGTGGGTGAAATAAATGGTTAAGACCGGAATGGGATGGAGCTACTCTGCCGCGACCTGCGCGGCCACCAGCATCAGCGCCAGTCCGGCATCGTCTGGATCGAAACGCTGCATAACTTCATGGATCGCCGTCACGCAGTTCATCACCTGCTGTTTTTTGTCGGCGTCTAACTTATCAATCGCGTGCTGAAGAATCATTAAACTGGCTTCTTCTTCTCTCATGGATTTACCCTTGTTTTGCTTACCTGGTGCGCAACGCTGGCAAGAATAACGTTTATCTGCTAGCAAAGTCACCCCTTTACATGCTTACCGCTTAACGATTAAACAAATGGCAAATGGGCAGTGGCGTCAGACATGCTATGATCGGATCAGTGGCGCGCATCGTCAGGCCAGCATAAATCAGGGAATGCACCAGGAACAGGACCATGTTAAGACTCAGTTTTCTACTCACACTTATCCTGCTGGCTGGCTGCAGCTCCACGCCGAAAGGCGTCGATTGCCCCGGCGAGGTCGCAACGCTCTATGGTCAGTCGCTGGGCCACACCGAAGGGCGCATCTTCGATTTGGTGAATTCGTTTTCGGTGGCGCGCGATGGCGTAACGCTGAGCAGCGGCGCACTGCACTCCACCGACCGTTTCCGCTATGTCCCTTCTGCCGTGACGCCGGAAGGCTTTTATGCACAGCGGCTGAGCGACAAGCAGTTCCGCCTGATCAACCCGGCGCGTAACACCATGATTACCTGGACGTGTCCATAAGCCGTGCGTGGCGCGCGCAGATGGTTTATTGTCAGCGTTTGTCATGCTGCGGACCTGCATTATGGAAAAGAGTCTGGACAATAACGGTTATATCGATTTCCCCTTTCCGGCCACCCGAGACGCGGATGGCTCGGTCAACCCGTGCGGTTTTGACCTGACGCTGGAAACCGATCGCATTGATGAGATCGCCGCTGGTAAACATTCTGAGAATTTGCGTCGTCTGCTGGAAGAGGTCAATCTGCAGGATGGCCTGTTTATGACGCTGGCCTGTGACTGGCAGCAGCGCGCAGATGGCGTGTGCGGCTTTCTCGATGTGGCGTTCCGCCCCACGCTGGACTGTAGCAGCGAAGAGACACAGAGCCTCGATCAGTTCTTTGAGATGTATCTGCGCCGCCAGGAGCAGCAGCACAGCATGCCGCGTGACGCGCTGGTCAACTATGCGCGCGCGGTGCTGGACTGGAGCTGGTCGCCGCTGCAGCAGCGCCATCGTCGCTATGAGAAGGTCACCATTCGCTATTACTGCCAGCAGGCGGACGATGCCGAATGGTGTTTTGATCACCTGCGCCACTTCCTGGTGAGCTGGTACCCGGCGTATCGCGACCAGCAGTGAGGGCGTCCGCGTGACGCCCTGCGCTCAAGGCCGTACCAGACGAATTGCGTGCTCCAGCATACGCTGTTCATCGCGTTCGTCGTGGGCGCGATCGTGGCGCGTACGCTGCAGCAAACGGGCAATCTCCTCCCGTCTGGTTTCATGACCGCACTCGGAAAGGACAATCACCGCATCGCCAATCACCCGGCAAACTTCATCGTAATCGTCTTCATTCAGGATATCGCGTTTCATTTCTCCTCCGTTCAGTGAGCGCTGCGTGAGGTTCGTGCAGCTTAACGTGGTCCTTACCAGGTATGGACAGCAATGCCGATTCCTGCAAACCACTGTTACATCCTGAAAAGCCACCAGGTTGCCGGTCTGCACTTCTCTGTCTACGCTGAAAGAGACATTCACCACTCTCAGGGAGTCAATATGACCGATAAAGCGGAAGCAAAATTGAATGAAGCGGCGGGTGCCGTACAGGAAAAATTTGGCGAGTTCACCGGTTCACGCCGCCATCAGGCACGCGGTGCCGCGCGACGCTATCCGGCGCAGGCCAGTTATGCAGTGCAGGATGCAGCAGACTGCGTGGTGAGATCGGTACGCGACAACCCGGCGACCGGGCTGGCTGTTGCCGCCAGCATCGGCGTGATTGTCGGTTTCCTGCTGGGCCGTAAATAATCCCCGGCAATCGGGGCCCGTGCGGCCCCGATACTCAATGCCGCTGCGGCACGCCGTCCCGTCGTTCCTGAATATGTTCATCCGGCGTCTCGGCGACATCTGCCGTACTGCTGTGCCCGGCAAGGTGGCGCCCATGCTGTCCCGCTATCACCACAGGCCCTACCGGTAATTGCGCACTGGCCGCCAGTGATAGCAGCAATAAAAACCATCCCGTCAGTAACGTTCTTCCCATCCTGCCCGCCTTACACGCTGATTAGTGAGCGCTCAGCTTGCCGGATGTCATGCAAATTAGCGTCAGCGCGACGCAAAGCTATGTCGGCAGTTGTGAATAATCAGGCCTGTGCGCGCCGCGCTTTGTAACGCGCCACCATGGTCATTAATGCCTGATAAATCAAACCGGCATACAGGCTCATGACAATCATCATGCCCGGCGTTTTGCCCTGTGCCTGCCAGGATACAAACCACATGAAAATGCCCCACAGCAGGGAAAAAATCAGCCAGCCTTTTACAAACTTGATCACACTTTGCATAGCACCTCCGGATTGATGAAGGCTGAAGATAGCGGTTCAGCCAGCAAATGGCACGCGCGCCGGTGCCGGGATGTTAACTGTTTCAAAGTTTTACGCAAACCACTATCGCAGCGGGAAAAAGCCGTGGAAAACAGCACGCAGAACGCAGCATCAATGGGTGCCTGTCGCGGCCGTCCCGGTTAGTTTGGCCATGACCCGCCGATGTGATGGCAGAGACCGCCTTGCATTAGTGTGTATTGTGTGTATAATTTCACCTACAGGAAGTCCGATGAAGAGCGCGACGCTGATTAAACTGCTGCAAAAGAATGGCTGGAAGCTGGAACGCATACGCGGCAGTCATCATCAGTTCTCGCACCCGGATTTTGCTCATCTGATCACCGTGCCGCATCCGCAGAAGGACATGAAGACAGGCACGCTGATGCAGATTCTGAAAGACGCCAGGCTGGATTGATCCATGCTGGTTTTATTCCGCTTGCTCAGAGGTGACATGATGCTGTTTCCCGCTTTGGTAGAGATTGACGCTGACGGCTCGGCCAGTGGTTATTTCCCGGATGTCACCGGCTGTTATTTTGCCGGTGATACGCCCGAGCAAACGCTGCAGGATGCGCAATCTGCGCTACATGCCCACTTTGAACTGATGGCGGAGAAAGGCTTATTGATTCCGGAGCCGGCGCAGCACTGGCAGCAGGAATTTAGCCAGCCCGGCGTGTGGATCTACGTTGATATTGATGTCACCCGCTATCTGGGCAAATCCGAGCGCATCAATATCACTATGCCGCATCTGCTGATTGAGAAGATCGATAAGATGGTCAGTAATAACGCGCGCTACAGTAGCCGCAGCCATTTTCTTGCCGAGGCGGCGCGCAAAGCGCTGGTCTCGTAGCAACACTATTGCGCACGCGTCGCTTATCGTCCGTGGCCGCTTTATGTTTGAATTCCCGCCTCAACCGGCCGGCATGTGGTTAAAATGAATTACTTACGCGACATACAAACGTTTATTGAAGGCAACACGGTGCTCTCCGCCACCTTCAGCCTGCTGCTGTTACTGGTTGCCGGTATGGTCACCCATCTGATCTGCAAGTTCTTCGTGGTAAAAGTGGTGCGCCGCGTGTTCTTTAGCACGCATAAAAACCAGGTGCCGCTGGATAAAGACGTCCGGCTCTCAGAAAAGCTGTCGAATTTTATTCCGGTGATCACCGTCTATTACCTGCTGCAGTTTATGCCGGACCTGCCCGAGCATCTGCTGATCGCGGTGAAAACCATCTGCGGCATTCTGTTTTTTGTATATCTGTCGCTGTTCTTTAACGAAGTGCTGGAGATCGTTAATAACTCCTATTCGCGTAAGTCGAAGCGTAAGAACCACTCGATAAAAGGCTATATCCAGATCGGTAAGATCCTGGTGCACATCATTTCCGCCATCATGATTCTGGCTATCATGTCGAACAAATCGCCGGTGATTATCATCTCCAGTCTGGGTGCGGTCGCGGCGGTATTGATGTTAGTGTTTCAGCACACCCTGCTGTCGCTGGTGGCCAATATTCAGGTGTCATCGAACGATGTGCTGCAGCTCGGCGACTGGATTGAAATGCCGGATAACGGCATCAGCGGTGAAGTGATTGATATCGCTTTGCATACCATTACCATCCGCAACTGGGACAATACGCTGTCGCGGATCCCGACCAAAAATTTCCTGACCGAAACCTACACCAACTGGCAGGCGATGTTCTCTTCCGGCGCGCGGCGTATCATGCGCAGCTTTCATCTCGACCAGACCTCGATTCGCTTTCTCGATCAGCAAATGGTGCAGCAGATGAGCCAGATTCGCGGCGTCAGTGAGCAGCTTTCAATCCTGATGGATGGCCGCGATAGCAGCGTGGTCGGTGACCGCTGGTTTGCCGAAAACGGCATTACCAACCTCACGGTGTTCCGTCACTATCTCACCGCCTGGCTGGCGCAGCGCGACGATATTAAAAAAGATATGTATATCGTGGTGCGCGCGATGAAACCCTCACCCGAGGGATTGCCGGTAGAGGTTTATTGCTTTACCTCCTCGGTGCTGTGGGTTGATTACGAGAATTCCCAGTCGGCGATATTTGAATTCATCTACGCCATTGTCGGTCAGTTTTCGCTGCGGATTTACCAGCATCCTGCCGGCAATGATTTCTGGCGTTTGTCGCAGGCGCGCGATAGCCAGATCGGTCAGTTACAGCCTCCGGCGGAATAAAGCCACGCATCGTACAGTCGTCATGCATGGCAAACCGGCGGTGACATGAAGTCCTTCCCGCTGCCAGCATAAAAAAAGGGAGCCCTGCGGCTCCCTTTCATGTTGCATTTGCTCAGGGCAAATTACATGTTCGCGATGATCGCGTCACCAAACTCTGAACATTTCAGCAGTTTAGCGCCGTCCATCAGACGCTCAAAGTCGTAGGTCACGGTTTTGGCAGCGATTGCGCCTTCCATGCCTTTAACGATCAGGTCAGCCGCTTCGAACCACTCCAGGTGACGCAGCATCATTTCTGCAGACAGGATCACGGAACCTGGGTTCACTTTATCCTGGCCCGCATACTTCGGTGCAGTACCGTGAGTAGCTTCGAACAGTGCGCACTCGTCACCGATGTTGGCGCCCGGTGCGATACCAATGCCGCCTACCTGTGCCGCCAGGGCATCAGAAATGTAGTCACCGTTCAGGTTCATACAAGCGATCACGTCATACTCGGCTGGACGCAGCAGGATCTGCTGCAGGAAGGCGTCGGCGATCACATCTTTAACGATGATCTCTTTACCGGTGTTCGGGTTTTTGAACTTCATCCACGGACCGCCATCGATCAGCTCGCCGCCGAACTCTTCTTTCACCAGCTGGTAGCCCCAGTCTTTGAAAGAGCCTTCGGTGAACTTCATGATGTTGCCTTTGTGCACCAGCGTCAGGGAATCACGGTCATTGGTGATGGTGTATTCAACCGCGGCACGCACCAGACGTTTCGTGCCCTCTTCTGAACACGGCTTCACGCCAATACCACACTGCTGCGGGAAGCGAATTTTCTTCACGCCCATCTCTTCACGCAGGAATTTGATCACTTTGTCCGCTTCCGGCGTACCGGCTTTCCACTCGATACCGGCATAGATATCTTCGGAGTTTTCGCGGAAGATCACCATGTCGGTATCTTCAGGACGTTTAACCGGGCTTGGCGTACCTTTGTAGTAACGTACCGGACGCAGACACACGTACAGGTCCAGTTCCTGGCGCAGTGCCACGTTCAGGGAACGAATACCGCCACCTACCGGGGTAGTCAGTGGGCCTTTAATGGCTACGCGGTACTCTTTGATTAAATCGAGGGTTTCCTGCGGCAGCCAGACATCCTGGCCATAGAGTTCGACGGATTTTTCGCCGGTGTAAATTTCCATCCAGGAAATTTTTCGCTCGCCGTTGTAGGCTTTCTTCACAGCGGCATCAACCACTTTCAGCATCACCGGGGAAACGTCAACCCCAATACCGTCACCTTCAATGTAGGGGATGATCGGGTTATTCGGGACATTCAGTTTGCCCTGATCCAGGGTGATTTTTTGACCTTCCGCCGGAACAACTACTTTGCTTTCCATTAACCTCTCCTTCGAGCGATTTTTTGTTAATGATTTGTAAGATGCGCGTCAATACTACTTGAATATTTCCGCCACGCCAATCACCGCAGTTTCGCGCTATAATGCGCCGATTGTTACCAACTGCAAAGCCCATGCGAAAAACTTCTCAACGAATTCACCAGCATAAGCGCCCTGCTGCCCCGGCGCGCCAGCCCGCGCGGCGTGACACGCGGCCAAAAGGTCCGCGTCGCGTCATACTCTTTAACAAACCTTTCGATGTTCTGCCGCAGTTCAGCGATGAGGCTGGCCGCCGCACGCTGAAAGATTTTGTGCCGGTGAGCGAGGTGTATGCCGCAGGCCGTCTCGACCGCGACAGCGAAGGGTTGATGATTCTGACCAACGATGGCGCACTGCAGGCGCAGCTGACGCAGCCGGGCAAGCGCACCGGCAAAATCTATTACGTTCAGGTGGAAGGCGTACCGCAGGAATCAGATTTATCCCGCCTGCGCAGTGGCATCACCCTCAACGATGGTCCAGCGTTGCCGGCGGGCGCAGAAGTGGTGCCTGAACCCGCGTGGCTGTGGCCGCGCACCCCGCCGATTCGCGAGCGCAAAGCCATCCCCACCTGCTGGCTGAAAATCACGCTGTATGAAGGGCGCAATCGCCAGGTCCGAAGGATGACGGCGCACATTGGCTTTCCGACATTACGCCTGATCCGTTTTGCCATGGGTGAGTATCAGCTGCAGGATTTGGCACCGGGCGAATGGCGCGACATCAGCGACCGGACGTAATTTATACATTTCGATAACGTCAGGTTAACTATTTGGGAGGAACGATGTTTAAACCTCATGTAACCGTCGCCTGTATGGTGCACGCGCAGGGCAAATTACTGGTGGTGGAAGAGCGCGTCGACGGCCGCGTTACCTGGAATCAGCCGGCCGGCCATCTTGAGGCCGATGAAACGCTGCTGGAAGCCGCGCAACGTGAGCTGTACGAAGAGACCGGCATCAGCGCGCAGCCCGACTATTTTCTCGGCGTGCAGCAGTGGATCGCCCCGGACCATACACCTTTTGTGCGTTTTCTGTTTGGCCTCGATCTGCCCGCCACCGTGACCACCACGCCACACGACAGCGATATTGACTGCTGCTGGTGGCTGTCGCCCGCGCAGATTCTCAGCGCAGAGACGCTGCGTTCGCCGCTGGTGGCCGAAAGCGTGCGGCTGTGGCAGCAAGGGGCCCGCTATCCGCTGCAGCTAATAGCCCCGTATCAGTGGCCGTTTCATGAGGGTGCGCACAACGCTTCCGCGTGATAGAATGCGCCGCCTGTTTTTATCGTAATCAAGAGTGCGTCATGTCTGACAACAGCCAGAAAAAAGTGATCGTCGGGATGTCCGGCGGCGTCGATTCTTCCGTTTCCGCCTGGTTACTGCAGCAGCAGGGCTATCAGGTTGAAGGCCTGTTCATGAAGAACTGGGAGGAAGACGATGGCGAGGAGTATTGCACCGCCGCTGACGATCTGGCTGACGCACAGGCCGTGTGTGACAAGCTCGGCATCAAACTGCACAAAATCAATTTCGCCGCTGAGTACTGGGACAACGTGTTCGAGCACTTTCTGGAAGAGTACAAGGCCGGACGCACGCCGAACCCGGATATTCTGTGTAACAAAGAGATCAAGTTCAAAGCGTTTCTCGAATTTGCTGCAGACGATCTCGGCGCAGACTACATTGCCACCGGCCACTATGTGCGCCGTGCCGATGTCGACGGCACCAGCCAGCTGCTGCGCGGTCTCGACGGCAACAAAGATCAGAGCTATTTCCTCTACACGCTCAGCCACCAGCAGATTGCACAGAGCCTGTTCCCGGTCGGCGAACTGGAGAAGCCTGAGGTGCGCCGCATCGCCGAACAGCTCGATCTGATTACGGCGAAGAAAAAAGACTCCACCGGTATTTGCTTTATCGGCGAGCGTAAATTCCGCGACTTCCTCGGTCGTTACCTGCCGGCACAGCCGGGCGTCATCGAAACCGTTGACGGTGAAGTGGTCGGTGAACACCAGGGGCTGATGTATCACACCCTGGGTCAGCGTAAAGGGCTGGGCATCGGCGGACGCAAAGAGAGCAATGACGATCCGTGGTATGTGGTCGACAAAGATGTCGCGCGCAATACGCTGATTGTGGCACAGGGCGGCGATCATCCGCGCCTGATGTCGGTGGGCCTGATAGCACAGCAGCTGCACTGGGTCGATCGCCAGCCAGTGACCGCTGCGCTACGCTGCACGGTGAAAACCCGCTATCGTCAGAACGACATTCCCTGCGAGATCATTCCGCACGGCGACGATCGCATTGAAGTGCGTTTCGATGAGCCGGTCGCGGCCGTCACCCCGGGCCAGTCCGCGGTATTTTACCTCGGTGACGTGTGCCTTGGTGGCGGTATTATTGAACAGCGCCTGCCGCTGACAGAGGCCTGAGTCGGCACTGCCGACGCGTCTACAGGAGTGAAGCGTGGCTAAAAACTATTATGAGATAACGCTGGCGCTGGCCGGCGTTTGCCAGGCAGCCCATCTGGTGCAGCAGCTGGCACACCAGGGGCACTGCAACAACGCGGCGCTGCAGGTGTCGCTGCGCAGCCTGCTGGATTTAAATCCAGGCTCAACGCTGGCGGTGTTTGGCAACGATGAAGCCAACCTGCGCCCCGGGCTGGAAGCGCTGATGGCGGTGCTGAACAGCGGCAGCCGGCAGGGTGCCAGCGCCGACCTGACGCGTTATACCCTGAGCCTGATGGTGCTGGAGCGTAAACTGCACGGTAACAAAACCGCGCTAAACACCCTGGCACAGCGCATCAGCCAGCTTGATCGTCAGCTGGCGCATTACGAACTGGAATCAGACACCATCACCAGCGCCATGGCCGGCATTTATGTTGATGTGATTAGCCCGCTCGGCCCGCGCATTCAGGTGACCGGCTCACCGCAGGTGCTGCAGAATTCGCAGGTGCAGAGCAAAGTTCGCGCTGCGCTGCTGGCCGGTATCCGCGCGGCGGTGCTGTGGCAGCAGGTCGGCGGCGGTCGTCTGCAGCTGATGTTTGCGCGCCAGCGTCTGCTGCGCGAAGCGAAAACCCTTTTATCCCGGCTGGGTCCGGCGTATTAAGCGCCGCCCTGCCCTATATTGTTAACGATTCAGGAGTTGCACTGATGGAATTATCCTCTCTGACCGCCGTCTCACCTGTCGATGGTCGTTACGGCGATAAAGTCAGCCCGCTGCGTGCGATTTTCAGTGAGTACGGTTTGCTGAAATTCCGCGTTGAGGTTGAAGTTCGCTGGTTACAGAAACTGGCCGCGACCGCAGAGATCAAGGAAGTTCCTGCATTTGATGCCGACGCAAACGCTTTCCTTGATGCAATTGTCGCCGGTTTCAGCGAAGAAGATGCGGCGCGCATCAAAACCATTGAACGCACCACCAACCATGACGTGAAAGCCGTCGAATACTTTCTGAAAGAGAAAGTAGCCAACGTGCCGGCGCTGCACGCGGTGTCTGAGTTTATCCATTTCGCCTGCACCTCCGAAGATATCAATAACCTGTCACACGCGCTGATGCTGGAAACCGCACGCCGCGACGTGATCGTGCCGTTCTGGAACCAGATCATTACCGCCGTGAAGGGCCTGGCGCAGGAGTATCGCGACATTCCGCTGCTGTCGCGCACCCACGGTCAGCCGGCAACGCCGTCCACCATGGGCAAAGAGATGGCCAACGTGGCCTACCGCATGGAACGCCAGCTGCGTCAGCTGAGCAAGGTGGAAGTGCTGGGCAAAATCAACGGCGCGGTGGGTAACTACAATGCGCATATCGCCGCGTATCCGGAAGTGGACTGGCATCAGCTGAGCGAGCAGTTTGTGACCTCGCTGGGTATCAGCTGGAACCCGTACACCACGCAGATCGAGCCGCATGACTACATCGCCGAGCTGTTTGACTGCATCGCGCGCTTCAATACCATCCTGATTGATTTTGACCGCGACATCTGGGGTTACATCGCCCTGAACCATTTCAAACAGAAAACCATTGCTGGCGAAATTGGCTCTTCAACCATGCCGCACAAGGTTAACCCTATCGACTTCGAAAACTCCGAAGGGAATCTGGGGCTGGCCAATGCGGTGATGCAGCACCTGGCCAGCAAACTGCCGGTATCACGCTGGCAGCGCGATCTGACCGATTCTACCGTGCTGCGTAACCTCGGCGTCGGCGTCGGCTATGCATTGATCGCCTATCAGGCCACGCTCAAAGGTATCTCCAAGCTGGAAGTGAACCGCGATCGCCTGCTGGACGAGCTGGATCACAACTGGGAAGTCCTGGCTGAGCCGATCCAGACCGTGATGCGCCGCTACGGCATTGAAAAGCCGTACGAGAAGCTGAAAGAGCTGACGCGCGGCAAGCGCGTGGACGCAGCCGGTATGCAGGCATTTATCGACAGCCTCGAGCTGCCGGAAGCAGAGAAAGTGCGCCTGAAGCAGATGACGCCAGCCAACTACCTCGGCCGCGCGATTCAGATGGTTGACGACCTGAAGTAATTCCTTGCTCTGAAAACTCAGGCTATGGCAAGTTGGTGTTACCTCAGTCATGCACGTCACGTGGTGGCTGAGGTTCCCCTGCCAGTGCATCACAGCGGAGTGTTAATCTGCGGTTTAGCTGGCGTAGCGTATACTTTTCGCCATCATCACTGAGTTGAAGGTAAGGAAATTCTATGCGTGTTCTGGTTGTGGAAGATAATGCCCTGCTGCGCCATCACCTCGCAGTCCAGTTACGTGACATGGGTCATCAGGTGGATGCCGCCGAAGACGCCAAAGAAGCCGACTATTTCCTGCAGGAACACATTCCCGATATCGCGCTGGTCGATCTTGGCCTGCCCGACGAAGACGGCATGTCGCTGATTCGCCGCTGGCGTGGCGATGCCATTCGTCAGCCAATTCTGGTGCTGACCGCGCGCGAAGGCTGGCAGGCGAAAGTTGAAGCGCTGGAAGCCGGTGCCGATGACTACGTGACCAAGCCGTTCCACATTGAAGAGGTCGCCGCCCGCTTACAGGCGCTGATGCGCCGTAACAGCGGACACGCCTCGCAAATTATCTCCATGCCGCCGTTCCAGGTTGACCTGTCGCGCCGCGAGCTTACGGTGAACGACGCACCGGTCAAGCTAACCGCGTTTGAGTACACCATTGTTGAAACGCTGATCCGCAATGCCGGTAAAGTGGTCAGCAAAGACTCGCTGATGCTGCAGCTGTATCCCGATGCGGAACTGCGCGAAAGCCATACCATTGATGTACTGATGGGCCGGCTGCGCAAAAAAATTCTCGCGCTGCACCCGACCGAAGTAATCAACACCGTGCGTGGCCAGGGATACCGCTTTGATCTCTGATTTATGAAGCTGTTCCGCCGTCAGCGCCCTTTCTCCTTACGCGCGCGTTTTCTGCTGGCGACGGCGGCGATCGTGCTGTTTTTGTCGCTGTCGTATGGCATGGTGGCGGTCATTGGCTACGTCGTCAGCTTTGATAAAAATACCTATCGCGTGATGCGCGGCGAGAGCAATCTGTTCTTCACCCTCGCGCAGTGGAAAGACAACAAGCTCACCATCGCCCAGCCGGAACGCATGACGCTCAATTTCCCGACGCTGGTGTTCATCTATGACGAGCGCGGTAAGCTGCTGTGGCAGCAGCGCGACGTGCCGGAAATCCGCAAAAACATTCGCCGCGACTGGCTGATGAAGCCAGATTTTTACGAGATCGATACCAGCAATCGCACCAGTATGGCGGCGATGGGTAACAATCCGCAGGCACAGCAGCGGCTGCACGCGCTGGACAGTGACAGCAATGACACCTTCACCCACTCGGTGGCAGTGAACCGCTACGACGCGACCACCAATCTCCCGGCGCTGACCATTGTGGTGGTGGACTCGATCCCGCAGGAGCTGCAGCACTCAGACGTGGTGTGGTCGTGGTTCAGCTATGTGCTGGCAGCCAATCTGCTACTGGTGATTCCGCTGCTGTGGCTGGCGGCACACTGGAGCCTGCGTCCGATTGGCCATCTGACTTCGCAGGTGCGCGAGCTGGAAACCGGTCACCGGGAAAATCTCGACGACAACCCGCCGCAGGAGCTGCGCAGCCTGGTGCGCAACCTCAATCTGTTGCTCACCAACGAACGGCAGCGCTACACGCGCTATCGCACCACGCTGTCGGATTTGACGCACAGCCTGAAAACGCCGCTGGCGGTGCTGCAAAGCACGCTGCGCTCGCTGCGCGGTGGCAAAGAGCTGACCATCGAACAGGCTGAGCCGGTCATGCTCGAGCAGATCAGCCGCATCTCGCAGCAGATTGGCTATTACCTGCATCGCGCCAGCATGCAGGCGGATCACAACCCGCTACAGCGCGATCTGCATTCGGTCTCGGCCCTGCTGGATAGCCTGTGTTCCGCGCTCAATAAGGTGTATCAGCGCAAGGGCGTTGAGATCACGCTGGATATTTCGCCGGAGCTGACCTTTATCGGCGATCAAAATGACTTTATGGAAGTGTTGGGCAACGTGCTGGATAACGCCTGCAAATACTGCCTCGAATTTATTGAGGTCAGCGCGCGCCAGACGGAAAACGCGCTGCATCTGTTCATTGACGACGACGGCCCCGGCATTCCCGAAAGCAAGCGCGATCTGATTTTTGTGCGCGGCCAGCGTGCCGATACGCTGCGTCCCGGTCAGGGACTGGGACTGGCGGTAGTGCGCGATATTCTCGAGCAGTATGCCGGTCAGGTAATCGCCACGACCAGCCCGCTCGGCGGCGCCCGCATGGAGGTGATTTTTCAGCGGCAGGAAGTTGAACATCACCGCGAGTAGAACCGGACGCGGGCTGTTATACTTGGCAGCAATTATGGCCCTAACCGGAATCCTCGCATGGACTATCAGCTCGACATCAACTGGCCCGACTTTATTCAGCGCTACTGGCAAAAACGCCCGGTGGTGCTAAAACGGGGTTTCAAAAACTTCATTGATCCGATTTCTCCGGATGAGCTGGCCGGTCTGGCAATGGAAAACGAGGTGGACAGCCGCCTCGTCAGCCACAACAACGGCAAATGGCAGGTCAGCCATGGTCCGTTTGAAAGCTACGATCATTTGGGTGAAAGTAACTGGTCGCTGCTGGTACAGGCGGTGAACCACTGGCATGAACCTTCTGCTGCGCTGATGCGCCCGTTCCGCTTTCTGCCCGACTGGCGTATCGACGACCTGATGATCTCGTTCGCCACACCGGGCGGCGGCGTAGGCCCACACTTTGATCAATACGATGTGTTTATTATTCAGGGCACTGGCCGCCGTCGCTGGCGCGTAGGCGAAAAAGTGCCGATGAAACAGCACTGCCCACATCCGGATCTGCTGCAGGTTGAACCGTTCGACGCCATCATCGATGAAGAGCTGGAACCAGGCGACATTCTCTATATTCCACCGGGTTTCCCGCATGAAGGCTATTCGCTGGAGAACGCGCTCAACTATTCAGTCGGCTTCCGCGCACCTAACGGACGCGAGCTGATTAGCGGCTTTGCGGATTACATGCTGGCGCATGAGCTGGGCAGCTACCGCTTCAGCGATCCGGATGTGCCGGCGCGCGATTGTCCTTCGCAGATTCTGCCGTCGGAAGTTGAAGGGATCCGCAAGGTGATGCTGGATGTGATTAATCAGCCGGAGCAGTTTAACCAGTGGTTTGGCGAATTTATTTCCCAGTCGCGTCACGAACTGGATGTGGCTCCGCCGGAACCGCCGTATCAGCCGGATGAGATTTATGACGCGCTGCAGCAGGGTGATGCGCTGACGCGCCTCGGCGGCCTGCGCGTGCTGACGCTGGGCGACGCGGTGTACGTCAACGGTGAACGCGTCGAGTGCGCGCATCCGTCGGTACTGGCTGCGCTGGCACACAAACACGTATTGACGCTGGAAGATTTCGGCGATGCGCTGGACGATCCTTCGCTGCTGGCTCAGCTGGCGGCACTGGTGAACAGCGGGTACTGGTTTTTTGCTGATTGAGTCTGGCAGGTCCTCTGCGCCCGTTTCCCTCACCCCGGCCCTCTCCCGCCCACGGGAGAGGGAGAAAACCGCGCGACGATTGCAGTGAAGCGCCGGCGGCGGCATGGGCAAATGAAGAGCCTGATAACTGCTCGCTCACTCCCCTCTCCCGCCCGCGGGAGAGGGAGAAAACCGCGCGACGATTACGATTACAGTAAAGCGCCGGCGGCGGCATGGGCAAATGAAGAACCTGATTCCCGCTCGATCGGTCCCCTCTCCCGCGGGCGGGAGAGGGTTAGGGTGAGGGCAAACCCCTCTCCGGCCCCTACTTCTTCTCCGCCGCGAGCGCGGCCAGGCGCACAATCACCTCAACCGACTTCGCCATCACATTCAGCGACGCAAACTCATGCTTGCCGTGATAGTTGTAGCCGCCGGTAAACAGATTCGGACACGGCAGTCCTTTCCATGACAGCGCCGAACCGTCGGTGCCGCCGCGAATTGGCTTCACGTTCGGTTCGATACCGCAGTCGCGCATCGCCTGCAGCGCCAGCTCAATGATGTGCGGATGCGGTTCCACCTTCTCCCGCATATTGCGATAGCTGTCGCTGATCTCCACCTTAATGGAGCACTCAGCCTGCAGACCTTTACCGACGCGGCGGCCAATCTCCTGCAGCAGCTGCTTACGCTGTTCGTAGCTGTCGGCATCAAAATCACGAATCAGGTACAACAGCTCGGCGTGCTCAACCGATCCCTTAATAGTGTGCAGGTGGAAAAAGCCCTCGTAGCCGTCGGTAAACTGCGGCTTCTCTTTGGCAGGCAGTTCAGCGTGGAAACGCATCGCCAGGTCCAGCGCGTTCACCATCACGTTTTTCGCACTGCCGGGATGCACGTTGTTGCCGGTGATTTTGACCAGCGCCGTCGCGGCATTAAAGTTTTCGAACTCAAACTCGCCGAGATCGCTGCCGTCAACGGTATAAGCCCAGTCAGCCGCAAACCCCTCAACGTCGAAGTGCGACGTGCCGCGACCGATCTCTTCATCCGGAGTAAAGGCCACGCGAATGGCGCCGTGCGGCACATCTCCTTTGGCCAGCTCGGCCATCGCCGTCATGATCTCAGCGATACCGGCTTTATCATCAGCGCCCAGCAGCGTTTTACCGTCGGTGGTGATCAGCGTATGCCCGGTCAGCTTGTGCAGCACCGGGAACATCACCGGCGAGAGCACTTCATCCCCGTTGCCGAGCGCGATGTCACCGCCACGATAGTTTTCAATGATCTGCGGATTGACATTTTTCGCGGTGAAATCCGGCGAGGTATCCATGTGGGAAATAAAACCGATCACCGGCGTCGGCCAGTCGACGTTTGCTGGCAGAGTGCCCATCACACAGCAATGATCGCTTAAGGTGACGTCCACAAAACCCAGCGCAATAAGCTCTTCCTGTAACTGACGCGCCAGCGTCCACTGCCCTTCGCTGCTCGGCACCTGCCGCGCCTGAGGTTTTGCCTGGGTTTCTACTGCCACATAACTGAGAAAACGCTCAAGTAATTGATCCATCTGTCATCCCTCTAAAGAACCTGCATTATTATCATGGGGCCTGATTATCGCCATGTTGCGTCAAATCATTATCCTTCAGGTTAGCCCTCTCAGCCCAATCGTGCGCTGAAATTCGCCCTGCCAGCCACCCGTCCGGCTGGCCCGATGAGCATACTCCAGCAATTTGCAGACTTTTCAAGGTTATTCCGTGTCTGAACATGGCAATGGCGCATTTTTCAGGTATTATCGCGCCCTTCATCACGGCAAGCTGTCGCCGGCGGCTATGCTGTAACCTGATTCTCATCAGACTGAGTGACTAAAATGACGCAAACACGCGCGCAGCAGGCGCTGGTTACGCTTTCTGGCATCAGTAAAGCTTTCGATGGCAAAACCATCATCCCGGATTTCGACCTGACCATCGGTCATGGCGAATTTATCACCCTGCTTGGCCCCTCCGGCTGCGGTAAGACCACGATTCTGCGCCTGATCGCCGGGCTGGAAAACGCCGACAGCGGACGTATCCATCTGGATGAGAGCGACATCACTGAAACGCCCGCCGAGCATCGCCATATCAATACCGTGTTTCAGAGCTACGCGCTGTTTCCGCACATGTCGGTGTTTGAAAACGTCGCGTTTGGCCTGCGCATGCAGAAAACCCCGGCGGCAGAGCTGACGCAGCGCGTCAACGAGGCGCTGGCGATGGTGCAGCTGGAAAGCTTTGCCGCGCGTCGGCCGCACCAGCTCTCCGGCGGCCAGCAGCAGCGCGTGGCGATTGCGCGGGCGGTGGTCAACCGGCCCAAAGTGCTGCTGCTTGATGAGTCGCTCTCCGCGCTGGATTACAAACTGCGCCGCCAGATGCAAAACGAGTTGAAAGCGCTGCAGCGCAAGCTGGGCATCACGTTTGTGTTTGTCACGCACGATCAGGAAGAAGCGCTGACCATGTCCGATCGCATCGTGGTAATGCGCGACGGGCGCATCGAGCAGGACGGCACGCCGCGCGAGATCTACGAAGAGCCCGCGAACCTGTTTGTGGCGCGCTTCATTGGCGAAATCAACGTGTTTGATGCAGAAGTGATCGGCAGCGCGCAGGCGCCGCAGGTACGGGCTCGCGTCGAAGGCCGCGAGTGTGATATTCACTGCCCGTTCCCGGTCAAACCCGGCGATCGGCTGCATGTGCTGCTGCGACCTGAAGATTTGCGCGTCGAGGAGATTGATCACGACAGCCGCAGCGAAAACCTGATCGGTTATGTGCGCGAACGCAACTATAAAGGCATGACGCTGGAGTCCACCGTCGAACTGGAGAACGGCAAGCTGCTCACCGTCAGCGAGTTCTTTAATGAGGACGATCCGGATTTTGACCACTCGCTGAACCAGAAAATGGCGGTCAGCTGGGTGCCAAACTGGGAGGTGGTGCTGCCGTATGAAACGGATGCGTAATCGTCTGCAGAAAGGCATTGTGGCGCTGATCGTCGGCTGGCTGACGCTGTTCGTGTTGCTGCCGAATCTGATGATCTTCGTCACCAGCTTTCTGACGCGCGACGACGCGCACTTTGTCAGCATGGTGTTCACCCTGAACAACTATGGCCGGCTCCTCGATCCGCTGTATGCCGACGTGCTGCTGCACTCGCTCAACATGGCCTGCATCGCCACGCTGTGCTGCCTGCTGCTCGGCTACCCTTTTGCCTGGTGCCTGACCAGACTGCCGGCGCGTCTGCGTCCGCTGATGCTGTTTCTGCTGATTGTGCCGTTCTGGACCAACTCGCTGATTCGCATATATGGTCTGAAAATTTTTCTCAGCACGCGCGGCTGGCTCAATGAATTTCTGCTGTGGCTCGGCGTCATCGACAAGCCGTTTCGCATCATGTTCACCCCGGAAGCGGTGATCCTCGGACTGATCTATATTCTGCTGCCATTTATGGTACTGCCGCTCTACTCCAGCCTTGAGAAGCTGGATAAATCCTGCCTGGAAGCGGCGCGCGATCTTGGCGCCAGCAGGCTACAGACCTTCATCCGTATCATTTTGCCGCTGACCCTGCCCGGTATCGTTGCCGGCGCGCTACTGGTATTTATCCCGGCGATGGGGTTGTTCTACGTCGCGGATTTAATGGGCGGAGCAAAGAACCTGTTGATCGGTAACGTAATCAAAAGCCAGTTCCTCAATATTCGTGACTGGCCGTTTGGTGCCGCCACCAGCATTGTCATGACGCTGCTGATGGGGCTGATGCTGCTGGTTTACTGGCGCGCAGCGCGTCTGCTGAATCACAAGGCGGCGTTGCAATGATGGCGCGCGGATTACGCCACGGCTTCATGGCCGTGATTTATGCCTGGTTCTACATTCCGATCATCATCCTGATCGTCAACTCCTTTAATGCCTCGCGCTTCGGCATCAACTGGCAGGGCTTCAGCACCCAGTGGTATCGCCTGCTGGTCAATAACGATAGCCTGATTCAGGCGGCGCAGCATTCGCTGATCATGGGCGTGCTGTCGGCCAGCTGCGCGACGCTGATCGGCTCGCTCACCGCCGTGGCGCTGTACCGCTATCGTTTTCGCGGCAAGCCGTTTGTCAGCGGTATGCTATTTGTGGTGATGATGTCGCCGGATATCGTGATGGCGATTTCGCTGCTGGTGCTGTTTATGCTGCTGGGGATTTCGCTCGGCTTCTGGTCGCTGCTGTTTTCCCACATCACTTTCTGCCTGCCGTTTGTGGTGATTACCGTCTATTCGCGCCTGAAAGGCTTTGACGTGCGCATGCTGGAGGCGGCAAAAGATCTCGGCGCCAGCGAAGTGACTATTCTGCGCAAGATTTTGCTGCCGCTGGCGCTGCCGGCAGTAGCCGCGGGCTGGCTGCTGAGTTTCACCCTGTCGATGGATGATGTGGTGGTGTCGTCATTTGTCACCGGTCCCGGCTTCGAAATTTTGCCGCTGAAAATTTATTCCATGGTGAAAGTGGGCGTGTCGCCAGAGGTGAACGCGCTGGCTACCATTTTGATGCTGCTGTCGCTGTTGCTGGTGGCAGCCAGTCAGCTGTTGCTGCGTGATAAAACCAAATAGAGGATAACCGATGAAAAAATGGTCTCACTGGCTGGCGGCTGGGGCGCTGGCACTGGGTATGCAAAGCGCTCAGGCGGATGACAACAACACGCTTTACTTCTATAACTGGACCGAATATGTGCCGCCCGGGCTGCTGGAGCAGTTCACCAAAGAGACCGGCATCAAAGTGATTTATTCCACCTATGAATCCAATGAAAGCATGTACGCCAAGCTGAAAACCTGGAAAGCAGGCGCTTACGATCTGGTGGTGCCGTCGACCTACTTCATCGCCAAAATGCGCAACGAGGGCATGCTGCAGAAGATCGACAAGTCACAGCTGAGCAACTTCCGCAACCTCGATCCCGACCTGCTGAACAAGCCGTTTGATCCGAACAACGACTATTCCATTCCCTATATCTGGGGCGCAACCGCCATTGGCGTGAATACCGACGAGGTGGATCCAAAAACCCTGACCCAATGGGCCGATCTGTGGAAACCTCAGTATAAGCAGAGCCTGCTGCTGACCGATGATGCGCGTGAAGTGTTCCAGATGGCGCTGCGCAAGCTCGGCTACTCCGGTAATACGCAGGATCCAAAACAGATTGAAGCCGCCTATGAAGAGCTGAAAAAGCTGATGCCGAACGTACTGGCGTTCAACTCGGATAATCCCGGTAATCCGTTTATGGAAGGCGAAGTCAACGTCGGCATGATCTGGAATGGCTCCGCCTGGGTAGCGCGCCAGGCTGGCACGCCGCTGCAGATTATCTGGCCGAAAGAGGGCGGAATTTTCTGGATGGATAACCTGGCGATCCCGGCGAATGCGAAAAATAAAGCAGGCGCGCTGAAGCTGATTAACTTCCTGCTGCGCCCGGATGTGGCGGCTAAGGTGGCGGAAACCATCGGTTATCCGACGCCCAACCTGGCGGCAAGAAAGCTGCTGCCGCCCGAGGTGGCCAGCGATCCGTCACTCTATCCGCCGGCTGAAGTGATCAAAAACGGCGAGTGGCAGAACGATGTCGGTGCCGCCAGCGTGCAGTACGAAACGCTGTTCCAGAAGCTGAAAGCGGGGCGGTGAGGTTCTGGGGTGGGGATTCGGTGCGGCCTGGCCCTCACCCTGCCCTCTCCCAGAGGGAGAGGGTTCATACGTGCTGGATTCGGCTTGTGGGAAAGACCCTACTGGATTTAGCCTGAGTTTCAGTCGGGCGCGTTTTTCCCCTTCTCCCGCCGGGAGAAGGCCGGGATGAGGGGAAACGCGCAGTACGCTGACTATTTATACAAGCCGCGCAAAAAAGTATGCACGAATTCGGGCACCACTTCGCTGGCTAAGCCGTAATGCGCTTCAGCGAATTCGTTACCGACCTGACTGGGGGCCAGATTCAGCTCCACGGTATGCGCCCCCTGCAGTTTCGCCTCGTGCACAAATCCTGCCGCCGGATAGACGTGGCCTGAGGTGCCGATGGCGATAAACAGATCGGCCTGTTCCAGCGCCTGATAAATCTCCTCCATGCCGAGCGGCATTTCACCAAACCACACCACGTGCGGACGCAGCCGCGACGGGAACTGGCAGCAGGTACAGCGATCGTCCGGACCGACATCCTCCGTCCACGCCAGCACCTGACCGCTGTGCTCACAGCGCACCTTCAGTAATTCACCGTGCATATGCAGCACGCGCTGGCTGCCGGCGCGCTCGTGCAGGTTATCGATATTCTGCGTAACCAGCAGGAAATTATCGCCCAGCACCTGCTCCAGTTCAGCCAGCGCTTTGTGCGCCGCGTTAGGCTGGATTTCTGGCTGCTGCAGCTGACGCCGGCGCGCATTGTAGAACCCCTGCACCAGCGCCGGATCGCGGCGAAAGCCTTCGGGCGTCGCCACATCTTCCACGCGATGCTCTTCCCACAGGCCATCTTCCGCGCGGAAGGTGCGAATGCCGGATTCTGCCGAAATTCCGGCACCGGTCAGCACCACCACGTGCGGCTGCGGATGGGCGGCAAGTTCGACCTGACGATCGCGCTCAAAGATGCGCTGGCGAAAGCGCTGATGCACTTTGCGGCGGTTCTTTTTGTAGCGGGCGAGTCGAAGGCGGCGGCGCGGTTGGCGCATAAAGGCTCCTTAATCTGCGGCGCTGAACGCCGCGCTGCGGGTGTTTTCCGGGTTACTCAGACCCGATAATAGCGGCTGGGTATGACGGCTGCATGCCGCAGACGCTGAAAATGTGCGCAGCCGCGAAGGCGGCTGCGTGTTTTGTCTTTACTGACCGCTCAGCACGCGGGCAGGATCGATGCGGCTGGCGCGCCGCGCCGGATACCAGCTGGCAATCAGGCTCAGGCCAATCGCCGTTGCCAGCACGATGGCCACATCCAGCCAGTGCAGCTCGGACGGCAGAAAGTCGATAAAGTAGATATCGCCCGCCAGCAGTTGATGCCCGGTAAGGTGCTCCACTACGCGCATCACCGGCGTCAGATTGAGCGCCACCAGCACGCCGACCACCACCCCGCTGACGCTGCCCAGCAGCCCGGCCAGCAGGCCATACCAGATAAAGATGGCACGAATCAGGCCGTCTTTGGCGCCCAGCGTGCGCAGCACGGCGATATCGCTGCTCTTGTCCTTCACCGCCATCACCAGCGTCGACACGATATTAAAGCAGGCCACGCCAATCACCAGCACCATCGCCAGATACATAATGGCGCGAATCATCTGGATATCACGATACATGTAGCCGTAAGTGCCAATCCAGCTGCGGATGGTGACATAGGAGTGCGTGGCTTCGCCGGCATCGCGCACCAGCTTCTGTGCCTGGAATGGATCGCTCATCTTCAGCGCAATGCCGCTGACGCTGTCGCCCAAATCCAGATATTTTTGCGCATCGGCCAGCGGCACCAGCGCCAGACTGTGATCCAGCATGCCGCTCAGCTGCAGAATACCGCTCACCTGCAGACGAATGCGTTTTGGCTGCAGCAGTTTGTTCTCGCCATCATTATTCGGGATCATGATGGTGATCCAGTCGCCCTGCTTCACGTTGAGCGATTTGGCGATGCCGCCGCCCAGAATGATCTGCTGCCTGCCGGCGCTGAACTGCGACCAGGCATCACCGCTGACAAAACGCGGCAGCGCGCTGAGGCGCGGCTCCTGCTGCGGATCAACGCCCTTCACCTGCAGCGCCTGCAGCTTCGCACCGCTCTCAATCAATCCGGTAAAGTTAACGTAAGGGGCCGCCGCGGCAATGCCCGGCACCTGTTCGATGGGCGCAATCATCGGCTGCCAGTTGCGAAAAGGCTGGTTAACCGCCTCAATTTCGCCGTGCGGCACCACGGCCAGAATACGGTTGTTGAGCTCCCGCTCGAAACCGTTCATCGCGCTCAGCCCGATGATCAGCACCGCCACGCCAAGCGCAATGCCGATGGTCGAGATGATGGAGATCAGCGACACCATGCCGCCGCGCCGCCGGCCGCGGCTGAAGCGCAGCCCGAGCAGCAGGGATAAAGAGGACGCCATCAGATCGCTCCCAGCGTCAGGTGATCGCTCAGCTGGCCGTCACGCATCTCCATCTGACGGCTCAGGCGCTTCGCCAGGTTGAGGTCGTGCGTCACCACCAGAAACGCCGTGCCCTGCTGTACGTTGAGCTCGCCGAGCAGTTCAAAAATGGCATCGGCGTTGCGCGCATCGAGGTTACCGGTGGGCTCATCGGCCATCACCAGCCGCGGCCGGTTCACCAGCGCCCTGGCAATCGCCACGCGCTGACGCTCACCGCCCGACAGCTCAGAAGGCCGGTGCGCCGCGCGCTTTTCCAGACCAACCGCCGCCAGCATCTCGCGTGCGCGCGCTTCCGCTTCGGCTTTGCCGGTTTTGCCAATCAGCAGCGGCATCGCTACGTTCTCCAGCGCGCTGAAGTCCGGCAGCAAATGGTGAAACTGATAAATAAAGCCGAGTTCACGGTTACGCAGCTCTGCTTTGGCCGCCGACGACATGGCGTTGAGCGATTTCCCGTCAAACACCACGTCACCGGAGGTCGGTGCATCCAGCCCGCCCAGCAGGTGCAGTAAGGTACTTTTGCCGGAGCCGGAGCTACCGACGATGGCCGTCAGTTCGCCCGGCTGCAGGCTAAAAGCCACATTGCGCAGCACATCGGTCTGCACGCTGCCTTCCTGATAGCGTTTGCACAGGTCACGACACTGCAACAAAGGGGTATTACTCATAACGTAAAGCCTCAGCGGGTTGAACGGCGGCAGCGCGCCATGACGGATAGAGGGTAGACAGCAGCGCCACGGCCATCGAGACCAGCGCAATGGTGATCACCTGCCAGACATTGATATCCACCGGCAGCGCCGCGCCATCAAGGAACAGGCCGATCACCGGCATTAAATTGTTGAGCTGGCTGGCCAGCAGCACGCCCAGCAGTGTACCGAGCAGCGCACCGATAATACCGGCGCTGGCGCCCTGCACCATAAATACCGCGACGATTTGCCGCCGCGTTAAGCCCTGGGTTTGCAGGATCGCCACTTCCGCCTGCTTCTCCATGATCAGCAGCCCCAGCGAGGTAATGATATTGAAGGCGGCCACGGCAATGATCAGGCTGAGCAGCAGCCCCATCATGTTTTTCTCCATGCGCACCGCCTGGAACAGGTCGCCCTTGCGTTCGCGCCAGTCTTTCCATGTCAGCCCCTGCGGCAGCGGCTGCTGGCTGAGCGCATCGACATTCAGCGGCTTATCCAGCCACAGGCGCCAGCCGGTAATGTTGCCGAGCGGATAGCGCATCACGCGCGAGGCATCCTGCTGGTTCACCAGAATCTGATAGCCGTCGACTTCGCTATTGGCCGCATAGGTACCGGCAACGGTAAAGATGCGCTGGCTCGGCACGCGCCCCACTGGGGTAAACTGACTGACCGATGGCACCATCAGGCGCAGCTGATCGCCGCGCTTCACGCCCAGCTGCGAGGCCAGCAGTTCACCGAGAATGACTTTATACTGGCCCGGCTGCAGCACGCTCTGCTGGGTGTTGACCAGATAAGGCGTCAGCGGATCCGGTTCGTCAGGGTTGATGCCCAGCATCACGCCCACCGACACGTTGCGCGCACTCTGCAACACCACATCGGCGGTGGTCAGCGGCGCGATCCGCGTCACGCCCTGCAGTTTGAGATCCTGCGCGCGCATCTGCTGCGGATTGATGCTGCCGGTGTCGCTGGTCACCAGCGCCTGCGGCATCAGGCCGAGAATGTTGCCTTCCAGCTCGCGCTCAAAGCCGTTCATCACCGACAGCACCGTCACCAGTGCCAGCACGCCGAGCGTGATACCAATAGTCGAGAGCCAGGAGACGAAACGACCGAAACGGTCTGAAGCACGTCCACGCATGTAGCGCAAACCGATGAATAACGCGACTGGTTGATACATGAGATCCGTCTTGGCCGTTGCCCAAAATTAAGTAGAGCGATGATAAAGGAGCCGTCTGCTTTATGAAACCTCTAACCCGCTGAGTCAGTTGCAAAGTTGCGTCAAAATGCGTCCTCCTGCGCGACAATGCACAAAATTACGACAAAATAGTGACGCTATTAGTACGATTATTCGTCAGCAGGTGGGTTAGACTTAGCTTGCAGTACCGGTTTTCGCATCACAGTAAGCGCAGTACGGAGGTTCTTACCATGAGCAGGTTTCCTAAAGGCAGTATCGTTAAACATAAATCTGGCGAGATCAAAGGCGAAGTGGTCAATGTCTTTGAGCAGGGAGACGCGCTAACCGGTTATTATGTGAAGTGGGACGATGGCAACAACAGCTATCATGTCGAGCGCGAGCTGTCATGGGCCAATGTGGATCGTCCTCGCATGCACTACACACAGCAATCCAGTAAATAACGTGACGCGGCCAGGTCGCCATCAATGACGACCTGGCAACCGGCCATACTGGCGGCCCTTCAGGGTGCCGCTGAGGTAAGGTGCGCATTCATGCGCCCTGACATAAACTCAGAAAGGAGAGATGATCCTCACGGCGGAATGTGGAATGATGACGCCCTGGAAACTGAGGAGAGAATGTCGGACCTTATGTCGGAACAGCGTCGTTATACCCTGCCTGCTAAAGCAGGCGACCATCGTCAGCTCGGTCAGCTGGTCGGCGCCGCGCAGGCGGTTGAGTGTGCCAGCATCACCGAACGCCACCACGGTCCGGTGTTAATGATCACCCCGGATATGCAATCGGCCCTGCGGCTGCAGGAGGAGATCAGGCAGTTTACCGATCTGCCGGTCACCAATCTTGCTGACTGGGAAACACTGCCCTACGACAGCTTCTCGCCCCATCAGGACATTATTTCCGCCCGTCTTTCTACCCTGTACCAGTTGCCCACCCTGACGCGCGGCATGCTGATTCTGCCGGTCAATACGCTGATGCAGCGCGTTTGCCCGCACAGCTTCCTGCACGGCCATGCGCTGGTGATGCAGCAGGGCCAGAAACTGTCGCGCGATGCCCTGCGCGACCAGCTGGAACAGGCCGGTTATCGCCATGTCGATCAGGTGATGGAGCATGGCGAGTACGCGACGCGCGGCGCGCTGCTCGACCTGTTCCCGATGGGCAGCGATCAGCCTTACCGCATCGATTTCTTTGATGATGAGATCGACAGCCTGCGCCTGTTTGATGTCGACTCACAGCGCACGCTGGAGGCGGTGAGCGCCATCAACCTGCTGCCGGCGCATGAATTTCCCACCGATAAAGCGGCCATTGAGCTGTTCCGCAGCCGCTGGCGTGAAACCTTCGACGTGCGGCGCGAACCCGAGCACGTCTATCAGCAGGTGAGCAAAGGCACGCTGCCGGCCGGGATTGAGTACTGGCAGCCGCTGTTTTTCGAGCAGGAACTGCCTACCCTGTTTAGCTATCTGCCCGCCAGCACGCTGGTGCTGAACAGCGGCGATCTGCACGCCAGCGCTGAGCGTTTCTGGCAGGATGCTAACGCACGCTATGAAAATCGCCGCATCGATCCTATGCGCCCGCTGCTGGAACCGGCCACGCTATGGCTGCGCCCGGATGCGCTGCTGAGCGAGCTGAAAAACTGGCCGCGCATGCAGCTCAGCGCTGAGACGCTGCCGGAGAAAGCCGCGAACAGTAATCTGGGCTATCAGCCATTACCGGAGCTGACGGTGCAGGCGCAGGCCAAAGCGCCGCTCGATCTGCTGCGCCAGTTCCTCGAGCAGTTTACCGGTCAGGTGATTTTCTCAGTAGAAAGCGAAGGTCGCCGCGAGAGCCTGCAGGAGCTGCTGTCCCGCATCAAACTGCGCCCGCAGCCGATCGATCGCTTCGAGCAGGCCGATGAGCAGCCGTACAGCCTGATGATTGGCGCCAGCGAGCGCGGTTTTATCGACACCCAGCGCCAGCGCGCGCTGATTTGCGAAAGCGATCTGCTGGGTGAGCGCGTCAGCCGCCGCCGTCAGGACAATCGCCGCACCATCAATCCGGATGTACTGATTCGTAACCTCGCCGAACTGCACCCGGGCCAGCCGGTGGTGCATCTTGAACACGGTGTGGGGCGCTACATCGGCCTGACCACGCTGGAAGCCGGCGGTATCGTGGCTGAGTATCTGATGCTCTCTTATGCCGGCGATGCCAAACTTTACGTTCCGGTGTCATCGCTGCATCTGATCAGCCGTTACGCCGGCGGCGCCGATGAAAATGCGCCGCTGCACAAACTGGGCAGCGATGCCTGGTCACGCGCGCGCCAGAAAGCGGCGGAGAAAGTCCGCGACGTGGCCGCTGAGCTGCTGGATATCTATGCCCAGCGCGCGGCCAAGGCTGGCTTTGCCTTTAAGCACGACCGCGAGCAGTATCAGCTGTTCTGCGAGGGTTTCCCGTTTGAAACCACGCCGGATCAGGCGCAGGCAATTAACGCCGTGCTCAGCGATATGTGCCAGCCGCTGGCCATGGACCGCCTGGTGTGCGGCGATGTTGGCTTTGGTAAAACCGAAGTGGCGATGCGCGCTGCCTTCCTTGCGGTGGAGAACGGCAAACAGGTGGCGGTGCTGGTGCCAACTACCCTGCTGGCGCAGCAGCATTACGATAACTTCCGCGACCGCTTCGCCAACTGGCCGGTGCGCATTGAGATGCTGTCGCGCTTCCGCAGCGCCAAAGAGCAGGCGCAGGTGCTGGAACAGGCCAGCGAGGGCAAAATTGATATTCTGATCGGCACCCACAAGCTGCTGATGAGCGATTTGAAGTGGCGCGATCTCGGTTTGCTGATCGTCGATGAAGAGCACCGTTTCGGCGTGCGTCACAAAGAGCGCATTAAAGCGATGCGCGCTGACGTCGATATTCTGACGCTCACCGCAACGCCGATTCCGCGTACTCTGAACATGGCGATGAGCGGCATGCGCGATCTGTCGATTATCGCCACGCCACCGGCGCGCCGTCTGGCGGTGAAAACCTTCGTGCGCGAGTATGACAGCCTGGTGGTGCGCGAAGCGATCCTGCGTGAAGTGCTGCGCGGCGGCCAGGTTTACTATCTCTACAACGACGTCGAGAACATCGAGAAAGCAGCGCAGCGGCTGGCCGAGCTGGTGCCGGAAGCGCGCATCGCCATCGGCCACGGTCAGATGCGCGAGCGCGATCTGGAACGGGTGATGAACGATTTCCACCACCAGCGTTTCAACGTGCTGGTGTGCACCACCATCATCGAAACCGGGATCGATGTGCCCAGTGCCAATACCATCATCATTGAGCGCGCCGACCATTTCGGTCTGGCGCAGCTGCATCAGCTGCGTGGCCGCGTCGGCCGTTCGCACCATCAGGCCTATGCCTGGCTGCTGACGCCGCACCCGAAAGCGATGACCACCGATGCCCAGAAGCGACTGGAAGCGATTGCCTCGCTGGAGGATCTGGGCGCTGGTTTTGCGCTGGCGACGCACGATCTGGAGATTCGCGGTGCCGGTGAGCTGCTGGGTGAAGATCAGAGCGGTCAGATGGAGACCATTGGCTTCACGCTCTACATGGAGCTGCTGGAAAACGCGGTGGATGCACTCAAGGCCGGACGTGAACCGTCGCTGGAAGATCTCACCAGCAATCAGACCGAGATTGAGCTGCGCATGCCTGCCCTGATGCCGGATGATTTTATTCCGGACGTCAATACGCGCCTGTCGCTGTATAAACGCATCGCCAGTGCGGCCGATGAACAGGAGCTGGCCGAGCTGAAAATTGAGATGATTGACCGCTTCGGCAAGCTGCCCGACGCCGCGCGTAACCTGCTCGACATCGCCGCGCTGCGCCTGGTGGCGCGCCAGCTGGGGCTGCGCAAAATCGAAGCCAGCGAAAAAGGCGGCTTCTTTGAGTTCGCGCCGCAGAATCAGGTCGATCCCGGCTGGCTGATCGGCCTGCTGCAGAAAGATGCCAAGCAGTGGAAGCTGGATGGCCCGACGCGACTGAAATTCACCCGCGATCTCAGCGAACGCAAAACGCGCATGGAATGGGTGCAGAATTTCGTCGCCGAGCTGGCGAAGAACCGGGTTTGATCGCCCAGCCGTTACGCAGCAGCGCTATGCGACGCGCTGCTGCGTACGGTGCGGTAGCCTGAGCATAAAAAAAAGCGCCTTGCGGCGCTTTTTTTGTTACTGCTGCTGTGAAGTAGCTTTGCCCAATCAGGCCTGATTCGAATTCAGGATCAGCTGACCATTACGGTCGAGCGGGATGCGGGTGCCAGGGTCATTCTCCATGCGGATTTTGCCCTGCTGGTCGCCTATTTTATAGGTCACGTCATAACCCAGCATTTTTTCCTGTTTATCGTACACGGTTTTGCAGCGCTGCTCGCTGGTGGTGTAAGTGTCACGATCCTGCAGCGCACCCTGCACCTGGTTACCGCCGTAGCCGCCTGCCAGCGCACCGGCTACGGTCGCGATATCCCGGCCGCGGCCACCGCCGAACTGGTGACCAATCACCCCACCGGCCACGGCACCCAGTACGGAACCGGCGATGCGGTTCTCATCCTGCACCGGACGACGGTGCGTGAGGGTAACGTTGCGGCACTCCTGACGCGGTTGCTTGATGCTCTCTTTAATTGGGGTTGCCGAAAGCACCTGAGCATACTGCGGGCCACGATCAAACACATCCATGCTGGCGACGGCGGCCACGCCCAACGCTGCTGCTACGCCGATTCCAATACCCGCTAACATTGATTTATTCACAGGAATGTCCTCCTGAAGTTGTTACCGCGCATTCCTGCCGCAACCCGATCCCGGGTTACCGAGGCATAACCGGCGTGCGCGCCGCGCCGTGTTCGTTGGCATAAGTTTTACAGATGGTCCGAAAATGCAACATCAGATTAATGGAGGAAACGCAGCGGAAAGCCAGCAGGACCAGCTTTTAGGAGAGTTCTGAGCGGCAGTGTCATTGCACCGTAACCTGGCGCTGAATGAACGGCAATCAGCCGGTTACGGCAGCCGGGCACGCAGCGGGCGGGGGTGACCGCCCGCCAGCGATTAATGCAGTTTGAGACGCGGACGCAGCACGCGGTTGAGGCTGCCGACCAGCATCATCAGACCGGTCTTGAAGTATCCATGGAGCGCAATCTGGTGCATACGGTACAAGGAGATGTAGACAAAACGCGCAATACGCCCTTCCACCATCATCGAACCGCGCATCAGGTTCCCCATCAGGCTGCCGACGGTACTGAAGCGGGACAGCGACACCAGCGAGCCGTGATCTTTATACACGTAGGCTTTGAGCGGCTTGCCTTTGCGCTGGGCGAGGATGTTTTCCAGCGCACGCGACGCCATCTGATGCGCCGACTGCGCGCGCGGCGGCACGAATCCGCCGCCCGGCAGCGCGCAGGAGGCGCAGTCGCCGATGGCGTAAATATCGTCGTCCAGCGTGGTCTGCAGCGTCTCTTTGACCACCAGCTGATTAATGCGGTTGGTCTCCAGCCCGCCAATCTCTTTCATGAAGTCTGGCGCTTTAATACCGGCCGCCCACACCATCAGATCGGCTTCGATGAATTCGCCCCCTTTGGTATTCAAACCGTTGGCTGCTGCGCTGGTAACCATGGTTTGCGTCAGTACGCGCACGCCAAGCTTGCTCAGCTCCTGATGCGCCGCTGCGGAGATGCGCGGTGGCAGTGCAGGTAGAATACGCTCGCCGGCCTCCACCAGCGTGACGTTGAGCGCGCTGCTGTCGAGACCTTTATAGCCGTAGCTGTGCAGCTGTTTCACTGCGTTATACAGTTCTGCCGACAGCTCGACGCCGGTCGCGCCGCCGCCGACAATGGCGATATTGACTTTCTGCAGTTGCCCTTCGCTGGCAGAGAAGCGCAGGAACAGGTTGAGCATCTCATTATGGAACCGACGCGCCTGATGCGGGTTGTCGAGGAAGATGCAGTGATCTTTCACGCCTGGCGTGCCGAAATCGTTCGAGGTGCTGCCCAGCGCCATCACCAGACGGTCATACGCCAGTTCGCGCTGCGGTACCAGCAGCCCACCCTCCGCATCGCGGATCTCCGCCAGTTCAATGGTTTTTGTGTCGCGATTAATTTGCGTCAGCGAACCGAGCTGGAACTGGAAACCGTGGTTGCGCGCATGCGCCAGATAGCTGAGCGCATCAATACCTTCATCCATCGAGCCGGTCGCCACTTCATGCAGCAGCGGTTTCCACAGATGGCTGTGGTTACGATCGACCAGGATGATCTCCGCCTTTTTTTTGCGGCCGAGTTTATGACCGAGCTGCGTTGCCAGCTCCAGCCCTCCGGCACCGCCACCGACGATGACGAGTTTTTCCATGCTTGTAGTCAATGAAGACCCCCTCAAAGTTGTAAACCAAAAGTTAATTAATGGTTATATAAAACCTTAATAAACATAGGGTTGGCGAAATTTAATCGCGAGCTGAGGGCAGAATAGCACGGCATAATCATCCGGACATAAGAAAATTGATGTACATCAATCTTTGCACTGCATTATCAGAATGTTACACGTTTTGTGCGCCGCATCACACGGCGCAGCAGCACTCAGGCAAGGGTTTTGAACGCTTTGATGCGTTGCAGATGCGGGGCAATATTTTTGAATTTGTGGCTGGCCTCCTCGTCCCACACGATTTCGTAGTACGGGTGCAATGCGGCCGCGCTGCGCTGATTATCCAGCGCTTCATCGTGACGTGATAAAATGGTCAGGCAGCGGTCGCGGTTCTTTTCACGGAAGTTGCTGACGCATTTGGTGGCGATATCAAGATACTCTTCCGGCCGGTCGATCTTGCCTTCCATGTTTTCATCAGGAAACAGGTTGGGATTGAATATCGCCTGGCGAATGCCGCAAAGGAAGCCGATGCGTTCCGCCCAGTAGCCGCCCAGGCCGACGCCACAAATCAACGGATGCGCATCGCTGCCCTGCTGGAGCAGTTTGTCGCACTCTTTCAGCAGAAACTGCATATCGTGTTTCGGATGGCGGGTGCTGTAGCTAATAAGTCTGACGTCCGGGTCAATAAACTGCAGCTGCAGCACCTTTTCATGGTTGCCCGGACTGTTGGAATCAAAACCGTGCAGATAGATGATCATGATTATCCTCAGCGTGGAGTGAGATCCGGGCAGCGGCGATTATCTGCCCGACGCTTTGTGCGCCAGCCAGCGATCCTGCAGGTCACTGAGCTGACGCTGATTTTGCCGCCAGCGCTCGCTGGCCTGCAAACTCTGACGGTCAAAACGTCCCTGATGGTATAACTGCGTGACGCGCGTCGCCTGGATCGGCGTCAAATTATCCAGCACGCTCACCGCGCCAGCACGCTGATTGCACACCAGGATCATATCGCAGCCGGCATTCAGCGACTGCTGAGCCCGTTCCGCATAGCTGCCCATCACCGCCGCGCCCTCCATCGACAGATCGTCTGAGAAGATCACCCCGTTGAAGCCCAGCTCCTGCCGCAGCACCGTTTGCAGCCAATAAGGCGAACCACTGGCTGGCAGCGGGTCCACTTCAGTATAGATAACATGTGCAGGCATCACCGCATCCAGCAGCTGCTCATCAATCAGCTGCTGGAAGATTGCCATGTCGTGCTGGCGCAGCGTGGCCGCATCGCGCGTGTCGCGCGGCGTCTCTTTGTGCGAATCCGCGCTGACCGCGCCGTGGCCCGGGAAGTGCTTGCCGGTGGTTTTCATGCCGGCTTCGTGCATGCCGTGGATAAACTGGCGCGCCATCTGCAGCGCAATCGCCGGATCGGCGTGGAAAGCGCGATCGCCGATGGCCGCGCTGATGTGGCCGATATCCAGCACCGGCGCAAAGCTGATATCGATATCCATGGCGATCATTTCCGCCGCCATTTGCCAGCCGGCCTGCTGCGCCAGCTCGCCGGCGCGTGCCATGTCATGCAGCGCGGCGAATGATTGCATCGCAGGCAACTGAGTAAAACCGTCGCGGAAGCGCTGCACGCGTCCGCCTTCCTGATCAACCGCCACCAGCAGCCGGTTGCGCGACGCCGCGCGAATCTGGCGCACCAGCTCCGCCAGCTGCGCAACATCATGGAAGTTGCGGGCGAACAGGATCAGTCCGCCTGTCAGCGGATGTTGCAGAATTTCGCGCTCTTCGGCGTCCAGCTCGTAGCCTTCGACGTCCAGCATCAGCGGTCCGGGCGTTGTCATCGTCATGTTTCGGTTCCTGAATTAAAGATCCTGCCAGCTGGCCTGCGCCAGCCGTTGCAATGTTTGGTCATGGCTCTGCTCGGCGCGCAGCTGATACCAGCTGGCCATCAGCAGCTGCAGCCAAGGCTGCCAGCGCCGGCTTTGACGCCGCAGCGCCGTTGCCGACAGCCGCGCCTCGGCGGCATAGTCGGTTATCCAGTAATCGTGTTCAGCGCCATCCACCGCGCCAACAGCGGCCAGCTCCAGCGCCACATCGCCATCCGCAGCATATTCCCAGTCAATTAAACGCAGGCCATCCGGCGTGGCAATCAGATTGCCAGGGTGGACGTCCATGTGCAGCGGTGCCAGCCGCAGCGGCGACGGTTCGCCGCGCTGCAGCAACTGGTTTAAGCGCCGCTGCCAGCGCCAGTGTCGCTGCTGACACAGCTGCCAGTAGCGCTGCAGCAGCGGCGCCAGCCGTAAGCGATAACCGGTCAGCGGCTGGTGATGCAGGCGCAGCAGCAGCGTCAGCACCGCTGCGCGCTGCGCGCTGAACTGATCCGGCGACAGCACCTCACCGGGCAGCCAGCGCTGCAGCAGCCACGGCGCCTGCCACGCCAGCGGCTGCGGCGCCAGCGCCGTGGCACGCAGCTGACGCAGGATGCGGTATTCGCGCTGACGATCGACAAACGGGATGGGCTGCGACGGTGTCCGGCGCGCCAGCAGATCGCCCTGCTCGCTGCGTACCTGCACGCTGTTACCGCTCAGTCCTGGCAGCGCGAAAAAATGACCGGCAGCTTGCGCCGTCGGCCATTGTTGCTGAACCAGATGCTGCAGCCGGGGATCAGGGTTGTGCAACGCCGTTGCCCGACCAGATGATTTCGCCGGTCTGCACCAGCATCAGCTGCATTTGCAGCGTAGGAGCTTTCACATCGCCCTGCGCGTTGCTATACAGCACATACTGCGCGTTGACGATGCGCGCCAGGCCAATCGCTTTGCTGCGCGAGTTGAGGCTATCCTCTGGCGACAGGCCGAGCGTTTGCTTCGCCTGATTAAGCTGATCGTTTGAGACCAGGCTGAACTTGCCGTTATTGGCCAGCGCGTTCTCAATCGCTGCCGTGGCTTTTTCCGTTTGCAGCGAGCCGTTGGTGCTGTTTTTGATGCGATCCACCAGCAGCACGCTGCCCGGATTGACGCCCGCCGACTGCACCATATTGGCGACTAACGGCTGGACGCTGGCGTTCCAGTTGATGGTTTTCAGCTTCGGCGGCTGCGGCACAGTTTGCGGCGGCGGCACTGGCTGCGCGGGCGGTTGTTCTGGCTGGGTTGGCGTGGTCGGCTGCGTCGGTTCAACCGGCGCCGGGGTTTGTTGTTTCACCACACAACCGGTGAGCATCAGCGCAAACAGTAGCGCGCCGGAACGTTGTACACTGCGAATCACAGGTTACTCCTCAAAGATAAAGATAGAGACGCACCTTGCTGGCGGTCGGGTTACCCATTTGCGAGGCCACTTCTACGCTGCCGTGCGCCGGTACGGTTTGAGTCTGCGCCGGCTCCTGCGGCTCAATCTCCAGCCCTTTGTCATCGTACCAGTAGAAACGATAGTGCACGGTGACCGGCGTTTCACGCAGATTTTGCAGCACGCTGGCGGCGCGCTGCTGGCCGTCGCGGCTGGTCAGCGCAGGCTCATCGGTGATGATGCCCGCCGACAGTACGGCAGACTCCATCACCAGCGACTGGGAGGTGTTGATCATCGGCTTATCGCTGCTACAGCCCATCAGGGTCAGCAACAGCAAGCCGCTCAGCCATTGACGCATCACAAGGTCCGCCTGAGGTTAGATGGCCAGCATCGGGCCCAGCGGCTGTCCGCCGACCAGGTGCATATGAATGTGGTAAACCTCCTGCCCACCGTGACGGTTGCAGTTGATGATCAGGCGATAGCCATCTTCGGCGATGCCTTCATCACGGGCAATTTTTGCGGCGGCGGTGACCATACGGCCCAGCGCCTGCTCATGCGCCGCCTGCACATCGTTGGCGGTCGGAATCAGTACGTTGGGGACAATCAGTATATGGGTAGGCGCTTTGGGCGCGATATCGCGGAAGGCGGTGACCAGTTCGTCCTGATAAACCACGTCGGCGGGAATTTCGCGACGAATGATTTTACTGAAAATGGTTTCTTCAGCCATGGTGCAGTTCCTTAAGCCTGAGTTCAGTCAGGCAGTATGCGTGAGGAATTCCGTTTCTTTCAACCTCAGGACCACTTTTCTTCATTAAATGGCTGCCTTTGCATCACTTTTTCACGCTGGCGCGGCGCGGCCCGCGGTGTCTGGCGGCAGTAAAATAAAAAACCCCTCGGATGAGGGGTTTTGTCGCACCGAAGTTGCAGTGCGGTGAAGCGGCGGCAGAGGAGTAAAGCGTCCCGCGACAGGGATGTCGCGGGCCGAGCCCCAGGGATGGTGTTGGCGTCTTTACGATCTGACGCCGCTTCACCGCACCGGCCCGGCCTGCCGTCATGTCATTTACATACTGCGGATATAATCATCCATCTCGGTTTTCAGGTTATCGGACTTGGTGCCGAAAATCGCCTGCACACCGGAACCGGCCACCACCACACCACGCGCGCCGAGGTTTTTCAGTTCAGCCTGATCCACCTTCGCTACGTCCGCCACGCTGACGCGCAGACGGGTAATACAGGCATCAAGGTTAGTGATGTTCTCTTTACCACCGAACGCCGTGACCAGCTTGCCCGCCATTTCACTGCCGGTCGCGCTGCTCTGCTCAATCGCCGTATCTTCACGACCCGGGGTTTTCAGATTCAGTTTTGCGATCAGCACGCGGAACACGGTGTAGTACACCAGACCGTAGATGATACCGACAATCGGGAACAGCCAGATTTTGCTGCTGTTGCCGCTCAGCACGATGAAGTCGATCAGACCGTGTGAGAAGCTGGTGCCATCACGCATGCCCAGCAGAATACAGATTGGGAACGCCAGGCCCGCCAGGATAGCGTGGATCACGTACAGGATCGGTGCCACGAACATGAATGAGAACTCGATCGGCTCGGTGATACCGGTCAGGAACGAGGTCAGCGCGGCGGAGATCATGATGCCGCCCACTTTGGCGCGGTTTTCAGGTTTAGCAGAATGCCAGATGGCGATAGCCGCAGCCGGCAGACCGTACATCTTGAACAGGAAGCCGCCAGACAGTTTACCGGCAGTCGGGTCACCCGCCATGTAGCGCGGAATGTCACCGTGGAAGACCTGACCAGCCGCGTTGGTGAATTCACCAATCTGCATCTGGAAAGGAACGTTCCAGATGTGATGCAGACCAAACGGCACCAGCGCACGCTCAACTACACCGTAAATACCGAACGCCACCACCGGGTTCTGATAGGCCGCCCACTGCGAAAAGTCCTGAATCGCGGTACCAATAGGTGGCCAGATGAAGGACAGCACCACACCGGTGAAAATCGCGGTCAGACCGGAAATGATCGGCACAAAGCGCTTACCGGCAAAGAAGCCGAGGTATTCCGGCAGCTTGATACGGTAGAAGCGGTTGAACATATAGGCTGCAATCGAACCGGCAATAATGCCGCCCAGCACCCCGGTATCGGCGAGGTGTTTGGCTTCAATCTCGGCTGCCGGCAGATGCAGAACCAGCGGCGCGACCACAGCCAGGGTTTTCACCATAATGCCGTAGGCGACCACGGCGGCCAGCGCCGACACGCCGTCGTTATTGGTAAAGCCCAGTGCCACACCGATAGCAAAGATCAGCGGCATGTTAGCAAACACCGATCCACCCGCTTCGGCCATCACGTGGGAAACCACTTCCGGCAGCCAGCTGAAGTTAGCAGAACCAACACCTAACAAAATACCGGCAATCGGCAGAACCGATACCGGCAACATCAGCGATTTACCTACCTTTTGCAGGTTCGCAAATGCGTTCTTGAACATAGAAGCTCCTGAGTATGAGTGCATTTTTTAGCGCAGTGCGCATGGCAAAGGGGGAGGATCCTTAGCCGGGGTGACGCTGAGCGTCTTTTGATTTATTACGAAGGGTAAAATAAATGACGACACGTTACTTTGACGGCTATCACGTTTCACCAAACACAGTGCTGAAATTTCAGTCATTTCTTACTGACTTGCTGCTATAAACAGCAATAAATCACTGCCTGCGCCGCGAAACACGCAGCGCAGATGAGTGATTTCAGATTAATTACAGAGTTTGAAATAAAGCGCGTTAGCCGCCGAGTCGGCTCATCGGCACCTTAAACAGGCGGGAGAAGTTTTCCGTGGTGGCGGCCGCCAGGGTAGCAAGATCGACGCCCTTCACCACGGCCATATACTCAGCTACGTCGCGGGTGAAGGCCGGCTGGTTTTCTTTGCCGCGATGCGGTACTGGTGCCAGATAGGGTGAATCGGTTTCAACCAGAATGCGATCCAGCGGTACATAGCGCGCTGCTTCGCGGATCTGTTCAGCGTTGCGAAAGGTCACAATGCCGGAGAAGGAGATGTAGAACCCAAGATCCAGCAGCTGCGCCGCCGTCTCTTTGTCTTCCGTGAAACAGTGCAGCACGCCGCCGCACCGCTCTACCTGCTCTTCACGCAGAATGGCCAGCGTGTCTTCGCGCGCATCGCGGGTGTGCACAATAATCGGCTTATTCAGCGCAATGCCGGTGCGGATGTGCTCACGGAACGAGGCCTGCTGCTGCGCTTTGGTCTCCTGCTGGTAAAAATAATCCAGCCCGGTTTCGCCCAGTGCAATCACCTGCTCTTCCGCCGCCAGACGGCGAAACTCTTCCACGTCATACGGCGTTTCCTGATTGAGCGGATGCACGCCGCAGGCCAGCGCGATGTTGTCGCGATCGCCGACCAGCTGTTTGATTTTGTAGTAATCCGGCAGCGTGGTGGCAATCGCCAGCATGAATTTCACATCCCGCGCCGCCGCTTTGGCAATCACATCATCCAGATCGCGGTGCTGGGTTTCATAATCAAGGCCATCAAGATGGCAGTGCGAATCAACAATAAACATAGATTTCTCTTTTACCCTTAGCCGACCGTCGCGGGAGACAGCAAACGTCCCCAGGCAAGCAGACGGTCGGTCAGAATCAGTTCACGATTAAGCGCCGCCACGTGCAGCAGCTGCTCGCGACACTGCAGCCACTGCTGCACGCTCGCATTCAGCGCGCTGCTGCTGAACTGCTGCGCCAGCTGCGTCACCACGTCCGGGCGATCGCCATTACTCAGCCAGTTGCTGGCGCCCTGCTGCACCTTCATCGCATCCACCAGTAGCGAAAGCAGCCAGCCGAGGCGAACCGCCACATCGTCGCTGTTGAGCGCCGGCAATAGCTGCAGAATATCGCCGCTCAGTGCGCTGTTCAGGCTGTCGCACAGCGTTTGCCGTGCCTGCCAGCGGTCCGGCTGTAATAAGGCCAGCGCCGCAGCCGGTGCACCGTTGCTCAGACGCAGCGCCGCGCGCAATATCGCTTCCGGCTGCGGCTGCTGTTTCTGCAGCCATTGCAGGCTGTGCGTCTCTTCCGGCGGCGACAGATGCCACGTCATACAGCGGCTGCGCAGCGTGGCCAGCAGTCGCGACGGCTCGCGCACGCTGAGGAAAAACCAGCAGTTGGCGGGCGGCTCTTCCAGCGTTTTCAGTAGCGCGTTGGCGGCGGCTTCGGTCAGTTGCGTCGCATCCGGCAGCCAGACAATTTTCGCGCCACCCTGCTGGGCAAAATGGTACAGCTTTTCACTGACGTCGCGAACCGCATCAATGCCGAGCGAGGCTTTTCCCTTTTCCGCTTCCAGCCGATACCAGTCCGGATGGGTGTGCGCCTGCATCAGCTGGCAGCCGTGACACTGACCGCAGCTTTTCAGTCCCTGCGGCTGCTGACACATCAGCCAGCGGCTGACGCCCCACACCAGCGCATCGTCGCCCATGCCCTCAATGGCCTGAATCAGCAGCGCATGATGTGCCTGTCCACTCTGATGGCGGGCAATGATCTGTCGGTACGGCTGGTTCAGCCACGGATACCAGTTCATGCCGCCTGACCTGCCAGCCACTGACGCAGCACGGCTTTAAGTGACGCTGTCACATTCTCAATCGGCTGTGTCGCATCGATGGTTTTGATGGTCGGATCGGCAGCAGCCAGCGCCTGATAGCGTTCGCGCGTGCGGGTAAAAAAGTTCAGCGACTCCTGCTCAATGCGATCCAGTTCGCCGCGCGCCCGGGCACGCTGCAGGCCAATCTCCGGCGTGACGTCGAGATAGAGCGTCAGGTCGGGACGAAAATCGCCCAGCACCGCATCACGCAGCGTGGTCATCAGTTGGGTGTCGAGCCCGCGGCCACCGCCCTGATACGCCTGCGACGAAAGATCGTGACGGTCGCCCACCACCCAGGCACCGCGTGCCAGCGCCGGTTTGATGACGTTTTCTACCAGCTGCACCCGTGCCGCATACAGCATCAGCAGCTCGGCTTTATCACTCACCTGTTCGCCATCAATGCCCTGTTTCACCAGCACGCGCAGCTGTTCGGCCAAAGGCGTGCCGCCCGGCTCACGGGTAAAGACCACGTCTTCAATACCCTGCTCATGCAGGACCGCAACCACCGCCTCACGCGCGGTGGTTTTGCCGGCGCCTTCCAGCCCTTCGATGACGATAAACTTACTTTTCATTTTTTTCCTTCATCGCCAGCCGGTAAACCTGCACGGCTTTATTATGACTGGCCAGATTGGTGGTAAAGGTGTGACCGCCTTTGCCATCCGCGACGAAATAGAGGTAATTGGTCTTCTCCGGATGGGCCGCCGCTTCCAGCGAGGCGCGCCCCGGCATGGCAATCGGTCCCGGCGGCAGACCGCTGATGGTATAGGTATTGTACGCGGTCGGGGTCTCAAGATCCTTGCGCGTCAGCGTACCGGTATAGCTGTCGCCCATTCCGTAGATCACCGTGGGATCGGTCTGCAGTTTCATACCGGTGCGCAGGCGATTGATGAATACCGAGGCAACGCGCGCGCGCTCTTCGCTGACGCCGGTCTCTTTTTCGATAATCGACGCCATGGTGACCATCTGCTGCGGTGTTTTATACGGCAGACTGGCCATCCGCCCCTGCCAGATCTCATCCACCAGCTTGTTCATGCGCGTGTGCGCCCGCTCCAGCAGTGCCACATCGCTGGTGTTGGCAGTATACAGATAGGTATCCGGATAGAAACCGCCTTCCAGCTGGCTGACATCAAGCTTAAGCGCAGCCGCAACGCTGGCAAATTCATCATCCGGCAGCGTGTGTTTAAGGTATGGCGCTTTACGCAGCTCAGCCAGCCACTCTTTCAGCCGGGAACCCTCGACAAAGCGCAGCGGAAATTGCGCCTCTTTGCCGCTGGCCAGCAACTGCAGTAGCTGGCGCACCGTCATGCCGGTCTCAAGGCGATACGTCCCGGCTTTGAAGTTAGCCAGATCGGGCTCCAGCTTCAGCAACGGGCCAAACCAGATGCTTTGCGGAATGATGTGCTGGCTCTCCAGCTGCGCTTCCAGCACCACGCGACCGCTGCCGGCCGGCAGGGTATACAGGGTTTCCTGGTGAATGGTTAATGGCGTCGCGGCAAAGCGTTTAATCTGCCAGTAGCTCAATGCGGCAGCCAGGCCAGCGATGACTACGGCGCCGGCAACTATTTTTTTCATTCGGGTCATGATGCTTCCATCGTCTGGCAACTGGCGAGCAGTTGCTGGTACAGCGTGCGTGCGGAAAAGATGACGTCGTCAATTTGCCGCACGGGTAATACTGGCATCAGCGCGTTACAGATCACCACTTCATCGGCGCTTAACACCGCCGACCGGCTGGCCTCTACCTGCTGGCAGTCGTGACCGGCCTGGGCCAGCTGCGCCAGCAAATAACGACGCATGATGCCATCAACGCCGGCCTGCGCGAGGCGCGGCGTGAAAATGGCCTCACCGCTGCGCCAGAATAAATTGGCCGCACAGCATTCCACTACCGTCCCGGCGGTGTCAAGCACCAGCGCTTCGTCAGCGTCGCACGCGTCCAGCTGCTGGCGAATCAGCACCTGCTCCAGCCGGTTGAGGTGTTTGATGCCGGCCAGCAGCGGGTTCTGCGCCAGCCGCACCGGGCTGGTCACCAGCCGCGCGCCCTGCTGCTGCAGCGTGGCGTAGTGCTGTGGCCAGGGTGCGAGCGCGATGATACGCGTGGGGTGCGTGCAGCCGGCGCGACTGTAGCCGCGTCCGCCCGCGCCGGGCGTCAGGATCACTTTGAGCACCGCTTCGCGCTGGCCCGCCGCCGCGCGGCGCATCTCTTCCGCCAGTAAGGCGCGATCCGGCGCGGCCATCAGCAAACGCTGGCAGCCGTCCTGCAGACGCTGCAGATGCGCCTCCAGCAGCTGGATACGGCCCTCTCTGACTGCCGCCGTGGTGAAACAGCCGTCACCAAACTGCACCGCGCGATCGCGGGCAGAAAGGGTGTCCTGTGCCACTCCGTTAATCCACATGCGCTTCTCCTCTGCCGCTGGCGTCAGCGTTGAATAGCACTGTGGCGCGTAACATTCCACGCCACTGCGTGACAAAATATAAAAAAGGCCCGCATTGCGGGCCTCTGTTCGGCTGGATAGCGCTTATACCTTGCGGAAGATCAGCGAGCCGTTGGTGCCGCCGAATCCAAAGGAGTTACACAGCGTGTACTCCAGTCCGCTGACCTGGCGCGCCGTGTGCGGCACAAAGTCCAGATCGCAACCTTCGTCAGGATTGTCGAGGTTGATGGTTGGCGGAACCGCCTGGTCGCGCAGCGCAAGAATCGAGTAAATCGCTTCTACCGCGCCCGCCGCACCCAGCAGGTGACCGGTCATCGATTTGGTCGAGCTGACCATTACGCTGTGCGCGGCCGCACCAAACACCGACTTCACCGCCTGCGCTTCGGCTTTGTCACCGGCCGGCGTTGAGGTGCCGTGCGCGTTAACATAGCCAATCTGCGCCGGGTCCAGCTGCGCATCACGCAGCGCGTTGACCATCGCTGCGGCTGCACCTGAACCGTCTTCCGGTGGAGATGTCATGTGGTAAGCGTCGCTGCTCATGCCGAAACCGACGATTTCCGCATAAATCTTCGCACCGCGTTTCTTCGCGCGTTCGTACTCTTCCAGTACCACAATACCGGCACCGTCGCCCAGCACGAAACCGTCACGATCTTTATCCCACGGACGGCTCGCCGCCTGCGGATTGTCGTTACGGGTAGAGAGCGCACGCGCCGCGCCGAAACCGCCCACGCCCAGTGGCGTACTGGCTTTTTCAGCACCGCCGGCCAGCATCACATCCGCGTCGTTGTACGCGATGATACGGGCAGCGTGACCAATATTGTGCACGCCAGACGTACAGGCGGTCGCAATCGAGATGCTCGGGCCTTTCAGGCCGTACATAATGGTCAGGTGGCCAGCGACCATGTTAACGATGGTTGAAGGCACAAAGAATGGGCTGATTTTGCGCGGACCGCCATTGACCAGCGAGGTATGGTTATCTTCGATCAAACCCAGACCGCCGATGCCGGAACCGATAGCCGCACCGATGCGTCCGGCATTCTCGTCGGTTACGACCAGACCGGAGTCCGCCATAGCCTGAATACCGGCCACAATGCCGTACTGGATGAAGTCATCCATCTTGCGTTGATCTTTGCGCGAGATGTATTCATCGCAGTTAAAATCTTTCACCAGACCCGCAAAACGCGTTGCGTAGGCACTGGTATCAAAATGGTCGATCAGGTTAATGCCGCTCTGACCGGCAAGGAGAGCACTCCAGGTAGACTCTACGGTATTGCCGACAGGAGACAACATGCCAAGACCGGTCACAACTACACGACGCTTAGACACGTTCGTCCTCCAGGGAGGGAAATAATGACGCTATGTGGGGCAAACATAAAACTCAGGCGGTCGAATGACCGCCTGAAGATATTCATTAACCTTTATGGTTATTGATATAGTCGATCGCTGCCTGAACGGTAGTGATTTTCTCAGCTTCTTCGTCTGGAATTTCAGTATCAAACTCTTCTTCCAGAGCCATTACCAGCTCAACGGTGTCAAGAGAATCTGCACCCAGGTCTTCAACGAAAGAAGCGCCGTTAACCACTTCGTCTTCTTTAACGCCCAGCTGCTCAGCTACGATTTTCTTAACGCGTTGTTCGATATCGCTCATACTATTTAATTTCCTATCAAAACTCGCTTTCGCGATGGTTTTCGTAGTGTATAAAATGTTGAAAAAGATGCAACAAAATCCCGGCTGGTCGAACCACGATTTTGCGTTATTCTGCGGTGTTTACCGCAGATAATGCAAATGATTTCGTGATTATCAGACCATGTACATGCCGCCATTGACGTGCAGCGTCTCACCCGTGATGTAGGCGGCTTCGTCAGAGGCTAAGAATGCAACAGCATTGGCAATCTCCTGCGGGTCGCCTAAACGACCTGCCGGCACTTCTGCCAGAATGCCCGAGCGCTGATCTTCGTTCAGTGCACGCGTCATGTCCGTCTCAATAAAGCCCGGAGCCACGACGTTTACGGTAATGCCACGTGACGCAACTTCTCGCGCCAGTGATTTGCTAAAGCCAATCAAACCTGCTTTTGCTGCCGCATAGTTTGCCTGACCCGCGTTACCCATGGTTCCAACTACCGAACCGATGGTAATGATACGGCCCACGCGCTTTTTCATCATGGCACGCATGACCGCCTTCGACAGGCGGAACACCGATGTCAGGTTGGTATCGAGGATATCCGCCCACTCATCGTCTTTCATGCGCATCAGCAGATTGTCACGCGTAATGCCTGCATTATTGACCAAAATGTCAACTTCGCCAAATTCGGCGCGAACTTTCTCGAGCACGCTCTCAATAGAGGCCGCATCGGTCACGTTCAGCAGCAGACCTTTGCCCTTGTCGCCGAGGTAAGCACTGATGGCTTCCGCGCCGCTTTCGCTGGTGGCAGTACCCACCACTTTTGCACCGCGTGCCGCCAGCGTTTCCGCGATGGCACGTCCGATACCGCGGCTGGCGCCGGTCACCAGCGCTACTTTACCTTCAAAGCTCATGATTTTCCTCTTATTCCTGGCCAAGCGCCGCAGCCAGTGACGACGGATCGTTCACCGCTGCAGCCGTCAGGCTGTCCACAATTCGTTTGGTCAGGCCGGTCAGCACTTTACCCGGACCGATTTCCAGCAGTTCAGTCACGCCCTGTGCAGCAATAAACTCAACCGCCTCAGTCCAGCGCACCGGGCTGTACAGCTGACGCACCAGCGCGCTGCGAATCGCCGCGGCGTCGCTTTCGCACTTAACGTCAACGTTATTGACCACCGGTACCGACGGCGCATTGAAGGTCACGCTTTCCAGCGCCACCGCCAGCTTATCCGCCGCAGGTTTCATCAGCGCGCAGTGTGACGGCACGCTGACCGGCAGCGGCAGCGCGCGCTTGGCACCGGCCGCTTTACAGGCGGCACCAGCACGTTCAACCGCTTCTTTATTGCCGGCGATAACCACCTGACCCGGCGAGTTGAAGTTGACCGGCGAAACCACCTGGCCCTGCGCGCTCTCTTCACAGGCTTTGCGAATTGCCGCGTCGTCGAGACCGATAATCGCCTGCATCGCACCGGTGCCTTCCGGCACCGCTTCCTGCATCAGTTTGCCACGCAGTTCAACCAGCTTGATGGCGTCAGCAAAATTCAGCACGCCCGCACACACCAGCGCAGAGTATTCACCGAGGCTGTGTCCGGCCATCAGCGCAGGCTGTGCGCCATTTTTGCTCTGCCAGACGCGATAAATCGCGACTGAGGCTGCCAGCAGTGCCGGCTGGGTCTGCCAGGTTTTGTTCAGCTCTTCAGCCGGGCCCTGCTGGACCAGCTGCCATAAGTCGTAACCCAGCGCGTCAGAAGCTTCACGGAAAGTGGCTTCAACCTGTGGATTTTCCGCTGCCAGATCGGCCAGCATGCCGACGGTCTGCGATCCCTGTCCCGGGAAAACAAAAGCAATTTGCGTCATCTTGCGTTCCTGTCAATCAAAAGCGAACCAGCGCCGAGCCCCAGGTGAAACCGCCACCAAAGGCCTCGAGCAAAATCAGGTGTCCGGGCTTGATGCGGCCATCACGTACCGCTTCGTCCAGCGCGCTTGGCACCGACGCTGCCGAGGTGTTGCCGTGTCGATCCAGCGTCACCACCACTTTATCCATGCCCATGCCGAGCTTTTTGGCGGTGGCGCTGATGATGCGCAGGTTGGCCTGATGCGGCACCAGCCAGTCAAGCTGTTCACGATCGAGATTATTCGCCTGTAGCGTTTCATCGACGATATGCGCCAGCTCAGTGACCGCGACCTTAAACACTTCGTTGCCGGCCATGGTGAGGTAAGCCGGCTCATCCTGATGCGCGCGATCCTGGTACGGCAGCGTCAGCAGCTTACCGTAGCGGCCATCGGCATGCAGATGCGTGGAGAGGATGCCCGCTTCTTCGCTTGCGCCGAGCACCACGGCACCCGCGCCATCACCAAACAGGATGATGGTGCCGCGATCGTCAGGATCGAGGGTGCGAGCCAGCACATCCGCGCCGATCACCAGCGCGTGCTTCACCGCACCGTTTTTGATGTATTGATCGGCCACGCTCAGCGCATAGGTAAAGCCGGCACAGGCGGCTGCGAGATCGAAGGCGGCGCAGTCGTTGATTTCCAGCATCTGCTGGATCATGCACGCTGAGCTCGGGAAGGCATGGCTGGAAGAGGTGGTTGCCACGATGATCAGGCCAACGTCGCTGGCAGCTACGCCCGCCATTTCCAGCGCACGCTGGGCAGCGGTGAAGCCCATGCTGGCCACCGTTTCATCCGGTGCCGCAATGCGACGTTCACGAATACCGGTCCGGGTGACAATCCACTCGTCCGAAGTCTCCACCATTTTTTCCAGGTCCGCGTTGCTGCGAACCTGCTCAGGCAAATAGCTGCCCGTACCGATAATTTTGGTAAACATCTACGCTTTGTCACTCCTGGCTAATACAGCGTCAAGGCGCGCGGCAATTCTCTCGGGAACTTGCTTGCGCACCGCCTGCTCTGCCTGTTCTATCGCCACGGCAAACGCGCGTTGATTCGCCGCGCCGTGGCTCTTGATCACTGTCCCGCGCAATCCTAACAGACAAGCGCCATTGTACTGGTCGGGGTTGAGATGACCGAAACGTTTAGCCAGACGCTTTTGGATCCAGCGTCCCAGCCATTTCAGCCACCAGGCCCGTTTTTTTCCTTCACCTGACGATTTGAGCAGAGAAAGAAACATTCTTACCACGCCTTCCATGGTCTTCAACGTGACATTACCCACGAAGCCATCACAGACCAGCACATCCGTCTTGCCGGTGAGGAGATCGTTCCCCTCAAGGTAACCAATATAGTTGATCTGCGGCGAGGCCCGCAGCACCGCCGATGCGGCGCGGATCGTCTCCAGCCCTTTCGTCTCTTCCTGACCGATGTTGAGCAGCGCGACGCGCGGCTGGCTGATTTCCAGCACTTCTTCCGCCATCACCGCACCCATCACTGCAAACTGCACCAGCATTTCACTGTCGGAATCGACGTTAGCGCCCAGATCCAGCACCACCGTCTTGCCGTGCTGCTGATGCGGCAGCACGGTCATCAACGCCGGACGCTCAATGCCATCCAGCGGCTTCAGTAATAATTTTGCCAGGCCCATCAGCGCACCGGTATTGCCGGCACTGACGCACGCCTGCGCTTTCCCCTCTTTCACCAGCTCTAACGCCACGCGCATGGAGCTGCCGCGGCTGTTACGAATCGCCTGCGAGGGTTTGGCATCACTTGCAATAACCGATTCGGCAGGGATTACCTGCACACGCCCCAGTAACGAGGAATCCGCTTTGGCAAGAAATGACGAGATGATGTCGGGATCGCCGACCAGAAGAAGAACCAGCTGCGAATGAGAGGCCAGTGCCTGCAAGGCTGCAGGCACTGTCACGCAGGGACCGAAGTCCCCGCCCATGGCATCAACTGCCAGGGTCAAACGTGTCAAGGTATCGCCTTGCGTAACCGCAAAGAATTACTTGGTGATAACCTTGCGACCGCGGTAGTAACCATCCGCAGTGATATGGTGACGCAGATGAGTTTCACCAGAAACTTTATCTACTGACAGAGTGGTAGTGGTCAGCGCATCGTGCGAACGACGCATACCACGCTTAGAACGGGTTGGTTTATTCTGTTGTACGGCCATGGACCTTACTCCTATTACTTACGCTTTAAACTGGCTAATACGGCAAATGGGTTTGGTTTTTCCGCCTCTTCAGGCAGCTGGCCAAAGACCATGTCCGCGTCGGACACTTCACAGTGTTCAGAATCATGCACCGGAACGACCGGCAGCGCGAGGATGAGTTCATCTTCGATCACCGCCAGCAGGTCGATTTCACCGAAATCGTTGACATCGACCGGCTCGTAGGCTTCCGGCAGTGCCTCGGCCTGCTCATCAGAAGAGACAGGACTGAAGCAATAGCTTACGTGCACAGCATGCGGGAACGGTTGGTTGCAGCGTTGACATAACAACGTTACCTGCACATCGGCTGTTCCTTGCAGAACCGCGAGGCGCTGGTTGTCAACCGCAAACGACATGGCACATTCCACATCACTGTCCACACTCACGACCGTTTCGGCCAGGCGCGCCACCAATTCAGGTGCGTAAACACCGTGATAATCCAGGCGTTTTTGCGCGGCGCGGACCGGATCGAGCGTCAGGGGTAATTTTACCTTTTGCATAGGGCGCGCATATTAACTTTGTAACGTCATAGAGTCAAAGAAAAAGGCCGGTTTACAGCATCTTTCACCCGTTAGTCGCATCCAGTGCGGCGCATAGTTTAAAATGCCTGTCATCTTTACGCTATCACTTCTGCAAAAAAATGATGACACCGCTGGTTTTAGCCTCAACCTCTCCGTTCCGTCAGGCGCTGCTACGCAAGCTCGGCCTGCCGTTTATCACTGCCGCCCCTGAAAGCGATGAAACGCCGCTGCCGGGAGAAGCCGCGCCGCAGCTGGTGCAGCGTCTGGCCATCGCCAAAGCGCAGGCGCTGGCCGCGCGCTATCCTGCGCACTGGATCATTGGGTCCGATCAGGTCTGTGTACTGGACGGCCGCTTCGCCGGCAAGCCGCATACCGCAGAGAACGCCTGCCAGCAGCTGGCGCTGGCGAGCGGCAAAGCCATTACCTTTTACACCGGCCTGGCGCTGATTCACCCCGCCAGCGCGCAGCAGCATGTGCTGTGTGAACCCTTTACCGTGCATTTTCGGCAACTGAGCGCGGCAGAGATCGCGCGCTACGTCGAGCTGGAGCAGCCGCTGCAGTGCGCCGGCAGTTTCAAAAGTGAGGGACTGGGGATTTGTCTGTTCGAACGGCTGGAGGGGCGCGATCCCAATAGCCTGATTGGCTTACCGCTGATCGCGCTGAATGGCCTGTTAAGGCAGGCGGGCATCAACCCGCTGGGCTGATGCCACGCTGTCAGGCTTTTTTCTGCTGGCGCAGCTGGGACAGGCAGTGCTTCAGTGCCTTATCCAGCGGCGCTTCCATACGCAGGCTTTCGCCGGTGTTGGGATGGGTAAACGTCAGCGCGGCAGCATGCAGGAACAGCCGCGCCAGACCGGTTGGTGCCAGCTGGCGATCGAATTCGCGATCGCCATAACGATCGTCAAAGGCAATCGGGTGTCCGCCATGCAGGGTATGCACGCGAATCTGATGCGTACGTCCGGTCACCGGACTGGCTTTAACTAATGTCGCCAGGCCAAAACGTTCTTCAACTTTAAAGCGCGTTTCTGACGGCTTGCCCTCAGCGCTGACCCGCACCACGCGCTCGCCGCTTTGCAGTATATTTTTCAGCAGCGGTGCCTGGACCACTTTCAGGTGCGATGGCCAGTCGCCGCGCACCAGCGCCAGATAATCCTTCTGCATGCCCTTCTCACGCAGCTGCTCGTGCAGCGAACGCAGCGCCGAGCGCTTCTTCGCCACCAGCAAAATGCCGGACGTGTCACGATCGAGACGGTGCACCAGTTCAAGGAAACGCGCCTCCGGGCGCAGCGCGCGCAGCCCTTCAATCACGCCGAAGCTCAGCCCGCTGCCGCCGTGCACCGCGGTGCCGGACGGTTTGTTCAGCACCAGCAGATAATCGTCTTCATACAGAATGCACGACTCCAGCGCCGCTACTTTATCCAGTTTGGGCGACACAGCCTGCTCTTCACGCTCGGCCACGCGCACCGGCGGCACACGCACTTCGTCGCCGTCTTCCAGCTTATATTCAGGTTTTACGCGCTTCTTATTCACCCGCACCTCGCCTTTACGCAGGATGCGGTAAATCATGCTTTTCGGCACCCCTTTCAACTGGGTGCGCAAAAAGTTATCAATGCGTTGACCGGCATTTTCAGCCGTGATGGCGACAAACTGTACGCCGGGGTTCTCTGTTTTCATGGCGGCGATTCTAAATAGTGTCCCCGGATAGCGCCACCCCTTTTTCTGTGCTTAACTCTGACTTTATCGCCGCGTTACGCGGCCAGAATGCTGGCTTTTTCAACGATGCGATGATTACCCCTGCAAATGAACAGGTTAAGGATGAACAAACTTCACAGCTCGGTAAAAGTCGCCTTGCTATAAGTTGCTAAGCAATGGAATAATGCAGAGGTTTCTGTCCTGGAAAGAGTCAGGCAGGAAAAAGAGCGAAATTAAGGTATTTTGCCGGATGAAACGGACACGCAGCAATGGCGTAAGACGTGATGTTTAATCAGGCACTTAGCGGGCTGCGGGTTGCGGCCTGGACGACAGACTGGGATGTGTGGATTTTTGAATACTCTGTAGCACTTCCACCTTCAGGCGCTGGTTTTCCTTATGAAAAACAGGCCACCGACAAGATTTGCGCCCCTTTAGCCGCCGACAACCGTGAGGTTGACGTCAGTGCATGCAGACACGGGGCCATCGGTTGATTCTCGTCCAGGGTAACGATGCCCGCAGCTTTATCACTCATGTGAGAATAACGAGTAAGTCACGATGAAAAGAATGTTAATCAACGCAACTCAGCAGGAGGAGTTGCGCGTTGCCCTTGTTGACGGACAACGTCTGTACGATCTGGATATCGAAAGCCCCGGACACGAGCAGAAAAAAGCCAACATCTACAAAGGTAAAATCACCCGTATTGAACCCAGCCTCGAAGCTGCGTTTGTTGATTACGGTGCCGAGCGTCACGGTTTCCTCCCTCTGAAAGAAATTTCCCGCGAATACTTCCCTGCTAATTACAACGCGCATGGCCGTCCGAACATCAAAGATGTGCTGCGTGAAGGCCAGGAAGTGATCGTACAAATCGATAAAGAGGAGCGCGGTAATAAAGGGGCAGCACTGACCACCTTTATTTCGCTGGCCGGTAGCTATCTGGTGCTGATGCCCAACAACCCGCGCGCTGGCGGCATTTCCCGCCGTATCGAAGGTGACGACCGTACCGAGCTGAAAGAGGCGCTGTCAGCGCTGGAGCTGCCGGACGGCATGGGCCTGATCGTGCGTACTGCTGGCGTTGGCAAATCTGCCGAATCGCTGCAGTGGGATCTCAGCTTCCGTCTGAAGCACTGGGAAGCCATCAAAAAAGCCGCAGACAGCCGCCCGGCACCGTTCCTGATTCATCAGGAAAGTAACGTGATTGTGCGCGCCTTCCGCGACTACCTGCGTCAGGATATCGGTGAAATCCTTATCGATAACCCGAAAGTGCTGGAGCTGGCGCGTCAGCACATCGCCGCGCTCGGTCGTCCGGACTTCAGCAGCAAAATCAAACTGTACACCGGTGAAATTCCGCTGTTCAGCCATTACCAGATCGAATCGCAGATTGAATCGGCGTTCCAGCGCGAAGTGCGTCTGCCGTCCGGCGGTTCTATCGTTATCGACAGCACCGAAGCGCTGACCGCCATCGATATCAACTCCGCCCGCGCTACACGCGGTGGCGATATCGAAGAGACCGCCTTCAACACCAACCTGGAAGCCGCCGACGAGATTGCCCGTCAGCTGCGTCTGCGCGACCTCGGTGGTCTGATTGTTATCGACTTCATCGATATGACACCTGTGCGCCATCAGCGCGCCGTGGAAAACCGTCTGCGTGAAGCGGTACGTCAGGATCGGGCGCGTATCCAGATCAGCCACATTTCACGCTTTGGTCTGCTGGAGATGTCGCGTCAGCGCCTCAGCCCGTCACTGGGTGAGTCCAGCCATCACGTCTGCCCGCGCTGTAGCGGTACCGGCACCATTCGTGATAACGAATCGCTGTCGCTGTCGATCCTGCGTCTGATTGAAGAAGAAGCGCTGAAAGACAACACCAAAGAAGTGCACGCCATTGTGCCGGTTCAGGTGGCCTCTTACCTGCTGAACGAAAAACGTGAAGCGGTCAGTGCCATTGAGAAACGTCAGGGCGGCGTGCGTGCCATTATCGTGCCAAACGATCAGATGGAAACGCCGCACTACTCGGTGCTGCGCGTACGCAAAGGTGAAGAGACGCAGACCCTCTCCTATCACCTGCCGAAACTGCATGAAGCCGAGATGGCGCTGCCATCGGAAGAAGAGCACGCTGAGCGTCGTCGTCCGGAGCAGCCTGCACTGGCCGCCTTCGTGATGCCGGATGCACCACCGGCTCCGGTTGAAGTAAGTGAAGAGAGCCAGCCGGCAGCGGTTGACGTCAAAGCCAAACCGGCGGTCGCAGCACCCGCGACCGTCAGCACCGGTTTTGTTGCGCGCCTGCTGGGTGGCCTGAAAAAACTGTTTGCTGGTGATGCCCCCGCCGCGGCCCCTGCTGAAGAGAAGACCGAAGCGAAAACGGCTGACGGTGAGAATACGCAGCAGCGTGGTGAGCGTCGTAACAATCGTCGCAACAACAACAATCGCCGCGAGCGCACGCCGCGTAACGGTGAGCATGCGCAGAGCCGTGAAGGCCGTGAGCCACGTGAAGCGCGCGAGCCGCGTGAACCCCGTGAGCCTCGTGAAGCCCGCGAGCCACGCGATCAGGATAACCGCCGTAACAAGCGTCAGAATGACGCGCGCGGTGAGCGTCCGGCGCTGACTGAAGAGCAACTGCAGCAGCGTGATGAGCAGCAGCAACAGCGTCGCGAACAGCGTGCTGAGCGCCAGCGTCGTCGTCAGGAAGAGAAACGTGCGCAGCAGGAACCACAAGTTGCTGAGCAGGTGCCTGTTGTTGATAGCGTTGATGACAGCGTTGCGCAGGAAGACGAACGCGTTCAGGTTATGCCGCGTCGCAAACAGCGCCAGCTCAGTCAGCGCGTGCGCGTAGGTGACAACGCTGACGCGATGCCTGCTGAGCTGCCTGCCGCTGCCGTTACTGAAGCGGTGCAGGAAAACAGCCAGCGCGCCCAGTTGAAAGAGCAAGTTGAAACCGCTCAGGATGAGCAGGATGACAGCGAGAACCGTGACGGGGCCAACATGCCGCGCCGTTCACGTCGCTCACCGCGTCATCTGCGCGTCAGCGGTCAGCGTCGTCGTCGCTATCGTGACGAGCGTTACCCTACGCAGTCTGCGATGCCGCTGGAAACAGCAGCTGCCTCACCAGAGATGGCGTCAGGTAAAGTGTGGATCACCTATCCGGTCACGCAGACTCACGAGCACTTCACTTCTAACCAGGCGCTGAACGAAATGCCAGACTATGGCTATCAGGATGCCGCTCCGGCGGAAGAACTGCCTGTGGCTGTCGAAGCCGCTGCCGTGGCACAGCCAGAAACGCCAGCGCCAGAAGTGGTGCATCAGGCTGAACCGCAGGCGCACACTGAGGTGCCGGTGGTGAATACTGATGACCTGACGCCAGTGGCGGCACCGGTTGATCACCAGCCAGCAGTGATTTCCGCAGCCGATGAAGCAGTTGCACAGGAAACCGCAGCAGAAGCGCAACCGGCTGTTACGCCTGCCGAAGAGACGCCGCCAGTGGTTACCGAAGTGGTTACCGAAGCGGTTAGCGCAGCGGAACAGGCTCCGATCGAGGTGTCACCCGCAATCGAAGCGCAGGTAGAAGAAGTGCTGTCCGCGCCGGTAGCGGCCGAAGCACCTGTCGCGCCGGTCACCGAACCGCACGCACCGGTTGCCGCCCGTGATACCGGGGTCAGCCATGCTGAGACCCGCTTCAAGCATCACGCTACGGCACCGATGACCAAAGCACCGGCACCGGCATGGGAACCTGAGCCCGTGCGCCACAGTGACTGGGTCCGTCCGGCCTTCAACTTTGAAGGACGCGGTTCAGCCGGTGGTCACAGCGCCACGCATCAGGCTACCGCACCGGCTACCCGTCCGGAAAGCGCGTAAGCCTCTGCTGTAGCACTACCGTCTCCAAACCCCGGCTGGTCCGGGGTTTTTTATTGCCCGCATTCTCCCCTCCCCACCTGACTGAACACCCTGATTACAAGCCAAAAAAAATCCCACGGCCCTCGCAGGCAGTGGGAAAAACTAAGCGTACCCGGTTTAAGTACGCTCAAACAGTCAGGTTTATTTATTCATCTGGAACAGCGACATCTTCGACATATCGCTAAAGGTGGTGTACGACGCCTGCAGCAGCTGCTGCTGCATGGTGTAGGTAGAAATGGCTTCGGTGTAATCGACGTTAACCAGCGTGCTCATCTGATCTTTCAGCGTCACCTTGCGGTCGTCACCTTTTGCATCCAGCGTATCCAGTTCGTCCAGCTGGGTACCAATCTCAGAACGCACCGCCAGCACATTGTTCAGCGAGTTGCTGAAGCCACGGTTGGCCTTGTCCATCGCCGCGCTGAAGGTCTGTTTAGTGGCATCGTCAGCGTCATTCTGCGGCACTTTCAGCGCCGCAATGGCGTCATCCAGCATATCGAACAGGTTAGTCTGGCTGGCGCTGCCATCCGGCTCCGGCTTGGCGTTGCTGGTCAGCTGGTCAAAAATTGAATTACCGGTATGGCCCACCGTCATGGTGCGTTCGCTGTCAACTTTCTGGGTGATCGCGTCGCTGCCACCGCTATAGATGATTTTACCGCTGGCATCTTCGGTGAACGGCGGCTTGTCGGACGCATAGCCGGCAAACAGGTAGCGGCCGTTCCCGTCTTTGCTGTTGGCCAGGTTGAGCAGCTGCGAGCGAATGCCCTCCAGCTGGGTAGCATAAGACGCGCGGTCATCGTCACTCAGCGAGCCGTTACCGGCGCTGATCAGCGTGGATTGCGCCGACTGAATCGCCGTCGTGACATCACTCAGCGTGCTCTCTTCCAGCGACAGTCCCTGATTCGCGAACGAACGCGCCAGCGCGAACTGGCTGTCGCGCGCCTGCGTCTGCGACAGCACTACGGCGCGCGAAGCGGCGATCGGATCGTCAGACGGATTGGTCACGCGGCGACCGGTTGACAGTTGTTCACCCGCTTTCAGCCAGGAGGATTGCGCGTCAGTGACGCCGCGCACCTGCTGGTCGAAAATCATATTGGTACTGAGTCTCATCGGTCAGGCCTCCCGTATTAACCGCGAATGCTCATCAGAGCATCGAAAATGGTATTGGCGGTTTGCAGTACCTGCGCGTTCGCCATGTAAAATTGCTGATATTTGCTCAGGTTGGCGTACTCTTCGTCGAGGTTTACGCCAGAAACCGACTGCTGACGTTCGGTCAGCTGCGTCACCACGCCCTTCTGGGTGGTAGCGGCGGTTTCGAGGTTTTTGGTTTTGTTGCCGACGGTGCTCACCAGGCTGGCATAACCCTGCGCCAGCGTGGCGTTACCGTTAATCAGTTTGGCATCCTGCAGGTCCAGCAGCTTTTGCGCGTTACGGTTATCGCTGGCGCCACCCGCAGCCGAAGCTGCCGCGATCTGCGATTCACTGGTGATAGCCACTGACATGCCGCTAATCACATCCTGCACCGGTTTGACCACGAAGCTGTCTTTGGCGTTAGCCGTTCCATTTACCGTTAATGACAGTCCGTCAAAGCTCATGGTGGTATTACCGGCACCATCGCTGCCCATGGTCGGCGTCACTTTCACGTTGTCCGAAAGACGCGTCACCGACCAGTTGCTGCCGTCATAGCTGACGCTGTAGTTAGAGGCTTTCATCGCCCCGGTATCGGTCCAGCTGGCACTGACGGTAGCGGCTGAGGTGTTTTTGCTGTTGGTCACCACTGTCGGGCTACCAATATTGAAGAAGTTGATGCCGGTGTTGCCTTTGCTGTCATAGCCCTGGCTGTGCACCTGGTTGAAGCTGGTGGTGAATGCCGCTGCCAGCTGCCCGAGCTGGTTCTGCGCGTTATCCAGATCCTGGGTACGGAACGCCAGCAGGCCCCCGAGCGAACCGGTGGTCAGCGTTTTTTCCGGGATCTCAACGTTACCGGCCTGCTTATCGACATAGCCCACGGTAATGCGCGACGCATCGCTGCTGGAAGGCATGGCGATCAGCGAGGTGGTTTTGCTGCCGTTGACCAGCGTGGTGTTGCCCATCGAGACGATATAGTTACCGTCCTGCTGCGACACGTTTACGCCGACCAGGCCATTCAGGTTATTAACCAGCTGATCGCGCTGATCGAGCAGGTCGTTAGGCGCAGAGCCGCCGCCGGTGGTCAGCTTGGCGATCTGCGTGTTGAGATCGGCAATCTGGCTGGAGTAAGTGTTGATCTGCTCGACGCTGGCTTTGATGTCCGTATTGACGCTGTTTTGCATGCTGGTCAGATACTGTGCGGTGGTCTGGAACTGGTTTACCAGTCCCTGCGCATAGCTCAGCATAGACTGACGCGCAGAAGGATCGTCCGCGTTACTCACCACGTTCTGCACGTTAGTGAAAAAGCTCTGAATCGAGTCAGACAGGCTGGTGGTCGACGTCGACAGCAGATCATCAATATTCGAAATCTGGTTGTACTGTGAATTGACCGCGCTGTAGTTGGCGCTGTTACCGCGCAGCTGGGCGGTAATAAACTCATCGTATTCACGCTGCACGCCGGTCACGTTGACGCCGTTGCCATAATAGTTGCTGCCCTGCAGCGTACTGTTGGCCTGCGACAGCAAAATCGTCTGGCGCGAATAACCGGCCACGGTGTAATTACTGATGTTGTTACTGGTGGTGCTTAATGCGGCCTGTGCGGCGCTCAGCCCGCTCATCGCGGAGTTAATTATGCTGGACATCTCGGTTCCTTTTTCCCGTTAACCGGGCTGGCAGTCATCAGTGCGATTGCGCGGGCCACAACGCCCGCGGCATGTGAAGGTTATCGGCGTGCTTAAGCGAAACTTGAGCGGAAAAATCAGAACAGGTCGGTGAAATCCTGGCTGTAAGCCTTAACCACTTTTTCGCCCATGTTTTTGAATTGCTGGATCATTCCTACCAGTTTCTGCGCATATTTCGGGTCAGTCGCGTAGCCAGCCGCCTGCAGCGCGCGCGCGCCCTGCTCGGCGCTTGGTGCATTCGCCACCGCCGCATAACGCGGGTTACTGGAAATCAACCGCACGTAGTCGCTGAGCGCTTCGAAATAGGAGCCATAAACGCGGAAGGTGGCGCGCACTTTCTTCGCTTCACCGCCCTCGTATTCCGTGGTCATGATGTCGGTGGTTTCGCCCTTCCAGTCGCCGCTGGCTTTGATCCCGAACACGTTGTAGCTCGGCTTGCCGTCGCGCGTCAGGATCTGCCGCTGGCCCCAGCCGGACTCCAGTGCCGCCTGCGCCAGAATCAGATGGTGAGGAATGCCGCTCTGCTGGCTGGCCACTTTCGCCGGCTGCGCCAGCTGGGCGATAAACTCATTGCTGTCACCCGGCAGGCTGGCCGGCGAGACCGGCAAACGCGGCACCGCTTTACGCACCATCTGCTCCAGCTGCGTGGGCGCCATGCTGCTATAGATGAAGCTGTTATCCAGCTTCATCGGCACGGTACCGGCGCTTTCGTCCGGTGCCTGCGCCGGCTGCATCTGTTTGACAATGGTGTCGGCCAGACCCAGCCCGCGCTTACCGATTTCCTGCGCAATCTGCTGATCGTAAAGCGAGGTGTAAAGCCGCGTCTGATCGTTGCTCAGCATGCCATCCTGCGGCAGCGCTTCACGCATGCTCTTCAGCATCATCTGCACGAACATCCCTTCGACCTGCTTCGCCACCTGCAGCGCTTTGCCTTTCGGGTCAACGGCAGCCTGGCGTTTCAGTTCGTTCAGCGAGCGGCTGTCATACGCCGCGTTCATCAGCGATTGCGTATCGGTCATCAGATAATTTCCAGCTTCGCGCGCAGGCAGCCCGCGCTCTCCATCGATTGCAGAATCGACATCAGCTCAATCGGTGTCGCACCCAGCGCATTCAGCGCCCGCACTACGTTGTTCAGGTTGGCACTGGCGTTAACCCGCTGTAGCGCGCCGCCGCTCTGGCGCAGATCGATCTGCGTTTGCGTGGTGGCAACCGTCTGACCACCGGCAAACGGCGTATCCGGCTGGCTGACGTTCTGCTGCTGATTAACCGTGACCGACAGGTTGCCCTGCGCCACCGCACAGGTGTTGAGCGTCACTTCGCGATTCATCACCACCGAACCGGTGCGCGAGTTAATGATCACTTTGGCGTCTTCCAGCGGCACCGACACGTCGATGTTCTGGATCTCCGCCAGCAGACGTACCTGCGAGCTGTTATTCGGCGACACGCGGATTTGCACGGTACGGGCGTCCAGCGGCAGCGCTGACCCCACGCCACGGCTGTTGATGGCATCAGCAATGCGCTGCGCCATGGTGAAATCTTCGTTGTTAAGCTGCAGGTTGATGGTGTTCTGGCTGCCGAAGTTGCTCTGCAGCTCACGCTCGACGGTGGCGCCACCGGTAATGCGGCCGCCGTTGAGCTGGTTAACCTGCACGCTGCTGCCGCCGGCCGAGGCACCCGCCCCGCCGACCAGAATGTTACCCTGCGCCAGCGCGTAAACCTGGTTATCGACGCCCTTCATTGGCGTCATCAGCAGCGTACCGCCGCGCAAACTTTTGGCGTTACCCAGTGAGGACACCACCACGTCAACCGTCTGTCCCTGACGGGCAAACGACGGCAGTTTGGCGGTGACCATCACCGCCGCCACGTTTTTCAGCTGCATGTTGGTGCCGGCAGGCACGGTGATGCCCAGCTGCGACAGCATGTTACTCACCGTTTGCGTGGTGAACGGCGTCTGGGTGGTCTGGTCACCGGTGCCGTCAAGGCCAACCACCAGACCGTAACCAATCAGCTGGTTATCGCGTACGCCCTGCACGCTGGTGAGATCGCGGATGCGATCGGCCTGCGCCATCAGGCTGCTGATGCCGAGCAACAGGCCCAGGCCCAAACGCAGCAGTGTAGTGTTTTTCATCATGACCTCTTACATCGGCGAGACGTTCAGGAAGAAGCGCTGGAACCAGCCCATGGTCTGCGCCTCATTGATATAACCGTTACCGACGTACTCAATACGTGCATCGGCGACCTGCGTTGACAACACCGCGTTGCTGGCGCTGATGGTGCGCGGGTTCACTACGCCAGAGAAGCGAATGAATTCGGTGCCCTGGTTGATTTCAATCTGTTTCTCGCCGACCACGCGCAGGTTGCCGTTCGACAGCACCTGGTTAACGGTGACGGTGATGGTGCCGGTAAAGGTGTTGTTGGCGGTCGCGCCACCTTTGCCAGCGAAATCGTTTTTGCCGTTGGCATCAAGCGCGGCTTTTTCGCCGCCGGCGCCCACCAGTCCGGCCAGGCCGGTTGGGATGGCGCTCAGGCCAAAGCTGTTGCTGCCGTCGCGGCTGGCATTGGCTGAAGAGCTTTTGCTGGCGCTGACGTTTTCCTGCAGCGTAATGGTCAGGGTGTCACCAATGTTACGTGGACGACGATCCTCAAACAGCGGCTGATAGCCGTAGTTGAGCGGCGCCACGCCCTGAAAAATGGAACCGTTCACCACCGGCGGTGCGGATGGCGTCGGCTCAGCCGTCGTCGCACCCTGTACCAGTGGCGTGCGCGGCACCAGCGCACAACCGTTAAGGGTCAGTAGCAGCGTGGCTACTAACCAATGCCCAGGCTTGAGAATCACTTGCTTCGCCACGGAGTTCTGACCTTTTTCATGTTCTTAATCGGGCCAGACGCGCTGGCCCAACGATCCCGGCATTACAGCTGGGTTAACTTCTGCAGCATCTGATCGGAGGTGCTGATCGCTTTGCTGTTGATCTCATAAGCGCGCTGCGTCTGAATCATGGTCACCAGCTCTTCCGCCACGTTGACGTTGGAGGTTTCCACGTAACCCTGATACAGCAGACCGGCCCCGTTCTGGCCCGGCGTGCTTTCGGTTGGTGCGCCAGAAGCCTGGGTTTCCTGATAGAGGTTTTCCCCGACGCTATCCAGTCCGGCATCGTTCATGAAGGTGCTGAGCGTCAGCTGGCCAACCTGCGCCGGCTGCGTCTGCCCCTGCTGTGTCACCGTCACCACGCCGTCACGCGCAATGGTGATGCTGGTGGCATTCGCCGGAATAGTGATGCCTGGCTGCACCGGGAAACCGGCGTTGGTCACCAGCTGGCCGTTCTGGTCCACCTGGAAAGAGCCGTCGCGGGTATACGCCGACGTACCGTCCGGCATCTGCACCTGAAAATAGCCCTGACCGTTGATCGCCACATCTTTTGAGTTGCTGGTCTGCGACAGGTTGCCCTGGTTGTGCAGACGTTCGGTGGTCACCGGACGCACACCGGTACCGATCTGCAGGCCCGACGGCAGCGTCGTCTGTTCTGACGACTGCGCACCCGGCTGACGCAGGGTCTGGTACATCAGGTCTTCGAACACCGCGCGTGAACGCTTAAAGCCGTTAGTGCTGACGTTCGCCAGGTTGTTGGCGATGACGTCCATGTTGGTCTGCTGTGCGTCAAGACCGGTTTTCGCGATCCATAAAGAACGAATCATTGTGTTTTCCTTAAGCCTTAGCTGCTCATATTGAGTAGCTGATTAGCCCGCTGTTCGTTTTCATCGACGTTGGAGATCACTTTCATCTGCATCTCGAAACGTCGGGCGTTGGCGATCATGTCGACCATGGTTTCCACGGGCTTCACGTTGCTGCCCTCCAGCACGCCCGGCATCACCTGCACGGTCGCGTCATTCGGCAGCGCCGCGCCGCGCTGTGCCTGAGTGGCGGCGCTGGGACGGAACATGCCGTCATCACCGCGCGTCAGCTCCTGGCCTGTGGCACGTACCAGCTTCAGCCGTCCGAGCTGCACCGTGGCGTTCGGCGCGTCACCGGCGTTCAGCGCGGTGATGGAGCCGTCAGCGGCAATGGTCAGTTGCGCGCCCTGCGGCACGGCAATCGGACCGCCATCGCCCATCACGGGATTGCCCTGAATGGTCAGCTGGCCGGTCGGGCTGATCTGCATGTTACCGTTGCGGGTATAAGCTTCGCTGCCGTCAGCGGTACGCACCGCCAGCCAGCCATCCTGCTGCACCGCCACATCGAGCGGACGCTCGGTGTAATCGAGCGAGCCCTGCGACATATCGGCACCCGGCGTCGAAGCGGCGACCAGCGTACGTGTTGGCAGCGACCAGCCGTTGACCGGCACCGCGCGCAGCGCATTGAGCTGAGCGCGAAAGCCCGGCGTCGAGGCGTTGGCGAGGTTGCTGGCGGTGACAGACTGTTGCTCCATCGTCTGACTGGCCGCGCCCATCGCGGTATATATTGCGTGATCCATAAAGCAATCCCGTTAGCGTATTAACGAAGGTTGACCAGGGTGTTAAGAATCTGGTCCTGCGTTTTGATGGTCTGGCTGTTGGCCTGATAGTTACGCTGGGCAACGATCATATTCACCAGCTCTTTACTCAGGTCGACGTTGGACGCTTCCAGCGCGCCGGAGGTCAGGTTGCCGTAGGTACCGGTGCCTGCCAGACCGACTGCCGCCTGGCCCGAGGAGTTGGTTGCCGACCAGACGTTATCGCCTTCGGACTTCAGCCCTTCCGGGTTAGAGAAACTCGCCAGCACAATCTGACCCAGCAGCTGGGTTTTCTGGTTGGAGTAAGTCCCGGTGATGGTGCCGTCATCGTTGATGGTGTAGCTGGTCAGATCGCCCGGTGCATAGCCATCCTGGGTTGGGTTACCGAAGTTGGTTTTGCCGGTGTTCTGCTGCAGGCTGCCGAGCACGCTGAGGCTGACGGCCTGGTTGGCCGCGGCACCGTTCGCACCCTGAATGGTCAGCGCCACTGTGCTGGCCGAGGTCAGGTTACCGCTGGTATCGAATACCATGTTGAAGTTACCGGCAGCCTGACCGGTGGTGGAATCAATCGCGTGCACCGTCCAGTTGTTGTCGGCCGTTTTGACGTAGTACAGATCCAGCGCGTGGTCGTTACCCTGCGAGTCGTACACGGTCACGGTGCTTTTGGCGTTGTAAGTATCCACGTTGGTCGCCGTGAACGCACCGCCGGTTGGCACCGCATCGGTTGAGTTCAGGTTGGATACCATAGTGGCGGTAGTGGTGGCGCGTGCCGACATCTGGGTGGTCGGAATGCTCAGCGCGACCGGGTTGGCACCGGCCTGAATGGTTGGCGGGGTGCCGTTAGCCGGATAGCCGGTTACGGTCAGGCCCTGGGTGTTCACCAGGTTACGGTTTTCGTCCAGCGTGAACTGGCCGTTGCGCGAATAGAACACGCCGCCGCTGGCGTCGGTCAGACGGAAGAAACCGTTGCCGCTCAGCGCCACGTCCAGCCCACGGCTGGTAGAGGTGGTGGTGCCGTCGTTAAAGTTCTGTATCACCGCTGCGACTTTGGTACCCATACCGACGTTCGAACCGGCGAACATATCGGCAAACGCGATGGTGCTGGATTTAAAGCCGGCCGTCGCCGAGTTGGCGATGTTGTTACCAATAACGTCGAGGTTGCTGGAGGCAGCGCCCAGGCCGCTCACCGCTTGTGAAAATGACATGCTATTTCTCCTGCTAAGAGGTTAGTCAGAGAATCTGACGAATTTCATCGAGGGTCGCGGAGCCCATGGTGCCGAGATCCAGTTTTGCGGTGTTATTCACGGTGCTGACGCCGTTGACATAGGCGTAGTTCAGCGGCTGTGCCACCAGTTGGGTGCTGCCATTGCTGGCGGCGAGTGAAACCGTATATTTGCCGTCCGGTGCGGCGCTGCCATCGTCCATCTTGCCGTCCCACGAGAAGGTGTGAACGCCGGCGCTGAGACCGCCGAGATCGATGGAGCGCACTACGCTGCCGTTACCATCTTTGATGGTGACGCTGGTGGCAGTCGACGCGGTGCCCAGCTCCACGCCAAACGGCGTGCTGGTGCCGCTGCCGACCAGCACCTGGCTGCCCTTCACCATCACGCCATGGCCGATCAGCGTTGAGCTCTGCAGCGACTGGCTGGTGCTGATCTGACCGGAGATCGATCCCAGCGTGGTATTGAGTTTTTCAATGCCGCTCAGGGTGTTGATCTGCGTCAGCTGGGTTGTCAGCTGACTGTTGTCCATCGGGTTAGTCGGGTCCTGATTTTTCAGCTGCGTCACCAGCATGTTCAGGAACTGGTTTTGCAGATCCTGCGCGCTGTTGCCGCTGCCGGTACTGCTGCTGGAGCTGAGGACCGTGGGGTCGAGGTTGTCTTTAATCCCTACTGCAAGGCTCATAATGCGTCTCCGTTACTGACCCATGGTGAGGGTTTTCATCATCATTGACTTCACCGTGTTCAGCACTTCGACGTTGGCCTGATAGCTGCGCGACGCGGACATGGTGTTAACGGTTTCGGCGACCACGTCGACGTTAGGCATTTTGACGTAGCCTTTCTGGTCAGCCAGCGGATTACCCGGGTCATACACCAGTTTGGCGGGCGTCGGGTCGTTCACGACACCGGCTACTTTGACGCCGCCGGTGGCCGCGCCCTGAGCGGCATCGGTCTGGAAAATCACCTGCTTCGCCACGTACGGCTGACCGTCCGGCCCGGTGACGCTGTCGGCGTTGGCCAGGTTACTGGCGCTGACGTTGAGCCGCTGTGACTGTGCGGTCATCGCAGAACCGGCGATATCAAAGATATTCAGCAATGCCATGATTATTGCCCCTGCAGAACGCTCATCATGCCTTTGATCTGGCTACTGATGAGGGTGAGATCGGTTTGATATTTCAGGCTGTTATCCGCAAACTGCGTACGCTCGCGATCCATATCCACGGTGTTACCATCCGCGGCAGGCTGATCGGGAATGCGGTACAGCAGATCCAGTGCGGGCTGTGAGTTGGTCTGCGCTTCAATGTGACGTGATGACGTGACATTGAGCGCCAGGCTGCTGCCTTCGGCACGGCCGTTCTGCATCACCTTGCTCAGCTGGCTGGCAAAGTCGATATCCCGCGCCTGGTAGCCCGGGGTATCGGCGTTGGCAATGTTAGACGCCAGAATCTCCTGGCGCTGCGCCCGCAGATTTAATGCTTCTGTACCAAATCGCAGCGCGGCATCGAGTTTGTCGAGCATGCTTCCTCCGCGAATGAGAATTTCGAGCTGACAGCTTAATGGGACAAAAGCAAGGGCTATCGTCTGAATAGCAGCAAAAATCGTGGCTATTTTTCACCTTGAATTTTTGGTGCGCGGAGTAGACTCAGTGCCATCTTTTCGACAGGAGGCGTTGATGCGTACAACTTCTTCCCTGCTGGCCCTGCTGTGGCTGGCCTTCGCGACGCCCGGCTATGCCGCCGATCTCAGCGCGCAGCTGACTCAGTTCTTTCAGGCGCGCGATCCGCAGCACGCCGCCGGTATGACCGTGGTGGTCCGCACGCCGCAGACGCAGTGGCCCGCCTGCGACACACCGCAGCTGCTGCTGCCGGGGAACAGTCGCCAGTGGGGCAATCTGAGCATTGCCGCCAGCTGCGGCCAGAATCGTCGCTATCTGCAGGTGCAGGTGCAGGTGACCGGCGAGTATCTGGTGGCCAATCGTCAGCTGGCGCGCGGCAGCAACGTCAGCGCCAGTGACTTCCGCCTGGAGAGTGGCCGGCTGGATACGCTGCCGGCGCGCGCGCTGCTCAGCAGCAGCAATCTGGCGGACGCCATTGCCCTGCGTGACATTGCGCCAGGCCAGCCGGTGACGGCCACCATGCTGCGCCAGCCGTGGCGGGTGAAAGCCGGTCAGAATGTGATGGTGATTGCCAGCGGCAACGGCTTTAATGCCAGCAGTGAAGGTCGTGCGTTGAACAACGCCAGCGCGGCGCAGACGGTGCGCGTGCGCATGAGCAATGGCCAGGTGGTGAGCGGTCGTGTCAGCGAGGATGGGAATATTCTGATATCGCTATAAAGCGTTAAAGAACGCTGTTGTTCTGCCGATAGAGATATCAACAATGATATTACCCTATGCTGACTCAGTTGGCTGATCCCCAACTGACCCTAACAGGAGCCACACCATGAGTATCGACAGAACGCAGCCTTTAAAACCGGTGAGCACTGTACAAACCCGTGACAGCAGCGACAACCAGGCAAAAGTGCGTCAGAACAGCGCACCGGCCGCCAGCACCAGCCAGAATGGTGCGGAAGTGACGCTGAGTCCCGCTCAGGCGCAGCTGATGCAGCCGGGCAGCAAAGATATTAACACAGCGCGCGTAGAGCAGCTGAAGACCGCCATTCGTAATGGTGAACTGAAAATGGATACCGGTAAGATCGCCGATGCGCTGATCGCCGATACCAGGGCGTTTTTAGAGGGTAAATAGTCCCGATGGATAATCTGCTGACCACCTTAGATAAAATGCAGGATGTGCTGAGTTCGCTTAACGTCGTGATGGATGAAGAGCAGCAGCAACTTTCTGCCGGACGGATTAATGGCAACCTGCTGCAGCGCATTACAGAAGATAAAAGCGCGCTGCTGACGACGTTGAATTATCTGGACGAAATGCGCCGCAAAACCGAGCTGTCGCTGGGTACCAAAGCGCCTTATCGTGGTCACAGTGATATCGCACGCCGCTGGCACAGCATTCAGCAACATACCCAGCGTCTGCGCGACGCCAATCAGCACAATGGCATGCTGTTGCAGCATCAGATGACCTTTACCGAACAGGCGCTGTCGGTGCTGAAACCGCATCAGACCCAGTCGTTCTACGGTCCGGACGGTCGTGGTTTAGGCCAGACCACGCTGAGCCGCAAAGGCTAAACGCAGCCGTGCTGCGGGTCCGCTGAATCAGGGTCGCCACGCCGGGCGACCCTTTTTTATTGTGCGCTCACACCGCTGTGCGGCGGGCAAAATCGCGCGGGCGGAAGCCCAGTAAACCGAGCATCACGAAGTAAGCGCCGCCGCCAATGGCGCACACCGCCGCCAGACGCAGTAACCGCCACCACATCTGCCCCTCTTCCCACGCTGGCATCACCTGCAGAATGCCCAGCAGCGCAGCAGCCATCACCGCGACGGCGACCAGCAGACGCAGCAGGAAACCGTGCCAGCCCGGCTGCGGCTGAAAGATTTGCTGTTTGCGCAGCTGCCAGTAGAGCAGCGCCGCATTCAGGCAGGCCGCCAGACCAATCGACAGCGACAGACCGGCGTGCTTCAGCGGGCCGATAAACGCCAGGTTCATCAGCTGGGTCATGATCAAGGTGGCGATAGCAATCTTAACCGGCGTTTTGATGTCCTGACGCGAATAGAAGCCCGGCGCCAGCACTTTCACCACGATCAGCCCCATCAGCCCAACCGAATAGGCAATCAGCGCGCGCTGGGTCATCGCCGCATCAAAAGCGGTAAATTTGCCGTACTGGAACAGCGCCACGGTGAGCGGACCGGAAAGAATGCCCAGCGCAACCGCGCTCGGCAGCGCCAGCAGGAAGCACAGACGCAGGCCCCAGTCCATCAGACGGGAATATTCATCGTGGTTGCCGCTGGCAAAACTCTTCGCCAGCGACGGCAGCAGGATGGTGCCGAGCGCCACGCCCAGCACGCCAGAGGGAAACTCCATAAGACGATCGGCGTAGTACATCCACGACACCGAGCCGGAGACCAGAAACGAGGCGAAAATGGTATTGATGATCAGCGAGATCTGGCTCACCGACACGCCGAGAATCGCCGGGCCCATCTGGCGCATCACCCGCCACACGCCGGCATCGCGCAGGTTGACGCGCGGCAGTACCAGCATGCCAATCTTTTTCAGGTGCGGCAGTTGATAAAACAGCTGCAGCAGCCCGCCCACTACCACTGCCCACGCCAGCGCCATCACCGGCGGATGGAAGTGCGGCGCGGCAAACAGCGCAAAGCCGATCATGCTGATATTCAGCAGCGTGGGCGCGAACGCCGGGACGGAGAAGCGGTTCCAGGTATTAAGAATCGCCCCGGCCAGCGACGCCAGCGAGATCAGCAGAATATAAGGAAAGGTGACGCGCAGCAGCGAACTGGTTAAGGCGAACTTGTCGGCGGTATCGGCAAAACCCGGCGCCGTTACCACGATTACCCAGGGCGCAGCGACCATGCCCAGCACCGTCACCACCGCCAGCACCAGCGTCAGCAGGCCTGATACATAGGCAACAAACACCCGCGTGGCGTCTTCGCCCTGCTTGCTTTTATATTCGGCAAGAATTGGCACGAAGGCCTGTGAAAAGGCGCCTTCGGCGAAAATACGGCGCAGCAGATTGGGCAGTTTGAACGCCACGAAAAAGGCATCGGTGGCCATGCCAGCCCCGAAAACGCGCGCCACGATGGCGTCGCGGGCAAAGCCCAGCACGCGGGAAAACAGGGTCATCGAACTGACCGCAGCCAGCGATTTCAGCAAATTCATAATGAGTGGCGCATCCTGAAAAGTGTCGGATAAATGAGCAACTTAGCGCGGACATCCTGCGATGTCCGGCGATAGTCTACTGCTGCGGTGGGAAATGACCAGCATTGAGTGTTACAAGGGATTATTCCTGTACGGCGTCGCGCCACAGTTTTTCCACCAGACGCTGCGCCGCCAGCGCCTGTTCACCGCTGGTTTCAGGCATCGTCTGATTTTCCACGCACTGGATAAAATGGTGTGCCGCACCGCTGAAGCCACGCTGGGTCAGATGACTTTGCCACGCCGGCGGGACATCACTGCGCAGGCCGCTAAGCGTCTCTTCACGCCAGTCGCGCATCTCATTAATTTCGATGTAACGCCCGTCGCAGATGGCGCTGACCACTTCACGCTGCGTGCCCGCGCGGCGATGCATACTGGTGGTAATTTGCAGCGATCCGGCCGAGAAATGGTGCTCACCGTAGAGCATTGCGCCGTCATCATGGGTGTCGATATGGCCGAACTCCAGCCTGAGCTTGCCGCCGGCCAGCCACAGCGCGGTATCGACCACGTGCAGATAGTCATCCAGCAGGGTAAAGCGCAGGTCGTGCGGGCCGACGCTGTCTGCCCGGTGTTTCTCAATGCGCAGCGAGGACGCGCCCGGCAGCTGCGCTTTCAGCTGCTGGTAGCGCGGTGCAAAGCGCCGGTTGAAGGCCACCATCAGTTTGCGTTTGCGCTTTTCCGCCAGCGCCACCAGCGTCTCCGCCTGCTGCAGCGTTTCGGCCAGCGGCTTATCGACACAAACATCTTTACCGGCCAGCAGCAGCGCCTGCACTACCTCAAAATGGCTGGCGGTGCTGCTGTGTACAAACACCGCATCGCTGGCCGCCGCCAGCACATCCAGCTGACTAAAATAAGGAATACGGTAACTGTCGCAGATCGGCTGCGCCCGCGCCTGGCTGGGCGAGAACGCGCCGACCAGCTGCCAGCCGCTGGCCTGCGCCAGCACCGGCAGCCAGGCTTTCTGCGCGATACCGCCAAGCCCGACCACACCAATACGCAGCGTCATTTCACGCCTCCCGCTGCAGCAGTTGCTGCAGCTGAGCATCAAGGCGCACCACCTGCGCTTCCAGCTGAGCAACGCGCACGGCCAGATCGTCAGACTCAGGCGACGCTGTGTGGCTCGCGGATAGCTCGTCCGCCACCTCGCCGCCAAACAGATGCATATAGCGGCTTTCTCGCTTGCCCGGCTCGCGTGCCAGACGCACCACCATGGGGCCGTCATCGCGCGTCGTCAGCCCCTCCAGCGTGCGTTCCACTTCGGCCATGTCCTGAAACTCATGCAGACGACCACTGCGGGTACGCAGTTCGCCCGGCGTCTGCGCGCCGCGCAGGAACAGTAGCGTCAGCACCGCCACTTCGGCGGCATTCAGCTGCAGATTGCCAAACGCCGAGTTGCAGAAACGCTGTTCATATTTGCTGACGCGCTGACCGAAACCGTTGTTAGCGGTGACCAGATGCTTTTTCACCAGCTCATCGAGCTGTGCCTGCACCTCGCTTTCGCTCAGGTTCATTACCGGCTCACGGTTAGATTTCTGATTACAGGCGGTGACCACGCCATTGAGGGATAACGGATATTGATCCGGCGTGGTGACCTGCTTCTCCAGCAGGCAGCCGATCACGCGCAGTGCCTGCGCGGAGAGAGCCATCTTCATTACGTGTTCCTTTTATTATTGTCCGCGACGATCCGGGTTCCATTCGCGCCAGGTAAGCGCCGTCAGCACATGATCCTGCCAGCGGCCATCAATCAGTAAATAGTCTTTGGCGTAGCCCTCTTTTTCAAAACCGAGGCGCGCCAGCAAATCACCACTGCGCTGATTGTGCGGCATATAGTTGGCCATGATGCGATGAATGCGCTGCTGGCGTTGCATGTAGCGAATCGCCGCCTGCAGCGCCTCAAACATCATGCCCTGCCCCTGCCACTTCTCTCCCAGCGAGTAGCCGAGATAGCAGGCATGAAACGATCCGCGCAGCACATTGCTGAAGTTGGCGACGCCGCGCACTTCATGCTCTTCCGGGTCCATCAGCACAAAATAGAACGCGGAGCCCTGTTTATGCATGTCGGCAATTAAACCCAGGCGCGCCTGCCAGCCGGAAGGATAACAGTGGCTCTCATCGCGCACCGGTTCCCAGGGTTTAAGAAAGGCGCGGTTTTCGGCGTAGTAATCCGCCAGACGCCAGGCATCGCGTTCATGTACTAAACGCACCACCAGACGATCGGTGGTAAGCCGCACGCGCGGGCCAGCAGAGCGATAGCCAAACATCATGACTCCTGAAATCCATAACGAAAGAAAGATGTACGCCAGCGGCGTTACTTCTCACTATAACCGTCACCCCGGCTGCGGTAAAACCCCGCGCATCGCTCACGGCAATTGATTCCGATTAAGGATTAATTTCTCTTCAGGCTGGATAAAAAAATATCATCCTGAAAACGCTATTTTTCCCGCCGGAGCAGGCAGAAAATAGACCAACTGGTCACTTTTCCTTCTCACTTGCTCAGGATTCAGCATGTCACGGGTTGCGCGGGCACGACGCCTTGGAAAAACGTTTCTGTTAGTCGATAACATGCTGGTGGTAATGGGATTCTTTGTGGTGTTTCCCCTGATCTCCATTCACTTTGTGGAACAGCTTGGCTGGGCCGCGCTGCTGGTGGGCATTGCGCTCGGCCTGCGTCAGCTGGTGCAGCAGGGGCTGGGCATCTTCGGTGGGGCCATTGCTGACCGTTTTGGCGCGCGGCCGCTGATTGTCACCGGCATGCTGATGCGCGCTGCCGGTTTCGCCTGTATGGCGCTGGCGCATCAGCCGTGGCTGCTGTGGCTGGCCTGCCTGCTGTCCGGACTGGGCGGCACGCTGTTCGATCCGCCACGCAGCGCGCTGGTGGTGAAACTGGTGCGGGCACGCGAGCGCGGACGCTTCTTTTCGCTGCTGATGATGCAGGACAGCGCCGGCGCGGTGCTGGGCGCGCTGATTGGCAGCTGGCTGCTGGCTTGGGATTTCCGTCTGGTGTGCTGGGTCGGTGCGGCGGTGTTTGTCGTCGCCGCCATCTTTAACGCCGTGTGGCTGCCAGCATGGCGCATCTCTACGGAGCGTATCGCCATGCGCGAGGGAATGCAGCGCGTGTGGCGCGACCGCCGTTTCCGCCTGTATGTCTTTACCCTGACCGGCTATTACATTCTCGCCGTGCAGGTGATGCTGATGCTGCCGGTCATGGTCAATCAGGTGGCGGGCGCACCGGCGGCGGTGAAGTGGATGTACGCGATTGAAGCGCTGCTGTCGCTCAGCCTGCTCTATCCGCTGGCACGCTGGAGTGAAAAGCGCTTCCGCCTCGAGACGCGCCTGATGGCCGGACTGTTTCTGATGACCTTCAGCCTGCTGCCGGTTGGCATGACCGATTCGCTGCCGTCGCTGTTTTTGCTGATCGCCGTCTTCTATCTCGGATCGATCATCGCTGAACCGGCACGTGAAACCCTGAGTGCCTCCCTGGCCAGCGCCCGGGCACGCGGCAGCTACATGGGGTTCAGCCGGCTCGGTCTGGCGATTGGCGGGCTGATTGGTTACTCCGGTGGCGGCTGGATGTTCGATATGGGCCAGCAGCTGGCCCTGCCGGAGCTGCCGTGGATGCTGCTCAGCACCGTCGGCATGATCACGCTACTGGCGCTGTGGTGGCAGTTCCAGCCGCGCCAGGTGGCACCGGCGATCTTCAGCAGCTAGTTTGCCGGTTCAGGCGTTCTCTTCCATACTTCCCGCACGTCCGGAAAAAGGGTGACCTCTGTCACCCTGAGAACCACAGGAGAAACGGGATGAAACTTTACATCTACGATCACTGCCCTTTCTGCGTCAAAGCACGCATGATATTTGGCCTGAAAAACCTGCCGGTTGAGCTGATTGTGATGCTCAATGATGATGAAGCAACGCCGAAAAAGCTGATTGGCCAGAAAATGGCGCCGATTCTGCAAAAAGCCGATGGCAGTGCGATGCCGGAGAGCATGGATATCGTGCGCTTTGTCGATAATCAGGATCGCCAGCCGCTGCTGACCGGCAAGCAAAATCCCGCCATCGCCGACTGGCTGCGACGGGTCAATGGCTACATCAACAAGCTGCTGCTGCCGCGCATCGCCGAGGCCGCGTTTGCTGAATTCGCCACCCCCGAAGCACGTGATTACTTCCGCGAAAAGAAACAGGCCAGCCTCGGTGACTTTGCCGAACTGCGTAAGCATGCCCCGGGTTTCATCAAAAATATCAGCGATGATCTGCGCCAGCTGGATAAATTAATCGTCAAACCCAATGCGGTAAACGGCGAGTTGTCTGAGGATGACATTCATCTGTTTCCGCTGCTGCGCTCGCTGACGCTGGTTTCCGGTATCGAGTGGCCGAGCCGCGTCGCCGACTACCGCGATAATATGGCGAAACAGACGCAGGTGAATCTGCTGTCGTCGATTGCGGCCTGATGGCGCTGTGATGAGAAGCGCGCGGCTGCGTTTCTCATCTCTCTCCTGGTGACACCTGGCCCTGAATCAGGCAGGCTTAAGGCTGTTTGGCCGTATCAACCAGGAAGAAGAAATGATGAAGAAGGCGTTTCCCGGGCTGTTTGCCCTGTTTTTTGCCGTGCTGCTCAGCGGCTGTAACCAATTGACGCAATACACTATCAGCGAGCAGGAAGTGAATCAGGCGCTGCAAAAGCGCAACAACTACGAGAAAGACATCGGCGTGTCCGGGCTGGTGAATGCCCATATTGTACTGACCGACCTGAGCAGCCAGATTGGCCGTGAAGAACCCGGCAAAGTGACGCTGTCTGGTAAAGCCAACATCAACGTCAGCTCGCTGTTTGGTCCGCAGCAGGCCGAAATGCAGCTGAAGATGAAAGCGCAACCGGTGTACAACGCGCAGCAGGGCGCCATCTATCTGCAGGACCTCGAAATCGTCGACGCGCAGGTGCAACCTGAGAAGATGGCGTCGATCATGAAAACCCTTACGCCGTATCTGAACGAATCCCTCAAGCGCTATTTCAATGAAAAACCCGCCTACGTGCTGAGTGCCGACCGCAGCAAAGGCGAGGCGCTGGCGAAGAAACTGGCTAAAGGGCTGGAAGTGAAGCCTGGACAGCTGGTGATTCCGTTTACCGATTAACGTTGCAAGGGGCCGTTCTCAGTGGCGGCCATGCATAGCGTGGCAGGATGCCGGCATGATTCCGCCCGCGCCTGCCACGCTGCTACGCAATTTGCCGCGCCTGCGGTTATTTCTCTCCCGCACTGCAAAATCCCGTGCAAACGGTTGCCCGCCCCCTTATGATTAGTCCCCGGCCTAAACGAGCCATTTCGTTTTCACCTCAGCCGGAGCCTTTTTGAATGACAGCCCAACCCCAGCAAATCACGATTCGCCGCCCTGACGACTGGCACATCCACCTGCGCGATGGCGCGATGCTCAATGCAGTGCTGCCCTATACCAGCGCGGTGAATGGTCGTGCGATTGTCATGCCAAATCTGGTTCCGCCGGTCACCAGCGTTGCGGCTGCCGAAGCGTATCGCGCACGCATCATGGCGGCGCTGCCTGCTGGGCATCACTTCACGCCGCTGATGACCTGTTACCTCACCGATTCGCTTGATGCGGATGAAATCGAACGTGGCTTCCGCAGCGGTATTTTTACGGCGGCAAAACTCTATCCGGCACACGCCACCACCAACTCCAGCCATGGCGTCACCAACATTGCCTCCATTGCCAGCGTGCTGGAGCGCATGCAGGAAATCGGTATGCCGATGCTGGTGCACGGCGAAGTCACCGATGCGCACATTGATATCTTTGATCGTGAAGCGCGTTTCATCGAAACCGTGCTGCAGCCGCTGCGCCAGCAGTTCCCGGGCCTGAAAGTAGTGATGGAACACATCACTACGAAGGAAGCTGCGGAGTATGTGGCCGCCGGCAATGAACTGCTTGGCGCGACCATTACGCCGCAGCATCTGATGTTCAACCGCAACCACATGCTGGTGGGCGGCGTGCGCCCGCATCTCTACTGTCTGCCCATTCTGAAGCGCAACATTCATCAGGAAGCGCTGCGTAACCTGGTGGCAAGCGGCAACCGGCGTGTCTTCCTGGGCACTGACACGGCACCGCACCTGCGCCATCTGAAAGAAGCCAGCTGCGGCTGTGCTGGCGTATTTAATGCGCCGACGTCGCTGCCCGCTTATCTGACCGTGTTTGAAGAGCTTGGCGCACTGGAGCATTTTGAGGCCTTCTGCTCTGAGAACGGCCCCAGGTTCTACGGCCTGCCGCTCAACGACGGTACCCTGACGCTGGTGCGTGAGCCGTGGACGGTGCAGGAGAGCATCACGGTCGCTGACGATACGCTGGTTCCGTTCCTCGCCGGTGAAACCCTTAACTGGCGCATCAAAGAATAATCATCTGCCGCTTGCCTTCGGGAATTTTATACTGTACAAATAACCAGTATATTATCCCGGAGGCGTTTATGCGTGTTGAAATTACCGTAGCAAAGACTCAGCCCCTTCCCGCCGGTGCACTGGATGCACTGAGCGCTGAACTCACTCGCCGTATCTCCCGCGATTTTCCCGACGACAATCATCACGTCAAAGTGCGCTATGCCGGTGGTAACCAGCTCAGCGTGTTTGGCGGCTGTAAAGAATCACGCGACCGCATCAGCGATATTTTGCAGGAAACCTGGGAAAGCGCTGACGACTGGTTTATTACCGATTAACCGCCACTGTGCCGTTTTTGCCGGGCCCGCCGCCCGGCTTTTTTGTTTTTATTTCCCGCTCGCCAGAAAAACCCGCGCCAGCTAGACTCTGATTAAACGATGTCCTATTCTTGCCTCGTCGTGCTTACAGGAGGTGTGTTGCACATGACTACTGAAAAACCAGAAGAGGCGATGACGTTTGGGGAATTACTGGCCTTCATTGCTGAACAGCAACGCCGTTTGACCGTGCTGGAAAATGCCTTTGCTACGCTGACCTTCTGTCTGGACGATCGCGCCAGCCAGCTGCTGGCCCACAATCTGACGCTCGAAGCGCAAAACCAGAATCATGACGCTCAGTTACAGCAGCATTTTGCCCGGCTGGCGGACGAGATCCATCGACGCAAAGGGCAGTTGCCTGCCGAGTCGCAGGGATAATTTCAGATTTTTACCCTGGCGTTCAGCCCGTTAAAGTTTTAATGCTGAGATGCCGATAATCGGTATGACGGCACGTTGCGCTGCGACAATAAATACCCAGCTGCGTAAGGCGTTTAATTATTCGTTGAAAACCGGCTTTTGGCTGCTTTTATTTTGCTGTGTTTTTAGCCACCACACTTTTTAACTACTGTACTGTTAATTCCATGTTATAATTATCTCGCTAGTGCAAGTTACAGACGCATTGAACCTCGAAAGCACTTCGTTTAACGAGTAATAAGGAGGTTATAATGGACAGAAGTAAAGACGTCATCCAGACCCATCCGCTGGTGGGATGGGATATCAGCACCGTTGACAGCTATGACGCCATGATGATCCGCCTGCACTCGCTATCATCGCAGGACCAGAAAGAAGAAGAAGCTGACGTGGGCCCAACATACTGGCTGACAACTGACGTAGCCAGACAGTTTATCTCTATCCTCGAAGCTGGCATTGCAAAGATCGAGTCCACTGAGCAATACCTACGCGATAATCGCAAGCACTAATCATCACCATCGCGTGAAAAGGCACCCTACAGGGTGCCTTTTTCATGGGCGCACTCTTTTGATATGCTATTGAAAAAAATCGCCGTTTTGCAGGAGTGATGTCGTCATGGTTTATGATCTGATTGTGGTGGGAAGTGGTTCTGTCGGAGCTGCCGCGGGTTTCTACGCAACCCAGGCGGGCCTGTCGGTGCTGATGATCGACAGCGCGCACCCGCCCCACAGCCAGGGGACGCATCACGGCGAAACCCGCCTGATTCGTCATGCTTACGGCGAAGGTGAACGCTACGTGCCGCTGGTGCTGCGCGCCCAGACGTTGTGGGATGAACTGGAGCGTCAGAGCGGCGAACGCATTATGCACCGCAGCGGCATTCTTAATCTGGCGCCGGCCAGCTCGGATTTCATTCACAACGTGATAGACAGTGCTAACCGCTGGCAGTTAGCGGTGCAGGTGTTACAGGCCGATGAGGTGCGTAAACGCTGGCCTCAGCTTAGCGTTCCGGACGGCTATGTAGGCGTATTTGAGCCCAACTCTGGCTTCCTGAAATGCGAACAGGCGGTGCGCAGCTGGGTGCAGCTGGCGGAACAGGCCGGCTGCGCGCAGCTGTTTAACTGCCCGGTCAGCGCGATTGGCCGCGAGGGCGATCTGCAGCAGGTCACCACCAGCGATGGCGTATTCCGCGCGCGCAAGCTGCTGATCAGCGCCGGCACCTGGGTCAGTCAGCTGGTGGACAATCTGCCCGTTACGCCGGTGCGCAAGGTGTTTGCCTGGTATCAGGCCGATGGGCGCTACAGCGAAAATAACCAGTTCCCCGGCTTTACGGTAGAGATGCCGGATGGCAGCCATTTCTACGGCTTCCCGGCAGACAATAATGCCCTGAAAGTGGGACGCCACGATGGCGGTCAGCCGATGCAGACGCCAGCGGACCGCAAACCGTTCGGCAGCATCGCCGCTGACGGTAACGAAGCCTTTAGCTTCCTGCGCCAGTTTCTGCCAGGCGTAGGCGTGTGCCTGCATGGTGAAGCCTGCAGCTATGACAACACGCCGGATGAAGATTTTATTATCGATACCCTGCCCGGTGAGCCTGACCGACTGATCATCACCGGCCTGAGCGGCCACGGGTTTAAATTCGCCAGCGTGCTGGGTGAACTGGCCAGCGAATTTGCGCAGAATAAACCGTTCTCCTTTGACCTCACGCCCTTCTCACTTTCGCGTTTTGCCTGATGTTGTTGCTGCCGGTGCGGAGCGCACTGGCAGTTGTTGACCTTTCCTGACACAGATTTACTTTACGCCCGCGTTTATGGCGCATTTGGTGTAGCAATCCCCATTGCCGCCAGGACTAAAACTGCTATTTGCTTATCTATTCAGAATTATTGAATTACACCACCAACCTTTCGCCATATATATCGAACCCGTAAATTCAAAGTTATAGAAAAGTAAGGACGATTGATTTTCTATTTCAGGTTGTAGATTCTCATTACCACTTATTTCCTGATAACGGCTTAACTATGTGGCGTAATTCTCCACGGCATTACGGTGCGTTAACCATTGCGTTGCACTGGCTGATGGCGCTGACGATTTACGGTATGTTCGCGCTGGGTTTATGGATGGTCGGACTTGGCTATTACGACGGCTGGTATCACAGCGCCCCTGAGATTCACAAAGGCATCGGCATCTTACTATTTGCTGCTCTGCTGCTGCGCCTGTGCTGGCGCGTCATATCGCCGCCGCCGGCACCGCTCAACAGTTACTCGCCGCACGTACGCCGTGCCGCCCATGCTGCGCACTGGCTGCTGTATGGCCTGCTGCTGGTGTTGCTGATCAGCGGCTATCTAATCTCTACCGCAGACGGCAAGCCGGTCTCAGTGTTTGGCTGGTTTGAGGTACCGGCACTGTTTAGCGGCGCGGGTGAGCAGGCCGATGTCGCTGGTGAGGTCCATTTATGGCTGGCGTGGGCTCTGGTGCTGTTGTCTGCCCTGCACACCCTGGCCGCGCTGAAACACCATTTTGTCGATCGCGACATGACGCTGAAACGGATGCTCGGTTACCGCATCCCCTTAACCTCTGAAAAGGAAAAGTAATATGATCAGGAAAACCCTGCTGGCGCTCAGCGCCGCTGCCCTCTTTTCGACCAGCCTGAGTGCCAGCGCGGCTGAGTATAAGTTTGATAAAGAGGGTCAGCACGCGTTTGTTCAGTTCCGCATTCAGCATCTTGGCTACAGCTGGCTGTACGGCAGCTTTAAAGATTTTGATGGCAGCTTTACCTTTGATGAAGCCAATCCCGCCGCGGACAAGGTCAACGTGACCATTAATACCAACAGCCTCGATACCAACCATGCCGAGCGCGACAAGCATTTGCGCAGCGCGGATTTCCTCAATGCCGGCAAATTCCCGCAGGCCAGCTTCAGCTCGACTGAGGTTAAAAAACAGGGCAAGGAGTATAAGATCACCGGCAACCTGACGCTCAACGGCGTAACGAAGCCGATCACGCTGGATGCGCAGCTGATTGGGGAAGGCAAGGATCCGTGGGGCGGTTATCGCGCTGGCTTTGCCGCCAGCGGCGAAATTGTGCTGAAAGAGTTCAACATCAGCAAAGATCTCGGTCCGGCCTCGCAAAAAGCCGAGCTGATCATTTCAGTCGAAGGTGTGCGTCAGTAATCAGCAGTACAGCCTGGCGGGCAATGCGCCAGGCTGTTAAGCCATTACTTTTTGTCCGGCGCGGGGATCGCCATGGTCATGTTGAGTAAACCGCGCGATTTATTGAACACTTTGTTGCCATTTTCACGGCCGGCGCGGCGCGCGCGCTGCTCTTCCGGCGCCAGTTTCGACTCTTCCATGCACAGCGGGCTGCAGCAGTTCTGATACTTTTCCGCACAGCTCGGGCACTGAATAAACAGCAGATGGCAGCCGTCATTAACGCAGTTGGTGTGGCTGTCGCACGGCGCACCACACTGGTGGCAGCTGGAGAGAATATCGTCAGAGATACGCTCGCCCATGCGCTCGTCAAACACGAAGTTTTTGCCTTTGAAGCGCACCGGTAAACCCTGCTCGCGCGCGCGACGGGTATATTCGATGATGCCCCCTTCAATGTGGTAAACATCATCAAAACCGTTGTGCTTCATCCACGCACTGGCTTTTTCGCAGCGGATGCCGCCGGTACAGTACATGACGATTTTTTTGTCTTTCTGCGCCTGCAGCATATCCACCGCCATCGGCAGCTGATCGCGGAACGTATCGGCTGGGACTTCCAGCGCGTTGTCGAAGTGGCCCACTTCGTATTCGTAGTGGTTACGCATATCCACAAACACCGCATCCGGATCGTCGAGCATGGCGTTGACTTCAGCCGCTTTGAGATAGTTACCGACGTTACTGGCGTCGAAGCTACCGTCTTCAATACCGTCAGCCACGATGCGATCGCGCACTTTCAGGCGCAGCACCCAGAACGATTTGCCGTCGTCATCCAGCGCAATGTTCATGCGCAGATTGTCGAGCGCCGGGTCAAAGGCATAGAGCATCGCCTTCATCGCCTCATAGCGACTGGCCGGCACGCTGATTTGTGCATTAATCCCTTCCTGCGCCACGTAGACGCGGCCGAACACCTTCAGCTGGGTTAAGGCAACATAGAGACGGTCGCGGAATGCCTGTGGATCGGCAATCTGGAAGTATTTGTAAAAAGAGACTGTGGTACGCGGCTCGGTTTCGGCCAGCATACGTTCTTTCAGCTCTTTATTGGAAACGAGGTTGTGTAACACTGGCATGGTGAACACCTGTTAGCAATCAGAGAAATTTAGCGCGCATATGATACCTGAATTGAGCGTGATGCAAAGCCTCTGGTGCAATTCTCCTGCCGTCAGCCACAATCGACGGGGTTCTGCGTCATGCTCGCCAATATCTGCGCAGAAATGCTGTTCGTCGTGCGCTGACGCACGGATGGTTGATTTCAGTCAGAGAGAAAAAATGGCATAATCCCGGCCAATTACAGAAACCGGACTCTCTGGTACACGACGCAGGACATTGATATTTCCATGACGCAACTTCCGCAATTTACCCGCGAACTCCTTCATCCACGCTACTGGCTGACCTGGCTGGGCATCGGTTTCCTCTATGTGCTGGTGCTGTTGCCCTACCCGCTGCTGTACGTGACTGGCTGCGGGCTGGGACGCCTTGCCATGCGTTTTATGAAGCGTCGTGTTCAGGTCGCGCAACGCAATCTGGCGCTGTGCTTCCCGGATATGCCGACCAGCGAACGTGAAGCCATGGTGAAGCACAATTTCGAATCGGTGGGAATGGGGCTGATTGAGACCGGCATGGCGTGGTTCTGGCCGGACTGGCGTATTCGTAAATGGGTCAGCACCAGCGGCCTGGAGCACGTTACCGAGGCGCTGGCCCAAAAGCGCGGCATCCTGCTGATTGGCATGCACTTCCTGACGCTGGAACTGGGTGCGCGCGTGTTTGGCATGTACAACCCGGGCATTGGCGTGTATCGCCCTAACGACAACAAGTTACTGGACTGGCTGCAAACCTGGGGACGCATGCGTTCCAATAAAAGCATGCTGGATCGCAAAGATCTGAAAGGCATGATCCGCGCCATGAAGAACAACGACATCATCTGGTATGCGCCCGATCACGACTACGGCCCGCGCAGCAGTGTATTCGCCCCGTTCTTTGCCGTTCAGGAAGCCGCGACCACCACCGGCACGCATATGCTGATTCGTCTGGCTAATCCGAGCGTGGTGCCGTTCCTGGCACGCCGCCTGCCGCACGGCCGCGGCTACGAACTGAAAATGATGCCGGATATCCGCCACAAATTCTCACTGGAGAGTGAACTGGATACCGCTATCGTAATGAATAAAGTGGTGGAAGAGACGGTGCTGCTGGCGCCTGAGCAGTATATGTGGCTGCATCGCCGCTTTAAAACCCGGCCTGAAGGGCAGCCTTCACGCTATTAATCGGTTGCGGGGTATTATCAATGCCCCGCGTTATTTACCGCACATTTGCCTTAATTCACGTGATTGTCTGCGCAGTGGCACGCAAAAAAAGGCCCAGCCTGAACTGCTATGCCTTCCACACGGCGACACTCAAGTCAACGACACCCTTTACGCTGACTGCTGCTATCTTACGAATTAATCACGGTTTTTCGCTGCTACGCCGACGCGTTCTCCCTCGCCCGCCGCTGCTTTTCATTGCCTGAGTTTGTACGGCAATATGCGTAAATATGACGGGTGCGGATCTGATTTTGATGACTTCCAGGCCTTTTCCTATTTAATTTTACTCAGGCTTGCCGTCTTGTTTACTTATCTAATAAATTTTACTGATTAAACAAGTATTTGTCTGAAAGTTAACTGCCATATTCTTTTTTGATTAAAAATTCATCTTTAATATATCTTTATGGAATTGGTTAGCCCGATCGAATCCAGTTAGTTTCGACCCTGACAGTTAGCTCGTTAACTGCGCGTTTAAAAATATAAAAAGATTACACACAGCAAATATATTCAGGACACATAATATGAATAAAGGTATCTACTACTACGTGACGATCAGTACCGATCAGGAGGGTTACCATCTGCTGCATCGGAAAGAGTGTAAACGTCTGCCGGTTAAGGAGGATATGGTGTTCATCGGTACGCTCTATAATTTAAATCAGGCTTTGGCCACCGCACGAATTAATTTTAAAAAGGTGAAGCCCTGTATTAAATGCTGCATCCGTTATTCTGCACCCGTGTTACGCGAGTCGGTACGACCGGTTCTGCACTTTCCGCAAAAAATGATGTAACCGGCGCGGGTGGATGACTTTTTACGCATCCACCCCGTCATTGTTCTCTCCCGCCCTGACAGCCGCCAATTTTCGTCTATTCTTCTGTGAAATCCCTTTTTGCACTGACAAGGAGTTGCAGATGAGCCTGTATAGTACGTTAGAAGAAGCCATTGAAGCCGCACGCGAAGAGTTCCTCGCCAGCCAGCCTGAGCTGGAGCAGGATGACGCCAGTGTCAGCCAGTTTGCGCTGCAGAAGTACGTGATGCAGGATGGCGACATTATGTGGCAGGCGGAGTTTTTCGCTGACGAAGACGGCCAGGGCGAATGCCTGCCAATCTGCAGCGGTGAAGCGGCGCAGGCGGTGTTCGACGGTAATTTCGATGAAATTGAGCTGCGCCAGGAGTGGCAGTCGGAAAATACCCTGCACGAATGGGATGAAGGCGAATTTCAGCTGGAGCCGCCGCGCGACCTGGAAGAAGGCGAAGCAGCGGCCGAAGAGTGGGAAGACGACGACAGTCCGTCAGACAACTGGGCGTAAGTTACTCGTACGGGCCGTGCTGTGCGTCAACCGGCAGTACCAGCGTGTCCATCACCAGCGACAGCGGCAGATCGAGAATGGTCAGCACGCGCCACGGCCCGTCACGCACATCCCACTGCACGCCTGGATAGTACTGGTTGCCGTGCCCCTGTCCGGGTACGGTGCGGCTGATAATGCTGCCACAGCCCGTCAGCAGCAAAATGGCGGCGCACAGCGCGATTAACTTCAGGCAATATTTCACTGCATTTACTCACCCTGAACTGACACCCCTGATTCTGATGTGCGTCAGTGACTGTTTAAATGTGCTCAGGAACACTGGCACGTGTCATCGAGCCATTTTAGCTGCGGGTGCAGCTAAACCGCTATGTCTTTATGCGTAAAGATTGTGTGAGGCGCGTTAAGCACTTCGCTGAAGCGCAGGCATAAAAAAAGCGGCATCGCTGCCGCTTTTTCATCACCGTTAGCCTGTCAGGCGCGCTGAGGCAGCGCCTGCGGGTTAAGCGTGAGTTTCTGATAACTCTCTACCCACTGATGATATTTATCCGCACTTTCCCACAAGCGCGTGTGCACGCGCGCCAGCACCACCGGATCGCTGATCAGCTGCAGACGCTGTTCGCGATTCAGTTTTTCCGGCGCATCGCTCAATGCCTGATCGACGCGGCGATCGCGTGCGTGATCCAGCAGTGCGCTCTGCTTATGGCGCGATGTCGCCATCGCCGTCGCCAGCGCGTTGAACGCCGGATTGAACAGCGCATGCATAAAGCCATGCTTCAGCGCACGTTCACGGTTCAGCTGCAGATAGTGATCGGTGTCGACCAGCTCTTTCGGCGGCTCATACTCTTCCGGGATCAGGAACAGCCTGGCGCGCTTACTCTTCAGCCCGACCGTGGCGCGACTCGACATCACCGAGACAAACGGCGACAGAATCAGCGAGAAGACGATTGGCGCCAGCCACCACAGGAAGTTGAGATCGAGCACGCCCATCCCGACGGCCCAGACAATGCCCAGCAGCATCTGTGAACCGTGGCGACGGAACGCTTCGCTCCACGGCGTGGCGTCATCGTCACGCTGCGGCGAGTTCCACACCACTTCCCAGCCGAGGAAGGCGCTGACCACAAACACGGTGTGGAACAGCATGCGCACCGGTGCCAGCAGCACCGAGAACAGCATCTCCAGCAGCAGCGAGAGGAACAGGCGGAATGCGCCACCGTACGGTTTCGCCCCTTTAAACCAGATCAGCACCACGCTGAGCAGTTTTGGCAGGAACAGCAGCACCAGCGTGGTGGAGAACAGCGCAATCGCCAAATCCGGACGCCACTGCGGCCACACCGGGAACAGCTGACGCGGCTGCAGGAAGTAGGTCGGTTCCATCAGCGTATGCACCACCTGCAGGGCGGTCGACAACGCAAGGAACATAAACCACAGCGGCGCCGACAGGTAGGACATCACGCCGGTCAGGAACACCGCGCGGTGCACCGGGTGCATGCCTTTTACCAGGAACAGGCGGAAGTTCATCAGGTTGCCGTGGCACCAGCGACGGTCACGCTTCAGCTCGTCCAGCAGGTTCGGCGGCAGCTCTTCATAAGAACCCGGCAGATCGTAGGCGATCCACACGCCCCAGCCGGCACGACGCATTAGCGCGGCTTCCACGAAGTCATGTGACAGGATCGAACCGGCGAAGGAGCCTTCACCCGGCAGCGGCGCCAGCGCACAGTGTTCAATAAATGGCTGCACGCGAATGATGGCGTTGTGCCCCCAGTAGTGCGATTCGCCCAGCTGCCAGAAGTGCAGACCGGCGGTAAACAGCGGCCCGTAAACACGGGTGGCGAACTGCTGACAGCGCGCATACAGCGTATCCATACCTGACGCTTTTGGCGACGACTGGATAATACCGGCGTTCGGGTTCGCTTCCATCATGCGCACCAGACCGGTAAGACACTCACCGCTCATCACGCTATCGGCGTCCAGCACCACCATGTAGCTGTAGTTGCTGCCCCAGCGACGGCAGAAGTCATCGATGTTGCCGCTTTTACGCTTCACGCGGCGGCGACGACGGCGATAGAAGATCTTGCCTGCCCCACCGACATCCCGCACCAGCTCCATCCACGCTTTTTGCTCGGCGATGGCGATGTCGGCATCGTAGCTGTCGCTCAGGATGTAAACGTCGAAATGCTCCGCGTTACCGGTGCGTTTCACCGACTCCCAGGTGGCGCGCAGACCGGCGAACACGCGTTCCACGTCTTCGTTACAGATTGGCATGATCAGCGCGGTGCGATGTTCCGGATTGAGCGGCTCATCACCGGTGGTCGAGTACGAGATGCTGTACTTATCGCGGCCGATCAGCAACTGCAGGAAGCCCATCAGCGCGGTCCAGAAACCAGCCGATACCCAGCAGAACAGGATGGCAAACAGGAACAGGATACCGGTCTGCAGAATATACGGCAGGATCAGCTCCACCGACTGCAGCCAGTTCTGGTTAAACAGCTCGACCGGATCGAGCAGCGTCCAGCCCTGATACGGCAGAATGGTTTTCATGTACCAGGTGGCGACCACGGTCTGCAGAATGGTCAGAATCAGCAGCACGTAGCGACGCATGGAACCCACGTGGCGCCATTTGTCTTCCGCTTTCTGCTCTTCCACCGTGGCATAGCGTGGATTGCCTTTCTGCCCGCGCAGGGAATCCCAGGCGCGCGCAATCGGGTTAGTCCGCCAGGCTTCCGGGAACATCAGCGAACGCTTCACTGGCGGCATCGCCTTCAGCGTGGTGCGGTCGAGATAATCTTTACTGAGCTGCTGGCCATCGGCGAGCGAATCCGGCCACGCCATGGATACGCGCGACGAGACCGATTTCAGCGGCGCATCGTCCGGCCGTTCGCTGGCGGCGATATCCTGCCCCAGCGCGCTGTGAATGGCATGAAACGCCTGCGCATTCTGCAGCGAGGCGCTGAGCGTGGCGCGTGCTGCCGCATCAAGCGGCAGCGCCGCCACGTAAGATTGAGGTAAATAAGTCGATTTATTCATTGGCAGGTAACTGATAGCTCCAGGTTTCCGTCAATGTCTTGTCGCCGCTCACCAGCGCCGCACGCATTTCGGTCGGCTGCTTGTTGTCTTTCACGCGCAGACGCAGCACCAGACGCCAGCCTTTGGTGACCGGGTTGTAGCGTACGCTCTGCTCGACCACGTCGGCGTTGTTACCGACGCTGACCTGCGGCGCCACCTGGGTGTTTTCCGGCAGCTTGCTCATCGCTTTACCGACAAAGTCCACGGTAAAGGCGATGGAACCATCCGGCTGACGCACCAGGTTAGACTGCTTCACATCGCCCGCAGAACGCAGCGTGTCTTTCACCCAGGCCACATCGTCCTGATGCAGCTGGTTTTCATCGCGCGTAAAGTGCAGACGATATTTGAAGTTCATCTCTTTGCCTGGCTCTGGCAGGCTCTCCGGCGTCCAGAAGGCCACGATATTATCGTTGGTTTCATCTGCCGTCGGGATCTCCACCAGCTCTACGCGGCCTTTGCCCCAGTCGCCCTGCGGCTCAACCCAGCCGCTTGGACGCAGATCATAGCGGTCGTCCAGGTCTTGGTAATGGCTGAAGTCACGGCCACGCTGCAGCAGACCGAAGCCTTTCGGGTTTTCGATGGTAAAGGTGCTGACCGCCAGGTGTTTCGGGTTATTGAGCGGACGCCAGATCCACTCGCCATTTCCGGCGTGAATCGACAGGCCGTTCGAATCATGCAGCTCCTGGCGGAAGTTGCTGACCGGCGACGGCTGGTTAGCGCCAAACAGGAACATACTGGTGAGTGGGGCTACGCCGAGTTTGCCGACGTTGTCACGCAGATACACTTTAGACTGCACGTCCACGGTGGACTCTTTGCCCGGCTGGATCACAAAGCGATAGGCACCGGCGGCGCGCGGAGAATCCAGCAGCGCATAAATCACCAGCTGTTTATCCTGCGGCTTCGGCCGCTCGATCCAGAACTCTTTAAAGCGCGGGAACTCCTCACCGGAAGGCAGCGCGGTATCAATCGCCAGACCACGCGCCGACAGGCCATACACCTGGCCTTCGCCAATCACGCGGAAATAGCTGGCACCCAGGAAGCTGGTAATCTCATCGTCTTTACCCTTTTTATTTAAAGGATACAGCACTTTGAAACCGGCAAAACCGAGGTTTTTCACCGCATCGGCATCGTGTTTCACGTTGCCGAAATTGAAGTAGTCAGGGTTATATTTGATTTCACGTACCGAAGACGCGGTGACTTCATTGATTTTCACCGGCGTGTCGAAATACATGCCCTGATGATAGAACTCGAGCTTAAACGGCGTGCGCAGTTTGCCCCAGTATGCTTTGTCGTGGTTAAACTGGATCTGCTGATAGTCAGCAAACTTCATTTCACGAAACTGAGAGGGTAAATTGCTTTTTGGCGCTTCAAAACCTTTCCCTGCCAGCGCCTTAGCTTGCTTTGCCACATCATCAATGTTGAACGCCCAGCTATTGTTGGCGTACAACGCCAGCAGAACTGCTGCGCCTACCCAGCGCATCTTCACCAGCCCGCCATTATTCTTCACTTTAGTCAGCACATCCCCCCCTTTCGTGTGCTTAGATCAAACCCATTTATCTTAAAGGATTATTCGGTTTTCCGACAGCTTATGTAAAAGATTGTTCCCCTGATTCGTAAGCCGAAAGTGTACTTTTCGGATAATTAAACCCGGAAGATTAAGAAACAGATTCACCTGATAGTATACGCTGTTTACAGCCGGTAGAATTTCGTCCGGCATAATCCGGTTTCAGGGTGAAACCGGCAAGTAAACTGACAAACCGGAAGCTTATGAGTTCAGCCAAACCCGAACGTGAATATTTCCTCGACTCGATTCGAGCGTATTTAATGCTGCTGGGCGTGCCTTTCCACGTCTCGCTGATTTACTCGACCCAACGCTGGTCGGTTAACAGCCAGGACGCCTCACTGTGGCTGACGGTGCTGAATGATTTTATTCACGCCTTCCGCATGCAGGTGTTCTTTGTTATTTCAGGTTATTTCTCGTATATGCTCTATCTGCGCTATCAGCCCAACCGCTGGCTGAAGGTGCGGCTGGAGCGCGTCGGCATTCCGCTATTAACCGCGGTGCCGCTCATTACCCTGCCACAGTTTTTTATGCTGAAAAATCTCACCAGCAAAGTCGGTGACTGGGCAAACTTCTCGCTGTATGACAAGTACAACGCGCTGATGTGGGATCTGATTTCGCACCTGTGGTTTTTACTGGTACTGGTGATTCTGACCGCGTTTGGCATGCTGAGCTTCCGCTGGCTGCGTGATCAGCAGCGCCGCATCGATTATCAGCAGGTTGGCTGGGGCAAGCTGACGCTGGCCCTGCTGGCCTATGCGCTGGTGTGGTGCGCCTTCCGTCGGCTGATTTTCCACTTTGCCCCCGCGCTGTTAATGGATGGTCTGTTCAGCATTGCGGTAATGCAGTCGCTGTTCTTCCTGCCGTTCTTTATGCTGGGTGCGCTGAGCTGGAAACATCAGGCGCTGAAAGCGCTGTTTGTGCGTTTTAATCCGGTGATGTGCTTTGGTGCCATTGCGGTGTTTATCGCGTACAGCCTGAATCAGCGCTACAGCAGCGGTGAAGGCTGGCTGTACGAGCTTGATGCCATCATTTCTACGCTGATGGGCTTGTGTATGCTGAACGTCTGCTTTAGCTTCGGCCACAAGCTGCTGAACAGTCACTCGCCGCGCATCATGTATCTGGTGAACGCGTCGCTGTTTATTTATCTGGTGCACCATCCGCTGACCATCCTGTACGGCATCTACGTTACGCCACACATCAGCAGTAATACGCTGGGCTTCTTTGTCGGCCTGCTGATGGTGTTTGGCGTTGCCTTTGCCCTGTACGAGATTCATCTGCGTATCCCGCTGCTGCGCTTTTTATTCTCCGGCAAGCCGCAGCGCAAACCAGAGACCTCCGCGCAGACGTAACGGCGTACTTACCCGCCGGGCTGCGCGCGTTGCAGCCCGGCTATAGCAGCCACTCCACCGGCAGACGCCATACCAGCCGCACCAGCAAACGCTGCAATAGCGTGCACTGCGGCTCGTGCTTATGCACCACTTCCCGCGCTTCGCCGCTGTACTCAACCCAGTTAACGCGGCCCCACTTATCCAGCCGCAGTGCCCAGGCGCGGTCGCGCATGCCGCTGCTAAAACGCTGATGGGTCTGCTGCGCCAGCGCTTCGCTCTCAATCACCAGCCCCATCTCCGTATTCAGCACCGCCGAACGCGGATCGAAATTAAACGAGCCAATAAACACTTTGCGGTTATCGACGGTGAAAGTCTTGGCGTGCAGGCTGGAGCCGGAATTCCCGGTCAGGCCGCGATCGTGCGGGGCATCCGCGGCATTGGCCTGCGGCTTCAGTTCGTAGAGCGCAATGCCGTGACGCAGCAGCTTCTTGCGCCAGCGCGCATAGCCAGCGTGAACCACGGTGACATCATTGGCGGCCAGCGAGTTGGTTAAGATGGCGATCTTAACGCCCCGCCGCTTCAGCGCCAGCAGCTGCGCCACGCCGGCACGGGTCGGGACAAAATAGGCCGAGATGATATCGAACTGCTGCTGCGGCGTGCCGATCACCTCCAGCATGCGCTGCGGCAGCAAAGAGGAGCGCTTCGCTTTGCCCAGCCCTTTGCGCGGATCGTCACTTAACAGCCGCGTGTGTGCCCAGGTCATGCTCAGCGAGCCCTGCTCCAGCTGGCTGACAAAGGAGGATTTCTCCAGCCGCGCCAGGTAGCGCTGCACCGCCTCGCTCTGCTGCCACTCCGGCGGTAAACGCACCGCTTCATGCGGCGGTGCGCCGGTGTCCACGACGCTGCGCAACGGCGATACCGCTTTGCTGTGCCAGTAGCGGGCGAAATCTTCCGCCACTTCATCTACCGCCGGTCCCAGCGCCAGCACGTCGAGATCGGTAAACAGCGGCTCATTGCCGGTGCCAAAATATTCGTCGCCGATGTTACGGCCGCCCACCAGCGTTACCGCGCCGTCCACGGTCAGGCTTTTGTTGTGCATCCGGCGATTCAGGCGGGCGAAGTCAGTCAGATAGCCCAGCGCGCGCAGGGTTCGAAACGAGAAGGGATTAAACAGCCGCACGGCGATATTCGGATGCCGATCGAGTTCGGCCAGCGTTTCATCCAGCCCGGGCGTATTGTTGTCATCCAGCAGCAGGCGCACCTGTACGCCGCGCTCCGCCGCATCCAGCAGCGCGCTGAACAGCAGGCGTCCGGACATGTCGTTGTGCCAGATGTAATACTGGACGTCGATGGTGTGCTGCGCCATGCCCATCAGCAGATAGCGTGCCGCAAACGCATCCAGCCCATCGTTCAGCGGATGAATGCCGCTCAGTCCCGGATGATGGGCACATTGCTGTTGCGCATGTTCTCTCAACCCGTCGCCTGGCCGTTCGCGTGAGGAACGCAATGCCGCTTCGCTCATACTCAATCCCTGCTTACCCTGAAGCTGTTATTGTTGGTATCACCGCACGTAAAGGCAATCAGAGCCGTCTACTTCCGCGTCGGGTGCGGCGTTAATTTAGTCTAGACTTAGCCAGGCGTTCTGCATCCGGCGTTCTTCGTGAGGAGAAGATCATGACTCAGCTATCCCCGCGCCATCAGCCCCGGCTATTTCGCAGCTTTTTTCAGGGCAGCTTCCCCTGCTCTACCGCCTGCCGCAGCGGCGGGCGACGACTGGATATGGTCATCAGCAGCGGCCACGACATGCTGCTGGAGAAAGATTACGCCGCGCTGGCGCAGGAAGGATTGCGCACCGCGCGCGACGGCGCCCGCTGGCACCTGATTGAAGCCACGCCAGGTGAATACGACTGGCGCACCTTTCTGCCGATGATTCACGCGGCGGCGCGCCATGATTTACAAATCATCTGGGAGCTGGCGCACTTTGGCTACCCCGATCATCTCGATATCTGGAAGCCGGCGTTTGTGGAGCACTTTGGCCGCTTCGCGCGCGCCATGGCTGAGCTGATGCGGGATGAGGGCGTGGAGCAGCCGTTCTTTACGCCTATCAATCAGATATCCTTCTGGTCCTGGGCCGGCGCCGATGTCTCGTGGCTCGATCCCTACGCCAGCGCGCGAGGTCGCGAACTGAAACGTCAGCTGGTGCGCGCCTCGCTGACGGCCATGCACGCCATTCGCGACGTCTATCCGGACGCCCGCTTCGTGCTGACCGACCCGCTGGTGCAGATCGCCGCCGATCCGCATAACCCCGACAGTAAACCCTATGCCGACAGCCAGCATCAGGCGCAGTTTGAAGCCTGGGACTGGCTGGCAGGACGCGATGCGCCGGAGCTGGGTGGTCAGCCCGATTTTCTCGACATCCTGGGGCTGAACTATTATCCCGACAACCACTGGTTCTTCTCCGGCGACACCATTCCGCCCGACCACCCGCAGCGTCAGCCGCTGCACCGGCTGCTGATGCAGTGCTGGCAGCGTTATCAGCGCCCGCTGCTGCTGGCGGAAACCGGCGCGGAAGGCGACGCGCGCGCGCCCTGGCTGCGGCATGTCAGTGATGAAGCGCGGCTGGCCTTAGCGCAGGGCGTGGCGCTGGAAGGCATTTCGCTCTATCCGGTGGTGGAGTATCCGGCGTGGGCCGACGATCGGCGCTCGCCTGGCGCGCTGTTTGGTCTGGGCGATCCCAATGGCAATCGCACCCTGCATGAAGCGCTGGCGCTGGAGTTACGCAGTCAGCAGATTAAATGGCGCACCCAGGATTAAGAGTGCTGCACCGGGCTGGCGGTTTTGGGCGGGCAGGTTTGTACATCCAGTGACGGATCGGCTGGATGGCGCACGTCCGTCAGCCAGGTCATAGTGAAAAGGAACACTACGCCGATCAGGCAGGCGGAAAGCAGTCCAATGATGGCGATCAGTTTGTCATCCCGGGATTCCATCGACATCTCCTTGCGGGCGTCCGTAGTCGGTTGCTGGCCTCAGCTCATCCATAATGTAAGCATCAGGACGAAGATTATAAGGGTAACCGAGGTCACTGCAAGTACCACAATGGCGAAGTGCGCATCATCCAGCGATTGCCGTAAAGGTTCGTCGTGATCGTCAGGTGGCGCGGGTGAACTCATGATGACTCAACAGGAAAGAGGCGTTTTTCAGCGGGATTGCCGCACAGAGTGTAATGGAATAGCGGCCAACGTACAGCACTATTTCTGTCGGAAAAGACCACGGAGCGTCACTACGCCCCGTGGTGGCCGCTTAGAAATCGTAGCTCATGCTGATTTTCAGCGTGCGCGGGTCGCCCTGCGCGAGATAGGTGCCGGTGTCATCAACGTTTGACCAGTACTTCTCATTGGTGACGTTTTCGACCGCCACGCGCCACACCAGATCGTTCTGATTCACCTTCATGCGGTAACGCATACCAAGATCCAGCGTGGTATAGCTGTCCAGCTTGAGGGTATTGGCCGAGTTGGCGTACTGAGAGCCGCTGTGGTTGAGCAGCGCCGTGGCCGTCAGACCCTCCACCGGCTTGATGTCATACTCCGCGCCCAGCACGTAGGTGTAGCGCGGCACGCCGATCGCCTGTTTGCCATCGTAAGTGCCGCCGGCGGTTTTCTTCATCACCGGATCGATCCAGGTGGCGCTGGCGTTGAGGCGCAGGCCCAGCACCGGCTCACCAAACACGTTGGCTTCCACGCCGCGATGGCGCTGCTCGCCATCCATGACGTAGACATTGTCACTGTTGATCAGGCCGGACGGTTTCTGGATTTCGAACAGCCCCAGCGAGCCGCCGATGCGGCCGAAATCCGTTTTCACGCCGATCTCATTCTGCTTCGAGTGCGCCACGCCGGTCACGGTGCCATAGTTGACGGCGTCTTTAGGGGCCACTTCACCAGGCTGCAGCGCTTCCGTATGGTTCGCGTACAGCGCCACTTCTTTCCACGGCTTGTAGACCACGCCGTACGTTGGCATCCAGCGGTCGTTGGTGAAGCGCGAATCAACGCTTTCCGCGCCGGTGTTGTAGTTATAGCTGCGCACCACCACTTTCTGATGGCGAGCACCGACGGTCACCAGCAGCGTATCGTCCAGTAATCCCAGCGTATCGCTCAGCAGATAGCCCTGGGTGCGGGTACGTGACGTGGTAAGCGGATCGGAGAACTTGCCGCCGGCGAAGGTGGCCGCCGGTTCCGCCACGTCACCGCTGTGGTAGATATTAAACGGCGTGCCCACCAGCGACATGTCGTAGGCATTTTTCGCATTGGTGGTCAGCGCCGAGTAACCCACGTTGACTTTATGACTGACGAAACCGGTGTGGAACTCACCGCGCAGCCCCACCATGCCGCTCATGTTGTCCTGAATACGGTTGGAGTAGAAGCTGCTGATGGTGCCGTCACCGTTGCTGTTGGTAATGGTCGGCGCGCCGTAGTTGCCGGTTTCATGAGCGTGCTGTGCGCCGAGGCCGGCATAGGCCGTCCAGCTGTCGGTAATATCGTATTCTGCTTTGGCGATACCGAATTCAGATTCCATATCGCTGTACACCCATTTCTGGCTGTAGTTATGCGAATTTGACGGCACCGGCGGAATCACGCCGGCGCTGGCGAATTTCACGCCCTGTAAGCCGTCATGGAAGGTTTTCTTCTGATAGCCAACGTCCAGCGAGGTGCGCAGCCGATCGCCGCGATAATCAAGACCGACCGAGGCCGCCGTGGTGCGTTTTTTCTCGCCGTCAACGCCGGTTTCACCTTCGCGATGCACGGCGTTAACCCGCACGCCAAACTGATTGTTATCGCCAAAGCGACGCCCCACGTCCAGCGTTCCACCAACCTGAGACGAGGAGGTGTAATCGAGGCCAATGCGATTGATCGGCGTATCTTCGGCATGTTTCGGCTCGAGGTTGATCATACCGCCGACGCCGGAACTGGCTGCGCCGTTAACCAGACTGTTCGCGCCTTTGAAGATCTCCACGCGATCGATCAGCGAAGCGTCCATCACCTGGCGCGGCACCACACCGGGCAGACCGCCGAAAGTCATATCATCGCCGTCGAGAGTAAAACCCCGAATGCGGTAAGTTTCAGCAAAATTGCCGTAACCTTTGACGTTCTGCACGCCCGCATCGTTGCGCACCACATCGGCGATGGTTTGCGCTTGCTGGTCCTGAATCATTTTTGCCGTATAGCCGATGACGTTGAACGGCACGTCCATGGCGTTTTGCTCGCCCAGCATGCCGAGGCGACCGCCGTGGGCAATCTGGCCGTCGAGAAAGGCCGGTACTAAGTCGTTGCCGCCGGGTTTGAATTCACTCTGCGGCGTGGCGGTGACGGTCAGCGTCTGCTGTTCGTTAGCGCCCTGAGGAGCATTACTGGTGTTAGTGGTAGCAGCCATCACTGGCAAACAACCGGCGCTGACCAGCATGGCCAGCAGCGTCGGTTTCATTCCGGGATTGAAAGGCGTTCTGCGCATGGTTATCCCCTGATGTAAATTATACTGAGAATCATTATTATTGCGGTTTGCGATTATGCGCAGCGTACAGCCAAATGCAAGCAAAATCCGGCGGTGTATCACCGCCAGAGGCATCATCGGGGAGGAAGATTCCCGCCGGGCGACGGGAATGAGGGGTAAACGGAGAGACTCAGGCGTCGCGCCAGCGTTTAAACACCAGCGAGGTGTTGATACCGCCAAAAGCAAAGTTGTTTGACTGGACGTAATCGGTCTGTAGCTGCCGGGGCGCGCCAGTGATGTAATCCAGCTCACCGCATTCGGCGGCGGGCTGCGTCAGATTCAGCGTGGGCGCAAACCAGCCCTCACGCATCATCTCAATACTCATCCAGGCTTCCAGCGCGCCGCAGGCACCCAGCGTGTGACCGAAATAGCTTTTCAGCGAAGAGATGGGCGTACGATTGCCAAAAATTGCTGCCGTCGCCTGGCTTTCGGCAATATCGCCGCGATCGGTGGCGGTACCGTGTGCGTTAATGTAACCAATCTGCGCTGCCGTCACCCCTGCGCTGTCCAGCGCGCGCTGAATACAAATCTGCATGGTTTCACGCTGCGGCTGAGTGATATGGGCCGCGTCACAGTTAGTGTGAAAACCGACCAGCTCCGCATAGATGGTCGCGCCGCGCGCCTGCGCATGTGCCAGCGATTCCAGGATCAGCGTGCCCGCCCCTTCACCAATCACCAGACCGTCGCGCTGTTGATCGAACGGTGCCGGCGAGGTGTGCGGCGCGTCGTTACGCTGGCTGGTGGCAAACAGCGTATCGAACACGGCGGCTTCCGAGGGGCACAGCTCCTCTGCCCCGCCCGCGACCATCACGGTCTGATAGCCATGGCGAATGGCTTCCCACGCGTAGCCAATCGCCTGGCTGCCGGAAGTGCAGGCGCTGGACGTGGGAATCACGCGACCGCGCAGACCAAAAAACAGTCCAGCGTTAACTGCCGTGGTGTGCGGCATCATCTGCACGTAGGTGGTGCCGGTGATGTTGTTGGTGTGCTTTTCCGTCAGCATGGTGGCGAACTCGCTCACCGGACCGGTGCTGCCGGTCGAAGACCCATAGGCGATGCCGGTTTCACCACTGGTCAGCACCGGATGATCAATCAGGCCGGCCTGCTCCAGCGCCAGCTCGGTGGCACGCGTCGCCAGCAGTGAGACGCGGCCCATGGCGCGGATGCGTTTACGCGTGTAGTGCGGCGGCAGCGTGAAGTCATCGACCGGCGCGCCCAGCAGCGTGTGCAGGCCATCATAGACTTGCCACTCCGGCATTTTACGTACCGCATTCTGGCCCTGTTTAATGCGCTGCGCCACCGCGCTCCAGCTCTCACCGAAAGCAGTGACGCCGCCCATACCGGTAACCACTACCCGCTGCATCACAACATCCCTCCGTTGATGGAAATCACCTGCCGCGTAACGTAGCCAGCGATATCCGACATCAGATAGCTGGCCAGGCCAGCGACTTCGTCTGCCGCGCCCATACGTTTCATCGGAATGATTTTCAGCGCTTCGTCGATTACCTGCGGCTCAAGATCGGTCATGCCGGTATCGATCAAACCTGGCGCGATACAGTTAACGGTGATTTTGCGTTTCGCCAGTTCAATCGCCAGCGCTTTCGTGGCGCCGATGATACCGGCCTTGGCCGCGCTGTAGTTGACCTGTCCGCGGTTGCCCATCATGCCAGATACCGAAGAGAGGGTAATGATGCGTCCGCCCTGGCGCAGGCCGATCATCGGCATGACGCAGGGATGAATCACGTTGTAAAAGCTGTCGAGGTTAGTGTGGATCACGCTGTCCCATTCGTCTTCAGTAAGCGCCGGAAAAGCACCGTCGCGGGTAATGCCCGCATTGCTGATCACGCCATAATAAGCACCGTGCGCGGCGATATCCTGCTCCAGCGCGTTACGCGTGGCTTCCCGCTGTGCCACGTCAAACTGCAGCGTGCGGCCGCAGCCGCCTGCGGCAACGATCTGCGCCAGCGTCTGCTGCGCACCGGCGGCGTCGCGGTGGTAATGCACCACAATATCAAATCCGTCGGCGGCCAGACGTAAGGCCATGGCACGGCCAATACCTTTACTGGCCCCGGTTACTAATACGCTGCGGGTCATCACTCGGTTCCTTGTTGCGCTAATCGGGTTAATTCGTCGTCGTCGGGCTGGTAGGTGTTCAGTCGTCCGCTGGCCAGCAGGCTGGTGCCGCAGCGGATCTCGCCCTCAAAACTGCCCAGCTTGTCATCGCGCATCAGCAGGTGCATCTCAATCTGCAACTCACTGTGTGCCGCGAAGGTGGGCGCACTGGCACGATAGCCGCGCCCGCCCAGCAGCATGCCGGGGCGGATGTCACTGGCGCCGCGCTGGCGGGCATGAAAGCCGGACCAGACGCCCACGGTCTGCGCCATGATCTCGACGCCAAACCACGCCGGCAGCTCGCCCTGCGGCGTGAGGAACGGTGCCAGCACGCCCTGCGGGCTCACCGTGACCGTACAGACAACGCTGTCTGGCGTGACGTCAAGCACGCGCTCAAGCAGCAGCAGCGGCGCGCGGTGCGGCAGGTAATCGCCCACCGGCAAAAAATCATTCATGCGAAGATCCTACAATCAGGCAGGTATTGTTCCCGCCAAAGGCAAATGAGTTAGAGGCAATCACCGGGCGCGCCAGCGGCTGTGCCACAGTCAGCAGTCCACAGGGCGGCAGCGTACTATCCTGCGTCGCGTGCGAAAAATCCTGCGGCGGCAGCGACAACTGTTGCTGGATAATCAGGGCCGCCAGCGCGGCTTCGGTGGCGCCTGCTGCGCCCAGCGTGTGGCCGGTGAGGTGCTTGGTAGAGCTGCACGGCACGGCGTCACCGAACAGGCGGTGAATCACCGCCGCTTCAACCTGATCGTTCAGCGGCGTGGCGGTACCGTGCAGATTGATATAGCCCACCTCGTGCGGCTGCAAACCGGCCTGCTGCAGCGCCATGCGCATGGCGGCTTCCGCGCCCACGCCCTGCGGATGCGGCGCTGACATGTGCCAGGCATCTGACGATTCACCGCAGCCCAGCAGCGCCAGCGGCTGCGGCTCGCGCGTCAGCAGCAGCAGCGCCGCCGCTTCGCCAATCGAAATACCGTCGCGTCCGGCGCTGAACGGTGCGCAGTGATGTTCCGACAGCGAATCGAGGCTGGCAAAGCCGTTAATCGGCATGCGGCTGAGCGAGTCCGCACCGCCCACCAGCGCTACGTCGGCCAGACCGGCAGCAATCAGCCGCGCCCCGCTAATGATGGCGCGCGCGCTGGAGGAGCAGGCAGTAGAAATCGTGTACGCCGGGCCATCCAGCTGCAGATAGTGCGCCAGAAAGCGCGACGGATCGCCCAGTTCCTGCATCCGGTAGTCATAACCGGCATGGCCGCCGTCCGTCTGCCGATCGCCCTCATCCACGCCGGAAGTACTGGTGCCCAGCACGATGGCCACGCGGGCGCGACCATAGCGCGTAATCGCCTCATCCAGCGCTGGCTGGCACTGCTGCAGCGCCGCCAGCAGCAATCGATTGTTGCGCGTATCATGCGCCGCCAGTTCAGCCGGTACCGGCGGCAGCGCGCCCGGCACTTCACCCAGCCAGCAGCGCTTGCCCTGCGCTAACCAGCCGTCACGCGGCTGCATGCCGGGCGCTGTGCCCTGCTGTAGCTGGGCGGCAATCTGCGCCAGGCTGCTGCCCAGCGCATTGACCATGCCAAAAGCCGACAGGTAAATCATGAGGAGGCGTCCAGATGCTGGATGTGAATCTGATAGCCAAAGGCGCGCTGATCGACGCTAATCGGCTCACGCTGTTCCCCGCGCTGCAGATAATGAATCTGGCTGATCAACTGGCCGGAGGCATCGCGCAATTCGCGCCGGTCGCCCACATCGCGTAGCGTCCAGCCGGACGGCAATTGCGGCTGCCACGCGCTGACCGGCCAGTAGCTCAGCATAATATCGGCCAGCACCTGGCTGGCTGGCGGCAGGTCGGGCAGCGCCATCATCTGCTGGGTATGAATCCCCTGTTGATCGTAAGTGACGCGGAATAGCCGGATGCCAAGCGACGACAGCCCGGCCAGCGAGATCTGCTGCGCATCCGCGCTGAGCAGCACCAGCAATGACTGGGTTTTGCCCTTCACGCGCCCGGTCAGCAACTGCTGCTGCTGAAAGCCGGGCGAGATGCCCGGTGCCGGCAGCGTGACGCGCACGCCGGGTTTGAGCCAGGCCGTGGGCCGGCTGGACTCGTCATGGTGAGACGCACACCCGCTCAGCAGCAGGCTGAGCGCCAGCAGTAACGCACCCATTCTCATCGTGATTTCCTTTTTCCGCCCGCCAGCGCCAGCGGCGCCAGTAAAAATGCACAAAAAATTCCGCTGCACAGCACAGTACCAAAGCTGCTGATGGCGCTGGTGCTGCTGAATACCAGCATGCCCAGCGTCAGCAGCGTGGTCATCATCGCCAGCGTCACCGCCAGCATCGACGTCAGCGGCGTGCCGCGCGGATTACTGAAAAACAGCGTGTAATTGATGCCAATGCCCAGCACCAGAATCAGCGCCAGCAGCGCAAACAGATTCAGACTGGCACCCAGCCAGCCGAGCGTGGCCAGCGCGGCCGCCAGCGACAGCCATGACGGCAGCGCGCTGCGCAGCCCGGCTTTGAGGCCAAGGCGCAGGGTGTAACTGACGGTGATCAGCAGCAGCGCCAGCGCCAGCAGGCCGCTTAGCAGCGTGCGCCAGAAGCCAAACAGCTCATCGTAACGGGCCTTGCGATCGACCCAGCTCACGCCTGCTTGCCCTGTCGCCAGCTTTTGCAGCGCGGCACTGTTCTGCACGCCGCTCACCGGGACCAGCACGCTGCTGCGTCCGTCAGGCAGCGACAGCCACAGCAGCCGCCAGCCTTCACTCAGCGGACTCGCCAGCCACGCCTGCACGCAGACCGGCATCGGCTGCAGACTGGCCTGCGCCGGACGAATACCGGCCTGTTGCAGACGCGCCATGATGGTCGGGGCCGCCTGCTGTAACAGCGCGACATCCTGTTGCTGCTGTTCCAGCGTGCTGAGCGGCAGCAGGCGATAGCTTGTCAGCCAGCCCTGCTGCTGCGCGCGCTGCAGTTCGGGCGCCAGCGCATTAAGCCGCTGCAACACCTGCTGCTCGTTATCACCCCAAACCACAAACCAGGTTTGATCGGCCTGTTGCCCGGTGAGCTGCGCCAGCTGGCGATCCTGCGCCAGCAGCTGCGCCGGCGCGCTCTGCAGATGAGCAATATTATCGTCGACGCGCAGCTGTAAGATGCCGCTCAGCGCGTAAAGGGCTACCAGCAGCGGTAACCCGACGCGCAGCCCGCGCTGGCGGCGCCACGCGGCCAGCCAGCGCGCCAGCCACACCATCGCCGGCACCGGTCGCACCGGCAGGCCGCGCACCAGCCACGGATAGAAACAGATCACCGTCAGGCACGAGGCGCCCAAGCCGCTGGCGGCAAAGACCGCCAGCTGGCGCAGCCCGGGAAACGGTGCCAGCAGCATCAGCAGCCAGGCGATCGCCGTGGTGCCCAGCGCCAGCAGCAGCGTACCGCGCACTTTATGCAGACTCTGCCACGGTGTGGCGTGCTCACCGTGCACCATGCGTTCCGTCAGGTAGTACAGCGTATAATCGGCCGAGATGCCGACAATACTGAGACTCATCACCAGCGTGGTGAGATGCAGCTCACCAAAAAACAGCAGCGTGAACACGGTGCCGGCCATCGCCCCGATGGCTACCGACAGCACGCTCAGTGCCAGCGGCCGCAGTGAGCGAAACACCAGCCACACCAGCAGCAGCAAACCGCCCAGCGTCACGCTGCCCAGCGTGGCAACATCATGCTGCGCGCGCTGGCTGGCATCGTCGCTGAACAGCACCGTGCCGCGCGTCAGCAGCTGCGCCTGCGGCCAGCGCTGTTTCAACTGCTGCTCAAGCTGATGCAGCGCGCTGACCAGCTGATGGCTCTGCGCCATGCTGAAGGCGTTATGTACCAGTTCGCCGTGCAGAAAATACCAGCGGCGCTGCTGCGCATCGCTGACCGTCAGCCAGCCGTTGTGCAGCACCATTTTGCTGGCGTTCTGCTGCAGCGCCAGCTGCGCGCCACGCACCAGCAGCAGCGGGTCACCGGCAAGCTCTTTGCTGCTCACCCCGGCAAACGCCGAAAACAGCTGCGCCAGAATCCAGTCGGCCTGCGCGCCGCCGCCGTGCTGCAGTCGCGCACGCGTCAGCGGATCGATCAACCCGTTGCGATGCTGATAAGCAAAGCTTCCCCAGCGCTGCAGCTGATCATCATCCAGCGCGCCGCTGACCTCACTGAGCATCGGCAGTGCCCGGAGCTGCGCCTGCCACCACGCAGCGGCGGCGTCACCGTCCGCACCGGGCGCACTCACCAGCCACACCAGCTGGCGGTCGAGCCGCTGCATAAAGCCCTGCTGAATCTCTGCCGGTGCCTGGCCAAGATTCTGCTGCGGCAGCAGAGCCAGCACGCTGCTGTTAATGTGGCTGCGCGGCAGTAACCAGGCCAGCGCCAGCATCAGCATCAGACAGACGGCCAGCCACGCGCGCGCGGCAAAAATCTCACTGCGCTGCGGCAAAACGGGCTCGCTCTTCATCAGTCAGTTGGCCGGGCTGCGTACGGGTATCGCTCAGAGTGATTTCCGTTTTATCGCCCTGGCGGTCATCCAGCGTAATGCGGTTGAGATACGCCGCGCCCTGCAGATCGATGCGGTTGAAGATCTTATTCAGCGGTGCCGCTTTCGGCGTCAGGCTCAGCTGCCAGCCGTCGCCACCATCATCGCGGAAATCGAGCACAAAATTCTCGCGCAGTACCTGCTCATCCGCCTGGAACAGCGCGCGCAGCAGATGGTTAAACTGGAACATTTGCGGATTGCTGTCTGCGGTGATCACCTGCGGCGGCTGGCCGCTCATGCTTTGCACCATGCGGTGATCATCCAGAATCAGCGTCATCGGAAACGGTGTCGCCTGGTGCCACCACAGCCCCTGCTGCTGAGCAATCAACAGCTGGCCGCGCGACACCAGCGGCTGCGCCATTCCAGCGATGCTGCGTACCTGAACAAAGCTGGCGCGAATCACCGGCTGGCTGGCAAAGCGCTGCTGTAGCTGTTCCAGCGTCACCGCGCTGGCGCTGGCGCTGAGCAGCGTCAGCAGCAGGCAGACCAGACGAATCATGATGACACCCCCAAACGCTGCAGCAGAATATCCGGCGAGACAAAGCACATCTCCTGCGTGCTGGCGCTGACCGCCACCTGCAGCGTGTGCGCTTTGGTGGTCACCTGCCCGGCAGCGTTACGGATGACATAATCGATGCGCAGCCGGTTCTCATATTCGCTGATGCTGGCTTCAACACGAATGGCCTCTTCACAGCGCAGCGGCAGGCGGTATTTAACCCGGGTATCGACCACCGGCCAGACGTAGCCGCTGGCGCTCATCTCTGCATAGCTGTAGTTGATACTGCGCAGCAGCGCTTCACGCGCCACTTCGAAGTAGCGGAAATAGTTGCCGTGCCACACCACGCCCATCGGATCGCAGTCATGAAACGAGACCACCCGTTCAATCTCCGCGCGCCAGCTTGCGTCACGCATCGCGTTGCTCCTCTTCGGGCAGAGCCCAGAAATCGTAAAAGTTAAACCAGTCCAGCGGTGCCAGCAGGGCATGATGCTGCAGGCGCGCAGCGTAGCGATCGACCGCCGCCTGCAGCGCCTGCTGTCGTCCATTGCGCGGCAGCGGTAAAGGATCGGCAAAGGCTTCGCAGTGCACGCGCAGTTTGCCCTGCTGGCGCAGCGCGAACATCAGCAGCACCGGACAGCGCAGCGCCGCCGCCAGCACAAAGGGTCCCTGCGGGAACGGTGCCGGTTGGCCCATAAATTCACTCCACACCACGCGCCGTTCGCCGCCGCGCTGACGCTGCACGGCGGTGCGGTCGCCAACAATGGCCACCCACTCACCGGCATCCAGCTTTTGCTGCAGTAAAATTGCGGTGTCCGGGCCGATATCACTGACCGGCAGCAGATTGACGCCCGCCTGCGGCGCAATGCTCTCCAGCACCGAACGGAAGCGCTGGGCGTTGTCGGTGAACACCAGCGCGTTGATCACCAGACCGCTGACCTGCTTCGCCATCGCCCGGCAGGCTTCGATATCGCCCAGATGCGAGGCGAGAATCAGCTGGCCTTTGCCTTCAGCGGCGCGAATCACCGCTTCCGCGCCGGGCGCGAAGTCGATATCGCGTCCCCATTGCAGGTCACCGCGCCAGCTGGCAACTTTATCCAGCATGCTGTTGCCAAAACGCAGGAAGTGGCGATAGCTGCTGAGCGGCCGCGGCAGCGCAATCTGCTGTTGATGCGCCACGGCCTGTACGCGCGTCAGCCACTGCTGCGACGCCGCCCGCGCCGCGCGACCGCTGAGCCAGTACACCGCCACCACCGGCCACAGCAGCAGAATAAACGGCAGGCGGCCGGCACGCTGGTACAGCCACAGCATAAAGCGCAGCCCCCACTGGCCGCGACGCTCTGGCGTCGCTGCCCAGTGCGCCTGCTGACGCCGGCGGGATAGCAGCTGCGGGATGCGTGGCAGCATGCCAAAGAACAGACGGGTGTGCATCCACGAGATACGCAGGTTGTCATGCAGCGCGTCAAAGTGTGAGACGCCGCTCGGCGGATAGGTCACGCGCGTGCGGATAAACCGGCTCGGCGTGCCCTGCCAGTAGAGGCGCACCATGATCTCAGTGTCAAAATCCATGCGCTGGCCAATAGGGCGGCGATCGCACAGCTCAAGCGAGGCTGCCAGCGGATAGACGCGGAAACCGCACATGCTGTCTTTCAGCGAGAACGACAACGTTTCTACCCATACCCAGAAATGGGTGATGTAGCGTCCATAGAGCCGGGATTTTGGGATTGAGGCATCGTACTGCGGCTGGCCGGAGATCAGGCAGTGCGGATAGCGTTCGGCCTCTGCCAGCATGCGCGGTGTGTCCTCCACCTGATGCTGTCCGTCGGCGTCCAGCTGCAGCGCATGACTGAAGCCCGCGGCCGCGGCGGCGCGCAGTCCGGCAATCACCGCCGCTCCCTTACCCTGGTTGTGCGGCAGCGTCAGCACCCGGAGCTGCGGCGCATCCAGCGCAGCGATGTGCTGTTTGGTCCGGGCATCGCTGCCGTCGTCGACCACGATCACCGGCAGGTTGAACGGCACCAGCCGCGCCAGCACCGACGCCAGCATGGCACCGTGGTTGTAGCAGGGAATCAGCACGCAGGGCGCAAAAGAGGCACTCAGCACAGGCGAATCTTCCCGCTGCTGGCGACCTCAGCCTGCGCACCGCGCAGCAGCGCGTAGCGAAAACTCAGCAGCGACTTCTCCGGCAGCCACTGCAACTGCAGCTCCAGCTGCGCATCTGGCGGCACCGGCTGCTGAAATTTGATGTTTTCAATCGAGGCAAAGCTCTTACCCGGCGCGAGGCGCGTCAGGCCGTAGTGCAGTACCCAGTCAAGCTGCGCCACTCCCGGCAGAATCGGCAGCGTCGGGAAGTGGCCGCGAAACCACAGCAGGTCGGCAGCCGCCAGCAGGCGCAGGGTGAGCGTGCCATCCTGCTGTTGCGCGTCTAATTCAACCGGTAACATCAAACAGTTCCTCTATCTGCGGCCATGCGCGTTTGCTCTGCGCGGTGACCGGAATCGTCGTCACCACCCGCCAGTAGCGCGGCATGGCGACCGGCTCCAGCCAGGGTTGCAGCGCACGTTTCCATTGTTGTTTACGCTGGTGCAGCGTGGCGGCGTCTGGCAGCTGCGGCAGCGCCAGCACCACCGCGATGGCATGGCGGCCGTGACGCTGAATCGCCAGCGCGGCGGCATCTTCCACACCAGGCAGCGCCAGCAGGCGACGCTCTACTTCGCTCAGCGACACGCGCTTGTCTTCAATTTTCACCACCCGATCCTGGCGCCCTGCCAGCTGAAACCGGCCCGACGGCTGCTGCACGATACGGTCGTCCAGCGCACAGCCCGCGCGGCTCTCCAGCAGATCGGAGAAGACCTGCCAGCGCTGCGGCGCGATCTCGCGCAGCGAGACGTGGGGGAAGCACTGCCACAGCGCAGCGTCATCGCTGGCCCGGCGCCACGCGATCACCCCGGTTTCGGTACTGCCGTAAATTTCATCCACCGCGCAGTCCAGCGTTTGCTGCGCGCGTTGCGCATCCGCGCCCGGCAGCGCGCCGCCCGCGGAGACAATCAGTGCACAAGGCGGCGCCACCAGCGCCGTGTCCAGCCGGCGCAAAAACGCCGGACTGCTGATAAAGGCGTAGCGGCGATCGGCACGCTGATCCGCCAGTTGCTCACCATAAAAAATTTGCTGCGCGGCGAACGGCAGGCCGAGCGCCATCGGCAGAATAATGCGAAAACTCAGGCCATACAGATGCTGATGGCTTACCGAGGCAATGACGTGACACCCCTGCAGACGCGTGCCCCACAGATCGGCCAGCCACTGAGCTTCCAGATCCATAGCGCGCAGTGATTTGACCACGCGACGCGGCGTTCCGGTTGAGCCGGAGGTGAACAGCACCAGACTAGCCTGCGCCGCTATCTCTGGCAGCGCGCCCTGCGCCAGCGCGCCGTCCCAGCGTAGCTGTGGCAGGGTGACCGCCAGCGGCATATCGCTGATCACGCCATCAAGACTGTCGTGCATCTCTTCCAGCTGCGCTGCGCGGCAGTGGCCGGGGATGACCGGCGTTTTGCCGGCGTACCAGCTCGCCAGCAGCGCCACGGTAAAGTGGTAACTGTTGTCAAAGCACAGCGCCCAGCGTGCGCCAGGCTGCGCCTGTAGCTGATGGGTTAAGCCCAGCACCTGCTGCCGCATCTGCGCCAGCGTATGCAGCTGTTGCCCCTGCCAGGCGACGAGACGATCGGCGCCGTGCAGCCAGTCGCGAATCGCCACGGCCTTCATGCGTGTTTCCTCATGCGCTGACGCAGCAGCCATTCGCCGCCCATCAGCGCGCCCATCAGCACATAGCTGATGCACCCGTTCCAGAGTGTCCATAGCCGGATATGACTCAGCAGGCAGGTAGTCAGGGCCACGCTGCCGTTGAAAATAAAAAACCCGCACCACACCTGCGTCACGCGTCGGGTATAACGGACGGCACGCGGCGGCAGCTGAGGTTCACGCAGGCGCGCCAGGCGCTCTACCAGCGGCATCGGGCTGAACAGCGACGCGGCGAACAGCAGAAGCAACAGGCCATTCACCACCACCGGATACCACAGCAGCAGATGCTGCGCCCGCAACACGATACTGGCGAGAGACAGCAGGCAGCCGATCAGCGCCAGCAGCAGCAGCGTGCGGTTCAGCGCGCCCTGCGCCTGACGCAGGCTCCAGATGCGCGCCGCAAACACCAGCGCCAGCAGCACCAGCACGCCGCGCCACTGCGGGTGAGTCAGCGCCAGCCATACCAGCAATGGCCAGGCGATCAGCGCCAGCGCGTTCAGCAGCTGCAACAGCCTGTGCATGGCGTTTATCAGGCCTGGTCGCGCATCAGCTGGTCGACGGCGTCAACCACGTCCTGTACGGTGCGCACCGCGCGGAAGGCTTCTGGCTTGATCTTACGCCCGGTGCGTTTTTGCAGATGCACCACCATGTCAACCGCATCAATACTGTCGAGTTCGAGATCTTCATACAGGCGAGCGTCCGGGCGGATCTCGTCCGGATCAATTTCGAACAGCGTAGTCAGCAGCGTCGCCACTTCCTGGTAAATATCTTGTTTATTCATGTCGACGGTTCTCAGGCTTGCTGTTGTTCAACAAAAGCGGCCAGCGTGGCCACGGAAAAAAAGTGCGCCCGCAGCGTTTCGCTCTCGGCGGAGAGCTGCACGCCGAAGCGGTTTTTCACCGCCAGTCCCAGCTCCAGCGCATCGATCGAGTCGAGCCCCAGCCCTTCGCCAAACAGCGGTGCGTCGCTATCGATATCATCCGGACTGATATCTTCCAGATTCAGCGTGTCGATAATCATGGTTTTAATGTCGTCAATCAGTGCTTGCATAACTTACTTTGTCTCTTCAGGCACCAGCGCCTGTTGCAGATAACGCGTCAAACGGCGCGCGGCCAGCGGCTGCGCATCCTCATCCGCTTCGTGAAAGGCGTGGCTGGCAATACGCGATTGTACGCGTACCGTAAAAACCGGTTTAACCAGCGGAATCTGATACCAGCGGCTTTGCTTGTCGAGCATACGCTGGGTACAGGTGATATGAATCACGCGCAGATCGCATCCGGCGCGCACCGCAATATTTGCCGCACCGCGCTGCAGTTGCAGCGGCTGGCCGTAACGAGTGCGCGTCCCTTCGGGGAAAATCAGAATGGTATCGCCGCGTGCCAGCCGCTGCTGGCTATCCGGCAGTAGCGTCTCCGCCTCGCTGTTAATCAGGTAATCGGCTGATTTAATAACGCCGCGGAAGAAAATGTTGTGCTGCAGGTCGGCCTTCACCAGGCAATCCATCTCGGGTAACAGCGAGGCGATCATCACGTAATCGATCAGCGACGGATGGTTAGCGACAATCAGGCAGCCGCGATCCTGACGCAGCGCTTCTGCGCCCAGCATCTGATAGTCATACACGCCGACAAAACGGCAGAAGCGCAGAAAGCAGCGAAAGCTCCATGCAATGCTGCGGCGCGCGATCTGCCGCCGGCGCAGACCGTCACGCTGAATCAGCAGCAGCAGGTTGAACCAGATCAGCGACAGCAACAGACCGCCAATGCTGAACAGGCTAAAGCAAAGCGCGGTCATCACCAGCCGCCAGTAATAGTTGCCACCGCGCCGCTGGCGCATCGGCATAGCGTTATCCGCCATGAGCACGCTCCCAGCGCCACTGATGACGCTCGCCGGTCAGGGTGAAATCCGCCGTCTCGCTCAGCATTGCATGCAGAAACTGCAGGCTCTGCGGCAGCGCATCGGGCTGAGAGCGGGCGGCGGTCGCCGTACAGCGCCACGCTTCGCCGGCGCGCAGCAGCAGCGCAACCGCGTAGGGTGCATTGAAGGTATCGATCTCCGGTAGCCACGGACGGTAGTAGTCGGGCACCAGCCCGTCAAAATCCACCAGCAGCACCTGCTGGTAACCGGCCTGATGCAGCGTGGTAACCTCAAGCAGGCCCTGCTGGAAGCTGTCGATGCCAGCAGAAATTGACGATGACACTAATGGCTGACGTGCGGCGATGGTCAGGCTGCCGACCGCCGAGTTGTGCACCGACATCGCGAAGTCGGTGGGGGATAGCGGCTGGCCGTCCGCGAGCGTACGCAGAATACGCAGATTGCGTTCCAGTTCGCCATGACGGCTGGTAAACACCACGGCGTCAACCGACTGTCGGGCCAGCAGCGCAAGGCCGCACTCAACGGCGGCACGGCTGCCGGGGCTGAGACGACGGGCAGTCATCATCGGTAAAAACTGAGGTTTGGCGATAGCCAGGCAGGCATCCAGTACCGGCGCGTGTTGCGCCCAGCGCTGCCAGTCGTCGGCGCTGCTGTGGCCCGGCGCGATGGCATGCCAGTCAACAAGGGAGTAAGCGAGTTTCATACCTGCATTCTTTCTTCAGCCTCAGGGATGGTCAGATTTTCGCTGCGCGGCATCCCTTCCCTGCTCTCTATTCCAGTCATCCGCCTCACGCGGATGTCGCCGAGTTCTCAGGCGAACATCGGGTCCGCCTGTTTCTATTTCGGCAGCGTGCCGGCTAACTTTACGATTAACTGTTAGCGGCGCGCGTGATGACTTATTTTACCGCCTGCACCGCCAGACGGGTCTGGATGCCCTGGTTCAGGTTCTGAATCCAGCGGTTATAGTTACGGTGAATCTGGCCACTGCCTGCTTTCAGATTGGTGCTGCTGACGTAATCAATGCGGTAGCTGTTAGCAGTGTAGGTGATACGGATATTCGCCGTGTGGCCGCGTTCTGCCAGCAGACCATTCATCACGCCCGGACCCGCCGGTGAGATCACCCAGTGATTGGCCGCGCCAGCTTCCACGATAGCGCGCTGCATCTGCTGATCGCTGTAGCTCTGTGCGACCGTCTGGCTGACGTTCTGGATCGGTGCCGTGCGCGATGCACAGCCGGTGATTAATACCGCTGCAACCAGCAGTGCCAGCGTGGCTTTTTTATTCATCATTTCCTTTTCTTCCCCTGTCATGGCAAGCCGCGCAACCACGCGGCCGTGCAGGCAACAACCCCTGCATAGTTCCGTTCAGACTGTGTAAAGCGCCGCGGATAATACCACTAATTGTAAAGACAAGTAAAAAAAAGCATGAACCACTTAAGTTCGGGCTGGTGCTGTTGTGAAAGCGGGGTGAACGGGCTTAAGACGTCATTTATAACCGCAGCCAGGCGGCTGCGGCATGATGATCAACCCTGCCAGCCGCCACCAAGTGCGCGGTAGAGATCGATTTGCGCCAGCAGCAGCGTGTTTTTCACCGCCACAATATTCAGCTGGGTGCTGAACAGCGTGCGCTGCGCATCAAGCTCATCGAGATAGGACGCATAGCCATTCTGATAACGGTTGCGCGCAATCCGCCACGCCTCGGCAACGTAGCGCTCCTGCGCCTGCAACTCTGTCAGCTGCTGCTGGCTGCGCGTGATGGCATCCAGCGCGTTATCCACCTCGGCAAAGGCGTTGCGCACCACCCTTTCGTAGCCGTACAGCGCCTGGTTGCGCGACGCCATCGCCACATCCACCTGCGCGGTCAGCGCTTCGCGGTTGAGCAGCGGTGTCAGCACGCTGCCGCCGATGCTCCACAGGCGGAACGGATTATCCAGCAGATCGTGTAGCTGGCTGCTCTGCAGCGTGCCGGACGCCGTCAGGTTGAGCGATGGCAGCAGCTGTGCCTGCGCCGCCGCCAGCGACGCGTCGCTCGCCAGCAGCAGGCGCTGCGCCTGGACTATGTCAGGCCGGCGATTCAGCAGCTGCGACGGCAGCAGCGCCGGCAGTGCGTGGGGTCGCAGCTGGTCGAACTGGCTGCTGCGTGCAATCTGGCGCGGATTCATGCCAACCAGAATGCTGAGCGCGTTCTCCTGCTGGGCGATCTGATGCTGCAGCTGAGGAATTTGCGCTTTCGCTGTCTGATACTCCGACGCCGCCTGCATCCATTCGAGCCGCGAGGTATAGCCGGTTTCGAACTGACGCTGCGCCAGGTTCAGCGAGTTCTGCCGCGTTTCCAGCGTGGCCTCGGTCACGCGCAGCTGCTCGTCGAGCGCGCACAGGCTGAGGTAACCGGACGCGACCGAACTGGCCACCGTCAGCTCGGCTGCCGAGGCCGCCGCACGCTGCGCCGCCAGCGTGGCTTCCGCCGCGCGGATGCTGTTGCTGCGGCTGCCCCATAAGTCGACCTCATAATTCGCCTGCAGCAGTCCCTGAAATACCGCACTTTCGTACGGCTGACCGGTCGCCGCTGACAGCGCACGCTGATGGGTTGCCGCCACGCCCGCCGACAGCGTGGGGAAGTTGTCGCCCTGCGCAGCGCGCAGCTCGGCGCGATACTGATCGACGCGCGACCGTGCAATGAGAATATCGCTGTTGTGCTGTAGCGCCTGGTTCACCAGCCAGTTGAGGCGATCATCACCAAAGCTGCGCCACCACTGCGCTTCCGGCGCGGCAGCGGGCCCGACCTGCTGGCGCCAGTCGGGCGGAATCGGCAGCGACGACGGCGCCTGCTCCACGTCGCGGGCGCAGCCGGTCAGTAGCAGCGCGATGAGCACCGCGAGTAACGGCCGCTTCATAACGCATCCCGGTGTGGTTCGGCGGCGGTATCAATGTCGACTTCCACCGACATCCCCGGCCGCAGCTGCTGCAGTTCGTCACCAAGAATTTTGATGCGCACCGGAATGCGCTGGGCGATTTTCACGAAGTTACCAGTGGCGTTATCTGGCGAGATGGCGCTGAACTCAGATCCGGCGGCGGGCGAGATAAACTCAACGCGGCCGTCAAAACGCTTGCCGTCCAGCGCATCAACGCGGATCGACACCGGCAGGCCGGGGCGCACACGCGCCAGCTGGGTTTCCTTCAGGTTGGCAATCACCCATTTATTATCCGGCACCACCGAGGTCAGCCGCGTGCCGGCAGTAACGTACGTGCCTTTGCGCACCGACAGCTGACCGAGCTGGCCGCTGTCCGGCGCGATAATGCGCGTATTGTTCAGATCGATATTGGCCAGCTCCAGTGCCGCCTGCGCGCTGGCTACGTCGCCGGCCAGCGCCGCGCGGTTAACGATGGTGGTTTGCAGATTCTGCTGCGAGACCGCCACCTGCGCCGCCGCCTGGCGCAGTTGGGCCTGCGCCTGCGCATTGGCTGCGCGCGCGGCATCACGCTCGCGTACCGACAGCGAGCCATCAGCCGCCAGATTTTCCACCCGCTTCAAATCCAGACTGCTTTTCAGCGCCTGCGCTTTGGCATTCTCCAGTGCGGCTTTATTGCTGGCGATAGTGGCCTCCGCACTCTTCTGCTGCTGCTGGTTGTTATTCTGCGCGGCGATCTTCATCGCCAGCTGTGCCTGCGCCTGATGCACGCGCTGGCGATAGATACGATCGTCAATGGTCATCAGCAGCTGTCCTTTGCGCACCGGCTGCAGATCCACCACCTCAACGTTCGTCAGGTAGCCGCTGACCTGCGGGCTGATAAAGGTCACCTGGCCGCGCACGTAGGCGTTTTCCGTTGACTGGATGGTGCTGGTAAAGGGCCACAGCTGCCAGGCGGATAAAATCACCAGCACGCCCACGATGGCGATGCCGCTCCCGGCGGCGATAGAGAGAATGCGTCGGCGGTTGGTGCGCTCGCGCTCCGCAGCCTGTAGATCGTCCTGTTGACTCATGGGGTCTCCGTTCGGTTTGCTGGCGCAGCCTGCTGCTGTTGCTCAGTCAGATTATGTCGCGCCTGTCGCCAGTTGAGATAACGCAGCCGCGTCAGGCGCCACAGCACCCACATCAGCGTTACCATTGCCAGCGCGGCAGTCAGTAAATAGGTATCGTTATAAGCCAGCACGTTGGCCTGCAGCGTGGCCACGGTTTGCAGCTGACTGCTGCTCTGCGCGCTGAGCAGGCCGCTGTCCGCCAGCTGGCTGCGAAACAGCGCGCTGTACTGGCTAAGGCGATCCACCACATTGGGATCGAGCAGCGACAGCTGATCGCCCAGCAGGCTGGAGTGATATTTTTCGCGCCACGTCTGGAAGGTGCCGAGAATGGCAGAGCCAATCAGCCCGCCAAGATTCTGGCTCATGCCAAACAGCACGACAAAACTCACCAGATTTTTCGGCTGAGTCACCACGCCGCCGATGCCAAGCAGCATCGCTGGCCCAAGGAAAAAGGCACTGCTGAAACCGAGCAGAAACTGGCTGAAGTAGAGATTGCTGGCACGCGTCAGCGGGCTGGATTGCGCATCCATCAGCGAGGCGACAATCATTACGGCCAGCGAGACCACGATTGGCCAGCTCAGATGGTTGGGTTTGATGGTCAGCGCGCTGGCAATCATGCCGCAGATCACGCCCGCAATGATCGCCAGCGCCAGCCCGCGCATCTGATCGTTGAGCAGGCCCAGCTGCTGCAGAAAGCCCACCGCGCCGGTATTCTGCTCGGCCAGCACGATGCGCATCATGATCATCACGATGCCGAGCCGCACGATCATGCCATTGCTCAGCCAGCGGGTGTTAATCAGCGGGTTAGCGCGGTTATGCTCCAGCACCACCGCCGCGACAATCAGCACCAGCGCCAGCGCCAGACAGACGCCAAGCCAGGGGGTGCTGAACCACCACTCAATGCGCCCGAGCGACAGCACGCCGCACAATAACGCCATGCCCGGTGCCAGCAGCATAAAGGTGACGAAATCGAGCTTTTCGAACGCTTTGATACGGTCGCCCGGCGGCAGCTTGACCACCAGCACGCAGCCCAGCGCAATCATCGCCAGGCCCAGCTCAAACAGATAGAGGCCGCGCCAATCCTCCAGCTGCAGCAGCTCGCTGGAGAACAGCCGCGCCAGCGGAATCGCCAGCTGTGAGGCGGTGATACCAATCACCAGCGCTTTGAGACGGTGCTTCGCCGGCCAGGCCTGGATCTGATAATAGATGCCCAGCGAGCTGAGCGCCGCGCCCACCATGCCGTGCGCGGTACGCACGATAATCGCCGAGCTGAGATCGTTAGCGAGGATGTGAAAAAACGCCACGATGACGTACAGCACCAGAAAAGCTTCGGTAAACAGCCGCAGACCAAACTGCTGGCGGAACTTCACCAGCAACAGATTAATGGAGATATTGCCCATCACGTAGACCGCCGGCAGCCAGGCGATTTCGTTGCTGTACGCGGCGAAGGTGCCCTGCAGATTGGTGAGGTTGGCGGTCACCAGCGCATTACTCAGCGCACCGGTAATGGAGATCAGCAGGCCGATCAGGCCAAACGCGATGCGTTTCGATGGCGCATGCAGCGGTGTCGAGGGCGATCCCGGCAGCATCGGCTTTTCGTGCGGCAGCCATTCGCGGGGGGCGTACGGGTTACGTTTCGCCACGGCTATACGTTTCCTAAGCGTTCAAGCAGCTGCTGCAACACGTTTTCGGTCACTGCCAGCGCGGCGGGATCGATATCGGCCAGCAGCTGGGCGCGCAGCGCATCCGCCTGCGTTTTCACCGTAGCGAACGCCTCGTTGCCCTGCTCGGTTAACACCAGCAGGCGCTTGCGACGATCTTCCTTTGGCTGCACCCGTGCCAGCAGCTGCTGTTTCACCAGCCGATCGACCAGCGGCACCACACTGGCTTCCTCCAGCCCCAATAGCTGTGCCAGCGCCTTTTGCGTCGGCGGTTCACTGGCGGTCGCTACGCTGGCAATTGCCAGCCAGCTACTCATACTCAAACCGCTCTCTTTCAGGCGACGATCAACCGCCAGCCGCCACGCATGGGCAGTAAGATGCAACAGACGGGAAAACGGTTGTGGATGGTCAGTCAAAGCGTAGCGGCCTAATGGTTAGAGTTCTAACTAAATGGGAGGGTTATTATAAGCTAAGCGACGTGCGAATGAAAAGTTTGCTTACATCAGCAAATTTAGTCGTGCTGCGCGCAGATTACCAGTTTCACTTAAGTCGCGGAAAGGCCCGATCAGGTCGTGTGTACAGCTTGCCTGTATAACTTTTTTCGGCAAAATACCCTATAATATTGAGTAAATTAGCCTGATAAGCACGAAATGCACAAGCCGCCGCTTGTACAGATTATGGGTTACTGTATAACTTTAGCCGCCATGAATCGGTTAACGATTCGGTAACGAATGATGCAGTTGCGTCGCCTCTGAAGGTGTTGTGGATTTCCACCTTCAGAGGTGTCTTTTTGTGTTGGGTGGTGAGTCAGGTTTTTCGCGCCTGTCCGCGCGGAAATATTTCATCCTGGTTGTGCTGGCCGCAGGGCCATCAGCCAATCTTAAGGGCTTACACATGCAAAATGCCGTCAACAGCAGCGATGTCCTCGCTGACAATTTTAAACAGGCCGTCAACAGTGAAACCAATGAGATGGAAGTCTTAGGCCATCTGATTGCTGAAATCCTGCACAGCGGTATGCCGGTGACCAATAAGGCCATTATTGCCGCCCTGATTGGCCGGCTGGAGCAGGAAGCCGATGTCGTCCAGCTGGATGTCTACCGTCACCTGCTGGAACTGGTGGTTCACCAGACCCCGGATGATTTTTCGCTGTAGCCGCAGCGGATTCCAGGGATGGAATCAACCTTATCGCCCCGTTTTACTGGCGCCTCGCGTCATCCCCCGGTAACATCGCCCGCGTTAACTTTTCCATTAAATATTGCTATGCCGTGACGGCATGCGCATCCAATAAAAGAGCCTGCAACAGATGAGTCAAACTGCCGATCGCCCCGCTGCCACAGTGAGCGACATCACGGTCGCACGTGTGCTGCGTTCCCCCTCTCTTTTCACCCGCGAGTGCCTGGCCGGGGTGATTACCGCCCTGGCGCTGATACCGGAAGTGATTTCGTTTTCCGTGATTGCCGGCGTCGACCCTAAAGTCAGCCTTGTCGCTTCGGTGGTGCTGTGCCTGACGCTGTCGATTCTGGGAGGACGGCCTGCGATGGTCACCGCGGCGGCCGGTTCCGTCGCGCTGGTGATCGGGCCGATGGTGCACGCGCATGGCGTGGAGTACATTCTGCCGGCAGTGATCCTCGGCGGTGTTATTCAGATCATTTTCGGCCTTGCCGGGCTGTCGCGCATGATGCGCTATATTCCGCGCTCGGTGATGATCGGCTTCGTTAACGCGCTGGGTATACTGATTTTCTTTGCGCAGGTGCCGCACGTCTGGGGCCAGTCGGGTCTGGTGTGGCTGCTGTTCGCCGCCACGCTGGCCATCGTGCTGCTGCTGCCCAAAGTGCTTAAAAGCGTGCCTTCGCCGCTGGTGGCTATCGTGGCTGTCACCGCTGCCGCGCTGCTGCTGGGCTATCGCGTGCCCAACGTCGGTGATGAAGGGCCAATGCGCGCCGGCCTGCCGGATTTCACTACCCTGCTGGTGCCGCTTAATCTGCACACGCTGCAGATTGTCTGGCCCACCGCGCTGTCGGTCGCCTTCGTCGGCCTGATGGAATCCCTGCTGACCGCCAAACTGGTGGATGACATGACTGATACGCCTTCCGGCAAGCGGCGTGAATCCTGGGCGCTGGGCGTCGGCAATATTCTGGCAGGCTTTTACGGCGGTATCGCCGGCTGCGCGATGATCGGCCAGACCATTGTTAACGTTGAGCTGGGCAAGGCGCGTACCCGGGTGTCCACCGTGGCCGCAGCGCTGGTGCTGCTGTTACTGGTCACCGGTCTGAGCCAGATCATGGCGCAGATTCCGATGGTGGTGCTGGCGGGCATTATGATGGTGGTCGCGGTGAAAACCGTGAACTGGCACAGCCTGCAGCCGGCCACGCTGAAACGCATGCCGTGGTCGGAAACGCTGGTGATGGTGCTGACCGTCGCCGTCACGGTGTGGACCGGTAACCTTGCGCTTGGCGTGCTGGTGGGCGTGATGCTGGCCATGATGCTGTTTGCCCGCCGCATCGCTCATGTGATTCATGCCGAACGTCAGCTGAGCGACGATGGCCAGCAAGTGCACTACACGGTGCGCGGCCCGCTGTTTTTCGCCAGCAGCAACGATCTGTTTGAGCATTTTGACTACGGCCACGATCCGCAGCGCGTCACCATCGATTTGACCCACGCGCAGATTTGGGATGCCTCCAGCGTGGCGGCGCTCGACGCCATTGAGTACCGCTACCAGCGGCACGGCGCCAGCGTCACCTTCACCGGCCTGGATAACCGCAGCAGCGATTTCCGCGATCGCCTGAGCGGCAATCTCGGCTAAATCTGCAATCGGGACGCCCGGTACGGGCGTCCTGTTCGCCATTATTTCACCAGGGCAAACAGATCATTGAGCGATTCGCTCATGGTTGGGTGGGTAAAAATCTGGTCACGCAGCACGCTATACGGAAGCCCGGCATCCATTACCGTTTTCACAATGTTAATGACTTCATGCGAGTCCGCTGCCAGCAGCGCCACGCCGAGAATCTGCTGGCTGCCATTATCAACCACGGCTTTCAGCATGCCACGGGTGTCGTCAACAACGCGCGCACGCGGAATCGCGGCGACCGGCAGTGTCACCACCTGAATATCCCGCCCCTGCGCGCGCGCCTGCGCTTCAGTCAAACCAATGCGTGATAACACAGGCGTCATAAACACGGAATACGGGATGTTAATGCGGTCTTCGGTGGTGCGCGTGCCCTTGCCCAGCAACTGATCGTAAACGATGCGGAAATCATCAAGCGAAATATAGGTAAACTGTGGCCCGCCGGTAACATCGCCCAGCGCCCAGATATGATCCACAGAGGTTTTAAGCTGTTTATCGACGCGCACCGCGCCGCGCGCATCGGTCACTACTCCCGCGTTTTCCAGTTTCAGTGCCTTCGTCGCCGGGCGACGGCCCGTGGCGACCAGCAGCACATCGACTTCACGATCGCCCTGTGCGGTATGCAGCGTCACGCTGTCGCGACCGCTGGTTACACGCTGTAATGCAGTGTTGAGCTCGAGCTTAACGCCCTGCTCCTGCAGGATCCCGGCTATCGCCGCACTGATATCATCATCTTCCCGCGCCAGAAATTGCGGTGCACTTTCAAACAACGTCACTTCGCTGCCAAAACCGGCAAACATGGAAGCAAACTCAACGCCAATATAACCGCCGCCAAGGATCCCCAGCCGCTGCGGCAGTTGCGTGAAATTCAGGATCCCGCTGCTGTCAACCACGTGCGGTCCGGCAACTAAGCCTTCCAGTGCGGGAAACACCGCTTCGGCACCGCTATTGATAAAAATACGCTCAGCATGAATCTGGCTGACCTGCTGCGAGGAGGTGATTTTCAGCGTGTGGGCATCCACAAATTCCGCCTCACCATCAATGATATCGACCTGCGCAATGGCGGCCAGGTTGAGGTAATTCTTCTCACGCAACAATTCCACTACTGCAGCTTTGCGCTGCATGGCATCGCTGAAACTGGCATGATGTTGCACATCGTGTACCAGTGCTTTCGTTGGGATACAGCCAACATTGATGCAGGTGCCACCATACATTACGCGGGATTTTTCGATGATCGCGACACGCCATCCGGCGCGCCCCAGTGCCGCCGCCAGCGTTTTACCTGCTTTACCAAATCCGATGATTGCTGCCTGATAATGGTTCATGATGTTCTCCATAAGCGTCAAAAATAGTCATCACCCAAAGCTTACGGTTTGCTGCCGTGCCGTATTTCGCCGCAACGCTGGTATTTTTGTCTTTGCGTCTGAATCAAGCGGGCAGTTCAGGGAAAAGGGAAAAAACAAATGGATCCATTGAGTCAACTGCTGCTGCTGCATAACCCGCAGGGCAGCATAGATAAGAACTGCGTGCTGAGCGGTGAGTGGCAACTGCCGCACAGCGCCGGGCACCTGTGCGCAGTGCGCTGGCATACGGTCACAGGTGGCCCGGTCATGCTGGATATGCCCGTCACTGCGGGTGTCGAACTCACTGCTGGCAGCGTCATATTTCTGCCGCAAAACGCCGCGCATCGTATTTATCAGCGCCATACCCAGCCAACCCAACTGGTATGCGGCCTGCTGGAACTGCCCGCGTCGGCGCATGCTTTCCTCACCGCCCTGCCCGAAGTGCTAATGCTGGCCCCCGAACCCACAAGCAGCGATGGGCGCTGGCTGGCTGCGGTGCTGCCGTTCATCACCCAGAGTGCTGACGCACTGCCAGCTGCTGGTGATGCCGCACTTCGCAGCCAGCAGATTGGCAGCCTGTTCACACTGGCGGTGCGTCATGGGCTCTCAACTCACGCAGCGCACCCTGGCTTACTCTCCGTGGCTCTGCATCCACGTCTTGGCCCTTTAATCACCCAACTGTGCGCCGCGCCGGAAAGGCCGTGGACGGTAGAAGCCATGGCTCAGCAAGTGTTTATGTCCCGCGCTTCCTTCGCGCTGCTGTTCCGCCAGCTCAGCGCTACCACGCCGCTGGCCGTGCTCACCGCCCTTCGTCTGCAGCTGGCCGCTCAGCGACTGGCGCGCGAAACAGCCCCGTTAATCAACATCGCTCTGGCCGTCGGCTACGCCAGCGAATCATCCTTTCACAAAGCGTTTGTCCGTGAGTTTGGCTGCACTCCGGGAGAATACCGACGTCGCGTTGAAACGCTGGCGCAGGACCGCTAAGAGTAAAGAAGAAAACTGTACGCGCTTCGCTTGCGTAAAGGCGGATTCGTGGCTTTGCTTATTTCTCAGTGCGTTAACGATTACGCGGTTCGTAACAGGAGGAGAGCAAAATGAGTGGTTTGATGAAGGCAGCCTTAGCGGCACTGACATTGGTTACCCTGGCCGGCTGTATGCAACACAGCGATGCGGTGGGCAGTGACGGACGTCCGCACGCACCCAGCAAGCAGTCAGTACCTGGCGCCAGCGAAGGCGAAGGCCCGGTCGGGCAGCCACAGGATTGAGATTAGCGGGACAGACGTATGTCCCGTTTTTATTTTTCAGGCACAAAAAAACCGCCCTTGGGCGGTCACGACATTGCTACTTATTGCTTTGATTTTATTCGGTATTAAATATGGTGCCCGGGGCGGGACTTGAACCCGCACGACCATAAGCCGAGGGATATTAAAAACTATCTGCATTCCTTATAAATCATAAGCATATGATAATTAATGCTTTTAATATCCACATATTTGGGTTTACTTGGGTTGATACGAGACATCTAGTCATGTTTTTCAGTTCTTTATGAGGCGTGAAACTTTCTGGTAAAGCTGTTCGATTCTTTGCTCTGCATCATCTGCGAAATGCATGGCTCGATGGCAGTTTGGGCATAAAGCTACGCAATTTTCCGTCACGTCTGAGCCTTCTTCAGAAAGAGGGATTACATGATGGACTTCTAAGTAAGGTAGATTGCCCTTCTTGTAAAATGGTGCTGCCTCTCCGCAACACTCGCAGTTGCCTTTACTATTGCGAAGTATCCACGCAACTACTAATGGGTCTCGAATATAAACTGTAGCCTGCTTGTAAATTTTTTCTGGCTTGTCACATCCTGAAGGTTTAGTAAATTTTGACTGTAAAATCTTTTCAACACGTTGATTCAAAATTGAAATATTGTCAGTCGGTTCATAGATTTTTGACTTATCGCCGAGAATAATTTTATTCCAATCAGACACCTTATACCCATTAACATGAATAAGTATTCTTTTGGTGCTATTACCTTTAGCAATATTTGTTCTTGACTTAGAATCGAAATATTTTTGCTGCTTGCATAACTTAAGCCTCAATGTTTCAGAGTCATCTTTATCAAGATAGAAAAATTGATCTTCGCCGTAGTATAAAAGTCTATCAATAGGTAATGGTAAGCTTTTCCTAACGGGCTTAGAGGCTAAAAATGATATGATTTTTTTTACGCCATTTTCTTTTAATCGCTCAATTATTGTCGTAAGTGCCTTATTGTAATCAGGGTTATTTTTTTGTCCCCATGATTCCAGTACCAACCCAAAAAAATCATCTTCAGTGGTAATGTGGCATTTAGCATCTAATTCCAATCCATTCAGTCCAATAACATTCATGTTATGTCACTCGCAATTTATATTAGCTTATTTTCAACCTATTAAGCTTCATCATTTCAAGAGAAAATAGCAATAACGTAGTCGTATAAACAAAACCGAGGGTTATTAATTTAGCAACTGTCATCTCAGATGATTTGCTTGATAAGTAATGAAACACATAAATAACATAAAATCCCAACAAAATCGCGCCAATGCTTGGCCCTATATCAGATAGATCGCTAGGATGTAATCCGGCATTAAAATAGTTAATTAAAAGCCTAACAAAATAAAATGTAATGCCAGAAGTAATAAACCCTATTATATAAAAGAAATTATTTTCCACCCCCGGGTTCTCAAGAGGGCTTTTATCAAATAAGCAACAGATAGTTAAAGCGCCAAAAATTTGAAGTAGAGGACGAGATTTAACTCTTTCAAATAATTTAAAGAAAGCATCCATAGTATAAATCCTTATATTAATCCTTTGATATTTTATCGTAAGGGTTTAGCTTTAACGCCGCTTCCAAATGCTCTGGTGAGAAATGGCTATATCGCATCGTCATTTGAATTGTTGAATGACCTAATATTTGTTGCAACACCAGTATGTTTCAACCATTCATCATGAAGTGACTTGCAAACGTATGTCTCAAAACATGGGTGCGTTGGCCGTCTGGCAATTCAATTTTCGCTCTTTTAATCGCAAAACCGAAAGCATCATAAGCATTGCCAAATAATCGACCACGACTTTTTGGAGTTAATACATGAAGTTCTTTCGATATTGGGATAGTGTGATTCTTTTTACTTTTCGTATTGGTATAGATAATTCGAAAAGGCATGACTTGAGATTGCCTCTCCAACGGGCGTCGGTTGCGAGGCAAAGGCGTAAAATAACGCCAAGTTCTTTATTTTATAATGCGTAACACTCATGGAGTAATCTTTTAATATCTTCTTCGTATAAGAATGCAAGTTCGTTTTCACTCTCGCGAAAGAGTCGCACACCATCGAGTGGATTATCGCCTTTCCAACGTTCCAGCCTTTTTAGTTCCTTAAACACTGCACGTAAGTAAGCGTGTTCACGGTTTACTGTGGTTTCTTTCGGTATTTTCTTCATGCCATACTTTAGGTTAGCGGTGAAGTCTCCCGCCAATCGCTGCTTACGATAGCCCGCAAACATTTCATGGTTGAGTGTGAGAGCATCTGGATCATCCAAGTTATGACCGAATAAGTTCAATTTTTGCAGCCTCGCATCGCCATTGGTTAAAGACCTTCCATGTAATTCATACCAATCATTAACTAACTCATCAAGGCTAACTGCGCGGGACTTCGCTTCAATCGTATTTATGATGGAATCGTTGCCTTAAGCGAACTACTGTCGCTCGTAACGTAAAGCCTCGCCGCGAGTTGCAAATCTTTTGCGAATTCGCTTACTTCCTCTGTCCTCTGAGTAATAATCACAAACCCACTTTCCGTTTTAGGTTTTTCTGACAGATATGCAGTTTCCTCAAAAAGAAAATGAGTAATTTTTGCTGTATATGAAAAAGTGGTCAATGTTTTATTTTTGGCTTCTAAACATGACCACATAATGAGCATCAAGAAGAATGCTGACGCCAATGTTCTTCGCTGATTATCTTCAAAGAGTGCCCCTTTTCTCTGTACTCGATGGCTTTTTCAATTTTTCGGCCATAACTTTGATAGCGCCAGTCTCTTGAACTCAAAGTCCCAATAATTAGGTAGTCTAATTTTTGAGTGATGTCATCGATTACAATTCCGCCTGCCGCTTCAATTTCAGCAACACATGAGGAACGCGATCCGCAAAGAAACTTTCCTGTAAGGCAAATCACAGAGCCTTTGATTTTTAACTCATCCACATATTCAAGTGGTGAACGAATTGAAAGCCCATCTACTGATCCAGTGGCTAAATCACAGCCCGTAAAGGCTATCATGGCCTCTTTCAGTTCTTCTCTTTCATCAGGAGTTACAACACCATCAGCCAGGATGTTCTCAATTAAAAGATAAAGATCTTTGCCGGGGAAGTTTGTTTTTAACAAACCATTATTAGATAACCACCAATGAAGATAGCGGATCTCATCTTCCGTTAACTCATGATTGGCCAGCATGCCTTTACACAGACCTTCAAGAAGGTGTTTATCAGATTCTGTAGAATAAAAATCAACGTTAGGGGTGTCGAGAAGGTTTTGTTGAATGTTAAGCAGGTCGTCTTTAAATTGCTGCAATTCAACATCTTCGATAACTCCGTCTTCTAAAATGGCTGCGATTTTATCCCGCAATACCTGGACGCAATAATTTTCGCTGATTGCTTCTGATTCCAATAACCAAGTATCAAGATATAGTAATTCTCTAGCATCAATCTGCCCGTCACAAGTCATCCCCTCAATAATATTGACAAGATTTGAAAGTAACTTATCTCTGTTGCGTGTGTAGTTGTAAATACTGAGTTTTCTATCCATAGCACCCCCAATTTAATTTTACGTTTGATACAATCGATGACCTTCGTAACTGATCAACTTCTTCAACAGGTCAATCCACACCTTCAAAACGCTAGTGATTATCGGATATTCTTTGCAACGTTTCACACCACAGTAAGTTGACACACTGAGTGATCAAAACTTCATTATTTGGTTTAAAAAATATATCGAAATGCTTTGCGTGTTGTTTTTCGAAATCTGCATGACTTCAATACTTAATTCAATCTTGTTCCTGTAAAGAAGCTTTAATAAAACCCGGCTTAAGTAGCTGAAAATGATGACCAGAATCGATTGAGCTAAATTGCACGCTCGTATTTTGTGAGGGCAAACCACTCACAATCAAAACCAGTATTAAGAACGCAATCCACTACTGCTTCACCAGTAAAGTAATTATGGTCAATCCATGTAATAATCGTTACGTCACAGACGCCGATCTTTTCGAAGAACTCTTGTTAGCAGGAAAAGCCAATCTTTCTATGACCTGCATACTAAAGCTAGTTCAGCTAAAATGCCATTTAAGTTATCCGCAATGTTAACATTCGATATTCCATTTTAAAATGCAGCATAGCCGATTTCTTGTCAAAGAATGCAATTACCCGTATTTACTTTAAAGGATAGGATGCACTTTCCACTTTAATTTACTTTGAGCAATATTATTTGTAGCTACCGAAATTTGCATAAGCGGCTGATAGACACTATAAACCCTATCTCAGGATGTTGAAAGATAGCCGTCTCTCAATCTGGTCAAGAACTCGCAAGATTCATAAATTCTTCAACCTGATCGCACTGACAAAAGAAGCTAACTATCAGTCACGTTAAGTCTCGATTTTGCCAATGATTTTATTTGGCAGCAAGGAATTTAACCATGTTTGACTTCAAAGTTTCAACCTGTATGCACTGTAACGATGCCTGCCGCAGATTCGTGCTACGTAAAATATGGAAGACAGTGTGCGGCAGGCTGGCAAAAATGCGCATACGTTGCGTATAACGCTGAAAACAGACCAGCCGCAACAGTACAATATATACAAAGTGTTAGAGCTTAGCGATGTCACCATAATGGAGACTTTCATCAGATTAACCTGCTCTAATCCAGTGCTTGCCATACGCGTACCTTTACAAATTCGCAAACAAGAGGCTGCTGCTGTATGTGATAAAAACTACCACTCAGGTCGGTCAGTTAGCCGCAAGTGAGATCTCACCGGAACAATTGAGTGCAATTTGCAAATGGCAAATTGCGGCAGGTGCCCCGCTTACCCATTATCGGCATCAATCATTGATATTACTTTCAGCATCTAAACGTTGAACAACTGGCTGCGCATGATCGAAAGAACGTGATGGTTACAATGGTTGTGGTTGGCGGGCAGATGAAGACCGTTTGATATTATGAAGGGATATTATGAAAAACCTATAAAACACAAAAAAACCGCCCTTGGGCGGTCACGACATTGCTACTTATTGCTTTGATTTTATTCGGTATTAAATATGGTGCCCGGGGCGGGACTTGAACCCGCACGACCATAAGCCGAGGGATTTTAAATCCCTTGTGTCTACCGATTTCACCACCCGGGCAGGGTGTAAACTGGAGGCGCGTCCCGGAGTCGAACCGAGGTGGACGGATTTGCAATCCGCTGCATGGCCACTCTGCCAACGCGCCTTTTAATCTGAGGTGCAAGCCGTCTGCGACGTATTGCAATATCTGGAGCGGGAAACGAGACTCGAACTCGCGACCCCGACCTTGGCAAGGTCGTGCTCTACCAACTGAGCTATTCCCGCATTTGCTTAAGCTTCACCGAACTTGCTGATTTTATTCAGCTTCTTGCAGCCTTGCTGCCGTTCGATGCGATGCATTCTACTTATCTGACGCAACGAGTCAATAGAATTATCCACACACTGCGTCCGTTTGCTGCTTTTTAAATCGCATCGATCAGCTATCGAGCAAATCGCCGCGTGCCGCGCTTAAATACTGGAACATTGACCAGAAAGTCAGCACCGCTGCGATGTACAACGCCACCACGCCAACGCCTACTACGGTCGCGTCCGGACGCCACAGCAGCGCCACCAGCGACAGCATCTGCGCCGTGGTCTTCACTTTACCAATCCACGATACCGCCACGCTGCTGCGCTTGCCAATCTCCGCCATCCACTCACGTAAGGCCGAGATGATGATTTCACGCGCGATCATGGTGGCGGCCGGCAGCGTGATCCACCAGGCGTGGAAATACTCGGCGACCAGCACCAGCGCCATCGCCACCATCACTTTGTCAGCGACCGGATCGAGAAAGGCTCCAAAACGTGTTGTCTGCTTCCAGCGACGCGCGAGGAAGCCATCAAACCAGTCAGTGACCGCAGCAATGACAAACAGCAGCGCCGTCGCGAAGGGAGCCCAGTGAAATGGCAGATAGAACGCCAGCACGAAGAACGGGATCAGAACAACTCGAAACAGGGTAAGACACGTCGGAATGTTAAATTGCATATGCCAGTAACTGTCTGGTGTGAGTAGGATTTAACGTATGTTCCTACATTGCCCACCCTGTTTCAATGTTAGTGTTTCAGCGAGTAGTAGATTTTTTCCGCCAGGGCGAAGGAGATACCCGGTACTTTAGCGATCTCATCGACGCTGGCATTCATCAGCGGTTGCAGGCCGCCCATGTATTTCAGCAGCTGCTGACGCCGTTTGGGTCCGACGCCTTCGATGCTCTCCAGCGCGCTGGTGTTCTTCACTTTGGCGCGTTTTTTCCGATGGCCCGAAATTGCGTGATTGTGAGCGTCGTCACGAATGTGCTGGATAACATGCAGCGCCGGCGAGTCCGGCGGCAGCGAAACGCCCTCGCCTTCCGCCGCAAAGAACAGCGTTTCCAGGCCGGCTTTACGGTCGCTGCCTTTTGCCACGCCGAGCAGAATCGGCCGGTTTTTATCCCATGGCACATCCAGTTCCGCAAACACCTGCTGCGCCTGCGCCAGCTGCCCTTTACCGCCATCGATCAGGATCACATCCGGGATCTTTTCCGGTTCCAGCGCCTTGCCGTAACGACGGCGCAGCACCTGATTCATCGCCGCATAGTCATCACCGGGAGTAATTCCTTCAATGTTGTAGCGGCGATAGTCAGCGCGCAGCGGGCCGTCACGGTTGAACACCACGCAGGACGCGATGGTCTGTTCGCCCATGGTGTGGCTGATGTCGAAACACTCCATGCGGTTAATCTGCTCCAGTTTGAGGAACGCCGCCAGCGCCGCCAGACGCTGCTGGATGGTCGAGTGCTGCGCCAGCCGCGTCGTCAGCGCCGTGGCGGCATTGGTGCGCGCCAGCTTCAAATAGCGGGCGCGGTCGCCGCGCGGTTTGCTCTGAATGCTGACTTTGCGCCCGGCCAGTTCGCTCAGCGATGCGGCCAGCAGTTCCCGCTCAGGCAGATTGAAGTCCAGCAGGATGTCCGCCGGTAAGGTACGCGCTTCGCTGCCCTGCAGATAGAACTGCCCGACAAACGTCTGCACCACTTCGGTGAGTTCCGTGTCCGCTGGCACCTTCGGGAAATAGCTGCGGCTGCCCAGCACTTTGCCCTGCCGGATAAACAGCACGTGCAGACAGGCCATTCCGGCGTCATAGGCCACGCCCATCACGTCGAGATCATCGCCCTGATTGGAGACGAACTGTTTCTCTGTAATCCGCCGCACCGCCTGAATCTGGTCCCGCAGGCGCGCCGCCTCTTCGAAGCGCAGGCCCACGCTGGCCTGCTCCATACGCTGCACCAGCTGATTAATTACCTGATCGTCTTTACCGGCCAGAAACAGCCGCACATAGTCGGTTTGCTGCGCATATTCCTCTTCGCTCACCAGGCCGGCGACGCAGGGGCCGAGGCAACGGCCAATCTGATACTGCAGGCACGGACGCGAGCGATTGCGGTAGACGCTGTTCTCGCACTGGCGAATCGGAAACACCTTTTGCAGCAGCGCCAGGGTTTCACGCACCGCATAGCCGTTGGGAAACGGACCAAAGTATTCGCCTTTGGCGTGTTTGGCACCGCGGTGCATCGCCAGGCGCGGATGCGGATCGCCGCTAAGGAAAATATAGGGGTACGACTTATCATCGCGCAGCAGCACGTTGTAGCGCGGCTGATACAACTTGATGTAGTTGTGCTCCAGCAGCAGCGCTTCGGTCTCCGTATGGGTGACCGTGACATCAATATTATGGATGTTGCTGACCAGCACTTCGGTCTTACGGCTTCCCACCTGCGTGCGGAAATAGCTGCTCAGGCGTTTTTTAAGGTCTTTGGCTTTACCAACATAGATCACCGTGCCTGTCGCGTCATACATGCGGTAGACGCCGGGCTGACTGGTCACGGTGCTGAGAAAGGCTTTTGGATTGAAAACGTCACTCACTACTGATTAACGGCTCCGCATTGAACAGGCCATGGCGTATGGCCAGATGCGTTAACTCTACGTCACCACTGATGTTCAACTTGCTGAACATGCGATAGCGATAGCTATTAACGGTTTTCGGGCTCAGGTTAAGCTGCTCGGAAATCTCCGTCACCTTTTGCCCTCGGGTAATCATCAGCATAATCTGCAATTCCCTTTCCGACAAACAGCTGAACGGTGATTCGGCGCGCTGCGGCTCAATCTGGCTCAGCGCCATCTGCTGAGCGATATCAGAGGCGATGTAACGCTGACCGGCGTGCACCGAGCGAATGGCGCTGACCACTTCCTGCGGCGCCGCCCCTTTGCTGAGATAACCTGCCGCACCGGCCTGCATGACTTTCGCTGGCAGGGGATTTTCGGTGTGGATAGTCAGCATGATGATGCGGATATCCGGATTGAAGCGCACGATTTTGCGCGTCGCCTCCAGTCCGCCAATGCCGGGCATGTTCATGTCCATCAGCACCACATCCACAGGATGAGTGCGGCACCATTTTACCGCATCCTCACCACAGGCCACTTCCCCGGCAATCACCAGTCCCTTCATATCTTCCAGTATGCGACGAATACCGGCGCGTACCAGTTCATGGTCATCAACAAGAAGCAGGCTGATCAACGGGACGTACTCCGCAGGTTAGTGGGGGAAAATATATTTCAGGGGCGTTATCTTACCGGGTTTCGCGTGGAAAGAACATCAGGGGCGCCAGATAAATCTCAAAACCAATGACCCATGTCAAATAGCAGGCAGCGGTGATTGTTTTTTTTAGCTGATGCAATACCATACTGAAATAAAATTGTTAAAATGTGACTAATATCATTAAGTTATAATTTATAACCCACCTTCGCTTCTTCCCGCCGGCAGCACCTAAAAATAATCTTTCCGTGGAAGTTTTTTGCGCACAAAAAATAACGAACGGCGCAATTAATTAACCGTCTGCGCGCGGGTCGATGATGTGGCCTAAATTCTTCCATCAAGCGTATGATATACTCTGTTTTTTATGCACGGGAAGAATGTGTGCGCACAAGGTCATTCCACAAAGGAGATAATGATGAGTGATGAAGATTTCGTAACATCGCGCGATACCCAGGCTCTGGCGGATGAAGTTGCCTGCCTGAAAATGATGGTGACGCTGATCCTGAAAGGCATGGGCCAGGCTGATGCCGGTAAGGTGATCATCAACATGGAGCGCTACGTTCAGTCCGCGCTAGCCGATAAACCGCAGGCCGAGGTGTTCAGCAACACCATCCGCCAGATTAAAACCGCCTACCGTCAGTAAGCGGCGTGCCCTGCGCATCCTGCGCGGGGCGTTAGCTGTGTGACTGCCAGTTGACCGACACGCCCAGCGAGGGCAGCACTTCTTCCGGACTGAAGCGACGCGTGCCGCGATACTTCTCCGCCAGCGCCGGCTGCTGCACCGGAATACGAATGGCAAACAGATTGTCTTCTGACTGGATCAGTCCCGGCGAGAGCGGCTCGTACACCACCTGATGCTGCTCAAACATCTTCTCCAGCATCGGCGTGGCCGAACTGATCAAATACTCCATCCCGCTCAGCTCTGCCAGCTGTACCGAATGCCATAAGATGTTCAGCGGCAGCTCGGCATCCACTTCAAGGCGGGCCGAATAGCGCGACATTTCCCACACTTTTTGCTGATCAAAAGGCAGCACCATGCCTTCCGGCACTTCCGGCTCGTGCCACGGTAACAGACGTGCGCAGCCACAAATGCCCTGACGCGCAGTCCAGGCAATCAGCCAGGTGACATCGGAACGATCGAAGCGATCGTACTCCTGTCCCGGCGTGCTGAGTCGCGGCGGAATTGACCAGCCCTCGCCACGCGCAAATACGCTGTAACGATAGGTGCCCAACTCGGCCAGCAAAGAGGACGGCATATCCTTTAGCTGTGTTTGAATTATTTTCATCATGCGCCCCTGACATCCCCATGTTTGCAATGATTTATTAAGCGCCAGCCTGGCGGAGTTTCCGGCGCAGGGTAGACAACTGACTGCGGCTTAGGAACTACTAAAATTAGTAGTTGCCTTTTCGCTATATCAGGCCGATGGCTGCGGCATAACAGGCAATCTGCGTTTTATTGGAAACATTAAAACGCTTTTGCATATTCTTTTGGTGAAAATTTACCGTGTGTTCAGAAATAGCCAGAATGAGGGAAATTTCGGCTGAGGTTTTTCCCTCCGCTGTCCATTTCAATATTTCCAGCTCGCGCTGACTAAAATCATTCGATAACACCACCATTGAGCCGTCATTCAGACGGTCCAGCACACGCAAACTCAGTTCCGCCAGGAAGTGCAGTTGCACCTCCAGCTCAACGCGTTTGTGCTGGGTCTGGCTGGGTTGTTGCGATGCTATAGATAATATACCAATGGCACGATTTAGCGCCATTGCCGAGCATGAAAAGCCACTTACCAGCCCTGCGGCATTGGCTTCTGCCCATAAATTGCCTGCGCCGGTAAATAAATCACGCGTCCACTCCACGCCGCGACCGGGCTGCTGGCAGAGCATTAACACCGGATCCACCGCATAGTAATTTTCACTCTCGTAGCGTTTCACCCAGCTCTGCGGATAGGTGCTAAAGAGAAAAATACGCGGTCGGGTAAAAGGCACCGGATGCTGTACCAAAAAGGCAAAAGCATCAAATCCAAGGGCCTCAACATGTTTTTGCAGCAGCGATTTCAATTGCAGCACTTCGGAAAGCGCCTGAAATTCTTTTTCAGTTTCGCCTCGCCAGACGAAATAATTATCGATGGTCATTATTGCCCTGGCGCTGTTTCACGCCTTATTCATAACAGGATATCTGTGCCGATTAATGTAAAAAATAAATTAACCAGAGAAAAAATATTGATTGAAACCAGAGCGGCATTGCGGGCAAAAAGTGATAACTACCTTGTTGTCAATATGTTACCCAAATGAGAAATTAAACTATGGTGCGTTTGCCAGCGGCACCATCAGGATGATAAGTCGTGCGGATCAGAATAAGATTTTTCTGAAGAATTTTCAATCGTCCTGTTGATTAAACGCCAGACTTCGCAGATAAAACATTCGCCTCATCATTAATCGCTATTATCTTTGCCATTCCCCTTTTTTATACCGCCCGTCATAATCTTCCTGCTGATTAAGTCCGCAGCGCGGCTTAATTCCAGTTATTTCTGCAGTGTTTCCCTGCTTTGCACCTGTGGCAGACATTTCCGGCACCGTCTTTTCCAGCTACGCTTTAGCAGAGGCGCAAGGTGGCAGGCACCAGCATAGCTCCGCAGGCTGGCGCGATTTCAGCAAACTGAGTGGGACTGACTATGTTAAACCAGCTGGCATTACCCTTTCTGGTCGTGGGCATGTGTACCGCCCTGATGATCGCTAAAGATCTGTTGCGTCACCCGCATCCGCTGGCGGTCATGAATATCATCTGGCCGCTCACCGGGCTTTACATGCCGTTTTTCGGCTGGCTGGCATGGTGGTATCTCGGGCGTAAACCGTCACGTCAGCGAAAACTGGCGCTGCTGCTGCCATCCGGATTAACCGGTTATGCCAGCTGGCAAACCATTTTTATTTCCACTTCGCTCTCTGCCGCCGCCTGTATATTCGGCGACATCATCACCCTGCCAATAGTCACTCTGCTCAAGCATTTTGCTATTAGCCCCGCGCTGTGGTTACAGGCGGTTATTTGCGTGATGATTTCGTTACTGGCGGGATTATTTTTTCAGTTTCTGGCCATTCGCCAGCGGGAACAACTTTCTATTGTCCGTACGTTATTATTAGCCCTGAAAACAGAAACTTTTCCGCTGCTGATTTATCAAACGGGAATCTTTATCTTTATGACGCTGGCCCTAAAATATGTGCTTAATCAACAGCTCAATCCCCTGCTCAGCGCCTTCTGGTTTATGTTACAGCTGGCAATGATCACCGGATTTATTTTCTCCTGGCCGGCAAATCATTTCCTCATCAAACGCGGATTAAACCCGGCGGTGTAGTTTAGCGACAAAAGCCTGCGCCGCGCATGCCAAGGTGGAAATGGCTGGCATGCGCCGCATTGTAATCCGGCCCCAGCGCATTACCGAAGCTGGCACAGCCGTTGCGCCATAACGCGTGCAAACCGGCAGCGGCCTGCGGCGGTTGCTGCCAGTTTTTGCCTACCTGCAGCCAGCGCCCGTCCGACAGCTGAAAGCCCGTGATGTCCCACGCATCTGCCGTCGCGTGTTCACTGCGGCGTCCTTCCTGGCGGTGATAAATATTGCGGCAGGCGTAACTGCCAACATGCGCGATGCGGCGCAGCGGCGAGGTAATGCCGGCCTGCTGCAGCGCCGCATTGCTGCGCGTAACATACAGCGTGCTGGCCACCGCCATCGGACAGCTGGCAAGAAAACTGCTGCTCAGCGTGACCTCACCGAAGCGGCTGATGCGCAGAGGTTGATCAATCGGACAATCGCCCTGCAGCGGCGGCACCTCACGGAAACTGACTCTGTCCTGCGCGCTGGCCGCGCGCATCACCGCCAGACACGCGGCCGGATCGCTGCTCAGCCGCTGCAGCTTATAGCGCGTCATCCAGCCCGGCGGATCGGTAACCTGGAGCGGTATAAACGGATTCCACTGTGGCGGCAGATGCGTTTTCAGCCAGGGTAAACTCCACCAGCCGCACAGGGCCAGCAGCACTATCGCGAGCAAAGCGCGCACGCTGCCTCACTTTTTCCGGGTTCATCGAAATGACAAGTGTAGAACCCTGCGCAGCGCTGCGTGGTGCAAGCGGCTCATTTGCAGAACATTTACGCAAAATGACGGCACGGCGCGCCATGTAAATATTTACTGACACGGTAAAGCACGCAAAAGGGCACAAAGGTTTAAAAACCATTACCGAGAGTGGCCGCCTTTCCTCTATCTTATGCCCTCTTGCCCTGTGCAACAGCACGTTATTCAACAGCCAGCAGAGCTGACACAACATCAAGACAGGAAAGATATTTTTATGGTTGATCAATCTAAAGCGGTGCCGGTCGAGGCCGAACAGCCGGAAAAACTCCGGCGCAACCTGCATAACCGTCACATCCAGCTTATCGCTATCGGCGGTGCCATTGGCACCGGTCTGTTCATGGGCTCCGGTAAAACCATCAGTCTGGCGGGTCCGTCGATCATCTTCGTCTATATGATCATCGGTTTTATGCTGTTCTTTGTGATGCGCGCCATGGGTGAGCTGCTGCTCTCCAACCTTGAGTACAAATCCTTCAGCGACTTTGCCGCCGATCTGCTCGGTCCGTGGGCCGGTTATTTCACCGGCTGGACTTACTGGTTCTGCTGGGTGGTGACCGGCATCGCCGACGTGGTGGCGATCAGCGCCTATTTCCAGCTGTGGTTCCCGGACTTCTCGATCTGGATGAGCGCGCTGCTGTGCGTGTTTGTTTTCCTTGCTCTGAACATTGCCACGGTGAAACTGTTTGGCGAGATGGAGTTCTGGTTCGCCATTATCAAAATTGTCGCCATCGTGGCGTTAATCATCACCGGGATTGTGCTGGTCAGCCTGCACTACCCTTCGCCGAACGGGAGTCACGCGGCGCTGAGCAATATCTGGGATCACGGCGGCATGTTCCCGAAAGGGCTGAGCGGTTTCTTTGCCGGCTTCCAGATTGCGGTGTTTGCCTTTGTCGGCATTGAACTGGTGGGTACGGCGGCGGCGGAGACCAAAGATCCGCATAAAGTTCTGCCGCGCGCCATCAACGCGATCCCGCTGCGCATCATCATGTTTTACGTGCTGGCGCTGCTGGTGATCATGGCGGTGACGCCGTGGAACCAGGTCATGCCGGATCGCAGTCCGTTCGTTGAAATGTTTGTGCTGATTGGCCTGCCGGCCGCTGCCAGCATCGTTAACTTTGTGGTGCTGACCTCCGCAGCCTCCTCAGCCAACAGCGGCATCTTCTCCACCAGCCGCATGCTGTATGGCCTGGCGGAACAGGGCGTGGCGCATAAAGCGTTTGGCCGCCTCTCGGCGCGCGCGGTGCCGACCACCGGCCTGTTCTTCTCCTGCCTGTGTCTGCTGGCTGGCGTGGCGTTGATCTATCTGATTCCGGATGTGATGACGGTCTTCACCATGGTGACCACGGTTTCGGCGATTCTGTTTATGTTTGTCTGGACCATTATCCTGTGCAGCTATCTGGCCTACCGCAAACAGCATCCGCAGCGTCATGCGGCGTCACGCTTCAAAATGCCACTCGGCAAGCTGATGTGCTGGGTGTGCATGGCTTTCTTTGCCTTTGTGCTGGTGCTGCTGACGCTGCAGGAAGATACCCGCCAGGCGCTGATGGTGACGCCACTGTGGTTTGTGGTGCTGACCATGGGCTGGCTGCTACGCCGGCGTAAAGCCTGATCCACCTAAACGAAAAGGCCCGGGTATCCGGGCCTTTTTCGTTATAAGCGTTCTGTGAATTTGTGCCACGCCTGCGCCAGCGACGGCCGCAGCGAATCTTCCCGCTGTGGTGCTGCTGCCGGCGCTGCGGCGGGACCGAGATTAAAGGTAAAGGTGTAATCCGGCTCTTCCCCCATGCGCAAATCCACGATCAGCGTGTCGTTGCCCTGCTGGCGCATGGCATAAAATCCATGGCTGAACCACGCAACGCGTTCGGCGTGCCACTGGCCTTTAAACGGCGCAAAAAGCGCGGGATGGCGATCGTACCAGCGGATCTGTAAGGGACGATCGGGCGACAGTAGCGACCACCAGGCTTCCCCGTAGCGCTGCGGCGTGATAATCACCGTGCGCCACACCAGCGTATTAAACGCGGTGGGCGTCACCAGCAGTTGCTGCGGCTGCACGGCCTGCTGCGTCAGCTGGTGCTCAATATGCCGGGTAGCAACACTTTGCGCCACCATACTCCAGCCCAGGTACAGCGTGCTGATGAGCAATCCGGCCTGATTCCAGCGCAGCCCGCACGCATCCCGCCGCCACAGTGCGACGATCAGGGCGATCAGCAGCGGTAGCGTGTAGAGCGGATCGATGATGAACATGCTGCCGATGGCGAACGGGTAATCGGTCAGCGGCAGCCCGAGTTGCGTGCCGTACACCGTGGTCAGGTCCAGCAGCGGATGCGTGATCAGTGCCAGCCAGATGGCGAGGCACCAGGCGCGCCAGTGCTGCCGGCTGCGCGTCACGCCGGCCACCAGCCAGCCAGGTAACGGTGCCACCAGCGTCAGCCACAGCAGCGCGTGGCTCTCGGTGCGGTGCAGCGTCATGTTGCGGATGGCATCGCCGTGGTCGATAAACACGTCGAGGTCCGGCAGCGTGCCCGCGACCGCCCCCGCCAGCGCCGCCTGCCACAGCGGCACGCGTTTGCCCATTACGGCCACGGTCACCGCCGCGCCCAGCGTTAGTTGTGATAGCGAATCCATGCACTCTCCTGGTCAGCCACGGGGATCAGCGCACGCGGATCCCTTCAATGATCATGCGCTGAACGTTATCCAGCGTCTGGGCAAAAAATTCCGCATCGTTTAGCGTCTGGCCGGTGATGGCTTCCACCTGGGACGCGAAATCAGCGTAGTGCTGCGTGGTCGCCCACAGCAGAAAGAACAGATGCTGCGGCTGCACGCCGGCAATACGCCCTTCGGCGATCCACTGTTCGATAATCGCCGCTTTGTCATCCACCAGCGCTTTTAAATCCCCCGCCAGCTCGCCCTTCAGCAGCGGCGCGCCCTGCAGCATCTCCAGACAGAACAGGCGCGATGCCTGCGGGTGGTCACGCGACACTTCCAGCTTGAGACGAATATAGTTGCGGATGGCCACCAGCGGATCCTGGTCATGACGCAGCGCACGCAGTGGCGCCAGCCACACATCAAGAATCTCTTTCAGTACCGCCACATACAGCACTTCTTTTGACGGATAGTAGTAAAGCAGGTTGGTTTTTGAGACGTCCGCGCGCTCAGCCACTTTATCCAGACTGGTGCCGTGAATGCCAAACTGCGAGAAGAAGGCCAATGCCGCTTCCAGAATAGCTGCCCGTTTCGCCGCAACGGCCCGCGATCGGCGTCCTGGCTTTTTTTCATCGCTTTTCACACTGTTACCTCTTCCATCCTGCGAAATCGCATCATAACAAACGCCCTGTTTCCTGCCTAATGCTGTGCCCTGCACCTTTTTCGCTCAGGTGACGCATGAAAAACGTGCAATTTGTTTTGACCAGATGGTCTGTTTTGGACCAGTCACTCAGGATTCACTACGTCGCCAATTTTAACTGATTGTTATGTATCACTTTTAAAATTGTGGCACAGGCTTTGCAATTTTGTGGTCGAGCGCCGCCCGCAGGATGCGTGCAGGAAGCAACGCAGCGCGTGAAGCAATCCATGTTCAATGCAGAGAGGTTTCACATGAAAATTGGCGTTTTCGTTCCGATTGGCAACAATGGCTGGCTCATCTCCACGCATGCTCCGCAATACAAGCCGACCTTTGAGCTCAACAAAGCGATTGTGCTCAAGGCTGAGCACTATCACTTCGACTTTGCCCTGTCGATGATTAAGCTGCGCGGCTTCGGCGGCAAAACCGAATTCTGGGACCACAACCTGGAGTCCTTCACCCTGATGGCCGGGCTGGCCGCGGTGACCTCACGCATTGAAATCTACGCCACCGCCGCCACCCTGACGCTGCCGCCCGCCATCGTGGCGCGCATGGCCGCCACCATCGACTCCATCTCCGGCGGCCGCTTCGGCGTCAATCTGGTCACCGGCTGGCAGAAGCCGGAGTATGAGCAGATGGGGCTGTGGCCGGGCGATGAATATTTTGCCAGCCGCTACAACTACCTGACGGAGTACGTCACGGTGCTGCGCGAGCTGTGGGGCACTGGCCAGAGCGACTTCAAAGGTGAGTTCTTCACCATGAACGACTGTCGCGTCAGTCCGCAGCCGCAGAAGCCGATGAAGGTGATTTGCGCCGGGCAAAGTGATGCCGGCATGGCCTTTTCGGCGCAATACGCTGATTACAACTTCTGCTTCGGCAAGGGCGTCAATACCCCGACCGCCTTTGCACCCACTGCCGCCCGCATGAAACAGGCCGCGGACAAAACCGGGCGCGACGTCGGTTCCTACGTGCTGTTTATGATTATCGCCGCCGAAAGCGACGAAGCCGCGCGCGCCAAATGGGAACACTACAAAGCCGGTGCTGACGAGGAAGCCCTCGCCTGGCTCACCACGCAGAGCCAGCAGGACACCAAATCCGGCAGTGACACCAATGTGCGCCAGATGGCCGATCCGACCTCTGCCGTCAACATCAATATGGGCACGCTGGTCGGCTCCTATGCCAGCGTGGCACGCATGCTGGATGAAGTGGCGCTGGTGGAAGGCACCGAAGGCGTGCTGCTGACCTTTGATGATTTCCTGCAGGGAATTGAAGATTTTGGTGAACGTATCCAGCCGCTGATGGCGTGCCGCCGCGCGCTGATTGACGCCCACAAGGAGGTTGCATAATGAATACCGTCGTTTGTGCCCACAGCAGCAGCCAGCCTGCAGTGACTCTGCCGGCGCGCCCGGAAGCCATCGCCCTGCCGCCGGCGCAAAGCGCGCTAATTGTAGTGGATATGCAGAACGCCTACGCCAGCCAGGGCGGCTATCTCGATCTGGCCGGGTTTGATGTCTCCGCCACGCAGCCGGTTATCGCCCGGATTCATCAGGCGGTCACCGCCGCCCGCGCGGCAGGGATGCAGATCATCTGGTTCCAGAACGGCTGGGATAATCAGTATGTCGAAGCCGGTGACGCCGGTTCGCCTAATTTCCATAAATCCAACGCGCTGAAAACCATGCGCCAGCGGCCGGAGCTGCACGGCACCCTGCTGGCAAAAGGCGGCTGGGATTATGCGCTGGTGGATGAACTGGTACCGCAAGCCGGCGATATCGTGCTGCCCAAACCGCGCTACAGCGGCTTTTTCAACACGCCACTCGACAGCATGCTGCGCAGCCGCGGTATTCGTCATCTGGTGTTTACCGGCATTGCCACCAACGTCTGCGTGGAATCGACGCTGCGCGACGGCTTTTTCCTCGAGTATTTCGGCGTGGTGCTGGCTGATGCCACCCACCAGGCCGGACCGTCGTTTGCTCAGCAGGCGGCGTTGTTCAACATTGAAACCTTTTTTGGCTGGGTCAGCGATACCGACACTTTCTGCGAGGCGCTGAAGTCGTAACCGCCGTTTCACCTGCACGCTTAATAATAAGGACTCTGAGTCATGCCTAAAACAGTGATTATTCCTCCCGGCACCACGACGCCGATCGCTCCGTTTGTGCCCGGCACTTTAGCCGATGGCGTGGTGTACGTTTCCGGTACGCTGCCGTTCGATGCCGACAACAACGTGGTGCACGTCGGGGATGCGGCGGCGCAAACCCGCCACGTGCTGGAAACCATCAAAAAAGTGATCGAGACCGCCGGTGGCAGCCTGCAGGACGTCACTTTCAACTCGATTTTCATCACTGACTGGAGCAACTACGCGGCGGTAAACCAGGTGTATGCCGACTATTTCCCCGGCGACAAACCGGCGCGCTTCTGTATTCAGTGCGGTCTGGTGAAACCCGATGCGCTGATTGAAATCGCCAGCGTGGCACACATTGGCCGGCAGGAGGCGTAATGCATCTGGACATTCAGGGATTAAGCGCGCCCGACGCGCCGACGCTGGTACTGTCGTCCGGGCTGGGCGGCGTGGCCGCGTTCTGGCAACCGCAGCTGGCGGCACTGACGCCACACTATCGCGTGGTGACCTACGATCAGCGCGGCACCGGTCGCAGCCCCGATACGCTGCCGGAAGGTTACAGCATGGCGATGATGGCAGCGGAACTGGCCGACGCGCTGGCGGAGCACGGCATCGAACAGTATGACATCGTGGGCCATGCGCTTGGCGGGCTGATTGGCCTGCAGCTGGCGCTTGATTATCCGCAGCGCGTCGGACGCGTAGTGGTGATCAACGGCTGGCTGGCGCTGGATGCCCACACCGAACGCTGCTTCCAGGTGCGTCAGGATCTGCTGCTCAACGTTGGTGTTGAAGCGTTTGTGCGCGCGCAGCCGCTGTTTCTTTATCCGGCCGAATGGCTGGCACGCCATCAGTCGCGCATCAGCGCGGAGGATGTGCATCACGTGGCGCATTTCCAGGGCATGGAGAACCTGCTACGGCGTCTGCACGCGCTGAAATCGGCCGATTTCCGTCCGCACGCCTCGCGAATCACCCAGCCGGTGCTGGCGATATGCAGTCAGGATGACCTGCTGGTGCCATGGAGCTGCTCGCCGCAGCTGGCGCAGGCGCTGCCCAACTGCAGCCTGATTGAGATGCCGTGGGGCGGCCATGCCATGAGCGTGACCGATGCCGACAACTTTAATGCGCTGCTGCTGCGCTGGCTGGCGGACACCGCCACGCCGGCTCGCCGCGCCAGCTAATCACGGAGCCGATGATGAGCGTACATGAACTGCCTCTGTTGCCTGAGGTGAGCCAGCAGGCTTTCCGCGATGCCATGTCTGGCCTGGGCGCGGCGGTCAATATCATCACCACCGACGGTCCCGCCGGACGCGCCGGTTTTACCGCCACCGCGGTGTGCAGCGTCAGTGATACGCCGCCGACGCTGCTGGTTTGCCTCAATCGCAACGCGTCGGTGTGGCCCCTCTTCCGCGATAATGGCGTGCTGTGCGTGAACACGCTGGCCGCCGGGCAGGAGTCATTGTCGACGCTGTTTGGCGGCAAAACCCCGATGACCGAACGTTTCGCCGCCGCCCGCTGGCACACGCAGCGCAGCGGCGCACCGCTGCTGCAGGGGGCACTGATGGCGTTCGACTGCACTATCACGCAGGTCGTCAGCGTGGCGACACACGACATTCTGTTTTGCAACGTGATGGCGCTGGAGCGCCATGATGCCCAGCCCGGTCTGATGTGGTTTGACCGTCGCTACCATGCCCTTTCACGGCAGGACGCCCGCTAACGCCGCACCGTGCGGCCCGGTTCGACCACTACCCTGGAGAAGACGATGGCGAGTTCCTGGTTCCCCCGCTGGCAGAAAAAGTCAGCCATGAGCGATAACGGGCTGATTGCCCCCGACGAGACTCTGCCGCTTGGGCAGACGTTCGTGCTGGGCCTGCAGCATGCGGTAGCAATGTTTGGCGCAACGGTGCTGATGCCGCTGCTGATGGGGCTGGACCCCAACCTGGCGATTCTGGTTTCCGGTATCGGCACCCTGCTGTTCTTTATCATTACCGGTGGTCGCGTGCCGAGTTATCTCGGATCGAGCGCCGCGTTTGTCGGCGTGGTGATCGCCATTACCGGCTTCAACGGTCAGGGGCTCAATCCCAACCTGGCGCTGGCGCTGGGCGGCGTTATTGCCTGCGGCGCGCTCTACACGCTGATTGGCCTGGTGGTGATGAAAGTCGGTACCGGCTGGATTGAACGGCTGATGCCACCGGTGGTAACCGGCGCGGTAGTGATGGCCATCGGCCTTAACCTGGCACCGATTGCGGTGCACAGCGTCTCCGCCTCGATGTTTGATAGCTGGATGGCGGTGATGACGGTGCTGTGCATCGGGCTGGTGGCGGTGTTCACCCGCGGCATGGTGCAGCGGCTGCTGATTCTGGTCGGACTGATTGTCGCCTGGGCACTGTACGCTCTGCTGACCAACGTGATGGGCTTCGGCAAGCCGGTGGATTTCAGCCGCGTGGCCAGCGCCGCGTGGTTTGGTCTGCCGCACACCACCGCGCCAGTATTTGATATGCAGGCAATCGTGATGATCGCACCGGTGGCGATTATTCTGGTGGCAGAGAACCTCGGCCATATTAAAGCGGTGGCGGGCATGACCGGGCGTAATCTCGATCCGTGGATGGGACGCGCGTTCGTCGGCGACGGCCTGGCAACCATGCTGTCCGGCTCCATCGGCGGCAGCGGCGTCACCACCTATGCCGAAAACATTGGCGTGATGGCGGTGACCAAAGTCTACTCCACGCTGGCGTTTGTCGCCGCGGCGCTGATTGCGCTGGTGCTGGGCTTTTCGCCTAAGTTCGGCGCGCTCATCCACACCATTCCCGGCCCGGTGATTGGCGGCGCTTCAATTGTGGTGTTTGGCTTAATCGCTGTGGCCGGCGCACGTATCTGGGTGCAAAACCATGTCGATTTTAGCCAGAACAGCAATCTGATTATGGTGGCCACCACGCTGGTGCTCGGTGCCGGAGATTTTGCGCTGAAGATTGGCAGCTTTACCCTCGGCGGCATCGGCACGGCCACCTTCGGTGCCATCATCCTCAACGCAATTCTGCAGCGACGCGGTGCCGCGCTGACCCAGCCGGCGGCGCGCCCGCAGCCTTAAGGCTTCTGCGGTGCCTGCTCCGGCACCGCTTTTTTGCGCCGCAGGCGCAGTTCACTGACAATCACCCCGCAGACAATCAGTGCGCCGCCCAGCAGCGCCGCGGCCGGTAACCGTTCGCCGGCAATGCGGCCGACCACACCGGCCCACACCGGCTCGCCGGCATAAATCACTGTGGCGCGCGTCGGCGAGACGCTGCGCTGCGCCCAATTCATGGTGACCTGAATCAGCGCGCTGGCCGCGCCAAGGCCCAGCGCGCTGAACAGCAGCGGCGCCGATAGCGTGGGTAAAGATTCGCCGTTGGGCAGCATCAGCACGAAGGCGCAGGCCGAGGCCACCAGCAGCTGTACCAGCGTCACGCGGCGCACATCGACCTGCCCGGCGTAGCGACTGATAAGAATGATCTCTGCAGCAATGGCGAGGGTGCTGAGCAGCGTGGCGATCTCACCGGCATTCAGCGTCAGGCTGCCATCCTGCGGACCTGCCACCAGCACCAGACCGGTAAACGCCAGCAAAATGCCCAGCCACGCCATCAGGCCCGGCGGCCGGCGCAGAAACAGCCACTGCAACAGCGGCACCACCGGCACGTAAAGCGCAGTAAGGAATGCCGACTGGCTGCTGGAAATGGTTTGCATACCCCAGGTTTGCAATCCGTAACCACCGGCAATCGCCACGCCAATCAGTGCGCCAGCTTTAATCTCCAGCCAGGTGATGTGGCGCAGATAGCGGCGAAAGAAAAAGGCCAGCAGCAGCGAGGCGGTAGCAAAACGCAGCCCGACAAAAAAGAACGGTCCCGAGTGCGCCATGGCGCGATGCACCACCAGAAAGGTGCCACCCCAGACCATAGTGATAAAAATAAGTACCATCTCCTGACGCGTAATACGCAGGCTGAGGCGGGAAGTGGAAGCAGACATAACGCACCAGAATAGAGGACTGGCGCACATTTTTGCTGATTAGCCGGGCAAATTGCAATCATTGTAACCGCCGGGCGTACCCGGCGGCCGGGGATACTGTCACAGACGCACTATTTTTTCGCGCGGCTGCGTCCCCCCTTTTCACCTGCTTCGGCAGCACGCTGCGGATCATTTCTGAAATTCCCGCCGCTGTTTTTACCGCCTTTTCGACCCGCTTCCGCGGCCCTTTCGCGATCTTCCGCGAAGTTGCCTGATCCTCCACGATGTTGAGCCATCATTTCCTCCAGGTATTGAGCATAGGTGGTGAAGACATTTCACTGCGCTAACAGTGTCAGGTCAGGTGCGTAATATCTCGCCACACCCGCTTAAAGCATAGCCAATGGATGCGCACAATCAGGCACATATTCATACTTTGCAACAGATAAACCGCTTAGCATCGTTTTTATGGCGAGATATTCAGCTGAAAAACAAGCGGTTAGCGGCAGAAGTCGCAGCGCGATCTCCGTAACTGTTCAATGGCTGACCAGCATAGCGCGCAGCCTCTTCTATACTTCTTTCTGTTCCTTACACCACAGGGTGAAAACACGATGGCAAAAATTCTGGTGCTTTATTACTCCATGTATGGACATATCGAAACCATGGCTAACGCGGTGGCGGACGGTGCGAAGAGCGTGAGCGGTGCCGAAGTCACCATTCTGCGCGTGCCGGAAAGTATGGATGCCGAACGGTTTGCTCAGGTCGGCGGGAAGGTTAATCAGCCAGCGGCGGAAGCCAAACCGGACGACCTGCCGCAGTACGATGCCATCATCGTCGGCACCCCGACGCGCTTCGGCAACATGTCCGGTCAGATGCGTAATTTCTGGGACCGCACCGGCGGCCTGTGGGCCTCTGGCGCGCTGTACGGCAAGATTGCCAGCGTGTTTGCGTCTACCGGCACCGGCGGCGGTCAGGAGCAGACTATCACCTCGGTGTGGACCACCCTGGCACATCACGGCATGGTGATTGTGCCCATCGGCTACGGCACCAAAGAGTTGTTTGATATTTCGCAGGTGCGTGGCGGTACGCCGTATGGCGCAACCACGCTGGCGGGCGGTGATGGATCGCGCCAGCCCTCGGCGGAAGAACTGGAAATTGCCCGTTATCAGGGCCAATACGTCGCCGGTCTGGCGGTAAAACTGAAAGGATAAATTCCCAACAGGAGAGAGTTATGGCAACAGAACAGTTTAAAGCTCACCACGTGGGCGAATGGGCGACCTTACGTCACACCTCACCGGAAATTGCTGAAGCAATTTTCGAAGTGGCGAATTATGACGAACGGCTTGCCGATGAGATCTGGCGCCAGCAAGGCAGCGATGAGGTGTTATTCCGCGCGTTTGAGAAAACCGACCAGGACGTCCTGACGTGGGACGATAAGCCGGTCGAACGTAAAAACATCTGAAGCACAGGCGGGCATGTCCCGCCTTCTCATTTTTAGCCGTCAGGGAGCCTTTATGTCAGCCTATCAAAGCATTAATCCGGCCAATAATCAGCTGCTGAAAACCTGGCCATCACACGATGACAGCTACGCGCAGCAGGCGCTGCACACCGCCGATGCGCTCTACCATTCGCCGTGGAGCAAAGGCGATATTCAGCCGCGTCTGCAGGTGCTGCAGCGTCTGGCAGAGTTGATCGACCAGCGCAGCGAAGAGCTGGCCACTATTGCCAGCAAAGAGATGGGTAAGCTGATTGGCCAGAGCCGCGGCGAAGTAAAAATCTGCGCCAGCATCGCGCGCTATTATGCCGAACACGCGGCAAGGCTGTTGCAGGCACAGCCCTATCCCAGCGATGTCGGTGACGCCTGGCTCGAATACCATCCGATTGGCGTGGTGGTGGCCGTCGAGCCGTGGAATTTTCCCTATTATCAGCTGATGCGCGTGCTGGCACCGAACCTGGCACTGGGCAACCCGGTGCTGGCGAAACATGCCAACATTGTGCCGCACTGCGCCGACGTGTTTGAAAAGTTGGTGCTGGAAGCCGGTGCGCCGCAGGGCGCGTGGACCAATCTGTTTATCTCTAACCAGCAGGTGGCCGATCTGATTGCCGATCCGCGCGTGCAGGGTGTGGCGCTCACCGGTTCAGAGCGCGCCGGCAGCGCGGTGGCTGAGCAGGCCGGTAAGCACCTGAAAAAATCCACGCTCGAACTGGGTGGTAACGATGTGTTTGTGGTGCTGGACGATGCCGACATTGATGAAGCGGTGCGCCAGGGGGCGCAGGCGCGGCTCAGCAACTGCGGTCAGGTATGTACCGCGGCCAAGCGCTTTATTCTGCATGAAAAGATTGCTGAAAGCTTTATGGCTAAGTTTAGCGCGGCGCTGCAATCCGCGACGCCTGGCGATCCATTAGATGAAAAAACCACGCTGGGGCCGCTGTCGTCACAGGATGCACGTGACCGGCTGGTAAAACAGGTGGACGAGGCGGTGGCGCATGGCGCCCGCGTGGAGTGCGGCGGACGCGTAATCGACGGCGTCGGCTGCTACTACCAGCCAACCATCCTGACCGGCCTGACGCCGGATAACCCGGCTTACTATCAGGAGTTCTTCGGCCCGGTGGCGCAGGTGTATGTGGTGGCGGACGACCGTGCTGCCGTGGCGCTGGCTAACGATTCGCACTACGGTTTGGGCGGTTCCGTATGGACGCGGGACATTGCGCGCGGGCGCAACATGGCTTCGCAGATTGAGACCGGCATGGTGTTTATCAATTCGCAGAGCGATACTGCGGCTGAGCTGCCGTTCGGCGGCGTGAAGCGTTCCGGCTATGGCCGTGAACTGTCCGATCTCGGGCTGAAGGAGTTTGCTAACCAGAAACTGGTCGTGGTAGCCGGTTAAGCGGCATGAAACCACCGTGGAACTGAACGGTGGTTTTATTCGATTTACTGCGGTGCGCGTCAATGCGCAGCCGGTAACAACACAGCAGGGTCGCCGTGCATGGCGACCCTGCTGGCGTTTTAGTTGCTGGCTGCTGCCGGCTGTTGCGCGGGTTTAGCGTCCGCCTCCGGCTTCGCCGGCGCTGCTTCAGCCTGCGCTTTCTGCGCCGCTGCAGCATCGGCTTTCGCCTTCTCATCTGCGGCCTTCTGAGCGCTGGCCTTCTCAGCTTTGGCTTTGTCGTCCGCCGTTTTTTGCGCCGCGGCCTTGTCCGCCTTCACTTTTTCCTCAGCGGCTTTGGCGTCAGCGGCTTTCTGCGCTGCAGCTTTATCAGCCGCGGCTTTGTCAGCCGCCGCTTTATCTGCGCTGGCCTGATCCGCTTTGGCCTGTGCGTCATCGCTGGCTGCCGGCGCGGCAGCAGGCTGTGCGGCCGGTGCCGGTGCGGCTGGCTGCAGCGGTGTACCCTGCAGCGCGTTGTTCAGCGCGCTGGTGAACTGATCCCAGCTGCAGTAGCCGTTGGCGTCAGTGTCACACCCCGCCAGCTGCAGCGTAACGCGCTTCGGTGGGTTCTTCAGGCTCAGCACATCGGCATTACGCAGCTGATCCGCCGTCTGATAGACATACTCCACTTTCAGCAGATCTTTATTGTTCTTCGCATCGTGCCAGCGTTCAAACACCACCTGGCCGCCAATCGGGGTTTTCTCGTCGTTACCCGGCAGCTCGTATGGCTTAACCTGCAGCGCGCTGAGCAATGACGCGATATTCGAATCGTGTCCGACCATCAGCGTGACTTTTGGCGCGGTGGCTTTGTCCTGATCGACCAGCTGGCTGCGGATGTAATCCACCAGCGGGGCGGCAACGTCACGCGCCACTTCAGGCGCGGTAAACAGCGCATCCTGATAGCCATTCTTGATCGCCGCCAGCTCTTTCCACTGTTCAGGCGTTTTGATTTGTCCCCAGGCAACCTGATCCGCCGGGAAACCTTCGTAATATTGCAGCGTGAAGGCGTCGACCAGCGAGTTACCCACTTTCAGCGGGCCATTGACGCCGGGCTCTTTGCCGTTTTCCGCGCTAAAGGTGTTGTCGCCGCTGCTCAGGTCGCACTGTTTCTTGCCGTTACAGGCCGGAGCTGATTTGTAATCCACGATTTTTTCCAGCCGCTGGAAGGCCGGCTTCAGCGCCAGCTTCTCATTGGCTGCGGTCATCGCCGCCAGCGCTTTCTTGTTAAACGCTTCGCTGCCATCGGTGATTACCGGATTGAAGATCGGGTCCATAGTGCCCATCGCATCCTGATGGGTGACAGCGATATCGCAGCCCGGGAAAGCACCAGTGACGAAATACTGCGCCGTCGCGACGGTACGCTGCAGGCTGTTGGCATAGACAAAGATGTTGCTGCTGTCCGGACAGGTACCGTTCTGTACCAGCCCCTGCTGGGCCAGCCACTGACGGGTATAGTTACCCATATAGACTTCGAGCACGCCGCCTTTGGTGGTCAGCTCTCCACCGGGCACATCCCACTGCGGCCAGCTTTTTTTCGTCGCCTGCTCCAGCACGCTGCCATTATTCGCCAGCGGAGCACGCAGATTGTGACGACTCAGCATCAGGACCTGCTGCAGCTGCATGTCGCCATCCGCAGCGTAAGCGCTCATACCCATCGGCAGCGCCGCAATCACTGACAGCGCGCAAAGACTCAGTTTCTTGATCATTGTGCCTATTCCATAATTCATCAGGGAAACACTCTGGCATTCAAGCGATTAGCTCGCCAAAGAGCGAATTACCGCACAGTGTAACTCAGCTCGCCTGAGAAAATCGCCAGATGTTTGCAAAAACCGTGAATCGACTATAGCAGTAAACACGTTAGCCGTCGGGTTACGGCAGCGGATTGAAAAGCATCAGGATGTTTTTCGGAAGAATGGAATGCAGAAAAGCAAAAAGCCCGCATCGCTGCGGGCTTCTCGTATATGGCGGAGGAACAGAGATTCGAACTCTGGGATGGTTTCCCATCGGCGGTTTTCAAGACCGCTGCCTTAAGCCACTCGGCCATCCCTCCTGAAATCTTTTTGTCACCTCACACTGCGAGAGTGTGAAGTGGCGGAGGAGGAGAGATTCGAACTCTCGGATGGTTTCCCATCGGCGGTTTTCAAGACCGCTGCCTTAAGCCGCTCGGCCACCCCTCCGCAATGAGGCGCACTATAAACATCCCCCCGAACGATGTAAAGCATCCAGTGATTCGTTCGCCTGAAAAACAGTCAAAAATGATTTTTTTGCCGTCTTAATCGTCATTCTGCTCAGTGAAACAGCAATTTATCGCGTAAAGATGGGTAAAACGCCTTTTCTGTCCTCTGACCGTTGCGTATTCTCAGGCCATATTTGGTGTTCTCTCTCTAACAGGAGCGCATGATGGACAGAATAATTAGCTCGTCACAGCAGCAGTCGCTACTCAGCACCCATAAAGTGCTGCGCAATACTTATTTCTTACTTGGCCTGACGCTGGCGTTTTCCGCCGTCACCGCCACGCTCAGCACCGTCTACGCCCTGCCCTCGCCGGGACTGATTCTGATGCTGGTGGGCTTTTACGGATTGATGTTCCTGACCTATCGCCTGGCGAACAGCCCGGCGGGTATTCTGGCCGCGTTTGCCTTTACCGGCTTCCTTGGTTACTGCCTCGGCCCGATTCTCAGCTCGTTCCTCACCGCCGGTATGGGTGATGTTATCGCCATGGCGCTGGGCGGCACCGCGCTGGTGTTCTTCTGCTGTTCCGCCTATGTCCTGACCACGCGTCGCGACATGTCTTTCCTTGGCGGCATGATGATGGCCGGCTTTGTGGTGCTGCTGGTGGCCGTGGTTGCCAATATCTTCCTGCAGCTGCCCGCGCTGCACCTGGCGATCAGCGCCCTGTTTATTCTGTTCTCTGCCGGTGCCATTTTGTGGGAAACCAGCAACATCATTCAGGGCGGTGAAACCAACTACATTCGCGCCACCGTCAGCCTGTATGTCTCGCTGTACAACATCTTTGTCAGCCTGCTGAGCCTGCTGGGCTTCGCCAACCGCGACTAAGACGTAAAGCACGCACCGTTAAACCCCGCTCCGGCGGGGTTTTTGCTTTTTATCCGCCGCCGCCTTTACAATGGGCGCGCTGACGATATGAGGAAACAACGTGATTTTTGCCGGTAAAGAGATTGCCACTGACGCGGAAGGCTATCTGAAAAATAGCGCCGACTGGAGTGAAGCGCTGGCGCAGGCCATCGCCCAGCAGGAAGCGATTGAGATGAGTGAAGCGCACTGGGAAGTGGTGCACTTTGTGCGTGATTTTTATCAGCAGTTTAATACGTCGCCGGCGGTGCGCATGCTGGTCAAAGCCATGGCGCAAAAATATGGCGAAGAGAAAGGCAACAGCCGCTATCTGTTTCGCCTGTTTCCGGAAGGTCCGGCCAAACAGGCCACTAAAATCGCTGGCCTGCCAAAACCAGCGAAGTGTCTGTGATCATCCGGTAGTAAACCGCGTCGGCCGCTCCGCCAGCTGATGCGGCTCCACCAGCACCTTATCGACCCGGGCACTGGGTGGTCCGCCCGCCTTCAGCCACGCAATCAGTGACTCCACCTGCTGCGCTTCTCCCGCCGCCAGCACCTCCACGCTGCCATCGGCCAGATTATGCGCATAGCCGGTTACGCCCAGCGCGTTCGCCTGCGCCTGAGTGTAATAACGAAAGCCCACGCCCTGCACCCTGCCGTGAACCCAGATTTTATAGCCTGTCGTCGCCATGGCGATCTCCCCTTTGTGCGTTGCATTTTGCCGCCATCCACCGGAAAATGGCGCCTCATTTTTTCAGGTAAGCATAGCAAACATGACCGTTCGATTGATTCTCGCTAAGGGACGTGAAAAATCCCTGCTCCGCCGCCATCCGTGGGTGTTCTCCGGGGCCGTTGCCCGTATGGAAGGTAAAGCCCAGTCGGGTGAAACCATTGATATCTGTGACAGCAACGGCAAATGGCTGGCCCGCGCCGCCTACTCTCCTCAGTCACAAATTCGCGCGCGCGTCTGGAGCTGGCAACAGGATGAGTCAATCGACATCGCCTTCTTTGTGCGCACGCTGCAAAAAGCCCAGCAGTGGCGCGACTGGCTGGCGCAGCGCGACGGGCTGGACAGCTATCGCCTGATTGCCGGCGAGTCCGATGGACTGCCGGGCGTCACGATTGATCGCTTCGGTAACTTCCTCGTTCTGCAACTGCTGTCGGCCGGGGCGGAGTATCAGCGCCCGGCTCTCGTCTCGGCGCTGCAGCAGTGCTATCCCGACTGCGCCATCTACGACCGCTCTGACGTGGCAGTGCGCAAGAAAGAGGGCCTGGAGCTGGCGCAGGGTCCGGTAAGCGGTGAACTGCCGCCTGCGCTGCTGCCGATTACCGAGCACGGTATGCAGCTGCTGGTAGATATTCAGGGCGGTCACAAAACCGGTTATTACCTCGATCAGCGCGACAGCCGTTTTGCCACCCGTCGTTACGCAGAAAATGCCCGGGTGCTTAACTGCTTTTCCTACACCGGCGGCTTTGCGGTCTCTGCTCTGCTCGGCGGCTGCCGGGAAGTGATCAGCGTGGATACCTCGCAGGACGCCCTTGACGTAGCAAAACAGAACGTGGCGCTTAACGGGCTGGATGTCTCACGCGCGCAGTTCCTGCGTGACGATGTGTTCAAACTGCTGCGTCGCTATCGCGACAGCGGCGAGAAGTTCGACATGATCGTCATGGATCCGCCGAAATTCGTTGAGAATAAAAACCAGCTGATGGGTGCCTGCCGCGGCTATAAAGACATCAACATGCTGGCGATGCAGTTGCTGAATCCGGGCGGCATTCTGCTGACGTTCTCCTGTTCCGGGCTGATGGCCACCGAGCTGTTCCAGAAAATTATCGCTGATGCCGCTGTCGATGCCGGTCGTGATGTACAATTTATAGAGCAGTTCCGTCAGGCAGCCGACCATCCGGTGATCGCCAGCTATCCTGAAGGGCTTTATCTGAAAGGCTTTGCCTGTCGCGTACTGTGACTTGAAAACGCTGTCCCTGCCCCCATATCGGTGGCAGGGCAAAGTTTTGGGAGGTCACAATGATTGCCAGTAAATTTGGAATTGGACAGCAGGTCCGGCACCGTCTCTCCGGGGTGCTCGGCGTGATTGTGGATGTCGACCCGGAGTATTCGCTGGACGATCCGCAGCTGGATGAGGTTGGCGCGACGGAATCGCTGCGTGCCGCTCCCTGGTATCACGTGGTGATGGAAGATGAGGAAGGCGAACAGGTGCATACCTATATCGCTGAGATTCAGCTGGCCGGCGAAACCTCGTTCGAACATCCGGAACAGCCATCCATGGATGAACTGGCGGCCTCAATCCGTCAGCAGCTGCAGGCACCCAGCCTGCGGCATTAATCGTGCGGCGACCCGGAGTCGCCGTTTTTATTTACCGCGTCACGCCCAGCCGCGGAATCTCCATCTTCGGACAGCGATCCATAATCACCGTCAGCCCGGCATCACGCGCCAGCACCGCCGCCTGCTCGTTAATCACGCCCAGCTGCAGCCATAATGTTTTCGCTCCGATAGCGATCGCTTCCTGCGCCACGCCCCATGCCGCTTCGGAATTGCGGAACACATCCACCATGTCGATCTTGCCCGGGATCTCCGCCAGCGTGCCATATACGGTCTGGCCCAGCAGCTGCTGTCCCGCCAGCTTCGGGCTCACCGGCACCACGTCATAACCCTGATCGAGCAGGTATTTCATTACGCCATAGCTGGCACGCTCAGTGCGATCGCTGGCACCGACCAGCGCGATGCGTTGGGTTTGCGTCAGGACATCGCGAATCGTTTGATCGTTCATGTTTTTCTCCTTGTTCACTCGCCTGAGTGTAGATGCCATTGCGCGCTAAAGTGCAAGCGCAGCGCACGAAAAGTTTGCGCGGCGACACGAATAAATATGTTAAAATGTAAATTAACTGCCATAATGTAATAATTTGCTACACATCGCCCTTTTTCCCCTGTTCCGGGAGTTGAAATGAAGCTGTCTCTGGCTGTTACGGGTTTGCTGTTGCTGCTCGTATCGGCAACCTGCCATGCCATCACCCTGAAGCTCGATCCGCAGATCGACCTGCTGGTGCTGGATGGGCGCAAAATCTCAGGTTCGCTGCTGAAAGGCGCGGACAGCCTTGAGCTGGAGCGCGGTCAGCATCAGTTTCTGTTTCGCGTGGATAAACCCTGCGCCGATGCCACCCACTTCCGCTCAGAACTGATGATCGTCACCTTCACCGCCGACGCCCATTCCGTAGCGATTCGCCTGCCGGCGCTGAATAATCGCCGCGAACGCAGCCTGTTTGATAAATCGTTAAACTTTCAGCTGATTGATGAGCGTGGTAATGAAATAGCCAGCATTCGCGATCGGTTGCCGGGTGAGAGCAGCGGCAATGTTGAACAGGCGATGATCAATTACAACCGTACGGCGCAGGCGGCCAGCGTGCCGCGCTTTGCGCTGCAGGCGGCCAGCGTACCGGACGCCAGTCTCAGTCTGGATATGGTATGGCAGGACGCCAGTAATATGCCCGCGCTGCAACGCTGGCTGCAGCGTGTTGATGCCGCCACGCGGCAGCGTTTTATCAGTTGGGTGAAAACCCTACGCGCAAGTTGATAGCAGCTGAACGCCAGGGGTAAACTCGTGCATTCACTACGTTTGCACGCGCCGAAACAGGAAGCCCCATGGAGCAGACCGTTCGTACCCTGAAAGTTCAGAAACACATCGCCCTCGTTGCCCACGACCACTGCAAAGCCTCGCTGCTGGACTGGGTAAAAATCAATCAAAATGCGCTGCAACCTCACGTGCTATACGCCACCGGCACCACCGGCAACCTGATCAATCGTCACACCGGACTGGATGTAAATGCCATGCTCAGCGGGCCGATGGGCGGCGATCAGCAGGTCGGCGCGCTGATTGCTGAAGGTAAAATTGATGTGCTGTTCTTCTTCTGGGATCCGCTCAATGCAGTACCGCACGATCCGGACGTCAAAGCGCTGCTGCGCCTGGCTACCGTATGGAATATCCCGGTAGCGACCAACCGCGCCACCGCTGATTTCATTATCCATTCGCCGATGTTTGCCAGCGAAGTGACCATCCAGATCCCCGATTATCAGCGCTACCTGACGGAACGCCTGAAAGCCTGATGGCTCAGGCCTTCCGGCTCTGCGCAACGCCCAGTTCGCGCAGGTGTTCGACAAACACGGAAGGCCGCTCTTTATCAAACATCAGCCACACCTGCTGACGCGCGCGCGTGATGGCCACGTAGGCCAGACGCCGCTCTTCGGCATGCGGAAAATCCTCCGGCTGTGGTAGCAATCCCTCTTCCATGATCGACTCGCGCGCCTGCGCCGGGAAACCGTCACGCCCTTCGTGCAACCCCAGCACGATGACAAAATCCGCCTGCTGACCTTTACTGGCGTGGATGGTCATGAAGTCGATACGCAGTTTCGGCCAGCGGGTTTTGGCTTTATCCAGCATCGCCGGACGCAGATGATGGTATCGCGCCAGCAGCAGTACGCGCTCGTCCGGCTTCGCGTAACCGCTCAGCTTGTCGAGCAGCGCTTCCAGTTGCTCCTGCGGCAGCAGCGTAATGGATTTTTTGTTCCCTTTGCTCAGGCTGTTGAGCGGCTTGCGCAGCTGATGCGGATTCTGCTGCACAAAGCGGTTGGCAATGTCACCGATGCGATCGTTGAAGCGGTAGGTGGTATCCAGCACGCAGCGGTCGCCTTCGCCAAAATAGTGATGAAACGCGGTGGTCAGGCTCATCTCCGCGCCGCTAAAGCGATAGATCGCCTGCCAGTCATCGCCGACCGCAAACAAACTGGTGCGCTTATTTTGCTGCCGCAGCGCGCTGAGAAGCGCCGCCCGCTGCGGGGAAATATCCTGGAATTCATCCACCAGAATGTGCTTCCACGGGCTGATAAAGCGGCCCTTCTCCAGCACAGCGATCGCCTGGTGGATCAGCCCGGAGAAATCCACCGCGCCCTCGGCTTTCAGTGCGCTTTTCCATGCTTTGAGCAGCGGTGCCATCAGCCTGACGCGCTTCGTGAAATTGTCGCGCAGCGGTTCCGGCACATCGGCAATCATCGCCGCCTGCGCGCCGCCGTGCATGCGCATCAGGCCGAGCCAGCGCTCCAGCCGCACGGCAAGACGCTGCGCCAGTTTGTCATCCTGCCAGAACGGACCTTCCGGCACGTCCCACGCCAGCTCTTCCTGCAACCACTGTCGCCAGCCGCTGGCCTGCGCCTTTTTGCTGTTGCACTGCTCGCGCCAGTTTTCGATCAGCAACTGACGTCGCGCGCTGCTGTCACTTTCCAGCCGGCTGATGACCGGCTGCTTATTGCTGCCTTCATGAATGATGTGCAGCGCCAGCGCGTGGAACGTACGCGCCTGAATCGCGCTCTCACCCAGCCGCGTCTGGATCCGATCGTTCATCTCTTCCGCCGCCTGGCGACCAAAAGCCAGCAGCAGGATTTGCTCCGGCTGCGCCAGTTTGCGCTGTAACAGCCAGCCGGCGCGCGCCACCAGCACCGAGGTTTTACCGCTGCCCGCGCCGGCCAGCACCAGCAGCGCGTCTTCACCGTTGACCACCGCCTCACACTGCGATGGATTGAGCGGTGTGGTTTCAACGGTGGAGAAGAAGGCGTGATTATCGCTGATCACCCGCGCGCTCCACTCGCGGTTGCGCTGCCGAATCGCGCTCTCGCCCTGCTCAAGCCACTGCTGGCAAAAGCGCCACAGCGTGCGGCAGTTATCAAACTCCTCCAGCCGTGCCAGCGGCAGCGGTAAGGCGGAAAACTGGCGCGTGATGGTCTCTTTTACCGCAGCCAGCTCGCTGCGCTTCAGCCAGCGATCCTGGCCGGTAAACGCGACGATCTCCTGCTGCAGCGAGCTCAGCACCTGCGCGCTGATTTCGCTCATCTCAAGGCTCCACTGCTGCCACGCCTGCTGCAGGTAATGGTAAAAACGCTGGGTTTCCTGCCACTCGGTGCCGTGCAACCGCACCACTTTCTCTTCCGGTAATAAGAACTCCAGCTCGCCCCACACCAGGCCGCGTTTACAGGTGATACCAATTAGCTGATTAAACGGGATCAGGTACTCGTGGCGATCGCCGCTGACTTCCACACCGGCAGCCAGCAGTCGCACCCGGTTATAGGGATGCTGTGCCAGCCGTTTGCCCATGGATGTTGCTTTTAGTTCCATCTCCGCACCGTCATGTGGAATTCAATTATCGCGCAGTTTACCTGTCAGACCCTTAGCGCTCCAGCCTTAAAACACGCTAAACTGGGCGACACATATTGCGGATTGCAAAAGGAAAATCGCGTTATGCGCACCGTGCTTAATATTCTGAATTTTGTTCTTGGCGGCTTTATCACCACCCTCGGCTGGCTGCTGGCCACGCTGATCAGCATCGTGCTGATCTTTACCCTGCCGCTGACCCGCTCCTGCTGGGAGATCACCAAACTGTCCCTGCTGCCGTTTGGCAACGAAGCGGTTCACGTTGACGTGCTGCGCCCGGAGAGCAAAAGCCACGTGCTGAACGCCGGCGGCACCTTCCTCAACCTGTTCTGGCTGATTTTCTTTGGCTGGTGGCTGTGCCTGATGCACATCTCGACCGGCATCCTGCAGTGCCTGAGCATCATCGGTATCCCGACCGGCATTGCCCACTTCAAAATCGCCGCTATCGCGCTGTGGCCGGTAGGTCGCCGCGTGGTGTCAGTGGAAGAAGCGCAGGCGGCGCGTGAAGCCAACGCGCGGCGCCGCTACTGAGGCTGAAGATGATGCCTGACGCTTTGCCCGGCTGGCGCCGTTATCTGTTCAACAGCAGCCTGCGCTACCTGCTGCGCATCTTCTTCGCGCTGGCCGGCTGTGCCGCCGTTCCCTGGTGGCTGCAGCAGATCGAGTGGACCATTCCGCTAACGCTCGGCGTCGTGGCTGCCGCGCTGGCCGATCTTGACGATCGCTGGACCGGCCGCGTGCGCAACCTGCTCATCACGCTGGTGTGCTTCTGCATTGCCTCGGTCTCGGTCGAGCTGCTGTTTCCGCACCCGTGGCTATTTGCTATCGGTCTTGCGCTCTCCAGTTGGGGATTTATTCTGCTGGGCGCGCTGGGGCAGCGCTACGCCACCATTGCGTTTGGTGCCCTGCTAATCGCGGTGTACACCATGCTGGGCATTGGCCTGTTTCCGCAGTGGTGGATGCAGCCGGCGCTGCTGCTGATTGGCGCGCTGTGGTACAACCTGCTGACCTTTATCGGCCACCTGATGTTTCCGGTGCGCCCGGTGCAGGAGCAGCTGGCCGCCAGCTTTTCCCAGCTGGCGCGCTATCTGGAAGCCAAGGCCAATCTGTTTGATCCCGACGGCGGTGAGCAGGATGACGCGGCGCTGATCGCCACCGCGATGGTCAATAGCCAGCTGGTGGCGCAGCTCAACCTGACGAAAACCACCATTCAGAGCCGTTTACGCGGCGACCGCGGCTCGCGCAGCACGCGGCGCAGTCTGCATTACTATTTTGTGGCGCAGGATATTCACGAGCGCGCCAGCTCGTCGCATCTGCAATATCACCTGTTGCGCGATGACTGGCGCTACAACGAGGTGCTGTTTCGCTTTCAGCGACTGCTGAACATGCAGGCGCAGGCCTGTCGCCAGCTGGCAGAGAATATCGTGCTGCGCCAGCCGTGGCACCACGATAGCCATTTTGCGCGCAGCTTTGAACGGCTGGAGACGGCCCTGCAGCGCCTGCAACATAACGATCCGCAGGCGACGCACATTCGTCCGCTGTTCTGGTTGCTGCGCAACTTACGCGCCATTGACGCGCAGCTGGCGTCGATCGAATCAGAGCAGCGGCTGGCAGAACCGCTGACGCAGAGCGATCATCATCTGTCGCGCGAAGGCTTGAGTGGCTGGGCGGATATCCGGCTGCGCCTCAGTCGCCATCTGAGTCCGACCTCGGCGTTGTTCCGCCACGCGGTGCGCATGTCGCTGGTGCTGTGCGTGGGGTACGCCTTCATTCAGCTTACCGGCCTGCATCGCGGCTACTGGATCCTGCTGACCAGCCTGTTTGTCTGCCAGCCCAACTATAACGCCACACGGCGGCGGCTGGCGCTGCGTATTGGCGGAACCCTGGCCGGTATTGCGATTGGCCTGCCGGTGCTGTGGCTGGTGCCCTCTATCGAGGGCCAGTTGGTTTTGATTGTGCTGAGCGGCGTGCTGTTTTTTGCCTTCCGCCAGATTCAGTACGCGCAGGCGACGCTGTTCATCACCCTGCTGGTGCTGCTGTGCTTCAATCTGCTGGGTGAAGGCTTTGATGTCGCCCTGCCGCGCGTGGTGGATACCTTGCTCGGCTGTGGCCTGGCCTGGCTGGCGGTGGCGTTTGTCTGGCCTGACTGGCGTTTCCGTCAGCTGACGACGGTTGCCGATCGCACGCTGAATGCCAACTGTCGTTATCTTGATGCCATCCTGGAACAGTATCATCAGGGTAAAGATAACCGTCTCGCCTACCGCGTGGCGCGTCGTGACGCGCACAACGCCGATGCAGAACTGGCGTCCGTGGTGTCCAATATCAGCGGCGAACTGAAGCAACAGCCGCCGCTGCGCGAGAATGCGTTCCGTCTGATGTGCCTCAACCACTCGTTTCTCAGCTACATCTCGGCGCTGGGCGCGCACCGGGAGCGGCTGACGCATGGCGAACTGCTGACGCTTTTAGATGACGCGGTATGCTTCGTCGAGGATGTGCTGCAGATCGATCGCGTCAGCGAAGCGCAGGCGGAAACGATGCAGCAGGCACTGATGCAGCGCCTGAGCGCGCTGAAAACCAGTGAGGAGGCGCAGGCACCGCTGGTGTTGCAGCAGCTGGGGCTGCTGGTTGCGCTGCTGCCGGAAATTGCTCGTCTGCGCCGCACCCTCGCTGCCGCTTAAGGCAACAGGCGCTCCGCCGCGGCGTGCTGGCGGAGCGTTTCCTGATACCAGGCGCTCAACTCTTCACGTACCGCCGCCGGCAAAGCGGCCTGGTGATGCCCGGAAATGGCGCCTTCCAGCGCCAGCAGCGTTTTCAGGCCGATATCTTTATTCACCGCCCGCAGCTTCAGCCAGCTCTGACGCGAGCCCATTTCATACAGCAAGCGAACAGAATTGATCCCGACTTTGTGCAGCATCAGCTCCATGCGCAGGCTGAGATTGGGCAGATCTTTCAGCCTGAGCAAGACAAGTCTGTTCGCCGCCTCGGCGCGCGCCGCAGACAGCGAACTGGCCGATAAGCGCAGCAGCTGATCGGCGTCCTGCCAGAGCTGTTTATCCACTTTGTAGTAGCTGAGCGTCACCGGCATGCCGCGCTTGCGGTATATCAACGGTTCCAGCGGGCGCTGTGCGGCATAGTGCTGTAGCGCCTCGCTGGCGCGCAGATAGAGCGCATCCTCATTGATGTAAGCAAACACCACCTTTTCGACCGCCAGCGCGTAACCACCAAACTGGGTGCGCGATTCAATTTTTCCCAATGCCGCTAACTGGGCTTTGGACTGCTCAACCACCGGATTATTTTTCTTCATAACGTCCCCTTTTCCTCATTCCTTGCGCGGGAAATTTCCTATAAAAAGCTCAGAGATTCATCTGGTTAGAAGATAGAAAAAACGATTTAGCTGTTCAATGAATAAAAGCGGCAACGCGCGGATCTTGTGCGGAATTTGCGAGGCATTTTCAGAAATTGAGGTTGATCTTTATCCAGGAACTCATTACTGTATATTCATACAGTTCATTACTGAGTGATTAAAATATGCGTACTCAATACTCTGGCCCTGCTGATCGTGCTCACCGTTTCGCTGCGACGGGCTTAACGCAACCTTCTCTGGGTGGTATTACTGAACTGCGTTATAGCGAGCAGCCCGGCATCATGCCGCTGCTGTTACTGCCGGTCCTCAAGCAGCTGAGCACCCAGTCACGCTGGCAGCTGTGGCTGACGCCAGCGCACAAACTGAACCGCAGCTGGATGCAGCAGTCAGGATTACCGCTGGAAAAGAGTATGCATATTACGGAATCCGAGCGTTTAAGCACGGTTGAGAGCATGGTGAAAGCGTTGCGCACCGGCAACTACAGCGTGGTACTCGCCTGGATTCCTTATGAATTGAGCAATGAAGAGCGCCTGGAACTTGAGCAGGCAGCCGCCGAAGGCGAAGCGCTGGGATTGATTATGCGTCCTCAGGGGCGAGATCTTGCTCTGTCCAGACAGCCAAACAGCGCAAAAATTCCCTCTGATTTGTTTCATTAAGTAAAACTAAGATTTTTCTCACGCTATTTTTTCACAAAGTTGCGGCTAAGCCACTGATTCTTTTCCCGCCAGCTATGACAATGGCTTAGCCGCATTTTTCTTTTCTGCTAGCGAAAATTTTGCCATGTCATTTGTTAAAATGTGTGTATAAATCCCTGTTTTTTTATCCGCTGACGTCACATCATACTTGTAAGTTTCCAATCTCGTTGTAGACTTTACCTCGCCAGGGTGCTCAATAACCTCCGTTTTTTCGGTAGAGTCATAAGCGAGCGTTTAGACCCGGCGAAGGATTACAACCAAGAGCAACCTTTTTGCTCATTGCCTATTTGGATGATAACGAGGCGCAAAATGAAAAAGACAGCTATCGCAATTGCAGTGGCACTGGCTGGCTTCGCTACCGTAGCGCAGGCCGCTCCTAAAGATGACACCTGGTACACCGGTGCTAAACTGGGCTGGTCTCAGTATCACGATACTGGTTACTACGGTAACGGTTACGAAAACAACGACGGTCCAACTCACGAATCTCAGCTGGGCGCAGGTGCTTTCCTGGGCTACCAGGCTAACCCATACCTGGGCTTCGAGCTGGGCTACGACTGGCTGGGCCGTATGCCGAACAAAGGCAACGAAGTTAACGGCGCATTCAAAGCACAGGGCGTACAGCTGGCAGCTAAACTGAGCTACCCAATTGCTGACGATCTGGACGTGTACACCCGTCTGGGTGGCATGGTTTGGCGTGCAGACTCAACTCAGGCTAACGTAGCTGACGGCACTCGCATCAGCAACCACGACACCGGCGTTTCTCCGCTGGCTGCTGTTGGTGTTGAATACGCACTGACCAAAAACTGGGCGACTCGCCTGGACTACCAGTGGGTTAACAACATCGGTGACGCAGGTACCGTTGGTGCGCGTCCAGACAACAGCATGCTGAGCGTCGGCGTTTCTTACCGTTTCGGTCAGGACGAAGCTGCTGCACCAGTTGTTGCTCCAGCGCCAGCTCCGGCTCCGGTTGTTGAAACCAAGCGTTTCACTCTGAAGTCTGACGTGCTGTTCACCTTCAACAAATCTACCCTGAAGCCAGAAGGCCAGCAGGCTCTGGATCAGCTGTACAGCCAGCTGAGCTCAATGGATCCGAAAGACGGTTCTGTTGTGGTTCTGGGCTTCACCGACCGCATCGGTTCAGACCAGTACAACCAGAAACTGTCTGAGAAACGTGCTCAGTCTGTTGTCGACTACCTGGTATCTAAAGGTATCCCGGCTAACAAGATCTCTGCACGTGGCATGGGTGAATCTAACCCAGTTACTGGCAACACCTGTGACAGCGTGAAAGGCCGCAATGCCCTGATCGACTGCCTGGCGCCAGACCGTCGCGTAGAAATCGACGTGAAAGGTATCAAAGACGTTGTAACTCAGCCACAGGCTTAAGTTATCGCGCAATAAAAAACCCCGCTTCGGCGGGGTTTTTTTTGGCTTTTTATCACACGCATTTTTTGCTATTCGTTATCCGCGCCGCCTTTACCCAGAATCGCCTGCAGATCCTGCTTCAGCGTCGACATCTGACTGGCATACTTCTCTTTGCGTTCTGCATCTTCGATCAGCTGAACAATGGTCTCTGACAGGGTGCTGTTACGACGCTGCGCCAGACCGGCCAGACGCTGCCACACCAGATACTCCAGATCGATCGATTTTTTCCGCGTGTGCTGATGCTCTGCGTTGAAATGACGTTTACGCCGCGCGCGTATGGTCTGCTTAAGACGGTTTTCCAGCTCCGGATGGATATGCTTTGCGATCCAGTCACCGACCTCAACCGGGTTATTCTCCATCGCCAGCAACGTCTCTACCGCCGCCTGCGCAGCGCTCAGCTCAATATGCCGGGTGATCAGCTCACCTTCCCGATGCTTTTTCACCAGGTATTTCCACTTCCATCCACTTTCAAGATTTTCGAGTTGCTGGTATTTCATCGGAATCTCATCGTGATCACGTAACAAACTAAGAATAACAGCTTTTTTCCCGGATGCAGCAAGGAAAAACATGTTGCGGCCATCACAGTTCAGGCCGGAAGTGCGCCGTGCTTAACCGGGTTGAATCCTGTATAATCGCGCTTTTCCTGAACCAGACTAATGCGAATATTTTGACCAGCACTCAACTTACGTGGCAAGCCCTGCAGCCGGATAGCTCACGCTACCAATCACTTTTCTCAACCGTCTCTCTGGAAGATAGCGATACGCTTGCCGCGGTTCAGCCGCGTCTGCTGAATGCGCTGGCGCATTTACATCATCAAACGCTGGGCTTTCCGTTGCTGCTGTTACGCAGCCAGGAAAACAGTGATTATCTGGCGTGGATTGCCGAGGCGGCGCAGCGCTTTCAGCCTGACGAGGACGCGCTGTACGGCGGTGATTACCATGTGATGGGCGACAACGTCAGCCTGCAACCGCCTGTCGATGCCAGCCGTCCCTTCACCAGCACCGGCGGCGTGCATTACGCCGACTGGATTGAGTCCGAGCAGCTGTTTGGCTGCGTGCGTCAGTATAAAGATCGCGTACAGCTGGAGCCCGGTCTGCTGCATCAGGCTAACGGTGGCACGCTGATTCTGTCGATCAATACCCTGCTGGCGCAGCCGCTGCTGTGGCTACGCCTGCGCAAAGTGATCGAGCTGGGTCGCTTCGACTGGTACTCACCGGACGAGCGTCGTCCCCTGCCGGTGACCATTCCCCCGCTGCCGCTGCAGCTGCGTCTGATTTTATGTGGCGATCGCGAGGCGCTGGCCAGCTTCCAGGAGCTGGACGTTGAAGTGCACGAAATGGCGCTCTACAGCGAGTTCGAAGAGAATCTCCAGCTGGTTGATGAGGAGGACATGGCCAACTGGTGCCGCTGGACGCTATGTCAGGCGGAGCTGGCCGGTCTGACGCCACCCGAAGCTGATTTCTGGCCGCTGCTGATCCAGGAAGCGGTGCGTCTGACCGGCGATCAGGACACGCTGCCGCTGTGCCCGCGCTGGCTGCGCCGTCAGCTGCAGGAAGCCGCGCTGCACGGTGAGACACTGAATGGCGAGGCGCTGAAAGAGGCGCTGGAAGCACGCCAGTGGCGCGAAAGTTTCCTCGCCGACCGGATGCGCGATGAGATCCTGCTGAATCAGATCATGATCGAAACGGAAGGCGAAGTGGTCGGTCAGATCAACGGCCTGTCGGTGATTGAATTCCCTGGTCATCCACGTCCGTGGGGCGAGCCATCACGCATCACCTGTGTTGTGCACCCGGGCGATGGCGAATTTACCGACGTGGAGCGCAAAGCGGAGCTTGGCGGCAACATCCACGCCAAAGGCATGATGATCATGCAGGCATATCTGATTTCGGAGCTGGAGCTGGAACAGCAGCTGCCCTTCTCGGCATCGCTGGTGTTTGAGCAGTCTTACTCCGAAGTCGACGGTGACAGCGCCTCGCTGGCCGAGCTGTGCGTGCTGATCAGCGCGCTGGCAAACCAGCCGCTGAACCAGCAGATTGCCGTTACCGGTTCGGTGGACCAGTTTGGTAACGTGCAGCCGGTGGGTGGTCTGAATGAGAAAATCGAAGGCTTCTTCCATATCTGCCAGTCGCGTGAGCTGACCGGCAAACAGGGCGTGATTCTGCCTGCCAGCAACGTGCGCCATCTCAGCCTCAGCGACGACGTGGTAGAAGCGGTACAGCAGGGCCAGTTCCATATCTGGGCGATTGAGCGCGTTGACGAAGCGCTGCCGCTATTAACCGGTATTGCCTGGCAGAGCGAAAGCGGCGACTCGCTGCTGAGCACCATTCAGGAGCGCATTACTCAGCTCAATCAGCAGGAAAACCGACCGCGGCCCTGGCCATTACGCTGGCTCAACTGGTTCAACCACAGCTGATTACATTGCCCAGCGTACAACTGTTCGCTAATATTCGGGCTTCACTAAAAGAAGGCATATTGAGAACATGGTAGATAAACGCGAATCCTATAGCAAAGAAGACCTGATTGCCTCTGGTCGCGGCGAACTGTTTGGCGAGAATGGCCCACCGCTTCCGTCTGACAACATGTTGATGATGGACCGCGTGGTCAAAATGACCGAAGACGGCGGCAAATTCGATAAAGGTTATGTGGAAGCCGAACTGGATATCCGCCCTGACCTGTGGTTCTTTGATTGCCACTTTAAAGGCGATCCGGTGATGCCAGGCTGTCTGGGTCTGGATGCTATGTGGCAGCTGGTTGGCTTCTATCTCGGCTGGCTGGGTGCGGAAGGTAAAGGCCGTGCGCTGGGTGTGGGTGAAGTGAAATTCACCGGCCAGGTTCTGCCGACGGCGAAGCTGGTTACTTACAAAATTCACTTCAAACGCGTCATCAACCGTAAGCTGGTGATGGGCGTGGCCGATGGCGAAGTGTTCGTCGACGGTAACCTGATTTACACCGCGACTGACCTGAAAGTGGGCCTGTTTAAAGACACTTCAGCGTTCTGACCCGCCAACAAAAACCTCCGCACGCAGCGGAGGTTTTTTTTCTGTTTACAGACATCCGACGGTGCCTAAGCCACCGCCGACCTGTCCTCCATGGCTTGTCGCCAACCTCCCAACCAGTGAGACCGGGCATCGATCATTTGATAAGGGCATATCTCTTTTGAGCGGCCGGTAATGCCTGCCTGATAGCCTCGTGAATGTGCTCGTTCCAGGCGGTCTCTCTTCTGTCTCTTCATACCTCGTTTCCCTCATTTCAGGTCTGGTGGAATCTGGTGGAAAGAAAGAGTGGTGAATTAATGTTCAACCACAGTAATGTTCTAACCTGTGGTGGGTGAAAGGTCAATGCGCAAAATTCACGCCAATGTCATCAATTTGCCGTGAAATCGACACAAATCCCTCAGTACCGCCGCCATATCTGGCTGATTCCGCAATAAAAAAGTCCCTGATTTGCGCGCCGTCACATAACGGCAAATCAGGGACTTAGCATAAGCATCGAACAAATCCTAATTTAGCGTCACCACGCTGTTAGCGATCTGCTGTGCCGTTTGCTGCCAGCCGAGCGCCAGCGTGCGCACCAGCGCATCGTAGCCATCTTCGGTCTGCGGCAGCGTCAGATTAAAGCCGTGTTTGATAAGCCGGCCTTGATGTTGTAACAGCCATTCACCGCTTACTACCACCTTGCCGTCATAGCGGCCATGGAAGCCGGTGACGTGCACGCTGAGCGTATCGTGCGTGTCACCCAGCGGCTGACTGGCCACCAGCCGGCCGGGCAACGCCTGCCCGAGGTTACTCACCAGTGTCTGCTGCAGCTGCTGGTCGAGCGGACTGGCCCACAGATTATTGGCGGCAATCACGTACTTCACGTCGCTGGTTTGATAAACCAGCCCGTTGCCAGCGAGATAATCCGGCACGCTCACCTGTTCAACCCAAATCATCGGCTGGCTGGCGGAGGCGTCACTGCTGACGCGCGCCATATTGCTGCCCGCAGGCAGCTGGTAATAAGTGGTGTCGATGGTGCTGCTGCAGCCCGCCAGCAGCAGCACAGCACCGATAATCAGCCCTTTTTTCACTGTTTCGCCCTCTTTGGCTGCGGATCCTGACCCGGTTTGGCTTCAAATACCAGCGCGTTGCTCTTACTGTTGAGCGTTTTCAGCACCGGCTGCAATTCGCGCAGCACCTGGTCAAGGCGCTGCATATCGCCCACCAGTTTGTTATAGGCTGGCGATCCCGGCTGCAGCCCCTTCATGCTGCGATTAAGCTCGCGCAGGGTTTGCTGCATATCGGCCGGCAGCGTTTTCATCGCCGGGTTGGCGGTGATCTGATTGAGGTTATCCAGCGTTTTCTGCAGCTGCTGCAGGGTGCGCTGGCTCTCTTTCAGCGTGCCGGTGGCCTGGTTGATCATCGGGTTGAGCGGCAGCGCGTTGATCTTATCCAGCGCCGCCATCAGTTTCTGCTGAATCTGGCTCAGGCCGCCGCTTACGGTCGGAATCACTTCCAGCCCCGCCACTTCGTTCGGTCCTTTGTAAGCCGGTGCATTGTCATAGAAGTCGAGATCGACAAACAGCGCACCGGACAGCAGGTTGCCGGTTTTCAGCGTGGCGCGCAGGCCGCGTTTCTTACCATCCTGCAGATGCTGTTCAAGATTGAAGTCGCCACCCAGACGGCTGATAAAGCGGTCCGGCTCGATGCGGATCAGCACCGGCACGCGGTAATCGGTGTTCAGCGCCTGATTCACGCCCGGGATCATGTAAGGCACCTGAGCCACGGTACCAAGACGAATGCCGCGGAACTCTACCGGAGCGCCGACCTGCAGACCACGAATCGAGTCGCTGAAGAACATCAGGAAATCAGTGTGTTTGGTGTACAGCGAATCCTGAATGCTGCGCTGGTCGTCATACAGGTGGTAGTCGTCCTGGTTTTTGGCCAGCTCGCCGAGTTCCCAGCCGTCCGGCACGTCAAAGCTCACACCACCGCTAAACAGGGTCGTCAGCGAGCCCATTTCGACGCGCATGCCGGAAGCGGACATATCCACCGCAATGCCGCTGTCTTTCCAGAAGCGCACATTGGTGGTAATCAGCCGATCGTAAGGCGCGGCGATGAACAGCTGATAGGTCATCATGCGCTTGTCGGTATCAAAGGTGCTGGTTTCCACCGTACCGACGCGATAGCCGCGGAACAGCACCGGATCGCCCGGATTAAGCTGGCCGGCTTTTTTGCTGTCGAGGATGACGCGAATACCTTTGGCATCCGGCGGTGCCAGCGGCGGCGCGTCGAGCAGCTGATAATGCTCTGGCTTATCCCCTTTGGCGCCGGGCTGCAGTTCAATGTAGGCGCCGGAGAGCAGCGTACCGAGGCCCGTCACCCCTTCCCGGCCAATCTGCGGCTTCACCACCCAAAACACGCTGTCTTTATGCAGCAGTTTTTCCATGCCGGCATTCAGGCGCGCGGTGATCTCCACATGGTGCAGATCGTCCGTCAGCACCGCGCTTTCGACGGTGCCCACGTCGACGCTGCGGCTTTTAATGGTGGTTTTACCGGCCACGATGCCTTCGGCGTTTTCGGTGATCAGCGTGACCTGCGGTCCCTGATGGCTGAAGTGATAAAACAGAATCCATCCGCCGATTAACAGCGTGACGATAGGTACGATCCACACCGGCGACCAGCGTTTAATCTGGTCGACGTTAGCAATGCCGTGTTGGTTGTCCGTCAAGACGCGGCTCCTTACGTTCAGTTTCCTGTAGGCGATCCCAAATCAGGCGCGGATCAAACGTCATGGCAGCGAACATAGTCAGGATCACCACCAGCGCAAACAATAGCGCGCCTGGCGCAGGGTAAACACTCATCAGCTGGCCCATGCGCACCAGCGCAGAAAGCACAGCGATCACAAACACATCAATCATTGACCAGCGGCCAACAAACTCCACCACCTCATAAATCAGGTGCATCTTCTCGCTGTCGCGCCGGCCGCGACCGCTGGCGTGCCAGCACAGCCAGCCAATCGCCACCATCTTCAGCGAAGGCACCATAATACTGGCGATAAAAATCACCAGCGCCACCGGCCAGGAGCCATCGCTCCACAGCAAAATCACGCCGGCCATAATGTTGGACGGATACTGCGAGCCGAGCGTTTCGGTCACCATGATCGGCATAATATTCGACGGGATATACAGCATCACCGAGGTGATCAGCAGCGCCAGCGTCCACTGCAGGCTGTGCTGCCTGCGCGGCGCAGCGCTCACGCCGCAGCGCGGACAGGTTTTCTGCGCGGCCGGCAGAATCGCGGTGCAGCACGGACAGCTGCGCAACCCCTGCTTCAGTCCGCTGATGCCCGCCTGCAGCGTTTGCGCCAGCGGCGGCAGCGGATCGATGCGCTGCCAGACCCAGCGGCGATCGACGCACTGAAACGCACGCAGCTGCAGCAGACAAAACAGGCACCACGGCCAGAAGCTGCTGCCAAGGCCAATTTCACCATAGGCCATCAGTTTGACGAAGCTGACCAGCACGCCGGCCATGAAAATTTCCGCCATACCCCAGCTGCGCAATTGAAACAGAATGCGTGCCAGCCCGAGTCGCAGGCTGTGCGGCAGGCGCACCGGATTGACCAGCAGCAGAATGGCGATCATGCAGAAAGCCGGAATGCCCTGCACAAACAGCAGGAACAGCGTGGCGAGGCTGCGATAATCCTCACGATCCATCACTTGCGGGATAGCCATCAGCGAGATCTGGCTGCTGAGCCCGGCCACATGCATGCTGATAAACGGAAACAGATTGGCCAGCAACAGCATAAACAGCGCCGCCAGCGCATAGCCGGTGGGACGTTTACGCGGTTCGTGCCAGTTAGCCACCAGCGTGGTGTGACAGCGCGGACAGCGCGCACGGCTGCCCACCGGTACGGCGGGCAGTTTTACGGTTAAATCACACTGCGGACAGAGCATCCAGTGCTGCGTCTGATGCGTGGCACACATGCTGACTCCCTCTGCGTTATGCGCCGTTTTTCAGCGCTTCCAGCTCTTCCCACCGTTCAAAGGTGGTTTCCAGCTCCTGCTCCGCCTGCGCCAGCGCATCCAGCACCGGCTGCGTTTTGTCGTGCGGCTGGCTGAAGAAGTCCGGATGACTCATCTGCGCCTGCAGCTCACCGATACGCGTCTCCAGCTGCTCCAGCTTTTGCGGCAGCTGTTCCAGTTCACGCGTCAGGTTATAGCTTAGCTTGCCTGCGCTGCGTTTGGGGGCGTCGGCTTTTTCTGCCGGTTTAGTCGCTGCGCTTTTGACCGGTGCAGCTTTGGTCTGCTTGTAAGCGGCGCGCTGCTGCTGCGCATCATGGTAGCCACCGACGAAGGTACCGATCTCGCCGTTGCCTTCAAAGATCCAGCATTCGGTCACGGTGTTATCCACAAACTGACGATCGTGGCTCACCAGCAGTACGGTTCCCTGATAGCCATCCACCAGCTCTTCCAGCAGCTCGAGCGTTTCGACGTCGAGGTCGTTGGTCGGTTCGTCAAGGATCAGCAGGTTGCTGGGCTTGAGGAACAGACGCGCCAGCAGCAGGCGGTTACGCTCGCCGCCGGACAGCGCACGCACCGGCGTCATGGCGCGTTTCGGGTGGAACAGGAAGTCCTGCAGATAGCCGAGCACGTGACGCGGCTTGCCGTTGACCATCACTTCCTGTTTGCCTTCCGCCAGGTTATCCATCACGGTTTTATCCGGATCGAGCTCCGCGCGATGCTGATCGAAGTAGGCAATTTCCAGTTTGGTGCCGCAGTGCACGCGACCGGCATCCGCCTTCAGCTGGCCGAGCATCAGGCGCAGCAGCGTGGTTTTACCGCAGCCGTTCGGGCCAATCAGGGCGATTTTGTCGCCGCGCTGCACCTGGGTGGAGAAATCCTTCACCAGCGTTTTGCCGTCAACGCCGTAATCCACGTTTTCCAGCTCAAAGACGATTTTGCCGGAACGCGCCGCTTCACCGACCTGCATGTTGGCTTTGCCCATCACGTCACGTCGTTCAGAGCGTTCACGACGCAGCGCTTTCAGCGCGCGCACGCGGCCTTCGTTACGGGTGCGACGCGCTTTGATGCCCTGGCGAATCCACACTTCTTCCTGCGCCAGCTTGCGGTCGAATTCGGCGTTTTGCATCTCTTCAACGCGCAGCGCTTCCTCTTTGCCCAGCAGGAACTGATCGTAATCGCCCGGCCATGACACCAGCTTGCCGCGATCGAGGTCGACAATGCGCGTCGCCATATTGCGGATAAACGAGCGGTCGTGCGAAATAAACACGATGCTGCCGTTAAAGGTTTTCAGGAAGCTTTCCAGCCAGTCGATGGTTTCAATATCGAGGTGGTTAGTCGGTTCGTCGAGCATCAGCACGCGCGGGTTGCTGACCAGCGCACGGCCCAGCGCGGCTTTACGCAGCCAGCCACCGGAGAGTGACGACAGTTCGGTGTCCGGCTGCAGCCCGATTTGCTGCAGCACATCGTTGATGCGGCTGTCGAGCTGCCACAGGTTGTGATGGTCGAGAATCGTCTGCAGTCGCCCCATTTCGTTGAGGTTTTTCTCGCTCGGATCTTCCATCACCAGGTGCGATATGGCGTGATACGCCTTGAGGTGCTCAGCCTGTTCGGCCACGCCTTCGGCAACGAAGTCGTAAACCGAACCAGTGATATTGCGTGGCGGGTCCTGTTGCAGCCGCGCGACCACCAAATCCTGCTCATAAATAATGCGGCCGTCATCCAGCGGCTGTTCGCCGTTGATGATTTTCATCAGCGTCGATTTACCGGCGCCGTTGCGCCCAACCAGACAGACGCGCTCGCCCTCTTCGATATGCAGTTCGGTGTTATCCAACAGCGGCGCATCGCTGAACGACAGGTAAGCGCCATGGATACTGATCAGTGACATAAAACTTATTCCTTACCGGCGTGGCTTACCAGCCAGCAGTTGTGAATTTGACGGTTGCGCGCAAAGTCCTGCGACAGCGTTTTTTGCGTAATTTCCTGCGCCTGCAGACCCAGACGCTGCAAGCCGTCCAGATCCATTTTGAAGCCGCGCTTGTTATTGGAGAACATAATGGTGCCGCCGCGACGCAGCATGCGCTTCAGGTTCTGCAGCAGCATCAGGTGGTCGCGCTGCACATCGAAGTCATCTTCCATGCGTTTGGAGTTGGAGAAGGTTGGCGGATCGATAAAGATTAGATCGAACTGCTCATCGCTTTCGCGCAGCCAGCTCAGGCAGTCCGCCTGCATCAGGCGATGCTGGCGCCCGGTTAATCCGTTCAGGCGCAGGTTACGTTCGGCCCACTCCAGATAGGTGCGCGACATATCGACCGTGGTGGTGGATTTGGCGCCGCCCAGCCCGGCATGCACGCTGGCGCTACCGGTATAGGAGAACAGGTTAAGGAAATCTTTCCCCTGGCTCATCTGGCCCAGCATCTGGCGCGCGATACGGTGGTCGAGGAACAGGCCGGTATCGAGATAATCCGTCAGGTTCACCAGCAGCCGCGCGTTAAACTCCTGCACTTCAAAGAATTCGCCCTTCTCGCTCAGCTTCTGGTACTGGTTTTTGCCCTTCTGCCGTTCGCGGGTTTTCAGCACCAGGCGATTGGCCGGTATCTCCAGTACGCTCAGCGTGGCACCGATCACGTCAAACAGGCGCTGACGCGCTTTGGTCGCATCCACGGTTTTCGGCGGCGCGTACTCCTGAATCACCACCCAGTCGGCGTAGCGATCGACTGCCACGTTATACTCCGGCAGATCGGCGTCATACAGGCGGTAGCAGTCAATATTCGACTGGCGCGCCCACTTGTCCAGTTTTTTGCTGTTCTTACGCAGGCGGTTAGCAAAGTCTTCTGCAATCTGTGCGCCGCCTTCGGCGCTGTTCTCCGCCAGCTGGTAGTTCTTCTGTACGCACTCCAGCGGACCGTTTTTCGCTTTAAACTGGCGATCGGCGCGCAGCTGCAGGCAGCTGAGCAGCTCGGGTGAGGCGCTGAACAGCGACAAATTCCAGCCGCCAAACTGCTGTTTCATGATGCGGCCCAGCTGGCTGTGCAGCGCAATCAGCGCCGGCTCGCTCTCCAGACGCTCACCGTACGGCGGGTTACTCAGCACCGTACCGCGCATCGCTTCGCCCGCCAGCGGATTTTTCAGCTGCAGCACATCCTGCTGCGCAAAGGTGAACAGATCAAACACGCCGGCACGGCGCGCGTTGGCACGTGCCCACTCCAGCACGCGACCATCATTATCATAGCCAAAGAAGCGTGACGTGGTGGCGGCCGTACCAGCGCGCGCACGCTGCAGCGCGTCGCTGCGCACCTCCTGCCACAGTGCATTGTTGTGGCGTTTCCAGCGGCTGAAGCCCCAGTGCGAACGCAGCAGGCCCGGCGCGCGATCGCAGGCGATCAGCGCCGCTTCAATCAGCAGCGTACCGGAGCCGCACATCGGATCGACCAGCGGCGTGCCGTTCTGCCAGCCAGAGCGCATCACAATCGCCGCCGCCAGGTTCTCTTTCAGCGGTGCCTGGCCGGTTTGCTGACGATAGCCGCGCTGGTGCAGCGCAGTGCCGCTCAGATCCAACGCGATGCTAACGCGATCTTTGTTCAGCCACGCGTTAATGCGGATGCCCGGCTGCTCGCGATCGACACTCGGACGCTCCAGATTCTGCCGGGTAAAGCTATCGACAATCGCATCTTTGATGCGCAGCGCACCAAACTGGCTGTTGCGGATCACCTCATTGGTGCCGCTGAAGTGGATGGCGAACGTGGTGTTGCTGTCAAACAGCTCGCTCCACGGGATGCTTTGCGCGCCGACGTAGAGATCGAGATCGCTCCAGACGCCGAATTCTCCCAGCGGCAGCAAAATACGTGAAGCCAGACGGCTCCACAGCAGGCTTTGGTACATTACGCGGTCGTCGGCTCGGAAGTGGACGCCGCCCTGCACCACCTGCAAATCCTGCGCACCCAGCGCGTCCAGCTCAGTTTTCAACAGCTCTTCGAGCCCACGCGCCGTACTGGCAAACAGAGAATTCATATCGTCACTTTTACTCTTGCTAAAATTGTTGCGCATTATAGCGAATCAGCGTCCTATGTCATAAAGTTAGCTTCTTTTTGTCTGTACGGAGTTGTGATGATTACCCTGTCTCGCCTGTATATTCACCCGGTTAAATCGATGCGTGGTTTGCAGCTGTCACACGCGCAGGTGCTGGAAAGCGGTCTGGCCTTCGATCGCATCTTTATGGTGACCGAAGCGGACGGGACCTTTATTACCGCCCGCCAGTTTCCGGAGATGGTGCGTTTCACGCCCGCCCTGCTGCCCGACGGGCTATTCATCACCGCGCCGGACGGCAGCCAGGCGCTGATCCGCTTCAGCGATTTCAGCGCCCAGCCGGCACCGACGGAAGTGTGGGGCAACCAGTTCACCGCCCGTATTGCGCCTGACACCATCAACCAGTGGCTGAGCGGCTTTTTCCCGCGCCCGGTGCAGCTGCGCTGGGTTGGCACTGAGCCGTCTCGCCGGGTAAAACGCTTCGACCAGGTCCCGCTGGGGTTCGCCGACGGCTTCCCTTATCTGCTGGTCAACATGGCGTCGCTGCAGGATCTGCAGCAGCGCTGTCCGGCCAGCGTGCGGCTGGAACAGTTCCGCCCCAATCTGATCGTCAGCGGCGCCAGCGCCTGGGACGAGGACAGCTGGAAACGTATTAAGATCGGCGAGATCACCTTCGAGATGCCGAAGCCGTGCAGCCGCTGCGTGTTTACCACCATCGGCACCGAAAGCGGCCGCAAGCATCCGCAGGGCGAACCGCTCGCCACGCTGCAGCGCTTTCGCAGCGCGCAAGACGGCAGCGGTGATATCGATTTCGGCCTGAATTTGATTGCGCTTAACAGCGGTATCGTGCGCGTCGGCGATACGGTTGAAGTGCTGGAACGGCAGACGCCGCGCGCTTACGGTGCCGGTGAGGTGGTGGAAACGCTGCAGGCCGCCAGCAGCGCGCCGGCCACCGTGACCATTGGCTATCAGGGTCAGCAGTTTGCCGGCGATAATCAGCAGGTATTACTGGAACAGCTGGAGATGCAGGGCTTTCGCATTCCCTATTCGTGTCGTGCCGGAATCTGCGGCAGCTGCAAAATGACGCTGGTGTCGGGTGACGTGAAGGCGCTGAAGCAGAGCGCGGTGCGCAGCGACGGCACCATTCTCAGCTGCAGCTGTATTCCGAACGGAGATATCGAACTGGCGTAAGCGCTACACCGCGCGGGCGAAGGGCGCGCTGCTCTCCTGCAACTGCGGCTGCAGGCGATCGTTCATGATCTTGATGGCATCGCCGAGCTGCATCCCTTTGCCCGCCACCGTCAGCGCACTCTGCGCCAGCAGACAGAGCGCGGCATTCTCGCCGCTTTCAACCACCAGCAGCTGTGCCTGTTCGCCGCTGTCGGCCAGCGTTACCGCCACCATATCGCCCGCGACGGGCTGCCAGCTGTGCGCATGGCTGGTGAAGTGCCAGCTTTTCGGCATCAGCGGCTTAAGGAAACGGCTGGCCACCAGCGCATTCAGCACCAGCTCGGCGCGCTGATCGCTTTTTAAACCGCTCTGGCGACAACGCTCTTCAAAAGTAAAATAAAGCGCAGCGTCATCAACGCAAAAACCGCTGTCATTAAAGGCATCGGGCGTCAGCATTTTGCGCGAGAAGCGCGAGCGAAATAACATTCCATCGGCCAGATCCAGCATCATCCGGTCATGCTCTGCGTCAAAATACCAACGCCAGTTGTCATCGGGTTTGATTTTCATGGGGTGCCCTGTGGATTTACGCTGCGCTAAACGGCGCTCAAATTTAAAATATTGCTTTAAGGAAAAAGCTGAAAATTGTACGAACAGGACAAAATATAAACGAGCCGGAGGGAGAAATAAACCCCCCGGCCAGGGAAAGTGAGAAATGTCTTAGAGATGGGTCACGATATCTTTAATTAAAGCCGGACCTTTATAAATAAAGCCAGAGTATATCTGCACCAGCGTTGCGCCAGCCGCCATTTTTTCCCGTGCCGCGACCAGCGAATCAATGCCACCGACGCCAATAATAGGCAGACGTCCCTGCAGCTCCTGCGCCAGACGGCGAATCACCTCGGTGCTGCGCGACTGTACCGGACGACCACTTAATCCCCCCGCTTCGTCGGCATATTTCAGCCCGCTCACCAGCGAACGATCGAGCGTGGTATTGGTGGCGATCACGCCATCTATTTCGTGACGCACTAAACTGTCGGCAACCTGGATCAATTCTTCTTCAGAAAGATCCGGCGCGATCTTCACCGCCACCGGCACATATTTCAGATGGCTTTCCTGCAGCGCCCGCTGTTTTAATTTAATCGCCGACAGCAGATCGTCCAGCGCTTCGCCATATTGCAGCGAACGTAATCCGGGGGTATTCGGTGAGGAAATATTGATGGCAATATAACCGGCGTGCGCATACACCTTTTCCATGCAGGTGAGATAATCGTCTTTGCCCTGCTCCACCGGCGTGTCTTTATTTTTACCAATATTGATGCCGAGCACGCCTTTAAAGCGCGCCTTTTTCACATTCTCAACCAGGTGATCGACGCCGAGATTATTAAACCCCATGCGGTTGATGATACCTTCCGCCGCCACCAGCCGGAACATACGGGGTTTGTCATTGCCCGGCTGTGCGCGTGGCGTCACCGTGCCCACCTCGACAAAGCCAAAGCCCATGGCGCCAAAGGCATCAATGCACTCCGCGTTCTTATCCAGACCCGCAGCCAGACCCAGCGCGTTCGGAAAGGTCAGCCCCATACAGGTCACCGGGCGTGACGGCAGCGACTGACGAATCAGCCCTTCCAGCGGCGTGCCGCTGATGAAGCGTAACTGTTGAAAGGTGAGTTCGTGCGCGCGCTCTGGATCGAGCTTAAACAGCGCCGGCCGGACGATAGGATATAGCATGCACTCTCCTGAATGGCGGAAGCTTCGTGAAAGTCGGGTGCACGGGAATTTGTGCGCCAGAATGGTAAGGTGCTCTGGCGCAAAAGTAAATTACTCTGGGATGCAACAATTTGATCGGTATCAGCGTCGGGCGGAATAGCGTCCCAGACGATCGCGGCAGGCCTGTAAGCCGCTGTAAATCGCCGGGCAATACCACAGTAATTTCAGACGCGCGTTGTGCTGTAACACTTTACGCACCAGCTGATTCACCTGCGGCTGCCACTCGCCGGGCACCGTCATGTGATTTTTGCGGATTTGCGTCAGGCAGCCGTGCATCACCGTCTGGTAATAATCATCCAGCAGCGCTTCATCGTGCGGCAGTTGCTGCTGCTGCAGGAACTGCTCACTGCCGGCGCGGGCGATAAAGTAATTTTTCACCCATGAGAAGTCGCGCGTGCTCTGCGACAGTGAACTCAGCATAAAGCGTTTGTAGTAGTAGCTCTGGCTGGTGCAGTACAGCGCCCGCGCCTGCAGGTAGAGGGCGAACATAAAAGGCGCGTCTTCATGGTTCTGGATCGGCAGAAACTGCAGATCGAGCTGGTCAATCAGGCGACGCGAGATGATGCTGCTCCAGATCACCCGATGCGCCGACTGATGCTGAATCAGCGTGCGCAGCGTGGCGCTGCCGCCCGGCAGCAGGCCGCTGACGTGGCGCTGATGGATGGTCTGATAATGACGCTGCGGCGCTGGCAGGTCGAAAAACATCTTCGCGCCAAAGCAGAACAGATCAATTTCAGGATGACGCGCCTGTACGCGGCGGAAATCGGCGAACAGTTCGGTCGAGACGAAGTCGTCGGCATCCATAAAATAGACGAAATCGCCGCTGGCTGCGGCCAGCCCCTTCATGCGCGCGGCACTGACGCCGCCGCGTCCGCCACTCAGCAGCGTCACCTGCGGATGCTGCGCAGCAAACGCCGTCAGCCAGGCCACGCTGTCATCGCTTGAGCCATCATCAATAATGATGATCTCTTCCGGCGGCGATGACTGGCGAAGCAGCGATCCCAGGGTTTCCGGCAGCCAGGGCGCGCAGTTCCAGTTAGGGATAATTACCGAAACCGTCGGCGTGCGGCGTGATGTCATGCTCATCCTCTTTCCTCTGCGTTAACAAGCGGCGCGCGCAGGCGTTTTAGCACCAGGCTGTGTAACAGACAGCACACGCCAAGGTTAAAGGCCCCGATCAGCCCCAGCCACAGCAGGTTGATCCAGCGATTCTGGTTCCACTCAATGGGCAGCAGCGTGCTGAGCCAGGCAATTAGCGCCGAGACCGCCCAAATCAGCGCCACGTCGCGCGTCAGCCAGCTGAAATGGATACCCGGCGCAAAGCGGCGATGCACCAGCCACGCCCAGCCAACTAAATAGAAGATATTCTGCCCCAGCCACAGCCAGCCGGTGCCCAGCGCCCCGTAATGGACGGCACACCAGATGTTGAGCGGGACCAGCACGATGGCAAAACAGGTGAATCCCTGCATGTGCAGTTTCAGATTGCCGTTGACGTATTGCAGGTGATACAGCAGGCCGCAGATCGCCTGGATGCCGCTGCCGAGCGCATACAGGCTAAGCACGAACGCCATCTCTTCGACAATTTGCGGTTTCTGCGTCCACGCCCATAGCAGCGGTCCGGCATAGCAGGCAATGGTGATGCTGAGCGGGGCCATAAAAATTGCCACCGCCTGGGTGGTATAGCGATAGAGCTTCAGCGATTCGGCATCGCCCTGCTGACGGGTTTTCATGCCGGTCATGCGCGGCACAATCGCCTGCATAATCGGACTGCTCAGCAGCAGGATCCCGGTCGCAGCCGTGGCGACCACGGTAAACGAGCCGTACTCGCTCAGCGGCAGGGTTTTTGACAGCACCAGCCGGTCAATCTGCGAAATAAAGGTCCACACGGCACTGGAGAAGGCGGCGCTCAGCGCAAAGCGGATAAAGGGTTTGAGCACGCCTTTCAGATCGTCGCGCTTCTCTTTGCGCGCTGCGCGGGGCACCAGCTGACAGGATTTCCAGATACAGCAGGCGGCTTCGGCAATCGAGACCAGCAATTGCCAGATAAAGAAGGTCAGCAGCGGATTCGGGAACAGCTGGATCACCAGTACCGCGCCAAAAGTACGCAGCGTGGTAATGATCAGGTTCACGCCGTTGAGCCAGACCTGATGCTCAAAACCGACAATCACGCTGCGATACGGGCTGGTACGCCAGCGAATCGCGGCGGTGATCACCATGATCGCCACGGCAACTACCACATCACTGGCGGGCAAGTGCTGCGCATCCAGCCAGTGCGTGGCAATCCATGGCGTCGCCAGCCAGCCGAGCACCACCAGCACCAGGGTGGAGAACAGGAAGAAGCGGGTCAGCGTGGCAAACAGCGCCGGAAACCAGACAAATTCTGCCTGACTTGCCCGGTAGCGTGCCGCCTCGCGCATCAGCGTGGTTGAAACGCCCGCGTCCAGCAGCTGCAGCCAGGTCAGCAATATAGAAAAGAAGCCCACGAGACCGTAAGCTTCCATACCTAAATGCTGAATATACAGGGGAACTACTAAAATACCTGACAGCGTCAGATAGATCTGGCCAACATAGTTGGCAATCGCGTTACGTTTGATAGACATAAAAACTCTGGCGTCTGGGTATTTTTCTCAGTGTTAACAGCGTGACACAAAAATACCTCAGCGCCCACGGGAGTAATTCTTAAAATTAACGCTGGCGCTATCTCAGCGGCTTTTTCTCATTTTCATCAGTGAGAAATAGAGGTCGGGCTGTTTCAGTAACAGCTTTTCCATTGTGCTCTGCGGTGAAAACTGATCGGCAAAGTAGCGCACCGCGTGCCGCACATTATTAGAGAACTGCGTTTCAGCGTTTAATTCCTGCTGTACCAGCTGTAATAACCCGCTGCGTAAATAACTCTGGCGATAGCGGTTTCGCTCCGGAATAAAGTGTGACAAACGGGTGACCTTTTCATATTCCGTCATAAATTGCTGATAGCTGGGCGGTGGATTAACCGTGGTGACCTCATGCTCTGCGCGGGCATCCAGCAGCCATACCGTTTGCGTATTTAACAGGCCGGCCAGCATCACATCCTGAATGCGTACCAGCGGAGCGGCATTTTTCACCAGCGCGGCGCGCAGGATGACCGCATAGTTATTCTGCTGCCACAGGCGCTGCGCCTGCAGCTGCTGAAACAGCTGCAGCGACGGCTGCAGGCCGCTGCTCAGTGCGCGCGGTGCCAGTGAAACCAGCATGCAGTTGAGCTCCGGGCGCTGATGGCTGAGCGTTGCCAATTCCTGCAACAGTGCAGCAGAGGGTGCAAAGCCATCGGCGGCAAACAGTAAGAACGCGTCGTCGCTGACGCTCTCTGCCGCTGGCTGCGGCACAGCGGTAAACTGGCTGTGCGCGGCATCCGGCTGCAGCAGATAACACAACAGCGGATTAACGTTATCAGCCGCGACGCGCGCGGGCTGAGCGGCAACCGGCTCAGCCGGGTGCACTAACAGAGCAGACCTTCCCATATTCCTCTCCCTAAAAATAATAATGAATAATGGCCAGACAAAAATCCGCCCAATTAAGGCGCAAATAAGGCAGTGACTTTTTTTTAGCGTAAGAAAACTCAATCAATTATAAACAGCCCGCCGACGGCATGACTATTGGCCCTTGCCAGACTGGCTGATAATTTACCGTTTATTGTTAAGCGCAACTGAAGCAATCCCGGCCAGAGTGCTGAAGTAATACGTAATATCGGTAACAGGAAACGCGTTAAACGGTGCGATTTTAATAAAACGCCACGCTTTGACACACTTACTCGCTAATTTGAGACCAGCTTAAAATGGAACATTCTAAAAAGCCACTACGAAAAATCCTGGTGCCCGCTTTAAACTTACGTCAGCGTTTGTTTGCTACTCCTTAAATTACCTCATCTATTTCTTCTTAAGCCTGACGACAATGGCGCGCCCGGCGATATGTGTCGACAGTTACACCTCTGATTTAACCAGGCAACAGCGCTTTTAATCATTCTCACCTTGCCCGTGACGGAAGCCGCTAATGAAAACCCGGCAATCTGCGGGTGCAATTCAGATTAACCTTAGAGGCGCTTTTCCCTTCCTTTATAAGAGGGCGCTATTCCCGCCTGACGGCTATCCATTGCCGGATAAATCATTTACGCCTCGCCGCCTGCTCTGTCAGGATTGAACGCATCAGTTCTCAATAATTGCTAATCAATAACTTTCAGTTATAAGGAGTGACCATGCGGGTTATTACGCTGGCGGGGAGTCCGCGTTTTCCTTCACGTTCTACGGCGCTGCTGAGTGTGTGCCAGCGGGCGCTGGAAGCGCGTGGCGTCGAGGTGATTCCGTGGAACATTCACAACTTTCAGCCGGAAGATTTGCTATATGCGCGCTTTGACTCACCGGCACTGACCGCGCTGAAAGCGGATTTAGCGCTCGCGGAGGGGCTGATCGTCGCCACACCGATTTATAAAGCCTCTTTCTCAGGTGCGCTGAAAACCCTGCTCGACCTGCTGCCAGAGCGGGCGCTGGAACATAAAGTGGTGCTGCCGCTGGCCAGCGGCGGCAGCGTGGCGCACATGCTGGCCGTTGACTACGCGCTGAAACCGGTGCTGAACGCGCTGAAAGCGCAGGAAGTTCTGCACGGAGTGTTCGCCAACGATACGCAGATCACCCATTACGACCGCCAGCCTGAGCTGGATGTGCTGCTGAGCGAGCGCATTGATGAGGCGCTGGAAACCTTCTGGCAGGCGCTGCACCGTCGTCATCAACCCTATGCTCAGGCTGTATAAAGGAACTGCGATGAAAAGGATGTTAACCCGCTGGCTGCTGCCGACCGTTACCGCGCTGTTTGCCCTGACCCTCACGGCTCAGGCTGCCGAAGCGCCAGCACAATTCCGTATCGGCTATCAGAAAGGATCGGTCAGCATGGTGCTGGCCAAATCGCATCGGCTGCTGGAGCAGCGCTTCCCGACCACCAACATTCAGTGGATCGAGTTTCCGGCCGGTCCGCAAATGCTTGAGGCACTGAATGTGGGCAGCATTGACCTGGGCAGCACCGGTGATATCCCGCCGCTGTTTGCTCAGGCCGCCGGGGCGGATTTGCTGTATGTCGGCTCGGAGCCACCGAAGCCGCAGGCCGAGGTGATTCTGGTGCCGAAGGACAGTCCCATCCACAGCGTGGCGCAACTGAAAGGCCATAAAGTGGCGTTCCAGAAAGGCTCCAGTTCGCACAATCTGCTGCTGCGCGCGCTGGAACAGGCTGGCCTGAGCTTTAACGATATTCAGCCGACTTATCTGACGCCAGCCGATGCGCGCGCCGCGTTTCAGCAGGGCGATGTTGACGCCTGGGCGATCTGGGACCCCTACTATTCCGCTGCGCTGCTGCAGGGCAACGTCCGTGTGCTGGTGGACGGTAGCAAGCTGAATCAGACCGGTTCGTTCTATCTCGCCACGCGCAGCTTTGCTACCGATCACGGTGACTTCGTGCAGCAGGTGCTGCACACCTTTAGCGAAGCCGACGCGCTGACGCGTAGCCAGCGCCAGCAAAGTATCGATCTGCTGGCACAGGCGATGGGCCTGCCGAAGCCGGTGATCGCCAGCTACCTTGACCATCGTCCTCCGACCACCATTACGCCGGTCAGCGCCCACACGGCGCAGGCCCAACAGCAAACTGCCGATCTGTTTTATGCCAACCATTTAATGCCGGTCAAAGTCACCATTGCCGATCGCATCTGGCAGCCACAGCCGGCCCGGCCATAAGGAAATTTATCATGAGCGTATCCGTATTCTGGTTTCTTCCCACCCACGGCGACGGCCACTATCTCGGTACCGCTGAAGGCGCGCGCCCGGTGGATCACGGTTATCTGCAACAGGTGGCGCAGGCCGCCGATCGCCTCGGTTTTGGTGGCGTGCTGATCCCCACCGGCCGGTCGTGTGAAGATGCGTGGCTGGTGGCCGCCTCCCTGATTCCGGTGACGCAGCGCCTGCGTTTTCTGGTGGCGCTGCGCCCGGGAGTGATTTCCCCGACGCAGGCCGCACGGCAGGCCGCCACGCTCGATCGTCTCTCCAACGGGCGCGCGCTGTTTAACCTCGTCACCGGCGGCGATCCGGAAGAGCTGGCGGGCGACGGTGTTTTCCTCGATCACCGCGAGCGTTATGCCGAATCTGCGGAGTTCACCCGGGTCTGGCGCCGGGTCAGCGAGGGTGAAACGGTTGATTACGATGGCAAGTACGTCAAAGTGCGCGGTGCACGACTGATGTTTAAAGCGGTGCAGCAGCCACGTCCACCGCTGTGGTTTGGTGGTTCATCGGATGCCGCGCAGGATTTGGCCGCGGAGCAGGTGGATGTCTATCTGACCTGGGGCGAACCGCCGGCGCTGGTCAAAGAGAAGATTGAACAGGTGCGCGCCAAAGCGGCGGCCCAGGGGCGCACGGTGCGCTTCGGCATTCGTCTGCACGTGATTGTGCGTGAAACCAATGAGGAAGCATGGCAGGCGGCAGACCGGCTCATCGCCCATCTTGACGATGCCACCATTGCTAAAGCGCAGGCGGCCTTTGCCCGCACCGATTCAGTCGGTCAGCAGCGCATGGCCGCGCTGCATGGCGGACGGCGCGATCGGCTGGAGATCAGCCCAAATCTGTGGGCCGGCGTCGGTCTGGTACGCGGCGGTGCCGGGACTGCACTGGTGGGCGACGGTCCGACGGTCGCGGCGCGTATGCAGGAGTATCAGGATCTCGGCATCGAGACCTTCATTCTGTCTGGCTATCCGCATCTGGAAGAGGCCTATCGCGTGGGCGAGCTGCTGTTCCCGCATCTCGACCTGGCCGTGCCGGAAATCCCGCAACCCCGCGTAGTGCAGGCGCACGGTGAAGCGGTCGCCAATGATTTCACCCCGCAAAAAGTCGCGCAGAGTTAAGGAGTCGCATATGGCAAAGGTCAATAAACAGCTGAGTAATGCCCTGCTGCCGTGGGCGCTGCCAGTGCTGCTGGTGGTGGTGTGGCAGATTGCCTCACAGGCCGGCTGGCTGTCGACGCGCATCCTGCCCTCGCCGGAGAATATTGTCATCACCTTCTGGCATCTCGCGGCCAGCGGTGAGTTGTGGCAACACCTCGCCATCAGCGGCTGGCGAGCGGCAATCGGCTTTGCCATTGGCGGTTCGATTGGTCTGATTCTCGGGCTGATTACCGGCACGTCGCGCACCGGCGAACGGTTGCTGGATACCTCGGTGCAGATGCTGCGTAACGTGCCGCACCTGGCGCTGATCCCGCTGGTGATTCTGTGGTTCGGCATCGACGAGTCAGCCAAAATTTTTCTTGTGGCGCTCGGCACCCTGTTCCCTATCTACCTCAATACCTATCACGGCATACGGAATATTGACCGCGGCCTGGTGGAGATGGCGCGCAGCTATGGTCTCTCCGGCTGGAGCCTGTTTATTCAGGTGATTTTGCCGGGCGCGCTGCCGTCAATCATGGTTGGCGTGCGCTTTGCCCTCGGTCTGATGTGGCTGACGCTGATCGTGGCCGAAACCATCTCGGCCAATTCCGGTATTGGCTATCTGGCAATGAACGCCCGTGAGTTTCTGCAAACCGATGTGGTGGTGGTCGCCATCATTCTCTATGCCCTGCTGGGCAAACTGGCCGACGTGACGGCACAGCTGCTGGAGCGTGTCTGGCTGCGCTGGCATCCGGCTTACCAATTGAAGGAGGAGAACGCATGAGCAACGCAACGCTAAGTCCGGCGCGCCTGAACCGCGGTACCCCGGTGGGCGTCAATGGCGTCACCAAGCAGTATGGCAATCGCACCATCCTGAATCATATCGATTTACATATTCCGGCCGGCCAGTTTGTCGCGGTGGTCGGCCGCAGCGGCTGCGGTAAAAGTACCCTGCTGCGCCTGCTGGCCGGGCTGGAATCCACCACGCACGGTGAACTGCTGGCGGGCAACGCGCCGCTGGCCGAGGCGCGCGAAGATACCCGCCTGATGTTTCAGGATGCGCGTCTGCTGCCGTGGAAGAAAGTGATCGATAACGTTGGCCTCGGTCTGAAAGGCCGCGAGTGGCGCAGCGCCGCACTTGAGGCGCTGGCGGCGGTCGGTCTGGCCGATCGCGCACATGAGTGGCCGGCAGCGCTCTCCGGCGGACAGAAACAGCGGGTGGCCCTGGCGCGGGCGCTGATTCATCGTCCCGGCCTGCTGCTGCTCGATGAACCACTCGGCGCACTTGATGCGCTGACGCGCATTGAAATGCAGGGCCTGATTGAGTCGCTGTGGCAGCAGCATAATTTTACCGTGTTGCTGGTAACGCACGATGTCAGCGAAGCGGTGGCGATGGCCGATCGCGTATTGCTGATTGAAGAGGGTCAGATCGGGCTGGATTTGGCGGTGGATTTACCGCGTCCGCGCCGCAAAGGATCGGCGCGCCTTGCTGAGCTGGAGGCCGAGGTGCTGGATCGGGTGATGAAGCGGGGAACCTCAGAGCAGCCCCTGCAGTTCGCGCAGCAGCGTTAATTCAGGACGCGCGATAAATCGCGCCGCTACAGAGGATTGCAACTCTTTGTAGCGGCGCAATTTATTGCGCATTTTTTTCTTACGCGTTCAGCGCTTTGGTGATCTTCTCGTACAGATCGCCGGACAGATTCTCCAGCCCTTTCAGCGTCTCCAGCGCCTGACGCATCAGCGCCTGACGGTCGGCATCATAACGCTTCAGACGAATCAGCGGCTCAATCATGCGCGCTGCCACCTGCGGGTTACGGCGGTTGAGATCGGTCAGCATCTCCACCAGGAACTGGTAGCCGCTGCCATCTTTGGCGTGGAAAGCTGCCGGGTTGGCCGAGGCAAACGCGCCAATCAGTGAACGGATGCGGTTCGGGTTACCCATGGTGAACGAGCGATGCGTCAGCAAGCTACGTACCTTGCTCAGCACGTCTGCCGCCGGGCTGGTGGCCTGCAACATAAACCACTTATCCATCACCAGACCATCCTGATGCCAGCGCTCGTCGTACGCCGCCAGCAGCGCATCACGGCACGGCAACTGCGCCGCCACCGCCGCTGACAGCGCGGCTAGCGCATCGGTCATGTTGCTGGCTTTGTCGTACTGCGCCTGCACCAGTTTGCTGGCCTGCTCCGCGTCCGCAAACGCCAGATAGCTCAGGCAGACATTCTTCAGCGCGCGCTTGCCGATCTCGGCATGCTCGACTTTGTAGTCGCTGCTCTGGTTGGCGAGATACACCGCGTAAAACTCATCGCTCAGCTCATTCGCCAGCGTGCGCACCAGCGCCGCGCGCACTGCGGCAATCGCCAGCGGGTCGATCACCTCGAACAGTTCGGCGATCTCGTTCTCTGACGGCAGCGTCAGGATCAGCGCCATCAGCGCCGGATCGCCCTGCTCATCCAGCAGCACCGCGCGGAAAGCATCGGCGACGTGCAGCGGCAGCGACAGCGGCTGGCCCTGCTGATGGCGCGCCACGTTGAGGCGGATATACGTCGCCAGCAGGCTTTGCGCCGCATCCCAGCGCGAGAAGTCGTTGCGCGCGTGGCGCATCAGGAAAGTCAGCTGCGCATCGCTCCATTTATAGTCGAGCTTGACCGGTGCGGAGAATTCCCGCAGCAGCGACGGCACCGGCTGGAAATAGACCTTGTCGAAAATGAAGGTCTGGAACTCGTCGGTGACGTTCAGCACGTGATGAACCGGATGACCGTTGTGCTGCAACGGAATGACCTTGCCTTCACCGTCATACAGTTCGATATCCAGCGGAATGTGCAGCGGCAGCTTCTCTTTTTGATCGGCGGTCGGGGGCGTGTGCTGCGTGACGTGCAGCGTGTACTGCTCCAGCTCCGGGTTGTAGTCATCACGTACCGTCAGCACCGGCGTGCCCGACTGACTGTACCAGCGGCGGAACTGTGACAAATCGACGTTGGAGGCATCTTCCATCGCCTGCACGAAATCATCACAGGTGGCGGCGCTGCCATCGTGACGCTCGAAATAGAGCTGCATCCCCTGCTGGAACTGCTCTTCACCCAGCAGCGTGTGCAGCATGCGAATCACTTCAGAACCCTTCTCATACACCGTCAGGGTGTAGAAGTTGTTCATTTCGATCACCTGATCCGGACGGATCGGATGGGCCATCGGGCTGGCATCCTCGGCAAACTGCGCGCCGCGCATCACGCGCACATTATCAATACGGTTGACCGCGCGCGAGCCGAGATCGGAGCTGAACTCCTGATCGCGGAAGACCGTCAGACCTTCTTTCAGGCTGAGCTGGAACCAGTCGCGGCAGGTCACGCGGTTGCCGGTCCAGTTGTGGAAATATTCGTGACCAATCACGGCTTCAATGCCGAGATAGTCTTTGTCGGTGGCGGTTTCCGCTTTGGCCAGCACGTATTTGGAGTTGAAGACGTTGAGGCCTTTATTCTCCATCGCGCCCATGTTGAAGAAATCCACCGCGACGATCATAAAGATATCGAGGTCATATTCGAGGCCGAAACGCTCTTCGTCCCATTTCATGCTGGCTTTGAGCGAGGTCATCGCCCAGTCCGCGCGGTCGAGGTTGCCGCGATCGACAAAAATTTCCAGCGCCACGTTACGGCCGGAACGGGTGGTAAAGCTGTCGCGCAGCACATCGAAATCGCCGGCGACCAGCGCAAACAGGTAGCAGGGTTTCGGGAACGGATCCTGCCATTTCACCCAGTGACGACCATCCTCGTGCTGACCGCTCTCCAGCTTGTTACCGTTGGACAGCAGGTACGGATAGCTAGCCGCGTCGGCGATCAGGGTGGTGGTGAAGCGCGCCAGCACGTCCGGGCGATCGAGATACCAGGTGATATGCCGGAAGCCTTCGGCTTCACACTGGGTGCAGAGCGCCTCGCCGGATTTGTACAGCCCTTCCAGCGCGGTGTTTTTATCCGGATGGATTTCATTAATGATGGTCAGGGTAAAGTTGTCCGGCAGCTGGCTGATGATCAGTGCGCCCTGCTCTTCGCGGTAGTGCGGCCACGGATTGCCATCCACCGCCAGCGACAGCAGCGTCAGCGCTTCACCGTCCAGACGCAGTTCAGCCTGCTGCGCGCCAAGGCGTTTTACCTGACTGACGGCGGTGACGCGTGTGGTCGCCGCATCAAGATCAAACGTCAGGTCGATATCGGTGATGGTGTAGTCCGGCGCCCGGTAGTCGTGGCGATATTTAATTTGCGGCTGTTGCGTCATAAATCCTTCTCGCATCGTTAATATAGTCAACCCTCAGAGTCTAAGCGGGTTGCGCCCGGGTTGCCACGCACAATGCGTGCGTTGCGCCAAAAGTCTACAATTCATTAACAATGGCACAAATGACCCTCGACCTGTCACCTGCAATTATGGTGTGATCGCGGTGATTACTGTTTTATACTCCTGCGTCTTTATGACTTTGTTGAATACCGGGCTCTGCTCCGCGGAAGAGGATGCTGAAACGCACCATGACTGGACACGCTTCCCCGATTTTGACCACGCTGCTTGATACCGATGCCTATAAGCTTCACATGCAGCAGGCCGTTTATCATCGTTACTACGATGTCCCGGTAACGGCAGAATTTCGCTGCCGCAGCGATGAGCAGCTCGGCCAGTATGCCGACGCCATCCGCACGCACATTACTGCCATGCAATCTCTGGCGCTGAGCGATGACGAATATCGTTACCTCAGCAGCTTACCGTTTTTCCAGCAGGATTATCTCGACTGGCTGCGCCAGTTCCGCTTCGATGCCTCGCAGGTTGAGGTGCGCGAGGATCACGGGCATCTGCGCATTCAGATTCGCGGCCCGTGGCGTGAAGTGATTCTGTGGGAAGTGCCGCTGCTGGCGCTGATCAGCGAAGTGGTACACCGTCACCGGACGCCGGAAAGCGGCGCGGAACAGGCGGTGGCGCATCTGCAGCAGAAGCTGGTGCACTTCCGTGAGCAGGTAGGCGATCTCGATATGTCGCGCTTCCAGCTGATGGACTTTGGCACGCGGCGTCGTTATTCGCGCGCGGTGCAGGAAGCGATTGTCAGCACGCTGAAAAACGAATTCCCGTGGCTGCTGGGCACCAGTAACTACGATCTGGCGCGCCGGTTGCAGCTTAACCCGGTCGGAACCCAGGCACATGAATGGTTCCAGGCACATCAGCAGATCAGCCCGGTACTGGCCAACAGCCAGCGCGCAGCGCTGCAGTCGTGGCTGGATGAGTACGATAACCAGCTCGGCATTGCCCTGACCGACTGCATCACGATGGACGCCTTCCTGCGTGATTTCGGCCCCGGTTTTGCCCATCGCTATCAGGGCCTGCGCCATGATTCGGGCGATCCGGTGGAGTGGGGAGAAAAAGCCATTGCGCATTATCAGCGGCTGAATATCGATCCGCTCAGCAAAACGCTGGTGTTCTCCGACAATCTCAACCTCGATAAAGCGCTGGCGCTGTATCGTCATTTCGGTCAGCGTGCGAACGTGGTATTTGGCATCGGCACCCGCCTCACCTGCGATATTCCCGGCGTCACGCCTTTGAATATCGTGATCAAACTGGTGAGCTGCAACGGTAAACCGGTGGCCAAACTCTCCGACAGTCCCGGTAAAACCATCTGCCAGGATAAAGCCTTCGTGCGCGCCCTGCGCAAAGCCTTCGACCTGCCGCTGGTCAAACGCGCCAGCTAATTGGCCTGAGCAGGGTGCCTGCGCCCTGCTCTGCGCCAGAAAATCTCTTTATTCCCCGGCAATTTTGCTTGTTTCCTGGTGGCTCGCAAGTAACATAGCTAAACCCCGGAATGGGGCTTATTTCACTCCATCTTCATTTATATAGAGAGATTTTTATGAGCGTAGTGCCTGTAGCGGATGTACTGCACGGCCGTGTCGCGGTTGACAGTGAAGTCACCGTACGTGGTTGGGTACGTACCCGAAGAGATTCCAAAGCCGGTCTTTCCTTCATCGCCGTTTATGACGGTTCCTGCTTTAATCCCGTTCAGGCCGTCGTCAATAATTCTCTGAATAATTATCAGGATGAAGTGCTGCGTCTGACCACCGGCTGTTCGGTGATCGTCACCGGTAAAGTGGTGGAGTCGCCGGGTGAAGGCCAGGCATTCGAACTGCAGGCGACCCAGGTTGAAGTCACCGGCTGGGTGGACGATCCGGATACCTATCCGATGGCGGCTAAACGTCACAGCATCGAATACCTGCGTGAAGTGGCGCACCTGCGTCCGCGCACCAACATTGTTGGTGCCGTAGCGCGCGTACGTCATACGCTGGCGCAGGCGCTGCATCGCTTCTTCCATGAAAACGGCTATTTCTGGGTCTCCACGCCACTGATCACCGCCTCTGACACCGAAGGTGCTGGCGAGATGTTCCGCGTTTCAACGCTGGATCTGGAAAACCTGCCGCGCGACCCGCAGGGCAAAGTCGATTTCGATAAAGACTTCTTTGGTAAAGAGGCTTTCCTGACCGTTTCCGGCCAGCTAAACGCCGAGACCTATGCCTGTGCGCTGTCCAAAGTGTACACCTTTGGGCCAACGTTCCGTGCCGAAAACTCGAATACCAGCCGTCACTTAGCGGAATTCTGGATGCTGGAGCCGGAAGTGGCGTTCGCCACGCTGGATGATGCGGCTGCCCTGGCGGAAGCGATGCTGAAGTATGTGTTTAAAGCGGTGCTGGAAGAGCGCGCTGACGATATGGCGTTCTTCGCCGAGCGCGTGGATAAAGAGGCCATCGCCCGTCTGGAGCGCTTCATCACCACGGATTTCGCCCAGGTAGACTATACCGACGCCGTCGACATTCTGCTGAAAAGCGGCCAGAGCTTCGAGAACCCGGTGTCATGGGGCGTCGATCTCTCTTCCGAACACGAGCGTTATCTGGCGGAGAAACACTTTAAAGCGCCGGTAGTGGTGAAGAACTACCCGAAAGATATCAAAGCGTTCTACATGCGTATGAACGACGACGGCAAAACCGTGGCGGCGATGGACGTGCTGGCACCGGGCATCGGTGAAATCATCGGCGGTTCCCAGCGTGAAGAGCGTCTTGATGTACTGGATGCGCGCCTCGCTGAAATGGGCCTGAATAAAGAAGATTACTGGTGGTATCGTGACCTGCGTCGCTATGGCACCGTGCCACATGCCGGCTTCGGTTTAGGTTTCGAACGTTTGATCGCCTATGTCACCGGCGTACAAAATGTAAGAGACGTTATCCCGTTCCCACGCACGCCACGTAACGCGAATTTCTAAGATTTAAGATTAAATATAAGAAATTCATATATATATTGAGGTCGGCCCTGCCGGCCTTTTTTTATTTTTGTAAATTTTGAGTTCTCTCACAAAGTTCCCGATATTTTACAAATTGTAATACAATTTTGCTTTTTGATACTTAATTACGAGAATTGAATCATTTTCGGGCTAGAATTAGCAACCCCGTGATGGAAAGATGCGTGCAGACACAGGAGACATCAAACTTCTTTCAAGGTTCCCGTAAAGGTTTCTTGACGGCAGTGGCAGATGTCCAAATAACTCCAATGAGGGTAATAAATAATGATGAAGCGCAACATTCTTGCAGTGGTTATCCCTGCTCTGTTAGCTGCCGGCGCAGCAAACGCAGCAGAAATTTATAATAAAGACGGCAACAAACTGGACCTCTACGGTAAAGTTGATGCGCGTCATCAGTTCTCTGACAACGCTGGTGATGACGGCGACAAATCTTATGTTCGTTTTGGCTTCAAGGGTGAAACTCAGATTACCGACCAGCTGACCGGTTACGGCCAGTGGGAATACAACATTCAGGCTAACGTGACTGAGAACCAGGGCACCGAAGGCTCTAAAACTCGTCTGGGCTTTGCCGGTCTGAAATTTGGTGATGCAGGCTCCTTCGACTACGGCCGTAACTACGGTGTTCTGTACGACGCAATGTCTTACACTGACCAGCTGCCAGTATTCGGTGATGATACCCTGTATCAGGACAACGACAACTTCATGGTTGGTCGTTCAAACGGTCTGGCTACCTACCGTAACAGCAACTTCTTCGGTCTGGTTGATGGTCTGAGCTTTGCCGTGCAGTATCAGGGCAAAAACGAAGGCCGTGACGTCCTGAACCAGAATGGCGACGGCTGGGGTTCTTCTGTAGCGTATGACACCGGTATGGGCATCAGCGCTGTAGGTGCATACTTCTCTTCTGACCGTACCGATGCACAGGTTCTTGATGGCAACGGCGATAAAGCTGACGCTTACGGTTTCGGTCTGAAATATGACGCGAACAACGTATACCTGGCTGCATTCTACGGTGAATCACGTAACACCACGCCTTACGGTGGCACCAACACCCAGACTGCTAACAAAGTTCAGGCTTTCGAAGTTGTTGCTCAGTACCAGTTCGACTTCGGTCTGCGTCCATCCATCGCTTACCTGCAGTCTAAAGGTAAGGACCTGAGCGGCGCGACTGGCAACGGTTCAACCTTCGCTGGCGGCGATGCTGACCTGGTTAAATACATCGAAGTCGGTACCTACTACTACTTCAACAAAAACATGTCCACCTATGTTGACTACAAAATCAACCTGCTGGACGACAACGACTTTACCCGTGCGAAGGGCATCAGCACCGACGACGTGGTTGGTGTTGGCCTGGTTTACCAGTTCTAATCTGCCGATTCGAACTGCGTAACACCTCAGAAACGGAGCCTTCGGGCTCCGTTTTGCATTTCAGTGATCGGGCTCCCGATTAGCGCCATTACTTTATACGCCACAGTTATTTCTTTTTTATGTCAGCGGTTGGCAAGCGTTGCGTCTGACGTTAACCTGATAGCTCATTTTGCTAAAGTTCACCCTAACGGAACTGACTCATGTTTGAATCAATCTCTGCCGCACCAGCCGATCCTATTCTGGGACTGGCTGACCTGTTTCGCGCCGACGACCGCCCGAATAAAATCAATCTTGGCATTGGTGTTTATAAAGATGAAACCGGCAAAACGCCGGTGCTGACCAGTGTGAAAAAAGCTGAGCAGTATCTGCTGGAGAACGAGACCACCAAAAACTACCTCAGCATTGATGGTCTGGCTGATTTTGCGCGCTGCACGCAGGAACTGCTGTTTGGCAAAGAGAACGCGCTGATTAGCGCTGGCCGCGCCTGCACCGCGCAGACGCCTGGCGGCACCGGTGCGCTGCGCGTCGCCGCGGATTTCCTCGCTACGCAAACCAACGTCAAACGCGTCTGGGTGAGCAATCCCAGCTGGCCGAACCACAAAAACGTGTTCAACGCCGCCGGTCTGGAAGTGTGTGATTACCAGTATTACGATGCGGCGACCCACAGCCTCGACTTCGACGGCATGCTGGCCTCGCTGCAGGAAGCGCAGGCGGGCGACGTGGTGCTGTTCCACGGCTGCTGCCATAACCCGACCGGTATCGATCCTACCGCTGACCAGTGGCAACAGCTGGCGCAGCTGTCGCTGGAGAAAGGCTGGCTGCCACTGTTCGATTTCGCCTACCAGGGCTTCGCACGCGGTCTGGATGAAGATGCTGAAGGCCTGCGCATTTTCGCCGCATCCCATCAGGAACTGATCGTTGCCAGCTCCTACTCGAAAAACTTTGGTCTGTACAACGAGCGTGTCGGTGCGCTGACGCTGGTAGCGGCAACGGCCGACGTGGCGAAGACAGCATTCAGCCAGGTGAAATACAGCATCCGCGCCAACTACTCTAACCCGCCGTCGCACGGTGCTGCCGTGGTCGCCACCATTCTCGGTAACGACGCGCTGCGTACCATCTGGGTGCAGGAACTGACCGACATGCGTCAGCGCATTCAGCGCATGCGTCAGCTGTTTGTGAATACCCTGGCGGAGAAAGGCGCACAGCGCGATTTCAGCTTCATCATCAAACAGAACGGCATGTTCTCGTTCAGCGGTCTGACCAAAGATCAGGTGGTGCGTCTGCGTGAAGAGTTTGGCGTGTATGCGGTGAATTCCGGTCGCGTTAACGTGGCAGGCATGACGCCGGATAATATGTCGGCGCTGTGTGAAGCGATAGTCGCCGTGCTGTAACCAATCAAAGAATGGGCCTGATGGCCCTTTTTTTTATTGCAGGAAAGGATTACTGACGCGCTCGTGGCCGAGAGTGGAAATCGGGCCATGGCCGGGGACAAACGTCACATCATCACCCAGCGGCAGAAGTTTATCCCGGATGGCCGCGATCAGATCGCTGTGGCTGCCCTGTGGGAAATCGGTGCGTCCGACGCCACCATTAAAAATCACATCACCGGAGATCAGCAGACGGCCAGCACGGTCAAAGAACACGATATGGCCCGGCGTATGCCCTGGACAATGCAGCACTTCCAGCGTCACGTTGCCCAACTGTACCGTTTCGCCCTCTTCCAGCCAGCGATCTGGCGTCAGCGGCGCGCACTCCGGCAAACCAAACATCCGGCTTTGAGTGGGCAGGTTATCCAGCCAGAAGGCATCGGCTGGCTGCGGCCCGACGATCGGCACCTGATAGTGCTGCGCCAGTTCAGCAGCAGCACCGACGTGATCGAGATGGCCGTGGGTCAGCAGGATTTGCGACGGCGTTAAGCCTCGCTCCGCCAGCACGGCAATAATGGTTTCGGCATCGCCGCCGGGATCAACCAGCGCAGCCTGTTGCGTCTCGTCATCCCAGATAACGGAACAGTTCTGTGAAAAGGCGGTGACCGGAATAATCAGGTAATTCATAGCGCTCCATGACCGACACACGCAGCGCTGCCGGTATCAGGACCAGTGCCTTGCAGGCCCGGTATCAATGTGTACGAAGTTGCTGCGCGGGTAATATCCTACACCACCGGCGCGCATAGATAACGCCGCTTTGCGAACATTGCTCAGAGAAATGCCCTCAATGTGGAAATCCATCGCCTGCCCTTTGGTGTGATAGCTGTGTTTAGCCACGCCAGGGCCCGATTCACGCAGCATATTATTGGTCGCCAGCGTACGGTAGCCGGAGATCAGCTGCACCGGTTTGCGCGTGTTGAGCAGCGTCTGCAAACGATACAGCTGGTCAAACAGATGCGGATCGATGTGTTTAACCTGATTGGCGCGGTAATCGCGGAAGAAGTGGTTTAAGCGAGCTAACTCATCCTTGTCATAACTCTTACCGTTAAAAAACTCAGTTTTGAGGGTTTCACCGGTATGCATGTTACTGAGCGTTAATACCCGGGGGCGGGAGGTGGAAACTGACGCCAGCGCTGCACCCGGCAGCAGTGACAATCCAGCCGCTGCGCCACCCAGCAGCAATAAACGACGACGTTGAGAATCAAAATTAGCCATGAAGCGGGGTTACCTAATCTAAAACGATAAAAATATGTGCAAAAAGTACACAAGGCCGAACAGTAACCGCAGCCTGGAGAGCAGTCAACCCGCAATCTGTCACAGAATGCGCAAAACCGGTCTGAAATCAATTTTCCAGACCGGTCTTGCCATTTTCTTTGAGGGAAGGATAACAGGGAAATCAACGCTTAGAGCAGCAGCTGCCCCGCTTTGGTCAGCACCTGGCTGCCGGAGCGCGCCGGGTTATCATAATTGTAAATATCTGTACGATACTGCGGCTGGCCATCATCCGCCACCCAGGCCGTAAGGTAGTAGAGATTGACCGGAATGCGATGGCGAATCGGCACGTAGCGCGTATCGCCCTGCTTCAGCGTGTCAGAGATACGGCTGTCGTTCCAGCCCGCGTCCTGCAACAGCAGATCGGCCAGTTCAGAAGCTTTGTTGACGCGCACGCAGCCGGAGCTGAGCGCGCGGATATCACGCTGGAACAGGCCATGGTTCGGCGTGTCGTGCAGATAAATCGCGTCAGAACTCGGCATGTTGAATTTATAGCGGCCCAGCGAGTTGCTGGCACCCGGCGCCTGACGAATGCGATACGGGAAACTGGCGGCGGACACCATGTGCCAGTCAATCATCGACGGATCGATCACTTCCGCATCAGCGCTCCAGCCCGACAGCAGCGTGTAGCCGTGCTTATACAGATAGCTCGGATCCTGCTTCACTTTCGGCACGATATCCTGACGCACCAGCGTGGTGGGCACGTTCCACGGTGGATTGAGCACCACATTATTGAGCGCGCTGCGCATCAGCGGCGTTTTGCGGTCCGGACGACCGACAATCACCCGCGAGGACAGAATGGTATTGCCGTTGTTGTAGTAGGTCAGGGAATAGTTGGGAATATTCACCATGATGCCGTTGTGCATGTCATCCGGCAGCAAACGCAGACGCTGGATATTCAGCGCCAGCAGCGCCGCACGCATCTGCGGCGAAACATTCAGCCACTCGCGGGTACGCGGGCCGATGGCACCGTCGTCGGCCAGTCCCTGCCAGTGCTGGAAGCGTTTTACCCCCTCCACCAGCGTGTTGTCGTAGACATTATTGCTGGCAGCCGGGGTGACCGTGCTGATGTTGCCGCTGGCCTGCGGTACCTGCGCCGGCAGATCGCTGACGCTGGTGGCCGACGGGCTGACGACCACGGGCTGATCGCTCTGGCTCACCGGCTGCGGCGCCGTCGGGACGGCATCGTCGGCTGGCGTGGGCGTCGCGCTGTGCGTGCCGGTCAGCATCCCGGTGCGCTGCAGAATCTCACGCAGCGCTGGCACATCATCGCTGATCTGACCCGGGCGCAGCGTGCCCTTATCGCGCAGCTGCGGCCATGGCCGGTTATCGGTCAGCAACGCTTTTAACGCGCTGTGCATCGGTGCGTACTGCGGATGCTGCGGTTGCAGCGACACCACAAAGGCGCGGCTGCCGCCGCCGTTCACTGCGTTCTGCCACTGATTAATGGCGGAGAGTGACGGCATGGTCAGCTTGTACGGCACATTGCTGTACAGCCAGGTTTCGCCCTGGGTCGGTACGTTAGCGACAAACTGCAGATAGCCAAGCATAGCGTCGCTCAGCACCACGTCCCGCGCGAAGCCTTTAATATCCGGATTGGTGAGCAACTCTACCCAGCGGGTAAACTGCGGCTGTACGCCGGAGAGCGCCACTTCTGCCAGCTGCTGCTGGAAAGCCTGCACGGCATCGCGATCCTGCCACAGCGGCGCCATGTTGCGTGCCGCATAGATGCCGGCGAGGCCGGGCAGATAAAAGGGTCGTTCGCTGGGGCTAAATGCCTGCTGAATTTGCTGCTGGCTGGCGGCCACTGACAGCGTGCTATGCGGCAGCGCGCCGACGTCTGCCGCCTGGCTGATAGCCAGCGGTGCCGCCATCAGTGACAAACTGAGTGCTATTGCAGCACGATTAACTCTGCTCTTCTTGTTCAGCAACATCCCTGCCCCCTTCTTACCAAAGACACAGCATCCTGAAAACGCCGTGTACCGCCTGTACTCTTATGGTTGAGTATAAAATAAAAAACGGCATCCGCCTCGCAGGGCCGATGCCGTTTACAGATTAACCGCAGCCTGAATTTTTAACCAGATTTGCTGCTAGCTATTTTCAGTGGCCACGCCTGCGCCGGGATTTTCCTGCTTCACCGGCGTCGGATCGGCGGAGAAACCGCGCAGTCCGACCACGTGCACATGCTCCGTATTGTTAAAGACTTTACGTACCAGCTTATAAGTGGTGCCTTTTTCCGGACTGATATTCTCCGGCGCGGCAATCACCAGCTGCATTTCCAGACGCTCGCACAGTTCGAACAGCGTGGCGATGGAGCGTGCATCAAGACGCGCGGCTTCATCGAGGAACAGCAGGCGGCACGGTGAAATATCTTTACCGCGCAGACGCCGTGACTCCTCTTCCCAGCTCTGCACCACCATCACCAGAATCGACATACCGGTACCGATCGCTTCACCGGTCGACAGCGCCCCGCTTTCGGCGCGCAGCCAGCCGTCTGAGCCGCGGTTCACTTCCACTTCCATCTCAAGGTAGTTGCGGTAGTCGAGCAGCTCTTCACCGATGGTCTGCGCCGTACGCTGGCCCATATCAATCTGCGGATTGAGACGCTGATACAGCTTCGCCAGCGCTTCCGAGAACGTGAGTCGATTGCTGGTAAACAGATCCTGATGCTGTTCATGCTCTTCCGACAGCGTATCCAGCAGCATGGCGTGCGTTTCGCGTACGTTGACGTTCAGCCGCACGCTGCGCACCTGGCCAAAGCTCACCGCCTGCAGGCCCTGGTTCAGCTGACGGATGCGGTTCTGCTCGCGCTGAATGGTTTTGCGGATGATATTGGCCGCACTGCGCGAGCTGATCGCCAGCGTCTGCTCACGCGCCGTCAGCTCTTCGGTCAGACGGTTCAGCTCAATCTCCATCTGCTCGATAGCTTCAACCGGATCGTCGGTACGAATGATGTCCTGACGGATACGTTCACGAAGATGCTGATAGACGGCGATAAAGAACTGAATCTTGCGCTCCGGCCGTTTTGGATCTTCCGACATGCGCAGCACATCGCGCAGGTGTTCATTATCCGCGACCGCCAGGCGCAGCGCACCGAGCGCCTTATCCGACATTGAGCGTAGCTCGTCGCCACTCAGGTAAGCCAGTTCGCGGCGATGCAGACGGCGCTCGACGCCGTTCTCTTTCACCAGGCGCAGCACGGTGCACCAGCCCGCTTTGGCGCTGACCACCTGCTCACGCATCAGGTGATAATCGCGCTCCAGCTTGCGCAGTTTCTTCTGCAGGCTATCCATCTCGGCTTCGCAGAAGGTGAGCTGTTTCTCCAGCTGATTGCGACGCGCACGGTTGTGGCTGAGCGCCGTGTAGAGTTCGTCACGCCGGCTGCGCGCACGCTCCTCGGCGCTGGCATCAGCGTGCACGCCAATATCCTGCATCTCCTGCTGCAACTCTTTCAACATGTCGCGCTTGGCGTCGTACGAACTCTTCAGCGATGCCAGCACCTGGGAATACTGCGTCAGCTGCGCCTGATGTTCGCGCAGGCGTTCGCGCGCGCGGCTGCGTTCGCCTTCCGCCTGCTCCAGACGCTGGCGCAGTTTTTCGTTGAGATCGCTGTTACCGGTCAGCATGCCAGCCGAATCTTCATAGCTGAAGTGCGCGCGGCGCTGCACCACTTCGGTCAGGGCAAATGCCTGCTGACGCGCTTCGCGCTGCTGCTGCTGCGCCTGCTGATAATCACGCGTCAGCTGTTCGTGCTGCTGCGGATCGCTCTGCAGCACCGCCACCAGCGGCTCCAGCTTGCTGAGTTTCGCGCCGTGCTGATGCAGGAAGCGCGCGGCTTCCTGGGCTTCTTCCACCCGCTCACGAATCTCTTCGCAGCGGTCGGCCAGCGAGTCGTCAAGCAACAGGTTAACGCGCGGCAGCAGGCGGTTGAGCTGCGCCACACCCTCTTTTGCCTGCTCAAACTGGGCACGCTGCTGCTGGTTGTCATTCTCGTGCTGCGCCAGCGCGCGCTCCAGCTCGCCACGACGGCTATTGAGCTGGCGCATCTGCGCTTCCGGATCTTCGTCGAAGGCCACGGCCAGGTGGCTGCCGATAAAGCGGCTAAACGACTGATGCAGACGCTGGGTTTTCTGCACGTCAAATGACAGCGTGGCAAAACGTTCGGCCAGCTGGTCGCGCTCATTGTTCAACAGCTCCAGCTGATTTTCCCGCGCCGCGCGACCAAAAAGCGGCACTTTCGGGAAGCGCGAATAACGCCACTGGCGCTCCGCCACTTTGACGACGACCGCATTTTCCAGCTCGTCGACGCTGAAGACGCTGTCATCAAACGACTGCGGATCGCCTTCGATCAGATAGAGATCTTCCGGACACTCTTCCAGGCCGTCGAGCATTTCGCGCACCAGCGTCAGGTCCGGTACCACAATGGCGTGGCGCGATGGGCCATACAGCGCGGAGAAGTACGGCGCATCATCCAGCGTCACGTCATCGTAAATTTCTGACAGCAGCACGCCGCCAAACCGCTCCGCCAGCTGAGTCAGGCGCGCATCTTCCGCGCCGCCCGGCTGGCTGAGTCGCGCAATCTGCTGCTCAACTTCACGCTTGCGCGCCGCCACTTCATCACGCTCAACGGTGGTTTCACGCTCGCGCTCCAGCAGCTGCTGCATATATTCGGTGATCTGCTGGCTGCTGCTCAGCGTCTGGCCGGTCTGCTCGCTCAGCTGAGTGAGAATCTCCTGCGCCGCCAGCCAGTGCGGTGCCCGTGCAGTCAGCGCAGTGATGCGCTCGCGCAGCTGCTCCAGCTCCTGGCGCATCAGCATGCGGCGTTCACCGGCGTCGGCCACGCTTTCGTTCAGCTGCTCTATCTGCGCTTCCAGTTCACGCTGCAGGCCTTCCAGCGCGTCAGCGTCATACTGCTGGCCCTGACGTTTACAGAAGTCGGCCAGCAGACGTTCAGCGTCATGCTGCTCGCGCAGGCGGGTTTCCAGTTCGTTGAGACGCAGACGCAGCGAAGAGAGCTGTTCGGCATGATGGCGCTGGTTAGCAGCATCGCGCAGCAATTCGCGCCCGACCTGCCACGCATCCTGCCGGCTTACCTCACCGGCAATACTGGTGACCAGCGCCAGCGCCTGTTCAAACTGGCTGTGCGCCGCTTCCGCCACGCTCAGCTTCTGCTCCAGGCGCAGCAGCCGCTCGGTGGCCTCTTCTTCGCGCGCCTGGAAGGTTTCCTGCCACTCTGCGGCGTTGTCGATGGTGAGGTCCGGCAGCTGACACTGCGCCCGCGCTTTTTCCAGCGCCTGCAGCGCCTGCTGATACTGAATGGCGCGGGTTTGCTGCACATCAAGCGCCTGCTGAAAATCGGCCAGCTGGCTTTTCAGCTCGTCGACTTCAATTTCCGCCGCTTCAGCACGCGCTTCGTTCTCTTCCTGCACCTCACGCGCTTCGGCCACCACTTCATTCTGTTCTTCGAGGCGGTAGGTCAGCTCTTCCAGATCGGCGTCGTAACGCGCGATCTTCTCCTGCTGACGCATCGCTGTCTGGACCAGATTAAGGTGATCGCTCGCCGCCTGATAATCGGTTTCCAGATCGCTCTCTGCGCCGTTGTGCTCAGAGAGTTCGCGCGCCATTTCGATGTGACGATACTGTTCTGATGCCAGCTGATTGCGGCTGGTGAACAGCTCGTTACGCAGCTGCAGCGCACCGTCGAGATGGATGCGACGCTCGTTGGCATGGCGCATGTAGTCGGCAGAAACGTAGCTGGTGGCTTCAGAGATCAGATGCTTAAACAGATCGCGGTCCGACTGCGTGACGCGAATCGCTTCCAGCGTCATGCGGTTTTCGCGCAGCGCCGCTTCCATATCCTGGAACGCTTTACGCACGCCGCCGTTTTCCGGCAGCAGGTAATCGCGCAGCGAGCGGGTAATGGCGCTGGAGATACCGCCATACAGCGAGGCTTCGATCAGACGGTAGAATTTGCTGCGATCGCCGGCGGTGCGCAGGCGACGCGGTACCACGCCGAGCTCAAACATCATGGCGTGGTAGTCCGTGACCGAGCTGAACTGGCGGAACTGCACGCCCTCCTGCGCTTCCACCCGCTCCTTCACTTCTGCCAGCGGCAGCACGCGCGCCTGACGGCTGCCGAGAATTTCGGTCAGCATATCGGTTGGCAGCGTATCGGTCGGCAGGCCGTGAATACTGAACGGCTTGATGTCGACTTTCTTATCGCGTCCGGCCACCTGCTGCAGGCGCACGCCAGCCACTACGCGCTGATGGCGCGAGTTGACCACATCCAGCACCGCATAGCAGACGCCCGCGCGCAGTTTGCCGTGCAGGCCCTTGTCGCGCGAGCCGGACGTGGCACCGGCTTCAGTGGTGTTACGGAAATGCAGCAGGGTTAAGTCCGGAATCAGTGCCGTAACAAACGCCGCCATGGTGGTCGATTTACCGGCACCGTTACCGCCGGACAGCGTGGTGACCAGCTCATCCAGATCAAAGGTGCGGGCAAAGAAACCGTTCCAGTTGATCAGCGTGAGCGATCGAAATTTACCGCGTTCAATCATGCCTGTTCATCCTCCGCGCGCTCGCTCGCGTCGTGTTCGCTGTCATTTTCTGCCTCGTCGCTCTCACTGGCGACCGGTGCGTTCTCCAGCGTCATCGCTTCACCATCACGAATCAGGCGCAGCTGCGCTTCACGTGCATCGTCACCGCTGCGCACATCCGCACCAAAGCGGAAAACGGACTCCATGATGCGGAACTTGCTGCTGTCGTTGCCCATAAACCACACCATGCCGAGACGGCGCAGACGGCTGAGCGACGCACGCATCTTCTCCTGCAGTTTGGCGCGATCCAGGTCCGACCCGGTGGAGCGCTGGTTAACCAGCTTCAGCAGCCTGCTTTCATCCGCCAGCGACAGCAGCTCGTCGTACAGCTCCTGCTGGGTGAAAATGCCCTCATTGGCCAGCCGCTCCGGGCTCAGGTAGAGATAACAGAGAATTTTACCCACCATCATGTCGAGCTCGGACAGCACCGAGCGCGGGATCAGCGTGGTTGAGCGCGGACGCAGATAGAAAAAACCTTCCGGCGCGCGGATCAACTCAACGTTGTAGCGCGCATAAAACTCTTCCAGAAACGGCTGGTAATCCATCAGAAAAGCGTGATTATCCAGCTCTTCAATACCAATGTGGCGGCCGGCGCGTAACTGGCTATCGAGCGCGGGAAAAATCGGGTTTGCCAGTGCCAGCGCCAGTTTGACCGGCATCACTTGTTCAATATTTGTCGATGACATGTGCCTGCACCTTGGCTCCGTAATCATTGATGGTCTGCCATTCCGCAGGCAGACCGGCTAAATCGGCTTCGGCCACGCCGAGTCGCACCGCCTGATCGATGACGATGCGTGCGAGGTCGAAGTGGCGCGCGCGGGGATACTGCGCCAGATAGTCACGCATCACCGTGGCGAGATGCAGCGGCTTCTGCTGCTGCTTGTAAATCTGCAGCGCTTCTTCAATCATCGCCGCCAGCTGCTCGCGGATTTCGTTAAACTCTTCGTACTCCATTTCCGGCGGCAGTTCGCCCATCACCTCGTCGTTACGCAGCGTCATCTCTTCATCGCGCATGTCATACAGACGGTCGGCATTGGCGTAGGTCAGCGCCCACGGCTGATCGAAATAGTTCTGCACCGACTGGCGTAAACGCTGCGCGAACACGCGGTTTTTATCCATGTCGATGGCAGTACGAATAAATTTGTGCACGTGGCGGTCGTAACCGATCCACAGATCGATGGCCTGCTGGCCCCAGCTGATAATGCGATCGAGCTTGTTTTGCAGGTCAAACACCAGCTTGTCGACGAAGCCCAGATCCGGGCTGCTCAGCGTGGCGTCCTGAATTCGCAGCAGGTTAGCCTGCAGCTTGTCGCCTGCCGCTTCCAGCGTATCCTGCAGTTCGCGCAGCGTGCCGGAGGTCTCCGACAGCAACAGCTCACAGCTGGAGATGGCCGCGCGCCAGTCTTTATTCAGCAGATCGGCGATATCGCTTTTCACCGCCTGCTGCTGTTCGTCCATCAGGCGCTGCGTCATGTCGATGCTGTCAAAGATTTCCGCGACCGAATATTTCAGCGGCGCAAAGACGTTGCGGTGCCAGTGAAACTCGTCGCCATCTTCCTCGGCGGCGTCGGCGGCGCGCTTCAGCTCCTGCGCAACAATCGACAGCTGCATCGACAGGCGCAGCGTGGAAAATTCGCGCTGGCGGATGTAATAGTCGGTGATGCCGATCGCCAGTGGCGTCAGACGATAGATGGCGTGACCTTCGGCCAGCTCGCTGGTAAAGCGGTTAAGCAGGCGCTGACGCACCATGTCGTTGATGGCGTTGTTGGCACGGACCTGAACGGTTTCGTGGGTTTGTTCAAACGCTTTGCTGACGTGACGAAAGGCGTCAATCAGCTCACCTTCACTCATCTCGCCGTCCATGCGCTCCCCGTTGAGGGTGGCGATGGCCAGCAAAAACGCCAGACGTTCTACCGGCAGCGCAAGGGAAAAGTCATTCTTGCGCGCCCATGCCACCAGTTCGGGGACCGTCTGGGAAAATTCGCTCATAGTTGATCCTTCTACCTGGGTTTGCGCGCAGTCACGTGGATATAGCGCCCTAAGCTCAAAAAGGGCTCCTGACGACAGTAGCGCCGTTCCATCTCAATAATTTCCTCAACGCTCTTCCCGGCGCCGGGCTGCGGCTTCATGTAGTCACTGAACACGCGGATACCGGCACGCTGCTCGGTGATAAATCCGCACTGCGTCAGCCAGCGCTGTACATCGTCAGGATCGCGGGGGAAATCCGGCGACAGCGTGCGTTTTTTGCGCTTGTTCATGTTGGCGCGCAGATAGCCGAAATTACCGAGCGTCAGGGTGCGGAACGTCAGGCCGTGCGCGTTATAAAACATCAGCGACAGCACACCACCGGGTTTCAGCGTATGCCACAGCGCCTGCAGCACCGCCAGCGGATCCGCCACCCACTCAAGCACAGCGTGAAACAATACCAGATCCACCGGCTTATCCAAATGTTCGCCAACCTGCTGCGCGCTAATTTGTTTGAATTGCATGTTGTGGCTCACACCTGCGCTGTGCGCATGGGCGGCGGCCAGCTTAAGCATCTCGCCCGACAGGTCGCACAGCAGTACCTGGTGCCCCTGCGCAGCCAGACCGCTGGAGATCTGACCGACACCACCACCGGCATCCAGCACCGTCAGCGGGCCGGCGGGCAGCGTCGGCAGAATGGCGTTCAGCTCATCCCAGATGATCGCCTGACGCACCTGGCCTTTACGGGTGCCATAAATATTTTGCGAGAATTTATCCGCCAGATCGTCAAAGTTACGATCCTGCATGGTGATGGCTCCGCTTTGCTGCATTCAACTTGTGCTATTTTGTCACAGGCTCGACAAGAATGAACCTTTCATGCCGCAGTAACTGTCTGGCTGCTGTTTTTTCGGACAAAAGGAGACGTTTTCGATGTTTTTTGCCTTAAAAAAATGGATTGGCGCGATGCTACTGCCTTTGCCATTGCTGTTAACGCTTATGGCGGCAGGACTTTTACTGCTCTGGTTCAGCCGCTGGCAAAAAAGCGGCAAAATCCTTATCTCATTGAGCTGGCTGATGCTGTTACTGCTGAGTCTGCAACCGGTGGCCGATCGGCTGCTGGCCCCGCTGGAAAATCAGTATGCCACGTGGAATGGCAGCGAGCCGGTGGATTATATCGTGGTGCTGGGCGGGGGTTACACCTATAACCGACAGTGGGCACCGAGCTCCAACCTGCTGAACAACAGCCTGCCGCGTGTGACCGAAGGCGTTCGCCAGTGGCGACGCTATCCCCAGGCCAAAATGATCTTCACCGGTGCCGCTGCGGGCTACAATCCGCGCAGCAATGCCAGCGTTGCCGCTGACGTGGCGCGCAGCCTTGGCGTACCCGACGATGCCATTATCGTGCTGGATCAGCCGCATGACACCGGCGAAGAAGCGCTGGCGGTGAAGCAGACCATCGGGCAGCATCCGTTTCTGCTGGTGACGTCTGCCAACCATCTGCCACGCGCCATGCACTTTTTCCAGAGCGCCGGCCTGAATCCGCTACCGGCACCGGCTAACCAGCTGGCGATCACCTCACCGATCAGCGTCTGGGATCGCACGCTGCCCTCGCCGCTGTGGCTCAGCCATAGCCAGCGCGCGGTGTACGAAACGCTGGGGCTGATCTGGCAGCGGCTGCGCGGCAGTGGCGAACCTTCAGCCGAGCCAGGGGAGTAGCTGCGCGCGGGCATGGTCAAAGCGCGGCCGGTCAAACTGGCCGCTGCTGACCAGCGTGTCAACGCAATCCCACAGCTGATAGAGCCAGCGGCGCCAGACGAAACCGTCATCCACCGGCGCACGCTGTAAATAGTGCTGCAGCAGCGATGCTTCAGCACCGTTTTCCGCCAGGCGCATCAGCTCATACTCACGCGGGGCCCACAAAATGGTGCCCGGCTGGGTCATCGCCACCAGCTGATCGCTGTGCGGGTCTTTCAGCATACTGGCGAGACGCAGATTGCCGTGCATTAGCACGCACGGGTCGTCAAAGCCAGCAAACAGCTGCGCCAGCTGTTCGCGGCTGCGGAACAGAATCTGACGATCGGCGTGGGTAAATCCGGGGGGCGACAGATAGCCCAGCGTGGACCACAGCACTTCCACCCGCTGGCGATACCACGCCGGCCAGCGATTTTCCTGCACGCTGTCAACGCTGCCGACCAGGCCATGGCTGTCAATGCGATGCCACGCCAGCAGCCCTTCGACAATCTGTTCACACAGCTGCTCCCAGCGCGCTGCCGTGCGCGCCGGCGCTTCGGCCGATACGCCATTTAAGCGCGCCAGCAGCAGCATTTCATGCGCCGGTGGTTGCTGACTCAAAACCAGGCCGTACACCGTGGGCAGCGTAATCAATCCTTCATGCGCCAGCATGGTGAGTTTTTTCGCTTCGAGCGCGGCGCGTCCCTGATGACGAAAATATTTGGCCACCAGCGGCATCGGCTTGCCGTGGTCATCATAGAGGGCGTAAAGACGCGATTGTGCCTGTTCGCTGATGGTTTCCAGCCGGCTAACGCCTTCGCCCAGCACCAGCGCCAGTTCTGCACGGAGTTGTTCCATGGAAGAGTCCTCCGGAGTTAACTCATTGCACCATCCTGGAGGTCATGACGGCGCGAAACTTAGCGCCAGATCAAACTTTGCGGCCAGCCGGGTCGCTGGCCGCTGACGATTATGCCTGCATCGCTTCACGCACGCGCAGCAGATCGTCCGGCGTATCCACACCGACGCTCGGCACGGTGGCCGCTACCGCCACGTGGATCTTTTCGCCGTACCACAGCACGCGCAGCTGCTCCAGCAACTCGATCTGCTCCAGCGCACAGGGTTGCCATGCCACATAGCGACGGATGAAACCGGCGCGATAGGCATAAATACCGATGTGGCGCAGCAGCGTGTCGCCAATCTGCTCACGCGACTGCGCGTAACGTTCACGATCCCACGGAATGGTCGCACGTGAAAAATAGAGCGCATAGCCGCTGGCATCAGTGACCACTTTTACCGCGTTGGGATTGAACGCCTCTTCTGCCTCGTGAATCGGTACCGCCAGCGTGGCCATGCCGGCATCCGCCTGAGCCAGATTGTCCGCGACCTGACGCACAATCTCGGCCGGAATCATCGGCTCGTCGCCCTGCACGTTCACGATGATGGTATCGTCAGCAAACTGATATTTTTCAATCACCTCGGCCAGACGCTCGGTACCAGATTGGTGGTCGGCGCGCGTCATGCAGACTTCCCCGCCGGCAGCGGTCACCGCCGCCGCCACGTCAGGATGATCGGTGGCCACAATCACCCGCTCGGCACCGGACTCGCGTGCACGTTCCATCACGTGCACCACCATCGGTTTACCGTGAATATCCAGCAGCGGTTTGCCCGGCAGGCGCGTGGAGGCGTAGCGTGCCGGAATAATCGCCACGAAACTCATGGATGAATCTCTTCAACGGACAGGGTGCGCGCTTCTACTTCCAGCAATACCGGAATACCGTCACGCACCGGGAACGCCAGGCCGTCGGGTTTGCAAATCAACTCCTGCTGCTCTTTGTTGTAATACAGTTTTCCGTTGCAGACCGGACAGGCCACAATCTCAAGTAAACGGTGATCCATACTTTTCTCCTTTCAGGACCGATACGTCAGAGGATTAGCATACCATAGCGCAATCAGGGACGGCGCGCCGCCATCGGCTTATATGCTGACGTGCCAGCGCGTGGACCAGGCGGCTCGCAGCGCATCAGGCGCGTTTTCCAGCACCACTTCGCTGGCACCCTGCCAGGCGGCGAAGCGGTTAATGGCTTTATGCACATCGGCGAGAAACTGCTGGCTCAGGCGCACGCCGGGCTCCAGCCAGAAGGCCCGCAGAATCAGGCGCTGCGCCTGGCGATCCATTTTTGCATCGACGCGCCCTTTCAGTACGCCGCGGTGCAGCAGCGGCAGGACAAAATAGCCGTATTTGCGTTTGTGCTCCGGCGTATAGCACTCGATGCGGTAGTCAAAATTAAACAACTCAAGCGCGCGGCGACGATCCCATACCACCGGATCAAACGGTGACAGCAGCGCGCTGTGCGTGGCGGCCTGCGGCTGCGTCAGCTGCGGCAGCAGCGTATGGTGCAGCCACATCTCGCCCAGTTGCTCAACCTCAACGCGCTGAATCACTCCCTGCTCAGCGGCCTGCGCCAGCCAGAGTGCGATGGGCGCACGTTTCAGCCGGTAGTAATCGGCCAGCCAGCTGGCGCGGAAAATGCCGAGGCTGCGCGCGCTGTGATCCAGCATCTGCATCACCGCCTCGTTCTCGCTCAGCGCATGCTGCTCGTCGCGCCAGTGCGGCATCACCCGGCTACGCAGATCGTAGACGCGCTGGAAGTTACGGCGCTCGACAACCATCAGCTCACCGGCGCTAAACAGGTTCTCCAGATGTCGCTTGTGCGGCTTCCACGCCCACCAGCCGGGTTTGGTGTGCTTGTCGCTGGCAAAATCAGCGGCGCGTACCGGACCGGTGGCGGCGATATGTTGCAGCAGATCGGCGATCTCCTGCTGATGCTGATCCACCCATTGCTGATTGTATTTCCAGCCCAGGCGCTGCGGTGCCAGCATGCGGTGACGCAGCAGCGGATAATCTTCAAAAGGGATAAAACAGGCTTCATGCGCCCAGTATTCAAACAGCGCGCCCGCCGCCAGCGTTTGCTCCAGCCACTCGGCTGGAAAAGCGCCCAGCCGGCTGAACAGCACCAGATATGGACTGCGCGCGACCACATTAATGGTATCGATTTGCAGCAGCGACATCTGCCGCACACAGGCGTGAATATCGGCAAAACGCGCCTGACGGCGCGGCGGGCGTAGCAGGCCCTGGGCAGAGAGGTGCAGATTGCGGGCGGTTTGCAGAGAGAGGGAATGCGTGCTGGTCATTGCGTCGTCCCTTTGAATGGTTAGCGCGACCGGGCGTCGCGCGCAGCCGTACAGAGTTGCGTCAGATCGGCCAGCAATGCGGCCAGCGGCGCGCCCGCCAGATGCGCATCCACCGGCAGATACCACCAGTTAGCGCGGGCAAAATGGCGGCATTTGACTGCATCTTTTTCCGTCATCAGCAGGCACTGTGCATCCTGAGTCAGGCTGCGTAACTCTTCTTCGCTGTAAGCGTGGTGGTCGGCAAAGGCTATCTCTGCCACCGGCTGCACGCCCTGCTGCTGCAGCGTAGTGAAGAAACGCGGCGGATGACCGATGCCGGCCATCGCGACAATTGGCGGCAGCTGCGTCAGTGCAGCCTGTTCGCCGGTCAGCAGATTGACCGCCAGGCCCGGCTGCAGCGTCATGGCGATCTCGCCAGCCTGCGCGCTGCCCCCGTTGACCACCACGGCATCTACCTGCGCCAGCCGCGATGCGCGTTCACGCATCGGTCCGGCCGGTAACCACCAGCCGTTACCAAAGCGACGCACGCCATCCACCACCACGATTTCGCGATCGCGCTGCAGCGCGTAGTGCTGCAGGCCATCATCCGTCACAATCACATCCAGCGGATGCGCCGCCAGCAGGGCCTCGATTGCCAGCCGGCGCTGCGGTGCCACTGCCACCGGCACCTGGGTGCGCTGGGCGATCAGCACCGGTTCATCACCAGCCTGTTCCGTCGCGCTATCCTGATTGACCAGCAGCGGATAGCGTTCCGCTTTACCACCGTAACCGCGCGACACCACACCCGGACGCAGCCCCTGCTGTTGCAGCGCCTGCACCAGCCAAATCACCAGCGGTGTTTTACCGTTGCCGCCCGCGGTCAGGTTGCCAACGACAATGACCGGACAGGGCGCGCGCCAGCGGGTACGCCAGCCGCGCTGATAGCTCAGGCGAATCAGCCAGGTGATAGCGCCATACAGCAGACTCAGCGGCCACAACAGCAGCCACAGCGGCGAGCGTCCGCTCCAGATACGTTCAATCATTGACCGAACTGCAGTTTGTGCAGCTGCGCGTAAGCACCTTTCTGCGCCAGCAGCACCTCATGAGTACCGCGTTCCACGATTCGCCCATCCTCGACCACCACGATTTCGTCGGCCTTTTCAATGGTGGAGAGACGGTGCGCAATCACCAGCGACGTGCGGTTCTTCTGCAGCTCGTCCAGCGCCGACTGGATGGCACGCTCGGATTCGGTATCCAGCGCCGAAGTGGCTTCGTCGAGAATCAAAATCGGGCAGTCACGCAGCAGCGCACGGGCAATGGCGATACGCTGACGCTGGCCACCAGACAGCAGCACACCATTTTCACCAATAACCGTATCGAGACCGTTATCCATCTTGTTGATGAAGTCCATGGCGTGCGCCATGGTCGCCGCCTGCTCGATTTGCTCGCGGGTGTATTCACCGTTGCGCGCATAAGCAATGTTATTGGCGATGGTGTCGTTGAACAGATGGACATTCTGCGAGACCAGCGCCACCTGATTACGCAGCGAGCGCAGGGTATATTCCCGCAGGTCGTGACCATCCAGCAGAATCTCGCCCTCGTTGATATCGTAAAAACGCGTCAGCAGGCTGGCCATGGTGGATTTACCCGAGCCGGAACGGCCCACCAGCGCCACGGTTTTACCCGCGGGCAGCGTGAGATTAATATCACGCAGCGCCGGAATGTCACGGCCCGGATAGGTAAAGGTCACGTTGCGGAATTCAACATCCCCTTTAGCACGCGTGATTTCGCGCTTGCCGTTGTCGATCTCCTGCTCACTATCCAGAATGGTGAACAGCGTCTGACAGGCCGCCATGCCGCGCTGGAACTGGGCGTTGACGTTGGTCAGCGATTTCAGCGGACGCATCAGGGCGATCATCGACGAGAACACCACGGTAATGGTACCGGCAGTCAGGGTATCCATCACGCTCGGGAAGCTGGCCGCATACAGCACAAACGCCAGCGCCAGCGATGCGATCAGCTGGATCACCGGATCGGAAATCGAAGAGGCTGAGACCAGTTTCATCCCCTGCTGGCGCATTTTATTGCTCACCTGCGAGAAACGCTCAGCTTCCACTTCCTGTCCGCCAAAAATCAGTACTTCTTTATGCCCTTTCAGCATCTGCTCAGCACTGGTGGTCACCTGCCCCATGGTGTTCTGCATATTTTTACTGATGCTGCGGAAACGCTTGGATACGGTGCGGATGGCAAAAGAGACCAGCGGCGCCAGCAGGATCAGAATCAGTGACAGCTGCCAGCTGTAGTAAAACATCATGATGAACAGGCCAATGATCGATGCGCCTTCGCGTACCACCGTCACCAGCGCGCTGGAGGAGGAAGAGGCCACCTGTTCAGAATCGTAGGTAATCCGCGACAGCAGCGTACCGGTAGACTGCTGGTCAAAGAATGCAACCGGCATGCCCATCATGTGGCCGAACAGGCGACGGCGCATGTTCATCACCACATTGCCGGAGACCCATGAGATGCAGTAACTGGAGATATAACTGGTTACGCCGCGGATCAGCATCAGGCCGATGACCGCCAGCGGCATCCACAGCAGAACGGATTTGTCGGCTTTGCCGAAACCATCATCCAGTAAAGGTTTCAACAGGGAGAGCATTAGGGTGTCGCCTGCCGCATTGAGTATCAGCGCCACGGCGGACACAATCAGGCCAGCCTTGTGCGGTGCAATCATCGGCCAGAGTCGGCGAAATGTCTGCCACGTTGAGAGGTCTTTGTCTTGATGCATTATTTATTCACGCTGTTTGAAATAGCCGCTCATTCTACCTGGAATCGCGTTTGACGCCAAACCACTGATGATACCAGCGGGGGATTATTTGCTCTCTTAACCCCTTAATCTGCCAGCGACCCTGCCGTATCGCGATGTGAATCTGGCCTGATTGCGCAGTGTCATACCAGCGATAGCCCTGCTCGCGGTAACGCTGGACCACGGCGACGGCGGGCATACGCCAGGCGTTATAGCGCGCCAGCGAGGCCAGCGCCGCCTGTCCGGCAACACTCCGTAACAGTAAAGGGCCGGAGGAGCTCCGGCTGCCATGATGGGGCACCTGGATAACCGTGGATTGTAAGCCGCCCTTTTCCAGGGCGACCAGCTTGCGCTCCGCCTCCAGCTCAATGTCCCCGGTCAGTAACAGGCTAAACTGACCATCATCCACGCGCACCACGCAGGAGTCGTTATTTTGCCCGGCGGTCTGCGCGCGCGGCGGCCATAGCGCGTGAAAGTGCAAACGCCCCCACTGCCACTGCTGGCCGCGATAGCACGGCAGATGCCCGGGCTCGCCAAGCGCGCTGCGTACCCGCAGACCAGGCTGCGCCTGTTGCAGCGCGGCTAATCCACCACGGTGATCGAGATGCTTGTGGCTCAGGATCACTCCTCGCAGTTGGCGCCCGGTGTAGTGCAGCCAGGGTAACAAAACCCGCACGCCTGCATTGTCCTCTGCCCAGCCGGGTCCGCTGTCATACAGCATCACCTCATTTCCCTGGCTGATCGCCACCGCCAGACCATGTCCGACATCGATCATGTCAATCTGCCAGTCGTCCTGCTGGGCATTGCTGCGCCAGAACCACAGCGAGAGCAACAGCGCGCAGCAGGGCATCAGCGCCTTCGCGAGCAAGCCGCTGCGCCACAACGCCAGCCCGGCCCAGAACAGCAGCACCGCCGGCAGCGTATCGCTCCAGCGCCACCAGCCGGCGGGCAGCCACGCCAGCCCCTGCATCACCAGGCTGACCGACAGATCGGCCAGCTGCCATAGCGGAACGGCGATTGCAGGCAGCGGCAACAGCATCGCCAGCAGAATCAACGGCACGGTAATCAGCGACACCACCGGCACCGCCAGCAGGTTGGCTACTAGCGCGCTCAGGCTGAGCCCGTGGAACAGAAAGATCTGCAGCGGCGCCATCAGAATCATCATGCCCAATTGCAGGTGCAGCAGTCGCAGTATGAGCCAGCGACGCGACTGGCGGAAACGTGGCGGCAGAGGAAACCACTGAAACCAAAGTATCAGCATCGCCACGGCCAGCGCCGACAGCCAGAAGCTCTCTGACAGCACCGTCAGCGGATCAAGCCATAACAAACTCCCTACGCAGAGCGTCCACACCTGCCAGTTGCTCAGCTGCCAGCCAGCTATACGCGTCGCCAGCCACAGCGTTAACGCCAGCATCGCGCGCTGTGCCGGCGGATGACTGCCGGAGATCCAGCAATAGGCTGCCGCTGTTAACCCGCTGATCAGCAGCGGCATCAGATAGCCGATTCGCCTGGCAGGTAACACTAACTGGATGACGCGCGCCAGTAGCCAGCCTACGCTGGCCGCCAGCGCGATATGCATGCCGGAGATGGCCATCAGGTGCGCGGTACCGGTTTCGCGCAGCAATGCTCGCTGTGCCGGGGTCATCGCGTCACGCACGCCAAAGGCCAGTGCCTGTATTATTGCGGGCTGCGTTAACCCGGTGAAACGCGCCAGATGATGATCGATAAAACGCGTCCGCCAGCTGCAGCGCAGAGAGTCAGCCTGCTGGCTGACAATACGCCCCTGCAGCGCGCTGTGGTTAGCAATGGCAAAACGCTGCAGATCAAATTCGCCCTCGTTGAGCCGGGCGTGCACCGCACGTAGCCGCAGCTGCATCTGCCAGCGCTGTCCGGCACACCAGGCGACCTCATCGCTGACATTACGCAGCGTGACAAACAACGGTGGAAAGACGTAGCGGTCACCTGCCCGGATTACCTGCGCCGTGAGCTGGTTCTTCGCGGGATTCACTGCAGTTATCTGAAGCGTGGCCGCCACCGGTGCCACGGTCAGTTGCTCGAGGGTATCGACCGTCTGACGCGCCTCGATCAGTGCCCAGCTCAACAGCAGCAAGCCCAGTCCGGCGTAGCGCAAAAACATTACTGACGTACACGCCAGCAACAGTGCGCTTATTAACAGCAGCACAATGGTGCTGTAAGCAGGGATGTGCGGCAGCATACCCAGCGGCAGCGCCGCGAGGAGCATCATTCTGGCTACCACTGTTATTGTCACGCGCACGCCCTCTTCTGTCATTGCCGCGGATTGTGCGCGCTGGCAGAGGGAAAAGCATGTGGTTAAATGTCGATTTCAGAGAGGGATTACGCGCAGTTTATGGTGGTTGCAGGAAATGAACAGCAACATGGAAGCAGGATCGCAAACCTGAATGCGAGGCAAAAAAAAACGACACCTGCAGGTGTCGTTTTTATCGTTCGGTAACGGCTTAGCCGTAGATATTTGCACGGTCACGCAATTCTTTGCCTGGCTTGAAGTGGGGAACGTATTTACCTTCCAGTTCCACTTTGTCACCCGTTTTCGGGTTACGACCAGTGCGCGGTGCGCGGTAGTGCAAAGAAAAGCTGCCGAATCCCCGGATTTCAATGCGCTCGCCCTGGGCCAGCGTAGTGGCCATGTGCTCGAGCATCTCTTTGACCGCATCCTCAACGACTTTCGCCGGGATATGAGTATGCTGGCCAGCAAGTCTTTCAATCAGTTCTGACTTGGTCATGTAACCTCCGGTTAATCCCTGTTTGGAAAGGTATGACAGCTTTTACCGAAACCGGACGATTTTCACCGTCCGGTGCTTCGGGTCGATTACTCGCCTTTAGCCGCTTTGAACGCTTCAGCCATTGCGTTAGAGAAGTTGCCATCTTCCTGTTTGGTGTTAACAGTGTTGATAGCTTCTTTCTCGTCAGCCTGGTCTTTAGCACGAACAGACAGGCTCACAACGCGGTTCTTACGGTCAACGCCGGTGAATTTCGCTTCAACGTCGTCGCCTACGCTCAGAACCTGAGTGGCGTCTTCGATGCGGTCCAGAGAAGCTTCAGAAGCGCGCAGGTAACCTTCTACGCCGTCAGCTAATTCTACTGTAGCACCTTTAGCGTCAACTGCAGTGACTTTACCAGTCACGATTGCGCCTTTCTTGTTCAGGGTGATGTAGTTGTTGAATGGATCTTCAGCCAGCTGCTTCACGCCCAGAGAAATACGCTCACGCTCTGCGTCAACCTGCAGTACAACGGCAGCGATTTCGTCGCCTTTCTTGTACTCACGAACGGCTTCTTCGCCAGTCGCGTTCCAGGAGATGTCAGACAGGTGAACCAGACCGTCGATGCCACCGTCCAGGCCGATGAAGATACCGAAGTCAGTGATTGACTTGATTTTACCTTCAACGCGATCGCCTTTGTTGTGGGTCTCTGCGAACTGCTGCCATGGGTTAGATTTGCACTGCTTCAGACCCAGGGAGATACGACGACGCTCTTCGTCGATGTCCAGAACCATAACTTCAACCACATCACCTACGTTGACAACTTTAGATGGGTGGATGTTTTTGTTGGTCCAGTCCATTTCAGACACGTGTACCAGGCCTTCAACGCCTTCTTCGATTTCAACGAAGCAGCCGTAGTCAGTCAGGTTGGTCACGCGGCCGGTCAGTTTGGTACCTTCCGGATAACGTTTAGCGATAGCAACCCATGGATCTTCGCCCAGCTGTTTCAGGCCCAGAGATACACGAGTACGCTCGCGGTCGAACTTCAGCACTTTAACAGTGATTTCGTCGCCCACGTTGACGATTTCGCTTGGATGCTTAACGCGCTTCCACGCCATATCGGTGATGTGCAGCAGGCCGTCAACGCCACCCAGGTCAACGAATGCGCCGTAGTCAGTGAGGTTCTTAACGATACCTTTGACTTCCATGCCTTCCTGCAGGTTTTCCAGCAGCTGATCGCGCTCAGCGCTGTTTTCAGATTCGATAACCGCGCGGCGAGAAACCACGACGTTGTTACGCTTCTGATCAAGCTTGATTACTTTGAATTCAAGCTCTTTGCCTTCCAGGTGCAGGGTATCGCGGACCGGACGAACGTCAACCAGTGAACCTGGCAGGAACGCACGAATACCGTTCAGCTCAACTGTGAAGCCACCTTTAACTTTGCCGTTGATAACACCGGTAACAGTTTCAGCGTCTTCGTAAGCTTTTTCCAGCGTGATCCAAGCTTCGTGACGTTTAGCTTTCTCACGGGACAGCAGGGTTTCACCGAAGCCGTCTTCTACTGCATCCAGAGCAACGTCAACTTCGTCGCCCACCTGGATTTCCAGTTCGCCGGCTGCGTTCTTGAACTGTTCTGCAGGGATAGCAGATTCAGATTTCAGACCCGCATCAACCAGCACGACGTCTTTGTCGATAGCAACAACGACGCCACGAACGATGGAACCCGGACGGGTTTCGATTTCTTTCAGGGACTCTTCAAAGAGTTGAGCAAAAGATTCAGTCATATTGATAATCTTAGGATTCTTCAATTTAACGTCCACCTGACGTCATTGTCGGATGGGGTTGTTTCACATGCCCTGCACCGCTTCCCTGGCACAGGGTTACTACAATTCGGTCGCCGAAAAGATTAAATGCCCAGCTTCTGGCGGGCATAATCTAGTGCCTTTTCAATCACTTGCTCAATGGTCATGCTGGTTGAATCCAGCACCAGAGCATCAGCGGCTGGCACTAAAGGCGCGATGGCGCGGTTACGATCGCGGTCGTCGCGTTCCTTTATCTCGGATAAAAGGCGATCAAAGTTAACACTAAAGCCCTTTTCCTGCAACTGTAGCATACGGCGATGCGCACGCTCTTCGGAGCTGGCATCGAGGAAAATTTTAACGGGCGCGTCCGGGAAAACCACGGTGCCCATATCACGTCCATCGGCGATTAAACCCGGCTCCTCGCGGAAAGCACGCTGTCGGCGCAGCAAGGCTTCACGCACGCGCGGAAATGCCGCCACGCGCGACGCCGTATTGCTCACTTCCTGGGTGCGGATTTCGCCGGTGACATCCTCACCTTCCAGCACTACCTGCATTTCACCGTCTACCGACAGAAAACGCACGTCAAGGTGCGCCGCCATGGGCACCAGCGCTTCTTCCGACTCGATATCCACCTGATGATGCAGCGCGGCCAGAGCCAGTACGCGATAAATAGCCCCTGAATCCAGCAGGTGCCACTGCAACGACTCCGCCATCGCTTTACATAAAGTCCCTTTACCCGCGCCGCTTGGGCCATCAATGGTAATTACCGGGGCGATTGCCGTCATTGTTCTCTCCTGTTGCTGCGTGCTGATGATCAGCCTTCTTGGCTGTCTGGATTGCGCGGCATTATACGCTGCCCGCGTCCGCTTGGTTACCCTTTAGCGTAGACAGCGCCAGAAATTTCGACAGTTTCAGAACAATTTCCCGCCAGTGAGGCCAGCAGAGGGTTCAGAAGCCCGGCACAGCGGTACCGGGCTGGCGGATTAGGATGCGTGGCTGATTTTTGCCAGCTGCTGGAAGTAATCCGGGAAGGTTTTCGCCGTACAGCCGGGATCGAGAATGGTTACCGGCGTGTCGGACAGCGCAACCAGCGAGAAACACATCGCCATACGATGATCGTTGTACGTGCCGATATCGGCGTGCTGTAGCTGCGCAGGCGGTGTGACCCGAATAAAATCGTGCCCCTCTTCCACTTCCGCCCCGACTTTACGCAACTCGGTCGCCATGGCCGCCAGGCGATCGGTCTCCTTTACGCGCCAGTTATAGATGTTGCGCATCAGCGTGGTGCCTTCGGCAAACAGCGCGGTGGTAGCGATTGTCATTGCCGCATCCGGAATATGGTTCATGTCCATATCAATGGCGTTCAGCGCACCGCGCGTGCAGGCAATATAATCGTCGCCCCACTCGATCACCGCTCCCATCTTCTCCAGCACATCGGCAAAACGGATGTCGCCCTGCACACTGTTGCGGCCAATCCCGGTAACGCGCACCGTGCCGCCTCTGATTGCCGCAGCGGCAAGGAAATAGGACGCTGACGACGCATCGCCTTCCACCAGATAATCACCTGGCGACTGATACTGCTGCTGACCTTTCACCACAAAGCGCTGATAGTGCTGATTATCAACGTCCACGCCAAAGCAACGCATCAGGTGCAGAGTGATATCAATGTAGGGTTTGGAAACCAGCTCGCCTTTGATGGTGATCGTGGTGTCGTTCTGTGCCAGCGGCGCGGTCATCAGCAGCGCCGTCAGGAACTGGCTGGAAACGCTGCCATCGACACTGACTTCGCCGCCGGTAAATCCGCCGTTCAGACGCAGCGGCGGATAGTCGGTTTGTTCGAGGTAATCAATGCGCGCGCCGCCCTGCCGTAACGCATCGACCAGATGGCCGATCGGACGCTCTTTCATGCGCGGTTCGCCGGTCAGCACCACCGACTGCTCGCCGAGGCACAGTGCTGCCGCCAGCGGACGCATCGCGGTTCCGGCATTGCCCAGGAACAATTCCAGCGGCTGTTCGGCACGCAGCGGTCCACCATTGCCGACCACTTCACACACGGTGCGATCGGCTGACAGGGTATAGCTGACGCCCAGCGCCTGCAGCGCATTAAGCATGTGTTTAACATCATCGCTGTCGAGCAGGTTGGTCAGGCGCGTGGTGCCGTTCGCCAGCGCGGCCAGTAACAGGGCGCGGTTTGATACGCTTTTTGAGCCCGGTAAGTTTACCGTGCCGTCAACGCGGGCAATCGGCTGTAAAGTCAGGGAGTCCTGCATGTGAAACCAAATCTCCAGAAATACGAGACCCTGTCCAGTGACAGGGTCTGATGCCAGCCGGGCAGGCTGGCACTAAAAAAGATAATTAACCGTGACGACGTTCGAAGTCGACCATGAATTCGGTCAGCGCTTTAACGCCTTCCAGCGGCATCGCATTGTAGATCGAGGCACGCATACCGCCAACCACACGGTGCCCCTTCAGCGCATGCAGGCCCGCCTTCAGTGATTCCTCAAGAAACACCTTATCCAGCGCAGCATCGGCCAGCTGGAAAGGCACGTTCATCCGGGAACGGTTTTCACTGGCGACGTCGTTACGGTAGAAGCTGCTGCTATCAATCACGCCGTACAGCAGATCGGCTTTCGCCTGATTAACCTTGTCCATCTCTGCTACACCGCCCTTCTCTTTCAGCCATTTGAACACCAGGCCGGAGAGATACCAGGCAAACGTCGGCGGCGTGTTAAACATCGAATCGTTTTCGGCCAGCACTTTGTAGTCGAGAATGGAGGGCACCCAGCGCTGCGCTTTACCCAGCAGGTCATCACGCACTACCACCAGCGTCAGGCCAGCGGGACCGATGTTCTTCTGCGCGCCGGCATAAATCACGCCGTAGCGGCTGATGTCGAGCGGGCGGGACAGGATGGTGGAAGAGAGATCGGCCACCACAACTTTATCGCCGAAGTCTGGCTCTTCATCGATGGCAATCCCGTCGATGGTTTCATTCGGGCAGAAATGCACATAAGCAGCATCTTCGCTGAGCTGCCATTCACGCATCGGTAACAGTGCGCGTTTACCCTCACGGGTGGTTTTGATGTCAATGGCGTTCGGCGAGCAGAATTTTTCTGCTTCTTTAATAGCGCTGTGCGCCCAGTAGCCGCCATCGATGTAATCCGCGCGGCTGGCATCGCCCAGCAGATTGCCCGGGATTGCCGCGAACTGCGCACGCGCGCCGCCATGGCAGAATAATACTTTGTAGTTGGCCGGGATTTTCAGCAGATCGCGAAAATCCTGCTCCGCCGCTTCCGCGACTTCAATAAACTCTTTGCTGCGGTGACTGATTTCCATCACCGAGGTGCCTAAGCCATGCCAGTTTGTCAGTTCTTGTTCTGCACGACGAAGCACTTCCACCGGCAGCATTGCCGGTCCGGAGCTAAAATTATAAACCTGCGCCATTTCCCCTCACCATTGTCATATCGAACGGTTATGAATACCCCATCGGTTTTATCATTGCCTCCGGATGGCTGCAATCATTTATCCGGCAGCGATCACATTTCCAGATCCCGCTCCACCGCAGCTTATGTCACAAATGTAATAAGCCACGGAATTTTGTGAGGCAGCGCGGTGAAGTAAAATCAGACAGCTGCCAGAGTGCGAAAAAGCCGTAACAATGCGTTGAGAAATTTGGCGGAGCAATAGCGAAGCAGGCGCAAAACCCGTATTATTGCGCGCTTTACGCCCAACCATCGACTTGAGAGAGCGCCACCATGACGCAAACGTTTATTCCAGGTAAAGACGCCGCACTGGAAGACTCCATCGCACGCTTCCAGCAGAAACTGCAGGATCTGGGTTTCAACATTGAAGAAGCTTCCTGGCTAAACCCGGTGCCGCACGTCTGGTCAGTGCACATTCGCGACCGTGACTGCCCGCTCTGTTTTACTAACGGTAAAGGCGCCAGTAAAAAAGCGGCGCTGGCCTCAGCGCTGGGCGAATATTTTGAGCGCCTCTCAACCAACTACTTCTTTGCCGATTTCTGGCTGGGTGAAACCATCGCTAACGGCGACTTCGTGCACTACCCGAACGAGAAATGGTTCCCGCTGAGCGACGATGACAGCCTGCCGGAAGGCATTCTGGATGCGCGCCTGCGTAAGTTTTACGATCCGGAACAGAGCCTGAGCGCGTCCGATCTGGTGGATCTGCAGTCTGGTAATGCCGATCGCGGTATCTGCGGCCTGCCATTTACCCGCCAGTCCGATCAGCAAACCGTTTATATTCCGATGAACATCATCGGCAACCTGTATGTGTCTAACGGCATGTCCGCTGGCAACACCGCCAATGAAGCGCGCGTACAGGGCTTATCCGAAGTGTTTGAGCGCCATATTAAAAACCGCATTATCGCGGAATCCATCAGCCTGCCGGAAATTCCTGAAGCGGTGATGCAGCGCTATCCTGGCGTGGTGGAGGCTATCAATCGTCTTGAAGCAGAAGGTTTCCCGATTTTCTCCTACGACGCTTCGCTGGGCGGCAACTATCCGGTGATTTGTGTGGTGCTGTTCAACCCGGCTAACGGCACCTGTTTTGCCTCGTTTGGCGCCCATCCGGACTTTGGTGTCGCGCTGGAACGTACCGTCACCGAACTTCTGCAGGGCCGCGGCCTGAAAGATCTCGACGTGTTTACACCGCCCACCTTCGATGATGAAGAAGTGGCTGAACACGCTAACCTTGAAACCCACTTCATTGATTCAAGCGGTCTGATCTCCTGGGATATGTTCAAAGACGATGCCGACTATCCCTTTGTCGACTGGAGCTTTGCCGGCACCACCCATGAAGAGTTCGATACGCTGATGGCGATCTTCCGTGCGGAAGATAAAGAAGTGTATATCGCCGACTACGAACATCTGGGCGTTTACGCCTGCCGCATTATCGTACCGGGAATGTCTGATATTTACCCTGCCGAAGACCTGCTGCTGGCGAATAACAACATGGGTGCATCACTGCGTGAAACGCTGTTATCCCTGCCAGCAACCCAGTGGCAACCCGAGGAGTATCTGGCTCTGATCGAACAGCTGGATGAAGAAAGTCATGATGACTTCACCCGCGTGCGTGAACTGCTGGGGCTGGCGACCGGCAAAGACAACGGCTGGTTCACGCTGCGTATTGGCGAGCTGAAAGCGATGCTGGCGCTGGCCGGTGGCGATCTGGATCAGGCGCTGATCTGGACGGAATGGACCATGGAATTCAACCAGTCGATCTTCAGCCCTGAGCGTGCCAACTACTATCGCTGCCTGCAGACTCTGCTGCTGCTGGCGATGGAAGAAGATCGCGATCCGCTGCAGTATCATCGCGCGTTTGTGCGCATGTATGGCGAAGCCGCCGTCGACGCCGCTTCGGCTGCCATCAGCGGTGAGGCACCGTTCTACGGTCTGCAGGTGGTTGACCGCGATCTGCACGCGTTCCCGGCGCATCAGGCACTGCTGGCCGCGTATGAAAAATTACAGGCGGCAAAACGTCGTTACTGGTCTGCGAAATAAATCGGCGCATTTTGTCTGTGTCGAATTAGACTGAAAATTAACGGGCACTGGCAGTATCCAGTGCCTTTTTTTATGCCGCTGAAAATTCATCGGGCGCAGAAAATAATAAATAACAATTCACTATCATTGATAAACAGCATTTAACAAAATAGCTCTTAAGCCAGCCGCACCTTCAACTTATTTTGCATAAATTAAAAATTATTTATTTATTAACTTTCAATGCTTTAATTGATTTTTTGCTCGTTTTGCCGCTTTGCTTAACCCTGCCGTTTCGGCAAATATGATCCACATCAACTCCTGACCTATACTCCTTTGTTAGTATCTTTACAGACAATTTCTGGAGAGCGTTAGTGTGAAAGCTGACAACCCTTTTAATTCATTATTACCGGCGGCGATGGCAAAAGTCGCAGAAGATGCCGGTGTCTATAAAGCGACGAAACATCCCTTAACCACCTTCTTTCTGGCTATCACTGCTGGCGTCTTTATTTCCATTGCCTTTGTGTTTTATATCACCGCCACCACCGGCAGCGGCACTATGCCGTACGGCATGGCCAAATTGATCGGTGGCATCTGCTTCTCACTGGGTTTGATGCTGGTTGTGGTCTGCGGCGCTGATTTGTTTACTTCAACGGTGCTGATCGTGGTGGCAAAAGCCAGCGGACGCATTACCTGGCTGCAACTGGGTCGTCACTGGCTCAATGTCTACGTTGGCAACCTGTGCGGCGCGCTGTTTTTTGTGGCGCTGATTTGGCTGGCCGGTGAGCATATGGTCGCAAATGGTGCCTGGGGATTGAATGTCTTACAGACCGCCGACCACAAAATGCATCATACGTTTATCGAAGCGGTAAGCCTCGGTACACTGGCTAACCTGATGGTGTGTCTGGCGGTGTGGATGAGCTACTCCGGCCGCAGCCTTCTCGACAAAATGGTGGCGATGATTTTACCGGTTGCGATGTTCGTAGCCAGCGGCTTTGAGCATAGCATCGCCAATATGTTCCTGATCCCAATGGCCATCATGATTCGCGATTTTGCCAGCCCGGAATTCTGGCAGATGACCGGTGCCAGCGCGGCGCAATTTCCTGCACTGGGCATTGGCGATTTTATTGTTAATAACCTGATTCCCGTAACCATCGGCAACATCATTGGCGGCGGTCTGTTAGTCGGGTTGACCTATTGGGTTATCTATCTGCGCGACGGTGAGTCCGCGCACTGAGTCATTAAGTACGGGCGTGCTGAGCAGCGCGCCATACGTTACAGTCTCCCTAAATAAGGCAGGTATATCATGTCCGAACTGAATGAAAAAATGGCGTCAGCCTGGGAAGGATTTAGCGCCGGTGAATGGCAGAACAGCGTCAACGTCCGTGACTTCATCCAAAAAAACTACACGCCGTATGAAGGTGACGAAGCATTCCTCGCCGGCGCGACGCCAGCCACCACCAAACTGTGGGACAGCGTGCTGGAAGGCATCAAAATTGAAAACCGTACCCATGCACCGGTTGATTTCGACACTGATTTAGCGTCTACCATCACCTCACACGATGCGGGCTATATTAACAAATCGCTGGAAACCATCGTTGGTCTGCAGACTGAAGCCCCGCTGAAACGCGCCATTATCCCGTTTGGCGGCATTAAAATGGTGGAAGGCTCCTGTAAAGTTTACGGCCGCGAGCTGGACCCGGCGCTGAAGAAAGTTTTCACCGATTACCGCAAAACCCACAACCAGGGCGTGTTTGACGTTTACACCCCGGATATCCTGCGCTGCCGTAAATCCGGCGTGCTGACCGGTCTGCCAGATGCGTATGGCCGCGGTCGTATTATCGGTGACTACCGTCGCGTCGCGCTGTACGGCATCGACTTCCTGATGAAAGACAAAGTGGCTCAGTTCAACTCACTGCAGAGTGACATGGAAAATGGCGTTGATCTCGAAGCCACCATTCGCCTGCGTGAAGAGATTTCTGAACAGCACCGCGCACTGGGCCAGATCAAAGAGATGGCCGCCAAATATGGCTTTGATATCTCTCTGCCAGCCACCACCGCGCAGGAAGCAGTACAGTGGACCTACTTCGGTTACCTCGCAGCAGTGAAATCACAGAACGGTGCCGCGATGTCGTTTGGTCGCGTGTCCACCTTCCTTGACGTTTACATCGAGCGCGATATCAAAGCCGGTAAACTGAGCGAGGAGCAGGCACAGGAGCTGATTGACCATCTGGTGATGAAACTGCGTATGGTGCGCTTCCTGCGTACGCCGGAATACGATGAACTGTTCTCTGGCGACCCAATCTGGGCCACTGAATCACTGGCTGGTATGGGCGTTGACGGTCGTACGCTGGTGACGAAAAGCACCTTCCGCTTCCTGAACACGCTGTACACCATGGGTCCATCACCGGAACCAAACATGACCATCCTGTGGTCTGAGAAGCTGCCGGTTAACTTCAAAAAGTATGCGGCAAAAGTCTCCATCGACACCTCATCGCTGCAGTATGAGAACGATGACCTGATGCGTCCGGACTTTGACAATGATGACTACGCCATCGCCTGCTGCGTGAGCCCGATGATTGTCGGTAAACAAATGCAGTTCTTCGGCGCACGTGCCAACCTGGCTAAAACACTGCTGTACGCAATCAACGGCGGTGTGGATGAGAAGCTGAAAATGCAGGTCGGCCCGAAAGAAGCGCCAATCACTGATGATGTGCTGGATTATGACACGGTGATGGCGCGTCTGGACCACTTCATGGACTGGCTGGCAAAACAGTACGTCACGTCACTCAACATCATCCACTACATGCATGATAAGTACAGTTATGAAGCCGCGCTGATGGCACTGCACGACCGTGACGTTTACCGTACCATGGCGTGTGGTATCGCAGGCCTGTCTGTCGCCGCGGACTCACTTTCAGCGATTAAATATGCCAAAGTGAAACCTGTCCGTGACGCCGATGGTCTGGCAGTGGACTTCGAAATTGAAGGTGAATATCCGCAGTTCGGTAACAACGACCCGCGCGTGGATGATCTGGCCTGTGACCTGGTTGAACGTTTCATGAAGAAAATTCAGAAACTGCAGACCTACCGTAATGCGGTGCCAACGCAGTCGGTACTGACCATCACCTCCAACGTGGTATACGGTAAGAAAACCGGTAACACCCCGGATGGTCGTCGCTCCGGTGCGCCATTTGGACCAGGTGCCAACCCAATGCATGGCCGTGACCAGAAAGGTGCTGTCGCTTCACTGACTTCCGTGGCCAAACTGCCATTTGCCTACGCCAAAGACGGTATCTCTTATACCTTCTCTATCGTACCGAATGCGCTGGGCAAAGATGATAACGTGCGTAAAACCAACCTCGCTGGACTGATGGATGGTTACTTCCATCACGAAGCCAGTATCGAGGGCGGCCAGCACCTGAACGTTAACGTCATGAACCGTGAAATGCTGCTGGATGCCATGGAGCACCCTGAGAAATATCCACAGCTGACCATTCGCGTTTCCGGTTATGCCGTACGTTTCAACTCGCTGACGAAAGAGCAGCAGCAGGATGTGATTACCCGTACCTTTACTCAGTCGCTGTAATCCTTCTCACTGTAATCGCAAGGCTCCTGCGGGAGCCTTTTCTCCACAAGCCTGTTTTGCCAGTCTGCTTTTGCAGGCAGTCTGGCAAAACCGACTTACATCCTCAGAGCACAACACAGATTGTGCCGCCTGCGCGCCAGGCTGAACCGGAGAATACATCGCAATGTCAACCATCGGTCGTATCCACTCGTTTGAATCCTGCGGCACCGTTGACGGTCCCGGCATCCGTTTTATCACCTTCTTCCAGGGCTGCCTGATGCGCTGCCTGTACTGCCACAACCGCGATACCTGGGACACTCACGGCGGTAAGGAAATCACCGTCGATGAGCTGATGAGGGATGTGCTGTCGTATCGCCACTTTATGAATGCGTCTGGTGGCGGCGTGACGGCATCCGGCGGTGAAGCCATTCTGCAGGCTGAATTTGTGCGCGACTGGTTTCGCGCCTGCCAGGCCGAGGGCATCCATACCTGCCTCGACACCAACGGCTTTGTGCGTCGTTACGATCCGGTGATCGATGAACTGCTTGATGCGACCGATCTGGTGATGCTCGACCTCAAGCAAATCAATGACGATATCCATGAGATTCTGGTCGGCGTGTCAAACCACCGCACGCTGGATTTCGCCCGCTATCTGCAAAAGCGCGGTAAAAGGACCTGGATTCGCTATGTGGTGGTGCCGGGTTATTCGGACGATGACGATTCGGTACATCGCCTCGGTGAATTTACTAAAGACATGACTAACATTGAGAAGATCGAGCTGCTGCCTTATCACGAACTCGGCAAGCATAAATGGATTGCGATGGGTGAAGAGTACAAGCTGGAAGGCGTGAAGCCGCCAACGAAAGAGACTATGGAGCGGGTGAAGAATATTCTTACCGGTTACGGCCATAACGTCATGTATTAACACGGTTGGACTGTAGCTAAAGCCTCGCCGGCAAGAAACAGAGGCGTTACCGCCGGGACATTTGCGACAGGTTGCGAATGTCCCGTTTAATCACTGCCATCAGGCATGCGCCACCGGTGTTGCATGCTGATCGGCTTTACGCAGCAGCATCACCAGATAGACCAGCGCCACCACCGCAATCATCACAAACAGCAGGCGATCGGAATAGTTCTGCATCAGCATCGCGGTCATCCCCGGCCCGACCAGACTGCCAACGGTATAACTGAACAGCAGCGCCTGATTCATCGCCACCAGTTCATGATGCGCCACCGTTTCACACGCCCAGGACATGGCCACCGGATAAAGCGTAAAGCCAGCCAGCCCCAGCACAAACAGTGCCGGTGCCATTGCCGTTCCGCTCAGCATAGCAATCGCACCCAGAATCACCACGAATACCTGCACGCGCAGCACCATCAGGCGACCAAAGCGGTCGGCAAGACGCCCTACCGGCCACTGACCGACAATCCCGGCACTGACGAGCAGCGCCATCCAGTAACCCACGGTGGCATCGCTCATACCCTGATGCGAAAGATAAAGCGGCATCAGACCGTAGAGCGAACCGAGCACGATACCGGAGATAATGCAGCCGTTGATACCCAACCGCGAGCTGCGGCGGCGCAGCATGCTCCAGATCCGCCCGGTTGAAGCTTCTTCAGTAGCCGCACCGGCGTTGACCTGCACAAACACCACGGGCAGCACGGCACAGACAATCAGCGCACTCACCCAGGGGATGACGTGCAGCAGCTCTGTCGAGACACGGCTCACCAGCAGCTGACCGGAAACGGTGCCGAGGTAGTAGATGATCATGTAAGCGGCCAGCAGCTGACCGCGATTGCGTACGGTACCACTGCACAATAGTGCACTCTCAACCACCACCCAAATCAGTGCACAGCCTACGCCCGCGGTGAAGCGCAGCAGCGTCCAGCTGTAAAAGCCGTCCAGCAGCACCATGCCCATGGTTGCCAGCGCAAACAGTACGCTGGCAAGGTAAAAGCAGCGGTTAAAGCCATAGCGATTAATCAACCAGCCCGCCAGCAAGGTGCCCAGTAAGTTGCCGGTGTAATAAGCAGAGCTCGCCATGCCCACCTGCCAGGTCGGCAGTTGATCGTGAGTGAGCCACAGCGGCACCAGCGTATTAAGCACAGCAATAGACACCGTCATCAGCATTAAGCCGCAAAGCAGCAGCAGGACGGGGCGCGACCAGGTTAACATAGGGAATAAAACCAAAAGAAATGAACAGATTTGCGCGCAGTTTGCCATTGGCGATGGCAAAGTCAATGTGCAAAAAAACAGCGCCGCACATTTTGCTGCTGAACAATTTATTATTTTTATCTTCAGCGGGTTACAGGGCTTGAGAAAGGTCTTATATCTGAATCTATCTACATGAATTTATACATTTTTGATGGTTTGACGCGCAGCGATGACGATAACGTTTATTTCTGATTAATTCCGGTTAAAAAATAATGGCTGACGCGCTTAAGAAATAAAAAACCCGGCCTGAGCCGGGTTAGTGCATGAATGCCAGTTAGCCGATATATTCCAGCCCGCCCATATACGGGCGCAGCACGTCCGGCACTGCAATGCGACCATCCGCCTGCTGATAGTTTTCCAGCACGGCTACCAGCGTACGCCCCACCGCCAGGCCTGAACCATTCAGCGTGTGCACCAGACGCGGTTTTTTGTCCGTTTTGCTGCGGCAGCGAGCCTGCATGCGGCGCGCCTGGAAATCCCACATATTCGAGCAGGAGGAGATTTCACGGTAGGTGTCCTGTGCCGGCAGCCAGACTTCCAGGTCATAGGTTTTGGCTGAGCCGAAGCCCATGTCACCAGTGCACAGCAGCACTTTACGGTACGGCAGGTTCAGCAGCTGCAGCACTTTCTCCGCATGGCCGACCAGCTCTTCCAGCGCGTCCATGGAGGTTTCCGGTGCGACGATCTGCACCATCTCCACTTTGTCGAACTGGTGCATACGGATCAAACCGCGCGTATCGCGTCCGTAAGAACCGGCTTCGGAACGGAAGCAAGGCGTGTGGGCAGTGAGTTTGATCGGCAGAGATTCCTCTTCAACGATCTCATCGCGTACCAGGTTAGTCAGCGGCACTTCGGCGGTCGGGATCAGCGCATAGTTGCTGCTGCCTGCTTCTTCGCCCAGCGGTTTGGTATGGAACAGATCCTCACCAAATTTTGGTAACTGACCGGTACCGTACAGCGTCTCGTGGTTCACCAGATACGGCACGTAAGTTTCCAGATAACCGTGCTGCTGGCTGTGCAGATCGATCATGAACTGGCTCAGCGCGCGATGGAGACGGGCAATCTGGCCCTGCATCACGATAAAGCGTGAACCGGTCAGTTTCACCGCCGAGGCGAAATCCAGCCCTTTGACCGCTTCACCCAGCTCAACATGGTCTTTCACCGGGAAATCGAACTGGCGCGGCTGGCCCCAGCGGCTCACTTCCTGGTTTTCGCTATCATCTTTACCCAGCGGCACTTCATCGGCCGGCAGGTTCGGCAGCGCGAGCGCAAAGTCACGAATTTCGTTCTGCAGGGTATCCAGCTCTGCTTTCGCCGCATCCAGGCGTTCGCCCAGCGCGTTCACTTCCTGACGCAGCGGCTCGATATCTTCCCCACGTGCTTTGGCCTGACCGATGGATTTGGAGCGGGAGTTACGCTCAGCCTGCAGGTTTTCAGTTTCTACCTGCAACACCTTACGACGCTCTTCGAGGGAGCGCAGCGTATCCACATCCAGTTTAAATCCCCGGCGTGCCAGTTTTTCTGCGACTGCGTCTGGCTCATTACGCAGCAGATTGGGATCGAGCATGCTTATCCTGTGTAATAAAAGGTTGATTGAACGAATGGAGGGATGCATTCCACCGGAATGCATTGAAATCCTTGCTCACCTTACCGTAACGCGTTTATCAGCGGTAGCGTTTTATCGGGCTATTTTGATCCTGTTCAGCAAGCCAGGCGAGTTTTTCACCGATCTTGCTTTCAAGGCCACGATTGGTGGGTTGATAGTAGCGCGTCTGCGCCATTTCCGGCGGGAAAAACACCTCGCCGGCCGCATAGGCATTGGGTTCGTCATGCGCGTAACGGTACTCTTTGCCCAGGCCCATCTCTTTCATCAGCTTCGTCGGTGCATTACGCAGATGTTCCGGCACATCATAATCCGGGAACTCACGCGCATCACGCATCGCCGCTTTGAAGGCAGTATAGACGGCATTACTTTTTGGCGCACAGGCCAGATAAACAATTGCCTGGGCAATTGCACGTTCCCCTTCCGCAGGCCCGACGCGGGTAAAACAGTCCCACGCGGCAATTGCTACCTGCATGGCGCGCGGATCAGCATTACCGACATCTTCCGAAGCAATCGCCAGCAGCCGCCGCGCCACGTACAGCGGATCGCCACCGGCAGTGATGATGCGCGCATACCAGTAAAGCGCCGCATCCGGGGCTGAACCGCGAACTGATTTGTGCAGTGCCGAGATGAGATCGTAAAAGCGGTCGCCTTTGTTATCGAAACGCGCCGCGCGTTCACCCGACACTTCATTCAGCAGCTGTGGCGTCAGCTCCCGCTGTCCCTGCGCATTGAGCTCAGCCATATCGGCCATCATTTCCAGCGTATTCAGTGCGCGTCGTGCATCACCATTGACCAGTTCAGCGATCATGCGCCGGGTATTGTCCGGTAACAGAATATCGCTGTCGCCGTAGCCGCGCGTTTTATCCTGCATCGCCTGATCCAGCACCTGTTCAATATCTGCGCTGGTCAGCGATTTAAGCAGATAAACGCGGGCGCGCGACAGCAGTGCCGAGTTCAGTTCAAAGGAGGGATTTTCCGTGGTTGCGCCAATGAAGGTGATGGTGCCATCTTCAATGTGTGGCAGAAACGCATCCTGCTGGCTCTTATTGAAGCGATGCACCTCATCAACAAACAGAATAGTGCGACGCCCCACCTGGCGATTCTGCCGCGCGCGCTCAATGGCCTCGCGAATCTCTTTAACGCCGGAAGTCACCGCTGAAATGCGTTCGACGTCGGCTTTGCCGTAATGCGCGATGATCTCCGCCAGCGTGGTTTTACCGGTACCCGGCGGTCCCCATAAGATCATGGAGTGCAGCTGACCCGCCTCAATAGCGCGCGGCAACGGCTTACCGGCCGCGAGCAGATGCTGCTGACCAATATATTGCTGCAGCGTCGCTGGCCGCATACGCGCAGCCAGCGGTCTGAACTCATTTGACGGTGCAAAATCCAGCGACAGGTTACTCACCCTCACCTCACTGACGTTGATCGTCCACCGTTACGCCTTTTGGCGGCGTAAAGGTGAATTTATCCGGGCTGATAGCGCCGTTTTTCTGGCTCTTCAGCTGATAGCTGCTGCGCTGTCCATCCTGCTCGATCGCGCTGAACTGATTGATGGTGCCTGCGGAAGTGACATTGATGGTGAACTGTTTCAGGTTGCCATCGCTGCTTTTAGGCGTCAGCTCAAAATTATCACCCTGCTGCTTAATGTTGTACTGCTGCCAGTCAGAGGGCTGGTTACGCGCAATCAGCATAAACGGCGTGTTGCTGGTGGCATTCTGCAGCAGGCTAACGCTCGCCTGTTCCACAAAAGGATTATAGAACCACAGATTTTTACCGTCGGAGATAATCACGCTTTCGTCCGGTGCAGTCATGTGCCAGTTAAACAGGCTCGGACGTTTTACCCACAGTTCGCCTTCGCCGTCCTGCACATTTGCGCCGCTGCCGTCAGTCACCTTCTGACTGAAGCTGGCATGGAAGCTGTTCACTTTATTAAGGCGCTGCTGCAGATCGCTGGAAGCATCCGCCAGGGCAGAAGAAGCAACAAAACCGGCCAGCAGGCCACAGGCAATAACGCGAAATTTCATCTGATACGATTCCTTATTCATGGTTTCCTGACACTTACTGCATTAACCGTAGTCGCCGCTCCGTCAGTACGACAGGAGAAAAAGCCGAAAGCTCCCAATGATATGGGGATCGGACCACAGATAAACAACGGGCCAGTTTACACTGGCCCGGCATAACACTGCGGAGAAAAGTCTTACATTTCGTGAGGTGGCGGTGACAGCACTTCACGGTTACCGTTGTGGCCTGGCTCCGAGACAATGCCCTGCGCCTCCATCTGTTCGATAATCCGCGCCGCGCGGTTGTAGCCAATACGGAACTGGCGCTGCACGCCGGAGATCGACGCGCGGCGTTTCTCCACCACGAACGCCACCGCCTGGTCAAACAGCGGATCCAGCTCTTCATCGCCGTCCAGGCCGCCAGCACCGCTTTCACTCTCTTCACCGGCGGTAATGCTGTCGATGTACTGCGGTCGCCCACGCGCTTTCCAGTCCTGCACGACCGCATGCACTTCCTGGTCACGCACAAAGGCGCCGTGAACACGTACCGGCATGGAGGAGTTAGGTGGCATGTAGAGCATGTCACCCATACCCAGCAGGGATTCCGCACCGCCCTGATCGAGAATGGTACGCGAGTCAATTTTACTGGACACAGTAAAGGCGATGCGCGTCGGAATGTTGGCCTTAATCAGGCCGGTAATCACATCCACCGACGGACGCTGGGTAGCCAGCACCAGGTGAATACCTGCCGCACGGGCTTTCTGTGCCAGGCGCGCGATTAGCTCTTCGACCTTCTTGCCCACCGCCATCATCAGGTCAGCGAACTCATCAACCAACACCACAATGTACGGCAGTTTTTCCAGCACCGGCGGCGTGGTGTCCATGCTGTCGCCCGGTTTCCAGAACGGGTCCGGAATTGGCCGGCCCATTGCGGCAGCCTGCTCGATCTTCTCGTTATAGCCGGCCAGATTACGCACGCCCAGCGCAGACATCAGCTTATAGCGGCGCTCCATCTCGACCACACTCCAGCGCAGCGCGTTGGCCGCGTCTTTCATGTCGGTGACCACTTCCGTCAGCAGATGTGGAATGCCCTCATACACTGACAGCTCGAGCATTTTCGGGTCGATCATGATAAAGCGCACTTCTTCCGGCGTGGCTTTATACAGCATGCTGATGATCATGGTGTTGACGCCAACCGACTTACCTGAACCGGTGGTACCGGCCACCAGCAGGTGCGGCATCTTCGCCAGATCGGCCACCACGGGCTGACCAGAAATATCTTTACCCAGCACCACCGACAGCGGCGAAGGGTTGTCGCGGAACTTATCGCAGTCCAGCACCTCACGCAGATAGACGGTCTGACGATGTTTATTGGGGAGTTCGAGGCCGACATAAGGCTTGCCCGGAATCACCTCAACCACACGCACCGCAACGGCAGAGAGCGAACGTGCCAGGTCACGCGACAGGTTAGAAATACGTGCGGCCTTGACGCCCGGTGCCAGATCCAGTTCAAAGCGGGTGATTACCGGCCCCGGAGAGATGCCCACCACTTCGGCTTTCACGCGGTAATCCGCCAGACGCGCTTCAACCAGACGCGCGGTCTGTTCCAGTGCGAACATATCCACCGGCTCCTCTTCCGCCGGCGGCGACGTCAGCAGATCCAGCGTCGGCAGCGGCGTGGAAGGTTTCTCCAGCGGCTGTTCGTGACGTACCAGGAAGGGGTGGAACAGGCTGTCCTGCGCAGGGGCGACAGGCTTCGGCGTTTCAGCCGGCGCGGCGTAAACCTCGTCGTCTGGCGTTGACCACGGGCTGGTTTCCTCACTCAGCGATGCGGGTACCGCCGGCTCAGGTGACGCTGGCTGCTGCCACTGGGCCGGAGCGTCCGGCTCTGGCGTGGCGGCTATGGTAAATAGCGGTTCGCTCGGCGTGTCATCAACCAGATCTTTCATCGGAGAGAAATCAAACGCGGCTGAGGTATCCAGATTAAATACCGGCGCGCGCTCCTGCTCAGGCTGGCTGTAACGCTGTTGCTGCTGCTGAGCAAACTGCTGCGCCAGCTGGGCCTGCTGCAGCGCCTCTTCATCTTCTTCCTCTGCCGGCTGCTGCTGCCAGCTGTCACCGTAGCGCTGCTGCTGCTGCGAATGGAACGCTTCGCGCAGCTGGGCTTCCTGCAGCGCAGCGTTATCGTCATCGTGCGGCTGTGGCACTTGCCAGCTGGCGCTGATTTCCGGCTGCTGCTGGTCGGCCTCTTCACGTGCCTTCTCTTCTGCCATGCGTTGCGATGGCAGTTTGATACCGTACGAGGCCAGCTCACGCCGGGTTGGCAGCTTAACTTTGTTAGGACGCGGCAGTTCCGGGCCAATACCCTGTTTCACCTGCGGGTTGTAATCGCGCTCCGGCACCACATCAAAAGCTGGCGTGTAAGCCGCAGAGCGGGCAGCAGCAGCGGCCGTCGCTGAACCGAGTGCGGCAGCGGCTGCCGTATTCAGCGGTGTGGCGGCCTGATCGGCACTCTGCCAGTTACCCATGCGCGGGCCATCATCTTCTTCAGCGAGCGAGAAGGCGTCGGCGGCCGGTGATGCAGGCACTTCGAAGCGATATAACGGGGGAGCCGCTGGCGCAGGTTCTGCAGGCGGAATAGCTGGCGCCGCAGGCGCGCTGGCAACGGATGCCGATGCCGGAGCAGCTGCAGCCAGCTGTGACGGCGCAGGTTGTGGAGCTACGTTTACCGCCGGTGCGGATGGCTCAGGTGCAGCGACGGACGGCACCTGACGTGCGGCGTCACTGGTGGCGGCCAGCGCAGCCGCGGTAGCCGCACTGGCTTTCGCCAGCAGGGGATCGTCGCTGGCGACTTCAGCCACAGGTTCCGCTACCTGTCGGGGCTTAGCCAGCAGCACATCATCTTCGTCGTCCTGAGCCGGCGCAGCGCGCAGTGGCGGAACCGCGTCGTCGGGGTGCGCCTCGTCGTAGTCGTCTTCTTCCTGCCAGGGTTCATCATGGCGCGAGCGGTTGCTGGCAAAGGTCAGCACGCCCATCACCACGCTGCCGATCTTCTCGGCAATCGCCAGCCAGGACCAGCCGGTATAAAGCGTGATACCCGCCGCCCAGACGCACAGCAGCGTCAGCGTGCCGCCGGCACCGCTGAACCACGGCGCCATCGCATTGCTCACCAGGCTGCCAATTACGCCGCCAGAGGCAAAATACCAGATATCGTCCACGTTCAGCGCAGCCAGTCCGCAGGTAGTCACTACCAGCGCCAGCACGCCAATCAGCCGCAGGCCCACCGCAAAATAGTCGATGTAATCCTGACGATCGCGCTGACGGAAGGTAATCCAACACAGACCAATAATCACTGGCGGAATGGCGTAGGCCATCACACCAAAAATAAACAGCAGGGTATCGGCCAGCCATGCGCCCACGCTGCCGCCCAGATTGTGGATCGGCTCGTGCCAGGCGGTTTGTGACCAGCTGGGATCGGAAGGATTAAAGCTAACCAGCGACACCATCAGATAGATGGCAAACAAGGCCACCAGGATGAGCAACGCTTCCAGCAGCCGACGTCCGCTGCTCAGTGGTTGTAATGAAACGTCTTTATCTTCTGTATATTCCTGGCTCAAGAGAACTCTCCAGGTGCCTGTAAATTAAGAAGGCAACAGCGCCAGGCTTGCCTGACGCTGGTCCTGTATGAATTCACAGGAGTGTACCGAAATCCTGCAAGCTTTGCACCTGCCCTGCGTTACCGGGTCTTAATCACCAGACGATTGCTCTGTTTGACCTCTTCCATCACCACGTAGGTACGGGTGTCGTTGACGCCCGGCAGGCGCAGCAAGGTCTCACCCAGCAGTTTACGGTAGGCGGACATATCCGGCACGCGGGTTTTCAACAGGTAATCAAAGTCACCGGAAACGAGGTGACATTCTTGAGTTTCCTCAAGTTTTTGTACGGCGGCGTTAAATTGTTCAAACACATCCGGCGCGCCGCGATTCAGAGTAATCTCAACGAATACCAGCAGTGAAGCATCGAGATAGTGCGGGTTCAGCTGCGCGGTGTAGCCCAGAATGAAACCCTGACGTTCCAGGCGACGTACGCGTTCAAGACAAGGTGTTGGCGAGAGGCCGACACGTTTTGAAAGCTCAACGTTGGAAATACGACCGTCTTTCTGCAGTTCATTCAGAATATTTCTGTCGATCCGATCCAGATCTTTTCCGGGGCGTTTCTTGTTGTCTACCATTATTATTGTCTCTCTTAATTCCTTCCCTTTACCTGCCAAACCCTGAAAACGTTCAATGTTCAGGGCCTTACTGAAGTGAAGTCTTTAAGCCTGTGCAGTAACGCGACCATCCGTATGACGCATGCTGTCTGTCCACATCATGCGTCATTACCAATGTCAGGCTGAGTTTATTTGGCGAAATTGCGCAAAACAGAGCTGAAATTCTGTTTCGAACCGCTAAATTTTCTCTGCTTCTGACAATGTTTTCGCAAAAGCGCAGGCGATTGTCAAAGTAAAACATCCAAATTCAGTACAAGATGCCAGACAGCGTACTGGGTTGCTGTTTTTAAATGAGAATTTTTATACAGCTGCACCACAAATTGCCGAGCAATGCCCCCTTTTGGCGCAGCGCGCGTGCAGAATTGCCATTCATCGTCTACGCCGCTTGCAGTGATTGTTAACAAAATTGCTGAAACCTTTTTTTGCGACAGTAATTTCCCTACAATCGAAAACTATGTTGTCAGACACACACTGAGGAACGCATGAGTACGGCCAAACACAGTAAGCTGCTCATTCTGGGCTCCGGCCCTGCCGGTTACACCGCAGCGGTTTATGCCGCCCGCGCTAACCTGAACCCGGTTTTGATTACCGGACTGGAAAAAGGCGGCCAGCTCACCACCACGACTGAAGTCGAAAACTGGCCGGGCGACCCGCACGATCTGACCGGCCCTGCGCTGATGGAACGCATGCAGGAGCATGCTGAGAAGTTCAACACTGAAATCATCTTTGACCATATTCACACGGTTGATTTGCAGAACCGTCCGTTCCGCCTGACCGGCGACAGCGGCGAATACACGGCGGATGCGCTGATCATCGCGACCGGTGCTTCAGCGCGCTACCTTGGCCTGCCGTCAGAAGAGGCATTCAAAGGCAAAGGGGTTTCGGCCTGCGCTACCTGTGATGGTTTCTTCTATCGCAACCAAAAAGTCGCGGTTATCGGCGGCGGTAACACGGCAGTTGAAGAGGCGCTCTATCTGGCGAACATCGCTTCCGAAGTGCACCTGATTCACCGTCGTGACAGCTTCCGCGCTGAGAAAATCCTGATTGACCGCCTGATGGAGAAAGTGCGTAACGGCAACATCGTTCTGCACACTGACCGCGCGCTGGACGAGGTGGTAGGCGATCAGATGGGCGTCACCGGGTTGAAACTCTCGTCAACCAAAGGTGAAGCCCCGCTCTCGCTGGAAGTGGCGGGCCTGTTTGTCGCCATCGGTCATAGTCCAAACACGGCGATTTTCGATGGCCAGCTGGATCTGGAAAACGGCTATATCAAAGTGCAGTCCGGCCTGCAGGGCAACGCCACGCAGACCAGCGTGCCGGGCGTGTTCGCTGCCGGTGACGTAATGGACCACATCTATCGTCAGGCCATTACCTCTGCCGGTACCGGCTGTATGGCCGCGCTGGATGCGGAACGTTATCTGGATGGTCTGGTTAAAAACGATAAGTAAGTTGTTAATTATCTGATCATAATTGCACTGAGGCGGCCACTTTTGGTCGCCTTTTTTATCGCCTGCGTGCTACAGTTCTGCCACCCGTCTGTCCGGCATTTAGCGTCGGATTTTGCCTCTCGTCACGGTGATCAAACGGCTTCGCATGAACAAATCACGGCAACACGAACTGCTGCGCTGGTTACGCCAGCAACGTCATCATGGCGCACGCAGCCTGCGACTGGCCTCGCTGGCAGGTTTTGCTGCGGCGTTAATTCTCATCGCCCAGGCCTGGCTACTGGCCTCCCTGCTGCAAAAACTGCTGGTGGAACAGCAACCCCGCGCTGAACTGGTGAGTGATTTCCTGTTACTACTGCTGTGCTTCGCACTGCGCGCCGCGCTGCACTACGGTCGTGAAATGGCCGGCTTCAGGGCCGGCGTGGCGATTCGCCGTGCGCTGCGGCAACAGGTGCTGGACCAGCTGAACGCGCTCGGTCCGGCCTGGATTCAGGGCAAACCGGCCGGGAGCTGGGCGACGCTGCTGCTGGAACAGATCGAAGAGATGCAGGAGTATTACGCGCGCTATCTGCCGCAGATGTCGCTGGCGGTGTTTGTGCCCTGCGCCATCCTGATCGCCATTTTCCCGATTAACTGGGCCGCCGGACTGATTCTGCTGGCGACCGCGCCGCTGATTCCGCTGTTTATGGCGCTGGTCGGCATGGGTGCGGCCGATGCCAACCGGCGTAATTTCCTTGCGCTGGCGCGTCTGAGCGGCGATTTCTATGACCGGCTGCGCGGACGCGAAACGCTGCGCCTGTTTCACCGCGCGGACGCTGAGCAGCAGGCAATTGCCGCCAGTACGCAGGATTTTCGTCAGCGCACTATGGAAGTGCTGCGCCTCGCCTTTCTCTCCTCTGCGGTGCTGGAGTTTTTCGCCTCGCTGGCGATTGCCGTGGTCGCGGTCTATTTCGGCTTCTCGTACCTGGGTGAACTCAATTTTGGCCACTACGGCACCGGCGTGACGCTGTTTGCCGGTTTCCTCGCGCTGATTCTTGCCCCCGAATTTTTCCAGCCGCTGCGCGATCTTGGCACCTTTTACCATGCCAAAGCGCAGGCGGTGGGCGGCGCAGACGCGCTGGATACCTTCCTGCGCGAAACGCCCCAGCGCGCGCCGGAGGCGGCCACGCAAACGTTGGATGCTGACGCGCCACTCTCCCTCCGGGCGCAGGATCTGGTGATCATGACCGCCACCGGCGAGGCGCTGTCACAGCCGCTGAATTTCAGCCTTACTCCCGGTCAGCGCGTGGCGCTGGTCGGACAAAGCGGGGCCGGAAAAAGTGCGCTGATGAATGTCCTGCTCGGTTTTCTGCCCTACCAGGGTTCACTGTGCATTAACGGCCAGGAACTGCGCGACATCAGCCACAGCAGTTGGCAGCAGCAGCTGGCCTGGGTAGGACAAAATCCGCAGCTGCCAGCGGCGACGCTGCGTGACAATCTCCAGCTCACTGACACGCCGGTGGACGAGGCCACGCTGACCGCCGTGCTGCAGCGCGCTGGCGTCAGTGAATTTTTGTCGCGTCTGCCGCAGGGGCTGGATACACCAGTTGGCGATGGCGGCATCGGCCTGTCCGTTGGGCAGGCACAGCGCATCGCCGTTGCACGGGCGCTGCTGAAACCGGCCCGCCTGCTGCTGCTGGACGAACCGGGATCCGGGCTCGACAGCCAGAGCGAGCAGCACGTGATGGGCGCGCTACAGCAGGCCGCACAGCAGCAAACCACGTTAATGATTACCCATCAGCTGCACGCCCTCGACCAGTGGGATGAAGTGTGGGTGATGCAGGCCGGACAACTGGTGCAGCAGGGCCACTGGCAACAGCTGATCGCAGAAGCCGGCCCGCTGCGCGAGCTGGCGCAGCATCGTCAGAAGGAGATTGCCTGATGCGCACGTTACTGCCTTTCCTGCGCCTGTATCGCCGCCATCCGTGGCGTTTAGGTCTTGGCGTGGTGCTGGCGATTGTCACGCTGCTTGCCAGCATCGGCTTGCTTACGCTGTCCGGCTGGTTTCTTGCTGCCTCCTCGCTGGCTGGCGTCGCCGGCCTGTACAGCTTCAATTACATGCTGCCCGCAGCCGGCGTGCGTGGCGCGGCAATCACCCGCACCGCCGCGCGCTATTTTGAACGGCTGGTGAGCCACGACGCCACTTTCCGCGTGCTGCAACATCTGCGCGTCTTTACCTTCAGCCAGCTGATGGCGCTGGCACCGGCGCAGCTGGCGCGCTTTCGCAACGGTGAACTGCTGAACCGCTTTGTCAGCGATGTCGATACCCTCGACCATCTCTATTTACGCGTTATTTCTCCACTGCTGGGTGCGGCGGTGGTGATTGTGGTGGTGACCTGTGGGCTGGCGCTACTCGATATGCGACTGGCGCTGCTGCTCGGGGCGATTATGTTGCTGACGCTGCTGCTGATGCCGCCGCTATTCTGGCGGCTCGGCGCGCGCACCGGCGCGCATATTGCCCGTTACCAGGCTCGCTGGCGCCTGCAACTGACGCACTGGCTCAGCGGACTGGCCGAGCTGCAGATTTACGGCGCGGCGACGCTGTGGCGACAGCGGCTGGATCAGGAAGAACGTGCGTGGCAACAGGCGCAGCAGCAACAACACCGGCTGCAGGCGCTGGCGCAGAGCCTGCTTACGTTGATCGCCGGCAGTACCGTTACGCTGCTGCTGTGGCTGGCCGCCAGCGGCGTCGGCGCCAATAGCACGCCGGGTGCACTGATTGCCCTGTTTGTGTTTTGCGCGCTGGCCGCGTTTGAAGCGCTGGCACCGGTAGCCGGCGCATTTCTGCCGCTGGCGCAGGTGACGCACGCGGCGCAGCGCGTACAGGAGATCATCGATCAACCGCCAGCCATTCACTTCCCGACACAACCGGTTGCGACGCAGCGCGGCCTCAGCCTGACGCTGGAACAGATCGATTTCAGCTATCCGCAGCGGCCAGAAGCGGTGCTGCACAATTTCTCCCTGACGTTAGCAGCCGGTGAACATCTGGCGCTGCTGGGCCCGACCGGCTGCGGAAAATCCAGCCTGCTGGCGCTGATCACGCGCGGCTGGGAAGCGCAGCGCGGCACGATTCGCCTGAACGGGATTGATCTGGCGGCGTGGGACGAAGCCAGCCTGCGTCAGCGCATCAGCGTTGTCACACAGCGCGTCCATCTGTTCAGCCAGACGCTGCGCGCTAATCTGCTGCTGGCAGCACCACAGGCCAGCGATGCACAGTTGATTGACGTATTGCAGCGGGTTGGGCTGGCGCATCTGACGCAGCACAGCGAAGGGCTGAATGCGTGGATGGGTGAAGGTGGCCGACCGCTGTCTGGCGGTGAACTGCGCCGGCTGGCGATTGCCCGTGCGCTGCTGCACGATGGCGATCTGTGGCTGCTGGATGAGCCGACCGAAGGTCTGGATGCCGCGACCGAGCAGCAGATTCTCACGTTGCTACAGCAGGTTAGCCTGGGAAAAACGCTGATCATGGTGACGCATCGCCTGAGCGGACTGGAAAAAATGGATCGCATCTGTGTGCTTGACGGTGGGCAGATTATCGAATCCGGCAGCCATGACGAATTAATCTCAAAAGCGGGACGCTACTGGCGTTTCCAGCAGCGCTTTGCGCTATAGTCTATGCGTTTAGCCTGAGGGTGACCGACGCCATGAGACTGGTACAACTTTCCCGGGATTCGCTCAATTTCCCGCCGCCGGAGATGGCGCTGCGTGAGCCAAACGGCCTGCTGGCCATGGGCGGCGATCTCTCCCCTGCCCGCCTGATGAATGCCTATCAGCGCGGTATTTTTCCGTGGTTTTCGCCCGGCGATCCAATTTTATGGTGGTCGCCAGATCCACGCGCGGTCCTGCTGCCGGAGTCGTTTCATCTCAGCCGCAGCATGGCGCGCTTCCATCGCCGTTCGCCCTATCGCGTCACCATGAATCACGCCTTTGCTCAGGTGGTGGAAGGTTGCGCCAGCGGGCGTCAGGAAGGCACCTGGATCACCTTTGAAGTGAAACGCGCCTGGCTTCGCCTGTATGAGCTGGGTCATGCGCACTCAATTGAGGTCTGGCAGGATCAACGCCTGGTTGGCGGCATGTATGGCCTGGCGCTCGGACAGATTTTTTGCGGCGAGTCGATGTTTAGCCGGGCGGAAAATGCCTCTAAAACCGCGCTGTGGGTTTTCTCACAGCACTTTATTGCGCATCAGGGACGGCTGATCGATTGTCAGGTGCTGAATCCGCATACCGCCTCGCTGGGCGCAGTTGAAATTCCGCGTGTCGACTATCTGCAATACGTGCAAACGCTGGCGTGGCAACCGGTGCAGACCGGCTGCTGGCAAACACAAACCCTTTTTTGACCGACCCCGCAGATGTTTTGCACACAATTCCCGACAAAAGTGATACAATAAGCAAGTTTGGTATGTCGTCCGCGCTTCGCTGTGGCGAGCCGGAATTGCCAGGCTGGGAATCTCACCCTGTTCCCGAAGCTGTTTCAGTTGCGCACCCGATGCCGATTGCTGCAGATTCTTAGCCCGCTAATCCCCCGCAGACGTCAAAAACACCCGAATTTATCCGTAATGCACGCGCAGCGGCGCGACGCACGGCGAAGCGTTGGCAAAAACAACCAACGTTTCTTTACATAAATCATGGAATTCGGCATTATCTTGCCGGTTCAACAGTTTGGTAGTTCACCCAGAGGATTCGATGGCCAAAGAAGACAATATTGAAATGCAAGGTACCGTACTGGATACGTTACCTAACACCATGTTCCGCGTAGAGCTTGAAAACGGGCACGTGGTTACCGCTCATATCTCCGGTAAAATGCGTAAAAACTACATCCGCATCCTGACGGGCGACAAAGTGACTGTCGAGTTGACCCCGTACGACCTGAGCAAAGGCCGCATTGTCTTCCGTAGTCGCTAAGTTGTTGCACTCGCCTCGCGTTTGCTGATGTAAACTAAGCGCGAAAAAAAAGGCCGGATTTTAATCCGGCCTTTTTCTTATCTGCGCACCGGCTTAATGCACGGTGCCCTCGGTTTTGCGTTTTTCCGCACTCATGAAGTGGTAGGTGAGCTGGTTTTTCTCTTTATCCAGTCCAACCGACACCGATCCGCCATCTACCAGCGAGCCAAACAGCAGCTCGTTAGCCAGCGGTTTCTTCAGGTTTTCCTGCACGGTACGCGCCATCGGACGCGCGCCCATCGCTTTGTCGTAACCTTTTTCGGCCAGCCAGTCGCGCGCATCATCGCTGACTTCCAGCGACACACCTTTCGCATCCAGCTGTGCCTGCAGCTCAACAATAAATTTATCCACCACCTGATGGATCACCTGAGTATCAAGGTGACGGAACCAGATAATATTGTCGAGACGGTTACGGAACTCCGGCGTAAAGATCTTTTTGATCTCTTCCATCGCGTCGGTGCTGTTGTCCTGCTGAATCAGGCCGATGGATTTACGCTCGGTCTCGCGCACCCCGGCGTTGGTGGTCATCACCAGCACCACGTTGCGGAAGTCCGCTTTGCGGCCGTTGTTATCGGTCAGCATTCCGTTGTCCATCACCTGCAGCAGCAGGTTGAAGACATCCGGATGGGCTTTCTCGATCTCATCCAGCAGCACCACCGCGTGCGGATGCTTGATGACGGCATCGGTCAGCAGACCGCCCTGATCAAAGCCGACGTAGCCCGGAGGCGCACCAATCAAACGACTGACGGTGTGACGCTCCATATACTCGGACATATCAAAGCGCAGCAGTTCAATGCCAAGCGCCTTCGCCAGCTGCACGGTGACCTCGGTTTTACCGACCCCGGTCGGACCCGCAAACAGGAACGACCCGACTGGCTTACGCTCCTGCCCCAGACCCGCACGGCTCATCTTAATAGCTTCAGTCAGCGCTTCAATCGCGTTGTCCTGACCAAACACCAGCATTTTCAGACGGTCGCCGAGATTTTTCAGCGTATCGCGATCGGTGGCCGAAACGCTCTGCTCCGGAATACGCGCGATGCGTGCCACCACGGATTCGATGTCCGACACGTTGACGGTTTTCTTGCGCTTGCTGACCGGCACCAGACGCGCACGCGCGCCGGCTTCATCGATCACGTCAATCGCCTTGTCCGGCAGATGACGGTCATTGATGTATTTCACCGCCAGCTCAACCGCCGCACGTACCGCTTTGGCGGTGTAGCGCACATCGTGATGCGCTTCGTACTTCGGCTTCAGCCCGTTAAGAATTTGTACCGTCTCTTCAACCGATGGCTCAGTGATATCAATTTTCTGGAAACGGCGCGCCAGCGCACGATCCTTCTCAAAGATATTGCTGAACTCCTGATAGGTCGTGGAACCCATCACGCGGATTTTACCGCTGGAAAGTAACGGCTTGATCAGGTTCGCCGCATCCACCTGGCCGCCCGATGCCGCACCGGCACCGATAATGGTGTGGATCTCGTCGATGAACAGAATGCTGTTGTTATCCTGTTCCAGCTGTTTCAGCAGCGCTTTAAAACGTTTTTCAAAATCACCGCGGTATTTGGTACCGGCCAGCAGCGAACCGATATCCAGCGAGTAGATGGTGCACTCTTTCATCACTTCCGGCACGTCGCCCTGCACAATGCGCCAGGCGAGCCCTTCCGCAATCGCAGTTTTACCGACGCCCGATTCGCCCACCAGCAGCGGGTTATTCTTGCGACGACGGCACAGCACCTGAATGGCCCGTTCCAGCTCTTTATCGCGGCCGATCAGCGGGTCAATTCCGCCGACGCGAGCAAGCTGATTAAGATTGGTGGTGAAGTTTTCCATACGTTCCTCCCCGCCTGCTTGCTCTTCGTTAACCGGATTTTCCGCGCTGTTCTGCGGCTGGCCCGGTTCGTCTTTACGCGTACCATGGGAGATGAAGTTCACCACATCAAGGCGGCTCACTTCGTGTTTGCGCAGCAGGTAAGCCGCTTGCGACTCCTGCTCGCTGAAAATGGCGACCAGCACGTTCGCACCGGAAACTTCACTGCGACCGGATGACTGGACATGGAAGACCGCACGCTGCAGCACACGCTGGAAGCTGAGCGTCGGCTGAGTGTCGCGCTCCTCTTCGCTGGCAGGCAGCACCGGCGTGGTTTGTTCGATGAAGGCTTCGAGTTCCTGACGCAGAGCCGCAATATCCACCGTACAGGCTTCCAGTGCCTCTCTGGCCGACGGGTTGCTGAGCAGCGCCAGCAACAGATGTTCGACGGTCATAAACTCGTGACGGTGCTCGCGCGCTCTGGCGAAAGCCATGTTTAAACTGAGTTCCAGTTCTTGATTGAGCATTTGGCACCTCCCCCAATTATCGCTCTGACGGACTGAATCCTATATGGAGACAGCTTCAGGCTTTTTCCAGCGTACACAGCAACGGATGTTGATTTTCCCGCGCGTAATTGTTCACCTGGGCGACTTTGGTCTCCGCCACTTCTGCAGTGAATACACCACAGATTGCCTTTCCATGGTAGTGAACTTTCAGCATCAGTTGCGTTGCACGTTCAACATCATAAGAAAAGAACTTTTGCAGAACGTCAATAACAAATTCCATAGGTGTATAATCGTCATTATTCAGAATGACTTTATACATTGAAGGCGGCTTTAACCCTTCGCGTACTTTGTCTTCGGCCAGATGTTCAAAGTTAAGCCAGTCGTTTGTGTTTGCCATAATGTTCCGTTGAAATTCTGCGTTACGGTAGCGCACATTTCTGTGCTCTCACCTCAAGTTTAACACGCCTGTCAAGCCGCTTTTCCTGTGGCAAAAATCGGTCCTGAAAGCGCATGCGCGACCTGTATCACAAAATTTGCAATAGCGTTAACTGCCTCAAATTTTGATGAATTTCTCCCCGTGCGCCAGGGCCGTTTGCTTGACGATAAGGTCCGTTTCTCTACATTCTACTTACACAAGCTGATTGAGTTTTAAACAAACTCGACTCACAGCTTCAATGACCTCACCTACTTATCAAAATGTCTTGCGAGGGAAGTAAAAGCATGGAGACGGGTACTGTTAAATGGTTCAACAACGCCAAAGGCTTCGGCTTTATCTGTCCGATTGGCGGCGGCGACGATATCTTCGCACACTACTCCACGATTCAGATGGAGGGATACAGAACGCTGAAAGCGGGCCAGCACGTTCAGTTCGATGTCCATGAAGGGCCGAAAGGCAACCATGCCAGTCTGATTGTGCCCTGTGAAGCATCGTCACTCTCCTGACGGGCGCGCGTCTGCTCTCATTCTGACCACTCCCGAAAAAAAATGCCAGCCGCAGACGCTGGCATTTTTATTTGGCGTCCCGCGTCAGCTTTACTCTGCCCGACCGCGCGCCAGCCACATCACGCGGCCAAACAGCTGATCGAGCAACGGCGGAATCGCCTGCGGCCCGCGTTCGGCCGCTGCCATCGCCACCGCAATCGCCAGTTCCGGCTTCGAGCTGTGATGAATGGCTTTGGTAATAATACGCCGTGCGTTCATTGGCACGTTTAACGGCAGGTGCGCCATCTGATGATAGACATCACTAAAGCCCTGCTTATAAAGGAAGTGTTCGATGTCGGGCGCCGGGAACTGCGTGAGATGGTCGCTCTCCTGCTCATGCGGCTGTAGCTGGCTGCGCGCAGTGGCGGCATATTTTTTCCCGGCCTCGTCGCCGTCAGTCAGCACGTGCCAGGCAATGCCCATGCGGCGCGCATATTTTAGCAGCGGCTTAAGCCCGGACTGCGCAAACTCAATTACTTTCACGCCTTCCGCGGCAAAATGGTAGCCGCGCTGCCGCGCCAGCTCATTGATGATCCACACCTCGGTTTCACCCTCAACCAGCAACCAGCAGCGGGCAAACAGCGCCGACGGCCGGTTAACGCGGATGTGAAAGCCGATACGGCGCGCCTCTTCAGCACTTAATCCTTCCGGCCCGATACGCCACGCCGCCACGTGATCGGGCTCGCGCACCAGTCGGCAGATTTGCTCCAGCGCCACCTGTGACAGCAGCTCACCGGAGTTAGTGGTGGCGATTTTTTGCAGCGGCATCAGCGCCAGCAGATTCCACGCCACCGACAGCATGATGGGATGCAGCCGTGTTTCCGGATCCTCCACCAGCAGCAAGGGGCGCGCGCCTGCGGGCAGCGCATCGCTGCCGTGCGCCTGCAGCAGGAGCGAGAACATGCGCAGCAGAATCACCTGGCGACTGCGCGATTCGGTACCGGCGATCAGCTGATTGAGCTGATCGAGCGAACGCCAGCCCTGACTGCCGTCACGCAGCTCCGGCGCAACCCGCGCGGCGCCCGTGTCCGGTTGCTGTACCAGAAAATAGTGCGCCATCAGCTGCTGCATGGTATGCAATCCCTGGCGCAACAGCTCGTCGCTCAGGGTTTGCGGCCGCGCCACCAGATCGCGCGTCAGGCTATGCATCTCCTGCGCCAGCGCGCTCAGCGTATCAGCGCGCCGCTGGGTGTCGTTGTCGCTATGGCGCGACCGCCGGCCAAAGCGCGCATCACGCAGGCGCAGCACCGGATAGTACGCGCGCAACTGCGCCAGCGCGGCGTCGGTGCCCGCCAGCGGCAGCACCTCGCCACGCGCGTCAATAAAGCGCCAGCGGGTTTTGACTTCGTTACCCTGGCGCGTCGCCAGCGTACTGAAGCGCAGGTAGCGCCCCGCGTCATCCTGCTGCCAGAACGGCGCAAACAGCGTTTCATGCTCATCGCCCTGCGCGCGAAAGCGAAACACCAGCTGCAACTTATGCCGCCGGGCTTCCACCTCACCGGGCGGAAAATGGAAGTCCTGTTCGGTGAACATATAGGGCTCAGCGGCCGGTGCCAGCAGCAGCGTTAGCGCATCCAGCAAACTGGATTTACCCCACGCGTTTTCCCCAATCAGCAGGTTGGTGTCGGTCAGCGGCAGCGACAACCGGTTAATGCCGCGAAAGCCGTGTATATCGATATGTTCCAGAATCATCGCGCAGTCCCTCCGTGCTTTGCCAGAGCATGGTCCGCCGCGCTGCGTTGGTCAAGTCGGCAGCGGGAGAAAAGGTTTACACTTCAGGCATTTTCCATTAGCGTGGCGTCTCGCAAAAAAGGACGTCATTTTTCATGTATACCGGACTGCTTATCATTCTGGTGCCGCTGATGGTGGGCTATTTGCTGCCGTGGCATCAGCCTGCGCTGTTGCAGCGCGTTAACCGCCTGCTGAGTTTGCTGATTTACGCCATTCTGTTTTTTATGGGTACCAGCCTCGCCTTTCTCGACAATCTCGGCACCAATTTGCTGATCGTGTTTAAAACCGCGCTGATTGCCGCGGGTGCCATTCTGAGCTGCTCGCTGCTGGCGCTGTGGCTGCTGGATCGCCGCTGGCCGTGGCGGCAGCATCATCGCCAGCAGAATCTGCCGTCGCGCTGGCACATGGTGCTGGAGTCACTCAAGCTGTGTGTGGCGGTGCTGGCCGGTTTCCTGCTGGGATTAACCCAATGGGCGCCGCTGCGCCATGCCTCCACCCTGAGCGAAATTGCGCTGGTGGTGCTGCTGTTCATGGTTGGCGTGCAGCTGCGCGGCAGCGGCATGACGCTGCGCCAGATCACCCTGAACCGGCGCGGCATGACGGTAGCGCTGGTATCCCTGTGCGGCTCGCTGGGCGGCGGCGTGCTGGCGGCGTGGCTGCTCGGCGTTTCGCTGTCAACCGGACTGGCGCTGGCCAGCGGCTTCGGCTGGTATTCGCTGTCCGGCATTCTGATGACCGAAGCGTACGGCCCGGTGATGGGCAGCGCCGCCTTCTTTAACGATCTGCTGCGCGAGCTGGCTGCGGTGCTGCTGATTCCGGTGCTGGTCAACCGCTACCGCAGTATGGCACTCGGGCTGAGCGGTGCCACGTCGATGGATTTCACCCTGCCGATTCTGCAGCGTGCCGGCGGAATGGAGATTGTGCCTGCGGCCATCGTGCACGGTTTTATCATGAACCTGCTGGCGCCGATCCTCATCGCCCTGTTTTCCGCCTGACGCGCAGCGCATTTTTTCACGCCCGCTGCGCTGCGGCTTCGTCTACGCTTTCTCTCTGACATGTTTTTTGCCATCCGACTGGATGGCCAACACCAGAAAGGAGCGAACGATGAAGCAAACAGTGGCGGCCCTGCTGGCCAAAACGCTGGAGAGCGCCGGCGTAAAACGCATTTGGGGCGTAACCGGTGACTCCCTCAACGGACTGAACGACAGCCTCAACCGCATGGGCACCATTGAATGGATGCCAACGCGCCATGAAGAAGTGGCCGCTTTTGCCGCCGGGGCGGAAGCACAAATCAGCGGTGAGCTGGCGGTGTGCGCCGGCTCCTGCGGCCCTGGCAACCTGCATCTGATCAACGGCCTGTTTGACTGCCATCGCAACCATGTTCCAGTGCTGGCAATTGCCGCGCACATTCCTTCCAGCGAAATCGGCAGCGGCTATTTTCAGGAAACCCATCCGCAGGAGTTATTCCGCGAGTGCAGCCATTACTGCGAGCTGGTCTCCAATCCGGAACAGCTGCCGCAGGTGCTCGGCATTGCGATGCGTAAAGCCATCCTCAATCGCGGTGTGTCGGTGATTGTGCTGCCGGGCGACGTGGCGCTGCAGGCGGCGCCGGAGAATGCGCGCAGCGAATGGTATCCGCCGCAGCTGCCGCAGGTGGTGCCGTCGGTCAGTGAACTGACGCGCCTCGCAGAGACGCTCAATGAAGCGAAAAATATTACCCTGATGTGCGGCAGCGGTTGCGCCGGTGCCCATGCGGAAGTGGTAAAGCTGGCCGAAACGCTGAAAGCACCGGTGGTGCACGCCATGCGCGGCAAAGAGCACCTCGAGTACGACAACCCGTATGATGTGGGCATGACCGGGCTGATCGGCTTCTCATCCGGCTATCACGCCATGATGAACGCCGACACGCTGGTGCTGCTCGGCACCCAGTTCCCTTATCGCCCGTTCTACCCGGCGGACGCGCGCATTATTCAGATTGATATCAATCCGGCCAGCCTCGGCGCGCACAGTCACGTTGACATGGCGCTGGTGGGCGACATCAAAGCCACGCTGCAGGCGCTGCAGCCGCAGCTCACCAGCCACAGCGACCGTCATCACCTCGATCGCGCACTGGAGCACTACGCGGATGCGCGCAAAGGACTGGACGATCTGGCGACCGCCAACGATAAGCAGGCGATTCACCCGCAGTATCTGGCCCAGCAGATCAGCCACTATGCGGCTGATGACGCCATCTTTACCTGTGATGTCGGCACGCCAACGGTGTGGGCGGCGCGCTATCTGAAAATGAACGGCAAGCGCCGTCTGCTCGGCTCGTTTAACCACGGTTCGATGGCCAACGCCATGCCGCAGGCGCTGGGCGCACAGGCCATCGATAAACAACGTCAGGTGGTCGCGCTGTGCGGCGATGGCGGCTTCAGCATGCTGATGGGCGATTTCATCTCGCTGGCGCAGCTTAAGCTGCCGGTGAAGCTGGTGATCTTCAATAACAGCGTGCTGGGCTTTGTGGCGATGGAGATGAAAGCCGGCGGCTATCTCACCGATGGCACCGATCTGGAGAACCCGGACTTCGCCGCCATCGCCACCGCCTGCGGCATCAAAGGGATCCGCGTGGAAAAAGCCTCGGAGCTGGATGGCGCGCTGCAACAGGCGTTCGCCCATGACGGTCCGGTGCTGGTGGACGTGATCACCGCCAAGGAAGAGTTGTCGATGCCACCGCAAATCAAAGCCGAGCAGGCTAAAGGTTTCAGCCTGTATATGCTGCGCGCGATCCTGAATGGCCGCGGTGATGAAATCGTCGAGCTGGCGAAAACCAACTGGCTGCGGTAAAACGAAGAGACTTGCCGGATTAATCATCATGCGGGCGCTTAGCCCGCTTTTTTATGTCAGGAGAACAACGTGATCGATTTACGCAGTGATACCGTGACCCGCCCGAGTGCCGCGATGCTGGATGCGATGATGGCGGCCGAAACCGGCGATGATGTCTATCGCGATGATCCCACCGTCAATGCGCTGGAGGCTGAAGCGGCGCGCCTGAGCGGTAAAGCGGCTGCGCTGTTCTTCCCTACCGGCACCCAGGCCAATCTGGTGGCGCTGCTGTGCCACTGCCAGCGCGGCGATGAGTACATCGTCGGCCAGCAGGCGCACAACTACAAATATGAGGCTGGCGGTGCCGCGGTGCTCGGCAGCATCCAGCCGCAGCCGATCCTCGCGGCTGCCGACGGCACGCTGCCGCTGCACGACGTGGCGGCCGCCATCAAGCCGGACGACATGCATTTTGCCCGCACCCGCCTGCTGAGCCTGGAAAATACCCATCACGGCAAAGTGCTGCCGCTGAGCTACCTTGAACAGGCGTGGCAATTTACCCGCGAGCGCCAGCTGGCGCTGCACATTGACGGCGCGCGCATCTTTAATGCCGTGGTGGCGCAGGGTGTGCAGCTGATCGATATCGCCCGCTACTGCGATAGCCTGACCATCTGCCTGTCAAAAGGGCTGGGCACACCGGTCGGCTCCCTGCTGTGTGGTGATGAAGCTTATATCGAGCAGGCGCGGCGCTGGCGCAAAATGACCGGCGGCGGCATGCGCCAGGCCGGCATTCTGGCGGCTGCCGGTCTCTACGCGCTGCAGCATAACGTGGCGCGTCTGCAGGAGGATCATGACAACGCCGCGTGGCTCGGCGCACAGCTCAGCGCTCTTGGTGTGGAAGTGGTGAGCCAGCACACTAACATGCTGTTCGTGAAAGTGCCGGCGGAGCAGGTCGCACCGCTACAGCGCTGGATGCAGGCGGGCGACGTGCTGCTCAGCGTAGGTCCGCAGACCCGAATCGTCACGCATCTGGATGTCAGCCGCCAGCAATTACAGCAGCTGGTGGCGCGCTGGCAGGCCTTTCTGCAGCCGTAACGCCGCTACGCGCGGCTACGGTGCCGCGCCATATTTCGCCAGCAGCGCACGAGCGATGGCCAGCGTCTCGGCATCGGCTTCGCCACGGTAATCACGCGGGCGGAAATGCATCTGAAACGCCGCAATCAGTTTGCGCTGCATCTGCGGCGTTTGCGCAGCGGCAACGTCATAACCATAGCGCTGCAGCGCAGTCAGCAGCGCTGCGCACTCCACCGGCGCATCCGGCGGCTGGTTAGCCAGATAGCGCTGTACCGTGGCGGCATCCGGCCACGCTCCCAGCCCCTGCCGGGCCAGCTGTTGCCACGGAAACAGCGGACCGGGATCCTGCTTGCGCTGCGGCGCGATATCACTGTGCCCGACAATATTTTCCGGGCTAATGCCGTAACGCTGGCTGATATCGCGCACCAGCGCGGTCAGGGCCGTGATTTGCGCGGCGGTGAACGGCTGCCACTGCCGGCCGGTCAGCGTGCGGCGATAGCCGGCATTGACGATTTCGATGCCAATTGAGGTGTCATTAATGCGCGTTGCGCCGCGCCAGAAGCTCGGTCCGGCATGCCACGCCAGCTGGTTTTCAGGCACCAGCTGCCAGATCACCCCGGCGCCGTTTTTCTGCGGCGGCTGCTGCGGAATCAGATAGTGCGCGCTGACGTTGCGGTCCGTCAGGGTCGCCAGCGACGAGGGAAAGTCCTCCGCCGTGTAGTGGATTACCACCACTTTGATGCGCGGTCTGGCCCCCTGCGCCGGGTGCGCGCTATCGACCCAATAGCCGTTGCGCGCTTCCAGCGTCGACTGGCAGGCGCTGAGCAGCAGCGCCATCGCCAGCAGTAACACCGCACGCATTAGCGCACGATCACCGCAGTACCGGTAACGCTCACCATCAGCATGCTGCTGTCTTTGCCCACGGTTTCGTAGTCAATATCAATGCCAACCACTGCATTGGCGCCCAGCGCTTTCGCCTGTTCTTCCAGCTCTTCAAAGGCGATCTGCCGCGCTTTGCGCAGCTCTTTCTCATAGGCACCGGAGCGGCCGCCGACGATATCGCGGATGCCGGCAAAGAAGTCGCGGAAAATGTTGGCACCGAGAATCGCTTCGCCGGTCACAACGCCGCAATATTCAGTGATGCTGTGCCCTTCCAGGGTTGGCGTAGTCGAAAATTTCATCGTTCTCTCCTGTGGTGATTCATGAGGCGATAGCTCGTACGGCGTAAAAGCACGGCTATACTCTATGCTAAAAATGGCGCTTTGCCAGTGAACAATAAGGAAATCGAGATGAGAAACAAAGCCTTTGCGCTGCTTGTTCCCGCTGCATTGCTGCTGAGTGCCTGTACCACCGTTGAGCCGGTGATCAAGGACAACGGGCCGCGTACCGCCCCCTGCGTTGACGGCGGTCCGGACAGCGTGGCGCAGCAGTTCTACGATTTACGTGTCAGCCAGCCAACCCAGGGATTGCCGGACAGCACCACGCTGGCAAAATATCGCCCGTACCTGAGCGACAACCTGTATCAGAAACTGCTGCATGCCAGCAGCCAGAGCAACCCACCGGCAGCGTGGCGCCAGGGCGATCTGTTCTCCAGCCTGGCACAGGGGCCCACTGCCGCTGACGTGGCCAGCGCCTCCAGCATTCCTAACCGCGACGCGCGTAATATTCCGCTGCGCGTGACGCTGAGCCGCGGCGATAAAAGCTGGCGCGATGAAGTGCTGATGATCCACGAAGGTACCTGCTGGGTGGTGGATGATGTGCGCTACGTCGGCGACTGGCCACACGCCGGTGGCGGCTCGCTCAGCCAGCTGCTGGAAGAGAAAAAATAGTCGCGCATTTTTTCCGCACTCAGCCGCAACCATTAGCGCGCCGCACCATTGCGGCGCCGCTAAGCTTCCGTGCAACAGCCGACGCTTACCCGTCAGCCCCTTTCCCCGCTGCCCTGCCCGATTTTGTGCTACGCTTTTGCTGTTTAATTGCTCTTTAATAAATTTTAACCCACCTCAATTGCATAACTATTCTGGTGACGTTAAGATTTGCGACACTAATTGCTATTCATTTTTTGCGCATGAGTATTCAACTAAACGCCATCAACTGTTTTTACGGTGCCCATCAGGCGCTGTTCGATATCAACCTGGCCTGCCCGCAGGGCGAAACGCTGGTGTTGCTCGGCCCGAGTGGCGCGGGTAAAAGTTCACTCCTGCGCGTGCTCAACCTGCTGGAGCTGCCGCGTTCCGGTAGCCTGCAGATTGCCGGCAACCACTTCGATTTTAGCCAGACGCCGTCCGACAACGCGATTCGCGAACTGCGCCAGAATGTCGGCATGGTGTTCCAGCAGTACAATCTGTGGCCGCACCTCAGCGTGATGCAGAACCTGATTGAAGCACCCTGTCGTGTGCTCGGGCTCAGCAAAGATGCGGCACGCGCGCGCGCCGATAAACTACTGGAACGCCTGCGTCTGACGCCGTACGCCGATCGTTTTCCCCTGCACCTTTCCGGTGGCCAGCAGCAACGCGTGGCAATTGCGCGCGCGCTGATGATGGAGCCGCAGGTGTTGCTGTTTGATGAACCGACCGCCGCGCTCGACCCCGAAATCACGGCACAGATCGTCAGCATCATTCGTGAGCTGGCCCAGACGCAGATCACGCAGGTGATTGTCACCCACGAAGTTGAGGTGGCGCGCAAAACCGCCAGCCGCGTGGTCTACATGGAGAACGGTCGCATCATTGAACAGGGCGATGCCAGCCACTTTACACAGCCGCAAACCGAGGCGTTTGCTCATTATCTTTCGCACTAAGTCAGGATGCTTCTAATGAAAAAAGTTGTACTTGCTGCACTGCTTGCCAGCCTGAGCCTGAGCGCTTCTGCCGCGCAGACCCTGCGTTTCGCGACCGAGGCGTCTTATCCGCCGTTTGAATTTGTCGACTCCGACAACAAAATCCAGGGCTTTGATGTCGATCTGGCCAATGCGCTGTGCAAAGAGATCGATGCGACCTGCACCTTTACCAACCAGGCCTTCGACAGCCTGATCCCCAGCCTGAAATTCCGCCGTTTTGACGCGGTGATGGCCGGCATGGATATCACGCCAGAGCGTGAAAAGCAGGTGCTGTTCACCAAACCTTACTACGACAACTCTGCGACCTTCATCGCGCAGAAAGGCAAGCTGGCGGACGTTGTGGCGCTGAAAGGCAAGCGTGTGGGCGTGCAGAACGGCACCACGCACCAGAAATATCTCTCTGACAAGCACAGCGACATCACCATCGTGCCTTACGACAGCTACCAGAATGCGGTGCTCGACCTGAAGAATGGCCGTATTGATGCGGTGTTCGGGGATACCGCCGTGGTTAACGAGTGGCTGAAGCAGAACGCCAACCTCGCCGCGCTGGGTGAGAAAGTGACCGACAAAGCCTACTTCGGCACCGGTCTCGGCATCGCCGTGCGTCAGGGCAACAGCGAACTGCAGCAGAAGTTCAACGGCGCGCTGGATAAGATCAAAGCCGACGGCACCTACAAAACCATCTACAACAAATGGTTTCAGCAGTAATTTCTGATGAATGAAATGATTCCACTCGCAAGCGCCGCCGGCATGACCGTCGGCCTTGCCGTTTGTGCCCTGATCGCCGGCCTCGCGCTGGCGATGATTTTTGCTGGCTGGGAATCGCTGCGCTGGAAACCGCTGGCGTGGATCGGTACCGGGCTGGTGACGCTGATTCGCGGCCTGCCGGAAATTCTGGTGGTGCTGTTTATCTATTTCGGTGCCTCGCAGCTGCTGCTGACGCTGTCGGACGGCTTCCAGCTCAATCTGGGCCTGTTCACCCTGCCGGTGCAGATGCAGATTGAGAACTTTGATGTCAGCCCGTTCCTGTGCGGCGTGATTGCGCTGGCGATGCTCTATTCGGCTTACGCCTCTCAAACGCTGCGCGGTGCGCTGAAAGCGGTGCCGTCCGGCCAGTGGGAATCAGGCCAGGCGCTGGGCATGAAAAAGTCAGCGATTTTCTTCCGCCTGATTATGCCGCAGATGTGGCGCCATGCGCTGCCCGGACTCGGCAATCAGTGGCTGGTGCTGCTCAAGGATACGGCGCTGGTGTCGCTGATTAGCGTCAACGATCTCATGCTGCAGACCAAAAGCATTGCGACGCGCACCCAGGAGCCGTTTACCTGGTATCTGGTGGCTGCCGCGATCTATTTAGTGATTACGCTATTCAGTCAGGCGGTGCTGCGCCGTATTGAATCACGTACCACGCGTTTCGAGCGGGGGGCCTGACGCATGCTGGCGTATTTACCTGAGCTACTGAAAGGCCTGCATACCAGCCTGACGCTGACGGCCGCCTCGCTGGTCGCCGCGCTGCTGCTGGCGCTGCTGTGCACCATTGTGCTGGCGCTGAAGCTGCCGCTGCTCAACTGGCTGGTCAAAGGCTATATCACCCTGTTTACCGGCACGCCGCTGCTGGTGCAGATTTTCCTGATCTATTACGGTCCCGGCCAGTTCCCCAGCATTCAGAACGTGCCGTGGCTCTGGCATTTACTGTCGCAGCCGTGGCTGTGTGCCATGCTGGCGCTGTCGCTTAATAGCGCAGCCTACACCACACAGCTGTTCTACGGCGCGGTGCGCGCCATTCCGGCCGGGCAGTGGCAGTCCTGCGCCGCGCTGGGCATGCGCCGCCGCGATACGCTGCGTATTCTGCTGCCGTACGCGTTTAAGCGCGCCCTCTCCTCTTACTCCAACGAAGTGGTGCTGGTGTTCAAGAGTACTTCGCTGGCCTATACCATTACGCTGATGGAAGTGATGGGCCACGGCCAGCTGCTGTATGGCCGCACCTACGACGTCACCGTGTATGCTGCCGCCGGTCTGATTTATCTGGTGGTTAACGGCCTGCTGACGCTGCTGATGCGCCTGGTCGAGAAGCGCGCGCTGGCGTTTGAGCGCCGCAACTGATCGTCTGACGCGGCGCGAAGGAAAACGCCGCGCCCTTTCTCGCTATATCTGATCGCAGTGAAATAAATTTTTAATCATATTTATTGCATATAAATGCATTAACTGGCATCGTGTAAATCGTTTCGCCTCTGGCATGGTTTACAGGAGCCTTATAATGAAAAAATGGATTGTTGCGGCAGTGATGGCAACGCTGGCAATGAATGCTTATGCGGCAGAGAAAATTCGCTTTGCTGCCTCAGCCACCTATCCCCCGTTCGAATCACTCGATCAGAATAACCAGATTGTCGGTTTTGATATCGACCTCGCCAAAGCGCTGTGTCAGCAGATGCAGGCCGAGTGCACTTTCACCAACAATGCCTTTGATAGCCTGATTCCTTCGCTGAAATTCCGTCGCTATGACGCGGTCATTTCCGGCATGGATATCACCGCCGAGCGCAGTAAGCAGGTCGATTTCACCCAGCCCTACTACGCCAATTCGGCAATCGTCATCGCCCACAAAGGTGAATATAGCGACTTTAGCCAGCTGAAAGGCAAACGCATCGGCGTGGAAAACGGCACCACCCATCAGAAATACCTGCTGGAGAAGCATCCGGAAGTAATTGCGGTGGCCTACGACAGCTACCAGAACGCAATCCTCGACCTGAAAAATGGCCGGCTCAACGGCGTATTTGGTGACAGCGCAGTCGTCAATCAGTGGCTGAAGGCCAATGCGGATTTGAGCACGGTCGGCGAGCATATTACCGACAGCGACTACTTCGGCACCGGGCTCGGCATTGCGGTGCGCAAGGGCAACAGCGCGCTGCTGCAACAGCTGAACAGCGCGCTGGCGGCGCTGAAAGCCAACGGTCGCTGGCAGCAGATCAATCAGAAGTGGTTCCCGGAATAAGCATTATGGAGTTGCGTGGCGCCGGGCCTGCCAGGTTCTGCACGTCCTCAGCGCAGCCGGGCGCTACGCGATTCCACCCTTACGACGCAGTAACGTCAGCACCTCGAAATGTGCGGTGTGCGGGAACATATCGAACAGCTGCACGCGGCTGATGTCATAGTCGGCCAGACGCGCAATGTCCTGCGCCATGCTGGCGGGATTGCAGCTGGAATACAGGATGTAGTCCGGCGCCATGCGGCTCAGCCAGGCGCACAGTTCTGCGCCAATACCGCGACGTGGCGGATTGACCAGCACCAGCTGCGGCACGCTCGTATGCCCGGTGGCAAACTGCGTGGAATCCAGCGCGGCAAAACTCACCTGCTCTAACCCCAGCTGCTGCGCCGACTGCTGCGCGCAGGCGATGGCTTCCGCACTGATTTCAATGCCGGTCAGCTGCATCTGCGGCGAGGCGCAGTGCAGGCCAAAGCCGCCAACGCCACAGAACAGATCCCACATGCTGTGCACCGGCAGTTCCGCCACCCAGTCGCGTGCCGTTGCGTACAGCGCAGCCGCCACCTGCGGGTTAGTCTGGAAGAAACTTTGCGGACGGATATACAGCGGCACGTCGTTGAAGCGTTCCGGCAGCGCCTGCTCAGGCGTCAGCGCCATCTCCTCCTCGCCCTCCAGTATCGCCATGTGCACCGGCTGAATATTGGCGGAGATCACCTGCAACTGCGGCAGCTGCTGTTGCAGCCACGGCAGCGCGGCGCGCAGCTGCGCCAGTTTGCTGTGCGAGCGCAGGACAAAACGCAGCATCATGCCGCCCTGGGTACTCTCCGTCAGCAGCAAAAACTTCAGCTCGCCGCGTTTGCGCGCCACGTTGTACGGCGTCAGACCGGCACGGGCGATAAAAGGTTTTAGCACGTCGAATACCGCCGCGAAGCTGGCGGGATAGAGCGGACAGGCGCAGAGATCCACCGGCTCGCCGTCCCGCGCCACCATGCCGAACAGCGGTTTTTCCACGCTGCCGCTCACCACCATCTTGGCTTTATTGCGAAACCCCTGCTGCGCCGAGGTGACCGGCGGCCGCCAGTCGGCGACCGGCATGCCGTCCAGCAGCTGCGTCAGCTGCGTCTGCTTGTCGCTGAGCTGTTGCGGATAGGGTTTTTCCAGCCACTGACATGAGCGACAGCGACCGGCCTGATAAAGCGCGCAATGCATGGAAAGGCCTGTATTGAGAATCGGGAGCAAAAACGGGGGCCGATTGTATCACCGGCTGCGGAAAAATGCGCGACTGCTGGCCGGCACAAACAGCAGCAGCAGCACCAGCACATCCGGCAGTTTCTGCAGCAGCGTGTGGTGAATAATCTGCGCGTTGTTCTCGCCGGGAATGCTGAAAATCTCCGGATAGATCCAGCCCACCGACGCCATCAGCATGTACAGCAGCACCACGATCTGCGTGGCCACATAGCCCCAGCGCCCGGCATTACTGCCGCGCATCAGGGTAAAGGCACAGCGCAGTTCAAACAGGAAAATCAGCTGGCTGGCGATAAAAATCAGCGTGGAGTCCCACGCCTGCGCGCTGCGGTGCACGAAATTGGCGATTTCGTCATAGCCCAGCTCATTGGCCAGCATCAGCACGCTGATACAGCGCGTGGCGATAATGGCGCTGCCGGCAATGGTCACCGGTACGGGCGTGGAGGTTAACACCAGGTTTTTCAACGTTTCCGACATTGCGCGCGCTCCATAAGAAAAGGCTGACAGAGTCAGCCTTGCTTATATTGGCAAATGTTGCGTCACTCAGCCACGTTTTGCTTTCTGAATATCGCGCAATCGCTGTTTTTCTTCGTGCGCCATAAAGCGCCAGGCGATAAAGCCGACCAGCCCGACCACAAACAGAATCAGCGAGGCCAGCGCGTTGATCTCCGGATTGACGCCGCGCCGCACCGTGGCAAAGATCGCCATCGGCAGCGTGGTAGCGCCCGGCCCGGTGACGAAGCTGGCGATCACCAGGTCGTCCAGCGACAGAGTAAACGCCAGCAGCCAGCCAGTAATGATTGCCGGGGCAATCATCGGCACGGTAATCACGAAGAACACCTTCAGCGGCGTAGCGCCGAGGTCCATCGCCGCTTCTTCAATTGAGCGATCCAGCTCGCGCAGCCGCGAGTTGATCACCACCGCCACGTAGGCGGTACAGAACGTGACGTGCGCCAGCCAGATGGTCAGCATGCCGCGATCGCCCGGCCAGCCAAAGGTGTTGCCCATCGCCACGAACAGCAGCAGCAACGACAGACCGGTGATCACGTCGGGCATCACCAGCGGCGCGGTGAGCATGAAAGCAAAGCCGCTGTGGCCGCGAAAACGCCCGAAGCGCACGATAATCACCGCCGCCATGGTGCCGAGCACCACTGCCATGGTGGCCGACAGCGCCGCGATGGTCAGGCTCAGGCCAACCGCATCCAGCATCGCATCATCCTGGAACAGCACGCGATACCAGTGAAACGAGAAGCTCTCCCATACTGTCACCAGCTGCGAGCTGTTGAAGGAGTAAACCACCAGCAGCAGCATCGGCGCGTACAGGAACAGGAAGCACAGCGCCAGAATCGCGGTGCGCCACGGAGAGCGGATTACCGGTAGCTGATTCATCCCTTCTCCCCCATTTCACGGTTTTGATGTTTGTGGAACCAGACGATAGGCAGAATCAGGATCAGCAGGATGATCACCGCCAGCGCCGAAGCTACCGGCCAGTCGCGGTTGTTGAAGAACTCCTGCCACAAAATGCGCCCAATCATGATGCTGTCCGGTCCGCCGAGCAGTTCCGGGATCACGTACTCGCCCACCGCCGGGATAAATACCAGCATTGAACCAGCAATAATGCCGCCTTTGGTCAGCGGCACGATGACGCTGAAGAAGGTTTTCAGCGGGCGCGCGCCGAGGTCAAGCGACGCTTCCACCAGCGAATAATCAATGCGCGTCAGCGCGGTGTAGATTGGCAGCACCATAAATGGCAGGTAGCAGTAAACGATACCGATATACACCGCCGTGTTGGTATACAGGATGATCAGCGGATGATCGATCACGCCAAGCCACATCAGGAAGCGGTTGAGGATCCCGTTGTTGTTCAGCAGTCCCATCCACGCATAGACGCGCACCAGGAACGAGGTCCACGACGGCAGGATCACCAGCAGCAGCAGGATGGTGCGCATGGAGGGCTTGCTGTGCGCCACCGCCCACGCCAGCGGATAACCGATCAGCAGACAGATCACCGTTGAGATCGCCGCCACCTTCAGCGAGGTGAGATAAGCTTCGGCGTACAGCGGATCGTCGGTTAGCGTCAGGTAGTTGCCCAGATTGAGCACCAGGTTGAGCTGGTCGTCCGCCCAGGTCACCAAATCGGTGTACGGCGGAATGGCGCGCGCAATATCGGCGAAACTGATTTTTAGCACGATGAGGAACGGCAGCATAAACAGCAGGATTAGCCACAGATAAGGCAGCGCGATCACCAGCTTGCGACCGTGCTGCATTTTCATGCGCGTGCCCCAGCGCTGCAGCGGTGTGCCCGCTACCTCCGGCTCGCTGCGTTGAGAAATCTGGCTCATAGCGCCTCCTTAAACCGTCAGGACCACACAGCTGTCGGCATCCCAGCACAGGCGCACTTCATCGCCCCAGGTGGGCGCGCCTTTCCGGTAGCGATGCGCATTCTGCAGCTGGGCGCTGATCATCTGGCCGCTGCGCAGCCGTACGTGGTAAATCGACAGATCGCCGAGATAGGCGATGTGCACCACTTCGCCGACGGCAAAGTTGCAGCCGTCGGCCGGCACCTCGTCGCACAGCATGACTTTTTCCGGCCGCAGCGCCACGTGCACCGGCACGTTGTCCACAATCGACACATCGGTCTGCACCTTGAGCGGATGCATCAGTCCCGGACTGTCGATCACCACGCCCTCGTCGCGGCGTTCGCGCAGCAGGCCATCAAACACATTCACCGAGCCGATAAACTCGGCGCTGTAGCGGCTGGTCGGGTGCTCGTAAATCTCTTCCGGCTCGCCGATCTGCACAAATTTACCGCGGTTCATGATGGCGATGCGGCCCGCCATGGTCATGGCTTCTTCCTGATCGTGGGTCACCATCACGCAGGTAGCGCCTACGCGCTCCAGAATATCCACCACTTCGTGCTGCATGCGGTCACGCAGTTTTTTATCCAGCGCGCCCATCGGTTCGTCGAGCAGCAGCAGCTTGGGACGTTTCGCCAGGCTACGCGCCAGCGCCACGCGCTGACGCTGGCCGCCAGAAAGCTGGTGCGGCTTACGTTTGGCGTACTCTTCCATATGCACCAGCGCCAGCATCTCTGCCACGCGGCTGCTGATTTCGCCTTTCGGCAGTTTGTCCTGCTTCAGGCCAAAAGCGATGTTCTGTTCCACCGTCATGTGCGGAAACAGCGCGTACGACTGGAACATCATATTAATGGGCCGCTGATACGGCGGCACGTGGGACAGATCCTGACCGTCCAGCACAATCTGGCCACTGCTGGGAATTTCAAAGCCGGCCAGCATCCGCAGCAGCGTGGACTTGCCACAGCCGGAAGCGCCCAACAGTGCGAAAATTTCGCCTTTGTAAATGGTCAGGCTGACATCATCCACGGCGTGCTGGCCGTCAAACGATTTCGTCAGGTTGCGGATTTCCAGCAGCGGCGTTAACGCCTTAGCCGTTTTATTTTGGGGGCGGGGAATCGCGTCGTTCACTCACATGTCTCCGGCGCTAAGCGGGATAGCGCGGCACAGCCAGCCGCTAAATGACACAACAGAGGCCAGCACAGCGCCTCTGTTGTCGTTTACCGATAAGGGAATCCGTTCAGAACGAATTACTTACCACTTTTTACTTTAGTCCATGCACGGGTACGCGCACGATCCAGTTTCGGATCCTGGACCTTGAGCACAAACAGTTTGGCCATCGCTTCCGGCGTCGGGAAGATACCCGGATTGTTGCGCACATCCGCATTGATCAGCGGCAGCGACGCTTTGTTGCCGTTGGCGTAGTTCATCTTGTTGGAGACGTCGGCAATCACTTTCGGATCCATGATGTAGTTCAGCCACTGATAAGCCGCATCCAGGTTTTTCGCGTCTTTTGGAATGGCCATCATGTCGAAGAACGCCAGCGCGCCCTCTTTCGGTACGCTGTAACCGAGATGGACACCGTTGTTGGCTTTCACCGCGCGATCTTTCGCCTGCAGAATATCGCCAGACCAGCCGATGGCGACGCAGATGTTGCCGTTGGCGAGGTCATTGATGTACTGCGAAGAGTGGAAGTAGCGGATATTCGGCCGCAGCTTCAGCAGCAGATCGGTCGCCGCACCGGTGTAATCTTTCGCGTCAGAGCTGTTTGGATCTTTGCCGAGGTAGTTCAGCACGGTGGCAAAAATCTCTTCTGGCGCATCGAGGAACGAAACGCCGCAGCTCTTCAGTTTTTCCAGGTTTTCCGGCTTCAGCACCAGATCCCAGCTGTTAACCGGCGCATCGGCGCCCAGTGCCGCTTTGACTTTATCGATGTTATAGCCAATGCCGGTGGTGCCCCACAGGTAAGGAATGGCGTATTTGTTACCCGGATCGTGCTGGGCCACTTTCGCCATCAGATCGGGATCGAGGTTTTTATAGTTAGGCAGCTTGCTCTTATCCAGCTCCTGGAACACACCAGACTGCAGCTGACGCGCGAGGAAGCTCGACGACGGTACCACCACGTCATAGCCGGTGCTGCCGGCCATCAGTTTGCCTTCCAGCACTTCGTTGGAGTCAAACACGTCGTAGACCACTTTGATGCCGGTCTGCTTTTCAAAATTGGGCACGGTGTCGGCCGAAATATAATCGGACCAGTTATAAACGTGCAGCGTTTTATCCTCTGCCTGAGCGCCCACGGCCGCAGCCATCAGCACACCTGCAACCACACCTGGCAACCATTTTTTTGACTGGTTGATCATGTTTTTCTTCCTCCTGAGCGGGTCATCACAACGCTGCATACACGCGATCCGGTCGTTGCGTTGTCTGTTAAATTACAGCCACACAATGAATCAATATTCAGCGGGAGTTTAATAGCAAAAACCTATAGCTGCGCCGTAGTTGCACGTATCAGACAGCCCCGCAAGAATAGCCCCCCTGATTCCTGCGTGCCAGATCCGAGCTTAAAAAACGCCTTTTTGCGATAAGTTATGCATGTTTCTGCTATGCACTCTGGCACTAGCGGCATAAAGCACGACTAATATCTGGCAATAAAGGGCAAAATGCAGAATAAAAAGTGGTGGGCCTGAAATGAAAACTGCCGCAAAAAGCGGCAGTTAGCAGGAGGGAGAAAATCAGTGCAGCATGCTGTGGCTGCTGACACTCGGCGGACGCTCCTCGTCTTCGCCCATCATCAGCAGATGATTGGCGAACGCTTCCATAATCACCATCGAAATCCCCTCTTCGCTCTGCTTCATGAAGTGGGTGAACTGACCAAAGGTGATGCCGGCGCTTACGCTGATTGACTGGCAGACGATCAGCTTCGGCAGGTTGTCATCCTGTATATCGATAAAGGCTTTCACCGTCAGCGAACTGGCATTGATTTGCGACAGTTCACCAACCAGCGGGATCAGCGCGGTGGGCTTTACTTCTGCCAGCGCCGAGAAGAGGATAACGTTATCCACCAGGTCGATTTTCGCGTCAAACACCCCGTCAAAATTCTGCATATGCGGCAGATGCAAAGCCTGGCAGGCATCGCATTCGAACCAGGTGATATTTTGTTGATCCAGCCAGCGACGCAGCATGTCGATGTCAGGAACGACCAGTGAATCCATCGTTGTATCCTGTGGGGTGAATAAATAAGCGCCTTAGCTTACGGAAAAATGGCTGCAGATGCCACGAAAACCGCGCAAAAGCGCGGTTCAGCCCCCGGTTTTCGGACGATAACCGGGACAGGCGTGCTGCTCAATCCAGCGGATCATCATGGCGGCAATGTCTAAACCGGTGCTGCCTTCGATGCCCTCCAGCCCCGGAGAGGCATTGACCTCCATCACCAGCGGACCCCGGTTGGCGCGCAGAATATCCACGCCCGCCACGGCTAATCCCAGCGTTGTGGCCGCTTTGACCGCGATCTCGCGCTCCTGATCGGTAATGGTGACGGCGCGGGCGCTGCCGCCGCGGTGCAGATTAGAGCGGAAATCGCCCTCTTTCGCTTCCCGCTCAATCGCCGCCACCACTTCGTCACCAATCACCAGGCAGCGGATGTCGCGCCCACGCGCCTCTTTGATGAACTCCTGCACCAGAATATGCGCATTGAGACCGCGAAACGCATCGATCACGCTCTCTGCCGCCTGGCGGGTTTCCGCCAGCACCACGCCGATCCCCTGCGTCCCCTCCACCAGTTTCACCACCAGCGGCGCGCCGCCGACCATGGCGATCACATCCTGCGTGTCATCCGGCGACGAGGCAAAGCCGGTAACCGGCATGTCGATGCCTTCGCGCGCCAGCAGCTGCAGCGAGCGCAGCTTGTCGCGTGCGCGGGTAATAGCCACCGACTCGTTGAGCGGATAGCTGCCGAGCATCTCGAACTGACGCAGCACCGCCGTACCGTAAAAGGTGGTGGCGGTGCCGATGCGCGGGATCACCGCGTCGAAATGGCCGAGCGCCTCACCGCGATAGTGCACCGCCGGCGAGTCGGAGTTGATGTTCATGTAGCAGGAGAGCGGATCGATCATCTGCACCTGATGGCCACGCGCTTCCGCGGCTTCACGCAGGCGTTTACAGGAGTAGAGCGCGCCGTCACGGGTGAGAATGGCCATCTTCATTGCAGCGGTCCCTGTACTTAGCGCGTTGCCCAGCCCTGCTGATGCAGGTAGTCCAGCATAAACGGTCGCGTTTCTTTAATGATCAAACGCTGAATCAGTTCGCTCCAGTTTTCCGAGCGCTGATTGCTGTCGCGCTGCTGATAGTAAGCGGTGATCTGCTGGTCATATTGCGCCAGCACTGCTTTATCCAGCGGCTGGTAGCGGTTTTCGTGCACCAGCATCGCCTGTGGCATGCGCGGCTTGACGTCCGGTGACGCGTCGGGATGGCCGATGCAGAAACCAAACAGCGGCAGAACAAACTTCGGCAGCCCCAGCAGCTCCGTCACCTGCGCGATGCTGTTGCGAATGCCGCCAATAAACACGCCGCCTAAACCGAGCGATTCCGCAGCGACCATGGCGTTCTGCGCCATCAGCGCGGTATCGACACAACCCAGCAGCAGCTGTTCGGCACGGCCCAACTGAGCCTCAGGGCAGATTTGCTGGTGGCGGTTGAAGTCGGCGCAGAATACCCAAAACTCCGCTGCGGCGCTGACCCACGGCTGGCCGCCGGTGAGCTGCACCAGCTGCTCGCGCAGGGCGCGGTCGGTGATACGGACAATGGAGGAACATTGTAAAAAACTGGAGGTCGAGGCCGCCTGCGCCGCAGCGATAATCGCGCTGCGCTGGGCGTCATCAATCCCCTGCTCAGTAAAGGCGCGAATGGAACGGTGGCTGCAAAGCAAATCAATAGTCGGCGTCATAATCCTCTCCGGTTACTTCTTTTTGTCGGTGTGATTGAACAACTGCGGTGCCATCGCCTTTGCGGTGCGCCACATCATCAGCCACGCTGCCGGCAACATCAGCGCAATGCCGAGGAAAAACAGCAGCGTTGCCAGCGGTTTTTTCGCCATGAATGCCGGTGCCGCCAGCCAGTCGTTGACCAGCAGCAGCGCGCCAATCACTGCCAGCACGCCCAGCGCTTCCAGCAGTAGCACGGGTTTGGGCAATGTCGCCAGATTACGCATGGTTCAGGGCTCCTCAGTGTTCATCTGTTTCTGCTGCAGGTGATACCCGAATACTGTAGTACGGCATTGTGACCGGGTATAGACAGCGCGCATTAGAGTAACAGGCAATTTCTGCTTTTCTTAAGCAGGATGGGCGGGCATGATGTGACGCATTATTCACGCTGTGATGTGAGACAAGTCACAAAACAGCAGCGGAAGGAGAGAAGCAATGATTGCAGTGATTTTTGGCCGTTCCAGCTGCCCTTACTGCGTACGAGCAAAAGAGTTAGCCATGAAGTTAACCAGCGAGCGCGACGATTTTAATTATCAGTACGTCGATATCCAGGCGACCGGCATCACTAAAGCCGACCTGGAAGCGCGTGCCGGCAAACCGGTTTCTACCGTGCCGCAGATCTTCCTCGACGACCAGCACATCGGTGGTTACACCGAATTTGCGGCGTGGACCAAAGAAAACCTCGGCATCGAAGCCTGACCTGACGGGCCTGCGGGCCCGTCTTCGCTTCACTCAGCTGGTGCGCATCGCCAGCATAATGCGCAGCAGGCGCACCAGCAGCGCACCGCATCCCGCCCAGAATAGTGCACTCAGGCTCCACGCCGTCACCAGCAGCAGGCTGTGCGTCATCGGCATCACCAGCCACACCCACATCATACCCAGCAGCGTCCCGCCCAGCGCGATCCACAGTGTGCCGATCAGCGGACTGTCCGGCTGCAGCAGCGCCATCACGATGCCCGGCAGCAGAAACAGCAGCAGTTCCGGCTGTCCACGCACCGCCTGCGTCGCGGCGGCGGACCAAAAATGATGTGCAAAAATAAACACCAGCGTATAAAGCATCACGCCCAGAACCGATGCTGGCCAGCGATTATTGCGCTGCAACATACTTCTCCTCAACTTTGACGTTAACAATATTGAAACTTTTAACTGCCCTGATGCGCTTACGTGGAAATAAAAAGAAACAGCTGAAGGCAGAAGGAATGAAAACTGCTGATAGCTGAGGGTGTTAATTATGATTAGAATGGCGCCGCTTTATGTGGGTCACAGATTAAGAACATTCGGTGACCGGGCCGTGCGCTGCCGTCACAAGATAGCGAAAAAATCCCCTCCCATCAACCCGTTACAGGTAAATAAGAAGTTAAACCGTGAACATTAACGTCGCAGAATTGTTAAGCGGAAATGACGTTCTGTTATTATTTGTCGTATTAGCCCTCGGCCTGTGCCTGGGTAAATTACGCCTTGGCTCCGTACAACTCGGTAATTCTATTGGTGTGCTGGTGGTTTCGCTGATTCTGGGTCAGCAACACTTCGCGATAAATACTGACGCCTTAAGTCTGGGCTTTATGCTGTTTATTTTTTGTGTCGGGGTGGAAGCCGGTCCCAACTTTTTCTCCATCTTTTTCCGCGACGGTAAGAACTATTTCTTTCTGGCGATCGTCATGGTGGTCAGCGCCCTGCTGATTGCGCTGACGCTCGGCAAACTGTTTGGCTGGGATATCGGCCTCACCGCTGGCATGCTGGCCGGCTCGATGACCTCAACGCCGGTGCTGGTAGGCGCAGGCGATACGCTGCGGCAAAGCATCAGCGACACGCAGCTGCTGGGGCGCATGCAGGATAACCTCAGCCTGGGTTACGCCCTCACCTATCTGATTGGGCTGGTCAGCCTGATTTTCGGCGCACGCTACCTGCCGCGCCTGCAGCATCAGGATTTGCCGACCTGCGCCCAGCAAATCGCGCGCGAGCGCGGTCTGGATGCGGACAGCCAGCGTAAAGTGTTCCTGCCGGTAATTCGCGCCTACCGCGTTGGTCCGGAGCTGGTTGAGTGGAGCGGCGGCAAAAACCTGCGCGAGCTGGGGATTCACCGTCAGACCGGCTGCTACATTGAGCGCCTGCGGCGTAACGGCATTCTCGCCAGCCCGGACGGTGATGCCGTGCTGCAGCTCGGCGACGAGATTTCCCTGGTGGGCTATCCGGATGCTCATGCGCGTCTCGACGCCAGTTTCCGTAATGGTAAAGAGGTGTTCGATCGCGATCTGCTCGACATGCGCATCGTCACCGAAGAGATCGTGGTGAAAAACCACAACGCGGTGAATAAACGCCTGAGCCATTTAAAACTGACCGATCATGGCTGCTTCCTCAACCGGGTGATCCGCAGCCAGATTGAGATGCCGATCGACGACAGCATTATGCTCAACAAAGGCGATGTGCTGCAGGTGAGCGGCGAAGCGCGCCGGGTGAAAAGCCTGGCCGATCGCATCGGCTTCATTGCTATTCACAGCCAGATGACCGATCTGCTGGCGTTCTGCGCCTTCTTTATCATCGGCCTGATGATCGGCATGATCACTTTCCAGTTCAGCAACTTCAGCTTTGGCCTGGGCAACGCCGCCGGGCTGCTGTTTGCCGGCATCATGCTCGGCTTCCTGCGCGCCAACCACCCGACGTTCGGCTACATCCCGCAGGGCGCACTGACCATGGTGAAAGAGTTTGGCCTGATGGTGTTTATGGCCGGGGTTGGCCTGAGCGCCGGCAGCGGGCTGCAGCACGGTCTCGGCAGTGCGGGCGCGCTGATGCTGCTGAGCGGCCTGCTGGTGAGTCTGTTACCGGTGGTGATTTGCTATCTGTTCGGCGCTTATGTGCTGCGCATGAACCGCGCGCTGCTGTTTGGTGCCATCATGGGCGCGCGCACCTGCGCACCGGCCATGGAGATCATCAGCGATACCGCGCGCAGCAGCATTCCGGCGCTCGGCTATGCCGGCACCTACGCCATTGCCAACGTCTTGCTGACGCTGGCGGGGACGCTGATCGTCATCATCTGGCCGCTTTTGCCTGTTTAAAAATATTTTTACACGCGTCAGAACTAATCGGACGCGATGCAGTCTGAATAAGTGCCACTGCTTTTCTTTGAAATCCCCAAATTGAGGAGCCCGTTAGCCTTCTGCTAGCGGGTTTTTTTATGCCTGCCGCGCGCGCCCTTAAGGTTTCCCTAAGCGTGATTTGCCACCCTGTGACTCTGGTTTCGCTATTTGCAAATATTCATGCAACTTTCATCAAAGTTAAACACTCCAACAACCCGCAGTGAGATTCGGAGCGCGGCTATTTATTCTCTGTCCGCGCGCTTCTACGCTATCAACCTTATTTTGCTGGCAATTCTGGCGCTGGCGTTTCTGTGGTGGTCGCGCCACGAAAGCCTCGACATCGCCATCAGCCAGCGCTGGTTTGATCCGCTCACCCGGCGTTTTCCGTGGCAACACAACCGCTGGCTGGATCTGATTAACCATCGGCTGATGAAGGATGTGATTATCGCTGGCGCGGTGCTGCTGTTACTGCGCGGCCTGCAACAGCGTGACGCCCGGCGCGTGCTGGTGGCCCTGCTGTTTGGCATGGGGCCGCTGGTGGTGGGCATGCTGAAGGCGCACAGCGCGCACTCCTGTCCGTGGGATCTGGCGCTGTTCGGTGGCAATGCCGCGAGCTTTCCGCTGCTGGCGGCGGTGCCGGCCAACAGTGGCCCGGGCCAGTGCTTTCCGGGCGGCCATGCTTCCAGCGGCTTTGCGCTGATGGCGCTGTTTTTTTTGTGGTGGCCGGAGCGTCCACGCCGCGCGCTGCTGGCGCTGGCAGTGGGTATCGCCTGTGGCCTGCTGATGGGCTATGGCCAGGTGATGCGCGGGGCGCACTTTTTCTCCCACAATTTGTGGGCGGGCTGGTGGGTGTGGCTCAGCCAGCTGCTGATTTTTGCCGCAATTTCTTTTTGGGTAAACAAGACGAGGACGAGGAAACGTGATGGAAGCGCTTAACCACACGCTCTTTTTATGGATTAACGCCACGCCGGATTCACCCGCGTGGCTGCTCAGCCTGGCGACCTTTATCGCCAAAGATGTGATTGCTATTGTACCGTTGCTGATTGTCGCCCTGTGGCTGTGGGGACCGCGCGATCAGCTGCAGTCGCAGCGCGCGCTGGTGCTGAAAACCGGCATGGCGCTGATTTATGCGCTGAGCATCTCCTGGTGCGTGGGCCAGCTGTTGCCACACCCGCGCCCGTTCGCCATTGGCTTCGGTCATCAGTTCCTGTCACACGCTGCTGATGACTCCTATCCCAGCGATCACGGCACCACAATTTTTACCTTCGCGCTGGCGTTTATTTTCTGGCACCGTCTGTGGTCCGGGGTGGTTTTGCTGGCGATTGGCAGCGCTATTGCCTGGTCACGCGTGTATCTCGGCGTGCACTGGCCGCTGGATATGCTGGGCGGTTTTCTGGTGGGGTTGCTTGGCTGTCTGGCTTCGCATCTGGCGTGGCAGCTGTACGGTCAGCGCATGCTGGCGCTGACGCATCAACTCTACCGCGCCCTGTTCGCGATGCCGATTAAAAAAGGCTGGGTGCGCGGATAAACTCAGCCGGCAGGCGGGTTAGCCACGGGCTGACCCGCCGTCCTGAGATTAACTGAACCACTTACCGAACCAGCCGTTGAATTTCATCATAATGAAATCCCAGATACGGCCAATAAAGCCGGCTTCCGGAACATCCTCCATCGCCACCAGCGGACGCTGCTCAATAGTTTTGCCATCCAGCTGGAAATCGATAGTGCCCACCACCTGATTCTTTTTCAGCGGCGCTTCCAGCTGCGGTGCGTTGAGGGTAAAGCTGGCTTTGAGATTTTTCATCTGCCCTTTCGGGATAGTGATCGCCGCATCCTTTGCCACGCCGAGGTTGACCTGGCTGTTTTCGCCAAACCACACGCGCTGCTGGGCAAACGGTTTATCCGCTTTAATCGGCGTAACGGTTTCATAGAAACGGAAGCCCCACGTCAGCAGCTTCTCACTCTCGCGGAAGCGAATGGCATCGGTCTGCGCGCCCAGTACCACCGAAATCAGGCGCATATCGCCGTCCACCGCTGAAGCAACCAGATTATTGCCCGCCCCCGAGGTATGCCCGGTTTTGATGCCGTCAACCTTAAGGTTGCTGCTCCACAGCAGGCGGTTGCGGTTCATCTGTTTGATATTATTGAAGGTAAATTCTTTTTCGCTGTTCAGCGCATACTCTTCCGGCACATCACCAATCAGGCGCTGGCCGATGATCGCCATGTCGCGTGCGGTGCTGTACTGGCCTTCGGCGTCCAGACCGTGCACCGTCATGAAGTGGGTGTTTTGCAGGCCAAAGGCTTTAACGTAATTGTTCATCAGGCCAATAAAGGCATCCTGACTGCCGGCGACATAGTCCGCCAGCGCGATACAGGCATCATTCCCCGACTGGATCACCACGCCCTTATTCAGTTCCGAGACCGGGATGCGGTCGCCCGGCTTGAGGAACATCAGCGACGACCCGCGCAGTTTCGGATTGCCGGTGGCCCAGGCATCCTGGCCGATGGTCACCATGTCGTTACTGGTGATTTTGCCGGATTTCAGCGCCTGGCCGACCACGTAGCTGGTCATCATTTTGGTCAGACTGGCGGGATCAAGACGCTGGTCGGCATTGGACTCTGCCAGCACTTTACCGCTGCTGTAGTCCATCAGAATCCAGGCTTTTGCCTCAATCTGCGGTGCCGCCGGTGCCTGCTCGGCCTGAGTGGTGACAGGGACGAAAAGCAACAATAATGAAGTGGCCGCCAGTGGCCGCCAGACTGAAGTCAGGGATGTTTTTCTCATGAGCGTGACCCAATTGTCCTTGTAAAATCACGGATTTGTGCAGGTAAGACATGTCTTACCAAACGCTAACGGTTCACGCCGGTGAAAAAAACCGCCAAACCGTAAAGTTTTTTAGAGTTTGTTAGAGTAACCCTGGCATTAAGGCCGCTGCGCTGCCAGTGCGCGGGCGTCAGGGCAGAGGAAAAATTGCGAGAAATTCCGAATTTTCGCAGAACAGTTAAGCCAGTCACAAAATTCCGCTAACCTGATGCCAGTCAGCCCGAGGAGAATCATGATGGACTTAGCCGTTTTCGATCTGGATGAAACCCTGATTTGTGAAGACAGCACCAGCCTCTGGCTGCGCTGGCTGGTTTCGCAGGGGTTTGCACCGGAAGAGATCATTCGTCAGGAGCAGGCGCTGATGGCGCAATACCACGCCGGCAGCCTGTCGATTGAAGAGTACATGCGCACTACGCTCTCACCGCTCACCGGCATGGCGACGCTCACCGTCGCAGGCTGGGTGCGGCGCTTTATTCATCGCGATATCCTGCCGCGCGTCTTTCCCGCCGCGCGCGAACGCATTCAGTGGCATCAGCAGCGTGGCGACACGGTAATGATTATTACCGCCAGCGGCGATCACCTCGCCGTGCCGATTGCGGAACGGCTGGGCGTACACGGCGCGCTGGCGATTGGCGTGGAAGTGGTCGATGAACGCTACAGCGGTGAAATTTACGGCACCGCCACTTACCGTGAAGGCAAAGTTTCACGACTCAGCGACTGGCGAGCGCTGCAGCAGGATCGACGCTTTGAGCGCACCTGGGCGTACAGCGATTCGATGAACGATCTGCCGCTGCTGTCGCATGCCGATCATGCATGGGTGATTAACCCGGACGCGCTGCTGCAGCAGGAAGCGCAGCAGCGCGGCTGGCAGGTGTGTAACTGGGTGCGCTGATTAACCGCGCGCGGCGCTGGCGGCATCCGCCAGCCCGACTTTCAGCAGCTTGCCATTGGCCTCATCGGTCAGCACATACAGATAACCATCCGGCCCCTGACGAACATCGCGGATGCGTTCGCCACGGTCGCTCAGCAGCCGCTGCGCCTCTTCGACCTTCTCGCCGTTAACGCGCAGACGGATCAGACTTTTATCTTTCAGCGCACCGATAAACAGCGAGTTTTTCCACTGGGGAAAGCGCGCACTATTGTAAAACGCCATGCCGCTGATAGCCGGCGATTGCTGCCAGTAAAACAGCGGCTGCTCAGTGCCGGCGACGGCGCTGCCCTGCGCTTCCGGAACTTTCTGCCCGCTGTAATCAATGCCGTATGTCGCCAGCGGCCAGCCATAATTTTTGCCCTTCGCCGCCAGGTTCACCTCATCGCCGCCGCGCGGGCCGTGTTCACTCTCCCACATCTGCTGCGTCCATGGATTGAGCGCCAGCCCCTGCGGGTTGCGTACGCCGTAAGACCAGATCTCCGCGCGTGCGCCCTGACGATGGTTAAACGGATTATCCGCCGGCACCTTGCCGTCCTGCGTCAGACGGACAATCTTGCCCGACAGTTTGTCCAGTTGCTGCGCGCTGCGGCTGGCAAAGTTATCGCCGAACGCGATGTACAGATAGCCCTGGCGATCAAACGCCAGCCGCGTGCCGATGTTGGCACCGCCGGACAGTTTCGGCGTTTGCTCCAGCACCACCTTAAAATCCTGCAGTTGACGGAGATCTGCGCTGAGCGTGCCGTAACCCACCACGCCGCCCGCGCGGCCGGTGTCATCGGCGGTGGTATAACTGAGCCACACCCGACGGCTTTGCGCGAAGTCCGGCGCCAGCACCACATCCAGCAGACCGCCCTGGCGGTTGGCCCACACGTTGGGTACGCCGCTAATCGGCTGCGATAGCCCCCGGCCCGGCTGCCAGCTGCGCAGCTGTCCGGAACGTTCGGTAATCAGCAGGGTTTGCTGGTCGGGCAGAAACGCCACCGACCATGGATGATCGAGCTTGTCCTGTAACACCTGCACCTGGACATCAGCCGCCAGCGCGGTAAAGGAACCGCTGAGCGCGCCAGCCAGCAGCGCAACACGCCATAAACGCATGGGATTCTCCTTTTCACAGTCTGCCGTTAAGGGTAGTCAGCCAGTAAGAAAGGATGTGCAGGATTTACAAAACATTAAGCCCGGCGCAGTGGCCGGGCTTGTAGCAGGCAGGATTATTCGAAGCAGGTTTCCGGGTTTTCCGACAGTGAAATGAAGGATTCACCGCCTTTGGTCAGCGCAATAATGCCGCCGCTTTCAATATCATAAACCCAGCCATGCAGGCGCAGCTTGCCTTTGCGCAGCGCGACCGAAACGGAAGGATGCGTTTTGATATTGTTGAGCTGGGCAATCACGTTCTCTTTCACCATTTCGTTGAGGCGTTTCTCAACCGATTCGTAGTTGCGCTCTTCCACCACCGCTTTTGCCGCATTGGCGTAGTGCAGCCAGTGATCAACCGCTGGCATGCTCTCGAGATCGGCGTTGGACGCAATCGCGTTCATCGCACCGCAGTTGGAGTGACCACAAATGATAATTTCGGTTACGCCCAGCGCGACCACCGCGTACTCGATGGTTGCTGACACGCCACCCGGCTCCGGACCAAACGGCGGGACGATATTACCGGCGTTACGGATCACAAACAGCTGGCCCGGCTCCGACTGTGTCACCAGCTCTGGTACCAGACGGCTATCCGAACAGGAGATGAATAAAGCTTTAGGATTCTGGTTGGACGCCAGACTCTTGAAAAGATCCTTCCTTTCAGGAAACACATTCTGTTGAAAATTCAGAAAACCTTTGACGATCTCTTGCATTTGTCTGCTCTCACATTATCCACTTCAGCCCCGGCAGAGAGAAACTCACCGCTGGCGCACGTTAAATTCTGTAATGTCGATAATAACTTACAATTACCAACCCGATATTTAAGCAAAATCGACCCGCCTGCACAACCCGGATGTCCGCCATGCTCACTAAGCGTACACCAAACAAAACGTTGCGCCAGGTGACCGCCCTGCCCTGACATATAAGATTATTAGATTGACAATATTAGATTTTATCTTTATTTTCTAATTATCCCTTGCAGGGATGGCAGGTGAAAAGAGGTGCATTGTAGTTGAAGTATCCTGGTCTAAACGTGCCCTGAAACACCTGATGAAGATCGACAAACGCTATCAAAAAAGCATCTTTGAAAAGACATCCCAGCTGATCGCCTTTCCGGCCGTCGCACTGAACATCAGGAAGCTGCAGCAGAGTGATAATCGTTACCGTCTGCGGGTGGGCGATTATCGGGTTATCTTTGCGTTGATAGAGGGAGAGCCTGTCGTTCTTGAGATTGTAGAAGTTGCACGCAGAACCTCTCATACTTACTGATACTCTGCGGGGGAAACCCCGCAGCTATGCACCTGATGACATTGGCCGCGACCTGACGCTACCCGGATAACGTATGTCAAAACAGTATATTTATGATGAAGCGGGCGAACCGCAATTCGTGGTTCTGCCTGTCGCGGAGTATGAAAAGCTGCTTTCAGATGCGGAAAGCAACTGGACAACCCTCGCGATTGAAGCGGATGAACATGATGATGAAACCGTGCCGCATGACGTGGTTGGCATTATGCTCAGCCAGGATATCAGTCTGCAGGCGGCCTGGCGTGTTTACCGTAACCTCTCGCAGCAGTATGTTGCCGAACAATTAGGGACCACGCAAAGTGCAATTTCCCAACTGGAACGCAAAGAGAGTAAACCACAGAAAAAAACGCGCGAGCGCTTAGCCCGACTCTACAGCTGCCGTCCGGAACAATTATTGCTGTAATTCCCCCGGCCACCGTTTGCGTGGCCTTTTTCTCTGATTTCGACAGCGCTTCCCTATACATTTTCCCCGTCAACCTCTGTACAATCGCGCTCCTGTCCACCTTAATTATGATGAATTTTTATCCTTATGAGCCATGTCAAAAATCCGCCGCGTGTAGGCTTCGTCTCTCTCGGCTGCCCAAAAAACCTCGTCGACTCTGAACGCATCCTGACGGAGCTGCGGACAGAAGGCTACGACGTGGTGCCACGCTACGATGATGCGGAGATCGTCATCGTTAACACCTGTGGATTTATTGACAGTGCCGTACAGGAATCACTGGAAGCGATTGGTGAAGCGCTGAACGAGAACGGCAAAGTGATCGTCACCGGCTGCCTCGGCGCCAAAGTGGATCAGATTCGCGAAGTGCATCCGAAAGTACTGGAGATCACCGGCCCGCACAGCTACGAGCAGGTGCTGTCGCACGTGCACAATTACGTGCCAAAACCCGAGCACAACCCGTTCCTCAGTCTGGTGCCGGAACAGGGCGTGAAGCTGACGCCGCGCCACTACGCTTACCTGAAAATTTCCGAAGGCTGTAACCATCGCTGCACTTTCTGCATCATTCCGTCAATGCGTGGCGATCTGGACAGCCGTCCGATTGGCGCGGTACTTGATGAAGCTAAACGTCTGGTGGAAGCCGGCGTAAAAGAGCTGCTGGTGATCTCGCAGGACACCTCCGCGTACGGCGTCGATGTTAAACACCGCACCGGTTTCTGGAACGGTTCGCCGGTGAAAACCAGCATGGTCAGCCTGTGTGAGCAGCTGGCAAAACTCGGCGTCTGGGTGCGTCTGCACTACGTTTATCCGTATCCGCACGTGGATGATGTGATCCCGCTGATGGCCGAAGGCAAAATCCTGCCTTACCTCGATATTCCACTGCAGCACGCCAGTCCGCGTATCCTGAAGCTGATGAAGCGTCCGGGCGCGGTTGAGCGCACGCTGGAGCGCATCAAACGCTGGCGTGAAATCTGTCCGGAGCTGACGCTGCGTTCCACCTTCATCGTGGGTTTCCCGGGCGAAACCGAAGAAGATTTCCAGATGCTGCTCGACTTCCTGCGTGAAGCGCGCCTCGATCGCGTTGGCTGCTTCCAGTACAGCCCGGTTGAAGGCGCCACGGCTAACCAGCTGCCGGATCAGGTTCCGGACGACGTCAAGCAGGCGCGTTTTGACCGCTTCATGCAGTTGCAGCAGCAGATCTCCGCAGAGCGTCTGCAGGAGAAAATCGGTCGCGAGATTCTGGTGATCATCGATGAAGTGGATGAAGAAGGCGCGGTCGGCCGCAGCATGGCCGACGCCCCGGAAATCGACGGTGCGGTGTACCTGAATGGCGATCGCCAGGTGAAAGTCGGCGAGGTGGTGCGGGTCAAAGTCGAACACGCCGACGAATACGACCTGTGGGGCACGCGCGTTTAACCGTACTTTTGCTGGTGCGCTTTTTTGCGCGCCAGATAATCGTTATCGGCGCGCAGCCGGTCCCAGCACGCTTTGAACACGGCCGCCGCAGCGGCCTTTTCTTTTTCTACCGTACGCGGCAGCTCTTTGCCGTCGGCACCGTATTTCCGTCCGCCCTGATGATTGCTGTAGCGGCGCGCGCGGGTGTAACCCATCTGAATAAATTTGCGCGCCATATCCATACCGACAAAATCGTCCTGCGCGCGATACGCCTCGAACAGCTGCATGATTTTTTCTGATGACTGCTGCGCCAGCTCGACGGTGCGAAAGCGCCAGTGCGGCAGAATTTCGCTCTTATAAGGTTCCACCATCAGCACCCCCTGCTCGCCGCGCCCGACCTGATACAGCTCCGGATGCTGACGGAAGTCGAGCTGTTTAAAATCCTGCTGGTAATTGAAGGGTTTCATCCCCTGGCCTCCTGTCCGTAACCATTACTGCGGTGAATTATTTCACTGCCGCACTTTAGTGATGCTTTTTTCCACCGATAACATAACTACCGGCTCATTTGCTAAGAGATGCTCACATGTTCAACAAGATGAAAATTGTGACCGCCATTGTGGTTATTCTGGTGGTATTCACAGCCATGCAGGCCATATCCGGCTCGCTCTTTTTCTCCTCGCTGCGCGCGGGACAACATAATTTCACCGCCAGCAATCAGTTGTCTCATCAGCAGCGCGAGCTGGGCGACGGCTGGCAAACGCTGGTGAAAACCCGCGTCACCATCAACCGCGTGGCGATCCGTATTCTGAAAAATCAGACCGACGAGCAGTCGCTGGCGGCGATCAACAAGCTGCTGCTGGCAGCCGGTGCCTCGCTGGAAGCGGCGCAGCAGCACTTCAATCAGTATAGAAGCTATCCGCGCATCGACGGCCAGAGTGCGTCGACCGCCGATCTGATCGACAATAAATTCAAAGCGTTTGCCGCGCTGCTGCAGCAGTCCGCCGTGTTTCTGAAAGCCAATAACTACGCGGCCTACGGCAACCTCGATGCGCAGCAGGCGCAGGATGAACTGGAACAGGCTTATCAGCAGTGGCGCGATGAAAACATGCAGCTGATCAATCAGCGCAGCCTGCAAAATGACAGCAACTATCAGCAGGTGCTGATCATGATTGCCGTCATCGCGCTGGTGGTGGTGCTGATGGTGGCGGCTGTATGGACGCTGGTACGCCGCGTGCTGCTGGCACCGATGCAGCAGGTGCAGCAGCAGATCGAGCGCTTTGCCGAAGGCGATTTGTCAGCCAGCCTGCAGGTGGCAGGCCGCAGTGAAATGGCGGCCATTGCCGCCAGCCTGAATCACATGCAGCAGGCGCTGCTCGGTACCATCAACAACGTGCGCGACAGCGCGGATGCCATTTTTGGCAGCGCCAGCGCCATCGCCAACGGTAATAACGATCTCTCGGCGCGGACCGAACAGCAGGCTGCCTCACTGGAAGAGACCGCCGCCAGCATGGAACAGCTGACCGCGACCGTGAAGCAGAATGCTGACAACGCGCGTCAGGCCACGCAGCTGGCGAAAACCGCGTCGGACACCGCCGATAAAGGCGGTAACGTGGTGGAAGGCGTGGTGAAAACCATGCGCGACATTGCGGACAGCTCGAAGAAAATCGCCGACATTACCAGCGTCATCGACGGTATCGCTTTCCAGACCAACATTCTGGCGCTTAACGCCGCGGTAGAAGCGGCGCGTGCCGGTGAGCAGGGGCGCGGCTTTGCGGTGGTGGCAGGCGAAGTGCGCAATCTGGCCCAGCGCAGCGCGCAGGCGGCGAAAGAGATCAAATTGCTGATTGAAAACTCCGTGCAGCGCGTGGACCTCGGTTCGCAGCAGGTCAGCAGCGCTGGCGATACCATGCAGGAGATTGTCAGCGCGGTGACGCGCGTCACCGACATTATGGGTGAGATTGCCTCGGCTTCCGATGAGCAGAGCCGCGGTATTGACCAGATTGGCCAGGCGGTGAATGAGATGGATCGCGTGACGCAGCAGAACGCCACGCTGGTGCAGGAATCGGCCAGCGCCTCGGCGTCGCTGGAGCAGCAGGCCAGCCGATTGTCATCGGCGGTGGCACGGTTCAACACCGGCGCGCGCCCGCACGCTGCGGTAACCGAGCGGGTGGTGAAACCGGTGCTGCCCGCCCCGACCCGCGCTCTGCCCGCGGCGGTGAGCCACGGTAACGATAACTGGGAAACGTTTTGATGCGCGGAGGCGTAAAAGGATACCGGTGCGCATGAATGCGCACCCTACAACAAGTAATGCCGCTGGACATTAATGTGCGAGCGGTAAAAAACGCGCAATGCCCTCATATCTCAATGTGCAGCCGACAATATATTACGCAATGACCTTGTAGGGTCGCCATTTATGGTGACCCAAATACTGCACGGACAAATATTTCCCCTGAATGGCGGCACTGTGGCTCCGGTTCACGCCTGCCAGCTCGAAAATCAGCTCTTCAATTTGGGGTCCAGCGCGTCGCGCAGGCCGTCGCCCAGCAGATTGAACGCCAGCACGGTGAGAAAAATCGCCAGGCTGGGGAAGATCGCCACGTGCGGCGCAATCACCATATCGGCGCGCGCTTCGTTGAGCATCGCGCCCCACTCCGGCGTCGGCGGCTGCGCGCCCAGGCCGAGAAAGGACAGGCTGGCGGCGGTGATGATCGAGGTACCGATACGCATGGTGAAATAGACCACAATCGACGACACCGTACCGGGCAAAATGTGACGCATGATAATGGTCCAGTCGGAGGCACCAATACTGCGCGCCGACTCGATATAAGTCTGATGTTTCAGCACCAGCGTGTTGCCACGCACCAGACGGGCAAATGCCGGAATACTGAAAATCGCCACTGCCACAATCACGTTGCTCATGCCGCTGCCCATGATCGCCACCACCGCGATCGCCAGCAGGATGCCGGGAAACGCAAACAACACATCGCAGATGCGCATGGTGATGCGATCCCACCAGCCTTCGTAATAGCCCGCCAGCAGCCCCAGTACGGTGCCGATCACCGTGCCAATCGCCACCGAGAAGAAGCCAGCGATCAGCGAAATGCGCGTGCCGACCAGCACCCGACTGAAGATATCGCGCCCAAGGGAATCGACGCCAAACAGATGCATCCACGACGGCCCTTCGTTGAGCCGGTCGTAGTCAAAATAGTTTTCGGCATCAAACGGGGCGATCCACGGGGCGATAAACGCAACCACAATCAGCAGCAACACAAACGCGCCCGCCAGCAGCGCCACATGCTGACGGCGAAAGCGCCGCCAGAATTCACGCCACGGCGTGCGAACCCGGTTTTCCGTCATCAGCGGCAGGGATTTCAGTGCCGCATCGCGTCGCCAGTTCTTCAATTGCGACTCCTTACCTGTAGCGAATAGCCGGGTTGATCGCCGCGTAAAGCATATCGACGATCAGGTTAATCAGAATGAACTCCAGCGAAAACAGCAACACCTCGGCCTGAATCACCGGGTAATCGCGCATCTCCACCGAATCCACCAGCAGACGGCCCAGTCCGGGCCAGTTAAACACCACTTCCACCACAATCGAGCCGCCGAGCAGAAAGCCGAACTGCAGCCCCATCATGGTGACCACCGGAATCATGGCATTGCGCAGCCCGTGTTTGACCACCACCAGCGATTCGCGCACCCCTTTGGCACGCGCGGTGCGCATATAATCTTCCTGCATCACCTCAACGAACGAAGCGCGGGTAAAGCGCGCCATCACCGCGGCCACGGCGGCACCGAGCGTAATTGACGGCAGAATGTAGTGCTGCCAGCTGTCGGCGCCCACCGTCGGCAGCCAGCCGAGCTCGACCGAAAAGACCTGCATCAGCAGCATACCCAGCGCAAATGCCGGGAAGGAGATGCCGGAAACCGCCAGCGTCATGCCGATGCGGTCCGGCCAGCGATTGCGCCATACCGCCGAAACGATGCCGATCGCCATGCCAAACACCACCGCCCACACCATGCTGCTCAGCGTCAGCCACAGAGTAGGAAAAAAGCGCGCGGCAATTTCGGCAGAGACCGGCCGCTTTGACACCATCGACTGACCAAAATCACCCTGCAAGGCATTGAGGATAAAGTGCCAGAACTGCTGAATCAGCGGCTGATCGAGTCCCAGCTCCTGACGCACCAGCGCCACCACTGAGGCATCCGCTTCCGGTCCGGCAATCAGGCGCGCCGGATCGCCCGGCAGCAGATGCACGAACAGGAACACCAGCACTGCGACAATCAGCAGCGTGGGAATCAGCCCGAGCAGGCGTTTAAGAAAATAGTTGAGCATGCGAAATCCCGCGCAGCATCGGCCAGCCCCGTAAGGCTGGCCGCGTCTGTTACTTCAGATCCGCCTCATCAAAATTGAATGAGGTATCGGGCATGACGTAAAAACCGGTCAGGTTTTTATTGTTCGCAGACAGCAGCTGCTCCACCACCAGCGGAATCCACGGGTGATCGTTCCAGATGCGGTCCTGCGCGTCTTTATACAGTCTGGCTTTCTGGTCGCGATCGGTGGTCTTCAGCGCATCCGCCAGGTCTTTATCCACCTGCGGGTTGCTGTAGAACGCGGTGTTGAAGATCGCCGGTGGCCACGAGCTGGTGGCGAACAGCGGCGTCAGCGCCCAGTCGGCTTCGCCGGTGGAGGCTGACCAGCCGGTGTAGAACATGCGCACCCCGCTCTCTTTCTGCCCTTTACTCTCCACTTCCGCCGCGCGCTGGCCGGCATCCATCGCCGTGACTTTCACCTTCACACCCACCTGCGCCAGCTGCTGCTGGGTAAACTGCAGCACTTTCTGCGCGGTGCTGTGGTTATGCGATGACCACAGCGTGGTTTCGAAACCGTTCGGGTAGCCCGCTTCCTTCAGCAACTCGCGCGCTTTGGCCGGATCGTATTTGATGGCCGGATAGCTCTGGGCAAAATCAATGCGCGGCGGCACGATGCCAGTGGCTGGCGTGGCGTAACCGGCAAAGGCCACTTTGGCCAGCGCCTGGCGATTGATGGCGTACTCCAGCGCTTCACGCACTTTCGGGTTATCGAACGGCTTTTGCGTCACGTTGAGGCTGATGTAACGCTGCATGATCGATGGTGTGGTCACCACATCCAGCTTGCTATTGCCCTGCAACAGTTTGGCCTGCTCTAACGGCACCGGGAAGGCAAAGCTGGCCTCACCGGTTTGCAGCATGGCCGCGCGGGTGTTGTTATCCACCACCGGACGCCAGGTAATGCTGTCGAGTTTCGGATAGCCTGGTTTCCAGTAGCCCGACCACTTTTTCACTTTGACAAAGTCGGTCTGGTTCCTGGTGTCAAAGGTATAAGGTCCGGTGCCTACCGGATGGAAACCGATGTCCTTGCCATATTTTTTCAGCGCGGTTGGTGAGATCATCACCGCAGCCGGGTGCGCCAGATTGTTGATAAACGCTGAGAACGGCTGCTTCAGGGTAATTTTCACCGTGGACGGATCGACCACTTCGGTAGTGGCGATATATTTAAACAGGTTATAACGCTTGAGATGGTTGTCCGGATTGCTGGCGCGGTCGAGGTTGACCTTCACCGCTTCGGCATTGAAATCCGTGCCATCCTGGAATTTCACGCCCGGACGCAGTTTGATGGTGTAAGTCAGCCCATCGCTGCTGGCCTGATAGCTTTCAGCCAGTACGTTGACCAGCTTCATGTCTTTATCGAAGCCGAACAGGCCCTGATAGAAAGACTTGGCCACCGCCTGCGACAGCGTGTCGTTGGCGTCGTACGGATCCAGCGTGGTGAAGGTCGACGCCACGGCAATCACCGCATCTTTGGCCGCCCAGGCGGGCAGCGCCAGCGCCGAACTCAACAACCCGGCAGTGATAACCCCTTTTCGCATGATATGGTGCATCGTTATCGTTCTCCTGTAGTCCCTGTCTTGCGCGCCCTGCACAGAGGGCGCGGTTGGTTGCTGCTCAGGCGCCGCTAATGGCATGGCGGGCGACAAAATGGCCCGGCGCCACTTCCAGTAACGGTGCCACTTCCGGCTCATCACCCAGCGGGCGAATCGGGCTGGGGATCTCATCGACCATCAGCGCCCGCTCGCGGTGCCGATGCGCCGGATCGGCCACCGGCACCGCGGCCATCAGTTTTTTGGTATAAGGATGGCGCGGCTGTTCGAATACCGCCTGACGCGGCCCCATCTCCACAATCTGTCCGAGATACATCACCGCAACACGATGGCTGATGCGTTCCACCACGGCCATGTCGTGGGAAATAAACAGGAAGGCGATGCCAAATTCACGCTGTAAATCCAGCATCAGATTGATGATCTGCGCCTGAATCGACACATCCAGTGCGGAGACGGATTCGTCGGCGATCACCACTTTAGGATTGAGCGCCAGCGCGCGTGCGATGCAGATACGCTGGCGCTGACCGCCAGAAAACTCGTGCGGGTAGCGCTGCGCGTGTTCGGGTAGCAGACCGACGCGTTCCAGCAGCCAGGCGACGCGTTTCTCTGCCTGCGCGCGTCCCATGCTGCGATGCACCAGCAGCGGCTCCATAATTGAAAAGCCGACGGTAAGGCGCGGATCGAGCGACGCATACGGATCCTGAAAGATAAACTGAATGTCGCGGCGCAGCGTGGCCAGCGCCCTGCCCTGCAGCGCATCAATGCGCTGGCCGTCAAAGGTGATGCTACCGCCCTGGCTGGCGACCAGCCGCAGCAGCGAGCGTCCGGTGGTGGATTTACCGCAGCCGGACTCGCCCACCAGCGCGAGGGTTTCGCCTGCATAAAGATCGAAACTGACTTTTTCCACCGCGTGGACGCGACGCTTCACCCGATTGAGCAGCCCGCCGCGAATATCAAAGCGCGTAACCAGATCGCGCACCTGTAAAATCGGCGGACGATCGTGACGCACGGTATCCTGCGGCGTGCTGGCTTCTTCGCGGCCGTTGGTATGCAGCAGCGGAAACTTCGCCGGCAGCGGCTGGCCGCTCATCGCCCCGAGCTTTGGCACGGCCGCCAGCAGCGCGCGGGTATACGGCTGCTGCGGCGCGTCGAAAAGCTGCTGCACTGGCGCGCGTTCAACCACATCGCCGCGATACATCACCTGCACGCGATCGGCCATCTCCGCCACCACGCCCATATCATGCGTAATAAAGATGACGCCCATCTGCATCTCTTTTTGCAGCACGCGAATCAGCTGCAGAATCTGCGCCTGGATGGTGACGTCCAGTGCGGTGGTCGGCTCATCGGCAATCAGCAGCGCTGGCTTGCACGACAGCGCCATGGCGATCATCACGCGCTGGCGCATACCGCCGGAGAGCTGATGCGGATAGCGCGACAGCACATTGTGCGCTTCCGGAATGCGCACCAGATCCAGCATGCGTCGCGCTTCGGCCTGCGCCTGCTGGTGACTTTTCCCCTGATGCAAACGAATAGATTCGGCGATCTGTTCACCGACGGTGAACACCGGGTTGAGCGACGTCATTGGCTCCTGAAAGATCATCGCCATGTCCGCACCGCGCACCCGGCGCATCTGGCTGGCGGACGCCCGCATCACATCCAGCACCTCGCCGTTGCGCCGTCGCAGCAGGATTTCACCGCTGACCGCGCCGCCGGCCTGTGCAATCAGACTCATCAGCGCCAGCGACGTCACCGATTTGCCCGAGCCCGATTCGCCCACCAGCGCCAGCGTTTCTCCGCGGTGCAGATCGAGTGAAAGCTGCCGCACGGCGTCCGTCACGCGCCCTTCATGCTCAAAGCGCACACAGAGGTCGCGTACCGCCAGCACCTGCTGCGGCGCAAACTGCTGCTGTAGATCCGTCATGCCTGCTCCTTAGCTGTCGCGGTAAATCGCCACCTCAACTTCGCCGCCCACATATGCGAATCCGCGATACATGCCTTCGCTGTTAAATGGCAGCGCCACGTTGCCGTGGGCATCAACGGCAATCAGCCCGCCGCTGCCCTCCAGCTCCTGCACTTTGTCATGAATCACGCTGGCGGTGGCCTGTTGCAGCGAACGGCCGCCATATTCCATCTGCGCTGAGACATCGTAAGCCGCCAGCGTACGAATAAACACTTCGCCGGTACCGGTACAGGAGACCGCCACGGTGGCGTTGTTGGCATAGCAGCCGGCGCCCGCCAGCGGTGAATCGCCGACGCGGCCCGCCTGCTTGTTGGTCATGCCGCCGGTGGAGGTGGCGGCCGCCAGATTACCCTGCAAATCGAGCGCCACCGCACCCACTGTGCCAAATTTGCGATCCGGGTCCAGCGGATCGCACCCCTGCGCCGCGCCATCATGATCCAGCAGCATTTGTTCGCTGCCCAGCGCGCGCTGCAGCTGCTCCCAGCGTTCTGGCGTCGAGAAAAAATCGGGCTCGACCGGCGTCAGCCCCTGTTGCGCGGCAAAGGCTTCCGCCCCGCTGCCAATAAAGAGCACGTGCGGACTGGCTTCCAGCACTTTACGCGCGGCAAGAATCGGATTGCGGATACGGCTGACGCCAGCGACGGCGCCGATATCCAGCGTACGGCCATCCATCAGGCTGGCATCCAGTTCATGGGTGCCCTGATGGGTGAACACGGCCCCTCTGCCGGCATTGAACAGCGGGCACTCTTCCAGCAGCCGCACCGCTTCGGTCACGGCATCCAGCGCGCTACCGCCGCTGGCCAGAATCTGCTGGCCGGCGCTGACAATCGCGGCCAGCTGCTGACGATAGTGCTGCTCTTTTTCGGCGCTCATTGCCGCACGCGTAATCGCGCCGGCGCCGCCGTGAATTGCGATAACTGCTTTAGCCATAACCGTTACCCTGTCAAGGAATCAGAGCCAAAAACACTGATTTAGAATGGTTTTCATCTTTTTTTGGCAATTTTCGACTATAGAAAGCCCCTCCCTGCTTGTAAAGCAGAAAGTGTATCAGCGGTCATAACCTTTTAATGTGGATTATGCTTTTTTGTGAATTAAGGGAGAGAACGCACCAGCTTTAATATTATGGCTGGCGCGCTTACGTCTGGCACCGGCAAGGCAGTGAATAACCTATTTCCCCTTACTTTCTGTGTGTCTTCAGTGCCGGTTAAAAATCGTGCTGACTAAAGCTGGCTGCGTCTTTGTCGGCACTCACAGTCTCGACACGCTTCAGGCCAGCCTGCGCCAGGTATGGACTGGCAGACAGGTCGCTACCGACACGTTTAATTCGGCCGTGGCACTCGCAGAATCGCTCGGCGCTGACCGTCAGGCCGCCATGAATGTCGGCCTGACGGTAGATATCGCCATTCCGATGGCATTTGCCTTTGCGGCCGGAGCAGAGCGCGTCATCGCGGTGCGTGCCGGGCGGGTCAAAATCGCCGAGCATGAGTCGCTCTCAGGGCGAGCACCCGGTGGGCACACGATTGAGCGACATATCGGCAAAACGCCGGATGAGCTGCGTGAGAGGCTTCGTAACCGGCCTCGTCTCGATGAAGCCAGTAGCTTTAAGTCTCTGAGCGAGGCGGAAGCACTGATCAGTAAGGTGCTGGCAGATAATAAGCATCAAATTCAGATGTGGGTGAAAAATATCCCTCCAGGCTTGCAAGCCCGTATGCGCCTGAGTCGGCGTTTTCACATCCGGTTGGTATAGTCGTGAGTAAAGGGCGTGAAGAGGTTGAGACCTGCTACGCCGTTCGCGTCATACTGGATTTTAAGCCCTACAACGGCAAACCTTACTTTATCATTACCGCTTTCCCGGAGTTATGATGGACCGTATCAGTATCAGTGAACTGGATAATTTTATTGGCATCTGGTTTGGGCAGGATTATGACCTGTTTGAACCGGGTGATGAGATCGAGCCCAAAATCGAGGCGTATATCAGAGAAGCGCATAAAGGAAACCTGCACGCCATGCTGGCAGACATCGAGCTGTTTCTGGCAGAGTGCGATGACGTCGAATCTGATTTCCGTGACCGCTATAAAAGAGAGTTTGTTCCGGCCAACTGGGATACCACTGCGGGCGCGTTTCTGTCACTGGTGCATAAGAAAGTATCTGCCGCACTCACATCATAACTTCAGCACCGTTGTTAACATGACTATCACTTTCAGTCTGAACAAAACATGTTCGTCGGCGGATTCGTCACCGCGCACTAATTTCCATTCCCTTTGATCTCGCATGTGACTCAGCCGACAACAGCCACCATAATAGGCAGCATTCGCCTTTAACCCGACAGAGATGGACATGGAACCTTTTACCGCCGGACTGATTTCCCTTGAAGACGCGCAGCAGAAAATGCTGCAGCAGCTGCAACCGATTAGTGATTGCCTGAGCGTCGCGCTGGCCGATGCCGCCGGGCGCATTACCGCGAAGCCGGTGATTTCGCCGCTGGACGTGCCGCCGTTCGATAACTCTGCGATGGACGGCTACGCGCTGCGCCTGAGCGACCTGTCCGCTGACCGCGTGTTGCCGGTAGCGGGCAAAGCGTTTGCCGGCACCCCGTTTAATGGCGAGTGGCCAGCCGGCAGCGTGATTCGCATTATGACCGGCGCACCAGTCCCGGCCGGCTGCGACGCCGTGGTGATGCAGGAGCAAACCGAACCGCGTGACGGCGGCATTGTTATCACCGCGCCAGTGCGTGCCGGGCAAAATATTCGCCGCATCGGGGAAGATATTCAGGCCGGTAAGCAGGTTCTGGATGCCGGTGTGCGGCTTGGTGCCGCGGAGCTGCCGCTGCTGGCGTCGCTGGGTATTGCGGAGGTCAGCGTGCTGCGTAAGCTGCGCGTGGCCATTTTCTCCACCGGTGACGAATTGCAGGCGGTGGGCCAGCCGCTGGCTGAAGGCCAGATTTATGACACCAACCGCTTCACCGTGGCGCTGATGCTGCGCAAACTTGGCTGCGAGGTGCTCGACCTTGGCGTGATCGCTGATGATCCCGCGAAGCTGCGCCAGGCCTTCAGCGAAGCCGATCGCCAGGCCGATGTGGTGATCAGCACCGGCGGCGTTTCAGTGGGCGAGGCGGATTTCACCAAAGCGATGCTCGAAGAGCTGGGCGCGATTACCTTCTGGAAACTGGCGATCAAGCCCGGTAAGCCGTTCGCCTTTGGCCGTCTGGCCAACAGCTGGTTCTGCGGGTTGCCGGGCAATCCGGTATCGGCAGCCGTGACCTTCTATCAGCTGGTGCAGCCGCTGCTGGCCACGCTGACCGGCCAGACCACGCGCATCATGCCGCTGCGCCAGCGCGCGCGCGCAACGCAGCGTCTGAAGAAAGCGCCCGGCCGGCTCGATTTTCAGCGCGGCATCCTCAGTCGCGGCGATGATGGCGTACTGGAAGTGCGCAGCACCGGTGCGCAGGGCTCGCACGTGTTCAGTTCCTTTGCGCTGGCCGACTGCTTTATTGTGCTGGAGCGCGATCGTGGTGACGTTGAGCCGGGCGAATGGGTTGATGTCGAAGCCTTCAACAGTTTGCTGGAGGGCTAATGCACACAGAGCTGAGCGATGAAGAGATGCTGCGCTACAACCGGCAGATTGTGCTGCGCGGCTTCGATTTCGACGGCCAGGAACGGCTGAAAGCCTCACGGGTGCTTATCGTTGGCCTGGGCGGACTGGGCTGTGCTGCCGCGCCCTATCTTGCCGCCGCCGGCGTCGGTCATCTGACGCTGCTGGATTTCGATCGCGTCAGCCTGAGTAATCTGCAGCGCCAGATTCTGCACAGCGATGAGCGCATCGGCATGGCAAAAGTCGCCTCGGCCCGTCAGCAGCTGGCGGCGCTCAATCCACACTGCACGCTGGAGCCGATCGATGCGCAGCTGGATGAAGTCGCGCTCGGCGAACTGATTGCGCGTCACGATGCGGTGCTGGACTGCAGCGACAATGTCACCACGCGCGAACAGGTGAACCGCGGATGTTTTCAGCATCGGGTGCCGCTGATCTCCGGCGCCGCCATTCGTATGGAAGGCCAGCTCAGCGTATTTACCTGGCAGCCCGACGAGCCCTGCTATCGCTGCATCAGCCGCCTGTTCGGCGAGCAGACGCTGAGCTGTGTCGAAGCCGGCGTAATGGCTCCGCTGGTCGGCGTGGTGGGTGCGATGCAGGCGATGGAAACGCTGAAGGTGCTGAGCGCCTTTGGCCAGCCGGCCAGCGCGCGACTGCTGATGTACGATGCGATGAGCGCCGAGTTTCGCAGCCTGAAAGTGGCGCAGGATGCGCAATGTGAAGTGTGTGGCCAGCGTGAGGAATAACGTCAGGGCGTGACATAAGCGTCAGGTATTGCTGAGCGGCGCAATTTATCAGGCGATAAGTTGCGCCGCTGATGAGGGCGGCTGCTAAACGGCTACGCCGTCAGACGATGCCCTGGCTGCGCAGGTAATCTTCGTAGTTGCCGGTGAAGTCAACGATGCGATCGCCTTTCATCTCGATGACGCGCGTCGCCAGCGAGCTGACGAACTCACGGTCGTGCGAGACGAAAATCAGCGTGCCTTCATACATCTCCAGCGCCATGTTCAGTGATTCGATCGACTCCATATCCAGGTGGTTAGTCGGTTCGTCCATCACCAGGATGTTTGGCTTCTGCATCATCAGCTTGCCAAACAGCATGCGGCCCTTCTCACCACCGGACAGCACTTTCGCTGGCTTCTTGATGTCGTCATGGCTGAACAGCAGACGACCAAGAATACTGCGCACCGCCTGCTCGTCGTCACCTTCCTGCTTCCACTGGCTCATCCAGTCGAACACGCTCAGGTCGTCAGCAAAATCTTCGGCGTGATCCTGCGCGTAGTAACCAATGCGCGCATTCTCCGACCATTTCACCGTGCCGCTATCCGGCTGCAGTTCGCCGACCAGCGTTTTCAGCAGCGTGGATTTACCAATACCGTTGGCGCCGAGGATGGCCAGTTTCTCACCCACTTCCAGCAGCAGGTTAAGATTTTTAAACAGCGGACCGTTATCAAATCCTTTGGTCAGCGCTTCCACTTCCAGCGCATTACGGAACAGCTTTTTATCCTGCTCGAAACGAATATACGGGTTCTGACGGCTGGAGGCTTTTACCTCATCCAGTTTGATTTTATCAATCTGCTTCGCGCGCGAAGTGGCCTGACGCGATTTTGAGGCGTTGGCGCTAAAGCGGCTAACGAAGGATTGCAAATCGGCAATTTGCGCTTTTTTCTTGGCGTTATCCGCTAATAAACGCTCGCGCGCCTGGGTCGCCGCCGTCATATATTCGTCATAATTGCCGGGATAAACGCGCAGCTCACCGTAATCCAGATCCGCCATGTGCGTACACACCATATTCAGGAAGTGACGGTCATGCGAAATGATGATCATGGTACTGTCACGTTCGTTAAGCACCTGCTCCAGCCAGCGAATGGTGTCAATATCCAGGTTGTTGGTTGGTTCATCGAGTAACAAAATATCCGGGTTAGCAAATAATGCCTGCGCCAGCAGCACACGCAATTTCCAGCCAGGGGCAATTTCACTCATCGGACCGTAATGCTGCTCCACCGGAATGCCCACGCCGAGTAATAATTCTCCGGCGCGTGATTCGGCACTGTAACCGTCCATTTCACCGTAGGCGACCTCAAGGTCGGCGACTTTATAGCCTTCCTCTTCGCTCATTTCCGGCAATGCATATATGCGATCGCGCTCCTGCTTCACCGCCCACAATTCCTGGTGACCCATAATCACGGTATCCAGCACGCTATATTGCTCGAAAGCAAACTGATCCTGGCGAAGCTTACCGATGCGCTCATTGGGGTCGAGGGAAACATTTCCGTTAGTCGGAACCAGGTCGCCGCCCAGTATTTTCATGAAGGTCGATTTACCGCTGCCGTTCGCACCGATTAAACCGTAACGATTACCGCCGCCAAATTTAACGGAGATATTCTCAAACAGTGGCTTACTGCCGAACTGCATAGTGATATTGCTGGAAACTAACACGGCATTGACCTTTGTTACGCAGTGGAGGAAAAAACAGCGGGCATTATGCCAGAAGCGGCCTGGATGAGCCACCTCTGCACCCGGATACGCAGAGGCAAGGCGGAGAACACCTTGTTGCCAGAGGTAAAATAATTGCGACCGTGCCGGACAGGTTATCCATGGCGCGGGAAATGACCCGCCGCCCGTACCCGGAGCGAGGCCAATAAAAAAGCCGGAGACGCTGACGCCTCCGGCTCCCGCTTACAAGGATTGTGCAGATTATTTGATCAGGAAGCTGTCGAGGCTTTTACCTGCATCCAGCGCTTTTTTAATCGCAGCTGGGGTACGGCCCTGACCGGTCCATGATTTCTCTTCACCGTTTTCGTCGGTGTAAGAATATTTCGCCGGACGCGGCGCACGCTTGGCGCGTTTTTTACCGGTTTCCAGTGCACCCAGTAATTCGTTCGGGTCGATACCGTCTGCCAGCAGCATTTCACGGTATTTAGACAGCTTCTCTTCTTTTTCGCGGTTCTGCGCTTCTTCCGCTTCAACTTCGTCGCGGCGCTCAGTCACCACGACGGTTAATTTTTCCAGAATTTCTTCCAGATCGCTCAGTGGCAGTTCACGAGCCTGTGCACGTAATGTGCGAATGTTGTTCAGAACTTTAAATGCGTCACTCATCACAATGTCCTTGCTTAAGGGGGTTAAATAAACTGTAGTGGCAAGATTACCCAATTCAAATAAAAAAATAAATTAATTTTGCAGACCGGATTAATCCGAATGGATTAGCATATTCCTGGCAGGCGCGTTTAAACCCAATGTGCGGCGTGAATTAACGGTGAATTAACATCAGCGGTTCAGTACCACCGGCTGGAACTGGAATCGATTTCATTGCTTATTCACGCGTAGGAAACAAGCGTTTAGCGCTTATTGTGCGCTGAGGCAGTAGTCAGCATAAAGGTAAAAAAACATTAATAGTGTAAGTAAAATCCGTTTTTAACGCGGATGGCATTAGCGTCACAGATGCGAGCAATATCTCATTTTGCCATTAAATAAATAAAAAAAGGCCGGTTGTTCACCGGCCATCATGCAAAAATCGTATGTCTGTGGTTATCCGCTTTTCTTCACTGCCGGTCGCAATACCTGGGGCACCGATGCATCAGACAGCCGGTCGTGCAAATAATGTTCAATCTGCTCCAGCGAACGATGGCGTGTTTCCGGTACCCAGCGAATAACAAAAATCGCGCCGCCTATGCCAATCAGCGCGAAAATAAAGAACGCGCCGGATAAGCCAACCGACGCCAGCAGAACCGGGAACAGCAGAGAAATAAGAAAATTGGCGATCCACAACGCAAATACCGCGCCGCCCATAAAAATACCGCGTAACCGTGTGGGGAAAATTTCTGACAGCAGCAGCCAGGTGACCGGCGATAACGCGCCCTGCTGGAAACTCAGAAACATCAGCATACCCAGCAGCACCATATAACTGCGCAAGATATCCGGCTGACCGTTAACTGTTTCCGGCATCAGGTAACTGACGGTGCCAATAAACACCAGACAGGCGGTACAACCAAACTGACCTATCATCGTCATGGTGCGGCGACCGATGCGCCCCAGCAGCCAGATCCCCACAAAGGTCATTAATACCGATACCGCGCCATTGGCAATGGTGGCAAACAGCGCAGCGTCATTGCTCATCCCCACCGCTTTCAGCATGGTCGGCGCGTAGTACATGATGGTATTCACGCCGGTCAGTTGCTGGATGGCGGCAATACCGATACCGATCAGGAACAATTTGATCAGCCATGGCTGGCGCAGTTCCCGCAGACGCGGACGCTGCTGTTGCTCGTCCGATAGCGTCTCTTCGATCTCCATCATCTCCCACTCAACGTCTTCGCGCGCGCGGGTGCGTTCCAGAACCTTGCGCGCCTCAGCGAGACGGCCTTTCATGGCATACCAGCGCGGCGTGTCCGGCATAAACATCATCCCGAACCACAGCAGCACCGCCGGTAGCGTGGCGACCGCCAGCATCCAGCGCCAGGTCGTGTCGCCCCCCCAGGCCGCGTTGAAGCCGGCGTTCGACATATAGGCCAGCATCTGGCCGGAAACGATCATCAGCTCCTGCATGGTCACCAGCTGACCCCGTTTGTTGGCCGGTGCCATTTCGGCGATATACACCGGTACGGTGGCGGACGCACCACCCACGGCCACGCCAAGGACCAGGCGGAAGAAAATCATCCAGCTGACATCGGGTGCCAGTGCTGTACCCAGCGCGCCGAGTGCAAAAATAATCGCCAGTACCAGAATAATTTTTCTCCGCCCGACCGCGGCGGCAAAGTGACCGGAAGCCAGTGCGCCAAACGCCGCGCCAAACAGCAGACTGCTGGTCACCAGCCCGGTGGTAAATGGGGTGAGATGCAGATCGTCGCCCATGAATAACAGTGCGCCGGAGATCACGCCGGTGTCGTAGCCAAACAGCAAACCACCGAGGGTGGCAATCAGCGCAATGACTTTCACAAAAGGCTCGGTGCGCGTGCTGCTGTTTGGCCCTGATGCCGGATTAGGCGTCATCCAGGTTTCGCGGGACATAACCAACTCCTTTCCTGAGATAAGAAGCCTTAAAATAGATTATTTCCACCACAATGAATAAATATGAAATTTAAATTTTGCGCCACGGGTCATTCTCTTTGCCTTTAATTGAGATAACGATCACACAACCTGATTCAGGGCGCAGAGAAAGCAGTGCAAACTTTGCACAACAAACAGAAGGGAGAATATTTATTTCACGGAAGGCGCTGACCGCACGCCGTGGATGCGGTCAGCGATGTCAGATTAATTGACTGCGGTGGCCGGACCAAAAACGTCATAGTCCGGCAGCGTCACCTGCTGATACGGCTCCCAGCCGCCACCCAGCGCTTTATACAGCGCTACCAGGTCCAGCGCGCTTTGCATGCGCGCCTGGGTGGATTGCGCCTGCGACTGTGCCAGCTGACGCTGAGCATCCAGCACCTCAAGGAAGGTAGAGATGCCCTGTTTGTAACTGTCACTGGCGAGGTCAAAGGCGCGCTGCAGTGCGCCAGTGGTCTCATCCAGCGCAGTAACCTGTTGCTGATCGGCGCGGTAGCTGACCAGCGCATTTTCCACATCCTGCAGCGCCGTCAATACCGTCTGGCGATAATCGAGCGCCGCGCTCGCCTGCTGCGCGCGCGCCAGTTTCACGCTGGAAACCAGACGTCCGCCCTGAAAAATCGGGATCGACAGCGCCGGGCCGACGCTGAAGAAGTGGCTGCTCCAGTCGTCAAGGTAGCTGGCATCGGTGTTACGCACGCCCAGCTGCCCGGTGAGCGACAGGCTGGGGAACAGGTTCGCGACTGATACGCCGATATTGGCGGTCTGCGCATGCAGATTCGCTTCAGCCTGGCGGATATCCGGACGACGACGCGCCAGCGTCGAGGGAATGCCCACCGCCACCAGCTTCGGCAACGCCGGCAGCGCTTTGCTGCTCATCAGTTCGTTATCCAGCGCGCCCGGCGTTTTGCCCAGCAGCACTGCCAGCCCGTTCATCGCCTGACGTTCCTGGGCCTGATACTGTGGCAGCTGCGCGTTAAGGGAGGCCAGCTGCGCACGGGCATTCTCAACGTCGGTGAGCGGCGCCAGACCGTTACGCTGCTGGCTCTGCGTCAGCTCCCAGGTTTGCTGCGCCACGTTGATTTGCTGTTGCAGCGTTGCCAGCACCGCCTGCGCGCCGCGCAGCTGCAGATACGCGCGCGCGACCTCGGCTTCCAGCGACACCAGCGCATCGTTACGCTGCTCAATCGCCGCCTGCTGCTGCGCGTCCGCCATCTCCATCTGGCGTCGTACTTTGCCCCATAAATCCAGTTCCCAGCTGGCGTCAAAGCTGCCCTGATACAGCGTGACCGAATGGGTCAGACCGTTGAGCTGATCTGCCACGTCATCATCCACCTGATCGTACACCCCGTTGGATTTCAGCATGCCTTTCAGGCCGAGCTGCTGACGCGTCACTTTGGCGGAGCCGTTAAGCGACGGGAACAGCCCGCCACGTGCCTGCGCCAGCTGTTCGCGCGCACCGGCGATGCGCAGCACCGACTGTTGCAGCGTCAGGTTGCCGGCGATGGCGCGCTCAATCAAGCTATCGAGCTGAGGGTCGTTAAAGCTTTTCCACCACGAAGGATTGGTCGCGGACGCCAGCGGTTTTGAGGCTTCCTGAGAGGGCAAATCACGGTAGCTACCGGGCGTGTGCGCCTGCGGCGGCTGATAATCGGGCCCGACGGCACAACCCGCCAGCAGCATGGACAGCGCCAGCAGCGTCAGCGACGGCGTAACGCGCGAAGAGGTGATCATGTTAATGTGCTCCTGCACTGCCTTCGCTCTTGATCGGCGAAAGCAACCAACAAAAAGGAATCAATAGCACGGCGACAATGCTCAGGCCCATGAACACGTCGATGTAAGCCAGAATACGCGCCTGGGCAATCATCTCCTGATAGAGCTGACCGCTGGCCAGTGTCAGCGGATCGCCCACCGCACTGGTAAAGTCACGAATCGCCTGCGCCCAGTGCTGCAGCGTGAGGTTGAACTGCTCATTGAGCGGCGACATGTTGTGCACCATGTGGGCCGATCGCACCTGTTCACGTTCGGTGATGCCGGCAGTGGCCAGCGAGATGCCGATCGAACCGGCCACGTTACGGAACATGGTGAACAGCGCGGAAGCATCCGCATTCAGGCGCTGCGGGACGGTGATAAAGGCAATGGTGGTGAGCGGCACAAACAGGAAGCCGAGGCCAATCGACTGCGCGCTGCGCATCAGCACCAGCGTGGTGAAATCCACGTTGGGCGTCAGGGTGCTGGAATAGAAGAAGGCCAGCGCCAGACAGGTAAAGCCAAAGGCGATGATGTAGCGCGTCTGTACAATCGGCATCAGCTTCAGCACCAGCGGGATGGTGAGCACGATCAGGACCGCGCCGGGCGACAGCACCAGCCCGGACCAGGTGGCGGTATAACCGAGATCCTGCTGCGCCAGCTGCGGTAATACCACCGAGCTGCCATAAAGAATCATCGCCATGCCCGCCATCAGCAGACCGGCCACCCAGAAGTTACGATCCTTCATCACCGTGATATCCACCACCGGCTTGCGCGCATACAGCAGCCAGTAAACCGCACCGACGATGCCGACGGCCGCCAGCATGGCAAACAGGCGAATGAAGTGTGAAGCGAACCAGTCTTCGTCTTCACCGCGATCGAGAAACACCTGCAAACAGCCGAGACCCAGGGTAATCAGGCTGATGCCGATATAGTCGATTTTCAGCCGGCCCTTCTCCCACTTGCGCTCCCACGGCGGATCTTCCAGCAGCTGATAGATCGCCAGCACCGTGAGGATCCCCACCGGAATATTAATAAAGAACACCCAGCGCCAGCTGTAGTTGTCGGTGATCCAGCCACCGAGCGTCGGGCCAATGACCGGCGCGACAATAATGGCAATCGATGACAGGCCAAAAGCCTTGCCGCGATCTTCCGGCTTGAAGTAATCCAGCAGCACCGACTGCTGCACCGGTTGCAGCCCGCCGCCGAAGAAGCCCTGCAGCACGCGGAAAAGAATAATTTGCCACAGCTCGGTGGCAATGCCGCACAGGAAGGAGCAGATGGTAAACATCACGATGCAGATCAGGAAGAACTGCTTGCGCCCAAACAGGCGGCTGAAAAAGGCCGAGATCGGCAGCACAATGCCATTGGCGACCAGATAGGAGGTCAGTACCCAGGTGGATTCATCGTAGCTGGATGACAGCGACCCGGCGATGTGCGGCAGCGCAACGTTAACGATGGTGGTGTCCAGAATTTCCATGAACACCGCCAGCGTTACCGTGATGGCAACCAGCCAGGGATTGCTGGCCGGACGCCAGCTTTCGCTCGCACTCATTCCACCGTCACCTTCGGTTCAACCGACAGGCCAAGCGGTAATGGATGATTCGGGTCGAGTCCTTTATCAATCACAATTTTCACCGGCACGCGTTGCACAATCTTCACGTAGTTACCGGTGGCGTTCTCGGCCGGGAAGGTAGAGAAGCGCGAGCCGGAGCCCATCTGTACGCTGTCGACGTGCCCTTCCAGCTTCATGTCCGGCCAGGCATCAACGCCAATCTCCACTTTATCGCCCGGATTCATGCGCGCCAGCTGCGACTCTTTGAAGTTGGCGGTGATCCAGATATCCGGCG